>ERZ1643246.1-NODE-1-length-1841114-cov-60.627115_pt1 | contig 1841114 bp, 1244 predicted proteins | sample MGYA00579265_ERZ1643246 | MGnify/ENA primary metagenome ERZ1643246 (study PRJEB29033, sample SAMEA4952261) | chicken gut metagenome | biome: Broiler Chicken; feature: Gastrointestinal Tract; material: Caecum | place: Ireland | collected 2018 | study: Broiler... | reverse complement strand
AATATATCAAACTATTTTTTCTAATTATTTTTGAATACATTTGCTAAAGTGCTGACGCATAACGATGTTGTAGAACATATTTTTAAAGTATAGGGAAATTGTGTGCGGAAACAATAAGAGGGATACACATTATTATATCACACGCGGGCGCGTGAAGGCGTGAAAAGAGAATGAAAAGAAAAAGACGAAAAAGAAAACTACAAGAAAATAGATATTAGAAAAAAGCAAGAGGATTTAGAATCAACCGTCAGAATACTTTTTCTAAGCGGTCTAACGGTTGACTATTCCATAGGTATAGATCGGATAAATACAGAGTGGGTACTAATCAGATTCTAACTATAAAATCAGAATGTCATTCTTTTTTAGAGTTCTCTATTCGCAGGCTGACAAGTTCAACCCACTTCTTTATGCCCAAATCAAAGCCGCCTTTTTCTAACAGATGAAGGGCGCCCGCATAATGAAGGGCAGTCTCCTCCCTACTACAGCTTATCTTACAAGACAGTTCACCCAGATAGTATTCCAGCCGGGCCATTTGGATATAGTCCAATAAAGTATAATCCCCTTCGATTGACAAATCAATCAACTCCCGTATCAAAGCATAGGCTAGTTCACATTCCGTATAGGTTAAATCCGAGAGGGGTTTGTACATAACAGGATGCTGAGTCAGCTGAACAACAATTCGATTAAAGTCTCCGTACATAGGTTGCGTTTATTACCGCATCAGTTCCCGGTGGTGCGAGGGTTATAAAAAAAGAGAGCGTGGAAACTATCTATTCATGCCATATATAGGTATCCGCTAAGACCCCTTCCGTGAACATGAATGATAGCCCCACGCCCAATTGGATATATAACAAGGTTATACAGACAATAGTGCGTGAGACCTGTCATTCATTCCATTCACGAAAGTTAAAATTTAGCGGATTTTATATATGAATGTAACAAATAACCGTTCTCAATAAAATTATTAAAAAACTACTTCCTTCGCTCGAAAGTAAGTTATCACAAAAGTAGAAATAAATATCTATTAAACAAACAATTTTGACAGGAAAAACATGATAGATCAATTAATTCAGTCTATATCGCATAAAAAACACAAACCCAATATCCTACTAGAAACAATTTCTCATTTTCATTTCTCATTTTCTCATAACATGCACAATAATCTTCTGTAAATCAACAATATAACACAACGAGAATAAAAATACAAAACGGTATTTCTCATAGTATGACCCGCATTTTGTACATAAAACAACCTATTTCTCATAACTTATCAAGGTATTTCTCATAGTATTTTGACTATTTATCCTATAAATTCTCAAGCTAGATCCTAAGCTAAAGACCAAGTTGAATACCAGACCATGCACCTATTTACAATATATTATCAGTGCTTATTGGAAGTATATAGAGCAGGTATCCGCATATTTTTCTACCGGTATCTATATCGTTCCACTCCAGTGGACAGGCCTGTGCACTAGAGTAGAAAGAACCGTCCACTAGAGTGGAACGATCTGTTCACTCGAGTGCAATGATACAGATAGTAGCAGGAAGAAATAGCAGTGAGTAAGGGAAAACAGTAAGATATAAGGTGAATGATACACAGGAAAGCAGTAAACAATAGGAAGTTGATTAATAAACAACATAAGGAAAGGAATAATCGTAAGTCCGGCGAGAGTCCGGGAAAAGCTGCAGCCATCATGTATGAGAAATGAGCAAAACAAATAAGAAGGAGTATGAGAATAAGATGAGAAATGATTTGAAACCTATGAAAAATGCATCTTTTTTAGGGGTAAATGATGGAAATACTATGAGAAATGCCATTTCACAGTTCATTTCTCATAGTATTATATCATTGATTTACAAACTATTATCATATCATTTATGAGAACATGAGAAATAAATATGAAAAAACATTTGCAGAAGCTGAATTCAGCGGAGACTGCTGAATTCAAATTGTAAATACGACACCTCCTTATGAATCAGGCTGAATTTATCCGGGTAAAATTTGCTCTATTTCTTTCAACTCGTCTGCCGTGAACTCCAAATGTTCCAGCGCTTTCAAATTGTCGGCTAACTGATTCACAGAACTTGCACCTACAATCACTGATGTCATTCTTTCGTCTTTCAGCACCCATGCCAAAGCCATTTCAGCCAGCGTTTGCCCACGGCGGCGGGCTATTTCATTTAATTGACGGGCAGCTTCTACCTTTTCATGCGTCACTTGAGATTGTTGAAGAAAACCCGAAGAACGGGCAGCACGGGAACCTTCCGGAATGCCGTTCAGATATTTATCGGTCAATAATCCTTGTGCCAAAGGAGAGAAAGCTATGAAGCCGGAACCGTACTCCGCTGCTAAAGGAAGTGATTCAGCCTCAACCGCACGATCGAACATACTATATCGATATTGGCTGATAAGACAGGGAACACCGGCTTTTGCCATCATCTCATAGGCAACACGGGCTTGTTCGGGAGGATATTTAGAAATTCCGATATACAATGCTTTACCTTGCTTCACAATATCAATCAATGTCTGAATGGTTTCTTCAACTGGAGTGACTCCGTCATAACGATGACTATAAAAGATATCAAAATACTCCAAACCTGTCCGGCAGAGACTTTGGTCAATGCTCGCCATCAGATTTTTTCGAGAGCTATTTCCGCCATAAGGACCTGCCCACATGTCATGACCGGCCTTGGAAGAGATAATCATTTCATCCCGGTAGCCTTGAAAGTTCTCTTTCAAGATTCGTCCGAAATTTACTTCGGCACTTCCGGGAGCAGGACCGTAATTATTTGCCAAGTCAAAATGAGTAACACCGTGATCGAAAGCATACTTAATCATGTCGGTTGCTACATTGAAATTGTCCACACTACCGAAATTATGCCACAATCCCAAAGAGATTAGAGGTAACTGCAAGCCACTCTTGCCACAATATGTATAAGGCATCTGTTCGTAACGATCGGCTGCCGGCTGATAACTGAAAGAGTTTTCCATAAAGCAGAATGTTTATATTTTCCTTTCACAAAGAAAGGAAAAATATTCCAATTACGGCTTCAACCGGATATTAAAAAGAAGGCGGATCAGAACTGGAAATAGATAAACGGCTGAATCTCCGAACTCTTCATCTGAATAACAAGGTAAATCAAAGCTATCATCAACACTGCTTTTCCTACGAACGGTAGACGGATCACTCCCCGGCAAGCTGCATTTTCCCAGCTATCGGGAGCAAAATGAAGCAGGAAGCCGAGCAACATTAATGCGAATACTTTCCAATATCCTTCAAGTAACTGTGGGAACAGTTGCGGACGGAAAGTAGTGAATATCTGTCCCAGCATATCCATTGAGTTCTGAAAATCGGCATTACGGAAGAAAATCCAGCAGAAGCAGACAAAATGGAAAGTAATAACCACTCCGAATACACGCCGCCAACCATGACTTTGTTCTCCTTTCTTACGCCCGGTGATGGTCATCCACATTTTATGCAATGCTAAAGCAACTCCGTGGAAGGTTCCCCAAAGAACGAAGTTCCAAGATGCGCCATGCCACAATCCACCCAGAAACATGGTAATGATAAGATTCAGATATTGCCGGAACTTACCTTTTCGGTTTCCTCCTAAAGAAATATACAGATAATCCCGCAGCCAACTGGACAAAGAGATGTGCCAACGACGCCAGAATTCGGTAATGGAGGCAGACTTATAAGGAGAATTAAAGTTGAGATTAAAATGAAAGCCCAACAATAAAGCGATACCGATAGCCATGTCACTATATCCGGAAAAGTCGCAGTAAATCTGTAAAGCATAACCATACACTCCCATCAGATTCTCAACACCCGAATAGAGAGTAGGATTATCAAAAATACGTTCTACAAAGTTGATACTGATATAGTCGGAGATAATGGCTTTCTTGAAAAGACCGGATACGATCAGGAAGATTCCGCGGCCGAACATCTCCTGCGAAACAAAGAGAGGTTTCCGGATTTGCGGGATAAAATCGCGGGCACGCACGATAGGTCCTGCCACCAACTGGGGGAAGAAAGATACGTAGAAAGCATAGTCCAAAAGATTCGTCAATGGCTTTATGTCCCTCCGGTAAATGTCGATGGTGTAGCTTAGCGACTGGAAAGTAAAGAAAGAGATACCGACCGGCAGGAATATATCAAGGGCGGTAAACTCTCCTCCCATCAATGACGCTATCACTCCACCCAGGAAATTGGTATATTTGAAATAGACAAGAAGTCCCAGATTGATACTCAGACTCAAAACTACTAATCCTTTACGTTTCCAATACCCTTCTGCACGATCCATTAGCTGTGCAAGAAAGAAGTCGGCAACGGTGACTATAGCAAGCAGAAAGAAGTATGTGCCGCTACTCTTGTAGTAGAAATAATAAGAAAAGAGGGTGACAAACAAGATGCGGGCAGTGTATTTACGTTGTAACAACACATACACTACCATGAAAGCAGCGAACAGCCAAAGGAAGATACCGCTGCTGAATATCATCGGGGCTTGCGGATCGTAGGTAAGTACCTCTTTTAGTCTACTGAAATCTATATCAATGGGAAACATAGTCATTATATGCTTGTATAAGTGCTTGGTATAATAAATTTCCTTGCAGGATGTATCCTTCAGGTAAATAATGTACATGATCGGGACGCATCAGGTTTGCCTCCGTCCAGTTGGTGCAGGCACGACGCTTCCCTCCGACTACATCATACATATCCCACACGAGCAGGCGATGGTCTTTGGCATAACGGCGGATAGTTTCCGCTGCTGTTGCCGTACGGGGATTGATGGCATACGTGCGCCTACGCCTCCGTTGCCGGAAACTTTCATAGGAACCGGGAGGGGTAGTCAGAAGAATGGGGATGTTAGGAAGACTGTCGCGCAACAGTTTCACAAGTTCATCCATCTGATTGTAGTGCACATTTATATTATAACGCCGGTTATGGCTTTCATTGGTTCCGAAAGAGAGAATCAGCAATTCGGGTTTCAAGGCAGCGATTTCGGTAATACGATCCGGATGGGTAAATGTTAGGCAAGTAGCTCCGTTGACGCCTTTATCAATATAAGAAATGGCACCAAAGGTTTCTGCCAAACGGGCACCGGTGGTTTGGGGATAGATATGTCCACGCACGTGGCTATCGCCAATATGAACGATGCGGACTGTATCTTCGGAGAGTCCGGCACGTACCTGGCGGAGATGTTCAAAGACGGGAGCCAGCAGAGCAATGCTGTCAATAATCTCATTCCGTCCGGTTTCGCGAAAAGCAGCAGGGAAGGCTACTTGTACGTTGATCGTATCATTCGCCCAGTTCATTTCCCGTAAAGGCTTTATCCGCTTTGCAGTCTTTCCCAATGGAGAGCATACAGGCATACGGTCTTGCGCGATTGTTTCTGTAAGAAAACAAGGGACACTCAACATACCGGCGAGAATGAGAATAAAGATGGACAGCAGGTTACTCTTTCTCATAAGCACGCCTCCTGTCGTATTGTTCCTTACCATAGATCATGGTTTCATAAAGCAATCCAGCCAAATGCTTACCGCCACGGAAGTTTATATGCGTATAATCGTAGTTTGCCATAGAGGGTTTGGCATGGACGAGTTTTGCCATACTGCCTTCTCCGCCCATTGCTTCAAACATATTCCAGAATGCAATACCGCTTTCAGCAGCAATGTTCTGCTGATAACGAATCAGATTCTTAACACCGGGCATGGTACGGAGTTCGCCGTTTTCGTTCTTATAATCACGGTCGCCAACGCTCAATAACAGAATTCCGGCTTGTGGGAAACATTCTTTCAGATGCTCGATAGCTGTAATCAATCCTTTCTGGTAATTATCATAATTGCGTCCCCGTTCGGTAGCTACATTCAATCCATATTCGAGGATAATCAGGTCGTAAGGACGCTGGCGGTTAAACTGCTTCAACGTTTGTACCGGAATACCGCGCAGGGAAAGACCGGAACTGCCACGCAACGAGAAGTTATCGAGAATGATTCCTTTCTTTCCATCCATTGCCAAGCCATAGAACAGGGCAGAGTCCGCACGATCTACTGTCCAACGGATAGAACCGATGCGTCCGTCCACCTGAACTTGTTGTAATCCATCAGAAGGGCCTAAAGAGTAATTCTTGCTTTCTCCTTTGTTCACACGGGCAGAAAGAAGAACGGAATCTTTATTATAGAAGAAGATAGAAGCACGTTGACAAGTATCGAGCAGGGAGGCGTATTTATTTTGTCCGCGTAGTTCTACATAAGCTCCGTTCCGGGGGACAAAATAGTGTCCGGAAATGCCTTGTTTCTTCTTATCGAAATAGATACTGTCTGTTACTGCATGGCTGGACCATCCGCCAAATGTATGCCGTACCGTAGGACGGTAACCGCTTGTCATGGAAGTGATGGTAACAAAACCTACACCACAACCGCCGAATTGTTTCTGAAGCATTTCGCGCAAGTCGGCTGTAAATATATCCGCTTCGATAAAGGAGTCTCCGAATACGGCAATGCGTACCTGTTTGTCATCAGAGTCATCTGAATCACTGGAAGAGATACGATTGAGTGCTTCATAAAAAGGAGCCATCCCCCGGAGGGTGGAATCACTGTAATCTTCAATGCAAGTCATACCTGCACGACAAGTATCTACAAAGACCGGCTTTACAACTGGAGGCAAAGGGATACTGTCCGAATCAGCTGTGGCAATCTCCGATTCCGGATAACGAAGGTCGCTCAAAAGGTCTACACGCCTCATCGTGTGCCCGTCAATGGTCAGTACCGGAAGCCAATGAAGCCCGAGTAAGGCTGCAAATACAATCAGTACGAACCACAACGAATATTTCAAATAATTCTTTATTATCTCCATAATGTTTCTAAAATCCCAAACGACCGCAAAGATAGACAAAAGCCACAAAAAGAAAGGAGAATCTACATTATTTATTAGATTCTCCTTTCCTTTTTATCTATCTACCGGATCACATTTAAATGGTCCGTTCAATGTTCCACACAAATGCACGCAAACCTAATTGTTCCGTCTGCAAATCCATTTTATGCAAGGTGTCGAGCAATGAATCGACTTTGTTATCTTCTACCACTGTCAGGATAGCCGAGCACATACTTGGCCAGGCATGGCTTCCGAAATGCGGATCGCCTGTTTTCGAACCACGTCCCTGTACTTTTTCAAGGTATGTAAAGCCACGACAACCCAAACGGTCGAGCAACGCCATGATTCGTTCGTAATAAGCCTGGTCGAATGTTATCAATACTGATTTCATATTTCTTTTCTGTTATTTCTTAATAATGTTATCTTTATTCGCCTGGAAATAAACGTCCAATTCACGTTGACGGCGGAGTTTACGACGACGGTTCTTGATACCAGTTCCCGCGAATACACAATATAGAGTAGGAATCAAAATCAATGTCAAAACAGTAGATATCGTCAAACCACCGATTACGGCAATTGCCATCGGACTCCACATTTCCGAACCTTGACCGCCACCGATAGCCATCGGAATCATACCGAGAACGGTAGTAGCGGTGGTCATCAGTACCGGACGAAGACGGCTCTTACCTGCTGTTACCACAGAGTTCAAAACAGCCAATCCACGTTCTCGACAAAGGGTAATGTAGTCAATAAGCACAATACCGTTCTTCACCACAATACCAATCAACATGATACCTCCCAATAAACTCATGACACTCAATGTGCTGTTCGTAAAGAATAGTGCCATCAAGACACCACTAAACGCAAACGGCAGGGAGAACATGATGATAAACGGATAAGTCAGTGACTCGAACTGCGCTGCCATCACGATAAATACCAGAACAACAATCAGGATGGCAAGTGTTCCCAAATCGCGGAATGAATCCTGCTGATCTTCGTACGAACCGGAAATCTGAATGGTGACTTCTCCCGGAAGATCCATTTTATCTATCACCTTATTTCCGGCAGCTACTACGTCGCCCAGCGGAGCTCCGGAGATTACAGCGGAAACGGTCACGATACGTTCGCGGTCTTTACGTTCGATGGTAGGAGGTGCAAAACGTTCGACTACCTTTCCGACGTCTTTCACACGAACGGATTGTCCCTGTGCATTGTAAATGAGGATATTTTCGAGACTCTCCAGGCTTGTACGGTATTCAGGTGCGTAACGCACTTTGATATCATATTCATCTCCGTCCTCACGATATTTAGATGCTACCGCACCATTGACACGGTTACGCAGATAGTTACCAGCAGTTGAAAGATTCAAGCCATGCATCGCCAGTTTTTCACGGTCGAAGTCTACCTGGTATTCCGGTTGGTAGTCACTACGGCTGATATTTACCTCGGTCACGCCTTTTACTTTCAATAATTCACGTTTCAGACGGGCTGCTACGCTATCGGTTACTGTCATATCGTATCCGTAAACCTCAAAGTCGGCACTTGCCTGCGCGGACATACCCGTGTTACTACCTCCGAGGATTACCTGTGCTTTACTGAATTCCGGATAGGCTTTCAAATCTTCACGCATCTCATCACAGACTGCTTCCAAAGTGATGTCACGATCACCCGGGTCTACCAAACTGATGTTGAACGAGATTATATGTGAGCCATTGTCCTGCATGGATGCCCAAGTGTTGTCAGAATCAGCCTGACCGACTGTATAGTTACAGACTTTCATTATGTCTTTATACTTCGTCAGCCATTGGTTGGTTAACTTCTGAGATAATTCCTGCGCTATCTCTTTTCGTGTACCGATTGGAAGTTCCAACTGTACGGCAATACGGGCATTATCCTGTGCCGGGAAGAACTCCGTACCGATGCCCTTTGCACACAGCAAACTGACAACGAAGAAAGCAATACATCCCACAATCACAATCGGACGATGACGTACAGCCCAGTTCAACATCTTCGCATACCAAGTATCAAGTCCGTCGAGCGCTTTCTCAATCGGAGTAAAGAAGAGCTTGAACATTTTCGATGGTTTCTTCTGCAAGCGAAGTAACTGAGAACAGAGCATCGGAGTCAAAGATAGTGCGGCGACCGTAGAAATAAACATGATGGCACACATCATCCAACCCAACTGTTTGAAAAGCACACCGGACATACCGCTTACCATCGTCAACGGGAAGAACACGGCAATCATGGTCAACGTAGAAGCAATTACAGAGATTGCCACCTCATTTGTTCCGTGCACGGCTGCCTGTTTCGGATCGGAGCCACGCTCGATATGGGTCGTTACGTTTTCAAGTACCACAATCGCATCATCCACCACCATACCGATAGCAATAGAAAGTGACGAAAGCGAAATAATATTAATCGTATTTCCACTAATCGCCAAGTAAATGAACGAAGCAATCAACGAAAGCGGAATAGTGATACAGATAATCAGCGTCGCACGCCAACGTCCCAGGAAGAGGAACACGACGATGACAACAAAGAGCAAGGCATAAACAACGGTTTCCGTCAAACTGTCGATGGTGTTCAAAATGTTGTCCGAGGTATCGACAATGACACCAATCTTCACGTCGCTCGGCAGGTTCTTTTGAAGCCTCGGCAGCGCGTCGGCCACTTTCTTGGAGATTTCTACCGAATTGGCTCCCGACTGTTTCTGAACTACAATCATAGCACCTTGCACACCATTATTATAGGTTTCCTGCGCACGTTCTTCCACGGTATCGACAATACGGGCTACATCACGCAAAAAGACATTCGCCCCATTGTGTGTACCCACCACTACATCTGCCAACTGACGGGAATCATCAAACTCACCTTCTACACGCAGTGCATAGGTTTCGCTACCAATATCGAAGTTACCACCGGGAATGTTCTTATTCTCGGCTCCGATAATGGAGCTGATTGTTTCAATAGTCAGGTGATAGGCTTCCAGTTTGTTGGGGTCGCAATATACCTGAATCTCACGTTGCGGTGCACCACTGATGGAGACGGTTCCGACTCCCGGAATACGTGCCAGCGGATTTACCACACGGTCGTCCAATATCTTATAAAGCGCTGACTGACTCTCATTGGCCTGTACGGAAAGCAACACGATCGGAATCATGTCCGTACTAAATTTGAAGATGATCGGATTCTCGACATCATCGGGAAGCTGTGAGCTTACCATGTCGAGTTTATCGCGCACATCATTGGTGAGAACGTCAATATCGTTACCAAACTCGAACTCCAATGTAATTAATGACATATTCTCGGAAGAACGGGAGGTGATATGTTTCAGGTTGCTCACCGCATTCAACGTATTTTCGAGCGGGCGAGTCACATTATTTTCTATATCCGAAGCACTTGCTCCGGGATAAGCGGTCATTACCATGATTGTATTCGTGTCAATGTCCGGATACAAGTCGATAGGTAACTTGGACAAAGAGAAAAGACCAAAAATCACCACTGCCAGAAAGCAGAGGGAGGTCATAATCGGTTTCTTAACCGCACCTTCGTATAAACTCATGTTGTTTTATTTAAAAGCCTCTCCCCACTCCTCTCCCAAGAAGAGGAAGCCGGAAGATCGTTTTGAAATCAGGTTAATTAATAAAAGCATTGGGAGAAAGGTACTGTACATCTCTCATTTGGAAGAAAGTTGGGAAGAGGCTTCCACCTCTACTTCCATACCGTTCACCAAACGTGACTGTCCGGCAACTACAACCTGTGAGTTATCGGGCACACCGGATTTCAACTCGTACTCCGTACCCATGCGTCTACCCAGTTCAACCTTATTATAAGATACTTTACCGTCTTTATAAACGAATACATAACGGTCGCCGGAACCTGCCTGCTTAGCGATAGCCAAATCAGGAACAACTACGTTTTCTGCTGTACCGAAGTTCAATGTCGCACGGGCAAACATTCCCGGACGCACACGCTGGTCTTTATTATCCAGTCTGATCTCTACCTGGAATGTACGGGTAGTAGCATCTATAGTCGGGTAAATCAGATTGATGGTTCCTGTAAATACTTCATCGCCATATACATCGAGTTTCACATCGACAGGGGTACCTTTTTTCACTTTCGTGAAGTAGGTTTCGGACACGTTAATCAGGAGCTTCACCGGAGTGATCTGCTCTACTACCAGAACCGGTTCTCCACCACTGTACATATCGCCGTTATCATAGTTGCGTGCAGTCACTACACCATTGATAGGGCTTTGCAAAGAGGTATTCTCCAGCAAATTCTTATAAGCGGTTTTCTTCACATCGAGTTGCATCTTCGAAGCATCCCATTCTGATTTGGACGCACCGCCCACTTTATATAGTTCGTCGATACGGCTGAACTCTATTTCCTGATTATCTAGTTGCAGCTTCGTCTGTTTCAGGTTGGCTGCATCCATCTGCACAAGTTTCTGTCCTTTGGATACGCGGTCGCCCACTTCTACGAAAATCTGATCGATACGTACGGGAGACGAAGGCGCAATATTATTCTTTACTTCGGCTTCCACCGTTGCTGTGTAATCCTGTATTTGATCTACGGGGCGGGCTTTTACGTCTGCCAGCTTCACAATAGGCTTTGCGTCCACATGTTCCGCAGCAGCTTTGTCTTTTCCACCTGTACATGAGCCCATAAACACAGTTAACAGCAGGGCTACCAATTGGATACTTCTTTTCATATTCCTTACTTGTAATTTTTTAGTTGTCTATCTTTATTCTTTTCCCAGAACCTGATCGAGGTCTGCCTTAGCAACCAGGTAATCGTATATGGACTGATTGTAGGTGAGTTGCGCCTGTGTCAGTGACACTTGGGAACTGTTCAGTTCGAGCACCGTGCCCTTACCTACATCATAACGTTTTTCGGCAATCACCACCGCTTTCTTTGCCTGCATCACATTTTCCTTGTTGCTGACTACCTGCTCTGTGCTGGCACTCATATTATTGCGACAACTGACAATCTGCATATTCAACTGTCTTTCCGTATCGATACGATTCCAATCGAGCTGGCGCATCTGGATACGGGCAGATTTCACTTTCGTAAAATTGCTTGCCTTATATAAAGGTATGCTGATATTGAACATCAGGCTGGAACTGTTGCTCCAGTTATAATCGAAGAAATTGATATTCGGATTATACAATGACTGATATTGATAGGAGAAGCTCATGGAAAGAGTCGGCATAAAGTTCGTCTTTAAAGACTTTACATTCTTTTCGAGCAACTTCATGTTCAAGTCCAACTGCTTCATGGTGGTATTGTTGTTCAGATTCACATTCTCTTCTTTCAACTGATTGGCAAACATGGTCGTCTCATAGTTGGTCAGATTATCATTAATCTTTATCTCCACATCGGCAGTGATGCCCATCAGAACTTTTAACTGTAATTTAGCCAAAGTCACCGCATTGGCTGCCGCAATCAGGTTCGGCTTAATGCTGCGCATCTGTACTTCCGCACTGATCTTGTCATATTCGCTCACAGTTCCCTGCTGATATTTGGCATTCACTACATTGTAATTATCTTCTGCCAGTTTATAGCTGCCTTGAAGCACTTCATAGCTATCCTGTGCAAGCATTAACTGATAATAAGCCTTGCTTACCTGATTCACCAGATCCAGTTTGGAAGCACGTGACTTCTCTACTGCCAGTTCAATATCCGTCTTTGTCATCGACATAGCACGGTAAACACCCGGCACAAAGAGTGGCAGGTTAATACTCAACCCGGCATTGGCGGTGTTCGAACCGTCTTGCCCCATCTTGAACGACATATCGTTCAATTTCATTTCAGCCGCTTTAATTGTATGGTCTAAGGAACCGGCAATGCTGGCCTCCGGCAACAGACTTTGCCAGGCTTCCTTGCTGGCAACTCTCTTTAAGGCGATTTCTTCCGCTGCCACTTTCATTGTCGGATTCTCATCCAATGCAATTTCCAAGGCTTTGTCTAAGGTTAAGGTTAGGGTATTCTTCTCCGTCTGCGTGTCCTGCGCCTTTGCAAAACCAAATGCACAGAATGCCACAGCTACCAGAAGGATCTTCCGACCTGTCAATCTTTTCATCTTGTTCATAAACTGAATTTCTAATTTAATCTTAATTGTTTGTCAATAGAACCTCACTTTTACTCTAGTCTTCGATGCGGTTCTTGCGATATTCTTGTATAAAGTCTTCCAGTACCCTTGCTCCTTTTTCGGTGGAGATACCGCGTATATAAGTAAACATGATGGATTCGTACACTTCAATGAAAGGGTATTCATTACAGATGTCCGTATTCAAAAGCACATCAAATTGCTCACGTACCAGCAAATTGACAATAGCGAAGTTTACATCCGAACGAAAGATGCCCTGCTCTACTCCTGTTTTGAAGAAGGACATGGTTTTCATCGAATCGCTGTCCTGCCGATTCTTCATCATCTCATATACTTTGGGATATTTCTTAATGTCTTCAAAAAAGCGTTTGTTCGTCTGATGAAACATCTCAATGCTTTTCTGAAAGACTGCAAGTATCACTTCCAACACATTGTGCGACTGTTCAAAGACTTTCTGCAAATACTTGTCTCTGTCTGCCTGTGCCTTCAGTATGCATTCTTTCAACAACGATTCTTTATCCGAAAAGACTTCGTAGAGCGTACGTTTGGAAATTCCTAATGCTGCTGCAATGTCATCCATTGTAATACTCTTGATGCCTTTTGAAGTAAAAGCTTCTGTTGCCGCCGTTATGATCCGTTCTCTTAACTCTACCCGTTGGGAAGCGTCCTTTCCATGCTCTGTCATCATCCGTTTTTCTATTTTATTAAAATGCAGTTTTCGTTTTCTCTTCATTTCCAAAGGAAAAACGGAACAAAGATATATAGAAAACTCAATTAGCAAATTAAGTTTCCAGCTATTTATAGTCCATTTGGGATTTATTATCATTCAATAGAGTGAAATGAAAACAAGTGTTAATAGGAAATTTGGAACAAACACAAAAGAAAGGTAAAAGGAGGGAATATAGGAAGTAAAGTTTTATCGCTAATAGAAGAGATGGGAGCCAATAAATGCCGGATAAATATCGATAAGAATCGACACTTAACCGGCAATAACAGTCACCATTATTAACGAAAAGCGAAAAAGGGTCAATTTATTGTCAGTATTCAATCTGTGTCCTCTTCAGGAAGGCGACTGTTTTATGTATTTCCTTGTACATCACAATGTCATCTTTTACAAAAGGCACTTCTTTCCGATAGGCATGGAGGAAACGCTCAAGAACGGGAGAGGTTTTCTGCGGGCGGCGGAAGTCGATGCCTTGTGCGGCGTTCATCAGTTCGATGGCAAGGATATGTTCCAGGTTGTCCATCACTTTATAGAGTTTGGTGGCGGCATTGGCACCCATGCTTACATGGTCTTCCTGTCCGTTGGAGGAGACTATGGAATCGCTAGAAGCTGCATAGCAGTACATTTTATTCTGGCTGACCATGGAGGCGGCGGCATACTGGGGAATCATGAATCCGGAGTTCAGACCGGGGTTAGCTACGAGAAATTCAGGTAGTCCACGGAGTCCCATAATCAGTTGGGAGACACGGCGTTCGGAGATATTTCCCAATTCGGCCAGGGCGATGGCGAGGAAGTCATAAGAGATGGCAAGCGGTTGCCCGTGAAAGTTTCCGCCGGAGATGATCCGGTCTTCATCGGGGAAGATGGTGGGGTTGTCCGTGACGGAATTGATTTCGGTCAGCAGTACGGAGGCAACGTAACGGATGGCATCTTTGGTGGCGCCATGTACTTGTGGGATGCAGCGGAAGGAATAGGGATCTTGCACATGTTCCTTGTGGCGTTCGATTAGTTCGCTGCCTGCCAGTAGTTTGCGGAAGGCTTCGCCTGTCTCAATCTGTCCCTGATGGGGACGGATTTGCTGGATGCAGTCCATAAACGGGTCGATACGGCCGTCAAAGGCTTCGAGGGAAAGGGCGGCTATCAGGTCGGCCTTTTTCGAGAGGCGAAAGGCTTTGAGCATAGCAAACACACCGTTGGCACTCATAAATTGGGTGCCGTTCAGCAGGGCTAGTCCTTCTTTGCTCATTAGTTTGACCGGTTCCCAGCCAAACTCGTCGAGTACGCTGATGGCTTCGCACTTTTTTCCTTTATAGTAGACATCACCGACACCTATCAGAGGAAGGAAAAGATTGGCGAGCGGTGCCAGGTCGCCGGAGGCTCCAAGGGAACCGCGGTCGTAGACAATTGGCATGACGTCATTATTGAAAAAATCGAGGATGCGTTGCACGGTGATAACTTGTACGCCGCTATGTCCCAATGAGAGGGCGTGGGCTTTGAGAAGCATCATCAGTTTGATGATGACGGGGCGGATTTCTTCGCCTACGCTGCAAGCATGGCTTTTTATCAAGTTCTCCTGGAGGGTTCCCAGTTCATCGGGAGATATATTTTTAGTGCATAGAGAGCCGAAACCTGTTGTTATGCCGTATAATGGTTCTTCGGAAGAAGCTATTTTTTGGTCGAGGTAGTCACGGCATTTCTGGATGCGTAACTTGGCTTCGGGGGCTAGTTCCAGTTTCAGGTTTTCGTTTATAATTCGTTCGATGATTTCGAAGGTCAGTGCTCCGGAACCGATATGGTATACATTCTTACTCATACGCGCAGGTCTTGATTTACGGCATCCAACAAATCTTTTTCTCTCTGACAGGCGGTTTGCTCGATGGCATCGGCTTCGGTTTGCAGCTGGAGGACAAAATCTCTGTCTTTGAGCGAACCGAGGTTGATACGGACATTCAGTAAGGCTCCCAATACGGCGGTACGGGCGGACATCATTGCTACACAGGCATCTGTGACAGCATTCCGGTTACCGAGACGGGCAACATCTGCTATAACGGACATCATATCCAGTGCTTTGCGGGCTACTTCCAACGGAACGAGGGCGGCTTGTTTGGTTGCCTTCTGGATAGCAGCACTTCGGGCGGCTTTCTCTTCGTCGGTTGTTTTAGGTAGTTTAAAGCAGGCAAATACTTCGTTGTAGGCAGCTGAATCTTTGTCAATAAGCGCCATAAATTCGTCCAGCAAACGGAGGGTGATGGTTTGTGCGTGCTGCATTACTTCTTCACTGACTTCGTATCCTTTTTTTCCTACGGTCAGCCGTGCCACCATCGTAGAAAGGGAGGAAGCCAGCGCTCCATTCAAAGCGGCAATACTACCGCCACCGGGCACAGGGTCACTGCAAGCTACTTTATCTAAGAAATCTTTTACGGTTAAATCTGCTAACATGGTATTCTGTTTTTTAAGTGATTAATGAATGAGAGTTTTTCAACTATTAAGCGACGGGATAAAGTATGCCGCCTTTAATAGTCATGATTACGCAATTCATGCCTATATAGTAAGGTAGAATATGATAGTTGTCGGAATTGAGAATGACGAAATCGCCTTGTTTACCTACTTCGATACTTCCAATACGGTCGGCTCGTTGAAGGGCGGCGGCTCCGTTCAGGGTGAGAGCAGTGATGGTTTCTTCGATGCTCATTTGCATATAGATGCAGGCCAGAGCAATGGTCAGCGGGATGGAACCGGAGAAACAACTGCCGGGATTCAGGTCGGTGGCAAGTGCCACAGCACAACCGACGTCAATCATTTCACGACCTCGCGCGTAGGGTTCTTTCAAAGCGAAAGCTGTCAGAGGCAACAGGGTGGCTACTACTCCGGCATCGGCCATTGCACGGATACCGGCATCGGAAGCGTGCAGGAGATGGTCGGCAGACAGTGCTCCGAGTTCGGCTGCCAGTTCGGCACCGCCGAGAGAGACGATTTCGTCGGCATGGAGTTTCAACAGGAAACCGTGCTCTTTGGCTGCCTGAAGCAGGCGACGGGATTGTTCGATAGAGAAAACGCCTTGTTCGCAAAAGACATCACAACATTCTGCCCACTTACCGGAATGGATAAGGGGAAGCATTTCACGAATCAGGAAATCGATGTATTCGTCGCTTCTCCCTGCATATTCTTCGGGAAGGGCGTGGGCGCCGAGGAAAGTGGAGACTATATCAACGCGTTTATGCTCGGCGTTATTCAGGCTGCGCATTACTTTTAGTTGTAGTAATTCTGTGTCCCGATCCAGGCCGTAGCCACTTTTACCTTCTACGGTGGTTACTCCCATGGTGCTCATCTTCTTCAGGAAGCTTTCGGCGGCTGAACGAAGTTTAAGGTAGTTCATTTGCCGGGTGGCTTTGACGGTACTTGCAATTCCCCCTCCCCGCTCCATGATTGACATATAGCTTTCGCCTTTCAGACGCCAGGATAATTCTTCGGAACGTTCTCCGCCAAATACAAAATGGGTATGGGAGTCGACGAAACCGGGTAAAAGGCAATGCCCGCGAGCGTTATAATGCCAATAGTGCTGGTAGTAACCATCCCGATCTTCACCACGGTTTTCACCAACGTAGGTAATGATTCCTTTGGTCACTTCCACGGTTCCGTTTTCTATGATTTGCAGTTGAGACATTTCCTCTCCTTTACGGGCGGAAAAGCCGATGGGGGTTACGATACGGGCGTTAAATATGATTAGGTTTTCACTCATAAATAGTTCATCATAATTAGTTCATATAATAAATGGAGATATGAATGGCACGTTCTTTTAGAATGATGTTTGCCATAAAGCAATTGTGATTCATTCTATTTTCTTATTGACTATTCCATGATACGAGCTTCAAGAACTTGCTGCATGGTAAAGTTTTCGAGTCCGAGATAGTAGGAAGCGGTATCAATCAGAGCTTCCATCGGTACAAGACCGATTATTTCACTACCTACAATCGTAACACCGTAACGACGGGCTTCGATACGTACTAATTCGAAGGCACGGTAGAGTGCGGTACGGGTATAGTCGGTCATGTTAATGGATACTTGGGTAATGTTTCGCTCTTTCAGTTCCACTCCCATTGCTTTTACATAACGAAGTCCTCCATTGATATGGCGGATATTTTTCGCTATCTTAGTGGCTATCTCCATATTATCTGTACTTAGATTAATATTGTAAGCTACGAGTGGCATACGGGCTCCGATTGCTACGGTACCTGCGGTCGGATGTCGTTCAGCAGGTCCGAAGTCAGGTTGCCATTCGGGTAGTTTGATCTTTTCGGCCATTCCTTCAAACTCGCCTTTACGAACGGAGGCGAGATTTTCCCGGTGTGGCGCAGTAGCCGACTTTTCATACAGGAAGACGGGAAGATTATATAGCTCCGCAACTTTCGCCGCTACTTTTTTAGAGAGTTCGATGGCTTCTTCCATACTGGTGTTCTTAATCGGGATGAAAGGAATTACATCTACCGCTCCCATACGAGGATGTTGCCCGGTGTGCTGATTCAGGTCGATCAAACGGACAGCTACACCAACGGCTTCAACTACTGCTTCACACAGTGCTTCCAGCTCTCCCACAAGTGTGACAACCAGACGGTTATGATCTTCATCATTACTGTAATCAAGCAGTTTTACTCCGGCTTTACTACGGAAAGGGGCTACTATCTGATCTATTTTCTCCAAATCACGTCCCTCGCTAAAATTGGGGACACATTCAATTATCTTATTCCAACTCATATCAAATATCTATTATTATAGAGGTTATACTTTACTGAATAACTATATGTTTTACATCAAATAGCCACATGGTTTATCCAAAATAACAGCATGTTCAAACTGTTCCATATATTGTGGGAATTTATTCCTTCACATTATGGGAACGCTTTCTCTTATATTGTGAGACTACTTTCCCACAATAGATGGAACTATCTTCTTTATTAATTCTTCGTCCGCCACATACGGCATTGTTATCTGATAATCTCCAGCATGGGACTCATTAAATGCTTCACTCGTTTCCATCGCATGCGGATTACGCGCCCACGAACGGCGGGCTACTCCTCCCATTACGTCCCAAAGCATTGCCGAACGGAGTATTTCATCTACCCGTTCGCTACCGTCGCATACCATACCAAAACCGCCATTGATTGCTTTGCTGATACCGACTCCACCTCCATTATGCAAGGCTACCAGACTCATCCCACGGGCACAATTTCCGGCAAAGCATTGCACAGCCATATCTGCCATCACATTACTTCCGTCTTTGATATTTGACGTCTCCCGGAAAGGAGAATCCGTACCGCTGACATCGTGGTGATCTCGTCCCAGCATAATAGGGCCTACTTCACCCCGGCGAACCATCTCATTGAAATGGAGGGCTATCTTCATTCTTCCAACTGCATCCTGATAAAGAATACGTGCCTGTGTACCCACCACGAGTTGATTCTTTTCTGCATCCCGTATCCAATTATAGTTGTCCAGATCCTGACCGCGCCGATTGACGTCGATACACTCCATAGCCGCATGGTCTGTTTTTATCAGATCTTCGTGTTTACCACTCAAGCAGACCCACCTGAACGGACCGTAGCCGTAATCAAAGAGTTGGGGTCCCATAATATCTTCGACATAACTCGGCCAGATAAATCCGTCTTTTTCATCAACACCATTATAGGAGATTTCTTTTACTCCGGCATCGTATATGGCTTTCATGAAAGAGTTTCCATAATCAAAGAAATAAGTTCCGCGGGCTACCAATTTCTTGATGACCTCGAAATGACGGTGCAAAGATATGTCTACCAAGTGACGGAATTCCTCCGGCGATTCGTGAAGAAGGCGTGTGCGTTCCTCGAAAGTCAGTCCGGCTGGGCAGTATCCACCTTCGTAAACGGCGTGACAGGAGGTTTGATCGGATAATAGTTCGATCAAAATCTTTTCACGCTCGGCATACTCGAGCAGGTCTACTATATTTCCATGATAGGCAATGGAACAAGGTTCACGGCGTCGCATTGCTTCAGCTGCCATCCGGTATGCTTCTATGATATCTGCAGTCACATGCCCCACCCATCCCTGGTGGTAACGTGTTTCAATGCGTGAACGATCTACTTCGGCTATGATGGAGACTGCTCCTGCTATTTCGGCAGCTTTAGGTTGTGCACCACTCATTCCTCCCAAACCGGAAGAAATAAATAAGTGTCCCCGCAAATCTTGGTCTTGTGGAATTCCGAGTTTCAATCGTCCGGCATTCAGGAGGGTGTTGAAAGTGCCATGCACAATGCCTTGAGGACCGATATACATCCAACCACCAGCTGTCATCTGTCCGTAATTGGCAACTCCCATCTGGGCGGCAATATGCCAATCATGTTGATTGTCGAATTGTCCGATCATCATCGAATTGGTAATTATAACGCGGGGAGCATCGGGACGGGAGCGGAAAAGCCCCAATGGATGTCCGGATTCAATAACCAGTGTCTGTTCCTGGGTAAGTTCTTCCAGATATTGCTTAATCAGTCGATATTGCATCCAATTTTGGCAAACTTGCCCGGTTTCACCATAAGTAACAAGTTCGTAGGGATATAAGGCTATATCGAAGCAAAGGTTATTGTCAATCATTACCTGAAAGGCTTTGCCTTCAATACATTGCCCCTGATATTCATCAATCGGCTTTGCTTTCAAGTCTCCGGCAGGACGGAAATGGTATCCGTAAATCCGCCCGCGAGTGCGTAGTTCTTCCATAAATTCAGGAGCCAGTTGTTCGTGCCACTCGGAGGGAATATAACGCAAAGCGTTTTTTAAAGCTGTGATGGTCTGCGCCGGGGTAAGTGTATAACCACGGTCGGGAGCTCTCCGGATACCTTCTACAAAATCCGGATAAGGAGGTAGCGTGTTGCCAAGAGTTATTCTCATAATAAACAGAATTAAGGATTACAAACTGTAAGCAATACAGTCTTATAACTCTTCGCAATATAGAAAAAAAGAAGATAAAAGACAAGAGAAATAACAGATTTATTATCAGAAAGGCATTATTACATTTACTGCTTAATAGAATGGTAAGATACAGGCAATGTCAGGAGTCTCTTATGCTTTTATACAGATACAAATGCAGGTCTTTTATCCAAACGGACTAATAGGGCTTTTATTAAAATGGATAGCGGATTTTTCCATTAAATCAAAGCTATGAGTTCTGTGTTATTTGCATAATCCGCACCCTAATCATATCACTATGACCATGATTGTATTATGAACATACTCTTTCTCTGCTATACCAACAGAGATCGACAAAATTACTTTTTTTGTTTATTCCGCAACTCCAACAAATATTTAAAGGTATGCTTCGCCTCCTGACTATCATCTTTCAAATATGCCTGTTTCAGTTCCGGATAATTCTTCAATAATTGAAGCATTTTATCTTTTCCTAGAAAATCGACTTTTCCTGTTTCACCATTTAGCTCATAACAGACGCGTTTCGTAACCAAACTTGAAGCGGCAAGAGCATCGCCAATATTCCCTCCCAGTTTTACGTCATCCTCTTCTACAAAGTTTCCTCCGATAACCGAACCTAGAGGCATGGCACAAAAATAGATATTTTTACCCAATTGAACGGCAGGGGCATACCATGCTCCAAAGCGTAACTTTTTATAGCGCAACTTACGACAATTCAAATATAAATCTCCTTTTTCGTCACGCACGGCAAAACAACGCTTCTTCAAGCGTCGACACATCGACTCGTCATCACCGGCCGTTATCCGGTAATCAGCCCCTCCTGTCAATACAATCTGATTTCTGGAACGTTTTTCTACACGCAACACGGCTATTGTATCACCATGTTGAGCCAGCAACTCTTTCAGGTTGGAATAAATAATATTCTGCGCAATTAACGGAAGGCTAATCACGCTTATCAGCAAACATAAGATACATCCTTTCTTCATAAGCATCCTCCTTTCCTGTCTAACGCCTTTTCGAGTGGAAAGTTATAAATTTTAGCGGATAAATGCAAGAATGAGGAAAGAAATATTGAAAAAAAGCTGCTATCAGGAAATGCCCCCTACTCTTATTAAACGAAAACAGAACTTATATACCCCATTCCTTACAGCTAATAAAGGCATTATCCAGACAAGTCATAATATGAGCTTGTTATTCCTTTCTATCTTCCGTTAATAAACAGTAAATCTGCTCTCGACAAAAACAAGCTCTTATCCCGACCGTCATGAATTATATTACCTTTGTGGAAAAGAATTAAATTTGTCATGGAAAAACAAGAACAGATCATTACTACATATCAGCAAATCATTCAGAAAACAGAACTGGAGTTACAGAATGCACGGAAACGTATCTATTATATCAGTCTTCTCCGCCTGATCTTATTCGTAGGAGCTGTAGCAAATGCTATTATCTTTTGGTCTGATGGGTGGCTATGTCTCTCTGCTTTCGCTATCTTACCTTTTATCTTATTCATCTGGCTGGTAAAACGCCATAATTTCTGGTTCTACCGAAAAGACTTTCTGAAAAAGAAAATAGAAATCAATGAGCAGGAGCTACGTGCCATGCAATATGACTTTTCTGATTTTGATGATGGAAAAGAATTTGTTAATCCATCTCATCTCTACACTCTTGATTTAGACGTATTTGGCGAACATTCTCTTTTCCAATACATCAACCGCACTGCAACGCCTATTGGCAAACTGCATCTTGCAAACTGGTTCAATGCACATCTGGAAAACAAAGAAGCTATTGAACATCGCCAGGAAGCTATACATGAATTGTCCACAGACTTAGAATATCGCCAACAAATCCGCTTACTCGGCTTACTCTATAAAGGAAAACCTGCCGATACCACCGAAATCAAAGAATGGGCAAACAGTCCAAGTTATTATCGGAAGCGTACACTTCTACGCATCCTCCCGACAGCGGTAACGATCATTAATTTCTTATGTATAGGTCTAGCCATTTTAGGTATTATCTCGGCCAGTATTGCAGGAGGAGTGTTTGTTGGCTTTGTATTATTCAGCACTATTTTTTCTAAAGGAATCACTAAACTACAAACGACCTACGGAGAAAAGCTACAAATTCTTTCGACATACGCTGACCAGATTCTTCTCACTGAACAGAAAGAAATGCAAAGTCATATACTGCAAAAGTTAAAAACGGAACTTACAAGTCAGAATCAAACCGCTTCTCAAGCAGTACGCCAGCTTTCAAAACTGATGAACGCGCTCGATCAACGAAGCAATCTGCTAATAAGCACGATACTCAATGGACTGATATTCTGGGAGCTGCGCCAAGTGATGCGAATCGAGAAGTGGAAAGAAATCCACGCATCTGACCTTCCCCGCTGGATAGAAACCATCGGAGAAATTGACGCTTATTGTTCTCTGGCAACATTCGCATATAATCATCCGGATTACATCTATCCTACCATTGCTGCTCAATCTTTCCATCTGCAGGCTGAAGCTTTGGGGCATCCTTTAATGGATCGCAACAAATGTGTACGCAACGGAATAGACATTGAAAGACGTCCTTTCTTTATTATTATCACAGGAGCCAATATGGCAGGAAAAAGCACGTATTTACGTACTGTAGGAGTGAACTATCTACTAGCATGTATAGGGGCTCCCGTTTGGGCAAAGCGGATGGAAATATATCCGGCTCGCCTCGTCACCAGCCTTCGGACCAGTGACTCCTTAGCCGACAACGAATCTTATTTCTTTGCCGAACTCAAGCGACTTAAATTAATCATAGACAAGCTTGAAGCAGGAGAAGAACTTTTCATCATCCTTGATGAAATATTGAAAGGTACAAACTCTATGGATAAACAGAAAGGTTCTTTCGCCCTCATCAAACAATTCATGCACATGAACACCAATGGCATCATCGCCACTCATGACTTGTTGCTAGGAACTTTAGTGGACTCTTTCCCACAAAATATCCGGAATTACTGTTTCGAAGCTGACATCACGAACAACGAACTCACCTTCTCTTACCAAATGAGAAACGGAGTTGCGCAAAATATGAATGCCTGCTTTTTAATGAAGAACATGGGGATCGCCGTCATTAACGACTAATCCCCATCCTTGTATGAAAATCAAAGTTTTCTATTGCAGTAACATCCAAAACCGGCTTTATTTAGTAGCAGCAAACTGAATATAAAATTTCAAGCTACCTGTTTTAATGTGTCGGAAAAAACAAAGTTAAACAGGGTTTGTAGATATACTTTTACTGCATTTTACTTTTTGCCAGAAATGCTATTACCGCTGAAGCTTGTTCATCAGTAAAATACTGCACTGATGTTATTGGCTGATATGTATAAGGTATAAACTGGAATAACTGTACAGCTGCAAACTTTTTATCAGCAGAAAGTATCACATCCATACGTATATTACCACTAGCCTCACTCTTTATATTCGAACCTGCAGAGAATGAACCCGAATTCACAAGATTCCTCAAAGCATCCATGTGTTTCAAATCAAAGAATATACTATGCTCTTTAGCCACACTTTTGGTTGGCAAATAAATAACTTCTTTTGATTTCCAGAAGAGACGGAAAATCCCCATAAGGAATAAACCTGTTCCCAGAACCATCAAAGCCATACTAACCGTAGAAGACTTATCTTCCAATTCGAAAGTAGAAGCAAAAGCTAAAATACCGACCAATAACATTACAGAAGAAATTAAAACTCCTGAAACACTTGTACGTTTTGCGATATCGGGGTGTGAAGATGCGAAGATAGTAGCATCAATCGTTTGAATAGTTGCCATAATATTTAAAGTTTAAATTATTAGTAAAAATATAAAGATAAAAAGGATATAGTCACCGGTATTACAGAAGATACCAGTAACCACAAAATAAACAATACCAATAAATAGACTACTAAATAATTATACGCCTCAAAGTATATACATAGTATTCACTTGATGGCTGGCAATAATAGGAAGTTGTTGTACCATAAATCCGCCCCCAGTGTTGTGAAAGTGAGTTATCACGATCAGCACAACATTGTAGCGCATTTTTTAAAGAAAAGAAATATTCTCCAAGTTGCACACGTTGAATACGTGTTACAGATATCTGATGGCTTTGCAAGTTGTTCAATTCAGCCACTGGCTTACCAGGAAGATCCGGTGCGCTGATTTCCCCATGCTGTCTCATTGCATATGTAATAGCACGCTCCTGTTCATCCACCACTTTCGCAGTAGAAACATTGCCTGCTATGCTATGAAAAGCAACAGTCAGCAACAGAAACAATATTACCTTTACAAATTTTGCCATATTCACCTGCAAATATAACAGATTCTCTCTATGAAAAGTTCTATTAAGATATATTTTAATGTATCTTAGTATTAGTAAACGGCAGACAAACAAAAAAGGCTACCTGTGAGGTAGCCTTTTTTATATCTATAAGAATAACTGTAAAATTATTCAGCTGATTCAGCTTTTGGTTCTTCAGCCTTAGGAGCTTCAGTTGCAGGAACTTCAACAGCAGCAGGAGCAGCTTCAGCAGCTTTCTTCGAACGACGAGTACGAGTAGCTTTCTTAGCAACTTTTTCTTTAGCCATGTTTTCATTGTAGTCAACCAACTCGATGAAGCACATTTCTGCATTGTCACCCAAACGGTTACCAGTCTTGATAATACGAGTATAACCACCCGGACGATCAGCAATCTTAACAGAGATTTCTTTGAACAGCTCTGTTACTGCAATCTTATCTTGCAAGTTGCTAAATACAACACGACGAGAGTTCGTAGTATCTTCTTTAGACTTAGTAATCAAAGGCTCAACAAACTTTTTCAAAGCTTTCGCCTTTGCAACAGTCGTAGTGATTCTTTTGTGCTTGATCAAAGAGCAAGCCATGTTAGATAACATAGCGCTTCTATGAGAAGCAGTACGACCTAAATGATTGAATTTTTTATTATGTCTCATTTTTTATTCTTTATCTAATTTATATTTAGAAATGTCGGTTCCAAACGACAGATTCAGACTTTCCAGCAAATCATCAAGCTCGGTAAGCGATTTCTTTCCGAAGTTTCTGAATTTTAGCAGGTCAGTTTTGTTGAATTGTACCAAGTCGCCGAGAGTTTCTACGTCAGCAGCCTTCAAGCAATTGAGGGCACGAACTGACAAGTCCATATCAACGAGTTTAGTTTTCAACAGCTGACGCATGTGCAATACTTCTTCATCAAACTCTTCATTGCCATCAGTATCATTACTTTCAAGCGTGATCTTCTCGTCAGAGAACAACATGAAGTGATAAATCAGAATTTTTGCAGCTTCTTTCAGCGCTTCTTTCGGATGTATAGAACCGTCGGTACTAATTTCAAGTACTAGCTTTTCGTAGTCAGTCTTCTGTTCTACACGGAAGTTTTCTACAGCATACTTGACATTACGTATCGGTGTATAAATAGAGTCGATTGGAATTACATTAACATCCGTGCAATACTCGCGATTCTCATCAGCAGGTACATAACCACGGCCTTTGTTAATTGTAATATCAATCTGCATAGTTGACTTAGAATCTAAATGACAAATAACTAATTCCGGATTTAACACTTCAAATCCAGTCAAATACTTACCTATGTCACCTGCTTTAAATTCACTGGAATTCTCGACAGTGATGCTCACTTTTTCGCTCTCGAACTCTTCAACTACTTGCTTGAATCTCACTTGTTTCAGATTCAAGATAATGTTGGTAACATCCTCTTTTACTCCAGGTACACTAGAAAATTCATGCTCCACACCATCGATTCTGATAGTAGTGATAGCAAAACCCTCTAATGAAGAAAGAAGGATTCGGCGTAATGCATTACCTACAGTAATACCAAAACCCGGTTCCAACGGACGGAATTCGAATTTACCGAATCTGGAGTCCGCCTCCAACATTAATACTTTATCAGGTTTTTGAAATGCTAATATCGCCATGAAATTAATTATTATTTAGAATACAATTCAACGATCAAATGTTCTTTAATGTTCTCAGGAATGTCTGCTCTTTCAGGTATGTGCAACATTTTACCAACCTTAGAAGCTTCGTCCCATTCCAACCAAGCATACTTGCTATGATTGAAACCTGCAAGAGAATTAGCAATTACTTCCAAAGATTTAGATCTTTCACGAACACCAATCAATTGTCCTGGTTTTACTGCAAATGAAGGGATGTTTACCACTTCACCATCTACAGTAATGTGCTTGTGACTAACCAACTGACGAGCAGCAGCACGTGTAGGAGCAATTCCCAAACGGAATACTACGTTGTCAAGACGGCCTTCCAACAATTGAAGGAGTACCTCACCGGTAATACCTTTAGCAGTAGCTGCTTTTTCAAACAAATTGCGGAATTGTTTTTCTAAAACTCCATAGGTGTATTTAGCTTTCTGCTTTTCACGAAGTTGCACACCATATTCAGAAGTTTTTCTTTTTCTTGAATTACCATGTTGTCCGGGAGGATAGTTCTTCTTTGACAAAACTTTGTCAGCTCCAAAGATTCCTTCACCGAATTTACGGGCGATTCTCGATTTTGGTCCAGTATATCTAGCCATTTCTTTTAAATATTTAATTGTTTATTCATGAACTTAATTTGTTGCAGCCGCGATTACAGAGAGAAATTAAATGTAATCCAAAAACAAAATCAAGATCATTGTGTAAGTTAAAGGTAAATTAAACTCTACGTCTTTTCGGAGGACGACAACCATTATGTGGAAGCGGAGTCACGTCAATGATTTCAGTAACTTCGATACCAGCACCGTGGATAGTTCTAATAGCAGACTCACGTCCGTTACCTGGACCCTTCACATATGCTTTTACCTTTCTCAGGCCAAGATCGAATGCAATCTTTGCACAATCCTGGGCAGCCATCTGCGCTGCATAAGGAGTATTCTTTTTAGAACCTCTAAATCCCATTTTACCAGCAGATGACCAAGAGATAATCTGCCCTTCACTGTTTGCAAGAGAAACAATAATATTGTTGAAAGATGAATGAACATGCAACTGTCCATTAGCGTCTACTTTCACATTTCTCTTTTTAGCTGCAACTGTTTTTTTTGCCATATCAACAATTATTATTTAGTAGCTTTTTTCTTATTAGCAACGGTTTTCTTTCTACCTTTACGAGTACGTGCATTGTTCTTAGTGCTCTGACCTCTAACAGGCAGACCAATACGGTGACGTACACCACGATAGCAACCAATATCCATTAATCGCTTAATGTTCAATTGGATTTCAGAACGAAGATCACCTTCCACTTTATACTCTGCACCGATAATCTCACGAATCTTAGCAGCTTGATCATCTGTCCAGTCTTTAACCTTCAGATCTTTATCTACACCAGCTTTATCTAAAATTTTTGCTGAACTACTGCGACCTATTCCATATACATAGGTCAACGCAATTTCACCTCTTTTGTTCTGAGGTAAATCTACACCAACTATTCTTATAGCCATATACTTAATTATTTTTTTTGCAAAAATAACAAATTATCCTTGACGTTGTTTATACTTAGGATTTTTCTTGTTAATAACATACAAACGGCCATTACGTCTAACGATCTTACATTCTGGCGTGCGTTTCTTTAATGATGCTCTTACTTTCATATCTTATTTTATTTATATCTAAACACAATTCTTCCTTTCGATAAGTCGTAAGGAGACATTTCGACTCTCACTTTATCTCCCGGCAAAATCTTGATGTAATGCATCCGCATCTTACCTGAAATATGTGCAGTAATCTCATGTCCGTTTTCTAATTCAACACGAAACATTGCATTTGACAATGCTTCAACTATAACTCCATCTTGTTCTATTGCAGATTGCTTTGCCATATTATATTGCTTTATCTCCTAAAACTTCTTCTATGAATTTGAATGAAGACAAAATATCAGCTTCACCAGCTCCAACAGCTATCGTATGTTCAAAATGTGCAGCACATTTACGATCTCTGGTCCTCACAGTCCATCCATCACGTTCCATAATCACTTGTCGATCTCCCAATGTTATCATCGGCTCTATCGCTATGCAAAGGCCTCTTTTCATCAAAGGTCCATATCCTCTTTTACCATAATTAGGCACTTGAGGATCTTCGTGCATCTCTTTACCAATGCCATGACCAACAAACTCACGCACTACACCATAAGAGTGAGACTCACAATATTGCTGAATAGCATACCCGATGTCTCCGATTCTTTTGCCTTGCACTGCGTTCTGAATGCCAATATATAACGCTTCTTTAGTTACCTTCAACAAGTTACGAATTTCTTCGTCCACCTCTCCTACACAAAAAGTATAAGCAGAATCACCACAAAAACCATTCATGTAAGTTCCGCAATCCACTGATACGATATCGCCATCTTTCAGTACAATATCCCCTGGGATTCCATGTACAACCTGCTCATTAACAGAAGTACAAAGAGATGCGGGAAATGGTTCTCCATATTGATTCGGAAATCCTTTGAAAGTTGGAGTTGCCCCATGATCTCTAATGAACTCTTCAGCAACCTTATCCAACTCACGTGTAGTTACACCAGGCTTCACCAGTTTGGCAACCTCTGCAAGAGTTTTACCAACAAGCAGGTTACTCTGACGGAGCAATTCTATTTCATCTTCTGTTTTAAGAAATATCATTTCTAATCTAAAGAATTAATATGCCGCTACACCAGCGCGTCCTTTAATACGACCAGACTTCAACAGACCATCATAGTGTCTCATCAACAAATGACTTTCAACCTGTTGCAGTGTATCAAGAACAACACCTACAAGAATTAACAAAGATGTACCGCCGAAGAATTGAGCAAATCCTGCTTGCACTCCGAATATACCGGCAAAAGCAGGCATAATAGCAACTAAAGCCAAGAAGAAAGAACCCGGCAAAGTAATACGAGACATTATATCATCAATATACTCTGCTGTTTTCTTTCCCGGTTTAATACCAGGGATGAAACCATTATTTCTCTTCATATCCTCAGCCATCTGAGTCGGATTAATTGTAATTGCAGTATAGAAATATGTAAATAATATAATCATTACCGCAAAAACAAAATTATACCAGAAACTTGTATGATCTGTAAACGCATGCAAGAAACCGCCCGCATCATTTACATTTGAAAAACCGATAAACGTAATTGGAATAAACATGATTGCCTGAGCAAAAATGATAGGCATAACACCAGCAGCATTCACTTTCAAAGGAATGTATTGTCTAGCACCACCATATTGCTTGTTACCAACAATTCTTTTTGCATACTGTACAGGAATCTTTCTTGTACCTTGTACCAAAAGAATAGCAGCACCAATCACTAATAACAAGAATACGATTTCAATTATAAACATGATCAAACCACCACTCTTATTTGCTACTCTGGATACAACTTCTTGCAACAAAGCATCAGGGAAACGAGCGATAATACCAATCAAGATGATAAATGAAATACCGTTACCAATACCTTTATCAGTAATTCTTTCACCAAGCCACAAAATAAACATACTACCTGCTGCCAAAATAATGGTAGAGGTAACCATAAACAGAGTCCAATCTAATGAAGCATTTAAGGAAGGGCCAGCCTGCATTTTAAGATTGAGCAAATAAGAAGGGGCCTGAACTAACAATATAGCAATCGTCAAATAACGAGTATATTGATTCATTTTTCTTCTGCCGCTCTCACCTTCGCGTTGCAGCTTCTGGAAATACGGCACAGCGATTCCCAACAACTGGATTACGATAGATGCAGAGATATAAGGCATGATTCCTAATGCAAAAATAGAGGCATTAGAAAATGCTCCTCCAGAGAACATATTTAACAAGGCTAAAAGGCCTTCACTTGTTTGTTCGTGCAATTTTGCCAGCATTGCCGGATTGATACCCGGTAATACGACATATGATCCGAAACGGTAAATTGCCACAAACAATATGGTGATGAGGATCCGCTGTCTCAGATCCTCAATCTTCCATATATTCTTTAATGTTTCAATAGCTTTTCTCATTGAATCAGAGTTTTACTACAGTTCCACCAGCAGCTTCAATAGCAGCAGTTGCAGTCTTAGAGAATGCATGAGCTTCTACTTCCAGCTTGTTAGTCAGAGTTCCGTTACCCAATACTTTTACCAACTGATTTGAAGATATAAATCCTGCTTCGATAAAGTCGTTTACACCAATTTTTGCCAAGCTCTTAGCTTCAGCAAGTTTCTGGATAGTATCCAGATTGATGGCTTTATATTCTACACGATTGATATTCTTGAAACCAAATTTAGGAACTCGACGTTGAAGAGGCATCTGACCACCTTCAAAACCGATCTTCTTAGAGTATCCAGATCTTGATTTAGCTCCCTTATGACCTCTTGTAGAAGTACCGCCTAAGCCAGAACCAGTTCCACGTCCAATTCTTTTTCTTGTCTTAGTAGATCCCTCTGCAGGTTTTAAATTACTTAAGTTCATATTGTAATTTCGTTTTATTATTCAACAAATAATTACTTAACAATGGCAACCAAGTGTTTTACTTTATCTACCATCCCAAGAATTGAAGGAGTGCTTTCGTGTTCAACCACACGGTTCAGTTTACGAAGTCCCAGTGCATCGAGAGTTCTTTTCTGATCAGCTGGAGCACCAATTCTACTTTTAACTTGTTTAATCTTTATAGTTGACATATCTCCTCCTTATCCTCTAAATACTTTTTCAACACTAATACCTCTGTTCTGAGCAACCATTCTTGCATCACGCATTTCACTTAAAGCTTCGATTGTAGCTTTAACAAGGTTGTGCGGATTTGAAGAACCTTTAGATTTAGCCAAAACGTCAGTAACACCAACACTTTCCAATACAGCACGCATAGCACCACCAGCTACAACACCAGTTCCGTGAGATGCAGGTTTGATGAATACTTCAGCACCACCAAATCTAGCTGATTGTTCATGAGGAACAGTACCTTTCAAAATAGGCACTTTCACCAGGTTCTTTTTAGCTGATTCAACACCTTTAGCGATAGCAGCTGTTACTTCACCTGCTTTACCAAGTCCCCAACCAATGATACCTTCTTCGTTACCTACAACAACGATTGCAGAGAAACTAAAAGTTCTACCACCTTTGGTAACTTTAGTAACACGATTAATAGCAACTAATCTATCTTTCAGTTCTATATCGTTAGTAATCTTAACTCTATTATTAACTCCTGCCATAATGATTAAAATTTAAGTCCACCGTTACGAGCAGCATCAGCTACTTCTTTTACTCTCCCATGATACAAGTAACCATTACGGTCGAAAACAACAGTAGTTATACCTGCTTCCTGAGCCTTTTTAGCAATCATTTCACCCACTTTAGCAGCTTGTTCTTTTTTAGCAACTTTATCAGTCAAACCTAAAGAAGAAGCGGCAACCAATGTCTTACCAGAAAGATCATCGATAATCTGGACATAAATTTGCTTGTTACTTCTAAATACACTCATACGCGGACATTCAGTAGTACCTGAAATTTTGTTGCGTACTCTATATTTGATCTTAACTCGTCTTTCTATTTTTGTTGTCATAATAATCTAATTTTATATGAATTACTTAGCGCCGGCTGATTTACCAGACTTTCTACGAATTACTTCGCCAACAAACTTAATACCTTTACCCTTGTATGGTTCAGGCTTACGGAAAGAACGTATTTTAGAGCAAACTTGACCAAGCAATTGTTTGTCACACGATTCCAATATAATAAGAGGATTCTTATTTCTTTCAGACTTAGTTTCAACTTTTACCTCAGCAGGTAATTGAATGAAAATATTGTGTGTATAACCTAAAGCAAGCTCAATGATGTTACCTTGGTTAGAAGCACGATAACCTACACCAACAAGTTCCAGTTCTTTCTTGTATCCTTCAGATACGCCCACAACCATGTTGTGAACCAAAGAACGATACAAACCGTGGAAAGCATGTTTTTGCTTTGGGTTATCAAGCATTTCTTTATCGTTTTCTGTTAAAGTTACGTGTCCGTCTTCAATGGCAACATTGATAGCAGGATTCACATATTGGCTCATTTCGCCTTTGGGTCCCTTTACGGTAACCACATTATCCTTCAGAGTGACTGTCACTCCAGCAGGGATACTAATGGGTAATTTTCCTATTCTTGACATTCTAATTCCTCCTAATTAATATACATAACACAAGACTTCACCACCGATCTTCAGTTCTGCAGCCTCTTTGTTAGTCATTACACCTTTGGAAGTAGATATTATAGCAATACCCAGCCCATTAATAACACGCGGCATATCTTTGTAACCAGTATACTTACGCATACCCGGAGAAGATATTCTTTCTAACTTTTTGATTGCGTTAACTTTGTTAACAGAATCATACTTCAAGGCAACCTTAATAGTTCCTTGAGGACCATCTTCTACAAACTTATAATTAAGAATGTAGCCTTTTTCAAAAAGAATCTTAGTGATTTCTTTTTTCAAGTTCGAAGCGGGAACTTCAACAACTCTGTGCTTTGCACCAATCGCGTTCCGCAACCTCGTTAAATAATCTGCTATTGGATCAGTCATATAAAAATAAATTAAATTAATCAGGACTACCCTGACAATATTTAAACAATAATTACCAGCTTGCTTTTTTTACGCCTGGGATCAGTCCGTTAGATGCCATCTCACGGAATTGAATTCTCGAAATTCCGAATTGACGAATATAACCTTTAGGACGTCCAGTCAGTTTGCAACGGTTGTGCATCCGAATCGGATTAGAATTCTTTGGCAACTCTTGCAACTTCTGTGCAGCTTCAAAAGCATCAGCAGGATCACCTGTTCTTACGATTTGCTTCAAAGCAGCTCTTCTTTCGGCGTATTTGGCTACTAATTTAGCACGTTTTACTTCACGTGCTTTCATTGATTCCTTTGCCATATCTATTAGTCTTTTTTAGCGTTTTTAAAAGGTAAACCGAATTCCTTCAGCAAAGCATAACCTTCTTCATCTGTTTCCGCAGAGGTTACAAAGGTAATATTCATTCCGAGAATTCTTGTAATACTATCGATATTTATTTCAGGGAAAATGATTTGTTCCTGAATACCAAGGGTATAGTTACCTTTACCATCAAACTTACTTTCGATACCTTTGAAGTCACGAATACGAGGAAGAGCTACACGAACCAATTTTTCAAGGAATTCGTACATTCTTTCACGACGTAAAGTTACCATAACACCAATCGGCATTTTTTTACGCAACTTAAAGTTTGCGATATCTTTACGAGAAATGGTAGCTACAGCTTTCTGACCTGTGATAGCTGTCATTTCATTGATTGCAACTTCGATAATCTTCTTATCAGCAACAGCCATACCTAACCCTTGATTGATAACAATCTTCTTAAGTACGGGTACCTGCATTGTAGAAGAATACTGGAACTGTGATTTCAATGCAGGTGCTATACGCTCTGCATATTCTTTCTTAAGACTAGCAGTATTACTCATTACTTAATCTCCTCTCCTGATTTTTTAGAATAACGCACTAAAGTTCCTTCCGAACTCTTTTTTCTCCCAATACGCGTTGCTTTACCAGTTTTTGGATCAACCGGGTTCAAGTTTGAAATGTGGATAGAAGCTTCCTGCTTCACGATACCACCTTGCGGATTCTTAGCATTCGGTTTTGTGCTTTTAGATACCATATTGATACCTTCTACAAATGCACGTCCTTCTTTAACAAGAACCTTCAATACACGACCAGTTTTGCCCTTATCTTCGCCAGCATTTACGTAAACTGTATCGCCTTTTTTAATATGTAATTTACTCATTACTTAAATCTTTTACAAATTAAAGTACCTCAGGCGCAAGTGACACAACTTTCATGTTTGTAGCACGAAGTTCTCTTGCTACAGGACCGAAAATACGACTACCTCTAATTTCACCTGCATTATTCAACAACACGCAAGCATTATCATCAAAACGTATATAAGAACCATCAGGACGACGGATTTCTTTCTTTGTACGTACAATCAAAGCCTTTGATACTGCACCTTTTTTAACATCACTAGAAGGGATAACACTCTTCACTGAAACTACAATGACATCCCCCACTGAAGCATAACGACGACCTGTACCACCCAAAACGCGGATACACAACGCCTCTTTCGCTCCACTGTTATCACATACTGTAAGTCTGGATTCTACTTGTATCATAATTACTTAGCTCTTTCAATTATTTCTACTAATCTCCATCTTTTAGTCTTGCTCAAAGGACGAGTTTCCATGATGCTTACAGTATCACCGATATTGCATTCATTCTTTTCATCGTGAGCATGGTACTTCTTCGTTTTACTAACGAACTTACCATATATAGGGTGTTTTTCCTTAAATTTGGCAGCAACTGTGATGGTCTTATCCATCTTATTGCTCAACACAACCCCTGTTCTTTCTTTTCTTAAATTTCTTGCTTCCATCAAGCTGATCATTTATTGTTAAGTTCTCTTTCGCGCAATTCTGTTTTCATACGCGCAATAGTCCTGCGTAATTGTTTGATTTGAGCAGGATTTTCCAAAGGAGAAATAGAATGATTAATAACCATTTGGTTATAATTAGCTGTTTCCGCCTCTACTCTTTCTACTAAATCATTAGTAGTCATTTCTTTTATTTCTGCAATTTTCATAACACTTACGCATTTTGATTTTGAATATCATAATCACGTCTTACGACAAACTTCGTTGTAATAGGAAGCTTTTGAGCAGCTAAGCGCAATGCTTCTTTCGCGATTTCGTAAGATACTCCTTCAGCTTCAATAATGATTCTACCTGGAGTCACAGGAGCCACAAATCCCTCTGGAGCACCTTTACCTTTACCCATACGTACATCGGCAGGTTTTCTAGTGATCGGTTTATCCGGGAATATACGGATCCAGATCTGTCCTTGACGTTGCATATATCTTGTTACTGCAATACGAGCAGCTTCGATCTGACGGCCTGTAATCCACTTAGTCTCCAAAGCCTTTATGCCAAAAGAACCAAAGGCCAGCTGGTTGCCTCTCTGGGCATTACCTTTCTGACGACCTTTTTGTTGTCTTCTGAATTTTGTCTTTTTCGGTTGTAACATAGTTTCCTAAAATTCAAATTCGTTTAGCGATTATTTTTCTTTCTTTTGAAGTTCTTTCCGCCGTTGTTTCCACTATTGTTTCCACGACCACTTTCTTTGCTTTGTGTAAAGTTCGGAGCCAATTCTTTCTTACCAAACACTTCACCTCTACAAATCCAAACTTTGATACCTAAAAGACCTACTTTAGTCAATGCTTCTGCATGACAGTAGTCGATATCAGCTCTGAAAGTGTGCAACGGAGTTCTTCCTTCTTTATACATTTCAGAACGAGCCATTTCAGCTCCATTCAAACGTCCTGAAATCTGAATTTTGATACCTTCAGCACCCATACGCATTGTGTTTGCGATAGCCATTTTGATGGCACGGCGATAGGCAATTTTACCTTCAACCTGACGAGCGATGTTGTTAGCAACAATCACAGCATCCAGTTCCGGTCTCTTCACTTCAAAGATATTGATTTGAATATCTTTGTCGGTAACCTTCTTCAACTCCTCTTTTAACTTATCAACTTCTTGGCCACCTTTACCGATAATAATACCCGGGCGAGCAGTGCAAACAGTAATAGTAACGAGCTTCAGCGTACGTTCAATTACGATTCTTGATACACTTGCTTTTGCAAGTCTTGCATTAAGATATTTACGGATTTTGCTATCTTCCAGCAAAGAATCACCGTAATCATTTCCACCATACCAGTTAGAATCCCATCCTCTGATAATTCCTAAACGGTTGCTTATTGGATTAACTTTTTGTCCCATCTACCTTAATTTTGATCTTCGTTATTACTTTTAGCACCAACGAACAATGTTACGTGATTTGAACGTTTGCGAATTCTATAACCTCTACCCTGTGGTGCCGGTCTCATTCTTTTGAGTGTAGCTCCACCATCAACAAAAATCTGTGTTACGAACAACTCGCCACTTTCCGCTTTACGTTCGTTTTTCTGTTCCCAGTTAGCAATTGCAGAGCGAAGCAATTTTTCCACTCTTGCAGCAGCTTCTTTTGAAGAAAATTTCAAAACACCAAGTGCTCTGTTCACTTCCATACCACGGATCATGTCTGCGACCAGACGCATCTTACGCGGAGAAGTAGGAACATTTTGCAATTTTGCAAAATACATGGTCTTAAGGGCTTCTTTTCTCTTTTCAGCCGATATTTTTTTTCTTGCTCCCATTATTATTTATTACTTTATTATTTCAAATAAATCCTGTTATCTTTTCTTGTTACCAGCGTGTCCTCTGAATGTACGAGTTGGAGCAAATTCGCCCAACTTGTGTCCTACCATATTCTCGGTAACATAAACAGGAATAAATTTATTTCCATTGTGAACTGCAACTGTATGGCCTACAAAATCAGGCGAAATCATTGAAGCTCTGGCCCAAGTCTTTACTACGACTTTCTTACCTGATTCATTCATGGCAAGAATTCTCTTTTCAAGCTTAACGTTAATATATGGACCTTTTTTTAATGAACGACTCATAGTTTACTCAATTAATCAGATTACTTTTTTCTTCTCTCAATAATGTACTTAGACGACTGTTTCTTAGGAGCTCTAGTCTTAAGTCCCTTAGCGTACAATCCCTTACGTGATCTTGGGTGACCTCCAGAAGCACGTCCTTCACCACCACCCATCGGGTGATCAACCGGGTTCATTACAACACCACGGTTACGAGGACGACGTCCTTGCCAACGAGAACGTCCAGCTTTACCTGAACTTTCCAATCCATGATCAGAGTTACCTACACTACCGATAGTAGCTTTACAAGTGCTAAGAATCTGTCTAACTTCACCTGAAGGCAACTTAATTACACAATACTTACCCTCACGAGAAGTCAACTGAGCAAAGTTACCAGCTGAACGAACCAGAGCAGCACCCTGTCCCGGACGTAATTCGATATTGTGAATCACAGTACCCACCGGAATGTTTTGAAGAGGAAGAGCATTACCAATCTCTGGCGCTGCTGTTTCACCTGACATCAGAGTCGCACCAACTTGCAATCCATTGGGAGCAATAATATATCTTTTTTCTCCATCAGCGTAAAATAACAGAGCGATACGAGCCGAACGATTCGGATCGTATTCAATTGTTTTAACTACTGCTGGAACACCGTCCTTATTTCTCTTGAAATCAACAATTCTAATCACCTTTCTATGACCGCCACCAATGTAGCGCATAGTCATCTTACCTTCGCTGTTACGACCTCCAGATGATTTCTTACCATATACAAGAGACTTTTCTGGTACTGATGCAGTAATTTCTTCGAAAGTACCAATAATTTTATGTCTTTGCCCCGGTGTTGTGGGCTTAAATTTACGTACTGCCATTTTTATTAAATATTGCTATAAAAATCAATAGTATCTCCTTCTTTCAATGTCACGATTGCTTTTTTGAAAGCATTCGTACGACCATTGATGATACCTGCTTTGGTATAACGGCTCTTATTTTTGCCAGCATACTTCACAGTATTCACATCAACTACTGTAACATTATAAAGAGCTTCAATTTCCTTCTTAATTTCCAGTTTGTTAGCTTCAGGACGTACAACAAAGCCGAAACGATTCAGCTTATCTGTGATTGCAGTCATTTTCTCTGTTACCAACGGTTTAATAATAATTCCCATTATTTAAGCCTCCTTTTTAAATTAAGATATTGTCAATAGCCTTCAGAGAGTTTTCAGTAAGCACAACAACCCCAGCATTCAATACTCTGTAAGTATTTAATCCCGAGATAGTCTGCACATTAGCACCCTCAATGTTACGAGCTGACAAATATACGTTTTTATTTGCTTCCGGTAAAATTACAAGTAGCTTTTTATCGGAAACTTTAAGATTTTTTGTCATTGCAACGAAATCTTTTGTCTTAGGAGCTTCAAATGTGAAATCCTCAACGACAACGATTGCATCGTTTTGAGCTTTATAAGACAAAGCTGACTTACGAGCCAATGTCTTAACTTTTTTATTCAACTTGAAGAAGTAGTCTCTTGGTTTCGGACCGAAAACGCGGGCACCACCTACAAGAACCGGTGAGTTCATATCACCACGACGAGCTCCGCCACCACCTTTCTGGCGACCGATCTTACGAGTTGAACCACTGATTTCACTTCTTTCTTTTGACTTATGAGTACCCTGACGCTGATTAGCCATAAACTGTTTTACGTCCAAATAGATAGCGTGGTCGTTGGGCTCAATTCCGAAGATAGATTCGTTTAACGTAACCTTTCTCCCAGTGTCTTCACCTTTAATGTTATATACGTTAACTTCCATTATTTCTCAATTAATACGATTGAACCTTTGCAACCCGGGATAGAACCTTTAATCAAAAGAAGGTTATGATCCGCGATTACTTTTAATACCTGCAAGTTTTGTACAGTGACTCTGTCACCACCAAGTTGTCCACCCATACGCATTCCCTTGAATACTTTTGCAGGGTAAGAACAAGCACCAATAGAACCCGGTTTACGAGCGCGGTTGTGCTGTCCGTGAGTAGCCTGCCCCACACCACCAAAACCATGTCTTTTTACTACACCCTGGAAACCTTTACCTTTAGAAGTTCCAACAACGTCAACAAAGTTAGCATCGTTAAACATCTCTACGGTAATAGTATCACCCAGATTCAATTCTGTTCCAAATTCTTTGAACTCAGCCAAGTGTCTCTTCGGTGTTACTCCTGCTCTTTTAAAATGTCCCATCAACGGTTTAGTTGTATGTTTTTCCTTTTTGTCCTGGAAACCCAACTGAACAGCTGCATAGCCATCTTTTTCTACAGTTTTAACTTGAGTAACAACACAAGGACCTGCTTCGATAACAGTGCATGGTACATTTTTACCATCGGCACTGAAAACGGATGTCATTCCGATTTTTTTTCCTAATAATCCTGGCATTTCACTAATTTTTAATTATCAAACTTTAATTTCTACTTCCACACCACTTGGCAATTCCAACTTCATCAGAGCATCTACTGTCTTAGCTGTTGAGCTATAGATGTCGATCAATCTCTTATAAGAAGAGAGTTCAAATTGCTCACGAGACTTTTTGTTTACGAAAGTCGAACGGTTCACAGTAAAGATACGCTTGTGCGTAGGCAGAGGTATCGGACCGCTAACAATAGCACCTGTAGCTTTTACAGTTCTTACAATTTTCTCAGCTGACTTGTCAACCAAGTTGTGGTCGTAAGATTTCAATTTAATTCTAATTTTCTGACTCATTATTTTTTTTTAATTAATACATTTATAATAAGATAAAGCGGCAGGCTAAGAGTCATTCGCTAGCCTGCTGCTTTAGATATTTTAGAGTAAATCAGCACGTCCTTTTACTTCTTCCAATACAGCCTTAGCAATAGAAGAAGAAAGTTGAGCGTGATGAGAGTAAGTCATTGATGAAGTTGCACGACCAGAAGTGATAGTACGTAAAGCTGTTACATAACCAAACATTTCTGCCAGCGGAACCATCGCCTTCACGATACGGGCACCAGAACGACTAGATTCCATACCTTCAACCTGTCCACGACGTTTGTTCAAGTCACCGATAACATCACCCATATTCTCTTCCGGAGTTACAACTTCCAGCTTCATGATAGGTTCCATCAAAACAGGACCTGCCTTAGCACATGCATTTTTATAAGCCTGCATTGCACAGATTTCGAATGACAACTGATCAGAGTCAACCGGATGGAATGAACCATCAACCAAAGTAACTTTCAATGAATCCAGCGGATAACCTGCCAAAACACCACTCTTCATGGCATTTGTAAAGCCTTTCTGAACAGCAGGAATAAATTCCTTAGGAATGTTACCACCTTTCACTTCGTCAACAAACTGCAAACCACCCAAAGTGAAATCTGCATCAGCCGGACCAATATTCACGATGATATCAGCAAACTTACCACGCCCACCAGACTGCTTCTTATATACTTCACGCAAATTAACTGTCTTCGTGATAGCTTCTTTGTAGTTAACCTGTGGCTTACCCTGGTTACATTCTACCTTGAACTCACGTTTCAAACGATCAATAATGATATCCAAGTGAAGCTCACCCATACCAGAAATAACCGTCTGACCTGTCTGTTCGTCTGTCTTCACAGTAAACGTCGGATCTTCTTCAGCCAATTTAGCCAAACCGTTAGACAGCTTATCCATATCCTTCTGCGTCTTAGGTTCTACAGCGATACCGATAACTGGTTCCGGGAAGTCCATAGATTCAAGTACGATCGGAGCGTTTTCATCACACAAAGTATCACCAGTGTGAATATCCTTAAAACCTACACCTGCACCGATATCACCAGCACCGATTACTTCAACCGGATTCTGTTTGTTAGAGTGCATCTGGAACAGACGAGAAACGCGTTCTTTCTTACCAGAGCGAGAGTTGTAGATATAAGAACCTGCTTCAATTTTACCTGAATAAACACGGAAGAAAGTCAAACGACCTACATATGGGTCAGTTGCGATCTTAAATGCTAAAGCTGATGTTTTTTCATCATCACTTGGTTTACGATCTTCTTCAGCTCCAGTATTAGGATTTGTACCTATTACATTCTCTGTATCAAGCGGAGAAGGCAAAAAAGCACAAACATAGTCAAGCAATGTCTGAACACCTTTGTTCTTGAAAGAAGACCCACAAAGCATGGGGACTACAGCCATCTGAACTGTTGCATTGCGAAGAGCTCTCAACACTTCTTCTTCAGTAATAGTAGAAGGATCATCGAAATATTTCTCCATCAAAGCATCATCAAATTCAGCTACTTTTTCAAGCATCTTGTCTCTCCACTCGTTAGCTTCATCGACAAGTTCTGCCGGAATTTCCTCAACACTGTAGTCAGCACCCATTGTTTCATCGTGCCAATAAATAGCTTTCATTTTGATAAGATCAACAAGACCTTTAAAAGATTCTTCAGCACCAATAGGAACAACAATCGGACACGGATTAGCTCCAAGCACATCCTTCATCTGGCGAACTACTTCAAAGAAGTCTGCACCAGAACGGTCCATCTTATTAACATAAGCAATACGAGGAACGTTATATTTATCAGCTTGACGCCATACAGTTTCTGATTGGGGCTCAACACCACCAACAGCACAATAAGCAGCCACAGCTCCATCAAGGATACGCAATGAACGTTCTACCTCTGCAGTAAAATCAACGTGCCCCGGAGTGTCAATCAAGTTAATTTTATAAGTATCACCAGCATATTTCCATCTTGTTGTTGTAGCAGCAGATGTAATAGTGATACCACGTTCTTGCTCCTGTTCCATCCAGTCCATAGTAGCAGCACCATCATGAACTTCACCTATTTTGTGAGTCAATCCAGTGTAGAACAGGATACGTTCAGAAGTAGTTGTTTTTCCGGCATCGATGTGAGCCATGATACCGATATTACGAGTTAAATGTAAATCATGTTTAGCCATCTTCTAATTCCTTTACTTTAAGTTTATATTTGGTTTCTTACAGTATTAGAATCTAAAATGAGCAAATGCACGGTTAGCTTCTGCCATTCTGTGCATATCTTCTTTACGCTTGTATGCACCGCCTTGTTCATTGAAGGCATCCATAATTTCAGCAGCCAACTTGTCAGCCATTGATTTACCACCTCTTTTGCGAGCAAACAGAATCAGATTCTTCATAGAGATTGATTCTTTACGATCCGGACGGATTTCAGTAGGAACTTGGAAAGTTGCACCACCTACACGGCGAGACTTTACTTCCACTTGCGGAGTTACATTATCCAAAGCCTTTTTCCAGATTTCGAGAGCTGATTTTTCTTCGTTAGGAAGTTTTGCTTTCACTGTTTCCAAAGCGGCATAAAAGATTTCATAAGATGTATTTTTCTTTCCATCATACATCAAGTGGTTCACGAACTTGGAAACCTTTTGGTCATTAAACACGGGATCCGGAAGAATCAGGCGTTTTTTTGGTTTTGCTTTTCTCATTTGTTTGAAAAATAATGTTTTTGTTCTTGGTTGTCTACTTCTTGACTTCTTCAACTCTCCCTCCGGAGAATTTACTCAACCTTTAGCATTTCCAACAAACTAAAACGTAAGTTATTACTTTAATTTTAATTAGGTCTTAATCCTTATTTTTTCTTACCCTTAGCAGGAGCAGCAGCTTGTCCTGGTTTCGGACGCTTAGCACCATACTTTGAACGTCTTTGAGTACGACCAGCAACACCTGCTGTATCAAGTGTACCACGTACAATGTGATAACGCACACCCGGAAGGTCTTTTACACGACCACCACGTACCAAAACGATTGAGTGTTCCTGCAAGTTGTGTCCTTCTCCCGGAATGTATGAGTTCACCTCTTTTTGGTTAGTCAAACGTACACGAGCTACTTTACGCATTGCAGAGTTCGGCTTCTTCGGAGTAGTAGTGTATACTCTCACGCAAACGCCACGTCTTTGAGGACATGAATCCAAGGCTGGAGATTTACTTTTCTCCACCAGCACTTCGCGTCCTTTTCTTACTAATTGCTGAATTGTAGGCATTTTAATTGTTTTTTGATTTATATTATTGTTATATTAATTTCGTAACTATACATTTTGGGCTGCAAAAATACGAATAATATTTGAATATTCAATGCGCTACAACTTTTTTTTCTTTTTTAATGTTTTTATATCATCCTCACGCTTCGCCTTTTACACCCGTCAAAGGAGAAATAGGGGGTTCATCCGAAGTACGAATCGGACCGAATACGCGCTCATACTTTGCTATATTATCTTCTAATGCCCGCAGCAGGCGTTTTGCGTGCTCTGGAGCCACAATAATACGAGATTGCACACCAGCCTTCGGTATGCCCGGCATTACGCGCACGAAGTCAAGGATGAATTCAGAACTCGAATGAGTAATAATAGCAAGATTTGCATAAGTTCCCTGTGCAACCTCTTCTCTCAATTCAATCTGTAATTGTCCGTTGTTATTTTGTTCTTCCATATTTAATATGATTAAAAAGTTATCCTGCAAAATAACACATTTTTCCTGAAACTAATGGTAATACACGCGAGTAAAAAAGAAATAAAAAAAGGAGCAATTACCCAATCTGGCAATCGCTCCTTCTCATATAGTCAATTGAATTGTATTTATTCTACTTCATTGTAGTCAAGTACTGTTTTCTTGTTAGCCAAGATACGGTCATACTCTTCTTTTGATCCAACGATGAGCTTTTCGAACTCGCGCTGTCCGGTACCGGCAGGAATCAAGTGACCACAGATCACATTTTCCTTCATACCTTCCAACTTATCGATCTTACCGTTGATAGCAGCCTCATTCAAGACTTTCGTTGTTTCCTGGAAGGAAGCAGCCGACATAAAGCTTGAAGTCTGCAAAGCAGCACGTGTAATACCCTGAAGGATCTGAGTAGAGGTAGCAGCAACAGCATCACGAACCTCAACCGGTTTCAAGTCACGACGTTTCAACATACTGTTCTCATCACGCAACTTGCGGGCAGTTACAATCTGACCAGCTTGCATATTTTGAGAATCACCAGCATCCACTACGACTTTCTTACCCCAGATACGATCATTTTCTTCCATGAATTCCAGTTTGTCTACGACTTGCTGTTCGAGGAAACGAGTATCTCCCGGTTCATCAATCTGAACCTTGCGCATCATCTGACGAACGATAATCTCGAAGTGCTTATCATTGATCTTCACACCCTGCAAGCGGTATACATCCTGAACTTCATTCACGATATATTCTTGTACAGCTGTAGGACCTTTAATTGCCAAGATATCTGCTGGAGTAGTAGCACCGTCAGACAACGGAGTACCTGCACGTACATAGTCATTTTCCTGTACCAGAATCTGCTTAGACAGTGCAACCAGATATTTTTTAACCTCACCAGTCTTGGAAGTTACAATGATCTCACGGTTACCACGCTTGATCTTACCCATTGTTACCTCACCGTCGATTTCAGAAACGACAGCCGGATTTGACGGGTTACGAGCTTCAAACAATTCAGTAACACGAGGAAGACCACCCGTGATATCACCCGCTTTACCTACGGCACGCGGAATCTTCACGATTACTTCACCAGCTTTTACCTTCTGACCATTCTCGATGATTACGTGACCACCTACCGGTAAGTTATAAGTACGGATCAAATCACCGTCCTCTGTCAAAATATGAGCTGTAGGAACTTTGGTTTTATCCTTGGATTCAATAATAATAATTTCACGAAGACCTGTTGCTTCATCCGATTCAACCTTATAAGTAACGTTTTCAATTACGCCCTCAAATTCGATCTTACCGGTTGCTTCTGTAATAATAACAGCATTGAACGGGTCCCACTTAGCGATCAGTTTGCCTTTTTCTACCAAGTCGCCATCACTTACATACAGTGTTGAACCATAAGGTACGTTATGAGTAGAAAGAACAATACCGGTATTTACATCCACAAAACGTACTTCGGCCAAACGACCTACTACCACTTTTGCAGATTCACCCATCTCGTCAACGATATCTACTGTACGCAACTCTTCAAATTCAAGACGTGCATTATTTTTAGCAACGATACTGGCGTTAGCTGCAATATTTGCAGCAGTACCACCGGCGTGGAATGTACGCAATGTCAACTGTGTACCCGGCTCACCAATAGACTGAGCAGCGATTACACCGACAGCTTCACCCTTCTGAACCATGCGGCTCGTTGCCAGGTTACGTCCGTAACATTTAGCACAAACACCCTTCTTAGCTTCACAAGTCAATACCGAACGGATTTCAACACTCTCGATCGGAGACTCCTGAATTTTCTTGGCAACTTCTTCTGTGATTTCTTCACCACCGGCAACAAGCAATTCACCTGTAGTAGGATGAATAATATCATGTACGGAAACACGTCCTAAGATACGTTCGTACAGAGTAGCAATAACCTCATCGTTATTCTTAAGGTCCGTACAAACCAATCCGCGGAGTGTACCGCAGTCTTCTTCTGTAATAATCACATCGTGTGATACGTCCACCAGACGACGGGTCAGATAACCGGCATCGGCAGTCTTCAAAGCGGTATCCGCCAAACCTTTACGAGCACCGTGGGTAGAGATAAAGTACTCCAACACCGAAAGTCCTTCTTTAAAGTTTGACAAAATCGGGTTCTCGATGATCTGACCACCTTCAGCACCTGCTTTCTGCGGTTTTGCCATCAAACCACGCATACCTGACAACTGACGAATCTGTTCTTTAGAACCACGAGCACCAGAGTCAAGCATCATATATACAGAGTTGAATCCCTGATCATCCGAAGAAATTGTCTTCATCAGGATATTAGACAACTCAGAGTTTACATGTGTCCAGATATCGATCACCTGGTTGTAACGTTCGTTGTTGGTAATGAAACCCATGTTATAGTTATTTACGACTTGTTCTACTTCGTCGTAACCTTTCTGTACCAACGTTTCTTTTTCCTTCGGAATGATAATATCACCCAAGTTGAATGACAAACCACCCTTGAACGCCATCTGATAACCTAAGTTCTTGATTCCGTCCAGGAAGTCGGCAGCCTTAGCCACACCACATACCTTAATTACATCACTAATAATATCACGAAGAGATTTCTTAGAGATAATTGTATTGATATAACCAGCTTCAGGCGGAACGATTTCATTAACAATCACACGTCCTACCGAAGTTTCGCGCATTACGTCTACAATGTTACCATTTTCATCAACGTCTTTCACGATAACTTTCACCGGAGCATGAATATCTACCTTACCTTCATTGTAAGCGATCAACGCCTCTTCCGGTCCGTAGAATGTCAGACCTTCACCTTTCGCACCAGCACGCAACTTAGTAATATAGTACAAACCAAGAACCATATCCTGTGCAGGCACAGTAATAGGCGCACCGTTTGCCGGATTCAAGATATTATGTGATTGAAGCATCAACATTTGTGCTTCCAGAATTGCTTCATTACTCAAAGGCAAGTGAACAGCCATCTGGTCACCGTCAAAGTCGGCATTGAATGCCGTACATGCCAACGGGTGCAACTGAATAGCTTTACCTTCGATCATCTTAGGCTGGAAAGCCTGAATACCCAGACGGTGCAATGTCGGAGCACGGTTCAACAGTACCGGATGTCCTTTCATTACATGTTCCAGAATATCCCAGATCACCGGTTCCTTGCGGTCAACGATCTTCTTGGCAGACTTAACAGTCTTAACGATACCACGTTCGATGAGCTTACGAATAATAAACGGCTTGTACAATTCGGCAGCCATCAATTTAGGAATACCGCATTCACCCATTCTCAATTCCGGACCTACGACGATTACCGAACGAGCAGAGTAGTCAACACGTTTACCCAGCAAGTTCTGACGGAAACGTCCTTGTTTACCCTTCAAGCTGTCAGACAATGACTTCAACGGGCGGTTGGCATCTGTCTTCACAGCACTTGACTTACGTGAGTTATCAAACAAAGAATCGACAGATTCCTGAAGCATACGTTTTTCATTACGCAAAATCACTTCCGGAGCCTTGATTTCAATCAGTCGTTTCAGACGGTTATTACGGATAATCACACGACGATAAAGGTCGTTCAAGTCAGATGTAGCAAAACGACCACCATCCAACGGAACCAACGGACGAAGTTCGGGTGGGATAACCGGTACGATACGTACAATCATCCATTCCGGTTTGTTGCGTCCACGTGATGCACGGAACGATTCTACTACCTGAAGACGTTTCAAAGCCTCATTCTTACGTTGCTGTGAAGCATCGTTACCTGCACGGTGACGCAATTCGTAAGACAAAGCATCCAGATCCAGACGAGCCAGCAAATCATAGATAGCTTCAGCACCCATCTTTGCAACAAACTTGTTCGGATCATTATCTTCAAGATATTGATTATCTTTTGGAAGCGTATCCAGGATATCCAGATATTCTTCTTCCGAAAGCAAATCATATTCAGCTACACCGTCTTCAGCTTTTACACCCGGCTGAATAACAACATAACGTTCGTAGTATATAATCGAATCCAGTTTCTTCGTCGGCAGTCCGAGCAAATAACCGATTTTATTAGGGAGCGAACGGAAATACCAGATGTGAGCCACCGGCACAACCAGCTGGATATGTCCCATACGTTCACGGCGTACTTTCTTTTCAGTAACTTCCACACCACAACGGTCGCAGACGATACCTTTATAACGGATACGCTTGTATTTACCGCAATGACATTCATAATCCTTGATAGGACCAAAAATGCGCTCGCAGAACAAACCATCACGTTCGGGTTTGTACGTACGGTAATTAATGGTTTCAGGCTTCAAAACTTCACCACTCGAATTCTCAAGGATTTCTTCCGGAGAAGCCAGACCAATTGAGATCTTCGAGAAATTACTTTTCGTCTTATTTTCTTTTCTAAAAGCCATACTCTATATAATTGAGATTTGATAATTGAATCATTGGAAATTGAAAAGACACGGATGTCAACAGACCGTCATCGGCTTGTTGACACCACGTATTCTTTATTATTTTATTCTAGGTTGATACTCAAACCTAATCCTCTCAACTCGTGCAACAATACGTTCAAGGATTCCGGAATACCAGGTTGCGGCATCGGTTCACCTTTCACAATTGCTTCATAAGCTTTCGAACGTCCTACCACGTCATCAGACTTGATAGTAAGGATTTCCTGCAGGATATGAGCAGCACCAAAACCTTCGAGTGCCCAAACCTCCATTTCTCCGAAACGCTGACCACCGAACTGTGCTTTACCACCAAGAGGTTGCTGAGTAATCAATGAGTACGGACCGATAGAACGAGCATGCATCTTGTCTTCAACCATGTGACCCAACTTCAACATGTAAGTCACACCCACAGTAGCTGCCTGGTCAAATTGCTCACCTGTACCACCATCACAAAGATAAGTTTTACAATAGCGAGGCAATCCTGCCTTGTCTGTCCACTGATCCAGATCTTCCATTGTAGCACCGTCGAAAATAGGAGTTGCAAATTTCACACCCAATGTTTTTCCGGCACGTCCTAATACAGCTTCAAAAATCTGACCAATGTTCATACGAGAAGGCACACCCAACGGATTCAATACGATGTCAACCGGAGTACCATCCGACAAGAACGGCATATCTTCCTGACGAACAACGCGGGATACAATACCCTTGTTACCGTGGCGACCTGCCATCTTATCACCCACACCAATCTTACGCTTCTTAGCAATATATACTTTTGCCATCTGGATAATACCAGCTGGAAGTTCATCACCAATTGTAATAGCAAACTTCTTACGTTTCAATTCAGCATCCAGCTCTTTGTATTTCTTAATGAAATTCATCACCAGATCACGAATCATACCATTAATATGGTCATCACTAGTCCAGTTGCTTAACTGAATAGAAGTAAAGTCGAGTGAATCAAAATCAGAAGCACTGAACTTAGAACCTTTCGCAATTACTTCCGCACCCAGATAATCCTTCACACCTTGAGAAACCTTACCTTCAGTCAAAGTCATCAGTTTCTTAACCAGGATACGTTTCAGATCAGCTACCTTAGATTCAAATTCATCATCGATCTTAGGCAACAATGCTTTATCGGCCAGTTTTGAGCTACGATTCTTAATCACACGTGAGAAAAGTTTCTTATCGATCACAACACCTTTCAAAGAAGGAGAAGCTTTCAATGAAGCATCTTTCACATCACCTGCCTTATCACCAAAGATGGCACGAAGCAATTTTTCTTCCGGAGAAGGATCAGATTCACCCTTCGGTGTAATCTTACCAATCATGATATCACCCGGCTCGATACGAGCACCGATTCTTACGATACCATTTTCATCCAGGTCTTTAGTAGCTTCTTCACTTACATTCGGGATATCAGAAGTCAACTCTTCCATACCACGTTTTGTTTCACGAACTTCCAGAGAATATTCCTCTACGTGAACCGAAGTCAACAAGTCTTCGCGTACCACACGTTCGTTCAATACGATAGCATCCTCATAGTTGTAACCTTTCCAAGGCATGTAAGCAACCAACAGGTTCTTACCCAATGCCAATTCACCCTTTTCAGTAGAATAACCTTCAGTCAAGATGTCACCTTTCTTCACACGCTGGCCTCTGTCGCAAATCGGACGCAAGTCAATCGTCATGTTCTGGTTAGTCTTACGGAACTTAGGTATTCTATATTCTTTCAAAGCAGGTTCAAAACTTACGAACTCTTCGTCTTCTGTACGGTCATACAAAATACGGATAGTAGTAGCATCAACGTAGTCAACAACACCATCTCCTTCCGCAGTAATCTGCGTACGAGAGTCTCTTACCAACTGACGTTCGATACCTGTACCTACAATCGGCGCTTCACTCCTCAACAAAGGAACCGCCTGGCGCATCATGTTTGATCCCATCAATGCACGGTTAGCATCATCATGTTCCAGGAACGGAATCAATGAAGCCGCGATTGATGCAATCTGCTGAGGAGAAACGTCCATCAAATCAACCTCTGTCGGTTCAACAACCGGGAAGTCGGCATCCTGACGAGATTTAACTTTGTTACGCACAAATGTACCGTCATCATTCAACGGAGCATTTCCCTGTGCAATAACCTTTTCTTCCTCTTCTTCAGCAGTCAGATAAATCAGACCGTTATCAGAAAGATCCACTTTTCCGTTTTCCACCTTACGGTACGGAGTTTCAATGAATCCCAGATCATTAATCTTAGCAAATACACACAATGAAGAGATCAAACCGATGTTCGGACCTTCAGGAGTCTCAATCGGACAAAGACGACCATAGTGTGTGTAGTGAACGTCACGAACCTCAAATCCGGCACGTTCACGGGAAAGACCACCAGGACCAAGGGCAGACATACGACGCTTGTGCGTGATTTCAGCCAAGGGGTTTGTCTGGTCCATGAACTGCGACAATGCGTTCGTTCCGAAGAATGAGTTGATTACAGAAGAGATTGTCTTCGCGTTAATCAAATCAATCGGAGTAAACACTTCATTGTCACGAACGTTCATACGTTCGCGAATCGTACGAGACATACGAGCCAGACCAACAGCAAACTGATTAGAAAGCTGCTCACCTACTGTACGTACACGACGGTTACTCAAGTGGTCAATATCATCCACATCTGCTTTTGAGTTAATCAGCTCAATCAGATATTTGATGATTTCAATGATATCTTCCTTCGTGAGGACACGCACGTCCATATCAGTCGTCAGATTCAACTTTTTGTTGATTCTGTAACGACCTACATCACCAAGGTCATATCGTTTTTCAGAGAAGAACAAGTTGTTGATAACCTCCCTTGCACTTGCGTCATCAGCCGGATCGGCGTTACGCAACTGACGGTAGATATACAACACAGCTTCTTTTTCCGAGTTACTCGGGTCCTTCTGCAACGTATTATATATGATAGAGAAATCGGACTGGTTCGGTTCATCTTTATGTAAAAGGATGTTTTGAACTCCCGACTCCAAAATTTCATCAATATGCACCTCTTCCAGTACGGTTTCACGATCGATAATAACTTCGTTACGCTCGATAGAAACCACTTCACCGGTATCTTCATCAACGAAATCTTCAATCCATGTTTTCAAGACACGTGCAGCCAATTTACGACCTAGCACTTTCTTCAGATTTGTCTTGTTCACCTTTACATCTTCTGCAAGGTTGAAAATCTCAAGAATATCTTTGTCATTCTCGAAGCCAATTGCACGCAACAAAGTCGTTACCGGCAATTTCTTCTTACGGTCGATGTATGCGTACATCACATTATTGATGTCAGTAGCAAACTCAATCCACGAACCCTTAAACGGAATAATACGAGCCGAATAAAGTTTCGTACCATTGGCATGTACACTCTGACCGAAGAACACACCCGGAGAACGGTGAAGCTGTGACACAACTACGCGTTCGGCACCGTTAATGACGAAAGTAGCCTTATCAGTCATATAAGGAATCGGGCCGAGGAATACGTCCTGAATCACTGTATCAAAATCCTCATGATCGGGGTCCGTACAGTAAAGCTTAAGTTTCGCTTTTAAGGGAACACTATAAGTAAGCCCACGCTCTATACAATCATCGATGGTATAACGCGGCGGATCAATATAATAGTCCAGAAACTCAAGAACAAAATTGTTTCTTGTATCGGCAATAGGGAAGTTTTCAGCAAATACTTTATACAATCCCTCATTCTTGCGCTTTTCAGGTGGGGTATCTAATTGTAGAAAGTCTTGGAATGACTTCAATTGTACTTCCAGGAAATCCGGGTATTCGAGCGGATTCTTAGTCGAAGCAAAATTAACTCTTTGATTTACAGTATTTGAAGACATCTGTCAATGAATTTGGAGAACTTAATTTGAAATATATACACAAAAAGGTTAAGAATCCTCTTGTGAAGGATTCCTAACCGAATTACCTGATTACCAGGCCAATGTTATTTAAGTTCAACTTCAGCTCCAGCTTCTTCCAATGTTTTCTTCAATGATTCTGCTTCGTCTTTAGCCAAACCTTCTTTTACTGTGCTAGGAGCACCGTCTACCAAGTCTTTAGCTTCTTTCAAACCAAGACCACAAGCTTCCTTAACGGCCTTAACTACCTGAAGTTTAGCTGCACCAGCGCTCTTCAATACTACGTCGAAAGAAGTTTTTTCTTCTGCGGCAGCAGCACCAGCTGCAGGACCAGCAGCAACAGCTACAGCTGCAGCAGCAGGTTCAATACCGTATTCTTCTTTAAGGATAGTTGCAAGTTCATTAACTTCTTTTACTGTCAAGTTAACTAATTGTTCTGCAAAAGCTTTCAAATCTGCCATTTTTTGTATGATTTTAATGTTTAAATACTTGTTGATTTTTGAAAATTATTCGGGATGTATTCCCAAGGCTATGACGCCTTTTTCCATTTTTACGCTTCGGTACGTTCACCAAGAGTCTTGAGAACTCCGTGAAGGGTGTTACCACCTGATTGAAGAGCAGAAATAACATTCTTGGCCGGAGATTGCAACAGTGCAACGATATCGGCGATAACTTCATTCTTACTCTTGATTGCAACGAGAGCATCCAATTGGTCTGCACCAACATAGAAGCTTTCTTCTGCATACGCAGCTTTCAGTCCGGGAATACCGTCTTTCGCTTTGTCTTTGATTAACTTAGCAGGTACGTTTGCAGTGTTAGTAAACATAACAGCAGTAGTACCTTTCAAAGAACCGTAAAGAGGTGAGAAGTCTTCTTCCAGACTTTCAAGTGCTTTGTGAAGCAGAGTGTTCTTAACCACCATCAATTTGATGTCTGATTTAAAGCAATCTCTTCTCAATGCGCTGGTAGCAGCAGCGTTCATCGCTGTAACGTCTACCAAGTAGAAGTGACCATATTCCTTTACTGTAGCAGCAATTTGCTCTATAATCGTACTTTTATCTTCCTTTCTCATTATTTCTCTGTTTTATTAGATTTCATCCACTGATTTCGGGTCGATTTTAATACCCGCACTCATTGTACTAGAAAGATAAATACTCTTAATATATGTACCCTTTGCTGCGGTCGGTTTCAGCTTGTTCAGAGTAGAGATGAACTCTTTCGCGTTGTCGCGAATCTGATCAGGACTGAATGATACCTTACCGATAGAAGTGTGAACGATACCGCTCTTATCAACTTTAAAGTCAATCTTACCTTGTTTTACTTCTTTTACAGCCTTAGCAACATCCATAGTTACAGTACCACTCTTAGGGTTCGGCATCAATCCACGAGGACCGAGTACACGACCGAGTGCACCAATTTTACCCATGATAGATGGCATAGTGATGATTACATCAATATCAGTCCATCCACCTTTGATCTTTTCAATATATTCGTCAAGACCAACATAGTCAGCACCAGCTTCTTTTGCAGCAGCTTCAGCATCCGGTGTACAAAGTACCAACACACGCACTTCTTTACCAGTACCATGAGGAAGTGAGACAACACCTCTCACCATCTGGTTAGCTTTACGCGGGTCAACCCCTAAACGTACATCAATATCCAGTGAAGCATCGAATTTGGAAAAAGTGATTTCTTTTACCAAAGATGCAGCTTCTTTCAGTGAGTATGCTTTCCCTGCTTCAATTTTTTCTGCAGCTAACTTTTGATTTTTTGTCAGTTTACCCATTACAATTGAAGTTTATTAGTTATTAACCGGGAACTCCCCTTTTACAGCGATACCCATACTTCTAGCTGTACCTGCAACCATTCTCATGGCAGCTTCCACAGTAAAACAGTTCAAGTCAACCATTTTGTCCTGAGCGATCGTACGAACTTGTTCCCAAGTAAGCTCGGCAACTTTCTTACGGTTAGGCTCAGCAGAACCACTCTTTACCTTAGCTACTTCAAGTAATTGAATAGCAACGGGAGGAGTCTTGATTACAAAATCGAAAGACTTATCTGCGTAGTAAGTAATGATAACAGGTAAAATTTTACCTGCTTTGTCTTGGGTTCTGGCATTGAATTGCTTGCAAAATTCCATGATATTGATACCCTTAGAACCCAAAGCAGGTCCAACGGGAGGTGATGGATTTGCAGCGCCTCCTTTAATCTGTAACTTGATTAGTCCAGCAACTTCTTTAGCCATTTTTTTATTGATTTATATATAAACATTAAACGAAGAACAACAACAGCGTAACAATTCCGTGTTATTCCTTTTCCACTTGCATAAAGCCCAATTCAAGCGGCGTTTTGCGCCCGAATATCTTTACCATGACCTTTAGTTTCTTTTTTTCGCTATTCACTTCTTCAATGATACCACTGAATCCGCTAAAAGGTCCAAAAGTAACTTTTACAGTTTCACCCACCACGTACGGAATATTGAGTTCTTCACCCGTTTCCTGCAGTTCGTCCACTGTACCAAGTATACGATTCACTTCTGATTGTCTGAGAGGCACCGGTTTTTCGGAGCCACCTAAAAAGCCTATCACATTCGGAGTGTTGCGCAAGTGATGAGCGACCTCACCAACCAAAGCAGCCTCCACCAAAACGTAACCAGGAAGATAACTTCTTTCCTTCACAATTTTTTTACCATTGCGAACCTGGTAAACTTTTTCAGTAGGAATCAATACCTGAGATACATATTCACCAAGGTCACTGTTCTTAAGATCAGCTTCAAGATATTCCTTTACCTTAGCTTCTTTTCCACTAATAGCACGCAGAACGTACCATTTCTTTTCAATCTCAGCCATTTTCAATTCCTAATTTTTAATGTGGATAAACGATTTTTTCCATGAAGTTCTGGAAACAGACATCCATACCCCATACTACCAATGCAATAAGCAGGGAAGCATATAAAACAACTACTGCACTGTTAGCAAGTTCAGAATACGTAGGCCACGATACTTTATGTACAAGTTCGTCGTAAGATTCTTTAATATAAGCTATTACCTTTTTCATTTCAATAATATTAGCACGGGAGGAGAGGCTCGAACTCCCGACACCCGGTTTTGGAGACCGGTGCTCTACCAACTGAGCTACTCCCGTGTGTACATAATCAGTTCCCGATGAAAACCGGGAACTGATTAATTATTGTGTATTAGTCGATAATTTCAGTAATCTGACCAGCACCTACCGTGCGTCCACCTTCGCGGATAGCGAAACGAAGGCCCGGGTTCAATGCTACTGGGTAAATCAACTCAACTGTAATAGTTACGTTATCACCCGGCATTACCATTTCTGTTCCTTCCGGCAAAGTGATTTCACCTGTACAGTCCATAGTACGCAAGTAGAACTGAGGACGGTATTTGTTGTGGAACGGAGTGTGACGACCACCTTCTTCTTTCTTCAAGATATAAACCTCAGCTTTGAATTTAGAGTGCGGTTTAATCTGACCTGGTTTACAAAGAACCATACCACGTTTGATTTCGTTCTTGTCAATACCACGAAGCAAAAGACCTACGTTGTCACCAGCTTCACCTTGATCCAACAGTTTACGGAACATTTCAACACCAGTTACAACTGATTTCTTATCTTCACCTAAACCAAGAATTTCGACTTCATCACCAACGTGGATGACACCTGTTTCGATACGACCTGTTGCTACAGTACCACGACCTGTGATAGAGAACACGTCTTCAACCGGCATCAAGAATGGTTTATCAACATCGCGCGGAGGCAGTGGAATCCAGTTATCAACTGCATCCATCAGCTCCATAACTTTGTCTTCCCATTTTTCAACACCGTTCAATGCGCCAAGAGCAGAACCACGGATGATAGGAGTATTGTCACCATCGAAATCATAGAATGAAAGGAGTTCTCTCATTTCCATTTCAACGAGTTCCAACATTTCTTCGTCGTCTACCATATCGCATTTGTTCAAGAATACAACCAGACGAGGTACGTTTACCTGACGAGCCAACAGAATGTGTTCGCGAGTTTGAGGCATCGGACCATCAGTTGCAGCACAAACGATGATAGCACCGTCCATCTGAGCAGCACCAGTAACCATGTTCTTTACGTAGTCGGCGTGACCCGGGCAGTCTACGTGTGCATAGTGACGGTTAGCTGTTTGATATTCAACGTGAGAAGTATTGATAGTAATACCTCTTTCTTTTTCTTCAGGAGCGTTGTCGATAGAATCGAAAGAACGCAATTCTGAAAGACCTTTTTTTGCCAACACTGTAGTGATAGCAGCTGTCAACGTTGTCTTACCGTGGTCTACGTGACCGATTGTACCAATGTTTACATGCGGTTTGGTACGTTCAAATTTCTCTTTAGCCATAGCTTTACTTGTTATTTATTTGATTAATAATCAGCATTTACATCCTTTATGAGCTGTTACCGGGACTTGAACCCGGGACCTCTTCCTTACCAAGGAAGTGCTCTACCACTGAGCTATAACAGCAAGAAAAGAGAGCGGAAGACGGGGCTCAAACCCGCGACCCTCAGCTTGGAAGGCTAATGCTCTATCAACTGAGCTACTTCCGCATTCTTGCCAAAGTTGTCACTCTGATTGTGGGCAAAGATGGATTCGAACCACCGAAGGCGTAAGCCAGCAGATTTACAGTCTGCCCCATTTGGCCACTCTGGTATTTGCCCTTTTCAAAATCAAGAAATAAAAGAACTATTTTCAAACAATATGATAAAGACAGATGTTCTATACTTTGTTCTTCGGTTTCTTTTTGAGCCTCTTGTCGGATTCGAACCAACGACCCCGAGATTACAAATCACGTGCTCTGGCCAACTGAGCTAAAGAGGCAAACTTACTAAAAAATGCAACCGTCACGTTCTAACGCGAGCGAAACGGCTGCAAATTTAGTTATTTATTTCTTTCCCGCAAAATATTTGGGTTTTTTTTATTTGCTACGTTGCTTTTCCTTGTATTTAACCAGTTGTTTTACGAGCGCTTCCACATCTAAATCAATTGCCTCTTCAAATGTATCACACACTTTGCTTGCATAAAACTCCCCATTGGGGATTAATATTTTAATGCCTGCTTCTTTATTTTCAGCAACTTCTGGTTTTACTACCTTTAATGACACCTCTACTTTCTTTATATCTTCGTAATATTTTTCCAACTTGGACACTTTCTTCTGAATAAATGCCTGCAATTGCTCTGACGCATCAAAGTGAATTGATTGAATTCTAACATCCATACTTACCTCCTTTTTTTTAAGCTCTTGGATGAGCTTGTTTATACACTTTTTTAAGTTCTTCAAATGTGGCATGCGTATAAATCTCGGTAGTCGTAATGCTCTCGTGACCCAAAAGTTCTTTTACCGCGCCCAGCTCTGCTTCATTATTCAGCATTGTGGTAGCAAAAGTATGCCTCAACACGTGAGGACTCCTTTTCTTCAGCGTTGCCACCTTTGACAGGTTCCGTTTCACTAAATTATAGACCAGATTCTTATAAAGTCGTTCGCCATTCTCTCTAATAAAGAAAGCCTCCGACCTTTCCGGAATCGTTTCGTTTCTTACATTAATATATTCAAGCATCAACTCCCGCAGTTCATCACCGAACGGTATCAGTCGTTGCTTATTTCTTTTCCCGGTCACTTTCAGAAGAGAAGCCGAAAAATCCACATCCTTATCATCCAAACCTATTAATTCCGAAAGTCTCATGCCAGTAGCATAAAACACTTCAATCACCAACCGGTCCCGACAACCTTTAAATCCTTCGCCAAAATCCGTATCATCCAATAACCGATTCATTTCGTTCTCTTTTAAGAACACAGGCAACGGCTTTTTGTTTTTAGGTCCTTTTATTTTACGCAAAGGATCTATAGTCGTCTTCCCCTGTCTTATGAGATACTTGTAAAACGTTCGGAGCGAACTTAGCTTACGATTTACAGAAGTTGAGGTATACCCTTTATCCATCAATGAAACAATCCATTCACGAATCAGTTCCGCCTCGACCTCTAACGGATTAAACTTTCCATACTCTTCCTGAGCAAACTCCTGCAGTTGCTTTATATCCTCACCGTACGCAAGAACGGTTTTTTCAGAATAGTTCCGCTCATACTGGAGATAATCAAGAAAAGATTCTATCAACATAATATCGCTACATCTAAAATCGTGCAACGAATGTATGAAAAGAATTCAATAATTCAAAGGAAATTACGAATTATTAATCTTCTACTTGCTGAAGTTGTTGTACGTAAACTGCGCGTTCTTTCTTAAGTCTTTTAGTTACAGACGGTTTATCAAACTGCTGTCTGCTTCTCAATTCTTTTACGATGCCAGTTTTCTCAAATTTTCTTTTGAACTTCTTCAGCGCTTTTTCAATGTTTTCGCCTTCTTTTACAGGTACTACAATCATTTTGTTATTATTAATATGTTATGATTAAAAAAATTCCGCAGTCAAATTGCGCCGCAAAATTACACATACTTTCTTTATTCACAAAACTTTCGGCAAATATTTCTCAAAAACTATTCATAAACAAGTCATTAAATGCGGAAAGTTAGTACCTTTGAAACACTTACATGTCTATAATAATATAATAAGGTATGAAACAGAACATAAAAGAACGAGTACATGCTTTGCGCATGACATTCCATCCCAATTACATCAAAGCATTCATTATCCCCAGCACCGACCCCCATCTTAGTGAGTATGTGGCTCCCCACTGGATGTCACGTGAATGGATTTCCGGTTTTACGGGTTCTGCAGGAACAGCGGTCATCCTGATGGACAAAGCGGGATTATGGACCGACTCACGTTACTTCCTTCAGGCAGCGAAAGAACTGGAAGGGAGTGGCATCACACTCTACAAAGAGATGCTGCCGGAAACTCCAAGCATAACAGAGTTTCTCTGCCAGCACTTAAAACCCGGAGAATCTGTAAGCATTGACGGGAAAATGTTCTCCGTGCAACAGGTAGAACAAATGAAAGAAGAACTAGCGGCACATCAGTTACAGGTAGATATATTTGGAGATCCATTAAAAAACATCTGGAAAGACCGTCCCTCCATACCTGACTCTCCAGCCTTTATTTATGATATCAAATATGCAGGAAAAAGCTGCGAAGAAAAAATATCCGCTATCCGTGCGGAGTTGAAGAAGAAAGGCGTCTATGCTTTATTCATATCTGCACTGGACGAAATAGCATGGACTCTCAATCTACGAGGAAACGATGTACATTGCAATCCAGTCATAGTGAGCTACCTGTTAATTACACAGGATGAGGTGACTTACTTCATTTCTCCGGAAAAAGTGACGCCGGAGGTCGAGACTTATCTGAAGAAACAACAAATAGGAATACAGAAATATGATGAGGTAGAGACATTCCTGAATTCTTTCTCCGGAGAAAATATTCTTATTGATCCACGGAAAACGAATTATGCGATTTACTCGGCCATCAATCCGAAATGTTCCATTATTCGTGGCGAGTCTCCCGTCACATTATTGAAAGCCATTCGCAATAAACAGGAAATAGCCGGCATCCATGCTGCCATGCAACGGGATGGAGTGGCACTTGTCAGATTCCTCAAGTGGCTGGAAGAATCTGTATCCACCGGAAAAGAAACTGAATTAAGTATAGATAAAAAGCTGCATGAATTCAGAGCAGCACAGCCCCTCTACATGGGAGAAAGTTTCGACACCATTGCAGGATATAAAGAGCACGGAGCAATCGTGCATTATTCGGCAACGCCAGAAAGCGATGTAACTCTTCAGCCTAAAGGATTCCTACTCTTAGATTCAGGGGCACAATACTTGGACGGAACCACTGACATCACTCGTACCATCGCATTAGGCGAACTGACGGAAGAGGAAAAGACGGATTATACCTTAATATTAAAGGGACACATAGCATTGGCTATGGCTAAATTCCCAGCCGGAACCCGTGGTGCGCAACTCGATGTACTGGCGCGTATCCCTATCTGGAATCACAGAATGAACTTTCTCCATGGCACAGGGCACGGCGTCGGGCATTTCTTGAGTGTACACGAAGGACCACAAAGCATTCGTATGAATGAAAACCCTGTAATTCTCCAGCCCGGTATGGTTACATCCAACGAACCTGGTGTTTATAAGACAGGCAGTCACGGGATACGTACGGAGAACCTGACGTTAGTTTGCAAAGATGGAGAGGGAATGTTTGGAGAATATCTTAAGTTTGAGACTATCACTTTATGCCCCATCTGCAAAAAAGGGATCATCAAGGAGATGCTGACAAATGAAGAAATTGAATGGTTAAACAATTACCATCAGACTGTCTACGAGAAACTATCACCGGATCTTAACGAAGAAGAAAAAGTTTGGTTACAAGAGGCGACTGCTTCCCTTTAAAAAGAACTTGCCTGACACCCGGGTGTCAAGCATACCAACACCCGGGTGTCAGACTGCTCAAGACCCGGGTCTCATACATCACGACACCCGGGTGTCGTACAACATAGAACTGCATTAAATAAAAAACTTTATTAGAAACAAATATTATATGGCTTTAATTAAATCAGTACGGGGTTTTACTCCCGAAATCGGAGAAAACTGCTTCCTCGCAGATAATGCAACTATTATAGGAGATGTAAAAATAGGAAATGATTGTAGCATTTGGTTTAATACGGTATTAAGAGGTGACGTCAACTCCATACGAATCGGCAACGGTGTCAATATTCAAGATGGAAGTGTCTTGCATACATTATACCAGAAATCGACTATTGAAATTGGCGATCACGTATCCATAGGACATAATGTCACCATTCATGGGGCGACCATCAAAGATTACGCATTGGTCGGGATGGGGTCAACCGTACTGGATCACGTTGTAGTCGGTGAAGGAGCAATCGTTGCCGCCGGCTCTCTGGTATTAAGCAATACCATCATTGAACCGGGAAGCATTTGGGGAGGAGTACCCGCGAAATTCATTAAAAAGGTAGATCCTGAACAAGCCAAAGAACTGAATCAAAAAATTGCTCACAACTATCTGATGTACTCACAATGGTATAAAGAATAGCTTTAAATAAAACCTAAAACAAAACTTCGTTCCTCCTTACTCTTATATTTTTAAGAAAAGGGGGAACGTTTTTTTCAGAACACCATTGACACTTCAATAACCACATAAATAAGCCATTTACAAACACATACCATAAGATCCACACTACTAAAACTAATCATCATTGATTTCCAAAGTCCATATTTATATTATTTAACCCTCTGAATATATTTTTATTACGAATTATTCGTAGATTTGAAAGGCATTAAATCTGAGCAATGAACCAACAAACACTTATTCATTATGAAAATAAAACTACTACTTACAATTCTCTTATTGGCAGAAATAATAACCGCCAATGCACAAAACGCAGAAAAAGAATATTTAAAGAAAGTACTTACCAATTTAGAAAAGATTGAATCTGCAACCTACTATGTCACTAACGAAAGCTGGCAACCTGGTGATTCAACCGCATTATCTACCTTGCATGGCTTCGTTAAAGAGTACGATAATCCAATGGACTCAACCATAGGTGCAAGCTATGTTTCACTAGATGCCAATGATACAACAAAACTAGAATTTTGTTATGACGGCAACATAAGAGTATTACCTTATCACGAAAATAAGAAATTAGCAATTGATGATTTCACATTCAGACCACTTCCTTTCAGGCTAGTAAGTCCTCCATTCTTCAATCACGCAAAGAATATCATCAGATATGCACTTACCACTAAGGATCATATTGCAACAGAGTTGAAAGACGAGGGTGATAATTATTATTTTAAATTAGTAATTGATGAGAATCAACAAGTTGAATTCTTTGGAAAAGCTTATCACATGCCACTTCCTCCATTCAATATCGGCAGTACAGCTTCTATTTATGAGTTATGGATCAACAAATCGAATGACCTACCTTATAAAAAACGGAGAGAGATGTCGCATGATATTTCCGTTTCAACCTGTTCGAATCTTGAAATCAATAAACTAACAATCAACGACTTTAATGCGGCTGATTATTTCCCAAAAGATTATGAGATAGTAAAATACAGCGACCTATACAAGAAAAAAGCAGAACCAACAGCATCCAGTCTTATAGGAAAAAAAGCTCCCGGCTGGATATTAGAAAATATAGAAGCACAGCCGGTATCATTAGCCGACTGTAAAAGCAAAATCATACTAATCAACTTCACAGGCATTGGTTGTGGTGCCTGTCAGGCGGCTGTTCCTTTTCTGAAACAGTTAAAAGAATTATTCACCAGTGAAGAGTTTGAGCTGATTGCAATAGAATCCTGGAGCCGTAAAGTATCTGCCATCCGAAATTATGCAAACCGAAAGGAATTGAATTATACCATTCTGAATGCAACAAATGAGGTTATAAAACAATATCAGACCGGTGGTGCCGCACCTTACTTTTTCATAGTAGACCAAGAACGAATCATACGAAAAGTAATCAGAGGTTATAGTAATGAGAATACAGATAAAGAAATAATAAATGCAATAAAAGAACTACTATGAACATGAACAGACTATTTACTTGTCTTTGTTTGTCCTTGTTATTCAACCTGGCACAAGCACAATTACCCATCCCCGAATATCAGAAAGGAAAGGCCATTTTAAGTGGTACAATCGCCAATTACCATCCGAATGATAATCTGATATTCAAGATCGGAGCTCCCAATATCGTGATGGGAACAGCCGAAACTCTTTATCCGACTGTTGAGTCAGACGGAAGCTTTACTATTAATATTCCTCTCTACCATCATACACAAGTACGGATGATGATAGGAAATGCTGATTTAGTCATTCTGCTAAGTCCCGAAAAAGAAACAAATGTAGCTATCAATCTAAGTAATCCACCAGGAAAACAGTTTGTATTTAGCGGTCAATATGCTACCATTAACAATGAATGGTGCCAGCCGGAACTGATAACAAAGATACCACCTGTTTATAGTGATGGCGACCTATTGGATTCCATTGTAGGCATTAGTGCCAATGAATTCAAAAAACGATGTATCAACCAATACAAACGATATGTAACGCACAACAACGCACAGTTACAATTCAGCGAAGACACTCGCACACTCGCCAATCTCTCATGCGCATTTGATTGCCTGGAAAATCTACAGGCCACCCACTATTGCCTGCAAACTGCTTATCAAAAGAAGGAAAACATTACGCGGGAACAAGCTTTTGCTGCTTTTCTTGATGTATATTTGCCCGATGATTTCCACAATTATTTGAAGGATTTCCCAGTCAATCACCCTTTAGCACTCTATTGTTATAATTACCGCAATGTAGTCATGGATTTATATGATACCCACAAAGACCCACTCGCTTACGAAAAAAATCTATTGAAAAATGCACCACTCACTAAAGAGGAACAGACACTTATCCATCAATATGAAACGGCTTTCAAAGCAGGTATCTCCTTTCAGCAAGAAAGCGAGCTAATGGCACTTAGTGCAAAATACTTCAAAGAAAATGACCTATTCAGATGGGAGTCATTCTCCAAAGCAAAAGAACGTCTTAGTAATATCATACAAGACAGCACAAGTTTAATAGTTGACTACATACGAGCAATCTATATGCGTTCCAGTTTTTACAATTTACAACCTCTGACACCCCGACAAGAGCTCATGGCTTCGGAAATTACCAATCCTATTTTCTTAGGTATCATTCAAGACATGAACCGCCAGATGCAACCCCGACAGAAAACGATAACAAAGAAATTCACTATTTGCGAAGCACCACAAGTCCCGGAAAAGGAACTGTTGACTGCTCTCATTGCCCACCACAAAGGGAAGGTACAGTTTATCGACTTTTGGGCTACCTGGTGCGGTGGCTGCCGGCAAATCATCAAGGAATATGAACCACTAAAGAAAGAAATAGGTGAAGACAAAGTTGCTTTCATTTACCTCACAGGCCCCAATTCTATAAAAAAGACTTGGGATATACTAATACAAGACATTGCCGGAGAACATTACTGGTTGAACAAAGAACAGTGGGGTTATCTTTGGAATCATTTTCAGATGACGGGATTACCGATGTACCTGATAATAGATAAAAAAGGAAATATCGCAAAACAATTCACCCACGTAACAGCCAAAGAGTTGAAAGAGTTGCTAGAGTTAGAAGTCAACAGATAAGGTGCCTAGCTACAAATGCAGGAAACAGGTTCTTCGTCAAATCTGGTGGAAAGTTGCCCTCTATTCATTTATATAATTCAGTAGATGCCTGTTTTTCTAAAGGATTTACCACCCAATTTGACAAAGAGCCGAAAGCAATGAGAAGTGTGCCAAAGCTCCTTAATAAACAAAGAATCACCTTTACCACAGATAATTGTGATAAAGGTGATTCTTTGTTTATTAAGGTTTTGTATTGCCCTCTTATATCGAATTCACATTGATCTACAATATATATTTAGAAATTAATCATGTGCATAATCTTCTCCGTCGCACCGGCATTGCTAGTCACATAATAACCGGCATTCGTTCCGGTTTCCCGCAAAAACGCCTCATCTGTCAGGAAACGATCCAGCAAAGTTTTCAGCTCATCATAGTCTTTGATAGAATAGGCACCTTTTGCTTCGAGCAATTGAACGGCTTCCATAAATTTCTGATACTTCGGTCCGAAAATCACCGGAATACCGTATACAGCCGCTTCCAAGGTGTTATGGATTCCTACCCCGAAACCACCGCCGATATAAGCTATTTCACCATAGCGGTAAATAGAGGACAGCAGTCCGAAGCAGTCTATAATAAGACAATCCGCTTTCAATACATTCCTCTCATCGGCACGGGTATAGCGCACATACGGACGTTTCAGTTTACCGATGATCTCAACCAGGTGATTCTCATCGATCACATGCGGAGCAATAATCAATTTCATTTCCGGATGATTATTGAAATATTCGAGGAATAAATCCTCATCAGGTCCCCATGAACTTCCGGCAACAAAAGTAAAAGAATTGTTTCCTTTAAACTTCTCCACCAACGGGAGCTCTTTAGCCTCTTCGCGGATTTGCAGTACACGGTCAAAACGGGTATCCCCCACCACTGTCACACGACTGATGCCGATTTTCGACAAATAACGTTTGGATGCCTCATTCTGAACAAACAGATGATCGAAATCTTTCAAGACATTGCGATAAGTGCCACCGTACCATTTAAAGAATATTTGTTCGCGACGGAAAATAGACGACACACTATATACCGGAATACGGCGCTTGTGAAGCTCATCCAGATAATTCTTCCAAAACTCATATTTGATAAAGAACGCCATGCAAGGATTTGCAATATCCAGGAACTTCTTCACATTCCTCGGCTTATCAAACGGCAGATAGCAGACAATATCCGCCCCCCGGTAATGCTTGCGCACTTCATAACCGGAAGGAGAAAAAAATGTCAGCAATATCTTATAGTTAGGATATTTCTCACGAATCATTTCTATCAGAGGGCGTCCTTGTTCAAACTCCCCCAGTGAAGCAGCGTGAAACCAAATATACTGTTCCCCTTTTTCCACTTGTTGGCGTAAGAGTTCATACACCACCCAATGCCCCTTCATCATCTTCCGTGGCTTACGGCTAAACGGAGCAGCCAAATGGACGATAAAGTCATAAATGACTATTGCCAGGTCGTAAAGCATAGTACTGTGTCGATTACTTCAAAACCTCTACCGCTCGTTTCATACGAGCTATCGTCTCCTCTTTGCCCAATACCCAGGAAATATCGAACATGTGCGGGCCTTTTCCTTCACCCACCAATGTCAGACGGAAAGCATTCATGATATTACCGGTATGGTAACCTTTCTCTGCAATCCAGTCCATAACGACTTTTTCCTGTCCTTCAATGCTAAAATCTTCAATACCGGCAATCACTTCTGCCAATTCGGTCATACATTTTGCAGAATCTTCTTTCCAGCGTTTCTTCACCGTCTTTTCATCATATTCGGTAGGAGCCACAAAGAAGAAGCTACATACGTCCCACAGTTCTTTAATGAAACTTACCCGGTCTTTCATCATGCCAACCACAGTCACTACCTTTTCGAAAGGCGCTTCAACACCATGTTCTTTCAAGAAAGGCAAGAACAGTTCCGCAATTTCTTCGTTAGGTTTCTGCTGTATATATTGATGATTGAACCATATTCCTTTTTTATAGTCGAACTTAGCTCCCGACTTGCTGCAACGGTGAAGATCAAACAATTTAATCAATTCATCCATCGACATCACTTCCAGATCATTACCCGGATTCCATCCCAATAAAGCCAGGAAATTAATCACAGCTTCGGGTAAATAACCGGATTCGCGATAACCAGAAGAGATTTCTCCGGATTTCGGATCGTGCCATTCCAATGGAAATACAGGGAATCCGAGACGGTCACCGTCACGCTTGCTTAATTTTCCATTACCTTCCGGTTTCAATAACAAAGGCAGGTGAGCAAATTCCGGCATCGTATCTTCCCAACCGAAAGCACGGTACAGCAACACATGCAAAGGAGCGGAAGGCAACCATTCTTCACCACGAATCACGTGGGAAACTTCCATCAAATGGTCATCCACGATATTTGCCAAATGGTAAGTAGGCAGTTCGTCAGCCGATTTATAAAGCACTTTGTCATCCAAAATAGATGAGTTGATTACTACTTCGCCACGAATCAGGTCATTTACATGTATATCTTCATTCGGTTCGATTTTGAAACGAACAACATATTGTTTGCCTTCAGCAATCAGTGCATCCACTTCTTCTTTCGGCATAGTTAATGAATTGCGCATCATACCACGGGTAGATGCATCATATTGGAAGTTAGCAATTTCAGCACGCTTAGCGTCCAGCTCCTCCGGAGTATCAAAAGCGATGTAAGCTTTTCCATTTTCCAGCAAAATCTGCACATATTTCTTGTAGATTTCGCGGCGCTCCGACTGGCGGTACGGACCCTGTCCACCACCAAAGCTCACTCCCTCGTCAAAATGGATACCCAACCACTTAAAAGATTCGAGTATATACTCTTCCGCTCCCGGAACGAACCGGTTAGAGTCAGTGTCTTCAATACGAAATATCAAGTCTCCGCCGTGTTGACGTGCAAATAGATAATTATACAAAGCTGTACGCACACCACCGATGTGCAATGCTCCCGTAGGACTTGGAGCAAAACGAACTCTTACTTTTCTTTCTGCCATAATTTGGGTTAGTATAGGTAAATCGTGGCAAAATTAAACCTTTTTTTCCACACTATTGTTTTTTTTTGTACTTTTCGCAAAAATTTCAGTGGATATGGAACATTTGAAGAAGAAAAAAAGATTTTCATGGAGAGATTTACTATATAAATCACTGCTATTTGTGGGTACTGTGGCGCTGATTGTTTATTTCCTGCCACGTGACGGAAAATTCAATTACCAGTTCGACATCAACAAGCCCTGGAAATACGGACAGTTGATCGCGACTTTCGACTTTCCTATTTATAAAGAGGATGCAGTAGTAAAAAGGGAACAAGATAGCCTGATGGCTTTCTTCCAACCTTATTATCAACTGGATAAAAATATAGAAAAAGACGCAATCGCCAAGCTGAAAGAGAATTACCATACGAATCTGAAAGGAATTCTCCCTTCCATCGATTATTTGCGGTACATCGAGCGCACTTTAAAAGAAATCTATCAGGCAGGTATCGTTTCGACAGAGAATATACAGCAGCTTCACAAAGACAGCACTTCATCTGTCATGGTGATTGATGATAAACTGGCTAATCCACAGGCTACCGAGAATCTTTACACGGTAAAAAAAGCCTATGAGCACTTGCTGTCGGCAGACTCCACTCATTTCAACCGGGAAATTTTAAGGCAATGCTCACTGAACGAATACATCACTCCCAACCTGACCTTTGACGAGGAACGTACCCAAGCTGCCAAAGAAGAAATCCTGAACAACTATTCCTGGGCAAACGGATTAGTAGTCAGCGGGCAAAAGATTATTGACCGGGGGGAAATCATCAGCCCGCATACCTATAATATCCTGGAGTCATTACGCAAAGAATCCATCAAACGGAATGAGTCCATGGGACAGAACCGTCTGATTCTCGGCGGACAGATTCTGTTTGTAGGAATGCTGATGCTTTGTTTTATGCTTTATCTCGACCTGTTCCGAAAAGACTACTATCAACGGAAAGGCAGTCTGTCATTGCTATTCACGTTGATTGTATTTTATAGTGTCATAACCGCTTTCATGGTAACACATAATCTATTTAATGTGTATATCATCCCGTACGCGATGCTACCCATTATCATTCGCGTCTTTCTTGATTCGAGGACTGCTTTCCTGACGCATGTCATCACTATATTGATATGCTCCATATCCTTACGCTTTCCGCATGAATTCATCCTGACACAGTTGGCTGCAGGATTGGTGGCGATATTCAGTCTAAGAGAGCTATCGCAAAGGTCCCAACTTTTCCGAACGGCTTTATTGGTTATACTGACTTATGCAGCCATTTACTTCGCCTTCGAATTGATGACAGAGAACGGTCTTTCCACCGACTTTTCGAAGTTGAACATACGAATGTACACTTACTTCATCATCAATGGAATTCTGTTATTATTCACCTATCCTTTACTCTTTTTATTGGAAAAGACTTTCGGATTTACTTCCAATGTAACGTTGGTAGAACTTTCGAATATCAATAATGACCTTTTGCGGCAAATGTCCGAGACGGTTCCGGGCACCTTCCAACATTCCATGCAAGTGGCCAATCTTGCTGCAGAAGCAGCCATCCGCATTGGAGCCAAAAGCCAGTTAGTACGTACAGGAGCTTTGTATCATGATATTGGTAAGATGGAAAACCCTGCTTTTTTCACAGAAAATCAGTCAGGAGGAGTTAACCCGCATAAGAACCTGAATTACGAACAAAGTGCGCAGGTCGTCATCAGTCATGTGACGGATGGATTGAAGTTAGCCGATAAACACAATCTGCCTAAAGCCATCAAGGACTTTATCAGCACGCATCATGGACGGGGAAAAACAAAATATTTCTATATTTCCTGGAAGAACGAGCATCCGGACGAAGAGCCGAATGAAGAACTGTTCACCTATCCCGGCCCGAATCCGTTCACCAAAGAACAGGCTATCCTGATGATGGCGGATGCCGTAGAAGCTGCCTCACGCAGTCTTCCGGAATATACAGAAGAAACAATCAGCAACCTGGTCGATAAGATTATCGATTCCCAGGTCACTGAAGGTTACTTTAAAGAATGTCCTATCACTTTCAAGGATATAGCAACAGTGAAAGCTGTGTTCAAAGAAAAACTAAAGATTGCTTATCACACCCGGATCAGTTATCCTGAGTTAAAGAAGTAAGCAAACCTGCGCAAGCATCTTCAAGAACATCAAGTACATATTCAAACCCCTCGGCCCCTCCATAATAGGGGTCGGGTACATGATCTGCAGGAATACGGGTGCAATACTCCGTCATGCGATGAATCTTCTTCCATTCTTCGGGAGAAGGAGCTTTGTCTTTCAAGTCATCTATGTTCCGGTCGTCCATACCGATAATCAGATCAAAATTATAAAAATCTTCCGTACGGACGGGGCGAGAACGATGCACCAATTGATAACCGCGACGGGCTGCATGAGCACGCATCCGACTATCCGGCAATTCCCCCTGATGATAAGACAGGATTCCGGCAGAATCTATCACAAATTCTTTTTCCAGTCCCGCTTCTTCTATTAAATGAAGCATTACGCCTTCAGCCGTAGAGCTACGGCAGATATTTCCTAAACAGACAAATAATATTTTCTTCATATATACATGATTGTTTCTCAAAAAGAGTTCAGTATCTGATTAGCCCGGTTCACGGTTACTGCCGCCGGGATTTCCGGCATACTACCCAGATTGAATGGAGCAAGCATTTTTTCTATTTTCTTTAATCCGGCCTTATTTCCTTTTTTCTCAAATTCCTGACGAAGGATATTGATCTTCTCATGCGCCTGTATGCCTTCAATCAAACGCTCGAAACGAATACAGCTACGAGCACCCGGATATACAAGGTAAGTATCTCCGCCTGCCCAACTACGGAAACGGGAATCGAGCAGCGGTTCCAATGGCCAGCTGTTATATGCCCAACGCAGATAACCATCCAGATGTTTCTTAGATGAATAATAACTCATCCAGGCTGCTTCTGCAGGATCAGAGAAAGTAAACGTGTTGGGATGGGCTTCCGTACAGCAGGTATAATAATTAGTACGCTTGTTCTCGGCAACACGACGCAGACGCACTTCTTCCGGGAAGTTCTGTCCGATAACAATACAATAATCATATAGATCGGGCTCAATCTCTTCATGATAGTTCCCGGCCAACGATACTTTAAAATCCGGATCAGCTTTACGAATCACTTTCAACGTCTTCTGCATCACTTCCATCGGACGCTCGTCCATCGCAATAGCACAGATATCAAACCATCCTTTTTCTTTCAGATGCTTGGAGAAAGAGGCAAGCATCGCTCCCCACATTTCTTCATAAGCCGCTTCACCCGGTGCAGTTTTCACGAATTGCAGAGAGTTGGTTGCCTGATCGTAGTATTGGAATGACAATTCCCATGGAACCATTGAGTAACAATTAATCTGTTTGTCAATGCCTACACTCATCATAAATTCCACCCAGCGGTCAAAGATAGTATAATCAAAAGCCCATGTTCCATCTGCCCGTTTTATCCAAGTGACCATTGTATCAAAATAATCTTCTGTCTGACCATTCCAAGGCTTGTGCGTCAAAGTAGCCGTAATAATCTTCTGTCCGGCATCTGCCAACATTTTCATTAAAGGACGCATGGCATCAAAATGCTCCTGACTCCATAAAGGAACCTGATAATAACGTGCCACTGCATAAGGACTTTGCCATAAATCCAAGTGATAAGCCCATTCCGAAGGTTGAGGAAGTTCACGGGAAGAAACGGTAATTTCGAGATTCAGGCGTTGCAATAAACGCGAGCCATCATTAATTAATAACTCCCCTTGATAAGTTCCGGGAGTAGCCGATTGAGGAATCCAACACTGCACCCAAACCGGTTGAACAGTACGAGCGGGCAAAGCCATCGTTTTCAGGTTGGTATCAATAGGATCGGGCACCAATAATGAATCATAATCTATAGACTTCCTATGTCCACAGGCACCTCTCCCATCCTTATTCAATTCATCCGTCATCACATAACGGACAAAACCACCTGTAAATGCATCTTTGGGAAGAACATTTCCCTTTTTGTCTTTAAAATCACCAAAGCTGAAATTCAGGTCTTTCAGTTCTACGCCTGTCCACACAACAGCTTGCGCGTTCACACGTTCGCCACGCCAGCCTTTCAGGGAAACAGTCTGTTGTTTCTTCAACTGCGGGAGTTGATGTTTCGCATACCGGGTATCTGTTGTACCCCAAGAAACTTGGGTGGAAGTCACCGCTGCCCACTCTTTATCAGAAGGTGCAGTAGGATCAGGCAACTCCTGATAAGTCAGTAAAGGGAACTTCGGTTGTCCTGTCGGAACACCACATTGAGTTACTCCCTGCTGGGCAAAAACTGCACCCACGCTAAAGAGACAAGTCAGAGAAAAAATAGTAAGTCGTTTCATGGTTAGTTAGTTAGTTAATTAAATGATTAAAGGTTATTATATGGGGGAAAATTATTAAATCACATAGGATCTACATCATAATAGACAATCAAAGATTTATAGCGTTCGTCCGCCAACATCTCGCGCTGAATGCGTAGCAACAATTCCCGTGCACGTCCCATCGGGGCATTCTGCTCAATCTTGACAACAATCTTCTTGATAAACAAAGTCTGGATACGGGCAACAGGAGGTTTATCCGGGCCTAATACCCGATTGCCAAATACAGCCCGCAACTTATCCGCCATCACTGCCGCCATCTGATCCAGCAACGCTTCATTATGATTTTTCAGATAAACATATACCAGCCGGTAATAGGGAGGATAATGGAACATCTGACGTTCCACCAATTGTCCGCCTACCATATCTTCATAATCATTGGCAATGACCTGATGAATGATAGGATGATCGATACTCTTGGTTTGCAATACCACCCGTCCGCGTTTATTCTTACGCCCGGCACGTCCTGCTACTTGTGCCATCAACTGAAAAGCACGTTCATAGGAACGGAAATCAGGATAATTCAACATGGTATCGGCATTCAATATACCTACTATACTGACATGATCGAAATCCAACCCTTTTGATACCATTTGCGTACCGATCAATATGTCCGTCTTTCCCTGCTCAAAGTCTGCAATAATCTTCTCATAGGCGGAACGGGTACGTGTAGTATCCAAATCCATCCGGGCTACGGCAGCTTCCGGGAAAAGGATTTTGATGTCGTCTTCAATCTTTTCCGTACCGAAACCACGGTTCACCAGTTCTGTTCCCTCGCAGGCAGGACAGGATTTCGGCAGTTGATACGTATAACCGCAGTAGTGACAGGTTAATTGATTGATTCCTTTATGATAGGTAAGGCTTACGTCGCAATTCTTACACTTAGGCACCCAGCCGCAGGTACGACACTCCACCATCGGAGCAAACCCACGACGGTTCTGAAAGAGAATCACTTGTTCTTTCTGTTCCAAAGCCTCTTTCATATATTGTATCAGAAGTGGCGAGAATTGTCCGACCATCCGCTTTTTGCGATGCAGTTCCTTGATATCCACCGGAATAATCTCCGGCAACTGGATTTCTTTATATCGTTCTTTCAGTTGTACGAAACCATATTTTCCCTCTCTTGCATTCTGCCATGACTCGATAGAGGGAGTGGCCGTACCCAACAGGGTTTTAGCTCCGTACATGGCGGCCAGTACAATAGCCGCGCTACGCGCATGATAGCGGGGAGCGGGATCTTGTTGCTTATACGTATTTTCGTGCTCTTCATCCACAATCACCAATCCCAGATTTCGGAAAGGCAGGAAAATAGAAGAACGAACACCCAGAATAATATCATACCCGTTCTCTCCCAGTTGCTTCCGCCATATTTCAACCCGTTCGGCATCAGGGAACTTAGAATGATAGATACCCAGACGAGCACCGAAGACCCGTTGCAAACGCTCCGTGATTTGAGTGGTTAATGCAATTTCCGGCAACAAATATAATACCTGCTTTCCCTGACGAATCGCTTCTTCTATCAGATGGATATAAATTTCAGTCTTACCACTGGACGTTACCCCATGAAGCAGACAGACATTTTTCTCCTGAAAAGACTGCACGACTTCATCAAATGCACGCTGTTGAAACTCATTCAAAGGATTTAATTCGACAATCTCCTTCTCCTGCTTATCCAACCGCCCGATTTCATGGTAGTAGATTTCAAAAATCTTCTTATCCACCAATCCATTCAATACAGAAGGAGCCACATTAGTCCGCTGCAACAGTTCTTTCTTGGAGACTTCTTTCGGAGTTCCCGCTCCTAAAACGCCGGAACACTCCACATACTTCATGAGTAATGCCAACTGCTTCGGAGCACGAGACAGAATATCAAACAGGATATGAAGCCGCTTTTCATCCGCTGTACCCGCAAGCCGAACCCGTGCCTCTGTTTTAGGTTTATAAGTACGCCTCAACTCCTCCTTTACGAAAATCGCTTCTTTATCGAGCAGAGACTTGATGACCGTAAGAATATTTTTGATACCACTGTCCTTCTCCAGTTTAGTGACGCACTGTTGCGAATCTACGGCAAGTAAATCCAAAATACGTTGCTCACGTTCCGGCAATGGCGCATCCGCTTCAAAATCAGGATTATATTCAACGATCGTTTCACTCTCCAGTTTCAGGCCGGAGGGAAGTGCCGCTTTATAGACATCGCCTTGTGTACAGAGATAATAATCAGCTATCCACTCCCAAAATTTGAATTGAGCGGGTAACAGAATGGGAGAAGCATCCAGCAATGCAGATATATCTTTCACTTCGTACTCCGTTGGAGCACAATAATGAACATTAAGGACGATAGCCGTATAAAACTTCTTCCGCCCGAAAGGAACTACCACACGGCAGCCTATCTTCACATCTTCCGCACATTCATCCGGCAAAGAGTAAGTAAAACTCTTCGGAAGCGGAAGCGGTAATATGACATCTACATACTTTTTCATTGCAGCTACAAAAATACAATAAAAAAATGGGGATTTAAAAGAAGGGAGAGAGAACACTTAAAAAGAAAACTCTACTTCATACGAGAATTGGAAGAAATATATTCGAGAGCGCAACAGGACAATCCCAAACAAAAAAGAGTTTCCGGTTATCGGAAACTCTTTTTCATATACTATGTAAAGTGATAGACTACTTAAAAAATATAGGCCACAGATACTTGCCAAGTCTTAGTCTTATAAGAAGCATTTGTTCCTTCAATATCAGCAGTATTACCCAATGGGATATTGTAATTAGCACCCACCTGCAAATGGTTCAGCAACTTCAAACCGGCACCCACATTGATACCTACTTCAGCTTTCTTCTTATCAATTCCCGATTTCTTTTCAAAATCGAAATAAAAGTCAGGACCTGCAGCCAGATAAATACCAGCCAGACTTCCCAAGCCAATGGTATATTTCAGGTTTACAGGAATATCAATACCGTTTTGTTTAACAGTAATATCATCATTCCCTTCTGAAACTTTGATACCCCGTTGAGCAAAAAGCAAAGATGCATCTACTCCCAACCCTACGATTGGAATATTAAACTCGGCCATCGGGCCGATAAAGAAACCTGTGAAATTATCCTTTTTAAAGTTTTCGCTCACATTAGAGAAACTCGCCTTTGACAAGTTCAAACCTCCCTTTACACCAAAGTGTATCTGCGCCTGAGCAGGCATTGCCATAGCTATACATATAGCAATCATTAAAGCACCAAAAATCTTTTTCATAAATTTACGTGTTTATAATTCGGGACAAAGATATATATTTAGATTAAATAAACACAAATTATTGGTTTTTTGTTCGCTCAAAGTCGTTGTTGTTCACCCAATCCTGCTCCCGTACCTTTATATTTACTTTTCTGCAAATTAAACTTATAGTGAACAGTCAGTTTCACTTCCTGCGTATTCCGCTTTGTCTCCCGGAACATTTTAACCCGGTCGTCATATTGAGTATTAGCATCCCTCATCGAATGAAACAAGTCGTTCCCCTCCAGCAAGCAGTCCACACGTCCGTTGAAAAACGATTTATAGATACTTGTGCTCAAGCAACTAACGGGCCTTGTATAACAGTTCTGATACACTCCCTTGCCTGTATATTCACCATTCAAGCGAAATATATATCCGGCAGGCAATTGAAATGAATTATTCCACCGGATCCCGAATGTCGTTCCGTTCATATTCTTCATTTCATTCAAATAACCGATTTTGAACCATTGAGAGTTGAGGGAAGCCGTCCACTCCGGTTTCCAGCATCCGATACTTGGAGCAAAGACCAGAGAAGCAGTCATTTCATCCCGATGGTCGACATTGCGAAACTTAATAAGAGAGATTTTCGGATCGGAAGTGATCTGTTCGATAGAAAACAGGATATCATCATTATACCGATTGTAGCCGACGGAGAGTTGCAGATCCCGATAGATAGCCCGCATCTCTGCCGCATGAATATAGGTAGGTTGCAAATTGGGAGCTCCTCCCAGATAGGTAAACCGGTTCCCGTAATGAATGGCATTTTTCAACTGTTCATAATGAGGGCGGGCAACCTGAATATGATACCCCAATGCCCACTGCACCTGCCCCATCGCCCCTTCCAGTGACAAGGATGGAAACAGGTTGCGATAGTGTTTGCTCTCATCCGACTGATAAAGACTGTTTTCATAGAAATCATAATACACATCTTCATAACGAAGTCCTGCCGAAGCATTTACACCACCCAAACGATAAACACAATCAAGAAAAAAAGCCAGATTCTTCTCTCTGATTTTATCACTGGTTCCCTCTATTTCATCACCGAACCCCGAAAAGTCGCTGGTGCGATGCGTATAACTATATTCACTGCCTCCGGAAATTCTTCCACCTGCCAGCGGATAAGATAAAACTAACTTTCCGGCATACAACTTATTATCGGTTCTGCTAAGAGTCGTTATGTAGAAATCATCATAATTGCGGCTCAATTCGCTAATATGCTCCTCTTCCTTATTCTTGCCAGCCAATACATCTACATTCAAATCCATTTCCAGACTGTTCACCTCTCCATGATAATATACATTGGAATGATGGCTGGGATATTCTTTCTCAATCGCAAAGGTATACGTATTCCACACATCGTATAATGCTTGCCCGTCATAGACCTCCGTCCGGTTGTCATTGTTCATTTTATTGCGTGGGGCAGAAGTCAATTCATAAGTAGCGCCCAGAGAGTGTTTTTCATTTATTTCATAATTAAATCCTATCTGACTGAAATAACTGATATTTCTTCCTAAATCCGTTGTTTGAGCTTTCTGTTGCCACGAAGCATCCACATACGTATCTTGTACCGATTCTCCCGTTTCCTTGAGATGCTCCAAACGATATTGGAAAGCTCCGAACACATCCAGTCCCTTCCGGTGATATTCCATATTGATCTGATCGTTGTTTCCTACCTTATGCGCATAATCCACTACCGAGCGCACTCCCACTCCAAAGCCATCGTTTTTATTCCCGGTTGTTTTCAATTTCAGGACAGCTCCTACCGATGCTCCATATTCCGCTCCGGGATTGGTTATCAGTTCAACCTGCTTGATATTTTCAGAGTTCAAACGGTCGAGTTCGTCCAAGTTGCGGACTTTCCTGTTATTGATATAGATAAGCGGAACGCCTTTTCCCAACACTTCCAACGTGCCATCCTGCTTCTTCAACACTCCCGGCAAAAGCCCGACTACGTTCATGGCAGTACCTGCCTTACTTAATATTGTATTCTCCACTTTCGTAGTCAATCCTCCATTATCCAACCGGAACTGGGGAAGACGCTGCGTAATCACCACCTCATCCAACATCAAATCATCAGGAATCAGCGTGATATTTTCCTCCACAGAAGACGCAACCCTCTGAACGAACTTCTTATAGCCCACAAAAGACACAGACAACAAATAAGGCCCGGCATCCTGTGCCGTTATTTTAAACACACCTTTGCTATCCGTCACAGCTCCGCCCACAAGCGCAGAATCCGGCACGGACAATAGTGCAACCGTGGCATACTCCACAGGAAGCTGATTTTCACCAATAACCCGACCGCTAAATATCTGTGCAGAAGATTTTAAAGACACCATCAACATCAGCGCAAACAGTAAAATATAATTTGTTTTCATTTTTTCTTTTCGTTTATGTAAGTGATTAGTAAGTACCCGGTAGGGCATAGAATCCCCCTTACCAATATCCCGCAAGGGAGATTGATATAACTATTTGCATAGACAGGAGTTTTCCAAACTATCCGCCGGACGGCAGATAGGAAAGAGAAAGTAATTAGTTAATAGAAATCATCAGTAAGTAAGAATATCGTTATACAGTCCTTCCAATCGTTTGCGCAAATGCTTGACGGCATAATGTTTGCGCGAAAGCACCGTATTTGCAGAAGCACCGGTCGCTTCGGCTACCTCTTTTACAGAAAGTCCTTCCAGCTCCATCAGTTCGAAAACCGTCCGCTGTTCGGCAGGCAATTCACCAAGAGCTGCTTCCAACTCCTGCCATACCAGCGAACGCATATATTCCGTTTCAGGCGAAGGAGCCAGATCATCATTGGCAAACAACACTTCCGAAAATTCACTCAAGACGCTTTCTTCCTCTGCGTAGGCAGAAACAGGCCATTCTTCTTCACTTTTCTTTTTTCCCTTATTGATAATCGTGTTTCGTGTCACTCTGTAAAGCCACGACGTCACCTGCTCAATCGGATTCAAAGTGTTGCTGACCGCTTTTACCAACTGATAAAATACATCCTGTAGAATATCTTCCGCATCTTCCTTACTGGAAACCCTCCGGTGGATAAAGGCTTTCAGTTGCGGCTGATGTTCTTCGATCAGCCGCTCCACATCGCCTTCGTGCCCTTTTTGCTTATTCATCTTTTTTCGAAGAGTCTACATTTTCATCCATCTCGAAGTCTTTATCCATCCCGAAGTCACCCCTGTTAAAGAAGTCGTCTCTATCCCAGGGACCGAATCCCATTTTCTTCCTTTTATTAATAAACTCCTTGCGTTGTTCCGGAGTCATCTTCATCCATTTCTCACGAACCGGATTCATTCCTCTTCCGGGCATTCCAGGCATCCCTCCTCCGGGCCTCCCTCCTCTACGGCCAAAACCGAAACTTCCGAAAAGAATACGCATCAGGACGAGCAAGCCCAATGCCTGCCACAGACTAAGTGCAGGCAGACCAAAAATCACGGGCATCAGCCAATTCCACAATAACATGACTATTGCTCCTATTCCCGCAGCTACAACTAGCCAAAGAATTACAAACACAAATGGATTTCTGAAAAAAGAAAACTTACCGCCACATCTTCCATGAAATCTTCTATTAAAACTTTTTGTTGCCATTATACTTCATTTTTTAATTCATCATTCTTATTAGTTAAAAGAGCCCTCTACTCTTATAGACAATCGAGATGAAGAAATATTTTATGAAGTTACAAAAAAAATAATAGTACCTGCAATTTTTTGTATAATTGCAACGATCCATACAGTAGTTTCACCGGTTGTTGATGTTCCCGGTCCCGGTTATTCAGTAACATACTACGAGTAGAAAAAAGATAATCCGATTTTACTTCCTGATTTTCATACAGATTCTTTTCAGCCAACAGGTACAGCAAGTAGTCTGCCCCAAGACGAGTTCTTTTTCCAACTTCCGCAATCGGTCACATTGTTTCAACCATTTGATTTGTAAGGTATCATAAAGGATTCCGGCTGCTTTATATCTTGTGATTTCTTTGTCTTGTTTGCCTAAAAGTGATAGGTATATTGAACAAAGTTTTGATTTATCTATGCAATATCGTTCCAGTTTTTCGATATACATCAAAGTAGCCCCTCTTTCATTTCGACTCATAAACTCCTGAACACTGTCATCACTGATGATGTCGATGCCCGGCCTTTCGTAGTCCACAGTGATTTCTCGCATCTCTATCAAGACCCAGATATATTCTGTCTCGAATCCGTACTTTGCAGCTGCCTCTTCTATACTAATCCATTGTGCCATAGCGTTTGTTTTTTCATGTGTGATACAAATAAGGGATGAATAATATTTTATTCATGTATATTAGTACAACGGGCATCCACGCTTTTTGCAGTCCGCCGATTGGCTAGGTTAAAATTGGGGCAATTTATTACCGGCCGAATACAAGAAAGACGTAGATGCTGCTGTACCATTATCCATCCTTAAGGCTAGCAATACCCGCGTAGAAGATAATGATAACAGCAGACACCCACGTCAATCGTTTATATATAACACATCTCTTACGGATATGTTGATATACAGCCGTTAACGTGGAGTATCTACCGTATCATCTCTCACTACTAAAAGTTTGCTATTTTTAAGGATGAGAGATAATACGCTTTTACTCCATATAGGAAATAAAAACCGCTTCCTGCCTGTTCCATCACGCTGATGGGCTGAAAGCGTACGGCAAAGATATATGTTTTTTTTGAAACGCAGTCGAAATATGGAAATAAATACTGGAAGTTATGTATTAAAATGAATCTGACAAAAGACGACTCTACTTCTCATTCTTGATTACTGAAATATCTCTCACAAATAAAAGTTATAGCAGTTTTTACTCTCACACTCTCACCCATTGGTTCAATCCCTTTATTCATCGGCATTACAGGTGTGGGAGTAAAGGTAAGGGCATGGTGAGGGTAACTTTTTACCCTCACCATGCAACAGGTTTCTCCATACGAAAGTTCCAGTCCAATAGTACGAATTTTAGTTTCATATAGTGAAACTAAAAGTTTCTCGGTGTGAAACCAATAGTTTCACCGTACGAAACAAAGTGTTTCAAACCTATAAACAAAGAGTTTCAAGCGTATGAAACAAATTGAAACTGCCGTTAACCAAAAATCAGGTTACTTATTATAGGATTAAGAAGTCAAAACAGTCAACCTAAATCCGGACGAGACAATATAATATTCTAAAAGATTAGCAATTATTTCCATATCGAATAAAAGCAGTACATCATCAAAAATCGCCGGAACAGATCAATGATCTGCCCGGCGATTTCTCATCTTAAACCAATCTCCACTTACTATATATCAATCAACGATTCGGGTGAATGTCCAACTTCACCGGTTTAATCATATTTTCAGGTTTTAAGATAGTATCCAAGTCTTCTTTGGAAAGAATGTTATGTTCCAAAACAAGTTCATAAACTCCCTTCCCTGTTTCCAATGCTTCTTTGGCTATTTTAGTAGAGTTCTTATATCCGATCACCGGATTCAGGGCTGTCACTACTCCAATGCTGTTATGCACATCTCTCCGGCATTTTTCTTCATTAGCCGTAATGCCGTCGATGCATAAGGTGCGCAAAGTGTCGAAACCATTCATCAGTAAATCGGCGGACTCGAAACAGCATTGTGCCATCACCGGCTCCATTGCATTCAGTTCCATTTGAGCTGCTTCACCGCTCATGGCCACACAAAGGTCATTTCCTATTACCTTGTAGGCCACCTGGTTCATCACTTCAGGAATCACCGGATTCACTTTTCCGGGCATGATGGATGAGCCCGGCTGCATTGCCGGCAGATTGATTTCTCCCAATCCACAACGCGGACCGGAAGCCAGCAACCGCAAGTCGTTACATATCTTATTCATTTTAACAGCAATACGCCTCATCACTCCCGAATAACCTACCATGCAGGAAGTGTCCGAAGTAGCTCCCACCAAATCGTCTGCTAGTTTGATATCCAATCCCGTAATCTTGCGCAAAGCGGCAATGCACTTCTCCGCATATTCCGGTTCGGCAGTGATTCCTGTTCCAATGGCTGTTGCTCCCATATTGACTGCCAGAAAATCCTGTGCAGCAAAATCAAGGTTCTTTATTTCATGTGACAAAATACTTGCAAAGCCATTAAAGGTTTGCCCAAGAGTCATCGGTACGGCATCTTCCAATTGGGTACGCCCCATTTTGATGACATGTGCAAACTCATTCGCTTTCTTCCGGAAAGACTCGATCAGAACCTCCAAATGCTTAACCAATTTCAAATGAGTATAATACAGTCCAATGTGAATGGCTGTAGGATAAGCATCGTTGGTAGATTGTGAACGGTTGACGTGATCGTTAGGCGAACAGAATTGATATTCTCCCCGCTGATGCCCCATCAGTTCCAATGCCCGGTTGGCAATCACTTCATTGGCATTCATGTTGGTGGTCGTACCGGCTCCTCCCTGAATCATATCTACGGGGAACTGCTCGTGATGCTTTCCTTCGAGTATTTCTTTACAGGCTCTCAAGATAGCATCCGCTTGTTCTTCAGTTAATAAGTCCAGTTCACGGTTGGCAATGGTGGCTCCCATCTTCGTAATGGCCAATGCCTGAATGAATAAAGGATATTCATTCAAATGAAACTTGCTGATGCGAAAGTTTTCAATGCCACGGAGTGTCTGTACTCCATAGAGTGCACTTTCCGGCACTTCACGACTACCTATCAGGTCACTCTCTGTACGAGTTTTTTTTGATAAATTTTGTTCCATATCGGTTGTTTTATAGTAATAACGTTTTCGTTAGTTCTTATAATAACCAACCAGCGATGTTATTGTTTTAATAAATATGCAAAAACTATTCAAAGACTTTTTTGTTGTAAATAGAAGAAAAAGAAAATACAAAGAGAAGAATCACTTATCTTTGTTTTTGAATTTAAAACAGCAATCTATGATATTACAATTAGCATTTGTTCTGACAGCCATTATTATTGGCGCACGCCTGGGAGGTATCGGACTTGGCGTAATGGGAGGCGTAGGGTTGGCAATACTCACGTTCGTTTTTGGTTTACAACCCACTGCGCCTCCCATCGACGTTATGTTAATGATTGCCGCCGTAATCTCTGCCGCTTCCTGCATGCAGGCAGCCGGAGGTTTGGACTATATGGTGAAACTGGCAGAACATTTGCTTCGTAAAAATCCTTCACACGTCACTCTGCTTAGTCCGCTGGTGACTTACCTCTTTACTTTTGTAGCCGGAACCGGACACGTGGCTTATTCCGTACTGCCGGTGATTGCAGAGGTTGCCACCGAAACAAAAATCCGTCCGGAACGTCCGTTGGGTATTGCCGTCATCGCTTCCCAGCAGGCCATTACAGCAAGTCCGATCTCTGCCGCTACCGTGGCACTTCTCGGACTTTTAGCCGGATTCGACATTACCCTGTTCGACATTCTCAAAATTACGATTCCCGCCACCATCATCGGAGTGTTGGTAGGCGCCTTGTTTTCCATGAGAATCGGTAAGGAACTGGTGGAAGATCCCGAGTATCAGAAAAGATTGAAAGAAGGTTTATTCAACAATAAAAAGGTGGAGATTAAAAGTGTCAAGAACAAACGTTCGGCAATGATTTCCGTTATCATCTTTATATTGGCAACTGCTTTTATCGTGCTTTTCGGTTCTTTTGAAGGAATGCGCCCCAGTTTCCTGATTGATGGGGAAATTGTCACCTTGGGAATGTCTTCTATCATCGAAATCGTGATGTTGTCGGCTGCCGCAATTATCCTGTTAGTAACGAAGACGGACGGGATCAAGGCAACGCAAGGTTCTGTATTTCCGGCAGGTATGCAGGCGGTGATTGCCATCTTCGGTATTGCCTGGATGGGAGATACCTTTCTTCAGGGAAATATGGGACAGTTGACTCTCTCTATTCAGGGAATTGTGCAACAAATGCCGTGGCTGTTCGGTGTCGCCCTGTTTGTGATGTCTATCCTGCTATATAGTCAGGCTGCCACTGTACGGGCACTCGTCCCTCTGGGCATTGCGTTGGGGATTTCTCCTTATATGCTGATCGCTTTATTCCCGGCCGTGAACGGATATTTCTTTATTCCGAATTATCCTACCGTGGTGGCTGCGATTAATTTCGACCGTACCGGGACAACAAAAATCGGCAAATATGTGTTGAATCATTCGTTCATGATGCCCGGTCTGGTATCGACCGTTGTGGCTATTGCACTGGGTTTGCTTTTTATACAAATATTCTAATAGATTCATATTATTAACCTAAACATCATTCAGTTATGAAACAATTCAAAAGCTTTGGACTGGTAGTAGTCACACTACTGTTTTCCGTAACTATGGCATTCGCCGCAAAACCGAATATTCATATTCTTGCTACGGGAGGAACCATCGCAGGTACGGGAAGCTCGGCTACCGGAACCAGTTATACGGCAGGACAAGTTGCCATCGGCGCACTGCTCGATGCTGTGCCTGAAATTAAAGACATCGCCAACGTAACCGGAGAACAGATTGTCAAAATCGGTTCGCAGGACATGAACGACCAGGTTTGGTTGACGCTTGCCAAGAAAATCAATGAACTACTGAAACGCCCGGACATTGACGGCATCGTGATTACTCACGGAACAGACACCATGGAGGAAACTGCTTACTTCCTGAATCTGACTGTCAAGAGTGACAAACCGGTGGTATTAGTAGGCGCCATGCGTCCGTCTACCGCTCTAAGTGCCGACGGCCCGTTGAACCTTTACAATGCCGTTGTTACCGCAGCCGCAAAAGAATCGAAAGACAAAGGGGTATTGGTTGCCATGAACGGCCTGATCCTCGGAGCGCAGAGCACGGTTAAAATGAATACGGTCGATGTACAAACTTTCCAGGCTCCCAACTCCGGCGCACTGGGTTATGTACTGAACGGAAAAGTGTTCTACAACCAAGTAACGCTAAAGAAACATACTACCCAGTCCGTTTTTGATGTCACTCATCTGAACGCGCTTCCTAAAGTAGGTATCGTGTACAGCTATTCCAACATTGAGGCCGATATGGTAACTCCGATGCTTAGCAACGGGTACAAAGGCATCATCCACGCAGGAGTAGGAAACGGAAATATTCACCAGAACATCTTCCCGGTACTGACGGATGCCCGCCAAAAAGGTATTCTTGTCGTTCGTTCTTCCCGTGTCCCGACCGGACCTACCACACTGGATGCAGAGGTGGACGACGCCAAATATCAGTTTGTGGCTTCGCAGGAACTGAACCCGCAGAAATCTCGTGTTTTGTTAATGCTTGCACTAACAAAAACTACAGACTGGAAACAGATTCAGCAATATTTCAACGAATACTAAAAACCTGACTTACTTATGAAAAAATGGATATTCATGCTGCTCCTCGCGGGTAGCATACAGGGAATATATGCTCAAAAAACAGAGAAAAAGGAGAAATTCAATCCGAACACTCCCCTGTTTGAAGAGCTGACAGACGTGAAAAAGAAAACAGATAAATTCAATCTTTATCTGAATATGCAAGGGAGCTTTGACGCTCATTTCCAGAATGGTTTTCAGGAGGGTGACTTTAATATGCACCAGCTTCGTATCGAAGCCAAAGGAAATATCAACAACTGGCTGTCTTACCGCTATCGTCAGCGCCTCAACCGCTCGAACGATGCAAACGGCATGATTGATAATCTCCCGACTTCTATCGACTATGCCGGAATCGGTATCAAACTGAATGACCAGTTTAGTCTTTTTGCAGGAAAGCAATGTGCCGCATACGGTGGTATCGAGTTCGATCTGAATCCGATCGACATCTATCAATACAGTGATATGATTGATTACATGAGTAATTTCATGACCGGATTGAATGTTGGTTATAACATTACTCCCGAACAGCAGCTTAATCTGCAGATATTGAACAGCCGTAACAGTTCTTTCGATAATACTTACGGAATCACAGAAGATGCCGAAGGTAATCTCCCCGATCTGAAATCGAGCAAAATGCCACTGGTTTATACATTAAACTGGAACGGTAATTTCAATAATGTATTTAAAACCCGTTGGTCGGCTTCTGTTATGAACGAGGCCAAAAGTCACAATATGTATTATTATGCTTTAGGTAACGAGTTGAATCTTGGGAAATGGAATGCTTTTGTCGATTTCATGTATTCAAAAGAGGATATTGACCGCAAGGGAATCATTACCAGTATCGTAGGTCGTCCGAGCGGGCATAATGCTTTTGATGCTAACTATCTTTCGGTTGTTGCCAAGTGTAATTACCGCTTTCTTCCGAAATGGAATGTTTTTGTGAAGGGTATGTACGAGACGGCTTCCGTAGGCAAGGCGTCCGAAGGTATAGAAAAGGGAAATTACCGTACCTCCTGGGGATATCTGGGCGGTATCGAATATTACCCGATGGAAACCAATCTGCACTTCTTTGTTACCTATGTAGGACGTTCGTATGATTTCACTTCCCGCGCCAAGGTGCTGGGACAGGAGAATTACAGTACTAACCGTATTTCTGTAGGATTTATCTGGCAGATGCCTGTATTCTAATTCTAAAGCAAGAAACCGAGCTGACAATAAAAAATACCCGATAGCTTCTTACAACAGTTATCGGGTATTCTTATATGTTCGGTCTTTTTAAATCAATACTCTTCCTCGTTAAAGAAGAAATCCTCCTTACTAGGATAATCCGGCCAAATATCTTCGATACTCTCATAGATTTCGCCCTCATCTTCCATCTCTTGGAGATTCTCAATAACTTCAAGAGGAGCACCCGAACGCATGGCATAATCAATCAATTCGTCCTTGGTTGCCGGCCAGGGAGCATCTTCAAGTTTTGATGCTAGTTCCAATGTCCAATACATAATCTTGAGTATTTAAAATGAATACTAAATTTGTCTCGTTTTCTATTTTTCGGCAAAAGTATAATAAAATCTATCATTTCCAACTATTATCCCAAAATATTTCATTATTTTGCTCATCAAAATTAATTTTTCGGGATAATACAAACAAATAATCTGATAATCTGTTGACAAATGCTAATACTTCGGGAGAAATTGTACAAGTTTCGGATAAAGCCAGAATACGTCTCTCAGCTCTCCTGCAAATAGTACGGCAAACATGACAAACGGCTGCTCCACGACTCCCGCCGGGAATGATGAAAGCGCAAAGTTCGGGCAGTTGTTCGTCCAGCTTATCAATCTCCCGCTCAATATTCTCCACGTTTTCGGGAGTTATGATGCTGGCAGCCTTCAGTTGCGTTTTTTCCTGGTCGGTGGCCAGATGTGAACCGATGGCAAATAGCTTATGCTGAATACTCAAAATGAAATCACGGTCTGATTCATCCTGCAGATAGGTATTCAACCATCCTAGATGAGAATTTAGTTCATCCACAGTTCCGTAAGCTTCCAGACGGATATGGGTCTTTGGAACGCGACTTCCGCCGACAAGACTGGTAGTTCCTTTATCTCCGGTCTTTGTATATACAAGGCTCTTTTTCATAATCTTCTTTTTTACTTATTATAAGGTAAACGTACAAAGGTTCTTAGAAGTTGACAATATACTGCTGTTTTATCTTCGTTTTATCAAAAAATAGTAAACCGACGTCGTAGAGGTCAAAGGTGATGCCTACTCTTTCATCAGCCTGCAGCTTTTTCCAAAGTGCTTTCATCTCTTTGGAATAGCAGATGCCATGGACTACAAATACACTTTTAGGAGTGGCACGATGTGCACAAACCCGGAAGACTTCTTCCAGCAAGTCGGGATTCCGGTAGTCATCCAGATACAAAAAGTCGACTGAAGTGTCTGCATCCAGAAACAGTTCCGACAAGTCGGAAGCAAAAAGGTAGGAAGCCGATGGTTTAGCGGACTGTAAGTAGAGGGTTGTGGAGGAAGGACGCCCAACTTCTATAATCGTATCAGGCTGTACTCTGTTCACCAACCGGAACAGGAAACGGTTTACCTTTTGAGAACTTTTAGTCCACCCACGCTCTCTTATCATCTTTTTCTGTTCTTTTTTCAAAGAAGAATAGGCATAGTAAGGCATCTTCTCATAAATCACATCGGTAATCAGACTAAAAGCAAAAGGGGAATGTACGCCATATCCGCAACGATAACGAAAGCGGGAAAGCCAGATAAAAGGTCTTTTTATACAGAGTAGAAGATTCATAAAACAATCATTCGTATTTTTATTCTCCCGACAAAGATATATTTTTTTATTGAAAAAGGGTCGGTTCTTTATGGGAACCGACCCTCATACTCATTTATTCCAAGTTACTACTGTAGTCTGAATGATACCGGTACAGTAAATTTCACTCGTACTTTCTTACCATTTTGCACTCCGGGAGTCCATTTCGGCATAGAACTTATCACGCGGATAGCTTCTTTATCCAAATAAGGATCAACCCCTCGCACAACTTCAGGATTGGAAATCGTTCCGTCTTTGTCTACAACAAACTGAACAATGACTTTTCCTTGTGAACCAGTTTCCTGCGAAATCGTTGGATATTTGATATTACTACTTAAATATTTCATTAAAGCAGCTGTACCTCCAATAAACTCCGGCATGACTTCAACACTTACGTGAATAACGTCTTCAACTACCGTTTCTGTTTCTACCACTGGGGGTATCCAAATAACGTTTTGAACTGCATTCATATCCTCTGACACTGTAGAAACGTTATCCGTCACCTCCGTATTGTTTTCCACTATTTCGAACAATTCTGTTACCTTAGTTTCGGGAGGAGGAGGCGGTTCCAGTTTCTCTTCAGGGAATGTGATTGGAACTAGCTCTGTTACAAAGATGGATTCATCATCTGGTGATAGTGCTGCAACTCTGACGTCATGTTGTGTCCATTCGAACGAAACGAACATGAAGGCTAGCGCAACAACCAAACCCATCAACAACCAAGAACCCCGTTGATTCTCAATTGCAGCCTTTTTTGATTTCTTGGCTTCCATAAAAAATGTGTTTAAGTAATTAATAATAGAAAATATATAGTATATATACTACTTTTCGTTTTTCCTCTTAAGCATTACTTAAAGTGCTCTCTCGCTGCAATAAATATAATCGTTTTATGGATAGGTTGTTACGACGTCTCTTGTTTATTTTATTCTTTTCTATTCTTTTGAAGAAAATTAATGGCTTTTCCTCTCCTCTTTTTCCTCATAAACTTCACCGGACCAACGATAAATCGTATTATCTCCACAAATTAAATCATGAAATCCATTTGTCTTATTCTCTGTGATTCCTATTCGGGAATATCCGGTGTGATATTCTGTCTGCTTACCATTAACAGTTATATTAAAAAGTAAAGCATCCCATCTATCCCAATAAGTACAATCAATTTGATCCATTATCCCATTTCCATCAAGGTCATAAGTCATTGAAATTGTTTCATTCTCTTTTCCATTATGGAAATCCTGTACACTTATTTCTTTTATCGTCGTAATAGAATTCTTCTTCGAGGATTCCACTCTCACAGCTCTTCCTTGTTGCAAAACGAATCGTTCACGTAACTCTACATTTCTTTCAGTGTTATAACCCTCATTACAATCTATTATCAAAACAGATAGTTTCCCATTCCATCTTTCAATCTTGGGCGTTTCATTTACGTTATTTCCAAACTCATTCGTTATTGTAAAGAAACCCGTACCAGTATATTTCACAAAAAAGAAAGAACTACCGATAGCATTCCCTCCACAAGCCTGTATGTTCTCAATCAAAGCGTCTTTAATTCCATCACCATCAAAATCTTCTTGTGCGACAATATCCATACACATATCAGAAGGAATATCTATTTTATACTCATACCCATCTACTTTTGCATATAAATTATTATAGAATAAGCCTTCATCTGCTTTCCCATAGAATATGATATCTACATTATTGTCAATAATTTGAGAAGCATCTTTTGATGTTTCCTCATTATATTTCGGTTCTCTAGAAGAATTCAACATAAAGAACAATATAGCAGCCATCACAATTAGCACACAGGCAGCCAGTATCCATTTTCCACTAAATCTGACCGGCTTTGACTTTATAAATCGCTCTTTTAATACGTCATAGAACTCATTAAAATAATATCTATTATATTCCGGTCCATTTTTCTTCACAACTCCCGACACATCTGAAGGCAATCCCTCCGGAAACCCCTTTACTCCCGATAAAAAGACAGGAATTATATTCTTATTTTTTGCTAAAGCATACGCTAGTTCATTCCTCAACCAATCTTTCTGAGGATTAAAGTTCACATCTAATGTACGTTCAAAAGCTTTTTCATCAACAATTAAAATAAAATCTTCACACTGATCTATGCGATTTAATAACTGGACATCAAAATCCCCATTCCTAAGGGTATCAATATCAAAACTAACCCGATAACCATCACGTACTAAAAGATCATTGAGATGTTTAGCCGTGTCATAACCGCCTTGACGACGATAACTAATAAATATATCAAAATTTTTCATTTACAAACTCTTATTGTATGGCATTATTCAAAAGTTGGAATAGCAAAAGTTGTCATATTACGGTAGTAATTATATTACTTCAAAATATCACTCTCGCAACTTAATTTGTCCACATCAACATCATTCGGTACAAAGTAATCAAAACTGCATTTCGTGAATGAGCTTTGCCATATTACAGATTTACAAATATCATCAACGGTCTCTATAGTAACGTTAATACCAGCTCCATACATCGGGCCTCTGCCTTTCACGTTCATAATCCAATACATAAGATCATCTGTCGCAGTATTTGTAGTTTCGATTTCATTCCTTTCCTCAACAAAGTAGAAAAAGCAGATTTCTTTACCAGTCAATCTGTCGATTCTTCGAGCATCGTCTACTATTTCCTTTATAATGTTCTTGTCATTATAATCAAAGCTACTTACAAAAATTATAATTTTGCTGGTGATAAAACCAATCAAGTACTTTTTTGAATTTTAATGGTGTTATATACATAACAAAAACCTTCTTAAATGATATTGATTTTATGATTCGGTTCTTATGAATTTAGTATGAGCAAACATTTCTGTACTGCTATTTTTTATATCCCAATATTGAATCTAAATTGTATTAGGACTCATATAATTAAATACCATAAAAGCGATGGTTTAATAAAACCATCGCTTTTAACTCCTTACAATGCCTGTCCACATTCCGAACAAAATTTTGCACCTTTGATATTCCGATATCCGCAGTTCGTACAGAATACCATACCGTTAATATCCAAATTCAGAGTTGTAAAAGAATCCCGATTTTTTAGCACCTCTTCAGCTATTTCGAGCGCCTTATCATCAAGTTTGGACTGTTGTACTATCCCCCAAATTTGCGTGATAAGTACCGGCCAGAAGAATAGCATAGAAATGATAGTAGGAATAGCTTGTTGACCAAAGATCCCTATCCCAGCCTCAAACGCTATTGCATTATCTTTAGGTATCAAGCTGACTTTCAATGCAGACTTCAAACCAAGTACAGCTTTAAATAAACCGCCCTTTGATATAGAAATATCAACACCACCACTTAATAAATTATCTATTTGTACCTCAAACTGCTCGGCCGCAAATTCTGTTTTTATTTGTTCAGCAATAACAGGAATCAAAGAAGGATTACCCTGAAGTATCTTTTTTGTTGCAAATGTTCCCATAATTCTATTTTTTAAAAGTGTAATGACTGTAATGCATGATATTGACTCGTTGTAAATAACACACCAGCTTCAACAAGCAGTTCTTTAATTTCACGCTGTTGCTCTTCCGTATAGTTCTTTTCCATAGATTTCAATATAGAAACAATTCTTTCAGACTGCTCCTTGATCTCCTGTTCAGTAACTATACCATCTTCCATAATCTTCTTGAATGTGGGCTGATTCATGACCGCCTCGTCTAAATTCAACATTCCCTGTTCATTAAAAAACATAAGCTATTATATTTAAAGTTTATTTCCACAATATTTGCAATAAGTCCATTCATCCGCTATCGATTGCTTGCAATTCGAACATGTCTTGCCTGATTTATCTGCCGAAAGATGATCTACGATAGTCTTATATTGGGAACTTTTTCCCCATTTCAAGATTTCCTTAACCCGCACAGCCGAGAACGGATGATTCTGATTCATTATTGCCGCTACCTGCAATGTCTTATTCCATAATCCGTCATTACGGATAGCCTCATATTGGTCTGCCTGTTTAGCCCACTCCTCCATATCGATATTCTTTGTTATAGAAGTCGGACCTCCGGATAGACGAGCCATCGTGCTTGCCACTATAGCCGGAGTAGTCACAATACTGGCAGCTCTGTCACAGGACAACTCACTTTTACGTTCCCAATACAAAATCGCATATTGAAGAGGAGCTCCCAAACTCCCCAAAACGCCCAGCGAATCCAGACCATCCATCACATAATGAGCTATAGAATGATACAAGACATGATGACAAAGGATATGCCCGCATTCATGGGCAATCACTGCATCCAACTCCTCTTCGGTCATCATATCAACCAAACCGGAAGTGATCGTTATAAAAATCTTTGTATCGCCAAAGGTCCATGCGTTAGGATTAGGATCCATAGAGAGATAGAACTCCGGTTGCTCAATACCCAACTTTTTACAAATCGGTGGCAGACGATTATACAGTTTCGGCAATTGACTCGGTGATAAACGAATTGCAGATGCCATATTAACGCCATATTGCAGTTGTTCCAATCCCATTGACATTAACTTTTTCACTAGGGTCGGGAATCCGGGAATACTTTCCAACTGCCTCAATGCAGCTGCATCCTCAGGATGAATAAAATCTGTTGCTTTAATCATGGTTATTAATATCTAAGTTTTATTACTTTATTGTTGTGAGTGCTTTTCGGCTTTATCGCAGCCATAGTTCATATTTTTTTATTTAATACCTGTCTCATATTTCAAATTACCACATTCATTGCATACGATACAAATATACGTTATTAAAAAACGCACAGAAAGTGTCCAAATGAATAAATATATTCATTTGGACAAAAAGTATGATTATACTTCTCAAAAAAGTGTTTATCCTGCATTTTTTTATTTACAACTACTATTTATACTCAGAAACTCGGATATTTTTCTTTGAGCTTCCTCAAAAAAGGAGGGGTAATCTGTAAAGTTTCCACAGCGTTAAAGGGAGGAAGCAAGACACAATTATTCTCCTTTATCAGTACCAAATAACTTATATTCAAAATAAAAGATTGACTGATTTGTGTCAAAAAAGGATGATAGTTTAATATCATTTGTGAGTTTACACTCCTTTTCAGTTTTAAAACATGCCCATCATACAACATGGCTTCCCATTGTCTTCCTTTTGAATTATAGCGAAAATACCCGATCTCTCCTAAACGAATTAATTGCAAATTTCCTGTTGCAGTCGTACATAAAAAGATATCGTTCTGATCCCCGACTACAGAAGAAATCCGTATAGCAGCAAATTCACTGCCTGAAATAAAATTTCTCAATATTTTTTCCCGTTGACTACGATTATTCGTTTCCATAATATACTTCTATTTTTTATATTTTCTACTCCCAAACAACTACACTCAATACAAATCAACCGCTTCATTATGAATAACAGTTCCCTTCTTGTCTATTACTCCGCATTTACCCGACATATCGTACATGCTACTATAGACATCACCCTGATATTCGGAACTCTTACGCGCTGCGTAAAATTCAACACTCACAAGAATACTTACCCAGCATAAACATAACACTGCAATAAGACCAAGAACTCGCCCAAATGTAATTTTCTTTAATGTTTTCATTGTTTCATGTATTATTTTCATTACCCTTAAAAGATATTTATCTCTTTATGAAATATCAATCTTTGCCTCTTCACCATTTATATTGATATAGATGAAGAGTAAGAAGTAAATCTAACACTGCAGATAAAAAACTTTTCTATTGATAGATTACAGACTGATACTTCATCTATATTAGAAAACAGCTAAAAACAAGAAAACATGAAAACAAGAATTATTAATCTCATCATTTTAGATGGTTATGAATAAGAATATAAAAGAAATGGGAGACGGCTTCTATATCGTGACAGAAGAGGGAAGCAACGGAATGGGCGGTTTTTGCTGCCATAATGTTGAACTCCGTAAACACGACGATCCATCTTTTTGCGCAGAAATACTTCGCAATCAACAATTCGTGAATTTCCCAGGACTGGCCCATGGGAAATGGGAAAAAGATATCACGATGGAGCATGTCATTAAAGAAAACAGATTCGCTAGTTTTATCTATCCATTTGTTGATGATAGAGCCGTATTCAGTTGGACAGTACAGCCTGACGGAAGATACTGGGCGGATGAAGGTGGCTATGGGATGACAGATGACAATCAAGTGACCCTATACGCACTTTTTAATAAGGAAGGGCGTTTTATTACGTTATTTTCCGATCAGGTTCCTGAGCTAATTAAATAGATGCCACCCTATCCCTATATATGAATGCTCTAAAGAAGGATAAGGACACCTCTTTAGAGCTTATTTGATACTGTCCACTATTAGACAGATATAACTACCGTTACTTTTTTGCTTGTAGTTTCTCTTTAACTTCATATTCTTCATTATCTCATAAAAAAATCGCTCCACCTAAGTTGAATATATGTTTTCACCTTAAATAGAGAACATACATCCAACTTTAGTAGAACGAAAACTAAAATGTAGATTAAATAAATATTTATGAAAGAACAGGAAATAAACATAGCCTCATAACAGACAATCTTTTATAATCATCCATATGATAAGTTTAGCTTAAATTCACAGTACTTATTTTGCTTTTTTCTTTTTCTTCGCGTTATCCTTCTTACGCATATCCAGATACTTCTTATATTGTTCATCGGTCAGAATGCTTTTTATTTTAGCATCGACTTCCTTCTTTTTCTTTTGCATTTCTTCTCGTGAAGGTTTTTCATCCGATTTATTTTTTGCAGGTTTCATCTCTTCCATTGCAGCTTTAAAATCTTTGGCCTGCTTTTCATTCAGTCCCAAATCGGTAACCATTTTTTCTATGCGTTTCTCTCTATCAGCTTTTCCTTTCTGATGATTTTGAGCCATACATACAGTTGAGCCAATCAATAGTGCAACTGCCAAACTTAAAATTAGCTTTCTCATAATTCTAAATATCATATTAAGTGAGTAATGTATGTTAGACCTCACAAAAGCTTGAAAGTTAATTCTACGATGAAAAGAAAATCTGCTTTTTTACATTATTTATTGTTTCTCCACATTATAAATATTCAGCCGGATATGAGTGTCATTCAATTATTTCCATTACTCTTCCCTACCTCCTCCTAGTGCCTGATACAGATTGATTATTCCTTGTATCTCCTGAAACCGGTTACTCACCTGTGTCAACTGTGCTGTCAGTAGAGTTTGCTGGGCGGTGAGGACTTCAAGATAAGTGGAATTTCCATGTTGCATAAGCAGCTGTGTGCTGGTAACAGCCGTTTGTAGAGAAGAGATCTGACGCTGGTAAAGATCGGATTTATCCCGGGCCGTTTGATTTTGCTTCAAAGCATTGTTCACTTCAGCACCGGCATTGAGTAGGGTCTGCGTGAAAGACAACTTCGCTTCTTCCTGTTGCGCTTTAGCAATTTTTAGACGGGCTATATTCTGCCCCTTATTAAATAAGGGCTGCGTAAGGGAGCCAACAGCTGACAGCAACAACTTACCCGGATTCATAACCACCTCACCTACTCCATTTGTCCACCCGGCAGAACCGCTGAGGGTGATGGATGGATAAAAGGCAGAGCGGGCCTCATTAGTCGTGTAAAAGGCTTGCGCTAAAGCCAATTCTGATGATCTGACATCAGGACGATTAGCAAGAAGTTGTAAAGGGATACCTACGGATAAATCCTGTGGCAAAACCTGTCCGTCCAGTGTGCCACGACGGATAAATTGCGGAGTTTCTCCCAGCATCAGACAAAGACTGTTTTCCGCCTGCCTGATTTGTTCCTTTAGATCCAAAACAGTGGTACAGATGGAATAGTAGGTGGCTTCGGTTTGTGCCAAACCTGCTTCGTTACCTTGACCGGCATTTTTCAGAGCTTGCATAACGCGTACACTTTCTTTCCATTTTACTTCTGTTTCCTCGGAGATGGCCAATTGAGCATCCAGCATTAAAAGTGTGTAATAGGTATTCGCCAGATTGGCTATCAATTGTGTCTTAACAGCGATTTCATATTCCTGACTTTGAATATAAAGAGCTTTAGCACGACGGTTGGCATTCGTCAGCCGACCGAAGATATCAATTTCCCAAGAGGAAGTAATAGGCAGGGAATAGCTCTGTCCAGCTTTCCCCTTATCGAAACTACTTACAGTGCCCTGCGGTGAAAAAGCGAATGAGGGCAGATAAGCCAGGCGGGCCGAACTAAGCGAAGCACGGGCTTCTTCCACTCGCCAGTGAGCGGACTGTAGATCAGTGTTATTCCGCAACCCCTGCTCAATGAGGGATTGCAGATGAGGATCGACGAACAATTGACGCCAATTCAACTTGGCAATATTATGAATTGTATCAGAAACCGTTTCCGCCGCCCCAAAAAGATCTTCGGGGACGGTCGTTGCCGGTTGATATTTTGTATAGATGCCGCAACTACTCAGCATGAGCGTCGTTATGGCAAGGGTGATGATATTTCTTTTCATTTCTTCTTATTCTCCAAATATTGTTTTCTTTCTTCATCGGCTTTCTCCACCTCTTCTTTTATCTGCCAGTCAGCAACAGTGGCATCAAACTGAATCGGTCGCACTTTCTCCTGTATTGCCTGGAAGACAATAAACATAGCCGGCACAATGAATAACAGTGCCAATGTACCCACCAGCATACCGCCTACCACACCCGTACCGAGTGAACTGTTTCCGTTGGCTCCTACGCCAGATGCTAACATCAGAGGTACCATACCGAAAATCATAGTCAGCGCTGTCATAAGAATAGGACGCAAACGATCTTTAGCAGCAATAAGCGCAGCAGACGTCAGACTCATACCGGCACGACGGCGCTCGGTAGCATATTCGGTGAGAAGAATAGCTGTTTTTGCCAACAGACCGATAAGCATGATAAGTCCCGTTTGCAGATAGATATTATTTTCCAATCCAAGCAATTTGGCAAAGAGGAAGCTACCCATCAATCCGGCCGGAACACTAAGCAGGACGGCAAACGGAACGAAGAAACTCTCATAAAGCGCACTCAATAGCAGATAAACCATCAATAGGCAGATAGCAAAGATCACGATGGTGGTATTACTCTGATTGCTCTCCTCTCGCGCCAGTCCGCCAAAATCGAAATCATAGTTGGCGGGAAGCACACGGGCAGCAGTTTCCTGTACGGCACGGATGGCTTCACCCGAACTGTACCCTTCGGCAGGCATGGCATTGAGTGCAATGGAGTTATACATATTAAAACGGTTCAGGCTCTCGGCTCCATATACTTTGGTCAGTGTGACGAACTGACTCAACGGTGCCATCTCTCCATTGCTCAAGCGGACAAAATGACGGTTGAGCGAAGCCTCATCCAAACGATAATTCGGATCAGCTTGCACCATCACACGATAGACGCGCGAAAAGCGGTTAAAGTTACTGACATAGCTACCTCCATAATATCCCCCCAAGGTAGAAAGTACCTCATCAGGCATGATTCCGGCACGCAGACACTTAGCAGCATCCACATCGACCTGCCACTGGGGATAGTTGATTTCGAAAGATGAAAAAGCCATTGCCAGTTCAGGCCGCTGATTCAACGAGTCGATAAATTGGCGAGTGATGCTGAAAAACTCTGTGAGATCACCTCCAGCCTTGTCCTGCATTTGGATATCGAGCGCATTACCCATATCATAACCAGGTATCATACCCGGAGCCATAGCAAAAACTGTGGCATCCTTGATATCTCCGGTACGGGCATAAATCTGTCCGATTACTGCCTGCACATGATCTTCTTCCTCCGGTCGTTCATCCCACGGAGTAAGGCGAACAAAGAAAATACCGGAAGAATTACCCGCACCACCCATTGACCAACCGGTCACTTTGAGTACCTGTTTCACCTGTGGGATTTGCTGAATACGTTCTTCTACACGGTTCATAATGCCATCGGTAGCATAGAGTGAGTTACCCGGCGCAGTGGATACGGCAACAAACACCAGTCCCTGATCTTCATCGGGCACAAGGCCTGTTTTGGTGCTGTTCATCAACAAGGCAAGGATTACGACTGTCCCGGCAACAAAGGCGCCTGTCAACCATTTGCGACGGATAAAGAAGAGAACTCCTTTTTTATACCGCTCTGACAATGATTCGAACGCAGTGTTGAACGCACGGCGGAAACGAGCTGCGAAGTTTTGCTTCTGTGTGCCGTCCTCATTGGTATAGGGTCGCAGAATCAAGGCGCAGAGGGCAGGACTTAGTGTCAATGCATTGATGGTAGAAATACCTACCGCCACAGCCATTGTCAGACCGAACTGCGTATAGAATGTACCCGAAGTCCCACTCATGAAAGACACCGGAATAAATACCGCCATAAACACCAGTGAAGTGGTAACGATAGCACCCGACAGTCCTTTCATTGCATCCACACTAGCCATATAGGGCGAACGGTAGCCGGAATCGAACTTGGATTGCACTGCCTCGACCACAATAATGGCATCATCCACCACTGTACCGATGACCAGCACTAATGCGAAAAGCGTAATCAAATTGATACTGAATCCTACCAACGCCATGAAAGCGAAAGTTCCGATAAGAGAAACAAAAATACCCACCAGCGGAATAAGTGTAGAACGAATATCCTGTAAGAAAACATATACCACAAGGATTACCAGCAGAATCGCTTCAATCAGTGTCTTCAATACCTCATGGATAGAGGCGAAGAGAAATTCGTTAGTACTCATCAGCTGGGTTATTTCCGCCCCTTTGGGGAGACGTCTGGAAGCGTCTGCCAGAAAAGCGTCAATCTCACGATTAATCTCTGTGGCATTAGAACCGGCAGTCTGATAAACCATACATGACACACCGGGTTTACCATTGAAACTACCTTGATAAGAATACGATTCTTGTCCGAGACTGATGTTGGCAATCTCTTTTAAACGAAGTACCTCACCATTCTTAGTGCTGCGGATCACGATCTCTCCAAATTCTTCGGGAGTCATCAATCGACCGCGGTATTTCATGGTATACGCTTTAGCTTCCTTGGAATTCTCACCAATAGAGCCTGTTGCAGCTTCAATGTTTTGTGAGGCCAGTGCAGCAGTCACGTCGGAAGGAATCAGCTTGTATTGTGCCATGACGTCAGGTTTAAGCCATACACGCATGGAATAGACACCACCCATCACCTGCACATCTCCCACTCCGGAAATACGCAAGATAGCAGGTTTCAAATTAATATTGATATAGTTCGAGAGAAAGTTCTCGTCTAATGAGCTATCAGGACTATGCAAGGTAAATATCTGGAGCATACCGTTCTGTCGCTTGTTGACACTGACACCCACACGGGTCACTTCCGCAGGAAGTTGTCCGGCAGCTTTCGACACACGGTTCTGTACATTGACAGCGGCCATGTCCGGATTGGTACCTTGTTTAAAGTAAATGGTTATTTCGGCTGAACCGGCATTGGAAGCACTGGAAGTCATATAAGTCATATCTTCCACACCATTGATGGCTTCCTCCAACGGAGCGATGACACTCTTCTGCACCGTTTCAGCACTGGCACCGTCGTATGCAGTGTACACCTGAACGGTAGGAGGGGCAATATCGGGATATTGCTCCACGGGTAGGGTGAATAACCCGATAATCCCCACCACTACAATCACAATGGAAAGGACGGCGGAGAGCACGGGACGTTCTATAAATATTCGTAAGTTCATTGTTTCTTCAATTTTGAGTTAGTTACTTCTTCTTTGTTATCGGCATTCCATCCTGTAGCAATCCGACACCTTCTGTCACGATTTCATCCCCTATGGCAAGTCCGGTCGTCACGATGTAATCCTGTCCACCGTCCACACGTTCCACACTTACTTGGGTAGAATGCGTTTTACCATCCACTACCTTATAGACAAAGACCTTGTCCTGCACTTCGTAAGTTGCCGCACGAGGAATGATGATACCGTCCTTGTAGACCGATGGAACCACCACATTTCCCGAACTTCCACTATGTAGCAGTCCGTTCTTGTTGGGAAATGCAGCCCGTACACTGACGGTTCCTGTCGAAGCATCCACTACTCCGCTAATAGTTGCTATGGTACCTTTTTCTTCGTAAGTAGTCCGGTCATTCAGCACTAGCTCGATGGCAGGCATCGACTGCAAAGCCTTGTCTTTAGAACCATATTGGCGAATAAGCCCTAAGAGTTGGTTTTCCGTCATTGAGAAGTAAACATACATATCCGAGTTGTCTGATACGGTAGTCAGTGGTTGTGCCATTCCGGCACTGACAAGCGTACCAACGCGATAGGGCAATGTGCCGATCACTCCATCCGAGGGACTTTTCACTTCGGTGTAGGAAAGATCATTGGCAGCACTCAACTCCTGCGCCTTGGCTTGTGCGCGTCCGGATTTTGCCATCAACAGATTATTCTCGGCCGTTTTCAATTCATAAGCCGAAATGACGTTTTGAGCGAAGAGTTCTTTCTTGCTATCGTAGGTTAGTTGTGCCGTAGCCAATGTAGCATCGGCTGCTTCCATATTCGCCCGGGCTGTGGCCAAAGCTGCCTGATAAGGAACCTGGTCGATGATGAAAAGCACTTGTCCACGTTTCACCGCCTGTCCCTCGTTTACACACAATCGGGTGATGGTTCCCGTCACCTGCGGAAAGATAGCAATATCCTGCTTACCCTGGATAGCTGCCGGGTATTGGGTAGAAAGAGTTTTATTGACTGGTGCCACCTGCATCGTCGCATATTCCGATACAGACTGCGAATATTCTCCTCCTCCGTTCTTGCATCCGGCAAGAGCAAGGAGTGTTGTCAGCATGAAGATTTGCCACATTTTGTTTATTTCCATTTTCATAAAATTCAATGTATTATAGTGATTGATTAGTTCTCACAAGAGCGGTGCAAAAGTAGGTGTCAGCGCCCGCTCCCGCAATGCAATTCTGGTCAAAGCCGGATTTTTGGGGGACGAAACCGCAGAGATAAGTGGTGAAACGGAATGAATGAAACCAAATACCTATCCCCTCCATATAAAGTTGTGATGAAGATGTAATGCTATTTGGTATTATTTACTACTTTTGCCCAAACAAAGATAAGAGTCCATCCTAATAAATAGACTTGCATTTCAGACTTGATTACGCAGTTATGATAAGAAAACGTATTTATCTCACAGCCGCAATATTCCTGCTTGTGGTAAGCTTTTCCGCTTACTACCTCTATCGTGTAAACCGCTCTGCACGCAGCCGCCTGGAGTATGCCAACGGTCTCATTGAAGTGAATCCGCGAAAAGCACTGGCAGATGTGGAACAGATAAACCGTACTTTCTTGAGCGAAAGGAATTACATGATGTGCGATTTAGTAAAAGCCGGTGCTCTCATCGGCATGCAGGAATATCTTGTGCCGGATTCGCTACTTAACATCGTCAGCCCTTACTTCAAATATAAAGCGGACTCACTACACCTGACTGAAATATATTACTACCGGGGCGAGATAGCCCGTCACTCTAATTTCCTGCTTGAAGCCGTAGAATATTTCACCCTCTGTACACAATACAACAACGATGTGTACGATCTTCGCGAACTGAACTTCTACCTCAACAACTTCAAAGGGCAGGTTTACCACACTAAACACATGATGAAAGAAGAGAAAGAGGCCAAACTCGCCGCCCTCTCTCTGGCCAAGGAGCTAAACAACCCCTCTCTCATTGCCGAAGCCTACTCTGAACTCACCCACTATTACGCCCGGACAAATGATGGTGATGAGAGTATCCCTCTGTTCAAAACTGCCTCTATGAAAGGTTACTCTGGCTCCTTGCAAGCCCGGTTGCTATTCCTCCTCAGTGAAAAATATGCCGACAAGCACATGCCTGACTCCGCTCGTATCTATGCGCTGCAAATCCCGCATTTATATCAGGACTCAGTCGACTATCTGCTCGGCAAGATACATTCCGATCTTCAACAAATCGATTCCGCTCGTTTTTACCTAAACCGAAGCAGTCAGAGCAACAACCCCTTCATCTGTCTGAAAGCCTATCGCCAGTTGACTGATCTGAATATACGTACCGGTTCTCTCAATGGTGTATCAGACTGCTTGGAAAGGCTGACGCACTATCAAGCACAGATAGACAGCATCGCTTATAACAAGGACCTCGCTCAAATTGAGAATGTGGACAAACTTCGAAAAACGATCCGTGACTCCGAAGTCGCAGAGGCAGAATACTACCGGTACTGGGTCTTCTATTGCTGGATTATTGTCATTGCTTTTACCGTCATCCTCATTCTAATGTCTATCTCCATTGTTCTGCAAAAGAAGAAAAAAAATCTGCAACTGAAACGTCAGCAATCACGTCTTGATGCACTGAAGATGCAGATAGACCCGCATTTTATATTCAATAATCTTAGCATCCTGCTCGACCTAGTAGAGACGGGAGATGCCACAGCTCCCATCTACATCAAATGTCTCTCCAAAGTTTACCGGCATATCGTAGCTAATGTCGATAAAAACCTTTCATCCGTTGCTGATGAATTATCCAGTTTGGAGGCTTATATCTTCCTACTCAAAATACGTTTTGAGGATGCCATACAGGTAGAAGTACAAGTACAGGACGCTATCCGCGAGAGACAGATCCCTCCCATTGTATTGCAGATGTTACTGGAAAATGCCATCAAGCACAATCAAGTGTCGGAAGAAGCACCGCTATTCATCCGTGTATATTCCGACGGGGATAAATTGGTAGTGGAAAACAACTGTAAACCTCTTACTCCGAACTCTTCCACCCACCACATCGGGTTGCGAAATATCAAAGAGCGGTATCAGCTCACTGGTGCTCCCGCCCCTGAAATCTATCAGGATGAACACATCTATCGTGTCACCCTTTCAACGCTTTAAACGAAATGATAAATTCCATGAAAGTTCTAATAATAGAAGACGAAAACCACAGTGCCGAACGCCTGCAACGCTACATCCGCACACTGCACCCTGATTACGAAATTTCCGGCATCACCAAGAGTATTGTCCAAAGTATAGATTTCCTCCAACGGGAGCAGCCGGATCTGATATTCTCCGACATCCGCCTACAGGATGGATTAAGTTTCGACATTTTCCGCCAAATAAAGATAGTCTCGCCCATCATTTTCACCACTGCCTATGACCAGTATGCTATACAGGCATTTAAATTCAATAGTATCGACTATTTGCTGAAACCCATCGACTCGGATGAATTGGAAGCGGCTATACAAAAAGCGACAGAAAGAATATCCCGCTCATCTCCTGTGACCACTGCTCCAAAGCTGGAACAGCTATTGGAATACCTGGGTGGGGCTGTCCCTACCCCTCATTATCGGGAAAGATTTTTGGTGTCTCGCAAAGATGAATATATCACTATCGAAGTCCAGAACGTCTGTTTCATCCACTCTCAACAGAACATAACCCGCCTTTATCTGACGGATGGCACTTCTGCTACCATTCCTTACACATTGGACCAACTGGAAAAGGAAATGAACCCTGCTTCTTTCTTCCGTGCAAACCGTCAGCATATGATACAAGTGAGACATATTAAGAAAGTCAGCAACTGGTTCAACTATAAATTAAAGGTAGAAATGAATGGGTATCCGCAGGAGGAAATTTTGATAAGTCGGGAGAAAGCTGCTACATTCAAGAAATGGCTGGACAAATAGCGACTGGCTTGCTCTAAATTTATTGATGACATCAATGATTTGCTGCAGTGTCCTACCCAAGACTTCATTCGCCTGAATTGGCTTCCGCTTGAGATTTTTTTTGGACTACCCATAAAAAATAGCTGAAAATCACATGATTAACAGCTATTTTAAGTACCCTTAACCGTTCTGTTCTCGAACCAATTCTTGCATGATTTGAACTTGATTTGGGAATTAAGAGAATGGATACCTCATCCATAATATTATAAAATGCCAGTTAAAACAAAATTTTGAATGTATTGAACTTCTGATTTCTTATATTTGCAACACGATGTTTTACCATATAAGATTATAAGAATAATAAAATAAAAAACAAGATGCCCAAATATTCAAATTCAAGCATAACAGCTAAAATCGGAATAAATTACGTTAGAACTATAGTTGAAGAATCTGGGTCTTTATTCCATAAAATTGAACAAGAAAATGATTTAGGGATAGACGGAATTATTGAATTTATCCAAGATGGTACTCCTACAAATAAAAGCATAGCTATACAAATAAAATCAGGAGATTCCTACTTTAACAGTAGGAATCAAGAACTTTCTATTCCAATAGATAGCCATTATAATTATTGGCTAAATTATCCATTACCAGTTTTCGGAATTGTATATATTCCTAACTTAAAGAATGCTTTTTGGGTTAATATCAAAACATACATAGAAACTATATGTAATTCTTCACTCATAAAATTTCCAGTGACTCGAATAAATCAATTTAATACAATAGATTTCAAACGATTATTTCAACCTTTAATATTAGACACAATACCATTAGTTTCTTTCAACGAAGCCTTATCATATTTCAATTCAGACGATATTTCTGAATTTAATTTGGGAATGACTATTATGTTTGAAAAATATATAAATGAAGAAAAGACTTGGAATACATTTTTAGACTATATACAAGAAAAGGAGGCACACGAAATTCCTCATAAACTAATTTATTACTTGGCACACATCCCTTGGCATCCAGATATATGGTATTCTGGTAATAATATTTCCAATAATATCAAAGTCCTAGTTTTAAATAAGATATATAACTATAACAAAGCAACCGTAATTAAATTATTATCTATTATTGGCGACAATATGATATGTCGAGGAAGTATTGGGCAATCGATTGAAGCCATTCTATCAAAAGTCAAAAACATAAATTCATATTTAGCAGATATTATTACTGAAGATAGTACCTCAGCCGATATCATCAAAAACGCGAGTATTATTCTAGCTTGTTACATAGGAAAAAAAGTCTCCCACTTCTTAAAAAAGCTTATGAAAAAAAAACATGATTTATTGTCATTGATAGATTACATCAATAAATATGAGAGTATAAATCCATATTCATAAACAATATAGAATAAATTCGAATTATCTTGAACAAGATTCATGTGCTATATAGCTAATAAAGAAAAGTCGGACTGCCCCAGAAAAGTTAACTGGTTAAAATCGAATTTGACGGAAAAACATATCGAACCAATTCTTACAATAAAGTTCTTGATTTAATCTATCAGCAAACCAACGAGTTACGAGGAGTAGAAAAGAAAAACGGAGAGAGTTTTTCAACTTTCTCCGCCTCAGTACCCAGACCCGGGGTCGAACCGGGATGGAAGTGAATCCACTGGTGTTTGAGACCAGCGCGTCTACCGATTCCGCCATCTGGGCGCATACTTGATTTCTCAATTGCGGTGCAAAGATACGACATTATTTTGAATCCACAATAGTTTGGCAAAAAAAAGGAGAAAAAAATAATAAAACATATCTTAAACACTTCTCTATTCAGAGAATAAACCGTACATTAGCAGAAACTTTAAAATAGAGTCACTATCATGACAAACCAGGATAATTATTGCGTGATTATGGGTGGCGGCATTGGAAGCCGCTTCTGGCCGTTTAGCCGCAAAACATTGCCCAAACAATTCTTAGATTTCTTCGGAACGGGTCGTTCACTTTTACAGCAGACTTTTGACCGGTTCCAAAAGGTTATTCCAACAGAAAACATTTTCATCGTTACCAATGCAATGTATGCAGACTTAGTGAAAGAACAATTGCCTGAAGTGAGCGAAAACCAAATTCTGCTGGAACCTGCAAGACGAAATACTGCTCCATGTATAGCATGGGCTTCTTACCATATCCGGGCACTGAATCCAAATGCCAATATCGTAGTTGCACCTTCAGACCATTTAATATTAAAAGAGGATGAATTTCTTGCCGCTATCGAAAAAGGACTTGATTTTGTTTCACGCTCTGAAAAACTACTAACATTAGGTATTAAACCCAATCGTCCGGAAACAGGATATGGATATATACAAATAGATGAACCCGCAGGAGGAAACTTCTACAAAGTAAAAACATTCACTGAAAAACCTGAATTGGAATTAGCTAAAGTATTCGTAGAAAGCGGAGAATTTTACTGGAATTCCGGCCTGTTTATGTGGAATGTAAATACAATCATCAAAGCAAGTGAAGACTTGTTGCCTGAATTAGCTTCCAAACTGGCACCGGGAAAAGATATTTATGCCACCGATAAGGAAAAAGCATTTATTGAAGAAAATTTCCCCGCATGTCCTAATGTATCCATCGACTTCGGTATTATGGAAAAAGCGGATAACGTGTATGTATCGTTAGGAGATTTTGGCTGGTCTGACCTTGGAACCTGGGGATCACTTTATGACTTATCGGAAAGAGACCCGGAAGGCAATGTTACTCTGAAATGCCATTCGCTTATTTATAATAGTAAAGATAATATGGTAGTACTTCCCAAAGGAAAACTGGCCGTAATCGATGGATTGGAAGGATTTCTAATAGCAGAATCCGACAATGTTCTTTTAATCTGCCGCAAAGATGAAGAACATGCCATCCGTAAATATGTAAATGATGCCCAAATGCAACTGGGTGACGATTTCATTTAGCAGCGTATAATACTTAGCTGCTACAACAAAAGCCGGATAAGACAATAATATAAATAATGAACGGTGAACTCTCTGCAAACAATCATGCAGTTCGTTCACCGTTCATCGTTTATTATATCGAAAAACTTTGTGTGTCCTTAAACAATCACAGGCCTTAGATAATTTCTATTCCCTGCTCTTTACAAAGCTGTAATCCCAGATCCTTCAATCTGAACTTCTGAATCTTTCCACTACCTGTCATCGGGAATTCATTCACAAAGAAGATATATTTCGGAATCTTATAACGGGATATCTTATTTCTACAAAAATCACGAACATCAGCTTCCTGCATTTTCACACCTTCCTGCAAGATAATAAATGCTCCGACCGCCTCACCGTATTTCTTAGAAGGAATACCTGCCACCTGAACATCTTTCACTCCATCAAGTTTATAAAGAAACTCCTCTATTTCGCGCGGATAAATATTCTCGCCACCCCGGATTATCATATCCTTGATACGTCCGGTAATTCGGTAATTTCCATCTTCATCCTTGATACCCAAATCACCGGAATGCAAGAAATTGTTTTCATCAAGCACTTCTGCTGTTGCTTCCGGGTTTTTATAATATCCTTTCATGGTGTTATATCCACGGTTGCACATCTCACCTTGTACGCCAACCGGACATTCTTCACCAGTTTCCGGGTCGATCACTTTTACTTCCGTAAATTCAAAATCACGTCCTACCGTATTACAACGTACATCAAACGGATCATCAATACGAGAAGCTGTCATACCCGGTGCAGTCTCTGTCAGTCCATACACACTGGTCACCTTCATATACATTTTCTCCTCCACTTGCTTCATCAGTTCAACAGGACATAGAGAACCTGCCATAATACCTGTACGAAGACAAGACATATCAAAGAGATCAAACATCGGATGATGCAACTCGGCAATAAACATAGTCGGTACGCCATAAAGAGCCGTGCAACGTTCTTTATGAATGGAAGCCAATACAATCAGCGGATCGAAACGTTCCACCATTACTTGCGTACAACCATGAGTCAGACAGTTCATGGTGGCCAACACCACTCCGAAACAATGGAATAACGGAACACAGCAGCAAAGTTTATCATCCGCCGTGAACTTCATGTGTTCACCAGTCAGAAATCCATTATTGGCAATATTATAATGTGTCAGCATTACTCCCTTCGGAAAACCGGTAGTTCCCGATGTATATTGCATATTCACCACATCGTGACAATCCACCTTGCTTTTGAGTTCGCTCAAACAGTCGTCTTCCACATTATTTCCCAATAACAGAATCTCCGCTGTATTATACATACCACGATGTTTCTCCTGTCCTACATACACTACATTTCTCATGTACGGAAAACGTTCACTCTTCAAATGTCCGCGTTCACAGGTTTTCAATTCGGGAAGCATTGTATAGGTCATCTGCACAAAGTCACTGTCCTTCTCGCCATTCACGATACAAAGCGTATGCATATCCGAGTTCTGGCAAAGATACTCCAACTCCGATTGTTTATAGTTCGTATTTACAGTAACATATACCGCACCGATCTTCGCACAAGCATACAACAATGTCAACCAATCGGGAACATTAGCCGCCCAGATACCCACATGGGTACCACGTTCCACCCCAATGGCGATAAGCCCTTTCGCCATATCATCCACACGACGGTTCAACTGACTCCAGGTAAAACGGAGATTGCGGTCGGAATAAACGATATATTCCTTATCGGGAGTCTCTTCAGCCCAGTGCTCGAGCCACTGCCCCAAAGTACGATCAAATAATTGCATGTAATTATACTTAAGTCTTGGTTCCTATTATTTCATTAAATTGGCGTGTAAACTACTGCCAGGATTTTTGCAGCCTGCCCCTCGTAAGCATGTACATGATGAGGAACAATGGAATCATAATAAATGCTATCACCCTCTTCCAGCAAATAGGTATTCTTGCCGTAGCTGATTTCCATGATACCTTCCATAACCATGATAAATTCTTCCCCTTCATGAGAAGAAAGCACGAAGTCGGTATCTTCCGTTGGCATCACATCAATAATAAACGGCTCCATGTGACGATCCGCCTTTGACTTGGACAACGAGTGATATTCCATGTGTTTGCGAGAATGAATCGCGTTATTGGAGAAACTAATCGCATCTTTGGCTTCTTTCTTACGACAAACCACCGGTCCTACTTCATCCTGATCGTCAAGGAAAGTCCCCAGACGTACTCCCAATACACGCGCAATTTTAATTAGCGGTGCAAGAGAAGGTATATCAATGTTATTCTCAATACGTTCAACCTGTTCGATAGCCAAACCCGAACGTTGTGCCAACTCTTCTATGCTTATTGATTTATCTTCGCGGAGGGCTTTAATTTTTTCGCCAACAATCTTACTTGTATCCATTTTGAAAGCATTTTAGTTATCAAAGGTGATAAATTATAATAATTAAGCTGCAAAAATAACAAAATCTTTAGATGAACACAATTATAACCGAAGAAAATACGACTATCAGGAAGAAAAAGAAGAAACTAAAAAAAGCCGCTCCTCTATAAATGAGGAACGGCTTTAAATCTTTTCGCGACAAGTAGATTACTTACGCAAACCGAGCTCTTTAACAATAGCACGATATCTTTCGATATCTCTTGCTTTCAGGTAATCAAGTAAGCGACGACGCTTACCTACCAACATTGTTAACGCTCTTTCAGTACTATAATCTTTTCTGTTGAGCTTCATGTGCTCAGTCAGGTGAGAAATACGGTAGGAAAACAATGCCACTTGGGCCTCAGCTGAGCCGGTGTCAGTGTTAGACTTTCCGTACTTTCCGAAGATTTCTTGCTTTTTAGCAGCGTCTAAATACATAATTCTTAGAATTTTAATTGATAAATTATTCTTTTGAGCGTGCAAAGATAGGCATTATCTTTATATCACACAACGATTTACAAGAAAAAATTGCTATCATTGCGCATATTTCTAATCCTATTTTCGTACCTTTGCAGCCAAATAATAGGTATTATATGCAAAATATTCGAAACATTGCAATCATTGCCCATGTTGACCATGGGAAAACAACGCTGGTTGACAAGATGCTATTGGCCGGAAATTTATTCCGCAGCAACCAAAATAGTGGTGAACTTATCCTGGATAACAACGATTTGGAACGTGAACGTGGTATAACGATTCTCTCCAAAAATGTATCCATCAATTACAACGGTACAAAGATTAATATTATTGATACTCCGGGACACAGCGACTTCGGTGGTGAGGTAGAACGTGTATTGAATATGGCCGACGGTTGTATTCTGTTGGTAGACGCCTTTGAAGGTCCGATGCCCCAGACTCGTTTCGTACTGCAAAAGGCACTGGAAATCGGTTTGAAACCTATCGTGGTAGTTAATAAGGTAGATAAGCCTAACTGCCGTCCGGAAGAAGTTTACGAAATGGTTTTCGATTTGATGTTCAGCCTGAATGCAACGGAGGACCAACTGGACTTCCCCGTAATCTACGGTTCCGCCAAGAACAACTGGATGAGCACCGACTGGAAGCAACAGACTGACAGTATTACTCCGCTACTGGATTGTATCATCGAAAATATTCCGGCACCCAAACAATTGGAAGGTACTCCCCAGATGTTGATTACTTCTCTGGATTATTCTTCTTATACCGGTCGTATCGCTGTAGGCCGCGTACATCGCGGTACATTAAAAGAAGGTATGAATATAACGCTTGCGAAACGTAACGGTGATATGCTCAAGAGCAAAATCAAAGAGCTCCATGTTTTCGAAGGTTTAGGCCGCGTGAAAACAAACGAAGTTTCTTCCGGTGACATCTGCGCACTGGTAGGTATCGACGGTTTCGAAATTGGAGATACTGTTTGTGATTTCGAGAATCCGGAAGCATTGCCGCCAATCGCAATCGACGAACCGACCATGAGTATGCTGTTTGCTATCAACGATTCTCCTTTCTTCGGTAAAGATGGCAAGTTTGTGACTTCACGTCATATCCACGACCGTCTGATGAAGGAGCTCGACAAGAATCTGGCTCTCCGCGTAAGAAAAAGTGAAGAAGACGGTAAATGGATTGTTTCCGGCCGTGGCGTACTCCACCTTTCTGTATTAATTGAAACAATGCGCCGAGAGGGATATGAATTGCAGGTAGGTCAGCCGCAGGTTATCTTCAGAGAAATCGACGGTGTGAAATGCGAGCCGATTGAAGAACTGACCATCAACGTACCGGAAGAATATTCCAGCAAAATTATAGATATGGTTACTCGCCGTAAAGGTGAAATGGTCAAGATGGAAAATACAGGTGAACGTATCAATCTTGAGTTCAATATGCCTTCACGCGGTATCATCGGTTTGCGTACCAATGTACTGACTGCCTCTGCCGGCGAAGCCATCATGGCACACCGCTTCAAAGAATATCAACCGCACAAAGGAGAAATCGAACGTCGTACGAACGGTTCTATGATTGCTATGGAAAGCGGAACAGCTTTTGCTTATGCCATCGACAAATTGCAGGATCGCGGTAAATTCTTTATCTTCCCGCAGGACGAAGTTTATGCAGGACAAGTAGTAGGCGAACATTCTCATGACAACGACCTGGTTATCAACGTAACCAAATCGAAGAAATTGACGAATATGCGTGCTTCCGGTTCGGATGATAAAGTACGCCTGATTCCACCTATCCAGTTCTCACTTGAAGAAGCACTGGAATATATTAAGGAAGATGAATATGTAGAAGTTACTCCTAAAGCAATGCGTATGCGTAAAGTGATTTTGGACGAAATCGAACGTAAACGTGCAAACAAGAACTAACCATTCTTTCATAATATTATAAAAGAGCCCCCCGGTTAAACGCAGTGTTTAACCGGGGGGCTCTTTTTCCCATAAGTATTACTAATACAACAGTAATCCTACCACACCCGCCAGACAAATCAACAGAATAGGATGAAGATTCCATTTCCATGTAACCAAAAAGGCGGCTGCGAAAATACCGATACTTTTATAGTCTATAAAATTCTCTCTATTCATCATAAGTAATGCAGCCGAAGCAATCAGCGCGACCGACATAGGAAGCAGTCCAGACATAGCCGCTTTAATATACTTATTATCCTTACACTTCGCAAAGAAATAAGAAATGAGCAACACCAAAATAAAAGAAGGCAAGCAAACGGCTACAGTGGCCAACACAGCTCCCCAAACACTTTGTGTTACCGCATAACCTACGTAAGTAGCACTATTTATGCCAATCGGTCCCGGAGTCATCTGCGAAATTGCGACCACATCCGTAAACTGTTGAGGAGTCAGCCAATGATGAAGATCCACTATTTCATGTTGAATCAGGGAAAGCATCGCATATCCACCCCCAAAACCGAACATACCTATTTTAAGATACACCCAAAGTAATTGCCAATATATCATACCTGTTTATTCGCTATTCTTTCTTTCAACCATAATGTATATACCAATCCCCCTATAATTCCGGCCACCACAATATAAATAGGTGATAAGCCGAACTGCCAGATCAACACGGTAGCTATGGCAGGAGCAACCAACTGAAAATACTTCAGTTTCAAAGCTCTAACAGCAGAAATGCAAGGAAACAGAATCAATGCTACCACGGCAGGACGTATTCCATTAAAGATACGAATCATCACTTCATTATCCTGAAACTGTGCAAAAAACATGGCTATCAGCATCATGATAACGAAAGAGGGAAGAATCGTAGCCAATGCACACACCAGGCTACCACCCACCTTATACAACTTATATCCTACAAAAATAGAAATATTCACTGCAAACACACCCGGAAGCGACTGCGTCAAAGCAAACATCTCCATAAATTCTTCTTTATTCATCCATTGCTTGTTAACAATCTCCCGTTCAATCAACGGAATCATGGCATAACCACCACCAATAGTAAACATTCCAATCTTCGCAAATGTCACGAATAATTTTAAATACTCCAGTACCATCCTTTCTTTCTAATTTTCCGATATTTTGTGTTTATTTTTTAATGAGCCCTTTGGCTGCATCATATCCAATCTGATAACTGCGTCCTTTCACAGTTTTAAAGGAGATAGTCTGATCCGAATACTTTATGACACAGTTGCCTCCTGCATTAGAGCGTACAACAGCTTCTTTCAATTGATGATTCTCCCAGATCACATCCACCTCAAAATTTCCTTTTGCACAAATACCACTGATAGAACCGTCTTTCCATGCATCCGGCAAAGCCGGTAATAATTGAATAAAGCCCATGTGACTTTGGAGCAGCATTTCGGTGATTCCCGCTGTCCCACCAAAGTTCCCATCAATTTGGAAAGGCGGATGCGTATCCCACAAATTATCCATGGTTCCGTTCTTCAATAAATTGCCGAATAAAGTATAAGCATGATTACCATCCTGCAAACGCGCCCACTGATTCAACTTCCAACCCATACTCCAACCGGTAGCACCATCACCACGATGCACCAATACCACTTTAGCAGCTTTCGCCAGTTCGGGAGTAGTGACCGGAGAAACAGTATGTCCCGGATGCAGGCCGAACAAATGATTCACATGACGATGTTCATCTTTCGGATCATCAATATCCACCGACCATTCCATCAACTGACCATAACGACCTATTTGATAGGGAACGAGATTGGCAAGCACATGCTCCCATTGCTTACGTTCTTTCTTATCTACACCCAACACTTTGCTTGCTTCAATCGCATCCATCAGAATTTCACGCACTACGGCATGCACAAAAGTAGCTCCCTGATCGATAGGACCATGCTCGGGCGAAGTGGACGGAGCAGCCGTATAGGTTCCATCCGGCTTATGCCACAGGTAATCGACTGCAAAATCCGCACTACTCTTAATTAGTTCATAGCCGGTTTCTTTCAGAAATTTCAAGTCTCTTGTATAGTCGTAATACTCCCATATATGAGTAGCCAGCCAGGGACCTGCCATCGGATTGAAGTTCCACGACATATCCTGACTTTCCAACGGAGTGGTAAAGCCGAAAATATTGCCGGAGATAGATGCCGTCCATCCTCTTGCTCCGAAATAAGCTTGTGCAGTCTTCTCCCCCGGTTTCACCAGTGTACGGATAAAGTCAATCAACGGAAGCACGCACTCATTCAAGTTGGTAGAACAAGCAGGCCAATAATTCATCTGGATATTGATGTTATTATGATAATCCACACGCCACGGTCCATCGACATTATTGTGCCAAATCCCCTGTAGATTAGCAGGCATATTGCCCGGACGGGAACTGGCAATCAGAAGATAACGTCCAAATTGATAATACAACTCTTCCAGATAATAATCCGGCTGTCCTTTCCGATATTTTTTCAGACGTTGGGAAGTAGGCAGATTCACTCCTTTCACCGCTGGGTTCAGATTCAGCCGAACCCGGTTGAACAGAGTAGCATAATCATTATAATGTTGATTAAATAAAGCTATATATCCCTGCGCCACTGCATTATTCATCCACTGCTTTGTCGTTTCTTCGGGATTAACGCCTATATATGTTTTCGGATCTTTGAAATCCGGATCAAAGTTAATCTTATAGTCAGTGTCCGCTGTGATATAAAATACAACTTCGTCTGCATCCTTCACCGTCAACTTTCCATCTGCATTAGACAGTGTTCCTCCTTTTGTTTCTGCCTGGATGCGCACAACATACTTCATTCCATTATTATCCAAAGAAGCTGTGTAAACCAGTCCTTTATTTCCATCAGAAACCATGCTGCCGGTAGACAGGGGATTGGGCGCATAACTGAAAACCAGATTTTGTTTCCCCGATTGATCCGCGCTGAAACGTACCACCATTACATTGGCGGGGTAAGAGATAAAAAAATTGCGTTGATAAGCCACACGATCCTTTTTGAATTGTACGACTGCCATAGCCGAATCCAAAGAAAGAATGCGCTTATAATCGCTCATTCCTATCATATTCAGTCCGGTTTCTACATAAAACTCTCCCATTGTAGTAAAGCTACCGAAACGGAAAGGATTTTCTCCGTCAGCTTCATACGAAACTTCACTATTGAAGTTCTGTCGCGTTAGCATTTCAGCCTTTTTCTGATCTCCCTCTGTAAATGCTTTGCGTATTTCATCTAAAAGATGGGCCGATTGTTTATTGACATTCCAATAATAGTCCGCACCTTTCGCTGTGTTCGGACCACCGCGCCAAAGCGTTTTTTCATTGAAAGTGATACGTTCGGCTTCCACCGATCCCATAATATTTGCGCCGAGGCTACCGTTACCAATAGGCAATGACTGTGACTCCCAACTGGCATCCAGATTATGTCCGCTTCCTGCTGTTACCAGTTTATTTTCATCTTTCCACAAATCCGGTCTTCCGCCATACCAGGCAGCATATCCCTGCAAAGTATTCGGAGTATCAAACCAGATGGAAAGTCCTTGAGTATAATCTGTTTCTCCCGCATAAAGCCCGGAGGTAAGGAATAGGGAACTAATAAGAAGGAAATAAAAATTCTTCATGGTCGTCGCGTCGTTATTTAAGATTAATAACCTATTTATAGTCTGTACAAAAGTAGTCAAAATATATATCTAATAAAAATAAAACAGAATCTCAACAACCTCTATAATGAGGTAAAATTACATCAAACCATCCGACAGTATTTTTTTCACGACCCAATACCCGACTCTGGCCTCTGAAATCCCTGACAACAACCGATGAGGACAGACAAACGCATCATCAATAATTTCTGCTTCCATATAATAAAAGCAACAGGAAGAGTCCTTTTCAAAGGCTTTCGCATATTCCAAAATATGTGTCGATATCAAGAAATGACAATGAGAGAAGCTTTTCAGTAATTCATTGACGGCAACGGAGGCTTCAAACGCATCTTTAGCATTCGTCCCGCGAAACATCTCATCTAATACCACCAAACAGCGTTTTCCGGTCACAGCTTTTTGCATCACTTCTTTAAGACGGAGTACTTCCGCCATAAAATGACTTCGTCCGTCCCGCAAAGAATCCGGCAGATTAATAGAGGTATAAATCCCCTCGTAAAGAGGACAAATCATTGATTTCACAGGAACAGGCAAACCGCAATGCGCCAACCAGACAGCCAAGGTCAATGCCTTTAAAGTTGTTGACTTCCCCGCCATATTAGAGCCTGTAAAAATGCATATATTTCCCCGGGACATCTGCCAACTGTTTGGCTGCGCATCTTTCACAAAAGGATGAACGACTCCCTCCACTGAGAAGTCCATTGTCGGTACCATTACCGGCATACAACAGAAATTCTTCTCTTTTGCCACCCGGTGAGCCGTACGGCAAACATCAAGTAGATATATAACAGACAAGAGCTCCTTCAAAGATAACAACCGAGTACACCGGAATAGATAATCGAATTTGTCTATGACAAAGTTAGACAGTCGTTTTTCCTCATCAGAGGTCTGCTCCAATACTTCCTCCAATTCACTTCCATGGAGAATATTACCGATCATAGCAGCAGATTCTTTCATGAGTTGCGGGGCGTCCTGTGGTAGTTCTGTCGCCCATTTCTTCAGACAATGCAAGAGATGAACCACCAATTTCACCCCCCTGCAGATCACATAACGGGTTGAATCATATCGCACCAGACGGTCGATAACAGTAGCACATGAAAGCAGAATATGAGCTTCCCGTATCTGGTCACGATAAGCCAGGTAATACTCAATAAAATCCAGCTCTTCTTCATTCAAAAGAAGTTCGGGCAAAGCATCCCAGACAATAGCCTCCTGTCTTTTACGGATTTCCCCCAAATCACTTAGCGGATACATAACCCAGTTCAACATCAGTGCTTTTCCTTCTTTTGTCTCTGTTTTGGAAAACAAAGAGAAAAGAAATTGCTCATTATTAGCAGTCTCTGTAATGCTTAGATCCGCATAGGTCTGTTTGTCAGTAGCTAGATATACCATAACCGCTTTTTAAAGGTTAGTACTCCTGTTTTGGCAAATATAGGGAAAAGTTTTAAACAGACATCATTTATTCTCATAGAAAGGCACAAGCATAAACAAAAAAAAGGCGGTTCGAAATCGAACCGCCTTCCATATTATATCTGATTCTCCAATTAGAGTTTCGGACCAGCAGCAACCAAAGCCTTACCAGCTTCGTTACCAGTAAATTTAGCGAAGTTCTTGATGAAACGTCCAGCCAAATCTTTTGCTTTTTCTTCCCATTGGCAAGCACATTCGTAAGTGTCGCGCGGGTCAAGGATCTTCGGATCAACACCCGGAAGTTCTGTAGGAACAACGAAGTCGAAGTAAGGCATAACCTTAGTAGGAGCTTTGTCGATAGAACCGTCAAGGATAGCGTCGATGATACCACGAGTATCTTTGATAGAGATACGTTTGCCAGAGCCGTTCCAACCTGTGTTCACCAAGTATGCTTTAGCACCAGCTTTCTTCATCTTCTTAACCAATTCTTCACCATATTTAGTTGGGTGCAATGACAAGAAAGCAGCACCGAAACAAGCAGAGAATGTCGGAGTCGGTTCAGTGATACCACGTTCTGTACCAGCCAATTTAGCTGTAAAGCCAGAAAGGAAGTAGTACTGAGTTTGTTCCGGGTTCAAGATAGATACTGGAGGCAATACACCGAATGCGTCAGCTGACAAGAAGATAACTTGTTTAGCGTGAGGACCTTTAGACACCGGTTTAACGATGTTTTCGATGTGATAGATAGGATAAGAAACACGAGTGTTTTCAGTTACTGACTTGTCAGCGAAGTTGATTTCGCCTTCAGCGTTAACTGTACAGTTTTCCAACAGTGCATCGCGTTTGATAGCATTCCAGATGTCTGGTTCGCTTTCTTTATCCAAGTTGATAACCTTAGCGTAGCAACCACCTTCGAAGTTGAATACACCTTCGTCATCCCATCCGTGTTCGTCATCACCGATCAACAGACGTTTCGGGTCAGTAGACAAAGTAGTCTTACCTGTACCAGACAGACCGAAGAAAATAGCAGAGCTCTTACCTTCTTTGTCAGTGTTAGCAGAGCAGTGCATAGAAGCCATACCGTTCAAAGGCAACAAGTAGTTCATGTAAGAGAACATACCTTTCTTCATTTCACCACCGTACCAAGTATTCAGGATAACCTGAATCTTTTCAGTCAAGTTGAATACAACTGCAGTTTCTGAGTTCAAACCCAGTTCTTTGTAGTTTTCAACCTTAGCTTTAGAAGCGTTCATGATAACGAAATCAGGTTCACCGAAGTTAGCCAATTCTTCAGCTGTCGGACGGATGAACATGTTTGTTACGAAGTGAGCTTGCCATGCAACTTCCATGATGAAGCGCAATTTCAAGCGAGAGTTTTCGTTAGCACCACAGAAAGCATCAACAACGAACAGTCTCTTGTTAGACAATTCTTTAGTTGCCAATTCTTTAACTGCTTTCCAACATTTTGCGTCAACTGGTTTGTTGTCGTTTTTGTATTCTTCAGAAGTCCACCATACTGTATTTTCGCTGGTTTCATCTTTTACGAAGAATTTATCTTTAGGAGAACGTCCTGTATAAACGCCAGTCATTACGTTTACAGCGCCCATGTTAGTTACCTGGCCTTTTTCGAAACCTTCCAAACCTGGTTTTGTTTCTTCAGCGAACAAAACGTCGTAAGACGGATTGTGCACAATCTCGGTCACACCTGTGATACCGTACTTGCTTAAATCTAAATTTGCCATTTTCTTTTGAATTAATTAAAATTGGTATTTTGTTTTCTATCTCTTTTCACCTTAACATGGGGAGCTTTGGATACCCCCTTGTAAATCCGGCTACAAAAGTAATACTTTCTTTGGAAAGGAAGAAGGTATTAGAGAAATTTTTCCCTAATTGAAACTCTTTTATAAATTCCTAACAATATCTGCAAACTGAATATTGCAATTTGAAAGATTATCGTTTACTTTGCAAGCCAGTATGTTATCAATACTATGAAAATGAGATTAAAATTTGATTAAAATATAATATGAGAGTAATTGATTTTGGCCAAACTAATTCGATTCTAAACCAGTACATATCCGAAATTAGAAATGTAGAAGTTCAGAACGACCGCCTGCGTTTCCGCCGTAACATTGAACGGATCGGAGAAATCATGGCTTATGAAATGAGTAAAGAGTTTAAATACTCGGTAAAGAATATCCAGACACCACTGGGAATTGCTCCGGTCAGTACACCGGACAACAATTTAGTAATCAGTACTATTCTACGTGCAGGTCTGCCTTTCCACCAAGGTTTCCTTAGTTATTTCGACGGGGCGGAAAATGCATTTGTTTCTGCTTACCGCAAATATAAAGATACGCTGAAATTCGATATACATATAGAATATATCGCATCTCCCCGTATTGATGACAAAACATTGATTATCACCGATCCTATGTTAGCAACAGGAGGCAGTATGGAACTAAGTTACCAGGCAATGCTGACGAAAGGTCATCCCGCTGAAATTCACGTTGCTTCCATTATTGCCAGCCAAAAGGCCATTGACCATATAAAGAATGTATTTCCTGAAGACAAGACAACTATCTGGTGCGCTGCCATTGATCCGGAAATCAACGAACATTCTTATATTGTTCCGGGCTTGGGTGACGCAGGCGACCTTGCCTATGGTGAAAAAGAATAAACGTTTAAAGATTCTTCCGATATTGCTGCGGTGAAACCCCAACCTGCTTCTTAAAGAACGTACCGAAATAAGAAGCATTGGGGAAGCCGAAGGCATTTGAAATCTCCTGAATATCCTTCTGCGTATTTTTAAGTAATGAGATGCTCTTGCGAATGATAGCTTTGAATACAAGTTCCTGCACGGTATATCCGCAGATACTCTTAGAAACGGCAGAAAGATATTTAGGAGACAAACACAATTTATCCGCATAAAACTCAACACCCCGTTCCTGCATATAATATTTTTCGATTAACTGGATCAAGTGAATAAAGACTTCATTTTTGCGTCCTCCCACTTCCCGCCCGTCATTGACGAGTTTGCGATTATAAATAGAGCAAATCCTGTACGTCAATGCAAGTAGAAGTAATTTCTGCTCATAAAGTTTAAATGAATTTTCTTCCGACTGTAACACATTGTCCAACAAGGACATATACTTTACGATCTCTTCTTCCTCACCAGTAGACCAGACACAAGAAGGTTCTTCGGGAGTAAGGCGGGAATACATATACATGGAAACAACCAGATTCCCCATAATATCCCGGATCGGTTCTATCTGATAAATCAAAATCCGCACCTCCATGTCTTCCGACTCTTGCAAAACCTGAAACTCACCGTCTTCGGGAATAAACAAACTTTCGCCTGCTCCTGCGAAATGCTTTTTCTGATTAAGCGAAAACTGGAAATTACCCTGGCGGCAAATAATCAGCCCCAGTCCTTTCATTTGAAAAGGTTTCTTCAGTGAGGGTGGAAAATTTACAAATATCCCTTCGGAACTACATATATTTTTCCCACTCAACAAATCGCGATCAAACTGCAATAAACGATCTTGTCCGCTATCCATCATACTAATATATTAACAGATCATTATCAAAAACGACGCTAAGTTAGCAATTTTCGTTTAGGATAAGGAACAACGAGCACAAATATCATACAAATTAACCCACCATAAATTGTCCATCCCGCCATCTCTTTGAGTGCAGAGAGCGTGGCCTGCACCTGAATACGCCCTTTGGTAGATATAGCAGCCATGTTACGGGCTTCCGTCTCACTCTTTCCCTGATATTTCATACCCTGTACCGTACCAAGGAAGGAAGTGGAAGCATCCGGATTAAGCAGATCCACATTTTGCGCATAACGGGTTATATAGTGTTGTTGCCGCTCCTGCAAAACATTTGTATAAATTGCTCCGCCAATACTCGGTCCCACAACCATACGCACAGTAAGCATAATACAGATCCAGGTAGAAAGATATTTAAAAGGCATACGTTGATTGGCATAAGCAGCCGTCAGCGCATACAGAATCATCATGCCTGTGGCACGGATGATAACTGCATATTTCAGACGCTCGTAAACTCCTGCTGTCTGTACCTCGAAATACATGAAAACAGCTGATAAAGACAGGAAGAAGAATCCCATCGCAAACAGATACTTAAAATGTAACCCTTTACCTCCCAACACCATAGCAATCACGGCACCAATAGCATAACCTACCATACACCAATTACCTAATGAAGCATTTTGCAGATTATCGAGATGCATCCCCACTCCTGCAAACACATTGACAAACATAGCACTGGAGTTTATCACCATCAATAATAAGTAAAGTAATGCTCCCATACGTATAGTACGCAGTTTGAACGCATCCAGCAAAACATAAGGCGATCGGCGCGTTACGTCCATATATAGAAAAATTCCCGCAAAAAGAATACTTACAGCTGTCGCCCAACGGATAGATTCGTCATCATACCAGTCGAGTACTTTTCCATAAACCAGCACATACGTGAGACAAGTCAGCGAGATGCAAAATGCAGTGACATTGCCGAACTTACGGAAATTAATAGGAAACCTTCCGGGAAACTTATAATTCGGCATGGTAATAAACAAGAGCAAAATAGAGATCAGGAGAATCCCCATCATAAAGTAATACACATATTTCCACTCATATTCAAAGGACAGCCAAGCCGTCAATGCTGTGCCCGACTGTCCTAGAATCATAAAAAACAGATAAACAGCCGGCTGACTCACACATCTTTCAATGTCCAATTTATTCCAACCGGCAGTATCTTTCGGCTCCAACCCCGGAGTAATATTGCGGGTAGCTTCCATTCCACCCGCATACCAAATGAGTGTGAACAGATTGACCATCATCAGTACCATACGCAAGAAACCTGTCAGAAGACTACAAAGCGCCAACAGAAAAACGCTGTCTGTCTTTGCACAGATATAACTGAATATATACATGAACGCAAACCCGACAATACACATCATCTTCTCCCGCCGCACACACACTAACTGATATAGGAAAGGAGCAAAGGCTGCCATACCAATAGAAGTAACAAAGTTGGCAAACTGGATATGCTCGGATATAATGCCAAGCCCGCTCATCATTTCGGTGCTATTCACCGAATAAACCCCGCCTACCGTAAGAATCGGCAGAAAGAAAAATAACAGAATGATAATACCCAACGGTTTGGGCATCCAGCTATAGAAAGGATAATTTTTAGGATAAGAGGGCATTAATTTTTGATTTATGAATTATGATTTATAAATTATAGGTGCACGGTGGTTAGAGTTTGGCTTTCACTACTACCATCATGCCTGCTGCTAATCGTTCGTTGTCTTCTTTCGATAAATCGGTGAAGTCGATGCGTACGGGGATGCGCTGTTGGATCTTTACAAAGTTGCCTGCAGAGTTATCGGTCGGCACTAATGAATATTTGGAGCCGGTAGCTCCTGATATAGAGGTGACTTTGCCTTTAAACTCTTTATCGCTAATGGCATCTACTGTGACAAATACTTCCTGTCCGATATGCAGGTTCTCGATTTGTGTCTCCTTATAATTGGCAACGATCCATTTCTGGGTATCAGGAAGAATATAGGTGATGGTCTGCCCTGCCGAAATAAACTGTCCTTCCTCTAATGAGCGACGGCCGAGTTTTCCGTCACAAGGAGCTATTACAACCGTATAGGAAAGATTCAACCGGGCCATTTCGAGCGCAGCTGTTGCTCTTTGAATAGCCGCTTCGGTATTCATGCGACGGTAGGACACTTCATCTACACCGGAAAGAGCTGCTTTTTTCTGCCTTTTCGTAGCTTCCAGCTTCTTACGCGTAGCTTCATAATCAGTGACAATCTGTTCAAGTTGGATAGGAGTAGCCGCATTTCGTTTCACGAGGTTCTCATATCGTTTCCGGTCTTTTTCCAGTTTCGCCAACCGTACTTCAATCTCGGCAATAGACGCATCGTAAACAGATGCTGTTGTCTGCGTGGTATTGAGTGTAGCATTGATGACGGTCGCACCGGCTTGCGCATCTTTCAAGGCAGCTTCAGCCTCCATCACGCGAATTTTATATTCACGATCATCCAGTACCAGCAAAGTATCTCCTTTATGTACCTCCTGATGTTCTGTAAAGTAGATTTTGTCAATGTAACCTGAAGCACGTAGATTGATAGGAGACACATATTGTTCTATTTGTGCATCGTTACTAGTCTCCGTCTGGCTATAATTCAAAAAAAGGCAGATCACTTCAATCACTCCCCAAACAATAATAGCCACTCCGAAAAGGCTGATAGCAATCTGCCAGCGACGAAGTTTCTTCATTTTTTTTGCTTTCTCCTGATGAGTAGCGGAAGGAAGGTTATTTTCCATTGTTTCCATATTTATGATTGTTATTTGTGTATTATTTGACTAATGATTCTATTTGTCCGGTCAGTTTAAGCAGCATCAGGTTAGTCACCCGATAGTTATAATGTGCGCTGATATAGTTGTTTTGAGCTTCGCTCATCTGCATTTCATCTTGCAGCACTTCCGTCATAGAAGCAATGCCTTCCCGGTAACGGTCGGAAGTGACTGCGTACACATCTTCGGCAAGCAAGTAGTTATCCTTCTGTTTCTTAAAGTTACGCTGATTGTTCATCAGGTCGTTCACAGCATTCAGATATTGAGTTTGCAGATTCTTCCGGGCATCTTCCCATGCCAGTCTTTTGTTCTCTATATCGATCATCGCCTTCTTTATTTTATAGGTTTTATCCAGTCCGTCGAAAATCGGAATACGCAAGGTTAGCCCCACTCCATAGGAACGAAACCATTGATTGGACGGACCGGAGTGAAACCAATGATAACCTTTATCCGTATATGCAGCATATCGCCAGCTACCTGTCAGACTAAGAGAAGGGATATATCCATTAGTAATGATCTTCTTTTGCCGTTCCGCCAGTTGCACTTGCGATTGTGAGAGTTGAAGTTCATAGATATTTTCCGACAAGCCGGTCAGGGCTACCGTAGTAATGCTATCGGTATTTACCGGTGTCAGCGCGATTTCCTTTTCAGCCGGATAATCCATAATGTATTTCAGCATATTCAATTGCTGTTTCATCATTGCTTGTGCATTGTCATATTGCACCTTCAGATTTTCCAAATTGATATTGACTCTTTTCAGATCGACTTCCATAGACATTCCGTTATCGAAGAAAGCCTGTGTAATATCTCTCAATTCTTCCAGACGGGTGATATTTGCTTTTATCAGCATGATTTGTTCGGCCGTGACCTGTCCGAGATAATACATCTTACTGATTTGAAGAATAACATCTTCCCTAGCTTTTCCATAAGACAGACGACTGATTTCTTCCATCACTTTAGCTATGGACATAGAAGTATAAAGAGTCTGATTGAAAAGCGGCATCTGCATTTCCAGTCCTGCATTAGCAGAATGTTGCAGCGTCTGCGTTATATTATAAGGAACACCGTAAGATGATCCGTCTGTGACGGACACCGGAGGATCAAAATTGTTACTATAACCGGCTATCGCATTTATTTGCGGCAACAGCTTCGAACGGTTTTCAGATACGCCATACTTACTTCTTTGTATTTCTTTACGTTTTCCTTCTAGCGACAAGTTATTGTCAATACCAATGCGGAGGCAATCCTCTAATGTCAGAATCTCTACCTCCTGTGTTTTTCCGTTTAACACGAACAAGAAAAAAAAGGAAAAAATGAATAGTAGTCTTTTCATAATATATGCTCTATTATTGGCTACAAATTTAGCAGCTTATAGCATAATGAGACTATCCACAAACTATTTGTTTATATTCATATTTTCCTTTTTCAATGGGTAAATGAATGGACAGTCACTCTCATAGATAAAAACAAGAATACTCTTTCAACCTATCACCTATATTATCAAACCCTTTATTCATCGTATTTTCAGTATGGTAATAGGTTACTGTTGTAGTTTCAAGGCGGGGAACCTTCCTCCATCCCAAAGCATAATAGCATAAACCCATCGGACGAAGAAAAGTCAGGCATTTGATAGACAAATCTCCACCCTTAGTCGATTTTATTTTTATCTGCTCCAGTATCTACTTAGCTTTGAGATATTAAAACAAATAAAAGCAGTAAGAGAAATGAGAAAAAACATGAAATTGATAGGATTGGCAGTCAGCTTAACATGCTGTGCAGGTTTTATAGATGCACAAGAAGCCAATAATGAGCCGCAAGAAAGGCAGCAACAAGAAAAGCATCTTCCACGCGAAGTTCTGAATCCAGAGAAGGTAGCAACCCAGATGACAGAGCAAATGAATAAGTTGCTCCAACTGACAGATAAACAATATAAGAAAATATATAAGCTGAACCTGAAAGAGCAAAAAGCATTTTTCAAGGCTATGCAAAATTCGGATGACTATCGCCCACCAATGGGAGAAGGTCACGGTATGCGGGGAGGACGTCCGCCAATGGGTGGAGGCCAACCGCCAATGATGGGAGAAGGTGGTTTCCCGGGCAGAATGGGAGGTGGTCCGATGATGAGCAGAGATACCAATTCTGCCGACTCACAAAAGAAAGCCGCAGAAACCAAAGAAAAGAAAATAAAAAAGATTCTGACAAAAGAGCAGTATGAGAAATGGCAGACCGAACAAAATTCCGCACGTAAAAAAGCTTCTCAAAGAAGAATGCACAAAGATAATCATCCTGACAAGGGTCCGGACTTTGAACAAAAAAGCTTCTAAATATCACACTTAATATGTTTCTATGAATAATAGCGTTTGTTTTTCATAATTTTTTTAGTGAATGTAAAGTAGCGGCTCTCTTCGCGAGGAAGAGAGCCGCCCTTATTTAATAACCTTATGATACACAACAGGTTTACGTACTATTTTATTTCGCTTAGGACTTCTTCGCTATCTTGCTCCGCTGCGTCCACGCAAGAAGCATAACTCCGATTAACAATAAAGCCAATGCTGCATAAGCAATACTTTCCGTGACATGTATGCTTTGCGGATCAAACCACATCTCGATGGTATGTTCCCCTGCCGGCATATTTATCGCACGCAAGATATAGTCTGCACGGGCAATATCCACCGGCTGGCCATCGATAGTCACCTGCCATCCCGGATAATATATTTCAGAGAAAACAACAACTCCGTCTTTAGGAGTGGAGGCCTTATAAACCAAACGATTTGGCTCGTAACTGGTTAACTGGATGGTAGATAGTGAATCTTTATATCCTTCTGTCACACCTTTCAGCTGTTCTTTAAACTTCACATCCACTACGGCTGTTTCCGTTGGAAGAATATCGTTCAAAGCATCTATTTCTTCATTTGCATTATTTACATACTGCACCTTATCTACGAACCATGCATTACCGTATGCATAAGGATTCATGACAGGAACAGCCTGCCCTTGCTCTCCGGCAGGGAAAATGAAGTATTTGGTATTCAGCATATTCAGTACACGGAATTTAGAAGCATCCACACTGTCCATCTGTCCACCGGCAGTAGCCACAGCCTGATAAGTTTCTTTCATTTCGGGCACGATGTGATGGTCTATCATTTCCTGATAGCGGCGAAGTTTCGCTGCATGATAGCCACCGACACTCTTATGCCAATATGCTGTATTGTTTTCATTAAATGTATTACCGGGGAAACCGATGAAGTTCAGTACACGATAATTCGGAGTCGTATCCTGAAGAATAATCTCATCCGCCTGTGTTTTCACGAATGCTTCTGACCGCTTCGACTTCGGCACGAACTGTTCGTCATTCAAATAGCGTTTATTGACACTCCACATATCTATCAGACACAAAAGTGCAATACCCGCCAGTGTGAAAGAGGCTTTCAACTTCCGCAGTTGATACAAGAATAAGAACAGGCAACCGATCACTATAATAAAGAAGCTGCGCCATGCATCCGAAGCAATAATGGCTTCGCGCATTTCAGTCAGATTGGCCACAAACGAAGCCAAATGTTCGGCAGGAAGTGCTTGTTTCAAAGCAGTCATCTCCTGTGTCGTTATAAAGCTGGAGAAGAAAGTGCCCGGGGCGACAGCTAAAATGAGTGCCACACCGGCAGTTAGTACCAACGCAGCAATCACTCCTCTGCAGTTCTTTTCCTGTTTCAGCATATCCGGTTTACTCAAAATCTCTTTCAAGGCAAAAATCGCCAACAAAGGTATTGTAAATTCAGCTATTACCAGAATAGAAGATACAGCGCGGAACTTATTATACATCGGGACATAATCGATAAAGAAGTCCGTCAGCCCCATGAAATTCTTTCCCCATGAAAGCAGAATCGAGAAGATAGTAGCTCCCAGCAGCGCCCATTTAAGAGGACCTTTCACTATAAAGCACCCCAATACAAAGAGGAACATCACAAATGCCCCCACATATACCGGACCGGCTGTCCACGGCTGCTCACCGAAATATTGAGGTAACTGTGAGTAAATACCGCTATACATTGGATTGGCCTTTGCCATAGCAACTTCACTTTGCGACATCGTAGATCCTGATCCTCCCCCCTTTACATTCGGAACCAGCAACGTCAACGTTTCACCGATACCATAACTCCAGTTGGTTATATAATCACGATCCAATCCGCTACTAGTCTGACTGGCAGCAGCTCCCTCCTGCTTCAATTCACTCTTGCCGCGCATCGTCTCCTTACTATATTCATACGTATGATACAGATTGGAAATATTGATGCAGACTCCTACCACGGCAGCCAGTGCTAAAACCCCGCTAGCCTTGAAGAAATGAGGCAATTCTTTCTTTTTGTAAGCATCTTCAAAGTAAGCTCCTACAAAAAACAGAATCACAAACATGAAATAATAGCTCATCTGAATGTGATTCGACTGAATCTGAAGGGCGATGAACAGGGCCGTAACGATTCCGCCCAACAGGTATTTCTTCCGGTAAGCCAGAACGACACCTGCAATCGTAGGTGGTATATAAGCCAATGTCACAAACTTCCAAATATGCCCTGCCGGTATCAGAATGAAGAAATAGGAAGAGAATGCCCATATCACTCCGCCTAATCCTGCCAGCCAGGCCGATATTCCAAACGCCCGCAAGAGGATATAGAATCCCAGCATCATGATAAAAGTCAGCACTACATAATCCGGGAGAAAGAGGCGATAAACCTTCTCCACCCCTTTCAGGGACGTTGTCGAGTCGTAACTCGGAGACATCTGATAAGTAGGCATACCTCCAAAAATCGAGTTTGTCCAGCGCGTACGTTCTCCGGTACGCTCGAGATACTCTTTCGATTCTTGTCCTGCACCGACTCCGGCAGCCGTGTCATGCTGAAACAAGATACGACCTTCGATATCAGCCGGAAAAAAATAGGCGAAAGAAAGAATGATAAAAGCCAGAATGGCTATTAAGTCAGGAAGAAACTTTTTCATTTACGATGACACGATTTACTATTTACGATTGAAGTTTGAATATAAAAATAAATACGACCGGACAATCTAACATTTACAATTGATAACAGTGGAATATCGATCTCCCTTATTTATCAATCGTAAATGGTAAATCGTCTAATCGTAAATCAAATTAGTATCTATAATGATCTGCTTTATAAGGTCCGTCCACCGATACACCAATATAAGCGGCCTGTTCGGGAGTCAACTTAGTCAGTTTCACACCGATCTTTTCAAGATGCAGGCGAGCCACTTCCTCGTCCAGATGCTTCGGCAAGCGATATACATTGATATCATATTTCTTGTTGAACAGTTCTATCTGCGCCAATGTCTGATTGGTAAATGAATTACTCATCACGAATGACGGGTGTCCTGTTGCACATCCCAGATTTACCAGACGACCGTCGGCCAACAAGATAATGCTATGTCCATCCGGGAAATAATAACGGTCTACCTGCGGTTTGATATTCACACATTTGATGCCCGGATAATGTTTCAAAGCATCTACCTGAATTTCATTATCGAAATGGCCGATGTTGCAAACGATAGCCTGGTCTTTCATTTTCTCCATGTGGTCGATACGGATAATATCGATATTACCTGTCGTAGTCACGAAGATGTTACCTTCCAGACAAGCCTCTTCCATCGTCACTACTTCGAAACCTTCCATTGCAGCCTGCAGTGCACAGATCGGGTCTACCTCCGTCACGAGCACCCGCGCTCCATAAGAACGCATGGAGTGAGAACAGCCTTTACCCACATCACCATAACCGCATACCACTACTACTTTTCCGGCAATCATCACATCTGTTGCACGCTTGATTCCGTCGGCCAACGATTCGCGGCAACCGTACAGATTATCAAACTTAGATTTCGTTACCGAGTCGTTTACATTGAATGCCGGGAACAGCAATTTGCCTTCTTCCTGCATCTGATACAAACGGTGTACGCCTGTCGTAGTCTCTTCAGATACGCCACGCACTTCTTCCGCCACACGATGCCAGCGAGTACTGTCTTCTGCCAACACTTTCTTCAAGATGGCATTCAGTTCTATTTCATCCTCCGCGTGTACTTCCTTATCCAATACGGCAGCATTATTTTCAGCATCATAACCCACGTGGATCATCATTGTTGCGTCACCGCCATCATCTACAATCACATTCGGTCCCTTACCGCCGTCAAAGCTCAATGCCTGCAACGTGCACCACCAATAATCGGCAAGAGTCTCGCCCTTCCATGCAAATACCGGTACACCGGCAGCAGCTATCGCAGCAGCAGCATGATCCTGCGTTGAATATATATTACAAGAGCACCAACGTACTTCAGCTCCTAAAGCCACTAATGTTTCAATCAGCACAGCCGTTTGAATGGTCATGTGCAACGACCCCATAATGCGGGCACCTTTTAACGGTTTGGATTCTCCATACTTTTCGCGAAGAGCCATCAGGCCGGGCATTTCTTTTTCTGCCAAATCGATTTCCTTGCGTCCGAAATCAGCAAGTGTAATATCTGCCACCTTATAGGGCAGAGTAGAGAATAATTCTGTAGACATATTGTAAATCATTTATATATAATGGATGCAAAGATAGAACATTCTGATTAGTAGGGCAAAAGCTATCCGTTTTTTTTATATTATAATAACTAGGGAGGCTGTCAGCATCTCGGAATATTGTTTTATATTTGCAACAGATAAAACAACTTCTACAACATTCTAATGAATAATAACGAATCTTCTATGAGAAATTACGAAAACAAAACAAAGGAAGATCTTTTGGAAATAATCGAACAATTAGAGAAGAAAATAGATTTTCTTTCCTCTCATTCTTCTTCTGATTCTTCCTCTCCTTCCAAAGAACGTTTTCGTGATAAATATAGTACCCGGATACTGGATGCTCTTCCTGACATGCTCACCGTCTTCGACCATGACGCCAATATCATAGAGCTTGCTTCTTCTCCGGCAACTAATCACGTAGAAGGTATCAGCCCCAACAATATCACTACCACTAACGTAAAAGACATTCTGCCCAAAGAGGCTTATGAAAGTGTCCGCAAGAATATGGATAAGGTGATTCTCACAGGAGAAAGCTCCACAGCCAGGCATGAATTAATGCTAGACGGTGTTTTACATCACTACGAAAACCGTATCTTTCCTTTGGATAAAAAGTATCTGTTGTGTATGTGCCGTGATATATCCCAACAATGGGAGGCGGAACAGACGAATGCCCAACAACAGAAAGAACTAAAGGCTGCCAGAATCAAAGCGGAAGAGTCGGACCGATTGAAATCTGCTTTTCTGGCAAACATGAGTCATGAAATACGTACCCCGCTCAATGCCATTGTAGGATTCTCCAAACTAATCACTTACGCAACATCTGCGGAAGAGAAGAATCAATATTCGGAAATCATCGAACGAAATTCGGAAATGCTGCTGAATCTATTCAATGATATTCTGGATCTGGCATCGCTTGAAGCTGATTCTCTAAAATTCAATATCCGCCCGATCAAATTAATAGATATCTGCCTGCAGCTGGAACAACAATTCTGCCATAAGACGCAAAACGGTGTCAAACTTATTTTGGACGACGTAGATGCGGACATGTATACTTCGGGAGACTGGAATCGCATCATACAAATTATAAGTAACTTGCTTAGTAACGCTACGAAGTTTACCCCGAAAGGAGAAATTCATTTCGGATATCGGGAAAAGGAGGATTTTGTAGAGTTCTACGTTAAAGATAGCGGCATCGGCATTCCGGCAGCAAGAATTGCCACAATTTTCCGGCGCTTTGGAAAGGTCGACGATTTTGTTCAGGGAACAGGATTGGGATTAACTCTTTGCAGAATGTTAGTAGAGAAGATGGGTGGACGTATCTGGTTGCGCTCCCAGGAAGGACAGGGAAGCAGATTCTATTTCACCCTGCCTTTGATTCGCCAATAAAATCGATTAAGGACACAAATATCAGTGTCCGGGCATGACCTTACAGGACTTTTACAATTAAATATAGATATACAGAAAACGCGGCTTGTTGGTAACAAAGCCGCGTTTTCCGCATATATCTATGTTCGAAATATATTCATTTATTCCTTAGCAGCCGGAGCACTAAGCATTTCTTTATATTTCACCGGATCATTCAGAATTTTCATTGCTTCCTTCAAACCGTCATCATCCTTCAACTGCTGGATGATATTACCACGTTGGTAATAGTAACGCTTGATAATTTCAGTAGCAATCATCTTCTTTATATCAGATGAGAAATAATCCAAGTCGCGATCAAGATCATGGTTCAACTTCTTTTCAAGTGCTTTGAACTCCTCTGAAGCATCATCCATATACCCTTCAAACTCGGCAGCTTCTTTCAACGTTTTCAGAATTTTCTCACTCTGTTGGTCATACTTGAAGTCGGCTTTCTTCACCAATGCTTTAAAATCATTATAATCGGCATCTGTCACCTCAAACTCCTCCGGAGCAACGATGGTAGGATGTTTCAAACAATACTGAGTTGCATAATCAAAAATCAGATTATCGCGTACCAGATAGAAGAGGATATTCGGTAATTTCTCCTGTTTGATAACAATATCCGGCATTACACCACCTCCGTCGCGTACTTCACGTCCGGCAGCCGTATGGAATACCTTAGTCAAACTGTCAGGAATGGTTCCTACACTTCCATCTTCATTACGATGCTTGTAGTCAATAGCCTGTACACAACGTCCACTTGGAATATAATATTTGGAGGTAGTCACTTTCATCGTTCCGCCATAAGGCAAAGAGCGGGGAACCTGTACCAGTCCTTTTCCGAAGGTACGGTTACCAACGATAACGGCACGGTCGAGATCCTGCAGAGAACCTGATAAGATTTCGGAAGCAGAAGCGGTTCCACTATTTACCAATACCGCAATCGGAATATCCAAGTCCAACGGCTCGCGCAATGTCTTATAAGTGTTACTAGCTTGTTTGATTTTCCCTTTGGTCGTTACAATCACCTTTCCACGCGGCAAGAAATAATTCGCAATTTCTACTGCTTCATCCAGCAATCCACCGCCATTACTACGGAGGTCTATCACCAACGAAGTAGCTCCCTGTTTCTTCAAATCCAGAAATGCTTTCTTAAACTCTTTGGAAGGGTTGCCGGAAAAAGTGCTAAGGCTAATGTAACCTACATTATTATCCAATACGGCAGTATAAGGAATCGCCGGATTCTGAATAGACTCACGTACAATCGTGAACTCCATCGGCGTACGTCCACCTTTCTCATTCGGGCGCTCAATCTTTAGCTTAAAACTGGTACCTGCCTGTCCGCGTAACATCTGGCTGACTTCCGCATTATTCTTACCGGCAAGATCCTGTCCGTCAATCTCCATCAGTATATCTCCCGCTTTCAGACCGGCTTTTGCAGCAGGCGTTCCCTCAAAAGGTTCAGAAATCATCGAACGTTTTAGTTTCGTATTATAAGCAATGTAAGAACCCATCCCACCAAATGATCCTTTAATCATCTGCTCCAGTTCACTCTGATCTTCTTCCGGGAAATATTCCGTATAAGGATCCAGCGTATAAAGCATATTATCGATTCCTTCCCGAATCGTTTTATTCGGATCAATGGTATCTACATAGAACATATCCAGTTCTTTCACAATCGCATTAAATATATCCAGATTCTTTGCAATCTGGAAATTACGGTCGTCTCCACTCTTGAAACTAAAGAAAGCAACTGTTGCTATCACCGCTACTGCAACAATAGCTATCTGCCTGTTCAGCAATTTTTTCATACCTCTTTCAATCTAAATGAGTCGTAAAAGTAGCTCAATCCTTTGTTATTCCGCCAGAATCCTGTTAATATTTAACTTAATTTCATCCCAGCGTTCCTGTGGTATCGTTGTTCCGATTACCTGAATAACATTTCCCGAGAGAATAGAACCTATTTTTGCACATTTATCCAACGAATATCCGCAAGTCAATCCGTATAAGAATCCGGAAGCAAAATAATCACCGGCACCGGTAGTATCCACCACTTTTTGAACCGGAATGGCCGAAACCTTTATTTCTTCTGTCCCTTTGCGGATATAAGAACCGTTTGCCCCGACTTTTACGATAGCAATACTGCATTTCTTGGCAATCACTCTCAAAGCTTCCTCCGGCTCCTTGCCGGTAAAGGCTTTCGCTTCCTCTTCGTTTGCAAAGACAATGTCGACATATTTGTTTATTAACAAGGTGAAGAATTCCAGATCATTAGCCACAATGTTATAACTAGCCATATCGAGACAAATCTGCAAACCGGCTTCTTTAGCCAGTTCAATGGCGTGAAGAATCATTTCGTGGTCCTGAACAAGATAGCCTTCTATAAATAGGTACGCGTAACCTTTAAACATATCCAAGGTCAGTTCCTCTGCTCTCAAAGAAGCCGCTGCTCCCAGATAGGTTCCGAAAGTGCGCTCTCCATCCGGTGAAATAAAAGTGGATGCCACACCGGAAGGCAGTCGGTCCGAGGTCAATAATTTGTCTTCAATCTTATTTTTCTGCAGATTTTCACGAAAAAATTCTCCATAATTATCATTTCCCACTTTTCCGATAAACCCTGTTCCAGCACCCAAACAAGCCAGTCCGAGGATGGCATTTCCTGCCGATCCGCCTGTTGCCAAGTGGGTTTTCATCTGTGAAAATTTTGCGTTAATCTGCTGTAACTTAGCGTCATCGATGAGCTGCATGCTTCCTTTGGGTAAACCCATTTCATCCAAAAGAGTATCATCCTTCAGGGTTGCGAGTACGTCTACCAGGGCGTTGCCCAATCCTATTATTTTGTCCATTCCTAATATTTTTTTTGCAAAGATATTGCATATTTCAAAAAAACCTAGTACTTTTGCATCGCAATTGAGAAAAACATTCTTCCTTAGCTCAGTCGGTTAGAGCATCTGACTGTTAATCAGAGGGTCCTTGGTTCAAGTCCAAGAGGAAGAGCAAAGTTGAAAATCTTGATTGCAAACATTCTTCCTTAGCTCAGTCGGTTAGAGCATCTGACTGTTAATCAGAGGGTCCTTGGTTCAAGTCCAAGAGGAAGAGCAAAAAGAGAAGCCACCTAGAAGGGTGGCTTTTCTATTTATTCACCTTTCTTATCATCCAAAGGACTAATAATATATCTTGTGGGATTTGGCTCAGAACAACCATATCTCTAAAAGTAGGTACATCATATCGGTACAAAAAGGAATTAAATAGTGATTAACTGGTGTGGTATTGAATCACAACAGAATTGAATAAATTCTCTTATTGGATATTTATTTTCCATTTTTCCATGTCCCCCTTCATCTTTTCTCTGTCTCTCCGATGAATAAGGAATTTGCGGGTGAAGGGTAACAACTTCACCATCTCTTCTCCTGTAGCGATTAGTTTCAAAAATTGTTTTAAGGCTTGAAACAATCCGTTTCACACCGAGAAACACTTCGTTTCACTGCTTGAAACACTTTGTTTCTCGGCGTGAAACATCTAGTTTCAAATAGGGTTGAAACTAATTACGAAATAGCTTTACTAATCTTGCTCAATGGTGGAATCTGAAAGTAGCAATTTGACTTGATTCACGATGAAGAGAAGGTGAAGGGGCGGCTATTCACCTGCAAACTCCTTGTTTATCGGCAATACAGAAGAAAAGTGAAAGAGCTGGAAGAATTGAACATGTTATAGAAAAGAGCATCGAATTGTTCAAAACCCATATGGAATGAGTCGAATCGTCTATTCATAGGAAATGATTTCAATTGGGCATTTCTATTTATCCGTTTGCCTATCCAGATTCGTTCCACTTGCTATTTTTATTTCGTTCCACTATAGTGTTCTTTACGGGAAACTATAGTGGAACGTAAGGGACACTATAGTTACTTTTGCGTTCCATTATAGTGGGACGAAGTAAAAGTAGCTAATTGAGATAATCTGACTAGGCAATAAAGATAATTTGTTTGGGCAATTAAAAAAGTCTTATTGGCACACCTAACGGAGATACGGTGGCGAGGCATGCATTCGTTTAGCTCAAAACTGTGCAGGAACGAACTTTTTTGGTATAGGCTGCCCTGAAGCACATTACCCAAACTTTTAAACTGTTCCCCGATTTTTCAGACTAATCTAAAATTTATCCCCGCTGATTTGCTACTACTCCAAAGACAGCGGTTCAGTTTGAAAACGGCGGCTTAGTCTGAATATTGGGGATTTGGGGATCAGTTTGAGAACAAAGACGAAAGAATAAGGGGAACCTCCCGGATAAATCCATTAGTCCCCCTCTGATACTGGTCGTACCTCATCGTTTCTTGATAAAGGCAAGTAGTTACACATAAATGTAAAGTTTTCGACCTTTTAGCCGTCAGACACCACTCCGTCCCATTTGACTTGCCTTTAAAGTTTAAATAACATTAGATCTTGGCGAAAAATAGCAAACCACAACCAATTGGCTGCTATGGATTCGCCGTGACACTTCATTTGTTTAATGAAAAAATAGACGAGGCAGTCCTACCGTTTGGATATAAACCACCTCGTCTTGGGGTCTTAGCCGAACCTGTTTATTTCTCTATCTTCATTCATTTCAAATCGGTTTATATACATGAAAGAAGGAAAGAATACCATAAGAGATGTCCAGCCGGATGATTTCTTGATTGTATGGCAATGCAGCCAAGAGAGGTATTCTCAAGCAAATCACACGATTGCTTTGAGGAGAAAGCGGGCATATCTTTTTTGTTCTTTCCATTTATAACAAATGATGGTTTGCGCCCTATTACAAACCCTATATATACAAAAAAAGCGGTAGGGCATTTGCCTATCCGCAAGCGAGGGAGTCGAAGCCCTATACGCACAAACAGGAAACACCCCCCGCATATCGCAAGGAGCATTTTACTGTTTCATGTGCGTATTTGAATTTTCGACTTTTCGCTTGCACAGAAATCAGCTAAACGCTTTTTTTCTTCAAAAACATAAAAACATGTCGATCTACGACAGTGCAAATATAAGAAATTATTAATTCATTCGGTTCTCAATCTCGTTTTTTTATAAAAAGTCATCTTTGAGAAGCCCTTTATACATTCTTGAAACAAATTTAAGCCGTTGCCAACGTCAATATACTAATCCGTATTCCTTCCACATTCACTAGGCAGGAAGCACATGCCAGAGTAGTAGAACCAGTGGTCAACACATCGTCAACTATCAATATGTGTTTTCCGGCAAGTGTTTCGGGATGCTGAAGCTCGAAGATACCTTCCACATTATCCCGACGTTCAAACACAGATTTACGCGTTTGCGTTTCCGTATTTTTCTTACGCAATATGGATTCTGTATCGATGGGTATTCCTGTTACAGCAGCAATACCACGGGCAATCCACTCACTCTGATTATAACCACGGATTTGCTGTTTTTTCTTATGAAGCGGTATGGGGATTATCACATCAATTCCCTGAAAAAAATTGGAAGACAAAAGTTCGGCAGCCATATACCGCCCCATAATTGCACCAATTTCCTTTTGTCCACCATATTTCAACCGATGAAGAATCAACCGGAAGTCGCTTCCTTTCTCATAAAAGAAAAAAGAAGTAGCCAGTTCCAAAGGGATTTGTCCCCAGAAGAGCCGTTCTACCGGATTATCTTTTCGAAGATGATAATTAGTACGGGGTAGATTGATATTACATACTGTACAGATACATTCTTCACCCTTTGCTAACGGCCGGCCACAAACAACGCAGCAACGGGGAAATAGCAAAGACAAGAAGGAACTAAGCCAGTCTTTGATAAGAAGTGTGTGTTTCATAATAATAGAGATTTAAAGTTGCAATAGCACCTACATATTGCAACTACATATTCAATGGAGGAACTTCTAACAGGAGTTTCTGAAAGACAGGATGAAGATTTCCATTCGTTGCAATAATATGATGTCCTTCTATGAAATGATCCTCACCATAAAAGTCAGTCACCTTTCCTCCCGCCTCCTGAACAATCAGTGCCGCTGCAGAATAATCCCATTTTCCGAGAAATGCTTCCATCCATGCATCAAAACGTCCAATAGCCACATAGCAGATTGCGGCAGCAGCCGAGCCATTCATTCGAATACCACCCACTACTCCATAAAGCTGATCGATGAGATGAAGAGCGGTCTGTTTATATTGCAGATGATTATAAGGCAATTCTGTAATGACGAATGCATCTTTGATGTTTTCAACGTTCGACACATGAATTTCTTCGCCATTCATAAACGCTTTTCCGCCTTTCCAGGCATAAAAACATTCATCCCGGCAAACCTCATAAACGACGCCTAAAAGAAGTTCGGTACGGCTACGTAAAGCGATGGACACACAATAAGGAGCCTCATCATGAATATAATTCGTAGTTCCATCCAAGGGGTCAATCACCCAGCAGTAGGGTTCATCCTGATAAGTGGCAGAGCCTTCTTCTGTAATGAATCCCGCTTCAGGCAGTAAAGTAGTAAGGGCTTTCACCACACGCACTTCAGATTCTTTATCCACATAAGACACATAATCGTGCGCATGTTTTTCCACCACACGCTCACGACGGAAGTTCTTTCGTTCTTCTTTCAAAAAATATCCAACTTCTGTAGCAATCCGGCATACATCAGTTGTAAGTTGCTTTAAATCCAACATTTATTATTCAAATTAAAAAGTGCTTCGAAGTTATAGCTTTTCCGGCAAAAAGCATAAAGGAAAATAATATTTTCGTATTTGATACGCAAATTAATGAGATAACATCAAAACTATTATAACCAATATTTAAAGAAACATCTAAAAACAAGGCCGACTCATTTCCTTTTTTGAGCCGACCTTTCTTAACTTTTACATCTAAATATAAATGTATAGTTCTTTATTCCTTAATCATAATAACTTTACTTCTGAACCACAATTTTCAACTTACATGTGCGCCCGTAAAGTAATGCCACACCGTCATAAGTGAGTCCGGTTATGCCAGATCCCGAATAGGCCGGACCTTTACCCGCCACTACTCCTGTAGGAGTAGCTATTTTACATCCTCCGGCAACTAATGCATCCATATCGTTTGCGGCTTCAATAACATGAATGACACCGTATTTGCCCGCCGCAGTAACAAAGGCAATATAAGAACCGTCTTTTATCTGCAAACTACAAGGATCATTCGGATATCCATCAGACGCATTGACTCTTTGCATTAACATATCGGCACCTCCTTTAGCTATACTTTCCAATACATTCAACGCCTCAAAAGTCTTGACGTCCGAAGCCGCGTTCGCCATCATCACATCAATACCAAGATCAGTAACCTTATCATCAGGTATAAGAGTAAACAACGTTTTGTTGGTAGCAACACCTGCCGGTTTGATCCAGTCATTCACATCATAAGCTCTCCCTATCGGCCCTCCATTAATTCTTGACGCACTGACATAAGAGAAACCTCTGTTTTTAACGGCAACAAAGCTTGGATTTCTCCATATATTGATGAAAGCAAAGTCTATGCTATTTGCCTTTGAGCCATATCCTTTAATTTCCTTCAAGCTTAGTACATGTTTCTGCACACCCCGTATCATTATTCCCTCTATGGAGAAAATATAAGGTTGATCCGGTTCTGTTGAATGTTCCCATTCAGGTGCCATTTCGATATCGTTGAAAACAAGCGCAACATTATTGTCAACACCCTCAAGACCTTCGATATTGATAATCTTTTCCTCTTTCAACCCCTCTATATCTTCCACCACGATCCTGATTCCATTGGTCTCTTTATTGTCTACGACAGTTTTCAAGATAAATTCCATTTCCAACGGATTGCCTGATACCGGAATAGTCGTATATTCCTTCAGGTCACCCAGTACTTTATTACACAATGTATGTTTTATAGACTTAATGCCCACAGCAGAACGAATCACTACAGACAGAGAAACCTCTTCATCGGGTACTAAAACAGGGAAATCTGATGGTTCGGTGAATATCTGGGATGGAAGTTTGGTTATCTTTTTAATAGGTATTACCTTTTGTGCCGTTTTTGTCAAAACGTCCGTTGATGTTACCAGTATCCCGGCTGCTTCACGCGTGTTGACCTTGACATTCAAGTCAAATTCAAGTGTCATATCAGTTTGCAAGGTATCTATCTTTAAACGTTGACGTTCAGTCGCGTTTATCTCTTCATACTCTCCATTCTCATCCATCTTCAACAAGGTAGCATATATGCTATGTATACCCACAGCTGAAAAACTTCTGGCAGATACAGTCACCGTCGAGTTATACTCCACCACATCTATCTCGGAAGGAGAAGTTAGTTCTACAGTAGGTGGCGGATACGCGTTGTCGTCCGAATAATCGGGCTCACTATCACTACAATTTGTCAACAACAAACCCCATGGAAGGGCAAGTATCAGGATCATTATATTTTTGATATATTGCTTCATGACCGTTCATTTTTTATTTTAAAGATTCGATTTGTAATTGAAAACAATGTAAATCTCCGCTTACACTTGTTTCGGTTACCCCCCTAAAAGCCCATTTATGTGAAGTCAGGACAAATATACAATACTCGGAGTCTCTATTTCTATTTTCCACTTCTACGAAAGAATAGGTATCAGAAGTTAAGTTAGAAGTAATTGCCGACTCAAGATTAGGCAATAACGCACGTTTAACAGTGCCTACCAGAACCGTCTGTTCGTTTACCTTTTTCTTGAAAACGTCGACAGCCGGAGCTATCAGGTCTTCACTATTTAATGATACAGAACAGAAGAGCATATCTATTCCGTTCACTGCTTCTGTTTTTGTTTCAAGATATCTGCAATCGTTTTTTACTACATATTGTGTCATTTCGGAAATAGTAGAAGGAAAAAGCACAGTACTGCCGATTATCTTTTTCTCTCCGTTACTATAGCTGACAGGTACAAACACCGGCACTTTCTTACTCTCTCTAGCAGTCTCCGTACCCGTATTTATGATTGCAGTTTGCCCATAGACAGCGTTCGTCCTGTCCAACAATGCCACTGAATGAACAGTGTTTCTGATAGATGACGCCACCTCTTTATAACTGCAAGAGCTAAATAAATTTTGCTCTGACAAGTGCGCATAAACCAATACGTTAGTTGTTCTGAACCGGTTCCATTCCGGAATTTCTTCTCCCTTGTTATCCTCATCACTACACGAAACGAACAGGCAAGAGATGACACATATAAATAGCAGATATAGATAGTTTGATTTCATATTTCATTCATTTTACAAATTCAACTTCAGCAAACAAAGCCCTGTGGTCAGAAACTTCCGGATTAGATAAAACTTTAAACGATTTCACTTTCCACTTATTCTGTGGAAGTCCGAATATATAATCAATCTTGATTGTCGGCTGATCTGCGGGATAGGTGAATGTATCATCACAGATTCTCTGCCAGTTCTTCATTACCTCACAAATCACATTAGAGTCGGTCCGGGCATTAAAATCTCCCCCCAGCAGTGTCGGGGTATCTCCCGTACCAATCCGTTCATTAATCTGTTCGGCCATTGCGCTCCTTATCAGGTCTGTCGAATGATCCAAGTGAGTCGTTCCTATCCTGATTACGTCTGAAGTTCCCGGTTCCTGAATATCTACATATAATAGCGTCCGGGGTTCTTTGGCTCCGTCTATCCCTTCAAAAGTTTTGTTATTGATATAAACAAAAGGATATTTTGAAAGGATAGCTACTCCATATTCTCCACCACCAGTATCCATCGCTTTCCCGAATACAGAAAACAATCCCAACTCCGCAGCCAATTGAGTGGTGAAATCCTGATTTTTATTCCTTTTTGTGTTGTAATCTATCTCTTGCAACATTACAACATCCGGATTGTATTTCCTGATAAATACAGCATACTCCTTCACCGAGTAACCGGTCATTTCCCCGGACATCCGGCAATTATAGCTCATTATTTTAAGAGCCTGTGCATACGTACTTTGATACGCAAAAAAGAAAAGGCATACCCATACAATGGGCTTTAAAAGTGCTTTCATAAATTTGTTTTTGTTATTAGATTAAGTTTACTTATTCAACGGTATATGTATATTCTGATATTTTTTTAAAGCTAACCGGTGTTATGGATTGCATCACCTCCAACACATAGTTCAAATCGTTCCCTTTACAAACGAAGTCGTACGTAAACGAAGCAATCTTTTCGTTTTTAACTGTAATCTCTATATCAAAATGACGCGAGAGTGTTGTAAGCACCTCTTTCAATGATGCATTTCTGAAAATAAGCCGGTTGCTCTTCCAACTCGAAGCATCATCGTGATATCTATCAGTTTTTATTTTTATTACATTACTCCTTTTTTCATAAACTGCAGTTTGTCCGGGAAGCATTTGCTGCATAGGCCTGCGGCTTTGCACATGCCCGATATTTATACTTCCTTCGTCGAGTGTAGTTTTGATTACCTTATCCGAAGCGTATGCTTTTACATTGAAACACGTTCCCGTCACTTGTATTTTCACATTCTCGGCAAGCACCTGAAAAGGGGATTTCTTGTTTTCTGCTATCTCAAAATAAGCCTCTCCTTCCAGCGTAACATTCCTGTTGTATTTTGCAAACTGTTCCGGATAGGTCAATTTAGAATCGGCATTTAACCACACCCGGCTACCATCAGGAAGTAATACGAGTAGCTTCTCCCCCCCTACAGCACAGACCTCCCGATAAACAAGGTTTGCCTCATTATGACTTTGATAGAAATTATATCCCACACCTATCACTAGCAAAACAATTGCACAGGCTACCGTCCACTTAAAGAACAATGGTATTCTGATTCTCCTGTTCTTTCGTTTTTCTTCCCGCATCACGGCTGCCTGAATATTCTTATAAATGCGATATTCATCAAAAGGAGGCAATTCTCTGTCGCCCAATTCGAGCTGTTTGCCTTCTATTATCCTCTGAATGTCGTCATCCATATATTTCCCGATGCCGTCAACTACTTCAAAGTCCTGATTTGTATGTTTCTTTTTTGATTTCATATTTCAATATCTATTAGTAATACACACTGTTACAAAAAAGTATTATACAGACTACGTTAAACCGTGTTAATTCAAAAGAACGTTCCATATCAGCAAAAAGTGATAAAACTACATCATACAATAAAGCAACAATAGGCTAAGCTCTCCCACTGTCGCGCGAATCTGCTTCAAAGATTGGCTATATTGAAATTTAATTGTATTGATCGAAAGATTAAGTTTATCGGCTATTTCCTGATTGGAGTATTTTCCCGAAACTTTCATTTCAAAAACCTTGCGGCGTTGCGGCGAAAGTTGCTCAAGAGCTTGCTGTATGATGTTCATTTGTTCTTGTTTAAGGTTTTCATTTTGAGAATTGTCTTCCAATTCCAAAACCATTGAAAGACAATCCTCAAGCAAATAGATATTTTTCTTTGAATCTCTCAACGTATTGAGCAGATCGTTCTTCAACATCGTAAAAAGGTATCTGTTTATGGGTTTTGTCTCGTCGATCTCTTCTTTTTTCAGCCAGAGTTTTAAGAATAAGTTCTGCACGGCATCTTCAGCCAATTCTTTATTCAGCAGATATTTAAATGCCAAAGAAAAGGTCTGCGCCGCATACGTCTTGTATACAATACTAAATGCCAGCTGGTTCCCCTCTTTCAGAGCCTTAACCAAAGCTTGGGCTTCATCCTGTGAGTATTTCTGGGACATCTTAATCATTTTAAATATGAAAATAAAAAACTTATTATATTAAGTCCTTATTTTCAAATATATTAATTCTTTCTGATATAGCATGAATCGCGAGCAACAAATAAAACAGGCCTCTTATTTATTTCACCAGTCTTTGATATTTGCTGAATAAAAAGGTTGAGAAGGATAATAATCCGTCAGTTGCTGAATGAATATCTTTTCGAACATCTTTCCGATCAGTTGCATTTACCCAACCTTCTTCTATTTCTTTTAATTCATCTTCAAGTTGCTTCTGATCCACCTCTACACCTTTCTCGGCCGCTTTGATGAATGTATTGATATACACCTCCCAGCGTTTTGCATAATAATCTCTTATCAGTCCTGCCCACGAACGACTGGCATAATCGTTCAGGCTTCCCCCCCAAGTCGTAATCAAGTTGCGAGCGTTCTTTTCATAATAGTCTTTCAATTGGGGAGAATCTCCCATCTTCCGTGCATCATCAATCCATTTATCCAGCGAACAGTAAGGATGAAAGGCATTCAGCTTATCCAAATCATTCAATATCTCTTTCATTTTCTCGCCACAAGCTTTCAAAGCCTGATGGTCTTTAGCTTCAACCATCCTGTCAAACTCCACTTTCACATCAAGAAAGTAGTTTCCAAGCACCTGTCTGCCTACAGTAATCAAATCCAGGCGAAAAGCATCTCTCCGGTCAGAAGGTGCCTCATTCAATTTTCTCCAGACCTCTAGTAGCTCAACATTGCTATACACATTACTTGTCCGTTTTTCACTGTTCTTATTCAATGCAGGGCGATACCCGGGTAAAGTACCCAATGTGCGCGGCACTTGTGCATAAATGTCATTGAATAATCGTTTCCAAGCATCGCGCACAGGCTGCGACACGCATCCCACATGCCTGTCAGCCAGACATTCAATCCATTTATTATCATCTACATTCAGGTTCCATGCTTTCTCAAGAATGTATTCGTAGGGAAACTGCATCACATCCAACCCTTCCAGCGTAGAGCCGATTCCTTTAAGGTTGCCTCCACCGTTAATGAGAGCATTCTCAAGTCGTGCGCCACTTTCTTTGACGTTACCTGTCAAAGTCGTGTTTCCCCCGAAATTGCCCAGATAACACCAAATATAGGGCTGATCATGAAAATGCTCTGTTCTTTTCCATAATTCAACATTTTCACAATGATAATCCAGTAATATCATTTTATTCTGTGGCACTCCTGTCAGCAAAGCCTTCATTCGCTCGGAAGTCCATTTATCTTTATCAAAATAAAACATCCACGTCATTTGCATCCATTGGGCTTTGGGATCGGCAGCCGTCAACGTAGCGTACATATCCGAAGCTATCTTCCGCAAATATTCGGGTTCGAAACTGGGCGGGTCAACCTCATTGAAAGGATCTAAACCATAAATATGATCGGTTCCGAAAAGTTTTTTTTGTTCATCAAGAAATAGCTTCTGAATTTTCGCAAACAGAGCATCGTTAGGGTTCAGAAAATTACAACGGTATGCATCAGCAAAGCCTGCCCATTTGCCTAAATGTTGAATATCAGCCTCGGGATAAATCCGTTTTAAATCGGCAGGTACATGTCCGGCGAAGGCTGGTAATACGGGCTTCATATTCAATTCACGCTCACGTGCGAGTATTTTTTTCTGCAAGCTTACCTGATGTTCCAGCCATTCCATCGGCAAGGGACCGTTCCAGCGATCTATGTTAGCCATCCGATGCCAGGGCAGATACGGCGGTCCCGTGAAGTAAGAGCGTATTTCGATGTCCGACATTCCCATTTTCGACCAGACTTTATACCACACAGCTTCTTGTCCGGTAATTGCTAAAGGCATATTTATACCATTAAGGGCCATCCAGTCAATAAAGCGTTCCCACTCTTTCCATTGCCACCAAGGCATCGTATAACCATACGTGCAGTAATTCAGGAAAAAACGAGTATCCACTCTCGCTTCCGAAACCACCTTCTCACCAACCATCGGCAATTCTTCAGGGATTTCAACGGCTATATCCGCATACCATGACACTGTAGTGAGGCAGTAATATTTCAAGTAATGGTTCAGTCCCATCGCCATTGAATTGGCGTTGTTTCCACCGATTACAATTTTATCTTTTACGGACTCTATTGTAAAGCAGTCTTTCTCTCCTTTCAACTTTTGAAACTGAAAACTCTCGATGTATGACGGCAGCAAACGTTTCAATAATGCTTCCGCAACAGCTACGTCTTTGTCTTTAGCCTGAAGAGCCAACGACATAAGCAGCATAACCAGACACGTGTATACACTTTTTCTTTTCATTCTGATTTATAATTTTATATAGATTTTTCTTTTTAACAAAACATATCCCAACAGCCCATTGAACAACAGGAAAAATACACCGTACATAAATGAACCGAAATAATTTCCGAATAACGGGTTAAGCAAATTATTGAACACTGTTGTATGAATATGCCAATGCACAAGCAATCCTCCGGCTATGCAACTAAACACATAAATTACAAGCGGATTCGCTCCAAATGCTTCGAAAAACGAAAACCACTTTTTATTCTGCTTCACATCAATGATATAGAGCAGCAATGCCAATGACAATGCCGCAATCCCACAAGTAAGCAAAACAAACGAAGGAGACCACAAACGTTTATTCAAAGGACAGGCATAGCTTAACAAATAGCCGGCAAACAACAGCGTGGTACCTATAAGGAATAGATTCAGCATCCGGCGGTCATTGTCTTTAATATCGATGATTATCTTTCCGCAAACAAAACCTATCATCACTTGAGACACAGCGGGAATCGTACTAAGTATCCCCTCGGGATCGACAAACTGGCGGCCCTGAAGATACATGTGGTTAGACCCTAAAATAGCCGAATCAATCATCCCGACGATATTATCCGCACTTTTTTCAAATCCGTTTCCAAATAACTGAAATATAAAGTAGACAATCAGCAAAATGATGGCTAATGGCATAAACCGCTTATGTGGTATTGTTACAGCCAATAAGGCTGTAATGCCATAACAAATTCCGAGCCGTTGCATAACTCCCATCAACCGGAGCTGACTCAAATCAAAATAGTTACCACTATCTATTGCTGTTATGAACCACTCCATAACCAGACCAATAAATATTAATAAGAGACTTCTTTTTATGATTTTCGCAATGGCCGGTCGACACTGGAAGTTATACTTACACAAGGAAATGTAGGTCGAAATACCCATCAGGAACATAAACATCGGGAATACCAGATCGGCCGGCGAAAAACCATCCCACTTGGCGTGTGCAAAAGCGGCAAAGTTATACCCGCACTTTCCTGTATTGTTGACCAAGATCATCCCGGCAACAGTAATACCCCGAAGTACATCAAGCGAAAGTAACCGTTTGTTCGGATTCATAATATTTGATTCTTTTAATTACTTATTATATATAAAATAGTCGTTCCGGCAGCTAACACTATCCCTATAAGCGATTCATAAGGTATCAGCTTCAGACGTTCCTTAAAATTGAGTTCGCATACGCCTCCTGTCGCATGAAAGAACGAACCATGTGGCAAATGGTCAAGAACTGTAGCTCCGGAATTAATCATAGCCGCTCCCCAAACTGCAGAAATGCCTATAGCCAATATCGTTTCAGCAAACGAAGAAGAAGCCAGTGTCGTTCCGGCTGTTGTCGATGCGGTAGCCGCCGACATCAACGCGCCTGATATAGGAGCAATCAATGCATCACTCATATGAGCATGATCCAATCCTGTAAGAATCCAGTCTTTCAAAGAAGAGTTCTTTATGATGCCGGCAATTGTTCCGGTTCCTATCAACAGAATAGCTACCACAGACATCTTTTGCAGTCCATATTCTATACTCGGAAGAATATTTTGCCATTGTTTCATACAGATAGCACCACATAAACCACCTACCGGCAACGCTATCAAAGGATCGATATTAATTCCTGCCACAGGACGTAATGCCAATAAAACAATCGTAACAACAGGAGCAATCAGACTGGTTCTTAACGAAGGCAGATTTCTCTCTTCCTCTTTATCCTCTGTTTGCATCATCGTTTTTTTGTTTTTCACTGTTTGAGGCATCAGACGGACAATAACAAAAACAGTGAAAAACAAACCGATCACTGCCGGTAAAATATTGGCAAACATTACAGCCGATAGATCTGCATTAAAATTTCCGGCTGCTATAATGGTATTCGGGTTAGGTGATATGATATTTCCACATTTACCTCCCCCGATCATAGCAATAAGCAATACAGATGGAGACAGGTTTAGACGCTTGCCTATCGAAAGAGCCACCGGCGCAACGGTTATCACAGCCACATCAATAAATACGCCTACCGTACAAAGCAACATCGTTGCGAGTGCCAATGCCATAAATACCCGTTTTTCACCCATTTTGTTTATAATCGCATTGGAGATGACCGTGGTAGCCCCGGTTTGTATTAATATGCCTGACAAGACTCCGGCTGTCAGAATCCGCAATACCGCTGGGGTGACCTCTTTCACCCCTTCGGTCATCACCGTAACAGTCTCATTTAAAGATAGTCCTCCCAACAACCCTCCGACTATCGCTCCGATAATCAGACTGTATGTCGGAGAAAGCTTTCTTATGATTAACAGTATGGATAATGAAAGCCCGATTAATGCGCCTATCGCTGTCATTGAGTATTATTTAGTAAATTGTTTTATGATTCTCACCACCTGTCGCACCGTTCTCTCTATGTTTTCTTTCGTAAACTCCGGTTGCATCGCCTCTTCAAGTGTTACCGGAAAAGGTTGAATGGGCAGTACGGCAGTAAACCCCATCCTATTAAGCGCTTCGGTGGCTTCGACCGCTCCCCCCAACGCTATCACCGGAACCTGACATCTCTCACCGGCACGTAAAATTCCGTCCAACGCCTTTCCCATACCAGTCTGGCGATCCAGTTTCCCCTCTCCGGTCAGTATCAGGTCTGCCTGTCGGACGACCTCCTCGAAACGAAGCGTTTTCAATATAACTTCTATTCCGGATTGCAATTCTGCATTCAAAAACGGAAGCAGGCCGCCTCCCATTCCTCCGGCTGCTCCGGCACCGGGAAGCTGCGATATATCCATATTTGTATATTCCTTTATCACCTGTGCATAATGCCGCAACCCATTGTCCAACTCTATCACTTGCAAACTATTTGCCCCTTTTTGGGGAGCATATACATAGGCCGCACCCTCTTTTCCAAAAAATGGATTACTAACATCACAGGCGATCGTAAAGTGACTCTCCTTCAATGCCGGATTCAATTGGGAAATATCTATTTGATGAACTTTTATCAGATTTTCACCGACAGGCTCCAACTCACCGTTTCCGCTATCTAAAAAGCGTGCACCTAAAGCCTTCAGCATACCAATTCCCGCATCATTCGTAGCACTTCCGCCGATACCGATAATGAATTCCCGACACCCGCGTTTTAATGCATCAGCAACCATCTCTCCAACTCCATAAGTCGTAGTCTTCATGGGGCTTCTCCGGCTTGAATCAATCAATGGCAGACCGCAGGCCGAGGCCATTTCGATAATAGCCATCGCATCATTGTTTACGATGCCATACGATACTTCGATTGGCTTCATGAATGGATCATGCACCCGACATGACACCGTTTGGGCATGAAGGGCGGAGCATAAAGCTTCTGTAGTCCCTTCGCCACCATCAGCTATGGGGAAACGTATAATCTGACAGTCGGGTAATTCCTCCTGAATCGCTTTTTCGGCAGCTTTCGCTATCTCGAAAGAACCGACCGAACCTTTAAACGAGTCGAATGCCAATACAATCTTTTTCATAAAAACTATCACTTATTTGTTTTCTCTATTAAATTCAATGCAGCCTTGACCGGGTCATCAAACGGAGTCGTACTGTTGCTCCAGGGAGATGTAATCCATTGCTCCTCCCATTCTCGGATTTTATTCCGGTCTTTTGTGAAATAGAGCTGTATACGAGGGATATAGTAGTCTTTAATCAGCCCGCTCCAGAAACGGGCAGCATAATCCTCCTGAATACCACCCCAACTTGTAATCAAGCGTTTGGCATTTGCTTCATAAGCATCTTTTTCCTGAAGAGTTGTTCCGCTATTGCGCGCAAGTTCCACCCATTCTTCTAATCGATATAAAGGATGAGAAGCCAATAGCCTGTCAACGTCCATCAACAAATCAACAGTTTGTTGCAGATTACGTTGCGCTGCGAGAACACGATTCTCCGAATCATCTTTCAGGGCCTGCTTATAAAAATTTTCAGCTTTAGCCGCTACATAATACGAAACAAACTCTATGAGGTCGTTTCTGTATAATTCAGAGCTTTTCAGTTCGTCAGCGCAACTAGCATACAAACGTATAGCCTGTAAGTAATCATCACTAAGGTCGATTTTACTGATCCGCCGTTGATCGGGAATTACAGTTTGCCAGGTAAAACGGGGGTATGAATATAAAGAACTATATGCTGTTTTCCGAAAAAGCTTCCAAGCTTCCTCCATGGCATCGGGATATCCTCCATAACGGGCCTCACAGTATATCTTCATCCAATCGTCCAGGTCGATACTATCTGATGACCATCCCATATCAGCTAACAGTTCGTAAACAACCTCATTGTTTTCGAGTCCTTCAGGGGCAGAACCGAACCCAATCAAGTTACCTTTATTTGCGGCACGTAATGCTTTGACCGAGGAACTAGCATACATGTCCAAGTCTCCTGTCATGGTGTTTTTCCCACCAAAGTTGGGTACATAGCTGAATATCCATTTCTTTCCGTAAAATCCATCATGTACTTTCCATGTTTGTTCGGTGCTCCATACCCATTTCGGATAATCATTGCCCAAATCAATGATAATCATTTTATCATCAGGTACATTGCTTAACAAGGCTTTAAGCGATTCTTTATCCCAGAATGAATGTTGATATCCGAATGTCCATCCCTGTGTAACCCAAACGGCATCCGGGTTTCCGGCTGCAATTGATTTATAGATCGTTTCTCCATACTCGGCCAATAACTTATATTTCGCTTCTTTATCTTCCTTATCGATAGGCAGCTCCATCTCATTAAAACTATCCGAGAGATAATACGTATTTTCTCCAAACTCTTTTTCCCACTCTTCAACAAACAGTTTGCCTATCTCTTCGAAAAAAGGTGAATCCGGTGGCAATACATAGGCGTTGTACTCTTCATCAAAACCACCCCACCGCATGTGCCGGAATTGTGTGTCGGGATGTTTCTGCACGAATCCTTCCGGCACGAAACCTGCAAACGCAGGTGCTATGGGCTGCATACCCAACTCGCGCATACGGGTCAGGATTTGATGCTGCAAAGCGATTTGGTTCTGCTGCCAGGCATCAGATAAGGGACCGTCCCACTTGTTCAGATTGCCCATGCGATGCCAGGGAAGGTGTGCAGGGGCAGTGAAAAACTCACGGATTTCTTCTTTGTTCAATCCCATACGCAGCCATACCCGTTCCGCAATGGCTTCGCTGGCCACGGTAGCCAAAGGCATATTTACGCCATAAAGAGCCATCCTGTCAATTTCCTTTTCCCAACGCTCCCAGTCCCAGTAAGGAGTAGTGTAGCCGAATGTACAAACATTAAGGAAATAGCGCAACTCATAAGGGGAGACTTGTTCATACAATTCATAATCGGGCCACGGCATCACCGACGTTATGTGTTCACCGCTCCATGTTTTCATACTTTTGCAGGCCTCTTTCATGTACGTATGAAAAGCGTAACAGATAGCAACGGAGCTGCTTCCCCTTAGGGTAAGCCGGCCGTCGCTTGCTATCACTTCGAATATATCTTTACCGTCGGATGGTTCGATATATTCAAAGTGGATAGACTGTGCTCTTTCCCCAATCTGACGTTCTATTAACTGTTTGGCGGGGGTGATAATATCCGTCTTAGGCTTGTGGCATGAGCAGAAAAAAAGCGTTATTGAAATCAGTAAATACTTGATTATTGTATGTATCATAGAAAATCATAAATGTTATAAGTGAGTATCAATATTTTTTCTTCGATGCTTCTTTCACATATTCCAGTTCCGTAATAATCGGTAAATGGTCTGACAAAAGCGACTGAACAGTTTGTGTGCTAATCACACGCCATCCTTTTTGCGGGTAAGCAAACAAGTAATCGATCTTAATCACAGGTTTCCATGCCGGCATTCCAAAATCATCGTTACTCGCAGCAAACCAGCTATCCATACCACGTATTGCCTCGGAGTAATGACGCGCATTGAAATCACCTCCCAAAATTACAGGATATTTATAATTTTTGAAATGACCGGTAATGAATTTTATTTGCTCCGCCCTTGTTTCTTGAGAGTTGACGTCCAGATGTGTAGAGGTAAAAACAATGGTATCATTACCCATTTCGAATAATCCCTCCAGCATGGCCCGTCTCTCATGCTCTTTGACCGGATGGGGCAGCATTATCTTTTGGACAGAAATATATGGATATTTACTTAACATCCCAATACCGTAATAACCGGTAGAATAATCAATCGTTTTTCCGTAAAGCCCAAACATCCCTGTATGATAGGCAAGTTCGGATATAAAATCCTTCCCCTTCTGATGCGGGGTACGCTTACGGTCTGTTTTGCTATCCACTTCCTGAAGCGCCACAAAATCAGGTTTGAAGGATTTGATGTGATGAGCAAGTTCCTCTAAAGATGCCAGTTCGCCAAATCTCAAATTATAGGTCATTACCCGCACCCGCAGAGTATCTTGTGCATAGGCAACGCCCAAAGTCAGGCATAAAAACAATAATAAATATTTCTTCATTGAATACATGGTTTCTATTTTTTAATGATTACTTTTCCCAGCCCGGATTTTGTCCTAACAGAGGGTTCTTCTGACGCTCGGGATTAGGCACGGGCCACAAATAATGTTTCGCTGCGTCGAAGTAACGCGCGCCGCCTTCTGCGGTAGACTTTTCGTAGATAACATCGCCAAACTCATCTACTCCGGTATCGGGATATGGGTTGGCGCCCAAATCGTTCATACAAACTTTCAGGCTGGGACCGGTGATGGCACGTCCAAAGCGAAGTTCGCCTTCACGCCAGCGCATCACATCGGCGTATCTTGTTCCTTCACCTGCCAACTCAATGCGACGTTCTCTTCTCAATTCGGTTTCGAGATCCATCCCCCATGCGCTAAGTTCGTCAAGGTTCATACGATGCATATTCACACGATCTCTAAGTCTGTTGATGGAGTAATCAATCTGTGTTTGTGTCAGTTTCTTGCCTTGTAGTTCGAAAGTGGCTTCGGCATAAATCAGCAAGATTTCGGCAAAGCGGATGATATTGAGATTCCCATGTCCACCCACACTTGAGCCGGCCAAATCAATATCGTTATACTTTTTCAGATAGAAACCTGTACGGCTATTTGCCCCCACACGGTTATTATCTTGCAATGAAGCAAAACGAGGCAGATTAAATATCTCGTTGGCCTTATCCGTATCAGGATCACCGTCATCTCCTCCCGGCCATTTGTCACCCGGAGCATATAAAGTCATCTTCATTCTAGGATCTCTGTTCTGGAAGTAATCCACATAATGCTCTTCAGGCGACTTGTATAACGATGAGGTCTGCACACCGGTCTTTTTATAATATTCCAATCCGGTTTTTGCCGGTTTACCGTCTGTACACAGATAAGCATCCACTAATGACTTCGTTGGATTGAGGCGTATATAGTCTGTCGGACTGCAAGTTTCATTGGGTAGACTTTGTGTACGGATTTCAGGTACAAAAAGGCTATATACGATGGCTTCGATATTTTTCGGATCATTCTCGACATCCCCTTCGTGATGAAATAGTTTTTCGTATTCATACAGGCCATAGGGACTGTTTTCGATGATATATTCACTCGTTTTTGCAGCCAGTTCCCACCTTTCGTTTTGCAAGGCAATACGTGCCAATATGGCTAAAGCGCCCCAGCGGTCGAGTCTTCCCAGTTTATCGCCCGTATACCTTTCTTCAGGCATACGCTCCGCCGCCCATTTCAAATCCTCGACGAGCTGGTCGATGACTTTCTCTCTGGGAGTACGTTCGATATATGCATCTTCGGGCTGGATGACTTCTCCTACCCAAGGTACATCACCCCAAAATGTCGTGAGGTAAAAGTACATAAGCGCCCGGATGGTTTTTACTTCCGCGGCATAAACGTCCTTCTTATTTTGAGCTACCTGCGCTTTATTATAGTTGTCCAGAAAATTATTGCAGCGATAAATATAGCTATACGCTCCTGTCCAATAGGTAGTGAAGGGGAAGCCGTCAGTATAAGAGTGCTTGCCTCCCGAAACCTTACTTAGTCCACTAGTAATATTCCCCCACATGACAGTTTCGGCCGTCGATTCACTCCAATTCACGAGATAGTCTTTTTGTAAAGCTTCGTAACAGGGAGGCAAGGCATTTTTAAGCTGATCTTCATTTACCCAGAATGTTACATTGTCCGGCTCGTTAGGGTTCGTTCTATCCAGAAAATCGCTACATGAGGTAACTATACCAAAGAAAGCAATGATTAAAAAGTATTTTGAGTATTTCATCTTTATAGTCGTTTAATAGGTTAGAATGTTATTGATAATCCAAAAACATAGGTTTTTACTTGCGGATAGACATCTCCGCTGGTGGTCCTCACTTCAGGATCATAAGCCCCGAAGTAATCGGTTTTAGTAAACAAGTTATCTGCCGAAGCATATACTCTAAGACTATTAATGCCAAGAGGTGCCACCATCCGGGCAGGAAAACGATAACCTATCTGAATATTCTTCAGGCGCAAGTACGATGCATCCTCTTTCCAGTAGTCACTGAAGAGCCTGTTGTGCTCCTGCGACTGATAAAGTCTGGGATAAGAAGCATTTGGATTCATAGGCGTCCATCTGTCAAGATGCTCTTTTTTAGGGATTGAGTAGTCATTGATAAACGCATGCCGAGCCTCATCCTCAAGGTAACCGGCAACTTTGCCTACTCCTTGCAAATAGAAACTGAAATCAATGCCTTTCCATTCTAAACCACCCTTGATTGCATAGGTGTAATGAGGCTCTTTCTCGCCAAACACCACTTTGTCGTAGTCATCAATTACTCCGTCGGGAGCGCCGTCAGGACCACTGATGTCCCGATACTTAATATCTCCGGGCTGTACAATGCCGTTTTGTGATGCAACAAGAGGAAATTTTGGTTTCTGGTACTTACCTGTAGTTGTATTCACCGATTCGAAGTCATACACTTGCGCCAGCCCATCAGTCAGATAACCATAGAAAGCACCTATCGGATCACCTACCCGACGATACGAACCGGAAGCCGTACTGGTCAGCGACTCCGGAGTTCCACCCAAATCGGTAATCTTATTACGGGCGTCCGACAGATTGAACCCGAGTTTGTAATTTACACTTCCGATCTTATCACGCCATGACAGATTAAGTTCCCATCCTTTGACATCAATCTTACCAAGATTGACATAACCTACGTTACTACTGGAAACCCCGACAATAGCCGGAACATCGGGACGAACCAATGCATCAATATTTTCTTTCTTATACCAATCAAAGTCCACATTCAGTCTATTGTTCAAAAAACTAAGGTCTACCCCGAAATTAAGCATGCGGATGGTTTCCCACTTGATGTCGGGATTACCGATTTTATTTTGCCAAAGTCCCATAACAGGTGTATTAGAAGCTCCGATAGGATAAGACTCTTCGGTTATGATAGGTGACAAGTAGGGGTAGTAATTACCAGGAATGTTTTGATTTCCCAACTCACCCCAGGAAGCACGCAGCTTACCCGAACTCAATACCGAAGTAGCGAACTCCATGAATTTTTCACGTGAAAAGTTCCATCCTGCCGAGAATGATGGAAAATATCCCCAACGATTGCCCTTGGCAAATCTTGAAGTTCCATCGGCGCGCAGGTTAGCTTCAAACAGGTATTTACCGTCAAAAGCATAGTTGACACGACCAAAGTAAGAACGCAAAGCCCACTCGTCTTTTGTTCCGCTATTCATAAAATTAATCATTCCGGCACTAATAACGTGAATATCCTCAACCATCACATTATCACGTGTAGCACCCAGTGTGCTTCTATTTTCCCACTCTTGCGAAAATCCCAACAATGCTCCCAACTCGTGGCGTCCTATGGTTTTATTAAAGTTCAGGGTGAATTGCAACGTTTGGGTCATAACGTCAAGATGGCTTTGTGAGATATAATCCTTGGCATCTTCATTTGCTTTCAACGGGCTACCGTCCGAGTAATAAGACAACATCTTCGGGTTAAACTCATCCACCTGGCGGGTATATATATTTGCAGAGTACTGCATACCTACGTTCAGTCCGTCTATAATTTTGAGATCTGCATTGAAAATACCATTGAGCACACGTGTTTTCCGTTCTTCCATTCCCGACTCATAAGCTACCTGCAAGGGATTGCGTACCGAACCGTACGACCAGTTCTCACTATCTACCATCCGGCCATTCTCATCAGGAATTTGCCACATGACGGGAAGTAACGGAGACATACGCTGTGATAGGCGGAATACTCCTGATGTGCCGCTATAACCTAAGTCCTTTTTATAGAAATCGACATAGCTCATCTGTCCGGTCAGTTTCAGACGATCGTACACCTCCGTGTTTACACTGATACGCGCATTATGTCTTTTGGAACTATATCCGTCACCTACAACCAGTCCATCCTGATCCAGGAAACCATACGACATAAAAAATCCGGTTTTCTCGCTTCCACCCCGTGCACTTACATTATGCCCCGTTTGAAAAGCCCGGCTTTTGTATATTTCGTCAATCCAGTCTGTATTGGAATATTCGTTGGGGTACAATCCCGAATCATATTTATCGAAAGCCTCTTGTGTATAGGGCTTGGAAAATCCGGCAGCACTCATGGCTTCATTGGAGAGTTCCATGTATTCCCTTCCATTAACAAGTTCAGGCAATGCTGTGGGAGTCTGGAATCCGGCATATCCGTTATATTGGAATACTACGCGCTCTTTCTTTTCTCCCTTTTTAGTCGTTACAAGAATAACACCGTTAGCGGCACGTGCTCCATAAATAGCTGATGAGGCGGCATCTTTCAGTACGGATACGCTTTCGATGTCCGAAGGATTCAATAAGTTGATGTCTCCCCCGGCTACTCCATCAATCAAGATCAAAGGTGCTGTACTACTGTTAATAGTTCCCGTACCACGAATGTTGATGCTGGGCACAGCACCCGGCTGCCCCGAAGAAGAAACGATACTAACTCCAGGCAACAATCCTTGCAGCCCCGTAGTTACGTTAGTTATAGGCCTGTTCTCAATAGCCTCCGCTTTAACCATAGATACGGCACCTGTTACATTCACTTTCTTTTGCACACCATAGCCTACAACTACTACATCTTCCAGGCTGACAGCATTCTCTTTCATCACTACGTTTACTATCGTTGCTTTCGCTATGACGCTTTCTTCACGGTAGCCGACGTATGAGTACCGAAGTGTACTTCCATAGGGTACCTTGATGGAATACTGACCATTGATATCGGTGATTGTACCCGTAGTCGATCCTTTTACCGATACGGTGGCTCCGATGATCGGTTCCGCATTCTCGTCAGTAACTTTACCTTTCACATACAGTTCCTTCTTCTCTCCTTGTGAATCAACAGGTTCAGTTTTATTTTGATATTCTTTATTATAAAATAAAATACTGTCATCCAGGAAACGGAACCCAATGTTAGTCCCTTTTAGCAAAAGAGTTAGTGCTTTGTTTACCTCTGTGTCTTTTACCTCCAATGACACTTTCCTACTCGTATCCACAAATTCTTTACTATAGGCTACATTCATCGATGCCTTCTCTGCTATCTGACTGATAGCCTCTTTAAGAGGAAGCTCTTTGATACTAATCGATATTTTTTGCTGTTGTGCATAAACAAAAGCAGTGACAAATATGCACATTAGGGTTACAATACACCTTCTGCCGGTGGATGAAAAAGGAGAATCTTTTTCCATAATATTAGTTTTTAAAGTTAATAGTTCAATATCTATTAGCTAATACACAAGAGATATTAAAAAGTATTACGGCAAATAAGTTAATGAATATTAATTCGGAAAATATAGGAGAACTTGCCGGAAATCAATCCATACTTGATAAAAAGAAAGAAAACACTTCAAAGGTATCGTTTTTAATAGCAAAAATAGAAAGGGGTAGATAGTATTTTCTCATTTAATGCATAAATTAGTGTCTTTACCTGAAATAATTAATACCTTTGAGTGCACAAATTAATTCGTCGGACTATAGTTAATCTTTCAAAGAACTATAGTCCGACGAAAGGAACACTATAGCCAATGTTGCGTCGGACTATAGTCCGACGAATAAAATCAGACAATCGGAAACTATATTTACTGAATAACTAAAAACAAAATAAAACATGAGTGTTTATTACGATCTTTATGCCAGTGGCAACCCACAAAAAAAGGATGAACAGCAGCCACTTCACGCACGAGTGATTCCATCGGGAACTCTTAATGCCAAGAAATTCATAGAGTTAGTATCTAAAAGCAATGGTTTCAGCCAAGCCACTATTGAAGGATGCCTGCAAGCAGTTACTGACGAATTACAGCATTGGTTAAAGCAAGGCTGGATTGTGGAAGTCGGAGAATTAGGCCATTTCTCTTTATCTCTGAAATGCGGGCGGCCAGTAATGGAAAAGAAAGAAATCCGTTCTTCTTCCATCCATCTGAATAAGATAAACCTTCGTGTCAACAAGAAATTCCGCGAAAGCATGGAACCGTTACAGTTGGAACGTATGGAATCCCCCTATCGCAACGACGGTAGTCTCGATGAAGACAACTGCCGCACTGTCCTTATGCAACACCTAGAAAAAGAAAGTTGCGTCACCCGAACTGATTTTATGAAACTGACCGGAATAAATCGGGACAAGGCTATCGGGCTATTGAATAAGTACATAGAAGAAGGAATGATACGAAAGTATGGAGGAGGTAAGACGGTAGTATATTTAAAGAAATAAAGCGACTAAAAAAATGTGTCAAAAGTGAAGCTATAGAAAAATGCTTCAGGTTTTTGACACATTCATTATTTACTATTCAAAGCGAACTTCAGAGATACCTACGGATTTTCCCTGTTGAGCATCTATATTCAAGCGTATAGCCTCTACCTCAACATTACTACTCGGATGGATAACATTAAACCTGTCCTTACCCAACTGATAAGAATCTGTAACATATAATTCAAGAACTTTCCAGATTCCTTTTGATTTATATTCCACCTTCCAGCTTACAGGTAGCAGAATGTTTTCTTGAGGATTCTCCAACCAATATACGGAAAGAGAGTTTAAAGTATACGGAGTTTTAAAATCGAACGTCAATTGTTGTCCTTTTCCATTCTCTGCAGGAATAGAGACCCATCTCTCCAAACTAAAATCAGCAGAAGAAGTAGCCACTTTCCCATCGCAAACTGCCTGCTCTGATATTGCATTTCCACTTGCGACAGACGAAGCCGATATTTTCCCAATCGAATCCATATACTTCATTTCTCCTTGTTGCAACCCTACAGTCGAAACCTCCTTATTCAGCCAGACAAGCATTGTACGATTATCTCCTCTGTTACACCAGGCATAATAAGGCACTAAAGAAATTCCGCCCACTTTTATAAAATCAAGCCCCTTCAGTTCACCGGTTTCTTCAATCGTAACCTGTGCCTTTTCTTCCGTCGCATCGCCCAAGAATAATTGCTGAACAGGTCTTCCATTATCTATTTCTTCCGCACAATAAACCAATGGACCACGTGTCACAGCAGTTTTCCCCACATTATCCTCCACTTCCGGAATACAGTCGACAAAACGAACAGGCATTGGCAATTCAAGCTCTACTATATCGCCACTCACCCAGTCACGTTCTATTACTGCGAAACCTTTCTTCATCACATACTTCACTTTTTCTCCGTTTACACGCACCTCAACTGGCAGGTGCCGCTGTTCTTCGTAAGGATAAAGTCCGCCCGGCACAAATTCATCTTTCGTTGCCCAAGTAGGAATACGCATGCTTATTGAAAAACGTTCTTTCTTCTCCGGAATAACAACAAGGCGTACTTTTCCGTCAAATGGATACCCTGATTCTTGCTCCAAAGCAACTTTTCCTCCTTTCAAAGGAATCGTTGTCCTGCTTCCACCATAAAGAGTAAGATAGATATTATCTTTACTATAAGCATACATATATCCCGGAACTTGCAGGATGAGGCGAGAGATATTAGGAGGACAGCATGCGCATCCGAACCATTCGGCCCGGCCACCATTACCATGATTAAAACGCCTTTCTCCATCAGCTTCCAAAGGGTTCACATAGAAGAAACGATCCCCCTTCAAGTTAATTCCGGCTAAAGCATTATTGAATAAAGACAGCTCGGCAATATCCCAGAATTTCGCATCACCGCTACCTAGAAATAATCCTTGATTAAAAAACACATTTGCTACAGCAGCACATGTCTCGTTATAAGCTGTCAGATTAGGTAACTCATAAGGAGCACCGAAACCCTCCATACCTTCTACTGCACCCAGCCCTCCGGTTATATGCATACGTGTTGTTACCAGATTATTCCATATAGCCTGAAGTGCCTTGTCATAATCATGGAGTCCGGTCAGTGCGTCCACCTGTGCCATAGCCGTATAAAGATAAGCCGCACGCACGGCATGTCCCACCGCTTCCGTCTGTTGGCTGACCGGTGCATGTTGTTGTGCATAAGTAGCTGCCATCACCCCTTCACCCTCCGGACGGTAAGTAACTCCGCGAATCTCCAGAAATTTTTTAGCCATATCAAGATACAATGGATCATTCGTCACCCGATACAATTTACAAAGAGCCAGTTCTATTTCCTCATGTCCGGGAGCCTGATTAACCGGTTTTCCATTATTATAATTTGGATCTCCTCCTTCAAAGAAAACCTTATTCACATGTTTGGCACTCTTAATAGCAACATTTAACAGTTTATCTTTACCTGTTGCCTGATAATAAGCAACAGCGGCCTCATACAGATGCCCTACATTATAGAGTTCATGGCTATGCACCAACCAAGAATAAGGTTTCTCTCCCATCTCACGAGGATCAGGATTACCACAAATATGAGAAATGTACAGATACCCGTCTTCTTGTTGAGAAGCAGCGATCAACTCTGTCACATCATCCATGAACTTTTCCAGTTTCTCATCCGGCTGTATCATAAGTGAGTAGGCAACTCCCTCCATTACCTTATATAAATCCGAACTGATGAAACGATGTGTTTCCGGCAGTTCGGTGGGTTTACCTGCACGAAAAGCAGCACAACGCCTGAACCGTTCAACAGCCGGTGCACTCTGATAAACAGAAAAAGGGACTGTAACGCTTATCTCTGTCTTCATTCTTTCTTTCCAAAAACCATCAGTCAACGTTACCTGATTAAAGGGGATGGGGATGATCTGCTGTTCTTCCTCCACACAAGCCGTCGACAAGATGCACAAACTAAATCCTACTAATAGATGTCTCATTCCTATTTCTTTTTAATTATTACTTGCGTATATTTATCCATGACCGGTATTTCCAGCCGACAAAACGGATGCGCCTGATTCATTATTTCAAAATCTTTCACTTCTTTTTGTCCAGCTATAACAGTATACTTTCCTTCAGGAAGTTTACCTTCAAGAGTCATCCTTGTATGATGAGGTTTACCAGAACGATTTTCGATGACAAAAGCAAGCTCATTTGTTTTTTTCAACGTAACAGGATAATCCTTTCTGAAACCATCCTGCTCTAATTCTACCGAAAATTGGACAGGTGTAAGAAACCGTATCTGTCTGCGTACTCCGTCATACGGAACCATACTAATTGTTCCTTCTTTGTCCACAGTCACATTGCCTCCATAAGCTATCAGCCCAAAATCGTGATCATCCACTAAATAGACTCCGGCTCCATGAATTCCTCCCGTAAGCCCGTGATCTATTTCACCATCATATCGCCACGGTGCGCGTCCGGTTTTTATGTAACTCATATAGGTACGGGAATTCTGATAAGGAGAAAACGCCCAGCCCACAGCTCCATCATTTTCTTTCCCTTTATACCAATACCCAAAGTCAGTTTGTTGCGTACCTGTATTCATCAACGCCCATGAAGCTAACAAAGAATTATAGCCATAATTAATATACTTCTCCGGTTCACTGGAAAATTTATACGCATAATCCAGCAATGCCACCCCCCCCATCTGCGTCATATAATCGAGATTTACGTACTGTCCACTCCATGCCGTACCCAAATTGGCATATCCAGGTTCAAAAATTCCGCGCAAAGCAAGATTCCCATCCAACTGATTTTGCATGAAACGTTCTATGGAGACAGTGTCAAATGAGGTATACGAATACCATTTTTTCTTATTCTTATCATACCAGAATTGCTCCTCCGGTTGCATTGGATTCAACTTTGCATATTCGGCAATGTAATAGGAGGATTCAAAGGCAGTGCGGTCAACAAACATCTCGGAACCGAACGGCCAGGGATCTTCATAAATCATATATGTCACCTTCTTTTCCCATTCACGACGTAATCTAGCTGCTGCTTCTTTCCTGCCTGTATTTTCTAATGCAGAAATAATATATAACAAATACCTTTCATGAAAATTTCCTTGCTTATAAGCCCAGTCAGTCCAACCGTGGAAAGCCCACTGCTTTCCCATCAATATATTGTATGGCACTTCAAAATAGGCCATCGCCGTACGGTAAGCCCGTTCTAAATATCCATTCGCATCCAGGTAAGTCACCATATCCGGGTGATCTTTCGCAATCCGGTACAGATTATAATAAATAGCAAAATGAGTGGTATAATCAAACGTTCTCCACATGCGTCCTTTGCCTGAACCTCCATCTTCATATCCTCCATATTTACCACTGCGATTCTGATACCAGTTTTCACTTCCATAGATACCATACGGATAGGGGAATTCCTTATCTGTACGTTGCAGTTTACCCCAAACAAAATTCTTCTGATAATATTCCAGCGAAGCTATTTCGTCCTTATCCGGATATATCACATTCTTTTCACTTACATAAATAGGCTTACTATTCGAAGGATCATCAGAACCTCCCACCAGAAATTCTTCCCGAAGTTCCCCTAAATAGTCGGGTGAAAGCAGTTCTGCTTTTTTCATATCCCACAAACTATACAAACCATTATACCACTTCGTCGAATCCCGATGCTGCTGTTTGTCTACAATAAAACGGGAACGTTTCTTTATGAGCGTTTCTAAAGGTTCTGTTACAAAAAAATCCAAATAACATATTTGTCCGTTTCCATAGTTTACCGTAATCAGATTCTCACCTAAACGGGAAAAACGAAACTTATAAATATACTTGTTATCTTTCGTCTTGCCTATATTAGCTACTTTGATTTGCTCCGGATACTCAACAGTTAACTGCTCAACGGGCAACTGTGTCTGTAAAGCACAATACACTTCCATTTCGGGTGTTACTACCATTCCCGGAGCAACTTTCACCAAGACATTTCCTTTATCATACAATTTTCCCCTTAAATCAGTGTAGTCTTTGGCTACAGTAAAATTAAAGCCTGTGAGGTAACGATGATAAGGGGCCACCGTCTTTGAGGTAGAGGGTATTCTCCAGGTATCGTTCGCCCGATCGACAACATTCGTTGCATGCAAGTAATACTTACCATCCCAAGTTGCATATTCCATAGCAGTTCCTTTTTTCATTGACATCAATAAAATATCCCCTTGACCGGTATATGGTATCCAATAGAGAAAAGAAGAACTTCCATTTAAAGAAAAATGTCTATTCAGGTTTTGACAAGCCTGTACAGATTCATCAATTGCTCCAATCGGTACTGTCAGGCACATATCCATAATATTAACCGTATGACGGCTACGGTTGAAGAATTCAATATCCCATTCAATCTCTTCTCCACTAACAGTGAAGGTCTGATAAAGCCGGACTCCGGCAGGAAACTGCCAGAATAGCTGAATTTTTCCCGCTGTATTTTCCAGTATTTCAGGCTGTAAATCAGAAAGATTAACAGAGTAAGCCTTATTGTCAGCAAGGTAATTAAAATATAAATCTCCCAGAATCTTTCCTCGATCGACATAGTTCCTATGATGATCGCTTCCTTCGAAAACAAGTAATTTCAGCCCCTTTCCATCTGGATTGACCTCAATTCGTGGGACTACAGCTGACACTGTAGCCCCACAAAAACCTAGCCAAGCCAACAAAACGGTCATACAAAGCTTCATTCTCATAAGTTCAATTTTTCACTGTTATTTTGAATGTACTTAAAGATCTTTTGTGAGCATAATCGTTCAATGAATTACTTCTTTGATCGCTATAATCTATACCACTATAGTTCTTATCACCTACGTTGGTAGCTACAGCCGTAATGGTAAATTCACCGGGTTCGGTATAAATATACTTATAAGTTTTCTGGATTCCTCCAGTCGCATACACAGAGCCCAAAGAAACACCTGTATGCCACGGTTCATATTCGTCCGTTCCCATCTCGATAAACGAGAGGTATACGTCTCCCTGAAAACCTCTATACTTGGCATAATCTGCTTCGTGAACGGGCAAGCCTGTTGCAGGATTAAGTTCACATTCATAAGCCTCATCTATTCCATCCCTATCCAAATCATATTTATAAGGCGAATCATCAGCCGCTGCATAAGTAGAACGTCCATTCACATACATATCGACTTGACGGAGCACTAGCTTTTCTCCATCATTCAGAAACTGTTGCAAATATGAATCACGGTTATACATTTCTCCGAGTTTATAGAAACCTTCTGTCGGTCTGCCGGAAATGGGATCGTTCGTTTGAAATGCTCCGTAAGAACGTTCGTCCATAAGAGTGCTGTATTTATAACCGGCAGCATGTCCGGCAAAATCCGCCAGTTGTTCTGTATGTAATCCAAAATAGGCAGCTACCCAGGGATCATTAGAATATTTTCGGATAGCACGATCCGCATCACAAGCAACAAAGCGGCTCTCAATCACCGTATTACCAGGCTGATTATCAAGGCCTCCCAAAATATGAATATCCGGTTTCATCCGTATACCTGAAGGAATCCTGCGATCTGATACTGTAAACTTCAACTGATTAGTCCCGATATAGCTCATTTCCATCAATGCTTCCGGAAAATCCCCTTTCTTATAAGAAATCAGTTGGATATTTTCTATCGCACCGAAAAATTCAAAATCCTTTTTCACCTCTTCAACAGTCTGATAATTTTTGAAATACTTATAGAATAATGTCTTCTCTCCATTCTTCGCATAAGAAACCCGATAGCCTTTTTCATAGAAACTATTCCAGTCATTTTCCATGATTGCCTTGATGCGCGAACGTTCGAACATTTTCCCTTCATCTCCCGTAAAGAGAGAAAGATATTGGGCATCTGTAGAAATTGTAATTGTCACTTCGTCTCCGACTTTGGGATTCTCCGGAGATACGGTTACCTGAACGGACGGAGCTTCCACATCTGAACCGAACTTTTCACATGATGCCATAACAGACATCATCATTATCATAATTAAAATAGATTGATATGTTTTCATATTATTCTGACAATTAAGTTAATAGCCCGGATTTTGCTTCATTTCCGGAAAGAATGACAACTCTGTAAATGGTATAGGCATCAATACGCGATATACTTTCTCTTCATTGAAAAGATGCCATAAATATTCTCCTCGAGCAGGGTCACCATAAGGTGCGTAGAATTGTAAAGGATCACGATAACGGCAAATATCTTCCAGATCTTTCATTGCAATGTCCGGAAAACGGGCTACATCGAGCCAGCCACAATCATCTTCAGCCGCAAGTTCCCTCAAACGTTCATACATCAATTCTTTCAACGCATTATTTGCACTTATATCCTCCGGAATCATCATAACAGAACCTTCCTGATAGGTATAAGAAGCATCCCCCTGACTGGTAAACATATCTTTTACAGTGCCTTGATTACAAGCTCTATTCCGGACAATATTCATCGCTTTCACTCCTTGCGAAATTGTCCCTTGCATAATCAGGGCTTCTGCTTTGAGTAAATAAATCTCGGCCAATCGTAAAACCGGATAATCAACTCCTGCATAATTAATATCAAAAGTCGAAGCGATCTCACTCGGATTCAAATTACGGAACTTGCCAAGTTGCCACCAGTTACAATTCCACAAGTTAGGTCTGTTTGCTCCATTGGCTTCATTTTGCCACCAGTTTCTTTCGTGTGTTTCCAGTGCCACTTCCATTACTTTCAATTGATCTTCAGAATAATGATTTCCTTTACCCGGCTCAATATAGAAATTCGTACCAAGTTCACGTCCGGCAGGTTCAAATACCCATAGTCCGACTGGAGCACTTCCACTACTGGGACCGGTGACCCATCCTTTCACAGAGCTCCACATACGGCGGGTGAAATCGCCCGTAATTGTATATTTCCCAGTGCTTTCATACAGATTCTGTAAATCATTAGGAGTGGTTCCGGCTTTAGGAGATTCTGCATTAAATCTATCTATCTGCCCATAGTCACGACATACCTCCTTGAAACTATAATTATGTTCCCACATCGGAATATCATACAACAATGTCAGCCAGGAAGTCAGGTGTACGCCATTGGTCGCTCCATACTTGGCTTCTCCTGCAAATCCCATCGGTATCTTATTACCGGTTCCAATCCCTTCTTCTGCAAGTACACTGAACATAATTTCTTTATTGCGTTTCGTAAATACGGCTGGATAATAATCTTCCAACTCATAACTGCCATAAACTCCGGAGATAATATCATCACATAATTTAACTGCATCTGCATAAAGAGAAACAGTAGATAATTCCCCTGTTGTATTTTCTGCAATTTTATCTCCATACATTTCGGCACGACGAATATAGGACGCATGAAATATCTTCGTCTTTGCCAACATACCAGCTACTGCTCCCCTAGTCACACGTCCGTAAGCGATTCCCGAATTATTATCAGCACACTTACTCAAAGCATACTCCATTTCGTCATATAAAAATTTAAAAACTTCCTGCCGGGTAGCACGTGGCACGTAAGCAGGCTTGGGGCCCGTCGGTTTGGTTATTAAAGGCACGCCGCCATAATAACGATAAAGTGTAAAATAAGCGTATGCACGTAAAAAACGGACTTCACCTATCAACATTTCAGTAGCAGATCCTTGTATGGCAGCCTTCTCTAATGAAGAATTGCTTATACTGGAATCAATAGCGTCCTGATGTGCCTCCAGATTCTCTAAAATCTGATTAGCTTGGGCAATGTAAGCATACAGTTTTGACCATAAATTCAATACGCTACCCGAACTAGCTGTCAGAGCAAAAGGACCTTCGTTTATCAGAGATGGCATCATAAAGCGATCTTCCGTCATAATTCCATCATTGGTGTTACCTGCATTAGCATATAAAATTGCAACGTTACGTAAGGCAGCATCATAGGAAGTATAGAATGTCTCTGCCGGAAGTTCGGTTTTCGGCAACTGATCAAAGTAACCCTCGCACGATACCAGTACAAGAGATGATAAAAGGATAAATAATATTTTTTTCATAACAGTACCAGATTAATATTTAAAATTAAATGAAAATACATGTGATCTTGCATACGGATAGGATGAAATATCAACTCCCGGCAAAATCCGATTACTGATAGAGTTTCCACTACGTACTTCCGGGTCGTACCCTGAATATTTCGTGAGACAGAACACATTATTAATAGAATAGGTAAAAGACATATCTTTTATCTTCCAGGCATTCAATATCTTTTTAGGTAAATGGCAGGTAATTGCCAGATTATTCATCTTCAGGAAGGAACCGTCTTCCACCATCTCGGAATTGGACGCTGCCCACATATATCCTGACCAAGAAATAGGACCGGGACCGGTAAACGTACCTGTCGGGTTGTTAGCAAACCAGGCATTTTTATAATAGACAGATGACTTATTACGAATATCACCGTTATTCATCAGGTTGTATATGTTACCATTAATAATGTCATTACCATACGACCAGCTGAAATCCATAGCCAACTCAATAAACTTCCAGCGGAAATGTGTATTCAGACCTCCGATAAATACCGGATTCACATCTCCTATCACAACACGGTCTTCCATATTGATTTTACCATCCCCGTTTATATCGGCAAAGGAAGGGAATCCGTAGGGCATTTCTCTCTCTGTTGCATACCACCAAGGAGAATCGGCACTACCCACACCATTACTATCGGAATACCAGTTACTACGAATACCTTCCATTTGTAATCCGTAAAACAGTCCTAACGGATAACCCTCTTTGATAAGCACATTCTCCGTACCCGAAGCAGAACCGACAGGGCGACTTTCAAGCATTTGGTTCTCTGTACCCAAACTTAACACTTTGGACTGATTGGCGCTAAAATTAATCGTAGCATTCCAACTGAAATCTTTTTTATCGATGATTAGTCCACCCACACTGATTTCAAATCCACGATTACGTACAGAACCGATATTTCTCGTCACTTTACTAAATCCGGACATACGCGGTAAATTTTGTTCCAGAAGCATGTCTTTGGTCTTTTTAGTATATAAGTCTACAGAAATATTGAGACGATTATTAAACATATCCAAATCCAGACCACCATTAAACTCTTCTGTCACTTCCCAACTTATATCAGGGTTTGCCATACGATTAGTATATAATGCAGAGATTGTACCATCACCGAAGACAGCTTGCCGACTACTTGACGCCAACGTCTGTGCATAAGCATAGGATGCAATCTGATCATTACCAACCTGACCATAGCTGAAACGCAACTTCAGATTATCAACATTCTTTTTCAACCATGACACATTCTTGAAAAAATTCTCATCCGAAACCCTCCAACCAATAGCACCTGAAGGGAAAAATCCCCACCGATTGTCCGGAGAGAACTTGGAAGAACCGTCCGCACGCATAGAGGCTTTGAGAAGATAACGGCCTTTATAGGAATAGTTTGCCATAAACACACCGGAAAGCATGGCTACCTTTTCATAACCAACCGTTGGAGACTTCACGTGATTTCCACTTTTTGCATCATATATTCCTTCCCAACCCAAATCTGTATTAAACTGGGAATATTCCTGACCAAAGGTTTCATATTTATTCGTGTTGGCTTCATATACAGCGTTTACAGACAAATTGTGCACTTCGTTAAATACTTTATTGAAACCTGCTTGTACTACCCCTCTTAAATTCAGTGCATTTTGCGTCCCATAAGATGCCCATCCATTATTGTCATAACCTCGCTGAATAGTTTTAGGAACAAATTCTTTTATTTCCCCTTTAGGAGTGCGTACACCCATTCCCGCTTTCACAAACCAATTATCTGTGATGTTATAGACAAGTTCCGCCTGACCGAAAAAAGTATGATTCTTATTAGAATAATCAATATCCTTGAGCTTTCGATAAGGATTATCCATTTTACCTGTATAATACAAATTATCATCTATTTCCTGAAAAGTCCATTCCTTAGGAACTAACGGAGAAAATGTCTGTATTTCATTGAAGATATTGCCTTCTGTCCAAAAAGCACCGCTCCGTATATTATGTTCATAAGATATATTTGTATTCAATATCAACTGCGGAAGGAGCTTTATGCTGTTATTCGTCTGGAAATAAAAACGCTTAAACCCTGTATTAACTGCAATTCCGTCTTCATTCATAAAGGATAAAACCGTAGAGTTTTGTATTTTCTCCGTTCCGCCTCTATATGAAACTTCATAGTTTTGTTTGGTTCCATTCTGAAGACAAAGATCCGGATAGAATTGAAAACGGGAAGGATCTGTATTCCATATCTGGTCTTTATATTCCTGATAGAAATCTGCATTCTGCCATTGACCATTCATTACCATATCCCGCATATAAGCTCGCATATAGTCCTCCGCACCTAACATAGAGATAGAGTTTGCCAGTTTACTAATTCCATAGGAGGCTTTTACCGAAATCTCACTCATCCCCGCAGAACCTTTTTTGGTAGTTATCAGCACTACTCCGTTGGCACCTTGTGCGCCATAAACTGCGGTGGAAGATACATCTTTCAATATAGAAATGCTTTCAATAGCATCAGGAGAGATGGTAGCCAGAGGATTGTCAAGCGGATCATCCGAGATCGGGATGGGAAAACCGTCGACCACATAAAGAGGAGAGCTTCCCGCTGTAATAGAACTGGCTCCACGCACCTTAATGGTAATTCCCCCGCCAGGGGCCCCATCATTGTTCATCACCTGAACTCCTGCAATTTTTCCCTTCAACGCCTGTTCCATACTTAATGGATTGGTTTTCATAAATTGTTCGGAATTCAAACTGGACACAGAACCTGTTAAATCAATTTTACGTTGTGTCTGATATCCTGTAACAATAACTTCATCAATCTCAATACCTGATTTCATCACGACATTGATCTGTGGCTGATTTCCCACAGTTTTTTCAACTGTTGTCATTCCAATCATTGAATATACGATAACCTGACCCGGAGTCACATTATTCAGAGTATACTTCCCATCTATATCAGTGATAGTTCCATTTTGTGTGCCTTTCACTTTTACATTTACTCCCACTAAAGGCTGCTCATCTGTTTCTTTGACGTAGCCATAGATACTTTTCTTTTCCTGTGCAAAGCTCCCGATCGATAGAGATAAAAACAGACATAACAGCAGAAAGGACCTCACCATATTCCCCATACCTGTCTTGAGTTTTGGTAGATAACTTTGATTCATAATATTAGTAATTTAGTCATTAAGATTATATTATTCTTTTTTTAGAGAAGGTGTCAACTTTAAAAGGAAGGATATCCCGCTGACATGAAATAAAGAAGGTCTGTTCATAGGCATTATAATTAGTTGGTTTCAATGGCAAATGTAGAGAAAAAAGCATCTAAACCATAAAACTATAAATTATTCACTTATACTTATGTTCACATTTGCACTACCAATGCACAAAGTGAACATGAATACTACTTTATAACCAATAGTTACAGCCAAATTCATTTTTATTTCAGACATTTGCGACGTACACAATTCTTATACGCATGAAAACATTTACATTAACCCTGATACTATTATTCTCGACTATTACTTATGCACAGCAGAATGAGTTCATTTTCCATAATTTGGGAAGTAAACACGGGTTGACCTATAGCGCAGTCAGGGATATTGTGCAAGACAACAATGGATATATCTGGATCGCTACTTTAAAAGGGCTTAACCGATATGACGGATATAATATCAAGCAATTTTATAAATCAGAAGACGGATTATCATCAAATTGCATTGAACGCATACTCCTCATCGGCAAAGACTCTTTATTGCTGGGAACTAATGAAGGATTATGTTTGTATGATGCACAAAAAGAAAAGTTCTCATCGATTCCTTCCCCAGACAATAGCAATTTTTACGTGTCAGACATGGCCGAAAACGGAACAAAGGTTTTTGTAGCTTCAACGGCAGGATTACATATCTACGACAAACGTTCACAAAATATAAACCGCTTATTTAAAGGCAGGCTCCTAAAGATTTCCCTTGACATCAATAGCAATATATGGGGAATAACTCCAGATACAATTTATTGTTTTCGCAATAGTGGATATATTATAAGGAAGTATGCGGCTACAGAAGTATCGCCACAATATTCCATCCAATTTTCAGCTATTTACAGGGATTCACAAGGAACTATATGGCTGGGAACTACCGAAGATGGACTATACCGTTATAATAAAAGCCGGGAAACTTTTCTCCCTGTTACTCTCTCATCTCAAGATAGAAAAAAAATCCGTTATATACGTTGTCTGAAAGAAGACATGCGCGGAAATTTATGGATTGGGACAGAAAACGGCCTCTTCATTTACGACTATACGGATGATAGTTACAAACACTATCTGCAAGATTCCAATCTATCACAAACCGGATTGTCTGACAATGCCATATATTCCATCTATAAAAGCCGGGAGGAAATGATGTGGATCGGTTCTTTCTTTGGCGGAGTGAACTACACAAGCCTCATTGATAATAAATTCAGCTATATACTGCCTGACAATGGGAAACAAGCATTGAAAGGAAAAGCAATCAGCAATATCATAAAAGATAGTAAAGGTGCTTTATGGTTCGCATCTGAAGATAACGGTATCTCTATCATATATCCCGACCAAAGCATACAGCACCTCAATAAATCAACCTTTCCTAAATTGAATGGAAACAATGTACATGCATTAATTGAAGATCCTTCAGGAAATATCTGGGCAGGAAATTTCGTAGACGGATTGCATAAAATAGATGGCAACCGACATGTCCAGTCTTACAAGAACATAACAGGAGACAGTATCGGGCTGTCAGATAATTCAATATACAAACTATATATTCATAATAACGATTCAATGTTCATAGGGACTAGTTCCGGCATAGATATTTACCATTTCAAAGATGACAGGTTTACTCGCTTTCTCCCCCATATTTTTAAAACAATACGCGTAGATGATATTCTTCGGGATGCTCATAACTGTCTATGGTTCGCAACACACTTTGATGGAGTTTTCATGTATAATCCGGACACTCGAAAGATTACTCAATACCGGAAAGGAAAGAAAGGATGCGAAGAAATAATCAGTGATAATATTTATTGCAGCTTTATGGATTCCAGAAAAAGAATATGGTTTGGCACAAGCAATGGAGGACTTATGTTATACAATCGCTCCAACAACAGTATGGAGATATACGGCAAGGACAATGAACTGAAACAAAGAGATATCTACTCCATACAAGAAGATTTGTCGGGGCTGTTATGGATGAGTACAGATAATGGCATTTACTGTTTCAATCCCGACAACAAAAGCTTTACTCACTATCTGGTAGCCGACAATCTTATCTCAAATCAATTTAACGCATGTTCAGGATATAGAGACACTGATGGTACTATTTACTTTGGGAGTATCAATGGAGTCTGCTTTTTCCATCCGGAAGAATTAAACCAAGCTAACGCTACACAAAATATTCATATCACTTTTTCCGAATTTAAAATTTTCAACAAGCATATACAACCGGATAAAAACGGAATAATAGAAAACAACATCGACAACACCTCGAATATTGATTTAAAACATGACATGAATACACTTACTTTTGATTTTCTAATCATTAACTATAATGATAATTATCAATCACAATATATCTGCGAATATCGTCTGGAAGGCATAGAGGAGAATTGGAATATTGCACAACAAATGCCACAGTCCATTACTTATACACTTCCTCCGGGGAAATACAAGTTCCATGTACGGGTCATTCATAAGAACGGCTCAATCATTGAACAACGTGAAATAAATGTTCATATCCAGCCCCATTTTCTCGCAAGCAAATTCATGATATCTGTTTATTTCATTATAGGCATCTGCATAGCATATATGATCATTCGTTTCTACAGGACACGTATGAAAGATAAAATGGATATCAAGATAGAACGAATGGAAAAGAATAACTTACGAGAACTGAATAAGCATAAACTTAATTTTTTCACTTTTATAACCCATGAATTCAAAACTCCCTTATCCATACTCATGGCTATATTCGAAGATATATCCATAGGGAAAGAAAAACAATTGGAAAAAGAGGAAATAAATATCATCAAACGGAATATCCAGCGACTTCAGTTTCTCATCAATCAGTTACTGGATTTCCGCTCTGTAGAAACAGACCATGCCAGTATAAAATATGTAAAAGCAGACATCATGGGTTATGGAAAGGTTATATTCGATTTGTTCACTCCTGTTTTCAAGCAAAAACAAATACGATATCTATACAAATCAAGTCCGGAAACTTTTTATACGATTTTTGACCAAGACAAAATAGAAAAGATTATCAGCAATTTATTAAGCAATGCTTTCAAGCACTCTGATGCCCAAAGTGAAATAAACTTTAGTATTGAAGTGGATAAAAACACGGAACGACTCATTCTTTCATGCCAAAACACAAGTTCTTATATCCACCCAGAACAACGCGAAGCTGTTCTGCAACCATTCCATAAAACAGGTTCAAAAGATACGAAATATTCCAATACTGGGATCGGATTGGCACTGGTAAACGGATTAGTACAACTATTATCGGGTACTATCGACATAGAAAGCAAACAAGAAACCGGAACTACTTTTATTATTCAATTACCGTTAGTAAAAGATACAAAAGACATGATTGTGCCGAACAAAATGCCTAATATTGTGAATTCACCTGATATTGTCGCCGACACAGTCTATTTGCTGGACAACTCTATACAAGAAGAAGACATTAATTATCAGGAAAAAGAAAAAAAGTTATCGATACTTCTAGTTGATGACAATCCGGATATTAACAAAATCCTAAAAAGTAAACTTTGTAAAATATATAAGGTTAAAAGCGCCTATAACGGACGTGAAGCAGTTGAGATTCTTAAAAATCACATTATTGACATAGTTATCAGCGATATTATGATGCCTTTTATGGATGGATATGATTTAAGTAAATATATAAAAACATCACATGAATATTCACATATACCGGTTATTCTAATCACGTCACAACCTTCTAAAGAGAATGAATTGCAAGGCTTATCAGCCGGTGCGGACGCATATATCGAAAAGCCTTTCACTTTCGACGAACTGAACTTGAGAATTACCAATCTGCTAAAAGCTAAAAATAATATCCGCGCACATTATCAGGATATGAAAATATTCGAGCTCAATGAAAAACTGAATAATAAAGATGAGGAATTCATCAATACTCTAACTCAATATATCCTGGAACACATACAGGAATCTGATTTAAATGTCAACCACTTAGTAGAACACATGCAAATCAGTAGAACACATCTATACAATAAGCTCAAGAAACTGCTCAATTTAAGTATCACAGAGTTTATCAACAAAATAAAAATCGATGTTGCCAAGCTCAAAATTATTGAGACAAATCTTTCTTTTGCGGAAATCTCATGGCAACTGGGATTCAATAACCCAAGCTACTTCAGCAAAACATTCAAACGCTTTACAGGAATGACGCCAAACGAGTTCAAGAATAACCGAGAAAGAAACACACCTATTGAATAGTTATCGGTCAGTCACAATATAATTAACGAAACGTATATTTTATCAGAGAAAAACATAATGCCGACACAGAAATATAATAAAATTGCCTACCAAACTATCCTCATAAAAAAGGAGGCCGAGCCTATGTAAACATTGCAGAACACACAAATACTTATCACACAAAGTTTTACTTCAATATTAATTATTTTATTAACGCACTTCTTCAAAATCGCTTGCACAGCAATTTCCGATAGCATATCTTTGCAACGTGATCACAAAATAATAACTAGATTTACTAACGATTAAAACTATTAAGAATTATGGCACTGAAATATGTAGTCAAGAAAACAACCTTTGGCTTTGATAAGGAAAAAGCCGAAAAATATGTAGCAAGACCATTCAACGTGGTTACTGTTGATTTTAAAATGCTATGCGATCAGGTAACAAAAGTAGGATTCGTTCCACGCGGTACTGTAAAATCAGTACTTGACGGATTGATAGATTCACTGATAACCTATATGGAAATCGGAGCTTCAGTAAGCCTTGGAGAATTCGGAACGTTTCGTCCATCTTTCGGGTGCAAAAGTCAGGATGATGAAAAAGAAGTGACTACGGACACATTAAAGAACCGTAAAATAATTTTCACTCCAGGAAGTGTATTTAAAGGCATGATAAAATCAATAAGTATCCAGAAATTGGATAGTTCTAAAACCAATAGTCCTATCACCCCTGATGATGGAAAGGGAGACGATAAAGGAGAAGGAGGTGGTAGCGGGGAAGCACCGGATCCGGCAGCATAAGTAACGCAACATCATTATTTTTTTGAGACAAATCCGGCTTAAACGAGTTTAAGCCGGATTTGTTAATTTCTAAAATAGCTTGTTTTTCTCACAGAAAATCCCGATTATTGCAGCCTAATACTAATTGAAAGGGCTTCCATGAAAAGAGTCGATTCTGTTATATCTCTTATATATTCTCTATCAAAATCAGAAAAAAAACACTTCTCCTTGCAAGTCATCAAAGACAAAGAGGAAAAAGACTATCTGGTGATTTATGACATTATTACTAAGAGTAAACAGCCAAATGGGAATATAGTAAAAGAGGAGTTTTATAAACGCCGCCCCAATGGTTCTTTTGAAGTGTCTATTCAATATCTATATGAAAAACTAGTAGATACTTTGCTCACTCTGCGCAAAAAGAAAGATGTTTATTATGATCTGCTGAACGATTTGTGCAAGGCTCGTATGCTATATGAACGTTCATTATTTGAAGAATGCTTCGAAATCTTATCCGATACAATAAAACAGGCGCAATTTTACGAGAACAATGAAATACTGACAATTGCACAAAAGTTAGAATTAGAATATTTGCTTCGACTAAACTTCCCCAACATGACGGAGCAGGAACTTTTCCATAAACATTTCATCCAAAACGAAGCACTAAAAAAGATCCGGAAAATCACAGAACAATCTTCTTTACACAATTTATTAAAATATCGTCTTTCGCACATTGGCGCCATCCGAACAGCTAAACAAAAACAAGACATGAATGACCTGATGGTCAACGAACTTTATATAGCAGCTTCCTCCGAAGCGGAAGGGAACTTTGAATTGACACGAAATCATAAACTTTTTCAAGCAAATTATTTAATGGGAGCAGGGGACTATAGAGCTGCCCTGAACTCTTACAAAGAACTGAACCGTCTATTTGAACAGAACCAACAATTCTGGTCAAACCCACCCATTTATTATTTATCCGTACTTGAAGGAGTACTCGGAAGTCTACGATCAGTAGGCAACTATGATGAGATGCCCTACTTTATTGAAAAATTAAAAGAATTGATAGCAGAAGACTCGTCACTTGAGTTCAAAGTGAATGCTACCTGCCTGCTCTTTCAATACGAACTGTTTCCTTATCTGGATAAAGGTGACTTCCTTAATTGTACAGAACTCATGAACCACTATCAGGATTCGCTCTACGACAAAGAAGCATGGTTAAGTCCCATACGTAAAAGTGAATTATTACTTTATACAACCCTCGTACATATTGGTAACCAAAACTATAAAGCAGCAAAGAAATATATAAGTAACGCTATCATCGACCACAATATTAAATATCTACCACTGATGAGAACTATTCGCTTGGTTCGCCTCATCGCCTATTACGAAACACAAGAATACGAACTGATCAGACACGAATCACGCTCCATCACCAGAAGTCTCTCCTCTCCTAAAGAGCAAACATTTAAAACCGAACGAATTATTCTATGGTTCCTGAATAAAAGGAATCTCCCTATTTTGCTTAAAGACCGGGAAGCTTTTTGGGAAAAGCTATCCCCGGAAATACAAGAATTATATAATGATAAATACGAAAACCAACTTTTACGCCTCTTCGATTTTACAGCATGGATAGAATCGAAAATCCGGAAAGAGAAACTGTCAGAAGTCCTTAGATGGCATACAAAGACTAAAGAACTTTAAAATAGAAGGTTATTAATGCCTTTTATCATCACAAAAAAGCTGTATTCAAATTCATTTTTTCTCTTTGTAATTATATAAATAGACTTTATATATTTATCCTATCATTCCTTGCTATTCAAATAAAAGATCACATTATATCACTTTTGAAATTATATAAACCAATTATTAATGTAGAAAACGATGCATTATTATTTCTTTCATTTGTATCGTCTTAATTTTTAATACCATGGAAACTGTATCTATTCATAAACCCAAAGTAGTAGTGATTGGAAGTTGCAACACTGACATGGTTGTAAAAGCCAACAGACTACCAGTACCAGGCGAAACCGTCTTAGGCGGAACATTTTATATGAACCCCGGCGGCAAAGGAGCCAACCAAGCTATCGCTGCATCCCGACTAGGAGCAGAAGTTACTTTCATCTCCAAAATCGGATATGACTTATTCGGATTACAAGCTTTGGAAATATATAAATCAGAAAAGATAAACACTGAATTTATCTTCACTGATCAAAAGAGCCCATCAGGCGTAGCACTTATTTCTGTTGATTCTTTCGGAGAAAACAGTATTATCGTTGCACCAGGTGCAAGCCGCTCTCTCTCAATAGAGGACATCAATAAAGCGGAAGAGAAAATCAGGGAAGCGGATATCATACTTATGCAACTTGAAGTTCCGATAGAAACTGCAGAGTATGCAGCTACTATCGCCAATAAGTACAACAAAAAGGTAATACTCAATCCTGCGCCTGCATCTACCTTGAGCAACGCATTTCTTAGAAACATACACACCATACTTCCTAACCGAATTGAAGCCGAAATGCTATCCGGAATTAAGGTCATGGATATAGAAAGCGCCCATCGAGCCGCCAAAACGATAGGGGACAAAGGTATAGAAAATGTTGTCATCACATTAGGTAAAGATGGTGCTTATGTAAAGGAAAAAGATAAATATGCAATGATTCCCGCTAAACAAGTAGAGACAATAGACACTACCGGAGCCGGAGATGTATTCTGCGGTGCATTTAGTGTTTGTCTATCCGAAAAGCATTCATTGACAGAAGCTGTCGAATTTGCCAACGCAGCAGCGGCAATTGCCGTTACCCGTATTGGTGCACAGAGTGCCATCCCTTATAAAATGGAAGTTACTTTATAAAACATAAAAGACCTAGGTTAAATATAAATCTGATTCACATGAAAGTAGTAGTTATTGGAAGCTCAAACATCGACATGGTTGCCCAAGTCAACCATTTACCGGCACCCGGCGAAACTGTCGGCGATGCCTCTTTTATGCAATCCCTTGGAGGAAAAGGAGCAAACCAGGCCGTGGCTGCAGCGCGACTGGGAGGTTCCGTCATTTTTGTCACTTCATTAGGGAATGATATGTATGCCGATATACTCAAAAAGAATTTTGAAAAAGAAGGAATCACTACGGATTACATCATCAATGATAACCAGCATCCTACAGGAACAGCATTAATCTTTGTAGCAGATAGTGGGGAAAATTGTATAGCCGTAGCTCCGGGAGCAAACTACTCTTTATCTCCCGAATCAATCAATCACTTTTCCAAAGTAATTGATGAGACGGAAATAGTAGTAATGCAAGCCGAGATTCCTTACAATACAATTAAGAGTATTGCCCTATTAGCACAACAAAAAGGTAAAAAGGTTTTGTTTAATCCCGCACCTGCCTGTCTGATTGATGCAGAGCTGATGAAAGCTATTGATATTTTGGTAGTCAACGAAGTAGAAGCAGCTTTTGTATCAGGTATCAAACATACAGGAGACAATCTGGAAGAAATTGCCGAAGCATTGATTACGGCAGGTGCACAAAATGTTGTGATAACACTGGGAAGCCATGGCGTATATATGAAAAACGCTTATACAAGCGGCAGGCTTCCCAGTTACAAAGTGAATGCTATTGACACAATTGCGGCAGGCGATACATTCTGTGGTGCTTTGGCTGTAATGTGCGCTCAAAAAGAGATAGATATTGAAGCCCTCAAATTTGCTAATGCAGCGGCGGCAATTGCCGTCACTCGTTCAGGGGCTCAACCATCCATCCCTACTCTCGAAGAAGTGAACCACTTCATCCTAAAAAACGAATTACCTTATCGCTCAACTTCTAAATTTAATGAACATGAAAACCTACTCGAACCGACGATTCATTCTATCAGGTAGAAATCTTCTGTCAGCAACTGACGGTATAAGACATAGACTTATACTGTTACTTAGCTGTCTATTCATCTTCTCAATGAATATACATGCGCAAAACACTGTATCAGGTACTGTTAAAGATGGTAATGGGGAACCCCTACTCGGAGTTTCCGTTATCGTTAAACATGGAAAAACAACTACGGGAACCGTCACAGACCTCAATGGACATTATCAAGTGAAAGCAGAACCGAACGCTACTATTGAGTTCAGCTTTATTGGATTCAAATCAGTAACAGTACCGGCCAATCAGAAAATGATTAATGTGACCCTACATGACGATAATCAATTGCTGGATGAGGTAGTCGTTGTCGGCTATGGAACTCAAAAGAAGGTTAATTTGACAGGAGCCGTTAGTCAGGTCACAGCCGAAATACTGGAAAACCGCTCCACATCTTCCGTTACGCAAATGTTGCAAGGAGCTATGCCAAACGTCAACATTCAGGTAAATACCGGTAGCCCCGGAGCAGGCGGAACAATCTCCATTCGTGGAATGGGTTCCGTGAATTCCAGTTCTCCTCTTATTCTGGTAGACGGTATTCCCGGTAGTATAGATCAACTGAATCCGAATGATATAGAATCTATCTCCGTTCTTAAAGACGCTTCTTCAGCAGCCATTTATGGTGCGCGTGCAGCATTCGGCGTAGTCTTAGTTACCACTAAGAAAGCAAAATCCGGAAAAGCAAAAGTTTCTTATGATGGTTATTTCTCTTGGTCGAAGCCGACAGTCTCCACCGACTTTGTTACTTCGGGATATGACCACGCTTATATTTACGATACTTCATACATGGGACAAAAGGGGTTCATGGGAGCTGCTACCGGATATACAGAAGAAGATTATAAAGAGCTGGAAGCACGTCGGTATGATACAACAGAGCATCCGGATCGTCCCTGGGTAGTTACAACAACAGAAAGTGATGGCAGACAAAAATACAACTACTATGCCAATTTCGACTGGTGGAACTGGATGTATAAAGAAAGAATGCCATCCCAATCTCACAATGTCAGCATCTCCGGGGGCACCGACAAAATCCAATATTATGTATCCGCAAATTTCTATTCAAAGGATGGTATGATGAAACGGGTAGACGAGAAATATACGCAATACACTTTAACTTCGAAATTCAATGCAGAAATCAAATCATGGCTGAGAATTGGAAACCAGACGAACTATTTTGACAGCTCGCACACTTATCCTGGTGAAAATGCTGCCAATGCAGCTTTTGCCAGAACCATGATCAACTGTGCACCTTACTATGTACCCATCGGACCGGATGGCAACTATACCGGTTTGATGAAAAATGGAAAAGTCATCAACGAAGGTCGTGTAGCAGATATATATGGAGGCGTCTCCAAAGGGAATGTAGGAAAAAGACGTTTCCGAAATACATTCTCTGTTGAAATTACTCCCATCAAGAATTTATCCATAAACGCTGATTATACATTCGGATTCACGATGGATGATAACTGGAAACGCCAGGGATTAGTATATATCTCTAACGGGTATGCCAACGAAACGCAGTTGAGCACCACTTCCACTCACAAAAAAGACTATATACAGAAATCAATGTCTTATGACCCTTCACATGTATTCAATGCATACGCTACCTACGGTAACACTTTTGCAAAAGTTCATAACGTATCGGCAACAATAGGTATGAACTACGAAAAACAGCAAACACACGATTTACTTGGCTACCGGACAGATGTATTATCTGAAACATTGAATGATTTGAATCTGGCAACAGGAACAGGCGCATCAGACCTCAAAGCTACAGGAGGTGCATCCGCTTACGAACTATTCGGCCTTTTTTTCAGAGCCAATTATAATTATAAGGAACGCTATTTATTAGAAGTAAACGGAAGATATGACGGTTCTTCCAGATTCCTCTCCGGAAACAGATATGGTTTCTTTCCCTCCGTATCTGCAGGATGGAGAATAAGCGAAGAGCAATTTATGAAAGACCTAAACATCTTCGATAACCTGAAGATAAGAGCTTCATATGGTGTCCTCGGTAATCAATTGGGAGTAAGCATGTATCCCTATTCTACAATTACCCAAAAACAGTCTTCTTATATTGTTGGTAATTCGCTTGCCTATTACTTGACTACCCCCGCTCCCGTAGCAGGTGACTACACGTGGGAAAAAGTAGGCACCCTTAACATGGGTATAGATATCAGCGTATTGAATAACAGATTAAACTTCAGCGGAGACTATTTTATCAGAAAAACATCAGATATGTTCGTTGACGGTATTACACTTCCTGCTGTTTATGGCGCGAATCCTCCCCGACAAAATGCCGGAGAAATGAAAACAAAAGGGTATGAAATAACCGTAACCTGGCGTGACAATTTCAAATTGGCTGGAAAACCACTGAATTATGAGGTTTTCGGTTCTTTGGGTGATGCTACCTCTGAAATTACTAAATATCAAGGAAATGACACGAATATCTTAACTGATTATTACGTAGGAAAGAAAATCGGAGAAATTTGGGGTTATAAAACCGGTGGATTATTCCAATCGGATGAAGAAGCAACTGAATGGACAAGTAAGATAGACCAGTCGGCAGTAAACAGGGATATTTTAAAGAGCCAGGGAAAATGGTCTGTTGCTCGTGGAGGAGACGTAAAATTCCTCGACAAGGATGGTAATAATATTATCAACAATGGAGCAAATACACTTGACGATCATGGCGACCTTGAAGTTATCGGCAATGAAACACCACGTTATAATTATGGGTTTGGAGCAAATATCAACTGGTATGGGTTTGACTTTTCTATCTCATTCCAGGGTATTGGAAAAAGAGATTTGTATCCGAACAAAGAAATGGAAAAATTCTGGGGTTCATGGGGGCGTGTCAACAGCGCTTTCCTTCCCAAGGGAATTGCCGAACAAGCATGGTCGGAAGAAAATAAAGGTGCATACTTCCCTCGCCTCGAACGTGGTAGTGCAGCATACAATGATGATGGACAGATGCAAGTTGTCAACGATAGATACTTACAAAATCTGGCATATCTGCGTTTGAAAAATCTCTCGATAGGTTATACACTGCCGAGTAAACTTACAACTAAAGCAGGAATCGAACGATTAAGAATCTATTTCGCTGGTGAAAACCTATGTTATTGGTCACCTTTCAAGACTGACTATATAGATCCAGAACAAGCGATGTCTGCCAACGATGCACGTATTTATCCGTTCTCTAAAACGGTGTCCATTGGTGTAAACCTGACATTCTAAATTCCCCAAACTAAACATCTATTAAGTATGAAAACAACAACGATTATAAAAAAAGCCTTTTTGATAAGTTCATTATCGCTTTCGTTTTGCGCTTGTGATTTAGATCAGTTACCGCAAGATCAAATGACTCCGGAGAACTCTCTGAAGAATGAAACGGAACTTAAGTTATACATCAACGGACTTCTGCCCATGCTGTCAGGAGCATCCAATGTAGATAATGGAGCCAGCGTAGCCGCCGGAAGAATGATGGAAAAGACTGACGACGTGATATGGCCCACACTTCCCGATTATATGACTGGCAAAAGAAGCTCAACGCAATCAGCCGGAAGCTGGGACTGGGACAATCTGCGAAAGATTAACATCTTCCTAAAATATTCTGTAAACTGTCCGGATGAGACTATACGTGAAAAATACAATGCAATGGCCTACTATCTGAGAGCACAGTTTTACTATGACAAACTGAAGACATTCGGTGGAGTGCCTTGGTACGATACTGTACTCGAAGATAATAGTCCGGAATTGTACAAACCGCGTGACTCCCGCGAAACGATTGCGAACAAGATTCTGGAAGATTTGGATAAAGCCATAAAAAACGGTGTGGAAACCAAAAGTCTGAATGAGATAACCAAATGGACTGCATTGGCTCTGAAGAGTCGTTTCTGCTTATTCGAAGGAACATTCAGAAAATACCATAACATAGAAGGAGCAGAGGATTTTCTGAAAGAATGTGTATCGGCTTCTGAGGCACTAATGACTTCGGGGAAATACACTATTGACAAAGGAGAAGGAACGGATGTTGCTTACAGAGATTTATTTGCACAACCTGTTACAAACAATGCCAGTGACGTAGAAGTTATAACCGCCTATGCTTATAGCATTTCATTAGGCGTAAAACATAACACCAACTATTCTATCATTAACGCCAGTGGAAACCAGATTGGACTTAGTAAAGCATTCATGGATTCTTATCTGATGAATGATGGTAGCCGTTTTACAGACAGACCAGGCTATGAGACTATGATTTTTGGTGAAGAATTTGAAAACAGAGATCCACGTATGTTTCAGACAGTCAGATGTCCCGGTTACGCCCGCATTGGCAAGACCCATGATGTAAATAGGCTCTATGAGGCCATGCAAATCTCCGCCACTGGATACATGCCGATTAAGTATATACAATCTGGCGATTATGATAAACAGACCAGCAACGAAAATGATATCATCCTGTATCGTTATGCAGAAGTTCTGTTGAATTATGCCGAAGCAAAAGCCGAGTTAGGTACGCTTATCCAGACAGACTTGGATCAAAGTATCAAACTAATACGGGATCGTATCGGGATGCCGAATATGAATATGGCAGCTGCAAATGCTAACCCGGACCCAGTGTTGGCAGTACAGTATCCACTTGTATCAGGAAATAACAAAGGAGTAATTCTTGAAATCCGAAGAGAACGCAGAGTTGAAATGGTTATGGAAAATCTGCGTTATGATGATCTGATGCGTTGGAAAGCCGGCCATTTATTTACCGAACAATTCAGGGGAGTTTATTTTTCAACAGTCACCGCTCCTTCTACCAAGTATGATTTGGATAAACCGGCATATACAGTTAGAAACGCCAACTTTTACATTTATATAGGTGAACGTCCCGCCAATCTTACCGAAAAGAACTCAATCGGGCTAAATGTAGGTATCTTCTTGAGCAATGGCAATTCTGGTAATAAAGTACTCAATACAGATAAAGTAAAAACCTGGAATGAGGAACGTGACTACCTGGCTCCGCTACCAAGTTCCGCCCTTGTTATCAATCCGAATCTAAAACAAAATCCGCATTGGGACAGTCCTTCAGATTAACTAATCTATAAAAAAATAGCAAATAAATGAAACGACGTGATTTTATAAAAAACGCAAGTCTAGCATTATCTGCTGCATTTGTACCTAATATAGCATTCCCCTCTTTCTTAAGGGGGGGGGCTCCTCTAAACAATGTTCTGTACAACGGTGTCGCATTACCTGACGTTTGGCCTCCCAGAAATATTGGCATGAATTACGATCCTATGCCAACGCCTTATTTAATCAACCGACCGGAAATCATTCCAATCGACCTAGGAAGACAACTTTTGGTTGACAATTTCCTGATTGAACAGACAGATATGGAACGCAGGTCATATACACCACGTAAAATGAGTTTCAATCCGGTACTCAAACCGGAGACAGAATTGGAACAGGGTATTTACGGCATTCCCGGAGCCAGTGCCAAAGATGGTGGTGTATGGTGGGATCCGAAAGACCAACTCTTCAAAATGTGGTATGAAGCTGGCTGGTTACACAGAATGGCCTACGCTACAAGTAAAGACGGAATATATTGGGAGCGTCCCAATCTTGATATAGTGCCGGGCACTAATCAGATTGTACCGGAAATCGTAGCAGACTCATCTACTGTGTGGCTGGATCATTTTACCCAAAATGATGAAGAGCGTTTCAAAATGTTCCTACGCTCTCCTAATTCTATTCCCGGTTCCACAGAACGCTTTAATTATGGATTCAGTATGGTTTCTCCAGATGGAATTCACTGGGGTAAACCAGTCAAAACCGGACCATGTGGAGACCGGAGCACCATGTTCTACAATCCTTTCCGCCAAAAATGGGTATACAGCCTCCGGAATCCGGAAAACATAAACCGTGTACCTATCGGACGCTTCCGCTATTACCATGAACATTCCAATTTCCTGGAAGGAGCGAAATGGACAAAAGAAGACCTTATTTTTTGGTTGGGAGCAGACTATCTGGATGATCCGGATCCATATATCGGTGATAAAGCACAACTATATAACTTGTCCGCAGTACCTTATGAAAGCATTATGCTGTCATTACCTCAAATACACCTGGGACCATCTAACGAAAGATGTAGAGAAGCCGGAGTCCCTAAAATAACCGAGTTAAAAGTAGCTTACAGCCGCGACGGTTTCCACTGGGATCGCACCGACCGGCATACCTTTATTCCCGCCGAACGAAAAGAAGGTTCATGGGACAGAGGATATGTACAATCCGTGGGAGGATTATGCGCAATTGTGGGGGATCAACTCTGGTTCTACTATATAGGATTCGAGGGAAACAGGAAAAAGAAAAGTTCGGTTTACGAAAAGAACGGAATGCATGCCAATGGAAGTACCGGCATAGCTGTATTACGCAGAGACGGCTTCGTATCTTATTCCACTTCAAAGGAAAAAAGTACATTATTAACCCGTCCAGTAACATTCACTGGCGAATACCTGTTCGTAAATGTAAATTGTCCAAACGGAGAGTTAAAAGTGGAGGTGTTAGATACTGACAATAATGTAATTCCAGGGTTCTCCGCAGGTGACTGTAAGCCTCTCTCAATAGACAGCACGATTGCACAAATAAAATGGAAAAACAAAAAGGATCTGTCTATTTTAAAAAACCAACCAGTCCGATTCAAATTTTATTTAGCCAACGGTGATTTGTATTCATTCTGGGTAAGTCCCGATATAGAAGGTGCCAGTAACGGATACAACGCAGCAGGAGGTCCGGGTTTTAGCGGAGGTATAGACATTGAAGGCAAAAAGGCCTATAAAAAAGCTGAAAATTTCCCTAACCTGTTAGAAAGATGTTAAAACAATTAATAAATAAAATAATATAGATAACGATGGATAAAAAATTATTTGAAGGCGTGATTACCCCAATGGTGACCCCCCTTATTGACAGAGAGAATATTGATATTAAAGGTTTGGAAAAATTGCTGGATCATTTGATAAATGGCGGAGTCAGTGGAATTTTTCTTATGGGTACTACTGGTGAAGGAACAAGTATTTCTCTTCGAATGAGAAAGGAACTCATTAAATATTCAGTAGCATATGTAAATGGCCGTGTACCTGTATTTGCCAGCATTGCTGATTGTTGTATCGAAGAAAGTCTGAATATGGCATGTTATGCAAAAGAATGTGGAGTCAGCTATTTAGTATCCGCACTACCTTTTTATCTGGGATTAACTCAAAAAGAAATAGTCGACTATTACACGACGATTGCCGACAATGTATCCCTGCCTCTGTTCTTATACAACATTCCGGCACAAACTAAATTAATGATTTCCGTAGAAGCAGTCAAGACATTGGCTAAGCACCCGAACATCATCGGAATGAAAGATAGTTCTGGTAACGGTACTTACTTCAATACGCTACTTGCGGAAGTGAAAGCTGAACATTCTGATTTTACCATTCTCGTAGGACCAGATGAAATGTTGGCTTCTACAATGGCATTAGGTGGCAATGGAGGTGTAAACTCCGGTTCCAATCTATTCCCTGAACTTTATGTCAACTTGTTCAAAGCGTGTAAAGCTAAAGATGCGGAAAAAATATTCAATTTACAGAAGCTAGTAATGAAAGTTTCTACCAAGATTTACTCGGTTGACAAATCAAGCGTGTCTTTCCTCAAAGGGTTAAAAGCCGCATTATTTACAGAAGGCCTAATAACCGATTACATCTGCGAACCCCTACAAAAAGTAAATGACACTGACCTGGAAATAATCAGAAAAAATGTAGCGGAATTGAAGAAACTAATTATTCAGGCATTATGAAAACAACCAGCAAATTAATCACTTTATTAATGATCATTACTATGACTTGTTCCTGTGGAAACCCTAAAAAGAAAGCTGAAACTATCACTTCTGACACTGATTCTACAGAAGTAGACTGGAAATATGGTTGGCCGATAGTTGCCAGTCCGACACTCGACATGAATGCTTTAAAGAAACATCAAGCCCAATACCCTGAAAGATGGAAAGCTACATTCGAGTATCTGAAAAGTACAGAATTAAGTAAATTAACTCCTGGTGAATATGAAATTATAGGGCGAGACATATATGCCATTGTTAGTGAATATGCTCCTAAAGAAGAAACAGAATGTAACTTTGAAGCACATCGCAAATATATCGATCTCCAATACCTGATCAATGGAAAAGAGAAAATGGGAGTAACAACATTGGATAAAGTAGTCCCTGTTTGCGAATATGACGAGAAAAAGGATATTGTTTTCTTCAAACCCGATGCACCGGCCATATATGAAGTGGCAACTCCCGGTTTTTTTTATGTTTTCTTCCCTAAAGATGCTCACCGTCCCAGTATAAAAGAGGAAGATGGGATGATTGTGAAGAAAATAGTTATTAAAATCAAAATATAGATATGCTGAAAGATAAGAAATTTTATCCATGGATGGTAGTAGGGATGCTCGTCGTAGTGTCTCTACTCAACTATTTAGATAGACAGATGCTAGCTACGATGCGGCCGTTCATCATGGTAGATATCAAAGAGCTGGAATCTATCACTAATTTCGGACGACTGATGGCTATATTCCTCTGGGTATATGCTATTATGAGCCCCATATCAGGAATGATTGCAGACCGCTTGAACCGTAAATGGCTGATTGTCGTCAGTTTATTCGTATGGTCTACCGTCACTCTTATGATGGGATATGTGCATGATATTAACCACCTGTATATATTAAGAGCATTAATGGGTGTTAGCGAAGCATTTTACATACCTGCCGCTTTATCTCTCACAGCCGACTACCACCAAGGGAAAACAAGATCTATTGCTATCGGCGCACTGACTTCCGGTATTTATTTAGGGCAAGCTATCGGTGGCTTCGGAGCTACAGTAGCCGCTCACACTTCCTGGCAATTTACTTTCCACTCTTTTGGGATGGTCGGTATCATTTATAGTTTTGTGCTTATCGCACTGCTGCATGAGAAAAAAACTTATGTAGTAAATACAGAACAAAGGAGAAGTATAAAGGAAAATCTTTCAATGACCTTCAAAGGATTGGCAGTATTGTTCAGTAATATTGCATTTTGGGTAATGCTATATTATTTTGCGGCACTTAATCTCCCTGGATGGACCACCAAAAATTGGTTGCCGACAATGGTCTCCGATACATTAAATATGGATATGGAGTTTGCTGGTCCGCTTTCTACCACAACTTTGGCCCTTTCTTCTTTTGTCGGGGTATTCCTCGGAGGTTTTATCTCCGATAGATGGGTACAGAAGAATATCAAAGGAAGAGTTTACACCAGTGCCACCGGATTGTCACTGATTGTTCCCGCTCTTTTAATGATGGTTTACGGAAACAATATTATATTTATTGTTGCAGGAGCCATACTCTTCGGACTTGGCTTCGGTATGTATGATACCAATAATATGCCTATTCTTTGCCAGTTCATCCCTTCCCGATATCGCGCTACTGGTTACGGACTCATGAATTTTGTTGGAATAGCCGCCGGAGCCATTATCACAAACGAGCTAGGCAAAGCGTTCGAAGCTAATTATAAGGATCTTGTCTTTTTGATAATGATCTTCTCTGTATGTCTGTCCATATTCCTTCAGTTAAAAGTGCTAAACCCAAAAACTACGGATATGACCGATGAACTAATGACCAAGTCAAAAAATAAATAAAAAACGTAAACTGAACGATTATGAAGTATACATACTCACTTATTAGGTCAATAAAACCATATGTAAACATTATCATGTTTTTACTGTGTTTGGTATCTTATAGTTGCGGCGGTTCAGATGATGGTATATCCGGCCCCCCGGAAAATTCCGGAACTGATCCGGCCCCCGACCCTGATGACCCGTCAGACGATTGGAGAACTCTCTACAATGGAATCATTTTGCCCTCTGTATGGCCACCAAAAGATATAAATATCAGTTCATATGAACCGATGAAGGTTCCCTATCTACAGACGCCTCCGGAAGTAATTCCCATTGATGTAGGCCGTCAGTTATTTTTTGATAATTTCCTGATAGATAACACCGATCTGGTACGCAAATTCTATAAGCCCAAGAAATATGCACAAAATCCTATACTAAAGCCTGAAACAGCTTTGGAGACATCAAATATTCCTGGTGCTTCTGCCAAAGATGGCGGAGTATGGTGGGAACCCAGAGAACAGATCTTCAAAATGTGGTATGAAGCCGGATGGCTCAACAAAATGGCTTATGCAACAAGTAATGATGGTGTCAACTGGGTACGCCCAGATTTGAATAACGGTTCGAATGAGCTATTGACATTGTCCAGATTTCCCGCAAATTCATGTGCTGTCGTATTGGATTATGAGGCATCCGACAATGAAAGATATAAGATGTTTTTACGTTCACCGAATGCTGATGCAACAGATAATGCTGGTTACTGCATGATATCTTCGAATGGAAAACAATGGAGCTGGTTCACAAAAACAGGTCCTTGTGGTGACAGAAGTACAATGTTCTACAATCCTTTCCGTAAAAAATGGGTGTTCAGCATACGAACTCTAGGTGTGCTAGGCAATTCTCCTCATGGAAGAGCCAGATATTATCGGGAACATTCTGATTTTCTGACTGGAGCAGTCTGGACTAAAGCAGATGTAGTATTCTGGTGTAATGCGGATAATAAAGACACTCCAGATCCGGAATTCAATCTACCACCCGAACTTTATAATTTGAATGCTGTAGGTTATGAAAGTATTATGCTGGGGTTGCACCAAATTTTATTGGACGAGAATGAAATTGCCAAAGCTGCCAACAGACCGAAAATCACAGAATTAAAAGTTTCTTTCAGCCGTGACGGCTTCCATTGGGACAGACCTTACAGAGAGGCATTTATTCCTGCTACCCGAGTACCTGGCAGTTGGGATCGTGGATATGTACAATCGGTAGGTGGTATTTGTACAGTAGTAGGGGATCAATTAAGGTTCTACTACATCGGATTTAAAGGTGGAGACCCCTCAAGCTATATGCATTCAAATGGTGCCACCGGCATGGCTATTCTACGCAGAGATGGATTTGCTTCCATGTCTACAACGGGAGAAGGCAGCCTTACGACTCGTCCTGTCACATTTACTGGTAAATATTTGTTCGTCAATGTCGATTGTCCGTCCGGTGAACTTAAAGTTGAGATTCTGGATAAAAATAATAAGGTTATTGATGATCTTTCAGCAGATAAATGTAAAGCCGTTAGTATAGATTCTACTATTCAACAAATAGAATGGAATGGAAGCAGTGACTTATCTTCATTGGTTGGTCAAGAAGTAAAGTTCAGATTCAAACTTAAAAATGGTGATTTATATGCATTTTGGGTAAGCCCGAGTACCAATGGCGAAAGTAATGGATATGTAGCCGGTGGTGGTCCCGGATATATCAGCAATAAGGATACAGAAGGAAAAAAAGCATATGAACAAGCAAGTGGTCTCCAAAAATTCTAATTAATGTAATAGAAACATTTAAAGAAACTGCAGGACAAATCATCAATCTGATCTCAATCCTACATGAAAAAGCCACAGGAAAACAATCAATAACCCTGTGGCTTTTATCTTATGTGACCTAATTCATATTCAAACTGTCATATCCAACAAAGTTTCTCCCTTCGTATTCAATACTTTTATTCTTAACACCTCTTTTTTCTTTTCCAGAATTATCACCGTAGCACTGTCCATCTTATATCCTCCACCAATAATAACCGGATAATTATTACCCAGTTCCCCTTTCGGATGGTAAGCGTATTTATGGGTATGTGCATTCAGGCTGATATTGAAAGGTGCTTTTTCTAATAATTTAGTCCAAAGATTCGCACAGAGATTCTTTTCATAATTACCGTAAAGCGGAATATGATGAATAAGGACACGTTTCTTTGCTTTCTTGAATTCTTTGGCAGACAGTTCTTTTTTCAGAAAATCAACCTGTTCATTACGCAATTGGGTAAAATCGTTCAAGCCATAATATACCCAATGGTCGTCCGGTTTATCTTCTCCACAATCCAACATGACGATACGGGTGTCTCCCCAGTTAAAAGAGGCATAAGTTTTATCTTCCACATAATCAAAATGGTCACGCAAACCGATAGAATAGGCATTGCGGATTTCATGGTTGCCACGCATAAAGAAAGTCGGTATGCGGTCGCCATACACTCCTTCGGTCAGTTCACTGATAAATGTGGTTGCCTGCTCGTGATCCACAGGATCATCCACACAGTCACCATTGAAAACAACAAAATCATATTTAACATCCTGTATTTGTTTACATAGAGCACGGAAAGTATTGGTATGTTGATGCAAATCATTAAAAACAATAGCGGTAAAAGACTCTGTATCAGCAACAGGAAGAGTAAATTCACTGAAGGTCGATTGTGCTGTATTTCCAAATACCTTTTTATATGCCTGATAAAGCAACATCTCTTGCGAACACACACGATAATAATATTTCTGTCCAGGCTGTAAGCCATCTATACGTATTTTATGCAGCTTGTTATTGCAGACCACCTGACCGTCAACAATCATACGCGCACGTTCCAGCCGGGTAGTATCTGTGCCATATTCCACCCAGCAATAAGAAGGAACGGTTGTTTCCCACATCACAGTAATGCCATTACCCACAGGATTCTGCAAATAAGGTTTAGTACGGAATATCTTGTCTGCCTTTTCAGCGGTACGCAATTCCACAAGTATGGGACGATGGTCGGAAGCCATTTGCTCATTAACTACTCTCGCAGATATGACAGCAAATCCGGTAGCGTTTTGCTTTGACGCGGCAATATAATCAATGGTCTCTTTGGGATCGGGAGCAGGATAAGTATGCTTTTCCAGATTGGAGAGTATTTGAAAATCCTTTTGCAATTCTTTGATGAAATCGGATTCAGGTTCAGCATTCATATCCCCGGCTAGAAAAAGAAGCTTTTTATAGGAAGCAATCAATGACTTCACTATTTCCAAAGATTTCATACGGTCTTCTTCCGTTAATGACAGATGAGTACAACAATAAATATAATCCTCAAATTCTGCCAGAATCAAGGTGCGGGCCTCTTCTCTACCAGGCAAAGGGATAGCTTGTAAACGTAGCGGAACTTGCTTTGTCAGCAGTCCGATTCCATATTTACCTCCTTCAAACTCTATAGCAGGTGCAAAACAGGCATGCATTTGTGTACGTTCAGCTATCTCACCCAGCACATATTTCTGTCCGCTCCGACGGGTCATACTGTCTACCTCTTGTATAGCCACAACATCAGGAGAAGCATTATTTATCACATTGGCTACCCGTTGAAAACTACAAATATCATCCATGCCGTTCGCATTTTTAATATTATAAGTCATCAGTCTCAATGTATGTTGGGCCTGTACCGGAAAAATAAATAGAATGACGGAAATGAGTAAAAAGATCTTTTTCATGTTCTTCATTTTTGGGGGTTATGTTAAGTTCCCCCAAAGGTAAGAAAAAAATAAAAAGCCACAAAGATACGGATTCATACCTTTGCGGCCTCTTATTGTTAAGAATAACCTTTCTCTAAATGGGGGGATGAGAATAAAGCTATATTATTTACAAGGTCGATTTATTATCTTATTATTTCTTTTGCCACTTTGCGGCAGTATCCCACATTTGCGGATCTACGCTATTAAAGTGCCAAAAACCGATTTGAGAGATTCCCAGTTCATCAGCTAATTCAAGTAGCGCTTCCGTACTTCTGGCATCACTTGCATAAAACAGATGTCGATTACCATCAGTACCATCATACAGATACATGTTTACCTTTTCATAACATAACCAGGTAGGAGAAGGCAAAATTCCATTTATACTGTCAGGCACAGATTGGTAAACCTGCCTTCCTTTGATGTCACCAGTTACAGCATAATCATTTGCATAAGCAGGCAGAGCCATCACTAATTTATCATTCGGAATGTGTTTCATCCAGAAAAGCATCGCCTCTTTAGTCCATAGATAATTAGACGTAGGTCCAATGCCCATACAATCATCCCTATGTTTGAGCTCGGGCTTATCTATCCCAGGTGCAAAATACATATCGTAACACATCACTCTAATTAAGTCGCAGGTAGTATTCAAAACTGCCGGATCGTGAAACATCTTAGTTTCGTTATCCTGATACAAAGCCGGATAAAAACTAACGCAATGGCTTAATTTCTTTCCAACAGCATGGAGTTCTTTTGAAGCAAGTTTCAGGAATTCGGTATATGCATCCTGAATATCAGGGCTCAAATGTTCGAGATCAAGATCTATTCCATCATATCCATTTGCATTGCAATCGCTTACATACTTCTCAACAAGTGCCTTTCTTTTCTGTGGCGTATCAATCGTTTCTTCATTCCCACCTACAGCCTGATATACTTCGATATGATTCTGATGACATTCATCAATAAATGATTTCGGAGGATTCCCGAAAACGCTAATGGAACTAATAATCTCTTTCACTGGCTCTATATCCTTAAAAGATCTTCCATCTATATAGACATACCAAGGAGCTACTTTCTTCTCCTGGGTGGTGGAAGAGAGTGTTTCCTGCTTGCAGGAAACACTCGTCATTACCAACATTACACAGCATATAGCTGTTCCAATTATGCTTAAATACCTCATTGAATGTAAAGTAAACTGTTATTCTTCATCATAATTATACTTCTTATATTCTATATAGTCATATTTGACTGTATATGTCTTTGCAGTAGGCTTATCTCCTTGCCAGCCACCTCCATCAGCAAAGGTCATCATTGAGAATCCAAATTTAAACTGTGCCGGAGTATACCAGGTAGTAAATGTTTTCGCCACTTCACCATCTATAATCCATGCCGCCCAATATGCACCATCTGCATTAAGTCTAAGGTCAATAGTCAAAGTGTGTTTACCCGGATCAATAGGTACACCGTAAACTCCCATAGCCTCTGTATAACAACGTACCAGCATCTGGCCTGGGACAGGAGGAACCGTACAAGCCGCACGATCATTTTCAGTACCCGAGAAAACAAACATAGAGAATGACCTTTCTTCAGCGTTAGTTGCAGCGATATTACCACCTGCCAACCATTTTTCACCTACCCCTACCAAAGGAACATCTATTTCCCATGTATATTTTCCAGCTCCCACTTCCGGACTATAAACGAAGTTATTCCCGTTAGATAGATTCAAACTTCCATCCGCAATCGTTCCTCCATTGTTAGTCCATCCAACAGGAACAAAACCAGCTTCCTCAAAGTCCCACTCCACTGTTGTTCCCTCTGGTTCGGGAGGAAGCTGACCTTCGATAATCGGCTTCATTGAATAATCATAAGGAACATATTCAAGATAATCAAATAAGGCATAATTTTCTTGAGTTGCCGCATGATCGCCCATACCATAAAGATTCTCGACACTAGATATAGCACGGAAATAAGCCTCTTCACCATAATCTAATTGTGCCCTCTTTAAAACTTTACCATCAACCGACCACTCCGCCAGATATTTCTTATTCTCTAACTTCAAATCCAAAACAAATGTATGCCAAGCATCCCCCTTAATAGGCGTGAATTCAGAGAAAAAAGGATTAGCCTGACTAGTCACAAGACACAGCATATCATCTGGTCCGGCACTATGTGCTGCACGGTCTGCAGCCGTACCGGAACAAATTTCAAAATCCAATTCATGCCCATCGTCAAAATATAAAAATGCTCCAATACTAGCCCGGTCATTCATTCCGAATTTAGGGACATATATCCTCCATTCATAACGACCTGATCCGAATTGCGTTGTTGTCTGCACCTTGAAACGGTCCCCATTAGTACCTTCATACTCCTCACCTGCCCGGGTATAGATTCTTAACGCTTTTCCATCTTCACATTCGTCATTATCTACGATAGTGATCGGATTGATCCCTGCCACAAGCCCCGTCTTTTGCAATCCAGTAAAGTCCCCGTAATTATAAATGGTTCCTTTATAGCCATCCTGAATAACTGTGATGGTTCGAAGTTCAGCACCTTTCGCCGCTATGGTCAAGGTTGCACTACGTTTTGGGCCGTTATTCTTATCAGCAGCAATTGTTAGCGTACCATTACCAGTTCCTCCCAAAGGAGAAACAGTAAGCCAATTACCACCTGCCTGATCCACTGCCACTTCCCAAGCTGCTTCTGACGTAATATCTACAGTCTGAACTTCAGTAGAGGAGACTCCGAATGTCAAAGCATTTGTGGAGATTCCGCATGCAACAATCTCTGTTTTCTCTTTGAAGCTATCGCCGCATGATACTAAAGAGGCATTACATATTACACCTATTGCTAAATATAAATATCTTAGTTTCATAATGATTGTTTTTATTGTTTCATTCAGTTCTTCAAATTCGGATTAATAGACGAATCTACAAAAGGACGGGGAAGATACATTTTACTGTCATTCCACGTACCAGATACGGAAACAGCTTCTTTCCTGAAGACTCCGGGGGCCACTTCAATCTCCGGATTTAATTTTCTGTATTCAAAATGATCTTTAATGCGATTCATGCGAAACATATCCCTTGCTCTAGTGGCAATATTTCCCCAATAATATCCGGCTATTTCCCAGCCATGTTCATTATAGGCAGCTTCTGCCAGATCATCATACGACATGGTTGTCTTATAGATATCCCGGTCTGCAACAACAGATCCATTGGCACGATTGCGTACCTCATTCAATAAGTTGACAGCTTCCGTGATACTGCCTGTTTTTGAACGACCTACGGCTTCGGCATACCAGCAATATACTTCTGCCAAGCGAATAATCTGATGCGTCTTTTCTCCATTCTGATTCATCGAAATCTTCGGATTCGTATAATCGAATTCTTCTCCAGTGGTCGTTTCTACTTTCTTCATGAAACAGGGAGCAACAACCACACGCGGCGCTTCCGGATTGGGGTCTTCCCACCAATCACGCAACTTAGTTTCATTCTTCAATATGATTTTCGGGAAATAAGATGCATCTTTGCGTGAGCCTTCCGGGAAATCATACCAGAATTTAATTTCTCCGTTCGTATCTCCCCATCCACCGCCACCATAAGCATAGTCTGCCAGGAAATCAGCTAAAGGGGCATTGGTAAGTGCATCTATTCCCAAATTATAGTAAACGCCAAGCAACACTTCAGGATTATTCTTATTATACTCCATCGAATATACTTGCTTGTAATCAGGTAATAATTTGTAGTAGTAAGTACCTTTCTTCGCAGCATCGATTACTTCTTTTGCCTTTGCAGCGGCCAGTTGATAATATTCTGTTCCTTTGTTCAACGGCCATCCCGCCATTGCCATATACACATAAGCCAATGTTGCTTTTACAGCTCCTTGACTAACAGCAATGTTTACCCCATTTCTTGCGTAGGGTTCTTTAGTATAATTAGCAGGGACCATTGTTTCTGCCTTTTTCAGATCAGATACAATCAGCTCGTAAATTTCAGGAACGGTTGCCAATGGCATGTTGTAATTGATTTCATCTTTCACAACCATAGGTACCTCTCCCCAAGCCATTACAAAGTAAAAATAAGAATAGGCGCGCCAATAATAAGCTTGTCCAATGGCTGCATCTTTCTCTTCCTGGCTCACCTCCGGAGTTCGTCCGGCATTATCTATAATGAAATTAGCAGCTTTTACTAATCTCCAACGAGCTCCCCACAATTCAGTCACCCAAGTGTTATTGTCCGAAACATTATAAGTATCTACCTCACGCAACCCCTGTTTATTAGCTGCAGGGTGTGTAGAAATATCATCACCCATCACTGATTCGAAACCTGCCCAGATATTCGCATACATATCACTCGCAACTTTGGAATACATTCCATTCAGAGCCAAGTCCAGATCACCTTTTGAATTGAAGAAATTAGTCACCGCCAACTGCCCTTTAGGATCTTCTGTCAGTAAATCCTGGCAAGACACCATCCAAAGTGCTATCAATGCTAGTCCGACAGATTTGAATAGTCTATATATTGTTTTCATATCCATGTATAGTTAAAAGATTAAAAGTTAAGTTTCATACCAAAAGTGAATGTTCTTGGAACAGGATAAGATCCCATATCCACACCATTAAAGCCATAATCGGATTCACTGTACACTTCTGGGTCCATACCTGTGTATTTCGTTAATGTAAACAGGTTTTGAGCACTGACCGACAGTTGAATATCGGCTACTTTCGTTATCTTCTTAGGAATATTATACGTAAGGCTTATATTTTTCAGTTTCACAAATGATGCATCTTCAAGCCAGAAATCGGAATCAGGATAGTTTCTATTATCTGAATTTTTATGACTTGCATACACAGCATCTGCTTTATTGGCTACTTTATCCCAACTTTTGTAATAAGCATCAGATAAAGAGATGAAACGATATACACCTGTCATAGATCCCATCGCATAGCGGCTTACATTCAGTCTATCTTGTCCTAATGCAGCATTGATAAAGAGATTGAGCGTCCAATTTTTCCAAGTAAATGTATTATTCCATCCGAAAGTCCAATTAGGCTCGGCCTGCCCTTTAGTAACCAGATCGTCAGCACCCGGATTGGTTGTCAAACTTCCATTAGATTGATGTTTATACAAGTTGGCGCCCTGGTCATTAAAGTTTGCCCATTCATAAAGATAGAAAGAACCAATCGGATACCCTACTTTTTTAATTTGAATGGGACCACCGCCAATACTTGTATAATTCTCCCCAACGATAAAATCACTACCTGCCAGATCGATTATCTTATTCTTTAAATAAGATGCATTCAGCGATGTTTCCCAACCAAATATATCTTTGTCTGTCAAAGGAGTAGCTGTAATGGTGAATTCAACACCAGAGTTTCTAACTTCACCTTGGTTGACCCAGAAAGAGCCACCTCCGTTATACTGAGGAGCAGGTTTGCGAAGCAACAGGTCCTTAGTATCCTTTCGGAACCATTCGGCTGTAAAACTCAAGCGACCGTCTAAAACACTGGCGTCCAAACCTATGTTATACTGATAGGTGCTTTCCCAAGTTACATCCGGTGTAGCGAGATTTCCAGTCCAATAACCGGTATGGATTGCATCGCTACCATAACCGTCATAATTTGTAGGAGCCAACATACCCAATGTTGTGTAAGCACCGATACTTTGATTACCAACAACACCAAAACTGGCCCTTAGTTTCAATTGCTGGACAATGTTTTGTTTGCTCATAAAGTTTTCTTTAGCAACATCCCAAGCAACAGCTGCTGACGGAAAATATCCCCATTTATTCTTCTTCTGAAACTTAGATGAACCATCGGCACGGAAAGTACCTGTCAGCATATACTTTCCTTTGTAATTGTACATAATTCGACCAAGCCCGGACACAATAGCTTCTGCGGAATAGCCATTCTCTCCATCGCGTGTCTTTGCATTTTTTGCATTCCAATAACCAACAAACTCATTGGCTAAATCACTTCCGGTCAGTTTTAGATTTCTGCCTTCGGCACCACTTGCTTCAAATACAGCTGTTGCAGTCAGATGATGATCGCCGAAACTTGTGTTATAAGTCACATTATTGGTATTCTGCCAGAATAGATTCATCCTGCTCGCATTTTCCATACCACTAATTTGTCCGGGTTTTGCTAACGACGAGGTGAAAGAGTAACTCGGAACATGAGAGTAATTAGCAGCACCCTGTACAGACAATGTCAACCCTTTCATTATTTTGAAAGTCAAATCCATATTAGTATTCAAAGCATATACATATGAGTCACCATAATTTGCGACACGTGCACCATAAGGGTTTCCATTTACTGAATTATAAGGGTCCATATTATAAACGCCCGTTACCGGATCTTTCATTTCCATCGTAGGAGAATAGTTCAGGAAGTTCATAATGTCAATACCCCCATTATGACTGTGAGTACGTGAAGCATTAATTTTGGTAGAAAGTGTCAACCACTTGGTGAGTTCATTATCCAAATTTATCCGTAACTGTGCACGTTGATACTTGGTCGTGATGGTCATGGCTGTCATATTCAGTACATTGGCTGAAATAAGATACTTATTTTTAGCCGTTCCACCCGAAATACCTAATTTATAGTCCTGACTAATACCGGTCTGCAACATCAAATTCTGCCAGTCAATGCCTTTGGAGCCATTCTTATAGGCTTCCATCTCATCATCTGCAAATGAGATACCATTATACTCCTTTAATGCAGTCGCATATTCATAAGCATTCAGTAAGTCATATTTTTTAAGAATGTTCGATACGCCTATAGCCACATCTGCATAAATCTGCACTTTACCTTCCACCCCTTTTTTAGTAGTTACCAATACCACACCATTAGCGCCGCGTGAGCCATAAATAGCCGTTGCCGAAGCATCCTTCAGAACTTCAATAGATTGAATGTCAGCTGGATTTACATCTAGTCCACCAGACATAATGCCATCGATGACATACAAGGGGTCATTGCTGGTATTAAGAGAAGTAGTACCACGAACACGAACTTTAACTGTACCACCAGGTAAACCATTTACGCTCGTCACTGCCACACCTGCAGTACGTCCTTGCAGAATATCTTCCACCCGCTTTACCGGCTGATCCTTAAATTGTTTGGAAGAAACAGAAGCCACAGCACCTGTTATATCTGATTTTTTCACTACACCATAGCCGATGACCACTACCTCACTCAATTGGTTCTGATCTTCCTGCATTGTAATCTTCAAACTGGTATTCGTTCCCAGTTTAACCTCTTTAGTCACGTATCCGATATAAGAGAATGATAGTGTAGAGCCAACAGGAGCACTAATCGAGAACTTTCCGGAAATATCCGTTACGGTACCAGTTTGTGCATCTTTAAGAGTTACGTTGACACCGATGATAGGTTCATTGCTGTCGGCATCCATAACAGTACCCGAATACTGCTTTGCAACCTGTGCATAAGTAGATGTAACTGCTGCAAAAAGAAATAGTAGCAAGCAGCCAAGCGTTTTTCTTAGATTATCCATATACTTTTCATTTAGTTAGAATATAATAATATTAGATTTTTAGGAATTTTAGATACAAGTCAAGGCATTCAAAATGTTCCCAACATTACTCCGCCACCTCTTCATTCTACAGTTTTAGGATGTATTCATAGTAAATAGTCTTTTTTTTAAGGTTTAATACTATTCCGTATTTAGTGTCAACTATGCAAATATAGGTGCAAAGCGTGGAAATAGAGATCAAATAACATCCATAATTAGTCCGCTACTGTTCAAAAGGAGTATTCTGGATATCCTTTCTAGCTATCTAATGAGCTTTGTGGACAAAAGAAGATGAAATCTATTGTACAGTTTCATAACTTCTTTTATATTTGCTCTATCAAAAGAACATAACTATGTCAAAAGCACACGTACTAAAGAGGTATTCTTTTCTAATCTGGATATTATTCTTTGTTCTTTCTACCAAGGCTGAACAACAAGACTACTACTTCAGACAAATTTCTTTGGAACAGGGATTGTCACAATCAAGAGTGCAGTGCATTTACAGAGATCATTTAGGAGTAATATGGATAGGTACCAAATGGGGATTAAATAGTTATGACCAATCTGAACTGAAAAGTTATTTTCATGACCGGGAGCAGCCCAACTCATTGCCCGACAATTTCATTCGTTTTATTACAGAGGATCGTTTAGGCGATTTATACGTTTCTACCAATAAAGGAATTGCCATCTACAATAAAGCAGAAAATCAATTTCAGCCATTGAAATATAACGGGAAGCCATTTAACGCTTGGTCTTATCTTCAAATAGGTGACAATTTCCTGTTTGGAGGAGAAGAAACTTTATACCAATACAATCTGACGGATAAAAGTATTACGACGATCTTCCCCGACATCGATGGAGACAAGTTAAAATGTATCAATCGCATTTTTCAGTGGAGTCCCGATGTGCTGATAACCAGCAGTAAAAAAGACGGGCTTTGGATGTACGACTTGACAAAAAAGAAAATGTATCGATGTCCATTTGTAAAAGAGCGCGAGATAAACACCATATTTGTAGACTCTCAAAACCGGCTTTGGGTATCATTCTATGGCAAAGGAATAGCCTGCTACTCGAAAGAGGGGAAAAGGCTTTTCAGTTTATCCACCAAAAATTCCGGGCTCAACAACGATATCATTTTTGATTTTCTTGAAAAAGACAACCAACTTTGGATAGCTACTGACGGAGGAGGTATCAACATACTTGACTTCCAGACTATGAAGTTCTCTCATCTTAAACATATTTCCGATGATGAACAATCCTTGCCGAATAACTCTATCTACCGGCTGTATAAAGATCAGATGGACAATATATGGATAGGCAGTATACACGGAGGATTATTCGCCATTAAGAAAGTGTTCATCAAAACCTATAAAGATGTTCCACTGAACAATCTCAATGGAATTAGCGAACGTACCGTGGTTAGCATCTTTGAAGATAAGGATACATTGCTTTGGATTGGAACAGACGGAGGAGGTATCAACTCATTTGACCAAAAAACGAATACATTTCATCATTACCCTACTACATACGGGGAGAAAGTTACCTCTATCACAGATTTTTCTGAAAATGAGCTCTTATTATCATGTTTTAATAAAGGGGTCTTTACCTTTAATAAGAGAACCGCACAGATGCAACCTTTTCCCATTATCAATGACTCTATTTCGAAAAGAGAATTTTCATCCGGTGATTTGGTAAATCTATATGCTACAAAAGATAATATTTACATATTAGGAGCAAAAGTCTATATCTACAACAAGCATACCCGGCAAACATCTATTCTCTACGCACCCCAAATAGACATTCAACGCCAAATAGCTATGCAGGCAATTTATTCCGACGATACGCATCTGTATCTAATGGGAACCAATAACCTGTTTAAACTAAACTTCAAAACCAACGAACTATCTTCATTAGTCAATATGAAAGAGGGAGATGATTTCACATCGGCCTGCCGGGATGATAAAGGTAACTTTTGGATAGGAAGTAATTTCGGACTGCTCTTCTATAATAAACAGACTGGAAAAACAGAAAAAATACATACCAACTTGTTCAACAGTGTATCCAGCCTTGCCTATGATAAAAAAGGAAAAGTCTGGATAGGAGCGCAGAATATGTTCTTTGCGTATATTATCAACGAAAAACGTTTTGTTATCCTGGACGAATCCGATGGAGTTCCTTCCAACGAATTGATATTTACCCCTATTCCTGCTCTTCGTACTCCCAATCTGTATATGGGAGGTACTATGGGACTGGTACGCATTAATACGGATATTATTTTCGAAAGTAATTCGTCTCCTATTCTCAAGCTACTTGAAGTAAAACTGAATGGTAAATCAACTCTGAAACAGGTTAATAATAACTGTATTTCGATTCCTTGGAATCATTCATCGTTCAACATTAAAGTGATTGCTGACGAAAAGAACTCCTTCCGAAAACACCTTTTCCGGTATGTCATCACAGGAAAAGACAAAATGGTGATCGAGAGTTATCTCCAGACACTCGAATTGGGTACATTAGCATCAGGAGAATATACCATCAGCGTATCCTGCGACACCTCCAACGGTGAATGGAGCCAGCCGATAGAGATCTTAACTATTATAGTCTCACCTCCTTGGTGGAAATCTATCTGGTTTATTATACTATGCATTTTCTTTGCATTTTTAGTGGCAGGAGTGGTCTTCTTTAGTTTGATAAGAAAAAAAGAAAATCGGCTGAAACGTGAGATGCGGGAACATGAGAAGAAGATATATGAAGAGAAAATACGCTTCTTAATCAATATCAGCCATGAGCTACGTACCCCTTTGACACTCATCTATGCTTCCCTGAAACGAATTCTAAATAAAGAGGTGAAGCAAGACGAGCTACCGGAATATCTACAGGGAGCATTCAAACAGGCGAATCAGATGAAAGATATTATCAACATTGTGCTTGATGCACGCAAAATGGAGGTAGGACAGGAAGTGCTACACATCTCTTCGCATCCTTTACACAAGTGGATACAGGAAGTGGCAGAAACATTTCAAACTGCATCTAAAGCCAAAGAAATTGAAATTACATACGACTTTGACGACAGTATACAATCTATCGCGTATGATGACACTAAATGCAAAGTTGTTCTTTCCAATCTGATTATGAATGCTTTGAAATATAGTCCTAATCAGACTCGTATTGTTATAAAAACCATCCGTACAAATGAAAGTATACAAGTACACGTACAAGACCAGGGAATTGGATTGGATAATGTAGATATAAAGAAGCTCTTTACCCGTTTCTACCAAGGCAAACATAATGAGGGAGGAAGTGGTATCGGTTTATCTTATGCTAAAATGTTGATTGACTTACATGGAGGCAGGATGGGCGCTTTCAATAATAAAGACAGAGGGGCCACATTCTTTTATGAAATACCGGCTAATCTACAAGAACAAGAAGTATCATGTCCTCAACATTCCTACCTCAACGAACTTTTAAGTTCTCCGGAAGAAGAAGAGAAAATAGAATCCGGTTCTTTCTCTCTACAAGGATATTCACTGTTGATTGTAGAAGATAAACAGGACTTAAGAGAATTCTTAAAAAATGCTCTTAAGGATAAGTTCAAGAAGATCTATCAAGCAGAAAATGGATTGGTAGCGCTGGAAGTTATTAAGCAACAGCAACCGGACATTATAGTAAGTGATGTAATGATGCCACAAATGAATGGCTATCAGCTATGCAAGGAAATTAAAGAAAATCTGAATATTAGCCATATCCCTGTCATTCTGCTTACCGCCAGAGCCGATTCTGAAAGCCAGATGTTAGGATACAAATTAGGAGCCGACGCCTATCTACCTAAACCTTTTGAAATGGAAATGCTCCTTAGCGTGATCCAGAACCAGATGAGAAATCGTGAATATATTAAATCCAGATACAGGGGCAATCAATTCATTCTGTCTCCGCAAGAGGCTACTTTCAGCAATGCGGATGAACAATTTATGATTAAATTGAATGAAATGATCGATCAGAATCTGTCTCAACCAGATCTGGACGTAAAATTCCTGACTGCTCAAATGGCTATGAGCCGGACATCCTTATATAATAAGGTCAAGGAACTGACCGGCATGGGAGCAAACGATTATATCAATCGTAGAAGAATCGACAAAGCAATCATTCTTTTAACTCAGTCTGACATGAGCATTACTGAAATATCAGAGCAGGTAGGTTTCACTTATCAACGATATTTCAGTACGCTATTTAAAGAAATGAAAGGAATGACTCCTTCTCAATTCAGAGCACAACACGGTTCTACCCAACAACAATCAGAATAGATTCAGCACTTTAGTTTATCATTTATATAGAAATTATACTCCCCGGAACAGAGCGATTAGGATTTCCAGTGCAGATTTGGACGTTTCATGATTTGAAATGACTAAAATCTGATGAGTAGAATAAAGCATTCGACTACTTTTGCAGCAAGCAATTGATAGAAAACGAATACACTTAAATTCAATTATTATGAGAAACTACTATTTAACTCTGTTACTAATATGCATTTGCGGCCTTTGCTTTGCACAGCAACAGACCAATGACACCGTTACTAAAAATCCGCCAAACAAAGAATGGAACTTCAACAATCTGGATGGATGGGAATACGGACATCAAGACAACAACCCGGATAATCAATGTATATTAGAGAATGGTTACTTACGGATCTTTACCCGGGCTAACTCGGTGGATCGGAAAAAGGTTCATACTGTAGAACGGATTTATACAACAGGAAGATATACCTGGCGTACTCATATCCCGCAAATGGGAATAGGAGATCAATGTAGCGTGGGTTCGTGGATATACCATGACGACCAACATGAATTGGATTTTGAAGTCGGATATGGTAAAGATACAGTTCGCAAGGAGTTAAATGCAACTCCCGACGAAATGATTGCTTATATGACATCGCAGGCATATCCTTTTTCTTCCGTTCCTGTAGTAATCAAGACCGGATGGCATCTGTTCGAAATTGATCTGACATTAAAAAACGGGAACTATTACATCACCTGGTTAATAGACAACGAGCCCAAACATGAACTTCAACTGGAATTTGGGAAAGACATTGCATTCCATATTTTTTGCAGTGTAGAGAATCTTAAATTTATTGGAGACCAACCGGCACAGCAGGAAAATTCCGGATTGTTTGATTTCGTCAGATATACATATCATGACTAAATAAATGAACTTAACACACATTTCTTAAAAGCCCAAAAATTTAATGCCATGAGAACAACGTTCATTTCACTTTCTCGGATATTCATGAACATTTGTCTCCATGCACAGGATAGAGTAGTCGATGAAGGTCATGCTCTCTAAATATAAAATAGCCCTCGCTACAAATTTGTAACGGGGGTATTTTTTAGAGGAGTTATTCCTCCTCCTGCTAATATTTTGTTTATGTGCTTTTTATATCTGAATACATCAATCAGATAATCCCTCTCACTCTATCGTCAAATGCAGAAAGCGCAGCTTTCGCTCCTTCGCCCATAGAGATAATAATTTGCTTATAAGGAACCGTAGAAACATCTCCGGCTGCATAGATACCCGTCACATTCGTACGGCAATGTGCATCAATCATGATTTCGCCCGGACGGTTGGTTTCCACTATGTCGCGGAATACACTGCTATTCGCAGAAAGCCCGATTTGTACAAATACACCATCCAACTCAACCAAACGTTCTTCTTCCGTTTTGCGGTCTTTGATGCGCAGGGCAGTCAGCTTATCACCATTTCCTATCACTTCCGTAGTCTGTGAACTTACAAACACTTCCACATTCGGCAATGATTTAAGTCGCTCTTGAAGTACACTGTCTGCTTTCAACTCATCCATAAATTCAAAAACAGTGACTTTGGAGCAGATACCGGCCAAGTCAATGGCTGCCTCAATACCTGAATTTCCTCCACCTACTACTGCTACATGCTTTCCTTTATAAAACGGACCATCGCAATGAGGACAGAAAGCGACACCACGACCTATATATTCGGCTTCTCCCGGAACATTCAGTTTACGCCAGCTTGCACCAGTTGCAATAATCAGTGCCGGAGCCAGGAATTTCTCCCCAACAGAGGTAGTGATCTGCTTTTGTTTTCCAACCACTTCTACTTTTTCTACTTTACGATGCTCCAGCAAATCCACCGGATAACGCAACAAGTGAGTTTTCAGATTATCGGCAAGTTCATTTCCTGTCGTTTCCGGAACAGAAATTAGATTTTCAATACCCACCGTTTCTTTCACCTGTCCGCCAACACGCTCGGCCACGATAGCTACACGCAACCCTTTACGGGCAGAATAAATAGCTGCCGATACTCCTGCAGGTCCTCCACCGACTACAATCACATCATATTCTTTCACCTCTGCATTCGCTTTGGTTTCGTCAATACCATATTGATCTTCCAACTTGGCAAGCAATTCGCCAAATTCACCACGGCCTACATGAAGCAATTTTCCATCTGCAAAGACAGAGGGTACTCCTTGTATCTTCAGTGCATCTACTTCATCCTGATAAAGCGCACCGTCTACCATTTCATGCGTAATAGCCGGATTCAAAGTAGTCATTGTATTCAGAGCCTGCACTACGTCAGGGCAGTTCGTACAAGTCAACGAAACATAAGTGGTCAGATGTATTGGTCCTTTCAGTGCTTTCACACGATTGCAAACAGCCTCATCGGGAAAGTTCTTTCCTTTGCCGTCCAGATTCAGGATAGCCAAAAGCAATGATGTGAACTCATGTCCGTTAGGAATACCCCGAAATGTGATTCCGGTACGGTCGCCATTCTTCAATAAAGTAAACTTCAATGCGTTTCCCTCATTCACTACACAAGTGATATGATCGGAACAATCCGCTACATCTCCCAGCAGCTCCAATAATTCTGTTTTGTTTTCGTGGCTGGATGATACGGATATATCAAAAGTAAAGTTTGCCTCCAGCCCAGCAAAAATACCCTTTAGTTGTTCTTTTAATGCAGATTCTAACATATCTTTTTTCCTTTCATTTTTTTAAAAGAAAGGCCGGCAGCGTCTCCCGTTACCGGCCTCCCATAATCACCATTATCAAGATCTATCAAATCTTACCTACCAGGTCAATGCTTGGTTTCAGGGTAGACTCACCCTTTTTCCATTTAGCCGGGCAAACTTCTCCGTCATGGGTAGCAACAAACTGTGCAGCTTCCACCTTACGAAGCAATTCACTTGCATCACGGCCAATATTGTTATCATTCAGTTCCACCACTTTAATCTTTCCTTCCGGATTGACAACGAATGTACCGCGATAAGCCATACCCTCTTCTTCGATATATACACCCAGTGCACGGCTCAAAGCGCCAGTCGGGTCTGCCAACATCGGATATTGAATCTTGCGAATACTTTCAGAAGCATCATGCCAAGCTTTGTGCACGAAATGAGAGTCAGTACTTACCGAATAGATCTCTACACCCATCGCCTTGAACTGGTCGTACTTTTCAGCCATATCCACCAATTCAGTAGGACATACGAAAGTAAAGTCAGCAGGATAGAAGAAAAGAATCGCCCATTTACCTTTCAGGTCATTGTTGGTTACAGTCTTGAAAGCTCCGTTGTGAAAAGCCTGAACGCTGAATTCAGGAAGTTGAGAATTTAAAATTGGTTCCATAATCTTTATTGCTTTTATTGTTATTAATTGATTTGACTTATAACATCAGAAACAACGTTTTGTTTTTTGTTTCTGATGCAAAGATAAAGGCAGAAACCCCGCCTTTGCAAAAAAAGCCCAATCGAATATTTCTATGCGGTGATAGATGAAATTAATAAAAGCATTTTATACCTTTGCATGCATAAACAAAAAAACTGGAAAATATATACGATTATGGAACATCCTCTTGACCAATTCTTATATTGCCCTAAATGTGGTTCCTCTCATTTTGAGATTAACAACGAGAAATCTAAAAAATGTGCAGATTGCGGCTTTGTCTATTATTTCAATCCTTCTGCCGCCACAGTAGCACTCATCTTGAATGAGAAAAATGAACTGCTTGTCTGCCGGCGTGCTAAAGAGCCGGCAAAGGGAACTCTCGACCTTCCCGGAGGATTTATCGATATGAACGAGACAGGTGAAGAAGGCGTAGCCCGTGAAGTGCTGGAAGAAACCGGATTGAAGGTAAAAAAAGCTATTTACCAGTTTTCACTTCCCAATATTTATGTCTATTCAGGTTTTCCTGTACACACACTTGATATGTTTTTTCTCTGCACCGTAGAAGACATGAGCCATTTCTCCGCCATGGATGATGTAGCAGATTCTTTCTTCCTACCTCTCTCCGAGATTCATCCGGAAGATTTTGGGTTGGATTCTATCCGTCGCGGACTTAGCTTGTTTCTAGCTCAATGCCGCTAAGATAATCTCATCAGCCTGATAGATTGAGAGTATTTCATCTATAGATATGTCCCATTTTTAAGATATTCCTCCAAAACATCAGATAAAAAAATAATGATCTGGAGAATAAAATGCATAAAAACATGCAACTGTATGCAAAATCACAGGCTAATACCGTATAAATTCAAGTCGAATATGCATCTTTTTCTATCAAGAAAAGATTCGTTGGTTTAAAACCAAGGAGTTCTTCCCCACCGAGGAACGCTTCCTTTCTCACCGACGAAGCAGCTTTTGCTCGGTGAGGAAGACAAATAAGGGAAAATTAAGACCGTTTTTCTTCTATTTCATCACAAATATCGAAAAGGCAACAAACAACAAAATGCCAGTTTCTAACCACATTTCAGTTTACACAACAAGTGAAAAAGAAGAAAAGCATTACAATTTAATCGACAAACATCTCCTATAACAAAAAGAAAGAATTTCGCACCTACAAATCTCTGCGTTTTTTTATACTTCTCAATCCCTCCCAGTAATTACGCCTTTTATTCTCGTTTAAATATTCCTTTTCTTAAGATGGGCCATTTTTCAGTAGCCAATTGATGTATTTGTAAAATAGAAGTTCATTTCAACCAAATAGATCAAAGTAATTTATCACATAATCTTAAACAATCATATTATATTACTATAAATGAACAAAATACAACATATTGTGTTATCTTTGTAACCACCATTAATTTAATGGCCATTAAATTAACCGCCATTAAGATAGCAATAATATGAAGTTCTACGACCGAAAGAAAGAAATGGCGATACTGTATGCAGCTAAAAAGCAATCACAAACGAGCGCTTGCTTTACTGTAATGACCGGACGCCGACGAATCGGAAAAACAGCTCTACTCTTAGAGTCTGTCAAAGACACCCGATTCGTATATATATTTGTAGCAAGAAAGAGTGAAGTCCTGCTTTGCGCACAATATCAACCTGTCATTCAGGAAACGCTTGGCATTCGTATCTATGGAGAAATCAGAGAGTTCGCACAGCTCTTTGAACTGCTGATGCAACATTCCCAAAAGGAAAATTTCACATTAATCATTGACGAATTTCAAGAATTTCTCTATATCAATCCGTCTATCGTCAGTGACATACAACGTATTTGGGACCAATATCACGCGACTTCCAAAATCAATTTCATTGCATGCGGTTCCGTTTATTCAATGATGAAAAGAATATTCGAAGACCGCAAGGAGCCACTATACGGACGCCTTACCGCCCGAATTTCTCTGCATCCATTCACCACCACCGTTATCAAAGAGATTCTAGCAGACCATGCCCCTCAATTCACATCGGAAGATTTGCTTTGCTTGTATTTGCTGACAGGTGGAGTAGCCAAATACATCACCCTATTGATGGAAGCGAAAGCATTTAATAAAACTGCCATGATAAATTATGCGCTTTCCGAAGGCTCACCATTTCTGACAGAAGGCAAAGACATGTTGATTTCCGAGTTCGGGAAAGACTATGCCAATTATTTTTCTATCCTATCTCTCATTGCAGAAGGAAAAACAACACAACGAGAGATTGATTCCATCATCAATAAAAACACCGGTTCCTATTTAGCCAACCTTGAGGATGAATATTCATTAATCAAAAAAGTGAAACCGATGTTCGCTAAACCTAATAGTCGTGCTACCCGTTATTGCCTGCAAGACAATTTTCTACGATTCTGGTTTCGCTTTATTTTCTCAAACAACGCAGTACTAGAAATGGGGAAAAACCATTTACTGATAGAATATGTAGAAAAGAACTATGAACAATACAGCGGCCTATTGTTAGAAAAATATTTCCGTGAACTTATCGCTGAAGAAGAGGAAGTTACCGACGTAGGTAACTATTGGGACAAAAACGGAGAAAATGAAATAGACCTGATCGCCCTCAACCGGTTTAACAAAACAGCACTTATCGGAGAAGTAAAAAGAAATCCGAGAAAAATAAGTATCCCGGCATTGGAAAAGAAAGGAGAAACTTTACATAAAGAATTAAATGATTATAAAATAACTTTCAAAGGATTCTCATTGAAAGATATGTAGTACTTTTGCATAAACACCCGATTATGAAAAAAGAAATTACTAGACTCATTTGTGCCGCCATCTGCTGCACGCCCATTATAGGATTTGCCCAGACAGGTGATAAGTTCACTTCGACTGACAACCTTTATAAAGAAGGGAAAGAACTTTTCCAGGAAAAGAATTATGCAGCTGCTCTGCCGGCATTGAAAGCATTTGTAAAACAAAAGCCTGCAGCCAGCCTTCTTCAGGACGCAGAGTATATGCTAGTCAGTTCGGCTTACGAACTGAAAGACAAAAACCGCATCGAACTCCTCCGCAAATATCTCGACCGTTATCCTGATACTCCATACGCTAACCGCATTTATGCGCTGTTAGCCTCCTGCTATTTCTACGAAGGAAAATATGATGAAGCACTAGCACTCTTCAACTCTGCCGACCTCGATTTGTTAGGTAATGAAGAACGGGACGACTGCACCTACCAACTGGCTACCTGTTATCTGAAAACCGATAACCTACGAGAAGCAGCCATCTGGTTTGAAACTTTGCGTGCCAACAGCCCCAAATACGCCAAAGATTGTGATTACTATCTTTCCTACATCCGCTATACACAAAAACGTTATACTGAAGCGTTGAAAGGCTTCCTCCCCTTACAGGACGACTCAAAATACAAAGCACTCGTCCCTTATTATATAGCCGAAATTTATACGCAGCTCAAAAACTATGATAAGGCACAAATTGTAGCACAAAACTACCTGTCAGCCTACCCGAATAACGAGCACGCAGCAGAAATGTACCGTATTCTGGGAGATGCCTATTACCATTTCGGACAATATCACCAAGCCGTAGAAGCATTCAACTATTACTTGAATAAGGATCGCTCGGCTCCCCGCCGGGATGCCCTTTATATGCTGGGACTCTCCTACTACCAAACAAAAGTATACTCCAAAGCAGCCGAAACATTAGGTAAGGTGACAACTGACAACGATGCCCTTACCCAAAATGCATATCTCCACATGGGACTCTCTTATCTGCAACTGGCAGAGAAAAACAAAGCACGCATGGCTTTTGAACAAGCAGCCGCCTCCAATGCTAATATGCAAATCAAGGAACAGGCAGCTTACAATTACGCTCTTTGCCTGCACGAGACTTCTTTCTCCGCTTTCGGTGAATCAGTTACTGCCTTCGAGAAATTCCTGAATGAATTTCCGACTTCTCCTTATGCTGAAAAAGTCAGCAGCTACCTGGTAGAAGTTTACATGAATACACGTAGCTACGATGCAGCTTTGAAATCAATCGACCGGATTGCCAAACCAAGCGCGCAAATATTGGAAGCCAAACAAAAGATACTGTTCCAATTAGGAACTCAATCTTTCGCTAACGCCGACTTCGAACAAGCTCTGAAATATCTGAACCAATCCATTGCCATCGGACAATATAATCGTCAGACCAAGGCAGACGCTTACTATTGGTGCGGAGAATCCTATTACCGTCTAAACCGAATGGTAGAAGCCGCACGTGATTTTAATGCTTATCTGCAACTCACCACCCAACCCAATAACGAAATGTATGCGCTTGCCAATTATAACTTAGGGTATATCGCTTTCCACCGGAAAGACTATACGCAAGCAAGCAATTATTTCCAAAAATACGTTCAACTGGAGAAAGGTGAAAATGCAACTGCACTTGCCGATGCATACAATCGTATTGGTGACTGCCACCTGCATGTACGTAACTTTGAAGAAGCCAAACAGTATTATTCGCAAGCCGAACAGATGAATACTTCTTCCGGAGACTATTCTTTCTATCAGCTGGCTCTTGTATCCGGTCTGCAGAAAGACTATACCGGTAAGATCACCTTGCTGAACCGTCTGGTAGGAAAGTACCCTGCTTCTCCTTATGCCGTAAACGCTATTTACGAGAAAGGGCGTTCCTATGTTTTGATGGACAACAACAATCAAGCCATTACCTCTTTCAAAGAATTGCTTACTAAATATCCTGAAAGCCCGGTCAGCCGGAAAGCTGCCGCCGAAATCGGATTATTATATTACCAAAAAGGAGATTACAACCAAGCAATCGAAGCCTACAAACAGGTTATTGAAAAATATCCGGGTAGTGAAGAAGCACGCCTTGCCATGCGTGATTTGAAATCTATTTATGTAGACCTCAACCGTATCGACGAATTTGCTGCTTTAGCAAATGCCATGCCGGGACACATCCGTTTCGATGCTAACGAACAAGACTCGCTTACGTATGCCGCCGCAGAAAAGATTTATGCACGAGGCAGAATGGAAGAAGCCAAAACAAGCCTCAACAAATACCTGCAAACTTTCCCGGAAGGAGCCTTCAGCCTGAACGCACATTATTATCTCTGCCTGATCGGAAACGAGCAGAAGAATTATGATATGATTCTTCTCCATTCCGGTAAGTTGTTGGAATATCCAAACAATCCGTTTGCAGAAGAAGCACTGATCTTGCGTGCTGAAGTGCAATTCAACCAGCAAAATATGGCTGAAGCATTGGCTAGCTACAAAATGCTGAAAGAAAAAGCAACCAACGTAGAGCGCCGCCAACTTGCTGAAACGGGTATTCTGCGTTGCGCCTTCCTATTGCGAGATGACATAGAAACCATCCATGCAGCTACCGACTTGCTTGCAGAGGCCAAACTTAGTCCGGAGCTAAGAAATGAAGCTCTTTATTACCGTGCTAAAGCCTATACCAAGCAAAAGGCTGACAAGAAAGCAATGGAAGACTATCGTGAACTGGCCAAAGACACACGTAACTCTTACGGTGCCGAAGCTAAATATCAGGTTGCACAATCCCTCTACGACGCAAAAGAATATGCCGCTGCAGAGAAAGAGTTGCTCAACTATATAGAACAGAGTACGCCACATGCTTATTGGCTAGCGCGCAGTTTTATCCTTCTATCCGACGTCTATCATGCTACGGGTAAAGATCTGGACGCACGCCAATATCTGCTAAGTCTGCAACAGAATTATCAAGGGAATGACGATATTGAAAGCATGATTGAAAGCAGACTTAGTAAATTGAAAGTTGAGAATTGAGAATAAAAAAATAGAAAAGTATGAAACGATCTCATTATATAATAGGAGGACTCGCATTGGCAATCTCAATGCCATCCTGCCTTCAAGCCCAAACCACCCAACCGAAGGATACAACAATGACCCGCACGGTCGTTGTGGAACAAGAATATAACCCGGACATTATGGACGCCTCGAAAGTAAACGTCCTGCCTAAAGTAGAAGAACCGACAGTGAGCAAGAAAGAAGTAGAGTATGCTACAACATTCTTTCCGGCCACTTCCGTTCCGGCAGGCCTGATGCGCCCCTATACCGGAAAAGAAGTTCAACCCGGCACTACCCCGGGATATGTACGTGCCGGATATGGTAATTATGGCAATTTGGATGTTCTCGCCAATTATCTATTCCGCCTGTCAAAAAAAGATAGGCTGAATGTTCGTTTCCAAATGGATGGAATGGATGGTAAGTTAACTCTTCCTTTCACAAATGGAGAGAAATGGAATGCTTTCTACTACCGCACACGTGCTAATGTGGATTATACGCATCAATTCGATAAGTTGGATTTAAATATTGCCGGAAACTTCGGATTGAGCAACTTCAACTTCCAACCGGAAAGCGTAAACAGCAAGCAGAAATTCACATCCGGTGACTTTCATGCGGGCATTCATTTCATTGATGAGACTGCACCACTGCGTTTCAATGCAGAAACAAACCTGTTGATGTATGAACGTCAGCATAACATGTTCAATGAATCTGAAGCCAATACAGGTATCAAGGAAACAATCATACGCACCAAAGGCGATGTCACGGGAGCTATCGGCGACCAACAATTAATAACTATCGCTTTGGAAATGAACAATCTTCTCTACAACGGATATACAAAGAATGTTTCCACCGGAGATGAATACTTCAAAAACTACACAACGCTTCTTTTAAATCCATATTACGAACTGGATAATGATGACTGGAAACTGCATATCGGAGCCAATGTAGATTTATCTTTCGGATTTGACAAGTCTTTCCGTATCTCACCCGATATCACTGCACAGTATATTTTTTCTGATAGCTACATTGTTTATGCAAAAGCAACCGGCGGTAAGCAATTGAATGATTTCCGCAGATTAGAAAGTATCTGTCCTTACGGTGAACTGCCGGAGGCAAATACCACTGCCACTTTGGGATACGTACAACGTCCTTATGATACTTACGAGCAAATCAACGGTAGTATCGGATTCAAAGCAAGCCCTTATCCGGGACTTTGGTTCAACGTGTTCGGTGGTTATCAAAATCTAAAGAACGACTTATCTTATTTAGGTTTTGACCCAAGTAATATTCATTCAGGTTCTTACCTTTCTTTTGCTCAAGATAATACAGAAAATCTCTACCTTGGCGGTGAAATCAGTTACGATTACAAAGATATCCTCGGAATATCAGCTAAATATACTTACCGTAATTGGGACAGCAAAACAGAGGAATATCTGTTGGCTGTGAAACCTGTCAGTGAAATGTCTTTCAATGTACGTATTCATCCGATCTCTGCTCTTAACATAAATCTGGGTTATGATTACATCAACCGGAAAGAAGTGAAAGAGTATGCAAAAATGACCGCAATTAATGATTTGCATATCGGAGCCAGCTATAATGTATTCAAAGGAGTATCCGTTTATGCGCAAGTACATAACCTGCTGAACAAGAAATATCAATATTATTTAGGTTATCCTACGGAAGGATTCAATTTCTTAGGAGGATTGAGTTTCCGGTTCTAAGGGAAATAGACAGAATATAATAAAAACACAATATGCCCATCCCGTACTATTCGAGATGGGCATATTGCATTAAATATCATCTTATTTCGTTTTAATATATACCACCGAACGTCCTGAACCATATTTCTTCAGGACCCCTCTTTCAATAAAAGCATTAATATCCTGCAATGCCTGTGTCTTTGTCTTTCCAACAAGTTGTGCATAGTCTTGCCGGTTGATACACGGATGTTCTTCTAAAAACTTTTCCAGCCGTTGTAGACACTTTTCTTCTGCTAATGGATTCTTCACACGAAAAGGCGAATGATAACGTTGTAATACCAATTCAGTCTCAATATCCTTCTTAAACTGACGGTTGATTCTCAAATTAATATCTTTAAGAGATACTGACGGTGAACGCAAGTCTTTTGAATCAGTCACTTCTTTGTTCACATTCAAAGAAAGAGTAAAATAACCAATATCACCCAATTCAACGGAAAATCCCTTCAAAAGCAAATGACGCAGTTCTTTCGAGATAGCTTCTATGACACCTACCACTTGCGCATGAGGCATATGCTGAAATGCAGTCACTTGTTCTACAAATTCTTCGGCTGTATAACTGCCCTTCAGTACGACACGTGCATGCAAAGGTAGTTCTTCTCCACTCTTATCAGGGTTGGGAGTCTCATAAAGGTCATAATTAACACTCATTACTTATTAGTTTTTCATTGAAAAAGATTAAATTCTCTCTTCCCATATATTATTTATTCAATTTACTATTCAGTTTTCGTTTGACAACTGTCAAGCGAACGCCTGACAACTGTTGAACTATCGCTTGACAACTGTCAAACGAAAACCAGCTTACTAATGAGACAAATGTACGTAGAATAAATGTATATTAATCTATGCCAACCAAGAATTAATTTTATCCTACCAACTATCTAAAGAATACCGTCCCGGACAAAATCTAAACTATTTTGGATAAATCCTAACTTACTTGTCTATTCTCAAAATACAATAAAACAATCCATAACCTCCATTCTTAGAATTAGCTATAATTTAGCAAAACAGTTTATCCTAACCGGATCACTTGTAAAAAAACAGACGCAAAACATATCTAAAATTCTCCTATATGAAACAATATTGCACATCCTCAAGCATTTCAAAGAATCAAGTCTACAATTCAACAAAACAGTTCATATATTCACAGCTGATAACATTTCTAGCAATTTGTGTACCTAATATGGCGAATACTGCACGTCTATTTTACATTCGCTAACTAAATTTGCGTCAGTAAAATACATTATTAATCTACAAATTAAAACAGTAAACAGTAATGAGAAACACGTTTAATCTAAGATCCTGCTTTCTTGTCACGTTTCTTCTATTCCTATCTATAGGATATGCACTTCCACCGGAAGGCATTACTATCAAAGGTAGAATAATGGATGAAATACTGAAGGAACCAATTCCCGGAGCCAATGTAAAGGTAAAGGGGACTACTCTCGGGACAATCACTGACTTTAATGGTAATTTCAGCCTTGTTGTTCCAAACAAGAGTTCGGTTCTAGTCGTCTCCTTCATAGGATACGTAACTCAAGAAATTGTGGTTGGGAACCAAAAGACAATCAATGTCAATTTAAAAGAAGATGCGCAAAGTCTTGATGAAGTAGTAGTAATCGCCTATGGCAGCCAGGACAAAGGCTTGGTCACTAGTGCCATTTCTTCCATTGACAATAAGGAACTGATAAAATCTCCTGTAGCAAGTGTCAGTAATACGTTAGCAGGAGCTTTGCCCGGTATATCTTCTGTACAAACCAGCGGACAACCGGGAAATGATGCCGCAGACATCTATGTACGTGGTGTCGGAGGCTTGGATAATTCGATGTCAAAGCCACTGATTATGGTAGACGGGGTGGAGCGTGAATTTTCGCAGATTGACCCTAATGAAATCGAAAGTATCTCCATTCTGAAAGATGCTTCTTCGACTGCCGTATTCGGAGTACGGGGAGCGAATGGTGTAGTCCTGGTGACTACCCGAAGAGGCAAACAAGGGAAAGCCAAAGTTTCCGTCAGTACTTCATTAGGCTTGCAACAACCTATCTCATTGGTAGAACAGACCGGAAGCTACGAATACGCACGTTTTTGGAACATGAAGAACAGGCTGGACGGAGTCACAGAAGAGAAACAGTATTTTACACCGGAACAGATTGAAGCATACCGTACGGGGTCGGATCCAATTATGTATCCGAATATGAAATGGATGGATTACGTATTTAATAATGTTTTTCTCCAAAGCAAGAATAACGTAAATATATCGGGAGGAAGCGACAACGTAAAATATTTTATTTCAGTAGGCTACCTCTATCAAAACGGTATTCTAAAAGACCTTCCCGGACAAAATTACAGCAACAACTACCGTTATGATCGTTATAACTACCGTGCAAATATCGATGCCAAACTGACGAAAACAACAAATATGAAGTTGAATATCGGCGGTAACTTAGGAAAAACACAAGAACCGCTGACAATCGAAGGCGTGAAAAATGCATGGGTAGTCACCCAAATCTGGTCACATCCGTTTTCCGGTCCGGGATTTATCAACGGAGTCCGCACATTAATCCCAAAAGGCTTTATTCCAGTCAGTGACACCATGCGCGACGGTATGTTCGCATTCTACGGACAAGGTTATAAACAGAATTACAAAACAACATTGAATCTTGATGTGGACATCACGCAAAAACTGGATGTCCTGACAAAAGGCTTAAGTGCTTCGGTAAAAGGCGCCTATGATAACAATTTCAACTTGCTCAAGACTCGTCAGGGCGGAAGTGTAGAAAGCCAGATTGTATATTACCAATCTTATTTTGACACGAACGGTACAATGCCTCAGACCGATCCTGACTATGACAAGACCCATATCTTTGTACCCAATGGAAGCGACACGCCTTTAAGTTATGCAGAATCACAAGGGCGGGGACAAAAATGGTACATAGAAGGCCGCATCAATTACGACCGTACTTTTGGCGACCACAAAGTATCCGGTTTATTGCTCTACAACCAATCCCGTGAGTATTACCCGAAAAAATCAGATGGTTCGGATGCCCCATACCAATTCATACCACGCGGTTACGTAGGATTGGTGGGTCGCGCCACCTATGCTTATCGAAGCAAATATTTGTTTGATGCAAATATCGGCTATAACGGTTCGGAAAACTTTGCTCCTGGTAAAACCCGTTTCGGAGTCTTTCCTGCATTCTCAGCAGGTTGGGTGGCAAGCGCAGAGAAATTTATGGAAAACCAAAAAATCGTAGACTATCTTAAGTTCAGGGTTTCCTGGGGACGCGTAGGTAATGACAAAGGGGTAAATACTCGTTTCATGTATATGCCTTCCGTATGGCAGTCGTCCGGTAGTTACAGTTTTGGCGTCAACAACCCGACAGCGCAACAAGCCTTCGCTATGTCTCAAATGGGTAATCCGGAAGTAACCTGGGAGACGGCAGACAAGCAAAACTATGGTATTGATGCACATTTCCTGAATAACCGTTTGTCTTTCACATTCGATTATTTCATGGAACACCGAAAGGGTATCTTGATTTCTCCGCAATCTACCCCAAGCATTATCGCTACTTCTTTACCAAACTTGAACCTTGGCAAAGTTGATAACCGCGGATATGAAATCGCACTTGGCTGGAAAGACCGGATTGGAAAAGAATTCAACTATTATGTAGATGCCAATGTATCTTTTGCACGAAACAAGATCATCTTTAAGGATGAAGTTCCTAAATTATACGACTATATGAATGAAACCGGTGGTCCTACCGGACGACATACCGGGGTTTACAAGTATATTCGCCTGTATCAATACAGTGACTTTATTAAAGATGCCAACGGAGAATTGATACTGAATCCCGAACTCCCCCAACCTTACCAAAGAGTATATCCGGGCGATGCAATGTACCAAGATCTCAACGGTGACAATATTGTAGACGGAAACGACAAATGTGTGACGGGATATTCCAATCGACCGGAATATACATTCGGTTTGAATATGGGATTTAACTGGAAAGGGTTCAGCCTCTCTATGCAATGGACAGGAGCTACAAATGTTGATAAACAATACGAAATAGACTATCGTATCCCATTCACTAATGCCGGCAAACGCGGATTGTTGACTTATTTCTATGACGGCTGCTGGACACCGGAAAACCAATTGGGCGCCAAATACCCAAGAGCAGCGGAGACATCGGAAAGCTGGAACTCCGAACTCTCAACCCTATGGATAGAAGACGCTTCCTATCTTCGCCTGAAAAGTCTGAATATAGGATATACCATCTCTGGAAAAGAATTTCTCAAGAAAATAGGCATCAACTCTTTAGGAATCACTTTCAGTGGTTACAACCTGCTCACTTTTACACCGCTTAAATATATTGATCCGGAGGGAGTAACCAACAATTCAGGGACTTATCCGCTCGTAAAAGTGTACAGTTTTGGTTTAAATCTTAATTTTTAAAGAGACAAAATCATGAATAATATTATATCAAAAGGACTTGGAATAATACTCGGCTGCACATTCATCGCATCTTGTCAGGAACTCAGCTTCGGCAACAAGTTTCTGGACAAGCAACCGGAAAGTTCCGGTGCTACTATAGAAGAGATGTTCTCTTCACGAATCACCGCCGAAGAAGTACTTACAAAGGCCTATACCGGCTTACCCTACGGACTGCCTACCAGTTCATCCGGTGGTTATGACAAATTGGGAGGAAGTCTTCTTGAATATATCACAGACTTAGGTTGCAGTTTCCATGACAATATAAGTGACGGTCCCATCAAGATGTACTATAATGGAGCCTTAAGTCCTAATGTCGTAGACACCAAGGCAGCTTACCTATATGGCGGAGAATTAGACTGGACTACCATCCGCTACGCATGGCTCTATATTGAGAATGTCAACAAAGTACCTGATATGTCTGACGGAGATAAGAACGAGCGAATAGCCCAAGCCAAAATGTTGATAGCCCTTTCCTATTTTGAAATGCTCAGATATATAGGTGGGGTACCTTGGCTTGACCATGCCGTAGAAACTAATGAAACGATGAAATTCCCACGGATAACATTTGCCGAAAGTATCAGCAGGATAGTAGGGTTGCTCGACGAAGCTATCCCCTACCTGAACTGGAAGCAAGACGACGTGAACGACGGACGTATGAGCAGAGCCGGTGCGATGGCATTGAAATTCAAGACATTACTATGGGCTGCCAGCCCGATGTTCAACTCCAATGAGAAATGGCATCCGGATGCTGACGAATATACCTGCTATGGTAACTACAGCGAGCAACGCTGGAAAGATGCGGCTGAAGCCGGAAAGGTATTCTTTGATGAGATAAAGAAATGGGGAGGATACGAACTCATCCAACCGGAAGAACCGACTCATGAAGCCAGAAGGCAGGCCTATCGGAAAGCTTACTATGACCGAGGTGGTACAGAGATATTGATTTCAACACGTAGAGGTTACGCAGTCTCAGTACACCAACTGTTTCTTGACAGACGTATCTATAACGGACCGACATTAAACTATGTAGACATGTTCCCTTGGGAAAATGGTGACGAATTTCCGAAAGATTTCGATTGGGTAAATCCGCCCAAACAACCTTTCTTCGTGTATTCGACAGCAGAAAAGACCTTGATCCCCACACGCGACCCTCGCTTGTACGAAAATGTGGCTTGTCCCGGTGATACCTATTACAATGGAACCACTGCCCCTGTATATACCAACCATGGGCTATATAGAATGGGAAGCGGATTCCTTACTATGAAATTCGTACTGCGGGAAAGTAGTGACAGGGCCAACCGACCAATACAATGGCCTCATACCCGCTTGCCGGAAATTATGTTAGGGTATGCGGAAGCGCTCAACGAAGCCAATGGCAGCCCGACAGATGAAGCCTACCGGATGATTAACGAAGTACGCGCCAGAGTCGGCTTATCGGAATTGTCCGATTTAAACCATGACCAGTTCATTGAAGCTGTATTAAAAGAAAGGGCACTGGAACTCGGATTCGAGGAAGTCCGTTGGTTCGATCTGGTACGTAGAAAGCGTCAGGCAGATTTTACGAAAACATTGTACGGACTACAAAGCAAAGGAGATGACCTTAACCATCCTACCGCCTTCACCTTCAAGAAAGTGGAATTGAGTGAACGGTACTGGAAACATAACTGGAATACGAAATGGTATCTGACTCCGATTCCGCAAAACGAAATCAACAAGAAATACGGAATGACTCAGAATCCAGGCTGGTAAATGATATGTTAACTAATATTGATTGATAAAATGAAGAAAATAAACTATATATTAACCGTACTACTTGTGGGAGGCTCTGTTTCCTTGAATGCACAGCGTCCGGAGATTGCGGCAGAGACGCAATTGCCTGACACGTTGAGCATCGGTTATCAGATGAACACATCTGCCCGGACAAGTAGTTATTCCATTAACGGAGTTAACGCCCGCTCATTCGAGAAATCTCCGTATATAGATATAAGCAAAGCGTTATACGGCAAAATCGCAGGACTGAATGTACGTCAGGATAACGGTGCATCTCCGGATAATGTTTGCGGGCTTACCATACACGGAAACGCTCCTTTGGTTTTGGTCGATGGCTTCCCCCGTTCTATCAGTGACCTCACCTCACTGGAAATAGAATCATGTTACATTTTAAAAGACGCTGCCGCTGCTGCGCTATATGGCATGCGGGGAGCCAACGGGGTAATTATAATTACGACCAAACGCGGAACGAACAGCCGTTTGAAAGTCAACGTAGACTATAATTTCGGTGTCAATACCCAGTTCCGCTCTCCGGAATTTGCCGATGCCTATACGTATGCCAATGCACTAAATACAGCATTGGGCAACGACGGACTGGCCGCACAATATACCACGCAAGAGCTGCAGGCTTTTCGCAACGGCACTTATCCATACGAATACCCGAATGTAAACTGGTGGGATGAAACATTAAATAAAGCCGGATTCACTCACAACCTGAAAATGTCTTTCAATGGCGGAAACGATAAGTTCCGTTATCATACGGTAATTGACTATTACCGTGACCGCTCCATGTTGAAAGAAAACACGGAAGACGACCGATATAACACTAAACCGACCGACACACGTCTTTTACTCCGTACCAATCTTGACGTAAATATCACAAAAAGTACGTATATGAAAGCAGGAGTAGTAGGAAAGCTACAAGAACTCAACGGTACCCGTTATGGACGTTCCGCCATTTTCACACCCATCTATAATACTCCGTCTGCCGCATTCCCAATCCGCTATGAGAACGGAATTTATGGTGGCAACACAGTTTATGGAGCTAAAAATCCGGTAGCCTTATTAAAGGATTACGGACATATAAGAAATATGTACGGTTCGCTTCTGGCAGACTTAAGTCTGCGTCAGGGGCTCGACATACTGACCAAGGGACTGGCAGCCGAAGTGGCTATCTCATACGATAATATCGGGGGAATGAACGAAACCAGTAGCAAGGAATACCGCTATATGAACAGCTATGCAAGCATTACGGATGACGGCACCTTAGTGACCACTCCGGTGATTTATGGAAAAGACTCCGAAACGTTGGGACACAGCCAACCGTTCGAAAGTTTATTGATGCGCAGTGATTTTCAGGCAAAAATTGACTATAACCGTATTTTCGGCAAACACAATGTAAGTGGCGCGCTCATTTACGACATGCAGTCCATTGTTAAAAACGGCAGAAACAACAGCCGGAAAAATCTGTCGGTCATTGCGAACGCAACTTATACTTACGATAATCGTTATTCGATTAATGCGGTATTCAATCATTCCGGTTCTGCCTATCTGCCGGATGGAGACAAATTCGACAGCTATCCTGCCATATCTGCCGCATGGATTCTCTCCAATGAAGCTTTTATGAAAAATATCACTCCTATCAACTTCCTCAAGATCCGCGCTTCTTACGGATTATCCGGTTGGGACGGTAGCCTGTCACATGAACTATGGCGCCAAAGTTATGGTAGCAGTGGTACAGGTTATAACTTTGGGGCTAACGCAACCGGAACTGGCGGCAATAGCGAAGGAGCCCTTCCGGTAGTCGGATTGGTAGCAGAGAAATCTGAAAAAGCAACTATCGGAATCGACCTGACAGCTTTCAATAACCGTTTGAATATGACGATAGACGGGTTCTATGAAAAACGTTCGGACATGCTTGTCTCTGGTGCCAATTCAACTTCCGGTATCATTGGTATCACCGTAGGCCAGGTTAATGAGGGCGTCTATAAATATAAAGGATTTGACGCTTCTTTGAGCTGGAACGACAAAATCGGTGAAGTGAATTATAACATAGGAACCAGCATGTCTTACCTCACTACAGAGGTTGTCAATGTCAATCAGGCTTATCAAGAATACGACTATTTGTACACAAAAGGTAATCCGGTAGGACAAATGTATGGTTTGGAAGCAATCGGCTTCTTCAATAGCCAGCAAGAAATCAACAACAGCCCCCAACAAACTTTCTCGGACGTAGCTCCGGGCGATATAAAATACAAAGACCAGAATGGAGATAACCGTATTGACAGCAAAGACGTTGTCAAAATGTTCGGTTCATCGCTTCCCCGCTTTTATTTCGGGTTCAACCTGAACCTGTCTTATAAGAGGTTTGAGTTCTCTGCAGACTTCCAGGGAATGACCGGCATAACAGTTTCATTGCTCAACAGTCCGCTATACAAGCCACTCACAGGTAATGGCAACATTTCAAAAACCTTTCTGGACGAGGAGATATGCTGGACACCGGAAAACAAGAGCAATGCGACAATGCCTAGGCTGACAACTTTGGATAACGCAAATAATTACCGTGCCAGTTCGTTGTGGTACCGCGACGGTTCATTCATAAAATTACGCAATCTGCTAGTTGCCTATACGTTCCCTAAATCGCAAACCCGCTTTGCCGACTTAAAAGTTTTTGTGCAAGGCACCAACCTCTTTTCATTAGACAATATCCATTTTGCCGATCCCGAACAACTTGGTATTGCCTATCCGTCGACAAGGAGTTATTGGGCAGGAGTCAAACTTAATTTTTAATGCAAAGTAACAAATGAATATCATGAGAACTAAATACTTTATTGCAACTGTTTTGTCTTCACTGACTTTCGTCTCATGCAATTATCTTGACTTCGACGAAACCAGCAATCTAAAAACTAAAGAAGACATATACAAATACTTCGATTCGTCCCAAAGCATGCTGACGCATGTCTATTCATTCATGCCACAAGGATATCCGCTTTTTTCGACTTATGAGAATACAGGCGGAGAAACTTACTCCATGCGTGACTGCGCCAGTGATGACGGTGAATTCGGAGCTGTATCAGGCAATATCCAAAAAGTTAACAATGGTAACTGGTCACCAATCAGCACCTATGATGATTCTTGGAAACTGTACACAGGTATACGTGCGGCAAACAGTTTCATCGAAGATATTGCCAACGTCGACTTCTCACGCTACGAGCATCAGGCAAGTTATCAGAACTGGCTGAAAAAGTTGAAGTATTTCCCTTACGAAGCCAGAGTGCTGCGTGCATATTATTTCTTCGAATTGGCTCGTCGTTACGGAGATATCGCCATGCCACTGACCGCTTTAGACAAAGAAGGTGCCAACAGCATCGGCAAAACTGCTTTTAATGACGTGATAGACTTTATCGTCAGCGAATGTGACGATGCCGCTAAAGAAAACAATCTTCCGGAAAGTTACACAAAAGAACCGGATGCACAGATTGGCAGAATTACCAAAGGATTTGCCATGGCAGTAAAATCGAAAGCGCTGCTTTATGCGGCAAGCAAACTGCACAACCCTTCGATGAATACAGAATTATGGAAGAAATCCGCAAAAGCTGCATTAGACATTATAAATACAGGGCTCTACTCTCTCAACCCCCAGGAGAGTATGAACAATATCCAATCACCGGAAGTCGTATTGATGAGAATGAACGCAGAAAATACGCGTTTTGAGTTATACAATTTCCCGATTCGATATACAGAAGGAAAACGTACGTCAAACCTTGACCACGGCAATTATCCTTCACAAAACCTTGTAGACGCATTCGAAACAGTCAACGGTTACAAAGTAACCTTGGAAAACACAGGTTGGGTTTCGGAAGACCCTCAATTCGATCCGCAATCACCTTATGAGAACCGGGATCCACGTTTCTATCGCACAATTCTGGCGAATGGAATGAACTTCAAAGGAAGTGTGATAGAAACGTTTAAAGACGGGAAAGATTATACCGTCGTTTCACAAGGAGGAACTCCGACAGGATACTACTTGCGTAAATATATCCAGGAAACGACCAGTTTTACTCCCAACAGCACAGTATCCAACAAACATCATTGGGTGATTTACCGATACGCAGAAACATTGCTAACTTACGCAGAGTCTATGATTAACGCTTTCGGTGACGCTGACTATACAGATGAGACGTATAAGTATTCCGCCCTATGGGCTCTCAATGAAGTAAGAAAAAATGCCGGGATGCCGGTTATTCCTTCGTGCGGAAAGGATGAGTTCATCGAACGCCTGTACAACGAGTGGCGTGTAGAGTTTGCATTTGAGGATCATCGTTTCTGGGATATAAGAAGATGGCAAATCGGAGATACAACCCAACGCGAACTATATGGAATAAAAATCGAAAAACAACCGGACGGAACTCTGAAATACTATAAGAACCTTTATGAAACCCGTACCTGGAAAGACTGTATGTATTTATATCCGATTCCTCAAAGTGAACTATACAAAAATCCGAATCTAAATCCTCAAAATACAGGATGGTAATTAATCTAACATTTAATTTATAAGTATATGAAAAAGTTATATAACAACATATTGATGCAGTTAGTACTTGCATTGTACGCTTTCAGTTTTACCGCATGCCAGCAGTTTGACATTGATTCCCAGCCGGAAGGTCCGTTGAATATCCAGATTGACGCTTTGGACACTTATACAGTATTGGCAACTTCACCCAGCAATGTAGTGTTCAACATCAGTTCTAATACTCCGTGGTCTGTGACAAGTGACCGGCAATGGTGCAAACCCAGTCCTGCAATGAGTGCCGCCAGTTCACTGGTTTCCGAGATTGTAGTAATAATAGAAGATAACCCGGATAAGGAATCCCGTACGGCAACCTTAACTATCAAAGCGGAAAATATCGAGAAAGAAAAAGTGATCACCATCACTCAGGCATCCAAAGAAGAGTTGGTGGTCATTCCTTATGGCGAGATAGTTTCGGCTAACGGAGAAGCCATCACATTTGATATTATTTCCAATAAGCCGTGGCAGGTCATACCTTCTTCTTCGCTTGTTTCAAACATAGACAAACAGTCGGGTGAAGGCAACGAAAATGGGGAAAAAGAATCCATTACCGTTACGATTCCTGCAAACTCCGGTATAAAAAGGACTGCCGATATTACCGTAAAGACTGCCTTTGAAGAAAAAACATTCACGATTACACAAGATGGAATTTCTATTGAGCCAGCAAATCCCGAAGAAACAAGCAATGAACTTGGTGGGGAAATTGGCGAAAAAACAATCACTATCAATGCTAACGTGGAATGGAATGTGAAAGTACCCGATGAATTTAAAGAATGGCTGGCCGCTGAAGCCAATGACAACCAACTAACATTGAAAACCATTGCGAACAGCAATGCAATTGTACCGAGAACCGGCCATGTGCTTTTGAGTCCCAAACAAACAATCGCCGGATTTGAAGATGTAGTCATTGAAGTAGTACAACAGTCCCTATTCACTATAACAGGTTCTTATAACATAATTGATGCAACAACTGGTTATACAAAAGTAATGAAATGTGATGTCGTATCCAGTTTCCTAACTCAAAAAGGGCATGTGACATTTGAGTTTGACGATATGAATATGACAGGATCATCTTATATCACATTCTATATGAAACCGTTGAAAGATAAAGGAGATGCCAACTTTTACTTCAAGTTGTGTCCGGATAACAAAACATCGACATTCCAATGTGGCGGCGGCTTCGCATGGGCTGCAAAAACACTCACACTATCCACAGAAGAGGTAAATGCAATACGCAAGATTGAATTTTATATAGAGGATGATCCTAACAATGCAGGAAAATTAAGATTAAGACTACTGATTAATGAGGTTGAGAAAATTGTCCTTGAAAAAAGGAACAATATTTATGAAACAGATCCGGACATGAACCCCGGGCTGACCATTAATCTCAATTCCCCCCAATTGGGTGCTGATGACTACTACATCATCAAAAGCGTGACTTATGAACCGGAGAAATAAACAACAGACTATAAAAAGCTAGAATTTATGAAATTCAATATACATAAAACAACATTATCGGGCTTCTTTTTCACGGCTTTCCTATTAGTAACATCCCTGTTACAAGGTTGCAGTGACGATGAAGAAACCAAGAAATGGGTAGACTTACGCTATAGGGTAGAAGACTCGTACTCATTAGAAGCCAAGAATCCGGAGCCTATTTCCTTCTTAGTGAAATCCACCGACCCATGGGAGGTTTTCGGCAAATATGATTGGCATACGATCTCGCCCAACTCAGGAAAAGCAGAAGAGAAATATACGGTTACCATTACTTGTGAAGAAAATACCAATCTGGACGACCGTACAGATACCATCACAATTAAGAGCGATTATTGGGTGGGAAAACAGTTTGTGATTACGCAAAAAGGCATTGCCTACCTGAATACGGGAGAACCTGACATAATCCCACAAACTGGAGGAAAGGCAGACTTTAACATACAGACTAACCAAAAATGGACAGCTGAAATAACCGAAGGAGAAAAGTGGTTGTCTATCCAAGGAAGTGCATCCGGCGAATTGGATGGAAAAATCACCATACAAGCTTCTATTAACAAAGGCGAGCAACGTACCGGTATAGTAACCATTTACGACCGTCATGGAAAAATTGCCCAAGAAGTAAGTTGCAGGCAAGAAGGTGTTATATTGGAACCTGAAACGCCAGCCAACGGCAAATTCTATACTATCTTAGACGAAGCTCAACAATTCAAGATCCATATAGAATCTAATACAGAATGGGAAGTTAGCAAGCAAAATGAAAAAGAAGACGACTGGTATACCTTTGAAGAGACTTCCTTCAACGGCTCGGGCGATTTGACACTCAATGTAGAACGGCATGTCGGAACAAGTGTACGTACGGGAGTAATGGTTTTGTCAACCAAAGCTGGAGAAGGTACCGAACCGATTACCAAAATTATCCGGTTCAAGCAAGCCAACCCACCGACTGCCAAAGAGTTTGAATACAACAAGACATTCTCCACTTCACTCCAATACGGACCGGAAGGGCTTATGCCGGGCGAATACACTTTCTATTTCGAACCGTTAGGCAACACAGATCTCAAATTCTTCTTTTCCTGGAAAAAAGAAGGCGAACCGACACTCGAGATGCGTTTTCACATTCTAGGCGGCATAACCACTTTGAGTACGACACCTTGGTGTGGCGACGTAGGTAGTGCCAAAGTTAAGGTAGATACCGGCAAGGAACTCCGACTGGGCATCAACGTCAAAGAGGCTGTAGATAAGATTGATCCTACAAAGTCGTGGATCTATACGGAGTGGGTATTGAATGGTGAAGTAATAGCAAAGGCTACTGCTGACGGAGTAACTGAAACCGGCGGCACAGATTCTTGGGTAGGTCCTTATGAAAGAACGGAAACCGGTGCCAGGTTCTTGTACCAAACCGGTGGCGGTACGGCCAAGATTACAAAGTACACCTATGTAGGGCCACCCGAGTGGGGAGAATAAACGGAGAATGTAATCCGGGAAAGAGGAGCAATCCGGATCTGCTCCTCTTTCTAAAACTTGAAAGTCCAATCTTAAAACAATAAAAAAAGACAAGATGAAAAAGAAAATATTATTTCTGATAAGTATGATGCTGATAGGAACATTCAGCACTGCATGCACTGATGATGAAACAAATAGCATCCCCACAAAAGAAAGATATCCATTGACGAGTTTTGCCGTGAAAATAGGTGACTCTTATTATCATGGCAAAATAGACCAATCTACCCATAGAGTAGAAATCGGTACAATCGAAAATGCAAATACGATCACTGATGTAGAATATACATTGATAAACAATGCGGCTACCATCACTCCCGACCCGCAAACATTTTTGGGAAAATGGAAAGATGAACAAATTGTAACAATCACGACTGAAGATAATAAAACAACTGATTATACAATTGCACTGACAAAATATAAAGAGCCTGTCGAGAATATACTTTTCATAGATAATTTTGATGTAGACGGAACACCGGATCCGACCAAATGGTCGCTCTGCAAAAAATCAACCTCTGACTGGTGCGACGAGATGTCAGAAAGTTATGATCAAGCATATATAAAAGATGGCAAACTGATACTGAAAGCAGAAAAAGTTAACGGTGTATATAAAGCCGGCGGTATCGAAACCAAGGACAAGTTCTCTTTCACTTATGGTAGAGTAGAAGTGCGTGCCCGTATCAGCCAATACCCGAACGGTGCTTTCCCGGCGATTTGGATGATGCCACAAAAAGCTGCTTATACCGGATGGCCGAAATGTGGAGAGATCGACATTATGGAACATATCAAACAAGAACCCCATATCCATCAAACAATACATACCAACTATACGTATAATCTGGGAATTAAAGACCCGGCAAGTTCTAAGAAAGTAACATGCAATTTTGAAGAATACAATCTCTATGCAGTGGAATGGACTAAGGATGCTATCACATTCTATGTTAATGGTCAACAGACTTTCTCCTACCCTAATCTGCGCTTAGCAGATGAAGCAGAGAAAATGCAATGGCCGTTTAATAAAGAATCCGCTTTCTACCTTATACTAAACATGGGCTTGGGAGGAAATAAAGCAGATTCATGGGCAGGTCCTATCGATGATAATAATCTACCGGCTACTATGGAAGTAGATTGGATAAAAGTAACCAAATTACCGGATACTGTAGTTAAGAGAGCTGTTATTGGCTATCTTTATGCACCAGGGCCTCATTACGACACTCAATTCCCTTCAATAGACTGGCAATATCTGACACATGTCAATGTTTGTTTTGCTTTAGTCAAGTCGGACGGAACGTTCGATCTTGCGCAAGTCACAAACAAAATAGACGAAATACGTGATATTGCCCACCGGAATAATGTAAAGGTACTTATCTCCATGCGTGAAAAGGCTAAAGGAGAAATCTCTAAGGCTATGGCAAACCCTACAACAAAGGCGCAGTTGATTAAAACAATCGTGGAATATACCCGCAATAAACAGCTAGATGGATTTGACTTCGATTACGAAGAGCATGACAACACAGCAAATAATGAAAGCTACCAAATACTATTGAGCTTCGTAAAAGACCTGCATGCCGCCAAAGACCCGGATATGTTAATGACCTGTGCAGCCTACGGACGCTGGTTGTATTATGGAACTGAATGGGCGGATTATTTCGATTATATCAACCTTATGAGTTATGACCGAAATAATGCCAATCACTCCGAAACACCTGTTCAGCACGCTACACTGGAGGATCTTCAGAAGGACCTGGCAGACTGGGAAACAAGATGGAAAGCTCCTAAAAACAAAATTATCGGTGGAATTCCATTTTATGGCTACACTTGGAATCCAGAACTCCTGAAAATAACAAACGGCACCAAAACCGTCAGCTACTATGACATTCTTAATTTCTTTGGTGATGAGGCTGCAAAAATCGACTATATTGGCAATACCTACTACAATGGCATGGAAATGATGCGCAAAAAATGCGAATATATAAAAAATAATAACTATGGCGGAGTCATGATTTGGCAATTATTACACGATGCCAGCCCTGACAAAAAAGACTTAAGATTGCTGAAAGCCATAGGCGAAAGCATAAATTGACGGATAACCCAGTTTATATCTTTTTAATGCAAAAAGACCGTTTTCAGTTTTTCAAATAGAGGAATGAGGAGCAGAGCAGACTTTTTCTCTGTATTTTCATTCCTCTATTTATTACCAATAATCATTCATTATCAACATGATGCAGGTATTTAAATATTTATTATTAACTACAAGTATCTTACTTTCAAGTAGTATACAAGGTAAGAATATCAAAACAGCCACTACTATAGTACCATAATTAATAAAACAAAATTTCATGAAACACGAAACTTTATATCTATTGCCTCCACTCATAACTTTAGTATCTTCATCCGTACATGCCCAGCAAACTCCGGAAGACACAAAAAAACAACCCAATGTAATTATCATTTTGGCAGATGACTTGGGTTATGGCGATCTTGAATGTTATGGAGCCAGCCGCGTACAGACCCCAAACGTAAACCGCCTGGCTGCCGGGGGGATTCGTTTCACTAATGTACACGCCACAGCTTCTACAAGTACTCCTTCACGCTACGCCCTACTGACCGGAGAGTATGCTTGGAGAAAAAAAGGAACAGGAGTAGCCGAAGGCAATGCCGGTATGATTATTCGTCCTGAACAGTATACTCTGGCAGATATGTTCAAATCTGCAGGATATGCGACAGGAGCAATAGGAAAATGGCATTTGGGATTAGGCGACAAAACGGCCTCACAGAATTGGAACGGTATCATATCTCCGGCACTTGAAGAGCTGGGATTTGATTATTCATATATCATGGCAGCTACGGCCGACCGTGTTCCTTGTGTATACATAGAAAACGGAAAAGTTGCCAATTACGATCCGCAACACCCCATTTATGTAGATTACCACGAACCGTTCGAAGGAGAACCTTTGGGTAGCACACACACCGAACTACTTTACAACTTGCATCCAAGCCACGGGCACGACATGGCTATAGTGAACGGAATCTCTCGTATCGGCTACATGAAAGGAGGCGGGAAAGCTCTTTGGAAAGATGAGAATATAGCTGATACCATAACTAACCGTGCAATTCAGTTTATAGAGAAAAATAAGGAACATCCTTTTTTCCTTTATTTTGCAACAAATGACGTTCATGTTCCCCGCTTTCCACATGAACGCTTCAGGGGTAAAAACGCTATGGGATTACGTGGCGATGCCATAGTACAATTCGACTGGAGCGTGGGAGAAATCATGAAGGTCCTAGATCGGTTGAAACTGACAGAAAATACATTGATCATTTTATCCAGTGATAATGGTCCTGTACTGGATGATGGTTATAAAGACCGTGCCGCAGAACTGGCAGGAACCCATAAACCTGGTGGTCCTTTCCGTGGAGGCAAATATGGTGCTTTTGAAGCAGGTACTTGTGTCCCGGCTATTGTTCGTTATCCCGCTCAAGTAAAAAAGAACCGTGTACTGAATACTTTGCTCAGCCAAGTGGATTGGTTTCGCTCGCTGGCTTCTTTAATTAACGTGTCAGTTCCGGAAGGAATGGCTCAAGATAGCTGGAATTATATGAACAGTTGGTTAGGGAAAAGCAAGAAAGACCGACATTGGGTTATTGAGGAATCTAATATATTGGCACTATCCGTACGCAAAGGGAAATGGAAATATATAGAACCATCCAATGGTTCACCTGTCATCACATGGGGACCTGCCATTGAAACAGGCTATGCTCCCTACGATCAGCTATTCAATATGGGAAAGTCTGACTTTGAAGATAATAATGTCGCCAAACAGTATCCTGTTATCGTACGGGAAATGAAAGAAATACTAAACAAAGAAAGAAAAGGTGCTTCATCATCTGACAAATATTAATTTACCAGTAAAGAGAAATATCAAAATCATCGTATACAATATAAAACAACTATGGTACGTAGAATATTTTTATTTTTAATTATAACCATCGCAATAAATACTCTTGCTTCGGAACATCATGGCCGGGTATTTATTGATAAAAACAAGAATGGAGTATGGGACGGAAATGAAAAAGGATTATCCGGCATCATGGTTTCCGACGGATTGAATGTAGTAAAAACAGCCAAAGACGGAACCTATATTCTACCGGGACATGTAAAAGAAAAGTTTATCTTCATCAGTACTCCTTCCGGTTATCGTCCTACCGACACATTCTACCAAAGTATTTCATCTGGAACAGAATCATATAATTTTCCAGTTCAAGTATATGAGAACAAGATAGAAAAAGATGGCAGCCATCTGTTTATTCACTTTTCAGATACAGAAATATTCGGAGGTTCTAACGCTCAACATACGGAATGGGTTCAAAACATCCGGGACTATGCAGCGAATGAAGGGGCAGCTTTCATTATGCATACAGGCGATATATGCTATGCGGACGGACTGAAAAACCATATAAAACTTATGAATTCAGACAATATGAATACACAAATGTTTTATGGTATCGGCAATCATGATCTGGTGAAAGGAGAGTATGCAGAGCAAATGTACGAACAATATTATGGTCCTACTTTTTATTCATTCAATGTAGGAAACGTACATTATATTATGACCCCGATGCTAAACGGCGATTATCATCCTTCATATACAAAAGAGGATGTGTACCATTGGCTAAAGAATGATCTTGCCCATCTGCCCAAAGGTACTCCTATCATTATGTTCTGCCATAATCTGTTAACAACCGATGATTCTTTTATTTATGGCATCAATAAACATGAATGTATAGATTTAGATGAACATAATTTAAAAGCATGGATTTACGGACATTGGCATATCAACCATATCCATAAACATAAAAGTGCCTATAGTATATGTACTTCCAGCCCAATAGTAGGGGGCATTGACCATGCTACTGCTGCCTTCCGAATAATCAGAGTAGACCATGAAGGAAATATTTCTTCCGAACTACGTTATCCTTATCTCAACAAAACCCTGGAAATAGCTTCTATCAATAATCTGCATGTACCTGTACTGGATTCAGGAAAAATCCCTCTGTCTGTGAATTGTTATTCTACCATCTCTCCGGTGATTAAAGTCTCCTATGATTGCATTTACAAAGGAAAAAAGATAGCAAGCAATAAATCCTTAAAACAGAACACTAATTTTAATTGGTATACAGAGGTTTCCTTACCACAACAACTTGAAAGAGAACGTTTCACAATTACAGTCAAAGCTACATTCAAAAATGGAGAAACAGCACAAATCCGGAAATCATTTATATTCGATCCTCTCAAACCTGTTATTTCGGTAAAAGGTGACTGGAATAATTTTCGAAAAAACTCAGGACACACAGGCAATGCATCTGATTCTTTGACTATGCCGTTACAACTGGCATGGACTCAGAATATTAGTTCCAATATTTATATGACCTCTCCTGTTATTCACAAAGGTAATGTATTGGTGGCTTCCATGGATGAAAACAATACAGGAAAATCTTCCATTGTTTCAATAGATATACAAACGGGCAACATAAACTGGAGTTATGCGGTACGACATTCTATAAAAAACTCTATAGCTGCATCTGCCGGATTATTACTGGCACAAGATGTAGAAGGCTATCTTTATGCCATCCATACGGCAACAGGGAAATTAGCCTGGGAAAAGAAACTCAATGTAAAAAGAGTACATCCACCTCTTATTGAGGGAGTTGCCATCAATAATGATATCGTATATGCGGGCTCAGGTACAGGTCTTTGTGCTATTCGCCTGAAAGATGGAAAAGAATTATGGAGAAATGATACATGGCAACAAAATCATGGTTCTACAACTACGCTTTCTATAAGAAACAATGTATTGATAGCAAGTTCACACTGGGGAGAGTTATTTGCTCATGATGCCGTAAACGGAAAATTATTGTGGAGGGAGAGTAAGGATGGTATCCGTCATCGCTCATCTTCAGCTGTCATGCAGGGGAGTGTTCTTTATCTGACATCAGACAGTTCTTTATTCATCATCGAAGCACAAACCGGACGCATATTAGTCAGGAAAGAATTGCCGTATAATGTAAATGTAGCCTCCTCTCCCTTGGTTACTGAAAACGAAATTATATTCGGCACTGCCAAACACGGTGTTATCGCATTAGATCGCAAAACTCTTAATGAAAAATGGACATTCCGCACTGGAGATGCAATGATCTATACATCACCTTATGTTGGTAAGCCGGCAGGCAATATCGAATCAAGTCCTGTCATGGCAGGAAGTGCCATTTTGATAGGAGGTGCCGACGGGGTCATATATGCATTGGACAAGAATAAAGGTTCTTTGTTATGGAAACATGTAACCGGTGCTCCTGTTTTATCTTCTTTTGCCATTTCCGGGAATGTATTGTTAGCTACCGATTTCGGGGGAAGTGTATATGCATTTACTTCTTCTGTCGGAGTACAATAAACACTTGATAGCCTACTCTTTCAATAAACTAAAACACATATATATGAAAACCTCAAGAAGAAAATTCCTTAAAAAGGGATTAGCAGGAACACTGCTTTTAGGTGCTGCAGCCTTGCCTCAACCATTAATGGCTTTTGCTGGCATTTCTTCTGTTTCTGAAGTAAACAGAAGAAATGCCAAACGAATACTTTTAATAAGTTTGGATGGTATTTGTGTAGCTGGATTCAAACAAGCAAAGACGCCTAATCTGGACGCTTTGTTATCAGAAGGAGCCTTGTCGTCAGAAACCCGTGTAGTCATGCCTTCGGTCACTTTGCCTAACTGGACAAGCCACTTGACAGGCAGCGGGCCGGAACAACACGGTGTTGTAGATAATGATTGGAATATCTCCAGACACAAGCTACCGGCAATTGAAAAAGATGCTGACGGCTATTATCCTTCTGTATTTAAGGTCCTAAAAGAAGCAAATCCACAAATTAAGACAGCTTTCTATTATAATTGGCTCAACCTGATTTATCCTTATAACCAAAAGTATCTGGATGAAATCAACTTTTTAGAGAAAGATGCTTATATACCCAATTACGAAAAGGCTTTTAATTTCCTGTTGAAAAACAAAAAAGAGCCAACATTGGTATTTCTGTATTCGGTACACACCGATCATGCCGGACACAAGTATAAATGGATGTCACCGGAATACATACATTCCATTGAAGAAGCTGATATGGAAATAGGTAGACTTATCGACAAGATGAAACAGGAAGACATATATAATGACACACATTTCATGTTCCTGACCGATCATGGCGGTATCAATTACGGGCATGGAGGTGTTAGTACCGATGAAATGATTGTGCCTTGGGGAATAACAGGCCCCGGTATTGTGAAAGGGCTAAAAATGGTTGAGCCTAATAATACGGTAAATACCGCTTCCGTCATATTACATTTATTTCGGGTAAAACAACCACTTTGTTGGACAGGTGAAATTCCCATGTCTATTTTCAAATGAGCATTAACCATACCAATATGCCTAATTATCAATTCTATTGATCTTGTTTTCTATAATTGGAGGGAGTCTCTCCAATTATAGACTTGAATACTTTACTGAAATATCGCAAAGAAGAAAAGCCTACTACTTCCGATATTTCAGTAATATTCATTGATGTAGTGTTCATCAATACTATTGATTTATCAATGCGTTGCTTATTTACATAATCGACAATTCCCATTCCGGTAATAGTTTTTACCTTATTAAAGAGAAGAGAACGACTGATATACATATTAGTAGCCAAAAAGGTAACATCCAATTCCGGATTGCTCATATTATCCGAGATTAAAGCGTCCAATTTTAAAAGGAAAGTCTCGTCCGCATTACTGAAACTAACCTCTTTATAGGTAAGTAGATTATCTTCTTTATATCTTGACCGTATCTGTTCCCGTAATTTCAATTGATTATAGCATAATGCCAATAAACCATCCACCTCAAAAGGTTTAGGTAGAAAAGCATCTGCTCCAGTCTTATATCCTATATACATATTTTGGGAGTTATGATAAGCTGTTAATAGAATGAAAGGAATATGGCTGATTTCCAAATCAGTTTTTACCTGCCGACAAAGCTCAAATCCATTCATCCGAGGCATCATTACATCACTTATTATAATATCAGGAAGATGCAGTTTTATCTGTTCCACCCCATCCCTACCATCTTTAGCCACATACACCCGTGCAAAATAATGCCCAAGTGCTTCCTTCAAAAAGTTTCGTAAATCCGCAGTATCCTCAATTATTACTATTGAGAATTTCTCCAAATACGCATAATCAATACTAGCCACTTCCTGGCCTACATCCTCAATGGTCTTTTTAGATGACATTAGTTCGGAACTCTCATTTATTATTCCCGAAATCGGAAGTTCATAATAGAAAACAGCCCCCTTATCACAATTATTCAATGCACCGATTTTTCCTTTGTGAAGAGTTATCAGACTCTTTGCATAAGAAAGCCCGATACCTGTTCCGCCTTTCTCATGTGCACCTTGGTAAAAATTAGAAAATAAAGATTCTGTATCAACCATGCTTAACCCCATTCCCTCGTCTTTAACAGACACTCTTGCCCAATCATCTTCAGAAAGTTGGGTACTGATAATAGTAACAGTGTCCGGTTCACTGAACTTTAATGCATTCATTAAGAAATTTGAAAGAACAAACTCACATTTGTTTTTATCAAAAGGAACCTCTTTTATTCGTTCATCCAACTGATATTGCAATTTTATCCTTTTCACCTCAAACTCGTGAACAAATTTCTCACCAACAGAACATACCCATTCGTTCAGGGAATATGGTAAAATATGCAGGATTTCTTTCCCTTCCTCCAACTTCCTGACATCTAACACCATATCAATGATATTCTTCATTTGGTAAGCCTGTTTATAGATCGGAAGCAAAAGCTTATCCATCTCCTTATTATCCGGCTTATGATCTATGATCCTCTTTAATGGCGCACAAATCAAAGTAAGAGGTGTACGAAGTTCATGACTGATGTTTGTCAAAAAGCTTATTTTCTCTTCATACATTTTGTTCTTCAATTGCACTATTTCTCGTTTTTGTTTTATCTTTTTCTTACGAAGCAAATAATAGACTATGCAATATACTAATAGAGCCAATATTAGACATACGCCCACATAAAACCACGAAGTCTTCCACCACGGAGGAGTAACCACAATATGAATTATTTTTTGTTTAGGACTCCATGCCCCATCTCGTGTATAGTATGAAGCAGTTATAGTATATTCACCTATCGGCAAATAATTAATGACTAAAGTATTGGAGCCAGATCGTTTTAATTCCTGATTTAGCTCTTTTACATCAAAACGAAACAGATTCTTACGAAAAACATCTTTTTCATTCAACAGCACTTTTAATTGTAAAGAAGAAAAATCCCAAGGGATTTTTACTATATTAATAGCTTCTCGCGAATCTTCTGATAATGAAACAGACAAGCCGTCTAATAAAACATCCAACAACTCTATTTTTTGTACCGTATCAGCATCAAAATGCACTGCCGAATTTACACAGGTCATTCCTGTAACACCTCCAATCAAAATATCTCCATTTTCCGCAAGAAGAGTAGCATGAGGTATATATTCATTAGGCAACACTCCATCCCCCTCATCTAAGGATATAAAACTCTGTTTTTGTGGAGAGTAGACATACAAATGGTGTCTGGTACCAACCCAAAGCCTATCTTGCCTATCAGATATTATAGAGGTCGCTTCTTGAAAAAGATTTGTTCTTATCCGGTTACATTCTCCCGACCTTGGATTATATTGTAACACCCCCTCTACAGACGCAAGCCAAAAAACTCCGTTCTGATCCACACAAGCATCATTTAACACACACTCACCTCGATAAATTGTCTTAAAAACAGTTGTAGCTGCATCATACTCACAAATACCTTTCAAATCAAGAAGATACGTTTTTGTACCTATTGTTTTAATGATCTGAGGAGAATTACGTTCATACTCTTTACCTTTAGTAGCAACCATTGCAAACTTCTTTGTTGTAATGTCATAAATGATAACATTCTGAGTAGTACTAAACAGAATGTTATTCTCATCTATATTTGATATATAGACAGAATAACCATTTATACAGCTATTGTCGTTAATTTCTTTATTAACTAGAACGAAAGGGTAAATCTTTTGTGCTTGTTTATTAAAAATAAACAATCCCTTATTAAAAGAATAAAACAACAATTCATTTGAAGAATACTCCGCAATAGAAACTATTTTCTCATGTTTAGTAATAATATAATGCTTGAATGTTCCGGTTTCCTGTTCGAAACGATTAAGTCCTCCACCATCCGTACCAATCCAAATCATTCCGTTATGATCTTGAAATATCCTGTTGATAGACTGATTACTTAATCCATACATATTGCCCCAAGGCATATTCCGAAATGAACGAGCATATACACTTTTTATCCCAATTAATCCTCCGCGTATACTACCTGCCCACATATTATTACCAGCATCTAAATACAAATGATAAATGCTATTGGTAGGAAATGAATAAATATCATCATTTATCTGACAGATATTAGTAAATGAATAGTTGTCCAAAGAAATAACATTAATCCCTCCACCATCTGTCGCTACCCACAAAGAATTATCTTTTTCTGCAATATCATGAATAACATTATAAGTTAAAGGAGAATTATTCATTGTGAAATGCTTTAAAAGAGCACCATTTTGATAGCAATATAACCCATCACCATAAACGCCAACCCATAAACGTTTATAAGAATCAAGAAAAATACTACTATAGTGCTTCTCTGAGAAAGACTCAACCTTTTGCACTCTATTAGTTTTCAAATTAAAAGAATAAATACCATTCCGTTGAGTATTTAATAAGACTGATTCATCATCATAACGTATCATTTCCCATACTAAAAAATAAAACGAAAGAGAATCATTACATGTATCATACAAAACCTTTAATTGTCTTGTCGCATAAACATATTTATAGATACGCCCCGAACCAGCAAACAGGATTCCTCCTTCAACCATCAGATAAGAGGTTACAAAAATCGGTTTCCCATTATCTAGTAATGTTTCAAAATTATCGTTATCTCTATTATAAAGACAAATACCAATCGGATTAATTGTAGCTACCCATAGATTATGCAATGAATCCTCTGCGATAAAATTAATCCTATTGGATAAAAGAGTTTTATCATCCTCCGGACGATGAAAATATTGTTTGAAATGATCCCGATCATAACGATTGAGTCCGAATTCCGTCCCCACCCACAAATATCCTTTATGATCATTCAAAACGCACCGCACTTTTGATTGAGAAAGCCCCTCCTTGATACCCAGTGTTTTATAGTAGTAAAAGTTTGGTTGGGAATAAAGGTACTGTGCACTTCCAATATACAATAGAATAAAAAAATATACTTTAAACAGAATCTTACTCATTTGGTTAACATCGTAACATTTTTCGGTCGTAAATATAAGAAATTCCTTTCAATAAAAATCGTTTCCTTCCAAGATCTATTATCCGGTTGAGACATTTAACCAAGAATTCTGTTACAAACCAACAATATTCTTAATAACTAAAATACCTTTTTTCTAAAAAAACATTAGATTCTCCTTATAATATAAGGTAGGGAGAATCTTTTTTTTTACTTTTGTCCCCGAATATTGTGGTACAAGCCATTATAAAAGAAAGAATTATGCAGAAAAACCTTGTCATTGTCGAGTCTCCGGCAAAAGCAAAAACGATTGAAAAGTTTCTGGGGAAAGATTTCAAAGTCCTTTCTAGTTACGGACACATACGCGATCTGAAGAAAAAAGATTTCAGTATCGACGTAAATAATGATTTTAAACCCAGCTACGAAATCCCGGCAGACAAAAAGGCGCTGGTTAGCACACTGAAGACAGAAGCTAAAGAGGCAGAAACCGTATGGCTCGCATCCGATGAGGACCGCGAGGGAGAGGCGATTGCCTGGCATCTGTATGAGGTCTTGAAACTAAAACCGGAAAACACAAAACGAATCGTATTTCATGAAATTACGAAGAGCGCTATCTTAAAAGCTATTGAACAACCACGCGACATTGACCTCAACCTCGTAAATGCACAGCAAGCACGACGGATTCTGGACCGTATCGTAGGTTTCGAACTCTCTCCCGTACTTTGGAGAAAAGTGAAACCGGCACTTTCTGCCGGACGTGTTCAGTCGGTTGCTGTCCGCCTGATCGTTGAACGCGAACGTGAAATACATGCTTTCCAAACGGAAGCTGCTTATCGCATCACTGCCGTATTCCTCGTTCCGGACACGGACGGAAAACTGGTGGAGATGAAAGCTGAACTGGCTCGCCGTATTAAAACAAAAGAAGAAGCAAAAGCTTTCCTCAACGCATGTCAGGGAGCAAGCTTTGCCATCGACGATATTACTACCCGTCCGGTCAAGAAAACGCCTCCTGCTCCATTCACAACATCTACGTTGCAACAGGAAGCCGCACGCAAACTGGGATATACTGTAGCGCAGACCATGATGCTCGCGCAACGCTTATACGAATCGGGATTCATCACTTATATGCGTACAGACTCTGTCAACCTCTCGGAATTTGCGACAGCAGGCAGTAAAGACGCTATCATCAAAATGATGGGTGACCGCTACGTACACCCCCGTCATTTCGAAACAAAGACTAAGGGTGCACAAGAAGCGCATGAAGCTATCCGTCCTACCTATATGGAAAACCAGTCCGTTGAAGGAACAGCACAGGAAAAGAAACTGTACGACTTGATATGGAAACGCACCATTGCCTCACAAATGGCAGATGCGGAACTGGAAAAGACAACTGCTACCATAACAATAAGTGGCAGCAGCGATGTATTTACAGCCATCGGCGAAGTGATTAAGTTCGACGGATTCTTGCGCGTATACCGTGAATCTTATGATGATGACAACGAACAAGAAGATGAGAGTCACCTGCTTCCTCCTCTGAAAAAAGGCCAGAAGTTGGAACACGGCCCTATCATCGCAACCGAACGTTTCACCCAACGTCCTCCACGCTATACTGAAGCAAGTCTTGTACGCAAGTTGGAAGAACTGGGTATCGGACGTCCGTCTACGTATGCACCTACTATCTCTACCATCCAACAACGCGAATATGTGGAGAAAGGTAATAAAGACGGGGAAGAACGGCAGTTTAATGTCATGACATTGAAAGATTGTCAGATTAAGGATGAAAACCATACTGAAATTACCGGTGCAGAAAAGGCGAAGTTGTTCCCAACGGATACCGGCACTGTGGTAAATGATTTCCTTACCGAATATTTCCCAGACATTCTGGATTTCAACTTTACCGCCAGTGTAGAAAAGGAATTTGACGAGATTGCAGAAGGAGAAGTGAAATGGACTTCTATCATGAAGAATTTCTATGATAAGTTCCATCCGTCTGTAGAAAACACATTGGCTATCAAGACGGAACATAAAGTAGGCGAACGTATTCTGGGAGAAGAACCGGGAACAGGCAAGACTGTTTCTGTTAAGATTGGTCGCTTCGGTCCTGTTGTACAGATTGGTACTGTAGAAGATGAAGAAAAACCACGCTTCGCACAAATGAAGAAAGGTCAATCCATGGAAACCATCACTTTGGAAGAAGCACTGGAATTATTCAAATTACCTCGTACACTGGGCGAATATGAAGGAAAATCAGTCAGTGTAGGCGTAGGCCGTTTCGGTCCGTATGTCCTGCACAATAAGGTATATGTATCGCTCCCGAAAACACTTGATCCGATGGAAATTACTTTGGAAGAGGCAGAACAGCTGATTCTGGAGAAACGCCAGAAAGAAACGGAACGCCACATCAAGAAGTTTGAAGAGGAGCCGGAACTTGAGATTCTGAACGGACGTTACGGACCTTATATTACCTATAAGGGTTCCAATTATAAAATTCCTAAAGATATCGTCCCGCAGGATTTGAGTTTGGCTAGCTGTTTGGAACTCATCAAATTACAAGATGAAAAAGGACCAGCGACCACAAAAAAAGGACGATTCGCAAAAAAGAAATAAAAAAACTAGAAAAAGAGCAAATTATATAATTAAATGTATATATTTGCTCTTTATCTTTTAATACACAAACTTATGAAGCAAACAAATTTAAAGTATTTAATGATAGGAGTGCTTACCATAGCTTCCATCAGTTGTATGGACAAAGAGCGTGACTTATCTTGGGAGAGAAGGCATATGCCAAAAGAAGCATACTTCGACTTCAACATGACCCAAGCTGTTGCTTTGGATATCAATTATTGTTTTAAAAGCGAAAATTATCGTGTCCTTTTTGACATTTACGATCAAGATCCCATTGAATACTCGGCTGACGGCAGCGTGTTCCAAAAGGACATAGAGCCTATCTACCGTGCAGTTACAGACGAAAAAGGCAAATTCAGTGGAGAAATGAATATTCCGGCGGACCTCTCGGAAGTATGGTTATCATCGGATTATTTAGCCACCGTATCTCCTCTTAAACTTACGATTGACGACAGTCGTCAGCTTTCATTTAATCAAGATGCATATATCACTGCCTTACGTTCACAAACGACATCAAAAACCAGAGGAGTGACCGTGAACCAACATACCTATCTAAAAGAATGGCATGTTCTTCCCGATGCAGACTGGGATAACAACGGAAGACCAACCAATCTGGAGCCTAAAATAAACATACCTCCGGCAGACGTACTATACAACATCAAGTATGTTTTCAGAAAGGTTACAGTCAAAGATGAGAGCGGTAAAAGCAAGGTTATGAACATCAGTCAGAATTATCCGGAGTTTTTTGATGGTTCCATTAAAATGACTTCAGATATTCCAATTGTTAACCCGACCGAAGTGAGCCTCGTATTTATAAACAGCTCTGCTGCATGGTACAATACAGTTGGATATTACACCTATCCGACCAACAATCCGCCCCAGAGCACGAGTGATATAAAACAAATAATTGCATTCCCAAACACCTCTCCTGTTTACAAGACTTTAGGGGTAGGAGCATTAGTGTGTGGCGAAGAAATAAAACTCAAATATTGGAATGAAGAGACACAGGAATACGAAGACAAATTTCCTGCAGGAGTCACAATTGGCTGGTGCCTTCAAGGTATGGGATTCAAGAGTAAACTCACCTCAGAAACAGATAAAGACAAAGTGGGCGATATCATAAAAGGTATGGGGGCACGCTACTCCACCAGGAATCTAAACACGAATAATACACAAAGAACTGTATCTCTCCGTGATTCCAAGTCCGGGCAGATTGTAGCAGTAGGATTCGAAGATAATATTGACTTCGATTATGCAGATGCCATCTTCTATATTCATACGCCAGAAAAGAATGCTATTGACCCGACATTGCCTCCACTGCCTGAGGACCCCGAAGCAATCCCCGAGCAATATAAAATTTCTTATTCCGGTACACTGGCTTTTGAAGACTTATGGCCTAAGTTAGGTGATTACGATATGAATGACGTAATGGTAAAGTACACCAGTACGATGACCCGAAATGCTCTTGACAATCGCATTTACGAAATAGAAGACAAGTTTATCTTACAGCACTGTGGCGGTTATCTGCAAAACGGATTTGGATATCAATTACACAAGCTCTCAAACAGCAATGTCAAGAGTGTAAAAATAACGGGGCCTGATGCCAGTGGTTTATCAAGTTCTATATACATGGAAGGAAAAGAAACAGAGCCTGGACAGTCTCACCCAACCATATTGTTGTATGACGACATGACAAAATTCAAAAATATCACTGATGAATCAAAGAAAGAATATACTGTAACCATCACGCTTGATGGAGCTAGTGAGAAAGAGGTGGTACCTCCTTACAACCCGTTTATCTTCATCAGTTCCAACGAGGGTAGAGGCAAAGAATTACATCTGATAAATTATCCCCCGACTGATAAAGCCGACTTATCGTTACTGGGAACCGGAAAAGACATCTACAGACCAGAAGAAGGGATGTATTATGTTTCTGCAGACTTGATGCCGTTTGCTATCAATATGCCAGTAAGTAATCTCCCGGTTCCAGAGGAAGGGAAACGAATCGATCAATCATATCCCAAGTTCTCTGGATGGGTATCATCGAATGGGAAACAAAATAAAGATTGGTACAAATAAAGATTGATACGATTTAAATAAAAGCAGCCCGGATATTGTACGGAATCGCTATCGGGACTTCGCATTGCGAACCATCGATGAAAAAGACATAATAGACATCTGTTTAGAAAGGCGCGAATTACGCAGTTCACACAACTTCTCGAATACTCACCAAGAATTCGTGTGAACTGTGTTTTTATTTTAAGCCACAACATTATAGGATGTAAGTATTATCCGTTATGAATAGGCTTCCATCATTAAATCTTCGGCTCCCATTTTATCTTAAAACCTTTATTAGGGAATAGCATATCAAACACAATCACGAATATAAAAACAGATGTTACCAAGATATTCATCGTCAATAAAGAAATGTGATAAGGCCAGGGAAGCAGTAAAGCCAAAGCTATTACAGCAATAATATGTGATAAAGGAAGCATACGGCACGTGACATATTTATAGATACTATTTGCCAGAATATAAACGATTGGTCCGATAATCAGAACAAAAACAACTTCCGCTCTCATTTCTTGTTCGGGATGGGCAACAATCAGTTCGTCTCCTACCGCACAAATAATCAATGCTCCCACCAGTACGATATGAATTGCATTATAAATCAACCCCAGCTTTCCGGGATCTTTCACTTCCTGTATTTTCCGACTACCGGCTTCACTGCTCACATCAAAGTAAACCCACCACATAGCCAAACTACCAATAAAAGATATGATAGCAGAAATAATCACGAGAGGCGTCCATTCTTCTACTTCACTCAAAGAAGCTCCTGTCATCAATAGAGTTTCTCCAAAAGCAATAATCACAAACAACTGGCAACGTTCCACCAAATGATGCCCTTCAATAGTCCATTCCTTGCTACTGTCCGAACGTCCCAGACGAGGTAAAGCAAATCCGTGCATCGGGGCTGTATAATCACAGATGGCGGCTATAATCCACAGTAGAATTTGCCATTCTCCCTGCAATATGGCACCCGTAATCCAAAAGACGGCAGATATACAGAACCAGCCCATAATTCGCTTAAAATTAGCAGACAGATGATGATCTCCTAACACCCCGATAATATAAAGTGTTCTCCCTGCCTGTATCAGAACATAGCAGACAGCAAATATCAATCCCCGGTAAGTAAAGGCATAAGGAATGGCAGCCGCCATCACCAGCCCCACCAGCATACTGATAAAAAGAAGAATACGTATCGGCCGGGTATCCGGGTTGAACCAGTTAGTCACCCAGATGGTATGTTGCCACAACATCCAGACTGCAAACCACAGGATTGTTTCTTTCAATAATCCTTCCCAAGTGAGATTATGAAGCAAATAATGTGAAAGTTGCGTGACCGAGAAAACATAAATCAGGTCAAACAGCAGTTCGGAATAAGAGACAGTAGCAGTTTCCGTTTCTCTCTTCCGAAGCAATGGATGGGGGGAGTAAAACATACGAGGTTCCTTTTATATATATAAAAGAAACCCCGCAGAAGTCTATTTTGTTCAGAGAAAGTCTTACATTCTGGAAGGAACTTCGATACCCAGCAAATTCATTCCCAAGCGAACAACTTTAGCTACATTAGCAGACAGAGCGATACGGAATACTTTCACAGCCTCATTCTCTTCGCGCAGAATACTATAGTCATGATAGAACTGATTGTATTCTTTCACCAAGTCATAAGTATAATTAGCAATAATAGACGGGCTGTAATCTTCACCGGCTTGTTTTACAACAGCAGCAAAGTCGGCAACCATCTGAATCAGCCCTTCTTCTTTTTCGCTCAATTCAATGCCAGCCGGAATTTGTTCAGGAATGACAATACCCGATTCTGCCGCTTTCCGGAGCACCGACTGAATACGTGCATAAGTATATTGGATAAACGGACCTGTATTACCATTGAAGTCGATAGATTCTTTCGGATTGAATGTCATATTCTTACGGGCATCGACTTTCAGAATGAAATATTTCAATGCTCCCAGACCCACAATACGGGCAATATCATCAGCTTCTTCCTGTGTCAAACCATCCAGTTTGCCTAGTTCTTGTGAAGTTTCTTTAGCAGTGGCAATCATTTCCTCCATTAAGTCGTCAGCATCAACTACCGTACCCTCACGGGATTTCATCTTACCTTCCGGCAGTTCCACCATTCCGTAAGAGAAGTGTACCAGACTCTTACCCCATTCGAAACCAAGTTTATCGAGCAAGATAGAAAGCACCTGGAAGTGATAGTTCTGTTCGTTACCTACTACATAAATCATCTTATTAATCGGGTAATCGGCAAAACGAAGTTTAGCCGTACCGATATCCTGAGTCATGTAGACAGAAGTACCGTCACCACGGAGAAGGAGCTTATGATCCAGTCCTTCGGCAGTCAGGTCGGCCCATACGGAACCATCTTCTTTCTTGTAAAAGAAACCTTTTTCCAGACCTTCCATTACTTTTTCTTTTCCTTCGAGGTAAGTATTGGATTCGTAATAGATCTTGTCGAAGCTGACACCCATCTTCTTGTAGGTTTCGTCGAATCCTGCATATACCCAGTTGTTCATCATTTCCCACAATCCGCGTACTTCCGGATCACCGGCTTCCCACTTCACCAACATTTCGCGGGCCTCCTGCATCAATGGAGATTCAGCTTCAGCCTTTGCTTTCGCTTCATCGCCACTCATTCCCTGCGCTGTAAATTTAGCCATCAGCTCCTTTACTTCCGCTTTATAATGCTTATCGAAAGATACATAATAATCACCTACCAGGTGGTCACCCTTCTTACCCGAAGTTTCAGGAGTTTCACCGTTTCCGTATTTCTTCCATGCCAGCATGGACTTACAGATGTGGATACCACGGTCGTTTACAATATTTGTTTTGACTACCTTATTGCCGTTTGCCGCTACAATGTTAGCCAATGCGTTGCCTAAAAGGTTATTACGCACGTGTCCCAAGTGAAGCGGTTTGTTTGTATTCGGAGAAGAATACTCAATCATCACCAATGGAGAAGCGTCAGTGACCTGCATTAAGCCGTACTGTTCATCCGCCTGAATCTCGTTCAGCAATTCAATCCATGTAGCCGATGCAATAGTCAGGTTCAAGAACCCTTTTATCACATTAAACGCTGCTACAGCCGGATCGTTTGCCTTCAGATATTCACCGATTTCCTGTGCTGTTTGCTCCGGTCCTTTTTTTGACATCTTCAGAAAAGGGAACACGACCAGTGTCAAATGTCCTTCAAATTCTTTCTTTGTTTTTTGCATTTGCACCATCTTTTCAGGGACTTCCTGACCGTAGAGTGCTTTCAGTCCACTAATAACGGACGCTACAAGTTTATCTTCTATCTTCATAATCAAGTTATTTCTTGCGCGCAAAGATACAAAAAAAGGAGACGCATCGCGTCTCCTCTCCTAATTTCTTTCAACTATCTATCTTATTCAACAGCTGCAGATAATTCAGCACCAGCTTTAAATTTAGCTACTTTCTTAGCAGGAATAGTAATAGTTGCCTTTGTAGAAGGGTTAATACCAGTTCTTTCAGCTCTTTCGCTTACAGAGAAAGTACCAAAACCTACGAGAGATACTTTGTCACCAGCTTTCATAGCATTAGTAACTGAAGTGATGAAAGCATCAAGTGCTTTTTTTGCATCGGCTTTGCTCATTTGAGCTTCAGCAGCCATTGCACTAATAAGATCAGACTTATTCATAATACGTAAAATGATTAATTAATATATTTGTTACACAAAAGATTATCCCACAATGGATTGATTCCACAAATATAGCCGAACAAAACAACATATCAAATAAAAACATAAAAAAAACGCAGCAAATTATTGAAAAAGAGCTAATAGGAAGCGTTTTTCATGCTTTAAAACAGAATTTATTCGTACTTTTGCGTCTATTATCTAAATATTCAGAAATTAAAATGATGCCAACTGTAACTAAAAACCTGATAATTATCAATGTACTAGTATTTTTCGGGACAATCGTAGCCCAACGTTACGGCCTGGATTTAACGAATTATCTGGGATTACATTTTTTCCTCGCAAGTGACTTTAATCCGGCACAGCTTATCACTTATATGTTCATGCACGGCGGATTCAGCCACATTTTCTTTAATATGTTTGCCGTTTTTATGTTCGGACCGATTCTCGAACAAACCTGGGGACCCAAACGTTTCCTCTTTTACTATATTCTCTGCGGTATCGGTGCGGGACTTATCCAGGAAGGGGTACAGTATATTCAATATGTAACGGAACTTAGCCACTACGCACAAGTGAATATAGGTACAGGTGTTATCCCAATGGAAGAGTATCTGAACATGATGACCACCGTAGGTGCTTCGGGAGCCGTTTACGCCATATTGCTGGCATTCGGTATGTTATTTCCCAATAACCGGTTGTTTATCTTCCCGCTGCCATTTCCTATCAAAGCGAAGTTCTTCGTTATAGGATACGCCGCGATTGAATTATGGTCAGGACTTGCCAATAGCGCCGGAGACAATGTTGCTCACTTTGCTCACCTGGGAGGAATGTTATTTGGATTGATCCTGATTTTGTATTGGAGAAAAAAAAGCAATAACAATGGGACATATTATAGCTGATTTAAAGGAGACATTCAGAAGAGGAAATATTTTCATCCAACTGATTTATATCAACGTAGGCATCTTTGTGATTGGCACGTTGATTAACGTTTTCTTGCGACTGTTTGAAGTAAGTACCCCCGATATATTCGGTATATTTGCCCTGCCGGCATCCTTTATCGGATTTATTCATCAGCCGTGGTCGTTATTTACTTATATGTTTATGCATGCCGGTATCCTGCATATTCTATTCAATATGCTTTGGCTGTATTGGTTCGGAAGTTTGTTTCTCTACTTTTTCTCGGCCAAACATTTAAGAGGACTATATGTATTAGGAGGTATCTGTGGAGGTTTACTGTATATGATTGCCTACAATGTATTTCCTTTATTCAGTTCGCAAGTGGCGGGTGCAACATTGGTAGGAGCATCAGCTTCCGTATTAGCCATCGTGGCTGCTACGGCTTATCGTGAACCAAATTACAGGGTGCAACTTTTTCTTTTCGGTGCTATCCGTCTCAAATATCTGGCACTGGTTGTTATCGGAATCGATGTATTATCCATCACCTCAAGTAATGCCGGAGGACATATCGCCCACCTGGGCGGTGCTCTTGCAGGACTTTGGTTTGCCGCCAGCCTAAATAAAGGAACTGATTTGACTTACTGGATCAACTGGATTCTGGATGGTTTCACCTCCTTGTTTCAGAAGAAAACATGGAAACGGAAACCGAAAATGAAAGTACACTATGGAAACAGTGCCACCGGTCGCGAGAAGGATTATGATTACAATGCCCACAAAAAAGCACAGTCAGATGAAGTGGACCGTATTTTGGAAAAACTAAAAAAATCCGGTTACGACAGTCTGACAACTGAAGAAAAGAAAAGCTTGTTCGACGCAAGCAAAAGATAAAAGAATGGAACATATTGGCAAATTTGTCGCATATCTGATACTTGCTGTCAACGCTCTCTTCGTGGGAACGTTGATATTAAGCGCTTATAGCCCTTACCTTAACCCGAAAATAAACCCACTTGCTTCCAGCTTGGGACTTGCATTTCCGATATTCCTGACGATTAATCTGATTTTTATCGGCTTCTGGGCATTTGTCAATTACCGATATGCGCTCTTGCCTGCCATCGGTTTTCTAATTTGTATTCCGCAGATACGGACTTATATTCCTTTTAACTCCACCACAAAAACCATACCGGAAGGAAGCATCAAAATCCTATCCTACAACGTAATGAGTTTCAACAATTTGGAGAAGAAAGATGGAAAAAACCCGGTATTATCTTATCTTGTAGATAGTAACGCCGATATTATCTGTCTGCAAGAATATAACACCGCTACCAACAAGAAATACCTGACGGAACAGGACATTAAAAAAGCATTGAAAGCCTATCCTTACCAATCCGTCCACCAACAAGGGAAAGGAGATGTGCAACTTGCCTGTTTCTCCAAGTTCCCCATACTCTCGATACATCCCATCAAATATGAAAGTAATTATAACGGTTCCATGAAATATGTACTGAATGTAAATAACGACACTCTTACATTAATCAACAACCACCTGGAATCCAACAAACTCACCAAAGAAGACAGAGGGATGTATGAGGATATGATTAAAGACCCGAATGCCAAGAAAGTAAAAACCGGACTTAGGCAATTAATAAGAAAACTGGCGGAAGCATCGGCTATCCGGGCTACACAAGCAGATTCTGTGGCTAAAACCATTGCAGAAAGTAAATATCCGACAACCATAGTATGCGGCGATTTCAACGACGGTTCTATCTCATATACCCATCGCATCCTGACTCAAAAACTAGACGATGCATTCACACAGTCCGGTAAAGGATTGGGTATTTCCTACAATCAGAACAAGTTCTATTTCCGCATAGACAATATCTTGATCAGCCCCAACCTGAAAGCCTACAATTGCACGGTAGACCGGTCTATCAAGGCATCAGACCATTACCCGATCTGGTGCTATATCAGTAAACGATAAGAACTGAAAACTCTAATAAAAAACACTTATGATGATTAAAAAGACACTAACCATTTTAGCAGTAAGTTGTATGATGTACTCCTGTGCTACGAAAACAGAAAGCAATCCTTTCTTTACAGAGTTTCAAACCGAGTATGGTGTTCCTTCTTTCGACAAGATTAAATTAGAGCACTATGAACCTGCCTTTCTAAAAGGTATAGAAGAACAGAATCAAAATATCGAAGCCATCATCGAAAGCTCGGAAATTCCGACATTCGAAAATACGATTGTGGCTTTGGATAACAGCGCACCCATCTTAGACCGGGTAAGCATCATTTTCTTCAATATGACAGATGCGGAAACTACTGATTCGCTGACCGCACTTTCCATCAAACTGGCACCGGTTCTTTCGGAACATAATGACAATATCTCCCTGAATGGGAAACTATTCAAACGGGTGAACGATGTCTACCAAAAGAAAGACTCATTGAACCTGACGTCGGAACAAGAACGTCTGCTGGACAAGACTTATAAAAGATTTATCCGCTCCGGAGCGAACCTTGGCGAAAAGGACCAAGCTCGCCTCCGCGAAATCAACAAGGAGCTTTCTACACTTGGCATCACTTTCAGCAACAATGTGCTGAATGAGAATAATGCCTTCCAACTTTTCGTTGACAAGGAAGAAGATCTGGCAGGATTGCCTGAATGGTTCCGCCAAAGTGCGGCCGAAGAAGCGAAAGCAGCCGGACAACCGGGAAAATGGTTGTTCACCCTGCACAATGCCAGCCGTCTGCCTTTCCTGCAATATTCTGAAAATCGCCCGCTCCGGGAGCAAATATACAAAGCTTATATCAACCGCGGCAACAACAACGACGGGAACGATAACAAGGAAAACATCCGCAAGATCGTTTCTCTCCGCCTGGAAAAAGCGAACTTATTAGGTTTCGACTGTTATGCAAACTTCGTCCTGGATGAAACCATGGCAAAGAACGCCAACAACGTAATGAGCCTTTTAAATAACCTCTGGAGCTACGCACTGCCAAAAGCAAAAGCAGAAGCTACCGAACTTCAGAAATTAATGGATAAGGAAGGAAAAGGAGAAAAACTGGAAGCATGGGACTGGTGGTATTATACCGAAAAACTACGGAAAGAAAAATACAACCTGTCTGAAGAGGATACAAAACCTTACTTCAAACTGGAGAATGTACGCGATGGCGCTTTCGCCGTAGCCAACAAATTATATGGCATCACCCTAAGCAAACTGGAAGGCATACCAACTTATCACCCTGATGTAGAAGTCTTTGAAGTGAAAGACGCAGACGGTTCCCAGCTCGGTATCTTCTATGTAGACTATTTCCCACGTCCCGGGAAAAGCGGTGGTGCATGGATGAGCAACTATCGTGAGCAACACGGAACAACCCGTCCGTTGGTATGCAACGTTTGCAGCTTTACCAAGCCGGTAGGCGACACCCCCTCTTTATTGACCATGGATGAAGTGGAAACCCTGTTTCACGAATTTGGTCACGCTCTGCACGGACTGCTGACAAAATGTGAATACAAAGGAACATCGGGAACCAACGTGGTACGTGACTTTGTAGAACTTCCTTCTCAAATCAACGAACATTGGGCGACTGAACCCGAAGTGCTGAAAATGTATGCCAAACATTATCAGACAGGAGAAGTGATACCCGACGAAATCATCGAGAAGATACTGCAACAGAAAACTTTCAACCAGGGCTTCATGACCACCGAATTACTGGCTGCCGCCATCCTCGACATGAACCTGCACACGATGATAGATGTAAAGAATCTGGATATGCTTGCATTCGAAAAAGAAGCGATGGACAAGCTTAACTTGATTCCCGAAATAGCACCGCGTTATCGCGTGACTTACTTTAATCATATCATTGGCGGATACGCTGCCGGATACTATAGTTACCTATGGGCCAACGTATTGGACAATGATGCTTTCGAAGCTTTCAAAGAACATGGTATTTTTGATAAAAACACCGCCGACCTGTTCCGCCATAACGTATTGGAGAAGGGAGACAGCGAAGACCCGATGGTGCTTTATAAGAATTTCCGTGGAGCGGAACCAAGCCTGGAACCACTACTGAAAAACAGAGGAATGAAATAATTCAGCAAAAAAGCCCTTAAACATCAAATATTTGAGGGCTTATTACACATGAATGTGAAAAAAAAACTATATTTGCAGCCTTGTATGCGGCAAAAAGAACTTGTGTACGACAGAATTTAACTGAAAATTAAATTAAAAAAGTAATCATCATAAATTAAAAGTAAAATGCAAAACAAAGGATTTGTAAAGGTTTTTGCGGTATTACTCACACTGGTATGTGTGTTCTATCTCTCCTTCTCCTTCGTAACACGCCATTATACCAACAAGGCGAAAGAAATTGCGAACGGCGACCCGAAAGTGGAACAAGACTACCTCGACTCTCTCTCCAATGAGAAAGTATGGTTGGGTAACTGGACGCTGAAACAATGTCGTGAGATGGAGATTAGTTTAGGTTTGGACCTAAAAGGTGGTATGAACGTTATCCTTGAAGTTTCTGTACCTGATGTTATCAAAGCACTGGCTGACAACAAGCCGGATGAAGCTTTCAACAATGCATTGGCAGAAGCTGCAAAACAGGCTGTAAACAGCCAGGATGATATCATCACGCTATTTGTCAGAGAATACCACAAAGCTGCTCCTAACGCAAAACTTTCCGAACTCTTCGCAACACAACAGTTGAAAGACAAAGTTAACCAGAAATCATCGGATGCAGAAGTTGAAAAAGTATTGAGAGCAGAAGTAAAAGCTGCTGTTGAAAACTCATATAACGTACTTCGTACACGTATCGACCGTTTCGGTGTTGTTCAGCCGAATATCCAGAGCCTGGAAGACAAAATGGGTCGTATCATGGTGGAATTGCCGGGTATCAAAGAGCCGGAACGTGTGAGAAAACTTCTCCAAGGTTCTGCTAACCTGGAATTCTGGGAAACTTATACAGCTAAAGAAGTTCTTCCTGCCATGCAATCTGCTGATGCTAAATTGCGCGCTGTATTAGCGCAGGAGACAGATGCAGACTCTACCGCTGTAGATTCCACCAAAGAAGCTCCGCTTGCAGAAGCTACTCCGGCCAAGAAAAGCGTAAGTGCTGCCGACAGTCTTGCTGCTGCCCTGAAAGGAGATGCTACAACTACTGAAGATAATTCAACAACTAACCTGGCAGAAATTAAAAAGCAATACCCTCTGTTGGCTATCCTGCAGTTGAACTCTAGCGGACAAGGTCCTGTGATCGGTTACGCTAACTACAAAGACACTGCTGATATCAACAAATATCTGGCTATGCCGGAAGTTAAAGCAGAACTCCCGAAAGACCTTCGTTTGAAATGGGGTGTTTCTCCTTCTGAATTTGACAAGAAAGGACAGACGTTCGAATTATATGCTATCAAGTCTACCGAACGCAACGGTAAAGCTCCGTTGGAAGGTGATGTAGTAACAGACGCGAAAGATGAATTCGACCAATACAGCAAACCGGCTGTCAGCATGACAATGAACTCTGACGGTGCACGTCGTTGGGCACAGCTGACCAAACAGAACATCGGTCGTTCTATCGCTATCGTTCTTGACAACTATGTATATTCTGCACCAAACGTAAACTCTGAAATCACAGGTGGACGTTCACAGATTACAGGTCATTTCACTCCTGAACAGGCAAAGGACTTGGCAAACGTATTGAAATCAGGTAAGATGCCGGCTCCGGCTCACATCGTACAGGAAGATATCGTTGGTCCGTCATTGGGTCAGGAATCTATCAATGCAGGTGTATTCTCATTCGTAGTGGCTCTGATTCTGTTGATGATCTATATGTGTATGATGTACGGCTTCATACCGGGTATGATTGCCAATGGTGCATTGTTCCTGAACTTCTTCTTCGTATTAGGTGTCCTCTCCTCCTTCCAGGCAGCATTGACAATGTCCGGTATTGCCGGTATGGTATTGTCACTAGGTATGGCAGTGGATGCGAACGTACTTATCTACGAACGTACAAAAGAAGAACTTCGTGCCGGTAAAGGTGTGAAGAAAGCACTTGCTGACGGTTATTCCAACGCATTCTCCGCTATCTTCGACTCGAACCTGACATCCATCATCACAGGTATCATTCTGTTTAACTTCGGTACCGGTCCGATCCGTGGTTTTGCTACGACATTGATTATCGGTATTCTAGTATCCTTCTTCACCGCTGTGTTCATGACCCGTATAGTTTACGAACACTTCATGAACAAGGACAAACTATTGAACCTTACATTCACAACCCCTGTTTCAAGAAACTTGATGACCAACACACGTTTTGATTTTATGGGAACAAACAAAAAATCCCTTATCATCACTGTAGCCATCATCCTCGTTTGTATCGGTTCATTTGCCATGCGCGGTTTAAGCCAGAGTATCGACTTTACCGGTGGACGTAACTTCAAGGTACAGTTCGAGAATCCGGTAGAACCCGAACAGATTCGTGAATTGATCTCCAGCAAGTTCGGTGATGCTAACGTTAGTGTTATCGCTATCGGTACAGATAAGAAAACTGTACGTATCAGCACCAACTACCGTATTGAAGATGCAGGAAACGATGTTGACTCTCAAATCGAAGCATATTTATATGAGACTTTGAAACCTGTGCTGACTCAAAACATCACTCTGGCTACCTTTATCGACCGTGACAATCACACTGGTGGTAGTATTGTAAGTTCTCAAAAAGTGGGTCCGAGTATCGCAGACGATATCAAAACAGGTGCTATCTATTCCGTAGTACTGGCTTTGATCGCTATCGGTCTGTATATCTTAATCCGTTTCCGTAACATCGCATATAGTATTGGCTCTATCGTAGCTCTATCATGCGATACCATCATGATTATCGGTGCTTACTCATTGTTATGGGGTATCGTTCCATTCTCACTGGAAATTGACCAAACGTTTATCGGTGCTATCCTGACAGCTATCGGTTACTCTATCAATGACAAGGTGGTAATCTTCGACCGTGTACGTGAGTTCTTCGGCCTGTATCCGAAACGTGACAAACGTCAGTTGTTCAATGATTCATTGAATACTACACTTGCACGTACTATCAATACATCATTAAGTACATTGATCGTATTGCTGTGTATCTTCATCCTTGGCGGTGATTCAATCCGCAGCTTTGCATTCGCAATGATCTTGGGTGTTGTTATCGGTACATTGTCATCACTGTTCATTGCATCTCCGATTGCATACAACATGATGAAGAACAAAAAAGTCGTACCAGTAACTACGGAAGAATAATAAATTCCAGAAATAGAAAAAGCCTCTTCCGAACATTCGGTAGAGGCTTTTTCTATTGATTATTAAAACAAATAGAAGCTATAAGACGTTCATCTTAAAAGAAGCCATTGTTAAACTCAAAACCAGATACGATATGAAAGCAAAACAAAACAACTTCTCACAGATTCTTCGTAGTAGCCCCGAGGGGAATCGAACCCCTATCTAAAGTTTAGGAAACTTCTATTCTATCCGTTGAACTACAAGGCCGCTTCAAATTTGCTTGCAAAGATAACGGTTTCTGTCGATTTAACAAGAATAAAAATACAGGTTCCTTTCAAATATCTCAAATATTTAGCGTCAATAGGACAATAAAGTTCGATTTATTTTGATAATTCGATTAACTTTCCGACCTTTGCGCTCACAAATTGAAAGTAAAATCAGTTTTAAAATTAAATATAGTAATTAAAGTTATGGCAGACGAAATGATGGTTAAAGAATTGGAGGAAGTAGTAGTACGTTTCTCCGGCGACTCCGGTGACGGTATGCAGCTGGCCGGCAACATCTTCTCGAACGTGTCGGCTACGGTAGGAAATGACATCTGTACATTCCCTGACTACCCGGCAGACATCCGCGCCCCGCAAGGTTCACTGACCGGTGTTTCCGGTTTTCAGGTCCACATCGGTGCCGGACAGGTTTACACTCCCGGAGACCGTTGCCACGTGTTGGTGGCTATGAATCCTTCCGCACTGAAAACACAAATCAAATTCTGTAAACCGCAAGGACTTATCATTACCGACTCCGACTCATTCGAAGCCAGAGATTTGGAAAAGGCACAATTCAAGACCGACAATCCTTTTGAAGAATTAGGCATAAAACAGGAAGTACTTGAAGTTCCCATCTCTTCCATGTGCAAAGAGAGCCTGAAAGACTCCGGACTAGACAATAAATCAGCACTCCGTTGTAAGAACATGTTCGCACTCGGCCTGGTTTGCTGGCTGTTCAACCGTAACCTTGCCGCTGCTGAAAAAATGCTGCGTGAGAAATTCGCCAAAAAGCCCGAAATTGCAGAAGCTAATATTAAGGTATTAAACGATGGTTTCAACTATGGTGCCAACACACATGCTTCTGTCTCTACTTATAAGATTGAAAGTAAAGCTCCGAAATCAAAAGGACTTTATACAGATATCAACGGAAATAAAGCAACTGCTTATGGCCTGATTGCTGCTGCCGAGAAAGCAGGTCTGGAACTCTACTTGGGTTCTTATCCTATCACTCCGGCCACTGATATTCTGCACGAATTAGCTAAACATAAATCACTGGGAGTAAAAACCGTACAGTGCGAAGATGAAATCGCAGGTTGTGCTTCTGCCGTTGGTGCCGCTTTTGCCGGTGCTTTGGCTGTAACGACTACTTCCGGGCCCGGTGTTTGTTTGAAGAGTGAGGCCATGAACCTTGCTGTAATTGGCGAACTTCCATTAGTGATTGTAAATGTGCAACGTGGCGGTCCGTCAACAGGTTTGCCTACTAAATCAGAACAGACAGACTTATTGCAAGCTCTTTACGGACGTAATGGTGAAAGCCCGATGCCGGTGATTGCCGCAACTTCACCAACGAACTGTTTTGATGCCGCATACATGGCATGTAAGATTGCTCTGGAACACATGACTCCGGTTGTATTACTGACGGATGCTTTCGTAGCCAACGGCTCGGCAGCTTGGAAACTTCCTAACTTAAATGAATATCCTGCCATCAATCCTCCATACGTGACTCCGGACATGGCTGGTAACTGGACTCCATACCAACGCAATGAAGAAACCGGTGCACGTTACTGGGCAATTCCGGGAACTGAAGGATTCATGCACCGCATCGGTGGTCTTGAAAAGAGCAATGAAACAGGTGCGATCTCTACCGAACCAGAAAACCATAATAAGATGGTTCATCTCCGCCAAACTAAAGTAGATAAAATTGCAGACTATATCCCCGAACTCGAAGTACTGGGTGATGAAGATGCAGATTTACTGATTGTTGGCTGGGGCGGCACGTATGGGCATCTCCGTCTGGCTATGGACTTTATGCGCGATCATGGAAAGAAAGTGGCTTTCGCACACTTCCAATACATCAACCCGTTGCCGAAGAATACAGCCGATGTATTGCGTAAATACAAGAAGATCGTAGTAGCTGAACAGAATTTGGGACAATTCGCAGGTTATTTACGGATGAAGATACCCGGATTGAACATCAGCCAGTTCAACCAAGTGAAAGGACAGCCTTTCGTTACGAGAGAATTGATAGATGCATTCACTAAATTATTGGAGGAATAAAAGATGAGCGATAAAGTATATACCGTACAAGATTATAAATCAGGCCAACCTCGCTGGTGTCCGGGATGCGGTGACCACGCTTTCCTGAACTCACTGCACAAAGCTATGGCCGAACTGGGAGTAGCTCCGCACAATATTGCCGTCATTTCCGGTATCGGTTGTTCTTCCCGCCTGCCTTACTACGTAAATACGTATGGGTTCCACACTATTCACGGACGTGCCGCTGCTGTTGCAACAGGAGCAAAAGTAGCCAATCCCAATTTGACTATCTGGCAGATTTCTGGTGACGGTGACGGTTTGGCAATCGGTGGTAATCACTTCATCCATGCATTACGCCGTAACATTGATTTGAATATGATCCTGCTGAACAACCGTATCTACGGTTTGACAAAGGGACAATATTCACCGACTTCGGAACGTGGACTTGTAACTAAATCATCTCCTTACGGTACCGTAGAAGATCCATTCCATCCGGCAGAACTTGCTTTTGGTGCCCGTGGACATTTCTTTGCACGTTGTATTGCAGTAGATGGTGCTGCTTCTGTAGAGGTATTGAAAGCTGCCGCTAATCACAAAGGCGCCTCTGTTGTAGAAGTTCTGCAAAACTGCGTGATCTTCAACGATGGAACTCATGCTTCTGTGGCTACCAAAGAAGGACGTGCCAAGAACGCTATCTATCTGGAACATGGCAAACCCATGTTGTTCGGTGAAAACAAGGAATTCGGATTGATGCAGGAAGGTTTCGGACTGAAAGTAGTGAAACTTGGTGAGAATGGTATCACAGAAAAAGATATTCTTATTCACGATGCTCACTGCCAGGATAATACGCTTCAGTTGAAACTGGCGTTAATGGAAGGTCCTGATTTCCCGATTGCACTAGGTGTGATCCGCGATGTAGATGCTCCAACCTACAATGATGCTGTAATTGGACAGATTGAAGAAATCAAAGGCAAGAAGAAATATCATAATTTCCAGGAGCTGCTGATGACTAATGATACGTGGGAAGTAAAGTAATGCTGCTTTAACTCATAAAATAGTAAAGGCGTAGATTGAGAGTTAGTTCTCTTTCTACGCCTTTATCTATGATCCATTATCGACTTTTATATAGAAAAAATAGACTTACAACAATTCCCTACATAATTTAAAATATTCTTACTATCATATTCTCATACTGCATTGAAAATAAGTCTTCTTAATTACAACTTATTTCATTGATTGTAATTAAAAATAGAATCATAAAAAAGATATTTATAATACAAAAAAGATTAACTATTTTCTTTAATTGTAAAAAAACAGTTTTCTTTATTACAAGAATTTCTTTTCAGGTTAAACAATTTTGGATTTATTGATTTAATTAAGGAATTACTATCGGGTAAATATAGCAATATTTATCCGATTTTTTGTGTACTATGATGGCTGTCAATTCTTCATAGACAAAGATGTTTAAAAGATTATTTATTTAAGTACATAGTACTAGTATTACTTTTTCTATCATAAATGGCAAAGTCTACTGAATACGTTCAAATCCCCATTTATATCATCTTTGAAATCTAATTTCTCATAAACTTTTTTTCACCTAAATTGAGCCACATTAAATTAGATATACTACACAAACGCATAGTTCTTGAACAATCTGCGACAAATCATTACCATTGTATTATCCATCTGCCTAACTAATATCCTCTCTTGCTACATCAACCTGCTTCTGATAAGCATCGATAATAAATCAAAATTAGCGCTTCATGCTAATTTAAAAAATAAATAGTTAAAACACAAATCAAGAAAGAGATCGCAATAGATTTAGCTATAAAAGTCTCTTACTTAAATAACGTACAGGATACCATACAGAGAGAAAACCAACTGCTAAAACTGTGATAAAAATTAGTACGATATCCCAAGCGTGGACACTGACAGGATAGGCGTCTACAACAAAAGTACCACCACCACCTCCCAATGAAATTATGCCGAATTTCTGTTGGATAAAACATAGGATTAATCCTAAAACAATACCGGAAAGAGCACCGAAAAGAGAAATTAAACGACCTTCAAAAAGGAATATCCGGGAAATAAGTTTATCGCTGGCTCCAAGACTTCGCAAAGTCACTACATCATCTTTCTTATCCAGAATTAACATAGAAAGGGAACCAATTACATTGAAACAGGCTATCATTAAAATAAAAGTGAGAAACAAATAAGAGATTAATTTCTCTATCTCCATGATACGGAAAACATCCGCCTGCTGTTGGTAACGATTTTGAACCACAAAATCATTCCCTAATATACTTTCAATTTTGGATTGTACAGACGAAGTATTTACATTAGGTTTCAATTTCAATTCCATCGCAGAGACTTCTGTTGTATAATCCAGAAGCTCACGGAGGAAATCGAGAGAAGTCAGAATATATTTCCCGTCATACTCTTGCTGATTCACAACAAATACGACACCCGGAGAATACAGGTAATCACGATTAAAAGAAGCGCCGGGATTTGCCATGTTCACTTTGGCATTCCGCTTGGGTAGATAAACCTGAAGAGGATCAACAAATTCCAAACCTGTACCCAAAGTCGCAACCAGTTCCACTCCCATGACCCCGTAGTTCACAATAGAGTCATGAAGAACAAATTCACCTGCGCCATAGAGTATACTGTCTATAGCAGTCAGTTCTTCAAAGTTATCCTCCACACCTTTCAATACAACCATAGCTTGCCGATCCTTGTATTGCACCATTGCATTTTCTTCAAGTGTTTCTGTAAACACCTCCACTTCAGGAAGTGCACAAACAGCGCGAATCCGTTTATCCTGCGCATCAAAGACTTTTCCTTCACGAACTGTTATTTTCAATTGCGGGTCAAAAGCCGTAAAAAAGCTAGCGACCATATCCTGAAAACCATTAAAAACGGAAAGAGTGCAAACCAAAGCAAGCGTAGCAAGGGCTACCCCACATACGGAAATACCGGATATGATATTAATAGCGTTATGCTTTTTTTTTGAGAAAAGATAACGCCTGGCTATATAAAAAGGAAAGTTCACCTCTGCAATGAATTATTTCACTTCAGCAATGAATCTATTTTCTCAATATAATCCAATGAATCATCCACAAAGAATTTCAGCTCGGGAATGATGCGCAACTGGTGACGCACACGAGTTCCAAGTTCATAGCGAATGGATTTCATATTGTTATTGATATTCTTCACCATCTCTTCCGCTTTCTCCGAAGGAAAAACACTGAGATAAACACGGGCAATACTCATATCAGGACTGATACGAACTGCACTAACAGAGACCAATGTGCCCGGCATGGACTTTGTTTGAAGCAGGAATATCTCACTTAGCTCTTTCTGCAACAGGCGAGATATCTTATTCTGTCTGGTTGTTTCCATAAATCTACTCTTTTATCTTACTTTTTTCTTATAATCGTTAATCCGTCACGTAAAGGCAATATCACTTTTTCCACTCGCACATCTTCCGCCACCAAATCATTGAAGGCTTTAATACCAATCGTCTGTGCATCCGTGTTGCGAGGCTGTTCGAGAACATGACCGTCCCACAAAGTATTATCAGCAATGATATAACCGCCTGCAGATAAATGCGCCAACGTCATCTCGTAATATTCAATATACTTACGCTTATCACCATCAATAAAAGCCATATCAAAGGTAACACCTAAACACGGAACAAGTTCTAAAGCATCACCTATATAAAAACGAATTTTATCGGCAAATGGTGATTTTTCCAACCATGGACGGGTAAAATCCTCTTGTTCATCATTGATCTCAAACGTATGCAACATTCCACCTTCGGCCAGACCTTCTGCCAGACAAAGGGCAGAATAGCCACTATACGTTCCTATTTCCAATATCTGACGGGGCCGAATCATTTCTACAAACATTTTCAGCATCCGTCCCTGCAAATGCCCGGAAGCCATACGAGGACGGAGCAGTTTTACATGTGTGTCCCGGTAGAGCGACTTTAAATAATCGCTCTCGGGATCAATATGCTGCAAAATATATTCGTCTATTGATTCGGTTTCCTGCATAAAACAAATCTTTACGAATTACAGATAGCGGTTATTGTTAGGTAATACAGTCTCCTCTGCATGCTTCAAAGCATCTTCCACTACATTAATTTCGAGGAATGATGTTTTCGTTCCCGCCTTACCACTACTCAAATAACCAACCATATCAGAAGGCTGTAAACGACCTTCTTTCAACAAACGGCGCAATGCTGCAAAGTAATACTCCTGTCCGTTAGCTAATTCCGGCATATAGATAGCTTCCACACCATAAGACAAAGCCAAATGACGCATCGTCTTTTCTTTATAACAGATAGCCAACACCGGATACTTTCCACGGAAAGCTGCCAGATTGCGGGCAGTACGTCCGCTATAGCTATCAGTAATAATGGCACGTATTTTTAGTTTAGAGGTAGCCTTCACTGCCTGTTTAGCAAGGAATGCCGTAACATCATTACTATTCTCATCCAATGGAATACGGATATCATTTTCCTCCAATTTATCTTTTTCAGCCTGGGCAGCAATCTTAGTCATTGTTCTCACTGCCTCTACCGGATACTTACCATAAGCAGTTTCCCCACTCAACATCAATGCATCTGTACGATAGTAGATTGCATTAGCAATATCAGTCACTTCCGCACGAGTCGGACGAGGGTTATTTATCATCGTATGGAGCATCTGAGTAGCCACGATTACCGGCTTCTTTGCCAAAATACATTTGCGAATCAGTACACGCTGGATTCCCGGGATACGTTCCTGTGGAACTTCAATACCCAAATCACCACGGGCCACCATTACACCATCTGCCACTTCCAGGATTTCATCGATATTATCTACCCCTTCTTGATTCTCAATCTTAGCAATAATCTTAATATCACTATTATGAGCATCCAGAATTTCACGAATATCAAGCACATCCTGACGATTGCGTACAAAAGAATGAGCGATAAAATCAATATCCTTTTCAATAGCGTAAAGGATATTGTTACGGTCTTTTTCCGTTAATGAAGGAAGATTAATGCGAACACCCGGAACATTTACGCTCTTACGGCTTCCCAAAGTAGCATCGTTCTTGACTTCACACAACAAATAATCGTTAGTCTTATCAATAACTTCCAGTTCCAGATCACCATCGTCAATCAGGATCATACCACCGATATTCAGATCGGACACAAAGTTCGGGTATGAAACAGCAATACATTCACGGGTTGTCTCCAAATCCGGATTACCTACAATCTTTACTTTATCACCTGTCTTATATGGAATTGGTTCTGCATTAGCCGTCGTACGAACTTCCGGACCTTTTGTATCCATCAAGATCGCAATACGGTTGGACACAGCACGTACATTTGCAATCAAAGCTTCAAAACCTTCACGGCTAGCGTGCGCTGTATTCATACGCACCACATTCATCCCAGCTTCAAACAACTGTTTTATAAAATCCACATCGCAACGTCTATCCGAGATGGAAGCCACAATTTTAGTCTGTTTCAATAACATAGTCTTTCTACCTATTATATATTATATTACCTTATTTATTATCTATCTAACAAAGCTTCCAAGGCCAAACGGTACGAATTCAACCCAAAGCCACAAATCACTCCCTTGCAGGCACAAGCAATCATCGATACGTGTCGGAAAGACTCCCGATTATGCACATTGGAAATATGTACCTCAATCACCGGAGACGTCACAGAGCGAATAGCATCCTGCAAGGCTATGGAAGTATGTGTATACGCACCTGCATTCAGAATGATGCCATCCACATCAAATCCTACCCGCTGTATGCAGTCTATCATTTCACCCTCAATATTCGATTGAAAATAGTCGATCTCCACGTCAACGTATCTTTTGCGAAGATCAGCCAAGTAATCTTCAAATGTAACGCTTCCGTAAATGGAAGGTTCACGCTTACCCAACAGATTAATATTCGGGCCATTAATAATTTGTATCTTCATCGCGCAATCCTGTTTTTTATATACCTTTGTATCCAAAGAACAATATTTCAAGATGCAAAGGTAGAAAAAAGAAATGGAAATCAACGAAAAAAAGAAGAAGAAGGAACAACAAGAGGTGATAATCAGGAAGTATCAGCAGTATCTCAAACTGGAAAAGTCTTTATCTCCTAATACGCTGGATGCCTATCTTACGGATCTGGACAAACTGATAAACTTTTTGGAGCAGGAAAAGGTAGGGATACTAGACGTATGTTTATCTGATCTTCAACATTTTGCAGCCGGATTACACGATATTGGCATTCACCCCCGTTCACAGGCCCGCATCTTATCAGGAATCAAATCATTCTTCCGTTTTCTCATCATTGAAGACTACCTGGAAGCAGACCCCAGTGAGTTATTAGAAGGACCTAAAATAGGCTTTAAACTTCCTGAAGTACTGACCGTGGAGGAAATTGACCGGATCATCTCTGCCGTTGACCGCAGCAAAACCGAAGGACAGCGAAACAGAGCTATTTTAGAGACATTATACAGTTGCGGACTTCGCGTATCGGAGCTTGTCACCCTCAAGCTGTCCGACCTTTATTTTGATGAAGGTTTTATCAAAGTAGAAGGAAAAGGAAGCAAACAGCGCCTCGTCCCCATCTCTCCACGAGCCATTAATGAAATAAAACTTTACATACCAGACCGTAACCAAATTGAAGTAAAAAAAGGGCATGAGGATTTCGTTTTCGTCAGCCAACGGAGAGGCAAAGGCCTTTCCCGGATTATGATCTTTCACATGATAAAAGAATTAGCGGAAAAAGCAGGCATTACCAAAAACATCAGTCCGCACACTTTCCGGCATTCCTTCGCCACTCATTTACTGGAAGGTGGAGCCAATTTGCGAGCCATTCAATGCATGCTCGGACATGAATCTATTGCGACAACGGAAATCTATACACACATTGACCGCAACATGCTTCGTAGTGAGATTATTGAGCATCACCCGCGAAATATCAAGTACCGGAAAGAAAAAGAGGAGTTATTTCATTAAATTATGATAAAATCAGCCCCTTATCTATATATTTATATTAAGAATTAATATCTTTGCGTTACTTTTTCTGTGCGAGCAGAAGGAGGTTGACAAATAGACGATATTTCAATTACAAACATTTAATTTATACCTAAAATGACTAAGAAGTTGTACTTGCCTTTACTCATGGCAATGGTTGTTGCATTATTCTCTTCTTGCAGCAAAAAAATGGGTGAATTATCAGCTGATTACTTCACTGTTACTCCGCAAGTGCTGGAGGCAGTAGGTGGTAAAGTTCCTGCGACCATCAATGGTAAATTTCCTGAAAAGTATTTCAACAAGAAAGCGGTTGTAGAAGTAACTCCGGTTTTGAAATGGAATGGCGGCGAAGCTAAAGGCCAACCAGCTACTTTCCAAGGTGAAAAAGTAGAAGGTAACGACCAGACTATCTCTTACAAGATGGGCGGTAGCTACACTATGAAAACTTCTTTCGACTATGTTCCGGAAATGGCTAAGTCTGAATTGTACCTGGAATTCAAAGCTACTATCGGTAAGAAAGTAGTTACTATTCCTGCTGTGAAAATTGCTGATGGTGTAATCTCTACTTCTGAATTAGTAAACAATACATTAGGTAACGCTAACCCTGCATTGGGCGAAGACGCTTTCCAACGTATCATCAAAGAAAAACACGATGCTAACATCATGTTCTTGATCCAACAAGCTAACATTCGTTCCAGCGAGTTGAAGACTGCTAAAGAATTCAACAAAGAAGTAGCTAACGTAAACGAAGCTGCTAACAAGAAGATCAGCAACATCGAAGTTTCTGCATACGCTTCTCCTGATGGTGGTGTAAGCTTGAATACTACTCTTGCTGAAAACCGCGAAGACAACACAACTAAGCTGTTGAGCAAAGACCTGAAGAAAGCAAAAATCGACGCTCCGATCGATGCTAAATATACTGCACAGGACTGGGAAGGTTTCCAAGAACTGGTTTCTAAATCTAACATCCAAGACAAAGAGTTGATCCTCCGCGTTATTGCAATGTATCAAGACCCTGCTCAAAGAGAAAGCGAAATCAAAAACATCTCTGCTGTATACAAAGAATTGGCTAACACTATTCTTCCTCAGTTGCGTCGTTCTCGTTTGACTTTGAACTATGAAATCATCGGTAAGTCTGACGAAGAAATCACTAAACTGGCTTCTTCTAATCCTTCTGAACTGAATGTAGAAGAATTGCTGTATGCTGCTACACTGACTAGCGATCCTGCTAAACAAGAAGCTATCTATACTCAAGCTACCAAACAATTCCCGAACGATTACCGTGGTTACAACAACTTGGGTAAATTAGCTTACCAGGCTGGTAACATTGACAAAGCTGAATCTTGCTTCAAGAAAGCTGCCAGCGTTAATGCTACTCCTGAAGTTAACATGAACTTAGGTTTGGTTTCTTTGATGAAGGGTGACAAAACTGCTGCAGAAGCATACTTCGGTAAAGCTGCCGGAACAAAAGAACTTGGCGAATCTATGGGTAACCTGTACATCGCTCAAGGTCAATATGAAAGAGCAGTTAACTCATTCGGTGACTCTAAGACTAACAGTGCTGCTTTGGCTCAAATCCTTGCTAAGGACTACAACAAAGCTAAAAATACGTTGGCTAACGTAACAAGACCGGATGCTTACACTGACTACCTGATGGCAGTTTTAGGTGCTAGAACTAACAATTCTTCTATGGTAACAAGCAGCTTGAAGAGCGCAGTTGCTAAAGATTCTTCATTAGCTAAGAAAGCAGCTACTGACCTGGAATTTGCAAAATACTTCACAAATGCAGATTTCATGAACATCATTAAATAAGAGAATTATCCTCTATTTTAAATATTAAGAATTGCCTGTCATTATAAATGACGGGCAATTCTTTTTTTTTATCCGTAAAAACCGTACTTTCGCAGAAAAGAATTCAAAGCAATGAAAAAGAGCAGCATTTTAATCCTTATAATCATCTGTCTGTGCGGTTGTGGCAAATCTTCTAAGAAAACAAGCATAACCGGGGAAATCAAGGGACTGGGTACAGATACGCTCTACCTGTACGGAATGGACGAATCCTTTGATCGGATAGATACTATTTTCGCAAAAGGAGACAAATTCTCTTACACCACCTCCATAGACACCATAACTTCGGCCTATCTGCTGATTGATAACCAGATAGAATATCCGATCTTCCTCGATAAAGGAAACCAAATCAAGATAAAAGGAAATATAGACCACCTCGAATTTCTGGACATCAACGGGAATAAATATAATGAAGAGTTCACAGCCTTTCAGAAAGAACTGGGTAGTTTAAACAACCCTTCCGAAAAAGATTTAGAGCAAAAGGCAGAAGAATTCATCACGGCACATCATTCTTCTTTTGTCAGTCTTTACCTGTTGGATAAATACTTTGTGCAGAAAGACTCTCCTGATTTCAACAAGATAAAGAAATTAATTGAAGTCATGACAGGAATACTGCAAGACAAGCTATACATCGAGCAACTGAATGAAGCCATTTCCTTGTCCGAAAAGACAGAGATAGGCAAATATGCTCCGTTTTTCAGCCTTCCTAATATAAAAGGAGAGAAAATTACCCGTTCATCCGAAGATCTCAAAAAGAAGAATCTGTTAATCAACTTTTGGGCCTCATGGACAGATAGTATTTCCAATCATCAAAGCAATAGCGAATTAAAAGAACTTTATCAAAAGTACAAAAAGAACAAACACATCGCTATGCTCGGGGTCTCCTTTGACATGGACAAGAAAGAATGGCAGGATGCTATTAAACGTGATACGCTCAATTGGGAGCAAGTCTGTGATTTTGGCGGGCTAAATTCCGAAGTTGCCAAACAATATGCCATCAAAGAAGTTCCCAGCAACATTCTTCTGTCGGCAGACGGTAAGATTCTAGCGAAAAACCTCAAAGGAGAACAGTTGAAAAAGAAGATCGAAGAAGTAGTTACAGCTGCTGAAGAAAAGGAAAAACAAGACAATAAGAAGAAAAAATAACCAGTAATCAAACGTGTTAATTAAAGTATTCGGAGCGGCTGTTCAAGGGATTGATGCAACACTCATCACAATCGAAGTCAACAGCTCGCGCGGCTGTATGTTCTATCTCGTCGGCCTTCCGGATTCTGCGGTCAAAGAAAGCCATCAACGCATCATCTCCGCATTACTGGTGAATGGTTATAAAATGCCCACCAGCAATATAGTAGTCAACATGGCACCTGCTGACATTCGAAAAGAGGGTTCAGCTTATGACTTGCCTCTTGCCATCGGATTATTAGGAGCTAACGAAACCATCTCTTCCGAGAAGTTTTCCCGCTATTTGCTAATGGGCGAACTAAGTCTGGACGGAAGTATCCAACCTATCAAAGGTGCGCTTCCCATTGCTATCAAAGCTCGCGAGGATGGTTTCGAAGGACTAATCATTCCCCAACAAAACGCACGGGAAGCTGCTGTTGTCAATCAATTAAAAGTATATGGAGTCAGTAATATCAAGGAGGTCGTCGAGTTCTTCAATAATGAACGCGAATTAGAGCCGACTGTTGTCAATACACGGGAAGAATTCTATCAACAGCAGACCAACTGTGACCTGGATTTTGCAGACGTAAAAGGACAAGAGAATGTAAAAAGGGCACTAGAAGTTGCAGCAGCCGGAGGGCATAATTTAATAATGGTAGGCGCTCCGGGTAGCGGTAAATCAATGATGGCCAAACGCCTTCCTTCCATTCTTCCTCCTCTTTCACTGGGTGAAAGTTTAGAAACCACCAAGATACATTCAGTTGCCGGACAACTGAAACGCGGGTCCTCATTGATTTCCCAACGTCCATTCCGCGACCCACACCACACAATTTCCCAAGTGGCGATGGTTGGTGGAGGTAGTTTTCCACAACCGGGAGAAATCAGTCTGGCACATAATGGAGTACTTTTTTTAGATGAACTATTCTCAAAACTATTTAACTATTGTATATTGTTATATATCAACCATTTAATCAGACAGAGTAACCATTCAATCCAGTAAAATTCAGTTTCCGCACTGATGCAAGCCCAACAAAGCCTCACAATCGGTCAGCCTCTCATCTCAATTCCTGCCGTCTCCTTTGAAGAAGAAAAGTAAATTCCGACCTAGAGCACCCTCTCAACTCAAATATTCCACAATTTCGACTTGTCGTTTGGTGATGCGGTCGGGACTTTATACCTTTGCAACGTGATTGAAAGTCAGAAATGACCGAGTTTCTCATCACCCAGATTCACCACTACAAACCTAAATCTACTTCAAATGAAAGAACTGACCTACGCAGACATTCGTAAAATGGCACTGGAGCACGGTATCAAGGACACAAGGCTTCACATTGGACTTTGGGCTACCGACCGATACATCAAGAAGAGAAAAATGATACAAGGCAAGACTTACACAATCTATCTGCCATATCATAAGCCGGAGCAGAAACAGTTTTAAGTCCTAGACCTACTTTCAACTATTAAACAGAGTACACCATTGTCAACTAATCATCTAATTAGTATCACTATCTACTAATGTGCTTACTAATACAGCAAAGTTATGTGCAGAAGTATTGATATTACCTGATTATAAAGGTGTGCTTATTCCCCCCTTTAGCGGTGTGCTTAATCCCCTTTTGGAGCGTGCTTATTCACCCCCTGTCTACACTCCTAGATACTACACTCCATACAGCCATACTGTAAAGTTCTGACGAACTTTCAGTAGGTGGGGTAAGTAGAATATATAAATCAATAATATATGTGGCATTATAATAATAATTTATATGAGAAACTAAGCGAACTAAGGAAAGTGAACAGACTAAGTTCCACTAAGATGAGATTCTTGTTAAAGACCAATCAGATTATCTTGATTAACCATATTGAGCGTTTGCCTTATGAAAGACACGAAACTTCCATTCAAGGAGTACACAGTAATGAGTAATAATCTGATTCAGAATCTAAACTGTTCAGATGTGTACAGGACTTATACCTTGCTATTAACAGCAGATAAAGATTCTTTGGAAACTAATACTACATTAAAACAGCTTGCAGGGTTTGTAGGGGAAGAACTGGATAATTACAAGAAGAGTAAGAGTACATTATCCTTCAATGACAAATTAAGAGCTACAGGCGAGGTTGTTATACGTGATATAGATTCCAAACAGAAGGACAGGCATTGGACTATGTACAGATTCAACCAAGTAGAGCCAGGCAATTATAGAAGAATTGGCAGAGAGTTCTACGATACTTACAATACTTTAGATTTGAAGCTAAGAGGATTCATATTAAAACTATTCAGTGTAACAGAGCCGCATAGCCATGTTATCAAATTATCATCCATAAGGAAATTGAAGGAGCTTATTCACATGGGACATAGCACTATTAGTCGGTACATAGGACAGTTAAAGGATTTGGATTTATTGGATGAAATTGGTGACTGTCTGATTCTAAAGGTCAAAGGCTTAATAATAGACCAGCCTAAAGATAAGCAAGTAAAGAAACTAATTGCCATGTTCGACCACATGATAGAGTTCAACGAAGGCAATAATAAACCATTATCCAGAGAATGTATGATTTATAAGAAGTATAAGGAGAATGGATTTAAAGATGTCAAGAATATCCACGCTTTTATGAAGTCAATACAGGCAGGTACAGTAGGAAGAAAGCGACCTGTTAAGGAAGATATACCTTATAAGATTATTCTGTAGTTAGTTTGTAAGCAATAAAGCTCCAGACCATTAATCAGGTTTGGGGCTTTTTATGTATATTCCCAACTCAAAAATATAGGTACTTAAAATCATACCCCCGCCCCTTTAGATTTAGGTAGTGTTTCTATTTAGACTTTATGCTTTGATAAAGTGAAATTATTAGTCAGACAGTGAGCGTATCAGATGTATATCGTGCATAAGCCCCCTCTATTACCCCTAATACCCCTCACCAATCATTAGGAGAAATGAAAGGATAACATGAATCGCTATTCAGCCCACAAACCTTTTGAACTTCTTAAATGTGCGGACTTATCAACGATTTGTATATGTCTACATATAAAGATGCACAAAGGAAAGTGATAAGAAAGAACTTCATGTCAAGCCCTCATTTTGTCCTTAAATACACTATTTACTAATCTATTATTATGCGTATGGAGAATTTAAAGATTTTATTGACGTTTGGAATAATTCTAATTGTGCCAGTAGTCTTAATGCCACAGTTCTTTATTGGATTATTAATACTGATTGTGGCTTGCTTGGCTTTCAGACAGAGGAATTTCTAATATTAACTTAATAAATTACAGATTATGGAATCAACATTACAGATTATGCCAGTACAAAGAACTAGTAGAAACTTTGGTGAATATGCAGAAGAAGCGGTAATAATTGAAGAGCCAATTATTAAGCAGAAACGACCTTTATTTATTGAAGCCAATACGATTGAAGCCAGTTTGGAACATCTAAGGAATGATTGCATTATCCCTGTATTTGCCAAGGATAACGAAGCTACATTATCTCATGTGGCTTTCATTGAAGCGGTACAGGATGCAACCAATACATTCTTTAGCGGTGAACAAATTGAATTGCCAGATATTCGTGTTTCTCATGTAATCAAGGGTAGGATTCCCGAAGCAATTCATAAGCCAGCCAACCAGTTATTAGAGAGTGACAAGACTATCTACTACGAGAGGTGCGCTTTTGTTATTGAAGTTCCTACTATCTATGAGACAGTACACGGTAACAGGCTAACCCTTACTATTGGTGGTGTCAGAGCTTATAATCACACCAATCTTTATTCAAAGAAAGGTGCGGAGCGGTTTAAAGTGTTTATTGGCTTTACTTGTAAGGTTTGCACAAATCTATGTGTATCTACAGACGGTTATCTTAGTTGCTTGGAAGTTACCAATACAAGGGATTTATATCAAGCGGTATTGGAAATGTTCCACAAATACGATGCAGCCAAACACATACATTTGATGCAGTCTTTAGGCAATACCAGTATGACAGAGCATCAGTTCTGCCAACTACTTGGAAGAATGAGACTTTATCAGTCATTACCGCAAGGCTATCAGAAAGATATACCTAAAATGTTGCTTACTGATACACAGGTTAACAATGTGGCTAAAGCTTATATCAATGATGAGAACTTTGGTAGCTTGGGGAATGATTTGTCTATGTGGAAGTTCTACAACTTGCTCACAGGTGCAAATAAGAGTAGCTATATAGATTCATTCTTGGATAGAGCCTATAATGCTACAGAACTTGCAACGGGTATATGTTCCGCTTTACATGGTGATGACAAGTATCAATGGTTTCTTAGTTAGTGGTATTTGAGAATACATAGGATTGTCAAATACTCAATATCTGAAACTATGAGGAGTTTGTTTTATCTACTTGCTGTGATTGCTACGTTCTTTGTAAGTGTGCTATTATATCCAGTTATGATAATTGGATATATTCTATTGATTGGCTATTGTCTTACTAAGAGATGATAGTACTACTGAAAGGGTATCTATATACTATATATGGGTACTCTTTCTCTATTATTAGCCAGTAGTATAATATTCACTTTCTATATTAGTGAATGTTTAGCTAGTAATCAGCAAGTTAGATATTCCAACTCAAAATTAATATTCACTTTTATTAGTTTCACTATAAAACAGAACGTTATGTCACTTAAATATTCAAGTACAACAGCAGATTATCTGCAATGGAGCGAAGCAATGAACTTAGTAAGAAAGTTGGCAAGGGATAATAATTATAAGATGTCACTTCTTATCGCTTTGGGTTGCTTCACAGGTTTAAGAATTTCTGATATTCTTGCTTTAAGATGGAATCAGATATTAGATGCAGAAGAGTTTACCATTACAGAGATTAAAACAGGGAAGCAAAGGACAATTAGGATTAATATGCAGCTACAACAACATATCAGAGATTGTTATGAGCATATAAATCCAGTTGGCATAAATGCGCCTGTATTGATAAGTCAGAAGGGGACAGTGTACACAGTTCAGAGAATCAATGTCATGCTGAAAGAGATTAAAAAGAAATACAAGTTACATATAGGCAATTTCAGTTGCCATTCTCTTAGAAAGACCTTTGGCAGACAGGTTTATAATATGAACAGTGATAATTCAGAGCTTGCACTTGTCAAGCTCATGGAGCTATTCAATCATTCCAGTGTATCAATTACTAAAAGATACTTGGGATTAAGGCAAGAGGAATTATTAAATACTTATGATTGTCTTAGCTTCTGATAATTGAGATTTGAGACAGAATGAATCGGAGTTTACTTATTTATGCTCTGAATAGTTCTGTCTCAATTTATGGATATTCAGAGTAGAAATAGCTCTCAACTCTCATTTTAACAGATACATTTAATTGCAGAATAAAATACCTTTCATTATCTTTGTGCCAATCCTAGAAATAGGAGGACATATTAACGAAAGGCATTTTGTTATTGTCTCTATTCATCGAATCTTGCAAATTTGAAACCATACAGAGACAGTAACAACAATGCCCGTGCTGATGTTTACTTTCTACTCCAGTAGAGTAGCCTGTAATATTATTGGCATGGGTAACTGTTGTTATATCTTGTATGGTAGGTTTTGCAAGAACCTGATGAATGAGGTGTACAATGGTTCCCATGCCTTTCTGTATGTAGAACTGTATCTATTGGGAACTAGGTACAACTAATAATAGACTATGGAACAGGCATATTTACAACTAGCTCCTACCTCTCAAACAGTATGTAGACTGTTAAAATCCTTACTAAATCCAGAGATTAGGTATTTTTATCTTAAATTCTTTGGGTAAATAAGTGTAGTAATTATTATATTTGTGACAAGATAAAGTATTATAGCAGTCAATTATATGCTATCAGTTCTCTAGTACTTTAAATACTATGATTAACTACTTTCTTGGGGAGAATTGGGAAGTATAAATCAATATCTATAAGAAGCAGACATACTACTTATTTACCTATTCAGTTCTATTATTAGATAGTAGAACGAGATTCAGCTAATAATAATGCCAACTTTATGATAACTATTCCGACTAGTTTATGCTCATAAAGATTGGATATAAATATCAATATTATAAGAAATACAATTATGAGAATAACAGAAAGTACATTAGAGCTAATATTTAACACGATTGTAGCAGAAGGAGATGCAAGAGAGCTTGCTTCGATTGTATATCCGTTACTAGCTAAATCTAATTCTTGGCAAGACGCTAAAAGACTTATTGAATCTTGGTTTATTGTGAATGGCAATGCAGAAGCAGCAGCCATACTTCCTTCTGTATTAAAGACGCTTGATATATTGAAAGAAGAGGGATTCACTTTAAGATGAGATATAATTAAAATAGATGAGTATGGGATTATTTGGCAAATCTAATGAAGAAAGGCATATTGAAGCCATTCAACAAGAGGTTATAGTAATCAATTCACACATGAAGAACTTGATGATTGCCATAGAAAGAGGTAGGGAGTATTGTAGCAGTCATAGAAGTGATATTGGATATGCTCTTAATAGTATTGCTACCCACTTTAATACAATTAAGAGCCATACAAGCCACATACCAGAACAGAAGTTAGCAACGGTACAAGTAGCTTGGGGAGACGGAATATCAACCAACAGCTTTATGATGTGGGGGATGCTTACTGATACGGGAATGGATGAAATTGCAGAACAATTAACTAAATGGGGAATATAAGGTAATGAAATCATTATTAGATTATAAATGTAATTATTATGATGTATATAAAATTTTCCAGTAAAGATACTACAGCGATTATTAATGCTACAGACAAATTAATAAACTGTAATCCGACTAAAAGTGCTAAGGTTAAATCAATACCTCCAGAACTTAGGGAACTTTGTAGTATTGTTAGAGGGCAGCTAAGGAGTATGGGATATATGGAGTATAGAGTGGAATACTTGCGACCATTAATTGAGGTAATGAACTTATTTGGTTCGTTCTTTAATTTCTCAACTTCTAGTAACATTCAAAGAGCTATATCATTATATCATTCTTATGCTTCTGGTTCCAAGCCTATACGCTATAAGACAGAGCAAGGAGATAGTTTAGTTTATGCTGATGATTGATTATGGGATTCTGGAATGAATTTAAAAAGGATATGCACATTGCAAAGGAACAAAGGCAATGTGCACGCTTCTTGCAACAGATATTAATGATGTTGGAAGATGAAACTTATGCCAATTTCACGCCTACACAGGGAATGAACTTCTTTAAGGAGCTAAAGATTGCTTATATAAACTACACTTATCGCATACAGGAATATAACATTACTTCTCTGACTATCAAAGATAAGCAGTATGATGTTAAAGAGTATGATGTTATTATTAAAGCTAAAATAAGAAACTTATGTAAGAAGTATGGAATTAATGATGAAAGGTTTAAGGAATAGTTCACTATTGTGTATATCGTTAGCAATTGGAGTATCTTGCCAATCCAGACAGCAAATAACAGCACCAATTTCCACTATAGATAGTACATTACAAACTAATGCTACTGCCATATTGGAAAGCAAGTTATCAGAGATAAATGCCCAATCTGGGCAGGTTGTAGTTATGGAAGTTCAGACAGGGCAAATAAAAGCTCTAGTTGGACTTACTAAGAAAGACAGTACGAACTACCAATCATGTGAGAACTTCTCTGTATGGCAGTCTACTGGTCTGATGCACCCAATATCGCTATTGGCAGCTTTAGAAACTGGTAAGGTGAAGTTGAGTGATAAGGTTGATACTGGAAATGGTATCTACCAAGTTCATGGCAGAGAACTTAAAGACCATAATTGGCATAGAGGTGGATATGGTGAGCTTACAATACAAGAAGGATTGGCAGTTGGTTCCAATATTGCTACTTATAAGACAATGGAGAAGGCTTTTGGTGATAATCCTCAAACCTTTTTTGATTTACTTGCTAATATGAGCTATGGTAAGCCAGATAGCATCACAGGAATAGCCAATCTACAACCTGCACACTTTGTAACTCCTAAAGATAACAATTGGACTAAGACAGCCTTTGTATGGTCTAGTATTGGTTATAACCAACACGTATCACCAATCCAAACACTAACCTTCTATAATGCTATTGCTAATAATGGGAAGATGATACAGCCTCAACTATATAAGGATAGTGTAGTAGTTATTAATCCCCAAATAGCTAGTAGGGCTAGTATTGATAGTTTGAAGAAAGCTCTAGTATTTAATATTACTGACGGATTATGTCAACCTGCCAAGTCTGATAAGGTAGTAGTTGCAGGTATGCAGGGAACTAGTTCATTATCTACTAATGAGGATAGTACTAAGGATATGTATGCGGTAGAGTTCTGTGGTTACTTTCCTACTGATAATCCCAAGTATAGTATCATTGTATCTATTAATAAGGCTGGATTACCTGCAAGTGGTGAACTAATGGCAGGTGATGTATTTAAGAAGATAGTTGGATTACTATTTCCTTATTGAATCATACTCATGCTGTTAATATAATATTCAACCTTTCTTAGTCATATATCTATATATAATACCCCTATGCCGGAAAGGTTGAATATTTATAAATGGCAAACGAGACATGCGTAAGAAGTTCATCAAATCAAGTCGTCCAACCTATAAGAAGCGAATTAAGAAAGCTCAACAAGGAATGAGATTTGTTAGTTATAATCCAGTAAGTAATCCTACAATAGATTACAAGGACATTACTAATCCAATTAATCCATTTAGTGAGTATAATTACAATACTACCTATGATAAACCTACTGCATTAGTAGTTCCTACTAGAGAAGATAGTAAACCTAATACTGTAGAAGAACCTGATGTAGTAGCTAATAATCCTACAGTAGTATCAGTAATTAATAAGCCAGTAGCTAGTAAATCTGTTACTGATAAACCTGTTACTAAAACTGCCAACTCAACTTGGAAGAGTCCATATACTAACAGAAAGCAATGGTCTACAGAACTTATTAATGCCTATAAGAAGGCAGGTATTACTAATGATAATGCAATTAGAATGTTATTAGCACAAGACGCATTAGAATCTAGTTGGGGTAAGTCTGCACAAGGTAAGTACAACTTTGGCAATTTAACTACTGGTAGTTCATGGAAAGGTGATTATGTAACTGGTAATGATAAAAATGCTAAAGGTGAAGCTATTAAGCAGAAGTTTAGGTCTTATAATTCTATGGATGAGTATGCAGCAGATAAGATACAATTCTTAAAGAGACTATATGACTTTGATGAGAATGATGATATTAATAAGTTTGTAGCTAAGCTTACTGGTTCTAATAAAGGTAAGAGAAGATATGCAGAAGCTACTAATTATGCTAAAGTACTTACTGGGGTATATAATGGTATTCCTAAAGGTGAGAATGGTATGATTATTAAATATCAGAATCCAGCTCAACCTATTAAATATATGGGAGGTTACGATAAGAGAGGTAACATAGTATTGCCAGTTACTAATGAGAATGGTATGAATAATGTAACTTTACCAGAAGTAACAGTTACTCCTAGGAATATTAATCTAGCAGGAGCTGTAGATAGAGGAAGGAGAGAAGCCGCACCCTATGTTAGTACATTATTAACAGGTGCAATATTTGGACCATTATCAGTAGCAGGTGGATATGCAGGTAATGAAGCAGTTAATAAGATAACTAATGTAGCTAGTAATGGCAAGTATGATGATTGGTCTGATATGCTCTCTAGAACTACAGGAATGAATCCGGTAGTTGCAGATTTCTTTAACATAGGTAATTTGGCAGGTGGATTTGGAATGCGTAACTTTGGACCTAAGTTAAAGCCAGTAAAAGATATGGCTGTTGGTGGTAATAAATGGGCTAGAGCTAGAGTAATTAGTAAGGCTATAGATAAAGGGACTCCTTCAGTTGAGCCATTGCCCAATAATGTAGGTTGGGGACCTAGACAATCCATACATGTAGTACATGATAAGAATAGTGCTAGACTCCCGAAATTATACTTTCCAGAAAGGTGGGATGCTATTCATGAAGGCGCTCCTGAAGTTGGTATATGGTATCAAGGTAAATTTGGCAATCCAAGAACAGCAGCTAATCATTCTATACCAGGTAAGGCAGAGAAGGCAGCTGCGGCTAGAGACAGATTTGCCAAGAGACCTTACAGAGTAGAAGGTGACTTAGAATTAGAGAGACCAATAGTTACTGTAGGTGATGTGCCTAATAGAGCAGCATTAGAACGAGCAGCTGATAAGATGAGTGCTGACGGGGTAATCTTTAATAATGTATATGATAATGGATATTCTAATAACCAAGTAATCTTTAGTCTTAGAGATGATTTGAAGAATGGTAGAGTGTTTAAGAAAGGAGCTAATACGCTAGCCTCTAATAAATATCCCGCTAAGAATCTAGAGGTTAATCTTAATCCAGATAGAAGTTGGAATATGGATAAGATACATAGTGATGTAGATAAGGGAACTAAGGAAGCTATAGATTTCTTGGAATCGGATGTTAAGAAGGAGACTGAATTATATAATAAGGAACTAGCGAAGAGATTAGGATATGAACATTTTACACCATACCCAAATGGCGCAGATAGGGCTAGAGTTAAAGTAACGCCAGATTATGAAACGATTACTTATCCTAATGGGGAGTTTGCTGGTAGAGTGTATTTAGACCCTAATCCTTCAAATGACATGTTACAATATAATAAGCATTATAACTTACATCCAACTGCATACCATGAAACCTTGCATAGAGGATATTATGGAATGGCTGATAAGGACAGGATGCCAATAGGAGGTAATTTGTTTGAACATGTTAAACGTAAGACTAATACTAGAGATTTCTACAACTTTAAAACCAATAAGTTGTTAGTTCCAGAGAATGAAGCTCCAGATTTAGCAACTCATAAATACTTATTTGAAGAAGGAGAAGCAGCAGCTAACACTATGGAACTAGGTAAGAGATTGGGATTACAACCAGGACAAGAATATCCAGGCAGACAAGCCTTAGAGCAGATGCTTAAGGAGTTCTCCGAATCTGGTAATGAACATGCATTTATAACTAAGTACTTAAATATGAAACATCCTAAGAGAGTATGGAATGCACTGACGGGTAAGTATTTTGTATATCCATTAATAGGAACTACACTAATAGGAGGAATGAATTATGATAAGAATGACAAGTAATGATTATTATGACTTCTTGGAGAAGGTTTTAGAGAGATACGAAACAGGAGAGCTATCAGAGGAAGAAGCTGTACAAATGGTGAATGATGCTGTTGTTGATGAATGGAAGTCAGACCCACGTGAACCGCATGATGTACCAGATGATTATATACCACCAAGTAACAATACTTAACATATTGCCATTTGTTTAATCAGTTGATAATCAGTAAATTTGCATGTAGATATATAACTGATAATAATTAAATGGATTAATATGGATAATAAATGGACTAAAGTGCAGGAACATCCCGTTTTAGAATGTGGAGTAATGACTAAAGAAGACGGGCAAGTAAAAGTTACAGCACTATTTAAAAGTAACAACAGTACTATAATGGTGTACAATAAAGAAGATAATTATGTCTTTATGAGAACAGAAGGAGGGATGAACTGGTATCCTATCCATTCTGTCCCAATGGAAATAATTCAACAATTATGCTGAATGTTCTTCTCGAAGTTGTTGCCTTCTAATATATCAACTTCATCAGCTTTGAGTTGCTCATAATCAGCATAGTATATAACGCCTATGTAATTTGATGCTTCTATAATATCTTTGTCATCACGTTCGTGGTCTTCTAGCCTTTGAGGAATATTGGTATCTTTACCACAATAAATTAATCTAGTAGTAGTTTCATCCTTATAGAAGTAAACATAAAGCATACCAAACTCCTCTACTGGTTTAAAAGTAGCAGGTAATGTAAATACAGAGAAATTATACTCTTTAAGTGATTTACCAAATAATCGGAGTGGAATTGTTACTAATGGCATAATCTTATAATTTAATGGTTAAACAATACTGCAAATATAACAATTAATATGACAGATGAATAACTATAAATCTAATAGATGAATTAATATAACAATAAATATGAGTAAAATAGTAACACAGGAGATACAGCTACTATAACTGTTAATGTTACTATATAAAATAAGCCCGAGCCTAGTAATTAAACTAAGTTCGGGCTTTATTGTTTATAATAAGATTCCGTCTCGGTAAGTGGGAATACGTCAGAGTGCACTGGCGTAGACCACCAAGACGAAGATGTAAAAACTATCTTAGGCTTTGTGCCTAGCATCTACTGGCTGGTATCAATTTATTATATAGCTGTAGTGTCTATAGAGAATGTCACGTACCACCAATATAAATCATCTGCATTATCTATCCCAACTTCCAGTAGCTGTGACCAAGTTACTCCTTTATATTTCCTTAAGTTTTTAAGCACATTTAGAACATCTTCCATGGGATTAATGATACATCCTTCAGCTCCATTTGTTCCATTGCTTATTGTCATATAAACTTGTAATTTAGATTTACCTCTAGGAACAACGGCAAATGTTTCATAATGGTCTTTTATGTTCAAAATAATATCTTCTATATGTTCTAGAACATTGGCTTGTAAGGGTTCGCCAGTCAGGTTACACATTCTTAAGCCTTTGGGGGTTCTTTCATAATATAAATGCTTTAAAGACCCAAGTGTATCATACCAAGTTCCAGAGTTAAACAGTTTAATTACTTGTTTACGTTCCTCCTCATTATAAGGACTCCACCTATTCCCAAATCCTCTACTGGTTCTATCATTGTATGTTTCTGTTCCTGACTGTACTATATAGTCAATAATAGTGTCCAAATTAGATTCTACTATTTCATTAGCGTAGTCTAAGGGATACTTTCCGTCAACTACTTTAGTAGTATCAGCCTCAAGAATGAGATATTCTTCATGCGAGAACAATAGCTCTCTAGTTTCAGAAGTAGAGAATATGCAAGCATTTGTGTCAAATAGAAAGCTGTCAGCCTGATGTTTTACTCCTGTTAGACAGTCAATACAGAATTGTTTTATCTTATCTCTTTGTGCCTTTAGTGATGATGCTATATCATTACAATTGAACTGTAAATTTATAGATTGCATATCAAAGTAAAGGATTAGCCATTTATTATACTCCTCATTTGTCATAGTTCATCAATCAAAACTTCCAAAACTAGCTACTAAGCTCATTGGTATTTGTATCACATCTCTTGCTGTTCGTGGTTCAGTATTAGCAATACTTCTACCTAGTATTATTGATTTAGTGTCCATATATACTAAGTAGCCTATTGTGGTAATTAAATCTTCTGCTGGAGTGCGTCCAATTACATCATTGAAACATTCTCTTCTGTTATCCCAATGAACCCACATAGGCTCTCCTGTTTTATATCCCAGCTTTGGTACGTTTAATTTATTATCCATATTAATTCATTTAATTATTATTAGTTATAATACCTCCATAAAGATTTCTAGTGTAAGCTTTGCATCCTTATCTTCTAAATTATCAAGGAACGTGTCCTAAACTTCCCGCAGCAATAGTTCCACAGGAGAATGATGTGTTCCCACATTTGGGACAACTAGGAGTACTAGCCATATCTATTGAGTATTTAAAGTTAAACAATACTGCAAATATAGTAATTAATAAGGATAAGAATGAGTTCATGAGAAGATTTAACAAGTATGGATTTGGGGTAGTTCCTGCAACTACTGTTATTAACAATTATGATAATGAGTGATGCATTTGTACCATGGTGGGGTGATAAAGAGGTAGTTACTGAATATGTAGCTCCTGGAATTAGATATATAAGAGATGCCAAGACAGTGAACTTTTGGCATTTATAGAGGGAGAGGAAGATGATGATATGCTAGACGAACAGGCAGATGAATAACTATGAATATGATAACAGCAGAGTATTGGATGTATGGAAACAATGACAGCAAGTGAGATAATGGACATCATGGAAGAGTTGGGTATTTGTGTAGATAGCTTCACGGATGATATATACATACCCACTTTAGAGGAACTATGTAGAATGTTTGGAGTTAATAGCTTAGAGGAGCTTAGAAATATGCCTCACGGTCCAATGGCTTTCTGATATTAATAAGAAGAATTTATGAGAAGTTTAATAAGTATGGATTTGGTACAGCAGCTCCTATGATTATGAATAATAACAATAAATAATTATGGCAAAGAAGAAAGGTCCTTATGTGGAGATAATAGGTAAATGGAAACATGAATGTGTATCTCCTTCTAGACGTTATGACACAAATTTAGAAACTGGAGAAGTAATAATAGCAGATACGTTCTGTACATGGGAAGACTGGGAAGATTGGTTTGATTCTATGGAAGATGTAGAATCTACCAAAGAAGACGAACAAGCAGATGAACAACTTAGTAACAATACTTAACATTCTTGCATTAGTTTAATAGGTTAATAATCAGTAACTTTATTTCAAACATAACACGTATTATTAATTAATATAACTAATCTATGAATAATCAATCAGAGAATAAAGCACTCGACATCTTTACTCCTAATGCTCCAATTAAATACGCAATGGCAGGAGGAAGAGGAGTAATGATAGGTTGCGGAATTATAACAGCCTTATATGTCATTGGCGTAATTGTAGGGCTGTGTTTGGGATATGGTTGGAGTAGCCTTCTTCTGCCTTTCCTGCCATTTATCGTAATTGGATTTATTGGCTACATTTGGGAGATGTTTAAGAAGTTCTATAATCTGGGATATGATGAGAAACGTAGGATATAAAGTCTTTGTATAACCATATATCCTACCTTACTTTAGTAAATTCCTATATACTTGCTTCTAATAGCTCTATTAGTATGGACTAGTAGTATTATTACCTAGCCATTCAAATAACTTGTTTAGATAATACTTGATAGGCTAGATACAATATTACGTATAAATCAATTATTATATAAGAATTAATTATCATACAAGAAATCCTTATTATTCCTTTGAGGTTATTAAATTTCATACTACATTTGTAACGCATTTCCAGATAATAGTTAATTTACTAGCTTATAATCTGAATATCCAGTAAGGTTTGCTGGTAATAAATGTATTATTAACTTAATAATTAAAACTATGTCAAATTTGGAAAATGCAAATGCAAAGAGTGCTGAAGAACGTAAACGTGCAGAAATGCATAGAACTTATGGAATGTGGTATAAAGAGGGAGCAACAGCTTCCGACCTTGTTTCTTGGTGTGATGCAAGAATAGCAGTTTACAGTGAATGGATTAAGAACTGTACAGAACTGAAACATTCAAGTCAAGCACAGTTATTGAGTGGCATGTCTAAAGAAGCTTTAGAAGCAGCTTTAGCTGCATTAAACGCCCAATAGCATCTTTCGTGAGGTTGTGTCAAGACATTGGCACAACCTCATTTTCAATTTAATCAACCACATTTACTAGTTAATAATTATATTCAGTGAAATATTACATCTTGTAAGTATAATCTATTTCCCAACCATTCTGCATACATATCTTTATCAGTTCATTAAAGGTTACTGTTAAATCTACGTCTTCTGTTTCAGTCACCAATGTGGCATTAGAGATAACAAAGTACTCTCCGGCATCATAAGCATCAAGCTTATTCTTTCCATTTTGGAATGTGGCATAATTACCGCTAATATAATAGGCTACCTTATTATTCCTCTGATTACCGTCATATAGGACATTATAAATTCCATTTATAGTATATACTTCCAATAGAACTATACCATTCTTCATTATCCTATTAGTAGCCGGTGATACATAGGTTGTAATCCTATAAGGATATATCTTGTCTACTAGTTCCATTACTAAGTTCCTCATTTTAATAGGGTCTGATTCTGCCTTCTCAATGGCATCCTTTGGCAAGGTAGGTTGGTTGAAGAACGTCCTCATATTCTCCAATCTTAACTTCTCTACATTTAAAGCTTCTATCTTATCCTTGCACTCCGCTCTCTCATTCTCACACTTAGTTAGGGTTTTATAGTACTTATCTTTAGCTATATCCATTACAGAATCCGGTGCATCCATATAAGCACTATAAGCTCTTTCTATCAATCTATCCATGTTGGATATATGAGATGTAAAGTTGGCTATATTCATTTCCAAATTGGTTATTTTATCGGTAAGTTCCTCCACCTTAGCTACTCTATCTTCATCATTCAAATTGGCAAATCCTATTAGCTCCTGTTTAACTAAGCCCCAAATAATAGCTTCTAATTTCTCATTACTAATTGTAATGCGACTACTACAATCTGTAGCATTATTGATACCCGACATACATGACCACCTAATAGCTACCTTCCCATTCATCAATCTATATTTATCCCCCTTATCTCCACCACGTTTCTGTGGAGTTAATGAGTGTTCACAGATAGGACATTTAAGAAGTTTACTCAATACATAAGTAGCCTGTTTTGGATAAGGAGTTCTAGCAGTTCTATTTGTAGCCCTCTTAGTGGTGGCTTTATCAAACATAGCTCTAGTTATGATAGTAGGTATCTCGACTTCAAACTTATCTACATCTTCTGTATCTGGGTCAGTAAGAGATACAACCTTTATACCAGTACAATAAGGTTCAAAGGTTAAAATATGCTCTATAGTCCCTATGCTGAATTTCTTATTAAACTGTTCACCATACTTGGCAGTAATAGCCAAAGCTGTAGATTTCAATGTTGCACCGTCTTTAACATATTCTTCAAATACATCTACCACAACTTTAGCGGCATCATCATTTATTACCCAACTATTCTTCTTACCCTTATCTCTACCGCCATATCTTTTATAACCAAAGAATGGCTGTCCTATACTCATTTGATTATTATCCAGTTCGTCACGTCTACCAGATGCTATCTGTGTTTTCATACTCTTTATGTATTTCCAAGCAGCATCAAAGGCAGCACCTATAATAGTTTCAGCATCTCTAACTTTCTTACCAGTTACAGGGTCTATAGTCCAAGTATCAATATCCCTAAAATACACAGGAATATCCATGTTGATAAGCTGTCTAACATATAACCGACCCGACATAGGGTCACGACTCATTCGGCTAACTTCCGACACTAAAACGACATCAAATTCCTTATTAATAGCAGCATCTTTTAGATGCTGAATAGACTGCCTATCTCTCTTACTTGCATCATCTTTACCTGTGATATGCTCACCAAATATCAAGTTATCATTTGACGTATAGCCAAACTTCTTAGCCAGTCTAGTTAGGTCATTTACCTGTCGCTCATAGTCTTGCTTCTTAGTTGAGCACCTAATCAAAAATGCAGCTCTCATATCTGTTACATTTAATATTATTGCAATCAAGACTATTAGCTAACTATCTATAATACAATCTAATAGCACAGATAATAGTCCTTACCTCTCGCAAAGATAAGAAAGTTCCAACAATGATGCAAGTATTTTAAGAATAGCGAGTTACCGGAATTCAACCGAGGAGTGCTAGAAGTATTGCGCCAACCATTGGAGGACCGTCAAATCACCATTTCCCGCATCAAAAGCACTATCAGTTATCCGGCCAATCTGATGCTGATCGCATCCATGAATCCATGTCCCTGCGGATATTATAACCATCCGACAAAAGCGTGTGTATGCAGTCCCGGGCAAGTCCAAAAGTACTTGAATAAGATATCCGGTCCATTATTAGACCGGATTGATATTCAAATAGAGATCGTTCCTGTACCTTTTGATAAGATTTCCGATCAAAGGCAGGGAGAACCGAGCAATATCATCCGGCAACGAGTGATAAAAGCCCGTCAACTGCAGGAAAGACGATACACCGAATATGCCGGAATTTATTGCAATGCACAAATGAACAGCAAATTGCTTGCAATGTATGCTCAACCGAATGAGAAAGGACTCGCATTGCTAAAAAACGCAATGGAACGATTCAATTTGTCTGCCCGAGCCTATGACCGGATTTTAAAAGTTGCCCGTACAATCGCTGATTTGGAAGGAGTAGAACAAATACTTCCTAGTCATTTGGCAGAAGCCATCAGCTATCGGAATCTCGACAGAGAGAACTGGGCAGGATAATAATAATGAATAGAAACAGAATAGAATTATTTCATCGATAACACTATCTTTTTTCATATATTTGTTTTACATTTGTGACAAACAAATATGCAATAAATATGAAAACGTCGATAACAAGTCTTTTAATGATATTTTGTTTGAGCATAATGGCTTATGCGCAAACTCCCCAAGACAGAGCCACAGAACTAAAAAAACAAGCACAAAGCAGTCTTAATCAAAAAGATTACATCAAAGCACGTTACTTATTCAAAAAAGCATACGAAGCATTTGCAAGCCGCGAAAACTATCCACAAGCAATAGAATGTGGCGTTCAGGCTAATGCTTTATACGTCAGAGAGAACTTTTACAAAGAGGGATTCGAGCTTTGCCGTGACATGGAGCAGCTTCTATGGACCGGAGAACAGAATAAAAAGAAAGTCTTTTATGACCTGCGTTTCCTTATAAACAAGGAACGATTGCAGATGTACACCGCACTGAAAAATCCCGCACAAGCAAAGACTCAGTTGGACAAACTGGAAGAAATGGCTAATCTTGCAAAGAATGACTCCCTAACGGAGGTACTGTTGTATACAAAAGCCAATTATTACTATACTTTCAACCAAAGCACACAAGGCGATGCCTGTTTCCGCAAACTTATCAACCAATATAAGGAAAAGAAGGACTACGCCAAAGTGAGCGATTGCTACAAGAATCTTATCAATATTGCACGAAAAGGCAATAATGCTCCACTGATGGAACGCGCTTACGAAAGTTTCATTGTCTGGACAGACTCGGTAAAAGCATTAACCGCACAAGACGAACTAAATGTACTGAAGAGAAAATATGACGAAAGCCAACTGACCATACAGGAAAAGGACGACTCACTATCTGCCAAGCAATATATAATCATAGGTCTCTGTGTGCTGGCAGTCATATTGGTAGCCGGCCTGGCAATACTGGCTGTGATATTGCTACGATTCATCGCCAACAATCGTAAATTAAAGAAAAGTGTAAAAATTGCCAATGAACACAACGAGCTAAAAACCAAATTCATACAGAATATATCTTCGCAAATGGAGCCTACCCTGAATACGCTGGCTACTTCAGCCGAAGAACTGTCACAAAAGGCTCCTCAAGAAGCGGCCCAAATGCAGGGACAAGTCGCAGCTTTGAAGAAATTCAGTGATGACATTCAAGAACTGTCATCTTTGGAAAACTCATTAACCGAGTTTTATGAACTAAGTGAAATCAACGTGGGAACTTTCTGTGAGAATGTGATGGATAAAGTTAAAGAATACATAAAACAGGATGTCACATCTTCAGTCAATGCACCAAAACTTCAGGTAAAGACAAACAAGGAACAATTGGAACGCATTCTTCTCTATTTACTGAAAAATGCCGCTTTCTACACCGATCAGGGTCGTATCAGTCTCGAATTCAAGAAACGGGGAGCGCACACGCACCAATTCATCGTTACGGATACAGGAACTGGAATTCCGGCAGAGCAACAGGAAAATCTCTTCAAACCTTTCACAGAAGTGAAAGACCTGACTACAGGAGATGGACTAGGATTACCGATCTGTTCACTAATTGCTGCCAAGATGAACGGAAGCCTGACACTGGATACGAATTATACGAAAGGAACACGGTTCGTTCTGGAACTTCATGTATAAATTTAGCCAACAGGAAAGCTGTTGTTTCGTTTGATTACTTTTCAAATTGTAAAGTATAGTTATCTTCAACAAAGAATGTTCTAAACGCCAATTTAAGATTTTATAAAAAAACAAACAAATTTCCACATAAACAAATAGTACGTTTTTAATAAACTTTTGAGTAGTTTATTAAGAACGGCATCTGAGTTTATTAAAAACTCTGCCATTGGATTTCCGGGTTTATAAATCCATCTTTTACAACAAAAAGGCTGCAAATTTCATAAAATTTGCAGCCTTTTTGCCTATATCCGGTATATCCTTCCCAATATTTATTAGGAAACACGTCCAGATTTGTTATAATATTATATCGTTCAAGTCATCAATTTCATATTCTTTTATCTGTTATTTATTAAAGTGAATGCCTACACTCATACTACAAAGATACAACATTTAAGAGCGTTTGTCAATAGCCTGACGAACTTCTATCAGAAAAATAAAAAGAAGCACCTTTCCCCACCGGGAAAGATGCTTTCACACAAACAAAACAAACAATAGTTACTATCTTCACAGACCGTATATTATAAAGTGACCCTTATAAGAATACACTTTATAATTTTATCAGATGCCTTGCATCTTAATTCTACTAGCGGGTTTATTTAATATGGGTTCATTTCAATTCACTCACCACAAATTTATTTAATCACTGTTATTACAGCACGGCTCACTCGGGGATCATCATAATACATATTATCCACTCCTCCCTCATAAGTCACTCTCAGCTGTGAAGTCGGAACTCCGAACTCTTTAACCAAACAGTTATAGACAGCCTCTGCACGGGCCTTGCTCAATCGCTGATTAAATTCCTTAGTACCTGTTCCTTTATCACAATAACCGATAATCGTATAAACCGCATTCTTATTCTTTTTCATCAATTCAGCCTGGAAGCCGAGATTGACACGAGCTTCATTGCTCAATATACTTCTTGATATTTGGAAAGTAACCAAACAAGGAGCTGCAAGAATACTGGTTTCCACCACTTTCTCCGGAGTTTTGTTGGAAGCCACCACCAGTTCGTCTTTCAAACGGCTGTTTTCTTCATTCATAGCATTCAACCGTTCACGCATACTGCGCAGTTCTTCATCACTAAACGTAATAGTCTTAACGGTACTACGTCCCCAAGTACGTTTCGGGAATTTATAAGTAATACCCAATGTCACAGATAATAATCCCTCTTCCTTACGCCCGCCGATTTCACCGTCAAATTCATCCTTAGTGGCAGTACCGCGTACATCCAGATTCAAGTCGAACGCAGAACTCAGGCGGAAAGAATTAATCACCCCCAGACTGGCATTAAAGTTACGTGCACGCGGAGTTTCCCAAGTAAGAATCCAACCCACACCAACATAAGGAGTCACAGACCAAAAGCGCTTCTCATTATAACCACAAAGCAGATTAGACGCATTGAACATCACATCCCCGTGAATATTCATAAAGTCGAATTTCTGTTCGTCGAGCCATTGAGAGGCATCATAGACTTTGCCTGTAGAGTGACTTCCGTTTTGAGTGGCCCCTTTGATAGACAATCCACTATACATAGCCCGCACACCGATACCCGGCGTGAACCATTTTCCAAAAGCAATATCCAAAGCAGGACTAAGCCGGTCGCCAAACGCCATCTGCACATTATGGTCACCGAAATACATCTGTGCACCACCCCCGACACTAACAAACCAATTACTCCAGAACCGATTTGTCTCTACCTTATATTTATCAGCATTTTCAACGATTGTAGTTGTTGTTGTAGATTTTGAAAAGTCTTCCTGTGCATAAACGGTAATTCCCATTAACAACAATAAGACAGACATAAGAATATTTTTTTTCATAAATGAATCTTTGCTTTAATTTTCAATATAATCTGATATTCATCGCAAAGAACGAGCTTTTTTTCCATTTTCTCACTAGCAAAAAATGCGATAATACTCACACTTTATACAGAGAAATCCTAAAAATCAGCCGAATAGCCATGAAACAGTCAAAATGGCTCTCCCTGATGCGAATTTATAACATTACCTTTTCATCCTTTTTTTCATCCGGCTCCACCATCCGCTCTTTTCCACATCAATACCGTAGCCATATCCGTAACCATACCCGTAACCTCTGCTACCCTTCTTCGCACCATTCAATACAACTGCCAGATTATTCAATCTATGTTCCTGATACAAACGCTCCAGTTCCGGTAACTGGCGACGATCAAGCTTTCCTACACGTACGATAAACAGTGTCAGGTCGGAAATACGATTCACAACGGAAGCATCCGCCACTACTCCGATCGGTACATTATCTACGATGATATAATCATACCGTCGTCGAAGTTTGACAATCAACTCATCCAATCGTCTGTTCAATAATAATTCAGTCGGATTAGGAGCAATTACCCCGATAGGAATCAGGTCAAGTCCTTCGCCAAAGGCATCATGCAAGATTATGTCATCTGCACTAACCAACGGGTTAGAGAGATAGTGAGCCACACCTTTCACCCGTTTGGCATGAGCAAAATGGCTCAATCTTCCTTTCCGCAAATCCAAGTCAATCATGATAATTTTCTTCTCCGCCTGCACCAGGCTGGCAGCAAGGTTAACGGAAACAAATGTCTTACCCGCTCCCATATTGAAAGAAGCCAGTGTAATCACTTTTTGCTCCTGTGGTTGTGATATCATGAATCCCAGATTGGTACGAAGAATCCGGAATGCCTCGGACAATGGGTCAAGTCCTCGCGCACGTACCATCACTTCCTGTGCATCAGCTTCTGTCTTTGACACTTGTGGAATATCCGCCAAGAAAGGAGCACTAACAGAAGCCTCGATTTCTTTCCGGCTATGTACCCGGGTATCCAGCACTAAGATTAATAACAGAACAACAGTAGGAACAATCACTCCGCAACCCGCTCCCAACAGAACCTTATTATACTTATTGGGCGAGATCGGAATGTTACTTCCCGAAACCGGGTCCAGAATTCTCGCATTGTTATCCACCATCGCCTGATTCAAAGCATTCTCCTCCCGTTTGTTCAACAAAAACACATACAAGGATTCCTTAACTTTCTGCTGACGCTCTACAGACAGCATCTCCCGCTGCTTGCGGGGTACTGCCTGCACTTTCTGACGCACCCGGTTCTCCTGCACCGTATAATCATTCTTTTTCTGCTTCAGACTGGCAGACAGATTATCCAATGCCCGAAAAATATTCTGTCTCATCGTCTGCATGGACCGGTCCAACTCCTGCACGACGGGATTATTACTACTGCTACCGCTAACCAACCGGTTCCGTCGCAACAATGTTTCATTGTAACGTGCAATTTGACTCTCTATATTGATGTCCGTCAGTCCGATATTACCGGGTATCAGTTCCTCCTCCTTACCGGAATCCTGTAAATACTGACGGATAAACGTTACCAACTGCAACTGGGTATCCAGCTCCTTTATCAACAATTCATATTGCCGGCTATCCTGTATATAAATGCCTGCAACCGTATTAATATCAACTCCGTTATTCGCTCTTTTCAAGTCTTCGATATCAGTTTCCACACTCCCCAGTTCATGCTCAATGATCTGCAGACGTTCTTTAATAAACTCCGCAGTATTCACTGCTATCCGATTTTTGTCCTTAATGGCCTCCTCATTATACACGGTAATCAACATATCCAGAATGTCAGCTGCACGAACCGGAGACCAATCATCCATAGTGATACGTAAAAGGGCTGCATCTCCACTCATTTGCCTGATTGTCAAGTTAGACAGCCAGAAAGACACCATATCTTCCTGCGGATGACTAATCACTTTGACAGCCCGTTCCATCCAGTCTCCTCCATAATTTTCGGCAGCAAAAACAACTAGTTTTCCTAATGCCGTATGAACAGTATCGTTCAGATTTACCACCCGTCTCAATTCTGTTCCTTTCGAGAATTCTGCCAATTCCACTTGTTGCTGATTTTTAGGAATCACAGACAAAAAACACCTTTCACCCGGTATTGCATCCATAAAAGCCACGCGTATGGGAGCTTCTGTATATAGTTCCCTGGGACGTAAACCGTCATAAACCATATAACTCACATTCGCCTGCAGGCGATCAATCACTTTCCGCATCAGCTCTTTCGATTTAAACTGAAGGATTTCACTTGCCACATTAATCTGCCCCATAAAGTCATTGGAGCCATACAACTGCATCGCAGACCGCGAATTGGTCGGTGTCTTAATCATTACAATCGCCACGCGACTATATACAAACGGAGTCTTACAATAAAAGTACCAGAAACATCCCCCGAACAACAGAATAGAAAGAAAATACCATTTCCAGTGGGCAATCAGATACATAAAAACATCCACAATATTGACAGACTTTTCTTCCTCTGTCAGAGCCAGTTTCCTCTGTTTTTCCATATTTTATAATTGGTAATTACTTTAATAGAACGGCAATGGTTGTAAGCAGACTAAGAATAGACAGTCCGAATGAGTAGAACCCAAGTGTACGCCGTTCTTTCGTAGAAGCTTCCGCATACTTGGGATGCACATACACAATATCATTCTGCTGCAAATAAAAACAGGGAGAATAGAATATATCCGACGAGCGGACATCATGCATATACATCTTACGTTCATTGCCCTCTTCACGGATGACCGCCACCCTGTCTAAAAGTGCATTGGACGTTACTCCACCGGTTCTGGTGACAGCTTCCAACAAAGTAATCCGGCTATCGTCAATCCTCAAGACTTGCGGACTTTTCACTTCGCCCATGACGGTAATCTTTATATTCAAAATATCCACAAATACCAAAGGATCACTAATCAAATTCTCTTCAACCAAACGACTCTTTATTAAAGTACCCACCTGCTTGCAAGTCAAATCCACCACTTTCAGCTTTCCCAGAATCGGAAATTCGATATATCCATTCAAATCCACCGTATATCCTTTCTCCTGTTTCTGGTTATTACCGGTCACCGCCACATCTCCATTAGACGTCACTTGAAAATTGCCTACTGTCGAAATATTAAAAGGCACGGTCAGTTCCGGATTTCTCGAATTGACCACAATACTAATCCGGTCATCCCTCTGAATCCTCATTTCCGGTTGCTGATTCATCGGATAAGAAATATCTTCTTTCATATCTTCCAAATAAACGATTCTCTTGGTATTGATGCAGGAAGTCATCAACAGTGCTGCCAGAAACAACACTACATACATGTTCTTTTTCATACTATTATTTTGTTTTTCTTTATGGTTTCGTAGTGAGATGATATTGGTTCTCTATCCGGACATCATTGTTGCTCAATATCATCCGGTAAAGATTCAGGCAGAGTTCCGTCATCAGCTCTTTGGTAAACATCGTTTCATACCGCTGCCGGGCTCCCTGTGACAATCTTTCGTACAAATGACTATTGGAAAGAACGGTCGCTATCGCCTCGGCCAACGCCTCGGCATCTCCCGGTTTTACATTGATGCCGGAGAACCTGTCCATATTCACCCAATTGACTCCAGATTCAGGGATATTCATTGCAATCACCGGTTTGCCGCAGGACATTGCTTCAATCTGCACAATACCGAATGCTTCTGTTTTCCAGATAGAGCTTAGACAAAACAGGTCACAAGCACCAAAATAATCCGGCAAATGCTGATCGTCGATAAAGCCCAGCAACTTAACTTTATCCGCAACTCCCAGTTCGTTAATCAATGCCTGCAAGTTTTCCCATAATGGTCCTTTGCCTCCGATCAATATGACATAATCATCGGTTAACTGGCGAGCTGCCCGTATCAGATATTCGTAACCTTTATATTCTACCAGACGCCCCAACGAGAATATAATTTTCTTGCCGGCATATTTTTCCTTAACTTGCTCTACCCGTTCGGGAATGGGTTTCATCTTATCCACTCCAATAGGAATACTAGTCACTTTATATTGTATTTCTTCCAGAAAAGGAGATTCCCTTACGTAGACCGGTGTTGTACCGACAATCACTTCCGCTCTGCGCAACAGCCATTTTTGCAAAGGATCATATAATTTCAATAACATCTTCTGTTTCAATATATCACTATGCCAGTGCAATACTACCGGTCCTTTATAACCGGACAGGAATAATGCCAAACATGCCATCGGGTCGGGATGGTGAATGTGAATAATATCATATTCTTTCCGTATCTTACGCAAGCGGTAAATCATGGCCGGAGCCAGCATAGTAGCCGCCACTTTTTTCCACGTGGGTACACACAATATACGTGCATATTTATTCAGCGACAGACTTTTCGGTCGCTGTTGTTCTGCCGAAGCACACAGCATATCGCAATGGACCTGTCTCTGTGACAATCCCACCGTGATATCATACATCACTTTTTCCACTCCACCTCTGATCGGGTAGAACTTACCTATTTGTAGTATTTTCATTTTGATACAGATTTTATAAAGTCAAATAATTCTTGCCAAGACAAGGCACAAGAGAAACGTTCCCCGGAAGTACGAACACTAGCCAGAAAAGAGGTGTCACCTCTCCACAACCGCTTCATCTGTTCTTTCAGTAGTTCAGGAGCCGACAGACTAAAAAATGCAGTCCGCTCACTTCCGCTAGCTGTTTCGCGAGCATAAGGCAGATCAGCCAAAAGCATCGGTTTGCCAGTGAACATAAATTCGGAAATGGGCAATCCCCATGTTTCCACTCTGGAGGGAAACACCAAACAATCTACTGCATGATAGTAGCCGAAGAGTTTTTCCTTACTCATGAATCCGGCAAATTCTATTGAACTCACAGAGCCATACTTTCTATGCAGCCACTTTGAATATTTATTCTCCTGCCCATTAATGGTCAGGACAAGTTTGAATACATCTTTCCCAATTTCCTGTTCCAAGAGAGAAACAGCCTCACAAACGAATTCAAAATTCTTATGACAATCGGGGGTGGAAGCATAAAGGAACGTGAAACAAGATCGTTCTATTCTCTCCGCAACAACCCGACTTTCTTTATGTTCCGGTGGAGCCACTATGAATTTTTCTTCTTTTACCCTCAGTAACCGACTCAATCCGGAGCGTAGCCACTCTTGCTGCACAATCAGGAAATCATTCCGATGCACATTGATCCGATAAGCGAAACGGGTGAATAAAGCAAATAAGACAATTTTATAATCAAACCGGAAATCCCTCCAGTTCCACTTATAAAAAGGGAAAGAAGTCTGGCAGTACACAACCTGCCGTTCAGCTCTCACCCTCGGAGTCGTATCATGAAGAGAAATCCACAGATATACGGGCGCTATTCTCACGGAAATCCGGTTCATCGTCACATACTCACACCACAATCTCCGACTCCAGCCTTTGATAATATCCGGCATTTCAATGTACCGGATACCCGGATAGTCTGCCAGTTCCCTCTTATGCACCAACGCAATGATCCGGTAATGACCATTAACCGCCAGCGTAGAGAGATAACATAAACAATCCCGTAATATTGTCAGTGTCCCCCCTTTCCGCAAACTAACTGCCGAAACAACAATCGTTTTTTTCCCGTCACTCATCTATTTATATTGTCAAATTATTAAACAAACCTATCCATCGCTGCATGATTTTCTCTTCCGAAAATGCTTTTGAATGATGATATGCACTTAGTCCCATACATCTGCGCAATTCATCGTCTTCCATTAGTCTCAACATCCTATCGGCTAACATTGGAATGTTTCCTTCTGAAACCAGAAAACCATTCTCTCCTTCAGTTATTACGTCTTTCGGACCACATTTACAAGTAAAAGAAACAGTAGGTAATCCGAATGACTGCGCTTCGAGCAATACCATAGGCAGTCCCTCATAACGGGATGACAGTACCAGTAAGGAGGCACGTCTGTACTCATCTTCGATATGCCGGGTAGGTGGTTTCAAAAAAACACAATGTTCCAATGCGTTTTCTTTAATCTGTTGTTGGAGACGGTTCATCCATTCTCCGTCTCCAATAATATCCAAGGTCCATTCAGGTTGGAAACTGTGAATAATTCTCCAAGCGTCTATCAGATAATCAAACCCTTTCTGATAACCATAGCGTCCAATGGCAATCACTCTCCGGGCTGTCAGAGATGATATATGAGATTGGGGAACAGAATAAGTCAGCGCATTCGGAATGACTGTAATATTGGATAGATTCCTCCAATATGACTGATCTTCGGCAGTCAGTACAACAAAACAGTCATACTTCTTCACTGTCCTTTCATCCATCCAACTTCTCCACCGGTCCACTAGTCTCCAGATTCCTTGGCGTCCATACTGCCGACGTTTGTAACGGGAAAAGTGAATTTCCAGGATTTTCCGACTGCCATCATTCATCTTCCATAATAAAGAGGCGTCATTGCAAAACATGGAGACCGCAATATCCGCATTTGTCTGCTTCAGGCATTCCGACAGTCTCTTTCGATGTTTCCATTGTTTGAAAGGATAATGAACCAGTTTATTCAAGAACGATTTTCCGTTATTTTCCTCATAGTTTATACCTAAATCGTGACATCTAATACGTCTGTCCAAATCGAAGAAAGGTTGTTTTCCACGTTGGTCAGTAGTGATAATAACGACTTCATATCCATGAACGGCCAAATAATTGGCTTTATTAGCCAACACTCGTTCCATTCCTCCGGAATTATAAGTCCCGGCTATGCAATAAACGATTTTCATTCACTTTCCTCCCAAGGTAACTCCTGTTTCCTTTGCCAATCCAAGCAATAAAATAAAGCGTAAATAAAGAAAAGATCAGTCGCTACTTTCATCCATATAATGAAGCTCAAGGCCAAAAGAAAAAAAGATAACAACCGGAAAAAAGGAAACTTGCAGGCAAATACCCAAGCATTATACACAAAAAAAGCGATGAATGTCCCGAATCCGATTAATCCGCAATACAAGATAAAACGACAATAACCGATGTCGGTACTATACACAAAATTGGCAAACAAACCTGTCCCTATCAGCCAACCCTTCAAATTTTCCGGCCAAATCCACATCACGGTGTTCAATTTATCGGTTGAATCGGTCCTCAATTCTCCTGTTTCCACCCAGTTGAAAAAAGCCTCAAAAGCAAATCGGATATTCCTGTAGAAAAAGGGATCATGCTCATATAGATAAACACCCAATATAATGAATGTAATCAGCATCCCTCCCAGAATAGAATAAAGCCTGAAATAACTCCGGCGGATAATCAGACGAAAGATCCCTGTGGAGCATATCAAATACGCAATTCCCAGTAATAGCCCGACAGATGTGGTGCGAGAAATCATGTTACCAATGACTGCTATCACAAAAAAAGCAAAGAGGTAAACAGAGACTTTCCACTTGGCCTGTTTCACATCTTCATTCTCACACAAAAGGTAAGCTATTAGAAGCAATACAATGGAGAAACGTACTCCGGCAGGATCCAGTGCAGCACCAATGCCATACAACCTCCTCACTTCCTGAAAAAATTCCTGTCCCTGGGAGACATAAGTATCTACTAAAAGTTGGAATGCCGGAAACCGGTCTATCAAAATAGCCAATATGCATTGAGAGACACATACAAATGTCAGATAGCCTGTTAACAGACTTAATGTTGCTTTACCATGAAGCATACGTATAGCAAAACAAACAACAAAGGCTCCTCCCAACCAGGTAAAAAAAGAAATAAAATAAGTCACATAGGAATAATCGTCTGTATGATTATAGTCGGCAGCAATAAAACAGATAAAGGAAAAAACAAAAGCAAAGATTATAGCGCCCAGCAGTTCTTTCGAGAAGGAGATCTTATGCCTCCGGCATCCTTGAAGAACCACCAGAAAAACACCGGTCATTGCCAATGCCATTTTAGTGTTCAGTTGGGGTAAAACAGCAAAGCTGAATGGAAAGTAGTATCCGCTCACCACCATTGATATGAATAACATAGCTAAAACACGAGCCATAGTCCCACCATATTATTTATAAATAATACCATAAATGAATTTGAATACGATCCGATAATAAAATTGCAGCCCCCGGAAGCATCGCTTCACCGCCATCCATTGCAGTAAGCGTGTTCTCACAGGAAGTGTTTTGTTCTGCATTATATATCTATTAGCTTCAGGAAAACATTCCAGCCACTGCTCATAGCGCGATTTATCATCCGTGATGAGGAGAGGAAGCTTGATGTTCAACTTAAGGAAGGAGATACAGGATGGCAACACATCAGCATATAAAGAAGAATGAATATATTTTTCCACCTCATACACATTGCCAGCCACCTGTTCTATATGTTTCTGCGAGTAATTTTTTGTCAACGAACTCAAGTTACCTTGCCGGTAATGATAAAAGGGAATATGAATTATGCCCACTTTCTTTGCACATACAAATAATTTTATCATCACCATCATATCTTCCCCCATATTCATACCCTCTATAAAGCGGATTTTATTCTCCACATATAGAGAACGCCGGACCAAAAAAAGCCATAAGTTCCACCGCATAATCCCACACATCATATTCCGTAAAGCCTTTGCAGGAGTGGTATATGCAGGCTGTTCCATATATCGTTCATTGGACTCAAAAGTCAGATACCATTCGTGTCCTGTTATATCCCAGCCGTGCTCCTCTGCTTCATTCACTAAACACTCCAATGTATCCGGCTCTATAGAATCATCTGCATCTACATAATAGATATAATCCCCTGTTGCACGTTCCAAAGCTGTATTGCGTGCTGCCGCTACCCCCCGGTTTTCTTCATGGCGCAGGATACGGATTGTGAAATCCGGATTCGATTGCTGCTCTACATAGGACATTAGGATATGTAAACTTTCATCCGTACTACAATCGTCTACCAGTAGCAGCTCCAAGTTTCTGTAAGTCTGTCTGTCTAAGGACTCCAAACAGTGAAACAAGGTGGCTGAAGCATTGTACACAGGAATAATCACCGAAATAGTCATAAGTTGCAGTCTCTTATCCAATTCGTCTTTCATTTCACAATCTCATTTAAAATCCGGTTGACCACTCCAATATGTTTGCCGCCAAACTTCCGGGCAAACAAGGCATCCGAACTCATCAATTTTTCAAAATCCCGGTCCTGCCATTCTTCCAACCGGTTGTCTTTCCATCCGATCATCCGTAAACAGCCGCGCCCCTCATCATTGATGTTATAAATTCGGTCGCGAAAAGGTGAATTCCAACAAATAGTCTGCACAAATATCTCATCCGAACAGAAAGTGTGGCTATAAATCCGCATGACTTCCTCTTGTTGCTGCAGCAAGTACCCGACCAGTCCGGAACTGATACTTAGCCACTGTGTCCCTTTCTTAAAATTAACGTCCTTGTTTCGCCGGATTCGCAACAGAAACTGCATACGAATCCATCCGGCACGCAAGACTTTCCTGCCGATAGACAAGCCTCCTAGTGTATCCTTAAAATGCTCCGGAAACAAATGCCATCTCCGGACCTTCCGATCAATTTCAGTCGTCATGTCTCCTTGATAATATCCGATAAACTCTTTTCCCTTGTTTTCTACAAAGAAACGATGAATATAGTCTTGCGATTTAAGAGGCATATCAACCCCCGACAACAAATGATAATAACTATATCTACCGGATTGACAGGCCGCCTCAAACAATGCATATTCTGCTTTTACCACGCTTATATCTCCCCAACGGACATCAATACGCTCCGTCAAAATAAAGAGTCCGGCATGGAGCGGCTGAAAGACCGGATAATTTTCCAATTTTCCATCAAAATGGATATAGATGTCATTCCGTTCGTCATCAATAGACTGTATCAATCGCTCCAGAATGACAAACTCATTATGAGCAAGAATTAAATAGGCATGTTTCATCCTTTCACATCCGCTAGTATATGATTCAATATCTTATCGACAATATCCATATCCATGTGACTAAACTTGCGGGCAAAGAGACAACCGGAGTTCACCAGTTCATCATAGTCCGCCAATGTATAAACACGCGGATTAGCCCCTCCCTCAAAATCACATTTCAATAATCTGTCATCATAGTATATCCGATCTTTCAAATATGAATTCTCCAGTTCCGAGGGGATAAAGAACTCATCACCACACAAAGTAAAACGATACTTCCGCAAAACATCCTTTTTAATCTGCAACAGATAGGTGACACAATGATGGGGTACACTTACCCAGTTGGAAGCATTTACATACTGTTGATTCCTGTTCCGAAAAATTCGCAATTCCCTCTGGATACAGATGGAAAATCGCCACAATAATTGATTCAACCTTCTTATAAATAAAACTTGATGCATGAAATTCTTCATAAAGAAGTTATACCGCCGGATTTTAAGTGTAGTCTGATAATCCGAATTAGGGACGTGCATCAACACTACTTTGTTTTTAAGTCTTAAAAAGTATTCGTGTATATCATTTTGAGACTTTAAGGGTAGGTGTACCCCCGAAAGTAAATGATAATAATGGTATTCATCACGTATACCGGCTGTTTCGAACAATAGATATTCCGCTTCAATCTGCGAACAATGTCCCCATCGAATATCAATTCTTTTTTCGAGTATATATAGATTCGAGTAGTGAGCAGTCAAAGATGGACAGTTTCTTACTTTCTTGTCAAAATGAATAAAGATATCATTCCGTTCATCATCAATAGCCTGAATCAACTTATTCAAAATATCAAATTCATGATGGGCTATTATCAGATAAGCATGTTTCATCGGACAATTATACATTCCGGTTCAATTTTAAGATGAGTTTCAAACGTGTCACAGCTGCATCGTCGAAATAAGCCATCTTGTGCATACTAGTTAGTTTCATTGCTTCCCCAAATGATATACTTTCATAATTCCCATTGATTTTAGTCTGTATAATATGCGGGATGCAGTCGTTTACTATAGGACAGTTCTCACTGGGACAATATTTAGTTATCAGTTCATGAAAAAGAATCTGAAAAAAGAAATAATCCGGCACTGAATCCTGTGTCTCCCAAAAATAAAGTAATAAATCTGACAGGATTGAAATAACCTTATTTTCTTTTTGAGCGAAGATTATACTATTCAATACCCTCACTTTGAAATCGGATTCCCAACCAAAATAATAGGCAAAGGCATTCTCCCAATAATCTTTATCTTTTTCATCATCAGACCGTTGAAACATAAAAAAATCGAGTTTCTCATACTTTCCCGGAAGCCTGTTTGTCAACAGAATAGTTGCATCCAACCATACACCGCCGTATGCCTTCAATAAAGCTACCCGAAGCAAATCAGAAAAAAATGTACGATTAAATTGTGCATTCTCCCGCTTTTGACGAACGAAGTCAGGAAAGTCCAGATACTCTGACAGGGTAGTATCCGTCAGACGAATAACCTGATAATCTGCTTTATGCTTGTCTACAGAATCAAAGCAGATTCGTACTATTTCAGGTAAATCATCACTGTCGAGACCCTGTCCCCAGTATTGCCAGATTACTTTCCTGGTATCTAATTCTTTTTTAGGCTTCAAGGCATACCTTTCTATTGTTTCGTTGTGATAAGCGTCAATTATAGGTGTCCAGAAATCTGCCACTTTCTTGTGCTGTTTCAGGATAGACGTTTTACGCTGCACATTCCAGAGTTTTACAGGAATGAACCGTTTGGCTACTCTCATTAGAGTTCGTGCTTTCATCGATATTTCAATTTACGATACAATGACTGAAAGCCATTTATCATCAAAGTTCCCAAAGAAGTTCCATAAAGTCCGGATAAGAAACGAATCTTCTTGTTTATCTGCCACTCTTCTTTTATTTCCTCTGGTAATTGTTCATAATATTGCCACCATAACTGGAATTCCACAGTAAAATGATTCCAAGGTTTAGCTCCGGTATAATGTACCGTACCGTGCTGATGCACCTCTATCCAGTCCTGTTCCGTATACTTCTGTAGGAAGAATCGCTTATATTGTGGCAGATAAAAGGTTCTGATGCTATTACAATAAGGTGGCAAGCCTAATATGCGTTTTTTACAAAGCTGATTTAATACATCCTGATCGGGAAATTCGAGATAATCCGCTTTTGAGGCTTCTATAAATTTCGCCACCATATCGTCTCTTCGCATCAGTTCAAGGTTCATTATCAGAAAACCGGAATTAATATACTCCGACGGGGCACAACCTATCGCTTTCAAATGTTCGATTTGGAAGTCCGCAGGAGCTTCGAATACAGCGGCTAAATAATGTGTTCCTAATTCTGTGGAATAATAAAGCCGGGCTAAATCATTACGGACAATCACATCACAGTCTATATACATCACTTTCTCATATTCCGGTAGCAAGTCCGGAAGCAAAAGACGATAGGAAGCTGCTTCCGTGTATTTAGTATCGACATATATATCCTGTAATCTTCCTTTGAGATTTACAAAGGAGTAACAGGCACGTTCCCCACCTATCTGTTGAATCTTTTGTTTCAAACGTTCAGGCAATTCCTCGCTCAACAGACAGATGATGTGTAGTCGGACTTCCATTTGCATATTCTCAAATATGGAGTAGAGGCAAGTCGCGGCAGGAACAAAATAATTAGGAGTAAAAGCAACCACTAACGGAATCATATCGGTATTCATCTTACTATACTTATCTTACTTTATTTAGTTTAGTCTATTCAACTTAATCAGTTTCTTATGCTCTGTTTATCTCGGTTGTCTTCAATGAGTACTTACCAAGCGTTTAGTCAGAAATAGGAGTAAGCGGTATTTCCTGCTACCTACTTTTAACCTGTTCACCAAGTCCAGAAGTTCATCTGCCTCTATATATCCTAAATAACGGAACTCATTCAGCACTTCTCTCTTTTCGCTATCCGCGTTCTCATGATTGGATGAAATTCCATCGCATCCATAGTAGCAGACAGGCAAATCGACCTTTTTGTAAGTCCGATGATTAACCACGATCTCATAGAATATCTGTTCATAATCGGCGACTATCTGAAAAGATTCATTATATGGACGTAATTGAAGCATGCTCGTACGAATAAACAAGGATTGATGGCATACAGAGAAACGTTGCATGAAGAACAAGACATCTACCGTTTGCGGTGCATCCCATTCCGCCATTCCACCCGCATACTTCAACACTGCATTGCCACAAACAAAATCCGTATCCAAGCAAGGAAGAACTTTCTTCAATGTATCCTTTTCATAAAAGGTATCTCCCGAGTTAAGAAAAAGACAATACTCCCCCCGAGCCACGGAAATTCCTTTATTCATAGCATTATATATACCATTGTCTGCTTCACTAACCCAATAAGAAATATATTCCGAATATCTCCGGATCACGCAGGCACTACTATCAGTGCTTCCACCATCTATCACAATATATTCCACTTCTTCCTCAAAGGCATTCCCCAGCATCTTTGCATTACCCACAACCGACCGAATCGTCGCTTCGAGTTGCTTGCTATGATTATAGTTAATCGTTATGACAGAAACTTTCATCACTCTTTTTTATGATACGAGCCGGAACTCCGGCAACCACCACTCCGGGAATTAATACCGACTTTGTGACAATGGCCCCGGCACCAATTCTCACTCCATCTGCAATGGTTATCCCGCCCAGAATCTGTGCGTTCTGACCAATATCCACATTATCTCCAATGACAGGAGAGTCGTCGGGTAGGACACCTTTACTTCCAATGCAGCAGTTACCATGTATGGTACAATTCCTGCCAATACGAGACTTTGGATTGACAATAATAGAACCATAATGATAAATCTTCAATCCCACACCAAAGCAACCCGCATCAATGAAAAAACCGAGACGGACACCCAGAATGTTTTTTTTCCGGAAGAAATAGTATCTCAATAGCTTATTTTTTTTATAATTCGTATAGTATTCCTCTTTCCGAAGCATGCGTACATATTTCCGAATCCAATATTGTTCCGTTCGCAAAAGGTAATCCAACAGATATCCTTTTGAAAAAGGGGAAAAATAATCCATTCGGTCCGAAGCAAGATATTCTTTTAAAGTCATCATTATAGATAGCGTTTCCACAGTTTGACATAAAGAGCCAACATATTATACATGTCATGTGATACCATTCCATTGAACAGCCTCATCTTCTTTCCTTTCAAAAGGTATTTCTCATCATAAAAAAGATCTTCAATTAAAGGACTGGTACATGATTTTCTTAGTGCCTTTTTTATACCAGAGAAATTATCTTTTGCCAAATGCATGATATACCTGTGATAGAAATAAGCAATAGCACTAAGACGCGTACGAGTCAGATCTAAGGAATATCTTGTTTCAAGACTGGAATAGGTACTTAGCAGACATTTCAGTGTGCGTTCCAAATGTTCATAAGAAATTGCCTTTTGAGACAAGTGTTCGCCCATGTGATGTACATAAACGTATCCGGCATAAGAGGAAGTCCTCACTGAGCGAACATACAATAGATACTGGCTTACCCACAAGGTGTCTTCTCCCGAGTACAAGCAGGTATCGAAAAACAAACGGTTCTCTCTTTGAATAGCTGACCGATACAATCGACCAAAAGGCACTGTAAGCTCCGGATAGATGTATTTTGACAAACATTGCCTTATTCCATGCTTCCCCACAAAATAACCATCATCAAATAGATAACTACTACCTGTCGGTTCGGCAAGAGTAGAACATTGAACCAAATCGCAGTCTCTGTACTTCATTAATTCTTCCAAATACTCGCTTTGCACATAATCATCCGAATCAATAAAAAGAAAATGAGTTCCATTATGTTTCTCAAGTCCCAGATTTCTGGCAGCACTGACACCCGAGTTCTCCTGATGAAAGACTCTCACCCGGTGGTCTATCTGAGCATAATCATCACAGATCGCTCCTGAAGCATCCTCACTTCCATCATTTATAAGGAGAAGTTCTAAATCTCTATACGATTGAACCAGAATACTATCAATGCATTTCCTTAGATATTGTGCCGAGTTGTATATGGGTACAATGACAGATACGAACGCCTTATTTTCCATGCTATTCAAGTTTATACAGTATAAAAAGCATTTTCTTTAATCACTTTTGCCGGAACTCCTGCTACAATCGCATGCGCCGGAACATCTCTAGTAACAACAGCACCCGCTGCAACAATAGCTCCTTCTCCGATGGTCACTCCTTTCAATATGATAGCAGACATACCAATCCAAACATTATCTTTTATAATGATCGGGGCGGACATCTTATTTCCTCCTATTATCTGATGATTATCCGAATCTCTGATGATTACATTCTCGGAAATTAGGACCTGATTCCCTACCTCAATGTGATGAAAACAATGTAGTTTGGAGTGAAAATTGATATATCCGGAACCTAGGATCAATCTGCCTCCCGGCAATACTTCCACAGTTGAGCCAACTACATCAAAATTTCCTTTCACTATTAACTCCGAACCGGTGTGAAGTATAAGCCGTCCTTTCTCCTGCGAAGGAATCTTTCCTGTCCATACTTTGCCGACCATCAATTTATGAAGAGGAGACACCTGATACTTACATCCTTTTTCACGATACAGAATTCCGTGCCTGGTGACATAAATACCAGGGTGGACGTATTCCTGGTATTTCCTGTATATTCCAACAATGAAACTAAGCATCATTTTCCATCCTTTCCTGATTGTTCCTTATTCTGTTTTTATAAAAATTCCCTAACATGTGCTTTATCAGCAGATACATCTCATCCCGCTTTATTTTTAATAATAACAGATAGATAAACAAACTCATCGAGCCTCCCAATATCATCTGCAGACCGGCAGATAAAGAACTATATGTCAGCAGATAAGCAGGTATATTAGCCAGAAGAGCTAGAAACAGGTAAGGAAGAAAATCTGTCAACTGTTCCCAATATCCGACATGAAACAGCTTTCCGGTATAATAGGTATTGATAAAAATAGCAATCTGAGTATATATCACCATTGCCCAGCACATTGCCATGATTCCCCACGAAGCACTGAACAAAATCATAGTAATGGAGATGATCTTTTTCACGACCTCTAGTTTTAAGAATAAATCTGATCGCCCCTTAACTTGTAAAAGGGATAAATTGATTGTATTCACAAAGGAAAACATGGAGGAAAAACATAAAACCATCATAATCGGGACACATGGCAGCCATTTATCTGTAAGCAAGAAAACAACCATAGGTTTGGCCAACGCAGCCAGAATGGCCATTCCACCGAATATAAAAGCCGCACAAATCCTGATGTATTTCCGGTAAATTTCAATCAATCGCTCATCTTCATTCTGCAATCTTGATAGAATAGGAAAAACGACCTGCTGTAATACTCCCATTATATTATCACTTGGAAAATTTACATAGCTTTGAGCTCTGGTGTAGTACCCCAGAGAGGCAGAAGAATGAAACTTCCCGATTATTAACGGGGATAACTGGGCATACATGGTATTCAACCAACCGGACAACATCAATTTACTCCCATAACCAAACAACTCCTTAAAAGAGTTCATGGAAAATACCCATAATGGCTTCCAGGAGGAAATCCGCCAAAGATAACCGCAATTCACCAAAGAAGCTACAATCCCCTGACATACCAGCGACCAGACTCCATAATCATTATAAGCCAAGAGTAGTCCTATACTGCCTGAAAGAATAGTAGCCAATATGTTACCTATAGCGATGTCCTTAAATCTTAACTGAAAGTATAGAATATTACTATGCACTGAACATAAAGCTTCTATCGGTATCGTCAGGCAGGCAATTCGAGTTACATCTGTCAATAAAGGCTGTTTATAAAAACCAGCAATAAAAGGTGCACAACAAAACAGAATGCCATATACCAGTAGACTCGTCACCAGATTATAATAGAATACGGTAGAACAATCAATTTCCGTGCGATTCAACTTACGTATCAGAGCTGAACCGAAACCACAATCGATAAAGGACCCTGTAAACGCAGTAAATACCCCAAGCATCCCTAGCATACCGTAATCCGACGGTAAGAGCAGCCGGGCCAGAATGAGTCCTAAAACAAAACTAATCCCTTGTGAAGAGAAGCGTCCGATCGAGGCCCATTTGACACCAGAAAATCCCAAAGAACGGATTTCGCTATTTGTTTCTGTCTTATTCTGCATAATGTCCTGTCCCCAGAATGGATTGAATCATATTTTCCGCTGCTGATTGCTGATGCGGAGGTACCAGATAGGATTCAAAGAAAGCCTTTCTTTTTTCCAATAGATAATCAGAGCCTCCCAAAACAATATTCTCAATAAAGTGCCGGATATCCTGAATATCCGCCCCTTTATAATGCAGCGCATAAGCCTCCTTTGCAAAGGAGTTCATCATTCCAGTATGCTCTTTTCCATTGATGAGATACATCACCGGTTTCAAAGTATGATGATATTCTATCGTAAAAGAGCCACAATCATGAATCATTGCGTCCGAAGTCATGAATAAGTCAACATACTCACCAATCTCCAATTGGGTGTTCGGCTGTTTTTCCCATTCCGAGTAATACCAGTCAGTCTTTTCTTTTCCCCAGGAGGAATAATCATACAGTTGGCTTTTCAAAAGCGGATGTGGTTTAAAAGCCATTTGAACTGGTAAAGAGGTCGTTTTCACAAAGTCCAGAATTTCTTCTGCTATGGATAAGAAAGTGGAATAATTCAAACATCCGCCATCAGATATGGAGAAATGAGGCGCCCAAATAATCCGCTTGTACTTTTCATCTGTTTTTTTCCATCTGTCTTCGTGATTTTCATTCAGAAACAAATCCGTAATAGGTAACCCGGTCACCACTATATTGGAAGCCGCTTCCGGATATTTCCTTTTCAAATCAGTAAAGCCTGATTCATTCTCATAATAGTTCTGCCACACCAGTTGAAAGAAATCATTCTTATTAGCCCAGTCTGCCAGAAGACTGTGAAAAGCATAATTTGTATAGCAAAACAAGGCACTCAGATTTCTACGATATAGAAAACTTTCAGGATAATAGGTATAAGGCTTCTGATAGAAAATGATATCCGGATTCAATGCTTTCCGAATGTTAATCAGTTTGCCATTTTCATAAGGATAGCTACAAGTATATCCTTTGTTACGAAAAAAATCAAAACAGGTATCCACTCCCTCCCGTTTTAAACTCTCTTCCTTTTGCTCATCCGGCAGGACCAGGATTAACGGTGTGAATCCGGGATGCATCAGCATCGCCCTATAAAGGCTATCATTTTTCCAAGTCGCACTCTCTGCTACAGCAAATAATACTCTTATCGTTTCTTTTCGTCTGATTTTACGGATCTTGTGGTTCAGAGTACACAGATAGAGGTATTTGAAGTACCCTCGCCTGCATGAAGACAGTAATCGATGAATTTTTCTCATCAAACAGTTTTTTAGGTCTCAACCAAAGTGTTAAGTGTATGCGAAATTCCCTCTTCCAAGCTCCATTGAGGATGCCATCCCAAGTCTTTTATCTTTTCAGTAGCAAAAAAAGCCTGTGATATGATGGGATTCTCCCTTGTTTGCTCAGGTAATTCAAATACAACCTCCAATCCACCTTTCGATGCGATCATTCCTGCAAACTCGCGAATGCTGACATTCGCCTGGCTATCAGCAATATTATAGGCATTCCCATTTTCTCCTTTCAACAAGACATAGAGAATAGCAAAAGCACAATCCACAACATAACACCAGGAACGTTGTTGCAATCCGGGACTTTTCAATACGATATTTTCTCCGGCTACTACATTCCGTATAAATTGTGCATAAGCACGATCATCCTTAGGGGTAAAAAAAGGACCATAAATATGACAGGGACGCACGATAGAAGTTTCTACCTGATATTGGGAGGCATAAGATACACATAACGTTTCAGCAGTCCGTTTTGCCAACGGATAGCATGCTCTTAAAGAAAACCAGTCAAAAGCACCACTATCCTCTTCACGGAAAGGAGTACCATTCCCTTCTCCGTAAACTTCACCGGAAGAGACATACAAAAGCTTCCGCAAATGATGTTGTATTCCATAAGAAAACAAATGATCGACCCCCCCAATATTCGCCGTGATAACCCCCACCGGATCATTCTTAAATGCGCTAGGAGCAGCATAACTCGCCGCATGGATGATATAATGAAAATCCATATCAAATGGCATCGGCATTACTACATCATAGGAAAGAATAGTAAAAGCAGTCTCATCCTTATACTCTACAAAGCAATTCTGCGCATAAACTAAATCACGTGCTCCTGCATAAAGATGAAAGTTTCTGTGCGGCAACTGCATCAGTACATCCACCAATGCTCTCCCTATTAATCCCGTAGCGCCGACAATTAGAATATTCGTCTCAGCCAGAGTTTTCCACGGTAAATCGAGGTCTTTCACTCCTCTGATATCTTCATAATAAGTACTCATTTCAGCCAATCCTCTTTTGATGTCTGCATCAGAACCTTAAATATCTCGAGGTCTTCCGTAGTGGTAATCTTGATATTTCGCTCTTCTCCCGGAACGATGTGCATTTCATATCCTCCCAATTCTGCCAGAAGAGTACACGAAGATACAGAGTTCCGTATTCCTTTTTGTCGTGCTTCCTCATGGGATTTTATGATGTTCGTTAATCGGAATGTCTGGGGGGTCTGTGTCCTAATTAACTTGTCACGAGGAATACTCGTTGTTGAATAAAAGCCATCATCACTCTCCAAAATAGCCTCCCGACATTGGATTCCGGTAATGGCATATCCATACTGTTTGCAAATAGCAATATTAGAGGATATGATACCTTGTGACACCAAAGGACGGACAGCATCGTGAATCAGAACCAGATCATCTTCTTTCACACCATTCTCCTTTAATCCATATATACCATTGGCTATTGATTCCTGCCCATTACCACCACCGGGAAATATCCAGTGCAATTTTGTCACATTATACTGATGGGCATACGAATGCAAAACTGTTTCCCATCCACCCAAACAAACAACTGCAATAGAAGTTATATCCGGATGTTTTTGAAAGGCCAGCATGGTATGTACAATGACAGGACAATTATTCACATGTATAAATTGTTTAGGAATATCCTGTCCCATCCTGTTACCGGAACCTCCTGCTATAATCAATGCTATATTCATCTTCCAGAAATTTGTTTTATTAGACACATACTACCTTCTTCTTTTTTTGCTTTTACTGAAATCTTCTATCTGATTCAACTCATTCACACATAATCTTTTATTCAGGAATAATCTGTTAAACCACATTCTCGATATACAGCATACTCCAAAATGACTGATGAGTATCTTCGTGAGTTTTACAAACAGACCGCATCTTTTTAGAATCAAAGTTCGCCCCATCGGACGGGAGAACTGTGATAAAACGAATAATGCCGCTTCATCTGTCCGTTCAATATCATAAATTATTCTCCTCGCTTTTATAGAGAATAATCGCTGATTATTCATATCAAGACCAGACCATACCCCAGTATCATGTACCCTGTATACAGCCATTACATCAGGCATACAATATCCTTTCCCTTTTTTCAGGAGGGTATAGAATAAAATAGCATCGATGCTCATTGCATATTTTGAATATGCATCCAAATCCAGCACCGATTTCCGGAAAACAACGCTCAATGGATGGGCTACCCATCCTCCGCGCACCAGAAAAGATAAATCAAAAGAGATTCCATCTGACAAATGAGCGATAGGAGTAATTTCATCATTCATCCTCTGTTCTTGCTGAAAATAGATTCTGTATCGATGTGAACACATCACATAATCAGGATAGCTCTCCAGAAAATCCACCTGCTTTTGTAGTTTCTGCGGGTCTGTCCAGTAATCATCTCCTTCACAAAGTGCTATATATCTGCCCTCGGCACGAAAATAATTATAGGCTTCTACCATTTTTCCTTTCGAATACTGATTCTCTGCCTGATATTGGGGTTTTATAATATCCGGAAACTTTTCCTCATACTCCCGAATGATATCCTGTGTTCCATCCGTAGAGGCGTCATCATGAATCAATATCTCTATCGGAAAAGTTCTTTCCTGCATCATAAATCCATCCAGGCATTGACGGAGATAAGGAGCGTGGTTATAAGTCAGGCAACAAATACTGACTAATGGACTCGGTTTCATATCTGAAACTGCATCTAACGCAAACCGAAGTTGTTCTTCACGGATCTTTTTTACAGCTAACGGAAGTAACTTTATTTCTTCATTGAAAACTCTCCCTCCCAATTCCCAAGCCGATTCATTTTCTTGTACGTATATTCTTTTTTGAAATATGATTTCTCCGGTGTCTATCCCTGCATTTACATAATGAACCGTACATCCGGCGTACTTCTCACGATTCTTCAAAACTGCTTCCTGCACTTTAACCCCGTACATTCCCTTACCACCATATTCGGGCAACAATGATGGATGTGTATTGATTATTTTCTGCTCCCATTTATCACAAATGCATTGAGGAATAATAGGAAAGAAACCAGCCAGAACGATCAGATTGGTATCTGGAGGAATCGCTTTGGCGAACTCTTCAAAAAAGGAATCACCTAGGAATTTCTTCTCCAAAACAATACAGGGAATATTATTTTCATTCGCTACGTTGATAGCTTTGCATTCCCTGTCTACAATTAGCAATGAGATATGATAGTCATAACTCGACTGATGATTTATTAACGAACGAAAGTTTCCCCCTCCTCCGGAAGCACACACTACGATATTAAAAGATTTCATTCTTCTCAAGATCCAACTCGATAAACATCCAACAATCTATTCACATCGTCTTTTGTATTATTCATCAGTATATCTATCATCGATAAATTAGAAACAAAATCATTCACATGCAATTGAGGATATGGTTGGACTACCGGATACACAAAATTTAATATAATACCCTGCTTCTTGAATTCTTCTTTATCATAAAGGTTCCGACCACCAATAGCGTTATAGTAAACGTCCGTACCTAGTATCTTACATATATGCATTATTTTATCTTTTCCTCTCAATGAATTGTCTTTAATAATACTTGAGGACATTAATAATTCTGTATCTATGGATAAATACTTCAATATTTCTTGAAAACTATTGGCTACAAACACCGCCAGTTGTTTATCTGGGAAAGATATAATTCTTTCCATCAATGTCATAGTCTCATCAAAGTTAATGGCTTTAGAGTAGTTCATTCGGAGCATCTTCATCAATTTCTCAAAATCATCACCTATCACTATCTCATTAAACAGCTTATTCTGGCTTGCTTTCTTCAAGGTAATCGTGAACATCCTTTTTTCTCCATTCACCAGTATATTGTTACGATTGACCCAACCACGCTTAATATAATTCACATCATCATAAACCACGTACCTATCAACGGCTTTCATTAACTGAAAATAGCCTATATAAGGCATAAAATAGGGTTGCATTATACCAAGTGTCATATTAATCTTTGTTCTCAATCACCCACAATATCCGTTCTATATCCTCCCCACTCAATCCAGAATACATGGGCAAACAGATTACCTGTTCCGCAAGTTTTGTTGCAACTGGCAGATTTTCTTTCCGCGCTGATTGTAAACTGCGATAAGTGGGAAAACTACTAATCAATGGATAAAAGTATCGCCGTCCCAATATATGATGTTTTTTCATTTTGAAGTAAAGCTCGTCGCGCGTCATCCCATATTTCTCTGCATCGACAAATATGGGAAAATAAGAATAATTATGCCGGACTCCTTCCACATCTTTCATAAAGGCAATTCCCTCTACCTTGCATAACGCTTTTCGATACATATCAGCGATATGCCGACGGTTGGAGATAGCAGCATCTACCTGCTTCAAATTTAACAGTCCATAAGCTGCTCTGATTTCATCCATCTTACCATTAATCCCCGGAGCAACGACCTCGGTTTCACCGGCAAAGCCAAAATTTTTCAGATGATCTATCTGTTTCTTGGTCTTTTTATCCCTCACAACAATAGCTCCCCCCTCAATTGTGTTATACACTTTTGTAGCATGAAAGCTTAATATACTCATATCACCAGCCTCCAATACAGACTTGCTATCCACTTCCACCCCAAATGCATGAGCCGCATCATAAATCACTTTCAAGTTATATTTATTGGCAATCGCCTGGATAGCTTCCAAATCGCAAGGCATCCCATATACATGCACCGGCATTATAGCAGTGGTCTTAGGAGTAATGGCAGCTTCTATTTTACCTGGATCCAGATTGCAGGTCACAGGGTTAACATCTACAAACACCGGTTGAATACCATTCCACCATAAAGAATGGGAAGTCGCTACAAAACTATATGGAGTGGTTATCACTTCACCGGTAATCCGTAACGCCTGTAAAGCAGTGATTAGAGGTAAAGTGCCATTTGTGAACAGACTGATATACGGGACTTTTAAATATTCAGCCAATGCTTTCTCCAACTGATCATGATAACAACCGTTATTCGTTATCCATTTGCGCTGCCATATATCTTGCAGATAGATATTGAATTCCTCCAATGAAGGCATCAAAGGTGACGTAACGGTTATTTGACTCTCATTCATAAAACTCATGCACTAATTATATATACTTCATCAACAAAAGCTGTTCCTTCAACTGTACAAAATGTATCAGGCAACCTACGCATCAAGCGTCATCATAACCTTTCTACAAAGCCGACCGGCACTTCTACCAGTGCAGCTCCCAACATATTGATTCTAACCGCCACTTTACTTTTCCCATCCATCGTCATCAATTCTCCGGTCAGCCCTGTAAGCGGACCTTTAATAACTTTCACCTGTTCTCCTGGCTGAAGATGTTCGGAACACATTTCAACTGCCTGCTCCGAATAATCGAGCATAAAACGAAAACGTTCCATTTGAGAATCCGGGATTAAAGCAGGAGTACTCTCTCCACGCAATACCATAAAGCGATTCACAGAAGGAAGCCGCAGAACCTGGATATATTCGGTAGAAGCCAACCGTGCAAAAACAACCATAGGAACAACTACCCGCTGTACTTTCTTGCTACGGTCACTCCAACGATGTATCTCTTCCTGCAAAGGAAGAAAAGCTTCGAAGCCCAGTACCGTAAGACGCTCATAAGTCTTCTTCTCCCTGTTACTCTGTACACATACCACTAGCCAGTTCCTTACTTTTTCACCCATAATAACTATTTCAATTACAACGATTCATACCTGTAAAAAGGGGTAACCTCCAAGCGCGCTCCGCTCCCGCCAGTCACATAATGGATGGCTACCTCAAAAAAACATATATTTATATTCAGTCCTTTCCGCCTGTCTTTCAAGACGAAAAGTCCAATTTGTCAATCAATAACTTTTCTTATCCTCAAAACCAAATTCATATTGCAACGTACGGGTCAATCCCTCTTCCAATGTAAAAGTTGGTTTGAAGCCAGATTCCTGCAGCCTGACAGAATCAAATTGTGTTACTGCACAGAACTTTTTTACACGAACAGAACTCACCGATAGTTTTTTCCTTGTGATCCTAGCAAACAGATCGAAACCATAACCACCCAACACCCCCAGCCAATAAGGAAAACGCACAGTAGGAATATGCTTGTTCAACGCATTTCCAACATGATATATCAGATCATTCATTGTAAAATCCGGTTTGTCAATGTAGTTGAACACGTTATATCCCTGTCTGCTATTCTCAATCAGGAAAGTTATAAAAGAAACGACATTACCGACGTATGCCATTGATTTCCGATTTTCACCAGTACCTACCATCAGAAAGCGTCCTGAAGTTATCTGACGGAGCAGGTTATATACATTCCCTCTATTATCCTCTCCAAAAATGACCGTAGGACGCAGGATATTAATATTCCAATCCTGATGAGTAGTATACCACCGCTGCAATGCACACTCCGCCTGCCATTTACTATGACCATAGTCATTAAATGGATCAGTGGGATGCAATTCTGTAGGATTGCTCTTATTCAAACCATAAACGGCTACAGAACTGGTAAATATTAACCGGGAAATGCCATTACTTTTCATCGCATGAAGTGTATTATGCATTCCCTCCACATTTACCTTGTAATAAAGTGATGTAGGAGTCACATCATCCCGGTGTTCGGCAGCCAATAAAACAACTACTTCTATTCCCACCAGCAACTCCGTCAACTTCCGTACATCAAGTACATCTGCTATTTCTGTTATGTCTGGACAGAGCTTGCTCGGTTGCTTGTCAATATTCAGCAACTTACTATCGGGAATAGTCTGCAACAGACTTATTAAACGACTTCCCACAAATCCGGAACCACCAATAATAGCTATTCTCATATCACTTATCTTAATTATTTGCTATTCCATGTTTTGCACGAATCAACTCCAACCTGTCCATCCACAAATGAAAAGCAATCCATACTATAATGTCTATAAAAATCACGATATTATTACTTATGCACTGCACCGCAATAATATTGAAGAAGCTGAATAAAAGTGCCAGAATCAGAATAAGTATCATCGCAATATGATGAGATACGCCCAGTCTTAAAAACTTGTGATGTATATGATTCTGGTCGGGCATAAAAATAGGTTTATGATGACGATAACGTATCCAGACGACACGTACTACGTCAAAAAGAGGCACTATCAATGTAGCAAAAGACAATACGATCGCTCCTTCAGAGAAAGGTTTGATCAATGGATTATTCATCGCATAACTAATTGCTAAAAAAGCCATGGAAAGCCCTAATGTCAGACTACCCGTATCCCCCATAAAAATCCGCTGTTTACCTTTTGACTTACCGAACACATTATAATAAAAGAAAGGGCACAACACCCCTGCCGTGATAAAAGCAAAAGCTGCATGCAACCACGCACCACCATAAATAAACAAAAAGCCGAAAATAAGGGCACCTATCGCTACCAGTCCGGAACAAAGCCCGTCTATACCATCTATCAGGTTAATAGCATTTATTATAAAGACAGTCACAAATATCGTCAATGGAACACCAATCCAGGGAGACAAGAACGTAATCCCCAATAGACCGTATAAATCATTTATCCAAAGACCGGAAAGCGGGAAAAACGAAGCACTAATGATTTGAGCCATAAATTTCTTGCGATAATCAATCCTAATCAAATCATCCACAATACCAACCATGGACAGAATCAGCAATCCAGCCATTAATAACAGGAACTGGAAAAGTATAGTAAATGGCTCCTGAACATAGACTGTTATACCTAACTTATATATGAAAAACATAGAGGCTACCAATAAACAACACTGTATCGGAGCAAACACAACTCCACCCAAACGAGGCACAACACCATTATGAACCTTACGACCACCTACAGAATCAAACAGACGTTTTCGAAAAGCTACCAGTAAGATTTGTGGAGTAATAACCCACCCCATAAAAACTGCAAAAATAAATAGTATCGCTATTAAAAAATAATTCATTCTTCTCTCTACTTTTCTCAACAAATAAATATCCTCAAATACCTATCCTTTATTAAATATTAAATATCTATTCAGGTATTTTCCTTATATACCTTTACCTATAGTCATCTAGTTAATCTATTAATAAATAGCATATTAAACCACATTCCGTTGCCCCAGACTATTCATCTCTATTTTGTAATAGAGATTAATGATATATAAAATAATAGTATTTATCTGATTTATAGCGATTTATATAAAGAAATGTTCTTTATATAATGTTTCATACTACAAAAACAAACAATAGAATGAAAGCATTTAGATCATAATACTTTGAATACAATCATATTACATAATAATATACTGAACAAATTATGAAGCATATCAAACTGAAATCGCTTCTGTACCATTAAAAAGGGAGGATATGAAAACAAAACAATCAACCAATGGATTACTTTACTTTAGGGAGCATTTGTCATGCGAAAATTACATGACAGACACATCTGCCGGATTCAAATATATTAAATTTGATGAGGGAACAAACATAGAGGAAGAGTATGCTCATAAGAATTATCTTTTGTTTTTTTTGAAAGGTGATTTCTCTGTGTATTGTAATCAATACTGTAATCATACATTTCACAACAATGAGATGGTGATATTGCCCAAATCATCCATGGTAAAGATTTCTGCAAAAGCCAAGTCACAGATGTTGGCCATGGCGTTTGATATGCCCCAAAGTAACTGCGATAAGTTGTTGTTTCAGGGTTTAACTTCTATCTGTGCGGATATGGAGTATAATTTTGATCCTATTCCTATTCGTTATCCGTTAATGCCTTTTTTAGAGACAGTCATTCATTGTTTAAAAAATGAATTGAACTGTAAACATCTGCACGATGTAATACAACGTGAATTTTTCTTTTTGCTCAAAGGTTTCTATAAAAAAGAAGAAATAGGTACTCTTTTCCATCCTATTGTTGGAAAAGAATTAGAATTCAGGGATTTTGTCATGCAGAACTATACCAAAGTAAGCAATTTAGATGAACTGATTACACAATCTAATATAGGAAGAACCAGATTCTTCATCAAATTCAAAGAAGAGTTTGGAATGACTGCTAAGCAATGGATGATGAAACAACTAAATAAGCGTATCTTGGGGAAAGTCACAGAACCGGGTATATGCGTGAAACAACTAATAGAAGTATGTAATTTCGAATCAGAGGCTCAACTATATCGCTACTTCAAACAGCAGTTCCAATGTACTCCAAAACAACTAATAAAACGTCACCAGGCAGAAATATGTGATTTATGAGAAGAAAAATCAATACTGTATAAAAAGAGAATATTATCGTACTTTTTGATAGTGTTTATTTGCGATAAATGGCCTTATTTTGCAGTATCACTCTCATTAAATCACTGATATACTCTCTATTACAAAATAGATACGGTCCACAAATATAGATTATAAATATGAACTATGCAAAATTTAAAGAACAAATTTTCATTCTATATCATAACAAATTCGTAACAATACGATTCACCTTCGCCAGAGTCTCCTGATCGAAATCCTTCAGATATACCCTCGTCATCTCTTCTGAAGTATGCCCTAATCCAGCACTAATAATAGATATGGGGGCACCACTCTCCCTTGCCAACGTTGCCCAAGTGTGTCGGGCGGTATAAGTTGTCAGTCGAACATTCATATGCAACCGGGAAGCTATCTTTTTCAGATGCCGGTTCATTCTTCCTAAAGCCAGACGATATTGATCGTACACAGTCGTAGACGAAGAGGGGGTTATCACAGGGAATACATATTCACTGTCATTCGCATATTTATCAATCAGTACCTGCATTTGAGGAGTAATCACAACGTGAATCAACTGATTGGATTTATGCCGCTGATAGCTTAATATACCATCGTGTATATTCTTCTTTTTCAAAAACACAATATCGACAAAAGCCATTCCTTGAGCATAAAAGCCAAACAAATACAAATCGCGTGCAATATCCATCCCCGAATAAACGGGCAGAGATACCGAAGATAATTCCTTCATATCATCTTTATTAATAGCACGCTTTATGGTCTTACAAGGTTTAGTCTGAATATAAGCGAAAGGATTCTCATTTTTAGGTTTGTATCCCTGCCGTATGGCAGAATTATAGATAGTCCGGAAATTGCGCAAGTAGTAGTTGATTGTATTCCTTGCTAACCCTTGCGCATACAAACAATCTTCATATCCGGCAACAAACCGGCAATCCACCTTTTCCATTCCGATATCCGCTTTACGCGCCGAAACCATATTCAGATATTTCTTCAAAGAAACACCTGTACTATGATAAGCTGCCGCAATACCGTCTTTCCCTATCGCTTTTTTATATGCGATCTGCATATTTATATACTGAAGAAGATTGTAAGAGTAGCGACTTCTCTTCTTTTCTGATTCTATAATATCATCAACAGAATACAATTCACCTCTCTTTTCCAACTCCACAATCCTGTTTTTCAGCTTCTTATATTCCCTCTTTAGCTCACGATTGATTTCTTTTATTTCTTTCATTGAATAGACAGAAGACTCACAGTATTTAACCTCCTTCGATTCATTATTAAACTGTTGCTGAAATACACGATATTTTGTATAGTGAAGTACTTTCCGTCTCCGATGAATTATTTGAAATACTAAAGGAAATCTACCATCATTAAGCATTCTCTGCTTATTAAGTAATAACTTTATAGATGCCATTTCTTTTTACCTTTACATTGTCTAAATTTTAACTCAAAACAGCGCAAAAATATAAAAAGTTCGGCAACAGCCAGATTCTTTAGAATTTAAAACGTTCCGTGTTCTTTTTAGGAACTAATAAAAGGAAAAATTAGCATAAAAACAGGCTGCCCAGTTAGTAAATGATTGGATATATTTATATACTAACCGGGCAGATATTCACTCTCATAAATGTCCATTTATAAAAAATATTGCCCCTCTTCTTTTAATCTTTTGCGTAGAAAACCTACATCAATCTTATGAACATCATTCTTTGTTTGTTTGATAGCATGTACCGCAGCCATTCCGGCAGCTTCACCAGTCACCAGACAAGGTGGCATCACTCGTAAGCTTCCAAAAGCTTCCTCATCAGTAGAAATACAGCGTCCGGCGGTCAATAGATTCTTCATACCTTTAGGAGTCAAGCAACGATAAGGAATTCCATGAGATTCGCCTTTTTTGTAACGCGTCTCTTTATGCCCCGGTTTATGAACATCAATATAGTAACAATTACGTCCGATCTCATCTTCAAATGTTTTACGCTCCAGCCAATCTTGGAAAGTAAACGTATAATCCCCTTCAATCCGACGACTATCTCTAACCCCCAACAAGGAGGCAGTCTTTACAACAAAAGCACTACCAAAAGTTTTAGGCTGAAGTTCTTTCAGTGCCTCCAAGTATTGTTCAGCGATTTGCCTACCGGTAGCCATCGCCCGCGTAGTAGCCCATGGGTCGGTCGAATCAACATTATCAATGTGTCCTGCATTAAATTGTACCACATCCGGACCGATCAGATTACTATTGAAATGTCTGCCTATCAATGGATATTTTCCGGACTTAATCGCGTCAAAGATAGGGCTATTTTTGTTACTCGTATGCAATGAAGGACCTATGAGATTGTAGTTATAGCTATCGACATTAGCAAACGAGAAACACAAAGTAGAACTTTGCAGTATACCATCCTCACCTCCCTTTTTAAATGAAGCACCTGCCCAGGTAGCCACATCTCCATCTCCCGTCGCATCAATAAAGACTTTTGCTTTGAATGCAACAAGCCCGGATTTATTTGCTACGATGATAGCATCTACCGTATCATCAGCTGACATCTCAACAGCAGCAACCCTCGAAAAGAAAAGGACTTTTGCCCCCGATTCAGCGACCATCCGATCGTAAACCTGCATCAAATATTCAGGATTTATATTCACCCAATTCAGTTTTTGCTTTCTCTCATGAGGCACTCCTTTTCTTGATGCCTCGAATATCTTTTCCGCCAAGCCTCGATAAATAATCTTTTCGCCGTCAGAAAACGGACACCATGCCGGAACCATACCTGCTGTTCCCATACCGCCAAGTTGTCCCATTGCCTCAATCAGCAAAGTTTTAGCTCCCTCCCGGGCCGCAGAAATCGCAGCAGTACATCCAGCAGGTCCTCCACCAATTACAATAACATCCCACCGATCATCCACTGCAATCTTGGTATTCTTTAAACGTATCTTGGATTGTGTGGTATTTCCATTCACATTAAGAGCGGGAACTGCAAAAGCAGCAGAAATCAACCCAGCTTTTTTAAGAAAATCTCTTCTTGATGTCATTACAAATTAATTTATTATATTACCTTTCCATAAAAATCTCGGCACGCCCAGGAGTAAATAATTCCCATAAAGAAGCAACAGTCCATCCGGGTGCGAAAATGTCATTATAATATCCTTTGCCATTCTTCCCGTAATCCCAACTGGTATGTTGAACAACTTCCGGATAGTAACCCACTTTGGCAATGCCACACATGTGTCCTTCATAAGGCAATAACTGCCGCATAGAGGTTGAAATCACTTCTGCGAAGTTCGAGAAACGGGATTCTTTATATTCGTTCGATAACCAACGAAGTACATCGGCAAATTCAAATACAAACACATCAATATGATTATTTTCTACCGAAACATTTCCCCAGCCACGTGTTTTCAAACCAATATCACCCAGCATCTGTCCGGGAGCAAAAGGAACATCCCACAAATAATACCACGATAATGCAAAATAAGCGGCTTGCTTCGTCAGATCAGCATAATGCTTATGTTCCTCCCCTTTAGTAACTAATGAAAGATAATAGGTAGCAGTTGCAGCATAAAGTGACGCTTCTTTATCTTCGCAATTCGCATCAAGAGTAGACGAGAAATAATCGGCCTTAGAAATCAGTTCTTTTTCCAAATAATCCGCAGTCCGCTTAGCACTATCCAAGTAACGTTTATCCTTAAAGTATTTATATCCCATGACTAAAGGTAATGTAGCCGAAGGAGTACTTCCTCCGCTTTTATCTACAATCGAGAAGTCATCACGGAACTTTCGTGGAAAACTACCATCAGCATTTTGCAATTGCAGAAACATGTTCAACATGTTTTTCAATCGCTGTTCCCATTCCGGATGCTTACGACCTTTTTCTTTTTCATAAGCCAGGAAATGAAAAATTGCATAAAGTCCTTCCGATTGACGACGGATACTATGAACAGGATCCTCAAAGTTCTTGTCATAATTTACCGATTCCTTGAGAAAGCCTGCTTCCGTGAAACCATTCTTCAAATAACTGTCGAATATTTTGGCGCTGTTAGCCTTCAAATCTTCCCGGTTACATTCCCAACCATATTCCCAGGCATTGAATGCATTCAGAAGAACACGCCCTATAAAACCGACTTCCGCCTGCCCATTACTTGTACACGCATCTGTTCTAAGATGTATACCCGAATTATATACCAACGGATATTTATCTACAAAACTACTTACAAAGAATTGGCTAAGAGTCTGCTTCATATATTCAATTGAATAGGGAGTATCTACAGGTTTAGGCAAATATGTATCATAACAATACTCCCAAGTATGGCGCACAAAATCAGAGTAATCCTTAGCTTCACCTTCAGTAATTTGCCAAGTCAACAAAATCGTCTCTCCTTTTTTAAGGTGCTGATAAGCCGTTACAGCCGGAGCTAATGTCAATTTACGGATATAACTTTTAGGAGCCTCCCGATAAGGAAAACCGAAAGAAAGAGTAGCAACCCCATCCTTATTTTCAAATCCGGTATATCCCAAAGAAGTTTTATCCGAGAGAATAATCTCACCTTCACGATGGGTAGCCAACGTGCTATTTACAAATTTATCCAGTCTGTTGACAGTCATAAAACGTTGTTTCTTCTCACAGAAAATCCCGGTGAGAGGCGCGCTTAACCTGTCTTCACTTACAATCCAACTGTCTGAAGTATGAAATGAAGGGGCTTCCTTGGGCGAACGCAGATTACGCCGATACCAGAACCCCGGCATATAGAATAGGCAATCGTTATGACGGAAATCTGTTGCCACCTGCTGACTGTAATTAAAGTAAATATCTTCCAATGCGGTAATAGACACACTAATACGTAACCCATCATCACCATCTACTATGTTTTGAGACACAGTCAACGGCATCTTTTCCGAATTCTCCAAATAATAAGTGCCGTTATTATTTTGAGACTTCTGAAAAGTCAATGGATAACGCTTTGCGTCATTCCCTGGAACTTTCAAGAAAATAGATGCAGAAATCGATTCCGGCACATTATTAAAAGCTCTAGCAATAGTAGCACATGCTACAAAAGCCATCCCACAAAGTAAATATTTCAAACTCATATAAAACATTAATGTGAATCAGCCCGCCTGATTCTATTTGTACTAAATTGTTAAGGCAAAGTTAAAGAACATCCTCCACATTGAATAAAACAAATTGGGCTATAAATAAAAAAAATTATCCAATTTGGCAAAAATTCCCTCCAAAGCCTCAACTAGAGCTCCATACAGAAACGATTATTTTTCCATAAGGGCAGCAGCACACCATAAATAAGGTCCCTGTCCATGAAAATCACCAGTGCGACGCGGACGATCATAATAGTACTGTTTGCTATTCTTTTTATTCGTTCCTACACAGACATTGCCCACCTGATTTTTTTCATTGAGATATGGCACTAAAGCCATCCACGCCTTTCGGGTAGCCGGAGCATAAGCTTCTGCATCTAGCCATCCATTTTGAACACCCTTAATAAAGGCAAAAGTGAACATTGCTGAACCAGAAGTTTCAGTCCAACAATCAGACTTGTCAATCAATTGATTCCAAAGTCCTTCCGGATTCTGATACTTTTTAAGGCTCTCCATCATTTTGAGATAGCCTTCCATAATGCGTGCACGATCTCTATGTTTTTTAGGCAGGCACTGAAGCAACTCCGCCATACCGGCAGCCATCCAGCCATTTCCACGCCCCCAATAATAAGGCACATCCGGAGCATGATAGAAAAGACCATTCGGACGTTGTAATTCATCCAAGTACATCACCATCTCCTTAGCAGCACGGTCAATATATTTCTTATCCTTCGTTACTTTATAGGCACGTGTCTGTACAATGGTAATCATATACATATCATCAATCCATAAACGTGTTTGCCAAGAATAACCCTTTTCCGCCCATTCCTTTTCATGCGGTTTCGCATTTCTCGGAAGCTCCCACTGCGAATCGGCATAAGGCAAACCTAAATAACGATATTTCAGATCCTTCGTCACCAAATAGAATTCGAGAGGAAGACTACCGAACATATTCAAATCAACATGATTCATAATAGGTTGTAAAATCTTCTCTTCGGTAAACAAGAAATCAAACTTTTCTTGTAAACGTTGAATAAGCTCCTTGTCTTTCGCTCCATCAGCATATCGCAAGGCGCCACTCCAATAGAAGGTTTCCGGATAGCCAATCCATTTACCAACATGAAGCGCATGTTTTTCTGTTAAAAAGCGATATGCTATTCGTTTGCCTATCTCTTCTGGGGTATATCCTTCAGGAAAGTCCTTCAATAAACTTTTCTGGGCAAACATCAATTGAAAAGGAATCAAAAATAACAAAATCAAGAATTTCTTACTCATAATATTTTTCTTTATCTATTCAACAATATATCTTTCAGTTCAACATTATATCCATCTACCCGCAAAAGCAGTTTATCAACTCCTTCCTTACAATCTACCTGAAAACAAACTTCTTTAGATTCTCCCGGCATCAGATAAAAGTATCCATCATCAAAATAAGCCGGACGAACAGCCGCATCAGTTTTTGCATCCCTTAATGTCAATGCTATTGCAGCGGCCAGGTATTGTCCCGGATTTTTCACAATAAGCCTGCCTTCATAATGATTAGTCTTTTTCGTGAAGTTCTTCACCAAAACATTTACCGAAGAAACTGGTAAATTAGCCAAGACCTTTCCGTCCCATTCCTTCTGATTGAGCCAATAAACATTATCATCCAGCAACTTTCCGTTATTAGTTGTCAACACCAACTTTACCCAGCAGAAATCAGGAAGTCTTTTTATATCATCCAACTGTGTTACAGAAGTCAGCGCATTGGCTGTCACTTGTCCTACCTTATGTTGTAAAGAACGTATTTTTTTGCCTACTTTATCATAAACAGTAACTCCTACCTTCAAATCTCGATATTCTTTCAGTGTAGTATTAATAATATCCACTTTATGTTGACTATTAAGACTCATCTGAATATGAAGAGGACGACATGCTTTTTGCGTGCCATAATAAGCACCAGCTGTTTCCCCATTCGAACTGTAGTTCTGCCAAACCATACTGGGCCATGCAGGATGGCTCATCCACAATAATACCCCGGAAGCATCATTCCACATCTTGCTGTTCCATGCTTCAAAAATGGCCCGATGGCTTTCGTAATTAATCAATTGTGCTTTCTTGCAGAAATCATCCAAGTTATCAGAAGGTCCTAGTTTACGATCCATCCCTTCCTTATAAAGCTCACTAAAAGTCTTACTACCATATCTATGATTATGCCAGTCATGGTAATACCAAACATCACTAATGGGCCATGTATCCTCTTCCGCCATAAACTCACGAACAGTTTCAGCCGTAGGCAGAGAAGGAGTACCCACTTCCGAACGAAATCCTCCAGCTAAAGAACGGTAGTACCAGCCTGCATCAAACTGATAACGCCAAGGTCCGCTTCCTGAACTATTCAATGAACGGGAATTTCCTGTATAATGCCTGCTGCCATCTTCTTTAGCTAAAGTAGCGGCCAACATGTACTCAAGTTCATTCGGAGCAAAACCCTCATTACGTGCACACCATAAAGCGATGGAAGGGTGATTACGGAAACGACGTACCGTTTCAGTCACATTCTTTATGAACAGGCAGTTATCTAATGGATTAAGATTAAATCCGTCTGTTGAAAGCCAAAAATCATTCATCACTAACATTCCGTATTCATCGCAAAGCTCATAAAATACTTCTTCCGTACTCTCACCCGTCCAGTTACGAATCATATTATAATTCATATTCTTATGCAACTTCAAGGCAGGTTCCAGTCGTTCCCGGGAAACACGCTTCATACCATCATCCATCCCCCAGTTACCTCCTTTGCAATAAATCCGTTGTCCGTTCACCTTTATAACCATGTATTCTTTCATCAGTGAATCCTTTATCAACTCTATTCCCTGTGAAGAAACCGGTTTCAATAAATTTGGGACAAACTCTCCATCATAATTCGTATAGCGAACCTTACTATCCGTTTTTTTACGTTTCACAGCATCAAAAACGGGTTTTCCATCCTGCAAAGCAGCAGTTGGATTATAGTTCAACCGCACCACAGGAGCGTTATCCTCATACGCGGACAATTCATATTCCAACTCACGAATACCAATACGCATTTTTTTGACATCAAGAGTATCTTTATTGGGTGATATCAGGCTCAAAGATGCTTTATATAAATATTGTTCTCCATATCCATTCGGCCACCAAAGACGTGGACTCTTCATTTGCAGTTCCTTACATTCGTGAGGAGTAAGTTTAATCATCCTTTTTTCATTTGCATTCAAAGAAACCGGATAAACAGCAGACACATCTCCTATATTAAAATGTAAATTGGCAGTACAAGTCGTTTTAGAAGAATTATAAATCTCCGTCTGAACGATAAAATTGACTGATGTAGTGTCAGGTAAAGGCAGATCCGTAATTACATGCGTATCAACAATTTCCAGTTCATTTCCAAATTTGACTCTGACATCCTGCCAAATACCCATGTTTCGGTCGCGTATGCCGGGAATCCAATCCCAGCCTTCTGAAGAGATAAAAGTAGGACCGTCTAAGCACAATGCTCCACCATTGGGGCCGATTCCTTCTTTCTTATTTGCTTCGTGAGGAATACCGGGATTGTTAGGTGGAAGAATACGAATGGCCAACAGGTTCTTCTTATCATAATCCACCCAAGGAGTTATATCAAAAACACCTCTCTCAAAAGCACCAACCATTGTTCCTAATAGTTGATGATTGAACCAGATCTCCGCTTTATAATTGATTCCATTCAGAATCAACTTCACTTTTTCTCCCTTCTTACTACGAGGAATACTAAAAGAATTACGATACCACCAGTCCATCCGGCAAAGCGTATCAGGAATCAATAAATTGTTAAGCCCCCAATAGGGATCAGGGTATACGCCCTGATCCACCAACGTAGTTAATACTGTACCAGGAACTGTTGCCGAATACCATTCGCTTGTATCTAAATCTTGTGTAAATACCGATTTTTCAGCTGCTCTAGCTTTATATCCTTCTATCATTTCCCAGCCTTTGGAGAGTTGGTACTCCCAATCGGAAAGCGGACTCAATTCTCCGGGTTCTACCACTTTTTTTTTAGGCTTAGCTGTCTGAAATGAATGTTTTGAATGAGGTATCACTTCGGAACTCTGTTTACGAGATAAACCAAAATTCCATTTTAGTTTTTGTGGATAAATGCATTCTGTAGAAGCACACAGAAAAACAATTACACAAGCAAGATATGTATTCAGCCTTATTCTCATCGTCTTATAATCTACTATTTTGTTTTCAATTTCTTCACATCATCACATACCGCTACCGCCACCTGTGAATCCGCACAACCATAATAGAGGTATAGTTTCTTCTTGTGATAAACAAGTCCCTCGATAAATACTGTTCCGTCCTTGTATTGTCCGCTCTTCTCAAAAGGAGCTTCGGGAGCAAAGAAAGGCTTATCCAAACGGTCTAATACTTTATAGGGATCGTTACCATCCAATAAAAGCTGTCCGGCACAATAAGCATTGCCAGGATAGTTAGCATCTCCAGTTTTACCACTATTCTTACCATTATACATGAGAACAATGCCATGCTTGGTACGAATAGCCGGAGGGCCACATTCTGTCAACAAACTATCAAAATGTCCTTTACGAGGTTGTATGATTTTCATCAGTTCATTCTTCTCATCCAAAACCGGATACCAGTCAACCAGGTTATCGGAAGTAGCAGCATATACCGCATACTCACCCCAATACATCAAATACTTGCCATCAACTTTATCAATGACTAATTGATTTCCTTTCAATTTTGTTAAAATAGAACCCGATTTACAGAAAAGATCATTAAATCGACCGTTATATGCCTTATCAAAGGCAAGCCCATGTTTTGTCCAGTTCTTCAAATCTCGGGAAGTAGCTACGGCAAGGCGTGCTTTTTTCCGGTTCCATGCCGTGTAAAGCATCACATACAATCCGTCTTCGGTCATAGCCACACGAGGGTCTTCACAACCACCCGGCCAATCTTGATCTTTAAAATTATCTTCAGCAGGGAAAAGAACAGGATTACCAAGCCTCTTCATCTCAATCCCATCCTTGCTTTCAGCATAACCAACACGTGAGGTTCTTTTACCTATACCTTGGGCCGAATTATCTTCTGCACGATAAAGTACGACAATCTTTCCATCTTTTACAGTAGCAGCAGGGTTAAAAGTGTCACTTTCCTCCCACTTAACTTGCTGCTTACGCATCGGACAGTAAAACTCTGTAGGCTGCGGTGATATGACAGGATTAACTCCTTCAGGACGCAAGAATGGCCCGATCACCCAATTATTATCCTGTTTCTCCTGATTAGTATCTAAAGAAGGCGCATTGGTAAATCCACATGCAGATAATATACCAACTATGCCAATGATAAGTTTCAGTTTCATCTTAGTTCTCTTTTATAGTTAAAAATGTTTTTTTATCACGTAATTGATTCTACACTCCTGATATAAAGAATGTAGAACCAATTCACAACCTTCTCTTATTACTTTAGTTTATATTCTTGCTTATTTATATTCCAGCCTTTCAGTGCCAATACAGCTCCGTCTTTCAGCTTTCCTTTTGCAGTCTCAATAGTCACCGTTTTCTTTTCACCCGGCATCAGGGAGAAGAAATTATCTGTATAGAATGACGGACGTATCGGACTCATCTTTGAATTCAGGAATTGCAGCTGATTAAAGAAAGCAATCTGTCCGGAGGTATTTCTCAAAGTAATATCTACAAAGTAATTGTTATTATCTTCTCTTACTTTATAAGTAAGTTTCACTTTTGCCTGTTTTAGTTTACTCAAATCTTCAAAACCTGAAGCAGCCGGACCGGTCAAAGTCTTGCTTCCTTCATATTTGTCATTAGAACGCCAATAGAAATTAGAAGAAACATCTTTTCCCTTTTCATCTTTCAGAATCAGTTTAATAAAATGAACTTGAGATATGTTTTCCGGGAAACGAATAGTCAACGCATCGTTTACCACTCCATCCGAAGGCAGATCAACCACTGCTGATTCCTCAAAAACTTTCTTGCTGTTAATATCGTAAACCTGTGCTATCACTTTATAATCCTTAAATTCACGATAATAATCATTCACTACAGACACTGTATTTTTCAGATAGTCAAACTGTGCATGTAATGGTTCTAAAGAGTTGGCAGTATGATAAAGCGACGCTGTCGGTTCCAAAGACCAGTCCCACATACGAGAAGCCACTTGAGGCATAGAGCAGTTATGATACCAGAACAGAAGTCCAGAACAGAAACGATCACCATAATCCAGTTTATTATAGTTCCATACTTCCCAAATACTCTTCGAATTAATTGCTCCCAGCAGTTGTCCTTTCTGCGCAAACTCATCGATTGATGATGATTTTCCGTAGTTATTCACCAAGTCTGTATACATAGTACTCATCAGATGGAAACCATTTCCATCCAGATAATCCCATACTTCCTTATTGATAGGCCAAAGGTCTTTTTCATCCATCATTTCCCGAAGGATTTCCACAGTCGGAAGAGTAGGTGCACCGTATTCCGGATTAAATCCGTCTACACGGCTTCCTCTGGGAGAGGCCGTATTTTCATAATGCTGCATCGGATTTACCTGTTTGTAAGGACTACCATCATGCACTCCTTCACATTCGGACTGCATCTGGAATCCACGTGTACCATCCAGTTTATTCAGTAATTCAGGAGTACCCGTAACTTCTGTACTCTCATTAGAAGCAACATAATAAGCCAAAGATGGATGATTACGAATACGTTTTACGGTAGATTCCACATTACTCATATAGAGAGCCTTGTCATGTGGATGACGAGTGTCACCAGTCATCCAGAATTCTTGCCATACCAACAGTCCCAGTTCATCACACAACTGGAAGAAATAATCAGATTCTACAATACCACCTCCCCACATTCTTAAAAGGTTGACACCGGACTGACGGGAGTAACGTAATTCAGCATAAGTACGTTCATCTGAAGTTCTCAACATTGCTTCCGGTATCCAATTGGTACCACGAATAAACAATCGTTTACCATTCACATAAAAGACACGTGATTTATCGGGAGTCTTTCTATCCGAAACAATTTCTCGAATACCAAATCTTGTTTTCACTGAATCACATTCTTTACCATCAACTGACACTGTCAGCTTTAGGTCATATAAGTTTTGTGGTCCTTTATTGACAGGCCACCAAAGTTTTGGAGAGTTGATGATAAGTTGCGGAAACTCTTCAGGAGAAAAGGTAGCTATCTTTTCTTCTCCACGCATCAGTCGGAAAGTCTTTTCGAAAGTGATATTCTCACCCACAATTTCACCCTTTACCTTGCAACTGATTACCCGGTTACTGGTTGATGGATTGATAATTTCAACTGATACAGTCTCACGAGCCTGATCATAATCGGGTTTTCGTAATTCAGATTTAACAAAAGGATGGCGCAATGCTACTCTGCCTGTAGCATAGAGAGAAATATTTTTCCATATACCTGTATTACGGTCACGGATACCGTCCATAAAGGTAAAGTCCCAACCTACTGTCATCAACATGGTAGTATTCAAACCAATATTGCCATTTCCACCATTATGGAACTCACCAGCTGCCCCCCAGGATTTCGGCTTCGCACTTCCGGGAACATCTACCGGATAAATCTTAATAGCCAATCCATTGCTTTCCCCAATTTTCACAAAATCCGTAACATCAATATAATCCTGAATGAACATGCCGTTTATCGTGCTCAACAAGTTACCATTCACCCATACTTCTGCCCGGTAGTTGATACCATCCAACTGCAACCAGACAGTTTTCCCCTTGAATGATTGAGGGACACTAAAATCTGTACGAAACCAGTATGTGTAAAAGTCACGTCCGGTTTCAGAGATATCCGGTATTAATTTAGATTCAATCTTATTATTGATTCCATAATAAGGCTCCGGGTATTTTTGGTTATGCACCAAAGAATTTAGAACTGTTCCGGGAACGATAGCCGGCATCCAATTTGCCGTTGCATAATTGGATAATGAAATCTTTTCTCCGGGGTCTGTTGCATCTCCAGCTTTTATCATTTTCCACTGGTAGTCGCCCTGATGACCAATTTCAGAATCAAGCCAGATGCGTTGCGCATTTCCGACATTGTTCTTCCCATTCTGTGCTGTCACTACTGCAGCAAAAAGTAATAATAAAATCGGGAAAAAGGTTTTAGCAATGTTGTGCATATTCGTACGTTACAATTTATTGGTTTATATAATCTTAAAAATCTAAAACGGATGAGGACAAAAATAGTGTTTTCTACCTGTCCGGTATGCTAAAAACAAGTCAATAAATAAAATTTCAGTCCCAAACTGCCATATATTGCCTATTTGAAAGTTATCTAGCAACAGACAAAAAGACATTGGTTAATCATTGGTTTATCCATTACAAATAGTTGGCATGTTAGCTATTAATAGCTGAATTCTCGGATATTAATACCTTACACGACAGGTATTAATACCCGAGACCTCAATAATTAACAGTCTGGAGACTCCCTAATTCCGGTACACCGTTCCGTCATTTCGTAAAGACAAATTCTGTCCGTAATCCCCGGTGATCGAATACATTTTCAAACGGCCCCCAATTAGGAAGAACAATATCTGACGTTTCTGTATTCTCTCCTATTACCTGGCAACTTTTCACCTCCGTGTTGGGAGACAAAGTATAAAGAGTGAGATCCAAACGATCCTTGGTGTCCTTCTCGCTCGGGCGCGGCGTCCACGTGAATCCCGGATGTGTCACAGGATCTGGATGTATCGTCCGGTAGGCATCACCTTTTATACCGCCTTCCCACAGAGAACGAGTAGTAGGCCACTGAACAACGTAGGGAGCAAGACCTGCCGACAGGGCACCTTCCGTCCAGTCAAGCCATGACGGTTCATTGAAGTCACCCGAAAGGCAAACAAAAGGAGTGGTAGACGAATTGAAGTCCTCCAGCAGCTTGTCCACCATGCCCTGACGGGCTTCTTTATTGACTTTTACTACATAGTCGACATCGTCCGTAGCTTCATATCCTTTATACTCGATACCGTTCAACTGATAAGGACCGTAAGGATAGAAAGCACCGTGACAGTTCATCACTAACACGATAATACCTTCACCCAAATCGATATAGACACCGTATTTGTTCGGTGTAATCCCCGAGAAAGGATAGCGCGATATAATGCTGCATTTCCCCTGTCCATTGTTGGAGTGAGTATGCACGTAAAGCCCCTGTGCTTGTATATCAGATTCGGAAAGTTTGCTGCATTCCTGTGCGCAAAGCACATCCACATCAATTTTATTGAAGTAATCCAATACAACGGAAGTGTTTTTTCCCCATAAGTTTTGCGTAGCAAGTTTCAGTGTCTTGGGTGCTACACGTGTTGCCCAAGTAGCAACAACTTTTCCGTTTGCATTAGCAGACATTTCAATATAGTAAGTCTTTCCACTACCTACATTCAGCGCAAGCCCCACTGGTACCGTTACCCGCACATCCTGTTCTCCAGAAATTGGATGAGTGATATGCAACGTAGCATTCACTCCAAAGGTTCCGGCACACATATCTGGAAGCATATAGCATACATCCTCTTGGGGCACATACTGATAGGTCTTTCGAATTACTACCGGAAGATTCTCATATTCACTGTAATACTGAGGTTCGATATGGGCATAAGGAACAGAAGAGGCGGCATCCGCAAAAGTCACGGAATTCACCGTAATATCCGAAGCAGTTTGCGAATCCTTTTGCAAAACGATCTTAGATGCACGCGGAGCAAGAGTAACCTGCACCGATGCAGACGCAGCAGCTACACGAAGTGTACCATCTTTTTCATTACCTCTACTGACAAGCATCGCCATCGGATCAGCTAACGGCAATTGAGGAACATATGCATCTAAATCCCAATAAGTCTTACCAGAAGTCAACTCTGGAAATTTATCGGCTGTAGTACACAAAAACAAGAATCGATAAACGATGCCTTTAGTTACAGAAACCTTTATTTCATTTGCTGCATCCCCTATACTTCCTGTCCTGTCAAACAGATAGTTATATTGGTCATCAAAACAGAATATTTTCCATTTCATTCCGTCCAAAGACACAGAAGACCTAGTGGGGAACATCGTTAACCCTCCCTCCATGTTCAGACTGAAACGTATTTCTTTTGTGTCATCCTCCTTCTGTACATCACTTACATATCCTTCAGCACAAGCCGTGAATAAGCTAGAAATCATTAGAAGAATCACAAATAAAGTATTCTTTAGCATTATCTTACAATTTAATCATTGAATATATATCCTTTCGAGAGCCCACACAGTTATTCCCAGCCAGCTTTATCACGAATACATCTGTAGGGGATTCCGTAATCCTTCTTCACATCCCAATTATTATAATCATAGAATGTCTTGTCTTTTATAGAGAGATCTTTCTCATTGATATTCAACCAAGCCACGCTTGGCCAAGTGCCATAACAAGCTAAATCTTTCACATTAGGAGTAGCTTTATTGTATGGATATCCCGCCAATATACGCAAATCGGTAGCCTCACCGTCTGCCTCGGACCAACAGTAAGTATATATAGACTCCATTACTTGTGACTTGAGATGCTCTCCTACCCACAAAATATACTCTTTGGCCTCTACATTGTTCAATGCTGTCCAGCCCTCGGGACAAAGATTCTTCGCCCCTTCATTACCCGTCTTACCTTTCATAGGAGTATCAAACGTAAACCCTTCATTTCCACAGAAATACGCCTTATCCACAGTGTTATGCACAAGATACGTAGACTGACGACAATGTACCGGTGAATAAAGTTTCTCCCCTCTTGACAAACAAGGCAGCGGAGTGCCCGGATACGGATCGACAAACCCGATGGCCAGCAGATTCTCGTCTGTAACAGCTCCGCTAAGATGTGTGATAGCAAACTGGCTTGTCTTCACAGGATGTGCAGTCACCGTATAAACAATCTCATGACGATAAAGACCACTACCTGCATTTTTAGTAGATGAAGAAATAGTAAGCCATGCAGGCAAACTTCCGTCATACGCAGCGTCCAATGCTGCTGAGCTATAATCTGTAACAACACGTTTTATAGTATATGGCATTGCAGCATCAGCTGCAATCTTTACATAAGTCCCTTTAATCTCTGTACCAGCAATGATAGTAGCTTTGTCATCCATTACGGAGATTCCGTCCTCAATCGTTACCCAATCAATTGAAGTTCCGTCTTTCCATTCTTCTACTGAAATATCAAAGCCTGTAGAACCAGCTATCTTTTTCGTATTAAGCTGATAGAGATAGTTAGCCTCCACATTAATATCAGCAGTAAGATTAAGATAAAGAGTCGGACCTTCTGTATTGGTATTGGCAAGTTTAGTGGTAGCCCATACTACTGTTTTTTCATTCTGCTCAAGAGTTGAAGTCAACTGAGTCGGATAAAGATAGAAACTTTTCCCATCATTAGCTAAATCAGCTACCGGTATTTCCAGAACATCAGCTGATATATTGCCTGCACTACCACTTACATCACCTATGAATCCTTGAGTGTATCTATTCTTAATATATACTTTATCGATCACTAATCCCGATTCTGTTGGATCATTCAGCAAATCAAATCTAGCTACACGTCTTTTAAGTTTTACATCAACCTGATTGTCGGAAGATTCTACATCGGTAACTGTTACATACTCCTTACCATCTGTTTTGACATTAGACATAACAAATGGAGGATTCAATTTACCACTCTCCGCAACAGTCTTACTATTTAGCAGTTCATCGATTGTATTTGCTCCACTCATATTAGGAAAGTTGTTCTCATCCTCACTCTCCACAATGATAAATCTCTTTTCTCCTCCAGTCGAAGAAGTTAATTCTACAGTATATGACCTTGTATCACCGTTTGCACCCACAGAAGCAGCTTCATAATTTAAGACATACCTTTGTTCATACTTACCTTCTTTGCTAAATTGATAAAAAGCTATTTTGTCATTAGTGCCTCCATTTTCGTCACCTACACCTACTGCCTTGGTAAGGAATGCAACCGGAGTATGCAAGTTAAATGTGATTTTTCCTTTGCCAGAAGGCTGGGGATCATCAGAGATCGGGGTTTCATCACTTTTCGAGCAACCGACTAATAAAACGGTTGAGAATAAAGCTAGACATATATAAATATTCTTTAGAATCGTTCGTTTTTTCATGATAATGCCATTTCAATCTAGTTCCAAATCTTTAAATTAATAGTTATAAAGAGGTTGATTCAAAGCACAATTTGAGCCAACCTCTTTATCATTTGTCAAGTATCACTTAATCCCATTGAATTTGTTGATCTTCATCCGGAATCAACGTATTCAGGTCACGTTGCATATTCAGGGTACCTTCCACTGTATATTTCAACCTATTGCCTGGGCTGAGTGTATAATCTTCAAATGTATAAGCTAAATAAAGTGTAATATAAATATGCTTTAAATACGGTTTTACAGCATCATATTCCTCTACTACAGTATAATAAGGCTGTTCATATTCAACATTTCCGATTTTACCATTTAATTCCTTAAAATTATTCCCCTCCGTTCCTCCATTATCTGTCCAAAGTCTCAATTTATATTTCAAAGGAGTAATTTTTTCCTTTGTAAACTCCATATACAATTTATAGCATTTGCGATCTATATAATCCACATCTCTAAGTCCCATATAGACAAATACCGTATTATCATCATGTACATAGGCCTTGTGATTAGTCACCGTAAAAGGGTCCTTTTGCCCTTCCAAAGTAATCTTAAATTGACTCCCATCATACGTGCCTGAATAATCATTGAATGGAATAACATTTAACAAAGCTTTCCGATAATGTAAGCGGTCATTCGATTGATAATCATATGAAGGATCATCTACTATTGTCAATGGCAAAATATATTTATCTGACATATCCAACGAATTAGCGTTATTTTCACCTCCTAAAGTGAAATTAATAGGTAAAGTAGCTACATACTCACCAGCAGGAATATCCACAGTTTCCGGCATCGTATAATACTGTTGATCTAACATCTGGTAATAAAGTTCCGAACGACGTTCACCAAAACGTTCCAGATTCAAGGTTTTCAGAGTATCCGGATCTAGAGCTACATGTACAGTTCTAACATTTGTATTCATTGTAGATCCACTAAGGAGTAATGGAAGATTATATGTAACCATACCATCTGGCTTATAACGTACATACGTAGAACTTACTCCCTCACCATTTATCGTAGCTTTAAAAGAGACCAGCTGCTTAAACTGTTCATCTTCCCATTCATTGTTGCACGAAGTACAGCATATCGCTAGCATTGCAACCAAAAATAAATTATATATCTTTTTCATTTTATACATATAAATAAGTTATGAGATTTATTCTGGGTCTCTCCATCCTGGATTCTGAGTCATCAACAGGTTCCGTTTCATTATATAATGATGAATCGGCCAGAACCACATTTTAGTAGAGAACATCGTTGGCATTGAAGTCGTTTCTACTGGAGTATGGAACCCTGCAGGATCTTCTTTACTGATATAAATATTACATCCATACATAGGAACTGATTCCTCTACCGGCGCATCACACCAACGACGAATATCAAAGAAACGATGCCCCTCCGCAAACAATTCAATCTGACGTTCCCGCTTAATCTTAATACGAAATTTATCAGGACTATCATACACATCATAATCTGGTAACCCTGCACGGATACGGATTGGTTGAACCCCTTTCTTCAATTCTTCTGTTGTACGTGTTATAGTATGCATTTTTTCTCCATTCCATGAAGGGATCTCATATGTACCTTGCACCTCATTCAGTGCTTCCGCATAATTCAGCAAAATCTCTGCATAACGGATATCCGGAGCATATTTAGCCTCAATGCGACTTGCATCGTATGCTTTATCTGCATCTGACAAGTCGTTTGGATGCACAAACTTTTTAATCCCAATACCAGTATTAAGCCAGTTAGTTCCTATTTTATAACCATCTGATTCGCCTCTGTAATAGAAAATCTGTACATCTTTTTCCTCCTTTTGGTTTATGTCGGCATTTAACATATGCCAAACACTTCCATTATAAGCTACCGATGCATAGAAACGAGGTTCGCGACCTGCATATTGTTTAGAAACGCCAACTCCTTTTGCCCCTAATTCTGGATACTTACTCAATTCGTCTTTCGTTACTACCTCAGTTGGTCGAGGATCATTGTTATAACGACTGGGGTCTGTATATCCTTCCATTCCTGCATACATTGAGTTCATACCTGGACAATCACTACCATCTTTCATATAATAGGCATCACATTGCTTCTGAGTCATGCCGTGACAATTGTATCCTCCCCCCTGTGAACGAGGTAATTGGTGGATAACCATCACTTTTATATTTTCCGCTCCCTGATTAGTCCCCCTAGTAAATATGATCTCAGAGTTTCCATAGGCAGAGACTTCTCCGTCAAACAATGCACGGTAGGATTTAAATGGGTCAATATTTTGCCAACCTTTAGGCCAAGGGTTAGAATGGAAAGTTCCTTCATCGTCCGGAGGAGTAATAGTTGCAGGGTCAGATAAACTTGAACCTCCTTCACTTTTATAAGCAACATACAGTTGATATTTGCCTAACTCTATTACATCTTTTGCAGCAGCTGCCGCTATAGCCCATTTCCGTTCATCATAAGTATCAGACAACAGTTTTTTTCCACTCTTGTCCACCAATGCAGCAATCACCTCTGCAGGAGCTTTTCCATTAAATAGGGGACTAGCAGCGTATAACAACACTCTGGAACGGAGACTCAAAGCTGCTCCACGAGTAGGACGTACTATATCTTGTGGACCTCGTGCCTCCTCTAGCAACATAGCAGCTTTTACTAATTCATTAGAAATGTAATCAACACATTCATCATATGAATTCCTCGGATAGGCAATCTCGTCATATTCTTTCGTATAGTCAATACCCTCATCTGGCAAAATAGGGACAGGACCAAACGAACGAATCAACATCCAATAACAATATGCCCGCAAAAAATGCGCTTGTCCTTTCATATCGGCAATTTCTGGTTCGGAAAACTCCTTATTCATGTCTATGTTATTAAGGAAAACAGACAAATGACGAATTCCTTGATAAGCAGGTTGCCAAATATATAGACTATTCCCAGTCCCCAATCCTTTTTCTGTATAATTACCACTCTTCCAATCTACATAATTCAAATCACCATAATACATGTCGTCTGCAAAATTGAAAGACGTATTTTTCTTACTATTCACCTGCTGGAGATAATCATGTTTCAAGTAAGTATAGCCACGCGCCAACCATTCATTTGTATAATCTTTACTCTGAAACACTTGTTCTATAGACATACGTTCATCAAAAATGTAGTCCGAATCCAAATAATCACGACATCCGACAATAGTGGTACCCAGCCCTACTACCAAACACAAAGTTATAATATATTTTTTCATATTTACATTGTTTATAAGTTAACAGATACACCCAATGAGAACGTTCTACTCAAAGGGTATTTCTTTCCATCAGAAACTCCTAATTCTGGATCCCAAAGTTTAAAATCAGAGAAAGTCAACAAATTAGTTCCGACAAAGAAAACACGTACTCTATTTAAGTGAATCTTATTCACCAAAGCTGTCGGAAGAGAATAACCGATATCTAAGGTTTTTAAACGTAGATAAGATCCATCTCTCAGCCAATAATCAGATTTCTGATAATTATTAGGATTCTGACCATAGGTTAAACGAGGAAATTCAGCATTAGGATCTTCATTTACTCCTAAGATCCAACGATTACCATTAGCCATCTCCTTCAATACATTTCCCCATCCATCACCACCACTAAACATCTGCACGGTAGTTCCATCAATAAAGAAAGTAGATTTACCTGATCCCTGAAAATGAACATTCACATCTAATCCTTTCCATTTAGCTGACATACCAAATCCATAAATCAAATTTGGTTTAGTCGTTGCTCCAATAGCGACTTTATCATTACCATCAATTATACCATCACCATTAATATCTTTATATTTAATATCTCCTGGCATGATTTCGTATATCTCACCTTCTGTATACCCATTCTGGGTTTTTGTATATTTGAATTCTTGTTTCGGACTATTTCTAATTTCTTCATAGTCCTTGAATAATCCCAAGGCAATAAACCCAGTTGCTTGATTCACACGATGCCCTTGATCAAGTTTATACTCATAAATAGTATTTTCTTCATCTCGTTCTATAATTTTATTCTTGCTATAAGTCATATTACCTCGCAAAGTGAAATCTACTTTTCCTATCTTTTGCTTCCAAGCAAAGTGTCCATCAAATCCTTTCGCCTCTACAATACCCACATTTGCCTTAGGATTACTTTCCAATCCGACTTCATAAGGAACAGATTTGCGTTCCATATAAATTCCCTCGCGTCGTTCATAGAAATAATCAATAGCACCTGACAATCGATCACTCAAAAAAGAAAAATCAATACCTAAATCTTGTTTCGTTGAAACTTCCCATGAAACATTGGGAGAAGCAATACTAGAATAATACTTTCCAGTCCAACTTTTGTCTCCCACAGATATATCAGCAAAGTTAAAAGTCCCTCCATCACCAATACTATACAAATAAGGGAAACGGACATTTTTACCTAGATTGTCATTACCTGTCTTTCCATAAGAGTAACGGATTTTAAGCATATTAACCCATTTTCCCGCCAGTTTCTTCATGAAAGGTTCTTCTGCCAAATTCCATGCACCAGAAATAGCCGGAAAAAAGCCAAAGCGATAGTCTTTGTGGAAATTTTCAGACCCAGTATATCCAAAATTAAAATCTACGAAATAACGATAATTCCAGTTGTAATTTACCCGACCAGCTAATCCCTGATTACGTTGAGCCATACCGGTCTTCAAGTCAGTTCCTAAATTTTGTGTAAAGACCTTGGACGATTGAGTGTACTTTAAAACACCCCCTACATGATGTTCCTTAAATCCACGATTATAATGCAATTCCCACTCAAAGAATTCTCTTCTATCACCCTCCGAGTTAGATGTCTGCGTCATAGGAACAGCTTCCCTTACCCGAGTAAAATTAAGCGTTCCATCTGGTTGACGATAACGATCGGCTCTATAAACTTCTGGACACTTATAGCGTTTAACCCAATTTGAATTATAAGTATCATATCCAAATCTGCCAATAAATCGTAATCCTTTTGTTATAAAATCCAACTTTTGTTCTAATGTTACATTGGTCTGAATATTATTCTTCCAACTCTCATTAAAACCTGTTTGAGTGGCTTGTACCCAAGGATTCATATTATCATCCTTATCAGACCAAGCAGGAAATTTTCCATCCGAATAAACTACAGGCATCATAATAGGGTTATATCCCATAAGCACCGACCAAAGATTATCCGTTCCACTTCCTGGATCATTCTGTTTACGTAATGAACCGGATAATCCCACTTTCAACAAAGTAGTCTTTGTAATATCAATATCCAGATTCATACGATATGTCCATTTTCTATAATTTGTATTGGTATTATAATCCTTTAGCGCTTTATCTACCTTATACATACCTTGTTGATTTTGATAACTACCAGACACAAAATAACGAGCTGTTCGACCACCACCACGCATATTCAGAGTAGCACGCGAACTCCAAGCACCATCACGCATCATCACATCCATCCAGTCTACATTAGGAAATCGATCTGGATCAAGCCCTGAACGGAATAATTCTAGTTCCGTTGGAGAATAAAGTGCCTCTTGATTTCGTGTCAATCTAGCCTCATTAGCCATAGAAGCATATGTATATCCATCTACAAACTCCGGTGCCTGAGTAAAAGTGCTATAAAATCCTTCTACTTTCGCATCAATATTAATCTTACTCTCTTTTCCTCGTTTTGTATTAATTAAAACGACACCATTTGCACCCTTACTTCCATAAATAGCAGTAGCAGAAGCATCTTTCAGTACAGTAAAAGATTCTATATCTTCTACATTTACTTCATCAATATCACGTTCAAATCCATCAACTAATACTAATGCAGCAGTATTAGCACCAAAGGTAGAAATACTACGAATCCAGAACTCTGACACACTACCCGGGCGACCAGAAGTCTGCATTGCCATTACTCCCGGAACCACACCAGCCAACCCATCTGCCACTGATGTAGAAGGAACAGATTTCAAAGCATCCACATCCACGTTAGTAATAGCACCTGTAACAGCTATTTTCTTCTGTGCACCTGTACCCGTAATCACAACTTCATCAATGACAGTAGCAGAAGCTTCTTTCATGACTACATTTATTACACGTTGTTCTTTCACCAATATATTCACTGTTTCATATCCGATGTATGAAAATACCAGTTTATTATAAGTAGAAGTCTTAATTTTATATCTACCATTTAGATCAGTAATCACACCTAATCCGGGCATATTCTCTATAGCAATATTCACACCAATCAGGGGTTCCTTATTCTGGTCAGTTACAATACCTGTTACTGTTACACTTTCTTGTGTCCATGCACTTATTGAGAAAAGTAACAACAATATACATATAAATATATTTTTTCTCATCATAAAATATGTGTTTATCATTTATTATTCTTCCTGGGCTATTTTACGAATGACAGCCTGTTTTGTTCCATCATGCTTTTCTCCTCTTTCACCCACATAAAAACATTTTCTTTTTTCATCATAAGCAATAGCCCATGGATGAAAGAAACGCGCCTCTGTACGTAATGCCCCATCCGCATATCCTCCTTCTGTACTTCCATTTCCACGTCCAGCAAATGTTGTTACCCTACCTGTAGGAGTTAATATTCGTATACAATGGTTATATTCATCGGTGAAATAGAAGTCATATTCATCCTCTGCACCTGTATAATCTTCATTTTTTACAAAAACGCCTTGTCCAGGCCCATTCACACGAGCATTTCCTCCTACTCCATCTACATATCCAGCTTTACTAGCATGACCGGCAATTATATAGGGCTCGGAAAATTTATCCAATACTTCATTATAATCCATTCGTGCAATATAGCTATTTTGCTGAGAAGAATACAAACGTAATAAATACGCATATTTCCCCGTAGGATGTACCACCATTCGTAAAGTTTCTTTAGTTCTCATATGACTGGCAAAAGTTGTAAATTCTTTTGTTGCAAAATCATATCGCCACATCGGTTGAGTTTCATATAATGTATAATAAAGAGTTCCAGTCTTGGGGTGTACAAAAGCACCGGTCACTCCTTTTTGTTTATGTTGACTGTCCTCTAACAAAGTTTTCGTTTTAAAACCTGAAGCACGAGAAAGAACGATATTTACAGCTCCATTATTAGATAAATCTCTAGACACAATCATATCTTGATTTTCATCCACTGTCCAATTTATAATAGTGGGTCGTTCTGTTTTATTCCCTAAATCAGGAAGCATGGTTACTGTCTTTTGCTCCAAATCAATCAAACGACACGAACCTACACCAGAGGCAGTCATATATAAATGATCAAAATTAGATTTTGGATCAAAGGAAAACCAAGTTGCCCCTTTAATACACCCACAGTCGTCAAAAGAGCCATCTTGTTCATATGCATCATTTTCATTTTGAAACCGTTGACCAGCCAATCTTGATACTAGCCATTGCTTTACATATGTAAACTTCTCTTCGGCTTCCGCATAGGCTATTTCTTCTCCCTCACCATCATAAACACTGATTTCTACATCTCCATCCACAGCCATTCGTGGAACGACACAATACAGTATTTGATTCTTAACATTAATGATATTAGCCTCTTTACCCCCAATAATAACCTTTAACTTGGTTGGATCATTACCGAAGTTATCACCATATAAAATCAAGTTATTACCAACACCTCCTTCTTTAGGCTCAAAATCAGTAATCACAATCGGCTTACTCGGATCAAAAGCCGCTTCTTCCGACTCATCGTCCTTACAACCTAGTACACAAAGGACTATCAACGGCATCATGATAGTAAACAATCTGATGTACCGGTCCTTCCAAAAACTTTTCTTTTTCATACATTAAATTTTAGTTCGCTATTTTTTTAATCTCAAAACTATATCCAACTAACATTTCAACCCTAATTATTAAATACGGGAAGAAAATCTGAAGTTGAAGGCACACAATTTTTTATATAGGGCCAACCATCTTCTGTCCACAATACCCGATCTAACATACCCAAACGTCCTCCAACCTCACCATTTTCTTTCACATAGCTATGGTATATCATCCAATCAGTACCGGCATCGTCTTGTACAATAATGGAGTTATGACCAGGACCAAAGAATTTCTGGCCATCTCCTTCCAATACCAACTCCCAAGCATTGTTAATCATATCTTTACCACTCTTATCAAGGTATGGTCCAAGTAAATCCTGTGAGCGGCCCACTACTACTTTATATCTACTTCTCTCGCCATCACAACAATTGTTTATAGATGCAAACAGATAATAATAGCCGTTCTTCTTATAAATATTGGTACCCTCAAAGGCTTTACCACAGACTTGCTTTTTAAGAGTTGGGGTACCATTCTCATTACGTTTCACAGAAAGTCCATCATCAGTAAGTTCAGTTACATAAATACCATTAAAACTACCGACAAACATATATTTTTTATTATCCTCCTCATAATAGAACTGATCAATACAATTGGACCCAAAATCTTCTTTCGTCAGCAACTCTTTACTATTCACAAAATCACCTAAAGGACTATCTGAAGTAGCAACTGCAGTGTAGCTAGCATCTCCATCTCCCCATTTTGCCCATGAAAAATAAAGTACATATTTACCATTAATATGACGGATTTCCGGAGCCCAAAATGCACCTCCACCAGGAATTTGCGGCTTTGTCGCATTTCGAAAAGCAGTTCTCTTAAATTCCCAATTCACTAAATCCTTAGAAAAATAAATAGGAACCCAATATTTATCTGTTTGAGTAGCATATAAATAGAAACCATCCTCTGTGCGAATAACAGTAGGATCGGCTGCACTTGAGAAGGTAATTACCGGGTTCGTGTAAGTTATACCTATTTTGAAGTAACAAATTTCATCACGAAGAGCAACACTTTCATGAGAACACTCCCCTAGCCGTACAGGCAACAAATATTTTACGGTCTCCATTCCTTCACGCTTAACTATAAACTCTCCAGCAGCCTCATTCTCCCCAGCTTTGAAAAATATCCCCGTTCCTAAATCATAGTTAGCCGCTGGAAGAAGCTGATAAGAAGTTTTATAGTTCTTATTATATTCAGCAACCAGTTCTTTCGCATTAGAGGGTACTTCCAATTTACACGAAAAGTTCCAAGGATTATTTTTTATTTCTCCATCTACCTTATAATTAAAAGTAGTATTAACAGAAATGGGCATCAACACTTTACTAATGCTAACCTCTTCTGAAGTAGTAGCCAAACTAACTATTGGATAATCAAACGAAATATGTAGTAGAAAATCACTCTGACTTTTACGAACCTTTACGGTAGTTGAGGTTAGTCTCAATGCTATCACATATTCAGCCCCATTTTTCTTGAATTCAGCAAATATTTTAGCTGGGTCAAATTTAACTTCTATTTCCTTTGAAGTAACTCCTTGTTCAAAAGCAAGCTGTGAGGTACTTATCGAATACAACGACGATGGCAATAATTTATAAGCAGTTTCTTCCTCCTTATTATATGCCTTCAAATCCTCCTCCTTCCACTCATCCAGTTCTGCTATAAAAGCTGTACTCGCACTGCCCCCCTTCAACTCCACAGAGAAAGGGTACACAACTTGTGTCACATCACTACTGGAAACCTTAATTACATTTAGTCCATTAGGCTGTACTTGTAAATACTGATTCGAATTTACATCCCCATCTTCACCAGAAACATCCTTAGTATCATCAGAACCACATGACAAAAAAAGCAGAAGTCCCGCACTAAGAAACATTAGCCCAATTTTTCGAATATTTTTTTTAATTGATTTGTAATTCATTACATATAGATTTAAGTAATACCCTGTGTTTTATCAAAAAACGTTATCCCTTGAACTATCTTTTTAACTGCATCTAAAACTAAATTCCGTATTATATAATAATGATCATTATCTCTCTATAAAGGTACTAGCACCCCTATCATCTGATACAAAAGTAGAAAATTGGAACTATTTAAGATATTAAATATAGGTCAATAAATGAAAAATTAGTCCCAAACTAATCTAAAGTATTCAAAGATTATACAGAGGAGTTTTTATTAGCAACCATCTGAACAATATCTTTCTTTTATTGGATAATTTCTTCTTCAACAATCCACTACTACTCAAACATTATTTGAAAACTAGAATATTTATGGTGTTGCTATATTTTAAACTAATAGCAACACCATTTCATCTAATTGCTTTCTTTATAACCGGACAAACTAAATCAGCATATCTCATCATACCTAAGTCTGTAAAATGAATGCCATCTACAGTAGCTTCTCCATCCTCTCCCAGCATATTTTTTGATGAAATAAGAATGATATTTTTCTCATTTATTTTCTTTAAACAATTAAATATCTCTTTCAACGTATCATTCTTTCGTCGCACCTCTTTAGCAACCTTTTCATCATAAAATGTGTGAGGAAAAATAGGATCCTCTATAAAAATAATTGGCGTATCCGGATGTTTACTACGAATGATACGATAAAATGTTTCCAACCGTTCTTTCATCTGTGCAACAGAAGCATTAGGTACAAAGTCCAAAACAAAAACACTTGCTTCTACTTCAGCTATTACTTTAGCTACTTCCAAATCTAGAAATGCATTTCCACTGAATCCTAAATTGATACATTCACGGTTCAATCTTCTCGATATAATATTGGTATGTGCCATTCCTGGACGTGAAGCACAACCTCCTTGAAGAATGCTGGTTCCATAAAAAACAACAGGATTCTTACGAATTGGATAATCCACTAACGGCTGACTAATAGTAGCCAAAGAATCAACTCCGATAGACAAAGAAACAAGACCATCATACAATGGCAAATAAAGCATGTATTCCCTTTCTTCAGGATGCATATTTTTTATAATGGTGACCTGATTTGTTTTTCCTTTCGGACGGGCACTATTGACAAAACGCCAGTCACCATTCTTCTGAAGACAGTAAAGATCTAAACCTTTTGCACCAGTATCAGTCATATGATTCATGTGGGTATTAAAAAGAGCCACCCATTTAGCTGCTATCGTAGTGGAATTACTACGGAAACGTATTGCCATTCCCGCAGAGTTACGGCTTAAATTCCATAATGGAGCACGAGAAATATTCTTTAATGAATCCGGGAACCTTTCATATCGTGCCCCAGCACTCTCTGTCGCTCTTCCTAATAGTGGAAAATTCGAAGCATCGCGGTATACTAATTGAGCATGTATATGAAACACTAAAAAAAGTACAATAAAAATACAAAATTCTCTTTTCATATTCAAGCATTATAATTTCAGACCCTTCAAAAATAAATATATGTTATGTTAAAAGCAACAATACACTATGAATAAAAAAACTCCATAGATCTGTATCCGGTCTTTTATTGTTTTATTTATTCAATAATGCATAAGCACACCATATTATCGGTGCCTGTCCATGATAATCACCGGCGATGCGGGGACGATCCATATAATATTGTTTACTGTTCTTCTTTCCGGTTCCAACACAAACCTCAGTAAGATCATTCTTGTCATTAATATAATTACATAAGCCAAGCCATGCACGGCGTGCCACTGGAGCATATTCCTCTTTATTCAACCAGCCGTTATTGACCCCCACAATCATGGCATAAGCAAACATTGCCGAACCAGATGTCTCTGTCCAAAAGTCCGGTTCGGTAATCAGCTGATTCCAAAGACCGTCCTTGTTCACATATTTTTTCAAGTTATCCATCATCAACAAGTAACCTTTCATGATACGTGCACGATTAGGATCCTTTTCCGGTAAGTTATAAAGTAACTCCGTCATACCGACAGCCATCCAACCATCACCACGTCCCCAATAATAAGGCACATCCGGTGCATGATAGAAAAGACCGTTGGGATGTTGCAATTCGTCCAAATACAGAACCATTTCTTTGGCAGCCCTATTTATGTACTTAGGATCACCAGTAGCTTTATAAGCCTCAGATTGCACAATAGTAATCATATACATATCATCAATCCAAAGACGAGTTTGCCAAGAATATCCCTTTTTATCCCATTTACGCTCCTCTTCATTCGCATTGGCAGGAAGTTCCCATTGAGTGTCAGCATAGGGCAGTCCCAGATCTAAATAACGCTTATCTTTCGTTATATTATAAAATCTTAGAGGTAAGCAACCAAACATATTTTGGTCTACGTGAATCGGTGGAGGTAGAAGTTCTTTTTCCAGATGAAACAATAATTCGAAACGGTTTCTTAACAGCTTTATCAATTCTTTATTATTTGTCAATTCTGCAAAACGAAGAGCTCCATACCATGTACACACCTCTGCATAATGTATTCCTCTATCAAAATACAGTTGATGTTTAGTTTCCATTAAACGTCTGCTCAATTTATTTCCAACCGTCTTTGGATCTGCCTTCACAGGAAAATCTCCAAAATAATTTTGAGCAGAAATCACATTTGAGCTCAAAAAAACAGTCATCAATAAGGCATAAATCAAATAATTCCTTTTCATAATCGTAGTGTTCTATATAATTAATTATTCAATATTAAATTCTCCGAATCATAACCCAGTCACCGGTATCCAACGTGCCGTACTTGTAGATGCAACATCACAAATGGCATCTAAAGAATTCCGCTTTGTAATAGAAAAATTGACAAGTACTTGCCCGGAAGTGATAGTCAATTTTGAACGTGGAATAGCAATTTCAGCAATATATCCATAATCATCTATAAGCCTCTCATTTGTTTCATTGCAAACATAAGTTTTGACCTGGGCATCTAATTGAGCTTCTTTCCATGATGCATCATATATTTCACAATTCTTCAGTCCATTCATTGTTACTTGTATGCAGCAAGCCCCTTTTGACAGCTTATTATTACTCACAGGAGATACGTATAAGGAAGCGTAATCAGAGGCTAACAAGTTTCGATCAAGTACTTCTAACAGGAAATAAATATTATCATCATCATACGAACAACGTAACGTTCCTTGTGCTTGTGACTTACTGCCCACAAAGAGTGCATGATCTGTATTTGCCCACTCTTTATTGTTACCATCTATTGTTACCTTTCTTTTCACGGCATCAATACGATGATTAAGTACAAACTGTGCCATCTGAACCGGTCCTTCTTTCGCTTTAATATTAGTTCCAACCAAAGTATGTGAATCAATAATACAAAATGATCCCCAATAACCACCAGAAAAAGGTTGATAAGCGCTACCGAAATTACGAGCAGTAGCATCTCCTATTTTAAGAGTATATTTACTTGACGATTCATACGAAAGGACGGTTTCTCCCGAAGGGAGCTGTCCCAAATATGGTCCCATACCGGAGAAAACACAATTATTACTATCGACAGGTCCTTCCTGGTCGGCAGCCAAATATTCCCATTTGTCTTTATCTGAATAACAAAGCGAAATATGATATCCTGAATTATTGGTTTCCACAGCAGCAGCTAATCCCTTATTATCATTGAGTCTCACAACAGAAGGCATCTGATGATTATAGCCGACAATTCCGTTTTTCTCCCACCTCATTCGCAATACATAATAAGGAGAAGAACTAAAGTCCGGTTTCCATGTCTTTCCTCCATCAGTAGAAACAACCATTGCCGTACCTGTATCTGTGCCATGTCCTTCCAAGCCAGTACGACTGCTATCTGTAAAGTAACAGTGTAATTCACCTGTAGGCAACTCCAACAAGAAAGGTTCCCAATTAACTCCCTGATAGATCTTGATAGGTTCACTCCAAGTAACACCATTATCCGTACTGCGCTTTAATTCAATTCCTGCATCTTCCGGCAAATCCCGATAACCGGAATTAGCTCTGCAAGATGCAACTGCCAATATATCTCCATTAGAGAGCACCAGCCCATCGCAATTAGCATAGCAATGTATATTCTTATTGCCTTTGCTATCGATAATGTCATAACTGTTAAATATTTCTCCTTTATTGCTCCAAGTTTTCAGATCCTTACTAAGCGCATAAACACAACGCCGACCAATATTATTATTAGCACTACCATTGTGATAGAACAAAATATAGTCACCATTCTTCATCTTTTTTATACGAGGATAGCGAGGATACGAAGATTCCATAGTCACAAGCATCCGATAGTTCATCATCAATGAAGAGCGTTTCGTAACATCTGCGTGGGAATTTATAATAGGTGTCCCCTGATTCAATTCCCCAATAGGTGTGATGCTACAAACCACAGGCTCCTGGGATTCGTCCTCCTTTGGTTTCTCCGTATTCCCGTTACCAGCTAGTAAATTCTCATCATTTTCACCACTGCCCCCGCACGCTATAAATGAGATAGCTATGGAGAAAAATAACATAAAAAAAGTGTTTTTCATAGCTCTAGTATATTTTATTCAGCTTGCTATTTTCCCTGTCTCGTCGGTTGCGGACCTAAATATGAGCGCTTCATTCCTCCGAAATCCAAGACAATCTTTTGCAATACAGTTCCGGCATCGCCACATATAATTTTCACTGTGTGTTTACCCGGTTTGTCGATATGCAAAGTGGTTTTGTTGATTCTACAGTTCTTCAACACACTTTCGTACCAGATTTGTGCATACTCAAAAGAAGAAGTAGAAGGATTCATCACAGGACCTTCGTCAATACATACTCCATATTTCGTTTCCACATTCGTTGCTTCATGTCCGGCATACCCACGGTCCTTACTTAATGTAAATGTAGGCAATACGTATGTGTAGACATCAACCGAACCTTGTTCGAATGTATAGAAATCATATTCTAGGCGAGGGGTACTGCGACCTGCTGTCCGCTGCGGGGCGGCTGTCGGGTCACCTAGTTGAATAGCTGTATTTTCTATTCCCAAGTTAGGAATCGTTCTCATTTGAATAGCTTTGTTCTCTACCTTCCGGTGGAAACCGGCAGCGTCAATAGAAACATATCCATTGTGCTCTACAAATAAAGTGTCCATTTCGGCTAATGAAGGAGAAGAAGGGTTGAAGACTGAAATATAAACATTCTCCTTCTCGCCACGATCAGATGCGATTTCCAACGTTCCGAATACTTTCTCACCAGTCGGGACCTTAGCCCAGTCGATTGAGACTTCTATACGATTTTCCATGGCAGTTTCTCCGGCTTTCTGACTTAACAGAATCCAGTTATCTGAAACCGATGCTTTCCATTTCAGAGGAGTCGCTCCTTTATTGAAAACGTCTACGTAATAGGATTGGCGGAAGTATGTGTTGAAACATGGCAGGGAATGGAAACTCTTCTGCCCTTTCAAAATATCCTCTCCTTCGGCCAATATGCCCAAAGAGGCTGCAGGTGCCAGATTTACCTTCCGCAGAGCCGGGAGTTCAAAGTAGGCTGCGGCAAATCCCTGTTTCATGGTCATTACATGATCCCATTTACCTCCAAGTAATGAGTTATATCCTTTTGTTATTACTTCCAGACTGTCATAACAAGCCTTAGTCATTTTTTCCAGTTCTGCGGTAGTTGCCCTCTGTTGAATAGAGTACCAACGGTTTCTCTGTCCGTTGAGAATCATACGGTTCAATAGTTCACAACCTTTGACCGGATAATATAATGATTGATAATAACATGCTTTTTTATCTTCCGGTAAAGCTTTCAATATTTTTTCTGCCACATTTCCTATCCGCTGATATTCTGCCAGACGAGTATCCACTTCACGATAATTAGCAAGCGAGAAATCAGTATCCGTATTTCGCTCTCTTCCGTGTTTATCCGTAGCCCACTGATAACCCCATCCCATAAATTCAGGTTTACGGGCGAAAGCCAATTTATAGAAAGAGTTTATCACATCCTGATATTCGGTCCGATAGTCATCGCCCAACATACCGCACAACCATTCAGTGCGATAATTTGCCGCTCTTTCAAAATTGAATGAATCAATATCGAAAGCCATTGTCAGAAAATAGTCTACAGCAAATTCACAGGATTTGATATCTCCGGCGTTGAGTAGCCAAATACGGTCAGCCGTCATGTCGTATGCCTTACGGAGTTCTTCATACATCAATGTAGGGGAAGTTGTGTTCATCCAAAGATGATCGTGAGGTTTACCAAGATAAGAAGAATGATAATATACTCCCGAACGGCCGGAACGTTTCTGCTCTTTCGGACTACTCAAACGTTTCATATATCCATAATTATCATCCGGCCAGATAATGGTCACATCATCCGGAAGTTCCAACCCCTGATCGTATACATCGAGCACTTCTTTATAAGGAGTAAAGGCTTGAGGAATGTCTTCTGCACGCTTACCGATTGCATCTACCAACATTTGTCTTTGTGCCATCAGTGCTTCCTGAAGCATTTTCTTTCTGTCATCCATGTTATTGCTTGCATTCATCGCCCGGTCGTGTAATCCACGCAAAGCCAGGGTATATACATTTTCGAACGGAGCACATTCATCTACGCGTGATTTCAACACCTTGTTGACACCCTCTTTATTATTGATATAATCCCATTCACCCATTTTATCACGTTTCCATTCGCTTGCTGTATTAAACAGTAATGGTTCGCAATGAGAAGACCCCATGACGATAGCAAAGCTATCCGCTACCAGCCGATTTTCAGGAATACGGTGGAATGCCATGGATGCGTCATGCATAGCCGGACAAAGGTAATTAGCCTGAAGACGAAGCAACAGTTCACACACTTTTGCATACGTTCTCGGTCCGAAGTTTCCACGTTCTTTTTCAAAATTGCGTTTCGACCAACGATAAAGTCCCCAGTCTTCATCATTGATAAAGATACCTCTGAATTTGACAGACGGTGTTTTAGAAATGAACTTATCGACTTTTACACTAACTTGTTTTTGCTGTTTGATTGGAGCGTCCGCCCACCAATACCAGGGAGATACTCCTATTGCTTTTGAAATAGAGAGGAGTCCGTAAGCCGTGCCACGCCTGTCACTTCCGGCTACAACAATTGCTTTCTTTATGCCCGGCACAGGATTGTTGACCACTTCTATCATATAGCGTTCCCAACCTCCGGCAATAGCTGCCGTATCTATTTTGTTTCTCGATACCAAAGCGTCAATCCACCCGCTTTCTCCTATAGTACCGGCAATAATCGCATACCGCGCAGATACTCTTCCAGGCTTGCTTTCATCCATCTTCAACTCTTGCCCCGTCACACGGCGAACATCATCTACAAAAAGAGAAGCACTTTTACGTACTACAGTTGCATCTTTTCCATCAAAACAAACGACTGCATTCGTTAATGAAGAAACAATAGGGAAACTATTCTTTCCGGTTCCTTTGTCGAGTAAAACTTGTGCTTTTGCCGAAATCAGGCTACAACAAAATAAGCCCAGCAATAAAATCTTATTTTTCATATAAACGTTAGATTGACAATTAATAACGCAAAGTAAGGCAAAAAGCAATAAAACGAATAAAAGAAACCGACCTATAAATAGCAGAATATGTTCAAAAAGGCCGTCAGATATAATTAGATAAGCATCGATGGATGTATACGAACTGTATGGTGGGTATATATGACTAGCACGGTGAGTATATATATTCAGCACAATGGATATATATATACACGACATTGTGCATATATACCCATCAAAGTTTTAGTTTGTTCACTGTCAGCAGCGAATAAAGCGGTAGACAGGATTTCTCCAATTGATCCATTAGCCGTTACTACAGCAATTTGTTTAACGCCTTCCACCAATTTTCCATTTTGGGGAGAAACGGTGTGCCGACGATTGGGAGAGTCATTGCCGGAGGTTGTAAGGCATTCATTGTGGAGAAGTATATCATTAATTTTCCATCCCGAACCTACCGGATGATTACCCAAAGCAAGAATAGAACTGTTTCCCATATTTATCAATGCATTTTCTATCAGAGCCTCATTCAATATACCTCTGATTGTTTCCAAAGCATATCCCTTGAGAAAGCCGGACAAATTGATAGTTACTCCCGGCTGTGAAAAAGCGACACTACGATCTCCGGCAGATAAATGTACTGAATGTATAGTGTTCTGGTTGTAATTCTCCGAATGAACTGTGATATCGAAGCATCCCAAAGTCCTGCCATTATATTCCAGACATAAATCGATCATTGAATAAAGTTCTTCGCTAAGAACAACAGGAGAAACAGAGGCTGTCCGGTTGAGAATAGACAATTCGCTGGCCGGATCATAAAAGTTCGCCATCTTTTCCAGCCGACACAATGCATCATAAATACGATTGACCACAAGCAGCAACTCCCCTTCCGGTTTCCGGCTGCATAAGATAATATCCACCCGTGTATGCATGGAAAGGAACCAGGCATAAAACAAGGAGTTACCATCATTTGACGGTTTGTATAGATGTTGAATAGTGGTCTGCATCGTATAAAACACAAATTAGGCACGGATTACACAGATTACGCGGTTTTTATTTCATTAGAGTAACCGTGAAACCCGTGTAATCCGTGCCTGAATAAAAATCATAAAGGAGTTTTGACGTATCTCCTAATAACTAGAAAACGGAACTATTTCAGTTCTTTAATCTTCACGTTCTTGAACCATACTTCATCTCCGTGGTCCTGAAGAAGTATATTACCTTCCTCCGGATTTCCGAAATTAGGCCAGTTTTTATATTTACTGTATGCTACCAATGCATTCCACATATCATTGTTACGATCATACTCAATCAGCTTAACTCCGTTCAGCCAATGTTCTACATGATTGCCTTTTACAATGATAGTAGCAGTATTGAATTCTTTCTTATTGAAAGGTTTATCTTTAGGAGCCGGAATCAAGTCATACAACGAACCCAGCTTTCTGTTGCCTTTCACACCCAGTTTTGCATCAGGATGCTTGTCATCGTCAAGAATCTGGAATTCGCAACCGATAGCAGAACCTGCACCTTTATTCATATCCGGATTCACAAAATATTTAACTCCGCTATTTGCACCTTCAGTAATCTTGAAGTCTACTTTCAGAATAAAGTTCTTGTATTTACGGGTAGTCACAATATCACCACCATTTGCAGATTCAGCTCCACCACTCTTCATTACTTTCAAAATACCATTTTCTATCTTCCAGCCTTTTGCAGGGAAAGTAGAAAGTTTAGCGCCTCTCCATCCGTCAGTAGTCTTACCATCCCATAATAGAGCCCAACCTTCTTTTGCTTCGCTCGGAGAAATCGTGTTGGCAATCAGATTCACTTCCGGTGCAGCTTGCGCTTCCGGTGTCTGATAGCGTTCTACATCCGTCGTACAAATACGGATATCCTTCCAACTAACTGTTTTTCCTTCATCTGCCGCATTTCCAATAGCGTGCACTTGCAAAGCAATGAAACCTACAGGAGTCATATCATCCCAGATATTAGCACAAGGAACTCCGTTTATCCAGGTACGGATCGAATTACCAACAGCTTCAATACGGGCTTTATTCCATGCGTTATTCTTAAAAGCGGTTTTTGCCGACGGGTTCAGTGTCAAAGGATAAAGCCAGTTTCTACGTGCCTCATCATAAATGCCACCCGACCAAGCGCGCTTCGAAGGATCAATCTCAAACTGATAACCGTGTACGCGGCCTTTCTTATAATCTTTCTTGCTTTCACTGCGAAGCTGTACGCCGGAATTTAAACCATCATCTATCTTGAAATCAAATTCAAGGATAAAGTCACCATAATTCTTTGTCGTTGCCAGGAATGTATTGGGAGTTCCCATCTTAGATACACCGACAATAGCGCCATCTACAATTTTATACTCGGCTTTGCCATTCAATTTCTTCCATCCTTTCAGGTTTTTCCCGTTGAAAAGAGGTTCCCAGTTTTGTGCGCCCAACGAAGCGGCACAAAATAAAAGTAAAGTTAATACAATATTTTTCATGATTATTTATTGGTCCTTCTCCATCCCCTTCTCCTAAAGAAAGGAATGGAAAAAGCTGTTTCTATTTATAATTTATAAAATTCATCCCAACCCTTACGCGGCGGAAGTCCCGCCAACATTGCATTAGCAAATTCATTATTTGTAATCTGCTTCGTGCGGCTGTCAAAGAACAGCTGTGTATTAAGCCGTTGAGCCATTACACCCAGTGAGAACACCTGACTCAAAACACCGTTGATTTCGAACGGTGAACGCGTCTTTTCGATGCCGTTACATGCCAATAAGAAGTTTTCGAAGTGATTGGAAGGACTTTTAGGAACCTTCGGTAATTTGCCAGCCATCTCTTTCGCTTTCTCTTCCGGAATAATAGACAAAGTGCTTCCATGACTCCCCCCTTTAAAGATTAAATCTTTCGTATAGATAATCTTTCCCGGATTCAATTTAGCCGCAGGAGTATCTCCCTGATTTGTCGCAGGAATGTTCGGGTCCAGTCCCGATACTCCATAACCGGCAGGAATAGGAGGAAGATTATCCAGACCGTCATACCAAGTAATGTCTACCGGTGGCATCCCTTTACGTTGCGGGAAGCGGAAGAGAATCGTGGAAGAATAAGGGAAGAAATAATCATTATGACCATTTGCGTATTGCATGGTGATTTCATAAGGCAATCCCAGTTCCAGAAACTCGTGAGCCGTATCGAGGATATGCGCCCCCCAGTCGCCCAATGCGCCCATGCCAAAATCATACCAGCAACGCCATTGTCCTAAATGATAATCTTTATTATATTCGTGATAAGGGGTAACTCCGAGCCAGGTGTCCCAGTCCATATCTTTCGGCAGTTGCTGTCCCGAAGGAAGTTTATAGATATTAGTGTCCCATTTATGCCAACGGCGCGGGTTATTCATGTGGGCAGTGATAGCAGTTACGTCTTTGATAATTCCCGCATCCATCCAAGCTTTAAACTGGAAATAGTTTGCTTCAGAATGTCCCTGATTTCCTACCTGGGTAACCAAGTTAGGACGTTTAAGCGCAGCTTGCATCAACAATTCCGCTTCATAGAAAGTACGGGCCAGCGGTTTTTCTACATATACATGTTTTCCGGATGCCAATGCCAGCATACTGATCGGGAAATGTGAATGGTCGGGAGTAGCAATCGCCACAGCATCAAACTCATTACCGGCTTTATCAAACATCTGGCGGAAATCTCTAAACTGTTTTGCCTTCGGATATTTAGCCATAATCTTTTGCGTATGTTTGGCACCCATGTCCACATCACATAACGCTACCACTTCTACCATACCTGTCCGCGCAAAATCTTCAATAATCTGTTCACCGCGGTTACCAATGCCGATATAGGCTATCTTTACCTTGTCACCTCTTCCTTTCTTGGGTGAAATCGTTTGAGCATGCAGTAAGTCACCTGCCCCCAACGCCAATCCGGCAGAAGCCATTGACATCGTTTTCAGAAAATCTCTTCGTGTTACCATAAGTTATTTATTTTCATTGATATTGATTAAGTTTTCCAATCTTGAATAGGCCGGGTAATTATCCATTCCCGCTTTTCTTTTTAAACAGTGCCCGTAACCCATAAAACAGAAGACGCAAAATCCCCCAGAAAGCATAGAGCACAAAAGCAAATATGATGATATAGAAAATAGAGGTTATCATCTCCGTAAACGGCGCATGATAAGCAATAATTGCATAGAGGTGTATCAAATTAGATACTACGAAGCAAATGAGTAAAGTGATTAACTCTATTTTCTTTCGTCGTGCGGTTACAATCGTGTCTTTCATACTGCTTCGGGTGTTTTTACAGATTGATGGTTCAGATAGTCTATTTTATATTCATCGGGGAAGTAGAGCGTCCGCTCTTCCTCCAGTGCCTGATGTCCCAGCAAACAAAGCATACTTGCATAGTATCCTTCTTCCGCTATTCTTTCCGGTTGTTTTTGTGTTATGACGGCTTCAACGAACGCTTCCAGTAACAAGGACGTACCGTCACTCTTAGGACGTTCTCCAATAATGAACTCTCCAGTGTTCTCATTTGCAGTTTCCGGAGCCCAACTCGTTCCGGCAAAAGGAAGAGAATCGAATACTTTGTTTTCCCAATCATTCACCATCTGCAGGAAAGCCGGTGCAGGAGCCACATTCTCAAAGTAGTATTTTCCTTTTTCCGGTTCTACCGTACCAAGGTTACCCATGATCTGTTCTTCCAGTCCATAGAATTTATTGGATATAACGGAGTCGAACGTCATCTTCACCCCATCATCAAAGACATATACACAACTCACATTATCATACACATCCCTGCCATCCTTCCAATAAGTAATGGCACCATGCCCCATCACCTTCTCGGGAATCTTACGCAAAGCCCAACTTCCGATCTGAAGCTGGTGGCAAGCGAGTTCAGTCATCAGTCCCTTCGAGAATTCCTTGTAAAGACGCCAGTTTATCAGGCGTTCCAGATTGGGTGAAGGTACCGAGCGTCTCCAATCGCCATTCCGGTTCCAAAAGGTACGGATTGCATTTATTTCACCAAAGGTACCCGCATGAATCATCTCCATCGCTTTGATGTAACGAGGGTCGAACAAACGTTGTTGACCAGTGAAGAAAATCTTTCCCGTGCTACGATGTTTCTGATACATACGGTAACACTCTTCCATCGTAAAACCTATCGACTTCTCACAAAACACATGCTTTCCTGCGTCGAAAGCATCCAACACGATTTTACAATGCGAACTAAGAGGGGTAGCTACGAGTATGGCATCTATCGACTTATCTTCCAGCACTTCCCGGTAGTCACCATACACTTTGGCATTAGGCACAAGTTCCAATGCGCTCTCGATAGACGGTTTATAAATGTCGCACAATGCTACGATCTCGACTTTGGGGTTCTTAGCCAGAAATCCCATTAAAAAACGTCCCCGGGAACCAGGACCGATTATTGCCAGACGGCACTTTTCGTTTGAGGTGTTCGTCACCTCCGAAAAAGCAGAAAGCCAAGGGCTTGCTGCAAGAAGAGTGCCAGCCCCGGCCATGCCTAAATTCTTTAGAAAATCCCGCCTGCTAATAGGGGTATGTTTCATGCTTGTGGTATTTAAGATTATAATTAGTTTATCTGAAAATCAATTATTAAATACAGGTGCTTTTTGTGTTTCATAAGAAGGAGCCCCGCCTTCTACATAAGGCCACCCTTCTTTATCCCACTTAATCTGGTCCAGTAACAGAATACGTCCATTTTCCGGAGCCGATCTTGAAAATCCATGATATAAAAGCCAGTCCTGCCCGGCATCGTCCCGGATCATCTGTGAGCCGTGTCCATTGCCTACAAAATAATCATTCGCACCTATCACCAAAGAATAACCATTCTTCAACATCGGTTTGCCTGACTTATCCTTGTATGGTCCCCAGACTTTTTTAGAGCGCCCCACTACGACCTTATACGTACTTTCCACCCCTCTGCAACAACTTCCAATAGAGGCAAACATATAGTAATAATCTCCGCGCTTATGAATATAGGCAGCCTCAAAAGCTGTTCCTGCTATTCTCTTTTTTTCCGCTCCCGGCTTCAATGACAGACCATCTTCAGTCAGCTCAATCACATATATTCCCCGGAAGCTGCCCCATACCAAATAGTTTCTCCCTTCATATTGCAGGAAGCTAGGATCAATCGAGTTCTGTACACCGATCTCATTACTACGGAACATCTTACCATGATCCGTAAAAGGTCCCTGTGGAGAGTCGGCCGTAGCTACTCCAATTCCACACGTCTGTTCTCCTCCCCACACCGACATCGCATAATAAAGCACATATTTATTGTTGATATAATTGATGTCCGGTGCCCAAATTCCAGCTTTGGGTTCAAACCTGGGACGAGTTTTATTTGTGAATGCCGTGTTGCAATAAGTCCATTGCACCAGGTTTTTCGACTTCATGATCGGAACGTTTCTGGTAGATTCGGTAGCATACACATAAAAATAACCATCCGCAGCCTTAATTACCGTAGGGTCAGGCATGGCAATATCTACAACCGGATTCTTATAACTCACTGCAGATTTTGTCTGTGCTTTCCCCTGCGAAAAACAAGTACCAACCATGAAAACGAAAACGAACAAATTTACATATTTTTTCATCAAATCATTCTTTTAAGAGTTCCTTTTTACCTAATCTTTATAGCTATAAATTAATATTAACTTACAAAATCCTTTGGAAGCACTCCAAATTGTTTCTGGAAACACTTGGCAAAATAAGACGGAGAATTGAATCCTACCATGTAGCAAATCTCATTCACCCGGTTTTCTCCCTCTTTCAATAATTGAGCAGCTCTCTTCAAACGCTCCAGACGAAGATATTCATTCGGACTCAAATCCAGCACTCCTTTTATCTTCCGATAGAAATTGGAACGACTCATATTCAGACTATCCGCCATATCATCCATACTAAATTCCGGATTACTATAATTCACCTGAATCACCTCATTCAATTTCTTTATAAAATCTTCATCAGCCTTCGTCAACGCCATCGTATTGGCTGCCACAAAAGGAGACTGTGCAAAAGCCTTACGTAGTTTCTCTCTGTTCTGAATAAGACTGGAAGCGCAAGCCTGTAAGTATTCCACAGAGAAAGGCTTCTCCAGATAAGCATCGGCTCCCAACTCCATCCCTTCTATCTTAGACTGGATATTTGTCTTCGCAGTCAACAGGATGACGGGGATATGGCTATAATTCAAATCCGACTTAATCGTCTTGCACAGTTCAAAACCATCCATCACAGGCATCACTACATCACTAACCACCAAATTCACATAATTACCATCCAACACTTGCAACGCTTCCACACCATTGGTAGCAGTCAGTACAGTATATTCTTTCGACAGCTGACGCACCACAAAGGCAAGCATATCCGGATTGTCTTCTACAACCAGCACTGTAGGACGGTTATCTTTCTTTTCCGTCTCCCCGGCAGGAACTCCACTCATCCTGTCTATTTCAACTTCCGGTTCCGGGGTTAAGGTTATTGTCATGTCCTGAACAATCGGCAAAATCAAACAGAAGGTATTATTTTCTTCCCCTTCTCCCATAGCTAAAGTCCCTTGATGCAGTTCAGCCAATGAACGGGAAAGAGCCAAGCCGATTCCTGTTCCGGTAGTCACCTTGCCGTCTTCTTTTTCATTGAAACGAACGAAAGGCTTGAATATTTCCTCCTTCATCTCATTGGGAATAATCACTCCATCATTCTCCGTACGAATACAGAATGAATTGTTGTCATCCGTTTCCGGCACTTCCAAAGATATGTGTACGTAGCTTTCAGCATACTTCACCCCATTATTCAACAGATTACTGATAATCTTCGTAAACGCCTCCCGGTTCACATGCGCATAGAAATCCTCCTCGGGCACTTGCAAAGTAAACTCCAAGCCTTTCTGTTTGGCAAGGGAAGTAAAACGCACATGAGTCTCTTTCAGCACCTCCGTTACATTACATTTCGCAAAATTCAGGCGGAATCCCTGACTTTCCGTTTTACGGAAATCAAGCAACTGGTTAGTCAGGTTCAACAACCGTTCCGTATTCTGCTTCATTACATTCAAGTCTTCCCTCGTTTCCGCATCGACCTGTTTCTTCAATATGATGTTTTCCAAAGGACCTTTAATCAGCGTCAACGGTGTACGTATCTCGTGGGCCACATTCGTAAAGAAATCAATCTTTGCATGATAAACTTCACGTTCCTTCTCCTGCTCGAATTTCTCCATCTGCCTGCGGTGTTTGCTGTTACTGCGTCTCTTGAAATACATAACCGTATACAGGGAGCAGCCGATAATCAGCAGAGCATACACACAATACGCCCATATAGAGAGGTAAAAAGGAGGAAGAATATGTACCCCTAATGACACTTCGTCGTCACTCCATACACCGTCGCTATTAGCAACCTTTACCCGGAAGGTATAATCACCATAACGAAGATTGGAATAAGTAACGATAGGGCTTTCGCCAACCGTCAGCCAATCCGTATCAAAGCCCTCCAGTTTATACATAATCCGGCTTGTTTTCGGAGCCTGGAAATCCAACGCTGCTACACGGAAAGAAAAAGAATTCTGATTGGACTGGAGCACAAGCTGGTCGGAGAAAGTTATACTCTTCTCCAACGGAGATCCCGGTTCGCCGGCATATACCTCCTTACCAAACAGAAAGAAATCAGTAATGGCAACAGACGGAATGAACTTATTCTCCGAGAAATTCTTGGGATTAAAAGCAATAAAACCATCGATGCTACCCAGATAGATCGTACCATCTTCAGTCTCAAAGCTTGAACGATAATTAAACTGGTCGCCCAACAAACCATTGGAGGTGGTATATACTTTCATCACGCCAGTGTTGGGTTGGAAGCAAACCAGACCGTTGTTGGTTGTCAACCACAAAAATCCGTCTTTATCCTCCACAATCTGATATACAACATCGTTCGGCAATCCGGCTGACAAATTATAATTGGCAAATGTGTCCGTATCCGGCTGAAAACGACAGAATCCTCCTCCTTGGGTAGTCAGCCAGATTTGCCGGTGAGAATCTTCAAAGATGCTCAAGACCTTGTCATACGGAAGGCTCTTCGGATTATTTTCATCGTGCAAATAGTTCTTCCATTTCTTTTCGCTCACATTGTAGCAATAAGCTCCATTTGCATAAGTTGCCAGCCATAGATTACCACCGGAATCTTCCTTTATATCATATACAAACCTGCCGTTCAGTTCCGGTATCCGGTCAAAATCATCAGATTGTCTGTTGTATCGCAGCAAACCGAATAAAGTACCCAGATAAATATCACCCGTCGTTGTGCGGCAAATAGAGAACACGCTATTGTCTATCAATGAACGGGGAGAGTCTGTTTTCTGATAGGTTTTCACGATAGCTCCCGTACGCGTATCTACTACTTTCACTCCTTTTGAGAAGGTTCCTACCCAAAGATGGTTATCAATCAAACACAGACCATGCACATTGGTAAAAGCACTGCTAGGGGTAAAAAAGGAAAAAGTCTTGGTCTTCGGGTTGAAACGGTTCAAACCGCCGTCTTCCGTACCAATCCACAGAATACCCTGATTATCCTGGCAAAACTCACGTACCCGTTTTCCATGCAAACCATTATCTGTTCCTTTGGGATAATATTTTTCAAAATACGTATAAAAACGCGGATAGTAGTTCACACCTCCAAAATAAGATCCGATCCAGATACCACCCTCTCGATCCTTACACAAGGAATAAATAGCATTATCGGACAAAGAATAAGGGTCGTTGATCGAACTGCGCAAATGAACATATTTACCCATTCGAAGATTATAAATATAGAGTCCCGATTCTGCACCAATCCACAATTCATTGTCAGAAGCGACCAGCAGTTCGCGACAAAAAACAGACTCTCCATTTTCATCCTCTGAAAGTAAGTCATGTAGTTTGTTAGAGGTCAGGTTCAGTTCTTTTACTCCTCCCTTTAAAGAGCCTACATATAGACAATTATATGCTCCTTTCACCAGACCTATCACGACATCATTCTCATAAGTTTTTTGATTGTCTACAGGCGAGACATAAGGATGAAGGGTCTGCAAACGGTCTTTCGAAAAGAAAAGTCCATCACCATAGCAACCAATCCAAAGAGTTCCGCTATTATCGAAAACAAAAGACTGAACATTGGTGGAGATAAAAGGAAAGTTCTTCAATGTATAATTCCGGAGCTTTCCTTCCTCCAAATCATAACAAAATAATCCCTGTGACTCTACCGCTACCCAGACACATCCCTTATTATCTCCGGAAATTGCAGTTACGGTATGTTCTATTTTCGTATTTTCTACGCTCAATTCAGCAAAATGCCGGAAAGAATCTTTTTCCGGATGATAGATATAAAGTCCGACGTCCGTACCTACCCAGATATCTCCTTTCGCATCCTCATAAAGTGCTGTGATAAAATTATTGCCAATACTCCGCCGTGTGCGGTCATCATGTTTGAACTTGCGGAATGACAAACCGTCATATCTATTCAAGCCATCTTTGGTGCCGAACCACATAAAGCCTTGCCTGTCCTGCAAAATCGCATTGACCGTATTTTGGGATAACCCGTTCTGTACACTAAGATTTTTAAAATAGTAATGTTCGTCCGCCATCTGTGCATGGCAGCCTATCTGATAGCCTATTAAACAGATTAAAAGTATTAGAACTTTCTTCATAAACATACGTGTTTTCTATCCTTCCGTTTGAGTTACCAAATGTAGGCAAAATCATAGCGGAAAGATAGTAAATATGTCTCAATGAATGAAAGAATAGTCCTATTTTTCTATCCTGATACGCGCATCAACTGCTATAACGGCTTTTTGCGTAGCTAAAAGCGGATTTATATCCATTTCTTTGATTTCTGTAGCGAAGCGTAACAAAGTGGACAAACGAACAATAATTTCAGCAAACTTATCTTCATTGACTCCTTTTTGTCCCCGTGTTCCCTGAATGATTTTATAAGCACGCAGCGAATGAATCATTGAGTAGGCTTCTTCGTAGGAAAGTGGCGCCAAACCGGAAGACACATCTTTCAGCACCTCCACAAAAATACCTCCCAAACCGCAAAGCACTACATGACCGAACTTCTCTTCGTATTTCGCACCGATAAACAATTCCGTACCTTTCAACATCGGCTGTACCATAATTGCCCTAGCATCAGGAATCTGCATCATACGATCGAATTCCAGTGCCAGATGTTGCTCGCTTTTGATGTTCAGAACTACACCACCGACATCCGATTTATGCACTGGACCAACGACTTTGGCAACTACCGGGAATCCGCACCGACGGGCAAAGGCTACTATCTCCTCTTTATTATCGGAAACAAACTCATCTACCAGCGGAATACCGGCAGCATGCAGTAATGCTTGTACGTAATTGGGAGCAATATAACCATTCTCCGGAATAGAATCGATAATGCGACGAATCCTTGGAACGTCTACTCCGAACAGTTCTATTTCAGGAACTGCAGGTTTAGGAACATTGACAATGCGGGAAAGGGCAGTACCCAGGGTCACTTCATCTGCAAAATTCACGTGTCCTTTTGCCAGGAAGGCGGCAACCTCCGCTCCGGCTGTATTAATCGAAGGAAGTATAGGGAAAATCGGTTTCTTGCAAGTTTGCATCTTCTCGTGAAGCACGTCATACATTTCAAACATGGTAACCAATCCCGGAGTTCCGAAGATGGCCATCATGGCGTCTATATTGTCGAGTTTCTCCTCGCAGTAGTCGATGCAAAGACGCAGATGATCCGGTGTTCCGGTAGCCAGAATATCAATAGGATTCCCAACGGCAGCACCGGGGAACAGTCGGGCTTTTAGTTCTTCGGCTATTTCTCCTTCCAGTTTAGGAACATTCAGTCCGCCTTTACTCAAAGCGTCTGTCAGCATCACTCCCGGACCTCCGGCATGGGTGATAATAGCAAAATTCTTCCCTTTCAATTCGGGCAGAGTAAACACACAACCTACAGTAGTCAATTCTTCACGAGAGAAACAACGTACAATCCCCGCTTTACGGAACAATGCTTCCACTGCCGAATCGGAACTGGCGATTGCGCCTGTATGGGAAGACGCCGCCCGGCTTCCGCTCTCCGAACTTCCGGCTTTGATTGCCGCAATCTTACATCCTTTTCTAATCAAAGACGAAGCATGGAATAACAACCTGTCCGGATTCTGAATACTTTCAATATAAAGCAGTTTTAGATGAGAGTCTTTTTCGGGATCGAAGTTCTCATCCATAAATTGCAATACATCTTCTACGCCAATCTGCTTGGCATTTCCCACCGACCAGACTGAATTGAACTGCAAACCTTTTGTAACGGCACTTTCGAGAATAAATACCGCCGTAGCACCGGAGCTGGAAATCAAGTCCACCCCTTTCGGATTTAAATTGGGAATTGGCTGGCTGAACACGCTATGATGCCATGTGTTCATCAATCCGATGCAATTAGGACCAATCAATGAGGCTCCGTATTTATTGACTGTTTCCAGAATACGCTCTTCCAACAGTGCTCCTTCGTGGGTTTCTTCACCAAAACCTGCAGAAAGTATGATAAATGCCCTGGTTTGCTTCTTGCTGGCCAATGTTTCCACAATATCGGGACACATTACAGCAGGTATAGCCAACACTGCCAGATCCGTATCCGGCAGGTCGCTCACATCCGCAAAAGCAGGAACTCCCTGTACTTCCTTCTCCTTCGGATTCACCGCCCGAAGCTCTCCCCGATAACCTCCATTTATCAAATTCTTTAATATTGCGCCACCCGGCTTATGTACATTATTCGATGCCCCTACTACAACAATGCTTTCAGGACGAAGCAACTGGGTTGTTATCATATCATGCTTTGGTTTTCGTTTAACTTAGGTACAAATATATTCTTTCTTACGAGAAAAAAGAAAGAAAAAAGGGAGAAATATAGATGGAAATAGATGATAAAAGAGGAAATGAGCAAGAAATTATATAGATTATACTGACTTATTGAAATGCAAAGCTATAATCTTACCATGTAATTCTTATCATTAGAACAGAATATTACTTTATGCAGAAAAAATGGACATAAAACTCATACAGAATCAAAAATATACAAGATGAGTCCGGAGTATATTGGAAAACTTGAAGGATAAGCAAGTTGCATAATCCATATTCACACAAAACAGACTTTAAATCATTCGATTCAACATCAAAAAGGCAAAATTCCTAATTTCAGGAGCAGATTATTGCAAATATAAGTTCAAATAGAAACAACTCACATGTTACCTATTCGACAGCAACCAGCACAAAACAAGTATTCTAAATGCCCTTTTGTCCTTTCTTTTAAAAGCAAGAAAGCACTTCTCACTAACCAATAAACCGTTTCTTTAAAAGGAACGAAGTCTTCCTTTAAAAGCAATGATTCATGATTCTATCAACAATCATGAATATTCACTCATTTGTATTCAAGAAAGATTACTTATTCCGCATATTCATACAGTATTTTATACGTCACTTCTTTTATTAGAATACAATTTAGATACTCCTAATCTGTTTCAATCTTAAAAATAGAACATAATAGAAAAGATAAAAATACCCCGATACAAATTGGCTATTTTCTAGCCAACTTATATCAGGGTAAAACACTTTCTTTTTACCTGTTTTTTTATTACGAAACGTTCCTGTTTCATTCTGTGACCACTTTTCAATGAAATAATCTGTGTTAATCCGTGTAATCTGTGGTGAAAAGTCATTATCTTTGCACATTGCAAAGTTGAAAACAACAAAAATCACACTATATAATGGAAAAGAAATTCAAAAGAACCACCGTCACATCGGCACTGCCGTATGCGAACGGTCCTGTCCATATCGGTCACTTGGCTGGTGTATATGTACCGGCAGATATTTATGTGCGTTATCTGCGTCTGAAAAAAGAAGATGTATTATTCATCGGAGGTTCGGACGAACACGGGGTACCTATCACGATTCGTGCCAAGAAAGAAGGAATTACTCCACAGGATGTAGTAGACCGTTATCATTCGCTGATAAAAAAATCATTCGAAGAATTCGGTATCTCATTCGACGTGTATAGCCGCACCACTTCGCCGACGCATCACCAATTGGCCTCGGATTTCTTCAAAACATTGTACGATAAAGGCGAATTCATCGAGAAAACGTCTGAACAATATTACGACGAGGAAGCAAAAACATTCCTTGCCGACCGTTATATCACCGGAGAATGTCCCCACTGCCATTCCGAAGGCGCTTACGGCGACCAATGCGAAAAGTGCGGAACCTCACTTTCTCCTACGGATCTTATCAACCCGAAAAGTGCCATCAGCGGCAGCAAACCGGTGATGAAAGAAACCAAACACTGGTATCTTCCTCTCGACAAGCACGAAGCATGGCTGCGCAAATGGATTCTGGAAGATCACAAAGAATGGCGTCCCAACGTATACGGCCAATGCAAAAGCTGGCTCGACATGGGACTGCAACCACGTGCCGTGAGCCGTGACCTCGACTGGGGGATCCCTGTTCCCGTAGAAGGAGCAGAAGGAAAAGTGCTCTACGTATGGTTTGACGCTCCTATCGGATACATCTCCAACACCAAAGAACTTCTTCCCGACAGCTGGGAAACATGGTGGAAAGATCCAGAAACGCGTCTGATTCACTTCATCGGAAAAGATAATATCGTATTCCATTGCATCGTATTCCCTGCCATGCTGAAAGCAGAAGGCAGCTATATCCTGCCGGACAACGTGCCGAGCAACGAATTCCTCAACCTCGAAGGAGACAAGATCTCTACTTCCCGCAATTGGGCCGTATGGTTGCACGAATATCTGGCTGATTTCCCCGGAAAGCAAGACGTACTCCGCTACGTACTGACCGCCAACGCACCGGAAACGAAAGACAACGACTTCACTTGGAAAGACTTCCAAGCACGCAATAACAACGAACTGGTAGCCGTATACGGCAACTTCGTAAACCGTGCAATGGTGCTGACTCAAAAATACTTCGACGGTCGCGTACCCGCACAGGGCAGCTTAACCGACTACGACAAGGAAACGCTGAAAGAATTCGCAGACGTGAAAGCAGAAGTAGAAAAACTGCTCGACGTATTCAAATTCCGCGATGCACAGAAAGAGGCCATGAATCTGGCACGTATCGGAAACAAATACCTGGCCGACACCGAACCGTGGAAACTGGCTAAGACAGATATGGAACGTGTAGGAACCATCCTCAACATTTCCCTGCAACTGGTTGCCAACCTTGCCATCGCCTTCGACCCATTCTTGCCGTTCAGCTCGGAAAAACTCCGCAAAATGCTGAACATGGATACTTTCGAATGGTCTGAACTGGGACGTGACGACCTTCTTCCCGTAGGCCACCAGTTGAACAAACCGGAATTATTGTTCGAGAAGATTGAAGACGCTACTATCGAAGCACAGGTACAAAAGTTGCTCGATACTAAGAAAGCAAACGAGGAAGCCAACTACAAAGCCAATCCTATCCGGGCAAACGTTGCCTTCGAGGATTTTGAGAAACTGGATATCCGTGTGGGTACCATTCTTGAATGTCAGAAAGTACCGAAAGCGGATAAATTGCTGCAATTCAAAATCGACGACGGACTGGAAACACGTACCATCGTATCAGGTATTGCCAAGCATTATCAACCGGAAGAGCTGGTAGGCAAACAAGTTTGCTTCATCGCTAATCTTGCTCCGCGCAAACTGAAAGGTATCGTCAGCGAAGGCATGATTCTAAGTGCCGAAAACAACGACGGCAGTCTGGCAGTTATCATGCCGGGACGTGAAGTGAAGCCGGGCAGCGAAGTAAAATAATAAAACTAGAATAGGGAATACATGAAAAGCTATCATCACGCATAGCCTTTTCATGTATTCTTTGCAAATAACATGAGCGAGAATCAGTCACTAAAAGAAAAGACGGCCAAAGGACTATTTTGGGGAGGATTCAGCAACGGCATACAGCAGTTGTTAAATCTGCTTTTCGGAATATTCCTCGCGCGGTTGCTCACTCCGTCAGATTATGGAATGGTGGGAATGTTGGCCATCTTCTCCCTCATTGCCAGTTCGATACAGGAAAGTGGTTTCACAGCTGCCCTTGTTAATAAGAAAGAAGTGACGCACAATGATTACAATGCCGTATTCTGGTTCAACGCGGCCATCAGTCTGTCGCTGTACCTGCTGTTATTCCTCTGTGCACCGCTTATCGCTGACTTTTACGATACTCCCGAACTGACACCACTGGCACGTTATTCTTTTATCGGCTTCTTCATTGCCAGTCTGGGAATATCCCACAGTGCCTATCTCCTGCGTAATCTGATGGTCAAACAGCGGGCATTGTCTTCGGTTATCGGACTCACCGTGTCCGGAATCACCGGAGTCACTCTTGCCTACTTTGGTTTCTCTTATTGGGGAATTGCTACGCAAAGCATCGTTTACGTAACCATCAACACAGCCTGTTACTGGCATTTCACCCGTTGGCGACCGAGCTTGCAGTTCAACTTCACCCCGATTAAGGAAATGTTCGGATTCAGTGGGAAACTACTGGTTACCAATGTATTCAATCACATCAATAACAATCTGTTTTCCGTGATACTGGGTAAATTCTACAGCGAAAAAGAAGTAGGATATTACAACCAAGCCAATAAATGGTGCGGCATGGGACAACTCTTCATCTCCGGCATGATAAACGGAGTAGCGCAACCGGTACTCACCAAAGTGTCCGACGACCTTGAACGGCAAAAACGGGTATTTCGCAAAATGCTGCGTTTCACCGCTTTTGTCTCGTTTCCCGCCATGTTGGGATTGGGAATCGTATCGGAAGAGCTGATTATCATCACCATCACCGACAAGTGGTATTCCAGCATATTAATCATGCAAATACTGTGTATCAGCGGAGCCTTTGCTCCCATCGCATACCTCTATCAACAACTGATTATCAGTAAAGGAAAATCCCGCATCTATATGTGGAACACCATAGCGCTCGGCATCATCTTACTGTCAAGCGTTCTATTAGCCCACTCTTATGGGATCTTTACCATGCTCACCGTCTATGTATCCATCAACATACTGTGGCTACTGACATGGCACTACTTTGTATGGCAGGAAATAGGATTGAAGCTTCGCCATGCCCTGATGGACATACTTCCTTATGCTGCCATTGCGGCTACGGTTATGGTAATCACCTATTACACCACCCGCTCCATCGAGAATATTTATCTCCGCCTGGCAAGCAAGATAGTGCTTGCTGCAGCACTCTACGTAGCAACCATGTGGGGCAGCCGATCGGTTACTTTTAAAGAAAGCATTCAATATTTCATCAAAAAGAAGACACATGAACCCAAATGACCTTGCCACCCGATACCATCTTCTGAATCGTTCTTTCAAAAAGACGATGATCTATCACATAGGTATAGACGCCGGATTCTTTACCGAATATACCTATATGCTCCATGCAATGCTCTATTGCCTGCAACACAAAATACAGTTCAAGCTCTACTCCGACGACGCCAACTTCGGATGGGAAAAAGGTTGGGAAGATTGTCTCGCCCCCTTCTGCGAGCAAGTACACGAACCGTTTCATCACACTTATAACACCCATCGCCTCCCCTCCTGGCAGGCATTGATGAAAGACAAAAAGCTGCCTAAGACGAAGTTACTGAAATGGAAACTGAAAGTAACCTGTAAGAACATCATCGGAAAAGCCCTTACTTTCTTCACGTATGGCAAACCGGTCCAACTCAACTTCCAAGTGACGTTCAACCCCAACCAGCATTTCCATATCCCCGAACTGGGAATAGACGGTGACTACCTCCACACCTTCCAAAAGCTGACGGAAATCACCTGGAAACTCAACGACACCACCGCACAGGAATGTCTCCAATTTGCCGCCAGCCTGCAACTTCCGCCTCAATACGCAGGATGCCAAATACGCGGAGGAGACAAGATCACCGAAACCAACCTGCTTCCACCGGAACACTACATACGGCTTATTAAAGAAAAGACCGCCCTACGCGACGTCTTTGTATTAACGGACGATTACCGCCTTTTCGAACAAGTACAAACCCTTGCCCCGGACATACACTGGTACACCCTTTGCAGCCCCGACGAAAAAGGATATGTCAACAGCGCTTTCACGCAGACCACCAAAGAGCTGAAACAGAGACAAATGACACGTTTCCTTTCCTCGATACAGATATTGATGAATGCCTCCGTCTTTATAGGAAGCATCACCACCGGTCCCAGCCTGTTCCTATTGAAGAAATTCTATCCGGACATTAATCCGGCAGACTGTCTGCTCAAGGACTTTCCGCAAGCATCCGTCCTCCCCATCCCGGGACGCGGACAAGTGGCCACCGAATTTATGCAAGGAAACTTAAAGTGATAGTAACTCAAAGTTATAGTAACTTAGCAATATAATTACTACTTTTGTAGCACAACGTGCATTAACCATTTCCGATGAACAAGAAATATACAGCCGAAGAGCTTGATTTATTACATGCCGAACTCTACGACATATTGGGAGAAACCATCCGGGTGTGTCAGAAGCACAACATTCCCTATTTTGTGATTGGCGGCACGGCAATCGGTGCACTCTACGACCAGGCGATTCTCCCCTGGGATGATGATATTGACATAGGCATGACGCGGGAGAACTACAACAAATTTCTGAAAGTAGCTCCCGAGGAACTGGGTCCTTCCTACTTCCTTTCATGGATAGAGACAGACCCTCATACTCCGTATTATTTTGCCAAAGTCAAGAAAAACGACACCCTTTTTGTAGAAGAAATGTTCAAGAATGTCCCGATGCATCCGGGCATTTTTGTCGATATATTCCCATTCGACAAAATTCCCGACAACAAGCTGCTGCGAAGAATACAATCCGAAGCACTCGGCTTCCTCAAATGCTGCCTGATGGGAAAAGAGATATGGATGTGGAAACACTTCGGTACATGTGAAATAGAGAACCCCACGAACCGGGGAGCCTTCTCCTGTTTCCTGAACAGGGTAGTCGACCTGCTTTTCTCTAAAAAAGCAATCTACCGCATGCTGGTGTCAGTTCAAAGCTGTTTCAACTCACGAAACACTCGTTACTATAACAACGTAATGGCCACTGCTGACCACGTAACCGTAGAAAGCATCCGCCACCTGCAACCCGTGAAATTCGGCCCTCTCACAGTGACCGCCCCCGACGACCTGGAAGGATTTTTGCGTTACAACTATCCAACCCTGCATCGATTTACAGAAGAAGAGCAGGAAAAAGTGAACAACCACTATCCTGCCGCCCTGTCATTCAGTACAACCCCAAAACAAGAACTATGAATATGAAATCCGCTTTAGTAGACGTCCCGGTACTTATCCTGTTCTTCAACCGCCCGCAACAGTTGTCGCAAGTGTTCGAGCAAGTGAAGAAAGCGCGTCCGTCCCGCCTCTTCCTCTATCAGGACGGAGCACGAAACGAACGTGACCTGCCCGGAATAGAAGCCTGCCGTGAAATCGTATCACAGATAGACTGGGAATGTGAAGTAGAACGGCTTTATCAGGAAAAGAATTTCGGCTGCGACCCTTCGGAGTACATTTCGCAGAAATGGGCCTTTTCGAAAGTCGACAAGTGCATCGTATTGGAAGACGACGATGTGCCCGCCGTCTCCTTTTTCCAATTCTGCAAGGAGATGCTGGATAAATACGAATATGACACCCGCATCAGCATGATTGCCGGATTTAACCCCGAAGAAATCACCCAAGATATGCCCTATGACTATTTCTTTACCACCACCTTCTCTATCTGGGGATGGGCAAGCTGGAAACGGGTAGTCGACCAATGGGATGAGTTCTACAACTTCCTGGACGACTCCTTCAATATGCAACAACTGGAACAGCTTATCAAGGAACGCAAATTCCGGAGCGACTTTATCTACATGTGCCAGCGTCACCGGGAACAGCAGAAAGCCTTTTATGAAACGATCTTCCACGCCTCCATACTGTTCAACTCCGGGCTAAGCATCGTGCCTACCCGCAACATGATTAATAACTTGGGAGCAACGGCAGATTCCACCCATTTCGCCGGCTCGATTCATACCCTGCCCAAAGGTTACCGCCGCATCTTCACGATGAAGCGCTATGAGGTGGATTTTCCACTGAAACATCCCCGCTACGTCATCGAAAACGTTGCCTACAAAGAGAGCGTTTACCGCATCATGGGCTGGGATCATCCGTGGATCAAGATCGGACGTTCGTTCGAAGAACTGTTCCTCAACCTGAAATACGGCAATTTCTCCATCATTACGAAAGCTGTCAAAAACCGAATCAACAAATGGCTGAAAAGAAACAAGCACCACTAAATAAGTTGCTTACTATTTATTTTTACCATACCCGCCTCACACGGGAAAGCTACGAGGAATGGAAAGAATATAAATTCCCCGGACACATCTTATACGGACTTCCTTTACTGGAGAATTACGGAATACACTCCGTGATGCACAAATGCAAATATTTCTCCGGCCGTCTGAAACTCATGCTTTACGCCACCAAAGAGATTCTCTTCTGCAAGGAGAAATACGACGTCCTCTACGCCACCTCTTTCCGGGGTATAGAGCCCGTCATCTTCCTCCGTGCACTGGGACTGTACCGCAAGCCCATCGTGATCTGGCATCATACGGCAGTCGTGACCAATCCCAAACCGTGGCGCGAACAAATCTCCCGCCTTTTCTACAAAGGTATAGACCAAATGTTCCTGTTCAGTCGGAAACTGATTCAGGACTCGCAGAAAACCCGGAAAGCACCGTCCCACAAACTGAAACTCATCCATTGGGGACCGGATCTTCCTTTCTACGACCACCTGCTTGCAGAAATGCCCGACCGGAAGCCCGAAGGATTTATCTCCACCGGCAAAGAAAACCGGGACGTAGACACCTTGCTCCAGGCATTTGCCGCAACGAACGAGAAACTGGATTTGTACATTGCCGTCTCATGCGGTAACATCAACTATAAAAAGATCATCGACCCGTATGCATTGCCCGACTCCATTCGCATCCATTATACCGACGGAGTCATTCCCTATGAACTAGGGAAACTGGTGGCACGCAAAAGTTGTATCGTGATCTGCTGCCTGGACTTCCCCTATACCGTAGGACTGACCACGCTCGTGGAAGCATTCGCCCTCGGCATCCCCGTCATCTGTTCGCGCAACCCCAACTTCGAAATAGACATCGACAAGGAAGGAATAGGCATCACCGTAGAATATAACGACGTACAAGGCTGGATAGACGCTATCCGCTACATCGCCGACCACCCCGAAGAGGCACGGCGCATGGGAGAGAATGCCCGCAAACTGGCGGAAGAACGTTTCAACCTCGAAATCTTTTCACGCGAAATAGCAGAAAGCTTGTTGGAAATATCAAACATTTCCTCTAAAAACCGTACATTTGCATAAACTTTTGCCCATGAGAGTCCTGATTATAAATACATCTGAACGAATAGGAGGAGCGGCCATCGCAGCAAGCCGGTTGATGGAGTCACTGAAAAACAACGGCATCAAAGCCAAAATGCTGGTGCGTGACAAACAGACCGACCAAATCAGTGTTGTCCGCTTAAAAAGTAACTGGTTGCAAGTGTGGAAGTTCATGTGGGAACGGATTGTGATCTGGAGTGCCAACCGTTTCCGGCGTTACCATTTGTTTGACGTAGACATCGCCAACACAGGTACAGACATCACCTCACTCCCGGAATTCCGCCAGGCCGACGTGATCCATCTGCATTGGATCAACCAGGGAATGCTCTCACTGAACGATATACGAAAGATACTGACCTCCGGCAAACCCGTAGTCTGGACCATGCACGATATGTGGCCATGCACCGGCATCTGCCATTACGCACGGGAGTGCAACAACTATCAGCAGGAATGTCACGACTGTCCGTACATCTACAAAGGCGGGGGACGAAAGGATTTATCCTATCGCACGTTCCGCAAAAAACAGAAGTTATACAGCTACGCTCCCATTCATTTCGTCACGTGCAGCCATTGGCTGAAGGAACAAGCCCAGACCAGTGCATTATTTGAAGGGAAAAGCGTGACCAATATTCCGAACGCTATTAATACCAACTTGTTCAAACCCATGAACAAGAAGGAAGCGCGTGCCAAATTCATGTTGCCGGAAGGTAAGAAACTAGTTTTGTTCGGCTCATTAAAGATCACCGATAAACGAAAAGGGGTCGACTATCTGATTGGGGCATGCAAACTGTTAGCAGAAAAGCATCCGGAATGGAAAGACTCACTGGGTGTAGTCGTATTCGGCAACCAGTCGCAGCAGTTACAGGAACAACTTCCTTTCCATGTATACCCGCTCCCTTATATCAAAAATGAGCATGAAGTAGTGAATATCTACAATGCCGTAGACCTCTTCGCCATCCCGTCTCTGGAAGAGAATCTTCCCAATATGATTATGGAAGCAATGGCCTGTGGAGTGCCTTGTGTCGGTTTTAATGTGGGAGGTATCCCCGAAATGATCGATCATCTGCACAACGGCTACGTGGCACAATACAAATCCTCGGAAGATTTTGCCAACGGCATACATTGGATATTGACGGAACCGGAATACAACGAACTCTCTGCACAGGCCTGCCGCAAGGTTCTGGGTAATTATTCGGAGAGTATCGTTGCAAAGAAATATACAGATGTCTACAATAAAATAACGGGGAAATATGCATAGTGTCCATCCTACTCCCAAGTTCTCTATCATTACGGTGACATACAATGCTGAAAAGGTATTGGAAGACACGATTCAAAGTGTTATTTCACAAACCTATCATCATATAGAATATATTATCGTGGATGGAGCTTCCAAGGATGGGACTCTCTCTATTATCAACCGTTACCGGTCACGCATACACACCGTCGTCAGCGAACCCGACAAAGGACTGTATGACGCCATGAATAAGGGCATCGCCCTTGCTAGCGGTGATTATCTCTGTTTCCTGAATGCAGGCGACTGTTTTCATGAGGATGATACGCTGCAACAAATGGTGCACACCATCAACGGCAATGAACTGCCCGATATACTTTACGGAGAAACCGCTATCGTAGACAAGGACAGGCATTTCCTGCGGATGCGCAGATTGTCCGCCCCTGAAACGCTCACCTGGAAAAGTTTCAAACAGGGAATGTTAGTCTGCCACCAGGCATTCTTCCCCCGCCACACGCTCGTAGAGCCATATAATCTGCAATATCGCTTTTCTGCAGATTTCGACTGGTGCATCCGCATCATGAAGAAAGCACGTACTTTGCACAATACCCACCTGACAATCATCGACTATCTGGAGGAGGGAATGACTACCCGGAATCAGAAAGCATCCCTCAAAGAAAGATTTCGGATCATGGCAAAGCATTACGGGCTGATTGGAACCGTGGCGCATCATGCATGGTTCGTGATCCGTGCAGTTACTCACCAGTAGGCGAAGGCATATAAAGCATCACCTGGTCTAATATCACTCCTTCGTCCAATGCCTTGATTACCAATTTGTGGGACTTCTTTCCGGATACCGGAAGTCGAACCGTTCGGATGGCTTGATTGCGCAGCACGTTCTCTTTCCATTCTTCACTCCGTCCTTTCGTTTCATAAGAGATCACTTCAGGCGCTGCATCGTCCAACGATATTGAGAAACGTAATTGATCTCCTCCCACAGGATGATTAGGCAACAAGCGGATGTCAACCTCTACCGAGTCTGTTTTCCAGTTGTCAAAAGAGAACATCAGTGCATCTCCCTTGTCAATGCCTGTCGCTTTGCTTTCATATCCCAGACCCTCACAAATAGCAGAAGTTCCTTTCCGCGCATTCAAGGTCTTACTATTCGGGATATTCTTCCCATCCAAGCCGTTCCATTTATAGATAGCTACACGCTCTTTCATCATCGGAGAAGTAGCCGTTTTTCTTTCCACGCGATTGAATACGGGGAGTTTTCGGGGTTGGAAATCCATCATGCGGTTCCACTTTCCATCTTCCAGTGAGTTATACTGTTTTGTCAATACTACAATGCTGTCATAGGCAAGATCACTTTTCTCCCAGTCCGCTTTTCCGTGGCGGGCTAATTGGGCATATAGCAATTTCCGGTTCATCTGTGTAGCAGCTTGCACCGGGTATTTCACCAATTCAAAATAGGCACTTTGTCTGCCGGATGGGATTTTCGAAGCTGCCCGTTCCACTGCCTCCGACAATTTATCATAAGCCTGCAAACGTCCGTTGATTTCTTTTTCACTCCATGGGAGATCTTTGACAACACGATAAACAGGATCTTTCTCCTCTTCCCTCGTATTTCCCATAAATTCAGGTTTACGAATATGGGCCAGACGATAGTGTTCCTGCATCACAGGCAATACTGCCTTTGCGCACGAAGCTCCCAATTCCCGTTCCAGCCAGTGTTTCAGATGAGAGGTCACTCCTTCCAAGGCCACAGCTTCCATATTCCAGGCCATATCCATAAACAACTCTATCTGATACTCGGCAGGCTTGATATCTCCGACATTCAGTATCCACATCTTCTGTATGCCTCGATCGTAAGCCAGCTTCATTTGTTGGAAAATCAGATACGGGCTCATCGTACTCAACCAGAGATGGTCGTGCGGACGTCCCCAATAAGAAACATGATAATAGACTCCATTCCCTCCTTTACGTGCGCATTCTTCGGCCGTAGGAAAATGGCGGATATAGCCATAGTTATCGTCACACCACATCAATGTTACATCATCGGGCACCTGTAATCCGGCATGATAAATGTCGAGTACCTCTTTATAAGGGATAAAAACCTGCGGGACTTTAGTTACATCCTTATCAACATATTTTTCAATCAACCCGCGTTGATCTGCAAACACACGATCTATTACGGCCTTCTGTTCTTCCACCGTCTTCGCTCCCTGCATCTTACCATCGTGTACACCACGCATACCCAACGTATAGAGTATTTCCTGATCTGCCACCTCTTTTACACGGTCTTCCCAGAATTTGTAAACAGCCGGAGCATTATTCACATAATCATAAGCCCCTTCCCCTCTTCGTTTCCACTCGCCGGCAGCGCTGCAAGCCATCGGTTCGCAATGGGAAGCACCGATGAAGATTCCATATTTCTTGGCAGCTTCCCGATTGCCTTTGGTCAGGAAGAAAGGAAGTGTACATTCGTGCATTGCAGGCCAATAGGTGTTGGCACGCAGACGAAGTAAGAGTTCAAAAATACGCTCGTTGGTACGCGGGCCTATCTCACCTTTCACTTTTGAAGGTTCATAGGTCCGACTGCTCCATGGCATCAAGCCCCAGTCTTCATCATTAATAAATATACCCCGATATTCCACCGAAGGAGCCTGAAGACTTTGGAATTTGGAAGATAGCTTAAAAAGTTTCTTCTTTTCCGGAGTTACGTCCGCCCACCATTCCCAGGGAGAGACACCTAACAAACGGGATATTTCGAGTATTCCATAAGCCGTACCATGTTTGTCACTGCCGGCTACGATCAATTTACCCTCCGGAGAAACAGATAATAGAAAAGCCTGCTTCTTGCCTTTTAGCGCAGAAACATCTATGCCGGTCCGGCTGATAAGCTCACTCTGTCCCACCGTTCCTATCACAATTTCACCTGTTTTCTCATTCGCTTGGGTAGTCGACGACAATACTGTTTGAATATCACGCCCCAGCATTTCCAATGCGGTTCGTACAACCAGTTCTTCAGAAGGGCTGCAAGCGATGACAACTGTTTGACCGGAAGTCAAAACAAAATCCTTACTACGAATCGGTAAAGCAACTATCAAAAAGATGAAAAAAGAAAACAGAAGTTTATGTCTCATAGGTTCTATTATTTATAGAAGACAAAATTACAGGTTTGCAGAAAATGTACTATAGAATAGTGTACAATTTCATAGAATTCTGTCCGACCTATTTAAAATGTAGCAGGCAACGCAAACAACTGATACATCAGCGTTCGTGCCATGCGTATCTGTCCTTTCGTGCTGGGATGCAAACGGTCATATCCCGCATCGTAGAAATAAATCAGTTGTTCTTCCACCATCGGATTCAATCCGGTTACCGCATTAAAATCAATCACGGGAACTCCCCACACATTGCCGGCTTCTTTAACAGCCTGCACGTAGGCATCCACATATTCGCCACAACTGTTCTGGTAGTTTTCATCCGGTTGCACATTCGTTTCTCCAAAATTGGCCAGTGAACGGTGCAACGGGGTCAGCAACACAATCTGCTTGTCCGGGAAGAGTTGTTTCAGTCTATTGATTCCTATGTTTATACGTCCCTTATACGTGCTTCCATCCATTATAGGAGTGCGTTTCTTACGGGTTTCCAGCTTTTGGGTTTGCCCACGGGCTGCCATCACTTGTTCTTCTGTTTCCGTAAACCATTCTCCAATAGGTACACCGTCATTAAAATCATTCGTACCCATCAAAATCACGATAGCATCTACTTCTCCACCGTGTTCTTTCTTCAGTTGCTCGGCTTGCCGGGGCACATCATTCCATTGCCTGCCACTGATACCATATACATAAGGAGTGATTCCCAGCCATTCCTGCAGAAAATCCCAGTATTTCTTTATCTTGTCACCATAACAGTTGGGATCTGTAATAGAGTCTCCCAAATATCCCACTCTTTTTCCTTGCCACGGGTGCCGGATGCATCCATTATTCGTTTCAACAGAGTTTGCCACTTTAGAAGATTGATTCTGTCCGCACAGAAAAGAGGAACAGAAAAACAGGATGGTACATGTGAGTAATAATTTGCTTTTCATCGGTATCATACATTAAATGAGAGATTTGTATTTAATATTCGACAAAAATAACTCAAAAAAATGTAGTTTCAATCAATTTGGACGATCAATCTCATCCATGCAACCGGATATATAAACATATTCCTATTTGACTATTCTTGCTAAAATACAGGTTTACAGTCTTTTTTCAATCAAGTTATCATTGAGTTTTGCAGCTAAAACCCTATCTTTGTCACAAACTAAAAGAAATAATTGGATGTTTAACTCATTTTCATTCCATAAGGATTCCGTTCTGTAAATAATCTGTAAGCCTTCCTCTCATTACAGATTATCCCTTATGTTTTCTGACATACTCTTGTCAGAGTTATTTTCTATATCTAAATTTTCAAACTATTTGTATGGTCAAATGGTTGCAAGCATCATTATATGCCTCCATTCGCCGTACAACTAAAACATTAAAACAATGAGTAACGATTTTAAATCAATCCACGAATTCGATTTTACACTGATATGTAATTACTTCAAGGCATTAAAACGTCAAGGTCCCGGAAGTCCTGAAGTCACACAAAAAGCCGTAAGCTTCATCAACGAACTGTCCGACAAGGCACGAATAGCCGACATTGGCTGTGGCACAGGCGGTCAGACAATGGCATTAGCCAACTATACGAAAGGACAAATTACAGGTATCGACCTTTTCCCCGACTTTATCGAGCTATTCAACAAAAATGCAATAGAAGCCCATTGTGAAGACAGAGTAAAGGGTATCGTCGGTTCCATGGACGCTCTGCCATTTCAAGAGGAAGAACTCGATCTGATCTGGTCCGAAGGCGCTATCTATAACATAGGATTCGAACGCGGCATGAACGAATGGAACAAATTCCTGAAAAAGAACGGATTTATCGCTGTAACGGAAGCCTCCTGGTTCACCCCGGAACGTCCCTCCGAAATAGAAGACTTCTGGATGGCCAATTACCCGGAAATCGATACGATTCCAAGAAAGATAATGCAAATGGAAAAAGCAGGATATATCCCGACAGCCCATTTCATTTTACCGGAAAATTGCTGGCTTGAGCATTTTTACGCTCCCCAGTTCCCTGTTCAGGAAGCTTTTTTGAAGGAATATGCAGGAAATGACGCAGCCGCAGACCTCATCACCGGGCAACGGTATGAAGAGAGCCTATATAATAAGTATAAAGAATACTACGGCTACGTATTCTATATAGGACAAAAAAAAGATTGATTATCTGCCGGAGAAGTTAGCAAGATAGGACAACTCTCCGGCATTTATTATCCTTTACTTTGCAGAAAACATGGAGACGAAAGATAGCAATAAACAGGAATATCAGTTACGGATCAATAAAGTGACCGACTATATTCACAATCACATAGACCAGCCGTTATCATTACAGAAAATGGCAGGTATCGCCTGCTTTTCTCCTTTCCACTTCCATCGCGTATTTACAATCCTGACGGGCGAAACGCCTACGGATTATATCAAACGCACTCGGATTGAAAAAGCAGCCCTATTATTAAAACGAAACAAGGAACTTTCCGCCACCGAAATCGCCCGTCTTTGCGGCTTTAGCAGCCTTTCACTTTTAAGTCGCAATTTCAGGTTGCATTTCAGTATGACGATCCGGGAGTTCCGTTCATTAAAATAAAACCCTAAAGAATATGGAAAAAGAAAATAAGATTCTGATTTTTCGAACTTCTATCACCCAAAGGCGTGACATCAAGCGCATAGGAGAGCTTTTGGCAGAGTTCCCCCAAATAGACAAATGGAATGTGGACTTTGAGGACTGGGAGAAAATATTAAGAATCGAGTGCAGGGATATCTCTGCACTCGAAATATCGGAAGTACTCCGGAACAATCATATTTTTGCCACCGAACTGGAATAAAACCGGGAAAAGAAAACCTCTCAAACTCCCAACAACTGTTTCAATTCAGCCACTCCTTCAGAAGCTCCCTTCTGAATTACATGTATCGAACGGGAAGTATGCGTATCTACCGGTTTCGGATCAATCAGATACACCTCTGCTCCTCTCGGTACATAATGAAGCAGCCCTGCCGCAGGATATACGTTAAGCGACGTACCGATAATGACGAAAATATCCGCTTTCTCCACATATTGGATGGCTGTTTCAATTTCTGGCACAGCTTCTCCAAACCATACGATAAAAGGTCGCAATTGAGTGCCGTCGCCGGCCTTGTCTCCCATCTTCACTTCATATTCTTCCGGTTTCAGTTCTTTTATGTAGTGGGGATTATGAGGATCCCTACTGGAACACACTTTCGTCAGTTCGCCATGCAGATGAATGATGTGGCTGCTCCCGGCACGTTCGTGCAAGTTATCAATATTCTGTGTCACCACCGTCACATGGAAGTTTTTCTCCAGTTCCGCCAACAATTCATGTCCACGGTTCGGTTTTACTTTCAACAACTGTTTCCGACGCTCATTATAGAAATTAATCACCAGAGCCGGGTCACGCTGATAACCTTCAAGAGTGGCCACCTGCTCCACAGGATACCTATCCCACAAACCGCCTGCATCGCGAAATGTACTAATCCCACTCTCGGCACTCATACCCGCACCCGTCAAAACTACCAGATTCTTCATTACTATTCCTCCTTCTTTTTTAATAGCCACACAAATGTAATCAGAATCATCGAATAAAAGAACACTTTCTCACGCTTAATATAATCCAATTTATGCAGAACTTTAAGATGAAAGATGCAGATAGTTAGCATCATTTATGGCAACAACTATTCGTCTGACTACTGTTATTCTTTCGTCTGACAGTTGTCAGACGAAAAAACAACAATTGTCAGACGCAAGTTCAACAGCTGTCAGACGATTAATTGCCTGCACAAACAAATCTAAATTATAAGAATAAGCCGATTAAATCCTACGAACAAAAAAACTAATTCTTTAAAGAAAAGCGATTATCTTTCACAGATATAAGAATTTTTAAATAGCAAATGCTAAATCATTCAAATAAAACACGTACTTTTGCGATTCATAAATTTGCAATTGATTGAAAGCTAAAACCATGAAGGTGATACATTTCAATCGCCAACAAAAAACATTATATGGATAAATTCAGTTACTCTATTGGCCTCGGAATTGGTCAAAACTTATCAAGCATGGGAATCGGAAACCTTGCGGTAGATGATTTCGCACAAGCAATCAAAGACGTATTGGAAGGCAATCAGACGGCTATCAGCCACAATGAAGCCCGCGAAATAGTAAACAAGTATTTCGAAGAACTGGAAGCTAAAATGGGTGCCGTTGCTATCGAGCAAGGACAAGCTTTCCTCGAAGAAAACAAAAAAGGACCGGGCGTAGTTGTTCTTCCCAGCGGACTACAATATGAAATCATCAAAGAAGGTACAGGCAAAAAGCCGAAAGCTACCGACCAGGTAAGATGCCACTATGAAGGAACATTGATTGACGGCACACTGTTCGACAGCTCTATCCAACGCGGAGAACCGGCTGTATTCGGTGTCAACCAAGTAATACCGGGATGGGTGGAAGCTTTGCAGCTGATGCCGGAAGGTTCTAAATGGAAACTGTATATTCCGTCAGAACTTGGTTATGGCGCAAGAGGTGCCGGAGAAATGATCCCTCCTCATAGCACACTCATTTTTGAAGTAGAATTACTCGAAGTATTATAAATAAAAAATTTCAAAGCAAAATGAAAAAAGTTAGTATTTTTATGGCAATCGCCGCTGCTGCAAGCCTTGCTTCTTGTACAGCTCAAGCTCCTAAAGCAAATCTGAAATCAGACATCGACTCACTGTCTTATTCTATCGGTATGGCGCAGACTCAAGGTCTGAAAGGCTATCTGACAGGTCGTCTGGACGTTGATACTGCTTATATGGCAGACTTCATCAAAGGTTTGAATGAAGGTGCAAACAAGACTAGCAAAAAAGACATCGCTTACATGGCAGGTCTGCAAATCGGTCAGCAAATCAGCAACCAGATGATGAAAGGTATCAACCAGGAATTGTTTGGCACTGATTCTACTAAAACCATCAGCAAAGAAAACTTCCTGGCAGGTTTCATCGCAGGTACTTTGGAAAAAGGCGGTGTAATGACTATGGAAGCAGCTCAAGAATATACTCGTACAGCTATGGAAACTATCAAAGCAAAAGCTTTGGAAGAAAAATATGCTGACTATAAAGCTGAAAACGAAAAATTCCTTGCTGAAAACAAGACTAAAGACGGCGTAAAAACAACTGCAAGCGGTCTGCAATACAAAATAATCACTGAAGGCAAAGGTGAAATTCCTGCTGACACTTGCAAAGTGAAAGTGAACTACAAAGGTACTTTGATTGACGGAACAGAATTCGACAGCTCTTACAAACGTAACGAACCGTCTACTTTCCGTGCCAACCAAGTAATCAAAGGTTGGACAGAAGCATTGACTATGATGCCTGTAGGTTCTAAATGGGAACTTTACATCCCGCAAGAACTTGCTTACGGTGCTAGAGAATCTGGCAATCAAATCAAACCGTTCTCTACTTTGATTTTCGAAGTTGAACTGTTGGGCATCGAAAAAGATAAGAAATAAGAAAGTTCTTTTCTAAATAGAAAAAGGAAAGAGGCGCAAAACGTTTGTGCCTCTTTTTTTTGCTTTTTCCTATTTTTTTTCTCCGAAAAGAAGAATAATTAAAATAAATCTCTATATTTGCTTACTATTTGATAACAACAGGAAATTACAATTTATTATTATGGAAAGAATAGACAACCTCGACAGGCAGATCCTAGAGATTATCTCCCAGAATGCCCGCATCCCTTTTAAAGACGTAGCAGCCGAATGTGGAGTGTCACGCGCAGCTATCCATCAGCGTGTGCAAAGACTGATTGACCTAGGTGTCATTGTAGGCTCTGGTTACCATGTGAACCCGAAATCATTGGGATACAGAACTTGTACCTACGTGGGTATCAAACTGGAAAAAGGCTCCATGTACAAATCTGTCGTAGCGGAACTACAAAAGATTCCCGAAATTGTGGAATGTCATTTCACTACAGGTCCGTACACAATGCTGACAAAGCTTTATGCATGCGACAACGAACATCTGATGGATTTGCTGAATAACAAAATGCAAGAAATACCGGGTGTGGTAGCTACCGAGACATTGATTTCTCTGGAACAGAGTATCAAGAAAGAAATCCCCATCCGCGTTGAAAAATAATTGTGATGGAATTTCTAAATGAATATCACCTTGCGGGGTTATTCATCGGAATATGTACCTTTTTGATTATCGGCCTTTTTCACCCCGTCGTGGTAAAGGCCGAATACTATTGGGGTACAAAATGCTGGTGGATATTTCTGGTACTCGGCATAGCCGGTGTGGTCGCCTCATTAAGCATCGATAATGTGATTTTATCTTCTTTGCTTGGCGTGTTTGCGTTTTCTTCCTTCTGGACGATTAAAGAGGTCTTCGAACAGGAAGAACGGGTACAAAAAGGATGGTTCCCCAAGAACCCGAAGCGCAAATATAAGTTCTAAAAATAAAGTATCGTAGTTTTTTATCAAAAGGATTTGCATAATTCGAGGGAAAATACTACTTTTGTCACCGCATCCAACAAAGGATACATCGGACTTGTAGCTCAGTTGGTTAGAGCAACAGACTCATAATCTGGAGGTCCCTGGTTCAAGCCCAGGCTGGTCCACTGAAAATTCCTGTAAGTGCTTCACTTGCAGGAATTTTTCCTTTTTATAGCCATCCTCCAACTAGAATAAAAGATAACTAATTGTTCCCAAACAGGTAAAAACAACAGCAACGGACAAAGCAGAAATGGCGAAGAATAAGCAATAGGGGAATAACACCTATAATATTAAGCTATAGAGTACCCAATATTAAATAATTCCAAAATGTTTCAGCGCTTTACAAAGCCCGTCATTCTCCACCGTATCAGTAACAAAATTGGCTGAAGCCTTGACTATCTCCGATGCATTTCCCATAGCCACTCCGATTCCGGCAACTTTCAACATAGGAATATCATTACCACCATCGCCGCAAGCCATTATTTCCGTCATTCCGATCCCATAATAATCAGCAAATACCGAAAGGCCGGTTGCTTTACTTATTCCTGCCACATTTACGTCAGCAAATAAAGGATGCCAGCGCGACAAGGAAAGATTAGGCAGAAACGACATCACTTTTTGTTCCATCTCATCATCGATATAAAAACAAAGTTGACAACACTCTTTCTTTTCAAACAGGTTTTCAATGTCTACAACGGTCGGGATAGGGTGTTCCACGATTTTAGCAATCTGTTCGACAGTCGGAGTCAGACGATTAACAAACACACCTTCATCCAATTCAATAGCGACTGCAAAATCAAAGGTCTTTGCTATTTCCATGGCTTTCTTAAAATCATCTTTCGGAATAAGGTGCTTTCTTATCACGGTGCCATCCCGCAAAACACAGTCGGCACCATTCAATGCAATAATTCCGTCATACGGAACATCAGCTATTTCATGAAGGTCGCCTGCCGCTCTACCGGTAGCAATGACTATTCGAATTCCACCGTCATGAATCTTCCTAAGGGCATCAACAGAGGATGGCAACACTTTATGAGTTTCAAAACTTACCAATGTTCCATCCACATCGAGCATGATCGCTTTTATCATAACATTTATATCTTTATTCATTCTTCGACAATTTAGAGAAGCAAATCGACTATCCTTGACTGATAAGTCAGAGCAGTCAATTAAACAGTGACAAAGTTACTGAAAAAATTCCCATAACAAATACAAACCTCCAACACATAAAATAAAAAAGGCAAAAGGAAACGAGATCCTTTTGCCCTATACCTATTGATACCAACTGAAAATTGATAGTAAACGTTTAGCGGAAGTCCTTTAATTCTTCCTGCAATTTCTGACGGGTAAAGAATATGCGGCTCTTTACAGTACCTAACGGAAGATTCAGCTTTTCTGCAATCTCACGGTACTTGAATCCTGAAACATGCATAGCAAACGGAACTCTGTATTCTTTCGGCAGAGCATTGACTACGCGATGCATTTCTTTTAAATCGTAAGCTCTTTCCGTACTTTCAAAACCTGAATCTTGTGGCAGGTTAAGGTGATAGAGGTTTTCAGTCTGATCGACAAATGTCTGATCGCGCACTATTTTGCGGTAATTATTAATAAAGATGTTCCGCATTATAGTATACATCCATCCTTTGAAATTTGTGTCGGGGGTATATTTGTCTTCGTTATCCAATGCTTTTAATGAGGTTTCCTGTAACAAATCGTTTGCTTCTTCACGATCGGTTGTCAGTTTATATGCAAAACGGAGTAATTCATCCTGTACTCCTATCAGATCTTTCCTGAAGCTTAAACTTTTCATATACGTTATTTTTAAATTGTGAGTATTCGTTATCATCATTTTGATGTTGCAAGTTTACGGGTTTTCAACAAATGTGGCAGGTGAAGAACAGACATTGTTTAGGGGAAAATCTATCCACTGATAGAATTTAGGTCATTTTTGATAGTATTCAGGTGGTTTTGAGACTGTCTTTATAGCGAAAATCCCATTTTGAAGTCACACCTGACTCAAAATGGGATAACACAAACAAAACAAACAATATTAGCGATTTTCACAAACAGCTGTCTTTTTCATCTTTAAAAATTCATAAGACTTAATTTAGAATCTGTTACTAAAACATTCTAATTATGGGAACAAAAGTATTATTTTCCGGCAAAAAGGAACGTAGAAATTAAGAATAGTTATAAATAATAGTTGTTTTATGTATAAAAAATTGTGCCTGACTATAAAGAATTGTATTTAATATTTGCTGCCAAAAGAGGCATAAATGCTTCATTTGACGATATTTTATAATATCAGTATTCCAAAGCGATGTAAATTCTCCTACTTCTTTTTTTCACTAAGAATTAATTTCTATATTTGGAGAATATACAACCAAATTCAGATTTACTATCTATGACTGATACCATCTCTTACCAATATGCAGCTCCTTCCGCACTGCAACGGTCAGCCGATCAGGACGAACTGTTTCTTGCCAAATACAGCGAAATAGAAAAGAAAGAAACACCCTGTTTCTTTTGGGGAAAGTTGACACAACCCTACATGACAGCACGCTGCCTCATCGCATTATCCAATGTTGTGCAGTCCAGTTTTAATCTGACACCGTCACAGCTTTCCATGCTGAAAGATCCGATTGTAACCGCAGGAAATGACCGCCTGCGTTTTGAAGGATTCTCTAATTGTGCAGGTGTATATGCCAGAGTCGACGTGCTTCCTGACGGACACGACGGAGAATTTCTGGAAAACGGGACAACAAACGTAGATTTTAATCCCGGAATGATTTCTGCCTTAGGAGGAATAGGCAGACAGGAGAATATGGTAATGTCGGTCGGTCCCAAAGAGGTGGGACTTTATCATAAAGGTGAGAAAGTGATAGAACGAAAAGTACCTCTTCCCGTGAAATGGATAAAAGGGCTGACTACGGTACAGATTTATCAATCCGTTGCGGAACAGCTCTACTCCTTCAATCGCATACAAACCTTACAACTCTTCCAGACTCTTCCGAAAAGTAGTGTGAAATGCGACTATTATTTAGTGATGCGCGGTCAAAAACCCGCCTTTTCACCGGTGAAAAGCATGAATGCCGTCTGCATTGGAGGACTTCATCGCTTACGTCTGCTCGAGCCCTTGCTTCCATTTGCCGATGAGCTGAAAGTCTTTGCGCATCCCACCATGCAATCTACCATTTGGCAACTTTATTTCGGTCCGGTACGCTTCAGCCTTTCTCTTTCCCGCGAATGTTGGAGAGGATTTTCCGGAGAAGGCGCCGCACTGGAATCTCTGCTCGAAGATGTCCCCGAAAGATGGATAGAAGCAATGGATAAATACAGTTATGCCAACCAACAGTTCAACCCCACTCTTTTTGCCATAGAGGAACATATTGACCTGGAGAAGGTAGATTCCCTCGCGGCACGGCTGGCAGCCATGGGGTTATTAGGATTCGATTTGGATGAAAACAGCTTCTTCTACCGTCGCCTGCCTTTCAAAACCGAACGTATTTTAAGTCTCAATCCTCGAATGATAGCTGCAGAAAAATTACTGGAAGAAGAAAAAGTAGAAATCATATCGAATGACGAGAAACGGACAGAAGCACGCGTGGCAGGAAGCGGAGGTGTCAGACATACGGTCATTCTCGACAGAGAAAGCGAGAAGGAGCGTTGCACTTGCACCTGGTTCAGCAGCAATCAAGGAGAACGGGGAGCTTGCAAACATATTCTGGCAGTAAAGAAACTAGTACAATGGAAGAACTAAAAAAAGAACTCGAGAAATTATCCAAGGCTTATGTGGATATTCCGGAGAATGAAGAGAAGATATTAATCCCTTTTGTCAAGAGATTACTGGAGTTACCAATGAAAGAAAGACGGAAGCTGCTGCCGGTTATCCGGGATTTACAATGGATAAAAAGTAAGTTTGCCGGTTTCAGTAGTGAGACAACCTGCAGTGCGGCACGGGCACATTTTCTATCCGCTGTTCAGTTTGTCTGCGCCAACAAACGAGAGATGGATATGGCATATCATGTAAAGTTTGATATGCTTTGCAAACTACTCCCACTTTACTGCCCCACCTGGCTGATGGATTTTATCAATGATGACAAAACTTGGTTTAATTTCAATCTCAATTACGAACAGCTGATGCAGCTCATGGATATGGGATACCTCAAAGAAATTGCTCCAAGCCGCATTGCACATGTACTCCCCTGGATTACCCGCATCAGAAATAAGGAACCTAAAGGAAACGATACTTTCAACAGTGAGTTATTACTCAAGCGGGACATCACCCTGAAAGAACATATCTGGACGATTTTCGAATACGAATCGTCCATCGGCTATCAAGATGATTGCGCCAAAGAGGCTTATAAAAAAGGAGTTACCGCACGGGATGAAAGTATCAGTGCCGCTCTCTACCGCTTTTCGCTGGACGGCCATCTGGATAGAGAACGCCTATTAAAAGCCACACTCGCCACCTTCCACCGGAGTTTCAAAAAAGATATGGCAGGATGGTTTGCCGGATTCTTCGAAACTCTGCAACCAACTACCGGAGAACTGTTATCCTTGCAAGAAGAGATGATGCAAATATTCACCTCTTCCTATACCAAACCGGTGAACGTGATGTTGCAACAGTTGAAAAATATTGCATCCGAAGAAGGATTCCGTTATCAGGAATTCATCGAACGTGCAACCACCCTTTTCTTCTCCAGCCCCAAAAACTCGCTGCTTACCATTTACGCCCTCTTTGAAAAGATCGTCGCACAACATCCCGAGATGAAAGAGCCCTGCTGCATCACTCTCTGCCAACTCTTCTTGAAGAAAGACGAAAGCCTTCAAAAGAAAGCCGCTAATTTTATATCAAAATATGGAGACGCCTCTTCATCCAATCTCCAGGAAACACTGCAATCTTATCAACCGGAGATGTTTCAAAGCGTGCATGCGATACTCTCTTCTTTCAAACCGCAGCCTACAGAAGAACCCCATGAGCCCGATGCAAGTGTGGGAGAAACGGTACACATCTGCAGGGAAGACAACCCTATTCCCTTCCCCGCCAACAAAGAAGATTTCCTGTTCCAGCTTAGTCGTTTGTTCGACATGGAGGAAAGTTGGGAGATAGAAACAACCATCGCCGCCATCATTGCTTTCCATCCCCAATTGGACAAAGAAGATCTCAACCGGATGGAACCTGTTTTCCAACGGGCTGCCACTATCGTTGCCAATAGCTGGGAGCCATACGAAGATCTTCTCGCTACCTTCCTACTGGAATATCAACGCTTATGGGCACAGAAAGATACCTCCAACACAGGATTTTTGAGAAATATGTTCACCCGACTGGAAGAAAGGCTGAAAGGAATAGATGAAAACAGAGGAGCTTATGACGAGCGCTCTTTCAAACGACTTGCCGACTGGAAACCCGGCTACAGCAACGCAACCTGTTTCACACCCATCAAACATTTATGGCTAAATGTGATCCGTAAAATAAAAGGAGGCAATGCCTTCCCCCTACTTTCTACTCCCACCCATACCCCGGCATACGTACAGGCTACCGAACTGGTACGCCGGCTTGCCGTATATCAGAAAGCAGAAACGAAACCCTGTCCATGGGATTTCCAGCTAGCTATTGCCCGATGTGCCATGGAAGACAAAGAAGAAGCCATCGCCACCGCCCGGCAACTGTTGCAAGATGAATACCTGCATCTCTCTCTGTTCCTGTTGGATGAAAACACGCTACCCGAACCGCCCTACAATCATCCGACTGCCTGGGTGGCCGCCGGACTGGTAAAAGCACCGGAGACGGAATTCGAAGCATTCAAATCTTTCGCCTGTAACACATTACCACACAACTATCTGACAGGAGACTACGAGTGGAAAGAAGTAAAACCCAAAGAGAAATCATACGAAACAGACAGGCGTCTGCTCCAACTCGAGTTCTACAAATGGCATACATATACTGAATGCAACAGCCACCAGTTATGGCAGGAACATCTGATTATCAACAGTAAATATAACATGGATGATTCCCGTTACATGGAACCTTTGTTATGCTGCTTTCCCAACCGCCCGGAACCATTAATAGCCCAAATTATCACTTGCTACATGACTTTCGGCACTCCGCAGGAAGACAGCAAACGCACCCTCGCCTGTGCCTTGCGCATGTTGTTGTCTTTCCACTGCCCGCTCAAAGAGATGAGTTTGCTCCTACTAAGTGGTTCGCTGCTTTTTGTAGACAAAACAGTCCGTTCCTATGCAGCCGAATTATGGGTAGAAGGAATATCCACAGGAAGAATAAACAATCACCGGGTAGGAGAAATCCTGGCCCGCCTCATCCAGATGGAACTTGCTCCGCTAAAACGCTTCACCACACAAGTGTACGAAAGCATGTACAAACGAAGTACTTTCCACAACCAGCAACTGGAAGCACTGCTCACAGAATTTATAGGCGGATTGCCAGACAAACCCGTTACCGGACTCAAACAACTGCTCGAACTTTATCTGGAGCTATTGACCATCAACCACAGTAAGGTTACAGACGAACAAATCCTGCAACGCCTACAAGAATGGGGCACAAACAGCAACCTGAAAAAAGTGACGACTTCACTCAACAACCTATAACAAATTCATGATTATGACCATAGAAGAACGCCTCAACGAGATAGTAGAAAAAGGACAAGGCGATGCCATCATCCCTTTTCTGCAAGGATTAACGCAGGAAGAACGAAAAACGCTTGTTCCCTGCCTTAACAAATTGGAAGAACACTACAATAAATTCGTGCAACTTAACGAGAACACATACGGTACACGCGGAACTCCCGAACAGCATCGTATCATCAATCTTACCGCTCTCGTCATCTATTCGCTAAAAGAATTCCGCAAACACGAATGGGGAATCTATACAGAACAGCTGAACGAATTGATTCCGTGGTATATTCCTTCCTGGATCGACAGTTTCTTCAAAGAGAGTGAAAGCAGGGAATTCGGCGGTTTCTATGGAATGAATTACGAAACTCTGATGGATTGGATAGAACAGAGAGTACTCACCCTAACACCCTCTCCACAAACCATCGCCGGTTATCTGGTGAACTACATGAACAATACCGATTTCCTGCAAAAGCGGGCAATCACACTCAAAGAACATATCTGGTATCTGTTCCAATACGATTGCGGACAAAACTGGACGGATAATCGTACAAGCGGACAGCCTTATTTCTCTTTCAGATACTTCGTAGAACACGGTCAACTAGATCGTATGCGTGTATTAAAAGAATCTCTGCTTGCCGTCAACCGGAATCTGAACAAAAACCTAAGTAGTTGGTTTGCAGGCATGTTTACCGCACTTAACCCCAGCACAGAAGAACAACTGACACTACAACCGGAAATATTTGCCGTTCTGTCCGCCCCTCACAGCCGTCCGGTAAATATCATACTCGGACTGCTGAAGAACTTATGCACTCACCCACAATTCCAGGTTGAAGAGTTTCTAAGTCAGACTTCCGTGCTTTTTGCTTCGGACGTGAAAGCGATTCACCAAAACACACTGGCAATACTCCATAAGCTGGCAAAAGAAAGAAAAGAACATCGCGACACTATCTGTTGTGCAGCCGCACAAGGACTGATGAGCCGGGAAGAATCCACCCAAAGTAAGATAGTCAAACTTATTCAGACGTATGGAGAGACGGCATCTACTACATTAAAAGAGATACTTTCCATATATACGGAAACCATGTTGGCTAATACTAAAAAGGAGCTGAAAGCGTATTTGGAGAATAATGAGCCGGAAGATTCCGCCTCTTTCACGTATGAGCCAATACTCCCTATCATCCGTGAAGACAACCGGATACAGGAAATCACTTCCACTGAAGACCTGATATTTCTAGCCAGCCAAGTGCTCGACGTGAACGAGATCTATCACTTCGACCTGTTACTCGAAGCCTTAGTGAAATGGGACCGGCAACAGGAAGCAAAACAAATCTCTCAATGGACCCCTATTCTCCAACGTGCCTACAAATTGCTGATGAGCGGAGGAAGTTCCCGAAATGGTATATTAGACCAGTTAATGGCCACCTTCCTCCTTGACTATGCCAAACTGCTGATTAAACGTTTCCCTGAAGAAGCCCAAGAGTTAAACAACTTACATCTGAAAATGGTACAAAAAGACGAACTTCAAAAAGGCAAATGGGGGTATCGTAATCTGCAAAAACTCACCATTCGTGAAAAGACGAACAAAAAAATAAAGTTCCCCGTTCATAAGCAACTGTTATGCCGGACATTAGACCTTCTGGAAAGCAAGGAGAAACCTTTGCCCCTATTGTCCACTCCCACTCATACACCGATGTTTATCGCTCCAGAAACCCTGATAGAAAGGTTAAAACAATATCAGCAGGCAAATGCCGAACCGGACGATATGGATATGCAAACAGCACTTTCACGAGTGGCACTGGAAAGTTCGTCGCAAGAGCTTCCTCTGCTCCTCCGAAGTTTGAAAGGAGAATACCGGCACCTGCTCACTTTTTTGCTGGGAGAAAAAGACGTACTTCCCCAAGCACCTTTCAATCATCCTTCCTGGTGGATGATGGCAGGATTAATGAAATCACCGGAAACAATCTATGCTGAATTTAAAGATTTCTCCTATAATAAAAGTCCACGTGAATTTCTGACCGGAAACTTTAAATGGAGAACCTATCAGTATACTGACTCGTACACGGATTATAACAAGAAAACGGTAGAATGGATTTGTTCAACTCTTACTTTCGATATTCCGGAAAGCGAGAACTCTCATGTCATCAATAAAGACAAATATAATGAAAGAGTCAGTTACTATTCATACGATCCGCATCCGTTACTGGTTGAAATGTACCCACAGATAGAACGTTTTGACGACATACAGAACGACTTGCCACGTTTGGCATGGTTAACTCCCAATATACCGGAGCCACTATTGGTATGGTGCATCCGCAGTGCCATATACGCCCCGACGTTAAATGAGGTAAGGGAAGCAGGTATCACCCAAGCTGCTATTGAAGCGCTTCATCAGTTAAGGCATACATGGCACGAAGTGTCTTACCTGCTGGAAGCCACTTGCATGCTGGTAGCCGATAAAACTTCCCGTTCCTATGCAGCCGAAATCTGGATAGAGCGTGTAGGTCAAGGCTCCATAGACAGTGGACGCATAGGCAGTATCTTAGGTTCGCATCAACATACCGGCTGGGGACCGCTGAAAAGACTCACTGACCTGATACAGCAACAAATGATAAACGTCAGTCCGCTGCATAACCGGGAATTGGAGAAACTAATCGTGGCAATGTTGACCGGACTTCCAGAAAAGCCTGTCAAAGACTTAAAGAAATTACTAGAAATATATGCAGAGCTGTTATCCATCAACCACAGCAAAGCCGAAGACGAACACGTTTTGCACCTGCTTGACGCATGGAAAGGAGTGGCCAATCTGAAGAAAGCAGTAGCTAATATCCAACGGTAAGAGAGGTAGCTTATTGGAGCTAAAGCCAAAAAGAAGTATCTTTGGCACACTAAATACAAAAGGTTGAATGATTATTCTAAAATATAGTTTAGCTATTTTCTGTTTACTGCTGACAGGATGCTCCTTCTTTTCCAGCCATAAGGAAAAGGAGAGCACTCCCCTCATGGAATACGAACAAACGACGGAGGATATACAACCATGCGAAGAATGTTCCATCATCTCACCACCGGAACGAAGCGAAATGGCTCTCTACATGGACTCATTAGGACTCGTCAACATAGCTGACCTGGATAGCAGTCTCGTTGTAAAACTGATGTATACACAGGCTGATAATTTCACAGGCGAAGTGCTTTACGACAACTTAACGGAAGCCTACCTGCATCCGGATGCGGCATACGCTCTGATAGAAGCACAAAAAGCCTTAAAGAAACTACACCCGTCTTATAGTCTTATCATTTACGATGCGGCACGTCCCATGTCGGTACAGAAAAAGATGTGGAACGTAGTGGAAGGAACGTCCAAATATAAATATGTCTCCAACCCCAACCGTGGAGGCGGGTTACACAACTACGGACTGGCAGTAGACATCAGCATCCAAGACTCTCTGGGACAACCCCTGCCGATGGGAACCAAAGTAGACCACTTAGGCATGGAAGCACACATCACAGACGAGATCGGATTGGTACATAATGGAAAAATGAGTGAAACAGAGCGTCAGAACCGGTTACTGCTACGAAAAGTGATGAAAGAGGCCGGATTCCGTGCATTACCCAGCGAATGGTGGCATTTCAATTTTTGCAGCCGGGACGTAGCCAAACAGAAGTATAAGTTAATACCATAACCGACACTCAACAACCCCATAATCAGAGCTCGACGATTCATTGTAATATCCTATAACACAATAACACCATGATGCAAATCTCTCCTGAAACCCAACTTTTTATTCGCGAACATTCATCGGACGATGTACGTGTGCTGGCTTTACAAGCTAAAAAGTACCCGGATATAGATATGCCAACTGCCATCACCCAAATTGCAGGAAGGAAGGTAGCAGCCGAAAAGATTCCCTCATGGTGGGAGATCGAAAAGATATGGTATCCGAAACATCTGTCGCTGGAACAATGCTCTTCAGAAATCACCGCCCGCTACAAAGCACGTCTTTTGCAGGGAGATTCTCTGACCGACCTCACCGGCGGATTCGGCATTGACTGCTCTTTTCTTGCCACCGGATTCAAATCCACCACTTACGTAGAACGTCAGGAGGAACTCTGCGAAATAGCAGCACATAACTTTCCCGTACTGAATCTAAACCATATAAACATAAAAAACGAAGATGGAGTAACCTACCTGCAAGCAATGTCCCCCGTAGACTGCCTTTTCCTCGACCCTGCGCGCCGCAATGAGCACGGCGGAAAAACGGTTGCCATCTCCGACTGCGAACCAAACGTAGCCGAACTGGAAGAGCTTTTACTTCAAAAGGCCAACCGGGTAATGATAAAACTCTCCCCCATGCTCGATCTTTCATTGGCACTGAAAGAACTGAAACAGACACAGGAAGTTCACATTCTGTCCGTCAACAACGAATGCAAGGAACTACTAATTCTACTCGGACAAACATCACCGGCAGAAATCTCCATTCATTGTGTGAACCTTTTCACAAAAGGAACTCAAAAAGAACAACACTTTGTATTCACCCGCGAACAGGAACAATGCAGCGAATGCACATATACGGATTCTTTAGAAACCTATCTTTACGAACCGAATGCCTCCCTTCTGAAAGCCGGTGCTTTCCGAAGCATTGCAGCAGCCTATCCTGTCCGCAAACTGCATCCCAATAGCCATCTTTATACTTCCGATACTTTCATTGAAAACTTCCCCGGAAGAATATTCCGTATTGTCAACCAGTGCAGTTTCAATAAAAAAGAAGTAAAGGAGAATCTGGCAGACCTGAAAAAAGCAAATGTAACTGTCCGTAACTTCCCCGCCACAGTAGCCGAACTCCGCAAACGAATCCATTTGGCTGAAGGAGGAGATACCTACTTATTTGCCAGTACATTAAATAATGGGCAAAAAGTTCTGATTCGCTGTGAGAAAGTCTGAACTATTTTCTATTTTTGCAAAAAAGAAACACAATCTAAACTAATCCAGATGAATCAAACACTCATAAAAGCCATTCTATTACTAATCGCATTCACCTTGTCCTGTCACACTCTACTTTTCTCACAGAGAGATTTTGAGCGACACGAGTTCTCTTTTCACGCGGGCTACGGTGTTATGTTCCATCACCCTCCTACACTCACGTTAAGTACCCATAGTTACCAACGTACACTCGCACAAGGCGTAAGCTGGGATGGACAATATAATTTCCGCCCTCTCAAACGTTTTGTCTTTGGAGGAATCTACTCCGGATTTTCTTCCAAAGGAAGTCATCCGGAAGGGAAGGACCATTTATGGGTTCATTTCATTGGTACTCAAATCGGAATGTGTAATGCCAACACCAAACATTGGCAAATCCGCGTAACAACTGGTCCCGGTGGAGTCATTCTACGGAACAACAGTGAGGTGTTCGGCAAAACACGGAAAGTGAAAGCCTTCACTATTGGTCTCCTGACCAATGCCAATCTTACCTATAAACTGAATCCCAATCTGGGAGTCAGTCTAGGAGTACAATATATGTATAGCGAACTGCTTAGAATGAGAACCCACTATCACGGAGAAAGGGTTATTGTAAAACTCGATGGCAATGATGATACCAACCTCACACGAATAAATTTCACTACGGGATTATCCTATTACTTCTAACATTCACTAAAAAAAGCACTATGAAGAAATATATACTCATTCTTTTTTCCATCATCAGCTTTTGGAGCTGTACGGAAGATGAATCGATTGACATCACAGTTTTACCTTCTGCCACCACTACAGGTGCCAACACCTTTGGCTGTCTGATGGACGGATGGATTTATGTGGGAGGACGATACCTGAATTGGGGGCACTCGTATGTCTGGACGTATGATTCATTCCACTACTATCCGGAGGAGGACAAACTATCCGTCAATGTTTCCGTCAAACCTGACATCAACATACACTTCATCATTTTATCTCCCCAGGAAGGCAAAGAAGCAACTCTCACCGATATACGGTTCAGAGGAGAAGAACTGGAAGACGGAACAGCTTTTATAAGCCATTTCGACCCAGAATTGAATATTATCAGTGCAACCTTCGGCAACGGCAAACGTCTGACTAACGGACGTTTTGATATCCATTATACAACACAACAGCAATAATAACGGCGGTGACAGTAATAACTATTCAGATTTACTTTCTTCTCCCGCCTTATTGGAAGGATTGTTACTTTTCTGATACTCTTTGGGAGTGGTTGTCTCATTTCCATCCCGTACAGCCATATAGTGCGGCGACATAATTTCAATGCCGGCTTCATTAAATTTATCCTGAATATTCTGATGCAAATCCGAATAAATCTGTGCCATTTTATCTGCCTGTTTGATATAAGCATTAATTTGATAGACCGGATACCAGTCGCTCAAAGAAGTCTCTAACACAAACGGACGCGGATCATCCACCACTCCGGGAGTATTCAACGCAGCATCAATCAGTATCTGATTAACCTGTCGCCAGGGAATATCATAACCGATAGATACTTCCGAGTGAATAATCAGTCCATATTCACGTGCCGAAGTACTGTAGTTTACCGTATGAGACGACATGATAAATGAATTGGGAACAGTCACAACCTCATTTTTAGGAGTCCGAATACGTGTCACTAGAGGAGTCTTTTCGATGATATCTCCGGTGGTATCATTCAATTTAATCCGGTCACCCATCTTAAACGGACGCATATAAGTGATAACCAATCCAGCGATGATATTACCAATAACCGTACTTGATCCGAGCGAAACAATCAATCCGACAAATACCGAAATACCTTGGAACACTCCGGAATCGGAACCCGGGAGATAAGGATAAATCATCGCAATCATAAATGCATAGAGCAGGAAACGAGCGATATGGAAAGTCGGCATCGCCCAGTCCGGGTAGAAGCCGTTGATTTTGAGCCGTCCTGCTTCCACCTCACGTGCCAGATACAAGACGAGACGTACCAAGTATTTCACGGCATACCAGATAACGATGATAGTAAACAATTTGGGCACATAGTCGATAATACCCACAAAGATACCGCGAATCGGATTCCATATATATCCTAACAGTTGGTATGCCAGTCCTTCCGTCTGGGGGAAGATGATGAAAATCAACGGTACGGTAAACAGTAGTTGCAATCCCATCAATATATACCGCCCGATACTGGACAGGAATACCAACAGGTTCGCCTGTTTCTGCGCATCCAGCAATTCATACCCCTGGATGGATACCGGTTTTATCTTCGTATCTTTCAGGCGCAGGATACGCGCTTTCAGTTTACGGAACAACCAATTGGTCAAGCGGAACAGGAAATACTGTCCCACAATTACCAACACAAAATAGAGCACACGCTTTGCCATCCGCCAAAGTCCGTGCTCCGCTTTCATCTCATGCAGTTTGGTAATGACGTTCTGCTGTCTTTCCTTAGCTAACGAATCACGGGAAACTCCTTCCCACAAAGCATCCTGATCGGTAAGAGAAAGCAGGACTTTGCTGCCGTACATCAAATCGGAAACAATGTCCGAATGGTCGATAGACACAGAATCGGGTTGTAGATTAAAGCGTCTTCCTATCTCTTCAATCGCTGCACCGGTCATTTGGGCACGTTGCTGAGGAGTATATCCGCCTCGTTTGGTGAAAAGGTAGAATAAGGTATCATCGTCCGCCACTACCGGTATTCCCTTAGTGAACTGACGCAGAGAGTCGATACGCTGTCGCTGCTGTACATACTTGACGGAGTCGGCAGTAGCCATCTGGAGCTTCATCTGCTCCATTTCCATCCGCATATTCGCTTCATTGAGCCGGGCTTCTTCCAACGATTTCCGCATATCCGCCAGATGGATAGAGTCCGAATCCCGTTTCAAAGGAACATGTCCGTTCGTTATTGTATCTCCGGCAAATATCTTCTTAACCGCCTGTTCCAACTGTGCCTGCGCCCCGATTGCCAGAAAAGAAAGGAACAACACCAGTAACGACCGTTTTATTTTATTTATTTCCATACCTTATATCCCTTGATTATAATTAAGGTTAATCTAACTTTTCATAAAAAACAGAGCAAACATACGGATTGTTTTTGACATTACCATTTCCAAATTGATTATCTTTGCCACTAAAAGAGAAAAAGCATGAATATATTATTACTTATCGGGGGATTAATCCTCATTCTTCTAGGAGCTAACGGATTAACAGACGGTGCCGCCTCGGTAGCCAAGCGTTTCCGCATCCCTCCCATCGTGATCGGACTTACCATCGTTGCATTCGGTACTTCTGCCCCGGAACTGACGGTCAGTGTATCTTCTGCTCTCAAAGGAAGCGCGGATATTGCCATAGGCAACGTGGTGGGAAGTAACATTTTCAATACATTGATGATTGTAGGCTGCACGGCATTATTCGCCCCGATTGTCATCACCCGCAATACACTTAGAAAAGAGATTCCGCTCTGCATACTTTCTTCTATTGTCTTGCTGATTTGTGCCAATGATGTATTTTTGGATAAAGCTCCGGAGAATATCCTGAACAGGGTAGACGGCTTGTTGTTGCTTTGCTTCTTTCTCATTTTCATGGGCTACACTTTTGCCATCGCTTCCAAGCCGGTTACAATGGAACAACAAGCAGAACATCCGGTCATAGAAGAGGAAACAGAAATCAAATCACTGCCTTGGTGGCAATCCATTCTTTATATCATCGGAGGCTTGGCCGCCCTTATTTATGGAGGGCAGTTGTTTGTCGACGGTGCCACGGGCATCGCCCGCAACCTGGGTGTCAGCGAATCGATTATCGGACTGACACTGGTTGCAGGAGGGACTTCTCTTCCGGAACTGGCTACGTCTATCGTTGCCGCATTAAAGAAAAATCCGGAAATTGCCATTGGAAATGTGATTGGTAGTAACCTCTTCAATATATTCTTTGTACTGGGATGCAGCGCGAGCATCACTCCTCTCCATCTTAGTGGAATCACCAATTTTGACCTGTTTACATTAGTAGGTTCCGGTATTCTGCTTTGGTTATTCGGACTGTTTTTTGCCAAGAGAACAATTACAAGAATCGAAGGAGCGATTATGATACTTTGTTATGTGGCGTACACGGTAGTATTAATTTATAATACCTAAATAATATAACAAAACACCTGATATTCAGCTTCATTCCAAGTAAAATTTCCTTCTTCAAACATAGAAACTGGTACAATACGAATGTTTAATGATTTCTTCCCCTTAGTATACCTGACTGGAATTTCAAAATCATCTTCCAGCCAACGTTTATAAGGGTTACTATCAGCTACATACCATAAACGTTCTGTAACTTCTTCGCCATCAACAAAAACACGGGCTGCTTGTCGAGCATCGTTTTGATCGCTCAACCTACGCAAACGCACTCCTTCATTTTGAGAAGATATGTTCACTCTAAAATTACTAAAATTTTCAAACCGGACAATTTCTCCTACATATAAAATACTATCCTCATTTCCTTCAAAGAAACTTTCCAATTTTGTTCTTCGTACATTACCCATAGCTTTATAAGAGTGTTGCTTAATGGAATGCGAAGAACTTAAATCCAAGCTATCAGTCTTCACCAGTACATTTTTATCTTGACCATAATAAAATATAGTACCCGAATGTTCCAAATACTGATTATTATATTCTCCCGACTCTATACCAAACTTCAACTCTGAATAGAAAGGATAACTGTCGCCTATACAAAAACGAGTCATTGACCATGGGTTATCCGAAAGACCGTCATACCCTCCCATTGGATGCACTTCGGGCGGAGTCGGAAATCCCCAGCCATAACAAACATAACTTTCAGAACCGTCGCTCTCAACTTGTGGAGTCCGTTTGCCATCAATATATATACGAACATCCCCTTCACAAGAAATAATATGTGAGCGTTCGGCGTGACATGTAATATGGGCAGCAACCATCTTCCCTCTTCCTTGAATAGCAGCTATCGGACTATCTGTTCCTGCCACATATTTTCTCGTATAATATGGTGTATTACGAAAATACCCGGTATTAAATGTAGGATAAACCGACCGGGAAACTGCTATTTCAGAAAATCCCAAAGAAACAGGAACACCACTACGATTTTCAATTATTATCTTCGCATGCTTCCAATATGGCATTGGAAAATAATTATAAAACCAACCGTCTGTGTTATATCCTGACAGCAGATAGTTGGTATCGTGAAAGCCCAAAGAATTACCTCCCAAACACGCCAAAGGACAAGAAATATCGGGTTGTTGATGAACATCCCAAAACATATGAATCCATACATTCTGCAAGTGCTGCTCATTAATCTCCGGAAGATAAAATTTTAAAGAACCAATAGCTCCCTCTCCTTTTTCATCCAATAAAGTAATGGACTCGCCAGCATTGATCTTTTGTTCCGACTTACGATGATATGCCAATTGATCTTTACACAAAAGATTGCTTCCTTGTTTCTTCCATAATTGTATCAAAGTATCATAATTCTCCTTCCCGGTAAAGGTCTTGATACCATTGTCCGCATAAGTGTGGTATACAACATGTCCCCAACCTCCTTCACCTTTGGTTCTTTCATAACCTTCCAGTTTCACATCGGTAGTTACACGGCATCCCTTGTTAAACGGCATTGGAACAAAACTCCGTGCAACACGTATGGGCCCTCTTCCGTTATCAAACGGACCAATATAACTTTCAGCCAAAGGTTTTATAAAAGGTTCTTTTTCTCCGAATTCAGATAAACGCAAGCTAAAACGAGGTGTTTCTTCTCCATCAAAATAAAAACGGAAGAGCGGATCACTTGAACTCATATAGCGATGTTGTACAAGGTTATAAATGCATCCCGGACCATCAACATCAAATATTACCCACTCTCCACGTTGGTCCTGATAAAGACTCCAATCCCAGTCGGCATTCTTTCCTCTTTTATCAATGCTGCCTTCATAATGGACCGAAATTCCACGATCTAACAAGGGCAAAGATGCAATATCAACCATTCGTGATATACCATAAGATATACTATCGGTTTGCCAACCCAACTGTGATACAGAGACTATCGGACCAATTGCCGACAATGACACAACCCCGAAAACTACCAAACAAACTAAAAAAATACTTTTTTTCATAAGGTGATAAATATAAAATAAAACATTAATCTATCTATAAAATTTAATTCATAAAAGTACGGCAACTTATATAAGCATACAACCACTTTATTATCAAATCAATATACTATTTCGACCTTCAAACCATCTGTTATCATATTTATTTCCCGGCTTAATCCCTTTTTGTATATATATAATAATAAGGTAATATACTCTTGTTTGAAATAAATAGTAAGAAAAGTATCAGTATATGATAACAAAGCACTTTTTTACATATTTTTTTTGTGCTTACTTTGCAACGTCCATCTTATATGTTATACCTAATTTATTATGAAAATGAAGAAAGTCATTTTGTTTATCACCTTATTCTCCATGATATCATTATTCAGTTACAGTAAAAATCCTGTAAAACAATGGGGACAACTACAAGTGAAAGGCAATCAATTATGCGATCAAACCGGAGACCCTATTGTTTTAAGAGGGGTTAGTTATGGCTGGCACAATCTATGGCCTAGATTTTACAATAAGCAATCTGTAAAATGGTTGAAAAAAGATTGGAAATGCACCGTTTTACGTGCAGCAATGGGGACAGTTATTGAAGACAATTACATTGAAAATCCCGAATTTGCATTAAAATGCATGAATAAAGTGATTAAAGCAGCGATAAAAAATGACCTCTATATAATAATCGACTGGCATACTTATTATCCGCAAAAAGAAGAAGCGAAAGCATTTTTCTCGATGATGGCACAGAAATACGGAAAATATCCTCATATTATTTATGAAATATATAACGAACCCATGGAAGACAGTTGGGAAAGCGTGAAAGAATATGCAACTGATATTATCTCTGAAATACGCAAATATGATCCTGATAATATTATTCTTGTAGGCAGTCCACACTGGGATCAAGATTTACACCTGGTAGCAGAAAGTCCTTTAAAAGGATTCAATAATATAATGTATACCCTCCATTTCTATGCCGCCACTCATAAACAAGAGTTACGGGATAGAGCTGAAGCGGCATGGGAAAAAGGAATTCCCATTTTTGTTTCAGAATGTGCAGGAATGGAGTGTACTGGCGATGGGCCATTAGATATACCGGAATGGACCCGTTGGGTAGAATGGATGGAAAGTAAAAAGATCAGCTGGGTTAACTGGTCCATTTCAGACAAGAACGAAACTTGCTCTATGATTCTCCCGCGAGCAAGCAAAAACGGAGGATGGGATGAGTCTTTAATAAAACCAGCAGGACGCCAAAGTCGTAAGTTTATCCGACAATACAACTCACATATTTATAAAAATAAAGAATGATAAAATAATATCAGTTTTAGGCAAATAATGTCAATTATTTACTTTCCTTATTTACTAGCTTTGCATCAACAATAAACCTACGAAATTTTATAATAAAGTTAATTTTAAATTTGAGAAAAATGAAAAAGAATCTCTTTTCTTTTCCCCGCTCAAAAGTGCGGATGTTAAAAGGATCAAAAGGAGTCTGGCTCTTCTTGATTATGTTCTGGATGATAAATACAGCTGCCTCAGCAGCAGGTATTGAGATTAAAGGTACTGTAACAGACAGCAAAGGTGAACCTCTTCCGGGAGTTAATATTGTTGAGTTAGGAGTTAAAAAGAATAATGGTACCATCACTGATTTAAATGGTAAATATACTATAACAGTAGAAAGCCAAAAATCTGTTCTTCAGTACACTTTTATCGGTTATAAAACAACAGAAGTCACTGTAGGAAACCGTAAAACAATCAATGTTTCACTCAAAGATGATACTCAATCTCTGGATGAAGTAGTAGTTATCGGCTATGGTACAATGAGGAAAAAAGATTTATCCGGAGCTGTTTCTTCTATTAAAAGTGATGACTTGATGCTTGGTAATCCTACCAGTATTTCCCAAGCTTTACAAGGCAAATTAGCCGGTGTACAAGTAAACCAGAGTGACGGTGCTCCCGGTTCAGGCGTAAGTATCACCATCCGTGGTGCCAACTCATTTTCTACAAATTCACAACCACTTTACATTGTCGACGGCATTCCGTTTGAAGTAGGAGACACTCCAAGTAGTAAAGCAAATGAAGGCAATAACTCAACAACCAATCCTCTTTCATTAATCAATCCTAATGACATCGAATCAATCGATATTTTGAAGGATGCTTCTGCAACAGCCATTTACGGTTCTCGCGGAGCTAATGGTGTCGTATTAATTACCACTAAAAGAGGTCGTGCCGGAGATGCCAAAGTTGAGTTCTCGGCCAACTTCGGACTTTCCAAAATAGCCAAAATGGTCAAAATGCTGGATGCTTACACTTATGCTAATTATGTAAATGAAGGTGTAATCAACGGAGCTGCTTATGACAATCTTCCCTATTCATACCTGCCTTATCGTGGAAAATGGAACTACCGTCGCGACGAAAACGATAAAATCGTTCCTAACTCCGGTAAATACTATGCTTCACCAGAAGATTATCTCAATCCGGGTTATCGTGAAGACGAATATGGCAATAAAGAATGGGTAGAAGGCACCAACTGGATGGACGAGATCTTACAAGATGCATTAACACAGGAATACAATCTTAGTGTATCAGGAGGAAATGAAAAGAGCAACTATGCATTTTCAGGCAACTATACAGACCAGAGTGGTATCATCAAGAATTCAGGTTATGAACGTTTTGCTGTTCGTGCCAACATTGGAAGCCATGTGAAACCCTGGTTAAATACGGGACTAAATATCAACTTTACCCGTTCGTTAACTAAGTTTGCCAAGTCAAATTCCTATGATTATAGTATCATCCGCTCTGCTATGCTTTATTTACCAACATTATATGTAGGGGACAAGACAGAAGATGATTCTTATGCATGGTTATCAGCCAATCCACGTACATACGTTAATACAGCTAAAGATGAACTGAAATCAATTAATGTATTTACTTCTGCATTTGCCGAAATTACAATCCTTGATTGTTTGAAATTCCGTCAGAATCTAGGTATCAGTTATTCAGTAAACGATCGTGCAAGTTACTACAATCGTGAAACAGGAGAAGGTAAAGCTTCCAACGGACGAGCTGGTAAAAGCGACAATTTCTGGCAGAACTTAACAGCAGAATCATTGGTTACTTTCGATAAGACATTCAACAAACTACATCATCTCAATGTAGTAGCCGGTTTCACTTACGAAAAATCAGACTGGGGTGGCAAAACAATGAATGCGTCCAACTTCCCGACTGACATCACACAGGACTTCGATATGAGCCAGGCGTTAAATATTGAGACACCAGCCAGCTATCGAGGACAAGCAGTTCTAGTCTCCTTATTAGGACGCGCCAACTATACACTCAAGGATCGCTATATTTTCACAGCATCGTTCCGTCGTGATGGTTCAAGCCGTTTCGCTCCCGGAAATAAATTCGCGAACTTCGCTTCAGGAGCAGTAGCATGGACTATATCTGAAGAAGAATTCATCAAAAACCTAAATATATTCAGTAACTTAAAGTTGCGATTCAGCTACGGTCAAACCGGTAATCAAGCGATCAGCAGTTACCAGACCATCGCTTCACTTGCACCATCCAATTACCCTCTCGACGGAACATTGAGCAGTGGATTTGCAGGACAAACTTACAAAGGTCCTTTGAATGACAAACTCAAATGGGAAACAACCGACCAATATAATGTCGGACTCGACATGGGATTCTGGAATAACAGGATTAGTTTATCCGCTAACTATTATTATAAAAAAACTAATGACCTGCTACAAAATGTATCTATACCGAATAGTACCGGTTATACTACCATGTGGACGAATTTCGGTCATGTAAAAAACAAAGGACTTGAGCTAACCGGTAAAATCATTGCATTAGATAAAAAAGACTGGACCTTAGACTTCGACGGTAACATCTCTTTTAATAAAAATGAAATCGGAGGTTTAACGGCCGATCAATATGCTAACCAATTATGGTATAGTGCCAAAGAAGTCTTTCTGCAAAGAAATGGATTACCTATCGGAACACTCTTCGGCTATATAGAAGACGGCTTCTATGATAATATAGCAGAAGTCCGTGCAGATCCAATATATGCCAAAGCATCTGATGATGAGGCTCGCAGAATGATCGGTGAAATCAAATACCTGGACAAAAACAATGACGGAAAAATAACGTCAGAAGACCGAGCTATCATCGGTGATACTAATCCAGACTTTATTTACGGGCTGAACGCCAATTTACGATGGAAAAATCTGACTCTGGGATTGTTCTTCCAAGGTACTCATGGTAATGATATTTTTAATGGTAACTTGACAAATATCGGAATGAGCAGTATTGCAAACATCACTCAAGATGCTTATGATTCCCGCTGGACACCAGAGAATGCAGCTAACGCCAAATGGCCTCGCGTCACTACTGCAATGACCCGTGACATGAAACTCTCCGACCGTTATGTAGAAGATGGTTCTTACTTCAGACTAAAAACGATCAACTTAAACTACAATTTCGGTTCAGTCATAAAAGGAATTAGCAACTTGTCTGTTTTCGGTACAGTAACAAACGTATTCACGATTACAGGTTATAGTTGGTTTGATCCGGATGTAAACGCCTTTGGTTCTGACGCTTCCAGAAGAGGAGTTGATATTTTCTCATATCCAAGCAGCAGAACATATTCAATAGGTTTTAAATTAACGTTATAATCTCAAGAAATAATGAAAAAGAAAAATATATTCATATATCTGATGGCATCCAGCCTCCTATTATCCGGAGCAGTAATGACATCATGCGAAAGTATGATCGAAGAAAAGCCTTTCGACTTCATTGTCCCTGAAGATGTTGAGGATTCTGATAACGGTGCCGACATGTGGGTAACAGGAGTATATAACACATTACACGAAGCCATGTTCAGATACGGTAGTTTCCCACGTCCGCTGGATTATGACTGTGACTATATTTCCGGTGCAGTATGGCAGTTCAGCCAATTTGGAAGTGGTAACTTCCAGGGAGGTGACGGACAAGCCGATGTACTTTGGACCGGAATGTACTCTTTGATTAACCGAGCAAATATAGCGGTTTCTGAAATCAACAAGATGCAAAATGTATCAGAAGTATTTAAAAAGAATGCATTAGGAGAATGCTATTTTCTTAAAGCATGGGCATATTTCTATCTGGTACGTGCTTATGGAGCTATCCCTATTTATTCCGTCAGTGTAAACGAATCCGGGCAATATACTAATAATCCGCGCATTCCAATTGCACAAGTATACACGGAAACAATCATACCTTTGCTTAAAGACGCCAAAGATATGATTTATAAAAATTCGGACAATGGATTTAAACCCGGAAGAGTCTGTGCTGCAACTGCGGCAGGTTTGTTAGCCAAAGTATATGCGACTATCGGCTCTGCGTCCATGGCTACCGGAGAACAAATAACAGTAAAAACCGGCGCACCGTTTGTCATGCAGAATGTAAACGGCACTATGACCAAAGTATATACAGAACCTGTTCCGACAACATTCTCCAAAGATCAAGTTGCCGGTTACGAAAGCTTTTCCTCTCAAGAATATTATAGACTGGCCTACGAAATTGCAGGAGATATAATAGGAGGAGAATATGGAATACACAAACTTGAGGACTATGATTTGGTTTGGTCTCCTTCCGGCAAGACTTGTAGCGAACATTTATTCAGCTTACAAACTAAGTCCGGTGATGAATTATACGGTACATTATTCAGCTCGCACTACTGTGGCAGACTCAATGCAGCAGGAAATATAGACAATAGCTTAACGGTAGGATGTAGAAAACACTGGTATCTATTATTTGAAGAAAAAGACTACCGCGTGGACAAGGGAGTGTTGCATTGTTGGATACGTCAGAACTCTGATACAAGTTGGGGGGGTGGTTCATACTATCCGAACTTTGGGAAATGGCAACGTATGGTTGAAGCCAAAGAACCTCCGTTCGATAATCCTAAAGTAACCTCCGGATGGAGATGTGATGAAGGAGGATCAGAACAGTTCTTCGCTTTCACGACCAAATATTCACAACAAATAGCCGATCAGACTCAACCTCGTACAGATGCCAATTACCCATTTTTACGTTATGCTGATATTGTTCTAATTTTTGCAGAAGCAGCTAATGAATTAAATGGCCCGACAAAAGAATCGGTAGATGCTTTAAATGATGTTCGCACCCGTAGTAATGCAACAGGCAAAGAACTGGCAAACTTTACAGATAAAACCAGCCTGCGTTCTGCAATCCTTGAAGAACGTGCAATGGAATTAGCCTTGGAAGGCGATCGTCGTTGGGATTTAATACGTTGGGGAATTTATTTGCAGGCAATGAATGCTCTAGGCGGAATGGATGAAGCTAACAACGTAAAACAACGTTCCAGCAAACATCTGCTATTCCCGATTCCGACTCTTGAAATCCTGACAAACCAAGGAATTAATGAGAATAATCCTGGCTGGGATTAATCACTTATAACCATGTAAAAAACAGATTATGAAGAAAATAAAATATTTTGCAATAATCGCAGCATCCATATTTACTTTAACATCCTGTACGGATATTGTTGAAGTCGACGATCTGAAAGCCAAAGAAAACAAACCGTCAACAGGTGCTCCGACTGTAGACAAAGTCGTTTTGGCAACAGATGCTGAATTTCCCATTGAGGGAGCAAATTTCGAACAAGTAGTACGAATCGAGGGAACAAACCTTGGAGATATCACTTCCCTAAAATTCAATGATATCGAGGTGGACAGTAAGGAGATATATTCGACATACGATATGCTTCTCGCACCTATTCCCCGTGCACTTCCTAAAGAAGTGACAAACACAATTTATATTACAACCAAACACGGAGAACTAAGTATTCCTTTTGTCGTTTCCATCCCTGATTTAACAATCAATGGACTCAAAAATGAATTTACCCAGCCGGGAGATACGACGGTTATTACAGGTGATAATTTTGACCTCTACGGTATTACAATTGAGGAAGCAATTGTTAATCTAGGCAATTTACCAGTAAATGTAATCGATGCTACTCGTACAGAGCTGACAATAGAAATTCCTGCAAATGCCGCTCCGAAATCTACTCTTACTATAAAAGGGGCAAACATGGATGAAGCATACAAGCTCACATACATGGATCCGGGAGTATCTCAACTTTTCGATTTCAATAATTGGCCGGGAAGCGGTGCCTTTACACATTCCAGCCAATTCCCTGATGCCCCGAAAGATTTCTTATGTGACGGCACATTAGAAGGACAACCGGAACCATTAGTAGAAGGAGGAAAATATATTCGCTTCAATAATTCCGTGAAAGCTTGGGGATGGATGGTTATGTGGGCCGGATATATTACTGTACCGGCAGAAGTAGCCGCAGACCCTTCATCTTACGATTTAAGATTTGAAATCTGTACTGGAGCTAAATTTCCGATATCAGCCCAGGCGCGTATCATTTTAGGAGATTATGGATGGTATCCTTCCAAAGGAGGAATTCCTGTTAATACTTATGGTGGATGGCAAACTGTACGGATCAGTGCCGATACAGAAGCATTGTTGCCTAATCCTATCGATCCTAGTACCAACACAGCTTTCAAAATCATATTTTCTCCCGAATCTGCTCAAGATTTTGATTTAAGTATGTGTAATTTCAGGTTTGTTCATAAGTAAAAATAAAAAGGGAACGCTCGTACTAAAGCGTTCCCTCATAAACAAAAACAATTCGATTTATGCTAAAAGACTTATTTTCATTATTAACGATTATAGCACTTCTATTTTCATCTTGTTCCAAATCAGACGAAGAAGAAAATGGTGATGAACCTCAACCAACCAAACAAACAGCTTATTTCGGAGTTAACCTGTCAGGAGCTGAATTTGGGAATGTATATCCGGGGGTAGATGGTACTCACTATGGTTATCCCACAGAAAAAGACTTGGATTACTTTAAAGCCAAAGGTCTTTATCTGGTACGTTTTCCATTTCGTTGGGAACGCATACAACCCACAATGAATGGAGAATTAAATGCAACAGAACTGGCAAAAATGAAGAAATTCGTCAAAGCTGCCGAAGATAGAAACATACAGATACTATTGGATATGCATAACTTTGGAAGATATTGTGTATATTGCGACGGGCAAAGTTCACAAAATAATCAATATGCAATCATTGGTAATGCACGATGCACTGTTGACAATTTCTGTGACGTATGGAAAAAACTGGCAAAGGAGTTTAAAGACTATAAAAATATCTGGGGTTACGACATTATGAATGAACCCTACGAAATGCTGGCATCGACACCGTGGGTTAACATAGCCCAAGCTTGCATTAATGCCATCCGCACTATAGATACTAAAACAACCATCATAGTTAGCGGAGACGAATTCAGTTCTGCCAGACGATGGAAAGAATGCAGTGACAATCTGAAAACTCTTACAGATCCAAGTAATAACCTGATATTCCAGGCACATATATATTTCGATTCGGATTCTTCCGGAAACTATAATAAAGGATATGATGAAGATGGTGCAACCGTTCAAACAGGGGTGGCTCGTTTGAAACCTTTTGTTGACTGGCTGAAAGAGAATAATAAACGTGGATTCGTCGGTGAATATGGAATACCTGATACTGACGGTCGTTGGCTGGATATTCTTGATGCAGCACTTAAATATCTACAAGAAAATGGAATAAACGGAACTTATTGGTCTGCCGGTCCACGATGGGGTGACTATCCCTTATCTGTCCAACCGACCAATAATTACACACAGGATCGTCCGCAATTAAGCACGCTCCTGAAATATAAAAGTACACAACAATAATCAGAATAAATACTGTCCATGAGAACTCGAATCATCACCATTATCACTTTACTGCTATCTACTCCAATGATTATTGCACAAAAATCAATGGATGAGATAGACAGGGAAAGCTTTGCAGCAAAGCTATCTCCAATAGAAGTAAAAGGTATACAGATGACTGAAGCAGGAAATATTCCTCTTGTCAGGGATACTCCTGCGAAAATCTCTTTGGACGGAACCTGGCAACTGGCAGAAGGAGGAAGTGAAAAAGAACGTTTACATACCATCTGGACAGATCAAATACCCGCCCGTGTGCCTGGTAGTATTCACACCGCATTAGTAGAAAATGAAATCATACCTGATCCATACATCGGACAGAATGACTCTATTGCAGAAAAACAATCTTACAAAACATGGTGGATGAAGCGGGAGTTCGAACTAGACTCCCCCTCATCGCACTGTATATTATCTTTTGGCGGAATCGCTAACAAATGTACAATATGGCTCAATGGAAAACTTTTGGGAACACACGAAGGTATGTTCGGAGGCCCCGATTTTTCAATAGGTAAATATTTAAAGAATAAAAATACTCTCATAGTAAAACTAGAAGCCATTCCCCAAATGTTTCTGGGAAACTGGCCTCCCAACGCAAATGAAAGTTGGAAATATACTGTTGTATTCAATTGCGTTTATGGATGGCATTATGCACAAATCCCATCATTAGGAATCTGGCGTAGCGTTCAATTAAAAGAACAAGCCGCAGTAGAAATAGAATCGCCATTCATCGCCACTCGTTCGCTCGATGGTCAAATGCGCTTAACTCTCGATTTGCATAAAGAATCATCTCCATTAAAAGGAGTATTATATGCAGAAGTATCTCCTAAAAACTTTAAAGGAGTAAAACAATATTATCATTTCGACATAAATAGTCAGAAGAAACAGGAAACTCTATCTTTAGACCTTCAAATCAAAGATCCGCATCTTTGGTGGCCCAATGACAGAGGAGAACAAGCACTATACGACCTCAATCTATTCTTCATTCCACAAAAAGGAAAGACCGCCCATGCAAAAACGTCGTTCGGTATACGGACTATTGAGATGAGACCATTAATTGATGGTGCTAAAGAAGATTATTATAACTGGACATTTGTCATCAATGACAAGCCGATGTTTATAAAAGGAACAGGCTGGTGCACTATGGATGCATTAATGGACTTCTCAAGAAATAAATATGAACATTTACTCCAAATAGCCCAAAGCCAGCACATACAAATGCTAAGAGCTTGGGGAGGGGGAATGCCCGAAACTGATGATTTTTACGAATTATGCGACAAATATGGTATTTTAGTCATGCAAGAATGGCCAACGGCCTGGAATAGCCATAACACGCAACCGTACGCTATGCTGCAAGAAACAGTGGAAAGAAATACCAAACGATTAAGAAATCACCCTTCTCTTATCATGTGGGGAGCAGGAAATGAATCGGATAAACCATTCGGACCTGCAATTGATATGATGGGACGACTAAGCATTGAACTTGACGGAACACGTCCCTTCCATCGCGGGGAGGCCTGGGGAGGTAGTCAGCACAATTACAACTGCTGGTGGGACGATGCCCATCTTAATCATAACTTAAATATGACCGCTCCTTTTTGGGGAGAATTTGGGATAGCATCATTACCTCACATCGAGACAGTGCGTAGATATTTGGATGAGGAAAAAGAAGTGTGGCCTCCCCAAAGGAGCGGTAATTTCACACACCACACTCCTATCTTCGGAACAATGAGAGAAATGGAAAAGCTCGTTCAATATTCCGGTTATTTTATGTCGAAGGATTCGCTGGCTTCTTTCATACTCGGATCACAGTTAGCACAAGTAGTAGGAGTGCGCCATACATTAGAACGGGCACGCACATTATGGCCTCATACTACCGGAGCACTTTATTATAAGATGAACGATAACTATCCCGGCGTATCATGGTCATGTGTAGATTATTATGGTATCATCAAACCTGTCCACTATTTTGTGCAAAAGTCTTTTGCTCCGCTAGCGGCAGTCATGCTATTTGACCGCAGCAATCTTTCCAGTCAAGAAGTCAGTCTTCCTGTCTATCTACTCGACGATTGCCAAATATTGGAGAAAGAGCCTTATCAGGTCAAAGTGTCTATATACAATGCACTACTAGACACTGTTGCCACCCATACTTTTAACGGCACTGGCGATGAGAATGTTGTCAAAAAATTAGGAGAAATAAGTCTGAATAGAGAACAAACCAAATCGACCATGTTATTCTTTGTCCTGGACATAATCAAAGACAACAAGAATATGTATCGGAATTATTACTTTACCAATTACGAAGTACGTCCGGGCTCCATCTTATCAATGCCCCAGACAGAAATAAAAATGGAACGCACAGGTAATATAGTGACTTTAACAAATACAGGAAAGTACCCCGCTATCGGAGTGCACATAGAAGCACCAGAAAAGATGGATCAACTTATCGTTTCAGAGAACTATATATGGCTTAATCCACAGGAATCAAAAATATTAAAAATAAATTTGGAATCTCCAGTTATTGTAAAAGGCTGGAACCTTCAATCACCCTATTAAACAGAACATTATGAAAAAAGTTTTTATTTCGGCTTTTCTACTACTCAGCCTTCTTACTCTAAATGGATGTAAAAGTAATCAACCTCCAGTAAAAGAGACAGGTGAACCTTACGGAGTAAACTTGGCATGTGCTGACTTCGGTTCATCCTTTCCCGGGGAATATAATAAAGACTATACCTACCCGACAGACCAGGACCTCGAATATTGGCAAAAGAAAGGGCTGAAACTTATCCGGTTGCCATTCAAATGGGAACGGCTACAACTTGACTTAAAAGGACCGTTAAACCAACATGACCTCAATAAAATGAAAGAACTGGTCAGAGCTGCAGAGAAACGCGATATGGTGGTTCTTCTTGACTTACATAATTACTGTCGCCGTTACATGAACAACGAACATACCCTCATTGGAAATAACGGATTAACGATCGGAGACTTGGCTTCTTTCTGGCAAGCTATCGCTAAAGAATTCTCGACTTTTAAAAACATATATGGTTATGGGCTAATGAACGAGCCACATGATCTGACCCCGGAAACCAGCTGGTTCGACATGGCGCAAGCGTCCATCAATGCCATTCGGGAAGTCGACACAAATACTCTTATCATGGTAGGCGGCAATGACTGGTCATCAGCAGAGCGCTGGATTGAACAGAGTGATACACTCAAATATTTAAAAGACCCGGCTAATAACCTTGCTTTTGAAGCTCATGTATATTTTGACAAGGATGCATCCGGTACCTACAAATATTCATACGAAGAGGAAGAATGTTATCCGGAGAAAGGTATCGACCGGGTAAAACCATTTGTAGAATGGATCAAACAAAATAAATTCCATGGTTTTATCGGAGAATATGGAATTCCCGACAATGATCCCCGTTGGAATGAAACCCTCGACTTATTCTTGGGATATTTACAAGAAAACGGAATCAATGGTACATATTGGGCTGCGGGTCCGTGGTGGGATAGCTATTTCATGGCAATCACCCCCAAAGACGGGAAAGACAGACCGCAAATGCCTATCATTGAGAAATATACAAGTACTTTTAAAAAATAGAATTATGTTCAAAAGGTTCTCCATCTGCTACATTTTATTTATGTTTTATTTAACTGGAATTTCTGCTCAAGAAGACCGGTGGACAGGAAATGCCACGAATCTATCCAAAGGAAATTTAAGGGTAAATTCTTCAGGACGTTATCTGGAATACACCGATGGAACTCCTTTTCTCTACATAGGAGATACAGCATGGGAACTCATTAGCCGTTTAAATGACAAAGAAACAGAGCAATATCTGGAGAATCGTAGAGAAAAAGGATTTACCGTAATACAAACGGTAATCCTGGATGAATTAGATGACATGAATGTTTCATCTAACGGAGGACCCAAGTTAATTGACGGCAATATTGACAAACCCGCTCCTGACTACTTCACCCATGTAGACAAAGTTATTTCTCTGGCTGCAGTCAAAGGCTTATACATAGCTCTACTACCAACCTGGGGGGATAAGGTAGACAAACAGTGGGGAAAAGGACCAGAGATTTTTACTCCGGAGAATGCATATAAATACGGCAAATGGTTAGGAGAACGCTATATGAACGCTCCCAATCTGATATGGGTAATAGGAGGTGATCGAAGTGGAGACGGAAAGAACTTTGCCATTTGGAATGCATTAGCGACTGGTATTAAAAGTGTAGACAAAAACCATTTGATGACTTATCATCCTCATGGAGAGCACTCATCCTCGTTCTGGTTTCACAATGCTTCCTGGTTGGATTTCAATATGTGTCAATCCGGACACGCACAACAAGATTTCGCAATCTATCAACGTCTGCTTTTGCCCGATTTAAATAAGGAACCACACAAGCCATGCATGGACGGAGAACCCAGATATGAAAATATTCCGATCAATTTCAAAAAAGAAAATGGAAGATTTGGAGATGATGATATCCGCCATACACTTTACCAAAGTATGTTCAGCGGAGCTTGTGGATATACATACGGCTGTAATGATATATGGCAGATGTTTGATACCGGACGTGAGCCTAAATGTGACGCCGACACTCCATGGTACCAATCAATGGATAAACAAGGAGCCTGGGATTTAATTCACTTTCGCAGATTATGGGAGAAATTTGATTTTACTCAAGGAAAAAACCTACAAACCATCTTTGGCGATGTACCTTTAGAAAATAAAAACTACCCTGTAGCATTCGGCAATAAAGACTATTTATTAGTATATTTTCCACAAGGTGGAGAGAGAACCATTTATTTGCCTTCAATGAATACGCCCAAACGGTCTCTAAAGTGGATGAATCCTCGCAATGGAAAAATCACATTCTATCAATATACAACAACAGATACCATTCCCATATCCTCTCCCACAAAAGGAAATGACTGGGTTTTAATTATAAAATAATTAACCGAAAAAAATAACAATAGAATATGAAAAGTAATAGATTAGAAGAGCTAACACAAAATTATGAAGCTCTTATCAACCGAAAAAATGAGATATGCAGCAATAGCAACGGTATATACAAACGTTACTACTACCCTGTATTAACAGCAGAACATGCACCACTCATCTGGAAATATGATTTTGATGAAAAACAAAATCCATTCATGGAAGAAAGAATTGGCATCAATGCTGTAATGAATACGGGAGCCATCAAAATCAATCATAAATACTATCTTGTGGCGCGCGTTGAAGGAGCAGACCGAAAATCATTCTTTGCAGTAGCAGAGAGTAATAGTCCTGTAGACGGATTTCGTTTCTGGGATTATCCGATAGAAATGCCGGAGACAGACATTCCCGATACCAATATGTATGATATGCGCCTGACCGCACATGAAGATGGCTGGATTTATGGTATTTTTTGTGCGGAACGCAAAGATGCAAACGCTCCAGCCGGTGATTTGTCTTCCGCAGTAGCCGTAGCAGGTATTGCACGAACGAAAGATCTGAAAACATGGCAACGCTTGCCGGACCTAAAATCTCCGAGCCAGCAACGCAACGTAGTGCTTCATCCGGAATTTGTGAACGGGAAGTACGCACTGTATACCCGTCCCCAAGATGGTTTCATTGACGCCGGCAATGGAGAAGGTATCGGATGGGCACTCATCGATGATATCTGTCATGCAGAAATAAAAGAGGAAAAGATCATCAATAAACGGTTTTATCATACGATCAAGGAAGTGAAAAACGGAGAAGGGCCACACCCTATTAAAACCCCACAAGGATGGTTACATCTGGCACATGGTGTAAGAGGATGCGCAGCCGGACTACGCTATGTATTATACTTATATATGACTTCCTTAGAAGATCCGACACAGATTATTGCCGAGCCTGCAGGTTATTTCATGGCCCCCATTGGAGAGGAAAGAATCGGTGATGTATCGAATGTATTATTCTCAAACGGATGGATTGAAGATGATAATGGAAAGGTTTATATCTATTATGCGTCTTCTGACACACGTCTTCATGTAGCTGAATCAACAGTAAGCCAACTTGTAGATTATTGCCTGCACACACCAACTGACGGTTTCCGTTCTATAGAATCTGTGAAGCGGATCATTACTATGGTAAATCATAATAAACAATACCTGAAACAATAAATACATCACCATGGAAAACATAAAACTAAGAGAAAAAATCGGGTATGGATTAGGAGATGCTGCTTCTTCCATGTTTTGGAAGTTATTCACAATGTATCTGCTATTCTTCTACACAGACGTGGTAGGTATCTCTTCGGCTGTGGTAGGGACGATGTTCCTTATCACACGCGTCTGGGATACTTTCCTCGATCCGTTTGTTGGAATATTAGGCGATCGGACAAGCTCACGCTGGGGTAAATTCCGCCCCTACCTACTATGGGTAGCCATACCATTCGGCATCTGTGGTATACTGACCTTCTCCTCTTTTGGAGATAACATGACTACCAAAATAATATTTGCTTATGCCACATACACCCTTATGATGATGGTATATTCATTAATCAATGTTCCATACGCATCTCTATTAGGAGTAATGTCTGCCAATCCGCAAGTACGCACAGAGTTTTCCTCCTACCGCATGACATTTGCTTTTGGAGGAAGTATTCTGGTACTATTCCTCATTGAGCCACTGGTCGATATATTCAGTAAAATGAAGATAACGGAGAATATACCCGATATCGCTTTCGGCTGGCAAATGGCTGCAGTCGTATTTGCGATTATGGCTAGTGGAATGTTCTTATTAACTTTTCTATGGACAAAAGAAAGAGTGCAGCCCATAAAAGAAGAAAAAGGGTCGCTGAAAGAAGATCTGAAAGATCTGGGCAGAAACAAACCCTGGTGGATTCTTTTATGTGCAGGAATCATGGCATTAGTTTTCAATTCTCTTCGTGACGGTTCCGCTGTATTCTATTTCAAATATTATGTAGACAACTCCGATACATTCTCTTTCTCACTCATGAACAGTGCCATTACTCTAATTACTATCTACTTGGTATTAGGCCAAGCAGCCAATATTCTCGGAATCATGTTTGTGCCATCCTTGACCAAGAGAATCGGTAAAAAGAAAACTTATTTTATGGCAATGGTTGGCGCTACCATTCTAAGCGTTTTATTCTACTTCCTTCCTAAAGATTTTATCTGGGGAATTCTTTGTTTACAGGTCTTAATAAGTATCTGTGCGGGTATTATTTCTCCCTTGTTATGGTCTATGTATGCAGATATATCAGATTACTCCGAATGGAAAACCGGAAGACGTGCAACCGGTCTGATATTTTCTTCTTCGTCCATGTCTCAAAAGTTCGGTTGGACAATCGGAGGTGCTTTGACCGGATGGCTACTGGCCTATTTCGGTTTCAAAGCAAATGTAATCCAATCCGACTTTGCTCAAACCGGCATTTGTATGATGATGAGTATCTTCCCGGCAATTGCCACCATGCTATCAGCATTCTTCATTTCACGTTATCCGTTAAATGAAAAAAGATTATATGAAATATCAACAGAGCTCGAAGAGAGAAGAAAAAAGTAAATTCATCACTAACCAACTAACCAATATGGCTCATATTCCAATTCAGTCCTATTTGTATTTACTATTGGGTACAACCCTATTCTCATGTGCACCTCAAGAGCTAAAAACGCCATTTGAATTAAAATGTGAGAATATACCCGTTCCTGTAGGAGTAGATACTCAAACTCCCAGACTCTCCTGGAAACTTCCGCTGCTAGAGGAAGATAGTATCAACAGAGTTGAGATATGGCTATCAACAGACAGTACTCAATTATCAGGCAGACAGTCCGGTTATTGGAACAAATCCATCATAGGAGCTCCTATAAGAGTCTCCTATGATGGACAACCCTTAGATTCATATACAACGTATTATTGGAAAATAGGCTATCAAACCTCTTCCAAACAGAAAACTACATTTTCTCCAATATCCTCCTTCACGACAGGATGTTTATCACCCGACAACTGGAAAGGGAAATGGATTACTGACAAACATGACATCACATACCGTCCGGCACCCTATTATAGAAAGAGCTTCCAATTAGACAAAACAATCGAGCAAGCCTTACTCACTATTGCATCGGCAGGCCTACATGAGCTCTCTGTCAACGGGCAACGGGCAGGAAATCATTTCCTGGACCCTATGTATACACATTTCGACAAACGTATACTATCAGTCACTCATGATGTTACGTCATTACTATCTCTGGGTGAAAATGTAATAGGAGTACAACTGGGGAACGGCTGGTATAATCATCAATCCACAGCAGTATGGTTTTTCGACAAGGCTTCATGGAGAAACCGCCCTAAATTCACAGCACAACTCCATCTGCGTTACACAGATGGAACAACAGAATATCTGGGTACTGACTCAACCTGGCAAACAACTGACAGCCCGGTTATTTTCAACAGCATCTATACAGCCGAGCATTATGATGCACAGAAAGAATTAGCAGGCTGGGACTCCCCCGGATTCAACGCTACCGGATGGTATCATGCACAAGAAACCGAATCGCCTACGGAAACGATCAAATCACAAGTTATGCATCCGATTCGTGAAACGGCCCGCTATACAGCAACTCAATGCAAAAAAATAAATGACAGCTGCTACGTCTATCATTTCCCCAAAAACATTGCAGGTGTCACCGAGCTAAAAGTGAAAGGGAAAAAAGGAACAAAACTGCGCCTGAAACATGGGGAACTTTTAGACAAAAACGGTATGGTAAACATGGCAAATATAGATTATCACTACCGGCCGACAGACGACAGCGATCCTTTTCAAACAGACATCGTCATACTTAGCGGAAAGCAAGATAGATTCATGCCCAAATTCAACTACAAAGGTTTTCAGTTTGTAGAAGTCTCATCATCTGCCCCTATTCAATTATCCGACGAAAATCTTATTGCAGTAGAAATGCACAGTGATGTTCCGGCCATCGGCTACTGGTCTTCGTCATCCGATCTGCTAAACAAAATATGGAAAGCCACTAACAGTTCCTATTTAGCCAACTTGTTCGGTTACCCGACTGACTGCCCTCAACGGGAAAAAAATGGCTGGACAGGAGACGCACATATTGCCATAGAAACAGGATTATACAATTTCGATGGTATCTCTATATATGAGAAATGGATGAACGACTTTTGTGATGAACAAAAAGACAACGGAATCCTTCCATGTATCATCCCAACTTCTGTATGGGGCTATGATTGGGCCAACGGGGTCGACTGGACGAGTGCTGTCGCCATTATCCCTTGGGAAATTTATCGATTTTACGGAGACACCACATTACTCCGCCGCATGTACGGACCAATCAAAAAATATGTCTCCTATATAGAATCCATATCAACCAATCATCTTACAGACTGGGGATTGGGCGACTGGGTACCTGTACGCTCAAAAAGCAATATAACCTTGACTTCCTCTATCTATTATTATACGGACGTCTGTATTCTAGCCAAAGCAGCCAGACTTTTCGGATATGCCGAAGATGCCTCCTATTATAACACGCTGGCACAAAAAATAAAAGAGGCTATCAACACCAGTTTTCTCAATAAGGAAACAGGAATATATGCAGAGGGAACACAGACAGAACTTGCCATGCCATTATACTGGGGAATCGTTCCGGAAGAAGATAAAAAGAAAGTTGCTGCCAGACTACATGAATTGGTAGAAAAAGACGATTATCATCTGGACGTCGGTTTATTAGGAAGCAAAGCCCTACTTTCCGCCATGTCAGATAACGGATATGCAGAAACAGCTTACAAAGTCGCATCACAAGACACCTATCCTTCCTGGGGGTACTGGATCAAACAAGGTGCTACAACTCTACATGAAAATTGGCGGACAGATGTCGTTATCGACAACTCATATAACCATATTATGTTCGGAGAAATAGGAGCATGGCTATACAAAGGACTGGGAGGAATTCAGATAGATGAAAAACATCCCGGATTCAAGCATATTTTGCTAAAACCTTTCTTTCCGGCAGACATGAATGAACTTACCATACGCTATAATACTCCCTATGGCTGGTTAAATATCAACTGGGTTCGTCAAACTAATGACTGCATCCGTTATACAATCGATATTCCGGCAGGCACTTCTGCAACATTTGTTCCTTTTACAATGCCAGAACCCCAAAAATCTATAACTTTACAAGCCGGAAAACATTCACTTGAACTTGATTTTATTCACCAATTAATCAATCAACGATAACTTATGTACAAAAGAATCACCTTATTCACATTCATTTGCCTGCTCGCTTTAGCAGGAATAGCCCAAAATAAAGACACTTATACCATTTTATTATCCGGAGCATCTTTTGCCGAACCTAACAATAAGTGGTTTGAAATGGGATGTCGTGCCCTTCACGCCATCCCCATCAATCGGGCTGTAAGTGCAGAATCTATTGCTCACACTGCAAATAAAATGCTGGACGGCACTCTCTATACCCCGGAAGAGTTCGATAACATTGATGTATTTGTCTTGATGCAAGTACATGAAAAAGACGTATATAACGAAGCAAACTTAAAAGAGAACTACAAGGATTATAAAACTCCTTTTGATGCTTCCGACTATGCCGTTTGCTATGATTATGTCATCAAGCGCTACATATCAGACTGTTATAACCAGAAATTCAATCCAAAATCCAGATATTACAACACTCCTTATGGGAAACCTGTTTCTATTGTCTTATGTACTCATTGGCATGACAGTCGTCCTATATTCAACACTTCGGTCCGAAAACTGGCAGAAAAATGGGGATTCCCAGTAGTAGAATTCGACAGATACATCGGATTCTCCAAAAAACAGAAACATCCGGTTACAGGAAAACAATATAGCCTAATTTACACTGGGGATTCACAAAAGACTCATGGAGAAGTATTTGGATGGCATCCGCCACATGGAGAACATTCATTTATTCAACAGCGCATGGCTGCAATCTTTGCCGATACGCTTCGTAAGATATTGCTTCCCAAAGAATATATCAATGAATAATCACCAAATACTCATCGGATGAAAAAACTTCTATCATTAACAGTTTGCTTGCTATTTGTCCTATCACAAATGATGGCACAGCTTTCCGTACCTTCTTTCTTTTCAGACCACATGGTGCTGCAACGTGAGAAGCCAATCAATATATGGGGCACAGCCAGTGCCGGCGAGCGAATTAGCGTAACATTAGGAAATGCTCAAAAGAGTACCCGAACCGATAAAAATGGGAAATGGTCAGTCAGCCTGCCCCCTATGCAAGCCGGTGGACCGTATACTCTAAATATGAAAAGCCCCAAGCAGACTTTATCATTTACAGATATTTTAATCGGTGAAGTATGGATCTGTAGCGGACAGTCAAATATGGAGTTTCGTCTGCGTAGCGCTAATCATGCTACCGAAGAAGTCGCAGCTGCCAATTACCCTCAAATCCGTTCATTCAACGTAATTCAAGAAATGGGGCACACTCCTAAAACCAACTTAAAAGGTAAATGGGAAGTATGTTCACCCGCCTCCGCTTCTGATTTTTCAGCTGTCGGCTATTTCTTTGCACGTGAATTATACCAAAAACTCAATATTCCTATCGGATTCATCAACTCCTCATGGGGTGGTACGGACATCGAAACCTGGATGAGCATGGAAGTGATAGAGCATTTTCCGAAATATGAAAAATCATTAGCCCGTATGCGCTCTTCTGAATTCGAAGAATACATCAAACACAGTGACAAAGTCAAAAAGGAATTCGAACAAGCCATCATAAACGAACCGGGAGAAAAAGAGAAATGGTATTTAGAAAACACCTCTACAGAAAACTGGAAGGAACATATTGTTCCGTCATTATGGTCAAATGAGGAATTATCCGGTATAGATGGAGTTGTATGGTTTACTTATCAGTTTTCCATACCGGTCAACTGTTTAGGACAGGATGCAGAATTGAGTCTCGGTACTATCGATGACGATGACATTACTTGGGTTAACGGACATGAAGTAGGACGAACGGTAGGATATGACCTGAAACGTCTATACAAGATCCCGGCAGAAGTATTAAAGGAACAGAATACCATCACTATTAAAATATCCGACTATCGTGGAGGAGGCGGTCTATATGGTCCTAAAGATGAAGTATACCTGAAAGTCAACAACCGAATTTTCCCTTTGTGTGATAATTGGAAGTATAAAGTTGCAGTATCGAGTGCACAATATGATTATGTAGAATATGGTCCTAACGCTTTTCCTTCTTTGCTGTTCAACGCAATGATTCATCCACTGGTAGGTTTGGGGATGAAAGGGGTAATCTGGTATCAGGGAGAAAACAATGCCGCCCGCGCCAACGAATACATTGATTTATTTCCGGCTTTAATTACAGACTGGAGAAGTAGATGGAATAACGAATTCCCATTTTATTGGGTTCAATTAGCAAACTTCATGTCTCCGGCCAAGCAGCCCTCTGAAAGTCATTGGGCAAACCTGCGGGATACACAGTCGAAGACACTGGCCTTACCACATACAGGACAGGCCGTCATTATAGACATCGGTGAAGAAAATGACATACATCCCCGCAACAAACAAGATGTAGGTAAACGACTTGCTTTGCATGCTCTCCACAATGATTACGGATATAACTCTATTGTTTGCACCGGCCCGATATTCCAGTCGGTAAAAAGAATCGGAGATGCACTGGAGGTCACCTTTAACGCTTGTGACGAGCAACTAGTAGCTCGTAATAAATATGGCTATTTATCAGGATTCGCCATTGCCGGCGCAGATGGAAAATACCAATGGGCACAGGCTAAAATCGAAAACAATAAAGTAATAGTATGGAATAAGGAAATACAGCAACCGGTCTCTGTACGATATGCTTGGGGAGATAATCCCGATGATGCTAACTTATACAACGCAGCCGGTTTGCCTGCCTCGCCTTTCGAAGGACACATCAGCCAATAAACGGCCTACAAAAACAGAAAAAGAATACCGGCAATGAATGTATGATCATCATTTCCGGTATTTTTCATATTTACAGTCCACTCCCTAATCGTCCAGAGACTATATTTTCTCTTTCCGGCGCGTTGTAATTTAAAGATTATCACGTATCTTTGCTTCCTCAAATCATAAATACGAGATATGGCTATTACAATCAAGAAAGTCTCCACAAAGAGAGAACTTAAGAAATTTATCCGTTTCAATTACAGAATGTACAAGGGCAACCCTTACTCTGTGCCTGACCTCTATGACGACATGCTCAACACCTTCAACAAGAAGAAAAATGCAGCATTCGAATTCTGTGAAGCTGATTATTTCCTCGCATATCGGGACGATAAAATAGTAGGACGTGTAGCTGCAATTATCAATAACCAGGCGAACAAGAAGTGGGAATGTAAAAACGTTCGTTTCGGATGGATAGACTTCATCGACGATCCCGAAGTATCATCCGCACTTATCAAAACAGTGGAAGAATGGGGAAAAGAACGGGGTATGACTCATATTGCCGGTCCTCTCGGATTTACTGATTTCGATGCGGAAGGAATGCTGATCGAAGGATTCGACCAGCTTAGCACCATGGCCACTATCTACAACTACCCGTACTATCCAATACACATGGAAAAACTGGGCTTCGAGAAAGATGCCGACTGGGTGGAATACAAAATCTACATACCGGATGCTATTCCCGACAAACATAAGCGTATCTCCGAACTGATCCAACGAAAATACAACCTTAAGATAAAGAAATATACTTCCGGAAGAAAGATAGCCAAAGACTATGGACAGAAGATTTTCGAACTGATGAACGAAGCATATAGTCCACTTTATGGTTATTCTCCGCTGACACAGCGGCAAATCGACCAATACGTGAAAATGTATCTGCCGATCCTTGACTTACGGATGGTTACACTGATTACTGATGCCAATGATGAACTAGTCTGTGTAGGTATCTCTATGCCATCTCTCGCTGAAGCTTTACAGAAATCAAACGGACGTCTGTTGCCGCTCGGATGGTTCTATCTGTTAAAGGCATTATTCATGAAACGTCGTGCCAAAATGCTTGATCTGCTACTCGTTGCAGTGAAACCGGAATATCAAAATAAAGGTGTTAACGCTTTGTTATTTTCCGATTTAATTCCAGTTTATCAAAAATTAGGTTTTATCTTTGCGGAAAGCAACCCCGAACTGGAACTGAATGGAAAAGTTCAGGCACAATGGGATTACTTTGAGACTCAACAACATAAGCGCCGCCGTGCGTTCATCAAAGAGATAAAATAAAAAAACAGCTATGGAAGAGAACGAATTGATACCTGTAGACAACAACAATGCAGTAGAGTACACTGACGACAACATCCGCCACTTGAGTGACATGGAACATGTACGCACACGCCCCGGTATGTATATCGGAAGGCTGGGCGACGGTGCACATGCCGAAGATGGAATCTATGTCCTCCTGAAAGAAGTAATTGACAACAGTATTGACGAGTTCAAAATGCAAGCCGGTAAGAAAATCGAGATTACCGTTGAAGAAAACCTTCGTGTCAGTGTACGCGACTACGGACGAGGCATCCCACAGGGAAAACTCATCGAGGCTGTCAGCATGCTGAATACCGGTGGTAAATACGACAGCAAGGCATTTAAGAAAAGTGTCGGACTGAATGGTGTCGGTGTGAAAGCCGTCAACGCTTTAAGCTCCCGTTTCGAGGTACGCAGTTACCGCGACGGCAAAGTGCGTATCGCCACTTTCTCAAAAGGAAACTTACTGACCGATGAGACAAAGAATACCGAAGAAGAAAACGGAACTTACATCTTCTTTGAACCGGATAATACACTATTCCTGAATTACTGTTTCAAGCCCGAATTTATTGAGACAATGCTACGTAACTACACGTATCTCAATACGGGGCTTGCTATCATCTATAACGGACACCGTATCTTGTCGCGCAACGGTCTGGTAGACCTTTTGAACGACAACATGACGGCAACCGGGCTTTACCCGATCATCCACCTGAAAGGGGAAGACATCGAAATCGCCTTCACGCATACCGGACAATACGGAGAAGAATATTATTCTTTCGTCAACGGTCAGCATACTACCCAAGGTGGTACGCATCAAAGTGCCTTCAAAGAACACATTGCCCGTACCATCAAAGAGTTCTTCAACAAGAACATGGACTACACCGATATCCGTAACGGATTGGTTGCCGCCATTGCCGTCAATGTGGAAGAACCGATCTTCGAAAGTCAGACGAAAACTAAACTGGGTTCTACCAATATGGTTCCCGGTGGCGTAACGGTCAATAAGTATGTAGGCGACTTTATCAAACAGGAAGTGGACAACTTCCTGCACAAGAATGCGGACATAGCCGAAGCAATTCAACAAAAGATACAAGAATCTGAAAAGGAGCGTAAAGCCATTGCAGGGGTAACGAAACTTGCCCGTGAACGTGCCAAGAAAGCCAACCTGCACAACCGCAAACTACGTGACTGCCGCATACACCTCAACGATCCGAAAGGCAAAGGACTGGAGGAAGACTCCTGCATCTTTATCACCGAGGGAGACTCTGCAAGCGGTTCCATCACCAAAAGTCGTGATGTCAACACCCAAGCAGTATTCAGTCTCCGTGGTAAACCATTGAACTCTTTCGGACTGACCAAAAAAGTGGTTTACGAGAACGAGGAATTCAACCTGCTTCAAGCAGCCCTGAATATAGAAGATGGTATTGAAGGATTACGCTACAACAAAGTAATCGTAGCAACCGATGCCGATGTGGACGGTATGCACATCCGCCTGTTGCTGATTACTTTCTTCCTGCAATTCTTCCCTGATCTCATCAAGAAAGGACATGTATATATCCTGCAGACGCCTTTGTTCCGTGTACGCAACAAGAAAAAGACAAATTACTGCTACAGCGAGGAAGAACGCATCAATGCTATCAATGAACTAGGACCGAATCCAGAGATCACCCGATTTAAAGGTTTGGGAGAAATCTCACCGGATGAGTTCAAACATTTCATTGGTAAAGATATGCGTCTGGAGCAGGTGACACTGCGCAAAACGGATGCGGTAAAAGAACTACTCGAATTCTACATGGGCAAAAATACCATGGAACGACAGAACTTTATTATAGACAATCTGGTTATAGAAGAAGACTTGGCATCATGAGAAAAGCAATATTCCCGGGTACTTTCGACCCTTTCACCATCGGACATTACTCGGTAGTGGAACGTGCACTTACCTTTATGGACGAAATCGTGATAGGAATCGGTATCAATGAGAACAAGAATACCTACTTCCCCATTGAGAAAAGAGAAGAAATGATTCGGGAACTTTATAAAGACGAACCTCGTATCCAGGTGATGTCCTATGACTGTCTGACAATTGATTTTGCGCAGGAAGTAGAGGCCAGGTTCATTGTCCGCGGTATCCGTACGGTGAAGGATTTCGAGTACGAAGAGACCATTGCAGACATTAACCGCAAACTGGCAGGGATTGAAACCATCCTGCTCTTCACAGAACCGGAACTGACTTGCGTCAGCTCTACAATTGTACGCGAGTTATTAACCTATAATAAAGATATCAGCCTGTTTATTCCCAAAGGAATGAAAATGAGTGAATAACACTCGTTAGGGAATAGGCGGTGAGTCAGAAAAGATGATGAAGAAACTAACGATTATACTATCCGTTTGCTTGTGGGCAGTTGCCACACAAGCCCAGAACTTCGGTTCCGAAGCCATGCGAAAGTTACAAATGGCAGAGTTTGCAATCTCCAATTTCTATGTGGACAAAGTAGATGAAGACAAGTTGGTAGAAGAAGCCATCATCAAAATGCTGGCACAACTTGATCCGCACTCTACTTATTCGGATGCAGAGGAAGTGAAGAAGATGAACGAACCACTTCAAGGTAACTTCGAGGGTATCGGAGTGCAATTCCAGATGATAGAAGACACCCTGTTGGTGGTGCAACCTGTCAGCAACGGACCTTCCGAGAAAGTCGGCATCCTTGCCGGTGACCGTATCGTTGCGGTCAATGACAGCGCCATTGCCGGAGTGAAAATGAGTACGGAAGATATTATGAAGCGCCTTCGTGGTCCGAAAGGTTCGAAAGTCAATCTGACAATCGTTCGTCGTGGCGTGCAAGACCCTTTATTGTTTACAGTGAAAAGAGACAAGATACCTATCCTTAGCCTCGATGCCTCCTATATGATTCAACCTAAAACGGGTTATATCCGCATCAACCGTTTTGGAGCAACCACTGCTGAAGAATTCAAAAAAGCAATGACAAGTCTTCAGAAGCAAGGTATGAAGGATATGATTCTCGACCTGCAAGGAAACGGAGGTGGTTATCTCAATGCAGCCATTGACCTTGCTAACGAATTCCTGGGACAAAAGGAGCTAATCGTATATACCGAAGGCCGGACTGCCAAACGCAGTGATTTCTATGCCAAAGGGAATGGAGATTTCCGTAATGGACGTCTTATCATTCTGGTGGATGAGTACACAGCCTCTGCCAGTGAAATTGTCAGTGGCGCAGTACAGGATTGGGACAGAGGAATTATTGTAGGACGCCGCTCTTTCGGCAAAGGATTGGTGCAACGTCCTATCGACCTGCCGGACGGTTCCATGATTCGTTTGACTATTGCACGCTATTATACTCCATCGGGTCGTTCCATCCAAAAACCGTACGACAGTACTGTTGATTACAACAAGGATTTGATAGAACGTTTCAACCACGGTGAACTGATGAATGCTGACAGTATTCATTTCCCGGATTCGCTGAAAGTACAAACCAAGAAACTCGGACGTACCGTCTATGGTGGAGGTGGTATCATGCCGGATTATTTCGTACCTATCGACACTACTCTTTATACGGATTATCACCGTAATCTGGTAGCCAAAGGAGCCGTGATTAAATTCACCATGCAGTTTATCGAAGGACACCGGAAAGAGTTGGCAAACAAATACAAGAAGTTCGAATCGTTTGATGAGAAATTCGTAGTCGATGATGACATGCTCGCCAATCTAAAAGAAATCGGAGAGAAAGAAGGAGTGAAGTTCAATGAAGAGCAATATCAGAAATCGCTCCCTCTTATCAAGACCCAGCTCAAAGCATTGATAGCCCGTGACCTTTGGGATATGAACGAATATTTCCGGGTAATGAATACCACGAATGAGAGTATACAAAAAGCACTGGAAATATTGAATTCGGATGAATATCAGAAGAAACTAAAATAGGGTATTCAATAAACAATCATAAAACATCGTCTTTCAGTTTGGTGGACATACATACTCATCATAGTGGACATATAGATACAGAGTGGTGAGTATATATATCCACCACTCTGTATCTATATGTCCACTAAGCGTTGTGTATCAACCCGTTAACTTTATTATTGAATATATTCGAATGTCACCGTACCGCGAATATCAGAAGAAGAGGCGGCAATGTATGCTTTGAATTTTCCAGGTTCTGCCACCCAAGTACGCTGTTTATCATCAAAGAATTGCAATGCTTCCGGTTTGATTGTAAACTTCACTTCTTTTTCTTCATTCGGAAGAAGTTGTACCTTCCGAAAATCTTTCAATTCCTTAACCGGACGCAGGACACTACACTCCTCATCACCAATGTATAGTTGGATAATCTCTTTCCCTGCTACTTTTCCTGTATTCTTAACCTTTACAGAAACATCTATACTGCCATCAGTATTCATTGTTTGAGCCGATATTACAGGTTTACTATACTCAAAGGTAGTATAACTCATGCCATAACCAAAAGGAAAAAGTGGCTGCACCTTCTTCGTATCATACCAACGATAGCCAACCAGAATATCTTCTTTATATTCTTGACGGATGCTATCGCCCGGATAACTGATTTCCCCAAAGAAATGAGCCGGACAATCCTCCAGTTTCACCGGATAAGAGAAAGGAAGTTTACCACTGGGAGTCACCTCTCCACTCAACACATCAGCCAGCGCCTCCCCACCAACAGAGCCTAAATACCACGACTGGACAATAGAAGGAATCTCCTTTACCCAAGGCATTTCCACCGCATTTCCGCTGACAATCACTGCTACCAGATTTTTATTTACCTTCAACAAGGCTTCTATCAACTCATTCTGCGCAAAAGGAAGTTCGTATGATAAACGGTCTCCACCCTCACAGTCCTGAAAATGATTCTTATTTAGTCCGCCTACAAAAATCACCAAATCCGAATTCATCGCCTTTTCCACCGCATCATTACGCAAAGAATCCACAGTAACCTGCGGAATGACATCCGCCCGTCCATACATCGGGCGACCGCTTGTGTAACCTTGTGCATAAACCACACCGTCACCAAATTTGGCCTTTATACCATCCAGTGGTGAAATCACTTTCTGAACTTTCAACTCTGAAGAGCCACCACCTAACATCAAATTACGGGTAGCATTATCTCCCACCACTAAAATACGTTTGTATTTTCCTTGAGGTACAGGCAATAAGGCAGGTTGTTTCTTACCGGTTCCATTTTTCAACAGGACAATACCCTCTGTTGCAATCTCATAAGCCGTACGATAGTGCTCTTCACTAGTCAGTGCCCCGAACGGTTTCCTGCGATTCATGGCTGTACGGAAAATCAGACGCAACACACGGGCAGCCTTATCATTCACTACTTCCATCGGAATCTTACCTTCCCGAACCATTTTCAGATAAGACTTACCCAAGTAATAATCGTCATAACCGAATTCCGATTCTGAAGTCAAACCATTCGTATAAGATCCCATTTCAATATCCAAGCCATACATGGCAGCTTCATAGGTATCATGCGCAGCTCCCCAATCTGTTATGACACAACCGTCAAAGTTCCATTCTCCCTTCAATATATCATTATTCAGCAGTTTATGATGAGTAGCATGAGTTCCGCGCACCTTATTGTACGCTCCCATAATAGACCAAGCCTTCCCTCTTTCCACAGCAGCCTTAAAGGCAGGCAGATATATCTCATACAATGCACGGTCACTTAGCTGCACATCGATATGTCCCCGCCATAATTCCTGATTGTTCAGTGCGTAATGTTTCACACAGGCGGCTACTCCATTCTTCTGCACTCCCTGAATATAAGGCACACAAAGCTCCGAGGCTAAATAAGGGTCTTCCCCCATATATTCAAAGTTACGCCCGTTGAGCGGGGTACGATAGATATTCACACCCGGTCCCAACAAAACATCCTTTTCACGATAACGGGCTTCTTCACCGATGGCATATCCATATTTCTCTGCCAATAGCGGATTCCAGCTAGCTGCCAGACAGGTCAGTGCAGGAAAAGCAGTGCAACTATCGTTCGTCCATCCGACATATCCCCAATCATTCCAGTTAATTTCGGCACGCACGCCGTGAGGTCCGTCACTCATCCAAAGTTCAGGGATACCCAAACGGGGACAGCCAGGGGAGCTAAACTTCCCTTGTGCATAACTAAGACGAGTTTTCTCCTCCACAGTCATACGGTTCAGCGCATCCTGTACCCTAACCTCTATCGGTTGTGCATCATCCAGATACACCGGTGTTTGTTTCTTGTCTTGAGCAATCGCCACCATGCCTGTCTGAACAGACAGGAAACATATAGTCAATAAAAATGTCTTCATTATTCCAATAATCATTTACAGTTTACAATCTTTTGCCGAGACCTTTACCACGGCTTGCCGAAGCCCTTCCGAAGTAGCTGTCAGCTCCGTTTTTCCCGGTTTCCCATCATTCTGAATTACAACAAGGCATTTTCCATAAAATGCTTTCCTCTTTTTATCCTTAAAGCGTTCCAACGATACCGGGTTTCCATTGTCCACTCCTGCGATGAAACCATTACCTCTCACTGTGAAATTCACCAAATTATCTGCATTCGGACAAAGATTCCCTTCTTCATCCAGCACCTCTACAGTGACGAAACACAAATCTTTTCCATCAGCAGCCAGAACTGAACGATCAGGAGTCAGGCGAATTTCTGCAGGCTTTCCGGCTGTACGAATTTCCTTTTCTGCTATCACTTCATCCTTTCTGCGTGCAATGACCTTCACCGTTCCCGGTTCAAACTTTACACGCCAAACAACATGCAGGTTATCAGCATCTTTACATTTCACTCCCTGCGACTTTCCATTCACAAACAATTCCACTTCATCAGCCTGATTATAGTAGCACCACATATCAATCTCCTGTCCCGGAGTCCAGTTCCAATGCGGGAAAAGATGCAATACTTGTTTATCTGTCCATTCCGACTGATATAGATAGTAGACATCTTTTGGGAAACCTGCCAGATCGACAATACCAAAGAATGAACTACGTGCAGGCCATCCGTAAGGAGTCGGTTCTCCGATATAATCAAATCCTGTCCATACATATTGCCCGCTGATAAAGTCGTTGTCTCTGACTAACTTCAGACTTTCTTCATGAGTGTTTCCCCAAGGCACATGACAGTTCTCATAAGATGAACAGGCAAAAGTAGAATCAGCAAAGGGTTTATCCCAACGCTCGGGCCAGATAAACATCCGGTCACTGGGCATACGGTAGTATCCACGTGTCATCAATGCCGAATTACTTTCAGTAATGATAAAGGGCTTGTCCGGAAAATTAGCCGGAACATGAGGAATATCTTTATTATGATAATTATAGCCAATCACATCCAGTGCACCGGAACGGAATAAATGATTGCCGGAATTTGGTTCATTGCATCCGGCAGTGACAGGACGGGTAGAATCAAGCCCTTTTACAAAGCTTACCAATTTCTTCGTCAGCAAAGAGTTGACACTCTCCTCTCCTTCTTTTGCCAACATTTCAGAAGAATGTCCAAAATTCAGGATCAAATTGGCCTCTTCCAGACTCAATGTATCCGCTTTAGCATCACTCCATTGTTCGAGGACTTCATTACCGATACTCCACATAAAGACAGAAGGATGATTGCGGTCACGCAAAATAAAGTCATTCAAATCACGCTCGTGCCATTCATTGAAGTAACGGGCATAATCATGTGCTGTTTTTTTCTTCCGCCACATATCAAAAGCCTCATCCATCACGATAAATCCCATACGATCACAGAGATCAAGCAGTTCGGGTGCGGGAGGATTATGGGAACAACGTATGCCGTTGCATCCCATTTCTTTCAGAATCTGCAATTGCCGTTCAATGGCACGTGTGTTGACAGCTGCCCCCAGACAGCCCAGATCATGGTGCATACATACCCCGTTAATCTTGGTTTGCCTACCGTTCAATGTAAATCCTTTCCGGGCATCAAAACTGAAGGTACGGATACCGACAGGAGTCGTATACCTATCCATACATTCCTCGTTTCGCATCACTTTGGTAACCAATGTATACAAGTAAGGAGTATCAACATCCCACAGCTCCGGTTGTTTTACAGTCAATTGCTGGGTGAAAACAGCTTCTCTGCCAGTTTCCGTTTTTCCGGCCGACTGCGTTCTAGCAACTTCTCTGCCTTCAGCATCCTGCAAGGATGAGCAGACCGTGATATTTTCATTTGTATCACTTTCATTCACAATAGTAGTAACAAGATTCAGTACAGCCTCTCCCTTGTCAACCGATGATGTCGTGACATACGTTCCCCAATCGGCTACGTGTATCGGACCAGTCTTGCTTAGCCATACATTCCGGTAAATGCCACAACCCGAATACCAACGTGAATTGGGTTGTTCGGCATTATCTACACGCACAGCCAACACATTCGGTTCATCCCATTTCAGATAAGGGGTCAGATTATAGCTGAAACTAATATATCCATAAGGACGCACTCCTAACGAAACACCGTTGATGAATACTTCCGAATTCATATATACTCCGTCAAACTCAATGCGGAAGATCTTTCCTATATCTGCATTGTCTACACTAAAAGTTTTGCGATACCATCCAACTCCACCCGGAAGCGCCCCTCCCCCTGTCCCGGAAGGATTTTCACGGCTAAAGTCTCCCTCAATCGCCCAATCATGAGGCAAATTCAATACCCGCCAGTCATTGTCGGCAAAACCGGGTTGTGCAGCTTGTAGTCCGTCTCCTAAGTGGAAACGCCAATCCGCATTAAAGTCAGACCGCTCGCGTGGAGAAATGGGGGAAGAACTGTTACATGCTCCCAACAGCATCAGACAGCTCCCCAGTATCAAATATTTCAGTTTCCCAATCATCATCGAATCCTATCATTCAACTTACAGTTTCAATGTCTGCTCGCTGCCATTATACTTCACAGTCACTCCTTTCGCATTCAAATCAAACGGTTGTGCTTTCTCCTTATTAACCGTAACTACAGTGAAAGTACGTTCCTTCAACATACCCGGAAATTCTCCCTGGCGTTCACCGATCACTAAAGTCTTAGTAGCCTCATCATACTTCATCGGTATCATGGCGTACATACCCTGTTCATAGTTATAATTCACCCCCTCATCTTCGTATAGCGTAAATTCTCCATCAGCTCCCTGATAAATATATAAACGGATATGATCCGCCGGTTTTTCATCCGTATACTGAATATCATCTCCGAACGGTACGATAGCGCCTGCACGCACATACAGCGGGATACGCTCATAAGGAGCCTCTATTACTTTCCTCTCTCCTCCGGGCTGGAATTTACCGGAATAAAAATCATACCAGCCTTCTGCCTGGGGGAAATAAATCTCACGACTACGGTCACCATAGCGATAAACCGGAGATACCATAAATGAAGGACCGAACATATACTGGTCACCAATATTATTCACTTGGGTATCCGCTGTAAAATCCATGACTAATGGACGCATGATTGTATAATCATTAAACCAGGTCATGCCTGCCAACGAATAAATATACGGCATCATATTGTAGCGTAGCTTGGTATAATAAACAACCGATTGATAGGCCGGATGCCCTTCCGGAGCAATCTCCCATATTTCACGGAACGGGTATTGTCCATGTGCACGATACAGAGGAACGAATGCACCGAATTGATACCAACGGGCATTTAATTCACGCCATTCTTTATAATCGGCATTTTCTGTCTTTGTCGCATTCCATTGCTTCTGTCCCGCTACATAACGGTTCTCTACACAAAAGCCGCCAATATCCATTGTCCAGTAAGGTATTCCACTCATGGCAAAATTCAGTCCGGCAGAAATCTGTGCCTTCATATCCTCCCAACGTGTACCGATATCTCCGCTCCATGTAGCTGTAGAATAACGCTGTAACCCGGCAAATCCCGAACGGGTCAATAAGAACACACGTTTATTATTATCCACTCCACGCTGACCGTCATAAATGGCTTCTGCATTCATCAGTGCATAAGCATTGAAAAATTCCGTAGAGGAACCCAACGCCGTAGGTCCGCACAAAGCCTTCCGATATTCCAAGTCGGTACAGTCACGTACATTCGGTTCGCTGGCATCCATCCACCAGGCATCGATACCCAACGGATAATAGTGCTCATACATCTGCTTCCAAAACAGTTTACGTGCATCCGGATCATAAGCGTCATAAAAACCATAATGGTAACCGGGACCTACCCAATCTTTCAAGCTATCCCTAACAGACTGCTGATACATCCACCCATTCTTGTCGAACTCCTTGAAATGTTCGGTAGTAACATAGAACTTAGGCCACACCGAAATCATCATACGCCCATGCATAGCATGAATGGAATCGACCATTGCTTTGGGATCCGGAAAGCGTGCCTTATCAAACTCATGACTTCCCCAGGCATTTTCCGGCCAGTGATTCCAATCCAGTACGATATTATCCACCGGGATTTTACGATCACGGAAACCTTTCAGTGCGCCCAACATTTCATCTTGTGTATTATATTTCTCCCGACTTTGCCAGAAACCCATTGCCCATTTCGGCATAACAGGTGACTTTCCGGTCAGAGTCCGATAGCCACTAATTACTTCATCCATATCCTCACCAACCACAAAATAATAATCAAGCTGCTTTGCCATCTCGCTCCACCATGACTGTTTCCCCTGTTCTGCCGGATCTACAGGAGTCAATGCCCGCAGCCCGCAATAAGACTGCCCGCCATCAGGCTGCCATTCGATTTTCAACGGCACACGCTTCCCTGCTTCCAGATGAACAGCAAACTTATAGCTATTTGGATTCCATGCAGTCCGCCAACGTTCCGGCACCACCGGCTCATTATTCAAATAAACCTTGACATATCCGGCGTAATAAAGAATAAACTTAAATTCTCCTGTTTGAGCAGGTTCTATTTCGCCTTCATAAGTGACCTTAGCCCCCATTAACGGCAATTTCTCCGGAAGATTCTGAATCGTTTTTAGATTCTCAAAATAAATGGAGTCTTCCCGGCGAACCAACGTCTCTCCTTTTTTCGGCACATAAGTACCGGTAAGCGCACCTTCCCGACCTGTCTTATCATAAAGCTTAAAGACCCGGTTCAATTGGGAGTAGTCATTCGGATTACCGAAACGGCACAATGAATAGCTATCCAGCAGCACACCATAATTCTTATTTGAAACAACGAATGGAACAGAGACTTTCGTATTGTATTGGAACAGTTCTTCGTTCTTACCCTTATAATTAAATTCATCCGCCTGATGCTGCCCCAATCCGTAGAACGCTTCATCTTCAGGAGATTCAAAAACCTGGCAGATCGTATATCCCTTTGTTCCTTCTACTTCAATTGGAGTAAACTTCTTTCCTCCTCCCTTGTTTTCCTGCAGGATTAACTTTCCGTCTTTATCCGCAAACCACACCTCTCCGGTACTGGCCAGTACGGACGCTTTCACTTCTTCTGTAGACACTGTAATCGTATCGCCATTCTGCATGACGGCAAATGGGATTTGTTTTTCCTGCGGAACAACAATCAAACTTTGCGGATCGGCAAACTTGCTGTCGGCAGTAGCAGAAACACGGATTAATTTATCTCCCATCACTTGCAGACGAACCAGTCGGGGACCTCCCGTTACTTCCTGTTGTACTTTAACTATCACGCTATCGCCTGTTTCCTCATAGACCTTATTGGCACATGCTCCGAAAAGAAGTCCCGGCAACAGGCAACAGAAAATGTTTTTCATATTCATAATCATACCTACCTTTAGGGTTCAACAATATATTTTCTCATATCGCAAAAGTAAGTACTATAAATGAAAAGTTCCCCTTCTAATGTTTTATAGAAGGGGAACTTTTAAACAGTGACCGGACGATATGTTTTTTTCAGAGGTATCATTTGTTATTTCCCTTCTTTTTCCTGGTAAACAGAGGGCAAAACACCAAATTCATCCTTGAAATAACGACTGAAATATTTAGGGTTATTAAAGCCTACTTCGAAGGCTACCTCAGATACATGAAGCTGGCTTTCACGCAATAATTGCGCTGCCCGTTTCAAGCGGATCACGCGGATAAACTCAATCGGTGTCTTTCCTGTGATCTGGAGTAATTTCTTATACAGATGCACACGGCTCATACCCAGTTCCCGGCTAAGCTCCTCTACAGAGAGTTCGGTACGCGACATATTATCTTCCACATACTTGATTGCTTTCTCTATCAATTTCTCATCCAATGAAGTAATCACAATCTCACTGGGGGCAGGGTCAATCATTCCTTGGGTGACACGATGATAGCGGCTTAATTCTATCAGTTTACGGATACGCAACACAAGAATAGTCATATTGAACGGCTTCGTTACATAATCGTCCGCTCCTGTCTGCAATCCTTCCAGCTTCGCTTCGGTATTCTGCCGTGCTGTCAGCAAAATCACAGGGATATGCGCTGTGCGCTTATCCTGCTTAATCAGACGGCACAACTCATTACCATCCATTTGAGGCATCATCACATCACTGATAACCAGATCGGGTAATTCTTCCTGCATCATCTCCCATGCTTCGTTACCATTCACAGCCAGTTTGACACGATACTGCAATTCCAGACTATAACGCATAAAGATACGGAAGTCTTCATTATCATCTACTATCAGCAACAAAGGGAAATCCTTGCGTTCCGTTTCCTCTTTTATCTCCTTATCTTCTTCCTCCCCGATCGATATACCTGTCTCTGGCGGCAATTGTACCTGTGTCTCCACATGCTTTACCGGAAACTGAATAACGAAAACGGAGCCTGTTCCTATATTATCAAAGACCTTCACTTCTCCTTCATGCAGAGTTACAAAGTCACGTACCAAACTCAAGCCGATACCATTTCCGGTAGTTTCCTCTACCCCCTTATGATCCGCCTGGTAGAAACGTTCGAAGATATGTTCCTTATCCACATCACTTATTCCTATTCCGGTATCGGCAATCTTAATCTCCAGCATATCAGGAGTTCCAGCCACATGCTCTATCATCACCGTCACCCGTCCTCCTTCGGGAGTAAACTTAAAGGCATTGGAAAGCAGATTCATGACAATCTTTCCCACCTTGTCAGCATCAAAAGCCATTGAGAATGTATCTATCCCCGAGAAGAAAGAGAACTGAATGTGTTTCTTATCCGCCATCAACAGGAAAGAGTTGCAAACACTATGCACATACGAGATGATATCTCCTTCCGACAGAGACAACTGATGAGTACTCATCTCCCCTTTACGGAAATCGAGCAGTTGATTGACCAAGTGCAACAACCGCTGCGCATTGCGATACATCAACTGCAAACGTGTACTTTGCAATTCATCGGTTGTTTCTTTCAGCATACCCTCCAAAGGAGAAATAATCAATGTAAGCGGTGTACGCAATTCATGGCTGACGTTCGTGAAGAAACGGAATTTCATATTATTGATTTCTTCGTTCTTCGCCACCTCGTTTTCTATCTGCTGAAGATGAAACTTCTCACGTTCACGTTTCAGCATCCGGTAGCGCGCCAGGAAAAGCACGACCACCAAACCGGCAGCATACAACAAATAAGCCCACCACGACATCCAGAAAGGAGGATTGACTACAATACCCAGCGTGGCTTCCTTTATGCCGACATAACCATCGCTATTGATCGCTTTCACTCTCAAAACATACTTTCCTGGGGCAAGATTCGTAAAAGTCACATTGTGTACTCCTACTGGCAGGGTTAACCAGTCATTATTGAACCCTTCCAACTTATACATATATTGAGTTTTCTCCGGCAAATTATAGTTGTCCGAAGCAAAAGACACACTGAAAATATTCTGCTTATAATCGAACTCTACATTTTCTACATCGTTCAACTCTTTTTCTATCAACACTCTTCCGCCATACGACTGCCCCACTTTCACTGCCTCATCAAACAACGAAAGACCTGTAAACATCACATTAGGCAGCATTTTATTATAGCGTATATGATCCGGAGCAAAAATATTGACTCCATACAGGCCACCAATCGCAATGATTCCATTGTGTAACGTTTTGATTGAACGCTGGTTAAAATCACAGTTCTGCAATCCGTCCTCACTATTGTAAGCCCTGGAATCAAAAAGGTAACTCCCTTTTCCATCGGAAGCCACTGTTACCCGAATCACCTTCCTGCTGGTCGATACCCACATATTACGCTCCTGATCTTCCGTAATTGCCGCAATAAAATTTCCTTTGGCCTCTGCAACAGGAGACAGATCCAGAAACATATGACGCCTCGTATCATACACATTCAATCCCTCACGGGTAGCAATCCATACCAATCCCCGGCTATCTTTATATACATGATTCACCGCATCGTTCGACAATTTCATACTATCGCTCTGGCCTTGAATCTTTTTTATTTCTCGAGTGCGCATATCCATCGTGCCTACTCCCTGACTGGCAGTTCCGAAAAACAATGTATTATCATCTACCCAACACAAAGAGGTTACATTATTCTCCAGCAGAGCCGAGTTGTTACTGGTATAAGTTTCAAAAGTACCGGATAACGGTTCCAAACATTGCAAACCGCCTCCCAAGGAAGCAATCCAGATTCTTCCCTTATCATCCTCCACCAATGCCCAGACATTATTACTCGCCAAAGCGTTTCCGGTACCTTCCTTATAAGAACGTACCTGGGAACCATTCATACAATACAATCCCCCATTGAATGTCCCTACCCATAATTTGCCGTCTTTCGACTTCAACATAGACACGACGGGATTTGGCAATTGTCCTTCGACGTCTCTCCAGAAAGGTTCCGCCTTTCCTGTAGAGCGATTCCACAAAAGAATCCCATGGTCGTTCGTTCCGAGCCACAGTCTATCTTCATCCGCCTGTTCTATGCAAGTTATATCTCCCCATTCATACATATTGAACTTAAAGATGCTTTCACTATAATAAGATACCCCCTTCTTATAAGTACCTACCCACATGACACCATCCCTGTCAGCATATAAGTCATAAATTGTATTATGAGGCAAGCTCCGTCCATTGTCATCGTGGGCAACAAGAGAAGTCACTTTCCCCGTTTCTTTCTCAAGCACGTCTATGCCGTCATAATCCTTTCCAACCCAAATCCTGCCTTCTATATCCTGTGCCACCGCATGAATAATTACGTCCGGACGTGACGACCAGATACCGGTCAAATCTGTCCGCCAACTTTTTGTTCCGCAATCATACGCCCAGATTCCCATAAGACTGTATGCCCAGATGCAATTGTCTCTATCTACAAAAAGCGAAAGTTCTATCGTCTTTCCTCCCGGAATATATTTCTTAATTTCATCAGACTGCCATTTAATCGCCAATGTGGCACGATCCAGACAGACAAGCAGTCCCGTATTATAAATCAACAAGATTCCGTCACTACATTCCGCCATTTGTGTCACTCCATACTCCGGCAACGAATGTTCCGTATACGAAAAGAAGAGTCTCTTTCCACCCTCCTTGTAACGGTAACATCCTTCACCTGCCACACTAAGCCACGTATTCCCTTCCCGGTCTACAAAAACCTGTTCCGGAACTCCCCATGACTCCAGATTTTTCATAAATCCGGTAACATCAGTGATAAAGTAATCCCGCTCCTTATCAAATAATACATACCCTCGGGCGGTATTTATCCAAAACCGTCCGTCAGGCATTTCCACAATATCGGTAATGTAATTATCCGGTAAAGATCCCGGCTCATTCTCGGCATGCTGATAGATCTTGAAAGTATATCCGTCATAGCGGTTCAGTCCGGTAGTCGTACCGAACCACATGAACCCATCACGATCTTTATAAATAGTATTCACAGAATTATTAGACAATCCGTCCGACACTTCCAGGTGCTTGAACAAGTATGATTGTGCAGACACAATCCACGAAGCGAGAAGTAAAGCTAACAATAAAAGGCTCTTTCTTATCATGTTTTTCAGATTTGTACAAAGGAAATAAAATATTATCAAACAGCCAAGAAAAAGAGCCTGCGGATTATTTGACAGAATAAACAGCAAGCGCATCCAACGAAGAAGCTAATGCAACCAAAGCAGCGTTCCAGTTAATGGCTACTTCATTGGAAGCATACGAATCTTCCGTATCTACATACGACTCATCCGGACTGGCAGTAGGATAAAAAGCCCCGTCCTGCTGTCCTGGGTTAGGTCCTCCAACAAGAAATCCGGGAATAGGGTCTTCTATGTCGTCCGAAACCGAAAGGCGGTGATGAGGATGCTTCGGACTCTTCGTTCCAAGCCCTGTCACATAACAGAAACCTGTTGCATTTCGCCCCAATATATAATCCATGTTTCTATAGGCATTAGTCAAATAAACGTCTTTGCCAGTCAGGAGATAAGCGTACATCAACGATACACCCTGATTCATACATTTCTCCGCAAGGCATCCCCAAAAGAAATCTTTAGCATCATTACCATAGGGAGCGTGAAATGGGGTCTGTTCGGCTCCTTCTATGACTTTATCCGCATATTTCAAAAGTTCCGTTTTCAATGAATCGGCAAAACGACGGTCGGCTTCATTTAACTCTCTGCCTGGTTGAAGCCATGCAAATATACCTAATGCGAACGTGTTGCCCCATCCCGGAGCTGTGTATATTTGGGGAGCCTTTTTTATTGCTTCTTCCCGGTATATCTCTTTTCCGGTTGAGAAATAGAGTTCGCTAGCCGCCCAGAAAAATTCATCGTCTGCATGTGTGTCACCATATTCTCCGGTGGCTATTGCCGGTTGATACTTCTGATTGAGCAGATTCTGATTATAATAGGCTCCCGGATGCTTTTCCGCCCAGGCATAAGCCTTCTCCGCTGCCAGTAGAGCACGTTTGGAGAATCCTGGATAATCTTCTTCATAAGAGGCAAACAGACGGGAGGACTGTGCCATGACTGCTGCAAAATCTAAAGCGGCAGTGACTGATTTCTGCACGACATAACGTTGTTGTTTACAGTCCACAGGTTTCACAAAACCTTCAAAAAAGGGGGTGGTCAGTTTATGATATACTCCTCCATCTTCGGGATCTTGCATTGTTAACATCCAATCCAAGTTAAATTGCATTTCGTCCAGTAAGTCGGGGGTATGGTTATTGCTCTCCGGGATATTTATCTTTTGCCGGGAGAAGTAATCCGGAAACAGCTGATAAATAGACTGCATCAAACCTATTGAATAACCGGAATTCACAATATACTTATTATAATCGCCGGCATCATACCAACCTTTGGAAGAAGAGACAATTGTTCCCGCAGGACGATCGGGGGAAGCAGCGCTGGGATGTATCAATACATGATTATCCGGATGCCCGGCCATTCTGTGCCACTGCCCTGCATATTGTTCTTCAATCGGCATTGCGGTACGCTGATAATAAAAAGACTTCAAAGCCGCGTCAGCCAGAGGAGATAATATACTGTCTTTTATTAGGAAAGTAACCGATGCTCCGTTCACCTTCAGTATATATTTTCCCGGAGTTGTTACAGCACTAAAATCCAGTGTTGTTCTTGTTTTATCCGACCATGCTGACTTTGCTGTATATAAAGATTTTCCGACAAACACTTGTTCACCGGAAACAGCATCCCATATTACAAACTCTTCAACTTTTCCGCTGTCTACTACAGCTATTTTCTCTTGATTGGGATAATAACCCAGTTGATTCAATCGGATAGCATCGTTTGGTATCACACTTGTTGAAGGAGTGCACGCAACCGCCAACCCACTCAATATCCCAAACAGAGCAATGTATCTTACTATTTTCATACAGTTACTAAAAAAGTAGGAGAAGGTAAATGGTTCGTTCTACCCTCTCCTATTTCATTCAAATCATTATTTTCTCACGATGCGGAAGTTATCGAAATAAACTTCAATAGTAGCTTGACTACTACCAGGGTTCGTTGCATATACGCCTATATGAGTAGAGTTCCTATTTAAAAAGTCTTGATATGTAGCATCTGCAACAACAGAAGATAAAGATACGGAACATTGCATCCACTTTCCAGTCTCTGTCTTTCCTGTAAAAGAACTCACTGGGACATACCCATTTAATGCAGCATCAAAGTTTTCACACATTGCGATTTGGAAAACAGGTCCGGTAAATACTTCTTTCACAAAACATTCAAACTGTAATTTCAAATCATCAATCGGTGTATTTCCTGGAATGATGCTTGTATTTACCCATTGAGCGTTGGAATAACTTTGTTTCCACCAATAATTGGATGCACTCACTGTTCCGGTAATGCCTAGACAAGTTCCATTAGAAACATAAGGAGCTGACGAGCCATCTGCTACTACAAAACTGCAATCACCCCAAACATGACTACCGATTCCATCGTAATTCAATATCACATTTTCTAGAGGATAGAATATTTCTGCAGATTCTACCGTTCCTCCAATCGCAGTCACAGAAATATGGCCGGACTGGGTAGGAGCCTGTGGCAATACAAAACTAATCTCATCAAAAGTGTTTGAAGTTGTGATGTCCCCCACTGGAATGTCGAACTCACCGTTAATATTCACACGTGATACCTCAATAAAATTCTGTCCAGTAATAGTAACCGTGCTTCCTACGACTGGCATTGTCGAACTGACAGCAGTAACAACCGGTTTTGGACCATTCTTCTTAAACTCTGTAACCGCACTGCTCGTATAGCACTCTACCACAAGATATCCCTCTTCAAGCAGATTTGCCGGAGCTGTTAGCGTAATTTGACTATATTTGTTATTTACTTCATAATTTGTTATCTCCTGAACATCAACAGGGCGTGTCCCATCCTTTGCCAGTTGTTCAGTAGAAAGATAAACAGCCTGTACCTCATAGAAGTTACCACCGATCACAGTCATCTGGTCTCCCGGCTTTATAGGATAGGTTGCGGAAATACGGGTGATGTAAGGTGCAGGCGAAAGCACGTGCATATTGTAAGCTGCTACTCCATGCTCTGTTTCTATGCGAATTTCACCTTTCAACTCAGGATTTTGTCCTGTCAGTTCCAATTCATTAGGAACCGTTAATATGATACTTGTAGAAGTTACATAATTCCTGTTGAAACTAACCTCCTGATCATTGATATACACCTTTTGTGTTCCACCCAAATGTTCTCCGACTACAACAATCATTGTTCCCGGATTTACATCAGTAAAAGTACTATCAGCTTTAGCCGGATCTGTTACTCTTATATAATGAATTACCGGTATAGCATCATCGTCGTCATTCTGGCAAGAGACAACAGCCCAAAAGGGCAGGACTAACAACCCTATCAAGAACAATCTCGTATCTAAATATTTATATATTGATTTCATAAATTCTTCTGATTTATTCGTTAAATGTATAAGGAACCGGTGGTTCGTTCAATAACGGATTCTGGATGACATCAGATTCCGGATAAGGCAAGAAAATATCCTCTGCTTCAATATTGATAGTAAACTCCGGAGCTGTGTAATACTCAGGACCTTCAAGGAACGTAGTTCCATCCGTATCATACTTCCCAAAATGCAATTTTCCGTCCTCATCTTTGATGATAGCATCCGCCCGGTACCCCCGCCACTGATTATTAAAGTAGTTAAGCATCTTGTCCGGTAAATAACGGAACCAAGTTACCATATCATACCAGTTTGAATATTCCATACCAAACTCAACACGGCGTTCGCGGATAATGTCATCCAACGTGATGGAAGACTTTTTATTAATCTTTGCACGCTCACGTACACGGTTGAAGAAGTAAAGACCACGACCGTCACTCAACGTAGAATTGTTACCCAGACAAGCTTCCGCATACGTCAAGTAGACATCTGCTAAACGCAAAATATAAGTATTAAGTGGCGAATTCATTTGTTTCACCTTACCGTCGTTATCGTCATCCGGCCCTCCCGGAACACCTTTTTTAATAGGAGAAGCAGTACCCTTATAAGTATAGCCACCATCTTTAATGCAAATATAAGAGTAATAAGAACCCTTGGTAAAAAAGGTAGCGTTCCTACGCAACGTATCTGCCAACTCGTATTGCTGAAGCATATCAATACTTCCATTATAGCTACTCCAACAATTGACACCACCCGTCACCTCGGTCGAGAATGCCAAATCGGACAAGAGGGTATTACATTCATACCACTCCCCCAACGGCACCCACTGCATAGCGAGCAGGGATTCCTGATTGTTATTGTTCTTATACTTGAAGAGATCTTCGTAGTTTGTCATCAAGTCCAACCCACTATTCTCACACACATCACTGGCATATTGACGGGCAAGTTCTAAATCACCTTCATCACGCGTACCACCATTGTTCCAGCCCGAACGTGCCAGATAAACCTTTGCCAATATCCCTTTTGCCGCCCACGATGTAGCCCGTCCTTTATCACTCTGCTCCGACAAATTATCGACGGCGTAATTCAAATCATTAATAATAAACTGAAATACATCTTCTTCACGATTGAGCGGACGAACGGGATTGTCAACCAACTTCTGGTTATCTTCAATGAGAATCACCGGGCCCCAAATGCGCAACATATAGAAGTATGCACATGCACGCATCAACCGGGCTTCTGCAATTGCCTTTGTCTTGGCAGCTTCGCTCACACTACCCTGTGTCTGCGTCTCTACCGCATTGATTACAGAGTTCGCCATCGTTACTACCGAGTAGAATCCACTCCATGCACCCGACAGATTTTCATCCAAAGCTGTCACTTGGAAAGTAACAAACTGCGGATAATTCCAGGGACTGTACATATCATTGGCACGCCCGCTACCGATAGGAACGATGGAACGTTGATTGTAATCAAACCATGCCCGATTGTAAAGCGGAGCGGTGGCTGCTTCTAACGCTTCGTCAGAAGTATAAAATGTAGCGTCTACATAGTTTCCTTCCGGTGCTCTATCCAGAAAACTGTCACTGCATGCTGCAAACAGCAGGGCGGTAGTTGCTATTACTAATAATTTACTTTTCATAAATATTCTCATTATTTGTCAGGTTAGAAACTAAGGTTAAGTCCGAAAGTATAAATCCGTTGTGAAGGATAACGGGCATTATCGATACCACGCGTCAGCACATCATAATTGTAAGCACCCACTTCAGGATCATATCCTTTGTACTTTGTAAAAGTGAATGCATTCTGAATATTCATATACACCCGTAGATTGTCAATATTGAGCTTACTTATCCACTTTTTAGGGAAAGTATAACCTAACGAGATATTCTTGATACGAAGATATGAACCGTCTTCTACAAAGCGGCTGCTCATACGGTTATTATCGTTAGCATTGGCAGCAGTGATGCGCTGTACTTGTGCCGAACCGGCATTCGAGACATAGACATTGGAAAGCGTAGTCGGCTGTGATGGATCGATCAGTTCCACACGGGCGATATTAACAGCTTCTTTCAACATTCCACTGTTGTTCATCGGATTGGTAAATTCTTTACGTAGCATATTCACCACTTTATTACCGTATACACCATTGATGAAAATATTCAGATCAAAGCCTTTATAAGAAAACGAGTTGTTAAAACCGTAAGAGAACTTCGGTTCGGGATTACCTAAATAGGTACGGTCTTTCTCATCAATAACGCCATTGTCGTCAATATCCTCATAAATATAGTCTCCTACCCATATCTCACTTTCAGAGATATTCTTTCCTTTTGGAATAGCCACTTTCACACGCTCACCATTTTTATCGAGAATATAATTACCGTAAGAATCCCGCTTGTAAAAGTCATCCTCCTTCGTAAACATGCCTATCACGTTATATCCGTAAAACTGTCCTATTGGCTGTCCCACCTCCGAGTAGGTGTAAGTCTCACTGTTGATAGTACCGGAAAGTCCTGCTGTCTCTGTGTAAAGCTTTGTAATCTCATTCCTATTAAATGAAATAGTCAGTCCTGATCTCCACATGAAATCATTTTTATTGATATTAACCGTATTCAACGTGAATTCCAGACCTTTATTGGTCATAGCACCCGCATTTACCCACGGTGAGGAAATAACACCGTTAACATAAGAAGGAAGAGATGCTTTCATTAACAGATTATCTGTGTTTTTGTAATATCCGTCAATAATCAGTTCTACCCGGTTACCAAAAAGATTAATGTCTAGTCCGGCATTCCATGCTTCAGTCTCTTCCCATTTCAAGTTTTCGTTTCCATAGTTCTCCGCATAATATCCGCTTCCCCAAATAGTTGCCACAGTTCTCATCTTTACACCATAAGCATAGTTTTCTGCCGCTTGATTACCAACCAATCCCCAACCCAGACGTAACTTCAAATTATCCAACCAAGAGACGTTCTTCAGGAATTTCTCATTCTTCAACTTCCATGCAAGAGCTGCCGATGGAAATATTCCCCAACGATTGTTCGGAGCAAACGTAGAAGAACCGTCACCACGTACAGTAAGTGTCAACAAATAACGGTCATCAAATCCGTAGTTAACACGACCGAAGTAAGATTCGATAGCAGAAGAACCTTTGGAACTACTATTCTTTGCAGTAAGTGAGCTACCCGCGTCCAGTTCGTGAACAGAGTTGAGAAAATAGTCACTCCGGGTGCCGGAAAGTGATTCCCAATTATTCTCCTGCGCTTCATGTCCCGCCATGGCAGTAATTTGATGTCGACCGAAAGTATTAGTATAAGTTAGATAAGTCTTTAACGTCCAGTTACTACCATTGCTGGCACTACGACTACCTAATGACTCTTGGGTATAAAGACCATAGTCATAAGACGGAGTATACTGATAATTGTTGTTATAATAATAATTGCCTGCATACTCAGCTCTGAACACTAATCCCTTGTAAAGTGTAATATCAGCAAAGAAATCCACATAGAGTTGTAATCCCTTTTCGTAGTTCTCACGCATCAGCGCTTCTGCTACCGGATTCGTAAAGTAAGTACCATACATGTTTTCTGACTGCATTCCCCATGAACCGTCAGGATTCTTCGCCGGTACTTCAGGCAACTGCTGTATCGCCGTGCGAATGATATTACCATTGTCGATCGTATTGTTCTGCTGCGTCTTGGCAACAGAAGCACGCAACCCGGTAGAGAGCCAGTTCGTTATCTTATTATCCATATTGACACGGGCAGAGAAACGTTCGAAGCTAGAACCGATACCGATACCATCCTGACTCAAATAACCACCCGAAAGTGAATAAGTAGTTCCCTCATTTCCTCCGGAGATATTGATCTGATGATTGTGCATAGATGCATTACGGAAAATCTCATCCTGCCAGTTCGTCCCTTCTCCCAGTAAGCTGGGATCTTTAAACTCCTCACGGTCACCAAAGCCCAGTACTTGAGCGCGTAGATTTTGATACTCCGCATATTCGCGCAGATTTAAAACATCCAACTTCTTTGGTAATTGCTGCAAACCATAATATCCTTCATAAGAAACCTTTGTCTTACCGGCTTTCCCCTGATTAGTGGTAATCAGTACCACACCATTGGAAGCTCTCGAACCATAAATAGCTGTAGCCGAAGCATCTTTCAGAATTTCCATAGAAACGATGTCCGAAGGGTTAATGGAAGACAGTACACTGGAGTTACCGTCCGTATTACCGGAAATCGCTACACCATCAATCACATACAGAGGTTCGTTACCATTCAAGGAATTGATACCACGAATACTCACAGAGATACCTCCACCCGGGGCTCCCGAATTTTGTGTAACGGAAACACCCGCTGCACGCCCCTGCAAAGCTTGGTCTAAAGAAGTAACAACAGACTTTTTCAGTTCATCTCCGGTCACGGAAACAACTGAACCTGTCAAGTCACTTCGTTTCATGGTTCCATAGCCGACAACTACCACCTCGTCCAACGTTTTAGTATCTTCTTTCAGAACTACGTTAATGACAGGTTTTGTTGCAACAACCTGCTGTTCCATAAAACCGATGTAGGAGAAGACCAGCGTCTGTCCGGTAGATACATTCAGCGTATACTTACCGTTCAAGTCTGTAATAGTTCCTGTCGACGTACCTTTCACTTGTACGCTTACCCCAATCAACGGTTCTCCGTCAGTCGCGGAAGTTACTATTCCGGACACCTTTAAGTTCTGTGAAGGAGCAGCCTCCAATATCGTTATTGGCAACCAAAGTAATATTGCCAACGCAAGACAGTACCAATGTACAAATGTACATTTTCCAAGAAAGTGTTTATTCATTGTACCTTATTTAAATGGTTAATATTCAATTTAATCCTTTCATAATCGCTGCTATGGATGCTGCATTATGCGGTTGTCCTGTAGTGCGGTCAAACAGTTTTTCGGTATAGCCGGCATCCCAGTACAAGGGAACGAACTTATTCTTCACACAGGTTTTCACTACATATTCGATATAGTCATTACGCGATTTCAAATGATTCTCCAAAGCCTCTCCGGTCAACTGGTCTCTTAATGTCGGACCATATTCGCCGATGATTACAGGAACATTATTATTGATAAAGACATTCAGCGAACTTAAAGTAGCCTCTATGTCCCCCTCCTGTCCGGTAGCAGATACATCTCCACCTGCAAACGCAGCTCCCCATTGACTCTTGAAATTCTCATCGTTAGGCATGATTGTGAAATCATAAGGATCATAGTAATGACATTCCAGGAAAATACGATTTTGAACAATGTCGAGCGGCATTGTGAAATGCGCGACCGCTTTCGCCACATCGGTATTATATGCCTGCACAATCAGATGACGGTAATGATTACGTCCTCCGGTAGCTCTAACCGTATTGACAAACACCTGATTGAAACCATTCTGTACCCGGTAATTCTCCTCTGTAGGCTGCGCACCGTTAGCGTCGTCATTATTCACCTCATTGGTTCCGGCAAAGAGCAGACGGTCGTCATAGTCCCTGAATCTTAAGGCGATCTGTTTCCACATCGCTTCCAGTCTTTCATCCAGAGCTTCTTTATTGGCATCTACCGGATGGTTCAGCCAGCCACCTTCCCAGTGGATATTGATAATAACATAGAGACCGGCATCAAGCGCAGCTTTCACGGCAGCCTCCACCTTATCCATCCATGCACTCTTAATCTTATACGTTGCCGCATCTTCAAACTGATGAGAATAAGCTACCGGTATACGCACGACATCAAAGCCCGCTGCTTTGATACCCTCGAAAAGAACCTTGTTCGGTGTAGGATTTCCCCAACACGTTTCATCGCCGGAAAGACTTCCGTCATTTCCCACAATCACCGCCTCAAATGTATTCCCTACATTCACTCCGGCTTTCATCAATGCCGACAGTTGCATGGAAGTCAAATCACGCATCCCTGTATTATCAGGTGCAATGTATTCATCGTATGCAGGTACGCTATATAGGGACTGCTTTACATTGATAATAATATCAGGAGCGCCACTCGCCGAAACGGTGACGGTAGCCGTCCTCTCTTTCTGCGTGTCATTAGCCTCTACTGTGATATTTACATATTGTTTTCCTTCACCGATAGTATGTGAACTTTTACACCAACTTTCCGAAGTACTGATATGCCATTCGACCGGACCGTCTATCTGAATAGTCTGCCTGCTTCCACGAGCGTCAAACTCCAGATTACGATATTCCTGTGCCACTTCCAGACTTCCTCCTTTTTCATCACTGTTGCTACATGATATAAAAGAGGTGGTGAGCAACACCAGCATAAATATGACTCGTTTAATACCCAATGGACTAAATAATCCATCACTAAATGACTGTTTTTCCATATTCTTCTATACTATTAGATTAAATTTAAAACCGTTAACCTTGCCTCATCAAAACACATTTGTTTTCTACACCACAAAATTATGTATTCGACATGTAACTTCACTTCTGTAATGTTATTCATATAGGGAGCGTTTTGGAAACGATGGGGTGAATTTGTTTTATAAAAGGGATTCATTTGTTTTCTCCCTGTTTCCCTTTATACTTAAAGTACTCAAAATCAGCATACGCCTCCGAGTCTTTAGAAGCTGATGTAATGTAAAGCCCCAATACGACTCCGGTAAATCCGCCTGCTGTTTCAGTGCTTAGATAACGCGTGTTCATCTTACCCAGATCATGATATATTCCATTCACTTTATAACCAAAATAATAGTAATTGATATCCGACTTCACCACCAGTTCCACCTCACCATCCGTCGGTAGGGAAACTTCTTTGGCATAATGGGTAATCTCTCCCAGTTTATATCGCAAGCCAACAGAACGTTTCCGATCCTTATCCTGACGGACAAATAAATCGTAGTGAGAATGAAACTCCATAAAGACGGAAATTCCCGCTTCATCATTCACTCCCGCTTTCTGCAAGACTACCGGAGCGGATGCTTCCATATCAAAATGTTCCTGCCGCAAGGCGACAAAGGTAGGGCTTTTCCAATCGCTTAACGTAACGGGAGTCGCTATCAAACGAAGTTTTCCATCTTTGGTAAAAATATAATTCTTCGCTTCGGGATTCTGCAGATGAATCCATTCGGGAGAAAGCTTTCCTTCTTTAAAGTCTATTCGTTCCGGTCTGCCTTCCATTTCCTGTTGAGGCAGGGTAGGGACGTCCATCTTCAAAGAAATGGTTCCGTTGCTATTGACTACAGGCCAGGCGTCCTTATCCCACCGTACCGGAGCCAGATACGTTTCACGTCCCAATGTATGATGAGTTCCCGGCATAATTCTGTATGCCAGGCAAACCATCCACCAAGAACCATCGGTGCCTTCCACCAGATCAGCATGCCCTGTTCCCTGAATCGGACTGGATTGTCCCGATTCATTGGCATGGGTCAGAATAGGATTTGCCGGATTTCCCTGATAAGGCCCGTCAATATAACGGCTGCGGGCAATGGTTACTTTATGTCCCAATTCCGTACCGCCCTCCGAAATCAGCAGATAGTACCAGCCGTCTTTCTTATAAATGTGCGGACCCTCGGCATATCTGCCTCCGGTGCCGTTCCATATTCGTTTGGAAGAAGAAAGCTGTTTGCCTGTCATGGGGTCAATCTCACACAAGTTGATGTATCCATCCGGATTACTGACCATAAAACATTTGCCATCCTCAAAATAAAGCGAAGGATCGATGCCTCCTTGTTCGAGCCAGACTGGTTCCGACCATTCACTACGGGGATCAGTAGTATGTACCAGGAAATTCCCCTTACCGGAAACATTAGTCGTAATCATGTAAAACACTCCATCATTGTAACGAATGGTAGGAGCGAAAATACCGCTTCCCGAATTGGCATTAGTCAGATCAAGCTGGGACGGACGGGTCAGACAGTTTCCTATCTGCTCCCAATGTACAAGGTCTTTACTGTGAAACAAAGGCACTCCGGGGAAATATTGAAAGCTGCTGTTGACTAAATAATAATCATCCCCTGCCTTGCAAACACTCGGATCGGGATGGAAACCGGGGATTACAGGATTACTGTAACCTTGAGCTGATGACTTGCATACGGAACAAAGCGAAATAAAAATAAGGAATAAAGCGTTTCGCATATTATATAATTTAAGAGTTAAACATCTTTTGCCAGCCGACGATACAAAAGTAGATGTTTTTCCCAAAGGAGATATGGTATTTCGTTCACACCCGGTCTGCCAAATGTTTTACCCATACGCACAGAATGTTTCCCTTTTGCGTATGATTTGTTTTCAACCCTCTTCAGCTTAGTCCAAGCAGCGAAAATCGAACCAGTCAAAGTCAGCCGGATTTGTATTTGCCTGCCCATTACCGGATGCATACATACCTATAAATACACCGGTAAATCCACCTACCACTTCATTGGAGACATCACGCGTGGAAGCTGTTCCCAATATAGCAGAAACGTGGGCTGCCTTTATCTCAAACGTATAGGTCGTCTCGGTGGCGGTGATAGATAAGATCACCTCTCCGGTAGCAGGAAGTTCTTTGTAGGTGGTATCGACCACTTTATCCTTCAAAGTTTTACGGAGCATGGCAACCCGCTGTCCGTTCCGCTCCGTTATCAGCAGGTCATAATGATTCTTATCATCCGCTCTTACTACCAGTCCCGCCTCTTCATTTTCCACTTTCGGAATAAAGTTGACTTTTGCAGATGCAGTCAGATTGAAAGCAGCCTGCCGGCGGCCGATAAAAGAAGGAGAATCATTCGTTGTGAAGTTGATTGCTGTTCCTTTCAGACGCAGCGAACCCGGCTTCTCCGTCAATGACCAGAACGAATGAGCAGGATTGCGGATAAAAGTCCAGTCCAACCCCAGCGTTTCCGCATCGAAATCATCACGAACCGGTTGTTCCATCCAAACGTGTGACGGCAGGTTGGGGAAAAGATATGTTTCCTGTACGACACCATCTTTACCCACCTTAGGCCAGCCGTCGGCATTCCACGTCACAGGTGCTAGGAAAGTTTCACGCCCTAAATGCTGGTACTTGCCGTTCACTGGTCTTATTCCCAGACAAACTGCCCACCAGCTTCCATCTTTCAGTTGGACGAGGTCGGCATGACCTATCGCCTGGAAAGGATGATCGGGACAGTTCATATTCGAAAGGACAGGATTTACAGGACTGGGCTCATACGGTCCCCAAGGGGATTTACTCCGTTGTATGACTTCCCGATGCTCGTAGCCCGTTCCTCCTTCGGCAGACATGATATAGTAATAATCGCCTATCTTATAGAAATGAGGTCCTTCCGGTGAAGAGCCTCCCAGACCGGAAGCTACTTTTCGCAAAGGTTCCACAAACGTTCCGGTTTCGGGGTCCATCACTCCCAACAGGAAGCTGCCTTGATTATCCGGACTCAAAAAGTACATCTTTCCGTCAATAAACTCAATAGACGGATCTACATACCAGTTCCCCACCCATACCGGATCAGACCAGGGACCTGCAGGATTCTTTGCCGTCACATAGAATACTCCTTGCGAACCTTTTCCTCCATAGTTCGTGCCAATCACATAGAATGTACCGTCATGGTATCGTAACGTCGGAGCATACTGTCCGCCGGTGGAGGCATTGCATCCCATCAACGGATTATTTTCCGGGCGGGACAGGGCATGACCGATCAGTTTCCAATGAACAAGGTCTTTACTATGATAAACCGGTAGACCGGGAAAATATTCAAAGGTAGAAGTAACCAGGTAAAAATCATCTCCCACCCTGCAAATGCTCGGGTCGGGATTCATTCCTGTGATAATGGGGTTCCTGAATGTCTTTTGTGCGAGGGAGACATTAGCCATCCATAATCCGATTAAGATTAATAAAAGTCTGCAACTGTTCTTCATCATTCTTATTTTTAAAGTTTGTACTGATGGCAAAGTTCACCATAATCCGGCAGAAACAAGGTTCGTTATGTTTCAAGGTGCGGAACGTTTTCTTTCAGGATAGCGTTTTTCGTTTCAAATATAAGGCAATAATGTTACATTCGGAAAGTCTCGCAAGGCATAGAAGAGAATAGAATGTATTTTATTGGGGCATGATTTGTATTCAATTGCATTTCGCCCTTTCGGGTGACTGCAATTCTTCCTACATTTGTAATAGAATTAAAGTCTCACTCTAAAAATATCAACTCATGAAAAACATTAAGAAAATGGTATTAGTATCAGCCTTTGCCGGTACTTGTCTTACGCCTCATGCACAGACTGCCTCTCCTGTCATCCCGACCGATCCGGCTATTGAAACTCATATCCGGGAATGGCTTCAGGAAATGACTCTCGAACAAAAGATCGGTCAGATGTGTGAAATCACGATTGATGTGGTATCCGATCTTGAAACCAGTCGTAAGAAAGGATTCTGCCTTAGCGAGGCAATGCTCGACACGGTTATCGGTAAATATAAAGTAGGTTCACTGTTGAATGTTCCTTTAGGGGTAGCACAGAAAAAGGAAAAGTGGGCGGAAGCCATCAAACAGATACAGGAGAAATCGATGAAGGAGATCGGTATTCCCTGCATCTATGGGGTAGATCAGATTCATGGAACGACCTACACACAGGACGGAACGATGTTTCCGCAAGGCATCAACATGGGAGCCACTTTCAACCGGGAACTGACCCGAAAAGGTGCTGAAATCTCTGCTTATGAAACCAAGGCTGGCTGCATCCCCTGGACGTTTGCTCCGGTAGTCGACTTAGGACGTGATCCGCGCTGGGCACGTATGTGGGAAAATTATGGTGAAGATTGTTATGTAAATGCAGAAATGGGCGTATCGGCCGTGAAGGGGTTTCAGGGAGAGAACCCGAACCGTATCGGAGAATACCATGTAGCCGCATGCATGAAGCACTACATGGGCTATGGTGTACCTGTCTCCGGTAAAGACCGTACTCCGTCTTCCATCTCACGCAGCGATATGCGTGAAAAACATTTCGCTCCTTTCCTTGCTGCCGTTCGTCAGGGTGCATTGAGCGTGATGGTGAATTCCGGTGTTGACAACGGACTACCTTTTCACGCTAACCGTGAATTACTGACCGAATGGCTGAAAGAAGACCTGAACTGGGACGGTCTGATTGTAACAGACTGGGCGGACATTAACAATCTCTGTACCCGGGATCACATTGCTGCCACCAAGAAAGAAGCTATCAAGATTGCCATCAATGCCGGAATCGACATGTCGATGGTTCCTTATGAAGTGAGTTTCTGCGATTATCTGAAAGAGTTGGTTGAAGAAGGAGAGGTATCTATGGAGCGCATTGACGATGCAGTAGCCCGTGTGTTGCGTCTGAAATATCGCCTGGGATTATTTGACAATCCGTATTGGGACATTAAGAAGTATGACAAGTTCGGTTCTAAGGAATTTGCAGCCGTTGCCCTCCAGGCTGCCGAGGAATCGGAAGTGTTATTGAAGAATGACGCCCATACCCTGCCGATAGCGAAAGGCAAAAAGATTCTGCTGACCGGTCCGAACGCAAACTCCATGCGTTGTCTGAACGGCGGATGGTCGTATAGCTGGCAGGGACACGTTGCCGATGAATATGCGCAGGCATATCATACCATCTACGAGGCTTTGTGTGAGAAATACGGAAAAGAGAATATTATCTACGAACCGGGAGTGACCTATGCTCCTTACAAGAACGATAATTGGTGGGAAGAAAACAAAACGGAAATTGAAAAACCGGTGGCAGCGGCAGCACAAGCGGATATTATCATCGCCTGCATCGGCGAAAACTCTTATTGCGAAACTCCGGGCAACCTGACGGATCTTACCTTATCGGAAAACCAGCGCAATCTGGTAAAAGCTCTGGCCGCTACGGGCAAACCTATCGTTTTGGTTCTGAATCAGGGACGCCCGCGTATTATCAACGATATAGAACCTTTGGCAAAAGCTGTCGTCAACATCATGCTGCCAAGCAACTACGGTGGCGACGCACTTGCAAACTTATTGGCAGGCGACGCCAACTTCAGTGGAAAGATGCCATTCACTTATCCACGACTTATCAACGCTTTGGCAACTTATGACTTCAAACCTTGCGAAAACATAGGGCAAATGGGAGGCAACTACAACTATGACTCGGTGATGGATATTCAATGGCCGTTCGGTTTCGGATTAAGCTATACGAATTACGAATACAGCAACTTAAAAGTAAATAAACCGACTTTTAATGCTGACGACGAACTGATATTCACGGTTGACGTAACCAACACGGGCAAAGTTGCCGGAAAAGAGAGTGTGTTATTGTTCTCTAAGGATTTAGTGGCAAGCAGCACACCGGACAATATCCGTTTACGAAACTTCGAAAAGGTTTCTCTGGAACCGGGAGAAACAAAGGCGGTTACGCTGAAACTGAAAGGAAGCGACTTGGCATTTGTGGGATATGACGGTAAATGGAGACTGGAAAAAGGAGATTTCAAGATTAAATGTGGTGACCAATGGATGGATATTGTATGCGATCAGACGAAAGTATGGAATACTCCGAATAAGAATACGGCCCACAAATAAACCTCTTTTTAGATATTTCTATAAAAACATCTTCATATAGAATCTTCTTTCTATATAAAAATACACATTCCTCTATCACCTATCACCGCCAGTAATCAAAAGCCTTATTCATCGAGGTTTTCGGCGGTGATAGGTTGTTTCTGAACCTATCACCACATCTGTCACCTATCACCGCAAAAAGCACTACTTTCATCACATTTTTGCAAAGGCAACCTGAACAGCTATGACTTAGAGAGCTATTCCTTTTTTTTCTTCACAGGAGTCATCACCAATTTAGTATGCAGTTCTTTAATCTCACATAAATCGAACCTTTCCTGTATATACACATACATGATGACCAAACGGATGAGTTCTTTATTCGGACATGAGAATTCATCTTTAGATAGTCCGTCTATCACTATATCCAATAAACAGAGAGAACACTGCAATTCAGCTTTTGACAATCGGTCTACATTTTCAATCTGTGCAAAGCTAGGCCAGTTTTCTTTCATAAAACTAAGTTTGTCGACGGAGCATTCCAAATCGCGCTTCATCAGGCAGGAACGGGAACAAGTAAGGTTACTCATAACTATCATTTTTTAATTATGTGTTTCCGTTTGCCAATAAAAAAGGCGCGGAAACTATTACTGTACTATCCTGTGAGAGGCTCTGGTGGGCCGTACCCGAATAATAAGCAATAGCTCCACGCCCGTTGAGGTATATAACAAATATATATACAACATGGACGTGGAGACCGGTCACTTATTATCTACGGGTGCTAAATTTACCAGATTTCTCACAATAGATAATAAAAAACACTATCTCCAATACAAAACAAACATATCCTCTTCCTGAAGATACGCTACAAATATAACTATATTTTCAGATAATGCCACTGTTATCACAGTAAAATAGTTTAATTCTCCCTTGCCCTACATCTATCAAATAGAACAAGGCATATAAATACCTACAACAAGTAGGAATACTTTGCTTTTCTCCCTGATATAGTTTATCTTTGCTACCGATATAGTTACTTCTTCACGGCCGTGACGAATTCCTCCCACGGCCGTGGAAAGATCCTACCACAGCCATGAAGAGATCTCACCACGGCCGTGGGAGATTAATGATAAAGGCACTGTAAAGCAACTATACCTACACTTTAATCCAAGAATAAAGGCAGGACACTTATATAAAGCCGCTTGATAACAAACAAACAACAGCTATATAACAACAAATCCCCCTAAGTCCAAAGATTGATTAGTTTTACAACAAAGAAAAACAACGCCCTTATAGGACTAACAACGGCAAATTATAAATACGTAGTCATATAAGGCAAAAACAAGTAAATAATGGCAATACAATTTGAATTGTACAAGACTCCCCGTCCCAAGGACGAGGAAGGTAAGGAAATGTATCACGCACGTGTAGTCAACTTCCAACACATTGACACAGACTATCTGGCAAAAGAAATCCAGATAGCAACCTCTTTGACTGAAGGAGATGTGAAGTCTGTTCTCGAATCTCTAAGTCATTTCATGGGAGATCGTCTTCGGGAAGGGCAAAGCGTCCACTTGGATGGCATCGGCTATTTCCAGATTAAGTTGAATAGTAAAGAACCTATCACCTCGCCCAAACAAAAAGCGAATCAGATGAAACTCAAAGCCAACATTAGTTTCAAAGCGGACGCCAAATTGAAAAGGTCTGTTAGTGTTGTTCATATGGAACGGAGCAAACTAAGACGCCACTCTGCTTCCCGCTCGAATGATGAAATAGACAAACTGCTAACAAGCTATTTCAGCAATAATCCGGTATTGACCCGTGGCGATTTTCAAGGACTATGCAATTTCACTTCTACCACTGCTTCCCGTCATATCAAACGGCTGAAAGAGGAGGAGAAGAAGTTGAAGAATATCAATACTTATTATAATCCGATTTATGTGCCGATGCCGGGATATTACGGTAAGGCGGAAATAAACACGAATCAAGAATACAATATAGAAAAGGAAAATTAAAAGGAGCGAGCATTCAGTTGTTGCAAAATTTGCAACAACTGAATGCTCTTACTATTTCTACCTAACTGATCCAGAAATTGCACAAATTGGTTATTATCCCCGTTTCATTCATTCCTTTCCACTTTCCAATTTCCTTCCTTTGTTATTTCAATCTTCAAATTATTCTTATTGGCAAGAGTAATCCAAACATTACTTTGATGAGTAGCATCCGTTTGAGCAGAAATAGCTTTCACTATGTCTTCAGCTTTCCATAAAGCAGTGTGAGGAACAATAATAGTTACGAACGTAACAGCAGAACCGGGGATTACCTTTTGTTTGGCAAAAGTTGTAACAGGCTTGACTGTATACTCCTGTTGTTGCACCCCAAAATGACGCCCCTTCTGTTCCTCAAAGTAAACTAATAATTGATTTGTTTCAATATCTTTCCCCGAACGATCTTTCCACTTTTTATTCTCTCCTGTGGAATTGAACCAATTCTTACCGCTTTTATCCAACGAATAAAGTTGCCATAAACTGCCGGCGGTATAACCTTCCGTTCCTGCCCCAGGCAATAAATGATCCTGTATAACAAGTATTCCTTCTTTTGTGAGCACCATATTCCGTTGTAGGACAGATCCATCCACACATTGGTCATCCAACACAATTCGTCCATAAGAATCTCCCTCCCGCGTTTCTGCCATGGCTTCTCTTACTGTGTTCGGATTAAACAATGTTCCTACTTTCTCGTGAATATATTCCTCACCCGGATGAGAAACCTTATTATAGGCGCGTATCATAAAATCTAATACCGATTTCTTCGCTCCGCTTTTTGCCGTATGCTTCCAATCACAACCAATATACCGATAATCATTCAGACTAAAATCTGCGGCTACATCCAGATTCACAAAACAGACATTCTTGTCCGGAAGGACAACTTTCACAGCTTTTCCTTCTTTACCCAAGTCAACCAAGGTCACGTTTTTACTCCAATTCTCTAACGTGCTACAATCATGCAACAACCTGTTTCCTGCCTTTCCAATCAACCGGACATTCTTAATATAAATCTCTTCACCCGGCTCTCCCTGAAAGCGGAATGTCATCTTTCTCATCCCACGCATTGCTGCATCGCCGGAAATCTCTGTGGACTGGCTGAAATCAACACAATCTGTAAACCAAACGTTAGTGAGCAGCCGACTGCCCTTCTCATCAAACGGGAATCCATTCCCGCTCTCTTTCATTAAAACAACAGTGTTGCCATGACGCACATCAGTAGCATGCCTCTGTACACCATGAAACAGAGGGTTATCATCCACCTCAAAGTAATTAATCGTACCACGCAGGTTTGGATGCTGATGAGTGCCGGATGCATACAGGTCGCTCATTATAAACGGAGTTCCCGCTTCAGAAGAGGCCCGCAATAGCAGCTGGTCCGGTATATCCGTTTTTCCCCTCCGGTTTGTACGGGTGGTAACCAGAGAAGTACGAACAGGAGAGTCTGATTTTTCAAAAAAGGTAGGCAACAAGGCTACCTCTGCAAGAGCAGCCCAATCACAGGCCTGCCGAAGATTCCATCCCGGTTTGAAGTACTTAATATCTAAATTAGGATATCCGATAGTAAATAGCTTCCAGGCAGCTTTTCGAAAAGAAGCATCACCGGTCAGACGTGCCATCTTTTCAAATACCAGTATCCAGTTGTTATAGGCAAAGAAATAATCATCTCCATATTCGGGCATATAGCCACTGGGAGCTTGTTGGTCACGATAGCGTTCGAACCACCGTCTTATTTCCGGAGTCTTCAACAACGCCACTTTATCACTCTCAATGGCAATATTGATGAGGTCATTCAAATGAATGGAAGCATAGAGAGTCGCGGTTTCATCTACGTCTTTATTACGATACCAAAAGTGCCACATCTTATCAATATACTCTCTCCAATGGGAAACGCCCGGAGCATCGGGGAACAAATTACACATCCGTACAAACCCCAATGCACGTTCCTGTCCCTGATTATTATCAATTACAAAATCAGGATCAAAGTGAAGATCGGCAAAACGAATCATCACTTCATCAGCTCCCATTGGCAGACGGTCATTGTCCTGCAATATTTCATAGGCCAGCGCCAGGTTCTGCAATGCAAAGAAATCATCCTTGCCGTGCATCAGTTTCTCATTTTTCTTCCATTCACGAATGACATTCCCAAACACCTGCTCTGACATATCCAGGTAACGCTTTTCGTGCGTTGCCTTATAGAAAACAGCAGATGCCGACATCAGATTAGTCACCCAACGGACATTTTTAGCCCTTATTTCTTTTATGATCCGTTCCTCACTGTATTTCTGCGTCAGTAAATCAAAAGCTGCAGAAGCTTTAGGGAGGAAATCCGCCCGGCATAACTCCTGTGCATAAACATTACATACCAGCAATAATCCGATAAGCAAAAAACAAGATTTCAGTTTCATAACCTTCATAGCCGATCTATTAATTATTCACGAATTTATAAGCTCTCCATTCCGAAAGACCGCACACTGCAAAGATGCCCGTGCAGCAGAGAATAGATAAAACTATTCTAACTGTAAGGTTTCTGTTCCTGTTGCCGTATGGAATTGCACACTGTTACTACCCGCCTTTTGTTGCATATAATCACTTTTGGATATGTATTCAGTATTTAAATCCACAGCATTGCCGTTGACCTTATATTGTCCGTTATATGACATTTCCGGTGAAAAGAAAGTCAGCTCCAATACATCCCCTTGAATGTTGGTATAAGATATGGACGGGGTATCACTCGTTTCATAGTCAGCAGAAAGCTGAAGTTTTACTTTTGCAGCAATGTCACCGGCAAACTTCTCCAATTCAGCATCCATATCCCCTTGAGCATCTTTGTATCGTTCAGTAATCTCTGTTGTTTCCAACACCCAGGAGCCTCTACGGCGGTTAACGTCTTTAAGCGTCAGTATATGGTGATCTTTGATACCATACTTATTATCTTGCAAGCCGAAATCCCAGTCTTCAGGAGTAGCAAAGGCAAACATCATCGAACCGGTATGGCATAACACCCACCGCATACCATTAATTTCTCTAATCATTTTCGTTTTAATCCCCTTACGAGTGAAAGGCACATACATCTGGTAGAACTTAGGCTGGTCCATATAATCCTCCGCCACATTATACACCCCGATAGCGCTTCTTTCGTACCCTAACACCCTGTGATAAGGATTTTCCCCATATCCCGGTTTATTTGATACCGTCTGATAGCTTTGCGGACGTTCGGGATTATCATGACACACACTGAATACGGAAGCTTCAGGCAGGTCGGACTGCCACACTAAATGCAGATTTTTAGTTTCCTTAAAGGCATAAGTATACTGGAAACCTTTCAACTTGTTAGGGAAAGCCTCTATCGTTTGTGTGGATAAACCATAGCTTTTACTTTGATACGTATATCTGCTACAGAAATGATCGTCGTTTATACGCAAAGCCTCAAAATGATAGGGGTATTGCTTACCGGCATTGAGCGACTGAAAGTAAGGAAGAGGTTTGACATTACGCTGGTAAGCCATCCAGAAATTGAAACAGGCAAAATTATCTTTACCGGCATCCAAACGAATCTTACGCTCATTCTGTCCTCCGTAAAACAGCCAGGCCAACTGTCCAATCTGCACATCTACACTCAAATTTCCGGTACATAAATTCGCCCAGCCTTTACAACGGGAAGGATTGGCACAATAAAGTCCCTGATTCCAAGGTAACAGCAGCTGTGCCACCATGTGTTGGTAAGTCGTCGCAGCGGTTTTTCGAATTTCTTCATCCCTGCTAAATTCTGCAAGCATCCTCACATACTGAAGATTTATTCCCAAATAAGTAAAAGCGTCGGCTTCAGGGCAGTTGTCTGTGAAGAAAGATTTCAAGGTTTTCAGTATTCTGCCATGCAAATAGCTTTTTAGCTGGGAAGAAGTTTGCCCATCCGCATCCACAAAATCAGACCATTCTTCAGCACAAAGGAAACCACTTGCCTGACGCATCATCCGCATATTCAGCGTGCCCTTATCAGTTGCATACTTTCCTGATTTCATGAAATCCTTTATCTTCTTCTGCAACTGCTCCGACATCCGGGTCTTAGTAAGCATATATCCATGCATGGTGGCATGCACAAAGAACTCTAAATCAGAATCTGAATGATAAATCTCATCGATATGTTCCAACTGATATTGATAGATTTCAATCAGTTTGGCCGTTGCTTCTGCCGTTTCATAATTACTCCACAGTCTGGCATAATAGAACGGAGCCAGATACTTGATACTGTAACCTTTACCCGGAGACACCCGGAGCATGCAGTCGATAAGCGACTTTCCCCTTTCTTCATAAGTACCCCCCCGCATAAAAGGGCCAGTTTCTTCTACCTGCCCTTCCTCCGGAGTTGAAGGCAAAGGCTGATTACTGTTTTCTCTGGCATCGCTATCATTACAAGCCGAAGTGCAGAAGAACAACAACAGAGAGAGGACTATATATTGAAAAACTTTCGGTTTCATCTATTCCTTTATTATCAGGTTAATTAATACTTATACTAACAGGATGATTTAAATAATCGGCATACGTATCGACCAGACGAATAAATTCCTCACGTTTAGAGAGATCATCCACTCCAAGTTCCCAACCGGCATACACCTGATAACGATATCCATTATTACCCGGTTTCAGTTTGGCACACCATGTTTTAAGAATCCCGTTTCCTTCATCGGGTGCATGGAATGTTTCCACTAATTGATCCTTAGGGATTAGCAATGCCATACCCAATTCGTAATCCTTATTCACCGTCTGTTTATCATGTGTAATCATGGAAACCCATTTCCCTTCATACTGCTTCTCTACACATTCCTTCGTATTATTATTGGCAACAAGTCCTGTTACCAATACCGCATTCTCAGGAAGCGGCGAAGTACGTATTTCTTCCTCATATCCGTTTTTACCTGCCCAGATAGTGACCGTTTCATGAACATCGACTTTTGTTCCCAACACATCCCATCTCGTGAAATCCAACCGAAAGACGGAACGTACAGGTCCTTCTGCTATCACCTCAAAATGAGAAGAATCAATGATGTCCACCGTATCTTTTTGCTCCACTCCCATCCGCAACAGCGTATCCTGCAACTGGATAGCGATTCCTCCCAGTCCGAAAGAATTCGCCACACTTAAAATATCACATCCCCATTCTCTCAACACCTGATAGGTATTGTCAGGATATCCATCCGCACGGAGACCTACCGTATCAAGCACCATTTCAGAAACTCTCTTACCAAATAAATCGCGGCAGTTCCTACCGTCAAAATAATGGCGGAACCCCACTTTGTCATTCTCCCATGCCGGTCCATCCATCTGATAAGGATAATTGACCGAACGGGGCAGATTCTGCTTTCCATGTGTATCGGAGGACAATTCTTCCACCCGTCCCGGAGAAGTCATCTTCCCGTAGCGGATATTGGTACGTCGTTCAAAAACCGGATAATCGGTAGCCGATATCCAGTCCAGCGACAGCTCTACCGTTTCATGACCGCCCAAGGTATATACAAAAGCCAGTTCATCCCATAAACCATCCTGGTCCATATCGTCCACTTGACAAGGGATATATGTTCCATCCGCTTTCTTCACCACAGGAAGCAATTCTTCTCCAACTGCCCTCAACTCCGTACGCGAAAGTCTGAAACTTTCGTCCACACGCTCTTCATTTATAGGATTCTTCAACACAATAGAGGTAGCGGGTTTCTCCTTGCAAGAAGAAAGAACGAACACCAACGCCCATAAAAAATATATTATTCTCATTTTATTTCTGTTATTTTAGACCCTAACGGGCATTTTAACCGGACATAAACCGGCACGTTATTAATCAGGATAATACTTCTCCGGCGACATATTCGCAGGCATATATGGAGGCATCCAGAAAGCTGATTGACGTTTGAACTTCAATGTAACAGCCGGATACCAATTCTTCCACGAAGCGGGATCTGTATTTTCAACAGGCGACAAGGCTCCTTCACCATTTCCGTTGACAGAGGCCACTGCATATTCATACACCTTCAAACCGTGCCTGTCCTGCAAGCGGTTATCCAATGAACCGGGCATTGCAAATGCCTTACAAACTCCTGCTGCTGTCTTATCAACAAAACTATTTGCTTTGCCTTCATATATCAGACGGAACTCCTGTTCCCCCTTTATTCTCCGGTACAAACGATACTTCTGTACTCCGAGCACTTTTCCCCATGATATTTCCACCCGGTTATCATCCAGTTTCATCCAGATTCCTTCCGGATAATGAGGAGCCTCACCGGTAACATAAACCGGATATTCCCTGGCGGATGAAGCAACTCTTTTACCATTCATAGCAACAGCACGGATATGTATTTTATCTTTATATCCATCTTTAGACAACTGATAAGGAGAATGAGTAGTTGTCGTCACTGTTTCCCAACGTTTTCCGCCATCCATAGAAACTTCCAGCCGGACGCTCTTCAACCGGTTCGGATTCTGCCAGTAAATCAGGAAATGATTCTTCTCATATTCCACATCTGTGATTTCAGCAGGCAACGGCATTGCTTTTCCGGCTGTGTATTCCAAACTATGTTGTCCCACCGGAAGGGTTAGCACTGTCTGACCGGCTTTCACACGGACAGGTTGAGCCACTCCATCTATATAGAAAGTCCCTTTGGCTGTCACTCCGGTAAGAGTGACCTTTGTTACTTTCAAAGCCTTAAACGTACCGGATAAAGTTCCGTCAACGGCACGAGTTAAAGCAATCGCTGCCTCATCCCCGGCTTCCATCGACAGAGCTAACCCATCTGCAGCAATCTTAGTACCTCGAATCAAAGCCAACTGCAGACTGCCATCTTTCATCCGTCGAATGACTCCTGCTTTGCCTTCAAAATCTTCCTGTTCCGTACGATATTCCAACGTTTTTCCTGCACGAAATACCAAATCCTCACTTTGGGGAGCACGAATACCAATGACTCCTTCAGGATAAGCCCCTTCCTTTGCCGGAATAAAATCAGCCACTTCTTCAGTTCCCAATAAAGGAATATTCTTCAATTTTCCACGCAACGGAACCACTTCTCCCTTCTTATGCGAAACCAACGTAAGCAGCGAACCAAACGCATCCCGATAGAAGCCTCTGGAAGTAGCAGTTTCTGCCACAGTCCAATGGTCATCACGTGCTTTTTTAGATAGGAAAGTAATTTGAGGGTATTCAAATCCTTTCCCAGTGAACCAGGAAAAACGATGTGCCGCTCTCCAATTAGTTCCTGTTTCATCAAAAATCAAATAGTAGTCCGTGCCTACCAGCAAAATGCTACGCGACTGATATTCAGGCCAACTATATAAATCTTTTCCGGTGGCAGGCAGTAACTCCGCAAACTGTGCGACACCCAAGTCATACAGGGGAGCAGTCAACTCATTCATGCCGATGGTACGGAATTCCCCATTCTTCATGACACCGAAGTTAGTGACACCATCCAGATTATTGGTGATGTGATCTCCGGCATTCTCATTCTCATGCCCTGTAAAAATCTGTCCCTGCGCATAAAAGTAAATACCGCCGGAATTTCCCTGTGCCTGATTTCCCCAACGATAATTGGGGCCCTTGTCCACCTGCTCCAGATGGATGGATAATTCTTCCGGCGTATCAACTCCCGCACGAAGCACAATACCGTGTCCCACGTATTTACAGCTTTTCAGATGAGGATTTGTACCTCGGTTATCTACTGTATGGATTCGCTTATACACTTCAGACCAGTCAGAGTCTTTCGGTTTATGCTCCAACTCTTTGCCAAATGTTCCTGCCCAGAATATATTCTCTGCCACTATCGGATCATAATTAAACAACCATTCACCCAATTCGAACAATGAACTGGGACGATCTACGGTTGTTCCCCCACCATGCGCACCATGAGCGGGATATTGACGGGTAAAAGTTTTTTCATCCAAGGCATCTCCCGGCTTCCATCCTTCCGGATAACCCGGCTGTGCCCCTTCTACATTTCTATAGTTATACACGGGAGCAGTCAGCATATCAACCAACCATTTTCCCCTCTCTGCCATATACGGACTGGCAAAACGGTTTTTCCCGTCATATAATTCACCTGCAATGTTGGAATGCCCTGTCGGACGAAGATAAGCCCAATTATAAACGCCCAGGCTTTCTACCCAACGTCCGCCTTTACCTTCGAAAGTCTTTATTTCGGGACGTGTATAAAACACTCCGTATATCTCCAGACATTTCTCGAAGAAGTCCCCCCATTCTTTTGCCATCGGATGCTCCGGAAACAAATAGGCTGTCTGCATCGGGACACACCAACCATCAGCGGCCATATTAGCCGTACCTGCCAACGAATTCCGGATGGCATTCATCTCTTCAAGCATATTCACGTAACCTCCGAGAATAAACAAGGCGTTCACTGTTTTCCGTTGCTTTTCTGTCAAACTCCGGGCATGAAACAAGTATCCTTCTACCAACTTGGAATATACCGGACGATGTTCTATCGAATGAATCCCCGGATAAAAATTCAGTCCCATCGGATAATAAGCAAAAGCGGACGAAATCATATTCTGATAGAAACTCTCCGCTGTCTGTCCGGTATGATCCTTTGTAAACAGGTTCTCCGGTTGTTTTTTGTCATTAGCATATTCAAGTTCCCAGTCTTTTATCCTATCCAGGCTTAAAGAAGCGTATTGCTGATGAAGCATCTGTGTATACCGATACGACAAAAACTCTGATTTATGCGCGCCTCCGGCTTTGGCTATCTCATCGATACGTTTATTAAAACCGGCCACTGCTTTCCGTCCCTGTTCTTCGGAGAAAAAGGCGATTGCCGTAGAGCGGCTTCCATCGACAAGCGGATATTTAAAGTATAGTTTGTTATCATCATACCGGAAATAAACACTCAAATCAGGAGTGGGCTGCCAGATGCCATACTGCCGGTCATCCCACTTTTGATGATCGTAAACAAAAACACCCAGTTCATCCGCATTCTTTCCTTCTTCCCAAAAGGACATGACAGGAGACTGTTCCCTGACCGAATTTCCACCAAACGGGGAAATGCGGAAGATCATCTCTTTAGAAGGGTCTTCGATCCATCCCATTCCTGTCCAGTGCGGATCTTCCTGAGAATAGCTGGTATGTACAGGCGTATCAATACCTATCCATTGTGAAGCCTTGTCGAACACGCGGTCCCATTGTGTACCGAAGCGTTTGACCGGAGCAAAATTGTCCCAACACATATCCAGATATACCCGGTCTTCTTTTGACAATCCGTTCATCTCTTCTTCCAAAATGATAAACGGATATCCTTGTACCACCTTTACCCATGCGGTATACGTAGCGTTTCCTGCCAGATAATACTTCACCTGATATGTCACAAACAGTTCGCCGACCTCTACCGGAAGCGTTTCAATCCGTTCTACGTTCTTACGGTGAGCATACAACCTATTATTCCCTATTTTCCGGTCGCCTTTCTGTACAGACAACACCGGAGCCGGAGCTTTTCCGGCTTTTACAGACTGTGACGCGGGAATGTACACAGTCATATCTTTATTACCTATTGAAAACTGTCCTTCTTCTGATGCCACTGCTAAAGGGTTGTCGACAGTAACCGGCTTCCGGCCGGTTGCGACCAGTTCATACGCAAATTTTCCCCCTTGTGGCAATGTGGCAAAGAAACTGACCCTGGCACGTTGCAGGAATCCGTCTTTTACCACTTTCTCCGATAACTGGAAAGGAACAGGTATGCCCTGGCTCTTATCCGTTAACGATAACATTTCTTCTTTTACTCCTCCATCAAATACCACTACATAACTTATTAATGTACGCGGCCAGTTATATGTAGCAAGATCAATCACATCCTGTTTTTCGAACAAGACTGGTTGCCCGGCGACCATACGGACCTGTGCCTGTATGCACGAAGCAACTATTATCAGGAAAAAGAATATGATACGTGTTTTCATGGATTTTTTTGTTTACTTATTTGTTTTAAAATCTGTCACCAGAGCATAAGCACACCAAAGTACGGGTGCCTGTCCGTGAAGATCACCTGTCAATGCCAAACGATTGATATAGTGCTCACGACTGTTTTTTATCATCGTGCCTTCGCATACCGCTTTCACATCACCCGCTTTATCAATATAGCTACATAAAGCAATCCATCCTTTGCGGGCAACTTCACCATACTCTTTCGCATCCAGCCAACCTTTTTTTACTCCTACAATCATGGCATACGTAAACATTGCGCTTCCTGATGTTTCTTCCCACAACTCCGGATCGTCTACCAGCTGCCTCCACATTCCTTTTTCATTCTGTGTCTCTTTCAGCGTTTTCATCATTTTCAGATAAGCAGTCATTATTTCCGCATAATCCGGATTAGTTTCCGGTAGGATACGTAACAATTCTGCCATACCCACAGCCATCCAGCCATTAGCTCTTCCCCAACAATAAGGAGCAGAAGGAGCATGATAGAACAAACCGTTGTCCAACTGGAGGGAGTCCAGATACACTACCATTTCACGGGCAGCACGGGTAATATATTTCATATCCTGCGTAACCCGGTAGGCTTGCGCCTGAACGGCTGTTATCATAAACATATCATCCATCCACAAACGGGTTTGCCAGGAATAGCCTTTGTCCGCCCATGCTTTTTCTTCTTCGGTCAGTTCTTGCGTTGCAGGCGCATCCCACTGTGTATCTGCATATTTCATGCCCATTGCCAGATACTTTTCATCTTTAGTCTGCATATACAATTCCAGAGGAACAGCACCAAACACATTATTATCCACATGATTGGCCTGCGGTTGCAGATAAGCCTCTGTAGTGAAGAGAGGTTGGAAGCGCGCTTCCAACCGTTCCTCCAAACCTCTGTTTTTTGTTGCCTGTGCAAACCACAAACCACCCAACCAAGTGCATACATCCGGATAAGTGATTTGTGTACGCGGTTCGTCTATACGTAGCGGGCTGCCATACTGCGAATGCCATTGCTCCAGAAAACGATCGGCTATCTTGTTTCCAACCGTCACCGGATCAGCCTCTGCCGGAAAATCTGTCAACAAATAGTCAGCCCCTTTATGCCCTCTAAATGTGAAAGCACAAATCACCGCTACCCCGACAAACACGATCCCTATTATACCATACTTCTTCATTACTCTACCTATTAATATTCAATACCTTAAAACAAACACTTATTGTACATTCTCCAATTTAGGATGTACTAACCTGAAACCAATCAACTTATTACGTTTATCTACGGGAAAGGCAGCGCGGGCAGAAACCCGGCAAGCACTCGTATTTGTATTCCATCCTCCACCACGACAAATCCGTCTTTGAGGCACATCCGACGGCAATGCATCCGGACCTGCCGGATCTACCTGATCTTCATCACTATATTCGTCATACCAATCGAGACAGACTTCCGCCACATTACCGGACATATCATAAAGTCCTAATTCGTTCGGTAATTTCTTTCCCACTTCTTCCGGCCAGAACTGCATGCCAGTCTGTCCTTCCGGCAAACGATAACAGTTGGAAAGATTGTAGCCCACTTCATCAAAATTATTACTTCCGGCATAAACCGTTGAAGTTCTTTTCCTACCTCCACGAGCCGCAAACTCCCATTGCGCCTCGGTAGGTAGGGTAAAGTGTAATCCTGTTATCTCATTCAATTTATTACAGAATGTCTGCATTTCAGAGAAAAGACGATTATCCATCGGTAACCGGGTAGTAGCAAGATCTTTCCATGAGAAATTCTCCCATTTACCCATTACGTATGAATACATTTCCTGTGTTACCTCAAACCTGCAAATATAGAAATCGCTCACAGTTACTTTATGTACCGGAAGTTCGTCAATATGTACACCTTCTCCCTGTTCTGCCGTAGCTCCCATCAGGAACGTACCCCCATTGACAAATATCATATCTTCTTTCAGGAATTTCTCAAAAAACTTCACACGTTCCGGACGAATAACCGACGCCCATGTATCTCCCGGATCTAATGGATAGTATTCATCCAGACCAGTATTCTTGTTCGAAGTGACCCGGGGAATCTTACTGGTATTTATAGTTGCGGCATCAAAGAGGGAAGGACCTTCTTCAACCGGTTCCGAACTGAAGTAGGAATCACCCGGCTCTACCGGACGTGAAGGATTGTCATATTCATCATTATCACTGCAAGAGGTCCCTGCTATAACCAGCACAGCACCCAACATTATATATCTCAATGTCTTTATCATCATAGCTTTCTTTTTTAATGTTAACCAACGATTAATAACCATCATTCTGCCACATAATATCCTTATTTCCATAAGCTAATATATCCGACAGAGGAATAGGCGCCAGCTTATTATATGACTTCATTGCATAGGTAGGCTGTTCGGTCGTTTCATTATAACCTTCGTCTACCAGAGCAAAGTGTGCCGTCATCGCTTCTTCTGCCAAATCCCAACGAATCAAGTCCGGCCAACGGATTCCTTCGAAAGAGAATTCTACAAAACGCTCTTTAACAAGATAGTCTAATACCGCTTGTTTATCGGCAAAATCACTTGACAATTTAGCAGACAGACCTGCTCTCTTTCTTACGTCATTGATAATTGGCAATATATCGGTAGATAGATAAGTAGCATAATCCAATTCGTTCAGAGCTTCCGCATACATCAATTTAACATCCGTATAACGCAGGATAGGAATATTATTTCCCCATTCGTCAACTGCCGTCGGCGCATTCTTGGTGGCTCTTAAGAACTTCCGCACCACATATACATCAGCCTGCGGAGCGCTCTTGTCCAGATACAGATTATTGACTATTGTCAAGTCTCTTCTCTTATCTCCTGTTTCGTACACTCCGTCGCCCGCAATGGACATGGAAGCACGGATGGAGCTGGAAGCACCATTGAACGTAATGCCGTTCAACTTAGCATAGTCTCCTTTCTCTTTATTCAACGTAGAAGGAATGAACCAACCACTAAAACTTTGACTTAGTCCCAAAGCTTTGCCGGCAGTACCACCCAGGTATTGAACTTCCCAAACCCGTTCTTTACCATTGTTATACTCGTCACTGAAACAATCTTCATATTTACCAGCCAGTTCATAAAGAGTGCCTTCCTGTTCGATGACTTTTCCCAAATATTCTGCCGCCTTCGTGTAATTATGCATATACATATAAGTACGTCCCAGCATACCGGCAGCAGCATATCTCGTCACCCGGCCTGTCTCACTGCTTGCCCAACTGTCAGGCAGCCTGTTAAACGCATCTTCAAAATCAGAAATTGCCTGTTTGTAAGTATCCTCCTGACTGGAACGTGCTACCTTATACACTTCTTCGCGAGAAATTTCTTTAGTAATCAACGGAGCACCACCCCAGCACCAGGCAAACTGAAGATAAGCCAGTCCGCGCAATGCATAAGCCTCTCCGGTAATATATGCTTTGCGATCTTCATCGGTAAAAGCCACTGCATCTATCCTGCTTAATAATTGATTGCAACGAAACACCAGTGTCCACCAAGCTGACCAGGGTTTTGACCATTTGCTCTCCATCGGGGTATCCATGAAACGCCCTATCGGGGTAGAGTTGCGCACCTCGTCGGCACGAGTGACAATTGCTTCCATATAATTCTTATTATAGATAGTCTGCAATTGTGCATAACAACCATTAATCGCCGTTTCAAAATCCTGCGGCGTTTTATAATAGTTCTGGTCAGTATAAATAGAGGGTTGCTCCACATCCAGGTATCCTTCACAGGAAGATAGTGCGAACAGACAACTTATACTTACTATTAGTTTATAAAATGATTTCATAATGGCAATAGATTAAAATGTTAAGTTAACTCCGAATATATACTTTCTCGACTGTGGATAAGTGGTATAATCCGCACCACGTACCATCGGATTATCGGGCGAATAGCTATTTACATCCGGATTACCGATATAATCTGTAAACGTATACAGGTTCTCTGCCGTCACATATACTTTAGCTGCCTGGATATGAGATTTTCTCAACCATTTCTTAGGCAATTTATAAGTAAGACTGATGTTCTGTATCCGCAAGAAAGAAGCATTATAAATAGCCATGTCTGTCATGTGCATTTGACCGTCCTTATTAAGAGGAGAGTTGTTGCCAAGTCCGTAAGGTAATGGAGTCTTACCATCCCAGGACATGTCTACTCCCAGACTTGTCGGTATCGGATTTCCTCCGGCGTACTCTTCTTTATAAGCGTGTAGCCATCTTTTCAATCCATTGTAGTTTCCACGTCCCGTATCCAAACTACGACCAGCCAGATAAAGCACCTTACCACCGATTTGTCCACGAAGGAATACGCTTAATTCCAGGTTCTTATAAGAGAAACGATTGGTGAATCCGTATGTCAGATCCGGGTCGTTCGATCCATAAGGAACCATATCATCGGAATTGATTTCCCCATTTCCATCTATATCCACGTATTTCACATTTCCGGGAATCTGATTTGTCAGAACAGGAACACGGGGACGGGATTTGTCATACTTACCATCAGGGCCAAGTTCAAAGTCGTCGTTTGTTAACAAACCATCCGTACGGTAAACATAGAATTGTGAAATCGGACCTCCCACCTTTGTGATAAAACGAGCATCATAGGCTTCTGTAATTACATTATCATTGCCTCCCATATCGAGTACCTTATTCTTATTGGTTGCCAGATTGAGCGAGCTTGACCATTTAAATGCTTTAGTATGCACATTGACTGTTGTCAGGTCTATCTCCCATCCTTTGTTTTCAATGGATGCAAGATTGGTTTTTACTGTACTGAAACCGGTTGCAGCAGGCAACTTCGTAGAGTAAAGCAAATCATCTGTCTTATTAATGTAATAATCTACATTCAACTGTACACGATTATTGAATAAAGAGAGGTCAAAACCAATATCAAATGCTTTGGTTGTCTCCCATTTAAGTTTGTCATTGGCTATATTCTTTGCATACACACCCACTTGTGAAGTTCCTCCATACACGGTGTTAGTCACATCATAATTAGGAATATAATCGGCAGTACCAATACGGTCGTTACCGGACATACCCCAGGAAGCACGTAGTTTCAACAGGTTGATAACTTTGATATCTTTCATAAATTCCTCACCACTGATCTTCCATCCGGCTGATACGGACGGGAAAACTGCCCAACGGTTTCCCGGACCGAAACGAGAGGAACCATCACGACGCACTGATGCTGAAGCCAGATATTTATCTGCATAATTATAGTTCACACGTCCGAAAAGCGATGAAGTACGAACAATGGTTCTTGAACTGCTGGCTTCTGTAGGGGTAGCACCCATATTGAGGGTCGGCACACTTTCCAGCGGATAGTCCATTGCTCCCAAACTTGTCCTGAATTCATTACGTTCGTCAATACTTTGCCCCAACAGAATCTCTAAAGCATGCTTCTTATTCAGTGTTGTGTTATAAGTCAACGTATTCTGAATACCGGTACGGCTTATGCTAAGAGTTGAGGTAGTTCCTTGCGTAGTCGAGCCATTATTGGGCTGCACATTTGCCGGAAGGAAGTACTCATCAATTCTCATGTCCGAATTATAGCTGAACAATGTTTTGAAAGTCAATCCTTTTATGATTTTTGCCTCCGCCCACAAAGAGGTATTGAAGGTTTTCTTTTCCCTCTTATCTACTACTGACATCAATCTTTCGTAAGGGTTCACATTATTACGATAGCTTGCATTGAATCCATATTCACGGGTATTTTCATCCAAGCCAATGATAGGAGGCATAAGCAATGCATTCATAATCTGTTTGTCTTTTCCCTCGGACTCTCCTTTATCCTGATGAGAAATAGTGGGGGCAAACGTGGCACCGGCCTTGATATATCTATTCAGATCTACCGAAGCATTTAAACGGAAGTTGAAACGTTCGAAGCCTGTATTTTTAACAATACCTTCCTGATTCAGATAACCGGCAGAAAGATAGATAGAATATTTCTTTCCTTTGCTGGAAACAGATACCTGGTGATTATGAGTCAGGGCATTTTGCATAATCTGATCGATCCAGTTGGTAGTCGGAATGTCATTTCTAAACGTCCAGTCGGCTACATCTGAATTAGGATTCACCAACCATTGTTCGTTGATCTGATCGCCGGAGGATCTTTTCTTATTAGGAACATACATGCTATTCGTTCCTCCTTTGTTCAAATACTTGGCATTGGTATACCATATATTATATGCCAGCCATTCTTTTGCTGTCATCATTTCGGGTAATCCCACCGCATTTTGTGTACCAATGTATGATTCCCAGGTAATCACCGGTTTAGACCCACTTGCCTGCTTGGTTTCAATCAGCACAACTCCCGCCGAACCTCTGGCTCCATAAATAGAGGTAGCGGCAGCATCCTTCAATACCTGAATAGAAGCTACATCTGACGGATTTACATCACTCATGGATTCTGTAATTACACCATCCACCACAATTAGCGGAGAAGAGGAACCATTAATGGAGCTTGCTCCTCTGACAAGAATCTGCATCTCTTCACCCGGAATTCCACTTGATGTTTGTGTCTGTACGCCTGCCAACTGACCGGAAAGTGCATCACTTAGACTGGTAATAGGGCGTCCATCAATCGCATCGGAGGAAATTTTAGCAACTGAAGTAGTCAGATTCGACTTTTTCACTGAACCGTATCCTACCACGATCACTTCATCCAACGTTTTAGAATCTTCTTCCAGTTTAATGGTAAGCTGTGACCTGCCGTTCACTTTTACTCTTTTCTCTGTAAAACCTACGTAAGTAATGACCAACGTTGCTTCTTTACTTACATTCAGGGTAAACTTACCATCAAGGTCGGTAATTGTACCTACAGTTTTATTCCCACTTTCCACCACATTGGCGCCAATAATGGGTTCCCCCATCATATCGACCACTGTCCCGGTGACTTTCATCTGCGCCCAAGCCATCGTGCTCAAGCATAACACAAAAAGAGTCGCCAGAAACCTTAGTTTTTCATAAGAACTCTTTTCTTGATTTTCTTTGTCGTTCATAAACTAAATTTTACAAGGTTAATAAATCATTTACTATTCCTTAGCGGTGCAAACATAGAGAATGTTCACCCGCTCGACTTGGAAAATAGTATCAAAGACCTGTAAAATAAACCCAGAACATTTCGTCTGGGACATTTTTACCAGAGAAACACGATTTTACATCCGTTGCTTCAGGTAATTGGCAGGTGCGATGTTATACGTAGATTTAAAAACTTTACTAAAATAAGAAGGGTCAGAATATCCGACATCATAAGCTACTTCAGAAACAGTATATTTACCAGTGGCCAATTTCTCGGCAGCCAGTTTCATGCGGACATTCAAAATAAGTTTATTAGGTGATACATCGGAAACAGCCTTTATTTTCCGGAAGAACTGCGAACGGCTCATGCCCAATTCTTCATGCAGATCGTTAACGGACAAGTTAGGATCATGTACTCTTTCGCGGATTAGCTCCATCAGTTGTTGCATGAAACTATCCTGAGCACTAAGTTCAGCTACGGAAACCTCAATAGCATCCAGCTTTTCGCAGAAAATCCGGCGAAGGCGATTTCGGTTTTTGATGAGACTATCCAGTTTTGCCAGTAATACTTTCGGAGCAAATGGCTTTAATACATAATCATCTGCCATCACACTATAGCCCTCTTCAATATGCTCATTCAAGGCCTTTGCTGTCAACAAGACAACAGGTATATGGGCCGTAATCATCTCTTCTTTAATGGCCTTACATAACTCAAGCCCATCCATTACCGGCATCATCACGTCACTGACTATCAAATCGGGAATCTGTTCAACCGCTTCTTTCAATCCTTCCTTTCCATTGGAGGCTTCGTATACGATATACTGTTGGGATAGCAAAGACACGATATACTGGCGCATATCGTCATCATCTTCCACAACAAGTACACGATAACGGTGGTCATCTTCTACTGAAGCCGGTTTCTCTTCTTCGATAGGAGCAATACACTCCCGCCTTACTTTTTCCAGATAGGTATCTTCACGATTTTCGACAAACTCTACATTCGCCCCGGCAAAACATTCTTTTCCCAAGTTCAATTCCACCAAAAACTCGGCTCCATGTCCGGGTGTACTTTCCACCGATATTTTCCCTTTATGCAGTCTCACTACATATTGCACCATATTCAGCCCGATGCCACTACCAAACAGATCCGACTTGCTACCCTGCTCTACCTGAAAAAACGGATCAAATATCTTCGACAAATTCTCCTCCGAGATTCCTTCCCCACAATCTTTCACTGAAATCACAACACTGCCAGCTTTCTCCACTGAACGAACTTTTATCTGCGTGCCTTTGGGAGAGTGTTTCACAGCATTCGATAACAGATTGAAAATAACTTTTTCCATCAGGTCTGTATCCATCCAGAGATTATCCCCATAATAATCATTGTCATATCCGATTGTCAACTCCTTCTTATGCAATAAATCCGAGAAACTATCAATCTGACTGGTAAGGAAAGTCCCTATATTGACACGACTCAACTTTAATGTCATGGCTCCATACTCCAACTTTCGGAAATCCATTAGTTGGTTGACAAGCAAAAGCAGACGATTCGAATTTTTATAAATCTGCTTCATCGGGAAAAGAAATTTATGAGGCAATGTCTCATCCTGCAAAATATCTTCCGCCGGGCCGGTAATCAAAGTCAGCGGAGTACGTAATTCATGTGAGAAGTTGGTGAAAAGCTCTATCTTCATCCGATAATTACGTTCAATATTCTCTTTTTCTATTTCTTCTATTCTCCGCTTATATTTATCCGATTTCCGCTTGTAGAAATAATACAGCACGCCTCCTATCAGCATCAGTGCCAGAAGCACATAGATCACCTTAGCCCATCCGGTGAGCCAAACAGGAGGATGAACCACGACATCGATACCTGTCGCATCCCCCCAAATGCCATCGCTGTTACATGCTTTTATATAAAAGGTATATTCCCCGGCTGGCAAATGAGAATAAATGACTTCATTACGTTCAATATAATTCCAATTCAGATCAAGTCCCTCCATTCGATAAGCATATTTATATCCTTTCGGAAAGATATAATCCAAAGGAGAATACTTGATGAGTACGGCTGCATTTTTATAGGATAATTCTACATGTTCCAGACTGCGTGTATTATCGTATTGTACCCGGTCGGCTCCTTCGTCGGAGTCGAGACTATTTACGGAAGATACATGTACTACAGGCAACAAGCTCTCTTGACCGGCGATAATTTCCCGGGGAGCAAACTCCACCATACCATTATTGCCACCTACATAAATCCTTCCATCCTCTACCTGTAACAGAGTATTCCGGGAAACCTCATTCAAAGGAAATCCTGTATCTTTAGTATAATTGACAATTCTGAAATCTTTCATTGACAGTTTAGAAAGTCCGATCACAGTAGATATCCAAAAATCTCCGGTTTCTTTATCTTCAAGTACACCGCAGACAGAATTGTGTATGAGACCCTGTTCTATACCGAAATGATCGATAGTTCCTCTCTCCAAATGGCAACGATATACACCCATATTATATGTTCCCACCCAAAGGTAGTGCTGGCTATCCAAATAAAGCAGACTCACATTTTTATTTTTCAGTTCATCAAAATCAAGTTGATTGCCTTTAAAGTAATGGGCTGCATTATTGGGATGATAAGGAAAACTCCACACTCCACTCGTACGCCCGCCTACCAACATACTGGAGCCATACGCTAACAAGTCCTGCGTCAGCATAAAACGCGTGTTTCCATCTTGATTTGTCGAAAAAGAACGGCTAAGTTTTTTTGTCTTGGGATTGTAGCAAGACAGTTCATCCTCTGCAATCCAGATATTTCCCTGCACATCTTTTGCCATAGCCCGTATCTGTGCATCCGGGGGGAACATATCCATCATTTCCTTACTAATAGAAAGATCTCGAAGATTCAGCGAGTATACTCCTTTATTGAGTACATAGAAAAGTATCTCATTCTCATTATTCTGAAACATATAGTATACTTCATCTTCGCTAGCTCCTACTTTTCCTATTGGCAACCGAACTTCCTCCACTTTACCATTAGCCAGGTTTAAAGTACATATCCCTCTATTATGTCCGATCCATAATTTTCCTTGTGCCTCTATTAATTTCCCGGTTACTCGTATCGGCTGATTTATATTCAAAGTGAGCGGATGATAACGGAATAGATATTGTCTGGCATTATAAAACAGAGCACCTTCATTGAAGGTTCCCAACCATAACGATCCTTGTTTGTCTTTGTAAAGGCTCATCAAACGACGGTTAGCAAGCAGTCCGGAAGGAATACATTCTTCAAATGTCCGGCTAATAACATGTGTATGTTCATTCATCACTGCTAGCCCATTATCTGTAGCTAATAGTAGAAGAGAATCGTTATACACCTTTATATCGTGCACCTGTCCTTTCCATAGACTCATGTCAGCCGGTAAGTTCACTTCAATTTTTGTTGCTGTACTGGTAGCCGGATTATAAAGTTGTAAATTATCTAGAGAAGAGGCCAACCAGGTACGTTCTTTTTCGTCCTGAAAAATTTTCAGAAATGCCGGATAATCCGGCCCTTTCAGAATATATGAGAAACGGGAGGTTCGTGTATCCAGTCTAAGGATGCCTTTGTTTGCTACATTCAAAAGAAGAGAATTATCTGCACTGGGTGCCATACTGTTTATATAAAGTCCTCTCAACGCTTCCAGACAGGTACATTTTCCATCCCGAAGGATATACACCCCCATTTTGGTAACCACCCATACTGCTCCGTCTGCTGCTATTGACAAACCAACCACCACCCCACGAGGCAATTCGCTACCTTTATATAAAGTGGCTAAATCTATATATTTCTCTTCAAAGGGATCGAAAAGTGTAATTCCATTAAAAGTTCCAATCCACATTCTGCTCTGCCTGTCTCCTGTAATACTGACAATATCATTGGATTGTCTGACGGTCTCATCGGATTCATAAAAGAAACTTTTAATTTCATAACCATCCAAACGATTCAACCCGTCTTTTGTCCCTAACCATATATATCCCATCTCATCCTGATAAATAGCTTTTACCGTACTGTTTGACAGTCCGTCTGCTACAGTATACGAACGGTAGGGATTATCGGCTAAAAGAATCAAGGTACTACTGAACAATGTAATCAACAAGAACGTAAACTTTTTCATCACCATGGTACAGACATATTCATATATGCAGGCAAAGATAATATGTCTTTTCATAAAATAATAGCCTGCATGAGGGTTTTAACTAAACTGATATATGGCATTTTCAGCTTTAGCCCCTGTAACTCTAAGAAGCGATATAGATACCTGAAAATATCTTCTATTGTCTATGAAATACCTCTTCTTATACACTGTGCCCGTCTATTACTTTCGTAGCAATAGACGGGCACATAGATGTATTATTCTCCTCAAAAAATAAAGAATATAAAATCGCTTTTATTAGTTACTCTGAAGCGTTATAATGGAACGTGCCGGAATCTGAATGTTTTTTCCACTTTTCACTTTTCCTACCGGAAGCAAATTCTCCCCTTCTTTATCTGAAGTACGATAAATCTGCCATTGCGTATTTCCTACTTTTTCTTTATGAATAGAAAACTCTTTTTCCTCATTGGCATAGTTTATAACGACTATCACATACGTTCCATCTACGTTTTTGTAAGCAGAACACATCAATCCTTGCTGGTCGGTGTCGCCATCAGGAATGAAAGCGTTTGTTTGATCGAAAGCCGAAACGGATAGCCGGACTGCTCCCGGACGGATAAAACGGCTATAATTTCCTAAAGCCCACATCAGTTTAGAATCTTCTACTGTACCATCCAAGAAGTTATCGTCTGTTGCATACTCACGAATCAGTCCGTCTTTGTAGTCACCGCCAATGGCACGCCACCATTGCCAGCTTTCAGCTCTGGCATACACAATATCATGATGAATGATACGTGCTACATAGAGCGCTGTCTTCATTGTACGATCGAAACCATTTCCACCACCAATTTCTTCATCATTACCCATGATGCAAGTCTCCGTTTGCCAGAAGCCAACTTGATGTTTATCTAAGGTATCCCGCAACTGGCAGCGGATATTACGTAATTCGCTTAACGGAGTCGTTGTCCAATAGCTATGACCAAGCATCAGGCGGGGAACATTCGGAGTATCTCCTAAATATGTATCTACACTATCCGGACAGAAAAAGGCTTGAATCTGATAACCCCGTTGCCAATCTGTTTCGTGAGTGCGGAACATACAGCGATAATCGGAAGATTCATTCACCAAAATCTGCGTATCCATATTCCGGCTTACAAATTCTTTGCTTAACAAACGGACAGTATGAGCTACTTCTTTGTTGGTTGCCGGACAACCTTCTTGTTTCGGTCCTACCCAATTCCAGTGTCCGTCCGGTTCGTTGAAAGGACAGATGTAGTTGAACTTAATGCCATCATGTTCTTCTACGCCTTGTACTACATCTGCCAGAAAACGGACGTACTTTTCATAACAATCCGGCTTCAGATTTGCCGTGCCTCCACGACCGGTATTGGTTGCCAATCCGTTCTGTGTATAATGTACGGGAGGCGAGTTCAGGAAAGCCAGGAATTTATTGACTCCCCGTTCCTTTGCCAGTTTCAGAAAATTGCGTTGTCCTTGTTGCTTGTTCCAGTCGTACGTTCCATCCGCGTTCAGAAAACACTCGGCTCGCATCCAGGGAGAAGCGATCTGACTAGCCTCCCCTTGTTCCGCACTGCCTGCACCGACATTGAAACGCCAGAGGGACAGGCCGATACCTTTCGGCTGTCCGTTCGCATCATTCTCCGTACTGAACAGCCAATCGGCTACCTGGTTTTGTTTCTCTTCTGGCCAAAGTCCGATAAACTGCATACTCCAGGCATCTGAAGCACTGAAATATGCCATCGTTTGACAAGGCTTATCCGTTTCTATCTGATAACTTACATCAGGAACAGATTGAGAACATCCACCCGCCACACATACAAACAGAAAACCTAAAATCACTACTCTCTTTTTACCTATAATCCTATTCATCTATAATCTTTCATTATTCAAATCATACAATACAATTCCGTCCTGAAACAACCTGACCATCTACCGAAATCAGGAAAGATATTATTAAGGAGTGGGTATTACTTGCTTAATGCTCCCATCTTCATTAAATTCCATACGATCTATACATACTTCACGATGAACACCGGGATCACTTTTGAGATAATTCTTATTAATGCGATGATAAATAATATACCACTTATCAGTGCAGGGAACTTGCAAAACAGCATTATGAGCAGGACCGTATATTTCCTTTTCCGGGTTTTGAATCAGTATAACAGGATTCTTAGCCACTTTAATTGGTCCCAAAGGTGAGGTTGAAGTGCCATAAGCTACATGATAATTGGGAGACCCTGTATCATCTACCGACCACATGAAATAGTAAAGTCCGTTACGGTAGAACACATAAGCAGCTTCACGATAAGCATAATCCTGCAAAGTCCCTCCTTCGGGAGTCATCACTGTGACCGTTTCCTTCTTAATGGAAACCATATCCTCATTCAGTTCCGCACCTGCCATATAGCCATTTCCCCAATACAGATAAGACTTCTCCGAAACCGGATCGGTAAACACATCCACATCTATTTGCTGACCGTTTCCGGTGGGTGAATCCGTTACAATGGGATGCCCTAAATCAACAAACGGCCCCGTAGGAGAATCGCTCGTAGCTACTCCAATCTGTTTTCCTCCACCTGCATTCGGATTACCGCTGTAGTAAAAGAAGTATTTATATTTTCCTCCAATCAACTTCTCCTCCATACAAGGTGCCCATGCATTACCATTCGCCCAAGGTACCTGATCTGATTTCAAATCCAGCATTGTCCCTTCATCCTTCCAATTCTTTAAGTCTACAGACGAAAAAACGGTAAAATACCAACCACCCCATCCGGGCTGTCCGTCTGTAGTGGAATAGATATAGTATTTCTTAGTCTTGTTGGAATATAAAATTTCAGGATCAGCATGGAAACCTGGCAACACAGGATTACCAGATAACGCGAAAGCAGGCAGCGTCACTGCCAACATCAAGCCGATTATAATCAAAGTTTGTTTAATAGGTACTATCATATTTTCATGAGTTGGATAAAAAGGGGAAATATCAGGTTGTGATACTCCCCCTCCGGTATTTACATTCTTGATACTATTTATTTCAATGCTACTTTAATAGATTGACTGTAACAATATTCCGATGATTTGTCTGATTTAACTCCGACACGAGCGTAAAGATAGGATTCATTGAGTAAGCCACTTGGAATCTCAATTTCAGCAGTGTTCTCCTGATTGAGTGAAACGGTATTACCCAACGCCAACTCCGCTTCCTTTTGTTTCTCATCCGTCAGGATACCTGTTCCCAAATAGATACCTACATTCTCCAGATTGGCATCGGCAACTACCTTATTAATAGTAAACCGTGCGGTAACCTTGTTGCCGTTTCTAGCAAAAGATACGTTTCTGACAAAGAAATACGGTGTCACAGGAATATCCTGCACAGTGTTTCCTTTCACTGTAATATAAATTGTGTCATTAGAAGGTCTTTCCCAAGGAGCATTACCCATACGCACCAATTTATAATCACCATTGAAAAGGGACACGGAATAGCTTCCGTCCTGCGCAACATACACCGGAATAGAGCCATGCAAAGCATAACCGTCCTGGAATAAAGCAAACTCTGAACTTCCGCTTCTAACCCCTACTGCTTCACCGTCATAAATTGCTCTTCCGGTCAATGTAGCCTTAGGTTCCTCAAAGTTGTCGTAGCTGCAACTGCTTACTGCCAACAAACAACATATCATAATAAAGAAAGGTATAATCTTTTTCATAATCTCTTATTTTTATTGGAATGGATTCTTCACAATCGTCGGATTGTTATTAATTACATCATCAGCAATGAATGAATAATAGTTAGACTGCTGGAAGGTTCTTGCCACCTTGAAACGTTCGGATTTTGTCTTTACAAAAATGTACTTGTCCTGATCCGATGTTCCCGGTTTTGGTTTGGCAATACGATAAGGATATAAACCGTAAACGATCGCTTTATCGTTATCTGTATTTCCGTTCCAGGTGATATCAGCTATTCTCCATCGTTTCATATCAAAATAACGGTGATCTTCGAAAGCCAGTTCCACACGACGTTCGTTCTGAATCTTTTCTATTGTCAGGCTTGTCAGGCTGTTGGCCGGGAAACCGGCACGCTGACGCAAGCGGTTAATATAAGGTAAAGCGGTCGGCTCGTCATTCAATTCGAAAGCAGCTTCGGCAGCATTCAAATAGATTTCACCCAGACGGAACCAAGGCCACCAGTTTTCAGCATAGTTACGGAGAGTATAACCGGATGCCTCACTGATAAACTTACGGATATAAAATCCGGTATTGCTCACGTTAGGACTATTAGTCTGGGGACCATCCTGGCCAACAAAAGTTTTATTATCGTCATAAGCACTTCCCAATTTCGAATCTGTCAGTAAATCATAAGAACCCGTCTTATCATTCCATACCGCTACTCCTGCCTGAATATCTACATCCTGATTTCTGAACTTTGAGCCCGGATAGACAATCGTACCATACAAACGTGCATCTTTATTAGCAAAGATATCACTCGGAGTATCATATACTACATAGTCATTACCATTCTTATAATGTAAAGTACCCGAAGTTCCATCCAAATAATCAAATGCTTCTACCAATCCTAAAGACGGACCGATGCAAGAAGAATTATCATTATCTTCTCTCAAAGAATGGACTACATTATCATAACCGAAGCTATGCACTTTCAAAGGATTCTTATAATCTTTCACCCAAATAGCCTCCTTATTCAGTGTCTTGTCCATAAACATCTTATAGAAGTTCACTCCTCTATCCGACTCTTTCTCATAAAGTTCATATCCACCTTCTGTGATAATCTCCTGCGAAGCTTTCAATGATTTACGATAATAATCGTCTGCCATATCAGCCGGAATACCTACTTCTCCGCCAGAAGTTACAATGTTAGGAGTTTTCAGCGCATTGTATTTGGCAATAGAACCGGCATACAACATAGCACGGCTTTCCAATGCCAATGCAGTGTAATAGTTGGCACGGCTTTGACTGCCTTTATTGCCTAGTTGCGACTTGATATCTTCACATTCACTATATACAAAATCATAGATCTCATGCTCTTTAGCACGTGGATTACGCAAGTAAGAAGGATCTCCGCTAAAATCATACTCCAAAGTAGTTGTAATCAATGGAACACCACCCATACGTCTTACAAGTTCAAAATAAACGTAAGCACGGATAAAGCGAAATTCAGCTTTGAACTGCAGCTTGGCATCTGCTGAAATATCTGTTCCATATTTGTCGATATTCTCAATAGACATATTGATGTCACGTATCAATCCATAATCCCACCAACGTCCGTAGTCGTTGCCATAACGTAATTCATTACGATAATTCTGGTCCAGTGTGCCACAGTACATGGCATCGTCCGTTTCGCACATACCGCCGGTGTTGAAGTCACCGTGCAACTGCGGAATACGATTATATAAATTGGCTAACTGTGATTTAATCATGTTCGGATCGTTCCATACCAACTCATTGGTAAGAATATTTTTGGGATCTCTTTCGAACCAGCTGTCGCCACAACCCGATAACATGGAAGTAAGGACGGCTCCCAACAGAACTATTTTTATAGATTTGTTTTTCATGATAGCGTTCATTTTTTAGTATGTAATATTAAATCCAAGAAGGAATGTACGTTGTTGCGGATATACCACGGCAGCTGCGGCAGTAATTTCAGGATCGACTCCAAACTTACCCACATTGTCGAACGAACACAAGTTAGAAACATTAGCATAAATACGTACCTTCTGTGCACGAATCGGTCTCAACAGTTGTGCCGGCAAGCTATAACCCACTTCCAGATTTTTGATACGGAGATAGCGTACATTGTGCAACCAGAAGTCACTATTCTTGTTGTTATAGCTGAATTCACCTTTACGGATGGCCGGATAACGTCCCGGTATCCATTCACTTTCCGGATCGTACAAGTCGGCACGGTGCCAACGGTCTTCCAATAAATAAACCGGTGAGTTTCCGTTACCATGATATGCATTAGCCAATTCATAGTTCTGTCTCCATCCTTGCATAGCACCACCGGAAAGGTCGATATTCAGGTCAATTCCCTTCCACGCCAAACCGATATTACCACCAAACGACATGATAGGCGCCCAGCCTTCCGGATAACCGATAGGACGCTCGTCCATACCATTGATAATACCGTCGCCATTCACATCTTTATAGATAAAGTCACCAGGAAGCAGTGTCCGGTTATTATTTCCATCCAGATTTACCGGATAATTACGAATTTCTTCTTCCGACTGGAACTGGCCAATTACCTGATATCCCCAATAGATACCGCCCCAACGGCCTTCCGCAGAATTGCGGTATTCATCCCAAGAGTTATTAAAACGCGGTTTGTAAGTCTCGATGCTCTTGTAACGTGAGAAAGTAAAGTTACCGCTTACGGTATAGTTCAAATCACCGATATGGTCGGTCCATGTAACCATACCTTCCGCACCGATATACGCCTGTTTGTTCAAGTTCTCATTAGGCAATTTATATCCCACTTCACTCGGAAGCAATACATCATAACGGGCAGCCGGTACACCGGTAATATCCTTGCGGAAAGCATCGGCTGTAATCTTCAAACGATTATTGAACATAGTCAGGTCAAAACCGATATTCGATGTCGTATTCTTAGTCCAGGATAAGTTAGTAATAGGCAATCCTCTCTGGTTCAGTCCGGTCACCAGTTCACCATCCAATACTGCATTACCATTATTCCACGTATAACCACTCATGTAATCGAACAGTTTTACATCCTTCTCTGTACCTGTCTGACCAATAGAAGCACGAATCTTCAAATCATCTACAACCGGTCGCAGCTTTTCAAAGAATTTCTCTTCCGAGATTCTCCAACCTACAGACACACCCGGAAAGAATCCCCAACGGTTATTAGCTGCATAGAGATAAGAGCCGTCATAACGGGCCAATAATTCAATCAGATATTTGTGGGCAAAGTCATAATTGATGCGGCCGATCCATCCGGCACGTGCTTCGTAACTCCACTCATCACCGAAACTGTTGAGTTCATCAAACTGCAATAACGGCAGATAGTCAGTAGAAGGTTCGGTACCATACGTTTTCTTAGTCCAATCATAATCGGAGGCTTCGTAACCCAAAACAGCAGAGATATTATGGTTCTTAATCTGTTTCGCATAATTCAATTGCAACTGCATATAACGCGCAGGAACACTACGATCGATTTGACTTCTCCAACGTCCTGCGGCAGGTGTTCCGTTATAAGTATCTTTCTCCTTATCATATGTATAGATGTGATAAGCATATTGATAACCGTCAAAACGACTGTTTGTGTAATTGTACGAGAACGTAGCTTTTGCAGTCAAACCGAAAGAGAAATCATATTGCGCATAAGCATTAATATTGGCATTACGAGTCAAATTATCTTTGTAACCGGCAATGTCACGACTGAAAGCAGCCGGATTGTAACCATTCTCATGTACATTATTGATATATTCCGGATTATCATTGGCATAAGGGCTTTCGATAGGCTGCATCTTGAACATAGCCAATATAGCCGAATAATAACCGTCACCACCCGGCAAACCTACGTCTTCACTCTTTTCATACTTACCACTAATCTGTGCACCTATTGTAAAACGGTCTGTTATCTTAGTATCAATATTCAACTGAAGATTGGTACGCTCATATTTAAAGTCAGGCATCATCGCATCTTGTCCAGTATGAGCTACAGAAAGATAATAGTTGGTCTTTTCAGAGCCACCTGTCACATTCGCATTGATGTGGTATTGAGGTACATTTTTTCTCATTACCATATCATAATAGTCATAGCTCTTATATCCCGGTTCGGTACCAGCTTCCCATTTAGCAAGTTCCTCGGGACTATATAATTTGCTTGGATCTTCACCTCTATTCTGTGCTGCTTCAGCCAAACCTCTTACATATTGTCCTGCATTTGCCAATTCGGGGAAACGGGTCAGATTCTGCCAACCATAGTATCCATTTACATTGATGCTTACCTTATCATTCTTTTTACCTTTCTTGGTAGTTACCAAAACTACACCATTTGATGCACGCAAACCGTAAATAGCAGCAGAAGCATCCTTCAAGACTGTGATACTCTCGATATCCTCGATATTCAGAGCATTAAACACATCGCTACCGGAAACATCCGATGCCTGCAACCAGTCACGGCTGTTCATTCCACCATAAGGAATACCGTCGATTACAAACAGGGGGCTACCCATATTACGGATTTCAAGATTGATACCTCTACCCGGACGGGCATCCACAGCACGTGTAGACACACCTGCTATCTTACCGGATAAGGCTCCCGCAGTGGTCGTAGAAACAGAACGCGTCAACGCATCAGACTTAACATCACTGATGGCTCCGGTCAGACTTTTCTTGGTTTGTGTACCATAGCCCACCACCACAACTTCATCCAAAGTTTCCGTATCTTCTTCAAGAACGATTTGAAGATGTGCCTTTTCGCCTATCTTCATCTCTTTAGTCTTATAACCGATGAACGAAATTGCCAATGTGGCATTTTTATCATCTACATTAATTGTGAAGTTACCATCGATATCGGTAATGGTTCCATTAGAAGTTCCTTTGACAGTAACATTGGCACCAATGATATCCTCTCCTCTCACATCGGCCACATGTCCTGTAACTTGTGTTTGTGCAAATGCTGCAGCTGACAGAAGCAACTGTACGACACACATGCATAAGATTCTTACATACCTCATAAATTAGAATTTAAAGATTAAACATTTTTTGTTGTTTTTTCCGATGCAAATATAGAATATTGATATAAATGAGATAAGCAAAAATCATGCAGAAGAGCTATGCAAATCGTGCAATGAACGATTTACATACTCTAAATAAAATATTTATTCTTATTTTTGAGCTGATAATTGAAACAAATAAGCACGAGTTATGAAAAAACACATTGCTTCTACTTTATTTTTATCCTTGTTGTCCATTCTTCAATTGACAGCCCAGTCTCATTCTGTAAAACGACTGGGAATAGAACAAGGATTATCCAATAATTATGTAGTCAGTATTACACAAGATAAACAAGGCTTTTTATGGTTTGCTACAGAAGAAGGACTTAATAAATTTGACGGCACCCGCTTCATTACTTATTATAAAAATGATTTGCCACATAACAATCAGGGAATCACCGGCAACGAACTCAACCGGGTGTATGCTGATTCCAAACGTCCCATCATTTGGATAGCCACTCAACGAGACGGACTAAATGCATACAATTATGACGAACAAACATTTACCGCCTACCAACATAACCCGGAAAATCCACACAGCCTGATTACCAATGATGTAACGGATATCTCTCCTTCCACCCAAAACGATGATGGTTTATGGGTCAGCACCTATTATAGAGGTATAGAATATCTAAATATTAATAATGGGCAATTCACACATTATAATAAGAGTACGGTGCCTAGTCTGCCCTCCAATCAGACATGGACAGTATTGGACGGAGGAGACAACAATTTGTATATCGGCCATGTTGGAAGCGGATTCAGTATTTTTTCTCTCAAAGACAAAAGCGTAAAGAATTTCCAGAATGAAACGGGAAATCCGGCAAGTTTGCCCGGTAATGATGTGTTTTGTATCATAAAAGATACAAACGGTAACATCTGGTTAGGAACAAATAATGGATTGGCTCTATATAATGCTGCTAATGAAAACTTTATCACATTCAGAAATAATAAGAATGACAAGTATGCTACTTTATGCAGTCGCATATTATCTATCCGGCAATTAAAAGATAATAGGCTCTGGATTGCTTCAGAGCTCAATGGTATTGCCATATTAAACCTGAAACAGGGTATGTTTCTCTCGCCAGAGGAGCTTTCTATTGAATACATACAGGAGGGTGATGATAGTCGAAGCCTCTCTAATGCAAGCGCTCGATGTATATTCCAGGATTCTTTCGACAATGTCTGGATAGGAACATGGGGAGGAGGCATCAACTTTATCAGTAGTAAACCTCCTTTATTTACCACGTTAAGTTATTCCCCGATTCCAAACAATGAAAACAGCCTGAACAACAAAGTAGCCAGCAGTCTTTGTATAGACAGACAAGGCCGGGTTTGGATCGGAACAGATGGAGGAGGTATTAATGTTTTTGAAGGAGAAAAACGTATTGCCATTTATAAAAAAGAGAGTGGAGATATTCCTTCGAATTTTATATTAGCTTCTTTACAGGATTCAAAAGGGAATTTATGGTTCGGTTCCTACCAAGGGGGAATCAGCTATTATGATAGCCGGAACAAAAGATTCCGTTCCATCTCCCTCACGGGACAATCTAATCTAGACGTACGTACGATCTATGAAGATGGCCAACATAACATTTGGGTAGGATATAGTGGAGGAATTGTTGTATTGAACCCTCTAACCATGAAGATTATCCAGCATTACAATACAGATAACAGCGAACTGCACAGTGATTTTATACGTTCTATAGCTCAAGATGAGAAAGGACGTTTTTGGATTGGAACTTTCGGAGACGGACTTGGCATATATACCCCGGACTTACAGAAAATCAAGACGTTCACTCAAAGAGATGGCTTTTGTTCTAACACCATCAATCAGATCATACAGGATAAACAAAAAAGAATGTGGATAGGAACGGGAGAAGGATTAGTTTGTTTCCTGTCGACTAATGAACTGAATTACAAAACTTACCAACGAAAAGATGGCTTAATCAATACCAATATCTGTGCAATAACAGAAGATAAAAAAGGGAATATCTGGTTTAGCAATAATAAAGGTATCAGTTGCTATGTTACGAATAAAGATTGTTTTTATAACTATGGTCACTCTGACGATGTTCCGGCAGGAAGCTTCTCAAGCGGTTGTGTAACACAAGGCAAGAATGGACAGATTTATTTCGGTTCTATCAATGGAGTATGTTGTTTCAATCCTGACATTACCATGAATGAACAACCGGCCCCAGCGGCAGTTGTCACAGAAATGAAAATACTGGGACGGTTGAGTAATCTGGAAAACAATGATATGATTATCAATCTCTCCAAAGGATCAAACGTTGAATTGAGTCATGCACAAAATAGCTTCGGAGTGAGATTCAACGTTCAAAACTATTCTCTCGTCAATCAAGTAGAGTATGTTTATATGCTGAAAGGGCTCGAAAACTCGTGGTACACCGTCAATGAAAGTAACAATGTCACTTTCCGCAACATTCCCCCGGGAAAATATGAATTCTTCATCAAAGCGCGAGTACATAATCAGGAATGGCCGGAAGAAGCCACTTCCCTGACGATCCGTATCAATCCTCCTCTCTGGTTGACGTGGTGGGCAAAACTTATCTACATCCTGGCATCTATCAGTATCATTTATCTTATCTTGCATGCTTACAAAAAGAAGTTAGATCTGGAAAGTCTTTATACTTTGGAAAAGAAGAATCATGAGCAGGAACAGGAATTAAATCAGGAACGCTTGCGTTTCTATACCAATATCACGCATGAGCTACGTACCCCTCTGACCTTAATCCTCGGTCCTCTCGAAGATATGCAGAAAGAAGCATCACTTCCTGCAAAACAAGCCCAGAAACTATCAGTTATCCATCAGAGTGCGCTACGATTGCTCAATCTGATTAATCAGATTCTGGAATTCCGAAAAACAGAAACACAAAACAAGAAATTGTGTGTCAGCAAAGGGAACATTGCCCCTCTGATTTATGAAATAGGGCTTAAATACAAAGAGTTAAATCAAAATACCAAAATTGATTTCCGGATTCAGATAGAAAAAGAAGAAATGTTTCTTTTCTTCGATAAAGAAATCATCACGATTGTTTTGGACAATCTGATTTCCAATGCTATCAAATATACGGAACAAGGGCGCGTAACACTAAGTTTGCATCAGACCATGCGTAATGAGGTAGCTTATACGGAAATTAAAGTCAGTGATACAGGGTACGGAATTTCCGCCGAGGCCCTGCCACATATTTTCGACCGCTATTATCAGGAAAGCGGTAAACATCAGGCATCCGGTACAGGTATCGGGCTGGCTTTAGTGAAGAATCTCGTCACCTTACATGAAGGGGAAATCCGTGCAGAAAGTGTCCAAAATGAGGGAAGTACGTTCTATATCAGTTTACTGACGGATAACATCTACCCCAATGCCTTACATGCAGATTCTACAGAACCGGTTCAAGAGGAGATGAATCAGAATACGGAGCTGGAATATTCACAAGAAGCGACATTAGATACCGGTAAACCAATCCTATTGATTGTAGAAGACAATGAAGAAATACAGAAATACATAGTTGAATCTTTCACCGACTCGTTCGAGGTAATCACGGCCAACAACGGAGAAGAAGGAAAACAACAAGCCCTTAGCCGTATCCCCGATATTGTAGTCAGTGACATTATGATGCCTGTGATGGACGGCATCACTTTATGCAAGCAATTAAAAGATGATGTGCGCACCAGCCATATTCCTATTATCCTGCTGACAGCCAAAGATTCTCTGCAAGATAAAGAAGAAGGATATGAAGTAGGAGCCGATTCTTATCTGACGAAACCTTTCAGTGCTTCTCTGTTACGTAGCCGAATCAATAATCTGCTTGATTCAAGGAAAAAGTTAGTAGCCCAATTCCAGGCGCAATCTACTCCGGGAAATCAAATAGATTTAAGTGAAAAGCGTATAGTAATTGCCGAAGCTTTGAGCAAATTAGATAATGAATTTATTGAAAAAATCACCCTTTTAATCGAGGAAAACCTTTCTTCAGAGAAGATTGATATTAACTATCTATCCGATAAAATGTGCATGAGCGGTTCCACTCTTTACCGGAAAATGAAAGCACTTACAGGACTCTCGACCAACGAATATATCCGGAAAGTGAAAATGGAGAATGCAGAACGTTTGCTGCTTGAAGGGAAGTTCAATATCTCTGAAATAGCCTATAAAGTAGGAATGAACAGTACGGGATATTTCCGCCAATGCTTTAAGGAAGAATTTGGTGTCTCTCCTTCAGATTACCTGAAACAAATTAAACAATCTTGAGAAAGGAAGATGTATCAGAAGTAGAATTTACTTTCATGTTGCTCTGTCATTCAGAACAATAATGAAAAATCTCTTCTGATACCTCCCAATAGGAAATTTAGCGACCTGTGGGGGAGGTCATTTCCTTAATTCTTCAACCATCGCTTTGAGCAATGATTTAGAATCATCCAGTGGCAAATCCGTGGCTAAATCCCAACTCATCATGCCTTTCAGTCCTTGCTCCATCGCATAACGGGTCTTAGTGCGGATATTGTCCTGTCCGTCAAACACATATTTCTCTCCCTTATATATTACTTCATTTTGTGCAGGCTCCGTAATCAGTCCCTCTTGTACAAAACTGAAATAAGCCTCTGTCTTCTTCGAATTATCCTTTGTCACACCATAGAAAGGAACCCCCGCCACCAGTTTCTCTTTGGGAATACCATACTTCAGTACCATCTGAATATCCGAATCATATTTCTCTACCGGAAAACGAACCGGTGAAGGACCGTAACATTGGAGTGAAATAAAATCAACGGCTTCAATGGCTTCTTTACTAATCTTATAACAAACAGGATGCAGAGATACACTAAATAGATATTGATCTCCCAGCACCTCCCGCATCTTCACGATAGCCAGGCTATAATCTTTGTATTCTTTCTCATTCTCCGCCCACTCAAAATCAAGATCAATGCCATCCAGCTTATTCTTTTCCAGTACAGTCTTTATATTCTTTGCAAATGCCGTACGAGCAGCCTCATCAGCCACCATCGCTTTCCATTCGCCACTGGAAGCTCCCAGACGTATTTTCGTTTTTGTACCTTTTACTTTTGCACGAACCGATTTAATCAATCCTTCCCAAGTTGTCACCCCTTTTCCTTGAAATGCACGCGGATTTTCAAATGAAAGTGTTCCATCTTTATTAGGATGAACATTCAAGAAAATAAGGTCGTCACTTGCCCGCAGACTTTCAGTTGCGACACGTCCCCGATTGTAAAAATTTCCACGCACATAAGAACTCACTAAATAATCTTGTTGTGCAAATAACGATAATCCTACAAATAAAAAAAGAAAGAATACAATTTTCCTTAGCATTAACATAATGATTGATAATTAATGAATTTAGACCACAAAAATACACATAACAAACAGGAATGGATGTTCAATAATTACTATAATACTTCCAAAAATCAACATAAAGTTTTCTCAATAACAGAAAAGCAGGCTCATAGGCTGACAAGATTCTTTTTTAGTTTTTACACTTCTGATGCTAAGCATATTTGTTCCACCATAAAGATAATATTATTCAATACCTATTAATTGTGGCTTTTGAGTAAATCCCATTTCGTTAATTCTCAATATCCGTTCAAAAAAGAATTTGCTGATAAGTGATTGAGGACACTCTTTTACTCTATTATAGTTATTTAAATTCCAATGATCATTTTGAGCTCTTTCTCCTAAACTTTGCATATACCCAATAATTGAATTAGCTGCATGATTGTTTGCTACACAGTGTTCTTCTTTAAATCTTAGTGCTTTATTTGTGGCAGTGTAAATGAGGTGATAAATTTGCCCGACAGAAAATTCATTCAATAGGTCGTTTAGTACCCCATTCGTTTTATCACCTACTTTGTAGGTAATATTGAACATCGTTTCTATGTTATGCAGGAGATATTCTAGGCATTCATTTAAGGCTATTTTTCGCCATAGACAGTATGTTTCATAGCCATTCGTTTTGGGAGTAGGATTAATAAGTGAATCTATAAGCATCACCTTTTCTAAATAAGCGCACTTAAGATTAAGTTGCCAATATACTTTATTTGAATAGAATGAATAGTTTCTATTTTCAAAATCTATATCAGTAAAACACTCAAAATCTGTCTCTGGGTATATTTTTATAATATTGTTTTGATAAAGCATATTTGTTATATCTTTCGACAGCACTGGAGTGGGGGCTATGGGGGTGCGAAATTGGCTGAATGGCTTAATAAAATTATATCCTTCATCAATTCCTTCTCGCAAAATAGCTCCGATATAGACTCTTTCTTCAAAAGATAATGTGTCTATATCTCTTTCTTGTTTTTGTTTGAAATAAAGTACTTCCCGGATAAACTGCTCTTTTTCTTGTTTTATTTTTCGTGCTTGTTCATCTTTCTTTTGTTGCTCTTTACGTTTTTCTTCCCTCGCTCTTTCCCTACAGGTATTGCAGGGACAATATTCATTTTCGGGTTCATGTCCACATTCCGGACAAATTAATTCTGTGTTGAAAGAAGAATAATTGCGGGACAAGTATTGAATTTGTAGCTTATGATTGCAATATAGACACACTTGTTCCGTTTCTATAGCAGGTAATATTTTTCTAAACGATGACGGTTGACAATCTATTTTATATATTTCTATTATATCCTTTATCTTAACGCCGTCATAGTAGTCTTTTATTAGTTTTTCTATTTCATCATCGGACAGATGACTTATCTGGTTGGGTTTTACATATTTCATGATAATTTTATATTTGTCGCCTTATTTTTTATTTACGGCAAAGATAATGCTTTCTTTAAGATTACGGGTGCAAAAATAAAAGAGAATGGACGAAAAATATCCGGAGATGCAGGAATTACCCGAAAAGTGCTATAATAGCTACCATACTCTTTTTAAAAGCCTTTCAAATTACTTTTCAACTCCTTATTTTCTCAAAGTATTCTCACCGTGATGAGAATTATTCCCCGCTGTATTTCCCTGATAATGTGAAAATAATCTTACCGATCATGATCAATAAGACCTTTTTGTTTTTCACAATAAAGTTGCAATATTTAGTTATAAATTCATTCCACTATATTTAAAGACGACCATACAAAGGCTTCTACCAAAACATAAATAGAAGAAAGAGTTCCATTTTCCGCAAAAAAAGCCTATCTTTGTTCCGTTAAGATAATAAATCACGCATAAGACTCATGCCAGGAGATTCATTTTGCATACAATATACTAACTGTACAGGATGTCCAAAAAATGTTGAGAATATCCTTGTATATAGAAACTTACCTAAAGGAGAGCATATCCCCAAGGATAAGTGTACGCAGAATTGCATGCTTTTTATGATAAAGGGCGAATTACTTATCAATAGCGAAGAGCATCCCGGAATAACGTTACGCGAGAGACAAATTGTTTTGCAAGCTATTGGCTCCAAAGTCGAAATACTGGCACTGACAGATGTTGAATACGTTGTCTACTGGTTCAACGAACTGCCTTTGCTCTGCGAAGAACGGTATAAGGAAATGATGGAACAGGCGGAAGCTCCTTTGACCTACACTCCACTGATTATGAGTGAAAGGCTTTACCACCTTGTCACTAGTATGCCCGAATTCCTCGCTGAAGAAAACCCTTGCAGCAAGTATATCGATTTAAAATGCAAAGAACTGGTTTTCTTGATTACCAACTTCTATCCGCTGCCCCAGCTAGGTTCATTCTTCTATCCAATCAGCACTTATACGGAAAGTTTCCACTATTTCGTCATACAGAATTACAGCAACGTGAAGAACGTAGAAGAATTTGCACATCTGGGAGGATACACGACCACTACTTTCCGCCGCCTTTTCAAAAACCTATATGGTATGCCCGTATATGAATGGATACTGGAAAAGAAACGGGAAGGAATCCTGGAAGACCTGCAACACACCAAAATGCGAATCACTGAAATCTGTAACAGATACGGATTCGACTCCCTGTCGCATTTCGCACACTTCTGTAAAGACTCTTTCGGCGATACCCCACGCGCTTTACGCAAAAAAGCAGCCAGCGGTGAGAAAATCGGAAAGGTACAATAAACAGTCCCATCCTACGAATGTGCCAATCAGTTGCACCATGCATATATACTGGCTGGCATATTGACACATTGGCGTATTGATCCATTATTAAGGAATTATTTCTTTAATTCCTTGCTCAATCAATCTATTTCCCCTATTTTTGCAGTCCGTAAGAGGTGTAAAACGTCGAAATTTTAGTTCTAACAATTAAATAATTTAAATTCAATCATTTATGTGGTTAAGTAATTCATCTGTAGGAAGGAAAGTGGTGATGAGCGTTACCGGTATCGCCCTTGTCCTGTTTCTAACATTTCACATGGCGATGAACTTGGTTGCGATCATCTCGGCTGATGGTTACAACATGATTTGTGAGTTCCTGGGAGCAAACTGGTATGCATTAGTGGCTACCGCAGGACTGGCTGCTCTTTTCGTAATTCACATTATCTACGCATTCTGGCTGACAATGCAGAATCGCAAAGCGCGTGGTAGCGAACGCTATGCAGTGACAGACAAACCGAAAACTGTAGAATGGGCATCTCAAAACATGTTGGTGCTGGGTCTTATCGTTATCGTAGGTCTTGGTTTGCACCTCTTCAACTTCTGGGCAAAAATGCAGTTGCCGGAACTGATGCACAACATGGGCATGCACGCTGATACATTGACATTGGCTTATGCTGCTAACGGTGCATATCACATTCAGCAGACTTTCTCTTGTCCGGTTTACGTAGTTCTTTACCTTGTTTGGCTGTTTGCTTTGTGGTTCCACCTGACTCACGGTTTCTGGAGTTCAATGCAATCACTGGGATGGAACAACAAAGTATGGATTGATCGTTGGAAATGTATTTCTAACATCTATTCTACAATCGTTGTACTCGGTTTCGCACTGGTAGTAGTGGTATTCTTTGTGAAAACACTTATTTGTGGTGGTGCTTGCTAAATAGTAAATTGTAAATGATTAAATTGTAAATAATATTATGATCAAGATAGATTCAAAAATTCCAGAAGGCCCGGTGGCTGAGAAATGGACCAACTATAAAGCTCACCAGAAATTGGTGAACCCCGCTAATAAACGCCGTTTGGACATCATCGTTGTGGGTACGGGTCTGGCAGGTGCTTCTGCCGCTGCTTCACTTGGTGAAATGGGTTTCAGAGTATTCAATTTCTGTATTCAGGATTCTCCCCGTCGTGCACACTCTATCGCTGCACAGGGTGGTATCAATGCTGCAAAGAATTATCAAAATGACGGTGACTCCGTTTACCGTCTGTTCTACGATACTGTAAAAGGTGGTGACTATCGTGCCCGTGAAGCTAACGTATATCGTCTGGCTGAAGTGTCTAACGCTATCATCGACCAATGTGTAGCACAAGGTGTTCCTTTCGCTCGCGAATATGGTGGTACACTGGACAACCGTTCTTTCGGTGGTGCACAGGTATCCCGTACTTTCTACGCTAAAGGCCAGACTGGTCAGCAGTTGTTGCTGGGTGCTTACTCTGCATTGAGCCGTCAGGTAAACGTAGGTACTGTAAAACTGTACACTCGTTATGAAATGCAAGACGTGGTGATCGTTGACGGACGTGCTCGCGGTATCATCGCTAAAAATCTTGTAACAGGTGAACTGGAACGCTTTGCCGCTCACGCTGTAGTTATCGCTACCGGTGGTTATGGTAATGCTTACTTCCTGTCTACCAACGCTATGGGATGTAACTGTACAGCTGCTATCTCTTGCTACCGCAAGGGTGCTGTATTCGCTAACCCTGCTTACGTTCAGATTCACCCGACCTGTATCCCGGTACACGGTGACAAGCAATCCAAACTGACTTTGATGTCTGAATCTCTCCGTAACGACGGTCGCATCTGGGTTCCGAAGAAAAAAGAAGATGCTGTGAAACTTCAGAAAGGCGAAATCAAAGGAAGTGATATTCCTGAAGAAGACCGCGACTATTACTTGGAACGCCGCTATCCGGCATTCGGTAACCTGGTTCCGCGTGACGTTGCCAGCCGTGCTGCTAAAGAACGTTGCGACGCAGGTTTCGGTGTAAACAACACTGGTTTAGCCGTATTCCTTGATTTCTCTGAAGCTATCAACCGCTTGGGTATCGACATCGTTCTCCAACGTTATGGTAACCTCTTCGATATGTATGAAGAAATCACTGACGTTAATCCGGGAGAACTGGCAAAAGAAATTAATGGCGTAAAATATTATAATCCGATGATGATTTATCCGGCTATCCACTATACAATGGGTGGTATCTGGGTAGACTACGAACTGCAAACCACTATCAAGGGTCTGTTCGCTATCGGTGAATGTAACTTCTCCGACCACGGTGCAAACCGCCTCGGTGCTTCTGCATTGATGCAAGGTTTGGCTGACGGTTACTTCGTATTGCCTTATACAATCCAAAATTATCTGGCAGATCAAATCACTGTTCCTCGTTTCTCTACTGATCTTCCTGAATTTGCTGAAGCAGAAAAGGCAGTTCAAGCTAAGATCGACAAGTTCATGAGCATCCAGGGTAAAGAATCTGTTGATTCTATCCACAAGAAACTGGGTCATGTTATGTGGGAATATGTAGGTATGGGACGTACGGCAGAAGGCTTGAAGAAAGGTATTGCCGAACTGAAAGAAATCCGCAAGGAATTCGAAACGAATCTGTTTATCCCCGGTTCTAAAGAAGGTATGAACGTAGAGCTTGACAAAGCAATCCGTCTGTACGACTTCATCACAATGGGTGAGCTTGTTGCTTACGATGCATTGAACCGTAACGAAAGTTGTGGTGGTCACTTCCGTGAAGAATACCAGACTGAAGAAGGAGAAGCTAAACGTGATGACGAAAACTTCTTCTATGTAGCATGCTGGGAATATCAAGGTGACGATGAAAAAGCTCCGGTGTTGTACAAAGAACCGCTGGTATACGAAGCTATCAAGGTTCAAACCCGTAACTACAAGAGCTAATCGGTGAAGTTAAACATTTAAAAGAATTAGAAGAAAATGGATAAAAATATATCATTTACACTGAAGGTATGGCGCCAAGCTGGTCCGAAGGCTAAAGGTGCTTTTGAAACCTACCAAATGAAAGATATCCCCGGCGATACTTCCTTCCTCGAAATGCTGGATATTCTGAACGAACAGCTCATCAGCGAAAGAAAAGAACCGGTAGTATTCGACCACGATTGCCGCGAAGGTATCTGCGGTATGTGTTCTCTTTACATCAATGGACACCCGCACGGTCCTGCAACAGGTGCTACTACTTGTCAGATCTATATGCGTCGTTTCCAGGATGGTGATACGATTACTGTTGAACCTTGGCGTTCGGCCGGTTTCCCTGTAATCAAAGACTTGATGGTAGACCGTACTGCTTATGACAAGATTATGCAAGCTGGTGGTTACGTGAGCGTACGTACAGGTGCTCCGCAGGATGCTAACGCTATCCTGATTCCGAAGCCTATCGCTGACGAAGCTATGGATGCTGCTTCTTGTATCGGTTGTGGTGCTTGTGTAGCTGCATGTAAGAATGGTTCTGCTATGTTGTTCGTTTCTGCAAAAGTTAGCCAGTTGAACTTGCTGCCGCAAGGTAAACCGGAAGCTTTGCGTCGTGCAAAAGCCATGTTGTCAAAGATGGATGAACTGGGATTCGGTAACTGTACAAACACTCGTGCTTGTGAGGCTGAATGTCCGAAGAACATCTCTATCAGCAACATCGCCCGCTTGAACCGTGACTTCATCATCGCAAAATTAAAAGACTAGAAATTGCTAGATTTCGAGAGCGAGAGCTTAATTTGATTAATGACAGAATCCCCTGCCGGCTAGTCCGACAGGGGATTTCTTTATATATGAATGGATCATTATTATTAATAATCAATTATCATGAACGGTTTTGTCCACGCAAATTACGTGGAGAAGCACCGAAAGATTTCTTACAGAAATTAGAGAAATGGGGTAAGGACTCAAAACCATATTTATAGCATATCTCGGAAATACTATAAGCAGAATTATTCAAGTCATCGAGAATACCCTCTTTACGGCGTGCCAGCATCCATTCATAAACTGGTTCATGAAAGACATTATTGAAAATACGACGGAATGTGCTAAGGGTATATCCACCTAATTGGGCTAGTTCTTCTACTGTCTTTACTTTCTTATAGTTTTGAATAACAAAGTAGTGGAAACTATTGATGTACTTAGAGAGCGGATGCACCAGACTCGAGAGGTCATAATCAGAATAATAATATCCCAACACAAATGCCAACTCTTTCCGCTTGAGAGACAACAAATCCCGGCAGACTTTATTTCCTTTTAAATAAGTGATGGAACCCTGCAAAAAATATTGTAGTTCAGGAACTATCTTTATTGGGGAATAGATAAGTGGAGGTGATACATCTTTCATTATATGATTGAAACGAGAATCACAAAACAATTCCGGTTGAATAAAACGGTAATATATGCACTCACATTCGAGCATGGCAAGCATCTCAAATGTAGAATCAATAGCTTGAAGTATAAATTCACCTTCTTTGAGCATGGTACCGGCATATTCCTTACTATTAACCAGCATTTCTCCTTTAATCAAGAAAAGAATAAAATTTTCCTCACACCTCTGAGCTGGTTTATGAAAACCACGCTGATAAATAACATGAGTAATAGCATTGCTCACTGCTTTCGGACATATTTGACAATCCCAAGTTCCTTGACAAATAGATGGCATAAGCTGGCTGTGTTTGTATTTGTTTATGCTGCCAACAAAAATATATGAAATCTTTCATATAGCCATAAAAAAGGGAAGAAAAGTGAAAAAGAGATTATGTTATATAGTTATATCAAAATGGAACTATATAATTCATTAGTCTTATACAGTTCCATTTATCAGCCTAAACTATAAATTTCAAGATTAAACCACTCAATCAAAAACATGTCAAATGCTATCCACTTTCATGCTCTACTACCCTTATTCAACATCTTTATTTACCGGAGTATCATCATTATCCGCCCATGGTCCAACCTCTGGAGCAAAAGTCATGGTAGCTGCATTGTTTGCCAATTTTAAAGTATAACGAACTTTCTTACCTGCTTCCCATGCAGCAGTTTCTTTTAATGGAATCACTGTATCTTCTGATTTCGAAATCTCCGTTTCCCCATCATATACAGAATAACTTATTTTAATTTGGGCTGTATTTGTCATTGTCTGTGGCATTAACATTAAAATACCACCTTGTTGGTCAAGCGGAACAGCTGTCGTAGAACTTGAAACAGAAGCATTTGATGCAATAGGATAAGTATATTTTCCTGTTGTTTCACTGCCAGCAGTCCACTTACCTGTTTTAAATGAATAAACGCCACTCTCCGCAACTCCTTCAATTGATACAGAGCTTATTTTATACGTACTATTGTCAGCTCCAATTACAGAAAAATTGACTTGCGTAAGAGCATGAGTAAAAGTAAGTTGAAGAGCCTCTGCCATTTTCTTCTTATCATTAGCTTGAGCTACAACAAAATCCTTTTGGAGTTGTACATCAGAAGCAATAGTATATTTCAAAGTTGGCAATCCTGTCGAAACACCATATTCTGTTACAGCATCGTCTGTTGCATAAGCAAAAAACTGTACATAGTCATTCAGTGGCCAATAATATGTACCAGTAAAGGTCCAATTTTCTCCTGAAGAAGTTACCACTAATCCTTTAGGTATAATAGAGTTAGTCAATTCTAAGTCTTCAGTATCAATAGTACTAGCACCCGTATTATAAGCATATACAGTAAACCCACTACTCCGTAAACCTGTAATATCTGTCACTGCTGCTCTTGTTGTTTTACTTACAATTGTATTAAACCCAATTTCAGATTTTAGTCCAGTACTTTCAATCTCTTCATTTTGTGAGCAACTCGTAATTGCTAAAGCAGCTGTTACTGCCAATAAAATTTTCTTCATAACTGTATTTTTTAAAAGTTTATAATATTGTTCTATTTTGTTTATAACATCTATTTTAAATTACAGGTAATTCAACATTATCTTCCGGTCCCCACCCATCAACATTGCCATCCATTCCTCCACCCCCATCAGGATTCGGCGGTAACTCTGGCTTATCAACCTCAATCTTATCATCAGGCGGTAACTCAATCTCCGGTGGAGGCTCCTGTTTTCCATCATCTCCTGTTCCAGTATCTTCAAGTGTCTCTATTATTTCAGTAACATCAATTGCTGCTTCTTGCACCGTATTATCCGTTTTGATAAATCTCAAGATCAACTTTATATCGCCTACACCACGGGAAGTTGCGCTCCTTGATTCTGATATTCGTGTCGGGACTGACATTTCCTTTGCCTGCTTGAAAGCTGTGAAATACGCCACTACCTTATTACCATCTTTCTTTACCTCAAAATAGATAGGCTGCGAGGAAGATGCTCCATAACCTTTGCCAATGTGGTAACAATCAGATAGTCCGTTAATACACCCTACGATTGCTGTTACGTACTCCAAACCCTTGACCTCTATCGCAAAAGAATACTTCTTCACTACCGATTCCAGTTTCCAATCCAAAGAAAGCACCTCTTCACTCTTATCTATTTTCAGTTCATCAATATTCAGCACATACAATGAATCCGGTGACCAAACCATCTTTTCCGTTCCTGCAATCCCTAAACCATTGCAGTTTCCTGTATAGGCTTCTATCGTTTCATAGGACTCTTCTCCTCGGATACGTATGGACTCCGTATTATAGTTGTAAGCTACAACCGAATATCGTCCCGGAGGAACTTTCATTTCTCCACCTCGTACCGAAAGGTACCTGTCCACTTTTTTACCCTCACCATCTTTCGGATAAAATATAACCCGGATACCTTCTGGTAATTTATCTGTTACTCCATCCCAGTTTAATGAAATTTCTACCCCACTTACAGGATAATCATCCAATATATCGCGACGGCTACACCCGTTTAGCACCAGCAGCGAGGACAGAAGCACAAGAAGCATGAATCTTGCATTTCGCATAACGCCCTCCTATCTCTTTGTTGTTATCAACCATACCAAAGAAACTTTTGCTTTGGTAGGACCAATAAAGTTATAACGCCCACTATTTGTCCATACAATATCCCCCTCATAAGGAGTATATTTCTTATATTCTGTTGTCAAATACCCTATGCCAAGACTGAATTCAAGGGAGAAGTGCCGTGCTACTTGCTTTGCATATCCATAAGTCACTCCAGCAGCTCCATAGTACTTACCCTGATACCCATCTCCACGTAACTGGAAATCGTATATTCCACCTTCAGCATAAAGTCCAATAAAATGTCCAGTCAATCGGTCGCGCTTCTGCCGGTTTCCCAGCCAAAAACGTCCTTCCATGCCTCCAGAAAGGAGCTGATAGCAGAAATCGTGTTTACTATTCAACCACCACGGACATTTATATTCAGTATTCAAAGACCACCTCTTACCTATCGGAATTTCTACTTCTATATTCGGTGCCAATGCCAAATCATATAATAGATTGTTCTTTACTGCAAGCACTGTTTTGCTTTTCACCGGCTCTTCTGCCTCCGACATATCGACCTCACAGGTCTGTTTATCTTCACTTTCTCCCACAGGCTTATCAGGTTGATTCTTCGGAAGCGCCTCTTCCTGATTCGAAACAAACAACCCGGAGACAGAAGATACCGGTTCAAAAGCCTCTCTATCTATTATCCCAGTTTCTCCGACAATCGTTATAACAGACCGCCTCAATTCCGGAAATACATTACGAACCATATATCGGTAGGCGGCTCCCCGATTTAGCTTACGCAACAGTTGCTTTCTTTTGGTAATATCATCCTTATGATAGTCAATCAACATCAGCACTTCTTCCCGGTCGGGTAAGTTGGTGTCAGATGCCACCAACTTACGAAACTCCAACCAATCCTCTCCCTTTGAACAGAAATGAATCTTATCAACATTATTAACTAATTCATATCGCCTCAAGAATTCCTTTATCGAGTTATTTCTCTTAGTAACCAAACTTTTATTATAAGATTCGTCACCATCAGGAGAAACAAAACTCACTACATTTAACGCTGTTATATATTTCGTATCCGAGTTTCCGGACAATAAGGAATCTAATGCTATAATTGCCTCTTTATTACCCCTATAACAAGGATTCACATTCGTTTCATTCGCATCGAAATATATCACAACCCGTCGGATTGTATCATTAATAACAGTAAAAAATGGTACCGCAGCATACCCACTTTCTGGAAGGCTTAACAAAGCCATAAGAATAGCCAAGATAAAGATACCATGTTTCATTGTCGTTCGTTTCTGTTGACAAATATAGAAGTTAGAAAATAAATCAAATCATACTTTCAGGAGAAAATACAGGCCCTGAAAGGTTCTGTGAAACGATTGAAACGATTTTGCAAGTTTGAGGAGTATAAAAGCAGAAAATCATATAAAAAGAATGCACAGATTACCGATCTATCGATCAATAATCTGTGCATCTACTAATTAAAGGCTTGCTTTAATACAAAGTTCAGTCCAATTATGCAGCCGGGTCCGGTGCTTCCCCTTTGCCATCATCGCCCGAATCAGGGTTACCCCCATTATTCCCCCCATTACTACTTCCGTCCGTATAATCCGTTTCAATTTCCACACGGCGGGTAATACTCATATCTTCCAGCGTATTTTTGAAGATTTTTCCCGGATAGAATAAGATCTTTCTCTGAACGATCGACTTGGATGAGACCTCCTTTTCGTCATCCGTACTCTTAGCACGGATAGTAGGAGTGAAGATACCAAACTCACCCATCTGCACGCTCTTTCCATCATCAATATCCTCCGCCATCTTATCCACCAGACCACTGACGACCAAATCTACCACCTTACGATGGACACCACAAAGCTCACTTACTTTCCGACACATCTTTGCAAAATTCACCTTACCGGAACGAACCGATTTTGCCACATACTTTTCGTTTTTGTCCTTGTCAAAACCGAACACTCTTTTTGTTACTACGTACTCTAAACCCATAATTGTTAAAGTTTAATTGGTTAAAAAAATAAAGGTTATCTGTTTGTCATTCTCTTTGTTTGAATGACTCTGCAAAGGTATATCAACCGTAAAACGTCCGGTCCCCTTTTGTCTCCTTTCATCGTTTGGAATCAATTATTATCGGAAGAGAATATTGCTAGTTACCAACAGGATATATCAAAGAATTATTTTTTTCATAAAATACGTATTTTCCATGTTCAACACTCTAACTTATCAATGGATAGCCATTGAAATTCTAACAGCTAAAAGCCTTCCTATAACTTTTACATTGAATGTCTACAAACAAAGAAGGCTGCAACCTCATCACAGATTGCAGCCTGACCTTTTTATAAAGTAACCTATAGTCTAACTCTCATAGAAATCTCACGCAAAGATATCGCTCCGCAGAATATAACCGATAACATCTCCCTTACGTACGGTAGCGCCTTGTTGTGCACATATTTCCACCACACGTCCGGTAAATCCGGTCAGAATCTTTTCATATTCTCCCCATGGAGTAGAAAGGTAACAAAAGACTTCGTCATGCTGATATTTACGTCCGATGAATGGCGCAATGGATGGTCCCTCTACGGAAACTTCCCAAAGTACCTGCCCGTTGTCGGGAGCAATAACCGGATCTGCCTTGGCACGTTTCAATTTCTTGATATCTTCCTCGGAATAACCACTCTTTGCCATGGATGCATCCTTAGCATGTTGTAATTCATCCTCAAAACGTTTCTTGGCAACACCGGACTTATAATCGCGATACTGACGATCGTGCATAGCCAGTTCAAAAAGTTCTTCGTCATCCTCTCCATACTCCCAGCCATTCTCATCCATTTCCTTGCGATAATCATCCAAAGCATCCGGATAATTCAACTGCGGATCAGTATCGACAAACTCATATCCTTTAGACTTCGCCAATTCTATAATCTCCGGAGCAAGCGTACCCGGCAGACGTCCACTCTTACCCAGAATCATATCCCAGGTATGGTTGTCTATCATTGTCCAGCGCTCTTCCCCTTTTACCAATTGCATAAGATTCATCAATGCAACATTCTTCACATACTGACTGAAAGGAGTCACCAAAGGAGGATAACCCAACTTAGGCCACACATATTCCACTTCGTCGAAAAGCATTACCAGCAAATCGTCAAGACTAAGTTCAGGTTCGTTCTTACTCCGTAATATCATATTGATACCGGAATGTACCCCTTTCAAATCTGCCATCATAGAACCCATCATACCACCCGGCAAACCACATTTCAATAAAAGCGAAGACATATATTTGTTGGTAGGATCCATGAAGTAACCCAAAAAGTCATCTATGAATTCCTGCGTCATCGCACGAGCCTTCATATATGCTTTCATATTAATATCCGGAACCTGAAAACCTAAATCTTTCAACATTGCCTGTACCGAAATCACGTCAGGATGCACTTTACCCCAGGACATGGGCTCCATAGCCACATCAATAATATCCGCACCATTCTCGCAAACCTCGAGGATAGATGCCATAGACAATCCCGGTCCGCTATGACCATGATATTGTATCAATACATCCGGATGTTTTTCCTTGATAGTCCTGACCAATTGCCCCAACATACCCGGGCGACCGATACCTGCCATATCTTTCAAACATATTTCAGGTGCACCGGCCTCAATCAGTTGATCGGCAATTCGGGCATAATACTCAACGGTATGCACCGGAGAATATGTGATGCAAAGAGTCGCCTGCGGAATCATACCCGCTTCCAGAGCATATTTAATGGAGGGAATTATGTTTCTCGTCTCATTCAGTCCACAGAAGATACGGGTGATATCCACCCCTTGTGCATGCTTGACTTTATACATCAATTTACGCACATCTGCCGGAACCGGATACATACGCAACGCATTCAAACCACGATCGAGCATATGCGTTTGAATGCCCGCTTCTCTAAAAGGTGCGGTAAAAGCACGGACGGCTTTATTAGGATTTTCGCCGTACAATAGATTCACTTGCTCAAAAGCACCTCCATTCGTTTCAACTCTTGTAAAACAGCCCATCTCAACAATCAATGGAGCTATACGTACAAGCTGGTCAACCCGAGGTTGATACTTACCGGAAGATTGCCACATATCCCGATAAACAAGACTGAATTTGATTTCCTTTTTCATCATAGCCAATAATAAGTGATTTTTTTCTTTGGTTAACTTCACATATACAAATATAAAGGTTTGTTTTGACATATAGTCAAAAATAACCTTTAAAAAATGGGTAAATAGAGATGTTTTACATCATAATGAAAGTAAACAACGCCTACACTCTTCCAATTATAATAAATAACAAATCAAATTGTCTAATGTTCAGATATATCCCCTTAAGAATCCAAAGGCTTCACGAAGTTTATTCATACTAAGGTTTGCACGAATGCAAATCGCTTTTCAAAGTCATCATTCGGTATAAAAAGGGTAAGATAACCATCAGGCATAATCCATCTATCACGAAGTTTATCATATTCAAAAGTACTATTGCAATAATTAATATAAGATGTTACATTAGTGGAGTCATTAAGATAAAGAATAGATTTATTACAGATATCATTTTCAAAAACACAAACTAAGACAGCATTGTCCACTACAACCTCAATGCCTTTACTTGCTTCCTCTTTAAACAAGTATTCATATATACACATCTCTTTTTTAAAAAACAATCTTTGAATGCGGCTACTTGTATTAGTGAGCACGCTTCTTCCCACATACAGCAAATTTTCAAAGTGTGAATGCAATTTAAGAGTATCCATTTCATCATTTTTTTATTGTTATTACTTTGCTAAATATTTTATGACTGATCTCTCTCATTTAAGATTCTTGATTTGCCAGACATAATTTATTCTCCAAAGTAACATATTCACATTCATATACTCACAATCATATATGATTGTATGATAAGTTTCAATTAAAATAAAGAATTACAAGAAGAAACATCTACCCATTCAAGGTTACACAAATAAAGATGAAATGAGACTGTCTTTAATAATGTAGTGATTATTAACCAAACACACAAGGATTTCGTATACTTCTCATTTCAGTACACCGAAAAAAGTTTATCTTTTCTGTATAAACGACTTTTGAGTTTCTAATAAATTCTCAAGGAGTTTATTAGAAACGGTATCCAAGTTTATTAAAAACCCGAATGTAGCTTTCAGAAGGGGATACATTGAATTTATGCAACAAAAAAGGCTGCAAATCCTATAAAAGGTTGCAGCCTCAAGCTTTTTATCGGGTCGTCTATACCCTAATCCTCATAAGGATCTCCTAGATGTTTTGTTATAATCTTATACTGTTTCATCGTCAGATAACGATGATTATACGGCATATAACCGGTCGGTACAAGTTCTTTGGTCAACGGGTTACAGTCTTTAATCCATCGGCTTAGACAACGCACTGCATTTTTACTGGTCGTACATCCGGGGAAGTACAATGCAGCTAATACAGCAAAAGATAAGATTCGTCTCATTTCGTTTTTAAAGTTTTAATTTGTCGTTTCATTGTTTCTTTCGTTATACAAATATACAACATCAAAAAGCGTTTGTCAAGTCTTTTGGGCTTTTGCCGTTAATATAAAGGATTATTTATCCATACAAAGCTGATTTTCAATCAATTAAGCTATCATTTTATTTTTTCAATATTTGACATTAAAATTATTGCAAAGCACTTAAAATAAAGCAATATCTTTCCTTTAAAAGGAACACCCCATTGGTTTTAAAGGAACGATGCCTTGGTTTTAAACCAACGGGGCGTTCCTTTTAAACCAAGAAAACACTTATATTCAGACCTTATTTTCTAATTTTCCTAGAAGCTGCAATAGTATTCAGGAAGACTTACTTTCCTCCCCATTACTTACCCCAAAAGCATTCTACTTTAGCCATTAAGAGTGCATCGTGTACGATAACAGTGAAAATCAGTGAAAGAATTTAAAAGAGAAACAAATACAACAGAATTATTTGGAGGTTAGTTTGCAAAGACATACATTTGTCATGTGATTTTTTTCATAGTATTAGATTTAAGGTTAACAAAGGTTGGAGCAAGGCGTTGCTCCTTTTTTTATATCCATATATGAGGTTAGTTTATACGAGTTAATTCAATAACTGATACATTCCTCCTGCCAATACACGAACTACTCCTTTCATTTCCAGTTCAAAAAGAATTGCATTTATCTTATGTACGGGAATATCTGCTTCTACTACCAGAGAATTAATCTGTAAATTCCCCTGTTTCTGCAGGATAGAGACAATCTTCTGTTCTTCTTCGGACAAGTCGAGAAAAAGACTACGTTGCACATTTACTTTCTCGGAAGAAGTTGCCGGTATATTCCATCCCATTGCCTGTACAAGATCTTCAGCCGATAATAGTAAGGAAGCCTTATTATCTCTAATCAACCGATTACATCCCTTTGAATATTCATCATTTATCCGGCCGGGAAAAGCAAAGCAATCGCGATGATAGCTTTCAGCAAGTTCAGCAGTGATTAATGAGCCTCCTTTTTCTGCCGATTCAATGACAACCGTAGCATCACACATACCTGCGACAATGCGGTTACGACTGACGAAATTATGTTTGTCGGGATTCGTACCGGACAGAAATTCGGTCAATAGTCCTCCTTTTTCGAGCATATCAATGGCTGTTTTTCGATGGACATAAGGATAAATGCGATCCAGACCGTGAGCAAGAACACCTACCGTAGGCAGGTCATTGACCAGCGCTTCACGATGTGCATGGATATCGATCCCATAAGCAAGCCCACTGACTACCAACACATCAGGACAAAGTGTTTTCAGATCGCGCAAGAAAGAGGCGCAAATCCGGGTACCATAATCAGTGGCATTACGGGTGCCTACCATATTTATTATATGCAGGGAATTCAAATCAGTATTTCCTTTAAAGAAAAGGACGATGGGAGCATCTTCACATTCCCGCAAACGGGAAGGATAAGCCTCGTCATGGAAAGTCAGGCAGGAAATCCGGTTCTTCCGGATAAACTCATATTCCTGCTCGGCACGAATCACAGCTTGCGGACAATCCAATGCGTCTACCACCCGTTGACTCACTTCAGGAATACGTTCCGGTATTTCTTTACGCAGACGGAAGACATCAACAGCATTATTCATTCCGTCTATCAGATGTTTCGCCCCTATGTGCCCGATACCGGGCACCATTGTCAGGGCGATACTATAAATCTGTTCTTCCTCGGAACTGCTCATTTCAGGTAAGGGGCAAAGACGCTATCGAATAATTCGCTGTCACTCAAACGTCCGTTTACCACACATACCGTTTCAACAGTGGATTTCACTACTACTTTATTATCACTCTTACGGAAAATATCCTGATAGAATACATATTTGATACCTTCCTTCTTCATATAGAGTTTAGAGACAAACTCGTCTCCGCTTTTCAACGGCGTTTTGAATGCCATATTAATGCGTGCCACTACCGGATCGACTCCCTGTTCGTGAAGTGCAGCAAAACTGATGCCTACCGACGTAAGAAACTCATGACGGGTATGTTCCAGATAATGCTGATAGTTCGCATTATTAACAATCCCTTGAAGGTCGCACTCGTAATCACGCACCTTCATTTCCAATTCATAGATATAGTTCATTTAAATTGAGAATTGAGAATTAAAAGTTGAGAAATAGCAGTTAGCCTCTTTTTTGCTCGATATCAAGTCCTTTGAACTTCTTCAGTTCTTCGGTTGATACCAGTTTATACAGCTTGTCACTGGGGCGTATCTTATCTGATTTCATAGAGAAGTGCTGGCCTTTCTTCACAGTCTGTACAGATTCCAAGTCAACGCGGGCTTCTTCCAAAGTCATGAATAGAGCACCTGTGGTCGGTCCGGTAATGAGAAGTTTATCGCCTACGCTGACTTCCGCAGCCTCTACCAGGAATTCAGAAACTCCGATGTTAGAGAAGTATTTGATACCTTTACCCACATATATCTTACGTTCCGTAGCTGCCGAGCCATAGTTTCTGGTCCATTCGCCTAAACGTTGTCCCAAGTAATAGCCATCCCAAAAGCCGCGGTTGAATACAGTTTTCAGACGTTCATCCCAAGCTGCAATCTTTTCATCGGTAAATGTACCTTCCAGATAAGCCTTGATAGCCTCTTTGTAACATTCTACCACTGTTCGTACATATTCAGGTCCACGGGCACGGCCTTCAATTTTGAATACACGCACACCGGCATCCAACATCTTATTCATAAAGTGGATGGTCTTCAAATCTTTCGGTGACATGATATATTCGTTATCAATATCCAGTTCCACATCCGTCTCTTTGTCACGGACAGTATAGGAACGGCGGCATACCTGCATACAAGCACCACGGTTGGCAGAATGATTCATCTCATGTAAAGAGAGGTAACATTTACCCGATACAGCCATACAAAGCGCACCGTGACAGAACATTTCAATGCGAATCTGTTCACCGCTCGGACCACAAATATGTTCTTCCTGAATCTGGCGATAGATTTCGGCTACCTGCTCCAGATTCAACTCACGGGCCAATACTACCACATCAGCAAATTGTGCGTAGAATTTCAAAGCCTCTGCATTGGAGATGTTCAGTTGAGTGGAAAGGTGTACCTCCTGCCCTATCTGACGGGCATAATTCATCACCGCCACATCGGCTGCAATCACAGCAGAAATTCCCGCTTCCTTGGCTGCATCGACAATGGTATGCATCAAAGGAATATCTTTATCATAGATAATCGTGTTGACCGTCAGATAACTTTTCATCCCGTGTTCATCACACGTACGGGCAATTTCCCGCAAATCATCAATCGTAAACGTATTGGCCGAACGGGCACGCATGTTCAGGTTTTCTATACCGAAATAGATAGAATCGGCACCTGCCTGAATAGCCGCAGCAAGAGATTCGCGCGAACCGACAGGAGCCATTATTTCAAAATCTTTCAAACTAAGACTCATAGAATATATACTTATTTGTATCAGTTAAGCAAATGAATGCGTACAAAGGTAGGCTTTTTTCCGTATTTTTGCAGCGAAAACAAGAAGTTACTTCAATCATAAACAGTAAATATCAGATTCATATATGAAGATAGGCCAAATAGATCTGGGTAAATATCCCATCTTACTTGCTCCCATGGAGGATGTCACTGACCCGGCTTTCCGCTTGATGTGCAAGAGGTTCGGAGCAGATATGGTATACACCGAATTTGTGTCGAGCGATGCACTGATTCGTGCTGTCAGCAAGACTGCGCAGAAACTAAGTATCAGTGATGCCGAACGTCCGGTTGCCATCCAGATATACGGGAAAGATACGGAAACGATGGTGGAAGCTGCCAAGATTGTGGAACAGGCACAACCTGATATTCTGGATATCAATTTCGGATGCCCGGTAAAAAGAGTAGCCGGAAAAGGAGCAGGAGCGGGTATGTTGCAGAATATCCCTAAGATGCTGGAGATCACCCGTGCGGTAGTAGATGCGGTGAAAATCCCCGTAACGGTCAAGACCCGTCTGGGATGGGATGCTAACAACAAAGTAATTGTAGAACTAGCAGAACAGCTACAGGATTGTGGCATTGCTGCACTGACTATACATGGCCGCACCCGTGCACAAATGTACACCGGAGAAGCAGACTGGACATTAATAGGCGAAGTGAAGAATAATCCACGGATGCATATTCCTATCATCGGTAATGGTGACGTGACGACGCCCGAACGCTGCAAAGAGTGTTTTGACCGTTATGGAGTAGATGCTGTCATGATTGGTCGTGCCAGTTTTGGTCGTCCATGGATATTCAAGGAAGTGAAACACTATCTGGAGACTGGTGAAGAATTACCACCGCTAAGTTTCGACTGGTGCATGGAAGTGCTTCGCCAGGAAGTGGTCGACAGTGTAAATCTACTTGATGAGCGCAGAGGTATTCTGCACGTACGCCGTCATTTGGCTGCCAGTCCATTATTCAAAGGAATACCTAATTTCCGTAATACGCGTATTGCCATGTTACGGGCAGAAACAAAGGAAGAGCTTTTCCGCATATTTGAAGAAATCACTTCCCAACGTAAAGAGAATCCGGAAATTTAATCCACCATAGATCATAATCTTCATCCGCAAACTCTGACTCCTGCGGATGGAGATTATCTGTTTCAAAACACAGAAGTATATTCCAATTTTCTACTTAAACATCGGTTGTGCAAACCACTTCTTAAACATCCAGGTCACAACCACATACAATAGGAATGCAGAGAAAAATCCTACAATGGCATCAATCACATAATGCGCCTGAATATATACGGTAGCCCCGCAAAGCAACATATAGAAAGGTATCAAACAAGCAAACAATTTCTTACTGCCACGCCATGCCATAATCATCAAAATAGTAGAAATACCGACGTGCGAACTGGGGAATGCTGCCGTAGGACGTTCGCCTACCTGCTGCGAACCTTCCACTAAGCTATAAAAGAATCCATGCTGATAACCCGGTCCGGGAAGTAATTCCTGATTATGATTGAAATAGTCACCGATAGCAGGAAAAAAACCTTTAGATACATTATCAATCCCGATGGCAGGGAAATAGAATTGAGGCCCTGCAACAGGAACGAATATATAAATCAGATAATAGATAAAGAAAGAAGTGACGAGAACAAAAGACATCTTCTCGAACCACTCAAACTTATAAATGAAATAAAACAATGCCACAATCAGCATCATAGGATAATAAAAGAAATATCCCATATTAAATGCTTCACTGACGATAAGATGCGGAAATGTATGGCAAAACCAGATAGCAGGCTGACCATTGAAAATAAACTCCTCGGCAGTTGCAAATACATGGTCTAAATTCGGAAAGAAACGATTGAACTCGAAAGTATCCGGATACCAGTAAGACAATAGACTCATCTGGATAACAATCCGTACAAACGCTGAAAACTTACAGGGGGCAAGACGATAAAGATACATCAACAAAAAAGTCATCGCCGCGATCATAGCCCTATCCAGCAACATGTGCCATGGATGATCCATTCGCTGAAACAGGAACAGAATCAATATGGAAGTCAACAGATTATAAATCAGTGTAATCTTTTCCACAGCAAACAACCCTTTCCGGGTTTCTACGCGCTTAAATAAGTCTAAAGCCATCCTTCATTTTTATACCAGGCAATGGTTTCACGAACTCCCTTTTCCAAATCATATTCGGGTACATACCCAAGTTCTTTCATCACCGGGGATATGTCGCATTGCCAGTTGCGTTGTTTCATTATCTTATATTTATCCGAATTCAGGGTACTGCTCCTCCCGGAACGTGTAGCAATGAATTCAGCGAACAAAGATATAACTTTTAGCACAATTAATGGACATTTCAAGTGAAGAACAAACGGATTACCCAATTCTTTTTGTATCAGATCCGAAAAGGCACGACTTTTATAGATTTTCCCATCTGTCAGGAAATACGCCTTTTGAACCACTTTTTTCTCCATTCCCAGAAAAATCGCCTGCACAATGTCCTTCACATAAACAAAAGTCAAGTCCTGACGTCGAAAACCGACCGAAAAGTCAACATGCTTCTGAATGGACTTGGCCATCAGGAAATAGTCTGACTCACGGGGACCATAAACTCCCGTAGGACGATAAATGACATAAGGAAAACCGGGAATGCTCTGAATATATAATTCCGCTTTCAATTTACTTAATCCATAAGCCGTATTAGGCATCGGAGCATCCTCTCCGCTTATCGGAGTATAATCCTTCTCGCGTACAGGTCCGAATACGCTCAACGTACTAATATATATAAACTGCTTCGGAACCATATTCAATTCCTTCAGCGTGTCGATAAAATATTTAGTCTGAAGATAATTCACATAATCAAAGGTCTTTTTATCAGAACACTTTGTCACACCGGCGCAATGGATGATATAATCAAATTTGTTGTAAGTACCTTTATGCCCGGAGAGTTGGGCACGAAGCTCATTAGGATGTGCAAAATCCAATTCCAGAAAGTGAATTTTCCGGTTCTTTAAATACCGCTTGCTACTCGTGGGGCGAATTCCGGCCCACACACCAAACTTTCGTTTCAACGCTTCCTCCACGATGAAACTTCCTATAAAACCACTTGCACCTGTAATTAAAACACTCTCCATTATTACTTCCCAAGTTCTACATGAATATTCATTCAAAAAATATGATGCCACAAAGATACGATAAATATAAAATAAAAGCCATTTTGCTTTTCTCAATTATTATTTGTTTATTTGCAACGCGATTTATTTACTATTCAACACTTTTAAAGCACGTGGAAGATAAGGCCGATTTTGATTTTCTTTTTAAAGAGTACTATCCTCAACTTTATTATTACGCATTTCATTTGATTAATAATATGGAGGCTAGTAAGGATATCGTCAGCGACGCCTTCGAATTTATTTGGGCCAATTATGCTAAAATAGATAAAGCCACAGCTAAATCTTATCTATATGTCTATGTCCGCAACAAAAGTATTGACTTTCTGCGACATCAGAGCACACATGAACAGTACGTACAAATCTATTCCGAACTGACCAAAAGTTATGTTGAGACGGAATATCAGGAGCAGGACGAAAGAATGATGCACATCAGTAAAGCCATGGAAAAACTGACTCCACATACCAAACATATTCTTGAAGAATGCTATATTCAACGTAAAAAATATCAGGAAGTGGCAGAGGAGTTAAATATTAGTGTCAGTGCAGTTAGGAAGCATATTGTGAAAGCATTACAGGTGATACGTGAAGAATGTGCAAAAAAATCATAAAGCAGGTGTCTTTATTTTATGATTAAACGTAATATAAATAAGTATGATACAGTCAAACAGTGATGAATAAAGATATTGACAATATAGATAATACAGATAAATCTGTAGAGAAGGCACTCGACATTATGGAGAGCTCTTCAGAAATAAACGTCGAACAACTGCAGGAAATGCTTAAAGATGAAGAAACCCTACAGGCTTGTCGCGACATCATGGATAGTAGTCTTTTCCTACAACAAAAAAGCGGAATGGAACTACCCAATATAGAGATGGAGCTAGAACGATTCAAGAAAAAACAATACACAACAAGAATGCGTTCCAACTTCTGGAAAGTAAGTATGGGAATAGCCGCCATGATTGCCGTTCTATTTGGAACTTACTATCTTATCAATACCCTGACGACCCCTACTCTTGAACCAATCACTGTATTTACTGCTGATGCTGCCCCTCAACATATCACTCTGCAAAAAGATAACGGAGAAAAGATTGTATTAGACGAACCACAATCAAGCAACCAAACCTTGCCACAGAAAGTGATCTCAAAGTCCGAGAAAAAAGAACTGGATTACAGGCAAGTCATTTCAACGACCACTCAAACACATGTACTCACTGTTCCACGCGGTGAAAGTTTCAAGGTAGTGTTATGTGACGGCACGGAGGTCTGGCTCAATGCTAATAGTAACTTTGTCTATCCAACGGCCTTTATTGGCGACGAACGTATCGTCACTTTAGAAGGTGAGGCTTATTTTAAAGTGACCAAAGATCCGGAGCGACCTTTCATCGTAAAAACCAAAACTGTGCAAACCCGTGTTCTCGGTACTGAATTTAACATACGCAGTTATACTCCCGAAGATACTCATGTAGTGCTTATTAATGGAAAAGTAGAAGTCAGCAATACCAAAGGAGGATCATATACCAGACTCTACCCGGGAGAAGATGCACATCTGCAATCTGATGGCAACTTTATCTTGGCAGAAGTAGATCTAGACTCTTATGTTTATTGGAAAGACGGCTATTTCTACTTTGACAATGTCACATTGAAAGATATTATGCAAAATTTGGGACGTTGGTACAATGTAAACATAGAGTTCAGAAACAAAGAAGCGATGGAATATAAAATGCACTTTATATCCGATCGTACCAAAGACTTGGAACATACGATCTCATTACTTAATAGAATGAAAAAAGTGACAGTCACCTTGCAAGGCAATACGCTTACTGTAGACTAGATTTTTATTGCATAAGTATAACTAATCTATGCAAAACACAACAAAATATCACTTTTATTAAAAAATAAATCGCAAAAGGGGTATCCATTTTTTCTTCTCATACGCACTAGTTATATAAACATGTTCAAATAGTGTTATTAAAGACAAACGTATGAGAAATAATTGGAACCTACTTATTGTGTGTTTTCTATGCGTATTATGTTTCCGACCCTACCAAGTAAATGCTCAGGTGCAATCGCAAAAGAAAATCACGATTGAAATTAGCAACGAACGGTTGCCGTCCGTACTAAAACGTTTAGAAAAACTATCCGGATACAAGATCCTGTTTACGTATGACGATGTCAAGAAATTCACCGTTTCTGGCTCCGTCAAGGATAAGAGTATAGAGCAGACTCTCGATATAATCTTAGCCAATAAGCCACTGGAATATCATATTGAAGACCAATTTATCACAATTACTACCAAAGGTCCTTCCAAACAGGCGAAAGTATTCAATGTGAAAGGAGTGGTTATTTCCGGTGATGACGGACAGCCGCTCATTGGTGCAACCGTTGTCATCAAAGGAAGTAAGTCCGGTGTATTAACAGATATAGATGGAAAATTTTCGATAGAAAATGTATCCAATAAATCCCTGTTACAATTTTCCTATATAGGAATGAAACCGCAAGACCTGACTCCTGCTCCAAATATGAATGTTACACTAATGCCTGATGTACAAACATTATCTGAAGTAGTAGTAACAGGTATGCAGAAAATGGATAAACGTTTGTTTACTGGAGCAACCAAACAATTGTCCGCAGATGAGGTCAAACTAGATGGTTTGCCTGATATTAGCCGAGGACTTGAAGGACGTGCCGCAGGCGTATCTGTACAAAATGTTTCCGGTACATTTGGTACCGCCCCAAAAATCCGGGTACGTGGTGCTACATCTATTTTCGGTAGTTCAAAGCCACTATGGGTGGTAGATGGAGTCATCATGGAAGATGCTATTGACGTAGGTCCGGATGACCTATCCTCAGGAGATGCCGAAACATTGATTAGTTCAGCTATTGCCGGATTAAATTCAGATGATATCGAAAGCTTTCAAATATTGAAAGACGGATCAGCAACCTCTATCTATGGTGCGCGAGCCATGGCAGGGGTTATTGTAGTAACCACCAAAAAGGGAAAAGCCGGCGTCAGCAAAATCAGCTATACCGGTGAATTTACAACTCGTATGATTCCCAGTTATAAAGAATTCAATATCATGAATTCACAGGAACAAATGGGAATCTATAAAGAGATGGAACAAAAAGGATGGCTCAACAATAGCGATACTTACCGTGCAAAAGATAGCGGAGTGTATGGACGTATGTATCAGTTAATCAATCAATACAATCCGGTTACAGGACAATTCGGACTTGCCAACACTCCGGAAGCACGTAATGCTTACCTGCGTGAAGCGGAAATGAGAAATACCGATTGGTTTAATACTTTATTTTCTAACAATATCACACAAAATCATTCTGTCAGCATCACTTCCGGAACAGAAAAGTCTTCATTCTATGCTTCATTAAGTGCTATGTCCGACCCGGGCTGGTACAAGCAAAGTGAAGTAAAACGCTATACAGCTAATTTAAATACAACATATAATATATATAAGAATTTATCTATAAATTTAATATCCAGTGCTTCCTACCGTAAGCAGAAAGCGCCCGGAACACTAAGCTCTGAAGTGAATGCAGCTAGTGGAGAAGTCACCCGTCAATTTGACATCAATCCATATTCGTACGCACTAAACACATCACGCGCATTGGATCCGGCAGTCAACTATACAGCTAACTACGCACCATTCAATATCCTTCATGAATTGGATAACAATTATATGGACTTAAACGTAGTTGACGTTAAATTCCAAGGAGAAGTAAAATGGAAAGCACTTCCAGAATTAGAGCTTAGCGCATTAGGAGCAGTCAGATATCAAGCTTCTTCGCAAGAACATAATATTAAAGACCACTCGAATCAGGCAACAGCATATCGCACAGGAATGGATGACGCCACTATTCGTGACAACAATAATTTACTCTACACCAACCCCGACAATCCTTATGCTTTACCCATCAGCATACTGCCGGAAGGCGGTATTTACCAGCGTAAGGACTATCGCATGCTGGGAGTAGACTTTCGTGCCACAGCATCCTGGAATCATTTATTTGCAGAAAAGCATATAACCAATCTTTTCGCTGGTATGGAGGTGAATGATTTAAAACGCATGCAGAATTATTTTCAAGGATGGGGAATGCAATATACAATGGGCGAAATTCCATCGTACGTATATGAATTTTTCAAGAAAGGTATTGAGTCCGGTGAAAATTATTATGGATTAAACCATACCACAACAAGGAGTGTAGCAGGTTTTGCCAATGCAACCTATTCGTATGATGGCCGTTATACAGTAAACGGAACATTCCGCTATGAAGGCACCAACCGCATGGGAAAAAGCCGCTCTTCCCGCTGGTTACCTACATGGAATATTTCAGGAGCATGGAATGTACATGAAGAAAATTTCTTCGAAACACTCAAGTCTATGCTGTCACATTTGACATTCAAAGCATCTTACTCTTTAACAGCTGACAGAGGTCCGGAATATGTAACAAATTCACATGCCATAATCACCAGCTATTCACCATTTCGCCCTTTCACCAGCGGACAGGAAACCGGACTTTATGTATCCGACCCCGAAAATAGCGAATTGACTTACGAAAAGAAGCATGAATTAAACATCGGTGCTGACATGGGATTCTTAGACAACCGGATCAATTTCTCAATCGACTGGTATAAACGTAACAACTATGACCTGATTGGTATAACTCCGACACAAGGAGTAGGTGGTTCTATTTATAAATATGCCAATATAGCCTCTATGAAGTCACATGGTATTGAATTCACCATCTCAAGCAAGAATATCCAATCGAAAGACTTCTCATGGAACACAGATTTCATCTTTTCCAAAGCAAAAAATGAAGTGACCGAGCTTAACGCCCGTTCCAGCGTGATGGATCTGGTTTCAGGCTATGGTTTTGCGCGTCAGGGCTACCCGGTACGTGGTTTGTTCTCTATCCCATTTGTCGGTCTAAGTTCAAATGGTATCCCAATGTACAATATCAATGGAAAAATAACCAGTACTGATATTGATTTCCAAACACGTGACAATATAGACTATCTAAAATATGAAGGTCCCACTGATCCTACTATAACAGGTAGCTTTGGTAATATCTTCACCTATAAAGCATTCAAGCTAAATGTATTTATCACCTATTCATTTGGTAATGTAGTACGTTTAAATCCGTGCTTCAACTATCAATACAGTGACTTATCCTCTATGCCCCGTGAATTCAAAAATCGCTGGACAGTTCCGGGTGATGAGAAACATACCAATATTCCTGCCATCATTTCCAAACGTCAATATGAAGATAATAAAGATTTGATGTATGCGTATAATGCCTATAATTACTCTACAGAACGAATTGCCAAAGGAGACTTTATTCGTATGAAAGAAATTTCCTTGTCCTATGATTTTCCAAAATCATGGATTACATCAGCAAAGATATCCAATTTATCTTTGAAACTTCAGGCTACCAATTTATTCCTGATTTACGCAGATAAGAAGCTAAACGGACAGGACCCGGAATTCTTCAATACCGGTGGAGTTGCCTCCCCTGTACCCCGTCAGTTCACATTAACTCTTAGATTAGGATTTTAACCATTCAGATAATTATAAAAATGATGAAATATAAAAACGTATTATATACAGCAGTCATTTCAACCTTATGCCTGGGAATAACCTCCTGTAGCGATTTTTTGGATGAAATGCCGGACAACCGAACTGAACTAACTACCGAAGAGAGCATTACCAAAGTATTGGTATCTGCATACCCAATGACCACCAACTGCCACATAGGCGAATTCTACAGTGACAACATTGATGAAAATAGTAAAGCATACAGCTATCTTTTCCGGTTAAATGAGCACTTGTATCGCTGGCAGCAAACCACTGAAGAGAATCAAGACTCACCTCATGCCTTATGGAATGATTGTTATAACTCGATTGCATCGGCCAACCAAGCCCTGGCAGCCATCGAGCAAATGGGAAACCCTCAATCATTGTCAGCACAAAGAGGTGAAGCTCTATTATGTCGCGCATATAATCATTTCGTACTAGCTACCACATTCTGCAAAGCATATAGTACAAATGCAGATAAAGACCTAGGTATACCTTACATAAAGGAACCGGAAACATCTGTAAATCCACAATACTCACGCGGAACTGTTGCTGAAGTCTACCAAAATATCGCAGCCGATTTAGAAGAAGGATTGCCTCTAATCGACGACAATATTTACTCACGAGTGAAATACCATTTTAATAAAAAGGCTGCCTATGCATTTGCTGCCCGCTTTTATCTATATTACACACAGCCGGATTTTTCTAACTGCCAGAAGGTTATCAATTATGCCAATATAGTACTCGGCACGAATGCTTCCCAATATTTACGTGACTGGGCTGCATTAGGAGCTTTATCTCCCAACAAGAACATACAGCCGAACGCTTATGTAGATGCAGATAATCGGGCAAATCTACTGGTAATATCAGCAGCGTCATATTGGCCATTGGTTTCCGATCCGGGTTATGCCAACTGTGAAAGATACTGCATGAATAATATTACTGCCTCGGAAAGTTGTAAATCCGAAGGTCCATGGGGAGACCAGTCAAGCTACCACCAGATCCCATTTGCGCCCGGTGGCTCTATCAAGAACGGATTCCGCCGTTTAGTCATCTATCAGCAGTTCACATCAGGCAACAGCTGGGTCGGTTATATGCTGTATCCTGCTTTCACTACCGATGAAGCATTACTTTGCCGGGCTGAAGCTTACACATTACTAAAACGCTACGACGAAGCTGCTGCCGATATAGATGCCTGGCAGAAAGCCTTTACGAAAAATACGCGAACCCTGACCAAAGAAACCATCAATGATTTTTATGCTCAACTAAAATATTACAAGCCGGAAGCTCCGACGGTAAAGAAGGAACTACATCCGGATTTTGTAATAGAAAAAGGCATGCAGGAGAATCTGATACATTGCATTCTACATGCCAGACGTCTGCTTACTCTAGAAGAAGGACTTAGATGGCAAGATATAAAACGCTATGGTATCGTAATCTACCGCCGCTACTATGAAGGTTATACCTTAGTGAATATCACCGACAAGATGGACACGAATGATCCCAGACGTGCTATTCAATTACCAGCCAGTGTCATTACAGCAGGTATGCAACCAAATCCAAGAAATGACTAACTAACTTAAGGAGGGAAAAATATGAAGAAATACATCATATATAGTTTAATCATAACATTAACCTGCGGACTGGGAGCTTGCAACAACGACGAGGACGTGGACAAAGCAAACAGCATCTTCTCTACAGAGGAAGTAGAACGTAGCCCATTCGACAACTGGATATTGGGTAATTACACCCATCCATACAACATTGCATTGAAATATCGTATGGAAGATAACGAGAGCGACATGACACATGTATTAGCTCCTGCCGACTATAAAAAATCCGTAGTACTGGCCAAAATTATCAAACATGTATGGCTGGAAGCATACGATGAAGCGACCGGTAATCCGGACTTCTTACGTCAATACATCCCCAAGACCATTCACTTTATCGGCTCTCCTGCCTATGAGGACAATGGCACCATGGTATTGGGAACGGCAGAAGGTGGTATGAAAATTACATTATACAATGTAAATGACATCAATCCTGATAAAATAGATATCAATCTGCTAAACGAATACTATTTCCAGACAATGCATCATGAGTTCGCCCACATCCTGCATCAAACCAAAAACTATGATCCGGCATTTGATCGTATCACAGAAAATGCCTATATCGGCAGCGACTGGTATATGGTGGGAGCTAACCGCAATGCATGGCAACAAGGATTTGTCACTTCCTACGCAATGAGTGAATCACGTGAAGATTTTGTTGAAAACATTGCGGTGTACGTCACAAACACAGAAGACTACTGGAATAGTATGCTACAAAATGCCGGTGAAAGCGGTCGTGCACTTATCAAACAGAAATTCGAAATAGTCTATAGTTATATGGAACAAACCTGGGGAATCAATCTGGACGAATTACGCGACATCGTTCTACGACGCCAGGATGATATAGCAAACGGCAATGTAGACTTAAGTATCATTGAATAAACTATGAAAATTATGAAGAAATATCTATCAATATACACACTTCTGGCATTGACTTGCATTGTATTACAATCTTGTCTTTTCTCTGAAGAAGAAATATTCGACGAATCATCTGCCAACAGAGCTACAGCCGATGTAATAAAATGCCAGGAGATTCTTAAAGATGTTCCGAACGGATGGAAACTGGAATATTACATAGGAAGCAACTATTCTGCAGGTGCAGTCACTCTACTTATGAAATTTGACGGAAAACAGGTAGAAATGGCGTCGGAAGCAGGAGCAGAAGGTTACAAGCCGGGTACCATAATAACCTCCCTATATCAAGTTAAATCGGAACAAAGCACTATGCTCACTTTCGACTCATACAACCAGCTGATCCACATGTTTTCAGGTCCTTTAGGCCTGAACATGAACGTGGGAGGAGATTATGAGTTTATTATCATGAACGCAACTCCCGACAAGGTTATTCTACAAGGAAAAAAATATAAAAATATAATGGAAATGACGCCTATGCCCAAAGACATACCATGGCGTATCCAGCTTGAAGATATCATTAACATCGAGAAAGATGCTTTTCTGAATACATATCGCATGGAGAAAGGGGACCAAGTACTGAACTACTTTATACGCGACAATGGCACAATGTCCACATTCTCCGTTTACAGTACCGATTATAGCAGTGCAGAAAGTTTACCATATATTTATACAGAAAAAGGGCTGAAGTTACAGTCTCCATATAATGTCAACGGAGTTGAAGTCCAGCACTTCAAATGGGATAAAAAGTCCAGGCTATTTGCTTGTACCGATGCAGATGCAACGGATATTGTATTAAAAGAGTATTATCCCGAAAATTATCCGCAATACGAAGACTATATCGGTACCTACACTGCAACGGTTGACGATTACGATGAAGGCCCGATTACACAATCTGTAACCATCACTCCTAAAGTCAGAGGAGAAAGTTATACACTGAAAAGTATTGGCGGATTCAACTTCACTCTTCTGTATGACAAAGCCAGCGGAAAACTGACTTTAGATTCACAAAGTATAAGTCCGGCTTCTTCATCGTCTTACTACTTTGCGTGTGCGGCAGGTGTAGAAGGATACGCTCACACAGAATTAAGTTTGCCTTCACGCTTACGCAGCGGATTAGTAAATGTTACGGTGAAAACCAATCCTTTCACTTTCTACTTCGCGGATAAAGCAAGCCAAGAAAATACGTCATTGATAATCTGGGCTTATTCATCCGATGAATATTCAACTTCGGGGCTAATAGGTTACTGGAGCTGGTATAACTCAATCTTAATGGTAAAAGAAAACGAAGGTAATTAATACAATTATGAGAAAGTTTTTTAATATATTCTTATTTGTACTTTGCACCATAGCAATAGCGGGATGCAATGATACGGAAAGCAGCGAATCCAAGTTAGAAATCAAAGCTGTAAATACTAATTTCCAGGCCCCCGGTGGAAAAGGGTATATACAACTCCAATCAACAGGGAATATCACAGCAGATGTTAATGCCGACTGGTGTGTGCTGAAAGAAGTAAACCCCAATGAAGTAGTATTCGAAGTAAAAGAAAACACCGGATACTCTGGTAGAAATGCTTTATTGACAATCAGTAACGGAGTAGATAAAAAGGCATTCAATATCAATCAATCCGGAGCAGTTTTCATCTTCGGTAAAGATGAGTGGATGCTCCGCACTGACAATAAAGCAGCTACGCTACCTATAAAATTACAAAGTTCTTTCGATTATGTAATAGACATACCCGCAGAAGCTCAAAGCTGGTTATCATTTGAACAGAATGCGAAAGGAATAAATTTCAAAGTAAAAGAAAACACTTCCGGGAAAATGAGAGGAGCTATTGTCAACGTGACAGCTAAAGACAGATCGACTTCTTATCAGGTGATACAATATGATGTGGACGAACTTATTGGAACATGGCAAGGAATGTTTTCAGACGGACAGATGAATTACGGTTTGAAAGATGTTACGATTGAAAAACTGGGAAACGGAACATATCAGCTTTCAAACATGCTAACCGGCTTGCCCTATAAACTGAAAGCTAAAGCTGTAGATAACTGCCTGGCGCTTGAAGCCGGACAAAATCTGGGAGTCTTCGAAAACAACTCATATCTCTCATTCGAAATTCTTAGCTCTGATCTATATTATGTAAAAGACCCTTCCGTAACAATCTCATTAGGCCCTGTAATGTTAACAGACGGTACATTCGTTTTCGCTTTTTCGGGAATAAAAGAGAGTGATCCTTTTGGTTTTGTTTTCCGGGTATATGAAGATGCAGAACTGCAGAAAGTTATAGACAATCTATCCATTTTTATCAACTGTATTCTTTTTAAAGAAGACATAATTCAATAACATATGAAAAAGATACTATTAACCAGCTTTATTGTGGCATTAGGATTACTTGGTGCAAGCTGTAAAGATGATAATAATGCAGCAGGTGGAGGAGGAGAAATACTTCCGGATCAGCAGATAAGCTGTGAAATATTTATGCCGACTGATGGCGCAACCGTTATTATGTCAGACAAACTGATTATCAGAGGAGAAGGGACTACAAACTATGGTAAAATCATTTCTGCAGAACTGAAAGTCGGGGAAGAGATTATCACTGACATCACTTCAGTTCCATTCTATTATGAGTATACCTTCTCCAAAGATGCCGAACCGGGAGAGCTGAAAATTGAGTTAGCAGTTAAAGGAGATCACGAAGGTAGTGCTTTGGCAACTATTACAGTGACAACAGAACTCGGTGACAGACCTGCACCGCCTCAAATCGGAGAAGACCTCACAGATGTACGCGACGGAAATGTATACAAGACGATACAACTTGCAGAACAAATCTGGATGGCAGAAAATCTACGCTATTTGCCAGAACAGAATTTTGAAGTTTCCTCTACTAAGCCCAAGTATTATGTCATGTTCGACAGTGATATTAAAACGGAATTGGGAAAAGCCTATTTAAAAGCTTACGGAGCTTACTATAACTTACCTGCAGCACTTCAAGGTGAAACTGCATCAGAAGCAAATGAAACACGTAATATAAAAGGCGTTTGTCCCGACGGATGGCATATTCCATCACAAAAAGAATGGGAGACATTATCTAAGTATGTATTAGACTCGGGCATGGCTGCCATTATGAATGACGGACAGGTAGACGAAACAGCAATAGCGAAAGCTCTAGCCTCAACAACCATGTGGATGTTACCGGAATATACAGAAATAGAACCGCAACCAACCTGGGTCGGTGTTGAAATGGAAAAAAACAACACAACCTTATTCAATGGTTTACCCATAGGCTTTCGTGCATGTGCAGGTGATGAAGAGTGGATGCATTCCTGCTACAGTGCCGGCTGGTGGAGTTCGACAGCTGGAGTACAAATGGGACCTGAATTCGGTATCACCGTACGTTTATGGTCAGACCTCCACACATTTGTAACCAATGCAGAATTCAATCCGGGAGTAGGTCTTCCTGTCCGTTGCATCAAAGATTAACGATTATATTATTACTCACTAAATATAAATACATTTATGAAAAAATTTGGATTCTTTTTATTCGCAGTCTTAGGACTAATTGCTTGTGGTGACGACAACAACGATCCTACTCCCGAGCAACACGTTACATGCTCCATATCTGCACCTGCTGAAGGAGCTACGGTAAACATTGCAGAAAAAATGACAATCAAAGGAGAAGCTACGATTGACTTTGGTGAAATCTCAAACGTCACATTAAAAGTAGGAGGCAAAGCTATATCAGAAGTTACCGCAGTGCCTTTTAGCTATGATTATACATTTGAAGCTAACCAAACCGAAGGAGCATTAAAAATTGAATTAACTGTCAAAGGTGATCAAGGAACAATGGCTACAAGCGAAGTTAACATCACTCTGACAAAGCCGGAACCCACTCCTGAACCAGGCGAAGGAGAAATGGTTGATTCACGTGACAACCATGTATACAAAACCGTAGAAATCGGTGAGCAGACATGGATGGCTGAAAATCTAGCTTATTTACCTAAAGTAAATAAACCTGCCGCTGCCGCTACTTGCGAAGGAGAACCTCTTTATTTCGTTTATGACTACGATGGTGAAGATGTAAATGCCGCAAAAAATACTGAAACATACAAAACATATGGAGTTCTATATAATTGGTATGCTGCAATGAATAAAGAAAATGAAGAAGGGAAGGACGCAGATGCTGTACCAAGTGGAGTACAAGGAATCTGTCCAAGTGGATGGCACCTACCTAGTAAAGCAGAGTGGAAAATATTAGAAAATTTTGTAGCTGAACAATTACCCCCTGTTGAAGGAGATGTATGGGAAGATGATTTTGGAGACAAACACTCCGATCCAAATTGCAAGAATGTTTGGTCAGCATTAGCAGGTCTTGAAGGATGGAGTGCTTCCGGAAACTCCGACATGAACCCTGACTTGGCAAATGGACCTCGTAATACTTACGGACTTACAATTATTCCTTCCGGACAATGCTATCAAACAGGAAGCTTTGGCTGGTCAGAAAGTGGTGCTGATTTCTGGACCACAGAAATGCAAAGCCAAGGAGCAGGAAATATTACTTTTAGTAATAATAGCTATGGAATAACTTATTCTAAATATGGAATAACCCCCAAACGTGGTTTTCCTATACGCTGTATAAAAGACTAATTTAATAATATAAATCTCTCTTAAGTATACATAGAGGTGTGTCGGGATGACATGCCTCTTTTTCTGTTTATAAATAATCAAGCAATATTTCTCTATCGACTTAATACTTCACAGAAAAGCAAATCAAAAAATAAACAGACCTTGACAACAAACTAACCAAAAATTTGTTTACTTTGTATCCTATCAATGATTGAACTACTAATAAATTCCATATAATATGGCAAAAAAGAAAGAAAAGAAAGAGAAAAAGACCGGCAAAAGAATGAGTAAGAAAGAGCTGGCAGCATTATTAATAGACTTTTTCCATGCCAAATCCAGCGAGACCTTGAGTATGAAATATATATTTTCAGAACTGCGTCTCACTACCCATCCGCAAAAAATGTTATGCGTCGATATATTACATGACCTTTTAGCTGACGATTATATTTCTGAAATAGAAAAAGGAAAATTCCGTCTCACCAATCATGGAACAGAGATGGTAGGCACTTTCCAACGGAAAAGCAATGGCAAGAATTCCTTTATTCCTGAAGGAGGAGGCGAGCCGATATTTGTAGCCGAACGCAATTCGGCACATGCCATGAACAATGACAAAGTAAAGATCACCTTCTATGCCAAACGGAAAAACAGAGAGGCAGAAGGAGAAGTGATAGAAATACTGGAGCGTGCAAACGATACTTTCGTCGGCACACTGGAAGTAGCTAAGTCATACGCATTTCTGGTGACAGAGAACCGTACATTAGCCAATGATATCTTCATCCCGAAAGATAAGCTGAAAGGCGGAAAGACCGGAGATAAAGCCATTGTGAAAGTAACCGAATGGCCGGACAAAGCAAAGAATCCTATCGGACAAGTAATAGATATATTAGGTCAGGCTGGCGACAATACCACAGAGATGCACGCAATTCTTGCGGAGTTCGGTCTGCCGTATGTATATCCGAAAGCAGTAGAGACAGCAGCGGATAAGATTCCTGCCGAAATTTCAGCAGAAGAGATTGCCAAACGCGAAGATTTCCGTAAAGTAACAACTTTCACCATCGACCCGAAAGACGCCAAAGATTTTGACGACGCACTTTCCATCCGCAAGCTAAAGGACGGATTGTGGGAAGTAGGCGTACACATTGCCGACGTAACACACTACGTAAAAGAAGGTAGCATCATCGACAAAGAAGCAGAAAAGCGGGCAACTTCCGTTTATCTGGTAGACCGTACCATCCCGATGCTTCCCGAACGGCTGTGTAACTTCATTTGTTCACTCCGCCCGAACGAAGAAAAACTAGCTTTCTCCGTTATCTTCGATATTACGGAAAAAGGAGAAGTCAGAGACTCACGTATCGTACATACGGTTATCAACTCCGACCGTCGCTTCACCTACGAGGAGGCACAACAAATCATAGAAACAAAAGAAGGAGACTTCAAAGAAGAAGTACTCACGTTAGATACGATTGCCAAAGCACTGCGCGAAAAACGCTTCTCTGCAGGAGCCATCAACTTCGACCGCTACGAAGTGAAGTTCGAAATTGACGAAAAAGGAAAACCAATCAGCGTTTACTTCAAAGAGTCAAAAGATGCCAATAAACTGGTGGAAGAATTCATGTTGCTCGCTAATAAGACCGTAGCAGAAAAGATAGGATGTGTGCCAAAGAACAAGAAAGCCAAAGTGCTTCCTTACCGTATCCACGACCTGCCCGATCCGGAGAAGTTGGAGAACTTGTCACAGTTCATCGCCCGCTTCGGCTACAAAGTGCGTACAAGCGGAACGAAGACTGATATTTCAAAATCCATCAACCATTTATTGGACGACATACACGGAAAGAAAGAAGAGAACCTGATAGAAACCGTATCCATCCGCGCCATGCAGAAAGCACGTTACTCAACCCATAACATCGGTCACTACGGACTAGCTTTCGAATATTACACTCACTTTACTTCTCCCATCCGCCGTTTCCCGGACATGATGGTACACCGTTTGGTGACGAAGTATATGGACGGAGGACGTAGCGTATCCGAAGCCAAGTACGAAGACCTCTGCGACCACAGCTCGAACATGGAACAAATTGCAGCCAATGCCGAACGTGCTTCCATCAAATATAAACAGGTGGAATTTATGAGCGAACGTCTGGGGCAGATTTACGACGGTGTAATCTCCGGCGTAACCGAGTGGGGACTTTATGTAGAACTGAACGAAAACAAATGTGAAGGTCTAGTCCCTGTTCGTGATCTGGATGATGACTACTACGAATTCGACGAGAAGAACTATTGTCTTCGCGGACGCCGCAAAAACAAAATATACAGTTTGGGAGACGCTATTACTGTTCGGGTAGCTCGTGCCAATCTGGAAAAGAAACAATTGGATTTTGAATTAATAGAAAAGTAAATTCACCACAGAGTACGCTAAGAAATCAGGAAGTAAAAAGACTTCGTGTACTCCGTGTCCTCTGTGGTAAGCCAAACAGCCATTATGAAAACTGTCATTATTGAAGATAAACAACGAATCGAGTCCATTATTCTCCATTGCGATGCCTGTTTTGTAGGCATTACTGATTTGGAAGGTAATCCCTACGTAGTTCCGATGAACTTCGGTTATGAGAATGGCATCATATATCTTCATTCGGGTCCTGAAGGCAGCAAGTTGGAGATGCTGGAACATAATAATAATGTATGCATCACTTTCAGCGTTGGACATAAACTTGTCTACCAACACGAAAAGGTAGCCTGCAGTTACAGTATGCGTTCGGAAAGCGCGATGTGTCGGGGGCAAGTAGAATTCATCGAAGAGATAGACGAGAAACGCCGTGCATTGGATATTATCATGCGTCATTACACAGATAGTGAGTTCAACTATTCCGATCCTGCGGTACGTAATGTCAAAGTATGGCAAGTACGTATCAATCAGATGACAGGAAAAGTTTTCGGTCTGCGAGCCAACGAAAAGCCATGAAGCGGTTTTCCGGCTTTCGACAATACTTGAGTAGAGTATTCAACAAGCATTGTAGAGTATTTCCAAACTAATTTCTCTAAACAAAAGTTTAGATCACTTTTACCCTCACACCCCCACCATTGCCTGTATCTCTTTATCCATCGACATTACAGGTGTGAGAGTAAAGGTGATTATAAAGACTATTCTATCCTCTCATATCAAATTCTTTTTGTATACTTGCAACATAAATAAAATAGATAAGTACTCTTGCAAAAAAATAGATTATGAAGAAACTGCTATGTCTCGCCCTGTTAGTATCTGCTGGAAGTATCTACTCCGGGAATATTTCGGCAAACAACAAACCTACTGATAACAAATCCGGCAACAACTCAAAGGACATATACAAAAAGACCTGGATCGACTTCAATAAAAACGGTATAAAGGATGTATACGAAGATCCCTCCGCTCCTATCGAAGCCCGCATCGCGGATTTGCTTTCGCAAATGACACTGGAAGAGAAAACCTGTCAGATGGCTACTCTCTACGGTTCGGGACGGGTATTGAAAGATGCATGGCCTACTGCCGGATGGTCAGCGGAAATTTGGAAGGACGGTATCGGAAATATTGATGAGCAGGCGAACGGACTGGGTAAATTCGGTTCTGAAATCTCCTATCCGTATGCCAACAGCGTAAAGAACCGACACACCATTCAACGCTGGTTTGTGGAACAGACACGCCTGGGTATTCCGGTGGACTTTACCAATGAAGGAATACGCGGATTATGTCACGACCGGGCTACCATGTTTCCCGCTCAATGCGGGCAAGGTGCCACGTGGAACAAAAAACTGATCCGGGAAATTGCGAAAGTCACTGCAGATGAGGCAAAAGCATTGGGATATACCAATATTTATTCTCCTATTCTGGATATAGCACAAGATCCTCGCTGGGGACGTGTGGTGGAAAGTTATGGCGAAGATCCTTATCTGGTGGGCGAATTGGGAAAACAGATGATTCTCGGTCTGCAAAATGAAGGTATCGTTGCTACTCCCAAGCATTTCGCCGTGTATAGCATCCCGGTTGGTGGACGCGACGGAGGTACGCGTACGGATCCGCACGTGGCCCCGCGTGAGATGAAGACTCTTTATCTGGAACCTTTCCGTAAAGGTATTCAGGAAGCGGGTGCTCTAGGAGTGATGAGTTCGTATAATGATTATGACGGGGAGCCAGTTTCCGGAAGTTATCATTTCCTCACGGAGATTCTGCGTCAGCAATGGGGATTCAAGGGATATGTAGTATCGGATAGTGAGGCGGTAGAGTTTCTGCATACCAAACATCGTATCACTCCGACTGAAGAAGAGATGGCAGCACAAGTAGTCAATGCAGGATTGAATATCCGTACTAACTTTACTCCGCCACAAGATTTTATTCTCCCGTTGCGCCGTGCTATCAACGAAGGCAAAGTTTCTTTGCACACGCTCGATCAACGTGTCGGTGAAATTCTCCGTGTCAAGTTTATGATGGGACTTTTTGATAATCCGTATCCCGGTGATGACCGTCGTCCGGAGACAGTGGTACACAACGACGCTCATAAAGCAGTATCTATGAAAGCCGCTTTAGAGTCCATCGTTCTTTTGAAGAATGAGAATCAGATGCTTCCGTTATCCAAGAACTTCAGCAAAATAGCTGTGATTGGTCCAAATGGGGAAGAAGTGAAGGAGTTGACTTGCAGATATGGTCCCGCCAATGCGTCTATTAAGACTGTATATCAGGGAATCAAAGAATATCTGCCTAACTCGGAAGTTCGCTATGCAAAAGGCTGTGACATTATTGATAAATATTTCCCGGAGAGCGAACTATACAATGTTCCATTAGATACACAAGAGCAGGCGATGATTCAGGAAGCGGTAGAATTAGCAAAAGCTTCGGATATCGCTATTCTTGTACTGGGTGGAAATGAGAAAACGGTTCGGGAAGAGTTTTCACGTACCAATCTTGACCTCTGCGGGCGGCAGCAACAATTATTGGAAGCGGTTTATGCAACAGGCAAACCTGTCGTTCTAGTGATGGTGGACGGAAGGGCAGCAACCATCAACTGGGCAAACAAATACATTCCTGCCATTATCCATGCCTGGTTCCCCGGAGAATTTATGGGAGATGCCATCGCTAAAGTTCTTTTCGGAGACTATAATCCGGGAGGACGTCTGGCTGTCACTTTCCCGAAATCTGTGGGACAGATTCCTTTTGCATTCCCATTCAAGCCGGGTTCTGACTCTAAAGGGAAAGTCCGTGTAGACGGTGTACTTTATCCTTTCGGATATGGTTTAAGCTATACGACCTTCGGATATTCAGACTTGAAAATATCTAAACCGGTGATCGGTCCGCAGGAAAATATCACTCTTTCATGTACTGTGAAGAATACAGGAAAGAAAGCAGGAGATGAAGTAGTCCAGCTTTATATCCGGGATGATTTCAGCAGCGTTACCACCTACGATAAAGTATTGCGTGGTTTCGAACGTATTCATTTGCAACCGGGTGAAGAACAAACCGTCAGCTTTACCCTTACTCCTCAAGACTTGGGATTATGGGACAAGAATAATCAGTTTACGGTAGAGCCGGGAAGTTTCTCGGTGATGGTGGGAGCTTCTTCACAGGATATACGGTTGAAGGGGAGTTTTGAGGTCCAATAAACTTGAATAGACTAAAAAGTAACCACTAATAATTCTGTACCGGATGACTTAAAAAAGAAAAGAGTATTTGAAAAGCCTTGAATTTATAAAGCAACTTCTGATTTAAAATACTTATTAAAATATGGTCAAACAATAAATTGAGACTTTATTCTCTTTCTATCGTTTGACCATATTTGATGAATATACCTAGACTAACCTTAATGAAAACGTCATTTTAGCATATATGTATTATTGCAAACTGAATTTCTTTGTTTGTACATCGCGGCTATTTCCACCAACCATCACTTCAAATTCTCCCGGTTCACATACCCAATTCAGCGCACTGTTATAGAATTTCAGTTGTTCTGCTGTGATATCGAAAGAGACAGTGCGGCTTTCCCCTTTCTTCAAATGGATACGTTCGAAGCCTTTCAATTCTTTCACCGGACGTGCTACACTCCCTACCATATCACGGATATACATTTGTACGATTTCGTCAGCATCATAGTTGCCCGTATTGGTGACAGTGACAGAAGCGGTTATCTTCCCCTTTTCATTCATTGAGTTATTGCTAAGTTGAAGATCACCGTAACGGAATGTGGTGTATGACAATCCATATCCAAATGGATAAAGAGGATCATTGTCTATATCAAGATAGTTGCTACGGAATTTACTGAACCACTTTCCTGCCTCTAAAGGACGACCTGTATTCAAATGGTTGTAATACAAAGGAATTTGTCCTACGTTCTTCGGGAAGGTCGTAGTCAGTTTTCCACTCGGAGAAACATCTCCGAATACTACATCACAAATCGCGTCGGCTGCTTCACTGCCTCCGAACCATACATTCAGTATAGCCGGGAAATTTTCCTGTTCCCAAGTCATCACAGTGCTGCGACCGGCAAAATAGACCAATACAATCGGCTTGCCTGTCTTTTTCAATGCTATCAGAAGATCACGCTGCGCATCCGGCATTTCAAGATTAGTACGGCTGCTGGATTCACCACTCATTTCAGACGATTCACCAACTGCCGCCACAATCACATCCGCTTGGGAAGCTACACTCAAAGCCTCATCAAGCAATTCCTGCGCACTACGCGGATCACGCATTTCACGACCGAACATGGTAGCTTCCGCCTCTCTTTGAGCATCATACATCAGATTTGAACCTTTGGCATAAAGAACTTCCGCTTTACCTGCCAATGATTGCTTCATGCTTTCATACAGGGAATTGTATTTGTCAGAAGCAGCTGCCACACTCCATGTACCCGGCATATTGGCCTTTGTATTAGCTAACGGACCAACCAAAGCTATTTTACCTTTACGCTGCAATGGGAGCAGGTTATTTTCATTCTTCAGAAGCACAAATGTTTCGGTAGCTATTTTACGGGCTACAGCACGATTTTCCGCAGTGAAGATATCTTTCTTTACCCGGCTTGCATCACAATATTTATAAGGATCATCAAACAATCCGAGCTTGTATTTCGCTTCGAGAATACGACGGCAGGCTTTGTCTATTTCAGCCATTGTCACTTTCCCTTCTTTTAGAGATTTCTCCAAAGTAGTAAGGAAACCGTCTGCAACCATATCCATATCAGTTCCGGCACTAAGTGACATGGCAGATACTTGTTGCAAGTCCCCCATCCCGTGAGCAATCATTTCGGAAATAGCTGTATAGTCTGTCACAACAAAACCATCAAATCCCCAACGGTCACGCAAGACATCGGTCATCAGCCACTTGTTGCCGGTAGCAGGAATACCGTCAACCACATTGAAAGAAGTCATCACACTACCCACACCAGCGTCAATAGCTGCTTTATAAGGAGGAAAATAATTGTTGAACATACTTAGGTGACTCATGTCTACTGTGTTATAGTCACGACCGGCTTCGGGTGCGCCATACAGGGCAAAGTGTTTCACACAAGCCATAATAGTGTTCTTATCTGTCAGATCATCACCTTGATAACCTTTTACCATGGCTGCCGAAATCTCCGAACCTAAATAAGGATCTTCGCCTCCGCCTTCAGCCATACGTCCCCAGCGGGGATCACGACAAATATCGACCATAGGACTGAAAGTCCAGCAAATACCATCGGCACTGGATTCTTTTGCGGCTATACGGGCAGATTCTTTGATAGCCTCCATATCCCAGCTACAAGACAGTGCCAAAGGAATAGGAAAAACAGTCTCATATCCGTGAATGACATCCATACCAAACAACAAAGGAATTTTCAAACGGCTCTGCTCTACAGCAATCTTTTGGACTTCCCGAATATTCTCCACTCCTTTTACATTGAAAAGACCACCGACCTGACCTTTCCTTATCTTTCCGGCCACATCACTGCTCTTAGCTTGTCCGGTAACAATTTCACCCGACACAGGAAGGTTGAGCTGACCGATCTTCTCCTGCAAAGTCATCTTCCCCATCAGGTTGTCAATAAACTGATCCATTTTATCTTTATCGGCTTGCGGGGCAGCCATAGCAGTGAAAGCAGATGCCGTAATCACTGCTGTTAGCAAAAATCTACCTATTCTCATATTCTGTTTTGTATTTATATTATTCTTTCTTCTGTTTTTATTCGGCTGTTGTAGAAGTGAAACCTAGCTTTTTCAGTCCGTCCTGAATTTCCGGACAACTCATGAATAACCGCCAAAATAGTCCTGTACGGTGGTTCTCTATCATTGGCGCAATCGTACACTGGTCGATGGCGAGATAATGCGGAACAGTCCACTTTTCGTTCGGTGAGAATGCATCGTAGAATCCATATTTCCCCCAAATCCATGATCCTTGTTTATAGAAACCTTTCAAGGCGCCCATCGACTCTTCCGGTGTGTAAGGGAAAGAGGATAAAGCGGCAGTAGGAGTAATCACACCGAGATCATTGTCGGGCATGTGGGCTGAATAACCATTTATGGAGTAACTCGCTGTAAGTCCCCAGCAATCAGGTCCATATCCTTTGTAGCCTTTCGGATTAGTGACACAATATTGATAATCACTCATCGCATGATTGCGTACCACATTCCAGTAGTTGGCATATTGATCGGTCAAGTTACGCGGGTCAAGACCGATGTAAGAGTAGTGTGCCCAAAATAAGGGACCGCCTTTCTCTTCTGCGCCATTATGCTTCAGTTCGAGCGGGTAACCGTAAGGTTTGGAAGCGCTTTTGATGCCACCGCTACGCGCCCACCCTTCATGGTAACAGGCTGCCGGAACGGAATGTGTAGGGGATGAGGCTGCAAGGATATAGGTAATCAGACATTCATTATAGCCCTCGAGCGGGAAGTTCATTTCCCAGCCATAGTTAGGAGACCAATGCCAGTATAATACATTCTGATCGCCGTTGCGATACCAGTCGAATTCCATCCCGTGCCACAGTTCGTCTATTTTAGCAGCCAGTGCTTTTTCTTTCTCGTTGCCATCCTTTACGTATTGCCGTACACACAGCAGGCTTTGCATAAGGAAGCTACTTTCTACCAGGTCGCCACCGTCATCTTTTGTTCCGAACGGTTTCACTTTGCCCGTAGGACCATGGAGCCAATGCGGCCATACTCCATGAAAACGATCGGCTTTTGCCAGATAGTCTACAATCTTTGTCAACCGGGCTACACCTTCTTCCCGGTTGATAAAGTTTCGTTCGATAGCCACCAACAAGCCGGCAATTCCAAATCCGCTACCTCCAATCGTAATTACATCCTGGTCCTGTTGTGGATAAACATTATCAAGATGTATACGTTCGCAGGCCAGTCCGGAAGTCTTTTCCGCACCTTCCCACATATAGTTGAAATGCGTCTTTTGAATATAGTCGAGTAGTTCATCGTCGTTCGCAAATGCCTCGGGGCGATCAGGCTCCGCATCGGTCACTGTCTTGTTCTTTTGTGTACATGCGCATACCACTACGAGTAGAGTAATAAATATGCCGGTTCTTGTCCATTCCATCATCTTATAAAGTATTTCTTCTGATTAATAATTATTGTTTCACGACTTTCGACAACGCCGACCGCCCCGATTCATTCAAAGCTTCAATGGCAAAGTAGTAAGTCGTACCAAGGTCGAGTCCCCGGAAGTCATAATGATCCGCACCGTTCACGGTGATGCAGTTATATAACTTTTCGGGAGCAATGCCATAATAAATATTATAGCCGTAGGCATCGGATGAAGGATTCCACGAAATCATCGCATTGCGCTTATCCTGTTTGTCACGCACTACCTTGAAGTTTCGTACGGGCAGAGGTTTCTCTCCATCAGCATTACCAAACACCCGGAACTCCGAAAGACAAAAATTGCCGGATGGAACATGAATGTTTTCCAGTTTCAGATAGCGGGCATCCAGCGTCTCACCCAATTCGATGTAGTCATGAGGCACATCTTTATCGTTATCACTTTTATCTACCGCTAGTGTCCAGTCTGTCCCGTTATCACTGGAGTAGATACGATATTGATAGTATAAATCGTTTGCACGATTATGCTGCACACTTTTATGGTCATAGTAGTTGAGTTGGATCGCCTTGATGTGTTTCATAGCGCCAAGATCAATTTCTATCCACTCACCCGGTTCCCCGGTTTTAGCAGCCCAATACGTACGCATATTTTCATCGGTAAGATTGGAAGCGGAATAGATGCTGTCGGTGCTGGATACTTTTACCGGTTTCTCATAAGAAAGAAGCATCCATCCGGTAAATCGGTCAGCCGGATTTTTAATATCGTAGTCGGCATTCCAGCAAGGATAATCGCCGAATGCTGTGGTAGAGTACATCACTCCATCCGGATCGAATGCCGTAGGATATAATCCGATACGCCTTTCAAACTTATATTTGAGGGATAACATACAGGTGCCCACATGCCAGTAATTCCCTTTCAAATCTTGAAAAGTGCCACTGTGTCCTACTCCCTGTACAAATCCACCGGGCTTATAGCTCATCGGATTATGCTGCTGGTAAGTGAACGGTCCTAATGGCGAATCACTGACATATACTCCGTCGGCATATACCTTAAACTCCGTTCCCGGAGCACCGTACTGAAAATAATATTTTCCATTATGCTTCGTCATATAAGCCCCTTCGGTAAACGGACGCAACGTCACTTCATCATCATTGTTCATGCCAAACCGTTCCCAGCCATGTTCTTCCGGACGAAGCATCATTATATCATAGATCTTACTGACCGGACGAAAATCATCACGACTGACTTGTACGCCTTTAAGAGGGTATTCATTACTCGAACCATAATAAAGATAGAGCTTACCGTCATCATCCAAAAACAAGCAAGGATCCCATGAAGGTAACGTATTACGTTCGACAGCACGCTTAAAACGCCCGGATTTGGGAGACGTGCTATACCATACGGGCAATCCTTCATAAGTAGAACCGGTATAGAACAGCGTATCTCCGCTTACAAATGCTGCCGGAGCACACATATCGTCATCCGTAGGACGACGCTGGAAAGAGGCCGGAGCAAATTCCCAGTCACTTAGATTCTTTGAATAATGGAAGCCTCCCTGGTTCGTGGAAAACAGGAAATACTCATCTTTATAAGTTAATCCCATCGGATCGGCAGAAGATCTGAACGATCCGTTAGACTGAACATTGTTGTTATAAGGTTCATAGTTATAACTAATATTCATAGGATTACAATAGGTACGAGTGACAGGATGCGCAGGGTCATACCACCTTGTAGCTTGAGCAGGCTGACGCTGCACAGACTTATGCTTTCCTGATTGCATAACGATTTTCACTTGCCGGTCGTCAACAGCACGTTTTACATTGGCAAAAGATTTTCCCGGATAATAGGCATAAAGATGCACATCGTTATCAGTAGCCTTCAACGTATAACGGCCTTCTATGTTCGTGTTACAATGAACCGGACTCGAGAAAAACATAACGGTAGCCCCTTCAAGCGGATTACCCTGTTCATCTACAACCGTTCCGGTTATTTCGTATTGATTTACTACCGGGATATAGTAGTCGCTTACCTGTCCTTTTACCACTTTAATAGAATCTTCCGGTGGTAACGCGTTCCCTGCCAAGGCAGAGAACGCTATCCCAGAACTTAGTAATATCTTTTTTACTATTCCTGTCATTTCCTAATTTTATTTAGACATAATTACTCGTCAATCGGTTCGTTCGTCAGACTTGGGATATTAGATACCTGATCGAAAGGAAGCGGATAATAGGTTTTATCTTCAGTCCATCCTTTGGAACCAAGTACAGAAGCAGCCTTACCGGTACGAATCAAGTCATTGTAACGTTCTCCCCACTCACAAACAAGTTCCATACGGCGTTCATCAAGGATTTGGTCTACAGTCGCACCATCAATCTCGGACATTCCTGCACGATCACGTACAAGTTTCAATGACGCATCACCATCCTTACCCAAACGTACCTTAGCTTCTGCATTCATCAATAATACATCAGCGTAACGGAATATACGTACATTGTTATTTGCACCATATTTGGTACGACCTGGTGTCAACTGATTTGTCGGAGTATAAGCTTTTCCATTCCAGCAATCTGTTTGAGTAGAGTTCTGCAATTCACGAATCACATCACCGCTTGGAGTAGTTGTACCAGCCAACAAGAACGAAGTCGTAGCACGGATAGTCTCACCACGAGCCGCTGCCCAATCACGGAAATCTTTATATATACCGATAAATCCCCAGCCTGAAATATTTCCGTCGTTCGCCGGTCCTTGGAATACAAACCAGTTATCAGCATCTACCATATCACCTGACCCAAGACCAAAGTCAGTACATTGACATTCGAATAACGATTCATCACAAACCTTACCCGGAATCTTGAATAAATTATAGTAATCATCATAAAGCTTAAATTTCTTGCTACCGATAATATCATCTGTCAATGTTTCAACTTCTCCATAATTACCCTGATTCAGATGTATCTTTGCTGCAAGCATCTCTGCCGAGAAAGCAGTGACAGCACCATAATGAGCCATTTCATTCGGACGTAATCTCGGAGTATGGTCCATCGTATACTGTAGATCTTCAAGAACATATTTATATACAGCATTGATCGTTGAACGGGTCATGTCGGTTTGAGTATTACTACGCAAAATAGTTACCGGACCAAAAGCCTGTACAAGTCGGTAATAGGCATAAGCACGAAGGAACCTCACTTCACCACAGTAAGAGCGGTAATTAGTCATATCATCGTCCGACGTGATATTTTCTGCGTAGGAATCCAGCGATTCAAGAGCAGCATTGGCCACTTTTATGATACCATAATACTGATTCCACATCTCGTTGAGTCCCCAGAAAGAACTGTCGTAGTTGTAGTTACCCATATCAATAAGGGTTGCTTGGTCATCTATACGTCCGGACCAAACATCATCATCACGCACGACAGACAATGGCCATATCACCCAGTGCATACCGCCTGTTCTAACTTTAGCATATACTCCGGAAACCGCTTGATACATATTCTCAATTTGAGTAAAGTCTACATTCTCTTCCGGAACCTTATTTTCGGGCTCTTTATCAAGATAATCACATGATGTATTGCATAACATTAATGCTGGCAACGCATATATTAAGATATTCTTTAGTATTCTCATTTTCTTGTTCTTTTGTTAGATTAAAATTAATTTTTCCATTCCGGCTTAGAAATCAATCTGGATTCCAAAGCTATAAGTAGATGTCAAAGGATAAACTTCTGTATCCCATCCTTCAGCATCACTCAACTCCGGAGTGAATGAATTCGCCTTAAATGTTGTGAACGGACGGTCTGCCGTCAATGAGAAACGGATACCCGGCAATGTGTAATTTCCCATCTTGATATTACGCAAACTATAACCGAGAGTTATGTTCTGAATACGGAAGAAATCGGCACTTTCTACAAAATAAGAGTTCACTCTTTGGTCAGATACATTCCAGCCCTTTACCAATGCTGCTGCAGACGGATGCGAGTTAGTAGAACCCGGTCCGGTCCAACGATTCTCATACTGTGCTTTATCAAAGTTATAATTAGACTGTGCATAACGCAAAGCACGTTTACGGTTGTATATCTGTCCGCCTGTTTGACCATACGTAGTCAATTCAAAATCCAGATTCTTCCAGTTCAAACCAAGATTAATGCCGTATGTAAAATTAGGTATGTAAGAGCCAAGTACTTGGCGGTCATCACCATCAATTACGTTATCACCGTTTACATCTTCATACTTGAAGTCACCCGGTACAAGATTGTTGGCTACGGCAATCGGATCTTCCGCACATTCTTCCAAAGTCTGATAAACTCCTACAACCTTATATCCATAGTATGAATTCATTTCTTTGCCTACCATATTAATGGTCTTTCCTCCCTTGATAGAGCTCAATCCTCCAAGGTCTTTTACCTTATTCTTCAAATATGAAAGGTTCACTCCCAAATTATATTTGAAGTCTCTTCCGATATTATCATTCCAGTTAAGTGATAAATCAAAACCCGAATTCAGAATCTTACCATAGTTTCCGGCAAGTACGTCATTGCTGAACGGTAAACGCGGAGATATAACAGCTCTTTTTGTCAGGCGATAGAAATAGTCCAAATCTACATTCAAACGATTCTTAAAAGTAGAGAAGTTCAAACCGACGTTTGTTTCATCTACCAGCTCCCACTTCAAATAACTGAAATAAGTTGTATTTTGATAGCCTGGGAAAGTAGAGTTTCCAAATACACCGGATGCAGAATTACCTGTGGTAATTGAAGCAAAACCGTCACTTGCAGCTACGTGGTCATTACCCAAACGTCCCCAGCTGGCACGCAGTTTCAAGTAATCGAAGAACTTTTGATCTTTCATAAAATCTTCTTCACTGATAACCCATGCAGCACCAACAGATGGGAAATATCCCCAATGTTCCTGATATTTGGAAGAACCGTCCGCACGCATAGTGAATGTCAACAGGTATTTCCCTGCATAGTCATAACTTAAACGGGTGAAATAAGACTGACCGCGATAGCAATAACCATCATCTCCAAGAGTTACACCTTCAGCATTTCCCTGACTCAAATAAAGCCATTCGTCTTTTCCTTCCGGTACATTATTAGCTTTTCCCCACATATATCTGTACTGTTGTTGCCGCATAGAGTAACCCAACATGGCTCCAAAGTTATGTTTTCCCCACTGATTATTATAGGTCAATATATTATCCCAAATGTAATTGTAATAGTTCGTATCTTTCTTTGTCAATTCTGAAACGGCCTGTTGTTGCCAGCTACTTATATAGTAGGGAGCTATATATTCACGACCACGAATGGCTGAATAATCATAACTATAACTCGTTCTGAAATTTAACTTCTCCGGCAAGAGTTGGAACTGTGCATAGAAGTTAGTCAATACCTGATAGTTCTCATTTTGTGAATCATAATAGTTGGCTGTTGCCACAGGATTGTAGAAGTTAGCAGTGAAACCAACTGCATCAGGTGATGCATACTTGTCGGGGAAAGTATTGTCATTTGCCGGATCATAAACCGGATAAATGCCCGGAGCATTAAATGCCTGCTGCCAAGCTTTATTTTGCGGCAAGACTTGGGTAGAGTTACTAAATACACCATTAAAACCTACCTTCAGCCAGTTGGTTGCTTCATAATCGAGTGCTGCACGGAAATTGAGACGTTTATAATTATTCTCCACATCCATTACACCATCCTGATACAGATAACTCATACCTACGGAATAAGTGCTTTTCTCTGTTCCACCACTAATTCCCAAACTGTGGTTAGTGATAAGCGCACTCCGCAGTAACTCCTTATACCAGTCTGTGTCTGAATCGAATTTCCAGTTATGAAAATCCGGATCGGAATAATCACCGCCGAATTTATCAATAGAAGCCTTCATGGTAGATACATATGCATCATAATTAGCTTCGAGAAGCATAGTAGAATACTCTTGAGAGTTAGCCATTTCTAAAACGTTTGTAGCTTTCTGTACACCTATATATCCGTTATAGGTAATTTTAGCTTTTTGGTTACGCTGTCCTTTTTTGGTAGTGATAATAACAACACCATTAGCAGCACGTACACCATAAATAGCGGCTGCCGAAGCATCTTTCAACACAGACATATCCTGAATGTCATTACTATTGAGGAAATTGATATCATCATAGAACATACCGTCTACAACATAAAGAGGCGAACTGTTGGAAAATGATCCTTTACCACGAATAGCTACCTTCGGCCCTTCTCCCGGAGTACCGCTATTGGTAACGTTTACTCCGGCCACTTTCCCTTGCATAGCAGCCATAGGTGAAGAGGCGGGAGTAGAAAGTAACGCTTCTCCCTTGACTACCGTAATGGGAGAAGTCAAGTCCTTGGCTTTGGCTGAACCGTAACCGATCACGACCACTTCTTCCAGCTTCTGAACATCATCTTTTAATTGAACATTGATTACATTCTTCCCTTTTACAGCAATTTCTTGAGGTATCATTCCTATATAAGAGAAGGTAATAATAGCATCTTCGGGAACGTTTTCCAAAGTATAGTTACCATTAAGGTCCGAGATAGTACCAGTATAGGTACCTTTTACATGAGCAGACGCACCAATGATCGGTTCACTAAAGGAATCAACAATAGTACCTCTGATTGTTTTGTTTTGAGCAAGCAGTGTCTGTAAACACAACACTGCAACTACAAGAAAAGTAATCTTTCTCTTCATTTTTTTACGTATTAGTTGATAATAAGGTTGCTAAAAAATCGATGCAACAAAGGAATGGAGTTTTTAAAATTCTTGCAAAATAACGCATACTACGCTACTACTTTTATGCTGTACAACACTACGTTTTTAGTACGTTTATCGCTTGTAGACACTTATTTTGGCATGTTTTTTCGCTGATTTGGGATTTTTTAATTATTTGGTATTATATTTGAAATTATTTTTCATCACCATAATAGAGAGAGTATTCTATGAGACGCACTGATTTTATCTATTTATTATTTATTTTCATAGGAGGATGTTTATCCCCGGTAATAAGTCATGCATCTACATTTATGCCCATTGTGACCAACTATACAGCCAAAGACTACCAAGCGGGATTACAAAACTGGGCTTTAGCTCAAGGAAAGAATGGAGAGATGTACATTGGCAATAATACAGGACTATTATGTTTCGATGGCTATACGTGGAGTAAATATCAAATGCCCGGTAATCAGCTTGTGCGATCCATACTCATTGACGGTGACCGTATTTATGTGGGAACATACGAGGATTTCGGCTATTTCAGCCGCAACTCTCTTGGTATACTTGAATACACTTCCTTATGGAGCCAACTCAAGAATATCGAAACACACAATGATGAAATATGGAATATACTCAAAATAGGTGAATGTATTTATTTCCAATCATTCAGTTCTTGGTTTAAATATGACGGAAAGAAAGTAACCGCACACTATAACTCTCAACATTTGCCATTGTATTTTCATAAAGCGCATGGACAAATCTATGTACAGATGGTCAACGGTGATTTTTATCTTCTGGAAAATGATGAATATAAACTATTGATTAAACGTAAAGCATTAAAAGATGACTCTGTGGTTGCAGTCATTCCCACAGCAGGAGGAAAAATGATTCTATGTACCGAGTGGAACGGACTGTTTGACTATGACGGAAAGACACTTTCTCCCCACCCTACCGCTATCGATCAGGAATTAAAAAGTCAGCAGATGAATCGTGCCGTAATGATTCCATCAGATTCGACAATCGTACTCGGAACGATCCGTAATGGTATTTATGCCATTGACAAAGAAGGAAAAGAGAAGTGGCACTATGATATGGAAAATCGTTTATATAACAATTCTGTATTACGGCTTTTCTGTGATCGGGATAATAATGTATGGGCGGCACTTGATATCGGCATTGCATTAATCCATACCGGTTCTCCCTATTCCATTCTGATACCTGACCGCAATTCACAGTCATTCGGAATGGTATATGGGGTCAATGTTTTTAATAATAGTCTATATATTGCTACTAACCAGTCTGCTTGGTTGTACTCTTTTGCCGACCAAACAATTGTTCCTATTCAGGGTACCGAAGGACAGAACTGGCATATCAGTACATTTGATTCACAAATCTTGTTGGGAAACAATTTTGGGACTAAAATCATAACGGGAACTACCGCCAGCAATATCCCCGAAACAGAAACCAGTAGCACGTGCCTGCGCAAATGCATAATTAACGGACAGGAAGTGCTCATAGAATCGTCCTATTATAACCTTAGGGTCTATCGTAAATATAATGGTAAATGGAGTTTTTCTCATTCCATTGATGGCTTCTGGAATCCGGTACGCCAGTTCGAGGTCGATCATAGTGGAAATATATGGGCTGCACATATGAGTCTCGGTATCTACAAGATAGAGCTTTCAAGGGATTTAAAAAAGGTGGAAAAGTGCACGTATATCAAGTCATTGTCAGACGAAGAGAATAATGCAAGCCTGATGCATGTTATGAAGATACGTGGAAGAGTGGTATTATCGGACAGCAAAAGAACGTATACTTATGATGATATTAACCAGCGCATCATACCTTTCGTACAACTTAACTCCATTCTCAAAAACGGGATTAATATGGCTATACCGGTAGATGATAACCTCTATTGGCTTACCGACTATCGCGGATACACCCTGATAAGATATGATAATGACAATTTCAGGATGGAACGCTTCATCCCTTCCTCTTTTTTCGGACTTGAATGCAATGAAAACAATAATAATGTATATGTAAACAATAACATTACTTATTTCTGTCTCAACAATGGTATAGGGCGTTTGGATATGAATCTGAAAAAAGACACTTTGCTGCAAAGGAATTCTTTACTCATTAGAAAAGCTACTTCTTTGTCGCAGAATTATCAATTGCATCTAATGCCTGTATCTGCCGAAAAGAAAGACAACAAGAAAATATGGGGGGATATAACTTTCCATTTGTCTTATCCTAATTTTAACTACGAACCTCTCCGTTTTTGCTATCATCTCACGGGAAGTAGCTTGGATCTGATGTCAGAATCAGCCGATCCGGTGGTCACATTTGGTAGCTTAGGGTATGGAGATTATCATTTTACGGCTTCAGTGAAAAATGTCGATGGTCAGGTACTTAGTTCCGTAGAATATTATTTCAATAAACCACGCCCATTTTATCTGTCCATATATGCTTGGATAATATATGTGCTTCTTGCGAGTGTAATAGTATATTTATACTCTCGCTGGCATGCTGCCAAAATGCTAAGAAAACGTAATAGGGAGTTTGAGAAAGAGAAAATGAAACAAGACTTCAAGATGTTGGAGCAGGAACATATCATTGCGCAACAACGCGAGCAATTACTTGAAGCAGAATTACAGGTCAAAAGTAAGGAATTAGCCAGCCTGGCTCTCGATGCCGTAGTCCAACGTAAAGCGGTTGAAAGCTTGAAAGAGGTTATGTCTGAACAAGAACATAAGGGAATTATCAATCAACATGATATAGACACCATACTAAAACAGATTAACGGAAACCTGAATGAGGAGGAATTCTGGGATATTTACCACAAGAATTTTGATATGATCCATAAGAATTTCTTCCGTAACCTGCGTAAACAATATCCCAGTCTCACAGCCAGTGACTTGAGATTTTGTGCACTGTTACGGCTAAATCTATCGACCAAAGATATTGCGCAGTTCACCAATCTTACTATTCGTGGGGTAGAAACAGCCCGCTATCGAATAAGAAAGAAACTTGCCATTCCCGGAAATATTAATCTTGTTGATTTTCTAATTGACTTTACATAGGAAGATTTACTGAATATTCCTTCTAATTTCACACCCCTATTCTGTTGGGATTTTCTAAAGAAACTTTATCTTTGTAATGTCAACAATTAAAAGAATATGGTTCGTTTTAATCTTGTTATCACCTTACTACTAATGATAAGCATAGCTGTCAAAGCCGAACTGACCAACCGGATGTTCGATGTCAGGCATGTAGGCTATGCAGAAGGCCTTAGTAGCCAACGCGTTTTTTCGATTGTCGAGGATGGAGACGGTGCTATGTGGATTGCTACAAAAACCGGAATAGACAGATACAACGGTCATACGGTAAAGAACTATGATTTGCCGGGCAGTTTCTATTATGGTGATCTTGCCGGACGCAGGCTTTACTTATTGTACGACGCACAACAAGGACTGTTCGCCTACGACCACACCGGACGAATCTACCGATATTCCACCATCCTGGATCATTTTGAACAAGTCCTCCACCTGGGACAATTGATTCAGGAAGAAGTCATCTTGAACAAACTCTGTTTGGATAGTGACGGAACCTGGTGGATGGGGGCGGATAAAGGACTATACAAGCAAGAAGCGGACCATCGTATAGTTGCCGTGTTGAAAGGACAATATGTCAACGACATCGCATTTGCCGGCGAGTCGCTTTTTGTGGGTACTTCTAACGGAGTCTGGCAACTGTCACACGCCCTGCCGGATAAGAAACGCCAGCTGCTGGAAGGGTGGAATGTACAAACATTGTTCTGCGACAAACCGAAAAAAGAACTCTGGATAGGCACATTTGGCAGCGGTTTGTCTGTGATGAACCTCGACACTTCCAAAGTGCTTGCGCTGGAGGGACAAGGGAGCACGTTCCTTCATCCGATACGGGCAATTACAGACTACGATGTACATACCATACTCATAGGCGTGGACGGTGGCGGTGTGTATGCGATAGACAAGGACACCAAGAAAGCCCGTTTACTGATGAATACCAGAGATGACACAGATACTTATCTGCGCGGAAACGGCGTATATGCCGTAACCAGAGACGACCAGGGCAACATCTGGATAGGTAGTTATACGGGAGGCGTATCCGTGGCTATCCTGCTGAAACATCCCATTTCAATATTAACACACGAAAAGGGAAACACCCATTCTCTCATCAGCAACAACGTGAATGATATCGAAGAAAACCCGGATGGCAACCAATGGTTCGCTACCGATGATGGAATCAGCATCCGAAACACCCTGTCAGGCACCTGGAAACACGTGCTGAAAGAAATCGTAACCATTTCTCTTTGCACATCCGGAAATGGGAACGTATGGGTAGGAACGTACGGAGACGGAGTGTATCTATTGGATAACAACGGACGCATATTACGCCATCTCACCAAGCAACAAGGGCAATTGACCACCAATTATATTTTCTCCGTCAGACAAGACATGGAGGGAGACTTATGGATAGGAGGTCTGGACGGATGCCTGATCATGTTTGAAAAAGAAAAAGGCAGCAGACAGTCTTTCGACGTGAATTGGGTACAATCCATTGAACCTATCGACCGCAACCGGGTAGCGGTGGCTACCGTCAATGGTTTCTTCCTGGTGGACAAACATACAGGGAATATACAGCACTATGCCAATTCCCAGGAATTTCACAATCAGAATGTCAGTGCTTATATCATCTCTATGCTGTTCAATGACGACGGAACCGTGTGGCTGGGAACCGAAGGGGGAGGATTGAATCTATATGACATGAAAAACCGGATGGTAAAGACTTTCACTGTTCAAGAGGGATTGCCGTCCAACGATATATATAGTTTGCAGCGAGACGATAAGAAACGCTTGTGGGTCAGCACCGGAAAAGGAATTGCCTTGATAGACAGCCTGCGCGTGTCAAACCTCAACTATGCAGGCAATATAGACAAGGAATATAACAAATCCTCATTTGCCCGGTTGATGAACGGCGAGTTTGTGTATGGCAGCACGGATGGTGCTGTCTTTATCATGCCACTCGACATCTCAACCGTAGACTACTGGACGCTCCTGCGTTTCACGGGGCTGACAGTTGATTATCAAAACGTCCAGGAAGAAGAATCGTTGAGACCCGCCATCCATGATATGCTTGCCGACCGTGCGGTACGGCTCGGCTATAAATACAACTCGTTTACCGTTTCTTTTGAATCTATCAACTATCGTTTCCAGCGCGATATTGTCTATCAGCATATTTTAGAGGGGTATGACAATGACTGGAGCAAACCGTCTGCCGAGGGCAAGGCATCCTACACCAAGGTATCGCCGGGCACTTATCTTTTTAAGGTGCGCAGCCTGCGGCGCAGCGACGGAAAGACTATCTCCGAAAGCACCTTAGAAGTGAAAGTGAGCCAGCCATGGTGGAACTCGTGGTGGGCTTGGACTATTTACCTATTTATAATAGGCTTCGTTTTCTATTTCATCCTGCGCTATAAGAGCAACCAGCTCCAAAAGAAATACGACGAAGACAAAATACGTTTCTTCATCGACACGGCACACGACATTCGCACGCCGGTAACGCTTATCATGGCACCTCTGGAGGATTTGAACCGGGAACAGGATCTCTCGGACAAAGCCCGTTATTACCTGAATCTGGCCCATGAAAGTACCCGGAAACTCCATTCGCTCATCACACAGTTGCTCGAATTTGAAAAGGTAGACGCCCACAAACCATCCTCTTCATCGGTTCCGCTTTGTCTGAATGAAGTTTTGCTGAAAGAAGTCTCCGTCTTCCGGTCTTTTTGCGAGAAGAAGCAGTTGACACTGAATCTGACCCAACCCGACGAATCCGTTTTCGTTTCGGCAGACAAACATCTGATAGAGATGTTACTCGATAATCTTCTTTCCAATGCCTGCAAATACACCATGCCCCAGGGAGAAATCAGCCTGGATTTGAAAGCCACAAAACGCAAAGCCATCCTTTCGTTGAAAGATAACGGAATAGGCATACCGAAGAAAGCGAAAAAGCATATCTTCTCCGATATTTACAGAGCCGAGAATGCCCGGCAGTCACAGGAAGAAGGAACCGGATTCGGACTGTTGCAGGTGCAGCGCATTGTAAAGATGCTGCATGGAAAAATCACTTTCTGTTCCGAGGAGGGCAAGGGAACTACTTTCATCGTAACATTGCCGCGAACCACCACCGTAGCCGAACCCGTGTCGCACGAATCATCCCTCGAACACCTTGCCGGCACATCGGATAATAACAGCCCCGAAACGGACAAAATGAAAGATCCGGACGACCGGAATACATTACTCATTGTAGAAGACCACGAAACTCTCCGTCACTACCTCCGCCAGACCTTTGAACACCTCTATCGGGTGATTGATGTTGCCGACGGACACGAAGCTATCGCCTGTCTCGCCAATGAATATCCGGACATCATCCTCTCCGACGTCATGATGCCCGGCATACGGGGTGACGAGCTTTGCAGAATGGTCAAGGAAAATCCTGACACATCGGGTATTCCCGTCGTTCTGCTGACAGCAAAGGCTAACCACGAAGCAATAGTGGAAGGATTGAAGAAAGGCGCGGATGATTATATCCCCAAACCATTTAGTACAGAGATACTGAAATTGAAAGTACAAGGATTAATTGACAATCGAAACAGGCAACGGCAGTTTTTCATGCGGCAGGCCATCGCTCAAGTAGAGGCGGGCGGCAAACGTGACGACAATGAAAGCAATGAAAGTATCGACAACAAAAACGTAACGACAGCAAGCGAAACAATGGCCGAGGGCGACCGACGGTTTATCATGCAAGCTACCCGGTTTGTTCTTGAACATTTGGATGAACCTGATTTCAACATCAATCTCTTGTGCCATGAAATGGCAATGAGCCGGACACTATTCTACAGTCGCCTTAAATCACTGACGGGAAAAGGGCCGCAAGAGTTTATCCGTATCATCCGGCTACAAAAAGCTGCCGAGCTGCTGAAAGAAGGTAAAAGCGTAACCGATGTCGCCGCCGAAACCGGATTCGTCAACACGAAGTATTTCAGTTCATTGTTCAAGAAACAATTCGGGATGCAGCCAAGTAAATATAGTGGGAAGTAGACAAGCATTCATGTTCGGTTTTGAATTAAAATTAACTCGTTTCTGGTACGGTTTTGAATAAAATAATGGAGTATTCTGGAAACGTTGTGGGAAATCTGAAAAAGATGATTGAGTTTTTAAGATTCCCCGTTATCTTTTTATTATAAGATATGGGGCAAGGGTGAGGGGTGGTGAGGGTAGATTTATAACCTTTTATTTTATTATTTTCTATACTATCTCCTTTTTTATATTGAAAAAAAAATACGAAAGTTATAAATCTACCCTCACTACCCTCACCTTTGCCCCATTTAGCGCACCGTTTAACTCATTTCCGGTACCGTTCTTAATTAAATGGGAATTTAAGAGTTCGATAAAAATCAGCAGATTTGTCAGCAATCAAACCTAATATGTCAGCAATCTAACCATCGTTTCAGCCGGATATTAGCATCTTTGCACCAAGCTTTACAAATATAAAGCACATATTACGTTTAACCTTTAAAATGCTAAAACGATGAAAAAAGTAGCACTATTCCTATTTTTATCCGTTTGCTTCGCGCAACAATCCTGTTCGTCGGATTCTGTTGGAACGGAACCGGAGGAAAATCCACAAGACATTCTTTTTAAAGACGATTTCAACTTTTTCGACGAAAAAGTATGGACGAAAGAAACTCATGAACCCGGCTGGACCAATCAAGAGCTACAGGCATACGATGCCGCTCATGTATCGGTAGGAAAAGACGGGGATAAATCGGTTCTGATTCTTACCGCCGAACGCAAAGGGAATAAAATCTATTCCGGCAGAATCAATTCAAAAGGGAAAAAGAGTTTCAAGTATCACAAGATAGAAGCAAGTATCAAGCTTCCCAAGACTAACGGCGGACTGTGGCCTGCGTTCTGGATGATGGGAGATAACGACAAAGAATGGCCGGCATGCGGGGAGATTGATATTATGGAAATGGGAGAACAGAGCGGAATGGCTGCGGGCGATTCGGAAAAACAAGTGAACACCGCCATTCACTATGGCCCCAGCGCAGCGGCTCACGAACAGCAATACTACAAAGCCAATGTTGCCAACAGCCTACAAGACGGCAATTATCACACCTACTCCCTGGATTGGGATGAAAACAACCTGACAATATCCATTGACAACGTCAAGTTTCATACGTTCGACATTAGCTCGAACACATACTTTCATGACAACTTCTACATCCTGTTCAACCTCGCCGTGGGAGGTGCGTTTACAGGAATTACCGATATTAATAAACTGACGGGCCTGAAAGACGGTCAGAAAGTGAATATGTACATCGACTGGGTGAAAATATTATAGGAATCTTAAATATACATGCTATGAATATGGAAAAATGTAAGTATCTACTGTTTTGCGGAACACTCGCCCTTTGGATGGCGGGAAGTTTCCAGCAAGTGTATGCAGCAACGGAACCAAGTTCCCAAGCTATTCAACAACAAAGCAACAAGGTAACCGGAAAAGTGAGCGATGCCACAGGCCCTATCATTGGGGCTTCCGTAGTGGAGAAAGGAACTGCCAACGGAACGATTACCGATCTGGATGGAAATTTCAATTTGAATGTAAAAGCGGGAGCTACGCTCGTTGTCAGCTACGTGGGTTATAAATCCGAAGAAGTAAAAGCGGGAAGAGGTCCTTTGAACATCACCTTAAAAGAGGATGCCAAAGCATTGGATGAAGTGGTAGTTACCGCCCTTGGCATCAAGAGAGAGCGCAAAGCGTTGGGCTACGGCATTGATGAAGTGAAAGGTGAAGCCTTGACCAAAGCGAAAGAGACGAATCTCATCAACTCCATGGCAGGACGTGTGCCGGGCTTGGTAGTCAGCCAGACCGCCGGTGGTCCTTCCGGTTCTACGCGCGTTATTCTGCGAGGCAGTACCGAAATGACCGGCAATAACCAGCCTCTTTATGTAGTGGACGGTGTACCTTTGGACAACACTAATTTCGGCAGTGCCGGCACAAACGGAGGCTTCGACTTGGGCGACGGTATTTCGAGCATCAATGCCGATGACGTAGAAAATATGTCGGTATTGAAAGGCCCTGCAGCATCTGCACTTTATGGTAGCCGTGCCAGCCACGGTGTTATCTTGATTACAACCAAGCGAGCCAACAAGGATAAAGTCAGCGTGGAATATAACGGAACACTGACTTTCGATACCCAACTTGCCAAATGGGACGAAGTGCAACAGATATACGGTATGGGAAGCAACGGTACTTATAGCTATGATGCCATATCCAACACAAACAAAAGTTGGGGCCCAAAAGCGGACGGTTCAAACATGCTAAAGTATTTTGACGGCGTAGAACGCCCTTTCCTCATTGTCCCCGACAATACGTCCAACTTCTTCCGCACGGGTATCACCGCCACCAACTCCGCCATCATAGGTGTGAACAGCGGAAAAACCGGAATTCGCTTTACCTATACGGATATGCGCAATAAAGACATTGTTCCCCAAACGCACATGAGCCGTGACATTTTCAACCTGCGCGCCAATACGTCTGCAGGAAAGGTAGACCTGGATTTCAGCGTCAACTATACACGGGAAGACGTGAAGAACCGTCCGGCACTGGGCGACAGCAAGTCCAATATCGGTAAAAACCTGATGACCCTTGCCACCACCTACGACCAGGAATGGTTGCAAACCTATCAGACTGCCGACGGCGAATACTCCAACTGGAACGGTATGGATCCCTACAACGTGAATCCGTATTGGGATATCTATAAGAACTTCAATAAATCCAAGAAAGACTTGTTCCGCATGAACGGCAAGGCCGTATGGAACATCGACCCACATCTGAAACTTCAGGCAACGCTGGGTGCCGAACTCAACTGGTTCACGTTCGATGATTACAAAGCACCTACCACTCCCGGATTCGAAGCCGGAAGACTTCAAAACAGCGCTTTCCGCAACCGCATGTACAACTTTGAAGTGTTGGCTCTCTACAACAATCATTGGGGTGATTTCGATTTCAACGCTACGTTAGGCGGCAATGTATATAAGGTGAACAACCAGACTACCGTTACCACTGCTCAAGACATGAAGATACGCGATGTCCCTTCATTGACGAGCTTTAACGAGATCAGTGTAGTGCCCGGCAGTTACCGCAAGCAGATTAATTCGGTTTACGGAGCAGTGAACGTGGGCTGGAAACACATGTTTTACCTCGATGCTACGTTGCGTGGCGACCAATCGTCCACCCTTCCCACTGGCAACAACATGTATATGTATCCTTCTTTCTCCGGCAGCTTTGTATTCTCCGAGCTGACAAAACTGGGCGACCTCCTGCCTTACGGAAAGGTACGTATGTCATGGGCGCAAGTGGGTAGTGATACAGACCCTTATCAATTGGGACTCGTCTATACGAAATCCAAATATGCTTATCCCGGATATACCATCGGATATATCGATAACGGAACCATCCCCAACAAAGACTTGAAACCAACCAAAACAAACTCCGTGGAAATGGGATTGGAATTGAAATTCCTGAAGAACCGTATCGGACTGGATTTCACCTACTATTCTCAAATCAGTAAAAACCAGATTATGGGAATGGCAAGTTCCTGGACAACCGGTTATAACTATCGCTTGATTAATGCCGGCAAGATAGAAAACAAAGGTATTGAGATTGCCCTTAGCACACGACCGATTCAAACACGCGATTTTTCCTGGGACATTAATCTGAACTTCTCCAAAAACAGCAACAAAGTAAAAGAACTGGATGGCGAATCAGATATGTTTGAACTGGAAAAGGCGTCTTGGCTCGACGTTCAGGTGGCCGCTAAGGTAGGCGAGAACTTTGGTTCTATTGTAGGCCCGGACTTCCAACGGAACGAAAAGGGAGATATTCTGATTGACCCGCAAACCGGTCTGCCGCAATATGACAAGAGCAACCACGTATTGGGTAATGCCTCTTGGGACTGGACAGGTGGATTACTCACCAACTTTACCTACAAGAATCTTTCGCTGGTAGCGGTATTCGATGTGAAAGTAGGTGCCGACCTCTATTCTATGTCTGCCCGTGCTGCTTACGAATCGGGTAAAAGTCCGGAGACATTGGCAGGACGCGACGCCTGGTATCGCTCGGAAGAAGAAAGATTGGCAGCCGGCATTGCAAAAGGAGCCGATAACTGGAAGCCGACAGGCGGATTCGTTGCTCCGGGTGTCATCGACAACGGTGATGGAACGTATCGCCCCAACGACATCTACATCAATCCGGAAGACTACTGGATGAGCGTTTGCCGTAATGCACCTTCTATGTTTATTTACGACAACTCATACGTGAAATGCCGTGAACTGACGTTGAGTTACAATGTGCCCAAATCCTGGCTGAAGAATGTAGTAAGCGGACTGACCGTTTCGTTCGTTGCCCGCAATCCGTTCATCGTATGGAAGAATATCCCGAATATCGACCCGGATTCCAACTACAACAATACCACCGGTATGGGACTTGAATACGGTTCGTTGCCTTCACGCAGAAGCTATGGTTTTAATGTAAATGTGAAATTCTAAAAAGATATATCATGAGACAATCTAAATACATCACAATCATCACGATGGCATGTGCCCTGTTTTTCGCTTCTTGCAGCGATGAATACATGGAAAACATGAATACCGACCCTTCCAAGGCCGCTACCATCGACCCGAATGCGCAGCTCACCACTGCCCAACTGCAAACGTACGGAGACCTTAGTATGATGGAAATCTACCGTAACTACCATTATGCATTCACCCAACAACTGATGGGATGTTGGAACACCACCAACTACGGCGGACGCCATACGCTAGACAATAATGAAATGAGCCGTATCTGGACATCGTTCTACACTCAATCCTTGAAGAATATCATTGATGCTCAATATCGCACAGCCGAAGATGCAGAGAAAGTGAACATCAACTCTGTGCTCCGCATTTATCGGGTTTATCTTATGTCTATCATCACCGACACTTACGGAGACGCTCCTTTCAGTGAAGCCGGCCTGGGATTCCTCGAAGGAAAGTTCAATCCGAAGTATGACAAACAGGAAGATATTTACAACGCTTTCTTTCTGGAGCTGGAAGATGCCGTCAATAAAATCGATCCGACCAAAGATAAAGTGACAGGTGACCTCATCTATGCCGGTGATGTAACTAAATGGCAACAACTGGCAAACTCGCTTCGCCTACGTTTTGCCATGCGAATCTCCAATGTCAATCCTACAAAGGCACAAACGGAATTTGAAAATGCTTTAGCTGCCAATGGGGGTGTGATAACGGACGCCTCAAGCGATGCACTCATCAAATACATGACAATCGCATTTAGTTTCGGACAAGAAGCTTACTCTGATTATCGCGGAAATTCATTGTCACAGTTGTTGTTCGGCAACGACCCCGCTAATAATCCAAGTTACCTCTGCTCCACTTTCTTTAATCAGTTATACAATTCCGGTGATCCTCGTACATTCAAAATTTCCCGTTGTTATTATGACGGGCTGATGAGTGCCACCAGTCCCGACAATCGTGTCGACATCACCCAAGAGATGATTGAAAAAGGGATTGATTTCAGTCCGCGCGACCCGGGTGCCTACTCGTGGGAGCCATGGCCTACAGGATACGACAGCGATATTTGTGCGGAATTAGCCGTTAACAACCCTTCTGTTACAGCAACCATGGCTCGTGAAGTGGAACCCAAACTTGCCAATAATTTCCTAAAAAGCGACAATCCGGGCGTAGTGATGACCTCTGCAGAAGTGAAGTTCCTGATGGCAGAAGCTACTGTGAAAAAATGGAATGTCGGCAGTGTGTCAGCAGAAGATCTTTACAAGCAAGGAGTACGTGCTGCTATGGATTTCCTGACAGACAACTACGGTTGCACGGCTACTACTGATGCAGAGTTTGATGCATTCATTCAAGATAAAGGGGCGTTCGGACATACGGACAATCAGAAACTTGAAGCTATCAATACACAGGCCTGGATTCTTCACTTCACCAATCCTGCCGAATGTTGGGCAAACGTGCGTCGTTCCGGTTATCCGAAGTTGAAATCACCGGCAGAATATGGGTTCGGACAATACCTCACTGGTGGAACGGAAATTCCGGTACGTCTCTGCTATCCTGTATTGGAATCTTCCTATAATAAAAAGAGCTACAACGAAGCCATCGAGCGCATGGGAGGAACAGACAATTGGCACAGCCTTCTGTGGTGGGATACTGAAAACTAACTATTAAACAATCATCCATTATGAAAAAGATATATATTGCACTATTTGCCCTACTCGCTGTAGGCTCCATATTTACTGCATGCACCGAGGAAGAACCGTTCGCTACGGTGACGGAAAATGATGATCCGCATATCCTTGCCCCGGTATTCCCTGACAGAACGAACGGCCAATTGGCTACATTCGCCAACATCAGTCGGGATGCGAACTTATCCATCGCGCTGACCGTGACTCCGAAAGATTACACCACAGTAACCTGGTTCATTGATGGGCAGGAAGTAGAATCGGGTACCGACTCCGACAAAGAAATCAACCGTAGTCTGAAAGCCGGTACGTATAATTTGAAAATAGAAGTGGAAACTGTGAAAGGGAAGAAGACTTCCCGTGAAGGATTGGTGGTGGTCAATCCGTTGGCTGATGACCCTCAATCTAAAGAAGTAGCCTTTGAGAGAATTGTATCTCCCGGTAAGACTGCCCGTTTATATGGCAGTAATTTACAGAACGTAACAGCCATCCTCTTGGGAGGAAACACGATCACCGATCCCACTTATGTTGAATCGGCAGACGAGAATTATCTGGAATACACCATTCCGACAGGCGTAAGCGAAGGCGATTACCGCATCGTTCTGCAAGATGCCGACGGCAATCAATATGGAGCCGACATGGTGAAAGTGACTAATGCTTCCCTCGTCATTTCGGGTGCTAACCGGGCTACTGCCAACGTGGACTGGACCATTTCCGGTATCAATCTTGAAAACATCGCTTCTCTAACTATCGGCGGACAGACGGTGTCTCAATTCAGCAATCAATCTTCTACGGAAGTTACGCTGACTTGTCCGGATTTGTCTGATGGAAGCTATACGCTGACAGGCAAAACCCGTAGCGGAGAGGCTGTGCAGTTCTTGAACGATAATATTACGACTACCGAACAGACTGTGACCGTATCTACCGAAATAACGCTTTGGGCAGGACACCATTACGTTTCGTGGGATAAGCCGGACGGTGACCCCAACAAAACTTTTGGTTTGATTCCAATGGATGTATTTGCCGGTATCACAGCCGGGTCGACACTGAAAGTAGTCTACTCCATAGAACCTACTGCCGAATATCATAAAATGCAGCTTGCCACAGGCTATTGGACAGGCTTGGCGGGTGAGATGGAATTTACGGAAAACGGTGAATATACACTGATACTAACACAAGACATGTTGAATAAGATTCAAGCTGAAGCCGGATTCTTATGTGTAGGACATGGCTATTATGTAGATTTGGTAACCGTGAAATAATGTTCCTAAGTAAGTTTAAAAATCATTCATACCATAAGTATCTGTCATTCTTCGGGTTAAAGCCCTCTGAATGACAGATTACATAAACGATGCTACTTAAAAACAAATCATAATGAAACTAAGAAATATTATATTAATGACCGCATCTATCGCAATGACTGCCTGTTCCAAACAGGCAGTTCCCACTGCCATTCCTGAAGACGCTAAAATAGAACAACAAGTGGAAAAGCTTCTATCAGAGATGGACCTTGACGCCAAGATAGGGCAAATGACCGAGCTTGCTATTGATGTATTAGGAGAGACGATAAATGGAGAATTCCAATTGGACGAGGCAAAACTCCACAAAGCAATTGCTGAATACAAGGTAGGTTCGTTTCTCAATGCTCCCGGCCCGGTAGCACAAAGCCCTGAAAAGTGGAACAAGATTATCGGTCGAATACAAGAACTGTCGATGGCGGAGATTGGTATTCCATGTATCTACGGCCTGGATCAGAATCATGGTACTACCTATACATTGGGCGGCACGCTCTTTCCTCAAAATATCAATATGGGTGCTGCCTTCAATCCGGATTTGACCTACGAAGCGGCACGTGTAACGGCTTATGAAACAAGGGCTAGTAATTGTCCCTGGATATACTCCCCCACTGTCGATATGGCACGTGATCCCCGTTGGCCGCGTGTATGGGAAAATTATGGAGAAGACTGTTTAGTCAATGCCATTATGGGCAGCACTGCTGTCAGAGGCTTCCAAGGAGATGATCCTAACCATATTCCCGCCGACCGAATCGCCACCTCCGTGAAACATTACATGGGATACAGCATGCCACGTACCGGTAAAGACCGCACACCGGCTTATATATCGGTTTCCGAACTGCGTGAGAAATGTTTTGCACCGTTCAAGGCTTGTGTGGAAGCAGGTGCACTGACTATAATGGTCAACAGTGGTTCCATCAACGGAAAGCCTGTGCACGCCGACCGCGAACTCCTTACACAATGGCTGAAAGAAGACTTGGGATGGGACGGAATGTTAATCACCGACTGGGCGGACATCAACAATCTTTATACCCGCGAACATGTGGCGGCGGACAAGAAAGAAGCCATCGAAATGGCAATCAATGCAGGTATAGACATGGCTATGGAACCGTATGATCTCAATTATTGTACACTACTAAAAGAGTTAGTGCAAGAGAAGAAAATACCCATGAGCCGTATTGACGATGCCGTCCGCAGGGTGCTTAGACTTAAATTCCGTCTGGGTCTGTTCGATCATCCGAACACTTTATTGAAAGATTATCCTCTCTTCGGCAGTAAGGAGCATGCACTTATCGCACTTCATGCAGCCGAAGAATCGGAAGTATTGCTAAAAAATAAAGATAATATTCTTCCGCTTCCTCAAGGGAAAAAGCTACTGGTAACCGGTCCGAACGCCAACTCTATGCGTTGCTTGAACGGCGGTTGGAGCTATTCGTGGCAAGGACATCTGACCGACAGATTTGCCGACAAATATAACACCATTTACGAAGCAATCTGCAACAAATTCGGAGCCGATCATGTCCGTCTGGAACAGGGCGTAACCTACAAATCCGAAGGTGCTTACATGGAAGAAAATGAACCGGAAATTGAGAAAGCTGTGGCCGCCGCCCGCAACGTGGATATTATTATCGCCTGCATCGGTGAAAATTCATATTGCGAAACACCCGGTAATCTTTCCGAACTTGCCATCTCTGCCAACCAAAGCAAACTGGTAAAGGCACTTGCCGCTACAGGAAAACCGATCATCCTGATACTCAATGAGGGTCGTCCTCGCATTATCAACGAGTTGGAGCCATTGGCTGATGCTGTTATTGACATTCTATTACCCGGAAACTATGGTGGCGATGCATTAGCGAACATTCTGGCAGGAGACGTGAACCCCAGTGCCAAGATGCCTTACACATATCCGCGACACGAGGCAGCACTGACTACCTACGATTATCGGGTGAGTGAAGAGATGGACAAAATGGAAGGAGCTTACGACTACAATGCAGTAGTCTCCGTTCAATGGCCTTTCGGATACGGATTGAGCTACACCACTTTCGAATACAGCAACTTCCAAACGGACAAATCTTCGTTTACCGCAGGAGATGATTTGCACTTTTCCATAGACGTAACCAATACCGGTAAATATGCCGGAAAAGAAGTTGTCATGCTATTCAGCAGTGATCTTGTGGCTTCGCTTACTCCCGAAAACCGCCGGTTACGAGCCTTCAAAAAGGTTGAACTGCAACCGGGCGAAACCCAAACTGTCACTCTATCCATCAAAGGCAGCGACTTGGCTTTTGTCAATTCCGACGGGCAATGGGTACTGGAACAAGGAGATTTCCGTATGCAATGCGGAAATCAAGTATTGACTATTACTTATAAGTAGGCATTTATAAGTAGGTATTTATAAGTAAATGCGCATTATTAATGTATACACTCCAGACAATAACTCTATGAGACACTGCGTTACTTTGTAGTGAACTCAAATTATCATCTAACCGGTTGAACAGCCGTTTGAGACTGTTCAACCAAATTTAAACAACCGCTCCTCTTGATCCAAACGACCGTATGTCTACAACAAAAAGACAATCGTTTGAGCCCAAAGGAGCGGTTGTTTTTATCTGAAGGAAAGCGGCATTATTACAAAGGGTATTCCTCAAAAGCATACAAAATGGTAGATAAATAACGTTCACCTGTATCAGGTAATAATGCAACAATCATTTTCCCGGCATTTTCCGGTCGCTTCGCCAGTTCCGTAGCAGCATATACGGCTGCTCCTGAAGATATGCCTACCAACAAACCTTCCTGTTTAGCCAATTCACGACTCGTACGAATGGCATCGTCATTCTGCACCTGAATAATTTCATCTACGACAGAAGCCTTGTACGTCTTAGGAATAAACCCTGCACCGATTCCCTGAATCTTATGCGGACCTGGTTTACCTCCCGATAGTACCGGAGAATCAGAAGGTTCTACTGCCACAATCTTTATACTCGGATCACGCATCTTCAGCGCTTCCCCTACACCGCTAACTGTCCCGCCAGTACCTACTCCGGCCACAAAGATATCGACTTTCCCCTCGGTATCTCTCCATATTTCCAGACCGGTAGTCCGTAAATGCATGGCAGGGTTAGCAGGATTCTCAAATTGTTGTAAAATGACAGCTCCCGGAGTGACCGCCTTCAGTTCTTCAGCTTTGACAATGGCTCCTTTCATGCCATCCGCACCAGGAGTTAATACTAATTCCGCTCCTAAAGCTTTCAGAAGATTACGCCGTTCGATACTCATGGTATCGGGCATCGTCAGAATCAGTTTATAACCTTTAGCTGCCGAAACAAAAGCCAACCCCACGCCGGTATTCCCGCTGGTCGGTTCAATGATAGTTGCTCCGGGATGCAAAATTCCTTTCGTTTCTGCATCCTCAATCATAGCCAATGCTACACGGTCCTTCACGCTTCCTGCCGGATTGAAAGATTCAATCTTTACAATCAGACGAGCTTTCAGGTCGTTACTTACATTATAGTTACTAAGTTCCAATAACGGAGTATTACCTACCAAATCCGTCAATTTTCTTGCTATCTTTTCCATATATATCTGTTTTAAATTTCTCTTGTTTTAATATATGACAAAGATAGTGCGGATTCTGTTCAGGGTAAATACCATATATGTGGTAAATTCATACCACATATATCTGACTTCCTGCCAAATATTATATTAAGAAATCAGCTCTCATGGGGCTGAATGTATCAATCAATACACCTGCTTCCAGACAAACACATCCATGAGGCTGGTCAGGTTCCACATAATAACCATCACCTGTAGAAAGAATTTCTTTCCGATCTCCAATGGTCAATTCAAACTTACCGCTTGCAACATAAGTAGCCTGGCTATGATAATGTTGGTGCATAGAGCCGACGGCACCTTTCTCAAATTCCACTTTCACCATCATCAGTTGCCCGTCATACCCCATTATCTGGCGGCGGATTCCCGGAGCCGGTTTCTCCCAATCCAATTCTTTCCCAAACTGAAAAGCATCACTGCGTGTTTTCATCTTCCAATCTATTCTTATTTATAACTACATTATTTGAATCTCTTCACATAATCTGCAATCAGATAACATGCCGGGCCGAGTACCTGACCATGATCGAATCCTTGCATTTCATACAAAGTCACCTTCTTGTTACCTATACTTTTCAAGACAGCTTCCAGCAGCGCATTTTCTTCATATCTTGCCGCCATCTCCAGATGCTTGTCCCCCGTAATCAACACGAGAGGAGCTGTTTCCTTACGAGCCTTATTTACCGGAGCATACTCATCAACCACCGGAATACCGTCAGGCAAACCGCGTTCCTTACGAATAGTGAAATGTGTCACCGTCTGACCACTCACCGGAAGATAAGCAGCTACACTATCGGCATCTGCTCCGTATGCTGCCATGTACTTTTTATCCATTGCCAGAATCAACGAAAGATAGCCTCCCGCAGAATGACCGGAAACAAAAATATGATCCTTACGACCACCATACTTTTCAATATTCTTGAAAACCCATGCCACAGCTTCAGCCGCATCTTCGATGTAAGCCGGATTCTTTGCTTTCGGACTCAAACGGTAATTCACCGCCACTACTGCAAACCCTTGTTCTCTCAATTCTTTGGGAATAAATTTATTTCCACCTTCCATACCACCACCGTGAAACCAGACGATAGTTGAGAAATCCTTCTTGTTTTCAGGGTAATAAATATCCAGTTTACAACGTTCCAGACGATAGGTGTCCGTTTCGGAACCAGAGACATAAGATATATCTTTGTTTGTGCGATAAGCATTTTGTGCTTGAGCAATGCAAGCACAAAGCAAAAAGAGAAGAAGGCAAATCTTTTTCATGATCTTATTTATTTCAGTATTTTTTAGTATTCTTTCCCAATAAGCAGCATACAACCAAATGGCATCCATGTTTCTTATAAAATGCAATATTACGAAATTCTAATAAGAAATAGTCCTTCTACATACAGCTAATTCTGTTCATGCAAAAAATTATTCGTCTGACGACTGTTGAACTTTCGTCTAACAACTGTCAGACAAAAAGTATACAGTTGTCAGACGAATAAAGTTATTCAGCTAGAAAACTAGTCTTCTGTATACATAAGACTAATTCTTATATAAAAAGCGATAACATCAGCGTTTATCATTTCACATTCATTCCTTCAGCCATTGTATACATATCCGGCAAATCGGCAGAGAAAAGCGAAACCGGACTTTCATACATCTTTATAAAACTCTTTTCAGAGGCATGCCCTTTAAAAACAGAGTAGAAATGCGACTCACTTTCACTAGGATCATATTTGTTTCTCCACATCACAATCATGCTAACAAACTGTCCTGTAGCAGGGGTAAGGATTTGCTGTGTCCAATAGTTTTTCTCCGGAACACCATCACGTTGAATACCCTCTACTCCGGTTTCTGTAACCCCACACGGTTTTCTTAGTTCTTTTGACAGACGAGACAAGGTATTCATATTGGTAGTCAGCACAACCGGACTCAAACCATGATAAGAATCCATTCCTAAAAAATCTACATAATCATTGCCGGGCCATCTAAATAGGAAGTTCTCACGTCCCTGCACAGAATCTATTTGCGGGGAAATCGCATAAATAAGGTTATGCACATTTTTTGTGTCCCGCAAATAATTGACCGTAAATTTCCAAAAGGAAGTAAATTCATCACTAGTCGTACATGAACTCCCCCACCACGACCATGTTTGGGTATGCTCATGATAAGGGCGGAAAATGACCGGAACCAATTCACCATTCTTACCTTTCAAATTCAGTGCAAAATTCGCCAAACGATCCAGCCAAGTTTTAAATTTAAGATGTGTAGGACTTCCCTCTTTAAGAATCTCCTTCACAACCTCATTACTGGAATTATCCCATGAATCACCTCCGGTCAACGGATTATTCAGATGTGCACATGCAATAAGTACCTCGCCACGCTCATAAGCCTCTAAAGCGACTCTTTTACGGATTTCATTTTCCGGGTTCTGATAACGATCATCCATTATTTCAGCAACATCAAAACTGAAAACCGCCGGATAGTCACCACAAACATCATGAGTGTCGGAGCGTCCTTCCTCATTATACCATTTACGACCATACCAAAGATCATCATGATGTCCGAACATGAAACCTTTTGACTGAATAGCCCAAAGATTCGAATACAAGGCTTTAGTCTCGGAAGTCGCATTTTTATCTACAATGGAGAGTTCTTTCACTTCTTCATATTCCGGATAAAGCGCCGATACCTCTTCCACATCGCTACAACTCATAAAGACGGATGCTAATCCGACCAAAAGTATATTGATTTGCTTTTTCATAATTATCTGTCTTTTAATCTATATTCGTTAATAAAATAAAACTTTGAGCCTTGAGGATAGTCTGATAAGTTCCATCAACAGTTAATCCTGTCTGGACAGGGACGGGGTGTCCTTCATTGTTAGTTTGCCTATTCCCTTCTTCATATACATATAAAGAAACATTCTCGAGAGCAGCAGGCAAAGAAATATCCAAAGATCGATCCTCGTCTCCTATATTAACGGCAGCAAAAACATATTTTCCTTGATATTCTCCAGCAGCCGCATAAACACCTTTCGTGCGATCAAGCGTTGTTTTAAGGATATTAGAACCAGTCGGAAAATAACGGCACATCAATGACCAAGTGTAATACCACGGACGGATTTCTTCCTGTGAAGGATCATCGAAGACTTCTTCTCCTAAAATATTCCACATTCCCCACAGCTTAATATCTTCCGTCTTACCAGAATCACCGCTACTGTGCATTGCGTCATCCAACATCCAGGCAGCTATTCCCGAATATCCTCCATTCATTACCTCCATACAGAGCAATGGCATATCAAGACCATAAAAATAGTCGTATACCAACATATTAGAATCTGTACCTTTAGTAAACGGATGACCTTCGACACGCCGGTTATACTCTTTCATTAACAACGAATCTGCTTCACGCCAGTATTTGTAACCGGCCTCTCCCAGCACAATCTTTTTACCAGCAGGAATAAATTCCTTATGGCGAGCCAGAATCTCCGCATATTGCCCAGAACGTACTTCATGTTGTCCGGGATAGGCATGAATATCGTAAATACCGATGTGCGAATCCAAGTCGGTGGCCGCCTGTTTCACCCATCCTGCCGCGTCAAATGGAGAAGACGGATTCTTATAATCAACGACTGCATCAGGTCCGGCAAACTTCACTTTGCCGTCTAGTCCGGGATATTCTTTCATCTTATCCGCAAAACGGAGTAACATGGATTTCCACAGGTCGTAGTCGCCGTCAGTTGAAGCCCAATTCCCATCAGGTTCATTAAAGATCACAAAATATTTGATACAGAAAAAACCAAGATCATTGACCAGATAATTCAGGTAATAGACAGACATATCCACCCAACATTGTTCATCCTTCATAGCCCAGGTAGGGGGATTATATTCACCATACATCACCACAATATTATGATCCGTACAATACTGCAACAAGCGGGAAAGTGACGCTATATTACGTGTTTTATCATACTTTCCCGTCTGCGGATCATAATAACGAAAAGGACTGTTAATCATACAACGCACATACCCCATACGCATAAAGTCAAGGCGTTTAAACAGTTTCTGCCAGTCTTCGTCAGAAACGGAGGTTCCCCATGACTCGGCTTCATCGTAAGGGTCCCACTCCACACCATTTCCTATGTAACCGGAAGTAACAACCTCTTGAGATACATTCACTGTCAGCCGGTTGTCAGAGTGCGTACATGAAACAAGCAACATCCCCACCACAAAAGTTCCTATTATTGTTTTTAAATTCATCATTCTGTTTTTAATAATCGTAATTAGTATACACTATCAGTGATTCCGCCGGCATAGTCACTGTCTCTCCTTTCTCAAGATGAAGAATCAAGTTCTCATCATTCGGCAAAAGGAGATGATCTCCTTTCCGCTTCAACGTACCGTCCGAATAGATGAACTTCTTACAACCTGACAGAGAAGAAAGAACATCACTTTTTAATTTTACCGTTTTCGGACTATCAGAAACATTCACCAAAGCAATCATATATTTCCCGTCTTTTCCTGATACGGCAGCCTTTACGAAAGGCTCTCCGGTGGTGTCTGTTCTATAAACCGCAGTTCCGGCAGGCATATACTTGGTCAGTAACGACCAGGCATAATACCACGGACGGACGTTTTCCTCTTCTGCTCCGAAACATTCTTCACCGAATATATTCCAGAATCCCCAAATCTTCAGTTTGTCAGGTGCTTCATTAGAGTGCATGGCATCATCCAGCATCCAGGCAATGGAACCTGAAAAACCAGTATTGACAGTTTGAATAAGAGCATCTGCCATATCTGTTCCATACATATAATCATAAACAAACATCTGCGAATCTTCCAACGAGGCGTTAACTTTACTCCCGGCTCTACGAATATTCTCCTTCTGATACAAAGAATCAGCCTTTTCCACAAATTTAAAACCAATTTCTCCCATCACGATTTTCTTTCTTTCAGGAATCTTCTCTTTATAGGCAGCAATAATATCTGCATATTCTCCAGAATTAACGGTGACTTTAGACGGATAAGTATGGATATCGTAAAGTTCTATTTGTTCGTTCAACTGCACTGCACAGCTATCTATCCATCCTGTCTCCGCTTTATCCCAGATAGCAATATCCGGACCGACGATACCAACTTCTCCAATCAGCCCAAATTCTTTCATATATTGATAAAACTGCCGGACGGATGATGCCCAAAGAGGAAAACTCTTATTAGTGGCAGCCCAATAACCATTGGGCTCATTCACCAAATTGTAATAGCGGATACAAGAATATCCTTTATTATGAACCAGATAATCAACCAAGGCAGCTGCGTGACGAAGACTTTGACTGTCAATCTCTGCTTCGCGGGCACGAATGACACTCCATCCCCAATCTCCGAACATGACAGTCACATTACGACTCTGGCAGTAGTCTAACATTTTGGATAATACTTCCATCCCCCGTTCCGGCACCAATTTCCCCTGGTCGACAAACGAAGAAGTATTAATCATGATACGAATAAACTGCGGACGCATAAAATCAAGTCTGTCATACAGTTTCTCCCAATCGGCTTCCGAAATAGTTAGTTTACCTTTGCCATAATCCAGTTGATAAGGGTCCCACTGCGCTCCATTACCTATATAGCAATCATTTAGCACCGTTTCCGTATCTATAGTGATTATTACATCCTGTTCTACCGGAGAACAGGATGTGAAAAAGGCTACTAAAAAAATAAAGAAGTATTTCTTCATATTTTATCATCCATTAGTTAATCCTCATTTTTTGTCACGAGTACAAAGAACTTACGTGCCTGTTTAGCAAACACATCATAATCAGTATAAATATAGGTCCACTCATCCACACCATTGATTTGGAAAGAGAAAGCATTATTCGGCAAAGTTACCGTATTGGTATAACCTCCCCCCTGGAATAATGTATAAGTTCCCGGATTTTCGAGTACGGCAGTCGATTCATTTCCGTCCGAATCAATAAAAATAATGGTACCTAAACTGTAATTACGAATCCAACGGCTCTCTCCTACTGGGATTTTCCGATAATACTTCTTCAGATCAATATCCGTCTTATCTGCCGGATTAGAAGAACCTTTAAATATAAAGTCTGCATATTTCCCGTCAGGCCCGGCAGCATTTATACATTTCCCGGATGTGTTTCCATCATCTGTGATATTCTCCATAATAAAGGTCAGTGTATTGTCATACTCTTTTTCCGGGGAATATTCATCATACCAGCACCATGATTTGTCCATAAACGGATAAACTCTTCCGCCACCCCATTCCGGACCTGTGCCACCATAAATAATCAAATTATTAATCGACCATGTACCTTCCAGACTTTCACGGAATTCATTCACATAGATCGTATATTCACGTGTTTTTCCAGTTGCGGAAGTTACAGTAAGAACCGATTTCCGCTCGGGATTACTGAAATCCAATGTACTGCCTTTACCTGCAGAAGCGGTGGCTTGATACGACAATTCGATAGATTCTACCTCAACTTTCGACAAATCAGGAATAGCCCCCACATTAAGTGTTACGGTAACTTCCCCGGTTGTATCATCAATGCGTTCAATTTCAGCCTGTCCCACCTGGTTCTTGAATTTAAGGCTCGTTACAGACCTCTCGTTATTCCATCCTCCATCATTCAAATCATCCTGCATGTCTTTCACACAAGATTGCATTATCCCCATACAAAGGATAAACAGTGTGTATTTTAATAGTTTATTCATAGCTCACGATTTTTTATTATTCTCTTAAACTTGGATTAAGATTAATCTCGGTTTGCGGCAACGGATAGAAAGAATATTGACTTTCATTTAGTCCGGCATCCTTCACTTCTTTGATTTCTCCAATCCTGCCCCAACGACGAATATCGTACATACGATCTCCTTCAAAAGCCATTTCAAACTTACGTTCTTCATATACTTTCTCCCGGAATTCATCTATCGGCAATCCTGGAGTCAAATCCCCCAATCCTGCCCTATGTCTGATAAAGTTTATCAGTTCATAAGCTTTGGTAGTCGGGCCGGCAGCTTCGGCATACACCATAGCAATGTCAGTAAAACGAATGAGAAAGGGGCGTGTACTAGTCTTATCCCCATCAAATTTGGGATCGATGTATTTTCGGCAGAAGGGGTACTCAAAATCACCGCCATCCGGTTTCCATTCCGCTTTTACCGTTCCATCTTCATTATACACCTTGTCCACAATGAGATCTTTCTTACGCAAATCGTTTCCATCAAACTCATTATAGAAATTCATTTCCGTACGATATTCTCCCCAACCGTCATGAGATTTTATATATTCATCCTTGTCTCCTTGCTTGATCCAGATAGTAGCACCCTCAATATAAGGAAGGAACATTTTGGATATCTTAGAATATTGTCCTTCTGCCTCTCCCGTTCTATCCATAGACATCAAGAAAATATTTTCTTTACCGGCAAAGTTCTCTACATCATAAATCTTGAGCAAATCACTTTCAAAACCATACGTATTCTGCGGATAATCCGGATCCAATCCTAATGCTCTTCCGGCATAAGTCATAGCATCCTGATAGAGAGAATTGACATCTTTCGCCATTTCCTTGTATAAAGGCACATTATTTGCTTTGGCAGAAGCTGCATATAAATAGATTTTAGCTAACAAAGCCTGTGCACCGACTCTATCGATACGTCCCATTATGGGGGCAGCGTATACAGGCAACAATTCTTCCGCTTTTTTACAATCGTCAATCATCAAATCATAAATCTCATCCATATTATTTGCCAAAGGAGTACCCGTTTGCGACAGTGTCTCCACTACTCCATAATGCATCGGTACCAAACCGAAGTTACGTGAAAGACAGAAGTAATTGTATGCACGTAAAAAATAAGCTTCACCCAAATACTGATCCTTTAGCTTGGAATCAATATCCGTACCCGGCATCTTCTTAATGACAGCATTCGCCCGATTAATAGCGATGAATGAGTATTTAAAGAAATTGACCAAAGTAGCATTGGTATCAAAGTTATCAATTCTCCACAGATTCAAGGCACGATTATCAACGGAGGCATCTCCTTTAGTAGTCATAATTTCAGTAGGCATATCACCGATGAAATAAAGAGCACGTGAATACTCGATATAGGTAAGAGTAGCATAAGCGTAATGAATAGCTGCCATTGCATCCCCCTCTGTTTTATAGAAGTTATCTTCGGAATAGAATCCGTAAGGCTCTTCATCAAGACTGCAACCGGAAAAGCCCAAGATACAGCTTATTAAAATGAAAGTGTATATATTCTTTTTCATATCATTTAATTTAGAATGTTATATCAAGACCTACTGTCCATTTCCTCAAGCGAGGATACCCACCGGAATAAATTCCGTTTTGCCCGACTTCCGGATCATACCCGTCGAACTTGGTAAATGTATATAAATTGGAAGCATTCATATATAGGCGTATTTTCGAGGCAAACACTTTCTGTTTAGGCAAATCAAAGGTATACCCTACTGTCAGATTCTGAATTCTCACAAAAGAGCCGTCTTCTATCCAATAGTCAGAAAAGCGAGTCTGACGTCCGTCACGCAGACTGGGATATTTGTTAGTCGGGTTGTCAGGTGTCCAACGGAGTGCGGCATTATGCGGATCACCAAAAGTCTTGGTGTTCAACACATCATTTCCAAACACACCATTCAGGAAAATACTCGCATCCAGTTTCTTCCAACGGAAAGAAAGATTCAGACTTGCCGTAAAATCAGGATTAGGATCACCGATAATACATTTATCGTTTTCATTCACAACACCTTGTGTCCCGTCCCCATCATACGTATTGACATATTTGAATTCTCCTGGCATAGCATCTTCTCCCGACAATCCTGCGTTAAGTCCTTCCGGCAAAGTCTGAATAATTCCATCACATTTATATCCATAAAAGACATTGATCGGTTGGCCAATAGCAAGTATATTAGTATAAGAGCGATACTGTTCACTCAAGTTACCGACAACTTCATATTCCATTCCCGTACGGGCATCTTTCAATAAACCTGATTCGACACTACTTCCCAAATCAAGCACCTTGTTACGGTTCATAGAGAATATAAAAGTTCCATTCAAGCTCCAATCTTTTTTATCTACCATTACTCCGTCAATCGTTACTTCAAATCCCCGGTTGCGAATCTTACCATCATTCACCCACATGCGGTCATAACCGGAAGAAAGGGCCAAGTTTCTTTCTCTCAACAGGTCAGACGTCTCTTTATTGTAAATATCCAAAGTGACGCGAAGTCTTCTGTTAAAGAAAGCCATATCAATACCAAAGTCCCATTGCGCAGTTGTCTCCCATTTCAAGTCCGGATTAGGAATTCCACTCCAAATTTTCCAGATTCCGTCTTGCCCGGACTGCCCTGACTCATACCCGGGACCGATAGCAGTCAGCCATTGTCCCTGATGGTAATATTTAGTCGTTCCATAACGGCTAAGAGTCTGATAAGGACTGATTCCCTGATTTCCCGAAATACCGTAACTTAAACGAAACTTCAATTCATCAAATGTATTTAGTTTCTTTATAAACTTCTCTTCGTGAGCTTTCCAGCTGATAGCTCCGGAAGGGAAATACCCCCACTTGTTATTCTTACCGAATTTAGAAGAACCGTCGGCACGAAAAGTGGCAGTAAGCAAATACTTATTATCATAAGTGTAATTCAGACGGGCCATTCCGGAAACCAGTTTACTTTTCGAGAACCCGTTGGAAATAATATTGTTCGCTTTCTCTCCGGCTCCCATATTCTCATTTCCCAATGCTTCATTCACAAAACCATTAGCAGTCAGATACGAATCACGATATTGATACCACTCGTAAGAATGACCTACCATGGCGCCCACTTCATGTTTGCCGAACATTTGAGAGTAATTGGCAAATGTTTCGGAAACAAAATTTTGATTCTCTGTGTTACCAATGACTCCCCTACCACGATTCTCCGTACCGACTTGGGTGTATTTCTGTGGCAGATACTGGTCGTTGGTAGATTTTCCATATTTATAATTCAACTGGCTTGTGAGACGAAGTTGCGGTATCACTTGCCATTCAAAAGCCCCAGATGAGATAACATCCAGCATTTTGGTCTTATCCTTTTTATGCTCGCGAATAGCGATAGGATGACTATAATCTTGAGCAGTAGTCTGATAATAAGTTCCGTCTTCATTATACACAGGATAAATCGGATTTCTCCAATAAGCCATTCCGCCATTGTTATTACGGTTGCCAAGATATAGAATATTGGATGCACGAATCGTAAAATTCTTATATATCTTATGACTGACATTCAGATTATACCCCCCTTTACTATAATCATCATCAATATACATTCCCTGGTCCGTATAATAATTAGCACTCAAGTTAAAACTCGTCTTCTCGTTAGCACTGGAGACAGAAACTGTTGTATTATTAGACACAGGCGCATCTCTAAACACTAATTCATCCCAACGGGTATTGGTTGTCCAAGTAGTCTGAAGCTCCTCAATAGACGGGTAATAAACACCGGCAGAATTATTTGCACCGATATAGAGCGGCTGTAATCCACCATTCACACGTCCCTCATTGTTCAACATTGCCATCATCACCGGGTCTCTCCACAAATCCAGTTTGGAAGAAAATTCAGAGAAAGTGAGCTGCTGTTTGACAGATACCGTCGTAGTTCCTTCTTTCGCCCTTCGAGTGGTTACAATTATAACTCCATTAGCACCTCTGGAACCATAAATTGCAGAAGCAGAAGCATCTTTCAATACTTCCATTGAAACAATATCATCGGTATTAATCTGTTTCAAATCACCGGCATCTCCCAATGGAAAACCATCTACCACAATCAAAGGTGAATTGGATCCGCGCAGCGAACTATTACCACGAATACGAACCGTTGATCCGGCTCCCGGGTCCTGTGACGAATTGATTACTTGTACACCAGCCGCACGCCCCTGCAACAATCCTTCAACAGAATTAGCCGGTATATCACTTAATGCCTCCGGCTTTACCGTCGCAACCGATCCCGTCAAATCACTCTTTTTCACCGACCCGTACCCAATGACCACCACCTGATCAAGTAATTGAGTAGCATCACTAAGTACCGCATTTACCACCTTTTTTCCGGAAACCGATATTTCTATACTATTCATACCTACATAAGAAAACTCTAAAACCCCATTCACCGGCACATTAGCCAGAGAGTAATTCCCATCAAAATCACTGACCGTTCCTACAGCCGAACCTTTAATTTTAATAGTAGCTCCTATCAGAGGCTCACCTTGTACATCTTTAACCACTCCAGTCACAGTAATCTTGGAAGATGTTTGCTCTACCGCAGTCCATGCGGTAGAAAATACGGACAAAAAAAGGCATATCAACACAACTTTGCAGAGTGACATGCTACCAAGCCGTTTTTTCTGTTTATTCATCATAATATAAAATTTAAGCGTTGAATTCTTTACTGATAATTTGATAATACAAATATAGACTATAACCTTTCATTTTCATTCGCACTATTTACTCTATTATTATACTTTTTTGAACGATTTAATCTATGATTATCTATTTTTCGCATAGCAACCTCCCCAATGTACACATAAACAGTGTATACACATCACATTAAAAGACTAAAAGATAAAGGAGATTCAGTTAATTACACCTTGCAGTCGGTCAACAAGTAAGAGAGCAGTTCATTTACAGAGCAGGTAGCCACGCAAACATACTTATCCGCACTACCATAATACACAAAGAGCGTATCATCCACAATCACATTTCCCGTAGGGAATACACAACCGTTATAATACCCGTTTATCTCGAAGTCCTCTTCCGGTTCGAGAATTGATTCATGCGTTTTGGCTAGTATTTTCAGAGGGTTATCCAAGTCGAGCAATAGAGCCCCCACCCTATAATACCCTTTTCCGCCATGCTCCACACCATGATAGAGCATCAACCAACCCTTGTCCGTTTTCAAGGGAGGAGTACTTCCACCAATCTTTTCCTCCCAAGTATTTTCACGTCCTGTCAGAAGAAGATGGCTTTCCTTACCCTCCCAATCTAATAAATCATCCGAAAACTTTATCCAGATAGAAGGGTATTCTACACCAAATTTTTCGCCAATATACTGCTTGGGGCGATGTAACATAACAAATTGTCCGTTTACCTTCTCGGGAAAAAGAATCACGTCACGATCATCAAGCACCGGTGAAGTCAGACGTCCCAAACGGCGAAAATGGCAAAAATCTGTAGTAACAGCCAGCCCAGTATTACCTAAATTCTTAGCAATAGCTGCAGGAGCATACTTACCACATTCAGGAAGTAAAACTTCATCATGCCCAAACTTCCAATACTGCCCGGGTGGTACCGGCCGATAGGCATAAGTAATATAATACTCACCATCAAACTTCACAATACGAGGATCTTCCACACATCCGGAATCAGGCCCATCGACACTCGGAGAAAAAGCCGGCCGATCCGAGTGTCTTTCAAAATAAAACCCATCCCTGCTCGTAGCCAATCCTAAGCGGATAACATGTTCTTTATCGTTGCCTGCAGCACGATACAACATATAAAACATGCCGTTATCATAAAACACGCCAGGATTACAAGTTACCAAAGATTCCCAATCATTCCTTTCCGACGGAGAAAGAATCGGGTTTCCTTCAAATTTCTTTAATTTCATATATTCTATTTATTTTATTGGAAAATAATCCAAATCAATGCGCTTAACACAAGTAACACCCCTGCCCATACCTGATAGTTCTTATACCAGACTACTGTTTTCAAGGTTACATATTCTTCTTTCAGATCGCTAAGAGAAAAGGTGGTGTCAGTAAGCTTATCTTTACCCGGAGCCGCATAAAAGAAACTGCATACATAAATCACTATTATACTGAATATCAACAAGAAAGGAACCATCAACAAAAAGTGCAAATCACCAAAAACCGTATTTTTAAAGAAAAGTAAAAGAACCGCTACTACCAGACCGAGAATCAATCCCATAAAAGCTCCGCCACCATTCACTCTCTTATTAAAAATTCCAAGAAGGAAAGCCGCTACGATAGGAGGAGAAATATAAGAAAGCATTTCCTGATAATATTTTAGAAGAGATCCGAATTTACCAATTTGAGGTGCCCATAATGCAGCTAACAGAATAATCACACAAGAAGCGATTTTACCAACCAGTACCAGCTTTTTTGTATCAGCATGTTTATTAAACTTCGCATAAAAGTCCATCGTAAACAAAGTAGAAGTAGAATTCAAGATAGCACTAATCGTAGAAGTCAATGCAGACAACAGAGCAGCCAGCATAATACCCAGCAAACCCACAGGCATTAATTGCATCACCATATTAGGATATACCATATCGGGTTTATCCAAACCTGGAAATAAATCACGGGCAATCAATCCGGGAATAGCAATAATGAACAATGTGCTCATCGTGAGAAAACCGGTGAATATAACACCTCTCCGCCCTTCATCAATAGTCCTGGCACTCAAAACACGTTGTACTAAAGTCTGGTTATTAGCCCAAAAGTAAATACCCAATATGGGCATCCCCACGATCAACCCCAACCAAGGAGTGGCATTATCGGACAACGGGCGAATCAGCTTCACCAATATATCATCGTTTTCAAACAAATGATAGAAATAACTTCCTCCCTGCTGAAAACAGAAATAGGTAAGCAAAACCGAACCCAAAATCAAAACTACCGCCTGTATCAGTTCCGCGTTAATGGCAGAAGAAAGTCCTCCCGGAATTGTATATGAAGCTGCAATAATAGCAAAGACTATAATAATCATCTGAAGATCAGCTTCAGGTAATACCAGTTTGATAATTAATGCGGCTGCATAAAGCGCACCGGCAGCATCCAGAAAAATATTTCCGATAATACAAATAGCGGAAAAGTAGTAACGGGAACGCTTATCAAATCTCTTCTCCAAAAACTCCGGAATCGTAAAAACCTTCGACCTTATATATAAAGGTAGAAGGAAAACAGCAAAAAACACCATAACTACAATACCGGTCAGGTTATAATTGAAAACGGCAAGCCCCGTATCATAAGCATCACCCGATTGCCCGATAAGCGTAGTACTGGATATACTGGCGGCAAACAGGGACAACCCTACAACCCACCAGGGCATGGAACGTCCGGCAAGAAAATACGATTGGGCATCCGAACTCTTTCCGTTCTTTACACCCCACCATATAATAAATAGCAAATATACGACTACGATTACAATATCAATAGTTCCGATAGAAAATGATTCCATAGCATTCAATTAGTTATTAAGTATGATTCACTTTGCAAATGTAAGGCATATAATGATAGTTTTTTGATATTATATTGCTTAATAATTATACTTTTTTGAATAGCCTGTTTTTGTATTATTATTATTCGTACATTTGTATCAAGTTAAATACAGTTCTTATGAAAGACATTCAAAAGGAAATTACTCCCATTTCTTCTGATGATTTATTCATCGTTTTAAATCATCCCAATGCAAAATTTGATTATCCGGTACATTATCACTCCGACTATGAAATTAATCTTGTGATGAATACGTATGGAGAAAGAATTGTAGGCGATTCAGTCGAAAAGTTTGACAGTTTGGATTTGGTAATGACTGGCCCCAATCTTCCGCATGCCTGGAAAGGAGAGATTGTAGAAGGCAATCATGTGGTGACCATTCAATTCTCGGACAAATTGCTCAATTTTCCAATATTGGAGAAACGACTATTCAGCCCGATTAAACAACTGTTACTCGACTCACAGAAAGGAATTAGCTTTTCTGAAAACACCATGCTGGCAATGAAAGAGAAAATTCTCCAGCTTACCCGGATGCAAGGCTTCCACACCGTTTTAGAGTTTCTCTCTATCTTGTATGATCTCTCCACTGCCGACAGACATATTTTAGTCAGTAATCTCTATGACACAAAAGACACGATACGTACCTCAAAAAGTAGACGCATTGCAAAAGTCTGCGACTATATAGAGAAGAATTTTGAAGAACCTATCAAACTGGGAGATGTAGCAGCTCTGGTAAATATGTCAGAATCCGCTTTCAGCCATTTCTTCAGAAAGAAAACAAATTGCACCTTTATTGACTATATCAACAACCTCCGTGTGGCCCGTGCTTGCCAAATGCTGACTGAAACATCACACACGGTAGCAGAAATCTGCTACTCGTGCGGATTTAATAATCTATCGAACTTTATTCGGATATTCAAAAAGAAGAAAGGAAACACACCTAGCGAATACCGTACAATCCTGCAACAGATGTTGATTAAATATTAAGTGCATTTATTTAATATCCATCGACCAACGATTTGATTTTTAGCTGTCGGGAAAAGTCCGTATATGAAATATCGGTACGAACTTTCACTATCTTATCTTTTCCCGGCATCAAATCGAAATAATTATCTTCAAAGAAATTATCAATTCCATCAAGAGACAAGTATACAGCTCTTGCAAAACGGTCTGCTTTTAAAGTCAATTCATATCCGTCAGGCAGTGACTTTAATTGATATGATATATTCACTTGCGGATATAACATCTCCTTTTGCTTCGTCAAGAAATAATTATTTGTGTAAATCGTTCCTTGTTGATCGGTAAGGGTTGCGGAGATAACAAGCTGATTTTCCGGTTGTGATTTTATAAATGAATTCAATCTGTGGGACATAACGACTTTACTTTCATTAGCAGGAATAGTTACCGATCTTCTGATTGAATTAACAAGCTTTCCTTCCATGTCACAGACTTCCAGTTCCAGTATAGCGCTCGTTTTCCTTAATCTATCAGATACAATATATACATCAAGCCTGTCATTATTAACTATGGGAGATACAAGCACGTCCCGAAAAGCTGCCTTGGCAAAATAATGTTGCGCTTTCCAACGTCCGTAGTAATCACGGCTCGACCACGAAGCAACCGGCCAGCAATCATTATGTTGCCAAAATAATGTCCCCATACAGTAAGGCATATCCCTGCGATGTGCTTCAATAGCCGTCTTAATAGCATCCCCTTGCAGTACAAGGTTCATATACAGAAATGATTCGAAATCTTTAGGTTTGCGATATTCGTTCAGCAAATAGTCTTCAATCAGTTTGTTCGCGAACTCACCTCCCCGTTGATGAGACATCATTACCTCGGAAGTTATTTCCCAGTCTTCAGGGTGCGGAGCATACATTTTGACCGACTCAAATTCGGGAAAAGATTGAAAACCATATTCACTAAAGAAACGACTACGCACCTTATTATATTCGGAGATCGGCTTTTTTGCATGCCATACAGCCCAATAATGCGTATCCCCTTTATTATTCTCGGAAACTCCGTCATAACGACTGAAGGGCGATGAAGGCCAATAAAATGTTTCAGGGCTGTTGTCAGTCACCACTTCCGGTAGCATTTTATGAAACAGATCTTCATACTGCTGCCAGATAATCCGAGCATACTCCGGATTCTGCTTCACATAGTTTTCTTTCCAATTCCAACCAAACCAAGCTTCCAGACATTCATTATTACCACACCATAAAGCAAGAGAAGGGTGATTGCGCAAACGGCGAACATTATCAATTGCTTCCTGACGAATATTTTCCAGCAATTCACCTTCGGAGGGATATACGCTGCAGGCAAACATAAAATCCTGCCACACAAGAATACCATATTTATCGCATAATTCGTAGAAATAATCATCTTCATAAGTCCCTCCACCCCACACACGCAAAGTATTCATATTAGCATTGACAGCATCCAGGATCGTTTTCTCATACAGTTCCTTCGTCACACGAGGCAGAAAATTATCACAAGGGATATAATTAGCCCCTTTGGAAAATACAGGTATTCCATTAAGTTGAAAATAGAATGATCTTCCCTCTTTATCCTCCTTACGTATAACTTTTAATGAACGTATTCCTGTAGAAGTTATAAGACAATCCTTATTTTGCTCGTTTGTTTTTACTTCGGTCCGGAATTCATATAGATTGGCTTTTCCGAGTCCATTGCTCCACCACAAATTAGGATTCTTTATAAAGAAGTTTACAGCAATCTTATTCAATCCTTTTGTCAGGCAGGTAGTAGTAGCACCATAAATCTTTCCAGTCTTATTGTCTCTGACCGTAACTTCAGCCTTCTCAATATCTTTATCGGCTAGTATTTCTACAATATTACTAATGTCGGCTTGTTTATAAGAAACCTCTTTTTGCCGGATAAACACATTTTCTATCCGAAAATCATCCCATGCTTCTAATAAAACAGGTCTCCAGATGCCAGAAGTTACCAGGCGAGGTCCCCAGTCCCAACCATAATGATAGCCTGCCTTACGGGCAAAAACACTAACCTTTCTATTGAATACTCCTCCATTCTCCGACTGGTCGTTGATTGCCTCATAGTGAAAAGGCAGCGCATCCCATTTAGACATATCCCGTTTAATAGGAGAATGGAAATATATCCTTAATTTATTATCCTTTGCTTTCAGTTTATCTTTTACGGGAAGTTTCCATTCACGAAACATATTGTCTGCCTCCAATATCTTTTCTCCATTCAAATAGACATCTGCATAAGTATCAAGCCCTTTAAAATAAAGCCGTATATTGTTTTTATCCATCAATTCGGGTGCTACATCGAAGGTTGTTTCATAAATCCAGTCTTCCTTATCAACCCACTGTACACCTCTTTCATTTAAGCGATAAAAAGGATCTTCAATGATTTTATTATCAATCAAGTCAGTGTGTACTACTCCCGGGACTGTAGCAGGATACCAGTTAGAAAGACGAGCTTGTTTAAACCTCCATCCCGAATGGAGTTCTTTCTGAAGTGTATTAGCAGATATGTTACCATTCAGGGTGGAAAATGTAGTGACCATAGCTAGTGTAACTATCTTTAAATAAATTATCCTTGTTGATTTTCTCATAACAACTTTATTGTGTATTAGATTTCCATTTAAAATAACGTTGCAAACATAGGCAATTGTCAATCAATATTTTAATACTATATTACTTAATCATTATACTTTCTTGAAAAGGGGAATAGGAATTTATCTTATTTAAATAGACAACTGCTTATCGACTTGATAATATATACTTTCAATGTTCTATTTTTAATATTATACAAGGAAATGGCCAATTAAAAAATAACGAGCCAGAAAATAAACTGCATAAATAAATGCATGAGCATACAAAAGAATGCCTAATATTGCATAAAAGCAAACAGGATATGCATCTTTCTCTATTCAGAAACCGCTCATTGCTTTAAAACCAACGAAGTGTTCCTCGGTGTGCATCGACTTGTTCCTCACCGAGGAAGCTATCGTTCCCCGGTGAAGAAGATAAAAATGGACTATTAAGAAACATTTTTTCTCTAGTTTACCATAATATATCGGAAAGGAAAAAACAATAAAATGATTAGTTATTCGGGCATCTGTTTTCCAAATAACAAAAATAATCAAAAATCTATCGCAGCTTGATTGGCATATTTTCGAAACAGCAGAAAGGGAGAATCGTGTAATTACAAATGCAGGACATTTTCCTGCTTTTCTTTACCAAACTGCAATTCACGTCCTTCTTCCAATGATTAAATATTCCTTTTTTAAGAATCATCGTTTTTAAAGAAGGTTATTGATTCCTTCAGAAGGCTCTTTCAACTTTTATCCTTCAATAGTTCTTTTGTCTTATCCGCCAAAAACAGGGGGATATTAATCAAATTACCATCTTGTTTCAAATTCAGCATTGAATAGCGAATCAGGTAAGCGGGTTGGAAAAGCTTCTCATAATGAATCACACTTTTGATATCAGAAATGTGATAACTTACACATTTCTGATATGAGTTTCGTGCGAATCTACACATTATCCATATAAAACGAAAGAAAAACTCTGAATATTAGCTTGCCAACAGCTCTCTGTTTATTTAAAAGTAATCATCAGCTGTTCATCAACACCTTTATCAGGTATTCTCACACTACAGACACCTGCTTCCTTATCCCAACTCCACGCTACAGTTTCAGTGTCATTCTCCAGATTTTCTTCCAAACGTTCCGGTTTAGTTTTCTTTATCTTCTTTCCTTTGACAGTTACCTCTTTCGGGGCTTTCGCAGAATAAATACGGAACAACAGATTTCTCGGACCGGGAACAGTATATCCTTTTCCTTCACAGGCAGAGACAGTCAGTTCATATCCATTTGCCAGAGTGCTGCAAATAATCGGTGTTTTGACAAATTCATGACGCTGGTACCCTAAGTTTTCCCCTTCATCTTCGTAAAGAGTAAAGGCAGCCTGTGCACCTTCCTGTGCGGGGAAGATTTCAAAAGTAAGTGGATATACCGGTTTCTCATGGGTGTAGTTCATCACCGGCATGGTGGGGATGATGGAACCTTGCTTCACAAACATGGGAACAGAGGACAAGGGAGCATCAACAGTAGTCCATTGCTCTCCGGTGTAAACCATCTGCTTGTTGTTGTAGTCTATCCATGTACCTTCAGGAAGATACACGTTCTTTGTGCGGGCACCTTTCTTCACCACGGGAGCTACCAGTAATTCACGACCGAACATGAATTGGGCATCCGTAGAAAAAGTTTCCATATCCATTGGATATTCGAGAAACAGAGGCCGCATGATAGGCAATCCTGTATCATACGCTTCGCGGGCGTAAGTGTAGATATACGGCAACAAACGATATTTCAGTTCAATAGCCGCTTTCGCGTTCTTTTCCGCTTCCGGTCCGAAAAGCCACGGTTCCACCGGATTATCTCCCTCGTGGTGAATACGGCTCAAAGGATTGAAGGCACCAAATTGAATCCAACGGGTATAGAGTTCCGCCATAGCCGGATAATCCTCAATATCCCCACAGTAACCGGTGATATCACAGGAAGAAAACGGGATTAATCCCAAACCTGCGGAAAGCATTACAGGAATCTGATTGGCTAACTGTCCCCAGCCTTGCAACACATCATCTCCGTTTCCGCTATCACCCGTCCAGCCGAACGTATAACGTTGCAATCCGGCATAAGCAGCACGAGTCATTTGAAAAACACGACGGTCCGGATTCCTCTTTTCAAATTGCTCTTTTACCACTTTGTCCCAAGTCAGGCCATAGACGTTATGGATTTCATCGTGCATACCGAGATGGTGCTTCATCACCAGGCGTTCCGTCTGCTCCTCGTTACTCCAGGCAGGTTCACCCATGTCTGTCCAGAAGCCGGAGACACCATCGTCAATAGGTTTCTGCTGATAAGTTCCCCACCAGTCGGCTACGGCAGGCAGAGTGAAGTCCACCACTCCGCAGTTTCCACCCCACGGCCAGGGCATATCGTAGCTTTTGCCGTTCGTATTGTCCTTTACAAAATAGCCCAGGCGGTCTGCTTCTTCCCATTGTTTTTTGTTGGCTTGCGCAATTACCGGGTCTTGAGATACAACTACCTTAAAACCCATCTCTTTCAAATCCGAAAGCATCTTCCTAGGGTTTTCATAGTTTCCTTTGCGCCACTCGAAATCCTGCAAGTATTCTGTCCAGCCGATATCCTGATAGATAATATCACAAGGGATTCCCCGTTTCCGGTAGCCTTTGGCTATTTCACGACTTAGCTTTTCACTTGTCAACAGACCGCGGCATTGAGCAAAACCCAACGCCCATTTCGGCGGCATGATAGGTTTTCCGGTCAGTCCGACGTATTGGCTAATGATTTCTTTATAGTCTTTACCGAAGATAAAGTAATATACCATTTCCCCGTTCGGCGCTTCAAAGCTGTAATAATCACGGCTTTCCGTTCCGAATTTGAATTCCGTCTTATAGGTGTTATCAAGGAAAATACCATACCGGTAATTGCTCATAAAGAAAGGAATACTCTTGTAAAGAGGATCTTCTACCACGCTATAACAAGGTTTGTCACTATTCCACATCTTATAAGACTCGCCACGACGGTCCATCTTTCCCGCTTTCTCACCAAGTCCGAAGAAGTGCTCGTCACGACGAAGCACTTTGTATTCCACCTTCTTCGTTCCTTCACTGACATGGCCTTTATCGGCATAATCACTAAACAGGAGTTTCTGATATTTATCGAATATCTGAAGACTCATCGGAGATTTATTCACCCGGATACGCAACTTCGGAGTAAATATCTCGTAACAGGCCGCCTGTTCATCCACATGAATAGTTCCTACCTCTTCCAGTTCTTCATTAATCACTGCAAACGAAGCACTTCTTCGTTGCAATTGCCCGTCGGGTGAGAACCAGATTTTCACGACGGAAGAGCTGCAAAGTTGCAATTGTAAGGCGGCACTGTCCGCCAGGTGAAAAGTCACCTGACGTCCCTGCTGTGTAAAAGAAGTGCATGTACGTGTCGTATTTTCCGCCCAAACCCATGTTGGAAATATCAGGCACAACACCCATACCCATAATCTATATCTAATCATCATACCTATCATTTTAGTTATTCTGTAGCAGCCGCTTTATTCAGCCACAATCATCGTCCAATATTTCAGGGAAGGCAATGTAAATGAGACAACCCCGTTCTCCTGTGTAAAGGCCAACTCCTGCAAAGCTCCTCCGTGTGCATCCGGCGACGCTACCCACAGCTTATTCACCTTTGCCGACAGATTCATTTGCAAAGCCGCTTTTGTAATCAGAGCCGGTTCCGGCATCGTGCCGTCCACATCTCTCCAACTAAGGCTGTTCGCTTGCGAGAAATTAAGAAGATGTATCACTTGCTTGCCACCTACCTGCTTGGCATAAGTAGTAACCGATCCCTGTTGAGGAGGCCAACTATTCAATCTCATTTCGCCATTGGTACAATTCATGGAAACACTATTCTCCGTACCACCGTCACGAAGCAGATTCTGATAAGAAGTCAGGAAATCATAATAACGAACCATCGCTGTTTTCAATTCTTCGCTCATTGTCAGGTTCTCATTCGGAAAGTACTCTTTGCACAACATGTGATCGCCTCCCAACTCCAGGTGCGAACCACCCAAAGCAAACATAACAGCATCTGTCAATAAGATACCCGGCGTATTAAATTCTCCCCGGTTATCCGCTTTATTATAATTCATATAAGCTGCAAAAACCGTATTCAACTGATAATTACCATAGACTCCATTTTCATAAAGAATGGCTTTCAGATTGGTAAAATCAGCCTCATCCGCCCACACTTCATTATAGAAGAAATCAACTTTACCTGTCTCCCCTATCTGACGGGCACCGTAACGGCTGACCGCATTCATCACCAAACTCTTGTCCGGATGAGCCTGCTTCGTCGCTTCAATAAAAGAAGCATATCCCTCACGCAGATTGACCGGAATACCGTTGTAATTGTAAAGCGTGCTGCGTCGTCCCAACTGGTCTATCTGATAGCCGTCGAAGGCAAAGTTCGCGTATACATCATCATTCCTTTCGTTCAAATATTTCTGCCATTCCTTATTAGAAGGGTCGACCAGATAAATATTACTTTTCCATCCGCCCGGCAAATCATGACTGTCTTTAGTAGTATGAGAAGCATCCTTAAACAAATACCATTCCTCCTTCACCCCGTCCGTAGCAGCATCCTTCAACGCCCCGAAACAAAGATTGTAAAACATAGACTTCATACCGAAACGATGCTGCGCTTCAATATAATTTTTCACCGAACTTGTATAAACCTCCCGGTTAGCGATGTCCATATATACTTCGTCCAACTGTGTGCGTGTACCGCCCAACGGCCAGTGATGTTTATTATGCCAGTCCTGAAACTGTACCCAATTGATGTGATGACGATTCAGATACGCCATCTCTTCCTGTGTCTTTTCGGCCGTCTTCTCCTGACTGAAATCAGCGACAAAACCATAACGCGGAAAACGTGACGGATCACTGGATACATCTACCGCAATCGTACCGACAATCACATCCGTACCATTCTCCTGACGGTACAGTTCCGCCATATATCCTTTGAAATCAGTAGTAGGCGGTTGCCATATCCAGCTCGTACCATTTACCGACTCTTCTCCGACAACCTCCCCTAAAAGACGATAGCGAACTTTAGTTCCGGCAGGCAACGCATCTTCTGCTGTAAATACCACTTTCTCCCCCGGTTTATAGAAAGCCTTATCCGTAGACAGGTCCACACTTAAATCCGATGTTACCGGAGTCACTTCGGTAACACTGCCCGAAGCTCCTCCATTCTCCTGATTCGACCCATGATCGTCACTGCAAGCCATACACAGAAAAGCAGCCACCCAATATATTATTTTCTTCATCTTGAATTCTTGTTTTATTGTTTCACAATCGAAATCGTCTCTTTCAACTGGTCAATCGTAATCCGATAAGAACCGGCTTCCTGAATATTCCACTTATTATCCAAACTACCCAAATCTGCATCCGGATACATACTGCTCAACTCCGCATCCGACTTAGCAACAAACAATGCCGTTTCTACTTCTCCCGTCGGAGCCTTGTTGCTCTTATCCGCCATAAACCAATCCCCGTTCCAGTCTGACTGTTTATCGCAGGATATCTTCATCTCACCTGTTTTCAGTGTGCCGCTCCAGGTAAAGATGTAAGGACTGTCGGCACTCTTCGTCATCGGAGTAGCATTGCCTAAATCCCATCCGTTTGGAGTTGCCTCACCCACCAGATACAGCCCTTCGTAAGGAGTGAACGGACGCATCAGCATCTTTTCTTTTCCTTTGCCTGTATAGAACCATACTTTATAAGGTTTGCCACATTCGGCTTCCTTCATCTGCCATTTATTATCGTCACCTCCAAGCACTACTGATGTCGAAGTGTACGGAGCATTAGCCACAGTAGGATGGAAGAAAGCATCCGCCTGACCGAAATCTGTCACAGAAGCGAATTTAAATTCTCCGTCCGCCTTCCAGGGAATCACGGCTCCATAATGGAACAGGTTCATCTGAACAGCATCTTTAGACAGTGCTTCAAATCCCCAACCATTGTTACCCGTAAACGAACCGACAATGAAAAATTCTTCATATCTCCAGCCAATATCTTCTGTTTCGGTAAGTGTCAACGTCAAGTCGAGCAGGTTTGCTTTTACGATATAAGTTGCTTCTTTACTGATTGTGAACTGTTCGTCCGGTTGGTCACCCGATGTACGATAGGTCAGTTTGAGTCCTTCTTCGGCAGTAGCATCACGGTTGTACGACGGCAGGAATTCTCCTAAGGTCGTTATAAACTTAAACGATCCGGTATTCAGCTTTCCTGTCCATGTAAATTGTCCGTTATCCGTGCGCTCCATTGCCGTTGCGTTATCGGCACTCCATCCGCTCGGAGCAGCATCACCAATCAGGTAAAGCGTGGTAGTAACCGGCTGGTAGGTAGTCACTGTAAAGGCAGTCATCGCAATCTGCTTCTGATCTTCCATTCCGGCAACAACCGCTGTGATACGTGCTTCCAGCTCTGCCTTCACGTCATAACCGATACCGAACTGCGTATGCAGAAATTGGTTAAGTTCTTCCACTTTCTTAGTCCATTGATACGTTCCCGTACCCAAATCCACCGAATAAGCATTCGCAAAGTCCGTTCCGGCTTTCGCCAGTTCAAGCGTATAAGAGATACGGTTACCGCTTCCATAATTCGTTCCGGTAGTCCATGAAAGCGCCAGCGCCTCCTGACTATGGTTCTTTTCGTTCAACACCAACTCCTGCTGATTCACCGAAAGGGTGAGGGTATCATGTCCTTTATCTGTCTCCATATAATCCTCGGTACAAGCAACCATCGTTCCACCGATGAAAAGAGAGCATAACAACTGATATATATATTTCTTCATCATATTATTTGTCTAAATGAATGATTATAAAACGGATTATTAATAACCGGGATTTTGAGTCATCAGGTGATTGGAGTCCATCTCCGTCTGCGGAATAGGCAACAGGAGACGTTCTTTGGTCACATTATTCTTACCGATAGATTTCAGGAATGTCAATGCATAATTTCCATTATCAACCCGGATCATATCGAACCAGCGATGTCCCTCAAAAGCAAGTTCCATCCGACGTTCATGAATAATCTTTTCTCTCATTTCGGTCTGCGTCAGAGTGGTCGGCAGCTCTGTCAGTCCGGCACGCTTACGAACGATATTCAATGGTTCGGCAGCCTGATCCGGATGTCCCTGTTCATTCAAGGCTTCCGCTTTCTTCAGTAAGACATCCGCATAACGGTATACTACAAAGTTGTTGGGGTTGGTATTATACTCCGGAGAGACGGTTTTCGATACAAGGAACTTACGTACGTTATAACCCGTATTCGACCAGGAACGTCTGTATTCCATACCGTCAAAAGCAGGACAACCCTGATACAACACAGTGATGTCTTTCCGCAAATCACCGTCCTCGTATTGCTTGACAAACTCTTCCGTAGGCAAGTTCCATCCATAAGCACCGGCTACCATACCCGAATTACGAGGCCCCATGAAGGTAGACAGCCAGGATGCTTGATTATCGCCGCCCCAGAAGTCATATTCCGTACTACCGGAGTATTGCACTTCGAAGAGAGATTCCGCACCATTATTGATCGTCGCATTAAAGTTATCGGCATAATTGCATTGAGTCAGATCATATCCCATTGCAGCAATGTTATTGCACAAGGTCACTACTTCATTATAATAGTCGCGATGGTTGGGAGCCAGTGTCAGGTAAATATCCGCCAGCATCGCCATTGCAGCCTCTTTGCAGGCACGTCCCCTGTCAGCATCTCCATAACTGCTTTTCGGAGGAAGCATATTCACTGCATTTTTGCAGTCGGAAAGAATTTGAGCATATACCTCATCTACCGTATTACGGGCAATATCCGCAGATTCTCCCGGTTCAAACGGCTCCAAGCGCAAAGGCACCCCTCCGTACAAACGAACCAGAATATAATAATAATGTGCACGCAGGAAATAAGCCTCACCCATGCAACGGGTCTTTATCTCATTGGAGATAGATGCTGAAGGCAAATTGGAAAGCACGATGTTGCAACGTCCGATCCCTACCCATGGAGAACGCCATACATACAAGGCAAAGCCGTTATCGCTCTGGGCAATGAAATTGGAAGCCTGAACAGTCTCCAAACCGTCAGTACCTCCTCCGGCTCCTACTTCACTGTTGCCTGCGATGATGTCGAGGCTCCAAATACGTTGGTTGTACATATTCGACGATTGCAAGGTCTTATAGCAGGCAGTAGTCAGTGCCACAGCAATCTCGTTCGTCACTTCCGACTCGGGATCGACGCCATATTTGGGATATTTATCCAAGAAATCATTGCACGATGTCAATGCCAGCACGGCAGACATAAATACCAAAGTTATTATCTTTTTCATATTCTTTCTCCTGATTTAAAAGTTAAAGTTCAAGCCCATACTGAAGGTACGTGAAATCGGGTAACGGCTGCTGTCGATGCCATTAATATCCACTTCCGGGTCGAAGCCGGAATATCCGGTGATAGTTGCCACATTCTCGCAAGAGAAAGAGATGCGGGCATTTTCCAGTTGAATCTTTTGCATCCACTTTTTAGGCAGTGTATACGAAAGCGTGATGTTCTTCAGACGGAGATAGGAACCGTTTTCCACAAACCTGTCGGATACACGGCAGTTCTGGTTCGGGTCCCCCCAAATGGCGCGGGGCATAGAGTTGCTGGTTCCTTCACCCGTCCAGCGGTTCAATACGGCTGTGGTTTGGTTGTAAGCGGCTGCCATTCCTTCGTTGTCAACATTGTTGGCGTTATAAATCTTGTTTCCCGATACGCCTTGCAGGAAAACGGAGAGTTCCCATCCCTTATAAGAGAAATTATTGCTTAAAGAGAAGAACCAGTTCGGATTCGGGTTACCGATAACGGTACGGTCTTCATCGTTGATGACTCCATCGTTATTCAAATCCCTGAAACGGATATCCCCCGGAGCTGCTCCCGGTTGGGTGGCGTGGCGGTTTACTTCCTCCCAGTTTTGGAAAAGTCCGTCGGTCACGTATCCGTAGAATACATTGATCGGATAACCGGCTCTAAGCATAGTCACGTATGAGTTACCCATCTGATTGATAAACATCGGAGTTTCGCTGTTCAGGTCCAGAATTTCATTCTTGTTATAGGTAGCCGTTAAAGCAGATTCCCAAGAGAAAAGACCTTTCAGGTTGATGGTGCGCAGGGTCATTTCCACTCCTTTGTTGCGCATCTTGCCGGCATTGGTAAAGGTTTCAGTAGTATCTTCAAAACCGGAGGTGATAGGGATGGAAGCTTTCACCAACATGTCTGCCGTCTTTTTGATGTAGGCATCCAGCGAAAGGTTGACACGTGAATTGAACAGGCTCATATCCACACCGAAGTTGGTTTGGCGTACCTCTTCCCAATGAATATTCGGATTGGAAAGGGTGGTAGATACCAAAGCGGTGGAGTTGTTGTTGCCGAAAGGATAGACTCCTGTATTATAGGAAGCCACAAAGCCGTAGTTACCGATTTCCTGATTACCGGTCACACCGTATCCGATACGCAGTTTGAGGTCATTCACCGGAGAATTGTCTTTCGGAAACCATTCTTCCTGCGAAATACGCCATGCCAGAGAAACGGAAGGGAATGTTCCCCAACGGTTGTTCTTACCGAAGCGGGAGGAGCCGTCACGGCGCACAGTGGCTGTAAGCAGGTATTTATCTTCGTAAGAATAGTTGAGACGTGCCATCAGAGAAAGCAGTGCCCAGTCGCTCTGGCTGCCACCGATACTGTACATCTTCTCGCCGTTGTCCATTTCATGGATATTATCAAACATGAAGATATTCTTTTGAGCATTCAGGTAATCATAGTTGTTCCACTGGGCGGAAGAACCTGCCATCACACCTACACGATGTTTTTGGGCGAAAGTATGGTCGAATACAAAATAATTATCCCACAGGTAGGTAAATGATTTGTTGTCACTCTTATAGCGGGAAGATTCTTCTACCGGATTCGGTTTCCAGTCGTAAGCCGGAGTAAAGTTGTCGACAAACCAGAATTTGGCATCATAACCAAAGGTACTTTTCAACTTCAACCATTTGGTAAAGGCAATCTCTCCGGTGATGTTTGCCAGAAAGTTATATCCTTTTGTCTCGTTCGTCATCATATACAACGTACCGATCGGATTGCGGACACTTCCATACCATTGCGCTTCCTGTCCGGGACCGCTCCAGCTACCGTCTTCATTCTTCACTGGCTGGGTGGGGAGTGCTTTCATCGCATCTCCGATGCTATAGCTTCCTCCTTCTTTCACGTCCGTACTGAATGTCAGGTTAGTAGTGAACTTCAACCATTTATTGACCTGGGCATCACTATTTGCCTGGAAATTGAAACGACGGTAATTAACGCTTTCCACGATACCGGACTGGTCAAGGAAACCGCCGGATACATAGTAATGTGCCTTTTCCGTACCACCGGAATAGCTAACCGAATAGCTTTGTTTCACTCCCGTACGTAGCATCTCATCCAGCCAGTTCGTTCCTGTTCCCAATAAAGAAGGATCTGCCCAATAAGGGTTTGTATTATCATCATTATTAGACAGCATATCATTGCTCAAGGCGGCATATTGCGCAGCATTCAGCATATCGGGCACTTTAGTAGCATTCTGGATAGCCCAGTTTGCGTTTACCGTTACTTTTCCGGCACCTTCGGCACCACGTTTGCTGGTAATCATCACCACACCGTTGGCACCACGGGAACCATAGATAGCTGTTGCCGAAGCATCCTTCAATACGTCTACCCGTTCCACATCAGCCATATTGAGGGAAGACAATCCCAAGTCGGTAGGAATTCCGTCAATGACAATCAGCGGGTTACTGTTATTGATCGTACCCAAACCGCGGATTTTAATAGTGACATTATCACCCGGCTTACCGGCATCGATAATCTGCACGCCGGATACTTTTCCCTGCATTGCCTGACCGATATTAGCTACCGGAGAGTCTTTGATGTCCTTCACTCCGACAGAAGATACGGCACCAGTCAAATCGCTCTTTTTCATTGTTCCGTAACCTACCACTACTACTTCGTCCAATACTTCCGTATCTTCCTGCAAGGTTACTTTCAACGAGTTTTTCCCGTTCACCGGAACTGTCTGCGTTTTATAGCCGACAAAAGAGATAGTCAGCGTGCTGTTAGCCGGAACGCTTAATGAGAAATTACCGTCTACATCGGTTATCGTACCATTCGTTGTACGTCCTTCCACCACACTGGCACCGATCACCGGTTCACCCGTGGCATCTACTACATGTCCTTTTATTGAAATCTGTTGTGCGAATGCACTAAGAGATAGGAACAAGCCCCACATTATTAATAAGAGGCGGCGTTCAAAGCCTTTCGACTTCATACTCTGTTTCATGTACATTAATTTAAAGTTAATATTAGGGTTACTTTTGTTTTCGTTCTCTGTGTCATTGCTGAAATGACCGTGAAACAAAAGTATCCACATTTCATACTGCTTCTTAAAGCAGATAGCAAAAATATAGTGATTTATACAGTATCTCACAGCATAAACCACTAAATATAAGAACGTTATAAAATAGAAGTCAGACTAAAAAAGTAGTGATTTTCTTATTCTTCCACCTTCCCTATTTGCATTACTTTAGTCTCAAATTCATCTCTTTCTCCCAAAGCTTTGTTACGGACACGGGTCCGGTAATTATAAATGGTAGTCACGGAATAACGGAGGAATTGCGCTATCTTGGTACTGTCCGTAATCCCCAGCCGGATAAGGGCAAAGATACGGAGTTCGGTGTTCAACAGTTCTCCCGGTTTGGGTTGCATGGGTTCTGTGAGCAGCGCATTAAATTCCTCCACAAAATTGGGGAAGAGTTGCAAGAAAGTCATGTCGAAGTTTGCATAAAACTCTTTCAGTTCTTCGTCAAGGAATTGAGAAGATTTAATGGCTTTATATAGTTCTTCCACTCTTCCAGCAGCGGCAATTTTATTTAGGGAACGACGGTATAAATCCATCTTGTCGAGATAAGTGGAGCATTGGTCCATATATCGGCCGATATATTCCTCCTTGATATAGTTGGCTTCCGAAAGCGTATGGTTCATCTCTTTCAGTTGCGAGTTGGAGTCATGAAGTTCTTCGTTCAGTTCTTGCAACAACGTATTAGTATCAACCACTTCGCGACGTGCGGCAGCAACCTTTTTCATCTGCTTGTAAACGAAGAAAATGGCAACCAACAAAAATACGGAAAGCAAACTGATACAAATCAATGATACTTTCATCTCCTGCTGCTGCCGTTTGGTTTTCAATTGGTAAGCCTGGTCAATGATAGGAAAGACTTGCGAGATTTCTAACGTACGAAGGCGGGCATTACAAAGAGTGGCATCCTCTAAGGAGCATTTCAGGTAATTGTAGGCACGGTCAATATCCCCTTCATCGTAGACAAGAGAAGCGAGTTTGCGCAAAGATACATATTCCTTTACTGCCGATTTCAGGTCGGCAATGGCCGAAAGGGCCAGGTAATGCTTTTGTCCTTGTTTGTCGCCTTTCAACCGGTAACCCTCGGAGAGAGTATAAGTAAGCATTGCTTTTGAATGGTCATCCAAAGAAGGTTTGTTGTAATATTCCATCAGCATACGGATGGCTTCATCGTATTGAGCATGTACGATGCACTTATCCGCCATCACCAATACGTGTCCCAAAGAGTCGGAAGCGTTGACCTGCAGAAGAGAGTCACGATACAGATCCGTCATTCGATAATACTCTTTCTTGACTTTCTCCGTAACGGCATAATCTCCCATCAATCCGTAAATAGTGCGATACAAATGATAATAATAACCATAGAGATAATCGGGCAACGTTTTCTTATCAATCTGCCCCAATAGTTCCAACGCTTCTTTATACATCCCGGTAGTTCCCATCACTTCCGCCATATTCATGGCAGCATCATCCAGGTAATCCAGTTTATCCATGCGATGCGCCAGTTCCTCTTTCCGTTGAGCATAGACAAAAGACGAATCCAGATTATAAGCCCGGTATTCATCGAAAAGACGTCCGCAAAAACCATATCGTTGTTCATCGGAAGTAGCCTCCGCCAACAATTTCTTCAGGTCAGCGATACGCGCCTCCTTTTCCGCTCCATAAGTCTGACGGTTTTTAATGATACCATCAATCTCACGAAGTAACGCATCGGTACTCTTATTATCTTTTGCATAAAGCAAACCGGAAAGGACGATTGTCACAAAAATCAGAATCACTTTTTTCATAGTGCCGTATGTATTATAGTTGCAAAGATAAAAGTCTTTCAGAAACTTCCGGCTTTCAGGAGAAAATTACTGCAGACGGAATGAACAATCTTGTATTAAAACAGGAAGCATTACAAATTTATTATGAACATAATTATTATATTTATAATAATTTTATCGTTGGAACAACCATCAATATACAGATAAATTCAAAAGTATGTATTCACAGCAAATTCAAACTGTTCTATAAATATTTTCTTAAATGGATATATATTATTTTGTTCATAGAAAACTAACATAGCTTTCTTATAGTCGATAGAATCAACTGAACGAAATGATAAAGGACAATAACCGTTGGCTATAAGTATTGCATTACTTGTTATACGCGCAGTACGTTTATTACCATCAGCAAATGGCTGAATGTAAGATAACAGAACTAAAGCTAGGAAAGCTTTATCAAAGATACTCTGCTTATTATTAATTAATTGACAAGTGTCTTCCATAGCTTCTCTTATTTGATATTCATTATCAAGTGGACGATAATTCGTACCCGTAATACCAACACGCCGAGAACGAATATGACGCTCAACTCCCAGTTCTTTAATAAGGATACTATGAATGTCTTCAATCTTTCTTATTGATAAATACTGAAGATAATCAGGATTATCTAAAATAAAATCAAGAGCTTCCTTGTGATTTAGTAGCATAATGGCTTCTTCTTTAGTTTTACCTTTTGCTTCTTCTTTTTCCAGCAAAAGTCTTTCCGTTTCAAGAAGATTATATGTGTTCCCTTCAATTTGAGAAGACTTCCAACTAAGATCCACACCTAACCTTTCCATTTCTTTCCGGTACTCTCCGTCTGTCATTTCTAATACATTTCTTCTAAACGTTTCTTGAAGAGCCGTTAAATGTTTCCGTTCGTCCATCGTGAAAGGGTCAACATTAGGCAATATATCAGGAATAAGGCTGAAATTGAAAGCTTGTTGAATTTCACGCTCATCAACTTCTTTCCGAAAGTATGATTCTAAGTCGAAATAACTTGTAACAAACGTTTGTGGTGTTAGTTTATAACATGTGGCAGGTCCTTGCCCTATGACTTCAATACTTCCAGCGGAAATCATGGCAGCTAATAAACGCTTGAATGTGGCGACACTTACTTTAGTATTCACTCCCTCCATTAATTCTGACCTAGAAGATAAAGGATGAAAACGAAGATATTGTTGAATTTCTTCTTCCATTGCTATTTAGTTGATTATATCGGCTCAAAAATACATAATATTATTAATATATCGGCTCAAAATGAGCCAATAATTACAGTGTATAGAACTCTTTTGAGCCGATATGAAAATCTTCAGCTACCTGTTAGTAGTCTCATATTGTTTCTGCATTGCTTTGATCTATTCTTCAGAATTCTTATTTATCACAGCAATTTTATCCTGTAATTCTTTATTCTGGATTTCAGATAATCTCATCTGTTCAGTATGGATCTTCTGACTGTCCTCTGTGGTGAAATAGTTCATTTATGTACGGGTTTGGCTCATTCTCTGTACGGTTTTGAATAAAATAATGGAGTATTCTGGAAACGTTGTGGTAAATCTGAAAAAGATGATTGAGTTTTTAAGATTCCCCGTTATCTTTTTATTATAAGATATGGGGCAAGGGTGAGGGGTGGTGAGGGTAGATTTATAACCTTTTATTTTATTATTTTCTATACTATCTCCTTTTTTATCCTCAAAAAAAAATACGAAAGTTATAAATCTACCCTCACCACCCCTCACCCTGGACCCATTCATTAGCGCACCGTTTAACTCGTTTCTATGCACTAATGAGGTAAATACAGTTTTTTGAAACGCTATCCAATAGAATGATTATATTTGCATTTTGATATAAGAAACAAATTACAAACTATTAATCAGTAAACCATGAGATTCAGCAACGTAAGATTATTAGTGAAAGACTTCGCCAAATGCTTCAAGTTCTACACCGAACAACTCGGATTAGAGCCATCCTGGGGAGATGAAAATAGCGGATATGCCAATTTTAAAGTAGCTGACGGGATAGAAGGCTTCACCCTTTTTGTATCCGACTGGATGGCACCTGCGGTAGGCAATGCAGATAAGCAACAGCCCGTTGCGATGCGTGAGAAATTAATGGTTTCATTCAGTGTAGATAACCTCGACGAAACTTTTGCCGATCTAAAAGCAAAAGGCGTGACGTTTATCACCGAACCTACGGATATGCCCGATTGGGGGATGCGTACCCTATACCTGCGCGATCCCGAAGAAAACCTGATAGAACTCTTTACCCCTCTAGCACCGGAGCAATGTAGCCAGGAGCTCCTCGAAGAAGATAAGAAATTTCAATAAGAAAGTTTGTTATAAAGAAATGTGCCCATACGAGTGAGCCGGAAAAATGATAGTTAATGAGCCCTATAGTGACATCGCTATGGGGCTCATACATTAACTTGATATTGCAGATATTCACTTGCCTTTCAACTTTATAGCAAGAAACTCACAAAGTAGAATATGAATCTGATTAATAAGCCCTCAACCCATAATCGAATCTCATCTTCTTGCTATCTTTCACTTCGATTTTCAACAGATTACTTCCTTTCCGCAAGTAACGGCTGTAATCGCTGATATTGTATTGATTATATTGCCTGGTCTGCTTTGCCTCCTGCACAAAGACTTCTACTCCATTCAGCCAAACTTTGGCTTCTCCGGCAACATTCAGCCATAAAGACAGATGATTGAAATCCTTATCCACCTTAAAAGTAGCTTCTGATACTATTGTGGAACGAGGAGGACATTCGAAAGGCAAAGAAGTCATTTTCAGTTCCTGACCGTTCATACCGACAAGGCGGGTATTCTTGCTTCCGTTCTGACCGTCCGCAATCAAAGTAACCGCTTTCGCAGGGGTGATTTCATATAAACGGTTGTGCATCAGGTGCAACAAGCCTTCCGGTATTTTAGTCACTTTCCGGTCATAAGTAATCAAGCCGTTCACTTCCCCCTCCACATCGGTAGTTTGTGTATAGACTGCCGCACTCAATCCTTGGGCAATCAGCGTTTCCAAATCATATAACAGGCGGCCGTAACTATCAATTAGAGCCATTGCTCCGTCTATATTCTTATATCCCCAGTTCCTCATATTCGGATTCCAGATATGCTCTTTGATCGCCCAGCCATAGCCGCCAAATTCTCCCAGTACGGAAATGCGGTTACCGTTGTTCTCCGGCAGAATCATGGAAGTGACAGGATAATTATGTACGTCGTACATGTCGCCTACGCCTCTGTCCGTCCAGCCGGTCACTCCGTTTATCAGGCGTGTATCGTCGTATTTTATCACTTTATTTACGATTTCCACCGTGTTGTGCTGTCCCCATCCTTCATTGAAAACCACCCAGGTAGTAATACAGGGATAGAAACGGAGACGGTCGATCATCTCGAACATTTCTTTTTGCCATTGGCGGGTGTGTTCTTCGGGGGCGTTCCAATCAGTAGTAGCCAACGGATTGACGTGTTCCTCCTTCTTCCTTGACGTAGCAAAACCGGAAACCATGTCTTGCCACATCATCAATCCCAGGGAATCGGCGTAATAATAATATTGCTCCGGTTCTACTTTGATATGTTTACGGATCATATTGAATCCCATCTTTTTCAATTGCACCATGTCCCACAACATCGCTTCCTCGGAAGGAGGAGTCAACAATCCGTCGGGCCACCAGCCTTGATCCAATGGACCGTATTGGAAGATGGGTTGGTTATTCAGGCAAATACGGTTGTATCCGCACTCATCTTTACGGGCATCTACTTTTCTCAAGGCAAAGTAACTCTTTACCCGGTCTAAAACACGTCCTCCATTGGATAAGACAATATTCAAATGATACAGTTTCGGAGATTCGGGAGACCATAAGACAGCGTTCGGAACGTCTATCTCCATCGCATTAGTCAACTTCTGTTCCACCGTCTTGATTACTTTGCCATCATCCAACACTTCTATTTTCACTTCTTCATTGCCTTTGGCTCCGATTATATCGAAAGCCAGCTTCACGGATTTTCTCTCAATATCAGTGGAAGGAAGTACCTGACGAATATAGGTTTTATTCACCGCTTCCAGCCACACAGTTTGCCAAATGCCCGATACAGGCGTGTACCAAATACCTTCCTGATTAAGTTGTTGTTTCCCTCGGGAAATAGATTCCGTGTCCGTTGGGTCGGTGACGGCTACTTCAACGCTTTGAGGACCACTCTTCTTCAGATATTTAGTAATATCGAACGAGAATGGGTTGTTTCCTCCTTTATGCGTACCGACCAACCGGTTATTCACCCATACTTGACATTCATAATCCACTGCTCCGAAATGCAGGATAGCAGATTTATTCTTCCAGGAAGAATCTAAAGTGAACTCACGTTGATACCATAATTTATCCGTAGGAAGAAATGTTTTCTGCACTCCGGACAGAGATGATTCAATCGCAAACGGGACCAGGATTTCCCCTTCAAAGGAAACATTCTTCCGGAGCGTGTTCTGATTCGTTACGGCATACTTCCACAATCCGTTCAGATTGATCCATTCTGCCCGTTGCAACTGTGGTCTGGGATAACTTTGCCACACATTTTCCGGCGTCACCTGTTCAGCCCATACTGTTTTAATTTTATCTCCTTTAGGCTCCCATGCATGGGTAAACACCTGCGACATGGCTCCTAAAGCCAGAGTTAGTAAGATTCTCTTATCCATAAGCATTAGCGGGTTTTATATTCTTTAAAATCTTTCCGTCGATTCTTATTGTAGGTATTCCACATTTTCTGGAAATACAAGACATCACTCTTGTCCGCCCATTCGAAATAGGCTGTTTCCAATTCTTTTGCCATTTCAGGATATTTACCGATCAGGTTGTGCTGTTCGGTACGGTCTTCCTTGATGTTGTACAATTCCCATTCATCTCCTTTGAAGTTGGCGGAAACCAGCTTCCAGTCACCTTTACGCACCATGCGATTGCCTTCATGTTCCGCATAGATGTATCTTTCAGGCATCTTCTTTCCTTTCACAATCGGAAGAATAGACTGACCTGCCGTAGGCAGAATCGCTCTTCCCTGATATTCTTTCGGATAAGTGGCTCCTGCCAGTTCCACACAGGTAGACATGATATCGGAGAATTGCGCAGGCTGATGATTCAGTCCGCCTTTGTTCTTCACATGATTACCCCAAGAAATGATACACGGAGTAGAAATACCTCCTTCGTGTGCATAATGTTTATACAGCGTGAACGGCGTGCAGCAGACATTTGCCCAGCCTGTACCGTAATGATGATAGGTTCCGGGCAAACCCATTTGGTCGAGTTCTTCTCCGGTATGGGTATGGTATTCGACTCCGGTCTGTTTGTCGAAACCGAATTCGTGCCATTCGGCACAAGCTCCGTTATCGGACATAAACATGATAAACGTATTGTCCAACTCACCGTTCTTTTTCAATTCATCCACTACCCGGCCGATGTTTGCGTCCATCACATCTACCATAGCAGCAAAAATAGACATACGGCGTGCGAGGTCGGTCTGCTGATCTTTCGTCAATGAGTCCCATGCCAGTAGCGGATGCGTTTCATCTTCAAACAGACTTTCGGGAACTACACCACGTGGACTAAGTGCCGGTTTGCCTTGCATGAGTTTCAGGTCAACAATCCGTTTCCAGCGGGCGTCACGAATCTTGTCCCATCCCTGCATATAGAGAGACATATATTTATCGGTCACTTCTTTCGGCGCGTGCAAAGGGAAATGGGGAGCATTATAAGCCAGATACAGGAACAACGGTTTCTTCTCCTGATGTGCCTGGTCGATAAAGTCAATCGCATAATCCGTTATCACATTGGTAGCGTAGAAAGTTCCTTCCTCATAGTGTCTGGGCGTACGGTCTTTCGGCAAACGGGTATATACCGCCGGATTCCAGAAAGAGTTGAATCCGCCCAACAAACCGTAATACTCCTGGAAACCACGAAGAATAGGATTCGACTTATTCCCCAGATGCCACTTTCCTGACATCGCCGTAAAATATCCGGCATCTTTCAGGACTTCTGCAATCGTGACGTTATCCGAATTGGAACGGAAACCGGAATATCCTTTCGGCCAGGCAGGATGACTGCCGTCCATGTGTCCCAATCCCGTCTGATGCGGATAAAGTCCCGTCAACAGGTTGGCACGCGACGGGCAACTGCGTGCACTGTTATACATCTGCGTCATACGGACGCCATTTTTTGCTAGTTTATCCAGTACTGGCGTATGAATCTCACCACCGAAGCAGCCGAGATCGGAAAATCCCAAATCGTCTGCCAGTATGATAATAATATTCGGCTTGTCCTGCGCATACGTCATCGGGACCAGAGCCAGGCTGCCTGCTATCAATAAAGAAGTTTTCATTTGGTATTATAATTAAAGTTGGGTTTGAATTTACCATTCTCATAGATCATCGGAATTAATCCGGGACGGCACGTCACTTTATATTCCGCCGCCTGTGCCCCACGCGGATTGAAGAACATGGTAGCCCACCAGTTTCCATCCTTATCCTGGAAAAGGTTGTTGTGTCCTCCTCCCGTGATGGCATTGTAGCGTTCGCTATAGGGACCATACACATTATCGGCTGTCGAGATGATGCAGTCGTAACTATAACGTGTCTTCGGCGAGGTTACTCCCTTTTTCTCGATATAGGTATCTCCCTCCGACGTACGGTGCGACCATATAGCCTGTACGAGGTGATATTTGTTATCATATTTGAAGATAAACGCTCCTTCAATATACGGTTCCGGATTATATTTTTTCTCTTTCAATGTTTTCAGTTCCTCGGCAAATCCGCTCATATCCGGTTTCATACGGGCGATATAATGGTTGTGCCCGACAAAGTAGACAGTGCCGTCCGTATCTTCGAACAAACTTCCGTCGATATTCGGGAAGATGGCTTTGTCTTTATTACCTTCGATATTCTCGTACGGTCCTTCCGGCTTTCCGGTCTTGCTCCGCAAAATGAAAGAACCTCTCCCACCTGCCGACTCATTCATGCAGGCAACGATAAACCAGTTCTTCGCACTTTTGATATAATGCATTTCCGGAGCCCACACTGCATGAAAGCGGTTGTCCATCGGATCACTGTTGATGGATTTCTTCTGATATTTCTCTCCTGCTTTATATACTTTCGGCTTCTTTTGCCAGGTTCCGTCTTTTTCCATCGACCATATTTGTCCTCTGGCTTCCCAGGACTTCATATCTTTGGAACGCCACAGGTACAAACCGTCGTTCCAGTCCCAGCAATGCCTCTGTCCCGGAAAGTAACGGTCGGGGGTAGAGGTCGTTCCTGTGATATAATAATAACCGTCGGGACCCAGCGTAGCCCAAGTGTCCCTCATCCAATAATCAAATGCCGGCTTTACAGATGTCGGAACACGTAGTTCCGGAGCGTTTGTATCTGCCGTTCCATATAACTGTGCTGATGCTGTAGAGATGGAAATAAATCCTGTAAACAAGATCAATCCTAATCGCAAAATCAATTTCATATATTTCTGTTTTATGTTTACGGATACAAAAATAGGCCGTTGCGGGGCAGACTTCATGGAATCATGTTTTTAATATCCGTAGGTATGTACAATCTTCTTATTTTTTAGTGTTCCGGGTGGAGATAATTAAATGGATTCTGTTTAAAATGGTAACGTCTTTGCGGAAGAGGCAGCGGGTCCTGCAAACGCAACTCCCATGCCAGTAAACGGGTCAGAAGTTCTGTTTGAATTTCGCTGTATTTCTTCTCGCCAAACAGATTATGAATCTCCGAAGGATCTTTCTTTAAATTATAGAGTTCTCCGTTGCCATAATGATTCATGACCAGTTTCCAGTCATCCTTTCTTATCATGCGTGAGGTACCGCTTTGCGTCCAGGTGTTCAGTTCGTCGAAGTGGGCTATTCTGCCGGGAGTCAATGCTCCTTCCTGTTCAAAAGTCAAGGAGGCATCCAGTCCGACATCAGCTCCTCCGAAGCCTTGTTGTACGACCATGCTAGAGAATTCTTCTTTAGGGTAAGCTTTTCCGGTCAGCATCGGCCACAAGCTACGACCCTGAACTCCTGCCGGTATTTCGGCACCGATGGCAGAGCAGAAGGTGGGGAAAAGGTCGGCTATCGATACGTGGCCATCCATAGGGGCAGGCTGGTTCTTGATGTGATATCCTGCCCATACCATCGGGATACGTGCGAGGCTTTCGGAAAGTCCGGCTCCTTTACGGATCAATCCGTATTCTCCCCAATAGTCACCGTGGTCGGAGAGTACGACAAAGAGGGTGTTTTCATATTGTCCGCTGGCTTTCAATGATTCGATCAGTCTCTTGATCTGATCGTCTATCAACCGGATCATTCCGATATAGTTGGCACGGATTCGAGGCATGTCTTGTTCTAGGTTCGGGCAGGACGCGTCTTCCAGTTGCGCCAGAATACGGTATTTCTCTCCTTTCTTTGCCAAATCTTTGCGGGAGGTCTTTAAGACGGGAAGCTTATCGGGGGAGAACATGGAGTAATAGGGTTCACATACCTGATAAGGGTTGTGAGGTTCCGGAAAAGAAACCCATACGAAGAAAGGATTTTCTTTCTGCTGCTTAATCCATGCCAGTGCTTCGTTCACGATTTTGGTGGGATGCTGTTCTTCCAGCGAGATGGGAGATGGCTCCAACCATTGCCCCCTGGCTTGCTGATTCAGGAAACGGGCAGTCTCCTTCTCTGCGGGAGTCGTCTTTTTGTGCTTTCCCCAGTGTCCGTATTCAGACCAGAAATCCAGGTCGGCAGGTTTCAGGTAAGCGTGATTCTTACCGACCAATGCTGTTTTATATCCGTTTTCTTTCAATACGCCCACTAAGTCCTGTTGATAGGAAATGTCGGGAATATTGTGATTTGTGCGTACGTGAGTGGCGGAAGGAAAACGCCCGGTAAACATGGAACAACGTGCCGGAGAACTGGCCGGCATCACAGTGTATGCCTTATTGAACCATACATTCTCTTGCGCCAATCGGTCGACAAAGGGAGTCACTTCCAGCGGAAAACCTTCCCTGCCGCACAAATCGGCACGCTGCTGATCGGTCATAATAACCACAATATTCGGTTTGCCGGTTTGCGCCTGAACTGACATAGCCAAACCTTGTATGGCAAGTCCTGTGATACAAAAGATTGTTTTCATTTTATTTTTATTTGCTATTTGACAATTTAGAGTTCACCACGGAGGACACAGAGGACACGGAGGCTTAATCATTTTATTCATTACAGAGTAACACAGAGTCTCACGTTTTTTTACAGCTAACTGCATCTATCACTCTGTTTCTTGCAGAAAGAGAGAAAAAATGCGGTGTCCTCTGTGCTCTCTGTGTCCTCTGTGGTGAATTAAAAACGATATACAACCATGGAAGCGGCCTCCAGTTCGAGCGGTTGATTCAGGTCCAGTCCGACTTCCGTCTCTACCGGTTGGACTTCATTCGGAGCAAACGGTGTGTTTTCTTTTCCCGGAACCAGTACCAGGCTTGTTTTATGTGCCTTGACGGGACGTTTGAAGCCGGAAACTTCCGGTTGTAGAGTGACTTTTTTATCCTGCAGGTTTATCAGTTTCAGGATATATTGTTTGCTGGCCGTATCATATCCCATCGTAACAAAGATGTTCTGCAAACCTTCTATATCCTTGATCGCTGCATCCAGACACACGTCAAACGTGTTATCCCTGAACATCTTTGCCAGGTAGAAGAAGGAAGTCTTTACGCTACTGCCTACTCCATTAATCAACATCGGCAGGAAGATACGGTGTTCCAGAAAGTCCCAATGCCTCATCACCGGACGTTCGGCAAACAAGGGATTCAGATCGCCATTGCGTTCTATTGACATACGGATGGCTCCGGTAGCCAGCAGGTTATAAGGATATTTTCCGCTAATACCCAATTCGCCGATAAATAGATCGGCAACACCCCGTTTGTAGTTATCAAAGCGATAATGCTGTTCGCAAGCCCATTCGATTGAGTTATAATAATGTTCGTCGAACACTTTTACATTCTTCGGGTTGACAAAATTGGGAATATCCTTCCGTTTGTCGTCATTCTCTCTTCCGACTACACGGATAACACTATTGGCTATATAAACCAAGTCGGGGTATTTGGCGGACAATGCCTGATAGATTTTTTCATACCGTTCCCAATACACAGGTCCGAAATCTTCATTTCCAATCTCAATATATTTTAGCGGGAAAGGAGCAGGATGACCGTTCTTTGCGCGTTCGGCTCCCCATTTCGTAGTTGTATCACCAATGGCATACTCGATGGCATCCAACGCATCCTGGATATAAGCGTCCAGATCGACATCAATGTGTCTGAAATTCCACTGTGGACTTTGCTTCACCCAACCACTACAAATCATACCCGTAGGCATCACATACATCGCATCGGCTCCCACATATTCGCACAATTCATAAAACTCATGATAACCGATTCCGTCGGTACGGTAATAAGGCGCCCATTTGCTCCACTGTCCCGGACGATTTTCAATCGGTCCGAGCGTCTTTTTCCAGTGATACATCGTTTCTTCATTGACTCCGTGCACGATGCATCCGCCCGGGAAACGGATAAAGCTGGGAGAAAACTCTTTCAGATTCTGAACAATGTCTTTACGGAATACGGATCTCCCATCGTTCCAGGTATCGGACGGGAACAGGGAAACGACATCTATCTGAAATTGTCCTTTCGACATCGGTTGTATGGCAAACATTCCACGCCGGACGTTCTTTTCCGGTTTCAGTTCACCAGTATATTTCGTCCATTCCCGATTCCCTACATTCACTTCGATCACATTGCTCACCCGTTGTCCCCATTCGTCAACTAGAAATACACGTAACGGAGCGGAATAATTCCTGTTCTTCAGAAACAAGGAAAGGCGGTAAGACGTATCTGTCTTCAGGTTCATTCCATAATATCCACGGTTGAGAATCAGGGCATCCGAATGGTTCGCAATATCTTCCGTGACATTAACCAGCATCGAATACTTATTTTCCCCGCTCATCGGATTTTCATCCGTGCGACTGATAAATACAGGAGTATATGATAACGGATAAGTCGTCCATCCAATCAGCGGATCGGCCTGAAACACTTTTTTCTCTTTAACGCGGGGAGCCGGAACATTTTCATAAAGACCGTTCTTCACAGATAATCCGGCAGGAGGTGTAGCTTCTTCAAACGAACGGTTACGTATCAGTTCGGCATGCAAGGCACCCTCGCCCATCATTCCTATTTCTTCATAATGGAAACCGTACTTTACGGGAGCCACTTTGTGGGTTTTCGATTTATTGATATACAACGTTCCATCGGAGGAAGACGGAGAGGAACTATTCCCATATACCAGAGGTAATGTGAAAAACAGACCGATACCAAACGTAAAGGATTTGAATGTCGAATGATTCATAGCATTTGTTTTTAGAGTTTCACATTGCAAATGTGGTCTTTTCTATCCAAGAAAAACAGAAAAATAATGCTTAATACCTGCAATCATGTATAAAAATCTGTAGCGAAGCGGCAAACTGAACATGAGTGCTGCCCGTTTGAACAATTCTACGACTGTTCAAAACAAAAAAAGACGTATCTTTAGGTCGTGAAAATCAATCAGAAAAGCCATGAGAACCACCTTACTTAAATTCGTACTCTTATTTAGTCTCGTGCTCTTAAATACAAGCTTGTCGACGGGACAGATTCAATATAATAACATACGCTTCAAACAGCTAAGTATAGCTGAAGGACTCCCGCACAATACGATCAATGCAATCACCCAGGACAACCATGGGTTCATCTGGTTTGGTACACGCAACGGATTGTGCCGATATGACGGTTATAATATCAACCTGTTCGCACATAATGAAGCCGACAGCACCTCACTCCGCCACAATTTCATCACACGCTTATATAACGATTCGCTCCGTAACATTCTATGGATCTCTACCGATCAGGGTATCTGCAGCTATAACTACGAGACAGAAGATTTCAGCCGTTACCAGATTAAAGGGAACACTAAGGATGATGTTTGTTTCCTGAACACCAGCGATGGTATGCTTCTGGCAGCTTGTAGCAACGGACTTTATCGCTACAATGAACAAGACAGCTTGTTCGTTCCTTTTCTTCTCGATAAAGAAAAACCTCATGTGAGATACTTTGCGGAGGACGGAGACAAAACCTTATGGATAGATACCAACAAAGGACTGATGCGATACAGTCTGGAAAAGAAACAGTTCGTTTCCCTCCCGACTCTCATCCAGCCTTTTACACTGCAATGCAACAATGCCGTCCTGATCTCGTCCAACCAGCTGTTATTTAATACTAACAACGATTTTTTCGTCTATCATATACAAAGCAATACCTTGTGTAATCTCTCGAAAGACCTGGAAGTAAAACACTTCCGCTGTGCGGCAACCGACCATACGGGGAATATATGGGTAGGCACGGAGTATGGCATCTTTGTCTTCAACAAACTCTATCAACTGATTGCACATTACGAACAATCGGAACGGGATTTAAGTGCGCTGAACGATTCTCCCATTTACAGCCTTTATCAGGACAAGGCTCATAATATGTGGGTGGGAACCTATTTCGGAGGAGTCAACTATTATATATTCGGTTCCGACCAGTTCCAGATATATCCATACGGAGCCAGTTTCAATCATTTGAGCGGAAAGGCTGTCCGCCAGATTATCAATGCTCCGGACAACGGTCTGTACATCGCCACCGAGGATGGCGGATTGAATTACCTGAACAATAGGAAGGAAATCACCCGTGCCGAACGGCTGCACAAGCAAATGCAAATCTACGCCAAGAACATACATTCTTTATGGCTTGACAAAGATAACAGCTTGTGGCTCGGACTGTTCCTGAAAGGAGCTCTTCACTATATACCGCATCTAAACCGCACGGTGGACTATAATCTACTGTCGGATGAGGTTTCTTCCGGCTTCTGTATCATCGAAGACAAGAACGATCATATCTGGTACGGAGGCCCTTCCGGCTTATTCCTGATCGACAAGAAGAAAGCAAACTCCCGCCCGGAAAAGATTTCATCTCTCCGTGTCTTTAACCTGGTACAGTTTAATGACAGTATACTTTGGGCAGGAACCCGAAAAGGCAGTATATTTCAGATCAATACCCATACACTGAAAGTAACCTCGCTCCCCATCCTGCCACATACCGATCTCTACATCACCTATATCTACCCCGATTCACATCAACGGATATGGATAGGTACAGACAACAACGGGCTTTATGTATCGGACCGCAACGGTAGCATTATCGCCTTTTACAGTAAAGAACAGTTGGGATCCAACGCCATCAAAGGTATCATTGAAGATGAGATGAGTAATGTTTGGGTAGGTACCGGAAACGGACTTTGTTGTATCAATTCCCAAACAGGAAGCATTGACCGATATACCACGGCCGACGGATTGCCCATCAACCAGTTCAACTACTCCTCCGCCTGCAAGAAGCCTGACGGAGAATTGTATTTCGGAACTATCAACGGTATGATTTCTTTCTACCCGGAACAGGTACGCTCCGTCAATCCCCGTTTCAACATTGCACTGACTGCCATTTGGAGCAACAGCGAATATATGTCGCCCAACAATGAGAAAGCATTCATCCCTTCCTCTATCTCCGAACTGACGGAGATCACCCTGACGCACGAACAAGCCCAATCCCTGCGTCTCGAATACTCCGGATTGAATTATCAATATACCGACAACACTCAATATGCGATGAAAATGGAAGGTATCGACAAGGATTGGCAGTTTGTAGGCAACCAGCATCAGGTACGCTTCTCCAATCTGCCTTCAGGAAGATATATCTTAAAAATCAAAGCCAGCAAAGATGGTATCCACTGGGACGAAACGGGCCAAAAGGACCTTGCTATCAGAGTCCTTCCTCCCTGGTGGCTCTCACCGGGAGCATATTTAGTTTATGCACTACTCTTCCTATTAATCATTTACGCCGCATACAGATATACCAAAACGCGTATCATCCTGCTCATGCGACTGAAAACGGAGCATGAACAACGCGTCAACATAGAGAATATGAATCAACAGAAGATCAATTTCTTCACTTACATCTCCCATGACCTGAAAACACCGCTGACCCTGATTCTATCGCCTCTGCAACGATTGATCCAGCAGCCACAAATCAGCAACAACGATAAAGAGAAACTGGAAGTCATCTACAGAAACGCCAACCGGATGAATTATCTGATTAATGAACTATTGACGTTCAGTAAAATCGAGATGAAACAGATGCGTATCAGCGTCCGGAAGGGAGACATCATGCACTTTCTGGAAGAACTGTCGCACATCTTCGACATTGTAGCCGGGGAACGGGAAATTGACTTCATCGTCAACCTGGAAGACACCGAAGAGGAAGTCTGGTTCTCGCCTTCCAAACTGGAACGGATTCTTTATAACTTGCTCTCAAACGCATTTAAATATACCCAACCCGGCGGATACGTCAAGTTGAGTGCCAAACTAATAAAAGAAGAGAAAGGAACATTTGTGCAAATCTCCGTCAAAGACAATGGCAGGGGGATTCCTAAAGAAGCTCAAGAACAAATATTTGAAAGTTACTACCAAGTTGAGAAGCGCGACCATCGCGAGGGATTCGGACTGGGATTATCGCTTACGCGTTCGCTCATACACATGCACAAAGGGGAAATCCGGGTAGAAAGCGAAATCAACAAAGGTTCGGATTTTATCGTTACCCTGAATGTATCCAAGGATGCTTACAACCCCGATGAACGCTCGTCCGAGAACATCACGACCGAAGAAATACAGAAATATAACCAGCGAATCAAGGAAACCATCGAACTCATTCCTGAAAAGCTGACCAACAAAGAAAAAGATCCTGCCCGGGAATCTATTATGATTGTAGAGGACAATAAAGAAATGAATGATTATCTTGCCAGCATATTCAGCGAGAAATATGATATTATACGGGCGTATAACGGTGCGGAAGCCTGCAAGAAGATAGCCAAACAGCTGCCTAACCTCATTATATCGGATTTAATGATGCCGGTGATGGACGGATTGGAATTTACGGAACGTGTCAAACAGGACGTAACGACCAGCCATATCCCCGTTATCCTCCTGACCGCAAAGACTGATGAGAACGACCATACGGAAGGTTATCTGCGTGGAGCCGATGCATATATCACCAAACCTTTCAACGCCAAGAATCTGGAACTGCTGGTACAAAATATCCAAAAGAGCCGGAAACAGAGTATTGAACACTTCAAACAGGCGGAGGAACTGAACATCAAGCAAATAACCAATAACCCACGGGATGAAGTGTTTATGAAGGAACTAGTGGAACTGATTATGGCTAACCTCACCAAGGAAGACTTCGGAGTAACTGAAATCACAACCCATCTCCGCATCAGCCGCAGCCTGTTGCACATGAAGCTGAAATCACTCACCGGATGCTCCATCACTCAATTCATACGGACCATCAAAATGAAAGAGGCTAAAACTCATTTACTGAATGGTATGAATGTCTCCGAAGCATCATTTGCCGTCGGCATATCAGATCCGAACTACTTTACAAAGTGTTTCAAAAAAGAATTTAATATCACTCCGACAGAGTTTCTCAAGCAGTTGAAATAGAAGTTACTATGATAGAAAAGATATCGCCGGTAATTAACCTGCAACATTCGCTGATGCAGCTAATTACCGGCGACCAATAGACACCTATAATTGACTAATACCTATTCTACCACTCCTGGAAGCGTAAATCTGCTTCCGGATTCTGACGACGAATCAGTTCCTCGTCAACCTGATAAGTGACGCCACCTTTCGTGTACTTATAAGAAAGGGTAAACTTAGGCTGTTTCCCTACAAATTCCAATGATTCGGCTGCAGGATCTAATGTGGCGGATGCATCTGTGATAGCGACGCTTCCTCCGGCTTCAATATTGACGCTTCCATCCGGATTGACTGTCAGATTCACCGACTCATTGTTTTCCAATGTGTTTCCGAAACCCGGTCTGCGTACTTTGTTTCTACCTAACGAAACAAAGTCGCGGGTCATATTCTGACTCAAATCCTTGTTATTGTATTCAGTCACCTGCTGGGTGGATAAGTTAGTAACTTTCCCTTTCACAAAGTATGTCCCATGATACTGGCTGACGAACTTGACAACTACAATGCTGTAATCCTTCAACTGACCGTTCACGTCGGTACTTACTTCATCCTGATTATGATCGACCAGCCGGAAAGGGATGGCATAATGCTTATCCAAAGCGGCATCGTCATTATAGAAAGCATCGGAGAAAGTCACTTTCACATCTGCTATTGCCAGATTCGGATTGCTAATTGTCATCTTGTTCGGATTAGCCAACTGATAATAGTTTTCCGGCATCAGTGTCAAGCCCGTACCATCCAATAAAGACGGATCGATCTCGAATGTAGCCCAATCATCGGTATGCACCTCTCTTTTACCGCCAATAGCCACTCCTACCTTTATCGACATATCTGTATCGGCTACCAGTGTCCGCAGAGGTTTTTGCGAAGCAAAGTACACAGAACTCTTATCGTAGTCCTTTTCATAATCGTCATAACAAGCAGTCATCAGAACGCTTATCAGCCCTATCCATAATATATTTAGTCTTTTCATTGTAAATAAGTATTTATATCAACAGCACGTTATTCCCAACCCTGATTATTCATTAGATTCTTATTCTTTTCCAGCTCTGCATACGGTAATGGCATGAAATAGTTTTTCACTTCATATTTCCGTTGTTCCACTTTCTGTACTTTGAAGCTGAATGTGCCATCTTCATTGCGGGTAACGGCAACACCCTCCACCTCTTCGTTCAACGGTAATACCCAACGACGCATATCAAAATAACGATGATTCTCGAAAGTAAATTCCAAGCGACGTTCGTTCTGAATCAGCTTTCTGAACGAGTCTTTACTTTGAGCCATTTCATCCAGATAAAGATCAAAGTTGATCCCCCCGGCTTGCGAACGGATTGTTTTCAATATTTCGTATGCAGAATACAGGCATCCTTCGGCTTTCACCGTCGGGTTGCCCCAAGCCTCATTGGCTGCTTCGGCAAAGTTAAGAAGAACTTCCGATTTCCGTAACAAAGGATTGTAATGAACCGAGTTTAAGGTCTGAATCGGATTCAGCATAGCCGATTTCTTAGAAACGAATTTAGCCAGATAATAACCCGTACGTGTAGCATTCTCACTAAACGAAGGAGAATCTTTTCCACCCTCGGACATATCCAACGGCTGACCGGAATCGCCAAATGTAGCACTATGATAGTAGACATTCAGTGCAAAGCGATTATCCAGTACGGCATAAAGCTGCGTCAGATCGAAATCAGGATCAGACAGATCGACACCGGAACGGACATCGGTTGCCGGATAACCATTCTTCGCATAAAAAGCCTTTACCAGATTATGAGAAGGAGTGGCACGGGCACTTCCGTAGTAGAATGGCGGGAAATGGTAACCTTCCAATAGGTTATTATTAAAATATCTGCGGAAAGCATAATCGGAACTTTCCGTCTGAACATCGGCAATGGAAGAAGCCGTAACAGGAACATAAGTTCCGAAACCTTCCATGCCCAGAATTTTATTGATCTCTTTGGCTACCGCTTCCCATTTTGCATGATAAACCGTAGGGTTCAGTATTTCGAATTGTCCCATGCCGGTGATCTTCGTCACATCATCATCCTGCATGGCAGGGCTTGCGCTATATAAAAGCGCACGACTTTTCAGAACAGCTGCCGCTGCTTTCGTGGCACGACCGATTTGTGTATTACCAAACTCCAGGTCATCTCCCTGATACACATTCGGTAATAACTCGATGGCATTATCCAAATCGTTAACGATAAAATCGACTGTTGCCTGATAAGTAGGACGAAGAAATTCACCATTCTGCGCGGCCTCATCCTGCGAAATAAAATGATCTGCCAACGGAATACCCAACGCTTTTCCATTCTTCGCCTTTCCGCCGTACATCTTCAATAGCTCAAAATGCCACCATGCACGCAGGAAATACGATTCACCTTCCAGACGCAGCTTGATTTGCTTGTCCACTTCCGGGTCGGTACGGTTGTACTGCACCTGGTCGGTCAAGCCGTTTTCGAGGAAAGAGTTTACATAGTTCAGCATGTTGTACGCATTGCTCCAATTTCCGATCGGGTTGTTAAACGCTGTCATCCCACCCATATTTAATTTATAGACAGAAGAGCTGCGCAGATTAGTCACTGCATTATCGGTAGCACAATCCAGAAAGTTATCTTCAAAACAATCCGGACGGTTGGCTATGCCATTATAAGCTTTATATAGTACGCCTTGAGCAAGTTCCGGCACTCTCCAGGTATCAGAGTCTCCGATCTGCCATGTCACCTTTGTATCCAATGTGTCGTCACAAGCACAAAAGAGAAACAGACCTGCTAAAACGCAACTTCCTAATATATGTTTCATATTGCCATCTATTAATTGTTCAAAATTAAAATACAAAAGAGACTCCGCCTGTAAAAGTACGTGTCACCGGGTAGTTTGTCACACCGGCATTCAGCAATTCAGGATCCAAATCTTTCACGGAAGAAAGGACAAATAAGTTTGCACCACGAGCGAAAACCTTCATCTTCTTCACTACCGAACTTGGGGAGAACTGATTGAACGTGTAGCTCAATTCAACATTCTTCATACGGAAGAAGCTTGTATTCTTCAACCAGAAAGAAGAATTGCGGAAATTGTTCTCACCGGCAGTGGTTGTCAGGCGCGGATAACTTCCGGTCGGATTGTTTGCCGGATGATAACGGTCTAATGCCAGTTTGGAGTATTTACCTTCTCCATTATTCCAGTAATAAGCATTCGTTGCCCAAGTGTGAACGCCCAGTTCGGAGTATCCCTGAAGATACAAGCCCCAACCTTTGTAGCTTACGCTGAAGTCAATGCCCAATGTGGTACGCGGGAATGAATTTCCGAGTTCCTTTACGTCACGACCATCAATAATCTTATCGCCGTTCAGGTCTTTGTAGGCGATGTCGCCTTCCTGATAATCGGCAAACGTCTGGGGGACATGTCCGTTGATGGCTACATCTTTGCCAAATAATCCTTCGGCAACCAGTCCCATCATAGCATCGGTAGAACGCCCCACTGTATAACGGTATTCTTCACCATGTTTCACCTGGTTCCATTTCAATACTTTATTCTTTGACCATACGAAATTGGCTCCTACCGAATAAGACCAGTCGTTGATACGGTCGCTCCAGGTGAACATTCCTTCTATACCATGATTCAAGACGGAGCCCATGTTATCCTGGTAGGTAAAGTTGCCAGTATAATCCCCGTAAGAGGCATCAACAGAACCAATGATGTCCGTATGTTTCTCACGGAAATAGTTTATTTCGGTATATAAGCGGTTGTTCAGGAACAGGCCTTCCACACCGATGTTCCATTCTGCTGCCTTTTCCCATTTCAGGTTCGGATTGCCCGCACGGACAAAAGTGGAATAGTAAGCCGTAGCACCGTTGTTCGTTGTTCCGAACCGGAAGCTGCCGTCTTGCGACCAGGCACGTTCATACAATAAATGTTCGGTGCTTCTGTCATATCCCAGGATACCGGCGCTGGTTTTCAGTTTCAGGAAGTTCACGTATTCATTATCTTTCAGGAAATCTTCATTGCTTAGAATCCAGGCAAGGCCACCCGCAGTCGAGAAGAAGTATTTATCTCCCGATTTGAAACGGTTGCTTCCCATCAATGCCATATCTGCTTCCACAGCATAACGGCGGTCATACATATAGTTCAGACGCAATGCGTAGTTTGCATTGATGATGTCCTGGGTCACTCCCTGATTGGTTGTTTTCGAGTACATATAAGTCAGGCGTGCCGATACATCGTGTTTTTGGTTGAATGTATTCTCATAACCGGCAAAAGCATTCCAACCCAATGTCTGTTGCAAGGTAGTCGACTTCCGGCTTTGTGAAGTGGCTACATCTGTTTTCTTCATCTGGGTGTACATAATCTGTTCCTCACCGGCAAAGTCACGATATGTCTTGATGGCATACGTCGGATAGACTTTGCTCAAAGAGAGTTGCAGGTAATCATAGTTGTCGAAAGAAAGGAAAGCACCGGCTTTCAATCCTTTTGTCAGCATATCAAGATCAAATTTCAAACCGATATTGGTCTGGCTGCGTGTATAACGCTCATCCGTATATCCTCCGTACATCGTTTCCGCGTATGCATTCATCGGACGAAGCAGACTTGCGCCAAACAAAGGAATTCCGTCCGAGCTGGCCAGTCCGGTTTCTTCCGGTGACATAGTCAGCGGGTATTCATTCGGACGATGCGTAGACAAGGCAGTAAATACCTGACCACAGTCCAATTGTCCCCATTTACGCATTTCCATACGTCCGGCAACGTCTGCGGATATAGTCAGGAAATCCGTTACATTAAAATCGAGGTTTCCGCGGAGAGTCAAGCGATGTAACTGCGGAGTATAGGTGACATCTTCAAATCCGCTACCTCCTACATATCCGGCAATCAGGGCATAACGCACTCTGTCGGTACCTCCCGTCATATCGAACGATACTTTCCGATAGTTGGCATTTTTGTTCAATAACTGATCGTACAGATCAACGTTCGGATACAATAGGTCATTGGCTCCTTTGGAGTTTTTATATCCTTCCAGTTGTTTCTGATTATAATAAGGAGTCAGTCCGTCGTTTGCACGCGCTTCATTATACAGATTAGCATACTGATAAGAATTCAGGAAATCAGGAGTACGCGTCATCTGTACCACACCTGCTTCGGCGGTTGCGTTATAAATGCGGCGGTTGGCCTTTCCTCTGCGGGTAGTCACCCAAAGTACGCCATTCGCAGCACGTGCCCCATAAAGAATCTTGGCGGTGGCATCTTTCAGCAACTCGATACGTTCGATTTCTTCAGGAATCAAATCCGCTGCCGGACGTTCCACACCATCGATGATAACGATAGCCGTATTTTCCGACATGCCATGCTGGCCACGGATAAATAAATCAGGCGTATTGTTTCCCAATCCACTGACTGTGGAGCGAACTTGCAGACCTAACATTTTACCTTGCAGCATATTAGTCAGCGTCAAATCAGGGAACGTTCCAAACTGTCCGTTCTCCAGTACACTCGTTGCGCCTACCTCATTCCCTTTATACGTCTTGCCACCATCGGCTCTATTCACCTGCGATTCTTCGGTCAGAAACAGAGGCTCTTTCTTCAATACAATCTTTTCAGGAACGATATTGCTGCCTGTCAGCTTATACACTTTATCTTCATATCCCAAAGCCTCCACCATAACGGTTGCGTCATTCTCGACCTTCGTCTGAAAACGTCCCTTTGCATCTGTATATAGAACGACTGCGCCTTCTCCACAAATGATAGAAACATTCTTCAACGGGCTACCTTTCTCGTCGGTAACAATAGAAACTATTTCCACCAAAGGCTTCTTCGCCGACTTTCTCTTTGATTTATTCTGTGCGAAAGTCAGGCTAGAGCCAACGATAAGGACAAATATGAGCCCTATCAGTCTTATATATCTAATCTTGTTTCTCATATACTTTTCTTTATTTTAGGTATCACCATCCGGGGTTCTGTTGAAGATTATCCAAAGCCGCCACTTCATCCATCGGCAGCGGATACCAATAATTACGCTTGTTAAACGTCCGCACGGCTGTCCTCACCGGAACATACTCGTAAGTAAAGTCGGTCAACTTATAAGTGCAGGCTTTTTCCACTTTCAACTGGTCGGCCGTATAAGAATGGTTGATCGGAGTTGCTTTGACACCCATGATCGGATATTCACCCTTAAACAGGTCTTCAGCAATCATCCAACGACGGATATCATACCAGCGGTGTCCTTCGAACATCAATTCCACACCACGTTCCCGACGATAAGCTTCTCTAAAGTCAACTCCATCCGGTAGTTCGCCAATTCCGGCTCTTACACGGATTTTATTTAAAGCCTGACGGGCCGACATCGTACAACCCGTAACGACTGCATCCGGATCACCTGTCGCCTCGTATGAAGCCTCTGCCATATCCAGATAAACTTGCGAAACACGAATGTACACAGCCACCAAACGATATAATTGGAAACCAGCTTCGCCAAACAAAGGTACACTTGCTTCCGGCCAAATGAACTTCTTGCACATATATCCGGTCTGTTGAGAGCCTCTCGTAAACTGATTGGTAGAAATGAAGTTCTCGGAGTAACCACCCGAATAAGTAGTCAGATAATAGGGAACACCCTGTAAATTCTTCCCCCATTGCTCACCAGGCACGAGGATATTATTAGTGAAGCGAGGGTCTCTATCCGAGTAAGGATTGGTAGTCTTTACCGCATCATAACCGGAACGCGGATCAGTAATCGGATAGTATTTACCGTCGGCTCCCTTGCGTTCGTACATATCTACCGCATTTTGTGTCGGAGCATTATAAGGAGTACCTTCGGCACCGGTTTTATTATCGTATGGTTGTGTCAGCCACTGCGCTCTGACGAAAGCAGACCAGTTGCCATGATGCCAACGCAGGAACCATAAATATTCCGGTTGTGCGAATTGATTGGAATTAGGCATTAATTGAATACTACGATATTCGTCATGATTCATCAGGCGATAATATTCGTGACTTTCAATAGCATTGATCGCCTTTTGCGCACTACGGGCAGCTTCAGCAGCCATCTCTTTTCCATATCCTTTGTTTTCAATAGAATTCAGGTCATTCTGCATCAAAGGGCTGGCAGCATACAGCTGTGTCATCGCTTTTAATGCCATGGCGCTTACTCTGTCAGGCCGTCCATGTTCCTCGTCAGGCCAGCTTATAGGTAAATATTCAATGGCTTTATCCAAGTCAGTCTGCATCCAAGCATTGGATTCCTGATAAGTTTTACGAGGAAAGTCAAAGTCGTCCGATGCTCCCCAAAGCTGGTCAAAGATGGGCATTCCGCCATATCGTTTGATAATCTCAAAATAGAAGTAGGCACGCAGGAAATGAGCCTGTCCCAACAGTTTTCTCCTTTGGTCGTCTGTGATGGATTTCACTTGATCTACTCCACTAATTACACGGTTCACGATACGAAGTCCGGTATAAGCACGAGAAATAGCACTTTTGAAATTCGCTCCATCACTTTTACTTCCGATTTCGAAACGTGTACTAGCATTCTCCAGCCAGTTACCTGCATTGACAAACTTCGACGGATCATTATCGCGGACGGATGCATATTCATCCGACAAATTGCCTACCGTTACATATGTATTCGAATAAGAGTTGATACCATGTGTAAAGATTAATATATCACCATTTTGAAAGATACGGTCCATGAACCCTAACAAACTGCTATAATCTTTATAAACATCATCTTCGGAAAGTCCGTCATCGGGAGAGCGGTCCAGATAGTCCTCACAGCTTCCTACAAACAGACCCAACAGAATGATCCATATCCAATTCAACTTATGTCTTCTCATATCAGTAAATTTAAAGTGTCTCATAATCCTAATCTAAAACCAATGTTATAACGTCTCACCATCGGATAAACATTCTGTCCCGAATGTTCGGGGTCACGACGGGAATCTCCTTTTGAGAACGTCAGCAAATTGCTGCCGTTGACATATACTTGCAGTTTTGTCAGACGTAAAGGCTGCAACCAACGTTTCGGAATCTGATAATTCACTTCCAGGTTCTTCAAACGAAGATAAGCATGGTTGGTATATGTGTATGTACTGGCCACCGAATTATAACTTCTCTGCACATGAATACTGGGGCGAACCGGACCGCTTTGAATCGGAGCATCGGCTGTCCATGTATTCAATGTATTCGGTTGAGCCTTGATATTACCTTCCGGGAAATCCCATAAGTAAGATGGTATTGCTTCTTTATAAACATCCATAGCACTGTACCACAACATATTGAATCCGATTCCTTTGTAAGAACCTCCCAATGTAAATCCGAGGGTAGTGGTCGGATAGTTCAGGTTTTTCATCGGAACCATATCCTTAGCATCAATCATACCGTCTCCATTATAATCAATGTAGTACAAGTCTCCCGGAATCAATGTGTTGTGTGCACCATTGGCAATAGTGGACTGTGCCGAGTTATAAATATCGTCCAACGACTGGAAGTTTCCCGTTGCCAGATATTTATTCACGTATCCGATTGATTTTCCGGCTTGTTTCAGATATTCGCTCTGATTTTTCGGATCATCAATAAAGACAATACGATTCTCACTGGTTGCAAAATTAAACTTCGCGTAATAATTAAATTTTCCAATACGGTCATTCCAAGTAACATCCAACTCAAGACCGTGATTTTTAGTCTTACCCAAGTTTACTTGCGGGAAAGCAATACCACTATCGGCCCATGACGGAATCGTGTTACGCGTCATCAGAATGTTATTACGCTTTTCATCGAACAAGTCCACAGTAAAGTTCAGTTTACCCCACAAACCTATTTCGATACCGATATTCTGTTTAACAGACTCTTCCCAAGTAGCATCAGGGTCGGCCAGCTTTCCTTCTTTGTACAGAGGTCCCCAGTTACTGGTCTGATATTTACCAAACTCTGCATTGGCAGATAATTGCTCAAACTTCTGAATATAATTGAAACGTGTGGCACCTTTATCATTACCAACTACCCCATACGAATAACGTACTTTCAAATTAGTCAGTACTCCTTTGGTCAGTTTCTTTACCCAAGGCTCTTCACTGATACGCCAACCGATAGAAGCGGACGGGAAGAAACCAAAACGACGTCCTGGAGCAAACTTCTCCGAACCGGTATAGGCACCGTTAAACTCGGCAAGATAACGCTCTTTGAAGTTGTAAGTGACACGACCTACCCAATCTTCTTCGTAAGCCGGGAAGTTCATCACATTCTGATTGGTCGATTCGTTCATCTTACGGTTAAACACAAACAAGGCACTTACATCGTGATCGCCAAACTGGCGGTTGTAATTCAATGCTAATTCGTAATAAAGTTTACGCCCGTAAGCCTTGAAGCCGTCATAAACCCCACCGACAGGTAAATCTCCGGGAGCGTTTTCATCCGGATAACGTTTCTCGGTATAATTATAAGTAATTGTTCCATCAGCATTGTAAATAGGATTGGCGTAATCATACACACGATTCATACGAATATGCGTACGCTGGGCAACCAGATCGTCTTTACCCAAAATCTTACCCGGCATGATCTGGGTGGTCCATGATGAAGAAGTAGTGTAAGACAACGATGCTTTCAATGATAACCCCTTTGTAATGAAGTCCAGCTTTTGATTCAGGATTACATCGTAAAAACCTTGATGCTGTTTAATATTACGACTACCTCCTTCATTCATCAGACAGGCTATATTCTGATCGGAGCTTAACCCGTCTCCCCATATTCCATTACTATATTTAATCGGAAATTCATTACTTGGAGCCGTGAAAAACGTTTTAAAAAAGCGTTCATCCGGAGAATCGACATTCTCATAATAAGACGGCTGATTCTGATAACCCATCTTACCGGCCACATTGAACGAAAGCTTAGTAGTACTTGTGATATTGAAGTCGAAATTACTACGCCAGTTATAGCGACGGTAGGAGAAGGAAGGATCGAAATCCTCTTGTTTGGTAGTATTAAAAATATCTCCGTCATGCAAATAACCCAAGGATACGAAATAACTCATTTTCTTCGTACCACCGCGTACATTAAGATTATAAGCCTGTTCATAACCTACATTCTTTACCAGTTCTTTCCACCAGTCCACTTCGGGAAAGACATCGTTATACGGACCGTAATTTCCGGTAGCATACGCATTTTCCCATGCGACAATGGTAGACTCGGGAACCATTGCTCCCCAGTTACCATCATTAGCCTGTGCTCTGTTATACTGTTTCATAGAGGTCACATAGTCAGACCATTCAGGAGCGGCAGAAGGTTGTTTAAAACCGAAGTTAGCAGTGAATGAGATTTCCGGTTTCTGTTCGAGTCCGCGTTTGGTTGTCAGCAAGATAACGCCGTTCGCACCTTTCACACCGTAAACCGCAGTTGCCGAAGCGTCTTTCAGTACGGAAATAGATTCAATTTCGTTCACATCGACATCGTTGAAGTCACGTTCGATACCGTCCACCAATACTAACGGAGCAGCTTCTCCCCAAGTGGACTTACCACGAATCAACAAAGAAGCTTTATCGGCTCCCGGCTTTGAGGTGGAGTTAATGGCAACCACACCGGGCATCTGGCCTTGCAAAGCTTCGGAAACGGAGTTCACGCTACCTATCTTTAATAAGTCATCTCCTTTTGCAGTGGCAATGGAACCGACACTGGACACCTTTTTCTGTACACCGTATCCAACCACTACCACTTCTTCCAGGGTCTCCGTATCTTCTCCTAAAGAGATTACGCCTAAAGTCGTTTTATTCTTTAAATCCAGTTCCAGAGTTTTATAACCCACATAAGAAATGACAAGTATGTCTCCTTTTGATGCCTTCACAGTAAAATTACCGTCAAAATCAGTAATCGTACCGCTTCCCGTACCTTTCACGCGAACACTGACGCCAATCATCGGTTCACCGGATACTGCATCCTTCACTTGTCCCTTCCAATAGTCTTGTTGTGCCTGCACGTCCAGCGCACAAAACAAAAAGCAACAAAGACATAAGAAAGAAAAATAAAGTCTGTCTCTTTTCATAAACATTATTTTTAACTGTTAACAAATTCTTTATCTCAAGACACAAATTAAGCGGGAAAATCTTCAAATGAAAGGGAAGAATCTCCTTAAAACCCGTACAAATGTGCAAAATAGATTTCTCTACTACATTTCTGAACAAATCATTTCCACATTGGCTTTATGACGTGCTCTTTGTCTACGGTGATATTGTATATGCCATCGTTTCCTTTCTTCAGGATGAGCGGAACAATACGTGTTTTACGAGGAGACACGGTGGAATCCGAACGATGAACGTGGTAAACATAGTAATATTTTCCATCCAGCCCTTTAAATACATCTCCATGTCCTGATCCGTTTTCTCCTACGAGGCTGCGATGAATGATCGGACTGTTCGGGTGCTTCTTCCACGGACCGAAAGGGGAAGAAGCAGTAGCATAGCCTACCGAATAGTCGATATTCATAAAATGATTGGCAGAATAGAAAAGATAATATACCCCGTCCCACTTCATAACAGTCGGCCCTTCCATCACCGGTGCAGACTTATAGTTCGGAGTCTTTTCCCAAGGCTCCGTACAGTCCATACATTGTTTCAATGTTTCCGGTTTGATACTTCCTTTCTTTATGTCAAACTCGGCTACCCAAAGATAATTGCCTTTATTAAAGCGGACATGATACAGGTAGTATTTTCCATCATCATCCTTAAATAGGAAAGAGTCTATATTCTTAGCGGAAGCGTCTACCGGCTTGACTTCCTTCTGACGAAAAGGTCCGAATACCGATTTTGAGGAAGCAATTACTGTTTGCTCATTAGCGGTATAAGTGAAATAATAAGTTCTTTTATCCTTAAAGTATTGAGGTGCCCAGAAGCCTTTTTCACCATACGTTCGATCTCCTTTCCGCAGAATCAGTTGCAGGGAACTGCCATCAGGCACTGTCCAATGCTCCAGATCGGTCGATTCGAGGATAGCAAAGCCCTGTGGTTCCTGATTGCGTGTACCGGTGAGGTAGTACTTTCCGTTTTCCACAAAGATAGTGGGATCGGCATACATAATTTCTTTCCAATCATCAGCATACAATTGGAAGGCAGACATAAATGTCACTCCCAGAACAAGTGTTACTCGTGATAAGATTTTATTGAATGTATTCATCAGTCTGTATCTTAATTGTTATACCATTTTTATCAATTCAGTTCCCATGCCAGACGAGGTTGTTCACCGTTAAGATTCCAGATAGAGGTATCCCAGTCGAGAGCACGAATAGCTTCCATCAGGTTATTGATGGTAGTCAAGCCGTTATAACGATCTACTGTAGTAATTGCACCTACGTTTACACTGGCTTGATCAGGCAGTGCTGGATTGTTTGGGAACACACATTCCATAGCCGGGTTAGCGTAACAGGAATAAGCCACATTCTGACTGTACCGTCCACATACCCTACCCGATTTGGGTGCAGCTTGAGAGAATAAATATGTGTTCCATGCTACACAGTGATGAACAGTAATACCAGACCCTGTTGTGTTATTGGCGTTACCCATGATACCTCCCACCTGATTTTGTGCAGATACATCGCAGTCGCTCCAGCAATAGGATATGGCAGAAGTAGTAGAAGCACCGGAAATAGGTTGTACCCATCCGGCAATACCACCGCCCGGATTAGCCACAACCATAGGAACTGCTTTCATCACTCCATGAGAATAACAATGAGAAATGGTGCTTCCAAGCAACCGGCTGGCAATACCGCCGACGCACGACTGGGTAGTAATATCACCTACATGATAGCATTGCTCTATAGAAGCTCCTTCACGCACTTCACCGCAGATACCACCTGCCGACCACAATGCAGTAATCTTCGTTTCCGAACCACATTGATAAATCTTGCTGTCTGCCCCGTGAAGTCGCCCACAGATGCCACCCGCTTGACCGTCATCCCATGCAGCATTGCCCGAAGTCAAACTGATAGTACCCGATACCCGAACATTCTCCACGATACCCGCACCGGAAACATTACCTGCCTGACCGGCGACAATACCCGTAAGTTTTTTATTGGCAGTGACTTGTGCATTTGTAAAAGTAACATTGGCACATCGTCCCGTCAACATACCGAAAAAACCTTGATAAGTAGACGAAGACGAAGTTATTTTCAGATTACTAATGGCGTGTCCACAACCATCAAAGTCCACCGGTTTGGCGGCAGTGGCTTCCACAGGAGTCCAATCCATGCCTTGCAGATCGATATCTGCACCCAGACGCACATAGGTAGTCTGCCCATCCTTGAGATATTCACCGAGCTTGGCCAAATCTTTGGCCGCAGTAATGATATACGGATTACCGATACCACCCTGCTTTTGTTGCAGATAGAAGGTCATAGTACTCTTCTCTTCGTTAACGGCTAGGTTATCGGACTTCAGTTTCAGACCAAGCACATATTTTTTGGTATTGTCCAGTGTAGTAAGATCGTGGAAACGCAGACCGACAGTGTGCAACACATCGTCACCCTTGAAATTGAGACTATTGACATCAAGGTCGTAGTTAGCCGCGGGCAATAGTGTGTATTCCTCGCCAAATGAGTGAGCATCAACTACTGCAAATTCCGCTTTCGCTTCCTTTTCACAATGGCTCTTTTCTACCATAATGGTATATTCATATTCCGGCTCATCCAGATACAACTCATACTTACCTGTTTGATAAAGTGACAAGGTTATATCCGAATAGGTAACTTCAGCCTTTTCCGGCTGTGTCAGGTCCATGACTTCTCCACATGAAATCAACGAAAACGCCATTAACGACAGGGCAATAGGAATATATCTTTTCATAATTCAATTCTTTTAATGATTAAAAAGCAGGAACAATCACACCCACATTGTCTCCTGACAACCAAACTTTATCTCCATCTATACGAACTACCTCCATCTCCATCCCTTCTTTAAGGAAAGAAACTCCTTGGAATGAGAATTCAGTCTTCATCTTTTGACCGACAGCCGTGGGCTTCCCGTCAAACTTCACATGAATGTATTTGCTTTGATCCGAATTTTGCAGGCGATAAGTCAACCGTTTAGGATTAATTGCAGCCTGAAGTTGTTCCTGCTCTGTAAAAGTACAAATTCCATCCAAACTATAAAACCCAACTTCGGTATATCCCGTTATATTCTTTTTATCAACCCCGTTTTCGGCATATTCCGTCTCCGCACAAGAGGCGAAAACCAACAAACATACCAACACTACATATATTACTTTCATAAGCGAATAAATTTAAGATAATTACTTTCTAATAGTTGTCGACAACATTTCTACCGATCCATCCTTATAAGTCACTTCGGCGGTAAGTATTTGTCCGTTCAGGTTCTTATTCACTATATTGATTTCCTGTCCATCCAGCTTTACTTTATAAGATGAGACATCATCCGGCAAATTTAATAGTTGTACCAACATATATCCATCCACTTGTTGATATTTCAACAAAGGAAACTCTCCTGTTACAGACTTGGTCTTAACATCATCCTTCCACAACACGGCATCATCCGATTTCAGCAATGCTACATGGTAGACAGTTCCAGGAACAAGATTTTCAACCAATGTATAGTCATTCTCCGAATCAAGCGATTGACGCACCACCTCTGTTCCCTCTTCATCTGTTACTGACAATATACCTGTTTTATCGGCTCCATTACCCCAACTTATGAACAATTCCCGTTGTCCTCCGACAAGGCTGGAAACTGCCAATCCATCCCGGGCAGCAATAAAATCAGGATATAACAATGGATTGGGATTGTAGAATCCGTCTGCATCCAGTCCTAAATAACGGGAAAAATAAATTCCTCCAAGTTCCCACATTTCAGTCTTCGCATCGTAAACAGCTCTCGCTCCACCGGGAACCACACTAAAACGTCCGGTAATGGCATACGTATCATATTTCTTGAATACTTCATAAAAAGTCTTATACCAATTCTTCGGATACCAGGAATAACTCTCAAAAAGGCTCTTGAACTCGGTTGCACTCACTGGTGTACCGGCGTTAGCTTTTTCGGCTATCAGATTAAGATATTCGTAAATTTTCATCCCGGCCGTATAACCATGCTTGGTTCCCCATTCTCCCAGCGCATCCGCCACATGAGGATTTAAAGCACGCACCATAGAGAATTCCGTGCAAATCAGTTTCTTTGTTACACCATATTTATCGCGGATAATACGGAAATCATCTTCCGCCTGGTTGATTTTCAATGCGTGAACGTGCAAGTCGAGCCCTATAACATTAGGATTGTTATTAACCACAGAGACTACCGCAGGTACCGTTTCGCTCTTCGGCAATTCGGATACACGGTTCAATGCTCCGGCATAAATATCAAATGTCCAGCCATTAGCTTGTTTCCAAGTAGTCAGCCGATTGGCAAACTCATTCAGAAATGCCCGATAATCTTCACCATCCGCATGACAGAGATCGGTATCCAATGCATTCTCCCATTCCGGTTCGTTACCCATGACAAGTATTTCAATATTCTTCGCCATATCATAGGTTTTCAGTAATATTTCCGTTGCCTGAAATATGTACTCCATCTCCTTAGTTCCTACTTTGGGAACCGTATCGGTATATAATTCAAAAGGTATTTTCAGACTCAAGATGAATTTCACACGGTCGCCCAACGCTTTCTTGGCCTGAATAAATTTCAATGTAGGAATATGTGTCCTGATGGCATTTTCTTTCACACCAACAATCTTCCCGTTTTCATTCTGAAGAAACAGATTGGGGATATTGATAAATCCTCTCACCCAACTCACTTTCGACTGTTTCAACATCTCTATTTCCGTAATCGGGTAATCTATATTTTCATTATAGTTCGCCCCCAAATCCTGCGCCTTTGTTCCCATCGAACATAAGAACAGCAATACAAACATTAAAAAAGCTTTCATTTTCATATACATACTTCAAGGTTAATTGTCCGACATCGAACAGAACAAAGGTAGAGAAATAAACTCCGGTAGAATAGAACGATTGTTTTATCAACGGGATTTATGTTCAGAATAAACATTTGACCTTATTTTAATGGTTCTTCTTCTACTTCACTGCGATAATAACCGTCCACTTCAGCAAAGAAATTCTGCTTCAGGGAGTCCAGAAGTTCGGGCTGTTGTGCCGCCACATTCTGATGTTGAGTCCGGTCGGCTTTTACATTGAATAATCCGTATTCACCCAGATTACCTAATTCATTTCCGGTCAGATTTCGTTCGGAACCTTTATAAGGAGGCATCATAATCCAGTCGCCTGAACGATAAGCCATACGTCCCTGCGCTTCCAACACTACATCCTTGCGGGCAGTCTGCTCTTTTCCGAAGAAAGCATCCAGATAGTTCCGACTATCCAAACCTTCCGGCAAATCGGCATGTATCATCGAACCCAGAGAAGCGAGAATATCTACCTGGCAAACCAGTGCATCGGACACAACCGGCTGAATCTTTCCTTTCCAATAAACAAACAAAGGAATATGCGTACCACCGTCGAACAAACTATATTTACCTCCGCGCAGACCTCCGGCAGGAAGATGATCGCCTGCCAGTTCGGGAGCACCGTCTTTGTAACCGTCATTCAGAACCGGCCCGTTATCACTGGAGAAGATAATCAGTGTCTTTTCCAACAATCCTTCTTTCTTCAAGTGAGCAAGCAGTTCGCCGACACACCAGTCTGCCTCAACGATGGCATCGCCACGAGGCCCCATCGTTGTTTTGCCCACAAAGCGCTGGTGGGGAGCACGAGGTACGTGAGGTTCGTGCAAGCCATAATACAGGAAGAAAGGAGCATTTTTGTGTTCAGTCACAAAGTTCTTTACCTTATCTACAAAATAGTCGGCCATATCCTCGTCTTTCCAACGGGCTTTCTGACCGCCTTTCATATATCCGATACGGGGAATTCCGTTTACTATAGAGTTATTGTGCCCGTGTGCCCACTGCATTTTCAGCATCTCCGGATGAGAAATGGCAGTCGGTTCGCCTTCAAAATTATGCTCGTAACTTACTTCGATGGGGTCAGCCGGATCGAGTCCTACTACATCGCCGTTTTCCACGTAAACCGTCGGGACACGGTCATTGGTTGCTGCAATCAGGCAAGAGTAGTCGAAACCGATTTTTTTGGCACCCGGTTTGACGGTTTCGTTCCAGTTGACATTGCCGTCTCCCATCCCCAAGTGCCACTTTCCGATAGCTCCGGTCACATAACCGCATTGCTGCATCATCTTCGGTAAGGTAAACTGATTTTCATTAATGATAAGAGGAGCATCTCCCGGCAGGATTTTTGCATCCTTATTTTTCCACGGATACATTCCGGTCATCAAAGCGTAACGACTGGGAGTGGAAGTTGCCGAAGTGGCATATCCGTTCATGAAACAAACTCCGCCATGAGCCAGACTGTCGATATTCGGAGTATGAATCGTAGTAGAGCCGTAAGCGCTGACATCACCAAATCCCAGATCATCGGCAAGAATCACAATCACATTCGGCTTTTCTTCTACGTGCTGTGAGGTACAACCTACTAAAGACAACGTAGGAACTAGATAGATTATCTTTTTCATAATATTATGTAGTTAATAACGATGCAAATTTAGCCACCACTTATTTATTTATGTAGAACAAATGTTTAATAATGGGGAGAAATGTCCATCCTGCAACTATTCCAGAGAAATAAGGTATGAAAATGCGTGTGATGAATTAACTCGAAATGATAGCATAGGCCTGTCAATGTTCTACTTTTAATATTCTACAGGAAAATAGCCAGTTAGAAAGTAGCAAACTAGAAAATAAACTGTATAAATAAACGCATGAGCATACAAAAAACAGTCTAATATTGCATAAAGCCAAACAAGATATACATCTTTCTCTATTCGGGAACCGTTCATTGCCTTAAAACCAACGAAGTGTTCCTCGGTGTGCATCGACTTGTTCCTCACCGAGGAAGCTATCGTTCTCCGGTGAAGAAGATAAAAATGGACTATTAAGAAATATTTTCTCCCTAGTTTATCATAATATATTGGAAAGGAGAAAATAATAAAATGATTGGTTATTCAGGTATCTACTCTCCAAATAACAAAAAGAATCAAGAATCTATCACAATTCGATTAGTATATTCTCAAAACAGCGAAAATAGAGAATCACGTAATTACAAATGCATGGCATTTTCCGGCTTTCCTTTACCAAACTGCGATTTATGTCCTTCTCCGATGATTAAATATTCCTTTTTTAAGAATCATCGTTTTTTAAGGGAGGCTATATAGTTTGGAATAGAGGTTGTGCTTAACAATAAAAACTGTAATAGTATACAGGAACAGCCAAATAAGATATTACCGGATTCTGACAAGATTAGGTAATGTCTTATTTTTATAATGAGGAAAATTGTTACCTTTGTATATATCTTATCTTTACAATAAGATTAAACCTAATTTTTTCGCTTATGAAAATAGTTAAGGCTACCTGCATCGTTATATTCATTACCGGACTATTAGCCGGAGTGTTCTTCTCATCCTCTGTTTCCGCCCAAGATATTTCGGGAACTTGGCACGGAAAACTTTCCATTCCCACCGGTTCGCTGACTATTGTATTCCACATCAGTCAAACGGAACAAGGCGCTTATGTGACCACACTGGACAGTCCCGACCAAGGAGCCAACGGTATCAAGACACAGACCACTTCTTTCAATGATTCTACTTTAATTATCCAGATACCTACGATTCATGCTTCGTACAAAGGAAAGCTGAACAGTGATAACACAATCAACGGAACATTTACGCAAGGGATGCCCCTTCCGTTGAATTTGAAAAAGGGAGAAGCCAGCCGCCCCAAACGTCCGCAGGAGCCTCAACCGCCTTTCCCTTACAGAAGTGAAGAAGTCACCGTGAGGAATGAACGCGATGGAATTAACCTTGCCGGAACATTGACTCTTCCCGAAAAAGGAACTAAATTTCCGGCAGTAGTAATGGTGACGGGAAGCGGTGCGCAGAACCGGGATGAAGAAATCATGGGACACAAACCTTTCCTTGTCATCGCCGATTATCTGACCCGAAACGGAATTGCTGTGCTTAGATGTGATGACAGGGGTACTGCCGCTTCACAAGGTACTCACGCAACAGCTACCAATGAGGATTTTGCCACAGATACGGAAGCAATGGTGAATTATCTGCGCAGCAGAAAAGAAATAAATGCAAAGAAAATCGGAATTATCGGACATAGTGCAGGCGGAATCATTGCATTCATCGTTGCTAAAAAGGACCCATCCATTGCATTTGTCGTTTCATTGGCAGGAGCCGGCGTGAGAGGCGACAGTCTGATGCTGAAGCAGGTAGAGTTAATCTCTAAATCCCAGGGAATGCCGGATGCCGTCTGGCAAGGGATGAAGCCTTCGATACGGAACAGATATGCCATACTGCAACAAACAGACAAAACTCCCGAAGAGTTGCAGAAAGAACTGTATGCAGACGTTACAAAAACAATGTCTCCCGAACAATTGAAAGACCTGAATACCATCCAGCAACTATCCGCACAAATCAGTTCGATGACTTCTCCGTGGTATCTTCATTTTATGAGATATGACCCGGCCCAGGATTTGAAGAAACTAAAATGTCCGGTTCTGGCTCTGAACGGAGAAAAGGATATTCAAGTGGATGCCACTATGAACCTGACTGCCATCCAGGAAAGAATCACCGGAAATGGAAACAAAAATGTAACAGTCAAAGCCTATCCGAACTTAAATCACCTGTTTCAGACTTGCCAAAAAGGAACATTGGCCGAATACGGGCAGTTGGAAGAAACAATCAATCCGGAAGTATTGAAAGATATCATTGAATGGATAAGGAAACAATAAGTCTATTAATGATATTACTTAGCAAGTACACATTTCTCAATATCACATCCTTTTCTTGCTAATTCTTGCAAATTCTTCAAATATTTGCAAGAATCGGAAAGAAAAGAATTATATTTGTAGACCAAATATAATATAAACAGATGGTATTATGATTGAATTCCCTCCTCAAATAAGTCAGGAAGAATATTTAAAAGTTCTTCTCACTGATCCGCTTGAAAAACTCAAGGCAATCATAGAAAAAAACAATGATAAATATAGTTATTGGTCTGATGTAAAATACCAAAAGGCTCCTGAAGGCATATCGAGTAAAGAATTATGGTGCTACATAAAAGCATCACGGAGAGCAAAACGAATCATTGTATGGAAAAAATATGGCATATCCATCAGTATAACCAACGCCATGCAGCGGATGTGTCACGAGTTTGATATGAACTTTGGTGGCTCTTGGGGAAGTAATTCAATCATTCCGGCAGAAAACAAAGAACAGTATCTAATTAGCTCATTAATGGAAGAAGCAATATCCTCCAGCCAAATGGAGGGAGCGGCAACTACTAGAAAAGTAGCTAAGGAGATGCTAAGAAAAAGCCTTTCTCCACAGGACAAATCGCAACAAATGATTTTCAATAATTATCAAACAATACGTTTTATAACCCAAAATATACATACCCCACTATCATCCGAACTATTACAGCAGATTCATGTCTTAATGACTGAAAAAACATTAGAAAATCCAGCAGATGCAGGAGCATACAGAACGAATGACGAAGTAGTAGTGGAAGATGCTATTACGCATGAAGTAGTACATACTCCCCCCTCATACAAAGATATCCCTTCATTTATTGAAGATTTATGCATATTCTTCAATGAAAGTGATTCTAAAGTATTTATTCACCCAATAATCAGAGGCATTATCATCCATTTTATGATTGCTTATATGCATCCGTTTGTAGATGGGAACGGACGTACAGCAAGAGCTTTATTCTATTGGTATATGCTAAAAAGTGGTTATTGGTTAACTGAATATTTATCTATCTCAAGGGTAATCGCCAAATCAAAAAAGTCCTATGAAAATGCTTATTTATACACAGAAGCTGATGAAAAAGACATGGGATACTTTATAGCTTACAACCTAAGAGTGCTAGAGCTTGCTTTTAAAGAACTACAAACTTATATCAAACGTAAGTTAGATCAAAAACATCAGGCTTCTGTATTCTATAAATTAGATAATATCAACGAACGCCAAGCAGATATTCTTAGGCTTATTAATGATAATCCTAAAATATTATTCACCGTGAAAGAGCTACAAAACAGGTTTTCTATTACTCATACTACCGCCAAAAATGATATTGACGGTCTTGTGGAAAGAAAACTGGTTGATGAAATATCACTTAATAAAGTAAAGAAAGGATATGTAAAAGGAGAACTTTTTGATAAAACAGTTAAGTCTATCACATAATCTTTCCAATTCTTGCAAATATTTGAAGAATTTGCAAGAATTGGAAAGAAAGTAAATGGCTACAATTTACATATACTACATAAATCTCCCGTCATCAGCTTACACCAACATTGTCTAATTTGATTTAAATCAAAATCTATCTCATCGAACTCACCCTGAAAGATTTTGTTTTACCTTTGCAGCCGAAATAAATAAGCGGCAAATAATAGTAAGGTAAAAAGGTAACAGGTATTAAGGTTAAGTTTTGTATGAAAAAGAGTCTTATTGCATTGGCGTTCGGCACACTAGGATTAGGTATTGCCGAATTTGTAATGATGGGAATTTTGCCCGATGTGGCAAAAGATTTAGGTATTAGTATTCCTACCGCAGGGCATTTCATTTCTGCTTATGCATTAGGCGTCTGTGTCGGTGCACCTGTATTAACATTGGCTCGCAAATATCCGCTAAAACATATTCTGTTAGTATTAGTTACCTTAATTATGATAGGTAATATCTGTGCGGCTATGGCTCCCAATTACTGGGTGTTGCTCGCTGCCCGTTTTATCTCCGGCTTGCCTCATGGCGCATACTTCGGAGTAGGCTCTATTGTTGCAGAGAAACTAGCCGACAAGGGTAAAGGTTCGGAAGCCGTCTCCATCATGATTGCAGGAATGACCATTGCCAACCTGTTTGGTGTACCTTTGGGCACTTCCCTAAGTACCATGCTTTCCTGGCGTGCCACTTTCTTGCTGGTCGGTATCTGGGGAATTGTTATCCTATATTATATCTGGCGATGGGTTCCGCATGTAGAAGGCTTAAAGGATACCGGCTTTAAAGGACAATTCCGCTTTCTTAGAACTCCGGCTCCGTGGCTGATTCTCGGTGCTACGGCACTAGGTAATGGCGGTGTATTCTGCTGGTATAGCTACATCAATCCGATGCTTACCAATGTGTCCGGCTTCTCCGCTGAAAGCATTACGCCTTTAATGATCCTTGCCGGCTTCGGTATGGTGATGGGAAACCTGATTAGCGGACGTCTCTCCGACCGCTACACCCCCGGAAAAATAGGGACTGCCGCTCAAGCACTTATCTGTATTATGTTATTGCTCATTTTCTTCCTTTCTCCCTATAAATGGGCAGCAGCCCTGTTGATGTGCCTTTGTACGGCAGGACTGTTCGCTGTATCCAGTCCGGAGCAGATATTAATTATCCGCGTATCAAAAGGAGGAGAAATGCTGGGAGCAGCCTGCGTGCAGGTTGCATTCAATCTCGGAAATGCCATCGGTGCTTATGCAGGCGGACTGGCTGTTAGTGGTGGATACCGTTATCCGGCTCTGGCGGGTGTACCATTTGCTCTAATTGGATTTACTTTATTCTTGATTTTTTATAAGAAATATCAGGCAAAATACTAAAGAGAATATTACTTGATTGAAAATATTGCCATACAAAGGAACTATTGGAATATATTCATTACATTTGCGCACATTCATTATAAACGATATTGCATTGTCTAAACAAACAAGTATTCTAATAGAAAAACAATTATGGCCTCAAATTCTGAATCACCCAAACACAATAAAATAGAAAGTAAACAACTCGGTTATGGCTTCACTTTTGTATTAATCGGGCTACTCGCATTAGTAACTGGAATTATTATACTTTCGATAGAAGTAATAATTGGTGCCATAGTTGGAATTATTATTGGTTTCATAATAATGTCTACAAGCAAAATAACAATAACCCCCAAGAATACTTTGGAAAAGCAGCCCATACAAACAACCGCTACATTCAATGGAATCGATCAACCTTATTTTAATATTGTTCAAGACCATGGAGATAAACTATTTCTGTTTATTCAGAAACTAAACGATAATCCACGTCTAAAAGAAGAGGTTGACAACGCGATACATTTCCATTCTACCGGCAAACCCGCTGAAATACCATTTCCAGACTTGATTAATATGTTGATAAGCGCAGATTTATTAAAGGTTTATCAGCAACTAGGTTATCGATTTGGAATAGATAAAAAGGAGAGCTTTGCCATCATCTATCTGTTTGCCCGCATATATGGCTTACAGAAAATCACATTCTCTGAATTGCCTGTTGCCTATGACCGTATTTCTAATAGTATTGCCGATTACCTCCCTCTCATTGAAAAAATAAATGCGGACAATATCAAATCGGACACTTTATTCATATTAGGTGCAATCATCAACAATATGGATAATGAAATAGGAAAACAATACCATTTACTTTTATATCGTTATGCATCTATTATTGCCAAAGCAGATGGAACCATTACAACAAAAGAAACCGATTTCCTGAAAAGCATCATGTCTCCCTGGAATAATGAAATCAGTAAAAGTGAGCTAGAATCTAATACGGCTACATACGTCAGCACACCCGAAAAGCAAGGAGGAATGGAGCAGCTAACTCAGTTGACCGGACTTGAACTAGTAAAAAATGATGTGGCTACATTAGTCAATTTTATCAAAATTCAGAAGGTACGTGCATCAAAAGGAATGAAAGCTCCCTCACTTTCATATCATTGTGTATTTATAGGGAATCCTGGAACAGGAAAGACTACCGTTGCACGAATTTTAGCCTGCATTTATAAAGAACTGGGTATCTTGGAGAAAGGACATTTAGTTGAAACCGATCGCTCTGGCCTGGTCGCAGAATATGTAGGACAAACCGCTGTCAAAACGAATAAAATTATAGACTCTGCCATGGGTGGAATACTGTTTATTGATGAAGCTTATTCTTTGGTTACAAATTCAAGCAATGATTATGGAAAAGAAGCAATAGCAACACTGCTAAAACGAATGGAAGATGACAGAGAACGCCTGGTTGTTATTCTTGCCGGTTACACGCAAGAGATGAAAGAATTCATAGACTCAAATCCCGGACTACAATCGCGCTTCAACCGCTACATTGAGTTTAAGGATTACTCAGCAGAAGAACTATTACAGATATACCTTGGTAATCTGAAAAAGTATGAATATGTAATCACCGATGGAGCCATAGAGAAAATGAAACGGGTGATTAATAAAGCTATTATCAATAAAGACCACAATTTTGGAAATGCCCGTTGGGTTCGCAACATTTTTGAAAAAACATTGGAAATTCAAGCGAACCGTTTAGCGACGGACGGAAACATATCAAATGAATCGTTGACTACTATTACAGAGGATGATATAATTGAAAACGATTGAAACTTTTCACTAAGCCCAAAAATCGAAAGCGGGCATTTGATTCTTTATTGCATAAAAGAATCACCCTAATATAAATTTATTTTCAGTCGGCTTATAACAAAGCAAAACAGCTGACGCAATAGATATCGGAAGAAATGAACCAGCCCTATTTCTTTTTCTTTCGATACCGCAAAGGTATTATATCACAAGGGATTGAAATGACGTACTTTGTCCCAGATTAGCTTACTTTGTCTTACTTTCATCTAAAATATATTTACTTTCATCTAGAATGATTTTACTTATGCACCGGACGATTTATCGTATATTTGGGATACGATAAGCATCTCAATGAGCCATGAGTCTCTTGATAGCAAGTGCTGATTAGCTATAATGAAAATAAAAGCAGCTATAGTGGGATTCTGTGCTATACATAGCATAGGAAGATAAACTGGCTGTGAGTTTTCTTTTTAATAGTGTACACGTGCGCAGACGCGAAAGAATATTCTTTTTATATGAAAAAAGCGTGTAATTGAGGTGGCCCCCCTCCACCTCAATTACACGCTTTTTCTAATATAATTAATTATATAAAGAGAATAAATATCACAAGTAAATGATAAAGACAAAACAAATGAGCCTTTGCATCTTTTTAAAACAACATTTAGCTGGCTCATTACTAAAAAAACAGATGAAGTCTACATTGGAAGAGACATTGATATCGTTTTTATCTGTTTTTTTAATACAGAAAGCACACCACGTTTTCTTCGTTAGCTTAAAAATTGATTTTTAATGGACAAACTTATTTTGTTCTACGAAATTGGGGTAATTTCGATTAGTAAGTATTATCTTTGCAAACTACAATGAGCAGCCCGGCAACAAATACTCTTTATTTATCCGGACATTGTTGCCAAATCGTTGTTCATTTGTATAAATCATTGATAATAAAAGAAATAATAGATTAATATGGCATTGCAATGTGGTATTGTAGGACTACCGAACGTGGGTAAGTCGACACTTTTCAACTGTTTGTCGAATGCGAAAGCACAGGCGGCAAATTTCCCTTTCTGTACAATTGAACCCAATGTAGGTGTAATCACTGTTCCTGACGAACGTCTGAACGCACTCGCTGAATTGGTGCACCCCCAACGAATTGTTCCTACAACTGTAGAAATCGTAGATATCGCCGGACTGGTGAAAGGCGCAAGCAAAGGTGAAGGACTGGGAAACAAGTTCCTTGCCAATATCCGTGAAACAGACGCAATTATTCACGTACTCCGTTGCTTCGATGACGACAATGTGACACACGTAGACGGAAGCGTAAATCCCGTCCGCGACAAAGAAATCATTGACTACGAACTTCAATTGAAAGACCTGGAAACCATCGAAAGCCGTATCCAGAAAGTACAGAAACAAGCACAGACGGGCGGAGACAAAGCTGCAAAGTTAGCTTACGATGTACTCGTTCAATATAAAGACGCATTGGAACAGGGAAAATCTGCACGTACAGTGACTTTTGAAACAAAAGACGAACAAAAGATTGCTCACGAACTGTTCTTATTGACCAGCAAACCGGTAATGTATGTCTGCAATGTTGATGAAGCAAGCGCAGTAAACGGAAATAAATACGTAGATATGGTACGCGAAGCCGTAAAAGACGAGAATGCTCAAATCTTGATTGTCGCAGCCAAAACAGAAGCGGACATCGCCGAACTGGAAACGTATGAAGACCGTCAAATGTTCCTTGCCGAAGTAGGCTTGGAAGAATCGGGCGTAGCACGTCTTATCAAATCTGCTTACAAACTCCTGAATCTCGAAACATATTTCACTGCCGGTGTACAAGAAGTACGTGCCTGGACATACGAAAAAGGATGGAAAGCTCCTCAATGTGCCGGAGTGATCCACACCGATTTTGAAAAAGGCTTTATCCGTGCCGAAGTTATCAAATACGATGATTATATCAAATACGGCTCGGAAGCAACTGTGAAAGAAGCCGGAAAACTGGGTGTAGAAGGAAAAGAATATGTGGTGCAGGATGGCGACATCATGCATTTCCGTTTCAACGTGTGATTATCGGTTACCACCGACGACTTATTAATTACTAATTCGCTAACAATATGAAATATCTCATTGCAGGAACGGGAGGTGTAGGCGGCAGTATCGCAGGATTCTTGTCGCTGGCAGGCAAAGATGTAACTTGTATTGCCCGTGGAGCTCACTTGCAGTCGATTCAAACGAACGGTTTGAAACTGAAATCGGATTTGAAGGGCGAACATACGCTCCGGATTCCGGCTACTACCGCTGAAGAATTCAATGGAAAAGCAGATGTGATATTTGTATGCGTAAAAGGTTATTCGGTCGATTCTATCGTAGAACTGATTAAAAGGGCAGCACACAAAGACACGGTTGTCATCCCTATTCTAAATGTGTACGGCACAGGACCACGCATACAAAAGTTGGTACCGGAAGTCACTGTCCTCGACGGCTGCATCTATATCGTAGGTTTCGTATCCGGCACAGGAGAAATCACCCAAATGGGAAAGATATTCCGGTTGGTATACGGCGCTCATCACGGCACAGTTGTAAAACCCGGATTGCTGGAAGCCATCCAACAAGACTTGCAGGAAGCAGGCATAAAGGTAGACCTGTCACCGGACATCAACCGGGATACGTTTATCAAATGGTCGTTTATCTCTGCAATGGCTGTGACGGGTGCTTACTACGACGTTCCGATGGGAGAAGTGCAGAAACCGGGAAAGGTACGGGATACGTTTATCGGACTTTCTACGGAAAGCGCCGCCTTAGGCAAGAAGCTGGGCATTGAATTTCCGGAAGATCCTGTCAGCTACAATCTGAAAGTCATTGACAAGCTCGCCCCCGAAAGCACCGCTTCCATGCAGAAAGACCTGGCACGCGGGCATGACTCGGAAATACAAGGCCTGCTCTTCGATATGATTACGGCAGCCGAAGAGCAAGGGATAGATATACCGACCTACCGGATGGTTGCGGAGAAATTCAAAGAATCTAATCATTAACATTAATCCAATATAGAATGAATACCATGCTATTATCCATCAACTGGAACCCGAATCCCGAACTATTCAACCTGTTCGGCATTTCTATCCGTTATTACGGATTACTGTGGGCAGTAGGAATATTCTTTGCTTATGTGGTTGTTCACTACCAGTACCGGGATAAAAAGATAGAGGAAAAGAAGTTTGACCCGCTTTTCTTTTACTGTTTCTTTGGTATTCTGATCGGTGCCCGCCTGGGACACTGCCTGTTCTATGACCCGGGATACTACCTGTCTCATTTCTGGGAAATGATTCTTCCCATCAAGTTCATGCCGGACGGAAACTGGAAATTTACCGGATATGAAGGACTTGCCAGCCACGGCGGTACATTAGGATTGATAATCGCCCTTTGGCTGTATTGCCGCAAGACGAAGCTCCATTATATGGACGTGCTGGATATGATTGCCGTAGCTACTCCAATCACCGCCTGCTTCATCCGCCTTGCCAACCTGATGAACTCCGAAATCATCGGCAAACCGTCTGATGTGCCCTGGGCATTCGTTTTCGAACGTGTAGATATGCTCCCCCGTCATCCGGGACAGCTCTACGAAGCCATCGCTTATCTTATCCTGTTCTTCATCATGCTTTACCTGTATAAGAATTACAGCAAGAAACTGCACCGTGGCTTCTTCTTCGGGCTTTGTCTGACTTATATCTTCACCTTCCGCTTTTTCATCGAATTCCTAAAAGAAAATCAGGAAGATTTTGAAAACAGCATGATGTTCAATATGGGACAATGGTTAAGCGTTCCGTTTATCATAATAGGCGTCTATTTCATGTTCTTCTATGACAAGAAGAAAAAGAAAATAGCCTAAATCAAAAAAAGAGGGATTAGCGGTTCAAACATCACTAATCCCTCTTTTTTATCAATAAAACAAATGCCATTTCCCTAATGTCAGGACAACAATCGAAAACATATCCTAAGACATTATATACATTTTCAGCTTATTTCCCCCTGACTATCTTCTTAATATCATTCAATTTATTCAGCGCTTCAATAGGAGTAAGATTATTCACATCAAGATTCAATATCTCATCGCGAATCTGACAGAGAATCGGATCGTCCAACTGGAAGAAGCTTAACTGCATACCTCCACGATTCTCGCTCACTTCTGCCAACGGTTTACCTGCTATGCCCTGTTGGCGATTATCAGATTCAAGCTGTTTCAATATCTCATTTGCACGTTTCACAATGCTTTTCGGCATACCGGCCATCTTTGCCACATGAATACCGAAAGAGTGTTCACTACCGCCACGTTCCAGTTTACGAAGGAAGATTACTTTATTATCAACTTCTTTCACCGATACATTATAATTCTTGATGCGCTTGAAAGATTTCTCCATCTCATTCAATTCATGATAATGCGTAGCAAATAATGTACGTGCTTTTGCTTTCGGATGTTCATGGATATACTCTACAATTGCCCAGGCAATGGAAATACCATCATAAGTAGAAGTACCACGACCCAATTCGTCAAATAACACCAGACTCCGGGAAGAAACATTATTCAGGATATCAGCCGCTTCATTCATCTCTACCATAAATGTAGATTCACCGACTGATATATTATCGCTCGCTCCTACACGGGTAAATATCTTATCAACTAAACCGATATGCGCACTTTCCGCAGGAACAAACGAGCCGATTTGAGCCAATAGCGTAATCAACGCCGTCTGACGCAAGAGTGCCGACTTACCGGCCATGTTCGGACCTGTAATAATAATAATCTGCTGTGTATCGCTGTCCAGCATTACATCATTGGCAATATACTTCTCACCTATCGGAAGTTGTTTTTCTATTACCGGGTGACGTCCCTGACGAATATCCAATACGTCATTATCCTCAATAATCGGACGGATATAACGATTCTCATGAGCCACATTGGCAAATGACAACAGACAGTCCAGACGTGCAATCTGATTCGCATTAATCTGTATCTGTGGAATAAACTCCATCAATGCCTGTACTAAGTCCGTATATAGCTGCGTTTCCAGAATCAGAATCTTATCTTCCGCTCCCAAAATCTTTTCTTCATATTCCTTTAGTTCCTGCGTGATATAACGTTCCGCATTAACCAGCGTCTGTTTACGAATCCACTCTTTAGGAACTTTATCTTTATGGACATTACGGACTTCGATATAATAACCGAATACGTTATTATAAGCCACTTTCAAACTCGGAATACCCGTCTCCTCGCTCTCCCGCTGCTGTATCTTTAGCAGATAATCTTTTCCTGAATAGGAGATTTGCCGCAATTCATCCAAGTCTGCGTTCACACCATCTTGAATCACTCCACCTTTATTTATCAGTAAAGGAGGATCATTTTTAATCTCTTTGGCAATCCGGTCACGAATAGAAATACAAAGATTCAGCTGTTCGCCAATACGATTCAAACTCGCATTATCAGCTTCCATACATGCCTGTTTTATCGGCTCAATAGCTTGTAAAGCTACCTTCAACTGAACGACTTCACGGGGCGACACACGTCCTACAGCCACTTTGGAAATAATACGTTCCAAATCTCCTATTAAATGCAACTGTTCTTCAATCAGTTCCTTAAAATCAGGTTGGCGGAAGAAATATTCCACTACATTCAAGCGTTCATTGATCGGTTTCTCATCCTTTAAGGGAAAAACCATCCAGCGTTTCAACAGACGAGCTCCCATTGGGCTGATCGTTCTGTCGATCACATTGAGCAGGCTACTTCCGCCATCATTCATATTACCAATCAACTCAAGGCTACGCACCGTAAACTTATCCAGACGGACGTATTTATCTTCTTCAATACGCGCCAATGAAGTGATGTGACCAATTTGCGTATGCTGCGTCATTGTCAAATACTGCAAAATAGCACCGGAAGCAATGATGCCATTCTTCAAATGCTCCACTCCGAAACCTTTCAGATTCTTCGTTTCAAAGTGTTTCAGCAGTTTCTCACGGGCAGTCGTTTCTGTAAATACCCAGTCGTCCAGCTCGAACGTGAAGAACTTATTACCGAAATTACCTTCAAACATCAGGCGTTTGCCACGTTCAAAAAGAATCTCTTTAGGGGCAAAGTTATTCAACAACTTGTCTATATAATCAAAAGGTCCTTCTGCAGTAAGGAATTCACCGGTAGAAATATCGAGAAAGGCAACTCCACAGGAAGCTTTTCCGAAATGAACGGCAGCCAGAAAGTTATTCTCTTTATAGTTCAGTACATTATCATTGATAGAAACACCGGGAGTAACCAATTCGGTAATGCCACGCTTCACCAACTTCTTCGTCATTTTCGGGTCTTCCAACTGGTCACAGATAGCGACACGTTTTCCGGCGCGAACCAGTTTCGGAAGATATGTATCAAGGGCATGATGAGGAAAACCTGCCATCTCGATAGTTTTTCCTTTCCCATTGGCACGTTTTGTCAGTGTGATTCCTAAAATTTCGGCTGCAACGATGGCATCCGTAGAATATGTTTCATAAAAGTCACCGCAACGAAACAGCATCACTGCATCCGGATGTTTTGCTTTCAAATCCAGAAACTGTTTCATCATCGGGGTGAGGACGATTTCTTCTTCGTTCACGGTTCTCTCCTTTTCTTTTTTATTTAGGGTAAACAATTGCAATATCTTTGCAAAGATAACGGTTTTTCGGCAGAGAATCAACGGTATCCTCCAATTCAATTTTCACAATTAGTGTTGCATTCCATCAAAAAAAGAGGGCTTATTTCTTAACAAGTAGGAGAAAAATATTAAAACGTGTTATAAAACATACTATTTTTCTTGGATAATTTGCTAATTTCCCAATAGTCCGTATCTTTGCAATGTGTTTTTCATAGTATTAGATTTAAGGTTAACAAAGGTTGGAGCAAGGCGTTGCTCCTTTTTTTATGTCCATAGGTTTCTTCCCTATTTAAATTAGAAGCAGAAAACGCTTGCTTCCAATGATAAAATACTTCTTTCCTCTCCACAACCCAATCCTACACATACATTATAAATCATTAGAGCAATGCAAAGAGCCAGCTACAATACAACGCAAACCTAAATTCTATACTTTTATAAAAAAATAATAAACTTCAATTAATACTTGTCCAGACAGAAATTCATATTCTGCATACAAATATTAGCATTTTTCTTGTTTATATCGGCCAAGAATAATATATTTGCATCTATACAAACCAAATTAATATAATTATGAATAAAATTCCCATTTTTTCATTGACACTACTTTTTGCTTTAATTTTACCATTATTTGCAAATGCACAGGTAACAGTAAAGGGTATTGTAACTGACGAAAGTGGGGTACCATTAGTTGGCGTTTCCGTCCGCTATAAGGAAGTCCCCCAAGTTGGTGTTACCACAGATATCGATGGTAAGTTTTCCATCAAGGAAGTAAAAGAAGGGAAAACGCTTGTTTTTTCCTATATTGGTATGAAAAATGCAGAGCGTTTACTAAAAGGGACAACCTCTTTCATCAAAATACAAATGGAGGCAGAAACAAGTGAACTCGATCAGGTTGTTATCACTGGTTATACTCAAACCACATTTAAAAAGATGACAGGTTCAGTAGGCATCATTACCGCCGATCAGCTAAAAGATCAGGCTCAACCTACTGTCGATGCTTTAATGCAAGGTAAAATTGCAGGTGTAGCCGTATCAGCTGTAACCGGACAGCCCGGTAGTACACAGAAAATACGAATCAGAGGTACCAATACTGTTACCGGAGACGGTGAGCCACTATGGGTAATTGACGGAGTTCCTATGCAGGGAAGTACAGCAGACATGCCCAATAGTTCTGAAATAAAATCGGGCCAGTTTGATGATTTATTCATGAATGGTGTTGCAGGGATCAATCCGAGTGATATTGAAAGTATCACTATCTTAAAAGATGCCTCCGCCACAGCAATTTACGGTTCACGAGCCGCAGGTGGTGTAATTGTCGTTACTACCAAAAAAGGAAAACAAGGAAAAACCAGAGTTAACTATTCTGGTAATGTTTCCGTCACTTTGTCACCCCAACGAGATTATTCTTTGATGAATTCAAAAGAAAAGCTTGCATATGAGCAAGGATTATGGGATGAATTTTCTGCTCCCGGCTTTGAAGCAGGAAAAACAGATTATCCTGTCGTAGGTATAGTAGGCATTATTAGATCCGGAAAAGGTCGTTTTGAAGGATGGAATAAAGAACAACAGGATAGCTATATTAACGAATTAGGACAAACAAACACTAATTGGTACGATGAACTATTTCGCAATGGCGTATCCACCACGCACAATCTATCCATTAGTGGAGGAGGAGAAAAATATACTTACTATACATCATTATCATATACACGCAATGCCGGTTTATTAAAAAATAATGACTACGATCGTTATAATATAACTGCTAACCTTTCTATGAACCCCAACCAAAAAGTAAAATTGGATTTTGGGGCATCAATGTCATATCAATACTCTAAATCACCAGCATTAAATAACATCAATCCATTTACTTATGCTTACTTTGCCAATCCATATGAAAGTCCATATAATACAGATGGTAGCTACAAAGCAGATGAGACCTATTACTCATTAGGAGAATATAATAATAAAAAAACATCGAGAAAAACAGTCCCTGACAGTGGTTTCAATATCATGCGCGAGATGAACGAAACTTCTTCACGCACAAAAAATGTCAATACTACCGTACGGACAGGGATTGATTATAGTATTATCAGCAAATTACGCTTTGTCGGATTAGCTTCGTTCACTTACTCCACTAACCGCTTAAAAGAAATCTACAACAGTGATACGAAAGCAGCTTTAGACAACCGTTTATCAGTAGATGGCTTAAGTCAGAAAGAATATGCTTCTATATTACAACGCAATATTGATAACGAAAGCTATATGGTACGCGGACACTTTGCTTATGACGATCAATTCGGAAGTGACCACTCTATTTCCCTTATCGCTGGTGCCGAGCTCCGTGGAAGTAAATCAAACAGTCTGTATAGCAAACGATATGGCTATGACGCAATAACAGGCAATACAATTACCCCACTGCCATCAACTACGGAAGGTATCGGATATGCACAATTAAAAGAATATTTGGCAGCCCTCGATGCCTCTACCGGAGAAACATGGAATGAACAACGTTTTGCTTCCTTCTACGCTTCCGCCGACTATTATTATAAAAATAAATATGTGCTAAATGCTTCTTTCCGCACTGATGGTAGTTCCAATTTTGGTAGTGATAAACAATTCAATCCAAACTGGGCGGCAGGTGCTGCGTGGAATATCAGCGAAGAAAACTTTATGCAATCTCTCAAACCGATATTAAACCGATTAACCCTCCGTCTGGCAACCGGATTCACAGGAAATATCAACCGTAGCGTAAGTCCACAAATCATAATCAACTATTTTGATGATTACCGCAATGTAGCAAATAATGTTTTTCATATTGGTAGCATCACCACACCACCTAATCCGAATTTACGCTGGGAAAAGACCCAAGATGTAAAATTAGCCTTAGATTTCGGACTATTTAATGACCGCCTAAATGGTATCATTGAAGGATATTACCGAAAAAGTTCCGATATAGTAACGAGTGTGCAAGTATTATCAACTACCGGATATACCAGTCAAAGATACAATACGGCAGAACTAGAGAACAAAGGTGTTGAAGTCACCTTAAACGGAACCCCTATAAAAAGTAGAGATTTTACATTGACTTTATCTGCCAATCTTGCCTACAACTTGAATAAAGTAGCTAAATATAATGCATCATATAAATCTATGGGATATTCCAATCTATGGGAAGGCTATCCAGTAGGCGCTATTTACAGCGGCAGATTTACAGGTATAGACCCTGATACAGGACTTTATACCTTCCAGTTACGTCCGGATGCAGAAATACATACCGCCACAGATTTGAATAAATCAGATAACTATCGTTATTATCTAGGAACAGGCGAAGCTCCTGTAACCGGAGGTTTCAATGTAACAGCAGAATATAAAGGTATTAGATTGAGTGTTAATGGTACTTTTGCAACAGGAGCTAAACAGTTCGAGTACATTGAGTCCCCTGCCTCATACCAAAACACAGGAGGAGGAGTACAAAATCAGTCAACGCAAGTTTTCCAAAACGATTTATTCGCCCAACATTTAAATGTCCCCAAGCTTGCTGCCGACCGGTGGACGACTACTAATACCAATGGTACCTATCCCCGAGTTTGGAATGTATTTGGTGAAGCATATGGTTTTAACTATTACAATCCTATGAGCAAAGAAATAACTCGAGGAGCTTTTCTTACAAATCTATCATATATGCGTATCAAAAGCATAATTTTAGGTTATACACTGCCCAAAAAACTACTGAAACAAACCAATCTTTCAAATGTAGATTTTTCGATGGCACTCAACAATTTTATAACTGTCACAAGTTATAAAGGTATGGATCCGGAAACACCAGGAGCAACCTATCCTGTAAGCCGGTCTGTTATGTTTAGCGTAAATGTAGGATTCTAAAAAAAAAGACAATGAAAAGAAAACTATTTATATTTATATGTTGCAGTTTGTGTATCGCACTCACCTCATGTACTAAATACCTGGATGTAAAACCCAAAGGTAAGGTTATACCCAAAACTGCTGAAGAATTTTCTTCTATCCTTCATTATTGGTTAGATGACATTGAAAAAGGTACAGATGATGTTATCGTTCTTTCACCTGAACGAACTGCTGATTTAGAACTTTTTGCAGAAGATCTGGACGGCACCTTAGCTAGTAGCTATGGAGTTATAGATTTATATGCAGGAACTAGTATCAACAGAAATCAAAAATACTATTCAACATTATATTCCGCTATCAAAGATTGCAACATAATCATTGGAGAGATGGAAGATACAGAATCAGAAACGGCCAAAACCTTATTAGGAACCGCATGGAGCATCCGTTCTGTTTGCTACTATAATTTAATGATACGTTATTGTGAACCTTATCAATTACAAACAGCTTCTGAAACACTAGGATTACCTCTCGTGGACGAATTTGATATCGAAGCCAAGCCAAGCCGGTCCACTCTTAAAGAAACAGCCGATTTTATATTGAAAGGATTCCAACATGCGCTATCATACAACTCAACAGATAAAAACTATATTTTTACTGTACCAATAACTAAAGCCTATATGGCACGCTTCTTCTTTTGGACACAAGACTGGAATAATGCCATTATTTATGCTAAAGAAGTTTTAGATAAATATCCAATGCTTGAAGCTGACGAGTATGTTAACGCTATAAATCAAAAACTAGAGCCAACTAAGAACGTCATTATACGTTCATATACAAATGAGAATGATGTTGCAAGCATGGGATATCTAACTGCTCAAACAAATGTCCAGAAACGCCCTGTATGCAAAAACTTAGTAGACCTTTTTGGCAATACCCCAAATGATATCCGTAATTCAGGGTTTAATACAAAACGAATAACAACTAAAGTCGTTACCACAAAATTCCGTAGTGAAGAGTTATGTCTTATCATTGCTGAAGCATACGCACATTTAGGTAAAGAGACTGAAGCATTAGAATATTTGAATTTATTACGTTCCAAACGGATTACGGAAAATTATATAGCTTATACAATGGATAATCTCCCTGAAGTTTTTAAACAGAATATTACGACAGATGCAACAGGGACACCACTTACCAAATTAATGTCAGCTATCCTTTGTGAACGTAGGAAAGAACTATTTTTGGAAGGTGATCGTTGGTTTGAGCTAAAACGTAATGGACGTCCAGAATTCTGGATTGCCGCTAATGGAAAAAAATATGTAACGGAAAAATATTTATATACTTTCCCTATTCCCAAATCTGATGTGAACCTATTTCCTGGACTTATCATACAAAACCCGGGATATATTGAATAACCATTAATACACTAGAACAATGAAAAAGCTATTATATACAATATTTATATTCATCATATCCTTTAGTACTTTTTCAGCCTGTGACGAATCTGAAGAGTTAACTCCTAAAGTAGATGATACAACAAGTGATTATTTACTTCCAACCGGAGTAATTCTCACCGCTCAAGAACGGGAAGAAGTCCAAGAACGTTGGAATGAATATAATACTGCCATTAATCAGTAAAATTAAAGAAAAATGAAAACTATAATAAAGGAAATAACTAAAATTCTGACAATAACATTATTGGCAATGATGGTTACTTCATGCAATAATGATGATGATGCAGGGGCAAATCTCTCCTTTAGCCGCTCTATCTATGTTCTACCGGCTACTGGAAGTTTAAATATAGAACTAAAAGCCTCTGTAGCTCCAGAAAATGATCTGATAGTTCCTATAACCATCGATGGTTCAGCAGTGTTAGATGATGAATACGAAATATCAGCTAAAGAATTTATAATAAAGGCAGGAGAAACAAATGCCCAAATAACAATAACCCCCAAAAATAATCTAGCCCAAGGAAAAGAAATCCGTTTGTCTATCAATCCGGTAGCAGGATATAGCTTAGGAGATAAGAATGTGGCTATCATTCCGATAGAAACCAAAGAACGTATTATGTACTCATTCACAACCTCTTATTCCCGCATTCTTAGTTCTATCCAAATATGGGTTGAAATACAAGGTGAAATTAGTGGAAGAAGCTATATCCCTCAAACAGATATTGTACTTCCATTAAAAATATCTTCTTCCAGTACTGCAGAATTAGATACTGATTTTGAAATCGAGAATCACTCAACTTCTATAACTATTCCGAAAGGTACGCGACAAGTCAATTTCAGTGTTAATATAGTAGAAGGAGCAGAAGATTATGCTGGAAAAGAAGCCATCCTTGAATTGAAAGCCCCGGAAGGAGAAGATCCTGATTTATATTATGCAGGTTCATTCACTACCTTCACTGTAAAATTGGATCAATTAAAATTTATCGACTTATTAGGCAAATGGAAACCTGTTGAGCTTAGCAACGAAGATGGTTTTTATGTATGGGGTGAGGAAGAACTCCCCAGTAACGATTTTGAAGGAAAATTACCTAAAGATTTTGCTGCTGGTGACTATTTGGAATTTACTAACGAAGGCGGAGTCGATAGAATTATTCCCCACATGACTGGAGGTTTGAAAAAATATTTCTGTGGACCAGAACACAAGGTTACATTCGATCATATAAACAAAGAGTTCCTTGATGCTTCTATATTTGACTATATAATGGTCCCCTATTTTAAAATAACCAATATAAACAAACTCTTTTCTACAAAAACAGAAATTGGTGATGCCCTTTTGGGATTAGATAAAATAGACGATAACAATATTTATGTCTATATCCACGACTATATTCCAACCGATTTCTTTACGTATTCCTATGAACAATGGGGAGGATTTGATGCTGAAATGTTTGGTATTACATATAAATTCACACGAGTAGAAGAAGAATAAAAAATTAAGGATGCCCGTATGGCTCGGGCATCCTTAATTCAAATTATACATATCTTATTTTCTCAACGCCTTCTCAATTATAAACAACCGATAATCATAATCCTCTCTTAACTTTTTCGTCGGTGCCATTGCTTTGGCTTTGATATATTCCTGTTTCAAATCCATCAGACATCCATACCAAAAATGAGCTCTTGCCGGAACAGACAGATATGAAATGCTTTCAATTGGCTCCATTCCCCAATGAGAATATGTTTCCCCAATCGCAAAGCTAGAAGAACCGGATGATGAACCTTTTTCTTTCACCGGACTTACATCCGACCATGAAATAACAGCATTCAAGAATTGTCCTTGCATAAAACGCTTAAATTCAGCAGAACTCTTGCCCATCCTGGCTTCCTTGAACAAGAAACTTATCAGATCTGAAATAGCCTGCTGTTGCGTATAAGGATCATTCGATTTACTTTCACTAAGCCAGATATTACTCAACTGCACTAATACCAAGTTTCCCAGAAATTTTTGAGAATAATCGGCAACACTCCCTGTTAAGGCACAATGATTCAGCAATTCCTTATCATCCATCCATGTCATCTTTTCAATCGCATCCAGCATCCACAAAAAAGATTGGCGCTGGACCTCTTTGGGCACTGATTGAAAAGAAGGATAAACATCTCCATAGTAACTATCATTCAAATAAATACCACCCACTTGTTGCAATACATGCTTCATATATTCATTCACCTGCTTGATGATATGACCATATAAAACAGCACGCAGCTCATAGTCCACATCCTCCTTGTCCAGCCACTGGTTGGCATTCTTTATTACTTTCGCTATATTCTCACAAGCTATTGTTGCCGAACGAATCGCATCATTCCCTAAATCCCTTTCCATTCCACGAGGGTCATAATACGCTTTCCTGTTTTGCGGCCCTTTAAACAACAATAACGGATTGTGGTTACGTTCAGATATCAACGATTGCAAACCGGATAATTCCTCCTGCGGCGTATTCTTTTTCATAGGTTGATACAAATAACGAATTACCCAATCATCATATACCCCTAACACCGACTGTACCAAAGGCATTCCTTCACTATAACTATTATCAGAAAGCAAATAGTTCATGGGGAGCTTGTCCATAACGGAAGCAGATAGCCCATGCTGCTTAACAAACTCCTTCGACCGAAGCGAATCAACAGGATAAGCAATAGACCCTGCCATATTATCACTCAACCCCAAACAATGTCCCCAATGCCTCAATAATAAAGACGTTAACGCTTCCTCAACCAAGCCCTCATCGGGCAGCAACGTACGAGCCTTCTCATTAAAAGAAGATGTTTGCAGAAAATAATCCAACTGGATTTTCGATGCCAAGTTGTGCGGAATGTAAATATTGGCACTTATAATCTCTCCTGTCAACGGATCACTCCAACAGTTGTCTGTAATCTGGTTAGACGGTGAAATGACATAACGAATACAGGATTTAGTAATATTATTGGCATCAAACACCGTACCGTCTTTAGGATAAGGCTTCACTACCAGCGCATTGGGAAAACCAATCTTCTGAAAAGACTTGTTCCATATATCAGCACTACGATATACACAGCGCTGCCAGCTTTCGGGCAACAGAGTATCTACATAAAAAACAATAGGTTTTTCCTCTGTCAAATTCCAACGATTCACCCAATACTGCACTTCACTTCCTTGCGCTTCATCCGAAAAGCTAACCTTGTCACTCCATAGAGTACCAACACGAGGATCTGCCAAACGGGGAAGATAATCTTCATCCTCCGGTAATAACATAAATGTACGCTTCACAACCGCACTGAAAGGAATATCGTCTGCTATCGGGAAAAGCCCGAACAACGACATGGAAAGACTATAACTCATATTGCATGAAATAGATACATTATCCGAGTAAGAGGCAATCCCGGATATCATCGACCGGTCTTGTTTAAAAGTAGCCTTCCTTTTCACCCAGCCATCCATTGTATTATATGCTTTCGGATCTATCGGATTCATGTATTCGTCATCTTTAAACACATAAGAAGTGACATCAATCACCAAAGCACTATCAGGAGAATAAGCCTTGATTGGAAACTGCTCCAGAACAATATCACTAAAGCTCTTTTTCAATGCATCGCCGATACGAGAGTCATCACCGGTAATCGGACGATTGGCAACCCGATAAAGTCTGACCAACGAATCAGATTGGCAAAATCTTACCTGCAAAGAAGTGGCAGGGCGAAATCCCACAGACGATTCCTGCGGATTACTGACTTTATCAACCACCCCTCCCATCAACAGACGTTTACCTAAAACAGCCTTAGGTATTTCCATATATATCTTATTCTCAATCCAATAAAGATTCATTAATCCCTTGGACTCCATGCAATTGGATTTACCTTTCAATAGCTTTTCATAATCACTCTTCGATTTTACCTGCTCTGTTTTTTTCTTTTTCTTAGCTGCCCCTTCCAAAGGATAAGAAACGGACAGACCAAAGACCGACAAAAAAAGTAAAAGGATATATTTATTCTTCATAATCATCTGTTTAACGCATTATTCATTTGATGAAGCAATAATTGATAGTGAAGTCGAGTATCTTTATCGACATGTTGCTTTTGATTATTCAATAAGTCGCGCACCCGCAAGAAATAACCATAACACATACTCTCCTGATTTCTGGGGACAAAGTACTCGGCCATTGGTTCTTCAAATCCGGCTACAGGATTAAACATACGTTCCAAGTCCGACACACAACATCCTTTGTGTCCTTCCTCTATTTTATGATGAAGTGTGGTTAACGATTCCCAAACATCCTCGTCTGCCAATGATTTCGAATCTTTATTCCAATTAATCTTTGCCGTTGAAGCTAACTGTTTAATAAATAAATTCTGCAACTTCATTTGAGTAGAGGTTAGTTTACGCCCTTTCAAAGTAGGACTCCAGATGTATTCATAAATGTCATTCATACATTCGTCAACATCATATTTATCGCCTTCAGCTTTCAGTGCCGAAAATTCCACACGGGCAGGAGCCGCCATCAATAATTTCATCAGCACATTACGCAAAGCATCAGAAGGTTTACCAACCATAGGCAACTTATCCAATACATCGCTGTTATCTAACCAATCCATCGTTTCCAGCTGTTCCAGAAAATAACTCATTGCCTCTTTTTGCTTCTCCTTCGGTTCACTTTCCAGAGCTTCCACTTTATCACCGACCAGTTTTTCATGCAGATAAATGCCACCGATATTATGATAAACATGCAACATATAAGTCAAATACTGCATTATAATACCATCATAAATAGCAGATCGGTGTTTATAATCATTATCTTCCTTATCCAGCCATTGGTTCAGATTAGCCAAGATATACTTCAGGTTTTTCACACCATATTGAGTTGCTTTTACCGCATCATCTCCCAGATCTTCCGTTTGAGAACGAGGGTCAAGTATATCCGACTGTTGTTTTCCATACCGATATACAGGATCACCGGATAAATCCGTAATCCACTTTGAAGTAATCGCATACTCTTCTTCCTCTGTTTTGGCTTCCGGTACCGGTGTATAATTCCAACGAATCAAATAATCATCATACAGCCCAAAGCGAGGAGGCATCATACGAACTCCACGCTCCATATCACCGGGTTGTGCCACATAATTAAAACGTGCATAATCCATTATAGAGGTAGTGGTGCCATGTTTCTGTGTAAACGAAGGAGAACGCAGAGAGTCCACCGGAATGACGGAAGAAGCACTCATATTGTGCATAAATCCGAGACAATGTCCTACTTCGTGTGAAACGACATAACGTAAAGCATCATCCATCACTTCCCTTGGAATAATTTTATGACGGACACGTTTGTCAGCTTGAGCAGTCTGAATAAAAATCCAGTTATTCAACAACTTTATAACATCATGATACAGATATACAGAAGCATTCAGTATTTCTCCACTGCGCGGATCTACCCAAGAGGGACCCATTGCATTTTCAATAGCAATCGGCGCATAACGAATACAAGAGTATTTCAAATTATCCGCATCAAATTCCGGATCATCTTTCGGAAATTCTTTAGCCTGGATAGCTTGTATAAAACCTATTTTTTCAAATGGCTCATTCCATTGGTTGACAGCTTCAAATATAGATGCTTTCCAACTATCAGGGAAACAACTATCTACATAAAAAACAATCGGCTTCACAGGTGTCACCTTTTTACCCTCTACATAACTTTTTAAATCAGAAGGCTCCAAACGCCAGCGATTTGCATAATAGATTGCCCGCATCGTCTGTTTGGTTGCTGAATATTCTTTTTTTATAGTCGGGAAAATACCAATCCGGCTATCCATCAATCGGGGACGGTAAGGAACAGAATCCAATAACAGGATAGAACGTGTCACCTTTGCAGTCAGAGGTTCGTCCTTAATGTCTTTTCCACTACCTCCGGTCAACGAATAAGTATAACTTAGGCAACTCCGGACAGATATATTGTCCTTAAAAGCCTTAAAACCATCAACAAACGACTTGCTACTTTGGAAAGAAGTGGAACGCTTACGTCCTCTCGACATATTTGCACTATATTTATCAAAAGGATCCATTAGCTTATTGTCACCCACAAAAAAACCGGTAACATCAAACACAACAGCCGTACTATCATTATTATAAGCAGAAATATCAAAAGCTTGCAATATGGCATCCATGTTACTTAATGCAATAGCCGTCTTCAATCGATTGTCATTATCACCACTCACATTATCTGTTTGAATAGCAGACAGACAGATTTTGTTATTCAGTTTTTCAAAACGAAAATGAATAGGTTCGGTAGGTTTTGATCCTATAATGGCATTTCTATTATCACTGATTTCTGTAACTGCAGAGCCCAACAACATATCACGTTTCAACAACGATAATGGAAGTTCAAAATAAACTTTTTCTTTCACTTTGTGTACAGTGATGAAACCTTCTGCTTTCGAATGATTAGATGAGAACAGTTTATCATAAGCAGTTTTTTCTTTCTCAACAGATTCTTTCTTTTTTGTCTTTTTACGTTTAAAAGAAATAGCATTTGCTGATACAGCTCCTCCCAACATAGAAAATACTAAAAGAGCCACCCAAATTCTTTTCATTTTGATAATAGTGTTAATTCATACTCTAGTAATAGAATACAAATCTAAGAATTATAAAGAATTATCTCCAATAAAATCTACTTTTTTCCTTCAGAGACACTATACAATACGACACTTTATTAGTTATTTACTTCTCTTACCCAGACACAAACCGCCTTTTAATGAATCAGGCCACCCCTATAGCAATCATAAGATTACATACTATTTCTCACTTATAAACTGCTCAAAACTATATTTAAAATCCTCATTCAATATTAGCTTATACTCCTTGGTGAATTGATCAAACGCAGTATATGCCATTCCCATGCGTTTCAAATCCACTAAAGCACGGCACTTAACGCGAACAGACTCTTCATCTAACGAATCAAATCGCAGAATACAATTTGAGATTTGTATTCTCAAGTTATCATTTCCTACAAATTGCTTGCTATCTCTTAATCTACTAAGAAGATCAATCATTGAATCGGAATAATCTGCTTTAAAACTATCTACCCAATCAAATTGCATGTTAGGAAGTAATTGACCAAATGAAGCCAGACTCAATAATTTTTCCAGATCTTCCTTATGGACCACATCTAAAGGCGCCATCTTTTGCATCAATTGATTTGCTATAGTATAGTCATTATATACATGCCCCTTATTAAAAAAGTACCAATAACCATTTGCTGATGATATCTCCGTATCTCCTACCTCTTCCAACAAAAGACGTATCTTACGTATATTTACACTACGGTTATTAGAGAAACTCTCTTCTGACTTATCATACCACAACAATTCTTTTAACTTGATATTAGAAATCCCCTTATTATTCTGATTGGAATAAAGAATAATAACAGATAATAATTGACGCATGATAGGCGTAAATTTTCCGGTAATGTCTTTTAAATCCCGATTAATTACCTGAAATCCGTTTAGCATATAAATTCCCGGCGTGGTGTTCAATACAGGAGCTTCAAACGAGGAATATAGGTGGTCATTTTCTTGAATTTCTTTTTCACTATTTATATCTAAAACGCCCCCTTCTTCTTTCTCACAAATATCTTGTTGCGAAATAGATATAACTTCTTTCTTATCATGCTTTCTGCTATTCCGCAATCTCCACCCAATTCCCCCTAAACCTGCTACACAAATACATATAAACAGTAATTTCCACCAAGTCCCCTTGCTTTCCTGTACTGTCATATTTTGAATAGGCAACACAGGAGATGCAATAGAATAAATATTAGCTTCATAATTATTCCCCTCTACTTGGTGAACTGTTACAGCATAATAACATTTTTCTGAAGCAAGATAAATTAAATCTGCATGAGAATTAACATCTAAGAAAGTATAAGGTATTGTATCACCTAAAACAGTTTCTTGTCCATTCTCCAAATTTAAATCTTTCAAAACTAGAGAAGATAGAAAACGACCTGAAGAAAAAAACAATCCTTTTGCATGTTCACCTTTTTCTACTTCATCAACTATCAACGTAGAAGCAGCTACCTCATCACAAAGATTCTCCGGTATAGCCCACTTTTTTTCCAAAGAATAATCATTCAAGTTCAATTTATACAAATCCTTATAATGAACGACCCCATACTCCTGTTTGCCCAAGTCATTTCCCAATCCTCCATAAATATAAACCAGCGAATCGGTCTTCCCTATGGCACTCAAATAGCGAGGAGTAATCACATCCGGCAACTCTCCCTTTACCACTTCACCCGACAGGGATATTCTATTCAACTCACGGGTATACAAATGAAATCCATATCCCAGAATTTGTACAATCGATGAATCTTTTGGATTGAAAAACCGATTATGTTGTGTATAAGAAGACTGCCTTTTCCGTTGGATAGGAATAGACCAACTTTTTGTTTGAAAATTAAAAAAAGACAAATTCTCCCCATCAGGCTTCTCAAAGTCATAATAAACCAACTGGCTACCTTTATCTTTCAAAGGAACAAAAAGAAACTGGTTAGTGATCCGATTTACATCAATCAATGGCGAGAAAACATATTCTTTAGTTGTACTCCGTATTAAATCATATTTGACAATACGATCTTTTGCAATAAAATAACATGCCGACTGATCTTCACACGGGACAGGAAAAGTCTTGGATGAAAAAGATAACGTTTTCCTATGTTTCCAATACATGTGACTATTAATAATCCATTCCGGATTTGATATAAAAGCTGTCATCTGCCGAAACTTGTCCTGAAGCAAAGTGTCAGATACTGCTTGCTCCAACGACCATTCATATTTTATGCTCCCAGGTTCCAGACCGATCTGTACATCCTTCAAAATAATAGGTGCCACGTCCGAAGTTGTGTAAGAAGCTAATTTATTAGCACCAAAGCAGACTTTAACAGAATGATTATCCGGGGCAGTAACTTTCTCTTTAGAAATAAGAGAACCATTATTTCTGACATATAACGTATCATTTTTATACTCCAATTCTATCTTTATCCTATTCCACTCATGAATATCGATAGTCGCAGAAGAATGTATCTTTCCTAAATATTGCTGGTCTTTAATCAAACACAAATAAGGCTCTTCGTTCACAGGATTAACCAATATCAGATTGAGGCTATTTCTATTGTCAACAATCATACGGCATACATAACCAAAATGCTCGCCTTTTTCCCTAATCTTCAAATCAAAAGAAACAGATAAATAATCTTTGAATCTCACTCCCTGATTGCCGGACGGTATGATGAATGAAGTACGTTCATCTTTTGAATATTCATAAGCACGAAAAGAAAGGCCTCCGATATTTTCACCACCCCAAGTGACTATAGTCTTCGAGATAAATAAAATATAAAATAACAGTCGGATATATTTCATAGCAAAAGCTTATTTGAAGCAAAGATAAGAATAAAAAATGAGAGATTGAGCAGATGAGCGCAAGAAGGTTGTAAATAAGGGATTTAGAGGAAAACGGACTGCGAGGACGAAGCCAAGCGAAACCGCTAAAAAGCCAACTGAAACCGGAGTTACGTTACTATCCCGTTACTCTTTTCAAGACGGCGACGGAGGTTCTGGGAGGCTCCCAACACGCTGAACTACAAGCCCGATTCGGAGTTTTCCGACTGCAAATGTAGCAGGATTTTCGGATTTCGGGCTGCGCACCGCGAAAAAAGTCGGTTTTCGGGTGCGATTGCGCTGATTCGCTGCATTTTGCGTATCGACGAACGGCTCTACAAGAAATAATTTTGAACCCTAAAAAATTGTAGAGTTATGAGATCGACATTCAAAGTTTTATTCTATCTGAAACGCAACGCTCCGAAGAAAAACGGGCTTGTTCCGGTGATGTGCCGGATTACGGTAAACGGCAAAATCGCACAGTTCAGTTGCAAGCTGGACGTGGAGGAAAAATCGTGGAACGTGGAGTTAGGCCGCGTGTCCGGTCGCAGCGTGGTGGCGCAGGAGGCCAACCGGATGCTGGATAAAATCCGCGTGGGTATCAACCAAGCCTATCAGAAAATCGCCGACCGGGACAATTATGTAACTGCCGAGAAAGTGCGCAACGCCTATCTGGGATTGGGTATGAACCATGAAACGCTGCTGGCGGTATTCCGGCAGCATAACGAGGATTACGAGAAGCAGGTAGGTAAGCTCAAAAGCCTGCGGAGCTATTGGAAATACTGCACCGTGTATAACCACCTTGCGGAATTTATCGAAAAGCGGTACAAGGTCAGCGACATTGCCCTACGTGAGCTTGCTCCGGCATTTATCACCGACTTCGAGCTGTTCCTCAAAACCGAGAAGAACCATTGCAACAATACGGTGTGGTCGTATATGATGCCGTTCCGTAAGATTATCTACATGGCCGTCAATAACGGATTGTTGCAGCGCGATCCGTTCTTCGCGTACAGCATCACCAAAGAGGAAACAAAGCGGGGCTTTCTGACCAAAGAGGAAATCAAGCTCCTTATTAACGGTACGTTCAAAAAGAAAAGTTACGAGGTGATCCGCGACCTGTTCATCTTCTGCACCTTTACGGGATTGAGCTGGACGGATATGGCGAACCTGACGAAAGCGAACCTGCAAACCTCGTTCGACGGCCACCTGTGGATTATCACCAACCGCCAAAAGACGGGTACGGAATCGAATATCCGCTTGCTGGAGGTGGCCAAGCATATCATCGAAAAATACGACGGCATGGCCGAGGGCGATAGGCTGCTGCCCGTTCCATGTTATGCCAACTGCAAGAACAGCATCAAGGTGATTGCGAAGAAATGCGGCATCGAGAAAAACGTCACGTGGCACATGAGCCGCCATACCTACGCGACGACGGTGTGCCTGTCGAACGACGTGCCCATCGAAACGCTCTCGAAGATGCTCGGACACCGAAGCATCCGCACAACGCAGATTTACGCCAAAATCACGGCAGAAAAGGTGAGCCGCGATATGGAAAAACTGTCGCAGCGTATCGAGCAAATGGAGAATTTTATTTGTCAAACCATCTAACAACGAATGCACCATGAAAAGAGATAGAATCACAATCGGCGAGAACAGGGTAACCCTGACGGGAAGCGAGGTATGGATGACGGCAATGGAGCTTGCCGAGGTGTTCGGTACGACTGCCGGAGCGGTAAACGCAGGGATTAAGGCAATCATCAAAAGCGATACGCTGCACGATTACGAGGTTTGCAAGTACGTACGTCTGGAAAACGGCAACGGCGCGGACGTGTATAACATGGAGGTCGTGGCCTCCCTTGCGTTCCGGCTCAATACACGGGGTGCGGCGGTGCTGCGCAAATGGCTAATCCGACGGGCTACCGCCCCGGCACGGGCAGCGGCTCCAATTATCATTCAGTATAAGGAGGGATTCATCTGTTAAGAACGACGGGCAGGCTTCAACACCTGCCCGTCGTCGTTTTAGGGGATAGCCTTGCGGTAGTTTTCCGCGAGGAGCTTTTCGATGTCGGATTCCCGGTAGAGGACTTTACCGCCGAAAAGGATAAAGGGAATCTTGCGTGCGGCGCGGTATTCCTGCAAGGTGCGGCGGCTCACTTTCAAAAGGTCGATCACCTCCTTGTCGGTGAGGTATCGTTCGCCTCCGAGGGGCGGATGAAAGTTCTCCGTGAATCGCGCCGCCTCTTTCGCGCTTTTCTTCAATGCCCGCAGCACTGCCGCGATGCGTTCGTCGTCCGAGGTAATTACATGATTTTCGTTCATATTCTCGTGGATTTAGTGGTTTCGTTCGCTGGTCAGGGGCTATCCTGCGGCTTGCGGTATCGGTCGATACCGGGCAGGAGCCGTTCGACTTCTTCGGGTTTGTAGTAAAACTTGCGCCCTATCTGTGTGCAGCCGATGATGCGGTTGTCGCGCAAGGTCTGTAAGGTGCGCGGGCTGATGCGGAGCAGGCGGCACACCTGCTGGCCGTCGAGCCACTTACTCACGTGCTTGTCGCTGCAACGGCGGCACAGGGCATCGACTTTTCCGGTCAGCGTTTCCACGCCGGAGAGCAATGCCTCAAAGGTTTTCTTTTCGATAATAACTATTTCCATTCGACAGATTTTTAGAGTTTGGGGCAAATGTAGCCAATCCCGTCCCTCGCGCCGCCTTTTGCGGTTTTGTGGCAGCTTGTGGCGTCCGTTTGGCACTCTCTGGCTTCGGCGCATCACCTTAACCTGCTGAAAATCTTTCCCATGTCGCTACCGACTATGGAAAGCAGCCCGACGCAAAGCAGCACCTTTGCCGCAGAAACAATAAAGCAAGGGTTATGGAAATCATCACGATGGAAAGCACCGCTTATAAGGAGCTGGTGGAAAAGATAGACCGCATCGCAGGTTACGTCCGGGATAGCGAGCGGGAGAAAAAGAAAGACACGCCGGATGTATGGTTGAATAAGGAGCAGGTCATGTCGCTGCTGGGCATCAGCCGCCGCACGCTGCAACGGCTTCGGGAGAGCAAACGCCTCGGATACGCGATTTTTCGCGGTGCGTGCCGCTACCGCCTCTCGGAAGTGGAGCGGCTGATCGAGGAATCTGTTATCGACTGCAACCCGCAACGGCTGGAAGATTTCAAACGGAATTACCTGCTGCGCACGGGCAACGGCGGAACCTCTAAACGATAAGCGTATGGGGTTGCTGGAAACGGACACTTTCGAGCTGTGGATGTCGAAGATCATGGAACGCTTCGACCGCCACGAGCGGATGCTGGCCTCGCTTGCGGGTAAGGAGGTCAAAGAGGTGAAATATCTGGACGGCGAGCGGCTGTTAGACAATCAGGATTTATGCCAACTGCTCCAAGCGAGCAAACGGTCGCTGCAACGCTACCGCAGTTCGGGCACGCTGCGCTACCAAATGCTGTGGCATAAAATCTATTACAAGGAATCGGACGTCGAGGACTTCCTGAAAAATCATTTCGACGAGTTCAAGGGCTGCCGCAAGGTCGAGAAGAAAGGGAGTTGAACGCCAAACGCTGCCAAATCAACGCCACAAGCTGCCACTGCGGACGGCGACGGTTGGAGCGGCTGCTCCTATCCTTAAATTCGCAGGGCATCAGGCAGATGCAAACCTATTAATAACAATAATGTATGGAACAAAAAAAGAAAGAACAAGACGTTCTGATCGTCCGGGACGAGCAAACGGGCGAGATCGGCGTGGTCGCGGGGTTGAAGCGCGATGGCACGCCGAACATGAAACCCGCCAAAGCGGAACACGCGCAGGATTTCCTGCATTTCGACCGCCACGGCGATGTGCTGGATAACTTTTTCGCCAACTTCTACCGCCAATGCAAGGAGCCGAAACGCTTCGGCTTCTACCGCGTCGCGGCAGAGGGTGCGGACAAGGTGATCGAGGTGCTGAAAGAGCTGCTGAAGAACCCAGAGCAGAACAAGGATTTGCTTGCCCCGCATCAGGTCGATACGACCAAGTACGAGCAGGCCGCGCAGCAGCAGACGCAGGAGGCGGAGCAACAAACCGCCCCCGACCAAACGCCGCCGCTGGAAGAAGAAACGCAGCAAACCGAACAGGCGAGTGAGGAGCATACGCCGCAGCCGGAGCCGACACCTGCCGAGGAGCAGGACACCGAGAGGAGGTATAAGCCTATCGACACCGACCGCCTCGACCGGACGGAGGTTGCAGAGCGTTGGGGTATCGACCTTGCGGCGTTGGAGCAGTCGGGCGATCTGGAGCGGATGCGTCATTACGGCAAGTCGCAGCTTATCGAATGTACCCCCGATTTCGGGGGCGTCCGCGTTGCGATGCAGGCGCGTCTGTCGCTGCGGGAGAATCCCGACGGCACGGTGTCGCTTGTGCCGCACCCGATCCGTAAGGAACCGAACCTCGACGAGTACCTGAACGTCAAGTTCACCCCCGAAGATCAGGAGAACCTGAAAAAGACGGGCAACCTCGGACGTGTGGCCGAGGTGGTCGATCCGGCTACGGGCGAGCTTGTCCCCTCCTTTATCAGTATCGACCGCCTGACCAACGAAACGGTATCGGTTCCGGTCAAGGCCATCCGCATCCCCGACGAAGTGAAAAGCGTCCGGCTTACCCAAGAGCAGAAAGAGGCATTGGCCGAGGGCAAAGGCGTGTATGTGGAGGATATGATCGGCAAGAGCGGCAAAAAGTTCGACGCCACGATCCAAATCAACGCTGACAAACGAGGGCTGGACTTTCATTTCGGAGGCCAAAAGAGAGCACAACGGCAGGAGCAGACGCAAGCGACGGACAACACGCAGCAGCCCCGCCGCCTGCGCATCGGGAAAACGCTGCTCGGTGTGGAGATTACACAGGAGCATAAGGCGGGCTGGGAGCAGAATAAATGGGTGTACATCGAAGGAATGACAGACAAGAAAGGTCAAAAATTCAACGCTTATGTGCGCCCGAACCACGAAAGGGCTAAGTACGATTTCAGCCGCAGGAAACCGGAGCAGTCGCAAATCTACGAGATTAAGCCCGACAATGCCTCGCGCACGCAGGTAGCGGTCAATTCGGAGGGCAAGACCGACGAGGCGACTAAGCACGTCGGCGAGCCGCTGCAACGGGGACAGACCGCCCCGACCAACGAGGAGCAGCAGCGCAGGCAGCAGCAGGCGAACAAACCCAAAATGCGTATGTAGCTATGGCGGCCTTTATTATCCTGCTCCTTTCCTGTGTCGTCCTTGTCGCAGGCGGCTACCTCCGGCGGCGTGTCGATTGGCAGGCCATCGAGGACGAGAACAAGCGGTATTATACCCCCGACGGGTATCACGTCTATTATGACCGGAAAATCCTGCGCCGCTTGCATGAGGAAGCAGAAGTACCGCAGGAAACCACCGAGAGTTAAAAAAGGGGTTCTTACCCCGCACCACTAAATCCACAATCAATAAATCAGTTCAGTATGAAAACAATTATTGCAGAGAAACCGAGCGTTGCGCGTGAAATCGCCCGCATCGTGAAAGCTGGCAAACGCGAGATCGGCTATTATGCCGGAGCGGAGTACAACGTAACATGGGCTTTCGGCCATCTGGTGCAGCCCGCCCTACCCGACGGCTACGGCATCAAGGGCTTCCACCGCGACAACCTGCCGATTATCCCGCCCGTTTTCCAGCTCGTGCCGCGACAGGTCAAGACCGACAAAGGTTACAAGCCGGATAGCGACGTGGCAGCGCAAATCAAGGTCATCGCGCGGCTGTTCCGCGAGAGCGAGCGTATCATCGTGGCCACCGACGCGGGACGCGAGGGCGAGTTGATTTTCCGCTACCTGTACGAGTATATCGGCTGCTCCACGCCGTTCGACCGCCTCTGGATCAGCTCGCTCACGGACAAAGCCATCCGCGAGGGGCTGGAACGCATCGAGAGCGGCGCAAAGTACGACAACCTCTACTACGCGGCCAAAGCCCGCAGCGAGGCCGATTGGCTGGTGGGCATCAACGCCACGCAAGCCATCACGATAGCCGCCGGACGGGGGACGTATTCGCTCGGTCGCGTGCAGACGCCCACGCTGGCGATGGTGTGCGAACGCTATCTCGAAAACAAGCATTTCATGCCCGAAACCATTTGGCAGGTGCATTTCGCCACGCCGGGAGCCGAGGCCGATGCGGTAGTAAAGTTCTCCTCCGTCGAGAAATGGAAAGAGAAAGCCCCCGCCGAGGCCGCCTATTTGTCGCTCAAAGCAGAGGGCGCGGCCACCGTTACGCAAGTCGATCGTAAGGAAACCGTGCAGGAACCGCCCCTGCTCTACGACCTGACGACACTCCAAAAGGAGGCGAATACCAAGCACGGGTTTTCGGCTGATAAAACGCTCTCCATCGCCCAAAAGCTCTACGAGGCGAAAGCGATTACCTATCCCCGGACGGGCAGCCGCTACATTCCCGAAGACGTGTTCGCACAGATTCCGGCCTTGCTGCTGACGCTGAAAAACAATCCTACATGGGGCCGACGTCTTGCTCTTTTGGGCGAAACCCCGACGCGCCGCAGCGTGGACGATGGCAAGGTAACCGACCACCACGCGCTGCTGCCGACGGAAGTGAAACCGAAGCTGCTCTCCGCCGACGAGCAGACCGTTTATGACATGATCGTGGGGCGTATGCTCGAAACGTTCTCCGAGCCGTGTATCAAGGACGTAACGACGATTACCGCGACCTGCGACGGAGTGGAGTACACCACCAAAGGGGCTATCGTCCAGCAAGCGGGCTGGCGCGGCATATACGGCGAGGAAATGGAAGATACCGTGCTGCCCGAATGGACGGAGGGCACGACGCTTGCCGTCGGCGGCTGCTCGCTGACCGAGGGCAAGACCAAACCGAAACCCCTGCATACCGAAGCCTCGCTGCTGGCGGCAATGGAAACGTGCGGCAAGGAGATCGAAAACGAGGAGCGGCGGCAATCGCTCAAAGCGTGCGGCATCGGCACACCTGCCACCCGTGCGGCCATTATCGAAACTCTTTTTTCACGGGAATACATGGTGCGGCAGAAAAAGTCGCTCGTGCCGACCGAAAAGGGGCTGGCACTCTACTCGGTCGTCCGGCAGATGCGCATCGCCGACGTGGAGATGACCGGAGAATGGGAGGCGGCACTCGCCAAAATCGAGCGGGGCGAGCTGCGTGCCGAAGCATTCCGTGGACAAATCGAGCGGTACACCGCCGAGATTACCTCGGAGCTGCTGACCTCGGAAAAGCTCTTTACGCATAAGGGTTCGGACTGTATCTGCCCCAAGTGCAAGACGGGACGGATGCAGTTCTTCGGAAAGGTCGTGCGCTGCGACAACGCCGCGTGCGGGTTGCCCGTGTTCCGCATCAAGGCCGGGAAGACGCTCTCCGATGCCGAAATCACCGAGCTGCTCACCAAAGGACGCACCGGAGTGATCCGGGGCTTCAACAGCAAGCAGGGCAAGGCATTTTCGGCCATCGTCGCATTCGATGCGGATTTCAATACCGTTTTCGAGTTTCCCGAAACCAAAAACGAACAACGAAAACCCATGAGAAAGAAATAATGCGTATATTCGCCACTGAATACACGGAAATAGATTGTTCTTGCTATCCCGATAGCCGATACCGATTTATTCTCTGTGGATTTAGTGGTGGCACTCAACGGGGACGTTGAGTGCCTTTTTCAGTCTATCCGCTTTTATAACCCACTAAATCCACAGCATTTATGAATCAGAACAACAAGCCCACGGAGCTATCCTACTACGGGCTTTATCTCTTATCCTATCTCAAAGAGAACCACCCCGACAAGGCGGGCGATGCGGCCTTTATCGAAAGCCGCGCCGACCGTGCCGCCGACGCATTCGAGCAGGCACGACGCGAGGGTTATCTGCCCGAAGGGGCGCAAGAGCTGGCGATGGCCGCTCTGCTGGAGGGGCTTCATTTCTCCCGCTACGACACAATCATCGAGGTACTCTGGAACGAGTTTGCCGATGAGGTGGCGCAAAGCGAAGCCTCCGATGTCGCCCTGAAATTACAGCCCTCGCTGGAGGGTATCTTCTCACAGTATCCGCTCTCGGACGATTTCGCCTACTCGCCCGAATATGAGCAGCTCTACACGGAGCTTACGGGAGCCATCTCAATCCTGCTGGAAGAAGATGGCATTTAACCGTAAAGCCAAGCTGCGGGACAACATCGAGGCGATACGCACGGCGTTCGAGTTAGACAAAGCGCAACGGGCGGCCACTCCCGACGAAAGGGAGCGGCTTGCCCGCTTTTGCGGTTTCGGCGGGTTGAAATGTATTCTCAACCCGGCCTCCGATCTGACCGATGCCGTGCAGTGGGCGAAATCCGACCTCGAACTGTTCCCCCTGACGGCGGAGCTGCACCGCCTGATCCGCGAGAACAGCACGAACGACGGCGAATACAAACGCTACATCGACAGCCTGAAAAGTTCGGTGCTGACGGCGTTCTACACTCCTACGGCAGTTACGGAGGCTCTCGCCGACGTGCTGCACGACTATCATGTGCGTCCGCGCCGCCTGCTGGAACCCTCGGCAGGACACGGGGCATTCGTCGAGGCGTTCGCACGCCGCAATGCCGATGCGGACGTGATGGCCTTTGAGAAAGACCTCCTGACGGGTAAAATCCTCTCGCACCTCTATCCCGACAAGAAAGTGCGGACGGAGGGATTCGAGCGCATCGAAAAACCTTTCGAGGGCTATTTCGACGTGGCGGCCTCCAACATTCCGTTCGGGGACGTGGCGGTGTTCGATCCGGCATTCTCGGCAAGCGAAACGACCGGACGCCGAGCTGCGACCAAAGCCATCCACAACTACTTTTTCCTCAAAGGGCTGGATGCCGTCCGCGACGGTGGCATCGTGGCGTTCATCACCTCGCAGGGGGTGATGAACTCGCCGAAGAATGATGAAATACGCCGCGAGATGCTCCGCCATGCCGATCCCGTATCGGTCATCCGGCTGCCGAACAACCTCTTTACCGACAATGCCGGAACGGAGGTCGGCAGCGACCTTATTATCCTGCAAAAGAACGCCCGCAAAGAGCGGTTCACGGAACAGGATCATCAGTTCTTCGGCTCTTTTATGCTGGAATCAGGGATCATCGTAAATGGCCTATTCCTCGATAGGTCACGTATCGTCCATACGAAAGCCATGCAGGATACCGATCCCTACGGCCAGCCCGCAATGGTCTATCTGCATGAGGGCGGTGCGGAGGGTGTCGGCGCAGATCTGCGCCGTATGCTCTCGGAGGATTTTTACAAACGCCTCGATATGGGGCGGTATTTGAATGTTACGGGGACGCTCGAAAGTATCCGTCGTCGGATGCAACAGCCGGAAACCGGAACATCGGAACCGAATCTGCGTCCAGAGCCTACCCCCGAAGATAAAGCGGAGTTCGGCGCGTGGGCGAAAGAAAAGGAACGGGAGCTTTGGGAGCAGCGACCACCGCAGCCGGAAGATTTTGAGCGGACAACCGTCGCCGAAAAAGAAGCACAGCCCGCACAGACGACCGACAACGACAAGGCGGTAAAGCAGGAAACCGCCTCCGTGCAGGTCGAAACAACTGCACGAACGTCCGTCCCTGCAAAAGAGGAGAAGCCCGAAATCGAGCCTCCGGTCATGAGCCTCTACGACCTGTTCGGTTTCACGGCGGAGGAGAAACGCATCGCCCAGACGGGAGGCAAGCCCCGCCGCAGAAACAACCGCCCCAAGCTGGTGCAACCGCGTCAGCCGTCGCTGTTCGATACGCCGATGGAGGCCGTGGCGACCGCGAAAGCGGTGCAGTCCGACCTCACGGCACAAACGACCGCCGCACCCGTCTATCCGGTCGAAAATGCTTTTGAAAGGGAACACCAACAGCGCGTGTCCGAGGTCGAGCGGCAGATGCGCGAGGAGGAAGCGAAGCTCACCGCCGAGGAGCGGCAGCGCAAACACGAGGAGGAGATGCAGCCCCGACCGTTCGACGGATTATTGGAGCCTCACCTCCGCGAGGGTTCACTCGTTCAGGTGAACACCGTCGGTGTGCGTTACCAAATCGGCTATTTGAGAGACGTTACCCGCTACGGGGCGACGTTCCAGCCGCTCGAATTGGACATAGCACAGATGGAGAAAGCGGCGGCCTATATCACCGTGCGTGACGCTTACGAGCGGCTCTATGCCTACGAAGCCGACAAGCACGAGGAGGACAAGATGCAGCGAGAGAACCTGAACGCCCGTTACGATGAGTTCATCGGGCGGTACGGCTCGCTTAATACCAAAGCGAACGTCAAAATGATTTTGATGGACGCTTCGGGACGCGACCTCCTTGCAATAGAACGGGCGGAGAATGGGCAATTCGTCAAGGCCGACATCTTCGACCATCCGGTAGCGTTCGCGCTCAACGAAACGACGCACGTCGATACGTCCGAAGAAGCTCTCGCAGTTTCGCTCAACCGATACGGAGGTGTGAATCTTGATTACATGGAATCTTTGTCGGACAACAGTCGCGAGGAGTTGATCGAGAAGCTGAAAGGACGTATCTTTTACAATCCGCTGGTCGGCAGCTATGAAATCAAAGACCGCTTTATCGCGGGCAACGTGGTGGATAAGGTGGAGCGTATCGAGGCATGGATGAGTGAAAATCCGCACGGCGAGCGGGAGAAAGAAGCCCTTACCGCCTTGCAGGAGGCCGCGCCGCGTCCGATTACATTCGACGAGCTGGACTTCAACCTCGGCGAGCGGTGGATACCCACGGGCATCTATTCCGCCTATGCCTCCTACCTGTTCGATACCGATGTGCGCATCGGCTATTCGGAGAGTATGGACGATTATTCGGTCAAATGCGGTGGGAAGAACGCCAAGATTCTCGACCAATATTGCGTCAAGGGCTATTACCGTACCTACGACGGTATCGCCCTACTGAAACACGCCCTTGTGAATACCGTGCCCGATATGAAAAAGAGCATAGGCAAGGACGAAAACGGCAACGACATCAAGGTGCGCGACAGCGAGGGCATACAGCTTGCCAACGCCAAGATCGACGAAATCCGAAACGGTTTCGTGGAGTGGCTCGCGGAACAGTCGCCGGAGTTCCGGCAACGGCTGACGGACAGGTACAACCGCAAGTTCAATTGTTTCGTGCGTCCGCAGTACGACGGTTCGCACCAGACGTTCCCAGATCTTGACCTGAAAGCCCTCGAAAAACGGTTCGGCATCAAGGACGTGTACCAAAGCCAAAAGGATTGTATCTGGATGTTGAAGCAGAACGGCGGGGGCATCTGCGACCACGAGGTCCTGCGCCCATAAGGGCATATAGTAAATGTAGGATTAGCAACCTACCCGGCAAGGGTTTTCAACGCCGGTCATTAGCCAACTTATCCACTTAGCCGAAAGGCGGTGGGGAGTGTCGCATGTTGGAAACGGCATAAGTCAGCTAACTATCGTGCTGCTACTGAATGTCTAAATGAAACGATAGATATGAGGATGAAGACTAAACTGTTTGAACGACAGCCCAAGACGTTAATTGGTAAACACCGACTGAAGATAGTTACAACGGTCGGTCTGCAATACTTCTGCCTTCCCACTTCGGGCACGAGAGCCGAAAACCGATTGCAGGTCAGCCGCAGTCAGCGGAAAAGGGCGAAAATCGCATCCGACAATCTATCACGCTATGTTACTATATGTCTAAATGGGGATTGCCTAAGCAGACGCAGGTCTGTATGGCAACAGAGTCTCCGTAGTAGTCCGAGCGAGGGAAAGCCTCGTACATGGCGAAGGGAGACAGTGTGTTATCTTTAATATGTTTAACGAATGATGTGTGAGACATTATGAGAAATTCAGAGAATGTATTAAACAGTCTGGCTGGACACAGCCAAAACCCAAATTACAAGTTTGAACGGCTCTACCGATTGCTGTTCAACGAGAATCTGTATGCGCTTGCCTATCAGATGATGTCAAAGAAAACTGGCAACATGACGAAAGGCACCGATGGTCAGACTATCAGCGGAATGAGCATCAAACGCATACAATCCATTATTGACAAGTTGCGGGATGAGAGTTATCAGCCGCACCCTGCCAAGAGAATTTACATACCCAAGAAGAACGGCAAGCAACGTCCACTCGGCATACCGTCGTTTGAGGACAAACTTGTGCAGAAAGTCATCCAAATGATTCTTGAATCCATCTATGAGGGCAGTTTTGAGAAATGTTCCCATGGATTCAGACCGCACCGCAGTTGTCACACTGCAATGGCTTCAATCATGGAGGGATTTGACGGAACGAGGTGGTTCATCGAGGGCGACATCAAGGGATTCTTTGATAATATCGACCATGATATTATGATTACAATCCTTTCAGAGCGCATCGCAGATGAACGCTTCCTGCGTCTTATCCGTAAATTTCTCAATGCAGGTTACTTGGAGAAATGGAAATTCCACAAAACATTCAGCGGAACTCCTCAAGGTGGAATAATCAGCCCCATATTGGCGAACATCTACCTTGACCAGCTGGATAAATATGTTGTGGAATATATCTCGCAGTTCAACAGAGGTAAGATGCGGAAGCGCAACCCTGAATACAAAAGGATTGCAAGCCGTAAGGACAAACGTGTAAAGAAACTGAAAACCGAGACAGACGAGCAGAAAAGAGCGGCACTGCGCAGTGAGATTGTCGAACTGCACCGTGAAATGCAAAAACATCCTGCAACTCTGGACATGGACGAGGATTTCAGACGTATGAGATATGTGCGTTACGCCGATGATTTTCTTATCGGTATCATAGGCAGTAAAGATGATTGTGTCAACATAAAGGCGGACATCAAGAGATTCCTTTGTGAAAAACTCAAACTCGAACTGTCAGATGAAAAGACGCTCATAACACATGGTCATGACCACGCCAAATTTCTCGGATTTGAGGTGACTATCCGCAAGTCTGAAAAGACGAGGAAAGGGAGCAACGGAATGCCCAAACGCTCACTTGACCACAAGACAGTCGTACTGTTACCATTGGAGGTTATGAAAAATAAACTCATGGAATACAAGGCGATGAAAATAGTGGTTGAGGACGGCAAAGAAAAATGGGAATCCACTTCACGCCCTTACCTGCGTAGTAACGATGACCTTGAAATTCTGAATAGATACAATTCGGAAATTCGTGGCATCTACAATTACTACTGCATAGCGAACAATGTCAATATCCTCAACAGTTTCTATCAAATCATGAAAGAGAGTTTATACAAGACTTTCTCATCCAAGTATGAATCTACTGTAAGGAAGATAATCAACTCTTATACAAAGGACAAGATAGTTCGTGTTCAGTATGAGGTGAAAGGAGTGAAGAAAGAAAGGGAACTCTATCATGGTGGGTTTGGCAGAAGAAAGGACGCTCGTATAGACGATGCTGACAATCTTCCCAGTTATCGCGGGATGCAAAGTACAAGCCTTATGGCTCGACTTAAAGCCTGCGAGTGTGAATATTGTGGAGCTACGGACAACCTGCAAATGATACATGTCCGCAAGCTAAAGGACTTGAAAGGCAAGCAGGAATGGGAAAAACTCATGATTGCTCGCAAAAGAAAGACTTTGGCAGTATGTGAAAACTGTTACCGCAAGATTCATGGAAAAAAATAGACTGATGATAAACATGGAGAGCCGTATACTCGGAGACGAGTACGTACGGTTCGGTGGCGAGCGTTTAGGAAGATTCCATATTCTCATATGGTTTCGCACTTTTCGCTTAGCCTGTGGCACGGGCAAGACACTGATCATGTGCGTGGCGGCGCACGAGATGAAGCGGCTGGGGCTGGCGCACAAGCCGATGATTATCGGCCTGAAAGCCAACGTCGCGGAGATTGCCGAGTGCTACCGCACGGCCTACCCGAACGCAAAGATACTCTATGCTTCGGAAAAGGACTTTTCGCCCGAAAACCGCGTGCGGTTCTTCAACAACATCAAGAACAACGACTACGACTGCGTCATCATGTCGCACGACCAATTCGGAAAGATACCGCAATCGCCCGAATTGCAGCAGCGCATCCTGCAAGCCGAGCTGGACACAGTGGAGGAAAATCTCGACGTACTGCGCAGTCAGGGCAAGGAGATTTCGCGGGCAATGCTCCGAGGATTGGAAAAGCGCAAAATCAACCTTTCGGTAAAGCTGGAGAACATTGCCCACGCCATAAAGTCGCGCACGGACGACGTGGTGGATTTCAAGCAAATGGGCATCGACCATATTTTCGTGGACGAGAGCCACCAATTCAAAAACCTGATGTTCAACACCCGCCACGACCGCGTGGCAGGGCTGGGTAATCAGGACGGCAGCCAAAAGGCACTTAATATGCTCTATGCCATCCGCACCATACAGGAGCGCACGGGAAAGGATTTGGGCGCGACGTTCCTTTCCGGTACGACGATTTCCAATTCCCTGACGGAGTTGTACCTGCTGTTCAAATACCTGCGACCGAATGAGCTGGAGCGGCAGGACATCAATTCGTTCGATGCGTGGGCGGCCATCTTCGCCAAGAAAAGCGTGGATTTCGAGTTCTCGGTAACAAACAACATCGTCCAAAAAGAACGCTTCCGCTATTTTATCAAAGTGCCGGAGCTGGCGGCATTTTATTCGGAGATTACCGATTACCGCACGGCGGAGGACGTGGGGGTGGATCGTCCTGACAAGAAAGAGATACTCCACAACATTCCGCCCACGCCCCAACAGGAGGAGTTTATCGAGAAATTGATGCAGTTCGCGCAGTCGGGCGATGCGACCATCCTCGGACGTGCACCCCTCTCGGAAACGGAGGATAAGGCCAAGATGCTGATCGCCACGGACTACGCCCGCAAAATGGCTCTCGACATGCGGCTGATCGACCGGGAGCTGTACGAAGACCATCCCGACAATAAGGCGAGCCAATGTGCCAAGATGATTGCGGAATACTACCGCAAGTACGACGCGCAGAAAGGCACGCAGTTCGTCTTCTCGGATTTGGGGACGTTCCAACCGGGGCAGTGGAACGTGTACAGCGAAATCAAACGCAAGCTCGTAGAGGATTACGGCATTCCCTCCTCGGAGATTCGCTTCATACAGGAGTGCAAGAACGAGAAAGCACGCAAGGCCGTTATCGACGCGATGAACGAGGGCAAGGTGCGTGTGATCTTCGGCTCGACCTCCATGCTCGGCACGGGTGTCAATGCGCAGAAACGAGCCGTCGCGGTGCATCACCTCGATACGCCGTGGCGACCGTCCGACCTCGCGCAGCGGGACGGACGAGCCGTGCGCAAGGGCAACGAGATTGCCAAGCTCCACGCCGACAACAAGGTGGACGTGGTTATCTATGCGGTGGAAAAGTCGCTCGACAGTTATAAATTCAACCTGCTGCATTGCAAGCAGACGTTCATCTCGCAGCTTAAAAGCGGCGCAATGGGCGCACGCACCATCGACGAGGGGGCTATGGACGAAAAGTCGGGCATGAACTTCTCGGAGTACATGGCGATTTTGTCGGGCAATACCGACCTGCTCGACAAAGCCCGTTTGGAGAAAAAGGTGGCGGCATTGGAGAGCGAACGCAAGTCGTTCCACAAGGCCAAGAGCGGCTCCGTCTGGAAATTGGAGGAGTACACCAAGACGCTCGCCCACAACAACGACTGCATCGCCAAGATGACGGCGGACTATGAGGCGTTTCTCTCACGGGTGCAGACTGACAAGGAGGGCAACAAGGTCAATGTCGTGCGCCTCGACGGGTTGGAGGCCACCGACCACAAGAGCGTCGGCACGCGCTTACAGGAGATTGCCAAGAATGCCACCACGGGCGGGGAGTACCTGCGCATCGGTGAGTTGTACGGTTTTCCGATTCTCGTCAAAACCGAATCCACCCTCAAAGACGGGGTGGAAACCAAGCAAAACCGCTTCTTTGTGGAGGGTGCGTTTAAGTACACCTACAACAACGGTCAGATTGCGATGGCCGACACCAAAGCGGCGGCGATGAATTTCCTGAATGCGCTGGAGCGCATACCGAAATTGGTCGAGCAGTACAAGGAGCAGAACGTAACCTATGAGCGGGATATTCCGATTTTGCAGCAGACCGTCGGCGGCGTATGGAAGAAAGAGGATGAGTTGAAACAACTGAAATCGGAGGTAGCGGCGTTGGAACGCAAGATTCAGTTGGAACTGGCTCCTCCCAAGCCCGAAGCGGCGCAAGAACAACCCGACGGTGGGACGATGCAGACACAATCGCCGACGACCGGAGAGCGAATAACAACGGAGCAGCCCTATGATGTACCGAATCGGTCACAGTTCCTTCGTGAACACGTGCAGATTGTCAGACCGATAGAGGCGAACAATACGGTCAAAGGGATAAAAATGTAGTTTATCAGTGTTAATTAGGGAATCATCCGTTCTGCTAAAATAAAAGCGAACGGATGATTTATTTATTGCATCAAACCAACATTATGATTTTAACAAAATGAACTGGATTAACTACTCCCAGCCTTAATCTGCTTCCTATATTTAGACGGTGACATTCCCATTGTGCTTGTAAACACCCGCACGAAATGTGGCAGGTCGTTAAACCCGACCATATAACAAATTTCCGACACCCCCTTTTGTGAATGTTTCAGCAAATCGCAAGCCGTGTTCAAACGGTATTGTGTAACAAACTGCGAAAAAGTTATCCCCTTGCACCGCTTAAAATAGGAACAAAACGCTGAACGATTCATGCCCACTTCCACTGCAATATCGTCCAAAGCAATGGGATGAATGTAATGCTTCATAACATAAGCACAAATCTGTTGCATACGCCGCACATCCCGCTCGATACGCATCGCTTTTCCAGCAAACGTATGATCCGACGAGGTAAAAATGACAGGTAGCAGGCGGAACATTGCACTCAAACGTCCCAGCTCGTCCAACCCGTTCATTTCGGACAAAGCCTTACGAATCACCCGTGAACTTTCCAACCCGAATTTAAGCGCATCGGTCGGAAACATCACGCCAGCCAATCTGTTACGCAATTCGGGAAATACCTCTACACACCGCTCTACTAACAAATGACTGAAAGCCACCATTAGGTAACGGACATAACCATCTTTGTCCGTGCTATCGGGAGCATATTCCCAACGATGAAGCATCGACGGGGGTATCAACGCCACGTCGCCCGCCGCAAAAGGCTGCAACGTATCGCCCGCCATCCGGTTACCCTGTCCATGAACGACGTAATACAGCTCCCACGCATCGTGTTGGTGCAGCTTGGCTTCAAGGTTGATTTCCACGCGCTGGTCGATGAAGAAAAACGAATGATTCTCCACTTCAGGCAGTTCGTAGGGTATGGCGGCATCTTCCATAAAAAATTGCTTTAATTTACATGATTGCAAATATACAACAAATATGCGAAACGATAAAACAAATACAGAACAATAAAGCGGCGTAACTTTGCAATGAAGACAAAAGAAAACAAGAAGTATAACTTAAAAACGTATCGTTATGGAATTGTATGAAGTATTAGAGAAACGTCGCACATACCGCGACTACTCCGACCGTGAGGTGAGTGATGAAATCCTAAAAAGAGTGCTCGGAGCTGCATTCAAAGCCCCGACCAACGACCACCTGCGCCAGTTCGAGTTCATCGTGGTGCGTGGACGCGAAAACATCGCCAAAGTAATCGCCCCGCTTGTAAAGAACATGGCAGCGTTCAAAGACCTCGTTTTCGAGGTGGACGACACGGGCGACAAGGAAAAGATGGAGATGTTTGCCGATGCCCTGCCCAAACAGCAGAAGATGCTAATGGAAAGCGGACTGCTCATCCTGCCGTTCTTCCGTCAGAAGCAAAGCCCCCTGTTAAAACCTGTGGAGCAAAGCTCGCTCAACTACTTTGCTTCGGCATGGTGCGCACTGGAAAACATGCTGCTTGCCGCTACTGCAGAGGGATTGGGAACGGTATTTCACATTCCCGTAAGCGACGAGGCCGAGAAGATAAAGGAGATTGTAGGTGCTCCCGAAGGTTATGAGTTCACCTGTCTGCTTACGATGGGCTATCCCGCAGAAAACGCCTTTCTGCCCAAACAGAAGGAAATCAATGTAGAGGATAGAATACATACGAACGTCTGGTAACGCAGTAACATGAAAGGACACATTCTGATATTGTCGGCAAACATCCTGTTCGGTGTTAGTATGCCGGTATTCAAATACCTGCTGACAGCGGACGTGCCTCCGGAAGCAATTACCGTCATGCGGGCGATTTTCGCCTGCATGATGTTTTGGTTCGTGTCCCTTTTCATGCCGAAAGAAAGAGTTTTGCCGAAAGATTTGAGGACACTTTTCCTCTGTGCCTTGTGCGGTGTGGGCATCAACCAATGGCTGTTTGTCGTCGGGTTGAAAAGTTCTTCGCCCGTCAATGCGTCCATCATTGCTACCGCAGTGCCCATTTTCGTATTGCTGCTGGCAGCCGCAGTACTCAAAGAACCGATTACAGCAAAGAAGTCATTTGGAGTATTTCTGGGTGTGGGCGGAGGACTGTTGCTCGTGTTCAGCTCCACACATACCGCCGACGGAGCCAATAGCCTTTGGGGAGATACATTGATGCTACTGAACCAGTTGATGTATTCCATCTATCTGGTCTTGTCTAAACCTCTGTCCCGACGGTATTCATCCGTAACGATGATGAAATGGATGTTCCTGTTCTCGACATTGGCTTTGGCTCCGTTCTGCCTACTGTATGTGCGACACGTTCCCCTGTTTCATCGGGAAACTTTCGACATCACGCAACTTTGCGCACTCCTTTATTTGCTGTTCGGAGCCACGTTCGTCGCGTTTCTGCTTATACCGATGGCATTGAAACATATCCGTTCCACTACGGTCAGTATGTACAATTACGTGCAACCCATCGTTGCTTCCGTAATAGCCATAGCCGTCGGGCAGGACACGCTCTCGATGCAGAAACTGTTATCGGCGACTTTGGTATTTGTCGGCGTTTACTTGGTAACGCAGAGCAAAAAAAGGGAAGATATAAAAAACTTAGATATTGCATAAGACATGATTATAAATACAGGAGGACGGACTGATACCGTCAATTATTATAGCGATTGGTTATTGAACCGATTCGAGGAGGGATATGTTTATTCACGCAACCCGTTGTTCCCGAATCATATTACAAAATACACGCTCGATCCGTCGGTAGTGGATTGCGTGGTATTCTGTTCTAAAAACTATCGTCCCATTCTGCCGGATCTTCATCGGATTACCGACCGTTTCAACGTATTTTGCCACTATACCATCACGGCATACGGCAAGGACGTGGAACCGAACGTACCGGACATTGACCGGAGTATAGACACACTTATAGAACTATCCGCAAAAGTCGGACGCAAATGCGTCGCATGGCGTTATGACCCAGTGCTACTGACCGAAAAATATACGGTGAATTACCATCTGAAAATGTTCGACTATATGGCTTCACGGCTCGCACCATATGTGAATTTCTGCGTGTTCAGTTTCGTGGAAATGTACAAGAGGCTGGAATACCACATGCCTGAACTGATACTGCTGACTGACGAGAATAAGGAAAAGCTGGCAGAGGGAATGGGCGCAATAGCACGGAAATACGGGTTGCATCTGCAAACCTGTGGAACATCGGAAAGTTACAGTCAATATGGAATAGCCTGCTCCGGTTGCATGACTACTACCAATTTAGGAAATGCTTTGGGCTGTCGGTTCAAGAGTATGGCGCACAAGGGAACCCGTATCGGATGCAGTTGTATGCCTACACGCGACATCGGAGCCTATAACACGTGTCTGAATGGTTGCAGATATTGCTATGCCAACAAGAAACCGGAGCTGGCTATGGAAAACTACAATCTCCACGATCCGGCTTCGCCACTTTTGGTGGGACACGTGAAACCTACCGATATTATCAAAGAAGGAAGCCAAAAGAGCTTCATCATCTGAACCTTTAAGCTGAAAAAATGATTGTAGCGAAAAAAACGGTCGAAAGCTATCTGACCAAATCCAAAATCGGTCAGTTCGCCATCAATCCTTATGTGGGTTGTCCCCATGCCTGCAAATATTGTTATGCGTCGTTTATGAAACGCTTCACGGGACATTCCGAACCTTGGGGCGATTTTATCGACATCAAACAGTCGAAGCGTAAAATAAACGCTGCCCAAATAAAGGATAAAAATGTTTTTATGGGAACCGTAACGGATTGTTACAACCCCTACGAGGCGAAATACGGTATAACCCGTTCCATTTTGGAACAATTGGTCGGTGTGGATTGCTATCTGCAAATCGCCACCAAAAATAAATTGATACTCCGCGATCTGGACTTGCTCAAAAGGATGCGGCGGTTGAGTGTGGCATTGTCTGTCAACACACTGGATGAAAACTTCCGCCGGGACATGGATCGGGCAAGCACGGTTCAGGAACGGTTGAAAACACTTCGGACGCTTCACGAGAACGGAATCTATACCATACTATTCATGTCGCCGATTTTCGTAGGCATCACGGACTGGAAAGCGATTATAGAAACCAGTCGCAGTTTTATAAGCGAATATTGGTTTGAAGACCTGAACCTGCGCGGAGGCTATAAGGCAGTTATCCTGCAATACGTTCGGGAACATTACCCCGATCACTATCCACGCTTCGAGCGGATATATGTAAAAGGCGACAAAACACCCCTGACGGAAATGGAAAATGAAATCATCGTTTACTGCCGTGACAACGATATTTTATTCAGTGATTATTTCCATCACGATGAGGCTATCCGAAATCCCAAGAATAAGATTTTAGGAAACAATAAACCATAAAAAGTCGGCGACCAATTCTTACCCGTGCAAGGCGGGGAAGAGCATATAAACGCGTCATCCTTTAAAAAAGACTGATATACCACAACCTGACAGATAAACAGAAAATAATTGTAGCGTATGCCCCCTGTTGATAAACGCAAACCTCCATTTTGCGACGAGTTCCCCGCCGACTGTTCTTTTGAAAGGAAGAGCTATCCGGCAGGGGCGACCGTACATAACGAGGATACGAATATCAACTACCTTATCTTCTGCCAATCGGGACATGCGCGGATTACCAGTACACTGTTCCATGATGAAATCCTCTGCGCCGGGGAAGTGATGTTCGTCCCTCGCACGAGCGAGTGTAGCGGAACGGCTTTGAGCGACGTGACGCTCGTGGTGCATAAGTTCAACAACACGGTTTGCCGGGCGGAGAAATGTATTCTATCCTATCTCTACTCGCACAAGCTGCCGGATTCCAAAGTCTATTGCTGCAAGCTGACCGTTCCGAATTCCATGCAGGCACTTATGGACACGGTGACGACCTATATCTCCGACCGGACGGACGACAGCGACCTGTGGAAACTCAAACACAAGGAGCTGATCTGGGTGTTCACCCGCTACTACACGGCGGAGGAGTTGCAGGTTTTCTTCCACCCGATGACCGACGAGCAAGTGCCGTTCCGCAGCCTTGTGCTGACCCACTACCGCAAGGCGGAGTTCACCGACCGTCTGGCCGAGCTGTGCGGCTACGGGCTGCATAACTTCCGCAGGCTGTTCAAAAAGGAGTTCGGAATGTCGCCGTACAAATGGTTGATGATGAAACGGGCGGAAAATATCAATTACAAACTGTCGCAAACCTATATCCCTTTCTCGGACATTATCGACGAGTTCAATTTCTCCTCGGCGGCGCATTTCAGCAATTTCTGCAAGCGTTTCTTGGGCGACACGCCCAGCAACCTGCGCAAAAAACTGACCGACGGCGAGGACGACGAGTGAGGCTATCACTTTTTGCAACTTTATGCCAACCTAATGTAAAAACCTTAAAGATAAGAGTTTGTAACTTTGCGCCCGAAAATCAAATCAAAAAAATCGGATGCAAGAAAAATACGAAGAAATAATGCAGGAGGTGGACAGGAGGGTGTCTGCCATCGACCTGAACGGAGAACATATCATCGACGATTGTAAAAACCTCCTTGTGTTTCTGAAAGAAAAACTTTCGGAATTGAAATTCCATGTAGAAACACACCCTTTCGGGAGTGAAGCGGAAGAAATCGCTTTCTTCAAATACCGTAAACCCGCTTTGCTCGGACGGTTGATTTATTTCTACGAAATCCTCCGTATCGAAACCCGCCGACCGATAGACGACGATATGCTGGACGAATATTACCTCCGGTGTCAGGAAGAACAAAAACTGTTCTTCGACCGTCATGTGTCGTTTTACCAATATTACCGGAGCGGCGTATGTTATTTGGATCGTCATTACTTCCTGCGCGAACGGCAGGAAGAGGGCTTCGACGTGGACGTGTGCCATCTCGATGAAGATTCGGCTTTTTCTACCGGATACGACCGCCTCGTCGCACGGATTATGGCAATGGAAATGCTGTATGCTTTTCTCACTGAAAGACGGCGTGCCTGCCTGCATCGAATGGATGATGGTGCGCCGGACTTACTGAATGTGAAAGGTGGCTTCAAATGGACGGGCACGCTGGTCGAGTTTGTGGAATTGGTGTATGGCCTGCAAGAAATGGGCTGCATCAACGACGGCGAAACCGCTATCAGCGAACTGACCGTTTATTTCGGTCGGCTGCTCGGTGTGGAAGTCAAAGACAGCCATTGTTATAATGCCTACTCGGATATGAAACGCCGCAAAAGTGAGAGCCGGACGTATTTCCTCGACAAGCTGCGCGAGCGGTTGAACCTGCGGATGCAGCGGGACGATGCGAAAGAGATGCAGCGACGATAGCCAATCCTATTATGATATGAAAAGGGCGGTAATGTGAAGTTACCGCCCTCTCTGTTTTTGCACCTTATTATTTCTGCTGTAACAGATGCGCCAATGCCGGATCGTTCTTGATGCGCTCCAACTCGTCGGCGACAATCTGCCGCACGTCGGCTTTGATGCGGTTGTAATTCTCCTGTATCTGCTCTTTCATGCGGTCGTTGCCCTCCTCGTCGGTAAAATCGGTAATGACGGGAATCTTTTTGTAGGCACTCTCCTCGCGTTTCACTCGCTCGGCGTCCACGACAATCTCGCAGTGAAATATCTTTTGCTCGATGCGCTCGGTAAAGTTGTCCGACACCGAGCCGACGAATATTCCCTGCGTCAAACCGGAAATCTTACTCGGCGGAATCAGCGAATCCATCTGCGTGTTGATGGAGGTGGATTTGTCGTTGCGGTTGATGGTGATGCTCTGCCGTCTTTGCAACACCTTTCCGAACCGTTCGGAGAGCGTTTTCGCCGTTTCTCCCACGACCTGCCCCGAAAAGATATTGCCGACGGTGTTCATCACGACTTTGGCCTCCTTGTCCCCATAGTCGCGCGTGAGCTGCGAGAAATCCTGAAAGCCGAGGCATACGGCGACCTTATTGCTTCGCGCCGTGGCGATCAGGTTGTCCAGCCCCTTAAAATAAATCGTGGGCAGCTCGTCGATGATGACCGACGATTTAAGCATTCCTTTCTTGTTAATCAGCTTTACGATACGCGAATTGTACAACCCCAAAGCCGCGCCGTAAATGTTCTGTCGGTCGGGGTTGTTGCCGACGCAGAGGATTTTCGGTTCCTGCGGGTTGTTTATGTCGAGGGTAAACTCGCTATCCGACATCACCCAATATAGCTGGGGCGAAATCATGCGCGAAAGAGGAATCTTCGCCGATGCGATCTGGCCTTGCAACTGCTCCGCTGCGCCTCCGAGCCAAGCGTCCATAAAGGGCGAAAGGTAGTTTTCGAGTTCGGGGTAAGAGGTCAGAATCGGGAAAATATCTTCGTACCGACGGTTCAGAAATTCCACCGCATGGGGAAAGGTGCAATACTTGCCGTTTTGGTAGATTTTCAAGTACCAAATAATTGAGGCAAAGAGGATTATCGGCGATTCGACGAAGAAGTCGCCCTGCTTCTGCACCCACGTCTTATTGAGGTTGAGCATAATCGTGTACGCGCTTTCGTATGCGTCGGTTATATCCTCCATGAAGTCGGGATGAATGGGGTTGCAACGGTGCGAGCGGCGCGGGTCGTCGAAGTTTATCACGTAAAACTTCGGCTTTACCTCGTACCCGTCCAAGTGGTTCAAGAGGTGGTTGTAGGCAATGGTCGAGAGGTCGGGAAACTTAAAATCATAGCAGTACATCGAAAAGCCCTTTTCGATTTGCTGTTTGATAAAGTTGTTGACCACCGCATAGGATTTTCCGCTGCCCGGCGTACCTAACACGATAGCCGCCCGGAACGGGTTTACGACGTTGATCCAGCCATCGTTCCACCGCTTACGGTAGTAGAAACGGGTGGGCAGGTTTACGGAGTATTCGTTCGTCAAAAGGCGCGTTTCCTGCTGGAACGATTCGTTCTCGTTGTTGAACGGGTCGTCCATCAGGTTGTTTTTCAAAAGGCGGCTCATCCATAACCCGCCCATCAAAAGACAGACGTACCCGGCGGCCATCGTTGCGATGTAGAGCAGCGTCGTCGCCATGAGCGGCAGCGGCAAAGCCAGCAGCCACCAATTCAGGAAAAACAGCACGAAGCCCGCCACGAGTGCCGTGCCGATGCGCGGCCAAGTAATTTTCTCGTCCTTTACGCCCGTCGTACCCAAGCACGAAAGGGCGAGCAGCACGACGGCAAAGAGCTTCGTGTAGAGTATGGAGTGGAATAGTCCTGCCGTGCGGTCGAAATTCATCAGAATTTTATCCACCACACCGATGTTCACGCCCCACGAGAGGATCGCTTCATAGCAATACCAATAGACGTTCATCACGACTAACAATATACTTACGGCACGCAGAAAATCCATGATTTTCGCTAATGCTCTCAAATCATCTTCTTGTTGCATAATTCTTAAATTTTTCGGTTTTTCTTCTTTTTCTTTTTTCGTCGCTGCATTTCGCGCATAAAGGCTTGTTCCTCGGCGTCCGTGCCCTGCGTGTCGGCGGCGAATAGCCCCAACCCGCCGCCCGCCGCGTCGTCGTAAAGGGACGATTGCGCCGGAGTGTCCGACGTTTCCGCTTGTTGCGGGAGCGTGATCGGGAGCGGTATGCCTGCCGCCGGAGGTGCGAAATGTTCTTGCAAGGCGTTTGCGGAAAGCTCCTTGCCCAGACGGGAACCGTTCAGGACGCACCCCGTGCGGTGGTCGATGAATGTTGCGCCATAGATGCGCCCCGTGTCGGTTTCACGCAGCACCACGTCCACCCCTTTGGCTTTCATCAGGGCGATGAACTCCGCGCGGTCTTTCGTCCGGCGCAGGGCGGCCATCGCCGTCGCTTTGGTCATGTCGCCGAGTTTCCGTTCCTTTATCTGCTCCTTGCTTGCGGCGCACCACCGCTCGAACGCCTCGTACCCGTACCGCTTGCCGAAACGGGAGGCTTTGAGCGGGTTGCCGACTTTCTCGCCTCGGTCGTCGGTTGCGGAATAGACGAATCCGCGATACTCCCTGCCGCGCACCTCACCCCGGCACTCCTCGACGGTAAGGTTATAGAGCGAAAGCAGGGCACGGTATTCTCCGAGCGTCTGGAACCTGTACCTGCCGGATATGCCTTTGAGTACGTTGCCGACCTGCCGTTTCACGTCGCCCGCTGCTGCGTCCACCGCCCGGAGCGGCTCGGTCTGCATCTGCCGCTTGCGTTCGGCGGGGTGCAGCCCATACTGCTGCTCCAATGCGCGGGTGATGTTCTTGCTACGGCGACGGATGAAGCTGTCGCCGATCTTGCGTCCCGCCTCGTCCACCGCGAGCGTTACGATATGCAGGTGGTGGCGGTCGATGTCCTCGTGTTTGAACACGGCATAGGGCTGGTCGCCGTAACCGAGCCGCGCGAGGTACTCCTCGGCAATGGCCGTCAGCTCCGCATCGGTCAGGCGGTCGTCGGGGTGCGGATTCAGGGAGATATGCACCACGGGCTTCGACGTGCGCACCTGCTCCGGCAGGTAGCGGGCAAAGTCTTCAGCCGCCTGTCGAATGTCGAGCCTGCCCGTCCCCTCGTCGAAGATTTTGTGCGTGGCGAGCAGCCGTCCCTGCCCCTCGTTTATCTTTTCACCGTTGTAGGCCAACGCCCCGTAAAGGGAGTTTCCTACGTTAATTTTGGCAACCATTGCTGCTGAAATTCGTGGGTTAAGGCGAGAATCTGACGGCTCAAAGCGGCCAAATCGACCGTCGCTTTCTCCAATTTATAGAGCAAAGCCATTGCTTTTTTCTCCGAAAAGCGGCTTTTCAATTCCTTTACGGTCTGGTTGTAATTCACCCCGACGGCACGGTATTGAGCGTGCAGCGAGGAGAGGCGGGTGTAGTAATCGACGAGCGTTTTATCGACTTTCAGCACGCGAAATTCGGCTCCGAAGACGCGGGCTTTGATAAAAACCGCTTTAGCATAGACGCCCGACTGCTCGTACATGGCGAGGAACCGGGCGTATTCCTCGTCCGTGAAGCGCACCATCACTTGGTGGCTGGCCTTGTCGGGTTTGGGTGGTTTGCCCCCGACGTTTCTTCTTTTTCCATTCATACATCTGTGGATTTAGTGGTTGCGCGACATAAGCCACCACACCCCGACCAACCGCAGGTTCGAGATCAGGCTGCCCGACTTCGGAGGGACAGCCCCGCCCCCTGCAAGGGCAAGGTTTTCGGGAGTAACCCGAAAAGTATCGAGTTACTCGATACACACCTTGCTATGTTCTGACGAACATAAAAATCCGTCCGAAGACGGATTGCGGGGGAACCGATCACACGCCGCAGCTATAAGCCCGTGGTGCGCTCTGTCGCTTGGGGGCAAAGGTAGAGGCTTCGGGGGCTGCTTTTCCGAGGCCGAAAACGCCAAACGCTGCCAAACCGACGCCACAAGCTGCCACCTCCGCCCGAAGCGGTACAAGTGCCGTTTTTTCCTTGTTTATTTGCCATACGAACCAACGCAGGGCGGTTGGTCGGGGCAGAGGTAAGTCGTGCAAAACCGACCGACGGACAGCCGGAGAATCCGTGCGACATACGCACGTCGGATGAACGGTTACAACCGCCCGTCCAACGTCGCAACCAACCAACGTCGGATTGTTGGAACGATGAACTGTCAGTCGGTATATGCGTCCGCACCTACGGCGATACGTCTGGCTGACGGTAGGAACGGATATACGCAAAAACAGATAATTCAATGTATAACGATTAAAATTTACAACGGTATGAACAAACCAATCTATGTAGCTTTCTCCACGCAAAAAGGAGGAGCCGGAAAAACAACCATTACGGTGCTGGTCGCAAGTTACCTGCACTACGTCAAGGGGTACAATGTCGCAGTGGTCGATTGCGACTTCCCGCAGTACAGTATCCACGATATGCGCAGGCGCGACATGGACATGACGATGAAAGACGACCACTACAAAGCGATGGCTTACGAGCTGTTCAAACGCCTTGCGAAAAAAGCCTATCCGATAGTGTGCAGCAAGCCGGGCGACGCGCCGGACACAGCGGCGCGGCTGACCGCTTCGGGAGCATCATTGGATTTCGTGTTCTTCGACCTGCCGGGCACGATCAATAATCCGAGCGTAGTGAAAACAATCGCCGCAATGGATTATATTTTCTGCCCCATTGCAGCCGACCGGGTGGTCATGACAAGCTCCATGCAGTTCGCCACCGTTATCAACGAACATATGATCAGTACGGGCAAAACCAATATTAAAGGGTTGCACCTGCTGTGGAACATGGTGGACGGACGCGAAAAGACGGAGCTTTACGCTGCCTATGAGAAAATCTGTGCGGAGCTGGCACTCCCGATTCTCAAAACCTTTTTGCCGGACAGCAAGCGATTCCGTAAAGAGGCCGCCACGGAACGAAAGGCAGTGTTCCGCTCGACGCTCTTTCCGGCGGACAAGTCCCTCGTGCGGGGCAGCAACCTCGATGCGCTTGTCGATGAAATATTAACCATCATAAAGCAATAGAATTATGGCGAAAAAGACGAGTATCGAGGGTATCGACGAGAATTTCATCATCAATTCGTTCCGGCAGGACGACATAACGATCCCGCCCGCAGCACGGGCAACGGACGCTGCGACGGATGAAGCGGAGGAAAATTCCGCCCCTGAACCCGAAACAACGGCATTGGAGGAAAAAGACGAACCGCGCCGCCGCAAATCGAAAAACAAGGAAGCGGATTACGGGACGCTCTTTCTAAAAGAAGCGACTATACCAGCCAGAATGGGCAAAACGGTCTATATACGCAAGGAGTATCACGAACGGATACAACTGATCCTGCGGGTTATCGGCAAAGACGAAGTGTCGCTATTCAGTTACATAGATAATGTGCTGGCGCACCACTTCGACACCTACCAAGAGGAGATAAAAAAAAGGTATGCGCTCAATAACAACATTTTCTAACGAATATAAAAGAATAATCATGAGCAAACGAAATTATTTCGGGCCTCAATTCGAGGAGTTGCCGGAAGCGAAAGCTGCCGACTACCGAGGCAGGTATCTCAAACGTAACGAGATAAAAACGCGCCAATGCGTTTATATCAGTAGGGAAATTCACAGCAAGATTTCCAAAATCGTAAATATCCTCGCCACCGAGCAAGGCATTTCCATCGGTGGATATATCGACACGGTACTGGCTCAACACCTCAAAGAGCATCGGGACGCAATCAACACCCTGTATAAGAAACAACAAAAAAATTTGATTTAGTATGATCTGGAAGAAAAGGAACAGACGTGCGGTAAAAAGAGATTACCGCTCACGTTATTTGAAAAAAGCCGATACGATTGCCCGTCAGGGAAAGTTGGTCTATGTACGGGAGGAGTATCACGAGCGGATACGGCGTATCGCCCGTGTCATCGGCGGTGACGATGTTACGCTGTTCAGCTACATCGACAACGTGCTGGCGGAGCATTTCGCCGCTAACAAGGAAGTTATCTCCGCACTTTACGACGAGCATAACCGTCCGATCTTTTAGCCTATGGAAACACTATTGGTATGCCTGCTCACAGGATACGGCGTATGGCTGGCGGCGTATCTGCTTTGGGAGAAACGGCAGCGGAAACAATCGACGCCGCAGGCGAAAGTTCCGCCACCGACGCGCCCGGACGATGTGCCGGATATTGTAGGCAAAAGCAGCTTCCGCATGAAGCCGACGACGCCAAACGATGCCATTCCGACGCCACAAGCTGCCACGGAAAACGAAAATGAAAAACCGATTGGAAATGTGCCTACATTCGCCCCGGAAACCGGAAATACCCCCTCGGCGCGTATTCCCGACGACAAGCTGGACGAGGCGTTCGAGCATCTGGAAATTCCCGACGTGCCGCTCGAATACGAGGACGACGATGAGCCGGAGGAGGCTATGGACGAGGAGATGCCGCTCGCGGCAGGTCGTGCGGGTTACGCCTCCGGTGCGAGCTTCGAGGAGATCGACCGGGCGGTGAAAACCGCCGCCGACACCTCGGCAACCGATGGGGAGCGCAGACAGGCCGGACAGGTTTTCGGACGAATCGAGGGCACGGAGCTGTTCGACCGCCTCGTGGGCAGCTCCGCCGCCGTCGGGGAGAAAATAGCGGGGTTGATGGATTACTATTTAAGTCAGCCGCTCTCCAATGACGGGGACGCGGGAACGGTAGCACTCCAATTCCCGAACGGAGCCGATGCGCCGGAGGATGTGGCCGGGTTCGACATTCGGGATTTTGTATAACGACTAAAAACGAACAAGCGATGAAAGAGAAAGAGTACGGGTAGCTGCTCCCAAGAAAAGCAGACCACTAAATCCACAAGTAAAATCAGTATCAACCCGCCGGGCGGCCTATCCAACCGTCCGGCACAATTCAAGAACAATTTATGACGAAGAAACAATTTCTTTTCTCGGCAGCCCTCCTTATGGCTGCATCCTCGGCCTTTGCACAGGGCAACGGCCTTTCGGGTATCAACGAAGCTACGAGCATGGTAACCTCCTATTTCGATCCGGCCACGAAGCTGATTTACGCCATCGGCGCGGTCGTGGGATTGATCGGCGGCGTCAAGGTGTACGGCAAGTTCTCGTCGGGTGATCCCGACACGTCGAAGACCGCCGCCTCGTGGTTCGGTGCGTGCATCTTCCTGATTGTGGCGGCAACCATCCTGCGTTCGTTCTTCCTCTAATCGCGGCGAGCAATGGCAGAATACCCTATCAACAAGGGGATCGGCCGCTCGGTTGAGTTCAAGGGATTAAAGGCGCAGTACCTTTTCATTTTCTGCGGAGGTCTGCTCGCCTTGTTCGTCCTGTTCGTCATCCTCTACATGGTTGGTATCAACCAATGGTTCTGTATCGGCTTCGGGGTGGTGTCGGCCTCCCTGCTCGTGTGGCAGACATTCGCCCTGAATGCCCGGTACGGCGAACATGGACTGATGAAGCTGGGCGCACAGCGCAGCCGTCCCCGATACCTACTCAACCGCCGCCGTATCACCCGATTATTTACCCGAAAAAAGAAAAAGAATGAGAAATACACTTAAAGCTACGACGCTCGAATCGAAATTCCCGCTGCTGGCCGTCGAGGAGGGTTGCATTCTCTCCAAAGATGCGGACATCACGGTGGCATTCGAGGTGGAGCTGCCGGAGCTGTACACCGTAACCTCCGCCGAATACGAGGCCATACACGCCGCATGGTGCAAGGCAATCCGCGTGCTGCCCGATTTCAGCGTGGTGCATAAGCAGGATTGGTTCGTGCGCGAGCAGTATAAACCCGAATTGCAAAAGGAGGATATGAGTTTTTTAAGCCGTTCGTTCGAGCGGCATTTCAACGAACGACCGTACCTCGACCATACGTGCTACCTGTTCCTGACGAAGACGACCAAAGAGCGCAGCCGCCGACAGAGCAATTGGAATACCCTCTGCCGGGGACATATCATCCCCAAAGAGATACGCGACAAGGACGCTGCGGCGAAGTTCATCGAGGCAACGGAGCAGTTCGAGCGCATCATGAACGATTCGGGCTTTATCCGCCTGCGCCGCCTGACCTCGGATGAGATTACCGGAACAGCGACCGAAGCCGGGTTGGTGGAGAAATACTTTTCTCTTTCACCGGAAAATACGACCTGTTTGCAGGACATCGCCCTCTCTGCGGACGAGATGCGCGTGGGCGACAATATCCTCTGCCTGCATACGCTCTCCGATGCGGAGGATATGCCCTCCGCCGTGGCGACCGACACCCGCTACGAGAAGCTTTCGACCGACCGGAGCGACTGCCGCCTGTCGTTCGCCTCGCCTGTGGGATTGCTCCTTTCGTGCAACCATATCTATAACCAATACGTGCTGATCGACAACAGCGAGGAGAATTTGCAGCGGTTCGAGAAAAGTGCCCGCAACATGCAGTCGCTCTCGCGCTACTCGCGCTCCAACCAAATCAACAAGGAGTGGATCGACGAGTACCTGAACGAAGCGCACAGCCTCGGCCTTACCTCCGTCCGCGCCCACTTCAACGTCATGGCGTGGTCGGACGACCGGGAGGAATTGAAGCGTATCAAGAACGACACGGGCAGCCAGCTCGCGGCAATGGAATGTACCCCGCGCCATAACACGACCGATTGTCCCACGCTGTTCTGGGCGGCCATACCGGGCAACGAGGCCGACTTCCCCGCCGAGGAGAGTTTTTTCACGTTCATCGAGCAGGCGGTATGCCTCTTTACGGAGGAAACCAACTACCGCTCGTCGCTCTCGCCGTTCGGAATCAAGATGGTCGATAGGCTGACAGGAAAGCCGCTGCATCTGGACATCAGCGACCTGCCGATGAAAAAGGGCGTTATCACGAACCGCAACAAGTTCATCTTGGGGCCGAGCGGTTCGGGGAAATCCTTTTTCACCAACCACCTCACGCGGCAGTATTACGAACAGGGGACGCATATCGTTTTGATTGACACCGGAAACAGCTATCAGGGGTTGTGCGAGATGATCCGCCGTAAAACAGGCGGCGAGGACGGTGTATATTTCACCTATACCGACGAAACGCCGATAGCCTTTAACCCTTTCTACACGGACGACAAGGTGTTCGACATTGAAAAGCGGGAGAGCATTAAAACGCTGCTGCTCACGTTGTGGAAAAAAGACACCGAGCCTGCCACCCGTGCCGAGGAGGTCGCCCTCTCGAATGCTGTCGCGCTTTACATCGAGCGCATCAAGCGGGATACAAGCGTGGAGCCGTCGTTCAACACGTTCTACGAGTTCGTGAAGACGGACTACCGCGCCGTGCTGGAGGAAAAGAAAGTGCGGGAAAAGGATTTCGACCTCGCGGGCTTTCTCAACGTGCTGGAGCCGTACTATCGCGGCGGGGAGTACGACTACCTGCTGAACAGCGACAAGCAGTTAGACCTGCTGCAAAAGCGGTTTATCGTCTTTGAAATCGACGCCATCAAAGACCATCCGATTCTCTTTCCGGTGACGACGATTATCATCATGGAGCTGTTCATCAACAAAATGCGCCGTCTGAAAGGCATCCGCAAGATGATATTGATCGAGGAGGCGTGGAAAGCCATTGCCTCGGCGAACATGGCCTCCTACATCAAGTACCTCTACAAGACGGTTCGCAAGTTCTACGGCGAGGCCGTCGTGGTGACGCAGGAGGTGGACGACATCATCGCTTCGCCGATTGTCAAGGAATCCATCATCAACAATTCGGACTGCAAAATCTTGCTTGACCAGCGCAAGTACATGAATAAGTTCGACCAGATACAGGCGTTGCTCGGACTGACGGACAAGGAGAAAGGGCAAATCCTTTCCATCAACATGGCCAACCACCCGTCGCGGCTCTACAAGGAGGTGTGGATCGGGCTGGGCGGCACGCAGTCGGCGGTTTACGCGACCGAAGTAAGTGCCGAGGAATATCTGGCGTTTACGACGGAAGAAACCGAGAAAATGGAGGTCTATGCCCTTGCCGAAAAGCTGGGCGGCGACATCGAGGCGGCGATCCGGCAGCTTGCCGAGCGTCGCCGGAGTAAGAAATAATCATCATTAAATCAACAAAGACTATGAGTTTCAATAAGCAACGGCTACTCACGTTGAGCAGCTATCTGGTGGGCGTGGCGGCTCTGATGCTGCAAGCCTGCACCGAAGTAAAGGAAACGGATTGCCGCAAGCTCTGCGGCAATTGGGTGAGCGTACAGGGCAAGCCCGACGTGCTGATCTTCCGCGAGGGCGACGCCTACAAGGTTACGGTGTTCAAGCGCAGCGGCATCCGCCGCCGTCTGAAGCCCGAAACCTACTTGCTGCGCGAGGAGGAGGGCAACCTATTTATCAACACGGGCTACCGCATCGACATCGCCTACAACGAGGCGACGGATGTGCTGACCTTTTCGCCGCATGGCGATTACACCCGCGCGAGCGAAAAACAATAACCACCACTAAATCCACAAGAGAATGAAACAAAAAATCATCCTACTTTTCAGCGCGTGCCTGCTCCTTGCGGGCACGGCGCGGGCGCAGTGGGTTGTCAGCGATCCGGGCAACCTCGCGCAAGGCATTATCAATGCCTCGAAAAACATCATCCACACCTCGAAGACGGCGGCCAATATGGTGTCGAACTTTCAGGAAACGGTAAAAATTTACGAACAGGGCAAAAAATATTACGATGCCCTCAAATCGGTGAACAACCTCGTCAAAGACGCTATCAAGGTCAAGAACACCATCCTGCTGATCGGGGACATCTCGGACATCTACGTGACGAATTTCCAATTGATGCTCCGTGACGAGAATTACACGCCCGAAGAATTGTCGGCCATAGCGTTCGGCTACACGAAGCTCTTGGAGGAGAGCAACAACGTCCTCAAAGAGATGAAAGACGTGGTGAACATCACCACCCTGCAAATGACCGACAAGGAGCGCATGGACGTGGTGGACAGGTGTTACAACCGCGTGCGGAATTACCGCAATCTGGTGATGTACTACACCAACAAGAACATTTCGGTCAGCTACCTGCGCTCGCGCAAGAAGAACGACATGGATAGGGTGCTCTCTCTTTACGGCAGCCGCAATGAACGCTATTGGTAACCTTTAACCCGTAACGATTATGATGTTAATGACCATAGAGTTCGACAACCTGCACACCATCCTGCGCTCGCTCTATTCCGAGATGATGCCGCTCTGCTCCAACATGGCGGGCGTGGCGAAAGGCATCGCGGGGCTGGGTGCGCTGTTTTACGTGGCCGTGCGCGTGTGGCAGTCGCTCGCCCGCGCCGAAGCCATCGACGTGTACCCCCTGTTGCGGCCTTTTGCCGTGGGATTCTGTATCATGTTCTTCCCGACGTTCGTCCTCGGCACAATTAACGGGGTGTTAAGCCCCGTCGTGCAGGGTACGAACCGGATGCTCGAATCGCAGACGATGGATATGAACAAGTACCGCGAGCAGAAAGACAAGCTCGAATACGAGGCGATGATGCGCAACCCCGAAACGGCCTATCTGGTGAGCAACGAGGAGTTCGACCGCCAGTTAGAAGAATTGGGCTGGTCGCCCGGCGATATGATTACGATGGCCGGAATGTATATCGAGCGCGGCATGTACAACATGAAGAAAGCCATCCGCGACTTTTTCCGCGAGGTGCTGGAGCTGTTGTTCGCCGCTGCCGCGCTATTGATAGACACGCTCCGGACGTTCTTTTTGATCGTCCTGTCGATTCTCGGCCCCATAGCGTTCGCCATCTCCGTCTGGGACGGCTTTCACTCCACGCTCACGCAGTGGGTGTGCCGCTACGTGCAAATCTACCTGTGGCTGCCCGTGGCCGACCTGTTTAGTACCATTTTGGCGAAGATTCAGGTGTTGATGCTCCAGAACGATATTTCGGAGTTGCAGAACAACCCGAATTTCTCGCTCGAAGCCTCCAACGGCGTCTATATCGTGTTCCTGATTATCGGCATTATCGGGTATTTCACGATTCCGACCGTCGCGGGGTGGATTATTCAGGCCGGAGGTTCGGGAAGCTACGGACGTGCCGTGACACAGCTCGCCGGACGGGGAGCCGGTATCGCGGGCGGCGTGGCCGGAGCCGCTGCGGGAAATATGGCAGGACGCGCCGGACGTGCGGGAGTGAATGCGGGCAAGGCCGCATGGAACCACACCGTCGGGCGGCTTATCAAACGAAAATAACCTATAAAAAGTAACAAGATGGAATTTAAGTCATTGAAAAATATCGAATCCTCGTTCCGGCAGATTCGTCTGTTCGGAATGGTCTTCCTCGCGCTGTGCGCCCTCGTGGTGGTGTACTCGGTGTGGAGTTCCTACCGCTTTGCCGAGCGGCAGCGCGAGAAGATCTACGTGCTCGACGGCGGCAAGTCGCTGATGCTCGCCCTCTCGCAAGACCTCGCGCAGAACCGTCCCGCCGAAGCCCGCGAGCATGTTCGCCGCTTTCACGAGCTGTTCTTCACGCTCTCGCCCGAAAAGAGCGCGATTGAACACAACATCAAACGCGCCCTGCTGCTGGCGGACAAGAGTGCTTACAATTACTATTCGGATTTTTCCGAAAAGGGCTACTACAACCGCATCATCGCGGGCAACATCAATCAGGTGTTGCAGGTCGATTCGGTGGTCTGCAATTTCGACCGCTATCCCTACCGCGTGAACACCTACGCCCGGCAAATGATTATCCGCGAGAGCAACGTGACGGAGCGCAGCCTCGTAACATCGTGCCGCCTGCTGAACGCCTCGCGTTCGGACGACAACCCGAACGGGTTTACCATTGAGGGCTTCACGATTCTGGAAAACCGCGACCTGCAAACATTGGAGAGATAAGCCATGAGAAAACTAATCAGGCGTATCAACGATTGGACGGACAGACAGGACGAGCGGCTGCGCGTCTGGCTCGAAGCCCTCCCGCAGCGCACGAAAATCGTCGTCGTGCTGGTGATCTTTACCTTTTTCGCCCTTTGTGCCCTCTTTACGTTCGGGGCGGCACTCTACCAAATCGGCAGGGAGAACGGGCGGCAGATAGAGATCGAGCATATCAGGCAATTCAACCTGCCGCAAAAGCAGGACAGTATCAACCCTTATAAACATTACGATTATGACAGAGAAAGAACAGAACCGCAATCCTACGGCCTCCCCGAAAGAGGGGAAGCCTGAAACGCCGCTCACGGAGGAGCAGCGGCAGCGACGCCGCAAGATGCTCGTGTACCCGTTGATGGGGCTGCTTTTCATCGGCTCCATGTGGCTGATTTTCGCCCCATCGGGCAAGGATAAGGACGAGGCACAGCAGGGCGTCGGCTTCAACACCGAAATGCCGCTGCCTGCCGAGTCGGGCATCATCGCCGACAAGCGTACCGCCTACGAGCAGGCGCGGTTGGAGGAGAAGCAGAAAGAACGGCGTGCGCAGATGAACGACCTCGCCGCCCTGTTTTCGGACAAGGACGACGAAGCCGAAACGAAGACGGAGGACTTCGACCTGCTGAATCCCACGCCGCAGCAACCCGCCCGCTCCTATGGCGGCGGCTCCCCGCGACAGCCGATCCGCTCCTCGGCGGCGGCTTACGAGGACATCAACCGCACGCTGGGCAGTTTCTACGAACCACCGAAAGACGATCCCGAAAAGGAGGAGCTGCGCGAGCGTATCGAGGAGCTGGAGGCGATGATGGCGCGGCAGGCCGAGCCGTCCGGCTTGACGCTCGACGACCAAGTGGCCTTGCTCGAAAAGTCCTACGAATTGGCGGCCAAGTATATGCCTGCCGGACAGGGCGGCACGGCGCAACAGCCGACGGCTGCCGACAAGGAGGAGGACAAAAAGACGGTGCGCAACGGCAAAGCGGTGGCGCAACCCGTCGGACAGGTCGAGGAACGTGTCGTATCCACGCTCGCGCAGCCGATGACCGACAGCGAGTTCATCACGGCGCAGACCGCCGAACGCAATTTCGGATTCCATACGGCCATCGGAAGCGCGGCGACAGCCGGGCGCAACACCATTCCGGCGTGCGTGCACGGCAACCAGACCATCACCGACGGGCAGGCCGTCCGCCTGCGGCTGCTGGAACCGATGCAGGTGGCCGAAAGGCGCATCCCCCGCAATACGGTCGTCGTGGGTGCGGCACGGGTGCAGGGCGAGCGGCTCGGCATCGACATCACCTCGCTGGAGTATCGGGGGACGATTATTCCCGTCGAGCTGACGGTCTTCGACAGCGACGGACAGGAGGGCATCTTCATCCCCAATTCGATGGAGGTGAGTGCGGCCAAAGAGGTCGCGGCCAATATGGGTTCGTCGCTCGGCAGCAGCATCAACATCTCCACCGACGCGGGGGCGCAGCTCGCCTCCGACCTCGGCAAAGGGTTGATTCAGGGAACGAGCCAATACATCGCAAAGAAGATGCGCACCGTCAAGGTGCATCTGAAAGCCGGGTATAAAGTCATGCTTTACCAACCGGAAGATTAACGAAAAACAATAATAACAACCGGGGTTTCCGAACCCCATAAACCACTAAATCCACAGTAAAATGAAAAAGTATTTTGTAATGATGTTCGCCCTCATGCTGGGCATGGGCGCGGTAAACGCGCAGGAAGTAACGAACGGGCAGAACGCCGCACAGGTGCAGACCGTCGATGAGGCGGAACAGTCGCAAGAGGTGTCCCTATGCAAAGAGGTCTATCCGCAGGCGGAGCAGGACGGCAACCTCTATCACGGCCTCACGCGCAAGCTCTCGTTCGACCGCATGATCCCTCCGCATGGGCTGGAGGTAACCTACGACAAGACCGTACACGTCATCTTTCCGGCGGCGGTGCGCTACGTCGATTTAGGTTCGCCGAACCTGATCGCAGGTAAGGCCGACGGCGCGGAGAATGTTATCCGCGTAAAGGCTACGGTGCGCGATTTCCGGGCGGAAACCAATATGTCGGTCATAACCGAGGACGGCTCGTTCTACACGTTCAACGTCCGTTATGCCACGGAGCCGCTTTTGCTCAACGTCGAGATGCACGATTTCATCCATGACGGCAGTACGGTGAACCGCCCGAACAACGCAATGGAGGTGTACCTGACGGAGCTGGGGAGCGAATCGCCGCTGCTCGTGCGTCTGATTATGAAGTCCATCTACAAGCAGGACAAGCGCGAGGTGAAGCACATCGGCTGCAAACGGTTCGGCGTGCAGTATCTTCTCAAAGGCATCTACACCCACAACGGGCTGCTCTATTTCCACACGCAGATCAAGAACGGCTCCAACGTGCCGTTCGACGTGGATTTCATCACCTTCAAAATCGTCGATAAAAAGGTCGCCAAGCGTACCGCCATGCAGGAGCAGATAATTTTCCCCTTGCGTGCCTACAACTACGCTACGCGCGTGGCCGGAAAGAAAGACGAACGCACGGTGTTCACGATGGAGAAATTCACGATTCCCGACGATAAGTGCCTCGTCGTGGAGCTGAACGAAAAGAACGGAGGCCGTCATCAGTCGTTCACCATTGAGAACGAAGACCTTGTGCGTGCCAATGTCATCAACGAACTTAAAGTACAGTAACCATGAAGCGGTTTCTGTTTCTTCTCGTCGCGTCGCTTGCCCTGTTTACGGGGCAGGCCGACGCGCAACGATGCCTCCCCAAGATGCGGGGCATCGAGCTTCGGGGCGGCATGGCTGACGGGTTCTATTCGCACGCGAACCGCAACGATGCGGGCTACTACATCGGAGCGGCGATGGCGACCTACACCAAAGGCGGCAACAAGTGGGTATTCGGCGGCGAATACCTGCAACGCTACAACCCCTACAAGGAGGTACGCATACCGACAGCACAGTTTACGGCAGAGGGCGGTTTCTATTACAATTTTCTATCGGACGCCCGCAAAATTTTCTTCCTCTACCTCGGCGGCTCGGCACTCGCGGGGTACGAAACGGTGAATTGGGGCGACAAAACCCTGTTCGACGGTTCGCACCTCACGGATAAGGATGCGTTCATCTACGGCGGGGCGGTGTCGCTCGAAGCGGAAGCCTACCTCGCAGACCGCATCGCCCTCGTGGTGAACATCCGCGAGCGGTGCTTGTGGGGCGGCTCTACGGGGCGGTTCCATACCCAATACGGCATAGGACTGAAATTCATTATCAACTGACGGCCTGATATGACGATTGAGGAAATGCGGCGGTTGCCGTTGAGCGTCTTTCTTCAACGGCTGGGGTGCAATCCGGTTTGGCAGAAAAGAAACGACTTGTGGTACAACGCGCCTTACCGCGAGGAAAAGACGCCCTCGTTCAAAGTGAATACCAACAGGAATATATGGTTCGATTTCGGTCTGGGACGCGGCGGCGACATCTTCACCCTTGCCGGAGAGCTGATCCGCAGCACGGATTTTCTCGCGCAGGCGCGGTATATCTCGGACACGGCGGCGGGGGTGTGCGTTCCGGTCGGCCTGCCGTCGCCCGTCCGGGAAAAGGTGTCCGAACCTGCATTCCGTGAGGTCGAGGAAAAGGCATTGGCCTACGACGTACTGAAAGGCTATCTTTCCGAGCGGGGCATACCGCCCGATGTGGCCGTCCGGCATTGTCGGCAAGTCAGCTACCGCGTGCATGGGAAACCGTATTTCGCTATCGGCTTTCCGAACGTGGCGGGAGGATGGGAGCTGCGAAGCAGACAGTTCAAGGGGTGCATACCGCCGAAAGACATCTCCCTTGTGTCGCGGCAGCAAAGCCCGACGGGAGCCTGCGACGTGTTCGAGGGCTTCTTCGACTTCCTCTCCGCCGTAACGCTCGGCCTCTCCAAAGGAAACGATGCGGTGGTGCTTAATTCGGTCGGCAATCTTGCCAGAGCGTTCCGCCATCTGGACGGATACGGGAAAATAAACTGCTATCTGGACAACGACGAGGCCGGACGGAGGTCGTTTGAAGCCCTGCGTGCCCGGTACAAGGAAAGAGCAGTAGATTGTTCGGGTATCTATGCCGGAAGCAAAGACCTGAACGAACATTTGCAAATGAAATTAAGTGAAAAAGTAACGAACAACAAATCAATAAGAAACAGATTATGACGAAAAGAATCAGCTTTATAAGAACAGGATTTTTTCTTTTCATCGGCATAGTAGCCTGTTTGCTCTCTTCCTGCGACAACGAGGTGGACATTCAGCAGGCGTATCCGTTCACGGTGGAAACGATGCCCGTGCAGGAGAGAATCGTGCGGGGCGAAACCGCAGAAATACGCTGCGAACTCAAACGCGCAGGCCGCTACGACGAGGCACGGTACACGATCCGCTACTTCCAGCCCGACGGCAAAGGTGAGCTGCGCATGGACGACGGCACGGTGTTCCTGCCCAATGACCGCTACCCGCTCGAACGGGAGGTATTCAGGCTCTACTACACCTCCGCCTCGTCGGATCAGCAGACCATCGACATCTACGTCGAGGACAACTTCGGGCAGTGCGCCGAGTTGTCTTTCAGCTTCAACAACGAGAACGACGAAAAAGAGGAGGTTCTGAAATGATTTATGCCGGATACAAGAAACGTTCGCAGGGCGACGAACAGTACACACCGCATTATGCAGTGCTGCCGATCATCAAATACCTGCCCCGGAATGCCGTTGTCTGGTGTCCGTTCGATACCGAAAACAGCGAGTTTGTCCTCGCGTTGAAAGAGGCGGGTTACGAGGTCGAGTATTCGCATATCTTCACGGGGCAGGACTTCTTCCGGTATGAACCTCCACGGTGGGACATCATCGTGTCCAACCCGCCGTTCAGCCGCAAACAGGAGGTCGTGGAACGCTGTCTTACGCTGGGAAAGCCGTTCGCCCTCCTGCTGTCAAATCTTTGGCTGAACAGCAACGCTCCCTGCCGTTTGTTCAAGCAGCGGGAAATGCAGATGCTTCTGTTCGACAAGCGCATCCACTACTCCGACAAGAACGCCGTTTTCTTCGGTTCGGGCTACTTTTGCCACAGGGTGCTGCCCAAGCAAATCATCTTTGAAAACCTTGCGACGGTCAAAGGGGAAAAGAGCCGCATGTGGCGGGATGTGGAAAAGTTAAGCCTGATTTAATCCGGCTTGCAAACAGAAATGAGAAAGCCCTCCGACAGCTTCGTGCCGCCGGAGGGCTTCGTTTTACAGAATTTATGCGCAATCGAACAGGGATAGCTGTTTCGGCTCCAGATAGTGCTGCTTAACCTCTTTGAGTTTGGCGAGGAGCTGCCGGATTTTCCGGGCGTTGTAGTTACAACTATCGGAAATGTGTTCCCACGCATACGCGTACCGCTTTTCCAATTCAGCAATGCCTCGTTTCACCGCGTCCCTGTAATCGGCTATCGGTTCGTCCCACACCGACGGATGACTGCCACCGCCTGCACCGCCCGTACTCCAATCGACCGTAACGGCATACGTTCCGTCTATCGACTGCCCGATATGGATTGTGTTGAGTATATCCAACTCGATGCGCTCCACAATAGGGAGCATACCCCGAATCCAACCGTACTTGTCGAACCGTTTGGCAGTATAGCCGAACAGCAAGCCGCGTTCGTATGTCCGCACGTTCAGGATGATTTTGCGCACGCTGTCGCCGAAGCCCTCGAAATAGGCAATCTCCTCGGCGTTGTCCCTGCGGACGGCCAAGAGGTAACGCAAAACTGCGTTACGCTCTGTCCGGCACGGATTATATTCCAATATGGCCGCTATTTTCTCTTGTTTGGTATATTCCTGTATAGGTTTCATGGCTTCCGAATTTATGGGGTTAATATTGGGGATTAAGCTGAAACAAGACTGCCGATAGGCGTATAACGTTCCAACCACTCTTGCACGTATTCCATATTGTATTCGGAGGTAATAACCGCCGTCCGGTCGCCCGTCGGCGTGAAACGGGTGCTTTCATAGCAGTCGATCCACTCTTTGAGCGAAGCCACGCCCCATGCCTCCGCGTCGTCGAAAATGTTATCCAATATGCGGATCGGCTCCGCAAAGGTTACTATCAATGTTTGGTAATTTGCTGTTGTCGTTTTCATAAGTCATTCTATTTATTGTTTCTATTATTCAACCATATATCTCTTTTATTGCGGCATTCGTCCAATGAGGGAGCCACGCAGGAGAACAATTCACCGTCCGTGTGTCGGTAGTCGTATTGGCAAAGCCGCTTCTTCGTTCGACGGGCAAAGGCAGGGGTAAAATACTCGTGTCTTTCCTCTCCTGTCGGGCAAACCGACACGCCGTTTACCGTCATTCTCGTTGTCATTGTCATAGTGGTTTAAGGGGTTAAAATTCTGCTTTCAATAGTCTGTGTCTGAACTGCTGCGTCGGATCGCTGACCTTGCGCTGGTGCACCCACAGATGATGCGCACCGAAGCCGTACACGAAATAATCGTCGAGCGGGATTTGGGTTTTCAGTTTCTCGATGCCTCGGCGCAGGCCGTTTTCATCGTCGGCGAAAAGGATGGTATTTGTCAGCCGGAGGTAAGCCTCCGTAACCTCTGCGCTATAAGGGCAGAAAAAGGATTCAATCGTTACGTTCATAATGCTATCTTATTAAAGCGTTAATATCCAAACAAAAACTCCGATGACACACACGAGGGAAAAGCCGAACAGGACGATGCCCCACACAATCTGCAATACGCCGCTTATCAGGGCTTCAAACATTCCGACGGTGAAATACACCACCCACAGAAAAAGGGCACTCGGAACGGCTACAATGGCGCGTAATACTGTTTTGATAATCTTAATTGGTTTCATAACTGTTGTTGTTTTTGAATCTAATGCGGATTTGAGAGTGGAGGGAGTGAGTTTCTTATCCTAATCTGCCGCTCGTTTATCCGACATTTTTTTTATGCGTCTTTCGGTCGTATCGGTCGTTTCGTTTCAGGGGCTTTTCGGTGTAGAGGTTAGGACGTACAAGGTTTTGACAAAAAATACCTCGCAACCGCAGGGCGCAGGGAAGATTTTTTGCCAAACCGCAAGGCTCGACCTTGTACGTCCGTGAAGACCTCGTAAACACCTTTGCACCTGCAACGTAACGACACACGATACGATGGGAAGACAGCAAAAATGGAGGTAAACGAATTATTAGGCAGATTCGAGAAAGTAAGAATAGTGCCTGCACTATTCGCAGGGATGGATCGGGGAACCCCGACCTGAAAAAAGAAAAGCTCTCCGTTTCTAAATGAAGCGGGGAGCCTTATACGGTTATATCGTTATTTGGGAGGAAAAGACGAAAGGATGGATTAAAAATGAAAGCAGGTTTAAGCCTGCTTTCTATCATTCGTTATGATTTTCTTGGTCGCTATTTCATATTTAGCTAACTTTCCATTGGTATTCTCCAGATGAACGTATTTACGACCTACCATAGACAGTTGTTCATTCGGCTGGCTAAAAATATACCCATACCTTTCACAATGTTTGGCGTAAGCCTTTACAGCGTCTTCAAAAATCGAGGTTTCCATATTAAAAGAGTATTGTTGTTCCACAAATATAACGAAACCTTTTGCCATATCCGATTTTTGATGTATATTTGCATAGAGTTGTTTGACGAGATGCAAAGCGCAGCAGTTCAGCGCAGTTACATTGTCGCTAAATCGTTACCAACAACTTTCTTTCTCACTACTCAACGCTGTCATTCAGACAGATACGCAAAACTTTCTTATCCTTTGCAAAGATATAAAAAATATGTTTTTTCAATCTTAGGATATTAAAATAATATAGTTACTCTGCACCAATAACGAAATATATCCGGCTATTATACTCCACATCCCTATCGAACCGGCATCCGGGATGAACGCAGTTCTCCTCTCAAATACTTAGCAGCTTCACCTGCCAGCCAAAGATAATGATCGGGGGCTTCTCCTTCATAAGTTATAAAAGAACTTTCACCCACCGGAGGTGTATTTGTACATTTAAAGAAAGCTGTCCCCTCATCTATCTCATCAAACATTGCCAAATAAAGGCTCTCTGCTCCTGCATCTACAGCACCTTTCACCTGTTTCCAGAAGAAACGTCCCCCTAATCTCGGAATCATGTTTTGCGGAGCATCCTTTTTCATGTTATGCCAACTAAAGCCCGGAAACAACACCGGCATATAATCTTTACCATTCGCTTTGCACCACTTTATATCTTCCTCTATCGATTTACGATATGGCTCATACGTATGATTATCAAAACGTCCTACCAACCATGGATGAACAATATCCGCCTGTTTTACCAGTTCAAGCAATCTCGTATCAGAAACAGCATCTATCGTTAATGTCCGCCAATGAGTAGGTACACCTACCAATATGGAACAACCTTCACTCTTCAGGAAATCAATGATTTTCTTTACCTGCTCATATCCATATTTACGGCGATCATTAAACCCTATTCCCCAAACAGCAACTAACGGTTTACCATGATGATAAACATAATGATTGTTGTTCCGGGAAACTAGTTTATACTTCTCACACAGCTCTTTCCAGTCACGTATCAATATATCTTCTTCACCGGCTTCCATACCGGAAAGGTCATACATCAGGCAAATTGCCCGGTCGTACTTTTCTGCCGAAAGAACAGCATTATTCAGTATCTTATTATAATTATCCTTCCCTTTCTGATTTCGTATAGAAACAACAAAACGTTGCATAAATACCCCATCAATTCCATATTGCTTCATCCATTTAAAATGCAGATCTGTAGTAGAAGCATCATACGAACTAAAAACCTTTGCTGGTGTCTCATCAGGTAACTTAAAAGCCGTTTCATAGGTTTTCTCATATTCAGAAACATCCGGCCAAAGATCAATGGTACACTTGCCCGGTTTGAACTCTTTTTCTTTTTCAAAATGTTTCCAACCCAAACCAGCACCGTCTTCAGGAGTATTAAACCAACCCTGATACCCTGCCATCACTAAATTCCTTATTGATTTGAAACGGACACGACTCATTGACTCCGTCGTTTTTGTCGCCGGATCAGACATCACCACCTCTTTCGGAAACTGATTTAAGGCAATAAATTCACTGATAAACCGATCCGGATATACTTTCACAAGATTCATCCCTTGATACCCTGTCCCCAGCACCTTTCCTACCGGACCTATCGTTATCATTTCCATATCGTCCACCTTTCCATAAGCATTGTTATGTAAATGCCCCGCAAATATTGCGTTTACTCCATATTTCTGAAACAAACGCACATATTTCTCTCGCATAGGCAAAGAGAAATTCGAATAATTCACAGGTTCATCCATCTGTTTCAGAAAAACAGAGCAATGAGTAAAAACAAACTTGAATCTGGCATCCTTCGTTTTCTGTAATTCCTGTTCCAGCCACTTAAATTGAACTTCTTCCCTCTCCTTGTCCTCTTCTTTTATTATATTTGAATCAATACCTATAAATGCACAATCACCATACCTGAATGAAAAATGGGTTTCTCCGTAGTTTTTTTTATAATTATCTATAGAAGCCCGGCTGACCTTACCTATATCATGATTTCCCGGAATCATATAAACCTTTACTGAAGAGTCTATTTGAGCAATCATCGACTTATAAGCAGCAATCTGTTCCTTACTCTTCGAATTATTTACAAAATCACCGGTTATCACCACAAACGGAGGTTTTAACTGATTAATAGCTGTCACAGCCTTATTCATAGCCTCTGTTTCTGCCGAAATACTCTTATTGTTATCCATGAAGCCAAATTGGGGATCACTTAATTGCAAAAAGAAAAAGGGAGCAGAATCCGCAGCTATCCCATGAGATACAAAAACAGCCAGGAGAAAACAAACGACCGATATTATTTTCTTTCTCATAAATTATTTATTGTTATCACGAGATACGACGATCTGCCTGATACATCGTATCCCGTCATTAATAACTATTACTTCTTAAATTGATTTCTGGTTATCTTCAGAAATTCAGATTTGTTTTCCTCCGTCGGTTCCAAATTCGTTCCTTTCTGGTAATTATTCCATGAATTGACTAACACAATGTTTTTACTTCCGATATTCCGTTTAGCTACATTACAGAAATTAATATAATCAGCAGTCTCTCCATCTTGCCCGAAAGTATATTTATAACTTGAAGTTGAATTGATGCGGTCATTATAAGAAGGAAAGATACAAGGAACAAAGTCTGTATTCCATTTGGCTATTGTAGTCTTCCAATTGGCCCAATTCAAATCAACAAAACTGAAAAAGGCATAATAACGGTCGTACATATTCGTTGACCAATCGTTCACTGTCACTCCATCAAAAGAAGCAATCTGATGTTCCTCATAATTCACCGGAGCTACCCAACCGGTAGTAAATTCCCCAATCGTATAAAGATCATACCCCAATTCTGATACAGCCTTCTTTAATGCCGGGATGACCAAAGAATAATCAATACTCTTTAATGCAGAAGAAGAAAGGTTAGACGGAGTTATTAGAATAACCGGTCTTCCGTTCATTTTATAATAGGCCTCATCATTAAATAAAGGCACTAAAGTATTCGTAAAGTCATTGATCATCTTATTCAAATTCTCTTCCTCTTGAAGCGGTTTGTCATTAGATACTTTCAGATGTTTGGTGTTATAATTGATCACCAAGCGGACTTTTGCATTGGTTGCCGCACGTACAGACTTAAAGTTTGTAATCAATGTATTATCTGCTGAAGCAGCATCCCAAGTAACTATCAGAAAGTCCAAGGCAGCCTCATCCGCCCAAGCAAGCTGTTGCTGTAACACTCCACTAGTTGTAGACAAATATTCACCCAACAAAGGAGTACCGGCATATATTTTCTTACCGGACTTTAACCAGCTGGAAGAGGAAGTTATATTGGTATAATAAGCACCGACTATCGCATCCACAGGTAAATCCGTCTGTGGTATATCATACACATATTTGCTCTTATCAGGAGCCAAATGATCGTCTTTATCACAAGATACAGCTAACAAAGCGATGAATCCGAGCAATATAATAGTTATCTTTTTCATATCCTTCATTTTTTAATTATTCGTCAAATAAGGGTTAGTCTTAGTGGGCAATGCAAACCATAACTTAGTCGACATTGCATCTTGTCCACCATCGAGATTTGCAATACCTTTCGTCAATTCATATTCATTGTTTGTTTTCTCGCTATCGGGATATACCAATCGCTGTGGAATATAAGCATAAGGATTATCCTTGGTGCCGGCATTCACAGCACCATATCCGGTTTCCGGCTGGAAATGCGGCGGAAATTCCAATACTTGGCTACGGCGAATCAGTGTCCACGCATCCAACGATTGATAAAACATAGCTATATATTGTTGCATGATAATCTGACGATAAATCGGATCAGGTTCATCAGAAGTAATAGCAGAAGATACAATGCCGATAAAATCTTTATAATAATCTTCACCTTCTTCTGTGGCTGTGAGATCTGTCAATGTATTCCATTTAATTCCCGGAGTCTGAAGATAATTATTCACTTTTCCACCGTCTACGCCATATTGAGCCATTGAAGCGTTCACACCAGCATTGTAATAAGCCTCGGCTGTTTGCGAACCACTTCCCAAACCTTTATGAACCAATTCACTTTTCAACAGGCACACTTCTGCATAATTCATAATTACTTCTGCATAACTTTGCTCCGTGAATTTATCCTGTAATTGAGAGTAATCATCAGCTGTCTTTCCACTATGCGGATTGGGAGACAAGCTGACTCCCGAAGGTAAATTAGAAACTTTCGGTTGTCCCCAATAAGGTGCCCAATGGAAGTTATCAGGCATAGAAGCAGCATTGGCAGGAGTGAAAAATTTCTCCAACCGCGGATCAGCATAGGGAGCCATATACATCAGAATCGATTCGCCGGCAGAGTGAAGCTTATCCAAATTACTTTCACGGTTGATAACCAGATAATCATAAAAATAATTTCTTGTATCTGCGTTATCTCCCCATTGCAAAAGACAATTATCTTCATTACTTGTCATCAAGTTCTGTTCATCTTCCATAAGTTCATCAATCACTTCAGTCGCTTTCGAACGGTCAGCATTACAAATACGAACGGCCAAACGCAAACGTAGTGAATTGGCAAACTTCTTCCATTTCAATAAGTCGCTGGATTTCTGTCCTGAAGGAAAAATAGGGTCTGCTTTATAAACATCTCCATCCATCTTCAACCCGTCGGCACATGCTTTCAAATCATTCAGCATAGCATAATAAATATCCGATTCCTTATCGTAAGGCACTCTCTCGCCGGCATTAAATGCCTGACTTTTAGGAATACCTCCCCAAATAGAAACTGCTTGTGAGAAAAGATAATTTTCCCATATTTTAGCAATAAGTACACGATTGTGATATTGCTCGTCATTTTCCATTTGCGTTTGTATAAAGTGAACAGGAAAAATAGCATAGTTATATACATTCTTCCAATATGAATCATTGGTTGAACCTTGATTTCCATACCGTTGTACCTGTCCACCGGTAGCTCCACCATAATAATGGCTATAGTTGGCCAACAACACTTTTTTCATGCTTCCGCAAAAAGCATTCAGCGTATAATAAGAACTCGTATTGAACAAATATTCAGGATTAATTTCATTAAGTTCATTGGGATTGGCATTGGCAGATTCAAAGTCATTCGTACACGAAACGAAAGAAATGGCCAATGCAGCAAAACCGGCTAATAATATTTTAATCTGTTTCATAATATTCTATCTTTAGAAGGTTAGTTTAATATCAAATCCGACAGAAGATACGGGCGGCATTCCTCCATATTCTATACCTTGAGCATTTCCTGATGAAGAAGAAGCCTCCGGATCTATGCCTTTAGGAGTATTTTGATGAAGAATAGCTAAATTACGTCCTACCACAGCCAGTCGTAGACCACTAATCGGCAATTTCTTTATGATAGACTTCGGAAGACTGTAGGCAACAGAAAGTTCACGGAATTTAATATAGGAAGCATCAAATACAGATCTTTCATCAAAACTAGCATAGCGGTTATTAGGTTTGACAAACAAGAGACAAGGCGTTCCGTCTTCAAAATAAGCGTCCGGATATTGATAACCGGAAGTTGCCTTTGCACTACTCTCACCATAAATCACATTACTCAAATAATATCCTTCACGTCCTTCGGCAGATTCGGCAACAACACCGGCTGTTGTCGCTCTATTCCATGTTCCCGAATAAAGAGTTCCTCCAATACGTGCATCAAACAGAAAACTAACTGTAAAATTCTGGATTCTGAAATTGCTTCCAAAACTTCCCGTCCATTTCGGCTCGGCACAGCCTAAATATTGCGTATTATCCGTTACCAATATTTTACCTGAAGAATCGACTAATTTACGTCCCTGGTCATCACGTTTCCAGGCACGTCCCCGAATGACTCCATAAGGCATACCTTCTTCCAACATGATACTGACATTGCTTGATTTCAATAATTGCACATTAGGATTTCCGTCCACTACCTTAATCACTTCCGACCGATTACGCGCCCAGTTAATATTCGCATTCCATTCAAACAATTTGGTCTTGACCGGAGTAGCAGACAACACAACTTCCCATCCTTGATTACGTACATGACCTGTATTCAAGAATTTAAAACTATAACCGCTAGGCACCGGCAAAGCGACTTTCGTTATCAAGTCATAGGCATCAGAACGATAATAAGTTACATCTACACCCAAACGATTATGGAAAAAGCGGAGATCAGCTCCAAGTTCCAAAGAACGGTTACGTTCCGGCAAAAGTTGATCATTATTTAAAGTTGTACTAATGGTTTGCAAAGGTGAACCATTATAAATGCTACCCAACTTATAGGTTTGATTAATCCGATATGGATCTGTGTCAGAACCGGCATAAGCAAAAGAAGCACGAATCTTACCGAACGACAAGATAGGTGATTTGATCTTAAATGCATCGGTAAAAATAAACGTAGCACCAAAAGAAGGATAAAAATAAGAGCAATTATCCAGTGGTAAAGTAGACGACCAGTCATTGCGGGCCGTTACATCTAAATAAACATAACTATTGTAACCTAATGACACCGAGCCGTAGGCAGAACGGATTATCTTCTTAGATTGCAGTTGAGTAGCACTAGGATACTCATTCGAGTTAGAAATATTCTTGAAATCAGGAACCAATATGCTATTCACGCTTTCCGTTCTTTTCTCCGAGTTGCGTTCATATCGGCTAATACCGGCAATGGCATTGACTGATATTTTATGAAATGTTTTATTATACATCAATAAAGCTTCAAAGTTAGTAGAAGTACTGTTATTGATCCAGTTCTTCATACCACCGTCCACATCACTACGTGCACCCAGATTAAAGAACTCCATTCCTTTCCACCAATAAGCATCCAGTCCGGCTTTACCTACCGCCTTCAAGCCCGGAAGTAATTTTACTTCCAGATTCATCGATCCGCTCACCCTGTCACGCGTGTCAGAGTTCGTATTTTCATAAATATTCCAATACGGATTATAACCACGTTCACCAATCGGAATCATTTCATTTCCATTTTCATCCTTATAATGTTTCAATACATCAATAGAAAGCGAACGGGGAAGAGTAACAAACGCATATATAGGATTCTTATCCGAACCATTCATATATTGACGGTTGTCTACCTTTTCATGTGAGTAAGTCATTTTAGAATCTAAAGTCATCCATTTGGTAATCGTATTCATCAACCGGAGATTGAATATATCTTTAAAGCTTTCATTGATACCGTGTACTACACTATTCCCCTTACTTCTCGTATACGATACGCGATAATTATTCTTTTTCGAACCACCTTCCACAGCCAATGTATGTGTGTACCGATGAGCGGTTTCGTAGAAATCCTTCACATTGTCCGGATGTGAAGAATGAGTAGTAAGCACACCGTCATGTCCATAGATAACCTGATCCCACAAAGGTGCTCCCCAGCTACGCAATTTAGCACCTGCAGAAGAATTATAACCACTGAAATCCGGTAAATCTGTTTGCAACCTGTTACCATTAGGTTGAAGTGTCAGTTTATGGTCAAGCAAATAAGAGTTCTCCCCTGTTCCCCAACCATTCTGATAATCTAAAAACTGGTTCACTTTTTCAAATTGAAAATTTCCGCTATAAGATACTTTTGTTTTTTCGAATGTGCTCGAACGTTTAGTTGTCACCAATACAACCCCCTGTGCTGCACGCGAACCATAAAGTGCAGCAGCATTCGGTCCCTTCAGGATTTCAATGCTTTCAATATCATCCGGATTGATATCCGCTACCGGATTACCAAGGTCGGTAGAACCTGTACCACCATCAACGGTCACACTTGTATCACCCGGTTCGTTTTCAATAATCATGCCATCAATCACGAATACGGGCTGTGAGTTTTCAGTCAGTGAGCTTGTTCCGCGAATGACAATGCGCGCACTACCATTGCTCGTTCCCGGAGGAGTAATGGTAACCCCCGCCACCTTACCAGAAAGAGAAGATATCAGATTGCCACTACTATTTTCTGCCAAGGCTTCCGCATTTACACTCTGCCGTGAATAATTAAGACTCTTAGCTTCACGCGTCACTCCAAGAGCGGTAACAACCACTTCATCAAGAGCCTTCGCCGTGCTAGCCAAAGATACATTGATATGAGTCAAACCGGTAATTTTAGCCGTTTTCGTCTCCATTCCGACATACGAAAATTTCAATTCTTGACATCCATTAGGCACATTAAGTGTAAACGTACCATTTATATCGGTAATTGTACCTACCGATTTAGCGTTCGTCTTACCATCCGGATCAACAGCTACCACCGTAGCCCCTATGATAGGCATTCCATCCGCAGCATCTGTCACTTTACCCGTTATACGCTTTCCTTGCGCATAACCCGATACACTTATTACTAAAAAGAATAAGAATAGGAAGTAGTTTTTCATAATACTTAATTATTAAATTAAAGAATACAGTATTGATTAATGCATTAAAGATGAACCAAAGATATTTTATTGTGATTAATATTAGATTAATATTCTCTTAATGACGGGACTTTACAAAAAAAATATTTGTAGAAGATAGATTTTAAGGTTACATTAAGTTTTCATTAATCAAACCATCCTATATTTACAGCAAATCTAATTAAAACCATCGAAAAATAAAAAAATCTGTTTATGTACAAGAGAAAATTCATTCCGTTAGTACTGTTAATGATTTTAATCGTCAATGGATGCAGCAACAAGCAAGAGGTAGTGTTAACTCCGGTTGACTATGTAAATCCTTATATGGGGAATATCAGCCATTTGTTAGTTCCTACTTACCCAACTGTCCATCTTCCCAATAGTATGCTCCGCATCTATCCGGAAAGAGCAGATTACACCTCTGATAAAATAAAAGGCTTACCGGTCATTGTCACCTCGCATCGGGGAAAGTCTGCATTCAGCCTGTCTTTCTATCAGGGAGCAGAGAGCGGATTACAACCGGTATATTACTATTGTTATGATAATGAAGTGATAAAACCCTATTCCTATTCTTCCTATTTTGAAGAAGAAGAGGTTTCCACTAAATTTGCTCCCTCCCACCAGGCAGGAATCTATGAACTAAGTTTCCGGAAAAACGATGCTCCATATTTAATACTTAGTACTACCAATGGTGAGCTTAAAACTACGGAGAATACCATTTCCGGTTATCAGAACATAGATCATCAAACCAAAGTATATGTTTATATGGAGACTTCCGCACTGCCGGAAAAAACGATGACTGTCAGCAAAGAAGAAATAAATCACAGCCACACTGCCATAAAAGGCAAGAACGTAGGTATCGCTCTCTTATATTCAACAGATATAAAAACAATCAAAGTTCGCTACGGCATTTCCTTCATTGATGAAAAGCAAGCAAAAGCCAACCTACAGCGGGAAATAAAAGATTATGATGTAGAAAACCAGATGAACATTGCCAAAAACATCTGGAACCAAACATTAAGTAAAATCAAAGTGGAAGGAATAGACGAAAATGCAAAAGCAATATTCTATACTTCCCTCTACCGGACTTACGAACGGATGATTTGCCTTTCGGAAGACAACCGCTATTACAGTGCTTTCGACAATAGTATCCACAAAGATTCTGTCCCATTTTATACCGACGATTGGATTTGGGACACGTATAGAGCAGTCCACCCCTTACGTGTTATCATCGAACCACAAATGGAAGCTGACATGATTCAGTCTTTTATCAGAATGGCACAGCAAATGGAACATAACTGGATGCCTACATTTCCTGAAGTTACGGGAGACAGTCGTAGAATGAATTCCAATCACGGTGTAGCCACTGTTATTGATTCATATATAAAAGGAATCCGTAACTTTGATTTATCAGCTGCTTACGAAGCCTGCAAACTTGGTATTACAGAAAAAACGTTAGCCCCGTGGTCAGGCATAAAGGGAGGTGAAATCACAAAATTTTATTGGGAAAACGGATATTTACCGGCATTGGCACCGGGAGAACAAGAAACAGCTGACGAAGTACATCCGTTTGAAAAACGCCAACCGGTAGCCGTCACTCTAGGTACGTCTTACGATGAATGGTGCTTGGCACAAATAGCCAAACAACTTGGATATGAAAAAGACTATAACTACTTTCTACAAGGGAGTAAAAACTATCGGAATATTTTCAATCCTGAAACAAAATTCTTCCATCCCAAAAATGCAAAAGGCGAATTCATAGAACCCTTTGATTATGCCACTGCCGGCGGATTAGGTGCTCGTGAAGCATACGGCGAGAATAACGGTTGGATATACCGATGGGATGTTCCCCATAATATTGCTGATTTAATTGAACTGATGGGAGGGAAAGAAGCATTCAGAAATAATCTTGAAACGATGTATAACACTCCATTGGGCGAAGCCAAATATGTATTTTATGCGCAATTACCGGATCATACGGGTAATGTAGGCCAATTTTCAATGGCTAATGAACCCAGTATGCACATTCCTTACCTGTACAACTATATAGGAGAACCCTGGAGAACTCAAAAAAGAGTAAGAACATTGCTCGATGAATGGTTTAGAAATGACCTGATGGGACTTCCGGGCGACGAAGATGGCGGAGGAATGTCAGCATTTGTAGTCTTCTCCATGCTAGGTTTCTATCCTATTACTCCTGGTTTGCCTATTTATGTCATCGGAACTCCTATGTTCGAAAGAGCAGTTATTGAAACAGGAGCCGGCAAATCATTCGAAGTCATTGCGCACAACTATTCGCCGACAAATAAATATATCCAATCAGCCAAATTAAATGGCAAAGATTGGAACCAGTCCTGGTTCGAACATAAAGAACTGATGAATGGCGGCAAACTGGAATTTACAATGGGAAACACTCCCAATAAGAATTGGGCGGCAGACAGTGTGCCCCCTTCTTTTGAAATGAATAAATAACAGAATATGAATAAAATATTATTTGTCCTTTTATCGCTTTTGACTTCTCTGCAATCATACTCCCAAGAGCAAAATGAAAAAGAAGTTTCATTTCTCTTGTTGGGAGATATACACTATGATTTATTGGAAGATCACGATATGGAATGGTTATCCACCAAACCGGATGATCTGCGCCAAGTTACCAAAGAATATTCAGTATTCACGAAAAATACATGGCCGGAATTTTCCCGGATAATCAGCGGGAAAGTTCAAAAACACCAGCCGTCAATAAAAGCTGTTCTGCAAATGGGGGACTTGTCAGAAGGATTGGCCGGTTCTCCACAAAAAGCAATACAGATGGCTAACAGTGCTTTTAAAGCTGTCAACAAAATGAATCTGAAAGTACCTTTCATTATGACCAAAGGTAATCATGATATCACAGGGCCAGGGGCTAAAGAAGCTTTTGAAAAAGTATACTTACCCAATATGGCAAGGTTAGCAGGATATCCATCCTTACAATCAGCCAATTACACTACTACTCTTGATGATGTATTATTTGTGTGTTATGATCCATGGGATCGGAATCCGGAAGGACTACAACAATTAGAAAAGTCACTAGCCGGTTCGAAGGCTACTTACAAGTTTGTCATGTTACACGAGCCTGTGATTCCGGTAAACGAAAGATGCTGGCATGTATTCCGACAAGATAATACCAAGAGGGAACAATTACTGCAAATCATCGCCAGTCAACAAGCAATCGTGCTCTGTGCACATCTGCATCTATACTCCGTTGTCTGTCGGGACACTCCTTGGGGACCTATCGTTCAGATTCTCGTCAACAGTGTCATCAAAGATAAAAATATACTGGTTCCAAAAAATGTAGTTACAGACTATAGTCCTGAATTTGTAACGGCACACCCACAATGGCAACCTTCTACTCTACAACAGCGTATGGAATGGATTGATAAAGAAACTCCCCATATCCGTTTTTTCAAACAAATGGATTTACCGGGCTACGGCATCCTTTCTATTGACAAAGAAAACAACCAGATGCAATTAGAATATTATGCCGCATTTGGAGAAAAGCCATACGATACAGTCAACATATCCGAATTACTTACTTCTAATTAAAAACATATTAGCCATGAATGTAAAATTTAAAACTCACTTATTTATTCTCTCCTTATTCTTTTGCTATAATCTATCAGCACAAGAAATCGTCAAAGGAGATTTTAAGAACGAAAATCCACAAAGTTCGTATGTTCCTTCATTTGACATGGATGCTACCGACAGACCGGTGAAGAATGTCATCTTAATGATAGGAGACGGCATGGGACTGGCACATATCTGTTCAGGAATGTATGCCAATCAAGGACAGCTTACTATCACTAATTTAAAAACATGCGGTTTCGTCAGAACGCAATCCGCCAACAAATTTACAACAGATTCAGCTGCTTCCGGAACTGCTTACTCAACCGGAAAGAAAACTAAAAACGGAGCGCTCGGAATGGATGAAAATAACCAAGTTATTCCCAACTTACCGGAGAAGTTATCCGGCTATGGCTACATTTCAGGAATCGTTACCACTGACAATCTCGACGGAGCTACTCCTGCTGCTTTTTTTGCTCACCAACCGGAACGTGGAATGTCTAAAGAAATTTGGGCGGATCTTCCTAACAGTAAGCTGACATTCTTTTCTGCCGGTAGTTATGAACTATTTGAGAAACAAGCACCAAACGTTCAAAAGGAAATCAAAAAAGAGTTTACCATCATAGAAGAGCCGAATGACAAAGCTATCAAGAAATCTAAAAAACTGGGATACTTACCCACAAAGAGCAAAACAGCTTCTGTAAACGAAAACCGGGGAGATTTCCTTCCGTCTACCACCCAAATGGCTATTGACTATCTTTCGAGCAGGAGTACTAACGGTTTCTTCTTAATGGTAGAAGGTGCCCGAATAGATAAAAGTGCGCACAGTAATGATTATTCGGCAGTTGTCCGTGAAGTATTGGACTTTGACAAGGCGGTAGAAGCTGCTATCAGATTTGCAGAAAAAGATGGAAATACATTAGTGATTATTTCAGCTGATCATGAAACCGGAGCATTAGCTTTACGTGACGGAAACATAAAAGAAGGCAAAATGAAAGCAATGTTTGTATCTAAAGGACATACACCAATCATGGTTCCACTGTTTGCATACGGTCCACAGTCTAAGCTTTTTGGCGGTGTTCAGGAAAACAGCGATGTTAGTAATAAAATCCTCCAATTACTCGCTAAATAAGATATAAAACATATCTGTCATTCAAACTGAAATAAGAAAGAGTTTCTTCTATATGAAAATAAGAAATTCTTTCTTATTTTTTCTCTGCCTGATAGACTTCAAAAATAATGCAACCTGCCCCATCAAAGTAATCCATGTAATTCTCAATGAAGCAATTAGCTCTTTTTTTTCTTTTAAAATATCCCTACTTTTTTCTATCTTCAAATAAAGCGATTATGACTGCTTTTAGAATAGGATAAAAGATTATCAAGGCTTTCGCACCCCTAATGGTTAAAAGTAAACCAAATAAGATTTGTATTATTTGAATCTTATACGGATCCTTGAACAATCCTAAAACACATAAACTTATTCCACTTAAAAAAATCACTAAAAAGAATACTGCACATATAAAAATGGGAAACGGACCGTCATATTCAGTAAAATCGGCTAATCCAAGCCATTTCTTCCATTTTCTCCGCCGTTCTCTCCTCCTTTCTTCCGGTTCCCTTTCTTTCTTCATTCTCTCCCACTCTATCACACGCTGACGGAATTCCTCTTGGGGACGCTGTAAACTGAGATTGTATCTCCGCATCTTTTCGCTAATGCGTTTCTTTTTCCTTTTTGTCACTCTTATATTTGTTATTTCTTGTGTGGTTTTACCTATTTATTTCTTTTCTGCCTGATAGACTCCAAAAATAATGCAACCTGCTCCCAATAATGTAATCCATGTGATTTGTTCGTGAAGAATGATTACGGATGCCACCATTGTTACTAACGGATTGAGATAGATATAATTGGAGGCTCTAACAGTTCCCAACTGTTTCAATACCACATTCCAGAGGACATAACAAACCAAGGATGCCAGGACGGCCAAAAATAAGAGATTAGATAATACAACCGGTTTTAAAAGTACATCGAAATCAGGTTGCAACGGATGAAGAAGAAAGGCGGGAAGTATGGTCAATACTCCATAAAAGAATATTTTGCGGGTGATAAATACAGTGGGGTAACGCCCTGTCATTTTCTTTATCACCAAACTATAAAATGCCCACGACAGGGCGGCAAGCAAAGTAAGCAAATCCCCTACCGGAGATAATTTGAGTACAAAACTACCGTTGAAGACCACCAGTCCCACCCCGATTAAAGCTAATATGGAACCGTAAATCAAACCTTTGGTGGCTTTTTCACTCTTATAAAAGAGAAGGGAAAGAATGGTAGTAAGCAGGGGAGCTGTGCAAATGATGAAAGCGACATTGGATGCTTGCGTAATTCCCAAAGCTGTATTCTCTGTAAAAAAATAGAGTGAACCACCAAAGAAACCTCCTGCCATCAACCAAAGTTCGTCTTTCCAATTACTCGTAAACAGACGTTTGGGAGAAATCACCCAAATGCCCAGATAAGCAATGAAAAAACGATAGAAGAATATCTCCTGAGGGGTCAATCCGTGATTAATCAGAACTTTGGTTGATATGAAAGTCAATCCCCAGATAGCAACTACAAGTATCGCAATCAGATGGTAATATCCATGCTTCAATTCCATAGTGATGGTGATGTTTTTTTAATAGAGTGCAAAGATAGCGAGAAGTTATGGAATGTTTGTTTGGAGAAGTAACAAAAAGCCCGTACCTTTGTTTATGTTCAAAGAAAGCTCCTAAAATAAGGTATAAGTTATGGAAAAATATATAGCACCGGACAGGAAACGTATCCCCTATGGCATGATGAACTTTGCAGTAATTCGCCGTGACGAGTGTTATTATGTGGACAAAACCCGGTTTATACCCATGATAGAAGAGGCGGACAAGTTTTTCTTCTTTATTCGCCCGCGCCGTTTCGGCAAAAGTCTCACAGTAAATATGTTGCAGCACTATTATGATATACTTGCCAAGGATAAGTTCGATGCCCTGTTTGGCGACCTTTACATCGGGAAGCACCCTACACGCGACCGGAACAGCTATCTGGTACTATACCTCAACTTCTCCGGAATAGTAGGCGAACTGCACAACTACCGCAAGGGACTGGACGCGCATTGCCAAACAATGTTCGACTACTTCTGTGACATTTACGCTGACTATCTCCCCAAAGGCATCAAGGAAGAACTCGACAAAAAAGAAGGAGCTGTCGAACAATTTGAATACCTGTTCACAGAATGTAATAAGACCAACCAACGTATTTACCTCTTTATCGACGAATACGACCATTTCACCAATGCCATCCTCTCGGATATAGAAAGCCTGCACCGCTATACGGACGAAACACATAGCGAAAGTTATCTGCGCGCTTTTTTCAATAAAATCAAAGCCGGAACCTATTCCAGCATCGAGCGTTGTTTCATTACCGGCGTAAGTCCCGTGACAATGGACGACCTCACAAGCGGTTTCAACATCGGAACCAACTACTCGCTCTCACCGGAATTCAACGAGATGATAGGTTTTACGGAAGAAGAAGTGCGCCAAATGCTCACTTACTATTCCACCACCAGTCCATTCAACCACAGTGTGGACGAACTGATAGAAATCATGAAACCCTGGTATGGCAACTACTGCTTTGCAGAAGAATGTTACGGTGAAACCACTATGTACAACTCCAACATGGTACTCTACTTCGTCAAGAACTACATCCAACGAGGCAAAGCCCCCCGGGATATGGTAGAAGACAATATCCGTATCAACTACGAAAAATTGCGTATGCTCATCCGGAAGGACAAAGAGTTTGCCCATGATGCCTCCATCATACAAACATTGGTGAGCGAAGGCTACGTCACCGGAGAACTGAAAAAAGGTTTTCCTGCCGTCAATATCACCAACCCCGACAACTTTGTGAGCCTACTCTACTATTTCGGTATGCTCACCATTAGCGGCATGTACGAAGGAAAGACCAAACTCACCATCCCCAACCAGGTAGTCCGCGAACAAATCTACACCTATCTGCTGAGTACCTACAACGAAGCCGAACTCAATTTCAGTAGTTACGAAAAAAACGAACTTGCCAGTGCTCTTGCCTACGATGGCGACTGGAAAGCCTATTTCGGTTATATTGCTGACTGCCTGAAACACTACACTTCCCAGCGCGACAAGCAGAAAGGTGAATTTTTTGTTCACGGCTTTACGCTTGCCATGACGGCACAAAACCGTTTCTACCGTCCCATTTCCGAACAGGACACACAGGCAGGCTATGTCGACATTTTTCTCTGTCCGCTACTGGATATCTATTCCGACATGAAGCACAGCTACATTGTAGAACTGAAGTATGCCAAGTATAAAGATCCCGAAAGCCGCGTGGAAGAACTGCGACAGGAAGCTATTGCCCAAGCGAATCGTTATGCTGACACTGATACGGTAAAGAGAGCAGTCGGCACTACACAGCTTCATAAGATTGTGGTTGTATACAAAGGAATGGATATGCCGATATGTGAAGAGGTTTAACAGATAGGCTAACAATATGAAAAGATCAATAAAACGTTTGCCCAAACGCACGCAAGAAGAGTTGGCGGTGTTGCAAGAGCTGATATTGTCGAATCTTACGAATGTGCGTATGATTATCTTGTATGGAAGTTATGCGCGGGGAAAATATGTCATCTGGGATGAAACATACGATGAACGTGGAGTAACTACTTACTACCAAAGTGACTTGGATATTCTGGTGATATGTGATACGAGAGACGCAAATAAAGCAGAGAGGCATGCGCGCGAGGTGATCGTTCCTAAATATGATACAAGAATGGAAGGAAAGCGGCATCCGGCACCGCCTAATATTATTGTAGAAACTCCAGTGACCATTAATAGAGCTATAAGAAGGAAGCATTATTTCTTTTATGAAATTATAAAAGACGGAATTCTATTGTATGACAATGGTACGTTTCAGATTGGTAAACCTGAGAAGTTGCCGTATCGGGAGATTAAGCAATATGCAGAGGAAGAATATGAAGAATGTTTCTACATGGGAGAATGTTTTCTAGATTCGGGGCATACTGCTTACGAAAAAGGTAATTTTAAATATGGCTCTTTCTTATTACATCAAGCCTGCGAACGTTACTACAAAACGTTTACTCTTGTGTATAGCGGTATTCGCCCTAAATCTCATGAATTGAAAGTATTGGGAGCGATGGTCAGAAGCTGTTCACGAGGATTTGCTAATGTGTTTCCTACCAATACTCCCGAAGAAAATAAAGCATTTGATAAATTATGCAGGGCATATATCGAAGCGCGATACAACCGGCTGTTCACCGTTAACAAAGAGGAATACGAGTATATGCTGGCACGAACAGAGGTGCTGCGCGAAGTGACTATCCGGGAATGTGCTGCACGCATGACGTATTACGACGAGATGATAGAAAAAGAAGAGAAAGACAAGATATAACCATATATTGTAAAAATGAAGAATTACCCTCATCACAGCTATCTGTAATGAGGGTAATCACGTTAAAAGAGAGTTTCGATACATCTCCTTACTATCAAATTCTTACATAAAAGACTATTTGGTCACCTTGTAAGTTCCACTTCCATACTCCTTTGACTTCATCTCTCCGGGAAGGGTTACGGTAGCGGTAACACCCTTAGGAATGGTGAATTCCCAAATCCAGGTATCTCCTTCGTATTTCCAAGCGCTCTTGATGAGTCCGGCGGCGGAACGGTATTCGGCAGTTACGTGTCCCAATCGCTTGTCTGGAATGGGCTTCATAATGAGATGCTTGAAGCCGGGAGTAGCAGGATCGGCTGCAATGCCGGCAACGGTTTCCCAAATCCATTCACATACGCATCCGTAGGCATAATGATTGAAGCTGTTCATGCCGCGCGGTCCCATTCCTTTGTCTATCATATAGCTGTTCCACCGTTCCCAAATGGTGGTGGCTCCATTGTCCACAGAGTATAGCCAGCTTGGGTTCTTACGTTGAAAGAGGAGTTCATAGGCAATGTCTTCCATGCCATTCTCCGTGAGGGTGGCCATGAGGATGGATGTGCCCAAGAATCCGGTCTGCAAGCAAAGATCGTGCTGTGCGAAGTTTTCACGCAGGCGGTCTATCATCTTCGCTTTGGGTTCGCCTTCCAAAAGCTGGTTCTTTAGGGCAAACAAGGCAGGAGTTTGCATGGTGTTGAGGATGGCGGTTTTGAAGGTGCCGTCCTCGTTGAGGAAGTTCTTTTTGATGTATACCTTTGCCGAGTCGGCCATTTGTTGGTACTTGGAGGCATTGCGGCCAGTAGCGGCAGCCATGTCTCGCATCATGAAAGCATCTATTACCCAATAGGAAGCGCTCAAATAGTTCCAGTAACTAATAGCATCGGGAAGCGGACCTTGGGGAGAGAAAGCCAGTCCGCTACAACTTTCCAGCGGTTCGTAGCTCAACCAGTCAGCCCATTGGTAGTTGCCGTTCTCGCCGCAGAGGGTCTCGTGGTTATACTTGGTGTCGTTGATATGGTTCATAAACAGGTCCATGGCGTTCCAGTTCTCCTCGATGATTTGCGTGTCATCAAATTGCTTCCATACCGTCCAGGGCACGATGATTCCGGCATCGGCCCAACCCAAACGCATTTTCTCATCACCGTATTGTGCCAAGGGAGCCACTCCGGGGAATCCGCCCAAACTGTTTTGGGTGTCGCGCATATCACGCATCCACTTGTGGAAGAACTTCATGGTGTTAGCAAAGAACGTACCGGTTTCGGCAAACACTTGTGTGTCTGCTGTCCAGCCCAAGCGCTCGTCGCGCTGCGGACAGTCGGTAGGTATTGAGAGGTAGTTGGATAGCTGCCCCCAATAGGTGTTGAAAATGAGCTTGTTCACAAGGTCGTTACCTGTGGTGATAGTGCCGGTTTCCAGTTCCTTTGTGATGGAAGTAACGGGGATGGACTTCAACGACTTGATAGAGACATTTCCGGTGGCAGTTATGGAGACGTAGCGGTAGCCGAAGAAGGTGCAATGAGGGTAGTAGGTCACATAATTATCTCCGGCAGCAAAAGTGTAATCCAGACGAATACCGGTGTGGGGGATGCGCAGATTTTCGCGATGGCAACTTCCTTCCGGACCGTCCATGCCACGAATCTTAGCACCGTTGCCGTCATTGAGCAACTCTGCGGGAAGGCAGGTCAACACTGTTCCCTCGGCAGCTTTGAATACGAAAGAGGGTACACCGGCACAGTTTTGCCCGAAGTCCACCACTAACGTCTCTCCCGGACTTACGGTCATCTCCTTGCCCGATGCGAACTCACGGGCGATAATCACCTTACCGAACTCGTTCTCTTTCGCTCCTTCTATATTCTTCCAAATATATGCTCTGATAGGAGCAAGAGCAAGATCTGTACGCAGATAGACTTCCGCTCCGTCCGAAGGCAGAATGTCGCCAGAAAATTCGGTGTTCTCTTCGGGTATGGAGAGTTTGTCCACACATTCGAAGCCCATCGGTTCGCGTGCATCGTACTCTTCTCCGTCAAAGATACCGGCATGTTTCACCGGACCGGCAATTCCGGCTTTCCAGTTTTCGAGATCGGTACCGTAGCGCTTCTTGGTTCCGTCAGAAAAAGTTAGTTCCAGTACACCACGGAAGGCACATTTCTTGCCTATCATGCCGTCATATCCTCCGGGAGTTATGATTTTGTCACCCCACCATCCTGGCGTCACCTGTACGGAAAGCATGTTCTCGGCGTTTGGCTTGGTACGGATGATGTCTGTAATATCATAGGTGAAAGAACGTTTGGTCTTGGCATAGTGTGTGAAGCCCGGTTTCAGAAATTCCCCGCCTACGGGTTTCCCATTCACATACAACTCGTAAACTCCCAGTCCAGCGGTCATCCACTTGGCAGAGACAATTTTCTGTTCGTTTTTCACGGTGGACACGAACCAACTCGCGCCATCGGCTGCGCGACCGTTGTTATGTCCTTTCACTACAGGGGCGTCTACTGCGGAAATCCATTGAGAGTCGTTCCAGGCTGATGCTTCCAATGCGTCAGTACGTTTTCCGACTTCGGTTGCGTTTATCAGTCCGCTATTCGAGAAAAGCGCGAGAATCATTATCGGGATAAGATTCGCAAAACAATGAAGATTCATTTTCATATTTATATGTATTTTTTAGTATTAAAAGATTAACTTGGAAATGCCGTTTTAGTTTTACAGGGCTTGCACAACAAAATTACAGAATTATATGATATGACAGACGATTTCTGCATTTTTTTTGACTCAATGATGGTTTCTATTCAATCCGGAACTGACTCATAAGTCCGATCTGATTGAACAGACGACAGGAGCTTTGTACATTGAATGATCGATTATCGAGCAAAACAATGACATATTGTAAAATAATATAATCAATACACTCATTCAGTATATTGTAGAAATTATTTATCAAAGAAGAAAAGAAGATGTCGGTTATTCATTGCAATCATTCTTTCTTCTTTACACGAAATCCTCGAAATCGAATAAACTCTATTCAAGTTTTTAATAAATAACGAAGAGGTTTATTATAAACGGTATCCAAGTTTATTATAAATTCTTTTTTGACACTTTCAATACCTAAAATAGAATTATTGCAACAAAAATGGGCAAGAACCTTCACAGTTTCTTGCCCATTCGTTATCCTCGTTATGCAATTCGCATATTAACCTATTGAACTTTATGTAATAAAATTTATATATTTCATTGTTATTTCTTTATTATTATTGACCTCAAATATACAAAATAAAAAGAAGAAAGTCAATAGGGAAAGCGTGGTTATCTGAAAATAAACACGTAAATTTGTGCCTCGAATTAGAAATAACAGTATAAATCACTATAAATAAAAACTTTATCACTATGGAGTACAATTTCAGAGAAATTGAAAAGAAGTGGCAGAAAAGGTGGGTAGAAGAGAAAACCTACCAAGTTACGGAAGATGATTCGAAGCAAAAATTTTATGTACTAAACATGTTTCCTTATCCATCAGGAGCCGGCCTACACGTAGGTCATCCGCTGGGATACATTGCTTCGGATATTTACGCCCGTTACAAACGACTGCAGGGCTTCAATGTACTCAACCCGATGGGATATGACGCTTACGGTTTGCCTGCCGAGCAATATGCCATCCAGACCGGACAGCATCCTGCAATCACTACCGTCAACAATATCGACCGCTATCGCGAGCAGTTGGACAAAATAGGTTTCTCTTTCGATTGGAACCGTGAAATCCGCACGTGCGACCCGGAATATTATCACTGGACGCAATGGGCCTTCCAAAAAATGTTCAACAGCTATTATTGCAACGATGAACAGCAAGCCCGTCCTATCGAAGAACTGGAAAAAGCCTTCGCCATCTACGGAAACAAAGGACTGAACGCCGCTTGCAGCGAAGAAATCAGTTTCACTGCCGAAGAATGGAACGCCAAAAGCGAAAAAGAAAAGCAGGAAATCCTGATGAACTATCGTATCGCTTATCTGGGTGAAACAATGGTAAACTGGTGTGCCGAATTAGGAACTGTACTGGCTAACGACGAGGTAGTAGACGGAGTCAGCGAACGTGGCGGTTTTCCTGTTATCCAGAAGAAAATGCGCCAATGGTGTTTGCGTGTATCTGCGTATGCACAACGCTTGCTTGATGGATTGGACACGATCGAATGGACAGATTCTCTGAAAGAAACCCAAAGAAACTGGATCGGACGTTCGGAAGGTGCCGAAGTGCAATTCAAAGTAAAAGACAGTGACCTCGAATTCACAATTTTCACCACTCGTGCAGATACCATGTTCGGTGTTACTTTTATGGTATTAGCTCCGGAAAGTGAATTGGTGGCACAATTAACGACTCCTGAACAAAAAGCAGAAGTAGACGCTTACCTCGACCGTACCAAAAAACGTACGGAACGTGAACGCATTGCCGACCGTAGCGTTACCGGTGTATTCAGTGGTTCGTATGCCATCAATCCGTTCACAGGTGAAGCAGTACCCGTATGGATCAGCGATTACGTACTGGCCGGATACGGAACAGGAGCTATTATGGCTGTACCTGCTCATGATAGCCGCGACTATGCATTTGCCAAACATTTCGGATTAGAAATCCGTCCGTTGGTAGAAGGTTGTGATGTTAGCGAAGAAAGTTTCGATGCAAAAGAAGGTATCGTGTGTAACTCTCCGCGTCCGGATGTCACTCCTTACTGTGATCTTTCACTGAACGGACTGACTATCAAAGAAGCGATAGAAACGACCAAGAAATATGTAAAAGACCACAATCTGGGCCGTGTGAAAGTGAACTACCGTCTGCGTGACGCTATCTTCTCCCGCCAGCGTTACTGGGGTGAGCCGTTCCCTGTTTACTACAAAGACGGAATGCCTTATATGATCGACGAAGCCAGCCTGCCGCTTGAACTTCCGGAAGTCGCTAAATTCCTGCCTACCGAAACCGGTGAACCTCCATTGGGACACGCAACGAAATGGGCTTGGGATACAGTAAACAAATGTGTAGTAGAAAATGAGAAGATTGACCATGTAACTGTCTTCCCGCTGGAGCTAAACACCATGCCGGGATTCGCCGGTTCTTCGGCTTACTATCTCCGCTACATGGACCCGCATAATAATAAGGCATTAGTTGATCCGAAAATTGACCAGTACTGGAAAAATGTAGACCTATATGTAGGTGGTACCGAACATGCAACAGGGCACTTGATTTATTCTCGTTTTTGGAATAAATTCCTGTATGACATGGGTGTGTCTGTAATGGAAGAGCCATTCCAAAAGTTAGTAAACCAAGGAATGATTCAAGGTCGCAGTAACTTTGTATATCGTATCAAAGACACCAATACTTTCGTTTCACTGAACCTGAAAGATCAATACGAAGTTACTCCTATCCATGTAGACGTAAATATCGTATCCAATGATATTTTGGATTTGGAAGCATTCAAAGCATGGCGTCCTGAATATAAAACAGCCGAGTTTATCCTCGAAGACGGAAAATACGTTTGCGGATGGGCAGTTGAAAAGATGAGTAAATCAATGTTCAATGTAGTCAATCCGGACATGATTGTTGAGAAATACGGTGCAGATACACTTCGTATGTACGAAATGTTCCTCGGCCCGGTAGAACAGTCTAAACCGTGGGATACCAACGGAATCGACGGTGTACACCGTTTTATCCGTAAATTCTGGTCGTTGTTCTACAGCCGCACGGACGAATATCTGGTGACGGACGAACCTGCAACGAAAGAAGAGTTGAAGAGCCTTCATAAATTGATTAAGAAAGTGACAGGTGATATTGAACAGTTCTCTTACAATACATCTATCAGCGCATTCATGATTTGCGTAAACGAACTCTTCAACCTGAAATGCAGCAAGAAAGAGATTCTGGAACAGCTCGTTATCACACTCGCTCCTTTCGCTCCGCATGTCTGCGAAGAGTTGTGGGACGTATTGGGACACGAGACTTCCGTATGCGACGCCCAATGGCCTGCATACAATGAAGAATATCTGAAAGAAGATACTGTCAACTATACCATCTCTTTCAACGGAAAGGCACGTTTCAATATGGAATTTGCAGCAGATGAAGCTTCGGACGCTATTCAGGCGGCGGTATTGGCCGACGAACGTTCGCAGAAGTGGATTGACGGCAAGACTCCAAAGAAAATCATTGTCGTTCCGAAGAAGATTGTAAACGTTGTAATTTAAAGTATTAAGTAATAAGTATTAAGTATTATCCGTAGCCGCTATCCCAATATATCCGCCAGGTTAATACTTAATACTTTATACCTAATACTTTATAAAATCCTATTACTTAAAATCCTATGCATAAACTATCAAAAGCAGAAGTAATGAGAGAAGTGAAAGATTATATCTACATCACTCTCGGATTGATAAGCTATTCTTTGGGATGGGCTGCATTCCTGTTACCTTATCAGATAACTACCGGAGGAACTACCGGTATCGGAGCTATTATCTATTATGCAACGGGATTTCCAATCCAATGGTCATACTTCATTATTAATGCAGTTCTGATGACCTTTGCCATCCGGGTATTAGGTCCAAGATTTAGTATAAAAACCACTTATGCTATTTTTACACTGACTTTTCTGCTTTGGTTATTCCAGTTGGTGGTGAACAATTATGTAGAAGCGCCGGATATGACGCCGGACGGTAAACCGTTGTTACTCGGTACAGGGCAGGATTTCATGGCCTGCATTATCGGTGCAGCCATGTGCGGTGTAGGTCTGGGTATCACTTTCAACTACAATGGAAGTACGGGTGGAACAGATATTATCGCCGCTATCGTCAATAAATACAAAGATGTATCACTCGGACGAATGATTATGATTTGTGATGTATTCATTATCAGTTCCTGTTACTTTATATTTCATGATTGGCGCCGGGTTATTTTCGGTTTTGTCACTCTGTTTATCATCGGCGTTGTGCTCGACTGGATTATCAACAGTGCCCGTCAATCGGTTCAATTCTTTATCTTCTCAAAGAAATATGATGAAATAGCCGACCGGATTATTAAAGATGCCGACCGGGGAGTAACAGTACTCGACGGTACGGGATGGTACAGTAAAAACAATGTGAAAGTATTGGTAGTACTTGCCAAGAAACGTCAGTCACTCGACATTTTCCGTTTGGTAAAACGCATTGATCCGAATGCTTTTATCTCTCAAAGTTCTGTTATCGGCGTGTATGGCGAAGGATTCGATAAACTGAAAGTGAAATAATAACTGGTTGATAAGTATTGAACAACCTTGTTAAAACAAAAAATAAGATGATGAAACGCAAACTTGTATTTGCTACCAATAACGCTCATAAACTGGAAGAAGTAGCCGCTATCCTGGGAGATCAAGTAGAATTACTAAGCCTCAACGACATCGGTTGCCACACCGACATTCCCGAAACAGCTGAAACACTGGAAGGAAATGCGCTATTAAAATCTTCCTATATCTATAAAAACTATCATCTGGATTGTTTTGCCGATGATACAGGATTGGAAGTGGAAGCCTTGAACGGAGCTCCCGGAGTCTATTCCGCCCGCTATGCAGGAGGTGAAGGACATGACGCCCAGGCTAATATGCTCAAACTCCTTCACGAACTGGATGGAAAGGGAAACCGTAAAGCGCAATTCCGCACCGCTATTTCGTTGATATTGGACGGAAAGGAGTATCTCTTTGAAGGAGTGATAAAAGGCGAAATAATCAAAGAAAAACGTGGTGATTCCGGATTTGGCTACGATCCTGTATTCATGCCTGAAGGTTATGACCGGACTTTTGCCGAATTGGGAAATGATATCAAGAACCAAATCAGCCATCGTGCACTAGCTGTACAGAAACTTTGTGAGTTTCTGCAAAGCTGATTATACATACCCACTTAAAATATAAAACACAATGAAGAAAATTACTTTATTTACTTTACTTACGTTACTGTTATGTACTTCATGTGTAACAAAAAAGAAGTTCATGCAGGCAGAAATGGCAGCTACTATAAGCAAAGATAGTTTGCAAGGATTATTGACCGACTGCCGCAATATAAACGCGCAAATGTCGGCACAAATCAAGAACCTTTTGCGTGATACGACCAAAATGGGAAACAGTATCCGCCAATATCAGAGTATGCTGAACGTGAATATGACCGAACAGGAAAAACTGAATGCCCTGTTGAGCCAGAAGAAAAACGAGCTTAACGAAAGAGAACGTACCATCAATGAGTTGCAGGATATGATTAAAGCGCAAAACGATAAGGTACAGAATCTTTTGAGCAATGTAAAAGATGCCTTACTTGGTTTCAGTACCGACGAGCTGACCGTTCGTGAGAAAGACGGAAAAGTATATGTAGCTATGTCCGATAAACTATTATTCCAATCAGGAAGTGCCCGCCTGGATAAACGCGGAGAGGAAGCTCTCGGCAAACTGGCTGAAGTACTAAACAAGCAGACGGACATTGATGTATTTATCGAAGGTCATACGGATAACAAACCGATCAATACTGTACAATTCAAAGATAACTGGGATTTAAGTGTGATCCGTGCCACTTCCGTAGTTCGTATCCTCATCAAGAATTACAATGTGAATCCTTTGCAGATTCAGCCTAGTGGTCGCGGTGAATATATGCCTGTGGATGATAATGAAACAGCCGAAGGCAGAAGTAAGAATCGCCGTACGGAGATTATCATGGCTCCGAAACTGGATAAGTTGTTCCAGATGCTTCAAAGTTCGGAAGAGTCTAAGTAAAAACATATATGGGCTGCTTTAATAAGCAGCCCATATATGTAAAAAGCAACAAAACAAATGTTGGAAGTCTGTTATAAATCAACGCATAATATTGATTTATTCAGCAGTGATTTCTACAATCCGGCTGTTCAGTTGTTGGGTAGTAAACACTTCCAGTCCCACATTCATCAGATACTCTCCTGAATATAGTTGATTGTTACCTTGAAACGAAGAATTGCTACCCGGCATCAAATTGATTTCTTTCACACGATACATTCTGTCAGCATCCAATCCCTGCAAACGTACCGGTAATAATTTTTCTGCATAACGCGGATGAATATCAAATGCATACAATACAGCTTTACTCTTATCTTTATTTGCATACATAGAAGAGGTATGGTTACTGCCATAAGGAGAAACCAAACGAAACAGATCGCCATCAAGGATAACAGGTTTCAAACGATTATAATTTTCTACCGCCTGATTGCAATAGATATGGTCATTCTCGTTCATATCATCCAGTTTGATGTCAAAGCCCAGTTTACACATCATAGCTACATCAGTACGGAACTTAATGCTGGTTCCCCGATTCCAAGTCGTAACATGTGCACACATCGTCTTACTAGGAAATATTTGTGAGAATCCCCATTGAATAAATAAACGTTCGATAGGGTCAGTATTGTCACTAGGCCAGAATTCCGTAAAATATTTCAATGCTTCAAAGTCAGAGCGTCCGCCACCACCGGCACAAAGCATCATCGGTAAATCCGGATATTTATTTTTCACACGCTCCAACACTTTATACAGCCCGCGCACATATTCGATATACAGATGCGACTGTTTATCCTTCAGATAAGAAGAATAGATATTGGTGATAGGACTGTTACAATCCCACTTAAAGAAAGCAATGCCCGGATAGTTTATCATCAATTTGTCTACCACACCGAATACATGATCCTGCACTGCCGGGTTACTCAAGTCAAGTACCAACTGATTTCTGAAATAATATTCATCCCGATTAGGCAGATGAATCACCCAGTCTTTATGCTTTTCATACAGTTCACTTTTCGGATTCACCATTTCAGGCTCTATCCATATTCCAAATTTAATGCCTTTCTTTTGCGCCTCCTCTACCAAACGTCCTACACCATTCGGCAGTTTATCCGCTGTTTCTTTCCAATCACCCAACCCTTGATGATCGCCGCTACGCGGATATTTATTACCAAACCATCCATCGTCGAGTAGAAACATATCCACTCCCAGTTTGACAGCCTCATCCATCAATCCAACCAACTTATTCTCATCAAAATCAAAATAAGTAGCTTCCCAGTTATTGAGCAGTGTCATACGGGTCTGGTCACCCTTCTTAATCTGATACTTACGCGCCCAATCATGAAAGTTGCGGCTAGCTTCTCCCTTACCGTTCAAGCTATAAGTGAAATAAAAGTCCGGGGTGCGAAAGGTTTCTTTAGCAGGAAGGCTATATTCCGAAGCGTACGGATTAATACCGGAAATGACACGAAGTTCATTCTTGTTATCCACTTCAAAGGTAAAACGGAAGTTACCTGTCCACCCCAAAGTACCGACTAATACCTCTCCTGAATTTTCCTCCGACGGAGCACCCAGAGACAACTGGAAAAATGGAGAAACAAACATATTGGCACGCGCACCCAACTTGGTATCAATCGTTTTTTTACCAAATGCCAGTTCACGCTCGGCTATGTTGACCTCATGTGCCCAGTCACCGGAAAACTCCGTGAGAAAATACTTATCACGGTTAAAGTGAAGCATAGAAGAAGCATATTTGCTCAATACAATAGGTTTCTTTTCCTGATGATTGATTTCAGTGAATGTCTTGATGATATTTTCCGCAGCATACGTTATATAGTGCAATTTCACAGTCACAGGATATTTGTCATCCTTTAAGGTAATCACCGTTTCTACACTTCCGTCATTTTGTCGGCTACTGCTATGTTCTACGTATTTCAACAATAAAGATGGATTTCCATCATTATGAAGCACTTGAATAGCCGGCTCGAAATAATCCTCTGCCCCATGTGTAATATAAACTTCGGTTCCCTGCGGCAAGTAGACAAAGTCTGATTCATGATTCAGTTTTTTACCCAGATAACGCTGGTATAGACGACCGTTGTCTCCCACCTGGAAAATCAGGCTTGTGCAATCTGTTTCAATCTTAATAATAGGTTTGTCAGCTGCCTTCAACATACAGGAGATGCCCAAAAGACAGAATAAAAAAATAACTTTTACTTTCACGGTATATTTATTTAATGTTATTACAATCATTTCTTATTTATCAGTACGGAACGGAGCAACCGGAAGTCCGGCAGTTCCATAAAGATTACACTCCGGATTATCCGCCCATCCGTAACGTGCCGCAATAGGTATTTCCACTTCCGGCGATTCAAGGATAACCTCTTTTCCCTGGATAGTAGCAGTTGCCTGATAGAACACTTGATCTGGTCCGGCAATAATGAATCCTTTGGGTTCTCCTGTCGCAGTCTTCACCTCACAATCGAAGCTAAGTATCAGTTTATTTCCCGAAATACGGTATTCCTGAAAAGCCGGTACATCATACGTGCCCCTCTGATAAGTATTTGCCAACGACAGGAGAGCCAGCCGTCTTCCCACTTCCTGTTTGTTTTTTGGGTGAATATCATGCGCTACACCAAGATCAATAGCCGATACCATACCCGTGCCTTCCATAGAAAGTGCATCAGACTGTGCTTCACGCAATGCAGCCCATTTCGAATCGGGTTGTATCTCCTGACTACGCAAGTAATTTGCCAACTGCACAAAATAGAAAGACAACTCCTGTTTCCATTGTTTCCGCCAGTCGGCTATCAACGACTGAAAAAGAAGGGAATACTGACGGGCACGGCCTACGTTAGCTTCGCCCTGATACCATATAACACCCTTAACTGGAAAAATCGTAAAAGGATGTACCATTCCGTTATACAATACAGACAGATAACTGGAACCCTCCGGTGACATGGGCGCAGATGGTAATTCATCCAAAGTTAATCCGATGTGATGGTTCCAGATTCCGGCCAATGATATTTTCTGTCCACCCATTTCCGCATACAAAGTTTCCGGTTTTCCATGAATACCACCTTCTCCCCCGAAATCAGATACACGAACTGTGATAATTCCTTTGCCGGGTTTAACTTCCCCAGCCGGAATCGTATACTTCCGGAGGGTGGCAAACCCCGATCCTCTGGCTATTTCCTTACCATTATAATAAGTAATATCTTCATCATCTATCATTCCCAGACTAAGAGTTACCTCCTTTCCTGCCCATTCGGCAGGAATATCTATCTCCTTTTGAAACCAGACAATACCGTCAAGCCCATCCAGTCCTTTTTCTTCCCAATAACCGGGTAACTCCATAGGCTTCCACTCTTTCCCAGTCTGTAAAGCCGAAATCCATTGCGGAGTCCCTTGAGTAAAACCAGCATCCCGGATAATAAATTGTTCACGCCAGTCCTTCATCTCCTGTTGATAAACAGCAGAAAGAGCTTCTTTATTAAAATCCAGTCTTTTCATTTTAGCTGTTTCTTCCTGGAAACCCATCACCTGTTGCAAGGTACCGAAGCTTGTCCACGCTTCGGCCGGAGTGCCACCCCAGGTACAATCTATCACACCAACAGGTACATTTAATTCTTTCCACAATTGGCGGGCATAGAAATAAGCGACAGATGAAAACTCCGGAACAGAGGAAGGGCTACATTCCTGCCAACCCCCTCCGTTCATTTCTACGTTATCCTGCGGAGTTAAAGATACAGTCTTTTTTACCTGTAATAGACGAATAAACGGATAATTGGCTTCTGCCACCTCCCGCTCATAATTCATAACCTTGCCCCATCCGGCAACTGGCATTTCCATATTGGATTGTCCGGAACAAAACCAGACTTCTCCCACCATTATATTCCGCAAAGTCAGTATTTCGCCGTCTGAAAGCGTAATCTGGTAAGGACCTCCGGCAGCAGGAGTAGGTAACTGCAAAGTAAAACTTCCATCCACTCCCGCTTTAACTGTATATTTTCGGTTATCCCAACTCGTTTTTACTGTGACTTGCTTGCCGGCTTTTGCTTTTCCGGGCAATATCAACGTACTCTTTTGTTGTATCACCATATTATCGGTGAAAAACGATGGCAAAGTTACCTTAGCCTGTGTACAAATTGCCATGCACAGGGCCATAAGAGTAATTCTATATTTATTCATTTTTTCGGTTAGTTTATTGATTATCGGCTATTAGTTGAATTCCAGCACTTTCACATCCTTGGCAGGTATAGTAACCTCTATCTTATTTTTGGCAGTAGTCCGGCTGCCACTCCATAATTCTTTCACCTGATAACTGTGTGTTTGCTCCAGCCCTATTCTATCCAACGAAAGTGTCACTGTCTGTTCCTGTTCCGAATAATTGAAAAGTGCGCAATGAAAAGTTCCATCTTTCTCCTTTCTTACAAAGATCTGTTCCGATTGAGCTCCATTCCCCTCTACCGGACGGAATACTTCACCTGTAGCAAGAGCATTGATGTCAGGATTCGTCAGATATTTCAACGCTTTTTCTTTTCCATCTTTTCCTCCGGCAGCACTGAAATCATCTCCACCAATATAGATACCTGTAATAACTCCGGAAGTGATACGCGCCCGATTTTCACCATCTGTAGCATCTCTCAACACAATATGGTCTGCATCATTGAATTGATAGATATACTTCTGCCACCATCCATAAGACAATGCATTCAGTGTGTATTCGGTATCCTTGATTTTATTCCATGCATCGCAGGCAATTCTACGCGACTGCGCATATTGTGCCGGAAATACCGGAGAAATAGAAAGATTGATATACATATCCCCAAAATATTTATCCAGCAACTGCATCCCATAATTATATCCCTGGATACCCGTTGTCACTTCAGGAAGATACCATTTATCAGCCTCCATCGCTCCATGGGTCATAAAATCCATTTTCACATACTCGAATCCTGTTCGGTGAAACAAGCTAGACGTCTTTTTCATCATTGCCTCTACAGCAGGATGAGTAGGGTCAATGGCATAAGCACCGTCCAGTTCCTGTGGTTTTCCGTTAGCATAAAGGTAGATATCCTTGTATTTATATTCAGGAGCAGCATCCACCGTTCTTTCGGGGTCACGCGCCCAGTCGGTAAACGGAGTCCAGTAAATCCCTCCAATCTGGCCGTTCGATTTACATTTTGCAATGAATGACTTCAACTGTTCTTCATTCATACAATCCCAACCGGAATCCAATCCGACATAAACCGTATGATCCGAATTGACAAAATGATTATTTTGAAGATTTTGTTTGATAAAGTCCGAAACCTCCATCGCTTTTTCATAAGTCAGATTAAATTGCAAAGCTCCCCAGCTGTTCCAACCGAATGGAACCGCTTTTCCCCACTCTTTCGGAGGTGATATGATTGCATTAACTTTTGCATAAGTTTCCAGTCCGTCACACCAGTTTTCAAAGAATCCCAGTAATATTTTGGGCGACTTGATTTTCTTGCCTTTCAATGCCCCGTGAGGTTTCACATCCCGCGTCAATTCATCAGCTACTCCACCGTAACAAGTCAAAGAGCCGATGTTTCTATGGTCTCCTTTACCTAACATTACAGCCGTTTTCCAATTGTCATGCTCCACAGAACCTACAACAAGTCCGCTACGCCCTTCATTATTAAAAACAGCCGTTACCTCATAACTGGTCAATGTGTCGAAATTAAGTGCATGAGACTGGTATCTGATCCATTTATCATTATCAAAAGGCATAAATAAAGCACGATTGTCACCTGCCGGAAGTAATTCAGCCATGCGGTCTACATTCACAGGTGCCATCCGATTGGAAGCGACATTATTCTTTCCTTCTATACTAAACTCCGTCAATATATACTCTTTATCCGGATAAAGATAAAAGTACTGTGTCAACTTAGGCAAAGATTTATCTGTATGTTCAATCTTATAAAGAGTTCCTTTACCGAAAGCATCTGATATTTTTCGAATACTAACCTTATGGCGTGCATAGTCACGCGTAGTAACCGTCTGCTCTCCCCATAGGTAAGAAGCATATAGTCCTTCACAAATATTTTTTGACTTTTTATAAAGTGAAACTCCCCCTTTCTGATCATCGAAGCGGATTTGCCAGCCGCCCGTCGTCAGACCTTTATATCCGGCAGCATATCCGGATAAAGTGAATAACAGGAACATAGTTCCGAAAATGATTTTAAACTGTCGAAGTCTGTTTTTCATATGGCACAATGAATATGGTTTTAAATAGAATAAAAGTGTTCCCCAAAGATAGGCATTGCCGGAAGTATGGCTTGGCGTAAACAAGTCAAAAAATGAAAGATTTACGGCAATATGCTTCACAATCTCTCTGAATCCGCAAATTTTCTATTTATCCGCATCATTTATAGTATCCGTATTCCTTATATCCTGTGGAATGATTGTTTGTTTTCCACTTTGATACTGTTTCTCGAAATCTTTCGGAGTCATACCAAACTGTTTCAAGAATAACTTGCTGAAATAAGACGGAGAATTAATGCCCACCATATAGCAGATATCTCCAATCCGGTATTTGCCTTCCTGAATATATTCCGCCGCTTTCTTCAGGCGAATCAGGCGAATGAAGTCGAGTGGGGAGAGATTAAATATCGTTTTGATTTTTCTCAACAAACTAGAGCGGCTCATACAGAGAATATCCGCCATTTTCTCTACTCCGAAATTATCATCGGTTATATTGTCTTCAATAATCCGGATCACTTTATTCATAAACTCCTCATCCGCTTTGTTCATCTGCATATTATCTACCGAGAAGAACGGACGTTTCGAGAATGCCTCTCTCTCCCGTCGACGGTTATTGAGTAATGATAATATCTGTTCTTTGAGATAACCGAACGAGAAAGGCTTCTCCACATAGGCTTCCGCCCCATACTTCAAGCCATTGATTTTACTGTCAATATCATTCTTGGCAGTCAGGAAGATAACAGGGATATGAGAAAGCTCAAGATCTGATTTGATTTCCTTACACAACTGATAGCCATTCATCACCGGCATCATAATATCACTAATGATCAAATCGACATGACTGCTTCTCAATATTTCGATTGCTTCCGCACCATTCTTCGCTGTCTCCACAGTGAAACACTCACATAACCTTTCAGAGATAAAGGCCAGCATACTTTCATTATCTTCTACCAACAACAGAGTGTATCCGTGCATATCTGTTTCAACAGAAGTTTCCTCATCCAACTCAACTATATCTTTTTGTACCACTTTGCTATTCTCCAGACTGATACCTTCCTTATTTAAAGGAATGGTCAGAATAAAGACATTATCCTTTTCTCTTGTAGTATCCAAGGTAAGTGTCCCTTTGTGAAGAGATGCCAGCGAACGTGCTAATGAAAGTCCGATACCTACTCCGTTCTTAGGTGCTTCTTTCTTTTCCATTTGATAAAAAGGTTCAAAGATATATTGGCTCGCTTCTTCCGGAATCTTATTTCCGTCACTAATAACCCGAATCGTGAAATAAAGATCGTCTTTCTCCAGTTCCACTTGTATATGCTGCCAGGCATACTTCAATGCATTATTAAGCAAATTGCTCACAATCTTAGTTATTGCTTCTTTATCTACTGCCGCCCATATTTCCTCTTCAGTCAATTTCAGAACCAGTTCTTTGTTATTCAAATTGAAAGTTACTTCAAAACGAGCTACGATTCCTTTCAGAAGTGCCGTAATGTCAACACTTTCAAATTTCATGGAAAGCTTGTTGGCACCAATCTTCTGGAAATCGAGAAGTTGTCCTGTCAGTTCCAACAGCCGCTTCGTATTCTGTACTATTACATTAATATACTTCTTCTTTTTAGATTCCGGAAGATTCTCCTCTTGAATAGCCTCAAGCGGGCCATTAATCAATGTCAGCGGAGTACGTACTTCATGAGCTATCTCCGTAAAGAAATCAACCTTCGATTCATACAATTCCTTTTCTTTCTCTATTTCAAAAAGTTTCTGACGTTCTTCCATCTGCCGCTCCTTACGATGCTTGTACCATAAAAACCAACAGAATACAAACAAGATAATAGCCAGTGCATAAACAATATAAGCCCATACGGACTGCCACCAAGGCGGCAAAATAACAATCGTCAACGAACGGGTTGAAGGATCGGATTTGCTCGCATGATGAGTTGCCTTTATTTGAAAAGTATATTTACCCGGAGGCAATTTAGCATACGATATATTCTTGTTGCTGGCAGCACGTATCCACTCTTTATCAAGCGGTACCATACGATAATAATATTGATTGGTCTCCGCAGTAGAATAACTAAGCATAGCTATATCAAAACTGATATTTGACTGATTATAAGGAAGTTCTATTTCATTGGTATGTACAATGCACTGTTTCAAAGGCGAATTCGGAGTATGCACAGTGATTTCCTTATTATAAATGCTAAATTTGGAAATATAAACCGGAGGCAGCGATCCGCTTTCATCCTGAGTATTGGGATCGAAAGCAATCAGTCCGTCCACCCCTCCGAAATAAAACTTACCATCGCGTGCTTTAAGCGCTGAATTATAATTGAACTGGTTCCCTAATAATCCGTCTTTATTGGTGAATACGCTTACATCTCCACTTTCCGGATTAAAACGTACCAGTCCTTTATTAGTCCCAAACCATAAATTAGAATGTTCATCCTCCAGAATATCATAGCAGACATCGTCCGGCAATCCTTCATTAATTCCAAAAGAGGTAAAGTTATCCTGTACTTCATTATAGCGACAGATTCCGCCGCGATCAGTAGAGAACCATATATTACCCTTACTGTCCTGCATAATGCAACTGACGGAATTGGAACTAAGCGTATTTTTCTTACCTGCCTCGTAGGCGTAGTTCTGATAGATCCCTGATTCGGGTCTGCATTTCCAGACTCCGTTTCCCATAGATGCCACCCAAATTGTACCATCTTTCGCCTCCATGATATTAAAGGCCCAGTTGTAACCGATAGCATCTACCCTGTGATACTCCTTTTCATTCGGTCCGGACATATAAAGTCCCCATCCGGTTCCTATCCATTTACGCCCTTTACTATCTATCATAAAGTCGTACACACTGCCTTCATCAATGCCTAACTCCCCTTCTGACAAACACCGGATCCGTTCATCAGGCAGACGGATTTCATTCATCCCCTGCTTGAATAATCCACAATAAATATGATTATTATAATGTCTTACACATAAAGTGATAAGATGCCCCGGTACATTATCATACACTTGATGTACTTCTCCAGTCTGAGGATCCAACACATTAATTCCGTTATCTTCAGTTCCAATCCAAATACATCCGTTATCATCTTCCGCTAATCCACGGATGCGTTTGGTATTCAAAGAATGTCCGTCGCTTCCGGGGACATATTTATCAAATACAAGGCGGTGTTTAGGCAGATAATTAACCCCTCCAAACATTGTCCCAATCCAGATACCTCCTTTGGTATCTTTATAAATTGAATAGACAATGTTATCCGACAAACTGAACGAACGCATCAAATCTTCTTTAAGATGCAATGTGCTGTTTTTCTTTTCATTAATAATGAAAAGCCCATGATGAGAACCTACCCAAAGTTCATCTCCGAAACAGACCACATCACGTAAAAAAGTTTTCCGTTCTCCCGGAAAAGGAATAGTACCCAGTTCACGAGACTGTGTATTATATTTTAATAATTCTCCTTCATGAATAGCAAGAATAGCGGTATCATCGTTCCGAAAACACATACTCATTATGTTCTTATTAGCCAATGAATGTCCGTTACGGTCTTCCAGATACTGTTCAAACGCATCTTTCTGCGGATTATATTTAAATAATCCTACTCCGGAAGTTCCTACCCATACTCCACCTTTTTTGTCAATGGCAATACATTCGGGACTTTCATTTTTAAAGTTACTTTTTCCCGTGATAGGATAATGGCTGACTTTCTTCGTTCCTTCAAAACGAAATAGTCCCTGGTCAGGAATAAGCACCCATACATTACCGACAGAATCAGCAAGTATTTCCGCCACCCAATTATCAGGTGTGATTTTATCCAGTGACTCTGGATTCAGGCGGGTAAAAATATCCATTGTGGGATCATACACATAAATTCCCCGGTCGGTTCCCACCCAAAGTTTACGTTCCTTGTCTTCGTAAAGAGCACTGATATTATGATTTCCGATTCCTGCTTTCAGGTCGTCACAGTTAAGTTGAAGAATAGACGTACCATCATAACGATTTAATCCGTTCTTAGTGCCAAACCACATGAATCCATAGCTATCCTGCAAGATTGCCTTGACATTACTTGCCGACAAGCCATTTTCACCATTAATATGAGTAAAGTAAAATTGAGAATATGCCTGTGCTCTGACAAATGTTGCGGAAAGTATCAAACTACACACTACCGACAATATGAGTATAGATCTTTTCATAGTATGGATAATATTATTCGTTACATACGCAAAGATACACGAATTTTCTTATATCGAACGAACGTCATAATATTATATATAAAATGAAATATATCAATCAGCAATTCCCCATTTCTTATTCGGAACATTTCCCAACCATAATTCGAGTACCCCGCCTTGAGCAAAATCAATGTGCGGGATTTGATAAGAATCATATTCTTTGCCATTTAGACAGGCACGCTGTATATAACAATTCTCTGTCGAATTATTATAAGTTTTTATCCTGAACTCTTTACCTTTATAATAAACTGAATCCAATTTTATAATAACCTCGTCAAATACCGGGCTTGTTATATCGTAAGCCGGATCACGTTTTGCACCACCGTCCAAACTGAAAATTCCGATTGCCATCAAAGTACTCACACCTCCCATCTGTCCTTGATCTTCATCGTGCCCGCCATATCCTTTATCCGGTGTTATTGCTCCATAGGCTTGTTCCTTCACACGACGTACCCAATATTGAGTCAACCAAGGCTTACCCGCATGAGTGAAAACATGTGCATTAGAACATCCCGGCTGATTGGCATAACTCACATATCCACCACCGTAACCATAAACAAAATCAGTTGATCTGGATTGCTCAAAAGCATTATTCAACATATAGCATAAACTATCGCTACCACCCATAAGTTCCACCAATTTAGGTATATCATGGGATAACCCGAATGTAGCTTGCCAGGCATTAGCTTCCACATATCCCGCACCATTCAAAGGATCGGTATGCAGCCAGCTTCCATCTCTTCTTCTAGGCAGGATAAGATTTACTTGTTTATTAAAAGATTCCGCCCAACCTGTCGACCTTTTATGAAAATAGATATAATCTTTCCGTTTACCCATTTTAGCAGCCATTTCTGCTAAAGCCCAGTCTTCAAAGGCCCACTGAATCGTCAATCCCGCATTATCAGGGCAATATCCGTTTTGAATATAAAAATCAAGTTCGTTATCCATATCCAACGCCAGCATACCTCCCTTGGCATGGTTTCTTTTCATCGCTTCATAACCTGCCGTTGGCGACCACTTTTTGATTATGCCCCTTTGATATGCACTAGTGATAAGTGATGTGGCAGGACACCCAGTCATAATATATGAATATCCTCCGGCACAAGGACCACGGGGCAATAAACCACCATTGACATCGTATTGTATCAAAGACGCTGCAAAATCATCTAATACGGAAGGATATGCAAGTCCCCACAAAGTATTCAGATTCCATTGGGTCAACCAAAATGCGTCTGAATTATACATGTGATGAATCGGTTTACCGCGACTGTCTTTCTTCAATTTCCCAACCGCCAGTTTTGCATTTACCGTATGTGATCCTTGCCGTATTCCGCCTTTTGTATAATCCGGATATTCGCCATTATAATCATCCAGTTTATGGCGTCCCAGCAAAGTGTGCCACAAGTCTGTATATAATTTGATTCTTTGAGCATTCGTCCCTCCTTTTACTTCGATTCTACCTAGCCATTGATTCCATTCATCTTGTGACTCCCGGCGAACTTGATTAAAATCCCAATGATTACAATCTTCTTTCAGATTCTCTTTCGCATTAGCAATACTTACATACGAAATTGCCATTTTAACATTTATCTGATCTCCCGCCCGGACTTCATATTTTGCACTGACTCCTGATGTGGGAGCATCATGATAACTCCATCCCGAACTTATCCGTGGCGTACTTTCTGTAGTTCCTTGAAACTCCTCAATATCAGAAAAATAGTCTTTATCAGCCCAACCGTCAAGAGAGTCAAAAGGCTTGTCAAAATGAGCTACAAAAAATATTCTCACAATATCCGGTCCGCCCCACAAACGTCCCTTTGTATCAAAATATCCGGTAATCTCATTATTGCCTGTTTTATACACTTTGGAATTAACCATAGTGGAAGTGCCAACATACCCTCCCAGATTAAACAATATATTTGCTGATGCATGTTCGGTATATGTCAACCTGTAAAAACTAACCCGGTCTGTTGCAGTTTGCTCCACCCACATATTATAATTCTCCAGATATAACCGGTGATAACCCGGTTGTACAATCTCTCCATCGTGTGTAAAGTGAGATTTCCAATGTTGTTCACCTAATGTCGGGGGCACATTTCCAGTGGTAGGCATGAGTGATAAACCGGACAACATCCAACAATGTATCTGGGGAAAACCGAGTATATCGGTAGAGTTATAATTATATCCTCCTCCATATTGATTTTTATTTCGGGTTAAAGGAGCAGCACCTATCATCCCGAATGGCTGACTCCCCGTGACAAAAAAGAAATATCTCCCTCTTGCCGACTCGATATAGGGATCTACCCACGACACATAATCAGAATAATCTTCAGGAGCCGGAAAAACCTCAATTTCTGATAAGCCGAGATTCACCCCATCTCCGTCTGTTACCTCAAAACGGATCCATTTTGTCTTTCTTGCAGGAAATTCAACTACTTTCGGGCTACCATTATTAGGTATTTGGCACACATTTATACAACTCCCATCACTAAAATGCAATATACCGCCTGCGATATGTGTTTTTTCATCGGGACGGTCATACAAAACAACCTTGTTAACACATACCGGATTATCCCAGTCTAATTGTATCCAGGGATAATCAATCTGCCCCCAAAACGTCATAGTGCTTTTAGAAGCCCATTCTCCTTTGTCCGGTACACGGATTATCCGGTCAGTAACATTAGATGCTTCATACGATTCATTTAATGTAGACGAGGCCGATACACGACTATCAGGCGCAATATTATATGGAGAAGCGGATACTAGGCTAAAAGACAATAAAGCAATTAAACTTGTTAACAGGCGGTATGGTTTCATCTGATTTCTATTAATTATTACATTAACAAATGTAGTATTCTCCAATGAGAAATATAGTGTTTCTCATTGGAGAATAAAAGTTTACCAACCCGTAGGTTGACTTATATTAGGATTAGAAGTATCTTCCTTCTGCGGAATCGGCCATGAATCAAACTTCGGGAATGTACAGCGACGTTCTTCAAGTTTAATAAACGATTGTGTATCAGGATTCCATGCTCCATAAATAGGACCGTTCATTACATCATTTCCAATTCCCCAACGACGTATATCATCATAACGTTTGCCTTCGAAACAAAGTTCTACACGTCGTTCACGACGATATAATTCACGTACCTTTTCCTCTGAATTATAAACCGTTTGGTCCATTTTTGGCATTCCGCTACGAACACGAATAGCATCAATATATTCCTTCACTTTCGGATCATCCCAATCACCGGTTTCAACCAAACATTCAACATAATCCAATAATACTTCCGCATAACGGTAAATAACGAAATCAAGACTGCCTTGTCCATTGTTGCCACGATCATCTTCAGTCATAAATTTCTTCACCATATAACCGCTGCGAATACCATCGTTCCTGCCAATATAATCACCACAATCCGGATTGAAAGGACTAAATGTATAATTGGAGAGTCCTGTATTATCACCCGGTACAAAAACGCTGACATTCAAACGAGGATCTCTTGCTCCATGATACGGATCTTTTTCATAAGCCTCTCTTTCAGAAGTGGATAAAGATTGAATTGTTTGTCCGTCTATCGTTTCATAAGTATCTATAAACGATTTCAATACATTCATTACTCCTTGTCCGCCAAAACTTCCCGACATACAACGGGAAAATATACCGCTCGAACCGCCTCCCTTATATAAAATACGTTCTTTATTCTGCTTGCCCACATATGTAAATAGATCGCGGTAATTCTTACCCGGATTATTGTCGGTAGCAGTAGAATAATACAACTCAAATTCTCCACTCTTTATCAATTCCCATGCAGCCGCTTTAGCTATATCATATCGTTTGAATTGGAGATTTACATCCATTTTCAAAGTCAGGGCAATAGAGCGGGACATACGGTCACGTCTTCCTTCATCCCAAATAAACGGGAGAGCTTCCGAATTGATTACTTCGTCCAACTCTGCATTAATTCTATCCAGACATTCATTAACCGGAGTGCGTGCCATATAAATCTCCGAAGGCAACAAAGCCTTGTCTACATACGGAATACCATCATTTCTACCATACCAGTTTAACAAACGAATATGATACCATGCCCGCCATACTTTCGCCTCCGCTTTCATACGGTCGCGTTCAGACTCATTCGTAAAATAGGCATTATCAATATTATCGAGTAGTCGACAGCAATTGCGGATTTTCCGGTAACATTGGTTCCAGGTGTAAAACTGATATTCCCATGGGCCGGGATTATTATTGTCGGCTGGAGGCACTAAAGAACCATTTCCCAACTGCTGGATACGCACGTCAAAGTTTCCTGTAAAATAAACGTTGTCTGACGCTCCGTCCTGAAAAACCATACCTATTTCATCTCCACCCCAATCGCCTCTTAACCACAACTTGCAAGTACCAAGTGCCGATTCACATTCCTGTTGCGTTTTCCAGAAATCATCATCTGTCGAGGCATTCGGTTTATCTCTCGTCAGGAAGTCTTCACAACTACTGAATAAGCCAATGAGTCCGGCCAGAAACAAACCTTTAAAAATTATTTTATTATATCGTTTCATAATATGTCTATATTTTAATGATTAGAAGTTCAAACTAAGACCTACAGAATAAGTTTTTACCAATGGATAAGAACCCATCTGACCGCGGTTTTCAGGATCAATCATGCTTTCTTTGGCAAAAGTAAACGGATTCTGGGCATTCAAATATACGCGGATGCTGGAAATACCTACTTTCTTCAGTGACATCTGATCGAATGTATATCCCACCTGAATGTATTTTACACGGCAATAGCTTGCGTCAAAATGCCAGTAATCGGACGCATGATGATTATTACCGTAATCAGGAGACGGCGTCAGTCTCGGATAACGCGCGCCCGGATTCTCCGGCGTCCAATAATCTAATTGTGCTTTCATAGGCGTCAAACCGTCTCCTGTCAAGTTCAGCCCGTTAGAAAAAGGCGCACTATAATAAGCATCTACACCTGTCACTCCCTGGAATAGAACTTCAAAACTCCATTTCTTGTAATTAAAAGAAAGGTTTGCAAAATAGTTCAGGTCAGGCTGGTCATTTCCACGTATTACGCGGTCGTCAGTAGTAATCTTATTATCAGGAGTACCGTCAGGACCGGAAACATCCAAATACTTGATGTCACCCGGTTGTTGTCCATCAAAAATAACTACTCCCTCTTTGGGTATCCATTTGCCGGAAGCATCTTTCGTAAAGTCACTTTCCTGCAATAAACCATCAGTAGGATAAACATAATAACTATTTAACGCATAACCTATTTGGTTGATTGTAGACCCGTTATCATAAGGTGCTCCAAACAAATCTATGATTTTATTTTTATTTTGAGACAGGCCACCATGAATACTGAAGCCAAAGTCTTTAAACTGTTTGTCGTAATTTGCACTAAATTCCCAACCTCTGTTACGTACTTTTCCAGAGTTAATAGCAGTTGCCCAAGTACCACCGATAGAAGAAATAGGAGGAGTAATAAGCATTCCTGAAGTCGTTTTTTCGTACCAGTCGAAAGTCAGGCTCAAATCTTTGAACAGGCGGATATCTGCACCGATATTCAGCATTTTCACCTTTTCCCATGTTATTTCTGGGTTACCATATTCTTTTTCCTCACCATTACCCATATCAATAAAAGTCTGATACTTATATAATCCGATATTTTCGTTTCCAAGTAAACCATAAGAAGCTCTCAACTTCAATTCATTGATTTCGTTCTTTAATGATTTCATAAATTTTTCTTCGTGCACATTCCAACCTGCAGCAATAGAAGGAAATACTCCGAACTTTTCACCGTCTCCAAAACGTGAAGAACCGTCACGGCGCACAGTACCTTCAATAAGATAACGTCGATCATACGTATAGTTAGCTTTAGCAAACATGGAGATCATTGAATAACTGTCCCAACTGTTCTGATGAGTCAGCTCCTGATTGTAACCTCCTATAACAAACAGGCGATGATCGCCTTTATCATACGTATATTCAGCAGTACCACCCAGATAATAATAGGTATCATGATCTCTATAATCTGAAAAATCTGCTCCCCAAGTATTCAATAAAGCATCTGTATCATAATCAAAGAAATTATATGCTTCCCGTTTGCTCTTACCTCCGCGACTACTGATACGATAAGAATACTGACCTTTCAGTACCAGATTTGGCAATACTTCCCAACGAGGAGAAATATTCACACTGATATTATCCTCATAATCTTCACGTATTCCCGCACGATCGATATAAGCTGCCGGATTAGTCATATTAGGTCTGTTGCCATAATAAGTAAAATCACTACCTGCCTTTTTCGGATAACGAGTTACGGTATTGGGCGGTGTCTTATACATCCATTCAAACAATGACTTATCAGCAGCGTCTGTTTTCGGTTGCTTCCGGTTGGTACGGTAAGCATTGAAGTCCATGTTTACAGACAAGTTATCCCGCAAACTGACAGTGGTATTGGCACGGATATTCAAACGGTCAGAACTTGTATGCTCTGTCAATCCCTCATTCTGCATATAGTTTACACTCAAAGCGAAACGTGCCAGACTACCACCACCCGAAACGGCCACTGAATGGTTTTGTACATATCCTGTGCCAAATAAGAAATCTGCCCAGTCTGTATCCGGATATTTATAAGGATCGGTACCGGCAATTGTATTTTTGATTAACTCTCCATCATACAACTCATCACCGCCAATATTCTTTTGGGCAATATTAGCCATAGTCATATATTCTGCCGCATTCACAAAATCAGGAAGATAAGTAGCTTTCTGAATACCAAAGTAACCATCATAAGAAACATTAATCTTTCCTACCGTACCACGCTTCGTTTTCACCACAATTACACCATTGGCTGCACGTGCACCATAAATAGCGGCTGCGGCAGCATCCTTTAAAATAGTAACGCTTTCAATTGTATTCGGATCCAGTTGGTTCATATCCATTGGAATACCGTCAACCAGAACCAACGGGTCATTATTGGTGTGTAATGAAGAGATACCGCGAATCTTGATAGAAGCTCCGTCTCCCCCCGGCATACCGGAGCTTTGGGTAACAGTCAGACCTGTGACACCTCCCTGCAAAGATTGCGAAATAGAAGTGATAGGCTTGGAATTCAGATTTTTCGCAATATCTAATGTAGATACGGAGGATATTGAATTTAGTTTCTTTTCTTCCGAAAAACCGGTAATTATCACTTCATCCAATGCTTCAGAATCTTCGGATAAGGAAACACTCAAGTTACTGATAGCACGGGATACTACAAATTCATAAGGTCGGAACCCAAGATAAGTGAACACAATAACATCTCCTTTTTGAGCTTTAATGGAGAAATATCCGTTCGTGTCACTTATAGTACCAATCGTAGTACCTTTAATAAGAACATTAACACCTGCAATAGGAAGAGGCTGTACCGAGTTTTCAAGTATTTGTCCCTGGATAGTCCAGTTTCGTTCCTTCGTGTCATTAGCAACAGCAGATGTTGGTTCCAAAGCTAAAGACTTTGTTGGAGTTCCCAACAATAAACAGGCAAATAATAAAGAGATTACCGCCTTCGAGCTTCTTTTCATGTAGTTTGAATTTATAGGTAAAACAAAATTGTATTTAATGAATCTCATGTTTTTTATTAGATCTAATATTTATCTTTAAACGCAATGCAAATATACCCGATATGTAGCAAGTAATTGAGTTATGAACGCTGCAAAAAATAGAATATTTGATTCAAATATCGTCCAGGCTTCTTGCAGGACGTATTCTTTCTATTTTATGAATCATTTGTATAGAGCAGATAAAATCACGATGGACTAATTTTGTCCTATAATAAAAAAACAACTCCTATTTATATATTAATCATTTAATTATATTTGAGCCATGAAAATTAAAACCATTAGTTTTTCTCTAGCCATTATGATGATATCCCTTTCCGGATGTACGAATCTGGAAGCAAAGGATAAAGTTGAACTATGGTACGAACAACCCGCAAAAGAATGGATGAGTTCTGTACCAATAGGCAACGGACGTATCGGAGCGATGGTATTCGGAGGTATCGAAGAAGAAACCATCGCATTGAATGAATCAAGCATGTGGTCAGGACAATATGACGAGAATCAGGAAATTCCTTTCGGAAAAGAAAGAATGAATGAATTAAGAAAACTCTTTTTCGAAGGAAAAATACAAGAAGGAAATCAAATTGCTGGAGAATTTCTACATGGTAATGGACATTCTTTTGGTACACACCTTCCTATCGGTGACTTGAAACTCACTTTCAGTTATCCGGAAAATACAGTCAGTAACTACCGTCGTTCTCTCGACTTAGGTACAGCTATCAGTACAACCAATTATACAATAGGTGACGTTAATTACGTGCGCGAATGTTTTGCAACCAATCCGGACGACGTTCTTGTATTACGAATGTCCGCCAGTAAGAAGAAAGCTATTAATGCAAAACTATCATTAAGTATGCTGCGGGAATCTGAAATTTCAACCGATGGTAATCAATTGATTTTTGAAGGAACAGTTAATTTTCCCAAGCAAGGTCCCGGTGGTGTCAGCTTTCAAGGCCGTATTGCAATATCCGCGCCTAATGGAACACTACAAGCTGAAGATTCTTCCATATCAGTGAATGATGCTGATATGCTGACTATTGTAATAGATGTACGCACGAATTATAAGAATGACGCTTATAAATCTCTTTGCAAAGAAACTGTTGTAAAAGCAGAAAAGAAGACTTATGAAAAACTGAAGAAAACTCATCTCAACGATTATACTCCTCTGTTCGACCGTGTTTCCCTACAACTGGGAACAGGAGAATATGCCGGTCTGCCAACTGACAAAAGATGGGAACAAGTAAAAAAAGGCGGATATGATCCCGGTCTTGATGTATTGCTTTTCCAATACGGACGCTATTTATTACTAGCCTCATCGCGAGAAAATTCACCTCTTCCAGCCGCCCTGCAAGGTTTCTTTAATGATAATTTAGCATGTAACATGGGGTGGACAAATGATTATCACCTGGACATCAATACACAGCAAAACTACTGGATTGCAAACGTAGGTAACCTGGCAGAGTGCCATCTTCCCCTTTTCAAATATATTGAAGATTTATCTGTTCATGGAGCGAAAACTGCTCAAAAGATATATGGATGCAAAGGATGGACAGCTCACACTACAGCCAATATATGGGGATACACAGCTCCTTCGGGAAGCATCCTGTGGGGATTATTTCCCACAGCAAGCAGTTGGATTGCCTCTCATCTCTGGACTCAATACGAATATACACGTGACAAAGATTATCTGGCAAAAACCGCTTACCCTCTATTAAAAGGAAATGCGGAATTCCTTCTCGATTATATGGTCGAAGATCCCAATACAGGTTATATGGTAACAGGACCAAGTATTTCACCGGAAAATTCTTTCCTTTACCAAGGCAACAACTTGTGTGCATCAATGATGCCCACCTGTGACCGTGTATTAGCTTATGAAATATTCAATGCTTGTATTCAATCAGCTCAAATCCTGAACATTGATAAGGAGTTCAGTGATAGTTTACAACAAGCCATCAAGAAATTCCCTCCCATCCGTCTGCGTGCTAACGGAGGTGTACGAGAATGGTTGGAAGATTATGACGAAGCACACCCTAATCATCGCCATACTTCACATTTACTGGCTCTTTATCCTTACGAACAGATTACCCTTGATAAAACTCCCGAACTCGCCGCAGGTGCACGCAAAACAATCGAAGACCGCTTGGCTGCGGAAGGTTGGGAAGACACGGAATGGAGTCGCGCCAATATGATTTGTTTCTATGCCCGACTGAAAGATACCAAACAAGCTTATCAAAGTGTCCTTACTCTTGAGAGTATATTCACACGTGAGAACCTGTTGAGCATTTCTCCTGCCGGTATTGCAGGAGCACCCTATGATATTTTTATTCTTGACGGAAATACAGCCGGAGCGGCCGGAATAGCAGAAATGCTGGTACAAGGACACGAAGGATATATTGAATTCCTGCCCTGTCTGCCCGAACAATGGAACGTAGGAAATTATAAAGGCCTGTGTGTGAAAGGAGGAGCGGAAGTTTCAGCAGCCTGGAATCAGTCGTTGATTAACGAAGCAACTTTAAAAGCTACTGCTGACAATACATTTACAGTAAAAGTTCCACAAGGGAAAAATTACACTATCACGCTGAATAATAAACGAATCAACCCAGTGATAAACAACGGACTGATTACCGTATCCATGAAAGCTAAAGATATATTAAAATTCAAATAAGTAAACTTATGTACAGAATCATTATTTTCTTCCTTTTCCAAGTAAGTGTATTCAGCATATTGTCGGCACAAGAAACTATTTATGTGAAAGTGCAACCCGGTGATGCAACTCCACGCCTACAAAATGCCATAGAACAAGCACGTCATTTGAAAGGGAAGAAAGTAGTGATTCAACTTGAACAAGGAAACTATGATCTATACCGCAACAGTAGTTCCAAGCAAGTTTATTTTATATCCAACACTGCCTCTAAAGAAGAAAATCCCGACCCTACCAAACACATTGGCCTTTGGATAAAGGATATGAAAAACTTAATTATTGATGGTGGTGGTGCGCATCTGATTACACACGGAGAAATGACTTCTTTTGTTATAGACAAAAGCGAAAATATAACACTCCGCAATTTTACTTTGAAAGCTGCCGATCCTACGGTTACGGAAATGAAAGTTATTGATACAACAGCTTATACAGCAACTTTCAGAGTTCACCCCAAAGACCGGTATGAAATTGCAGATAAACAGATAAAATGGATAGGAACAGAATGGAGTTTTACCGGTGGCATTGCCCAAACTTTTAATCTACATACCAATATAACAAACCGTTGTAATCTGCCTACCGACCATGTCGTTTCTCTTACCGACATCGGAAATCATCAGATACACGCAACATACGACAAGAAAATAACTTTATATCCGGGAGAAATATTTCAGATGCGGGATGCCATCCGAGATGAAGCATGTGGATTTATTCATTTGAGCAAAAACATTATACTTGAACATTTGAACCTGCATTTTCTAGGAAACTTTGGAATTGTCGGCCAATATTCCGAAAATCTGACTTACAAATATTTAAACTGTGAACCGGAGTATGGCAGTGGTCGTACCTGTGCCGGTTTTGCTGACTTTGTGCAAATGTCCGGATGCAAAGGAAAAATCCATATCATCAACTCTCGTTTTGAAGGAGCACAAGATGATCCGATCAATGTACACGGAACTCATCTGAAAGTTATTGCTTACGAACCGGGAAATAAAATAGTAGTTCGTTTCATGCATCCTCAATCTTACGGATTTGAAGCTTTCTTTCCTGGAGATGAAGTTGAATTTACAGAAATACATTCATTACAATGTCTGCATAAAGCATCAGTACTCAAAGTGGAGAGAATAAACGACTACGATTGTAAACTTACACTGAATAGTTCCGTTCCTTCTATCCTACCACAACAGGAAGTAGTAATAGAAAATATCACTTGGACACCGGAAGTAGAAATCCGCAATAACTATTTTGCCCGGACACCGACAAGAGGAATACTTGTTACGACACGCCGGAAAGTTATAATCGAAAATAACGTATTTTATCGTACACCAATGAGTGCTATTGCTGTCTCAAATGATGCTCGCAGTTGGTATGAGTCAGGCCCCGTACATGACCTTACCATCCGAAACAACCATTTCATAGAATGTGGAAGTCCGGTTATCAATATTGCTCCCGAAAATAACCGTCCGAACGGAACTGTTCATAAAGGGATCCGTATCGAAAATAATCGTTTTACACTGAAAGATAAACAGGCAATCTATGCCCGTTGGACAGATAATATCCGAATTTCAGGAAATTATTTTGATGGAATTTACCCTATCTCCACAAAAGAATCTGTTTTATTGGAACATTGTACAAATGTGGAGAATGAGTAAAATTACCATAGGATTCCAACCAGTAAAATAGTTCTGTGCTGTATTACCTTATTAATTGGATTGTCCGGATGATAGATTTCCTTTCAGTTGTTTATTAGGATATTTCCCCATTACAAATTCCAATACTCCTCCTTGAGTTATTTCCTGATGAGTAATCCATAAACGGTTTATTTTCTTGCCATTCAAAGTTATAGATTGTATATATACATTTTCTTCCGAATTATTCCGGGCTATGACGGTAAAACGTTTTCCTTTATAATAACGATTGTCTAATTCAATCGTAGCTTTATTAACAAGCGGTGATGTGAGTTCATATTTATTATTTCCGGGACAAATAGGATGCATCCCCATCGCCGCCAATATGTACCAAGCAGACATTTGTCCCACATCTTCATTTCCACAAAGTCCGTTAACTGTGTTATTATAAGCATTGCGGCATATCTTCCGTGTCCAATATTGAGTAAGCCAAGGTTGTGAAGTATAATTCAACAAGAAAGGTACATGATGATTAGGTTCATTAGGATGATTGTAATAGTCTCCCCATTTAAAATCATCATCCGCCCCATTGAAGAATTCGATTAATTCCTCTTCAAAATATTTCTTTCCCATTAACTGTATCATACCTTCAATATCCTGCGGAACGAACCATCCTTGCTGATAGTTATTACTTTCTATACAACCCTGCCAATGTACTTTTTTCCCTTTCCAAGGCAACCATTCTTCTTTTGACAGGCGTGCTCTGAACCACTTTACACTGTCACACCATACATTACGGTAAGCCTTTGATTTCTTCAAATAAATATCTGCTTCCTGAACACGATTTTGAGAACGAAGCAAAGTACCGACACACCAGTCGGAATAAGCATACTCTAACGTTTTAGATAAATCTCCGGGATCATATCCGTCTTCATTATTGCCAAATGTCCGTACGGTGTTGATAGCATACTGAATGGATTTATCTACCGGATAATTTTGTATTCCTTTCTGATAAGCATCAGTCAAAACAGATACAGCCGGATTGCCTACCATACAGCCGGAGTAAGCATTCAGAAACTCCCACCGGGGATAATACCCCTTTCCACTTTTCTCCGCTATCTGTATCAATGAATTAATTTCATCATTCACTAAATCCGGATTAATTATCGTTTGCAAAGGAAACTGGCTGCGAAACACATCCCAACCACTAAAAATAGTCCGGTATGTAAACGTAGAAGTCTGATAAACTTTATTGTCAGCTCCTATATACTTTCCGTCTATATCCGAAAAACAACGCGGATCAATCATCGTGTGATACAACGCAGTGTAAAAAGTAGTCTTATCAGATTCGTTTCCCTCTATTTTTATCTTAGATAATGCATCATTCCACATCTTCCGCGTGCACACAGAAACTTTGTTGAAATCCCAATCCGGTATATCATGTTCCAAATTCTTTTGTGCGCCTTCCATACTGACAAAAGATATACCGCATTTCATCAGAACCTGTTCATCTTTCCTGGTTGGAAATTGAGTATAAAATCCCAAATGTTTACCTTGCATCACTTTTGCCTGTGGATGAATAACAGCATTTCTGACATACTGATAATAATTCTCGTCATCATTCGATTCATTCTTGCGAGAAATACCTTCGGGAATGTCCGCACTCCAAATACCAAAATCCACTAAAGGACGGCTGAACAAACAATAGAAATAAATGGTATAATTTGCCTGGCCTGCACCATTTCCCCAGCCACCGTTTTCGGGTGTGCATTTCATCCATCCCCGAATTATATGATTATCAACAACTTCCACAAATTGTTCGGTAGAAGTCCCCCCTATACGACGTGCCAAGTCAATCTGGATACGCGATTCTTCATGTTCGGGGTAAGTGAAGCGTATCATTCCCGAACGAGGTGCAGCAGTCAATTCCACCTTGATATCGTAGTCATCAAGTTTCACTTCATATTTATCAATATGTGCCGACTCCGTTTCATGAGAAAATCTGGAACGATAGCCTTCATCCGGATTTTCCTCTGTTCCTTTAAAAGTATGAAGTTTACCGGTAGTCGGCATGACCAGAAAATTGCCCAAATCGCCATACCAACCAATACCACTCATGTGAGTAAAGCTAAATCCCTCAATAGTTGTATGATGATAAGAATATCCCGACCCATTATCTCCACCGGTTTTCGTATCCGGACTTAACTGTACCAAACCGAAAGGGGTACATACACCCGGAAAAGTTTTGCCTAACCCAAGATCTGTATTTCCTATGTTATCCAAAGTCGTCGCGCCAATCATTGGGTTCACATAATCAACTAGTTCATGAGCATTAGATAAAAAAATACGAATCGAGAATAATAGTACTAATACAAGTCGGTTTATTGTTTTCATCATTCTATATTTAAAAGGTTGTTATAGTTATTTCATCATCTACATTCATTGAAATATGAATAAAATCATCTTGCCCTATTATTTATGTTTTCCATATTACAATTATTAATAGCACAAAGATAGAGAAGAAGTGATGTCTACTAAAACACAAATACGCCTATTACTGATACAAATGCGTCATCATTATCTCTTTTACATAATAGTTTGCCAAAAATTAAGGCTGTTCCAAGCATCTTTGAAACAGCCTTAATTATAGATTATATATTCTCAATAGTTTATAATCCCAGTTCAGCCGAAATCTCCAACATCCGCTGAATCGGCTTCACTGCTTTCTTCGCTACTTCCGGATCTACCGTTATTTCCGGTGCTTCATTCTTCAAACACTCATAGAGCTTCTCTAACGTATTCAACCGCATGAAGCTACACTCGTTACATCCGCACGTACTATCGTTCGGAGGAGCAGGAATAAACGTTGTCTGCGGACACTTCTTTTGCATCTCATGCAAGATACCCGATTCGGTAGCCACAATATACGTGTTTTCCGGGTGGTTCACGGCATACTTCAACAAAGCAGCTGTAGATCCTACCACATCAGCCAGTTTCAAAACTGTGCTCTTACATTCGGGATGTGCCAGCACTAATGCTTCGGGATGCTGCGTCTTCAATTCCACAATCTTTTCAACAGAGAACTGTTCATGCACATGACAGGCACCGTCCCAAAGCAACATATTCCGGTTCGTAACTGAGTTGATATAATTTCCCAGATTCCGGTCCGGACCAAAGATTATTTTCTCATCTTTGGGGAAGCTTTCCACGATCTGCTTCGCATTGGTGGAAGTCACCACCACATCCGTTACCGCTTTTACCGCAGCCGTCGTATTGACGTAAGAAATAACGGTGTATCCCGGATGCTCTTTGACAAACTGCGCAAACTGATCCGCCGGACAACTGTCCGCCAACGAACAACCTGCCGCCATGTCGGGCACCAGCACTTTCTTGTCCGGACAAAGCACCTTTGCCGTTTCCCCCATAAAGTGAACGCCACACATCACAATAATATCCGCTTCCGTCTTCGCTGCCCATTGAGCCAATGCCAAACTGTCGCCAACATAATCAGCGATGTCTTGTATTTCCCCCTTCTGGTAGTAGTGTCCCAGAATGATTGCATTCTTTTCTTTCTTTAGCTCGTTAATAGCCTTTATGAGTTCATTCATAATAATATTCTTATTTCTTTCCTTTTAAAAAAAATCCTTTGTTAGTGATGATAGCCTGTTAATAATGTTAGCAAATAAATACGATTTTTCTTGCCGGATAAGTTATTAGTCCATACTTCTGTTTTATGAGTTGGTTATGAACTGATGTAAAGAACAAGATATTCTATCCTACTTACTTCATTATCAATGAAAGCATCGTTAAATACCATCAAATAGGAGTTTGCTATTAACTCCCTGTTGATAAAGTGCAAAGTTAAAAACTTTATGGATATAAACAGGCAGATAAGTGCTGAAAAATATGTTTATGTCTGTGTAGAAAGTTTTGGGTTAGTTTTTTGGAATGTTCATAACGAAGGCCTCTTATACCTTCTTTTGAATAATGCAAGAATTATTTTTCAAAATCTTTGCCGATAGTTTTGACAGGTTTTAAACCGTTATCAACACCTTGTTAACTGAAAAGAATTACCTTTGTGGACAAGAACATAATAAAAGAAAAGACGTATGCGTAAACTGAAAATAACAGAACTGAACCGTATCAGTGCCGAAGAGTTTAAACAAGTTGAAAAACTGCCTCTGGTAGTAGTGCTGGACGATATTCGTAGTTTGCACAATATAGGTTCTGTGTTCCGTACTTCGGATGCTTTCCGTATTGAATGTATCTATCTGTGTGGTATAACAGCTACCCCGCCACACCCTGAAATGCATAAGACTGCATTGGGTGCGGAGTTCACTGTCGATTGGAAGTATGTTAATAACGCTGTTGATGCTGTTGATAACCTCCGGAAAGAAGGATATATCGTGTATTCTGTAGAACAGGCGGAAGGAAGCATCATGCTTGATGAACTTCAGCTGGATAAAACCAAGAAGTACGCTATCGTAATGGGAAACGAAGTGAAAGGGGTACAGCAGGAGGTTATTAACCATTCAGATGGTTGTATAGAGATTCCTCAATATGGTACGAAACATTCGCTGAATGTTTCTGTAACAACAGGAATTGTAATCTGGGATTTATTCAAAAAGCTACGTTAACAGCATAAATCCGGTTGGTTAATAAGTCGTTTATAACTGGTTTATATCATAGTTAATTGCTTAATAATCAATAGAGATGTGATTGTTCATAAGTGTAGAATCCAAGTGATGTAATGATGCTCTTTGCAGGATATATAGATGCTGTTTACAGAGGATATATATCCTACGTATTGGACATATATGCGCTGCACATTGGATCTATAGTTCCTGCAAGTAGCATCTATAGCTCTTGTATATTGTTTATGTACGTCCTGTAAAAGCGGAATAAATATTGGTCAATCGAGTATAAGGAAGGTTATACCCCGACTTTACTAACTCCGGTTAATAAAGTCGGTTAATAAGTATTGAATGTGTAATTCAAATCTGTTTGTTCTTCACTATCAACACTAACACAACACGTTTTATTAGTTTGTCTTTACTTGCCAATTATATCAAGTTGTTTTATTTCACAGGTTCTATTTTTATGAAAAGTACACCATGTGAAGGTACGTCAGATTGGTATTTATTTATATAAACTCCTTTATCCTTTTGCTCCCAAAGATTACGCACTTTCTGTTTACCTTGAATATTCAGTTGATCCCAGAAAATAGATATGTCCTGTTTATTATCGGATAGATTGAATAATCCGACTGCTATGGAACCATCTTTTAATGGTTTACTCCATACTTCAATTTCTTTATTATTATCAGCATATACTCTGCTACCTTGTATACCGGCAATATCTTGGTTAATGGCTATTACTTCTCTGTTACTTAATAGATTCATTGTAAAATCATCCATCTGTTCCAGATCGCATCCTATCAGTAAAGGCGCCGCTAGAATACTCCATAAAGTGATATGAGTATATTGTTCATCAGGAGATAAATGTGTAGAATGTATATTTTTTCCCCAGCCAACCTTTCCTACAATGAGCATATCCGGGTCATTCCAACTGCCTGGTTTGGCAAATGGTTGCCACTTATCCTGAAGGAAACCTATGGTAGTCATACTACACCAGGAATCATAAATATCTCCTGTTGTCCGCCAGGCATTTGTTAGATTGCTCCAGTCTTCTGCCAGTTCAAATGGGGCAGCATTGGAGATGCTATATAGAATATCTCTTCCCGATTGGCGTAAAAGATATGATAGTTCTGCTGTATGGGCTATATCATTAGTTACCCAGTCGTACTTAATATAATCGAATCCCCATTCTGCCCATTGCTTTACGTCATTTTTAGCAAATGAAAATTCTCCATATCTGCGGCTTGAATTGACAACTTTACCATTACGTGTATCAGCACTGCTGCCAATGTATCCGGCAAAAGTTTGTACCCACGGAGAAGAATATATTCCTATTTTGAGACCTTTACTATGTACATAATCAACAAGACCTTTCATATCAGGAAATTTATCGTTCGGCATTATTGCATTGTATTTTCCTCCACGTACGCCTTGCCATCCATCATCGATATTTATATAAGCATATCCATAATTGACGAGTCCCAGTTCTACCATGCGGTCGGCCATCCTTCTTATTTTCTTGTCATCAATGTCTGCTCCGAAAATGTTCCAGCTATTCCAGCCCATAGGAGGAGTCAGACTTATCTTTTCCCCGATTTCAAGAGTTAAGTCTTTAGTAGTTTCTCCATATTGATTTTTAGCGGAGATATGAACAGTATAGGTTCCCGGATTTATCGCTTTTCCTGTAATAATGCCGGTATTGCTATCGATGGATAATCCTTCGGGTAAATTAGTTGCAGTTATATTTAGTGGTCTTTCTCCTGAAACAGGTACTGTAAACAGAAATGGATTTCCCGGGCGGGCACCATATATATAAGGGGCATTAATCATAGGCTGCCTTGCCACAGCAGGAGTTAGGATGTATTCCTGTTCACGTTCTTTTTTTACCGAAACAGGATCGGCACCTTTCACTTCAAACCTGGCATTTACCCAGTTGGTGCGATCTCCGGCTATTCCATCTCCTGCATGATCGACACGTAAGATTAGAGATTTTATACCCTTAACAGAAATATCTATTTGTTTTGCTTTTTCTCCTGCATGCATGATTCCACTTCGCCAGATGATTTTGCCATCTCCTAAAATTATAAATTCGGCACTGGCTTGTTTTAATTCGTGTTCGGGTGCGGAATCATCTATCCCTGCAGATGCCTTGAAGGAGACTGTTTTGCCGTCAAGTTTTATGCGGAATACGCTTGCGGCATGTGTACCTACACCCCGGTCAAATTTTTCTCCGGCGATAGAAAGTGGTGTTTTCCACATTGATTGATTGGCTATTGCTTTACCTGCAGATTGATCGACGTTAGAGAGATCTAATTCATCTAACCATACTATACGGGGAGCAGTTGTAAAGCTCGAAAGCAGTATGATTAATAATGCGGAGAAGTATTTTTTCATTGTATTTGAAATTAGTATTAAATAAATTCTTTACTGCAAAAGTATAGGATAGGATTGATGAAGTTGAATAAAAAAGAGAATAAAATGAAAACAAAATCCGGACAAAACGCAAATAAACCACTTTATGCTTGACAATTACTAGATTTTATTTGTATTTTCACAGCGGATTTTTATTTCTAACTAATTAGTTCGTGTTTAATTTTGATATAAATGATGGACGAATATAAGGACAAAAGGTACATAAAGGAAATAATAAAAGAATATAATATTTTATTAGAGTCGTGGGGTTCTTCCGAGTCCTGGGACTTAAATCAATTTAAAACACTGGAAAATATGATCTTCGAAACAACGAAGATCGATGTAAATGCTAACACACTTAAACGATTTTTTCAACAGAAGACAGGTAATCCGCAGTTGGCGACAAAAGATGCTTTGTGTCGTTTTTTAGGTTATTCGGGGTATACTGACTTTGTAATGAAGAAAACGAAGAAGGAAGAGACTACCAATATTCAGACAGAAGACGTTGTTGAAGAAACGAAGGAACATACAAATGACACAGACAAAAAAGCAGATAGTTCCCAGTTAGAAAAAGCTCCGAATAAAGTGACGAAAGATCCGGAAGAAGTATCGAATCGTATCTATAAGAAAAATAAATGGTATGTAAATTTTGCTATTATACTATTATTGATAATAGGCGGATATATGTTGTATACGTATAAGTTGAAAGATATGTATGTGGAGTATCTGCTCTCAAAAATAGAATTTACCACTTCGCAAGTAAAAGGAATTTGTCCGCTTACAGTTACATTCTCTTATCATATACCAGCTTCATTATTTGAAGATATTACTGTTATGTATGAAGAAGCGAATGGAGATATATCCGAAAGGAAACTAAATGAAAATATAGATAAGATAAATGCTACCTATATATATGAAGGTGAAGCATTCTGTCATCTGAAGTATAAAGATAGAATTATTAAGACCATTCCGGTGGAGTGCCGTAAGACGGGGTGGTCGGTTTTCGTCCGTGAGGAAAGAAAGAAAATATTTCGGGTTTTTCCGATGGAGCAGGCTTACAATGATTCGGGATATGTAAGTTTGCCTATAGAAAATGTCCCACAAGAGGCGCATACTAATCACATGTTTGTCAGCTATGTGTTTTATAAAGAAAAGTTGATAGACGGAGATAATTTCATATACGAGGCACGCGTCCGCAATTCAAAACAGGAGAATGCAGTTCCTTGCTCGGATATTATCATGTATATACATTCGGATACAGCTATGCATGGTTTTGCCATGAATGAAAACGGATATGCATATATCAAATTCATCAGTGGAGAAAATACAATTAAGGGAGATGAATATAACTTGAGCCGGTTTAATTTCAACTCTTCCGAATGGCACGTCATGACTATCAAAGTAGTGAATAAGAAAACTACCTTCTACGTAGATGGAGAAGAAGTGTTAGGAATGGATTATAAAGAACCTTTGGGATATGCCAATGAACTTACGTTAAGATTTAAGGGATGTGGTGCTGTAGATTATGTGAAAGTTTCCAATCTTGACGGTAAGGTTGTATATGAAGAAAATTTCGATCCGGGTAAAAGAAAATAGCACTTTCTTTTCTTACAACCATCTTATACATAGATGGTTGTCTTGTTTTGTTCATATTTTGTTCACATTTTGTTTTACCTTTTTCTCTCTTTTCTTGGCCTTTTGTTTGCAGGGTTGCGGATGATTTGGGATAGATTTGCAATTGTTATCATTGTCCTGTTGGGACACGTTAGCTAAATCTATATAATCTGAAATGATCCGATGAAAAAGAAGAAATGGATATGCTTGTTATTATCTGCATTGTTGGGGGTAGGTACTGCTCTTCCTCAACAAAGCAAAGAATCACCTGTAGAAAAAGTAAAGAAGATTGGTGATAAATTGATTAGAGAAACTCCCTTTGCCTACAAGTTGGGACTTGCTTCGTGTAGTACTTCTTTCAACACGTTAAACTTTGTGGATTTTGGACGTACCTTTGGGGTGGGACAAGAAGCTGTGGCCTATGCCTATACACAGCTGTCGTTTCCACGTGATACCACCATACGTGTAGAAACGGAGCATAACGATGCTTGTAAAATCTGGTGTAACGGACAACTGGTTTATGAAAATAAAGGGAAACGGGATATTAAGATAAACCGGGGGGAACGAAGTATGAAAATGACTTCTTCATTTTTGCTTCCGTTGAAAAGTGGTAATAACAATGTGTTGATTAAGTCGGCTACTTTTGGCAAAGAATGGTGTGTGTTCTTACAACCACCCAGTGATAATGATGCTGTTTTATCCACTGCCCGAAGTTATCCTCAAATAGGATTAACAAATTTGAATCATGTTGATAAACAAGTATCCAATCTTACCAACTGGCTCATTATCGGACCTTTTCAAGGTGGCATTGACGTAGTGCATGAACCGGAACAGGAATTTAGATTTGGATATATGTATAAAGGACTTCATGGTCCGGTGACTTGGACAATTCCTAAAATAGAAGTACTCGGAGAAATGATAGATCCCGAAGTTTGGGGAACTACTTATCAATGGAATTACCATAATGGAGGTGTTGCCTGGGCTATGCAGCAACTTGGTGAATTGACCGGAACACATAAATATACTAAATGGGCAACTGACTTCTGCGACTATCAGATGGAAGGTATGCCATTTGTGGACTATCAAGTCAATCATTTGCGGGCATATAATTCAGCCAATGCAATGGTGATTAACTCCACATTGCTTGATTTTACATTAGCTCCCTCACTTCCCATTCTATACCGTTTGCGTATGGATAAGGATTTTAAAAATAGGGATATTTATCAGGCATACATAGATAAAATGATAAATTATGCACGTTTCGGACAAATCAGAAGTGAAGGAATGACCAACTACACCCGTGATACGCCGGAAAAATATACTGTATGGGTAGATGATATGTTTATGGGTATTCCTTTCTTGATACAAGCTGGATTATACAGCGATTCACCGGAGTTGCGAAAAATATTTTTCGATGATGCAGCCAATCAGATCATAGACTTTACGAAACACGTATGGAATAAAGACACTCGTCTTTATATGCATGCCAATTATACATCACGTCCTGATGTTAAACTCCCTCATTGGGCACGTGCCAACGGGTGGGCTATCTGGGCTATGTCTGACGTATTAATGGCATTGCCTAAGAATCATCCCAAATACAAAGCAATACTCAAGCAATATCAGACTTTTGTCTATTCTCTGATAAAATATCAGAGTCCTGACGGATTCTGGCATAATGTAATCGATCGTAGCGATTCTCCCAAGGAAGTTTCGGGTACGGCTATATTTACAATGGGTATAATACGTGGTATCAGGTATGGCTGGCTGGATAAGAAAAAGTTCATGCCAATTGCATTGAAAGGATGGGATGCAGTGTCATCCGAAATCGAAGACGATGGAACGGTACATAATATCTGTATAGGAACCATGTGTACCGAAGATGTGAACTATTATATGAACCGTCCATTTTTCGACAATGATACGCATGGGTCATTTGCCGTCATATTTGCAGGTATAGAAGCGCAGCGGATGATGGATGAAGACACCAAATAACTGATGTAAAAAACAAATATAATATTATGAAAAAGATACTTGTACTAATAGCTTTGTCTTTCATGACTGTCTCGACATTAACAGCACAAATGAAGGATCCCCAGAATTGGGTAGGCTACGAAGAAATAATGGGTGTAAAAAATGGACTAAGATTTTATGATTTCGATGTAAATCTGATAGAATCGTCTGCTCCTGCTAATGTTTTTTGGCCGGGAGATGATATCCGCCTCAAGTTTCAGTTGATTAACAACACATCACAATCAATAGATATAGATGCGAAAGTACACGTCTTTCGCTATGGAACGAAAGGAATCCCCAATGATATTTGGCTGCCCCAGATGATTAAGCTTGATTATGAGAAGGTGATTCCTGTTCACTTATCAATCTTGCCGAATGGCTATGTCAATACGTCTGTATCGGTAGACGATATAAAGGATTTTGGAGGATATGCCGTTGTGTTTGATCTTGGAAAGTACGGGCGTCGATTGGGTACAAGTTTTGCCTATAGCATGAAACCGTCATTAGTGAAAATGCAATATCCCAGACAATCTTTGGATTACTTGGGAGTGGATTTTTTGAATAGAGTAGGTGTTCAGTCCATTCGCTACGGCATTCCTTTCATATCACCTGATAATCCCGATTATCAAGGATTCAGACAAGAATTAAAGAAATTGATGAAGGATTTCATGGATAACAATATTACTGTTATGCTCATGTTTGGTGAGGGACGTATGGCACAGTCCATGCCTTTGGGTACTACCAGGCCGCATTTGGATGAGAATGGGAAATTTCTTCATACGAAACAGGATTTAGTATGGCTTCCCGAATTGGATGAAGACTTTAAGAAATTCGTAAAAGAATTATGTCTTGATTTTGGCTGGCCCAAAGGACCGGTAACAGCTGTCTGTTTGTGGAACGAACCGTGGGAAGGAACTTCCATATCCGGTTGGCAGGCTGATATGATAAGATATAAAGAGATATATACGAAAATGGCTGAAGCGGTGATTGAAGCCCGGGAGAAAGACATAGATGTTCTTGTGGGAGGAGGTGACTCTAATTCGAATGCGTTGGATAAGTTTTTTGCTGATGGCACAATGGATATGTTACCTATCTTTGATTTCCTTTCCATTCACTATCAAGGTATGGAGGCACCAGTATTATATCCCGAGTGGAATAAGCGAAAGGATAACAAGGGACGTGTGAAAATATGGGATACTGAAAGTTGGGTAGGGAATACCGACGATCGTGTAGGACTTGTTATTGCAGCCAACCGTTCCGCCGGGTATGACAGGTCGATGGGGATATTTGGCGGATATATGTATTCAGGAGACCCGAACCGGTCAGTGCGTAATATGGAAGTCCGTACTGAAAAAGGAAAAGAAACAATGCCTAAACTCCACAATACATGGTCTGCGGCAGCTGCTGTGGGAGCAGCACAAAGTATGATTGGAGAACGGGAGTTTAACAGGCTTCTTTTTAAAAATGGGTTACCTTGGGTAATGATCTTTGACGGATACGAAAATAAGAAAGACGACGGGACAATTGTGATTGCCGGAGATTTGGGTGAAGCATTCGGTGCAGAGAATATTCTTTTCAGAAATGTGCGTAGCTTAAGCGAAGCGAGAAAAAAAGTCGATTTGCATCATCAATTAAAAACATTACCAGCGAATAGTGCTGAACGTAAAAAGATAGAAAACGAACTCAATACATACTATCCCATCACAGACGGGAAAATGATACTGAAAGCCAATCCCTCTTTCCTGCTTTATGATTTTTATGGAAATGCCATTGCTCCTAAAAATGGAATCTACGAAATTCCTCTTAATTATCAGGGATATTATATGCGTGTAAATGGTGAGAAGGGAGCCTTTGACAAACTTGTTTCGGCCATTAGTAAGGCGGATATTGTGGGCTATGAACCTATCGAAATAATAGCGAAAGACTTTACAGCTCCCATTGCCAGCAAACCGGAAATGGAACTTCAACTGACCAATATCCTCAATCGTCCGGTGAAAGGTGTGTTATCTGTTTCTATTGGTAATCTGGATCTATCTTACCCGCAGAATGTATCGTTTAAGCCCAATGAGACAAAAACTATCAGAGCGAAAGTGACAAACGGAACTGCTAGTGTAGACAATAACTATCCGCTTGAAGTTCATTTCGATGCAGGAAAAGATGGATTCGCCGTGCATTGGGAAAATATGCATGTCAATTACATTGCAAAGAAAACGATAAAGATAGATGGTAATCTGAATGACTGGCAAAACATGATTTCACAAACGATAGAAGGTTCTTCCAAGGCCAGCATTTCTCTGACGGAAGCTGCGTGGTATCCATATCAAAAGTTTGATAGTAATGCGGAAGGATTGGCGCATACCTACCTGGCTTACGATGACGATTATTTCTACTTTGCAGCAAAAGTTGCGGATAAAACTCCCAATAAAGGAACATTGAGATTTGAGACTCGCAATGATGATGATTATTTCTATCCTGACACAGCTTATATGCAGACCATATATGCCATGCATTCTACCATAGTAATGCAGCCTGCGGCAGAATCAGACCAAAAAGCATTGCAATTGCCTTCGGCAAAAGGACGTATGATGAATTATATGGAAAATACATCTACTACTCTGTCGATGGGTATGGATATTCATTTGCCGAAAGATAAATATACCCGTACTTCTTTTTATTTCCCAAGTATAAATCAGAATGGCCTGTCTGTTACTGTTTATGACAAAGACAGTGGCAAAGAATTACTTTCTACCAAAATAGACAAACTATGGAATGGTACTTATCTGACATTGGATTTATGTGGTAATGTGCGCATACGTTGTTCATCTCATGGTTGGTGGTACACAACAAAATTATCAGGTATCTTTTTTGACTCATCGGACAATGTTGTTAATTCGGGTAATGCCGGTGCTTCAGCGAAACTTGTAAACCGTGATTTTGATACTGTCGGAAACTGGATGGGTACATACGGGCAATTAGGATACTATCTTATCGGTTCAGATTCTTCTTTGCCTCAAGATGTTACTTGCCATGTTGTCTCTCAAGATGATTTGGTTCCTTTGGTATGGCCGGAGCAGGTACGTCGTTTCACTTACCGTAAAAGACCTACATTACCGGATGGCACCAATGGGATAGCAACAGATAATATACTGATTGCTTTCAATGTAATTCCAATCGGCGAAGATGGTATGGAAGCTGAAACGAAAGGTACTATGCCGCGTTACATCGGTTATAAATGTACAGATTATGAATACGCTTTGAATACTGTTGCTCCCGAATATGGCGGTGGCTTTGAAATATGGAGAATGCTTGTTCCGGGTATGCCGCGAAAACACTTCTATCCTCGCCAACCCAAATCTTCCTTTGACGGAGCCGTAAAAGATGGAAAACTGATTACTACACGTGAAGGTAATACATTGTATTATGAATGTGCTATTCCATGGTCTGAAATACCGGATGTGAAAAAAGCCATTGATAAAGGCGATAAAATTAAATTCTCTGCCCGTATCAACGATGATGGCGCCGGGGCTGCTTGTATGGAAATTGCACGTGGCCGAAGCGTTTCGAAGAAAAACTCCAGAGCATTCCATCCGGACTGGAAGGAACATTGGGCGAATGAGGTTGAGTTTGGTGTAGAGAAATAAAGCGTGCTAGAATACTAATTATTGAAAATGATAGAATGAAAATGAAGAAACAACTGATTATAATATTTCTATTATGTCTGTCTGTCAAGGGGATTTCACAAATACCTTTTGATGGTAGTGATAGTTATGCTACGCCACCCATAGGATTCGGGCAAAGTGAATTTGAAAACCCTTTAATTAACAGTATCAACAGGGAACCATACGGTGCAACATCTATTTCATTTCCTACTGAAACAGAAGCGTTGCAAGTAAAACGCTCTTCCTCCTCCCGGTATCGGTCATTGAATGGAACATGGAAGTTTAAGTTCATTACAGATTGGGACAATCTTCCGTCTGATTTTATGAAAGCGGAAACAAATGATGATTCCTGGGATAATATACCTGTTCCGTCTACTTGGGAGATGAAAGGGTATGGCGATCAGGTTTATTGCGGGCAAGGCTATGAATTTCGTCCTGTCAATCCTCCGTTTGTACCGCGTAAAGACAATCATATAGCATTGTACCGGAAGACATTTGAAGTGCCTGCATCATGGGAGGGACAGAATGTATTGATTCATTTTGCCGGAGTCAGAGGGGCTTTCTATTTATATGTCAACGGGAAAAAGGTAGGTTATAATGAAGATGGCGGTACTCTGCCTGCAGTATTCGATATGACTCCTTTTCTAAAAAAAGGAAAGAACCAATTGGCTGTCCAGGTGTTGAGATGGAGTGATGGCTCGTATCTTGAAGATCAGGACCATTGGCGCTTTCATGGCATCACCCGGGATGTTTATATTGAATCACGCCCTGATGTTTTCATACAGGACTTTGCTGTAATTACAGATTTGGACAAAGATTATAAAGACGCAAAACTGCGTATACGGCCTGTCATTTCCAGCAAGAAAACGGTAGATGTTTCCGACTGGATGCTTGAAGCCAGATTATACACCAAAGAGGGTACCCCTGTCCTCGGAGTGAATATGTCAATGCCGGTCAAGACGATTACGACCGAAAAGTATCAACAGAATTTTTCATTGGCAAAATATCTGGAAGCAAATGTAAAGGCACCTTTGTTATGGTCATCCGAAACGCCTAACTTGTATATCATAGTCCTGACATTAAAGGATCATAAAGGCAATGTAGTGGAATCAAGAAGTTCCCGTATCGGTTTTCGCAAAGTTGAATTCAAGAACAACCATGAACTGTGCGTGAATGGAAAACGCGAATACATCTATGGAGTAAACAGGCACGATCATGACGCATGGGAAGGAAAAACCGTACCTTACGAAAGAATGGTACAGGATGTGACTTTAATGAAGCGGTTCGGTTTTAATTCCGTAAGGACCTCCCATTATCCTGCAGATCCGGCATTTTATGATTTGTGCGATGAATATGGCATTTATGTCATGGACGAAGCAAATGTGGAAACCTGTGGGGCCGATGCTGAACTTTCAAATAATGAGTTATGGCTTTTTGCTCAAATGGAACGTGTTGCCGGGATGGTAAAAAGAGATAAGAACCATCCGTCTATTATTTTTTGGTCATTGGGAAACGAATCGGGTGTCGGAGCAAACAATGCTGCACGGGCCTCATGGGTTAAAGATTACGATCCTACCCGCCTTGTACATTTCGAGGCCTATATGCACAATGGAGGTTCAAGACAATATGGTTATGGCATTGATTTTATGAAGACCAACCGTCCGGCAGTGAATCCTCCCGAACCTCCGGCTGTAGATGTTGTCAGTACCATGTATCCGTCTGTAGAAGGAATTATAAAGCTTGCTACTCAAGAAGGTGAAACACGTCCGGTATTGATGTGCGAATATGCTCACGCGAAGGGTAATGCATTGGGTAATCATCAGGAATACTGGAATGCAGTGAAAAAATACCCACGTTTGATAGGCGGTTATATCTGGGACTGGGTAGATCAGAGTGTAATTAGAAAAGACAGTGTTACAGGCAAAGAGTATTTCTCTTCCCTTAACGGCACTAATGGGCTTGTTTTTGCCGACCGGAAAATAAAGCCGGCTATCAATGAATGTAAGAAGATCTATCAGCATATCCGTTTTGATTATTCTAACGGGGAACTGACCATTAGAAATGAATATAATTATCTGCCGCTTTCTGCATTTCGTTTTTCATGGAAATTGATGGCAGGCGGTGAACTGATTAAGAAGGGTGAATTAACCGATATTGAGGCTTTTCCGGGCACATCTGCCAGAGTGAAAATAGATACCGAATATTCTGATTCCGGGCAGAAAGGAGAGCTCATTCTCGAAATCAATGCTTACTTAAAGAAGGATGTAATTTGGGCACCTAAAGGATTTGAAATCGCATGGGAGCAATTTACCTTGCAAGAAGGAAAAGTGAATCCTCCGGTGGAAGAAAACACCGGAAATGACGGAAAGCTGACTGTACAGAAGAAAGCGAATGAAATAGGTATTTATAATGATCGTATAAATATTGTGTTCAACAAGAAGACGGGGCTCATTCAAAGCTGGATCGTAGGTGGAAAAGAATTCCTTGAGAAAGGTCCTCAAATCAATCTGTGGCGGGCTCCGACCCATAATGATGGCGGTTACCGTCCCAAAACGGAAAATGAAATCTCCCGTCAATGGGTAGAAGCCGGACTGGATAGTTTGCAACATAAACTGAAATCGTTTAAATTGACCGAAGAAAAGAATGGTACAGTCAGTGTGGCAACAACGTTCGTTGCACAAAAAACGGGAAATAAGTCGTACGTGGAATATACCACCAAATATATTGTTGATCCTTCCGGAAAAGTACAGATAGATACTGATCTGAAGCCATTTGGCAATATAATCAGCTTCCCTCGTATAGGTTATACAATGACCGTAAAGTCAGGCAACGATACTTTTTCATGGTATGGCTACGGACCGTATGATACATATAACGACAGACATTCAGGAGCTCGTTTGGGCCGGTTCTCCGGAACTGTAGATGAACAGTTTACGCATCATGCATGTCCTCAAGAGAATGGAAACAAATATCGTTGTTCATGGGTGTCATTGACCGACAACGAGGGAATTGGACTTGTCGCTGAAGGTATGCCATTTATTGAATCCAGCGTGATGCATTACTCCCTTGAAAACCTGTCTGAAGCAATAGATGAAAGCCAATTAAAACGTACGGACAACATCACATGGAATATCGATTATAAAACATATCCGATTGGTAATAGGAGTTGTGGACCTCCCCCACTCGAACAATATGTGCTTTTTGCAGAACCTGTGTCTTTCAGTTTTTCTATTTATCCGGTTCTTAAAAAGAAGGTTTTCCAATAGGTTTTTAAGTTTATAAAAGATCGTCCGAAGCGCCTTGATCTTATGAATCACCTTTGCTACAATGTATTGTAGTAAAGGTGATTTCTTTCTTTAGGAACCCTTCAATCTTTTCATTAGAATGGGGTGTGGTATAGGTCATTTAGTATTGTGCTGTTATAGTAATTGTGTCTTTGTCCCATATATTGTGGGAAAGTATTCCCTACTAACTGGGAAAATATTCCCTTATTTTCTAGGAATAAATTCCCATAATATAAGAGAATACTTTCCCATAATATATGGGACAATCGGAACTTGTTTATCTTTAACCAGGAAAAGGAAGAAGATAATATCTTGACTATGAGAAATACCTTGAAATACTATGAGAATAAGGTGAATTTTAAGCTAAAATAGAGGGTATATTATGAGAAATGCCATGTCAGAAAGTATTTCTCATAAGCTATTTATTTGATTATTTGTTGTTTATCAGTCATCAATGAGAATATGAGAAATGAAAAATCGTTTGCAGAGCGCTTGTTGAATTTTTAATTGATGTACTCATGACTACACCGTTTTGATTCTTTTCACCACAGAGGACACAGAGGTTTCAGAGTTCTAATTCAGAGATAATTATAACCTCTGTGTCCTCCGTGTCCTCTGTGGTGAAATGGTTCATTGAATCACTTCTGAAATATTTCAGGGTATTTCCTGATAAAATAAACAGGTGTACAGCTCCAAGCGTGGCAATAACTGTTGATAGGATAGAAATCGTATGGAGAAATAAAGTCGTTTGTAGGATCGTATGCCTCCCAAAAAGTATCGGCTCCTTTGGCGATCATTCCTCCCCAATAATTGACTAAAGCCTCTTTGGCTTCGAGATTCATGCCACAATCTATCAGCGACTGAATATAATAATGATACATATAAGGAGTGCCGGGATAACAAACATCTTGCGTTGTAGTCAATGCTGATAAAGCCTTTTTGCCTTCGGCTTTACTGGCAACTCCGCTTAAAATCATCCATATCTGTGACGCATAAGAAATCTGTTTGTCACCTGTTCCGACGAAAAGGCCGGTTTTCCGATTGTATAAGTTTTTGCGGGCAGCTTTTATCATTTTATCAGTTAATGCAGGCAAGTCGGCAACTTCTTTTTCTTTTCCGAGCAGTTGAGCCAACTTATAGGATTCCTTTAGTGCAAATATGGATACTCCTTGTAAGGGAACCTCTTTATACAAATCCTCTTTCCAATCGAAAAAGACCCACCAGTCTTTCTTTACTTTCTCAAAATCCATCAATCCATTCGCCTTGACATTGGTACGGACAATATCCAGTTGCTTTTTAGCCACAGGCCACAAGTCTTTGACAGTTTCCATATCGCCCGTTGCTTCCAGGTAGTCTTTCAATGTTACATTATACAGTAGCGCATATTCATAAAGAAACTGTTTGTCCTGGGCTCTCGGTACAGGATTTTCAATTACTGTAGCCAACAGATATCCGTTCAGGTCGCTCAATCCGGCCAACAAATACAAACACCGTTTTGTAAGGTCGTGCTGCTTGTAAGAATAATTGTTGCCAAGAGCTTCCAGATATAAATCCCCGATCCAAAGACGCTGATCTCTTTTCGGACCATCCTCGTAAACGGTTTGCATACATTCTTTCAGTGTATTGAGCCCGACACGATCTATTTTCCTTATCATGGGATCAACTGCCTGTGGAAGCTCTTCAGGTATATTTTTGGCAGAAGTTTGAGCCATACATTTCATATCATGTATGTTGAAATCATAATAAGGAGAACTGCCCAACAACTCGATTTTTACATAGCGGAAAGCCAGCCTGCGTGAAAGAGTGACTGTTTGCGGCACATACATTACAGAAACAACTTCGTCTTGAAGCCATGCCCTGCTTAAGCCTTCTTTATAAGAATCGAAAGGAACAGCCACTTCCGAAGGAACTTCCCCAAAAGTTAATTTAAACCTTAACGGACCGTCAGCTGCAAGCCCGGTACTCCTTACGGAGAAACTAAAGTATCCGGTCAGATGCTCTCCGAAATCAATCGTAATCTCTTTTTTCAGTCTGAAAGGCATAGAGTATAAAGAGTCGATAGGGCTGACATCTACTGCTTTGTATTTCTGAAACGATTGTGCGTCGGGTACAATATCCACTACTTTCAGCGGCTTTTTCTCTGTGATTATAAGTTTTGGTTTATATTGTTCTGCTTTTTGTAACCACTGTTTACGGTTGTTCCCATAATAGTCTTGTGCAAAACAAGCCAATGTGGTGAATACCAGAGTCAGGCTGAATAAGATCGGTTTCATCATATTATTAATTCTCTTTGCTATCTATAACGTTCCAATTCCTGAAGTCATACACGCGTGATTCTTTTCCATGTGAAACATTCAGGAAACGTCCGTTCACAACTTGTTCCATCCATGGGTTTGAATACAAAGGCCAATTTTCATAATCTACCTTTTCTCCGTTGACAAAACGTCCGTAATTATAGATAATTTTTAGTGTATCACCGCTAAGTGAGTGATAAATGGTCTGTCGATATTCCGGATTGGTAACGATGTATTCCAGTTTCGTTGTTTTCAGTATATCTTCTGCAAACAGATCCAGGGCTGTTTTCGTTCCTGTGGGTTGATATTTGTCCGGCAAACAGGTCTCTATGACTGCGGCAGTACCACGTTGGTCGCAGCGTAACATCTTATGTTTTACTCCACGAAACACCCGGTCTTCGTCCCATGTGTATGGATGACAGAATTTTACGGCAAACAGAACACTTCCCCCGTCAAAGAATATCCAACCGGATTCGTCCTCTTTCATTTGTTTTATCGCGTCGATAGGCACTACTCCTGTCACATACGGATGAGGTTCTTCCGATTCTATTTTATACATGGCCAGCAACGTACCGTTATGTTGTAGCACTTGTTCGCGGCAAGTAGCTCCGAAAAGGCTTTCGGCTGATCTACCATAATGGCTGATGTGAGTCAGGAAGAAAGTACTTGCCGGTGCATCCGATTCCCACACCAGTTTCCACCGGCGCATCTGCGCGCTCCATCCCAAGCTGATTCCATCCCATTGACTAGCCAATCCATACGTTTTGTTGATATACGTATATTTCTTGAATCCCCATGGATAGTTGAGTTGTGCAAATGGAGTCATATCATGCGATTCTTTATGCACGTATGCCTTCTTTCTATCCGATGCTATATGCTGTATAATCTCTGGTATACGATAGGAAGAAACGGCTGCCAGTACAGAATAAAAACCTTCATTGTTCACAATCAATTCTCCGTTTTCATACTTTTGCTCTAATACCGGATTGGGACCTCCACCAAAAAACAACCAGCCCAAAAGTGGATAAGGACTCATCATGTGGGGAGAACAAGCAAAATAATATTCCCGTAAAGAGGATGAGATGAAATAACCATTCAACCATTCGGGTGCCATGTTAAGTAAATGCCATTCAAGTGTCATTTGCACCTGTTTCTTAAATTCAGCATCCTTACTGTGGTCGTACAAAGAAAGAAGGCAAGTGATATAGAATGTGCCGTACGTAGGAGAATCAAACTCTTTGATACCATAACGTACTGTCTTATCCATTACATCCATCAGTACTGAACGGCAATGTGTCATTACCGTGTCGGCTTTCCCCCAGTCGGGGAAAGCCAGTGCGGTAAGATATCCAGCTGTTTTAAACATTAGTCTATGATTTTCAGTACTTCCATCTGCCAGGTAATCCTCGCTCGTCATGCGTTTCCGTACCTTTTCTTTCAGTTCTTTCGGGTACACAGACTGAAAGCGTAGGTACGCATCGATATTCTGATGACAATCGAACATATCGAAGGGTGCATCTTCCTGCATCCGGTTCAGCATATCCAGGGCATACTTGACATCTTTCTTTGTTTCCAGACGAGCCAGAACGAATCCCATTGCTGTCTTGATATCATTATCTCCCCAATATTGGTCATTCGGCCGGGCTTTGGAGTAATAATCAAGAAGATACTTTTTTCGCTCGTCAAAAGAAGACGCAGAGGTGAGAGAGAGGAACAGAAAAGCAAATGCCAGTAAAATCAACAGCTTTTTCATACTTAATATCCTTTACTTTGTTTCATTAATGGATTCGATCTCATTTCACTTTCAGGGATCGGAAGATAATAGTCCTGTGGATCATAATGTACAGTTCCTGCATTTGTTGAAGGGTATTTAGCCAGTTCCTGCTCCAGTATTCCCCAACGACAGATGTCATACCAACGGGTATTCTCAAAAAATAGTTCTTTGTAGCGTTCTTCTTGAAGCATTTCCATGGTGACAGTCGTAAAATCTTCTCCTTTAGTACCGGGTACGTCATAGTTGCTTTCACCCCATGCACGGCGACGGACTTTGTTTACATACTCGGTAGCTACATCTGCAGAGTTCAGTTTGAGCATAACTTCGGCATACATCAGATAAATATCTGCCAAACGAATGATGTCTACATTCTTGGTTGAGAACACAGGTGAAGACACATTATAGAAGTCGATATACTTGCGTTGGTAATATCTGTAAGTGGGGTCACTTGTATCCACTTGTTCAAATTCGGGTTTTGTGGTGGCTGTACTCCAGCTTTTTACATTATAACCGTATAGTGTGGCTTCATTCAGTCGAGGATCGTTTCCGAATCGTGCTGCGGTACGTTTATCGACGAAAAAGTTGTTCCAGGCCCCCGGAGCTCCTCCGAAAATACGAACCAAGTGATGTTGGGGGGCATCCTCATAAGCACTTCCTGATGAGAGATAATATTGTAGGGAGAAGATACATTCGGGGTTATTATCTGTATGCTGAATATAATCTGTAAAGTTGACAGGTTTGTCCAATTTAAAGCGGCTGTCACCTATCACTTTCTCAAATTCTATTTTGGCATTGGTAAAGTCGCTCATGTACAGATATACTTTTCCAAGTAATGCATGCACAGCCGGTCTTTGAGCCCATCCCTGGTCTTTGGTATAATCAGTGTCTGTGTAACCGGGACCGGGTATTGTAGTGTTGACCGGGATCTGATTATCACCAATACAGGTTTCGGCTTTTTTCAGATCTTTGATTATCAATTGGTAACATTCTTCAATAGTCGATCTGGCAGTAATTGCATTACTAGCGTCTGCAACACCTTCTCTTAGAATAATTCCTTTTGCATCTTTATTATTTGGATAAGTTCCTCCGAAAGAAGGTCCTTGTTCTCCGAATAGGCGTAATAAATCGAAATGTATAAATGCTCTCAAAAATAAGCTTTCACCCTGAAAGTTCATTACCATTGTTTTTTTCTCTTCATCCAGTGCTTCCAAATCTATATGATCTATCAAGTCTAGCGTGAGATTGGTAGACGCTAAGGCCTTATAATATTTTATGTATGCCTCTTCTACATTCTTGTTGGTAGAAGTGAGTCCATTGATAGCCCATTGATTTCGTTGTTCTTCACCTAACCAATCGATATCCATTTCGTGTGACATGGTTGCCATATATTCGGTCTGTCTCCCATAAAGATGGATAGAACCGAGAGACCTGTAAGCACTTCCTAAAAACTCGCCTAATTTTGTGGGGTTTCTTTGTATAATTTCTCCAATATTATCGTCCGATACAGACGTTGTTAGAGGATGATCCAGAAAATCGCTGCATGCTGATGTCAGAAGCAGACATCCTGCTATGAACATATATTTAATTTTCATATTTATATTTTTTATCTGATTAAAAACCAACATTAAGACCAAATGAAATAGACCGGGATTGAGGGTATTGAGTTAAATTATAAACTCCCTGTTCAGCATTGTTATTACCTATAAATTCAGGATCAAATCCGTTGAATTTGGTGAATGTCAGTGCATTTTCTACTCCTACATAAATTTTCAGTTTTGATAATTTCATTTTAGATACTATTGATTTTCCGAAACTATATCCTAACTGAATATTTTTTAATCTTAAGTAAGAACCGTCCTCAACCATGTATGAGTTGGGTAATTGATAATTGTGAGTAGCATTACCCAAACGAGGTTGGCTGGTATGAGTATTGTTTGGCGTCCATGCATTCCACACGTCTGAAGTTGAGTTCCAGTCGGCTGTCATATTTTCCAAACTTTGTTTAGTGTTATTGTATATATCTCTGTCAGCTACCCCTTGCCAGTTCATATTGAATTCAAAGCCTTTGTATTCCAAGTTCACATTGAATCCATATACGTATGTTGGCCAAGGATTACCTATTGAAGTCATATCTTCATCATTGATACGTCCGTCTCCGTTCAAGTCTTTAAATTTAATATCTCCCGGGCCTATGTTTCCTGCATCGTATGCTACTCCCCATTTTTCCATTGATATAGCATTCAAGGCATCTATTTCTGCTTGTGTTTGATATAGTCCGTCTGCTACGTATCCCCAGAATGCTGCTACCGGTCCGTCTACGAGCGTACGATTGAAGTTTCCTCCGGACAAATAGCTGGCATTACCAATGTTTAATACTTTATTCTTGTTGTATGAGATATTTCCACTTACGAGGTAGTTAAAATGATTAATTGAACCTCTGTATGACAAAGCCAACTCAATACCTTTGTTACTAATTTCTCCTTTGTTCAATTTATAAGTATTGCTACCAACACCGATAGTTGAAGGTAATTTTTGTTCGATCAATGCATCGCGGGTTTTCTTGTTATATAAGTCGATAGTAGCTGTGAAAGCATTATTCCATGCACCAAGGTCTATTCCTATATTGGTTATTCTTGTTTTTTCCCATGTTACGTCTTTATTTGGAGTTTTTTGGGCCAGCCAAGTACCGTTGGTTTGCAATTTATATTCTTGTCTCCACCAGTTTTTGTCGATACTGTTGTTTCCTATTTCTCCGATACCAAATCTTAGTTTCAGATCATTTATTTTTTCCACTTTAAAGAACTTTTCATTGGCTATGTTCCAACCGATAGAAACAGACGGGAAGAAAGCACTTCTTTTGCCTGGAGCGAATATGTCACTGGCATCATTTCTGAAGTTTGCTGTTAGCAAATAACGATTATCATAAGCGTAAGTAATACGTCCGAATAGAGAGTAGCTGCTGCCTGTGCTCCAAGCGTTGGTACCATCTCTATGATCGGTAAGAGCAGTACTTCTTAAGTCTTGAGCCGGTATACCCCATTCAGCATATCCTGATGCGTCATCATTGCGTGATTCTCTTACTTCAAAACCGATCATTGCTCCAAGATCGTGTTTACCGATTAATGTATTGTAGTTTACGTACGTGTTTAATAGATAGGAAGTACTTTGATTATGAGCATAATCCAATTGATGTCCTTGAATGTTTTTTCCTTCTACAAAATCAATTGAGTTGGTTGATATACCTCCAAATGTGTTATATAAGAACTGCGAAGTCGCATGATTGCTAAGAGTTCCTGTCAGGTTGGTGGTCCATACCAGTCCTTTTATCGGGGTGATGATTGCTTGTAAGTTTTCCCATACAGTATTCCATTTTTCCCAATGATCTTTCAGGTCTGCACTTTCTAACGGATTTCCTCCTTGCCAGTCAATGGTTTCTTTAAATTCGTCTGTGAAGTATCCATATCCTGTATTCATCGGGTTAGTGTCGTCATATACATTCATCGCCGGGTTGGCACGTAAGATATGTTGCCAGTCCAATGCATTGTGTTTCCTTTTCGAGTGGTTGAAATTTACAGTTTGGCTGAACTTCAACCATTTCAATGGAGTTTGTTCAAATCGGGCTTTGATGGCCCATTTTTTATAGTTTGTATTTACAAAAGTACCTTCATCATTGGAATACATAGCTGAAAGGAAATAAGATGACCTGTCAGAAGCTCCGGAGATGTCAATGCTATGGGAATGTTCTATTCCGGTGTTAAACATTACGTCTACCCAGTCGGTATTAGGCAGTTGAGATACCTCATTGGGAGTCAGGAAATAGAATGATTTAATATCGTTAGTTGTAGGTTCACCCTTATCCGGATTGTTAGACATCCATCTGGCTTTGTACATATCAATGTAGCCTTGGGTTCCCAGCGTTTCAGGTAGCCCGAGTGCATGGTTTACTTTTACATATCCGTTGTAGTTTACAGCTATTTTTCCTTTAGATCCTTTTTTGGTTGTCACTAACACGACTCCATTGGCAGCTTCGATACCGTAGATGGCAGCGGATGCAGCGTCTTTCAATAATTGAATAGATTCTACTTCGTTAAAGTTGTCCAGTGGCATTCCGGGGACTCCGTCAATAATCCAAAGCGGAGTGGCTTTGTTCAGTGTTCCTACACCGCGCATGATGATAGAAGAACTTGCACCGGGCTGCCCGCTTTGCCTTGATATATATACAGGAGCTTTTCCTTGTAAAGCCTGTGAGGCATCATTGGTAGACATCGTGTGTAAGTCGCGTGATCCCAAAGATGTAATGGATCCTGATACATTAGCTTTCTTTTGTACACCATAACCCACTACGATGACTTCGTCCAACTGTTTAGAATCTTCGGCTAATACGATTTTCAGATTTTTACTTTGATTATTTACAGCAATTGTTTGCGTAGCGAATCCTACATAGCTGAAGGTCAGATTTCCTGTAGCATTTTTCAGCTTAATCGAAAACTTACCGTCCATGTCGGTTATTACTCCGTTTGTAGTTCCTGCTTCAGTTACTGTAACACCTACCAGCGGTTCATTCTGATCGGAAACGACAGTTCCATTGACTGCTGTACCTTGTGCGCTTACATATTGTATTCCAGTAAGGAATATCAATATCAAAAGCTTAACCTTTAAGCATTTTTTCATTGTTTTAAATTTTAAAGTTATACAAGAAATGAATTTTGCTGTAAAAGTATTGCTTTAGGACAATGCAGCCGAATAAAAAAAGGAATAAAGTAAAGACAAAACGTGAACAAAGTGCAAACAAAAAGTGCTTTGGTCGATGGTTTGGTTGATGATCGCTGTTTTGTTTATCTCTCAATTAGGATAAATGTTTTGTGTTCTGGGGTAATTGTATCGGGAGTTTGTTTTTTCTTTGTAGTGGTTATGACTTAAATAGAAATGAACTTGAGACTAACTTTCTGTATATTTGGTTATTATATTGGTTTGTTCATGTTTTGTTTGTGTTTTGATTTTCCTTTTTCTCTTTTTTCTTACCCTTTTGTGGGCGTATGTACGAGGAATTCCGGATAAATTTGCTTCATAAATATTTGAGAAAGATGAGAAAAATAATATGGATCATCATGGCGTTATGTACCCTATCCGGGTGCAAGTGCGAAAATAGCACAATTAGTGCGGATAGTTTGTTAGACTTTGTTGATCCGCTGATAGGAACAGGCGGACATGGACATACGTTTCCGGGGGCAGCATACCCTTTTGGAATGGTACAATTAAGTCCTGATACAGGACTGGAAGGATGGGACTGGTGTTCCGGGTATCATTATTCTGATAGTTCGATCATTGGTTTTTCTCATACGCATCTTTCGGGTACAGGACGTTCCGACCTGATGGACGTAATGTTGATGCCTGTGACGGGAAATTTGAAATTAAGTCCGGGATCGAAAAGTAAACCGGATGAAGGGTATCGTTCCCGTTTTTCACATGATGAGGAGTCTGCATCTCCGGGGTATTATAAAGTAAGGTTGAAAGATTATGATATTATGGCCGAACTGACAGTATCGCCTCGTTGCGGTTTCCATCGTTATACATTTCCTGAAAGTGAATCTTCTCATATTATATTGGATTTATCACATCATTTTGCGACTGATTCTGTGCTTTTTACTTCTATAAATAAGATAGACAGTTGTACGATAATAGGTGAGAGAAAAACAAAAGGTTGGGGTGAACCCGGAGAAAAATACTGGAGTGAGCAACAACTGTTTTTTGCTTTAAAAGTATCTAAGGTATTTGACTTGTCCATTGCTGCAGATGAGCAGTTTATTCAGGAAAAGCAAGCTTCCGGTAAAAATATAAAAGCTATTCTTAATTTTGAAACCTCGCTCAATGAGATGGTGTTAGTAAAAGTAGGGATTTCTGCTGTTAGTGCGGAAAATGCACTCCAAAATCTTTCGGAAGAAATACCGCATTGGGATTTTAACAAAACGCTTAGTGAGACACAGTCAGTTTGGGAAAAGGAATTATCAAAGATTAAAGTAGGAGCTCCTGATAAAAATAAAACAATTTTTTACACAGCTTTGTACCATTCTTTATTGGCTCCTTATTTATATAATGATGTGAATAAAGAGTATTTGGGATTTGATAAACAAACACACATAGCCGAAGGGTTTAATAATTATACTGTATTGTCGCTGTGGGATACATTCCGTGCTGAAAATCCATTATTAACGCTGATTGCTCCAGATAAGGTGAATGATCTGATACAATCCATGCTTGCGCAATATGAACAGTATGGGCTACTGCCAGTGTGGCCATTGTGGTCAAGTGAGACAAATTGCATGATTGGTTATCATGCCGTTCCCGTCATTGTAGACGCTTATTTCAAAGGAATAAGAAATTATGATGTGGAAAAAGCGTATCAAGCTATGAAGACATCAGCCATGCAGGACAACTTTGGCGTGAAAGAGTTGAAGCAATACGGCTATATTCCTTATGATGTTTATAATAAATCTGTTTCTACAGCTTTGGAATATTGTTATGACGATTGGTGCATAGCTCAAATGGCGAAAGACTTGGGTAAAATAGATGATTATAACTATTTTATGAGACGGTCTTCCGGTTATAGAACATACTTTGATAAAGAATATAAATTAATGAACGGTTTTTCAAGCCAAGGTAGCTTCCGTCGCCCGTTTGATCCTTTCTTCTCATCTTATGGGGAATGTGATTGGGTGGAAGGGAACTCGTGGCAATATTCTTTCTTTGTTCCTCATGATGTGCAAGGATTGATAAATTTGTATGGAGGCAGTGAGGAATTTGCTAGTGTCCTTGATACTTTGTTTTCCATGCCTGTAGGTATGTCAGGTCATGATGTTCCAATAGACATAACCGGGCTTATCGGTCAGTATGCGCATGGCAATGAACCTAGCCATCATGTAGCTTATCTTTATAATTATGCGGGTCAACCCCATAAGGCTCAACAGCGATTGCATGAAATCATGTCTACTTTATATACCGATCAGCCGGATGGATTGTGTGGTAATGAAGATTGCGGACAGATGTCGGCTTGGTATGTTTTCAGTGCGATGGGATTTTATCCTGTGAATCCGGCAGAAGGAATATATATATTGGGAAAGCCGATGGTAGAAAAGGCTGAAATTTCGATTGGAGACAAGCCTTTTAAAGTAAAAACAGTAGGTTGGAGTGATGAGAACATATATGTGCAATCGGTGAAACTAAATGGTAGAGCTTATAATAAACTTTTTATTACACATGCCGATATAGTAAATGGAGGGACCTTAGAATTTACGATGAGTCCGGTTCCGGGTAACTTTAAACATGCTATATTACCTCCGTCTATATCCGAAACTCTGAACGAATGATGAGAACCCCGAAAATTCTATTATTTTTCTTTATATCTTGCTTGTGCTTTGGTTGCCAATCTTCTTTGCGAAGAGAAAGCCGGATAGAAAAACAAGATGATGTGTATGTTTTGTCTTTTGCTAATCTTTCTTTCAGTGTATCGGCGGGAAAGGGTGGTCGGATTGTTTCTTTTAAATGTGAAGATAAGGAATTGCTGACTCCTGATTCTGTACATAGCAAGTATTACGGAGCAACGTTTTGGCTGTCTCCCCAGTCGGAATATTGGCCTCAATATCAATGTGTTGATGAGTTATCTTACCAAGCAGAGATAGATAAACAAATTCTTCGGTTGGTAAGTCCGCCGGATTCGATAAGCGGTGTATCTGTCACCAAAGAGTTTTCTATATCGGAAAGAGATTCATCTATCTTGATTCATTATTCTGTCCGGAATGTATCTCGTCAGCTAAAGAGGCTGGCCCCTTGGGATGTGACGAGAGTGTATGGAGGTTTGAGCTTTTTTCCTGTAGGAGAAACGGATCGGATGAATAAATCTGATGTAACAGGAGGGTATGAAGATAAAGGTATGGTATGGGTTCCGTGTCCGGATGGTACTAATGAACGCGGTCAGAAGTTATTCTCGACTGCTTATGGAGGTTGGATGGCACATTATTATAGAGGGCTTTTGTTTGTTAAATGTTTCCCGGACATTAGGCCGGATGAGGTTCCTCCCGGACAAGGCGAAGTAGAAATTTTTGTAGCACCGAAGGGACGTTATCTAGAACTCGAGAATCACGGAAAGTATGTAGAGTTGCAACCTGGAGAGTCCTTGATGTATCGACAAAAATGGTTCTTGAAAGATGTATCCGATAAAAAACAATCTGATTGGATGGACAATCTGAAAAGACAGATGAATGAGCCAAAGGTGCATGGGTAAAATTTGCTCTTTCCTGTATTTATAAAATGTTGTTGAATCAGATCTGCCCGTTCTCCACCATCAACACTACACGTTCCGTTAGTTTGTCTTCACCTTGCGGATCATATTCTTTTTTTAAACTGGCTCCGAACAATGCAGCAAAAGTCTGATAGAATCCCGCTTTGAAAGGTCCCATAAATGCTTTCACCAGTTCATAGCTGGTAGAATTGCTTTGGCGGTCTATTAATTTAATCAACAGTTTTCCCTGTGCAAAAGAAAGTTTCTTCATTCGGGGAGTATATTGCTCTTTCAATCCTTTTTCAACCCGTTTGATATGTTTTTGACGGGCTTTCTCATTGGGTAATGTCTGAAGATATTCGTAAGTTTCGATGATGGCTTGGTTAATTTCTCTGGAGATAGGATATACCTTTTTCACATTGCGGATCAGGCGATAATATTCCTGGCGTTCTTTTTCATTCTTGAATTTCAACGGACGGAAAATATACACAGTTCTTAACTGGACACATGGAATGGTATCTCCATTGTAGATACACATCGGAACCAAATATCCATTGATGCTTTGTTTTTCTTGAGCTTGCAGGCGCAACGAACAACAAACAATAGCAAACAGCGTCATTACTACTATGTTAAGCCTCCTTTTCACGATACAAAAATAGAATTAAAATTTTATTATTCAGACATTTCTCTTCGATGTTAACCTATTTAAAGTATCTTTGCGGCCTTATCTGTTAAAAAGCAGGAAGAATAAACCATTTTATTGATGAAAACTATTCAACTTTTACGGTTGATAAGTATTATAAACAGCCTGTTAATAATTCCTGCTTGTAGTGCTCAAAACCCTTCTGAAAGTCTTTTAGAAGATGTTCTTGAAGATTTATCTGTTAATAACGATATTAATAACTCTGTTAATACTCTTAATTGGGAAAATGAATTGGAAGAACTTTCCAATCGTATGCAAGAACCAGTTAATTTGAATGTTGCTACCCGTGAACAACTCGAACAGTTTCCTTTCCTTAGTGATATTCAGATTGAACATCTGTTGGCCTACATCTATATACATGGACAGATGAAAATCATCTATGAACTTCAACTGGTAGAAGAGATGGATAAGCAAACAATCCAATATTTACTGCCTTTCGTCTGTATAAAAGCTATTAACAATGAATCTGCTTTCCGGTGGAAAAGCCTGTTGAAAAACGCAGCGAAGTATGGAAAGAATGAACTGTTAACCCGCTTTGATATACCATTTTATAAACGAAAAGGTTATGAACATACCTATTTAGGACCTTCTGTTTATAACTCTGTGAAATACAGTTTTCGGTATAGTGACCGGCTCTATGCAGGAGTCGTTGCTGAAAAAGATGCCGGAGAACCTTTTGGAGCTTTACACAATCGCTACGGCTATGATTATTATTCCTTTTATCTGTTATTAAAAGATTGTGGACGATTAAAAGCATTAGCTGTTGGTAACTATCGGCTTAGTTTCGGACAAGGTCTGGTGATTAGTACTGATTATTTGATGGGAAAAACAGTTTACGCTTCTTCTTTCAATAACCGTAATAGCGGGATAAAGAAACATTCTTCTGCTGACGAATACAACTATTTTCGAGGAGTAGCTGCCACTGTTTCTTTGACAAAAGATTGGGATATTTCTGGTTTCTATTCACACCGTTCTCTGGATGGAGTAATCACTGATGGAACAATCACTTCTATCTACAAAACCGGGCTGCATCGAAGTCAAAAGGAAGCGGATAAAAAGAACCTGTTCACCATGCAATTAACAGGTGGACACGTGAGTTATCAACACAACCGTATCCGATTGGGTATCACCGGTATTTACTACCTTTTCAACCGACCATACGAACCGGAATTAACAGGTTATTCCAAATACAATCTTCATGGAAATAACTTCTATAATCTGGGAATAGATTATGCTTACCGATGGCATCGTTTTTCTTTTCAGGGAGAGACGGCAATCGGAAAACAAGGTTGGGCTTCTTTGAACCGTTTGCAATATTCACCGGTTCAAAACACTCAAATCATGTTGATACACCGGTTTTATTCTTATAACTATTGGGCCATGTTTGCCCATTCATTCGGTGAAGGAAGTACGACACAAAATGAACAGGGATATTATATCGGCTTGGAAACTTCTCCTTTTGCTTATTGGAAGTTTTTCGCCTCATTCGATTTATTTTCCTTTCCGTGGAAAAAATACAGAGTGAATAAACCCTCCCGCGGAACAGATGCTCTGTTCCAAACCACTTTTACTCCATACAGCAATTTATCCATGTATCTAAGGTATCGTTATAAACAAAAAGAGCGTGACTGGACAGGTAGTAAAGGAACACTAACACTTCCTATTTTTCACCATCAACTTCGCTATCGTTTGAACTATTCTTTAGGAGATGTGTTAAGCAGTCGTACAACTTTAGATTATAATCATTTTCATTCTCAGGACAGAGCTGCTAATAAAGGATATCAGGTTACACAAATGATATCCTCCCAACTGCCTTGGGCCAGGCTGTTTGCTGACGTTCAGGGCAGTTACTTTTTTACAGACGATTATGACTCGCGTGTATATGCTTCGGAAAGCGGATTGTTTTATACGTTTTATACTCCGTCTTTTCAAGGTCGTGGATTCCGGTGTAGTATCCGTTTGAGATATGAACTGAACAGACACTTTCTATTGATAACCAAGTTTGGAGAAACCATTTATTTAGACCGGAATGAGATTGGTTCCGGCAACGATTTGATCTGTGGAAATAAAAAAGCAGATATACAAATGCAACTGCGTATTAAGTTTTAGGCTATCTTTGTACGCAACTAATTGGAGAAATTAGTAGACAAAGTGAGCAGTTTAATTTTGCGGTATTGACTATGGATTATTAGTTGATAAAGTATGTAAATTGTAAATGATAAAATTAGAATAAGATGACTATTATTTTTTCTTCACCCATCTTCGGCCCTATCCATTCCCGCCGTTTGGGCGTTTCTTTGGGAATCAATTTGTTGCCGGATGACGGTAAGGTTTGTTCATTCGACTGCATTTATTGTGAGTGCGGTTTCAATGCCGAACATCGTACGAAGAAACTTCTGCCTACCCGTGAAGAAGTCCGCACAGCTCTCGAAGAGAAATTGAAAGATATGCAGGCAAACGGTCCTGCTCCCGATGTATTGACATTTGCCGGAAACGGTGAACCGACTGCGCATCCTCACTTCCCGGAAATCATAGAAGATACGCTTGCACTTCGTGACAAGTATTTTCCAAAAGCGAAAGTAAGCGTATTAAGTAACTCTACGTTTATTGATCGTTCTGCCGTATTCGAAGCACTGAACAAGATAGATAATAATATCCTGAAACTGGATACAGTGGATGAAGAATATATTCATTTATTGGATCGTCCTAACGGAAAATACTCTGTTAAGAAGACTATCGAAAAGATGAAAGAATTCAAAGGAAATTGCATCATACAAACGATGTTCCTGAAAGGAAGTTATCAGGGAAGAGATGTAGATAATACATCCGACAAGTATGTGCTTCCCTGGATAGAAGCAGTGAAAGAAGTTGCTCCCCGTCAAGTGATGATTTATACGATTGACCGGGAAACTCCCGATCACGATTTGCAGAAAGCTACGCATGAAGAGTTAGACCGCATTGTGGCTTTATTGGAGAAAGAAGGCATTTCGGCAACAGCTTCTTATTGAAAATATAATTCGAACAGGAATCATCTTTCTAATCTGACAATAAATAAAAGATTAAACATCAAACATAAGAGAGCGAACTCTAGAATTCAGCAGTTTTACACTCTTACTCTATTGTTCGCTTTCTTCTATTATTTTATTTAAAAAGAGCTGTTTTATTAGTTATCGTATCAATAATTGATTATCGCGCTGCTATCAGATACTAAGTATATAGGATGTCAGACTACTATCCTGATCAAGATTAAGTTTCCGTTTGAGCCTGTACTTCTTCAATTCGACGGAACGAATTGCAATCCCCATAATAACAGAAATTTCTTTGGTAGATAAGTTGGCGCGTATCAGACAACAGAATTTCAATTCCGAAGGTGACAAGTCCGGATAAACCTTTTGCATGCGTAGCATAAATTCATAGTGCACTTCTACAAAGTAGTTTTCAAAAGATAATAACTTATCTTTTTCCGTAGCGCCCTGCTGAATAATTTTCATTAATCGGAGGTAGAGCTTGTTAGGATACCGGTCGCCCAATTCATTCTTTTGTGTTTCCACTTCTGTAGAAATAGCGTCCAGCAATTCTTGTTTTTGAGTTAAGAAACGCATCCGGTTTTTAAGTTCACTTTCTTGGTTCCTTACTTTCTCCTGCAGTTGTTCGTAGGCTTGGTGTTGCAGTTCTTCCACATGTTTCTTCTGTTCCTCTTCGTATTGTTTGAGTAATCTTTTCCGTTTTCGTTCGCTGAAGAGAGTCACTATTCCGACGGTGATTATTACCAATAACAATATATATAGCGCAATCATCCATGTTCGTTTGTAGAGAGGCGGAGATACGAGTATCGGGACTATTAATGTGTTTTGATTGCTATCTTTTATTTCGAGTTGATAAGCACCGGACGGCAGGTTGGTGAAGTAAATAGTACCTGACGTCTGCCATGGACTCCATTCATTCGTTACCCCAGGAAGGCGGTAAGAGATGGAAGTGGCATGACTCCCCAGTCCCGTAGTGACTTGAATAGTGATATTGGTGGCAGTATTAGGTAATTCTATTTCCTGCTGGTGGAAATCTACATAAAAAGTATTGTTATCATAATTGTTGAAACAGAAAGTCTCTATCTGTAACGGGCACGGATTGGAGACATGGTGGTTCACCATTCTATTGTTGATAACAACAGTTCCTTCACAGGTAGAAACAAACGTAATTGAATCATTAATCGATTTCAGATTATAATGTTTGTCGTAAAGCATAAGTTCATTATCAACAAATGGCCAGTGCATTATTAATTCGGCAGATAAATCCGCAATGTGATAGAGGAGCAACTCTTCATCCGTAGCTACCCAGATATTGTTCTTGTAGGCTGGTTTTATAGATTGCAACTTGTTCAGATATACTATTTCCCTGCTTATTTGTTCTTGTTTTCTGAAACTCTTTCCGGTAATATCGAACATGTATATTCCTTTAGGCGTCGCAAACAGAATTTTATCTTCCACTTTTACCAGACTGATTCTGTTATAATTGGCATATCCGTCTATTTCGGCGAAGTTCTCGAAATCCGTTATCTGATTTAGGTCTTTGTTGATACGTAGGCGGAAGATTCCTTTTTCCGGATGGATAGCCCATACCGTATGAAGATTTTCTGGCATGATGTTGGCGTAATCTTCCGTATTCATAAGTAAAGACTTGTATTTCCAGGTGTTGTTTTTATATTCGAGCAGGGCAATACCAGAATAAGAACGTAAGAAGATATATTCATCGCCACGATCAGCCATATATTCAAACTGTCTGACACCGTTTATGTTGTAGAACGGTTCGAAATTGGCTTGACCGGCTTTCATTTTAAATAGCTGGGTAGTAGTACCGCATAACAATTCATTTTTTAAGTTGCAAAACTGGAGAGGGTACATGGAAGTTTGCATTTTCCTGCCGTCTTCCTCATAAAGATAAATACCTTGATTGGAGCCGATATAAGTCTTTCCGTCGAAATAGGCTGCGTCGAAGAAAGTACCTATATCAGTGTTTGTCTTCCAGAGATAAGTTGCCGGTTGGAGGATAACCGATGAAATTCCGTTGTCGAGCGAAAGCCATAGAAAGTTTTCGTTGGCGAAACACAAACCGTGAATATTGAGATCTTGCAATTGCGAAGAATGATAATGTGTCTGTTGTCCGTTTTTCAGGTTAATCAGGAATAAGCCGTCGCCAATGGTTCCGACAGCAAGTATCTCGTCTTTCCAGATACTTCCGCAATCAATTCGGACGGGAATCTGATTTTTATTCTCCAATTGGATGAATGGGGTTACTTTATTTTCTTTCAGGGTGAATATTTTTCCACTGGTCTGTCCTATGATATACTCGTCATTAGCGATTTGATACATGAATTTAGTTTCTCCGTTCAGAAAGGTAGTATCCTCACAAAAGCTCTTCAGTTGGTTACCGCGAATCTGCATAAGAGGACCGCCGCACTTTTGAGTAAACAGCCTTTTCCCTATCGGATAAAGAGAAACACAACAGTCATTTCTGACCAGATAATCCATCTCCTTACCGTCATACCAGATAATGTTGCCGAAGGAATGGAAATAAACTTTACCTTCAGTTTCTCCTATGCTCCAGAAAGTTTCTCCTTTGATTCCCAGTTTATTTACCAACGGTAGAAGGGAGATATAGTTTATTTTTCCGTTTGCGTCATATTTCCAGTAGCCGATATTATTATCGCCTGCTGTATAAATTCGGTCACCGATACAACGCACTGTACGTACGGTACTACGTTCACCCGGTTCGAGAAGAGTCCAGTCGTTGCCGTTGTATCTTAATAGTCCGTTATTGTTGCTGCTATATAGAATCTGTTCGGGAGAAATCGTAATGCCCCAGTTCTGAATTCCGCCTTTATAGTTCTTATAATTATAGTTGGTGATTTGCACAGGTGTCTGTGCTATACCTGGAGAGAGGCAAGTAAAGGATAATAAAATAGATAGTCCAAAAAGAATCCAATTGTATCTCATTCGTATTGTATTAGCATGGAATGTACTTATTACAAAGATAAAGAGAAAAATCGAAGATACAATAAAGCAGTTTAATTTGCTAGCAGTTAGCAAATATTTGGTGGAATCACGAGCAAAGGCTTGTTGTTGAATGATAGATATATGCCGGACCATCAATTGTTAGTCCGGCATATATGCTAAAAACACAGTTACTTTGTTACCTGAAAAGTTCCGCAGACGCTGTTTGCGCCATTCCATAATCCGTCTGTTCCTGCATAGACATAAGCTCCGTTGTCTATCCGGTAGCGGAAAGTATAATAATAAGTTCCTGCTTCTGAAACAGCCGGAGTAAAGCCTTGATAATAATACTCATTTCCCCAGTCACTATTCCAGGGACAAGTGGTCCATGTCCAGCCAGCACCAGAAGGGTTCGGATCTGTTGCAGAGTAACCAATTTCACACGTCACATGTTTGTTTCCGGAAGTTGCCGGTTCTGCCAAATTGGTCAGTCCGCTAATGAATACTTTCGAGCCGGCATTGAATTTTTCTCCCACACTGATGTTTCCTCCATCCCACTGGAGATTTGCCCAAGTGACGGAGAGCTTACTATAGTCTATACCATCGTCTTCTTCTTCCTCTCCTTTCACTTCGAAGGTTTTAAACGTACTGGTTGTCCCGTTCCACAATCCGCTTGTTCCTGCGTAAGCATAAGCTCCTTCGTCTATTCGGAAACGGAAAGTGTAATAGTACGTTCCTGATGTGGATATTGCAGGTGTTTTTCCCTGGTAATAATGATTGTTATCCCATTGTCCGTTCCAGTGGCAAGATGTCCATGTCCAGCTCTCATTTGACGGATCGGTATCTGTTGTGGAGTAACCTATTTCACATGTTACGTGTTTATTGGCCGTACCAGTTTGAAGATTCGTCAGTCCTTCAATATAAATCTGTGCACCGGTTTCAAACTGCTCTTCTTTTTCGATGGGATTTTTAGCCACCCAGCTGCCAAGTTCTGCCCAGCTGACAGATAATTTACTGTAATCTTCTATGCTTGCGTATTCATCTTCTTCCTCTCCTTTCACTTCAAACTTTCCGTTGACGTTTACTTCTCCATCCCATAATCCGCCTGTTCCTGCATATTTGTAAGGTCCCGAACCGTTACGGAAACGGAATGTATAAAAGTAAGTGCCGACAGTGAGATTTTTAATACGTCCCTGATAATAGAAGTTGTTGCCCCAGTCTTGATTAAATGGACAGGAAATCCATATCCAATCTTCTCCGGACGGATCTGTATCAGTAAGAGAATAACCGATATCGCAGGTAATTTCTTCTCCTGTTTCGCTGTCAACAGAATTGGTGATGCCGTCGGCAAACACACACGAACCAGCTTCAAAATCGTCTCCCTCATTGATTACGCTAGCGGCACACCATTGCAAATTGGCCCATGTGATAGGAAACTCATCATCCGGTCTTTCTCCTTCATCCTGAATACTTTGCTTGACGGTCAGGGTGATTACCTCTTCGTCTTGTAGGAAAAAAGTGACATGTCCTTCGCGGGGCTGACCTGTTGCATTGTCGGAAACAGTGACAGCTACATTCGCTATGAAACTCTCATTTACTCCGGGATAGTTGTCCGGGCTTATGGTAATCCAGTATTCGGAAGCAACGGCACTCCAACGACGGGTGGCATTTACTTTGACGGCAAGAGTGCTTTTATATCCGGTGAATGACAATTCATTCTTGTTGATAGTCAGAGATGCCGGGGCTATCTCTTCGGAATCTTTACAACTCCAAGTGAATAGACTCATGCAAAGAGAGATAAATATATAATATATGTGTTTCATACTGTTTAATTATTGGTTATTAGTTTTATACTTATTCATATCTGAATAGGGCTGATCTATTTTATATCTGATTTTACCTATTCACATATGAATGAACAGGTTTTACCGTAAATAGGTTGTCACACGATATATACCCGGACTCCAGACTGCCTGATAGGAAGTAGGTGAGTAAACAAATATCTCGTTGCTGTGGTCGGCATTGTAATTGTTACTCTTTTCCGATGTAAACGTACGACGTCCTTTGGCAATCAGTACAGCGTTGTGGTAAGTTTCGTCACCATTGAGCAAACGGGTGGCTTTCCATTCACCGTCTGTATCATAACCGCCTTCCCATACTTGCTTGATATAGCCCGTTTTCTTTTTGTTGGTAGAAGTAAAATAAACCTTAAGGTTGATTCCGGCAACGACGAACTCATTCTTTCCGGTTTGGATAATCAATCCGTAAGCATCTTCGGCATCGTATTTAATACATAGTTGATAATCGCCCATCGTCACTATACGTTCCGATTCACCCGGCATTTTCATTACGCCAATCATGCGGCTGCTGCCTTGGTATTCGGAAATAAGCGGCATCAATTCATTCAGCACTTTATAGGATTGGGCAAAGACGAAATTATCCGCTCCATCTTCGATACCGAAAGGTGAATAACAAAGTGCACTGTGTTCGCCGAATGCCCAAAAAGCATTAGCCGGTTTCATCACTGCTTCGGGAATCAGCAACGGATTGTCTGCCCGGTGATAGTCTGCCACAATATTCTTGAAGTCAGACAGATAAATATCCGGAGCAAGCACATCGATATGCGGTGCGGCTGCTTTCCAGATGTCCATTACACGGGATACCGGTCCGCCGTTGGGATAAACTCCGGGCATGTCATCAGGCTTTTGCACCAGCCAACAGTTGCAGAAGGTAGGTAGCGGATAAATCTCTTTCGCACCGGCAGAGATAAAATCTATGTAAGTGGCATACTGCCAAGTAGTGTAGAAACTCTTGCTCCAGACATTATCTCCGAATACCGTTTTCCATGTGCCGGAAGTCTTGGCTCCATTCTCCTCCCATACGGAAAGCAGCTCTTTACGCAGGTTTTTGCGGTTCTTTTTCATATATTGGATAAGTGTCTGCGGAACCTCCTGTCCATATGCCGCAAGTGAGGCTTTCGAGTAGTCCATATCCTGAAAGATACCCACTTCGTTTTCCGGTTGCAGGGCGATGATTGTTCCCGTTGTCTGATCCACCTTTTTGATGTATTCCACCAATGTTCTGAATGCTTTGGCATCCGCTTTCATGGTATTTTCGCAGAAAGGGGAAAGCGTTTCGATTTCTTTGCCTTCCACGCTTTTTACGCGGAAAAAACGCTTGGTATCCTCTTTCACCCAAGTAGGCGCATAGCTCGATTCTCCGTTTTTCCAGCTGCCGAACCACAGGATAGACAGTTTGAGTCCGTTTTTCCGGGCTCCATCTATCATATTGTCTATCAATGTATAATCAAATATACCCTCTTGCGGTTCAAACTGTTCCCAAGCGATTGGGGCGAGCACCGTATTCAGGTTCAGTGTTTTCAAGGGAGTCCACAGATTGTTCAGATATTCGGTGGTTGAGGCCGAAGAGTTGTGCAATTCGCCTGCCAGCATGATGAAAGGTTTTCCGTTCACTATCAGTTGCCAGCTTCCGTGTTCGTTTTTTACGAGTTTGGAGGGAACTTCAGTATTTGTTGAAGTCTGGGCCTTTATTGTGGAAGTTCCCGTTATTAAAATCAGGCACATTATGGTAGTCAATAATTTCTTCATCGTTGTTATTTATCTTAAAGTTACAGGAATAGAATAAGACTGGTTTGCACCATCGGTCACTGTGAGCGTGTATTTCTTTCCTCTAAGGATGGAGTTGTCGAAGAAAGAAATGATATTGGTTCCTGCTGTCAGTTCGATATTGGTGCGATAAATCTCTTCGTTTTTCGTATTAGCCAGTACAAGCAGTCCGTTACCCGAATTCTTCGTATAGAAATCTATTTCATACTTTTCACGATCGGGATGACGCATCATATCATATACATGGGTTGCGGTGTTGACTGTTGCCAGATAAAATCCCGGGGTATATTCGGGACTCGTTCTGATTTCTGCCAGTTGGAGGCCTTTTTGCACATATTCGTTTTTCATCAGGAGTTTCCAGATAAGTCCTGTACGGTAGTTTTCCATCATGATGGCCATTGGTGCATGTTCCATTGCCAGATATTCCGTTCCTACCGATTTATCAGAAGGGCAGTAGGATATGTTAAGTCCGTAAGTACCGTTTAGTTTTGGATAATTTCTTATCAGGTTCATCAATACTTGTGTAGAGTAGAACGGGGTATATGGAAAAGCGCTGATTGCTGCCGTAGGTGCAATGATACCGTCGTCTTTGAATGGTTCACGCGATTTGTATTCAGGATTTTTGCCGCACCCTCCACAGGCGGTTAGTCCCCAGTCGGATTCTGAATATTTATACTCTTCTGGAGCTTCGTATATGCAGTAATGGCGGTTGATCATTGTATGGCTTACGTTCTGTGTCCAGTAGTAGGTATATTTGTCTTCCATGGCTCTGGGATCCAGTCCAAGGAAAGAATATTGAGACAGGAAAAGTGCGTTGCCATATTCAGTGCCTAATGGCATCAGGTAACCATATGTTTTTCTGCCGGGAGTGGCAAAGTTGCGGCCTTGCCAACAATTCTTGTAGATATCTGTCGATACTTTATGGTTGTCCGGTGCTGCCATAGCCAATATGTATACCAACAGAGTTTCGTTCCAGCCTATCAAAGGTAGTTCGTAGGTATTAGTATCTTTGTGCCATATCCAGTATAAGCGGCCGTTGTTTACGAAATGGTTCCATTCGATGGTCTCCCAAAAATAGTTTGTCGTTTCGCGGATTTCCTTTTCAGCTTCGCTGTTATCGGTGAAATATTCGCAGGCAGTTAGTAATCCGCCCATCATGAAAGCTGTTTCCACAATTTCTCCGGCCTCATTTTGGTTTCCGAAGGGGAGGATTTTGCCGTCGGGTCTGTACCAATGCGCCCAGGCTCCGGCAAAACGGTCGGCTGTTTTCAGGAAGCGGACTATCTTTACGATATGTTCGGCAGCATCTTCACGACTGATCCATCCACGCTCCACTCCTATCACAAGATTCATAATGCCCATTCCTGTGGCACCTGTGGTAAGGGTTGTTTTACTTGTAGATCCGTTGTAAGCCATTCCGGTTGTCTGATTAGCGCCTTCATAGAAATAACTGATAACCTTCTGCTGCTGGTCATTCATGGCAGCTTTCACGGTAAGCGGCGAATAGGTGTTGTCGTTGTTCACGGTTGATTCGCCTACTGTCGATTCATCTTCCACGCAGTTCCACAGCATGAGTGCCGAGAACAGGGTAGCGGTTATATTTAATATCATCTTTGACATATTTATAATTGTTATTTGGTTTCGATTAATATTTAGGATTTTGTTGCAACTTACCATTCGACTTGTCGATTTCCGTTTGCGGGAGAGGGAATACCTCGTGCTTGCCGACAACGAAGTTGGCTACTTTGTCTTCGGCAATTCCCCAACGTACCAGGTCGAAGTAACGTTCAAATTCCAGCGCCAGTTCGATGCGGCGTTCGTGACGGATTTTCTCTCTTAATTCGTCTTTGTCGGTAGTCTTTATTTCGGGTAATACCGACTGACCGTTACGGGCACGGGCTCTTACCATTTCCAGCTTTCTCTTTGCTTCATCAAGGTCATTGGTTTCGCAGGCAGCTTCGGCGTGCATCAGTACGATGTCGGCATAACGGATGATGCGGAGATTGCTCCAGTAACCATAACACCAGTCGGCACGTCCGTAGAGCGAACGTTCGCTTTTCCGACAATAGGCTTTCCTGTTGAAGTATTTGTAGTTGCTTGCCACCACTTCTTCACCATCCACTTTTTCACCGTGTTCCAGTATAGTAGCACCGAAACGCGGGTCGTTACTTTCGTAATCGTTCATCAGATTTTCACTGGGTGCATTATGTCCCCAACCTAAGTTCGGGAATCCGCGGACACCGTTCATCAGGCACCATTGGTTGTTTTCGCCGATGATAGAGATGTTTTGGTCCGGTTTGTAGTCGGCGTTGATTTCCCAGACAGATTCGGGACCGAATTCGTTCTCTTCCCAAAATATTTCCGCATAAGGAGTAGAGAGGTCATTATCTTCGGAACTGATGATTTGTCCGGTGTAGGTCAGACAGTTGTCGTAATCCTTTTCATATAGGTAAGTTTTGGCGATGATGGCACGGGCGGCGTTTTGGGTGGCACGTCCGATGTTTCCCGAGTTAACTGCTTCTTTGCGGGTAGGCAGGTCGTTTATCACTCCGATCAGTTCGGACAGATACTTGTTGCGGATAACCGTTGCACTAAGCTGGTCGGCCATTGCTTCATCCTTTCCCATTACTCTGTCTACGTAGGGTACTGCACCAAATGCCTGTGTCAGTCGGAAGTATGCTGCTGCACGGATAAAATAGGCTTCGGCCCTGTACTGTCTGGTTGCTGCTGTTTCCCCATTGGCTTCTTCTATGTCTTTCAACATTTGCAAGGCTTCGTTGGCTTTGGTGATGGCAGTGAATTGAAGAGAATAATAGGTATTAAACATACTGTTGGCCGGCGTGAATGACATGGTAGGAAACTGGCTGAAGTCTACCCCACCGTCGCCCGAAGGTCCTCCGGGGTGACTGTTATCCGTTGTATGACATTGCATGGCGGTTATAGGCCAGGTCTGTTGGGCGAATACGTTGTATCCGTCCATTAACGTGGCAAGGACGAGAAGTTCCTGTGCGGTACCCATATCATAATTGCCTTCGTGATATTTACCTTTCGGTGCATTATCGAGGAAGGTATCGCTGCAAGAGGTACAGGCGAACAATATTGCTATTATATAAGTAATTCGTTTCATAATTCGTTGATATTTCTAATGACTTAATTTTTAATTCAACAGTTGATTGGGTGAGCCACTTACTCAACTGGTATTTCTTTTTAGGTCAACGGTGGATGGGATGAGTCATTTCGCTCAATCGATGTTGACTTAGAAATTAATGGATAAACCTACGGTATACACCGATGGTAATGGATAAGTATCTCCCTGGTCCATCCCTCCTTGCAGAGCACTTCCTCCTATTTCGGGTGTGTATCCGGTGTTATGTTTGAAAGTCAGCAGATTTTGTCCGCTTACGTAGACACGTAAACCGGATATACCCAACTTACTGATAGCCGATGATGGCAGTGTATATCCCAGCTGCACATTGCGCAGTCGGAAATAGGAGCCATTTTCCAGCAGATTGGTCGAAGAAAGATAATTGTGTCCACGTGATTTGTCAAGAATCGGTTCTTTGTTGGACGTTCCTTCGCCGTGCCATCTTTGCAGACTTTTCTCGTAAAAGTTGGTTGTCGTCCACGATACGGTTTTCTTCAAATCTAAAATCTTATTACCGCTTACACCATTAAAGTCTACGTTCAAATCAAAATTCTTATAGCCGAGCATAAAGCCGAATCCATAGGTAAAAGTTGGCATCGGGCTACCGAGGTAAGTACGGTCGGCATCCGTGATCTTTTTGTCACCGTTTAAATCCTTATAGCGGATATCGCCTGGTTTCGCTGTCCATGTCATCGGGTAATAGTTGTCGATCTCTTCTTGTGTCTGGAAGATTCCGTCTTGTACGTAGCCGTAATAAGAACCGATAGGATGACCTACGGAGGTACGATGATAATCTCCTGAAATAATGTCCGAGTTGTTATCACCCAGTTTGGTTACTTTATTCTTTAAGGTGGCACCGTTGACATTGATACCATAGTCCACATCTCCTATCCGGTCTTTCCATGAAAGGCTGAATTCGAATCCTTTGTTGTTGATGGATCCGGCATTGGTAATGGCATAGCCTGCACCTATTGAGGAAGAAGGTGATACATAAGCCAATAAGTCATCGGTCGTTTTGCTATAATAACCGAGTTCCATGCCTAGGCGGTTGTTGAAAAGCTGTGCGGAGATACCCACATCGATACCTGTCATGACCTCCCAATGAATGTTTTTGTCGATATCATAACTAAGAGTAGGAATAAACTGCGTCACTCCGTTGATGATGACTTGTTTCCCTTTCGGGTTGATGGTTGGATAGTAAAGATAGTTTCCTATCTTGTCATTTCCTAGTTTACCCCAACTGACTCTTAACTTAGCAAAGTCTACCACTTTTTTCAGCGGCTCCATGAAGGCTTCTTCACTAATTACCCAACCCAATCCCACAGACGGGAAATATCCCCAACGATGAGACGGTGAAAACTTGGAAGAACCGTCGGCACGGAAAGTAGCTGTAAGTAAATAACGATCTTTGTATGCATAGTTCACACGTGCCAGATAAGAGATAAAAGATTCCTCGTTCCACCAGTCACCTGCGGAAACACGGTTGACGGACCCCATGCTAAGCATCCAAAGATCATTGGGTACGATATTCATTCCGTTAGCCAGACTGTCTACTTTGGCGTTGAAGCCTTCACTAATAGCTTTTCGTGCCGTATATCCCACTGTTGCATCAATACGATGATTGGTTATCATCTTTTTATAACTTAAAAGGAAATCTGCCTGGAAGGTGCGAGCCTCATCGCTTTTGCGATAGAAATTGGTAATATCGTTCTTATGTGCCGAATGGCTGGTAGAGTTATTCACGTCATAGCGTGGTGTATACTGTTCGCCCCGATAGAGTCCGAGGTCCATATATCCGGTTGCTTTCAACGTAAAATCTTTCAGGAAGTTCCACTCACCATAAATGTTACCGATGATGCGGTAATCACGATACTTCTCCGTATCCTTGTAAAGCTCCATTTGTGCTACTGGATTGTTCACGTTAGATTGTATATCGGCAGACGGATGATAGAGCGAACCTAGATTTTCCGGATCGTAATCTTCTTCCGGAGCATAAGGTACATAGGTAGGGAGTGCCATAACAGCATTTTGGATTTTGGCGGAAGCAGGTTTGCTATCCATCTGTGAGAGGTTGATGTTTCCTCCTGCTTTCAGATTCTTGGTAATGTCATAATCCTGTGAGAAACGTACGTTGAAACGTTGATAAGTATTATATTTCAGTACACCGTCCTGCTTGTAATAGCCGACTGATAATAGAGACTTGCTGTTCTTCCCGGATTTGGATACCGTCAGGTTATGATTGGTAATCATCGCTCTTTCTCTTAATACTTTGCTTTGCCAGTCAGTTCCCGTACCCAGCATGTCGGGTACCCATGAAGCAGCGTTTGGGTCCTGATTCTGCAACATCTCATTGTAGAGCATGGTGAATTCAGTTGCCTTAGTCAGCTTTACCCGATCGCGTTTCCAAACGGTTTGTGCACCGAAATACCCGTCGTAGGTAACAGATGTCTTGTCTCCTTCGGCACGTTTGGTTGTGATAATAATTACTCCGTTCGCTCCCTGTACTCCGAAGATAGCAAGAGAGGAAGGATCTTTCAGAATTTCCATGCTGGCAATGTCGCTGTTGCTCAAAAACTTGATGTCCGACATCAACATACCGTCCACTACATACAAAGGATTACTGCTGGCATTCAACGTACCGATACCACGAATTTTAATATCCGGTTCCGCACCTGCCGATCCGGAATTGGTCACCATCAGTCCTGGTATTTTTCCTTGCAGGGAAGACATTACATTATTAGTAGGCGAATTTTTAAGTTCCTCACCGGATACAGAGACAATCGCTCCGGTTAAATCCCTTTTGCGGGCTGTACCGTAACCGGTTACTACTACCTGTTCTAACTGGTAATTATCATTCTTCAGATAAACATTGATTCCGCTTGAACGGTTTTGGTTAGTGATAGGAATAATTTCCGTTTTCATACCGATAAAACTGACCACCAGTTTATCTCCTATTTTCACGCCTGACAGTGAGAAGGAACCGCTCATATCTGTTTGAGCTCCGTTGGCCGTTTCTTCAATTAATACTGCGGCTCCCATTAATCCCATTCCGGTTTCTTCTTCGAAAACTGTCCCCCGGATATTGAAATCCTGCGCTTGTACTAGGCAGGTACAAGATAGAAAGAATAGATACAATACTACATGTTTTATCATTCTCTTAAGATTTTAAAGTTAATGAATCTGCTATCGTCAACAAAAATAGATTCAGATAACGGGAGTTCCTAAAATTCTTCCCCTACAAAACTTTCAGTTCTTTTATCTGATACCCGACAGCGGCACATCAAATATACATCATATTTCGAATTTGAAATATAATGGTTTGTATATTAACAATTTACATCCTGTGTTAATCTACAAATCCGTCATATACTTTTTAGCGGTAACGATTAATCAACATGTTCTTTATGAGTATTTTTCTGCCTTATTTATTTTATAATTGATAGGATATTTTTATTTGTTCATCAGGTAATATTAGTAGTTTTGTCTGCATGGGACTAATCACTTCTTCCCATCCTTTAGCCAACTCTATTGCATTTATTCATTAAATGCACTTGAACAACCGTTGTACATCCGTCTGGTTGCTCAAGTCTATCCTGGTGGTTGCTTAAGTGCAAACAGGTACTGAATTGAAAGGAAAGTTTTGGAAGGATACTATGATGAAAATGTAGAACCTATATGCTGATAAATAGGATATTATATGAAAAATGCAGTTTTCTTGCAGAAAAACGTAAAAACACCCTATTGTTTCTTGTAAACTTCCCTTAAAATAGGGGTCTTTTGAGGGTTAAACGATTGATTATTAACCTTGCCACATTTTTTTTCCCCGTATAATACGTAAGATAAGAATTAAAATGTGGCAAGTCTAGATTCCTTTCTTCACATAATCTTTCGGTAATATCCCGAACTGCTTCTGGAAGCAACGGGCAAAGTATGAAGGATTATTGAATCCTACAATGAAACAAACCTCATTGATCCGGTATTCTCCTTCACGCAGCAGTTCTCCGGCTGTTTTGAGCCGTATCAACCGGATATAGTCATTGGGCGGCATTCCGGTCAGTCCTTTCAATTTGCGCTGTAAGTTGGAACGGCTGATAGCCATCTCTTCTGCCATCTTATCGATAGTAAATTCTTCATTGGTGAAATTGCGGGTAATGATTTCATTGATTGTGTTCAGCCATTTCACGTCTGTTTTGTTCATTAATGTCTGGTCGTACGACATATTCGGTACCGTTGTAAAGTGGTTGAAAAGCATACGTCGGTTTTCCAGCAGATTATTGATGGTGGCTTTCATGTGACTTAGCGAGAAAGGCTTTTCTATATAAGCGTCCGCGCCATAGTCGAGACCCGCAATTTTTGAATCGATGCTGTCGAGTGCCGAAAGCAGAATAAACGGGATATGACAAAGCATATTGTCGGAACGGATGGACTTTAACAATTCGAATCCGTCCATGTGAGGCATGACGATGTCGCTGATAATAAGATCTACTGTCGTTGTCTCCAGACATTCCAAGGCTTCCTTGCCATTGGTGGCTGTATGGATGGTATAGGTATTTCCCAGATTTTTAGCCAGAAACTCCAGCATATCCGTCGTGTCTTCCACTACCAGAAGAGAGTAACCGGCGGGTTCGCCCTCTTCCTCCGAAGCGGGAACCTTGTCGGGCATGGAAGTGATGGAAGGGCTGACAGAGATGCTTTTCTCCAAATACGGAATTTCCACACATACCTCGCATCCTTCCGTATAGCCGGGATTGATATAAACCTTTCCTTTATGCTTCTCCACCAACAATTTGACGAGACTCAATCCGATTCCCACTCCCGATCCGTTGTTTCCTGTGTTTCCTACCTGATAAAACGGTTCGAAAACCTTGCTGCATTCCTCTTGCGGAATACCCGGACCGTCGTCACGCACACACAGGGAGAGCGTGCGTCCTTTAGAAGACAGATGTTCGTCCATAATTACCATAATGCGGGTACGGGCATATTTCATGGCATTTGTCAACAGGTTGCTGACAATTTTAGTCAGCGCCTCCTGGTCTACATTATATTGCAGATGTTCTTTCGGTAGTGAGACACTGAAAGATATTCCGGTCAGGGAGATGGCACGGAAACGGTCGATGATGTCCTCAATCATTCGGTTGATATCTACCTGATTGAATGAAAGCGTATAACCTTCCTTGTCCACTTTGCGGAAGTCGAGCAATTGTTTGATAAGCTCCATCAGCCGGTTGGTGTTCTTCCGTATCACAGACAGGTTGCTTTCCACTTCACTGTTCCATTCATGTGTTTCCAGAATAGCTTCCAGCGGAGCTTTGATAAGACTTACCGGAGTCTTGATTTCATGTGCCACTTGGGTGAAGAATGTAATTTTCGACTGGAACAACTCCTGATTCTTGATTTGTTCCATCTCTTTCATCTTTCTTATTTTCACGGCCTGTTGCTTACGCAGATAAAGCCTTACCAGAAAATAAGTGAAGCCACATGCAATTAGTAAATAGAAAATCTTGGCGTAGATCGTCTTCCAGGGTGGAGGAAGAACTTCAATATGCAGGCAACAGTCGTCATTACTCCAATATTCATCGTTGTTACTGGCTTTCACACGGAAAGTATATTCACCCGGAGGCAGGTTGAGAAAAGATACGTTATGTTTATCCGTGTATATCCATTCTTTGTGAATGCCGTCCAGTTTGTAGGCATATAAATTCTTGCTGGGAGCCACATAACTAAGACTTTCGAACGTGATGTCGAACGACACCACCTGATAAGGAACAGTTACCTGTCCGCTAAGAGCAGGTATACGCTTGCTAAGGCTTACTTTGTCGTCGGGGCTATGCATATATACCGCCGAGATAGACGCTGTAGGTCTTACCTTATTAATAGATAATTTGAACGGATAGAAACAATTGAACCCGTTCACCCCACCGAAATAGAATTTCCCGTCACTGGCTTGCAGGGAAGAACGGAAATTGAACTGGTTGCTTTGCAATCCATCCTCGATGGTATAGAGTTGTGCCCGTTTGTTTTGCGGCTCATACCGGATCAGTCCCCTGTTGGAAGAAAGCCAATAGTTACCCGATTGATCGTCCAGTATGCCATAGATGATATTGTTCGGCAGATTCTCTTTGGTGGAGAAGTTTTCAAAACGGTCTTCCTGATAGTGATAACGGCAGATGCCACCGCCTTCAGTACAGAACCATAGATGCTGTTTATGATCGATATACACACGGATTACCCAGTTGCTGCAAGGAGAATCAGGGTTCTCCGGGTCGTTGCGATAGTTGTGCAGCTTACCGGTCTGGCGGTTGTAACGCCAGATACCGTCCCTTTTACTTGCCAGCCATAAGTCCCCATACTGGTCTTCCACCATATCGTAGATAAAGATATGGCTTAAAGGCTCCAATGTCCGGAAAGAATCACTTTCCGGGTCATACTGGCAGAATCCGGAGAGCGTTCCCAGATAAATACTGCCATCCTTCGTTTGATAGATGGAGTAGATATGGTCGTTAGGAATTGAATGTGGGTTTGCGCGGTTATGGCGATAGTTTTTCATTTTTCCCGTTTGAATATCCAGGATATATAATCCACGGGAAAAACTGCCAATCCACAATTTTCCTTCATTGTACAACAGTGCATGGATATTGTGATAACCGATATTAGGGTTACTGCTTCTCAACAGATGGTTTTTAAACTTCTTCGTGCGGGGATCAAAGAGATTCAGTCCCCCGTCTTCGGTAGCAATCCAAATGTTTCCGTCGGGATCTTCGCAGAATTGGCTGATGACATTTCCCGAAAGAGAATTTTCCGTACCATTGGGATAATACCACTCAATATCCTTATGCTTGGGAGACAGGTAACTCACCCCACTGAAATACGTCCCGATCCAGATTCCCCCTTCCCTATCCTGATAACAGGCATAGATACTTTCTTTATTTTGTCCGTCGTCGGTAGGCAGGCATTCTCCTGTCGTGGTGTTGAATGTATAAAGTCCGTCGTCGGAGCCGAGATAGAAAGAGTTGGCCGTCCGTTGAAACAAGGTGCGGATGCGTGGAATGGTAAGCGTGTCCCCTTCTCCGAAGTAATAGCGGAATTGCCCTGTCTCCTTATTGAACCGTGCCAGTCCCCCGTACCATGTACCCGCCCATAATACTCCCTGCGAACTTTCCATCAAAGAGATAATCTCGTTGCAGGCAGGACGTCCGAAAGAAGTATCTTCGGATATATACCCTGTGAAGTTGTCCGTGCGTTGGTTGTATTTTGCCAGACCATTCCGGGTGCCTATCCAGATAGTTCCGAACGAGTCGTTGTAAATCACCCACACGTGATTGTCCGGCAATGAATGAGGATCGGAAAGAGAATGTAGATACTGCCTCAACGTACCTTTTTTCTCGTTGTAGACAAACAGTCCGTTGGCTGTTCCGATCCATAACTGCCCGTCGTTGTCGTATGCCATTCCAAAGACACTGTTGACTGTCACCCCGTCTTCCGTCTGTGTATCGAATACGGAGAACTTCTCTTCCCGCGAGTCGAATAAATACAGCTTCTCCGTACTGGCCACCCAAATCTGATTGTTATCCTGATGGCGGCAGATCGTTACTATATTCATATAACTGTTTCCACCGTTTTCTGACGAATGTCCGTAGTTGGTAAACTCGATACCGTTGAAACGATTCAGCCCGTCCTGCGTTGCAAACCACATATATCCGATGCTATCCTGGAGGATGCTCCGGACGCAATTGCCCGATAACCCTGATCTAACGTCATATTTCTTGTAGATATTGGCGAAGACGAGAGAAACCGATGCCAGCAGTATACATATAGATAAGATGGATCGTTTCATAATTTCCTTTCTTTAGTTATCAGGTTCGGTTTAATCCTGTTCAGCTCTGTTTTTCAGTTTAATTTAATCCTGTTTAATTGAGTCCCGTTCAGTTTAATCCCATTCATTCCGGTTTAATACCGTTTCGTTTTCGTTGGCAGTTATCCGCTCCACAAGCTATGAGAGCCTGTTTTATGAGGGATATATCTCTTGTTTACAGGAGCTATATGTGCTGCGTATTGGATCTATATGCCCAATACGTTGGATATATAGATCCAACACGCAGCACATATATACCCAACAGATTGGATCTATAGCTCCTGTAAACAGGGTAATTATCCCCTTTGTAGAAGCCTTTATTTCACGTCGTCCCACGTATCCGTGCGGAACGGGAAAGCACTCAATCCGAAAGTATTCCGCAGCGTGATATTTCCCACATAATTACGGAAAGCATAGCGCACGGCAACCGGTTGGGCTACCTCTTCACTCCACACTTCTACTGTGTTGGTACGTCCTACAATCTTTGCTTTCGCCGGATAGAACTTCTTGTCCGCTCCCGCAATCTCGAATCCTTCCAGTTCGGAGAAAGTAGGAAACAACCCCGCAGGTGCATTATCAAATGTCACTATAGCCTTTTTGTCCGCATAGTCCACTTTGGTCATCGTCGGACCGTTGGATGGCAATCGGCGGATACCGTATGTTTTAGTCAATGCAAGTGTAGCCAACCGAAGCCCTACTACATCCTTCTGTGGCGGATGGATGCAGAATTCATCACCGATATCCGTAGTGGGGACCATGCCCGAATTAGGAATCGTTTTCAGTGCTTCCATCTGTGCTTCACGCAATAAAGCAGCCCCCGTATTGCTGTTGTTTTCATATTTGTAAGGAGCAATCTGCACATAATAGAAAGGCATATCGGGAGCCTCCCATACATTTCTCCATAGCTGCACCATAGCAGTCATCATCGGAGCATAGAATGGATAGTTGGATATGTTCGATTCTCCCTGATACCAGAGGAAACCCTTTGCCGTGAAGTTCTTAACAGGCCATAACATCGAATTGTACAGACATTCCAGACGTTGGTGCACTCCTCTTTTAGGATTTTTGGCAGCTTCAATATCCATACCTTCAACGGTTTTCAATGTCGGTTCATCCATCCATGCCTCGATCGCCGAACCTCCCCAACTGTTGATAACCAGCCCTACCGGGAGATGGAGACTTTCAGTCAGTTGGCGGGCAAAGAAATAGGCGGCGGCACTGCAATCAATGGTCGTTTCGGGTGACGATACTTCCCATTTTCTTTTCTCGAAATCCGTGCGGCGCTCTGTATTATTGGTTCTCGGTACGGTAATAAAACGGATACGGTCACGATAATTTCCCGAGTTCAGTAACGTTTCAAGCGAGTTATCAATGGGTTGCGCTGCATTTCCCATCATGCGCATTTCCATGTTCGACTGTCCGGAGCAGATCCACACCTCCCCTATCAGTATATCCGAGAGAGTGACCGGAGTGCCATCACTGATCGTAATAGAATAAGGAGTATATCCTCCTTCGGGAGTGTCTACTTTTACCAACCAGCTCCCGTCTTTATCTGTAGACGCTTGATAAGTCCGGTTGTTCCACGAAGTGGTGACGGTTACTTTTTTGCCGTCCGCCCAACCCCATAACTTAACGGAGCTGTTCTGTTGGAGTACCATGTGGTCTCCCATCATTGCAGGAAGTTTTACTTTGCCTTGTGCAATCGGCAGGAATAAAAGTGATAAAATAAGAAGTAGAAAATGTTTTTTCATACTGTTTTTATTAGATATTCGACGAATAGTTATTAGGTATCAGGCAAAAATACAACCTATTTTTAAATATGGAATAAAACTAGCTAGTCATTTTCTGATAAAAGCTGGTCGAAATCTTAAAAGCTTGATTTTCCTTTTCATTCTCCGCCGAATTTTCTTAATTAGTGGTATCAATCGCCTAAACAGTATTATTAGGTTGGCTAAATATCCCATTTCTTTGCAGGGTGAGTATTTAACAACCTAATTGTTTCATTAAATCTAATAAAATGAAAAAGAAGCATTATCTATTATTTTTATTGGTTTCGCTCTTTTTACTGACAGATGTGGTGTGGGCACAAACATCTGCTACAGTAAGTGGAGTAGTGATCGATGAGAATGGAGAAACCCTGCCGGGTGTTTCCGTCGTCGAAGTAGGTACAACGAACGGTGTCCTGACAGACCTGAACGGACACTACACCTTAAAAACAACTTCTGCCAAACCTTCCGTTTCTTTCAGTTACATTGGTTATCAGACCACCACGCTTTCCCTGAACGGGCGTACGAAACTCGATGTACAGATGAAAGTGGAAACGAAAGTGCTGGATGAAGTAGTGGTAGTGGGCTACGGTGTACAGAAGAAAGTGAACCTGACCGGTTCCGTGACTTCCATCAACTTTGCCGACCAGACGGAAGGACGACCCATCATGAGTGTTTCTTCCGCCCTTTCGGGACTTGCCGCCGGTATGAACGTCACGCAGGCTTCGGGACAACCCGGCTCGGACGGTGCCACCATCCGCGTGCGTGGTAACGGTACGTTCAATACCAACTCCCCATTAGTCCTGGTAGACGGTATCGAATGGAGCATGGACAACGTGAACCCCAACGACATCGAAAGCATCTCCGTACTGAAAGACGCTGCCTCCACAGCTATTTATGGTACGCGCGCCGCCAACGGAGTCATCCTTATCACCACCAAAAGCGGGAAAGGCAAACCGCAAATCTCCTATTCTTATTCGGGAGTCGTGCAGATGCCTTACAACAACCTCTCTTTCGTAAGCGACTATGCCCGTTATATGGGACTGGTGAACGAGGCTTGCGACAATGTGAATACCAAAGGTATCTTCTCACAGGAAAGCATCGACCGTTGGAGGGCTGCTTCTGCCGATCCGAACGGGTTGAACGAGTACGGAGTACCTAATTACGTGGCCTATCCCAACACCGACTGGTTCGACGAAGTATTTGACACCGGATATTCGCAAGAGCACAACCTGTCTGTGGCGGGCAGTTCGGAGAAAGTGAAATACATGCTTTCCTTGGGCTATCTCGACAATCAGGGAGTGATGAACCGCTGGAATCTCGACTCAAGTACGCAGAAAATCAATTTCCGTACCAACCTGGAAGCCAAGATAGTGAAATGGATGACCGTCGGCACCCGTCTTTACGGGCAAAAGCAAGATTACGGAATGGCTAATATCAGCAACGGATTCAAGTATCTCTATCAGACCACTCCGGGTGTATATCCCGGTGAGCCGAACTATTGGGGACGTGCCGCACTGGCCAGCGAAGAGTCTTCCAATGCCAATAATATCTTCGGTCAGATGGCAGGAGCCACCGGTTTCAATACCGTCTGGCGTCTCAACGCATCAGTCTACGGAATTATCACTCCCTATAAAGGGCTCAACATTGAAGGTACCTTCAACTATTCGCCGACATTCACCGACAAGTCTTCTTATAGCCGCCAGAATGGTTATTGGGACTACGTCACCGACCAGCGCGTCAGCGAAAGCGCGTTGGAGAACGCTTCCATCACCAATACGAGCGCACGCACCTGGCGTCAGAGTGCTGAAATACTGGTACGCTACAATACGACCATCAAGAAAGACCACGATCTGGGCGCACTGCTTGGATATTCCGCACAGGAATATTACAGCAAGAGCTTTGCCGTTTCCCGTAAAGGCGCTACGGACTGGACGCTGAACGAACTAAGCACCTATGAGACGCTCGTCAGCTCTTCCAGCTCATCACCTGCCAAGTGGGGACTGCTCTCTTATTTCGGCCGTGTCAACTACGGATATAAAGGACGTTATCTCTTCGAAGCCAACCTTCGTGCCGATGCCTCCTCCCGTTTCGGTGTGAACCAGCGTTGGGGATATTTCCCCTCGTTCTCCGGTGGATGGCGTATCTCGGAAGAATCGTTCATGCAAGGAGCATCGGACTATCTCTCCAACCTGAAACTGCGTGTTTCCTGGGGAAAGACAGGTAACAACTCTACGGGCAACTACGACTGGCAGGCAAACTACGCCACAGGCAATGTCGTAATCGACGGTGAAGGAACCAAAGGACTGGTACGCAAGAAACTAAGCAACGACAAACTGCACTGGGAAAGTACCGCCACCACCGACATCGGACTTGATTTCGGCTTCTTTAACAACCGCCTGACGGGTGAGATAGACTATTATAATAAGTATACTTCGGACATTCTCTACCATCCCGAACTCTATCTTTCGATGGGTGTCGTAGGCTCTGCTCCCGAGAATCTGGGTGAAGTGCGCAACCGCGGTGTTGAATTTACCCTGAACTGGAACGACCGTATCGGAAAAGATTTTGAATACCGGGTAGGTATGAACTTCTCTTTCAACGCCAACAAAGTAATGAAGTTCAAAGGCGAACTCCAGAAATACTGGACGTATGATGCGCAGGGAAACAAAGTCAGCTATGTCAATAACTTCAGTGATGTGTCTGAATCCGGTTTCGGAGGTTATATCTGTGAAGGTCGACAACTGGGGGAAACCTATATGTATAAGGTGTACAGAGGTTCCGGCGAAGGCTATACCGGAGGTGCGGTGGATATCCATGCGGGACCGAAGGACGGAATGATACGTACGAAAGAAGATATGGTATGGGTACAAGCCATGATTGACTCCGGTTATTCATTCGGAGGAATGAAGACGGTTGCCAAAGACCAGCTTTGGTATGGTGACATTCTCTATGCCGACAGCAACGGTGATATGAACTACGGTGATACCAACGACCGGGATTTCTCCGGACACACCAGTGTCCCGAAATTCAACCTGGGTTTCAACTGTGCTTTCTCTTACAAGAACATTGATTTCTCCATGTTATGGTCGGGAGCTTTCGGGCATTACCTCAACTGGAATACGGATTACTACAACTCGACACTGGTCAGCCACGGATATGGCATTATCGAGCATATCGCCGATAACCATTACTTCTTCGATCCTTCCAACCCGGACGATCCGCGCACCAACCAGTCGGGCAAATATCCCCGTCTGACATACGGTACTACCTATAATAACAGAATCCAGAGCGACTGGAACGAATATAAGGCCGACTATTTCAAATTGAAGAATATCCAGATCGGCTATACGTTGCCGCAACGGATTTCCAGCAAGTTCTTTGTTAGCAAGCTCCGTGCTTTCGTGTCGATGGACAATATCCTGACGATTACCAGCTATCCGGGACTTGATCCGGAGATAGGAACAGAAATCGGTTATCCGTTGATGCGTCAGATCTCTTTTGGCGGACAGATTACCTTTTAATGATGTAGAACTAAAAAACAGAATCTGATATGAAAAAGATATTAATGATTTTAACGATGGCGCTGGCGGCTACCTCCTGCATGGATATTCTCGATGTGGCTCCGGAAGACCAGATCGCAAGTGAAAACATGTGGACCACGGAGGAGCTTGCCGACAAGGGAATGGCAGGGCTCTACTTCCCCTTCTATGCCACCCAACTCTCCTCCACCCAGCTTCGCCGTGCCGACGGACTGAACCGTCAGGGAATCGAAGCCATGAGTTTTGCGACCGATTATTATTCCAATAACTATCCGGTGGAACTGCTTTCGCTGGCTACCAAGCCTGCCAATGACTTTCAGGTGTGGTATGAATGGAAGTTCTGTTACACCATCATCCATGCGTGTAACGATGCGATTGCCAATCTGCATAAAGCGGATATGAGTGCTGATAAACTGGCGCGTTACCAATGCGAAGCCCGTTTCCTTCGTGCCTGGGCGTACAATCGTCTGAATATGCTTTATCAGGGAGTCCCTGTTTATCTGGAACCCATCAATAACGAAGACTGTACCCGTGGTCAATCTTCGGTAGATGAGGTATGGCAAGTCATTCTGGATGATTTGACGTATTGCATCAACAATCCCGACTTCCCCAATAACACGCTGAATGAAAACTACGGCCGTCCCTCTAAAGGAGCCGCTTATGCCCTGCGTGGTATGGTATATATGTGGAAGAAACAATACAAGGAAGCAGGTAACGATTTCAAAGAAGTGGAAGCGTGCGGTTATGGCTTGTGGACAGGCGAATATGCCGACTTCTTCAAATATGAAAACGAAAAAGATAAAGAAATGATCTTCTCGCTCCAGTTCAGCGAAGAAACCGGTTATTGTGATAACATTCAGCAAATGACCGGTGCCCGCGATACGTATGATGGCTGGACGGAAATAAAACCTTCCGCAGACTTTGTGGACTACTATAAGAACGCCGACGGATCGGACTTCAAATGGTCGGAAGTAGACGGCCTGGAAGACTGGGACTTACTGACCCCGCAACAGCGTGAAATCTTCTTCTGCCGTGACGGACTGGAATCCATGTCTTCACAAAAAAATGCCCTTATCAAACGGGTTGGCGAAGATATTTATCAGAAATATTACCTCAACAGTGGTAATGAAGCCCGTATCAAAAAGGCGTATGACAACCGTGACCCGCGTCTGCAACAGACTGTCGTCACTCCTTATGTGCCGGTGGATTGCTACAAGCCTAATTATGCAGGAGATGCCAACCAGATCGGTAAACAACTCCGTTGGCCGTTGAAGGAACAGGGAACGAATGGCGGAGACTTCTGGCTCGATAAACGTACTTCTGCTTTCTACTGCTATCGCAAGTACAATGAGTTTGAGAAAGGCCGTTTGATTAGCCGGAGCCGTTGCCATACAGACTGGCCGTTGATTCGCTATACCGATGTACTGTTGCAGTATGCCGAAGCATTGGCGCAGACCGATCAGTTGGGAGAAGCCATCCGTTTGGTGAATAAAGTACGTACCCGTGCCCACATGCCCGCACTGACAGAGGGCGGAAGCGGTCCGTGCGCAGTGAACGGAAAGGAAGACATGCTCGAAAGGATACGTTACGAACGTCGCGTGGAATTCTGCCTGGAGGGAATTAACTTCTTCGACGAAGTACGTTGGGGAACCTACAAAGAAACCAAATTCCAGGGAAAAGACGTGAATGGCGGCAAGTCCTGGTGGGGCGATATGGTAGAGTATAACTGGTATTATGCCGATTATATGTGGCCGTGGACTGCTCCTATCGTTGAAACGCAAAAGAACCCGAACCTGACTAAACGAAGCGGTTGGGCGTATTAATCATAAAGATTTGAATAAGGATGAAGAAAATACTTTTACTATTACTCATTTTTGTATCCGGTTGCACGGGTGTAGTTGCGCAACAGTTTGATTATGGCAAGATAGCGCCTCATCCCCGGTTGTTACTGCCGGCGGGAGGAGAAGAAGCCATCAGGAAAGCCATTGCGGAGTATCCCCCGTTGGCCGCTGTTCACCAGCGGATCATGGAACTTTGCGACCGGACACTTACGGAACCACCTGTGGAACGTATCAAGGAGGGCAAACGCCTGCTGGCGATTTCGCGCATCGCATTGAAGCGTATCTATTACCTCTCATACGCTTACCGTATGACGGGAGATCGGAAATACGCTCTCCGTGCGGAACAGGAGATGCTGGCTGTCAGTCGTTTCACCGACTGGAACCCTACTCATTTCCTGGATGTGGGTGAGATGGTAATGGCATTGGCTATCGGTTATGACTGGCTGTATGACTCTTTGCAGCCCGACACCCGCCGGGTGGTGTGCGAAGCAATCATCGCGAAAGGGTTCGACGCGGCAAAGAACACCCGTCATGCCTGGTTCTATACAGCCAAGAATAACTGGAATTCCGTATGTAATAGTGGATTGGCGTATGGCGCACTGGCTCTTTTTGAAGAGATTCCGGAGGTATCGAAAGGCATCATAGAGAAATGCATGGAGACAAATCCGAAAGCGATGGTAGGTTATGGCCCCGACGGAGGTTATCCCGAAGGATTCGGATATTGGGGGTACGGGACAAGTTTTCAGGTAATGCTCATTGCTGCGCTTGAAAGTGCTTTCGGCACAGACAATGGGCTCTCCCAAGCCCCCGGATTTAAGAAGTCTGCCCGTTTCATGCAGTATATGACGGCTCCGAGTGGAGACTGCTTCTGTTTCTCGGATTCTCCGGTAGAGGCGGAATGTAACATGATGATGTTCTGGTTTGCAGGCAAGGAGAAAGACCTTTCCCTGTTGTGGATCGAACGTCAGTATCTCGACCGCCCGGATATGCAGTTTGCCGAAGACCGTTTACTGCCCAGCCTGATGGTGTTCTGTTCACAGCTCGACCTGAACCGGATCGGAAAGCCGAAGAAAAACTTCTGGTTTAACCGTGGAGATACGCCTGTGTTTATCTACCGTGGCGGATGGGACAGCAAGAAAGATACCTATCTGGGAGTGAAAGGAGGTTCGCCCTCTACCTCTCATGCACACATGGATGCCGGGTCGTTTATCTTCGAGAGAGACGGAGTGCGTTGGGCGATGGACTTGGGGATGCAGAGTTATATCACACTCGAAAGTAAGGGAGTGGACCTGTGGAATATGTCGCAGAACGGACAACGCTGGGAAGTATTCCGGCTAAGCAATATCGCTCACAATACGTTGACGATTAACGGAGAATGCCATTTGGTAGAGAGCAATGCCCCGATCACCCGTACTTTCGAGTCGAAGAAACAGAAAGGGGCGGAAGTGGACCTGTCGAGTGTGTTTGCCAACAGCGTGAAGAAAGCCGTCCGCACCGTGATATTGGATCAGAAAGACCATCTGGAAGTGACTGACCGCTTGGAGACGGGTGACAAGGAAGCTACCGTATCCTGGATTATGGTCACTCCGGCGGAAGCCAAAATAACGGGCAAGAACCGGATGGAATTGACCAAAGACGGTCAACAGATGCTGCTGACGGTAGATACCGATACGGAAGTAGAAATGAAAACCTGGTCGAACGTGCCCCCGCATGAATATGATTTCCGCAATCCGGGAACCATCCGCGTGGGCTTTGAGACGGTGATTCCTGCCAATCGTGCCGCGCAACTGAAAGTACGACTTATTCCTTTGAAGTAGTAATACAAATAAATTCATTGAACCATGAAAACGATTCTTTTTAAAACAATCATCATAGCTTTCTTTGTGGGAACAGCCGTTAGTTGTTCCGATGAAGATGAGAACAGATTCCGTCCGGGATCTACCCATGAGAAACCGAATCCCACGGAGCCGGAGGGCGGACTGGATTATTCCAAACTGACCGCGGATAACCATCCCCGTCTGTTGATGAACGCCGAGGCTTTCACTGCATTGAAAGCCAAAGTGGATGCCAATTCGAGTGCCAATCTGACCTTGCTCCATAATACCATTATGGGAGTGTGCAACAGCAAAGGGATGAACGCCACGGCACTGACTTATAAATTGGATGCCAGCAACAAACGTATCCTCGATGTGTCTCGCGATGCGTTACTGCGTATTTTCACCTGCGCTTATGCCTACCGGATGACCGGCGATGCCAAATACCTGACTAAAGCGGAAACGGATATCAACGCTGTCTGCAACTTTCCCGACTGGAACTCGAAACGCCACTTTCTCGATGTAGGCGAAATGGCTACGGCTGTTGCGTTCGGCTACGACTGGCTCTACAACGAACTAAGCGCAGCCACCCGTACAAAAGCGGCCAACGCATTGTTGAAGTTTGCCTTCCAACAGGCACAGAACAAGAACTGGAACCTCAACTTCTATGAAGCCACCAACAACTGGAACCAGGTTTGCAATGGCGGACTGGTCTGTGCGGCACTGGCTTCCTATGAAAACAATCCTTCCGAAGCAAAGGACATGATTGAAAAGGCGTTAGAATCCAACAAACCTGCATTGGAAGTGATGTATTCTCCCGACGGCAACTATCCGGAGGGCAGCGGTTACTGGTGTTACGGCACGCTCTATCAGGTATTGATGCTTGCCGCCCTCAACAGTACGCTCGGCACGGATAACGGGCTTTCCGATACACCGGGATTCTCCAAGACGGCAGAGTATATGCTGTATATGACAGGCTTGAACAGCAAGTTCTTTAATTATTCCGACTGTGCCCCCTCTTCTACCGCGGCATTGGCTTCGTGGTGGTTTGCCGATAAATACAGTAATCCGTCCTTATTATATAATGAGCTGAAAATGCTGAAGAACGGCGAATACGCTTCTTGTGCCGAAAACCGCCTGTTGCCGATGATTATGGCGTTTGCCAATAATCTGAATCTGGACGCAATCTCCGCTCCTTCCAATAAACTATGGAGTGGAAAAGGGGAAACGCCCGTGGTGATGGTACATACCGACTGGACATACACCGATACGGACAAATACCTCGGAATCAAAGGCGGCAAGGCAGGTTCGAGCCACGGACACATGGATGCCGGTTCGTTTGTATACGACGCGTATGGAGTGCGCTGGTCGATGGATTTCGGTCTGCAAAGTTATACAACGCTCGAGTCGGTATTAGCCGGCTTAGGTGGTAATCTTTGGGATATGGGACAGAACTCGATGCGTTGGGATGTATTCCGTTTGAATAACTTGAATCATAGCACGATTTCAATTAATGACGCCCGTCACCGGGTAAATGGGGCGGCTACGCTGACTACTACTATCAATACCGCTACGGAATTGGGAGCCACTTTCGATCTGACAGAAGTAGTGTCCGATCAGGCTGCGTCCGCTACCCGTACCGTGAAAATCGTGAACGATAAAGATTTAGTGGTCATGGATGAGATCAAGGCAAGAACGGATAAATCCGCCAAAGTGCGTTGGTGCATGGTGACGCCTGCCGTTCCGACGGTGGAAAGTAACCGCATCGTACTAACGAACGGAAGCAAAGTGATGTATCTCACAGCCAGCGGAAGCGTGAAGCCTACCTACAAGCAATGGAGTACCACCAGTGAGAACTCTTATGACCAGGCTAATCCGGGCACCTATATGGTCGGCTTTGAAGCAACGGTCACCGCCAATCAGACCGCCACATTTACCACAACCCTGTCCCCTAAATAAAAAAGAATGGAACGTATGAGAATCCTATTAATATCTATACTCGGACTTTTGACATTGGCCTCCTGCACGAAGCAGGAGCCGATGGAGGCGTTGATTGACCGTGTATTTACCGTTGCAGAGCAACAATACACGGCTATGGACACCCGCCTGACAGAAAAGACACTTCCCCGCACGCTCTCTGCCGACGGTGAGTTTGTTCCCTCGAATATCTATTGGTGGTGTAGCGGCTTCTATCCCGGTTCCCTCTGGTATATCTACGAATATACCCGGAAGGATGCAGTGAAAACACTGGCCGAGAAGAACACGCTGAAACTCGACTCTATACAATATGTGACCAGAGATCATGATGTCGGTTTCCAGTTGAATTGCAGTTACGGGAATGCTTTCCGGCTGACAGGTAATGAGGCTTATAAACAAGTGCTCTATCAGGGCGCCAAATCCTTGTCAACCCGTTTCAATCCTACTGCAGGTGTGATCCGTAGCTGGGACTTTGTGCGCAAAGGCTGCGACTGGAAGTTTCCGGTGATTATTGACAATATGATGAACCTTGAACTGCTGTTGTCCATGTCGAAAGCCTACGCCGACGACTCTTTGCAGAACATTGCCTGTACGCATGCCAATACCACTATCCAGCATCACTTCCGGGATGATTATTCCACGTATCATCTGGTGGATTATGATCCTGAAACGGGTGCAGTGCGCGGCAAGCAAACGGTGCAGGGCTTCTCGGACGATTCCTCCTGGAGCCGCGGACAGGCATGGGCCTTGTACAGTTATACGATGATGTTCCGCCTGACGGGGTATCAGAACTATCTGTTGCAAGCCGGACATATTGCCGATATGCTGCTCCGCCGTTTGCCTGCCGACGGTATTCCTTACTGGGATTTCGACGCTCCGGTAGAAGAACAGACCTATCGGGATGCTTCCGCTGCGGCTATCATGGCCTCCGCCTTTATCGAACTAAGCCGTTATATCCCCGGCACGGAAGCCAAGGAATCTTATCTTGCCATGGCAGAAAAGCAACTCCGTACGCTTGCCTCGAAAGAGTATCTGGCAGAACCGGGTACGAACGAATGTTTCATCTTGAAGCACAGCGTGGGTGCACTTCCTGATAAAAGCGAAGTGGATGTCCCCCTGACGTATGCCGATTATTACTTTTTAGAAGCATTGCTGCGGTATAAGAATCTACAAAAATAAAACTAATACAATATGATTATGAAGAACTTATATATAAATATGGCATTTATCTTCGTACTACTGCTGATAACTGCCTCCTGTTCGGACAAGGATGATTCGGCTCCACGTGTCATCCCCACCATGAACCTAACAGTTTCGGAGATTGCAGACAATACGGCTCTGATTACTTCCGAACAGCAAACAGGTACTACATTCGGAGCGAAAGTCATTGATTTCTATCCGGTGGCCGACATCGGCTTTGACTATAACATTGAAGTGAAGCTGGTGAAATTCGTAGAAGAGAACGGAGAACCCGTATCTCTGCCCTATACACGCAAAATCACCGAAGGATTACGTCCGGGAGTGAATTACATCAGTGCGATCATCGCCTATAATGCCGAAGGACGTGCCGTGTGTTCCGCTTTCCAGACCTGGAAAGCTTCAGGAACGGAAGGCGCATGGAGTGACGGCGGTTCTGCCGGTGATCTGGAAGAGAATGAATGGTAAAAATGGTGTAACTCAAAAGAATGAATGGTATGAAAAATAGATTATTTGCAATAGGTGCAATGATTCTCATGATGACAAGTTGCATGCAGGACGAACTTATTTCGTCCGATAAGGGCAAAGAACCGGCAACGGCAGGTTCATGTCTGACATTGGTTGGACTCTCGTCTCCGCAGACACGTATTTCTATCGGTGACAAAACAGGTGACGTTTATCCGGTGCTCTGGAGCGAAGGGGATGCCTTGGGTGTTTTCTCCCGTACGGCAGGGACCGACATCAATAATGTGCAGTCTTTATTAAGTGATGAGTCGATCGGGCAGAACTCCGGTGTCTTTACTTCGGACGACGTGAAGATGGCGGAAGAAGGAGCTACGGAACTTCTTATTTACTATCCTTACCGGGCAAGTACGGAACTGGCAGAAAATGATAACAAGATTACTTCTACCCTATCCGTTGAGCAGGAACAAAGCCGTCCCGGCGATAGCCGTCATATTGGAAAGTATGGTTTTGCGTTTGCCAAGGCTACGGTCAGCGGTCCGGATATGCTTGCTAAGTTTACGTTGAACCATGCGATGGCGTATGTGAAGTTCAGTATCTCGTCCCAGGAGCTTTCTACGTACAAACTCAAGAGTGTCTCTTTATATGACAAGGAGACAAAGACTCCTCTTTCCGGTGTATTTACAGCAGATTTGGATACGGACGAACTGACCTACGGTACGGATGTGAAACCGTATGCTACTGTTTCACTGACTACTCCCGAACTGCTCGCTTCCGCACAGGATATATACCTGACTACATATCCTGCCGATTTGAGCGGCAAAGAAGTGTACATTGTCATCACTCTGGAAAATGACCAGCAGACTGTTACAATTCCTATTCTCAAAGAAGGAAAGCAACTGAAAGCCAATGCTGTCAATACGATTGCTGTCAACAACCTGAAACTTTCGGATAATTCCTGCGAATGGTACGAGCCGGTAGAGACACGTCTGCTGGCAGGAGGATGGGCTTATGGCGAGTCCAACTGTCTGTTGACGAATATTTCTACCAGTGGCGTGAGCAATACGATGAGTGTGAAAGCACGTGGTAACTTTATGGAAGTGGAAGAACCCAAGTATGCCAAAACTATTCTGGGTTGCGATTTGAACGTTAATCATAAGATGATTGCCGTGAATGGCTCTACTACGGACATCTCTCCTATTGGCAGTGATTACAATATTACGATCAACACCTATAAAGTAAGTGGAGGCTATGACGGCGGTTGCGGTCAGGTGGCTATCTATGGAGCGGATCAGACTACCGTCATCTGGAGTTTTATTATCTGGATGACCCCTACTCCGGCAGAACACCCTTATGGTAATACGGGATATGTAGTGTTGGATCGTAATCTGGGTACTTATATGACGTGCGAAGGAGACAACTGGAAGCAAAACGGTGTTTACTTCCAATGGGGACGTCCTACGCCGGTCGGCTGGTCGGGAACCGTGGGTACTAATATACCTACCGAAGCCACCAACGTCCGATTCTCTATAGAAAATCCCCGTGCATTGCTTTATACCAATAATGTAGAGAATACAAAATCCGACTGGTATCTGGGCGCATGGACCGGTGCACGTACTGATCGTAAAGATGACTTCTGGGGTAACCCGAATGAATCGAGCACTTATCTCAATCCTTCTGATGGTCATAAATCTATTTATGATCCTTGTCCGAAAGGTTACCGGGTTGTATCTCCCCGCGTATTGGATGAGATAGAACAGAAAGGTGAATTTGTGAAACAGAGCGCAACTGCGGTATTTAAATATTGCTATGACGGTACGAACTATGCTTATTGGCCGTTGGCAGGTTGTAAGTGGGGTTCCAACGGTGGTAATAATGGCAACAATACAGGATTGGATGCCAGTAAGGGTGCCGCTTGTTATTGGTCTAACTCATCGGCAAGCAGTTATGGAAATGACAAGGATCAGGGAGCTACTTCTCTGTATTATAAAGTTTCCGATAAGACGTGGACTCACTCTTCCGGTCGTTCTCATGCATTCTCTGTACGGTGTATGAAAGATACCGAGAATCGTTAGGCTTATGGGGCTGTATGAGGAAATAGAGTTTTCCATTTCTGTTCCATTTTTAAGATTCAGAAGAAAACCGGAATAAGATAAAAGGACCTAATAGAAGAAAAAGTGCATATTCAGTTGCAAGAATATGCGCTTTTTCTTTTTATATTGCATTTATTTCCTTGAAATATGCAATATATGGTGTCACTAAACCATCGGTTTGGTGTAATCAAAGCTTCGGTTTGTTTAAAACAAACGCTCTCTTTGGTATAAACAAACCGTCGGTTCCTTTTAAAGGAAGCGAAACTGGGTTTTGGGAGAGCAGAATTAGAGCTGGTTTGTCTTTCTTTTCTGTTGGTTTGTAAATAGCAATCTGATATATGTCTGATGATATAGTGGCTTTTTATACTTTTAAAAGGTCTGCTTTACTGCAATTTGTCTAGCAATAATAGACGTTTGGTATCGCTTGCGAATTGTGCTGTTTTAAATTACAGGCGTTTTTTCTGATTCAGAAGAGAGGAGCTCGAATTATGAGGTACAGAATAGATAAAATATGCGTTTCTTCATATATCCTCTTTTCTGCTCCGGTAACTGGCCGGTGATGTTCCCAAATATGCTTTTACATATTTCCCGAAGAAGGATTGATTGGGGAAGTTGAACTCTTCCGCAATTTCTTTGATAGACTTGTCCGAATGCTTCAACCGGTATTTTATTTGCTCCATAGCCGTTTCATTAATCAAGTCTGACGGAGTTCTGCCACACGCCTGCTTGATAACCTTTGAAAAATGTTTGGGCGTATAACAGAGCTCGTTGGCAAAATAACTCACCGAGCGGTGTATACCTTTGTCTCTTGATAATAGCTCCATGAATTTCCGTAAGGTATAATTCACCTGCTTGATATTCTCTCTCGAACGATCCGACTTGTCGGAGCACTCGATTTCCTTATGAAGCTGCCCCAACATCTCACAGAAGAGAGCGGAAAAGAGATGCTGCATCACTTCCCTGTGGTAGCAATGAGGTTCATCATTTATCTTGGCCACAATTAAATCCCGGTAGAATCCGAAAACAGAATTGTCTTCTTCGTCGCTTACGGACTTCACCGGATTGTTATGGATATGAACGGCTGTGTTCCACGTCTCCTTTTCCATTTTAATGATACGTTGCAGAAAACGGGTGGAGAATCCTGCAAGCCTTACCTTATATTTAGGGCTTAACATCGTATGGCTGATGACGGTATTGGGAAGGCCGAGCAATAGATCGCCTGCCTTCAACTGGTAAGTCCGGTAGTTGATGTCCAGTTGGATGCACCCTTCTATACAGACGGCGATGATGAAACATTCCAGTCTGACAATATCATTATTATCAGGAATTCCTTCCAAGCTGTTGACTATTGCAAAATCATTATCTATATAGTCCAATGTATGCTGACTGTCCTTAAAGTCTTTTATATCTATTGGTCTGATGTTCTCTTTTTCCATATTCTTTTCTTTTTTTCTTTTTGCAAAGTTGGTGAATAAAGCGGAAAACGGAATGTCCTGATTGCCTTTATAATTGTCTGATATGTCGTTTATTGACAAATAGTTAGCTATAATAAATGAAAAAGACGAGAATAGGACATTTATGGAGGGAAATTGGTCACTATTGCCTTGTTCTTTTCTCCTACTTTTGTCCAGGATTTAACAAAAGAACAAAAGAGAAAGTATGATTACAGTAAGCAAAAAATGGATACGGCTGATAGGGATTGTCGGTTGTACAGTGTGGATGGCATCTTGCAAGCAGGCATCGGATGCGGGAGTGAAATCTTCTTCTTATGCAGTAATGCAGATAGAAGCGGTGGACAAAGAGTTTTCTTCTTCCTATTCGGCGACTATACGCGGGCGGCAGGATATTGACATCTATCCACAGGTGTCGGGAACGATTGAGAAACTCTGTGTGACCGAAGGACAGAAAGTACGCCGGGGACAATTACTCTTCGTTATCGACCAGGTTCCTTACAAGGCTGCACTGAAAACTGCCACTGCCAATGTAGAAGCAGCACGTGCCGGGCTGGGTACCGCCGAATTGACTTACAAGAGCAACAAAGAACTGTATGCACAGAAAGTTGTTTCCGAATTTAGTCTGAAAACAGCCGAGAACACTTATCTCACTGCCAAGGCACAACTCTCACAGGCCGAAGCCCAGGAAATCAGTGCCCGCAACAACCTTTCTTATACCGAGGTGAAAAGTCCCAGTGACGGAGTAGTAGGCGCATTGCCTTATCGCGTGGGTGCATTGGTAGGTGCTAATATGCCTTATCCGCTTACCACAGTCAGCGACAACTCGGATATGTATGTCTATTTTTCCATGACCGAGAATCAGTTGCTTGCCCTTACCCGCCAGTATGGTGATATGGATGAGGCATTGAAGAATATGCCGGAAGTGGAATTGCACTTGAACGACAATTCGGTTTATGATAAGAAAGGTGTCATTGAATCCATCAGCGGAGTCATCGACCGCCAGACGGGTACTGTCGTAGCGCGTGTGGTGTTCCCCAACGAATCACGGTTGCTTCATAGCGGAGCATCGGGCACGGTAGTAGTGCCGAGTATCTATAAAGACTGTATTGCCATTCCGCAGACGGCTACCGTGCGGATGCAGGACAAGACTATTGTATATAAGGTAGTGGACGGTAAGGCTGTCTCTACCCTGATAACTGTGGCCGGTATCAATGACGGACGCGAATATGTAGTGTTGAGCGGACTGAAAGCCGGTGATGAAATTGTATCGGAAGGCGCCGGACTGGTGCGCGAAGGCACGCAAGTTAAATAAGAAGGAGACTGATTATGAAAGGAAATATGTTTATAAAGAGGCCGGTGATGGCAATCTCCATTTCCGTATTGATTCTGGCTATCGGGCTTATTTCACTCTTCACGTTGCCCGTGGAGCAATATCCCGATATTGCACCTCCGACGGTATATGTGACTGCCAGCTATACCGGTGCTGATGCCGAGGCAGTGATGAACAGTGTCATCATGCCCCTGGAAGAGAGTATCAACGGTGTGGAAGACATGATGTATATCAGTTCGAGTGCCTCCAATGCAGGTTTGGCTATTATTCAGGTTTACTTCAAACAGGGCACAGACCCCGATATGGCAGCAGTCAACGTGCAGAACCGTGTAGCTAAGGCGCAGGGATTACTTCCGGCCGAAGTTACGAAAGTCGGTGTAAGCACGATGAAGCGCCAGACCAGTTTCTTGCAGATCGGTGCTTTGGTCTGCACTGATGGCCGTTATGACCAGACTTTCCTGGCCAATTACTTGGACATCAATGTTATTCCCCAGATAAAACGTATTGAGGGAGTAGGAGACGTCATGGAGCTGGGTGATACGTATAGTATGCGTATCTGGCTGAAACCGGAACGGATGGCACAATACGGGCTGGTACCGTCGGACATCACGGCTGTACTGGGTGAGCAGAATATTGAAGCTCCTACCGGTTCGCTGGGTGAGAGTTCGCAGAACGTTTTCCAGTTTACGATGAAATATCGCGGACGCCTGAAGAGCGTGGAGGAATTTCAGAATACGGTTGTCCGTTCGCGTGAGGACGGATCGATACTCCGCTTGAAAGATGTGGCGGAAGTAGAGCTGGGCACTATGACATATAGTTTCCGTAGTGAGATGGACAGTCAGCCTGCCGTTCTCTATATGATTTTCCAGACAGCCGGTTCCAATGCTACCGCTGTTAATAAAGAGATTACCGCGCAGATAGAGCGGATGGAGAAAAATCTGCCGGAAGGAACGGAGTTTGTCACCATGATGAGTTCGAACGACTTCCTTTTCGCTTCCATACACAATGTGGTGGAGACACTGATTATTGCCATCATCCTGGTAATCCTTGTGGTATATTTCTTCTTGCAGGATCTTAAAAGCACTCTTATCCCTTCCATCTCCATTATCGTATCATTGGTAGGTACGTTTGCCTGTCTGGTGGCTGCGGGATTCAGTCTGAACATCCTGACGCTGTTTGCCTTGGTGCTTGCCATCGGTACGGTGGTGGATGATGCTATTGTGGTGGTGGAAGCGGTGCAGTCCAAGTTTGATGCCGGGTATAAGTCGCCTTATCTTGCCACTAAAGATGCAATGGGCGATGTGACGATGGCTATCGTTTCCTGTACCTGTGTGTTTATGGCTGTGTTTATTCCCGTTACATTTATGGGAGGAACTTCGGGCGTGTTCTATACACAGTTCGGTATCACAATGGCAACTGCCGTAGGTATCTCCATGATTTCGGCCTTGACGCTTTGTCCTGCTTTGTGCGCCATCATGATGCGTCCGTCGGACGGAACCAAGAGCGCTAAGAGTATTAACGGACGGGTACGCGCTGCGTATAATGCTTCGTTCAATGCCGTACTGGGTAAATATAAGAGAGGTGTGATGTTCTTCATCCGCCATCGTTGGATGGTATGGACTTCGTTGGCAGTTGCCGTTGCCCTGTTGGTTTATCTGATGAGTACCACCAAGACGGGACTTGTGCCGCAGGAGGATCAGGGTGTTATCATGGTGAATGTCAGCATTTCACCGGGAAGCACGCTCGAAGAAACAACGAAGGTGATGGACCGTTTGGAAAATATCCTGAAAGATACACCTGAAATAGAACACTATGCCCGCGTGGCAGGGTATGGACTTATATCCGGGCAGGGAACTTCTTACGGTACAATCATTATCCGCTTGAAGGACTGGAGTGAACGAAAAGGTAAGGAACATAGCTCGGATGCCGTGGTTTCCCGCCTCAATGCACAATTCCAATCTTTAAAGGAAGCGCAAGTATTCAGCTTCCAGCCTGCCATGATTCCGGGTTACGGTATGGGTAATTCCCTTGAACTGAACCTTCAGGACATGACGGGGGGTGATCTGGCTACGTTCTACGAAGTGGCTGTACAGTTCCTCGGTGCTTTGAACCAGCGTCCGGAGGTAGCAATGGCTTATACCTCTTATGCTATCAACTTCCCGCAGATATCGGTGGAAGTGGATGCTGCCAAATGTAAGCGTGCGGGTATTTCGCCAAGTGCGGTGCTCGATGCAGTGGGGAGCTATTGCGGTGGTGCGTATATTTCCAACTACAATCAGTATGGTAAAGTATATCGTGTGATGATGCAGGCTTCACCTGAATATCGTCTCGACGAACAGGCATTGAACAATATGTTTGTACGCAATGGTACGGAGATGGCTCCGGTAAGCCAGTTCGTAACGCTGAAGCAAGTGCTGGGACCGGAAACGGCCAACCGTTTCAATCTTTACAGTACCATCACTGCCAATGTGAATCCTGCTGACGGTTACTCTTCCGGTGAGGTGCAGAAAGTCATTGAAGAAGTAGCCGCACAATCTTTGCCGGCAGGTTACGGATACGAATATGGTGGTATGGCACGCGAAGAAGCAAGTAGCGGTGGTGCACAGACAGTCTTTATCTATGCGATTTGTGTCTTCCTGATCTATCTGATTCTGGCCTGTCTTTACGAGAGTTTCCTCGTGCCGTTCGCCGTTATCTTCTCCGTGCCGTTCGGACTGATGGGTTCGTTCCTTTTCGCCAAATTCCTTGGATTGGAGAATAATATCTATCTGCAGACAGGGGTGATTATGTTAATCGGTTTGTTGGCTAAGACAGCAATTCTGATTACAGAGTACGCCATAGAGCGCCGTCGCAAAGGAATGGGTATCGTGGAATCTGCTTACTCTGCCGCACAAGTCCGCTTGCGTCCTATCCTGATGACGGTATTGACGATGATTTTCGGTATGCTTCCGCTGATGTTCTCTTCCGGTGCAGGTGCCAACGGTAACAGTTCGCTGGGTACGGGTGTAGTAGGCGGTATGGTTGTCGGGACACTGGCATTGCTCTTTGTCGTTCCGGTTTTCTACATCATCTTTGAATTTTTGCAGGAAAAAATCCGCAAACCGATGGAGGAGGAAGCAGACGTACAGGTGCTTTTAGAGAAAGAAAAGAGTGAAGTTGAACGCGAACGTAACTAAATGAAAGAAAGAATGAAGAAGAATATCATCACATTAGTTGCCATCAGTCTGTCGTTGAGCGGTTGTGGCATCTATACCAAATACAAACCCGCCACTGTCGTCCCCGACCATCTTTATGGGGAGGAAGTGGTGGCCGAGGACACTGCCAGTCTGGGTAATATGGACTGGCGGGAACTTTTCACCGATCCTTATCTGCAATCCCTCATCGAAGTGGGATTACAGACTAATACCGACTATCAGTCCGCCCAGCTTCGTGTGGAACAGGCACAGGCGGCACTGATGTCTGCCAAACTTGCTTTTCTGCCTGCTTTTGCCCTTTCCCCGCAGGGAACGGTGAGCAGTTTTGATACACACAAGGCTACGCAGGCTTATTCATTGCCCGTTACTGCCAGTTGGGAACTGGACGTATTCGGTCGTATGCGCAATGCCAAAAAACAGGCGAAAGCACTTTATGCTCAAAGCGAGGATTATCGTCAGGCTGTCCGTACCCAGTTGATAACAGGTATAGCCAATACTTACTATACCCTGCTGATGCTGGATGAGCAACTCGACCTTTCCCGTCAGACGGAGACGGCATGGAAAGAAACCGTGGCCTCCACCCGCGCTCTGATGAATGCCGGACTGGCGAACGAATCCGCTGTGTCGCAGATGGAAGCTGCTTATTATCAGGTGCAGAGTTCTGTACTCGATTTGCAGCAGCAGATCAGTCAGGTGGAGAATAGCCTTGCCTTATTATTGGCAGAGACACCCCGTAGTTATGAGCGTGGTATGCTGGCAAAGCAGCAGTTTCCTACGGATCTTTCGATAGGGATTCCTGTCCGGATGCTTTCTTCCCGTCCCGATGTCCGTTCTGCCGAGCGGACACTGGAAGCAGCGTTCTATGGAACCAATGCGGCACGTTCGGCTTTCTATCCTTCTATTACTTTAAGCGGAAGTGCCGGATGGACGAACTCTGCCGGGTCTTTGATTCTCAATCCGGGTAAGTTTCTGGCATCAGCGGTAGGTTCGCTCACGCAGCCGCTCTTTAATAAAGGACAGGTGGTGGCACAATACCGCATTGCCCGTGCACAGCAGGAAGAAGCCGCTCTCGGTTTTCAGCAGACATTGCTCAATGCCGGCAGCGAAGTGAATGATGCGTTGATTGCCTATCAGACCAGTCAGGGAAAAAGACTTTTGCTGGACAAGCAGATCGCTTCCCTGCAAACGGCTTTACAAAGTACTTCGCTATTGATGGAGCATGGTAATACTACCTATCTGGAAGTGCTTACCGCCCGCCAGTCATTGCTTAGTGCGCAACTGTCGCAAACGGCCAATCATTTTACTGAAATACAAAGTTTAATTAACCTATACCGTGCTTTAGGGGGAGGTCAGGAGTAAATGACATCATACTCTCTCTGTTTTTTAATTTAGAGAAAGAAGGGCTGCCGGAGAAGTGATTCTGTGGCAGCCCGTTTTATGGTAAATTGTCTTTATGTAGTGCGTCACTTATTTTATCAAGCTCTTTGCCCTCTCCAATGCGACATTGATATTCGGACAGATATTCTCTTTTCCCAGCAGTTCGTAGAATCCGGCTTTTTCCAGTACGTTATGCACGTTCTCGTTTACTCCGGAAAGGATAACGGTGGTTTTTTCCTTCTGTGACATCTCGCAGAGGGTAGTGAGATTATGAATACCTGTGGAGTCGATGAACGGAACCTTACGCATACGGATAATACGTACCTCCGGACGATCTCCCAGTTGAGCCATGGTTTCTTCAAATTTGGTAGCGATACCGAAGAAGTAAGGACCGTTGATTTCGTATACCTCTATGCCTTTGGGAATCATCAGGTTTTCTTCGTGTACGGCAAGATCCGATTCTTTATTGGGGTCGATTTCATCGGTAATCACCGAGATTTCGGTAGTCTCCATAACACGTTTCATAAAGAGGACGCAGGCGATTATCAATCCTACTTCGATAGCGACTGTCAAGTCGAAGATAACGGTCAGGAAGAAAGTAATCAGCAATACGGTGACATCCGATTTCGGGTTCTTGAGTAAAGCTTTGAATACACGCCATCCACTCATGTTGTAAGATACGATGACCAGTACCCCGGCAAGGCACGCCATCGGGATATATTGTGCAAGCGGCATCAGGAAGAGTAGAATCAGCAGCAGTATCACTGCATGAATAATTCCGGCTATCGGTGTCTTACCTCCATTGTTGATATTTGTCATGGTACGGGCGATGGCTCCGGTAGCGGGAATGCCTCCGAACAGAGGAGCTATGATATTGGCTGCTCCCTGGGCAATCAGCTCTGTATTGGAGTCGTGGCGGTCGCCTATCACACCATCGGCTACGGTGGCAGACAACAGGGATTCGATAGCTCCCAGTACGGCAATGGTGATGGCTACCGGGAATAATTCTCTGATAGCTTCCCAATCCAGTGCAGGTACAACGGCATCGGGCAATTCCGATTTAATGGTAAAGCGGTCGCCGATGGTCTGGATGCAGTCGATACCTCCGAAAGTTTTCATCAGATAAACGGCTACTGTGACAACGATGATAGCAATCAGTGAACCGGGAATTTTCTTTGAGAATTTCGGAGTGATGGCGATAATAATAATACTGACAATGCTTACAATGGTGTTCCACCAGTTGATCGTATCGAAGTGACGGAAATAGATCATCCACTTACCGACGAAGTCCCCCGGCACTTTCTCGTCTCCGAAAGACAGTCCGAAAATATCGGCGATTTGGGTCGTGAAAATAGTGACAGCGATACCACTGGTAAATCCGACGATGATAGGATAAGGGATGAACTTGATAACTGCTCCGAGCTTGAACACTCCTAATAAAATAAGGAGTACACCTGCCATGAGTGTGGCTACAATCAGTCCGGCTTCACCGTATTGCTGTATGATGCCGTAGATAATGACGATAAATGCTCCTGTCGGACCACCGATCTGGACTTTGCTGCCGCCCAATAAAGAAATGATAAATCCGGCAATGATAGCGGTGATAATACCTTTTTCGGGTGAGACTCCCGAAGCGATACCGAAGGCGATGGCCAATGGGAGTGCCACGATACCTACGATGATACCGGCCATCAGGTCCGCCATAAACGTTTCTTTCGAATAATTCTTTAGACAAGAAACCAGTTTGGGTTTAAATTCAAATAGCTTCATTTTTATATGTTGTTATATGTGTACTTCGTTCTTTTTTGCAAAGTGGAGGTTGCAAAATTATATAAAATAATCGAAAGAAGTATGTTTTTGAACATACTATTTATCTATTGATAGATTTCATCGATGAGCCGATAGTTTTTATTCATCAAGAAAAGGTGGCTTGTTATGAACAAATCTCTTATATTTGCGTTATAAATAGTACGACAAGTTACGTTTGGTAATCAACCAATTTAAAATATAAATAGAATTATGGCTAAGAGTATTAAAGGAACTCAAACAGAGAAAAATCTGTTGACTTCATTCGCAGGAGAATCACAAGCTAGAATGCGTTACACTTATTTTGCAAGTGTCGCTAAAAAAGAAGGTTACGAACAAATTGCAGCTATCTTTACAGAAACAGCCGATCAGGAAAAAGAACATGCAAAACGTATGTTTAAGTTTCTCGAAGGTGGTATGGTAGAAATCACAGCTAGCTATCCGGCTGGCGTAATCGGTACTACACTTGAAAATCTTCGCGCTGCTGCAGCAGGTGAACATGAAGAATGGTCACTGGATTATCCTCACTTTGCTGATGTGGCAGAACAGGAAGGTTTCCCGATGATTGCTGCTATGTACCGCAATATCTCCATCGCAGAAAAAGGTCACGAAGAAAGATACCTTGCTTTCGTGAACAACATCGAAAATATGACTGTATTCGCTAAAGAAGGCGAAGTGGTATGGCAATGCCGTAACTGCGGTTACATCACTGTAGGTAAAGAAGCTCCTGAAGTTTGCCCGGCATGTTTGCATCCGCAGGCTTATTTCGAGGTGAAGAAAGAAAACTATTAATCAATAGATGAATAGATAAATCTTGGATGATTTAGATAAAGAAAATGCCGCTTACAGTAATATGCAAGCGGCATTTTTCGTCACCGAAAAAACAAATTGCTATCATTTTACTCTCTCATCCTGTTTGTAGAAGGATTTGTCCTTTCTATTAATCAAAGAAAAGATGCTTCACTACGTTCTGACTATGTTTTGAACAAAGTGAATGACAGATTGGTAGGATTTACTTATTTTTCGGATAGTCTTTTGGGTATTTAAACAAGAGTTATCCAGTTATCCTTTATCTATTGATTCCGGTAATCTTTGGGAGATACACCGTATTGCTTTAAAAATTCCCGATAGAAATAAGATTTATTAGAGAATCCACATTTGAACATAATCTCGGATACGGTCAACTTGGTTGTCCTTAACAACTTGGCTGCATATTCCAGTCTAATACCTCGTACAAATTCACTCGGAGTCTTGTCTATTATTTCTTTGAACTTCCGATACAAGGTAGCTTTGCTCACTCCTACAAATTCGGCAATAGAAGAAGGGCTTAATAACTCATCATCTATATTATTCTTTATGAAGTCTGTTACATTCTGTATTAACTCTTCGTCTTCCGGATGAAGAACAATCCCGTCTTTTACTTTCACAGAAGACATGCTGGAATTGAAATAGTCCTTTAAAAGCATTTGTCTCGACAGCAGATTCTCTATGGTGGATATCACCTGCCTCGGGTGAAATGGTTTGACGATATAAGCATCCGCACCATGGTTAAAGGCATTGATCTGGTCTTCTACAGAAGCCTTTGCCGATATTCCTATGATCGGAATATAACTTGTTTTCAAATCGGATTTCAATTTATTAATCAAGCTCAAGCCGTCCATATTGGGCATGACAATATCACTTATAATAATATCAGGATGATTATGTTCTATCTCTTTCAAAGCCTCCACGCCGTCTTTTGCTTCGTGTATCACATAATCAAAGAGGACATCTTTCAGCAGGTCTCTGATATTCTTTTCATCTTCCACTATCAGTATGACAGTATCTTTGCGAGGGGATAAGTGATCCTGCCCGTTCTTTTCTTTCTGCAACGAATCTTTTTCATCCGTTACAACAAGTGAATGATCGGATGGCAGAGAAGGAATCACGACTGAAAATTCAACACTTTTTCCCAGTTCACTATTTACACTTATCTGCCCGCCTAATAATTCAACCAGACTCTTTGTTAGATTTAAACCTATGCCATTGCTTACAGAGTTACCCAATTTCGGAGTATCAAATATCTTATACTTATCAAATATCTCTGCCATCTGTTGCTCGGTTAACCCCTTGCCGGAATTTCTTACGAGCAAGTATAAGGTTTTATCAGGTTCATTTTGTGATATCTCAACATGAATATATCCATAACGAGGAGTATATTTGAACGCATTCGACAGTAAATTGAATATAATTTTTTCCAAAGCATTGCGGTCGGAATAGATCTCTGACGTATCATGGGTCTCTACCTTGAAGTCTATTTTATTCTCTTTCAGGATATCCACATAATTGTTGGAAGCATATTCCATCAATGATTTTACGTTCACATTTTCAGGATGCAAATCCATATTGCTCGATTTAGTTTTACGAAACTCCATCAACTCACTAATCAGCTTCTGCATCCTTTCGGCATTATTCTTTATTATTTGGAGATATTTCTTTGTACTACCATCTACACCGTCCTGTTCCAACAAGTGCTGTGCAGGTGTATAAATCAAAGTTAGGGGGGTAAAGAATTCATGTGCCACATTGGTGAAGAAATTGAGCCGGGATTCATAAATCTTCTGTTCATGCCGTTTCTCTACCTGGGCTATAAGAACTTGGCGGCTTAACCGTATGCGATTTTTGATAACAGACTTTGTGATGTAGAAGATAATAATGCACAATATGGCATAGATAATCAATGCAGGAACACTAAGCCACCACGGATAACCTACTTTTATAGTTAAGCGATAAATGTTATTTCCCCATACTTTGTCGCCATTCGTGCTCTTCACTTCAAGCTGGTACTCACCCGGAGGAAGTTGGGTAAAGATAATATTCGGGTTATTACCCATCCCCACCCAATCATCCGAGTGGTTTTTCAAGCGATAAGCATATTCACAGTTTTCATTATTAATAAAGTCTTTGGCTATGAAATTGAAAGTCATGAATCTTTCTTCATAGCTAAGTTTCAATACTCCTTTTCTGATTCGTTCATTAATGTCCTGTACCGTATTATATATCTTCAAACTACTTAATATAAGTGGAGGATTAAACTCGCGCAAATGTATATTTCGAGGATTGAAATAACTAAACCCGCTTACTCCTCCAAAGTACAAGAAATCACGATGATCCTTGAAGAAAGCTCCATCCGAGAATTCATCATTCTGCAATCCGTCATTCAAAGTATAATTATCTATTTTATTGTTTTTTACATTCAGGCTAGACAATCCCTGGTTGGTACTGATCCATATCTTTTCTTCGTGGTCTCTTAATATTCCATGAATCGTTTTATTATTCAATTTCTCGTCGGCATATTGTATCAGGTGAAAATCATTCTCCTCCTTTTTCAATTCGTTCAGTCCATAACTTGTTCCTATCCATATATTGGCATCATCACGCAGTAAGCACAATACATCATTATTGGTGAGTAAAATCCGACTGTCCATATCCTCCAATGATTTTATGCTGTTATCTTTCATATTGATGCAGTTCAAGCCTCCGCCACGTGTGCCAAACCATAACATATTGTTTTCCGGATCGGATGTAATGGCATAAACAACATCGTTATTCAATGAGATATTCTTATCCGACGAATTATATTGCCTGAATCCTTTAACGTGATAACGACCTTGCTCTCTGGAAATATTTATTTTGATTAAACCATATCCTGATGTTCCCACCCATAAAAGAGAATCATTGTTCGTAAAATAAATGTTGTACACAGCCTTGAAAGGCGGGTATTTATCAGGTATCTCAAGCTTTTCCAGTCGCCCTGTAGCAGCATTCAATATATTGATTCCGGTTCCTTCCGTTCCGATAAAAATGTCATTCGCTTTATTTCTCCTCAAGGCATAGACAGAATTGGAAATCAATCCTTTACTCTCATTCAGATAATCTGTCAATTCTTTCGTTGCAGGATTCAACAGTTTTATTCCGCTTCCTTTTGTTCCTATCAGAATATTACCATCTTCATCTTCACAAAAACATCTCACAGGGTGACTGGTGTGAACGGTTTCAAATAAAGAGTCGTAATGATAAAGTTGAATTAATCCTTGTCCGTCCGTTCCTATCCACAATATGTTCTGACTACCGGAATAAAGAGTGAAGACTGATAACTGACTGGATAGTTCGTTCAGGTAGGTAAAAGTATTCTTTTTTAAATCATAATGAATACATCCCCCTTCTATAAAGCTGACGTACATCTTGTTCTCTGCTAAAATAACCTGCGATACAGGTTTGCTACTATCCAGCTCAATGCATTGGGAAACTGTAAAGTCGGGATTTAAAAGGAAAAGTTTGTTGTCTTTGTTTAAGATAAATCTGTCTTTCGACAGAAATATCTTATCTACAGGCGTCTGTATGTCGACTGTGCGCAAATCACTCTGTTTTCCTCCGTTAACGAGTAGATTGTAAGTCAGATGCACGGTATTTCCATTATTTAAAAGGAAAAGCATACGATCGGAATCACTCACGGAATAATCCTTTATATGACTTGCAAAGTCTGTGTTAATCGGATTAAACTCATCTTCAGAATCATTGTAGACAAAGAACCCCAGCCCCTTTATGAGGCAGATAATATCTCCTGCCGCACTCTTTCCTAAAATAAAAGACTTTTCCTGATTGGGTACTTTATTATCTGTTCTTAAATAATACCTTGTTATCTGACGGGTTCGTTTATCTAACCGATTGATTCCATTATCTGTTGCTATCCATAAACTGCCCTTACATTCGATAATCTGGCGGATAACGTTATTACTTATAGAATTCGGATTGTTTTTGCTATATCTGAATGTCGTAATTTCTCTTCCATTATATGCATTCAGTCCATCCCATGTCCCAATCCAGATTGTATGTTCTGCATCTTCCAAAATACAGTTTACTGAATTATTTGTCAGTCCGTTAACATTTGATATGTGTTTTGCCACATTAAAAGCATAAGACTTTGTGGAAGTGACAAATGCAATAATCAGAATAAAAAATAATTGTGCGTATAAGATGTTTCTCATGTAAATGAATGTTATTTATACGGTTAGGATAATAGCAAATATAAGGAATTTATTTTATTCCGCGCATATTTTCATCGGTAACGGAGGACTTATACAATTGTGGAATAGTCAAAATTACAAACGATAATCTACGATTTCACCGTCAACAATCAATTTACCATGTTTCTTTGTTTTTTTAGCGGAAGCAGGAATACAAACAATAGTTACGGCATTGTCCGGGTTCAGGATAATGCTTGTTTCGCCGGTACAATTTTTCTTTATGTATTTTTTGGATACCAGATCGTACAAGTCCGTAGGTTCCGTAAAGTGTTGATTCAAGGTTACCTCTTTGGCTTCAAAGTAAGGATTGAATAAAAGGTAAGTAGGATATTTTCTTGTGGAATAAAAATCTGTGGCATTACAATCCAGTTGAAGAATACATTCCACATTAGTAGTATCTACAATAGAGGCTAGCATACCCACCCAAGCCGAACCATACAAACAAATATCTGTAGCTGAAGACATGGTTTTTACTTGATCCCCAATAGCATAGGGACCCTCATCGGACAATAATCCCTGGAACGGTTCAAAGTGATTGCCATGATACAAATCCTTCCTCAATCCTTCATAGCAAATGACGTGTTGAGGATCACCTTCCCAGATAGAACTCGACTGACGGTTGCGGGGGTGCTCATCTGCATAAAATAAGCGACAGGCGTTTGCCAGGTTCAGCATCCACTTGCCTATTGTGGCAGCATAAGCCGGGTTGTATTTTACAATTGGGACAAGTGCGGCAGCTTGTGAAAAGGTGTTCATGGCAAAAGCATATTGTTCATCCTTTTTTTGTCCTACCAATCCGTGTACGTCGTATTTGTTCCAACGCTCACACATCACTCCCCATCCGTCACGGTCTGAATTATTACCGTCGAAGCACCAGTTCAGCATTTTCAGCTCATCATAAGTAGTTCCAAGTTCCGCATTCATGCGCACTGCCAGATAAGCCCCATAGGGCATCATTATCTCATAGAAAGTACCTTCTTTCTGGGGACGGTTTTGCAAGAATGCCATGCATTGGCGTGTAGCATTCAGATACTTTTTATCTCCGTATTTAATCCAGGAGATGTATTGCAACCAAGCAAGTCCTGCGGCTGCATCCGGTTCACGCCATACTTTATTATGGTACCCTTTACGGTTCTTAAAGTTGAAGGCGGTGAAGTTGAAGTCCGGATATTCTCTACCTTCACTTAAGTCCTGGATAGCAGCATACCAATTGTCGACAGTGATCTTCATCGGCTCCTGCATCTCTGTTTTTTGAGGATATAAATCTACCAGCATCGAATAAGCCATTGCCGGCCATATCTCATACCAGAAACTTTCTCCGGCTTTCCTGTCGAGTCCGTTCAATATAAGATTGGTTCCATTCTTCTTGTTGAAGAATTGCCGTATCATTGATACATAATCTTTTCCGTCATCATTGCTTTTGTCTACTCCTATCAGACTTGCACTAATGAGTGAGCCCATAGTGGGAAGAGATTCATAAGAATTTCCTCCTAACCGTCTTTTATCTACGTAGCTTGGAAGTCCGAAAGTACGGAATGGAAAGTTTATTTGCGAATCGTCCCACCAGATAAGAGGTAAGTTCTGTCCTTTGGCGTTGAAATCGTAAAATAGTCTGTCCTGTTTCGTGGCTATATCTTTCCAGTTTTTCATTTTATAGGGGAAAGGTATATTGGGCATATACTGTACTAATCGGATCTCTTTTTGTTCTATCGGCTTTTGTGCCGGCAGGTTGTTGAGAAAGAAAAAACCTGCTACGAGAAATAATAATGTCTTTTTCATGGTCAGTTGGTTGTTAAAAAAGGGCGGATTATAAAATCCGCCCCCTCATTTTATTCATATTAAAAACCCGGATTTTGGGAAAGAATATTGTTGCTCTTATCCCTTTCACCTTGCGGTATCGGAAACAGATAATCTCTGTCGTCTCTAAAATTGGCACCTTTCGATGTATTATATTTAGTTGCATAAGCACGCATAACGGTTCCGAAACGTTTTTGTCTCATCAGGTCATCCCGTCTCCATCCTTCCATTGCCAATTCACAACGACGTTCCTTCCAGATGATTTCTTTCAGACGCTCTTGGTCGGTTTCTGTTATGTCGGGCAGTGTATTAGTTGTTGTAGCAGGGATATACGCCTGTTGATCTCTTCTCGGATCTATCGGATTAGTTTTGCGGGCTCTTTCTCTTACATCATTCAGGTAAGGAAGTGCAAGCCCTGGTTTTCCATTTTCGTTTAATACTTCGGCATACATCAAGAGAACATCGGAATAACGGATCAAACGAATGTTGTAACTAATCATCCAGACGTCGAAACCAGTTTTTTCTACTGCTGGCACAGTCATCTTGTAATCATGATAACCGCTTGGAGATTCAGCATTGTCCTGCGCTTCAGTATCACCTTTATATCTATCACCAGTTTGTGTGAATACATAAGTAATACGTGGGTCATCTGCGTCAAAGGCATCATGGAGATCTTGGGTCGGTACGTGAAATCCATATCCCTGATAACCGGAGATGCGTCTGCTTGTGAAGAAGTGAGGGACATTGGTACCTGTGGCTATGTTTTTGTCATATACTTTGTTGGCAATCTCAAATACTGATTCCGAGCTATTTTCATATTCAGTGCGCCAGTTCATGCCGTAATCACTCAACAACGCATAGTCTTTGTCCACTTCAATAATATCATGAAGTACCGTTTCGGCAGAGGTAAAATCACCTTTGAACATATATGTTTTAGCAAGCATTGTTTTTGCAAAGCCGCGTGTTACACGATAAGCATCATCTTCAGAGTAATCTCCTTTTGCAGGAAGTGCGGAAGCATCGGTTAAATCACTCACAATACATTCGTATACCTTCTCCAATGGGGAGCGGGGTATTTGCAGTATTTCAGCGGGTTGCATCGGCGTAGTGATTAGAGGCACTTCTCCGAATGTAGTGACCAGACAATAGTACCCGAATGCTCTCAATGCTTTAGCCTCGTTTGCATAACGTTTCAATAGTTCTTCGTTTCCTATTGCATCAGGAGCATAATAAATCACATCGTTACAGCGATTGATTAATCTGTACAGAATCTCCCAACGACGTCCTACTTCACCATTGGTTGTGTAGATCGTAAAGTCGGACAAGTCGCGTACTTCGGCACGGTCACCGTCATTTCCTCCTCCTTTTAGAGCATCATCCGTGCTGCAATCACCTACAAAATAATGATTTAATGCATATTCATTCCAAGTTGTACGTAATTGAAGATAAGCTCCAGTCAAGGCTTGTTCAATATCGCTTTCCTTCTGATAATAATTATCGCTTGTGGTTTTACCATAACTTGGTTCGTCGAGAGAGCAGCTATACAACCCCACTCCGGCAAGAGCCCAGCATATTATAAATAATATTTTTCTCATAATGTAATGTCTTTTTAGCTAGATTTAAAATTGCAAATTAACTCCAAAAGTGAATGTACGTGAAGACGGATAACGTGTAGTATCCACTCCCATATCCAATGGGTTATTGATACCCAGTTCCGGATCAAGTCCGGAATAACCGGTTAAAGTAAATATATTCTGACCGCTCACATAGAATCTGCAACTTGAAAACAGTTTGCTCTTCTGGCAAATATGACTCGGCAGTGTATAACCTATTTGCATATTCTGCAAACGCAGGTAAGAACCGTTCTCCACATAGAAAGAAGAACCTCTCATATTATTGTTAGAGTCAGAGTTGGTTATGCGTGGATATACAGCATCCAAATCCCCGTCTTTTGTCCATGCTTTTGTGTAAGCATCCGCCAATGCATTCTGGCGTCCTGCTGAAGCAAGGCTTCCTTTAGCAACGTTCCAGATGTCATTTCCGATAGTTCCCTGGAATGCCATACTTACATCAAAGTTCTTATAACTGAATCCTAAGTTGAAACCATAAATGAGGTCCGGATTAGGATCACCGATAAAAGTACGGTCATCATCATCATTCAATTCGCCTGATTCTCCTAATTTGGCAAACTTAAAATCACCCGGTTGTGCATTAGGCTGAATCTTGGTACCATTCTTATCCACATAATTGTCTATCTCTTCCTGATTCTGGAATATTCCTATTTGTTTGTACCCCCAGAAACGTCCGATAGGACCTCCTACATACGTACGGCTGGTATTCCCACTCAAATATTCCGATGTAAGTTTGGTTACCTCTGTCTTATAAGTAGACATGTTCAGCCCTACATTGTAATTAAAGTCTTTTCCTATCTGGTTACGGTAGTTGACTACTATTTCAAAACCGGTATTCTTCAAGTCTCCCGCATTAAAGAAGGGGCTGTTAGGGAAGGCGCCAAAAGAAGGAATAGGCATATTCAGCAACATGTCACTTGTTTTCTTTACATAAAAGTCCATACTTACATCAAGGCTGTTTTTAAAGAAAGACATATCTAAACCGACATTGGTTTGCTGGCTGGTTTCCCATTTGATATCTGCATTTCCCACATAAGTCGGGACGTAACCTTGTGAGTACCCGTTTCCAAAGTACCACTGATTCTCATTATTGGTGCCAATCAACGTAAGAGGCGCGTCTCTATCAATTCGTTGGTTACCATTCTGTCCCCAACCTACACGCAGTTTTAAATTGGAAATTGTATTTTCAATGTTCAGGTTCTTAAAGAATTCTTCATTGCTCACTCTCCAACCTAATGAAACTGATGGGAAATAGCCCCAACGGTTACGTTTGGCAAATCTTGAAGAACCGTCGGCACGGAAATTGACTGTAGCAAGGTATCTGTCATCATATACATAGTTGATACGTCCCAGGTACGACAACATAGAAGATGTTTCTTTACCTCCCGAGGTGTTATCTCCGGCTGTTTGTGCATCAAGTATCTGATAGATTTCATCGTTACCTAAAGCCTTTCTCTTAAATGCATTAATGCCTTCACTGCTGTTCTTCTCATAAGTCATGGCAACCATTGCATCCAGTTTATGCCTGCCTATTGTCGTGTTGTAGTTAAGGCGTTGTTCCACCAGATAATTAGAAGTAACAGCACTATTATTATTCAATTGAGTTTCTTTATTATATTTACTTTCCTGATTCGCTAAGTTATCTTCCGAAAAAGTAGACGAATAGACAGGGCGGAAGTCTTTGAAAGTATCATGGTATCTTTCGAAGCTATACTGTACCCGATAGCTCAATCCTTTATACAATTTGATTTGGGCAAACACATTACCAAATACATTGAATATGTCATTGTATCTATTAGGAAGTTCGAGCATGGCTACCGGATTAGGGTCGTAAGACCACTCGGTAGGCGCATATTTGTTATATTCGTAATTTTCAGAAGACGGATCTACCAACGGGCTGATAACAGGGGTAAAAGGATCAGCTTTTTGAATGAAATCGAATGAAGGAATTGCTCCTGCGTCACGTTTTCTTATCTTTGCCAGATTGACATTGGCGCCAACAGTGATAAATTTGTTAATATCATATTCAAGATTCGCTTTAAGTGAAAGTCTTTTGAATTCAGTAGTGATGATTGCACCCTGATCGTCTACATATCCTAAACTTAAAGAAGATCTCGAATTATCTGTCCCCTTACGGATGCTTAGATTATAGTTCTGGTTGAAAGCTGTACGGGTTACTTCATTCCACCAGTTGGTATTATAACCTTTCTGATACTGATTGGTAAACTTATCCTTCATTGAGTTTTGAAAGCTTGCATCATTTTCATACGCTTTCATGATGAAGTTGTAGTATTGGTCGCTGTTCATCATGTTCAATGCTTTATAACTGTTTTTTACACCTACATAAGCATCCAATGTTACAGTCGTTTCACCTTTCACCCCTCCCTTGGTAGTGATGAGGATTACTCCATTAGAACCTCTCGAACCATAGATAGCGCAGGCTGAAGCATCTTTTAATACTTCCATACGTTCAATATCAGATGGATTCAGGCTGCTGATGTTATCCATGAACTGTCCATCAACCACGTACAATGGGTTGTTGTCATTGACGGTCCCTAAACCTCTCACGCGGATCACTGCATCCGATCCCGGCTGGCCGGAACTGGCGGCAACAAATACGCCGGCTGCCTTACCTGTAAGTAGTTCGGATGCATTAGATACTGCATAGTTCTTAATATCCTTACTACTTATAGAAGCCAAAGCACCGGTAAGGTCACTCTTTCTTTGAGTACCGTAACCAATAACCACAACCTCATCCAATTCATTATCGGACACTAGATTTACATTGTACGTTCCGCTATTTGTTACGTTTACAATTTCAGTTTTAAAACCTACATACGAGAATGAAACTTTATTTGACGATACTTTTAATGTATATTTACCGTCAAAATCAGTGATAGTACCATTGGTCGTTCCCACTTCAAGAACAGAAACTCCAATTAAAGCCTCTCCGGTATTACTGTCGTATACCACACCCGAAATACTCTTGGTTTGCTGTGCAAAGACATTTGTGCAAACAGCAAGAATAAGAATGAATAATAAATGCTTACTCATAGTTTATACACTTAGATTTAATTATATGAAATGATATTTTGTTTATTCGCAATAATCTTACCATCTTTCAGTTCTAATTCTGTTCCGGCGGGAAGTTCCACAATTACTCTTGCGTCGTTGGCCGGGATCTCAACGGAGCCATTTGTCTTTATATTTTTTGCTATATATTCTTTGGCAACAATATCAAACAAATCGCATGGTTGGGTAGCTTGATAAGTAATGGTTTGGGTCTCTTTATGAGGGTTATAATAGAGATAGACCGGATAAGGTTTCTCTGTATAGAAGTCTGTGACATTACAATCCAGTCGGAGAATACCCTCCACATTCGTTTGACAAACAATGGCCCCCAAAATACCAACAGGAGAAGAGCTGTAAACACTGAACATGCTCTCCGTCGGATTACCTTTTATCCATTTGGGACCATCGCCGATTGCAACCGGACTAACCCCTTTTAACGATGCTTTTCCATAGTCATCCGTTTTTCGTAAACCTTCATAAGAAACATTATCATAAGTAATGTCCTTCAATTCAGGAGCCCATTGATGTGTTTCATCTATTTCCCCCGGATAGAACAAACGACACGCACTTGCATTGTTCAACATCCACTTGCCGATAGCTTTTGCATATTGAGGCTGATATTTCACCATCGGAATGAAAGGCCAGGCGGGTTTGATACTGTTCATAAGGAATGCATATCCTCCGCCGTCTGTGATACTTCCTTGCAGACCGCTTACATCATAGTCACCCCATTTTCCTACAATAATTCCCCAACCGGTTCTTCCTGTAGGGCTTTTACATCCGTCAAATACCCAATCAAGAAGTTTGGCTACATCATAGTTGGCTCCTTCTACTGCATTCAAATAGGCTGCCGTATAAACTCCAAGTGGTAAAAGGGCCTCGTAAAAACGGCTTTCTTTTTGGGCAAGCAGGGCTTCGATGGCACTTTTACTATGTTGCAGATAACGTGGATCGCCAAACTTATGATAAGCACACAACAATACATAAGCATGACCACCGGCGGCGTCTTGTTGCAATGGAATATGATTAACCATTCCTTTCATTTGTGCATAGTCAAAATAAGAATAGTCGTAATTTCCATTCAATACAGAATCTGCTTTAACAAACTGCTCCGCAATACTTTTTTGTATCTTCTCTGCCCCGTCTACATTGGGGAAAACATCGCAAATAGCATAATATAAGGCATTGGGTAATACATCATACCACCAGTCGCGGCCATAGCCTCCTCCTAAAAGGGCTACTGACGGAGTCGTATTGTTCATGACTATATTCCAGCCGTTATCAGAATTGAAATAATTCTGCACCATTTTTACATAGTTATATCCGTCTTGATTCGTCTTGTCAATTCCTACAAGGCCGGCACCAAGAATAGCTGCCAATGAGTTCAGACTTTCATGGAACTCTCCATTATTGGCATTCTTTCCCTGACGAATATCTTTAATGGCAGTATATAAGCCAAATGTAGTCTGGTCCATATTTCTGCGGGCGTCATCTAACCAGATTAATGGTCCGACTTCGCTTTTATTATTCCAGTCAAAAATAAACTGGTCATACTTTTGGGCTTTTTGCTTCCAGTCCAGCATTTTATAAGTTTCAGGCATATCAGGCATAGAGTCTACCCTATGGATGGAAACCTGCTTTACCTTTTCACCAAAGTTATTTCCGTTGCCCGAGCAAGATGCCAGGAGACAAACGGTTATAAGTACAAAAACACCTTTACTTGTCATTTTCATGTTCAATAGTATCAGTTTGATTAGTAATATTCTTAGCTAAAGGATATGCCGCTAATTGTAATCCGGCAACAATCACCAGCGCATATTTCAATGCAAAATCCTGCGATACACAATAAGCAAGGAAGATAAACAGTAGTAAGCCGAAAGCTCTTCCAAGGAAAAGGCCGAACTCATGACTTAGGATATATGCATATTCGTTTCTATTCTCAATCTTTGCAACTGCATCAATTGTTCTCATCATAATGGGGAAGTAAGCCAGGTCGAACAAAGGCTGGAATATCACTTTGCAAAGGACGAAAAGGATCACTCCCGTAGCAGAGAAGAGAATACCGTTGAATAGTGTACCGACAAAGAATACGATTAGTCCTCCTACAAATATTTTCAAACGGTCTTGCGGGCGGGCCATACGTCCTAATACATACACCAGGACAGCGGTCAGTGCCCCGCTAACTCCCTGAATCAATCCTAACGCTCCTTCATCTCCTACCAGCTTCAATACCAATATAGCCGGTGCCGTTACTAAAAAACCTTGAACCATTCCTTTCAATCCGGCTAGCCACAGCATCTTTTTCCAAAGTATGTTGAAGCGGAAATAGAGGAAGTTCGTTTCTTTGGGGTTCTCGAATTTACCTTTCCACAGTGTCATGCAGGCGATAACGGTAATGACTACTGCTGCCATCGTAACTACACAGTAAGAGGTATTGATATTAAAGAGGAATCCGAAAACTTCTTTTCCATCTATCTGGCTGATAAATGCGCCTATAATTAAAGGAACACCGATGGAGGTAATAGAAAAGAAGAAAGACTCTAGTCCGAAGAAATAGTTACGGCTGTTGTCGTTGGTATTATAGAGAGCCAGCAGGTATCGGTTGGTCCAGAAGAAACCAGAAGCTGCTCCCATTAAAAAGCCGGCCAGACCAAGTTCGACGAAGCCAAGTGACTTGATAGTCATCATACCGAACATGGAAATGCCACTTACCAGGATTCCTATCGAATAAAGCGTCTTCACACTGTATTTCTTTAGCAGATAACCGTTAACAAGAGAGGTAGTAATGATGCCTATATACATTGCCAGCTGATAAAAAGCAACCATCACCGGATCGCTCGTGTTCCTCATGATATAGGCTCCCACAAAGATTTCTACTATCGGTAGTACCAATGCATAAAGCATATTGGTAACCAACAGTGTTCTCATGTTAGGTTCCTGTTGCTTAAAGAACAGATATTCTTTTTTCAGTTTATTCATTACTTCTTTTGTGTCTGTTTTAATACGTTTAATATCTCTGAAATGGAAAGCTCTGCCTTACAAATCACTTCATCGCTTGCTCCATAATACATGGTTATCGTATCGCCGTCCACCAAATGCCCATTAGTGAAAACTACATTTCCGAAGAAACCTGTTTGCTCATAAGCGGCGATAGGTTCCATGATCGGTTCTTCGCTTCTTGCAATCACTTTTGACGGGTCATTTAAATCGAGTAATAAAGCCCCCAAGCAATAACGGTGATTAAAATCGGCTCCATGATAAATCTCCAGCCACCCTTCTTCTGTCTTTATTGGAGCTGCCCCTGCCCCTACACGTGCGCAATCCCACATTCCGTCACGAGTGGTTGCCACACATTTGTGGTTTCCCCAATGCAAGCGGTCGGGCGATTCTGCCAACCATATATAATTGCCGCCAAGTTCGGGACTGCTTGGGCGATGAAGAGCGAAATACTTGTCACCTATCTTCTGTTCGAACAATGCACAATCTTTATTATGCGGTGGGAATATCATTCCATGCCGTGTATAGTTTTTCCAATCATTGGTGTGAATCAGTCCGACCCCTACAGCTACCGACGATACTTCTGTGAAAGTAAGGTAAAAACCATCTTCGGTTGTTGCAATACGGCAATCCTCAATGCCGAATGCTTCCAGCTCTCCTTTTCCGAAAATGGGTGGAAATTCCGGTTCATCTTTGAAGTGAATACCGTCGGTACTTGAAACCAATCGTAAGTAAGACATCGTAGTCAGATAATTCTTTCCTTTGTAACCGATAACGCGTGGGTCTGAAGCATCCAAATCGGGATCATTCTTTAAAAACGAAACCACTTCTATTTTTCCTTTTTCATTATATATAGGAAAACTGATAATTCCTTCTTTCTGTATAGGTCTCTCTGCGACGCGCAAAAGTAACCAAATTTTGCCTTGATATTTGAAAACTCCGGGATTTAACAAACATGTAATTTCCATTCCGTTGATTCCCGCTTTTAAATCTTTTGGAGCCAGTAGGGGGTTCTGCTCACATCTTTTAGCTATATCCATAATATTTCGATTAGTGATTATTTCTGTGAACAAAAGTATGAGATGAGAGACAGGAAAGCGTTTACTATATTCTCAAAGAGGTGTACACATGCTCAAGAACATGTTTTTAAGAGGATGATATTAGGGAATGATTTTAGAAGAGGCAGAGATATTCGTATTTATATGCTGTTACAGTTTAAATGATTGGTTTATAGTTGAATAGACAGTGTGTTGAAGTGTATTATATTCTCATAAGTGTATAGTATAGTTTCTTTGAAGAGTGAAAAAGAAACATATAAAGATAAAAAAATAAGAGGCCAAACTCAAAAATATAATTTGAGGAAGCCTCTTGTTTTTTCTTTTTAATAAAAATAATACTGTAAATCCTATTTCTTCACGTACGGATAATCTATCGTACATAATCTGTCAGAGTTTGTTTGATAGAGGTGAAGCCGTTAAAAAGAAATTTGTTAGACAGCCTCTTTTCGTTATCGGTTTGGTATATTGTCTTTATAAATAGTAATTGTCCTTTTTCTTGTTGAATCATTCTTGATACTGGTTACATCTCCCCGGGTCGTAAAATACACATAGTTTCCCAGATCGAGAAAACGGTACACTTTCACTCCGTCGTGCTCGAACAGATAACTGACTTCATAAGTCTGGTTATTTTCCGATTTTCCGCTTTTCAGTGGAATACCTGCATAGCAGGAAGCTAGTCCCGTTATGCAGAAGAAAAGAATAAAGGTCCGAATCAATGTTTTCATAATCATTTCTTCACGTGAGGATAATCTATCGTATAATGTAATCCGCGGCTTTCCTTACGTTCCATTGCTTGGCGCATAATCAGATAACCCACATTCACCATATTACGCAATTCGCAGATTTCTCTGGACGCTACGCTGCGTTTGAACAGGCTTTCAGTCTCTTCGTAGATAATATCGAGTCTGTCCCAGGCACGTTTTAGACGGAGGTCGCTGCGGACAATACCTACATACGTACTCATAATCTGGTTCACTTCCTTCATACTTTGCGTAATGAGCACCATTTCTTCCGGCGAACGGGTTCCTTCATCGTTCCATTCGGGAATATCTTCATTATAAGAATATTGATCGACCACTTGTAGACTGTGCTTGGCGGCAGCGTCGGCATATACGACTGCTTCTATCAGTGAGTTGGAAGCCAGACGATTGCCTCCATGCAATCCTGTGCAGGAACATTCTCCCACGGCATAAAGACGTTCGATGGAAGATTGTCCGTCCAGGTCGACAAGGATACCTCCGCAGAGATAATGGGCGGCCGGGGCTACCGGGATATAATCTTTCGTGATGTCGATGCCCAGGCTAAGACATTTCTCGTAGATATTGGGGAAGTGTTTCTTTGTTTCTTCGGGATCTTTGTGGGTGACGTCCAGATATACATGGTCGTCTCCACGGTTCTTCATCTCGTTGTCGATGGCGCGTGCCACGATGTCACGGGGAGCGAGCGAAAGACGGGGATCATATTTCTGCATGAACTCTTTGCCGTCCATTGTACGCAGTACACCTCCGTAACCACGCATTGCTTCCGTTATCAGGAAAGAAGGGCGGTCTCCCGGATGATACAGGGCGGTAGGGTGGAATTGTACAAACTCCATATCCTTCACCGTACCTTTGGCACGGTAAACCATGGCGATACCGTCTCCGGTAGCGACTAGCGGGTTAGTGGTTGTTTTATAAACGGCTCCTACTCCACCGGTAGCCATCAGCGTCACTTTAGCAAGATAGGTATCTACTTTTCCCGTTTTCGGATCGAGGATATAAGCACCATAACATTTGATGTCCGGTGTCTGGCGGGTTACAGTCACTCCCAGGTGATGCTGTGTCAGGATTTCAATGGCAAACTGGTTTTCGATGACCGTGATATTCGGATGGCGTTGTACGGCTTTAATCAGGCTGTCCTGAATTTCTGCTCCCGTATTATCTTTATGGTGAAGAATACGGAACTCCGAGTGTCCGCCTTCGCGGTGCAAGTCAAATTCGCCTTTCTCGTTTTTGTCAAAATCCACTCCCCACTTAATCAGTTCTTCAATTTGTGCGGGAGCTTCGCGCACTACCTTTTCTACTGCGGCACGGTTACTGATCCAATCGCCGGCAATCATCGTATCTTCAATGTGCTTGTCGAAATTATCCACCAGAAGGTTGGTGACGGAGGCTACCCCTCCCTGGGCGAAGTACGTGTTGGCCTCTTCCAGCCCGCTTTTACAGATAAGAGCAACTTTACCTTTGTGCGCCACTTTCAGCGCAAAACTCATACCGGCAATTCCGGAACCGATAACGAGGAAATCGAATTTTCTTACCATAATCTTGTTATTTCTCACCGCAAAGCTACAAAATAAGTCACTTCGTTGTACTTTTCGTTGTCACTAATTCATAAAATTGCTACCTTGCAGGCAAAAATCTGACAAAATGAATCGAATTTTTCATGCCCGCATCGCCTGGTACCAATATTTCCTGTTGGTGGTGCTTACTGTAAATGCTGTTGGCGCATTGTGGTGTAAATATATCTTGGTAGCGGTACTGTTTATGCTGATGCTGATTGTAGTGATCGAACAGATTATACATACTACTTATACGTTGACTACAGACGGTAACCTGGAGGTTTCACGCGGCCGTTTTATTCGTAAGAAGGTAATTCCGCTTTCCGAAATCACCACAGTCAGGAAATACCATTCCATGAAGTTCGGTAGTTTCTCGGTGACGGATTATATCTTGATAGAATACGGAAAAGGGAAGTTTGTTTCGGTGATGCCTGTCAAGGAACAGGAATTTGCAGAACTACTCGAAAAGAGAATGTTTGAAAAGAAGATAAAAGAGTAACTGATTATATACTATGAAATATCAAGTGATTATCATCGGTGGCGGTCCTGCGGGATATACGGCTGCCGAAGCTGCCGCTAAAGGTGGTTTGAGCGTATTGCTTATCGAAAAGAATAGTCTGGGTGGCGTCTGTCTGAATGAAGGCTGTATTCCTACGAAAACATTGTTGTATTCGGCAAAGACTTATGACAGTGCAAAACATGCATCAAAGTATGCAGTCAATATCCCGGAAGTCTCTTTCGATTTGCCTAAGATAATAGCGCGTAAAAGTAAGGTAGTGCGTAAACTGGTGCTGGGAGTGAAAGCGAAGCTGACTGCCAACAATGTTACAATTGTATCAGGAGAAGCGCAGATCATTGATAAAAATACGGTTCGCTGCGGGGAAGAGACTTACGAAGGAGAGAATCTGATATTATGTACGGGTTCGGAAACCTTTATTCCTCCTATTCCGGGAGTGGACGCGGTGAACTACTGGACGCACAGGGATGCTTTGGACAGTAAAGAATTGCCGGCTTCTTTGGCTATTGTTGGTGGCGGGGTAATCGGTATGGAGTTTGCGTCGTTCTTCAATAGTTTGGGAGTACAGGTGACGGTGGTTGAGATGATGGACGAAATCCTGGGTGGAATGGATAAGGAGCTTTCCGCTTTGCTCCGTGCAGAATATACAAAACGAGGTATTAAATTCCTGCTTAGTACGAGAGTGGTCGGCTTGTCGCAAACGGAAGAAGGAGCTGTTGTTTCTTATGAGAACGCAGAGGGAAACGGCAGTGTCATTGCAGAAAAGCTGTTGATGAGCGTCGGTCGCCGTCCTGTGACGAAAGGTTTCGGGCTCGAAAACCTGAATTTGGAGCAGACGGAGCGTGGTGCTATCAGAGTTAATGAAAAGATGCAGACTTCTGTGCCGGACGTGTATGTTTGTGGTGACCTGACAGGATTCTCTTTGCTCGCCCATACGGCTGTTCGTGAAGCGGAAGTTGCCGTACATTCCATCTTGGGAAAGGAAGATGCCATGAGTTATCGGGCTATTCCGGGCGTAGTCTATACCAATCCGGAGATTGCCGGAGTGGGTGAAACGGAGGAGTCGGCCTCAACGAAAGGAATCAATTATCAGGTTATCAAACTTCCGATGGCTTACTCCGGCCGTTTTGTGGCGGAGAATGAAGGCGTGAACGGAGTCTGCAAAGTATTGCTGGATGAACAGCAGCGGGTGATTGGCGCTCATGTGTTGGGAAATCCGGCTTCGGAGATTATCACTCTTGCGGGAACTGCCATTGAACTCGGATTGACGGCAGCGCAATGGAAAAAGATTGTTTTCCCACATCCCACGGTAGGAGAAATCTTCCGGGAAGCTCTATAAATGGATTCCGATATCTGCGATCGTTTATTGATGCGGGTATCTTACTTATAAAATCGAATATATGATGAGAAAATATATAATCACTCCGGTCTTATTGGCAATAGTTTGTATGGTGATGTGCCGTTGTACATTTAATCGTAAAGCGTCAGTTGCCGCCAATGAATATTTGATTCAGGGCGAATTGGCCAATCTTCCCGACAGCATTGTGATCGGCCTGTATGAAGAAGACGGAAATATTCTCAACTGTGTCTTGAGAGATACGCTTATGAATGGGCAGTTCTCTTTCCGCGACACGGTTTCTACCACACGGAAAATGCTGATTATGTCTGATAACCGGGGCTTTCCGGGTACATGGCTGGAAGTGTGGATCGCACCGGGAGAATACATCGAAATCAAGGGGCAGGACAAACTGGTGAAAACATGGGAAGTAGTAAGCGATGTGCCGGAACAGCAGGAAGAAAACCGCTTTACGGCTTGCGCGATGGCCCAACAGAAAGAACTGATGCAGCACATGGCAGCAGAATATGACTGGCAACGGATGATGTTCATAGACCATCCGGGCGACCGGGAGTTTGAAAGCCAGGCCTGGGGCAAGATAGATTCTATCCGGAAACTGTCAATGCCGTTGCAGCAGGAAATCTGGAAAAAGGAAATGGAATACATGGAAGAAGCTCCCGTCTCCCCGGTGTGGATGGATAGATTATTGTTGTTTGCTTCCATGATGAAATATGAAACCATCATGCCTTATAAAGAAGAGGTGAAAAAACTCTATGCCCGAATGTCTGAAGCCGATAAACAAACAGGCGACGGACAGGAGATTACAGCCTATGTTTATCCTCCCGCTACCGTAGGAGTTGGAGATATGATGGTGGATGGAGACCTATATGATGCGAATGATTCTCTCCGTCATATTTCCGAGTTCAAAGGAAAATTCATCTTACTCGATTTCTGGAGTAGCGGGTGTGGTCCTTGCGTGGAGTCGATACCTGAAATGGAGAAGGTGATGGATCTGTACAAGGATAAAATGACTGTGATTAGTATTAGTGAGGACCCGAAAGCACGTTGGAAAGAGTATATCAAGACGAAAGGAATGGGCGGTAACCAGTGGAACGAACTTCGTAAAGGACGTACCGGTCTTGCCCTAAACTATCAGGTACGGGGAATCCCTCATTATGTATTGATTGCCCCTGATGGAAAAATCCAGGATGTATGGTCCGGCTATGGCGCCGGTTCGCTTCTTGGACAGGTAGAGAAAAACTTGAAATAGATAGAGGTAAGATACGATCATTTGTTGATGTCATAAACAGTGTTATATGAAAAAAAGTCTTTTGTTAGTCGCCCTTTCAGTTTGTTTGTTGCCACTTTGGGGACAACAGAATTTCTCCCGGATAGATTCGCTTATCAAGAAGATGCTCCCCGAAGCATCCGAGGTCGGCATATCCGTCTACGATCTGACGGCTAAGAAATCACTTTATAACTATCGTGCGGAGAAACTTTCCCGTCCTGCCTCTACCATGAAGCTGTTGACGGCTATTACCGCACTTTCCCGCCCTGAAGCCAACGAACCTTTCCGCACGGAAGTATGGCACGATGGCGTGATAGAGCATGATACCTTGCAAGGCAACCTGTATGTGGTAGGCGGATTCGATCCGGAATTTGACAGCCAGTCGATGGATTCATTGATAGAAGAGGTAATCACTTTCCCTTTTTCGGTGATTAACGGACAGGTATATGGTGATGTTTCGATGAAAGACTCCCTTTATTGGGGTAGTGGATGGGCGTGGGACGATACTCCTGCGGGCTATCAGCCTTATCTCTCTCCATTGATGTTCTGCAAGGGGACTGTACAGGTTTCCGTAGTTCCATCCACGGTGCAGGGCGATACGGCAAGTGTTTCCTGCCAGCCTCTGTCTTCCTATTATACAGTGACGAATCAGACGAAAACACGTACCTCTTCTGCCGGGAAATTCTCTTTCACAAGAGACTGGCTGACGAATGGAAACAACCTCCTTATTTCGGGTAATGTCACTTCGATTCGAAAAGATGATGTCAACATCTATGATTCTCCCCGTTTCTTTATGCACACTTTCCTGGAACGCCTTCGTGGGAAAGGAATCACGACTCCCCAGTCGTATGGCTTTGCCGAATTACCTCACGACAGTGTGAGAGTAGAGCGTATGGCTTGCTGGAACACTTCTGTGCAGAAAGTGCTGAACCAACTGATGAAAGAGAGTGATAACCTCAATGCGGAAGCATTTCTCTGTCGCCTGGGAGCGCAGGCTACGGGAAAGAAGCAAGTAGCTGCCGAAGATGGTATTGTCGAAATAATGAAGCTGATCCGCCGCTTGGGGCATGACCCGAAAGATTATAAGATTGCCGACGGTTGCGGACTGTCCAATTATAATTACCTCTCTCCTGCCCTGCTGGTGGACTTTCTAAAATATGCGTACTCGCAAACAGAAGTGTTTCAGATGTTGTATAAATCACTTCCCGTTGGTGGGGTGGACGGAACTTTGAAATTCCGGATGAAAGGTACTCCTGCTTTTCGGAATGTTCATGCCAAAACAGGCTCGTTTACGGCAATAAATGCGCTTGCAGGCTATCTGAAGATGAAGAACGGACATGAAGTGGCATTTGCCATTATGAACCAGAATGTACTTTCGGCGGCTAAAGCGAGAGCATTTCAGGATAAGGTGTGTGAGGTGATTATTGGGAAATAGGCTGATATGAATACATTAGCCCGTACAACCAAAGTGGAATTCCGTTGTTGAATCCGATTTCTATGTTGTCAAGAGGCAGGTACTATTTTCCATGGAGGGCTCTTTATTGATTCTTCTACAAAAGGACAATTGTATTCTCTAATAAGCAAAAATCGTAGGATTTTGTTTACCAGAGAATACAATTATACTTGTTTTGAATCGAATACTGTAAATTCTATACTCTATATTATATTTACTTTGAGTATTCAGCCCAATTAGTATTCTTCATATCGCCACTCTTAGCCAACTCTGCGTGCATACCAAGTGCAGCCTGAATAGCGTGTGGAGTCTGTGCCCGGTTACCGGCCAGTTTGAGGTAATCCCAAAGAAGCTCTTTGTAGTCAGGATGTGCACAGTTTTCGATGATGGCTTGTGCGCGTTCTTTCGGGCTCTTGCCACGAAGATCGGCAACACCTTGCTCGGTGATAACGATGTTGACATCGTGCTCCGTGTGGTCGTGGTGGGATACCATCGGTACGATCGCGCTGATCTTCCCTTCTTTGGCCACAGACGGACAAGTGAAGATAGAGATGTAAGCGTTGCGGGTAAAGTCTCCCGAACCACCGATACCGTTCATCATTTTTGTTCCGCCGATATGGGTAGAGTTTACGTTGCCGTACAGGTCAACTTCGATGGCTGTATTGATAGAAATGATACCGAGGCGGCGTACTATTTCCGGGCTGTTTGAGATTTCCGACGGACGGAGAACCAGTTTGTCGCGGAAGAAATCCATATCGTTGTAGATGCCTTCCAGACAGTCATTTGTAACAGTCAGTGAACAGGCGCTACCGAATTTGATACGTCCTTCGCGAATCAATCCGATTACGGAGTTCTGTATTACCTCTGTGTACATTTCGAATGCAGGAATCGTTTTATCACGTCCCAATGCACCGAGTACGGCGTTGGCGATATTTCCTACACCCGATTGCAAAGGCAAGAAACTGGACGGGATAATACCGCGTTTCATGTCGGCTGCAAGGAAGTCGGCAACATTCTGGCCGATTTTGTCGGTCAACGGATCAGCGGCAGCGAAAGAACGCGCTTCGTCCGGCCAGTTGGTTTCCACTACGCCTATAATCTTTTTCGGGTCTACCTGAACGTAAGGCAGTCCGATACGGTCACTCGGTTTATAGATCGGTATTTCGCGGCGGTAAGGCGGGTCGAGCGGTTCGTATACGTCGTGCATACCCATACCGGATTTGCTGTGTGCGCTGTTCAACTCCACGATGATCTGGTCGGCAAGACGGCAGATGGTCGGGGCGATGCCGCCGGCGGCAGTCAGATAAATTTTTCCGTCCGGAGTTACTTCGCAGGCTTCGATGATGGCTACGTTCACTTTGCCCATGAACCCGTAGCGCACTTCCTGTGCCATTTGTGAGAGGTGTATGTCGTTGTAGGCAATCTCTCCGTTGTTCACAGCTTTGCGGAAGTCGGCGTTGGTAGTATAAGGAGCGCGGTAGCGGATGGCTTTGGCACGTGACAGTACGCCGTCACAGGATTCCCCTGTCGATGCGCCTGTGAAAATTCCTACTTGAAACGGGTTTCCTTTCGCATGTTCTGCTTCAGCAATTTTTGCGAGTTCGGCTGTTACAGCCTTGGCCGTTCCGGCGGGAGTAAATCCGCTTAGGCCGATGTTGTAGCCATGTTTGATTAGGCTTGCAGCTTCCGCTGCCGAAATACGATTGAGTGACATAAATAGTAAATTTCGTGTTAAATACAGTTGATATTTTTATTGATAATTAATTCTCTGTTTGTACGGCCTTGTACCAATGCTTGGCAATGACTCGTCACATAATGATTCGAAACTCAATGAGTTTACGGGTTCTCTCAATACTTCCGTTGAAGTATCTCTCCCCAGATAATAGCGCGGCGGGCTTCTTCTGCGGAGTGAATCGTGAAATCATGTTCGTTATCAGTTGATTCGGTGTGAGAGTTATAATGAGAACCTTGTTGGGAATTTCGTTTATCTTGCGCGGCACTGTTTGCCAGGGATGCGGAAACGGATATTTCTTCTTTTTTTCTTTTCTGCTGCGCCGCTGGTTTCGCCGTCTGTTTGGGAGACTGTTGCGGTGGCGTCTGTTTCAGGGGTTTAGGCTGGAATAATTCTTCCAGCGACTTGGGGCCACCCCATGCCTCGGGCATAGGAACTGCATCCGGAGCTACTTCAACGGGGGATGGCATCGGGGAAACGGGGCGTTTATTCTTAGCTTTTTTCGATTTACTATTCTTATTCACCTCTTTGAATATTCCCACAAGAATGACACCTGCTATCAAGAGAAATTTCAAAAAATCTTCCATTGTGTTTCACTGCTAATTAGTTATCTGCCAAAGTTACGTATTTTATCTGGTTCAGGCTAACATTTTATTATGAAAAAAGGGCAGCTTCACAGCTCCCCTTAATTTTTTTAACCTAAACCTTAACTATGAAAAAATCTAATGTTTCTTTCATTGCACAAATGTGAAAAATAAATTTAAATATGCCAAGCATATCGCCTAAAAATGTTTATTCTCTTAACATAAATTACAAATTTGCTTGCCAAATCATAAGTTTTTGCGTTATTTTGATATCAATTCACTACTTATTGAAAGCGAAGCCGTATCTTTGCATCCGAATTTTTAAACTAAGATTTGAGTATGAACGAATTAACGGGAGCGGACTTTAAATCCGCAACTGAAATGAAGGATGACAACAAAAAGTTGTTTATCGAAACCTATGGCTGCCAGATGAATGTAGCCGACAGTGAGGTGATTGCCTCGGTGATGCAAATGGCGGGTTATTCCGTAGCCGAAACGCTGGAGGAAGCCGATGCCGTGTTTATGAATACCTGTTCCATCCGCGACAATGCGGAGCAGAAGATTCTGAATCGCCTGGAGTTTTTCCACTCGCTGAAGAAAAAGAAAAAGCATCTGATTGTAGGTGTATTGGGCTGTATGGCCGAACGGGTAAAGGATGATCTGATAACGAATCATCATGTAGACCTCGTTGTGGGGCCGGATGCTTACCTGACGTTGCCCGACCTGATTGCGGCCGTAGAAACCGGTGAAAAAGCAATCAATGTGGAACTTTCTACTACCGAGACTTATCGGGATGTGATTCCGTCGCGTATCTGCGGCAATCATATTTCGGGTTTTGTATCCATCATGCGTGGCTGCAATAACTTCTGCACCTATTGTATCGTGCCCTATACTCGTGGACGCGAGCGCAGCCGTGACGTAGAAAGCATCCTGAATGAAGTGGCAGACCTCGTGGCGAAAGGCTATAAGGAAGTCACCCTGTTGGGGCAGAACGTCAACTCTTACCGTTTTGAAAGACCGACAGGCGAAGTGGTTACTTTCCCGATGTTGCTCCGAACAGTGGCCGAGGCTGCTCCGGGAGTGCGTATTCGTTTCACGACTTCCCATCCGAAAGATATGAGCGATGAAACGCTGGAAGTGATTGCGCAAGTTCCGAATGTGTGTAAACATATCCATCTGCCTGTGCAGAGCGGCAGTTCGCGTATTCTGAAACTGATGAACCGTAAGTATACCCGTGAGTGGTATCTGGACCGGGTGGCAGCTATCAAACGTATCATCCCCGATTGCGGACTGACTACCGATATTTTCTCCGGTTTTCATTCTGAAACGGAAGAGGATCATGCCTTGTCACTTTCGCTGATGGAAGAATGTGGATATGATGCCGCTTTCATGTTTAAATACTCCGAACGTCCGGGAACGTATGCGTCCAAGCATCTCGAAGATAATGTGCCCGAAGAGGTGAAAGTCCGTCGCCTGAACGAGATTATCGCTTTGCAGAACCGTCTGTCTGCCGAATCCAACCAGCGTTGCATCGGTAAAACGTATGAAGTGCTTGTGGAAGGAGTCTCCAAGCGTTCGCGCGACCAGCTGTTCGGCCGTACGGAGCAGAACCGTGTGGTGGTGTTCGACAGAGGTACGCACCGTGTCGGTGATTTCGTTAATGTGCGTGTCACGGAGGCCAGCTCGGCTACGCTGAAGGGGGAAGAAATCTGATTTCACCACAGAGGACACGGAGGTCTTTTTTCTTCCTTGAAACTCTGTGTCTTCTGCATTCTTTGTGGTAAAACTTACATCATCATGTGTCTCCTGATGGAGAACTTCACAATCGCCATCGCATTGATGGACGCGAATGGAATATCCATCGGCTCATGATGAGTATTATAGCTCACGAGCTTGAGATACCCTTCTTTTTCCGAACGATTCACGTACTTCACCGCCAGATACTCGTCTCCGTCAATCATAAACGACACCAGGTATATTTCCCCGTAAATCACGTTGTCGAAACTGCTAATTTCCTTGTATCCGATAATATCTCCCGATTTCAGTATGGGATACATGCTGTCTCCGTTGACGTAGACCGCCCCGTCGCAGACGGAAATATTGGGAATCCATATCTTCCCCAGTGCATATTGCTGTTTGTTGGTGAATAATGTTTTCAGGTTCGCCGCCGCCGTAATATCGTATAATGTCACGCTACGGTCGTCTATTGGTTCGGGCGTTTTCGGATTGTGTATAATTTCGACTTCTCCCTGTACCAGCTCGCTTTGGCAAAATCTCGGCTGATGTTTCGGATTTCCTTTTCCCAATAATAGCCAGTTATAGTCCACCTTGTCTCCGAATTTGTCAAGCAGCAGACGGAAATCAATACTGTTTCGTGCTCCCCAATTGGTAACTGTTGCTCTCGAAACTTCCAGGTATTCAGCTAGTTCGCTGTCTCTCTTTAAGTTCAATGCCTGTTTGGCACGCTTGATGATACCTAATACATCCAAATTTGTATCCATTCTGTTTTTTTATTTAAAAGACTAATCTCGGATTTACAAATGACAGCTATAAAAATGGCTGCCTCAAAAATATGTTTACTATATGTTTATAATCAATGATTTGTGAAATAGTTGAGATTTAATATTGAAAATTGCTATTTTATTTATGAAAAATATTCTATCTTTGTCCCATTGATTAATAGAAAACGTTTCAAAAATATAAATTAAAAACGGATATGCCATGCAATACTTCAAGAAAAACACAAAAAACTTGAAATTTTCTCATCCGCCACCTGCGGAAAGCTTACTGATGCCTGTTAACAGTTATTCTCTCAAGTATTAATAGCTATTTCTCTAACCATTAATATCTGAAACGCCAGATGTTAATACCTGGCAATAGGATAACAAAAGGATAACATATTGTATACGAATACTCCGTATTTGAATGATTACAGACCTGACTGATAAAAACTAGCATTTATAATTTATAATTGGATAACAAAATGAAAAGCTCAAAAGTACAAACACTGTGCGTTTGCGGATGTTGCAAACGCTCTCTTCCGGCAAGTGCCTTTTATATCAATAAGAAAACCGGCCTTCCCGGCAACTACTGTAAGGAATGTCGTAAAACTGTCAGCCGGAACCACCGGAAAAACGAGAAACGCTCCCTGGCATGCGACAGGGAAAGCAATTATCCGGTAATAACCTCTACGGAAAATCCCACGTTGCGACGGGAACTTATTCTGCATGCCCTTGAAACCGTAGCTGCCAGCATTGAACGGAAAAGGCGGAAAGTCCGTGAATCGGAATTTGAATCCGAATCAGGTTCTGAATTCCAATCCGAATCAGTCTTTGAATTGGAATTAGAATCAAAATCAGGATCAAAATTAGAATTGGCAGACTGATTTATAAAAACAATTTATATCATGGGACGAATAAAACAAGGGCTTGACTATTTCCCTTTGAATACCGATTTTATGCACGACCGTGTCGTACGCCGTGTGATGAAGCGTGAAGGCGATTCCGCCTTCACGATCCTGCTCTATACCCTGTCTTATCTATATTCGGGCGAGGGTTATTATATTCATGTCGATGATGACTTCTATGACGAACTCTCCGACCAGCTCTTCAGCACGGATAACGATAGTGTCCGCCGGGTGCTTCGTCTGTTTGTGGAGTACGGTTTCTTCGATTCCTCTCTCTACGAACGTTACGGCATCCTGACTTCCGCCGACATTCAGCGGCAGTTCCTTTTTATTACTAAACGCCGCAGCCGCCGTCATATTTCTCCGGACTACTGTCTGCTGCCGGATGAGGAAACCGTACACTCCACCCTTCCGGATGCTGTTGCAGAAACCCCGGATATTGTAACGCAAACCCTCGATACTGTAACAGAATCCCCGGGTACTGCAACAAAAAGCACCTTCATAAAAAGAAAAGAAAAAGAAAGGAAAGAAAACATCCTCCCTAACCCTCCTTTGCCCAAAGGAGGGGATGAGGGAGAAGAAGGAGGAGATTTTTCTAACAGAAAACCGGCGAAGAAGAAACACGAACTGACACAGTCGGATATTGACCGGATGCAAGCTCCTGCTGACGGACACCCGCGCAACCTTTCCGGACTGTTGGATAACCTTCGCCTTTATCATATTCCTCCCTCCGAACAGTATGCAATCGTACTGAAAAGTAATTACGGAGAAATCGGTGGTAAGGTTTGGAAGGGTTTCGGTGTCATTCGGGCAAGTGCCGGAAAGATCAAACTGCCCGGTCATTATTTGTTGAGTGTCCTGAATAACTGAATTAATGAGGATTATGATGCTGTTATATTGTGTAATATATTGTAAATTAGTAGTATAGTCGCAAATTTCCATATTAACGAATTTATTAACGCACACTTTTAAAATCTCTTGCACAGACAGAAATAAGGTCTTATATTTGCATTGTCGATAAGCTTAAAGACACAGACAGACTAGAATTATTAACGACTAAAAACTATTACAATTATGCCAGTATTGTACAAACCCTTCCAGTCAACTCTGGAAGACAAAAAAAGCGGTAAAAAACTCTTCTATCCCCGAGTTGTACGTTCGGGAAACGTGGATTCCGCACAACTTTCGAAAGAAATAGCAGCCTACTCTTCCCTCTCTCCGGGTGACGTAAAAAACACACTCGACAACCTGGTGACGGTGATGGGGCAACACTTGCAATCTTCGGAAAGCGTAAGCGTGGACGGTCTTGGTACCTTCCGTATGGTGATGGTGGCTCGTGGCAAAGGTGTGGAAACTTCTGACGAAGTGTCGGCTGCACAGGCTACGCTTACCGTCCGCTTCCAACCGACAACGACTAAGAATCATGACCGCACTACCGCTACCCGTTCGATGGTGACCGGTGCGAAGTGTGCCCGTTATGATAAACTTGTTTCCGATGCAGGTAGTGCAGGAGGTGGCAACTCCGGTGGAAGCGACAGGCCCGGTGGAGGCGGTAATGAAGGAGGCGGAGAAGCGCCCGATCCGGCTGCATAAATGACGTCACGGCAGTGAGTAGTACACAAAATGTAAACGACAAATTTCGTAGGCTTAACTAAACATTTGACTTTTAACTAAACTAGAAATCATCCACTAACATGAGGATTATCAACTTGATTGTGGTGCATTGCAGCGCCACGAGGGAGGATTGTACACTTTCTCCGGAAGATTTGGACTGGTTACACCGGCGGCGTGGATTCAACGGAACAGGCTATCACTACTACATCCGCAAGGATGGAACAGTGCACCTCACCCGTCCGCTTGAACGTATCGGCGCACATGCAAAAGGTTTCAACGCTCATTCAATAGGTATCTGCTATGAAGGTGGTCTGGACTGCCGGGGACGCCCGGCAGATACCCGGACTCCGGCACAACGGGCTACGCTCCGGCAACTCGTTGGGCAACTACAGGAGAAATTCCCTGGCTGCCGGGTATGCGGACACCGGGATCTTTCACCGGACTTGAACGGAAACGGTGAGATAGAACCGGAAGAATGGATTAAACAGTGCCCGTGCTTTGAGGTGGCAAAGGAATTCAATGAGTTCGGAGCATTTGCCGATAGAACTGATGAGACTGGAAGTACGGAGAAACACAGAGTAACACAACACATTAAAGAACAGAAAGGAGGTAAATGATGGCAATGAAGAAATCAGTATGGGATATGATCCTGAAGGTGGTTATCGCAGTGGCTTCGGCTTTGGCAGGCGTTTTGGGCGCTAATGCGATGAATTTGTAAAGCAGAAAATTAAGTAGTAGTCCTTCCATAGATCATGATTGTGTGAAATGGAAGGACTCTGCTAATTCATTTTGTATTGACTAAACTATTTTATTGATAAATAATAGAAAAAACGAGTTATGAATAATCTATATACGAATAAAAAAATAATACTAAAGAGGCTGTTTCTTATATTATCAGCCTTTTTCGCGGTTTTATCTGCTAAGGGGCAGAGTGAAGATGGAATAAAGCTGGATGTTCCACGACTTGTACCACTTTCCCCAACGGCTACGGCTATGGTGAAATATCAGTCTTATCCTGTAGATCATTGTACAGGAGTACCTAACATAACTATTCCCTTGTATGATATAGTTGCAGGGGAGGTTACCATACCTGTTACTTTGTCTTATCATGCTTCGGGGCTTAAGCCCAAAGAAGGAAGCGGATATGCGGGAGCAGGATGGACATTGAATCTCGAACCGTCTATAGCCCGCCAGGTGATCGGGGTAGCAGACAATGACTATTATGGATGGTTTGATCGATATTTTTCTCAAAATACAGTCCCCGGTGATGAAAGAGACCGATTGATTTATTATGGGGAGATGGTAGATAATAAACGGGATACGCGTCCGGATAAGTTTACTTATAAGTTGCCGGGTGGCGGTGGAAGCGGATATTTTTCAGACAGGTCTTCCCCTCTTATTACTGTGCCTCATAACAGCGATGTGGTAAGGTATGCTGAAAGTGATATGAATATAACAGATGGAAATGGAGTCAAATATCTGTTCAATGGCGTACACGAGACGATGAATGATATTATTACCCGCTGGATGTGTACCTCTATTTGTTCAGCCCGTTATCCACATCCTACATTGGTTAGTTTTCAGTATCAAACCCTTCAGAATCAATGGGAACCTAGTGCTTATTATAATTTGAATGACAGGCTGGTCTTTGATGAAAGGGATAAAGACGGGAGTCCCAAATTGTATCTGATGGAACAAAAAAGCGGTGGCAATAACTATTATCAAATTACGGCAGGCAGATCGTCAGGTTCTTCCTCCTTGCCCAATGCCAATAAAGAGAGCGTTTCGAGCTATGTAGCGAATATGAGTTACCCGTCAGGTAGTTACTGTGCGGAGGGTAGGATGAGTACTACCCGATTGGCACAGGTGAATTTTATGGGAAACAGATTGTCTGTCAGTTATAAAGCAGTAGGTGAAGTGCCTAACAATACAAGTGTATTAGATAAAATGCAAGTGACGGATGAGAATGGAGAACTGGTGCGTACCATTAACTTTTATGTAACTCCCTATAATGGAAAAACCTCTTTGACTAAACTTGATTCTGTACGTATCTCCGCTCCCGGTGTAGAATCGCAAACTTATTCATTCAGGTATGTGGGTGTAAACAGCGTTCCTTCCATCTATACGAAGGCTGTAGATCATTGGGGATTTATGAACGGTTCGGAAGCGAGTGCTAATGGTAGTAAGTTGACAGTGCCGAACTTTTCGAAAAGAATACCTTTACCGGATACCAATAACACGGGAAGAAAAGACACTGTATTATTTGAGAATGCAGTCGGAATAGACCGTGAAGCGTCTGGTAACATTGTGGGTATTCTTGACCGGATAACAGATCCGCAAGGTATTGAAACCTCTTTCTCTTACGAAGGCAATTACGGCGCGTTTCGTGACAATAGCCAACAGCCGGAGTATCGAGACTACCTCTATCCGGTTGGCGGATTGCGGGTGAAGAGTATAGAAACCTATGATCCGAAGACAAGGAAAAGGCTCTGTAAGAATTATAGATATGGCCTGACGGTTATCAATAATGAGAAGTATGAATCCGTTTGGGGCGGCGGTGCTATTAAACACATAGTTACAGAGCGTGATTATTGTTCTACGGTAACGCAAGTAATGGACGACGGGCAAAGCCTTTGGAACGAATATTTGACAGTCTATCATTCGATGCCTGTCTCTAATATTACCTTTCGTAACGGAAGTCCGGTAATGTACAATATTGTCAGTGAAGAGATATTGGGAGGAGGCATTTCACAAAAGACCGTCTATTACTATGATGTGGATGCACATGCTTTTGAGGACGTTCTGCATTGGGAAAGTGGGGAGAATACATCCGCTTCTGTCCGGGAGTTTATGTTGAATCAACCGGAAAGCGTATTGAATCGACTTGGGCGGATGCTTCCCGGACATCCTTATGAACCTTCTGATGATTTTGTTACAGGCTATTTTGAGACCAATCAGAGAAATGGGGCTCTTATGGGTATAGACCGTTTCGACGGGCAAGAGCTAGTGTCATCTACCCGATACGAATATAAAAAAGTAATCGCGGGCCCGTATAATATTCCTGTGGATCTTCCTGTCCGGAAGCTGATAGTGGATGTTGATTTGTACATGAAAAAACCGAATAGCCTGCTTGGCAAGCCGGTATTTGTGGCTGACAATGACAATACCCATTCTGCTACGAATATGAGGACTACTTATTATTTGGATTGTGAAACGTATTGGGCACTTGATAAAGAAACGACACAATATTATTGCAAAGTGAACGGGAGACAACGGGTAATGTCGACGGAAAAGCAATATGCGTATGACGACCGCCATCTCTCCAATCCAGGTTCTTCGTTGAAGCCACGTAGGGTGGACTTTACAAACAGTGACGGCGTACAATTCTCGGATCATTATACTTATCTGGATGGTTATCCTGCCATACTCTCTTTGCATAAACACGTCGAAGACGAGCAATGCACGGAAAAGAGGATCTTGTTTAAGTCCGGCACCTGCCTCCCGGTGAGGGTGCAATTTAAAACTGACCGAATGGCGGACTTTCGTGATGAAGTCGTTTACCAATCGTATGACAGTAATAGTAATGTATGCGAAATTATGGCAAAAGACGATACGCCTGTTCTCTTCATTTGGGGATATCGCAACCGCTATCCTATAGCCAAGATAGAGAATGCTACCCGGCAGCAGGTGAGTGTGGCGCTTGGTTATGATGGAGACATCGAAGACGTTTTCGGTGATTGGGCCTCACTTGCCGTACCTACTGAAGAGATATGGGATAAGATAAACTCTCTTCGTGAGAGACTTCCCGGTAATACGCGGGTTACCACCTATGAATATGTCCCTTTGCAGGGAGTTGTTTCCATTACCGATCCCAATAATGTCATAACGAAATTTGAATATGATAATTATAGTCGGCTGACAGATAGTTATTATCTGGATGCGGACGCCCGTAAGGTAATGCTTCAACAGTATATTTATCATTTTGGTAAATGATAAGTAATTCAATGAATGGTTTAACTTGATAATGAAATTGATTTTTTATGAAAACTTATATATGTTTATTTTTCTTGTTATTCTGCTCTGTCTATTCGTGGGGACAGTCTTTGGAAGAACGAATGGCAACAGCTATTGACATTGGTACCTATTCGGAACCGTTTACTTATGAAGATACCCAAAGTACAGCTAATTTTAACTGTGGATTTATACCTCCGACCGATATGGATGATACGAGGGTGTTTATATCCAAGGATATTTTTTACAAACTAACAGTGACGCAGCCTATGAAGATTAGAGCCAGTGCAAAACCCAGTATCACTGATAGTGGTACTGTTTTCTTGCTCAATTCTTCGGGCATCCTCTTGAGTCGTACGATTTATGTGGAGGAAGCATGGGGAGATTATGGATATGGTTTGCTGCCTGGCGTGTACTATCTGGTTGCTAAACCTAACATCTATGAAGGGTATAAACCGGTGGATGCGGAAGATGTTACTATTTATGTAAAGACAACCCCTCGTGAATTGGGTGAAGATTTTTACAATCCGTTTGAGTTGGGGACATTTGGTGAGAATTTTGCATTGGCTGATTCTGCAAATACGATAGATTATCAATGTGATTATAATGCCAGTGATAACTATTGGGATAATTATTCTCGGCATGATGTAGTTTATCGCTTCACCCTGACAGAACCGATGGAGATTTGCCTGGATGATGATGGAACTGAATGTCCTTGGGAAGGGGATTCTTACAGTGTTCACCTTCTTTCAGCTTTGCATGATCCTGTTGTTCCCATCCGCACGCAAAAGCTTGGTACAGACTACGAGCTGAATGTGTATGATTTGGGAGCGGGCACCTATTATATTTATGTTTATGCTGACACGCCTATTTGGGCCGTGTATTATAGAATGAACTTGAGTGGGCGTACGTATGCTCCCGGAGTCAGTTTTTCTCGTCCTATTGATATAGGTAGCCGGGCGGACAGCTTTCAATATACAGATGTTCAGAACTCGGAACTCATGTCCGGCAATTTTCCGGAGAAAGCCGGCAATGAAGTTTTCTATCGGTTGGAGATTGAAAATCCGATGGAACTGACCGTTGATAATTGCGGTTCGGAAGTTGCGGACACCTATTTGAAAGTGTTTTCCCAAACGCAGAAGTTGCTGTATTTCAATGACGATTCGGATGGTGACGGAGCTTGTGCAAATGCCAAAAGTGCCCGTATTCATATACCCGTGTTGCTCCCGGGCGTCTACTATATTGTGACCGACGCGGAAAAGAACGGCAACATTTCCCTGTCCATAAACGGGCGACTTCTTGCACAAACGGGAGACACAAAAGCACTTGCTATCGACGCTGGAACATATAAGGCGGGACTCTTCTTTTCCGATACCCGAGATACCTCTGTAGACTATACGGATGCTTATCCGGCAAGACCTGCGAATGACGTTTTTTATAAGTTGGTATTGCAAAAGGAGATGGATGTGGTGTTTAGTCACTGTGGTTCGGAACTGGAAGATACTTATATGAGCATCTTGAATGGAGCCGGTGAGCTCCTTTACAGCAATGACGATTATGCGGGAGAAGGTCAGTGTGAGAATGAGAAACATGCCCGCATTGAGGTCAAGAAACTTCCTTCAGGCACCTATTATGTTGTTTCGGAAGGCAGTGTCGATAACGGACGGATCACGACGACGATAGAGGCACCGAACTTTAGTGATGCTTTGTGTACGACCGAGGGGCAGCCCTGTGTGATTACTCTGACTCCCACTGTCTCCACAGATGATCTCTCCCAATTGCACACCTGTGATTATCTTCGCGAGATACAGTATTTTGACCATTTCGGGAATCCTTCACTTCATATATCTCATGGCTTCACTCCTTATAAAACCGACCTGCTCACATTGCAGGAGTATGACGGAATCAACCGCGAATCTAAACTTTGGCTTCCGGTAGCAGAATCGACTGCTGGCGGTGCTTTTCTTCCATCCGTAGAAGTCAGTGAGGCCGTTTGTAAAGCAAGCTATTACGAGAAAGATAGCTCTCTCTTCAGCTCTCCTGAATACGATAGTTCTTCATTGAACCGAATTGTCAAGAAGTATGGTCCCGGAGTTGCTTGGCAGAATCATCCGGTCAAAACAGACGTGTTGACCAATATAGAACGTAAAAACGCAGTTGATCGGGTAGACAGTTGCTTTATCGTGTGCCGTTATAGGATAAAGAATGACAGTTTGGTCTGTGCGGGTGAATATGATGCCGGAACATTGGAAGTGGTTCGTACGATAGACGAAGACAATCATGTGAGTTATGAATTTAAAGACAAGGCCGGTCGCATAGTTCTCGTTCGTCAGTCTGATGATAATCAAATATCTTATGATACGTACCATGTTTATGATAACTATGGCAACCTGTGTATGATGTTGCCTCCGATGGCAGCCGATTATTTTTTCGATGAAGGAGAATGGTCTGAAACGGCTCCCGTTCTTCAGCAATATGCCTATATTTATCATTACGATAAGTATAACCGCTGTATTTACAAGAAACTTCCGGGATGCGATCCTGTTTATACCGTTTATGATGCTGCCGATCATCCTGTCTTTACTCAAGACGGCGAACAGCGTGAGCGGAACGAATGGAGTTTCAGTATTCCCGATGCTTTCGGTCGGACAGTATTGACCGGAGTTTGTACGAATACGTTGGATTATGTTTCTAATTCTTTAGATACTATCATCGTGTATGCCGATTGGGCAAAAGAAGAGAACGGGTTGAAAGGCTATCAATTGAAAGGTGTAACCTTAGAGTCTCCGTGTCTCCTTTCTGCCAACTATTACGACCACTATGAGTTTTTGGACAAGAACGGCATCCCTAATGATATGACCACTGTTTACGTAGAGGAAACAGGCTATGGCAAGCGGAATGCAGGTGGTTATAAAGGACAGCTGACCGGGATTTGGACATCGCTCCTCTCTGCCCGTCCGGGTACTTTTACGTATTCGGTAATGTATTATGACGACCGTTACCGGATAATCCAGCAAAGGGGTAATAATGAGTTGGGTGGTACGGAGATTGTCCATACAGCTTATAATTTCTCGGGAAATCCCTTGGAAGAAAAACGTATACATACATTTCCTGGTACTGGACCAACCGTAGAATTGCACCGGCATACGTATGACCATGCCAACCGTCTATTGAAGACTAGCTATCAGTTGAATGATAATACTCCTATTGTTTTAGTAGACAATGTGTATGATGAGATAGGTCGTTTGAAAACAGATAAACGTAATGGTGTATATGAGTTACGAACCGACTATGCATATAATCTTCGTTCGTGGATAAAAGGCATTAATGGTCCTTTGTTTAACCAAACGCTTAACTATCAGGAAACGCTAGAGGGGACTACTCCCTGTTATAATGGTAATATCAGCCGCATGTGTTGGCGTAGTGGCGAAAATGGTATGGCTACAGTTATTGATCCGCAAGAAAAGGGTTACAGTTTCACTTATGACGGTCTTTCCCGTTTGAAAGATGCTATTTATGGAGAAGGTACTAACTTAAAACAGAACCGTAACCGTTTCAACGAACAGATAACCGGCTATGACAAAATGGGTAATATCTTGGGGCTGCTTAGATACGGTCAAACGGGTACGGATTCTTATGGTTTGGTTGATAATCTGAATTTGATCTACCATGGCAATCAATTACAGTCGGTTTATGACAATGCCACCAACTCTGTATTTGGTAACGGTATGGAGTTTAAGGATAATGTCAATGAAACGGTAGAGTATGAATATGATAAAAATGGCAATCTGGCTAAAGATTTGAACAAAAAAATATCTGAAATTCAATATAATATCTTAAATTTGCCTAGTCACATTAGCTTTGCTGATGGAAGTAGTATTGAATATGAATATGCTGCAGACGGCAGGAAAGTCCGTACCACGCATACTATAAACAATAACGTCACGTCCACCGTTTATTGTGGTAATGCGATCTATGAGAATGGCAGTTTGAAGATGCTCTTGAATGAGGCGGGATATTATAGTTTCCAAGATAATAAGTTTCATTTCTATCTGAAAGATCATCAAGGTAATGTAAGGGTTGTTACTGACGAGGCCGGTAATGTTGATGAAGTGAATGATTATTATCCTTTTGGTGGTTTAATGTCTAATGGATGTAATAACGTTCAGCTATATAAGTATAATGGTAAAGAGTTGGATCAGAAAGGTGGATTGGATTGGTATGATTATGGGGCAAGAATGTATGATGCAACATTGGGAAGATTTATGAAGACTGATAGATTTTTAGAAAAGTATGTTTCTCTATCTCCTTATCAATATGGAGCAAATAATCCAGTGAATAATATAGATATAAACGGAGATAGTATTTGGTATACTTTAAATGACAATATTGTGACTATGCATGTAACTGCCAAAATATTCAATAATTCAAGTGATAATATAAATATGAAGAGAGCTGCCAAAGATATAGTTTCTGATATAAAAAGTACTTATGAAGGAGAATTTGAATGGAGTGATGGCAAAACTTATAATTTAAAGGTTGATATGGATCTCAAAGTGGTAACTTCTATGAAGGATGTTGAAAGTGCAGACCATTTATTTGTATTGGCGGATAGTGATGGTGAAGGGGCTCGTGGAGTTACAAGTATGTCTGGTGGAAAAGTAATGACTTTGGCGTCAAGGGATTTTGCGAATAATAATTTATTGTCTAATAATCTGTCTCACAATAACACCTTTACTGCAACTCATGAATTTGGACATGCAGCCGGATTGCTACATTCAAAGAATCCATTTAATATAATGAAACAAGGAGGTGTTTTTCACAATAGTAATTCGACACAAAGAAAAGTTATGCTGCAACAACAATATAATATAAATAGAGGTAGTAATTCCTTGAATTATATGAATAGAAAAATACCTTATCCATATGTTCACTATGATAATAATATTGTTGATGTCTATAGTTTAGGTCTTAAATGGAGATGATATAAATGAATTTGAAAAATAGAAAAGTATTAATGGTAACAGTCGGGCTGATGTTATTATGTGTATGTATTGTTTGTTTTGCATCTAGATCTACATTGATCTTTGTAGGGAACTCGTATGAAAATAGCCAAGATATTAATACTATTATTTCATTGAATGATAAAATAATATATAGTGGTTTTATAAAGGCTTATGAACTTCCAAGATTGTTAGAAAAAAGAAATATGAAAATTGGCTTTTATAAAGTTTCTGCAAAGCTAAATAATGTATTGATAGAACAGCGATTTTTTTATTTTTTACAAAAAACTATTTGGATAGATTTTGATTGTGCAAACAGTAACTCTTTATTAATTTCGAAATATTACAGGCAAATTCCATTGTAATTTAGCACTATCTCCTACCCAGCGCAGAAATGCAGTTTATCTAAAAGATAATGGACTAAAGAAAGATAGAAAAGGAATGTTGTACGAATATACTAAAAATCAAAGTCGGGTAAAATCTATTCGAATATTGGGTAATACAGATTTAGTACGATATGTAAAATATTAATAATATACTTATGAAAAACTTGGTTTATGTTATCTTATTTATTTTATTGGGAGGATGTGTTTCCCCCTCTTTTTCGCCAGTGGAGATACATCAACGAGTGGCAGAACAAGTTAAAGTATTGATAGATAGTGGATATCTACAAACTCCATATATTGAAATAAATGAAGTATTATCAAATAATTCCAGCATTATTTATAGTATTAAAGGGGCGGATTCTCCAGGTTCGGATGGTGCAGAGTTACCTTCTAAAGTGATGACCTATAAAGGGAAATATCTTTGTTTTATAGAATTAGATGAGCAGGAAATGTCGCGAACTGAATTGTTTGAAAAAGGAATTGTGGCAGATTCTAATTTTCATGAGAATCTCCATTTGGACGATGGGTGGGTATTGGCTCTTCGAAAATATGAAAATGGGTCAACTTTGGTAAAAAAGGTATTATCATCGGCTTTTCTTTTTGAATATCCGCAACTTTGGTAGACCTTTCAATCAGATTATTAGAATAGGTGGTCGAAATATACAGTATACAGCTTTTAAACTTTCTGATGGAACATTTAATATAGGAAGAATACATGAAATTTTATAGAATACCGACTAAGCAAGAGGAACAACTTATTGAATTACTTGTTCATAAGTCATCTTTAGAAATGTCTGAAGATTGGAAGAATGGCTTATTAGTATGTCCAATGGATGATGGGGAAATGGGTAGTTTGTATTTGTTTCCACAGGGGAAAATAAATGAAAGTAGGAAATTGGGTAGACAAATTAGTGAATTTCAATTTACAGATATTGATGGAGTTGAGGTTATTGCATCCTTAAATGTGGATGTTGATGGAGTTCTATTTGAACTTGATATATGGAAAACTAATTTTGAAAAACTTGTAAAACTCCCTGATTTATAGCTCGATTACTACCTTGACATGTTATAGAAATATTCTTAAGTGTCAGGGTAGTTTTTTATATTATTGTTCGATAAAACAGAGTGTCTTACCCTGATATGGAATTAGAAAATATTCTGTGTCAGGGTATCTTTTTATAAATGCGGAAATGAAAGGTTGCTTTCTCAATATAATAGATTAAATTTGCCTAGCAACATGTCTACGCATACAGAATATGTACTTGATATTTCAGCTAGCCTAATTGTAGATACTGATGTCTTAATTGGTTTATCTATTAAAAGTCCTTAACGAAACCCCAATCCATCACTTTTTATTTGTTTCTTTGCACCAAATTCGGGTATAGTGTTGTCTTGTCATTCCAGGCAGCACTTAATTTTGCTTAGATAGTTAATGGAGAAACTCAGTATAAATGCTTGTCCGGTGTGTGGCGGTGCGCACTTGAAACGCGTCATGACTTGTACGGATTTTTATGCTTCGGGCGAACAGTTTGAACTGTATTCGTGTGAGGACTGTGGATTTACATTCACACAAGGAGTCCCCGTGGAAGCAGAGATAGGCAAGTATTATGAGACTCCCGACTATATCTCTCACACTGATACGCGCAAAGGCGCGATGAATAATATCTACCATTATGTACGTTCCTATATGCTGGGCCGCAAAGCGCGCCTGGTAGCTAAGGAAGCGCATCGTAAAACAGGGCGTTTGCTCGATATAGGTACGGGAACCGGTTACTTTTCTGATGCGATGGTTCGCCGGGGATGGAAAGTGGAGGCGGTGGAGAAAAGTCCGCAGGCACGTGAGTTTGCGAAGTTGCATTTCGATCTGGACGTAAAGCCCGAATCGGCTTTGAAAGAGTTTGCTCCCGGCAGCTTTGATGTTATCACTCTTTGGCATGTGATGGAACATTTGGAACACCTTGATGAGGTGTGGCAGCGACTTCATGAGTTGCTGACAGAAAAAGGAGTCTTGATTGTAGCTGTACCCAACTGCTCTTCTTATGATGCTCAACGTTATGGCGAGTATTGGGCGGCATACGACGTTCCCCGTCATCTCTGGCATTTTACTCCGGGCACTATACAACAATTGGCTTCCCGTCATGGCTTTATTATGGCGGCGCGTCATCCGATGCCGTTCGATGCGTTCTACGTATCCATGTTGAGCGAAAAACATCGTGGCAGTTCGTGCAGTTTCCTGAAAGGGATGTTTGCCGGAACGTTAGCATGGTTTAATGCTTTAGGACGGAAAGAACGTAGTAGTTCCATGATTTATGTATTCCGAAAAAAGAGATAACGCATGGGAGATCAAAACAAATATAAGTCAGGTTCAATCTTCGACATGCAGTTCATTACGTCGAGTATCAGTACGACATTAGTGTTGCTGTTGCTGGGACTGGTTGTCTTCTTCGTATTGACAGCACACAATCTTTCCGTATATGTCCGCGAGAATATCAGTTTCTCCGTTCTTATCAGTGACGACATGAAAGAAGCGAATATACTGAAACTTCAGAAGAAGCTGAATCAGGAACCTTTCGTGAAACAATCCGAATATATCTCTAAAAAACAAGCACTGAAAGAACAGACGGAAGCAATGGGAACCGATCCGGAAGAATTCTTGGGCTATAACCCTTTTACCGCTTCCATTGAAATCAAACTCCATTCCGACTATGCAAACTCCGACAGCATTGCGAAGATAGAGAAAATGATTAAAAAGAACACCAACATACAAGATGTGCTCTATCGAAAGGAGTTAATTGACGCCGTGAATGATAACATACGAAATATCAGTCTGGTACTGCTTGCCTTGGCGGTAGTGCTTACTTTTATCTCTTTTGCCCTGATAAACAATACCATAAGACTGGCTATTTACTCCAAACGCTTCCTCATTCACACCATGAAGTTGGTAGGAGCGAGTTGGGGATTCATCCGGGGGCCATTCCTTCGAAAGAATGTATGGAGCGGGATATTGGCAGCCATCGTTGCCGATTCCATATTGATGGGGACCGCTTATTGGGCCGTGACGTACGAACAGGAATTGCTTCAGGTCATCACGCCTGAAGTCATGTTGATAGTCTGTGCAAGCGTATTGGCGTTTGGAATTGTAATAACGTGGCTATGCGCCTATTTCTCCATGAATAAATACTTGAGAATGAAAGCAAACAGCCTGTACTATATTTAGCGGATGGCGAATGGCTGACGGCAAACCTGTGTTTGCGTGTGATTAGCATCCGTAACAACCGACTGATAGATTAAGGGAATGATTGAAATTAGTAATTTGTAATTAAATAAACTATGTCTGACAAGCAGAAATTTGCCTTTGATAAAGTGAACTTTATCTTGCTCGCGATAGGGATGGCGATTGTTATTATCGGCTTTCTATTGATGACGGGACCTACATCGTCCGAAACCTCTTTTGAACCCGATATTTTCAGTGTACGCAGAATCAAGGTAGCGCCAGTCGTTTGCCTGTTTGGCTTCTTGTCTATGATTTACGCTGTATTACGCAAACCTAAAACACAAAAAACAGAAGAATAAAGATGGGGGATTTAACGACATTTGAGACGATTATTATTGCTATTGTAGAAGGATTGACAGAGTTTCTTCCGGTTTCTTCTACGGGACACATGATTATTACGCAAAACATTTTAGGAGTAGAAAGTACTGAATTTGTAAAAGCGTTTACTGTTATTATCCAGTTTGGCGCGATTCTTTCAGTGGTTTGTCTTTATTGGAAACGTTTTTTCCGGTTGAACCATACACCGGCTCCTGCGGGTGCTTCCGCTTTGAAGTGTTTTCTGCATAAATTCGATTTTTACTGGAAACTGCTGGTAGCTTTTATTCCTGCCGCCATTTTGGGATTCCTGTTCAGCGATAAGATAGACGAGATGCTGGAGAGTGTAGCAATAGTGGCAGTGATGTTGGTGATCGGCGGTATATTCATGTTGTTCTGCGATAAGATCTTTTCGAAAGGAAGCGAAGATACAGTGCTGACAGAAAGAAAGGCATTCAATATCGGTTTGTTTCAGTGCATTGCCATGATACCGGGAGTATCCCGTTCGATGGCTACCATCGTTGGAGGTATGGCCCAGAAGCTGACTCGCAAAGATGCTGCCGAGTTTTCATTCTTCCTTGCCGTGCCAACCATGTTTGCGGCAACCGGTTACAAGGTGTTGAAACTATTCTTAGATGGTGGTACGGAGATTCTTCTCAACAATATGCCGGCACTTATTATAGGTAATGTAGTAGCTTTTATTGTCGCTTTGCTGGCTATCAAGTTCTTTATTAGCTTCGTTACGAAATATGGCTTTAAGGCATTTGGCTGGTACAGAATTATTGTTGGCGGAACCATTTTGGTAATGCTGTTGCTTGGATACAACTTAGAAATTGGCTGATGAATTTTAAAAAAGGAGAAGTACTGTTTTTCAATAAACCTCTTGGCTGGACTTCATTTAAGGTAGTAGGGCACGCCCGCTATCATATTTGCCGTCGGATTGGAGTGAAAAAACTAAAAGTCGGTCATGCCGGAACGTTGGATCCTCTTGCAACGGGGGTGATGATTGTATGCACAGGCAAGGCAACCAAACGAATAGAAGAGTTTCAATATCATACGAAGGAGTACGTCGCAACGTTGCGTTTGGGTGCTACTACTCCGTCATACGATTTGGAACATGAAATAGATGCCACCTACCCTACCGAACATATCACGAGGGAACTGGTGGAAGAAGTACTGACGCACTTTATCGGTGCCATCGATCAGGTACCTCCTGCCTTCTCTGCCTGTATGGTAGACGGTAAGCGTGCTTACGAACTGGCCCGGAAAGGAGAGGAAGTCGAACTAAAAGCAAAACAGCTTGTTATCGACGAGATTGAATTGCTGGAATGTCGACTGGATGATCCGGAACCGATGATTCAAATCCGTGTCGTATGCAGCAAAGGAACCTATATCCGTGCCCTGGCCCGCGACATCGGCGAAGCACTCCATAGCGGAGCTCACCTGACAGGATTGATCCGCACCCGTGTAGGTGATGTCCGGTTGGAAGACTGCCTGAACCCCGAACACTTTAAAGAGTGGATCGACGGACAGGAGATAGAAAATGAGGAAGAGAATAATTAACGTAATAAGGAATAGATATGAAATTATCACAATTCAAATTTAAGTTACCCGAGGATAAGATCGCTCTACATCCTATGAAATATAGAGATGAGTCGCGTTTGATGGTATTGCATCGTAATACAGGTAAGATTGAGCACAAGATGTTCAAAGATGTGTTGGACTACTTTGATGATAAAGATGTGTTTATATTCAATGATACGAAAGTGTTTCCTGCCCGCTTGTATGGTAACAAGGAGAAGACAGGTGCTCGTATCGAGGTATTCTTGTTGCGTGAGTTGAATGAAGAACTTCGTTTGTGGGACGTATTGGTTGATCCGGCACGTAAGATACGTATCGGTAACAAGCTATATTTCGGTCCGGACGATTCAATGGTGGCTGAAGTGATTGATAATACCACTTCTCGCGGACGTACGCTCCGTTTCCTTTACGACGGACCTCATGACGAGTTCAAAAAGGCACTGTATTCTCTGGGTGAAACTCCACTCCCCCACTCCATTATCAACCGTCCCGTAGAACCGGAAGATGCTGAACGCTTCCAGTCTATTTTTGCAAAGAACGAAGGTGCGGTGACTGCTCCGACTGCTAGCTTACACTTCAGCCGTGAGTTGATGAAACGTCTGGAAATCAAAGGTGTAGACTTCGCATATATCACTTTGCACGCTGGTCTGGGTAACTTCCGCGACATCGACGTAGAGGACTTGACGAAGCATAAGATGGATTCGGAACAGATGTTTGTAAACGAAATGGCGGTGAAAACCGTGAATCGTGCCAAAGATAACGGTAGAAATGTATGTGCGGTAGGTACGACAGTGATGCGTGCTATTGAAAGCGCAGTCAGCACTGACGGACATCTCAAGGAATTTGAAGGATGGACGAACAAGTTTATCTTCCCTCCGTATGAATTTACCGTAGCCAATTCAATGATTTCCAATTTCCACATGCCGCTTTCTACCTTACTGATGATTGTAGCTGCTTTTGGTGGTTATGACCAGGTGATGGATGCTTATCATGTAGCATTGAAAGAAGGTTACCGTTTCGGCACGTATGGAGATGCAATGCTGATTTTGGACAAATAATGGCAAAAGTTTATCTGGGACTCGGCACTAATCTTGGGGATAAAGAACAAAATCTTCGGGATGCCGTGCAAAAAATAGAAGAGCAGGTAGGGAAAATAGTTTCCCTGTCTGCTTTTTACGTTACTGCTCCTTGGGGATTTTCTTCCGATAACAGTTTCCTGAATGCGGCGGTTTGTGTAGATACCGAATTGGCTCCCATAGACGTTTTACAGAGAACGCAGGCGATTGAACAGGAATTGGGACGTACGAAGAAATCCGTCAACGGCATATATAGCGACCGCCTGATTGATATTGATCTGTTGCTTTATGGTGATTTGATACTTTCCACCACTTCTCCTTCAGGAGCAAAGTTGATCCTCCCCCATCCGTTGATGGCAGAACGTGACTTCGTCATGAAACCACTGGCGGAAATTGCTCCCGGATTAGTGCATCCGGTACTTGGAAAAACGATGAAGGAGCTTACTTCTTCTTTTTCTCCGCAATAAATACCGGTAAATAGGCAATGCATCCTATCAATACTGCATACAGCAAATGAATCTCCTGAAACGGCTTATCGATGAAATGGCAGACAATGGCATAGATGGCAATCGTGAAGCCTATATAAAGAGCCAGCACCAAAAGCGTTTTTAATTTCTTATTTAGAATCATTATAAATCTATTTATGTGTTAAATACGTGGCAAAGATACTCATTATCTCCGAAATCTCTTTATCTTTGCAACCGAAATGAAAGTGTGGACAGATTTGAGTAGCTTGCAACCACGGAAAAAAATGCTAAAACACGTCTGATTGACGCCTTTCGGTTTATCCTTTGCAGCACTCGCCTCTCCTACTCTCTCTCATTTTTTAATTTTCAATTTTTAATTCTTAATTTAAAAAGATGGGATACTTATTTACATCCGAATCGGTGTCAGAAGGACACCCCGACAAGGTGGCCGATCAAATATCGGATGCCGTGCTTGACAAACTGTTGGCTTACGACCCCAGTTCGAAAGTAGCTTGCGAAACACTAGTGACTACCGGACAAGTGGTGCTAGCGGGTGAAGTGAAAACAAAAGCGTACGTTGACCTCCAGCTCATTGCGCGCGAAGTGATTAAGAAAATCGGTTATACCAAAGGAGAGTACATGTTCGAAAGTAACTCTTGTGGCGTACTTTCCGCTATTCATGAGCAAAGTCCCGATATCAACCGTGGTGTAGAGCGTCAGGACCCGATGGAACAGGGTGCAGGCGACCAGGGTATGATGTTTGGCTACGCTACCAATGAAACGGAAAACTATATGCCGCTTTCTCTTGATCTGGCACACCGCATTCTGCAAGTGCTGGCGGACATTCGTCGTGAAGGAAAGGTGATGACTTACCTCCGCCCCGATGCCAAAAGCCAGGTTACTATCGAATATGATGACAACGGAGCTCCTGTTCGCATCGATACAATCGTTGTTTCTACGCAACATGATGACTTTATCCAACCGGAAGATGATTCTCAAGCTGCCCAGCTGAAAGCTGACGAAGAAATGCTGTCTATCATCCGCCGTGATGTGATTGAAATTCTGATGCCTCGTGTCATTGCTTCTATCCATCACGATAAAGTGTTGGCACTGTTTAATGATAAAATCATTTATCATGTGAATCCTACGGGCAAGTTCGTAATTGGTGGTCCTCACGGAGATACCGGTTTGACAGGTCGTAAGATTATCGTTGATACTTATGGTGGTAAAGGTGCTCACGGTGGTGGTGCTTTCTCCGGAAAAGATCCTAGCAAGGTAGACCGTAGTGCAGCTTATGCAGCACGCCATATCGCAAAGAATATGGTTGCGGCAGGTGTAGCAGATGAAATGCTTGTACAGGTGAGCTATGCTATCGGTGTGGCTCGTCCGATCAATATTTTTGTAGATACTTATGGCCGTTCCCACGTTAACATGACGGATGGTGAGATTGCCCGCGTTATCGATCAGTTGTTCGATCTTCGCCCGAAAGCAATCGAAGAACGTCTGAAACTTCGTAATCCTATTTATCAGGAAACAGCCGCTTATGGTCACATGGGACGTGAACCGCAAGTGATAACGAAGAAGTTTTCTTCTCGTTACGAAGGAGATAAAACAGTGGAAGTGGAACTCTTTACATGGGAGAAACTCGACTACGTAGATAAAATTAAAGCTGCTTTTGGTCTGTAAAACAGTCTGAAAGCGAGCTTAGCTCATTCGATAAGAGCCACAATCTCAACTCCTTCTAGTAGGATATGAGGTTGTGGCTCTTGATTTTAAATAAGTTATATTTAAATAAATATCTTTTGGATATTAAACTTCTTTTGCCGGAATTTGCTACTTTTGACCTGTAAATAAACGGACTGCCTAATGAAAACAAGATGTTGTTATCCTAAACGCTATTTATTGTTGTTCTTTAGTTTACTTGTCAGCGTAGGTAGCATTCTGATGTCTGTCTCTCTATCTTCCTGCTCTTCTTCGGTGAAGAGTCCATTGCTACTATCTGCTGACTCATTGATGGAAATATATCCTGATAGTGCATTATCCATTTTGGAATCAATTTCCTCCCCACAGAAATTACCACGTGCTGACAGAGCACTTTATGCGCTATTGCTTACGCAAGCAAGGCATAAAAATTATATTGCTTTAGGAGATGACTCGCTGATAAAAACGGCTGTTGAATACTATGGTGATAAGAAGAAAAGTGTACGTGCTGCAAAAGCTCATTATTATTGGGGAGCTACTTATGGTGAGAAGGGGTATACTTCATTTGCTGTAGACGAGTATCTGACGGCAATTCGGTTGATGCCTGTTAGGGATGAATTCTTAGCAATGATATATGATAATCTTGCGGACTGTTATGAAAAAGATGAATTGTTTGATATAGCAATTGATGCCTATCGTGAGGCTTATCAGATATTGAAAGGAGGAAGCCAACAGACATATCCATTGAGAGGTATTGCACGTATGTGCTTATTGCAAAACAAGAAGGATAGCGCATTGTTTTATTATCATCAAGCTCTTGATTGCGCATTGGCAGAGCAAGACTCTAGTTTGATAGGGGCTCTTTATCATGATCTTGCTATGGCTTATAATGAGAAGAAGGATTATATTCAAGCAGATAAATATGTATCAAAGGCAATTGCGGTACAGGGGCAAGATGCTGTCAATGTCTGTTTATCAAAAGCTCAAATTATGTTGAATTTAAATAAACTTGATTCTGCCAGCTATTTTTTTAGGAAGAATATAGATCAACTTGATATTTATGGAAGGGCTGTTTGCTATGATGGAATGTATCAAATAGCAAAGAAAAGGGGTGAATGGAAAACTGCAACAGAGAATATAGATGCATATAAAGTTCTTTATGATTCTATTCAGTTCATGACAGATAACGAGGAGCTTAATAGGCTTATGGATAAGCACCAACTGGAGGAACATAAGAGATTATTATCAGAACATACTAAAACTTTAATTTTTAGCTTGGTTACTGCATTCTTCTTATTGATGGTTGTATGTGTTTTCTATTTTATGTGGAATGACAGAAAGAGAAAGAAGCATTATATTGCTTTACAGCACGAGTTGACTCAAAAGCGAGTAGATACTATGTTGCTAAAAGAAGAAGAGGTTTCTGAATCTAATAAAGAAGATTTGAATAAGAAGAGATCGGAGTTGACAGAACGGCAGATTCAATTATGTATATCTGTTCTTAAAACTACTGATTGCTACGATCAATTGGAAGCATTGGAGAGGGCAACTCATAAACAACTATTGATGATGCGTAGTTTGAGGAAAGGAATACGTTCTGAAATTTCCAATGCGTTTGTTGATGTGATGATGAATTTGAAGGAACGTTATCCAGCTTTAACCGGTGATGATATATTTTATTGTGTTCTTTCATTGCTTTGTTGTTCAAAAACTGTCATGATGGAGTTGATGGATGCTACATCAGATGCTCTTAAAACACGCAAAAATCGTATAAAGAACAAAATGGATGCTCAAATTTTCGATCGTGTGTTTGGTGTTGATATTCAATGAGGTATATCGATCTTCTTAGGTTAATTTTGCTTCTAAATAAAAGGCTGTTACCATTGTTACCGCATAAAAATCGTTTCTTTTGCTTCATCTGTGTATTTTTGAGGCGAAATTTTAAACCCATTTATTATGAAGACTAAATTTTTACCTCTTTTGCTATTGACTGTCTTACTTCAAGTAAGCATGTTTTCTTTTGCTAATGAAATGACAACTGCACGTATAATCAGATTAAAGAATAAAACTGAGGTACAACATCGGTCTATTCCTGTTACTCCTGCTGCTTGTATTGAAAACTCATTGTTGACTATTGACCTTCTTTCTACTGTTCCTACTGTAACTGTTACCATCAAGGATGCAGAGACAGGAGAAGTCGTTTATACATCTACTGATTTAAATGTAGATAAGGTTTATATTGATCTTGCAGGTGAGGAAAAAGGTAAATATACTTTGGAGATACAACTTCCGAAGGAAGCCTTTATCGGAGATTTTGAATTAGATTAAATCTTTGGAATATATATTATTTGCAACTAACATAAGATGATATACCTAAATCATTAACTGTTGAAGCCCCGCTGCTGAAATATATGGCGCATTGCTGAAATGACGATTTAGATGACCGAAAGGGGAAAGAATCGGTTAACTTTTATTCGTGGGCTTAATAAGCCTTGTGAAAGGTCCATTAAGGTATATTGAAACGTAAAATTAAAATCACTTTTTTTAGTTGTGTGCTGAAATACTACTGGTAGGGTGTTCGAACGATTTTATAGTTCGGATAATGAAGTTCATTCAGCAACAATGTGATACACCTGTTAGTAGATGAGAAATCTGTGATAGATGTATTCTCTGTGAGAAAAGCTCTTGGACTTCTGAATAAGAAGTCCAAGATTTTTTTTGATGGGGTATGATGAGGTAAATGGGATGACTGCTAAGCTATTTGAATATATTATTAGGATTATCTGTTAGATAATTTGTGTGTGTAACCTCTTGTTTCCTATTTTATGCGCTACTGTTACTTATGTTACCAAGTGAAATTCGTTTCTTTCATTATGCTTACGTACTTTTGGCACACAGAACCTAACACACAGACATCATGGAAATGAAACTTCTATTCTTTTTATTATCAGCTATCTTATTCCAATCAAGTATAAGTATTTATGCGATGGAACAAATTAAGAGAGGTTGGGTAGCTTTGAAGGATGTTACTCAAATGCGTTCGCATTCAATTTTTGTTTTTCCTAATAACTTTTTGGGGAGTTCGTAGATGTTGTTTAATCGACATCTATTTTAATCTACTATGGCTATTCTAAAAATATGGAATGGGATGAATAAATAATTTATCCTGTTAAATAGATATTGCCATAATGTATTTGGATGAAAAATACTTTTCAGAGATTTTCTCTTAAATAAAAACAAATTTAAATTTAACCAAGATGAAAGAAAAACTATTGGTTTTGGGAACAATGGTAGCTTTATGTTGCTCTTGTGCAGGAAGTTCTGTATTACTGGATACAGAATCCGAATTAAATGGCTTGAACAATGAGTATGAGCTAGGTACGTTAGAAGCGGGTGATAATGGTCTAAAATGCGAAACTTCGGGTGATGAAGATTCCATTCAGGTTTTGAAAGACAATTATATCGCGGAAATTATGGGACGTATGGAAGTTGCTAAAGAGAAGGTAATGCGTACGGCTTATGGTGCAACATCGCCTAGGGTCGGAGTTTTCAGGGTTGGTTCTTGTGGTAATTACAAGTATTTATCAATAAAAATTGATTGTGAAAACGGAAATAGTAAAACTAGCGTAAGTGGTAATGTTGGAGATACGTATGTTGATGGTGGAGATAATATGCGTCTCGAATTTTGTATGGTGGATGCGGGATTTCGTTATCCGGGGGGAGTCTTTTTGTTTGAGGATGTACCTTTAGAGACCATGACATTGGTCCGTTATCATGATACGGAAGATGGTGGTCATAATGGCGTGTGGTCTGATGATCCTAATTATTATGATGTAATGCATATTTCTGGAATGTCTAAATTAGATTCTAATGCTACATTGGCATGGAATATAAATAGGAATATGACTAAATGGGGCGATATTCCAGTGGGACCTGCAGGTATTAATTATGGGGTCATTGCTCCTGCTGAAATGGCTTCAGGTAATTTGTATTTTGATGATGAAGATCATAATAATAAGAATTGGGCACAAGTTTGGTTAGGACCTCAAAACCAATATGAACCGCATGGTACATATTATGGAGTCCAGCTGGATCGAAATACAAGATATCACGTATGCCTTAATACGGATAAAACCAATTTCACAAAATTGGTGCGATCAGCTATCTAATTATTAATTTGTTTATAATCAATTCTTATTGGTAAAACTTACCAATAAGAATTGATTTAATTAGCACATAGACATGAAAATATTGTATTTCTTTCTCTTCTCTTTTCTTTTTATTGCTTGCAGTACTCCTGTTATAAATAAGAATGATGTTGTTGCAGAAGTGAATGGAGAACAGATTCTTCTTTCAGAATTGGCGTCTCAAAGTAAACAAGAGATTTTTGATATATTGAATACAGCGTATGAAATCAAAAGTCGGGTACTTGCAGGTCTGATCAAACAGAAACTGTTAGAAGATGCAGCCAAAAAAGAAAACATGTCTTTGGAAGAGTTTATCGATTGGTTTGTTCAGCAGAAAATATGTGTAGGGCAGGATAGTTTGAAAAAACGATATGGATTTAATACACAAAGCTTTTATGTAAAAGGTGAATTAATCCCGTTAGTGAAAGGTTCTTTGGAGGAGAAACTATCTTATCAACAGAAACTTCGGAGTCGGATTGTTCAGGCATTGGTTGATTCTTTATATCAAAAGGCGGATATTAAAAGATTTTTATATCCTCCAAAACAGCCGGAATGTGTTGTGAGGGATTTGTGTGTATATTATAGGGGGAATTTAGACTCTCCTGTTTCTTTTATTGTTGCCTCTGATTATAATTGTGAGCGCTGTGTACAATTTGAAAAGACATTGTCCAAGCTCTATGATAATTATAAAGAGCGGGTTAAATTTGGTTTTGTGCATTTTGCAGATGCTCCTTCGTTAGCAGCTTTGGCATGTGAGGCTGCTGGTGAGCAAAAACAATTCTGGACTTTTCATGATACTATATTTAACTATTCAGGAGTAGCAGATTCCGCTTTTATATATAACTTAGCAAAGTCTAAAAGATTGAATATGACAGAATTTGATGCCTACTTACATTCTTCTGACAAATATAAGGAGATGGATAAGGTCATCAATCAGTTAGTAGAAAGGGGGCTGATGGCTACTCCTACCATCATAATTAATGATCGTTTGGTGTACGTCACAAACAGCTATGAAGAATTGTCCAGACTATTGGAGTATGAACTATAACACAAAAGATAAAAGATGAGACTTTACTTTAATCTGAATAAGATAACTTATCTGTTTCTAATGCAGGCTTTATATCTTTGTATTGCTTGTGAGGAGCCGTTTGATGTAGATATGCCGATCCCGGAAGATGCCATAGTATTTGATGGAGTGATAACCGATGAACCCCCACCCTATTATTTTGTATTAAGTAAACCGTCAACTAAACTGAAATACCCTGAAAATCGTAGTTTTGATAGGATTAATGATGCAGAAATTGTTATTGTTGATTTGACAACAGGTATAAGAGATACATTACAGAATGCCAAATTGACTGGTTATCAGGATTTTCGATTTTATGATCACTATAGAGATAAAGATGTTACTGTTTATATGAAATGGCTTCCTGGTGAAACGCCTGGTGGACTTTATGTTACTAATAAGATTTATGGAGTTGAAAATCATACCTACGAACTTCATATCAAATACAAAGGAAAGGAATATACAGCATGTGAGCGGATGGTGCCTAAAACTCCAATAGACAAAATAGTAATGAAACGTATTGATACTGGAGAAGGTGAACCTAATGAAACTCCATGTATCAGTTTTTATAATCCTCCTGAAGAGCATAACTATTATTTGCTTAAAACAGATTTTTGTTCTTCAAAAGTGCTTCGTGTCGCATCTGTTTATAATCTATATTATGGAACAACGAATAGTGCCGGTTGGCCATATTCTATTTTGGATGATGAATATTTGGCGGAAAATGTGATAGACTATGTTGTGAGCGAGGGAGAGCAGTTTGTACTCCCTAATCGTCCGGGGTTTAGCTATCCTGTAAGTGATTCCATTTGGATAAAAATGCAGTCCATATCTGAAAATTGCTATCAGGTGTTTGATCAAATGATTAAGCAAATACGTTCGGATGGTGGAACTTTCTCTTCGCGTCCGACCTCTGTAAAAAGTAACATTGATAATGGTGCTTATGGAATATTCCGTGTCAGTGCTATCTCTGAAATCTATTTTTATAAGAAACATAGGATTTGATGGAAAAATACCTGTTATTATTTATATTATCCTGCTGTGGAAATTTCACCATATGTAATGCTCAGACGATTACTGTCAGAGGTCGTGTGACCGACAGAAAAACCGGAGAAGTGCTCTCGGATGCTAACATTGGAGACCTGATGTCGAGAACAGGAGTAGCTGCCAATACGTATGGGCTATATTCCATTCGTATTAAAGGTGGACGTTGTGTCTTAAGATGTTCGATGCTGGGCTATGTAACCCAAATGGATACGTTGACTCTGACTGCAAATTCGGTTCATAATTTTGCTTTGATGCCCGATAACTATCAACTAAGTGATGTAGAGGTAATGGGAAATCAGAAAGCAGGAGGACAGTTGACATTGAACCAGAAAGATATTCAGGCACTTCCCACTTTAGGAAGTGAACCTGATGTATTGAAGTCATTACAATATCTTCCGGGAGTCATTAGTGGCAATGAAGGTTCCAATAATATATCTGTTCGAGGGAGTAATCAATGGGGTAACTTGATATTGCTGGATGAGGCAATGGTTTATAACCCGAATCATGCATTGTCTTTCTTTTCTGTGTTCAATAACGACGCTATACAGCAAGTGAGTCTTTATAAATCTTATTTTCCATTGAAGTATGGTGGAAGAACTTCGTCTGTTATTGATGTCAAAATGCGCGAAGGAAACAATCAGGAGAAACACCGGAGTGCTACAATTGGAGTTATCGCTTCTAAAATCCAGTTGGAAGGTCCGATAAAGAAAGGGAAAACATCTTACCTGATAGCTGGTAGATTTGCTTATCCGGGAGCTGTACTTAACGTACTGAAACAGTTTCGTGGTACTAAAATGAGCTTTTATGATGTAAACGCCAAAATTAATTCTACATTAAATGACCGGAACCGGATTTTCTTTTCAGTATATAATGGCGGCGATCATACTTTTTTTAATCAACTGGTACGCGGTTATGGTATGAATTGGGGAAATACTACTGCTACATTCCGATGGAATCATGTTTGGACAGATCGGTTGTCGGGAAACTTCAGTGCTATTTTTAGCAATTATTATTATCGCTATAAATCAATAACAGATGGAATGAAGTTCTTATGGAAATCGAATATCCAATCTTATCAATTGAAATATGATGCAGATTATGCTGTTAACAATGTACTGCATATCAGGAGTGGTCTCTCTGCGCATGTATTTACCACAATGCCTGGGAGTATTAGTAGCTGGGGAGACTTTAGTAATGTGGTTCCTTATCGAATGGATAGGCGGTCCCTGTTGGATATGGCAGCCTATGGAGAAGCAACCTATAAGATTTCATCAGTATGGCGGCTGAGTGGAGGAATTCGTTTCCCAGTTTTTTATACTCCTAAAGTGGGAGAACTCAAGCAAAAGGGTTACATAATGCCTGAACCGAGAGCTGAGTTGTCCTACTCTCCCGGAACCGGGAACCGTTTGCATGCAGCTTTCACGCAGTCTTCACAAAACCTGCATATGTTGTCTAATTCCTCTGTCGGTATTCCTTCAGATATGTGGGTACCTGCTAATAGACAACTGAAACCTGCAGTGATGAAACAAGTGGCTTTAGGGTATGAGAAAAGTCTGGAAAAAGGAATGTATACATTTTCTCTGGAGACTTATTATAGAAAGACGGATCATATCGTTGATTTTGTAGATAATGCAAATATCTTTTTAAATAATCAGATAGAAACACAGTTGAACACAGGTTATTCAAAGGCCTATGGAGCGGAATTCTATGTATCTAAAAACAGAGGGCGGCTAACCGGCTGGATTAGCTATACTCTTTCACATGCCCGAAATTATATTGCTGCTTTCGAAGATAAGGAATATCCGCCTGTCTATGATCGTCCACATAGCTTGAAGATATTTCTGAATTATGAGGCCGGACGTAAGCGGAGGTGTGCTTTTGCAGCTACCTTCTCGTACAATTCAGGGATGAATCTGACATTGCCTATTGCTCATTACCGGGTGAACGGTACAGCTTTCTATATCTATTCTACAAGAAATGGTTATCGTGCTCCTGCCTTTCATGAATTGAATTTATCCATGACTTGTAAAACTGGCAAAAGAGGTCGATTGATTCTTTCTGTGATGAATGTATATAACAGAAAAAATGTGTTTACTATCTATACGAGTAGAGATGACTATGATTTCTCTGATATTGGCATGCATAAAATGTATTTGTATGGTGCACTGCCATCTATCTCTTATCAATTTACATTTTAGTTAGTTTGAACTATAGTCTGTTATTCTATGTTTTTTTGTACTTTTGCACTCGTTACAACCATAAACCCCGTAAAGAGTGATGAACCAGATAAATTCCGTATGCGTATATAGCGCTTCCAGTACTAAGATAGATGCTGTTTACTTTCAAGCAGCCGAGACTCTCGGCCGTCTGCTTGCCGAACACCATATCCGTTTGATAAACGGAGCTGGAAGTATCGGCCTGATGTGCTCTGTGGCAGATGCTGTGTTGAAGAATGGCGGTGAAGTGACCGGAGTGATTCCCCGCTTCATGGTGGAACAAAACTGGCATCATACTGGACTGACAGAGCTGATCGAGGTAGAATCCATGCACGAGCGCAAACAGAAGATGGCCAATTTGAGTGATGGTATCATCGCTTTGCCGGGTGGATGCGGTACCCTTGAAGAATTGCTGGAAATTATCACTTGGAAACAATTGGGGTTGTATCTCAATCCGATTATAATTCTCAATACAAACCGATTTTTCGATCCATTGCTCGAAATGCTTGAAAAAGCAATTGATGAAAGCTTTATGCGACGCCAACACGGTGATATATGGAAAGTGGCGCAGACACCGGAAGAAGCAGTTCAGCTGCTTTATGAGACTCCTGTATGGGATATTTCCATTCGTAAATTTGCAGCGATATGATAGGTGATACACTAAGTTCCCAGAATACGGATACCTTGTCTCTTCTCCAGCAGGAACAGATTAGTCCGGCAAAGGCAGACAGTGATAGCCTGCAGTTGGCCGATCTTCATGCTGTACAAGAGGTTGATTCCGGCTTTGAAGGAACCCCTATCTCCTACTCTCCCCGTACGGATGATGCTATTGCGCTGACATTGCTGGCTTGCTTCTTTCTCTCCTCCATTGCCTTGGCACGTGGAAAGAAATTTCTCTCCCAACAGGTGAAAGACTTTGTGTTACATCGCGAACGGACGAGCATTTTTGATAGCTCTACGGCGGCTGATGTGCGTTATCTCCTTGTGCTTGTATTGCAGACCTGTGTCTTGTCGGGCATCACATTTCTCAATTATTTTCATGATACATGTCCCGCTCTGATGGACCATGTATCCTCTCTCCTTTTGCTGGGTATTTACGTTGGTTTTTGCCTCGCTTATTTCTTACTAAAATGGTTGCTTTATATGTTTCTGGGGTGGACGTTTTTTGATAAAAATAAGACAAATATATGGCTGGAGTCGTATTCTGCGCTCATATATTATGTCGGATTTGCCCTTTTTCCGTTCGTTCTTTTCCTGGTTTATTTTGATTTGAGTCTAACGAATTTGGTTATAATTGGGTCTATTATTTTAATTTTCACTAAAATATTGATGTTTTATAAGTGGATAAAGCTTTTTTTTCATCAATTTAGCGGGCTTTTCCTATTAATTTTGTACTTTTGCGCTCTTGAAATAGTACCTTGTCTTTTACTGTATCAGGGTATGATTCAAATGAACAATATTTTGCTAATAAAATTTTAGGACGTTGAAAATTAAAAAAGTACTAGTGTCGCAGCCTAAGCCTGCGTCAGAGAAATCTCCCTATTACGACATAGCTGAAAAGTATGGCGTTAAAATAGATTTCCGGCCCTTTATTAAGGTTGAAAGTCTTTCGGCGAAAGAATTTCGGCAACAGAAAATTTCGATTCTCGACCACACTGCCGTAATATTCACTTCGCGCCATGCTATTGACCATTTTTTCACTTTGTGTACTGAATTGCGCGTGACAATTCCCGAAACTATGAAGTATTTCTGTGTGACGGAAGCTGTTGCATTGTATATTCAAAAATATGTGCAATATCGTAAGCGTAAGATCTTCTTTGGAGCTACTGGAAAGATTGAAGACCTGATTCCTTCCATCGTGAAGCATAAAACGGAGAAGTATCTCGTTCCGATGTCAGACGTACATAATGACGATGTGAAAAACCTGCTCGACAAGAACAACATTCAGCATACGGAAGCTGTGATGTATCGCACGGTGAGCAACGACTTTACACCGGACGAAGAGTTTGATTATGATATGTTAGTGTTCTTCAGCCCTGCCGGAGTGACTTCTTTGAAGAAGAACTTCCCGGATTTTAATCAGAAAGAGATTAAGATCGGAACGTTCGGATCTACTACCGCACAGGCTGTACGTGACGCAGGTCTCCGTCTGGACCTTGAGGCTCCTACGGTGCAGGCTCCGTCAATGACTGCCGCACTTGACATGTTTATCAAGGAAAACAATAAATAAACAGAGTGGGTATATATACTTTGTGTAAAGCCGAAAGGCTGAATAGTAAAATTTTGATCGGAAAGATGTTTGAAGGCGGTGTTTCTAAATCGTTTTCCATCTTTCCGATACGCGTTGTATATATGCCTGTCGAGCAGGGCGAGGCTCCTGCTTCCATATTAATCAGTGTATCGAAACGTCGTTTTAAACGGGCGGTGAAACGCAACCGGGTGAAACGCCAGATACGTGAAGCCTACCGGAAGAACAAGTCTCTTCTGGTGGATGAACTGCAACGCCGGGAGCAACGGTTAGCCGTTGCCTTTATCTATCTGTCGGACGAGCTTGTTGCTACTGCCGAGCTGGAAGAGAAAATGAAAATAGCGCTTGCGCGCATCTCCGAAAAACTATTCTCATGAAACCTCATAACTCCCGGATATCTACCGCGTGGGTATTCGTTACGGGAATTTTGAGAAAGGTATTTTCCTTCTTCCTGCTTGTTCCCATCTATTTTTACCGGATTTGTATTTCACCCCTTACTCCTCCCTCTTGTCGGTTTACGCCTACTTGTTCAGCGTATGCGCTCGAAGCAATTAAGAAACATGGTCCTATAAAGGGGCTTTATCTTGCTGTGCGGCGTATTCTGCGATGCCATCCTTGGGGTGGTTCCGGTTATGATCCCGTGCCTTGAGACAACTGAAACGAGAAATAGGAAATGAAAAAGAATGTGACTGATATTTTAGATATCCATACTCATAAACAGGAAATTGATACCCAAGGAAAATCCATCATCAATTATCCGTTATTGGCAGACTCTCCATTGTATATGCCTCTGGCAGAGAATGTGGAAGTGACTGTGGGTAGAGGATCTTATTATTCTATCGGAATTCATCCTTGGGAGGTGAGAAAGAGTAATGTCAGTCAGCAATTGAGCTTTCTTCAACAGCAGCTGCAGAGAAAGCAGTTTGTAGCTGTAGGAGAGGCGGGGCTGGATAAATTGGCAGAAGCTCCGATAGAGCTTCAGTTAGCGGTGTTTAAGGAACAGGTAAAGTTGTCGGAAAAGCTCGGTTTGCCCTTGATTATCCACTGCGTGAAAGCAATGGAAGAACTGCTGGGTGTGAAAAAAGAATCTCGCCCCCAACAACCTTGGATATGGCATGGCTTTCGTGGAAAACCGGAGCAGGCGGTACAGTTGTTGAAGAAAGGGTTTTATCTTTCTTTTGGGGAATATTATCCCGATGAAACGATGCAGATAGTCCCCGATGAACGCCTGTTTCTGGAAACGGATGACAGTTTGCTTGATATTGAAGATATCCTGTGTCAGGCAGCCAGGGTGCGTGGAGTAGAAGTGGAAACGTTGCGTGAGGTGATTCGCCGGAATATCCAAAATGTCTTTTTTAAGGCGTAAGAGTTGTATCTTCCGAGAAAGAGTCGTACTTTTGTCGCACATGGAATTGAAATACAATAAAAACCAAATAATTAAAGAGTAATACGATGAATTTTGTAGAAGAATTGAGATGGCGTGGCATGTTGCAGGACATCATGCCGGGAACAGAAGAGTTGTTAAGCAAAGAGCAGGTGACTGCCTACTTGGGTATCGACCCGACTGCCGATTCGCTACACATTGGTCACCTTTGTGGAGTGATGATCCTTCGTCATTTCCAACGCTGCGGTCATAAGCCGTTGGCACTGATCGGTGGCGCTACAGGTATGATTGGTGACCCTTCCGGTAAATCGGCAGAACGTAACCTGCTGGACGAAGAAACATTGCGTCACAATCAGGCATGTATCAAGAATCAGCTTGCCAAGTTCCTCGACTTCGAGTCGGATGTACCTAACCGTGCCGAGCTGGTGAACAATTACGACTGGATGAAAGACTTCACTTTCCTCGATTTTGTTCGCGAAGTAGGTAAGCACATCACTGTAAACTATATGATGGCGAAAGACTCTGTGAAACGTCGTCTGAATGGTGAAGCGCGTGATGGATTGTCATTTACCGAGTTCACTTACCAATTACTTCAAGGATATGACTTTCTTCATTTGTATGAAACAAAGGGTTGTAAACTCCAAATGGGTGGTTCCGACCAGTGGGGAAACATCACTACCGGTGCCGAATTGATTCGCCGTACCAATGGGGGAGAGGTATTCGCGTTGACTTGCCCGCTGATTACAAAAGCTGACGGCGGTAAGTTTGGCAAGACAGAATCCGGAAATATCTGGCTGGACGCTCGCTATACTTCACCTTACAAGTTCTATCAATTCTGGCTGAATGTAAGCGACTCCGATGCCGAACGTTATATTAAAATCTTCACTTCTATCGAGAAAGAAGAAATTGAAGCATTGATTGCCGAACATCAGGAAGCTCCGCATTTGCGTCTCCTCCAGAAACGTCTGGCTAAGGAAGTGACTGTGATGGTTCATTCTGAAGATGATTATAACGCAGCAGTAGACGCATCGAACATTTTATTTGGTAATGCGACTTCGGAAGCTCTGCGCAAACTGGATGAAGATACGCTACTTGCTGTATTCGAAGGAGTGCCTCAATTTGAGATTTCCCGTGATGTATTGGCAGAAGGAGTAAAGGCTGTTGATCTATTCGTTGATAATGCGGCCGTATTCGCGTCGAAAGGTGAAATGCGTAAGTTGGTTCAGGGCGGTGGCGTTTCGTTGAATAAGGAGAAGCTGGCAGCCTTTGATCAGGTAATTACGACTGCTGACCTGCTCGACGAGAAATATCTGCTTGTTCAGCGCGGTAAAAAGAACTATTATCTGCTGATTGCAAAGTAATAATGCACGATTCATTCGATAGAATATAAAAAAGTGAACGAAAAATTTGGAGGTTTGCTTGCAAATCTCTATCTTTGCACCGCTTTTTAACAGAAAGCACAATGAGTTTGTCCTATGGTGTAATGGTAGCACAACAGTTTTTGGTTCTGTTTGTCTAAGTTCGAATCTTGGTAGGACAACAAGAGAAGCCCTGAAAGAGAATATCTTTCGGGGCTTTTTCTTTTTTTGTGGATGCAAAGTCACTTCTTAAGTCATTAGAACGTTCACATACGGAACAACAACATGATGATTTCTATAGTTTGGTTGCAAAAACGGAGGAAGATGCCTTGAAGAAGTATCTCTCTATTAGGATGTAAGAAATTTGTTATAGCTTATTTGTACGTAATATTGACTGTTTCGATGTTTGCCTTACTCATCTTTGAATAGACTTCTATATTGTTAGCAACAATATATTTACATTTCTATAATAAATCCGAATACCGTTTTTAATAAATAGTGAGAGAGTTTATTAAGAACGGTATCTGAGTTTATTAGAAACTATTTTCAGAGAATTATTGGAATATGTGGGATTTATATATACAAAATGGGAGAAAATCAATACTGATTTTCTCCCATTCGGTTCTTCCATATATGGAAATATATGTTTTGATAATGTGTTATTATGTCTTGATTTTTATATAACTCATATTGCTTTTTTCTTTTTCTGTTCCTCAAAGATACAAAATAAAAAGAGGAAAGTCAATAGCTAATCTTATTTTAATGGAAGTATAAGCAGAAAACGTGCACCATTGGTGTAGCTCTTGTCTACTTTGACTTCTCCATGTAATCGTTCGGCTATGGTGCGGCATATATTCAGTCCCAGTCCTGATCCCTGTTTGAACTCATCCAACTTCTTGAAGCGTTCGAATACACTATCCATCTTATCGGCAGGGATACCCGGCCCGGTGTCGCTGACAGAGAACGTGATTCTGTCGGGATACTCGGTCAGTGAACAATGCAGATGGATTTCCCCTTTTTCTGTGTGCTTCTCTGCGTTGGTAAGGAAGTTGATAAGCACTTGTTGCAGGCGTTGTTCATCTGTGGTGATCTGGAAATCGTCTGCCACTTCGGAGGTATAATAAAGCTTCACTCCTTCCGCTTTTCGATCCATTACGGTAGAGAGTATGAGCCTGCACATTTCGTTGCAATGGCAGGAAGTCAGGTTCATGGTGTATTTGCCGCTTTCCAGTGCGGAAAGGTCAAGAATATCGTTGACAAGCGTGGTGAGCAGTTCGGAGTTGTGTTGGACGAGCGAGCTGAATTCTAGCTTTTCTTCATCTTCCAATGGCAGATCCGGGTTGGATAATAGTTGTGAGAATCCTACGATGGCATTGAGCGGGGTACGGATTTCGTGGCTCATGTTCTGCATGAAATGAGTCTTCATCTTGTCTGCCTGTTCGGCACGGTCGCGGGCAATCGTCAGTTCTTCGTTCTTCTCTTGCAGTTGTCTGATTGATTTTCTGCGTAGATAAAGGTAGAGCGTGAGGGCTATGGCAAAGAAACAGAAGAATATCAGGATGAATTTCAATATCATCAGCTGGCGTTCGGATTCTGCCTGTTTAGCTACCATAAGACTCTGTGTACGTTCGGTTTCCGCTTTGAATTGTGCGAGCTCCAGGTTACGGTTTTTTAGTAGTAGCTCGTTATTTTCGGCGTTCATCTTCTCGATTTCCACTTGTGATTTTGTTTGTTGTAGTTCGAGCGTTGTCTTTTGCAGGTTTAATTGTGTGTTTTCCAGCTGCAAGGCTTGCGCTTTTCTTTTCAGTTGTTCGTTGCCGATACGCACATTCAGTTCCGACAGGTCGGCAGTCTGTATAAGCTGATTCAGAGAGTCCTGTAGGCTATGGAGCTTCTGTAGTGACTCGTAAGCGTCTTTGTATTTCTGCTCTTTTGCGTAGATATTTGCCTGATAAGCTATTCGTTCATGTAAGCTGGAAGTGGAATCGGCAAGAGCATGCGCTTTATCATATTGTTGGTTGAGTATATAATTGTATATCTTCAACTTATTCAGTTCATTCCTTCTGGTTTCACCATGTTTTTCGGTCGCTTTTAAACATTCCTGATAATAGCTTTTGAACTCTTCCTCCCTGTCGAGCGCGTATAAAAGTGTGCATTTGCGCAGCATACAGGCGTATTTGTTGGTTGAAGTCTTGGCACATTTGATCCCTTTCTCAGCATTCTCGTAGGCTGCTTCATATTGCTTCAGGTTTTGTTGGAGCATGGATATGTTCCAGTATATATAAGACAAATCCTGTTCAGGGAGTTTCTCCTGTGTGTATACCAGTGATTGTTGGTAGTAATCCAGTGCCGTCCGGTATTCTCTGCGCGCAAAGTAAATGTTTCCCATCATTCGCAGGCAAGTGGAGATACCGTAGGGATAGTCGTCGGCAAATGCCTGTTCTTTAGTCAATTCAGCCTCCTGGAGCGCACGCAGGGTATTACCTGTGTTCATCAGGTAATTAACTTTGTAGATGCTGCCAAAGTAGTAATATTGCAGGTAGTTGTTCTTTCGGGATATCTCCTGAAGCCTGCTGATTGCTTTCTCCAGTAATTCCGTTTTCCCATTATTGAAATAGTAGATTACCGGAATGGTAAGAGCGAGGCATTGTGCCTTTTTATCGTTGATCCGGATGGCTTTGGTATAGATAGTATCAGCTATTTCCAGTCCGGTTGCGTTGTTACGGTGTTTAGTTGCCTCCTCATAAAGTAGATAAAGAGAGTGGTCTATCTTGTACGGATTGTCCTGCGCCTTGGTTGGAAGGAGAGATCCGATAAAGGTGAACAACAAACATATACTGATGTACCTGACTATTTTCATCTTGATAACTATGGATTTACAGTGTTCTTATTGTTTATTTATGGCATTGTTATATTCGTATTCTTTGGCGGGAATCACCCACATCCAGTTGTTGGCGTCTTCCGGGTTGATAGTTATGGCTGCGTTGGTCATGTAGTTTCCTCCATCTTCGAAGGTGTGGCGTACGATGGTGTCTTTGCGCCGTTTGAAGTCAAACCAGCTGAATCCTTCGCCCCATAGTTCGATGCGGCGGTAGAACTTTATTTCGTCGAGCAGTGCCTGACCGCTCTTGTCGCAAGTATATTGAGGGTCGCGTCCGCTGTCGCGGATCAGTTCTTTCAGTAATTGCCTTGCTTCCGCTTCTTTTGGAGGCGTCAGGTGACAGTTGGCTTCTGCTTCGATGAGATACATCTCCGAACTGCGGAAAAGGTTGAAAGGCATGGCGCCTACTTTGTCGATACACTTAAATTTGAACGACATATAAGCGTATACTTTTGCCGATGTATTCAAGTCGGGATACAACCCTTGGGCGTAACTGGTGAGTGCACTTCCGCCCAGACCATTGTTTGTTATACCACCCGTGTTATAAGTATATTCGAGCGGATCGAGAAAAAGCCCCCTGCGGATATCACTTTCCGGTAATGCATCGTACAGTTCACGGTTGATACAGGCCGGATAAGTGCATACAAGAGTAGAGGAGGAGTTGTATGCAAGGCGTGCGGCGAGGGATGAGTTTCCCAGCGATTCTTCTTCACTGTCATAGATACTCCATATCCATTCGCGGTTGACGATACTGAATCCGTCGAAATATTCATCAACATTCATAAGCGGATAACCGGCACGTGCTAGTGCAGCGTAATGGGCGGCAGTACTCCAATCCTCACGGGTGAGTGCGGCACGGGCATAGGTGGCGTAAGCGGCATTCACATTGATTTTGTGATTCTCGTCTTCTTTGCGGGCAATTCCGGATGCCTGATAATAGGTGATGGCCTGGTTAAGGTCGTTGTAAATCTGTTCGTAACAGGCCAGCATAGAAGAAAGAGGACAGTCGCCGGTAGAAGATGTATTGAGCCGGAGAACCACCCCTTCAGCACTGCCGTTTTGCGAATCGCACCAGCGTGGCGAGTAGAACTGCAGCAGTTGCAGGTAACAATAGGCACGGTAGGTTAGTGCCTGCGCATAAATATATTTGAATTTATGACTACCTTCGGGGTCGACATAATTTATAATAGCGTTGGCATTACTGATTACTTTGTAGTAATAATGCCACATATACTCCGTGTAACTACTGGTAGGTATGGCATGAGAAGCCCCGTTGAATATCGTATAGAAATTGTTGCGGGGACAATACATGTCAGCCCCCTGATACTCGGCATACATCAGTTTGACAGATCCTTCACCGTTGAATGACACGCCATCGAGTTTATTAGTGGGGTAAGTGGTTTTCATCAACTTCTCCAATCCGCTGACAGCATAGGCAGCGTACGCTTCATCCTTGAATAAATCGGCAGGAGATACCTGATTGGTAGGGGCGGTATCCAGATAGTCGCTGGCGCAGGAGTAACACAACAGCGTCAGGAGCAGGCAGAATCCTATGGAGTGATTCAGGAATTTCATGTGTATGGCTTTTTTCTTCATAAGGCTATAAGTTAATGTTGACTCCGAACGAGAAAACACGGGCGATACTCGTATAATTGTTGACGATTCCGTCAAAGGTCTGTACCGGGTTCAGTCCTTTGCGTTTGCTGAACAGGGCGACATTCTCTATGGCAGCATGCAAGCGGATGCCGCCGAGTGTCAATCGTTTGCTCCATGTGGCGGGCAGCCGATAGGAGAGGGTGATGTTCTTGATGCTTAGATAGTCGCCGCTTACAATATAGCGTGTAGATGCTTTCTGACTGTTATATCCATTGATCGTTGCATCCAGATTCACTTGCGGAATACCCGATGGATCGAGACGGTTGGGCGATGTGGGCGTCATGCCTTCAGGGATTGCTGTCCATGCATTCAGTAAATCGGGAGTCAATGAATGTACGCCTACCGATGTCAGAGTCTGATAAGGCTGGTCGAAGACTTTGGAACCGCAACTGAAAATCATCAGGGCGGACAGAGTCAGGTCTTTCCAGCGGAGAGAGGTGGTGACCGAGCCGTTTATCTTCGGTAATGAACTGCCCGACCAGTCTTTGCGTGCATATCTCGGGTCGCCTGTATAATATTGTCCGTTGATGTCTACCCAACTGTCTGTCGGAATCGGATTTTTGCCTTCGGTGCTCTCTTCTCCGTTTACGGGTGTTTTTCCATCCTCTCCGGCAATGTAATAAGCGTTGAAGTCCGGCAGATATACACTGCGACCTGTCATCTGGTCTATGCCAGCATACTGGTATAGCCAGAATTCATAAATGCTGTGTCCCTCTTTGAACTTCTGGAAATCTCCGTTCGTAATTCCCTCTTCCCGATCTTTATCCGGCAGTTTTCCGATCTTGTTTTTCACTTTGGAAAGGTTCAAACCTACATTCCATTCCCATTCCCGGTTGCGGATGATATCCCCGTCGGCAGAGAATTCCCATCCTTTATTGGAAACGTCTCCAATGTTTCGCCAGACGGTGGAAAGGCCTGTCGATGAGTCAGTGGCACCGGCAGATAGTGGTTGGATAAACTTGAACAGCAAGTCGTCCGAATGCTTGTTATAGTATTCGAAACTTAGGTTCACACGGTTGAAAAGACGAGTTTCCAGACCGATATTCAGCGAAGAATTCGTTTCCCATTTCAGTTCCGGGTTTTCGTTCTGCACTTTGTAGTAAGCGGCTTCTCCACCGTTGACGGCAGAGCCGTAGAGAGACATCCACTGGTACAGGCCGTTGCTGCTTCCGAAGTTATCGTTTCCCACTTGCCCGTAAGAAACCCGTAACTTGAGGCGGTTCAGCCACGACACGTTTTTCAGGAACGCTTCGTTGGAAAGCATCCAGCCGATACCTACGCTCCAAAAGTTACCCCAGCGATGGTCTGTATGGAAGATGGAGGAACCGTCGCGCCGGAAAGAAGCTTCGGCAAAATAAGTTTCGTTGTAGTCATACCGGGCCCGTGTGAAGTGACCCTCTGTACGATAGGTGTCTTTATATCCCTCACTGTAAGTTGTGGTGGTGAAATTTGAAAGTTCGTCTATTCCGGGAAAGCTCTCATTCTTTTTCTGTATGGCGTCGAAATTAAGCTTGTAATCATAGTTCTCGTGCCCCACCATCCATTCTACGAAATGCCTGCCGAACTGGTGTTTCCATGCCAGTAGCTGTTGCAGGGTGTATTCCTTATATTCCTGATCGATCTTGCTGATAAAACCAGTGTCCTTGTAAGCGCCTATTTCCGCATTTCCGTATTGGCTGTCCTCGATATTGCGCAGGCTGATATTGCCTTTCAATGAGAATGTAAAATCGCGTAGGAAAGAAACGTCCACATAGGCATTTCCTTGCAAGGTATTGGCAGCGTTCCACAACTTGTTCTTTTCGCTTTCCCACAGTAGATGGCGTCCATTGCTGGCGGCATCCGATTCCGAACGGCTTTCCGAACCGTCATCATATTGTTTTCCGCCTTCTTCGTTCAGGATATAATCTCCTTTGGAATGAAGCAATGAGCCGTCGCTGGCAAATACATCCTCTGTATAGTGGAGGTGCACCGGATAGATAGGTGCTATTCTCCGTGCAAAGTAAAATGCATTCGACAGGTTATTGGATTGCGCACTTCCGGCGGCTCCTATATCCCAGTTCGTTTTCTGGTGAGTGCCTCCGAGCGACAAGCCCGTTTTTAGCCATGGGCGTGGGGTGAAGTCAGCGTTGAGTGAGCCGCTAAGACGATTGAAATCACTTTTCCTGGTATATCCGTCTTCATTAAGATAGCCTAGCGAGAAACGGATCCGGTTCTTTTCATTGCCGGATTCTCCGCTTAGGTTGTATTCCTGGCGGTGACCGTTACGTGTGTAGGGAGAATACCAGTCGAGATCGTCCTTATATCCGTCCAGTATCCGGGCGTCGGATGCCAGATGACCGTTTGCATCGAAAAGGGCATTATCGGCTTTGTTATAGATGTTGATTCCTACTTTGCTGATAATGTCATTGTTGGTGGCGATGGTCGCTTCTTCGGGACTACTGCCGTTGCTGATAAGCTGGTTGCGATACCCCTGCCACATCGTTTCCATGAATTGATTGGCATTCATACGCTCGTAATCACCCTGGCCGCGTGCGCTGAATCCGTGGCGAATATCCAGTTGAAGGGAAACTCCCTGTTTCTTCGCCTTTTTGGTGGTAATTAAAATCACGCCATTCGAAGCCCGGCTACCGTACAATGCGCATGAAGCAGCATCTTTCAGTACGCTGACACTTTCTATGTCTGCCGGATTAAGATCGGTGATCCATCCCGTATAGGGCATACCGTCTACCACGTAAAGCGGCTTATTGCTTCCGTTCACCGAACTGTATCCCCGGATCCGGACTTCCGCTTCGATTCCAGGCTGCCCCACTCCGTCAATTATCTGTAGCCCCGGTACTGCTCCGTTGAGCACGGAGATTACAGAACTGACCGGACGCATTTCGATTTGCTTACTGTCCACTACGGAAACAGCCCCGGTAATTGATCTTTTGAGGGCAGTGCCATACGCTACCTGCACTACTACTTCATCCAGTTCGTTCACGTTCGGACGCAACCGGATTTCCATCATATTATGCCGGGCAGGCACTTCGATAGTTTGGTATCCTATGTAAGAAATAACCAGCATTTGCTGTCCGGGGAGGGTTTGTTGGAGGGTAAACTTCCCATCCAGATCTGAAATACAGCCTTGCCGACTGCCTTTCACTGTGACGAAAGCACCTGTCAATGGTTCCCGGCTTTCCTCATCAATGATGATTCCTGTTATATTTTTTGTTTGGGCAAAAGCTAGGTTAATGGATAGAAGCATGTAAATACATATCACTCCTATCTTTATTAAAGTATCTTCTGTCCGTCCTTTAATAATTGTCATAAGTTGTATATCTTGACGTATTTGTTGATTTTGCTTGCTTATTTAAACATTTACAAAACTAATATATTATAATTAGTGTTATAATACATTGCCTCCTATTTATGCAATTTTAACGGTGTAGACTGCTAATTATTAGCTGAATTGGCAAATTAGATGCTTTTTCTTGTTCCATATTTTATATTATTTGCTCTTGCGGCTCGAGAGATAGAGGCTTCTTTCTTTTTTTCATTGCATTAAGTAGAAATCTCTCCCAAAACGTATTATAGTTCGTTAAAAAAGTATACATTGCACGGATTCTGGACATTTTTGGTGGATAATTGGAACAAAATTGCAAGGTAAACCCGTTTTCTTTTGCTATTTTTGCATCGTGTACGTAAACGAAGTGCACGTAGAATAGAGAACTTATTCAATAACTATAAATAAATAAGGTATGAAAACGAACTATGAAATTCGCTATGCTGCGCATCCGGAAGATGCAAAAAGTTATGATACAACAAGAATTCGCAGAGATTTCTTAATCGAAAAGATATTTGTCCCCAATGAAGTAAATATGGTATATTCCATGTACGACCGTATGGTGGTAGGTGGTGCGCTTCCGGTAGGAGAGGTGCTGACGCTCGAAGCGATTGATCCGCTGAAAGCTCCGTTCTTCCTCACCCGTCGCGAAATGGGTATCTACAATGTTGGCGGTCCCGGTATTGTGAAAGCAGGCGACGCAGAGTTCGAACTGGACTATAAAGAAGCTCTTTATCTGGGTTCGGGCGACCGCGTAGTGACTTTCGAAAGCAAAGACGCTGCTCATCCTGCTAAATTCTACTTCAACTCACTGACTGCACATCGCAATTATCCCGACCGTAAGGTGACGAAAGCCGATGCCGTAGTAGCTGAAATGGGTTCTTTGGAAGGTTCCAATCACCGCAACATCAATAAGATGCTGGTGAATCAGGTGTTGCCTACCTGCCAGTTGCAGATGGGTATGACGGAACTCGCTCCGGGAAGTGTGTGGAACACGATGCCGGCACACGTACACAGCCGTCGTATGGAGGCCTATTTCTATTTCGAAATTCCCGAAGATCATGCTATCTGCCACTTCATGGGTGAGGTAGGCGAGACGCGTCACGTATGGATGAAAGGCGATCAGGCCGTTCTTTCACCCGAATGGTCAATCCACTCGGCTGCTGCTACCCACAACTATACCTTTATCTGGGGAATGGGTGGCGAGAACCTCGACTACGGCGATCAGGACTTCTCGTTAATTACAGATTTGAAATAACAACTACAATAGTTTTCCTAATTTAATAACAAAAAGAATTATGAATCAGTTTTTGAATTTTTCTTTGGAAGGTAAAGTAGCTCTCGTTACAGGTGCTTCTTATGGTATCGGATTTGCTATTGCTTCTGCATTTGCAGAACAAGGTGCTAAAGTTTGTTTTAACGACATCAATCAAGAGTTGGTAGACAAAGGTATGGCTGCTTATGCTGCAAAAGGTATCAAAGCTCACGGTTACGTATGCGACGTGACAGACGAACCGGCTGTTCAGGCGATGGTTGCTACGATTGCAAAAGAAGTAGGTACAATTGATATCCTTGTAAATAACGCAGGTATTATCCGTCGTGTTCCTATGCACGAGATGGATGCTGCTGATTTCCGTCGTGTAATCGACATCGACTTGAATGCTCCGTTCATCGTTGCTAAGGCTGTTTTGCCGGCTATGATGGAAAAACGTGCAGGTAAGATCATCAACATCTGTTCTATGATGTCTGAATTGGGTCGTGAAACTGTATCTGCTTATGCTGCCGCTAAGGGTGGTTTGAAGATGCTGACTCGCAATATCTGTTCTGAATATGGTGAATACAACATCCAGTGTAATGGTATCGGCCCGGGTTACATCGCTACTCCGCAAACTGCTCCTCTTCGTGAGAAACAAGCAGACGGAAGCCGCCACCCATTCGATTCATTCATCTGCGCTAAGACTCCTGCCGGTCGTTGGTTGGATCCGGAAGAACTGACAGGTCCTGCCGTGTTCCTTGCTTCTGAAGCTTCTAACGCTGTTAACGGTCACATTCTCTACGTAGATGGTGGTATTCTTGCTTATATCGGAAAACAACCGAAATAATGTGAGATAGAAGAGATTCCGGTAAGGTGATAGAATGGCAAAGAGCATCCTCTTTTCATCTGTCACCTTATTTTTTATTATTCCCTTTGCAGGAGCTATATGGCCGATTTATTGGACATATATGCCCAACGTGTTGAACATATAGCTCCAACACGTTGGATATATATAGCTGACGCGTTGGAGCTATACATCCAACATGCCGGATATAATAGCCTCTGATTTGCAAAGTATATGTTATTCATTCAATGTAGACTAATTATGAGAAAGATATTAATTCTGTTTGCTGTAGCCTTGATTGGTTTTGCTTCTTGTGCCGACAGCAAGCAGTCAATGACAGTCACAGTGACCAATTCTTTGGCTCTTGAACGGGCAGGGGAGATGGTTGAAGTGCCGATGAGCGATGTGGTCGCTAAATTGAAACTGGCGGATACGGCACAGATTGTGGTGCTTGACGTCGACGGTCAGCAAGTGCCTTATCAGGTGACGTATGATGAGAAGGTGGTCTTCCCCGTTACGGTAGGGGCAAACAGTGCGGTTACTTATACCATTCAACCGGGCACACCGGCACCTTTTGATGTCATTGCTTGCGGTAAATACTACCCCGAACGTCTGGACGACGTAGCCTGGGAGAATGATCTTGGCGGATTCCGTGCTTATGGTCCTGCTTTGCAGGCTCGTGGAGAACGTGGTTTTGGCTATGATCTTTTTACGAAGTATAATACTACGGAGCCGATTTTGGAATCTCTGTATGCTGAAGAACTTAATCCTGAAAAGCGTGCCAAGATAGCCGAACTGAAAAAGACAGATCCGAAAGCCGCTTCCGAATTGCAGAATGCCATCTCTTACCATATCGATCATGGATACGGTATGGATTGCTATGCCGTAGGTCCCACGTTGGGCGCCGGCGTTGCCGCTTTGATGGCAGGTGACACTATTATCTATCCTTATTGCTATCGCACACAGGAAATCCTTGATAATGGTCCGCTGCGTTTCACGGTGAAGCTGGAGTTTAATCCGCTGGTGGTCCGTGGAGATTCTAATGTGGTGGAAACACGTGTCATCTCTTTGGATGCAGGTTCTTATCTCAATAAAACTGTTGTTTCGTATACCAATTTGAAAGAAGCAATGCCAGTAACTACGGGACTTGTGTTGCGTGAACCGGGTGGTGCGGTTGTGGCAGATGCTGCAAATGGCTATATCACTTACGTAGATCCTACAACTGACCGTAGTGGTGCAAACGGTAAGATATTTGTGGGTGCTGCATTCCCTGCACAGGTAAAAGAGGCAAAAGTGGTTCTTCTTTCCGAAAAGGAAAAGAAAGATCGTGGCGGAGCCGACGGTCATGTGCTCGCTATCAGCGAATATGAGCCTGGTTCTGAATATACTTATTACTGGGGATCTGCCTGGGATAAGGCGGCTATCAAGACTCCGGATGCCTGGAATAAATACATGGCTGAATATGCGCAGAAATTGCGTACTCCGCTGGCGGTGGCATATTAATTACTAAACTACTGGTATATGCCGCCAGAAAATAATAAATATAAGAGACGGCTCGAAAAGCCTTGATCTTATAAAGTCACCTTTACTACATGGTAAAGGTGACTTTTTTTAGTTTTTTGGGACAGCCTTTTAGTTGCTATTTCATGTTTTGCAATACAGAAAATATTTCTGAAAACAGGGGCTTTGAGTTCTGGTATTTGCTCGTTTTGGAGCACTAAAATGGTTTTGGTAGAATATGGGTATATCAAATATAGTGCTTGGAGATTAGGTGTGTTTAGAATTAGAAATACATATATTGGTATGTTTCGATTTGTGAGCCGGTTGTGAGGCTTATTCTGTTTAATAATGGTTGCAAGGCTTCTTGTGGGATTCTCTTTGGTATATGAACTGCTTGATTTATAGTAGAAAATAATATATTTATTGCTGCCTGTTTGGCGTGGATAATGTGAAAAATGTATTATGAAGTGTTTATATAATGCTAGGATGGTTAATGGATGTAAATGTTAAAACCAAGTATTTAAAAATTGTCCTTTGGAGAGAGGGTATTCTATTGACTCTGTGTTTTTGTATGCTTGTTTGGATATGCTTTTATGAAAATATATATTACTTATATGTAATAAAAAATCGTAGTGTGTAACTAAGTTCTAGCAGAACTTGGTACATTGTTGATCGTGAACTTTCCATCAATGTCTGTGGTAGTACCAACAGTTGTACCTTTGACCAATACAGATGCTCCCACAACAGGCTGATTATCTTCTTCAGAGATAACAGAACCCGTTATTTTTTTAGGTGTTTGAGCAATCACCAAGCCAATTCCCGCTAGCAGGCAGGCTAATAACAGCGTTAGTTTTCTTTTCATAAATGCTTTCTCATTCTAAATTTGAAGATTGAAGAATAGTTGTTTTTTTTCTCTAACATTTTGCAAATTTAAACATATAGTTGTAAAATCAAAATAAAAACAGTAGAAAAATTTAAAAATAATTGTATTGACAATATGTTTATAGTGATGTCTTATATTGTGATAGATTGATATTTATGTATCTGTTATATTGTTTATGAATCAAACTATATTTGTTTTTACTGTGAATTCTGTTATTTAACTACATTATAATCCATGATATATATCTTAAATAGTATCTGCATCGTTATAACTCTTTATAAGTTTCTATTTGTTTAATTTGGCATAGTATTTTTTATGTTAAACAAGATCAATATATTATACATTATTTTTTCTATTTCTATACACTATTTTTCACCAGCTCTAAGACTCATTTTTCTTTATCTCAATCTCCACAGCTCTATCTCAAACCCAAGTTCTGCTAGAACTCTGCAAATTAGCTACATTGGTATGCAGACTCAAGAGGTTGCTATAAAATCCACTCTAATAAAAGTGGTGATGAAACCAGATGCGGAAGTTTTGCAGGAGGTTGTTGTAACTGGTATGCAGAAGATGGATAAACGTCTGTTTACGGGGGCTTCCAGTAAACTCTCTGCCGATAATGTAAAATTGGATGGTTTGGCTGATATCAGCCGTGGTTTGGAAGGACGTGCAGCCGGTGTATCGGTTCAGAATGTATCGGGTACATTTGGGACAGCTCCTAAGATCCGGGTTCGTGGTGCCACTTCTATTTATGGTAGTTCCAAACCGTTGTGGGTGGTAGATGGAGTTATTATGGAGGATGCAGTGGAGGTTAGTGCCGATCAACTTTCTTCGGGTGATGCGGAGACATTAATCAGTTCGGCAATTGCAGGGCTTAATGCTGATGATATTGAAAGCTTTCAGATTTTGAAAGACGGTTCTGCTACTTCTATTTATGGTGCGCGTGCTATGGCAGGTGTGATTGTTGTCACTACTAAAAAAGGTAGGGCGGGAGTTAGCAAGATCAGTTATACAGGTGAGTTTACTACCCGTCTCATCCCTAGCTACAATGATTTTAACATCATGAACTCTCAAGAGCAAATGGGTATTTATAAAGAGATGAAGGAAAAAGGGTGGCTGAATTTTGCCGAGACAGCCCGTAGTGCTGAAAGTGGTGTCTATGGAAAGATGTATCAGCTTATGAATACCTATGATCCGGCAACCGGGCAATTTATGATGGCCAATACCGAAGATGTTATAAATAGATATCTGCGTGCTGCTGAGATGAGAAATACGGATTGGTTTTCTGAACTTTTTTCTAATGCAGTCAGCCAAAACCATTCGGTAAGTATCAGCACTGGTACGGAGAAGTCTTCTTTTTATGCTTCAATGAGTGTGATGCATGATCCAGGATGGTATAAACAAAGCTCTGTTGACCGCTATACCGCTAATCTGAATACTACTTATAATATTCTGAAGAATTTGAGTATCAACTTAATTTCTAATGCTTCTTATCGTAAGCAGAAAGCACCGGGGACATTAGGGCAGGATATAGATGCAGTGAGCGGACAAGTAAAGCGCGACTTTGATATAAACCCTTATTCTTATGCGTTGAATACTTCACGTACCCTTGATCCGAATGAGTTTTATACGAGTAATTATTCTCCTTTTAATATATTGCATGAGTTGGAAAACAACTATATGGATTTGAATATTGCTGATGTTAAATTTCAGGGAGAATTAAAATGGAAGGTCATTCCGGAATTGGAGTTAAGTGCATTAGGAGCAGTAAAATATCAGGGAACGTCGCAAGAACACAGTATTAAAGATGATTCAAATCAGGCGCAGGCTTATCGTGCAGGACTGGATGACAAGACTATTATGGATAAGAATCCTTTTCTTTATAAGAATCCCGACGATCCTTATGCTTTGCCTGTTACGGTGTTGCCTGAAGGAGGTATCTATCAACGTAGAGACTATAAGATGCTAGGGTATGACTTCCGTGCAACAGCCAGTTGGAATCATGTATTTAAAGACACGCATATTACGAATCTTTTTGCTGGTACAGAAATCAATTCCACTGACCGCTCACGAAGCTATTTTCAAGGTTGGGGTATGCAATATGGCATGGGAGAAATTCCCTATTATGTTTACGACTTCTTCAAGAAAGGGATAGAAGAGGGAACGGATTATTATTCTTTGAACCTGACACGTAGCCGGAGTGTAGCGTTCTTTGCGAATGCAACTTATTCATATAAAGGAAAATATACCTTGAACGGAACGATCCGCTACGAAGGAACCAACCGAATGGGGCGTAGCCGTTCTTCACGTTGGATGCCTACTTGGAATGTATCTGGAGCATGGAATGCTCATGAAGAGAAATTTTTTGAATCTCTGAAGCCGGCACTTTCTCATTTTACATTGAAGGCTTCCTATTCGTTGACAGCCGATCGAGGTCCGGCAGATGTGACTAATTCACAGGCAATTATTACCAGCTATTCTCCTTATCGTCCTTTCACTACTATACAGGAGTTGGGACTGCATTTAAAAGATCTGGAGAACAGCGAATTGACATACGAAAAGAAACATGAATTCAATGTCGGTGCCGACATGGGATTCCTTGACAACCGGATTAATTTTGCTATTGACTGGTACAAGCGAAATAACTACGATTTGATTGGCATTGTGAATACGCAGGGTGTAGGTGGACAAATCTTGAAATATGCCAATATCGCCTCGATGGAGTCGAAAGGTATAGAATTTTCTATATCTACAAAAAATATTCAAAACAAAACATTTAAGTGGAATACTGATTTGATTTTCTCTCATGCAAAGAATGAGGTGACAGAATTACGTCAAAATGCAAGAGTGATGGATTTAGTGTCCGGTACAGGTTTTGCCAAGCAAGGATATCCGGTGCGTGGCCTGTTCTCCATTCCTTTTGAGGGGCTGGATAAGAACGGGGTTCCATTGGTACTTAATGAGAAAGGAGAAGTTTCCAGCACACAAATAAACTTTCAAGAACGTCAGGCAACTGATTTTCTGAAATACGAGGGACCTACTGATCCTACGATTACAGGTAGCTTGGGAAATGTGTTTACTTATAAGGGATTTCGCCTTAATGTATTCGTTACCTATTCGTTTGGCAATGTCATTCGTCTGAATCCTGTTTTTAAAGCACAATATTCGGATTTATCATCTATGACACGTGAGTTTAAAAACCGATGGACATTGTCCGGTGAAGAAAACATAACGAAAGTTCCAGCCATTCTGAATAAGCGTGATTATGAAAGTAACAAAGACATAAGATACGGTTATAATGCCTACAATTACTCTACAGAGCGCATAGCCAAAGGAGATTTTATCCGGATGAAAGAGATTTCTTTGTCTTACGATTTTCCGAGAACATGGATCTCAAATCTGAAATTGTCAGATTTATCTTTGAAATTGCAAGCGACAAACTTGTTCCTGATTTATGCTGATAAAAAATTGAACGGTCAGGACCCTGAATTCTTTAATTCCGGTGGTGTAGCTTCTCCGGTTCCCCGCCAGTTTACTTTGACTTTGAGATTTGGACTTTAAAAAATGAAAGAAATGAAGAAATATATACTATTTATAAGCATAGTCACCGCTTTTTCGATCGGACTGACATCTTGTTCTCATTTTTTGGATGAGCTTCCCGACAACCGTACGGAATTGAATTCAGGAAATGTCAGTAAAATATTAGTGTCGGCATATCCTACTACTGCTATTTGCGAAATAGCTGAAGTCTCTTCGGATAATGTGGATGCTTATCCAAACAATTTTACTTCGGATCGCTTGTTGGAAGACCTTTATAAATGGGAAAGTACTTCCGAACAAGACCAAGACTCGCCTGCTGCTCTTTGGGAGTCTTGTTACATCTCGATAGCTGCGTGTAATCAGGCTTTAGCGATGATAGAGAAAGCAGGAGAACCAGCTTCGTTGAGTGCTGCTAAAGGAGAAGCGCTGGTATGCAGGGCTTATGCTCATTTTTTGTTGGCAAATATCTTTTGCAAGGCATATAGCACTACTGCCAAAATGGATTTGGGCATTCCGTATGTCAAAGACATAGAGACGACTGTAAGTCCTTCTTATGAGCGTGGTAATCTGGAAGATGTCTATAAAAATATCGAATCTGATTTGTTGGCTGGCATGGAATTGATTAGCGATAACATGTATTCAGTACCTAAGTATCATTTCACGAAAAAGGCAGCTTATGCTTTTGCAGCTCGTTTTTATCTGTATTATGTCCAATCGGATAAGTCCAATTATGATAAGGTAATTGAATATGCAGGTAAGGCTTTAGGAAGCAATCCGGCAAATTCTGTCCGTGACTGGGCGTCTTTGGGCGCGCTTGACTTGGATAAGGATATTATGCCGAATACGTATGTTTCAGCTGATATAAATGCGAATTTATTACTTGTCAGTGCGGATTCTTATTGGGGTGGGAGAGTCGACCCATACAGTTCAGGTCAACGTTATGCTCACGGTCCGCTTGTAGCGATAGAGACTTGCCGTTCGGATGGTCCTTGGGGAAAGTACAGTGAATCTAAAGAGGCTAATATTTACTATATGTTTCCCTGGAGTAATTCGAGCGCATTGCCTACTAAGGTTATGTTGAGAAAAGTAGGCTTGTATCAGGAGGTTGTAGATGTTGTGGCAGGAACTGTGAGAGGACATATGATTAACGCGGCGTTTACTACAGACGAAACCTTATTATGCCGTGCAGAAGCTTATGTAATGAAAGGGGAAGGGTTCTATTCGCAGGCCGTCTCCGACCTGAATGTATGGCAGACTGCTTATACTAAAGCTACATCACCTCTTACGGTGAATGCTATTAATGATTATTACGGTGGTCTGGCATATTATAAACCCTTGGAACCGACTGTAAAAAAAGAACTACATCCTGATTTTCCTATTGTAGACCAGACACAGGAGAATCTTATTCATTGTGTGCTTCATGCCAGACGTTTGCTGACTTTGCATGAAGGTTTACGCTGGTTTGACGTGAAACGCTACGGTATTGTAGTAAATCGTCGCTTTATCAGCAACTCGGGGCGTGTCAGTCTCACGGACGAGTTGAAAACAGATGATTTGCGGCGGGCTATACAGATTCCGAGTGACGTAATATCTGCGGGAATGAAACCTAATCCAAGAAACTAAAGAGAAAGAAGTTATGAAGAAATATTTAATTTATCTATTTATGGTAATTGTTGCCGGATGCATAGCTTCGTGCAACAATGATGAAGATATTGATACAGCTAACAGCATCTTCATTGATAGCCAGTCTGAACCAAATGGCTTTGATAAATGGCTCCTTAGTAATTATGTATATCCTTATAATATACAGGTGAAATATCGTCTGGATGATACGGAAACAGACGTGAAATACGATCTAGTGCCGGCTGATTACGATAATGCGGTAGCACTGATGAAAATCGTGAAGCATGTATGGATCGAAGCCTACGATGAATTGTGGGGAATTGAAAATACCCGGACGTATGTCCCGAGGCTTATTCAGTTGATTGGTAATGTTGCGTACACTGAATCCGGTATGATTTTGGGACAGGCGGAGGGTGGACTGAAAGTAATGCTTTTCCGTGTTAATGAGTTGGATTTCAGTGATCCGGCAAAGGTGGATGTCGCTGTGCTGAATGAATATTATTTTAAGACCATGCACCACGAATTTGCTCATATATTGAATCAGACTAAACCCTATGACCCGGCTTACGAACGTATTTCGGAGACTGGTTATGTAGGATCTACATGGAATCATACATCAGTCTCGGATGCTTTGAAAAAAGGGTTTATATCTAATTACGCTATGGACCGTGCTACGGAAGATTTTGCCGAGATGTTGTCTATTTATGTAACGAACACTCCGGAGGACTGGGCGTACAGACTGAACCTTGCCGGAGCGGAAGGACGTGCAATTTTGGATAAGAAGTTTGAAATTGTATACAATTATATGCGTGATTCCTGGGGAGTGGATATGGATGATCTTCGTGACATAGTTCAGCGTCGTCAAAATGAGATATCGGAACTGGATTTAAGTACAATTAAATGATTATGTGTATGAAAGATATAAAATTATATAGCTTACTGGTCTGTTTGTGTTTGCTGATGCAGTCTTGCTTGTTCAGCGAAGATGATGTGTTCGATCAATCCTCTGCGCAGAGGGCGATAGCATCTGTCAATGAATGCAGGGAGGTGCTGGAAAGTGCGGAGAATGGATGGGCATTGAAATATTACACCGGTGAAGACGGGGTATATGGAGGTTTCAACATTTTTGCAAAGTTTGAAGGAGAATATGTAACGTTGGCAAGTGAGGTAGCCACTCCAAATTATGAAGTAGGAGAGTATTCAACTTCGTTATTTAAAGTAAACTCTTTTCAAGGGACAGAATTAAGTTTTGATTCACACAATGAACTGATCCATATCTTTTGTGAGCCTAATGGCTATAATGACCCGGGATATGCCGGTGATTATGAGTTTATATTTCGCTCTTTGTCTAAAGATAAGATTGTGCTGACCGGCAAAAAACATGGTGTTACGCTTGTAATGACTCCTATATCTGCTGGAGTAGATTGGAAGACCGAATTGACGAAAATAGCGGTTTTGGCTGAAGATGCAGCCTACAATACATTCAATTTGATGATTAATGGAAAAGAGGTCGTAAGAATGGGGCGAAGTGAACGTGCATTTACTATTACTACAACGGACGGCGCGGGTCAGATGACATCAGAGTCTTATCCTTTCATTTATACCAGTGACGGAGCCGAAATGCTTGATCCCCTGATAGTGAATGGTGTAGAAATGTCTCATTTCCGATGGGATTCACAAACCGCAACATACACCTGCGTTGATGACGGAGTGGATGCTAAAATCGTTTTTTATTGTCCTGAAGGCTATCCGAAGTATGTGGGTAACTATATTCTTCAGTCTGATGAAGGCGCAGTAAACTGTAAATTAGAGGAAAAACGGAAAGGAGCAACCTATTCTATGAAGTTGACTGTAAGATCTGTGCCGATAGAACTTGTTTTTGATTATAATCAGAATACAGACTGCATTGATGTTCTTTCACAAATAGTTGGTAAAATCAATGGGTTCGACCTTTATTTTTATCCCGGTTACGGCACTTCTTTATATCCTTATGCAGGGGTAGGGTTTAACGGAAAAGTATCAGTAGAAGATCCGATGACGATAACTTTTACATACAATAATAACAATCCGAGTGTTAACACGATTTTATTTATCTATTCAAACAATGGATATTATTTGGCTGGTAGCATTACGAACCCGGTTTTAGTAAAACAAGATTGATTAATTGTTAGCAGAAATACATTATGAGAAAATATGTAACTATATTAGTGATGCTGCTGTGTGTCGGATTCGTCTCTTGCAGTGATGATTCGAATGATATTCCGGCATTCAAGATAGCGGGGAATGAAATGGATATTACAGCTGTTGGTGGAACAGTGGTTGTTACTTTGTCCATGGAAGGTGAAAAGGCTACGTCAGACCAAAGTTGGTGTGTGCCCAGTGTTTCTGGAAAGACTGTGAAGCTTACATTGGAAAAGAATACTGCCTTGGAAGGGCGTACTGCATTGATAACGGTGACAAAAGGGGAGGAGAGTATTTCTTTTCCGGTTACTCAGCCGGGTAATCTTGTGCCTACGATAACAACGGAAGGGGTTGAATTTGATGCCCATGGTGGAGAACTGGAAGTACCGGTGAGAAACGCATTACCTTTTAGCGTGGTGGTAAAAGATGATGCGTCCTGGCTCAAGGCGAATGTAAATGGAAGTACTTTGGTGCTTGTTGCAGAAAAAAACTATACTCGCAGCCAATTGAAAACCACAGTAAAATTGATTAGTGAGGAACTGGAATCTGAATTTGTAGTGCAACAGTCCGGGCTTGTTCTTACCCCCGAAAAATCGTCACTAGTGATGTATAACAAGGGAGATGAGGCTACGATTATGGTGAATAGCACATTGGACTTTGAGGCTTCTTCCGATCAGGATTGGTTGACTATCACTCCGGGTGAAGATTTCATTACGTTGACAGCAGCAGATAATAGCGGGGAACCGGCAAGAACAGCGAGTGTCACATTAACATCTATGGGATTAACTTCTACTATAAATGTTACTCAACGGCCGACAATCTATTCAGATTACTTGGGAAATTGGACACTGACAGGAAATAATAATGGTACTCCGTTCAGTTATAATCTCACTATTGCTGAATCTGTAAAGGGTTCAACTTACAAAGTGAACGGTTGGGGAAAATCTATCCTTGCTACTGGCGGTCAGTATCCTCTAACAGCTGCTTTTGATGCAGAAACACAATATATTTATATTACGCAGCAGACAAATTTAGGCGTATTCTCTGATGAAGGAGGTGACTATACTGTGGGCTTCAGAGGATTGATCGAATATGGCGGTGGCCTTTCTTTTGTTGGTGGTTCATTCATTTGTTACATGGGTGAAATGCAGCGTGATGGCAGTGTGCAATGGGCGAATGGAATTATAAATGTAGGTGGTCAACGGTATCAGCTGGTAGGCTCTTTCTATTGTATAGAATCTCATGAAGATGGTGAAATATATAATTTCAATGCCGATGTACCATATATGTTTGCACCAACTATGAAACGTTCATCCAGTGTTTCATATTCTACATTAACAAGAGGCATCAATAGCTCTAAGAAAGTGAAAGGATTTGCGGTAAGTAACTTGCAAGCTCAAGACTAAATCTCTCTCTTAAATATTTAACTTTGGAATTTCACAAGTTACAGGGTACGGGTGTATACGGTAACTTTGTGGAATTCTTTTATAGCATTAAATTGGCTTTCTTTATAGAGAATCAGGATTAAATGATATCTTCTTCGAATTTGAATATCATGTGTCTTTTTAAATAGATTAAGCAAAAGTTTCTTTGATAAAAAGAAACTTTTGCTTAATTTTGTCTTTCTGAAAAAGAAATAAAATTAAGAATATGTCTTTATGGGAAAGAAAGAACTACTAAAACAACTGATTGCAGGATTTCAAGCCTCACTACCAGTAGAGGTATGTCCTCGTGAACTCACTCTGCCTGTTGATAGCGGGAAGATCATAACAGTGCCTGGCGTGAGAAGATGCGGTAAGTCTTCTCTTTTTCTGTTGATAATCAATCAGCTTGTTAGTGAGCAGATTATAACCAAGGAACAGATCTTATTTCTGAATTTTGATGATGAACGTTTGCATCTGAATGCAGATAATTTGGATGAAATTCTTCAAGCATACCGAGAACTTTACCCTGCCATTCCATTGAAAGAAGTGTATATGTTCTTTGATGAAGTGCAAATGGCAGACGATTGGCAACCTTTTGTGCGGAGAGTTTACGAACATGAATGCAAACATATCTTTCTAACAGGGAGTAACTCCCGAATGCTTTCTTCAGAGCTGGCAACTTCTCTGCGTGGACGGACATTGCAATATGAAGAATTTCCATTGTCGTTCAATGAATTTTGTAGCTTCACTGAAGTGGATACAAATTATTATGTGCCTGAAAATCGAGCTAGACTTATCAATGCGTTTAAAGCATATTTGCATGGAGGAGGTTTTCCGGAAGTTGTATTGGCAGCTCCGTTGTATAAAGATCGGATTTTACAAGAGTATTTCTTTGTGATGCTCTACAAAGATCTTGTGGAGAGATATGAGATAAAGAATCCGGAACCGATACGTTATTTCATTAAAAGAGTGATGAGTAACTTGACTAAACCTACTTCTATCAATCGGATTTATAATGAATTAAAGTCGCAGGGAGTCAGTATAGGGAAGAATACATTGTATGATGTGATTGTTCAGACCGAGTCTGTTTATCTCTTTTTCTCTCTGACAAAGTATGACCCGTCACTTGTGAAAGAGAATACAGGAGATAAAAAATATTATTGCATTGATAATGGGTTGCGTTCCGTACTCCTGAACCCGCAGAGTGAGGATAATGGAAAGCTTTTGGAGAATGCTGTTTTTCTTTACCTGCGGAGAAATTTGCGGATTCAGGAAGAATTGCATTATTATAAAGGCAAGAAGGAATGTGATTTTGTGGTTGCAGAATGTGACAAAGTGACCCGGTTGATTCAGGTTAGTTATCAGATGAACGATGAGGAAACTCGTAAACGGGAAGTAGATGGACTGCTGGAGGCTGCCCAGGCGACAGGTTGCCGGGAACTTATTATTGTAACGATGGATATGGAAACTGAATGGCAAGAACAGGATATGGTTATCCGCGTGCTTCCAGCTTGGAAATGGATGCTGAAATGAGGGGGCAAACTGTCTGCTCCCCTCTTTCTTTGTGTTATTATGCTCTTGAATTATCTCGTAAAAGCGTGTTGCTTGTAATATTCGTATGTTGTTCTAGAGTTTATTTGATAATCGTTTCCACATGTCCATTCTTGAAGAATAGGTAGAACAAGCTGGAATACATCCATTGCACTTCTCCATTTGATTCTTGAATAGTCTGCGGTTTGCCGAAGGCCAGCAGACATTCATCTTCCGTCATGCCTTTCACCGGCTTGTTGATACTGATTTCATTCCAGTGAGTGATTGGTGAAAGTTGGTTCGTTACGATGAAGTCGAACATTTTATTCAATACTTGCGATTTCACCTGTACGAAGTCATCCATGATTTCTTTGTGAGATGCTTTCTTGTCCGGTTGCAGCTTCTCCATGGGAGTGATTTTTTTCATTATCACTGCTGATGATTCTATCCGTATATTGGAAAGATAGTAGACCAGCTTGCCGTCTTTTACTTGAAACAGGGCTTTGCAATAGTAAGTATTCTTCTGATTTGAATCTGCTTGCGAGGCAAGTATCAGATCGCAACTGAAGTTTTTAGCCGGTACGTTTACCTCTGTGATCCCTTCCCGTAGCTGCGGACAGACATTTTTGACGGTCCATAACAGTGCATTAGCGTAGATGTTCTCGTCATGCATGCTGCTGAAAGGGGTAAATCCGCTGACCACATATTTATTGCCGTCTGCACTGACGGGATAGCTCTTTTTCTGTTCGGTGAAAGTCTGTGCTATCAGCGGGATAACTCCCGTCAGCAGATACATGATTGCCAGAAATTGTCGTTTGGTCATCATATTCCGTTATTTTTAAGAAAACAGCATCCACGGCCCTTTTTGCGAAGAGAAAAGATCGTGGACGCTGAATAAATAATATGGTTTATTGAGGTTTGGTTGTCCTTAGAAGGCAATACCTAGACGAATCATAAAGTTACTGGTCTTGAATCCGTCGGCATCGCTGAATGTATCTATGAATCCGCGCTGATAGGTGAGATCCAGGTTGAAACGGTCGTACCAGACTCCTACACCGATATTCATACCGGCATCGAAATGATTGTAGTCAACTTCCATGTAATCTGCGTAATCTCCCCAACTGATGCTCTCTCCGTCTGCTTTCATTTTGCTCGTGTAATCGTAGCTGGCAAAGACTCCTACATGCGGGTCGATATGAACATTGTCCGCCACTGCAAATTTCCATCCGAATGTGAACGGAGAGTATTGTATATTATGAGCCATGCACTTCGTGTCTTCCACTTTGAAACCACGGGAGCCGAGTCCAAATTCCATTCCCCAGTATCCTCCTGTGCTGCCTAAAGGCTTCTGGTAGCCAAATGTTGCGTTATATCCGATGTTTGAGTCAGCTCCTTCGGCTCCGTCACCGGAGAAGTTCATGATATTCAAACCTGCACGCAAGAACCATTGTGTGCTGCTGGCTTGCTTCTCTGTTTTGACGATTGCACTTCTGGATGATACGATTTGCGCTTGAGTTCCTACGCACAATAAGAGTGCGGCAATCATTGATAGTACTTTTTTCATTGTTATTTATGTTTTAGTGATTAATTCTTATTCTTAACGACAGGTGCTATCTGGCTTTTTCCATCCGTGGGTGATAACTTCTGCAGACGTATCCATTCATAATCGTCCTGGGTGGCAGGATGCCAGTTGACAAAGATGCCGGGATAACCTACTACTGTAACCGTGTATCCTCCTGTTTTTTCATTATCTTCCACTTTGAAAGTGGCTCCCATGATGACATCGCAGTTGTATTTGATGGTGGACAGATACGTCCCCCATGCGCGGATGTTGTCAAGTTCTCCTTTCATGGCGATCTCCACTTCCTCTTTGCTTAGTGTCCATTCATCCTTGATTCGTCCCTTATCTTCCAGTATTTTCACCTCGACAACTGTGGGTTTGACACAAACTTCAGTAACTGCATCGCCTGCACGTGCCTGTGCATCACGAAACTTGAAGACCGTCTTTTGCGCATGGGCTCCGACGGCACAACCGACAACCAGAGCAATAATCAGAAATAGTTTTTTCGTTTTCATGTCCTTTTGTGATTATATGTTAATATGCCTGCAAAGGTATGCGAAAGGAGTATACTACCGGATGAAAGCATAGTTCCAAGAACGATACGGAATTGTATCCTATTTGGATACACTGGGGAAGTTTCCGGTATTGATGCTGTCGGAAAGATCGCGGAAAAAATAATGGCCGAGGATGCAGGAGATGCGCCAGAGCAGGTGGATGTCGATATTCTCTTTCCGGAATATCTTGTAAACATTGGGGCGTGTGCAGCATAGTTGGGTAGCGAACCAGGTGACGGTGCGTCCCTGTTCGTGAAGCGTGCGTTCAATAAGTTGTCCCGCATGAATCATGTGCCTATTCTGCTTATGTGTGTCCCCCAGACTCCCGTTGGGCGGACAATTCAATCTATTGTTGACAGGAATATACAGAAAAGGCGTGGGAATCTCTCACCTTCGTCCGTTCCGTGTTCAAGGCCTTCGCAATGCCAACTATCGGGAACGAACAACGCAGAAAGCCCACGCCGATATGTACAACACCCGTAGCCTCCCTTTGTTTTCCAAAGTGAGGCACGGATGTATATAAATACACATCAGGAGGACGTCTTTGTTGCTGTTAGTCATTCCGATAGGTCAAAGTTTGCGAAGTTCTGAACACAAATGACAAACGCTTGTAAACGTCTTCTCAATATAAACGTCTCTCCCTCGCCACCCGGAGGCTTTCTGCGGAAGAGACCGTTGCAAATGTATAAAAAAATACGGTTGGAAATGGTAATGTGAATCAGAAACTTTTTGAATGCAGGTTGTTTTGCCCTCTTTTTGCCCTTTTTTTGCCCTTTACCAGGCGAAATGCGGTTGCACTGGCATCTTGTAAGAAAGAGGAGGGATTTTTCAATTTTGGGCACGAAACGGGCTTTAAACTACAAAAGCCGGGGCATAATACCTCGGCTTATATTTTTTTTCTTATCAGGGAGCTTTTTTATTCATCAGAAACCTTTTCTTTCTTATCAGGAAGCTCTGCTCTTTTCGAAGTTTCTGTTTTTTCAAAGATTATAACACCTTGAATTCATAACCTTCCTCTTTCAGGAACTCGATGGCACGGGGAAGTGCGTATTGCAGGTTACCGTTGTTCCATGACTTCAGCGAATCGTGGAAAGTGATGATAGAACCGTTTCGCGCATAGCGTTTCACGTTGTTCAGCACTTGTTCCGGGCGCATCCGCTTACTGTAATCGCGGGTCACGAGATCCCACATAATGATGCGGTAATGATAGCGCAACGTATAATACTGCCTGAATCCCATGTGTCCGTGTGGTGGACGGAAGAGATCGGAATGAATAATATCATCTACCTTTCTGGCATTTGCCAGGTAATCCGGATTGGAATATTCAAATCCACGGATGTGGTTGAAAGTATGGTTACCGATGCGGTGTCCGTGCTCTACCACCATCCGGTATTCATCCGGGTGTTTGCGTATATTGTCGCCTACCATGAAAAAGGTAGCTTTAATATGATGCTTTTCCAGTATTTCCAGTACCCAGGGAGTTACTTCGGGGATGGGGCCGTCGTCGAAAGTCAGATAGACTGCCCGCTCATTCGGGTCCATCCGGAAGATAGCTTGTGGATACAACGCCCGGAAAAGCCAAGGTGGTTGTTCTATAAACATGAGAGTCTGTGTTTTGAAGTATTAGGAAATAAGTATTAAGTATTATACCTTACGGAAAACATGCCGGAAGCTACGTTAATACTTAATACTTATTACTTCATACCTAAATTATTTCCCTTTCATTCTCGTCACGTACTCGTTGTATAGCTGATCGAGTTGCGTAGAGTAATGTTTTGCGAGTTCTTCTGATTTATATTTTTCCATTAGGCGGACTTCGGCGTCAAGCAAACTGGCGTTGTACACGAAGTTTTCGCTGGCAATGGCAAGCTGGTTATCGTTCAGGCTAAGATACCAGATCATGTATTCGAGCGACTTGTTGGCAAGCTCGTCGATAATCTTGTTGGCTTTCTCGTTCTGTCCCAGTTGATAATAAGACTCTGCCATTTGGAAAGCACCGTTCGCCCAGTCATACGGTACGTTGACTGCCGGAATCATCTTTTCGGCGTAATCGAGTGCGGCGAGTGCCTTATCCTTCTTGCCTTCTTTGATAAGCTGGCCTACGAGTTGCGTGAAGATACGGCGGTGCGTGTAGCACATACGCATCACGTTCTCGTCGATGTAGATACCCGGCTTGTCGATACCGCCGAACTTGAACTTGTTCATCAGGTTGTCGTACATCTTTTCACTGTCAATCTTGCTGTCCAGCTTGTCCGTATCGAACGGAGTGAAGCGGTAGGCGAGACCCTCCTGCGTGAAGTGGTTGCCCATGCCCAGATGGTTTTCGCTTCCTACGGTGATTGCCATATAGATAGGACGTTCCCAGTTAGCGTTGGCAAGCATTTCGAGCATCATCAGCTCACTCTTGTAGAGGGCGCGTTTCGGGTTGCCGTTGGCGTCTCTAAGGGTGATTGTCATGTATTCGGGGATAGAGTCGCCCAGAGCTTCCGGTATTTTCATGCCGGAGCGGCGTACGGCTTCCTTATCTATCTTCATAACGATGCTGTCCGTAGGGATGAGCGGAAGCTGTATCTCTTTTCCTGTCTTCTTGAGAAGTTCTTTCAATTGGTCGTTCTTGCCAAGCATCCAGCGGTTGATGATTTCCTTCAGTTCATAAGGATTCTCACCGAAGATGGAGTGAACGAGCGACAATATGGTAGTGTCTCCCTGTGCAGCCAGTTCGTTTGCCTGTTTGAAATAGCTGTCGATAAGAGCTTTCATTTCCGGACGGATAGAGATATATTCGTTTTGTCCTTCTACGTATTCCACACGGTCCCAAGTGATAGGGAGTGACGGAGAATCGTAGGCCGGACGTTTCATCTGGTCTATATACCAGTCTGTTTGCAGGTAACTTAAGTTACAGGTGCGGGCATCCGTACGGAAACCTTCCGTTTCCTGATTGTACCACAATGGGAAGGTATCGTTATCACCATTGGTGTAGATAATCGGGTTGCCTTCTTCCTGCAAAGTCATCAGGTAGTTCTGTCCGAAGTCGCGGGCAACGAAGCGTCCGCTACGGTCGTGGTCATCCCATGTCTGTCCCGCCATCTGGATGGGGACGAACAAACAGAGCACTGAAGCCAATACGGCTGCCGGAAGTTCCTGCATTTTGCAGTAATCTCGCAACATGCGGATGATACCTGCCACTCCCATACCTACCCAGATGGCAAAGGCATAGAACGAACCGGCATATGCGTAATCTCGTTCACGGGGTTGTGCAGGGGTTTGGTTGAGGTAGAGCACGATAGCGATACCTGTCATAAAGAACAGGAAGAATACCACCCAGAATTGTTGGATACCTCGCTGGCTATGGTAAGCCTGCCAGAAGAGTCCGATCAAACCGAGAATCAGCGGCAGACAGTAGAATACATTATGACCTTTATTGTTTTTGAGATCTTGCGGAAGCAGTTCCTGGTTACCTACCAGTAGGTTGTCGATAAACGGAATACCGGTGATCCAGTTGCCGTGCTCGATTTCTCCGCTACCCTGTATGTCATTCTGCCGTCCGGCGAAGTTCCACATGAAGTAACGCCAGTACATGAAGTTCAACTGGTAAGAGAAGAAGAATTTGATGTTTTCCCATTGGGTAGGCATGTTTACCATCACCATCTCTCCACACTGGTCGTAAGGAACGTCATATCCCTTGATGTCTACCCATTGTTTGTAGAGCGGTGCGTGTGACGAACTGTACATACGCGGGAAAAGCATATTCTGTGCATATTCGTATTCCACACGTCCGGGAAGTTCGATATAAGAGTCTTTTTCGTCGGGCGAAGTCTTTTCCTTGCGGACAAACTTACTTCCTGCTTCCGACTGGCGCGGGATACAATATCCGTCTTTTACGTCGAGTGCCACTTTCGAAGAGAAAGCAGGACCGTAGAAAAGAGGACGGCTTCCGTATTGTTCACGACCGAGGTATTCGCCCAGTGTGAATATATCTTCCGGTGAGTTTTGGTCCATCGGAGTGTTGGCAGTAGAACGGATGACGATCAGTGCGTAAGAAGAATATCCGATTACGATCATCATGGTGCACAGCAAAGCCGTGTTCATGGTACGGGCGGTGATACGCCATCTTTCTTTGATCTTGGCCTGTACACCCGGAGCGAGGTAAAGTCCCAGTGCGGCGATTACCAGAATACCGATGATGATACTGCTGGCTCCGTGTCCATAGAACGGGATACCCAGTAGGGCAATCGTCAGGATAAAGGAGATAGCCATGCGTGTTTTGTTCTTTTCGGTATAGCTTTCGTATACGCCCCAGATCAGAGCCGCTGCAAGCAGAATAATATAAACCACTACACCTGAATTGAACGACATTCCGAGTCCGTTGACAAACAACAACTCGAACCAGCCGCCTACTTTCACAATACCCGGTACGATGCCGTAAAGCACGGCTGCAACGAGTACCATTGAGCCGAATAACGCAATTAACGAACCTTTGGCGGTAGCGTTTGGAGTTTTCTTGTAATAGTATACCAGTACGATGGCGGGCAGACAAAGCAAGTTCAGCAAGTGAACACCGATACTCAATCCCGTCAGATAGGCGATGAGGATAATCCAGCGGTCGCTATGAGGCTGGTCGGCCACGTCTTCCCATTTCAGAATCAACCAGAAAACGACAGCGGTAAACAGCGAGGAGAAGGCGTATACTTCACCTTCTACGGCCGAGAACCAGAATGTGTCACTGAATGTATAAACCAGTGCACCGATCAGTCCGCTACCCATGACCGTGATAAGCTGTCCTTTGGTGATATTGTTTTCGTCAGTGATAATCAGTTTGCGTACCAGATGGGTGATGCTCCAGAAAAGGAACAGGATACAGGCACCACTCATGAGGGCACTCATGTAATTCACCATTTTAGCAACAGTTGTTACGTCGGAAGCAAATTGAGAAAACAGATTCGCCACTAGCATGAAGAAAGGTGCGCCGGGCGGGTGTCCGACTTCCAGTTTATAGCCGGTGGTTATGAACTCCGGGCAATCCCAGAAACTTGCGGTCGGTTCTATTGTCAGGCAGTAGACGGTTGCCGCAATGATGAATGTAAGCCAACCCATAAGGTTGTTTACGGTTCTGTACTGTTTCATTAGCACTATCGTAGTTTATTCGTTAAAAACAAATTATGAGGTCGCAAAGATAGTGATTTGTAAGGATAATGAGGAAGAAAGTAAGAAATATTAAGTAACAAAGGGGTGATTTACTATCTCTTTCACTCTTCCGGAAGGCGGGAACTTGTGTGTTGGCAAGTAAGGAATTTGGTTTTTCTTCTGTCAGACTGACCTAAAGTCTTGATTTATTTTTCTACTTTTGCTTACTGACAACAAATGCTTGTGAAGTAATGGACAAAGACATAACACTGGAACAAGAATTCGATCTGGTCTTCAAGGCACATTATTCGCTGGTGAAGAATTTCGCATTGATGCTCCTTAAATCGGGGCAGGACGCGGATGATATAGCACAGGACGTTTTCACGCGACTATGGGCCAAACCGCAGATTTGGCAGGATAACCCCGGGATAGATAAATATATCTATGCTATGACCAAACATGCTATTTTTGATTTTCTTAAGCATAAGCGCATAGAACGGTCTTACCAACAGGCACAGATGGAAGAAAGTCTTTTCAAGGATTTGTCTCCGTCGGGTGATACACTGGACGCTATCTATTATAAAGAAATACAATTAGCTCTGCAAATGGCTGTCGAACAATTCCCCGAGCGGCGCCGGCTGATCTTTGAGATGAGCCGTATTCAGGGAATGAGTAATCTGGAAATAGCGGAAAAGCTTGATATTTCAGTGCGTACCGTAGAGCGTCAAATCTATCTCTCTCTGGTTGAATTAAAAAAAATCGTATATATTTTATTTTTTCTTCATTTCATTTGAGTAGTCTTCGCATTTGTGTCGTGCTATATATGTATTCACCACTAATAGCACAACTATATGAAGAATTATTTTCGGCAGATACTGACCTCGTTCACTAAGAATCATTATTCGGAAACGATCCGGCAGAATTTCTACGGATGGCTGACGGATAAGGAACATGCCGTAGAAAAAGACAAAGCTCTAAAAGAAATCTGGACGACAGCCCGCGCTATGGGCGAAGTGCCCCATGTGGAGAAGGAACTCGAACGGTGGAAACGGAACAACGGTCTTCACACGGCTTCTTCAGTCCCTGTAACCCCTAATCGCAAAATTCGTATATTGCGTTTCTGGCAATCCGTTGCGGCTGTATTGCTGTTGGCAGCCGTTTCTCTTGGTTATTTGGTAATGCAGGCGGAGAGAACGCAGAATGACCTTATACAGGAATTCATTCCGGTGGCGGGGATGCGGCATCTTTCTCTTCCGGATGGTAGCCAGGTTCAGTTAAATTCAAAAAGTACTTTGTTATATCCGAAACAGTTTACTGGGAAAGAGCGGTGTGTTTACTTGGTTGGTGAAGCCAATTTTAAAGTGAAGCCTGACAAGAAGCATCCTTTCATTGTAAAGTCGGATGATTTTCAGGTAACTGCTTTGGGAACGGAATTCAATGTCAGTGCCTATCCGGAGAATCAGGAAATCAGTACAGCATTGCTGTCGGGCAGTGTATTGGTAGAGTGGGGAAATCTGACCCAGCGGACCGTATTGCAGCCTGACGAACAGTTGACGTATGACAAAGAGAACCGTCAGTTTCGGGTAGTGCATCCCGATATGGCAGATGTCACCGCTTGGCAGCGGGGCGAACTGGTTTTCAATGAAATGACCGTAGAAGATATTATACGTGTACTGGAACGAAAATACAATTATACGTTTGTCTACAGCTTGAACCAGCTGAAAAAAGATCGTTTGAGTTTCCGGTTCAAGGATAAGGCACCTTTAGCAGAAGTCATGGATATCATTGTCGATGTGGCGGGCAATTTGAAATTCAAGATAGAAGGAGATAAGTGCTATATTACACGGAAATAAATCAATAACTTAAAAACACAATTACTGCCCATGAGAAAAAAGTATCCGGAACAGAGCGCCACTCCATCCCGGATATGAAATAATCAACTTTTCTGCATCAGAGTGTTATGCTCTGTTGATCTGATCTACGTGAATAACAACCTAGTTAACAAACTAATACTTAAAAGTTAATGCTACAAAATTACACATTTATAGCGGATAAGCGAGGCGTAAGAAGAAGTTTTCTACTCTTTTTCAGCTTATTTTTGCTACAAGTAACAGCTTTTGCTCAAAATGACGTGCGGATTACCATCCGTGAGAACAATATTACCGTCATTGAAGCATTGAAGAAAGTGGAAAAGCAGTCGGGATTATCCATTGGGTACAATAACTCGTTGCTGCGTGACAAACCTGCCCTCAATCTCAATCTGGATAAAGCCGGATTGGATTATTCTCTCTCTACCATCCTGAAAGGTACAGGCTGCACCTACGAATTGAAAGGTAAATACATCAAGATTATTCCTCAACCGGCACAGGAAAAGCCATCTTCCGATAAACAAATCAAAGGAAAAGTGACAGACGAAACGGGTGAGCCGCTTATCGGTGTCAATATTCAGGTGCAGGGTTCTGCCAGTGGAGTTATTACGGACATTGAAGGACGTTATTCTATCGAAGCTCCGGTGGGTAGCACGCTCAATTTTACCTATATAGGCTATACTCCTCAAAATGTGAAAGTCACAGATAGAAGCGTGTATAATGTGACGCTTGCCACTGCCGTGGAGCAACTCAACGAAGTAGTCGTGACTGCCCTTGGTATCAAGCGTGAACAGAAAGCATTGAGCTACAATGTGCAACAGGTGAAAGCGGACGAAATCTCCGGCATTAAAGATGCTAATTTCATCAACAGCCTGAATGGTAAGGTGGCAGGTGTTACTATCAACAGCAGTTCCTCCGGTGTAGGTGGAGCCAGCAAGGTAGTGATGCGTGGTGCGAAATCTATCGAACAAAGCAGTAATGCGCTTTACGTCATCGACGGTATACCAATGTATAACTTCGGTGGCGGTGGTGGAATGGAATTCGACTCACGGGGTGCTACGGAGAGCATTGCCGACATTAATCCGGACGACATTGAAAGTATCTCCGTATTGACGGGTGCCGCAGCAGCTGCACTCTACGGTAGTAATGCTGCCAATGGTGCGATTGTTATTACTACCAAGCGCGGACAAGTAGGCAAGTTGCAAGTGACGGTGAACAGCAATACCGAATTTGCCCGTCCTTTCGTGCTTCCTGAATTCCAAAACCGCTACGGGACGGGAAGCCGTGGGAAAGACGGAGGTTCTACCATCCTAAGCTGGGGAGCGAAGTTGAATGACGCCTCCCGCACCAATTATGAACCGAAAGATTTCTTTGATACAGGACTTATCTTCACCAATTCTGTCACCCTTTCTACCGGTACGGAGAAGAACCAAACCTTCTTTTCGGTGGCGTCGGTCAACTCCGAGGGTATTGTTCCCAACAATCGTTATAACCGTTTTAATTTTACTTTCCGTAATACGACGAATTTCCTGAACGATCGGATGAAACTTGACATAGGAGCCAGCTACATCATTCAGAACGACCGCAACATGACGAATCAGGGGATTTATTCCAATCCCATTGTGCCCGTTTATCTGTTCCCGCGTGGCGATGACTTCGGACTTGTCAAGGTGTTCGAACGTTGGGATCCGGCACGCAAAATCAATACGATGTTCTGGCCGCAAGGAGAAGGTGACTACCGTATGCAGAATCCTTATTGGATTGCTTACCGTAATCTGCGTCTGAATCAGAAGAAGCGTTATATGCTGTCTGCTCAATTGAGTTATGACATTACTGACTGGTTGAATATATCAGGACGTGTACGTGTGGACAACACGCACACCAAGTATGAACAGAAGCTCTATGCCAGCTCCAATCTTACAATTACGGAAGAGAGTACGCAGGGACACTATACCATCTCCAAGCCCGACGAAACACAAACGTATGCCGACGTGCTTGCCAACATCAACAAGCGTTTTAATGACTTCTCACTGGTGGCAAACGTGGGTGCCAGCATTGTGAACAACAGATACGAAGATTTGAGTTATCGTGGCCCGATTCGTGAAAAGGGAATACCGAACGTGTTTAATGTGTTCGACCTCGACAACACAAAGAAGAAAGCCCGTCAGGACGAATGGCAGGAACAGACGCAATCAATCTTCGCCAGTGTGGAAGTGGGATGGAAGAGTATGCTCTATCTTACACTGACCGGGCGAAACGACTGGGCTTCGCAACTTGCCAATTCTTCTACACCTTGTTTCTTCTACCCGTCCGTAGGACTTTCGGGGGTTATCTCCGAAATGCTGACTTTGCCGGAATTTATCGACTATATGAAGGTTCGTGGCTCTTTCAGTTCCGTTGGTATGCCTTATCCCCGTAATCTGACATCGCCCACTTACGAATACGATGAGGCTAACCAGCAATGGAAGCCCAAGACACACTATCCTATCAAGGACTTGAAGCCCGAGCGTACCAACTCGTGGGAATTGGGACTGGATATGCGTCTTTTCAAGGATTTCAGCCTCGGCTTTTCATGGTACTTGGCAAATACTTTCAACCAAACCTTCGACCCGAAAGTTTCCGTATCTTCCGGTTATAGCAAGATTTATTTGCAGACAGGATATGTGCGTAATTCCGGTGTGGAACTCTCATTGGGTTATGGACATACCTGGAACAACCATTTGCACTGGGAAAGTAATTTCACTCTCTCTCACAACAAGAATACGATAAAAGACTTGGTGACCAGCTATATTCATCCCGAAACGGGATTGCCTATCACACAGAATCGTTTGGATGTAGGCGGACTGGGTAAAGCACGATTCATCCTGAAGAAAGGGGGTACGTTGGGTGATCTTTACACACAGAGTGACTTGAAACGGGACAATAGTGGCATGGTGGAGATTGATCCTTCCGGTACGCTGACTACGGAAGACAACCTGCCGGACATTAAGCTGGGTAGTGTGTTCCCGAAAGCTAATCTGGCATGGAATAACCGCTTCGAATGGCGTGGTATCAGTCTAAGCGCACTCTTTACAGCACGTATCGGAGGTATTGCTTATTCTGCCACACAGGCGGCAATGGATCAGTATGGAGTGTCCGAACGTTCGGCACAAGCCCGTGACAACGGTGGTGTACTGCTCAACGGACGTACTCTTGTGGATGCGCAAACGTATTACAGCCTCATCGGAAACAGTAGCGGATTGCCGCAGTATTACACTTACAGTGCTACGAACGTGCGTCTTCAAGAAGCTAGTGTGGGTTATACCATTCCCCGCAAATGGCTGGGAGGGGTGTGTGACATCAATGTCTCTGTGGTAGGTCGTAACCTTTGGATGATTTACTGTCGTGCACCTTTCGACCCTGAAGCGGTGGCGAATACCGGTAATTATTATCAAGGCATTGATAACTTCATGTTGCCGAGTACCCGTAATATCGGCGTGAATGTGAAAATAAACTTTTAACCCGTTAAATCAGATCGTATGAAACAAGTGAAATCTTTCTTAAAGATATTCTCCCTGGGACTTCTGCTGGTGGGCGGAGCAGCCTGTACGGGCAACTTCGATGAAATCAACCGCAAGGAGTACGAAGTGACCAAGGATGAGCAGGGACGCGAAAACTACAATATAGGCTCTACCCTGCGAGGTTTGCAAGGGTTGGTGGTACCTACTAAAGAGCATCTTTATCAGTTTATCGAGGCTTTGGCGGCAGGTCCGTTTGCCGGGTATTATGGGACTACGCTCGTGCGTACCGATAAATTTGAAACTTATAACCCGTCTGTTGACTGGCAGGATAAGACGTATGGTGATATTTTTACCGAATCTTATCCGCTTTACCGCGATTTGCAGGATCAGAGTGATGATCCTGTGGCACTGGCTCTTGCCAAATTGCTGCGGGTAGCTATTATGCACCGTATGACGGATATGTATGGTCCCATTCCTTATAGCAAGGTGATAGACGAGCAGGGTAGTGTTTCGCTTAATGTGCCCTATGATTCGCAGGAAGCTGTTTACAAACAAATGCTGAAGGAACTTGATGAAGTGAGTTCCGTGTTGAAGGAAAATCTTACGATAGGTTCTGAAGCATTCCGTAAGTTTGACGATGTTTATTACGGTGACGTCAGCAAGTGGTATAAATTTGCCAATTCCCTGAAGTTGCGTATGGCTATCCGCATGGTGTATGTTGATCCTACTACGGCACAACAAGTGGCACAGGATGCCGTAGCAGCAGGGGTTATCACGGACAATGCCGATAATGCCGAAATGAAGGTGGAGGAAAACCGTGCCGCTATGGTTTTCAACGGCTGGTCCGACCATCGGATAGGTGCCGACTTGCTTTGTTACATGAACGGTTATCAGGATCCTCGGCGGGAGAAGATGTTTACTCAAGTGGAAATCACGGAAACAGTTGGTGGTAAGCCGACGAAAGTGTCCGGCTTTGCCGGTATTCGTATCGGTATTGATGTGGTGAACAAGGAAAGCGTGATAGACCGTTATAGCAAACCGATTATATCTACTGCCAGTCCTTATCCGTGGATGAATGCGGCAGAAATCACTTTCCTGCGCGCCGAAGGCGCATTGCGCGGCTGGGCGATGGGAGGCGATGCCAAGAGCCTATATGAAGAAGCAATTGCTCTTTCTTTTGAACAGTACGGACTTCCTGCCACGGATGCTCTTTCTTATGCTGCCAATGCTTCCAACACACCGCAGGCTTACACTGACCCTGTGGATGGAACTTATTCAGCCGGAGCCGTTAGCAACCTTACTGTTGCCTGGCAAGAGGGTGATGAATATGCCGAGAAGAATCTGGAGCGTATCATTACCCAGAAATGGATTGCTATGTTTCCTTCTACGGTAGAGGCATGGAGCGAATATCGTCGCACGGATTATCCTCATTTATTGCCTGTGGTAGTGAACAATAGCGGTGGTACTATTGACGATACGAAAGCTAAAATACGTCGCCTGTGGTATCCGCCCAGCGAATATTCCGGTAACCGGCAGTATATTCTGGAGGCCGTCGGTATGTTGGGTGGCCCTGATAATGGCGCTACTTCTCTTTGGTGGGACAAGAAACCGAGACCGTAGGGACATGAAACTGGAAATGTGAGAACTAGAAAACAAGAAGATATAGAAACTAAAACAAGAAGATATGAATATGAGAATTTCCATTGCTAACATCTTCACTCATCTGTTCCTGTTGCTGGCATTGCTTGCTACCGCTTCGTGCAGCGACTGGACGGATCAGAAAACTGTTGATATTGATCCGCAGCATGCCAAAGAACAGAATCCTGAACTTTGGGCTCGTTACATGGAGACGCTGCGTACGTATAGGCAAAGCAAACACTTTGTCACTTACGGTAGTTTCGACAATAGTGCCGAAAAGTCGAAGAATGAAGGTGATTACCTCCGTTCATTGCCCGACTCATTGGACATTGTAACTCCGACGCATCCCGAAAGCCTGACCTCTTATGACTGTGAGGATATTCTCCTGTTACAGGAAAAGAGTATCAAGGTGCTCTATTTGGTGGATTATACCGCTCAAATGTCTACTTTGACCGATGCTGCCAAACTGGGTGCCTGGTTGGATAAGGCCGTTGCTGCCGCTTCCCAGTTGGGTATGAATGGGTTTGCCATTAAAGGTACTCCTCTTTATGGAGGAACGGAAGCTGAACAGACTGCCCGTCGTGAAGCGGCCAAATTAATCGTTTCCAAGCTTTCTACCGCTGTAGGCGATGGCAAACTGTTGGTATTTGAAGGTGATCCTGCCTTTATGGATGCCGCGGATCTGAATAAGCTGGATTATGTAGTCTTGAACACTGCTACGATTACCTCTGCCGTAGATTTGAAACTCTATGTGGCAGGCGTGATAGAAAACTTCTCAATCCCTAAAGAGAAACTATTGCTTTCCGCCAAGATCAATGAAAAGTTAGTGGATGAAGAAGGTGAAAAATTGGACGCTGTTACCGAGATGACAAACCGTGTTGTTTCTTTGGGTCCTGTAGGTGGGCTTGCTATCTATGCTTTGGGTGATGATTACTATCATACGAAGATGAATTATGAGACTAGCCGGTTAGCCATCCAAATAATGAACCCATCCAAATAAGGGGCATAACTAAGAGATTATTTATTGTGAAACCTGTAAAACACTATAATGATATGAAAAATAACCCATTTAAATACTTCGTCTTTCTGATGCTGTCACTGCTGATGGTAGCAACGACGGGGTGTACTGAAGATGATATTTCCATGCCTGCCGGGCAGTTGCCGGACGAAACGCCGATGAACGGGGTAGGAGGGCAGTTGTACAGTGGAAAAACTTTTTCTAATAAGATTACTGTCAGTATGTACGAAGGTGATGGAGCTGTAACCGAAGAGATATGTTATGCACTGACAAAGCCTGCTACAACGGCTGTTACGGTAAAAGCCATTCCGTCTCCGGAGCTTGTGGCTCAATATAACAGTGACAACGAAGCTGATATGAAGGAATTTCCTGTTGCTAACGTAACTTTGGGAAATGGCGGTTCGCTTACTGTGGTTGCTGGAAAGAAAGAATCCGGAACTATCAGTATAACTCTTTCTCCTGATGGATTGAAGCCTGAAACACTTTATTTGTTAGCGATTGCTTTGACACAAAATCCGGTAGGAGTAGATGCACAAGAGAATAAACAAGTAATTTATTACAGAGTGAATTTCAGGGAAAAAACTATTACATGTATACCTGGAACAACTGGACAAATACAAGATATTCCGCCATTATTACCTGAAGTGATTACAGTATTTTATGTAAATACGGAAACGTATCAACCTTTGATTGCTAGTGCATGGGGGATTATGTTGGATGACATGATTACTCGTCCTTATCCGATATATAGTTTAGGAAATATTGTAAATTTGAAAAGAGCAACGATTGGTTATGATGGTGTAAGTCAACGCGCATTGTTTGAGTTGGGTAGTGATTTGGCTTACGTATTGGAGCATAGAGATAAATATATTCGTCATCTTCAAGAATATAAGCGTAAAGTATGTCTTTGTATTGAGAATGGTGGTAAAGGTATAGGCTTTTGTAATATGAATGATACACAGATAGCTGATTTTGTTCGTCAAGTAAAAGATGTGATAGAACGTTATCAACTAGATGGAGTGAACTTGTGGGATGAGGACGGTAAATATGGAAAAGCTGAAATACCAGGAATGAATACAACTTCATATCCTCGGTTGATCAAAGCGTTGCGTGAGGCTCTGCCGGATAAACTATTGACTTTAGTAGATAAGGGGGATGCTACTGAATATTTTTATGATGTTTCTAGGTGTGGAGGAATTGAAGTAGGCGGGTATATTGATTATGCATGGCATGGTTATTTTTCGTCAACAGAAGAATTGCAAATAATCAATCCAAATCTGGATGGAAGTGTTCAAACTTATAGTAAATATACGCGTAGGTCTATTGCTGGGTTAACTGAAACTCGCTATGGATGTGTTAATGTACCTCGTTATTCTAGTAATGATCCAAATATTAGGAATCGTGCAGCAGATATTATATGTAAGTGGAAATCTGGAGGGAATAAAAAAAGTAATATCTTGATATATGGTGATGATCTTATTGGCAATGAATATGGTGACAGAGAAAATGCAGCTAGGATAATGTTGGGCGATTATTCTCTTCTTCAATTTATGGATGATGGTGATGGCTGGGATTTTAGTAGAGATGAGCTCATATGGGGAGACGTTGTATATTCTGGAGTGTCTTTAGATCCTGGAGTAGAACATGCTGCTGGTAATACTTACAGAAAAGACTGGTAAATCTTCTTTTGAATATTATCAATAAATACTTTTTCCATAAATAAAGGAAAAACTCGTTCTTTGACATATTGAAATTACCGTTGATAGTTGTCATTTGCAGTGGATTCTTTTCGTAAAAATGTAACCGCAATCTAAACTTATTGATTACTTTTGACCCCGATATATAATATGAATAGTTCGAGGCTATTTATAACAGACATACAAGATGGATCAATTGCAGATAATTCAAAATAGAATATATGAGTTTAGAGGTCAGAAAGTGATGCTTGACCGTGATTTGGCAGAGATGTATGGAGTTCAGACAAAAGTGTTTAATCAGGCTGTCAAACGAAATATAGAACGTTTTCCTTCTGACGTTATGTTTCAGATTTCGAGTGAAGAAACCCAAGATTGGAGGTCACAAATTGTGACCTCCAATGCTATAAAAATGGAGTAAGACCTAATCCGTATGTATTCACAGAGTTGGGTGTAGCCATGCTTAGCAGTGTATTGTATAGTAAAAGCTTTAATAGTATATCAGACGGTAATTTCGGTATGTAAATTTGCCGTCTTTTTTGTGTTCGGACGGCTATATAAATAGGGCACATAAGTGATTTATGTTTTTGATTAAACTTAATATACGAACTGGTATGAAAACAAAAAAAATACTTCGAGGTATGCTTACTGTCATTTCACCGGCTATCATAACTACGGTCCTGTTGTTATGTGCCACCGGCTGTGATAATAAAGACTATAGCAATGCCTCCCCTTTCGATAATGTCGTCTATTTGGATGCAGCCAAGCTAAAGGACGTGTCCAACTTTACTTTTAACCGTACCATAGAGACGGGACAAAAGGACATTTCCGCTTTGTTGGCACGTCCTGCAGGCGAGGATATCAATGTCGGTATTAAAGTAGACGCCTCGCTGGTGAATACTTATAACGCCCGTCTTGGTGCTAACTATACCATGCTTGATGCCAAGCATTACAAACTGTCGGCAGGTCAGACTGTTATCCCGCAAGGTGAAGTCAGCTCCAAACCTGTCACTATCGACTTCTCCGGTCTTACTGACCTTGAAATTGATGCAGGCTATTTGCTCCCCATCACTATCGACCAGGTGTCGGGTGGTATGGGTACACTAGGCGGTTCAAAGACTATTTGTTATGTGGTACGTCGTTCCAGTGCCATCACTACGGCTGTCAGTTTGAAAAATAATTTCTTTGAAGTGCCGGGCTTTGATAAAGGAAGTTCCACGGCTGATGTGGTAAACAACATGAAGCAGCTTACCTACGAGGCCATTATACGTGTGAATAACTTTAAGAATGGTGTAACTGCAAGAGAAATATCTACGATTATGGGTATCGAGCAATATTGCCTGTTCCGCTTGGGTGATGCAGGTTTTCCGGCGCAACAGTTGCAATTCTCGTGCAATGAGATTAAATTTCCGAACGCTGATAACAGCAAGCTTTTGCAAGAAGGCGAATGGTATCATGTAGCGGTGACGTTTGATACAGAAAAGAAAGTGGCGGTTATCTACGTAGACGGTCGTGAACAGAGCCGTATTGAGGATTATGGTAAAGGAGAACCTATTAATCTGGGTATGCAGAACCGTGGTAAGGATTTCATGTTCAAAATCGGCCATTTCTATGGCGAACCTACCGATTTCTCCCGCCAACTTGATGGTGAAATCTGTGAAGTACGTGTTTGGAACGTGATGCGAACCCAGCAGGAGATTTTCGATAATATGTATAACGTAGATCCTGCTACTACCGGACTTTGTGCTTACTGGAAGTTTAACGAAGGGCATGGCGACATTGCCGAGGATTACACCGGACATGGAAATGATGCTCATGTACATATATCGCCTGCTGTATGGCCGCAAGGCATTGAGGTGACGCAGAAGAACAAAGAATAGTTTTGGAATAAGAGAATAAAATGATAAAATGCCCCGTCAAGCAGAAATGTGAATTGCATTTCTATGACTTGACGGGGCATTTAGTTGCTTTTATTTCTTATAATCCTGCAATTGTCCAATATCCCGTTCGGTTTGTACCTTTGCGAGATAAGATCCCCCGATGCTTTAAATCCGCAATGATGCGTTCACACTGACGTTTACTTAATTTCAATGTATCTGCAATCTCTTTTACTGTGATTTTTGAGTTTTGTCGGATTAATTCGATTAACAAGATTTCGTTATTACTTGTCCCAACGCCGACATCAATGCCGACATTACCGACATCAATGCCGACATTACCGACATCAATGCCTGAATGAGTACCGGTATTTGAGTTGAGATTCATATTGACAAACTGTACCTGAAATGATAACCCTATCTCTTTCCAACGAAGTTTGATATTGGGATATTCTTTTAGTTCATCCGCAATCAGCTTCAAGCCGTTGCCCCATTGGTCGATAATACCAAGACGTTTGAAGATAGGAGCTATGACTTTATTTCGTGCATCGCTCTGACGGCTCTCCATCGCAGCATAGTCAATGGATGGCGGTAGAAGCCCTGGACTTGTTATCTCTACCATATCATCATAAATCGCCACCTTAACATCTTTTCCTGTGAGAGAATAATCACGGTGCACTACTGCATTACGGATAGCTTCACGAATTGCCTTAACAGGATATTCCCACCGAGAGACGGTATAAACTCCCTCAACGGTTGCCCCTTTGTTGATATGGCGAAGCACGAAGTTGTACGCCTCTTCTGCTTGTGTAGCAATATTGGTAGTAATACTCTTCTGGTCTATAAAATCTTCGGTTGTAACGCCTTTGAACCGGGCGCACTCTACTTTTGCATAGTGAAAGAGCGAGTTTCGTAAAGGATCGTCTGAAAATAAAATCAACGCATTTGTCGGGTACTCTGCTCCTTGCATGTCTTTAACCAGATCCAATTTTCTTAATGCTTGGTCAGATAGTTCTTCGCCTGTTTTTTCCTTGAACATAGTCTTAAAATTATCTATATTCAAATCATTTACGGGTTTATCTGGAATAACTTCGCTATCAAAAGAAATATTTCGCTTCCGACGTTCCAGTTCTGAAATGATAGATTCATCAGCAAGCCGATTAGTTGAACCTACGCGAATAAATGTTCCTTGTAACTTACCTTTATCTTTGAGATAATAAGGTGGCGTACTACCTCTGAAAACAGTCACCTGAATCAAATGTTTGTTGTCCTCACTGATAAATTTAATCTCGGGCAATATAGCGGGATAGCAACGATCAAAAATGATATTGCTTATTTTCTCCTCGATAGCCATTAATTTATCTTCATCCAATCCAACCACTTTACGAGGCTCGTCTGCCACACCAATATATAGGTCACCACCTGCATCATTGGCAAAAGCAATCATAGTTTTAGCCAGATCAGAATGTTCCGGCAACTCTGCCTTAAACTCCAATCTACGTCCTTCGGGTTGGTTTAGTATCTCTTGTATGTTCATATTCTTAATTTTGCTCATATCCTTGTATTCAATCCCAAATATAGGAATTTATTTTGGAGAATAATGGGCAGGGATAGAGAATAGATAGTAAAAGCCTTAATAAATGAGCTCTGATGTATTAGAGATAAACTTCCTTTATCCTGTTAGTGAACTTCTTTTGCCTTAATAACAAACTTCCTTTTCATTAGTCATAAACTATAATTGCAAGTTTTGTTTTTATAAACGCAACTTGCAATTATAAAAACAAAGCTTGCAATTATATAAACGTAACTTGCGTTTATAGATTATTCTTAGTCAAGCATAACTTTCCTGTTAGAGAAGAGCAAGTTTACTATTAAGACAACGGGAGTTTACTATTAATAGCTTGGCCGTTAGGTGTTAACACTTGAGATATCAGCTGAAGTTAGAGATTGCTTGGCATTAGATAGGGAATGAACTAAAATACATGGGTTCTTGTTTCCAAAATAGGAACGTTTTTAATATCTTTGCTACGTAAACACAAAGTCATGGAAGAGAAAGCAAGGTTTAATGTAATATATATGGATGAAGCAGTTAAGTTCTTAGAATCCTTGGATGAAAAAGTAAGAGGGAAATTGCTTATAGTATAGGGAAAGCTATGCTGGTGATAGATAAGGAATTATTCAAGAAAATGGGCGATTCTGATATATGGGAATTTAGAACCTTGTATGGTGGAATGTCCTATCGCCTGCTTGCATTTTGGGACACTGATGAGGAAATATTGGTTATTGTTACTAATGGCTTTGTGAAGAAAACTCAAAAGACACCGTTAAAAGAGATTGCGAAAGCGGAAGAATTAAGAAAATTATATTTCAACTCTAAAAAGTAACGATATGGAAGAAATGAAACTTTATACTCATGAAGAAATACTGGATAGAGTGATAGGTACAAAAGGTACTCCAGCACGCGAAAAATATGAGACTGATATTAATAACTTTCTTATAGGTGAGGCTATTAAATGGGCGAGAGAGGCCAAGAATCTTACCCAAGAACAATTAGGTGAGCTTATGGGGGTTAAAAGGGCACAAATCTCGAAAATAGAAAGTGGGAAAAGTATATCTTTTTCTACTATTGTAAGAGCATTCAAGGCAATGGGCGTGAAAACGGCAAGCTTGGAACTTGGTTCTTTGGGCAAAGTGGCTCTTTGGTAAATATTGTATTCTACTATTGGAACACTTAAAAAATGAGAGGTGGATTTGATTTATTTGTAGATGCAAAAAAGAACAAATATTTTTGTCTTACCTAATAAACAATAACCTATGTCTGTTGATGTTATAAAGCAGGAATTATTGTCGAAATTGAAGCAGGAACATTGCTTCTGGTCGTACAATGAAGATTCAATCAAAGATATTCCGGATGATATGCTGATTGAAAAAACGTTGTTGCATCTTGATTTAGAGGAAATTAGTCAGCTTTTTTTGGTTTATCCTTTCAAGAAAATCAAGCAGGTATGGCTGGATTATCTCATTCCACAAGAAGAATATCTCTATACGTTGAACCGTTTTTTTGCATGGTACTATTTTAAAGCAAAGAAACCGGACGCTTATATAAAATCTATGGCTACTCGTCACCTAAACAAAATAAAGAATTGTTTGCTCTAATTTGTTTGCACGAATCTACCAATGAACTTTTTTGCACAAATAGATTCATGTAGGTCGTCTTTTGCAGATATCTTTAATGATGGTGATGATGTTCTCCTAAAACCCGATGAGGCAGTGTGCCGTGTCCCAATAGTTCGATGGGGCAATTGAAGTTTCTTTCCAGCCATTCGGTAGTGACGCCCGTGTCCGGATGGTAATCCAGCGTTTCGTTGACACAGGCGATGGATTTTACCTGTTGCAATACAGTGCCGATGTCGTGACTGACAAGGATAATGGCACATTCTTTATTGATTTCAGCCAATAACTCATAAAGGCGTGCTTCGAAACGCTTGTCGATATACGTGCTGGGTTCATCGAGAATCAACACTGCGGGATCCGAGATGATGGCACGTCCCAGCAGGGCACGTTGCAGTTGTCCGCCGCTTAATTGTCCGATAGAACGGCTTTCAAGCCCTTCAAGCCCCATGCGAGCAATAATCTGTTTGCCTTTCTCTCTCTGTTCGGGAGTGAACCGGGAGGTGAGCGACTTCTGTATGCTCAAGCCGGATAGGATCACTTCTTCCACGGAAATAGGGAACTTTCGGTCTATGGTGCTGTATTGCGGTAGATAGCCGAGGAGAAACTGGGTTTTTTCGGGAACATTGAATCTAATTTCACCTCCGGTTGGTTTCAACAGGCCGAGAATGCACTTTATAAGCGTTGTCTTGCCGCCTCCGTTCGGACCTATAATACCTAGAAAATCCCGTTCGTAGATGCTTAGATTAACATCGTGGAGAACAGTGCGACCGTCATATCCGGCGGAAAGATTCTTTATTTCGATTATTGGTTTCATCGTTGGAAATGGCTTGATGGGTTCTTTCTTTATACATTTATTTTGTTGCAGCCTGTGGCGCGAGGGCTTTGGCTACATTCAGCATTTCTTCTTCCCAGTCGTAACTTAGCGGATTGATAGGGATCACTTTCGTTCCGGTTTGCTGCGCGATGGTTTCCGCATTGCGTTTGTCAAATTCCGGTTGAACAAAGATTACACGTACATCTTCTGCCTGACACAGGTCTATCAAGGCTTTCAGATGGGCGGGAGAAGGTTCTTTGCCTCCTTCTTCGATGGAAATCTGATGCAATCCGTAGTCGCGGGCGAAGTAGGAGAGAGCCGGATGATAAATCATGAAGGCTTTGGCTGCTTCGGGAGCGGAGAGTTGACGGCGAATCAGGCTGTCGGTGTGCTGGATACGCTGGCAGAGCGAATCGTAGCGGTTTCTATAGTATACCTCATTTGTCTTATCCAGTTGGCTAAGGGCTTTGTAGGTGTTTCCTGCAATGATTAAAGCATTACCGGTGGAATTCCATACGTGCGGCTCTACAGCATGGATATGCCCGTCGTGGCTGTTATGTCCGTGGTCGTGGTCATCATTGTTGAGTATGAGGTCGATTCCTTTGGAGGTGTCGAACACTTGAATATGGGGGGTATTGTTCATTAAGCGATCCATCCAGGTCTGTTCGAAGCCGATGTATCCGATGCGGAAATAGGCTTTGCTGTCTCCCAGAGACACGAGTTGTTGGGGGACAGGATCATAGGTTTCCGGGCTGGAACCTTTGGGGACCATGCTGACTACTTTAAATTTATCTCCGGCAATAGCTTCCGTGAAATAACGTTGCGGTTCCAGGGTGACGGTAATCACCGGTTTTGCTTCGTCATCGTTGCTTGCTTGGGAAGAGCGTCCTGTGCAGGCTGCCATTAGGAGGCAGGCGCTAAGGAGGAAAAGGGTTCTCATATCTTTTAGTTGTTTTTTCATGACTTCTTCTATTTCGGGGTTTCTTTCTTATCTTGTTTCTATTCTTATTTTCGGGCCCGTAATATTTCCCGTTTACCACCCGGAGGTCCGGGCAGGCGTTCTACTGTGAATCCGGCTGTCTGTAACATCCGGCGGACGACACCTTTGGCGCAGTAAGTGGTCAGGATGCCGTCTCTATCTAATAAAACGTAGAGGCGGTTGAATAGTTCTTGCGACCACATTTCCGGTTGCTTTTCCGGTGCAAAGGCATCGAAGTAAATGAGGTTAAATGAAAGATTCAGGGCAGGTGATTCGGCGTTGGTTACGCTATCATTGATATTGCTCATTGTTCGTTCTCTGTTCTCAACCCATTTGTTTACGTCTGTCTCTACTTTCCGTAGGGTGAAGTGTGGAGTGAGTTGCACGTCTTTCTCCCAAGGTGATGTATGAAGTTGCTTAAACAATTCGATAGCCGGTTGCTGCCGGGCGGTCGTCGTTAATTGTTCATCATTGGAGATATATCCTAATTGCTCTATCGTCTGCCATTCCAGTGGATAGAGTTCCAATCCTGTATAGAGTATATTCCGTCTGCTTCTTTCTGCTTCTTCAAGGGTGAGCCAGGCGTTTAGCCCTGTCCCGAAGCCGATCTCAAGAATATGCGGAGTAGTGGCGGAAGAGGCTTTAAATCCCATATCGATGAAAATATGTTGAGACTCTGTGCGTGCCCCTTTCGTTGAATGATAATGTTCATTCAATTCCGGAACAAACAGGGTAGCGCTCCCGTCGTCGGTTTTCTCAATAATCCTTTCCATCATACAATCTCTAATGCTTACTGTCTAACGTCTAATCCTTTTTACCTGATATTTAAAATCCTTACCCTGCTATAGCGTCCCAGGCACTTTCGAGTGCATACAGGAGAAGAATATAACGTATCAGTTTGCCGACAAACATGGAAACTATGGTGAGCCATGTGTTGCTTCGCATAAATCCCAGTGCAATGGCTATCACTTCCCCAATAGCGGGAAGAAAGGTGAAGAAGGCCATCAATGCTCCTTTTCCTTGCAGGAATTTCACCATTTTGTCTACTTTCTCTTTCTTTACCTTGAAATATTTCTCGATCCAACTGATTTTGCCCAAACGCCCCATGTAGTAGCAAGTCATTCCGCCTACTGTGTTGCCCAGAGTGGCGGAGATCAGACAGGCTATCGGGGGCAGACCGAGTTTCACCAGTGCCACCAGTACCAGTTCGGAACTGAAAGGCACGATGCTCCCAGCCAGTAAAGCCGAGATGAATAATCCCGGGAGTCCCCATTCTATGAGGAGTTGTATCGTTGAATCTATAAAAGCGTCCATATATTAAAAGCGAATAAGAGGATGAGACCGACCAATGAAATGATGAAAAACACATTCGAACTTTTACTATTGGTCAGTACAAAGAAATGTCCGATCAGGATGCTGTTGCTTATGATAAGCAAAGGCAATAGGGCACTGCAATATATCGGTTGCAGGGCAATCAGCAGGAACAGGAAAATCGTCAGGTCTATCAGGAATTGGAGATAGGCGCGTGTGCGTATCTTATCCTCAAATCCGGCGGCGATGCAATGGACGGTACTGACGATGAACATCACCAACAGATAGCCGAGTATTGCCAGTTCCCAAGGCTGGAGGATTTGCAGGTTGAAGAATTCCCCGATAGTTAGTAGCTGATTGAAAGGGCGATAGAACAACTCCATCTCGTTGTAGAAGAAGGCGTGTCCGAACAGCATCCAGTATGGCAGCATCCATCCGAGCAGCGCACCGCAGAAACTACGCGGAGTGAGCGACTGGAAACGGTAGGCTTCGAGCAACCAAAGCACTGAGAGGATGGTGAACTGTGGGAACAGAATACTTCCCGCTCCGATAAAGAAGAAGGAGTAGAATAAATAACCCGCAGCTTGAGTTTGCTGATAGCTTTTAAACAGAAAATAAATGGAAATGAGAAAGCCCAGGGCAACAATATCTCCTGTATATAGGTAATGCATTTTCGGGCAGACGGTGACCAGCAGGAAATAGATAGCCGTCTGCATGGAAGCCCTCATACGGATAATGCTGAACTGATTGTTCAGCTCTATCAGAAAGTAACCGATGGTTGCATAAATCAGGAAGCTGACAATCCGGTCTGCCCATCCCGGAAGCAGAAAATTGCGGGCGGGTTGCCAGGCAGAAGGGCTGTCTTCGAGTACGGTTGAGGCTATGGAACCGGGAAATAAAAAGTAAGTCAACACCCAGCACAGGGCGCAGATAAAGATAACGGCAGGCAGGGTCCACCGTCCTGCCGTCACTTGACTTTGTAGTCTTTTATTTCTCATGAGTTTATTACTTGTTATCTCTTGATACTATAGGTATATTCGGTTGATATTCCGGATATTAATATCCTGCATGCTTGATGTTAACAACCATCCTGTCAGCTGTTAATACCTGATTCCTCAAGTATTAACAATTGTCGTCTAAACTATTAATACTTGATAACTCAACTATTAATGCTTGACAAGTCATGGTGTTCAACGCTATGCGGAATAGGGCTACTTGCGTGCGAAACTTGAATTACAAATCGAATCCGATATCGCGGCGGAAATACTTCTTGTCGAAGTCGATCATGTCTGCCACTTTGTAGCTCTGTGCCAGTGCCTCTTCTTTCGTTGCACCGTAAGAGCAAACGGCAATCACACGTCCTCCGTTCGTCACTACTTGTCCGTCTTTCATGGCTGTTCCGGCATGGAAAATGATACTGTCGGTAGCGGCAGCCTGTTCCAGTCCGCTGATAGGGAATCCTTTTTCGTAGGCTTCGGGATAACCGCCGCTGACAAGGATGACACAGCCGGCTGAACGTGGGTCCATCACCAGTGTTTTTTCGTTCAGGTTGCCTGCGGCAGTACCTTCAAGCAGTTCTACGAAGTCGCTCTGGATACGGAGCATCACGCTTTCTGTTTCCGGGTCGCCCATGCGGACGTTGTATTCGATCACCATCGGTTCACCTTTCACCTTGATAAGACCGAGGAAGATGAAGCCTTTGTAAGTGATGTTTTCTTCTTTCAGGCCGTTGATGGTCGGTTCGATGATGCGTGTGCGTACTTTCTCCATAAATACTTCATCGGCAAACGGAACGGGGGTTACGCTACCCATACCGCCTGTATTTAGTCCTTTATCGCCTTCACCGATGCGTTTGTAGTCTTTGGCTACGGGGAGGACTTTATAGTGTTCTCCGTCTGTCAGTACGAATACAGAGCACTCGATACCGCTTAGGAACTCTTCGATTACAACGGTTGCCGATGCAGAGCCGAACATGCCACCCAGCATTTCTTTCAGTTCTACTTTAGCTTCGTCCAGTGTAGGGAGGATAAGTACTCCTTTTCCGGCACAAAGACCATCAGCCTTCAATACGTATGGAGCTTCCAGCGTTTCGAGGAAAGCGAGACCTTCTTCGAGGTTTGCCGAAGTGATGCTTTTGTAGCGGGCTGTCGGGATGTTGTGGCGCATCATGAAGCCTTTGGCAAACTCCTTGCTTCCTTCCAGTTCTGCTCCTTGAGCCGAAGGACCGATAACGGCAATATGCTTTAGCTCCGGACGGTTCTGGAAGTAGTCGTAGATTCCTTCTACCAACGGATCTTCGGGGCCTACTACTACCATTTGAATGTTCTCTTTCAGAGCGAAAGCGCTGATGGCTTCAAAATCGGTTGCTTTGATGTTGACATTCTCGCCTACGGCAGTTGTTCCGGCATTTCCCGGAGCAATGTACAGTTTTTCAACTTTCGGACTTTGGGCAATTTTCCATGCCAGTGCATGTTCGCGGCCGCCCGAGCCAAGTAATAATATCTTCATCTTTGTGCTATTATAAGTTATACTGTTATATATGATTCGTATAGATGCGGTGGACTTCACAGGTTTTATAAGTTCTGCTCAAAGTACCGGGTGATTTTCTCGTGCAGATGTACACGGTCGCGGCCTGCTACGTTGTGCTTGTGGCACGGGTAGATAAACAGGTCGGGATAAGTGCGGGCATCTACACAGGCTTTCATAAACGAGAGGGTGTGCTGTGGCACGCAGGTATCGTCATGATCGTCGTGAATAATCAACAGGTGACCTTTCAGTTGACCGGCAAGATTCTTCAGGTTACATTCTTTGTAGCCTTCCGGATTGCTTTCCGGTGTGTCCATATAGCGTTCGCCGTACATTATTTCATAGTAACCCCAGTCGATTACCGGACCTCCGGCAACGCCTACTTTGAATATCTCCGGGTAACGGAGCATCAGGGCGGTAGTCATGTGACCTCCAAAACTCCATCCGTGTACGCCGATGCGCTCGCTGTCTACGTAGGGGAGGGATTTCAGGAATTCAACGCCTTTTACCTGGTCTTTGCCTTCTTCGATACCGAGACGGCGGAAGGTGGCATTTTCAAATGTTAGTCCGCGGTTGCTGCTACCGCGATTGTCGATGGTGAACATGATATAGCCTTTGCTTGCCATGTATGTGTCCCATCCGCGTGCGCCGTTCTGCCATCCTCCGGTGACGCATTGCGCGTGAGGGCCTCCGTAGACATATACGATTACGGGATATTTCTTAGCCGGATCGAAGTTTGCCGGCTTCATCAGGCGGTAATGCAGGTCGGTAGTGCCGTCTGCCGCTTTGATTGTTCCGGTTTCGATGCTTGGCATCTGGTATCCGTCGTAAGGATTTTCGGCTGTCAGCAAGTTGGCTGTTTCTTTGAAGTTTTTGGTGTCTACCAGGTTGATGACGCGGGGTTGGTCTTTGGTGGAATAACGGTCGATAAGGTATGTACCAGAGGCGCTAAGTGTTCCGCTATGTTCGCTTTCCTTGCAGTTCTCGAACGGCTGGCTTATCTTTCCATTACTTACGTTTACTGCAAAATGGCCGCTTCTCAAGCCTTCTACGGCAGTGAAGATGACCTCTTTACGCTTTGTGTTGAATCCCAGGATTTCGCTGACCAGCCAGTTGCCTTTGGTTAGCTGTTTTACTTTACCGGCCTGGAAATAACTACCGCCGTTGGCACTATTATAGGTTTCACCTTTCATGTTTGCTGCATTTGTCTCAAAGAGATAAAGGTGATTGTAGCCGTCACGCTGACTTTGATAGATGAACTTGGTAGGGTCCCACGGCAAAAATACGATGGGGTTTTGCGGTTCAACGTATTTAGGGTGCATTTCTTCATAGAGAACTCCCATGGGTTCTCCTGTCTCTGCGTTGTACTGGCAGAGTTTGGCATGATTCTGGTCGCGGTTTACTTCGATCAGGTAGAGGCTCTTTTCATCCGGTGCCCAGCTGATGTTAGTGAAATAACGGTCTGTCGGATCGCCTGCATTCAGATAAATGCTTTTACCGGTAGCAGGGTTGTAAATGCCTACTTTTACCTGATGGCTCGTCATTCCTGCCATCGGATAGCGTACGTTATTTACTTCGCCTACACGTGCAGTGATGTCTACAAGCGGGTATTGTGTCACCATGCTTTCATCCATACGGTAGAAAGCGAGCAGGTTGCCTTTCGGACTCCAGAAAGTTCCTTTGTTGATACCGAATTCATTGCGGTGCACTGTTTGTCCGCAAACGATGCCTTCGGGTTCATTGGTTACTGCTTTCTCATTCACATATAGATTGTTATCTATCGTGTAAGCCACATTTCCACTGGCTGCGCAATAGTCTTCATTATTTGCCCCGTCCTTTGGTTTGAAAGTGCTGATAACCTGATTGTTCTTGAAATCATATACAATGAACTTTCCTGCTATCGTGAATAGCATTTGTGCCTTGTCTGTCCATGGAAAACGGACGGAATACAGGTGTGATAATTTTCCTGCCTTGTTTTCTTCAAGCACTTTGTTGATTTGCTCGCGAGTGATAACCATTGTTTCTTTCCCGGTTTTGGGTTGAATTGAATAAAGGGTATCTACTCCTGGCTTGATACATTCGTCGCCCCACCATTGCAGCCCGTACAGGTTTTCTGCATAGCGGTAACTCTCGCCGCCCGGAATCAGTTCTTCCAGCGTCGGTTTTTTGGTTTCTTGTGCCATAACATTGAATCCGATTGGTAGTGCCAACAATAACAGAATGGCTCTTTTTCCAATTTTACTCATTGCTCTTTTCTTTATTATTTGTTTTTAAATCCTTCTATTTTTACTCTGTCCAAAGGAGTCTGTCTTGATTGGATAATTGCACTTATTTTAGCAAAGGCATTAAATAGGTCGTCAAATTGTTTTTCGTAACTTTCCCTATCAGAAGTAATATCTTCTTCGAGATATTCGATGCGTTGTTTTAATTCTTCCAACTCCTTTTTAGGTATATTGGATAGAAGATATTGGCGCATACGTACAAAAGCACGGATAATATTGATATTTACTTCCACAGCGGTCTTGGACTTGAGGACGCTGGATAACATAACTATACCATATTCAGTAAATGCAAACGGAAGATATTTGATGTTATATCCTTGTCCTGTTTTCAAGGTCGCAATTTGCGACCTTGAAATTGCAACTTCTTCTTTTGTTAGCTCGAACATGAATTCAGCAGGAAAGCGTTCAATATTACGACGTACTTGTTCCTTGAGGCGTTTAGTTTCAACTCCATACATTTCTGCCAAATCAAAGTCAAGCATAACTTTTTGCCCTCTGATTTCGTATATTTTGTTTTCTATAATAGCTATATCATCCATTTTTTTGTTTAGACAGGTTCCAATTTGTGACTGAACATTAGAACTATGATGTAAACTTGAAGTTCCAATTTGGAACTTCAAGTTTTTAATTAATTATTAACTAGTGAATTACAGGGTGAATAAGTTGTTGGGATTATAACCGTTTATTCCTCTTCTTTCTTCGGAATCCTCGGCTCCCGGTTTCCCCTAAATTCTCTTGGCCCTCTTGAATCTCTTCCTCCGCGGAATTCTCCCCGTGGTTTTCTATCTCTTTCATCGCCACCTTTGAAGTCGCCACCTTCTCTGCGTGGCTTGTATTCTCCCTCTCTGCGAGGTCTGGATTCGCCGTCCCGACGCGGCTTGAACTCACCTTCGCGGCGTGGCTTAAATTCTTTTCTTTCTCTGAATCTTGGAGCTTGTTCTCCTTCACCCTCTTTCTTCTCTTCGCCCTCTTCCTGGTTCTTGAACTCTTTATATTTTCCGTCAAAAATCTCATATTTGCGGAATTCACACTCCAACGGTCCATTGAACAAAGGAACCTTCTGGCTTGCCTTCAAGCCAATCTGGTCGAAACACTCTTCCCGATAAGAAAGCACCCATGCTTCGTTTCCTACAAATGCATGTTTCAGACGTTCGCCGATCATCTGGTAAAGACCGAGCAAATCATTCGTAGAGATACGTTCCCCATAAGGAGGATTGGTGATGATGATTGATTTCTCTTTCGGCTGTTCGAACTGCTGGAACGGTTGCAATTTTAGCACGATATCTTTCGATACACCGGCAGCTTTTATATTGTGAGTTGCAATCTCATTCGCTTTCGGATTGTTGTCATACCCATAAATCTTATGAGTAAACTCACGCTCCTGACTGTCGTCATTGTAAATCTCATCAAACATATCCGCATCGAAATCCACCCATTTCTCGAAAGCAAACCCTTTACGGAATACTCCCGGAGCGATATTCTTAGCAATCAGTGCGGCTTCTACAGGGATAGTACCCGAACCACACATCGGATCGATCAGATCACATTCTCCACGCCATCCGGTCATTAAAATCATGCCGGCAGCCAATACCTCATTCAACGGAGCTTCTACCGCTTCCTGGCGATAACCGCGACGGTGAAGTGATTCTCCGGACGAGTCCAACGACAAGGTACAGGTAGTCTGTGCAATATGAATGTTCAGAAGTACATCCGGGTTGTTGATGCGTACCGACGGACGTTTACCCGTTTTCTCGCGGAAGTAGTCCACAATCGCATCTTTCACCTTGTACGAAACGAATTTCGAATGGCGGAACTCCTCACTGAATACTACTGCATCGATAGCAAATGTCTTGTTCACATCGAGATATTCTTCCCATGGAATAGCCTGTATTTGATTGTAAACCTCGTCAGCATCTTTGGCCGTAAAGTTCTTGATGGGTTTCAGGATACGGATGGCGGTACGTAGACAGAAATTAGCCTTGTACATCATACGTTTATCTCCTGTAAATGAAACCATACGACGTCCTATTTGAATGTCGTTGGCTCCTAATGCTGTCAGTTCTTCTGCAAGTATCTCTTCCAGTCCCTGGAAAGTCTTGGCTATCATCTCGAATTGTTCGCTCATATAGATTCTTTTGATTTTATTTTTTTGCTTTAGTTTGTACGATTCTTGCTCCTGCGGGCACGTTTTCCGTTACCCAGATATTACCGCCTACGGTTGCATCACGCCCGATGGTGATTCTTCCCAGAATAGTGGCGTTGGAATAAACAATTACATTGTCTTCCAGGATCGGATGGCGGGGGATTCCCTTGATCGGTTTTCCGTCGGCATCCAGCGGGAAACTCTTGGCTCCCAGCGTGACACCCTGATATAGTTTGACGTTGTTTCCGATGATACTCGTGGCGCCGATTACGACACCCGTACCATGGTCGATGGTGAAGTGAGTGCCAATCTTTGCGGCCGGATGGATATCAATTCCCGTTTCGCTATGCGCCATCTCCGTGATGATACGGGGAATCAGAGGAACACCCAGTTCCAGCAATTCATGCGCGATACGGTAATTGCTGATCGCTTTAATGGCCGGATAACAGAATATGACCTCTCCATAGCTTTCGGCAGCCGGGTCACCGTTGTAGGCGGCTTCCACATCCGTTGCCAGTATCCTCCTCATGGCGGGTAACTTACTGATGAATTTAGCAGCAAGACGTGCAGCTTCTTCTCGTTTGGAGTCGGAGCAGACGTTGCATTTCCCCTCTATGGAAGTGCTAAAACATAATCCGGCCAAGATTTGCTCACAAAGTAAATCAAACAATTTTTCAATGTTTACACCGATGTGATAATTGATAGTCCGGCTGTTAATAGTAGAATTTCCGTAATATCCGGGGAAAAGAATGGAGCGTGAAAGCTCAATAATTTCATACAAGACTTTTGCAGAGGGCAGTGGCTCGCCATCTTTGTGCTGATGAAACAGTCCTTTATAAGATTCGCTTTCCGATAGCTCATCGACTGCCTGTGTCAAAATGTGGGTGAAGTTCAGTGGACTCATTAGGTCAGTTGCTCATATTTATATGGGCACAAAGGTATTAAAAAAATAATAAAATTCGCTGGGATTCAGGATAAATAATGTATTTTTGTCACATTCAAAACATGACATGAATAAGGGGACTGATGAATCAGAAGACTGCTATGAAACTATTTGGACTGTTGGGGCTGTTGATGTTGTTGAGTTGCGGATATGCTGATAGACACCGCAATAGCTCTTCATGCGAACAGGCGTTGGTTGATTCTCTGGAAGTTCGTGTACAGGATTCTTTGTTTTCCAATGTGCATTATTCCCGCTCACAACTGCTTGAGGCACTGACGCAGACGCAAGATTCCCTGGTTTATTATCGTCTGCTCACCCTTTACGGGAAAACATTTTTTGTCTCTTCCGATTTTGATTCTATACTCTATTACAACCGCCGGGTAAAAGAATTTTCCCGCAATGCTTCCCAATCTTCTGAATCTCTCCAGTCTCCACGATGGAATGATGTATTGTCCGATGTCTATAATATCGAAGGCAACGTATGGATGCAACTGAACCGCCCTGATTCTGCAATTATCGACTATAAGAAAGCCTATGGATATCGCCTGAAAGGAAAAAAACTACACCTGCTTCCGGATATTTGTATCAATATCGCTGATGCCTATCTGCATCGCAGTGACTTGGCGCACACTGCTTCGTATTACCGGCGCGCCCTGTTTCTCTGTGATTCTTTGAACTTGTCCGAGCATACGAAATTTCCTGTCTACTACGGATTGGGGCAGACTTACATGGAACTGCGCGATTTCGATTTATCCAATCATTACTATGAATTGGCCGGGCAGTTCTTCGATGAAATGAACGTGAGCGAGCAATGGACCTATCTCAACAATCGCGGCAACCATTATTATTACCGGAAAAACTATCAGGAGGCTTTGAAATATATGCGCAGGGCCAATGCACTCGTATCTTCTTATCCGCAGATGGTGTTTGAACAGAACTTTATCAAAGTAAACCTGGGAGAATTGTACTTGCTGACTGACAAACTGGACTCCGCACAGATCTGCCTGGACGAAAGTTATCGTTTCTTCTCCGATATACAGCATAACTCGGCTGTTCATTACATTGAAACCCAGATGATTGAACTGGCATTGAAGAAAGGTAATATAGCCCAAGCGAAGACTATGATCGCCCGGACTGCTCCTGTGGGGCATCTTGACGCCAATATGTTGACTATACGCAATCAGTATCTGCAACATTATTTTGAGCATACCGGTGATTATCGCCGTGCCTATGAATACCTGAAACGTGATTGCCATCTGGACGATTCCATCCGGAGCGAACGGATACAGATGCGTGTTGCCGAATTGGATATGCGTTACCGGCAGGATACGATAGTGCTTCGTAAGGAAATGAAGATTCAGCGACAGGCGGCAGAGATGAGAGTGCTCAAGTTGAGCGTATCTATCTGGGTACTTGTCTGCGTGTTGCTTGTGGCAGGGGTAGTGGTAGTTGTCTGGTATATGCGTAAAAAGAGGGAGTTTCTTCGCCAGCGTTTCTTCCAGCAAATCAACCGTGTCCGCATGGAGAATTTGAGAAGCCGGATTTCTCCTCATTTTACTTTTAATGTACTGGGACGTGAGATCAATCAGTTTAACGGCTCGGAAGAGGTGAAACATAATCTGATGGAACTGGTGAAATATCTCCGTCGTAGCCTCGAACTTACCGAGAAATTGAGCGTATCTTTGCAAGACGAACTGGATTTCGTGCATACATACATCGAACTGGAACGTGGGCGTGTCGGAGAAGATTTTGTCGCAACAATCACGGTGGAGGACGGTTTAGATGCAACCCGCATCATGATTCCATCTATGATTGTGCAAATTCCGGTGGAGAATGCTATTAAACATGGACTGGCGGGAAAGGACGGAAAAAAGGAGCTAATGGTATATGTTTCCCGTGAAACAAATGGGATTCGCATAACGGTTACCGACAACGGACGCGGGTATCTCCCGCAGGTAGTTTCCGCCACACGGGGTACTGGTACAGGATTGAAAGTGTTGTATCAGACCATTCAATTACTGAATACAAAGAACAAGAGTGATAAAATACGTTTTAATATAACCAACAGAAGCGATGGACAAACCGGTACGGAAGTGTCGGTATATATCCCGTTTCGTTTTTCTTATGATTTATGATGGAGACAGAAGAAAAGTATAAGGTAGTCATCGTTGACGATGAACGTACAGCGATTGATGCTTTGCGCCGAGAGTTGGAGCCCTATCGTGAATTTGAAGTAAAAGGAATCGCAGGGAATGGTGCAAAAGGTAAAAAGATGATTATGGAGTTGCATCCGGACTTATTGTTTCTTGATGTGGAACTTCCGGATACGTTGGGACTCAATCTATTAAGTGAAATTAGGGAGGATATTTTGTGGGATATGAAGGTTGTGTTTTACACCTCTTATGACAAATACTTGCTTCAGGCGTTGCGTGAGTCGGCTTTCGACTTCCTGCTGAAGCCTTTTGAAGCAGAAGACCTGAAAGTAATTATGGACCGTTACCGGAAGGCTATGACCTCTACTTCGCTTCCTCTTTTGCCTTCTTTTGCTTCTTCTATTAGTGCATTGATGCCCCAGCAAGGCATGTTTATGATTAGTACAGTGACAGGCTTCAAACTCTTGCGACTGGAAGAAATCGGCTTTTTTGAATATCTGAAAGACAAACGTCAATGGCAGGTGGTCTTGTTTAATCAAACTTGTCTGAATTTGAAGCGAAATACAAAAGCAGAAGATATTATCAGTTATTCACAAGCTTTTGTACAGATTAGCCAATCTGCTATTGTAAATGTTAATTATCTGGCAATGATTGATGGTAAATGCTGTCAACTTTATCCGCCTTTTCACGATAAGAACGATTTGATTATTTCCCGAAGTTATCTAAAAGAACTGCAAGAGCGTTTCTTTGTTTTGTAACGTGGACCTCATAAATTGAAATACGCCACTTCTTCAGCAGAAGCGGCGTATCCTTTTGTTAGAATATTAGAATGAGAGAGAGTTTATATTACATATTTGTATTATCCATCGTAACGGTCATTTCGGGTACCAGTACGTAGGCTTGTTTTTTAGCGTTCCATTTATAATAATTCGTAGTAACAGTCTTGCCTTCATAAGTATAATTGATGCGTAGGTCTTTTTCCCATGCGTCTTTGCTATTGTTCCATTTCAAGGGCTCGCTTTCAATCATACGTTTGTTGTCATCGTACTTGTAGTTGTACTTCATGTAGTTGGCAAGTGTATTTCCGTCCATTTTGTAAACGGTTTGTCCCACTGTCATGCCATTCTCTTCGATTGGATTATAAATCAATTGATTATCGTAGCTACGTGCAGAAGTAGCAAGCGATACAACAAGAAGAGCTGCAGATAAAACGAACATTTTTAAAGATACTTTTGCTTTCATGGCTATTTAAGTTTTTGGGTTATACTTTCATTTGTCTACCAAATGCATTGATTTTATGCTGCAAATCTACATATTAATTTGGTATTTATGCATTTTTGAAGATAAAAGATTGTCAAAATGTCAAGAGTGGGGGTAGGTGGTAACTAGCTTTTTGCCAATATTGGTGACAAAAAAATATCCGGCAGTCAATCTGCCGGATATAGAATGAATCACTTCGTCGAAAAAGGAATCTTTTTTCTAGCTTTCTGGATACAGAGTTAAATAATGTTATTACTCATACTTGCTTTTATTTTGTAAGCGGAGGCCCCGGATAAGGTGGAGTCTCCCAGCGCAATTAGTATCTAAAAGATAGCAATTCCTTATTGAGGTAGTCTTTATTCACTTGATGGTTTAATGTGCCTCAAGCCAGTTTTTGCCCCATCCGCAATCTGCTTTCAAGGGGACGTGCATGCGGTATGCTTTCTCCATTTCTTCGATGACGATTTCTTCTACACGCTCTTTTTCATTGACAGGAACGCTGAAATTTAATTCGTCATGTACTTGCAGGATCATTTTGGCTTGTATTCCTTCGGCCTGAAACCGTTGATAGATACGTGCCATTGCTACTTTTATAATATCTGCCGCACTTCCCTGGATAGGGGCGTTGATGGCATTTCGTTCGGCATATCCGCGTACAACGGCATTCCGGGAATTGATGTCCGGCAAGAAGCGTTTCCGGTGGAAGATTGTTTCCACATAGCCTTTTTCCTGGGCCACCTGGATACTTTTATCCATATATGCTTTTACTCCCGGATAAGTTTCAAAGTAACCGTCGATTAACTCTTTGGCTTCTTTGCGGTCTACATTCATTCGTTCGGCAAGACCAAATACGGATATGCCATAGATGATACCGAAATTGGCAGTCTTAGCTTTACGGCGCATGTCGGAACCTACGTCTTTCAGGTCGGTCTTATAAATTTTGGCAGCAGTGGCCGCATGAATATCGTGATTGCTAAGGAAAGCATCAATCATATTCTTATCCTCGCTAAGGTGTGCCATGATGCGCAACTCAATTTGCGAATAGTCGGCAGAGAAGAAGAGGCAGCCTTCATCGGGGATGAAAGCCTTGCGGATTTCTTTTCCGTTCTCGTCGCGGATAGGGATATTTTGTAAATTCGGATTGCTTGAACTAAGGCGTCCTGTAGCGGTTACAGTCTGGTTGAAAGAGGTGTGCACCCTTCCTGTACGTGGATTGATAAGCTGAGGGAGTGCGTCGATATACGTGCCCAATAGCTTTTTCAGTCCGCGATGTTCCAGAATCTTTTCTACTACCGGATGTTTGTGCCGGAGGCTTTCGAGCACTTCTTCTGAGGTGACGTACTGGCCGGTCTTAGTCTTTTTTGCCTTCTCTACGATTTTCAGTTTGTCAAACAGTACCTCACCGACTTGTTTGGGCGAAGCGATATTGAAAGTCTCACCGGCCAATTCGTAAATCTCTTTTTCGATTTGCTCCATCTGGGCGGTGAAATGGGCGGACGACTGCTTCAATGCTTCCGTATCCAGCAATACCCCGTTCCGTTCTATATTAACCAATACGGGAACTAGCGGCATTTCTATATCATAGAACAAACGTTCTGCGTCATTTTCTTTCAGTTCTTTCTCCAATACATTTTTCAGTTTCAGAGTTACGTCTGCATCTTCGCAGGCATATAGATATACATCTTTCGGGTCGAGATCGCGCATGTTCTTCTGATTCTTTCCTTTGGGACCTATCAGTTCGTCAATGTGGATAGTCTGATAGTGCAGGTAAATTTCCGCAAGATAATCCATGCCATGACGAAGTTCCGGTTGAAGAACATAATGAGCGATCATCGTATCGAAAAGTGGACCTTTTACTGTTGCGCCATAATTTTGAAGAACAATCATGTCGTACTTGATATTTTGTCCGACTTTTAACGAATTCTCATTTTCGAAGACCGGACGGAACTCATTTACGATTTTTAACGCTTTGTCTTGGTCCGATGGTACGGGAACATAAAAAGCTTCATTCTCTGCAATCGAAAAGCTCATTCCGACTAATTCGGCATCCATTGGTTCGGTTCCGGTGGTTTCCGTATCTAACGAGAGAATTTTCGATGTAAGTAACTTTTGAATAATTTTCCGCCTTTTCTCTTCTGTATCAATGAGTTGATAGTTGTAAGTGAGCGATTCTAACGTCTCTAGGTTCGATTTTTTTGCTTCACCCGGTTCATCGGGCGTGAAATTCGCAAATAAATCGCCTTGCATTCCGCCTCCTTCTTCGGGAAAAAGTGGAAGAGGAGAGGGGGCACTTTTTCCAGTAGCAACTTTGCTTCCGGTGGCAGAGGTTATTCCGTTTCCGGAAATATCTTTTTTGAGCACCCGGTCGATGAGTGTTCTAAATTCCAATTCCTCGAAAATGCTGCGGAGTGAATTCTCGTCTGCTTCTTCGCGGACAAGAGCATCCATCTCAAGTTGGATAGGGACATCGATTTTAATGGTGGCGAGAAATTTCGAGAACGTAATCATTTCCCGATTGGTTTCCACTTTTGTTTTCAATGCTCCTTTCAGTTGGTCGGTATGTTCCAATAGGTTCTCGATGCTTCCGAATTCGGAGACCAGTTTTTGAGCAGTCTTTTCTCCTACTCCCGGACATCCGGGAATGTTATCTGAAGAGTCGCCCATCAGTCCGAGCATATCGATCACCTGTGCCGGAGACTGAATGTCAAACTTGGCTTTCACTTCCTCCACGCCCATCACTTCGAAACCTCCTGTGTGTTTGGGGCGATACATAAATACTTTGTCACTTACCAGCTGCCCGTAATCTTTGTCGGGAGTCATCATATAGGTAGTGATACCCTGGCGACCGGCTTCGGTAGCGAGCGTACCTATCACATCATCGGCTTCGTAGCCTGCCACTTCCAGAATGGGGATGTGGTAGGCGCGTATAATATCCTTTATAATAGGTACGGAAAGACGGATTGCTTCCGGAGTTTCTTCGCGTTGCGCTTTATATTGTTCAAAAGCCTCGTGGCGGAAGGTGGGACCTGCGGGGTCGAAGGCTACTCCTATATGAGTGGGATTCTCTTTTTTCAGTACTTCTTCGAGGGTGTTCACAAAACCCAGTATGGCTGAAGTGTTGAATCCTTTGGAATTGATTCTTGGGTTCTTAATAAAGGCGTAATACGCCCGATATATCAATGCATAAGCGTCTAAAAGAAATAATTTATTACCTGAATCCATAGATTTAATTAATTTTTCATGGTAAAAGTACAAAAAAATACGGTATTAAGCGTTTTATTATTACTTTTGTGCTCAAATTGTGTAATAAATGGACAGTATCTCACTTATCAGAACTCCGATTGAAGCGGAACTGGGCGACTTCAAAGAACTTTTTGATAGTTCTCTCTCCAGTTCAAATGCATTGCTCGATAGCGTCGTATCTCACATACGGCAGAGGAATGGTAAGATGATGCGGCCTATTCTTGTTTTACTCGTGGCACGTCTTTATGGAGCTATATGTCCTTCCACTCTTCATGCGGCTGTTTCACTGGAACTCCTTCATACGGCCAGCCTGGTACATGATGACGTAGTGGATGAAAGTTCCGAACGTCGTGGACAGCTCTCGGTAAATGCTATCTTTAATAATAAAGTAGCGGTGCTGACGGGTGACTATTTATTGGCAACCAGCCTCGTACACGCCGAACTGACAAACAGTCATCGTATTATTCAGCTGGTGTCCACTCTTGGACAGGATCTTGCTGACGGTGAGTTGCTTCAGCTTTCAAATGTAAGTAATCACAGTTTTTCCGAGGAAGTCTATTTTGATGTAATCCGCAAGAAAACTGCTGCTCTTTTTGCTGCCTGCACAAAGGCTGCCGCTTTCTCGGTAGGTGTGGGTGAGGGGGAAGCTGAACTTGCCCGTTTGCTGGGCGAATATATTGGTATCTGTTTCCAGATAAAAGATGATATTTTCGATTACTTTGATAATAAGGAGATTGGTAAACCTACGGGTAATGATATGCTTGAAGGTAAACTGACATTACCCGCTTTGTATGTGCTGAATACGACGAAAAACGAGGAAGCGCAAGAAATTGCAATCAAAGTAAAGGAGGGTACGGCTACTCTCGATGAAATAGCTCATTTGATTTCGTTTATTAAAGAAAACGGAGGTATTGAATATGCGGTTCAGACTATGAATGTCTATAAGCAAAAAGCCTTCAATCTATTGGCTTCTTTGCCGGATTCCGATATCTGTGCAGCTCTCCGGGCTTATCTGGATTACGTAGTAGACCGCGAAAAATAGTTACTTCCGGTATTTTGCCAGAAGTGAATAGCACAATAATAACCGGTCCCAATCTTCTATCTTTTCCGATTTCATCGCTTTTCCTAAAAGGAAACTCTTGTCTATTTCTTCCGCTGTATGAAGATCTAAAGAACATAATTTGGCGGCTTGCTCTATGTAGTCCCAGGCTTTCTCTTTGGTGATGTGACCACATGCTTGGGAGGCGCGCGCCAGGCTCACAAGCAGTCCCATATCCCATCCGATAATGCCTTTTTCCAAGTCATTTATCCATATAATAGGGTCCCTTCTTTCCTCTGTATATTTCACAAATTTGTATAGATTCTTTCCTTGACGGATAAAGCGTTCCACTCCGAAAAAACGCTTTTGAATGATGTTTTCGAACTCGTTGATGTTCTCTGTAGAGAGTAAATAGGGGAGCATAATCTGGTAGGAGACTCTGTCGCCTTCGTTGATAAGGAACTGGAATAGTCCGGTGGCGGACTCATTATCGGTGCAGTGAAACTCCTCTGTTAGCAGTTTGGATAGCTTTTGCGGATGGATTCCGGTCTCCATGGAGTTGAGATAGAAGCCTTGCAGTCCGGCTTCCATATAACCGATGCGTAGTCCCTTCTTTTTCTCTGCTCCGAGGATGAGGTTCAGAGGGTTGTGATTGAATCTTAAGGTTCTTGTATATGCGTCCATCCTAATACCTCCAAAGGTTCATGAAAAGCGTGAGAACTGTTGCCATGTATTTTCCTGAGGCTTCGGCAAGCCGTTATGAGTATACAAGCAACAGTCCCACGCTCCATTCGATATATAACAAAAGTATATACATGAAGGTGCGTGAGACCCGTTTGCTTATTACCATTCATAACTTTGAATTTTGCCGAATTCCAGGAATTGGTAATAAATGAAACGTTCTCTAATATAACTAATTAGCTATATTTTCATCGCTAAACCTTTTACAAAGATAAGTATTTTTCTGAATTCTCCTGTAACTATCTTTAGATTTTCTTAAATAAAAAATACCGCGTCGGTTCCCGGAGTACGGGAATCGCGCGGTAAGGCGTATTTGATTGCTAATGTAGCCTTTAGCTTAGAAGAACTTGATTTCTTCCCCTTTGATGTCAGAAAGAAGGAGGTTGGCTAAGCGGCTGGTTCCCAGGCGGAACAGTTGATTATCCAGCCATTCTTCACCCAATAGCTCTTTTACAATTGTGTAGTAAATAATCGCATCATTAACGGTATTGATGCCACCCGCCGGTTTGAATCCAATCTTGATTCCGGTCTTCTGGTAGTATTCTTTGATGGCTTCACACATCACATAAGCGGCTTCCGGAGTAGCGGCAGGCTGTTGCTTGCCGGTGGAAGTTTTGATGAAGTCTGCGCCCGAATACATGGATAGGATAGAGGCTTTCTTGATGTTGGAAGCACTCTTTAGTGCACCAGTTTCGAGGATCACTTTGAGGTGGCGTTCCTTGCAAACTTCCTTTAATTCCTGTATTTCTTCACACATTCCTTCGTAGTCTCCGCTTAGGAATTTGCCGATGGAAATGACAATATCTATTTCATCTGCACCTTCTGCGATTGCTAATGCTGTTTCTGCCACTTTTACTTCAATAAATGTCTGTGAAGAGGGGAAACCTCCTGATACACAGGCTATATTGACTCTGTCTACCTCCAGCGTATTCTTAACGATGGCTGCAAAATTGGGGTATACACAGATTGCTGCAACATTTTTCAGATCAGGATATTCGTCGTCAAACTGATTGACTTTTTCGGTAAAGTGCATCACACTTTTGTCACTGTCTGTACTATTCAAAGTAGTCAGATCAATACAGTTGAACAGGAACTTCTTAACATCTTCCGTGTTGTTTTCCGGCACTTTTTTCTCAATCAATTCAGCTACGCGAGCTTGAATATCTGCATCGCTCAGATTGGTATTATACTTTGCCAATGCGGCATTGTACTTGTTGGGCTGTGAGTTATTCTCTTCCATGATCTTTCAGTTTTGGGTTGTTGATATGTCTTTTATTATCTCGTTTCGTTTTCTTATCCATGCTTTTCTGGAAAGCAGTGGTTATGTCTACACCTGTCTGGTTGGCAATGCAGAGAAGCACCCATAAAACGTCTGCTATCTCTTCATCTATATTATCTTTCTCTCCCTCTTTAAAGGATTGATCTCCATATTTGCGGGCCATGACACGCGCCAGTTCTCCTACCTCTTCCGTCAGAACTGCCATATTGGTCAACTCGCTGAAGTAGCGGACGCCGTATGTTTTCACCCATTGGTCCACTTGTTTCTGTGCTTCTTCCAGAGTCATAATTGTTGATGGTTGGTTATTATTCTTTGTTTTTTGTATCCATGCATATAGTAACGGGACCGTCGTTTAAAAGTTCAACTTTCATGTCCGCTCCAAAGATGCCTGTACCTATTTCTTTTCCCAATGCACCGCTTAAATCTTTGCAGAATTGTTCGTAGAGTGGGATAGAGACATCTGGCTTGGCAGCTTTGATATAGGAGGGGCGATTTCCCTTCTTGGTAGAAGCGTGTAACGTGAACTGGCTGATAACCAGAATCTCACCTCCATCTTCTAAGATAGATTTGTTCATTACACCATTCTCGTCATCGAAGATACGTAGATTTACAATCTTCTTGCAGAGCCAGTTGATATCTTCCTGCCCGTCTGCTTCTTCAATACCGACTAATATCAGCATCCCTTTCCCAATGGACGACTTACAGTGTCCTTCAATGGTTACTGACGCATGGCTTACCCGTTGTATGACTATTCTCATTGTTATTTATTCTATTTCATGATTAGGAAAGGCAAATTTACAAAATTCAGAAGAGAAAACGGTGTGTTGGTGGGAAAATATTGTGAATTCGCTCCGTAGTCAATAGGACTATTCGTTATTATTTGTTGTCAATTCGCTATCTTGGTAGTGATAATCAACTTATTGATTGTTATGGTTTGAAATTTAGAGCGGCACTGCTCGAACTTTCGAACAGTGCCGCCTTGGCTGACGTATTTCCTTATTGTTGTTCGTTATCTAAACCTTCTTTTACAGTCTTGGCTTTCGCTTCTCCAATCACAGCGGAAATCTCCTCAAAAGAGGCTTCTTTGATCCGTTTTACGCTCTTAAATTCTTTCAGAAGCGCTGTTTTTGTCTTTTCTCCAATCCCTTTGATATTGTCTAATGCCGATGCTACCTGCCGTTTGCTGCGTTTATCACGATGGAAACTGATGGCAAAGCGGTGCACTTCATCCTGAATCTGTGTCAGCAAACGGAATAACGGGCTTTGCTGTTTGATACCGATAGTCTGCGGAGGAAATCCAAAAAGCAGTTCCGATGTGCGATGGCGATTGTCCTTTGCCAGTCCGGCAATCGGGATTGTTAAGTTCAGCTCATCTTCAATCACCTCTCTAACGACCTCCATTTGGCCTTTTCCACCATCGGTGATAATCAGGTCGGGCAGAGGGGCGTTTTCTTCAATAGCGCGCTGATAACGTCTTCTGACGACCTCTTTCATGGATGCATAGTCGTCAGGTCCTACAACCGTCTTTATATTGTATTTCCGATAATCCTTCTTTGAGGGTTTAGCCTTTTTAAAGACAACGCAAGCGGCCACAGCATCAGAACCCTGTATGTTTGAGTTGTCAAAGCATTCAATTTGCAAAGGTGGTCTGTCCAGATGCAACTCTTGCTGTATCTCTTTCATTAATCGCATACTTCTTTGCTCCGGATTCAGCTTTTCCGCCTGTTTTAGACGGTCGGCTTTGTATTGCTTCACGTTTAGAATCGAAAGATCCAGCAATTTCTTTTTATCTCCCCGCTGTGGAACGGTAAATACGATGTTGTTTAGCTCCAAATCAAGTTCAAAAGGCACTATAATCTCTCTGGATTGGCTCTTATAGCGTTCCCGCATTTCGATAATACCCAGTGTCAAAAGTTCCTCTTTTGATTCATTCAGCTTCTTTTTATATTCGAATGTAAACGCCTGGTTAATGGCACCGTTTGTAATATGCAGATAGTTGATGAAAGCGGAATTGGACTCGTCCTCTTCAATAGAAAATACATCTATGTTGTGCAATACAGCGCTTACTACCTCCGATTTGGAACGGTAGTTTTCTATCAGAAGATATTTCTCTTTCACCTTCTGTGCTTCTTCAAACTTCATCTCACCGGCTAATGTCTGCATCCTTTCCAGTAGCATACGGCTGATTTCTTGTGTATTTCCTTTCAGGATCTCTTTGATTTCATCAATGTTTTTGAGATAATCCTCCTGTGATTGTAGCCCGATGCATGGTCCTGCGCAGTTCTTTATATGATATTCCAGGCATACGTTAAACTTACCAGCCCGTATATTCTCCGGAGTTAGGTTTAAACTGCAAGTTCGCAAAGGATATAAATGCTTTATCAGATCCAGTACCGCATACATGGATGGTATGTGACTATACGGTCCATAATACGAAGAACCGTTCCTGATAATCTTCCTTGTTCTGAAAACTCTGGGAAAATACTCGTTTTGTACGCAAATAGAAGGGTATGTCTTGTCATCCTTTAATAGAACGTTGTAGCGCGGCTTATATTTCTTTATCAGATTATTCTCCAGCAATAACGCATCTTCTTCCGTGTTGACTACAATATAACGAATATCGGCGATTTTGCTGACCAGCACTCGTGTCTTTCCCGGTTCATGCTCTTTGCTGAAGTAGGAGTAGACTCTTTTCTTTAGATTTTTAGCCTTTCCAACGTATATAATTGTGCCCTCCGTGTTCAAGTATTGGTAAATACCCGGTTTCTCGGGAAGGTTGGCTACAATCCCTTTCAAATATTCATTGGCTCTGCTTTCTGGTTCTGTATTCATAATTGTTAGGTACGAAAGATCGCTAGCTGCTTACTTTTGACACATTCTCTGCAAATAGAGGCAAATCCTTTATAAAGACAATACCGATTCTACTTCTACGTCATCTCCAAACAATGATTTTCCATTCAGTTCTTTCAATTCGATGATGAAGTTTACATATACCTTTTTAGGCTTTAGTCTTTTCACCAATTCGCAAGCTGCTTTCATAGTGCCTCCTGTTGCCAGCAAATCATCATGTAGTAGAACTACGTCATTCTCGTCCAGTGCATCTTTGTGGATTTGCACCGTGTCTTTGCCATACTCCTTATCGTAGCTTTCTTCAATCGTTTCTGCTGGGAGTTTGCCCGGCTTGCGGATTGGAATAAAACCGGCGTTTAGACGGGTTGCCAGAATCGGTCCCATAATGAAGCCTCTTGATTCTATACCCACCACTTTGGTGATTCCTTTATCCTTATACATATCGAACATGATATTGGATAATTCCTGCAAGCACCATGGATCTTTGAATAGAGTAGTGACGTCGTAGAACAGGATTCCGGGAATCGGAAAATCGGGTACTTCCCGAATGCTTTTGATTAGTGTTTCTTTGCTCATAATCATTGAATTATATCGTTTCTTTAAATGCTTTGTTTCACGTGAAACGTTGCTGCTTATCGTCCCGAAAGCACCAGCAGCACGTTGATGTCGCTAGGCGAGACTCCCGGGATTCTGCTCGCTTGCGCGATTGTTTCCGGATCTATCTTTACCAACTTTTGCCGAGCTTCGGTGGAAAGGGATTGAATGGTGGAATAGTCAAATTTTCCTTTAATCTTAATACTCTCCAATCGTGCTAGTTTTTCAGCTATCATTCTCTCTCTATCAATATATCCTTGATACTTGATTAGGATTTCGGCAGCTTCGAGAATCTCTTCTTTCCGGTCTTGATCCGAACTCGTCGCTTTTTCCAGTTCGCGTTGAAACGCCGGAACATATTCTGCTATATTTTCTATTGTCACTTGCGGGCGGTTCAGAATCTCTATCAACTTACAACCTTGACGTAGGGGCGTTGTCCCTATCTTTTCGAGAGCATTGTTGATTAGTGCCGGTTTCATCGAATAGTTGCGCGCGAAAGAAATGATTTGTTCCACGGCTTCTTTCTTGCCTCTTACTAACTGATATCGATCTTCTTTTGCCAACCCAAGCTTAAATGCTTTCTCTGTTAAGCGCATATCGGCATCATCCATGCGAAGCAGAATGCGGTATTCCGCACGCGAGGTAAACATACGGTAAGGTTCATCCACACCTTTGGTAACCAAATCGTCGATTAATACGCCAATATATGCTTCATCGCGAGCCAAAGTAAATGCTTCTCCGCCGTGGCAGTTAATGTGTGCATTGATACCGGCTATCAATCCTTGTCCTCCTGCTTCCTCGTATCCGGTGGTTCCGTTTACTTGTCCGGCAAAGAACAAATTTTTGATAATCTTCGATTCCAACGTATGTTTTAATTGAGTCGGATCGAAATAGTCATATTCGATAGCGTATCCCGGGCGGTAGATAACCAGATCTTTGAAAGCCGGGATTTGTTTTAATGCTGCAATTTGTATTTCCATCGGAAGCGAAGAAGAGAATCCGTTAAGATATAACTCTTGTGTCGTTTCTCCTTCCGGTTCGAGAAATAACTGGTGCTGATCTTTATCCGGGAAAGTGACAATCTTGGTTTCGATGCTCGGACAATAGCGTGGCCCGATACTTTGAATCTGTCCGTTGAACAGGGGAGAATCCGGCAAACCTTCACGCAGAATCCGGTGTACTTCTTCATTAGTGTAGCATGTCCAGCATTGAAGTTGCTTTAAGTGGTGCGTGCTAGTATTCATGAATGAGAACTTGTGGAAGTCCGATTCGCCGTCTTGTGTTTCCATCTGGTCAAAATGAACACTACGTGCGTCAATTCGTACCGGAGTACCGGTTTTCATTCTTCCGTAGGTGATACCGTGGCGGGCGATGGATTCGGTCAACTGATAGGAAGCCGGTTCGGCCATTCTTCCTCCCGGTAATTTATGACGTCCTACATGCATCAGTCCGTTGAGGAAAGTTCCTGCGGTGAGCACAATGCATTTCGCTTTGAAGGTGACGCCCCATGCGGTGACCAATCCAGTGACCTCACCGTTTTCTACGAGCAGTTCACATACGGTATCTTGCCAGATATGAAGGTTGGGTGTATTTTCCAGTTTCTCTCGCCAGGACCAAATGAACTTAGCCCGGTCGCATTGGGCGCGGGGGCTCCACATGGCTGGACCTTTCGAGCGGTTTAGAATTCGGAATTGAATGGCAGTCTCATCTGTCACTAATCCCATCTGTCCACCCAATGCATCTATTTCACGTACAATTTGTCCTTTGGCGATTCCTCCTACAGCCGGATTGCAACTCATCTGTCCAATCTTGTTCATGTCCATAGTGATGAGACAAGTTTTGGAACCTAAATTAGCAGCGGCTGCCGCTGCTTCACAACCAGCATGTCCGGCACCAATTACAATTACGTCGTACTTAAAATCCATTCCTATCTTATTTATTATCAAACGCTGCAAAGTTACAGAAAAGTTGTGAGACTTGTATCTTCAAGCTGTTTTTGCTTCTGAAAATCCGAGGAGGAATCCGGCTTAACTGAAAAAAAACGCCGTAATTTCGGGTTAGAAATATGCAGATTGTTCGAAAATAGACCGCTTATTGGCTTTTGTGATTGTATATTTTTGGATGGAATGGCAATAGTTTGTCTTTTCAATCCCCTGTTTTGCTTTCTTTTTGTTAGTTATGTGCTTGCTCAATTATGAGTGCAACTAGAGAGTAAAAGGAAAGATTTGTTGAAAATACGGATTGCTGTGGGAATAAACTTGAGGTTTACACTCAAAATCTACCCTACGTCTTGACATAAGTCAAAAAAACAAGCCTGAATGTGTTTTTTTGTATAGTGGCTTTTGTTGTTTTCGCAAACAGCTATACCTTTGCAGCGTAGTTGTGAAACTACTTATATTTTTAGGTATTAGAAAAAGGTAATAATTAAAAGGTATTGGTTTATAAAATTAAGGTATTAGATTTTAAGATTAGTTTTTAGGAAAAAGATTGTTTTGATTAGGTATTAGGAAAAAGACGTTTTCAGGTAACGAGTAAATGAAAGATGAAGAAAAAGAAGAATCCCATTTATGGGGATTCTTTAAATGTGGAGCGGAATGATTCGCTCTTTTTTTGTACCCTTTCGTTTTCAACTATTATTTTCTTTTGCTTCTCATTTGAACTGTAAGGTAAGCTCGTTTAAGTTTCTTTTTGGTCAATTTGCTATTTGCTTGGATTCAATTAGTTTCAACCTTATTTGAAACACTTTGTTTCAAGGCTTGAAACGATTCGTTTCTCGGTGTGAAACAAAGTGTTTCCCGTAATGAAACAGAGTGTTTCAAAGCATGAAACAGATCGTCTTGTGGGATACGAACTGTCGTCCTATAGCTTACGATTGTTTTGTCAGCATTTGTCTTGTCTGACTCATATTTGAAATCAAAAAATAAAGTCTGGTGGCTATCATAGGACAAGATTTCCGGTAAAATTGAAGGGAAAAAGCAAGAAATCAGAGCGATAAATGGTGGTGATAGATGATAGATAAGGTGATAGGTTACCGGCAATCTATCACCATGCTTGAAAGTACTATGAATAAACTGTTTCAAGAAGTCTGGTGATAGATGAAAGATGAAAGTGAAAAAATCTCTATGTATGAGAAAGAACTTTTTTATTTTCTATTTTGTAAGCCGGCAAAGTCTGCGTTTTTGAAAAAAAACAATATATTTGCAATCGTAAATATCGCAAAAGTAAGTAGTTACGGCGATTTTTATGAATTCTGTTTCCTTTTTTCGCAGGTAATGTGACAGTATGAACGATAAAATTGACACTATAGTAGCGGGAGTAAACCGGAAGGATGAAAAGATGTGGGGCGATTTCTACGATCGTTTTTATACTGCCTTATGTGTTTATGTATCAAAGATATTGCCGGTCCCCGATGCGGTAGAAGATTTGGTGCAAGACGTTTTTATTTCTGTATGGGAAGGGAAGCGTACCTTTTCCGATATAAAAGAGCTTACCAATTATCTTTATCGTGCCTGCTATAATAATACCTTATTATATATACGCAATAATCAAATTCATGATACCATATTGAATTCTTTAGCCGAAGAAGAAAGCGTGGAGGACGAAGATATGATTTATGCATTGACGGTGAAAGAAGAAATTATCCGGCAACTCTATTGCTATATCGAAGAACTTCCGTCCGAGCAACGCCGGATTATCTTAATGAGAATCGAAGGACATACATGGGAAGAGATAGCGGAACGTTTAGAAATAAGTATCAATACTGTTAAAACTCAAAAGACACGCAGCTATAAATTCCTTCGTGAGAGGCTGGGCGACTCTGTTCATTCTATTATTCTTTGTTTATTTCTCTAAAAAGATAAAAAAGTCAATTTGATACATCTTCATCTTTTTATTGATTACTTAAGATTTGTTTTCTTTGTTAAAAGCGAACGGATTCCTTTTATATCGTGACATAATGTTATATTCTTACTCTTAAAATCCTCTTCTTTATAATCTTATCTCAAAAAAATATCATCTTTTTGTCACCCTTTTCTGTGAGTTATGTATATCTATAATAAAGCAAATTAAACAGTTGTTTAATTTAAAAAGGAGAAATAAGATGAAGAAGTTCGAAAATGTATATCAAGATGCCGCTTTAATGAAGAAAGCTCTTTTAGGAGAAGCTAATGAATCGGAACAGCAAGAGCTTGAAAAGCGATTGGCGGAATGTCCGGACTTGCAAAAAGTGTATGAGCAATTGCAGAATGGTGAGACATTAAGAGTTGCATTTGGAGAATATAAAAATTATTCATCAAAGAAAGCCTATGAATCTTTCCTTCAGAAAATCGGACAAACGGAACCGGAGGTAATAAAGAAGCCTCGTACTTTCCGGGTTTGGTGGTCTGTTGCAGCAGCTGTTGTTTTTTTAGTAATCGGTTTATCTTTCTATATGTCGAATTATGGTTCGATTGAAGAGGAAAGCAGACCATTGATTCAGCCGGGAGTTCAACAGGCACAATTGACTTTACCCGATGGCAGCATTATTGATGTGCATAAGAAAGAAGTTAACGTAATAGTAGACGGCGTCCAGGTAAAATATAAGAAAGGAGTGCTGTCATATGAACCAACCGTCACAACACAACACGAAGAGAAAAACGTCGAAGAGAAGCCGGTTAAGTCAAATGAACTTATTATACCACGTGGAGGGGAAAATACTGTAATCCTCGCTGATGGAACGACAGTTCATTTGAATGCTGGTTCTAAGTTGACTTATCCGGTACGTTTTGCGGGTAAACGCAGGGTTGTAACTCTGGAGGGTGAGGCTTATTTTGAAGTTGTGCAGGATGAATCTCATCCATTTGTGGTACAAACTCATCTTGGTGAAGTGATGGTGCTTGGTACGGCGTTTAATGTGAATGCTTATACTAATGCTTCCGTTTGTTACACTACATTGGTGCGCGGAAAAGTACAATTCTCTGCACCGGATGTCGGAACGGTAACTCTTCAGCCGGGCGAACAAGCAGTAGTTTCTGCCAATGGCACAGAGAAACGTACCGTTGATCTGGACGAATATATCGGTTGGGTAAACGGTGTGTACAACTTTAAAAATCGCTCTTTAGGGGAGATTATGGAGACATTCGAACGCTGGTATGATATACAGGTTTATTATGAAACGCCAGATCTACGCGACATAACTTACAGTGGTAGTTTGAAACGTTATGGAGCAGTCAATTCTTTCTTGGATGCTTTGGAACTGACAGGCGATCTGACTTATAAAATCAGTGGCCGGAAAGTATTGATATACGATGGAATGAAAGAGTAAGAATAAATAGAATATTAGGTAAAGTTTAATCATTAATTTATGAGAGAAAAACGATGGCTACTATGTTTTTTAGTGGCAGTGTGTTGCACATTTAGCACATGGGCTCTACCGTCACAGGATAAGACGGTAACTTTGAATCTGCATAATGTCTCTATCGAGACAGTTTTGGATGCAGTGAAGAAACAAACAGGAGTGAACATGTTGTATAATTCACGAATGTTTAAAGGAGTTCCTCCCGTATCAATTAATGCAAAGAATGAGAAATGGGAAGTCACTCTGAAGTTGATTTTAAATCCCCAGGGATTTGATTATGTGGTGAAAGATGGTATTGTTGTTGTTCGTAAATTGCAGACCGAGAAGCGTGATAATCGTATCCATGGTACGGTTATTGATTCGAATAAGGAACCGATACCAGGAGCTAGCGTCATCGTAAAAGGTACTCGTACGGGTACTTCTACCAATATCGAAGGTGAGTTTACGTTGGATGTGAAAAGTGACAAAGTGACTTTGGAAGTCTCTTTTATCGGTATGAAAAAACAGACTCTCCAAGTGGATGCTACCCGTCGGAAAAGTCTTGAAATTACTTTGGTTGATGATGTAAAAACATTGGATGATGTGGTTGTGACCGGATATAGTAATGTTCGTAAAACTAGCTTTACTGGTAGTTCTACACAGATATCAGGAGATGATCTGCGTAAGGTTTCTCAGACAAATATTCTGGGTGCTTTGCAATCATTCGATCCCTCTTTCCGTTTAATGACAAACAATCAATTTGGCTCCGATCCAAATGCTTTGCCGGAGATGTATATTCGTGGGCGTTCAGGAATAGGGGTGAAAGAGCTTGATAGAGATCAACTATCAAAATCTAATTTGGAAAATAATCCGAACCTTCCTACCTTTATTATGGATGGTTTTGAGGTCAGTATAGAAAAAGTATATGATTTAGACCCAACTCGTATTGAGAGTATGACTATCTTAAAAGATGCTGCTGCTACAGCTGTTTACGGTTCTCGTGCTGCCAATGGCGTAATTGTAATTACTACTGTAGCTCCCAAACCGGGAGAAATACGAGTATCTTATAATTTTACGGGTACATTAGAATTACCTGATTTGCGTGATTATAATTTGGCAAATGCTTCTCAGAAATTAGAAATTGAACGATTGGCTGGTTTGTTTGATAGAGAAAATAATATGGATACTTCTCAGGGAATGAATGCTTATTATAAAAAATATGCATTGATTCAAAAGGGGATTGATACGGACTGGATGTCATTGCCTTTACAGAATGCCTTTGATCATAAGCATAGTGTATATATAGAAGGAGGTACTCCTAATCTCCGGTATGGGGTAGATGCTTCTTATAATGGCGTGAACGGTGTAATGAAAGGCTCGATCCGCGATCGGTATTCTATTGGATTCTCGTTAGATTATCGGGTAAAACAATTACAAGTAAAGAATACAGTTTCTTTTGGACATACCAAATCTAAAGAGTCGCCTTATGGTTCATTTAGCGATTATACACGTATGCAACCTTATGAGGCTCCTTATGAAGATGATGGAACTTTAAAGCAAAAAATGAGTTATTCAGTATCACCAAACTCACGTACTTCGAATAACCCATTGTATGAAGCCACATTGGGGAATTATGAATGGAATGCTTACGATGAATTAGTGAATAATCTTAGCCTGAATTGGTATTTGAATGACTATTTGACGGTGAAAGGACAATTTAGTATTACTAAAAAGTATGCTAGCAGTGAGAAGTTTTATGATCCGCTTTCATCAAAGGTGAGTGTTGCTGGTGATAGTGATGATGCACATTTGGCTGGTGATTTATATACGGAAAAGGGGGGGAGTCTAGATTGGAATACAAATGCTTTTTTGTATTATACTCGCTCGTTTCATAGCAAACATAATATAAATGTTTCTGTGGGATGGGAAGCTGCTTCAGATAATATGGATAATACAACAGCTCACTATCGGGGATTCCCTTCTGGTGAATTCAGCTCATTGAATTACGCTGCTGAGATTTATAAGAAACCTGTCCGTACGGAAAACATGACGCGTCGTATCAGTGCATTAGCCACAGCAAACTATACTTGGAATGATATTTATTTGGCTGATGCTTCAGTTCGTTTTGATGGTTCTTCTGAGTTTGGAGCAAATCAGAAGTGGGCTCCGTTCTTTTCAGGTGGTCTGGGAATTAATATTCATAACTATGCATTCTTAAAAGGAAATAAGGATATTAATAAGTTAAAAGTCAGAGCGTCTTATGGGCGTACCGGTAAAGTGAATTTTCCAGCCTATGCTGCAACGACAATCTATCAGTCATTATTCGATGAATGGTATATAACGGGATATGGTGCTGTGCTCAAAGCATTGGGTAATAAAGAACTGACTTGGGAAAAAACGGATAAATACAATGTTGGTATAGAGACATTATTTTTTAATCAACGCTTGACAGTTGAGGCTGAGTATTATTATGAAAAGACAATTGATTTGATTAATGATTTTGGTTTGTCTAGCACTTCAGGTTTTTCTTCCTATAAAAATAACATGGGCGAGATTTTAAATAAGGGATTTGAATTGCAATTGCGGGCAGATGTTTTTCGTGATCGTAACTGGACAGTGTCTTTATGGGGAAATATGGCCCATAATGAGAATGAAATACTCAAGATTTCAGACTCTCAAAAAAAGTATAATGAGCGTGTAGCTGCATTTTATCAAAAAGAGATAGATAGCCAGTTGAGTATCAATAGTTCACTTTCAGATGCCAATTATTCAATTCCTATACCACAGTATGCTGAGGGACAGTCGTTGACCTCTATTTGGGCAGTGCGTTCTTTGGGTATTGACCCTACTACGGGTAAGGAAATATTCCTTAATCGTGACGGTAGTGTGACAGACAGATGGGATGCGAGCCAAGAAGTTGTAGTTGGAAATACTGAACCTAAATTTAATGGTTCATTCGGTCTTAATGTTACTTATAAAAATTGGAGTCTGTTTGCATCCTTCTTGTATGAATGGGGTGGACAAGAGTATAATCAGACTTTGGTGGACAATGTGGAAAATGCAAATATTAAGACAGGAAATGTCGACCTGCGTGTGTTGACAGATCGTTGGCAAAAGCCTGGTGATATAGCACAATTCAAGAATATTAAAGACAGCGATCTGACTACTTTACCAACTTCTCGTTTTGTACAAGATAAAGCTTTGTTGCATTTAAACTCATTAACGATTAGTTATGATTTTGATCGGGAGTGGATTAAAAAGCATTTGCGGATGAATATGCTGCGTTTGGAGGCAAATACGAGTGATTTGATTAATTGGAACTCGATACGTCAAGAACGCGGTTTAAGTTATCCGCGTTCATGGAAAGTTAGTTTTTCTTTAAAAGCACAATTTTAAGTAAAGAAGAAGATGAGAAAGATATATTATACATTACTTTCATTAGGGATGGTAGTTACGGTGTTTTCTTCCTGTAGCGATTGGTTAGATGTCCGTCCGTCGGATGAAATCAAAGAAGAGTTTTTATTTGAAACCGGTAACGGATATCGAACAGCTTTAAATGGTATTTATCGTAAACTATCCACACAAGATTTATATGGTCAGAATCTTAGTTGGGGTATTGTCGATGCGTTAGGCGAAGTACATAACTATGATATAGTATCAGATGTGGGAGGAGGTAAAGCCATGAAAAAAGTATCGAACCGTCTTTTTAAAGATATAGAATTGGTACCTACCACCGATGCGATGTGGGAAGCTGCATGGAATATCGTTGCCAATTGTAATAATTTGGCCCAACAAATAGAGGGGGCAGATACGACTCTTTTCTATAATGGTGAAAAGGAACGTAATATGATTTGGGGAGAGGCCATTGGCTTACGTGCTTACATACAGTTTGATTTATTGCGTTTGTATGCTCCTGCTCCGTCTGCTAATCCTGGTGAACGTATATTTATTCCTTATATTGAAGAATATCCTGCATACGTGAATAATAAGCAAACAGTTGCCTATTGTCTTGATCATGTAATTAATGACCTGAAAAGGGCACAAGAACTTTTGAAGCCTATTGATGAGGCAAAATCATTTGGGGTTGATGAGCGTCTAGAGCATATTTCTGAAGGTAAAGAACGTTTTCTTGGAGAACGTGGTTATCGTTTGAACTACTATGCAGTTACTGCATTGCTGGCTCGTGTTTATTTATATGCCGGTAATTTGGATATGGCTTATAATGAGGCTATAAAGATAATTAATGTGCAAAAGAATAAGTCGTTTTTTGATTTTACTGATGAGTATTATATCACAAATAATAGAAATATAAAGTTTTATGATGATATCATTTTCACGTTATATACAACGGAGGTGACTGATTGGGACTTGGAAATAAATTATAGTTCGGAAGAGCAATCTGATAGGTACCAGTATTATTTATGTTGGCATCCGGAAAAGGTCAAGAATATTTTTGGCAATGAAAGTAGTGATGATTATCGTTTATTATATCAGTTTGAGAAAAAATTTCATGGATATCGTACATTGAAATATCATAAACAGGAAGAGAATAGTAGCGGTGGAAGATGGGGGAATCCTATGATACCTATGATCCGTATGTCTGAAGTATATTATATTGCAGCTGAAGCTATCTGTGATAAAAATTTGGCTGAGGCACAGGAATACGTTGAAATGGTAAAAGAAGGACGTGGAGTGTACGTTGATTTATCAAGCCTGAATAAGGACGGGCTTATAAACATGATTTTGAATGACGTACAACGTGAATTGTCAGGAGAAGGACAAGTGTTTTTTATGTTCAAACGTTTGAATCGACAAATTATGAGATATTCGGGTACTAGCACATCAGTACAGACAACTCCAATTCTACCGATAGAGGAAAACTTCGTTCTCCCGTTGCCGGACTCGGAAAATAATATAAAATAAGATATAGCATTATGGACAGTAGAAATATATATTTGATAATAATAGGATGTTTGGTCACTACATTTTTTTCTTGTGAGGAAAAAGAGCTTATGGTCAATGCAAACGATGTATCTTATATCATTTTTGGAAAGGATATGATGACAGATACTACGACAACTTCTTTTACATTTTATGATGAAGGTGAGGATGCAAAAGTTGATTTGGAAGTACAGATTTACGGAAAGTTAAGAGATACTGACACTAAATTTACTGTTGCTGTGGATGAAAAAGGTACGACAGTTCCTGAAGAATATTATGTATTACCTTCTGAATGTATGATTGAGGCAGGAAAATTGAAAGGTACCATTACAGTAACTTTGAAGAATTTTCCGGATTTAAAGACTTCTACTAAGATATTGGCTGTAAAGATAAATGAGGGGGAAGGAGTCAGGCCCGGAACTTATCGCTACTCAAAAGCCATCATATCTGTAACGGATCGTTTGTTTAAACCGGATTGGTGGTCTGTGAACGACCGGGGAAATGAAACCTACTTCGAAAATACAATTGAAAAGTATTATTTGGGAGCATACTCAGAGGAAAAGTATAAGATGTTTTTGGAAGAGTTAATAAAAGACGAGGTTGTTTTTGATGGAAAAGATATGCAGGTAATGCGAAAATATGCTTTACGATTGAAAAATAGACTGAAAGAACTAAAGGCAGCTGGTACTCCAGCTTTGGATGAATATGAAAATGAAATAACTGTAGTTGTTGCTGGATAAAATAATAGAAATAAAAGAAATATGAAAAAACTAATAATATTCAGTTTGTTACTGTCCATAGTAGCAGGATTTTACAGTTGCTTGGATGACAAGAATAACTTTGATTATAAACAGGTGAATGAATTGGATGGTGGAATTTCTAATATGGATGAGTATGGATATGAAGTTAATGTGGGGGAAGAATTAACTCTTTCTCCAACGTTTAAGTTTACTATTGATAAAGAAAATCCAGATGTCAGTTATGAATGGTATTTGGATGGTAAGAAGTTGGATGTGAACACCCCTTCATACACTTTCTCTTCAGATAAATATGGTATTTATGAACTTACGTACTCAGTTGTTGATAATAAAACCGGCGTTAAGTTCTCAAAATCTACAAAGATAACGGTGACATCTGCTTATTTGCAAGGCTGGGCGATACTGTCTGATATGGGCGGACGTTCTGTACTTTCTTTTATTAAAGTGAAGACTGTGAAGAAGCTATATCATAATATATATGGAGAGGAAGCTTATAGAGATTCTCTTGTATATGAAGAAGTAGAGAAAGACATTGTTCCTGATTTAGGTACAGAACCTCGCCGTTTGCTTGAAAGCACAGGATATTGGGATTTGGCATTTCAGGAGGTAAATAGTGGTGAAGAAGTACTGTATGATGAGCTTGTTGTCATGCAAGGTAGCAAGTGGGTGGAGTTGAACGGTAATTCCTTGATGAAATCTGTATATACAGAAGATGAGTTTAACGGAACTATTCCTAATGATTTTTCTCCAATAAATGCTGTCATGACTTATTCTTCTAAATTCCTGTTTAATGAGAATGGGCATATATATTATAATCAAAGGGCTGTTGCAAATGATTTTCACGCAGGTTTTTATCTGTCGGATCCAATATGGGGTGGCACTCGTTTTAAAGCAATGTATGGCATTCAGAAATTTAATGATCTTATGTGTGCGATTCCTGTGTTGACCCTTGATAACTCATTGCAGTATATTTGGGATGGTGGTATGACAGATGAGTTCCCGACGATACATATGAATACTTTAATGTATAGTGGTAATGTATACGACATATTAGATGAAGAAGGGGAAGTAGATTTACGTTTTCGTAATATGGAGTATGAGATTATCACTATGTTGCCGGCCGCTACTTGCAATGATCTTGATGGTGACTATATGTATTGTGTGCCAAGATGGATTGCTTTGATGAAAAAAGATGGAAATTATTTCATGCGTAATTTTTCATTGAACACTAATGATGCCACCCCTCCTGCAAGAGTACAAGATTATATGGAAAAGGATATTAAAAATGAGATGTTTACTAATTACAAAGATATGGTAGTTTTCCAGAACAAACGATATGCTGTGATTGCAAATGGTGCTGAATTATGGTATTGTTCAACTATTGATGATAGCGATAGTGGTATGAAAATAAAGTTGGAAGATGGAGACACGTTCCCTGGTAGTATTGTTTCATTGTCTTATTTGGATATGAATTATTATTCACCGGATCTGTATACCAATGGACATTTAGGTGTTGCGTTTGATAATGGTGAGTTCCGCATCTACGAAGTGATAGAACATAAGACTGGGGGAATTGTTAATGAAGTTACTTTAAAGAAGCTATATCCTAATGAAGTTTCAAATTCGAAAGGAGATAATAAATTTGGTACTATTGTTGATGCAATATACAAATTTGGAGATTGCCTTAAAATTACATTCTTGTAAATAAACTAAAGTAGAAAATAAGGGTGGTGAATATCTGTTCACATAGGTATTTACACTCTTCTATTTTTATCAATATAAAAAGTATGACTTTAAAGAAAATAGTTTTTGTTGTTTTTGGAGTATGTCCTTTCCTAATACAATTACAAGCTCAAGAAATTGCACAGCGACAAGCCAATTATGAATTGGTAGATAAATTCCAGGATTTTACTTTAGGGGGTAAATTGTCTAATATTAGTTTATCGGTTTACCCTCGAGAAATAAACAATACAGATAATTTCTGGTTTGAGTTTCAAACAACATCAGGTAAGGAATATTATTATGTGATGCCTGCTGCAGGAAAACGTGAACCTCTTTTTGATAAAGGGAAGATGGCTATGCAGTTGAGTGAGTTTACCAAAGGTGTAGTAGATAGAAATAAATTAGATATCTCATCTGTAACTTTTGCCAAAGACCAAGGCTCGTTTGAATTTGATTATAAGAGTAAACGATACAGTTATAATCGTCTGACGGGCAAGTTGACATTAGTAGAGAAGAAAGAAGAAAAGAAGGAGCCGGAAGACCCCGTTTATAGTTGGATGACTTTTTCACCTGATAAAAAGTATATTCTGTATGCTAAGAATCACAACCTGTATGTAAAAGGAAATAAAGCATTGGGAGTGGATACAACCGAGGTACAGTTGACTACGGATGGAGTGGAAAACTTTTCTTATGCTCGTGAAGAAGAGGCAGGGGAGAACGGAGAAGTGCCTACAACAGCACTTTGGTGTCCGGATAATCGTCATATTTATGTAGTACGTGATGATAACCGTTTGTTGCGGGATTTTTGGGTAATTAATTCATTGGAAGATTCTCCTTCATTGATAAAGTACAAATATGAGTTTCCTGGTGACAAGTATGTTACTCAGAATGAATTGGCGATTATCGATATTGTAGAGAAAACAGTGAAAAAAGCAAAGATAGATAAATGGAAGGACCAATATATAAGGCCTCTTCATGTTACTTCGGATAGCAAATACTTGTTTTTTGAACGTACTAAGCGTACTTGGGATGAAGTAGATGTATGCTCTGTTAATCTGTCAACTTTGGAGGTGAAAGAAATCATTCATGAAGAAGATAAGCCATACCGTGATCCACATGCTCGTAATGTTGCGATCTTAAATGATGGAAAAGATATTCTGTTCCGTTCAGAACGTACTGGTTGGGGGCATTATTATCACTATGATGGAGATGGAAATCTCAAGAATGTGATGACTTCCGGTGAATGGGTAACAGGCTATATTAATTCTATTGATACGCTGAAACGCAAAGTTTATCTGTATGGATATGGTAAAGATAAAAAAGTAAATCCTTTCTATTACATGCTTTATGAAGTTGACATTGACAGAGAAGGAGTAACTCCTTTGAGCACGGAAGACGGACAGCATAATGTGAATTTCTTGAAATCTCATAATTACTATGTCGATACCTATTCAAGAGTGGATATGGAGCCTAAGATTATGTTGAAGGATCGAAGAGGCAAGGTGATTATGGAACTGGCAAAACCGGATCTGGACTTGGTCTATGCGTCAGGTTGGAAAAAACCGGAACGTTTTGTCGTGAAAGCTGCTGATAATGTTACCGATTTGTATGGAGTGATGTGGAAACCGTCCAACTTTGATCCGGAAAAGAAATATCCGATTATTTCAGTCGTTTATCCTGGACCTTATTTTGGATTTGTACCTACAAGTTTTACGTTGGATGATAGTTATTGTACTCGTATGGCGCAGCTTGGTTTTATTGTAATTACAGTAGGACATAGGGGTGATACACCGATGCGTGGTAAAGCATACCACCGTTATGGTTATGGCAATATGCGTGATTATCCGCTGGCAGATGATAAATATGCGATTGAACAGTTAGCTCAACGTCATGCGTTTATTGACGGTAAGAAAGTCGGTATTTATGGGCACTCTGGTGGTGGATTTATGGCTGCGGCTGCTATTTGTACTTATCCGGACTTTTATACGGCTGCTGTTTCTTGTTCCGGAAACCATGATAATAATATCTACAATCGTGGTTGGGGAGAGTGCTATAATGGTGTGAAAGAAGTGGAAAAGGTTGTGAAAGACAGTCTGGGTAATGAGACGAAAGAGTATGAATATAAGTTTAGCGTGAAGTCGAATGCAGAAATTGCTAAGAACCTGAAAGGTCATCTGATGCTTGTAACAGGAGATATGGATAAGAATGTCAATCCAGCACACACTTATCGTATGGCTAAGGCACTGATTGAAGCCGGTAAAGACTTTGATATGTTAGTGATTCCGGGGGCTGGTCATGGATATGGTTCTGCTGATAAGTATTTTGAAAGGAAAATGTATCGCTTTTTTGCCAAACATTTACTGGGTGATACTCGTGCAGACTGTTGGGAAGACATAAACCGTAGTAAATAAGACGATAAACTATATGAAGAACTCTTTCTTTAGGTATTTCTTTTTGGTAGCTGCGCTGCTATCATACACCTCTGTCGAAGCACAACAAAAAGCGAAAGATCAGTCTGCGGAACAACAGTCTCATTTATTGAAACCGTTGGATATAGCAGCTTGTATGTCGTGGAAGCGCGTCGAATCACCAGATATTTCCCCGACAGGGCGATGGGTGACTTATCGCATTGCTCCGATGGAATATAATCCGGATGATAAGGAGTCGAAGATATTGCATCTGTTTGATTCGCGTACACGAAAAGAAATAGTATTGCCTGATGTCGAACAGATCCAATATTATGATGCAGACCGAGCTGTTTATTACGAACAGGCGGATACTGCCGGAAATATGAAGACCGTATTGATGTCATTACCTTCTGGAGTGAAGACGGAGTGGACGTATAAAGAATCTTTCCACCCTGTGGAAGGGATGCCTTATTCGGTGTCTGTGACCAATGTACCGGAAGATACGGTGAATCATATTCCGTCTTTCGATTGTTTGGTGGTACGTCATCTTAAAACTGGAACTGCATTTCAGATTGATAGTATAGGCTATTATACGTTGTATAATCAGAATCGTTCGATTCTTTTTATTCGTAAACAAGCCAAAGGAAATGCTTTGTGTTATGGACCGTTGGTAGGTCCCTACCGGACTATTTATCAAAGTTCTGTCAAGAAAGGACTTTCTTCTTTCAGTCTTGACAAAGAACGGCTGACCGGAGAGTTTACTGTGAAGGATTCATTATGGTATAATTTCTCCTTGAAGAATAACACTTGCGACCTTGTATTCGACCGTAAGGAGATTGTTATTCCTGCGGGAATGGAACTTGTCCGGGCTAATCTGTCAAGTAGCCAGAAGTTTCTGACAATGGAACTCAGACCTTATCAGGAAAAAGTAAATGAAGATAAGAAAGAAGAGGAAATAAAGCCGGATAAGAGTTTTGAACTGGAGTTGTGGACCTGGGATGAATATGAAGTACCTACTTTGCAGACTCGTAGCCGTTATTCCCATCCTCAATATTCGAAATATATCTATGACATTGCTTCCAAAAAAATGACGGAAGTAGCTCCCGGGCATGCTGATTTGTTGGAGCCGGACCGTGCGGAAGAAATTCATTATGTGCTTTATACAGACGAAACGCCTTATCGAGCGCAGAAAGACTGGCTTAATGAAATGCCGTTTGACATCTATTCTGTGAATGTACATACGGGAGAAAAGCAATTGGTAGGACGTAGCTACCGGACAAGACCGAGGTGGTCGATGAACGGCAAATGGGCTGTGATGTATGATCCTATTGCACAAGTATGGAATAAGTTTGACGGAGAAACGGGTGAGGTTACCGATATTTCAACAGCTATTGGGTATCCGATATTCGAGGAAACTTATGACAAACCGAATCCTGCACCTGCTTACGGTATTGCTGGATGGACTGCTGATGGTAATAATGTATTGATTTACGACGCTTATGACTGGTGGAAGATCGATTTGACCGGAGAACGTCAGCCGGAATGTATCACTAAGGGGTATGGTCGCAAAAATCAGAGATCTATCCGTAAAATGACTAGCAATATTGACAAAGAAGTATTCAATCCGGACGAGACGGTTATAGTCAGCGTATGGGATGAAAACACAATGGATGAAGGTATTTATTCACTTGACATGAAAGGTCGCTTGAAGAAGCTCGCAGAAGGTCCTTACATCTATTCAATTCATCGTTTTTCTGACAATCAGAAGTATTGTATCTGGAATCGTCAGAATGTATCAGAATTCCGTGATCTGTGGTGGAGTAAATCAGATTTCTCTGATCCGATTCGTATAACGAACGCTAATCCTCAACAAAGCGAATACAAATGGGGTACTGCAAAGTTAGTGGAATGGACTAATTATGAGAATAAGCCTAACAAGGGAATACTTTACTTACCGGAAGATTATGACGCTAAGAAAGAATATCCCGTTCTGGTACAGTTCTATGAAACACATTCCGGAGGACTGAATACTTATCACGCTCCTATGTTGAGTAGCGCAATGGCGGATGTGATGTACTTTGTAAGTAATGGGTACATTGTATTTATGCCGGATGTGCATTTCACCATAGGAACACCGGGACAGAGTAGTTATGATGCAGTAGTAAGCGGAACGAAATATCTGATAGAGCAGGGGATAGCGCATCCGGGAAAAATAGGTCTTCAGGGACATAGTTGGTCAGGTTTCCAAGCTAGTTATCTGGTGACAAAGACGGATATATTCACTTGTGCTAATATCGGGGCTCCTATAACTGATATGGTAACCGGTTATTTGGGTATTCGTGGTGGAAGCGGTTTGCCGCGTTATTTCATGTATGAAGAATGGCAAAGCCGTATGGGAAAGAGTTTGTGGGAAGCCAAAGATAAGTATTTGGCAAGCTCTGCTATCGTAGAAGCGGATAAGATACATACTCCATTATTAATTTGGCATAATGATAGGGATGAGGCTGTTGCCTATGAACAAGGTCGTGCACTTTATTTAGCTATGCGTCGTTTGCAACGTCCGGCATGGCATCTTAATTACAAAAGCGAAGGGCATTTTCTTGGTAATCAGGCTGCACAGAAAGACTGGACTATCCGGATGAAGCAGTTCTTTGATTATTACCTGAAAGGAACAAAAGAACCGCGTTGGATGAAAGAGGGTATTCATCTAAGAGAACGAGGCATTGATCAAAAATATGATTTACTAGAAAAATAAATGAAATGAAGAAATTATTAATGACAGTTATGGCTCTGTCCTGCTTTGCATTCAGCAGCTACGGACAGAAAAAAGTGGAGAAACAAATTATTGGTAAATGGTGCAACCCTTATACCTATGAATCAACAGGCGAACTCAAGGGGTTTGAGTTTAAAAAAGGTGGAAAATGCTCTGCCATCAACGTACCGTCTTTAGATCTTAGAACATGGAAGATAGATGAGGACGGCTATTTGATTATAGAAGGATTCAGCAAAGAAGACGATGGAAAAATAGAAGTGTATAAGACGCGTGAACGTATTGGTTACGTAACATCTGATTCATTGGAATTGGTTGTTCAGGAAGCACAGCCGCGATTGGCTTTTCTGTATCTGAATACGAAATCAATCAAGAAGCTGGTTACTCCGGAAGTAACTCCCGACAAAAAGTAATAAATCTCTCTCTTAATAATTTAGTGTTAATATTAGCATGTTGTTGCTAATGAAACGCCCCGTTGTAGTGATTACAATGGGGCGTCTTCGTTTTACAGAATTTATACAGTATGTTGCAGTATAGTCTGTTTTAGTAAACCGTTTATTTATTGAAATCGTTTGCAGTTGAGGCTTGCTTACGCTTGTCGCATGGTCAATGCTTGATTCTCCGCAGCTTCCATAACTTCCCGTTCTCCGGGACCTTTATCGTTGATGCCGCACAAATGAAGAATTCCGTGGATAATCACACGATGTAGTTCATCTTCGTATGAAGCACCAAATTGTTCCGCATTGGTGCGTATCGTGTCCAGGCTAATGAATAAGTCGCCTGATAAACGATCGCCTTCACAATAATCGAAAGTAATAATATCCGTGTAGTAGTCATGTTGCAGATACTGGCGGTTTACTTCCAGAATCTTCTCGTCCGAGCAGAAGATATAAGCGATTTCACCGAGTCTTTTTCCGTAAGAAGCGGCTACGGTCTTTATCCATTCCGTAGTCTCACGTTTCTTGATATCAGGCATTTTTACGCCTTCTGTTTGATAAGTTACAGCCATAGTTGAATGTTATGATTTAAAAGAAAAATAAATAACTGATTAAGATAGCGGCTATGATACCCGAAAAGTCAGCTATCAGACCGCAAGTCACTGCATTACGAGTTTTGGTAATTCCTACACTGCCGAAATAAACGGCCAGAATGTAGAATGTGGTATCTGAAGCTCCGCGTACTACGCAACTCATACGCCCTACAAACGAATCCGGTCCCAGTTCTTTCATCGTATCAATCATCAATCCGTTGGCACCGCTACCGCTAAGCGATTTCATCAATGCAGTAGGCAGTGCCCCTACAAAGCTCGTATCAACTCCGCATGAGCCTACTATGTAGCCAATGCCTCCCACTAGAAAATCCATAGCTCCCGAAGTGCGGAACACGGCGATTCCTACAAGGAAAGCAACCAGATAGGGTATGATACGTACAGCTGTCGTAAATCCTTCTTTAGCTCCCTCTACAAACGAATCGTATACATTGATTTTTTTCCTGACTCCCGTCAGAATAAACAGGATAATGACACTGAACAGCAGAATATTCGCTATCAATGTAGAATAAGTACCCATATCCTCTCGTGAAACGCTTAGAAACAGATAAATCAATCCCGAAAAGAAAAGACAGATAACACCCATTAAAATGAGAATAGGCTTATTGATTAAGTTTATCTTTTGAGCGATACTGACTGCTATGACTCCTACTAAAGTTGAAATGAAAGTACTTAGCAGGATAGGGATAAATACATCCGTAGGCTGTGCAGCCCCCATTTGTGCACGATACACCATGATACTGATTGGAATGATGATAAGGCCGGATGTATTAATCACCAAAAACATAATCATCGGATTGGAAGCCGTATCCTTATTCGGATTCAGTTCTTGCAGTTCTTTCATCGCTTTCAGTCCCAGCGGGGTGGCAGCATTGTCGAGACCAAGCATATTGGCGGACATATTCATGAAGATGGAGCCTAACACCGGATGCCCTTTAGGAATGTCTGGAAACAGACGGCAAAGCACCGGACTAAGAAAGCGGGCCAGTGCATTAATCAATCCGCTGTTCTCGCCGATTTTCATGATACCTAACCAAAGGGCCAGTACACCCGTAAGTCCCAGCGATATCTCGAAAGCTGTCTTTGAAGAGTCGAATGTAGCGTTCATGATAGCTGTAAATATCTCCGTATCTCCCAAAACAATCACTTTTATAAGAGCGATGATAAAGGCAATGACGAAGAATCCTATCCAAATGTAATTTAGAACCATAGTTGATAACGTGTATATAGATAGTGCAAAAGTAGTTATTACGTTTCAAATAAACTAAATCTTCGTCTTTCTTATACTGAAAATGAATGTAAATCTCTATCTTTGTCTCCTACTTTCAAGAAATAAATGGAACAGGAAGATTTTAACATACGCGAACATCAGCTTACTTCAAAAGAACGGGATTTCGAGAATGCACTCCGTCCGTTAAGTTTTGAAGACTTTAGCGGGCAGGACAAGGTGGTGGAAAACCTTCGCATTTTTGTGAAGGCGGCACGCCTGCGTGGCGAAGCACTCGACCATGTGCTGTTGCACGGCCCTCCCGGATTAGGAAAAACAACTCTTTCGAATATTATTGCTAACGAATTAGGAGTTGGCTTTAAAGTAACTTCCGGTCCGGTGCTCGATAAACCGGGTGATCTGGCAGGAGTGTTAACCAGTCTCGAACCGAACGATGTACTTTTTATCGATGAAATTCATCGGTTGTCGCCTGTGGTGGAGGAATATCTTTATTCGGCCATGGAAGATTACCGCATCGATATTATGATCGATAAGGGACCTTCGGCACGCAGCATCCAGATAGATTTGAATCCTTTCACGCTGGTTGGTGCAACCACACGTAGCGGTCTGCTGACGGCTCCGCTTCGTGCACGTTTCGGTATTAATCTTCATTTGGAGTACTATGATGATGATATTTTGAGCAATATCATTCGTCGTTCTGCGTCCATACTGGATGTGCCTTGTTCGGTACGTGCAGCATCGGAGATCGCTTCCCGTAGCCGCGGAACGCCCCGTATTGCCAATGCCTTGCTCCGTCGGGTACGTGATTTTGCGCAGGTGAAAGGCTCCGGTTCTATCGATACGGAGATCGCCCAGTTTGCATTGGAAGCACTGAATATTGATAAGTACGGCCTGGATGAGATAGACAACAAGATACTTTGCACCATTATAGACAAATTTAAAGGTGGTCCGGTAGGTATCACTACCATTGCCACGGCTTTGGGAGAAGATGCGGGAACCATTGAGGAAGTTTACGAACCTTTCCTGATAAAAGAAGGATTTATGAAGCGTACTCCCCGTGGACGTGAGGTGACCGAACTTGCCTATAAACATTTGGGAAGAAGTCTTTATAACAGTCAGAAAACGCTGTTTAATGACTAACATAAAGCGTCATGTGACAAGTGGTATTAACGGTATAAAAGAACTTTATAAAGCATAGTTGGATGATGAAGCAATGGACTACTTTACTTGTTTTTCTCTTTTTGAGCTTGTCTTTATCGGCTCAACAGGAATATGGGAGGGATATTTTTGTCTCTTCTAAAGGAGACTCTTTACCTTATCGGATGATTCATCCCGAATCGGTGAAGCCAGGTGAAAAGTATCCGCTCGTACTGTTTCTGCATGGAGCCGGCGAACGGGGAAATGATAATGAGAAACAGTTGACTCATGGTGGACAGATGTTTCTTAATCCGGTCAATCAAGAGAAGTATCCCGCTTTCGTTCTAATTCCACAGTGTCCGACAGACGGTTACTGGGCTTATACAGGACGTCCGAAGTCGCTTATCCCTACAGAAATGCCAGTGGGACAAGAGATCAGTCCTATATTGCAAACGCTTAAACAGTTGCTCGACTCTTATCTGGTAATGCCCGAAGTGGACACACAACGGGTTTATATTATCGGTCTTTCAATGGGAGCGATGGGAACGTATGATTTAGTCGTGCGTTATCCGGAGATTTTTGCAGCTGCAGTTCCTATTTGCGGTACAGTCAATCCAAGTCGGCTATCGGTTGCCAAGGATGTGAAATTTCGTATCTTTCACGGAGATGCGGACGATGTAGTTCCGGTGAAAGGTTCTCGCGAAGCGTATAAAGCACTGAAAGCTGCCGGTGTAGATGTGGAATATATTGAATTCCCCGGTTGCAATCATGGGAGCTGGAATCCGGCTTTCAATTATCCCGGATTTATGGATTGGTTGTTCAAACAAAAGAAGAAACGTTGAACCAATCTGAATGATAATTACTAATAAAACATGGCTGGACTAAAATCATTAGCTAAAGATACGGCAATTTATGGGTTGAGTAGTATTGTCGGACGGTTCCTTAACTACATGCTGGTGCCTTTGTACACAGCGGTATTGCCAGCTTCCACCGGAGGTTATGGAGTTGTTTCAAACGTATATGCGTTTACAGCCCTGATGCTTGTACTGCTTACGTTCGGTATGGAAACGGGATTCTTCCGTTTTGCCAACAAATCGGGAGAAGACCCGATGAAAGTATATGCCAACTCCTTGTTATCGGTAGGAGGGGTATCTTTGATTTTTGTTTTCCTTTGCTTGTTATTCCTGCAACCTATTTCCAATTTACTGGATTATGGCGATCATCCGGAGTTTATAGCGATGATGGCTGTTGTGGTAGCTTTAGACTCTTTCCAATGCATTCCTTTTGCCTATTTACGGTATAAAAAGCGGCCTATTAAGTTTGCTGCTATTAAACTGCTCTCTATCGTTGGTGGCATCGGTTTGAATCTATTTTTCCTATTGGTGTGCCCGTGGCTGAATGTACATTGTCCGTCAACGATCTCCTGGTTTTATGATCCGGATTATTTAGTGGGATATATCTTTATTAGCAACCTGATTATTTCGGTTGTCCAGATGTTCTTCTTTATTCCGGAACTGACAGGTTTTGCTTATAAGTTGGACAAGGTATTGCTGAAACGAATGGTCGTATATTCTTTTCCGGTATTAATCTTAGGTTTGGTAGGTATTCTAAACCAGACTGTGGATAAGATGATCTATCCGTTTCTTTTTGAAGACCGGCAGGAAGGGTTGGTGCAATTGGGTATCTATGCGGCAACCAGTAAGATTGCGATGGTGATGGCAATGTTTACGCAAGCTTTCCGTTATGCTTACGAACCGTTTGTCTTTGGCAAAGACCGAGAAGGAGACAACCGGAAGATGTATGCCGCTGCGATGAAGTATTTTCTTATATTTTCCTTGCTGGCTTTCCTTGCTGTCATGTTCTACCTCGACTTGCTGCGTTATCTGGTGGCAAGGGGTTACTGGGAAGGCCTGGGGGTAGTAGCTATTGTAATGCTTGCAGAGATCTGTAAAGGGATCTATTTCAACCTTTCCTTTTGGTATAAACTGACGGATAAGACCTATTGGGGAGCCTACTTCTCGGTGATTGGTTGTGTTATTATTGTCGTATTGAACATCCTGTTTGTGCCGGTTTACGGTTATCTTGCTTCGGCATGGGCTTCTGTTGCAGGCTATGCAGTCATCTTGCTGCTATCCTACTGGATAGGACAGAAAGAATACCCGATTCATTATGACTTGAAGAGCCTGGGACTTTATGTTCTGCTGGCAGCGGTACTTTACGTTATTGGAGAGCAGGTTCCTATCCCTAATATAGTGCTCCGTCTCGCTTTCCGTACCGTACTCTTATTGCTATTTATAGCTTATATTATCAAGAAGGATTTACCATTGAGTCAGATTCCTGTTATTAATCGATTTATAAAGAAGAAATAACTATGAAGACAGATGAACGTAATAAGTTTGCTATCAAGTCCTTTCTGGGAGAATATCTGGACTTAAGGAAAGATAAGGATAACGAACTGGCCACAGTGGATTCTATCCGTAAGGGGGTAGAGTTCAAAGGTGCCAATTTATGGATTCTGATCTTTGCCATATTCATGGCATCACTCGGATTGAATGTGAACTCCACTGCCGTTATTATCGGTGCCATGTTGATTTCTCCATTGATGGGACCTATTATGGGAGTAGGACTGTCTGTCGGACTGAATGACTTTGAATTAATGAAACGCTCTTTGAAGAGCTTTCTCATAACGACTGCTTTCAGTGTGACTACGGCAACAATCTTTTTCCTTCTTGCCCCTATTGCCGGTTCACAGTCAGAGTTGCTGGCACGTACATCGCCCACTATTTATGATGTATTCATCGCGCTTTTTGGTGGTTTGGCAGGTGTCGTGGCTCTCTCTACCAAGGAAAAAGGAAATGTGATTCCGGGTGTTGCCATTGCTACTGCATTGATGCCGCCGCTTTGTACGGCAGGTTACGGACTGGCTTCCGGTAATCTCATTTATTTTCTGGGTGCTTTTTATCTTTACTTTATCAACTCTGTTTTTATCAGCCTGGCTACTTTCCTCGGTGTTCGTGTGATGCATTTCCAACGGAAAGAGTTTGTGGATAAAACCCGTGAGAAGACCGTACGTAAATACATCGTTCTGATTGTAGTGCTTACCATGTGCCCTGCAGTTTATCTGACATTTGGAATTATAAAGAGCACTTTCTATGAAGCAGCAGCCAATCGTTTTATAAACGATCAGTTGAGCTTTGAGAATACGCAGGTACTTGATAAGAAAATTAGCTATGACCATAAAGAAGTACGGGTTGTTTTGATTGGTCCTGAAGTGCCTGACGCTTCGATATCTATTGCTCGTAGCAAGTTGAAAGAGTATAAGCTGGAAGATACGAAACTGATTGTATTACAGGGGATGAACAATGAGGCGGTAGATGTATCTTCTATCCGTGCCATGGTCATGGAAGACTTCTATAAAAACAGTGAGCAACGGCTTCAACAACAGGCGGTGAAAATTTCCCAACTGGAGACAACACTGGAGCAATACAGAACGTACGATGCTATGAGTCGTACATTAGTACCCGAATTGAAGGTACTTTATCCTTCCATCACAACTCTTTCCATCGCTCACTCGCTCGAAGTGCGGGTCGATTCGATGAAGACGGATACGGTGACATTGGCTGTCCTTAAATTCGCCAGACATCCGTCTGTTGCTGAAAAAGAGAAAATCAGCGAATGGCTGAAAGCCCGCGTAGGAACGAAGAAGTTGAGGCTGATTACAGAATAATGAATCTAAAAATAATAATATGAAGTTCAGACTAACCGTCTTGATAGTCTTTTCTCTCTGTCTGTCGAATGTATTTGCCGATGAGGGAATGTGGTTGTTGGGAAATCTCCGAAAGAATAAACAGACTGACCGGGTAATGAAAGAACTTGGTTTGCAGATGCCTGTGAATAAAATATATGATCCGAAGAAACCATGTCTGGCAGATGCTGTTGTCAGTTTTGGAGGCTTCTGTTCAGGAGTGGTGGTTTCTGAAGACGGTCTGGTGTTTACTAATCATCATTGTGGCTTTAGCAGTATTCAGCAACATTCTTCAGTGGAGCATGATTACCTGAAAGATGGCTTCTTTGCACGTAGTCTTGAGGAAGAACTGCCGAATCCGGAATTGTATGTTCGTTTCCTGCTTCGTACGGAAGATGTTACTAAACGCGTATTGTCTGCCGCCCGGCATGCTAAAACGGAAACAGAACGCCGTGTGGCTGTTGATTCGATTATGAATGTAATCAGTATGGAAGTCTCCGAAAAGGATTCTACATTGACTGGTATTGTAGATGCTTATTATGCAGGGAATGAATTCTGGCTATCTGTTTATCGTGATTATAATGATGTCCGCCTGGTTTTTGCACCTCCTTCTTCTGTCGGGAAGTTCGGATGGGATACGGATAATTGGATGTGGCCGCGTCATACGGGCGATTTCAGCGTATTTCGTATCTATGCTAATGCCAAGAATGGTCCGGCGGATTATTCTCCTGAAAACGTCCCTTATCATCCCGAATATGTAGCACCCATTTCTTTGGATGGATACAAAGAAGGTTCTTTCTGCATGACGCTTGGCTATCCGGGCAGTACGGAACGTTACCTTTCCTCGTATGGTATCGAAGAGATGATGAATGGAATCAATCAGGCAATGATTGATGTACGGGGAGTGAAACAAACCATCTGGAAACGAGAGATGGACCGTCGTCCGGATATTCGCATTAAGTATGCTTCAAAATACGATGAAAGCTCCAATTATTGGAAGAATAGCATCGGAACGAATAAAGCCATCAAGCATTTGAAAGTGTTGGAAAAGAAGCGGGTGGCTGAAGCAGAGCTTCGTAACTGGATTCAGTCTCATCCGGAAGAGAGAGAGAAACTGATTCGTTTATTTTCTTCTTTAGAGTTGAGTTATAGTAATCGCCGTGAAACCAATCGTGCGTTGGCTTATTTCGGTGAATCGTTTATAAATGGTCCCGAGTTAGTGCAGCTCGCTCTTGAAATTCTCAATTTCGACTTTGAGGCGGAAGAGAAGTTGGTGATAACCCGCATGAAAAAGTTACTGGAGAAGTATGATAATCTCGATCTTTCCATTGATAAGGAGGTTTTTGCTGCCATGCTCAAAGAGTATCAGTCGAAAGTGGATAAAAAGTTTCTGCCTGCTATGTATGAGAAGATAGATACGCTCTACAACGGGAATATTCAGACCTATGTAGACTCTTTGTATGCAACTTCCAATATAACGTCTCCTAAAGGCTTAAAACGCTTTCTGGAGCGAGATACTACTTATAATCTCATAGAGGATCCGGCTGTTTCCTTAAGTCTGGATTTGATTGTGAAGTATTATGAGATGAATCAAAGCATTTCCGAGGCTTCCGAGCAGATAGAGGAGGGGGAGCGTTTGTTCAATGCAGCCATGCGCCGGATGTATGCTGATCGTAATTTTTATCCGGATGCCAACTCTACCATGCGGCTTAGTTTCGGAACGGTTGGAGGATATACTCCTTTTGATGGAGCCACTTATGATTACTACACAACCGTGAAAGGCATTTTTGAGAAAGTGAAGGAACATGCGGGTGATATTGACTTTGCCGTTCAGCCGGAGTTGTTGAGTTTGCTTTCTTCCGGTGATTTCGGAAGATATGCCAATGCGCAGGGAGATATGAATGTTTGTTTTATCTCCAACAATGACATTACAGGTGGTAATTCCGGCAGTGCCATGTTTAATGCCAAAGGAGAATTACTAGGCTTGGCTTTTGATGGCAACTGGGAAGCAATGAGCAGTGATATCGTATTCGAACCAGATTTGCAGCGTTGCATCGGGGTAGATGTGCGGTATATGCTCTTTATCATAGAGAAATACGGTAAGGCAGCCCATCTTATTCAGGAATTAAAAATGGGTCGATGAAGTAAATATTCCGATGAAACCGCATTTTTTATCGTTTTAATATAATAACGATTACAGCAGCGATAATCAGTGCAATACCTACACCAATGCTTGTGGTGAAGGCTTCCCCGAAAAGAAAGATACCTACACATACAGCAGTTACCGGCTCCATAGCTCCCAACACAGAGGTGAGTGTGGAGCCGATGCTTTTTACGGCTCTTACTAGAGCAAGATTAGAAACTACGGTAGGGATTAAAGCTAATAGAATCAAGTTGCCGGCAGTATGCCATTTGCTGATGGGTTGAAGCTGGCTGATGGTTTCCGTTCCGATAAAAAGGAGAATACCTCCGAAAAGGAATACGTAGAAAGTAAGCAGTAGCCCCTTCATCTGTCCAATTTTTAGTTGGCTCATTGTGACGAGATAAAGCGCATATCCGAGTGCCGACAGAAGAACAATGAAAAGTCCCAGGAAAGAAAAGCTCCCCGTTTTTGTATCTCCGCCGGATAAGAAATAAACTCCTGCCACTGCGGATGCAATGGCAGCGATCCGCCAGCCGGACTTCTTTTCTTTAAAGAAGAGCATCATGATTAACGTAGTAAGCACCGGATACATGAAATGAATAGTGGTGGCAACTCCGCTAGCCATAAACTTATATCCCCAGAACAGGAATACGGCAGACATTAAATAAAGAAGCGCAAGAAGAAACAGGGAAGGAATGTCCTGCCTCTTGATGCGAAATGATTGACCATTCACCAATAAGATTCCGCCTAACGCCAGACAGGCAAACAGGAAACGATAGAAAAGTATCGATTCAAATTGCATCCCTGCTTGCATGGCAGGAATGGTAAATAGAGGGATAAGTCCAAAAGAAGCCGATGAAAGCAGCCCATATAGTAAACCATTAACTTTATTCATAGTCAAGTATATATTCGGGCCGCAAAGATATAGCTTTTTTGAGGCAAGTAGATAAAGCGTCCATACAATATTTTTCGTAAATTAGCACGCGATGTAAATATGGCATCCGATTGAAAGAAAATACAAACTAATTTTTGGATAAAATGAAACGATTGACACTATTACCGGGATTACTATTTTTAATGCTGCAAGCAGCATTTTCACAAGAGTCAGGCAGCTGTAAACCTGTGAATCTGGTTTGTGATTATTTGGTGAATCCCTTGGGAATAGATAATCCTGCTCCCCGGTTATCATGGATGCTGAATGATGCTCGAAAAGGAGCACGACAAACAGCCTGTCAAGTCATCGTAGACAAAGACTCTCTTGAATTGATTGCAGGGAAAGGAACTATCTGGGATTCGGGCAAAAAGGACTCCGAACAGATTCTGATTACCTATTCCGGACAGGAACTTCGTCCTTTTACCAAGTATTATTGGAGAGTGAATGTATGGGATAAGGATGGAGTGAAATCTTCTTCGGATATTAATAGTTTCGAAACGGGCATGATGGGGATGGAACACTGGCAAGGGGCTTGGATTAGCGATAACAAAGATATTAATTACCGTCCTGCTCCCTATTTCCGGAAAGTGTTTGATGCACGAAAGAATATACGGTCGGCAAGGGCATATATTGCCGTAGCAGGTTTGTATGAACTGTATATCAATGGTGAGAAGATTGGAAACCATCGGCTGGACCCGCTATATACCCGGTTTGACAGGCGTAATTTCTACGTTACTTATGATATTACTTCCCAAATACAGAAAGGGAAAAATGCGATTGGTGTGTTGCTGGGCAATGGATGGTATAATCATCAGTCAATGGCCGTGTGGGACTTTCATCGTGCACCTTGGCGTAACCGTCCTGCTTTCTGTATGGATGTGCGGATTACTTATGAGGATGGTTCTGTTGAAGTCGTTTCTACGGAGCGGGACTGGAAAACTTCATCCGGCGCATTGATCTTTAATAGCATTTATACAGCCGAGCATTACGACGCCCGTTTGGAACAGAAAGGCTGGAATACCGTGAACTTTGACGATTCTAAATGGAATGGAGTAGGATATAGGGCTGTTCCTTCACAGAATGTGGTGTCACAACAAGTGCAGCCGATTCGTGCAGTAGAAACGATCCCCGTAAAAACCTGGAAGAAACTTAATGACACAACGTATGTATTCGATTTTGCCCGCAATATGGCAGGAGTCACCCGCATTAAAGTGTCCGGGGAAGAGGGAACTGTAGTGAGACTGAAACATGGTGAGCGGTTGTATGACAACGGACGAGTGAATACGTCAAATATTGATGTGTATCACCGCCCGGTAGACAACTCCGATCCTTTTCAAACGGACATCCTCGTTTTGAGTGGAAAGGGAGAGGATGAATTTATGGCACGATTCAATTATAAAGGTTTCAGATACGTGGAAGTAACAAGCACTAACCCCCTTGTATTGAATGAGAATAGTCTGACTGCCTACTTTGTGCATAGTGATGTTCCGCAGAAAGGGACGATTCATACTTCGAACGCACTTATCAACCGTCTTTGGTGGGCAACAAATAATGCCTATTTGTCCAACTTGATGGGGTATCCTACCGACTGCCCCCAGCGTGAAAAGAACGGATGGACAGGCGACGGTCATTTTGCTATTGAAACGGCATTATACAATTATGACGGTATCACTGTTTATGAGAAATGGCTTGCCGACCATAGAGATGAGCAACAGCCTAATGGTGTACTTCCCGATATTATCCCTACAGGAGGCTGGGGATATGGTACGGATAATGGACTGGATTGGACAAGCACTATTGCCCTTATTCCATGGAATATTTATATGTTTTATGGCGATCATAAACTGTTGGCAGACTGTTATGAAAATATAAAGCGATATGTAGACTATGTGGATCGCACCAGTCCGACCGGATTGACCTCATGGGGAAGAGGAGACTGGGTGCCTGTTAAATCACATTCTTCCAAGGAACTGACCTCTTCTGTCTATTTCTATGTGGACACCAAAATACTTGCCAATGCCGCAAAGATGTTTAATAAAACGGAAGACTATAAGTATTATTCTGCTCTTGCCAATAAAATAAAGAACGCGATTAATGACAAGTTTCTGAATAGAGAAACGGGCATTTATGGTAGCGGCGTTCAGACGGAACAGAGCGTTCCTTTGCAATGGGGCATTGTTCCCGAAGAGTTGAAGAGAAAAGTAGCCCGGAATCTGGCAAAACAGGTGGAAGCAGCCGGCTTTCATTTGGATGTAGGTGTGTTGGGGGCAAAAGCTATATTGAATGCGTTAAGTGAGAACGGTGAAGCTGAAACGGCTTATAAATTAGCTGCACAAGACACTTATCCATCATGGGGCTGCTGGATCGCCAATGGTGCTACCACATTACTGGAGAACTGGGATTTGAACGCCACACGTGACATATCGGACAATCACATGATGTTCGGAGAAATTGGAGGATGGTTCTATAAAGGATTAGGTGGGATCTTCCCTGACCCCGAAAATCCCGGATTCAAACATATTCTCCTTCGGCCTAATTTCCCCAGTGGATTAAATGAGTTCGAAGCCAGATATCAATCACCTTATGGGGAAATCTGCTCTAAATGGGAACGTAAAAAGAACCGTATTGTCTATCATGTAACTGTTCCGGCAAATAGCACTGCTACCTTTTATGCACCCGACAATGTGAAAGGAGAGCGTGCAGTAAATTTGGAAGCAGGAAAACATATCTTGGAATTACCTATAAAGAGAGCTGTTTATTGAATGTCTTTCGATTGGTAATCCCGGTTGCTGTTTACCCAGATGTAAAAAACAGCTTCTACACCATTGAAACGGATGAATCTCTCTCTCCTTCCATGAATCGGGCAGAGTGAAATCCCTCCGATAGCTACCTACCGGATTGGGCATGGAAGCGAAAGTATAATCTGCCGGACGAGGCTGGATGACATTGGGCCACTGCACTCCTTTGCTATAATCGCAGAATGGATAGATCACGTTACAATAGAGAGGTTTGTCCCAATTTCGTGCTTTTGTATAGCTGCTTTATAACTAATAGATGGAGTGTTTTGAAATAAGAACTTGACAAACGACTTTTTATTTTGTATCTTTGTGATCAGAAAAGAAACTTATTGATTGGAAATTATGTGTATGAATAGTATAATATTAGAACAGAGTTGCCGACGATTTACCTCTCTTTAGAAGAAGAGGAAATTTATTATATACTAAAGGTTGCAGACTTTTGATGAGTTTGCAACCTTTTTTGTTGTATAAAATTGAATTGTTTGCAGTAGATATACTTCTTATCGTTTTTAATAAATAGGAATATCGTTTATTAAAAACGATAAGAAAGTTTATTAGAAACACAAAAGTAGATTCTGTATGAACAGTTGTCTTTTTTCAATAAGATAGAATAGGGATAATGTTGTTCCTTCTCATTAGAATGTCAAGATGGTAATTAGTTGTAACATAAAGACCTCTGACTAATAATGTACAAATCTACGGATTATGCTTGCTTCATATTTATTTCTTCTTAGGTTTTCTACGTGCCCATCCTTCTTCGCTGAAGTCAGGTTCTTTATCTTTAAAAAACTCTTGCCAGTCATCTTTCTTTTTCGGACCGCGAGCATCAGAGTATCCTCGCTCAGCACGACTAGGCTTATCTTTTTTTGTTGACTTTGAGTCTTTTGCAGAAGCATCTTTCGGTTTTCTATCCTTATTTTCATAGCGCGGTGCACGTTCGTCGCTTTTGCCGCCGAATCGTTTACCTCCCTTGCGCTCATTTGAACCGTTTTCACGTCCTTTTCCGTTTTCTTCACCGGCACCGGCAATCTCAACAACTACCTTGCGTCCGTTCCATTTAGCCCTATTCAGCGCCTTGATTACATTTGTCACTTCCTTTTCCGGCACTTCAAAGAAAGAATAGTTCTGCATTAGGTCAATACGTCCCAACTCGATACGTCCTCTTGTGTTACTATTTAGTAGTCCGATAAGATCGCTAGGGAAGAAACTGTCTGTTTTACCCAAATTGATAAACAGGCGGTTAAAGCCCGGTGCAGCTTGGCGGCTTCTTTTTTCGAAACCACCTTCTTTGCGGTCACCCCGTCCGGTACGTTCTCCTCTGATGTCAGTCGGTACTTCTATTTCTGCACGGTTGCGATAATACTCGGCGAAACGGTTGAATTCGTGAGAAACCATTCGTTTAATCAGGTCCTCTTTGCTCAACCATTCCAGTTTACGATAGATTTCCGGCATAAAGTCAGCAATCTCTTCCTCGTTTACTTTTACTTTTTCGAGATCATCAATAACCTTAATCAGCTGCTTCTGACAGATTCCTGCTGCTGTTGGCATTTCTCCGACAATGAATTTTTTGCTGATAATCCGTTCGATATCTCTCATCTTTCCTTTTTCACGAAGATTGATGATGGCTATGGAAGTTCCTGTCTTTCCGGCACGTCCTGTACGTCCGCTGCGATGTGTATAACTCTCTGTATCGTCTGGTAATCCGTAATTGATAACATGTGTCAGATCGTCTACATCAAGTCCGCGGGCAGCCACGTCAGTTGCCACGAGCAGTTGCAAATTGCGGATGCGGAATTTCTGCATAACAGCATCCCGTTGTGCTTGAGAAAGTTCACCATGCAAAGAATCGGCATTGTAGCCTTCTTGCATTAATTTGTCGGCAATTTCTTGAGTTTCTTTACGGGTACGGCAGAAAATAATACCGTATATTTGTGGGTAGTAATCGACGATACGCTTTAAAGCTTCGTATTTGTCCTTAGCCTGTACGGTATAAACAACGTGTTTAACGTTGTTGGTGCTTTCATTCTTGCGGCCAATAGTGATTTCTTTCGCATTGCGTAGGTAATTTTTGGAAATGCGTGCGATTTCCGGACTCATTGTTGCGGAAAACAATAGGGTGTTGCGCTCCTGCGGTACATCAGCCAGAATGGCGTTGATGCTTTCTGTGAATCCCATATTAAGCATTTCGTCGGCTTCATCCATTACCACATTGTGGATGGTAGATAGAGATACGGTTTTGCGCTCCATCAGGTCCAGCAGGCGTCCGGGGGTAGCTACAATGATGTGTACCCCTCGTTTGAGGCTGCGTATCTGGCTGTCAATGGAAGAACCACCATATACAGGTAATACTTTTAGTCCGTCAATATATTTGGAATAGTCATTCAAATCTCCTGCTATCTGGAGACAAAGCTCGCGGGTAGGGCAGAGGATAAGCGATTGTGGAATTCTGTTTTTTACGTCAATCTGTTGGAGCAAGGGCAAACCGAATGCGGCTGTTTTACCTGTTCCTGTCTGTGCAAGAGCTACTACATCATTATTTTCTCCTAAAAGGTACGGAATCACTTCTTCTTGTACCGGCATGGGATTCTCGTATCCCATTTCTTCAATTGCTCTACGTATCTCCGGAGAAACGCCAAGCTCTTCAAATGTCTTCATTAAATCTCTGTATATCTTTTATTTCGGCTGCAAAGATAGTTAATTTAGTTGATAATGAATGATTGATAGTAGATAATTATTATAGACGCCACCCTATTTTATCACTTATCAACTATTAATTATCAGTTAATAAGATGCTGCGTAACTGTTCAATTTCTTCTGCAGAAAGTCCGATTCCCTTTTTCAGATAGGTCTGTACGCTCCCGTATTCAGCCTCAATCTGTTCTTTGGCAGCGTTCAGGAAATCTTCTTTTGCAGAGTAGATGGTTGTAATGGCTTCTTGCGAATTGACCGATAACTTATATGCATATTGAGAAGCTTTGGGAATATTAAAATAGTCATTACTCAAACGATAGTCTTCCATAATGACGTCTTCGTTGACTCCAAGAGCGGCAAGCAATAAGGCGGAAACGACCCCTGTACGCCCTTTCCCGGATGTACAATGAATCACAACCGGATAATGAGTACGGTCGAGAAGGACGGTGAACAGCTTTTTGAATTCCTTTTGGTAGTTTATAACTAATTCCCGATTCATTTGTTCTACCAAACGATAAATAGTGTCACTTTTTATCTTCTCTTCCTGAATTCCTTGCAGAATTTCTTCCATGTTCCCTGTGAGAATAGGGATATGTATGATATTAAATTCATCATCATGCAATTGCGGGTAGTTGTGGCGTTCATTTTCAGAACGTAAGTCTATGATTGTCCGTATCCCCATATTCTTAAGTTCCTGGCGTGAGCAGGGAGGAATGCTGTCTATTTGTGCGGAACGGTATATCATTCCCCAGCGAAGAGATTTGCCAGTACCGGCAGATTCATATCCTCCTAAATCACGGAAATTCTGTATGCCGGGGATATTAATGTTGCGGGTAGCCACTTTGATTCGGTATTTGTTATTAAATACCATCAAGTAGTAATAGCGTTGGGACGGATCATTGGTTACGATGGTCATTTTACCACTGGAAATGTTGGCTATTGCAATGGGAGAATTTTCCGGAATAGTTTCAGGAGAAGTGGAAGTGTATACTTTTACCTGCCCTTTTAATATTGGTGCTGTTTCCCATTTGATAATACAGTTTCCTACGTTGTTTTCTTCACATACCACAGATATAGCAGGTGATGTGCCGGAACATGATGGGAGCACTAATAAAACAGTAAGCCAGCTTAACAGGTTTTTATACATAGTTTCTTTGCCTTGAATCGTATACTGCAAAGATAAGAATTACCCGAAGATGTGGTAATTCCTTTGCGATAATTAGCCAAAGTTAATAGTAATTTACGTGTTAAAAAAGGGCACATCTTCTGATGGAAGAGTGCCCTGAATGAAAAATTGTATAAATCAGCTTTATTAGATGCTGTTCAATAAATCAGTTTTTCCTTCATTTATTAACTTTAAAATTAGTTCGCCGAACAAGGTATTTTGCCATGCAAACCAAGCACGGGTGAAGTTATTGGGATCATCTTTGTGAAAAGATTCATGCATAAAGCCTGTCCCTGCGTCTGTGTTGATTAGCATTTTTACACACTCCTTGATCTCCTGGTCGTCCTGACTGGTAAATGCTTTCATCATGATACTCATAGGCCATACCATGTCATAGCCGATGTGAGGACCACCAATTCCTTCTCCTGCTTTTCCTTTGAAGAAATAAGGATTATCCTTGCTCCATACAAAACGGCGTGTATTCTGATAGATAGGATCGTTAATATCTACATCGCCAAGATAAGGCATTGCCAATAAACTTGGTACATTAGCATCATCCATTAAAAAATGATTTCCGAAACCATCTACCTCAAAAGCATAAATTGTACCATATTTAGGGTGATTGTAAGTTGCATATTTTTTTAGTGCAGTCTCTACTTCTTTTGCCAGATCTGTACATTGTTTTGCCATTTCTGCATTTTGATTTACAGTATTCAGAATTTCAGCAGCTTTCTTTAACGAAGAAACAGCAAAGAAATTAGACGGCACGAGAAATTGCAAGGTTGTAGCATCGTCAGATGGACGGAAGGCTGAAACAATTAGTCCGACAGGATTCACAGGAGCACCTAAACCGTTGTTGTTTAATGTATCGAGTGCACGTTCCGTTTTGCGTTGAAATTTATAAGGTCCTACTCCCTCCTTACGTTGTTGCTCCTTAAAAGTAGACAGGATGTTGGTGATGGCTTGTATCCATTCACTATCAAAAATACTGGCATCACCGGTCTCTTTCCAATATTGGTAGGCCAGACGTAGTGGGTAACATAGAGAATCTATTTCCCATTTTCTTTCATGTAATTCAGGTTTCATGTCGGTCAGGTCGGACATCCATTCTCCTCCCACAGCTCCGTCATTGAAAGCATTGGCGTACGGATCAATATTAATACATTTAAATTGTCTGCGGATCACTCCTTCGAGCATTTTCTTCAATTCCGGATCTTTACTGGCCAGTTGTATATAAGGCCAAACCTGTGCTCCGGAGTCACGTAGCCACATGGCATGAATATCACCTGTATAAACAAAAGTATCAGGTTTGCCATTTGTTGTGCGATAATGGACTGTCGTTTCGAGGGTATTTGGAAAACAATTCTCGAACATCCATGCCAATTTTTGATTAGTAAGTAACTTTTTCACCCTGATGATTTCTGCTTCCACGGCTTTTGATGTAAAAAGACGCTTGTTTACGGGTGGACGATTACTTTTATAAGCGGCAATTTCAGCTGCTTGATTAACCACATTGGTATGATCCTTAGCTAGGATAAGTTCTGTAGCTTTAGCATGGCCTCCCATTAATAGGGTAGTTGTGATAATGCATATTCCGATGTTTCTTTTCTTCATATCTCTATTGTTTTAAGAGGGTTATTAAAAGTGATTATTGCAAATCGATTCCGCCTAGTCTTCCATACATTTCTATGAAAGCAGCTTGTGTCAAGAGCCATTTTTTCTCGTTTTTATCCGTGCCACTCCAATCTGTATGGAACAGTCCCCGTTCATCTCTGGCATGATGCCATGCGTAATCAAGACTTTTCTGGAAATCGGTTAGATAGGTCTTGTTATGGTCTATTTGATAAAGTTCAATAAAGCCTCTAAGCATAACTGCTGTGAACCAGATATTTCCTTTTTTCAGTAATTGAAATGTTTGCCCGTTTGGAGAGGTAAAATGAGTGAAAAAGTGTTTATGACATGCTTCTGCTATATTTTGAGCATCTTCCAGATAATTTCTCTGTTTTGTAATTTGGTAGAGTAGGGCAGCTGCTTGCATCATTTGCCCGCTGTTGTAGGCAAATTTGGCACGACCGATTTTCTTATTGAGTGCGATGTTGTCAAAGTATAGATGATCCTTTGGATCTTCCAGGTTCTTTTTAGTCCACTCGTATAAGTCTTTTCCTTGTTTTAAATAGGCGTCATCTTGAGTAGCCTGAAATAGCTTGAGAGCGAATACGGCTCCCGGCGCATTAGAACAAGTATTTTTAGATTCCTTCTTTTGTTCGCACCAGTAGATTCCTCCGCCAAGTACGTCATCTTTACCACTAAGGATAAACTTCCATATTAGTTTAGCTTTCTCCAGATAAGCTTGTTTTCCTGTCATACGATAAGAATCGGTAAAATCGATACCTAACCAGACGTTGTCATCATAAAAACGATCGGAGAGAGGTTGACTGCTGATATAAGATGAGTAAGCGAATGGTTCTCTTCGTGTGTCGAAGTATTCTTCCAATCCTGGTAGTACTTTGTTTTCCAGAAGCTTTTTATACTTCTTATTTCCAGTGCTCTCCAGTAATGCATTTACTGCAGAGAATGTGCCCGAATACGGCCAAAGGTAGGAATATTCATTGCGTCTTTTTGCTTGTTCTTCTGATGCCAGATAAGTTGCCTTATTGTCTTGGTTAAAAGGATAGTTCTCACGTAACAGACACGTGTTGGGTGCTGCATAGTTTTGGTAAAGAGCATCTAGGGTCTGCTGTGCTCTTTCTACGTCGGGACTGGCATTCGATAAAGTTAATGCACAAATAATATTCACTAATAAGTAATGCATGATTTTATTATTTTATAAATGATTATTGCATAAAAATATTTACTTGCTTCCACTTGTCTTCAGTATCATTCGCTACTTCTGCTCCTGGTGTGGAACGTCCTTCCTTTACATACTTTCTGATGAGTCGTGTCATTTCTTTTACTTCCTGTTCATAGCGGTTATCATGGATAATATTTTCTTTCTCTGATGGGTCTTTTTCAAGATCAAATAGCTGCATTGGAGGTAGTTGGGCCAAATCAGCAGGCTTATTGGGATATCCCCATCCGCCTGAACCTCCATTAAAAACTAGTTTAAGTTGTGGTGTGCGTAGAGACAAATATCCTTTCCCTGATTCATAAATAAGGTCCTTTCGGGTAGAAGTCCCTTCTTTACTTAATATAGGCCACATACTGTAACTATCTACAGCCTCTTCAGTTTTTAGTTTATGATTGACCATTTGTGCAAAGGTCGCATAGAAATCGGTAAGAGAAACAAGGGAATTACTTATTTTATTCGAGAACTTCCCTTTCCAAGATACTATTAGAGGAATTCTGTGTCCTCCTTCGTAAATATCTGTTTTATATCCTCTGTAAATATAACTGGGAAAATGACCTTGCTTTTCCATTTCTTTTACGCCGATATAAGGAGCACAGCCATTATCAGAAGTAAAAATAATGATAGTATTATCCAATTGGTTATTTTTCTTCAATGTTTCCACGATTTGTTGTACCATATCATCTATCATGACTACAAAATCTCCGTAGGCTCCTATTGTTGTTTTACCTTTATATTTGTCTGACGGCAACACTGGTGTGTGTGGTGCTGTAATAGGCAAATATAGGAAGAATGGTTTTTTACTGTTACGCTGTTTGTCAATATAGTCTATACTATGACGTATTATGTTTGGTAGACAATCCTGTGGATCAAAGCCGGCTCCTGCCACTCCTCCGTGCATTAAACCGAGTCCCTTCTGCGGTTCAATGATATGGTCGGGAAGAGCAGTTACTTTATTGTTTTCTACATAAACATAAGGAGCTATGTCAAGAGAAGAAGGTATACCATAAAAATAGTCGAATCCTCGGTCTGTGGGACCATTTTTTATAGGTAATGAAAAGTCTACATCTTTCTTATTTTTCGCATTTTGAGGATATCCCCAATCCCAGCCTAAATGCCATTTTCCAATACAGGCGGTATTGTAGCCATTTTCAGAAAACATTTGGGCGATTGTCCGACGGTCGGGTGTAATCATAGCAGGCGAGTAACCGTCGAGTACACCTTCTTTTAATTTTGTTCGCCAAGGGTATCTTCCGGTGAGAATGGAATATCGTGACGGTGTTGACAAGGCGGAAGAGGAGTGGGCATCCGTAAAAGTAATCCCATCTTGAGTTAGATTATCAATGTTAGGAGTAGGAATCTTAGATTCTGGATTGAACGCTGAGATGTCTCCATATCCTAAATCGTCCGCCAATATAAATATTACATTGGGAGATTGTGCTCTTACGGCTGCTGTCGCAAGTAATGCGGATGAAAGGGTGATTAGTTTATGCATGTTTTTTTAATATGAGTGTAATATTTGCTCTAGACTTATGTTTTTAGGGGTTTGTAATAAAGGAAATTCTGGTAGTATACACATGGGTATTGCAGGATCTCCTACTTTCCAAGCTGGTATATTTGCAAAGAGTCTTTCTAGTTTTCTTCTTGATTTTTCAGCTTCGGCATTTCCTTTACCCTTTGCAATAGGATTCGTTTCTTTAGGATCCTTTATTGTATCGTAAAAATTACCATCGGAATAGAGCTTATATCGCATGTCTCTAAAAAATTGTTTTGCATTTTTACTCGCGGACGCGTTAAATCTTGAATCATAATGACAGAATACCCATTCGCGAGACTTACCTTTTTCTCCCTTTATTTGAGGTAAAAAGCTTTGTCCATCTATATCCCATTGTTTAGGCACTTTAATATTCATAGCTTCTGCAAAAGTAGGCATAAAATCGGTGAAATCTATCATATCTGCACATTCATGCTTTGTATTGTTATTTTTTCCCCAATAAACTATCATAGGTACACGTACTCCAGTATCAATTGTTAGCCCCTTCCCACCCCTTACTATTGTTCCATCTTTCATGGTTGTTCTTATGTTACGGTTTGTTCCGTTATCTCCAATAAAAATGATAATGGTATTGTTCAATAAGTTTAAATTTTCTAACTTGTTGAATATCACGTTTATGTTTTTATCCACATGTTCTACCATCTTTGTGAAATTGGCGGTATTGCGTACTTCACGCATGGAGGGATCTTTCCATACATCACTTTGAGGAGTGGGGTAAAATGGATCATGCACTAATACCATAGGATAATATATGAAAAAGGGCTTAGTTTTGTTCTCTTCAATAAAATCAATCACATATTGAGTGAATATATCCGGTCCATATTCATTGTTTGAGTAAAGCTTTATATTTCCATCTTGTTCTATTAGTGGAGCGGCATATCTTTCTTTTATCATCCTGTCATAGCTTAACTGCCAAAGGCAATAGTGGTCGAAACCAAAATGATTAGGCAGATTTCTGTTTCTGCCTAATTGCCATTTGCCAGCTATCATAGTGGTATATCCGGCGTCCTTTGCTAAATGGGCAAAAGTTTTCTCCTTTTGATTTAAGTGCCCAAAGCAGGAGTAATTTTTATTATTGTATTTACCTGTCATTAGTTGTACGCGCGATGGTGTGCTTAAGGGTTGAGAGAAACAGTTGTCGAATCTCACTCCTATTTCTGAAAGTTTGTCAAGGTTTGGTGTTTGATAGGTACTGCCATAACATCCTAAACATTCACGTCCCATATCATCAGCTAAGATCAACACAATATTAGGCTGTTTGTTAGCTGTTTGGGCCATCAAAACGGAGGGAATTATAGCGAGACATTCCCATAAGAAGCTATTAATGACTTTCATTTGTTGATAGTTTTAGATGTTTATATTCTAACTTCTAGGTTTTGTTTATTGCATGAATATTTCGATTTGCTTCCAGCTATTACCAGTATCATTCGCACTCCTCTTTCCTGGGGTAGAACGTCCTTCTTCCACATACTTTTTGATCATCTGTGTCATTTTATCCACATCTTTTTTGTAGCGTTTGTTACTGATGATATTCTTCTTCTCCGAAGGGTCTTCTTTAAGGTTAAAGAGTTGCATGCTGGGTAGTTTGGCTAGATCAGCAGGTTTATTAGGGTATCCCCATCCTCCTGAACCACCGTGGAATACTAATTTTAGCTGAGGCGTACGTAGAGATAGATAACCTTTTCCCGATTCATAGATAAGATCTTTTCGGGCAGAATTTCCCTTTTTGCTTAGTATAGGCCATATACTATAACTGTCCACCGCTTCTTCATCTTTCAATTGGTAGTTCACCATTTGGGCAAAGGTGGCATAGAAGTCGGTGAGTGATACCAATGAACTGTTGGTTTCGTTCGTATATTTTCCTTGCCAGGAAACGATGAGTGGAATACGGTGCCCACCTTCATAAATGTCGTTTTTATAACCTCTGTAGATGTAACTTGGGTGATGCCCTTTATTTTCCATTTCTTCTACACCTATGTATGGAGCGCATCCGTTATCTGAAGTGAAAATAATGATGGTATTCTCTAGTTGATTGTTTTTCTTCAATGTTTCTACGATTTGCTGTACCATGTCGTCTATCATAACTACGAAATCTCCATAATCTCCTATGATTGTCTGACCTTGATATTTTTTTGCCGGCAATACGGGAGTATGCGGTGCTGTGATAGGAAGATATAGGAAGAACGGCTTTTTACTGTCACGCTGTTTATTAATGTAGTCTATACCATGACGTATAATATTGGGTAGGCAGTCTTGTGGCTCAAAATCGGCACCTGCGACTCCATTACGTATCAGTTTGATTCCCTTTTGCGGACCAATGGTGTGATTGGGAAGAGCTGTCACTTTATCGTTTTCTACATAAACGTGTGGAGCTGTTCCGAGTGAAGCAGGTATGCCGTAAAAATAATCGAATCCTCTGTCCGTAGGACCATTCTTGATAGGGAGTGAGAAATCCACATCCTGTTTGTTTTTGGCATTTTGAGGATATGCCCAATCCCAGCCAAGATGCCATTTTCCGATACAAGCAGTGTTGTAGCCGTTCTCAGAAAACATTTGGGCGATTGTACGGCGGTCGGGAGTAATCATGGCTGGAGAGAATCCATTCAATACTCCACTTTTCATAGTTGTTCTCCAAGGATACCTTCCAGTGATAATGGAATAGCGTGAAGGAGTAGAGAGCGCGGAAGATGAATGGGCATCCGTAAAGGAAATTCCGGAGTGTGTCAAATTATCAATGTTTGGGGTGTGGATTTTGGATTCCGGATTGAATGCTGAAATATCTCCATAGCCTAAATCGTCTGCTAATATGAATATCACATTGGGCGATTGTGCCTTTACGGCAGTTGCTGTAAGGAGTACAGATGAGATTGTTATTAGTTTGTTCATCACCTTTGTTAAATCTTTTGTGAGTTTTATTTTCTTTTCAATCGGTCAACGTGAGCTCAATGAACTTTCAGAATGATACAATATGAAAAATCATTGAGCTCACGTTTGCTATTTATTCTTGTACTATGACATTTATAGGACAAGTGAATCCATTTTCAAATTTTGGGTATGCCGTACCCGAATTAGGCAGTGACTCGAATATGAAAGTGAATGTTCCCGCTTTATTCAATAAGGTACCTGCATCCGCATTGAAATCGACATACGATATGAAATACTTTTCATTTAGTTTTGAATCTTCAAAGAAATGAACGATCTCATTACTCTTCTTGTTGGCTGTTCCAGCTCCAATTTTGGACTTGTCACCGGCTACCTTTACAACATCTGGTGTGTAGAATCCTCTGAACCAATTGTTTTTGTTATCATCATGTGCTTTGAAGTTATAACCTGTTGGTACTGTAGCCCCTTCTGATTTGTATGTTGCAAACCAAATGCGCATAGCAGTATTACCTCCAAGTGCCTCCCCTTTGGTCAGTATTTTCGTTTGCTGGTTACTTTTCTGTACCAATTCGCCTCGTATTGCTTTTACGGGATTGCTTTCTGTAGGTTCCCAATCTTCATTGAAAGTCGGTACATCAGGAGTATCGGTAGTAAGGTTGGGGTTGACTATAAATCCGGATACTGGATTTTCTGTAATTGTAAATTCAAAGGGTACCCATCCTGTTTCTCCTGTGACAGGATGTTTGGGAAAATACTGTATGATGTCATTACCGGCATCTGTATTTGTATACTTGATGTATATCTTATAGTTACCTGGTTTTTCGATATAAGATTTGGGCGTTGAAGCACTGATAGTCCAAGATGCGGATGACATGGGACGTGTGCGGTTTCCGCCATAGAGTATATCAGGAGTGTTTTCGTCCCACATGCCTACAGATATTGGTTTTGAATTTGTTCCATGAAAGAATATATCATTTTCTCCCCAAACGTGACTTAGAGTACCGTCTTTTAATGTAAAAGCCTCGGGGTATTGTTCCATATTTTCTGGGGTGGGAGTAAATAAGGTAAGCGCTTTTACACCATTATCTTCGGTAAAGCTGGGACGAATGGCATTATTGGCAATCATAATGGAATTGTAACGTAGATTAGCAACGCAGTTGTATGTAAGTCCTGCAGTTTTGATTTCTGTGGAGGGACTGGACATTCGGGCATACCAAAATATTTGTTCGTTTTGTGCTCCGGTTATTGGAGCAGATTGATTTACCCAGTTAATTTCTCCACCAAGAAGAACAAAAGGTTTTTCACTGGTAGGAATGAATTCGCGTGCAGGACGTTGAGTGCCCTCAGCCCAAATCGGAATCGTTTTAGTGATGGTAGTACCAATTTTTTCTCCATTTTCAAAAATGTCAAATGAGATGGGTACCGATCCGTCTTGTGTTGGGGTTCCGCTTATCGGGAAATAAGCATATTGTTTGTCTCCCTGAAAGGAGAGTTGTACTTCTCCGTCTTCTATTTTCAATCCGGTTTCGGATGACCGGTCAACAAACTTGACGAGTAGTTTCCGGCCAAAACCATTGACGAACGGAATCCCCAAGCGGTCACCGGGTTCATTTTCATCACCGACAAAAGCGGGAGTACCTTTAGCAAGGAATCCATCTACATAAATGGTTGATTCTTGTACGTTCAACCCTTTTTCTTGTATAATATATTCCATTCCGGGGTGTTCGCAGGAACAGAACAGACCTGAAATAAACAATATGGATAGTAATGTGGTAATCTTATTCATAATCATGTTTCCTTTCGTTTATATAACATTTGTCATCTTGCACCATAATTCTGTGTCAGTTTGGGATTGGAACGTATTTCCTGTGACGGAATTGGGAATAAGGTACAGTATTGATCAATCTCAAATTTTTCACTCTTCATATAGTAGTTGTTTACATTAGGAGAACTGTTGGAAGTATAGGCATTATAGAAATTGGTGAAGTGTTGATTCATTACTTCTACAGCTTTTCCTGAACGAACGAGGTCAAACCAGCGGTGACCTTCGAAAGCCAACTCCAATGCCCGTTCGTCATAGATTGCTTGATAAACTTTTTCTGGAGTATCTAAGACCCATTCTTTATTAGGGTCTCCGGACGCAAGATACGGAACAATGCCGGCTCTTTCCCGTACAAGGTTGATTGTTTTATTTAAAACGCTTTGTGACAGGATCCCGTCACTGATATGCGCTTCTGCTTCTGCCAATAACAGCAGTATGTCTGCAAAACGGAGGATATACCAATTGTCATCAGAATCATTTACTTTATACTCTGATGAGCTCATGTATTTGCCGCACATCCACTGGTTATCTGCATTAAAGCCTTTTACAGAAGCCCGGAAAGAGGTACCGGTATAAGGGTCGTAAGGATATGCAACGTCTTGCGGATAATCTTTGTTCTCATTAACCGGGAGATAAGAAATGCCGTCCGTATCTAATTTGATATTACCGTTGCTAATGCGTGTATCGGTGTAGATAATATCATCAAATTTTCGTACTTCATATTGATAATCGGGATACATAGAATCCCATTTTTTTGCCATATCCATAAAATATCCGGTCGGTGAGCATGCACCGTTTCCTTGATTTGAAATGGGAGACGGGATATATCCGTTTGAATTGGCTTTATTACGAGGTGCATAAGAAGCAGGTGAGAAAAGAGTATAGAACGGACTTCCCAATCCTTCCACTTGACCGGTTTTGTATTCCACTTCCCATATGGACTCGCATGAATGTTTGTTGGTGGATTTGAACAATTCGCTGAAATTCGGATATAATTCATATCCTCCATTGTTTATCACATCTTCCAGATAATACTTGGCAGCTTCATATTGCGTAGTGGTTGTTTCCGGATAAAATACGGTAATATTCGGATTAATGGATATATCTTTCCATGTTTCTACATCGGGGTAAGCGGCTTCCGTGATGTCGTTTGGCATAGATAGGAGTACTTTTCCCAGTAAGGCTTCTGCCACATATTTGTCAACTCTTCCTGTCGGAGTTTTTTCTCCGCTGTTTGTCGATCTATAGAGGTTGTTCGATTCGATGGCAGAAGTCAGATCGGTGAGAATCTGTATATAGACCTCTTCTGCAGATGCACGCAGATGACCTCTGGAATCGGTGTATTCTTGTGGAATATCCATGATGATGGGTACTCCACCGTAAGCGCGAACTAAGTTGAAATAGAAAAGGGCACGTAGTACTTCGGCCTCTGCAATGTATTTTTGAACGGTTTCATCATTCCCGAAGAGTTCTTTCCCTTTTTCGATGACTGTATTGGCTCTTATGATTCCTTTGTAGTGATGAGCCCAATAGTTTTGGTTTCCACTATTGTTGGCAGATATGGTAAATTTTTCAATTTCATGTCGGAAAGTATTGGCATAGTAATTAGTTTGATTTGGAAATGCAACATCCGAACGCACATCACCGAAAAGATAGATGCTGGCCGAATACAGCCCGTTATCTCTCAATGAAGAGTAAGTTGAGTACAATGCCGAACGTATATCATCAGGTGACTTGTAGAAATTTTTACCCGTTAAAGTGGTTTCCGGCTCGATATCTAGAAAACCGGTACAACCGGACATGCAGGTGGCGATCAATGCCACTGTAAATATATTCTTCAGATTCTTCATATTCTTTTTCATGCTTTAGATTTATAATGTAGCTTTCAGCCCTATGGTGAAATTTCTAGATAAAGGATATCCGGTACGGTCGATGCCCGGTGCGGTAGCCGAACGGAATGTGTTGGCTTCAGGGTTCATACCGGTATATTTAGTGAAAGTATGCAAGTTGTCAATATTGAAACTTAGTACTAATCCGTTCAGAAAGGTTTTTCGGAGCATTTTCTTGTCGAATGTGTATGAAAGCTGGATGTTACGGATGGACAGATAAGAACCGTCTTCGAGATATCGGTTGGTAAATTTACTCATTTCCGTGGTTGGACGTACATCATTGGAGGTGTAAGTACGGTCTGCTAAGCCGTTACCCGGCGATTCGGGCGAACGCCATCTATCTACTACTTTGATGGAAAGGTTGTTATTGTTGTTTCCGCGCAGTGTCTCACGTAATGTATAGTTGTAAATCTGATTTCCGTATTGTCCGTTCAACTGAAAACTAAATGAAAAGTTTCTGTATGAGAATGTGTTGACCATACCGGCATTGAAACGCGGGTAAGGATTTCCTATAATAGTACGGTCATTGTCATCATAAAGTCCGTCGCCGTTGAGATCGTACCATTTACAGTCTCCCGGCCGAACGTTCGGGTCGAAAGCCAGTCCTGAATAAGGGTCATTCCGCAATGCTTGAATTTCTTCCATTGACTGATAAATGCCGCCGAATACATTTCCGTAGAACATACCTATCGGATAGCCTACTTTAGTGATGTTTGATTCTGCCACTCCATCAGTGATGGCTTCAGAATCGAGTCCTAGTGCCAATACTTTGTTCCGGTTGGCGGAGATGTTGAACGTAGTTGTCCATTTGAATTTGCCGGTCAGGTTGCGGGATACAATATTGAACTCGATACCTTTGTTTTCAACGGAACCGACGTTTTGTAACATGCGTGAAACTCCTAAAGTGCTTGGAACGATTGTATTCAGAAGCATATCGGAAGTGATAGACTTGTACAAATCAAGTTGCATGAATATTCGGTTGTGGAAAAGTCCTATGTCTACACCTAAATTAGTCTGTTTGGACACTTCCCATTTCAAGTCCGGATTCGCAATGTTTGACGGAGCCCAACCACTTACGACAGAACCATCGACTATATACGATTGCTGTGACATTTTGGTCTCATAGTTGTAGTCTCCGATAGCATTGTTGCCAGACAGACCAAAACTACCTCGTAATTTCAGTTCACTAAGTACTTTCTTGAGTGGCTTCATGAATTTCTCTTCCGTCATGGCCCATCCTGCGGAAATGGAGGGGAAATAACCGTATTTGTTGTTCTTTCCAAAACGACTTGAACCATCTGCACGAAATACTCCCTGAATCATATATTTTCTTTTGTAGTCGTAGGTCAGTCGGGCTATATAGGATAGCATACGATCTTCAGTCTTATCATAAGAACCTCCGTTGACTACACCTCCGTTGATGGAAGGGAGAGATTCTGTTGCAAAATGGTAGGCGGACGTGTAAAGCTTGTTGAGTTGGTTACTTTGTATAGTGACACCTCCTACAGCACTGATGTTATGATCTCCGAATTCTTTCTGATAGGTCAGTATATTTTCGTTAATCCACATGAGTTTGCGAGTCATAGTGGTGGAAGCCTCAGAGTCGGTACGGTTTTTGCCAATGGAAGCTGGGTACCATATTGAGTTCTCGGATGACATGAAATCAATGGCCAATGACGGTTTAAACGTCAACCCTTTAGCCAATTTCAATTCGAAGTTAAGCCCACCGATAATACGATTCTGACTCGTCTCGTTTTTGTATTCGTGAGCGATTCTGACTGGATTGTCTTGATTGTCGGCCAATGGCGAATCGGAAAGCGTTGGGAAGGCACCGGTTTCGGGGTCTCTTGAATCGGCTATGTTAGTTGGGGCCAAGTTGTACTCTAATGTAGAGAAATAATCTCCATTAGGAAGTTTGACCGGGAAAAAGGGATACATGGAGATTGCAGTTCGGATTACGCTGTTTGATCCTTCTCCACCTTCTCTTGTTCTTTTCTGATTGATAAATGTAGGAGCAAAGTTGACAGTTACTTTTGCCCACTTATTTAATTCGATGTCGAAGTTGGAACGGAAAGCGAATCGCTTCATTCCGGTACATATCAGGATCCCTTCTTGGTCGAAATATTCGCCTGAGATTCGGTAACGCATATTTTTACCTCCTCCTGCGATAGACAGATTGTATTTCTGCTGAATGGCATTCTGGAAGATGGCATCTTGCCAGTCAGTGTTGAGATTCTCGTCGAAAGGGAAATAGTCCTGATTTTGGTTTGTCGTGTAACGAAATCTTTCATTCAGATTCTTATCCTTATAATATTCCAATAATTGGGCCGTATTCATTAATTCGAATTTATGTTGTATTTGTGCTATGGTGGTTGAAGCATTGATGGTTACTGTCGGTTTGGTACTTTCACCGCGCTTGGTAGTGATAAGTATTACACCATTGGCACCACGTGAGCCATATACGGCAGTTGAAGCGGCATCTTTCAGAATCTGAATATTGGCTACGTCATCAGGATTGACAACAGACAGGCCGCCTTCCATCGGTATTCCGTCGACAATATATAAAGGTTCCGAGCCTGCAGTAACGGTACCGATACCGCGGACTTCTACATTGATATCACCACCAGGAGTCGCGTCGGAAGTCTGTATACGAACTCCGGGGACTAAACCTGAGATGGTTTGTTCGATAGAAGAGCCTACATATCCAGATAATTCTTCGGATTTGATGGAAGTCATGGCAGATGTTATCGTTCTCTTTGTTTGGGTTCCATAGCCGATAACTACGGTTTCATCCAACATATAGCCATCTTCAATCATGACTACTTTAATAAGCTTTTTGGGGTCTTTGATTGTGATCTCCTGTTTCTGAAACCCGATGAACGAAAATTCAAGAACTGGATTCTTACCTTTTGTTTGAATCTTGAAAGTTCCATCGATAGTGGTGGTTGTTCCATAATTGGAGTTTTGGCAAAGGACATTCACACCTGGTATGGGTTGTCCTTGCTCGTCAACAACGGTTCCTGTTGCAAATGTTCGGGCATTCTGTGCGTATGTATTTCCACCTGTATATGAAGAAACTTCAAATATGGAAAATACAATAGTTAAAAAGAGAATGCGGATAGAAATCATATTTCTCATATAGTAGTAAATTTAGTTATGCCACAAAAATACAATCAATATGTATATCTCCTATGGTATGTAAAAGCTAAAAGGAGAATTTGTAAAAGAGATAATATTTAACTTGCTTATTAGTAGTATGTTATCTAAAATATTTGATGATAAAATGTAATGACTATGTGAATTGTTTAATGCTGATGGATGTACTGAATATAAGATGGTAGTGCTTTTTTCTTTTCCTTTTTGTAGCTACATAATTGCTATTTAATTATATTTTATGTTGCTGATTATTAGCATGATACCTTTTAAGCTACTTATATTTTTCATCAAAATAAAATCTAGGAGGTTTCAATGGAATGAGCATTTCGTATATTTGCATGAAATAAAAGTATTTGTTTTCCTTTCAACAACCAAATTCGCATAAAATTATGAAGAATCACTCGAGACATTTCGTAGCCGCTACTTGTGCTTTAGCAGCATTTTCTCCCGTTGAAATGATGGCCCAAAAACAACCAAACTTTGTCATTATCGTTGCAGATGATATGGGGTATGGTGATGTGGGCATATACGGCAATGAGTATATAAAGACTCCGAATATTGATCAAATGGCCCGGGAGGGGATGATGTTCACAGATTTCCATTCGAATGGTTCAGTCAGTAGTCCGACGCGTTGTGGGCTTTTAACTGGGCGTTATCAACAGAGAGCTGGCTTGGAGAAAGTTCTTTTGGTACCCCGAGATGATAAAGATAAGGAGGTAGGACTTCCGTCGGAAGAAATAACTTTTGCAAAAATCTTGGGAGACAATGGATACCGGACAGCTTTGATTGGTAAATGGCATTTAGGATACTTGCAGAAACATCATCCGATGAACTTTGGCTTTCAGAAATTTGTAGGTTTTAAATCCGGAAATGTCGACTATCAGAGTCACCGCAACCGTTATGGAGATGTGGACTGGTGGGACGGTTTGGAAATGAAAAATATGCCGGGATATACAACAACCTTACTAACAACGCTTTCCGAGGATTACATAAAAGAAAATAAGGATAAATCATTTTGTCTATATATAGCGCATGCGGCTCCTCACTCTCCTATGCAGGGACCTAATGAAAAGGCGATCCGTACAGAGGCTACTCCGGAAGGGGATAAAAACTCCGACAGGGCAAATAAGGAAATTTATAAAGATATGGTAGAGGAATTGGATTGGAGTGTGGGACGGATTCTGGAAACGTTGAAAAAATATAAATTGGACAAGAATACGTTCGTTGTCTTTTTCTCTGATAATGGTCCGGTGATAAATAATGGAGGTTCTACCGGAGGGTATAGAGGTGCGAAGGGAGCTCCATGGGAAGGAGGACACCGTGTCCCTGGTATTTGTTATATGCCTGGAACTGTCAAAGGAGGAACAATGTGCAAACAGACCGTGATGAGTTTCGATCTTTTTCCGACTATGCTGGACATGGCGAACATTCATTATGATGACTCGAAGAAGAAGTTGGATGGAGCTTCTCTGGTACCTTTGTTTAAGGGGAAGGAGCTTTCTCAGAGACTTTTGTTTTGGGGAAATGGTAATAAGACTATCTCTGTGAGAGATGGCAAATGGAAGCTGGTTCGTTACAACCAAAAGGGAAAAATTACATTGCATTTGTTTGACCTGGACAATGATCCATACGAGGAAAATAATATGAGTGAGCAGGAACCTGAATTAGTTAAAAGACTGGATGAACAGATTACTCGCTGGGCCAAGTCCGTCTATTCAGAAGTTCCTGACCAGTTTGCTCGAAAAGTACGACGTACGAATAAAAATAACACTTAATATGCATAGTAACTATGAAGATAGAAAAAATAGCCTTGCTGGCATTGGGAACTACTATGACTTCCGGTGCAGCTTTGGCTTCGAATACGGTTGATAAAGCTACTCCCAATGTTTTACTGATTCTTGTAGATGATCTTGGATTGGGCGATTTGTCCTGCCAATATGCTAAAGATTTGAGTACTCCAAATATTGATCGCATCTTTGAAACTGGAGTGCGTTTGGATAACTTTTATGCTAATTCATCCGTGTCTTCTCCTTCGCGTGCCGCACTGTTGACCGGACGTTTTCCGGCTATGGTAGGAGTACCAGGGGTCATCCGTCCTTCCATCGATCAAAATTGGGGTTATTTCGATCCGTCTGCCGTCACCATGCCTGAGGTACTTAAAAATGGTGGCTACAGAACTGCACTAATTGGCAAATGGCATCTAGGCTGGAAAAGTCCGAATCTTCCGAATGAGAGAGGATTCGAGCATTTTCATGGTTTCCTTGCAGATATGATGGATGACTATTACACGCATCAGCGGCAGGGAGGAAATTACATGTATCTGAACGACAAAGAAATTACCCCCAAAGGTCATGCTACCGAATTGTTTACTTCATGGAGTGTGGATTATATTAAGAAAGAGGCAAAAGAGAAGAATCCCTTTTTTCTTTATCTTGCCTACAATGCCCCCCATTCTCCTTTACAACCACCGGTAGAGTGGGTGAACAAGGTACAGGAAAGAGACAAGTCGTTACCGGTCAAGCGTGCACGGCTGATAGCCCTGATTGAACATTTGGATGATAATATAGGTAAAGTGATGCAGGCTCTCGAGGAAAGCGGTCAGTTGAGTAATACATTGGTAATATTTGCTTCTGATAATGGAGGGGACCGGGGAAGTATGGCAAACAATGGACCTACCCGGGGTGCCAAAGGCGATATGTTTGAGGGAGGTATCCATGTCCCTTGTGCTCTGAATATGCCAGGAGTTTTCGAAGGCGGTCGACGTGACAACCATTTTGTTGTGATGATGGACCTTATGCCTACTATTTGTGATTTTGTGAATGTACCGGTCAGGCATGAGATAGATGGTATTTCTGTATTGGATGCCATTAAGAGAAAGAAACAGAATACAGAAGATCGTTTCGTTTTCTGGCTTCGAAATGAAGGTGGTCCGCAATTTGGGGGGAAGTCGCAGAGTGCGGTGAGGTATAATGAGTACAAACTTTTACAGAATCTTCCCTTTGAAAAAGTACAGATGTTTAATTTGGAGGAAGACTCTTTGGAAACTACTCCACTACCTTTGCAAGGAGATATGTTTCGAAAATTGAACAATGCAATGACTAAGCATTATCGTGCTTGGGGAGCAGTCCCTTGCCAAGCACCATCTAAATAGAAACTTAAATCATAAAATAAAACTAGTATGATGAATTTTAAAATGAAAAACAAGACCCTATTCCTATGCCTTCCGGCAATGTTGAACATACCTTTTGGAGGCTCTTCTGCATTCGGAGCGAATTCAGAAAAAGACAATAAAGAGAATAGCCCGAAACGCCCCAATGTACTTGTATTGCTAACGGATGACCAGACATTCAGCACTATCCATGCTTGGGGTAATAATGAAATTCAGACTCCGAATATGGACAGACTTGTCAATCAGGGTATGTCATTCACCCAAACTCATGTAATGGGTGGACTCAACGGTGCCATCTCGCAGCCCAGTCGTGCGATGCTTCTTACCGGACGCGGTCTGATGGACGTACACCGCAACGGACAAGTCATCCCCAAAAATGAGAAAACATTTCCCGAGCTGTTCCGCGAGAACGGCTATACAACCTTCGGAACCGGCAAATGGCACAGTGACAAAGCTGCATTCAACCGTTCGTTCTCTACGGGTGCGAACATTTTTTTCGGAGGAATGCATCCCTATGGAAATGAAAAGGAAGAAAAGGGACACCGATGCCCTTATCTGCATGAGTACGACCCGACAGGGAAATACAAAAATGGTCAATGGGTAAACGCATCACTCAATACTTTCTCGTCTGAGTTGTATGCCGATGCCGCCATCAAGTTCATTGAAACAAATGCATCGAACGATAACCCGTTTCTGATGTATGTCGCATTTACTTCGCCGCACGACCCGCGTAATGTGTTACCTGATTACGGGCGCAAATATGATAGCAAGGAAATTACGATGCCAAAGAATTTTATTACACAGCATCCGTTTGATAACGGTGATCTCAATGAACGCGATGAAAAACTGTTGCCTACTCCGCGTGTACCGGAACAGGTACTTGCCGAAAGAGCCAACTATTACAGCATGGTGAACGAGGTAGATGTTCAGATAGGGCGTATCCTTGATATGCTTGAAAAAAGCGGCAAGGACGATAACACCATTATCGTATTTGCAGCAGACAACGGCCTTTGTGTCGGAGAACACGGACTGCTGGGTAAGCAGAATCTGTATGAAGCGGCGGTGAGAGTACCTTTGGTGATATGCGGACCTAATATCCCGAAAAATATGATGAGTGATGCCTATTGTTATCTGTACGACCTTTATCCCACCCTCTGCGATTTATCGAATATAAAGGTACCGACCACTGTTAAGGGAATCTCATTGGCGCAAACCATACAGGATCCAAATGTGAAAAAGCGCAAGGATATACTATTAACATACATCAACCTTCAACGAGCTATCAAGAAGGATGGCTTCAAACTTATACTTTATAATGTAGACGGTCAGCGTCATCCGCAGCTTTTCGACCTTAAGGCCGACCCAATGGAAATGAATAATCTTTATGATAATCCTAAGTATAGTAAGAAACGTGAAGAGCTTACTAAATTACTTTATGCCCGAATGGCATCTGTCGGTGATTTCTGTGACCCCACTAAACCTGATTGGGGCTATCCGACGAAACTGAAATGGGAACAGATTGTCAAAGTCAATCCTTGATGTAGGCAGATGTGTGTAAAGGGCTTTTTAGCACCAATATGAGAAAATATTATTCCCACTGTAATGAGAGAAAACAGCTTATTATAGTGGGTGTTTTTTTATCATGGTGAGAGTAGCCTTTTATTGCCCGATACGTCCCACTCTTTCTTCGAAAGAGTTACGGTCGCCAATAGCTTTGTTTCTCATTTTCGAGCGGTAATTGTAAATGGTAGACAGCGAATATTGCAAGAAATGGGCTATTTTTACACTGTCCGTGATTCCTAACCGAATTAGTGCGAAGATTCTTAATTCGGGAGTTAGCAGTTTGCCAGTGCCGGGTATTATGGCATTTTCTGGTGATAAGAGTGCATTAAAGTCTGCTACGAAGTTTGGGAATAAGTTGAGGATTGCTTTGTCGAAATTATTATAAAACTCTGCCAAGTCTCCTTCTGTATTTAGCGAAGACTTGAGGAAAGAAACTACTTTATTGATATCTTCACTCTTTGCTATTTTAAGGGCTCTTTTCTTGAAACTGTCTATCTGAGTGATATAGTTGGTATATTGCTCCATATATAATCCCACATATTCTTCCTTAATTTTACTGCTATCAGCCAGTGCTGAGTTTATGTTTTGTATTTCATCCAAATGATATGACAGGCTTTTATTGGCTTGTTCCACTTTTTTCTTTTGCTTCTTTAGTTGGGTGAAAAGTATAAATAATAGGATACAGACAAGGCACAGCGAACTAAGTAGGCTACTAATAATAACAAATTTGCGTTTTTCTTTCTCTTGAAAAGCCTTGTCGATGAAGAGGTACATATCCGAGGCTTCGATTGTATTGATTCTGGCATTACATAAGATGGCATCTTCCATTGCATTTTTCATGTATGCGTATGCCCGATCTATATCTCCACTCTCAAAAATAAGTTTTGCCAATATTCGCAAAGAACGGTTTTCTCTAGTTCCGTTTATTACATCAGATATGGCGGATATGGTAAAGTACCTGACCGCATTCTTAGAGTCGCCTTTGCCTTGATAGGCGGAGGCTAATGAATAAGCTAATATACCGGCATTCCGCGAATATTGGGGATAGCTTAAATAAGCGCTGTCAAGCATATGGATGGCATCATTATATTTCTTTTTGTGTAACAGGATAGGAGCAATTGTGAAAGCCCGTATATTGGAAGGGACTTCTGCGCATTGGAGTAAGGAGTCGCGATAAGTTTGTTCTATCAAATCATTCTTGCGTGATTCTATTTCACTGGAAGCAAAATTCTTCTGGTGATTGTAGATAGTGGCTTGCCCGAGGAAGTATTCCACTTTAAGTTTGGGAGACAATAATTGATGTTGTATGGGATTGACGATGGACAATGCCTCTTTGAAAAATCCCATGGAAGATAAAATACGTGCATAGTCTAGCTTGGCTTCTATGATAAGCTCTCCATCTCCACTTTCTTGAGCCAACTCATTCATATGAATAGCATAGGTTAAAGCGGAATCTTTTTGAAAGGAAGAGTAGGCGAAACATAATAATTCGGCTATTTGTACTTTTTTGCGTATTTTATGGTGTAACTTCAGTTCTATTTTCAGACTATCTATTTGCTCTTGCTTTTGTTCTGCATAATCTAACTTATACTTTAGGGCTTTATCTAATGTTTTTAGTAATGAATTGATTTCATCGTTAGCTGTAGCCGGATTGATAAAAATAATGCAGAGTAATACAGGTAAAATGAACTTTCTCATGATTATATTAGATTTTATCGCTAAAGTTGAATTTGGGATAAAGGTAAATATAATATTTGATAAATGCTAGCTTGTGATTTAATTCTCATGTTTGAGATTTATAATTCCATACCGAACCGTAAAAGTAAATATCGGTTTGATATGGAATCTTTTTCAGAAATGCCTATATAAAATTAGGAAATAATTGTTATTTGTATTTTTGTGCAAACTCCACCGATACCGAATTACTGAAACTTCGGCAAACTTCAGCTGCGAAGTCTTTTCCGCATTGGATTATTTTATCCCAGATCTCTTCATTCAAGTTATTTAGATCGCGGTATCGGACATCGTATTTGAGTAATCCGTAGATCAGCCCTGCATTGAAGTTATCACCGGCTCCAATGGTACTGACTGCTTGTAATGGTTCTATCGGATAATCTTTATTGACCAGATTAGAGCGTAACGCTACCTTTTCCGCACCTGCAGTACAGATGAACCGGGGACAGTAGAATTTGATTTTATCCTTGTAAATCTTGTCTATATCCTGCATGTTATACATATATAGAAAATCCTCTAAAGAACCGCGTACAATATCCGCATATTCCAGATTTTCAATAATGGTCGGAGCCAGTTTCATGGCTTCATTCTTGTGTGAAGAACGGAAATTCGGGTCATAATAGATGATGGCTTTCTTTTCACGTGCCTGATCTAGTAATTCGAGAATCTTCTCCCTCAGAACCGGATTCAGTGCGTAATAAGAACCCACCATGACAATGTCGTCTTCCTCTAATTTCGGAAACAGAACATCCAGACGTTGCTTCGGGTAGTCTTTGTAGAAGATATATTCGGCATCACTCTGCTCATTCAGGAAAGCTAAAGATACGGGTGATTTTCCATCCGGGAATACATTTACATGATCGGTTGGGATATGATTCTCACGCATAAACTGCAGGATAATATTGCCTACACGGTCATTCCCGGTTTCACTGATGAAGCCGACGTTTATTCCCATTCGTCCCAATGAGACAATACCGTTGAATACAGAACCTCCCGGTACGGCTGCGGAAGGCTGGTCACCTCGAAAGATGATATCGAGGATGGTCTCTCCGATACCGATTACTTTTCGCATAGTGATCTTGATTTTTCTCCCAGATAACCACCATGATGGCGTTTTGAATATTCAGCGATAGTAAATCCTGTTTCCTTCATGGTTTGTACTACCAATATATCTCCGATCACTGTCATGGCAGTAGTGGATGTAGTAGGAGTCATCCCTAACACACAGACTTCTGCAGGCTTGCCGGTACTTAGACAGACATCCGATTCTTTTGCCAGCGGACTATCCGGATTTCCGGTGATAACGATAAACTTCAGATCCGGGTCCAGATTATGGGCTAAGCGGGTTAATTCCACAATCTCACGTGTCTTGCCAGAGTTAGAGATCAGCAGGAGTAGATCGTTTTTTTGTAAGATACCCAAATCCCCGTGTTGCGCCTCGCTGGGATGCAGAAAGACGGATGGAATACCGGTGGAACAGAAAGTCGTAGCAATGTTCATAGCAATCTGCCCGGCTTTTCCCATACCGGAAGTTACCAGTTTTCCCTTTTTCTGATGTATTTGTTCTACAATCAGTTTCACCGCTTTTTCATAAGCGTCTGTTACGGGGATGTTGAGCACAGCTTGTGCTTCCTGTTGCAAAAGTTGTTTGATGGAGTCTATCATATAGGATCAGTTTATTTTTTCTTTTAATTCATTTAATGTGTTTGCTACTTCGTAATAGGTTGAGAAAGGCTGTCGTGCAAAACCTTTGTCCTCCAGGGTGTGGAGCGCTTTTAATAGCTCGTCGTAAAAACCATGTTCATTGTAGAAAATGACCTTCTTTTGGTGATATCCGATAGAGGCAGCGGCTATTACGTGGAAAATCTCATCAAGAGTACCGACGCCTCCGGGGAGTGCAACCAATACCTCCGACTTCTCCGTTATGATATCTTTGCGGTCACTCAAGTTACGGGTATGAATTTCTTCATCTAACAGACTGCTTACCTTGCCATTCTCTTCCAGTTTGGCAGGAACTACTCCAATGACCTTACCGCCATTTTCTTTCACGGCACGAGCTATGCATTCCATTAATCCGAGGCTGGCTCCTCCATATATCAAGGTTTTGCCTGTCTGCCCCATCCATTTGCCTATTTGGCTGGCGCTTTCGAAGTACATTTTGTCAATGTTATCGGAGGCGGAACAGAATATTCCTATCTTTTCCATATACGTTGTTGCTGTTATAGTCCACAAATATCTGCAATTTTCTATAAACAGCAATAAGTTTTATTGTATTTTTGTGGCATTAATTCAATAAGGAAGTATAAAACGATGCAAGGTAACGAATATACATTGCCAAATGGCCTGCGTATTATCCATGAACCAACCCTCTCAAAAGTAGCTTATTGTGGTTTTGCGATTGATGCCGGAACCCGTGATGAGGCGGAGAATGAGCAGGGAATGGCCCATTTTGTAGAACATCTGATTTTTAAGGGAACGGAGAAGCGGAAAGCCTGGCATATCCTCAACCGGATGGAGAATGTAGGTGGTGACCTGAATGCTTACACAAATAAGGAAGAAACTGTCGTCTATGCCGCTTTCCTGAAAGAACATCTGGAACGTGCGCTTGAGTTGTTGGGGGATATTGTATTTCATTCAACCTTTCCGCAGCATGAGATAGAAAAAGAAACAGAGGTCATTATCGATGAAATCCAGTCGTATGAAGATACTCCGTCGGAACTGATATTTGACGATTTTGAAGACATGATCTTCCGCAATCATCCATTGGGAAGAAACATTCTTGGTAAACCGGAACTTCTGCGGAGTTTTCGCACGGAAGATGTTCTATCGTTTACCCGCCGTTTTTACCAACCGGGAAATATGGTGTTTTTTGTTCAGGGGCAATACGAGTTCAAGAGAATCATCCGTCTGGTAGAAAAATACCTGTTGGATATTCCTGATGTGAAGGTAGAGAATCGCCGTACACCTCCGCCTCTGTATGTGCCGGAACATTTGACAGTGGCCAGAGATACACATCAGGCGCATGTTATGATCGGTAGCCGTGGCTATAATGCGTATGATGACAAACGTACTGCACTCTATCTGCTGAATAATGTCCTTGGAGGTCCCGGAATGAATAGTAAACTGAATGTGTCCCTTCGCGAACGCAGAGGATTGGTCTATAATGTCGAATCCAATCTGACTTCCTATACGGATACGGGAGCTTTCTGTATTTATTTCGGGACGGATGTGGATGACATGGATACTTGCCTGAAATTGACCTATAAGGAATTGAAGCGGATGCGCGATACAAAGATGACTTCTTCCCAGTTGGCGGCAGCGAAAAAGCAGTTGATTGGGCAAATCGGAGTAGCGTCCGATAACTTTGAGAATAATGCGTTAGGGATGGCGAAAACATTCCTGCATTATCATAAGTATGAATCATCCGAGCTTGTTTTTAAGCGTATAGAAGAGCTAACAGCAGAGATGTTGTTGGAAGTTGCCAATGAGATGTTTGCAGAGGAATATTTATCCACATTGATTTATAAATAATTGATTGACAGATTTGCTTTCATTGCCAGAATTCGTATTTTTGTAGCAGATACGTATGTGATAACAATCTAATAGTAGAAATTGTATGTTGGTGACGGGCAGAAAACTCCCTATCGGGATTCAGACTTTCGAAGATATCCGCAATGACGGATACTTGTATGTAGATAAGACCGCATTGATGTGGACTATAGCAAACATCGGTAAACCTTTTTTTTTAAGCCGTCCGCGCCGATTCGGAAAGAGTTTGTTAATTTCTACGTTTGAAGCCTATTTCAAGGGACGGCGTGACCTTTTCACGGGACTTGCCGTGGAACAATTAGAAAAGAAGTGGGAAGAATATCCCGTACTGCATCTGGATTTGAATGCCGAGAAATATGATTCACCGGACAGATTGGATGCTATTTTAAGCAATCAGTTAACTCAATGGGAAGTTATATATGGTAAGGGAGAGGATGAAACCACTTTGTCTTCCCGTTTTCTGGGTGTTATTCGCCGTGCCTCCGAACAAGCAGGCAGGGGTGTTGTAGTCCTGGTGGATGAGTATGATAAACCATTGCTACAGGCTATTCAGAATGTACAGCTTCTCGATTCTTACCGTTCTACCTTGAAAGCTTTCTACGGTGTGTTGAAGAGTGCAGACCGCTATCTTCGTTTTGCTTTTCTGACAGGTGTCACCAAATTTTCGCAAGTAAGTGTGTTTAGCGATCTGAACCAATTGAATGACATCAGTCTGAATTATGACTTCTCTACTCTTTGTGGAATCACCCGCGAAGAACTTCTAGCTAATTTTGAACCGGAGATTGCGGCTTTATCACAAGCGAATGATATGAGTACGGAAGAAGTTGTAGAAACAATGACCCGACAGTATGACGGCTATCATTTTCATCCTAATGGAGAAGGAGTGTTCAATCCGTTCAGTGTGCTGAATGCGTTTTTTAGTAAAGAGTTCGGCAATTACTGGTTTCAGACCGGAACTCCTACTTTCCTTGTGGAGTTATTGAAAGAGAGCGATTATGATCTTCGCTTGCTGATGGATGGTATAGAGACAGCTGCTTCCGCTTTCACTGAATATCGTGCTGATAGGAAAAATCCTATTCCATTGATTTATCAGAGTGGTTATCTGACTATTAAAGATTATGACAGAGAGTTTAGACTTTATCGTTTAGGCTTCCCTAACGACGAAGTACGTTATGGCTTTCTTAACTTTTTACTCCCATTTTATACGGCAGTCACGGATGAAGAACGAAGCTTTTATATAGGTAAGTTTGTTCAAGAACTACGTACAGGCAATGTTGACGCTTTCATGCACCGCTTTGAAGCTTTCTTTGCAGATTTTCCTTACGAGTTGAATGACCAGACTGAACGTCATTATCAAGTCATCATATATTTAATATTCAAACTGATGGGACAATTCACGCAGGCAGAAGTACATAGCTCACGGGGACGTGCAGATGCGGTTGTACGAACCCCGAAGTTCATCTATATTTTCGAATTCAAGCTGAATGGGACTGTTGAGCAGGCCATGGAGCAGATTGAAGAAAAAGGTTATGCTTTTCCTTATACGGCAGAGGATCAACAAGTGATAAAAGTTGGTGTAGAGTTTAGCGCAGAGAAACGAAATGTAGAGCGCTGGATGGTAGCGAAAGAAATTTAATATAAAATTGATTATGAAAAACTTAATACGAAATGTCTGGGTTTGCTTGGGGCTGATGGTGCTTCCCTTCACAGCCTCCGGACAACAAAAGGATAACATTACCTATGTGCCGGCTCAAGAGCTTTTACTGGTAGGCAAAGCAACTACCGAAGGCGAATACTTCCATCGGGTAGATACAGCCAAGTATTGTACAATGCCTCCCACAGTGAAGAAACTATTCACAAACTCTGCCGGTCTGGCTATCTCTTTTACAACGAATAGCCCCGTCATAAAAGCCAAATGGATGGTTCCTGATAATTACCAGTTACCCAATCTGACCAGAGTTGCTCAGAAAGGTCTGGATTTGTATATCAAACGGGATGGAAAATGGCAATTTGCCGGAGTAGGGATACCGGGTGGTGTGACTACGGAAAAAGTGCTTGTTGATAATATGGGTACGGAAGAGAAAGAATGTTTGTTATATCTGCCTTTATATGATGAACTGAAAAGTCTGGAAATAGGTGTTTCTTCTGATGCACACATACGTAAAGGAGAAAATCCGTTCAAAGAAAAGATAGTGGTATACGGGTCCAGTATTTTGCAGGGAGCATCTGCCAGTCGTCCCGGGATGGCTTATCCGGCTCGTTTGTCCCGTAGCAGCGGATATAATTTTATCAATTTAGGATTGAGCGGAAACGGCAAGATGGAGAAAGAAGTTGCCGAGATGTTGGCGGATATTGATGCGGATGCTTTCATTCTCGATTGTATTCCTAATCCTTCTCCCAAAGAGATAACCGACCGGACTGTTGATTTTGTAATGACGTTGCGCCAGAAGCATCCGGATACGCCTATTATTGTGATACAGACATTGATACGTGAAACAGGTAATTTCAACCAGAAAGCTCGTGAGAATGTAAAACGGCAGAACGAGGCCATCGCTGAACAGGTAGAAGTATTGCGAAAGAAAAATGTCAAAAACCTGTATTTCATAAAAGAAGATCAATTCTTGGGAACAGACCATGAGGGGACTGTAGATGGGACCCATCCGAATGACTTGGGATTCGACCGAATGTTGAAGAAATATAAACCGGCTATCAGTAAGATTCTGAAGATCAAATTCAAGGCTGAATAACAGGAATGAAAGATTATAACAGAGACAGATAGAAAAAAATAAAGGTCAATTCATGGGGGTGAATTGGCCTTTTTCTTTTGCAAATGTGTTAAGTTGTTCCTGAAAATAGGATGTTTGTTACTTTCTTAATAAGATGTTTTTAATAACTTGTAAAGAGAGTTATTGCAGATTTCTCAATCCCTTTTCTTCCAGATAATGAATAAGTTCCTGTGGACGGTCTGTTTGTATCATTGTAGCTTTATGTTTTAACATCCAACCCCAATGTCTATCTTTACCTTCCAATAGTGCATTCTCATCATCATGTCCACCACATAGGTTATCCCATAAAGTATTCATCCATATCCGGCTGCCTGATTTAATGATCTCATCTATTATTCTTAGGCTCGGGGTAGTATCATCTTTGAAGCATAGTTCGTAAGCGATTGGAGTGAAATCTTTGATAAAAGTTTGTATGGTAGCAACCGCTTCTTTATCCCATAAATTAACAATAGGCATATAAAGTATACTTTCATTGGAACCATATTCTTTTTTCACTTTCTCCACAGGATAGTATCCCTTGATAATGACTTGTTTTTCCATTCCACATTCCTTGATAATAGGCATAATTTCTTTAATGTAAGTCCCTCCTTTGTCTATATTGACAAGGATACGGTCTTTGCAGACATTTAATACCTCCTTTAGGGTGGGAATTGGTTGGCGGGTCTTGATTCCGTTGCCACTGCGTAGGACGAATTTTTTCAGTTCTTCAGTCGTATAATTTTTTATTGTTCCCTTTCCTGTAGAAGTACGGTCAAGAGTTTCATCGTGCATACAAATAAAGTTGCCGTCTTTAGTAGGCTGTATATCAAGTTCTACCATGTCGACTTTCATGGCAATTGCTTTTTCGATACTTTGCAGAGAGTTTTCTGGTGCATTACGCCAGTCTCCTCTATGAGCGATAACAAAGATATATTTCGATTTATTATCATGTAGATTCTTCAACAATTTATCGGTCCTTGTTTGTGCACTGATGGAGAATGCGGTTAATAGGATGAGTAATAAGGAAAAAAGTTTTTTAGTCATGACTTAGTAAGATTCATTAATGATGATGAAAGTAGCCCGGGGTAATGCCCCGGGCATTTATTTATTTGACGGTAATACGTCGGATCAGATAATTAACGGCGCCTGCTACATACATTGTTTTGCAGTCTTTTGTAATTATAATCTCATACGGTTGGTTGAAGGTAGCCTTTAGTCCTTTCCCGTCAGAAAAACCAGATTTTCCAGAACCTGCAATGGTTTCTAACGTACCTTTTGAGTAGTCGCCACTTGCATCAGGAGTCAGTTTGCGGATACAGTTGTATGTATTATCCGAGAGATACAGGCATCCGTCTGAACCGGCAGCCACTCCGAAAGTAGCCCCCACTTTTGCACTAAGCGGATTGCCGGGGTCTCCATCATAATACTCTTGTCCTTTTACCCCATCTCCTGCGATCGTCTTTTGTGTGCCATCCGGGCTGATTTGAATCAACACATATCCATTGGAGGTACCGACAATCATGTTCTTGTTTTTGTCGAATACAATGTAGTTGGGTGATACGTTAAGAGTGGCAAAAGTAGTTTTCGCACCTGAAGGTGTGAATTTATAAACCGCCTTATTATCACGTGCCGATACATATATGTTGTCTTCATCATCAAATGCTACATTCATCGGACTTTTCATACCGGATGCTATGGTTGAAACGGTCATACTGTTAGTTTCTATTTTCCGTAACATACCTTTTCCCTTGTCAATGAAATAATAGTTCCCTTTCGAATCAAATCCACCTTGCCAGATAGCGCTGCTGCCGTCTACTGCTACATCGAGGAGCGAAGTGACCAGGAAGTCCGGAGAGATACGTCGTATATAGTTGTATCCACGTTCTGTAAACCATAAACTGCCATCCGGGGCAAAAGTAATGCCTGTGGGGAGTTTGGTTGTAGCTTCAGTGCCTACTCCATCAGTCATTTCAAACACCCCCTTCTGACCGACAATTGTTTGAACGATATATTCCTGATCCGGTGTTTTCAGATAATTGAGTTCAAGACCTGTCAATTCACCAGAGGGAGATTTGACACGGATGGAATACTTTCCCGGAGCCATTTCAGGCAGTATTATTTTTAATTCGTCTTTGAAGGCTTCTATAACGGTTGCCTGTTGGTCATTGATGAAAACAGCATTTTCTTCCGGTACCGTACTGAAATTACGTCCCAATATTGTAGCTATTTCACCGGAATAAACATTGGTGGGTTTCACAAGTACCAGCCTAAGTTCTGTCACTGACGCTTTGTAATCATTATCATTGCAGGCTGCAAATAATGATAAGAGTGAATACGCGAGCAGTAGTATGTATATCTTTCTCATAGTTCTTTATTTATTTACAGTTATGGAACGAATCAAATGGTTTTGTTCATCAGCGATATATACTTTGTCCGAAACCAGCACGCTGGCAGGGCAATTGAAAGTAGCAGTCAGGGCGGAACCATCTATTTTGCCTTTTGTCCCCGGAATACCAGCTATTGTTTTCAATGTTCCTTTCGTATAGTCGCCTTCTGCATCCGGAGTTAGTGTACGTATGGTATGCATTGTATAATCGGTGATGTAAAGTATCTCATCCGGTCCAAATGCGATACCGAATGTTGCCCCCATGGTTGCCTTGGATAAATCATTCTGTTCACCGTCGGAATAAGTGGCGACAGTGGGTACTACCCCGGTTCCAAATATCGTTTTTAGTGTACCGTCCGTATCAAACATATGTAACTGATAAGTACCGCCGGTACCTACAAAAATTCTTCCCTTCTTATCTACTGCCATGCAATTAGGCCCGGCTTTGAGTGAAGACATATCGTAGTTGGTCACAGCTCCACCGGACGTTATCTTCTTCACGGCCTTGTTATCCCGGTCGGCTATATACATATTCCCGTTTGCGTCAAATGTGATGCTCATTGGACTTTTAAAGGTTGTTTCAGCAGAGAATACAGAACAAGTTCCGTCTTGCGTAACCTTAATGATGTTATTCAATGCTTTATTGGCTACATAATAGATGCCCGAGGGATCAAACTCACCTTGCCAGGGAGCATTAAATGTAACGGTACCGCTTTTGGCGACAGTTGACACATTATATTCCTGATCCATTTTTCTGATGGTGTTATTTCCTCTTTCTGCAATCCAAATATCACCATTGGGCGCAAGAGCCAGTCCTTGCGGGAATTTGAAAGAAGCAGCTGTTCCTTTACCGTCAGTGGAGGTAGTTGCCGAGTTGCCCGCTACGGTTTCAACAGTGTAAGACAAATCTTCGTAAGTGAAACTTAGATTCTCTACTGTTTTATCTGCTACGGTGACTTTGACGGGATACGTACCGGAAGGATTCTCCGGGATAATAATAGAAAGTGTTGTTGCAGTTACCGCTTTTACAGTTGCCGGCTTTCCATTTATAGATACGATATTCTCTTCGATTGTCATACCGAATCCCTCTCCTGAAATCACTATTTCCTCTCCGGCTTTTCCACGTGTAGGAGCTAAAGAAGAGGTTGTCAATGTTACTGTATGGAGATAAGTAAACAGGGGACTTTCGGCTTCTTTGGTACCTACTTTCACCCGGATAGGATAGCTGCCTTCCTCGGTGTCGGGAATAATAATTTTGAGTTGACTTGAAGTTGCTTCTTTAACTTCGGCAACTGCTCCATTGATTGTCACCTGGTTTTCTGATACAACTGTACTGAAACACTGGCCGATCAGTGTTACCAAATCTCCTGCATAGGCGGAAGAAGGCATCACCTGCAATACCGTCAGCTCTGGTGGGGCTTGAGGGGTTGCATAAGTAAATTTGAGTCCTTCTACAGTTTCCCCTTTTACACTTACTTTAATTGAGTAAGTACCTTCCGGATTATTGGGAAGCGCAATTACTAAACGATTTTGGGTTGCATCAGTAATCTCCGCCCTCACTCCGTTGATAAACACCTCGTTATCAGTGATTGTTTCAGAGAAATAAACTCCTGAAATAATAGCGGTACCTCCTGTTGATCCTGCTTTCGGAATAATGGAAATGAGCTTTGGAGGAAGCTGCCGGGAATCAGAAGAGTCCGATTCCGAGCATCCACAGAACAAGTTACAACAAAATAGGATTGATAAAATAAATATTGAGTTCTTCATACTTTCAGAGTTTTAAGGTTCATTGACTGTTACCATCCATGCATTCACAACAGGTCGCTCCTGTCCGTCAGAAGGCCGGTTTCGTATTTGGAATATGTCTGCTATCGGGTGTCGTATAAGCATTTGGGTAGAACCGCCACCATCCAGGTTCACAGCCCACGAGCATCCCAATGCTTTCATTATCGAACCCATTTCCGGATAAGTAAGTCCGTAAGAGTAGAATTCCACACGTCCGTCAACCACCATGAAGTAGACATGACCGTCATCCGAATATCCAAGACAGGTACGCGGGTCGATACCCGGATAAGTTGCACCGGATATTTCCCCGTCGCGCAGCACGATAACTCCGCTTCCGGTCACTTCTTTGAGGTTGTATTGCATACCCCGATATTCCACAGAATCGGCAATAACCATCTTATTATCTTTTGTCAACGCGATAAAACTTAAAGCTTGTTGAGGAAGTGACTCCTTAAAAATGAATGAGTTTTTTAAGATCACTCCGTTACGGTGAATGGGGCCTCTGATATCCATTGTGCTGACATCCCAAAAATCAGCATTAATCATGGCGGCTACCCGGTGCCACGGACGGTCGGCATAATCTGCCATCTCCGTCAACGTCTGTCGCTGAAAGTTATTGCGTACATCGGCATCATACGGCATACCTACTTCTAATGAAACTCCCGGTTCATTCAAATCAATATCGATTATAAATATATGCGTGGAGCGACTGTCTGCTTTCTGGAAATGGACATCTGTTTCCGTAACTCCCAATGCGACAACAAAGCTGGTATCAGTATATATGCGTGCCACCGTTTCACTGCCTGCTAATAGTTTCTGACCGATTTTTGTCTGCGGGATAAAGTGTACGTCTTCAATTGTATCGTTCGAACAGCTTAAGAAAGCCAGTGGTAATACAAATGACAGAATCTGCATGTATTTTAATAAGTTCATCATTTTCATCGTTTTAGTTAGCCCAATATGAATTTTGATTTAAAAGTTTATTGAGAGACCTCTCTTTCGCAGGAATAGGTAATCTGTTGTACTTACGCTCAAAGCCGAGATCACTTTCCAACCGGTTGAGGCGGACAAGGTCGAACCAGCGGAACCCTTCTGCCAGTAATTCCGTATGTCTTTCATTTAGAATTGCATCTATGAAGTCTTCTTCCGTAGCGGGATGTACAGAAGGAAGGCCGCGGAAGTTCCGAAGTTCATTCAGACGGGACAGTCCCTTGGAAAGTCCTTGTGCTTCGGCACTAATTAGATACATCTCTCCAAGGCGGGTAATAATGATCGGATCAGTGGTAACCTCTCCGCCGGGATATTTATTTATGACTTCATTTGTTTCCTGCATATCGATGGATATGGCAGTACGTTTATCGTCCGGTTCAAACATATTCATCACTTTCGTAGTCGGTGCATACGTATAACTACCTCCATTGGCGGAAGCCCGTGAATAGAGGGAAGCACTTAAATTTACGCTCGATTCATTGAGCAGATTTACAAATGAGAATATCTCTTCGCGATTTGCTTTTCCACGGAAGATCTGGTCGAAGTCGGCAAGTGAAAAATTGGCATCACCTATCACTTCCTCGGCAAGTTTGGCAGCTTCAGTCAGTTTGCCTTGTGCAAGTTTGGTTCTTGCCATTAAAGCCTTTGCAGCCTGTTTGGAGACGTAATACTTGTCGGAGAAAGTTGGAGCGTAATCTATAGCCACCTGAAAATTCTTTTCTACAAAGCTCCATCCTTCTTCTTCTGTAGATGCTGCGATATCGCCCGAAAAAGGAGCTTCGAGAATGGGTACCTCTCCATAGCGGCTAACCAGGTGATAGTAAATCAGACCACGAAAGAAGCTGGCTACTCCCAATATCTCGTTTCGTGACTGGCTGGCTGCTAATTTGTCAAGTGCGACAATCAGTGAATTCACTTGGTAGAGAGCCGTATAAAATCCATCCCACGGTCCACTGACGAAGCCGCTTTCGGGGGTGACAAGGTCTTTCACTAGCAATACCGGGTCTTTCAATCCTGTGGCCCCGCCACGGACGAGATCTCCGCCGACAATGTCTTGTGTGAGATAGCCGTTGACTGTCGGCTTGTTCTGTATATAAAAGTAAAGCCCGGTAAGCAGTAATTGAGCATCCTCTTCTGTGAGGTTATCGCTGGATACTGCATTATGCGGATATTGGTCCATTTCGTTGCAACTAGTGGCAAATACCAATAATACTGTTAATAACGATATAATAAAATTCTTCATATCTGTTAGAATTTAAGATTGACACCTATTGTAAACGTACGTGGTTGGGACGGATAGAGATAATCATATCCCATGTTGGTTGCAGAGAGGCTTACATTTACTTCCGGGTCCAGATACGGCCACTTCGTCAGGACGAAGAGGTTGTCTGCCTGGAAATATATGCGGAGATTATCAATATGTAGCCGGTTAATCCAACTCTTTGGGAGAGTATATCCGATTGAAGCTGTACGGCAGCGGATATAAGATGCATCATGTAACATTCGGGTATTGACAAATTTGGTCGAGTTCCATGTATAACCGTAAATGGCGCGCGGATTCTTGTTTGTACTACCCGGTCCGGTCCAACGGGATTCTGCTGACGATTTCAGGATCGGCCATGTGCCGTTGCCCATTCGTAAACCTCCGGTCCACAGTTCATAAAGCTTGTTGCCAGATGAGAATGTAAAGAACATGCTCAAATCAAAACCTTTGTACTTGAATGTATTATTGAAACCACCGGTGAATTTCGGATTAGCGGAGCCGACAAACTGCTTGTCGTTTTCGTCTATGACATCATTACCATCTACATCTTCGTAAATACAGTCGCCCGCTCTTACTCCTTGGTCGTAAATCTTGGCGGGAATCTCATCATCCGATTGATAGATACCTTTCCATTTAATCATATAAAAAGAACCTATCGGTTCGCCGACTTTGAGGGCATGCATAGAACTAGTTGTCAATATCTCGTTATTATCGAGAAGAGCGGTCAGTTTGTTTCTGATAAAGGAGATGTTGAAATCCGAATGCCATGAGAACGAGCCTTTGCCAAGGTTGGCTCCCAGTGTAAATTCAAGTCCTTTATTACGCATTGATCCGATATTGCATACCTGACTAGTATAACCTGACGTAGCGGGAGTCGGTTTCTGGTAAAGTAAATCCTTGGTATCTTTGATGAATGCATCTGCTGTGAATGTGATTGCACCTCTGAAAAAAGAAAGATCCACTCCGATGTCACCTTGTTGGGCTTTTTCCCATTTAAGGTCGCGGTTACCTGCAGTAGTCAGTCCTAAGCCATTCTCACCATTATAGTTGTACCCTCCACCGGCTAATGCTTGATAGGCATAGGAACCGATTCCTCCCTGATTTCCGGTGCAACCCCAGCTTGCGCGGAGCTTTACATCGGTTTGTGGAAATTTCCACCAGGATTCTTCTCCGAGATTCCAACCCGCACTGACAGATGGAAAATATCCGTAGCGATTGTTGGATATAAATTTGGAAGAACCATCAGCGCGCATTGTTCCTGTTAGTAAATAGCGGTTCTTGTAGTTCAGACTTAAACGGCCGAAGAATGACTGTAACAAGAATGAAGAAAGTCCTGTACTTACATCTGAAAACTCGGCGGCAACAGAGTTGACATCAAAAGAAGGAGAGGGGAATCCAATACCCGTTTGGGCAGCCGAAGAAGTTACGTCCTTTTGTATGGAGTGTCCCAGCATCACGTCCAGAGAGAAATCTTCTGCAAAAGAGTGCTTATAAGTGAGGACATTTTCCCATAACGTACTCGCATAGGATTTCCGTCCGTCAATCAGTTTTCCCACTTTATTGCCATAAGGGTGGTCAGCACTGTAATAAATATGCTCTTCCGTATAATTGAAATCTTCTCCGAGTGTAGTTTTGAAGTTTAAGTCTTTCGTAATGTTGAACAGCATATAGAGTGACCCCAAGGCACGATAGTTGTCGATATATACATCTTCTTCGTTAAGTGCCTGTATCGGGTTATGGTTGGCCAGTTCCTGTCCTCCGACAGCATATTCCCCATCGGGACGATAAGGAGAATCCCAAGGGCGTTGTTCGATGGCACGGGTGATAACACTGGTTCCTATGTTATAACCGGTAGGGACACGGTTATTGCGCGAATAACTTAAATTCAGGGAAGTTCCTACTTTGAGCCACTTTTTGATTTCTGTGTCCAGATTAACCTTCAGATTGTAACGTTTAAGCAGATTATTGATAATCACACCTTCGTTGTGTTTGTAATTGGCGGACAGATAATAGTTCGTTTTGTCCGTTCCGCCTGACACAGACGTGGTAGTCGTGTAGGTAACAGCCGTACGGAGCACCAGATCAAGCCAGTTTGTCTGCGCCTTTCCCGGTGCGGGGTTATCGATACGTGCCTGGGTACTGTTGGTTTGCAGGTTATAGTTGTCGATAGCTTCATTCAGCACTTCCAGAAACAGATCAGTGTCGGCCATGTCCAGTTTGTCTGTTCTGGTCAAATTGGAGAAACTGACATTCGTGTCAATACTCACTTTCGCCTGTCCTTTGCTTCCTTTTTTGGTTGTTATCAAGATAACGCCATTCGTCGCACGCGAGCCGTAAATAGCAGCAGAAGCCGCATCTTTTAAAATCTGTATGGATTCCACATCGGAAGGATTGAAATCATTCAGACCATTCATCGATTGTGCACCCCAAGCACCGGTATCTCCTGACGTATTGTTGATTGGTACTCCGTCGATTACATACAACGGTTCGTTACCTGCGGTAATTGAACCGATTCCACGAATGCTCACCCGGTTTTTACTTCCCGGCACACCGGATGCTGACGTAATATTCACTCCGGATACGCGTCCCTGTAACAATTCGTCGACACCTAGCACTTGGCGGACATTGACTTCTCCCGGTTTGTAAGTTCCAATGGAAGACGTGACATCTCGTTTGGTTTTGGAACCATATCCGATGACGATTACTTCATCCATGACGTGTGCATCCTCTTCCAATGCTATCCTGACTGTTGGTGAGGCACCGATACGGACAGATTTCTTTTTGTATCCGATGTAGGATATATCCAGCGGTTTGGATGGGTCTGCCGTAACGGTGAAGTTTCCGTCAACATCTGTAATTGTTCCGATTCCACCTTCCTGTATGACATTGGCTCCGATAATCGGCTCACCTCTTCCGTCTGTTACGGTACCTTTGATCGTTTTCTTTTCGCTTTTTTTCTGTTGCTGTACTTCTTTTTTCACTAATACAATAGTGTTGTTATTAAGCGAATAAGAAACATTCAAAGGAGTGAACACTTGCGACAGGACCTGGTCGAGAGGCTTGTTTTTACAATTGACGGTCACTTTCGCCTGGTCGTTGAGGACATTGTTCCGATAAACGAATGTATACCGGGTTTGCTTCTCGATCTCCTTTATAAATGTTTTCACCGTACCATTATTGATGTTTACCGACACATTTCCTTTTTGTGCCGATACTCCTGCGGGTAATAAAACTAACGCAACAAGTAAAATGGTAAAGTTTCTAAAAATAAGGAGATTCTGCCTCCTCTTTCTAAAGGAAAAAATTAACTTTGTGTAATTCATAGTTGATACTATTTTTCATGTTTAATGGATTAATTTTATCGACTTACATACAACCAAAGGATTGGGCGATTCTTTGGTTGTTTCTTTATATAATTACTAACTGTTCTTCATAGGCTCCTTTCTTTCAGATGGTTAATAAATAGTGATTTTATCTTTATGTATCTCGTATTTGAACTTATATTGCAGGCTCAATGAATGAATCACATTCTGTATGTTTTCGTGGCGGAAAGAGCCGGATAATAAATCCTGTCCGATTTGGGGGCATCTTAGCTCGATCTCTACTCCATACCATCTCTCTATCTCCTCAATGACATCTATCAAAGGTTCGGAGTCGAATATCAAATAGTCGTCGCACCAGCCGGTTTCTACATGAACGTCAGCTTGGGTTATTTTGAGTGCATTGTTGATACTGGAGTAGGTCGCTTTCTCGCCGGGAGTAAGAATATACTCTTGTGGAAGGGAGCCGCCTGATATTTTAATCTGTCCGGTGAGCAGGGATGTTTCAACAACGCCTTTTTTATAAGTATTTACATTGAAACTAGTTCCTACTACCTCGATTTGCAGGCCGTTGGCTATCACTCTGAAAGGACAGTCGGGATTCTTTGCCACATCAAAAAAGGCTTCTCCCGACAGTTGTACCAATCGTTGTTTGGAGCTGTTTACATCGTACGTGATAGTGGTGGCACCATTCAGTTGCACTTTTGTTCCATCTGGTAATATGATTTCCGATTTACTGCCCGATTTTACATTGGCAGTTATCATTTGTTGTGTTTCCGGGGTATTCAATAAAGAATAAACGCCGAGAGAAGAAGTCACAAGCAGGGCGATTACAGCAGCATATTTGGTAATCTGTATCCAACGCCGTCTCCAGATAATCTGATGCATTTCTTTTCGTATCTGTTTTTTCATCATGGGAGGCATCCCGATTTCCGTCGTAGCATCCTTTTCCATATCTATCATGACATTCCAGAGTTCCTCATCCGGAATGTGATTGAGTTCTTCCTTGAACTGCCCGAAGTCTGTAGGAGAAACTCCTTTTTCAAGGTACTGACGGTATAAATCTTTAAATAGTGCTTTCATATTTATGGGTGTTTCTATTGGTTATACGTGAATGAAATAGGGGAGTACTATGATTTCTTTATGTTCTATAACATAAAATTAGGAAATGTGAAATAACCTGTTAGGTGGTATCTTGACTTGATGGGATAAAGAAACTACTTCTGACAGCCGTTATAAAGAATACTATTACAGGAAGAAAATAAAGAGAATATTATATTTCATCATTTCGCTGCGAAGAATCTTCAGGGCGGAAGTCAGATAGTTTTTCACCGTTTGTTCGGAGAGATCCAGTTGTTCGGCTATTTGCTTGATGGGGATATGTTTCTCCCTGCTTAATTCATAAATCTCGTGTTCCCGTTGTGACAGAACTTTCTTCGATTGTTGAAGTTGTTGCAGGAATTCGTCGTACAATAAGATATCTTCCGGCGATACGTCAGTTGCCTGGTTCTCGCAATACTCCATAAAGTCTTCGAATTGCAGTTCGTTGACCTGTTTGCGGAAATAATCGATTACCTGATGTTTGGCAATAGTGAAAATAAAGGCTTGTAGGTTGCCAAAGCTATTCAACTGGTTACGGTTGTCCCACAGGCGTAAAAAGGTATCCTGAACAATATCCTGTGTCAGGGAACGATTTTTTAGTTGTTTAAGAACAAAGCTGTAAAGTCGGTCGGCATAGGCTTCATAAATCTGTGTAAAAGCCTGGTAGGAGCCGTTGCGTAGTTCTTTTATGCACTGTATTTCGTCTATTTTCATCCTTTCTGCAATAGAAGTAGGTCGGGCAAATGTACTGAAATAATTTAGAAATCAACAAATCTATGTGAATAAATAAAGAGAAACCGATGTCCGGTAGTTGGCAGATGAATTTTATTTTGCAATCATATTACAATCATATATTGAGCTTTATTGTGCCGTCTCTTGCTTTCCGCTAATTAATTTTGTATCTTTACTGTTTTTTACCCTTGTAAAGACAGGTGGTCACCTTATGCAGTGATAAATATCACCTTATAAGGTGACATTAGGCTGTTTACAAAGTGACTATTGTCCCGTTACAACCGGACAACTACCCGAGTGCATAAACAATGATAAATCTCTGCACTGAAAATCTTTATTCTCTGCACTGAAAAGTCTTAAATATAACAATAAGATTATGGCCTTTTACAATTTAAAGAAAAAGCCTGCCTTGACTACTAAGGAAGGAGAAACGGAAACAATGTATGCCGACATTGTCTACAGTGGAACGATTCCGGCAGAACGATTGATCCGTGGTGTTGCTAAGAGAACCGGATTTAAGGAAGGAGTGATAGAAGGTATCCTGATGGAACTGAAAGACGATGTATTGCAATATCTAGGTGAAGGATACCGCGTCGAATTGGGAGAGTTCGGCTTCTTTTCAGCCAAAGTGAAAGCTTCCCGATTAGTCGCAAATAAGAATGATATTCGTTCTGAATCCGTAGCTTTCAACGGGGTGAATTTCCGTGCTTCCAAGAGTATGCGTGTGGGTATTCGCGGAGATTTGGAGCGTAGAAAGTGTGTCGATTTCAACACTTCGCGTAAGTGGGACAGAGACAATCTGAAGAAACTCGTCCTGCAATATATCGGGGAGCATGGCTTCATCACAAGAGCCACTTATACGCAACTTACAGGACGCCTGAAGAATACTGCATTGGACGATCTTAAATCTTTTGCAGCCGAAGGCATTATTAAGCGAGAGGGACGGGGTAATCAGATGCATTTCATTGCACCGCCACGAAAGGAACCGGATGGCGAGTAGTGAAATCTAACGGAATATCGATGGAAACCTTTGTCGTACAAGATTGGAGATTGGGAACAGAACAGAGAAATGAAGAGGTAGTATCTGCCCGAATGGATTGAATCAGTGCAAAATGTGGTATAAGTATGATGTATGGCTAAAAAAATACAGTACCTTTGGCTGTGAATACAGGTAAAACGGTGATGAGGTGTCTATGAAACAGCCTTACAGTGGATTTCTCGTCCGAATGTTGTTTGACCGATAATACTGACTATAATATGTTGGATATCATATACTACTTCAATATCTTCGGTTGTCTGACGATGGGGATGGCTCTACTGTTGATTCAAACAGCGCCACAGCTGATAAACCCGCACTACCGCAATGCCAAACGATTCTTGGGTATTGCATCGATTATCGTGGCTCTGTGCAATGCGCTTATCCTTTACAACAGGGTACAGGAGAGCGTTGCCGAGATATTTGCAATGCCTGTGCTCGTTGCGGCACAGTTGCAGGCGGCGCTTTTTACTTTTATCGTGCTGATACTTTTTCATTCACCATACGTTTGCCGGCAAAATATTTTGCGACACCTCTGCCCGACATTGTTTTTTGTGGGACTCTATCTATTAACGATACTTCTATTTCCTGATGTGAGGATCTATTCGGTGGATGAGTATATAGCGAATATCACGAATCCGGTTCTTTTGTTAAGAACTGTATTTGCGGCTACTTATCTGACGCAGATCGTGATATACGTCCGTTTATTCCGGCGTGAGCAACGGAATTATATGGCCAAGATTGAGAACTATTTCTCCGACACCGACAAATATGAATTCCGGTGGGCTTCGAGACTGTTCTACGAGGCTGCCTGTATCGGCATTGCCGTTCTGGTGTTCAGTATATTCCCTGCCCCGTTATTCGACGGAATAATTACGGTGGTGGTTACAGTGTACTACTTTAACTTTGGAGTGAGGTATATCAACTACCAATACAAACTTTACTATGAGGCTTTGCCCGCGATAGAGGAGAAGGAAGAATCGCAGCCGACAAAGGAGAGTGAAGGAGACAGGGAACTGGAAGATGAAATGGCAAAACTATTATTGTATCTCCAGCAGGGTGTTGTGCTGGGCGACTATGCCGAGGCTCTGCATATCCCGGAACGGAAACTATCTGTATTCATCAATTCGACTTACGGGGTGAGTTTCAAACGTTGGGTGAACAATAAACGGGTAGAATACGCCACAGAGCAAATGGCGAAACATCCGGATTATACAATGGAGAGAATTGCCGAGCTTTCGGGTTTTGCCCACAAAAGCCATTTCTGTAAAATCTTCCGGGAGATAACAGGGGGATCTTTTACCGAGTACAAAAATAGATAACACCTCCAAGCTGTTGTATATTGGGTGATACAGCTTGTTTAAACATACAATAAACCCACAAAAAAACACTTGTGTTGCACGTTTCGACGTCAGATATGCGTAAACGTGCACCAATCATCCAAAATTTTCATTATATTTTTGCTGCGTAGGGCATAAACCGCTCTGCGCTTTTTTGTTTTCCCATGAATATTAATCAAATATAAAGCAACATGAAAAAGATTTTTTCTTTGTTAATGCTATGTGCAACAGTAGTCTTTGCTTCGTGCAGCAAGGACGATCCGGTAACGGAGCCCGTGCCGGAAGGTATCACCGTCACCACCTACGAAGCCCTGCTCACCGCCCTGCAGACGGGCGGCACCTCGGCCGACGCCCCTACACTCATCACGCTGGGCGGCGACATCACGATACCCGCGGGAGGTGACAACAACAACCCTCCCATAAACGGCAGCGGGCACTTCAAGATAGACGGCGGCCACACCCTCACCTGGGAAGGGGAAGGCAACAACTTCCACTTCCTCGGCAATTCCAGCCCCGACGCCGATGCCGTTTATATCGAACTCACCAATATCAATCTGGTCCGACAAGGTATGAACTCCGCGGTAGGTGTTTACAACGGCAGGATTACGCTGGGCAAAGACGTGGCATTGAACGGGCAATATGAAAACATGATTGTGGCTGTCGGCGAGAAAGCGGCATTGGAACTGGGTGACGGCTGCGAATTGTCTTGCACGGCAGTCAGCGGTTCGTGCTGTGTAAGCGTCTGGTATGGCGCCACCCTCGTGCTGAACGGGGGAAAGACCGCTGCCGGGGCTTACATAGACCTATACAGCATTTATAACCCGACCGTTTCCCATCCCCTTATCTCCGTTCCGAAAGCCCTCACGGGTGATGTGCATCTCCTTTTCACCACGACCGGTGTAACCTCCATCGCCCAAGGTGCCGGCGGTTACCAACTGACGCAGGCGGACTGCGACCGTCTGAAAGTGAATCCGGAGTCAATGGTCAGCCTCTATGGAGAGCCGCTTCAGAAGTACGACGACAACTTCGAGCTTTACCTCGACCCGGCGGCGGAACATCAAATCGAGCTGCGCCTGAAGAATTTCACACCCCCCACTTCCGGCAACATCGACATGACCTCCATGACTGCCGACGAAGCGCAGCTAACCATCCGTGCCGCCCTCGCCGCAGGCTTCACCGAAATCAAGCTGACGGGCGAACTTTCCAAAACAGGAATTGGCGGTAACTGGGGTACATTTACCAATAATAAAAAAATCACGAAATGCGACCTCACCGGAGTGACGGACTGGGGTAGAACGCCAACTTTGCCCGATGCCGCCTTTTCGAATTGCACCGCCTTGCAGGAGGTGACGCTGCCCGGTGATATGAAAGTAATCGGAGGTAGTGCTTTTTTCGGTTGCGCTGCGCTGACTAAGGTGAATCTTTCGCAGGTTACCTGGATTAATCTAAACGCATTCTGGGAATGCACTTCATTGGAGACGCTCGCTTTGGATAATGTGACTGCGATAGGCCAGGAGGCTTTCTACGGATGCACGGGCCTCGAAACGCTCAAAATACCGAAGTGTACCGAGTTCGGCACTTATATCGTAACGGGCTGCCGCAGCCTCACCCGGATAGAAGCCACCGCAGCCGGAAATTTCGTTGACATAAGTGATGGTCGCAGCAGTATAGAGCGCACCGCCGTTTTTCACAACAGAGACGGTCATTACGGAGATAGCGCATTCAATCCCGCCAATTGCGCCCTCGTGCTGAACGCCGACAAGAAGCAGGATGGCAATGCCACCCCCAAAGTCTTCAGCGACAACGAATGGCTTGTGATGCCCAACGGCCAATTCATGAGGTGGAATAGCATCACCTTTGCGCAGCAGTAATCCGCGCCTTTCCCGAAGTTGAACTTCGAGGCGGTCTGATTTATTTTTTGAAATCCAATTTTATGCCTGATGCGGTAGACGGCATATGTTGTCGTAAAAAGATTATATCTTAATTAGTAGTCGATTAAAAACGCTCTGCCATCGGCAGATTACAAAATATATCTCCGCCCAACTTACAAAAAGGGTCCCTACTGTCAAATTGCAGGGATCCTTTTGCTTTATACAATTTACTCCGCATGACTTAGGAAAGCTGTCCTCTGTCAAAAGGAAGATTATCGAATAACGGAGTTTTTTTTACTGTCGAATTGTATAAAAACCGGTCGTGAGTTTGTTTCCTGAGAGAATTTTGTTACTTTTGTATTCGAGAGTTATTTGAAGATACAACACCGAAATTGCTGAAATACGCCCAGTTGCTAACTTGTTATCTCTCAATCCCCAAAACTCTGTGAAGTGTTTATTCTTCAATTGGTTATCTTAACCGCGAATAATCTAAAATAAAAAAACGATGTTTCAGAAACTTGTAGCTATAGAGCCGGTCAGTCTGGTTCCGTCGGCCGAAAAAGCGTTGTATTCATTTGCCGGTCAGGTGGTGATGTATCCTGACATACCCGCGAATGATGATGAAATCATTGCCCGTATCGGAGATGCTGATGCGGTGCTTTTGAGTTATACCTCCCGTATCAACCGGTATGTACTCGAATGTTGTCCGAATGTGAAATACATTGGAATGTGTTGTTCACTCTATTCTCCCGAAAGTGCCAATGTCGATATTCGTTATGCCAATGAACGGGGTATCACGGTAACAGGTATCCGGGATTATGGTGACGAGGGAGTAGTGGAATATGTAGTCAGTGAGTTGGTGCGCTGTTTGCACGGCTTTGGACAGGAATCGTGGGAGCAGTTGCCTCGTGAGATTACCGGATTGAAAGTCGGAATAGTCGGACTGGGTAAGTCTGGCGGCATGATAGCGGACGCCTTGAAATTTTTTGGTGCTGATATTTCATATTATGCCCGCAGTGAGAAAGAAGCAGCTACTGCCAAAGGATATCGCTTTTTGTCATTGGGGAAACTCCTTGCAGAGAGTGAAGTCATTTGTTGTTGCCTTAATAAAAATACGATTCTGTTGCACGAAGAGGAATTTAAGCAGATGGGTAACCGGAAGATCTTATTCAATACCGGTTTGTCACCGGCATGGGATGAGGCTGCTTTTACTAAATGGCTGGAAGGTGATAACCTTTGCTTTTGTGACACGATAGGCGCATTGGGGGGTGAGCAACTGCTCAATCATCCGCATGTACGTTGTATGCAGGTGTCTACTGGCCGCACGCGTCAGGCGTTTGACCGCCTGAGCGCAAAAGTGTTGGCCAATCTGTCAGAATACAATGGGTGAAGCGATATTAATCAGGGTGCTCACTACTGACCACCCTGCAATATCCGATGTGGCACTATAAATGTCTACTACGGCATGCACCTGGTCATTTTTGATTTCTACTCTTTGCGTATCTCCCACAAATCCGGGAGTAGACTGTATGGATACCTGCATGTTCTCCGGACCGACAGAAGCTCGTGAGGCGGCAACTGTAACATTCACTTTGGTTGGAAAGAGGTGAATAGCTTCCGCAGCACTTCCGGAGAAAACGGTACGTTGTTCCGTTTGCAAAGAATCATCATAAACGGGAGTTCCTTTGAGTCCATTAGGACCTTTTTCATTGAAGAAGCGGGCCGTCGTATTTCCCATTAGAGAGGCAGTTCTTAAAACATCGAATCCACCGGTAGCTCCGGATGCGATATAGACCCGTGTACCATTTGCTCTGGCGGTTTCTGTTACTTCCCGATAGAATGTCTCGTCTGCTAAAGCACCGATAGACAAGGTAATGACAGACGTTCCGTTTTTCAATGCCGGCAAAGCCAATTCCCGCATAGCGGCAGGAGAGGCCGATTCCACCAGATAATCTGGTTTTAATGCCAATAACTCTTCCAATGTGGCGCAAGAAATGCAAGGCTTGCCATGTTGCTGCATTTTATGAACGATGTGCGCTGCTTTTGAAGCTGTACGCGAATAGACACCTACCAAGTCATAATCTGGTAATAAGCCTTTGACAACTGCATCCGCAACGATTTCTGCAAGTCGTCCACATCCTACAATGACTAACTTTTTCATGCAACAAAGATAATACTTTTATTGGTAAGAATTTCGGCCGGTCTGTAATTACTGGAGATCTGACAGGATATCTTCGTAACTGATGGCAGGTTTCTCATTCAACAGGCGTGTGTGCTCTGCGACGAAAGTGTCATAACACCTTTTGGATGCCCCCTTTTGTCCTGTCCGGAACAATATCTGGCACTTGATGCGCATCGCTTCTTCATCAAGCGTATCATTGAGCAGCAGGACGTCTGCTATCTGCAATATGAGCTTGTTGTTCCCTTTCACATCAGAGGTCTCCAACATTTTAAGCATGAAAGTAGTGACCTGCTTGGTATATTCGTCTTTGAAAGAGTCGAGCCATTCTGCACTGATGGTAGGTGTGAGTGTTCCTCCCGCAGCGAGTTTCAGAATACGCTCTAAGGTAGCGATGTCCACTGTTGCTTTGTCCGGTACTTCCTGCAGGATTTTGTTGATCTCATGATAGTCACAGGTAATGTCGTCACCTATGCTGATAGACCAGTAGCCACCTTTATAATTAATGGCTATGTCCCCTGTTCTTTCAAGAATAAGCCGTAGTTTCCTGATATTCACATTCCGGGTGTTGGAAGCATCCGCTTTGTTCATTCCCAGCCAGAAAGTTTCGTCCAGTTCCTGCGAAGTCACTTTTCTGCCTTTCGCGATACTGTTCAGCAGGATATATAGAAACACCTGCTTGATGATGGGCGTAAATTCCTGTGTGATATCATTTCCCTCCTTATCGAACACCTGAAAGTCTCCGAGAAGATGGATGGTGGATATACGTGGCTTTTTATCCTGTGGTTTGGTCGTGGCAGGCTGTCCCTCTGCCTCTGCGGAACTCTTCACCTCTTCTTCAGCAGTGCCTGGCATCATGGGGGCTGCTTTTTTCTTCATCAGCTTTTGATAGCTGATAGCAACACTTGTTATAATAAGGAGAACTACGACTGATAATAAGATGTATTTTATCGATTCGCTATCTCCTCCGGCAGGTATCTGCTCAATGTCCGAAGCCTTGAGCGGAGGAAATGCGAGCGAATAGATTTCGACACTATAACCCTCTTCCGGTTCTTTCTTCTCCAGAAAAACGCCATAAAGTGTCGATGTCTGTTCCACATAAATCAAATCGCAGAAAGATTCCGTATCAAGGAAGTTGTAAGGGATGGAATCCCCCAGCGTTTCAAACGTTCCATTTTTCCAGTCGATAACGCTTAGGATGGCTGTGGAGTGAAACTTGCTGTTATTGTATGCTATCGTGTATGCCTTATGTTCTTCTTTTCGGAGTACCATGGAGTTACTGAACACAAGAGGAGTGGGGCCGACGGAGAACTGCCCGATCATCTTGCTCGTCATGTCTTTATAGTTGATTTCGAGGATATCATAGAGGTTGGTCGGAAACTCCTCCTGACGTCCCGAATGACTGCCATATCCGCCGATAATCAGAAGCGTGTCGTTACCTAAGTAACCCATGGTACTTAAATAACGCGGGATGACGTATGAAGAGAGGTCTTTGGTGGTCCATTCTCCATCGTCCAGTTTATGCTTGTTGATGGTTGCTTTATAGGTGTGTGCACCATATCCTCCGAACAGAATCAGTTCATCGTCAATGAGAATCCGGTTATGCTGTTGTACGGGGGCCAGATTTTCCCGTCTTTCTTCCGCAGACCATTCGTTCGTTTCGAAATTATAGGTGATAAGTTCGGGGTATTGAACACTATAAGAGATCAGCCGGTTGTTTTTAGCGTCATAAATCGTTTGGCTGCCTCCGTTACGAAACGGATTTCCTTTCTTGTTCATTGCTTTCGATACCGTTTTATTTGCTATATCATAGGTAATGACAAATTCACTGCTGGCTACGAATATTCGTGGCTGGATGGTGTCGTATGCTATCTGGGCATTGACCTCTGTCAGTGGAATACTTGCTTCCTTTTCCCAAGTGACGTGTTTGTTCACTTTCCAGATGCCGTTCTTCACAGTTGCATAGTTGTTTCCTTTTTCATCATACACCCCTTTATCTGTATGGCGCAGCATCGGCCATTCTCTGATTACCTGTCCTTTGTCGTTGGTGATAACGATGTCCCGGACTGAAATGGGAGGTACGTCCGTGGTATAGAACGTCTGGTGAGTATTGGTACCGAAGAGAATCTGGGTGTGCTTGTAGCTGTTGAAAGTAAAAGGGATTTCCTTGACTACATTATTGATCTGGCACTTTATATTCTGCCGGTTGAAAGTCACTTTAATGTCGAGCCATTGGTTCAGTTCCTTGTCGTTGAGTTCCGAGAATTGCATATTACTCAATATCCCTTGCGAGTCGGACATCACGAAATTCATCTTGCCAAGGTTCAGATTGGAAATGAAATCCAGGCTTAATGTGTCGTTCACAACAAAACGGAAGATATAACCGTATGTCAGGACAGCCTGTTCCAGTCTTAATTTGAATTGGAGTGAATATCCGGTAGCCATATCAAGTTCACCGTCCGGATTAAGATCCAGGGAGGTTCTTTGGTCCTGATTGACTGTGTGAGATTGAAATGTCAGTCCGTAGGAGATCTTTTTCTTATCAGGGCTGCCAGCATAACTGATACAAGATAATAGCAGGACTAATAGCAGTAATATCTTCTTTTTATTATTCGGTATAATTTTTCTCATGATTAAGATAATTCGATCGGGTAAAAAACAAAGGAGGCTGCTATTCCCTATTTTTTATAGCATAGCTTAGCAACAAAATTAGATAAAAACTTAAAACCAGCAAAATATTGCGAGCGAAAAGAATGGGCGAGTGGCAAAAAGTAAGGTCAGAGGAATTTTAATTAGATTTTTTTTCTGTTTTTTGTGGCAGTTAAGGGTTAGTTAAGCCTTAATTAATGATGCTGCGATATATTTGTCGTCGGAAAAGCAACGAGTTACGAACCTATATAAACTAAGAATTTATGAAAACATGAAAAACGAAACCTTTGTATGAGCCGAATCAGAAACCGTTCGGCAGGATAAGATTTTTATCCCTTTAATCTAAAACAAAATATTATGTTTAAACAGAAAATCAAAACTAAAAGAAGTATTGGATGCAGAATTTATTTAAGCATCTGTCTCTTGCTTACGGGAGTTTGCTCTATAGAGGGGGCGTATGCGTTACCTCACTCTGACGGGTACGCGAATCCCGCCCCCAATCAGCAAAGTAACATCACTGTTTTCGGGGTAGTGAAGGACTTGAATGGAATCCCTTTGATAGGAGTCACCGTGTCTGTATTGAACACAACGACCGGAACCATCACTGATGCTGACGGGAAATATACATTGAATGTACCCGCCAATGCAGAACTTCAGTTTACGTATATCGGATTCACGACCGTGAAAGTGAACGTTGCCGGCAAACGTAAGGTAGATGTAACCATGCGCGAAGATACGCAGCAGCTCGAGGAAGTCGTTGTCGTGGCTTACGGCGTGCAGAAGAAAGAAACCGTCACCGGTTCGTTGGCTTCGGTAACTACCAAAGACCTGTTACAGTCGCCACAGGCCAATATCAGTAATGCGCTGGCAGGTCGTATGCCGGGTTTGTTTGCCGTGCAGCGGAGTGGTGAGCCGGGAAAAGACCAGTCGACTATCCGTATCCGTGGTGTGGGAACCTTTGCCGATAGTGGCAACGAACAGGACCCATTGGTGATGGTGGACGGAATCGAGAGCGATAACTACAACAATATCGACCCGAATGAAATCGAGAATGTAACCATTTTGAAAGATGCTTCCGCCACAGCCGTGTATGGTGTACGTGGTGCGAACGGTGTAATTCTGGTGACGACGAAACGCGGACAGCAAGGTGCTCCCCGCATCAACGTTTCTACTAGTGTGGCCCGTACTTCTTTCATTGATTTGAGAAAGAGCATGAATTCTTATGAATATGCCAACTCTTACAATCTGGGACAGGCTTATGACGCCTACGTGACAGGAAATCTTACCCGCCGTTTCTCGGATGAGGTGATTGAAAAATACCGTACCCAGTCCGATCCGATCCTCTATCCGGACGTGAACTGGACAGACCTGCTGGTAAGCGATGCTTCCTATCAGACACAAACCAATATCAATATCAGTGGTGGTACCGAACGGGTGAAATACTTCTTCTCCGCAGGTTACTTCACGCAGGATGGTTTGTTCAATACTGATGTTTATGACCCCGGTTATGATTATCAGTTGAAGTACAGACGCTACAATCTGCGTTCCAACTTCGACTTCAATATCAACAAGAACCTGAAAGTCAGTTTCGACCTCTCCACGCAGATGGACGATACGCGCGGACCAAACTGGTCGACTTCCAGTTTCATGAATATGTTGGTAACTGTTCCGCCAACTATTTCTCCGGGAGTAGTGGACAATAAGATTGTAATGGTTCCCACTACAGCGCAAATACCCGCATCTACCCCTATGGTAGCTTTCATCAAGGGAAATCATAAGGACTATGCCAACTTCCTGAACGGTTCGATCCGTGTGAACTATAAGATGGATTACCTGACCAAAGGCCTGGCAGTACGCGCAGCTATCTCCTACAAAAACTATAACAACCATATCCGCGAATACCAACGCAACGGTACCACGTATGAGGGCAAAGCGGACGGCAAGGGCGGAGTGGTACTTATTTCGGGTGATGACGGCTCGGAAGTAACACGCTTTGGCGAACGATACCAGAAAAACCGCCGTGTCTACTTTGAGGGAGGTATCGAGTATGCCCGTCGCTTTGGCAGTCACAACGTTACGGGGTTGGTACTCTATAATCAGAGTAAATACTACGATCCGAATCTTGAATTTTCTATACCGCAAGGTTATCAGGGACTGGTAGGTCGTGTTACTTACGGGTTCAAAGATCGTTACCTGTTCGAGTTCAACATCGGTTACAATGGAACGGAGAACTTTGCCGAGGGAAAACGTTTTGGTACATTCCCGGCATTCTCTCTGGGATGGGTACTTTCCGAAGAATCGTTTTTCCCGAAAGGTGAGGCCGTGACTTTTGCTAAGATTCGTGGTTCCTATGGTGTGGTTGGAAATGATAAAGTAGGAGGCTCTCGCTTCCTCTATCGTCCTACGTCCTACACCTATACAGCCGATAAGAATCTGTTCGGTTCCGGCGACATTTATCACTTCGGTGAGGTAGGTTCTTCCTATCAGGGATACAAAGGCGTATATGAGGGTAAACTCGGAAATCCGGACCTGACATGGGAAAAGTCTAAGAAGTGGAACATCGGTGCCGACATGAAGTTCTGGGGCAGCAGAATCGGACTGGTATTCGATTATTTTGAGGAAAGACGTAATGATATCCTCTGCAACCGCGGAACCGTACCCAATATCACAGGGGCCGACTTCCCCGCCTATAACCTGGGACGCATGAAAAATTCCGGTTATGAATTCGAGCTGTCTTATTATGACAAGATTGGCGATTTTAGCTATTTCGTGAAAGGCAATTATAGTTTCGCCCGCAATAAGATATTGTATAAAGATGAGGCTCCCTGGGAATATTCCTATCGCAGTGCAACCGGCCTCCGTTACGGACAAATCTTCGGTTATGTAGCCGACGGACTCTATAACACTTGGGAAGAAGTGAACGACCCGAATCGTCCCACTTATATGTGGAGTAATAACAAGATTCAGCCGGGCGATATCAAGTACAAAGACATCAATAACGACGGCGTGATTAATGACAACGACCAGGTGCCTATCGGTTATTCCAACTTCCCGGAAAAGATTTTCGGATTCTCATTTGGCGGCGAGTTCAAGAATTTCGATTTCTCTGTCTTGTTTCAGGGAGCTTCCAACGTTTCTACGATAGCTTCCAACGTTTCGCGCCAAGGGTTTAATAACAACAGAGGTGCCGTGCAGGACCTGCTAAATAGCTGGACTTACGAACGCTATGCGAACGGACAGAAAATCAAATATCCGCGTTTCTCTGTATCTGATAACAGTCATAATTACGTGACCTCTACCTACTGGCTCGAAGATGCTTCTTACCTGCGACTGAAGAACGTGGAAATAGGTTATACGTGGCGGAATCCTTTCTTCAAGCGCATCGGCATCAGTTCACTCCGTCTTTACGCTAACGGTAGCAACCTGCTGACTTGGGCGGATTTGTTGCCCGGTGAAGACCCCGAGTCTCCTATGATGGATACCAATAACGAACCTTATCCTGTGACGAGAACCTACAACTTAGGTGTAAGTATAAACTTTTAAAGATGAATGGAATGAAAAAGCTAGTTGCTATAATAATATCTTGTATTGCGTTGGCAATAGGTTCCTCTTCTTGTGAGGATATGATGGGAAACTATCTGGATAAAGCTCCCGGTATTGATGTGACTGAAGATACCGTATTCTCATCGACTGCCCATGCTGAACGATTTCTGGCCACCGTCTATCGGTATGCCGTACATTCCAACCTGCCTTATTTTACGGAAGGATGGGAAGACCCGACCAATTACGACGGAACATTGAGTTCCGGAGCCAGTGACGAGTCGGAGACATGTGCAGCCTGGTACTCTACTCAAAAATGGAACTCCGGTTCGTTGACTCCCGATGACATACAGGACAAACGTTACCCATTTCGTTGGATTGCACTCCGGCAGATTGCCATTATGATAGAACGCATCCATGATGTACCTGACATCTCCAATGCTTATGCCAATCAGATTGTTGCGGAAATGAAGACTCTCCGTGCACTGAATTATCTGGAGATGATGAAATGGTATGGTGGTGTGCCTATTATCGACCGCCGGATTGATTTGGGCGAGGACTTGAAGATTCCGCGTGCCTCTTTGCAGGAAGTGGTGAACTTTATCTTGAAAGATTGCCAGGATGCCATTGATGCTCCCGAATTTCCGGAAGACCAGACCGGTTCCCAGAAAGGGCGTGTCGGTAAAGGTGTAGCACTTGCTATCAAAGCAAAAACATTACTGTATGCTGCCAGTCCGTTGTTCAATACGGAAACTCCATATATGAGTCTCGGAGTAAATAATAATCTGATCTGTCTGGGCAGTTCCAATCACGAATTATGGAAACAGGCTGCGGATGCTGCTAAAGCTGTGCTCGACTGGGCGGCTGCTAATGGGCACCACCTGATTACAGATCAGGGAGTGGATAAGAACTATCGCTATTCATGGGAAGTCTATGATAATCCGGAGATTATCTTCGCTGAAAAGGCACACGGTGAAACCGGTACTTGGGACTGGCCTTGGTCGGCTATTTCTCCTCCTAATATTTATCCGGGTAACCGTGGACAAAGTGGTATTTCACCAACGCTGAACTTCGTGAAGAAATATGAGAAACGCGACGGTACAGACCAGTACTGGAATCCTGATGGCGGCACCGATTTGCAGGCAAAGATGGGCGAACTGGATTATCGTTTCTCGCAAACGATTGCTTACAACAAATCTATCTGGAATGAAGAAAAAGGTGAAATGCAGATATGGGAGGGTGGTAGAGATGCCAATACTTGTTATGGTGGTTTCTGGCTGCACAAACATTTCCCTGCCAAGATAAACAATACGCAGAGTAAGTTGGCCCCGAATTCAACCTTGTTCCAGTTGAACGAGTTTTATTTGAGTTATGCAGAAGCGCTGAACGAATATCACAACGGACCCACACCGGAAGCTTATGCTGCCGTAAAAGCGATACGCGACCGTTCCGGACAACCGGAATACCCGTCAGGATTGGATTACGAGGGTTTCAAGAAACGCATCCATCGTGAGAGAGACATCGAGATGGCTTTCGACAATCACCGTCTGTGGGACATCATGCGCTGGAAAGCAGCAGAAGCAGAGGGAGTGATGCAAGGTGATATGTGGGGAATCAAAGTTTATAAGATAGACGGAAATGACAGTGAATTCAGATATGAGCCTTATGTGTTTGAAAAGCGCAGTTTCCACAAGAAGATGTATCTCAACCCATTCCCTACATCGGAAATCAACAAAGGTTATCTGGTTCAGAATCCGGGTTATTAATTACCTTAAAAGTAATATAGTATGAAAAATAAGATGATATATAGAAAAAAAGGATGGATGTTGACGGCTATGCTGGGTTTCTGCCTGGGTGGTTCTGTGACAGCGCAAACCATATCGTCAGATACGATAAGCTATGTGGCTTACGGCACACAACCCGGATGGATCACTACCAGTGCAGTATCGTCTGTGAAAGGATCGGCTTTGGAGAGTTCTTTCACTACGAATGTAGCCAATACACTGCACGGGCGTCTGCCGGGGCTGGTCACTCTTCAGGGGAGTGGCGAAGCGGGTTCCGATAATCCGACCATGCTCTCTCGCGGAGTCAGTTCGTTTGCTGCCGGTAGAGGGATGTTTATGGTGATTGACGGTTTGCAGGCTCCCGATGGTTATTTCCAGCAATTGGTACCGGAAGAAATCGAGTCGGTCACTCTCTTGAAAGATGCTGCTGCTACCGCACTGTACGGCAACAGAGGAGCGAATGGCGTATTGGTCATTACAACGAAAAGAGGACAGACGGGTGGATTGAAAATCAATTTCAGTGCCAAGGTAGGTTTTCAGCAGGCTACCCGCTTGCCGAAGTTTGTAGATGCCTACAATTATGCGAATCTGTATAATGAAGCTCTGGTGAATGACGGAGGTTCTCCTTTATATTCCAATGAGGCATTAGAGGCTTATCGCACCGGAAGTGATCCGCTGCTTTATCCTAATGTGGATTGGTATGACACTATCTTGAGAGACAATGCTCCGGTGATGAATTATAATTTCAATGCCAGTGGAGGGAACGATGTAATTCGTTACTTCGTACTGTTCAATGCAGTGAAGAGTGAGGGGTTGTACATTAAGACAAAGGGACATTCCGACTATACGGACAATTCCAACTTTGTACGCTATAACTTCCGTACTAATGTGGATTTGAACCTGACGAAACGTTTGTCTGCCACAATTACCGTTGGTGGTACGATTGAAGACAAGTCTATTCCGGGGACTTCGGAAAATACAGGTGCAGTGTTTGATTTGCTCTCTTCCGTTCCATCCAATTCGTTTCCTATTTTTGTAGGAAACCGGCAGTATGGAGGAAACAATACCTATGCCAATCCATTGGGCGAAATAGCGGAAAAAGGATATTATAAAACTAACGGACGTCTGGCGTTGACCTCTATCCGTTTGAAAGAAGATTTGGGATTCATAACTCCCGGATTGAGTATATCGGGTGCTATCGGGTTTAATTCTTACTTCCAGACATATACCATCGGAAGTCATGATTACCAACGGTTCAGCGTACAGAAAATTGCGGATGACATAGAATTGACTCCCATCGGCGAAGACAGTGGAAAACTGAATATAGATGAAGGCAAATCGTATCAGCAGCGTAATTTGTCCATGCAGGCATTATTGAATTACGACCGCACTTTCGGTATTCATACAGTAAGCGGTATGTTGATGGCCAATCGCGACGAGCTGACCATATCGGGACACAATCTTCCTTATTTCAATATCGGTATGGGCGGACGTTTCACGTATGCTTACGACCAGAAATATATCGGTGAATTCACCTTCGGCTACAACGGGTCCGAAAACTATCCATCAGGACGCCGTTTCGGATTCTTCCCGGCAGGTTCTATCGGCTGGATTGCAACGAATGAAGACTTCCTGAAAGACAATAAGGTGCTTACGTTCCTGAAACTGCGGGCATCGTACGGACTGACCGGAAATTTCGATATCGGTGGTACTCGCTATATGTTCGACCAGTATTATGACTGGGGTGGTTATTATCCGTTTGGAGACGCGAACTCTAACGTAGAGAATTATTTTGAGGGAACACTCGCTAACCCAAGTGTGACCTGGGAGAAAGAGAAACAACTGAATGTGGGCTTTGATGCAACGCTGTTTAGAAAGTTAGACATCAGCTTTGACTTCTTCAACCGTGACCGCAAAGACATCCTGGCAACTCCCTACCGCACAATTCCCGATTTCGTAGGATTCAAAAAACCGGAAATGAATGTCGGTAAGGTGAACAATAAAGGTTTCGAATTGACAGCCCGCTATGCGGACCGGATTAATGACTTCAACTACTATGTGCAGGGCGGTGTATGGTATGCTCACAATGAGGTGAAATACAATGCGGAGATGTTACAGCAGTACTCTTATATGTATCGCACCGGCCATCGGGTAGACCAACCTTTCGGACTTCAGGCCATCGGCTTTTTTAAGGATCAGAAAGACATTGACGACTCTCCCCAGCATACTTTCATGAAAGTGCAGCCGGGCGATATCAAATATAAGGATATGAACAATGACGGAGTAATCAATGAAAATGACGTTTGTGCCATCGGATATACCAACCTGCCGGAGTTTACTTATAGCTTTAACTTGGGTTTTGCTTATAAGGGTTTTGATCTTGACGCAAACTTTCAGGGCGTGGGCAACCGCACTGTATACAGAAGCGGACGCTATTACGAAGCTTTCCGCAATAACGGTAACGCATCGGAATGGGCGCTCGAAAGATGGACACCCGCTACAGCGGCTACCGCCACCTATCCCAGACTGTCTACAGGAGATAACCAGAACAACTATCAGACATCATCGTTCTGGCAGGAAAACGGTGCATTTCTCAAACTACGCAGTCTCGAAGTGGGATACACGCTTCCCGTTCAGCTTGTGAAAAAGCTAAGTCTGGATAAAGTGAGATTCTTCCTCAACGGAACCAATCTGTTCTCTTTCGACCACATGGACGGGTTTACTGATCCGGAAACGATGAGCGGCTATCCTGCTGTCCGGACCATGAGTATCGGTGTGAATGTACAACTGTAAAAGCCCTGTAACTTAAAATTGTAACGATATGAAAAAGATAAATATACTATTATCCAGCTCGATAGCCGTTTTTCTATTAAGCTCGTGCAACCCTATCCTCGATAGGGAGATGATGCTGACCATGACGGAGAAACAGGCATTGGAAAGCTATGACGTCGCTCAAAAGCGTGTGAACGGGCTTTATACGTATCTTCCCAACGGATTCTCGCCAGTGGGAGGAGCGATGATGGCTGCCGCTTCCGATGAAGCCGAATATTCGGTAGCTTCTTCATCCGTCCACATGTTCAACAACGGTTCTTGGAATCCGCTGAATAATCCGGATAACGTCTGGACCTATTATTACCAGGGAATCCGTCAGGCGACTCTTTTTCTGGAGACTGCCGACCAGATTAACATGGAAAGATACAAACTGGACCCGCAGAACCAGGCTGATTATGAGATGAGGATGGCGAATATTGAACGGTGGAAATATGAAGCCCGTTTCTTGAGAGCTTATTTTTATTCCGAATTGGTGAAGAGATATGGTGGAGTGCCTTTGGCAAACGAACTGATGGATATGGACACCGATTACCGGAACATTCCCCGGAATACATTGCAAGAATGTATTGATTTTATAGTCGATGAGTGCGGACAGGTAGCACCGAATCTACCGGCTGTTTATCAGGCGAGTGATATGGGACGCGTCACCCGGGGAGCGGCTTTAGCTCTGAAGAGCAGAATATTGTTGTATGCGGCAAGCGAATTGTTCAACAACCCGGTATGGGCACAGGGATATGATCGTAAGGATTTGATTTCCTTGAGCGGAACAGACAGACAGGCCCGGTGGGAGAATGCAGCGAAAGCGGCTGGAGAGGTTCTTTGGGGCGCAGACGTAGCAGAAGCTGGTTATAAGTTGTCGGGGAATTATCAGAACCTGTTCCGTTCGTTTAGCGACAATGAGATTATTCTTGTTCGCCGTAACGGATATGACAGCTCATTCGAGAAGAGTAATTATCCGATTGGTGCCGATCAGGCAACCGGTGGTACGGCTCCTTCCGGAAACTTGGTGGATGCTTACGAAACTATTGGTGGAAGAACATTCACTTGGAAGGATCCGTCAATGGCTATCAGGCCTTATGAAAACAGAGATCCCCGTTTTGCTGCAACCATTCTTCCGAACAACAGCACTTTCCAGGGACGACCGGTAGAGTGTTGGGAAGGCGGAGCCGATGGACCGGACAAAAACAATGCTTCCCGAACCGGCTATTACTTGCTGAAATACGTTGACCCGGAATTGAAACTCTTGCAGGGACAATCGGCTATCCATTCCTGGATTATCATCCGTCTGGGTGAAATCTACCTCAATTATGCCGAAGCGATGAACGAGGCTTATGGTCCCGATGCAAAAGGAATCTATGGAAAGAGTGCCCGTGATGCTATTAATGAAGTGCGTGGACGGGTAGGTATGCCCGACGTGGTTGCTGATTCAAAGGAAGAAATGCGTGAAAAGATTCGTCACGAGCGCCGGGTGGAACTGGCATTCGAAGATCACCGTTTTTGGGACGTGCGCCGTTGGATGACTGCCCAGGATGACTTGAATGTACCGTTGAAAGGGGTGAAAGTCACTCGGCTTTCTTATAACAGCTTCGAATATCAGAGTGTAGAAGTGGAGAACCGGAGTTTCAAGCGTTCGATGTACTTCTATCCGATTCCGCAGAATGAGTTGAATATAACTGGATGGCCACAGAATCCGCTTTGGTAACGTAACTATTAAATAGAACAGAAGTATGAAAAATAAGAATATCAAACTTTGGATAGCAGCCCTGGCTTGTCTGGCAGGATGGAATTCATGTACTCATGAAGAATATGTGGACGTAGACTACCCCGAACAGCAGATTTATATGCCGGCTGCCAATGTAAGTGCTGATGGGATATATTTAATTGATGATGTACCGACTGCTTCCCTTTCGGAAGAGGTGCAGGGCAATCCTTATCGCTTTAAAGTAGACATGAAGACGTATGATTTTATTGTTCCATTGGCCGTCTATCGTTCGGGCATAGAGGACGGAGGAGAGTTGAACATAGATCTTCGTGTAAACAATGATACCATACAGAAACTGATAAATGCAGGCAAACTGGAAGCCGATATATTACCGGCAGATAGATACCGGTTAGAGAAATCTGCAAAATTGGAAGATGGCAGCACTTATGCACCGTTTGATCTGATTGTGGATTTGAAGTATCTGGATGATAATTATATAGAAGCAGGAAAGAAGTTTGCGGTGGCAATAGAGGCGCAATGTAATGAACGCCAGTTGAATCATAATGTGGTGATTGTAGTGATTGATACTAAAATCATGCGTCCTACCGTTGATTTTACTTTTTCTGTGGATCAGAACAATTGGAAGCGGATTCTTTTCAAGAGTGCAGCCAAGTATGCCTATTCTTCCACCTGGACGTTTGGTGAGGGGGATGCGACTTCTTCTTTGGCTAATCCATCTTATACATATACGGATAAGGGCTCTTATCAGGTTACCTATAAGGCTGTTGGAGTCACCGGTGAAGAGGTTTCTCTCACTAAAACAGTTCCGGTACTGAATATTGGTAAACTGTCGAATGCCGGTTGGTCCATCTTGTCTTGTTCGAGCGAAGAACCGGAAGAAGGAGGAACGGAAAGTCCTTTGGGATATGCAACAGCCATGATTGACGGAGACCTGACAACTTTCTGGCATTCCCGTTGGAAAGATCCGGTTCCGGGATATCCGCATTGGGTGGCCGTAGATATGGGTGCAGAGTATATCATTAGCAGCTTCGTTTGTTACAGGCGTCCCGGTGATAACCGCGGACAGACTAAAAACCGGTTCTGGACCAGTCTTGACGGCGTGAACTGGGACGACCAGGGAGAATTCCCGTTCGACCCGGAGACGGATGCGGGACAGACTTTCGCAATGAATAATTATCCTACTGCCAGATATTTCAAATATGAAGCTACGGAAGGGCCTAATGCGTGGGCGTTCCTGGCAGAAATAGAGGCGTACGGAGAAGTCGAATAATAAAATGAAAGGATTAAAAATGCTTAAAAGAAGAATAATTATGAAGAACTTAAACTTATTTATGTGCTGCGCGTTCGCAGTGATGTCATGCAGTTCGGATTTTCCAACTTATAACGATATCAAAAAACAACCGGAACCGGTACAGGCAAAAGCAGTCAATGAATTCCTGAATTCAATGGGCGTATGTGCCGGTATCGACGGTAGAGGAGAGACTGTTGAACCAAGTGCCAGTGATAATATGGGTTCTGCTGCACGTTTCAATTATGTGGGCGTACGTTGGATGCGTGCCGGAACGGAAGGCTCGTTCAGAAGTGACCCGGAAGAACTGGCGGCATCACGAAAAAAACTGATGGATAGTATGTACCGGTTTCATGAATTGACAGGTGCCAAATTCTCTTTTGGTATCGGTAGTGGTGCCTCCGGTGGTAAAGCGGAAGTAGAGTTTATGCTTGGCTGTGCGAATGAATTGGCGCAAAGAGGTCTATTGCTTGCTCTTGAAGGTGCTAATGAACCGAATAACTTTCCTCTGGGAGGTGGTAGTGATAATGGTTATGATGGGGTACCCGGTGGTGGAAGTAAATCATGGCTCGGAGTCGCTTATCAACAAAGAGATATTTATGAACTGTCCAGAAGCAGCAAGTATCCTTATTTGAATAATATTCCGGTGTGGTCTGTTTCTACGATCGGTGCAGTGAATGATAATGTAGGTTTGCAATATCTGACTATTCCGGAAGGAGCGAATACAATGATGCCCGATGGTACTCGTTATGCAACTCATATGAATTGTCACAACTATGCGTTCCAGAATGAAGGAGAATGGGCTAAACCCAATGATAACCAGACCTGGAAACATTCGGACCCGACTTCCAATAATCCGGGTGACGGACCGTATGTGAATTTTGGTGTGACTTGGAATAAGAATTTCAAAGGATATACCAATGAAGAATTGGCAGAACTGCCTCGCGTTGTGACCGAAACCGGCTTGAAGGTCTTTGGTAACTTCTCGGAAGAAATGCACGCTTCTTTCCTGATGAACATTTATCTGTGTCAGTTTAAGAGAGGATGGTCGAATACCGCCATTTATATTCTTCGTGACCGTGTAGATGAAGATCCGATCAATATCACCTATGGAATGTTCAGAGGTGATAACACCAAACGTCCGGCAGCCGATTGCATCCGTAATATAACTACGATTTTAGCAGATGACGTTCAGGCAACTACTAACCCGGGGATTCTTACGTATGCCATCCCTAACCAGCCATCGGTAGTGCATGACCTGTTACTTCAAAAGAGCAACGGTAAATATTACCTGATTGTCTGGGGTGAGAAGTATTCCGGTGGTAAAGTGAATGCTACTGTTCAGTTTGGTAAGAAAATGAAGAAAGTGAACATCTATAATCCGAGAGTGAGTGCAGAAGTTGAGCAGACTTTGGAGAATACAGATGCCATTACGATGACCTATACCACCAATCCTTATATTTTTGAAATAGAACCCTAAATACTCACTATAAAGACTGTCATCCCGGTGAAATATCCGGGATGATAGAATTGATTATCAGAGCTACTGTATAATTAGAACTCAGATATTATACCATGAACAACAATAAGAATATATTCATTTTCATACTCTTTCTTTTGTCTGTGTTGGGAAGTAGTCTTTCGGCCCAGGAGATTAAAGATCATATTTTGTATAAGATTGTCAGTCCGTCGGGCTTGGTGCTCGACAACCGCCTGAATACAGACAACGCTTCCAATGTGTATCTGGCAACGGATACTAAAGGCAACAAGGGGCAATATTGGAGATTGATTCGCTACAAGGATTTATATGTGATATATAACCCTTTTGTGAATAAGAGCTTCGATATTGGAACCAGCAGGGCGATAGAAGAACCGATTGGTGTATGGGATGTTAGCAGAGCCAATGGTAATCAACAATGGGTATTGACTCCGAAAGGTAAAAATAGATATGAAATAAAACATAATAACGCACAACTAATCATGTCGTTCAAATCCGGTGACAAGGCTGGCTCCAAGGTTTATACATTACCGGCTTCGGAAACAGATGTTGTCTGGACATTGAAACCGACATCAGAGAAGCTACCTCCCGAAAATATGCATGGAAAGGCCGAGTGGGAGAATGAGCAGATATTTGCAATAAACAAGGAAGAAGGGCATAACACGTTTATACCGTTTTCTTCTGTGGAAAGTCTGAAGAAATCCGAGTATTTCAATCAGCCTTGGGCAACTCCTTCTTCTGATCTTTTCCACTCTCTGAATGGTATGTGGAAATTCCATTGGGTGAAACAACCGTCCGAACGTCCGGTTAATTTCTATCAGATGAATTATAACGTGTCCGCCTGGAAAGAAATTCCGGTTCCTGCCAATATGGAAATGCAGGGATATGGAACACCGATTTATACGAATGTCACTTATCCTTTCAAGAATTATCCCGCAATGATTTTGCCGCAGAAAGGATATACCAATGAGAAAGAGCCCAATCCGGTAGGTTCTTACCGGAGAGATTTTGTATTGCCGGCCAACTGGGACGGCAAAGAGATATTCCTCCATTTCAACGGAGTGTACAGCGGTTTTTATGTCTGGATCAACGGGAAGAAGGTAGGATATAGCCAGGGTTCTAATAACGATGCAGAATTTAATATCACGAAGTATTTGGTTCCTGGTAATAATACGATTGCAGTGGAAGTATACCGCTGGACGGATGGTAGTTATCTGGAAGATCAGGACATGTTCCGTTTGAGTGGAATATACAGAGACGTGTATCTTTACGCCACTCCTAAGATGCATATCCGCGACTTCCATCTGCAATCTCTTTTCGAAGGGAACGATTATCGGAAAGCCGGTTTTAAAGTGGACGCGATAGTGGCAAATTACGATAGCAAGCAGTCGCAGGCTCACGCAATAGAGGTGACCTTGATAGACCCTTCAGGAAATTCAATAGGTACAATCACACAAACCGTTCAGCAGATAAAAGGTAAGAAAGAACAAAAATATACATTACAGACAACAGTAGAGCAACCTTTGTTATGGTCAAGTGAAACGCCTCATCTCTACAATGTGTTGGTCGCATTGAAAAATGAGCGTGGGGAAGTGATAGAGGCAACCTCCTCCAAGTTCGGTTTCCGTCATATCGAGATTAAGAACAAACGGGTGTATATCAACAACCGGCAGGTATTCTTTAAAGGCGTGAACCGTCATGAAATGTTGCCACGTACAGGCAAGGTACTGTCAACGGAATCCATGGTTCAGGATATTGTAATGATGAAGCGTTTCAATGTCAATACGCTTCGTACGAGCCATTATCCCAATGACCCGCGTATGTATGCTTTGTGCGACTACTATGGATTGTATGTGATGGATGAGGCTGATGTGGAAAATCATGGAAATCATACGCTAAGTGAACGTGAATCCTGGAAACCGGCCTTTATCGACCGCCTGGTCAGAATGATTCAGCGGGACAAGAATCATCCGTCTATCATTTTCTGGTCGCTGGGGAATGAAGGAGGTGCAGGTGAGAACTTTATGGCAATGTATGAAGTGGCTAAGAAGTTGGAACCTACCCGTCCCGTACATTATGAAGGACAGAATGCTGCTGCCGATATTGATTCACACATGTATCCGAGTATTCCGGGTATGAGCCGTTTCGACCAGCAGGACTCTGATAAACCTTACTTCCTTTGTGAATATGCACACTCCATGGGGAATGCTCCGGGTAATATCGCCGAGTATTGGGATTATATCGAGAATAAATCCCAACGTATGATCGGTGCTTGTGTTTGGGACTGGGTAGACCAGGGACTGAATAAGATCGGAGAACCCGACCATCACTATTATTATGGAGGTGACTTCGGCGACAGACCGACAGACTTTGACTTCTGTTGTAACGGTCTGACTACTCCGGACAGGAGAGTGACCCCGAAACTGATTGAATTGAAAAAGATATACCAGTATATCAAGTTCCGCCTGTTGGCAGTGGAATCCGGCAGTGTGGAAATACGTAATGGTTATTATTTTACAGACTTGAATAAATTCCGCCTGAACTGGCAGATATTGAAAGACGGAACACCCGTTGAAAATGGGACGATAGAGACTATTAACCTGGCTCCCGGAGAGAAAACTACGATTTCCATACCTTATCGTACATCGAGAGATAGCGGCAGCGAATATTTCCTGAATCTGACCGTAGAACTGAAAGAATCGACTAAAGCACTGGAGGCGGGTCATGAGGTAGCGTCGGAGCAGTTTGCATTGAGCAGCCGTCCGGGTATGAAAGATATAGATACAGCTTCTTTGGAGCAGTTGTCGGTAAAAGAAGAAGGAAATCAACTGCGGATAGCAGGAAACGATTTCAGCGTTGCATTTGATACCAATACGTCTTTCATGACTTCTTTGAAATATGGTCAGAAAGAATTTGTTTACGGCGGCAGCACATTGATTCTGAACTGGTATCGTAGTATAAACAATGACCGTTATACAGATCAGAATTATTATGAAACATCCTGCCCATCGCCTTTATTCACTTATCAGAAGTCGGTAGACGGAAAGTCTGTGGTAGTACTGACAAGCTGTAAAGCTGTTGTGCAAAGTCCTGCCCCGGTAACGATTGATTACCTCATACGCTATACTATATACAGTAACGGAATGATCGATGTGGACGCCACCTTTACAAAACCTGAAAAAGCCGATATTATTCGTCGTTTGGGATTACAAATGGTACTTCCGCAAGAGTTCGATCAGGTGAAATGGTACGGACGTGGTCCTCATGAAAACTATACGGACCGCAGACACTCGGCTTACTTCGGGCAATATGCCAATACTGTGAAAGGCATGGAAGAATATTATGTGCGTTCACAAAGTATGGGTAACCGGGATGATGTGAGATGGGTATCGTTTACGAATAAAGATCGGCAAGGGATGAAGATTACTTCCAGGAACAACTTAAGTTTCAGTGCCCTCCATTTCCATGATAAGGATATTTGGGGAGCCGGACACGGATTCAAGTTGGATGACACCCGTAAACCGGAAGTTTTTGTGAATTTGGACTGCATACAACAGGGATTGGGGAACGCGTCTTGCGGCCCGATGCCATTGGATGAGTATATGATACCAGTCAACCAACCGTTGAGCTATTCTTTCCGGTTGGAGATGATAAAATAAGTAACTAAACAGATATATTGATTGGAAAATGAAACACGCTGGATTTAAACTGGGCAGAGTATTTGTATACACATGCGTATCGTTGCTGTTCCTGTCTTGTCAGTCTGTCGGGAATGAATCGGATGATTTGTTACAATATGTAGACCCGTTTGTAGGCACTACATATACAGGCCATACTTTTCCGGGAGCTACATATCCGTTGGGGTTTATGCAGCCCGGCCCTCAAAGTGGTAATTTTGGATGGGATTATTGTGCTGGTTACAGATATGAGGACCCGCTTATCTGGGGATTTTCCCAGAACAGGTTGAATGGTACGGGAATCCCCGATTTGGGAGATCTGCTGATGATGCCTTTTTCGGGGACCTCGCGCAATGACTTTAAGAGTACTTACAATAAAGAGTCGGAGATAGCCTCTCCAGGCTATTATGCTGTCACTCTTGACCAGAATTCAGTGAATGTGGAGCTTACGGCTACTCCGCATGTTGCTATGCACCATTATTCGTTTGAAAGAGAGAAACCGAAAGTGTTTATAGACTTTCAGAGTGGATGTGTCAGTAGCGAAAGGGATTATCACAACCGTGTATTGGCATCGGAAGTGCAGATTGAGGACAACCGGACTATTTCGGGGCATTCGAGGGTGAAAGCTTGGGTGGAACGTGACCTGTTCTATGTTATTGAGTTCGACAGACCTTTTATGTATGTTGAAGATTTGCAGGACACCATTGCTAATAAAGCTCCTAAAAAACTGTTCCATTTTGACTTGGGTAAGAAGAAAGACTTAAATGTAAAAGTAGCGATCTCCACGGTAAGCGTGGAGGGTGCAAAAGCGAATCTTCAATCAGAACTTCCTCACTGGAATTTTAATAAAGTGAGGAAGGCCGCTGAAAAGTCATGGAGAGATTATTTGTCTTTGGTAAAAGTGACGGGTACGGAAGATCAAAAGAGAAACTTTTATACCTCCATGTATCACTTGTTTATTCAGCCTAATAATATCGCCGATGTGGATGGCAAGTATCGCGGACCTGACGATTCCGTGTATACGTCTGCTACCGGTAAATATTATTCAACTTTCTCCCTGTGGGACACCTATCGGGCAGCTCATCCGATGTATGCTATTCTATGTCCTGATAAAGCGGCTGAAATGGTAAATACCATGATGGAGCATGCTGAAGTTCAAGGCTACCTGCCAATATGGGCATTATGGGGTAAAGAAAGTTTCTGTATGATTGGCAATCATGCTGTCCCCGTAGTGGTGGAAGCCTGCTTGAAAGGACTTCCGGGAATCGACCTCGAGAAAGCATACCAATTGGTGCGGAAGTCGCTGACGGAAGAGCATCATTATTCGGAATGGAATATTTATGACCAATATGGATACTTACCCTTTGATTTGATTGGGAAAGAATCCGTATCGAAGACGTTGGAATTCGGATATGACGATTATTGCGCTGCTCTTCTGGCCAGGAAACTGGGAAAGCAGGAAGATTATGAATTCTTTATGAAACGTGCTTCCTACTATAAGAACCTGCTGGATCCTGCAACGAAACTGATGCGCGGAAAAGATTCCAAAGGCAAATGGCGTACGCCATTCAATCCTTTCCTGCTTTCCCATGCGGCAACAGCCGGTGGTGATTATACAGAAGGGAATGCTTGGCAATATTCCTGGCATGTGCAGCAGGATGTATACGGATTGGTAGAACTGATGGGAGGCAAAGAAGCTTTCGCAGCTCATTTGGATTCTCTGTTTACGTTGGAAACAAAGGCTGAAAATAGTGGATTTGTGAGTGATGTCACCGGATTGATCGGTCAGTATGCACATGGCAATGAACCCAGTCATCATGTGATTTATCTGTATAGCATGATTGGAAAGAACTACCGGACAGCAGAGTTGGTTCGTGAAATCGTTGATAAATTCTATCAGCCTCGTCCGGATGGTTTGTGTGGAAATGATGACTGCGGACAGATGTCTGCCTGGTATATGTTTACGGCATTGGGTTTCTATCCGGTCAATCCGGTGAGCGGAGAATATGTGATCGGGAGTCCGCAATTGCCGGAAGCAACTATCAGGTTGGCCAATGGCAAGACTTTCACAATGATGGCGGAGAATTTGTCTGCGGAGAACAAGTATGTGAAAACTGTTTGGTTGAATGACCAGGAGATTACAGATTATAAAATAACGTATTCACAACTGATGGAGGGTGGAATCCTGAAGTTTGAAATGACAGATAAGGTAATAGAATGATTGTTTTTCAGAAAAAAGTAAAGTGCGATGAATGTGTTTAAAAGATTGATTATTAATGTTGTTCTTTTCTCGGCTGTGGCTTCCGGTACTTTATTGTCCGGTTGCCGCACCGAAAAGGAACCGGTAGATTATGTAAATCCGTATATAGGAAATATAAGTCATTTGTTGGTGCCTGCTTATCCTACGGTACATCTGCCTAACAGTATGCTTCGCGTTTTCCCGAAAAGAGAGGACTTTACAGGGAACAGACTTGGCGGCTTGCCTGTGATTGTTGCCAGACACAGGGGATACAGTGCGTTTAGTCTTCATCCCTACCAGGGCGGAAGTGCACCGGAGTATATTGATTACGAATATGACAACGAAAAGGTAACTCCCTATTTGTATCAGGTTTATTTGCAGAATATAGAAGCGAATGTTCGTTTTGCGCCGTCACATCAATCTGCTATTTATGAGATAGAGTTTGCCGGCTCCGGCACTCCGCAGTTGATTGTAAAATCCAATAACGGTTCTTTGACTGTTGCAGGTAACAGTGTGTCAGGGTACGAGCAATTGGGTGAGTACGATACTAAAGTATATCTATACTTGGAAGTCGACCGCAATCCGGTTTCGAGCGACGTTTCAAACGATCGGCAACATGCGTCTGCCAATCTGAAATTTACCGATACTGTCAAGACGCTTAATGTACGCTATGGAGTTTCATATATTGGTGTGGAACAAGCGAAAAAGAATATGCTTAGAGAAGTTGCTTCTATAGATCTGGATGCCGTGGCCAGACAAGGACGACGGATATGGAATGAAGCCTTGGGTAAAATTGAAGTTCGGGGAAGTTCAGAAGCGGAGAAGGAAATCTTTTACACCTCTTTTTACCGTTTCTACGAACGGATGACTTGTATGTCTGAAGATGGACGTTACTATAGCGGATTCGACGGGAGAGTTCACGATGACGAAGGCATTCCTTTCTATACAGACGACTGGCTTTGGGATACTTACCGGGCTGCTCATCCCTTGCGGACGATTATCGAACCGGAAAAGGAAGGCAACATGATTCATTCTTATATCCGCATGGCGGAACAAATGGAAGAATATTGGATGCCAACTTTCCCGGAAGCAGTGGGCGATGTCCGTGGCATGAACTCTAACCACGGCGTTGCGGTAGTGGCGGACTGTTATGCTAAAGGAGTCCGTAATTATGATCTGGAGAAAGCTTATCAGGCTTGTAAAGGTGCAATCACAGAAAAAACACTGGCTCCCTGGTCTGCGAAAAAGAAAGGTGAACTCGATGAATTTTTCCGGCAGGAGGGATATTTCCCGGCTTTGGCGCCCGGTGAAGAAGAAACCGTGCCCGAGGTGCATCCTTTTGAGAAACGCCAACCTGTATCGGTGACTTTGGGAACGGTGTATGACGAGTGGTGTCTGGCACAACTTGCCAAAGCTTTGAATAAGGACGAAGAATACGATTATTTCTCAAAGAGAGGGCTTAATTACAGGAAACTGTTTAATCCTGAAACGAAATTCTTTCATCCGAAAGACAAAGACGGGAAGTTTATAGAACCTTTTGATTACCGCTATTCAGGCGGACAGGGAGCTCGTGAAGCTTATGCCGAGAATAATGGCTGGATATATCGCTGGGATGTGCCGCATAACGTTGCTGATCTGATTCGGATGATGGGAGGAAATGAGATATTCATCTCCGAATTGGAAAGAATGTACAGTACACCTCTCGGAAAGAGTAAATATGACTTCTTTTCCCAAATTCCGGACCATACGGGAAATGTAGGACAGTTCTCGATGGCTAATGAGCCCTGTCTTCATATTCCTTATCTGTACAACTATGCCGGGCAGCCATGGAGAACGCAGAAACGTATCCGCAACCTTTTGACGCAATGGTTCCGGAACGACCTGATGGGACTTCCTGGTGATGAGGACGGAGGAGGTATGACTTCTTTTGTGGTCTTCTCTTACTTGGGTTTCTATCCTGTTACTCCGGGTATGCCTGTCTACGTGATAGGAAGCCCTGTATTTGAACAGGCTGCCATTCACTTGCCGAACGGTAAACGTTTCGAGGTCATTTGTCACAATTATGATCCGGGGAATAAGTATATCCAGTCGGCTAAACTGAACGGAAAAGAGTGGAATCGTTCCTGGTTCACTCATGATGAATTGGTGAAAGGCGGGAGATTAGAGTTTGTGATGGGGAATCATCCGAATAAACAGTGGGCTGCTTCGGAAGATGCTGTTCCTCCTTCTTTTGAATGGAATGGAAAATAATCAATAATTAAAAAAGTATAGTATGAAAAATAGATGGATATGTTTTGCTTCTTTAACCGGTATTTTGTGGCTGACCGGTTGTAATACTGCGGTTAATCAGTCCGGACAAGAAAAGCTGGAACTCATTGTTCCTACTTTTACGTTAGCGACAAAACCACAGATTTTTGTAACGGACTTACAGCAGGGAAAACAAATGAATGAGGATTCTTCCGAATTCTTTGAATCGAAAATGGTACGTGACTATGCCTATATCTACGTAGATCCCAATCATCAGTTTGATGAAATGATCGGTTTCGGAGGAGCTATCACGGATGCGGCTGCCGAAACCTTTGCCAAACTGCCGAAGGAAAAACAAGATGAAATCATAAAGGCTTATTATGATACCAAAGACGGAATCGGGTATACGGTGGTACGTACCCATATGAATAGCTGCGACTTTTCGAGCGCGAGCTATGACTATGTGAATGAGAATGATAGTACCCTGCAATCTTTTGACATAGCTCCCGACCGCAAATATAAATTCCCCCTGATAAAGCTGGCACAGGAGAAGATCGGGAATGATTTCTTGTTCTATATCAGTCCGTGGTCACCTCCGGCATGGATGAAAACAAATAATCACATGCTTCGCGGGGGAGAACTGAAGAAAGAATTCTATCAGACGTGGGCAGATTATTTTATCAAGTATATCAAAAGCTGTGAAGCAGAAGGGCTGCCGGTATGGGGACTGACCATTCAGAACGAACCCCAGTCGGTGCAAACCTGGGAATCTTGTATCTATGATGCGGATATGGCGCACGATTTTATCAAAAACTACATGGGGCCTACCCTGGAGAAGAATAACATGGCAGACTGCCGTATTATCGCCTGGGACCACAACCGTGACTTTGCTTACCACTACGTCGCCGATATGTTGAACGATCCGGAAACGGCCAAGTATATTTGGGGAGTAGGATTCCACTGGTACGACAGGGGGAAATATGAAAATATCGACCAAATTAAAAAGAGCTTCCCGGATAAGAAACTGGCATTTACCGAAGGATGCGGAGAGTGGTTTAATCCCGAAAAGATTCACAGTACCGATTTGGGAGAGACTTATGCGACCAATATCATTAATGATTTGAACAGAGGGTGCGTACTGTGGACAGACTGGAACATACTTCTGGACGAAAAGGGAGGCCCCAATCATGTAGGAAATTTCTGTTTTGCCCCTATCCATGGATTCACTGAAACAGGTGAGCTGGTCTATACTTCCGCCTATCCTTATATCGGTCATTTCTCGAAGTTCATTCATAAAGGTGCGAGACGCCTGACTGCTTCCAGCAACCGCTTCCAACTCCAGACAACTTCTTTCATCAATCCGGACGGAAAGATTGTAGTGGTAGTATTGAATACCTCGAATGATACCTTGCCTTACAGCGTCTTTATCGGTGGCAAAGAAGCCAAAAGCGAAAGTGCGCCTCATTCTATTGTAACGTGGGTTTTCTAACGAATGAAGAAAAGAAAAATGTGATTACAATGTTTAATTTATAAAAATTTACTATTATGAAAAAGAATGTTTACTCTTTGTTAGTGATGATTGCGTTGGCACTCACTGCGACCTTTACAGCTTGTTCAGATGATGATGACGATACTCCTCCTGTGGAAATCAAGTTAGATGAGAATATTGTAACATTGCTTCCCGGTGAGTCTGCAACAGTGAAGATCCTTGAAGGAAATGGTTCGTATCAGGTAAGTTCTCAAAATGATGCTATTGCTACGGCATCAGTTAATGAATCTACGGTTACGGTTACCGGTGTGATAGAAAGCGAGGATGATCAGGTAACGACCATTACGGTAATTGACGCTAAAAAGAAAACTGCAACGATAAAAGTATATATAACTAAATCTGTAAATCCTCTGAAAGTCAATCTGGAAGAAACGTCATTTGAGATGATTGTAAACGAGACAAAGTCGGTCGGAATCATTTCTGGTAATGCTCCTTACACTGTTGAAAGTGCAAATAATGAGGTGGTTGGAGTAAGTGATATAGTTGACGGAGCTTTCACTATAACAGCAAAGCAGGTTAATACAACTCCGGTAATCGTTACTTTAAAAGATAGCAAGAATAAGAAAATAGAATTGACAGTGATAAAGGTAGTGCCCAATGAGGCAACAAGTATCACCATTGATGAAGCAGGAAAGAATATCGAACTAATTCAGGGAAAAATATTTGAATTGGCTGCTCATGTTTCCTGGCTACCGGCATCTGCCGATGTTCCAACTCTTGTTTATTCTTCATCTCCGGAGTCGGTAGCAACAGTGGATCCCGCCAGTGGTAAAATAACAGCGGTAAGTGTGGGAACTGCAACTATTACCGTCATGGTAGAAGGTACGACTATCAAAGAGACTGCTAATGTAACGGTAACAGAGCCCGAAGTCGTAAAGTTTAATAATACAGGATGGGGCTTGACCTATTCGGGTTTTGCGGCTTGGGAAGGTCATAACGAAGATCCACGTGCAATCTTTAATGGAAATCCGTTCAGCGGATGGTGGGAAGCTCCAGAGAGCGGTGGCTCTTCTGCTGGTCAATGGATTCAAATAGATATGAAGTCTCTCAAGAGTGTGACGGAATTGATAATTGCCAGACGTTGTGAAGGGGATTGGATCAAGGGTGGTTTAAAATCCGTGAAAGTTGAATATTCGGATGAGAATACAGATAATCCGACAACTTTTAAATTCTTGATGAATGTAGATTATAGCGATGTGGAGCATTTTGTAGGAGATCCGGAGGGTTCTGGCTCTGCGGTTGAAGTGGAGGTCGCAAAACCAAATATTTTATCGACTACAACTTCCATAAGACATATTAAAATTACAGTGACAGGTCAATGGAAGGGTGACAAACCTTGTATCGGCTATGTAGATATATATGGTTATGAATAAAATGATGTAAAAAGACTATGAAAATGAATATTTATTATTCATTACTTCTTATGATGTTATTATCAGTGGCGTCTGTTGGATGCTCTGATAATAACGTCGAGTGGGAAAGTGATGAAGTCCCTTCGGATAAAATTACTTTTGACGTGAGCGGGACATTGGATTTATTGCACGATGAAAGTGTAGTAGTGAAAGTTTTGACCGGCAACGGCTCTTATCAAGTCGATTCGCAGGATAAGGACATCGCAAAGGCGGAGATGGTAGGAGCGAATGAAATAAAGGTCAGTGCCGTTTCAACAAGCGAACAGGACCAATATACCACTATCTATGTCATTGACGAAAAGAAGCAGACCGCTGAAATTAAGGTTTCTGTCGGTAAGCTGAAAGAACTTCAACTGGATATACCAACCTCTTTTGAAATCTATACCGATGTAGAGGAAGAAGTTTTGATTGTCAGCGGAAATGGCGAATATATCTTTGACTTGACTGGCGGACAGGGAGTGGTGGAACTCGGAGTCTATTCGGAAAATACGCACTCTTTTTCGATAAAGGCGTTGAAAGAGGGAACGGCCTATCTGTCTGTAACTGACAAGCGGAATAAAAAGCAGGATGTAACTATCAACGTGAAGAAGGCAGCTGTCAGGATTGAAACGCTTCATCTCCCGGTAGGCATCTCTCTTACGGTGGGCAGCCAGTATGACTTGAAGAATGACATCGTGGTTAGTCCCGAAAATGCTTCTTATAAAGAACTGTCATACGTGTTACATGGAGGAACGGTTAGCATTGAAAACGGAATACTTACAGCTCTCAAGCCGGGTAGAACGGTGGTCAGTGTAAAGACACTGGACGGAAGTAATAAAGAGGGCGAGTGTGCCATTCAGGTAATTGAACCCGGTTCGCAGATAAATGCTACGGATTGGGGATTGACTTATTCATCATTCCAGCCTTGGGCTGACGGGGGAAATACAGACCCGAGGAAAGTGTTGAATACTGATCCTGCCGATGGCTGGTGGGAACCTAACAGTGGAGATCCTGAATTCTGGATACAGATAGACTTGCAATATATTCAGAATATAGGTAAAATACGTATTGCGAGACGAGTGCAATGGGGAGGAGCTGACATTAATACTAATTTGAAAGAGGCTAAAGTGGAAGGTAGTGAAGACGGCTCCAATTATACGGAGTTAGGCACTATCCTCTATGAAGATGCGGGAAGCGATCCGGCACATGACTTTGACAATGGAGTTTGGCGTGAAGTTTCTTCCAATACTTCCGTAAAAGTCCGCTACGTAAGAGTGACGGTAGTCAGAAATGAAGGAACACCGTGTATCGGCTGTATAAACCTGTATGCTCCTGAATAGAGTGATGTCACTATAAATAGAATCCGTTGCTTCTGCTGCAAGTTATGCACTGCGTGGCAACGGATTTCTTTTATGTGATAGTAGTGTAGTGTTTTTAGCTATGGAATCGATAAAAAGAACATGATGGTTTGGTGAGAAAGCATATAGAATGCCGTGCTTTCTTTGATTATTCCTACCGTCTCTTACTTTCCGTAATTAATTTTGTATCTTTACTGTTTTTACCCTTTCGATGATAAGTGGTAATAAGCCTTTGACAACTGTATCCGCAACGATTTCTGCAAGTCATCCACATCCTACAATGACTAACTTTTTCATGCAACAAAGATAATACTTTTATTGGTAAGAGCTTGGGTTGGTAATATGGTATTTATTTTCATCAGGTATGTATCCGGTAATGGTATTGTCTGATAGAGTAAAGCTGGTTTTTATTGATGATAATATAATATATACTCTATATAGCTTTTAAGATAGGCTGTTTGTTCCTTTAATTTATGAGCTATTTGTAATCAGATTACGAAGATTTTCTTTACATTTGTCTTTATTAATCTTGTAATCTTCTATTAAAGTTTAATACTCCGATGAAAAAAAGGTATTTGTTGTTTCTTCTACTTCTCTCTTTTCCACTATATACCCGGGCCGATAAGACCTTGGACTCACTGTTGAATGTGCTTGATTTGACGATTCAAGAACATGAAATTTATGTGGTGCAACGTGAATCACGTATCAGGCATCTTAAAGAACTGACACACGGAATAGAACCTAATTCCGCGGAACGGTACAATCTGAACAGTCAGATATACAAAGAATATAAAGCCTTTATCTGCGACTCTGCCATCCATTATTTGAATGAAAATATCCGGATTGCAGAGCGCTTGCGTGATACGGACCGGAAGATAGAAAGTCAGTTGCAGCTTTCGCTATTATTATCATCAACTGGAATGTATAAAGAGTCTCTTGATGTGTTGGAATCGGTAGACCGTCGGAAAATCATTCCTCGTTTAATAGCCGATTATTACACCTGCTTTGACCATGTGTATGGCGAGTTGGGCGTTTATACACAGGATAAAACCCTTTCGGGACGTTATTGGAGTATTTCACAGGCATATAGAGATTCATTATATGCTATATTGCCTCCGGAATCGGAAGAATACCTGCTGATGCGTGAAGCATCATTTCGCGATCAACGCCAGTATGAGGACGCCCTGAAGGTGAATGATCTCCGGTTGACGAAAATAGAACCATATACTCCCCAATATGCGATGGCTACTTATCATCGTTCTTTGATTTACAAGTACAGTAATGATAGTCTGGGAGAGAAACGGAATCTTTGTCTTTCTGCTATATCGGATATTCGTTCTGCCATTAAGGACCATGCTTCGTTGTGGATGCTTGCCCAGCTACTTTACGAAGATGGTGATATGGAACGTGCGTACCAATATATGCGCTTTTCGTGGAATGCGACCAAGTTCTACAATGCCCGTCTGCGTAGTTGGCAGAGTGCTGACGTGCTTTCATTGATTGATAAAACCTATCAGGCAATGATTGAAAAGCAGAACGACCGTCTTCAACAGAACCTGCTGCTTATCACTGCACTGTTGGTGTTGTTGATTGTAGCTTTGGGATATATCTACCGTCAGATGAAAAAGCTGGCAGATGCAAGAAATCATCTTCAGGTAGCTAATAAGCAGTTAAACGGATTGAATGAGGAGTTGAGGCAAATGAATAGTTGCCTGTCTTCTACCAATATCGAACTCTCGGAGTCCAATCAGATTAAGGAAGAATATATTGCCCGTTTCATCAAGCTGTGTTCTACTTATATCAACCGTTTAGACGCTTACCGGCGGATGGTGAATAAGAAAGTGTCTGCCGGACAGATTGCGGAGTTATTAAAGATAACGCGTTCCCAAGATGCTCTTGATGAAGAACTGGAAGAATTGTACGCAAACTTTGATACAGCCTTTTTGCATCTCTTCCCTAACTTTGTGGGAAAATTCAATGACTTATTACAGGAAAATGAACAGATTTTACCGAAGAAAGGCGAGTTATTGAATACTGAACTGCGCATCTTTGCTTTGATACGTCTGGGTATTGAAGATAGTTCACAAATTGCGGAGTTTCTTCGTTATTCGGTGAATACAATTTATAATTATCGGGCGAAAGTAAGGAATAAAGCCCGTGGATCGAGAGAGGATTTTGACGATTTAGTGCGAAAAATTCGCTAATTCGGACTGTAAATCAACCACTTTTTTAGGTATACGTTCTGAATGTAAATAGATGAAAATAAGTGGATTACCGTTTTGCTTAATCCACTTATTGCCCCCTCCTTGTTAGCTCACTTTAATTTCTTTATACTTTTGACCTGTGCTTCGAAAGTAATGAGAGTAGCCCATTGCTGACGAGCGTCTTATTATTAACTTTAAAACTTAGTACGCATGAAAAAAAACAGGCGAAAAATCCTTTCGGGGAGTCGCAAGATTTTCTTTGCTATCTTGGCAATGTTTTTATCTTTGAGTGCATCCGCACAGCAAATTACTGCATCCGGTCAGGTCCTGGATGCTCAAAAAGAACCGCTAATCGGTGTTAGTGTACAAGAGAAAGGTACGTCTAACGGAGCAATAACCGATTTAGATGGTAACTTCACATTAAACGTTAAGCAAAACGCCATTTTGATATTCTCTTATGTGGGTTATAAGTCGCAGGAGGTAAAGGCAGCCCAACAGATGAAGATCACACTTCAGGAAGATAATGAAGTGCTTGATGAAGTGGTGGTCATCGGTTATGGTTCGGTGAAACGGAAAGATGTGACCACCGCTATCTCTTCCGTATCTACCAAGGATTTGGATATGCGGCCCATTGTTTCGGCCGGACAGGCCATTCAAGGTAAGGCAGCCGGTGTCTCGGTGATTCAGCCTAACGGTACGCCGGGCGGTGAAATGTCTATCCGTGTTCGTGGTACTACTTCAATGAATGGTAGTAATGATCCGTTGTATGTAGTAGATGGAGTGCCTGTAGACAATATCAAGTTCCTTTCTCCGAATGATATTGAGAGTATGCAGATATTGAAAGATGCTTCATCAGCATCTATCTACGGTTCGCGTGCCGCTAACGGAGTCATTCTAATTACTACGAAGGCCGGTGCAGCCGGTAATGCCAAAGTTTCTTTGACAGCCCAGTTCGGTTTGAACAAAGTAGCTGATAAAGTAGAATCCCTGAATGCAGCACAATATAAAGAATTGCAGGATGAAATCGGACTAGTGTCTTTGCCGGACGGATTACCCGATCGCACCGACTGGTTTGATGAAACGTATACGACCGGAAAGACTCAAAATTATCAGGTAGCTGTATCCAATGGTAATGAGAAAATGAAATATTACCTTTCTGCGGGTTACCTCAAAGAACAGGGAGTGTTGGACATCTCTTATTACAAGCGTTACAATTTCCGGGTAAATCTGGAAAATCAGGTTCGTAAATGGCTGACAGTAAGTGCTAATATCTCTTATTCAGATTATACAAGCAATGGAGGCGGAGCAATGGGAACAGGCTCGAATCGGGGTGGTGTTATTCTGGCTGTTATCAATACACCGACTTATGCGCCGGTGTGGGATGCTTTGAACCCTAATCAGTATTACAATAACTTCTATGGAGTGGGTAATATCACCAATCCATTAGAAAATATGGCCCGCGCGAAGAATAACAAAGACAAAGAAAACCGCTTGTTGGCATCGGGTAATATATTGCTGACTCCATTTCCGGAACTGAAGTTTAAGTCTACTCTTACTCTTGACCGTCGCAACGCCGTTAATACCACTTTTCTTGATCCGATTTCTACTGCTTGGGGCCGCAATCAGTACGGTGAGGCTTCGGACAATCGGAATATGAACACTGTGCTGACATTTGATAATGTATTGACTTATAATAAAAACTTCAAGAAACATGGTTTGGAAATAATGGCCGGTTCGTCATGGACGGATTCAGACTATTCAAATAGCTGGATCAATGGCTCCCACTATCGTAGCGATCAGATTCAAACATTGAATGCTGCCAATAAAATATCTTGGGATAATACAGGTACGGGTGCATCTCAATGGGGGATTATGTCATTCTTCGGACGTGTAGCTTATAACTTCGACAGTAAATACCTGGTAACGGCTAATCTTCGTGCCGATGGCTCTTCTAAATTGCATCCCAATCATCGTTGGGGCGTATTTCCTTCATTCTCTGCAGCCTGGCGTATTTCTTCAGAGAAGTTCATGGAGGACCTTACATGGATTGACGATTTAAAATTGCGCGGTGGCTGGGGACAAACCGGTAACCAGTCGGGCATTGGTGACTATGCATATTTGCAGCGTTACAATATCGGTCGTATCGAATGGTTTAAGAAAGGCGGCGAAGGTGATTCTACTGATTATGCAAATGCTGTTCCTACCATTAGCCAGGCCAACTTGCGTACATCTGATTTAACATGGGAAACCACGACACAGACCAATATAGGTCTGGATCTGACCATATTGAATGGACGGTTGACGTTTAATGCCGATTATTATTATAAGAAGACCAAAAACATGTTGATGAATGTGTCATTACCTGCCGGTGCCGCAGCCGCTACGTCTATTGCCCGTAACGAGGGTGAAATGGTAAATAAGGGTTTTGAGCTTTCTATTAGTTCGAAAAATCTTCGTGGAGGAGCATTTACATGGGATACAGACTTCAATATCTCTTTTAACCGGAATAAATTGACAAAACTGGAATTACAGAAAGTTTATTACGATGCTAAAACTGCGGATGTGGTGAATGACTATGTGGTACGTAATGAGCCGGGCCGTGCTTTGGGAGGTTTCTACGGTTATATAAGTGATGGGGTAGATCCTGAAACCGGTGAATTGATGTATCGTGATTTGAACAATGACGGTAAAATATCATCTTCCGACCGTACCTATATCGGTGATCCGAATCCCGATTTCACCTATGGTATGACTAATACCTTTTCATGGAAAGGCTTTAACTTGAGTATCTTTATCCAAGGTTCTTATGGAAACGATATTTATAATGCTTCACGTATTGAAACGGAAGGTATGTATGATGGTAAGAATCAGTCGGCCCGTGTACTGAATCGTTGGAAAATACCCGGACAGATAACAGACGTGCCTAAGGCTAATTTCAAATTGCTCAATTCTACCTATTTTGTAGAAGATGGCAGTTATTTAAGATTGAAGGATGTTTCCTTGTCCTACAATGTTAAAGGCAAACTGCTGAAGAAATGGGGAATTACCCGTTTGCAACCTTACTTCACGGCTACTAACCTGCTGACATGGACCAGCTATTCGGGAATGGACCCGGAAGTAAACCAATGGGGTAACAGCGGTACGGTACAAGGTATCGATTGGGGTACTTACCCGCATTGCAGATCATACGTGTTTGGTATTAATGTTGAATTCTAATGAAAGGATAGATTATGAAACTAAGAACTATATTTTACGGATTAACCTCCGGCTTGCTATTGGGACTTTCTTCCTGCTCGCTGAATTATGAGCCATTAGACACCTATTCGGATGTGACGGAAGGAGTGACAAGTGATGGTACAAAAATCGTATTCAAGGATAAAGCTGCAGTTGAAAGTCATCTGACAACGCTTTATAATCAAATGCGTGACCGTCAGGAACATTGGTATGTGGATTTACTTTTGATTTCAGATTCCCATTCGGATAATGCTTATGCCGGTACTACCGGAGCGGAAGTTGTCCCGTTTGAGAATAACTCTATTGAAGGTTCCAATTCTGTGTTGGAACGTGACTGGAACCGTTATCTGGAGGATGTGGCCCGTGCCAATAAACTCATTTGTAACATTGACCTGGTGACAGATAATTCGTTGACTACTGCCGAACGGGCGCAATACAAAGCAGAAGCGAAGATATTCCGTGCCATGGTAATGTTTGACATGGTACGTCTTTGGGGCGATTTTCCGGTGATTACAACGGTGGCTGATGATATTACTTCTGAAAACATTGATGAGGTATATCCACAATATTTCCCCAAACAAAATACGGAACTTGAAGCTTATCAGCAGATTGAAAAGGATTTGTTGGATGCAGTATTGTATGCTCCGGACAATACGCCGGGGAATAAGACGTTGTTTTCTAAATCTGTAGCTCGTACCTTATTGGCTAAAATATATGCCGAGAAACCTTTGCGTGATTATACGAAAGTTATCCAATATTGTGATGAGGTGAAAGCAGACGGTTTTGATCTGGTAGATGATTTCAGTGATTTGTTTGGAATGAATGCTGCGGGAACAGATGCAAAGATGCGTAATACAAAAGAATCGATTCTTGAAGCACAATTTACATCCGGAGCAGGTAACTGGTGTACATGGATGTTCGGGCGTGATCTCGTGAACTGGAATAACAATTTCACGTGGGCGAAATGGGTGACTCCATCACGTGACCTGATTAGTGCTTTCAAACAGGAAGGAGATGAAGTCCGTTTCAAAGAATCAATAGTCTATTACGATTGTAATTGGAGCAACTATTATCCGTCTGATAATTATCCGTTCATGTATAAATGCCGTTCTGCCAACAGCAGTATCATCAAGTATCGTTATGCCGATGTCCTGTTGCTGAAAGCAGAAGCGCTGATTATGCAGGATACGCCGGATTTGGAAGGAGCCGCCGATATAATAGATGAAGTGCGCGACCGTGCCAAATTGGGAGCACTTCCCACCTCTGTCCGTTCAAACAAAAACGTCCTGCTGAATGCCTTACTTAAAGAACGTCGGTTAGAACTGGCTTTTGAGGGACAAAGATGGTTTGATCTGGTCCGTCTGGACAAGGTAGAAGAGGTGATGAATGCAGTGTATGCTAAGGATTCAGGTCGCAAAGCGCAGATTTATACTTTTGATAAGAACTCTTATCGTTTGCCAATTCCGCAGTCGGTAATCGACGCGAATGATAAGATTCACCAGAATCCGGGTTATTAATTCAACTAAAAACATAGAAAACTTAAGATTATGATAGACATGAGAAATATAGCATTGACCTTTTTAGGATGCTTCACCATATTAGCTGCATGCAGCAACAGTGACGATGCGGAGAAACCGGTTACACCTGTTCCGACCGGAGATGTGACTATTTATGCGACCACTAGCAGCCTGACTCGGGATTTGACCCGTGATGCCGTTAATTTCAGTTCGAAAGATAATTTGGCACCTACTTCAATCACATTGAATCCGACTGAACAATATCAGACAATGGACGGCTTCGGAGCTGCTATCACAGGCGCCACTTGTTTTAATCTTCTGCAAATGAAACCGGAAGATCGTCACGCCTTCCTTACGGAAACATTCTCTGACGACAAAGGCTTCGGATTTAGCTATATCCGTATCTCTATCGGCTGCTCCGACTTTTCATTGAGCGAATATACCTGCTGTGATACGAAAGGTATTGAACATTTTGCTTTGCAAAGTGAAGAGAAAGACTATATCCTTCCGATTCTGAAAGAGATTTTGAGCATCAATCCTTCTATTAAAGTCATTGCCGCCCCTTGGACTTGTCCAAAATGGATGAAAGTAAAGAGTCTCACAGACCTTACTCCGCTGGATTCATGGACAAACGGTCAGCTGAATCCAGCCTATTATCAGGACTATGCCACTTATTTTGTGAAATGGGTACAAGCCTTCAACGCCGAAGGCATTGATATTTATGCTGTAACTCCCCAGAACGAACCGTTGAACCGTGGTAATTCCGCTTCGCTTTATATGAGTTGGGAAGAACAGAGGGACTTTGTGAAAACAGCACTCGGACCTAAATTCAAGGCAGCCGGACTGGCTACGAAAATTTATGCATACGATCATAACTATGATTATAGTGATATTGAAACGGAAAAGAACTACCCCGGTAAGATGTATGAAGACGCAGCAGCTTCCCAATACCTGGCCGGAGCAGCTTATCACAACTATGGCGGGAATCGCGAAGAGCTTTTAAATATACATAAAGCCTATCCTGAAAAGGAACTTCTTTTCACGGAGACTTCTATCGGAACATGGAATAGCGGACGTGATTTGTCGAAACGATTGCTGGAAGATATGAAAGAAGTAGCATTGGGTACGATCAACAACTGGTGTAGGGGAGTTATAGTGTGGAACCTGATGCTTGATAATGACCGTGCTCCTAACCGTGAAGGCGGTTGCCAGACTTGCTACGGAGCGGTGGATATCAGTAATAGCGACTATAAGACAATTATCCGCAACTCACATTATTATATCATCGCCCATCTCTCAAGTGTGGTGAAACCGGGAGCGGTACGTATCGGTGCATCCGGCTATGCTGATAGCAATATCATGTATTCTGCTTTCGAGAATCCGGATGGAACATACGCTTTTGTACTGATGAATAATAATGAAAAGACTAAAAAGATAACCTTAAGTGATGGTAAGCGTCATTTTGCTTATGATGTTCCGGGCAAATCTGTGACTTCCTATCGTTGGGCAAAGTCGGAATAAGAACTTTAAAACGATCAAGACAATGAAAAAAAACAGTTATATTATATTGGCTTTGGCAGGAATGTTATCCATGAATTCCTGTAATGATGACGAATTCTTGCCCGGTAATCCGAGTATGGAAATCAAAGCAGAGAATGCAGATGCTCTTTTTGGTGACAGTCTTCCGTTCACGATTAAAGCCTCGGATGTGGATGTGCCTCTTTCTACGTTGAAAGCACAGCTTTTTTATGGAGAAGAACAAGTGTCTGAAACGGTCATCCGTACAAAGACAAGCGGAAATGACTATACTGGTAAAATCTTTGTTCCTTATTATGCTAATATTCCTAATGGAAAGGCAACTTTGAAATATATCCTTCAGAACATTCATTTTACTACCACAGAAATGACGAAAGAACTTGCTCTGGCACGACCGGACTTCCCCTATCTGACATTAGTGGATGAGGAAGGAAAAGAGTACCGGATGGAACGTCAATCCATGTACAAGTATAGTGTGACAGGAGACTTCTCGCAAAAGATGAAAGCGTATATCAAGACTCCGAAAGTGGGAGAGAATGGGAACGAATTGACCTTCGGCTGGGAGAATGGAACGATTGAAGCCGGTTCTACTAATGCTATCTCATTTTCTAATACGGAACCGGGAAATTATGCTATCAAGTTTAATACGTTGACTTACGAGGCAGAACCATTTGCCAAATTAAAGGTGAACGGTGAAGATATGGAATTGGTAGAGAATGATATCTATGCAATCAAGTTGACTTTGAAGAAAAATGACATTCTAACGTTTGAAGGGGTGCCTGATTATGATAATTGGTGGATAGACCAGGATTATTTTGAAAAGCAGGAAGATGGAACATTGAAATTCCTGCCGATTGACGGAAGTTACCAAATAACAGCCAATGGTAAAATGAAGTATTTCTCTGTCATTGCTTTGAAGAATGGTGAGGCTGCCAAGTTGCAGGATGATGGAACAGGTGCTATCTGGGCTATTGGAACAGGAATCGGTAAACCGTCGGTGGCACTTTCTGAAGTAGGGTGGACTCCGGAAAATGGTCTGTGTATGCCACAGCTTACTGCGAAGAAGTATCAACTGACATTTATAGCTGGCGTTACCATGAAAGTGGATGATATTAACTTTAAGTTCTTCCATATCAATAAATGGGACAACGGCGAGTTTAAGGGTGATGCTATTTCTACAACGAGTGAATTGGTTAAAATTTCATCGGACGGAAACTTGGGACTGGAAGAAGGTCAGAAGTTCGAAAGAGGAGGTATTTACAGGTTTACAGTTGATGTGACGAAAGGCAATACCAAGGCTGTGTTGACAGTGGAGAAAATAGGGAAGGTAGATTTACCTGCACCGGATATTTTCTTTGGTAATGATAAGATGGAGGTGACAGATACTGATATATATAAGTCGGAACAGGTGTTTACACAAGGACAAATGATAACTGTCACGGGCATTGATAATTTGAATGAATGGTGGATCGATCCTGATTTCTTTGAGAAACAAAGTGATGGTGCATTGAAGTTCCTGCCGATTAACGGAGATTATCGGGTGACAGCTAATGCTGTTTTGAAGTATTTTTCTGTAATGGCTTTGAAAGATGGTAAACCGGCCAAATTGCAAGATGACGGAACGGGTGCAATCTGGGCTATCGGGAAAGGAATCGGTAAGCCTTCTGTTACGTCTTCCGAAGTAGGTTGGGAGCCAGGTAAAGCGCTCTGTCTGGCGCAAGTTGCTCCTAAAAAGTATCAGCTAACCTTGAAAGCCGGGGAAACGTTGAAGACTAGTGGTGACTCGGAAGTGATTAGTTTTAAGTTCTTCCATCAAAATGATTGGGGAGGAGAATTCGGCAATTATGCAAACTCTATTTTAGTGGAACAGCTTAAACTTACAGATTCCGGAAACTTGGAAATGCAGGATAATAAAGCATTTGAAGAAGGAGCTGTCTATCGATTTACCATTGATGTAACGAATGGTAATGCAAATGCTGATTTGAAGGTTGAGAAAATAAATTGATCTGAAGATTGATGTCGGATTTTTATTGAACTTATCCTGAAAGGGTATGATGAATTGTACCCTTTCAGGATTCATCTTTGGTCGGAATAATGTAAAAAACATTAATAAACCCGTCCGCAACTAGGAAATATCCCCTGTTTGGGAGTCTATATAAATAAAGTATTAACTCATTTCTTATATCATCAATAAACATGAAACTCAAAGCAATGTTACTTGGCTTGTCTGTGATGACTGCGTTGTCTGCCTTTGCGCAGAAGCCCGTGTATCTGGATACTGGTAAGCCTATCGAAGAGCGAGTGAAAGATGCATTGAACCGGCTGACCCTTGAAGAAAAGGTGAAGATGATTCATGCACAGTCTAAATTTAGTTCGGCAGGCGTTCCCCGCCTCGGGATCCCCGAAGTATGGGCTACCGACGGTCCTCACGGTATCCGTCCGGAAGTGTTGTGGGATGAATGGGATCAGGCAGGATGGACAAACGACTCTTGTATTGCCTATCCGGCGCTGACGTGTCTTGCTGCTACATGGAATCCCGAAATGTCGCATCTTTATGGGAAAAGTATCGGTGAAGAGGCGCGTTATCGCAAGAAAGACATCTTGTTGGGTCCCGGTGTGAATATCTACCGTACTCCCTTGAACGGACGTAACTTCGAGTATATGGGAGAAGACCCGTATCTATCCGCCACTATGGTGGTTCCTTACATCAAAGGTGTACAAGAGAACGGGGTAGCTGCCTGTGTGAAGCATTATGCATTGAACAATCAGGAGTTCAACCGTCATACCACCAATGTGCAATTGAGTGATCGTGCTCTTTATGAAATATACCTGCCTGCTTTTAAAGCGGCTGTTCAGGAAGGTGGAACATGGTCGATTATGGGCTCTTATAATCTTTATCAGGGACAGCACGCTTGTCACAACAAACGTCTGCTTAAAGATATTCTTCGTGATGAATGGGGTTTTGATGGCGTTGTAGTGTCCGACTGGGGAGGTGTGCACAACACCGAACAGGCTATTCACAATGGTATGGACTTGGAATTTGGTTCCTGGACGAACGGACTGTCTGCCGGAACGAGAAATGCGTATGATAATTATTACCTTGCTTTCCCTTACCTGAAACTGATAAAAGAGGGTAAAGTAGGAACAAAGGAACTGGACGAAAAGGTTAGCAATGTCCTTCGTCTGATTTTCCGTACTTCAATGGACCCGCACAAACCATTCGGCTCTTTAGGTTCTCCCGAGCACGGGCAGGCCGGACGTGAGATAGCTGAAGAAGGAATTGTGCTGTTGCAGAACAACGGTAACGTATTGCCTATCGATTTGAATAAAGCGAAGAAAATCGCAGTGATCGGTGAAAATGCGATAAAGATGATGACTGTGGGCGGTGGTAGTTCTTCTTTGAAAGTGAAATATGAGATTTCTCCGTTGGATGGACTGGAAAGCCGTGTGGGTTCAAAAGCGGAAGTGGTATATGCCCGTGGGTATGTAGGCGATCCGACGGGAGAGTATAATGGTGTGAAAACCGGTCAGGACTTGAAAGACAACCGTTCGGAAGATGAACTGCTCGCTGAGGCTTTGCAAGTGGCTAAAGATGCCGACTATGTTATCTTCTTCGGTGGCTTGAACAAGAGCAATCATCAGGATTGTGAAGATTCGGACCGCGCTTCTTTAGGTTTGCCTTACGCGCAGGATAGAGTGATTAGTGAACTCGCAAAGGTGAATAAAAACCTGATCGTGGTCAATATCTCCGGCAATGCTGTGGCTATGCCTTGGGTAAATGAAGTGCCGGCCATTGTACAAGGCTGGTTCCTGGGTTCGGAAGCCGGGACAGCTCTTGCTTCCGTATTGGTAGGAGACGCCAATCCTTCGGGAAAACTTCCTTTCACCTTCCCGGCAAAACTGGAAGATGTAGGGGCTCATAAATTGGGCGAATATCCGGGCAATAAGGAAGAACTGGCACAGTCTAAACATAGAGGAGATACGATTAATGAAATCTATCGGGAAGATATTTTTGTAGGTTACCGTTGGGCGGATAAAGAAAAAATCAAACCGCTGTTCCCGTTCGGACACGGATTGAGCTACACTACTTTCGCTTATGGAAAGCCTTCGGCTGACAAGAAAACAATGACAGTAGATGATACTATCTCTTTCACGGTCAATGTGAAGAATACAGGAACTCGTGAGGGGCAAGAAGTTGTTCAGCTTTATATCAGCGATAAGAAATCCTCTCTCCCTCGTCCGATCAAAGAGTTGAAAGGTTTCCAGAAAGTGAAACTGGCTCCGGGAGAAGAGAAAGCGGTAACGCTGACGATTGATAAGAAAGCATTGAGCTTCTTCGATGATGCTAAACACGAATGGGTGGCCGAACCGGGTAAGTTTGAGGCAATCATCGGTAGTTCATCCAGAGATATTAAAGGTACTGTACCATTTGAGTTGAAATAGGTAGATGTTTGGTTAGAGATTTTTTTAAGGAGATGACAGAGAGTCTGGGTACTCGGAAAACGCTAAGTGATTGCAACAAATCGACTTAGCGTTTTTTTATTGCCTAATTTTCCCAGCGTTTGCAAAAAAATAGTAAGAAAGTAGTCGTTTCGCTTGGTAAAGTGTTGTATCAGAAGTAATTTTGGGAAAAATAACAATTAAGGTAACCTAATTATGGAAAAAGGTATTTGGCTGGAAATAGAGGAACTGTATAAGGAGTTTCAGCAACTCGGTATCAGTCAGTCGGTGGACTATGAGAAGTACTACCTCTATTCTCTTATTACCCATTCTACAGCCATTGAGGGTTCTACACTAACCGAAATGGATGCACAGCTTCTTTTCGATGAAGGTGTAACAGCTAAAGGAAAGCCGTTGGTATATCATCTGATGAATGAGGACTTGAAGAAAGCATACGAGCTTGCTAAAAAGGAAGCGCAACGCAATACTGTTATAACTCCTGCTTTTTTGCAGAAGTTAAACGCTACTTTGATGCGGACAACAGGGGGAAGGCATAATACAATAGGCGGCTCTTTCGATTCTTCCAGAGGTGAGTTCCGTTTGTGTGGCGTTACGGCTGGTGTAGGTGGGCGTTCTTATGTGGGTTATCAAAAAGTACCTGTTAAAGTTGAAGAACTTTGTTTCTTGTTGCAGGAACGGCAAAAGAATGTGGAAACGTTCCGTGAACAATACGAATTAAGTTTTAATGCTCACCTCAATTTAGTGACTATTCATCCTTGGGTGGATGGCAACGGGAGAGCAGCTCGCTTATTGATGAACTATATTCAATTCTGCTATCATCTTTTCCCCGCTAAGATTTTTAAGGAGGATAGGGCAGATTATATCCTTTCTTTACAACAGGCGCAAGATGATGAAACCAACCAGCCTTTTTTGGATTTCATGGCGGTGCAATTGAAAAAATCACTGTCTTTGGAAATTCAAAAATATAAAGCTTCTCACGATAAAGGATTTAGTTTTATGTTTTAATCTTGTAGGGCTTCTTTTGATAAGACTTCCACCCATTGTATATTGTGTTGTTTTTCATTAACGAAATCACCATTACAGTAACGGCGGTTGCATTTATTAATATCGAACTTATGTAATTCTCTAATAGTTTTAAATAAAGGTTCATCAGTTTCACCGTTAGCTGAATAGTTATAGACCAGATATTTATGGTGGAAGAGGTACATAAAATAATAAAGAATCATCCTTCACACTCTTCACTGTTCTTTTTATATGCCATAAGCTAAAGTAAATATGCTATCAGCTAAAATTAATAAGCTCATAGCAAACGCTCCATCAAGTATTAACATTTGAGCTATCGACTATTAATACTTTGTATTTAGGCTATTAATACTTGAGTTGTTGGCTATATATACCCAAGACGCACGATATATATATCCAACGTGTTAGATCTATATGACCAATGCATTGGATCTATATGCCCAACAAATAGGGTGTATAGACCCTTAATCTATACGATATAAGCGTCTTTTAGTCTGGTTATTTGAAAGAAAGAGAAACAATCTTGTTAATATCTGCTAAGGAGCTATATCGATAAAAAGCTATCTAAACTTGGGGGCTTACTAGTTCTTCGTTAACAATCTTAAAGCTTATAAGAAGTCTCTCTTTCGAGTGCAAAACTAAAAGACGCTTACTTTTATTTTGTGAAGGAGGTGAAGGATGATTCTTTATTATTTTATGTACCTCTTTCACCATAAACATCTGATTTATACTCATTCAACTAAAGGTGAAACCGGTGAACCTCCTAAATGAATTTTATAGTTACAAGTAGCTTTAGAAGATTTTGTCTTTTGCTGATCGCTGTAAACTTCAATTTATATTGATTTTCTTTTCTCTTTTCTGATTTTATATTCTATCTTTGCAATGCTCTTTATCAAAATCCACAGCAGGGGAACCTGCTGTATCAATGTGGCAGGCTTTTTTATGCTTGTCCTATCATTCTATATGGCGGTTTCGTACCCCCATGTAGGATGTTAATGCACCTACTGCCTGTTGTGGATGGTGAAGAGCAATGGGACAGGCGGAACCGCTTCTTTTATTTCTTAAAACTACCCTTCTGTATCGCCCCATTGAACTTAATTTATTCACCATTTAATTAAAATTCTTATGGAAGAAGTTTTAAGCAACCAGCAGGCTCGTCCGGGGGACGCGACGCAACTCATGCACGTTATCTTTTCATCCGATGATGAAATGATGTCTTTTTATCTGACTCTCAATCGTTTTATGAATCCTGAAAGCTATCTAGTGGAACGAACAGATCGAAAGAGACTGGAGGATTTAGCTAGTACGCTTTGTAGTAATGTGGCAGCCTTTGAAGCCATCCGTAATTATAAGTCGATAAGTGTGAAAGAGGTGATTAGAGGATTCGGGGCGCACATGATGAATACGCTAATCTCCAATACCAATCGTTTCCAAAGTGCCGATGCCGTGGGAACGTTAATGAATTGCATACTGAATACCACTAAAAACAGTTGGCAGTTTAAGAAAATGGATCGGAATAACGATATACATCTTCAAAATGTACGCTATTTGTTGAATCGGCTGGATGCAGCAGAATCTAATGAAGAGAAGAACTGTGAAGAAGTAGCGATATAAACAGTTTTCTCTAAAAATTACTTAGGAAACGCAAATAGAGGGTATAAGAACCGGAGATAATGTATAGATAAAGGCAGATGTAACGTAACATAAAGCATCTGTAACCTGCCCGATAGAAAAGGAACACAAGACGTTGTGCTCCTTTTTTATATTGTTGTAACTTTGCTTTCAGATAATATGATAAAGCTGATTGTTATGAGAAACACACTTTTTGGGATTCTATTCCTTTTTATTTTGCCTCTTCAGGCACATCAGAAACTTCCGTATTTGCAGAAACAGGGAAGTACCACACAACTTATGGTAGATGGAAAGCCATTCTTGGTGATTGGCGGTGAATTGGGAAATTCTTCAGCTTCCTCTATTGAAGATATTGAACGTATATTCCCGAAATTGCAACGTATGGGGCTGAATACGGTACTGGTTCCTGCATATTGGGATTTAACAGAACCACAGGAAGGTAAATTTGATTTTACTCTGACGGATAAAGTGATTCAACAGGCTCGCGCGAATGATTTGAAGGTGGTTTTCCTTTGGTTCGGTGCGTGGAAAAACTCAATGAGTTGCTATGCTCCGATCTGGTTTAAGGAAGATTATAAGAAATACCCGCGTGCCTATACGAAAGCAGGGAAGCCCCTCGAAATAGCCAGTTCCTTTTCGGAGAATGTGTTTCAGGCGGATAGCCGTGCTTTTTCCCAATGGATGAAACACATTGCTTCTGTGGATAAGGAAGAGGGAACGGTTATCATGATTCAGATAGAAAACGAAATCGGAATGTTGGAAGATGCCCGCGATTATTCCAAAGAAGCGGATAAACTGTTTTATGCACCAGTTCCGTCTCTTTTCATCGACTATTTGCAGAAGAACAAGAGATCTCTGCATCCCGAAATGTTGGCAAAATGGGAGAGCCAGGGATTCAAGAAGAAAGGTACGTGGCAGGAAGTGTTTGGTGCAGACGTGTATACGGATGAAATTTTTATGGCCTGGTCGTATGCGCAGTATGTAGAACGAATGGCAAAGTTAGCACGTTCTATCTATAATATTCCGTTGTATGTCAATGCAGCAATGAACAGTAGGGGGCGGAAACCGGGAGAATATCCGTCGGCAGGACCATTGGCTCATTTGATAGATGTATGGCATTATGCAGCACCCAACATTGATTTTTTGGCTCCGGATTTATATGATAAAGGTTTCGTTGATTGGGTGGCAAAGTATAAACTGCACAATAATCCTCTCTTTATACCTGAAATTCGGTTGGAAGACAATGATGGAGTACGTGCTTTCTATGTGTTTGGTGAGCATGATGCGATTGGCTTTTGTCCTTTCTCTATTGAAAGCGGTTCGGATAGAGCAGATGCACCTTTGGTACAGAGCTATATTAAATTGAAAGAACTGATGCCTTTATTGACAAAATATCAGGGTAAAGGAGTGATGAACGGTCTTTTGTTTGATGAAGAGAATAAAGAACGAATACTTTCATACGATGATTTGGAGATTACCTGCCGTCATTACTTCACTCTGCCATGGGACCCACGTGCCCGGGATGGCACTGTATGGCCTGAAGGGGGAGGTGTTTTGCTACGTCTGGCTCCAGATGAGTATATCGTTGCCGGCAGTGGCTTGGTACTTGAATTTAAGAAACAGGGGGAAAATAAAATGAAAAGTTCACCGGCATTGGGCGAGGATGGTTTTGCCAGTGTGGGCGGAAAGGCATCAAAAACGGAAAATAGCTGGCAAGGTGGTATGAGAGCCGGTATCGGTTCTGTAGATGAAGTTAATGTGAACGAAGATGGTTCACTGAAATATATCCGGCGCCTGAATGGCGATCAGGACCATCAGGGAAGGCATGTACGTATTCCTGTCGGAGAATTCAGTATTTTACACGTCAAACTGTACGAGTATAAATAATGTGACGACATGGTGCACCTTTGTTGGCTACATACGTATAGAAGAGTGGAGTCATTACTTGCCTAGTACCAACAGACTTTCCGGTCCCATATTGAACAACAGGTCTATGATACTCAAATTAGGAAGAAAACCCAGTTTGGGCTCGAAAACCTGATAGTAAGGTTGCGGAATAAACTCTGTATCCACTTCTCGGAAATCCTTTTTGGGATGAATGACTTCCCGAAAATCGAATTCTCCGGGAGCAAACTTCATCTTATATTCGCTAGTACGCTCCATAGTGGGGTGAATATCTATCAATTCACAGACCATCCGGCATAGTTCTTCGTTGAAATCGATTAAAAACTCGTATTTCTTTTCGTAGAAGGGACGGAAGTCGTCCTTGTAATATTCAAAGAAAGGAGTACTGTTGTAGGCTGATTCGATGGCGTTCCAGTGCAGATGTCTCCAGTTGCCGTGGTCGGAGATGCGGATATCTTTCATCGGACACTTCAATGTGTCGGGTTTTACGGTTGGGATAGAAAGAGCTAATTCGCCGGATGGGCCGGCAATGGTGCATCGGTTACGATAGGTTTGTTTGATATAGTGGTCGTGTTGCTCTACAAACACTTTGTCATAAGCCAGAAGTTTGGTATAATATTCGACGGGAGCGAGATAAGCTGAAGATAAATAAGCTATTTTCATTTCTTTCATTTTAATACGTTTAGGGGGCTCTATAATAAGGATATTAATTAAGGATATTATTAAGGAGTTATTTCTTTTATGTTCCGGAAGATTATTTCACCGTTCTGAAGAAACGGTTCCATCGGTATCCGTCAAACAAGCCTGTCTCTTTTTCTTTGGAGAACCAAATGATGGAGGCTTTCCCGATGATATGGTCTTGCGGGACAAACCCGAAGAGCCGTGAGTCGGAAAAGTTGACGGTATTGTTAGACCCCATCCAATAGTAATCTTTAGTGAAATAACAGTGTTGTGTAGGTTTTCCGTCTACGTAGAGAGTGTCGTTCTTTATTTCTGCCTGTTTGCCTTCGTGCATCACGAGGGTATTCCGCAGTAAGGTTATGTTCCAGGGATAGACCCGGATAAATTTCTCTTTTCCGGGAACAATCAGCGGATTCGGTTCGGCATCTTCCCTGTTTGACAAAGGTTGGACAAAACTCTCTTTCCCATTCATTGCCTGTTCCAACAAATAATATTCGTAACGGCTGAAACTACGCACATGAGTACTGTCATTGCTTCCCATCAATCCGTCGTTGGTGATGGAAAGAGTATGCATAAGTGAGGTTATCAGATTTTCTTTTGACGCGGGGTACGAATAAAGCCTTTTCTTATCCGGATTGAATTGTGCCTCTGGAGAAATAACGGAGAAAAGAGAATCGACCAATAATGTATCTCCCGGAACTCCGAGGCAACGGCTGATATAGATTTCCCGGCGGTCGATGATAGGTTCCCGGATTCCAGCCGGATTATTGAACACTACAATATCTTGTTGCCGTACAGGACTTTCACACCAACGATGATAAGAAAAGAGCGACATGAAAGGAACTCGCAATCCGTAACTCCATTTGTTCACTAAGATACGTTCACCCTGGAAAATGGAGTTTTCCATACCGGTGGAAGGGATAAGGCAGGACGTAAAAGCAAATCCCCGGAGCAGAAGCACTACGACTACTGCTCCGGCAAATGCTAGTATCCATTTGAATTTACGAATGTTCATCAATATTTATCACCTTATCACTCTATTCTATCCGTACACTTATCAGTCTACCCACTTGAAGAGGCGGTTCCAGCGAATCTTACCGTCAAACCATCCACGGTCTTTGTCAAGCGACAGCCATACGACAATCGGCTTGCCCACTACGTGATCTTCGGGTACAAAACCCCAATAACGGGAGTCGGCAGAGTTGTGACGGTTGTCACCCATCATCCAGTAATAATCCATTTTGAAGGTATATTCATTGGTCTTTTCACCGTTGATGTAGATACCGTCCGGTTTCACTTCCAGCTTGTTGCCTTCGTAGGCTACGATGCAACGCTCATAGATAGGCAGGTTGTCTTCTGTGAGGGTAATGGTAGCTCCTTTGGCAGGAATCCAGATCGGACCGTAATTGTTGCGGTTCCATTTGGTATAAAGGTTCAGCGGATACATCTGTCCGGCGTATTCTTCCGGTTCCATTACTATTTTGCTGATTAGCTTTTTATTGCCAAGGAGAGTGTCATACATCTTTTTAGTCAATGGAAGATGATATACCGGATTCAGTTTGCCTTGCGCATTCCGGTTGTCCAGTCCCATATCCAATAATCCGCCTTCCCAGCCAGAGTCTTCTATCAGCATGGTGTCATCCTTGCTGATGCCTAATTCGCGGAGCATATCTTCCGGAATGTACGGGCCGGTAGTCTGTACGAAGTAGTTGAATTGCAGGTTTTCGGGGTTCTCAATCGCCTTACCGTCAATCATCACCTGTCCGTCTACAATTTGCAATGTATCACCGGGCAAGCCGACACAACGTTTCACATAATTCTCGCGACGGTCTACCGGACGCCACAGTACTTCACCGTAAGTACGCGGATTGTTTAGAATCTGTTTACGTCCGGCGTCATAGTAGAGGTCATAGATTGCACGTTGCTGTGAACGTGTCAGGCTATCCATTTCAATCTGTTTGGAGTAGATGCGTTGTCCTTCACCATAAGCCAGCGTATAGAAGTCCGTTGTCTGTTGGTAGTTCACTGCCACCGTGTCTCCTGCCGGGAAGTTGAAGACAACAATGTCATTCAGCTTCACTTTGCCGAAGCCCGGTACCCGTTTGTATTTCCATTGTGGCCACTCGATATACGATTTAGTATTGAAGACAGGCAGCGTATGTTGTGCCAACGGCATAGAAAGGGGAGTGTTCGGTACGCGGGGACCGTAGCTCATCTTGCTTACATACAGGAAATCGCCTACCAGCAATGATTTTTCCAGCGAAGAGGAAGGAATCTGGTAATTCTGGAAGATGTAGATATTGACGAAGTAGACGGCAACCAACGCAAATACGATGGCATCCACCCAACTCATCACACTGCGGACAGCCGGATTCTTCGACTTCTTCCAAAAAGACCAAGGTATTTTCTTTGTGATATAAATATCGAAAATGAAAGGAACAACAATCAATCCCCACCAACTCCGTACCCAGAGGAGGAAGACGAGGTAAAGTAGAATAGCAATGGCACATTTGATCCATTGTGCGCGTGTGGCTTGTCTCATAATGTTATATTTGTTTAGAACTAGCTTCTGAAATCTTAGTCGTTCAAGAATGGGAATAAATCACTCATGCCCAAAAAACCTTCGTGTGTGGCAGTATATTCGGCTGCCAGTACGGCTCCCAATACAAATCCGCCACGACTTTTGGCATCATGCGTGATAGTTATGCTGTCTACATCAGATTCATAGCGAATGGTATGAAGGCCGAACACTTCTCCTTCGCGGATAGAGGCGATAGGAAGTTCGTTAGGAGCACAATCGTTGGTTCCGCTAATGGTTCCGTCCGGCGCAAGGAAAGTTCCTTTCACCCATTTGTCTTTACGGTCCAGCTTTTCCAGAATACCTTCCGCCAATGTAATGGCTGTTCCGCTGGGAGCATCCAGTTTGTGGATATGATGTGTCTCGCTCATGGTGACATCATAAGCAGGGAACTGATTCATGATTTTAGCCAGATACTTGTTGAGAGCGGAGAAGATGCTGACTCCCAGGCTGAAGTTGGACGACCAGAAGAGTGTTTTGCCCCCTTCCGTGCAGAGCTTCTTGATTTCTTCGCCATGCTCGGCCATCCATCCGGTACTGCCCGATACCAGTTTTACACCGGCTTTGAACGCTTTCATATAATTGCTGTAAGCTACCATCGGATTGGTAAACTCAATGGCCACATCGGCCGATTTGAATGCTTCCGATTCGAAGTCATCCTGATTATTGATGTCAATGATGCAGACGATTTCATGTCCGCGACTACGGGCAACCTTTTCTATCTCTTTGCCCATCTTTCCGTAACCGATCAGTGCTATTTTCATTGTTTTCTGACTTATATTCAAAATAATAGTCGCAAAGATAAGATTTTTATTACATTTGCAGCGCACATTAACGTCTTGTTAACATGGAACATCTTCTCCACTACGTGTGGAAGCATAAATTATTTCCCCTGAAAGTACTGCAAACCACCAACGGCTTACCGGTAGAAGTGATTGACTCCGGTCTGCAAAACCCGAATGCCGGTCCCGACTTTTTTAACGCGAAACTAAAGATTGATGGTGCCTTATGGGTAGGGAATATAGAAATACATACACATTCTTCCGACTGGTTTCGCCACGGGCATAATTGCGACAAAGCCTATGATTCTGTGATTCTCCATGTGGTGAGCGAGGCGGATACGGAAATAACCCGTACCAACGGTGAACAGATACCACAACTATTGCTGACTTGTCCGGAAAATGTGCAATCCCATTATCATGAACTTTGCGTAGCCGATCATTATCCGGCTTGCTATCCTATCCTTGCTTCTCTTCCCAAACTTACCATCCATTCCTGGCTGACCGCTTTGCAAACAGAGCGTTTGGAGCAGAAAGCACAGTTAATCATGCAGCGTCTCGAACTTTGCAACAATAATTGGGAAGATGCTTTCTTTATCACCCTTGCCCGTAATTTCGGTTTCGGCTTGAATGGAGATACTTTTGAAACGTGGGCGGGATTGTTGCCATTTCGTGCGTTGGGTAAGCACCGGAATGATTTGTTTCAGATAGAAGCTTTTTTCTATGGTTTGGCTGGGTTGTTGGAAGAAACATTTCTGAAAAAAGAACAGGAAGACGAATATAGTCTTCGTCTTTGTAAAGAGTTTCGTTATTTACAGCATAAATTTGAAATCGGGCAGGGGATGGATGCTACTTTATGGCGTTTTCTCCGGCTTCGTCCGGAAAACTTTCCGCATATTCGCCTGGCGCAGTTGGCTTATCTTTATCAGAAAGGAGACAAGCTGTTTTCACGTTTGTTGGAAGCGGGAACTCTGGCGGACGTGAGAGCTTTACTGGATACCCGTACGTCTCCCTATTGGGAGAATCATTATCTATTCGGACGACTATCTTCTCAAAAGGAAAAGACGATGGGAGAGCGTTCCAAGGATTTGATTGTCATTAATACGGTGGTTCCTTTTCTTTATACCTATGGTTTGCACAAGGCAGATGAACGAATGTGTGAACGTGCCGCACGCTTTCTGGAAGAATTGAAGGCGGAGAGTAATCACATCATTCGTTCGTGGAGCGATGCCGGACTTCCGGTAGTCAGTGCGGCGGATAGTCAGGCACTGATACAGTTACAAAAAGAGTATTGCGATAAGCGGAAATGTCTGTACTGCCGCTTCGGTTATGAATATTTGAGGAAAAAGTAGCTTCGAAAAAAGGCTTTGGTCGATGAAATATGTATGATTTTACCACGTTAGTGTATTTTTCTATGTATACGTTTTTTTATTTTATCACTATCTTTACATTGTGCAATAAACAAAACATTTTATAGAAAGAACAATATTATGAATAAAATTATTAGCCTTTTCATTGCTGTATTTTTTTATGTATATACTTCTGCTCAGATAAATGCAGGAAGTACCAAAGAATCTTTAATGACTCTTGACGAGATGCCATCATGGATTTTAAGTAATATTCAATTTCCTCAAGAAGCGTACAAATATGGAATAGCTGGCATTGAACAAGTTTGTATTAGTGCATCTTGGGATGGAAAAGTCTTCATAACAAGCATACTGAATGCATTAAATCCTGCTTTTGAGAAAGAAATTATGGATGTCATAAGTAAAGCTCCTCGATGTCGATATAATGGAAGTCAACCTAAAGATATATATAAATATATGCTAATTGATTTTTATCAATATATTCCAGAAGATAAGCGGGATCAAATACAACAAGTAACTATGCATATTCCACCGCGTTTATCGAATATTCCTACGAGTCCTTTTAATAGCAGGGACAAGTTTGTTCAATGGATACACAACAATATTCAAATACCATCAACACTGAAATGTTATTCAGACACATTACTTTTTCAGTATACAATAACTAAAAAAGGAAAGGTAAATAATATATCTATATTACAGTGTAAGAATGATATTATAAAATGTACGATGGAGGATTTGTTAAAAAAATCTCCCAAATGGGAACCGGCCATTGCTGATAGAACAAATCCAATTGATGTAACTATATGTGACAAGATTATTATAAAGACAGATAATAATGGAATACTTTTGCCATTAATAATGTATCGTGACGATGTTTTCTGTAATACAAGAAGTAAGCTTACTAATCCGGATATGATTGTTCTTAATCCGGAAATAAAGGCAATATACAATGGAGAGGATAGTTTTTTAGAAAATATTATGCGTGATGTTGTTATTGATAAAAAAATGGTCCTGAATGGTTCGTTTATTATAGAAAAAGATGGTACGACTAGCCATATAGAAATATTAAACAGTTCGGATGTGAAAACTGATAATATTGTAACAGAAGCTATCGCTCGAACAAAATGGATCGCTGCAACACAGGGAGAAACTCCAGTACGAACACTTTATGCATTTGGGATAAATAAACAACCACGAAAACAAAAACAATCCAGGAAATATTCTTATTATGATATTTTTGGTAAATATTTTATAGCCCTCCAAGCTAATCCAATGCGCACATCATATAGATTCATTCAGGGAGATGGAACGATACAGAACTATCCATTTAATAATCAAGGACTGTTTGACTATAAGGCTTATTACCAAGGAATGTTATATTACTACAAAAATACGGCCAGAAAGAATAGTAATATTTCAAGAGATTATTTTGATAAACTCTATAAAATATACGCTGGATATTAAAAATAACTTATGCAAAAGGTAAACTTCAATATATTAAGTGTTATTGATAATATCTTCAATAGATATTAGGTGACCTGAGATAGACCAATATTTAATGTATAAAAGTATTGCAAAACCAAACTTGTTACTATCTTTGCGCCGTCAATTAAACTCTTAATTTATATAGTGTTATGAGAGCTAAAAAGTTTGTATGCTGCTTGCTGGCTATGATGCTGCTCGCAGGTGTTTCGTTTATCTCCTGCGGTAATAGTTCCAAGGCAAAAGCCGATAGTGAACTGACTACACAAGACGGTGAAGATTTCAAATCCTTTCTGGATAAATTTACTTCCAGTGCAGCCTTCCAGTATACTCGTATCAAGTTCCCATTAAAGACTCCGATCACCTTGTTGGCAGATGACGGAGAAACCGAGAAAACATTCCCTTTCACCCGGGAAAAGTGGCCGTTGCTGGATAGTGAAACTATGAAGGAAGAGCGTATCACCCAGGAAGAGGGAGGTATTTATGTTTCCAAGTTTACGTTGAATGAACCGAAGCATAAAATTTTTGAGGCAGGCTATGAAGAATCCGAGGTTGATTTGCGTGTGGAGTTCGAATTGCAGGACGGGAAATGGTATGTGGTAGATTGCTATACAGGCTGGTATGGATATGACTTGCCGATTGGAGAGTTAAAGCAGACTATTCAGAATGTGAAAGAAGAAAATGCCGCATTCAAAGAAATACATCCTTAAAAAGTGATAAGTGATAGGCAATAGATAACAACTAATTGCCTATCACTTACAATATTTGAATTCTGTGGTTTATTAGGGTTCTCCGACATAATATCCCAGTTCGGACTCTTTTCCATCCACCATCTCTCTGACAATACCATTTTTGGTGTTGAATTCTTGATAGAGTTCTTCATAATCACGTGTATAGTCTGCATCGGGAACTACGTTAACATCAAATTTAAGTTCGGCTCTTCCGTCGGGGAGCATATTACCGAAAATCCGGATGCGGTGAACCACCTCGCCTACATTCTTAATACTGTTGTAGGTTGCCTTGAATTGTCTGATTCCGTCTTCGGGAATGATGATATGCGAACTTTTATCCAGAATGATGCAGCCACAGGAAGGTTGCATTTCTGAAATGATTAACGGAGCATCTCCTGTATTAGTGATAGTAAACATGATATCGAGCTGCTGACCTTGCTTGATGGGGTAATAGTGCCTGATCGAGTCCTTTATCGTCATACTTGTGGGACGTACTTCCTTCCTGCACCCTGTTAAGCAGAGTGGAAGTGCCGTCAGTAGGAAAATATAGAATATAGATTTATTCATAGTTGCCATTTATTTTTTTGTTATGTCACTTTTTTCAGCGTTTAGGGGATGAATGCAATTTCATCGATGCCCATTTGCGTTCCCGGTTTCTTTAAACAACTGATTTTGATGCTTAATTGTTCTGCTCCGTTCAGGTCTGCCGAAACGGTGGCTTTTATCATTTCCCCTTTTTCCGGGGCGTCTTCCGGTTTCAGGTCTATTGTTTTATAGGCTATTCCGTCTTTCAACAGTTGAATTTGCTGTGGAGCATAGATGCGATGCCGGGGAAGATTCAGAAAGCTGATATAGAATGTTCCTGATGCATTGAGTCCTTTAACCGGCAGGTTGATGGTACATTCTTCTCCCGGAATGATAACCCAACCGCAATGATAGTCTCCGGGTAAACCGTGGGTGCCGTCAGTCAGTTTCTTGGAATCAATTTTATTCAGTTTAGGAGTTGCTGAAGGATTGAGTCCTAAAAACAAGTTTTTCTTGATGTCGGAAGCAAGTAGGTATTGTTCCCATTCCTTTATATAATAGTCGATTTCATAGGCTGACTCATTGTAATATTCCATTCCGGTAAATGCTTTGTGTTCTTTGAGCTGGGTGATCCATTTCCGGGTCTGGGGAACCGGCTGTATCTCTTTTCCATTCCGTTTGGCATATCCGTAAGCATCAAAACCGTGGTCACGTCCTAATTCCAGGCGTGTGAAAGACAAAGCGGTCTGAAGTTCGTGCAGCTTTTTACGCTCTTTCCCTTTTGCTTCGGAAACAAAATCTCCCATTTCATCATAGAATTTGATGAATTTATCCGGATAGAGGAATGCTTTTTCTGATTCTCTGATACCGGCATAAAGTCCGAGCCGTTTTCCGGATTGGGCGTTGTTCTCCAATTCAGTGTAGTAATCGTATAGCCATTTTTTTGATGCCGGATATTCCTGATTAAAATAACTTCTGATTAAGTCATTGACTGGAAGTTCTGGGTTGATAAGGAGGGAGGATAGTACAAAAGTCCTCATTTCATCGAAAGAAGAATAGCTGTATCCACTTCCGTTGAAGAATATGCCGCTGGCTCCATGTTGTTTGAAGAATTGGAGTCTTTGTTGGGCTATCTTTAATATGGGGAAAGGAGTGAGGTAGTCGTCAAAGTTGTTGATATAGTCCCATATATAGATGTTATTCGTCACTTTCTTCCAGTTGTCGAGTTGGTCGGCAAATTTCTTGTCTTGTTCATTCTTGCCGTCTGTCCGGCGGAGTGGATAGTCGATGGCGCTCACGATTACTCCGGCGTTGGAGGGTAGTTGTTTGTCCGTGACCTGTTGTGTGGTCAGATAAGAAGTCGTAAAGAAGAAATGTTTGGGAAAACGTTGGGAAAGGCGGATGATTAGTTCCGTAACAGCCGGAGTGGCATTTTTCTCCGTGTTTCCCAAAGCGGTGCAAGTGGCACACGTGCAGGCATACGGAGTATCATCCGGTGCTATCACAAATCGGGAATTCCCCTTTTCACCGAAGTTATCTACAATATAACTTTCTATCTGGCGGTACATGTCTTCGGAAGAGAAACATAGTTGTGAGTCATCTGTCTTTCCATGAATGGTGGCGTATACTTTTTCCGCTTCTTTCCCCAATACTTTCCGCAGGTTGTGTCCCCATATTCCCCAGCTGTCGTCGAAGTTGTTTAGTCCTATCACCCCTGTATGATCGGGATTCAGACCGTATGGGGAATAAATGCTTTGGTAGTCAAATGCAAAGGTTCCGCAAGTATCATTGAGATTGATAAGGGCGGGAGGAAGATCGGAACCGTTTATGCGCGGGTCTTCTTTGCTGATTTTCTTGATTAGTTGGTATTGTAACCAAAGCATTTGTTTGTCATCACTTGCTGTCAACCTTATGTCAGAACCTTTGCAGGCTACTTTGAATCCTCTTTGTAATGTCGGGTCTATCTGTATGATGATGCGCCACATATCCATTTCGGAAACGCCAAAAGCGACTATTTCATCGTCGTTTGCACGCTTCTTGAGATGCTCGTACAGGTATTTCGCCCACCGGGTGTCTCTGTCCGTCGGATCCTCACCAATGGTGACGAGATACCCTTCTTTAGATGGGAACATCTCCGTGCGTGCCTGCATACGGCAGCCGGATAAAAGGCAGCAAATACATATCATTCCTGCCAATATGGGGCAAAGCGTGTCAGAATGAAATATAGACTTGTGCATAGATGTTATATAAGTTTTTATAGCGTGTCGATATGGATTCTATCGGGTTGAGCGGACTGGTCCCTCGCACGGTGTTGGTCTGGTTATAATAAGTATTCCAGGTACCCATCAGACCTATGGTAATGTTAGGACTGACCATATACTGGCCTCCCAATCCCACCATAGTATTGGTGTGAGAGAAAGAGCCGGGCAGCGCATAGTCCAGTACGGCCGTTTCCGGTGCCGATCCGATGCTTGCCATGGCGTTGATATTTGTCTTTCCGTCATTAGCCGGGAAGTATTTGGCGCCAATCTGAGCATTGTAATAGAAGTTGGAGTTGAAGAAGTGCATATCTATCTTCGTGTTGAGACGAACGACTTCAATGGTCTTGGCTAATTCTCCGCCTACAGTGAGTAGGTTAGTTTTTGACTCATTCCAACCCGTAAACAGATAGCCATTGTCTCCGGTGCCACCTGCAAAGAATTCATCGTTCCATTCATAACGCTTTGTGTAGGCGGCTACCCGTCTATAACCCACATGTGCACCTATTTCCCAATCATTCTTGAGATAATGCCGTAAAGCGACATCAGCCGTTATGTCCGGGAAGTATTTGGTCGCAAAGGCTGCATTGGCCGTGAGGCTCCACTTCGGTGAGAAGTGATGCGTCCACTCACCTTGTACCTGAATGCCGACTCCTCCCGGTGTCTGTTCTTCAGCCTCCATGCTGTCGCTTGCCGAGCCGCTTCGTCCTGCATAGTTGAGACGTCCCGTGTAGCTGTTCTTCTGGCCTTTTCGAGTGTATTCAGCGGTGGCAACGGAGGTAATGATGTCTTCTTCTCCGTAGCGTGCACGCAGGTAGGTCAAAGCAATCTCATTCTTGAGCATCATGCTTCTAAGGCCCGATAAGTGTCGTTGGAAAGAGCGATATTCCATGATGGATGGCTCGTAGTACTTTTGGTAATAATAGGCTGAATCCGCTTGACGGTTGGCTTCATATACCACTCCCTTGGTGTACTTCAATGATTTGTTCTGACTGTCGTAAAGCAAAGCTGTATCAAGAACAGCGAGAGCCTTTTCCGGTTCTTTCGCCTTTGTCAGTTGCAGGGCACGATATTCACTGCTTTGTGAGAATGCGCCTATAATCTCTTTGTTACTCGGGTATTTATTGAGTATCGGTTTCAGGAATTCCAAAGAAGCTTCGTATCTCTTGTCACGCTCAAGGACAGTAGCCCTCTTTGCCTGATAGAACGGTTCTTCAGGATAATAATTGATCCCTTGAGCCGTATATTTCTCGAATTCATCGTATTTTCCGAGTAAACCGGACGAATTGATGGCATACCGTAATCCGAGATCGCTCGATGGATTCAGGCTAATTAGCTTAACAGATTCCTCGTATGCTTTCTTCGTAGCTCCGGCTTCCATACATTTCTTGATGTACGGCACTGCTAGTTCCTCGTATCCGATAACATAGAAAATGCGCATATCCTCATCACTCTGCTCGATGGCAGATAGATACAGTTGCAAAGCCTCTTCGGTTTTATCCATTTTATCGAGAATAAATGCTCTTTTCAACGTGCCGTTTTCGTAATCAGGGAAGTGAAGAGTGATGGTGTCCAATGTTGCAAGTGCTTCATTGTAACGTTTCATATTGATATAGCAACTCAAGGCTTTTTCCCATGCGGCACCGTTCACTTCATTGTCGTCTACATGTTTTTGAGAAACGAACAATACGTGCGGCAATGCTTCTGCGTACAGACCAAGTTCCATCAGTTTTTCAGCTTTCTTCATGTGTTGTGCGCTCATGGCAAGCGTAATATCATAATCATCAGGATACATCTCATACATCTTTTTCAGCGTTGAATAGGCAAGATCATCCTCATTCATCTGGCGATAAAGCATATATTCTTTATAAAGAATTCCTTTATCATTGTTGCCATATTGTTTTTTAGCTTCTCTGATATAGAAGAGTGCGTCATCGGTATATCCCCGGGTGACGGAAGTGTTCAGCAGGTAGTCTAATGCTTCCTTGTTCTTATTACCTCCTTCGTAGGCCATGCCATATAATACATAAGGATCCCGCTGCTTCTCTGCTCGGGCAGCCTCCATTAACAGGTCGTTATACATACGTCGTATGGCAGGGCTGTTGTTTCTTCGCATTTGCTCGCGTATAAACACCAGAGCTTCCGGATAACGTGCCAATTCACTAAGGATACTCGCCCTTTTGACGATAAGCGCACCGCTTCCCGGTATGGCAGCCAAACCGTTGGATGACCAGCCTAGAGCAGCTTCCCGGTTTCCTTCCTGTAAATGCAGGTTAATGATGTCCAGATAATATTCTTCGTTTTGAGGAGATACTTTGATGAGCTCCGTCAGCTTTTCGATAGCCTCTTTTCGGTTACCACCTTTTTTCATTTGCTGGTAGCCTACCTCCATGCTGTAGATATAATCCTTCCTTAGAATCGTATCGTTCGGGTAAATCTGATTGATTCGTTTCAACAGACGGTCTGCTTCCACATCGTTGTTCTGCTTGCGGTACAGTTCAATCTTTCTTCGCCATAAACCTCTCCAATACGGATTCACTTCCAGCAACTCATTAACGTAACAAATAGCACTGGAATAATTCTCGGTGATATCTTCTACGTCTACCAGCAGATGTTTGGCATTGACGTTGTTGTAATTGTCATCTATCGCTTTGACAAGATGATAACGCGACTGGTCATAGTTCTTTTCGTGGAACCAGTATTTTCCCATGAGCCATTCAAGGTCAGAAACATTCGGGTATTTCTGAAGGCCCTCCTCCAACAGCTCTTTCCCTGCTTCCCATTCCTCGTTCGCAAAATGCTCCTGTACAATCTGGGCATATTGCTCCGGTGTCTGGAATCCGTTGTCGGTCCCGGAGGAAGAGGTTATCAGTAAAAACAGACAACCTAATATGGTGATCTTATGGAGAAATTCTCTGTTCATTCTATCTTGTCTTTAATCTTTCTTTCTTGTTTAAATCGTAGCAGGTTCGGGCTTCATTGCCGTTATATCAGTACCGTCTGCACTTTCTTCTTTCTGCTTGAATCCCTTACGTTCCATGTTCTTCCACTTGAAGTCTCTATTGGTCAGATAACTGAGGTATCCTCTCAATGAACAGAAAGTGATGATGGGATGATAGAAGATAGGCTCTAATATGGACGCAATGATAATCCACAGGTATTCATATCCTCTTTTATATAGCATCCCGACATAGTAGTCGTAGGTAATAACAACGATGGAAAGGAACTGGCAGAACGTATAGATCGTCAGGTAAATCATCCATGCCGTGTTCCAGTTGACTGCTCCTGTAAAGGCCAGATAGATAAATACTATCAAACCGACGAGCTCGATGATCGGCGCCAGAAACTCAAAAACGAACATATAAGGCAGAGTTAACAGTCCCATCTGTTTATACGTCTTTTTGAAAATCATCTTACGATGGATATTAAGTGTCTGGAACAATCCCCGTGCCCAACGGGTACGTTGCCGGTAAAGCATTGCCAGGTTGGGAGGTCCTTCCGTCCAACAACAAGTATCAGGAATCTGTACGATCTTATAAGGACGGGAGAAGTCGCACATATATCCTACCATGCGGGTAATGAGGTCCATGTCTTCGGCAAAAGAGGGAGCATCGTATCCTCCGGCTGCAATCGCTACCGAACGATCGAAAAGACCGAATCCACCGGAAACATTCGGCATACCATTGATAGCGGACCATCCCATCTTACCAATCAGATAAGAGCGCATATATTCCAGATTCTGGAAAAGTGGAATCGGTGTACGGGGAGTTCTAACGTCTATGATTTGTCCGTCTTTCACGACGCATCCGTTAGCCATCAACATCGTTCCGCTGACTGCAATTACTTGTTTTTCTGAAGATATAATGGGCGAGATACAACGATAAAGAGCATACTTTTCCAAAATGCAATCCACATCCGTGCAGATAAAATAAGGATGAGAAGCAACGTTGATACCCGCATTGGATGCATCCGCTTTGGTTCCTCCATTTTCTTTGTCTACAACGATGAGTCGGCTGTATTTCGGGTTGGAGGATTTGAGGAGTCTTCGGAACGGTCTGGTTTTGATTCGCTCGATATAAGCATAGGGCACTTCTACCAGTTCATAATATTCGGTCATCTTTTCCAATGTACTGTCCGTACTTCCATCATTTACAATAACCACCTCGAAAAGCGGATATTCCAATGCAAGCATGGAGTTCACATTATCAATGATTGTCTTTTCTTCATTGAAGGCAGGAGCAATTACCGAAATGCCCGGTGTATAGGGGGATTCCTTGATTGTTTTCCGCATATAGCTTTCCACATAGTAATCCTTTCTCCGTTTTAGAGAAATGAAAGAGAGGAAGGCGAATGTGACGAAGAATATCGCCAGCATGCTCGTATAAAAGAATACGAAATAATTGAAGAATGTAAATATTATATCTCTCATGTTCTCTAGTTTAACTGGTTGATTAACGGATGCTTGGTGTGGGCAAACAATATAGCTGTGTGGGAATCTGCTTTTCTTTCCAATTGATCGAATGTTTTCCTTCCCATTGCACTATACTCATAGAGGGCTTTGAGTATGACTCTCTTGGTTCCCCAGTTATCTGCTTCATCATAAGCATTGTAAAGAAATCCTAAAGCCTTATCGGTCTTTAGATCCGCAATAGCCGAAATGATTTGTCGTTTGACTTCTTCCGGTTGTACATTATACATTTCAATCAGCTTAGGTTCAACCTCTTTGTATTTTAGTTTACCTAAAGTCTTGATCGCTTCACCTCGTATTTCCACAGAACGGGCATTGAGTTGCTTCGCGAGAATTGGGGCACTTTCGGTTTCATTATATAGCCGGATTTCGTTGATAAAGAATATCTTAACGTTTTCTTCAGCTGAAGTATTCACCCATTTAATAAAGGTGGGTGTGTTATATCCCACTTTCTTACGGTGTTCCAAGATAGCGTGTAACTCCATCATGTCCCATTGCCTTAACTTCATGCCGATATCTTCGTCAAAGAAGCGGAACGGGTCACCCTGGCTTAACCACATATAAGTGTAGCGTGCCGAGTTTCTTAGTTCTAGTTCACGATGATAGAGGAAACGCACCAATACCGCTTCAGAGGCATACCCATTGATGGACTGAATAAGTTTCAGAGCTTGTATCTTTGATCTTTTGGAACCGAATTGAAGTTCGCGTTCAAGGAAACGTGTGATTTGGAATACGGTTTGAATCGTTTGATAGTTTAGTTCATTGATCTCATCTTCATGCACACTCTTGATTTCTGTTAATAGTTGAGTGATAATGCGTAACTCGTTAGGTTTCGGGCGCTTTTTCGTATCATATTCTAATCTGTCAGCTATCTCTTCTTCACTCAATGTGTTGGAATCTAGTGAGATAGATTTCATTTCTTCATAATACTTATCAAATGCTTTATTGTATTTCCGTTTCTCTTTTCGCCTTTTAAATATACCATATATAATATGGAATAGGAGAAATAAGTACGCAATAATACAAAACATTACAGCAATTGAGCATATTCTTATGATTAAAGGATAGCCAATAAACTTGTAATATATCCAATAGAAATAATATTCTATGTAATCTATACCATACAGTACTTGATCCATTTCCCTTGATATATTTATATATAGAACTTGTATATTCGGAATAAAAGCTCTATATTTGTTGTATTGAATGTTCTGTCTAATGCAAATATACGAAATAACTTGTATATATTATCCAGTGTTCATGAACAGGCCTTTTGAGCCCTATTTTAGCTCTTGTGATTATTCTCGATGGAAAGGATTGAAATTACAAATAAAGGCAAGCAAAAAGCTATTAGGAGTTAAATATATTTTTGATAAGTTAACAAATGGAGCCTGGAAATAAGTGTGATAAGCCAGGTTCTCATGCGAAACAAAAACAAACAATAAATTTAAAAATTAAATTAAGATGAAAATTAAAAGTTTGATGTATGTCCTTATGGGGACAATGTTGGTTACTACTTCCTGCTCTGATAATGAGTTGGAAAAAGGTAACGATGGTTCGGGAACTGTTGACCCGGTAAATGCTTCTGCACTTGTGAATGTATATTCCGATAAAAGTGGTTCTGAAGCGAGTCTGCTTGTGGGAGATGTATTAGTGAAAGATTCCCGTACTCTTACGTTGAATGTTCCTGCTGCTTGCGAGAAAGTGTATATGAAATACAATACAGTTTCGGGAACAGAAGCTACAAAAGAATTTGCTTTGTCTCCTGTTAGTCGTGGTGTAGATCAGAGTACTGGTTTCAATTTTGAAACAAACCGTCTGGCATTGGTAACTCTTGCGCTTCCTGAAGATGCAGTGCAGCCGACAAATGAAACGGACCAAGGCTATCTTTTCTATCATAACACAGGTGTGGTGATGTTCGAAGATGGTTGGCCTATTCAACTGGATTCATGGTATGATGAAGATTTCAACGATGTTGTATTCGAGTATGACTTGAAGGTGACTGAATGTCATAGTCAACAGATGATGGAGACTGTAGGAGGTAAAGAAGAATTGTTGTTGACTTTGGATGTTCGTGCTGTAGGTGGTATATACCCGACTGTGTTAGGTGTTGTACTGGATGGTTTGAAAAGCGAGTATGTTGATCGGATTACTGCAAGCCTTGTACTAAAAGGTGGTCAGGGAACAATGACAGACTTAGCTAAAGAGGAACTTTCTACAAAAAATATAGTGAAAGTTGAAAATAAAAATTGGAATTGGAGTAATGATACTCGCAAAGAACCGCGTTTCGCAATATTGACAGTGGATAAAGCACAAGCGGAAGGAACTGTTATTACACTGGATGGTTTAACTTCTTTGATGGATAATAATCAGGATATGTTTCAGGTAACACAAGGAAAAGTAAGAGAAGGACTACCTATGTTGCGTGCTGAAGTTAGACTGATTGGTAAAGAAGGATTAACTGGAGCTGAAAGAGATGCTCAGCTTGCAGCATTTAGAGAGTTGATTTTAGATACTAATAGACAGAATTTCTTTATTAAGGTGAACGGTGGTAAAGAAATACACATGAGGGGTTATGCACCGACTTCTGCTTACAAAGCAGAATATGAAGCATTGGTTGCGGGTGACACTACACTGGATGCAAATGTTTATTATTCAAATACCAAAGGTTCCACTTGGGGAGTTAAACTTCCGGTTGGCACACGTCATGCTTATGAACGTGTACCATTTAGAGAAGCATATCCTGATTTTACTAAATGGGTAGATAGTAAGGGTGCTTCAAACCAGAAATGGTATGAGAACTTTGTTGATGAAAAAACTATAAGATATTGGTAATGCAAATTATCAGTCAATACGTTATTTGAGATATTTTGTACAATTTGAACCCCTCTTTTTTCGAAAAGAGGGGTTTCTTTGTATTCGGAAGAATAATCTTTAAACTAATACCGTAATGACGAAGCGATTTTTTATAGGCTACAGTTTGATTACTTTTTTTCTCTTAAATAGTGTGGTGCTTTTGGCACAGCACAAAGCTTCTTTTGTGCAGCAATGGAAAATAGAAGATGCATCCCATGCTTTGCAAATAATAGAACGTGCGGATACATTAGAATTGATAGTTCCGGACGGACTGACTATGTGGTATCGGCAACGATTGGCAGGCGATTATGAAATAAGTTATCGTATTTGTATGGTGATGCAAGGTGGAAAGTATGACCGCTTGAGTGATCTGAACTGCTTCTGGGCTGCCAATGATCCTAAATACCCTGATGATCTTTTTGCCCGTAGTCAGTGGCGTGACGGCATCTTTAAAAACTATAACACATTAAACCTTTTCTACGTTGGATACGGAGGAAATGATAATTCAACGACCCGTTTCCGTCGATACAAAGGAGAATATTATGGAGTGGCAGATGACAAGGTGAAACCTTTATTGAAAGAATATACCGATGCCCCTCATTTACTCGTCCCCAATCAGTGGTATGAGATTCGGATTCGAGTGGAAAAGGGAATCACAACTTATTCTGTGAATGATGAAGAGTTGTTCCGCTATACCCTTGCGGGTAGTGAAGGTGACGGACACTTCGGTTTACGTCTTTTGCAGAATCACGTACTCTTTACAGATTTTAGAGCGACTATACTTTGACTTATATACTGAAAACCTAATAAGACTATATTTCCATGATGAAACAACCTTTTACTAAATTTGGAGTGACAACTCTGTTTTCTCTTTTGTGTTCAGCATTCCTTCATGCACAAGTTGTAACAGATGAACGGATGTTTTCTTTTGAAGAACCGCAAATACCGGATTGTATCACCGCTACCCATTCCCGCCTGTCGGTATCTGATCTGCATTATAAAGATGGAAAACATTCGTTGGAATGGACATTTGAACCGGGTGGTATATTGGAACTCAAGAAAGACCTGAAGTTTGAGAAGAAAGATCCGACCGGCAAGGATTTATATCTTTCGGCTTTTATTGTGTGGGTTTATAATGAAGTTCCCCAAGATGCGACCATTGAGTTTCAGTTTCTGAAAGACGGCAAACGATGCACATCTTTCCCTTTTGGTATTAATTTCAGTGGTTGGCGTGCCGCATGGGTTTGCTATGAACGTGATATGCAAGGCACACCGGAAGAAGGCATGAATGAACTCCGGATTATTGCTCCAAATTCAAAAGGAAGCCTTTTCATCGATCATTTGATTACGGCTACTAAAGTTGATGCACGTCAACAGACGGCCGATCTGCAAGTTCCTTTTGTCAATGCCGGGACCACCAACCATTGGCTGGTTGTCTATCAACACTCGCTTTTGAAACCGGATATTGAATTGACTCCTGTAGACGATAAGCAAAGAGCAGAAATGCAACTGTTGGAAAAGCGTTTTCGTGATATGATCTACACGAAAGGAAAAACGACTGATAAAGAAGTAGAAACCATCCGCAAGAAATATGATTTCTATCAGATAACTTACAAGAACGGCCAAGTATCGGGAGTACCTATTTACATGGTACGTGCTTCAGAAGCTTATGAACGGATCATACCAAACTGGGATAAAGATATGCTGACTAAAATGGGAGTGGAAATGCGTGCTTATTTCGACCTGATGAAAAGAATTGCCGTTGCATATAATAATGCGGCAAATCCGGTGATTCGGGAAGAAATGAAGAAGAAGTTCTTAGCAATGTACGATCATATAACCGATCAGGGAGTAGCTTATGGTAGTTGTTGGGGAAACATCCATCATTATGGCTATAGTGTTCGCGGTCTGTACCTGGCATATTTTCTGATGAAAGATGTGCTTAGGGAAACCGGGAAACTTCAGGAAGCCGAACGGACATTACGCTGGTATGCGATTACTAACGAAGTATACCCTAAACCGGAAGTCAATGGAATTGATATGGACTCTTTCAATACACAGACCACCGGACGCATTGCCAGCATTTTAATGATGGAAGATACACCGGAAAAACTACAATATCTCCGGTCTTTCTCCCGTTGGATTGATTTTGGTTGCCGTCCTGCATTGGGATTGTCCGGTTCGTTTAAAGTAGACGGAGGTGCTTTCCATCATCGAAATAACTATCCGGCTTATGCTGTGGGCGGACTCGATGGAGCAACCAATATGATCTATCTTTTCAGCCGGACGGAATTTGCTGTTTCCGAGTTAGCTCATGAAACAGTGAAAAATGTACTGTTGACCATGCGTTTCTATTGCAATAAGCTGAACTTCCCTCTTTCCATGTCCGGTCGTCATCCAGATGGAAAAGGTAAACTGGTTCCTATGCATTTTGCTATGATGGCTTTAGCCGGTTCTCCCGATGGAAAGGAGGAATATGATAGTGAAATGGCTTCTTCTTACCTCCGTCTGATTTCAGACCCAAGTATTGAAAATGACTCTCCTGAATATATACCTAAGGTTTCAAATACTGAAGAACGTAAGGTGGCAAAACTTCTTATAGAGAAAGGTTTCCGTTCGGAGCCGGACCCGCAGGGAAATATAGCGATGGGATATGGTTGCGTCTCTGTCCAACGTCGTAGTAACTGGTCGGCTGTGGCACGCGGACATTCCCGTTATCTATGGGCGGCAGAGCATTATCTGGGAGCAAATCTATACGGTCGTTACCTGGCACACGGCAGTTTGCAAATATTGACTGCTGCACCGGGACAGACAGTAACTCCCGCCACTAGCGGCTGGCAGCAGGAAGGTTTTGACTGGAACCGTATTCCGGGAGTGACATCTATTCATTTGCCATTGGAGCAATTGCAGGCTAAGGTGCTCAATGTGGATAGTTACTCTGGAATGGAAGAGATGCTTTACTCCGACGAGGCTTTTGCCGGTGGTTTGTCTCAACAGAAGATGAATAGTAATTTCGGAATGAAGTTACATGAGCATGATAAGTATAACGGATCACATCGGGCACGTAAATCTTACCATTTCATCGATGGAATGATTGTCTGTCTTGGTTCGGATATTGAAAATACAAATACGGAGTTCCCGACAGAAACGACTATCTTCCAATTGGCAGTTACTGATAAAGCAGGGCATGATTATTGGAAAAATTATCAAGGAGATAAGAAAGTATGGGTGGACCATTTGGGAACGGGTTATTATGTTCCAACTCCCATCCGGTTTGAGAAGAACTTTCCTCAATACTCGCGAATGCAAAATACAGGAAAGGAAACAAAGGGTGATTGGGTTTCTTTGGTTGTAGATCATGGAAAGGCACCGAAAAACGGAAGTTATGAATACGCTGTTCTGCCTCAGACGAATGAAACTCTGATGAAGAAATTTGCAAAGAAGCCCACTTATAAGGTATTACAGCAAGACCGGAATGCACATATTGTAGAGTCCGTTTCCGAACAGATCATTTCTTATGTGTTGTTTGAAACTCCTGAAACGACATTGCCGGGTGGTTTATTACAACGTGTGGATACTTCCTGTCTGGTTATGATTCATAAAGGATCTGCTGATAAGATTAAGTTGACGGTGGCACAACCGGATTTAGCTTTGTATCGCGGTCCAAGCGATGAAGCGTTTGATAAAGATGGGAAACGCATCGAACGTAGTATCTATTCACGACCATGGATTGAAAATGCCAGTAGTGAAATACCTGTGACTGTAACGATAAAAGGGCAATGGAATGTAGAAGAAACTCCGTTTTGCAAGGTGATTTCTTCTGATAAGAAGCAAACAGTTTTGCAGTTCAGTTGTAAAGATGGTGCTAGCTTTGAAGTGGAGTTAAGGAGATAAAAGTCAGACAATAGGAGATCATTTGCTTTTCCTGATAAGGGAACACTAGTTTCTCTTGGAGAAACCATAGTTTCCATGCCGTTGAAACTATTGTTTCTCGGTGCTGAAACTACAGTTTCCCAATGCTGAAACTTTAGTTTCCCGGTACGAAACCTTTGGTTTCAAGCCTTGAAACTAAAAGTTTCCCCACGAGAAACAAAGGTAATGCATTCATGAAATAAATAGGATTGCCTGGAGCTTCCAGAGTGAATACCTCCGCGTTGTGAAATGTAGTTTATCTGTTTCTGGTGACAGCATTATTGTTGTCACACTGCTGTCACCTATTGCTGTCACGGTGTTAATTGTTAATAATCAAACCGTTAAGCAGCAATCGGTGACAGGTGACAGATATATAATTAAAATAATTGTATAGAGAGGTTAGAACATAAACATGGCAACGGCAACAATACGGTTGTTACATACGGCATGGGTATCTTGAATTTTCCCATTGGACGTATTGAGCGAACCATACCATGCAGAGCTTAATGTATATTCCAACCCGAATTTCCAGTGGGGGACATTGTAGGTCAGTTCTGCTCCTGCCGTAACTAATTGGTTAAGGTCTGTTCCTGTTCCATAAAGTTTTGCATCATTTCCTTTGGGAGCATATAGTGCATCACTTGTTCCCAGATTCTTGGCATAGCCTACGAAGATTCCCGGCTTCCATTTCTGTCCGTAGACAACGTTGAACCAAGAGCTGGAGAAACGTATCGGAGTATATTCTTGTTCTCCCGTTTGTTCGTTGACAGACTTGATCCCGAATCCACCCAAACCGGAAGCTTGTGTCAGATTGGATCCTAATACACTCTTCGCAGCGATGAACCAGTCTTTGTTGGTGTATTTCACATGAGCTTCGTATGAAAGAGTTGTGATGCGTTCGTCTACTTTGTATTTATCTGTATTTACTATAGACTCCGTACGTGGTTTCAATGATAACAACTCAATGCCTACGCCGGCCAGCAAACCGCCATTCTTATAATCAGCTCCGACATAAAATTCGGGAATACAGCTTTGCTTCAGATACTTATGTGTTTTCCCTTCCGGTCCTTGTGAAGTATATTGTGATTGCCACACTGCGGCTCCGGTAAGTTGGAAATTCTTGTTTGTATAGCGATAACGAATTTGTGGCGCACGGCTGAAGGGCTGAAACGGTGCTCCTACGGAGAGATTAAGAATCTGCGGAGACACATCTCCGAATAAGGGATGCCAGTTCTGTCCGAGTAATAAAGCTGATTTTCCCCAATCCAGATTCAAATAAGCATGACGAAGGCGAATGACCGAATAAGAAGTGCCTGTGCCGCGGAAGTCGACTTCTACTTTGGCAGATGTCTTGACTGTTCCCAGTTTTGGACCGGCAACGTCTACTCCAAGGCGCGAATATAAAGTATAGAAGTTACTGTTGGGTGTTGAGTTCAAATCGTTCCCCTCCGGATCACGCACTTTGTCTTTTGGATACATATAAAACAATCCGTCTACGGTTTCTTCGTTAGCACGACTATTATAATAGAAGTCAGTACGAATCTGTCCATAGAATTTGAACTTGAAATCCTGCATTTGTGCGAAACTGCCTGATACGGTTATCAGACAAAGAAAGATTAGAATGTATTTTTTCATAATGTGCATGTTTGTAAACGGGCGCAAAATTACGTAAAATTACTGGTTATCAGTTCATCGTTGATTAAAAAAGGCAAGGATTGCCTGATTATATTTGTTGAGACTTGTGCTTTTATGAATTGCTTTCAGTAATTTTCTGTCTGCTTGCGGCATTAAATATTCCCAGAAAGTTTTCATTTTGTTCAGAAGTTGTTCGTCTCCTCCTTCCAACTGTTCTGCATATTGATTGTATACGCATTTGTGCATAGATTGCAATTTTTCTCTCATTTCATCGAACTCGAGTGCACGGTTTTGTCTATACTCCAAAGCTAATGCCGGGTTGGCAAGTAATCCCCGTCCTATCATAATTCCGGCTAGTCCGGGAAACTGTTCCTGAATGCGGTGAATATCTTCTACACTATTGATATCTCCATTATAGATGAGCGGATGCTTGCAGGCATTCTGAAAAGCCTCAAACGCTTTAAGGTCAACTTCTCCTTTGTATTGCTGTTTTCCCAAGCGGGGGTGCATAACCACTTGTCGCAAGGGTAGCTCATTGATAATCGGAGTCAGTTTCAGACATTCTTCCGGATCTTCCCAGCCCAACCTCATTTTGATGGAGAAACTTATTTGCGGATATTCTGTAATCAGGCTAAGTAACGCCTGAACTTCTTCGGGATAAGGAAGAATGCCGGAACCATTGTGGCGTTTAGCCAGCATGGGAAAAGGACATCCCATATTGATGTCGACTTCCTTATATCCCTTTTCAATGAATAGGGATAAGATTTTTTCTGCTTTTTCAAAAGAAGGGGCTATCAGTTGGGGAATCAGATGGGCTACCTGATTATTCCCGGGGTCGATTCCGCGGACATCTCTATGGCGGAATCCGCCTTTTTCGAATCGTACAAATGGGGTATAATAAGTATCTATACCTCCGAAGCAGGCAGCATGAGCATTACGGTAAAACACTTCGGTGTAACCTTGTAATGGGGCAAAATGAATAGGAAGAGTCTTTGGCATTATTTTTATTTTTGTGCAAAGATACAGAAAAAGTAAAAGAGAGGAACCTCGCGGTCCCTCTCTTTCTGATGTTAAATTGATTAAAGTCTGATTTTTATAAACGTTTTCTATGATTGAAGGTTAGAAAAATTGGGGGATATATTTTTATTCTACAACGTTTATAGTCAGTTCACGTACTACTTGACCACCTTGATGGACGTAGTTTGCATTGTTGGCTACGAAAGTAGCGGTATATGTACCGGCCTCTTCATAGGTATGTGAGTATATCTCCAACGATTGCGAGATATTCTTGATAGCTACACCAGCGTCAGGATCGCAGAAACCGTTAAGGAGGATGGAATTGGAGATAAGCCAAGTATCTCCTTTTGTATACCCTGCTGCTCCGCCACTGGTTACGAAATCGCTTGGCTGGCTAATTCTCCAGAAATAAGGAATATTACCGTCTACAGTAGCATATGCTATTTTATCTGCATATTCTGCGCTTTTCATCTCTTCAAGTGTGAGGTTTTTATTTCCTAATGCTTCCTTCAATTTGGTAAGATGAGTGTTGTTTTTTGAAAGATCATCTAAATTGTAGGTTACATTTAAAGCCGAGAATTCGAAGTTCTTTGCATTAATTGTGGTTGATTTTCCATTGTTGAACTCCAGATTAAGCTGTAAGCCTTTAATATGTATTACAGGCATTGTGCTGCTATTATCAAGAGGGTTGAGGCGGAAAGCAATGCTGATTTCTTTACCCAAGTAAGATATTAAAGGACAAGAATAGTCTTTAGTATCTTTGGTTGCTTTAGGAAGCTCATCTTGGCTGACAAGTTCTGTCCATTCGCAATTAGTAACTGCTTCTTTGTCTTTTTCCACATTGTTGCCACTAATTCCTTCGAATTGATCGGATATTAATATGTGAGTAGAACCTTCGATGGTTTTCGCACTACCATAGTCATATACTACGGAGAAGTTGATTTCACATTTTTCTACGTCTTCCGGTTGCATTTCAATTCTGTTCCGGTGTTTGTATTCGTGCCCTATCTCACCGCTGAAGAAACTGATAAAATCAGGGTCACCATCGAAGCTGAACGTTACAGGGTTTCCTTTCTTTACAGTCACAGTTTTGCCATCGAAGCTGACATTGCTGTCTGTCACCACACCCACTTCCATTGCTGTTTCTTCTTTTAATTCCTTGTCGCATGAAGCCAGGGATAGTCCGGCAAAAGCGATAGTCATCAAACTTTTATATATTATTTTCATGTCCTTTTCTTTTTAAAGTTATTAAGAGAATTACCAACCCGGATTATTCGTCTTGATAGCACCGTTTGATCCTATTTCATTGGCAGGAATCGGGAAATAATTGTAAGACTTCGGAATATTGAAGTAAGTATATACATTGGTTCCGAATTTCCAGGATTCGTCAGCCTGCGCCTTGTCCACTTGTTCCTGCATCAGTTTGTGATAGTCTCCCCAGCGGATCAGGTCGAAACGGCGTGTATATTCGAAGCAGAGTTCCATAGCACGTTCGTCTTTGATAGCCTTACGGAAGCCGGTTTCATCCAGATTTGCTGCAAGCTTGTTGATTCCTGCACGTTCTCTTACCGCATTGATACATTCATAAGCCAGATCATTAGGACCATGGTTGACTTCATTTTCAGCTTCTGCAATCATCAGCAGAATGTCAGAGTAGCGGAGAAGAGGGAAGTTGATGGAAGTATCGTTCTTGCTCTTCTTGTCTGCCTCATATTCTCTACGATATTTGGCAGCAGCTCTATTGCGGTTCTTATTGGCATCATTCTTCGATTCGCGATCACCGTAAGTAGAACCGGGCTCTGTTTTGCCATAGCTGAAGGATTGATTCCAATATTGTTGTTCCACTTCATCTCTTTTTCCTTTCACAAATTCACGACCGTCTACCGGAGTACCTTCTCCTGCTGACTGGGTGTAAGTGAATGGAGCAATATTCCAGTTGCAACGGTCAATGTCATCGTTTGCTTCATATAATTCCAGCAGTTTAGGAGTATTCCAGATAAAAGCGTATGCATAGCCCGGATCACCTTTACCAGTGATGGATGCTTTGGAAGAAAGGTCCTTACCCTGAATGCCGATAATATTACCGATTCTACCTTCTGCACGTACATCCGTTGAACGGTTACCTGCAAATTCTACTTCCCAAATACTTTCATTAGCCTTGGCGCCATCCTTATTGAGAGCAGTGTTATACTTATCAGAACAAATGTCGATAAAGAAGTCCCAATATTTGGCAGTTAGTGAATGACCCTCATTCTTGACTAACTGTGCATAGTAACTTGCTTTTTTGAAATATTCTGTAATCTCGGCACTAGTCGTGTTGTTAGCCAAACCCACTTCCTTGTCACGTTTAGGTTCACCGGCCCGGAACATATATACACGCGCCAACATTCCCCAAGCAGCCGATTTAGAAACACGTCCCGGTAAATAGTTCAAATCTTGAGCAGATTTGAGATCCTCGGCAGAACCATACATCTCTTTGATGATAAAATCATAAATCGTCTGTTTGTCCGTACGTGGAATGGAGAGGTTATAGGCATCTTCTGTAGAAGTAGTCTTGAAAGGTACATCTCCCCAACATTCTACCAAAGTAAAATAATAGAATGCGCGTAAGAAACGGGCTTCGGCTTTGTACTGCTTGCGGGTATCGTCGTTCATATCGGGCACTGCATCAATATTTTCCAGGAAAATATTGGCTCTGTTGATGCCGGAGTATAATGTGTACCACAATGCTGCAACGGCCGGATCACTTGTATTGGCATTGTTACAGATCAACCCACTTTTATTAGGTCCGCGGTTGGCACCACCATAGTGTCCCAGATCGTCACCTCCTACAAGGTATAAGAACTCATTTCCGTAGAAGGAACTTTGTCCCAGAATGGCATAGGTTCCTGTCAGCCAAGAGGTAGCGTCCGCTTCATTTTTGAAGAAGTTTTCAGGAGTGGTGTATGTCGGGTCTTTTTCCAAGAAATCGCAGGAAGTCAGGTTAAGTCCGACAAGAAGTGATATGATGATTATTTTTATTGTTTTCATATACGTAATTGTTTGAAGGATGATTGATTAGAAACCTAAGTTTATACCAAAACTGATAGAGTAGGCTCTCGGATAAGCGGAGAAGTCCAGTCCCGGAGTCAGTGCGCCTTCACGGATAGATACTTCCGGGTCGTAACCGGAATACCCTGTACATGTCCATAGATTCTGACCGGCAACGAATACGCGTGCATTGTCTATCTTCCATTTTTTGGTCAGTTGTTTCGGCAGTGTATATCCTAAAGATACGGTCTTCAGACGAAGGAACGAACCATCTTCGATAATACGTGTAGAGAACACTTTGTTAGAACCGGAGTCGGTAGCTCTCGGAATATTACTTTCCGGATTTTCCGGTGTCCAGCGGTCTGCGTAACTTGCGTATTGGTTCAAGTCACGTGTTTTATTGCTGTTCTCGAAGAACAGGCGGTTGGCATTCAATACATCGTTTCCATACGACCATTGGAAGAAGATGCTTAAGTCAAATCCTTTGTATTCGAAATTGTTGGTAAATCCACCCGTATGTTTCGGCATACCGTTACCGATCATAGTGCGGTCGTTATCGTCGATGATACCGTCACCATTCAGGTCTGCGTATTTCGGCATACCCGGTTGTGTATTACTTTCGGAAGAGAAATACGGAACATTGCGTTTCAGTGTATATGTATCACCCACTTTGTCGAAATCTTCGTATTTGTATGTACCTTCGTAGATGAATCCGTACATCATTCCCATCGGATAACCCACTTTGGCAATGTAGCTGTATTGAGAGTTATAGTTCTGGTCAAATTTGGCTGCACTCAATAGAGAAGATTGGTTTTCGGCCAATTCTAATACTTTGTTCTTGTTAAATGCGATATTAAAGTTAGTAGTCCATGAGAAATGACGGTTCTTGATATTGGTCGTGTTCAATGTGAACTCGATACCTTGATTGCGTACCTTTCCTACATTCTTCATGGCACTGAAATAACCGGAAGAGGTGGGAAGTGCAGTATTCAGCAACAAATCACGAGTCGTTTTACGATACCAGTCTACGGTTAATCCGATACGTTCGTCCAGGAAGCCTAAGTCCAGCCCTAGGTTCCACTGTTCGGTGGTCTCCCATTTCAGTTTTCTGTTTCTTAAGGAAGTGGGCACTGTACCTACACTTGTCAGGCTGTTTTCGAACGGATATACACCACTCGGTAGGCTACCGATCGAAATAAAATCTCCGACTTTATCTTTTAATATCTGATATAAAGCATACGTATCATACTCGCCTACACGGTTGTTACCGGTCAATCCCCAGCTTGCTCTTAATTTACCTGAAGAAACAACAGACTTCAATGGTTTCATAAAATCTTCTTCCATGAATCCCCATGCCAATGAACCGGAAGGGAAGTAGCCGAAACGGTTATCACCACGGAATTTGGAAGAACCGTCGGAACGGAAAGAAACCGTTGCATAATACAATGATTTATAGTTATAGTTCAAACGGCCCAGGAAAGAAAGCATAGACCAGGAACTCTTTAATGATTTAGTCGTACTGGGAGTTCCTTCACTCATTCCCGCCATGCCGAGTGCTTCGTTCGGAATCTGTACCGTTTTGTATGAATAGTATTCATAGTCGGAATTCTGCAGGGTTACACCTACCATGCTATTGAAGAAATGTTTCCGTTTGATATTGGTCTGATAGGTTAGAATATTTTCGTTCAACCACGTTGCACGTTGAGAATGGTAGATTTCTGCATTTACCTTATCGGATGATTTCGGATTACCATAGCGGGTCTTCGAGTTGTTGAATGTTTCCCCTTTGCGAGTATCGAACGTGTAACCGCCGGAAACTTTCAACTTCAATCCTTTGATAAATTCATATTCTGCAAATCCGTTGAACTGGATATAGTTCGCGTACGTCTTGCGATATTCATTTTTCAAAGACATGATAGGGTTGAAACGATAGTCGTTGGTATTGTTTATCGCATCGTCCATAATATTGTCCATCAACGAGTTTAATGGTCTGTCCGGTTCTGTCACAGGGCGATATCCCCATACACTATAGAACAGGTTATTCATACCACTGTATGAGTTCTGGGAAGGAGAACCACCGGTAGTTGTAGTACTGGAATAGTTGGTCGTCAGATAGATTTTCAGTTTTTTCTTTTGGATGGTAGTACCCATACGGCCTTGTACGCGCTTGTAGTTTGATTCCAACAAGATACCGTCTTGGTCATAATAAGATAAAGAAGCGTTGTAACGAACTCCTTCCGAACCACCAGTCAGGCTGACATTGTGGCTTTGCATCCATGCGCTGCGGAAGATTTCATCCTGCCAATTATATTGCGGAATATTCCTATAATCTTCCAGTCCCCATTTCTTGCCGTCATAATTCATGAAGTAGGTAGTTTCCATATCTTTGGGACTACGTTCTGCCTGTAGTTTGACGAATTCATAGGCATCCATCATCGGGATCGTTTTGGTGATATGCTGAATACCGAAACTTCCGTCGTATTTAATTTTAGGTTGGCCGATTGTTCCTTTCTTGGTTGTAATCATCACGACACCGTTGGCACCACGAGCACCGTAGATAGCGGTGGCAGAGGCATCCTTCAGGAAGTCGAGTGACTCGATATCGTTCTGATTAATGGCTGCGGCTATGGAGGGGTCTTCCACCGGGAAACCGTCAATGACATAAAGAGGAGAGTTGTCCTGTGTCAAAGAGTTGTTACCACGGATGACGATGTTCATCTGTCCGCCCGGCATACCTTCGCCCGAACTTACGTTGACACCAGCAATACGTCCTCCTAATGTCTCGCCGAAAGAAGCGGTCGGAGTGCTAAGCAGTTCTGCCATGCTGGCTTTGGCAACAGAACCCGTCAGGTCTCTCTTGCGTATTTCCTGATAGCCGACTACTACCACCTCGTCCAATGTCTTTGTGTCTTCCTTCAATGTGATAACCATTGGCTTTTGAGTATCCGCCTTTATTTCTACAGTGACATAACCAATGAAAGAAATAACCAATATTGAATTCTTATTGGGTACGTTAAAAGCAAATTTACCATCAAGGTCAGTGATTGTTCCTTGTGAAGTACCTTGTACCTGAACACTGGCTCCCGGCACTCCTTCTCCTAAGTTATCCTTCACTGTACCTTTAACAAGTACCTGTGCAAGTACAAAAGAAACAGAAAATAAGATCAGTCCGATGGAGGAGAGCATCCTTTTTCTAGTTTGAGTGGATAAATGTTTTTTCATATATTAAAAATTAAGTGATTTTATTGAATCTACGCTTGCAAAGATAGACGGATTGAATATTCTAATATGGATAGAATTATTCAAGATTGGTGCAAAATCATACAATTTTTCTGTTCTCATAAACTATTTCTCTTTTACGGATTCTAATAATTCGGATAACTCTTTCACTATGTCGGGATGTTGTTTTGATACATTTGTTTTCTCCGATGGATCGGAGGATAAATCGTAAAGTTGAGGCTGTTTGTCGTTGCCTAACTCCATTTTCGTCCAATGTTCGATAGCGGGGCCGTCGCTCGGTTCGATGTATTTCCATTGACCTTTTATGATGGCAAGTGTGTTATTGAGATTCTGTTGAACGACATACTCACGGTTTGTATTATTTTTGCCGAGGAGAACGTTCAGATGCTCCTGACTGTCGGGGGCAGCTCCCTTGCGTAAAGGTTGGTCCAGAAGGGAGGCGAGCGATGCATACACATCTATTTGAGAGAAAAGAGCTTGTTGCTTGTTCGGCTTCACCCGGGCAGGCCAACGGACAATAAATGGAACGCGTGTACCCGCTTCGTAAGCGCTGTATTTCCCACCACGGTAGATCCCCATCGGAGTATGTCCGTTGAGAAGTTCATAAGCATGGTCTTGATAGCCGTCGTCGATAACAGGACCATTATCGCTGGTAAAGATCAGGATGGTGTTGTCTGCGATGTGGAGACTATCCAGTGTGTGCATGATTTCACCGATAGTCCAGTCCAGTTGCAAGATGACGTCGCCACGAGTGCCGAGTCCGCTTTTGCCTGCAAAGCGTGGGTGAGGGATGCGGGGTACATGTACGTCTTGCGTACCCATATATAAAAAGAAGGGTTCTTCCTGATGGGATGCAATGAAATTCTTGGCCTTGTTGGTGATGATATCGGCTATGTCTTCATCTTTCCAAAGGGCGGATTTTCCTCCGGTCATCCAGCCAATACGGGGAATACCGTTGATGATTGTATTGTTGTGTCCCTGACTAGGCTTTAAAGTGACGAGCTCCGGATTCTCTTCTCCCGTAGGCCAGTCGCCTACTTTGTGGTCGTAGCTTACGGTGATAGGATCATTGGGGTCAAGTCCTACGACATGTCCGTTTTCTACAAATACACAAGGTACACGGTCTACAGTAGCCGGAATAATAAATTCGTAGTCAAAACCAATGCTTTGCGCGTTAGGGGTGATTTGGTTGTTAAAGTCGGTTCCACCTTTCGGACCGAGTCCCAGATGCCATTTCCCTACTGCACCGGTTGTGTATCCTGCATCTTTCAGCATATCTGCCATGGTGACACAGGTAGTGTCGATAATGAGTTCAGAGTTGCCGGGAGCGATTCCTGTGTTTTCCTGTCTCCAGGGATACATACCTGTCAGGAGTCCGAAACGGGAAGGAGTGCTGGTGGCAGAAGTTGCATACGCATTGGTGAATTGTACCCCTTGTCCTGCCAACCGGTCGATGTTGGGGGTACTCACTTTCGTTGCTCCATAACAGCTTAAATCACCAATGCCGAGATCATCTGCAAATATATAAATAATGTTAGGCTTTTGGTTATTCTGCCCATTGCTCTTTTGGGGTGCATGAGTGCATCCTGACAGCGTGACGATGCCGGACAATAGGGGAAGTAGACGCGAAACGTTTTTCATAATGCTGAATGTTTTAGGAAATAATGTAATGAACACAAAGATAAGCGATTGGAAGAAAAAGAATGAGTAGGAATGTACAAGTGAAGTACAAAATAGTACACTTAAGAAGTTACTTTCTTTATTCGGGCGAAGATGTCCGGACTAGGAAACCGTTTATATCATAAATTTAGGCACGGATCACACGGATTAACGCTGTTGTTTTCATACTCATCGTTTTTTAATCCGTGTGATCCGTGCCCAATAATATAAGATTATTTAGCAAGAGTGCTTGTATAGTTGCCTGCTAATCAGTTTCTTCTCCATCTCCTTCTTCTTCGCTCTCTTCTCCTTTACGATAAGCCAGCGGACTGACGTGGTAAATCTCCTTGAAACATTTACTGAAATAGCGGGAGGAGGAGAACCCAATCCGGTCAGAAATCTCCGTGATATTCAGCTCCGGGTTATTCCTTAACATGACAGCGCCTTTTTTGAGACGTATGCTTAAGATGAAATCATTCGGGGTCTGGCCTGTAACTGCTTTCAGTTTGGTGAATAGGTTCGTACGTGCCATACCCATTTCGCGGGCGAAGATATTAACGTTGAAATCCGTATTGTCCAGATGACGTTCGATAATGGCCATCGCGCGGTCGAGCATCTCCTTATCCATCGGGTTGGTAGCCAACATTTGGGCAAAAGCCTGCGGTTGTTTGCTGAACTTCTCTTGCAAAAGCCGGCGGGAGTTAACCAGGTTATTGCAGCGGGAAATCAGAAGATTGGTATTAAACGGCTTCGTGATATAATCATCCGCGCCAATCTTCAAACCTTCGATATTGTGCTCTATAGCAGTACGTGCGGTTAATAATACTACCGGAATATGGCAAGTATTAAAGTCCGTCTTGATCTGTTTGCAAAGTTCCGTACCCGACATGCGTGGCATTACGACATCACTTAAAATGATGCTCGGCATATCCTTCTGTATCATCTCTAATGCTTCTACTCCGTCAGAAGCCGTACTGACCTGATAGAATGTTTCGAAAATACCGACTAACATCTGCTTGATAGATTCATTGTCTTCCACTATCAGCATTTTGGCGTCTTCGATACGCTTGTTATCTTCTTCTTTCCATTCCGAATCAGGGATTATTTCTACTGAAGGAACAATAGTCTCTGTTTGCTGGATGGTTTCCGTATCATCTTTCGCTATTTGCTCTTCTGTGAAGTGTTCCTTGCCTAGTTTGAGGGTGATAATGAAACTGCTTCCTTTGCCCGGTTCGCTTTCCACCCGGATTGTGCCGTGATGAAGTTCCACAATACCTTTCGTCAGTGCCAGTCCGATGCCTGTACCGGCTCCGGTATTCAGCGAGTTGAGATGCTCGGTCTGATAGAAACGGTCGAATATCTTATCAATTTCGGCAGCGGCGATACCTGTACCGGTATCTTTTATTTCAATGATGACATGGTCTTTCTCCTGCGATACATTAATCGAAATTGTATCTTCGGCCTTGGTATGCTTCACTGCATTAGACAGCAGGTTGTTTATCACTTTCTGCATCTGCTTTTGGTCATACCATACTTCAATGTCATCCTTTTGTTTATTGAACTTGAAGTTGATTTGTTTACTGCTGGCGTATTCGAGGAAGAGCAGATAATTCTCATACAGGAAGTTAACCAGATTGTGCTGGCTTACTTTGATCTTCATGTGACCCTGTTCCTGTTTACGGAAATCAAGTAGTTCCGTAATCAGTTCCCGTAATTGGAGACTGTTCTTGTAGATTCCCAACACTTTATTATATATATTAGGTGTAAATGTCTGCACCTGCAGCAAAGTTTCCACTTGTCCCACAATCAGCGTTAACGGTGTGCGGAATTCGTGCGAGATGTTAGTGAAGAAACGGAGTTTCGACTGGTTCAATGCTTCGAGGTCTTCAATATGCTTCTTCTCGTACTTCAAAGACTCACGGAGTTTGATGCGCGAATTATAGTTCTGAATAAGATACCATAACAGGCTGATAGTGACAATGGTATAAATCAGGTAAGCCCACCATGTCTCATACCATGAAGGGAGTACGATAATCAGCAATCTGGCCTCTTTTATTCCTTCCCTCTGTGATTTGATGACAAGGGTATATTTACCCGGATTCAGGTTTGTATAAGTAATCAGCGTTTGCTTCCGGTAAGTATGGTTCCATTCATCTGAGAAACCCTCCAGGCGATAGAGAATTTCATCTCTGTTGGCAGGGATGAAGTTGGAAGTGGCATATTCGATGCTAAACATCGATTGATTCGCTTTCAGACTGATTTCCGGAGTATGACAGATCGACTGTTCCAGGATACCGCTTTCATCTCCCGGGACTACTTCTTTTCCGTTGACAAGCAGGCGGGAAAGAATGATATTATATGATTTGGGAGTGAAATGTAATTTTTTCTCCCAGAAAGAAATCATTCCCTGAATACCGCCAAGGAATACTTCTCCGTCATGTGTCACAAATAGTGCGTTTTCATTGACGGCGGTCAACGGGAATCCGTTTTCCGTACCGTAATTATAGAATTTCTTGCTTGGATAGTCGAACTGTGAGAAGCCTTGATTGGTAATCAGCAATAAGTCGCCTTTCTGTATGGACGATTCGCATACTTCGTAGATGCAGTCGCTGGATAAACCATCTGTCTGTACATCGAAGTTTTCAAAGTCATCACTTGCCTTACGGTAACGGTCGAGACCGCTTCCGGAGGTGCAGAACCACAGATTACCGTTACTGTCCTGCATGATACTGTTGATGTTATTGTTGCTAAGACTGTTCGGATTAGCGGGATTGTGTGGATAATTAGTAAGTTTACCGCTGTCGAACCGGTAAGAATAAACACCCTCCCCGGTAGCCGCAATCCACAATGTACCGTCTTTATCAATGCAAAGACTGGCTACCATGCCAATACCTCTTCCTTCTTTCGTCTCTTTGAAGAGTTGTTGACAAGCACCTGTTGCCGGATTGAAAAGACAAACACCGTTTTGTGTGGCGACAACCAGCTTGTCTTTATAAGGTACAATGTCTCGGACGATATCCGAAGGTAGCGAGGTTGGATCTCCGGCTTTCATCCGGTAGACAGTGAAACGGTTGGTACGCAGGTCGAGTTTGTTCAATCCTCCCAAGTGTGTACCTATCCACATGATTTCATTAGTCCGGTCGTAGTAGATTGCTTTGACATTGTTATGGGAAATGCTATTTTTGCCCTCTTCGTGGCGATACCACCGATAGGTGTTGTTTTTCCGGTCGTACACATTCACGCCACCGCCTTCAGTACAGATCCATAAGTTTCCGTCTTTATCTTCAGTCATTCTGCCGACAATCGGGCTACTTAAACCTTCTTTTTCTGTATCTCCCGTCTTGTAGCGGGTATAGATTTCATATTCCGGATTGAAATAGTTGACACCTCCGAAATAAGTACCCAGCCAAATTGTTCCTTGTTCATCTTTGACGATGCACCAGATGGAGGAGTGGGTAAGTCCGTCAGGTTTGTTCGCGTTGGCAGTGTAAAGTTGGAATTTACCTGTGCTCTTTTCATAGCGATTTAACCCGTGAAAGGTTCCTATCCACAGATTTCCTGCATTATCTTCACAGCAACTCCTTACGAAGTCAGCACAAATACTGTTTGGATTTTTGGGATCATGACGGAAGTTCTCGATGGTACCGTCTGTTTTTATCCGGTAGAGTCCTTCTTCCCAAGTACAGATCCATAATTCTTTAGACGAATCTTCGTAAATACTCGCAATATTACCTCTTGTGACGGGTTGGGAAATCTTTTTGTCTCCCGATAAACAGTAAAGTCCGTTACTGGTAGTTCCCATCCACAGATTTTTCTTTTCGTCCAGGTGGAGACAGGAGAGGGTGATATCTTTTCCGGCAAGATGATAGTAGAGATCGAAGTTTCCGGTACTTTCATTATATACAAACACTTCTTCTCTTTTCCCGATATATAATTTCTCGTTGAAATAAATAGCATCCACATTGCCTTGCAGCAACGTTTTGAATCTTTGTGTGGTCAGATCGAACTCTGCTACCCCGTCCGTACAGAGCAGGTATACCTTCCCGTTTTTGTTTCCGGTGATACGCAGCACTGTATTGCTGAACAAACTGTTCGGATCGTTTTTATTAAGTTTGAAACTTTTGATATCGTTACCGTTATACCGGTTCAGTCCTTCACGCGTGCCGATCCATATAATTCCCCGTTCATCAATATAAAGGCTATTGACAGAAAATTGGGAGAGTCCGTCGTCCGTGGTCAAGTGGCTAAAAGTGATGTTTTGACCTTGTGTGCGGACTCCAGCTACGCTTAAAAATAGCAGAAATAAAAGAATTACTTTTCTCACTAATTTATTTTTTAAGGTGTTTACATCTATGCAAATATATTGTTTTTATTCGATTTCAGTGAATCTTATTAGAAGAAAGTAACTATAAAACACCGGAAGAGAATTCTATTTAACAGAATTACTCTTCCGGTTTCTAACCTAACTAACCTCTTGTTATAGTGTTTGTGCCTGTTTCGTTTTTATCAGTTCAGATTATTACCACACTACATACTGATTGAAAAAACGAGTACTTTCAGCAATCCATGAGTCCATGTTCTCATAAGCTGCAAAGTGTCCTGATGTAGGGTAACATATCCAGCGTTTAGGTGTACGGATGTGATTGTATGCTGCAAAATTTGTATGTGGTGGTGTAATGTTGTCCTGAAGTCCGAATCCCATTAATACTGGGCATTTGATCCATCCGGTCAGATTCTTCAAGTCAAAGTAAGTTAGTAATGAGAATATTTTATCTTTGTCAATATTCTGCCGGGCAGCTCCTTCGAATACCAAGTTGGCAGGCCAGTGAACCAAACGGAAATAATCGGGATAGTCTGACAGAAAGGGTACGATAGGCGCAGCTGCGGAAATACGATGGTCGAGTGACGCTGCTGCTAATGTGAGCGCTCCACCTTGCGAAATACCTGTAGCAAAAAGGTTTTGTCCGTCAAAGCATGGCTGAGCAAAAATAAAATCAATACTGCGGACTGTATCAGCAAAAGCACCTCTGTAATAGTAATGTTTGGGTGAATCCAGTCCGAAAGCAATCCACTCACCAAAGCGGTTATAAGGTTTGTTGAGGCCTTGTCCACGGGGTGGAATGACCAAGATACACCAACCGGGATAGTCGTCGGGACTGGGAATCCAGGTGACGGCATCATAACCTTGATAAACCACTACGGCCGGATGACTCTGACCATCTGTAGGGACTGCCCAATACCCCCGTAAGATTTCTCCTTCAAGCGAGCGCATTTCTACTTCGTAAACATCACGCTCTGGCTTCGAAGATTCAGGTAGACGTGTCATTTTATAGGCAGGGTGTACACGTTTAAGTTCGGTGATGGTTTTATTCCAAAATCTTTTTAAGTTAGGGGGACCATCCGGTTTGGATAAAATCTGTTCGGCTTCGTATCCAAAGAAGAAATGTTTCAGAGTGTCGGTGCCGGCAATGAAACAAGCCTGGTAAAACCCGGGAGTGAGATTCGTGAGACTGACTGGTGCACGACTGCGAAAGCCTCCACCGGGAGCCATCGAATCTGTTCCGAAAGAGTAGGTTATAAAGGTAGACGATACAGCATTGCCGAAATCTGTTGCAATGTCCATACGTATCCTATCCGAAAAACTTGACTGTGCAGATGTCAATTCCAGCATGAAGCGTACTGGATGTTCGTTATCGAACATCCAGTTTTGCTCAACAGGAATATTGAGATTTATGGTCTCCTGTGTATAACTTTTTATTGAGTATCCGGTCAGGAGTATAATGATGTATATCCACTTTTGCATCCTGTTAATCATTGTAATTACTCTTTGATATAAAACGTAATCAGCACTCCTTTATGATCGCTTGGCCACTGATTGTTTACGGGCGGAATGATTGGATCTTTGGTTTGTTCTTCTATTCTTTGTCCGCGTACAATAGAGCCTGTTGGACCTACTATCTGGGCACTTTTTATTTGTAGATTTTTATTTGGATAATAGTAAACGAAATCAATTCGTTCGCGTTCATCTGCCTCCGGTGCCCATGAGAGATTCTCTGGAATGACAGATTTATTGTCTGCAGGGAAAGTGAATCCCGGACATTTCACCGGATCGGGATGAATTACCCGGTAGGCATCTTTATATCCCCGTTGAACCAACAATTTGGAAGTTCCCCAATTGACGATACATCCGCGATGATCGAATAGATCTTTTGTATCGGCCTGCCAATCCAGATAAGAAGGCTCATTCAGATCTCCGGCAAAAAACACGAGTGCTCCTTGCTCTAGCTCTTTGGCAGCGTTGTTGATAAAAGCTTGGGCGGATTCTATACGGTCTGATTCTTCGCAGACAGCAAGTATCTTGTTTACATCAGTGATAGGAGCCGGAAGTTTATCCCAATTAACGCTACCGTCATTGTATCCCCGGGGATAGTAACAGGTGTAGTAACGATACTCTGAATGTGCCGGGTAAACGGCCACTCGTTTCCCATTGACATCCAGAATCGCTTTGAACATCCATTTGTTGATGCGTTCTGTCTCTTTGATCGGATATTTTGATATGACCGCTCTTCCGTCTATTCGTGCATCGTAATAGATGAGTCCCTTATCTTTAAGCCCTTGCATTAGTTTAGGCATCACGGGATCGTCTTGTGGACCTTTATATAATTCGCAAAATGTAGCAATGTCTGGCTGTAGGGTAGCAATCTGTTCTATCAGATATTCCGGAGCATGCTCCACCTTGGTACACTCCACCCATAAGTTGAGTTGAAGGAACTTAATCTCTGTTTTCTTTCCTGTTTCTTCTTCCGGTACAGATGCTTCCGTATCGGTTTTAGAACATGCAGTGATAACAGGAAGTATGGCAATAATAATAGTTAATAACCACTTTTGCATAATCTGTATTTTTTAGATTTGATTACCAGCCCGGATTCTGACAGTTAGTTCCTGAAGCATTCTGTAACCGGATTGCTTCGTCACCCGGTATTGGATATAATAGGAATTTTTCACTATATGCTTTTCGGTTATTATCTACTACAAAACGGGAGTAACTTCCATCTGAGTTTGCTTTCATTCCGGTGATTACTTTATCTGTTTGATCCAGTATCTTCCAACGGCGTACATCAAAGAAGCGGTGTTCTTCAAAAGCAAGTTCTACGCGTCTTTCGTTCCTGATTCGCAGACGAAACTGATCACAGGATAATCCGTAAGGAATGCCTGGCATACCTACTCTGGAACGTACTGCATTGACTGCGTCTACCGCATCATTGGGTACAGTTCCGGTAGTGGATGCTTCATTAGCTGCCTCTGCATAATTCAAATATAATTCAGCCAGGCGGAACTCTTTGAAGTAGCCATCCAGATTGCCGGAACGTCCGGATTTATAATGCGAGAACTTACGTGTATAATAGCCGGTACAGGTGTAACGTGCATTACTGGGATCAAGTGCACAGTTTCCTCCTGTCTTGGTTGAGAGTAGTGCACCGGTTTCCAGGTTTAGTTTGGAACCATCATAATAAATAGAAGCTTTAAGACGCGGATCACGGTTCTCATACGGTTTGGCTTGATTGTAGAGACCTTGAACAGCCGAATTCAAGTTAGGCTGCAGATGATTGGCATCTAGATAAGGGCTCTCTAAATTGAGCAGAGGATAAGATTCTGTCATGTCACCGTTCACAACTTCATAGGCATCAAGTAGCTCTTGCGACGGACACGCACCGGCATCTGTCTGGCCGTCGGTAGTTGGCAGGCCAGCATAATTCCACATATACATTTGTCCAACTTCCATAATGGTTTCTTTGTCATTAACTACCGGCAAGTCAGTGCGCGAATAGAAATACACATCATAAGGAGAATAACCAGCTGTAGCATTCGGCTGTTTCTTATAAAGTTCATAATTGTTCGCCAGACAGTCATCCAGAGATTTTTTAGTAATTTCTGCGGCTTCTGTCCAAGTGATTGTTCCGTCATTGTACAGAGGGCTGGCTGCATAGAGTGATATCTGCGAACGGATGGCTGCACAGATGGCTTTTGTCATAACGTGACGGTAGTTCTCCTTATCTAATGAACGCCATCCCCATTCTTCAACAGTGGGAATATCAATAGCAGCCTGACAATCAGCCAATATTTGGCGGGCACACTCGCCAAATGTACCTCTCTTAACCTTGGTATAATCGTAGTCGGGAGTTGTTATGATAGGAACACCTCCATAACGTTTCACCAATTGAAGATAATAGAAAGCACGTAATGTAAGTACCTGTGCCTTGAAACTGTTACGTATATCTTCCGAGTAGACATTGGCAGTAGGGATATTGGCAAGAAAGATATTACAGGCACGAATCCCTTGATAATAATAATTGTAGTTTTCCGGATTGCCTTCGATGCCCTCCAGCGGATTGCTGAAGGGAGATAATTGTCCTTCATTCCATTTGCGGGTAACTCCGTTCTGTAGTTCCCAGGAATCTTTGGCTTCATCCGTACAACCAGCTAGCATGGTATAGTTATAGTTCATCCCGTAATTCAGAATCCATCCATAACATTGATTCATATAAGTATACGTTTTACGGTTCGTGGTAAACAAATCGCTGTAATCCGTACGGCCGTCCGGATGATCTTCAATTTCAGTACATCCTATGAATGAGGATAATATGAGCAAGGAGAATACTCCTGATATGATTTTATTTATTTTCATAACTTCAGTCTTTAGAAATTCAGGTTAAGTCCTATGTTAAATGTTCTGTAAATGGGGTATACAGAGTAGGAATATTGTTCCGGGTCCAGATTATCGAACTTGAGAGATGAGGTGGTCAACAAATTGGCTCCGCTGATATAGAATCTCATTTTCTCCAGTTTCAGCTTACTGCTCCAACGTTTAGGAAGTGTATAACCTAATACTACATTCTTCAATCTCATATAGTTATTTTTGGAATAGAAGAATTCATTCGATTGGAGACTTGAAGAGCTTCCTGTGGTCAAAGCCGGATAGCTGATTTTTTCATTTGCCGCATAGCGATCTGCTGTCCAGGCATTACGGTGCAGGTCTGTGTACACTCCTTGGTAAGCATTATCGAAGATACCGCATCCACTGTAATAGGCTGCTGTACCTGATACACCTTGTAACTGAACATACAAGTCAAAGTTTTTGTATTCCAGTTGAATAGAACCACCATAAGAAAGTGTAGGTAGTGTCTGGGCTTTGTCCATCGGTGCCTGGTCACGCTCATCTATATTTCCGTCGTTATTTAAGTCTTTGTAAATGAAATCACCTGGGCGCGGAGAAGCACCAGAGAATCGCAGACCGCTTTTATCTATTTCCTCCTGGCTATTATAGTAGCCGTTTCCGTTGGAATAGTCAATCAGATATCCGAACTGTTGTCCTGCAGAATAGCCGGTTTTACGATATGGATAGTAATATCCGCTGGCGGTACGGTTCAACTCTTTTATGTCAGTTACTTCATTTTTATTGTATCCCATATTCCCTCTGATAGTCATTCTTAATCCACATTTCAGATTCTTGATATAAGATAGTTCAAGATCAAATCCTTTGTTGTTCATCTTACCCAGATTTTCAAATGGCAGATTTTCACTGGCGATACCTTGTGCAGAAGATACACTGTTATTTTGGATAGCCATTTGGGTCTGTTTCACGTTCCAATAATCAAATGTGATACCTAGTGAGTTGAATAAGGTAATATCTATTCCGTAATTTTGCTGGAAAGATTCTTCATAATGGATATACGGATTACCTTGCATACCTTCTACAGTATGAAAGCCATAGTAGTTGCTTAGTAAGTAACCTGCATCTTTATAACGTACATCTGTAGCATACAGGAAACGGGTATCAGATATCTGGTCATTACCCAGCCAGCCGGCAGATGCGCGTATTTTGAGGAAGGACAACCAATCTGTGTCTTTCAGAAAACTTTCGTTGGATACCACCCAAGCGGCAGATATTGTCGGGAAGAATTTAAAGCGGTTACCTGGTTTGAACTGTTCTGTGCCATCATAGGTAAAGTCTCCCTGTATATAGTACCGTGAATCATAGCCGTATTTCACATGTCCCATTAATGACAAACGATCGTATGGGAGATCACCGTTTTTCATCATATTCTCATTGAAATAGCTGACAAATGCATCTACTTCATGTTTGCCTCCAAAAATACGATTATAGTTGATGAATCCTTGGAAGTTGATAAAGTAGCGCATATTAGCGGTCTTGCTTAAACTTAGAGGAAGAGTGGTGTGAGTACCGAAAAGTCCGCTGCCATTGGCTGCATAACGTGCGTAGTCGGTAGAACCATAGATTGTTCCGTCATAGTTTGCTTCATAACCTACTATTCCTTTTACGCTCAATCCTTTAGTCAGGAATCCCAGATCCAGATTCATTCCATAAGCGACGTTCAGATTGATACCTGTTTGATGGCTATATCCGGAGCGGTTGATAAGTCCGTAAGTAGGATATTCATTGTATTCTGCAGTAATCACTTTTCCGTCTTCGGTGATAGGGCCAGGTACGGTGGGGGCCATCTGATAGATCGAATTCATGATATCTCCTGTCCCGTTGTATCCTTGATTCATCCGATCGATAGTGACATTTGTGTTAAGGAAACAGTTTAGATAACGATGCAGAGTGACGTCCACATTAGCTAAAATGTTGAAGCGATGCAATTTGAGTGCAGGATTATAATTATCATTCTTCTCTGCATCAATCAGGCTGTTTTGGTGAAGATAACCGGCATTAACAAGGTATTTAACCCGGTTGTTACCTCCGCTGATATTTACGTTGTAACGTTGCATACTGGCTGCATCATTCATGAAAGTGTCATACCAGTCGTGTCCCGGCATAGTTCCATCTGTAAACCCGGCTATTTCATATAAAGAATAGAGTGGAGTGCCACCGTCATTGAGTAAGGCCTGGTTACGCATTTGTGCGTATTCACCGGTACTTACTATTTTAGGACGCTGGGTAGCCTGTTGTATGGAGAAGTCCATGTTCACATTTACTTTAGTACGTCCTATTTCGCCTCTTTTTGTAGTAATAAGAATTACTCCGGAAGAAGCTCGCGGACCATATAATGCTTTAGCTGCGGCATCTTTCAGAATACTGACAGATTCTACAGTGTTGGCATCGAGTGTATTCATATCGAATAATGGAGCCGGAATTCCATCGAGTACAACTAAAGGTGAATTACCGTTTATGGAATTCAGACCACGTATATACATCGTTGTTGCATCATCGGCTGGTGTGCTGGTGGATTGGATAGAAGTCAATCCTGCCAAGCGTCCGGTCAGCGTAGCTGAAAATCCGCTATTAGGTGTTTTAACTAACTCTTCTCCCTGAACGGTAGAGATTGCTCCTGTATAACCTCCTTTTCTCTCTTTCTGCAGCATGGCTACTTCGAGAGATGTATCCTGACCGGCGATGTCTGATATCAGACAAAACTCTACCGGTTTATTCAGAGTGAATTTCATTGTCTGGTTCCGATATCCCGGAATCTTACAAATGACCATACTGGCTCCCGACGGAATCTCCATGATGAATTTTCCGTCTTTATCACTGCTTGTGGTGTATTCGGGATTGTCCGGGACAGAAATGATTGCGCCGTCTAAAGGTTCGTTGCTCTCATTCCGCACCACACCGGATATAACTTCTTGCACTTGTGCCCGGCATACTTCATTGCCTGTGAACAGGCATACGATGCACAAAAATGTGATTATTCTGTTTTTCATATACATTCTGTTTTATGATTACCATCCTGCATTTTGCCACGTCTGTCCTGTCGTGCCTTCCAATACGGCTGCTTCATTGGCAGGGATAGGATATACGTGCCATTTCTTTTCATAACTCATTTTGCTCGGTTTGCTGCCGTCTGTTCCTAGATTGATTCTTTCATAAGAGAATGAGTTTCCATTTTTGGTGATTCTCATACCTGTGGTAAACTTCTCATTTTCCATATTCTCATTGGCGGGTGTCCAACGGCGGATATCGAAATATCTGTCTTCTTCACAAGCCAGCTCTATCTGGCGTTCGTGGCGTACCAATAAACGAGCTTCGTTCTTGTCGTTTGTCGACAGATCAACCGAAGGATCAAAACCTGCGCGATGACGGATTTCATTGATCCATTCCAGGCCTTCGGTAAGGTGTCCGCTTTCAATAGCGGCTTCGGCGGCATTCAGATAAATTTTGCCTAATCGGTAAAAACGGAAACGGCCATCATATCCAGCCACTCCGGCTGCCTTACAGTTACCGTTTACCATTCTTTTTCTCCAATAATAACCGGTACGTGTATTCGTATTTCCACTTGTACGGATTTCGCTATTTCCTCCCACGTACGTTTCTACTACTGCCGGTTCCTTTCCTAACAGCACAGGACTGTTATTATAAAAAATTGTAGCCTGGAAACGAGGATCACGTCCCTTATAAGGGTTGGCTGGGTCATAACCGCTATTAGGGTTATAATTAGGTGACAGATGCTTCTCATCGTTATAAGGTTTCGATAAATCCAGTACAGGCTTTCCTGTTGCTAGCATATCATAGGCGTCTACTAATTCTTGGGAAGGAACAATAGTTAATTGAGCGTTTCCCAATACCGGAGCTCCGATAACGTCATACAAAGGATTGGTGTATGGGTCGGGCCAATAGCCTTCGGTACTTTGCCAGATTGTTTCTTTATCACTGGGATCTGTTCCGATATAGTTATTGAGCGTAAAGTACTCCATATAAGCATTGTTATAGTACTTTTCAGTATCCGCACATTTAGTATACAATTCATATCCATTGGCTTTCAGCTGTTCCAGACAGTCTTTGTTGATTGTGTAAGCCCATTCCCAAAGATCTTTGCCGCCATTGTTGTAAGTGCTGGCTGCGAATAGAGATGCTTCGGAACGGATAGCCATTGCGATACCTTTGGTCATTCTGATCTTCTCGTTGAGTGTTGTCAGTCGCCAAGGGAGGTTGCTGGATTGCAAAGCTATTTCGCAATCATCTACAATGAATCGGGCACAGTCTTCGAAAGTAGGACGTGATAGAGTTGAATAATCATAGTCTAACCCGTATGGCTCTTTCTCAATAGGCACAGGACCATACCATTTCAGTAACTCCATATAGAAATAAGCACGGAGTACATGAGCCTCTGCTACCCAACAGTCACGGTCGCTTTCGCTTGGTATGGCGGCGGTGGCTGCCCGTTGGAGGAATGTGTTGATAATACGGATTTGCCCCCAGTATAACTGCCAGTATCCTCCTTCTGAGTAGGTGTCACCCATATCTCTGCGAACGTCGAGATAGAAGTCGGTGGTGGTACAGTTGCCGGATGCGGCATGTGCAAAGCCGGCACCGGAACCATCCGTGCAATCCCACGCTTCATCACTAAGTGCTACGGGATAGTTGCTCCAGAAATGATATCGTAAACTCTTTTTAGGCAGATAGTCAAAGCAAGTACTGAAATAAGCTTTAGTCAGATCGGGATCTTGGAATACTTCGTCCAGTGATAATCTTCCGTCGGGAGCTACATCCAACGCTTCATTACAAGAACTGAATGTGAGCAAGGAAGCAAACATGCATATATAAATAAATTTTTTTTTCATATCGGTTTTGTTTTAGCCGTTAAAATGTAATATTTAAACCTACATTGTACGTACGCATTGTTGGATAGGCTGCCGGACTGTTTTGTTCGGGATCGAAGCTGTCAGTCTTCAGGTGAGTCCATGTATACAAGTTGTTACCACTTAAATAGAAACGTACATTGGAAGCACCGATTTTCTTGCTGATGCTTTCCGGTAATGTATATCCTACTTCTGCATTTTTCAGACGTATATATGAGGCATCCATGATAAAGAAGTCGTTGGGCTGCAAGCTCGGGCCGCCACTGCTGGACAGACGAGGATACGTAATCTTTTCGTGATTATTATAGCGTTCTTCGCTCCAACGTTCCATGTGCATCTTGTAAAAGTTGCCGCTGCTTTCATAAATACCGGCTCCTGAATAAGTCTTGCTGTATTGGCCTACTCCCTGCAACATGATAGAAACATCGAATCCTTTCCAGTTGGCAGATAAAGAGAAACCGTAGTTGATGCGAGGCAATAGGGAGGAATAGCCAATGGGAGCCTTGTCACGGTCATTGATGACACCGTCTCCGTTGAGATCTTTATAAATAAAGTCTCCGGGTTCCGGTGTTCCTACACCTTCATAAGTCAGTCCGCTCTTGGCAATACTCTCGTCGCTATAGAAGAATCCTGTGCCGTCACGCCCTTTTTCAGGATCATAGCTGTGGTCGATGATATATCCCCAGTTTTGTCCTAATGAGAAGCCGGTGGTGCGGGTGCGATAAGCATAATCCTTACCTAATAGTGGCTCGTCATATTCCAATACTTTGTTTTTGGCATAACTGAAGTTTGCATTAGCAGAAACAGATAGCCCGTTTTTGAATTGTTTCTGATATCCGAGGACCATTTCGAATCCCTGATTCTTTACTTCACCATCGTTCATCAGTGGAAGAGCGGATGAGGGAAGACCTTGAATCATAGGAGTAGTCTGCGGGATAATCAGAATATTTTTTCTTTTTTCAACAAAGTAGTCAAATGAGAAGGAAAGATCATGATACAAGGATATGTCTATACCATAATTCTGTTTTTCAGCTGTTTCCCATGTGATGCTTTTGTTTCCTATGTAGTTTTCGGCTATCTTGTAACCTTGTCCCCAACCGGAACCATTGGAAGCATATCCCAAGCTTGGGGATAACCAATGATCTCCTTTACTGTCGGTGACTACGGAATATTGACTGATATTATCCAGATAAAGGAAACGGGCTGAACCGAAGGCGTCGTTACCAACTTTTCCCCAAGAAGCTCTTAACTTCAGATTGGTCAAAACCGGATTATCCTGAAGGAAGCCCTCATTAGTAATCAGCCAACCGAAAGAGGCAGCCGGGAAGAGACCAAATCGTTTGTCCGGTGAAAATTGTTCAGAGCCGTTATAACCTACGTTGACCTCCGCAAAATAACGTCTGTCATAGTCATAAGTTGCACGTCCGGCAATACCGATGACGTTGTAAGGAAGCAGTAGGTCACCGGATGTTTCTTTGGATTCTTTGATGTCCCGTTGAGCTAGAAACATAGCAGTGACATTATGCTTTCCGGCGAAGGTCTGGTTATAGTTGATTTGTCCCTGTAAGTTCATAACCCAATAAGATTCGGAAGACTTTGTGAGTTCAATCGGGCCGTCTTCGTCCTCCAGGCTAGGATGGCGATTGATAAACAAATGCTCTCCTGAAGCTAATGTCTGATACGTATACCAGGTATAGGAACGTTTTCCGATTGTTTTCCCAAATCCTTTGGAGTCGAAAGATACCTGGCCTTTGACAGAGAGCCCTTTAGTGATAAATCCCAAATCTATTTCTACTCCTCCGATAACATTGATTCCCGATCTGGTTTCCAGTTGATAGCCCGAACGGTTGATTAGCGGATATGCACTCAATGAATTGTTGGCGGGATCTTCTACGGATAATCCGGCACCAATAGGGAAAGTACGTATAGCATCAGTAGCGTATGCACCTTCCGGGGTGAGATACATGGAAGTAGGGCGTGAGGTCAAAGCGCTGTTGAATACACTTGACATACTTGCGGAAGTTCCGTTGATCCGTTCCAGATAAGAGGAAGCGTTTAAGTTAATCTTTACCGACTTATTGACTTTGTAGTCGATATTTGAGCGGAAGTTGTAGCGGTCTAATGAAGACTGGGCATTGTATCCCAACTTGGATTTAGGTTCTACGTTGAACATACCTCCCTGATGCAGATAGCCTGCACTTACAAAGTATTGAAGTTTGTCCGAACCTCCCGAAACGTTCATGTTGGCTCTGGTCATGGGAGCATAATCTCTGAACAAGATATCTTGCCAGTTATTATTCGGATAAAAATCCGGGTCTACAGGATTACCTGTTTTCCATGAGTCGAACTTATCAATGTCCGGCCCGAGGAATTCAGCGGAATTTCCGTCGTTCACGAGTGCTTCATTGCGAAGTCTGACCCAGTCCCATGAATCCAGACGTTCGGGCTTGAAAGCGATTTCCTGCATGCTGAATTCTACATTGGCACTGATACGGGCAGTTCCTTTTTCACCTCTACGAGTGGTAATCATTATCACTCCGTTGGCACCACGTACTCCGAATACTGCTGTTGCGGAAGCATCTTTCAATACGGAGATATTAGCAATCTCGTTCGGGTCGATAGATCGCATATCGTCTACAGCTACTCCATCTACCATAATTAATGGGTTTGTTCCGTTTGTAGTGGCAGCACCACGCAGGAACATGGTGACTTCGTCACGTCCCGGTTCACCGGAGGTCTGGATAGTTGTCAATCCTGGGAGTTTTCCGGATAAAGCGGAACTTAGGTTGGGCGATGAGGATTTCATCAAATCTTTTCGATCAATGGAAGCTACGGAACCGATGACAGAAACCTTTTTCTGGGTACCGTAAGCTACCACTACAACTTCCTCCAGGTTCGCTACGTCCGGATGCATGATGATACGCATGTCTTTTTTAGCAGGAATGTCCTGCTTTTGATAACCTACATAACTGATTTCCAGTATAGCGTTGGGGGCAACCGATAAAGAGAAACGACCGTCTATGTCTGTAATAGTACCATTCGTTGCTGCTCCTTTTTCTATGACGGAAGCTCCGATCAGGCTTTCACCGGACTCGTCTACGACGACTCCAGAGGCTGTTATTTTAGACTGTTGTTGTGTCAGGGTAGCATCTCCGATATCCGATGCATTTCCTGTAACGGGAATACAGATTCCCAACCCAAGCAACAGGCACATTTTGTATAGCCAATAACTTTTTTTCATAACTATAACGTTTAAGATTGTTTTCTGTCTAATTAAATGAACTCAACATTTTATCCTTGTCGTATCCTATGTATTCATAGCGTTCTATCCGGACACCTTGATTCTTTGCGGTAATACATGGGCTTGTGCCATTCCATGGGCTATCCATCCACCATTCTTCTACTAGTAGCTTCCTTTGAGTTGAAGAGCTGTCGGTAAATGAGAACTGAACTTTTGAGGCATCTACAGCTCCACCGGAGTAACCTAGTACGGAATAAGTACCTGCCAGATTACGCAGATCAACATAAGTGAGCGGACAACCGGATGCATTTAGTGATGTGATGGATTTGCACCGGTTTATATCCAGATATGCTAATCCCGGATTGTTGCTCACATCTATAGAGGTTATCATATACTGATCGCCAGAAATGAATTTGGTTAATCCTGCATTCTTGGCACTGAAAGTCTGAATTCCTTTCTCATCTACCGGACCTGCCGTGTAGCTGGTACTGATTGCGTATTTACTAAGATCGATTTCTCCCAGATTATTTCCATCCAGAATGAGGTTTTTGTATCCGCAGAAGTATTGTAGTCCTTCCAGATTAGTGATTCCCTTATTGCTAAGATCAAGGGTCGTGTTATTCTTGAAGTATTCAGTATTCAGAGCAGCCACTGTCAGAACTTTATCTCCATCGAATACATCCGGAACCAATGCTTTGAGTGCGTTTCGCAGATTGATATCAGGAATTTCTCCGTACTTTTTCATTGTCTTCTGATATTTTCCGTAACTGTAATAATAGTTGTTGTTTCCATCGGGATAGTCGTGCATCCAGTCGTACCCTTCCACTGTCACTCCATTATTGATGGCATCTACGATAGAACCGCTATTGCTGTAGTATGAGTCCATCCACCAGGATTCCATTTTCAGGAGTCGTTCTTTACTTGCGTCATCGCTGAAAGTAAATTTGAAGTCTGTGCTGTTGTAGTTCAGACATCCGCCATAGATACTGTGGTAATTGCGTACATCCAGATATACCAGTTTACAGTTTAGAGCAGAGAACTTCTCAATGTTATAACAATAATACAGGTCGACAGATTCTAGTTTGGTACTTCCATCTATGTTGAGAGATACCAATGTCGTGTTCGGCTGTTCCGAAGTGGCTAGTTCCAGTTTGGTCAGACCAGTGTTTTGTGCAGTCAGTTCAGACAGTCTGGATAGTACTTCTGCAGGAATTTCACTGATATCATTATTGTTGCAGATCAGTTTCCGAATGTTACTGAAATATTCGAGTCCCTCCAGAGAAGTGATATTTTTATCGCTGATATTTAATGTGCCATCAGTGAAAGTGACATATTTAGCACTGGAAGATATCTTTTCTCCTTTAAATATATCAGGGAAAAGAGTAGACAAGGCATTACGCAGGTTTTCGTCGGGCATAACTCCAACAGTACTGTTGATGACGCCTAATGTTCGCATTTTGCTACCGCGTACCAATACAAGTCCATAAGAATCTTTGGTGGCCGTAGAGGGGTAAAGTACCGTGATATGATCGGATGCTACTTCTCTGGTTTCCATGTAGATGGGCTGTTCGGTTCCTCCTGAAAGGGGAGAAAGAGCCAGTACATCACAGTCGATAAAGCCATTTCCCTGAATGGTAATCTCTGTGCCCAGGGATTCTTCCGAAATATCCGGAAGCACTACATTGGTTACTCCTAGGTCTGTGCCTAACTTTTCGTCTTCACATCCCAAAAGGAATACCATTCCAAGCATTAATAAAATGTAGAAATGTGTTTTCATAAATACTATTTGTTTAATGAATAAATAGAGTACATAGTTATTCTTGTTTTAAGACGATCACAGAATGAGCCGGAAGTAAACATAGAATTTTATCGTTCACTTTGAGAGGCTGGGCGTCCGGAGCCAACATTTGGTCTGTGGTAGGTAAACCGTCTTTGATATAACGGTAAACCTGATAATTCCCTTTGGTTTGCGTATGTTGGTTGATGAGGCTTATTGCTTTCTCCTGGTCCATTCCATTGGCGAAAACATATACCCATTTGCCATTTGTGTTTCGAACAGCAGTTCCTGCATACCATTCTTCCGGTGTTGCTATCGGATAGATTTCAGCTCCCGGGCGTATGAAACGTGTCAACAGAGAATAGGCATAGTACTGTGGGCGTACCTCGTAATCACTTTTGATATCGTTGTAGTATGGTTCCGAAGCGTATGTTTTCTTTACATACTTCCATAAACCCAGTTGCTGCATTGCTCCGTAGTCTGCATCCTTACCATAGTATTGGTCTATCAGGCTCCAATAGCTAACACCGCTTGCTCCTGCATTGAGTAGATTGATGGCTATGCGTGTCATGAGTACTCCTCGTTCATACAAGTCGATATCTTTTTGCCTGGTGGCACCTACGCATTGATTACCTCCGAATTCACCGATGAAATGGGCTTTTCCAACTGAAGCGGCCAATTGAGAGTTTTGTTTTTCCCAATCCAGAATTGTGGAGTTCGGAGTTTCGTAGCCGAAGATATAGGTGTGGGAGTTGAATACGTCAGCAACGTTCGCCAGTCCTTTCGTGCAGGCTGCCAGATATTTATGCGTTCCTGTACCTCCGTCTGAATTGTCAGAAAGACTGAAATGTACTTTATTTCGTATTCCATCCTCTTTGAAACGTCTGTCGAGTACTTTACACATTTCAATATAGTTGGCGGTGGGAGCAGCTTTACCTTTGATGATATATGACCAATCTGGTTCGTTGATCGGAGTAATCTCTTTGACGCACGTGTATTTTTTGTTGTTGAGCAGGTGTTGTACAAGTGCGGAAAAGTTCTCGCTCCATTCTTCATAGTTAGTCGGGGCTACTACCCAGTTACCATAATTCCCTTCGGCCAGGAAATGTCCCGGAGGGGCTCCCCAAAGTACAAGGGTGACTTCCATTTTCTGTTCTTGTGCCATATCCAATACTTTGTAGAGTGATTGCATTTCTACAGAGTTGAAAGTGAAATTATGCCAGTCGATTTTGGATGCATCCGGATTGTCATTCTTTGGCTCATACCATTGTGGCATCACCATCACCCGTAAGCTTTGCAGTCCCATTTCTTTGACACGTTTCACAACGATGCGATCCCAGTCTTCAGCTTTAGCTCCATCATTGCGGGTCACATTTTGTGAGAGAAAGTGGGGATCTAGTTCTGCACCTATAGCACGGAGCTTTACACCGGTTTTCTTTCCTACAGAAAGTTTCTGTATGGCAGTTGTTGAACTTTGGTATTTGATTATCAGACTACTTTGCGGGTTATCCAGTGTCAGCGTGAAGCCGTTAGCCAGTTCTTTACCGGTTTTCTTTATAGCTTCTCCTGTATCTTTATTGGTGAGTATATAAGTGTGGTCAGGGTGTAGCCCTGATAAATTGACAGTATAGCTCTTGTCCGGATTGTCTTTGCGGCGGAAAGCTACGATGTATCCGCTGTCATCCGACGGACGATAAAGTTGGTATGCTAGCCAGATATTTTCCGAAGTAATGTTGTTTATTCCACTCAACGGATAGTAATCTTCATAGAAATAGGGGCGGAGTTCTTTGAACTCTGCCTGGCGGTCGCGCATATCATAGATGGATTGTCCAGCTTCGGTTATTTTCCAGTTGTAGATAATAGAGGTTCCGAGGCTGGAACGGAAAGTGAATTTATCGGCACTCACAGTTCCTGTACCATGCAGGGGAAGGTATAAGTTCAATCCGTAAGTATGGCATTGATAGCCGATTGGTTCTCCATAACTGTAATCTGTTCTCCACATCGGTGCACTGCGTGAGATACTTTCGAGGTCAATACGGCGTCCGCCACTGGCACAATTATCAACCAGCAAGCCCGGAAAGCGGTTCAGTAGATATTCCCAGAAAGAATAAAGTCCTTCAATGTATCGGATTTCGCAGATACCTTGTCTGCCAGGTTCATCATTGGCAGCCCAGAAACCTTCCGGCTCTATATTGAAATCCTGGCGGTAGTAGTCTATGCCATTTTCTTCGAGGAAGTCTCCGATATATTTACTCATCCATCGGCATGCCTCCGGATTTCCGAGATTGAATAGATAAGAGTCGTGCTCACCATCTTTAGTCCAGTCTTCCTGTTTGGCTTTTCCTCTGGCATCCAACATCCATTGAGGGTGTTGCAGTGCCCAGGATGAGCCTTTCATAACACGCTCCGGTTCAAACCATACCATGAACTTGGAACCAACTCTATGCACTTCGTCGGCGATGGGGCGTAATCCTTCGGGGAAACGAATAGAGTCGACGGTCCAGTTTCCTACGGTGTTCGCCCAATTCTTATGATTGGCTACATCTGCAGAGTGATTGTACCATCCGGCATCCAGCCAGAATACTTCGGGTACTAATTTGAATTGTTCATACCGTTTCACCATAGCAATGGCATAATCTGTAGTCAGGCAGGTATACTCATTACAGGGGGTAGGATCACCGTAGTTGAAACTGGTCGATATTGGATATACGGTCGGTTTACCATCTACTTTCCAAGTGTGGTGGGCTTGCACGAAACGGCGGAACTGGTTGTGTCCTTTCATCCGGTCGGAACCGTTCCAGAATGACAGGCATACACTAGAAGTGCGGATGCTCTCTTCCGGATACAGATAGGTTTTCAAACGTTCAATTCCGGAGGTAAGTGCTACGCTTTGCTGGTCTGTACAGCGCACATCGGCAAACCAGGTTCCTGTCCATCCAATGGCTACGATAACTCCTTGATTGGCCGGAGATTCAATATTGAAGAATGGCATACGCATTTGTGAAGAGCGTCCACCTTCCGGTCTCATATAAAGATTATCACCCGGAGACAAGATTGTAAGTTGCTGGCTGAAATCTGATTTGGATGCATGGCTGCCTTCGGAATGATGAAGGTTGAATGCTCCCGGATGCTGATAGCGGAATGTGATATCAGACACTTTTACGTTGGCAATCTCCGGCGTATTATTCTTTCCCTGATTGGTGAAACGGAGTACCCATTCCACCGTATTGAAGTCGGTAAAGCCTTTCACTTCACATTCTACTTTTAATCCTCCGGATGGTTCACGATAGGTATAAAGGTATTTCAGAACCTTGGGATCGTCACTTTTCTGACGCGTAGCCGTATAAGACCAGCTTTGGATAAATTCCTGTGAAGGTTTACCTCCATATTCGAAAGAGAAAGGAGGGACCACACCGCGGGCAAAACGGGTGGTTATCCATTGGCTGGTGTTTACCGGGCGGTCGCTCATGCGGGCTACCGTCTGTCCTGTTCCATTATGAGGGAACAGAAGCAGAATGAATAGATAATATAGTATTCTTTTTTTCATTCTTTATTCGGTTTTTCGTTGGTAACTTCATATTTTAGTAATAAGGAACTATGTGGCTTTTCAAGGATCAGTGGCAACTGACTGGCCAGTTCTTTTCCCTGATAGATTTTGCTCTGTCGGCTATCCATGTCTGTCACTGTATAGTATTTTTCCGGATTCACTCCTGAAAGTCTGACGGTGATTTGTTTGTCTTTGGAGGCGGTTCTGCGGAAAGCAACGATAATACCACTGTCGTCCGACGGACGATGCATTTGATAGGCTAGCCAGATATCATCCCGTGTCATGTCTTCTGTACCCGTCAGCGGGTAATAATCTTCGTAATAGTAAGGTCTGATTTCGTGGAATTCTTTCAGACAACGTTGCATTTCGTAAACGGAGGCATTTTTATCGGTTATTTTCCAGTTATAAATCAAAGCGGTGCTGACGCTTGAGCGGAAAGAATACGGATCGGTCTGTAAACTACCCGTTCCATGTAAAGGCAGGAAGAAATTCAGGCCAAACGTGTGACATTGGTAGCCGTCCGGATCGTCGTAATGATAATAATCACTCCTCCATAGTGGTGCGCTTCGGCCGATTGTTTCCCAGTCAATACGTCGTCCTCCGCTGGCACAGTTGTCTATGAGCAGGTTCGGAAACCGGTTCAGCAGATAATCCCAGAAGTAGTATAGCCCTTCGATGTGGCGTATCTCTTTCATTCCTGCACGTCCGGGCTCATCGTTGGCTGTCCAGTAGATATCCGGCTGCATATTGAAATCCTGACGATAATAGTCTATGCCGTTTTCTTCGAGCATATCGCCTATATATTTACTCATCCAGCGGCAGGCTTCCGGATTTCCCAGATCGAACAGTAGGTAGGTGTCATTGTTGTGTTCGGGAATGTCGAGCATCCAGTCGGGGTGTTCTACCGCCCATTGGGTACCACGGATGACACGCTCGGGTTCGAACCAGACCATGAATTTAGCTCCTACTTTGTGTATTTCGTCGGCTACAGGACGAAGTCCTTTGGGGAAGCGCAATGTATCTACAGTCCAGTTACCGGCTGTGTTGGCCCAAGTCTTACCATGTTCGAAGTCTGCAGCATCGGTGTTCCATCCGGCATCCAGCCAGAATACTTCGGGTTTCAATCCGAATTGAATGTAACGTTTCACCATGGCAATGGCATAATCGGCTGTCAGGCATGAGTATTCCGTACAAGGTGCGGGGTCCCGATAGTTGAATCCGCTGGAAAGAGGATATTCGGCAAATTTTCCGTTGATTTTCCGTGACTTGTGTGCCAGTACAAAACGACGGAATTTATTGTGTCCTGCCATCCGGTCGATATTTTCCCAAAACATCAGACTGATACTTGGGGTACGAATTGTTTCCTGTGGACGTAAGTATAATTTCATGGTTTTCATTCCCGAAGCCATGGATATTGTACGATTATCTTGTGCGCATACATCTGCATACCAGGTGCCCGACCAGCCTACTCCTAATATGACTCCCTGTCCGGCAGGTGATTCAATGTTGAAGAAAGGAAGATAGTCCCCTTCTGAAGAGCGTCCTCCTTGTGGAGACATCTGTTTGGTTTCACCTGTTGCCAGAGTAACTGAACGTGGATGGAAATCATATTTGGAGATATGGTTTCCGTCTGCATAGTGTAACTTGAATTCTCCTTTAGAGGCGTATTGCATGGCAAGGTCCACTACTTTCACTTGTTCCAGAGTGGGAGAGTTGCCCGTACCTTTGTTGGTGAAGTTCAATACCCATTCGGCAGCTTGATAACTGGGATAGCCTTTTACGGTACATTCTACTTTCAGTCCGTTGGTAGGATTGTAGTAGGTAAAGAGATACTTTATCACATCCGCTTCTTCGGATTCTATCTTTTGCTGGGAATAGTCCCATTGGCGGATAAATTCTGCGGAAGGTTTCCCGTCACATATAAACGAGAACGGAGGTGTTTTTCCTTTAGCGAATTGTTTCTGAATCCATTTTTCGATTTCAGGAATGTGTTTGGAGATTTTAGCCGTCGTCTGACCCACGGCTATGATGCTCCACACACTCATAATCAGTAATGAGAACAGGAATTTCGATTCGATTTTCTTGAAATGTTTCATTAGAATATAGGTTTATGTGGTTTTTACTTTTCTCATTATTCCGATCAGATAGCACCATACAATGGCAAGTACTATAATTGCAGATAACTGACTGTGGAATGAATCAGTGATTACTCCTAAAATAGGCGGGAGGACGGCACCGCCGGATACACCGACGATAAGAAGTGCAGATACTTCGTTCGCTTTCTCGGGAACACGTTTCAAAGACAGAGAGAAGATGATGGAAAACAGATTGGCATATCCTATCCCGAAAACTGCTACACATCCGAGGATAAACCAGAGATTAGTGCTAATGGTCATCAGTATCAATCCTGCGAGAGCTATCCAGACGCTATAAATATAGAATTTGCTTTCTGAATATTTCATCAGTAGGAGACCACCCAAAAAGGCTCCTACAGTGCGGGCGAAGAAATACACACTATTTCCCATTCCTGCATCTGTCAGTGGTAGATCGCAACGTTCCATCAGGAATTTAGGGAAAGTCATATTGATACCTACGTCTACACCTACCAGCACGAGAATACCGATAAAGAAAGCAAGAATGTATTTGTCTTTGAATAATTCAAGAGTGACTTTGAAAGAAATGTTCTTCCGTTCCTGTTGTTTTTCTTGTATAGGGGTAAGCCATAGCCATATCAAAGCGAGCAGTGACAGTCCGGCATAAATGGGGAATATCATTTTCCATCCGAAAAAACTACCAGTCACCCAAGCTGCCAGGATAGGACCCAGGAATGAACTGACTGCTTTGACAAATTGTCCCAGAGTTAATGTACCTGTCAACTTATCATTTGCAACGACATCCGTTACTAATGGATTGAGTGAAACTTGCAATAGAGTGTTACCGATACCTATCAAGGCAAATGCGATTAATATGGCGGTAAAGTCGTATGCAACGAGTGGAAGGCACATGGCTAATACATGGAATGCGAAGCTAAGTAGTACGGTTTTCTTGCGTCCGATGCGATTCATTAACATTCCGGTGGGAATAGAAAGCACCAGGAACCACAAGAAACAGGATAGAGAGATGAGATTAACCATCGTATCGGTGAGATGGCTGAAATCATTCTTCACATAGCTCGTGGTTATTCCGACAATGTCAACAAATCCCATAACGAAGAATCCGAACATGACGGAGAGCATTTTTACTATGGATATTTCTTTTTTCATTCGTATACTTTTGATGATAAATTACTTGGTTGGTGGGCATATATATCCAGCACGGTGGATATATATGGCTAGTATGGTGAATATATATGCCCAATACGGTGTATATATATCCCCACTAAATGGGGTATATATACTTCTATTTTTGTACTAATACCCTGATTGATGAACGAGATAATTTAAGTTTTAGGTTATTCTCTTGCGTGTTGACCGTTTCTGTTGATTCTATCAGATTATCACCTTCCGGTAGGCGTCCTTCCATATATTTGTAGACATTGTATTCTCCATTGGCACCTTCTTTATCATTTTCCAACTGTATCATCTTGTCTTTGTCTGTAGCGTTGGAAAGTACATACGTCCATTTTCCCTCTGTGTTGAGAAAAGCACTTCCGGCTATCAACTCGTCGCCGAGATCCAATGGATATACTTCGTCGCCCTGGCGGACAAAACGTGTCAACAGACTATATGCATAGTATTGAGGACGTACCTCGTAGTCTTCCTTGATTTTGGCATATACATCTGGGTCTTCGGTATAAGCGGATTTTAGATATTTCCATAAACCGAGTTGCTGCATTTCCGAATAGGAGGCATTACGGTTATAATATTGATCGATCAGACTCCAGTAGCTTACTCCGCAAGCACCGGCATTCAGATAGTTCAGAGCAACGCGGATTAGCTGTACCCCTCGCGTATATGTGTCTATACCATATTGACGGGCGCTTCCGTATCCAGGGAAACCGAATTCTCCAACAAAATGTCTTTTACCTCCTGCAGAAGCTATATTTTGACGTTCCCAATTTACGAGAGTCGAATTAGGGGTGTTGTAGTCAAACTTGTATACATGAGAGTTATACAGGTCGGCTTCATCGTTTGTGAAAGCGGAAACACAGGCAGCGATATATCCGGGTGTACCGTCTGTATTGTCAGAAAGGTTGAAGTGTACCTTACTGCGTATTCCATCTGCTTTAAACTTGGCATCCAGTGCTTTCACCATGGGGGCGTAGGTGTCCTGCCAACCCATGGTTTCAAAATCACCTTGCCACATGATGCGGCCGTAACCTGCTATATGACTGTCAGGTTCATTGAATGGAGTAATTTGATTGATACAGGTATAATGCTTTTCTTCAATCAGGTATTTCACCATTGTGGAGAAGTTTTCAGCAAATTCTTCATAGTTATCTATACCGGCAATCCAACCCGGATTAACGTTATAACTTCGTGCATCACACAAGAAATGCTTTTGACCATTGTTAATGCCTGATAGTAAGTCGATATTGGTAATGGCTCCCCATACGACTAATGTCACTCCGATATTATTCTCCTGGGCCAGATCCAATACTTTGTATACAGATTGCATTTCTTCCGAATCAAAAGTGAATTTGCTCATATCCGCGACATTAGGATCGTTGTTGTCATTGGAGGGTTCCCACCATTGTGGCTGCATCATGATTCGGAATTGTTGTACTTTCATTTTCTTTACCCGTTGTACAACTATATTTTCCCAATCTTCAGCCTTTGAACCATCATTGCGGGTGATGTTTTGTGAGAAGAAGTGTGGATCCATCTCGACACCGATAGCATGAACCGGAGTTCCTGTTGAATTCCCTACTGCAACAGGATAATAGTTGCAAGCCGGGCAATCGTCATATTTGTTATAATCATCCGAGCAGGCGGACATTCCCCAAAGTGTGCAAACAATACTCAATAGAGTTTTACTGATATGTGTCATTTTCATTGCCATATTGATTAAATTTAGTAGGTTATTATTCAAAGCCTAATTCTGCCTCAATTGCCTGAATCAGAATGTGGATAACTTTGATGTGAATTTCTTGTATTCTGTCGGAATGTGCTGCTCGTGGCGCGCAGACTGCAATGTCTGCCAGTCGTGACAGTTCATTCTCTCCTTTTGAAGTCAGCGCTATCACTTTCATTCCATTGTTGTGTGCTTGTACGGCAGCTTTCAGTATGTTCTCGGAATGTCCGCTTGTGCTGATGGCCAATAATACATCTCCCTTACATCCCATAGCTTCTACATAGCGGGAGAAGATCTCGTTGAACGAAAAATCATTTCCCACACAGGTCATGTAAGCCGGGTCATTGATTGCAATTGCCGGTAGCGGGATGCGGTTGTTGCGGTAACGTCCGGTTAGTTCTTCTGCAAAGTGGGTGGCGTCACATAAAGAACCTCCATTACCACAGCTGATAATCTTATTTCCGGCTTTTAATGCTTCGGCGCAGGTAGAGGCTGCCTGTGAAATAATCCCGACTGTTGTTGTTTCCTCAAGAAAGCTCTCCAACGTTTGCCGAGCCTCTTCCAGTGTTGTTTCAATAAGCTCTTTCATAATAGTTAATCGGTTAAGTTAGCGGCTACAGAAAGAGCTGCATAATCTCCTATCTGCTCTCCCAAGGCGGCTGGTTTCACTTTACATACTCTGTTTGCACAGGATAATGCTTCCTGATCGATTATCTTTTGCATGATGGGTTCCATCATATTTTTATTCCGGGTATAGATGCCACCTATCACAATGACTTCCGGATTCAAGATATCGATCACCATGGATAATCCTTTTCCCAGATAAATAGCAGACGTCTCATATATGCTTTGGGCTAATTTATCACCTTTGGCAGCTTCTTCAGCCACTTTTCGGGCAGTAAGCTGATCTAGTTCCTGTAAGGTACACCATTCAACTTTCTGTCCGGTCTGCAATTTCTCCATCACATACATTTTGGAGAGTTGAGCAATACCTCCACCGCTGGCAAATCCCTCAAAAGAGCCCTTTTTACCGTAACCTATCGGACCGAAATCCGACAGGCGGATATGTCCCAGTTCTCCGGCATTGTCATTGGTGCCCGTATACAGTTTGCCATTTAATATTAATCCTGCTCCCAGTCCCGTACCGAATGTGAGAAAGACCATATTCTTAGTTCCTTTTCCTGCTCCGAACTTCCATTCGGCTAAAGCACAGGCATTGGCATCATTGTGTAGACTGGTTTTAATGCCCGTCTTTTTTTCCACCATTGCCACAATGGGGATGTTGTCCCATCCCGGTAGGTTAGGGGGAGACATCACGATGCCTGTTTCACTGTTGAGAGGACCTCCGCAACAGATTCCAATCGCTTTTGTGTTAGTAGGGGTTAGCTGGTGGAGGTTCATCATCTTTTCGGTTTCACAGAGAATTCTGTCTATTGTTTCGTCGACTGTGGTCGTATCAAATTTCTTTTTGTCGATGATATGTAGCTCGTCGTTTTCTTTGATACCGTAGATGATGGCGCATTTGGTGCCTCCTACGTCAATTCCTAACAAGTTCTCTTTCATAACTATTATTTTTTAGCGTATAATCCGGTTTTTTGTAACAGCCGCTTGTATTCTTTCAAGTTGAAAGGTGCCTTGCCGTATAGGTAATGATTCATGAATTTCTGATTACCGATCTGGTATTGGATCAGATAGATTCCTTGACCGCTTTCTTCCGGTAGTGAGGCTATTCTGACCTTTTGATTGGCTGGAATACGGAAAGTGCTCTCATAGATTTTACGTCCCGAGGATGCATCTGTTACCGTTACATTACCACTTTGTACGTTGCGTGTGTCATTCGTTCCTATCAGTGGGTAATTTCCGCCTTCTGCATCATTGATTAGTACACAAACATCCTGTTGAACATTCTTGATGAAATAATATGCCATCTTCTTTGAATTGTAGTAGTCAACAATCGCATCAGAGATCACTGGCCATCCATCCCGCAGGTTCCACCAGACAATACCAGTCTTGTCGTCAAACTTCTTTCCACGCCACATTTCTATGAAATATTTCATAGCTTCTGCCTGTACGGATTGAGAAGCGAATATAAAATCATCCAGTTTGGAGGGAACTTCACCAAAAAGTAAACGTACCTGATTAATCATAAGATTATTGCGATCGAATGTCTTTCCCCATTCTGGGAATCTACGAACAGATTTGGTAACCCATTCATCATTCCATTCATGATTTTTTGTCCAGGGATATACGGCATCTTTCGTCATCATTTTCTGGAGACTTTCTAAATTAGGGCAGCCGTGATAGCCGATTTCACTGACAAAGCAGCAGGTAGCATCCGTATAGAATTTGTCTTTGTAATATCCTCTGGGACCCCATAAATGGTTTTCGGGTAAATATTGGTCAGCACTTCCTCTTTCATATACCGCTTGGCTGTAGTAAGGAGAGCTGGGAAGATAAGGGCGAGTAGGGTCAAACTCATAAATAACTGCCGGAAGGACCTTGCGGCTTACTACATCCTGATTTGGATTAATATTAAATGGTTGCAAAGACCAGCGCAGTGCACAATCGTCTTCATTATTTCCTGACCATAAAACGAGTGATGGATGATTGCGTAACTTGCATACAACGGAAATGGCCTCTTCTTCCAATGCTTGTGTAAATGAGCTGCGTTGAGGATAGAAAGTGCATCCCATCGTAAAATCCTGCCATACCATAATGCCGTTTTCATCGCATAAATTAAAGAAATGATGATCTTCATACACGTTGCCACCCCAACAACGTATCATATTGCAGTTTAATTCTACAGCCATGCGGATAGATTCGTCTACGAAAGAATGATCCCGGCTATGGAGTGCATCCATGGGTACCCAATTGGTTCCGTGAATAAAAATAGGTTCTCCATTGACTATGAAACAGAATTTACCCGGATGATCCGGTGGGAGGTTGATGTCTGTAATGTCTAGTTGAATCGTGCGGAGGCCTACCCGTTTATTATCTGTTGATAAAATAGTGCCGTCAGAATCTACTAACTCTACTTTTGCATCATATAAAGCCGGTTCTCCATATCCTCTTGGCCACCATAAATCAGCATTCTTGATTTCCATTATATATCGGAATGCTGGGGAAACGACAACAGAGCTTCCTTTATATATTTCTTTCCCATGGCGACTTAATGTATATACGGCTTTCACTTTGTCGAACTTTTCGAAAGGTAGTTTTACTTGTACATCAGTATACAAACGTACATTTCTGGTAGCAGTGTCTACATTGGCGACCATATAGTGAACATCTGTGAGACGTGCCGGATTCAATACGCGTAATTCTACATCTCTCCACAAACCTGCACTGACTAATCGTGGCAGAATGTCCCATCCATAGGTGTGCGGAGCTTTTCTGATGAATACGGATTCTTCAGACGGGAAGTTTCCAATACTGAATGTCCCTAACAGATGTTTTTGTCCTTCAATAACAGATGAACGGAGTATCACTTGGAGTTGATTGCTTTCTCCTGCTTTTATTTCTTTAGTTACATCAAAAGCATGTTCAATCATCATATTTTCTGCTTTGCCAATGTGCTTTCCATTCAGCCATATATCGGCCAGACAGTCTATTCCGGCAAAGAAGAGTTGATATTGTTGTCCTGGTTTTAGTTGTGGCGCTACGAATGATTTGGAATAACACCATTGATAGCCTTCCCATTTGCGTAATTCATTTACATTACTGCCAATCATCGGATCTTTAATTAAGTTGGCAGCCATTAGGTCTAGTTCTACATTACCGGGGACTTGGGCTGATAGATGTTTCACTTCAGCTAGTTGCATGTCCTTGGGCGAAGTTATAGGTTCTTCAGGTTGCATCCAATAAGAGAGTTCCCATGTTCCATTTAAGGAGATGGAACTACCGGAATCGGCAAAAACACCACTTGTACAAGTGAGAAATATCAAAAATAGCAGTGTACTGATTTTATTCATTGTTAATAGATTTGATTGATGGTGTGACAAAGTAACTAGTGTTATATTTTTATAGTATTACATAACGGTCTCATTTTTGCTTCTTTATATACTTCTATTAAACCTCCTTTCTTTTGTTTCAATTAAAATGTGAGTTGATGTTTTCCTGACCTTAAATCTATCTTTTTACCATTATATTCTACTGTTGCATTCGTATTGACTGGGATCGTGACTTTGAGAATCACTTGTTCTCCTTTACGTTCCCATTCAGAACGAATGATTCCGTTTACAGATTTATATTCTGCTTTTACCCAGTCAAGACCTTTTACGAAATGAGGTTGGATAAGAATATGTTTGAATCCGGGTTTCTGTTCATCATAATTAATGCCTGCCAATATATTGTACATCCATGCATTAATGTCTCCAAGAAACATGTGATTTACGGAGGCATCTCTAAATTCAGGTGAAAGTATCCATGTTTCTGCTAGTGTAGTGAAACCTTGTTTTATCCAATTGCCCCAAGATGGAGCTTCTTCTTGTGCGGCCATCTGATATGCCAAGTCAGCATATCCATATTTGGAAAGCATCCGCAGGACTGTTTTACTGCCTAAAACTCCAAAATCGAGCAGGTTTTTATTGGCTTTTATCATCGTAGAAAGATTATCTGCAACCTGCTGTTCGTATTCTTTAGGAACGATTCCAAGGTATAAGGCAACTCCTTGTGCTGCTTGCGAACCATTGGCATAAATAGCTTTGGATGTGTCGAAGTATTTGTGATTGATAAGCAATTTCAATTCTTCTGCTTTCTTAGCATAACTACTACCATCTTTTCCAATGAGTTCTGCAAATTTAGCCATATACAGATTGTCTAAATAATAATAGCAGGTAGTGGTGAATTCTGTAGGGGTTTGTGTTTTATGGAATACCCAGTCACCAATTCCGTAAGTTACGGTTCCTTCCGCGTCCTCGCGTCCTGCGAGGTAGGCAAGGTATTTGGTGCATACAGGCCATAGTTTTTCGATGCTTCTTGTATCTCCATAGTAGTGGTAAATTGCCATTGGCACGATAAACATGGCAGCATCCCATACAGGACCTATCCAGTCATCATAGCCCCATCCGGAACTAGGAATGATTCCCGATATACGTCCTTCTTCATTTTGATTATCAATCATATCATCCAGCCATTTTTCATAGAAAGTAATACCATCGAAGTTTAATAATCCTAAATCCATTGTTATGTGTGCATCGGCAGTCCATCCATTTTTCTCTCGTTGGGGACAGTCAGTCGGGATACTCATCAGATTTGATAAATATGATTGATTAGCAGCTTTCCATATTTTATTTAATAGTTCATTTGAACAACTGAATTTACCAACAGGAGGAACAGCCGTATGTATGAATTGAGCGGTTAAGCTCTCTTTAGTAAGTTTTACAGGACGATCTGAACGAACTTCTACATATTGAAATCCATGATATGTAAAATCTGGAGTGAATGTACCTTGTTTTCCGTCCAATATATAAGTGTCTGTTTGAAAAGCGAGGCCAGGTAATGGTTTGTAGTAAATATCTAAGTTGCGCATTTCCAAGCGTCCGTTATCTTTTAGCAATTCGCCGTGTTGCATACTGACTTTAGTGCCTTTCTTGCCATTGATAGAAAGAGTACAGCCCCCTGACATATTAACTCCAAAATCGTATACATAGACTGTATCACCAAAAGAACGCATATTGATTGGAGTGATAAATTGTTCCGTTTCAATAGCAGGCATGTTTTGTGATACTAGTAGGGGAGAAGGGGCAGCCACCTGAATTGCATTTGTCCATTTAGAGTCATCAAAACCCGGTTTGTCCCATCCAGCAATTGCAAGACATGCATCATAGGTATCACCACTATAAATATTGTTTTGTATATAAGGACCGGTACTCGTTTTCCAAGTAGAATCTGAATGGATGGTTTGCTTTTCTCCATTTTTATATAATATCTCCATTTCGCAGATCATTCTTGGGCGGTTACGCCAGCGGGCTTGCTCATAGCTCCATGTTGCTACAGGGGCCGATTCGTTGTAGAATCCGTTCCCAAGTATTGCAGATAGTACGTTCTCTCCTTTGAGCAGTTGTGAAGTGACGTCGTATGTGTTATACAGATTTCTTTTATCATAATGAGTAAAACCCGGATTGAGATGTGATGATGTTATTGATTTACCATTTAATGTCATTTTATAATATGCAGCGGCACTTACATATAATCTTGCTTGTTGTATATCATCTTGAGCGATAAACGACTTGCGCAACATGGGCGCTGGCGTATAATCTTTATCATGATTATCAGTAATCCATACTCCTGTCCAGTCACTTTGGTTGAGTTGAGCTGTTTCAAAACTGGATATAGGAGAGATAATCTTATGTTCCTTTGTTTTATCCCATGCTATTACTTGCCAGTAATAACGAGTTCTGGATTTCAATTTTTCTGATCCTTGATAGGTCGCATGAGGAGTGTCAGAGTAAATAGTGTCAGATTGCCAGCTATTATCGGATGAGTTTCTCAAATCTTGTTCCCGGGTGGCGATATATAGCTGATAGCTGTCTTGAGAAAACTCTGTTGCATCTTCATTATTGGTTGTGTAATTCCAAGTAAAACGCGGTGCTGGTGAATCAATGCCAATTGGAGAAATTTGATATTCACATCGCATATTTTCAATATCAATGTTGTTACTGCTGCATGCCCATACTAGAAGTCCTAATAGAGCCAGCATGTATTTTTCATTTTTAATTTGGAACTTCATAATTCTGTATCTTTATGTTAATAATTAGAGGGCTATTTTCTTTATTGTTACATTTGTTAATTTGATATCATTATTTATTTTCACTAAATCGGTTAAGTGATTGAAGAAAAAATGTAAAATCATGACTAGGGTAATGAACATGGCAGGACAAGTGTTTCTACTTCTCTTTTTTCGGTCGAATTTTCCAAGCGATATTTGATATCGCCAAGTAGAATCCTTACGGCATTCTTACCGATCTCTTCTATTGGCATTCTTGCGATGTTCATATTAGGTGCTAAGACACGGAATGCTGATACTCCATGAATACAAGCCAATTCATATCCTTTATTTATATTGATTCCTTTTTCATAAAAGTAACGGAATGCTTCCAGAGCCAAAATATGGGTTGTGAAGAAGAACCCATCTACATCAGGTACTTTGCTGAATATTTGATCAAGAGTCTTGAAAACATTCTTCTCATAATCAACAAAGGTCACCTCTCCATATAGATCAGGATCAACGGGTAGGTTGGCTTCAATTAAAGCTCTTGCATACCCTTCTCGTCTCATATTCATTGTGCGGAGATGAGGATTCGTGGTAATAATAGCTATTTTAGATGAACCGTTATCGATCATTTTCTTTACTAACTCGTAGCTACTGCCTTCATTGTCAATAATGATGTAGTTTGTCTGCATCTCAGGAAAGTAGCGGTCAAATAAGACTAATGGATAGCCTTCTTTGACTAGATTCTGTATTTCAATTTTAGAAACTTTTGTGGGGGCTACTATAATTCCATCCACCTGTTTCGCTTTGAATAACCGGATCATTCTGTTTTCTCTTTCTATTTCAGATTCAGAGCTACAAATCATTAATGAATAGCCTTGTGTTTCCGCTTCCTTTTCTATAGAACGGGCAACTTTGGAGTAAAAAGAGTCTGTAATATCCGGTATGATTAATCCGATTGTGCCTGATATACCCGTATTTAGGCTTCTGGCTAATAAATTAGGCTGGTAATTCAACTGTTTGGCGCATTGAAAGACTTTTTCTTGTGTAGCAAGACTAATACCTTTTTCATCCCCCTTACCAGAAAGTACCCAAGAGATTGTTGTCTTGGATAATTTTAAGGTTTCTGCTATGTCTTTAAGGGATGTTTTCATAAACAGTATCTATTTAATCGGTTAAGTGATGGCAAATATATGAAAAAATATCTCATTATATAATAGTTGAGCAATATTTAACTAAATATTATTTTTTAATATAATAATTTGCAATTTAAAAATAACATAGAAATAAGGTGTAAACCAAAGAAAGTAACTATATTTGTATCATTCAAACGAAAGATATATGAAAGTAAAGAAAATTAGTGCGGCTAACGTGGAGGCTTGTTCGCTTCCTAAACTATTCGATGAAGAAAAAATAGATTTTCAGCCGATCCAGTGTGTCAATTGGGCTGAATATCCTTACAAACCTAAAGTGAATTTTCGAATTGCTCACACACAGAACTCGATCTTGCTACATTTTAAAGTGAAAGAGGAGAGTGTACGTGCCAAGTATGGAGAAGATAACGGTTCTGTATGGACTGACTCCTGCGTGGAATTCTTTTCCATACCTGCAGGCGACGGGATCTATTATAATATAGAATGCAATTGCATCGGAACAATCTTGGTGGGTGCCGGTCCTGTCCGTAACAACCGGGAACATGCACCGAAAGAAGTGACTGCTCACGTACAACGCTGGTCTAGTTTGGGTAATCAGCCTTTTGCTGAACGCATCGGTGAAACCGACTGGGAAGTGGCTCTTATTATTCCGTATTCTGTGTTCTTTAAGCACCAGATTGATTCGCTCGATGGAAAGGAGATAAAAGCTAATTTCTATAAGTGTGGCGATGAATTGCAAACCCCTCATTTCCTTTCATGGAATCCGATACAGATTGAACAGCCGGATTTCCACCGCCCCGATTTCTTCGGAACATTGGAGTTTGAATAATGAATTGAATCTCTGAATTTGAAGATAAAAAAAGAAGGTTGATACTTGAAAAAGTATCAACCTTCTTTATATGAAGTCACTTTGTTTATTTCACAATGCCTCTTTCCGAGTTCTTCACGAAATTTACAATATTCTCGATCTCCTCACTCATAGGAACCTGATCGATGATCTTCTGTACAGCATCCTGAACGCTAAAATTACCCTGATAAATCAAACGGTATGCGTTGGCGATGTGACGGAGGACTCTTTCCGATGTATTGCGATGTTGCGAGAGAACCACAGCATTTACACCGTGATATGCCACCGGATTTCCTGACATGATAACGTATGGAGGTACATCCTTAGATATACGGCATCCACTTTGTACCAGTGTCCAGCTACCTATATGACAGTATTGGTGTAGGGTAACATTGCCACTTAGAATAGCGCAGTCATCCAGCATACACTCTCCTGCAATGGTAGTACCTATACCTACTACACAATTATTGCTGATTTGTACATCATGGCAAAGATGCACCTTATCCATCAGGTAGTTTCCATTTCCGATTTTGGTAGCATTGCCGGCAAATGTAGCGCGGCTGATTACCACATTCTCACGAATATCGTTGTTATCTCCGATAATCAGGTTACTTTCTTCTCCTGTGTAGTGGAAATCTTGCGGTTCCGCTCCGAGGACGGCATTCTGATGTACCTTATTTCCTTTTCCCATTTTAGTACCTTGCAAGATACTAGCGTAGGACATGATGACGCAGTCATCTCCGATCTCTACATTCTTTTCAATGTAGGCAAAAGGCAGAACAGTTACATTCTTGCCCAGCTTTGCTTCGGGATCTACGTAAGCTAACGGACTAATCATAATAGTATATGTTTAAAGTTATTCTTCTCTTCCACCACCCAGTGCCTGGTAAAGGCTTACTACTGCCTGCATTCGATCAAAGCAATCAGAAACCTGAGAGATTTGTGCGCTCAGGTAAGACTGTTGTGCAGACAATACTTCCAGGTAGGTTGAGGTCCCTAAGTTAAACAATTCTTTTGTATCTTCCGAAGCTTTTTTAGCAGATTCTACCTGCATTTGGCGAGATTCTACCTTTTCACTGGTCTTTTGGTATAAACTTAGCGCATTGCTAACCTCACTACCAGCATTCAATAAGGCTTGTTGGAAAGATAATTTCGCTTGTTCTTCCTGCGCTTTAGCAGCTTTCAGGCGAGCGATGTTCTGTCCGCGGTAGAACAATGGCTGTGTCAGTGAACCGACAACAGAGGCCAACAATTTGCCGGGATTAACGATTCCGGCTCCTGAATTATTTGTCCATCCTGCTGAACCGCTAAGTGTGATTTGCGGATAGAAAGCGGCACGAGCCGAGTTGGTATTATAATAGCAACTAGCCAATGACATTTCGGCTGCTTTTACGTCCGGACGATTGGATAATAGCTGAATAGGCACACCGGCGGAAAGTTCGGTTGGAAGTACTTGTGCTTCCAATTCACCACGCTTGATGGCATGGGGAGCCTCTCCCAAAAGAGTAGACAGTGCATTTTCCGTTTCGCGGATACTCTGCTCGATATCAGGAATACTGGCAAGTACCTGTGCGTAAGCGGCTTTACTTTGTTCTACACCAGCTGAATTGATGCTATACATGGCCGCATCTTTCATGGCTTCCATCGTTTCTGCATTCTTTTTCAGAATTTCTGCTGTAGCCTTGGTTATTTCCAACTGGCGGTCCAACATCATTAATGTATAATACATATTGGCGACGTTAGAGATAACCTGTGTCTGTACTGCCTGGCGGTAAGCCTTAGTTTGCTTCAGAGTAACCTGGGCACTCCGTTTAGCATTCAGTAGCTGACCAAACAAATCAATTTGCCAACTAGCTGTGACAGGTAATGAATAAGTTTTTGTAGCTGCGTTCTTGTCGAAGCTGCTAATCGTTCCTTGCGGAGACAATCCCAGTGACGGAGCATAAGCCAAACGTGCCGACATCAGGGATGCTTCTGCCGCTTTCACATTCTGTGCAGCAGACAAGAGGTCCGTATTTTGTTTCAGTCCTGCTTCGATGAGTGACTGGAGTTGCGGGTCGGTGAAGACTTCTCTCCACGGCAGATTTCCGAAGTTAGCTGTATCCGAAGCCAGTGTATCATTATCCGCTACCGGATCGCGATACAGGCCGGAAGTAGTGATATCTTCGGGTCTGTCATACGACTTATAGATGTGGCAGCTGCTCAAGAGAGCAGTTGCGCACAACATATATAGAATCTGTTTCTTCATATCGAATTTCATTATTTAGCGTATTGTTCAATCTCTGTTACGGCATCTGCATTGTCAATATCTTCCCATTCCATCGGTTTAACTTTCTCTTGCAGATACTGGAAGATAACAAACAAGGCAGGAACGATGAAAATTTGGCAAATCATACCGATTAACATACCACCGATAGAGGCAGTACCTAGTGTACGGTTACCGTGGGCACCTACACCGAAGGCAAACATCAACGGAAGCAAACCGACTACCATCGCCAATGATGTCATCAGAATCGGGCGGAGACGAGCACCGGCACCCAATACAGCTGCCCAAGTGATACTCATACCCATCTTGCGACGATCTAGGGCGAACTCTACGATCAAGATGGCATTCTTCGCCAACAGACCCATCAACATGATTAACGCGATCTGCATATAGATATTGTTTGACATCGTACCCAGAATCATCTTCAATGCCGAAATATTACCGATAGCACTTACACCATTCACAAACAGGAAACTGCCTAACAGACCGAACGGAATGGATAATAATACGGCCAATGGAAGAATGTAACTTTCGTACTGTGCACTCAACAATAAGTAAACGAATACAAAACAGAGTACAAAAATCAGTCCGGTAGCACTTCCGCTACTTTGAGCCTCTTCACGCGCCATACCTCCTAGTTCATACGTATAACCGGTAGGCAGGTTTTCTTGAGCAACTTCGGCAAGAGCCGTCAATGCCTGACCGGATGTATAACCACTTGCCGGAGCTACCATTACTTTCATAGAGGTATAAAGGTTGAAACGACTAATAATATCCGGACCATATACTTTCTCCACAGAAATGAACTGGGCAATCGGGGCCATCTCGCCTGCACTATTACGCACCTTGATATTTTTTAAAGATTCCAGGTTTTTGCGTGATAACGGATCTGACTGAATCATAACACGATACATCTTACCGAAACGATTGAAGTTGGATGCGTACAAACCTCCGTAATATCCTTGCATAGTAGTGAGGATATCGCTCGGGCTGATGCCAGCTTTTTTACAAGCTGCCGCATCAATGTCAATCATGTATTGCGGGAAATTCGGGTTGAAGGAAGTCTTTGCTGAATTAATTTCCGGACGTGCTTCCAATGCTGCCGTATAATCATTAACCACATCGAAGAATTTGTTCAGATCACCACCGGTCTTATCCTGCATATTCACTTCAATATCCGTAGATGCCGAGTAACCCGGGATCATAGGAGGAGCGAAGAACAATACTTGTGCTTCTTTGATAATCTTCTGTGCACGCATATATAAGGAGCCGACCACAACGTCTGAATTCTGTATCATGGAACGTTCGTCCCAGTCTTTCAGTTTGATAATGAAAGAACCATAGGAAGGTCCCTGACCACCGATAAAGCTGAATCCGGAAATCATTGTACGTGACAATACCGCAGGATCGGAAGCGATCAGACTGTCTACACGTGCCAAAATCTCTTCGGAACGGTCTTGAGAAGTACCCGGAGGTAATGTTACTGCTCCCATCAGTGTTCCGGTATCTTCATTAGGTACCATACCTGTCGGGGTGGTGTTCATGAAGAATACAAGTATCGCAATGGAAGCGACAACTAATCCCATAGACAACCATTTCTTCTGGATAAAGAACAGTACTCGTTTCTTATAACGTTTCAGGATTGATTCGTATGTATCGTTGAATCTGTTTTTAAACTTCTTCGTACTCATTCCAATCAGTGCCAGAATACTAAGCACTACGAAAATAGCAGTAACTATCGGATTGATGCTGAACAAACCAAAGATCATGCCGAGAATGGCAATAAGCGTGAAAGTAAGTGTAATTCCCGGATGCAACATCTTCCCGATAGCTTCGGTATATCTGTTGATCATAGTTGTATGGGCTGCCGTATAGGCTACTTTCATACGTTCTTTCAATGTGGAGTCTTCCGTTGTTCCATCTTCTTTTTTGTGAGGTTTCAGAAGAACGGCGCACAAAGCCGGACTCAAAGTCAATGCGTTCAATGCAGACAGACCGATAGCGATAGCCATAGTCATACCGAACTGACGATAGAATGTTCCTGCTGTACCTCCCATGAAACTTACCGGAACGAATACAGCCATCATGACCAACGTAATAGATACGATAGCACCACCCAATTCATTCATGGCATCGATAGAAGCCAGACGGGCAGATGTATAACCTTGGTCAAGCTTGGCATGCACACCCTCGACGACCACAATCGCATCGTCGACCACAATCGCAATAGCAAGCACGAGCGCACATAACGTCAACAAGTTCAAACTGAATCCTACCAGGGACAGGATGAAGAAAGTACCGATCAGAGCTACCGGAATGGCGATAGTCGGAATCAATGTCGAACGTAAATCCTGCAAGAAGATATACACTACGATAAACACCAGGATAAATGCTTCGATCAACGTCTTCAATACTTCATGGATAGAAGCGAAGAGGAAGTCGTTGGCATTCATGGAGATGTTCAGTTTCAATCCGGTAGGTAACGTTTTTGATGCTTCATCCAACAATGCTTCAATATCACTGATGGTCTGTGTCGCATTGGTTCCTGCCATCTGGTATACGATACAAGTCACAGATTTGTGGCCGTCTACCCGGTTGGTAAAGTTATATCCCAAACGGTCCAGCTGAATTTCTGCTATATCTTTCAGACGGAGTACTTCACCGTCAGGAAGAGATTTGATAACGATATTTTCAAACTCTTCAGGCTGTTGCAAACGTCCTTTATAGCGGATAGTATATTGGAAAGTTTGGTTACTTCGTTCACCGAACTGTCCTGGAGCTGCTTCGACATTTTGTTCTGCCAGAGCAGTGGAAACATCACTAGGTACGAGCTTGTATTGTGCCATGACGTCCGGTCGTAACCAGATACGCATAGAATAATCCTGACCCAAAACGTTAGCATCACCTACACCTTGAACACGTTGTACTTGTGGGATTAGGTTGATTTTAGCATAGTTTTCAATAAATGATTCGCTATATGTATCTGTCTCGTCATATAGAGAGAATACTACCAGCATGGAAGTCTGGCGTTTTTGAGTGGTTACACCGACTTTAGTTACTTCGGCAGGCAACAGACCTTGTGCCATAGAGACACGGTTTTGTACATTGACAGCGGCCATGTCCGGGTCTGTTCCTTGTTTAAAATATATGGATATCTCACCGGAACCTGTGTTTGACGCAGTTGAGGTCATATACATCATGTTTTCTACACCGTTGATCTGTTCCTCCAATGGAGCAATCACGGAATTCAATACGGTCGATGCACTGGCTCCCGTATAGGTGGCTCTTACCGAAACGGTAGGAGGCGCGATGTCCGGATACTGCGTGATAGGCAGTGTCGCCAATCCGATAGCCCCCAGGATGACTATCAGGATAGAAATAACGGTTGATAGTACCGGACGGTTAATAAATCTATCTAATTTCATATGATTATCTGATTATTAGTTGAAGGCTGTGGCTAAATTACCGTCGCGTTGGTCTTTCAAATGTTGTTGATAGTTTGCTTCTTTCTGCGCTGGTGTGATAGGTTGAACCTTCTGGCCATCTTTCAGGTTTTGTACTCCTTCGATTACAATTTTATCTCCTGAATTCAAACCGGAAGTAACCAAGTACTCTTTCCCGTTATCCAGATTAAAGATTTTGATTTCTGTATATTTCACTGTGTTGTCCGGTTGCAGAACATAAACGAACTTCTTATCCTGGATTTCTACTGTTGCAGACTGCGGTATAGTGATTACATTCTCCATGGTATAAGGAATCAGAGCGTTTGCCGTGCCTCCACTACGCAATACATGTTCCTTATTCGGGAAGATAGCACGAATGCTTACCGAACCGGTAGATTGGTCGATAACGCCTGTGATAGCGTCTACTTTTCCATCTACATCGTATGTGGAACCGTCGATTAGTTGCAGTTTGATAGTCGGTATCTTGCTGATTTCTTCTTTGATTGTGCTACCGGACTTGGTCATTGCCAGCAATTCCTTTTCTGTCATTGAGAAGTATACGTATACTTCGTCAATTTCGGATACGGTAGTCATCGGTGTAGCGATAGAAGGGCTTACTAGTGCCCCTATACGATAAGGAATATCGTTGATAACACCATCTGACGGGCTTTTAACTTGTGTGAATGACAAGTTCTGTTGAGCAGTGGTCAGTTGTGCTTTTGCCTGTGCCAACTGTGCTTTGGTTTGTGCCAGAGAGTTTTCTGCCATTGCCAGGTCATAGTCACTGATAATTTGCTTCTTGTTCAACTCTTTCTTATTGTCATACGTCATTTGTTGAGTGCTCACTGCTGCTTCGGCTGTAGCAACTGCTGCTTTGGCAGTGCGTACGGCTGCTTCATATTGAGTCGGGTCAACAATGAACAACACTTGTCCCTTACGTACAGTTGCTCCTTCGTCTACACACAGTTTCGTGATGAAGCCCGATACTTGGGGGCGGATTTCTACATCTTGTTTACCTTTGATTGTAGCCGGATAAGCGGTTGTTAAATTGGCAGTTGTTTTTTGTAACTCTTGTACTGCATATTCAGGAGCCTTTCCTGTGTCATTGCCCTTATTGCCACAACTAGACAAGAGGGCTACGCAAAATGCAAATAAAACAATTCTACTTTTCATACTTAATAAATATCTGTTTTTTAATTTAATGCGTTTGTTGCCAGTGTGCTGTTCGTCCATATAGATTAAGGGGGTTAAGGAAGAAAAAGCCGGAAACTAATTCGGTTAAATTAGTTTCCGGCTGCAAAAGTACTTTAAATTCGGTATTCTTGTTCTCTGATACCGTGTTTTTTAACTATGTTTTTTACTTTATTTTATGATATACAGGAGTCATAATAAAACTTAACTCATAATCTTGGTAGGGAAGACGGTATTTTTCCAGTGGTATAGCTCCCCAACTGTTCACACAAGCAAGCCCTGCTTGTGCCTTATCGATACAGAAATTGGTGAAGTCTGCCTTTTCTACTTCCGGTGAGTGACGTTGATCTTTACCGTCACCGTCATCCAATGACTCGATGGTATAATTCAGGGCAGAAGCAGAGAAAGGAGCATCCGATATGAATTGCAATCCGTTACCACTAATGTTCAGAAGTCTCCACCAGCGGATATCCGTTTTGGTTCCGGTTTCCTGCGGGCGGATGTAAGGATAGAATTGTTCTTCTACTGTCTGGCGGTATTTGCCTAGCATGGCTCCGTGGTTACGGTCAGCATAGTTTTCTCCCGGACCACGGCCGTAGTACTCCACCTCATTGAAGTTGACAGGCATACGCATTTGCATACCGAAGCGGAACATTTCAGAAACCTTCTTACTCTTGTCTGCCACCATCTTTTGAGTAACCTTCACTGCACCTTTATTATTAATAGTATAAGTCAGTGACAATGTTCCACCTATCGACTTCATGTCATATTCTGCACGAACCACTGCCTGATCGTTTTCAATAGCATGTTTCAGAGAAGTCAGTTTCAGTTCCGGATTCTTCCATGCAGCGTATTTATGTTGCAGTCCGGCTCCGAAATCATTGTCGGTCGGTGCACGCCAGAAGTTAGGAGTCAATGCGCTGCCGTCTTCCATCATTTGCATACCATTGACGTCGTAGCGACAAAGGTAACCATTGTGCTTATTGAAGTCCATAGAGAAGTTTTCACCTTTAACAATCAGGTAATTGCGGTCGTTGTCCAAAATACTGGGCACGATAACCGGAATATTGGAAGCCTGTTGATTTTCCAGTTTCAGTTCCGGTGCTTTGTAGTCGCGGATGCTTAACTGGTCGTAAGCGATAGTCGTTCCTGCTGGCAGCAACGTTTCGGCGGCTTTCAGTTTATAGCTCACATTCAGCAACAATTCCTTGCAAGGACAGATATTCTTCACGTCAAACGGAATTTGCACTTTCACAGTTTGCTGGGGTGCAACTTTCAGGTCGGATACAATGCCTGTTTGCACTACTTCCCCGTTTGCCAGTAATTGCCATTCCATATAATATGCAGAGAGGTCGCGGAAAAAATATTCGTTGAAGATATTGATTTCACCTTTGGCAAGATCCTCAGGAGTAGTCCATATATCCTGATAGAAATAAGCTACTTCATAAGCATGCGGATTAGGCACGCGGTCGGGGCTGATTAAACCGTTATCGTTGAAGTTGTTGTCCGAAGCGTCGTATTTGTTGAAATCACCGCCATAACCATAGATATTTACTCCGTCTTTGTTTTTCCAGTGGCAGGATTGATCTACAAAGTCCCAGATAAATCCACCCTGATATTTCGGATATTTACGGATGATATCCCAGTATTCTTTGAATCCTCCTTGTGAGTTACCCATTGCGTGTGCATATTCGCATTGGATTAACGGCTTTTGGATGCCGCCTTCGCTATATTTGATACAAGCGTCGTAGTCATAATACATCGGGCAGAAAATATCGGTGAATTCGCTGGTTCCTGCTTGTTCATACTGTACGGCACGTGTCTTGTCTTCGTTCTTAATCCAAGTGTAGCATTTCTCAAAGTTCGGTCCCATGCCGGCTTCGTTGCCCAGTGACCAGAAGATGATGGACGGATGGTTGTATCCGCGTTGTACATTGCGTTGGTTACGCTCCATGTGAGCTTTAGCGTAACTCGGGTTCTTTGCCAGTGTCTGATCGCCGTAACCCATTCCGTGAGATTCTACGTTGGCTTCGGCCACTACATACAGACCATATTGGTCACAAAGGTCATACCAACGGTTGTCGTCCGGATAATGACAAGTACGTACAGCGTTGATATTCAATTCTTTCATCACCTTGATATCCTGCAACATACGTTCGAGAGAAACGACATAACCGCCGTCCGGGTCCATTTCGTGACGGTCGGCTCCTTTGAAGAGTACCGGTTGCCCGTTGACGAGTATCTGTCCGCCTTTCAGCTCAATCTTACGGAATCCTACTTTAACGGGGATTACTTCTACTATGTTGTTGCCGTTTTTCAGTGTAGCGGTCAGCGTGTAGAGATTAGGCGTTTCGGCAGTCCATTTGGCCGGGTTGGAGATGGATAGGGTAGTGTTTAATTTGCCAGAGCCTTTCAGGTCGGCAGTTGCTACACTGTTACCTTGAGTATCTGTCAAGTCCAAGGCAACTGTGCCGCTTCCTTTCAGATCAACGGCTATGTTCAGCGTACCGTCTTTATATTGGCTATCCAAATCTGGAGTGAGGCGAATATCCTGGATGTATTTCTTGTCACGTGCGTAAAGATAGCAGTCACGTCCTACGCCAGAGTAGCGGAAGAAGTCCTGATCTTCCAGATAACTGCCGTCGCACCAGCGGAATACCTGGAAAGCAATCACGTTTTTACCCGGTTTCAGGTAGTTGGTCAGGTTGAACTCGGCTTCCAGTTTGCTGTCCTCGCTATATCCTACGTAACGTCCGTTCACCCAAAGGTACATGTTGGAAGTTACCGAGCCGAAATGTGCAAAAATCTCTTTGCCTTTCCAGTCAGCAGGAAGGATGATTTCTTTCCGGTAAGAGCCTACATGATTGTTTTCTGTCGGTACTTGCGGGGGATTGTTTTTGAATTGGCTTCTCCAGGCATATCCTACGTTGACATAGATAGGATCACCGTAACCGTTCAACTCCCAAACGCCAGGCACCTGAAGGTCATCCCAACCTTTGTCGTTGAAATTAGTTTGATAAAAGTCGGTCGGTCGTGCATCTGCATGTCTTACCCAGTTGAATTTCCACGGACCGTTCAGGGTCATGAAATTCGTTGAATTTTCTTTAATGCCGGCTTTAGCTTCATCAGCCGATGCGTAAGCAAAGTAATTAGTGTGCATAGCGGAGCGGTTTACGGAATTCACTTCCGGGTCTTTCCACTCATTGAAGCTTTGTGCTTGAATTGCTGTCAGTCCCAATGCAGCCAAGCAGCAAGAGAGTAGTTGTTTCTTCATGGGTTTTTGTATTAGGTTTGAATTTCGGGAGTCAAAGATAGGGAATATTTTATTCAGTGAAGGTCAAAAAATCATTCAATTAAGGCTAGTTTTTAATAAATTAGCTAGAAAATAGAGTATTTTACTTACTCTAATCAGTAAAAACGTGAGATACAGTTTTCCACCGCGGTGGAAAACTGTATCTCACGTTAATAAAAATTGGCTGTTATATTAGTCAGTTCTTATACGCTGTTTATACGTAGACTTGCGTATAACTAATACATATATAGATATGATTCATACGTTATGCTGCAGGATCCGGAGCCTCACCGCTACCGTCTTCGTCCGGATTTTCCGGTTTATTTCCCCCTCCATTTCCGGAAGAGGTGCCGCCGTTTCCTTCCGTCTTGTAAATACTTACATTATCCAGCATATCCTTAAATTTATATCCCGGAGTAAATACGATTTTCACTCGTCGAACGGTATCGGCATCTACATCTTTTTCTTCATTCTGACTTTTACAGTTCATGCCCGGACGGAAACATCCGAAGTCACCTAATTGCACTGACAATCCTTTGTTGAGGTTCGTGTTCAACGCATCAATCAGTGCGTCAATCACGTGTTTCACTGCACCTTCGGGAATCATACCGAACATGGATACTTCCTTGCATAAATCTCTGAAATTTACCGTATTGGTAATTACATTCTGTGCTACATACTTTTCAGTCTTTGTTTTGTCAAAGCCGAAAACTCTTTTCTTGACAACATACTTTAATGCCATAGTCTTTCTTCTTTTAATAGTTAGTTAATCTGTTTTATTGTTGTTTTGTGATCACGACGCAAAGATATGGTTTCCGAAATTCATGACCAAGCTGAAAAAGAATTGTGCGTTAATAAATTAGTTAATAAGTAGAATACTGCTGTATTGGGGTGTTTTATGTAAAAGAAAGATTCGGAAGAAAGGTAGAAAAAGAGGATGCCGATCAAGATATTGGGGTATCAAGTGTGGGGAAGGCATCCTCTTCGAAGATAGAACGAAAGGACTACTTGCACAAGCAATCTTTTTCGCTTTGTTGTCTATCTTCTATATATACTGGTAAGGGTTATGATTCTGAATTATTCCGTATCTTCTTTGGTTCGCAGGCTGACTAACTCTGTCCACTTGCTTATACTTAAGTCGAACCCTCCTTTCTCCAGATGTTGGAGGGCGGTTCTAAAATGTCGTATTACTTTTTCTGTATCATTGGTTGTTTTATACTCAAGTTCTCCAAGTGCATATTCAAGACGTGCCATTTGGATGTAATCTAACAAGGTATAGTTTTCGTCAACGGATAAAGTTGAAAGATAGTTCAACAAGTCGAATGCTTTTTCTCGTTCTTCATCTGATAAGTTGGAGATAGGGCGGCGCGCGATAGGGTGCTGCATTACTAGAATAATGTTTTCTTTCAGGTCATCGTACATATCTTTGTTATGTTTGTCGCATCATTTCCCTGTGGTGCGCGGTTTAAAAAAGAGAGCGTGGGAAACTACCACTGTACGCCAACCATAGGCTCGGCAAAGACCCTCCGCGACATAAGTGATAGTCCCACGCCCATTGGGTATATAAACAAATTATATACAGAAGTGTGCGCGAGACCTGACATCACTTATTGCCATTCGCGGTAAATTTTTGCCGAATTTATGGTTGAATGCAATAAATAATCGTTCTCTGTAAAAAAATAAAATGTTCCTCTCTACGTATGAAAGGAAACCGCTACAAAAGTAGCAATAAATATTGATAAAGCAAGTAATCTTGTTTTATAATTTCATAGATAGCTCTGAATTAACTAAGGTCAGTGCAAATATACTTTATTATCATGTGTGAGTGGATATACGCAATACTTTTGGCTGAAATTTATCCCTTTTACCAATATTATGCTTACCTTTGCTAAAAACGTATTCTTATGGAACAGAAAGACAAATATATTCGTTTTGACTGGGCAATCAAGCGCCTTTTACGCAATAAGGCTAACTTTGGCGTGCTTGAAGGTTTCCTCACAGTATTATTAGGTGAGGAGATTCATATTCTTGAAATTTTAGAAAGTGAAGGTAATCAGCAACGGGAAGATGATAAATTCAATCGTGTTGATATTAAAGCCCGCAATAGTAAAGATGAAATAATTCTTGTCGAAGTTCAAAATACTCGTGAACTCTATTATCTGGAACGAATCCTGTATGGAGTAGCTAAGACTATTACCGAACATATCGATTTAGGTGAAATCTACTCTAACGTAAGGAAAGTATATTCTATCAGTATTCTTTATTTCGACATAGGACAAGGAAGTGATTACCTTTATCATGGACAGAATACATTCTTAGGTGTACACACGGGCGATCATCTAAAAGTTTCTACCAAAGAACAGGGAGCTATTGTTCGTAAGTTGCCTGCTGAAATCTTTCCTGAATACTTCCTTATCCGTGTGAATGAGTTTAATAAAGTGGCTGTTACTCCTTTGGAAGAATGGATTGAATATCTGAAGACAGGGTGCATACGTCCCGATACAAAGGTGCCCGGACTTGAAGAGGCTCGTAAGAAACTGGTTTATTATAATATGGATAAGGCTGAAAAGCTGGCATACGATCGCCATATAGATGCGGTAATGATACAGAATGATGTGTTGAGTACTGCTAAATTAGAAGGGCATGAAGAAGGACACCAGCTTGGACTTGAAGAAGGACGACAACGAGGGCTTGAGGAAGGTATCGAAAAAGGTATCGAAAAAGAAAAAACAATCACTGCCCGTAAGTTGAAATCTCTCAATATTCCTGTTGATACTATTATGCAGGTTACAGGATTGTCTGCTGAAGAGATAGAACAACTCTAATAGGTACATATTATAGATTCTTTTTCTATAACTATATAAGAGAATCCTGCACTAAATAAAAAAGTTTAGTGCAGGATTCCTCATTTCTTATTATTATGGAAAATGTTTTGTAACCTAAAATCTTAATTTAACTCCGGCATTCATGACGAAACCGTCAAGCGGTGCATAAATATCCCTGAATACGGGATTGGAGATGCTGCCGGTGTATATCGTGTCAAAACGGGTTTGGCGTCTATCCGTGAAGTTTTCAAAGTTGGCATATAAAGAAAACATTTCCCATATTTTCTCAATCATAAAGCCGCATACCACATACTGTTTCCCTTTCAGTCCGTCTCCTAATTTCTGCGGACTAAAGTAATATGCCTCTAAACCAATTTTCCATTTGTCCTCTACCTCATACATCAAAATGCTGTTCAACCGGTGTTTGGGAGTTAATATATTCTCTTGTCTTATACCGTTTTCTTTCGTGCCGGTATCGGTAAATGTATATCCTAAATATAGATGGAAATCTTTATATCCGATTTTTACATTCGTTTCTCCGCCTTTGCTATCTGTATGGCCGGTTATGTTGTTGAGTCTGTACAGACCGTCTGTTGTTGATTGTAGCAGGAGGGGATTGTCGAGATAGGTATAAAAGAATAATTGGTTGATGCTGAATGTAATGTTGCCGTCACAGAAGGAAGTCGCATAATTAAAGTCTATGTTTAACCCGTAACTTCTTTCCAGTTTATTCTTATCCTTGTCGACCGGTAATACGTGCTGGTATTGAAGCCTTTCGCTATCTTCTGTAAAGATAGTAGGTGCTTTGTAGCCAAACCCTCCTCCGAGCCGGGAGGAAAATTTGTCAGTAATCTTGAAGTGGGCGGAGACGCGTGGAAGTATGGCAGTTCCATAATCAGGAACATAATCCGTTCGTAATCCTGTTTCCAGGTTAAGCCATTCTGTCGCTTCCCAGTTGTTCTGTACGAAAGTTCCCAGTATTGTTTGGTTATAGTCTCTTGGTTGAAAATCGGTCAGTTTCTTTTCATCAAACTTATCCGTCCACAAATTCAGTCCGGCTACCCATTCTGTTTTTTGATTCGTATGTGTGTATGATAGTTCGCTGAATGTAGATACTTGAACACCTTCGAAAGAATAGCTTGGTACGCCTATGTTTCTTTTGAAATAAGTGACACTATTTTTAAAGTCCAATCTGTCTTTTTCATTAAATCTGTGGCCGAAGGTTAATTGGGTAGAATGTCTTTGTGTCTTATTCTTCTCGAAATAAGAGTGGGTGTCGTCTCCTTTTCCTTTTATATATTCAATATCTCCTCCCAAGCGGTCCTCGAACATGGCATTAAGCCCTATGCTTATCTGCGTGTGTTCCGTTAAATAGAGGAATAATTTAGGATTAAAGACATACCTGTCAAACTGGGGGATTGCCGTGAAACCGGTATCCGAAGGGTCATAAGCCCAATTCCTATTATAAGAAGCGAAGATTGTTGTACCGACCTTGTTGAATCGTTGCCCGTAAAATCCACTTACGTCCAAGCCTTTACCTGATGTCCCGTTGAGATGCAGGCTTAAGTCTCTCTTCTCTTCGGGAGTTTTTGAGATGAGGTTGATTAATCCGGCTATTGCTCCGCCGCCGTATAGGGTAGATGTAGAGCCTTTGATAATTTCAACCTGCTTCAAGTCGAGGGGAGGAGTCTGTAATAATCCCAGTCCGCTTGCCGCACCTGCAAAAACGGGGAATCCGTCTTTCAATATCTGCGTATATCTGCCGTCTAAACCCTGTATGCGTATAGCTGCGTTTCCTGATGTTGCAGAGGTTTGTTGTGTAATGATACCTGTACTTTCGTTCAGCAACATACGGATATCTCCCGGTTTCATACTTCCTTTTTCTCCAAGCTCTTCACTGGAGATGAATTCAACCCTGGTAGGTATATTTTGGATGCTTCGTGTTCCTCTGGTCGATGAAATAATTACTTCTTCCAGCATTTCTTCATCTTGCTCTAAGAAAATCTCCACCGGAGCTGTTGAAGAGAGGGGGAACGAAAATGATTTTGTTTCAGACTCATACCCTAGATAACTGAATGTAATATGTTGCACTCCGTTTGGTATGTTTGATATAGTGATTATTCCGTTCTCATCCGAGCTGGCTCCATTGGTTGTTTTGTTAAGAACAGCGTTTACGCCAATCAATATCTCTTTGTTTTTTCCGTCTTTAACGATTGCTTTAAATGTGTTTTGCGCCCATGCGTTTTGCACCAGCAATGTAACTATTGCTAGTGTTATAATTCTTATGTTCATATTTTTATTATTGATAATTTACCGTTGCACACTTATTCACAGTATGAATAAATACGCAGCAAACCTACGGTGAAGTGTAATCTTCGCCATCGTGAATTAAATAAATAGTTATATCTCCATTGAAAAGATATTCTTAAATAAATGATTAAAGATTCATTATCTTGGGTGGTTGCCAGATAGAAGATGAGAACTGCGGAATCAGTTTCTCCTTGTAAAACGAAAGGGGGGTATCATTGAGCTGAATCATTGTGACAAATGGCGAATGAAACAGTTTGGGTGCAGGGCAGCCCGTACAGGTGTTACAATGTAAGAAAGGTGAGCAGCAACAATCTGTGCAGGAACATCCGTCATCATCAGTGGATGTCTCCTCCTGCGTGTCATTTTTGCATTGGAATAAACATTCATCTTTCAAAAAGCAAGGAGCTGTTGATAATAACAACACCCATAAAGCTAGTATGTAAGACAAATATTTCATATATGTTGTACAACGTTTAAATTCGGGCGCAAAGTTACTGCTTTACATTAAATAAACAAAATGTGTCATACTTTTTGTGCGAAAATGAGATTATAATAATGCTATCTCATTTTCCGATTATTTACTCTTCTGTCTTTTTCGCATATACTATCAGTTTACCCGCTCCATAACGGATCAATAATCCACGTTCAATAAAGATATTTAACTCATTGATCGCCCGCTGTTTGTCATGTCCTGTCATTCGGCAATAATCTGCACGGGTCAGGCAGGGAAATCGTTGGAGATGTTTATTGATTAGTGTCAGACATTCTTCTTCACTGCGTCCTTTCCCGTGAGGGCGGGTGAACGATGCTCCGCGCTCCGGTCTCATTTGTTGGCTCACTTCTTTCTTGAACTGTTTGCCTGCCCTGAAATTGATATTTTTCAAGCTGATGGATTGTGCATGTACATCTTTCTTTTTCATTACGGGAGGTCCTTGTAGAGATACGGAAAAATATCCGATGTTACCCAGTTCTACAATCCATCCGTTTGCAAGCAAATCTCTTAATTCATTTTGGAAAGACTGCATGGCACCTACCAGTAGGCTACGGCTTATTCCGGTGAATTTGTGAACACGATCCAGAAATTCTTCCTGATCGATCGTCCCGTTGAAAACAACACGGGGATGAAGCGGTTGTTCTTCGCCTTTCTTCTGAATGTCGGGCGTGTCGTAAAGGTCGTAATGTATACTCATAATCAGAATTGTTTTATATCGGCACTTTTATCTATCCGATTGCCTGCGCGGATTTGTTTCATTCGTTATTCTTACTTCGTTTGACTATAGTTTCCCTTTCGTATGACTATAGTTATACGCAAGGGAGACTATAGTTATCTTTGCGTATAACTATAGTTAAATGAAAAAAGATTAGGCAACAAAGGTAATCTCTTTAGGCAATAAAACTAATTATATTAGCAGGAAAAAAATAAAAACGTCGCAAATATTGTTTATTACCTTAAGTCACCCTTTCCTTTTTTAATAAATTAGCTAGAAAGTGTGGTGTTTATTGAATAAGAACGCTTATTTTTGCAGCATGTTACAATTTGAGAATCAAAAGATAAAACAAATAGTTCGCAAGGTGCTTCCGGTAGTAACGCTGGGGGCGATGTTATATTCCTGCGCCAGTATTGGACGGCCAGACGGTGGACCATACGATGAGACGCCGCCCCGCTTCATCGGCAGTACTCCGGAGGCGGGGGCTTTGAATAATAAAAGGACTAAAGTCTCTTTGATGTTCGACGAGTTTATTAAGCTGGAGAAAGCGACCGAGAAAGTCGTTGTTTCCCCTCCCCAAATACAGCAACCGGAAATCAAGGCTTCCGGCAAGAGAATACAAGTCAACCTGCTCGACTCTCTGAAGCCTAACACGACCTATACGATTGACTTTTCGGATGCAATTGTCGACAATAATGAAGGTAATCCGTTGGGTAACTTTGCATTTACGTTCTCTACCGGTACGGAAATCGATACGATGGAAGTAGCAGGAACGATGCTCGATGCCTCTAACCTGGAGCCTATTAAAGGTATGCTTGTTGGACTACATTCCAACCTGAACGATTCGGCTTTCAACAAATTGCCTTTCGACCGTGTGGCACGTACAGACAGCCGTGGACGTTTCTCCATCCGTGGTGTAGCTCCCGGCAAATATCGTATCTATGGATTGATGGATGCCGACCAGAATTTTACCTTCAACCAGAAGAGTGAGATGATCGCTTTCCACGATTCGTTGATTATCCCCCGCATGGAAGAACGCATCCGCATGGATACGGCTTGGGTGGACTCATTGACTTACGACACGATTGTTGAGAAGAAATATATGCATTATTTGCCGGATGATGTTATTCTTCGTGCTTTTAAAGAGCTCAACTATTCGCAATATCTTATCAAGTCGGAAAGACTGGTTCCTCAAAAGTTCACTTTCTATTTTGCCGGTAAGGCGGACACTTTGCCTGTCTTGAAAGGTTTGAACTTCGATGAAAAGGATGCTTTTGTCATCGAGAAGAATCAGCGGAACGATACGATCCATTATTGGGTGAAAGATTCTCTGCTCTTCAAGCAGGATACGCTGGCCATGAGTCTGACTTATCTTTATACGGATACCTTGAATCAGCTAGTGCCCCGTACGGATACGCTGAACCTTGTTTCGAAGCAGAAATATAAGAAAGAGGAGCCGGATAAGGACAAAAAGAAAAAGAAGAAAAAGAAAGGGGAAGAGGATGAACCCGAACCGACGAAATTCTTGCCGGTGAATGTTAGTGCCCCTTCGTCAATGGATGTATACGGATCTATTTCTTTGAATTTTGAAGAACCGATAGCCAGCTTCGACACTGCTGCCATACATCTGCGGCAAAAAGTAGATACGCTCTGGAAAGATATACCATTCGAATTTGAGCAGGATTCAGTGAATCTGAAGAAGTTTAATCTGTATTATGACTGGGAACCGACATTGGAATATGAATTCTCGGTAGACTCGACTGCCTTCCACGGAATATACGGATTGTTTACCGATAAGATAAAACAAGGATTCAAGGTGCGTAGTGAAGATGAATATTTCACACTTCATTTCAATGTGACGGGAGCAGATTCACTGGCCTTTGTCGAATTGCTTGACGCCCAGGACAAGGTGGTCCGTAAGCGGAGAGTGGAAGAGGACGGAATGGTCGATTTCTACTTCCTGAATCCGGGAAAATATGCAGCCCGACTAATCAATGACACAAATGGAAATGGTGAATGGGACACGGGAGACTTTGCTAAAGGCATCCAGCCGGAGGCTGTTTACTACTATCCGACGATATTGGAATATAAAGCGTTGTGGGATGTGACCCAACCGTGGGATATTCATGCGACTCCAGTGGATAAGCAGAAACCGGACGAACTTAAAAAACAAAAACCAGATGAAGACAAGAAAAAGAAAGATAGGGATCGAAATAATCAGAACCGCCGTCGTTGACGTTCGACGTAACCTTATTATTGGATTGGTGGCATTACTGACGGGAATCTTCGCCCTCCCTGCCAGTGCTCAATGTGAAGCGAAGAATGATGCGTTTCAATCCGGCGAACATGTAATGTATGATTTATACTTCAACTGGAAGTTTGTCTGGGTGAAAGCCGGACTCGCCAGTCTGACAACGAATGTGACCACTTATCATTCGCAGCCAGCCTACCGGATCAATCTGCTTGCTTTGGGCAGTAAACGGGCAGACTTCTTTTTCAAGATGCGCGATACGCTGACTTGTGTGATCGGTGAAAAACTGGAACCGCGCTATTTCCGCAAAGGTGCTGAAGAGGGAAAACGTTACACGGTTGATGAGGCTTGGTTTTCTTATAAGGACGGTCTTTGCCTCGTAAACCAGAAACGTACTTATCGGGATGGAGCGTTTGATGAATCTGAAGCTAGCGATAGCCGTTGTATATACGATATGTTAAGCATCTTGGCGCAGGCACGTTCTTACGACCCTGCAGATTATAAGGTGGGAGACAAAATCAAGTTCCCGATGGCTACGGGCCGTAAAGTGGAAGAACAAACGCTTATCTACCGTGGAAAAGAAAATGTGAAAGCGGAGAATGGAGTTACTTACCGTTGCCTGATCTTCTCATTGGTAGAATATGATAAGAAAGGAAAAGAAAAGGAGGTGATTACTTTCTTCGTAACGGATGACTTGAACCATCTTCCTGTCCGCCTGGATTTATTCCTGAACTTCGGTTCGGCAAAAGCATTCCTGAATAATGTGACTGGTAACCGGCATCCGCTGACTTCTATCGTTAAATAGATATAGAGAAAAAACAGAGAGAGCTGAAGGAGGCACCTTTGCTGGTCGTTTTCAGCTCTCTCTGTTTTTTATTCCTGAATTTCAAATGGTACTTTCTGATCTTTCCGGAACACGCTAGATTCAAAAGTAGCAATCAACTCTTCGTTTTGGTTTGTTATATCTACCTGATAGTACCCTGTACTTCGGCCGATATAGCGTTCACGTGCTTCGGCATAAAGAGTGTCTCCGGGCCCGCTGGCGCGTAGAAAAGTAATAGTGGACGAGAGAGAGAAAGCTAGCGTGCCGTGCGAGTTGGCTGCTGCGGCAAGCGCCAGATCTGCTAACGTGAAGATTGCTCCTCCTTGTGTGCGGGCACCTGCATTAAGATGTTCAGGTTTTATTTCTAATTTGGCTTTACTGTAACCTTTGCGTATTTCCAGTAATACTACACCTGTGTTTTCAGCAAATAGATCGTTCTTAAAAAACTCTTGTGCGGTCATGATATTTATTTTTGAAGATTCTTTAATCGTTTCTTATTTTTTTAATGAATAGACATATATCTTATCTTTTTCAATTGAGTAGCTAAATTTATTTGTTTCGGACATAATATCCAATATTTTCTCCAAGTTATTTGTTTCTATAATAAAACTTCCGTGGAAAATCAAATTTTTGAGCTGCTCTGATTCAAATGCGAATGTCACATCAAACTGGCGTTCCAACTCTTTAGAAATGATCGACATGGGAACCTCATCCCAAAAAACTCTGCAGTTGATCCACTGTTCTGCATAATCAGCGCTCTCGGTCAGTTTATAAGTTTGGTCAAGTTTGTTAACTATCATTGTTTGATTAGGTTTCATTATAAACTCTTTATTGATGCATGATAGGGCAATGGAACCCTCTAAGAGTGATACCTTTACATAATTTTCATCGCTGTAATTTTTTATGTCAAACTTGGTGCCCAGTACCTTAATCTGTGCAGAGTCTGTTTGTACAACAAATGGATGCTCTCCATGCTCTACTTCAAAATACCCTTCACCTTCCAGTCGGACATTGCGATTCTTCCGACCAAAACTCTCTGAGTAAGAAAGTCTGGAATCTGCGTTTAACCACACGGTAGAACCGTCAGGAAGCTTCATTTTTAATTTCGATTTTCTTGGAGCGTATACTTCGGAAATCAAAGAATCATCCGGTGTTGTAAAATTGTTAATTATAAGAGGGGTGGTAAACAGTAATATAATGATTGCCGCTGCGTAACCCGCATACCTCACAAATAAGTTTTTTCTTACCTTTCTTGTCCCGGCAATCTTATGTTTGCGGATTCGTTTCGCAAATCTGTTATAGGCTTGTTCTTCGTGTACAGATACATTTTTATACTCGGCAGACAGAAGCCAGATTCGTTTCTGCTGTTCAAAATATTTCTGATTCTCCGGATCGGAGTATATCCATTCGTTCAACTTATGTAAGTCCTCTTTAGCGATACTTCCCGAGAGGAAATCATATATCAGTTTATCAAATTCTTCTTTCATACCATCTTAAACTTAATATCTATTGAAAATCATATACCTGCGCTATCATCAGGACAGTTTGTCAATAGAAGAAGTATAGTGAATTACTTTGCTTTTTAATATTAATTAAATATATTCGTAATAAACATTACAATCAGGGCAAGGTAAGATCTTGCTGCTTCCTTCAGTTTATCCAGTGCACTTCGCATGTGATATTTCACTGTATGAATAGTGATTCCCATGATTTCGGCAATTTCTTCTTGTCTTTTGTTCTCAAAACGGCTTAATAAAAATACCTTCCGGGTTTCCGGAGATAAGCCGTCAATCGTCTTCTGGATAATAGAATGTAGCTCTTTACCCTCTAAATGCTCAACCGGATTTTCACCCAAGGACCATAAATCGCTGTAAATGACCAGGTCTTCTGACGAGCAGGCCGTTTCCCTTTTCACATATTCAAGCTGAAGATAATTGATACACTTATTGGCTACACTTCTGAAAAGGTAGTTCTTCAATGAGGTGTTAATTGCTATTTTAGAGCGGTTTTCCCATAGGCTATACACCAAATCTTCTACTATAGATTCTGATAGATAAGAGTCTGTCAAATACCCTCTCGCTATCCGGCAAAGATCTGTATAGTAAGTTTTATAGATGTATCGGAATGCCTCCTCTTTACCCGATTTCAGGGCCTCGATAATCTCTGTTTCCAGGTTTTTTTCCATTATGTCTTTCAGAAATCGTATATTTGATTTATTAGTTAATATATTAAGGTGAATACTCACAGGTTCTGTTTCTCCGATGGATAATTCGGGGGCAAGGTATTGAAAAAATGTAAGATGACCAAACTCACTAATAAAAAGATGAGTTGAAGGGCTGAACGAATAAAAAAATCATTTCTCACTATACTTTTTATTAATCTGGCTGTCATATTAATGAATAGGGCAATAAAGCATATTTTAACCTGAATCTCTATGAATGGTAAAAAGAAGGATTGTAAAAGAGCATAGCGCGACACTCTTTTTTAAGTTATAAGGTATACAAACAGCTGTTTTAGTTTAGTCATGCAGGATAAAGATTGTTTTCAGGAATAACAGAAAATAAGCTATTTCTTATTTAAATAATATTGTATGAAGAAACTACATTTTCTATTAAGCACATTCCTTGTGTTTATATTCACGTCATGCGGAGAAGATGAACTGAAAGGTGTTGTCTTATCCGAAGATCCGGGGTACGTAAAAGAACCATTGGTAGCCATACAGGCAGAAGATGGCACAGGGAACTGGATAAATGGTCTTATTGACCAGAACAGTAGGGTCATAGCCTTAGATTTTCGCATTTTGGACGACCAAAGTGCGGTGAATGTGAAACTCAAACTGGCGGATGAATGGGCAAAGCCCATTGATCCGCTCACTACTGATGCTGTACTGGACTTGAGCAGCGGTATCACCCGTATTAAAGTGAATGATGGAGCAGATGATATCGAATATACCATTTTCAGCACTTCTACTCAGCTACTTCGAGGCGTAACGGCTACTTGTAACACAGAGCAGGTTAGTGCTAACTTTATTAATGGCATCGCTTCGTTACGTTTCAAACAAAACACTGCATTTGTAAACGTAGTGTTGATGCCGACCTTGGCAGATAACGCAGAAATCATCTCTACGGATCCCGTCAGTCAAAAGGATGAAAACGGAAACCTGATTGTTGACCTAAGTAGCACACTTACTATTACTGTAAAAGACAATACGAACAACATGACTAAAAAATATCACTTGAGTGCTGTAAATGGAATTATTGACGCAGGGGTAAACTGGAAAAATATTACTGCTGATCTAAAAAGCCAACACAGTAGTATTTGTATTCCTGATTTCATGATTGTCTATGAAAATAAAAACTTGCATGGAAGGAGCGGTAATACGGGATGGTTGATAACTATTCCTGCCGGTAGAATAAATATGAAGGTTAGCTGGGATATGAATAAAGACAATGTAACATGGGCTGAACCCACTGCTCAACATCGTACAACAGCTATCATGAATGATAATATGGATTATTCATTGTTTGTTCCGGGATTGTCCGGGCAATTCTGGGTACCGATATTTTATAGTCTCGGGTGGAATGATAGTGGGCTGCTATCCGCACCGCGTCTCGGATATAACCTATCTACTTCTTTGAAGTATTGTCCGGGAACTCTGGGAATTACAGCTGATGGAAAAGCGGAGATTTCGTATGCAGAAGTGATAGATAATAACTTGTATAAGTTTACCAGCGGCGGAGCCGGCAAACAAGCTGCCAATGGGGTACAGTGGTCTCCAACCAGTGCTGTCAGTGGATATTCCTATCCGTTGCAAAAAGGGCAGATCATGATTGCCGGAGAAAATGCAGAACTTTACAAGACATTTGCCACTAATGAAGGAAGAAATACTTCGACCCGTAACAGAGGAATGGATGGAGCATTGTCAGGAAGTAATTCATGGGCTGCTAATCCGGTAAGCATTTGGACTTTTGATGGCAAGCCTGTAGGACGCCGGGCTGTCGGTATCACGGAAGAAGGAGACTTGGTCATTTTTGTAAGTAATCGTTTTACGAATTCTTATAACTCGGTAAAAGCAGCTTGGAATGTCTTTAGTGATGGCTCTTCTTTACGGGAAGTTGCTGTGGCATTGCAGGAAGTGGGTTGTACGGATGCCATTGTGTTTGGTGAGAACTATCATAGTCCTGTTGTTATTCGGGATGATAGTAGAGGGGTGCCTTTAGGAAAGGTAGCCGGTAGATACGACTGGGAAACGAACGGCAATGTTAAAAATGCGGATAATGAGGCTAGTTCGCAATCCTGGATAATGTTTAAATAAGAATATTGTAAAACAATGAGTTAGTAACAAAAGATATACACATAAAAACTTAAATCAATGAGTAAAATCATCAAATGCATGTTCTTCGTGCTATTAGCTGCAGTTCTTCCACTGTCGGTTCATGCACAACAGGTGACCTTACATTTGCAAGACGTAACGGTGCGCAAAGCGTTCCGGGAGTTGGAGGTCAAAGGAAATGTATCCTTAGTATATGAGAAAAATGATGTGGACCTGACCCGTAAAGTAACCGTGAAGGTAGATAATCAACCAATAAGCAAGGCACTGGATCAGATTCTGAAAGGGCAGGAATTAATTTATAAAATAAAAGATAATCATATTATCATCACCCGGCCTGTCATTCAGAAATCAGATAAGAAACGGCGTATCAATGGTATCGTCAGTGATGTCAATGATGAATTGTTAATTGGAGTATCGGTATCAATTCCCGGTACTAATATTGGCACGGTGAGTAATATGGAAGGGAAATTTGAACTGGAAATACCGGAGGACGCTAAGAAATTGCAAGTGTCTTATATCGGTTTTGATACACAGGAAATCTCATTGTCGCCCGGCAAGACGACATTCAACATTGTAATGGGAGAGAATGTGAAAATGCTTTCAGAAGTAGTAGTGGTTGGTTATGGCACGCAAAAGAAGGTGAACCTGACCGGTTCGGTTGCTACGGTAAATTTGGAAAAGGAATCACTTTCCCGTCCTTTGGTCAGTGCTTCGCAGGCGTTGAGCGGTATGACAGCCGGTTTGCAGGTGATGCAAAGCTCCGGGACTCCATATAATGAAGGCTTTTCTTTCAATATTCGGGGAGTAGGTACCCTGAACAGTTCTTCACCACTCGTGTTGGTGGATGGGATGGAACAAAGTCTGAATAATGTAGATCCCAACGATATTGCTTCTATTTCCATCCTGAAAGATGCGGCCTCGTGTGCTATTTATGGTAACCGAGGGGCAAATGGGGTTATTCTGGTTACTACCAAAACCGGACAAACAGGAAAGGTCAGCGTGTCCTACAATGCTACTTTTTCACTGAATCAACCTACCAAACTGATAAAAACGGTATCTAACTACGCCAAGTATATGGAATTGATGAACGAAGCTGCTACTAATATAGGAGAATCTGCTCCTTTCAGCGACATTACCATCAATCAATGGCGTGAGGCGGAAAAAGATCCGAATGGCATTTCGGCTTCCGGCTATCCTAATTATGTAGCTTATCCTAATACAGATTGGTACGATGAGATATATAGTAACGACTGGATGATGAAACATTCGCTTTCCGTCACTGGACAGGAGGGACGTACCGGATATAATCTTTCTATATCTTATACTGACAATCCGGGATTAATCAAGGATACCGGATACCAACGCTATTTTTTGCGTGCCAATGTTTATTCGGATATTACTAAGTGGTTACGTATTGGTACTCGCGTATGGGGGTATCACACTGACCAGAAGAAAAGCGATACCGGTTCACTCACCAATATCAATACCCAAAAAATGATACCGGGCGTATATCCATATTATGACGGAAAATATGGTGCGCCGGAAGCGAACGAGGAAGATCCGCAATCTCACAATCCTCTGTGGGACATGGCACAATCGGAAGGGCATATCAAAAACACGCAGTTCTTTACTACTTTCTATGCCAACGTGAAGTTTCTGAAACACTTTTCATACGATGTTAATCTGAACTATAAAGATTACCGTTATGAATCGATGTCCGTAAATACGGATTATGGGAAATATAGTTTTAGTACAGATCAGTGGATAGCTGCCCCCAAAGATCCTGCCGATTTGTATACCCGTATGGCGTATGTCCGTGAAAACCATTGGAAATTAACGCACTTGCTCAACTATAACCAGACTTTTTATAAGCATGATATTGGTATGTTATTGGGCTTTGAAGAAGAACGTTTTGTCAAACGGACTACCGACACTGCCAAACTTGGATTAATAGATTCGTCTGTGGGTGATTCAAGTTCTGCTACTACTCCTTCTTCCATAGGTGGTACAGGTGAGGAATTTACATCCCGTTCTTACTTCGGTCGTATTAACTATGCTTTCGACAGCCGTTATTTATTCGAGGTTAATATGCGTTATGACGGTTCCTCCCGTTTTGCTCCGGATAATCGCTGGGGGCTTTTTCCATCTTTCTCTGCCGGGTGGAGAATCAGTGAAGAGAGATTTATGAAAGGACTTCCTATCGACAATCTGAAATTACGTGCTTCGTGGGGTAAGTTAGGGAACAATGCGATTGGTAACTACGAATGGCAGGCTGTGTACAACTCGGCAAAGTACGCGTTTGGAGGTAGCCTTAATAATGGTTTGGCAATTACTTCTATTTCCAACAACCTGTTGGAGTGGGAAAGTACTGCCATTACGAATATTGGTATCGACTTTGCAACTTTAAGAAACCGTCTGACGTTTGAGGCTGAATTTTATAATAAAGTAACGGATGGAATCTTATATCGCCCTGATATGTATATGTCTCTCGGGACAGCCAGTGGCCCTCGTCAGAACATTGCGGAAGTGACTAACCGCGGTATTGAAATGACCCTGAATTGGCAAGACCGTATCGGTAAAGTAGAATATCGTGTATCCGGTAACTTTGCCTATAACCAGAACAAGGTCAGTAAATACAAAGGAGAGTTGCAGCGTGGCTGGGTGACAGATGAAAACGGGAACCGTGTTTATCAAACCAATATCGGCGATGTCTCTACCGGAGGATCTACCCGTGTAATAGAGGGTAAAATGATTAATGAATACTATATGTTGCAACCATATAAAGGCAGTGGAAACGGTTTTAACGCAGATGGAACAGTCAATATCAACGGTGGTCCGAGAGACGGAATGATCCGTACAGTAGACGACATGAAATGGCTGAATGCTATGGTAGGGGCAGGGTATAAGTTCTATCCGCGTCAGAACGTCAGTAAGAGTGGCATTTGGTATGGTGATTACATCTATGCTGACTTAAATGGCGACGGTGTATATGGTAATGACGCTGATAATGAGTTTCAGGGATGCTCCAATGTGCCCAAGTATAACTTCGGTCTGCAGGCAAGCGCTAATTGGAAAGGCTTCGATTTCTCCATGAACTGGTCCGGTGCGGCAGGTTTCAAGATTTACTACTATCGTTTGGCATTGAACAGCAGTGCTACCATCAAAGGATATGCTATTGGAGAAGCAATAGCAAACGATCACTATTTCTTTGATCCCAAAAATCCCAATGATCCGCGCACGAACTTGAGTTCAAAGAATCCTCGCTTGACAAATAACTCCGGTAACGACCAAAGTGGTATGACACAGTCATCAGTACATTTGCAAAAAGGGGATTATATTAAACTGAAGAACCTGACTATCGGATATACATTGCCTGCTGTCCTGTCGAAAAAAGTATATGCACAGAATATCCGTTTCTTTGCTTCCGGTGAAAATTTATTTACCATTACCGGGTATGAAGGAATGGACCCGGAAATGCGTACCGCAGTGGGATATTCTACTATGAGACAATATGCATTCGGTGTAAATATCACTTTCTAAACTTACTCTAAAACGATTTTATGATGAAAAACAAAATAAAAATATTTCGGAAATTAGTAAGATGTGCATCTATTGCCTTGCTGTCTTTCTCTATGGCTGGATGCGGTGCGGACTTTTTAGATACTACTCCTACCAATAACATAAGCGGTAGTAGTATCTGGACGAAAGCAACTTTGGCCGAACAGGCTGTTATCGGCGTATATAATGTCTTTCTGGATCAATATTGTCCTAACTCCGGCATTTTGGATTCGCACCGGATTCCATGGGATGCTTATTCTTCTGTGATGGATACAGACAAGAACTGGATTAAGCGAATGCCTAATTGTACAGGAGCAGCTACTCCCTCAAGTGGCCTGTTCAGTGATATTTATAAACGTTTTTATACTTTTATCTATCGTGCTAATGATGTGATAGATAATATTGGTCAGGTTCCTGATATGTCGACCGGAGAGAAGCAACGGGCTATCGCCGAATGTAAATTCTTGCGTGCATTTGCTTATATGCGCTTGAATATCTTGTATAAAGGAGTGCCGTTATATATGAATGCAATCACGAGTCCTGAAAACGGTAACAAAGCCCGTTCTTCAGAAGCGGATGTTTGGGCGGCTATACTCCAGGATCTGACAGATTGTGTGAATGAACCCAATCTACCGGGTAAATATAATTCGGGTGACTCTAACTATGGACGGGTAACCAAAGGAGCTGCTTATGCATTACGCGGACAAGTATATATGTGGCAGAAGAATTGGGAGGCGGCGGTTGATGATTTTAATTCTGTGGCTGACTGTGGCTTCGGGTTATATACTAAGGCCGGTGCTACCAGTTATAAGCAGTTGTTGAAAATAGCAAATGAACAATGTGAAGAAATGATATTCTCTGTGCAATGCATCAAGCAATACGGCTACTCCAATACAAGGAACATCACTTACGGCAACCGTTGTACAGCAGGTTCTATGTGGAATAACTATTTGCCTAATCCGCATTTTGTAGAATCTTTTGAGACGGCGACCGGAGAAAAGTTTAATTGGGATAACTACTTGCCGGGCTATAGTGCGATGAAAGAAAAAGAACGTGTGGTGTTTTTTCTACGCGATGGACTGTCTGCGGCGGAAAAGGAACGTATGACTGCCTATGGGGCCGATATGAGCAAATATCTGGATAGTGGCAATGAAGCACGTATCAAAAAAGCTTACGAGAGCCGTGATCCACGTCTGCAAATGGCTGTCATTACCCCTTACGCACAATACAATGGTGCTTCTTCTGGAATAGCTCATACTTATACATTGCGTTGGCCTTATCGTGGCTCCGACAGTGCAGAGCCTTTTGATATCCGTACTGATACAAACGATAAGTTTTACTATCTATGGAGAAAGTTTGTACCTGAAGGTCTGGAACAGACAGAACGTGATACTTATGGATTGGATATTCCATTAATACGCTATGCGGAAGTATTGCTCCTGAAAGCAGAAGCGCTAAATGAATGGGGAAGTACCCATGAAAGCGAAGCAATCAGATGTGTTAATGAAGTAAGACGTCGTGCAGGGCATGTCGAATTGAATAATGCAACTTATCCTGCTACGAAAGTTAACGGGCAGAGTGATTTGCGTGAACGTATCCGGAATGAGTATTACTGGGAAATCGGTGGCGAAGATTCCATGTATTTCCATGAATTGCGTTGGGGAACGTGGAAAGATAAGAAGTTTGATAATAATCGTAACGGTCTGATGCAGATGTGGGGTGAAACGACTTATACCTGGTACTGGTTGGGAGATCAGTGCTGGAGCTGGCCTATTCCTGCTAAAGAAATGGAAATGAACTCGAATTTGGAACAGAATGAAGGTTGGATAAATTAATCTTAGTTTTAACTAATAAAGTATATATGAAAAAATTATCTTTTTTAATTGCAACAGCATTGTGTATCATGGCATGTTCCGGTGGCTCTGACGAACAACCGGATGGGCCGGGTAACGGTAATGGAAATGGGGGTGGGGGGAGTACACCTAACCCTGTTTCATTCTCCAATCCTATAGTCGGCAAACAGTTGCCTGATCCGACAATAATTCATGCGGCAGACGGGAACTTTTATTTGTATGTTACCCAACAGGCTAATATCTATATTCCGATTTACAAATCTACTAATATGACACAGTGGACTTATGCTGGGGCAGCCTTTCTGCAAAAACCGAACTGGCAGCCGGACACTCGCTTATGGGCTCCGGACATTAACTATATCAATGGCAAATATGTGCTCTATTATACTCTCGGGCACTGGGACTTGCCTAAGAATAGTTGTATCGGGGTGGCGGTCAGCGACTCTCCTGTAGGGCCTTTTACGGATCACGGAAAACTTCTTGACTACAATTCTGGTACTATGCAGTGCATCGACCCTTGTTATTTTGAAGATAATGGTAAGAAGTATCTTTTCTGGGGAAGTTATAATAGTACTTCTAAAGGCTATGAAGGAGGTATCCGTTATGTAGAGTTAAGTGCTGACGGTCTATCCATTAAAGGGGCTGTTTCCGAAAAGATAGCGGGCCCTTCAATAGAAGGCATCATGGTTCATAAACGCGGGAATTATTATTATCTATTTGGCTCTACGGGTAGTTGTTGTGAAGAGGAAAGAAGTACGTATCGTGTAGTGGTGGGGCGTTCTAAAAATATCGAAGGTCCTTATGTGGGTAAAAACGGTACTGTGATGAAAGAAAATAGTAGTTATAATGAAGTAATTCTACAGGGTAATAACCTGTTTGCCGGAACCGGACACAATTCCGAAATTATCACGGATGACGAGGGTAATGACTGGTTCTTCTATCATGCCTGGCAGAAAGCGAAAATAGATAATGGTCGTCAATTGATGTGTGACCGCATACAATGGAGCAGTGATGGCTGGCCTTATATTACTAATGGCACACCGGCATCCGTATCTCGTGCACCTGTATTTAAAAACGAAGAAGAAAAAGAGTAATCTATGAAACTATTCAACTATTTATTGGCCGGGATATTGTGTGCTTCTGCTACTGCTGTCTCGGCGCAGCATCGGGCTGATCCCCAGAAGCTGGTCGATCCGGAATCCTTTTCTATGATTTTGCTTGGTGATCCACAGGGATATACCAAGTATGATATTAACCAGCCGCTTTTTGATCTTTGCACTGCATGGATTGCGGACAACATAGAACCGCTTAAAATTAAAGCTGTCCTTTGTACGGGGGATTTGGTAGAACAGAATGACAACAATGTGTTAAACCGTAAGATGCTAAATCAGACGAGTCGTGAGATGTGGGAGGCAGCGTCGCAGGCTTTGAAAAGACTGGATAACAAAGTACCTTATATTATTGCCGCAGGCAATCATGATTATGGATACAAAGCCGCAGAAAACGGTCGTACTTATTTTCCTGATTATATTCCTTTTGAGCGTAATTCTACCTGGCGGAATATCTGTGTCAGTGAATTTCCTAATCGTGAAGGCAGGGCGTCTTTAGAGAATTCGGCTTTTGAGTTTGATGAGCCGGGATGGGGAAAGATTTTGGTTATAGCAGTAGAGTTTGTGCCTCGTGATGAAGTGCTGCAATGGGCGAAAAATTTGGTAAACAAGCCGGAATACAAGAATCATAAGGTGATTTTTATCACTCATTCTTATCTTGATATAGGTAATAAGCGCGTTACGAAAGATGGGTATAAGATTTCTCCACAAAACTCGGGGCAGGCTATTTGGGAGAAACTTATTTATCCTTCTTCCAATATCCGTCTCGTACTTTGCGGACATGTGGGAAGAGGCACCGGTGAATATGAGAATAATGTGGCTTATCGGGTGGATAAGAACAGTGCCGGGAAAGATGTATCACAAATGACGTTTAATGTACAATATGTAGGAGGCGGTCCGGAAGGGAACGGAGGGGATGGTTGGCTTCGCATTCTGGAATTTATGCCGGATGGTAAAACGATCAAAGTACGTACTTATTCTCCCTTGTTTGGGATTTCAAAATTGACCAGGCATCTGGCACATCGTACGGCACCTTACGATCAGTTTGATATTATATTGGAATAACTTGACCTAGTAAAAATATTCTTAATAGAAATAATGTAGATGAGAAAAATTGTATGTTCTTTAGTGATACTTATTAATAGTGTTTATCTATTTGCACAGTGGAAACCGGTTGACGGTCGAATTATGACGGAATGGGCGGCGAAAATAGATGTTGAAAACGTGTTGCCCGAATATCCCCGCCCAATTATGGAACGTGCTGACTGGATAAATCTGAACGGATTGTGGAATTATGCTATTTCTCCGATAGGTCAAGCTATGCCACAAAGTTATGATGGTCGGATTTTAGTTCCTTTTGCTGTAGAATCCAGCTTGTCCGGAGTGGGGAAAAGCCTTGGGGAGAAGAATGAACTTTGGTATCAGCGTCAATTCTCGGTTCCCTCCAAATGGAAAGGACATAGGATCTTATTGCATTTTGGGGCTGTTGACTGGAAAGCGGATGTTTGGGTAAATAAGGTAAAGGTGGGACAACATACAGGAGGATTTACTCCTTTTTCTTTTGATATCACGCCTGCCTTGCTGAATGGGGAAAATGAATTGATCGTGAAAGTGTGGGACCCGACTGATAAAGGTCCTCAGCCTAGAGGAAAACAGGTTAGTAAGCCGGGAGGTATCTGGTATACTCCTGTCAGTGGTATTTGGCAAACAGTTTGGCTAGAACCCGTGCCAATCCGGTCGATTGTCAATATCAAAACGACTCCTGATATTGACAGGAATAAGTTGACAGTAGAGGTTATGACAGATCATCAGATGCTTTCAGATAAATTGGAGGTGAAGGTATTAGAAGGAAAGCAGTTGGTGGCTGTAGGAAGTTCCGTAAATGGTATTCCGGTTGAGATTGCTATGCCGTCTGATGTAAAGTGGTGGTCTCCGGATTCTCCGTTTTTATATGATATGGAAATTTGTCTATATTCAGAAAATAAGTTGATCGATAAGGTTAAGAGCTATACTGCCATGCGTAAATATTCAACGAAGCGTGATAAAAATGGGATTGTGCGTCTGCAACTGAATAATAAAGACTTGTTTCAATTTGGTCTTTTAGATCAGGGCTGGTGGCCGGATGGCTTGTATACAGCACCTTCGGATGAGGCTTTAGTATATGATATTCAAAAGACAAAAGATTTTGGATATAATATGATTCGCAAACATATAAAAGTAGAGCCTGCCCGTTGGTATACGTATTGTGATCGTTTAGGGGTTATTGTGTGGCAGGACATGCCGAGTGGTGATAAGAATCCCGAGTGGCAGAATCGGAAGTATTTTGAGGGAACAGAATTTAAACGGTCTGCTGAATCAGAGGCTATTTATCGTAAAGAATGGAAAGAAATTATCGACTGCCTTTACTCTTATCCTTGTATTGGCACATGGGTACCTTTCAATGAGGCTTGGGGGCAGTTTAAAACCCCTGAAATAGCAGAATGGACAAAGCAATATGATCCTTCCCGTTTAGTGAATCCTGCCAGTGGAGGTAATCATTATACCTGTGGTGATATGCTCGATTTGCATAATTATCCCGGTCCGGAGATGTATTTATATGACGCACAGCGTGCAACTGTACTCGGAGAGTATGGAGGAATTGGTTTAGTGCTGAAGGAGCATCTTTGGGAGCCGAATCGTAATTGGGGGTATGTTCAGTTTAGTACTTCCAAAGAAGCTACTGATGAGTATCTGAAGTATGCTAATATGCTGAAGGATATGATTGCACGTGGATTCTCGGCTGCTGTTTATACACAGACTACAGATGTTGAGATCGAAGTGAACGGATTGATGACATACGACCGCAAAGTAATAAAACTGGATGAACAGAATTTGAAGAGGGTAAATACGGAAATTTGTGAAAGTTTAAAGTAAGAAGCCGGATTAGCCATTTGGCTGAACAAGGCAACTCATCTGTAGCCATTCGAATTATAGATATAGTTTGCAATATTATATAATTGAGAAGAGGGTATCTGAAAATGAAGTGACTCCTAAATTTTTTTGTCTAACTTTTAGGGGTCACTTCATTTTCAGATACTTTCTTAAAGAATGAGATGTGTCAATATTTTATTAATCTTATAGGCCCTAATAATCCAGAAGGTAGTAATGCCGAATCAGATTTGAAAAAATGGTAGGATGTATAATATTGGGGAGTTACACCTTTTTGTTGATCACCTATTAGTCCATTTCTCCAAAGGTTGGTGACTTTTATTTCCAGAGTATTTTCTCCAGGATTGATTGCAGCGGTTATATCAACAATAAAAGGAGCTTTCCAAAATGTGCCGCATATTTTTCCATTCACATAAACCTCTGCAATATTTTTAACTGATCCCATATCAAGTAATAGCTTATCCGATTTTTTATAATTCTCCGGTTTGATAATAAAAGAGTTAGTATAAGTAGCAGTTCCAGAGAAGTATCGGATGGAAGGAGATGAGTAGTCGGTGAAGGAAACTAAACTATCCATTAAAAGAGATTCGGAATTTCCTATTTTAGGTTGAAATTTTACAGTCCAGTTAGAATCAATTGTAGTTAATTCTTTTTTGTGAGGTAAAGGAATCTCTTGTTTTATACGTTTAGTGGGTTTTATAAATACAACGAATACAGCATCATTTTGTACCATTGAGAATTTAACAATAGTCCGTCCGTCCTTCATCTCATAAGAAACATCCTCTGAAAGTCCGGTTTCAGGATGCCAAATTTCAGGTTTCAATCCAGATACCCGAAAAGAAACTTCCGTATATAACTCTTTATCAGAAGGATTACTGACCCAATAAATATGACCATGATCAAGCAAGCGGTGTCTGTATTTTAAAGTTATATGTTTATTATTGCGGTATATAAAGTCCGGTTGCACACCTGTTGATTCCAGGATTTCTTCTATAGGAGTATCGGTATAGACGTTTTTTCGGTTGGTATGCCAGATGGAAGTTACTAACGCTTTAAATTCATCAGCATTATCCAAATTGCTTCCGCGAAAAATAGGTTCTCTGCCTAAAACAGCAACACCTTCTTCTACCAAAGATGCTATTTTTTTCAATACTTTGAGTGACATTACTTTGGTATTCTCTCCTAATATTAAAATAGAATATTTTCGTCCGGAAGGAGCTAACAAGCACTTCTTGTCCATCTTGATATCATGCACAAATCCATATGGGTCAATAAAGTCGTATTCATATCCTGCAGGTATGTCCGGAAGAGTATGTGCATATAAACCTGTAATACAATTATCTTCTCCGTAATAGTATAAAATGTCTGCCACATTATTACCTTGTTGAAGCATATAACTACTGCGCGCAAGATAATCTATCCATACTTTTGCTTGTTCAGCCCAAGTTTCATGGCGGTTAAACCATTGCCCGTATTGTATTAATCCAAGTCCCGGTATTTTATCATCCACAGGCTGGTGCGATGTCTCATGAATAACAAAACGATTTAATCCGTTTGCTAAAGCTTTATCTGCGATAGGCTTAATGTTTTCTGGACAACATGCATATGCATGGTGGGCTATAGCAGAGCCAAATTCAGCTGCTACAATGTTTTGTCCATAGATATGGGCGACTGAAGCGCTTTCTCTAATATCCGCTTGTCCCATCTGTTGTGATGAACAGGCACCGGAATTAGGCATCCAAAGTGCTGCCATGGGGAATGTTGCCGTTCTTTTTATTTCCATTCCATCACCTACATATACTCTTCCGTTTTCGTGAGCTTCTGTATATCGTCCTTTTAAACCATATTCTTTTACAATAGAATTTATGCGGTCATAATTTTTACGATACAATTCTGCGATAGCCAGGCGCCAATCGCGAAGAAAACACTCGCTTTCACTTGTGTTTTCTATGATTTCGCCGGTTAAAACAGGCAACCAAGGTAATAAATCATATCCATATTTATGCTTAAAGAAGCTAGGTAACGATGGGGTCCAAGTCTGCCAATGCGCTTCGTAACTATCCGTTATAATATATTGGATTCCGCGTTTTCCCATAAAACCGCCGGCAGCTTCTTTATACATATCCATATAAGTGCGAAAATATGAAAGCCAACTTTCCGGATCAAGTTTATCCACTTCTAAACCGGTAGCCTCGGCTGGGGCAGGATGATTGCGTTTACCTGTAAGTGAATAGCCGAAACGGTAAATGCGCCACTTCCCTTCTGGGACATTCCATTTTAAAATGCCGTTCGAGTCGAGCTTGTTCGTTAATATAATAACATTTTTTTTATCAATGGGAGTATTTGTTTCCGGTGTTGGATAGTTCATCAGGTCGTGCGGAGAAGAAAACCCCGCTTTCTCTTCTGTGTGATTTATCTTTACAGTCGGGTGTAATACAAATTCTGGTATTTGAGTACCCGGAGCATTGTTTGTAGGATTAGGAACAAGTACCCGGAAATAACGTGCTGTTGTTTCCGGAATAGATATGGTTTGCTGAGCATTACCTCCATCCGGAATTCCGCAAACCATCCGATAATCAACCCCATTGTCACTACATTGTAGAAAATTTACTGTTTGAGGAGATTCTGAACGCCATTCTGTACGCAAACGGCCACTGACAAAAGATAAAGCTCTTATCGTTTGCGGTTTGGGAAAAGAATATTCTATCCAACCATATTTATCAAATGGGTTGAACGGTAGAAGCTCGGCATTTGTAAAATCTCCGTCTGTAAGTTTATGTAGTGAGAAATTACCACCACTTGAAGTTATTTCAGCATCTAACTCATTTAACGATAATTCTTCGCTTGGCAATCGTACGGCAATCGTGGCAATATCTTCGTAATATTCGGTATAGTTGTTCATGTTTCGTATGGGGATATTTTGAAATTCCCCTGTCGTGGTATATGGGCTTGGTAGTTTCCCGGAAAACATTTTTTGACCTTCTACCGTGAATGTTCGCCACACTAGTTTTTTCATAGCATTTTTAGGATTTACCCAAGGACCTCCCGTTGAGCTCCATCCTGGAGCACTGGCTATACCGACTTCCATATTTAAAGAGTCTGCTAGATGGATGGCATAGCGGAAGGCTTTTTTCCATTTGGGAGTCATGTATACAAGCCGTTCTTTGACAATCGGTTTGGTATACAAGGAAGCGTCAAATTGATGAAATCCTCCTATTCCGATCCTATTCATCCATAATAAGTCTTTATAGATTCCTTCTTCCGTAATATTACCGTCCATCCAATGCCACCATACTCTTGGTTTTGCTTCTTGTGGTGGATTAATAAATCCCTTGTAGATTTCGTGTTCGGAAGTCAAAGCAGATGCGTGTGTCTTTATTGAATATAAGGTTAGGATATAAGAAAACAAGAGTATTGTTACTATAGGGATATTGTTAAAGTGTTTCATATAATTATAATCGTTAAAAGTATGTTTGAAATTCTAAGTTTCTCGCAGAAAGAAGAAGTGCTTTTTCTGTAAGAAACATGAATCACATAAAATGTAGAGGGGTGTGTTAAATTAACGTATTACTCCCCAAATAGTCTCTGCAATCATTTGCATTCCTTCATCATTGGGATGCGTTATGATAAAATCTTGAGTGATTACATATGGCTTCTTATTTATGTCATAAAGTGTATCGCCTATTTGTGGGCGGACATTATATAGATTATCTATCCAATAGAGTGGCACGTAAGTAAGATCGTTGGTTCGTGCGGCATGAATGATGCTCCGTTCTTTACTGTCGTTTTTCCAGAAACAACCGGTAATAATAACACGCTTTGCTTTGCTCTGACAATATTTCACAAGTCGTGAAATTGCATCTGGAAAAGTGGTAACATCTTGTACATTTTCACCTAAACGTATAATAATGATATCTTTGTTTTTGCAATAAGATCCAATTAGGGAGTCAATATCGCATGATAGATTACGCTCCCAAGATGCAATGTTTAAGGGGGTGACAGTTGAGTTCGGATGATACTTACAAAGCATCTTTTCCAATTGATGGCAATAGTCATATTCTATATTGGAAGCAGCCATACCCCAATCGGAAAACCATTCGATATCTTCTTTTATCGGATGTTTTGTAATAGAGTTTCCTAAACAAAGGACCTGTAGCGGGTCATTGACATTATGCGGTTGTTGGCAGGCGATAAATAACCCTCCACAAATAGCTGCAAATAGTATCTTTTTTATTTTATTGTATTTTTTCATTGTTATAACACGATTAATATTCCGTAATGGCTGGTTCTCCTTCAAGCCAGGCTATCATATTTAGTACTTTTTATAAGGTTCGGACATGGCATGGAATGTTTGTGGTATCCATACCCTGTAACGCCCATTGGGATTCCAATCATTGCCAGAAGAAGAAAAGTCGCAAAAATTGATAAGTTTGGGAGTCTTGTTTTCTACGTTTTCTAAATCCGTACCCAATACGGCAGGAACTGTAAGTGTGATCCAAGGGAAGGTTCCTGTTTTGTTTTTTTTAATTTTCGCTTGTATTACACCTTGATTGTTACACTTAATGGTTGCACATTCGTCTATATCACCATCGTTGAAACGACTGTCTCGTGCGAAAAGTAAAGGACCGCGTACTATGGCTTGAGAATTATTTAGTTTTACGACTTTGGTTTCTATCTTGAAATCAAGTGTCACCTTATCCGCATTTTCCCAGATACGTTCTATGTATAGGTAGCCTCCTTTATGCGTTATTTCCTGCTCCTCTCCATTTATATAGGCTTTCATCTTTTCTATTTGAGTCGGTATACGTAACGCAAGCGTGAATTTCTCCTTTTTTTGTACTCCTATGTTTACATTTACCTTACCATGTATAGGATAATCGCTCTCTACATTTAAATGAACTTTATTTTTTTTATTTAGTGAAATAGTGGCCTGTAAAGGTAAATAGAGGTTGAGATAAATGTGGTTGTCTTTTATTGTACAAGCCGTTTTGGGTATTAGAGCAAACCCTCTTGGTCCATTGGCGTTACAACAATTTATATGCATACCACATTGCTCTTCGCCGGGTTGTCTTCGACCTTCCAATGGGCTGTATTTAGAGATTTGACTGCCGTCATTTTTCATGGTTGCCATCAAAGCGTTGTACATGGTGTGTTCAAATTCTTCTGCATAGAACGAGTTGCCGGTTTTGCATAGCAGGCGATGACATAGTTGCATGTAAGTAAATGTGACGCAAGTTTCCATGGTATGGTATGTAGGCAATGTTTGTTTCTCCTTTCCTTTATACCAGCATTCAAAAGCGGCTCCTGAACCTGCTATATTAATCTCATCTTCTTGGATATTGTTTACTGCTTTCTCTGCAATTCTTATGTAAAAAGGATCATTTACTATGGTGCCAAGTTCTATCAGCCCTTCATAACATGACATCATTTCATAAGCTTTCTGACCATTTTCGAATGACCACCAAGATTTTGGAAAAGCGGAACGCTCAGAAACAGGAATGTTTTTCAATGTTTTAGTTATCAGTTGAGAACTCCCTTCCCGTTCGATAGAAGAAACAATGCTTTTGGCAAAAGATAAATATCGGGGATTTCTGGTAATATCGTATAAATAAACCACAGGCTCCAAAATGGAGCAACTGGCCATGCCTAAATAATAACCGGTTGCAGCAATATTAATATTATGTATTTGTAGTTGTTCCATGAGATGGTTTATCAGTCGTTCAACTGCATTCAAGGCTTTTTTATCGCCGGTGAGCCTATAATAAGAAAGCAAGGAGAGCGAAGTGTATTTTCTTCCCCAAATATCCCAATTGGTCAGTTGTGCTTCTCGTTTGTAATTTCCTATATATCCATCACTTGTTTGGGTATTCATGAGCTTTTCTACGCTGTTTGTTATCAAATTATACAATTCTTTATCCTTTGTATATTGGTATGAAGCTATTGCCCCGAGTAGCCATTTTCCGAAAAATTCAGATTGCCAGAGATGATCCTCGTTTCGATGCTTGAAAGGCTCGATTAGGTGGTCTGTATTTTGGGATTTTACTCGATGTTCTATGCAGGTGTTAATGCGATTGCCGATATAGCCATCAATATGAATATTTTCTATGTTATATTCTTGAGAGAGAGCTGGTAGTATATTGAGTATACATAATCCGATAATCCATTTTTTATAGTTCATATATTTTTGAGTATTAATTGTTTTCTGCAAATTCATTTGTCATATGTATTGTGTTATGGTAATATTTTTGTGTGCAAATTTGACAAAAACTATACTGGCAACTGTTTTTAACTATTAACAGCTGTCGGCAATCGAATGTGTAAACAGAAGTGAGGCCCCTTCTTGGTATGCAGACGTTTGCTAGTCTATGGGCACTCACTATGTCAGGCTCACGTTAATTTGTCCTCATTATAATTCTGCTTTTATCATAATAGGATAATGATCGGAAGAAAATCGTCCTTGACGCGCATCATCCGTAATGGTTTCAAAGGAGAGAACTTTAATGCTTTTTTCCACTAAAATATAGTCGATTCGATGTTCTGGGTTGAAATCGAAATTCCAATAATGCAAAGTGCCTGCAGGACCTTTCGGGGTAGTCTCTGATATGCTATAAGAATCTTTGAATAGTCCGGAATTTAGAATAAAGGAAATAGGTTCTTCATCTGGGTCACAGTTTAAATCACCGGTACAAAAGTAAGGCAGATCTCCTGCTATTTCTTGTACTTTCTGAACAAGTAACTTTGCGGAGTTGACGCGTGCTTCATTGCTGACATGATCAAAATGCGATGAGAAGAAGAAAAAATCTTTGTCCGTCTTTTTATCTTTGAATTTACCCCATGTGCAGATTCGGTTGCAAAAAGAGTTCCAACTTTTAGACGGCTTGTCCGGAGTTTCTGAATACCAAAATTGTCCATGATATAATAATTCCACTCTTTCTTTTTTGTAAAGAATAGGGCAGAACTCTCCAGCTTCTTTTCCATCGTCACGACCTGTACCTATGTATTCATACTGTTTTAATTCTAACAGATCATTCAGTTGGTTTAAAAGACACTCATTAACGCCAAAGATATCAAAATCATGTGATGTGATGATTTCTTTTGCCATTGTCTTTCGGTTTGCCCAAACGTATTGTCCATCTTCAGGTGTGTCATAGCGAATATTGAATTGGGCTACGCAAAGAGAGTTGGATGGCGTTTCATTGTTAAATGGAGGCATTTCTGGTTCATCTTCTATTGTTGAATTGGAGCAACCAATAAAAAAAAATGAAAGAAGAAAGAAGTTGTAAATGAAATTTCTTTTAGAGTTCATAGGTCTTGTTTTAATTATTAGTATTTTATAATTCCATATATTAGTGAGATGGTAAGTTTGAAAATGAATTCAGGTGAAAAAGCGGAGTTATTGCATAAATAGAGAGTTAAAACTTGCATCCTTGCAATAGCTCCACTTGATTTCCTATTGAATATTTTCGACTAAAAATTTAAGCCGTCATCCCAGCCCGGATTTTGCGTAAGTGCACCATTTGTGATGAGACGTTCATTAGAGGGTATTGGGTAAAAATAATCACGTTGTTCATTCCAGAAAAGCGTGAGGCCTTTATGAGGAGATAGATAACCTTTATTTCCATCAGAAAGTTTAATGTCGGAATCTATCTTTAAGTATGTTATACCTTGTGCATTACCAGGCTTTGTGTCTGTATAAAGACAAATATCGTTTTGTCCGTCACCGTTAAGGTCATATTCGCCGGGAGATGGAAAATACATACCCAATATGGCTTGTTTCATGTTTTGCCCGGCTTTCCAGCGCAGGATGTCATCATAACGAAAATGTTCAGAAAGCAATTCGATTGTTCTTTCACGACGAATTTCCAAGATTACCCCTTGATTAGCGCCGGAGACATTTGGGTAGCCGGTAGTGTTTGCTAATAAATAGGGGTCTGGATTTGCATTGGCTGTTTTCATGATGAGATGGGGCATTCCTACACGGTCGCGCAATTTATTGATAGAAATATCCAAATCGTCTTGAGTTAATTGGTTGATTTCAGCTAAAGCTTCTGCATAGTTAAGGTAAACTTCTGCAAGTCTAAAATAGAAGAGATCAATATCACTTTTTCCTCCTACTGCTTCATCTTCATATTTAATTAACTGATATCCGGTCACGCAAGCATTAAGGTCTGGAATATTTTTTCTGTTTGATACTATGGGCTGATAACTTGGGGTACAAATAGACTGTGCAAGACGTGGATCACGATTTTTGCATTCATCTACAAAAGTCATAGTTTCCCAATTGGGATTGTCTGTAAACCGGGAACCATCATTCATCAGATAACTAGCTATAATTTTTCTAGTCACTCCAGGACGTCCTTCACCTACGCTTGTGTGATATGTACCAACTGTATTGTATATATCATACGTTAAATTATAATTTCTTGCCATAATTACTTCCGTTGTTGGAGCATTTTGTGAAGTAAAGAGTTTTCGGTATGCCTGGTTCGTTCCACCTTCTGTATATAAGGTATAATTGCTTTCCTTCATTAATTCTCTAGAGGCTGTTATAGATTCTTGCAAGAAAAAATCGGCATTAGTGCTAAGATTTAAATTGTGGTACTTTCTGAATGTGCCTTCAAAAAGGCAAACTCTGGATTTAAGAGACAATGCTGTCCACTTTGTTACTGTATAAACAGAAGGCGTTGTAGAAAGATTGGTGATGGCAAAATCGAGATCTTCCAATATATTTTTCATGACCAATTCTCGAGAGTCTCTCGGTTTGTTTAATTGGTCTGTTTCAGAAACGAATAATTCTGTGTCATACCATGGGACATCCCCAAATCTTTTTACCATTTCGAAATAAAAATATGCTCTGAAAAAACGGGTTAATGCTTGATAACGTGTCCTGACCGTTTTATCCTTACAATTGACAGAGTATTGCAATAGAGTGTTGAAACGCCGTAAGTATCCCCATTCCCAGCCTCCTCCTGAAGCTGGAACTGTACGGGAGTCTGTTGCCGCGCTATTGGGAGTACTATGAGTTATATTATCGGCATCATCTTTATAAAGATCTCTATCTTTGGGGAGAGAATTGTAGAAATTTGTGCTAAAAGCCTGTAAATCAGCTTCGGTAGAAAAGAACGTTTCTGGAGTGATTTTGTCTTTCGGCGTTACATCAAGTAAATCATCACATGAACTAAAGCTCAGTATAAATATTGAAGCTGCGATGAGTAAGAATATGTTATTTTTCATATAGTCAAAATTAATTAGAAGTTAATATTAACACCAAATGTGAAACTTTTTTGCCAAGGATAGACCTTCAAAGTTCCGCCTTGTCTGGCTTGTTCCGGGTCGACATAGTCGGTTTTTATCGGTGACCAATAAGCAAGATTTTCTCCGGAAAAATAAAGACGAACTAAGTCAAGGCCTATTTTGTTAGTCAGAAACTTAGGAAGTGAATAACCGATTGTCAGGTTTTTTAACCGACAATAACCAATATTTTGAAGATAGCGGTCATTCACTGTTGAAAGTTCCGAATTTTCTGTAAGGGCAACAGCTGTTCTAGGTCTGGGGAAGTAAGCGTTGGGATTATCTTCTGACCAACATAATTTTTGAAAATCCTTCGGAATAAATGTTCCGTAGGGGCGGTTGTAATATCCCCAAAATGCTTGGGCTTCTCTTCCTGGATACCAATCTATGTGGCCGATACCTTGGAAGAATATATTAAAATCAAATCCATACCATTGGAAAGCCAAGTTAGTGCCATATTGATAGCGTGGAGAACTATTTCCTAAAATTTCGCGGTCACCGGAGCTTCCGACTCTGTTTTCACCGATACTTATAGTTTTGTTACCATCCAGATCCCGGTATTTTAAATCGCCGGCACGTACTCCCCGGTATTCACCCGATGAACTATTGATAGTGGTGTTTACAGATCTTTGATCTACTTCATAGTTCTTAGCTTCTTCATCGGTCGCAAAGAAGCCATCGACGCGATATCCCCATATTTCACCAATCCGCATTCCTTCATAATAAGTCTTAGCTAATAGTTTGTCGGGGTTGTCGAATTTGGTGATTTCACTGATGTAATCACTGAATGTAAAACTCAGTTGATAAGAGAAAGGTTTGTTGCCTAACTTAAACTGATCTCGCCAAGCAACAGAGAGTTCATAGCCCTTTGTACGCATATCTGCACTGTTCATTTTAGGAGCGGAAGTGCCATATACGGCGGGTAATGTGATGCCGGCGGTAAGCATATCCTTTGTATTCCGAATATAATATTCTCCGGTGAAAGTTAATCTGTTGTCCAAAAATGTCATATCCACACCAGCATTATGTTGTTGTACAGTCTCCCATGTCAGATTGTCGGCAGAGGGAGCGGAAATGTCTGCGTAAGATGGTCTCGCACCTCCGAATAAATATCCGGTAGTTCCTATACTGATAGTGCGGATATAGTCATAATAGCCAACTTGTTGGTTTCCTAAACTACCAAAAGAGTATCTGAACTTTAAATTGTTACACCAGTCTTTCATATTGCTGAAAAACTTTTCTTCCGAGACTCTCCAACCAACAGACATAGAAGGAAAGAATCCCCAGCGATGACCAGAAGCAAAACGAGAGGTACCATCATAACGTCCGCTTAGTTCAAGTAAATATATCCCTTTGTAGTCATAGTTTATACGTCCGAAAAAACCTGCAAGTTTATATTCATTTTGCCCTCCTGTCACTTCCATCCGTTTTTGGTTTGTGGCAGGATCTACTCCTATCAGGTTAAAATCATCCAAAACATCGGAAAGAAGATTATATCCTGTGCCACGAACAGTCTTGTTGTAACGAGTTTCATAATTAAAACCACCTGTAACTTTATAATTATGTTTGTTGGATACAGAACCTTGGTATGTGGCAAATACATTCGTTGCCCAATATTCATTGGGGGCAAATTGCTCAAACATTTGATTTTGGAAATTACCGGTATTAAGTATGGATGTTTCTCCCGGATATTTGGAATATGTTCCATTAGATTGCCGGCGTATGTCGTATTGGTTATAGAGCATGTATGTCAAGTTAGCTTTTATCTCCAACCCTTTCAATGGTTTTAATGTAAGTTCTGTAGTGGTCTTGAAGTTATCTTTACGAGTTTTATTTCTGAACCCTTCGCTGTCTAATATGACTAATAAACCGTCCATAATGGCATAGTCGGTCAGTGAAGTAGTATAAAGGCTTGTCCCGTCAGGATTTTGGGTAGGGAAACTTGCCAAACCATGGTTCTGGGCTTGAGATATGTTCGAATTTATACCTCCCAATCCAGGATAAGTATAATTAGAATTGAAAAATTCAGTATTGTTACTAATGTTAAGCCAATCAGTAATATCTGCGGAAATCCTTGAATGGAAATTTATTCTTCTGAATTTGTCAGTATTTCTTCGATACATTCCTTCTTCACTATTATAACCAGCCGAAAGGTAAAATTTCAATTTGTTTGTTCCTCCGGATATGGAAATATTGTGGCTTTGCAATGGTTTCTTGTCTTTGAACAAGTATTGCCACCAATCCGTATTGGCGTAGTATAAGTATACATTCTGTCCGTTTCTCTTATCCAATACGGTCCAAGGGCGGGCAGGATCTTCTGTCTTGTCGTTTCTTCTTTCCCATAACTCTTTCATGTCTTCTTCTGTATACGAGGTATAGCGACGCCCGTTATTGGGAATGTAAAACTGGTCAACCAAAGAAACATGGTAATAACCACGGTTTTCGTAATCCGTAGATGTAGTGGGTTCTGTCCAACCAACACGCCCACTATAGCTAATTTGTACTTTCCCATCAGAAGAACCGGATTTTGTTGTGACTAAAATAACTCCGAATGAAGCACGTCCACCATAAATAGCAGCGGCGGAGGCGTCTTTTATAACTGAAATTGATTCTATATCATTAGGGTTTACACGGTCAAGGTCCCCTTCAACTCCATCGACTAACACCAATGGTGAGCCTCCGTTGATTGAGTTCGTACCACGGATATTAAAGCTTGCAGTATTACCCGGTACACCGGAAGAAGTGGTGATATTGAGACCGGGTACACGTCCTTGTAGCATGTGTGTAACGCTACTGGCCGGTCTGTCTACAAGCTCTTGAGATGTAACGGTCGAAATTGCTCCTGTTAGATTAGTTCGTTTCTGAGAGCCATAACCAACCACCACTACTTCGTCTAAGGTCTTAACATCTTCCACTAAAAAGACTTTTAAGCTATTCAAGTTCTTTAATTTTATTGTTTGTGGAATGTATCCTATATAACTGAATTGAAGAACATCACCAATGTCGGCTGATAATGAAAACTTCCCGTTTATATCAGTTATTGATCCCTGTGATATACCCTTTACTGTTATTGTAACTCCGATCAAAGGCTCCCCGGCTCTATCTGTTACCACTCCGGTGATTTTTTTTATTGTCGGGGTTTGGGTAATTTCTTTTTTAGTGAGTATTATATGGTTTCCTTCTATTTTATAAATAATAGGAGATTCATGTAGTAATATGGACAATACTTCAGAAACGGGTCTGGCCTTCACGCTGATGCTTTTGTGCAAATTTACATCTACATTTTTTTTATAGATGAATAAGTAATTGGTTTGAGATTCAATTTCACTCAATATAGATTCCAGTCTGACATCTTGCTTATTAATTGTAACTTTGGCATTTTGAGAATTTGCATTCTTTGCCATTAAGCTAAATGAGCAGAATAACAAAAGGAATATAGATGTTCGCATAATTCTAAATAATTGTTTTGAATTTGGATTTTTTTTGCAGTAAAAATCCAATAAAGAAATATTTTTCATATATTTGTAACTGATTTATTAATACGATTTTATAAAAATTGTGTTAGGCAGGAGCTGATAGATAGGGCAAATATCTGTCAGCTCTTTTGTTTTTCAATTAGTATCATTTCATAGGCTTGTTTCTCCCGTGTTATTGAGTTAATATTCTTATTATTTTATATAAATGATGTCATCTGTTGTATGTTTGTTATAAATAAAAGGTACATCCTTTTGTAATATCCGAAGGGCGTAATCCAAGCCGTCAGAGATTCTGAATTTTCCTGTTAATATTATGTTGGTAATGCTAGGCTTGTCTACTATAATTTTCAGGTTATAATATTTCTCCAAGTCTTTTATTATTTCTATGAACGATTTGTTTTTGAAGCAATACAATCCTTCTTTCCAGCGATATATATTATAATCTTCAATTTTGCTTATCACTAATTTGCCATTTTTTAGGGTGCTCTTATAGTCAGGTAATAAAACTTGTGAAATATTATTGTCGGAAGGTGATTTGATTTTTATTTTTCCTTGTATTAAAGAAGCTTCGAAGTTTTGTTGTTTAGCATAAGCCTCTACATTAAATTTTGTGCCCAATACTTCTATGTCCATTGCATGAGTATGTACTATGAACGGGCACTTTTCGTTACGGGCAACATCAAAATAGGCTTCTCCGTCTAATATTATTTCACGTTTATCTTCCATGAATGAAACAGGATATTGCATTTGTGTTCCTGCATTTAGCCAAACATTTGATCCATCGGGCAATTCAATATTTACGCGTTGTCCGGCGGGGACTATTATTGTTTGCATAGCTATGTCAACATGCTTATGATGCTCATTCGTTATTGAAAAGATAGTAGCTGTAATACTTACCGCAATGATTATCACAGAAGCAATCTTTAAGAATTCCCTGATGAAATATCTGTTTCTTTTTGTTGTATTTATTGCTGTCCATTTAGGGTTTCCTATAAGAATCATTGCATTGAATAACTTGCGCTCTCGGTGAAACTGTTTGCTATGTTCTTCTGAACTTTCAGCCCACTCTTTCACTGCTCTCATTTCTTCAATAGATGCTTGTCCCTCGAAAAATCGGTATAATGAATTTTTGTCCATAGGTGCTTTTTATAATGATAGCGAACAAAGAGGGTTTATCCCTAGTGGAAAACTCATTTTTTGCAATTGTACAATTTTTTAAGTTTAGCCGCACACACAGGTTATAGAAGCTGTGTGTGCAGGTTATTTGAGTCGTTAATTAATTTGGGTAAATTTGATACATGTTATTTGTAGCCGATGGTAACTTTGTGTATAGCTTTGTTAGGACCGTCTGCTATGTATATGGTTCCATCTGTATCTTGTACAAAGTCAACCGGACTAGTGGTGCCTGAATCTTTCCAACCATTTTCGGCTTTACAAACGAGGATGATTGTGGCGTCCTGATAACCATTCTTTCCAGGTTTTAGGATCTTGGTTTTACGGGTGCCACTATTACCGTCACTGAACCATATGTAGCCATCCTTATCTACCATTAGCCCCTCTGCTTTTTCCAATTTGGCTGTTTTAGGATCTTCTGTTATATCCTCCGTTATAACTTTGTTACCTCCACCTGCAATCAATGTATAAGCGCCGCTAGAGTCTACTTTATAAATATAGCCGGCATTTGATCCGTCTGTTGCTGCTGCTATCAAGTTACCAGCAGCATCAAAAGCTATGGCTTGTATTTGACGGCCGGTAATTTTAACAAATTCCAACCTTGAACTGCTGTTATAATTTCCTGATGGATATTTTTGGATCGTTCCGGAATTACGGCAAACCGCATACATATTGTTGTATTGGTCAAATTTTACATCCATAAGGTTGTCCAACCCGTTGCGAGTTAACAAATCGGAAACTTGTTTTGTATTAGGATCCCATACGCTAATTTTATCTTCTCCTTTATATGCGAGGTAAAGTTTTCCATTAGTAGGATTAGTGGTGATTTTCAGCAGAACAGTTCCTGTGCCATTGGGGACGATTTTTTCTCGTTCCATTGTTCTTAAATCTATTGCCCAAGCCTCTGTAGCACTACTACCGTTAGTACTGTAAGCTAATCTGCCATCTTTTAAGAATGTAACGCTTTTTAAATCCTGGGTATTAATATCACTAGGTACAGTGATGAAATTTTGTGTACATTCGTAAATCCTCTCTCTTGTATCTTCGTATGTGAAAAGAGCCGGATTTTTGCCTGTTTTTACACCTACAGAGACGGTTACTGCATAAGTTCCTATTTCGTTTTGAGGTGCGATAATTTTCAATTCGGTCTCTGTGGCATATTTAACAGTTGCTATTGCATCTCCTATTTTTACAATGTTTTCTTCGGGGGTGGTACTGAAGTTCTCGCCGATGATAGTAATTTCCGTGTTTTCTGTTCCGGAGCTTGGGCTGATGGAGCTAACAACAGGAGTGTAGTCTACGTAAGTAAATCTTAAGTTCTCTGTCTTTTGGGCACCTACCATTACTTCTATAATACATTCTCCTGCTTCATTTGCCGGGGCAATTACCTGTAGTTGGGTAGCTGTTACCGATGTAATAGTAGCTTTGGCATTTTTTAAATATACTTTGGCTTGATCTGTAAAATTTTCACCGATAATGGTTATCTTAGTTCCTATTTCTCCTTTTGCGGGAGAACTGGTTGTTGTTTTCAGTTGGAGAGGTGTTGATTGCGAATTTTCATCATCACCGGAGCAGCTGAACATAAGTAAGGCTGTACAAACAGCCATGAATGCTGAAGTCGTTTTCATAATAAATTTGATTAGATGAATAAAAGTGTTTATAAATACAAATTATATAGGTTGAGTAAGAACGCTCTTCACTTTTGCGAATATAAATAGCTGTGTTTTCCATTTTTCATGTTCGCATATATGGTGGCTCTTTCATTGCGAAAATAATAGAGTAAGGTCTTATTCATAAATACTTTATTTTTTTGATGTATTTATAGTAATAACGAACAGAGTAAGTTTATCCCTAGTAAGAAAGTGTTTTTTTAGATTCTTCTTTTAAGTATTTGTGTTTTTTCTTTCATTCCGGCTTGCAGCACCTTTTTCGTGCGGAGAGGAAACCATGTGGATGTTTGTCATATCATACTTACGTTTTTGTGCTTTTATTGATCAAAAGGTTCTGGTTCTAGAATATAGGATACATGGGAAGTGAAAAAGTATGATTGGAGTTGTAGTGGTTTTCTAGTTTAAGAAAAAAAGAAGTAGCGTTGTTGGCAAATAGTCTTTTAAAGCTATTCGTAGAACTTTTGTGGCTTTGTTTATATGATATTCGACACCTTTTGTTGTCATGTTCAATAGGTCTGCTATTTCTTTGTGGGATTTATTTTCGTATCGACTCATGGCAAAAATACGTCTGGTTTGCTCCGGTAAAGTTTCTAAGGTTCTATTTACGATTTCTTGAATCTCAGCTGTGAAAATTTCATTAGGTTCAAGTTCTTCTAGAGTTGCGATTCTATTAGATAACTCCCAAGAGTAGATTTGAAAGATTTTATCGGAAGCCATTTGACGAACCTGTTGATTTCGAAGATAATCTATACATTTATGCTTCAAGACAGTCAAAACATAAGCTGGTATGTTTATGTCTGAAGGCAATCGTTCCTTGTTTTCCCAATAATACATAATTGATTCAATGACAAAGTCCTCGGCCACGGCTTCATCATGCACGTACGTAGAGGCAAAATGAATGAAGCGGCGTTGATAGTCAATGAAAAATTGGTTGAAATTGTTGGTGTAATTGTTTTTATTGAACATGCGTTTTATAGTTATGCTCTGCAAATATACACTAATTTCCTATAAACGATGTCTTATTGGCTTCTTATAGAATTAAAAAAGGTTAAGTATTACCTTTTGGCGTGAAAGAAGCTATCTGTAATGTACTTGAAATAAGGTGTTGTTGTCATTTAAACTTCGAGTTTACACTAGTCTTATAGCGGTAGAATATAGTTTTATATCTTTAATAACAATGAATAGAAATGAATTTAATGAATGAGTTTTGAGATAATAAATACTGTGCTGACTAATTTGTTGGGTCAGTTGTGTTAAGACGACCAAACTGAGTTGGAAAGTCTTTGGAAATGCTTGTGCAAATAATTATTTCAGTAAAATGTACCAAAATAGTTCCTCATTTGGATTATTTGGGTCGGTCTATTCTCTTTAAATGCACTACTTTTGCCATCAGGAAAATTAATCACTTAATAAACAATCCATGTATTATGAAAACAATTCTTAGCGCATTAGGACTTTCCCTTTTGATCTTAACGAGTTGCGGTGGACAAAAAAAGGTTGAAGTAGACTTTATTCAGGACAACATCGACAACGCAGTTGCACAAAACACGATTCAAACGGATATTATTGAAAAATCTGGTAAGATCCTGAATCCAAGAACTATCAACAAAGACGGTAGCATTTCTTACATACCTATTGATGACTGGTGTTCCGGTTTTTTCCCCGGCAGTATATGGCTCACATATAAATTGACTGGAGATCAGAAATGGTTACCATTAGCCGAAAAATACACGGAAGCCCTCGATTCGGTAAAATATCTGAAATGGCATCATGACGTAGGTTTTATGATTGGTTGCAGTTATCTGAACGGCTACCGTTTTGCAGACAAGAAAGAATATAAAGATGTAATTATTGAAACAGCTAAGTCACTTTCTACCCGTTTTCGCCCGAATGCTGGCGTTATCCAGTCATGGGATGCTGATAGAGGCTGGCAGGGAACACGTGGATGGAAATGCCCGGTGATTATTGATAATATGATGAATCTCGAACTTTTGTTTGAAGCGACAGCTTTTTCAGGAGATTCTACTTTCTATAATATTGCAGTGAAACATGCCGATACAACAATAGCTCACCACTTCCGTCCGGACAACAGCTGCTATCATGTGGTAGATTACGATCCGGAGACAGGCGAAGTGCGCAAGAGACAAACTGCGCAGGGATATGCAGACGAATCTGCCTGGGCTCGCGGACAAGCTTGGGCTCTCTATGGATATACTACCTGCTATCGCTACACGAAAGATAAGAAATACCTCGACCAGGCGCAAAAGGTGTATAACTTTATCTTTAATAATAAGAACTTGCCGGAAGATCTCGTTCCTTACTGGGATTACGATGCTCCGAATATTCCAAACGAACCGCGTGATGCTTCTGCTGCTGCTTGTACAGCTTCCGCCCTTTATGAACTGGATGGTTACCTGCCGGGTAATCATTACAAGGAAACTGCTGATAAGATTATGGAAAGTTTAGGCTCGCCTGCTTATCGTGCAAAGGTTGGAACAAATGGAAATTTTATCCTGATGCATTCAGTTGGCAGTATTCCTCACGGTCAGGAAATCGATGTTCCTCTGAATTATGCTGACTACTACTTCCTGGAAGGACTTATGCGTAAAAGAGACTTGGAAAAGAAATAAGGAATGAGAAATACAAAAAAATAATGAACAGTAAACAGTGAACAATGAATAATCTACGGATTCTAACGTAACATGTTTACTGTTTATTATTCAATATTTATTGTTTATTATTTCCCTCTTATCATTTACTACTAACCTGTTTTTAATCATTTATCATAAACCATCATGAATAAACCTATAAACCTTCTTGTAGGAGGCTTGACGCTGTTTGCCGCACAAGGTTGCAAGGCTCCGAAGCAAGCGTCCCAACAAGCGGAGCATCCTAATATAATCTATGTATTTCCCGATCAATACCGTAACCAGGCGATGGGCTTCTGGAGGCAGGACGGATTCCGGGATAAAGTAAACTTTGAAGGAGACCCCGTGCATACTCCTAATCTGGATGCCTTTGCACGTGAATCTATGGTCTTGTCGTCTGCACAGAGTAACTGTCCGTTGAGCAGCCCTCATCGTGGAATGTTACTGACCGGTATGTATCCGAACAAAAGCGGTGTACCATTGAATTGCAATTCTACACGTCCGATCAGTTCCTTACGCGAGGATGCGGAATGTATCGGCGATGTGTTCAGCAAAGCAGGTTATGACTGTGCTTATTTTGGTAAACTTCACGCTGACTTCCCGACTCCGAACGATCCCGAACATCCGGGACAGTATGTGGAAGAAAAACGTCCGGCATGGGATGCCTATACACCGAAAGAACGCCGGCACGGCTTTAACTACTGGTATTCTTACGGAACATTTGACGAACACAAGAACCCGCATTATTGGGATACGGATGGTAAGAGACACGATCCGAAGGAATGGTCACCTTTACACGAATCAGGTAAAGTCATTTCTTATCTGAAAAATGACGGTAACGTACGTGATACCAAGAAACCTTTCTTCATAATGGTGGGCATGAATCCTCCTCACAGCCCGTATCGCTCCTTGAATGACTGTGAAGAGCAGGATTTTAATCTTTATAAAGATCAGCCTCTGGATAGTCTGTTGATTCGTCCGAATGTCGATTTGAAGATGAAGAAAGCGGAGTCTGCACGTTATTATTTCGCTTCCGTTACCGGAGTAGACCGTGCTTTCGGACAGATTTTGACGACATTGAAAGAATTGGGATTGGATAAGAATACAGTCGTAATCTTTGCTTCCGATCATGGTGAGACGATGTGTAGCCAGCGCACTGATGATCCGAAGAATTCCCCTTATTCTGAATCCATGAATATTCCGTTCCTGGTTCGTTTTCCCGGTAAGATTCAGCCGAGGGTAGATGATTTATTGCTCTCCGCTCCTGATATTATGCCTACGGTGCTTGGCTTGTGCGGACTGGGTGATTCTATTCCGGCGGAAGTGCAGGGACGTAATTTCGCTCCTCTTTTCTTCGATGAAAAGGCTGAAATTGTTCGTCCTACAGGTGCACTGTATATTCAGAATGTAGATGGCGATAAAGATGAAAATGGATTGGTGCAGACTTACTTCCCTTCTTCAAGAGGTATCAAGACGGCTCAATATACATTGGCGTTATATATCGACCGTGATACGAAGCAATTGAAGAAAAGCCTCTTATTCGATGATGTAAAAGATCCATATCAACTGCATAACCTGCCTTTGGAAGAAAATAAGGAGATTGTGGCACAACTTTGCGGTGAAATGGGAGCTATGTTGAAGGAAATTAATGATCCTTGGTATACGGAAAAGATTCTGTCGGATCGGATTCCTTATTAGCGATTAGTAATTTATAAAACGCTGATTAACTCAAATAAGTGCCAATTTTAGGAGTAAATCTCTGCGACAATAATAGGTGTTAATCCGCATCCGCGTTTAAATTGAAAATAGTAATGAAAAACAGTTGTTTTATAGTATTATTCCTTTTGGGAATCATTCCTTCAGCTTTCGCTCAACTCATCGGATTTGAAGAAGAAGTGCCCGAAGCATTTACAGTTTCCGGAAAGGGAGAAGTGAAAATCTCTTCTCTTTTTTACAAGGAGGGTGAAAGTAGTCTGGAATGGGACTTTCAGCCTGGTTCTACGCTGGATGTTCAAATTGCTCCTTTATCGTTGAATGCGAGAAATGAGAAGCAATTCGGCATTACCTTGTGGATTTATAATGAGAAACCGCAGCAGGATTCTATTCGTTTTGAGTTTCTGAATAAGGAGGGAGAAGTCTCTTACTGGTTTTCTTATCGTTTGCAGGCAGCAGGCTGGCGGGCTTGCTGGATCTCTTTTGAGTATATGCAGGGTGACAAGAAAGATAAGAAGATCGTAGCCTATCGGCTGGTTGCCCCGCAACGGAAGGGACGTATCTTTCTTGACCGTCTGATTTTTCCGGAAAAGAAAATGAATCTTCGTACCACTCCCGACCAACAGTTGCCTACCAATAATGGGCTGTCTAATCGTGACCTGTGGCATTGGTGTCTCGTGTGGAAATGGGAACAACAGTCGTATGATATCCCTCTGCCTTCTAAATTGTCAAGCGAACAAAAGAAAGAATTGAAGACTATCGAACAACGTTTGACTGACTTTCTGGAAGTGAAAAAGGCTCCGCAAGGACCGATTAATGCTGCCTATAAAACATTTGAGAAAGCGGCTATCAGTCCATCCATCGCCGGAACGGGATTTATAGGAACTCCTATTGTTGCTCCTGATGAACAGGACAAGAAGAAAGGAGAAATGTCATGGAACGATATTGAAACGATGCTTTCCGGCTTTGCCTATGATGCTTATTATAACCAGAACGAAACATCAAAGAAAAACTACTTTACTGTATTCGACTATGCTATCGATCAGGGATTTGCATACGGTAGCGGTATGGGTACCAATCATCATTATGGTTATCAGGTACGTAAGATATATACAACTGCCTGGCTGATGCGTGATGCTATCTATAAACATCCTCATCGGAATGCTTATCTCTCCACATTGCGTTTTTGGGCGGCTCTGCAAGAAACTCGTCAGCCATGCTCTCCAACACGTGATGAATTGTTGGATTCCTGGCACACGTTATTGATGGCGAAATTTATTTCCGCTATGATGTTTCCTGATGCAAGAGAACAGGCGCAAGCGTTGAGTGGTTTGTCACGTTGGCTATCTTCTTCTTTGCGTTATACTCCGGGAACGATCGGTGGTATAAAGGTAGACGGTACGACTTTCCATCATGGCGGTTTCTATCCGGGATATACCACTGGAGTACTTGCGACTGTAGGAGAATATATTGCATTTACCAATGGTACAAGTTTTGAACTGACCGAAGATGCGCGCAAACACATGAAATCAGCCTTTATTGCTATGCGCAATTATTGCAATTTCTATGAATGGGGCATCGGAATCAGTGGCCGTCATCCTTTTGGAGGAAAGATGGGAAGCGATGATATCGAAGCATTTGCCAATATCGCTTTATCCGGCGATTTGTCCGGTCAGGGAAATACGTTTGATCGTGGTCTGGCTGCCGACTATTTACGTCTGATACGCAATAGTGATACTCCGAATGCGCGTTTCTTCAAGAAGGAAGGTATTCAACCGGCACAGGCTCCACAGGGATTCTTCGTTTACAACTATGGTTCGGCAGGCATTTTCCGTCGTGCGGACTGGATGGTGACATTGAAAGGGTATACCACAGACGTATGGGGCTCTGAAATTTATACGAAAGATAACCGTTACGGACGTTATCAGAGTTATGGCTCCGTGCAGATTATGGGGAAAGGAAATCCCGTGTCACGTGCCGGAAGCGGTTTTGTGCAGGAGGGATGGGATTGGAACCGTTTGCCGGGTACAACTACCATTCATTTGCCTTTCAACTTGCTTGATAGCCCATTGAAAGGAACGACTATGGCACGCTCCAAAGAGAATTTCTCCGGAAGCAGTTCTTTAGATGGTAAAAATGGAATGTTCGCTATGAAATTGGCAGAACGGGATTATGAGAATTTCACACCAGACTTTGTGGCCCGTAAATCCGTATTCTGTTTTGATAACCGGATGGTTTGCCTGGGAACAGGTATTTCGAACTCCAATGCGGATTATCCTACGGAAACGACTCTTTTCCAGACAAAATATAATGGTAAGGAGCCCAAAGTAGGAGAGGATAACTATTGGCTTCATGATGGTTATGACAATTATTATCATGTAGTGGACGGAACCGTTCGCGCACAGGTGGCAGAACAGGAATCACGGCACGAAAAGACGCGTGAAGTTACTAAGGGAAAATTCTCTTCTGCCTGGATAGAACATGGCAAGGCACCGAAAGAGGGGACTTATGAATATATGGTATTGATACAGCCTTCTGCTTCCGATCTCGACGAACTGCGTAAAACTCCTGCATACGAGGTGTTGCAACGCGATCAGACTGCTCACGTTGTTTATGATAAAAAGACTGGTATCACGGCGTATGCCGCTTTTGAAGCTTATCAGCCTGCCGCTGATAAAGTGGTCGTCGCTATTCCTGCGGAAACAATGGTGATGTATGCAAAAGAATCTGATAAGGGTATCCGTTTAAGCGTCTGTGATCCGAATCTGAATATAGAAGAGAAGACGTATACAACGAAAGAGCCCAGTCGTCCTATTACTAAGGAGATACGGCTTAAAGGACATTGGAGATTGACAAGCCCGATGGAAAATGTCCGGTTGGAACAGCAGGGAGACCAGACCGTACTGACAGTAACCTGTCAGCATGGACAGCCGGTCGAAATGCTCATGGAAAATAAATAATTAGTGAATAAGATAAGAGAAAACAAGAATTTAAAGAGAGGTATTAGTCATCATGTTTCTATGAAAAAAGAGAAGACCGGTTCATGGGGAGCCGGTCTTCTTTGTATTTACACGGTGCGTTGAGCACTTTCTTTTCTTGTTACTTATTCAGTCTCCATTCGAAACCGTCTTTAGTATCTTTGATTTCAAATCCGAGTGCTGTCAGTGCGTTGCGGATTTTGTCGGAAGTAGCCCAGTCTTTGTTGGCTTTCGCTTTCATACGTTGTTCCAGTAACATATCTACTACCTTGCCGTAAGCTGCTTCACGACCATCTGAAGAGCCTTTTTCTTCTTTCAATCCCATGATGTCGAAACTGAACAGATGGAATGTTTCTTTCAGGTCTTTCAGGTCTTCGGCGGAGATGGTGGCATTACCGGCAATGATATTGTTTATAATGCGGGCGCCTTCGAAAAGCTGTGCGATGACAATCGGTGTATTTAAGTCGTCATTCATTGCTTCGTAGCATTTAGCGCGCAGTTCTTTCACGTTGATTCCCTCTGAAGTTGCCGATGCGGGAGTAATCTTATCCAATGCGTCAATGGCTTCCATCAGACGCTGCAGGCCTTTTTCGGATGCTTGCAGTGCTTCATTGCTGAAATCTACCGTGCTGCGGTAATGAGCTTGCAGGATGAAGAAACGGATTGTCATTGGTGTGTAGGCTTGTGCCAGCAGCTTATGAGTACCGGTGAAGAATTCGTCCAGCGTGATGAAGTTGCCAAGTGATTTACCCATCTTGGTTCCGTTGATGGTAATCATGTTGTTGTGCATCCAGTAGTGAACCATGTCATCACCTTGTGAGGCTACCGATTGTGCGATTTCACATTCGTGGTGAGGGAAAATCAAGTCCATTCCTCCTCCGTGAATATCGAAGTGTTCACCCAGGTATTTGCGTCCCATAGCGGTACATTCGGCGTGCCATCCGGGGAAACCATCGCTCCATGGAGACGGCCAGCGCATGATATGTTCAGGTTGTGCCTTTTTCCAAAGGGCAAAGTCGGCGGGATTGCGTTTCTCGCTTTGTCCGTCGAGGTCACGGGTGGTATTCAAGACGTCGTCCAGATTACGTCCGGAAAGTTTTCCGTAGTGGTAATCTTTATTGTATTTGGCTACATCGAAGTAAACGGAGCCTTCGCTTTCATAGGCGTATCCGGCATCCAAAATCTTCTGTACCAGTTGGATTTGTTCAATGATGTGTCCTGAAGCATGTGGCTCAATGCTTGGAGAAAGTACATTCAACGCTTCCATTGCTTTATGATAGCGGTTCAGGAAATATTGAACAACCTCCATTGGTTCCAACTCTTCCAGACGTGCTTTCTTGGCGATCTTGTCTTCTCCGTCATCGGCATCGTGTTCCAGATGACCTACGTCGGTAATATTTCGTACGTAGCGTACTTTATATCCTAGGTGGGTGAGATAGCGGAATAACACATCGAAGGTTATAGCCGGACGGGCGTGTCCTAAATGGGCATCTCCGTAAACAGTCGGTCCACACACATACATGCCTACATGAGGTGCATGAAGCGGTACAAACAACTCTTTCTTTCTATCTAAGGTGTTGTAAATGGTAAGTTGATGTTCCATAACATTTTATATTTGTTTTATTGGAACCGCAAAGTTAGTATAAAATCTGAATATGCGCCCTATCTTTAATCGGTTGATTTTAAGTGTCGGGTCGTTTTTACCAGTAATGTGATTTGTTTCCCGGTATGAAACTAACAGTTTCACACCGAGGAACCAATAGTTTCATTCCTTGAAACCAAAGGTTTCTCACCGAGAAACTAAAACTCTGCCGGCATGTCAGTAAATGTTTGGCTATTGTTGATTGCAAAACTTATTGATTGCTTCGGCTACACCATCCTCTTCGTTACTCAGGGTGATGTAATCTGCTGCTTTCTTTACAGGTTCTTGAGCATTTCCCATGGCAATCCCCAGTCCTGCAAACTTAATCATGGATAGGTCATTATAGCCATCACCTATGGCTATAACTTCTTCACGTGCTACTCCTATTTCTTTTAACAGGACGGCCAAAGAAAGAGCCTTGTCGATACCTTGCGGGACTAATTCGAGAAAATAGGGTTCTGAACGGAAAACATTAATGCGACCTTGTAACCGGAGACAAAGTTCGGCTTCAAGTGGAATCAGTTTATCGGCATCTCCTACGATGAGGCATTTGGCTACGGGAAGCGTGATGTCTGTCAGGAAGTCATTTGTCTCCCGAACTGCCATTTTATTGAGAAAGGCCTCTTTTAATACGTATGGATCTTGAGAGTTTTCGGTTATTATCTCTGCTCCGTCATAGGTTAATATACTTAGTTGATGGGTACGGGCACATTCGTAGAGCACTGGAACAACTTCATTAGGCAACACATTTTCATATACCATCTCCTGTGTTTCCCAATTAATGATTTCTCCTCCGTTATAGGACAGGATGAATCCACAGAATTCATTCATACGTAACTCATTAGCTAATGGCACAATACCATAAGTAGGTCGACCGGAAGCTAATACCAGTCGTATTCCTTGCTCTTGCATACGTATCAGAGTTTCCCTGTTGCGGGGAGTGATTTCCTTTTTAGAGTTGGTGAGTGTGCCGTCAAGATCGAGCACGATAAGTTTGTATTTCATGTAGGGTTGTTTTGGATGCAAAGATAAATTAAAAAAGTTTTTCTGCAAGGTGGTGGGGGAAAAGATGTGGTTTTAGCTGAAATTGCACTGTGATAGTGCAATATACAAAAAAAGGATACCTGTAGGGCATCCTTTTTTGTATTGAGAAACGTGAGTTTATAGTTTATTGGTTAATAGTAGACCCGAATCCTGTATATGCATTGTCTGGTATAAAGATGCCTTTATCCAAATCCATTGAAGTGAACGGACTATTTGTCAGGCGAAGTAATTGTTCTTCGATTGGGTTGGTAGGCTTAACTGTTGCGCCAAAACTATTCCATTTATTTGTTTCGGTAAGTCCATATGCTATATTATCTTTCACATCGAATTCTGGAGTACTTTCTGTTTTATAAATACCACACATTGTAGCGTCACTATTCATGTTGGGATCTGCATAGAAAATATTTTTCGAGATCGTCATCTTTGTAGCATCGTAGAATTTTAGATGATAGTTCTTCCCTACATAGTTTACAATGCTATTATTACAGAAGGATACTTTTATTTGTTGCTGGTCGGGGGTTTGTACAATCTTGTTATCCCATGAAAGAATCTGTCCGGCAACAGATGTTTTATTGTATACAATGTTATTTTCAAAAGTAAACATTTGCATTGCGTCTAAGTGTGTTGTTTTGTAGATATTGAATATTAGAATACCATCTACTGTAGTATTTAATTGGAAACGTGAATTCTTTGCATAAATATTCTTGATTGTATAAGTTGCTACATTGTTATAATAAAAGTTCTTTTGAATATTAGTTATTTCACAGTCTTCGAACACAAAGTCTTCAAAATCTGCAGTAGCATCTGCATTACAGAACATATACTTATTATTACCTCCACTAGCATCAATTTTAGTTAGGTCTAATTGTATATTTTTGAATATCAATTTACCAGATTTGAGTTTCCACAAAAGCTCTGGTTTCAGTATAGGTTTACTGTCACTATATCTTCCGATTATAACAACTGTTCCTGTGATTTCAGCAATGGATGGTGTGTTAAAATCATAAGCTCCCTTTTCCAAGAAAATAACAGTTTGTTCTGTCTTTTGATGGATTAGGTTTCTGATATTAGAAGCACTCTCATCAGAGCCATCTAATAATATAGCTTCATTTGCTCCTTTTGTTATAGAAACATTTCCAATAGTAATATTCCCATTTGTATTATACTCTGTGTAGAAGTCTTTGGATTGTGGGGTATCTATAACTTTAACCTGAATCTTTGCAATCATAGCATACTTTCCGCTTGTTGCCAATACCGCAATATCAGTACTGTTATCAGCTGTTGCACGAGTCATCATCTTTGCGCTTGATGCAGGGGCAGTAACAACCAATACATTTTCTTTTCCAGCTTCCTTAGAGAATTTAGCACTCCATCCTTCGGGAGCAGTAATCATTGTATTTTCTACTCCTCTCACGGTCATGGTAAACTCTTTCACTTCACCTGCCGAAAACTCCTGTACTTGTTTTAAATCTTCGGCTGCAAAACTACATTCGAAATCACGAACGATAGGGATACGTATGGTTGGAGCATCCTCACCTGCAAGTACTAAGACCAGTTCGTTGTTTTCTACTGTTACACTCTTGAAGTTTTTGTCTTCTGTCGGAGCAGAACCGTCACCGGTTGCGCTGACTTTGTCATTAGTTCCTTCTTTGTATATATAACTATAATTCTTTCCTCCGTCATAGCTAACCTGCCAGTAACCTTCACTATCTACATTGAATGTAGGAGTCTTGCCACTCTCTCCATTAGCTTTCACAGGTTGTCCGTTTACAGTCAGACGCTCCGGAGTTTCATTTTTGTTGTAAAGAACAGTCCAGTAGCCTTCTGAATCAATACCGATAATAGGGCATAACAGGTTATTATCGTTTTTCATATATAGATTTACTGTCTTTCCATTGCTCAAAGTGAGTGTGTAAGAATCAGACTTTTCCTCTATATTAGTAATAAATGTTCCTTCATTATAAAGTTCGCGAAGAGCTTCAGTATTACTTTTTATATCACGTACTTGTGTTTCGAGTGCGGTAACGCGCTTTTTCAGTGCGTCTACATCATCTTCCAAATCGTCAATGTTGGTACATGCTACCAGGCATACAGCCAATAACATGAACATACTCCATACTTTTTTCATGATTATATTGTTTTAAAGTTATTATTTTAAAGAGGATAGCCAGGAAGGAACATATCCCAAACGTTTACGTAATTGAGCCTCATAGAGTGAATATGGTTCCACAGCAGTTCCGTTGCTTTCGAGTCGCTTCATTTGAGTATCATCAAAATCTAAAGGACTTCCGTGGAAACCGACAATGATAGGAGGCATAAATTTCCACCAAAAGCCGTTACCATCCCACCAGGTAAATTTACCTTCTGTATCGATGTCCTGGTCTGTTTGTGCATTTGTTGCGTAGAAATTCCATATTGTCAGATTCTCCATATGATTAGGCATTTGAGCAGAGTCTCCTCCTTGTCTCCAATGCATGAAACCACCGGAACAGCAGTCGATTAGTGTTGCACGTGGCTGTGTGGCATGTGATTCAAAGCAAGAATCATCTCCCCATCTAACATTCCATATTACAGCACCCATACTTTGCTTTGAAACACCGCAAGCGTGATATTGGCCAACGTTCGTTTTATATTCCATCAATGTGCTTTCACCTTCTCCTTTTCTAAGTGTGTAGCCATTGCTGTTTTCAGTTACTTTTCCAATAAAAATGCGGGAAGAAGCCTGTGAACGGATAGAGGCATGTCCACGATTACCGCCAATAGTGATGTCATAAGCAGAACAGTTGGCAGAACTGGTGATTGACATGGCTTCACTAACACTCTCAAAATTAACCCGGCGCATCCACGAATTGGTCAGACGCACAAAATCGATGAGCTTAAAACCACCATCATCAATGTCAGAGCCGTGGTGAATGAACTTCTCTTTGGCATGTCCTTTGAATGTAAGATCTTCTACACCAACATTGGCATAATTGGCGAATTTATGTACATTCCATCCCCAATCTTTATTGATGGCGTGCATGATCGGTTCTTTGAAGGTGACACTATTACCGCTGATTTTTTCAATCTGATGGTATTCGAATATTTGAATACCATTTGTTTTGATATTGGGAGTAGTGCCTTGCTGTACTTTAATATCTTGCCATCGATAGGGAGATAGTTCGGAATTAATAACATCATCATTCGTGTTTCCCAACTCTGGGGTTCCCAGTACAAGGCATACCCAACTGCCTGCGCTTACTCCGGTTAAACTGGCCGTTATGGTTCTGCTGCCTATGGGAGCATCTTCAGTGATAACACCTATTGATTCTTTTAATCCTGTATTGTGTTTGAACTCCATCATGACAGGAGCATTCCACATCTCTTCGGTTGGTTTGGGAGAATTATTAGCAGCGGTCATTTCGAGTGTCGTTTTGTTTTTTCCGGCTCCTTTTAAAACAATATCACTCATCGATATACGAATCCTGCGATCTTTAGAACCCTCATCTTGCAGGATATAATTTCCTTCGGGGAAGTAGATAATAGCTTTAGCATTTTCTTTGATATATCGGTCGGTCATATTGTTGTCTTCTTGCTTTGTTTGACTCGCTATTTCTTCCAAAACCTTCATGAAAGCTACTCTGTCAGATTTGCCGTCGTTGGGGATAGCTCCATATTTGGGATCTGTAACATCGTATACTTTATATCCTTGCGCTGTTAGCGTTTCTATTTCGGGAGGAGCCATTTCACCATACTTATAGCCGGCGTATGAAAAGTCTAATAACACATTCTGTTGGTCAGCGTTAACAAACTGCTGCCAGGCTTCTGCTCCGGCTTCGCTGGAAAGTTGTTTAACTTCAATAGATACAATACGGATATAATTCTTTGATGAAGTCAGTACAATTTTAATAGTTTCTTCCACATCCTTTGTCGCAGTTGCTTGTGGTGTGATAGTTAACAAGTTCTCGGATAAAAGAACATTCCATCCTTTGGGAGCTTGTACTACGGCTTGTTGTACGTCATTCTGTTCTACTTTATATTCCTTATGATTCTCATTGGGGACGAAAACCTGCACAGCTTGTTCGCTGTTGGCATCATTGAGACCATAAATTATCAGTCCAAAGGTGTCATCTACCGGAAAGGTATATGTTTTTCCTCCATCGGATAATGTGAATGAGAAAGTATGGTTTGCTTCATTATATTCTACCTTACTGAATATACTGGTTCCTCCCTGACTTCCACCTTCGGCCTTAGTTCCTAAGCTTGTATACGTTTGTCCATTATCGTAGCTCACTTGCCAATATCCACTGGAAGATACGCTGATTAATGGAGTTGCCACCACATTGCCTTCTTCATCACGGGGCCATGCTGATACTTTCTCTCCATCGGCTCCTGGCAGATATTTGAAATCGGTATCATTACTTGTTTTATATATCCAGTAGCCTTCTTCGTCTACGGAAAATTCAGGGACAGACGCTTGTACTGCTTCACTTTCCATGACTTTAATGCTTGTTCCGTCACTAAGTTCCAGCAAATATCCCAGACCATCTTTAGTCGGAGTAATTCCGATAATGACTTTGTTTTTTTGCATAAGGGCTTGCAGACTGGCAAATGAAGTATTCAGTCCTTCCGTTGCTTTTTCCAAAGCAGCGACACGGTCTTTCAGAGAATTGATGTCTGCTTCCAGGTCATCTGTTTTCTGGCACGATTGCATGATTGCCAACATGCTGCAAATACCAAATAGTAATAGGTAGGTAATGCTCCTGTTTTTCATACGTTTATTATTTCGGGTTATTTATAATTTTCACAATGGCAAAGATAACCGGATAAAATAAGAGTATATGGATAAAAAAATTCAGGAATACGATGAAATAATACATTTTACACGTCTCTGTGATAGATTGCGACTTTATGTATTATTAGAGCAGGTCTACCCATTGCTCGTTGCTTAATATAGGTAATGGCTCACTATCAGTAACAAATGTTTCTGCCAGTTTCCGTTTCTCATCTTGTAGGTGAAGAATCTTTTCTTCGATACTGTTTTGGGTAATGAAGCGGTAAGCAATTACTTGCTTGTCCTGCCCGATACGATGGGCGCGGGCGATCGCCTGCGATTCGGCGGCAGGATTCCACCAGGGGTCTATGATAAATACATAGTCGGCTTGAGTCAGATTAAGTCCCACGCCTCCTGCTTTTAGTGAAATCAGGAATGCCTGGACGTCTTTTTGATCGGTGAAATGGGCGATTTCGGAAGGACGGTTGTTGGTCGATCCTGTTAATAAGGCATATTTCCAACCCCGTTCGTGGAAAGCTTCGGCGAGCACCTCCAGATGTCTGACGAATGAGGAGAAAATTAAAACTTTGTGGCCTTCGCTCTGTAGCGTATCGAATGTTTCGATTATCTGTGCCGTTTTTCCGGATGTTCCGGTATAGTCGGGAAGGATAAGTTGCGGGTGGCAAGATAGTTGTCGTAAACGTAAGATGCCATTTAATACACTAAACGAATGAAGCCTGTCGGTACTTTGAGGATGCTGAAGAAGGATGTTGCGCAGGCTGTTTTTCTCCTGTTCGTAACAAGTATTCTGCTCTTCAGTCATGTCGCAGTAGATGGTCTCTTCGGTAAGTGCCGGAAGTTCCGGAGCTACCTCTTTCTTGCTTCTACGGAGGATAAATGGGGCTGTCAGTTGTTGCAATAATACTTTTGCACGGGCATTCCCCTGACGAATCGGCATTATAAACTGCTTTTGGAAAGCATTTTCCGTACCCAGTAAGTCTGGTTGTATAAAGTGAAATTGAGCCCACAGGTCCTTTAATGAGTTTTCGATGGGAGTGCCAGTAAGTACAAGCCGGTGTTTACTTTGTAGTCGAATGGCTGACCGGAAGGTGAGCGATTCGCTATTTTTGATATTCTGGCTTTCATCGAGCACGATGTATTCGAAACGGTATGAACAGAGTATATCAATGTTATTCCTCATCATGCCATACGTCGTAAAGATCAAGTGAAAATGACCGAAGAATTTTTCCGGTTGTTCCTTGTCTATAGCCATGGTGTTGTTGTATTCCGCCATCGAGAGTGCTGTAAAGCGTTTGGCTTCCCGTCGCCAGTTATGAAGTAGCGATGTGGGGACAACGATCAGGGTAGCCGGTTGTCTGGGGGTAGATGGTTTATATATATACTGTAATAGAGTAAGAGTTTGGAGTGTCTTCCCAAGCCCCATGTCATCTGCCAGGCATCCGCCAAATCCTTGTTTATGCAAATGTACCATCCATGAGAATCCTTTCTGCTGATAGGGACGTAACGTTGCTTTGAGGTTTTTGGGTACGGCAACATTTTGTATCTGTTGCTTCACCGGAAATTTCTTTAATTCCTCTTCACCTAAGGCGGTCTGTGCGGCACCTACAAATGTATGTTTCAAGCGGATTCCTTTTTCCGTTTGAATTCCCATCTCTAGTAAATTCGCATATTTGCTGAACCATTCCTCTGGCAGGAGAATCATGCGGCCATCAGGTAACAGATATTCTCTCTTTTCCTCCAGGATATGTTTGCGGAAGCGTGAAAAAGGAATACGCAGATTGCCGATAACAACGGTGATGTGCAATTCAAACCAGTCGACCTCATCGTCGCAACTTTGCTCGATGCGTATCTCGTCCAGGCAATAAGGTGTGTTTCCCATATTGCTGGTGAGATGGAAGGACTGCTGCAACATCTCCCGATGGTTGTTGATCCATTCGACGATCGTTTTCTCCGGAGCTTCAGGGGATAGGCTGAAATGTGTATCATTGAGTTGTCGCAGGCCTGCATCCGTTAAGAGCTGAACGGCTTGTTCTTCAGCAGTAATGTTCCGGCGAAAAAAGAAGATTTCACCGGATGTTTTCCGATAAATGATTTTTTTCATTTCAAGGGCACTATCCGATGTAAATGTCTGATCTCCATAACGGAAACCAAGCTGCAATGCTTGTCCGTTGTACGTGGTATCTTCGAATGAGAGAATTGCTTCACAGGGGCATTTCTCTTCCATTATACTCAAACCGTGAGTCTCGATTTCATGATAACGAGCAATCGGGATAACAATGTTATCTATGTATTTTTCAATTTGGGAAGCGTCTACGCTGATTGATCTTTTCTTTGTAAAAGGTAAGATGCGTGCGCTTTCAATGTGCGGAAAGAAGTATAGCTCCATTCCCAATAATAGCGTGGCTGGTGCGGATGTCAGTACAACCACAGGTTTCAACTCACTTAAAGAGAATGGCTGTCCTTCATAATAGCACTGCAACTGATAACGAAACGTTTTATTGTCAACATGAAACGTTACACGAATTTCTACATTATGCGGATTTATGTGATAGGCATGATGGGCGTATAGTATTTTACTGCCGGCTTGTTTCTGATAAAAAGGCAGTCCATTGTCGCGTATCAGTGCCAGCATCTCCAACAGCTTCTTTTCGATAGACGGACGGATATCATTTTTAATTCGTTCCGGATCTTCGGATAACTTATGTAGAAAACGCGATACTGTTTTTTCGCGGGAGTAAACGCTCATAAGATGCTTCTCTGTATAATAAGAGGCGATATGAATAGCTTGTCTTTCTGCCTCACTCATCTTGCTCATAGCTTCGGGAGAGGCGTGAAATGCTTGTTCTACCAATTGCAAGGTACCATCGTCCAGCCTTTCCGCAATATAGGGAATCAGCAATATGCCGAGTATCGGATGCTCTGTGAAAACGATTATAACTTGTCCGTTAGTTGGTCTCTCTTTCATTCTCTTTTAGGCTTTAACAGACAAAGATACGGGAAAATACTTAATTTTGCAGCATGATGGAGGAAAACAAACGAGTATTGCTTGGAATGAGCGGCGGTACAGACAGTTCTGTTGCTGCTATGCGATTGCTGGAAGCCGGTTATGAAGTAATCGGAGTAACCTTTCGTTTTTATGAATTGAATGGCTCGACAGAGTATCTGGAAGATGCCCGTAATTTGGCAGAACGTTTAGGAATACGGCATATAACATACGATGCCCGTGAAATATTCAGTAAACAGATTATTGAATATTTTGTGCAGGAGTATCTGGCAGGACGGACTCCAGTCCCTTGTACATTATGCAATAATTACCTGAAATGGCCTCTGCTTGCTAAAATTGCCGATGAAATGGGTATTTTCTATATCGCTACCGGGCATTATGCACAGAATATACAACTAAATAATACCTTTTATATAACATACGCTGCCGACTCGGATAAGGATCAAACCTTCTTTCTATGGGGATTGAAACAAGATATTCTTTGCAGGATGCTGTTGCCGATGGGGGATATTACGAAAGTGGAAGCTCGTGTCTGGGCTGCGGAACATGGGTTCCGGAAGGTGGCAACTAAAAAGGATAGTATAGGCGTTTGTTTTTGCCCAATGGACTATCGGACTTTTCTGAAAAACTGGTTGGCTCAAAATAGTGAGGCATTGGCAGAAGAAGAGCAGATGATGGAGGAGGGTCAAACATTGGTTGAAGATTGTCAGAGATTGACTGGAAGCAATCAGGTAGGACTCAATAAGGTGAAACGAGGAAGGTTTGTCGATGAAAAGGGAGATTTTATTGCCTGGCATGAGGGTTATCCTTTTTATACCATTGGACAGAGACGTGGCTTGGGCATTCATTTGAACCGTCCCGTATTTGTGAAAGAGATTAATCCTGAAAAGAACGAAGTAGTATTAGCTTCTCTTTCTGCTCTGGAGAAAACAGAAATGTGGTTGAAAGACTGGAATCTTGTCAATCAGGAGCGTACTTTAGGGCATTCTGACATCATTGTGAAAATACGGTATCGCAAACAGGAAAACCATGCTACAATTACCATTACACCAGATCATCTACTGCATGTGCAACTTCATGAGCCTTTAACCGCCATTGCTCCGGGACAAGCTGCTGCATTCTATAAAGATGGCTTATTATTGGGAGGAGGGATAATAGTCAACGCCCGGTAATTAGCCGACATAATTTAGGCACGGATTATGCGAATTACATGGATAAGGTTTATTCTCTTTCCGTGTTTATCCGTGTAATCCGTGCCTGGAAGAAATTGGAGAGGTGCTTCGAAACGCTCTCCTTGTACAAGCAATCTCTGTAATAAGGATAACTTGCGTCGGTTATGTCTTGGTTTTTGGTTATTGTTCCGAAGGAATACTGTCATTCAGCGCTAACATTGTTTCTATATATTCGCGCGTATTGCTTAATCTGGGGACTTTGTGTTGTCCTCCCAGCTTTCCTTTCTGTGCCAGCCAATCATGGAATAATCCCTCACGGGCAACGATCACTTCTAATGGTTGCAAAGCTATGTCTTTCCATCGTTTCGCCTCATAATCGGAGTTAACCTCCTTCAGTGTGGCATCAAGTATCGCTGCAAATTTTTCTACTGAATCCGGCATCTTGGCGAACTCTATTAACCACTGGTGCCGGCATTTGGCATTCTCATCCATAAACACAGGTGCCGCGGTGTATTCACTAACTTGCGCTCCGGTTTCGGCACAAGCCTTTGCCAATCCTTTTTCTGCATTATCGACAATCAGTTCTTCGCCAAATGCGTTGATGAAATGCTTTGTTCTTCCTGTGATGATAAACTTATAGGGATTTTTGCTGGTAAACTTCACTGTATCCCCAATCATGTATCTCCATAAACCACAAGAAGTAGAAATAACCATTGCATAGTTCTTGTTGAGCTCGACTTCTTCAAGGCAATAAGCTCGTGGACTCTCTTTTCCTACTTCCTCCAGCGGAACAAATTCGTAGAAGATTCCGTAGTCGATCATTAATAACATGGCAGAATCGGAGAGATCGTTTTGAGTTCCAAAATATCCTTCCGAAGCATTATAAGTCTCTACATAATGCATCTTCGGTGTTTGAATCACCTGCTTGTATTGCTCACGATAAGGCGTGAAAGCCACTCCACCGTGGAAGAAAACTTCCAAGTTGGGCCATACTTCTTCCAAAGCCTGTTTTCCTGTCTTTTCAAGAACACGTTTGATAAGTACCAGCATCCACGACGGTACACCGGACAGGCTTGTCACATTTACCGGAATAGTGCTGTTGGCGATTGCTTCTATCTTGGTTTCCCATTCGCTCATCAACGCAATTTTCTTGCTGGGTACACGAATGAAATTGATAAGCGGATTCACATTCTGAATCAGAATAGCGGATAAATCTCCTACTAAACTATGATTGGAATTGAGGTTCGGACTATGGCTACCCCCCAGGATCAGTCCCTTGCCAGAGAAAAAATGGCTATCCGGATTGATGCGGAAATAAAGAGCTGCAGCGTCTTTTCCTCCTCTGTAATGAATGTCTTCCAGCGCTTCTTTGCTGACGGGAAGGAATTTACTTTTATCATTAGTCGTTCCGGAGGATTTTGCAAACCAACGTATCTCCGATGGCCAAAGCAGATTCTGTTCCCCAGCTCGCAAACGTTCTACATAAGGCTTAATTTCTTCGTATGTTTGGATAGGAACACGTTTACGGAAATCTTCATAGTTACGGATAGAGGAATAATCGTACTTTCTTCCCCATTCAGTTTGAGCGGCCTGGCGTGTTAAGCGGCTTAACACACGATGCTGTATCTCACTAGCCTGACTAGCATATAGGTCTATCTGTTTTAAACGGGAATCGAAAGTCTTACTAATAATTTTTGTAATATTCATTTCTGCTTTAACATAATAATGTTTAGTCGTGCAAAAGTAACTTATTTATCTTTTTTTTCTATCTTTACGACGGAAATAATCGTTAAAAATTGACGACTTTCATATAAATCCCGAGTTTTAGACTAAAAAATGCGACAATGAGAATTGGAATCTTAACATCCGGCGGGGACTGTCCCGGTATTAATGCCACGATTCGTGGCGTGTGCAAAACTGCCATCAATTATTACGGAATGGAAGTGGTAGGTATTCACAGCGGTTTTCAGGGCTTGCTGACTAAAGATGTCGAATCTATTACAGACAAGTCGCTCTCCGGTTTGCTCAATCTGGGTGGAACGATGTTAGGAACTTCTCGTGAGAAGCCTTTCAAAAAAGGAGGCGTTGTCTCTGATGTTGACAAACCGTCTTTAATTCTTCAGAATATCCATGAAATTGGACTGGATTGTGTCGTTTGTATCGGTGGAAATGGGACGCAGAAGACTGCAGCCAAGTTTGCTGCAATGGGAGTTAACATCGTATCTGTTCCTAAAACCATTGATAATGATATTTGGGGCACGGACATCTCTTTTGGCTTCGACTCGGCGGTAAGTATTGCTACTGATGCCATCGACCGTCTACATTCCACCGCAAGCTCTCACAAAAGAGTGATGGTGATTGAAGTGATGGGGCATAAAGCCGGTTGGATTGCTTTGTATTCCGGTATGGCAGGAGGAGGGGATGTGATTCTTGTCCCCGAAATCGCTTATGACATTAAGAATATCGGCAATACGATTTTGGAAAGACTAAAGAAAGGCAAGCCCTATTCTATTGTGGTGGTAGCGGAAGGTATTCAGACCGATGGGCGTAAACGTGCTGCTGAATATATCGCGCAGGAAATTGAATATGAAACCGGTATAGAAACCCGCGAAACAGTTTTGGGGTATATCCAGCGTGGTGGTTCGCCTACTCCTTTCGACCGCAATCTTTCTACCCGCATGGGCGGGCATGCAACGGAATTGATAGCCAATGGCCAATTTGGGCGTATGGTGACCTTAAAAGGAGACGATATAGCATCTATTCCTCTTGAAGAAGTTGCAGGAAAACTGAAATTAGTTACTGAAGATCACGATTTGGTGATTCAGGGTCGTCGCATGGGGATTTGCTTTGGTTAGTTTCCAGAGCTTCTGTGCCCTGCTGCACTGTGGAAATCTCATCGACGAGGATGTTTTTTTCTGAAACATTTTCCGGTTCTATCTCGGGATTTGCATTCAGTTCGGTTTCGGGTTCATTCTCAAGCCCGGTTGCCAATTCAGTCTCAGAATCAGTCGCAAATTCAACTTCCATTTCTGTTTCCATTTCAGTAGCAGTTGCCGAATGTTGTATTTTAATCTCTTCGATGGTTGACATAAATGTCGGTTCCTTTACCTTCTTTATAGCCATCTGGGCGGCATTCTGTTGAGACTCCTTCTTGGAATACCCCGTACCTGTTCCTGCCGGAAGTCCTTCAATACGTACTTCAGTTTGGAATACAGGGTTACTGTCATGATCGAGAAACTGCTCGATTAATTCAAAGGAAACCTCCATTTTGTTCTTTTGGCTCCACTCGATAAGCTTGGATTTGAAGTTAACCTCTTTTCGGGATATTTTATCCAGATCGATATAGCGGTTAATGATCCGTTGTTCCATAAACTGTTTGCAGCGTTCATATCCCTGATCCAGATAAATAGCTCCGATGAACGCCTCAAAAGCATTTCCATACATGTAGCTGTTGTGAGAAGAGGAGCGGGTAGAATACTTGATGAGCTTATCCAGGCCGATTTCAACGGCCAACTTGTTCAACGTCTCTCGTTGTACGATCTTGGAACGTGTATTGGTCAGGAAACCTTCCCGTTTCCCTTCGAAACGTTTGTAGACAATATCTCCCACGATGGCGTCGAGGATGGCGTCACCTAAAAACTCCAGCCGTTCATTGTTGAGAGGACGTCCCTTGTCGGAGCGGACAGAAGTTGATTTGTGCAGGAGAGCCTGCTCATAAAGCTGGATATTGCGCGGGTAGAACCCGAGTATCCGGTAAAAACAAAGATAAGACTCTCTATCCTTGCGGAACAAGAGCCTTATCTTATCTATTTCGTTACGTAACACGATATTACTCTGCGTATTTCTTGAAGATAACGCACGCATTGTGACCACCAAATCCAAATGTATTGGACAAGGCAACATTAACTTCGCGTTTCTGTGCTTTGTTGAACGTGAAATTAAGGTTGTAGTCGATGTTCTCGTCGTCGTCACCTTCTTCGTGGTTGATAGTCGGAGGAACAATGCCGTTCTTAATGGCAAGGATGCTTGCAATAGATTCTACCGCACCGGCAGCTCCCAGCAAGTGACCTGTCATTGATTTGGTTGAACTGATGTTCAACTCGAACGCATGATCACCGAATACTTCCTTGATTGCTTTTGCTTCTGAAATATCACCAACCGGAGTAGATGTACCGTGTACATTGATATAGTCTACTTCTTTCGGATCCATTTCCGCATCTTCCAGTGCATTTATCATCACCAGTTTCGCTCCCAGACCTTCCGGATGAGAAGCAGTCAAGTGATGTGCATCTGCAGACATACCTACACCGGCAACTTCTGCATAGATTTTTGCACCACGAGCTTTAGCGTGTTCCAGTTCTTCCAGAATCAAGCAACCGCCACCTTCGCCCATAACGAAACCATCGCGGCTTGCGCTAAACGGACGTGAAGCTTTAGAAGCTTCGTCGTTGCGTGTTGACAAGGCGTGCATAGCGTTGAAACCGCCTACACCTGCCGGGAAGATTGCTGCTTCCGAACCACCGGATACAATTACATTTGCTTTACCCAAACGAATCAGGTTGAAGGCATCTGCAATAGCGTTGGTTGAAGTAGCACATGCTGAACAGGTCGCGTAGTTAGGACCATGGAAACCATACATGATAGAAATCTGTCCGGCTGCAATATCCGAAATCATCTTTGGAATGAAGAACGGATTAAACTTCGGACCCATTTCCTGACGAGTGTAGTAGTTGCCTACCTCTTCTTCAAATGTATGTATACCACCAATACCGGCGCCGAAAATAACACCGATTTTGTTCAAGTCTTCTTTCTCGACGTCAAGACCGGAATCACTCACCGCTTCTTTAGCAACAGCGATGGCATATTGAGTATACAGGTCCATCTTTCTTGCTTCTTTGCGGTCTATGTATTTCGTTGCATCGAAGTCTTTCACTTCGCATGCGAATTGGGTCTTGAATAACGACGCATCAAAATGAGTAATAGGCCCTGCTCCACTAACCCCGTTCACAATGTTTTCCCAAAATTCGGGAACGCTGTTGCCAACGGGAGTAATGGCGCCAAGGCCTGTTACTACCACTCTTTTTAATTCCATATTGATGAAATCGAATTACTTAGCGTGTTCTTCGATATAAGATACAGCATCACCTACAGTACCAATCTTTTCTGCTTGGTCATCAGGAATAGAGATACCGAATTCTTTTTCGAATTCCATGATAAGTTCTACAGTGTCAAGAGAATCTGCTCCCAGGTCGTTAGTGAAGCTTGCTTCGTTAGTAACTTCTGATTCTTCTACGCCTAATTTATCAACGATAATCGCTTTTACTCTTGATGCAATTTCAGACATAACTTTAAGTTTTTAATTAATAATTAGTTTTATTTCTTTAAATTTGCGGTGCAAAGGAATGAATATTTATCGTTTTGCGCAAATATTTGACTAAATAAATGCAATGTTTTGCACATTTTTCACTGTTTTGTGCATCGAATTTGAGAGTTATGAAGAAAAACATCGCAATTTTCGCTTCCGGTTCCGGTTCAAATGCCGAGAATATTATCCGGTATTTCCAAAAAAACGATTCCGTTCAGGTTTCGTTGGTGCTTTCTAATAAAAGTGACGCCTATGTTTTGGAACGTGCGCATCGCTTGGGAGTGCCTTCTAACGTGTTTCCAAAGGAGGATTGGATAGCCGGAGATGAAATTTTGGCTATTTTGCAGGAGTACCGCATTGATTTTGTCGTGCTGGCTGGCTTTCTGGTTCGTGTGCCTGATTTACTTTTGCATGCTTATCCCGATAAAATTATAAATATACATCCTGCTCTTCTGCCGAAGTTTGGAGGCAAGGGGATGTATGGTGACCGGGTTCATGAAGCGGTAGTGGCTGCCGGTGAGAAAGAAAGCGGCATTACTATACATTATATAAATGAGCATTACGACGAAGGAAATACGATTTTTCAAGCTACTTGCCCTGTTCTTTCGACTGATTCTCCGGATGATGTAGCTAAGAAGGTGCATGCTTTGGAATATGAACACTTCCCGCAAATCATAGAACAGGTATTAAATAATAAGAATTAAGTATCAGGTATTAAGTATTACGTCGTACAGATAATCCTTTGACAGAATTTTATTAAATTTTTCAGTCGATGCGATTAATGTCTGATACTTACTTGAAACTTAATACCTAATACTTAATAATGTATGCTTTCTCTTCTCTCCGCAAAGGATAATCTCCGCGTAGGGTTTCGAATAGCTCCGGTTGATTTTTTAGCCGGTTGCTGTCTTCGGTTGGATTATACATTTGGAGGACTGCTTCTTCGTGGTTTTTTGCATGAATAATGGGGGAGACAGGTGCGGGTGCGTTAATTTCATAATCCCCTTTTATTTGGAAAAAATTGCAGATGGCATCCAATGACATACGTGTGGCGTTTGCTTTTCCATCTGCAGAGTAACCTGCAATGTGAGGAGTTCCGATAAATGTCTTTTCCAGTAGATCACGGTTGATTTCCGGTTCATGCTCCCATACGTCAATGATGGCATCCGAAATCATCCGGCTGTTCAAGGCTTTTAAAAGAGCATCAGTCTGGATGACTTCTCCCCGTGAGGTATTGATGATAACAGGTTTCCGTTTGAGTGACTGAAAGAAAACTTCATCCGCCAAGTGGAACGTTTTATACTTTCCTTCCTTATATAAAGGTACGTGAAAAGTGATGATGTCACACTCTTCCGCTATTTTCTCCAGTGAAGAGAATCGTTCTGCACCTTCTTTTTCTTCCCGTGGCAAATCATTCAATAAAACACGCATGCCAAAATCCTGGGCAACTTTAGCTACTTTACTTCCGACATTTCCTACTCCTATGATTCCAATCGTCAGTTCATTCAGTCTTTTATTCCTGACGGACTTCCATACAAGAAGCGATGACTGTATATATTGGGCGACAGAAGCCGAATTACATCCCGGTGCATTCGTCCATTCGATACCGGCCTGTTTGCAATACTCCGTATCAATATGGTCGAAACCTATGGTTGCCGTCGCTATGAATTTCACTCGACTACCTTCCAATAAATCCCGGTTGCAATGTGTGCGGGTACGGACAATAAGTGCGTCCGCATCCCGTACGAGCTCCGGAGTGAAATCTTTCCCCGGTGCATAAACTACCTCATCGGCTATTCTCTGCACCGCTTCTTTTATATAAGGTATTTTATTGTCGATAATAATTTTCATATACAATTCATCTTTTATACCCACAAAGGTAACAAATAAAAAAGTAAGAAACGGTTGCTTGTCTGAAAAATATTACATAGATTTGCCCTATTATATATCTATTAGCTAGTTAAGATTATGACATTTAGTAACCTTTGCAACGAGATTTTTTGGAAATCGACAACAGATTACCATGTAACGGATAGTGTGGATGCTCCGATGAACAATCCTTACGAGTTGAAAACTATTGAGTATTATTTATATCTAAAGAACTGGATTGATGCTGTGCAATGGCATTTTGAGGATATTATCCGTGACCCGCAGATTGATCCGGTAGAAGCATTGGCCTTGAAAAGAAGAATTGATAAATCAAATCAGGACCGTACAGACCTGGTGGAATTAATTGATAGCTACTTTTTAGACAAATACAAAGAGGTAAAACCTCTCTCTGACGCAACGATCAATACGGAAAGCCCTGCATGGGCAATTGACCGCTTGTCAATTCTTGCATTGAAAATTTACCACATGCAGCAGGAGGTGGAACGTACGGACACTACCGAGGAACACCGTGCTCAATGCCAGGCTAAGTTGAATATCCTGCTGGAACAACGCAAAGACCTTTCTACGGCTATTGAACAGCTGTTGGCTGATATCGAAGCCGGAAGAAAATATATGAAAGTATATAAACAGATGAAGATGTATAATGACCCGGCATTAAATCCGGTGCTTTATGCGAAAAAATAACGAATGGCGCGTATTCTCATTATTCGTTTTTCAGCTCTTGGCGATGTAGCCATGACAATCCCGGTAATACATTCGCTGGCTGTGCAATACCCGCAGCATGAAATAACAGTGTTAAGTCGTGCTGTATGGCAGCCACTCTTTCAGGGGTTGCCTGCCAATGTGGGTTTTGTCGGAGCTGATTTAACAGGCAAGCACAAGGGGCTTTGGGGCTTGAATTGCCTTTATTCGGAATTGAAAGCGATGCATTTTGATTACATTGCTGATTTTCATCATGTACTTCGTTCTAAGTATTTATGTTTGCGATTCCGTCTTGCCAATAAACCGGTAGCTTCCATTTGTAAAGGAAGGGCAGGCAAAAAGAAGCTGGTTCGCCGTCATGATAAGGTGATGGAAAATCAGAAGAGTTCTTTTCGTCGTTATGCCGATGTACTTGAGAAGCTAGGTTTACCGGTACTATTAAATTTCTCTTCTATTTATGGCGAAGGAAAAGGAAACTTTGCGGAAATAGAACCAGTCACAGGGCCTAAAGAAGATCAAAAGTGGATTGGTATAGCTCCTTTTGCCAAACATGCAGGTAAGATTTATCCGTTAGAACTGCAGGAGCAAGTTATAGCACATTTTGCTGCCAATCCCAAAGTAAAGGTTTTCCTCTTTGGAGGCGGTAAAAGCGAGCAGGACGTATTTGATGCATGGATTGCTAAATATCCTTCTGTCGTTTCAATGATCGGTAAACTGAATATGCGTACCGAACTGAATCTGATGAGCCATCTGGACGTGATGCTTTCAATGGATTCTGCCAATATGCATTTGGCATCCCTGGTCAATATTCCGGTTGTCTCTATTTGGGGAGCCACCCATCCTTATGCCGGTTTTATGGGTTGGAAACAATTGCCGGTCAATACCGTGCAACTCGATTTGTCATGCCGTCCCTGTTCTGTATATGGTCAGAAGCCTTGCTGGCGAGGTGATTATGCCTGTTTGAGGGATATAAAGCCGGAGCAGGTCATTGCGAAAATAGAAGGGCTTGTAGATTAATCCTTGCTGAAGTTCAAATTAGCTGTTTATTGAGCCGAAAGAGCGTAGAATCAAATAATGATGAAAGAGATACAACGAAAGAAAAAGGTACTGATAGATCTTACGAATTATGGTAGTCTCACAGCCGGCTTCGGGCAGATTGCGGCCAACTATGCAACCGCCTTTTCGTCTATGCCGGTAGATGATCTTCATTTTGTATATTTATTGCGGCAGAAATATATGCAGGAATTTGGTCCGAATGTGACCTCTGTTCCGGTACGTCGTATCAATAAGTTTTTTCCTTTTACCCTTCCCAAGGTAGATGTATGGCATGCGGTGAATCAACAGCGCAAGCTGTTGCGTATTGCCGGTGGTACAAAGTTTATCTTTACTATACACGACTTTAATTTCTTAACAGAGAAAAAGCCCTGGAAGGCGAAAATGTATCTTCGCCGGATGCAGAATAAGGTCAATAAAGCAGCGGTCGTGACTACGATCTCTCATTATGTGGCAGATGTCATTCGGCAGCATGTAGATTTGAAAGGGAAGGAGATCCGGGTCATCTATAATGGAGTGGAGAGAATCGATACATTGGAAGGAATAAAGCCGTCGTTTGCTACAGGGCGTCCTTTCTTTTTTACGATTGGACAAATCCGTAGAAAAAAGAACTTCCATCTCTTGGTTGACGTAATGCGTCATTTCCCGGAATATGATCTATATATTTGTGGCGATGCTCATTTTGCTTATGCTGAAGAAGTGCGCAATCTGATCCGTGAGAATCAACTCACCAATGTCTTTTTGACGGATGTTATTTCTCAAAGCGAGAAGATCTGGTTATATCGGAACTGTGAGGCATTCCTGTTTCCTAGTGAGGGAGAAGGCTTTGGATTGCCGGTGGTGGAAGCTATGCAATTTGGGAAGGCTGTATTTGCTGCTAATCGCACTAGTTTGCCGGAAGTTTGTAATGGACACGCTATCATGTGGGAACATTTGGATACAGAATCTATGGTGGAAAGTATCCGGGGGCATCTACCTGATTTTTATAAAGATAAGGAACGCTTGGAGAAAATCAAGGAACATGCCGCTTCATTCAGTTACGAGAAGCATATACAAGCCTACCTTGATTTATATCGGGAGTTAGCTCAATTGCCTTAGTATTGGAATCAATTGCTCGTATACCTTTTCGGGAGTAATTAATGCAAAACGCTCCTCATAGGGTAATGTCGCCTGTTGTTCCGGTGGAAGAATGTCGTCAGGACTAATTCCTTCGGCGAGTACGGAATTGGCGGGTAACCACATTGACTTTGACGCACTTGGTGAATAAATGGCAAATGAAGGAACTCCAAGAGCTTGGGCGATGTGTCTGGCTCCTCCTTCGTTCCCGAAGTAAAATGAACAGTTGGCACAAAGTGCTGCCAGTTGTCGTAATGAAGAAGCTTGTATATCGATCTTGATACGTTCCGGACATCCTAATTCCTTGTAGATATTTCTGGCATCTTCTTCTTCGTACCCCGGCGCGTAGTTGAAGATCATTTGTATGTCCTTGTATTCCTCTAATATTCTTTTCAGTGTGGCTACCATGAACTCCGTATTCCATTTTTTATGGATGAGTTTGGTTGTGACTCCTATTAATAATACAGGGCGTGCAAAATCAATCCCTTCCTTTTCCATATAATATCGGAAATCTTCTTTTTCCCGGTCAGTCAGATATAACTTGAATTCTTTTGTGTATTGAATAGGCCTGATCTTTTCTAATGGTGCTGCAAGCAATAGATTGCGTTGTACCATGTCAGTTGTCAGATTCTTACTGTAAGTGTCTGTCCGGTAGTTCAGTAGAAAATGTGTATATCCTTTAATGCGTCCTATCCGGAAAGGAGTTCTTAATGAAAAAAGAGAGAAAAAAAGGGTCCGGATAGTAGAGCGCATATCGATGATTACATCGTATCTGTTTTTATGCATTACCTGCCATACTTTTTTTATATAAGCAGTGAATGGTTTATTCTCATTCTTGTCAAATGTAATGACTTTATCTATATCCGGATGCCCCTCATAGAGTGGAGCAATATTTTTATTAAGCACGAAGTGTATCTCTGCATCGGGAAAACTTTTTTTCAGCGTGCTGCACAATGCAACAGCCAGAATTGAGTCGCCTATTTGTCTAAATCGAATAATTAGAATTCTTTTGATTGGTTTCATGCTTAAACTTCCTTATGCTTTTTATCGTGCAAACATAACTAAAAAAAAGCATTTATGTCTAAATATAAATGAAAAGAAAAAAGAAAAAATGACTAAAGCGGTTCGTAACAGGACTTATATGTAGAGAGAGTTAGCCAATCTTTGTGAGAAAAGAGAAAAATATAGTCGGAATATGGCCTAATTTCTTTATCTTTGCTCAATCTTTGTAATTAGTATTATATAGGAGAGTGTAATGAGAGTGATTGTAAATCCCAAGTACGCACATTTGCAGAAGGAGATAGAAGAAATTCCAAGGTCCTTCCAGAAAGAAAGAGATGTGGTGTATGATGGTCGTAATGTTTTAAAACGAATTGGCTTGGGCAGTATTGATGTTGTGGTGAAGAGCTTTAAGAAGCCTCACATCATCAACCGCGTTGTATATTCGTTTTTCCGGCAATCAAAAGCAGAACGTTCCTATATTTATTCTATGGAGATCCAACAGCATGGTTTTGACACTCCGGAGCCAGTGGCTATGATTGAACAATTTCAGAATGGTCTTCTTTCACATAGCTATTATATTTGTTGTTATGATGGTGGCGAAACTGTCCGTTCCCTGATGGATGGGAAAGTAGAGGGAAATGAAGATAAACTTTCTGCTTTTGCGCGCTACACTGCAGCTTTGCATCAGGCAGGTATTCTCCATTTGGACTATTCTCCCGGTAATATACTGATTCATCAGAATGAAACGAATGAATACAGTTTCTCTCTGGTCGACGTGAATCGCATGCAGTTGCTATCGGATATTGATTGTGATACGGTATGCCGTAATATGTGCCGTTTGTGTATTTCGCGTGAGGTATTGACTTACATCATGACAGAATATGCTTCTTTGCGTGGATGGGACGTCGAATCTACGGTCAGTCTGGCCCTTCGTTACAGCGATCAGTTCTTTACTCATTATATTTATCGTCGTGCGGCACGGAAAGAGAAAGAAAAGCATATTGTATCCCTGATTTTATTCTTCCGTTTATACCGTTCCGTACGTAAATTCTTTTCTTGGGAACCGCATATTTCACGTTTCTTATTGAGAAAGGAAAAGCATATCTATGATACATACTTGTGCAAGTATGATTATTGTGAATTGCTTTCTGCTGATTATCAATGATTACTTCTTACTTCCGCGCATCACTACACTGCGGATTTTATGCCTGAAAAATCCTTTTTGATTAATATATGTGCAGTTATGTTTGTCCAGAAATGCAGAGATAACTTCTTCGTCATCACGCAAATGGTATGTGCAAATGGCAAAATCCAGCTTCTGGCAATTCTGAAATAAGTTATTGCATCCGGCCAATGCGTGCCGTTCGGCTCCTTCTATATCCATTTTAAGAAATAGATGTTCATTCGTCTGGTTGTTGAAGAAATCATCTAGTGTTTGCTCTCTCGAAGAATTATGGTCACTCACATACTTCTGGACAATCGTCACTTTATCCTGCCATGGTTCGAAGGTAGCTCTGATGGCTTCCAACCATTGCTCGTCCTGCTCAAACAAATAAACGTGTTTGGCTTCTTCGATAATTTCCAATGATGAATATCCTTCGGCACAACCGACATCCACAAATACTTTCCCTGTCACTTCTTTAACGCTGTTGAAGTAATGGTGCGGTGAGCGCCTGTCTTGTTCCATACTCAAAGCCCTATAATATTTTTGAATTTTCTTGGCTGGAGTGCTTTTTCTGAAATAGAGTCGCTTCTTTTCTTTTTGAACATAGTATAAGCCTTTTTCCTCATCTTTCTGTACATCAACAGGCATATTGGCGTATTCATCCTTGAATTCATACAGGTGTCTTGAATATCCATGTTCTTTAATATATTCATAGTATTTCAGATAAGGAGAGCCAGGCTTATATCCTTTCATGAAATAATATGGGAGAGTGCCATATATAAATTTCTTTATTGTATGTTTAAGTACGTTCATTTCATTAGTTTCTTGTAGATGTTTAAGATTTCTTCCGCTTGCTTTTCTTCAGAGAATCTTTTGGCAAATTTTTGCCCCTTTTCAATCATCTCCTTTTTTCTTTCAGTATCGGAGTATATCTGTTTGAAAGCATTGGCCATTCCTTTGATATTGTCAGGATGTACATAGATAGAGTCGGGACCTCCGGCTTCTTCCAGGCAAGATCCGGTCGCGGCCACTACCGGAATACCGGAGTATAGAGCTTCTATAATGGGAATACCAAAACCTTCGAAACGGGAAGGGTATACAAAAATTTCTGCTAACTGATAAAAAGCCGGTAGATCATCAAAAGGAACATTGCTGATGATATGTACCCTTTCTTCCAGCTTATTCTCCTTAATGAAACGTTCAATCTTATCAGTATATTCCGTGTGGCGTCCTACAATGACGAGATGAATCTGTTCAGGAAGCATCATTAGTGCCTGCACCGCTGAAAGGGCGTTTTTGCGTTCTTCAATACTTCCTACGTTAAGGATATAGTGATCCGGTAGCTGATATTTAGCCCGGATTTCTTTTTTCTTCTCTGCTGCTACAGGATGCATGAATGAAGGATCACATCCCTGATAAACAACTTCTATCTTATCGGCGGGAATCCTGAAATACTCAATAATATCACGCTTGGTACATTCGCTGATAGCAATGATTTTATCGGCATTTTCGCAAGCTTTACGGAATTTGTATGTGTATATTTTCCTGTCGATCGAATGGTAATACTGCGGATAGCGCAGAAAGATCAGATCGTGAATCGTTACAATACTTTTTACCTCGCTTTGATGTATATTCAGGGGCAACTCATTACTAAGTCCGTGGAATATATCGATTTTTTCTTTTTCCAGTTGTTGGGTAACGCCCCATACTCGCCACAATGAACTTAACTTTTTCCAGGAAGAAGTAGTGGGATAAGAAAGCTGTAGTTGCTGATACTGTTTCGTTAATTTGTCCAGCCTCTTGTTTTCCCGTTTCTTGGGGGCATACAGCACATATTCATTCTCCGGATAGAATTGGCATAGGATATCCACTATATAGCGGCTATAATTACCCAGACCGGTGAAATTCTGTACTGCACGTTTTCCGTCAAAACCTATTCTCATTTCTTCTTCTTACCTTTATGTGATTATAATTAGACTTCAAAATTCCGATAAGGTTTATTCAAGTCTAAATAATGGAAATTATGTTGTCTTTGTCCACTTTGTTTAGGTATGGTCATGTAATCTCCATATTTCTGTGACAGATAAGCGTCGTATTTCTGTACTCCCCATACTTCTTCATCTTCAAACCGGATAGGAGTGGGAGTGCCCAGGATATCCTTCGACATGATTCCTTTCATTCCATCATCATAATCGCAGACTAATGCGCATTGGTCGAAATCGTATTTCTTCATCACCTTCCTGATGCTTTCCTGTGCTCCGGTAAGGGTAAAAAACTTTCTGCATAATAGCGGTATCCATGAACTGGGACCTTTCCCATGTTTGTATGGATCGCGATGAATAAGATAAAGTACTCGTTTGTAGAACTCATACTTCGCAAAATGCATTCTTTGCGCCATACGGCTTTCCGGAACTCCATCTAGTGGAAATATATCAATATATACACCTCCTAGATATTTGAGATGCATACGCTCGATTAAGGTTGTGTTGGCATCCTGCACCTTTGCGAACGGAAGAGGATATTCCTTATCATTCTCAGCGCATACCGCTTCGTAAGGTTCCGGTAACCATTCTTTGGCATTAGCCATTAGTAAGTCATAATCAGCTCTTGGCATTCCGATATCCAAATCATCATCCCAGGGGATGAATCCTTTGTGGCGCACAGCTCCCAGCATGGTGCCTGCCATGATGTAATATCGCAGATTATGTTCTTTGCAAACTTTGTCAACAGCTAATAAGTTCTTTAATATGCGAAGCTGTAGAGGGCGGATGTCGTAATTAGCCATTCTATCTGATTTTAATTAATAAAGACTGGCTGGAATCAGCTTCTGTGCCTGTTGAAAGTCTTCTACTGTGTCCAGCTCGGCCGAGAAGAACTCGGTGGTGTCCATAACGTAAAAACTATATCCTTGCGGAATCAGTCTCTCAAAAGCCCGTTCGTAGAATATATTATCCAGTCCTTCGGTAGTAATCATAATTTCCAGTTCCCGGAATAGCGCTTTGGTATATTCAGCTGACATCTTTTCAATGCCGATAGATTCTCCGATAGCATTGGATATCGAACAGACTTTGCTGATTTCAACGACCTTTTGTGCGTCGTCCACGATGACTTTTATTTCTTCTGCTCCGAGCTCATGACGATTCAGTGCCAATATGTCGTCCTTATCCGAATGAAGCAGTTTCTCTACAATCTGCGGATCAAATACAATGTCGCTGTCTAATAACAAAATCTCCTGCCCATCTGTATAGGAACGGGTGAGCCATAATGAATAGATATTGTTGGTTGATTCATACCTGTCATTATAGATGAAAGTAATATCTTGGGTTGGATAATGTGCCTGTAGGAAATCAACGATTTGCTGCTGGCGATACCCGGTGACAATGATGAACTCATCAAATCCGTTTTGTATCAGAGCATCAAAAGCTCTTTCCAAAAGGCATCGTTCTCCTATTTTGAGAAGACATTTGGGCGTCGTATCGGTCAGCGGGCGTAAGCGTGAAGCTATTCCTGCGGCTAATATTACTGCTTTCATTTGGATGCTATTTCTTTGATTGTATCTATAACGATCCGGTTCTGCTCTGGGCGTCCCAATGTGATACGCAAATGAGTATTGATATCCGGTTCATTCATAAACTTCACTTTATAACTCTGTTCAGCAAAAGCCTTTTGTAAAGCCTCTTTCAGTTCTATCGGGTATTTGATTAAAATAAAATTGGCAACCGATTCATATACTTTGAATCCGGGTAACACGCCGATTTCCTTTTCGTAACGCTCACGGTCTTCGTTCATCAGTTTGGCGATGTTTCGATAGTGTGCGTCCGATTTAAGAGCCGCAATGGCGATATCTTCGGATATCCGGTTATATCCCAGATATTTATTGCTGTATCTGCTGAATTTTTCCAGCTCCTTACTCATGAATCCGAATCCCATACGTAAACCGGGCAATCCATAAAACTTGGATAAAGTACGGGAAATAATCAAATTCGGATATTTATTAACCAGCTTTTTGATATAACTGGTATCAGTTGAAACAAAAGAAGCGTATGCTTCGTCTATCAATACCACTGTTTGACTGGGTACTTCTGCAAGCAGTTCATCCAATTCTTTCGGAGTTAAACCATTGCCGGTAGGGTTATTGGGAGAAGCTAGTAAAAGAATCTTCGGATTCTCTTTCTGAATCATATCTTTTAGCGTCTCAAAGTCATATTTAAAAGTATTTCCGTCTTCGTAGAGAGGATATTGCAAAGTATGGCCATTCACCTCATCTGCAATTGATTTATAATACCACCATGAGAACTTGGGAATCAACATCGTTTTATTTCCATCTTCTTGAGTCAGGAAGTAGTGTACAGCTTGCTTCAGAATATCTTCTCCGCCGTATCCTAATAAGACTTGTGTTTCATCTATATCATAAAGTTCGGATAAGAAAACAGATAATATACTTTTCTTTCCTTCATCATAAATGCGGGTATAAAAACAAAGTTTATTTATATCGAAGTTTTTTAAAGCTTCTACTACTTCTTTTGATGGACTGTAGTTAAATTCGTTTCGATCTAAAAAGTTCAAATTCTTTTCCATATTAGTTTTGTATGATTCCTTTATCGCACCAGGTTAGCTTCCTGACTTTCGTCTCGTTCAAAATACTGCGGTTGTTGCTCAAATTATCCGTTCCATGTAGCTCATGATAAAGATGGAACACAATTCCCGCAAATTTAATGGTACGCTTGCGTACACCGCTATTGATGAGGCGGCACACTAATTCATGATCTTCACTTCCCCATCCGGTAATAGCTTCATTGTACCCATTGACTTTTAATAAATCCTCTTTCCAAAAAGCCATATTGCATCCTCTGGAATATGAAATATCCCATTGGCGATAATGCTGAAGTAGTGGGCTTAGCCAAGGCAAATGTACTCCGTTGATTGTGTTTTTAGTACCTTTGTCGTGAATAGAGATAATGCAGTTCCTTTCTGCCAGCATCTTTTGGGTTAAACCTTCCCGGATTAATACACGGCTACCGGTTACGAAACTGCCTTTTTTAGCAAAATGTACATGATCTTTGACGAAATCTTTGTGTAAGACGATATCCCCGTCAATTTGTATAATATATTCTTTAGATGCTTTCGCAATAGCTTTGTTACGGATGGAAGCCAGTCTGAAGCCTAGATCCTCATGCCAAACATGAATAATGGGGACTTCGGAAGAAGCAGCCAATTGATGAATTAGCTCTCCTGTATCTTCTTTAGAACCATCATCGGCAATGATAATTTCATCTGGAAGGAGAGATTGACGTAGCACGCTTTTAACGCATAATTCTAATGCGTCGCTTCTATTATAGGTGGATATAATTAGCGATGTACTTATGTTGCTCGCCATTGGTTTATTCATATAATTATTACTAAGTTAGTTAAATAGTTAAGGGGGCTTGCATTAAAATTCTACAAATGTATACATTTTATTTGGTTGTGACAAGTGTTAAAGGCTTTTTTGCTAAACATTAGAGGGTTAGCGTCTTTTTTAAGAATAATATCTGTATCTTTGCTATCAGTTTGTTATAATAACTAAGATAAATAGTGCATTTGTAATGGAAAATCATCCGGTAGAAGTTAGTGTAATCATCCCTAATTATAACTATGCTCGTTTTTTACAGCAACGTATCGAGTCAGTATTGGCACAAACATATACAGACTATGAAATTATATTATTGGATGATGCTTCAACCGATGATAGTGTGTCTATTTTAAACCATTATAAAACAAATTCTCGTGTCGCTCATTTGGAGATTAATTCTGTCAATACAGGGAGTCCTTTTGCTCAGTGGCAAAAAGGGATTAGTTTGTCTCGTGGGAAATATATATGGATTGCCGAGAGCGATGATGCGGCTGATTCTTCTTTTTTGGAAAAAGCTGTTTCTGTCTTAAATCAATATCCTCATACTTCTTTCTGTTTTTTAGGTTCAAATTGTATAGACGAGAAAGGGAATGAACTATCTACTGATTTTGACCGCTGGACTTCAAAACAATTACGCCGTCCTCACAATATAGGTATTTTTGATGGTGAAGATTATATAAAACATAATCTTTATTGGCGTAATTATATTTACAATGCTAGCGGCGTTGTTTTCCGTAAACAATGTTTTGAACAGATAAAGGATTTGTCTTGTTTCTCAATGCGCTATAGCGGTGATTGGCTTTTTTGGATAGAGATGGCGAGGCAAGGGAGTGTTGTTGAGTTATATGAAAAACTAAACCTTTTTCGATTGCATTCAACAAGTACAACTGTTGAGGGTAACGCTTCAGGTAATGCGATTCTTGAAGATATTCAAGTCGTACATTATGTTGAATCTTTTTCTTATCCAATAGGGTGTTATAAGCGTTTGATGCGGCATGGAATGCTTTATAAAAACATAAAGCGTGCAAAAGTTAATCCGAAAATGAGATTGTTGTTGTTTGAAAAACTGAAACAGTGTTTTGGAACAAGTGTGTGGGCATATAGATGGGAACGGGTTAATAAATACATGAGTTTTTTGAATCCATGGCAACCTACAAGAGATAGAGATAGGTTGTAATGAATTGTGAAGTGTAATAAAGAAAGATATGGTTGACAAAAGAATTATAGCATTTTATTTGCCGCAATATCATCCATTTCCTGAAAATGATGAATGGTGGGGCAAGGGATTTACTGAATGGAGAAATGTGGTCAAGGCTAGGCCTCTTTATCGTGGCCATTATCAGCCGCATTTACCAGCAGATTTAGGTTTCTATGATCTGCGTGTTCCGGAAGTTCGCCAGCAGCAAGCTGATATGGCTCGAATGTACGGGATTAATGGCTTTTGTTATTATCATTATTGGTTTAATGGTCATCAATTGATGGAAAGACCACTAGAAGAAGTATTATCTTCTGGCAACCCTGATTTTCCATTTATGCTTTGTTGGGCTAATGAAAATTGGACACGGGCATGGGATGGTGGAAGTCGTCATATTTTGATTGCTCAAAATTACTCGGAAGAGGATGATCGTGCGCATATCCGTTATCTGTTAGATAATGTATTTAGTGATTCTCGATATATAAGAGTAGACGGTAAACCTGTATTTTTAATTTATCGTTCTATGCTTTTTCCGAATATGAAAGAGACTATTCGAGTTTGGAGGGAAGAAGCTTCTAGTAAAGGAATGGAGTTGTATTTATGCCGCGTCGAAACTATGGATTGTTATGGAGAAGAATACCTTCAGGATGGTTTTGATGCTGCCGTAGAGTTTCAACCTTTCACTCATCAAATGAATGAGTTTCAAAAAAAGAGAAATCCATTACGGAAGTTTGCTTATAATATAAATCGTCACCTTTTTAATACATGTAAGAAGAAAAAGATTGATTACTCGGAATATGTAGATTATATCTGTAAAACTCCTTTTCCTGACTATAAAATGTATCCGGGGGTTACTCCAATGTGGGATAATACTTCTCGTCGAAAGCAAAAAATGTTTATTTTAGACAAGAGTACTCCCGAAAAATACGGTGAATGGTTATATTCGGTTATGAATAAATTTGTGCCTTATAGCAAAGATGAGAACTTTGTTTTTGTCAATGCTTGGAATGAATGGGCAGAAGGTAACCATTTGGAACCTGACTTAAAATGGGGATTCCGTTATTTAGAAGAAACAGAAAAAGTGGTAAAAAGTATGCAAGAAGGTGGTTTTTAGATATAGGGAGGTGATTGTATTTTTCTAGAATATATAATGTTGCTCGTGTTCGAGCCAGAGCTAGAGAAATCGTTTTGTAAGATTTCTCTAGATGTTAATTCGTAGAATTCTGTACCATATAAATTTGAAAAAGATCTTGTTTCTGCATTTACTGTTGGTATAGGTGTTGCGAAAATTTCGCACTTCATTAAAAGCTTGTTTGAGAGGAACTGAACTTTTAATAATATGCTTTACTCGTTTATACTCTTTTTTTTCTTCTTTAAGGTCTAATGTTGGGATCTCTTTTCCTTTTCTATAAAATTCATTCCTTGATTGTGTATAGTATATGTCATGATTTTCAATAGGAAATGCGTTGATCGTTTTATTATATATTTCTGTATATTCATTGCCCATATCTTTTAAGGACTTCATGTTTTTTAAAAGATGCCTGATCCTTTCCACTTTCTGTTTATACTCTTGTGGGGCTGATTTTATAGTTGAAATGAGTTTAAAGATATCGTCTAATGTACTATTTATAGGTAAAATCCAGCCGACATCTGCTCTTTTTACTCGTTCGGCAATTGCTCCTAGATCAAATGAGATTACGGGGATCTCTGAAATTAAACTTTCTGATAAGGTATAAGAATATGTTTCGGGCCACATCGATAATAAGCAGATTAATTTTATGTCATTCTCTAGTAGTAAGTTGGGAAGATCTTGTTGTATATACTTGCCGTGATAAGCATAATTTGTTTTATTTTTATTGTATTTTTTGTTTGTTGTTTGTCCGAAAAGATGGACGTTTATGTCCGTGCCTTTTACTTTCTCTATTAATTCCTCTAAATATTTTAGTCCTTTTTCTTCTGTTATATATCCAATAAAGGCGATATTAAACTTTTTATTCTTCTTTTTATCTGGATTGTCATTATTAGGCTTTCCGTTTATTTTGTCATAACCATGTTCTACCACTTCGATTGTTAAATCCTTATATGTGTTCAGGAATATATTTTTTGTACTATACGATGGAACAATGATTTTCTTTACGGTTTTAAGATTTTCATAAAACTCTTTCCTCCAAAGTGGAATGAAGTTGATATTCAGGTTGAATTTTTTTGCTATGCATGAACCGCATCCTGCTGCGTTAGCATAGTTACATAGAAAAGTTTCTTTATTAAAGAGCTTCACAGAAGGGCATATTGAATAAAAGTCATGTAAAGTATATATGACAGGGATACTTCTTTCTTTTGCTGCTTTGAATATATCCAAATACATGTGTTTTAAATGATGGATATGTATTAAGTCTATTTTTAAAGTGTCTATTAGTATTTTAATGTCTCTATTAAATGTATCATTGTAGAGGTTTAATGTCGTATATTGTAAATATGTACCTAGGGTGGAGGTAATTTTATCAAATGGTAAAAAAGAAGTTACATGATATTTAAAATCATCATCGGAATAATAGAGAACATGAAAATTAAATTCTTCTTTCATGTTTTTTATTAGATCATGTACATGTAAAGTCGTTCCTCCTATATTTTTCTTTTCGGCTTCTTTGAAATCATGTATTACAATTAATACATTTTTCTTAGAATGTGAATTGATGGCGTAGCGGATATTCAACTGTATATCTGAAATTGGATTTTTTTGTACAAAGGCCTCTGTGTTCTCGATGCATGAAGGATATCTGCTTTTTAATATTTGTAGGTGAGAATTTATTAGTTCTGTTTTTTCTTGAGAAAACGACTGGGTCCCTTTATGATAGATATATGTGTTGTCACACAGTAGATGCCTATATCCGGCTTGTAGGCATCTGTATGAAAAATCATTTTCCTCACCGTATCCTTTCCCAAAAGTTTTTTCATCGAAGAGACCAATGTTGTTTATGGCTTCTCGTCTAATATACATACAAAATCCATTTGCAGTAGGAATTTCAGGAAATAGGTCCATGCTGCATCTTTCAACAATTTCTGCATACTCCTCTATCGTAAAATCTGATGGTATCGTATTTTCTGACATAAAATCAGGTACGGATGCTAATGTCGCATTGTTAGATAGTGGAGTAACAGTTGCTATTGCAGCTTTGCTATATGCGCACTTTTGTATTTTAGGGAGCCAATTTTTCGTGACCTCTGTGTCGCTATTTAATAAAACAACATCGCGTGACGAGTGTTGCATGCCGATATTAACCGTTCGTACAAATCCTTGATTGCTCTCATTGTTGATTATTGTAATATTTAAAGATGGATATTCTGTTGTAAACAGGGTTAGCAAAGGAAGGATTCGCTGGTCTGTACTTTTATCATTGATAAGTAGTAAGGTATGTTTGGTGAGGTCTGTATGCTCAATCACTGTTTCAATGCACTTCTTGGTAAAATCAAAAGCATTATAGATGGGTATTATTATATCAGTGTCCATAGGAAATTAAGATAGATTGAGATGAGGTACTGCTTTATAGGAGTACGGATTATTTTTTATTATAAACTTAATTTAAGCATACATAATGGTACAAAGGTATGAAGAAAAAACAAGAGTGACAAATAAGTTTTATTTAATCTTAATAATGGCGACTTTAGAGCCATAAGATTATTCATTTTATTATAAGGTATGTCTTTAAACGGATATTTTTATCTAAATTTGTATTCAATAGCATAATTAAATTTTCTGCTTGATTACATACAGTATGCTGATGTTAAAATATTATTATGTCAATTAAAATAAGAACTCAACGTAATTATCAGACCTGGCCAAGTTGGGATCTGGTATATGAGTGGGAAGATGTATTAGCTAAAGAACTTAAAGGCTCATTTGTTTATGAATCTAAGTATCTTGATAATAAATATGTAAAGAGAATCCCTGATATATATAGGATTCTGGTTACTAAGGGGAGTACAACAATAGCTTTTGATATGACTCCATCTTTACAAGATAATTTACGGAATACCAAGGATGTTATTCCTTGTATTATTGATTTTTATTTAAAAAAGGAGCAAATATCTTTATTTGAACAAGCGTATAGTCGTAGCTCTATGGTACTCATTTCAAGTAAAGAAGCTTTTGATTATTTGAGAACAAATGGTTGTAGACTGAATATTCAACATTTTCCTTTATCTATTTCTGACAAATATCGTATTACTTCTGATTCTTATATAGAAAAAGAGTATGATTTAGTTTTGATGGGGCGTCAGAATCCTGTACTTGAGTCTTTTTTAGAACAATACAAAAAGAAAAATCCACATTTTTGTTATGTTTATAGAAGACTGGAGGGTAATAACTTTTGTTATTTTACTTCTAGAGGTGAAGCATTAGGAAATATTGATACACGTGAACAATATTGGAATTTGCTGCGCAAAGGTAGGTGTGCTTTATATTCTACACCTGGTATAGATGGTGGTGAATGTCGTACAAATGGTTTCAGTCAGGTAACACCTAGATTTCTAGAGATAATTGCTTGTGGATGTCATGTAATTGCTCGTTATCAATCAAATTCAGATACAGAATTTTATGAATTAGATAAATTTTGTCCATCTATTGAAGATTATTCATCTTTTGAGCATATATTAGATCGTGCGCTTAATGCCGATGTTGATATGAGTATGTATGCAAATTATTTATCTAAACATTATACATCTGTTAGAGCTCAAGAATTATTAATGCTTCTAAAAAAATAAATTTATGAAGAAAGTGGCAGTTATAGGTGCTGGTATATCAGGTTTGACAATAGCAAATCTTTTGAAAGATAAATATATAGTTAAAGTTTATGAGAAAGAAAGTATACCAGGGGGGCTTATCAGTTGTAAGGAGATAAATGGTGGACTTTTTCATACCTGTGGTGGACATGTCTTTAATTCTAAAAGACAAGACGTTTTGAATTGGTTTTGGAGTTTTTTTGATAGAGAGGCAGAATTTACTAAAGTGCCTCGTAATTCTATTATTTTCATGGAAGATGGAACTAAACTCCCTTATCCGATTGAAAATTATGCTTATCTGTTTGATGAGAAGATGAAAATATCTTTTATTGAAGACTTAATATTCCTAGCAAAGACACAAAAATGTGAATCTGCTAATTTTGAGGATTTTCTGCTTAATCGTTTTGGTAAAACTCTTTATCAGAACTATTTTAAGCCTTATAATGAGAAGGTTTGGCGTAGAGACTTGAGTAAGATACCTTTGTCATGGCTTGAGGGGAAGTTGCCTATGCCTAGGCTTGAAGAAATTATATATAATAATATTGATCATGTACAAGAGAAACAATTTGTACATAGTTCTTTTTGGTATGAAAAGAATAATGGTTCACAATTTGTTGCTGAACGTTTCGCAAAAGATTTAACGATTGAATATGGGAAAAATATCCAAAAGATTGAAAGAAAGAAAGGTAGTTGGATTGTTGAGGGTGAAATGTTTGATTATATTGTTTATTGTGGGAATATAAAAAATATACCGTTTGTTTTAGAAGGTGAAGGTGTTGACCTTTCTGACTATGTTCTTCAATTAGACAGTTTAGAATACCATGGGACGACTTCGGTGTTTTGTGAAATAGAAAGTAATCCATATAGTTGGATTTATATGCCAAGTCGGCTGCATCAGTCGCATCGTATTATTTGTACAGGAAATTTTTCGGAGAATAATAATCCTAGTGGTAAACTGACTGCCACAATTGAGTTTACAGACGAGATATCATTGGAGGACATTCATGATAATTTGAGCAGAATTCCTCTAAAGCCTAAATATATAACTCATCATTATACACCTTGTTCTTATCCAATTCAAGATGCCGATACGCGGCAAATGATAAAAGACTTAAAAACGGACTTGTCAAAACTTAATTTTTATTTCTCAGGACGTTTTGCAGATTGGGAATACTATAATATGGATGTGGCGATTGGAGCGGCCATGGATCTTGTTGCTAATAGTTTTGATTAGTGGTAAAATGATATTGATTTGGCTTATTTGTTTATAAAGGTGCTAGGCTAAGAAATATTTGATATTAAAGTAAGGCTTTTAACATAGTTCTTTTACCTCGTTTGATTATCTTTGCAAATAAAACTGAGTAGCTGGAGTAAAATGAAAAATAAACTAGCGATTGTCATACCTGCTTATAAAGCTTGTTTTTTTCGAGAAGTTTTAGATTCTCTTGCAAAGCAAAGTAGGCGTGATTTTACGGTCTATATTGGTGATGATGCAAGTCCCGATGATTTAGAATCAATAGTATCTGATTATAAGGATCAATTAGATATATTCTATTTCCGTTTTGAACAAAATTGGGGTGGGAGAGACTTGGTTGCTCATTGGGAACGTTGTATTGAATTATCAGATGAACCGCTGATATGGCTTTTTTCAGATGATGACCTAATGCCGTCTGATGCTGTAGAACGGGTGATGAAGACTTGGAAGAAATCTGGAGAATGTGATGCCGTATTTCGTTTTCCTTTGGCTATAGTGGATTCGTATGGTAAATTAAAATATATTAATCCGCCTTTTGAGACAGAAAGGATTTCTGGCTATGATTTTTTATTGGATAAGTTAAGTGGTAAAATATCATCTGCTGCGTGTGAGTATGTATTTACACGTGATGTTTGGAAGAAAACAGGAGGGTTTGTTAGGTTTCCTTTGGCATGGTGTTCAGATGATGCAACATGGGCGAAGTTTGCAGATTATACAGCTGGTATTATTTCGTTGCCGGGAACTCCTGTTTATTGGCGGAATGCGGAAAACAAGAATATAAGTAATTCTATGCGTTTTGATGGTGAGAAGCTTAAAGCTACCGGACTTTTTCTAAAATGGATCGGAATGAATTATAGATTAAATCTCCGGGAATCTAGGTTTCAAGATGCATTGGTGACTTATGTGAATGTTATATTAGAGTGCTCTGTAAGAGGAAATTATACTCTAAAAGATTTGTTTTCTTTATATGCTATTTTGAGAAAACTTTCTCCTACTATGGCTTTACGTGTTCTACGTTCCCATATTTTGAAAGCCAAACTTTTTATTTGAGATAATTTCTTTTGATGAAATATTCGGTAATATAATTTATCTTCTAGTTAGAAAGAAGTGGTTGAATAGTAATTTATTGACATACAAAATGAAGAAAATTCTTTTTATTATACCTTGTGTCCCTTATCCTTTGAATTCTGGGGGGAATCAGGCTTTCTTTCAAATGGTAGACTATATCCGTCATAAGATGTCAGTTTCAGTGTTGTTTTATGCTTGGACAATTGATGAGGCAAAAAGGGTAGAAAAGTTGAAAGATTTGTGGGGGAATGTGGATTTTTATACTTTTGTTAAAGAGACAAAAGAAGAACCTGATTCTCCTTTAGTGCGAAATCCTTTTTATTATAAGTGGCTGAAAAAACTCAAGACGTCTATTGAACGTAAAATGCGGAGGCAGTTATTATCTATGTCAAACGGTACTGTTGATCTGTTGAAAGATAAAGATTTTGTACGTGAAAAATCCGTTTTACCTAATTCTATATATAAAGAATTTGATACACGATATATCGATTATGTTACAAAAGTAGCACATGCAGGGTTTGATATCATTCAGGTAGAATTTTATGAATTGATAGCATTGGGATATGTGTTACCGCAGAATGTACAGACAATCTTCGTTCATCATGAATTACGATATATACGTAACGAGAATGAGATGAACCTTTTTCAGGCAATACGACCTAGTGATCGGATGAATTTTCTTGTTGCAAAAGACTTTGAATGGAATGCATTGCAGAAGTATAAACATATAATTGCTTTAACGGAAGTTGATAGGCTATTGTTGGCTAACTGTTTAGGTCGTGAAGAGCATATTTATGCTTCTCCTGCAGTGATAAAATTTGAATCGAATTCAGAGACGGAGTTTATTCCTTGTGTTCATCGGCGTTTTACTTTTGTGGGATATGGAGAACATTTTCCAAATTTAGATGCTGTTGTATGGCTTTGTAAGGAAATTGTTCCCTACTTGCGTAAATGCAATTTTGAGTTCACTTTGCAAGTGGTTGGAATGGGATATGAATATTATTCTGCTGAATTACGAACGGCTTGTCCTGAGATAGAGTTAGTTGGATTCGTTGAGAATTTGACCTCTTTCTTGCAAGGGAGCATTGCTCTTGTTCCTATTCGTATCGGAAGTGGCATGCGAATGAAAATTCTTGATATGGTTTCTTCAAATGTTCCTTTTATTACTACTTCAAAAGGATTGGAAGGTATTCATTTTAGCGACGGTGTAGATTGCTTGATAGCTGATAATACAGTTGATTTTGCAGATGCCATGATTAAATTATCCAATGATTTGGAGTTGCAAAAAATGTTGGTTCATCAGGCTAATGAAAAAATGAAGAATATGTATAATCCACAAGAAATGTTGGATCGGAGATTATCGGTTTATACTTCTATTCTTAAAGATGAATTTTAATGTTTTTGTTGAGCCTTTGATTCTATATTGTCATCTTGAGAACGTTTTAGATTCTTTACACATAAGCTGCTGCTATTTATTATTGAATGATATGAAGTGACAAAAAGATTTAATAAACTGTTTGAGAGACTTTTTATCTTTGGGAATATTGACATTGGCTATAATCTGGGATAGGCTGTATTGAGATACTAGATATTGGTCTGAGCTTTTTATGAAGCCGTTGAAATCTTTATTATCAGAGACTGCATCATAACTCTCATTGTGTTTTCTCCATAAAGTTATTTCCTGGGGAATGTAATAGATTTTATTGAACACACATATTTGTCTCCAAAGCCAGAAATCCAACCATGCGGGGTAAGGGGTACTAAAATTAATATTTTGAATTACTTCTTTTTTTATACAAACGGCGGAGAATGTGGGGATATAGTTTGAATCAAGGTAGGGAAATATGTTACTACCTGAATGTCTTTTGAGGAATGAGGAACTAAATTCTATATATGAATCATATTCAGGGTTATTTGATAGGTTTATAACTTTGATACCATTGACTATGAAATTTGCTAAAGGATTCTGTTGAATCGTATCTTGTAAATATTCAACATGGTTATTGGTCCAATAATCATCACTCTCACAGAATGCGATGTATTCTCCATTGGATTTTTCAATTCCTAATTTCACAGTCTCAGCTAATCCTCTGTTCTGGTTGCCGGGATGTGTGTATAGTTTTATATTTTTAAAACGGTTGGCATATTCTTCTATTATAGGAAGGCTTTGATCTCTGCTTCCATCATCCACAACAATAACTTCAAATGATTTATTGGTTTGTCTGATTAAAGAATCTAAAGTCTCTTTTATATATTTAGCATAGTTGTACGAAGCAACGATAACTGATATCAATGGTTGTTTCTTCATTATTGTTGTAGAATAAGAGTTAAACATAACAGTATCAGTAAGACACAGGATATTCCTAAAGTAACTAAATAGTATTTCTTATATTTCTGGTATTTAAGTTTATACTTGTTGTATTTAGAAAAGAAAAACGATGGATCTTTATATAAATTGAAAACCTCTTGTAGGTGATTGTATAACCATTTGTCTTCTTTTCTTCCCAGATAATCATAGAATTGAGTAAAATAGTATACATATCCTGCATATCCGCCAGGATTTGCATCGAAAACGATACGGAAAAAAGAATTATCAGTAATAAAACCAGCTTCATTGAGATTGCTGCTAGGCTTCATGCCATGAAAATGGATAAGTTTAGCTTTGTCATTGATACCCCAATAAGGTTTCCAATTATATTCTATTGGTAGTAGTTCCATGTCTTTGAAGCATAGCTCGTTTAAATATCCTTGGTCAAAAAGTCCGGATATATTTCTTTCTCTATTTTTCATTTTAAGAATAAATTCCTCATATTTCTCTTTCATGCCTTGGATATTCATAACTAATACTCCCGCATTAAAATATTCCATATCTTCCACATTGCGTTCATATTCTGGGGCAGCTGCTAGATAAGTGGGATGTGGAAGCTCCTCAAGTAAAATGTCAGCATTGAAAATCACGTCTATATCAGAATAAAGAACATACTTTTCTTCTTTTTCTACAACAGGGATTTCCATTCTCATAAATGTTCCGAAAATTCGGTTATATTCGATTTCTCTCCCTAAATTCTGCAACATCCATTCACGCGGATATATCTCCATCAACTCTTGCTTATAGGGCAATTGATGGAGGATTATTTCTACATTGAATTCCTTTAATAACTTATAAACGAGGTCATTTGTATTGCCATCATATAGGCAAACTAAATGGAGAGATGTGTTTTTCCTGGCACTGATTAACATGACTTTTAGTAAATCAAGATAATCTTTTCGAGTGACTATGGAGTCTGTCAGACAAATATAGCATTTCATAATCTGATATTTTAATTGCGTTATTTAATAAAGAACATTATAGATATATTTTCACTCTTTTTTAGCTGAGTTTGTATTTGTCTGATTTTGTTTTGACCAATGGGTTAGCGTTTTAATATGCTCCAAATAATATAATTCTTCTTCAGTTGGTTTTGCGCTATTCATATACCAAGGTAAATGTCTGACGGAATAAGGGTATCCGGTTCGAATACAGAAACAGTCTGGGTCAATAGGTTCCCCGATAAAATAGGGCTTATATACAGCAAAGGTTGTATCTATTAAAGCTTTGAATATGTTAGGCTCTATTTCTTCTTTCCAGAAAACGCTTTCCCACTCTATAACTTTTTCTTTTAATTTATAATGATCTGGTAGGTCGTCTATGCAGATTGAGAAACCGGCCTTCAATGCTTTTGGATATTTTTGTAGTAATAAAATGAATTTCTCAATAAAATCGTCAGGACAATTAGGGAGGATCTCTAAATCAGAATCGGTATAGGCATAATAAGAATCCTTGAATTGCTTAAATATCCCTGTTTCCCACAATGATAGATGCCCGACATTCTTATTTAACATATATACAGGGTATGGTAGTCTTGTATAGTATTCTAATAGTGGCGGGTATGTTGATTGGTTATCAATAATATATAAATTATGGTATCCTCTATTTTCTAAGCTATGGATTAGCTTTGTTAGCATTTCCAAACGGTTGTAGTTGTTAATAATGATAGGGATGTCTTTATAGTTGATTTTCTTTACTCCAAAGAACCTCTTTTTGATTTCGGGAATAAACCATTTAAGAAATAGCTCTTTAGACCTTTGAAAGTCTTGATTGAATGCTTTATATTTTCGAATCAACTTTCTTCTCATTTTTTATTCCTGTTAACAATGATGTTATACATTAGTTTTTCTGGTTTATAGATTGCAAAGCTACTATTTTTTTTTGATTAATATTCGTCATTTCTAATATTGTATATTCAATGTTATTATTGTATGATGTTTGGATAGAGGTCGGCATTAGGTTCTTTTAGATATTCAGAGTGACGACTTAAGGTATTTATTATCTTTTTCTTTTAAGAAATCTTTCTATTAAAAATAAAAATTTAATATACTGTCGTGCTTTTCTTTGGATCCAAACAGTGTCTATAAGTTGTTGAACTCGGTGTTTTGATAATATGTCTAATGCCTGCTCTTGAGTTTTTACCTTCTCTTGAAGGGTAGTATGATTCTGATAAAACTCACTAATCAGATAGGGAAATTCATTTTTAAAAAAATCGGAACGTTCTTGCATGATTAAGTTGCCGCTTTTAGGGTCAGAACTTATTCCATAAACATTAAAGTATGAGACTGCAAAATTTAGATGTTTTGTTGTGCGATTAAACAAAAGGATCTGTTTTATAAAAAAAGCCCAATCTGATATAATCCGGTATTTTTCTTCATATAGCATATTTTTAAAGAGTTCTCTTTTAATAAAAGTCGACGGATGTCCTAAAGAATAATTATATATAAAAGGTAGGGTCAATTTGTCGGGATAAGGGCTGATTTGTATATCATCAGCATTATGATACTGATATAAATCAGCATAGACAATATCTTCTGTGAAATTTTCTTTAAATACTCGTGCTAGAATGTCATTTTCTAACCAATCACCGGAATTTAAAAACAAAAGATAGTTACCTTTAGCTTTAATAATTCCTTTGTTCATAGCATTATAGATTCCTTTATCAGGTTCTGATACCCAATAAGATAAATGTGATGCATACTTTTTTATAATGTTAATACTATTATCGGTTGAGGCTCCATCAATAATAATATGTTCAAAATCCTTAAAGGATTGTTTTTTCCATATACTTTCTAGAGTTTTCTCTAAGCCCTGAGCATCATTTCTGTTAATTGTGATTATGGATAGTTGTGGCGTATTGTTTAGGTTCATTTCTATTGTTTTGGTTTATGATGATTGTTGTTGGTTGATTGTATATTAGTGTGCTATAATCATGTGGAAATTTTGTTTTTTGTGCTTACAGGAGTCTCTAAGGATTTTCTCTATGATAATTATTCCTGCATTTTTTTCTGCAAAAATAGTGATTTATGCGTAATGATATATGTTCAGTGATTAGAAAAATGAATAAAGTTTGGATAATTTTTGTAATATCTATATATGTTTAAAACAAAAAAGATAAACAAAAAAAAGAGAAACAAAATCTTTTTTTCAATTGTATAGTCTATCTTTGTACGAAAGAATCCTAAACCTGTTGTTTTTATTTACTTATGGGCATATTTGAAAATCGATCACTCGTAAGCAGTGATAGACTGAAGCGATTGTTGCTTTTTGTATTGTTTTTGTTATCTGGACTAATGTTGTTAGTTGGATGTCATGAAGATCAAGAGGAAGAAGTTATATCTTCAATTTATAATGAAGATGATCTGAAATATGAAGATAGCCTGAAACGATATTTGCGAAATACTTATCCCTCTGTTATAAATAAAGTATCTGTAACAGAATCCTCTATTGAAATTGTGGGTAACTGTGTGGGTGAAGGGCATTTTTATTTGGGTGAGATTCCTCCTTATTTGGATGTTACAAAGATAGACAAGGCCCCATATAAGGTAGAGTTGACTGAGGCATCGTTTAGTATCGTATTAGATCGTTTTATTGAAAGGGAAGGTGTTTTATATGATCGGTTATTGTCAAAATGGGCTATTTTTCAAATGACAGATCTAACAGACCAATTGGCGTCTCATGCACGACATGCAGATGAAATTTGGGCATCTCAACATTTATCTCCTATTACATTGACTTCTAAGAAAGGGCTGGGAGGTCTTACTGCAAATTCGTTTATATCAGATTTAAGTTTATTGGGTATTAGTAGTGCTACAATTAATGTTTGTATAACTCATTTTATGCATCTTACTCCCAAAGTAGGAGATATAGAACATCTGTATGGAGGAAAAACGTATTATATGGATGAAGAGTATCTCAATAATACTTTAGACAAAGTTTTATTAGAAGCAACAAAAAAAAGGAATATCTCCGTTGCGGCAATTATTTTAATTGATCCGGCTTCACGAAGTGTAGATACGGGAATTGGAGAATTATTACAGCATCCGGATTATAGTGAAGGAACTTATACTATGCCTAATATGACAACTTTGGAGTCGGTAAATTGCTATGCTGCGGCACTTGATTTTTTAGCTAGAAGGTATTGTAGATCAGATAATCGCTATGGACGTATCTCTCATTGGATTATGCATAATGAGGTTGATGGTGGGCTCTCATGGACAAATATGGGGGTGAAGCCTGTTACTATTTTTTCGGATACTTATATAAAGTCTATGCGTATGTGTTATAATATTGTGCGTCAGTATGACGAACATGCAGAGGTGTTCGCTTCTTTTTCACATTCGTGGACCGATATTTCTAATGTGGGATGGTATACTAGTAAAGACATTGTTGATTTGTTGAATACTTATAGTCGGGTTGAGGGAGACTTCCAATGGGCTATGGCATATCATAGTTATGCGCAATCATTATTTAATCCTTGTACATGGCTTGACCCGGATGCAACTTACTCTATGGATACAAAGTATATAACATTCAAGAATTTAGAGGTGTTGAATAAATGGGCTTTGTCTAAAGAAAATAAGTATAAAGGGACTGTTAAGCGTTCTGTATGGCTTTCAGAGGCAGGTGTAAATTCTCCTACATATTCAGATGAGGATTTTCAGAAACAGGCGGCAGGTTTTGCTTACGCATGGAAAAAGATAAACGCATTAGAAGGCATAGACGGAATACAATGGCACAACTGGTTCGATCATCCAGGTGATGGGGCTTGCTTGGGGTTGCGTAAGTATCTGGATGCAACTTATAATGGAGAAGCAAAGCCGGTTTGGTATGTCTATCAAAAAGCAAACACAGAAGAAGAAGATGAATATTTTGAACAGTTTCTATCTGTAATTGGAATTTCTGATTGGAATATTATTGAAAAATTTTAATCTATCTGCATTATTAACTAAAACTGAAATTATGAAAATGTTAAGTATTATTTGTGCCAAAAAGCTGGAATACGTTGTAAGGCGTTGTGTTATGCCGTTGTTAATACCGTTTTTAATTGTGAATGTGATTTCTTGTGGTGATGATTTTGTGGAAGATACTGGAGGAGGTTCTATACCTCCTGAAGAGATCATAACTCCTCCTGTTTATATGCTATTAGATGGTCCATATAAGTCAGGGGTAGTTTTAACTCGAAATGAGGATGATAGTTATATTATAGAAACTATTGATGGAGATCCGTGGGTTACGGGTGGCCGATTTAAGGAAGACATTCCAGAGGAATGTAATGTGCTTGAGTTTGAATACCAGACAATGATGGGTATAAGTAATCTGGAACTTTTTTTCGCAGATGCTGAAACCAATATTGATGCTTCTCATAGCATGAGTGCAGGGGAAGTTCCGGGTACTGAAACATGGAAATCTTTTAGCGTGCGTTTAAAACAATATCGTAAAGATTTTGATTGGGGGAAAAAGGGCGATTATTTGCGGATAGATTTTGGTAATGTTCCTGATAATACGATACAAATACGTAATATATGTCTGCGTGTAATGAATGAGGAGGAAAGGAAGGAAGAGGAGGAAGAAGATAATGAAATTCTCAATAAGGAAAAATATGAGCAAAATATAAAAGACTATCTAAATAAGGATTATAATTGCCATGTGACTGATATCACCGTCGGGAAGGACATAATTAGTGTCCGGGGAAACTATCAGGGGGATGGAATTTTCTTTTTAGGAGAAATACCACCTTTTGTTGATATGTTTAAAGCAAAAAAGATAGAATCTATATATAAAACAGTTTTGTCACAGAATTCTTTTGAAATCCATTTGAATCGTTATGCGGCTATTGGTGGTTATCAGTATGATCGTTTGTTATCTAAATGGGCAATATTTAAGGAAGGAGTAGAAAAAGATGAGCAAGTATCTCATGCTCGTTATGTGGGGGCAGATGGAATTTATGTAAAACAAAATGTTGAAGCTATTCCATTAAAGTCTAAAAAAGGATTGGGGGGACTTATAAATCATGAGTTTCTTGCATCAGATTTAGATGAATTAGGAATCAGCAGTGCTACAATAAATATTCCTATTACAAATTTTATGCATCTTTCTCAACAGTCGGGAGATATTCCGTATGTGTATGGGGGAGTAACTTATTATTTTAATGAGGAGTATCTTAGAAGTGCATTTGATGTGGTATTGGAACAAACTAGCCAGCGCAATATTTCTGTTGCTGGTATTTTGTTGGTTTCTCCTGAAGGAGATGCCGGAGAACTTCTGAAACATCCGGATTTTAATGGCATAGCTCCTTATACCATGCCTAATATGACCACTATGGAGTCTACGCAATGTTATGCTGCTGCGCTTGATTTTCTGGCACAAAGATATAGTAAACCTGGTATGCGTATTGCGCATTGGATTATTCATAATGAGGTGGATGGAGGTAGCCATTGGACAAATATGGGAGATAAACCAATTGCTACATTTATGGATACGTATCTTCGTTCAATGCGTATGTGTTATAATATTGTACATCAATATGACCAGAATTCAGAGGTTTTTATTTCTTTCTCTCATGGATGGAATATTGCTGCTGGGGGCGGTTGGTATAAGGTCAGAGATATGCTTGACTTTATGAATCTGTTTAGTAAAGCAGAGGGAGACTTCTTTTGGTCATTGGCATGCCATAGTTACCCCGCTCAATTGGGGAATCCTTGTACTTGGGATGATGCTCAGGCTACTTTTTCTATGGATACAGAATATGTGACATTGAAGAACCTTGAAGTATTGGATAAATGGGTTAGTGTCCCACAAAACCAATATAAGGGAGGCATCAGACGTTCTGTGTGGCTTTCTGAGGCTGGAACATGTTCTCCAAGTTATGCGGATAAGGATTTGCAGAATCAAGCTGCTGGGTTTGCTTTTGGGTGGAAGAAGATCAATGCTTTGGAAGGGATTAATGGAATCCAATGGCATAGTTGGTTCGATCATCTGGGTGATGGTGCTCGTTTAGGATTACGTAAATACAATGATGCGGAATATCAGGGGGAAGCTAAACCGGTATGGATGACTTATCAAAAAGCTGGTACTGATGCAGAAAATGAGTACTTTGAACAATACTTGCAGCGGATTGGTATTGATAGTTGGGAAGGTATCATTCAGAAGATCCCATAATGTTTGTTGTTTAGGACTATATTGCAGATATTGTAGTGTAAGTAGTTGGCTATTTCTGTTCTTATTTTTTTTATATCTCTGATGTTCTTTTATAAATTATGAGGTTTATATGGGAGCAAGGATATGATAGATATAGAGATATTGCCGAATGAAACCTGCAGTTTCTCTTAAAAGTGCTAGTTTTATTCGGCAATTTACTCTATATTTGTCTGTATAACCCTAAAACAAGAAATGAATGGATACGCTTTATAGGTCATATCGAATGTTGCTTAGTAACATATCCACTGATTTTATCCGTTATCTCCATGATGAGATAGAATGGGATAGTAAGCTTATTGCAATTTTAGGTCCACGTGGTGTTGGCAAAACAACCATGCTTTTACAACATATCAAGTTGTATGATAATATTAACGAGACGTTGTTTGTGACAGCTGATGATTTGTATTTTGCGGAACATAAACTGATTGATCTGGCAATGGATTTCTATCAGCATGGGGGAAAAAAACTCTATATTGACGAGATACATAAGTATGCTGGTTGGGCCCGGGAGATAAAGAATATATACGATTTGATTCCCAGACTACAAGTTGTGTATACCGGTTCCTCCATACTGGATCTGGAAGTCGGAGAGGCTGATTTGAGTCGTAGAAAGTTGGAATATCGTATGGTGGGGTTGTCTTTCCGCGAATACCTTGCCATTTCGTATGGTTATCATTTACCAGTTTATTCTTTAGAAGATATACTGAAACATAAAGTAGATTTTCCTTATGCCGAGGCGCGTCCTATTTTGTTGTTTAAGGAGTATCTGCAACATGGCTATTACCCTTTCTTTCAGGAAAAGGGATATTTGCTTCGTTTACAAAGTATCATTAAGCAGACTTTGGAAAATGATATACCGACTTTTGCGAATATGAATATAGCAACAGCATTGAAATTGAAAAGACTGTTGTATATTATAGCGAAAAGTGTTCCGTTTAAACCAACTTTTACCAAGTTGGCGACTTTGCTTGATATGAATAGAAATACGGTTTCTGATTTGATGTGTTATCTGGAAAAGGCTGGAATAATTAATCAGCTTCGGGCAGAGACGGAAGGTGTCAGACTTTTAGGCAAAGTGGACAAGGTGTATCTGAATAATACGAATTTGGCTTATGCGCTTTCTGACAATACACCGGATATTGGTAACGTGCGCGAAACGTTTTTCTTTTCTACTTTGCGAGTTGTATGTCCGGTAACCACATCAGACGTTTCTGATTTTACGGTGGGTGGTTATACCTTTGAAGTAGGTGGAAAGAATAAATCGCAGAAGCAGGTGCATGATGTGGAGAATGCGTATGTTGTGAAAGATGATATTGAGTACGGAATGCGTAATGTGGTTCCTCTCTGGGCATTTGGTTTTTTATATTGAGATGGTATGTGTATTTGTATGATGTGAACTTAAACAGATTGAAATATGGGTGGCAAGATTTACCCTATTGGTATACAGAATTTTGAGAAACTCCGTAGAGGTGGCTATTTTTATATTGATAAAACGGCATTGATTTATCAATTGGTGAAAACCGGGAGTTACTATATCTTAAGTCGGCCGCGCCGTTTTGGCAAAAGTCTGCTTATTTCTACGCTTGAAGCCTACTTTCAAGGAAAGCAGGAACTCTTTGAAGGGCTGGCTATGGAGAAGCTGGAAAAAGATTGGGTAAAATATCCTGTATTACATCTTGATCTTAATACGGAAAAATACGATACTTCGGAAAGTTTGGAAAATAAGCTGAACGGGGCATTAGTGGAATGGGAGAAGATGTATGGTGCTGAGCCATCGGAAAAATCCTTGGCGATGCGTTTTGAGGGTGTTATTAAGCGTGCCTGTCAGCAAGAGGGGCAAAGTGTGGTGATCCTAGTGGACGAGTATGATAAACCAATGTTACAGGCTATTGGTGATGATGCGTTGCAAAAGAGTTTCCGTGATACATTGAAAGCTTTTTATGGCGCATTGAAAAGTCAGGATGGCTGTATTAAGTTTGCTTTGTTGACGGGAGTGACCAAGTTCGGTAAAGTCAGTGTATTCAGTGATTTGAATAACCTGAATGACATTTCAATGTGGAATAAGTATATAGACATTTGTGGTGTAAGCGAACAGGAACTATACGATAATCTGGATGCCGAACTTCATGAATTTGCCAATGTGCAGGGAGTGACGTATGAAGAGATATGTGCCCGGTTGAAAGAAATGTATGGTAGTTATCATTTCACGCACAATTCCAAAGGAATGTATATTCCCTTCAGTCTGCTTCTAGCTTTTGATAGGAATGAGTTTAAAAGCTACTGGTTTGAAACAGGTACTCCCACTTATTTAGTGGAGTTGCTGAAGAAACACCATTACGACCTTCATCGGATGGCCCATGAAGAAACCGATGAACAGGTACTGAACAGTATAGATTCTGAATCTATCAATCCTATTCCGGTGATTTATCAGAGCGGATATCTCACCATTAAGGGATATGATGAAGAATTTGGTATTTACCGTTTAGGTTTTCCTAATCGTGAAGTGGAGGAAGGATTTATCCGTTTTCTGCTTCCTTATTATGCGAACGTCAATAAAGTGAAATCTCCCTTTGAAATCCAAAAATTTGTTCGTGAGGTACGTGCTGGTGATTACGAATCTTTTTTCCGCCGCCTGCAAAGTTTCTTTTCGATAGCCTGAAATGGATATAAAATATTCATTTCTCATGTTCTCATAAATATGACCTAAGTGTCAGATTGTTAATGGTATAAGCTATGAGAAATGATTTTAAATTTAGTATTTCTCATAGCTTTATTCACAAATAGACCTTAATTTGGCTTATTTCTCATACCCGTTGAAATCATTTCTCATAATGCCCCGGAGTTGGTACATAAATAGGCTGTGTGGGTTTGCCTATATTCTGTAAGTTTCCTTGTGCCTTTAGACGACGAATCTGTCTGCTGGCCATGCTTTGGGTAAAACAACAGAGTGACTGCATATTACTACGGGTCAATACAGGATGGGTTGCAAAATAGGCAGTGAGTTTCTTGTCGATCTCTTCTTCTGAAAGAGAAGCCGAATGTGGCTTGTATTTCGAACGTCGTAAGTGACTACTCATACACAAACTCTTTAAATTTCTGTCAGCCTGGAAGTTAATGGATTTTAGTTTCACTTTATCTGCACGGGTGGTAAGCGAGTGCACGGGTTCGGTCGCTTGCAATGTAATCTGGAAATAGCCGATCCCATCCAGATGTACTCGTTCTCCTTCGCATAGGTGGTTGCCCATGCATCTGCTCAATTCCATTAGCATGGCTTCTACTTCCGCTTTTCCGAAAGTGGTTGCCATGTGGATTTCTCTTGCCAATTTTTGAGTAGTCACATGTTGAAAGTTGACTACCCGTGGATGATAACTAGGTTCTTCTCCTTCTTTCTCCGGTTGGGGATTCTTATAAAACTCGAATTGTATTGCCATCTTTGTTCTAATTTAATGGTTGTTTATATATTATGTAATTGATGCGCTTAGTGTATCTTGCCTTTATTCTTTTATTATTTAACTACCAGCTAGTTCGTTCCACCCATGTGAACGGTTCTTTTCACTCTAGTAGACAGATCTTTCTACCCTAGTGAACAGAACCGTTCACTGTAGTGGAACGATTGGGATCCTCTTTCAAAGATACGACATTATTAACTGAAAAACAAATAATTACACGGTTGTTTACATGTAAATAATAGATGAGGGTTGTGTAAAATAAGGTTGGCCAATGAGCGAAATGAATAGTTGGTATTTGACTATGAGAAATGATCCGGAATACTATGATAAATAGACACTTTTTGAGCAAAAATGAAAGACAAAGTATGAGAAATACCGGATTTAAAAACGTTTCTCATGGTGTACTATGCTGATTTTGTGTGTTTTATCTGAAACTTATGAGAATATGAGAATAAGAATTGCAAATCATTACTAGTGGACGTGCGTTTGTGAGGTGTCAAATTTGTTTATACGGGATATTAACCGTACATTTGTCTGTGGTAATAATCGCCCTACAAACACATGCAGGACAAATAAATTAATTAAGCAATGAGAATAACATTGGTAAGAGACGATGGCAAGGTGAACACTATGCGTACGTTAAGAATCGAACAGCTCGTAGAGCAAATGAAAGTGGAAACCAAAGCACAGTCTGTTTCAAAAATGAGAGAAGTCCTGCCTTTTATGCTTCCGGGTGATAAAAATGACTATGTGCAGAAAGTGCAGAAGGTGATACCTGCAGCGGCCTTTTTCCGCAAAGACGGAATAACGACCATGAGTGAATACAACGGAATTGTGATGATTCAGGTGAATAACTTATCCGGGAATATGGAAGCGGATGAAGTGAAAGAGCGGGTGAGGGAGCTGCCGCAAACTTATTTAGCTTTCACCGGTTCTTCCGGAAAGTCAGTGAAGATATGGGTCCGTTTTACTTATCCCAATGACCTTTTACCGGAAACCCGTGAACAGGCAGAGCTTTTTCATGCACACGCCTATCGGTTGGCTGTGAAATTCTATCAGCCCCAACTTCCTTTTGATATCGAACTGAAAGAACCTTCATTGGAACAATATTGTCGCTGGACTTTTGATCCGGATTTGTATTTTAATCCCGAAGCGATGCCTATTTATATGAAACAACCTGTGGCTATGCCGGGCGAAACCACTTATCGTGAACGGGTGCAAACGGAAACTTCACCATTGCAACGGCTTGCACCGGGGTATGAAAGATGTGATGCGCTTTCTGTTCTTTTTGAAGCAGCCTTCGCACGTGCACTGGATGAGGAGGATGGTTATCAACCGGAAGAAGGTGATAAACAGTCTTTGTTGATAAATCTGGCCGGGTATTGTTTTCGCGCCGGTATTCCTGAAGAAGATACGGTGCGATGGTGTCGGGCGCATTATCGTTTGCCAAAAGATGATACATTGGTTCGGGGGACTGTACGGAATGTATATCGGACTTCAGAGGGATTTGCGAGTAAGAGCAGCCTGTTGCCGGAACAATTATTTGTCATGCAGATGGATGAGTTTATGAAACGGCGTTATGATTTCCGTTTCAACCAACTAACGTCACAAGTGGAATGTCGCGAACGGAATAGCTTTAATTTTTATTTTCTTCCGGTGGATAAACGGTTGATGGCAAGCATTACAATGAATGCACAATATGAGGGGCTTAAACTTTGGGATAAAGATGTCGTGCGTTTCCTGAATTCGGATCATGTACCGGTTTATCAACCTATTGAAGAGTTTCTTTATGACCTTCCTCGTTGGAACGGTAAGGATTATATTGGCAATTTAGCCAAACGGGTTCCTTGTGACCATCCTTATTGGACTCAATTGTTTCGTCGTTGGTTTCTTAGTATGGTCGCACATTGGCGTGGGATGGGTAAGAATCATGCGAATAGCACTTCGCCTATATTGATAGGCCCGCAAGCTTATCGTAAGTCTACATTTTGCCGCTTGATCTTGCCGCCATGTTTACAGGCATATTATACGGACAGTATCGATTTCAGTCGGAAACGGGATGCTGAACTGTATTTGAATCGCTTTTTATTGATTAATATGGATGAGTTCGATCAGATTGGCATCAGTCAGCAGTCTTTTCTCAAGCATATTCTGCAAAAGCCTGTTGTCAATACGCGACGTCCGAATGCTTCGGCAGTGGAGGAGCTTCGCCGGTACGCTTCTTTTATAGGTACAAGTAATCATAAGGATCTGTTGACGGATACTTCCGGCAGTCGCCGTTTTATCGGTGTCGAGGTGACGGGAGTGATAGATGTGGTCCGCCCTATTGATTATGAGCAGTTATATGCACAGGCAATGGCTGCATTGCGGAGTAATGAGCGCTATTGGTTTGATGAAAAAGAGGAGGCGATTATGACGGAGGCTAACCGGGAGTTTGAACAGTCGCCGGCGATTGAACAATTGTTTCAGGTATATTACCGGGCAGCGGAAGAGGAAGAAGAGGGAGAATGGTTGCTTGCTGCAGATATATTGCAGCGGATACAAAAAGCAAGTAAAATGAAATTTTCTTCCGGGCAAGTTAATTATTTCGGGCGTATATTGCAGAGGCTGGGAGTAAAGTCGTTTAGGAAAACACGTGGGGTTTATTATCATGTGATGCCTGTAGAGTAAGGATGATGATGAAATAATGTATAGTAGATGGCTTTTATTATTTTATAATAATTATCTTTGCGTAATAACGTGAGATGTATGAAGACTATGATAAGAAATCCTTTTATAACAAGCGGATATGTCTCTGCTGATTATTTTTGCGATCGCCGTTTTGAGAGCGAACAGTTGGTGCGCGAGGTGATGAATGGGAATAATTTGGCTCTTGTCTCTACCCGGCGAATGGGAAAAACAGGGCTGATCCGTCATTGCTTTCAGTTTCCTGAAATTAAACAGGGTTACTATACCTTTTTTATTGATATATATGATAGCCGTTCATTGCGTGATTTGGTCTTTGCACTTAGTAAGGAGATTTTGGAAGTACTGAAACCTATGGGGAAGAAAGCTTTGCATGGCTTTTGGGAATGTGTAAAATCTTTGCAGGCTAGTATCTCTTTTGATGTGAATGGTATGCCTTCTTTGAATCTGGGATTAGGAGATATACAAGCTCCGGCTACTACGCTTGATGAAATCTTCCGGTATTTAGAGCAAGCGGATAAGCCTTGTTTGATTGCTATTGATGAATTTCAGCAGATTACTGGATATGTGGAGAAAAATGTAGAGGCTACTCTCCGGACTTATGTGCAGCATTGTAATAATGCGCGTTTCATTTTTGCCGGGAGCCAGCGACATGTGATGGGGAATATGTTTTTGACGCCTTCCAGACCTTTTTATCAAAGTGTGTCAATGATGCATTTGGAAAGTATTCCTTTAGAAGAATATATTCCTTTTGCAAGTATGCATTTCAAACGTGCAGGCAAAGAAATAGAGGAAAGTGCTGTTACCACAGTTTATCAACAGTTTGAAGGAATCACATGGTATATACAAAAAGTATTGAATACACTTTATGATATGACCCCGGAGTACGGAGTTTGTAAAGTGGGAATGGTGTCAGGGGCTATTCGGCAGATTATTGATTCATTCAGATATACTTATTCGGAAATTCTTTTTCGTTTGCCGGAGAAACAAAAGGAACTGCTAATTGCTATCACTAAAGAAGGAAGGGCTAAAGCTCTCACTTCCGGCACTTTTATTAAAAAATACAAACTGGCTTCTGCTAGTTCAGTTCAGGCAGCACTAAAAGGGTTGCTGGAAAAGGATTTTGTGACTCAGGAAATGGGTATTTGTCAAATATATGATCGTTTCTTGGGTATTTGGCTGAAAGAGAATTATTAAGTCATATTTCATTTATTGAAGAGGGCTTTTCGATAAATCGCGTTAATAATTAATAGAAACTGCTGCCTGTTAATCTGTTTTATTGTATCTTTGCGGTCTTAACTTTTTTAATGGTAAATAATGAAGGAATTTCTACAACTAATGCGACGTTTTGTGTCGCCTTATAAGAAGTATATCGGCTGGGCTATTTTGCTGAATATTTTGTCTGCTGTATTCAATGTGTTCTCATTTACTTTTTTGATTCCTATCTTGAGTATTCTGTTTAAAACAGAAGGAGCAGATAAGGTGTACCATTTTATGGAATGGGGTAGTGGCGATTTAGCAGATGTTGCCAAGAATAACTTCTATTATTACATCTCTCAGATGATTGTGGATAATGGTCCCACTGTAGCTCTTATTTTCTTGGGACTATTCCTGATGGTGATGACATTGTTTAAAACCGGTTGTTACTTTGCTTCTTCAGCCGTGATGATTCCATTACGTACAGGAGTGGTACGTGATATTCGTATTATGGTGTATGCTAAGGTAATGCGTCTGCCGATGTCTTTCTTCTCGGAAGAAAGAAAGGGAGATATTATAGCTCGTATGAGTGGTGATGTGGGGGAAGTGGAAAATTCCATTACCAGTTCATTGGATATGTTGATGAAAAGCCCGATTCTGATTATTATATATTTTGTGACATTGGTTACGGTTAGTTGGCAGTTGACTCTTTTTACTATCATTGTATTACCGGGAATGGGTTGGTTGATGGGAGTCGTCGGAAGAAAACTGAAACGTCAATCACTGGAAGCACAGGCTAAGTGGAGTGATACGATGTCACAATTAGAAGAAACACTGGGAGGCTTGCGCATCATCAAGGCTTTTATTGCGGAAGATAAAATGATTAACCGCTTCACCAAATGTAGCAACGAGCTCCGGGATGCGACAAACAAGGTTGCTATACGTCAGGCTATGGCTCATCCGATGAGTGAGTTCTTAGGAACGATTCTGATTGTAGCTGTATTGTGGTTTGGAGGTACATTGATTTTAGGAAAGAATGCAACCATCGATGCTCCTACATTCATCTTCTATATGGTTATCTTATATAGTGTAATCAATCCATTGAAAGACTTTGCTAAAGCGGGATACAACATTCCGAAAGGGTTGGCTTCCATGGAACGTGTGGACAAAATCCTGAAGGCAGAGAATAAGATTAAGGAAATTCCGAATCCGAAACCGTTGAAAGGTTTGAATGATAGAATCGAATTTAAAGATATCTCTTTCAGCTATGATGGTAAAAGAGAGGTGTTGAAGCATGTAAACCTGACAGTTCCCAAAGGAAAAACAATCGCACTGGTTGGGCAATCGGGATCCGGTAAATCTACATTAGTCGATTTGTTGCCGCGTTATCACGATGTACAGGAAGGTGATATTACCATTGACGGAACAAGTATTCGTGATGTACGTATTGCGGATTTGCGCAGTTTGATTGGTAATGTAAACCAGGAGGCTATTCTGTTTAATGATACATTCTTCAATAACATTGCTTTTGGCGTGGAGAATGCGACAATGGAACAAGTTATAGAGGCGGCGAAGATTGCCAATGCGCATGATTTCATTATGGAGAAACCGGAAGGATATAATATGAATATCGGTGACCGTGGCGGAAAATTGTCCGGTGGTCAGCGTCAGCGTATCAGTATTGCGCGTGCTATTTTGAAGAATCCTCCGATTCTGATTCTTGATGAGGCTACTTCTGCTTTGGATACCGAATCAGAACGTCTTGTACAGGAAGCGTTGGAACGTTTGATGAAAACACGTACGACGATTGCTATTGCCCACCGTCTTTCTACGATTAAGAATGCAGATGAAATCTGTGTACTGTATGAGGGTGAGATTGTGGAACGTGGTAAGCATGAAGAACTCATTGAGTTAAACGGTTACTATAAACGTCTGCATGATATGCAGCAGTTGTAATTCTTGATATTGTAATGATATTATTAAGTTTTGATACAGAAGAATTTGATGTACCTCGTGAGCATGGTGTAGACTTTCCGTTGGATGAAGCAATGAAAGTGTCAGTCTATGGTACAAATCGGATACTGGACTGCCTGAAAAACAACGGGGTGAAAGCTACTTTCTTTTGTACAAGCAATTTTGCAGAAAATGCGCCGGAAGTGATGCGGCGCATTATGGACGAAGGACATGAAGTTGCTGCGCATGGATGTGACCATTGGCAGCCACAGGCTTCGGATGTCAGTCGTTCAAAAGAAATTCTGGAACGTCTTACCGGCAGGACGATACAAGGTTATCGCCAGCCGCGTATGTTCCCCGTATCAGATACGGAACTTGAACGGATGGGGTATGTATATAACTCCTCATTGAATCCCGCATTTATCCCCGGAAGATATATGCATTTGTCGGAGCCCCGTACCTGCTTTATGACAGGTAAGTTACTTCAAATCCCGGCTTCTGTAACTCCGTGGATTCGCTTCCCGCTATTCTGGTTGTCTTGTCATAATCTGCCGATGTGGCTGTATCAACTCCTGGTAAACCGGGTATTGAAGCATGACGGATATTTTGTGACTTATTTCCACCCGTGGGAATTCTACCCGTTGGGTGAACATCCTGAATTTAAGATGCCTTTTATTATCCGCAATCATTCCGGTAAAGGAATGGAGGAACGTCTGGATATGCTTATCCGCAAACTGAAAGAAAAAGGATATGCTTTTATGACTTACTCGGAATTTGCACAGATAAAACTGGCTGAACTAAATAAACCGGACGAAAAATGATAAAATTGGCTATTGTATCCCCCTGCTATAATGAGGAGGAAGTGTTGGAAGATTCGGCCGCCCGTTTGACAGCCTTGTTTGATGAGTTGGTGGCGAAAGAAAAGATCAGTGCCGACAGCTTTGTGCTCTTTGTGAATGATGGCAGCAAAGATCGTACATGGAGCATCATTAAGAAACTGCACGGGACGAATCCTTATATAAAAGGAATGAATCTGGCACGGAACGTGGGACATCAGTATGCGATCATGGCCGGTATGATGACCGCTAAAGACTGGAGTGATGCCGTTATTACCATTGATGCTGATTTGCAGGATGATCTGAATGCGATTGAGGAGATGATCGATGCTTATACGCAAGGATATGATGTTGTATATGGAGTGAAAGTATCTCGTCAGGCAGACCCCGTGTTGAAACGTCTTTCTGCAACAGCCTTTTATAAATTACAGCACCGGATGGGAGTGGAGACTATCTACAATCATGCGGATTTTCGTTTTCTAAGCCGGAGAGTGCTGGAACAGTTGTCTCATTATCAGGAACGCAATGTCTATCTGCGTGGTATTATCCCGTTGCTGGGTTTCCCTTCTACTACGGTAGATGATGTGATTCGGGAACGGACAGCCGGAACTTCCAAATATACAGTGAGAAAGATGTTCAGTCTGGCTTTGGACGGGATAACCTCTTTCTCGGTAAAGCCCATTTACGGAATTGTTTATCTGGGAGGTATCTTTGTTTTTATCAGTATTTTGATTGGAATCTATGTTCTTTACGCATTGATTTCGGGTACTGCGGAACATGGCTGGGCCTCTTTGATGTTGTCTATCTGGTTTGTTGGCGGGGTTGTTTTATTATCCATAGGAGCTGTCGGACTGTATATTGGCAAGATTTATAAAGAGGTAAAACGTCGTCCGCTCTATAATGTGGAAGAAGTGTTGTACGATGATCAGAATAAGTAAGGTTATACTTGAGAAGCACCCGGATTGGCGGGATAAGTTCTGGCAGTTTGTTCGTTTTGGAGTTGTCGGCACTATATCTTCAGCCATTCATTACGGCGTATATTGCCTGGTCTTGTTGGTTGCGAATGCCAATATCTCCTTTACGGCTGGTTATGCTGTAGGATTTGTCTGCAACTACTTCCTGACTACTTTCTTCACCTTTCGTTCCAAACCATCCTCGCATAATGCGATCGGCTTTGGTTTTAGTCATCTGATTAATTACCTGCTTGAGATCGGCTTACTGAATCTCTTCCTCTGGATAGGGGCGGGTGAACTGCTTGCACCGATACTGGTAATGATTATCGTGGTGCCTATCAATTTCCTGATTCTTCATTTCGTTTATATCTATAAAGGGAGGAAATAACACTATTCAATCCCTTTCATTTAATTCATAAAAAGAAAAGGCTATTATGAAACGTTTTCTAAATCTTATTGTATATATACTTACCATACATGTTTCGGCTTTACTGATCGCAGGACTGTTTCGCCTGGTACTTTTTATCTCATCTTATCATCAGTTGACCTCTGAAGCCTTGTCGGATAAGACACTTCCGATGCTTGCTTTTGTGCATGGTGTCTGGTTTGACAATGTGATAGGCTGTTACATACTTCTGTTGCCTCTGGTAGTTGCGGTGGTATGTGGAGTTTGCAACTATTATGGGAAAGCGTTGTTCCGTTTCTTTACGATCTTTTTCAGTGTCTTTTATGGATTGGTTTATTTAATCAGTGCGTCGGACATTCCTTATTTTGCCTATTTCTTTAAACATATCAACTCTTCCATATTCGAATGGTTCGGTTATGCGGGAACTACCGCCGGAATGATATTGGGGGAAAGTGCCTATTATCTGTCCATCGGATTATTCCTTCTCTTTCTGGCCGGATTCGTAGTTTGGCTTATCTATCTGGCACGTTATTTCCATCATCGTAGCCTTACCATTTCCGCTCCGTTTCCTTATTGGAAGCGAGGAGGGGCGGTTCTGATCGGTGCTTGCTTAATCGGACTCTGCATCTTTGGAATCCGGGGGCGTACAGGCTATAACCCGATCAAAGTAAGTGCGGCATATTTCTGTCAGGATGCTTTTCTCAATCAACTGGGAGTAAGTCCTACTTTTAACCTGCTGACGAGTGTGATGGATGATATGAGGCCTGAAAATAAATACTTGCATCTGATGGATGAACAGGAAGCCATCACCAAGGCGCAAGCTCTGCTCAACCGTCCGGGAGATGCGAATGTTTCCCCGTTGGCTGTTTACAGGCGTGCTGCAAAAGCGGATAGCGTGCAACAACGCCGTCCTAATGTCGTCTTGATTATGATGGAGTCTATGTCCGCCAAGTTTATGAAGCATTTCGGGCAATCGGAGACTTTGACTCCTTTCCTAGATAGCCTGTATACCCGTTCTATCAGTTTCCGCAATTTCTATTCGGCAGGAATCCATACGAACCATGGTTTGTATGCCACCTTGTATTCTTTTCCGGCTATGATGAAACGGAACCTGATGAAAGGCTCTGTCATTCCTCGCTATTCGGGACTGCCTACCGTACTGAAAGAAAACGGCTATTACAACCTTTTCTTTATGACGCATGAAGGGCAGTATGATAATATGAACGCTTTCTTTCGGACGAACGGCTATGATGAAGTGTTTTCACAAGAAGACTATCCGGCTGATAAGGTTGTGAATAGCTTTGGAGTGCAGGATGATTTCTTGTATGACTATGCAATTCCGGTATTGAATCAGCGGGCTGCCACCGGACAACCGTTTTTTGCTACTTTACTGTCCATCAGTAATCATCCGCCGTATGTGATACCTCCTTTCTTCCATCCGAAAACAAGTGAACCGGAGATGCAGATCGTTGAGTATGCGGATTGGGCTTTGCGTCAGTTCTTTGAAGAGGCGCGTAAACAACCCTGGTTTGATAATACGATATTCGTATTGGAAGGAGATCATGGCAAACTGGTGGGAGACGCCGAATGTGAACTACCGGAATCTTATAATCATATTCCACTGATGATTTACTCCAGCCGTATTCAGCCGGAAGAGAAAACAGCATTTGGCGGTCAGGTAGATATACAGCCAACGATATTAGGGTTGTTGAATATTGATTATTTACAGAATAATTTTGGGGTAGACTTGCTGAAGGAAGAACGTCCCTGTATGTTCTATACTGCTGACAATATGGTGGTGGGACGCAATGATACGTTACTCTATCTTTATAATTACGAGACTCAGCAGGAACTTACTTATGATATCGGTAACGGCAAATTGAATGCTGTTCCGATGGATGATAGCTTTTTGCCTTTGAAAGAATATAGTTTTTCCATGCTCCAATCGGCGGAGTTCCTTGTGAAGCATGGAAAAACGCTTAATTCTATACCTTTTACTCAACAATAGGAGTCGTTTCGGTATTTTCAGGCTGTTGGTTTTTAACGAACTTGTATATCTTGGCTATTTGCCGGAGTACTCGTTTAGGGGATTCATATACCTCCTCAAACTGATACCCTTCTTTCTCGAATTCGGGAAGATATTTCTCTGCATCATTCGTGCCGATTAACAAGAAACCTTCCGAAGGACGTTTCTCATAGAAGTTGTCGAGACGATTGTGCAGATAGAAATTGAGTTCGAAATAATGTACGGGGTCACCTGCTGCATGCAGACTTTCTTCAATGAATTCGTACATCGTTCCTTCGCTTTCCGGCGCAACCTTTTCTATTTCTGTAGCGATGAATTTGACCGACTTCGAATTTAATGCTGCCGGCTGATAAGCACCGTCCAATGCAAGGTATAATCCCATTGTAAGCACAACGAGAGCGTATAGGAAACGGTTGTTCAATGCATTTTTCCGTTGATAGAACCACCAGTAGATACCGAGAATGGTAGGAATGGCAATCAGGAATAAGGCCCCTGCTCCGCTGATATTCTGTATTGCACGCATGAAATTAATATTGTCCTGCGCGTGACGACCCTGGAAAATAGTTTCAGGGATGAGTCCGCATTTTAATACGATGAAGCAGGTGAACAGTAGCAGGCTGATTACTGCAAGAATACTTCCGTATACCTTGATGACTTTAGATTGCTTCTTGACCAGATAGAATAGATATTTGGCAAGGAAATAAGCAATGAAAGGATAGATCGGCATCAGATATACACTACGTTTGCTCTGCGGAATACAGTAGAAGACGAAGATTACAACGATACTGGTGAAAGAGAATAAATCCACCGGGTCCATATTCTTTATCCATGTGGTGAAACGTTTCCACCAGGCTGCCGGTTGGATGCTGAATTTATGGTAAGTCAGGCTGAACAGGGAGAGCACGACTAACAGTGTCCAGGGAACGTATCCGGCAAATAGGGTCACAAAATTATAATGCCAGGGGTTCACGCATGAATTGTAACTCATGGTATTAGTCATACGACCGAAGTTTTCTTCCATAACTAATGCCAGGAACTCTTCTCCACCTTGTTGGTAAGCAGCGACATACCAGCAGAAAGGCAGGATGAGTGAAAGAATGGCCCAGGCGGAAAGTAACAAGAATGCTTTGAAGAAGTTGACACCCCGGAGTAACAAGAAGATGCCTACCACTAAACATGGAATGATAGTACCTACCGGTCCTTTAGTCAGTGTGCCGCAGCTCATCAGGAGAATGGCCAGCCAGGGAATACCTTTGAGTCCCTTCTCATACCATTTGTAGAGACAATACAGAGCGCCAACGGTGAGCGCTGTCAATACCATATCCACCCGGCAGTTTGCTCCGGCCCGGTGCAGCTCAAAATTAGTCAGGGTAATAAAGGCGGCCAACAACGCCAGTTCCACTCCTTTTCTTTTGGCAAAGAACAGAAAGCCGCAGAGGGTCATGGCGATCAGGGCGATGGCAGACGGCAAGCGGGAGGTCATTTCTGTGACTTGCCCTCCGTTTACTGCTGCCGAAACAGCGGCTATGCTCCAGTGGAAGAAAGGCGGTTTGTAAGCCATTTCTCCTCCGTTGTTTCTGGGTAAAATCCAGTTTCCGCTATCCAGCATGGAGTAGGAGACAATAGATTCGCGAGGCTCCCCTTTGGTGTGGTACTCCGATAAACCGAGGAAAGGCAGGATAGTAACTACGCAAATGACTAGTAACAGCCAGAAAGCTTTGTTTGAAGTCAATGTTTTCATCTTTATCTTATATTGAAATTTATGTTCTTTTATTTTCTGCCGAAGTCGGCCGGAATTTCTCCCCATTCTTTCGTTTCCCATTTCAGAATACGGGTGGTATAGGTGTTTCCCTGCAACCATTTTTCTGCCCGTTCAATCAACAGAAAGAGTTCTTCTGTTTCCGGGGTTCGGGGGAGTTTGGTCTTGCACTTCTTCTGTCGCACCCAGCTGATGGCATTCGCGCTGTCACTGTAAATGGGCATATCGAAACCTTTCTTTTTCAGCAACGCCAAACCGTGTACGATGGCTAGAAACTCACCGATATTATTCGTGCCTTTCATCGGGCCGAAATGAAAAATCTCCTGACGGCTGGCAATGTGTACGCCGCGATATTCCATCGGTCCCGGATTACCGCTACAGGCTGCATCGACAGCCAGGCTATTGTCGATCACACAAGAAGGTAAAGTATCCGAAGAAGGTTTAGGACCTCCTGATTTAGCCTTTGCATTCTTGCCGATATAAGCATAGGGAGACATTGTCAACGCGCGTTCCGCTTCTTCGCGCGTATCAAATGATTTGTATTTGGCAGCTTCATATCCTTTGATTTGAAGTTGGCAGTCTGTCCAGGAAGTATAAACTCCGGGGGTGACACCTTCCCATACTACATAAAATTTCTGTTTAGCCATTTTTTCTGACGATAATTTTAGATAGTCAATGAATTGACGCTGCGAAGGTACAAATATATTCTCTAACTGAACAAGTTAGGGGGGCTACTTGTTATAAAAAAAAGAGAGTTTTAAGAATATAAAATAAGAAAGGAACTATTATGGAAAGATCTTTTAGTGAAGCTTTGAAACAACGTCGAACTTACTATTCAATTACTAATCAGTCACCTATATCCGATCAGGAGATCGAATGTATCGTTAATATGACCGTGCGCCACGTACCGTCGGCATTCAATTCGCAATCTACCCGTGTGGTACTTCTATTGGGAGAATCGCATAAGAAATTGTGGCAGATTGTGAAGGACGCATTAAAGAAGATTGTACCGGCTGAAGCGTTTGTCAAGACAGAGGAGAAGATAGATCATTCGTTTGCCTGTGGGTATGGCACTGTATTGTTTTTTGAGGATCAGAAGGTTGTGAAAGGGCTTCAGGAGGCTTTCCCGGCTTATCAGGAGAATTTCCCGGGATGGTCATTGCAGACTTCTGCCATGCACCAGTTAGCTATCTGGGTAATGCTCGAAGATGTAGGTTTCGGAGCATCGCTGCAACACTATAACCCGTTGATTGATGAAGAAGTGCGCCGTGCATGGGATTTGCCGGAACATTGGCATTTGATTGCGGAAATGCCGTTCGGACTTCCTGTCGGCAAACCGGGTGAAAAAGAATTCCAGCCGCTTGAAGAACGGGTGAGAATCTTTAAATAAATCGGGAATGAAGAATGAATAATGAAGAATTGGATGGCATAATGGCTAAAATTCTTCATTCTTCATTCTTCATTCTTCATTAAATGATTAATTTTGTGAGCAAAATTAATCATTTATGGTTCGTATCTTCCTTACCGGCTATATGGGTGCCGGAAAAACGACGTTGGGTAAGGCTTTTGCCCGATATATGAATATACCGTTCATCGATCTGGACTGGTATATTGAAGAGCGTTTTCACAAAACCGTTGGAGAATTATTCATTGAACGAGGCGAAACAGGATTCAGGGAGCTGGAGAGAAATATGCTCCATGAAGTAGCCGAGTTTGAGAATGTGGTAATTTCGACGGGGGGTGGAGCGCCTTGTTTTTATGATAATATGGATTTTATGAACCGGACCGGAAAGACTGTTTTTCTGAAGGTGCATCCGGATGTGTTGTTCAGGCGCTTGCGTGTGGCTAAACAACAACGTCCTATTCTTCAGGGTAAAGAGGATGAAGAACTGAAAGCGTTCATTGTTCAGGCACTCGAGAAGCGTGCTCCTTTTTATCATCAGGCACAATATATCTTTAATGCAGACGAATTGGAAGATCGTTGGCAGATTGAAACATCGGTGCAATGTTTGCGACAACTTTTGGGATTGTAGAAGTAACAGTCGTTATATTTTGTGTAATCGTCATTTGGAAAGCTGTGAAATGTGTGTAATTTGTGCCTGATAATGAATGATTATTGGGAGGAATTTTGCTGTATTCAGAAATCAGGTAGTTGTAATGTTCTCTTTTTGTTGGAACTTCGTTTTTTTTGAGACTCTTGTTTGTGCATTCGGTCAATATTTGTACCTTGCACTCGTTATGAGATTTTTTATTGACTAGTAACACAAAATTAAGGTAAAGTTCTATATCATGAAAACTTTAAAAGAGAAATTTGGGGAGTTATCCGCTAAAATTAAAGCATCCGGACAGCCTGCAAGGGTATGGTTTCCGCAGTATACACCGGCTTCATTGTTAAGTGCGGAAAACTGGTGGGAAGCATTGGCTGTATGTGAATATGCTTTGGACACAAAAGAAGACGAGAAATTAACAGAAGATTTTTTTGAACTGATATTCAGTGCTTTTGACTGTAACGTAGAGGTGGAACTCAACGCGGAAGAATATGAATTCTGGTGGGAAAAGGTGATGCAGGTATGCGACCGTGTGGCAGAGTTTAGCGGTGCGGGATGGGCGCAGAAGGGTGCACAATATTCCGAAGCCCGTTATGGAAAGCGGGACATGAGTTATTTGTTTCCATACTACGAGAAGGCCGCCGATATGGGTTGGGCTGAAGCGGAAGCAACTGTTGCCTATTGGCGATACATGGGATTCTATTGCGAACAAGATAAAGAAGAGGGTGAACGGCGTTTTGCAGCTCTCACTTCTCCCGAAGCTATTTTATGGGGAAAGCATTATCGTGCTTTTGCCGAAGAATTTACAGGGGATAAAGCAAAGGCATTACAGATACGGAATGAACTGCTTGCCGAACTGCCTGAAGGAGAACGTTTGCGTGCTCATGTATATGCAGCGTTGGGGGATGCGCTCGACAGGGCGGAAGGTAACGTGGCAGAGGAAGCTGCTTATTACGAAAAAGCCCTGGAAATAGTTCCCAATCTTTATAGTCTTAAAAATCTGGCTACGCTTTATTTCCGTTACCCGGAACTGAATAAACCGAAAGAACTGAGCTTTGAACTTTGGGAAAAGGCTTGGCATGCCGGTGTGTGGTCTGCCGCCAATTTCCTGGGATATAACTATCAGGAGGAGGAATGGCTGGATATGCCTAAGGCGATTGAATGGCTGGAAAAGGGCATGCTTTATTGTGAACCCTACAGTGCGTATGAACTGGCATTGATCTACCTGTATAATGATGAATATAAGAACGTGGAACGTGGACTGATGTGTCTGAACCGTTGCGTGGAGGATGATTATATACAAGGTATCGAAGGACTGGCCAATATTTATTTCAACGGTGATTTGGTGCCGGAAGACATGAATCGCGCGAAAGAGTTGTTGGAGAAAGCCATTGAGTTGGGTTCGGGAAGTGCAGCTTATCGTTTGGGCTGGATGTATGAACGTGGCTTCTTGTCTGAAGAACCGGATTATGTGAAGGCTTTAGAGTTTTATGAAAAAGCGGCTTCACTGAGTAATGCCGATGGGTATTGCCGTGTGGCTCTTTATCTGGCTAATGGATATAGCGGTGTGAAGGACCCTGTAAAATCAAGGGAATATTATGAAAAAGCGGCCGAACTGGGTGCTTGCTTTGCCCTTGTGGAACTGGCATTCTTATATGAGAATGGCGATGGAGTGGAGAAGAATTATGAAAAGTCATTTGAACTGATTAGCAAGGCTGCCGAACAGGGTTATCCTTATGCAATGTTCCGTGTAGGTCTTTATATGGAAAAGGGTGTTCTTGGTGAAGTGAAACCGGAAGAGGCCTTTGCCTGGTATACAAAGGCAGCTGAAGCGGACGATAATGATGCGATCTTTGCTTTGGGACGTTGCTATAGAGAAGGTATCGGAACGGAAGAAAACTGGGATAGGGCACTCGAATGGTTTAGTAAAGGGGCGGAAAAGAATGAAGCCCGTTGTCTGACGGAACTGGGGATGGCTTATGAGAATGGTAATGGCGTGGAAGAGAATCCACAGAAGGCAGTGGAATATATGATGAAGGCTGCTGAACAGGATTATGGCTATGCTCAGTTTAAGATGGGAGATTATTATTTCTTCGGTTGCGGTCCCTGTCTGGAAGATAATAAAACGGCAGTGGAATGGTATGAAAAGGCAGTGGCTAATGAGATTCCGATGGCTATGCTGCGTGTGGGTGAGTATTATCTGTATGACTATGATAGCCTGAATGAGTCGGAAAAGGCTTTTGCTTATTTCAAGAAAGCTGCCGAATATGAATGGTATAGTGAAGGACTGGGTATCTGTTATGAAATGGGTATCGGAGTGGAAGAGAATGAAACGGAAGCCTTTAAATATTATACACTGGCTGCGGATAATGGAAATACGACAAGTATGTATCGTACCGGACTTTGCTATTATAACGGAGTAGGTGTGAAACAGAATTATGCCGAGGCCTATCGCTGGTTCACGGATGCGGCGGGGAATGAGAATGTCGCTGCAATTTATTATCTGGGCAAGATGATGATGTATGGCGAAGGTTGTAACCCTGATCCGGAAGCTGCAGTGCAATGGTTGCTGAAAGCTGCCGAGAAAAATAACGATAAAGCACAATTTGAACTTGGAAATGCCTATCTGACAGGAAATGGCGTGGAAGAAAACGATGAAATTGCAATGGAGTGGTTCGAAAAGGCTGCAGAGAATGGCAATGAGAAAGCTCTTAAAATCACCGGAAGGAGGAGGAAGTAAAGGAGGAACATGGAAAAAGAAGGGAATAATCTGTTTCAGGTCAATCTTAAAGGTATGATTGCCCTGTTATCAGAGCACATTTATAGTAACCCGAATACTTTTGTTCGCGAACTGTTGCAGAATTGCGTAGATGCCATCACGGCACTACGCAATATTGACGAGAATTATAAAGGTCGCATCGATGTCTTTCTGAATGAGGACAAGACAGTGGTATTTCGGGATAATGGTATCGGACTGAAAGAGGAGGAAGTTTATCGCTTTCTGACTGTTATTGGGGAGAGTTCAAAGCGGGATACTCCCGATGCGGACGATTTTATCGGAAGGTTCGGTATCGGATTGTTATCTTGTTTTGTGGTGACTAATGAAATCACCGTAGAAAGTCGTTCTGCAATGGGCGGACAGCCTGTTTGCTGGTGTGGAAAAGTGGATGGGACGTATCAGCTGACTTTATCAGACGAAGAACGGCCCATCGGGTCGCAGGTAGTATTGCACCCGAAAGGAGATTGGATGCATCTTTTTGAATATGAAACATTTAAGAAGATACTGGTCGGTTACGGAGAAGTGCTGCCGTATCCTATCTATCTGCATTATCAGGGGGAAGAGGAGTTGGTAAATACGCCTTCGCCTGTATGGCTTGACCCGAAGGCGACTCGTAAGGAGTTGCTGGATTATGGGGCGAAAGTGTTTCAGTCGTCTGCTCTCGATGCTTTCCGGATCTATACTGAAAGCGGCAAGGTGGAAGGGGTGCTTTATGTCCTGCCTTTCCGTACACAATTTTCAGTGCGCAACTCTCATAAGGTCTATCTCAAACGTATGCTGTTGAGTGAGGATGATTGCAATCTGTTGCCGTCGTGGGCTTTCTTTATCCGTTGTCTGGTGAATGCGGACGGGTTGCTGTCTACCGCTTCCCGGGAGTCTTTGGTGAGTAATGACCAACTGAAAGATGCCCGGAAAGAGATCGGGGTGGCTATCAAGGATTATCTGCGGGGATTGGTGCAGAATGACCGTGCCATGTTCAATCGGATTCTGGATGTTCATCACTTTCATATCAAGGCGATTGCTTCGGAGGATAATGAATTGCTTCGTTTGTTTATGGATTATCTTCCTTTTGAAACCAATAAGGGTTTGCGTAGCTTTGGAAGTATTCGTTCGGCAAGCAATGTGATATGTTATACCAAGAATCTGGAGGATTTCCGGCAAGTGCGGCGTATAGCCGGAGCACAGGGTTGGCTGGTCGTGAATGCTGCTTATACGTTTGATGAAACGTTGTTGAAAAAGTATGTCCGCCTGAATCCGGAACTTACTTTGGATGAAATATCTCCTTCACGGTTGCTGGAGCAGTTTGGTGAAGTGGAGGCGAACCAGGAGTTTCAGGCTTTTGAGGTGAAAGCGAACGAGTTGTTGAAGCGGTTTGGCTGTATCTGTCGTCTGAAGCATTTTACTCCGGTGGATATTCCGGTTATTTTTGTGGCGGAGGAAAAGGAGAATGCCGCTAAAAGTGCTAATAATCCGTTGGCGGCTGTACTGGGAGCTGTGAATACTACAAAGCAGATTCCGCCGACACTCACTTTCAATGCGGATAATGAAATGGTGCAGACCTTATTGCAAATACAAGGAGACAATAAACTGTTTCAGCATGTGGTGCATATATTGTATGTACAATCGCTTCTGCAAGGTAAATATCCGGTGAACAGCGAAGAAATGGAGCTTTTCAACCATTCGCTAAGTGAACTGATGACTTCGAAAATGAATGATTTTATAAATTTCCTGAATTAAAAAAAGAGTATGAGATACACACTTGAAATACAAAAATTGCTGTTGCAGACACAGAATAACAACCTGCATCCCCGCGAAAAAGCCAATCTATTGAAAGAGGCTATCCGCATCGCCGATGAGAACGAAGATGTGGAATGGGCTACGGAGTTGAGACTGGATCTTATTTATGAACTGAATCTTCTTTCGGCGGATGCTGAAGAGATTACCGTGTTCTCTAAAATTCTGGATGATTACGAGAACCACAAGGATGTGATTAAGGAAGATGACTTGTTGTGGAAATATAAGTGGATATGGGCTTGTACGTTCGATCTTCCGGAGATCCCGATGGAGCAGGTACAGGCAATTGGGGAGGATTATAAAACCCGTATCCTCCGGAACGGGTATTCTTTGCGGAGTTATTATCACCGTTGGTCTGTGGAATGTGTCTGGATGCGGCAGTATGACAAGGCGAAAGAATACATTGATAAAATGTTGAATGAGAAGATAGACGATCAGTCGTGTGAGGCTTGTGAATTGAACTTTATGCTGGATTATTATCTGGAAACGGGACAGTTTGATGAGGCTTACAGCCGCGCGCAACCGTTGATTAATAAGCAGATCACTTGTTATGAAGCCAATTTGCGGGCCTATTTGAAGCTTGCTTATTATGCGCAGAAAGCAGGTAAACCGGAGATTGCCGCCGATATGTGTGCACGTGCCGAAGAAGCATTGGTGGGAAGAGAGAAGGATGAATATCTTTTGCTCTATCTGGGATTGTTTATTGCCTATAATATGATGACGAAGCCGGAAAGAGCTTGGGAATATGCTGAACGCTGTATTGGTTGGAGTTTGCGTACTAATACGCTGAAGAGTTATCGTTTCTCCTGTGATATGGTAGAGGCTCTGAAATATGAAACCCGTCCGGAAGTCTCGTTGTCTTTGCCGGAAGAGTTCCCGCTTTATCGTCCGGATGGGATTTATCAGGTAAACGAACTTCGCAATTATTTCTATCAACAGGCAGAAGAGCTGGCACGTCGCTATGACGCCCGTAACGGAAATAGTGGTTATATGGACCGTTTGAAAGATTTAATGTCTAATTAATTGCCAACATGTAGATTAATCCGTATTTTTGCCGTCCAATTATTTACTAAAAACACTGAATAACAGAAAATGAGAAAGTGGCGTATTGAAGATTCTGAGGAACTCTACAACATCACAGGTTGGGGTACCTCGTACTTTGGTATTAATGACAAAGGTCATGTAGTTGTTACACCTCGTAGAGACGGAGTGACTGTCGATCTGAAAGAACTGGTCGATGAGTTGCAATTGCGTGATGTGGCTTCTCCCATGTTGATACGTTTTCCGGATATTTTGGACAACCGTATTGAAAAGATGTCTTCCTGCTTTAAACAAGCGGCCGAAGAGTATGGTTATAAAGCCGAGAACTTTATAATTTATCCGATTAAGGTCAACCAAATGCGCCCGGTGGTGGAAGAGATTATCAGCCACGGAAAGAAGTTCAATCTCGGACTGGAAGCCGGTTCCAAACCGGAACTCCATGCAGTGATTGCGGTCAATACGGATTCTGACTCATTGATTGTCTGTAACGGATATAAAGACGAAAGTTACATCGAACTGGCTTTGCTTGCCCAGAAAATGGGTAAACGTATCTTCCTCGTTGTAGAGAAGATGAACGAACTGAAGCTGATTGCAAAGATGGCAAAACAGCTGAATGTGCAGCCTAACATCGGTATACGTATCAAACTCGCTTCCTCCGGTAGCGGAAAGTGGGAAGAGTCTGGAGGTGATGCCAGCAAATTCGGCTTGACTTCCAGTGAACTTCTCGAAGCGCTCGACTTCCTGGAGAGCAAAGGGATGAAGGATTGTTTGAAATTGATTCATTTCCATATCGGCAGTCAGGTGACAAAGATACGTCGTATCAAAACGGCTTTGCGTGAGGCTTCACAGTTCTACGTGCAGTTGCATTCGATGGGATTCAATGTGGAATTTGTAGATATTGGCGGTGGACTCGGAGTGGATTATGACGGAACCCGTTCGTCCAATAGCGAAGGCAGCGTGAATTATTCCATCCAGGAATATGTAAACGACTCTATTTCTACTTTGGTGGACGTGAGCGATAAAAATGGTATCCCACACCCGAATATCATAACGGAGAGTGGACGTGCATTGACGGCACATCATTCTGTTCTTATCTTTGAGGTACTTGAAACCGCTACATTGCCCGAATGGGATGACGAGGAGGAAATTGCTCCGGATGCACACGAATTGGTGCAGGAGTTATATGGAATCTGGGATTCGCTGAACCAGAACAAGATGTTGGAAGCATGGCACGATGCGCAGCAGATCAGGGAGGAAGCATTGGACTTGTTCAGTCATGGAATCGTGGATCTGAAAACCCGCGCACAAATCGAGCGTCTGTATTGGTCTATTACACGTGAGATTAATCAGATTGCAGCCGGTTTGAAGCATGCGCCCGATGAATTCCGTGGATTGTCCAAACTGCTTGCCGATAAATATTTCTGTAACTTCTCGTTGTTTCAGTCACTTCCTGACTCTTGGGCAATTGACCAGATATTCCCGATCATGCCTATTCAGCGGTTGGATGAAAAACCGGAGCGTTCGGCTACCTTGCAAGATATAACCTGCGACTCGGACGGCAAAATTGCCAACTTTATCTCTACCCGTAACGTGGCTCATTATCTGCCTGTACATGCACTGAAGAAAACAGAACCTTATTATGTGGCTGTGTTCCTGGTGGGAGCTTATCAGGAGATTTTGGGAGATATGCATAATTTGTTTGGTGATACGAATGCCGTGCATGTTTCGGTGAACGAGAAAGGATATAATATCGAACAGATTATCGACGGAGAAACGGTAGCGGAGGTGTTGGACTATGTGCAGTACAATCCGAAGAAACTGGTACGTACGCTCGAAACTTGGGTGACGAAATCAGTGAAAGAAGGAAAGATTTCTTTGGAAGAAGGAAAAGAATTCCTTTCCAACTATCGTTCAGGGCTTTACGGATATACTTATTTGGAATAACCGGCAAGGTGCCGGAGCCGGATTCTCCATTCGGTGAACTTATTAGAAATCAAGAAATGAGAGAAAAACTAACAGTAATTAAGGTGGGTGGCAAAATCGTAGAAGAGGAAGCCACCCTTCGTCAGTTGTTAAATGACTTTGCCGCTATCGCCGGACATAAAGTTTTGGTTCACGGCGGCGGCCGTTCGGCTACAAAGATTGCCGCACAACTGGGTATTGAAAGCAAAATGGTAAATGGTCGTCGGATTACCGATGCTGAAACTTTGAAGGTCGTAACGATGGTATACGGCGGATTAGTGAATAAAAATATTGTGGCAGGTCTGCAGGCACGCGGAGTCAATGCACTCGGATTAACCGGGGCGGATATGAACGTGATTCGTTCGGTGAAACGCCCGGTGAAAGAGGTAGACTACGGTTTTGTAGGTGACGTGGAAAAGGTGGACGCTACTTTGTTATCCGATTTGATACATAAGGGAGTGGTTCCGGTAATGGCTCCATTGACGCATGACGGACACGGCAATATGCTGAACACGAATGCAGATACCATTGCCGGAGAAACGGCGAAAGCGTTGTCGGCCCTGTTTGATGTGACATTGGTATATTGTTTTGAGAAGAAAGGCGTGTTGCGTGACGAGAATGATGACGACAGTGTGATTCCCCAAATCACCCGTGCCGAATTTGAACAATATGTAGCTGATGGCGTTATTCAGGGAGGTATGATTCCCAAGTTGGAGAATTCTTTTGAAGCAATAAATGCAGGAGTAACTGAAGTGGTAATCACCTTAGCATCAGCGATTAATAACTCTGGTGGAACAAGAATAAAAAAATAATTCAAAAAAAAGTAGTGGGCGACTGTAACTTTTCATATCCTAGCCCGTCATTATTATAGAGATGCAAGAAATCAGCTTCCGAAACGATATTTTGCCGTTGAAGGATAAACTCTTTCGATTGGCTCTCAGAATCACCCTGGATAGGGCCGAAGCCGAGGATGTCGTTCAGGACACCATGATAAGAGTGTGGAATAAGCGTGATGAGTGGTCTCAATTTGAATCGGTCGAAGCCTATTGCCTGACAGTGGCAAAGAATCTGGCGATAGATAGAAGTCAAAAGAAAGAAGCTCAAAACGTGGAACTCACCCCCGAGATGGAGGAAGAACCTGATGCAAACAGTCCGTATGACCAGATGATTCATGATGAAAGAATGAACATTATTAATAGACTGGTAAACGAACTTCCCGAAAAACAGCGGCTTATCATGCAACTGAGGGACATTGAAGGTGAAAGCTATAAGAAAATTGCAGGGTTGCTGAATCTGACAGAGGAACAAGTTAAAGTGAACCTCTTCAGAGCCAGACAAAAAGTAAAACAAAGGTATTTAGAAATTGACGAATATGGATTATAAGGATATAGAACAGCTCCTGGAGCGATACTGGCAATGCGAAACTTCCGTTGAGGAGGAAGCAACATTGCGCGACTTCTTCGCAAAGGAGGAAGTTCCTGCTCATTTGCTTCGCTATAAAAACCTGTTTGTTTATCAACAGGTTCAGCAGGAAGTAGGACTGGGCGAAGACTTTGATACACGTATTCTGGCAGAGGTGGAGCCTACGGTCGTAAAAGCGAAACGCTTGACACTGACCGGTCGTTTTATTCCTCTGTTCAAAGCCGCTGCCGTGATTGCAATCATCCTTTCTTTGGGGAATGTGGCACAACATTCTTTCTCCGGAGATGACGGAAGTGTATTGGCAACGGATACCATTGGTAAACAAGTAACAGCACCATCGGTCGCTATCTCAAATGATGTGAAAGCGGAACAGGTTCTGGCCGATAGTTTGGCGAGGGTTAACCACAAGGTGCAAGTTATAAACGAATAGACATTTTCATTTGCTTTAAACATATAATATAGTTAGTGTGCTTAATTAAAACAACAACGAAGGCGAAACTGTGAAGTTTTCAATTCTCTCAAATTTTTATAATAAAACTAACTAAATAAATGGGCTACCGCGCGATGCAGTAGCCCTTTTATGCTTTTAGACTGTATTTGTTCAAATTGTCTTTATTTGATCTGCCGTATGTTTTTCCGTGGAGCATCCACTTCTTGTGGATTGCCTTTATAAGCAATATCGCCACTTCCTTTCACGCGGGCAACCAGTTTCTGACTTGCATAACAACTGATGTTTCCGGATCCACTGATACTTGCATCCGTATTTTCTGCTTCTAAATCTGCAGCCTGAATGTTTCCCGATCCGGCAATAGCATATTTTGCTTGAATGGCTTTACCTTTAAGATTAATATTACCCGAACCTGAAATTCCTGCCTGACATTCCTGGCTCTCTATTTGTTGCAGTCTAACATCTCCCGATCCGTTAATTGAAACAGCCATTCTTCGGCAATTAAGCCCTTCTCCCTGAATGTTCCCCGAACCATTTATATGGAACTCGATATCTTTAGAGGTTTGTATTCCATTGATTAATTTTATATTTCCCGATCCGTTGATTGACAGCTTATTCAGTTCCGGAGCAAAAACTTTTATTTCCAGTTTTCCTTTCCATATACTGACATTCTTCTTGAATTTTATCATTAATGTATTACCGTCTACATACGTTTCTACAAGTGGTATAATGTTGTCGGAACCATGTATCTCCACGTGACTGCGTGTGTCTTGGTGATAACTGATATTGGCACTTCCCAATAGTTTGATTTCATTGAAATGATCGGCTTTTACTTCTTGGGAGATGTAGTTTTTGCTGCCTACTACGTGTTTTCCCTGCAAGCAAGAGCCGGCAGTAAGTACTAGAGACAATCCGGTGACTAATACGAGCAATAAACTTGTTTTCATAATTATGTTTTTCTATGATTGATATGACAGTTAGACGGAAGAAACTGATATAAAGTTGCATCTTCCGCGAAGTTTTTCATTGGAATCTTCTTTTTTATTACTTTTGTGGCTGTTGATAGGAGGATTATAATGGATAAGATCATAGAAGATGACGAATTAGGACGTCTGATAGTGCGTGTCAATTCACGTGCGAGGAGTCTTGTGTTTCGTACAAAGAGTGATGCTGTTTATGTTTCAGTTCCTCCCGGCACTACATTGAAAGAAGTGAAGCAGGCAATCGAGAATCTGCGTGGTAAACTTCTGGCCTCCCGTCAAAAATTAGCCCGGCCATTGATTGATTTGGACTATAAAATTGATGCGGAACACTTTAAGTTGTCCTTGGTGTCCGGTGAAAAGGATCAGTTTCTGGCTAATTCCCGGTTGGGGGTTATGGAAATTGTTTGTCCGCCTCATGCGGATTTTACGGATGAGAAACTGCAAAGCTGGTTGCATAAGGTGATTGAAGAATCGTTGAGGCGGAATGCGAAAAGTATCCTTCCTTCACGTTTGGCTTCCTTGTCCAAGCAATGCGGACTTCCTTATTCGAGTGTGAAAATAAACTCCAGTCAGGGCAGATGGGGCAGTTGCTCGGCTCGAAAGGATATTAATTTGTCCTATTACCTGGTTCTGTTACCTTCTCATTTGATAGACTACGTGTTGCTGCACGAATTATGTCATACTCGCGAGATGAATCATAGCGAACGATTTTGGGTATTGCTCAATCAATTTACAGAAGGAAAAGCATTGGCTTTGCGGGGGGAATTGAGAAAGTATCGTACGGAGATTTAGAATACTTTATTGCCAGGATAGTGCTATCGTGTTGGCACACTTGTGTCAACACGCTGGCACAGTCGTGACAATGCGATGGCATGGTTGTGCCAATATGGTGGCACAGACTTAGTTAATACCTTTATTACTTGGCTAATTGTTTAATCCCGTCTGATTCTTTTTCGAACTGATAAGTTCCTCCTTTTTCACTAAGATCAAACGTAGACACTAATTCTGTGTTATTATCTACAATCAACAAGGCGCTCTGTTCGGCAAAACGTCCTATTTCTACAGTGTAAGGTTCTTCCGACATGGTTTTGTTGGAGATCAGACTGTCGTTGACAAATAAAGAGATAGAATCTCCGGCAAAACCTTTTACCAGACTGATCGTATAGCTTTCGATGAAATGACGTTCTTCCTGCTTTTCCCGTTGTAGCCGCATGCTCATATAGACAAAAATAACCACGACAAAAATGACGGCAAAAGCAAGAATTCCGTTACCTACCATAAACTGTTTATTTGTGTTGAGACGATGTGCCATAGTCGTTATTTTTTGAATTACGGCGTAAAGATACGAATATAGCACTGTTAATTCATACTTTTTTTCTTTAATGTTTTGTAGTCGAACAGATTATTTATATCTTTGCAACCGAAAACGGATGAAAGGTGGAGGGGCAATTAAGCTCCTTTTTTTGTTCTTATATAGCTAATAAATGATAGAAAAGAAAACTGTTTGTCAGATTGTAGAAGAGTGGCTGGAAGGAAAAGACTACTTTTTAGTAGAGGTAACCGTGAGCCCGGATGACAAGATTGTGGTTGAAATAGACCATGCAGAAGGTGTTTGGATTGAAGATTGCGTGGAGCTTAGCCGCTTCATAGAGTCGAAACTGAACCGCGAAGAGGAAGATTATGAACTGGAAGTAGGGTCGGCTGGGATCGGACAACCCTTTAAAGTTCTGCAACAGTATTATATCCACATCGGACAAGAGGTGGAAGTGCTGACCGGAGACGGACGGAAGCTGGCCGGTATACTGAAAGATGCCGATGAAGAGAAGTTTACGGTAGGCGTACAAAAGAAAGTAAAAACCGAAGGATCAAAGCGCCCGAAATTGGTAGAAGAGGACGAAACCTTCACTTATGAGCAAATAAAATATACTAAATACTTAATTAGCTTTAAATAGTTATGGCCAAAAAAGAAGAAACAATCAGCTTGATTGATACATTTTCGGAATTTAAGGAACTGAAGAATATCGATAGAACGACGATGGTTAGCGTACTTGAAGAGTCGTTCCGTAGCGTAATCGCGAAAATGTTTGGCACCGATGAAAATTACGACGTAATCGTGAACCCGGACAAGGGTGACTTCGAGATATGGCGTAACCGTGAAGTTGTGGCCGATGAAGATTTGACTAACCCGAATATGCAGATTTCGTTGAGCGAAGCACAGAAAATTGATGCTTCTTACGAAGAAGGTGAAGAGGTGACTGACGAGGTTATCTTTGCCAAGTTCGGACGTCGTGCGATCCTGAATCTTCGCCAGACACTGGCTTCCAAGATTCTGGAACTCGAAAAAGACAGTATTTATAATAAATATATAGATAAGGTAGGTACTATCATCAATGCAGAAGTATATCAGATCTGGAAAAAAGAGATGTTGCTTTTAGACGATGAAGGAAACGAATTGCTGTTACCTAAGACCGAACAAATTCCGAGCGACTTTTATCGTAAAGGTGAAACGGCCCGTGCAGTAGTTGCCCGCGTGGATAACAAGAATAATAATCCTAAGATTATCTTGTCACGTACTTCTCCCGTTTTCCTGCAACGCCTGTTCGAGATGGAAGTACCCGAAATTAATGATGGTTTGATTACCATCAAGAAGATTGCCCGTATCCCCGGCGAACGTGCCAAGATCGCGGTGGAATCTTACGATGACAGAATCGACCCTGTAGGAGCCTGTGTAGGTGTAAAGGGAAGTCGTATTCATGGCATTGTTCGTGAACTTCGCAATGAGAACATCGACGTAATCAATTATACATCGAACATTTCATTGTTTATACAGCGCGCTTTAAGCCCGGCTAAGATTTCTTCTATTCGTCTGAACGAGGAAGAGAAGAAAGCAGAGGTATTCCTCAAACCGGAAGAAGTTTCGCTGGCTATCGGTAAAGGCGGTTTGAATATCAAACTGGCCAGTATGTTAACTGAGTACACTATCGACGTGTTCCGTGAGTTGGATGAGAATGTAGCTGACGAAGATATCTATCTCGACGAGTTTAGAGACGAAATCGACGGATGGGTGATCGATGCTATCAAAGCTATCGGCATCGATACAGCGAAGGCTGTGTTGAATGCTCCTCGTGAGATGTTGATTGAAAAGACGGACTTGGAAGAAGAGACAGTGGACGAGGTAATACGCATTTTGAAATCGGAGTTTGAAGAAGAAGATCCTTCAATTGAAAATAAAGATGAAATTAAAGATTAAAAGTTGCGATACAATATAATGCAGCAGACTTTTATTTCTTAATTCTCAATTTTCAATTAAACAAGCTCCATTTATTCATTAATTTTAAAATATGACGATAAGGTTAAACAAAGTTACAAGAGATTTGAACGTAGGAATCGCGACGGTAGTTGAGTTCCTGCAAAAGAAAGGGCATACCGTTGAGGCTAATCCTAATACTAAAATTAGCGAGGAGCAATACGCTATACTCGTAAAGGAGTTTAGTACAGATAAGAACCTTAGACTTGAATCGGAGCGTTTCATACAGGAACGTCAGAATAAGGAACGTAATAAGGCGTCGGTATCGATTGAGGGCTTCGAAAAGCAGCCCGAAAAACCGAAGTCGGAAGATGTGATTAAGACAGTCGTACCTGAGGATGCACGTCCGAAGTTTAAACCTGTCGGAAAAATAGATTTGGATAAATTGAACGGTCGTAAACCTGAAAAGGTAGAGAAAGAACCGGAACAGAAACAGGAAGAACCGGTTGTGGAACGGCCTGTCGTTAAACCCGAAGTGAAGAAGGAGCCCGAGAAGAGAGAACCCGAGGTGAAGAAAGAAGAGGTGGTGACACCTCCTGTTTCTGTAGTAGAGCCTACTCCAGTGGTGGTTGAACCCGTAGTAGTGCCGGAACCTGTAGTGGAGACGAAGCCGGTAGAAGTTGAAAAAGTAGTAGAAGAAGTGAAAAAAGAAGAGCCGAAGGTAGTAGTAGCTGCACCTGTGAAGGCGGAAGAACATAAAGAAGAAGAAAAGGTGGAAACTGCACAGGCTGAAGTAACCCCGGTAGCGGAAAAGGCTCCGGAGGATGATGGTGTTTTCAAAATCCGTCAACCGGAATTAGGCGCAAAGATTAATGTGATCGGTCAGATCGACTTGGCTGCATTGAATCAGTCTACTCGTCCCAAGAAGAAATCGAAGGAAGAGAAACGTCGCGAACGTGAAGAAAAGGAAAAAATCCGTCAGGATCAGAAGAAGTTGATGAAGGAAGCTATCATCAAGGAAATCCGTAAGGATGATTCTAAATTGGCGAAGAGCGGACCTAAGGATAGTGCGGAAGCGGCTGCTAACAAGAAGAAACGTAACCGTATCAATAAAGAGAAGGTGGACGTTAACAATGTTGCAACTTCCAACTTTGCTGCTCCAAGACCTAATGTACAGGGTAAAGGCGGCAATAGTAACGGTCAGGGTGGCCAGGCCAACGGACAGGGAAATAACAACAGAAGAAATAACAACAATAAAGATCGCTTCAAGAAACCGGTTATCAAACAGGAAGTGAGCGAGGAAGACGTAGCAAAACAGGTAAAAGAAACCCTTGCACGTCTGACAACCAAAGGTAAGAATAAAACGTCCAAATACCGTAAAGAGAAACGTGAAATGGCTTCCAACCGTATGCAGGAACTGGAAGATCAGGAAATGGCAGACAGCAAGGTATTGAAGTTGACCGAGTTCGTTACGGCTAACGAATTGGCAACGATGATGGATGTTTCTGTTAACCAGGTTATCGCTACTTGTATGAGTATTGGTATCATGGTTTCCATCAACCAGCGTTTGGATGCTGAAACCATCAATCTGGTGGCTGAAGAATTCGGATTCAAGACTGAATATGTAAGTGCGGAAGTGGCACAAGCTATCGTTGAAGAAGAAGATGCTCCGGAAGATTTGCAACCGCGCGCTCCGATTGTAACGGTGATGGGACACGTTGACCACGGTAAGACTTCTTTGCTTGACTATATCCGTAAGGCGAATGTAATTGCCGGTGAGGCCGGAGGTATTACCCAGCATATCGGTGCTTATAACGTGCAATTGGAAGACGGTCGTCGTATTACATTCCTCGATACTCCGGGTCACGAAGCGTTTACCGCTATGCGTGCACGTGGTGCCAAAGTAACGGATATTGCTATCATTATTGTGGCTGCCGATGATAACGTGATGCCACAGACGAAAGAAGCGATCAATCACGCGATGGCTGCCGGTGTACCTATTGTATTTGCAATCAATAAGGTAGATAAACCGACGGCAAATCCGGATAAGATTAAAGAAGAACTGGCTGCAATGAATTACCTTGTTGAAGAATGGGGTGGTAAATATCAGTCACAAGATATCTCTGCCAAGAAAGGTATGGGTGTGGAAGACTTGCTGGAAAAAGTATTGCTCGAAGCGGAAATGCTCGACCTGAAGGCAAATCCGAACCGTAATGCTACGGGTTCCATCATCGAATCTTCACTGGATAAGGGACGCGGATATGTAGCTACTGTATTGGTATCTAACGGTACTTTGAAAGTAGGAGACATCGTATTGGCGGGAACCAGCTACGGACGTGTGAAGGCTATGTTCAACGAACGTAACCAACGCGTCAAGGAAGCAGGACCTTCCGAACCGGCATTGATTCTGGGATTGAATGGTGCTCCTGCCGCAGGTGACACATTCCATGTAGTCGAAAGCGATCAGGAAGCTCGTGAGATCACTAATAAACGTGAGCAGCTGGCTCGTGAACAAGGTTTGCGTACGCAGAAGATCCTTACATTGGATGAATTGGGTCGTCGTATTGCTTTGGGTAACTTCCAGGAATTGAACATCATCGTTAAGGGTGACGTGGATGGTTCTGTGGAAGCGTTGAGCGATTCGTTGATTAAGTTGTCTACGGAACAAATTCAGGTAAATGTTATCCATAAGGGTGTGGGAGCAATTTCTGAATCTGATGTTTCTCTGGCTGCTGCTTCGGATGCGATTATTGTCGGATTCCAGGTACGTCCTTCGGGTGCTGCCGGTAAGATGGCCGACCAAGAGGGTGTTGACATCCGTAAGTATTCTGTCATCTACGATGCAATCGAAGAGGTAAAGGCTGCTATGGAAGGTATGTTGGCTCCGGAAGTAAAGGAACAGATTACTGCAACCATCGAAATCCGCGAAGTATTCAATATTACGAAAGTCGGTCTTGTAGCCGGAGCAATGGTGAAGACCGGAAAGGTGAAACGCAGCGACAAGGCTCGTTTGATCCGCGATGGTATTGTGATCTTTACCGGAAACATCAACGCATTGAAACGTTTCAAGGACGATGTGAAGGAAGTAGGTACAAACTTCGAGTGTGGTATCAGTCTGGTGAACTGCAACGACATGAAGGTAGGCGATATGATCGAGACATTCGAAGAAATAGAAGTGAAACAGACGCTGTAAATATAGTAAGGTTATAAGTGTATTATAATGTTATAATATAGCAGAGGTCATGATATGATAAAGAGGTGGTAATGTGGTACTGTTTGCAGAACACCACCTTACCACCTTATTTTTTATCATTCGGCACCTTCTCATTATAATCAGCTTATATACGACTTATTGGTTTATAGCTTATAACATAATAAACGTGGCAACGATTGATATAATTATCCTTATTGTAATAGGCGCCGGAGCGATTGTAGGTTTTGTAAAAGGCTTCATTCGTCAGTTGGCTTCTATTTTGGGGTTAATAGTCGGTCTGTTGGCAGCGAAAGCTCTGTATGCTTCTTTGGCGGAAAAGCTTTGCCCGACAGTGACGGATTCAATGACAGTTGCGCAAGTGTTGGCTTTTATCATGATCTGGATTGCCGTACCATTGATCTTTGTATTGATTGCCTCGCTATTGACAAAAGCAATGCAGGCTATTTCGTTGAACTGGTTGAATCGCTGGTTAGGAAGTGGGCTGGGAGCACTTAAGTTTCTGTTGTTAACGAGTGTAGTGATTGGTGCGATAGAGTTTGTGGACAGCGATAATAAGTTAATTAGTGCAACAAAAAAGGAAGAATCTTTGTTATATTATCCGATGGAAACGTTTGCGGGGATCTTTTTCCCTGCTGCGAAGAATATGACGCAACAATATATATTAGAGAATAAAGATAAAGATGCAACAAGAACCCAATAAAATGAAACCCAATCAGAAAGACGAACTTGAAAAGAAGACTGATAATGAGTTTGTCCGGAAATTTGCGGAGGAGAAATATAAATACGGTTTCACCACAGAGGTGCATACGGACATCATTGAGCGTGGACTTAATGAAGATGTCATTCGTCTGATTTCATCGAAAAAGGACGAACCGGAGTGGTTGCTGGAGTTTCGACTGAAAGCGTATCGCCATTGGCTGACGCTGGAAATGCCTACCTGGGCACATCTCCGTATCCCTGAAATTGATTATCAGGCGATTTCTTATTATGCCGATCCGACAAAGAAGAAAGAAGGACCGAAGAGTATGGAGGAAGTCGATCCTGAACTGATAAAGACGTTTAATAAACTGGGAATTCCTTTGGAAGAGCAAATGGCTCTTAGTGGAATGGCAGTGGATGCCGTTATGGACTCTGTTTCCGTAAAGACTACCTTCAAGGAAACGCTGATGGAGAAAGGAATTATATTCTGCTCGTTCAGTGAAGCCGTGCGGGAGCATCCGGATTTGGTGAAGAAATATATGGGCTCGGTAGTAGGTTATCGGGACAATTTCTTTGCAGCGTTGAATTCCGCAGTGTTCTCTGACGGCTCTTTCGTGTATATTCCGAAAGGAGTACGTTGCCCGATGGAGCTTTCCACTTATTTCCGTATCAATGCCCGTAACACGGGACAGTTTGAGCGTACGCTGATTGTAGCGGATGATGATTCGTATGTTTCTTATCTGGAAGGATGTACGGCTCCGATGCGGGATGAAAATCAGCTGCATGCCGCTATCGTTGAGATCATTGTGCATGACCGTGCAGAGGTAAAATACAGTACCGTTCAGAACTGGTATCCGGGAGATGCAGAAGGCAAGGGCGGTGTATACAACTTTGTGACTAAACGCGGTAACTGTAAAGGAGTGGACAGTAAATTATCCTGGACACAAGTGGAAACCGGTTCGGCAATCACCTGGAAATATCCTTCCTGTATCCTGACGGGCGATAACTCGACCGCTGAATTCTATTCCGTAGCTGTAACGAACAACTATCAGCAGGCAGATACCGGAACGAAGATGATTCATCTGGGTAAGAACACTCGTAGTACGATTGTAAGTAAAGGCATTTCTGCCGGACATAGTGAGAACTCCTATCGTGGGTTGGTACGCGTGGCCGAGAAAGCGGATAATGCCCGTAATTATAGCCAGTGTGACTCTCTATTGCTGGGAGATAAGTGTGGTGCACATACCTTCCCGTATATGGATATTCACAATGAGACGGCAGTGGTAGAGCATGAAGCTACGACAAGTAAGATTAGTGAAGACCAGATATTTTATTGCAACCAGCGCGGTATTCCGACAGAAGATGCTATCGGACTTATTGTGAACGGATATGCAAAGGAAGTGTTGAATAAACTTCCGATGGAGTTTGCGGTAGAAGCACAGAAGCTGCTTACCATCTCATTGGAAGGAAGCGTGGGGTGATTTACTATTTGACAATTTACGATTTACTATTTGGCTGTGTGCTTATTGGAGGTAAATTGTCGGTAGTATAGGTTTTTAATAGTAAATAGTAAATGAAAAAATAGTAAATATAATCATGTTAGAAATAAAAGACCTGCATGCCAGCATTAATGGCAAAGAGATATTGAAAGGTATTAACCTGACGGTGAATCCCGGTGAGGTGCACGCTATTATGGGACCGAATGGTTCCGGTAAAAGTACGCTTTCCTCCGTATTGGTGGGTAATCCGGCTTTTGAGGTAACAAAAGGTTCGGTCACTTTTTATGGAAAGGATCTGTTGGAGTTGAGCCCCGAAGATCGTAGCCATGAAGGAATCTTCCTTAGTTTCCAGTATCCGGTGGAAATCCCGGGTGTGAGCATGGTGAACTTTATGCGTGCTGCTGTGAATGAGCAACGTAAATATAAAGGTCTGCCTGCACTGACAGCCAGTGAGTTTCTGAAACTGATGCGTGAGAAACGTGCGGTGGTAGAGTTGGATAATAAACTGGCTAACCGTTCGGTGAATGAAGGCTTTTCCGGTGGTGAGAAGAAACGGAACGAGATTTTCCAGATGGCTATGCTGGAACCGCGTTTGAGCATCCTCGACGAGACAGACTCCGGTTTGGATATTGATGCGCTCCGTATTGTTGCGGAAGGGGTGAACAAGTTGAAAACTCCTGAAACAAGTACAATCGTTATTACCCACTACCAACGTTTGCTCGATTATATCAAGCCTGATATTGTGCATGTCCTTTATAAAGGTCGTATCGTAAAAACTGCCGGACCGGAACTTGCTCTGGAACTGGAAGAAAAAGGATACGATTGGATCAAGAAAGAAGTAGGAGAATGACAAATATAAAACGATGATGGTTGAACAACAATATATAGAACTTTTCTCACAGACGGAAGCGATGATCTGTAAGCATAGTGCCGAAGTGCTGAATGCACCTCGTGCGTCAGCATTTGCCGATTTTGAGCGACTCGGATTTCCGACCCGTAAGATGGAGAAGTACAAATATACGGATGTGAGCAAGTACTTTGAACCGGATTTCGGTTTGAACTTGAATCGTTTGGCTATTCCGGTCAATCCGTATGAAGTGTTTAAGTGTGATGTGCCGAATATGAGTACCTCCTTGTATTTTGTGGTAAATGACACATTTTATAATAGAGCGCTTCCTACAGGAAATCTGCCGGAAGGTGTGATTTTCGGTAGTCTGAAAGAAGTGGCCGAGCAACACCCGGAATTGGTGAAGAAATATTACGGTCAACTGGCAGATACCTCCAAAGATGGTGTGACTGCTTTCAATACCGCTTTTGCACAAGATGGCGTTGTCTTTTATGTGCCGAAGAATGTGGTGGTGGAAAAAACAATCCAGTTGGTAAATATCCTGCGTGCAGATGTTAACTTTATGGTGAACCGTCGCGTACTGATTATCCTGGAGGATGGCGCGCAAGCCCGTTTGCTGATTTGTGACCATGCAATGGATAATGTGAACTTCCTGGCGACACAAGTTATTGAAGTATTTGCCGGTGAGAATGCGGTATTCGATATGTATGAACTGGAAGAAACACATACAAGCACAGTTCGTATCAGTAATTTGTATGTAAAGCAAGAGGCCAACAGCAATGTATTGCTCAACGGAATGACTTTGCATAATGGTACTACCCGCAACACGACTGAAGTGTTGTTGGCAGGAGAAGGAGCTGAAATAAACCTCTGTGGTATGGCAATTGCCGATAAGAACCAGCATATAGACAATCATACAAGTATTGACCATGCCGTACCGAACTGTACCAGCAATGAGCTGTTCAAGTATGTACTCGACGATCAGTCGGTAGGTGCGTTTGCCGGGTTGGTACTCGTGCGTCCCGATGCACAACATACGAATTCCCAACAGACTAACCGGAATCTTTGTGCTACGCGTGATGCAAGAATGTATACACAACCTCAATTGGAGATTTATGCGGATGATGTGAAATGTTCGCATGGAGCAACAGTAGGTCAGTTGGATGAAGGTGCATTATTCTACATGCGTTCGCGCGGTATTGCAGAAAAAGAAGCCCGTTTACTGTTGATGTTCGCATTTGTCAATGAAGTGATTGATACCATCCGTCTGGAAGCGCTGAAAGATCGTTTGCATCTATTGGTAGAGAAACGGTTCCGTGGCGAGCTGAATAGATGTCAAGGTTGTGCCATTTGTAAGTAACCACTAAAAAATAAGAAACGTGGATATTCAAAAGATACGTGAGGATTTTCCGATATTGAGCCGTACGGTTTACGGTAAACCTTTGGTTTATTTCGACAACGGTGCGACGACGCAGAAACCCCGTTTGGTAGTTGATGCGTTGGTGGATGAATATTATTCCGTCAATGCCAATGTGCATCGCGGTGTACATTATCTTTCCCAGCAAGCTACGGAACTGCATGAAGCTTCCCGTGAAACGGTACGTCAGTTTATTAATGCACGTAGCACGAATGAAGTTGTCTTCACACGCGGAACAACAGAAAGTATCAACCTGCTTGTTTCCAGCTTCGGCGACGAGTTTATGGAAGAAGGGGATGAAGTGATTGTTTCTGTGATGGAGCATCATAGTAACATCGTTCCCTGGCAACTGTTGGCTGCCCGCAAAGGAATTGCCATAAAAGTCATCCCAATGAACGATAAAGGTGAACTTCTGCTGGATGAATATGAAAAACTATTTTCCGAACGTACGAAAATAGTCAGCGTAGTTCATGTATCGAATGTACTGGGTACAGTGAATCCGGTGAAGGAGATGATCGCAACAGCTCATGCGCATGGTGTGCCTTGCCTGATAGATGCTGCACAGTCTATTCCTCACATGAAAGTAGATGTGCAGGAGTTGGATGCCGATTTTCTGGTATTCTCCGCCCATAAGATATATGGCCCGACAGGTGTCGGAGTGCTTTACGGAAAAGAAGAATGGTTAGATCGCCTTCCACCTTATCAGGGAGGAGGAGAGATGATTCAGCATGTTTCTTTCGAGAAGACCACTTTTAATGAACTTCCTTTCAAGTTTGAAGCCGGTACGCCCGACTATATCGGAACTACCGGACTGGCAAAAGCCCTTGATTATGTGAACGGACATGACATTGAACAGATAGCCGCCCATGAGCATGAACTGACAACTTACGCTTTGCAACGTCTGAAAGAAATCCCCCATATACGTATATTCGGTGAAGCAGCCGAACGGGGAGCGGTCATTTCCTTCCTGGTGGGAGATATCCATCATTTCGACCTCGGCACGTTGCTAGATCGTCTAGGTATTGCCGTGAGAACGGGGCATCATTGTGCACAACCTCTCATGCAACGTCTTGGCATAGAAGGAACTGTACGTGCTTCGTTTGCCATGTACAATACCAAATCGGAAATAGACACTTTGGTGGCAGGAATTGACCGTGTCAGCAAGATGTTTTAAAGATATGAGCTGCTATTCCTGTGGAGTAGCGGCTTTTTTTATTCTTTAACTAAAAAAAGAGGGCCTCGAGTGCAGTGATTTGAGCTTTCGTGCGTCTAATAGGTAAAGAAACAAAATGTTCATTGAATATCAGGAGGGTCGTGAGACCATGCTTATATTATATAAATTCTCTCTCTTTAACATTAATGCAGCTATATCGTAAAAAGTTACGGTGTAGCTGCAACTTTTTTAGGGGGCTTCTGCGTCTAATAAAATATAGTTGTAACCATTGAAACAGCTGTTACGATTGAAGATGAATTGAATATTATTGTATGTAAAAAGAAAGGGGAAACGCTGATAACAGTGAATCCCCTTTTTTTCGATTACTTCATTCCTTTTACTCGGCAGTCAGCTCAATTACGCGGCTGAAAGCCTGATTTGTTGTGAAAGCATTGATTCCCACTTTCATCAGATAATCTCCTGAATAAGTTTTCTCATTGGCAGCCAGATTCGATTTGGAATTCGGCATCAGGTTGATTTCTTTCACCTTATACATTTTCTTCGCATCCAGTCCCTGAAGTTTTACCGGGAGCAGTTTCTCACCGAAACGTGGGTGGATATCGTAGGTATAAAGCACAGCTTTGTTCTTATCCGGTGAGGCATACATGAGAGACATGTGATTGCCATCGTAGGGAGAAACCAATCTGTATTGATCGCCGTCCAGAATCACTTTTTTCAGACGCGTCCAGTTGGCAACTGCATTCTGGCAGTAAGTCTGTTCGTCTGCATTCAGTTCCTTCAGTCCAAGGTCAAAGCCCAGTTTGCACATACTTGCCACATCCGTACGGAACTTCACGCTTGTGTTCTTGTTCCAGCTGGTTACGTGTGCACACATGGCTTTTGCCGGGAAGATTTGTGAGAATCCCCACTGGATAAACAGACGTTCTATCGGGTCTGTGTTGTCGCTGCACCAGAATTCTGTGTAATATTTCAGAGCTTCGTAGTCGCAACGGGCGCCACCGCCGGAGCAGAGCATCATTGGCACGTTCGGATATTTGTCTTTGATACGTTTCAATACATTGTATATACCACGTACATGGTCGATATAAAGCTGTCCCTGTTTATTTTTTAAATATGGAGAATAAACATTTGTAATTGGAGAGTTACAGTCCCATTTAAAGAAAGCCACTTCCGGATTCTCTGTCAGGATCTTATCCACTACACCATATACAAAGTCCTGTACTTTCGGATTGCTAAGATCGAGTACCAGCTGATTACGGTAATAATATGTTTCGCGGTTAGGCAGTTGGATAGCCCAGTCGGGATGTTTTTCGAACAACTCACTTTTAGGGTTAACCATTTCCGGTTCAATCCAGATACCAAATTTCACTCCGGCTTCTTTGGCAGACTGTACAAGGGCAGGAATACCGCCCGGCAGTTTGGATCTCATCACTTCCCAGTCACCCAGTCCGGCATTGTCACTGTTGCGTGGGTGCTTGTTGCCAAACCAGCCGTCATCCAGCAGGAACATATCTACACCAAGATGTTTAGCTTCCTTCATCAGTTCGGCAAGCAGTTCCTCATTGAATTTGAAGTAAGTATTTTCCCAGTTGTTTAATAAAGTCATACGGTCGCCTTGTCCGTCTTTCAGCTGATAGTTGCGTGCCCATGCGTGAAGGTTGCGGCTGGCTTCGCCCGTACCGTTGTTGCTGAAAGTAAAGATGAATTCAGGAGTTGTAAACACTTCATTCGGCTTCAGTTCATAATCAGATGCATAAGGATTGATGGCGGGGATTACACGGAGGTTACCTACGTTGTCCACTTCGAAAGTGAACTGGAAGTTTCCTGTCCATCCGATAGTACCTAGCATGGCACGTCCCTGCGCTTCCTGTGCCGGTTGTTCAAAACCAAGCTCAAAGAACGGGTGGGTGTGCATGGCAGCACGGCTTCCCAGTTTGGTGTCGATCACCTTTTTACCGAACAACAGAGGTTGTGTGCTCATTTGTGCTTCTTTTGCCCAATCGCTACTGAATTCTGTCAGGTAATATTCGTTTCCGGAGAAATAAAGCATGGTGGAAGCATAACGCCATAAGGTCACAGGCTTCTTTTCAGCATGTTTGATTTCGCTCCACGTCTTGATGACGTTTTCTTTCGGATAAGCGATGTAATGCAGTGTGACTTCTACCGGATACTGATTATCTTTTAGTTGAATAATCGTTTCCGTTCCGCCCGCCACTGCCTTCTGCTCGGAGGATATATAGCGGAGAATCGTACTCGGGTTCCCGTCATTGTGCGTGATAGCTACAGCCGGTTCAAAATAATCTTCGGCGCCGGAGCCCGGATATACTTCCCATCCGCGGGTGGATACGCTACCGTCACTTCCTCCTTTTACGTAAGGAGAAAAGTTGTTGATGTCTTTCTCGTTCAGTAACTTATCGCCCAGATAAGCCTGATAGAGTCGTCCGTTAGGAGCTACTTGGAGAATTAAGTCTGTGTTGTCCGTTGCGATGCGGATAACGTTCTTTTCCTGGGCGTCCACTTGCGCCAGGGTAAACAATGCCATAAGTAATACGAAAAGTTTCTTCATGGTTTTTTAATAATTAATTAGGTATTAGTTAGTTTGTGGGCATAGAATGCCGCAAAGATAATTATAATTCGTCAGGAATGAACTAGAATTTAATGCTTGCGCTAAATTCTACGGTAAATGGGCGTAAATAATTTCCACTCATATAGTTGCCGGCATACTGGGCAGCTTCTTCTTTGGTAATCAGTTCCGAACCGTTGATGGTTCCGCTGGCCCCCTTCTGATTCAGGAAGTTGATGACTGTTGCCCCTAAAGAAAGATGCTTGTTTACATTCCAGTTGATCCCCCCGAAAGTTTCCCAGCGACCGTTGAAATAGAGGGCTTCCTGGAGATTGGCGTAAGTCTTGCCGAAATAGCGGAAACTAAGCCAAAGGCGTAAGTCCTTCGTGATATTATAGCTTGGGTCGAGTTCGACAAGAATCTGCGGAATCTCTTTTACAATCATCCCATTGGCGTTGACAGACATTTCCGAACCATCGTTGAATGTGACGCTTGCGTTATAGTTCTTGTAAACAGGTTTCTGATACGTGAACAGAGCGTGCAGGTGAAAACCTTTGAACGGGTCGATTTCGGCAGATGTGGTCCATCCCAGTGTTTTGATATTATAAATAAGCAATACGGTCTTTCCTTCTTCCGTTCCCGGTTTCGTCAGGTTTTGCTGGTCAATATTATTAGATTTAGAGATATAGGTAACCATAGAGGTGAGGTTGATCCACTTGTTCTTGTAGAACAAACCGCCACGGATTAACGGTATGGTGACACGTTTGTATTGCTCTTCCGTAGGACCTGTTCCGGCATATTCGTTGATACGTGGGAAGCGGGTGGCTACTGTTCCGTCGGTAGTCAGGCCGAATTGCCCGGTTACGTTGTAAGTGGCGCGGAGCGTGGCGGCATAGTTTAGTTTATCCTTTACCACTTTGGCGGGATGAATGCTGCGTTGTGTGGCAATGATATTTCCTGTTTCTTCCTCTTTGTTATAAGTGGTAAAGTCGCCGATGCGGAAACCCGGGAAACGGGAAGCGGATATTTGATCGGCACTCATCCGGTAATATTCCAGGCGTCCGCCATAATAGATATTGAATTGGGGAGTTACTTGCCAGTTGTCTGTAAAGTAAAGGGCGAGTTTGTTCTCATATCCCTTTGTATATTCGGGACTAAGTTCGTTGTACCCGTATGTCTGTACGCGCTGACCGGTCAGAGTAGGGTCCAGGGAACTTGTAGTTGTGGAAGTCAGCAACTGTGGATAGTTCTGTACGGTGGCCATCCATTGCAGAGAAGAGGAATAATAATCAAGATGGTAATACCATTCGTTCACTCCCAGACGCAGATCATGGTTGCCAAAGGTCTTGTTTAGCTCGGAAGTGATTAGGAAGTTTTTCACTTTGCCTACGTGCAACCAGGTGCGGCGACCTTCTGCCAGTCCCTCATACGGATCACCGTTTGATAACGTAAAACCATCGTTGGCGGTTACTTCGCTGATGGTGCTGCCTCCGAAGTCGACATAGTTGGCACGTGGAGCATCCATATATTTCAGATTGAATTTCCATAGCAGATCGTTCCTGAAACGATAATCGGAGATCAATGCAATCTCATTGGCACGGTTTTCAGAACCATTGCCCAAGTTCCATGTTTTCATCTTTCCGTCTCTTACGTCCATGTATGGGAAAGAACCGTTCTGCGGAACATAAGAATTTGTTCCCAGTTTGAAACCGTCTATCTCTTTGACCGAGCCGTCGCCGACATAGATAAAAGGAGCTGCATTGGCATAGCTGGCCGGATTTTCACTGCGGGAGTGTTTGTAGAGCAAAGATATTTTGCCGCGTCCGTTGTTGAAGAGACGGGTCAGGCCGGCATGATAAATCTCTGTGCGGTCTGCATAGTTCGTAAATTCCAGGTCGAAACTTCCCGGGTCGAAGTTCTGGTAAATGCTTGCCGTGTAAAGCCATTGGTCATTGATGGCTCCTGAAACATTGAAGTCGAAGTTCTGCATACCGAAATGATTGGTGCGGTAGTTTAATATACCTTGGAAATCCTTTTGTCCCAGTTTGCTGAATGAGTTGACGGAGTAAGCAATATTACCGGTCGTGATGGCCGATTCGGAAGGAGATAAAAGTCCTACTTCTCCCAGGCTGCTGTCGCTACGCCAATGAGCGGCAAGTTTGTGAACGGTAGAGGAATATACGGCAGGAAGTCCATTCTCATAGACATTAACGTCCTCGCTGGGAAGGCCGATTTGAATTTCGCGGGGTTTGTTGGCGTCAGAAGCATTCAGCATCACATTGCGTTCGCCTTCTTCTGATTCTTTTTTAGTAGAGTTGGCAGGAATCGTATCCTGCTTCATTTCGGTTCGGTTCGTCTTTTTCTTGTTCACCTGAATGTTCGCTGCATTCCCGTTGGAAGGAATCAGTTGCAACAGGGTTGCTAGAGTAAGGCAACTAAAGGTTACTTTTTTCATCACTTGTATTCATTTAAAGATTTGGAAGTTCACATCGGTTGTGTCATTTTGACGAAGGCAAAGATAGGAGGAGGAGAAACAAGTGGCTATACTCTTTTTTGTCAAGATGTGCAAGAGATGTTTCAAGTGTGCGATAGCCCTTTGCAGTGCGACATTTATTGCCATCCGTGCAACAAATGTTTCATCCTTCCTATGCATTTAGCGTAAAAAAAACTATATTTGTCGCTATCTAATATCTGTGTATGAAAAGGAAATTGCTGCTTTTTCTCCTTTCTATTTGTTTTTTCCTTCCGGATTTTGCCGCGACGGGACAGTATAACTTTATCCGTGTAGATGGAGGAAGCGGTCTTTCGAACAGTCATGTCAAGTCCATTATTCAAGATAGTTACGGTTTTATCTGGCTGGGTACGCGCAACGGTCTTAATCGTTATGACGGCGTGTCGATGAAGCTTTATAACTGCTATGACGAAACTTTGCAGCATGGCAATCAGGTCATATCCGCTCTTTTTGAGGATAATCACCGTCAATTATGGGTAGGTACGGATGATGGTGTTTATATTCAGGAGCTTGCTACTGGGAAGTTTTCGTTCTTTGATGCCCGCACAGAGAGCGGAGAGCAAATCAGATACAACTGGATTGAAGATATTCTGGCAGATCATTCAGGAAATATCTGGGTGAATGCACCGAATCAGGGAGTTTTCCGCTATCAGGTGGAGACGGGTAAACTGTTCCGCTATATTCCCTGTCCCAGTAAGGATAAAAGCAAGGACTTTCCGCAGTCTATCTGTGTAGATAAAGAAGGTACGGTCTGGGTGGGTACGTATGGAGCGGGAATTTACCGTTACAGTCCGGAGCAGGATAAGTTTGTGCCCTATGCAACAGAAGCACTTAAAGGGGATTTCATCTTTACTCTGTGCGATTATGGCGATGAGCTGATTGTCGGAGTGCATGAAGAGGAACTGAAACGGTTCAATAAAAAGACTGGAGAAGTGAGTATATTCCCTGCGCCCGAAGTACATCGAAAAATTATCCGCTACGCTGTTTGCTTCGGAGACGAGCTGTGGGTGGGTACGCAGAATGGCGTTTATGTGATTAATGAGAAACACAACAGTGTGCAACATATTCCTGCCGATGCCGGAGGGAAGTATGGGCTTGGAGATGCTATCGTCGATAAGATTTATCGTGATCGTGAAGGGGGAACCTGGATCTGTACGCAATTTGGAGGAGCCAGCTATCTGCCTGTACGTACGCTCGATTTTTCGGTTTATCTTCCGGGAGCGCCCGGTACAGTCTGCGGACGACGCATCAGTGAATTGGCGGAAGGAAAAGACGGAGTGGTGTGGGTTAGTACACAGGATGGCGGTGTTTGCTACTGGAATCCGGGAACACAGACTTTCACTAAAATTCCCCAGTCGCCTGACCGTCAGAATGTATTAAGCCTGTTCGCTTCGGATGATTTGGTTGGCGCAGGTTACTTTAAAGGGGGCATCGACCTGATTGTTCCTCAAGATCAGGTTCAGACGTTCTATCCCGCACAACTTGGTATCAGTGAAGGTTCCGTGTTTGCCCTTTACCGCGATCGTGGGGGAGCAATCTGGTTGGGTGATGGCTGGAACATCTTCCGTTCGGCCGACAAAGGACAGACTTTTGAGAAAATGGAGCAATTCGGGTATGCTTATATGCGTGATATTCTCGAAGATAAATCCGGCAATATATGGGTGGCAACGATGGGTAGTGGAATATTCCGGTATCATCCGCAGACAGATCAGATGGTCAGCTATAAATGTATACCGGGGGACAGCACTTCTATCGGAACGAATGAAGTGACAGGTATTTCGGAGGATAGTAAAGGCTTTATCTGGTTTTCTACAGACCGGGGTGGATTGTTGCGTTTTAACCCCGAAACCGGAAGATTCCGGACATACACCAAAGCGGACGGGCTTCCGGACAACGTAACATATAAAGTCGTGGAAGACCGGCAACATCGTATCTGGTTCGGAACAGACCGTGGGCTGGTTTGTCTTCATCCGGAAACAGACAGCCTGCAAGTCTTCAACCGAAATGACGGGTTACCTGATAACCAGTTTAACTATAAATCGGCCTTGGCTGCCTCTGATGGTACTATTTGGATGGGAACTATCAATGGATTGGTCTCTTTTAATCCGCAAATTGTCCATCCGAATACTTTTGTGCCTCCAGTCTATATCACCGAAGTGTACGTGCAGGGACGTGAAACTCCTTTCACGGCAGATGGTGTGCAACTGCCTTACCGTTCTAACGTCAGCTTTGATTTTGTTGCTTTAAGTTATACCTCACCGGGTGCAAATCGCTATGCCTACAAAATGGAAGGGATAGATAATGACTGGAATTATACATCTGATGTGCATACAGCGTCTTATGCCCAGCTCCCGCCGGGAGACTACCTGTTCCGTGTGCGGGGCAGTAATAATAATGGTGTCTGGAATCAGGAAGAAGCTACTTTATTAGTGCGTATTCTTCCACCTTGGTGGCGTACAGTGTGGGCTTACCTTATCTATATCATTGTAGTGTCCGGCAGCTTTGTCTTGACTCTTCGCGCCTATCGCCGCCGGGAAGTACAAAAGATCCGTGAGCAGCAATTATTGGCAGAACTGGCGCGTGAGCGTGAATCCCATCGTACGCATGAGATGTTTATTAATCAGATCACTTACGGAGCTTGTACTCCGCAAGGGGGTGCGATGTCACGGGCTGATGAACAACTGATGTCCCAACTGATAGCCAAAGTGCGTGAGAATCTTTCCGACGCCAATTATAATGTGGAAGCATTGGCTGCAGCCATGAATATGTCCCGCTCCAGCCTGCATCGTAAGATTAAGGCGCTGACCGATCTTTCTTCACTCGACTTTATCCGTATCATCCGATTAAAACGTGCGGCAGAGCTATTGCAGGAGGGCGAATTGCGCATCAACGAAATCTCTGACAGAGTAGGTTTCCAGTCGCCTTCTTATTTCGCAAAGATATTTCAGAAGCAATTCGGAGTTACTCCTACAGAGTTTGCCCAACAAAATAAGCAGAGAATGGCAGAGGGTTAGTAACTATAGACTATTATTCGTTATTTTATTATGGGGTGGTGAATAGGTTTTAGCTCCTTTCGGTGAAGGTTTTGAGCAAAACGAATGCATGCCTCGCCACCGTATCTCCGTTAGGTGTACCAATAAGACTTTTTTAATTGCCCAAACAAATTATCTTTATTGCCTAGTCAGATTATCTCAATTAGCTACTTTTACTTCGTTCCACTATAGTGGAACGCAAGAGTAACTATAGTGTCCCTTACGCTCCACTATAGTTTCCCGCAAAGAACACTATAGTGGAACGAAATAAAAATAGCAAGTGAAACGAATCCGGATAGGCAAACGGATAAATAGAAATGCCTAATAGAAATCATTTCCTATGAATAGATGATTCGACTCATTCCTAATTGGTTCTTAGCTAAATGGGAATTTAATTCATCTCCATAACCGAAATGAGGGAATAAAGTAAATAACTACAGTGTGCCCATTTTGTTTAAAGAGATGTATAAAAGATAGAATGATTCAGCTTTATAAATTCTTTCTTTTTTACTTGCTTATTTCATTTGATTTCCATACTTTTAGCCTCCGTAAACCCTTTAAAAATTGATCCTATGGACAACATTCTTTTCTGGCTGGTTCCAGTCGCTTCCGTGTTAGCCCTCTGCTTTGCTTATTACTTTCATAAGCAAATGATGAAAGAGAGCGAAGGTACACCCCAAATGATAAAGATAGCTGCTGCTGTGCGCAAAGGAGCTATGTCTTATCTGAAACAGCAATACAAAATAGTAGGCTGGGTATTCTTGGGATTGGTTATTTTGTTTTCAATTATGGCCTATGGCTTTCATGTACAGAACGCATGGGTTCCCATTGCTTTTCTTACAGGCGGATTTTTCTCCGGGCTTTCCGGATTTTTAGGGATGAAGACGGCGACTTATGCGTCGGCTCGTACCGCTAATGCCGCCCGTAATTCTCTGAATGCAGGGTTGAGGATTGCTTTCCGAAGCGGCGCGGTGATGGGATTAGTTGTAGTTGGCCTGGGATTGCTCGATATATCTTTCTGGTATCTGTTGTTGAATGCAGTGATTCCTGCTGATGCGCTGACACCTACTCATAAACTCTGTGTGATTACTACTACCATGCTGACTTTCGGTATGGGTGCTTCTACGCAAGCACTCTTTGCCCGTGTAGGTGGTGGTATCTATACGAAGGCAGCCGATGTTGGAGCCGACTTGGTAGGTAAAGTAGAAGCCGGAATTCCGGAAGATGACCCTCGTAATCCTGCTACTATTGCTGATAATGTAGGTGACAATGTAGGTGACGTGGCCGGTATGGGAGCCGATTTATATGAATCTTACTGTGGCTCGATTCTGGCAACAGCTGCACTGGGTGCTGCTGCTTTTATCCATTCGGCAGATACAGTGATGCAATTCAAGGCAGTTATTGCTCCGATGTTGATTGCAGCTGTTGGTATTATCCTTTCTATTATAGGGATATTCGCTGTCCGTACTAAAGAGAATGCGACCATGAAAGACTTGCTCGGTTCATTGGCTTTCGGTACGAACCTTAGCTCCGTGCTTATTGTTGCAGCTACATTCTTAATCCTGTGGCTCTTGCAACTAGATAACTGGATTTGGATTTCTTGTGCCGTAGTAGTCGGACTGGTAGTAGGTATTATCATCGGACGTTCTACGGAATATTATACTTCTCAATCTTATCGTCCTACCCAGAAACTAAGTGAAAGCGGTAAGACTGGTCCTGCTACCGTCATTATTTCCGGTATTGGTTTGGGTATGCTTTCTACAGCTATTCCTGTAGTTGCAGTAGTGATTGGTATCATTGCCTCCTATCTGTTGGCTTCCGCAGGTGATTTCGGTAATGTAGGCATGGGATTGTATGGCATCGGTATTGCAGCTGTTGGTATGCTTTCTACCTTAGGTATCACATTGGCAACGGATGCTTACGGTCCGATTGCGGATAATGCGGGAGGTAATGCGGAAATGTCCGGCCTGGGTGCTGAAGTTCGCAAACGTACTGATGCGCTCGATTCATTGGGTAACACAACTGCCGCCACGGGAAAAGGTTTTGCAATCGGTTCCGCTGCGCTGACAGGTCTGGCTTTGCTGGCTTCTTATATTGAAGAAATCCGAATCGGTCTGACACGTCTTGGTAATGTAGATCTGACTTTTGCAGATGGAAGTTCTATCAACGTAGCAAATGCCACTTTTATCGACTTCATGGATTATTACGAAGTACACTTGATGAATCCAAAAGTACTTTCGGGCATGTTCCTCGGTTCAATGATGGCTTTCCTGTTTTGTGGTTTGACAATGAATGCAGTAGGACGTGCGGCAGGTCACATGGTTGACGAAGTGCGTCGCCAGTTCCGTGACATAAAGGGTATTCTGACTGGAGAAGCCGAGCCGGATTACGAACGTTGTGTTGAAATATCGACAAAGGGTGCGCAGCGTGAGATGGTTATTCCTTCCTTGATTGCTATTATTGCTCCGATTCTTACAGGATTTATCTTTGGCGTTCCCGGCGTACTCGGCCTACTGATTGGTGGTTTGAGCAGTGGTTTCGTATTAGCTATCTTTATGGCTAACGCCGGAGGTGCATGGGATAACGCAAAGAAATATGTGGAAGAAGGTAACTTTGGTGGAAAAGGCGGTGAAGTGCATAAAGCAACCGTAGTAGGAGATACAGTAGGTGATCCGTTTAAAGATACCTCCGGTCCGAGTTTGAATATTTTGATAAAACTTATGAGTATGGTGGCCATTGTGATGGCAGGACTTACTGTGGCCTGGAGTTTATTCTAAAAAAGCAGAAGGGAAAGTAAGAAAAAGGAGACAATACAAGTCTCCTTTTTTAATTTGAATTACCTTTGTATCAAAATAGAAGCGATAAATATGTTATTACCTTATTTGAACGAGAATCTGATTGAAGCCGGATGTGATGAGGCCGGTCGTGGATGTTTGGCGGGAGCGGTTTATGCTGCTGCAGTTATTCTTCCGAAAGATTTTAAAAATGAACTGTTGAATGATTCCAAACAACTGACGGAAAAGCAACGTTATGCATTACGCGAGGTAATAGAGAAAGAAGCGATTGCTTGGGCGGTTGGCATTGTGTCACCGGAAGAAATTGATGAAATAAATATCCTGCGGGCTTCTTTTCTGGCGATGCATCGTGCAGTGGATCAGTTGACCACCCGTCCCCAACATTTACTGATCGATGGTAATCGTTTCACTAAATACCCCGGTGTTCCCCATACTACAGTAGTGAAAGGAGACGGGAAATATCTTTCGATAGCAGCAGCTTCAATTTTAGCCAAAACATATCGAGACGATTATATGAACCGTCTTCACGAAGAATTTCCATATTATGACTGGGACCACAATAAAGGTTATCCAACTAAAAAACATCGTGCCGCCATTGCCGAACGTGGCACTACTCCTTACCATCGCATGACGTTCAATCTGTTGGGAGATGGCCAGTTGACTTTGAGCTTCTAAAGTCGCTTTGTTTCATTTTACACACATTTTCTACATTTTTTTGCAGAATAAGCACGATTTTGTTACGGATAACCGTGAAATTGTTCCGTTTAGGCTAAAAAAGTGTTGCCTAGTGCTTTTATTTGTTATTGAAATGCTATATCTTTGCGAACAATAATAAGAATTAAAAAGTTTAAAATCATGGCAACGAACAAGCTATTATGGTCTTCTAAGCTCATTGGGGTATTTTTTATTATGTTGGTTTGCACTCTTTCTGCAAATGCACAGTTTTTACGTACTTCCTATTTCATGGAAGGTACTCACTATCGTCAACAACTGAATCCGGCTTTAACACCGACTAAAGGTTACTTTAACCTTCCAGTGATCGGTGCTGTTAATGCAACGGTTGGTTCTACTTCGTTAGGCTATCAGGATATCATTGATATTATTGATGATGGCGATGATTTCTACACCAAACCGGATTTCATGAATCGTCTGAAAGATAATAATAAATTGAATGTGAACTTCAGTACAGAAATTCTTTCTGCAGGATGGTATAAAGGAAAAAACTTTTGGTCATTCAATATCGGTCTTCGTACAGATATCGGTGCTAACCTGACAAAGAATATGTTTACCTTCTTGAATGAGATGGAAACAGTTGAAGAAAACTGGAGAAATAGTAACTATGATATTAGTGGTCAGCAATTGAACATTAATGCTTATACTGAAATTGGTTTAGGACTTTCACGTCAGATTAATAGCCGTTTGACAGTTGGTGCTAGAGTGAAAGCTTTATTGGGTATTGGTAACATGGAGTTGAAACTTAATAGAGTTGCAATGAGCGCTAATTTACCTAGTGATCAACAAATAAATCAGTGGTCAAGTGAGAGCTATTGGAATTCTATGACCCCTTCACAGGCAGCACAGGCAGCACAAGAATTAAAGGATAAGTTTAATAACTATCATGCAAACTTGACTGTTGGTGCCGAACTGAAAAGTTCTTTCAAAGGCTTGGAATTGCAAGAAGAAGAGGGTAAAGATTATGTAACTGACTTTGATTTCGATAGCGGTAAATTGGGTATAGCTGGGTACGGTTTTGGTATCGATTTAGGAGCTTCTTATAAAATATTGGATAATCTGACTGTATCTGCTTCTGTTCTTGACTTAGGTTTTATCTCTTGGTCAAAATCAAGTACAAAGATTGCATCTGCTAATCCGGATCCGATTGATATTAAAGGAAGTACCTATGCAAATATGGTTGATCCGAATAATCCGAATACTGTTATGAACGCTGTAAATCAGTTGCAGAATGACGCTCAAGGATATATGGACCGTGTAACAAATGGTGATGTACTTGACTATGACATGTTGCAACTCGAAGTAAGCGATGCTAAAGAATCTCGTAAATCTCGTCTTGCTTCTACCCTAGTATTAGGTGCAGAATATGGATTCTTCAATAACAAATTAGCAGTGGGTGTATTGTCAACCACTCGTTTTGTACAGCCTGATGCTCTTACAGAATTAACATTCTCTGCAAACTACCGTCCGAAAAGCTGGTTCAATGTAGCACTTAGTTACTCAGCTATCCAGTCAGCCGGTAAATCTTTCGGTCTGGGTCTGAAATTAGGTCCTCTGTTTGTCGGAACTGACTATATGTTCTTAGGCAAGAACTCTAACTCTGTGAATGGATTCGTTGGAGTTTCTATTCCGTTGGGCGGAAGAAAAGCAAGTAAAGAAGGATAAGATATTTTAATTTCTCTCTCTAAACATTCTCTTTTAATTAATTCTCTATAGAATAAAAAACGTATAATTTACAGCTTACCGTCTTAGAATCCTCTAAAGGATCACAGATGGTAAGCTGTTTTTTGTATTAGAACCATTTTATCTTCCGGAATATCACAAACGCAAGAGTTGACAATCCGATGGAAAATAGTACGATCAAAGAGAAAGCAAAGGGTACCTCTTCCAGATGAATATCCACATTCATACCATAGAAACTGGCAATCAATGTCGGGAGCATCAGGACGATGGACAGACTTGTCATGCGTTTCATGATTGTATTCACGTTATTGGAGATAATGGAGGCAAAAGCATCCATCGTTCCCGTGAGAATGTCACTGTAAATATTCACCGTGTTAAGTGCCTGTTTCAATTCGATAATCACATCTTCCACTAGTTCAGTGTCCAGATAATCCGTATCCTGGAAAATAGTCCTTAATTTTCCTATCATTACTTCATTTCCACGGATGGAAGTATTGAAGTAGACCAATGTTTTCTGCAGTCTCATCAGCCGGAGCAGGTCCTCGTTGCGGATGCTTCGTTCCAGTTCCTTTTCTGCGGCGCTGATGTCTATGTTTATCTGCTTTAGGTATTTCAGGAACCATACGGCAGAAGAATAGATGATCCGGAGAATCAGATCCAGTTTGTTGCGCACAACAATCCCTTTTCGGCGGGTATGCTCGATAAAATCCGGTAATAGATCAGTGTTATGATAACAGACGGACACAATGATTTCATTATTGGTGATGATACCGATTGGTACGGTGCTGAAAGGTAGAGTGCTGTTTTGCGCAATCTGCACAGGGATACGAAGAATGGTCAATAACCAGTTACCTTCCGTATCCGTACGCGGACGTTCGTCTGTATCGGCTATATCATTAAGAAATGATTCGGGTACGTTGAGAGTTTGAGTTAGAAATTCAAAGTCATCATTATTTGGGCATACTACATTTACCCAGCTGTTAGGAAGCCATTGAGCTTTTTCCACAAAGCCGGCTTCACAATAAAGATACGTTCTCATCTTATTGCCTCCTTTCGTTTGTTTGACACGAGCAGAGGCATCAGGTTTCAATGACTCTGTTCGCTTTAATTAATACTAGTTGTGCACGTTCGCGGGTTTGAATCGTCCATATTTCTATGATTTTAATTTAAAAGCGATGCAAAGGTACGGAAAAATGAAGAGGGTTCCGCCCTTTGTATCGTTTTTTTTGATATTCTTTTATTCGTGCCCTTTATTTAGAGGCTCCGTTACTATTCTGTTTTTCCTTTGAAATGATTATCCAGATATTTCCTGATATTGTAACTGCTTAAACGCTCTTTGGATATGCTACCATCTTTTTCAACAAGTTCATAGTGTGGAATACCATTGAACTGGAATAGTTGGCGCAGATAATTGAACTCTGCCTCCGAAACATAATAACAGGCTTCTCCTTTTAGATTCTTCTCTACATATTTTTTGTAGTCTTTCTCGGGCGAATCTTTCTGACTTGTGATATAGATGAATTGAAACTCCGGATGATCTTTATATTTTTTGCGTAAATCGGCAGTTGCCTCTATTCCTGCACGACAAGGGCCACAAGTCGTTGCCCAGAAATCGACAAACAGAACCTTACCTGAATGATTCTTTATGATGTTGCGGAATACTTCAGTCGCTTTTCCATCAGGCAACTGATAAGATCTTGCCCTATCTTTCGGGTGTGTCTTTTCCAGCACTCGTTCAGCTTCTGATGCGAGAAACGGTTCGGTGAATATTTGTTTGATGCTATCCACATATTCATGAGCTATTTGGCTGTCTTTGATATTTCCTAAATTAAAATTAAGGCTCCGCACTTTGGCTATTTGCCAGAGCAAAGGGTTGGGAGTAGGATATAATTGTGCAATGATGGAATCTTTCTTGAAATCATATTTCTGGTTCATTTTTATAAAGATTTTATCCTTATCCTGCTGGGATTCTTCCTTTTTCTCGGAATATAATGCCACATATTCTTGTATGAGTTTTTGTTCTTTTTCATAGAGCGATGCCATCTTCTCGTTCTCTGCAATTAACTGCCTCATTATAATTTTGGCAGTAGTTCCGGCCAACTTCTCCTGTCTAAGTCTTATTGCTTCCTGCTCCTTATTTAGTTTCACACCTTTTTCTTTAAGGAAAGTCAATAGAGGTTTCTTCGGATAAGTATAATCAATGCTGTCTGATGGAGAAAAAGACTGGTCGGAATATGCTTTCCGGAACAGGTCCATATATTCGAAACGGTTGATAAATGTACTTGCGTTTGTGTTTGCAAGTACGGTTACATCATTGAGTGGCATATCTTTCAAGAAACTGTAATAGGAATCGTCTTCCTTTACTTTCAGCGCCTGATTGGTGCTATCTTGCTTTGCGTAATAATCTCTGCTCATCAAGAAATCAAAAAGCATACTTCCGGCTTGCAAATCTACCTTGTTCTTTATCAGATGAACTGCCTTGAGAGAGGGCTGATAGATTTGGCTTACAGAGTCTGCAACCTGTTTCCATTGTGCAATGATAGGCTTCATGTGCTCCTTGTATTGGTCGGGAGTTAATGTCTTTTGTGATTTCGATAAGTCCTCATAGCGATAGGTTATCAGGTTATCAAAGTCTTTCAGCAGGTAGGAGAGAGAGGCGGATGGACCCATATATGCTGTGTTCCTGATAGGGAAGTAATGATCGCGTGCACGGCTGCGTGCCATTACAGCTTCCCAGTCGATATACATGGTGAGAGTTTGTCCGGGTTCAATATAGAATGGAATCCAGTTGTGTCCTAGTACTACCGATGATTCTATCGGATGATTAATGATAAATCGACAGCTAAAACTACCGTTCGGGGCTATCTGGATGACGGTCGGATAATCTTCACGGGTCAGTTCATTTGACAGATAAATAAGACCGGTGTCAAATCCTAAACGAGGATCGTATCCGTTTATATACCCTTGCAGATAAGTTGAATCCTGGCGGAAGAATTGCTTAAAATCAGGTTCTGCAGCAACCTGTGTAATCGGAGTTCTCTCCTTGCTGTACACTAACTCTTCCGCTCCTTTCTGCTGAATCTTACACGTGCCGTCTTTTTGCGGGGTGAATGATAAAGTCATTTCCTCCTGACTCTCTCTATCTTTTAAAGTCATTTCAATCCGCTTTCCCTTTTTTCGGATATTTTCATTGATGTATATCCGGTTATTCAGAATGCTGATGGAGTCGTAAACTCCATATTCCCATGAACCGGAACCGTCTGTCTTGAACCAATTGCATTTGATGGTGGCTAGTGGAGAAGAATCTTTCTTCTTTTGCAGGACTAGCGATATGTCATAAATATTGCCTTCGGGATCAGTAGGATTGAGAAAATGAATGGTCTGTGTTTCTGACGGTAACGGCTCGAAAACCAGCACATAATCCATTGTTCCTGAATCCGGCATATAGACTTCTTTTTTGAGTTCGATACCTTCAGCACTTTTGAACAGATATTTCTTGCCGGTTGCGGCATCTTCCAGATAGGTATCTCCATCCTCCATGATCCACCAGTGCGGGCGGAAGATAGCATGAATATATACTCTTGTGTTCTCGGGAGTGCGCTCTATGCGGGTGATGTTGGAAATACTTCCTGATCGGGCTTTGAAAGGAGGATGGTCGATTGTTTGTGCGGATACTATACCCGATAACAAAAGTAAGATACAAAATAAAGTTGTTTTCATAATAATAGTTTTTCGATCAACATATTGAAAGTAATTTTACAAAGTAAGAAAAATATTCATAGCCTGGTGCACTTCTGCCCTGTAACTTAACATAGATTAAACGTTTACGTAACCATCTTTTTTGTACCTTTGCGCCCGAAAATCAGAGTGATAATTTAAATATTGAAATATTATGAGTAAGAAAGCCCTTTTAATGATCCTCGATGGTTGGGGATTAGGTGACCAAAAGAAAGATGACGTAATCTTCAACACTCCCACTCCTTACTGGGATTATCTGATGACTACTTATCCTCACTCTCAACTTCAGGCAAGCGGTGAAAACGTAGGTTTGCCCGACGGGCAGATGGGTAACTCGGAAGTAGGTCACTTGAATATCGGTGCCGGACGCGTAGTTTATCAGGATTTGGTAAAAATCAATCGTGCATGTGCTGACAATAGCATCCTGAAAAATCCTGAAGTCGTTTCTGCTTTCTCTTATGCAAAAGAAAACGGAAAGAGTGTTCACTTTATGGGGCTGACTTCTAACGGTGGCGTACACAGCTCACTCGTTCATCTCTTCAAACTTTGCGATATCGCTAAAGAATATAATATCGACAATACATTTATCCATTGCTTCATGGATGGTCGTGACACTGACCCGAAGAGTGGTAAAGGCTTTATCGAAGAACTTTTTGCACACTGTGAGAAATCAGCAGGCAAGATTGCTTCTATCATCGGCCGTTATTACGCTATGGACCGTGACAAACGTTGGGAACGTGTAAAAGAAGCTTATGACCTGCTTGTAAACGGCATAGGTGAGAAAGCTACCGATATGGTTCAGGCTATGCAGGAGTCTTATAATGCAGGTGTTACAGATGAATTCATCAAACCGATTGTGAATGCCAACTGCGACGGAACAATCAAAGAAGGTGATGTAGTTATCTTCTTCAATTACCGTAATGACCGTGCCAAAGAGTTGACTGTTGTATTGACTCAACAAGATATGCCGGAAGCAGGTATGCACACCATCCCAGGGCTGCAATATTACTGTATGACTCCGTACGATGCTTCTTTCAAGGGCGTTCATATCCTGTTCGACAAAGATAATGTATCTAATACATTAGGCGAATATCTTGCTTCTAAAGGCTTGAGCCAACTTCATATCGCTGAAACAGAAAAGTATGCGCACGTAACATTCTTCTTCAATGGTGGACGTGAAACTCCGTTTGATAAAGAAGATCGTATCCTTGTTCCTTCTCCCAAAGTGGCTACTTACGACTTGAAGCCGGAAATGAGTGCTTTCGAAGTAAAAGACAAATTGGTGGCTGCCATCAACGAGAACAAATATGATTTCATCGTAGTGAACTTCGCTAATGGTGACATGGTAGGTCATACCGGTATTTATGAAGCAATCGAGAAAGCTGTTATTGCTGTAGATGCTTGCGTGAAAGATGTAATCGAAGCTGCCAAAGCACAGGATTACGAAGCAATTATCATTGCCGATCATGGTAATGCTGACCACGCTTTGAACGAAGACGGTACTCCGAACACTGCTCACTCTTTGAACCCTGTTCCTTGTGTTTATGTAACAGAGAACAAAACTGCGAAAGTAGAAAACGGTCGTCTGGCAGATGTTGCTCCGACTATTCTCAAGATTATGGGTCTGGCTGCTCCGGCTGAAATGGACGGAAACGTTTTGATTAAGTAATTTAAATTTCTATAATTGGGAGGGCGGAGTAGAACTCCGCCCTTTTTGTCTCACATAAGGTTTAAAATGATACAAATAGGTGATGTAGTAGTGTCTCTTGATGTATTTCAGGAGAAGTTTCTTTGCGATCTGGGTGCCTGCAAGGGCGCTTGTTGCATTGAAGGTGATGCCGGTGCTCCGGTAGAGCTGGATGAGGTGATGGAGCTGGAAGAGGTTTTGCCGGTTATCTGGGACGAACTGGCTTCGGAAGCACGTGCGGTGATTGAAAAGCAAGGGGTGGTATATACGGATCAGGAAGGTGATTTGGTGACTTCTATTGTCAATAATAAGGACTGTGTGTTTACTTGTTATGATGAGAATGGTTGCTGCTATTGCGCGATCGAAAAGGCCTATCGAGAGGGAAAGACTGCCTTCTATAAACCGGTGTCCTGCCATCTTTATCCTATCCGGATTGGAGATTACGGACCTTATAAAGCGGTGAATTATAATCGTTGGGACGTATGCAAAGCAGCGGTTTTGCTGGGAAAAAAAGAGAATCTTCCCGTATATCAGTTTTTGAAAGAGCCTTTAATCCGTAAGTTCGGTGAAGAATGGTACAAAGAATTGGTTACTGTTGCCGAAGAACTGAAAAAGCAACAGTACATTTAAATTCTCTTCCGGTTCTTGCGTATGCAATATACCTGATATAGTAAAATACACAATGCGATAATAATTCCGCATGCCGGTATCATCCATACTTCCGGATGAATAATAATCAAGAAAATACAAGTGGCGATTACGCAGGAAGTCAATACAATAAGAAACAACCTGATCTTTGCAAATAACGGATTAGGAGCAGTAGTTTTCATTTTCATAGTTATGTTTTCTTTGCTTTTTATGCAAGATAGTGATTTTGTATGGAAAACGTTTCTGCTGTTAGGTTTTATTAAGAGATGGACGGTTGATCGATTTGAATATGAAAGCCCCTTTGGGCAAAAGAAAAACGCCGATCGAAGGATGTTCCTTCGCCATCGGCGTTTCCTCGTTGTAAGATGTGAGGTTGGTTTATAAAACGTAATTATTTAATTATGTATCGATATTTGCATACGTTGCATTCTCTTCAATAAACTCGCGGCGTGGCCCTACATCTTCACCCATCAACATAGAGAAGATATAATCAGCTTCTGCGGCGTTGTCAATATTTACTTGTTTCAGCATACGGTTTTCGGGGTCCATGGTTGTTTCCCACAATTGCTGGGCGTTCATTTCACCCAAACCTTTGTAGCGCTGTGTATGAATTGCATTTTCCGAACCGCCACCATAAGTGTCAATAAACTTCTGGCGCTGTGCATCTGTCCAGCAATACTCTTCTACTTTACCTTTTTTGCAGAGGTAGAGCGGGGGAGTAGCGATGTACAAATAGCCATTCTGGATAATCTGTGGCATATAGCGGAAGAAGAATGTCATAATCAGTGTGTCGATGTGAGAACCATCGACGTCGGCATCGGTCATGATGATAATCTTATGATAGCGCAGCTTCTGTATGTTGGCTTCCTTGCTGTCTTCGTCAGTTCCGATAGTTACACCGAGAGCTGTGTAGATATTGCGGATTTCATCACTTTCCAAAGCCTTGTGATACATGGCTTTTTCCACATTCAGAATCTTACCGCGTAATGGGAGGATAGCCTGGAACATACGGTTACGTCCCTGCTTGGCAGTACCACCTGCCGAATCTCCCTCGACAAGGAATAATTCACATTTTGAAGGATCCTTATCCGAACAGTCGGCTAATTTACCCGGCAGACCACCACCCGACATCGGCGATTTGCGTTGTACCATTTCACGGGCTTTTCTTGCTGCGTGACGTGCGGTAGCCGCGAGAATCACCTTGTCTACAATCGTTTTTGCTTCCTTCGGATGTTCTTCCAGATAATATGCCAATACTTCACCCACTGCTTGGTCAACAGCACCCATCACTTCGTTGTTACCCAACTTCGTTTTAGTCTGTCCTTCAAACTGTGGTTCAGCTACTTTTACAGAAATAACGGCAGTCAAACCTTCACGGAAGTCATCTCCCGAGATTTCAACCTTCACCTTTTCCAGCATCTTGCTGTCTTCGGCGTATTTCTTCAACGTACGGGTCAGCGCACGGCGGAAACCTGCCAAGTGTGTACCACCTTCGATAGTGTTGATATTGTTAACGTATGAGTGAACGTTTTCGGAGAATCCGGTATTGTACATGATAGCCACTTCAATAGGAATTCCCTGTTTTTCCGAGTTCAGATAGATAACGTCGTTAATCAAGTGCTCGCGTGAAGACTCGATAAAACGTACAAACTCTCTCAAACCTTCTTCTGAATAAAACTGCTCACCTTTGAAGCTTCCGTCCTCGTTCACAACCCGACGGTCCGTCAGGGTGATGCGGAGACCAGCGTTCAGATAAGCCAATTCGCGCAGACGTGAAGCCAAAATCTTGTAATCGTATACCGTTTCTGTAAAGATGGTATTATCCGGCCAGAATTGTTGGCGGGTTCCAGTGATGTCGGCTGTACCGACTTCTTTTACAGAGTAAAGCGGTTTACCGATCTCATACTCCTGCTGATAGATTTTACCATCGCGGAATACTTGCGTAGTCATGTGGGTAGACAGCGCGTTTACGCAAGACATACCTACACCGTGCAAACCTCCGGATACCTTGTAAGAACCCTTGTCGAATTTACCTCCGGCATGCAGTACGGTCATGGCAACTTCCAGTGCCGACTTCTTTTCTTTCTCGTGATAGTCCACCGGAATACCGCGTCCGTTGTCCTGTACTGTGATTGAATTGTCTTCGTTGATTGTTACTTCGATGTGGTCGCAATAACCGGCCAATGCTTCGTCGATAGAGTTGTCAACGATTTCGTATACCAAATGGTGAAGTCCCTTGACGCTGATGTCACCAATGTACATCGCAGGGCGTTTTCTTACTGCTTCAAGACCTTCCAATACCTGGATGCTATCCGCAGAATAAGACCCGTTATTGGGAGTGATTTGTTCTTCGCTCATAATTGCCTTTCTAACTTTAATAACAGAGCAAATATAGTGAAAATTGTCGACTTGGCGAAGAATAATCAGTGAAAAATAAAGAATGCGGGTTGATTCTCCGCTTTCTTGATAAGTTTGATATTCAGTTGGTTATAAACAAGAAAGGCCGAACTTAAAAGTTCAGCCTGGATGCTATATAGAATTGTTAAATTCTTATTATTAAGCGAGCTTGTTGATGTAAAGAGCCAACTTAGATTTCAGATTGCTAGCTTTGTTTTTGTGAATGATGTTCACTTTAGCCAACTTATCCAACATCTTTGTAATGCCTGGGTACATTGCAACTGCTTCTGCTTTATCAGTAGTTGCACGAAGCTTTCTAACAGCATTTCTCATGGTTTTGCCATAATATCTGTTGTGAAGTCTTCTTGTCTCTTCTTGTCTGATTCTTTTCAGTGATGATTTATGATTTGCCATCTCGACTAATCTATTTTTTAGTTCTTTATTCTTTTAACTTGTAGCCCGTGGGGGAATCGAACCCCCCTTTCAAGAATGAAAATCTTGCGTCCTAACCGATAGACGAACGGGCCATCCTTTGTTGCATTTCTGCATTTTGCTTTCTCGAATCTGTGTTTGTTTCTCGATTGCGGATGCAAAGGTAGGAACTTTTTTGAAACTGGCAAATGATTTATAGGAATTTTTTCATTGAATATGTGTTTTTTTTCAAAGTGACCATTCTTTTATGTTGATATTCAATAAAATAGACGGTTTCAGTTTTTATAAAAAAATCTTATCAGTGAAAAAAAACTGGAAGGTGTTCTCTTCCATATACCTTATTATATTGTAGTGGAATAAAAAGGCTGCTTATTTTTGTGATTTCTCTTGTAACAAAAAAAGTGCATTCTCTCCTCGCTTGGACAGAATGCACTAAACACAAACAAAACAAACAATTTTAATAAAACGATATTTTCTTTGAAAAACCGTTTTATTAAGACGCTACATGTAGTGGGAAACATTACATGAGCAGAGGGCAAAAGAGCCCACTAGGGTACTTCGCAGTAGCCTTTGTAAATACATCTCACCTAAATATTGTTCACATACTATTTCGTCACACGTTTTTAAGACTCCAGTTCGGAGTTGTTCAGGCGTATAATCCATCCGTTAACTTGCATTCTTGGGCATATATGCGGAATTCCGGTATCTGATGGCTGGATAAAGAACAAAAGCGTATATGAGTCCTGACGGTCGAGATACTCCTGGTCACTCATTTCACCTATATCATTGTAGATTTTGGATAACAACAGATATTGAGTGAGTGGGAGACGAAGAATGTTCTGGCCGCTTGGTATATGTTTGATCGATAAGGTTGTCTGATCTCCTTTCATGATACGTAATGTATTTAATCTCGCATGGATGACCGGAGTTTGCTCGGACATTACAGCCACTTCCTTCTGGTATGGAAGATAGTAGACTGGAGTTGTACCGACCGGTGTGTTTGTGTAGTCTATTATTCCGTTGGCAGATTCCAGAGTAAAGGAAAAGTCCTCTTGGCTTAGAGGGGCATTTGCTTCATCTTGAAGAATGCATGAGAAATAATTAGTATCTTTCACTAAATTGGCGGTAATAACCTGATATTTTTGACTAATAGTAATATTTTCAAGGCTACTGTAAAAGAGTGCATTCAGTTTCTTGTTCGACTGATTCTTATTATCGCATGCCAATGATATATTCAGGGACCTTCGTTCCGTTTGTCCAGCTTTGAGATTAGGGAGCTGGTACATGTGGTTGGATGTCCCTCCCCATATAAGCAAACGATAAGTTCCTTCGGGAAACGGTACTCTTACCATACAGTAGCCTTGATGTAATGTAATGCTGTCTACGTCCACTCGATCCACATATTTATCATCCTTGTCGAAAGCAAGGATGGCAATGTCGCTTACTTGTGTGGAGGCAGCGTCCACATCTAGTATATTATAGGTATACGAGATTTTCAGCCAAGTCCCGGAAGGGCAGTCTGACAAGTCGTCGTTCACCCAGTTGCAGGATGAGAACAAGGCGATGGCACTGATAATATAGAGTAAAAATGGACGCATTTATAATAAATTTAGTTCGGGTGGCCAATACTTATTCAAGTTCTACATCTTGATTACGTACGGCCCACGGAAAAACATTGAAATTGATGTCTAGTTCGGCTTTATATTCATCCGGCTGATCCGGGTCGATGAAAGGTTCGCCGCTACCGAGTCCTGCAATTTTGTTGACTGACAATCTGTATATATTGTTGCGTACGATACCGAATTCCATAACACCCATTTCCGGAGAATTATTATCAAGGTGTTTGATCCAGTAATTGTAATAACAAGAGTAGTTTTCCGTTTTCTTGAAACGTTTGATACTATATCGAGCTAGCTCTTCTGTTGTCGAGTTGTCAGTGACATCGTCCGGCAAATTATTAAGGACTAGTTTACGGATTGCATCTACGCTGGTATAAAAGTTGTAATTGAAGTAGAACATATTAGTCGGCCAGTTGGACTGATTGCTAACTACATCGCCATTTTCATTGAAAACGCGGTCGGGGGCAATATCCATGTTGGCTTTGAACATAACTCCCGTGCTGTATGCATTCAGTTGGGCGTCAAGGAACATACAGTTTTCCAGGCAGTAGATATGTGACCAGCTGTTAGCTTGAGCCATGCCTGCCCAGTTGCCGTCGTTGATATCCAACTGTACTAGAGCTTGTGCAAAGAAACCGTCGGCGTTTGTAAAGTCCCCGGCGTTCTCCACTGTTTTCTTGAAGAAATAAGGATCGATAACATAACCATTGTTGTCGTTGATATCACCGAAGTTTTCATCAGTATATGAGTCTGGTTCCTGAAAACTGTTCAGTACTGCTGTATGGCGGAAAGTATAAAACTGGGTTGCCAAGTTTAACATTCTAAAATTGTTCAGTTTGATTGTACAGTAGGTCTTTCCGGATGGGTCTGTTAGTGGGAAAGTTTCTTGTGTTTGAGTCAGTTCAACTTTGGCAACCACGCGTTCAAGACCGATGGATACACTAGTCACTTTATCGGAGTCTGTAGGTTTTTTCACTTCAACGTTCAGATTGGCAGCTCCACGATTGGTCATAACGAAACCGTTTTCGGGTACGCTTGGAATTTTTCCTGCACTGTAAGTTACGGCATCAACTGCATTCAGAAAAGCCTCTTGTGTGCTGATATTTCCTGTGATTGCTTTTCCGTTAGCTATGGCAAAGATGTTATAAGTTCCCGGATTTACAGTGATTTTGTCGGCGGTGTACTGTATGTTTTGACCGCTCGTAACTGTCCGGTTGATGTTCTTCAGTTCCTGCTGATCTTTGAGCGTTTTTGTGGTCGAGTCAAATAGATAAACAGTGAGACTCTTTACTGCATATTCTTCTTTAGAACCTTCGGTGGTAACGCCGGACGATTCGGCACTTCGACTGGTAGCAACGTTTGGAATCTCGAAGAACAAGGCGAGATTGCCATTTGACTCTGAATGAGTATCATCGGCGATGACAACATCTGCATCATTGATGCAACTGTACTGTGTGACTGCTGCGAATAGAAGCAGTGACATTAATTTACTGAATCTTTTCATTTTACATTTGGTTTTAATGAGTGTTTATTTTAGTGCACGGACTAATTGCAGATTATTATCCGCTTGTGATAGTCCTGCTTTTTGAGCTTGTCTGAATAAGTACTCTGCTTCTTCATAGTTGTTTTTAAGAAAGCATAGAACTCCTTTTGCTAATATTGTTTCCGGTACTTTCGGAGCTTTTTCCAAATAAGTGGCAGCTGTTTGGACGTCTCTTTGCATCAAGGCTATGCAGGCGGCATTCAGGTTGGCTGTGGGATTATCGGGAAATAGTTGTACGGCAGTCATGAAAATCTGATTATAAGTTTCGCTTCCAGGTGTACTGGCAAGTGCGAGACGAAACATTTCTTCAAGACTCAGATTTTTAGGGTTTGTAGTAAAGACTTTCCGGGATTCTGCAAGAGTAAACGGGCGTACACGATACTCAATAGTGTAGTCGGAATGTCTAAGTAGAGTAAACCAATGCTTCAGGACAAAATCGTAGAATGCAGGGAAGTGCTTTTTTAGCTTTCTCTCCTTGCTATCGGGGTGAATGTCGCTTGTTATGGTTTTTATTATCGCTTCTTTCTCTTGAAAAGTCGTATCACAGAGAAGAGCTTCAAATCCTTCCCAATCTTCAGGAGTATAGTCTGTCTGGATATGCGCTCCGTCGAATGCATATAGCTGATTTACATACTCTTTCACAGATTGAGTACGTTCACGGGCCAACTTCTCATTGAGTCGGTAAGGTCCGTCGGGTGAAGCGTAGCCGTGAATGCTGATGTGTGTGATGGTAACGTTGGTGTCATTTTTAATGGTGTTGATTGTTTCAATAATTTTATTCAGTTCTACTGTATTGTTGCTGTACGTTTCGTATATAGCAGTCACATTGACAGGAAAATCAATAAACGCGCACCCTTTTTCTTCTCTGATTTTCGAGGTTTCCACTTGGGGAGTCAAGAATACGAGTTGTGGAATAGGGGTTGGCTGTGGATGTAAACGGGCGATACAAGTGAGATTTTCTTCACCCGGAATCCCACAGCCACAGCTTTTCTCAACGAGTGAGAGAGTGGCATGATTCATCCAACTTTCGAAAGGTACAGATTGCAGATAATGCATTGTCTGCCGACTTCCGTTTTTTCTTTGCAATGCTTCGGCTTCTTTTTCCTTCTTGCCGGCTTCGCGCAAAAATATGATGTGTTGTTTTCGGCTGTTGATATAGATAGCTGGTAATTCCAACCGGTGTTCCAAACTGTCACTGACAACAGGTACCAATGTCATTGATTCATTGGGCAGGAAGTCACGGGTGATTTCTATTTCAATAGAAACCAGTAATTCTTTCCCGGCCTTGTGCAGGCTGGAGGAAGTGGCTCGAACAGTGCCATCATCTCCTGCTACAGGTGTCTGTGCCTGAAGAGAAAGAAATAAGATGGCTGCAATGATAAAAGTTCCTCCTGTTTTCATAATTTTATAACTAAATGACTTCTTATCTGTAACAAAAGCAATCATAACTCACCATGGATAAATTCGTGAGATGATTCCTTGCTGTTGCAATGCTTTCAATATCTTTATGTCCTTTATTGATCTGCTGATGCCTCCATGCCCTAGATAATATACTCTCCATGGGGTAGAATGGCATTGACGTGCTATTCGTATGTAGATACTTCTTCTTCTGGAGAACCAGACTTTCCATAAACTTTTCATCCTGTTTTATTTTAAAATAGATAAACTAAACTTATTGAAGCCTTACTAGGCCCTATGTAATGATAATCACCTTTGTCTCGTAATCCGGCGCATTCCTTGACGCAGTTGTACTGCTTGTAGCGGATAAAATCGTATCCTACTCCCAGACTTGTTTCTATATTCCAATGATTATCCAGCATCCAGTGATATCCGGCACTGATACCTCCACCTGCCAGCCATCCTTCATATCTGTATTTTTTCACCCCGGCGAATATACCGAAAGGCAGTTTTTTCCCTCCGATATTGAATTGTGCCCCATTGAGGTAAGCACCCCAGAAAAAGCCGTTAAACTTCTGACAAGTCCAATATTTATATTCTGGCTGTATCAGCCAATAGCGGTTCACATATTTCTCTTCCCGTTTCCATGGTCGCAGACTGCCGGTCAGTTCAACTGTACTTTTATTTCCTATGGCATAGGAGACTCCGGCTTCGAAAGCCCCATCTATTGCCGGAAGCGCATTCACGCTGACTGCTACTCTCTGTGAGCGACAGTGGAGCCAACCAACTGATAAGAACAGGAATAAGAATAAGAAATATTTCATTGTGTCTGTTTGTTAAGGACGTTTATTATTTTCAAAAAATACATTCAGATTGTAAGAAGCTTCTTCGGAACCTTCTGTCTTAGCAGCCTTTAACATGCGAATACCTTCGTATGTGTTTCCAGTCATTAGCTCATATACACCCCGACAATTCTTGTAAGCAAGGCTGTCATGAGGAGCCATCGATAAAAACTTGCTTATTGATTGAGTGTCTCCTTGTTCGATGGCAGCAGCGGCAGCGTTTAGGTTGGCGATGGGGTGTACAGGATACAGTTTGACACTGATGTTAATAATTTGGTAAAACTTAGTTTTGTTATCTGCATACGACAGAGCTACGGTATAGAGTTCGCGGAGCGACAACATTTGTGGATTGACATCAGCCATAATCTTAGCTTCTTCAAGATTAAAATTCAACTCTTTCTGGTTTCGTATATCTACATCATCCGTAGCCGGGGAAACATACGAACCTTTATATTTCATTTTTGTGGTTGTCATATCAGCTGGAGACGTGTTTTCTGCTGTTGACGTAACCTCGTCTGGATTCTTTTGGGAGGATGGGAGTGCAGCAGGTTGAGATGTAATGAGTAAAGTATCTTTCAACGCTTGTTCACCTTCAGGGCGGATGATTGTTCTCCGAAGGAGGAGAGTTGCGTGGTTCATCCAATCTTCTGCGGGCAACGAAGTCCGGTAAGCGATGGTGCGTGAATGATTTTCGTCGATACCGGCAACGAGGTAGGTTGCGTCCTCTTCTTTATGCTCGCTTTTTTTTCGTAATATCTGGTTACGCAGATATAATTTCTGTTTTTGTTTGCCGTTCAATAAGATGGAAGGTAATAAGATTTTTCTTTCCTGTCCGGTTAAGACGGGCGTTAGTCTGACGGCATTTTTAGACTCCATATTTTCTATCTCTACCGATACATCCATGGAGAGAAGTAATGAATCTGCCCGCACTCCGAGAAAGTGTGGAGTAATATCCAGTTTTATGTTTTGTGCCGGGAGTAGATTGCATATCAATAAGCTGAAAAATATGAATGCTTTCGTTTTCATTTTATGTGGTTATTATTAGGTTGATTTATCGGATGAAATATATAATTGATATTCCTGCTTGTGTAGGTCCCCAGTAGTTGCAGCTTGATTTTTCCAATAGGGCTGCACCTTCAGACTGTCCGTAGCGTTTATAGTTAAGGTGTGCATATCCGAGTGAGATTCCAGCTTCCAGATTCCATTGAGGGCTGATTATCCATTGATAACCGTAGGAAATGCCGAAACCCGCCAGATTACCTTGATATCTGTTGTGAGCAATCTGCCTGTTCTCAATACCCAGCATTTTCCCATTGTTGAATCCCCAGGGGAGCATTCCTCCAAAATTGAACAAAGCATAGTGTAGCTGAAAGCCGATAAAACTTCCTGTGAATACTTCATTAAACCATTTACGGTATTCTGGCTGCAACAGGAAATGCTTCATCTTTTTGTTCCCTCCGAAGTTCCAGGGGTTGTAATTGAGGGAAAGGCTGATGGTATGCGTATCGTCACATCGCACTTCTCCTCCCATATTGAGAGTAGTGGTTAGATCGTAAAGCAGATTGCTTTTAATGGCTATATTTTGTCCGCAAAGGTTCGAAGCAGGCAGAATACATGCAACAAAGGCAATGATGGCTAGCCCATGTTTAATGTTTGCTGCATGTCTCCACCTGTTGCTGGCAGCAGACCTTTCATTTTTGCTGATATTGGGTTTGTGTGTCATAATTATTTGTTTATGTGTATCTGTTACTTCTTAGGTAACGGAACTCCTGTTTAATGACAGGAACACATGGGGGAAAAGTAAAAAAGACGGTGGTCTTTTATTGATATATGTCTCTGGAAGCTTTCGGACAGAAAAAAGTGGTCCGATGATTGGCAATAGATAGTTGGAACATGAACTAAAAGTGATTCGTGTTCTCATATCTTATTTTATTCTTCGAAAGAAGTTGAATAAAATAATGTATAATTAATTTGGAATGTAATACTCTTTTTATATATCTTTGTGCAGTATTTATATCCGTTACCTAAGAAGTAATGGATAAGGCAGATTGCTGATAGATAGTTGTTTATGTGTTATTGATGACTTGTGTTGTAAGATTCTACGTAAAAACAATTCAATTGATTGGCTTCTGTTCTTTTCTTCAAACCAAAACCTTTCAGATAAGTTTGTGTGGTTTTTATAGATTTATGTCCTAGTGATTCACTGATCATTTCAATAGGGATTCCCTGGTATTTGGCATTTGTTGCCCAAGAATGCCGGATGGTATATGAACTGACAGGTGATTTTAGGTTTAGTTCTCTTGACAGGCTTTTTAATTGATTGTTGAATCGGCGGAGGGCTGACTGATATTCCTTATATATGCCTTCTTCTTTTCGTCTCTTATCTCCTCTCATTATATTAAATAGGTAGTCTGGGCAATCTTCTCTCGGTGGATTGCTGTTACGCAGCTTGTTTATCTCTTTCTTGGAGGTGTCCAGGATTTCAAGACTTATTGGTGTGCCTGTTTTTATACGATTGTATCTAAGGATTCCGTCTTCCAATGCCGATTTCTCTAAATGTGCGAAATCAGAGAACGGCATACCGCAGAATTGGAACATCAACCGTGCGATAGCTTGCGTACGGATTAAGTGTTGGGATTGAGGGGCTTTGTAGAGAAGTGTATGCAGTTCGCTGACCGGGAGCGCCTTTTTCTGTCGTACATCTACGCCAGTGTATACGTCACGAAACAGCCGGGGGATAAAGCGGGCTACCCCTGCTTCTACACCACGATTATAGATGCTGCGCAACATACGCATATAGGTCGAAACTGTGTTTGGCTTCAACCCATGTTCGTGGAGGTACTGTCCGTATCGTCTCAAACTATCGCGAGTGATCTGCCCGAAAGTTATGCTGGGAGTACCACAGAACCTTGTGAATGACAGAATTGCATTCTTATACACATGTGCTGTCGAATAACGACCTTCTTCCTGTAAATTCCGGATGTATGCTTTGGCGCATCCGGTAAATCCGTTTTTATTACTTTTTCGTTTCATAAGCTTGTTTATCTTTACTTGTTATTCAGGGACTATAACAAAAGTAGTTATCTTTTTTGTTGTTAATGCCTTTAAAATCTCTCCGATTACCTTATATTTTTTGTAGCTTTGCTTCGGATTTGGAAATGAGGTTATTCAGTTATGCTGCAGAAAACGAAAGGAATAGTTCTTCATACGTTGAAATACAATGATACTTCTATCATTGTAGATATGTATACGGAGTTGTTCGGCAGAGCTTCTTTTCTTGTAACAGTGCCTCGTTCGCGAAAAGCGGCTGTGAAATCCGTACTTTTCCAGCCGTTATCTTTTATCGAGTTCGAGGCTGATTATCGGCCTAATGCGACACTTTATCGTGTGAAGGAAGCGAAATCCTTTTATCCATTTTCTTCCATACCTTATGATCCGTATAAGTCTTCGATGGCACTTTTCCTGTCGGAGTTTCTTTACAGGGCTATCCGGGAGGAGGCAGAGAACCGTCCGTTGTTTGCCTATCTGCAACATTCTATCATTTGGCTGGACGAGTGTGGAGAGGGATTTGCCAATTTTCATCTGGTTTTTCTGATGCGTCTTTCGCGTTTTCTGGGGCTTTACCCGAACCTGGAAGATTATCATACCGGCGATTACTTCGATTTATTGAATGCCTGTTTCACTTCCATTCGTCCCCAATTACATTCTTCTTATATCAATCCTGAAGAGGCCGTCCGTCTCCGTCAGTTGATGCGCATGAACTATGAGACCATGCATCTTTTTGGTATGAGCCGTGCGGAGCGTACTCGTTGCCTGACGATTATGAATGATTATTATCGTTTGCATCTGCCTGACTTCCCGGCATTGAAATCACTGGAGGTATTGAAAGAACTGTTTGATTAATTAGTAACTTTTCTCCATTCAACTGTTCTAGCTAGTTTTCATTCTTGAAACACGAGTGCGATGCTTTTCAATTCTGTCGTTCCCTTGTCGTGTCGAGTCCATTTACTTGCCATATATTGTTTTAGCAGTGTTTTAGCGTCCGCCACTGTATGCGGCAATTAATCAGGTGATAATAACACTTCTTAATGCGGGTTTGTATGCTGTTCCTGAAAATATATGTTACTTTTGTCCGTAGAGAACAAAAGAGAATGAACAAGAGAGAAAACAATATGAAAAGATTCCTATACCTGACGGTCTGTCTTCTCATCCTGGGTGAGTTTTATGGTTGTAACGGAGACGTATTTGTCGACGACTTCCGTCCTTCCGATTCCGAACTGGCGCTGGACGGGAACGGGGATGTTGCCACTATTCAATTTGCAGCTGCCAATTGGGATTGGTTAGCAATGTATACAGCTTCTAGTCTTCCCGTTCAATATAAAGTATATGATGCGGACAATCGCTTGGTAACAAGTGACCAAGGTCCATCGCTGAACGGATTGGGAAAGATTGTGTGCACCGGAGAGATGATTGATTTCACCATCGAACGTGTTCATCCCGAAGAAGTGAAGATAACGGTGGGCGAGAATGCCCTTTCCGCTCCTTTTCAATTCCTGCTCACGGCCAGCAACGAATATGAGTGGCAGGAGATACACGTCGAGATTTCTCCGGGAGACAGATATGTGATGGATAGTATCATTTATTCTTTGAATGCATATTCTTACGATCCGGAAAACAAGATAGAGAAAAAAGAAGGCGTCTCCTTTCATAACTTAACAGATGTTTCGTCTACATACACGTTTTTTCCTTTCGAGTCTTTTTACCATTTTATGAGGTTCAAAAGCGATGTGCCCGAAGCTTTTCAATTACTGGGCGAAGCCGGTCTAACAGTGGAAATACCAAGTATGAAAGACGGATATTTAGTGATGAACGGCAAACGGGCGCCATTCATTTCTGAGCAACAAATGTTGCCTTGCCCTAGTACGGAACAGAACAAAGACATAATTCCTCCCCGGACTTCTCGATACTACACCTTATCGATGATGTATGATTGGTTGGAAACGAGATATACCCTCTATGTTTCTCATTCCAAAACCAAGAAACAACGAATCGTAACCGGCACGTTGCATAGCGAAATGCCTGTAAAATATTATATAACACACAAGGATATACCTTTCAACAACTAGCATATCAATGATTAGAAATAGGAACGCCATACGGTTGCTGTGCCTCTTTTGCCTTCTGGTATATCCGGCAATCAACGCAAATCTGGAAGCCCAGACAATCATCGGACAACGGAACGACAGCGTCAGCCATTCCCTGATCCGCCATCAGCTTGGCTTTGACATTCGTCCGGGCTATATCGTCTCCACCCATAGTTTTCTGCAAGGAGACAATGCGCGGCAAAAGAAAATCGACCAATCGCTTTCCTTCCATTTCAAGTACGCTTTCAGATTCAGCAAAGAATCCAATCTCGGCAGGCTCTTTCCTCATACCTATCAGGGTATTGGCGTTTCCTACCATACCTTTTTTAGTCCCGCTGAATTGGGAAATCCGGTGTCGGTATACGCTTTTCAGGGGTCACGTATCGCGCAACTGTCGCCCCGTCTATCGCTCGATTACGAATGGAACTTCGGAGCTTCTTTTGGCTGGAAGAAATATGACGAACTATCCAATCCGCAAAACGTGTTGATTGGCTCCAAGATCAATGCATACATTAATCTCGGCTTTTTGCTGAACTGGCAAGTTCACAGGTACTGGAAACTAACGGCAGGCGTAGATCTCACCCATTTTTCCAATGGAAACACGCATTATCCCAATGGTGGTCTTAATGTTATCGGAGGAAGAATCGGCATCGTACGTACTTTGGGCGTGGATGAGCTACCCGGTGGCGTCACTCCCGGACGGCTCTTTATAAAACCTCACGTCAGCTATGACCTGGTGATCTACGGAGCCACCCGCAAAAGGGGACTGATTGGAGACGATGTGTCGAGTATGATTCCCGGTTCGTTCGGTGTGGCGGGCATCAATTTCGCCCCGATGTATAATTTCAACAACTATTTTCGGGCAGGGCTTTCTGCGGATGCGCAATATGATGAGAGTGCCAATCTTAAGGAGTATAGAGTGGGCGAGTTTTACTCAAGCGATTTGAAGTTTCATCGTCCTCCTTTCCGTAAGCAATTTGCCATGGGGTTATCTCTTCGGGCAGAACTGGTGATGCCTGTTTTCTCTATCAATGTCGGCGTCGGTCGGAACCTGATATACAGCGGTGGTGATATGAAAGGGTTCTACCAAATTCTGGCTCTCAAGACTTACGTCACACGCCATTTGTTTTTGCACGTGGGGTATCAGTTGAGCAAATTTAAAGACCCCAACAATCTAATGCTGGGGCTTGGATATAGATTTCATGATAAACGATGAAAGGGCAATCTTCGTTTGTTAATAACCTCCTTTTCTCAATTTAATTAAAATGTAAGTCCTCCTAATTGGATTATTCCATTATCTTTCCAAATGTAATTAACTTTTACTTCTGTGATACCGGCGTCAGGATATCGTTGCTGATATTCTGCTGTTTTATCACTCTGTAGGATATATCCGTATCCCAATGATATTCCTGTAGCAAATTTAAAACCGAACTTCTCTGCTTTATCGTCATACATTAAGGTTAAAAAGGTAATATTCCATTCGTATGTGCCTTCTCTGAATATTCCCGAATCAGTTTTCATTGTAAACTTTTTGGTTTCCTGATTGAATGTATAAGTAGCACCAATGAATGGTTTATCTTTTTCTCGTAACTCAATTTCTATTTCTGGGGGGATTCTTAGATCCACTGCTTTTATTATTACTCCCGGATAATCAGGGTTACCTTTTAGCGGAATTCCCCAATTGACAATTTCCGGACTGTTGAAGTATTTGACATATACGGAGATTTCACATGCTATCTTATTATTGTCAGTATCGATAAGTCGTATCATGGTGCTTCCACTTTTGTAGGTAGTGATGCATACGCTCATTTCGTCAAGAATAGCAGTCGCAATTTCTTGATTTTCTGATTCTAACCTATAGTTGTACTCTGTTAAGTCTGTTTCTATAATGACATGCCATGTGTCTCCTGCCCATATAGAAACTGATTTCTTTTCAACTTCGTATGGTTCCTCTTCAGAGCAACCATACGAAGATGCCAGTAATAATACAATTAGCAAAAGTCTACTGATTCTCATACTTTTAAATGTTTTTTACAAATATATGGTAATATGGGAGATAATCCCTTTGTTTTACCGGATAATAAAGTCTTTATTGCTTATTCCACGTAGACTTCTACGACCGTAAAGATATTGTTTGAACGGATATAAAGGTCAAATGTTCCATAAGGTCCGTTGACTATGTCAGGTGCTTTAGTTAGGGTTATTCTTAATTTGTTATTGGCAGATGTTACATTTAATCCTTTTTTCCCTGCGCTATGTTCTTTCAAGAAAAACTCAATATTTTGGGGTAATGCTAATTCAACCGTTTCACCTATACGGTGAAGACTTCCAATACCATACCTATATGCAGGCAACCCATTATTGTTAGGGAAAACAGATATATATTTTACAATTGCACCGATAGTCATGTCACTATTTACTATTTTAGATACAACATAGGCTTGATAATAACTTGCTTCTACTTGAATAGCGTGATTGCCTGACGGGAAATCTATAAGTGTATTTTTATCAAAAATCTGATAAATATGTCCGGGCGTAACCGCTACTTCGTGTGTGAGGTTGGTTAATGAGGGTAGAATATCTGCTCCAACTCCTGCGCCATTTCCTACGTCAGAAATAAAATTAGAAGATGTGACGAAGTTATTAGCTTCATTGATATAAGTTTTTGATTCACCTAAATAGGTTTTTCCATTATGCTCATTAAGCATATTGAGTGTGATGGTATCTGCCGGATCATCTGGCGTGTCATCATCACTACAATTAACGAAACACATAGTACAAAGGGATAACAAGAAAATCCCAACTATTTTTTTTGTATTCATTTCTTTTTAATTTTTTGATTTATCAGGAACTTAGTTTGACTTGGTGCTTACAAATATTTTATCGATATAATAGTCAATACTCTTTGAAGCATTGCGGAATAATAGTTGAAGCTTGTATTTCCCTTTAGGATATTCTTCTTGAGAAGGTAAAAAGAATCTTATTTTGACGCTTTCATGAGGAGGTATTAAATATCCTAGATCATTTTTTACATAATTATCCGGATAAACTAAAGGAATCCATGAATTATTACTTTCTCTATAGCGCAAGAAAGTATTACTAATATAGGTAATTGTATCGTTTGTATTATTAGTAATTTCTGTTTTCAAGAATCCGTCTTTTGAGCAGGGGGCCTTTAATAAAAAGCACACTTTTATATGCTCATTTTCTCTTGTAATAAATTCTTTCCCTTGCATTTGTTTTTCTTCTACAATCGTTTCTCCTAGCTCGATGGAATTAATGAAATGTGATATATCCATTTTATATGAATTAAGAGAGTCGATACTATTCTCATAATCAAGGTTCACAGTATTTCTTGAATTACTTGTTTTATTATGACAACTGATTAACATGAATAAAACGATTCCATTGGTTATCAAAATAGATATTAATTTGAGCATAAGTTAAATATGAAATGGATTAGATAGGTTGCTTGTCCAATCCATTGGTAAATATTATTTAAAATTAGCATTTAGTCGTGAGGCTATATTATCAACCTTAACAAATATAGATGTAAAAGTTATACTTCCTTTAGATCTATACTCTGATAGATTGTAAGCTTTCATTGTCATGAATGAAATACTAATTAATAATAGTGTAATACTTAGTTTTCTCATATCTTTAATTGTTTTTTGCAAATTTACGGAGAGATGAGGGGGGAAGCAAGTAAAGTACGTTTTTGAACGTGGACAAACAGGCTTTGATAATCAGTTGTTTATGGCTTTTTACGTGGACATTATCTTATGCTATAGATTGTTTCTACTGAAAACATGATTATTAATGTATATTTTCGATTAAGTATTCATATAATGTAGCATTATTATCCGGTAATGTGATATCTAGTTTTCTTCTAAGTCTAAGGCGTCTTTTTCTTACTGAATCAACTGTTATATTTAATAATTTTGCTTCAGTGTTAGTGTCGAACCCATACATGTAAAGACAGCAATATTGAAAGTCTTGTTCTGATAAATCCGGACATAGACTATATATGTATTTATAAAGACTTGGATAGATCTGTGTTATTTCATCTGTGATAAGTTTCCATTGTTTTTCTGTTATTAATGGCTTATTATTTCTTGGTTTATTTTTATTTGCCAGGTATGTTAGCTCCTTGAATAGTGGTGAGTTCTCTAGAGATTTATTTTGTAATTCCTTGTAATTGGCACTTAGAAGATTTATTTCTTCCTGCATTTTATTATAGTTCTCATTTTTCTCTTTGAGTGTGTTTGACAATCTTTTTTTCTTTTCCAATTCTAATGACACATAGAGCAAATTTTCTTTTATCTGGTTTAATTCATCCCGTTGTCTTTGAATTTTTTCTTTTGCTTTTTTGCGATATAATAGGTATCCTACCGTTATAAACAGTAACGTTACAATGCTGATAATTGAAATTATAATGTAGCTTTGTTGTTTAATCTTTAACCTGTCTACTTCTTTGCTGATTTTTAGGTGGTTATATTTAGACTCTATATTTAGTATTTTGGATTGGTTGTCCGCATATATGATAGAATCTAACATGTTAACATATTCTTCTAAATTAGCAAGAGCTTCTTTATAGTTTTTTTCTGCGTTATAAATTTGATAATATAGATATTTAATGCTACATGTATATTGGGGGGTATCCTGTGGTATCTTGGATAATAACTCTTTAGCTTTATTAATGGAATTTGATGCCGTATATAAGTCAATCAATGCTACATAATCGGGCATTTTTTCTCTTCCCGTCAACAATGCTTTGAGGAGGTATTCTTCAGCTTTATCGTATTTGTTCTGCATAGAATAGATATTGCCTAAGGCGTTATTTATTGATGCAGTAACATTAATATTACTAGTATTGGCTGCTACAGAATCGGCTATAATTAGAATATTTAAAGCATGTGATAATGAATCCATTTGTGCATATTCACGTCCAATATCTCTTAATGCACAAGCATAACTATCTGTATTCTTTTCTTTTTTGAAGTATTCGGCAGCAATCTCATATCTTTTGATAGCCTCTGTTCGTATGAATTTTTCTCGATATAGATCGCCTATATAGTCATAAGTATATCCAATGAGGTTATTGAGCTTGTTTTTTTCTGCAATGTCCAGTGCATTAGTATAAATAGACATTGCTTTATCATAATCTCCATCAGCAAAATAGGAACGACCTAAATAAATCAAAATTTGCACTTGTTCGTCAGGGCTACCATATGAGGAATACCATTCATAGGCTCTTTCTAATTGGTAAGTTGGTAGGATGCTATTAAAAATTTCGTCTGTAATCTTTCCTGATAACATACACCAGCGTGCAAAAGTTTTGTCGTCTAGTTTTTCAGGAGATGATATGCTGTTTAGTAGGTTGGATGCACTGTCAGGATTTATGGCAATGGCTTTTTCTACTTCATTTAGCAGTCTGTCAGATACGGATTGTTGTTTATTGCATCCTGATAGCACTAATATAGATGTTATAATTATAGCAATACTCTTTCTCATTTGTCTGTCGTGGTTTAGTTTCGTTGTAAAAGTAATCTTTATTTTCTATATTATGCTCTTTTATAGGGAGATTATTTTAGTTCGGGAAATAATAATTAGTACTGTCTATATCATACATTATATTAATTTCAAATGTGCTTTTACTTTATTAAGTTCATGTGATCTAATTTGATTATTTTCCAGCTATTAATAGACTCTTTCTTATTTATAGTTCCTTTCTATTAATACTTAAATTACTTTACTATAATTCTAAACTTGTTTTTCATTAATCGCAATCTATAATTGCAAGTTGCAATTATATAAATGAAGCTTTTGATTTTATAAATGAAAGCTTTGTTTATAAAAACAAAAGCTTCATTTAGAGATTGCCTTTAATGTTAGTAATCTTTTCTATTAGTGAAAAGGAAGTTTGGCATCAATAGAGAATAAGTTTATATCTAATAGATTGGAATCAGTCTATTAATCAAAATTCGGCAGAAAGGTATAGTGAATCGGGTGAAACCTATGTGAAAGGCAGCCCTTCACCCGAAATCCCTTTATTCATCGATGTTTCAGAGTGGTGAAGGAGGTGAATGTCGTATTTAAAGAAAAGTTGCAGATGTGTGTAAGATAAAACATCTTACACGCATCTGCAACGGTATCTTGCACAGGTTTATACTGCTATTAATCAAATAGATAAACTCTGGTTAGTGTAGGGTGCAAGATAAAATCGAAATAAAACTTCTGTGGAAGTCCCGGAGGTTATCCCAAAAGCTCTTTCACTTTTGCGGAAATGGCACGTCCTTCTGCAAGTCCTGCCAGCTTCTTGGAGGCAACTCCCATGACCTTACCCATGTCTTTACCGCTCGTAGCACCTGTCTCTGCGATGATTTCCTTCAAAGCAGCTTCCAGTTCTTCGGCACTCATCTGTTTCGGCAGGTATTTCTCCATAACGGCTACCTGGCCTAATTCTACGTCAGCCAAATCCTGACGACCCTGTCCGATATAGATTTCAGCAGAATCTTTTCCTTGTTTCACAAGTTTCTGGATAATCTTCAGAGCAGCATCATCTGTCAATATATCGTTAGCTCCCGGGGCAGTCTTAGCTTCCAGGAAGAACTTCTTTATATTTCTCAAAGTTTCAAGGGCTACTTTGTCTTTCGCCTTCATTGCGGTTTTAATGTCTTCGCTGACTTGATCGAATAAATCCATACTATTATAGTTAAAAATTAAAGATTAAAAATTAGATCTGAAGCCTGATTTTGCGAGTTTATAATTTTCGTTCTTAGTTCTTTGTTTAGAACGTAATCACGCCGTTGTCATCTGTAGCTTCTTCCGTGGCTACTTCCTCTTCCAGAGCGGCTTTCGTCCGGATTTTGGTAAGAGTAGTCTTATCACGCATATAAGTGGGAGAATCTTCTACCATGGCGATGATGTCGTCGTTGTCCAGATCTTCCGTATTGAAAAGATAGATGTGGCGGCGTTTGCGGAGGCTCTTGCTTCCGATATTGCTGGCGCTTTCGCCGTATGCCTTGCGGATACGTTCTTTGTTCTTCTCTTTCTCTTCTTCCAGTTGCAGTTGACGTTCTTCCTCTTCCTGGCTGCGTGCAGCATGCAAGCTGTCCATTCCGGGAACGTCTTCCACACCGAATCCGGTTGCCAATACGGTGATTTTTACTCTTGTTTCCAGTGAGTTGTCGATGGCAACACCCCAAATCACTTCCACCCCTTCGCGGAATTTGCTCATGAACTCGTGTATCTCGTTCATTTCCTCCATCATCAGTTCCGACGACGGGCAGAAAGATACGTTCAACATTACTTTCTTGGCATTGAAGATATCATTGTTGTTGAGCAACGGAGAATGCAGGGCATCGTCGATTGCTTTTGTCACACGATTTTCTCCTTCGCCGAATCCGGTACTCATGATTGCTACTCCACCATCTTTCAGGATGGTTTTCACATCGGCAAAGTCAAGATTGACTGTACCCCGCATGGTAATAATCTCGGCAATGCTCTTGGCAGCAATGGAAAGAGTATCATCGGCTTTGCCGAAGGCGTTCATAAAAGTAAGGTCGGCGTATATTTCGCGCAGGCGTTCGTTGTTGATAACCAGCAAGGCATCAACATGCTGGGCGATACGCTCTACGCCGTCCAGTGCCTGGATAATTTTCTTTTCTCCTTCGAAGATAAAGGGGATGGTGACGATGCCGACAGTCAGAATATCCATTTCCTTCGCAATGCGGGCGATGACCGGTGCAGCTCCTGTTCCGGTTCCTCCTCCCATTCCGGCGGTGATGAATACCATCTTGGTGCCGTCGTTCAGCTGGTTTCTGATATCTTCTATACTTTCTTCGGCGGCGTCGCGTGCCCGTTCAGGACGGTTGCCGGCTCCAAGCCCTTGCGTGATGCTACGGCCCAGTTGCAGTTTCACCGGGACAGGTGATTCGGCTAATGCCTGGTTGTCCGTGTTACAAAGAACGAACGTTACATCATGGATGCCTTCCCGGTACATGTGGTTTACAGCGTTACCACCACCACCACCTACACCAATCACTTTGATGATCTTCGGTGAATCTGTCGGGAAATCGAATTGTACTATCTCGTCCATATCTTGATTGAATTATGAATTACGAATTATGAATATTGATTAACAAGCTGCTGAAGGTTACTTCATATCGTCGTCGGAAAAGATTTCTTTCGTCAACGAATCGATCTTGCGTTGAATCCAACTCGGACCTGCTTCTCTTTTCCGTCTTTCTTTCTCTTCCTTTTCCTTTTGCTTGCGAAGTTTTTCCGCTTCTTTGGCGGCTAGCTTGGCTTCCCGCTCTTCTTCTTCTTTCTTGAGACGGGCGATGCGGGCCTGTTCTTTCAGTTCCTGATCGTCCTCAAACATATCCACTGTCTTATGCACTTCCGGCTCCGGTTTGGAGACTGATGGTGCAGGAGCAGCTTGCGGAGCAGTTTCCGTCAGGCAGCAGTTCTGGTTACCTTCAAACAGGAGCCCGAACAAAGTGTTCTGCGAACCGTCTTTCTTCAGTATGTTGTTGGGCGCATGAACCGTATTGCGTGGGAGTTTCGCCATCCGTATCTTTTCTATCTTGCTGCGTTTGCGCAAGGTTTCGTCCAGATTCTTCAGGTTGGCGGCCCCTCCTGTCAAGATGATTCCTGCCAGCAATTTGTCCTCGTAGCTCGATAGTTGTATCTGGTTCCATACGTTGGCAACGATTTCCTCGGCACGGGCTTCGATGATATTGTTAAGATCCGCCACTTTGATGATACGGTTGTCATCATCCAGTTTGCAGGTTGCTTCTTCCTGTTCGGGGTCCTCTTCATAGAGGGCGTCACCGTAGGCTTTTTTCAGGCGTTCGGCTTCTTCCTCCTCCATTTGCAGGGTGGTGATGTCACGCGTGATGCTGTTGCCTCCCAAAGGCAATACAGTCAGGAAACGGAGAATGTTATTCTTATATACAGAGATGGTAGTTGTGTCTGCTCCGAAGTCGATCAGTGCACAACCCGAACGGCGTTCGCTTTCTGTCAGTACGGCATTTGCGGTTACTAACGGAGCGATCAGTTGGTCGGCAATATCAATTTTAGCCTGTTGGAAACAGTGCTCCAAGTTCTTACGTACGGAAGCACGGGCAACGATATTGAGGAAACGTCCTTCGATGTGGCTTCCTACCAGACCTACCGGATTGGCTTGCAGGTTATTACCTACCTTATATTCTTGTGGAGCTACGTCCAATATATCCATATCGACCACCGGGATGGCAATGTTCTCATCACCGATAGCGCTTACAAGCTCTTCGGATATGATAGCTTCTTCCTCTAGGTCGCGGCTTACTACATTGCGGACGGTGCGGAGTGATTGTCCGCCGATGCCTACATATACCTTGGCAATTGAGTTTTTCAACTCACCTTCCAGTCTGTTGATGATTGAAGTCAGGCTTTGCGCTGTCTTGTCCAGGTTAAAGATCACTCCTTTACGAATGAACGTAGAAGAGTCTTCCTGGGCATACGCTAATACCTGCATGCTTCCGTCACTGTTCTTTTTTCCGGCCACACCGGTTATCTTCGATGAACCAAGTTCAATAGCGGCGATAAATTCTGTTGTTGCCATAGGGTTATTTTATTTACTATTTTACTATTTACAATTTACTATATAGAGAGACTGTTTACTTATCATCTATCACTTATCAACTACTCTCGTTTTGTACAGATAATCTGGTTGCTGAATTCGAGATTGATACGTGAATATTTGTTCCAGCCTACCCGGTTGAGTCCTTTTTTGTAGAACTCCTTCAAACGTGCCAGTTTATCTTCAAAGTTCTCCAGTTTTCCGAGATAGACCAGATGGTCTCCCACACGCGGCACCAATTCGATGTTCTGGTCGGGCAACACATGGATCTGCTCTATCTGGGCGTCCCAGAATTTATTATTATGCAAAAATACACCAAACTTATATAAATCCTTCATTGCAAACGACTTTTCTACGTTTCCGGTGACAATTACCCGGTGAGCGACGCATTTTGCTTCCGGTGGCATGATAGTTCCTTTGTTGTCAAGGTAGTAGTTTTGGCCGTTGGCGCTCATGACCCGGAGGATAGGAATACGTTGTGTCACTTCCACGCACACTTTGCCGCTGGGTGTTTTGTAGCATTCGGCTTCGTCAATCAACGGATGTTTGCTTAGTTCCCGTTCCAGTGACTTGGTGGAGATGCGTTCCATCTTCTTCCCGATGGGGTAGATCCCTTTGTGTTGAAGGATACCTTTCAGCTCTTCTTTGGTGATGAAGCCGGCGTATGCGGTATCCTTGATAACCAATTCCATGTCACGGCAGGTCTGGTCGGCAGGCTTGCGGTTGAAAGCGGTGATAGCTACGGCAAGGTAAGCTATGAGCACCAGCATGACGATGGATAGAAGGATTCTTTTAATCATAATCAAAAATTAAAGATTAAAAATTAAAATGCTTGCACTGTTTCGGACAGGCTGCCGGATGATTATTCATTTATCTTTTTTCTAATAGTTCCTTTATTTCGGGGACATAGTTGTCGATGTCTCCGGCTCCCAAAGTAATTAATACTTCAATGTTTTTATCTTTCAGAATGTTCAGTATCTCTTCCTTTTTGCACATACTTTTTTCGATACCCGGACGGAGATTATCATAAATCAGTTTGCTGGTAACGCCCGGAATTGGTGCTTCACGTGCCGGGTAGATGTCTACCAGAATCACTTCGTCGAGTAACGACAGGCTATCGGCAAAATCCTGATAGAAGTCGCGGGTGCGGGTATAGAGATGAGGCTGGAAGATGGCTGTAATCTTCTTGTCCTTGTAAAGTTCGCGCATAGACAACACGCTCTGTTTGATTTCAGAGGGATGGTGTGCGTAGTCACTTAGAAAGACAATCCGGTCGTTCTTGAGTTTGAAGTCGAACCGGCGGTCTACTCCTCGGAAACTTGCCATACCTCTTTTAATTTCTTCATCGGTCACCCCGTTGAGGTGTGCCAATGCCATGGCGGCTACGCCGTTCTCTATGTTGATGCTTACCGGAATTCCCAGTTGGATGTCGTTGATACGGGTGTCCGGAGCAACAAAGTCGATGAATATCTCCCCGTTTCCGATACGGATGTTTTCTGCATGGAAGTCGCCTTCGTCACGTGAGTAAGTGTAGACACGAACGTCCGGCTGCACTTTGGGTTGCAGAGAGATGCCTTTGCGGATAATCAGTGCGCCACCCGGTTGGATTAGCGTGGTGTAATGTTCGAAACTTTCCAGGTAGGCTTGCTCTGTTCCGTAGATGTCCAGATGATCGGGGTCGGTAGACGTGATTACGGTCATATAGGGTGACAGCCAGTGGAAAGAACGGTCGAATTCATCCGCTTCAATCACAGTGTAAGGGCTTGCTTGAGAGAGCAGCAGGTTGGTGCCGTAATTCTTTGAGATTCCTCCGAGAAAAGCGGTACATTCCACGTGCGACTGGTGGAACAGATGAGCTGTCATAGTCGATGTGGTTGTTTTCCCGTGAGTACCTGCTACGCACAGACCTTTGCTCGAATGGGTAATCGTTCCCAATACTTGGGCGCGTTTCTGTATTTCGAATCCGTTGTTGCAGAAATAAACGAGTTCTTCGTGTTCCTGCGGAACGGCCGGAGTGTATATGACTAACGTACTTTCCTTGTCTTTGCAGGCTTCGGGAATCAGGTCGACGTTTTCTTCATAATGTATTTGTGCGCCTTCGGAGATTAGCGTTTCAGTCAATGGAGTAGGAGTACGGTCATATCCTGCCACTACCTTTCCTTTGAAAAGGAAGTAGCGTACAAGTGCGCTCATACCGATGCCGCCGGCACCTACGAAATAGACTGATTTTATCGTTTCTATATTCATTTCTTCTGTCTTTTTATTTTAGTGCAGATTACGTTGTTTGATACGGGCATTGTGCCGTTACTTCAATCTGCGTAATCCGATCGTCCATTTATCTGTTCTTTGTTTCCGCCAGCTTAATGACCTCTTGTGCGATGATTCTCGCTGAATCGGGTAAAGCCAGTTTGGCGATATTCTCTGTTAGTTCTTTCAGTTTCTGCTCGTCGTTGACAGTGGACAGGGCTACGTCCATCAAAGTGGTTTCCGCTTCACTGTCTTTGACGTAGATAGCTGCCTGTTTGTTCACCAACGCTAAGGCGTTCTTCGTCTGGTGATCTTCTGCCACGTTGGGCGAGGGCACTAAGATAACAGGTTTGTGCAGCAGGCAGAATTCAGAAATGGAACCTGCTCCCGCACGGGAGATAACCAGATCGGCTGCTGCATAAGCGGCTGCCATATCTTTGATGAAATCCGTTACATATAAATTCGGAAGTGCTCCTGCCGCTTTTACGGCTTCTGTTACTTGCGGGTAATAGTATTTGCCCGTTTGCCAGATAAACTGCACGTCCGTGTTTTCCTTGATGGTTGTCAGACTGGCTGTCAGCGTGTTGTTGATGGTGCGTGCACCCAAGCTGCCACCTACAATCAGGATTGTCTTTTTGCCGGGCTGTAAGTGGAAAGAACCTAGCGCTTCTTCTTTTGACGGCATATCCTTTGTCAGGTTCTGGCGGACGGGATTACCCGTCATGATGATCTTGTCGGCGGGGAAGAACTTTTCCATTCCGTCATAAGCTACACAAATCTTACGAGCTTTCTGTGCCAGGAGTTTATTGGTAACTCCGGCATACGAGTTTTGTTCCTGGATTAATGTGGGGACTCCCATCATTCCGGCAGTCTTTAGTGTTGGCCCGCTTGCATATCCGCCTACACCTACCGCCACTTGCGGGCGGAAGTTTTTGATTACTTTGCGCGCTTTCCATTGGCTGCGCATCAGTTTAATCAATACGGATACATTTTTCCATAAATGTTTGCGGTCGAATCCGGCTATCGGAAGTCCGATAATCCGGTAGCCTGCATCGGGAACCCGTTGCATTTCCATACGTCCTTCAGCGCCTACAAAGAGAATTTCTGCGTCGGGGCGTAGCTCTATTATAGCGTTTGCGATAGAGACGGCAGGAAAGATATGTCCTCCTGTTCCTCCACCGCTGATGATAATTCTAAGTTCTTTTTCCATCATTCTGTTTTCTTCTGTCCTTTCTCAACATTTACCGTTCATTGTTTTTGCTATCATGCTCATCTTCAAATTTGGCGTCGCTGTTCAGAATCTGCGCTGTCGGTTCGGCTGCGGCCTGTGCTTCCGAATTGGCTGCGGCATCCGCCTCTATTTGCAGTTGGATCTGTGCATCGTGCGCTTTCTGTTCTTCCAGATGAGCGGTATATCGGCTTACGCTTAATATCATTCCGATATAAGCGCAGTTGATTAACGTACTTGTACCTCCTTTGCTGACCAGAGGCAGGGGTTGTCCGGTGACGGGGAATAACCCGACGGCAACCATCATATTCAGTATTGCCTGTGATACCAACAACAGCGCAATACCCATGACGAGAAAGGCGGGGAAGGTTCGCTCGCACTTTTGGGCGATTCGTCCGGCTCGCATCAGCAACCATAAATAGAGGAACACCACAAATATTCCTCCTACCAGTCCCATTTCTTCAATCACAATCGCGAAGATAAAATCGGAGAATGCCTGGCTAAGGAAGTCGCGTTGTATCGAGTTTCCCGGACCTTTGCCTACTACATGGCTGGTAGCAATAGCGATTCGCGCGTGTGCAATCTGTGCGTCTTTGTCAATATCAAATTTGGCTGCCGGCACTTCTTCTTTCTCAAAGAAACCGGAAACACGATTCTGCCACGTTTCGAAACGGTGAAGTCCCGGAGTGTTGTGCAGTGTTTTGGCGGGAATAGCCATCAGTATGCCTACGGCAACACCGCCTACAAGCCCCAATATCCCCAACATCCCGAACAGTTTCTTGGAAGATACCCGTCCGATGAACATCATCATACATACCACTCCGAACAGCAGCATTGCTGTCGAAAGGTTTTCCGGTGCGATGAGCAGGAATACCAGTCCGGTGAGGATCATGATATATTTAAAGGCATTCGGATTGGCCCCATATTCGTCCTGCCTTTTGGACAGGATGAATGAGACGGCAATGATTACCGCCATCTTTGCCAATTCCGATGGCTGGAATTGCAATCCCATAAAGGTCATCCAACGGGCGGCCCCGTTGACACGGTCGCCTGTGATGATGCCCATCAGCGTGACAAATGCCAGTAGAACCAGAGATACCGGATATAGAAAGACCGGAAATACCTGGAACCATTTGTAGGGAACATTATGCAGAAATACGACTACCACAGCTCCCACCATCAGGATGATGGAGTGTTGCGTAATCGGCCCCCAATGGTCGCCACTTTTGTAAGTCAGCGTCGACGCTGCCGAAAACACCTCGATGATCGAGATGAGGCAGAGACAGAGGAAGATAATCCAGATTACCTTGTCACCTTTGAATATGTTCTTTAATAAATCCAATCTTGCAGAATTTAAAAATTAATAATTAGAAATTAAAGGGCACGGACACATTCTTTAAATTGGTCGCCACGGTCTTCGTAACTCTTGAAGAGGTCGAAAGAAGCGCAGCAAGGACTTAATAATACCGTTTCACCTTTCTTTGCCAGTTTATATGCTGCTTCTACGGCATCTTTCATGCCGGTTTGCACATCGGCTACCGGCAGACCGAAACGGTCGAAGAATTCGTGAAGCTTTTCGTTATGAAGTCCCAGATATACCAGTGCTGAACATTTTTCGCGTACCAGGTCTTCAATTTCAGTATAGTCGTTTCCTTTATCTTTACCACCGAGAATCAATACCGTTTTGGTAGTCATGCTTTGCAGGGCATACCAGCAGGAGTTGACATTCGTGGCTTTAGAGTCGTTAATAAAATCAATTCCGCGCACACGTGCCACCTTTTCCAACCGATGTTCCACTCCCTTGAAATCGGAGAGGGCTTTCCGGATGTTTTCTTTGGCGATGCCGGCAAGGTTTGCCGAGATACCGGCGGCTAAAGAGTTGTACAGGTTGTGTTGTCCTGTCAGGGCCAGTTCCTCTTGCTCCATGTTGAAGGCAATCGGTTCGGTGATTTTCACTTCGTGATCTTCTACGTATGCAATCGCTCCATCCTCTTTTACAGCGGCAAAAGGATACAAGTGAGCTTTCAGACCATGTTTTGCCAGTTCCTGTCTGATGATAGGGTCATCGTTCCAGAAGATGAAAGCATCGTCCGGTGTTTGGTTTTGGGTGATGCGGAATTTAGCGTCGATGTAATTCTGCATACAATGGTCGTAGCGATCAAGATGGTCCGGAGTGATGTTCATCAATACGGCGATGTTCGCACGGAAGTTATACATATTATCCAGCTGGAAAGAGCTAAGTTCGATAATATAGTAATCGTGGTAATCTTCGGCTACCTGCAAAGCAAGGCTTTTGCCGATGTTGCCTGCCAAACCTACGTTCAGACCTGCGCTTTTGAAAATATGGTAGATCAGGGAAGTCGTTGTGGTCTTCCCGTTAGAACCTGTAATACAGATCATTTTGGCATCAGTATAGCGTCCGGCAAACTCTATCTCGGAGATCACCGGTGTGCCTTGAGCTTTCAGTTTCAGGATGATCGGGGCGTCATTCGGGATACCGGGGCTTTTGATAACCTCGTCGGCATTCAGAATGAGTTCTTCGGTATGGTGTCCTTCTTCCCAGGCAATTTGATGGCTGTCGAGAAGTTCCTTATACTTGTCCTTGATGGCGGACATGTCCGAAACAAACGTCTCAAATCCTTTGACTTTAGCGAGTACGGCTGCACCTGCGCCGCTTTCGCCAGCTCCTAAAATTGCTATTCTTTTCATCTACAATAATGTGCCCTTATTTTCTAATTGATTGATTTATCTATTAGTTGTGCACATCTTTAAAGGTTAATAATCGGGTTAATACTCTCTATCTATAAAACTTGTTTCCCGTATGGAAACCTGGCTCCGGCACCTTGCCGGTTATCTTATTTTAAGCGTTATAATCGTTATTGCTGCCAATACAATCGTTACAATCCAGAACCGGACGGTAATCTTTGATTCATGAAACAGTTGGTCGGGTTTGGTGAATTTCACCGTGCATCCCGGTTCAATCAGGCTCATCGAAGTGCGGAAGTGATCGTGAATCGGTGTACGCTTGAACAATCGCTGTTTCACACCTTTTCGTTTTCCCGCCTTATAATAAGCCCGTTGCAGGATTACCGACAGGTTTTCTACCAGGAATACACCGCAAAGAATCGGTATCAGCAACTCTTTGTGGATGATGATGGCAAACACTGCGATAATACCGCCAATAGTAAGACTGCCTGTATCTCCCATAAATACTTGTGCCGGATAGGCGTTGTACCATAAGAAACCTATCAGTGCACCGATAAAGGCGCAGATATAGATTACGAGTTCTTCCGAGCCCGGAATATACATGATGTTCAGGTAGCCTGCAAATTCGATATGCGATGATACATAGGCCAGTACCCCCAACGTTGCACCGATAATTGCCGAGTTCCCGGCTGCCATTCCGTCCATACCGTCATTCAGATTGGCGCCGTTTGATACGGCGGTAACCACAATGATTGTGACAATGACGAACAATATCCATCCGGCTGTTTGCGCATGTTCTCCCATGAACGAAACCAGATCAGCATAATCAAGGTTGTTGCTCTTGAAAAAAGGAATCGTTGTCTGGGTAGATTTCAGATCATTCGTTCCGTGTATCACTTCCATCTCCCGTCCCGGATTATGAACTTCGATATTCTCACGGATCACTACGTCCGGACTTAAATACAAGGTCATTCCGACAATTAAACCTAAACCGACCTGACCGATAATCTTGAACTTGCCATGCAAACCCTCTTTGTCTCTTTTGAAGATTTTGATATAGTCGTCTGCGAATCCGAGCGATCCCAACCATACGGTAGTGATCAGCATCAGTATCATGTATATGTTATGCAGTTTACCTAACAATAAACATGGGATCAGGATGGCTACAATGATGATGACACCTCCCATGCTCGGCACGCCTACTTTATTGACGCCGAACGGGTCGGTTTTAGCATCACGCTGCGTTTCTGTGATTTGTTTCCTTTTGAGTAGGTTGATGAACTTATCTCCCCAGATACTTGAAATAAGTAATGCGAGGATAACCGCCATCAAAGCACGGAATGAAGTATATCCGAACATTCCCGCTCCTGGAAAATTGAGCTTATGTAGCCATTCAAATAGATAGTATAACATAAATAATTTGCCAATTTATTGATGTGTTGTTATGCCGGTTGCTGTCGGATAGATAACGAAGCCGGTCGGCATATTAGCACAGTCTATTCATTATTTAAAAATTTCTTTAAGTACTTCTTTGTCATCAAAATGATGTTTCACTCCTTTTATCTCCTGGTAATTCTCATGTCCTTTTCCGGCAACGAGAATTACATCTCCTTTCTCCGCCAGCATGCAAGCCGTGCGAATCGCTTCTTTACGGTCGGCAATGCTTAGTGTTTTCTTCATATCTTCCGCATCCAGTCCGGCAAGCATGTCATTGATGATGTCTTGCGGCTCTTCAAAGCGCGGATTGTCGGAAGTGATGATGACGCGGTCACTCGCTTTGGCAGCTTCCTTTGCCATGATGGGGCGTTTGCCCTTGTCGCGGTTGCCGCCGGCGCCTACCACGGTAATCACTTTTCCTTTTCCTTCAAGCACTCCATGAATAGCGTTCAGTACATTAATGAGAGCATCCGGGGTATGTGCATAATCAACAATCGCCGTAATTCCCTGCGGTGAGCGGACTGCATCGAAGCGTCCGGCTACCGGATGAAGTGTGCTAAGAGCTACAAGCACCTCTTCCTCTTTCTTACCTAACAGAACTGCCGCCCCGAATACCGCCAACAAATTGGAAGCATTGAACTTTCCGATAAACTGAACTGCCAGTTCATGATTGTTAAAGTCGAGCAGCATCCCTTCGAAATGAGACTCCAATACCCGTCCTTTAAAGTCGCTAAGACTTCTCAATGAATAAGTATAGACCTTCGAACGTGTGTTCTGCGTCATTACCAATCCGTTTTTATCGTCCAGATTGGTCAGGCTGAATGCATTTTTCGGCAGATCGTCAAAGAACTTTTTCTTTGCTTTCAAATAGTTTTCTACTGTTTTATGATAGTCGAGATGGTCGCGGGTCAGATTGGTAAAGATCCCTCCTGCAAACTTTAATCCACTGATACGTTTCTGTGCAATCGAGTGGGAGCTGACTTCCATGAACACATATTTGCATCCTTCATCTGCCATCCGTCCCAACAAACAGTTCAACGTGATTGGATCAGGAGTAGTATGTTCTGTCGGAATCGGTTCATCATCGATGTAATTGCAAACGGTAGAAATCAATCCCACCTTATAGCCGAAATAACGGAATGTATTATATAATAAGGTAGCGATCGTTGTTTTTCCGTTCGTTCCGGTAACGCCGACCAGTTCCAACTTGGAAGTCGGGTCTCCGTAGAAGGTAGTGGCAATTTTTCCTACCGCATCTTCGCTGTCTTTTACTCGTACATAGGTGATCCCCGCTACAGGTTCTTCCGGCATATCCTCGCAAAGGATGGCGATTGCTCCTTTTGCGATGGCAGCAGGTATATAAGCATGGCCGTCGGCTTGTGTGCCACGCATTGCCATGAATAGCTGTCCGGCTTCCACTAGACGGGAGTCTATGTTGACACCGGTGATTTCTATGTTTGAATCTCCGGCTACCTCTACCGGTTGGATTGCTTTCAGTAACTCATTTAATAACATCACTCTATTCAATTTTTAATCTTTAATTTTTAATTAAGCGTAAGCGTCACTGTCTGTCCCTTCTTAACAATCGTTCCGTTGGCTATCGACTGGCTTTTTACTTTGCCTACGCCGACCAGATTGACTTTCAATCCTTTGCTTTCCAACAAGTACACAGCGTCTTTCGCTCCCATACCTATCACACTCGGTACAAAATTCTGCATATTGCTCCGGCTCTCAAGAACCACAGCTTGTGGGGCAGAATGGGTATTTCCCCAAACCTCTTTGCCCGAATCAGCGATTTTGCCTTGTACGTTAATCTGCAGCTCTTCCAATACTCGTTGCGCTTCGCGCATCTCTCCGGCTTTTACATTCGGAATGACTACGGAATTAGTATCAATCGCATTGGTCAGCGGTAACCGCAAGTCTTTGGCATACACCCTTTCTGCAATCTTGCTGAACACACTACCTGCCATTAAACCTCCCGAAGCCGGTAATCCCGGTTTCTGGATAGAGACAATCATGCTATATTTAGGTGCTTCTGACGGGAAATACCCGCAGAAACTAACCAGATAATTTGTTCTTCCCGTTTTGTATCCGGCTGCTCCCTGTGAAATCTGCGCCGTTCCTGTTTTTCCTGAAACGTGGAACTGCTTGCTTCCCGCAGGTTTGGCAAGTCCTTCACCAACCACTTTCCGGAGAATCTCACGGATCTGTGCCAAAGTCTTATCCGAACAAATCTTGGGATTGATTACCTCTGTCGGATATTCTTTCACTACTTCCCCGTCCTTCATGGCAGCTTTGACAAACTTCGGACGCACGGTGACTCCGTTGTTGGCTATCCCATTATAGAATGTGAGAATATTGATCGGTGGAACCTGTGTCTCGTAGCCGATACTCATCCACGGCAATGTTGTCTTTGCAAAATAACGTTCTTTCGGACCGCGTATATTCGGTTTTCCTTCTCCCGCAATCTGCAGGTGTAACGGCTGGTCGATGCTCATCCGTTTCAACCCGTCTACAAATTTCTGCGGGTTGCTGCCGTAGAAATGGTCTATAATATAAGAGGTACCCACATTGGACGAAACCCCTAGAATTTCCGTAACAGTCAGCTTTCCATATCCTCCGCGATGCCAGTTATGGTCTTTCATGACACGTCCATACATCGGCATCTGGCCGTTGCCGGTATCTACCACATAGTCCGGCGTGATCTTTCCGTCTTCAAGAGCTACCATGATAGAGGCCGTTTTGAAAGTAGACCCCGGCTCGAGCATATCACTAATAGCATTGTTGCGCATTTCGTAGTACTCACCGTCTTTGCCTTGCATCATATTGACGATGGCTTTCACTTCTCCGGTACTTACCTCCATCAATACCACCACACCCACGCTCGCATTCAGCTCTTTCAGCTTATCCACCAACGCCTTCTCGCAAATATCCTGCATACCTACATCGATAGTACTAATCAGATCGCAACCATCAACTGGTGGCACATCGACAATGTTCAGGTATTTGTTCATCACCTTCTGACGGTGTGTCAATCCGTCCCGCCCTTTCAGGATGGTGTCGAAAGCAAGTTCGATACCATTTCTCGCTCCTTTGGCTGTGTCTGCATACACATCTCCCAGTGTACGGGCAGCCAGTGAACCGAACGGTTTCTTACGCTGATTGTAAGCTTGTTCCTTGAATCCGCCTTTATACCGGTTCAAGCAGAATACAGGCAGTCTCTTTACCTCTTTATATTGTATATAGGAGATACGTTTCGGATAAATCAGATAATTGCGGCTTTTTGCCTGGCGTCCTTTCTTGAGGTGTGCCTTGAATTGTGCCGCACTCTTGTCCGGGAATATCTTGTGAAGTCCGATACAGATTGAATCCATATTGGCATTGAGGATGGAATCCCGGCGTGCCTGATCTTTCTGCCTGCGTTTTTCATCCTTTTCACCGGACATAAAGTCCATATATATTCTGTACTCGGGCAGAGAGCTGGCCATCAGTTTACCGTCAGAAGAAATAATGTTTCCACGATTAGGTTTTACCGTCACATTCTCTTTTACGAAACGGTCAGCCACATCCTGCCAGTATTGTCGTTCGGCAAACATGGTGATGCCTGCTTTTACAACAATAGCTACTCCTATCAACGCCATCAACAGGATGACGAAGAAGTAACGGGTCATTATGTTCTTTTTATTAACTGCCACAGTATTTGTCTTTTAAACGCTTAACTATCATTTATCAACTATCCACTATCATCTATTTAATAAGGTAAGGAGGATTGGTTGATGTTTGCAAATCGCTTTCCTTACTCGATATATAATCTTCAATGCGTGACTGGCGGCTCTTTTCCATCAGCTCTGAGCTGCGAGTCAGTGCATCGTATTTAATGTCTGTCAATTCCTTTTTCAGCCGGTCTATTTCGATCTGTTGCTGTTGACTGGCATAACGATTGTGAATGTAGAAGATGATGAATACCATGATAAGTACCAGCAACTTCGTTTGACGGCGGAAAAAATCGGTAGCCAGAATGTCTCCACCCAGAATACTCTTCAGAGAGGTGCGTTTTTTCTTCTTGTCCTCTTCTGCTTTCTTGTTTACTACTTCTTCTTCCATATCTTTTTATTTCTTTTCTGCAATTCGTAATTTGGCGCTTCTCGACCGCGGGTTTCGTTCTATTTCTGCCTCGTCGGGAACGATTACCTTATTGTTGACAAGGCGGAAAGGCGTTTGCAGATTGCCGAAGAAGTCGGTTTCCGCTTTTCCTTCTACATTGCCTGTCTTCATGATGTTTTTCACCATTCGGTCTTCCAGCGAATGATAGGTGATAACTACCAGTCTGCCGCCCGGCTTTAATGCCTCCGTAGCAGCCAGCAACATCTCCTTCAACGCCTCCATCTCTTGGTTTACTTCAATTCGTAGTGCCTGGAACACCTTTGCCAGCTCTTTCTTTTCGCGTTCACGACCGAAAAGCGGTTTGATGACTTCCAAAAACTCACCGATGGTCCGGATATTCTGTCCGCTTCTGGCTTTAACGATGACAGAAGCCAGTTTGCGGCTATTCTTTAGTTCCCCGTACAGGTAGAGGATGTTTGCAAGACGTTCTTCATCATAAGTATTCACGATATCTGCTGCTGTCATACCGGCACGCTTGTTCATACGCATATCCAGTGCCCCGTCAAAACGGAAGGAGAAGCCACGTTCGCTATCATCGAAATGATGAGAAGATACGCCGAGGTCGGCCAGGATCGCGTCTACCTGTTCGATGTTGTGATAACGCAGGAAGTTGTGCAGATAGCGGAAGTTACTGCGCACGAAGATGAAATGAGTATCGTTGACAATGTTCCGTTCAGCATCCTCGTCCTGGTCGAATCCCAGCAGACGTCCGCCTTCTCCGAGCCGTGAAAGGATCTCGCGCGAATGTCCCGCTCCTCCGAATGTAACGTCTACATACGTTCCATCCGGTTGGATATTCATACCGTCAACGCTTTCTTTCAGCAATACAGGTACGTGATATGTCAATTCATCTTTCTCCATCTTGTCTATTATCATCGTTCATAATTTCTTCTAATGCTGCACCGAACTCTTCGGGTGACATGAAAGGCTGTTCTGCCCGTTCTTTCGCCCAGATCTCTATCTTGTTATCGATGCCGATAAAGCGAATATCCCCATGGATACTGCAAATCTGTAAATACCGTTTCGGAATTAATATGCGCCCGTTGCTATCAGGTGTCACTATTTCAACGTCGCTCACGAATTGCCTGAAAATAAGTTGGTGTTTGCTATTCCATTTGTTAAGTCTACTACGTAGCTCGTTCAACTCCTCGTTCCACACGCTCTCGGGGTACAGGGTTAAACAGTCCTGAAATACGTCTTTACGCATAATAAGCCTCTCTTCGGAAGCGGCTTGTAATTGCTTCCTGAAGGTGGCGGGTATGAACACCCTTCCTTTGGCGTCCGCCCTGGCTTCAATATTTCCTAAAAAACGTATCATTACCTTATTATAATAAGCGACCGTAAAAGTATGAAATTCCCCACAATTCCCCACAACTTTCCATAAAAAACTTTCAGAGAAGTTTTCAACAGAATGTTAAATGTCTATTTGCTTGAAAATGATGTGCCTTCGAGAATGCTTTACTGGTGGGGAGCCCGTGGGCGTAGAACGGAAAAAATGTCTGTATAGGTAAAATTTAAATAATGTGGTGGGAGAGATTCTTTTTCATGCAATAGAGGTTTATCTGACACCCGGGTCTCAGTGCACCCGACACCCGGGTGTCAGATAGGTTGAGACCCGGGTGTTGTATGTGCTGACACCCGGGTGTCGGACAACTAATCTTCGCAATAAAAGAAAAGGCAGAATATACCGGAGTATTTCTGCCTTTTAATCATTATCAAAACTAAAAATCTGCATTAAAGAAATATGTGATTCAAAATCACTAAGTTTTATATAGTTAAGGTTTAGCGGAAGTCTTTCAACTCTTCCTGTAATTTCTGGCGCGTGAAGAAAATACGGCTTTTCACTGTACCCAACGGGAGGTTCAGTTTTTCCGCAATTTCACGGTATTTGAATCCTGAAACGTGCATCGCAAACGGAACTCTGTATTCTTTGGGGAGTTTGTTAACTACACGGTGCATCTCTTTCAGGTCGTATGCTCTTTCTGTATTTTCAGAACTTCCATCCTGTGGCAAATTCAGATGATAAAGATTATCAGTCTGGTCGATGAATGTCTGGTCGCGGACTACCTTGCGGTAGTTGTTTATGAATATATTGCGCATGATGGTATACATCCATCCTTTGAAATTTGTATCAGGGGTATATTTATCTTCATTATCTAATGCTTTTAATGATGTCTCCTGCAACAAATCGTTTGCTTCTTCACGGTCAGTTGTCAGTTTATAAGCGAAGCGTAGTAATTCATCTTGTACTCCTACTAAGTCTTTTCTGAAGCTTAAACTTTTCATAATGTGTTGCTTTTTAAAGGTGAATATTCGTTTGTTATTTTCGATGTTGCAAGTTTACATGAATTTTTGAAACCCGGTAGGGGAAAAACTGACGTTTTTTTACCCGAAAACTATCCGCGGATAGTTTTTAGGTCATTTTTGATAGTTTTTGGGTGGTGTTTTTTTATGTTCTGAACTTAAATCCTGCATTTTCTACCAAATTATTGCGATTAATAAAAAAGAACCGTTAATTTTGTGCCATCATTTTTATTTGAAAAGAATGACTGATGACTCTTTATTTTTGATCGATGTCGATAAGATACTTCGGACGAAGGCTCCGAAGCATTACAAGTACATCCCTAAGTTCGTGATTTCTTATCTGAAGAAAATTGTTCATCAGGATGAAATTAATGTATTCCTGAATGAGTCGAAGGATAAACTGGGAGTGGACTTTCTGGAGGCATGTATGGGCTTTTTGGATGCGAAAGTGGACGTAAAAGGCATTGAAAATTTGCCAAAGGATGGTCTGTACACTTTTGTTTCCAATCATCCGTTGGGCGGACAGGATGGTGTTGCGCTTGGTTATGTGTTAGGTAAGCACTATGAGGGGAAGGTGAAATACCTGGTGAATGATTTATTGATGAATCTACGCGGGTTGGCTCCCCTTTGCATACCTATTAATAAAACCGGCAAGCAGGCAAAGGACTTCCCGAAGATGGTGGAAGCCGGATTCCAGTCCGACGATCAGCTGATTATGTTTCCTGCCGGACTGTGCTCGCGCCGTCAGAATGGAGTGATTCGCGACCTGGAATGGAAAAAGACATTTGTAGTAAAGAGCATACAAGCAAAACGTGATGTAATACCCGTGCATTTTGGGGGCAGGAATTCTGACTTCTTTTACAATCTGGCAAATGTTTGCAAGGCACTGGGCATTAAGTTTAACATTGCTATGTTGTATCTTGCGGATGAAATGTTTAAGAATCGCCACAAAACTTTTACTGTCACTTTTGGCAAACCTATACCCTGGCAGACTTTTGATAAATCGAAAACTCCTGCGCAGTGGGCTGAATACGTAAAGGATATTGTTTATAAACTGTAACTGATAGAACAACTATAACAAGGAATATGGAAGAGATTATTAAACCGGTAAGCAAAGAACTGCTAAAGGCAGAATTGACGGAAGACAGACGCTTACGAATGACGAATAAGAGTAATAATCAGATTTATATTATTACTCATCAGAATGCTCCTAATGTGATGAGAGAGATTGGTCGTTTGCGTGAAATAGCTTTCCGTGCTGCTGGTGGAGGTACAGGTCTGTCAATGGATATTGATGAATACGACACGATGGAGCACCCCTACAAGCAGTTGATCGTATGGAATCCGGAAGCGGAAGAAATTCTGGGTGGTTACCGGTATCTGCTTGGTACGGACGTGCGTTTTGATGAAAAAGGTGCTCCGATCCTGGCTACTTCCCATATGTTTCATTTCTCCGATGCTTTTATTAAAGAATATTTGCCACAGACAATTGAGTTGGGACGTTCGTTCGTTACGCTTGAATATCAGTCTACCCGTGCCGGAAGTAAAGGATTGTTCGCTTTAGATAATCTGTGGGATGGATTGGGAGCGTTGACTGTTGTTATGCCGAATGTGAAATATTTCTTTGGCAAAGTGACCATGTATCCAAGCTATCACCGTCGTGGCCGTGATATGATTCTTCATTTCCTTAAGAAACATTTTTATGACAAAGAGAAACTTGTCACTCCGATCGAGCCTCTGAAACTTGAGACTTCCGAAGACGAGCTGAGTGCTTTGTTTTGCAAGCATTCCTTCAAGGAAGACTATAAAATATTGAATTGTGAAATTCGTAAACTGGGATATAATATTCCTCCGTTGGTAAATGCATATATGAGCCTAAGCCCTACTATGCGTATGTTCGGAACAGCTATCAATTATGAATTCGGTGATGTGGAAGAAACCGGTATTCTGATTGCTGTAGACGAAATTCTCGAAGATAAGCGGATTCGACACATCCAGACGTTTATTGAAAGCCATCCGGATGCGTTGAGATTGTCTTCTTGTGAAGGGGAAGAGGTGTTTACTCCTAAAGTGGTTACACCGCAGGCAAACTGTTCCCGTTAATTTTACGATAAAGATCAAGAGCAAAGACGTCGGTCATTCCCGATATATAGTCAAGTACCGCCTGTATTCTTTCATAGAGTACGGGCGCTTTTATATTGTATTGGCTGGAAACCCGGTCGATCAGGAGTTTGGAATAAGTCTTTTCGGGTGAGGTTACGGCATCTATCATCAATTCGAGCAGGGTGCTGATGATGCGGAATCCCGCCAGTTCAACATCCAGTACGTCCCGTGAACGGTAGATTTTATTGATAGATACTTCGACGCTGTGTTTATAGGCTGCTGCCGGACGCTCGGCTATGCGCTTGATTAGTGATCCTTCGAACGTGCCGGACAGGATTTCTTGTTCATGATCTAAAAAGACACGGGTACACTCCCGGATCAATAAACCGATGACGGAAGAGCGCAGGTAAGCGATTTGCTCGTTGACATCGTTAACAATCAGGAATGTTTTTCGGAGATGTTCCTGCCGCTCTTCGCTGAAATAGGCCATTAATAGCTCTTTAGTCTCTTCTGTGGTGAGAATCTTCAGTTTATATGCATCCTCAATATCCATCATCTGATAGCAAATGTCGTCTGCCGCTTCAACCAAATAAACTAACGGGTGGCGTGCATACTTTAAAGGATGTTCGTTGAGCAATATCAGTCCTAATTCTGTTGCAATTTTGCGGAAGCTTTCTTCTTCGCTGACGAAAAAGCCAAACTTGGATTTTGTTCCTGCAAGGCTCGATGAAAAGGGGTATTTTACGATAGAAGCCAGAGTGGTGTATGTTAGAACGAATCCGCCTTTGCGACGTCCCTCAAACTGATGTGTAAGTATTCGGAAGGCATTTGCATTTCCTTCAAAATGTATTAAATCTTCCCATTCCATCGGAGAAAGTTGCTCTCCGTTGGGCTGTTTCTCTTTCAGGCGAACTCCTTTCCCTTCAGAGAAAAAAGTGGAAATGGCCTTTTCGCCTGAATGACCGAAAGGCGGATTACCCAAATCGTGTGCCAGGCAAGCAGCCGAAACGATAGAACCGATCTCCGGCAGGAAAGAATCCTGAAGTTCCGGATGACGTTCCAGAAGTGCTTTGGCAACATCGTCCCCGAGTGAACGGCCAACACTGGCGACTTCGAGACTGTGCGTAAGTCGGTTGTGTACAAAAACGCTGCCCGGTAGAGGGAATACTTGCGTTTTGTTCTGTAATCTGCGGAAAGGAGCCGAAAAAATAAGACGGTCATAGTCCCGTTGGAATTCGGATCGGTTTTCCTGTCGTTCCTCATGGAATTCTTCCATTCCGAAACGTTTCGCTGATATTAATTGGTTCCAATTCATCATTTTATCTATAATTTTAGTGTTTACCATTCGCAAATTGGCTACAGGTACATTATTTAACTGCAAACTTAACTATTTTTCAGTTCAAAATGTGTATTTTCGCCCGTTAAATAGTAAACATGCATTTATGAATATTCAAGTTATCAATAAATCGAAGCATCCGCTTCCGGCTTATGCCACTGAATTGTCCGCAGGAATGGATATCCGTGCTAATCTTTCTGAACCTATCACACTGGAACCGTTGCAACGTTGTCTGGTGCCGACAGGACTATATATTGCCTTGCCGAAGGGATTTGAGGCACAAGTTCGTCCACGTAGCGGACTGGCGATCAAGAAAGGAATTACGGTGCTCAATTCTCCGGGTACGATTGATGCGGATTATCGTGGGGAAGTTTGTATCATTTTAGTCAATCTCTCCTCTGAAACGTTTGTGATTGAAGACGGTGAACGTATCGCGCAGATGGTGATAGCGAAGCACGAACAGCCTGCATGGCAGGAAGTAGAGGTGCTGGATGAAACAGAACGGGGAGCCGGTGGTTTCGGACATACCGGAGTATGATGAATGCTTAATGGAGAAAATAGAATGAAGATAAAAATAGGATGGCTGTTCGTGACGGTATTGATGCTCACTTCATGTGGGGGAATCCGGTCTGTGCGTACAGCAAAAACAACAGCGAAAGCAGATGGAGCTTCTTTAATGAAGGAAACATTGCTTTCTGCTGAACAACAGCGTAAATATGACTACTTCTTCTTGGAAGCCATGCGGATGAAAGGAAAGAATGAGTATGATGCGGCATTTGGATTGCTACAGCATTGTCTGGATATCAACCCCACTGCTTCTTCTGCGCTTTATGAAATATCGCAATATTATATGTTCCTTCGCCAGGTGCCGCAAGGTCAGGTTGCTTTGGAGCAGGCAGTGGCTTTTGCACCTGATAACTATTGGTATAGTCAGGGATTGGTCAGTTTGTACCAGCAACAAAATGAATTGGATAAGGCTGCGGCTTTGCTTGAGAAGATGGTGACCCGTTTCCCGTCGAAACAGGACCCTTTGTTCAGCCTTCTTGATATTTACAGTCGCCAGGAGAAGTATAATGATGTCATTTCTACATTGAATCGTTTAGAGAAACGTTTGGGTAAGAATGAGCAGCTGTCTATGGAGAAATTCCGGATTTATCTTCAGATGAAAGATGATAAGAAGGCATTTCAGGAAATAGAAAGTCTGGTACAGGAATATCCGATGGATATGCGTTATCAGGTGATACTGGGAGATGTATATCTTCAGAACGGGAAAAAGCAGGAAGCTTATGATGCATACCAGAAGGTACTGGCTGTAGAGCCTGATAATCCGATGGCTCTCTTCTCGATGGCTTCTTACTATGAACAGACCGGGCAGAAAGAATTGTATCAACAGCAACTGGATACGTTGTTATTGAACAAAAAGGTGACTTCTGATACTAAAATCAGTGTCATGAGACAGGTGATTGCGGAAAATGAACAGTCGTCCGCTAAAGATAGCACTCAGGTGATTGCCTTGTTTGACCGGATGATGAAGCAGGATATGGATGATCCGCAGATACCGATGCTTTATTCTCAATACCTGTTGTCGAAGAATATGGAACAGGAGGCTGTGCCGGTATTGGAGCAGGTGGTTGATCTGGATCCTACCAATAAGGCTGCCCGTCTGATGCTGGTTAGCGCGGCGGTGAAAAAGGAAGATTACAAGCAAATTATCAAAGTCTGTGAACCGGGTATTGAAGCCACTCCCGATGCATTGGAACTTTATTATTATCTGGCTATTGCTTATCATCAGGCAGAACAGACGGATAGTGTATTGAGTGTTTGCAGCAGAGCATTGGAACATGTAACTGCCGATACCAGAAAAGAAGTCATTTCGGATTTCTATTCAATCATGGGAGACATTTATCATACTAAGAAACAGATGGCGGAGGCATACGCTGCTTACGATTCGTCTTTGGTGTACAATCCTTCCAATATTGGCGCATTGAACAATTATGCTTATTATCTGTCTGTGGAACGTCGTGACTTGGACAAGGCGGAGGAGATGAGTTATAAAACGGTGAAAGCCGAACCTAATAATTCGACCTATCTCGATACTTATGCATGGATTCTTTTTGAAAAGGGAAATTATGCCGAAGCCCGTATCTATATTGATAATGCAATGAAGAACGACGGCGAGAAGAGTGATGTGATTGTGGAGCATTGCGGAGATATTTATTTTATGACTGGCGATGTGGAAGGTGCGTTGAAATATTGGAAGAAGGCACTGGAAATGGGTAGCGAGTCGAAAACGTTGAAACAGAAAATAGAGAAGAAGAAATATATTGCGGAATGAAAAGAATCATTTATCTACTGTTGTTGGTGGTAGTGGTGTTGGCCGGCTGTAAGAGTTCGAAACACTTGGCAACTTCGGAAACTAAGACTTCGACAAAGGCTCCGACATCCAGTTACCTGGCTTCCAAGCTTCAGTTGACTATTCCCGGCAAGAAGGGAAGCATGTCTGTAGGGGGAACCATGAAGATGAAAACTCATGAGCGGGTACAAATCTCCTTATTGATGCCTATTCTGCGTACAGAAGTGGCACGTATAGAAGTTACTCCCGACGAAGTTTTATTGGTAGACAGGATGAATAAACGCTTTGTTCGTGCCACTAAAGCTGAATTGAAAAATGTATTGTCGAAGAATGTGGAGTTTTCCCGTTTGGAAAAGATATTGATGGATGCCTCTCTTCCTGGTGGAAAGACAGAGCTGACAGGAAAAGATATAGGAATTCCTTCATTAGAAAAGGCAAAAGTCCAACTTTATGAGTTCTCCACACAAGAGTTTTCGATAACTCCGACGGAACTGACGTCCAAATACAACCAGATTCCCTTGGAAGAATTAGTAAAAATGCTGGTAGCTTTATTATGATGAAACGTTTCTTTGTTATTCTAATCAGTTGCCTTTGGTTGGCAGTTCCTCTTTTCGCTCAATCGAACAAGTTGATTCGTGAGCTGGAAAGTAAACGCGGTGCGCTGCAAAAACAGATTGCCGAATCGGAATCTATATTGAAGGATACAAAGAAAGATGTGGGAAGCCAGTTGAATAGTCTGGCTGTGTTGACCGGACAGATTGAAGAGCGGAAACGCTATATCATGGCTATCAACAATGATGTGGAGGCTATCCAGCGTGAGTTGGCTTCATTGGAGCGCCAGTTGCACGGGCTGGAGAAGGATTTGAAAGATAAAAAGAAGAAATATGAAGCTTCTGTCCAGTACTTGTATAAGAATAAGTCGATAGAGGAGAAGCTCATGTTTATTTTTTCGGCAAAGAATCTGGGGCAGACTTATCGGCGTATGCGATATGTTCGTGAATATGCCACTTATCAACGTCTGCAAGGGGAAGAAATCCTAAAGAAACAGGAGCAGATACGCAAGAAGAAAGCGGAACGTCAGCAAGTGAAAGCCGCCAAAGAGAACCTGCTGCAAGAACGTGAGAGCGAAAAGGTGAAGTTGGAAGAGCAGGAAAAAGAGAAACGCACGCTAGTGACTAATCTGCAAAAGAAGCAGAAAGGATTGCAGAATGAGATAAATAAAAAACGCAGGGAAGCCAATCAGCTGAATGCCCGCATCGATAAATTAATTGCAGAAGAAATAGAGCGTGCCCGCAAGCGTGCGCAGGAAGAAGCTCGTCGTGAAGCGGCTGCCCGTAAGAAAGAGGAAAGCAAGGAGGGAAAATCCGCCGCAACGGAAACGGCCGCCAAATCGAAACCTCTTGAGGCTTATACCATGAGTAAGGCGGATCGGGAATTATCAGGTAACTTTGCCGCGAATCGCGGGAAATTGCCAATGCCTATATCAGGCGCTTATATTATCACCAGCCGTTACGGACAATATGCCGTAGAGGGGTTGCGCAATGTGAAACTGGATAACAAGGGTATTGATATTCAGGGAAAACCGGGTGCACAGGCGCGTGCCATTTTTGATGGGAAGGTGGCGGCTGTGTTCCAATTGAACGGATTATTTAATGTCCTCATTCGTCATGGCAATTATATTTCTGTTTATTGCAATCTTTCTTCTGCATCCGTCAAAGCCGGTGATACGGTGAAGACGAAGCAATCCATCGGTCAGGTCTTTTCTGACGGTACGGATAATGGACGGACGGTATTGCACTTCCAGTTGCGTAGGGAGAAAGAAAAGTTGAATCCTGAACCTTGGCTGAACCGATAATTGAATAAAAAACACGTAGAATGAAGTTAACTAAAATACTAATATGCTTGCTGGTCTTCTGGACCGGAACACTATCCGCGTCTCCTTATTTTTCGTTCAAGAAATATCAGGTAGAAGATGGATTGTCTCATAATACCGTATGGTGCGCCCTTCAAGATAGTTATGGCTTTATCTGGTTGGGTACCAGTGATGGATTGAACCGTTATGACGGGCGGGGCAATAAAGTGTATCGGAATGTTCTCAACGAAAAGTTCTCATTAGAAAACAATTTTGTAGAAGCCTTGATAGAGGTGGACAAGAATCTCTGGGTTGGAACAAACTCCGGACTTTATATTTATGACCGGGATACCGATCGTTTCTCTTACTTTGATAAAACGACACAGTATAATGTGTATATCAGCAGTGAGATTAAAAAGATTATCAAGACGGAAAATGGTCTTATCTGGATTGCGACTTTGGGACAGGGATTTTTTATTTATGATCCGAAAACAGAGGTGTTGACTCAAAATAGTGTTCAGACATCTTTTGTATGGGACCTCTGTCAGAGTGCTGATCGGAAGAGGGTCTATATATCTTCCTTACAGGAAGGACTTTTGTGCTTTGACGAAAACGGCAAGTTTCTCCGGACGTATGAAATCTCATTAGATATAAATGCTTCCGATAGTTATAAAGTGAACTGTATTCAGAATATCGATGGAGATATTTGGATTGGTGCGGGAAGTAATCTATTGAGCCGTTTGGATGAACGAACTGAAGCTATAGACAATTACAGTGGTTCGGCGTTTAATTTCGGAGCTGTTCATTGTTTGTTGAAGTATACGGATAAAGAGCTGTTGGTAGGAACGGATAACGGGCTTTATCTATTCGATCAAAATACAAACACATTTCAGCGGGCGGATAATCCCGCCGATCCGAGAAGTTTGAGCGATCAGACTATCAATGGAATGATGTGGGATGCCGAAGGGGCTCTTTGGGTGTTGACCAATTTGGGTGGAATCAACTATATGTCCAAGCAGACTAAACGTTTTGATTATTATTCGCCTGCCTATCTGTCCGGAGTGCCGGGAGCGGGGGAGGTTGTTGCTCCTTTCTGTGAGAATAAAGATGGGAATATCTGGATTGGAACTCAAAGCGGTTTGTATTTTTTCAATGCTGTTACCCGGGAACTTTCTCCTTATGCAATAGGAGGAGCTAAAAATCAAAAGTATGACATTCGTTCTCTAATGCTGGATGGTGACTATTTATGGATTGGAACTTATGCCGGCGGAATACGGGTTATCAATTTACGCACAGGGGCAGTGAAAGCCTATACTCATTCTCGTGGAATCCCCAATACGATTTGTAGCAACGATGTGTTGTGTATTTATAAAGGACGAAAAGGAGAAATTTATGTAGGAACGAGTTGGGGATTGTGTCGTTATGACGCTGCTCGAGATAACTTTATGACCATCACAAGTGTCGGTTCAATGGTTTCTGTTGTTGATATCTATGAGGATATGTACAATCATCTCTGGATTGCGACTTCCAATAGTGGTGTGTTTTCTTACAATACAATGAATGCTCATTGGAAACATTATCAGCATGAACGGGAAGATTCGACTACGATCACCAGTAATTCGGTCATTACTTTATTTGAAGATGCGAAAGGGACCATGTGGTTTGGAACGAATGGGGGAGGACTGTGTTCTTTTGATGCTAAAGAGAAAAGATTCATTGAGTTTGATCCGCATAATACTTTATTACCTAACAAGGTTATTTATGCGATTGAGCAAGATCAGGGAGGTGATTTCTGGATATCCAGCAATGCCGGAATATTTAAGATTAATCCTGTTACCAAAGAACATTTCCGCCAATTTACGATTAATGACGGCTTGCAAGGAAATCAGTTTATAGCTCGATCTTCATTGAAATCATCCGAAGGAAAATTGTATTTTGGTGGGATCAATGGCTTTAATGTATTCCAGCCGGAACAGTTTGTAGATAACAAATATATTCCTCCGGTTTATGTGACCGATATCCGGTTGCCTTATCAAACCGATGAGCAGGAGGTGAAGAAACTGCTTCAGTTGGATAAGCCGCTTTATATGGCTGATAAGGTGACTTTATCTTACGAAAACAATAGCTTCTCTATTCGTTTTGTCGCTCTTAGTTTTGAAGATCCGGGGAAGAACCGGTATTCTTACATACTTCGGGGAGTGGACAAGGAATGGATTCTGAATACCGATAACAATATGGCTTCTTACACCAATTTGCCTCCCGGTGAGTATTTGTTCGAAGTCAGAGGCTCTAATAATGATCGCCAGTGGAATGAGAATACTACCACTTTAAAGGTGGTGATTACTCCTCCCTGGTGGCGTAGTACCTTTGCTTACTTCGTTTATGTCCTCATGCTGTTGGGATGGATCGGTTGGATGGCTTGGCGATGGAATCTCCGTGTTAAACGCAAATATAAGCGGCGGATGGAAAAATATCAGATTGCCAAGGAACAGGAAGTTTACAAGTCGAAAATTAGCTTCTTCATCAATTTGGTGCATGAAATACGTACTCCGCTTAGTTTGATACGGCTTCCTTTGGAAAAATTATTGGAGAAAGAACGTGAAGGAAAAGATCTCAAGTATTTGTCTGTGATAGATAAGAATGTAAATTATCTGCTGGGGATTACTAATGAATTGCTTGATTTTCAGAAAATGGAGAGTGGTACGCTGCATCTGAATCTGAAAAAGAGTGATATTAAAGAGCTTGTCAGTGACGTTTATAATCAGTTTACAAGTCCTGCTGAATTAAAAGGAATTGATTTGCAACTGACTGTGCCTGAACAAGAGCTGGTGTCTACGGTGGATAGGGACAAATTAAGTAAGATTCTTGTCAATCTGATGGGAAATGCCATCAAATATGCGCATGCGCATATTGACTTGAGGCTGCTTGTTACTGATGGGGGATATGAGATACAAGTGAACGATGATGGTCCCGGAATACCAAATGAACAGAAACAAAAGATATTTGAGGCTTTCTATCAACTGCCTGACGATAAGGTGGCCACAGCAGTAGGCACTGGCATCGGATTGGCTTTTGCGAAGTCTTTGGCAGAAGCTCATCAGGGAGATTTGCGTCTGGAAGATAATATTGGAGGTGGTTCTTCGTTTATACTGTCTCTTCCGGTCAAAGAGTGGGAGACGGAAAAGACAGCTGATATGGTAGAGATACATTCGGAACATGCGGATGCTTCTGAAACGACCTCTTCGGAGTATTCAGGGAAGAAGTTTACAGTTCTGTTGGTTGAGGATAATGTTGATTTGCTGAATCTGACTCGTGAGTCATTGGCAGAGTGGTTCCGGGTGTTGAGGGCTTCCAACGGTCGTGAAGCGCTTGAAGTGCTTGCGCAAGAAAACGTGGATGTAATAGTGAGTGACGTTATGATGCCGGAGATGGATGGGCTGGAACTTTGCAGTAAGGTGAAGTCTGAAATCTCTTATTCACATATTCCGGTTATTTTGTTGACGGCGAAAACCACTTTGGAGTCTAAAATCGAAGGACTTGAATGTGGAGCGGATGTATATGTTGAGAAACCATTCTCTGTTAAACAGCTCCATATGCAGATCGAGAATCTGTTGAAGTTGAGGCAGTCTTTCCATAAATTGATGGTGAGCTTGGCAGGAGATACGGTTGCTGTTTCGACAACGGATTTTGCGATGTCTCAAAAGGATTGTGAGTTTATAGCTAAGATACAGGGAGTAATAGCCGAACAGTTGGCGGATGAGAACTTCTCGATAGATACTTTGGCGGAACAGATGAATATGAGCCGTTCTAATTTCTATCGGAAGATAAAGGCTTTGTCCGGAATGTCTCCTAATGATTATTTGAAGACACTTCGTATGAATAGAGCTGCTGAACTGATTGTGAGCGGTACCCGGATTTCTGAAGTGGCAGCGCAGGTAGGATTTACTTCTTCCTCTTATTTTGCGAAATGTTTTAAAGCGCAATATGGTGTACTGCCTAAGGAATATACAGGTCAGCCTCCGATTTCAGGTGAGGCTTGATAAAGAAGGGATAAAAGCATATAAAAAAACTCCTGTCGTGCAATATCATTGGATATTTTCCGACAGGAGTCAAATATAAAATAATTAATCGAGTACTCTTTCTTATTAATTGAGTAGGCTTTATTTCTTTTTTTGTCCCGGGTAAGGCTCTACCATGCAACGTTTAGCCCATGCTTCATAAGCCTTTGTCATTTCAGCTACTTTTTCAGGGTATTGTGCTGCCAGATTATGCATTTCGCTCCGGTCCTCATTCAGGTTGTATAATTCCCATTTAGCGTTTTCTCCCGGACGAACCAGTTTCCAACCGTCATTAGAGAGGAATGCACGTTCATTGTAATGTTCGAATCCAAGGTAGTCATGTCCTTCACGATGTCCGGTCTTGAAGATAGGAACCAGACTCTTACCCTCCAATGGGATGATGTCATTTCCTTTATATTTGGTAGGATAAGTGGCGCCTGCCATATCGATACAAGTAGCCATGATGTCCATCACATGTCCGATTTCGGGAGTCGTTTTGCCGACATTCTTCTTGATACCTTTTGGCCAGTGGGCAATCATTGGAGTACAGATGCCTCCTTCATAAGATTTGGCTTTCCAGAAACGGAACGGTGTGTTGGCTACGTTTGCCCAGCGTGCTCCCAGTGAAGCATAAGTTGTTTCCGGGCCAGGCAGCACTTCTTTGTTATGAGGATAAACCATTTTCTCCCCTTTACGTGTCATATCAGGACGGTCATTTTCTCCGGGAGAGTAGTTCTGGCAATCTTCATTACTGCATCCGTTGTCGGAAAGGAATAGAATCAGTGTGTTTTCAAGCTGTCCTGTCTTTTCCAGAGCATCGATTACTTGTCCTATTCCCTGGTCCATACGATCGATCATGGCAGCATGAACAGCCATGGCACGAGCATCCCATTCAGCATGTGGGTTATCTTCCCATTTATCTTTGAACTGTCTATCAGACAGGAAATTATCCATGTTAGGGAATATACCAAGCTGTTTCTGACGTTCGTAACGGGCGTTACGGATAGCTTCCCAGCCAACTTTATAGGTATCCTTATATTTTTCAATATCTTCCGGCAGTGCATGCAATGGCCAGTGTGGTGCTGTGTAAGCCAGGTACATAAAGAATGGTTTATCGTCTTTGGCATACTCTTTCACTTCTTTCACTGCACGGTCTGAAAGCGCCTGTGTGATGTAATATCCGTCGGGTACTTCTTTCACGGGTACTTCACCTTCTACCAGACTGAATGGGTCAAAATAGTCTACTACTCCGTAGATAGTACCATAGTGGGTATCAAATCCGCGATTCACCGGATAATGACAAAGATCAGAATAGGTTTCGTGGTATACGTGATGTGCGAGCCATTCGCGTTGGTCTTTGCGTAGTGGAGTTTCTGCGATGTGCCATTTACCTACCATGCTGGTAGCATATCCTGATTCTTTCAATACCTCTGCGATGGTAACGGCATTGCGTGAGAGTGTTCCCCGGTAACCCGGCAGGTGGTCATCGAAGGTCATACGTCCGATTCCTGCCTGATGTTGATAAAGTCCTGTCAACAGGGAAGCACGCGTCGGACAACTCCGGCTGGTGTTATAGAAATGATTGAAACGTATTCCTTGTTTTGCCAGTTTGTCCAGATTAGGTGTGTGGATTTCACTACCGTAACATCCCAGGTCGGAATAGCCTAGGTCATCTGCAAGAATTACCAGGATATTGGGTCTTTGATCGGACTTTTTTCCTTTGGCCTCTGCTGCAGAATGTCCAGCAACCATCAAGGCGGTTGGTAATAGTAAAAATTTAGAATTCATAAGTTTAATGTTGGTTTATAATTTGTTTTTCACTGTATTACTCTTTTCCTTTGTCTTTGTTTTCCTCAAACCATTTACATACTTTCTTGCTCAATTTGGCAACCAAATCAGGATGCTCATTTGCGATATTATTCTTTTCGAACTTATCCTTTTCCATATCATATAATTGCGCATCGCTTCCGTCACCGTTCACTAATAATTTCCATTTTCCACTGCGTATAGCTAAATGGGGGCTTCTGTCATAAGGGTTCCCTGGAAAGCCAAAATGTTTGTTTCGTCCGAAGTCCCACATTAAATCGGTCTTGCGTTTGGCTTCCGATTTACCGAGAAGAACTTTTGAATAGTTCTGTCCATCGCCTTTGTAACCTTTTTCTGTTTTGATTCCGGCTATAGAACACAAAGTCGGATATAAATCTACTGCGCATAATACAGACTCGTTATTTACCTGTCCGGCTTTAATTTTCTTTGGATATCTAACGATGAACGGCATACGGATCCCACCTTCATAAAGACTATTTTTAGTTCCTCTCAAATAAGCGGAACGTACAGATTTAAAGCTGGGTGCAGGACCATTGTCGCTAGTGAAAATAATGATTGTATTTTCTCCCACTCCCAACTCATCCAGGGTTTTGATGAAACGTCCGAGTTGTTTGTCCATCTCCGCTAGTACAGGAGCAAATGCTTCTTGTGTTTCCCAGCTTTTTCTTTCCTTTTGTTTGAATTCCGGTACCCAAGGGGTATGCATATCATCCGGCCATAGATTCAGGAAAAAAGGTTCGCCTTTATGCTTTTTTACAAACTCAATACTTTTATCTACAAAGTATTCGGTACGTCTCCAGCGTTTCACGCTGTCTTTATCCGACCAGATCCATTTGGTAGCAGTGATTGCTGGTTCCGGATCCGGACTTTCGTAGGTTGATATATATTCGTCAAAACCGTAATTTTTAATAGAAGGAGCGTTATGTACGTCACGTCCGCCTCCCATGTGCCATTTTCCGATGTGTCCTGTTGAGTAACCTGCATTTTGGAAAGCACGCGCCATTGAAGGCAACTTATCATCCAGGAAATTACGTTGTTCGCATCTCTTATTAGCAGCTTTGTCGTTCAGGAAAGTGTTGATTCCCACTTCAAGAGGAAAGAGACCTGTGGTTAATCCACAGCGGGATGGAGAGCTAACCGGTGCAGAAGAGTAATATTGGTTGAATAATAGTCCGTCCTGTGCCAACTTGTCAATATTAGGAGTAGGAACGAATTTACCTCCATAACAACCTATGTCACCGATACCCATATCATCGATATAGATAATTACTACATTAGGTTTTGTTTCTGCTTGTGTGTTAGCAATAGGGAGTAGGGCTCCCAGCCAGGGTAAATGTTTTTTCAGATTCATAATTATTGTGATTTAATTAACTTCAGTTTTTCATGATGACTTTTCGCAAAAGTAGGGAAGATCTCAGAGAAGGAAGGAAAAATACTAATCAATAAAGGAAAAAAAATGGTAGAATGATAGATTTCTTCTTTCTTCTATTGGGAAAACAGGAATAGAGAAGCTCGTAGAAACCGAGAACTTCTCTATTCTTCTAATTATTCTATGATACGATCATTGGAGAAAGTATCTTGAATGGGAGCTTTACTTCGCCACGGTTTTAGTCAGTAATTGTACCCATGAGTATTTAGTGTTTTCTACCCAATTATTCGGTGAGACTTCGATAGTACCAGTTTTTGCTGTTATTTTTTGTATGCAAATCAATCCTTTCTTTCCATTGGCAGTTTTGAACAGGTAAACTTTATCTGCCTGAATAGCTAAGACTTCGGAGGTTGGATCTGCCAGATTTTCTATCGGGGTTGCATCTACTTGGGAGATTGCATTAAATTCTGCTTGTGATAAAGAGGTTTCTGCAAATAATGTGTGTTGTAAACCATTAATTGTCATCAAGCCATAATCACTTCTTTTAGCAGGTGAAACAAGAACTGGTACAGCTTCGCTTCCTGAAGGCAAGATAATATCTCCGAGTGAGAAATCGACTTCGTTTGTATATTTCATGGCATCAGCAGCCATATAGGTGCGTCCAAGAAGCCATGTTGCATAATAACAGCCATAATAAGCTGAAGCTGTCTCTACTATTTCTCCATCTTTTCCGTAATCCGGATCGGAGAATAAAACAGAAGGAGTAATCTCTACCAATAAGTTACGTTGGTACGTATGGCCGTCGGTACCTAGAACGACTACTGTAATACAGGCATTCTCTTTTAAAGAAGTAAACTTGTAAGTTGTTTCGTAATTAGTCGTTCCGTCTGCAAATGACTGGGCAGTTTCTTCTATCAGACTTCCCTGCATTCCGGTTTTGGAGTCTGCCTGATAAATTTCAAAACTCATGATTTCTCCCTGTACTTTGACGGTTGCTGTGTATTCAGCAATCCCTTTCGTTAATGATACTCTATTATTCTGATCGACACCCGCAAATTCGATTTTGACAGGTGCTTCATAATCAACTTCATATTTATCTGCACAACCGAATAATCCAAATAAACTGATTGACAGAATTAATGCAATTATACTATTTGTTTTCATGACTTTATTTTTTTAAGTAAACATTCTATTTAGATTAGTATCCTGGATTCTGGTAGATATTCGGGCAGTTATTAACTTCATCCTGTGGTATTGGAGCCAAGTTCATGCGCTCGTTATAATTACGTGTGTCTAAAGTTACCCGTTGATATTCACCGTTAATTTTCTTTATTCCGACAGCCGGTAACCTCATTACATCTTTTGCTATCAGCCATCTTCTTATGTCAAAGAATCGATGATCTTCAAAACAAAGTTCTACACGGCGTTCTTTGCGTATGCGTTCCCGAAGGGTTGCCTGATTATAATCTGCGGCCAGTAAGTCTGTCGTGATACCGGCACGACGACGTATCCTGTTAAGCTGGGCTATTGCTTTTTCTCTGGCTGTATTCGTATCTTCAGCCTCATTCTCGGCTTCTGCATAATCGAGCAGGATTTCTGCATATCTCATCATTGGAAAGTCCATGTAAGTGGTACCACCTTTTCGATGATCGATACGGTCATCCAGGAACTTTGTCAGGAAGTATCCGCTTCCCCATCTATATGATTTTGACAGGTCTATTGCAGCTGGCTTACCGTTGACTAAAGGCCAGGTAGCACCATCACATAGAATACTCTGCGCCAAACGAGGATCCCTGTTAGCATAAGGAGAATTTACATTGTAACCGGAGTTTGGGTTGATGATGGCTTTCGTATTTGATTCGTAACCGAGAATGGGCTGTGATCCGTCGAGCATATCATAACAGTCTACCAGCCATTGGTTCGGGCAAGTCAGTAACTCTTTATTTACATTCCAGGGATCAAAGGCAGGCATCATTCCGTAAAGGTCATTTGCCGGTGCACGGAGAAATCCCATGATTACCTCACCATTGGCACGGGTATTGAATAATCGTGTGTAGCTCTTTTCAGGAGTGGTCGGATCTTCATATAAACGATAGAAATCTCCATTGTCAGCATATTCAATCATATCGTAGGCAGCATCAGCCGCTTCTCTCCAAGTTACTCCGGACGCATTGTGTAAGGGACTTGCTGCATAAAGTAATGTGCGTGCCAGATAGCCTAGGGCTGCTCCCCGGGTAGCTCTTCCGTAATCTGCTGCATCGTATTTGTCGGGCAATACTCCCGGCTCTGCAAGTTCTTTGAATTCATTAGCAATCCAACGGACTGTGGTTTCTAACGATTCACGTTTGATTTCGTCATAAAGTAACGGATCGAGTTCTTTGTCTCCGATTACTAATGCTCCGTAGAAACGAAACAGTTCGTGGTGATACAATGCACGCAGAAAGCGTACTTGGTTTTTCAGGGAAATCTTCTCTGCATCCTCCAATGGTGAACGGTCTACGTTGTTCAGGAATGTGTTTGCAGAACGGATGGCCTTATAGTAGAATATCCATGGATGGTCACCGCCAATCAAACCTTTGGAAGCATCAATTCCCCCTTTGATAAATTTCTCGAGTTCGGGAATAACTGCCCCTCCGGCACGGGTTGTATTTCCGGCTCCATCGTCTGTTGCGTTGTCAAGCATACAAGGCGAACCACCAATGTTTGCCAAAAAACCAAAACTGCCAAGGCGGTCTCTCCCCATGCGCATACGTGCATACAAGTCGTATGCAACTTTGCGGGTCAATGTAATGTCCGAATAAACTTTCTCTGTATCCGTCAGATCCAGTTCGGTTTCTTTCATCAGGCTATCTGCACTACAACTTGCAAGCAGGACAGCCGTTACAAAGGATATAAATAGTTTTCTCATAAATTATTCATTTCAAACATTAGAAATTCAGGTTGATACCAAAATTTATTACTTTTTGTTGTGGATAGAATTGTCCATTACTATTGTTCGATGATTCAGGGTCTACCTTCTTTACGTTATCCCATGTAAAGAGATTGTAGGCATTCGCATATACTCTAAGTGAACGTACTCCGAATTTTTTCAATAGTTTGCGAGGTATAGTGTAACCTAACTGAATGTTTTTCAAACGTAAGTATTTGGAGTCTTTCAACCAATAGTCAGATTTATAATAATTAGGATGCGCGGCAGTGGCTGCCTTAGTGAAACGTGGGTACGTTGCTGTTGCTGCTGTTTCCGGTGTCCATCTTCCGATATGCTCTTCGTAATAATTACCCCAGAAATTATCCCATGCAATATCCTGTTGCAGATAGATGGATGAACGGGCAGCTCCCTGAAGCAATATACTAAAATCAATTCCTTTCCAGTTCAAACCGGCAGCAAGAGAGAAAGTCATTTCGGGTACCGGATTATAGCCGATAGGAGCTTGGTCGTTAGAATCGATCACTCCATCATGATTCAAGTCTTTATATTTAATATCTCCAGGTCGGCTTACTTGTCCGAATTGAACGGGAGAACTTGCTACATCTTCATAAGAGCTAAAGAAACCGTCGGAAATATAGCCGATAAACTGTCCGATAGGATTTCCCGTTTGTGACATATAAGCATAGGGCTTTACAGATTCACTTTTCTCTACAATTTCATTGTGTGCATATCCATAAATCCCTTTTATGGAATATCCGAAATCTCCTTTTTGATCTTGATAGCCTATTTCCAGATCGTATCCCTGATTTGTTACGACACCATAGTTTATGGGAGCCAATCCGTTTGAACCGGCTGCTTGAGAATATCTTTCCGGTTCACATAGGATATTACTACGACGTTCTTTAAAAAAGTCGATACTGGCAGATATTTTATCTTTCAACCATTTGGTCTCAAGTCCTAAGTTATATTTCCGTGCAACTTCCCATGTGATATTCTCATTGGCACTTTTTCCTTGAATCAGACCTTTAATCGCAGGATTATGTGTCTCTCCAAAAGTGTAGCCTAGTCCTTCATCGTATCCTGAACGATAATAGTAAGAGAAACCTCCCAGCTTGTCATTACCAACTTCACCATAAGAGAAGCGTAGTTTAGTAAAACTTAAGATAGGGTTTTCTTTAAAGAAAGGTTCGTTAGTCAGTACCCATCCCACTGATGCTGCAGGAAAGAGCTGATAACGGTGTCCTTCCGCAAAACGGTTTGAGCCGTTATAGCCTGCGTTAACTTCGAATAGATAGCGATTCTCATAATCATAGTTAACACGTCCTACTAAAGCCTGATAGATATGAGGTACATAAGAATAGCGTCCACCGGGAGTGGAAGTGTAACTCATATTATAAAGTACCAATCCAGATATATTATGTCCGGAGAAGGATTGCTTATAACGAACTGCCGCTTCAGCATACTTCCGATGTGTAGCTGCCGTTTTATTGGTGGCTTTTGTTGGCAACACCATTTCAAGTCCTTGTTTATAAGTCCCGTTTACAGGATTATATTGATAGATATTGGGACGCTGCTGTATGCTTCGGTTATTGCTCCAGCCTGCATCGTAAGAGAATTTTCCGTCTATACTTAATCCTTTTAACAGTTTCCTTAGGTTATATTTAAAAGCAAAATCTGTCTCAAGTTTGTTATTGAAATTAAGAAAAAATCCTGAATAGCATAATGTCACGAGTGGATTCTGTCTCCATATACCATCGGCGGCGGCATAAGTTCCATTCGCATTTAAGATTGGGAATGCTTGAGGAGAATTGCGGTAGAACATGCCGAACAGACGCAGTGCTTCCTGTCCGTCAGCATCATAGCCATAGGGGCGGTTCTGACTTCCGAAACGATAAGCAAGATTCACGGATACCTTGAAATCTTCAGTTAGGTTGATATCGATATTCGAACGAGTGGTGAGCCTACTGTACTTATATTCCGAATTATAACCTTCTTTGTATAAGCCTTTTGCTACATCGGGTGAGGCTGCTAAAAGAGCTTGTATTGTCTCATGTTCTTTAATTTTGTCTACGTCTGTCTCAAACATACCGGTTTGAGTGAAGTATCCAACGGAAACGAAGTAACGTACTGTTTTATTTCCGCCGGATAGGTTTACATTGTATTTCTGTTGGAGACCATTTTTCGTAAACATATCTACAAAGTCATTGTCCGGGTGTGTAAACGGGCTTTTCTGGGTACGATAGAGATAGTTGTCATATTCTGACAGGAAAAGACCGCGAGTATTACCTGTATCGGAAGGGTCAAAGCCATCATTGATAGCCCCCTCACGCATGAATCTTGAAACGGATTCTGCATTTAGGGTTTGAGATATACGATTGAAGGAAGTGACACCGAATTCAGATGAGAAGGATATTCGAGTCTCTCCTTCACGACCTCGGCGGGTAGTTACCAATATCACACCATTTGCTCCTCGTACACCGTATACGGCAGTTGCAGAAGCGTCTTTTAATACAGAAATGGTTTCAATATCATCAGGGTCGATTTGCGCCATAGGTCGTTCTACCCCGTCAATCAATACTAAAGGGCTAGAGTCGTTCAATGAAGCACGACCACGAACGAACATCGTAGCCTGATCACCGCCGGGACGTCCGCTCTCTTGTCGGGTTACTAGTCCCGGGATGCGGCCACCTAAAGCGTTTGTGACACTTGATACAGGCATGCTTTTCAAATCTTCGGTCCCGACATTAGAAATAGAACCGGTCAGAGATACTTTTTTCTGTGTTCCATATCCCACCACAACAACTTCATCTAATTGTGCAATGTCTTCTTCCAAAGTGACATTGATAAAAGGATGATTCTTTTTTATGGCAATAGATTGTTCTATAAAGCCGATCATTGAGATAAGAAGTGTTTGCTCTGCTTTGTTGGACAATGTAAGAGTAAATTTGCCATCCAAACCAGTCACTATTCCATTATTAGTCCCTTTCTGAAGGACAGTAGCGCCAATCATCTCCATTCCTTGGGCATCTTTAACAATTCCGCTAACTTTGGTTTGGGCACAGACATGCCAGATGGAGGAGGTTAAGCATATGAATAATATTATTATCTTTTTCATGTTTTCTATCTATTAAATAGTTTTGATGCCCGTTACCAACCTGGATTCTGTTGGATGGAAGGGCTTTCCTTGATTACTTTCAGAGGAATAGGATGATAATACATGTAATCTTTAAAATTGCGTGCTTCATCTACTGTAATGCGTGTATAATGAAGCCCGGAAGCATTTTCTTCTACTTTCATTCCGATAATAGGTTCTCTAAGTTGATTGCCATCCATCCAACGTCGCAAATCGAAGTAACGATGTTCTTCAAAACAGAGTTCGATACGGCGTTCTTGCTTCACTTTTTCCATAAAGTTGTTATCTGTCACCCCATTAAGAAATTTATCATTTGTTCCGAATCCTGCTCTGGTACGTATTTTTTGTACGGCTTCTATTGCTGTCAAACCATAGCCTTCTGGATCCGCACTCATGCCGTAAGCGTGATGCATGGCTTCTGCGTAGGAAAGTAGGATATCAGATAAGCGAATCATCGGGAATAAGTGGAAAACGGTACCCACATTGGCCTGTCCGAAGTTCAGTGTTTTGTCCAGGAATTTAGCTAAATAATATCCCGTATTGGTCGAGCGGTTCTTCACTTGGTTGAGTCCGTCTATGGTTGTGTTATCACTAATTCGCGTATAAATGGTATTCTTTCCATAAACCGAACCGTCATATCCGATAATTGCTGCCAAACGCGGGTCTCTGTTAGTATACATGCTTGCACCGTCAGAAGAATGGGTATAATCGCTTCCATCTTTCATGGTAAATGCATCGATCAATTGCTGTGAAGGTACTGTACCTCCTCCCTGATCTTTTGAGATTGTAGGGGGATAATGTCTGTTTTCCAGAGCATTGTCCTTAGCAGCCGTATAGAATAGGATATATTCCGGATTAGGATTGGCATTGATAAAGATCTTGTCGTACGTTTTAGCAGCAGTAAGAGCTATCAGATTATATTTTTTATTTCCATTCGGAGATATTGTTCCGTCTGCATTTAGATTGATTACATCTGCACAAGCTTTGGCTGCAAGTTTCCAACGTTCCGTCACATCCGAGCCGTCAGTATAGCCTAGTAGTGGATCGTTATTATCCGTTCTGTTGTAGAGTGGGCTTGCGGCATAGAGTAAGGTCTTGGCTTTAATAGCAAGTGCCATTCCTTTAGTCATACGACCATAAGAACCATTTCCACCTTCCGGATCAACTTTCAACACAGCGGCAGCACTCTCACATAACTGTACGATGTGATTGACGCAGTCTTTGAAAGAGTCTCTTGCCTTTGTCTGCAGTTCAGGATCGTCGACTTCGTAAATACGATCGACAATAGGAAAGCCTCCGTAGTGTCTTAACAGGTTAAACTCGAATAAGGCTTGTAAACATTCAGTTTCCGCACAATAGGTATCTTTAAATGTCTGGATGTCTTCTTCTGTCTTATTTTGTAACACCAAGTCAGCCTCACGCAAATATTTGCGGGCAAAAATGGCCTGTTGAATTCCCTTGTATGACTTATTCCAACATTCTTCAATCGGATTTGAAGAAGTGACATACCCACGAGACAACTTATGAATATCCGAATCTATGATTGTACTTATTCCATCATTGGTGGCTGCATCTAAAAAGGCATTTCCTACGTGGTTGAAGCCTTCGGGAATATATGCATACACCTGATTAATCGGTTTCAGATAGTTCTGTTCATTCGTAAAAATATCATCAGGCTGGGCCCAGTCATAGGGCATGTCATCCAGATAATCACAACCGGAAAATGTTAGTGTTGCGCTTATTGCCAAATAAATTATCGATTTTTTCATGCTATCAGAATTTTAAGGAACAACCTATACTCATGTTTCTCGTCAAAGGAGCTGCCAGTGAAGGAGCTTCGGGATCAACCCATTTATATTTTGTCCAGGTAATCAGATTCGTTCCGCTAAGGAAAAGTCTCAATCCCTTAAGATGGATTTTCTGTATCATTTTTGTAGGAAAGTCATAGGCAACTTCCAGTGTTTTTAATCTTAAGAAATCAGCATCTTTCACATTTAATGTACTTATCTGCCTGTTATTAAGATTGGCATTGTCCAGTGTTGTTAAACGTGGGAATGTTGCATTCTGGTGTTCGGGTGTCCAGTAATCAAGTTGATGCTCAAATATGGTTCCGTTATCTGTGAAAGGATTCATCACAATGTCCGAATATTGACGAGAGACTTTTGCGGCTCCCTGAAATAATGCGGTGATCGAAAATCCTTTGTAGCCGACTCCTAAGTTAATACCATACATGATTCTGGGAATGTCTCCGTAACCGATAGGTACCATATCGTTTACATCAATCTGTCCGTCTTTGTTTATATCTTCATAACGTACATCACCTGGTTGGACATCAGAGAATGTTTGTACAGGAGAGGCTGCTATTTCTTCCCAAGAATTGAAAAAGCCTTTTGCGATGTATCCTCGATTTTCTCCTAAAGGCCGTCCCTGATTCTTCAACCATTCGTATGGCTGATCTACTTCACCGTTTGCAATCAGTTCATTCGTAGAATAAGAGAATGTACCACCTATGAAATAGCTCCAGTCTGCAATATTTGAATTCCACATGGCAGATAAGTCTATTCCATGACTATTGATTTTGCCTATATTCTGCTTAAATTCCTTTACATTGCCGACAAGAGAACTGATTTTGTTATTTACTACATACATATCATGACGGTTGTCTTTAAAAAATTCTGCTGTAACAGATAACCGGTCTGAAAATAGTCGGGTATCTATTCCGATATTCAGAATTCTAGCTTTCTCCCAAGTCAATCCGGGATTTGGAAGTATATCCTGAATGTATCCTCCAAGCTTTGTTCCCATGTTTACCCCTGTGATATAGACTTCGTTTTGCGGCCACATACGTCCCCTGTAATAAAAGGCATCTACGCCGGATGAGTTGCCGACTTGTCCATAAGATGCTTTTAGCTTCAGGTAGGGCACTATTTTTTTTGCATCTTTCCAGAAAGATTCGTTAGAAACAGTCCATCCGGCAGATATTGTAGGGAAGAAACCGAATTTGTGTCCCGGACCAAATTTATGAGATCCCTGATAAGCTCCGATAACATCGATGCCATATTTTTTATCATAATTATAGCCGAACCAACCATTTACGCTTTGGAATCGGGTTGGCAATACCATTTCATCATTGCTTTCATATTGTTCATAGAAAGCTAAAGCCGAAACTCCATGTTTTCCAAAGGTACGGTTATAATCTAATTGAGCCACGATACCGGTCCGGCGGAAAGAACTGGTATTATCTACCTTGTTTATCATTGAGTCATCTTCACGGGTCCGGCGGAGAACATTCTCATTCGTCGCATCCTTTTCGTAATATGCGAAAGTTATTGTACGTCTGATAGAAGAAATTGTACGTGAATCCATGGATAGAGCAACAGAAGCTTTTAATCCCTCTGTTATGAAGGAAAGATCCTGTGAGAGTTTTGTACGGAAAGAACCATACAATTGTTTGTCCTGGAAGTAGCCGGAGCGATTTAGCATTGCCCATGGATTTTCACGGAATGCATTTCCTGCTACAATTTTCCCATCTTCTGCATTGATAACATTGCCGTATTGATCTGTATATCCTTGGTCATTGTACCATTCTGGGAAAATTCCTTGCGGTAATGTGACTAGATTCTTATAGATATTTTCGGCTCCGCTGCCAGGGCCATTCTGACTTTGATACCAGCCATACAGATTTACATCCAGTTGGGTAGTGCGAGTTACGGCAAAATCGATATTGGAACGGATATTAAACCGTTCGGCAGAGTGATTGGTATTATAATCATGTGAATCATCTGTATTGAAGTAGCCATTGTTACGAGTATACATTGCATTCACGAAATATGTACTTTTTTCTGTTCCTCCTTGGATATTAAGATTATAGCGTTGGCTCCATCGGATATCCTTTAAATATTTATCAGCCCAATCTACATTGGGATATAATATGGAATTAGGATCATTCTTAGCATAATTCATTATATCATAGTTCGAATACAGGGGATCCATATTGTCATTATGACGGGCTATGTTGTGCTGTCTTGCATAATCGGCTGCATTTAATGACTCTAATTCTTTAATTGGCTGTTGAGCTATTATTTGCGCTGTTAATTCAACTTGCGGTTTCCCTTTTATTCCTTTGCGAGTCGTAACCAGAATAGCTCCACTGCCTGCACGCATTCCATATAAAGCTGTCGCTGCAGCATCTTTCAATACAGTAATTGATTCTACTTCGTGTGATGACAAAACTGCAAAATCCCGTTCCTGTCCATCAACCAGTACCAGCACATCGGGCGCATTGCTTCTTTGCCCTCTTATCCAGAATGAATTCTGTTCATTCACTAATCCACCACCTTGCACTTGTCGGGCAAAATAACCAGGTACCAGTCCGGCTAATACTGCCGAAAGATTTGTAACAGGTAAATTGCGTAACTGTTTACCCGAGATTGTGTAGGCTGAACCGTTGTAATCTCCCATAGGAAGTACACGATATCCTAAATCTAAGGGTACATCCTCTTTGTTTTGGACATTTTGCGCCTGGCATATCAAATAGCCAGGGAGTAGCCCAACCAACAAAATTTTTTTTAAGAACTTCATATGTACAATTTTTAAGTTAACGTCATAGTAACTTTATTGATTATTCTGAACTTTATCCATTAATACCTTCATCCAGTATCCTCCGATCACCGAACGTGCTCTGAAACCTACCCATCTACCGCTGTCAGTATGATGCCAGTCACTGATAGGTACACGAGATACTGTTTCATTGATATATTTATAGACAGGATCAGAGAACTTCTGGAAAGTCTCCTTGTCTGAAGACATTGCTGCCGTCCACATGATCCAGTCGGATTTGGTGTATTCTTTGCGAGAATCAAGAGGTAATCCGTAAGGATTCTGTTTGGTCAAATAGTAGTTTATTTCTTTTCCGATTACATTGTTAGGGAACAAGTTCAAATTCCATAACTTATCCCAAACCATGTTATATTTTTGGCTCCAAGTGTTTTTACGGTCAAAAGCTAAACGGTAATGATCATCTTCATTCGCCATTTCTTCCCATTTTACCGCCATTTTTTTGGCTATCGCGGCATATTTGTCTGCCACATCATTCAAGCCAAGCATACGGGCCATCTCGCTATATCCGGCTACCCCCATGATAGCTTTCACAGAAAGATTGGCATTATGCGCCCAATGTCCGGCGAAGTCATCTGTGCAAAGTTGGTTCTCTGGGTCCTGTCCAAACTAAGACTTTTTAGTTATTCTGCTTATTATCAGATGTGTATAGCTAACATGTCTTGTTTTTGTGTTGTAATTAGTTGGTTTTTCAAGTGTTTTTGTAGTCTATAAAAATGATTTATTTCTTGTATTTGAAGTATCCCAGATTGTTTCAACGAATTCTAATTCTAGAATAAAATATCAACAATTCATGTATGATAAAAAATGATATATCCCCAAATGTAGTTTCAGGAATTTTAAATAAGATGGAATAAAAACATGGTATATTAGTGGCGATTTAAAACAGACTAAAATGATTCCATCTATTCACTTGACCAACAGATGTTTTTATATCCCTATCTCCATTATAAATCGCGAAACATTGTTCCGTTGGAGTATTGGATAGTTTAGCCCATTTTGAAACGCCTTTAAAGAAATCAGGTGAGTAGGTTGCTCCTGATTTGATTTCATATGCATACTGTTTTCCGCCAACCATTCTCAATAAATCAACCTCATTGCCAGTACTATCACGCCAAAATGATAATCCTGGTTCAACACCTCTATTATAGGACTCTTTTACAAACTCATTAATGACAAGATTTTCAAACAATCCTCCACGTAAAAAATGAGTAGTTATTTGTTCTGCATTTTGTATGTCAAGTAAAGAACAGGCTAGCCCTGTATCATAAAAATATAACTTAGGAGTTTTTACCAATCGTTTGGCATAATTGTTATAATCTGGTTTCAGTAAATAACAGATATAACTTGCTTCTAATATAGATAACCAGTTAGTAGCTGCTGTGACAGAAATTCCACATTCATTTGCTAATGATGAAAGATTTAATAATTGCCCTATGCGACCTGCACATAATTTGAGGAATTTAATAAATTTACTTAGATCTCCAATATTACGTAATAATCTCACATCTCTTTCTACATATGTTTGTATATAGAAAGGATAATAATCATCCGGATTTATAGCTTTGTCATAAATACGTGGATAAGCTCCCTTAAAAATTTCTTCATTTACACTGGATGACAATATTCCTCCTTTTTCCATTTCATAATGCGAAAACGGTAGTAGCTTGAGTACTGCCGTACGTCCAGCTAATGATTGATTCACGCTTTCCATTAATAAGAAATTATGAGATCCAGCCAGCATATACATACCTTCTTTATTCTCTTTATCGGTATGCGTTTGGATATAAGAGAAAAGTGACGGAACTCTTTGAACTTCGTCGATAATTGTTTTATCCGGATAGGTGGAAAGAAATCCTCTCGGATCATCTGTAGCAAATAATCTCATATCAGGATCTTCCAAAGACACATACTCATAGTCCTGAAAGGAATTCTTCAATAATGTTGATTTTCCAGACTGTCTAGGTCCTGTCAATGTGACAATCGGATATTTATTTGCCATTTCAATTAGCTTGGATTTCAATATTCGTTCTATCATTGCTGCTTTCATTTTATTATTTGCAAATTTAATCTTTAAAAGTGAATTTGCAAAATTTCTTTTTCTTTTAACTTGAATTCTTTTATTTATATCAGATTCTTTATAATCATATCCGCAACATGCTGTAAGTAATTATAATTTAAACAGCCTGTCATTGAACTGGATTCAGACAATGGCAGGCTGTTTATTATTGATCTTATATTGAATAATAAATTATTGTGGTGATTTAATCTGTAAGTCGATTACAATTTCATTGTTAGACAATTTTTATTGTTTACCATTCAATTTGTTGATCCTCATCAGGAATCTGGGTATTAAGGTTTCGTTCAAGTAGCATTGTACCTTTAACTTTGTAAAGAACTTCTTGATTTCGAGAAGTTACATCTTTAAAATCATATTCAATAGTAAATGAAACATAACGATGTTTTAGATAAGGTCGTGTAGCATCCATAGTTTCCGTTATACTGTAAGCAGGAGTACCGTATAGCTTAAATCCAATCTTTTCTTCATCATCTGCCCACATACTCAATGATTTGTCTTCATTGAAGCGTATATATATTTTATAGAGCTCCCGTTCATCTCTTGATAAATCTTCGCTCATTAAACCGGCATAAAAGAAAATAGTATTATTATCTACCACATATGCTGTACGATTATTGGTTACCATCGGTTTATTATCAGTACTTCCATTTGCATTTCGAATATACACTTCCATTGTACTTGTACTATATGAACCGGAATAATCATTAAAAGGAATTACACGCAATAATGCTTTTGCATAGTTTTTACGTGGATGACCTTGATAATTATAGGAAACATCATCAACGATAGTTAGAGGTAACACCCATTTATCTGTCATATTGATCCCTCTCAAATCAAAATCAATATTTAGCTGTTCCACACATGTCCCTGCCGGAATATGAACTGTTTCCGGGAATTCATATTTATCCTTCTCCAATAGCGTATACCATAAATCTGTACGCCCGCTGAAACGTTCCCTATTTAATATTTCCAAGGTATCCTCGTATAGTGCTACATGGACATCTATATCTTGTTCGTTCGTAGTTGACCCACTAACTATAACCGGTAACTGATAGCGTACTTTTCCATCAGGGTTGTATCTCACATATATTGGAGTTACCCCATTATCTTTATCGTTTATAGGTGCTTTAAAAGAAATATATTGCCGATACTGCTCATCTTTCCACTCATCATTACAAGAAGTGATCAAGAGCAACATACATAGTGCAAACCAACAATTGTATATAATTTTCATACTTATATCATTTTAAAATTAATCATTGTATGTCCAACCCGGATTTTGTGTCAACAGCTTATTGCGTTTCAACTCCTCATGACTGATAGGCCAGAAATATAATTTGCGAGAAAAAGCAGTTGGAAGTTCATTGACTACAATTGGCGAATGAAACGCTGCTCTATTTTCTTCAGTCATAAGAGCATCACAGCCATATATTTCCATTGACTCTTCAACCGGAGCATCCTTCCATCTACGGAGATCAAAATAACGATGTCCCTCTCCCATAAGCTCTATCTGTCGTTCACGTTTCAATTTCTTACGGAATACATTCCGGTCTTGATATTCTGGCAATGTATAATCGGGAACCCCTGCACGGCAACGCACAGGACGAATGCCTTTTTTCATTTCATTAATATCACGTTTGACAGGATAACTGATGGAACCATCCCAAGATGGAATATCGTATGAAGCTCCATCTTCCAACTCATTCAAGGCTTCAGCGTAAATCAATAAGATCTCAGCAAAACGAATAGCAGGTTCCGTTTTTAGTTTGACATAGTCCTTATTACCTTTTGCCTCAGAAGTATCGTCCGGATGAACAAATTTCATGATTCCAATACCAGTGCGAAGCCAAAAATTAGAGTTGGTATATCCATTACCATTACCACGGTAATAAAATACTTGTTGCTCTACTGGTTTAGGATCTTTAAGCGTCGAATTATTCAATAGAGGCCATACACAACCATTAAAAGCAACCGAGGCATAGAAACGTGGTTCACGCCATGCGTACTCTTTCCATACTCCTTTCCTTAAATAAGGGTACGTCCCCGCATTCCCTTCCTTTTCAGTTACAAAACGGTTCTCAACCTGGCAAGTGTCCAAAAAGGTCTGTCTGTCAAACTCAGAACCATTATACATATAGTAAGCATCACACATCTTTTGTGTCATACCATGTGTATTCCAGCCATTGGCACTGGTAGGCAATTGATGTAATACCATATCTGCAAGATTACGGTCACCTTGATTTTGTCCACGACTGAAAATAAGTTCAGGATTATCAAACATAGACAGAGCTCCATTAAAAACTTGTCGATAGGATTCGAAGGGATCGATATCACGATATCCATTTGGCCAATCTGCATTCTCAAAATCCTTATCAGAATAAGGAGGAAGTGTCTTCGGATAACCAGCAGCGGCTTCATCTCTTTTCTTCACAGTGTGTAACACATAACGGTGTCCATAATTGCTTCCCGGGAGTTCCATAACGTCTCTTGCTGCTGCAGCGGCTCTAGCCCATTTGTATTCATTATATTCCTGTGCTAACAAACATCTTCCGTCATGATCTACCAAATCTGTAAATCTTTCGGTATCTTCAGGACGAGGGTTATTAATAGGGCTTGCTGCGTATAATAGAACTTTTGCGCGTGCAGCTAATGCGGCTCCTCTAGTAGGACGGGAGGTATGATTCGCTCCCCGGTCCAAAGGTAAGTCTTTGGCTGCCAAGCGCATTTCAGATTCGATATATTCTACACATTCATCATAGGAATTACGTTGGCAAGCCAAATCATCATAGCTGGCTGTATAATCGAGCCCTTCCTCCGGCAATAAAGGAACAGGACCATATTTGCGGAGCAATAACCAATAATAGTAAGCACGTACAAAACGAGCTTGTGCTTTCAGGTCAGCTCTTTCAGCTTCTGTAAACTCCATATTCATGTCGATATTTTGAATGAAAATGGATGCCTGGCGAATGCCTTTATAACTGGCTCCCCATGATTGTCGGTCTCCTTCACTATAAGTCCCTGTTTTAAAGGTGTTATAAATATCACGGTCACCAAAATAAATATCATCGGCAAAACACCACAGTATATTATCTTTGGTTCCAACATCCATATTCTCTCCTTTAAGATAGGAATAAGCATGAGCTAACCATTCTTCCGAGTATTTTTCATTAGTAAATACATCTTCCAGTGTCATACGGTCTTTAAAATTTTTATCCGAATCCAGCTGGTCTACACACGAAACGATGATTGTCCCTAACAGGGCACCTATACAAAACTTATATATCTTTTTCATTTTACACATATTGATTAGATATTAACAGTCAATCCTAAAGTCATTACCCTAGACAGTGGGTATTCCGCCCCTGTGGAACTTCCTAATTCCGGATCCCATTCTTTAAATTTAGCGAATGTCAATAAGTTGGTACCAATAAAGAATACACGTATATTATTGAACTTAATCTTATTTACAATTGATTTAGGCAATGTATATCCTACTTCTAAAGTCTTCAAACGTAAATATGAACCATTTTTTAGCCAGAAAGTGGACTTTTGTTGATTATTATCATTTCCACCATAGCTAAGTCGTGGATAAGAAGCATTCGGGTCCTCATTAGCAGGAATTCCAAGCTTAGCTGCTGTGTCTGCATCGACCCAACGATTAGCCACTAAATTTCCCAAAACATTTCCCCACTGACTATCCTTGAAGGCAAATACCGTAGATCCATTTATGAAGAATGAAGACTTTCCTGCTCCTTGAAAATGGACATTGAAGTCAAATCCTTTCCATTGTGCAGAGATACCAAATCCGTAAATCAAATTCGGCTTAGTAGTCGCGCCGATAGCTACTTTATCACCATCATTAATTACACCATCTCCATTAACATCCTTATATTTAATGTCACCCGGTTGTACTTTTCCCCACGCAGTCTGTTGAGGACTGTTACGAATATCGTCATAATCTTTAAAAAGGCCTAATGCAATCAAACCTTTAGCTTGGTTTACACGATAACCCGCTTCTGTTTGATAAGGATAAACTGTATTTTCTTCATCCTTCTCTAATATCTCATTCTTACTATAAGTAAAATTACCACGAACCGTGAGGTTCACCTTATTGATTTTTTGTTTGTAGGCAAAGTGACCATCAAAGCCTTGAGAACGTACGCTACCCACATTTGCCTTGGGGTTACTTCTCACAATTCCTACTATGCCAGGTAGATATTTACGTTCCATATAAATACCATCGCGTTGTTCGTGGAAATAGTCTACAGTGGCTGTAAACTTATCATTAAACAAAGAAAGGTCTACACCTATATCGTGCTTTGTTGCAATTTCCCAAGTAACGTTTTCAGAAGCTAATTGAGTATATGCCATACCATCATAAGAATTGCCATAACCATAATCACCCCAATTCCAACCAGGAAAGGTTACGTCCTTATCATTTTCTTTATATGACTTAGCAATTGTATATAGATAAGGAAAACGTTCACCCAATTTATCATTACCTACTTTACCATAAGAGTAACGCAGCTTGAACATATTCATCCATTCCAGATGTTTCTTAATGAATTTCTCTTCTGCAATATTCCAGGCCAGAGAAAAAGCGGGGAAGAATCCGAATCGATGTCCATCGGCAAAGTTTTCTGATCCGTTATAACCGAAGTTAAAATCTACGAAGTAACGATAATTCCAGTTATAGCTAGCACGTCCTGCCAAGCCCATATGACGTTTGGCAATGCCATTCTTTATATCTGTACCAATATCTACTGTGGTCCGATAAGCATCCTGACTATATTTTAAAGTACCACCTACGTGATGTGCTTTGAATGCACGATTGTAGTGTAAAATTGCTTCTAAGAATTCAGTCCGGTTACCTGTTGAAGTAGAACTTTGAGTCATTTTTTCTTCTGCTCGCTGTTCTTTAAAAGTAATTTCTCCATTAGTATTTCGGAAACGCTCTGCACGCCATGTTTGAGGCATCTTCTTGCGACTAATTTCATTCGTATTATTGGTATCGAAACCAAAACGTCCTTCAAAACGTAATCCTTTAGTAATAAAGTCCAGTTTCTGTTCCAAAGAAATATTGGTTTGTACCTTATTCTCCCAGATTTCAAAATATCCAGTTTGTGTTGCCAATACCCATGGATTAGAACGATCATCTTCTTTTCCAAACGCTGGTACATAACCATTGGAATACATTACTGGAATACTAATCGGGCTTTGATTTATTAATGATGCCCACACATTTCCACCTTGTCCAGGGGCATTACGTTTCTTTAAAGAACCGGAAACACCGACTTTCACAAGAGTCGTTTTTGTAATGTCAATATCGGTATTCAAACGATAATTCCATCGTTGACTACCGGGATTGGTATTATAATCTTTACGAACTGCTTCATCTGTCTTATACATACCTTCTTCACTAATGTAACTTAGTGAAACAAAGTAGCGTGCTGTACTACCACCACCATTCATGTTTACATTAGCACGATACGTCATTGCTCCATCTTTCAATAATACATCTTTCCAGTCTACATTCGGATATAAATCCGGATCAAGTCCTAAACGCAGAATTTCCAATTCGTCATTTTGATAGATTGGTTCTTGATTACGAGTAATACGTGCTTCATTCATCAGTCTAGCATGAGTGTATCCATCCACAAATTCCGGTGTGATAGTCCGTGTGTTATAAGATGTTTCCACTTTGGCACTGATATTGATTTTACCAGCTTTACCATGTTTTGTTGTAATCAATACTACACCATTAGCACCACGAGGACCGTAAATTGCTGTAGTAGAAGCATCCTTTAAAACAGTAAACGATTCAACATCCTCAATATTAATTTCATCGAGACTACGCTCAAATCCATCTACTAACACTAAAGCCGAGTTATCAGCTCCAAAAGTAGAAATACCACGAATCCAGAATTCCGAGGTGTTTTTTCCAGGCTGGCCGGATGTCTGCATAGCTAGAACACCTGCCACATTACCAGCCAAAGCATTTGAAAGATTTGCTGTCGGATTTGCTTTCAAATCGTTTACATTAACGGTAGTCACCGCTCCAGTCACAGTTAACTTCTTTTGTGCACCGGTTCCTGTAATAACGACTTCATCAAGCTCACTTGCTTCAGATTCCCTCATAATTACATCGACTACCTGCTGCCTTTTCACCAATACTTCCTGTTTATCAAAACCTATATATGAGAATACTAGTCTTGAAAACTCTTCAATACTAATTTTATAGCGTCCGTTAATATCCGTAATGGCTCCTAATCCAGCCTGATCTTTTACTGTTACATTGACACCGACCAACGGCTCTTTATTGATATCCATCACTACTCCTGTTACTTCAATTTTTTTCTGGGCAAAAGTGCTAACAGAAACCAGTAACAGGCAAATGGTGATAAAATTCTTTATTTTCATGTGTTTTTTCTTTTATTCGGTTATTGTTCTCCCTCTTCCGGTTGATCCTCTTCCGGATGTTCTTCTGCCACTTCAGGAATCTTTTCTAATGCTATCTTTCGGATACGATGATTATTTACATCACCCACATAAAAAGTTTCCGTATCCTCGTCATAAGCTAAAGCATAAGGATAATCAAAACGTGCTTCGTCACGCAAATGGCCGTCCACATATCCATTAGCATGTACATTCATTCCTGTACTTCCTCTTCCGGCAAAAGTAGAAACTATTCCATCCGGAGTCAATTTACGTATACAATGATTATTACGATCCGTAAAATAGAAGTCATAACAATCCTCTTTATTTGCATCCTTATACTCTTTGTTAAATACGAAGACTCCCTGTCCGGGTTTATTCAAGCGTGCTTTTGTTCCTGCCAAATCTTTATAATCCGCTTGTCCGGGTTGTCCACAAACGATATACGGAGTTGTAAGCCGCTTGTTAACTCTGTCATAATTTGAACGGAGAATATAGTGCTGATTCTGTACCATCATATAAACATAATCACCAGATGGATGAACGATAAAGTTGAATTCCCAGTTGGCATCCTGAATCGTAAACAGTTCTTCTGCATGAGCTTTATTATCATCTGCTCCCCATTGGTAAAAATCATATCTGAGCACAGCCCCTGAACCAAAGAAGTTATAGTATAATTCACCATTTTCCGGGTGTATCATTGAGTTCTGACACCCTCTACTTGTGGTCAGACGTTTTACTACAGGATTCTGGAAATCTGTAACATCAACCATATCATTGTCTTGGTTACGGATTAACATTATATTACTTGCAGCATTATCAGCTCCTTTTGAGCATGCTATAATCATAGTATCTTTACTTAAAGTCCATGACATGCTACGCAAGCGGTCAGCTCCTTCCGAACTACCGGTTATTCCAGTGTATATTCTTTCATTTTTCAAATCCAATATACGCATCGGCTTACCATTACCATTATTTTCTGCATCCTGAGTTAAATACAGGATATCGTGATTTTTCGGGTCAAACTCGAACCATGCAGGAAAATCTATTTTACCACAGTCGCTAAAAGGACCTTCCTTTATAATTTCTCCATTACCCTTCTCATCTACATATCCACATAAAGTTGATACGACCTTTTGTGGAACATATTTATATTTTGATGATACTATAACATCCTGTTCACCGACTTTTACTTCAATAGTTCCTTCGTAACATTGTTGCGGGGTAATACAGTACAAACTATTACCTTTCGCATTAATTACTTTTGCTTCTTTCCCGCCTATTTTCACAAAGACAATAGAGGAATCAGTACCGAAATTACTACCGTAAATAATCATTCGAGTGTTTGCTCCTCCTGCTTTGGGAGCAAAATCCGTCACAGTCACCGGTTGGCTGGGATCATAAGGTTCCGCAGACGCATCTTTATCATCTTTACAGCTACTGAAGCAAATCGTAAAGAGTAATAATAGAGTCATCCATTGAAATTCAATGATCTCATGTCTCATAGTTTTACATTTCATAATACACTAGATTTAAATTATTGATTATTCTGAACTTTATCCATTAATACCTTCATCCAGTATCCTCCGATTACTGAACGTGCTCTGAATCCTACCCATTTACCGCTGTCTGTATGGTGCCAGTCACTGATAGGTACACGTGATACTGTTTCATTAATATATTTATAGACAGGATCAGAGAATTTCTGGAAAGTTTCCTTATCTGATGACATAGCTGCCGTCCACATGATCCAGTCGGATTTTGTGTATTCTTTACGAGAATCCAAAGGGAGTCCATAAGGATTCTGTTTTGTTAGATAATAATTGAGCTCTTTTCCAATTACATTATTAGGAAATAAATTCAGGTTCCACAATTTGTCCCAAACCATATTATACTTCTGGCTCCAGGTATTCTTACGGTCGAAAGCCAAGCGATAGTGGTCGCCCTCATTTGCCATTTCCTCCCATTTCACCGCCATTTTCTTAGCTATTGCTGCATATTTTTCGGCTACATCACTCATTCCAAGCATACGAGCCATCTCGCTGTACCCAGCTACTCCCATGATAGCTTTTACAGAAAGATTGGCATTATGGGCCCAATGGCCTGCAAAATCATCTGTACAAAGTTGGTTCTCTGGGTCCTGTCCAGACTAAACTGTCATTCATCAATCATTTGAAATACAGGTAATTATCTTTAGTCTGTATTGTCTTTGTGTTGTTATGGCTATTAAATGAAGTACAAAATTCTAACTTATGAGCAGACTTTTAATAAATAAAAAAGCTAATGGATAAATATAATGGTAGTCTAAGATGAGAAATGGACTAATCTGAAAAAATGAATATTTTTTCCTCTCTCTTTTTCCATTTATCCATGTAATTCCTTTTATGATATGAAAACTAGCAACATTTTGAGATATTAAAAATCAAATAGATTGAATAATTGCTCTTGTTGAATGAATTCGATGTAAATAGGGCTTTCCGGAATGAATTATCTATCTTTTTATGCTATTTTGCAGAGAAATGCTATTGTGTAGCAGCTTAAGATAATAAAGAAAGTAGATGTTAGAAACCCATTCAGGAAGCCATAGCGTAGTTCATTTTAAACCAATGAGTGGTTTCTTTTAAAGGTAGGAGATGTTTCTTTTAAACCAACGACCTGTTTCATTATATCAAAACATCTTTTCGATAGTAGGAAAAAGTACATGTTTATAAAGAATTATGCTATATATATTCAATAAACGGAATATATATGATGTAAATGTGACTTTCTTTTTTCTATTTAGCAATTTAATAGAAACTTAATTCTTCTACATATATGAAAAATAGAACATAATTTGAAATAACTAAGATAAAATACTTCAATCTTTACTTGGCAAGTTTAGCTCGAAGTTCTTTTAGCCTTTTTGCAGCCTGTAGATTATCAACCTTTATATATCTCATGAATGCAGATGGACTCTTATGCCCGGATATGCGCATAAGCTCTCCGGCAGGAAAGCCGGATAAATACATATTTGTGCAAAACGATCGTCGACAAGTATGAGAAGAGATCATCTCCCATTTTTCATAGACTCTCTTTTCCCGTTCTTTTCCTTTTTTGCGAACAACTTCGATTTTCTGTTTTAGTTTTGCTCTTCGCCCTAATTCTTTAACCCTTTCGTTGAATATATATCTAGGAATTTTAGGTAAATCATAGTTGTATTTCTTGAGTATTTCCGGTACATAATCAATCATAGGAATTATGACAGCTTTATGCACTTTTCTCTGTTTGAGATTTATAATCTCATTATCTAAGTCAATATGTTCGGGACTTAATGTTGAGAGATCACTGTATCGTAGTCCTGTAAAACACCCAGTAATAAAAACATCTCTAATCTCTTCCAATTGCTTATCATCTGACAAGTCTAACTCGTGTATTGTTGAAAGTTCCTTTTCACTTAAATAAATAGCATCAGTTTCTTCTTCTACGACCTTAAAATGCTTCAAGTCAATTGGAGGAATAACTCCTTTATCTATTTGATAATTAACAAACCCTTTTAACAAACGTACAATTTTTCCTGCAGAATTAGTGAGTAAGCCAACACTCCCATCGGGCTTTATAACCTTATAATATAAATAGTCCATGAATTCATTATAAAATATAAGATTCAGGTTATGAAAAGTAATTGGTTGCGATGAATGTTCTTTGAAAGCAATCAGATGTTTGCGAAGTGTTCGGTAGTCTTTTATTTGGTCTGTAGAAACAACAGGAGCCTTTTCTGTAATATATCTTTCTAATGCGTCAAATATATCTACCCGATTAGGACGTAACTCATATTCTCTATTCTTTTTTAATTCAAGTAAAACAAAATCTACGGTTGGACTTATTCCGTTAATCTTAGCATATGTAAGGATTTCTCCAAGCTTAGACGTTATTCTAATCAGGCAGGCATCAATCTCATCATAGTTTGGACAAGCGCGCTTAATCCATCTCTTTTTAGAATCCCAGTGTTCCGGTTTAATACTGTATCCGGTAGAGATGAGCGTACGCTTAGTTCGATTGTAGTTATATCGAACATAAAGGACAGTAGTCCCCTCTCGAGTGACGTACCTAGGTTTAATATATGGAGTATATTTTGCGATAGTAAAATCTGTATTGCTTTCGTATTGCAAAGTTACGAAAGCTATCCGAAATGAGCAATATCTCATCGTTAAAAGCTAGAACCTCCAGAAACATTGTACTATCTTAAAAAAAGTGGATAAATATTGCTCAAAAAGGAAAAAAACTACTCAAATCACACTGTAGGAGACTTATTTTACACTTAAAAAACATTCGAAACATGAAAAAAGAATAGATTTTGTCCTTTCTTGAACACAGATTTTCCTAATATTTAGCATTAATTCCATTATTTTGTAGCGTCACAAATAAAATGCTATAGAAAAACAAATGGATTTGTATGACTCCTAGGTCCTACCTGAAACACACAATTCTATATAAACTTTTCCTTTAGCATTTATAAATATTCGACAGTACTGATTTTAATATATTATTTAGGTATAGCGATAAGAAAGGTAAGATTGCATTTAAAAGGTAATAGCAAGAAGGTAAAAAGAAAAAAAGAAAACGTAGGGTTTGTTTTTCTTTATAGGTAAACAAGATTGTAGATGGGTAACCTTAAAATTGTAGATTAATTAGAAAATATTTATGAAGAAACTACTAACAGTAATGGCCTTTTCGGTCGGTTTATTCGCAAATGCTCAAACCGACAACTTATTTAAACCAGTAAAAGAGGTAGCGCTACGTACTCCATCGGTACCTATCGTTGTTTCAGATCCTCACTTCTCTATCTGGTCTCCTTATGATAAATTAATGGAAGGAAGTACAGAACACTGGACTACAGCTAAGAAGCCATTAGTAGGGGCTTTACGCGTAGATGGTAAAGTGTATCGTTTCCTGGGTAAAGATCAAGTAGCTCTAATACCTATTGCTCCCATGACAAATGTGGAACGTTGGGAGGCTACATATACTAATAGTCAACCAGCAAATGGATGGCAAGAATTCCAGTTTGATGATAGTAGTTGGAAAAAAGGTAAAGCAGCTTTCGGTAGTCGTGATATGCCACGTGTTCGCACAGAATGGAAAGGAGATAATACAGATATTTATATCCGACGTACATTTGAAATAAATGATTTGGATTTAACAGAGAATATTTTTCTTATTTATTCTCATGACGATGTATTCGAATTATATTTAAATGGAGAAAAACTGGTCGCTACAGATCTTGTATGGAAGAATAATGTAAACCTAAAACTTTCAGATGAAACCAAGAAAAAACTTCGTAATGGCAAAAATGTGATTGCAGCGCATTGTCATAACACAACTGGAGGATCTTATGTGGATTTTGGTTTATATCGTGAAAAGAAAAATGCAGTAACATTTGAAAATGAGGCTATACAGAAATCGGTAGATGTGCTAGCCACCTCCAGTTACTATACATTCACTTGCGGACCTGTCGAATTAGATGTTGTATTTACAGCGCCTCAATTGATAGATGACTTGGATTTGTTGTCAACTCCGATTAACTATATCTCCTATCGCGTGCGTCCTCTTGATAAAAAAGAACACGATGTACAATTCTATATAGAAACGACTCCGGTATTAGCAGTGAATGAGACTACTCAGCCTACTATTGCACGTACATTATCGAAAAATGGTATTAGTTATGTAGAAGCTGGCACTATCAACCAGCCAATATGTGATCGTAAAGGTGATTTGATTTGTGCTGACTGGGGATATGTATATCTTGGTAGTGTAAATGGAGCAGGAAAATCTATAAGTTTGGGTGACTATAGCGGAATGAAGGAAGCTTTTGTTAAAAATGGAACTTTAGTTTCAAGTAAAACCAAATGGATCACTCGTCGGGAAGAAAATACTCCTGCAATGGCTTATGTACATAATTTTGGAACTGTCACAAAAGATGGTGGCGATGGTTTCATGATGATCGGTTATGATGACATTTATTCCATAGAATATATGTATGAGAAACGTATGGGATATTGGAAACATGATGGTAAAGTAACGATTTTTGATGCTTTCGAAAAACTAAGAGATAACTATCAATCTATTATGGAGCGCTGTCGTGCACTTGATGAGCTTATTTATAGCGATGCAGAAAAAGCAGGTGGTAAAAAATATGCAGAAATCTGCTCTGCAGCTTATCGTCAAGTCATTTCTGCTCACAAACTATTCACAGACAAAGAAGGCAATCTGATGTGGTTCTCTAAAGAGAATAACAGTAATGGTTGTATCAATACAGTCGACCTGACCTATCCGTCTGCTCCCCTGTTTTTGGTCTATAATCCTGATTTACAAAAGGCAATGATGACTAGTATCTTTGAATATAGTGCTAGCGGTCGCTGGGATAAACCTTTCGCAGCACATGATTTAGGTACTTATCCAATAGCTAACGGACAAGTTTATGGTGGTGATATGCCGATTGAAGAAAGTGGTAACATGGTGATTCTAGCAGCAGCCATTTCTAAGATTGAAGGTAATGCTGATTATGCTAAGAAATATTGGGACATTTTGACGACATGGACTAATTATTTAGTAGAGTATGGACAGGACCCGGAAAACCAACTTTGCACGGATGATTTCGCCGGACATTGGGCTCATAATGCCAATCTTTCAGTGAAAGCAATTATGGGAGTAGCCGGATACAGCGAGATGGCCCGTATGCTTGGTTTGAACGATGTAGCCGAGGAATATGCAGGGATAGCTAAAAGAATGGCGGTGAAGTGGGAGGAAATGGCCAATGAAGGCGATCATTACCGTTTGGCTTTTGACCGTAAAAACACTTGGAGCCAGAAATATAACATGGTTTGGGATAAGCTGTGGAATTTGAATCTGTTCCCTAACAATGTAATCGGAAAAGAAATAAACTATTATTTGACAAAGCAGAATCTTTATGGACTTCCTCTGGATTCTCGCAAAGAATACACCAAATCCGACTGGATCATGTGGACAGCAGCGATGTCTTCAGATAAGGAAACTTTCCAGAAATTCTCTGATCCTGTCTATAAATACATCAATGAAACAGTATCGCGTGTACCTATCAGTGACTGGCATCATACTGACAGTGGCAGATGGGTAGGCTTCAGAGCACGTTCGGTGATCGGAGGATACTGGATGAAGGTATTAATGGATAAGGTTCAGAATAATCAATAATTTAAATCTAGTGTATTATGAAGTGTAAAACTATGAGACATGGGATCATTGGATTTCAATGGATGATTCTATTATTACTCTTTACAATTAATATTAGCAGTTGTAAAGATGATAAAGATATGTCTGCAGTTGCCCATGACCCAAACCAACCAATAGAAGTGACAGATTTTACTCCTAAATCTGGGGGAGGAAATACACGAATGGTCATATATGGAACTAATTTTGGAACGGATCCTTCTATTATTTCCGTAAAAATAGGAGGAAAAGAAGCAATAGTTGTCAGTTCAAAAGGAAACAGTCTTTATTGCCTCACTCCTTCATTGTGCTTTGAAGGTAGTGTCGAAGTAAAAATAGGAGAACAATCTTCCAAAGCGCAGGCTAAGTATGAATATGAGCCACAACTGGTAGTATCCACTTTGTGCGGATATTTAGATGAATATGGTAAAGGAGATATCAAATCTGACGCTCCCTTCAATGATTGTGGAAAAATAGACTATCCTTCCTGGCTTTCGTTTGACCCACAAGACCATACAATGCTTTATCTGATTCAAGCAAATGATGATCCGAACCAAAGAAAAACAATGCGCATATTGGATTTAGACAAAGAATGGATTTCTACAGGAATAAGCGCAGATCAGGGAGCACGTATGAGAAGTATCTCATGGACACCGGAAGGATATATGATGATAGCGTGTGCCAAGGGAGACCTTAAAGCAAAAAGTAATTATCTGCTGATACCAGGAGCTGATAGAAACTTCAAAGAGCCAAGCCAACAAATACAAGTAACGACAGGAAAAGGTTGTCAAAGTTCAATGGTACATCCCATAAACGGGGAATTATATTATACGCATTTCGATACCGGTTCGCTTCGCAGATATGATTATAAGCAATTTGGATACAATAATAATGAGAATAATTATGAAGTCATGTTTTCGATTAAGAATTCATTTGAATTTACTATTAACCCTCATCCTAGTGGTGATTATATTTATTTGATAGGGGAGGAGACACATTATATATTGCGTTCTAATTATGATCACGATGCTAAATGTTACACTACCCCTTATGTTGTTTGTGGAAAATCCGGAGAAGCTGGTTACAAAGACTTGGCAGGAAGCAACGCACGTCTGAATTATCCGGGTCAGGGAGCATTCGTATATAATAAAAAATATGAGGAAGAAAATAAAAAAGACCATTATGATTTTTATTTTACAGATCGTAAAAACCACTGTATCCGAAAACTGACTCCGGAGGGCATGGTAACGACTTTTGCAGGAAGAGGTAGTAAAAATCTAAATGCAGACGCTTATGGATATGTTGATGGAGAAGTTCTTCAAGACGCACGCTTCAATTATCCGTATGCTTTGGCCTATGACAAAGAAACAGAGACTTTCTACGTGGGAGATGTTGAAAATCACCGTATTCGAAAAATAGCTTGGGAACAAGCACCCGAAGAAACGGAAAAAGAAGAAATAACTGAATAATAGAAAAAACACATGAAGATAAAGTATATTATTTCCATCTGTCTGTTACTCTTGTCTACAACGATTTTCGCACAAGAAAAGATTGAAGTGACAGGAGTAGTGACAGATACAAATAAAGAACCGCTCGTAGGTGTCAATGTAACAGTAAAAGACCAAGCGGGATTGGGAGCGATAACAGATATCAATGGTCAATACAAGATCGTTATTGAAGAATATTCAAGACTGATATTTTCGTATATTGGATTCGATAAGCAAGAGGTACTGGTAAAGAATCAACGGACTGTCAATGTGAGCATGAAAGAGTCAGAAGCCAGCGAACTAGATGAGGTCGTTATCACAGGTACAGGTGCACAGAAAAAATTGACGGTAACCGGAGCTGTTACTACAGTAAATGTGGATGATTTAAAGTCAAATCCTTCAGCTAACCTTTCAAATGCATTAGCGGGTAACGTAGCCGGTGTTCTTGCTATGCAAACATCTGGCCAACCGGGAGTGAACACTTCTGAATTCTGGATTCGTGGTATATCCACTTTTGGTGCAAACAACTCTGCATTGGTATTGGTTGATGGATTTGAACGTGACTTAGATGAAATCAATATTGAAGACATTGAATCGTTTACCGTGTTGAAAGATGCTTCTACTACTGCAATTTATGGTCCGCGAGGTGCTAACGGAGTAGTTCTCATTACTACCAAACACGGTAAAGCAGGAAAAATCAATATCAACGCTAAAGTCGAAACTTCCTATAACACTCGTACTATTACACCGGAGTTCGCTGATGGATACAATTATGCCAAACTCATGAATGAAGCACGTATTACACGTAATTTGGAGCCTGTGTATCAGGAGGATGAACTGGAAATCCTACGTTTGGGACTTGATCCGGATCTCTATCCAAATGTGGATTGGAAAGACGTACTCTTGAAAGATGGAGCCATGACTTATCGTGCTAACGTAAATATGAATGGGGGTGGTTCAACCGCCCGCTATTTCGTTTCTCTTAGCTACATTAGTGAAGAGGGTATGTATAAGACTGACAAAGCTATACGCAAAGATTACAACACCAACCCTGGCAGTCAGCGCTGGAATTATCGTTTAAATACTGACATTGACGTGACAAAGACAACACTTGTCAAGGTTGGAGTATCTGGTTCGTTAAAGAAACGCAATGCCCCCGGACTAGGAGAGAATGTATGGAAATCATTGATGTATCAGAATCCGGTCAGTATTCCAGTAATGTATTCCAATGGTCTGACTCCATCATTTAATGGCTCGGATGAACAGTTAAATCCATGGGTGATGGCTACCCAAACTGGCTATAAGGAGTATTGGACTAACAAAATACAAACAAACATCTCTTTAGAGCAGAAGTTGGATTTTATTACCAAGGGACTACGTTTTGAAGGACGGTTTGGTTTCGATACCAATAATAACAACCAAATTTCTCGCAGGACAAAACCAGAACTATTCCGCGCTCTGCGTGTTCGCAATCCTGACGGCAGTGTAAAATACGATCGTGTATCTGCCAAACAAGAAATGACACAAACGAGTGAAGCAACCGGAAATCGCCGAGAGTTTTTAGAAGCTATTTTTCATTATAACCGTGCGTTCAAAGCACACCATATAAATGGTACACTAAAATATAGCCAAGATGCTTACAAAACCACTGTTGAAGTGGATGATATAAAAGACGGTATTGCCAAACGCCACATGGGGTTGGCAGGACGTGCCAGTTATAACTGGAACTATCGCTACTTTGCGGACTTCAACTTCGGTTATAACGGTTCGGAGAATTTTGCTGACGGACACCGTTTTGGATTTTTCCCCGCATTTTCTGTAGCATGGAACGTGGCGGAAGAGAAATTTATCAAGAAACATCTGAAATGGATGAATATGTTTAAGTTACGCTACTCTTACGGAAAAGTGGGAAATGACCAGTTAGGAGAACGTTTCCCTTATTTATACACCATAGCCAGCAAATACAAACAAGACAACAAAACTGAAACTTTTCCCGGATGGAACTGGGGAGACTATGGCTATGACAAAACTTATCCGGGAATGACATATACCCAACTAGCTTCTCCAGATGTTACATGGGAAGTTGCAACCAAACACGACTTAGGAGTAGATCTATCGTTATTTGATGATAAATTTACCGCTACTGTTGACTATTTCCATGAGCAGCGTGATGGTATCTATATGGAACGGAAATACCTTCCTGCAATGGTGGGTATTGTGAGAAGTAATCCAAAAGCGAATGTGGGAAGTGTCCTGTCACAAGGGTTCGATGGCAACCTAGCTTATAAGCAGAAAATAGGAAAGGTGAACATAACTGTCCGCGGTAATATGACATACAGTAAAAACGAAATTTTAGAAAAGGATGAGGAGAATTCCGTTTATCCTTATAAGAAAGAGGTCGGTTACCGGGTGAATCAGGCAAAGGGGTTAATTGCTCTAGGATTGTTCAAAGATTACGATGATATACGCAATAGCCCACAACAGACCGAATGGGGAAAAGTACAGCCTGGTGACATCAAATATAAAGACGTTAATGGTGACGGAATCATCAACGGCAATGATAAAGTGGCTATTGGTGCAACAACCAAGCCTAACTTGATTTACGGCTTTGGTATCTCCGCACAATGGAACGGATTTGATTTTAACATGCACTTACAAGGAGCGGGCAAATCATCCTTCTTCATTGAAGGACACACAGTATTTGCTTTCAGTGATAACCAATGGGGAAATGTATTGGAGAATTTAGTGAAAGACCGTTGGGTAGATGCGCAAACAGCCGAAAAACTGGGTATTCCCGCCAACGAAAATCCAAATGCTTCATATCCGAGACTTAGCTTTGGAAAGAATGACAATAACCAGCAAAAATCCACTTTCTGGTTAAGAAACGGTTCTTATCTGCGCTTGAAAACATTGGAGGTAGGCTATACATTACCTAAATCCATCGTGAACAAAATCAAGTTTAATAAGATACGTGTATTCTTTATTGGCACTAATCTGCTGACTTTTGCCAAATTCAAAGAATGGGATCCGGAATTGGGCAGTTCTACCGGAACTGAATACCCACTATCCAAGGTATTCACTTTGGGATTGACCGTTAATATTTAACCAATATGTATAAAATGAAGAAAATATATAAACTCTACATCGGTATACTATTAAGCATAGTGACCGTTTCTTGCGTCGACACTTTGGATGCCGATAAATATTTCAGAGACCGCAAGACGATGGAAGACATTTTCGCTGACAAAGATAGCACAGAAGCGTGGCTAGCACATGCTTACTCCTATCTCGCCGGAGAAAATATGGAAGTATCGACCAAAGAAAATATTTTGTGGTGTTTTGCCGATGATATCTATTTTGGTTCTGGAGATGATTATAAAAAATTCAAAACCGGTACGTATGATGAGAACTGGCGTCACTCTTGGGGAGCCAGTTATAAGGGAATCCGGCAAGCGTCTATTTTCATACAATACATTGATATGAATACCAAATTCACACAAGAAGAAAGGGATGATATGAAAGCGCAAGCACGTTTTGTACGGGCGTATTATTACTGGTTGTTGCTTCGCAGATACGGTCCCATACCTATATTGCCTAATGAAGGACTTAATTACATGGACAGTTACGACCAATTGGAGCGACCGCGCAACACTTACGATGAATGTGTAGAATATATCGAATCGGAAATGAGACTGGCAGCCAAAGATTTACCTCTAATCAGAACTGTTGATCAAATTGCCCGTCCCACTAGAGGAGCCGCGTTAGCCGCCCGCGCAAGAGCATTGCTATATGCCGCAAGTCCGATCAATAATCCCCGACCAGGTATAGATACTGACAAATTCTCTGATTTGACAGACCATAATGGAAAATGCCTGTTAGCTCAAGAATACGACGACAACAAATGGGCAAGGGCTGCAGCAGCCGCAAAAGATGTTATGGAACTACCAGGAAATTACCGTGGTGGCCACCGCTATGATTTATATCACAAAAAAGCCAATGATGATCCTGCAAAAGGGCAAGTAACTGTTAAGCCTTACAATGACAATGATTTTTTTCTGAAAACATGGGATGAAGGAGGATACAGCGATATCGACCCCATGCAATCTTATCGCGAGGTTTTCGACGGTTCTATAGGAATGGAAAGAAATCCTGAACTGATTTTCAGCCGTGGAGCCAACCAGGGGGCTAATAGTCTCGTATTAATGGTGACAAATCAACTTCCATATGCCGAAGGCGGTGGAAACAATAAATATGGTATGACACAAAAAATGTGTGATACTTATTATATGAATGACGGAAAGAATTTCGACCGTAACGAATTCTTAAAAGAATACCCTAAAGAGCAACGTTTTGTTACAGATCAAGAAGCAAAAGATGGCACATTTCCATATCTGAAGAAAGGTGTATACAAAGAATATGCTTATCGTGAACCGCGTTTTTACGCATCGGTTGCTTTCAATGGTTCCGTATGGGAACTTTACCGCAATTCGGAAATCCAGGATCATGAAAAAGAGACAGATTTGCAGGCTTTTTATTATAGAGGTAGCAGCAATGGTTATTCCAGCCTACACAACTGGCTTCCAACTGGCATCGGAATCAAGAAGTTCGTAAATGCAGATGATACAAAAATTGCCGCTGACAAAATTGTCACAAAGGCCGAGCCTGCCATCCGCTATGCAGAAGTCCTGCTCATCTATGCGGAAGCGCTGAATGAGCTGGAAGACGGTAAAATGTATAATATTCCTTCATGGGACGGTGCTAGCATTTACTCTATTCAGCGTACAAAAAGCGAAATGCAAAAAGGTATCCGTCCTGTCCGTAGTCGGGCGGGAGTTCCCGACTATGAAGATAGTGACTATCAAAACAAAGACGCTTTCCGTAAAAAACTGAAACAAGAGCGCATGATTGAATTGATGGGAGAAGGGCAACGCTACTTTGATTTACGTAGATGGAGAGACGTAGACGTGGAAGAATCTAAGGAAATAGAAGGATGCAACTATCTGATGATGGAGTCGCAAAGAGATTATTTCCATACGCCAACAGTTATTAATGACTTGCCAACAGCTTTCTCGCGTAAACTGTATTTCTGGCCTATCAACCACGATGAACTCAAGCGCAACAGTTTACTGACGCAGAATCCGGGATGGACCTATAATGATTAACTGAAAATAAAAATAAGATGAAACATATATATACTTTTTTAGCAATACTAACGGCTGTTATATTAACTACCGCTTGCAATGATGAGTGGAAAGATGAACAGTATGAGCAATATGTATCTTTCAAATCTCCCGTTCCTTCCGGAGGAGAAGGTGTAACTGATATTTATGTCAGATATAAACCGAACGGAAAAGTAACCTACCAATTACCTGTTATTATTAGTGGCTCTACCCAGAACCTGCAGGATGTAGATGTGCATATAGCATTATCAGATACATTGGAAACTTTAAACTGGGAGCGTTTCAGTACACGTACAGACCTATACTACAAAGAGTTGGAAAGCAACAAATATGACTTTTCCAAGACAGTTCACATCCCCGCAGGTTCTAATGTAGGATTACTAGACATCAATTTTACATTAGACGATTTGGATATGGCAGACAAATGGGTGTTACCTTTGACTATCGCCAATGATGAATCTTACAAAAGGCATCCACGCAAAAATTATGCGACGGCATTATTAAGAGTTATTCCATTTAACGATTATTCCGGTTCATATAGTACGGATGCAATGGAGGTGTACATAAAAGATGCCACTGGAGCAATAGAAAAAAAGCCCATGACTACTCCGAAACGTACTGCCTATGTCGTGGATAACAATACGGTTTTCTTTTACGCAGGTCTGATTGGCGAAGAACTTAGAAAAGAGGTACGCGAAATTTACAAAATCAACGTAACATTTAATAATGAAGATAACTCATTACATGTAGAGGCTGCGAACAAAGAACAAATTGATTTTAATTTAATAAGTGTATCTGCTTTTAGTGATACATCAACAATGGATGCTACACGCCCTTATTTAAAAAGAAAATTTATCTCATTTGATATTGAATACGAATTTAATGATGTAACAAGTACCCAAGGTGTTAAAATTCCCTATAAAGTAAAAGGAACAATGACACTTCAACGGAATATCAACACACAGATCCCAGATGAAGACCAGCAAATTGAATGGTAATTTAGACGAATGAAATAAGAAAGTTTGATAAACTAATTCTAAGCATTCTCCCCCCCCCCGTTACAACTAGTTGTAGCTGGGGGAATGCTTTAAAAGAATGGTACTGCCCATCGTTTTATTTGTATAAATTTACATATCTTCCAGTCCTAAGACTTGTGTCTCAATATCATATTTCGCCATTTCTTTGTGTTTTAAATGCTCCACTTTCTCCATGAAAGTTGAATGGACATAATTATTCTCTGGCATCCGTTTAACCTCTGCTATAAGAGCTTTCTTACCACTTGATTTGAGAGCGACAATATCAATTTCAAAAGAGTTTAATCGTTCCTTGTTTGCAGAACTTTTAGTTTCCCACCAGGAACCAATTTCTTTAAACCCTCCTTCCTCTGCTAATTTCTGTTTAAAATATTTCTCCAATACTCTACCTGAATAAGTCTGATAATCAGCCTTTGCTAGTTGACGAAGGTCTTCAAAGTTCTGTAGCTCAATATAGGAACGGTTCCGTTCAATGTATTTAAACCAGAAATTTAGAAAGTTATCGCCAATAATATATCGTACATTCTTCTTAGTACCGGGTTTCGCAAAAATAGGCCGCTCACGAGTTATCAAATTATATACATTTTCTAATTTACTTAAATGGCCCCCGATAGATATACCACCTAATGCCGATTCTATTTCTCCTTGTGTATAATGCCCATTTGCTATTTCTAATAGGATAGAAAAGTAAATACCGTAATTTTTCCCAAATTCAGTAATCAACAAATTACGCCCTTCATCTATAAACAGGGAATTCTCTGAAAAAACAAAGTTATATATCCGGTCAACAGAAAGGGCTTGATTGTCACAGAACAGCTCTACATATTTAGGGATTCCTCCGGTCAGTGTATACAAAGCCAATAGGTCATCATTACTATATCCGGGCGCAAAATCCTCCATAATTTGTTTTAGCACTTTTGTATTGAAGGGTCGAAGACATAAAATATTGTCAGCACGTCCGAATAATGGTTCTCCATGATCTGTGAATATCTTTTGCATCAATGAATATACAGAGCCGCTAATTACAAGATTTATTTTAGTTTCTTGTCGATATTCATCCCAAAGATTTTGCATATCACTAAAAACATCGGGTCTGATATTATAAAACTCCTGAAATTCATCAATGACAATATTAAAAGAGCGTGTTTTTCCTATTTCGAAAAGATATTGTATCAAATTAGTAAAGTTGGATATGCCATCCGGAATAAAAATAGATAATGTCTCGCGTACTATTTTTATAAAATCTGCTACTAATATACTCTCTGCCTTTCTTCCAACGAAAAAATATACAGTAGGTGTTCCCTTCAGAGCTTGTTTTATAAGACTGGTTTTTCCAATACGCCTACGGCCTGTAACCACAATCATTCTGGAGTTTTGACCAAATGCAAGCTCTTGTACGCGCTTCAATTCTGCAATTTCTTTCTCTCTATTATAAAACTTCATAATCAATAAGTTTTTCTCAACGGCTGTTGAGTCAACCGTCGTTGCAAAAATATGAAATAAATTAAGAACAGCCAATTTTACAATACTTATTATTGATGTTTTCGCCATTTTTAGAGTTCATCCAAAAGAAAATGGAATAATAAAATAATGAAAATAAGTGACTTTATTGAGAGTAAAATCACCTTGATTTTACTTGGGAAAGGTGTGAATCACAACACAAAAACAATACTCTAATTCATAATATTCAGATTATCAGATAGATGCTATAAGACTTGTTAGTTTGGACAGGACCCGGAAAACCAACTTTGCACAGATGACTTCGCCGGACATTGGGCTCATAATGCCAATCTTTCAGTGAAAGCAATTATGGGTGTAGTCGGATACAGCGAAATGGCTCGTATGCTCGGTTTGAATGATGTGGCAGATAAATATGCAGCGACAGCCAAGAAAATGGCGGTGAAGTGGGAAGAAATGGCAAATGAAGGCGACCACTACCGTTTGGCTTTTGACCGTAAGAACACTTGGAGCCAAAAATACAATATGGTTTGGGATAAGTTGTGGGATCTGGAATTATTCCCTAACAATGTAATCAGGAAAGAAATTAACTATTATTTGACAAAACAGAATCCTTATGGACTTCCTTTGGATTCGCGTAAAGAATACACCAAGTCCGACTGGATTATGTGGACGGCAGCTATGTCTCCGGATAAGGAGACTTTCCAGAAATTCTCTGATCCTGTCTATAAATACATCAATGAAACAGTGTCTCGTGTACCTATCAGTGACTGGCATCATACTGACAGTGGTAGGTGGGTCGGTTTTAGAGCCCGTTCGGTGATCGGAGGATACTGGATGAAAGTATTAATGGATAAAGTTCAGAATAATCAATAATTTAAATCTAGTGTATTATGAAATGTAAAACTATGAAACATGGGAGCATAGGGCTACAGTGTGTGATGTTGGCATTTATTTTTGCAGTCTGTTTTAGTAGCTGCAAAGATAGCAAAGACGAGACATCAGCACCTTATGATCCGAGTCAGCCAGTAGAGGTAACAGATTTCACACCCAAGTCGGGAGGCGGAAAGAAGAAGATGATTATCTATGGCAGCAACTTTGGGATAGATCGTTCTATTATTTCTGTTAAAGTAGGCGGGAAAGAAGCTATTGTTATTAGTGCTAAAGGTACTAGTATCTACTGTTCTACACCAGAGAGTTGTTTTGAAGGAACCATAGAAATAAAGGTGGGTGAACAAACAGTGATAGCATCCGAAAAATATCAGTATGAGCCACAAATGGTAGTAACAGACTTATGTGGTGATGTGGATGAACTGGGTGAGGGAAATATTGTAGAAACAGGTCCGTTTGACGATTGTGGGAAAATAGATTATCCTTTTTGGTTTTCTTTCGATCCTCAACATTCTAATATCCTTTATTTGTCTCAAAATAATGGGCTTTTGAGGGTGCTGGATCTGGAACAAGAAATGATCTATACCAAGAAGCTAGATAATATTAACCGCGCAACTACTATTACATGGACTAATGATGATGATATGATATTGGCGGCTCCCCAAAATGGTGGTGCTAAGAATAGAAACAATATTATTTTAAAGCGTGAAAGCAGTACAGACGGGCAGGATTTCAAAGAGTCCAGTTGGGTAGCTTTGGCGCGTGGTAATGCTTGCAATGGGTCTATGGTACTTCCACAAACGGGAGAGCTTTACTTCAATCATCGTGCAACAGGCAATGTGTACAGATATAATTTTGAAGAAAACGGCTATAATAACAATCCGGAAGTTCCTGGTGGAGCAGGGTTGAATGAACTTTTGGCATTTAGTGTACCTAATCAGACGGTTGACTTTAGTATGGTTCCTCATCCAACAGGTAAATATGTTTATATCATCATGCATGAATCGCATTATATACTTCGTTCCAATTACGATGAAGAAACTAAAAAGTTGGTAACTCCGTATATTGTATGTGGGCAATCCGGCCAGGCAGATTATAAGGATCTTGTAGGTATCAATGCGCGTATCAATAAGCCTGGTCAAGGTGTCTTTGTGCTCAATGAAGAGTATAAGGCAGCCAACAAAGATGATTGGTATGACTTCTATTTTGCAGATAAAGAAAATCATTGTATTCGAATCTTGACTCCGGATGGGGTGGTTTCTACGTTTGCCGGACGCGGTTCTGCTTCTGCAAGTAGCTATAAATGGGGTAAGCAAAATGGAGAAGTACGTGAGAGAGCACGCTTTAATCAACCGGTGGCTTTGGCTTACAATGAGGCAACAAAGACTTTCTATGTAGGTGATTCGGGAAATTATAAGATTCGGAAGATTGCCAAAGAACAGGCCCCTGATGATTTAGGCGGAGAAGAATCCAATGACAATCAAAACCAAGAAAATCAATAAAAAGAAGAACACATGAGAATAAAAGAATTTATTACGATTTGTCTGTTATTAGTCTCTGTTTCCCTTTTTGCTCAAGAGAAGACAATTGAGGTAACAGGAGTCGTGACGGACACGAATAAAGAACCATTGGTTGGTGTCAATGTGACAGTGAAGGATAAACCTGGTTTAGGAGCGATAACGGATATCAACGGACGTTACAAAATAAATATTGAGGAATTTTCTCGTTTGGTATTTTCATATATTGGTTTTGATACGCAAGAGATATTAGTGAAACGCCAGAGTTTGGTTAATGTATCGATGAAAGAATCGGATGCTAGGGAAATTGATGAAGTTGTAATCACTGGTACAGGAGCACAGAAGAAATTAACAGTGACTGGTGCGGTGACGAATGTAGATGTAGAAGTATTAAAGTCAAATCCTTCTGCAAATCTTTCTAATGCATTGGCTGGAAATGTGTCAGGTGTTCTTGCCATGCAGACTTCCGGACAACCGGGTGTAAATACTTCTGAATTCTGGATTCGAGGTATTTCCACTTTTGGAGCCAATAGCTCTGCATTAGTGCTGGTTGATGGTTTTGAACGCGATTTGGATGAGATCAATATTGAAGATATCGAATCCTTTTCTGTATTGAAAGATGCTTCTACGACGGCGATTTATGGTCCTCGTGGTGCAAATGGTGTAGTACTGATCACCACTAAACATGGTAAGGAAGGCAAGATCAAGATTAATGCCAAAGTAGAGACTTCTTATAATGCCCGCACTATTACTCCGGAATTTGCGGATGGTTACAGTTATGCCATGTTGATGAATGAAGCGCGAATTACTCGTAACCAAGAGAGAATTTATCAAGAGGATGAAATGGAAATTCTGCGATTGGGGCTTGATCCGGATTTATATCCGAATGTTGACTGGATGGATGTGTTGTTAAAAGATGGAGCCATGACCTATCGTGCCAATCTGAATATGAGTGGTGGTGGTAGTACGGCACGTTATTTTGTATCGCTTAGTTATGTGAATGAAGAGGGAATGTACAAAACAGACGAGTCCATGCGTAAGGATTACAATACCAATCCTAGCAGTCAGCGTTGGAATTACCGTTTGAATACGGATATTGATGTAACAAAGACTACTCTTGTAAAAGTTGGTGTATCCGGTTCGCTAAAGAAGCGTAATGCACCGGGACAGGGCTCTAATGTCTGGACTTCATTAATGGGGCAGAATCCGGTCAGTATTCCTGTTATGTACTCTAATGGTTACATTCCTGCACATGGAGTAGAAGATAATCGCAAAAATCCTTGGGTACTTGCTACACAGACTGGATATAAAGAAATCTGGAATAATAAGATTCAGACAAATATTTCTCTGGAGCAAAAGCTGGACTTCATTACCAAAGGCTTACGCTTTGAAGGCCGTTTCGGATTTGATACGAATAATCAGAGTGAAATAAACCGGATAAGAATGCCGGAGACATGGCGCGCCCAAAGAGAACGTGACGATGACGGGAACCTGATTTTCAAGCAACAAAGTGCCGAGAAACCAATGGAACAGACGAGTTCTTCCACTGGTGAGCGCCGTGAATTTTTAGAGGCCTATTTGCAATATAATCGTGCATTCAAAGCACATCACGTAGGTGGTACTTTAAAATATAGCCAGGATGCTTATCGGACCACAGTAGATATTGGAACAGATGTAAAAAATGGTATTGCCAAACGTCACATGGGATTGGCGGGGCGTGCCAGTTATAACTGGAATTATCGCTACTTTGCCGATTTTAATTTTGGTTATAATGGTTCGGAGAATTTTGCTGACGGGCATCGTTTCGGTTTTTTTCCAGCCTTTTCTTTAGCTTGGAATATAGCAGAAGAGAAACTTGTTAAAAAACATCTGAAATGGATGAATATGTTCAAGTTACGTTACTCTTATGGTAAGGTTGGTAATGATAAGATGGATGTACGTTTCCCTTATTTGTATACTATCAAGGATGATGGAAGTGGTTGGACTTGGAGTGATTATGGTTCTACGGATAATGTATATACAGGAATGCAGTATACACAGTTGGCCTCTAACAATGTCACCTGGGAAATTGCAACCAAGCATGATGCGGGTGTAGACTTATCTTTATTCAATGATAAGTTTACGGCTACTGTAGATTATTTTCATGAACAGCGTGATGGCATCTATATGGAACGTAAATATCTACCAGGTATTGTGGGGGTGAATAGTAATCCAAAAGCGAATGTGGGAAGTGTCCGGTCGAAAGGTTTCGACGGCAATTTTGCCTACAAGCAGAAGATAGGAAAAGTCAATTTGACTGTTCGTGGTAATTTTACTTACAGCAAAAATGAAATTCTGGAAAAAGATGAGATGAACGCAGTTTATCCTTATCAAAAAGAGGCTGGCTACAGGGTTAATCAGGCAAAGGGATTAATAGCTTTAGGATTGTTTAAGGATTACGATGATATACGAAATAGTCCGCAGCAGACTAATTGGGGAAAGGTACAACCGGGTGACATCAAATATAAAGACGTCAATGGGGATGGAATCATTAATGCTAGTGATGAAGTGGCCATTGGTGCGACAACAAAGCCTAACTTGATATATGGTTTTGGTATTTCTGCACAGTGGAAAGGTTTTGATTTTAATGCTCACTTCCAGGGAGCAGGCAAGTCTTCATTCTTCATTAATGGTTCTACTGTATATGCCTTTAAGGATAGTCAGTGGGGAAATATTCTGACGAATTTAGTGAAAGATCGCTATGTCGATGCGGAGACAGCTGCCACATTGGGTATTCCGGCTAATGAGAATCCTAATGCTTCGTATCCTCGGCTTAGTTATGGAGGGAACGATAATAATTATAGAGCTTCTACCTATTGGCTCAGAGATGGATCTTATTTACGCTTGAAAACATTGGAAGTAGGTTATACATTGCCGAAATCAATTGTGAACAAGATGCGGTTTAACAAGATACGTGTATTTTTCATTGGTACCAATATCTTGACGTTTGCTAAATTTAAAGAATGGGATCCGGAAATGGGAGTCTCTAACGGTGAGAAATATCCGCTTGCTAAGACGTTTACTTTGGGATTAACTGTGAATATCTAATTAAATGCATGAAAATGAGAAAGATATATAAACTGTATATTGGTATTATGTTGAGTGCGATTGCCGTCGCTTGTTCGGATAAACTCGACTCTGACAAATATTTCAAAGACCGCCGGTCTTTGGAGGATGTTTTTACTGACAAGGAATCTACGGAAGAATGGTTGGCGAATGCCTATTCCTATTTAGGTGGATACAATCTGGAAGTATCTAACATGCTTAATACAATCACTAATTTCGCCGATGATATTTATTTCGGTGGGAATAGTCTTGATGCGTACAAGACATTCAAGACTGGTACTTATGATGAAGGTTACCGGCATTCGTGGGGGGATAGTTATAAAGGTATTCGTCAAGCGTCTATCTTCATTCAGAATATTGACATGAATACGAAATATACGGAAGAAGAGAGAGCCGATCTGAAAGCGCAAGCCCGTTTCGTGCGTGCGTATTATTATTGGTTATTACTACGTAAATACGGTCCTGTACCCTTATTGCCAGATGATGGACTTGACTATACTGCCGATTATGATGATTTGGAAATTCAGCGTAATTCGTATGATGAATGTGTGGAATACATCGAATCGGAGATGTGCCTGGCAGCCAAAGACCTGCCTCTGGCCCGGGCCATTAATCAGGTGGCGCGTCCCACGCGAGGAGCAGCATTGGCAGCTCGTGCCAGAGCATTGGTATATTCGGCAAGCCCTATCAATAATCCACGTCCGGGAGATCCTGATAAATTTTCGGATTTGGTAGATTATGAAGGAAGATGTCTGATGTCTCAGGAATATAATGAATACAAATGGGCTAGAGCTGCAGCTGCGGCAAGAGATGTGATGGAACTTCCCGGAGAAAATAACGGGCGTCGTTATGAACTTTACCATAAGAAAGCAACTAATATTGCTGAACCCGGATATCCTGCTACCATTGCTCCTTATCAGGATAAGGACTTTTCAACAAAGACATGGAATGAAGGTGGATATAGTGATATAGACCCTTATGAGTCTTATCGTGCTGTTTTTAATGGTTCATTAGCGATGTACCAAAATCCGGAGTTGATTTTCAGCCGTGGGCGTAATCAGGGAGCCAATAGTATTGCTGAAATGGTGAAACTTCAAATGCCGAAAACTTTGGGTGGAGGAAGTAATGCGTATGGCATGACACAGAAGATGTGTGACGCTTATTATATGGCAAATGGAGACGAATTTAGCAGAGAACATTTTAAAGAAGAGTACCCTTCCGGCACACGTTTTGTCACTAAAGAGGAGGTTGAGGCAGGTACATACCCTCAACTAAAAGAAGGGGTGTATAAGGAATATGCCAACCGAGAACCACGTTTTTATGCTTCGGTTTCTTATAATGGCTGTGTGTGGGCTTTACTGAAAAATGCAGAGACAACAGACTATAAGAATGACGTTGAGAAACAAGTCAACTATTATTACGGTATCAATACGGACGGTTTCTCCGGTACTGGTGTTTATTTACGATCTGGCATCGGTATCATGAAGTATGTACACCCGGATGATACGAATCGTAAGGAAATAAAAGCAAAAGCAGAACCTGCCATTCGTTTTGCCGAAATTTTATTGATCTATGCCGAAGCCTTGAATGAGTTGGAGGATAGATCTTCATATGACATAGCATCATGGGATGGTTCTACCAGTTATTCCGTCAAACGTGATATTGATGAAATGAAAAAAGGTATCAGACAGATACGTCGCCGTGCGGGTGTACCCGATTATACCATGTCGGAGTACCAAGATCGGGATGTATTCCGCAAGAAGCTGAAACGTGAACGTCAAATTGAACTCATGGCCGAAGGGCAGCGTTATTTTGATTTACGTAGATGGAAAGATGCAGAAGTGGAAGAGTCCAAGAAAAACTACGGATGTAATTTCTATATGTCGGATACGGAGGAGCAGAGAGAACAATTCTATACTCCGATTGAAATTGCAGACTTACCTACTGCCTTCTCGCGTAAGCTCTATTTCTGGCCTATCAGCCACGATGAGCTGAAACGTAATAAACGGTTGACGCAGAACCCGGGATGGACATACAATGATTAATCTCCTAATAAGAATATGATATGAAGAATATATATATTTATTTAAGTTTATTGGCTGTCATCGTCTTGGGAACCGCTTGTAATAATGAGTGGGAAGATGAGCAGTATGAACAATACGTATCTTTCAAAGCACCTATCGCTTCAGGAGGCGATGGTGTTACTACCATCTACGTCAGATATAAGGATAATGGAAAAGTGACTTATCAGTTGCCTGTCATTATCAGTGGCTCTACAGTGAATGGACAAGACCGAGATATACATATAGCAGTGGATAAGGACACATTGAAAACGTTGAATATCGAGCGCTTTAGTCTTTATCGTCCGGAATTGTGGTATACGGAAATGGAGGAAGATAAATATGAATTTCCCGAAACGGTACATATTCCTGCCGGTTCGTGCGTAGAACAATTAAATATTGATTTTAATCTACAAGGCATTGATATGTTGGAGAAATGGGTTTTACCGTTAACCATTGTTGATGATGGAGCCTATGATTATCAAAGTCATCCACGTAAGAACTATGCAAAAGCTTTGTTGAAGGTAGTACCTTTTAATGATTATTCCGGTTCGTACACGGCTTCTTCCATGAAAGTGTACACTTATATAAATGGTAAGCCTGATACGAATGCAAGAACGACGAACAAGCGTACAGGATATGTGATAGATAACAATTCCGTATTCTTTTATGCCGGTCTGATTAATGAGGATATGGATAAAGACATACGTAAGAAGTACAAAATCAATGTACACTTCAGAGAAGATGGAACATTGGATATGAAGCCGGACGATCCCAATAATGAAATGGAATTTGAATTAATAGGAACACCTATCTATAGTAGTACATCGATTATGGATGCTACACGCCCTTATTTGGAACGTCGTTATGTTCAAATCATGTTTGAATATGATTTCCAGGATTTTACCTATGGTGGAAGTGATACGGAAGTTATCCCTATCAAATATAGAGTGGAAGGAAGCATGACGCTACAACGGAATATCAATACACAGATTCCGGACGAAGACCAGCAAATAGAATGGTAATCTTATAAATGAGTGGAGATAGGGAAGATATAGGAATAATATCTTCCCTATTTTGTTTATATATGGGTTTAGATTAGCTGTTCCTCATCTTTGTTTACCTGTTTTTTTCCTTTATTGATTTGTATTTTTCCCTTTCTCTTAAAAAACTTCCCTACTTTTGTTCTGTAAGTCAGTCACACGAAACCGACAAAAAGTACAGTTAATTAAATCAGAATAATTATGAACATCAAAAAACATTTGCCTTGGTTGGGAGCTTTATTACCCGTAGCCAGTATGCAGGCAGAGACAAAACCTAATGTAGTCGTCATTTATATAGATGACATGGGAATCGGGGATATCGGTTGTTATGGGGGTAAGTTTGTTCCTACTCCGAATATTGATAAGATAGCGCAGGACGGATTGTTATTCAATCAGTATTACTCGTCCGCACCAGTCAGCTCACCTTCACGTTGCGGATTGACAACAGGCAAATTTCCCATAGAAGTAGGAATTAATACCTTTTTAAATAATAAAGCCAGCAACAAAAAGTGTGAACAACGTAACTTTTTGAGTGACAAGAATCCTTCCATGGCACGTGCTTTTCAAAATGCAGGTTATGCTACCGGACATATAGGTAAATGGCATATGGGAGGTGGACGCGACGTGCACAATGCACCTTCTATTAAGAATTATGGTTTTGACGAATATATATCAACGTATGAAAGTCCGGATCCGGAACCGGCAATTACTGCTACGAACTGGATATGGTCGGCTAAAGACAGTGTAAAACGCTGGAGACGTACCGAATACTTTGTAAATAAGAGTATTGACTTTGTCAAACGTCATAAAGACCAGCCTTTCTTCTTGAATCTTTGGCCGGATGATATGCATACTCCTTGGGTACCGGAATTTAAGCAAAAGGATAACAAAAGCTGGAACACGGAAGAAGCCTTCATCCCTGTTCTTGCTGAAATGGACAAACAAATCGGACGTTTTATCAAAGCACTGGATGATATGGGATTATCGGAAAATACAATCGTGATTTTCACTAGTGACAACGGACCGGCACCCAGTTTCCAATCCGCTCGTGCTGCCTATTTAAGAGGAACGAAGAATAGCCTTTATGAAGGTGGAATTCGCATGCCGTTCCTTATAAAATACCCCAAGAAAATAAAGGCTGGACAAGTGAATAACGAGAGTGTGTTGTGTGCAGTCGATTTATATCCGTCTCTATGTGCGATAGCCGGAATTGAAACAGAGAAAGGTTACCAGGGAGACGGACAAAATTATGATAAAGTTCTTCTGGGTAAATCGAAAGCTAAACGTAAAACAGACCTGATGTGGGATTTCGGTAGAAACCAATTCTTTAAGAAACCGGGAAATGCAAACGATAGGAGTCCTCATCTGGCTATACGCAGTGGCAACTGGAAGCTATTGATAAATGGCGACGGAAGCGATGCACAGCTGTACGATATTGCAAAAGACAAATTTGAGAAAAATGATGTAGCGCAGTCGCATCCGGAAATCGTAGCTAAATTGGGCGAAAAAGTATGTAAATGGTTTGAGAAAAACAAAGATAAAGGAAAAGAGTAATACAGTGAAAAACAAATTATAAACCAATATTAAACTTATGAATTCTAAATTATTACTATTACCGACCGCCTTGATGGTTGCTGGTCATTCTGCAGCAGAGGCGAAGGGGAAAAAGTCGGACAAACGTCCTAATATCCTGGTCATTCTTGCAGATGACCTTGGTTATTCCGATTTGGGATGCTATGGTAGCGAGATTCATACTCCTAATTTGGACAAACTGGCACAAAAAGGAGTACGATTCAATCATTTCTATAATGCAAGCCGTAGTTGCCCGACTCGTGCTTCCCTATTGACAGGACTTTACCAACATCAGGCCGGAATCGGACGAATGACCTTTGATGCTCACTTACCAGGCTATCGTGGAACACTTTCTCGCAATGCCGTTACTATTGCCGAGGTATTGAAGGAAGCAGGATATACTACCAGTATGGTTGGAAAATGGCATGTTGCCGAGACTCCTCTACGTAAGGACCAACGCGAATGGCTGGCACATCGCGTCTTCCATGATACATTCTCTGATTTATGTCATTATCCGGTTAATCGTGGCTTTGATTCTCACTATGGAGTTATTTATGGAGTGGTGGATTACTTTGATCCATTCAGCTTGGTAGAAGGTGAAGTACCTGTAAAGGAAGTTCCTAAAGGATATTATATAACCCAGGCTCTTTCAGACCGTGCCGTACAGGAAGTGGAAGAATATGCAAAGGATGATAAACCATTCTTTATGTACTTGGCTTATACAGCACCACACTGGCCGCTACATGCACTTCCTGAAGATATTGAGAAGTACAAAGACACCTATAAAGTTGGTTGGGAAGCTATCCGTAACGCCCGTTACGAACGTCAGAAGCAGTTGGGGATTTTTCCGGGAATGGATAACTTCTTGTCCGAACGTCAGTTCCATGACAAATGGGAAGATAACCCGCACGCAGAATGGGATGCCCGTGCGATGGCTGTTCATGCTGCCATGATCGACCGTGTAGACCAGGGAATCGGACAAATTATCGAAGCCTTGGAAAAGACCGGACAGCTTGACAATACACTGATTCTTTTCCTTTCTGATAATGGTTGTAGTAACGAAGACTGCCAGAATATGTCTGGTGGAGAGAATGACCGTCCGGATATGACTCGTGATGGAAAGAAAATCATTTACCCACGTAATAAACAAGTATTGCCTGGACCACAGACTACATATGCTTCATTAGGAGCTCGCTGGTCTAATGTGGCTAATACTCCGTTCCGTTTCTGGAAGGCTAAATCTTATGAGGGAGGTATCTGTACACCGATGATCGCTCACTGGCCGAAAGGCATCAAGAAGAACGTAGGTGGTATGACATCTGAAATCGGACATGTGATGGACATCATGGCTACTTGTGTTGATTTGGCGGATGCAGAATATCCGGCAACGTATAAAGGACATGATATTCTTCCTATGGAAGGGAAGAGCTTACTCCCGATCTTTAAGACGGGACATCGTAAAGGACATGATTATTTAGGTTTCGAACACTTCAATGAACGTGCTTTCTTGTCTAATGACGGCTGGAAATTAGTTCGTCCGAAAAATAACTCTCAATGGGAATTATACAACCTGAATGAAGATCGTAGCGAGCAACACGATTTGGCTGCTAAATATCCGGAAAAGGTGACGGAGATGGCAAAAGCTTACGAAGCATGGGCGAAACGTTGTATGGTAGAACCTTACCCGGGACAGAAAAAGAAATAACTATTATTTCATGTAGAATTGGCTTTATATAAAACTGAATTAATAGAGAATTGAATAAATAATGGGGATGAAGAATTCCAGATCAGGAACAACTTCATCCCCATTAAATTTTTCACATATCAACTTAACCAATCTGCGATAGGGATTATTATTCTATTTGTCCAATGGTAGAATACCTCATACTTCCTATCTGTCCATCTTTACCCAGCGTTTCCGCTTGAATAATCAACGGAGTGGAATATTGGTTATTATAACATTCAATTACCGCTTTTCCATTTTCATCTGCTTGTACGGATGGATTCCAGTATAACGTCCGTCTTTTATCTACTTTATCCATATACAGTTCCTTGGTCGGGTAGGCAGGAGAATAATATTCCAATGGACGGGTATATCCCTGGATAACGGTTTGTCGGGTACCAAGTACGGCACTCTGGCTTTTATTTAACACATCGCGTCTGGGCAGGGGAATCAGGTAGAAAACACTATATTTATCCAGTTTGCTTATATCGACTCCCGTGCTATCGGTCACCTCGGACATCTTTGTATTTTGGATAATGTCGTCATCGATACCTCCGGTGCCTTTGCTAATGATGATAGAAGCCAATCCGTCCACTTCAGTCAGCATCATTTGAGTTTCTGTTTCAGACAAAATGTGATTATCCATGATATAGCAGATCGGTTTTTGACGATACGTATGCTTGTCATTGGTGCGATCCCAATAAAATTGCGGACTCAATTTTTCCATTAATTCGGGAATGGTGGTGACAATCTTTCCATTATCGCGTAATACATCCACCGAACGGCGTACATCGTAATAAGCATCAATACTCTTTTCGCTGATTTTGGTAGCCATGTTGCTTCCTTGCCGGCGTTTACTTTTTATCTCCACTTCATCCAATACATAAAGTCCTTCTACCCTCCGGATGGAATCCATGTATAAAGAATCAAAACTCTCGGCTTTCTGTTGCCAGTAGGCCAGGTCTTTCCATTCCGGATGAAGCTCCTTGTAGCCGTAAGCCCGCGGAGCGGGGGAGAAATTGCGGTCGATCAGTATAGAAGCATCCTTATTACGTTCTTTACCGACTTTCCGGGTTTGGATCACTGCCTCCGTCGTTCCTTCAAAATCTTCCACAGGAATGGTGAAACGGCCGTTTTCATCGGTCACGGTTCCTCCGGTTATGAATTGATCGTTCTTCTTCACTATCACGCTAAGCGCAATATCTTTCAGTTTATTTTTGAGAATGGTTGATTTCACCTGCCCGTTCAGTGCCAATTGTGTTTCCGGCAATTGAAGCGGAGTGAAAGGAGCGGTAGAGATGGCCTGGCTCATGTCGTATTTACGCCATCCGTGCACCATCAATAAAACATCCAGTTCGGTTTGCTTCCGCGGAGACGGAGACGCAAAGTAATAACCGGGTTGATGGATATATCCTTTTAAATCGGAGGTTAATAGCAGGTCAGTGAAAATATTGTTGTCATACTCCAGATAATCCGACCGGACACCATCCCGGATGCTGACCGACAATTCTCCGGACACAGGTTCCCCTTTAGCATTCTTTATTTGCAATTCGCAACGGATGGGAGCGTAGGGAGCATATACCTCTTTCAATCCTTCCGTTGATATTTGCAGGGGAGCACGCGGATTGGCAAAGACAAAACGTTCGCACAATGTATTGCCTGCCCGGTTGATGAGGCTGACTTGCAGTACACCTGCCGGTAGCTTACGGGTGGGTAGAATGAACTCCCGTGGAGCATCCGCCCGGCAACTAATCAGTTGATGAACATACGGTCGCCCCTGATGGCTGATAAATACAGCCAGTGTATCTTGAGGAGTAGCGGCATTGCAGGAAACTTTCACCAAAAGGGCGCCGGCATTACTGACAGTGCTCAAAACATATCCGTTAGGTAATGCTTGTGGGAGTGTGAATTCATATTTCTTTCCTTGAAAATTGACTTTAGCAATGGCAGGCTGAGCGGAAGGGGTATATTCAAAATGCCCCATTCCATCGTGTAAAGTCTCGAAGGAAGTGATCTCTGTACCTTCTTTGGTATAGATTGTTCCCGATAATTCTATATTCCCTTCATTTTTACTTTCCGCTTTGAAAGCGACTTGAGAGGTAATTCCTTCTACTAGTTGTCCTCCTTCAGGAAAAAAGCGCACATTCAACTTCTCTTCCGTTTCCGATGGACGGTTTTCCATTGATTGACTAAGTTCATAAGTTGTGATACTACGTTCCAGCTTATCACTATTGGATAGTTGATAAATGGGGAAAGTCCGTGAGAAATACTGCGGTTCATTGAAAGCAAGCATCCAGCGCGTATAGGCACGTACCTCATAATAACCGGATAACATTGAATGAGGAAGAATGAATTGTCCATTCCCTTGTCCCTGTGTCAGCTTGATAATTTGTTTATCTGCTATATGCCCCGTCTGATCTACTAACTCCACATACAGAGGACGACTGATTAGACTGAAAGTCTGTTTTTCGGCAAGGGTGACATAAGCTTTGAACCAAATTGTGTCACCGACATAATAACTCGTATTATCAAAATGTAAATACGCTTTCTCCCGCGGAAAGTTGTTGGAGAATGTTTGTGCCTGGTTCATGTATTGTTGGAATACAACCTTGGCGGGAGGTACTTCTCCTGACGCATACGCGGTCAGGAGATTACATAGTGTAAATATCAATAAGAATAGTTTGTTCTTCATGATGGCTCATTATTTTATTTTTTTCGGTCTGCTTGGAATCTTTTCAAAGATCGTTTTGATACGTTGCATATCCAACTTAGGACGTCGGTCATAATAATAAATTCCATTTTTCTCTAAATCAATGTCAGTCAATTGAGTGTAGCAGAATCCGGTAACGTCCGGTGAGGAAGCTATCGCGTCCATCAAATTATCCAAGCGTTCGTAGAATCCTTCTTCATTGGTAAGCATTCCACCATATCCCCACGAATTATCCCGGTTGGTGGATTCAGTCCAAAGTATTCCTCCGAATTCTCCGATGAAAAAAGGCTGATTGTTGTAAAATGCCATTCTGTTGTTAGGCTTCAATTGTTGTGCGAAGCGTGTTGCATTAGATTCATAGTTTCGGATGCTCCAGATGTCACTCATAAAATGTACGTCACCTGCAATACCATTCACGGGGCGTGAAGGATCTATGGCTTTGGTTTGTTGATAGGTGTCGATACACAGGCGCATCATGGTACCCGTCAGGAGAGCTAATGCATCTTCAAGAGGCTGATTGAAGGGAACCCAAGTTATGATTGATGGGTGATTGCGGTCCCGTGTAATGACTTCTGTCCATTCGCTGATAAAGTTGCGCGATGCTATTTCACTCTTGATGCTCATACCCCAATTGGGAGATTCTCCCCAGGTTATAAATCCTAATTTATCGGCCCAATAATGGAATCTTTCTTCAAAAACCTTTTGATGAAGGCGTGCTCCGTTAAATCCGGCAGCTTTACTTAGTAGAATATCATTTTTCAGAGCCTCGTCAGTCGGAGCAGTCCAGAGTCCATCCGGATAATAGCCTTGATTCAAGACGAGGCGTTGAAAGTAAGGTTCATTGTTTAAGTAGATCACTCCATCCGATGTGTGCACCTTACGCATACCTACGTAGGATTTTACTTCATCTATGATTTCTCCGGTCGAGTTTTTGATACTGTAAACGATATCATAAAGGTGAGGATCTTCAGGACTCCAGAGTTTCATGTTCTTGACGGGAAGAATAATAGGAACTCCATTATTGCATTTTACTGTTTTTTGAATCACTTTTCTTTGGTTATCGTACAATGTAATTTGGAGCATCCTGTCATTAGAAGCTCGGTAAAATTCAGGCGTAATGATTAGCTGTTCTTCATCAATATCCGGGGTAGTTACAGCTGATTTCAGACCATAGTGAGAAACAGCCTCCATCCACACTGTTTGCCAAATACCTGTAACACGGGAGTAAAAACAGCCATAAGGAGATATCCGGGTAGATTGTTTACCGATGGTTTGAAGTCCCGAACGGGCGTCATCGGTAACATAAACAACCAGATTGTGCTTTTGTCCCGCTTTTACGGCAGGAGTCACATCCATTGAAAAAGAAGAATTTCCTCCATAATGATTACCTACATGGTGTCCGTCGATAAAAACTTCAGTGTAATAGTCTACCGCCCCAAAGTGCAGTATGATTTTCTTTCCCTCCCAGCCGGAAGGTATAGATATGGAACGCTGGTACCACATTTGATTGATAAAATCGGTATAATTTACTCCTGATAGCTTGCTTTCGGGGCAGAAAGGGACAGTAATCGTATTACTGAATTGCTTGGCTCTTGTCAACCGCCGACTTTTTCCCGAATTGGAGAAGTCGAATTCGTATGTCCATTGGCCATTGAGATTGATCCATTCGGATCTTTCAAACTGAGGTCTCGGATATTCCGGGCGAGGAATATCATTGGCTGCGTTTAATGTAAAGGATAACAATAAACCGACCAAAATCAGATGTGTCTTTTTCATTATGCTGTTTTTTTTGTTTTGCGTTTTGTGCGCAAATTTTAGTGTATTAGTTTTATACAAAGATATGACATTCAAAATACAAAAGAGGAAACATATTGTTCAATAAAAGAAAAAAGCTGTTCATTCTAAAAGAACATTTGTGATCACCTTGAATTAAACGTCGAAAACAGCAGGGTTCTATTGTCTTTTAAATAGGGAATTTTCTTTTTGAGTATCATATATACCTGATTTTGTTCTTTATTGATTAGCATTTTTCCTTCCTTTTGCATAAACTTCTCTACTTTTGTTTTCCAGATAATTGATAATACTATGGTAAAGAAGAATTTCTTAATGACCGCCCCCCTACTGATGGCGTCGTTTTGTTCGGCACAAGAAAAGCCGAATGTCGTACTGATTATGGTAGATGATATGGGTTATTCCGATATCGGCTGCTACGGTGGAGAAATACTGACCCCTAATATTGATGCACTGGCATCCAAAGGGGTACGTTTCACACAATTCTACAACACTTCACGTTCTTGCCCCGCCCGGGCTAGTTTAATGACAGGACTATATCAACATCAGGCAGGTATCGGCCAGATGTCCGAGGACCCGTTTAAAAATCCTGGTCAAAAGAGTCCGAATGATTGGGGAGTGCCGGGATACAAAGGATTCCTCAACCGCAATTGTGTCACAATAGCCGAAGTTCTGAAAGAAGGCGGCTACCATACCTATATGGCAGGTAAATGGCATCTGGGAATGCATGGAGAAGAAAAGTGGCCCTTGCAACGGGGATTTGAACGCTTCTACGGAATTTTGGCAGGAGCTTGCAGTTATCTCCGTCCATCGGGAGGACGCGGCTTAACCCTTGACAATACAAAACTTCCGGAGCCGGAAGCACCTTATTATACAACAGATGCATTTACCGATTACGCAATCCGCTTTGTTGATGAGCAGAAAGACGACAAACCTTTCTTCCTATATCTGGCATTCAACGCTCCTCACTGGCCGTTGCAGGCAAAAGAAGAAGATATTCAAAAATTCACGAAGATCTATCGTGAGAAAGGGTGGGATGAAATTCGTGAAGCAAGACGGAAGCGGATGGCTAAGTTGGGAATTATCGACTCGAATACAGAGTTTGCCGAATGGGAAAATCGGAAATGGGACGAACTGACAGAGAAGGAAAAAGATGAAGTAGCCTACCGGATGGCCGTTTATGCAGCGCAGGTGCATTGTGTAGATTATAATGTAGGAAAACTGCTGGACTACCTGAAGAAGAATCATAAACTGGATAACACGCTTGTCATGTTCTTGTCCGACAACGGTGCTTGTGCCGAGCCATACGCTGAATTGGGAGGCGGGAAAGTGTCTGAAATCAACAATCCGGCTTGTAGCGTGTTCCCTTCTTACGGAAGAGCATGGGCACAGGTTTCCAATACTCCGTTCCGCAAATATAAATGTCGCTCTTATGAAGGAGGTATTTCCACTCCTCTCATCGTGTCATGGAAAAGCAATCTGAAAAATAAAAAAGGTGAATGGTGCCGTGTTCCCGGTTATCTGCCGGACATTATGCCGACTATTCTGGAAGCGACAGGAGCCGCCTATCCGGAAACTTATCACGGTGGAAACAAAATACATCCATTAGTAGGTAGCAGCCTTTTCCCTGCCATTCAGAAGAAAGCAGACTCTCTGCATGAATATATGTATTGGGAACATCAGAACAATAGAGCGATCCGCTGGGGAAACTGGAAAGCAATCCGCGACGAAAAAGGAAAAGAATGGGAATTGTACGATGTGGTTAAAGACCGTACCGAACGTAACAATCTGGCAGAACAGCACCCTGAAGTGCTTACCAAGTTAGTTGCCGAATGGGAGAAATGGGCGAATTCAAACTTTGTATTACCTAAACATCCGAAGAAATAAATAAAGGAGGAACACAAAATGAATAAATTACTAGTAAGTGCATCCGTAGCCTTGGGAGCTACCAGCCTGTCTTTCGCCCAGCAAACGGAAAAACCGAACTTCCTATTGTTCATAGCCGACGATTGTTCTCATTATGACTTGGGCTGTTATGGCAGTGTTGATTCGAAGACTCCGAATATCGACCATTTTGCCACACAGGGAGTACGCTTCACACAAGCCTATCAGGCTGTTCCGATGTCATCGCCTACCCGGCACAATCTATATACCGGTTTGTGGCCTGTACGCAGCGGAGCTTACCCCAATCATACTTGTGCCAATGAAGGAACATTGAGCGTTGTACATCATCTGCAACCATTGGGTTATAAAGTCGCGTTGATCGGGAAATCGCATATTGCCCCGAAATCAGTATTTCCTTTCGACCTTTATGTACCTCCTTTGAAAGGTGGGGACTTGAATTTTGAAGCAATCCAGAAATTTATTTCCGATTGCAAGGCGAAAGGCGAACCTTTCTGTCTGTTTGTAGCCTCCAATCAACCGCATACTCCCTGGAATAAGGGCGATGCCTCCCAATTTAATGCGGACAAACTGACGCTGCCTCCTATGTATGTAGATATTCCCCAGACTCGCGAGTTGTTTACCCATTATCTGGCAGAGATCAATTATATGGATCAGGAATTCGGCAATGTCCTTTCTATTTTAGATAAGGAAAAGATGACGGATAAATCAATTGTCGTATATTTGAGCGAACAAGGCAACAGCCTGCCTTTTGCCAAATGGACTTGTTATGATGCGGGGGTACACTCTGCCTGTATCGTTCGTTGGCCGGGAGTGGTTAAGCCGGGAAGCGTAAGTGACGCGTTGGTAGAATACGTAGATATTGTCCCTACTTTTGTCGATATAATAGGAGGAAAGCCGCAGGCGAAAGTGGATGGCGAAAGCTTTAAACCGGTATTGACAGGCAAGAAGAAAGCACACAAGAAATATTCTTTCTCCCTTCAGACCACGAGAGGCATCAATGCAGGATCGCCTTATTATGGCATCCGTTCGGTATACGACGGCCGATACAGATATATTGTCAATCTCACCCCGGAAGCTACTTTTCAGAATGTTGAAACAAAATCTCCTTTGTTTAAAGAGTGGAAAAGTCTGGCGGAAACGGATAGTCATGCAAAAGCGATGACGACTAAATACCAGCATCGTCCTGCTATCGAATTGTATGATGTGAAGAACGACCCGTATTGTATGAAAAATCTGGCGGAGGACGCGAAACAAGCTTCTACCATCAGCCGCTTGGATAAAGAGTTGAAACGCTGGATGAAGGATTGTGGAGACGAAGGACAACCTACCGAGATGCGTGCCTTCGAACACATGCCTGGAAAGAGAAAATAAGCCGTCACACATCAAAACGAATGAAACACAGAATGTAATTTATAAATCGTATATCATGAAAAAAGAATTTTTTGGTTTGCTTTGTGGATGTACTCTGCTTCCGGCATTTCTTCATGCGCAGACAGAGCGTCCTAATATTGTGATTGTATTGGCCGACGATTTGGGTTGGGGAGATGTAGGGTTTCATGGTAGTGAAATCAAGACTCCCTGTCTGGATGCTTTGGTGGGTGAAGGAGTGGAACTCGAACGCTTTTACACTTCTCCCATCAGTACGCCTACCCGTGCGGGACTGATGACGGGACGTTACCCGAACCGGTTTGGTGTCCGTTCGGCTGTTATTCCGCCCTGGCGTGAGGACGGACTGGATGAGAATGAAGAAACGATGGCCGATATGCTGGCACGTAACGGATATAAGAACAGAGCTATTATTGGTAAATGGCATTTGGGGCATACCAAGAAAGTGCATTATCCGATGAATAGGGGCTTTTCGCATTTCTATGGTCATCTGAACGGTGCGATAGATTATTTCGACCTGACGCGTGAAGGTGAACTGGACTGGCACAACGACTGGGAAACCTGCCACGACAAAGGATATTCTACCGAATTGATAACCAAAGAAGCCATCCGCTGTATCGATGCATACGAGAAAGAAGGTCCGTTTATGTTGTATGTGGCCTATAACGCACCTCATACCCCTTTGCAGGCACAGGAAAAAGATATAAAACTCTATACTGACAATTTCGACAGCCTGACACCGAAAGAACAGAAGAAAGTGACTTATAGTGCAATGGTTTCCTGTATGGACAGGGGAATCGGTGCTATTGTAGATGCCTTGAAGAAGAAAGGAATTATGGACAACACTTTCTTTATCTTCTTTAGTGATAACGGCACTGCCGGTGTTCCGGGATCCTCATCAGGACCTTTGCGTGGACATAAATTCGACGAGTGGGATGGAGGGGTACATGCACCGGCTGTTCTTTATTGGAAGAAGGCAGAGAAACAATATAAGAACTTGAGTTCACAGGTGACAGGTTTTGTTGACCTTGTTCCCACATTGAAAGATTTGGTAGGAGATCACAGCCGTCCGAAACGTGAATATGACGGTATCAGCATCCTCCCTGTATTAAACGGTAAAAAGGCCTGTATCGACCGCGATTTTTATCTGGGACACGGAGCAGTAGTCAATAAAGACTATAAACTGATAAGAAAAGGTATGAAACCGGGACTGGATTTGAAACAGGACTTTCTGGTTGATTATAAAACGGATCCTTACGAAAAGAAAAATGCCAGCGCAGGAAACGAGAAAATTGTGAAAGCTTTGTATGAGGTTGCCCTGAAATATGACACGATCACTCCTTGTATACCGGAAGTACCTTACGGTAAAGGTCGTGACGGATTCAAAGCTCCTAAAGAATGGAAAGTAGTACGTTGAATCTGTTAACCCTATGAATTGAAAATAATACAAGATGGAAAAATCAATGATTAGTTTATGCCTCTTAGGCGGATTGGCGATAGGGAATGGGTTTGCCCAAACTCCTTCAAAGCCTAATATATTATTAATCATAGCCGATGACTGCTCCTATTACGATATAGGCTGTTTCGGAGCAGTCAACAACAAGACTCCCCATATAGACGCATTGGCTCGACAGGGGATAAAGTTCAACAGTGCGTATAATTCTGTTTCGATGAGTACGCCTACCCGGCATTGTGTTTATACAGGTATGTATCCGATGCATCATGGTGGTTATGCCAACCATAGCTCGGTCAATGCCGATGTAAAATCTCTTCCCACTTATCTGGGAAATTTGGGTTATCGGGTTGGATTGGCCGGGAAGTGGCATATCAAACCTTTGGCTAACTTCCCATTCGAAGATGTACCGGGATTCCCCAAAGGATGTACAAGCCCAAACACTGACTATCATACCAAAGGTATCGAGAAGTTTATGGAACGTGATGCTTCCCAACCTTTCTGCCTTGTCTTGGCTTCTATTAATTCGCATGCTCCCTGGACAGGTGGTGACGCTTCCGTCTTTGACCGGAAGAAACTTCAGTTGCCACCACAGTTTGTCGACACGGAAGTGACGCGTGAATACTATGCCAGATATTTGGCGGAAGTCGGTCTGCTCGATCAGCAGGTGGGGGATGCTATGCAGATTCTGAAAGAAAAGAATCTGCTGCAGAACACTCTTGTCATTTTCATATCCGAGCAAGGTACGCAATTTGCCGGAGCCAAATGGACCAATTGGAGTGCCGGTGTCAAGTCGGCGATGGTGGCTTCCTGGCCGGGTGTCATTAAACCCGGTACGGAGACTTCCGCTATTGTGCAATATGAAGACCTTCTTCCTACATTTATCGATGTTGCAGGCGGAAAGGTGCCTGACGTAATAGATGGAAAGAGTCTGGTAGATGTATTTCAAGGGAAAACAAAGACACACCATAAGTATGCTTATCATGTTCACAACAATGTTCCGGAAGGTCCGGCATATCCAATCCGTTCTATTTCAGACGGACGCTATCGTCTAATCTGGAACTTGACTCCGGAGGAAACATACGTAGAAAAGCATATTGAAAAGGCAGAATGGTATCTCTCGTGGAAAGCACAGGACACGGATCAGGCACATAAAATCATGAACCGCTATAAGAATCGTCCCGAGTTCGAATTATATGATATCAAGAAAGATCCGTTTGAAATGAACAATCTGGCGGATGTGAAGAAATATAGTAAGAAGAAGGCAGAACTAACGATGGAACTGCAAAAATGGATGAAACAGCAAAATGATACCGGAGCTGATAAAGACCGGCCGCGTGCTCCTAAGAATAGGCAGAAGAAAGCAGCCAATGTATAATATTCGTAATGCTACCGCTTGTTGCTCGCTGAAAGAGATTTATCTTTTTTATTTCTCATTTCTCATAAAATCTAGATAATGAGTTTATAATCAATAATATATAGTATGAGAAATGCTTTCCATACAGGCATTTCTCATACTTTTTACAGATGTTTTAACGAAAAAACGGCTATTTCTCATTCGTTTTTCAATGATTTCTCATACATCTGCCCTGCATTCATCCTGCATTTCTCATACATTTCTTATGATGACTGCATAGACGATGGTTGCTGATCTTATTTACATTGAAAACAGATGAAAGGTACTTATCATTCAAACAACCCTATGCCAGCATGTTTTTCATTCGTTATCGTCCAGTTATTGATAGAGCATCTCCATCGTTCCACTAGAGTGACGAGGGCTGTTCACTAGGGTGCATAGATTCGTTCACTGGAGTGAAAAGACTTGTCTACTGGAGTGGAACGATTGAGATGTCAGTCAGATAATCCGGGCATGTCGGTTGGAAAACATGAAGAGATAGGTTATATCATACATAAACTATAGCTTTAATACATTCAATATATGAATAAACTAATCACAATCTCCTCTGCACTTCTTACAACTGCTGCTGTAAAAGCGCAAACACCCAATATCGTATTTATATTGGCGGATGATTTGGGTTATGGAGACATCTCGGCCTTTAATCCCGAATCTAAAATCCATACTCCTAACATTGACAAACTGGCCGAGCACGGGATTGCCTTTACGGATGCCCATGCTTCTTCCGCTTTATCCACTCCTTCCAGATATTCTCTTCTGACCGGAAGGTATCCGTGGCGAACCAAGCTGAAACGAGGTGGTCTTGATGGCGATTCGCCTGCAATGATTGATCCTGAACGTCGCACAATCGCGCAAATGTTTTCTGCAAATGGCTATAATACCGCTTGTATCGGTAAATGGCACTTAGGCTGGGACTGGGGATATACGAACAATGGCAGAAGTATGAAAGATATAGATTTCTCGCTTCCGATCAAGAACGGACCCACCGACAGAGGATTTGATTACTACTTCGGCATACCCGCGTCATTGGATATTTCTCCCTATGTTTATGTAGAAAATAACAAAGCAACCTCTATCCCCGATCATGTGATAGAACCCCAGAAAAAGAATCTGGCATTATTGATGCACGGAGGAATGGCAGGAGCCGACTTCAAGCCGGAAGAATGTTTTCCCAACATCATTCGTCATAGCCTGAACTATATCAATGAGCAGAAAGACAGCAAGAAGCCGTTTTTCTTATATTTGCCTATTACAGCTCCCCACACCCCTATATTGCCTTCGAAAGAGTTTCAAGGTAAAACCAGTATCGGTCCTTATGGCGATTTCGTAGTCATGATAGACGACATGGTGCGCCAAATCGTAAAAACATTGAAGAAGAACAAGCAACTGGATAATACCATCATTGTCTTTGCTTCGGATAATGGGTGTGCCGGTTATATCGGCGTGAAAGATATGGAAAAGAAAGGACATTTTCCTAGTTACATCTATAGAGGCTACAAAAGCGATATTTACGAAGGCGGACACAGAATTCCTCTTATTGTCTCCTGGAAAGGAAAATATGGGAAAGAGACAAATAACTCTTTAGTCTCATTGATAGACTTTTATGCCACTTTTGCTCAAATGCTTAACCACAATTTGGAGACAGAAGAAGCTGTTGACAGTTACAGTATGTGGCCGATATTGAGTAAGAAAGGTGCTTCTGCGCGTAAAGACTTGGTGCACGAAGCGGGAGAGGGGTATTTATCTTTGCGTACTTCCCAACTGAAATTGGTGTTCTATGGAGGTTCGGGTGGCTTTTCCTATCCTGTCAAACCCTCCGATGTGGCGAAGTTCCCTCCGATGCAATTGTTTGATATCGTGAAAGATCCTTCGGAAAAAGAAAACATTATCGGTGGTAAGCGTTACGAAAATGAGGTGAAAGAGATGAAACGGACTATGAAGCAATATGTAGAGAATGGTCGTTCTACTCCTGGTGAGAAAGTTTCGAATGATACGAAGAATAGTTGGAATCAGGTAAAGATCTTCATGCAGGAAGAATAAGCATTTCTGAAAAAGAATATGAATATAAAAAACAGCACCCTGAATAGACGTCAGAGGTGCTGTTTTAGTTTCAACAAGGAAAAGAGTATTATTCTATTTATTATTTATTCAGAGAGTTACAGATCTGTTGGTTGATTTCTCTGACTTTAGCTTCATTCATCTTGATTACTTTACGGTCATAAGTCATCAGACCGTTGATTTCACCTTCCACGTCTGTTGTCTGGGTATATACGGCAGCAGAGAATCCTTTCTGGATCAATTCCAACAGATGTTTGCCATATTTAATGTATTCGTTCGTTACTTCGTCCGATGTATTGAACTTCACATAACCCCAGTTTTTCTTGTCATTCACCCAAGTGTTTCCTTCTACTACCAAGCCGATACCTCCATATTCACCCAATACGGTAGCGCGTCTCGGATCGTAAAGGAACATGTTCGGGCCCGGATAGTGGTGAAGGTCGAGAATATCGCCACAAGTATAGTGATTACCACCACTGGCAGGATTCACCAGGCGGCTAGGATCGTATTCTTTAGTCCATGCTACGATTTCCGGAGTCTTGAATTGTCCCCATGCTTCATTGAAAGGAACCCATACGGCGATACTCGGATAAGAATACAGACAGTCGATGATTTCTTTCCACTCTTTGCGGTAGTTAGCCTCCGAAGCAGCGGAACGAATCACTTCTCTGCCGTTAAAGTAGTTGCGTGCCTGCCACTGTGGGCTAGGACCACCGTTCGGCATATCTTGCCATACGATCAATCCTAATTGGTCGCAATGAGTGTACCAGCGTGCAGGTTCTACTTTGACGTGCTTACGTACCATGTTGTAGCCGAAGTCTTTCGTCTTCTTCAAGTCATAAACCAATGCTTCGTCTGTTGGTGCAGTATACAAACCGTCAGGCCACCATCCTTGGTCGAGCGGACCGAATTGGAAATAGTCTTTGTTGTTCAATTGCAGGCGAGTGATGCCATTCTGACCCTTGCGGATAGAATATTTACGCATAGCCGTATAACTCTTTACCTGGTCTATTGCTTTTCCGTCTTTATACAGAGTCACTTCCATATTGTAGAGGAAAGGAGAGTCCGGAGACCACAGTTTAGCATTAGCAGGCATTGCCAGTTCAACGGGTACTCCGTTCAACGCTGCGCCTTTGGCTACAAGGTTCTTGCCATCGAATACTTTTACTTCCACTTTGTCTGCGGAGGTCGTATTAGCGGCAACTTCTACCTTAACAGAATTATTGTCAATATCAGGAGTAGTTTTCAGATTAGTGATGTATTGTGTTGCTACCGGTTCCAACCACACTGTTTGCCAGATACCTGTAACCGGAGTGTACCAAATGCCATGAGGATTTGCTATTTGCTTTCCTCTGGGTTGTTCGCCACGATCTGAAGGGTCCCATACTTTTACTACCAAGTCATTATTTCCTTTATTAAGTACAGAAGTAATATCGAAATAGAAAGGAGTGAATCCACCTGTGTGTTCGCCTACTTTTACATCATTCACCCAAACTTCTGCTTTCCAGTCTACCGCACCGAAATGCAACAGGATTTGTTTACCACGCCAGGCAGAAGGAACGTCGAAAGTACGTTGGTACCACAGTTCTTCTTTCTCGTTTATCATTTTGCCTACGCCTGATAAAGACGATTCTACGGCAAAAGGAACAAGAATATCACCCTGGTAAGCAGCAGGAGTAGGATCACCTTTCTTTGTGATTGCATATTTCCAAAGCCCGTTCAGGTTTTTCCAGTCGTTGCGCTCCATGATAGGACGCGGATATTCCGGCAATACGTTTTTAGGGTCAAGCTGTTCTCCCCACGATGTCTTGATTTTGTCACCGGCAGGTTTCCATTGAGCAAAAGTCGAACTGCATAAAGCCAATGCAAGTAGCATTGTTAGAAAATTCTTTTTCATGTTCATGGTATAAAAATATAGTTAGTTATTAGATATAAATTCTTTAAAAGAATATTGCAAAGAAAGGGGAATTAAAAGAGAATAAAGGAAATTTGCCGTTCAAAAAACAATAAATTCTCTTCTTTTTGATCAAATAATGAGTTTTTTCGCTAATAAAACGGACTATTGACTAATTTTTATTCTTTATTGGACCGTTAGTTTCATGCAATATTGGAAATTATGTACATCTTTGTAATGCCAATATCGGGTAACGAAAATATAATAACTTCAAAAGTTTTCTTTATGTGAAATTTTATATATTTTTGCAATAACGATTGTGGTAGCTTATCTATATTTTATCTGATATTTATGCAGGAACATAAACAAAAATATATTTGGGGCTTTTGGATAATATCCTTTGTTATTACTTCTATATTTTACATGGGTTGTTCAGGTGAAGAACCATTCGGAAATAAAGAGGAAATAGCTGGGCAAATGTCGCTTGCTCTACAACAGAAGGATATGTATTGCCAAAAGAAACTGGATCGTATCGATTCTATTCGAAACTTCTTGAATGTGAATGAAAAAAGGATGACGGACGAAGAAAAGTTTCAGATCAATGCAAACTTGTATAATGAATTTAAACTTTATTCTTTCGATTCTGCCTTTCATTATGCCACACAGTTGTGCAAGATAGCCAGTAGCATAGATAGTGCTGCATATATGGTAAATGCTAAAACCAAGCTGGGATATATTTTAGCACGCGGAGGTTTCTTTAAAGAGGCTGTAGATTCACTTTCTTCCATCCGGATTGAGAAAGAGACATTACCTGCTCAAGTGTTGGCAGACTATTATATTAGCTTTGGGCGTGTTTATCATGATTTGGCGGATTATGCAAAAGACGATGTGTTTTCATCCAAGTATAACCAAATAGGAAATGAACTCTTGACGGAAAGTCAGTCTTATCTTTCTGATTCGTCAACAATCTATTATGTGAGAGGAAAAATAGCCCTTAAAGAAGATAAGTTAGCTGAGTCCAAACAACTTTATCGGCAGGCTTTAGAATTATGCGATACGACTGACACGGAAACACTTTCCGTACTCCTGTCGACATTGGCATTTATCGATCGTAGGTTGGAACTGAACGATGAGGCTATCTATTACTATGTGAAGGCAGCTGTGAATGATATCCGCAGTGCCACCAAAGAATCGGTCTCTATGAGAGGATTGGCAACGATGCTGTATTATCATAAAAATGATGTAAACCGTGCATCTGAATATATAAATGAGGCATTTGAAGATGCAACTTTTTATGGAACCCGTCACAGGATTAATGTTATCGGAACTTTATTACCTGTATTTGTCGGGGAGAAACTCGATATAGAGCAGGTTAAGCGGCAGACTTTTCAGGATAGTCTTATCTTGACTTCTATTTTTGCGATTATATTAATAGTGGCCATCATTTATATTCTAGTACAGATGAAGCACTTGCGTCGTTCCCGTCAATTGTTGGAAAAGCTGAACTTGAAATTGTCAGAAGCAAACCGTATTAAGAATTCGTATATAGGACACTATCTGGATGCTACTTTTAAATTAGTTAATCAGCTTGATAATTTTGTATTGGTAGGGCAGCAGAAGTTGGAGAATAAGCAGTATGATTCTCTTTCTTCGATGATTCATAATTTAAATTCGGATTTTAACAGGAAAAGTGCTTTTGCTGATTTTGATAGGACATTCTTATCCTTATTTCCAACATTTGTCGAAAATTTCAATTCATTGCTTCAACCGAATGATAAATTTGCATTGGAGAATAAAGATGCGTTAAACTCTACCTTACGTATTTTTGCCTTGATCCGGTTGGGAATTACAGAGTCTGAACAAATATCAGAAATCCTGGGATATTCCGTGAACACCGTTTATAATTATAGAGTTCGCACTCGAAATAAAGCTGTTGATCCTGCTAATTTTGAAAAAAATATCAGAAAAATAGGTCTGTAGTTGTTATATAAGTACGTATAAATCCCTATATTTTCACCTGTTTTTAATTTTGTAATCATTTGATTATTATTTAATTAGTTTTCTAATTCCCCTATATTTTTGTTATATGGCGGATATATCCCCTCTTTTTCCGGTTGGTAATTCTTAATTTTGCCTATGCTTCGATTAACAAAGAGTATAAACGACTTAAATCAAAAAGAACCGTGAAAAGTATGAAGAACTACAACCGATTATTTTTATTGAATCTAATTGCTTTATTTTTTCTTTCCACTTCGTCTCTGGCAATAAATTCCATTTCTTCTTTAAAATTGGAGAAAGGTAATTTTCGGATTTTGTTATCCGGGCATGAAGTAGAACCTGTAAAGCTGGCGGCAGAAACCTTATCTAAAGACTTTGAGAAGGTAATGCATTACAAACCTGTAATCTCACAAACGATTGATGAGGCAAATAGTATTGATATTGTTATCATTAACGAAGAGACGGGCGGTTCTTTGCTTCAGCCTCGATTCATTCGTCCTTTGGATGGTTTCGAATCTCATAGGGTATATTGTAGTCCCGATGAGAAACGTATTTATCTTCATGGAAAAGATATGCGTGGTGCTATATATGCTATTTATACTTTTAGTGAATTATTTCTTGAAGTGCCCCCGTTGTGGTATTTTTCTTCTTGGGAACCGCAGTATAAGAAACAGGTGGAGATACAATCGGACTTTGACTATTTTCAGAAGTCACCACAAGTCAGGTATCGTGCTTGGTTCCCTAATGATACCGATTTGTTCAGTCCCTGGAGACGCTTGTCGAAAGAGAACAACGAATTGTGGCTGGAGACTATGTTGCGGTTGAAGCTTAATACTGTCGAATTGGAAGCTACGGTTACATATCCGGATTATAAACTGAATGGTCAGGCTGCTTTATTACGTAAATACGGACTGGTACTTACCTCTCATCATCACGTAGCCTGCAACAATAATCTGAAAAACTGGGAAGGATACTGGCGACGAGTGCGCGGCATGAAAGCACCGGAGTTACTTTTATCGAATGAAAAAGCTCTTATTGAGTTTTGGCAATATAGCATAGAAACGGTGTGCCGTGACAAACAGGAGAATCTGTGGCAGATTGCTTTTCGTGGTGTAAACGACCAACCTTTTTGGGCAGCTTTTGCCGATGCTCCGGCGGGTGATAAGGAACGTGCAGAGGTGATTAACCGTATGATCCGCATACAATTGGCTATGATAAAAAAAGCAACTGGAGAGAATGATCCTTTTGTACGAATGACCTTCTACGATGAACTTTCTGACTTGTTGGCTAAAGGCTATTTACAACCTCCGACAGGTAAGAATATGCTTTGGACTTTCGTTGCCGGACGGAGAGATCACTATCCTTACGATGATTTGGTTACATTCGATACGACAAAGCAAGTGAAACTAGGATATTATATGAATCTTCAATTCACTTCGACCGGTGCTCATCTGGCTCCTGCAGAAGGACCATGGAAGATGGAAGCAAACTATTGTTATGTGAATACACGCGGTCCGCTGACTTTTTCGGTGGTTAATGCTGGCAACTTAAGAGAGTTTGTCATGGAAATGTCGGCCAATGCCCGTATGATGTGGGATATGAAGGCGTATAATACAGATTCATTCCTGATTGATTTCTGTACTCAATATTTTGGAAAGGAACATGCAGCAGAGGCTGCCAAACTTTATCATGATTATTACTATGCTTATTGGCAACAGAAGCCTTCAGAGTTTCCGGGGATGGAACGTCAGTTTATCTTTCAGGATTTACGCTACTCTCGTGTTTTTGAACAGATCGGGAAACGCTTTGATGACTTTTCTCCGAATCCTTTGTATGAGATCGGATTTGAACGGGTGCCCGGTCGTTCATTCCGCATTGACGGAAATAATCAGGTTGATTCATTGATTGCGGGAATGAAAAAGACAGCTGTACGTTTTGAGGAGGTTTCACGACATTGTGAAGATTTTCTCAAATCCTTGCCAAAACAAAATCAACGGTTCTTCAGAGATAACTTGGCTGCTCCTTGCCATTATATGGCAGCATTGAGTTATTCATTATATCATTTTGTATCTGCTTATAAAGAAAAGAATCACAGTAAACGGACTGAACATCTAGGATCTGCTATTCAAGAATTGGAAGAAGCGCGTGATGCCCTGTATGAAACGCAGGAAGGAGTATTTTCCACTTGGTATATAGGTGATTCTATGAATGGTAAATTCAATATTCCACAGCAACTCAAATTATTAAATAAACTACACAAAGAATTTTAGTAACAATTTATATTAATTACCTAATTGAATCTGATTTATGAGAAATTTAGACTTTAGCACGAAGGTATTTCGTCTGCTGATGCTGGTTCTCCTACTCTTTTCGGTACAGATAAGCCGTGCTGATGAAGGGTGGCCGAGAACTCTCAAAGGGCGAATTGTTGACGCGAAAAGTGGAGAAACCCTTATTGGAGTGAATATCCAGATCTTGGGAACTACCACAGGTACAATTTCAGACTTTGACGGAGGATTTCAATTGGTGGTCAAAGCCAATTCCGTTATCCAGTTTTCGTATGTGGGATATAAACCCATTGAAATCAAAGCTGAAGAAGCGGTAAAGAAAACTGTTTTTCAGATGGAAGAGGATGCTGGTGTACTTGAAGAAGTAGTGGTAGTGGGGTATGGTACCCAAAAAAAGGTGACTAGCGTAGGCTCTATCACACAAGCTGATGGAAATAAGTTATTAAGAGGAGGTAGTGTCAATTCAGTAACCGAAGCATTACAAGGGAAATTGAACGGTGTAGTAGCTATTAATTCCGGTGGTATGCCGGGAGGAAATGATGTTTCTATGTATATCCGTGGTAAGAGTACATGGGGAAATACAGATCCGCTTGTATTGCTCGATGGTATTCAGAGTGATATTAAGGATGTGGATATGAATGAGATCGAATCTATCTCTGTATTGAAAGATGCTTCGGCAACTGCTGTATATGGTGTACGGGGAGGTAATGGTGTCATTTTGATTACTACTAAGCGTGGTACAAATAAAGCACCTACTATCAGTTTTTCGGCAAATTATACGTATAAGTCACCGACTACCAGTATGGAACTTGCTGATTATGTTACGTCCATGCGGGCTTATAACCAAGCTATGGCTAATGATGGGAGCTGGAACAAGTTGATTCCCAAGTCTACACTTGATGCATGGGAACGTGCTTATGCCGAAGGAAATTATGGTGCGTACAATGATGTATTCCCTTATGTAAACTGGTGGGATGAGTTGGTCGGGTCAGGTTTTACCCAGAATTATAATGTTAATATTCGTGGTGGTACGGATTATATGAAGTATTTTGCTTCGGTTGGTTACCAGGGTGACGGTGATATTTATAAGTTAAAGAAAAATGACTCATTTGATCCCCGACATAGTTATAAACGTTACAACTGGCGGTCAAATTTTGATTTCAATATAACGAAATCCACAAAACTTTCTATTAATGTGGCAGGTAAGATGGCTTATCGTAATAAAGCACTTGATGACAGTAATCCGTTCTATGCTATATTGACGAGCCCGACGAGTGTCTATCCTGTGAAATATTCTGATGGGGAATGGGGAGATGATACTTACACCAATCCGGTAGCTAATATGAATATGGAAGGTGCTAATCTGCGTAAAACATTTCAAGGGTGGTATGATGCTTCTCTTGAACAGAAGCTTGATTTTATTACTAAAGGGTTGAAAGTAAATGCCAAGGTTTCTTATTCTTCATCATCTACTACTTCTACAGCCACTTATCTGGGTACGGAAGCAGCAAGTCAGGCGTTTAAATATATTATTCGTTATTCACGTACATACGACTATGCTAACCCGATTATTGGTGAAGATGGACAGTTAACTTATCCGATGTTGGAAAGCAAGCGTCTTCCTTATGAAACATCAGTGTCTAACCCGGCTTTTGTTAAATATTACGATCAGTTGGATGCTTATAGCCGTCGGTTTTATTACGAATTCTCTATTGCTTACAACCGTTCGTTCGGGGATCATAATGTAAGTGCACTTGCATTGGTGAATCGTCAGATCTTTGACTCAAAAGATGGTGGCGATATTCGTTTCCCGAACTATAACGAGGATTGGGTTGGACGAGCTACCTATAACTGGCGCGAACGTTATCTGGCGGAGATGAACATTTCATATACAGGTTCGGAGAAGTTCGCACGTGGACATCGGTTCGGTTTATTCCCTTCTTTTTCATTAGGATGGCGGTTATCTGAAGAATCGTTTATCAAGAAACATTTGGGAGATGTACTTACAAATGCCAAAATTCGTTACTCGTGGGGAAAAGTAGGGTCTGATGCTGGAGCAAGTCGTTGGAACTATATTCAGTCGTTTACCTCCGGGGATCATCTGACTTTGGGTACTGATGCTACCGGACATAATTGGGGACCGCTCTATACAGAAGGTTCTATCGCTAATCTGGGATCGACTTGGGAAAAATCAACCAAACAAAATTTAGGTATCGAAATTGGTCTGTGGAATAAATTGTCGTTAACGCTTGACTTGTTTGACGAAAAGCGTAGGGATATCTTAATGACACCCAATACCACATCTTCTATTGCAGGAGCTACTTTTAATTCGTTGAATATTGGAAAAACGAAGAATCATGGTATCGAACTGGAGTTGCGTTGGGATGATAAGATTGGCAAGGATTTTCATTATTATGCCAATTTTACAATGGCGTCAAGCGAGAATCGTATTGTATTCCAAGATGATCCGTATAAAGCTCCAGACCATTTGAAAAAGGCGGGAAAGCCGATCGGGCATCAAGCACGATATTTGGCAATAGGTAACTATGGCTCTATTGACGATGTATTTAATTATGCTCAAAGCGGTACTATCAATTCCATATCACCGAATCAGGTGATTCCTGGTGACTTGGTATATATCGATTTTGATGCTAACGGTATTCTGAACGGTCAGGATAAGGTGGCGGTCGATCAGTTGAATTATCCGCTTCATACCTATGGTCTTGATTTGGGATTTAATTGGAGAGGGTTGAGTTTCAGTGCTATGATATATGCTCCTACAGGTGTATGGAAATTGGTGGATACAGTTTATGCATCTTCGTTTAAAGGCGGAAGAGTAAATGCACAACCTGGAGCGTTAAATACTTGGTCGCCTGAAACGGCTAGTTCAAGTGGCATTCAGAGACCTTCTTTACATTTAAAGGATGATGGTGGATTTAACGGTACTGAAAGCACTTGGCGCTACCGGAACTTTTCATATCTACGTCTAAAGAATGTGGAGGTTAGTTATCAGTTACCTAAGCGTTGTCTAACTCCAATGCGTATCTCTAGTTTACAGGTCTACGTTACTGGTAATAACTTGCTGACTTTTTGGGGAGGTGACAATCGCATAGATCCGGAAGGTAATCAGACAGGTTATCCTATTCTGCGTTCGGTAACATCGGGAATCAGACTTTCATTCTAATCTTAATAAAAATAATGATCATAATGAAGAATAAATGTACATATATACTTGTCGGTCTCATGCTTTTCCTGACTGGATGTGAAGATTTTCTGGATAAGCGTGAAGATGCAGGCGGACTTGATGAAACTGCTATTTATGCCAGTTATGAGTCTATACGTGGCTTTTTGGATAAAGTATACAGTAAACTGGACACTTATAACTGTATGGTGAGCCGTGATGCAGGAAGTTACGGTCGTACGTATGTCGGCGCAATGGCTGATGAGATGGGAGTAGTATATAATAATACGGTTTTTAATAAGTTCTTTTCAGGAGCATGGTTGCTGACAGGGAAGAGCGAGAATGTTACCGAGATAGGTAATGGAAACTTAACTCCGATTGGCAGGGCTTATCCGGCTTTGCGTATAGTGAACCGTGTTATTGAGAATATAGATAAAGTTCCACTGACGGAAGAACAGCGGAATGAAATATTGGGACAGGCTTATTTCTATCGTGCCTGGTTCTATTTTCAAGTTATCAAACGTTATGGGGGAATGCCGATTATTGATCGTGTATTTGCCGGTGGAGACGATGATCTGCCTCGTGTAACTTATCATGAGAGTTCGGAATGGATGGTTAGTGATATAGATAAAGCGATTGCAATGCTGCCTGATACTTGGGAAGCTATGCATTATGGACGTCCTACTAAATTGGCTGCTTTAGCTTTCAAAGAAATGGCACTTCTGTATGACGCGAGTCCGTTAATGCAAAATGACCTGGATGCGGTAGTGGTGAAAGAATACGATAAAGAACGGGCTAAGAAAGCAGCACAAGCAGCTTGGGCAGCTATCAGTTATATGAAAAAAAATGAATCGCTTACAGGAGTCCGGTTGGCGACAAAAGAGGAATATACGAATACTTTCTGGTTTCCCGATACGGAACTCAAGAGGGCGGAACATATATGGATGTGCCGTAATATACAGGGTACGACTAATCGCTCTATGTGTATTCGTGCATTTTGGCTGTATGGAGATATGACCGGGCAGACTGGGGCGGAATCTATGGCTATGTCATGTCCTACCTTGAACGCTGCTAACATGTACGAGCGTCAGGGCGAGGATGGTATCTATTATCCGATTGACGATCCGAGATCCGGTTACCAGTTTGATCCCGAACATGCTTTTGTCCGCCGTGATCCTCGTTTTTATAATAATATCCTGATTCCGGGTGATGAATGGGGGACGTATAAGGATGGAGCTCCTCATTATATCCGTTTGTGGGTAGGTTGTTCTGCTTATAATCAGTATTTGACGAATTCTAATACGAATGCTCGTGAATTGTCTGGTTTTATGTGTCGCAAATTCTTATGGCCGGAAGCAAACCAGAAACATACAGGAAGTACGAGTGGGGCGGTTACTTATATAGGTAAAATAGCACAAACGGTATTTATCAGAGTTTCGCAACTTTATCTGGATTTCGCCGAAGCCTCTTTTGAAGCTACGGGAAGCGCCACGGCTAAAGTGGAAGGATGTGATATGTCTGCTGTAGAAGCGCTGAATTTAATTCGTAAACGTATCGGGGTTACAAATTTGCCTTCTGATATTGTGAATGATCCAGTTAAGTTCCGTGAAGCTTATCGCCGTGAGCGTGGTGTGGAGCTGATGTTCGAGCATCATCGCTGGTGGGATTTGCGTCGTTGGATGATTATGCATGAGGTGTTTAAAGCGCCGTTCCCACTCAAAGGGGTACGCTTCCATCCAGTAGGAAGTTATGGAGATAAGGCAGGTAACTATACTCGTCCGGCTAGCTTTACGTATGAAGAATTTGAAATGACTAAAGAGGTACGTAACTTTTCTAATATGCGTAATTACTGGTATCCGCTTCCTCAACATGACGTTGATGCTCTTCGCAATCTGAAACAGAATCCAGGTTGGTAATGAAAAACACTTAATAGTTGATGTTAATGAAAAACAAATATCATATATTCTTTACTGGTATGCTGTCCATTGCTTTTTTCATGGGAGCTACCGTAGACACGAAAGCTCAAGATTCGATAGCAGTCGTTAGTCGTGTCAATATTGAACACCTGAAAGCAATGCCCGACTTGCAACTCTCCAATACATTGCAAGGGCAAGCGGCAGGTTTGATTGTTATTCCTAATACGGGAGGTATCGGTTATGCCAACTCGACATTTTATGTTCGGGGACAACATAGTAACGGAACTAATAAGGCTATCGTAATTATAGATGGCATTGAACGTCCGATAGATGATATATTGCCTGAAGAGATTGAATCTATTGAGGTATTGAAAGACGCATCTGCCAAGATTCTTTATGGTGCGCAGGCTACGAATGGCGTTATCTTAGTGCGTACTAAACGTGGTCAGGCTGGTAAACGGGTGATTCGTTTTGGTGCCGAATACGGGGTACAACCTGTGACTCGCTTACCCGAATATCTTGATTCTTATAATTATGCGACACTCTTTAATGAGGCTTGTGTCAATGACGGCTTGCTTCCTTTGTATTCCGACGCTGATCTTCAAGGGTATCGTAATTCTACCGGGGTGAATGATTTACTTCATCCCAATGTTGATTATTATAAGGAATTTTTGCGCAGCTCAAGTACGTTCCGTAAAGCGACACTGGAATTGAGTGGAGGTAATGCAAGAGCTAAATATGCCGTTACGGTAGGTTATACAGGAAGTTCCGGTTTGGAAAAAGTAGGCGATCGGTCTGACTTGAATCGGGTGAACGCCCGTGGTAATCTGGATATACGTATTACCGATTTCCTTTCGGCTTCGGCAGATGTGGCTGCCCGTGTGGAAAAAAAGGACTGGGGAGCTAAAGATGGTGGCGGGATGTTTAGTGAAATATCGACACTCCGTCCTAATGAATATCCTTTTATGATTTCGGCTGAGGATATACATGGTCATAATGGTATAGCGGCAGATGAAACGTCGTTGTTATTTGGAGCCAGTTCACGTAAGTCAAGCAATCTTTATTCGGATATGCTCTATGGCGGTAATACGTCGGAACGTTATGTCAATAGCCAGACTAACCTCGGTCTTAATTTTGATTTGAATGAGTTTGTGGAAGGACTGGCTGCGGAAGCGTATATTACTTTTGATAATTATAGTTATCTGCGTCAACAATTACGGAATGATTATCCCACTTATTCTATTGATCGTTACCTGAATGCTGCCGGAGATGAGGAAATACGTTTTACAGAACGTAAGAAACTGAATTTGCCAAAGAAACAGTCTATTGCGTCTAACAGCACTTATCGCTATTTCGGATGGAATGCGCGTGTAAAATATACTCGTTCGTTTGGATTGCATGATATGGGAGCAAATGCTGCTTTTCGCTATACGGCAGAGGAAGCTACGGGTAGTTCACAAGATTTGAAAGAAGGTAATTTCACTTTCCGTGCCAATTATGCGTATAACAAACGGTATATGCTTGAAGCTACATTGGCGGCAATGGGGTCTAACAGATTTCAGGGAGATAATAAGTATTTCTTCGCTCATTCGGTAGGAGGTGCATGGATAATATCTAATGAATCTTTTTTAAAGGATATGAAGGCTGTAAATCTTTTGAAAATGAAGGTGAGCTACGGTCATTTAGGATATGCAGGGGATACTGACTTTTTTCTCCATAGAACAAATTGGAGACAAGGGGATAAGGAGGAATTCAAACCTAGTACGGGGGCCAATACAACCGATTTGATTCGTTTAGGTAATCCTGACTTGAAATGGGAGTATTCTAATGAACTGAATATCGGTATTGAAGGTCGTTTCCTGAATAATCGTCTGTCTGGTGAGGTTAATTACTTCCGTGAGTTACGTAAGAATATAATTGGTATCAACTCTGCTAAATATGCAACGATAGGAGGAAATTTCATTCCTTCTGAAAACATAGGTGAGGTATTGAATCAAGGTATTGATGCCTGTGTAAACTGGAATGACAAAGTAGGTGAAGATTTTACGTACAATCTTGGGCTTAATATTACTTTTACTAAAAATAAACTTCGTAAAACGAATGAACTAAGTAATATCGAAGACTATCGAAAGAGTATTGGACAACCTACCAGTGCCATTTTTGGCTGGCAGTCACAAGGTTTATTCGGAAAAGATGTGGCTATTGCCGGGCATCCCTTTCAGAGTTTTGGGAACTATCAGGTAGGAGATATTGCTTATGCTGACTTGAATAATGACGGAATGGTGGATAATAATGACCAGACATGTATCGGACAGAGTTTCCCGAAGACTACGTTGGGAGTGGATGTAACTTTAAACTACAAGGGATTCGGACTCTATATATTGGGTACGGCAACAACCGGAGTCACTCAAATGTTGACTAGCACTTATTACTGGAACAAAGGACTTGATGGTTATTCCGTGCTTGCTGAGGACCGTTATCATCCGGTAAATAATCCTACTGGTACGCAGCCCCGCCTGACTACCACTTCGGGAGTGAATAATTATCGCAACTCTACGTTTTGGACAAAGAACGGTTCATTTTTCCGTCTCAAGAATGTTGAATTGAGCTATACCTTGAATAATAATTCGAAAAAAGGCATAGGCAAGAATTATAAATTCTTTGTGAGGGGAGCTAATTTGTTTGTATTGTCGGGTATTAAGGAACTTGATCCGGAACAGATGCTTGCCGGTATCAGCAATTATCCTGTGTACCGCACGATTACAGGTGGAGTATCTATTAACTTCTAAAGTTGATGCAATTATGAAAGTATTGAAATATATATTTAGTATGATGCTATTGGGTGGCATCATCAGTGCTTGTGCCGACCTTGACACTAAGCTTACAAACGAATGGTCGGAAAGTGATACATGGAGAGATGCGGATATGGCGCAAGGTGTTTTGTTATCTGTTTATCAGGATGTCATGATTGCGCCCGATGCTTGGGACGGCAATTTTCTGGATGCTGCTACAGATAATGCACTGACCCGGAATTATGACTCTAAGGTGTATCGTGCCAGTCAGGGGGCATTTAGTCGTTCTACTAATCCTCTTGGCAATTGGAGCAGTTGCTATGATCAGCTTCAACGGATTCATTTGTTCTTGGATAAAGGGCTGACAGATAACGTGAGTTATGATGTAGCAAATGCAAATAACGACAAAAGAACCAAGCGTCGTCTTCAAGGTGAGGCACTTTTTCTGCGGGCATGGTGTAGTTTTCAGTTATTACAAATGTATGGAGGAAAAACCGATGATGGAGAAGTGCTGGGATATCCGATTGTGACCCGGTATATTACTCCGGAAGAATCTGCCCATCCTGAAAATTTTAAACGTGATACTTATGAGGATTGTGTAAAGCAGATATGCGATGACTGTGAAACAGCTATGTCTCTGTTACCATTAACCTATTCGGGAGGGGATGCTATCTTGGGCGATATATCTTTTGGTAGAGCGTCCGGATTGGCTGCTGCTGCATTGAAAGCGCGTGTATTGCTGTATGCGGCGAGTCCGGCTTATCAATCTGACCGCGTCGTAAAATTGAATGGTATGGGGGATTATACGATTATCGATCAGGTTGCCTATAAAGCAAAATGGGAACGTGCAGCACTCTATGCGTATGAGGTGCTCCAGATGCAAGGGATGGCTACTTATGCTGCGTTGATACCCAATGAATTGTATGACGGCGGTGATGCACAATCTGCAGAATTTCTTTTTAGAACATTCGTAGGTCGCAGTCATGATATTGAAACAAGGCATTATCCTCCTTACTATTATGGGAATGCACAAACTATTCCATCCCAAAATCTGGCTGCTTCATTTCCTGCTAAAAATGGTTTCCCGATAGATGATCCTCGTTCTTTATACGATAAGGATAATCCTTATGATTGCGAACGCGATAACCGTTTTTTAGTGAATCTGTATTACCAAGGACGTCAGTTTGGAGCTAATGCATCTTATATTGACGTAACACCCGGAGGTAAAGATTCCGGCTATTTGGATGTGAAGGCCAGTCGTTCGGGATATTATCTGGCAAAGTTTATCAATGCGGATGTAGCTAATTTCCTGAAACCGTTGGAAGAGCAAGATTCACGTCATTATTATCCGATGTTGCGTAAAGGAGAGGTTTGGTTGAACTTTGCTGAGGCTTCCAATGAAGTGTGGGGGCCGAAGGTAGCAGGCCCCGGATGCTCCATGTCTGCGTATGATGTCATTCGTGTGATTCGTGAGAAATCGGGAGGGATTACGAATACGACCTATCTTGATGAAATGGCTGGTACACCGGAGAGTTTTCGGAAACTGATTCAGAATGAACGCCGGATCGAGTTTGCTTTCGAGAACCAACGTTTCTGGGACTTACGTCGTTGGTTGCTGCCACTAAATGAATCAATTTTAGGTATGGAGGTTACTCGTAAAGAGGATAGTAGCGAAAATTTTGAAGTAAAATTGGTGGAGGAACGGCCGCTCAATGATATCCGCTATTACTATCTTCCTTTGCCGTATGATGAATTACAGAAGAATCCGAATCTGAAAAATAATAAAGGTTGGTAATAATCTAATTAAAAGAAAATAAACACATGAAATTAGTAAAGTTTTTATTCGTATCGTTCGTTGTGCTGGTTAGCTTTACCTCATGTTATGATGAGTATACTAACGATTATGAAACTCCCAATATGGGTTTTGCTGTGGCTAACCCCTTGCGTACAGTGATTGCTGATAGAGATATGCCTATATATATAGGCGTATCTATCGGTGGTAAACGTGAAGTGGATATGTCGGATTGGGCAAAATTTGAGATTGATCCGTCATTGGTAGAAGAGACTGGCAAAGTATTGCTTCCAAGTAATTACTATACATTATCTGACCAGGAATATTTTCGTGTACGTAAGTCTAATCTTCCGGTTGCTGATGTCCGTATAGATTTTACGGAGGCATTTTATAACGATCCGCTTTGTCTGGAAGCGCACTATGTATTGCCATTTCGTATGACAGAAAACTCTTTGGGAGCTTTACGCGAGGGAGCTGAAACAACTGTTGCTGTTATTAAATACATTAGCACTTACGCCGGAACTTATTATCGGATGGGAAAGGTGACAGAGGTGGATGCTTCAGGGATTGCCATAGGACAACCGGTAAGTTATGGTGATACGTATGATATCATCAACTGTAGTACCGTTGCTTTTAATAGCAAGGCTCCGCGCATTGTGGTTTGTCCTGGTGTTGGTAATGAAAAAGAGGGGGTTGGTAGTGTAACGCTCTCAATGGATGCGGACAAGAATGTGTCAGTAACTGGTGTGGATGGAAAGGCGGCTATCAGCAATGCTTCAGGAAGTTATAAAATAGAAGGAGACTATGAATATGTTGCTGATGTCACTAAACGCGCTCCTCAATTTGATTTGGAGTATACTTATGAGAAAGCGGGCAAATATTATCATGTAGTAGAAAAATTGGTTCTACGTCAGGATCCGCTTTATGATTTGCGCGTTGAGACATGGTGATGAGTAATAGATATGATTGAAACATAATATTAAGCAAAGATGAAAAAAAATATATTTCTCGTGCTATGCATTTCTTTTATTTGTTTTGGCTGTAGTGCAGAAGCGGAATGGGAAAAATTAAAAGTAAAAGAAGTAGTGAAGACGGATCCTGTTATTGATTGGTCGGCTACTGCTGATAGTTGTACCTATGTTCTTATTGAGCAGTTTATGAATAAAGAAAAAGGAACTTTCTGGAAATCACCGAAAGATGTGAGTGGAGGCTCGTATAATATTTATTGGCAACAGGCACATGCGATGGATGTCGTTATATATTCTTATGAGCGTATAAAGGATAAGAATCCGGCATTGGCTGCCACATACAAGAATTATTTCAAATTATGGTTTGATAATAAGGCGAATAATTATCATCGTAGTGACAGTGATGAAACTGGATTTTTGAATCCTTTTACGGATGATATGTGTTGGATTTGCCTTACGTTGATACATTTGTCGGAAGCTACCGGTGATGCTGTTTATATAAATATGGCAAAAAATATTTATGATACACATATTATAACCCGGGCATGGACAGATGCTAAAGGAACCGGATTGCCTTGGAAAAGCGATGATAAGAGCCGAAATGCTTGTACAAACTCTCCTGGTTGTTTAGTTGCTGCCAAGCTGTATAGGAAGTTTGGAGGAGAAAATTATCTCGAAGATGCGAAAATGTTATATAAATATATTGTGGGTAGTTTACTGAAAAGTGACGGAAGAGTGGAAGAGCCTCCTTTGACATATACACAGGGGACTTTTGGAGAGGCATGCCGACAATTATATCATATTACGCAGGAACGGGAATATATGAGAAAGGCTGAATTGGTAATAAACTATACAATGACTAGTGATCGTTGTTTGCAAAACTGGATTTTGCGGGATGAAGGAACAAATATGGATGGAAGTATTTTTAAAGCGGTATTTGTGCCTTATGCTGTAAATTTGGCTTTGGATGATGATACTTCTGATTTTGTGAAAAAGCGTATTAAAACTTTTTTGTTGGACAATGCCGAAGCATTGTGGAAAAACATGGATAGAAGAAAATATCCTGCTATGTATTGCAATTATTATTGGGGTAGTATGTTTCCTTCCAATGAAATTGCATCCATGGGGGCACAGGCAAGTGGTAGCTCTTTAATGGAAGGAGTTGCCCGAATGATGGTGACTCCGGAAAAATAAAGTTATCTTTGTAGCCCAATATAATTAAATCGAGCTTATGAATCATCGGTTCCGTTGTTCTTGCATTATCTTGTTCATTTTTTATTCTTGTATTAGTCATCTTTATGGGCAGGTGCAGGCAGTATCTACCGTTGATACAGGATATGAACTTTGGTTGAATTACAAATCCGGCTCCAATTCCCGATTGAAGCAAGCTGCTATTCGGTATGCCAGTCAGGTTCGTTTGGCGGGAAGCCAGTATGATGAAGTAATAAGAGAGGAATTGGAGCGTGCTTTAAAAGCATTGCTGGAAATTACACCAGGTTTTGTTCGTGGTGAAGAGGCTGGAATTCAGATGAGTTTCTGTACAGATAAAAGGCTGGGTAAGGAAGGATATATCATCCGTAGTGGTAAAAAGAGGATAACACTTCAAGCCTATTCCGATGCAGGGTTTCTTTATGGCACGTTCCATCTGATTCGATTGATTCAATGTGGTGAACCACTTGTACAACTGAATATAAGAGAGATACCTGCATTGGAATTTCGACAACTTAATCATTGGGATGATTTAAATGGAAATATAGAGCGGGGATATGCTGGTAAGTCGTTATGGAAATGGGAGGAGTTGCCGGAGAAAGTCGATAGTAGATATACTGACTATGCCCGTACTAATGCATCTATAGGCATAAATGGAGTCGTGTTGAATAACGTTAATGCCGATCCTCGTATTTTGCGCAGGGACTATTTGAAGAAAGTAGCTGCCTTGGCAGATGTTTTTCGTAAATACCATATACGGGTTTATCTTACAGCTAATTTTGCAGCACCTTTAAAACCGTCGGCAACTCCGGATGTGATGAAGCAATGGGGAGGGATAGGTGACCTTGATACAGCTGATCCGCGAGATCCTCATGTACAAGCGTGGTGGAAAGCGAAAGTTGATGAGATATATGAGCTGATTCCTGATTTTGGCGGATTTTTAGTAAAGGCCAATTCGGAAGGTATGCCCGGTCCTCAAGACTATCATTGTACTCATGCAGAAGGAGCAAATTTGTTGGCCCGTGCTTTAAAACCTCATGGAGGCATTGTGATGTGGCGCACTTTTGTTTATAATCCAGAGATTGATAAAGATCGTATCAAACGTTCTTATAAAGAGTTTCTTCCGCTTGATGGAAAGTTTGATGACAATGTGGTCTTACAGACGAAAAACGGGGCACTTGATTTCCAACCGAGTGAACCTGCCCAACCTTTATTTGGGAGTATGAAATATACTTCTTTGATGCCGGAACTCCAGATTACTCAAGAATATACAGGGCATTCTACATATCTGGTTTATTTATTGCCTATGTGGAGGGAGTTCTTGGATTTTGATACCTATAGTGAAGGAAGAGGAAGTACAGTGAAGAGTATTATTACAGGTAGGACTGCTTCTTATCCCTTTCGTGCAATTGCAGGTGTGGCAAATACTGGAGATTTACAGAATTGGACAGGACACCACTTTGCGCAAGCCAACTGGTTTGCTTTTGGGCGTTTAGCATGGAATCCCGATGAAGAAACAGAAAAAATAACTTCTGAATGGATAAAGTCTACCTGGAATTGTGACGAACAAACTCTAAAGGTTATTGAACAAATGATGATGCCGACTTGGGATCGCTTTGTTCGTAGTCATTCGCCTTATAGCCTTGGATTAACTACTCTGGTAAAATGTCATTATAAAGCAGGATTCGGAATACGTGCCAATAAAGAGTGGAAAATTAGTAAAGAAAGTATTGGTAATGATCGTACTGTCAATGGGTCTGATTATGTATCTCAATATTGGAGGCCTAATCGTTCAATCTTTAATGATATAAATCTGTGCCCTGAACTGTATTTGCTCTGTTTTCATAATGTATCGTGGGAGCATAGAATGAAATCCGGTTTGACTCTTCGTGAAGAATTAACCGCTAATTTAAAACTGGGAATAGAACAAGCTGATAGAAATATCCGGCTTTGGAAATCAATTCGTCATAAGATTGATTCCCGGAGATTTGCAGAGGTAATGGAAAGTCTTTTGAAAGAACGGAGAGATGCTGAAACATATTACAATGTTGCTATTCATTTTTTTGATCTTTATAAGTAAAATCTGTATTGGATGAGTTTTGATGTGAAAATGGTTATTTTTTGTTCTTTATTGAATGGCTATTTTCGTAACTTATTGGAAAGATTGCCGAACTTTGGGTGTGAGTAATTCATACACTTCTTGTTACTAAACTTATTACGATATTATGTTATGAATAGAATAGTTTTATTCTCAATCTCTGCTGTTTCTGGTATGATAAATATCATCCCAATGTCGGCACAAACACCCAAACCCAATGTTGTTATCATCATGACTGACCAACAGCGAGCTGATTTGTGTGGTCGCGAAGGTTTTCCGATGGCTGTCACTCCTTTTGTCGATTCACTGGCATTGAGTAATGTCTGGTTTGATAAGGCGTATACGGTAGCTCCTGCTAGTATGCCTGCGCGTTGTTCCATGTTTACAGGACGTTATCCGACTGCTACGCATGTCCGTACGAACCACAACACTCCCGATATGTATTATAAGAAAGATATGCTCGAAGTGTTTAAAGAACAAGGATATAAGACGGCATTACTGGGAAAGAACCATGCACATGTGAAGGGGAAAGATTTTGATTATTGTGAGGAATATTTTCATTGGGGAAAGAATCAGCGTGATACGCAGGAAGATAAGGATTTTGCATATTTCCTGAATAATAAAGCGAGAGGACAATATTTAGAACCTACTCCTTTCCCGGCAGAAGCGCAGAATCCGGTGAAAATGGTTACCAAAGCTTTGGCTTGGGCGGAGCAGCAAAAAGATTCCGCATTCTTTATGTGGGTTTCAATGCCTGAACCGCATAATCCATATCAGATATCAGAGCCTTATTTCTCAATGTTTTCTCCGGAAAAGATACCGGCAACTTTGACTAGCCGGAACGATTTATCTAAAAAAGGAAATAAGTATGAGATTTTGGCGGAATTGGAAGATACAGCCTGCCCGAACCTGGCAAAAGATCTTCCTCGTTTGCGTGGAAATTATTTGGGAATGCTTCGTCTGATAGATGATCAGACCAAACGTCTGATTGAAGGATTCAAAGCAGCCGGGCTTTATGAAAATACAATTTTTGTAATCCTGTCAGACCATGGGGATTATTGTGGGGAGTATGGTTTGATTCGTAAAGGTGTAGGAGTGCCTGAATGTTTGACCCGTATTCCGATGATTTGGGCAGGATATAACATTCATCCGCAAAAATCTCCTATGGATGCACATGTTTCTATTGCTGATGTATTTCCTACTATTTGTACAGCAATTGGTGCAGATATACCTCTTGGAGTGCAAGGACGCAGTTTATGGCCGATGTTGACGGGTAAATCGTACCCAAAGAAAGAATTTTCGAGTGTAATTGTACAACAGGGATTCGGTGGTGAAGATTTCACCCGGGATGAACCGTTGACATTTGCTAAAGAGGGGGCTTTGCAACCCAATAAAATAGCTCACTTTGACGAACTGAATACCTGGACACAAAGCGGAACTGAACGTATGGTTCGCAAAGATGACTGGAAACTGGTACTCGACAATTATGGCCGTGGTGAACTGTATAACTTGAAAGCCGATCCTTCTGAGATTAATAATCTTTATAATAAAAAGAAATATGCTTCCAAACAAATGGAATTGCTGGAAGAATTGATGACTTGGGAACTGCGTGTACAAGACCCATTGCCGGTGCCAAGAAATCGTTATCATTTTAAGCGGAATCCATATAACTATCATTTTGAAGATAAAAAGAAATAGAACTGAATAACTAGAACTACTGTATCAATGAGAATCTTTTCGCTATTAATATTATTGGTAGTGGCATCTGCCCTGCAATCACAAGTGGTTGTGAATGAGAATGTAAAACATAGTAAATATACTTTCCCATTAGTCGCATCGAAAATAAAGGCGACCGTGTGTTATGATGCCAATGATTACCCGGTTGTAAAGAAGGTTGCCGAACTGTTTGTGTCTGATATTGAAAATGTCACAGGACAAAGATTAAAATTGGCAGATGAATGGAAGAAAGGAAGAACAGTGGTGATTGTCGGTACTATTGAAAAAAATCAGGCAATTCGTCAGCTAGCCTCCAATGGGAAAATAGATATATCTCCTTTGGAAGGAGCATGGGAACGTTATCTGATCCAGACAGTTAATCATCCTTTTCCAGGAGTAGATAAAGCGCTGATTGTAGCCGGAAGTGACAGGCGAGGAGCTTCTTACGGTTTGTTTTTTCTTTCGGAAATGGCAGGTGTGTCTCCTTGGTATTGGTGGGCGGATGTCCCTGTGAAGAAACATAAAACACTTTATGTGGATGCTCCCACCACTGTTTCCAAGACCCCTTCCGTGAAATATAGAGGTGTTTTTCTGAATGATGAAGATTGGGGACTGAAACCTTGGGCCGCTAAGACTTTTGAGAAAGAGCGTGGCAATATAGGTCCCCGTACTTATGCCAAAATATGCGAATTGTTGTTACGGTTGAAAGCCAATCATTTGGCTCCTGCCATGCATCCGGTGTCGACCGCATTTTATAAGATACCTGAAAATAAGTTGGTAGCAGATACTTTTGCTATTGTAATGGGGTCCAGTCATTGCGAACCATTATTGTTAAATACAGCTAGTGAATGGAATTCAAAAACGATGGGACCTTGGGATTATGGTAAAAATAAGGATAAAATTAATGAAGTTCTAGGAAACCGTGTAAAGGAAAACTGTGCTTATGAGAATGTATATACATTGGCTTTGAGAGGATTGCATGATGCGGCAATGGGAGGAGGTGATGTCCCCATGAAAGAAAAGGTCAAAATGCTGGAGAGTGCGTTGAAAGACCAGCGTAATTTGATTGCAGAACATTTTGATCGACCGGTTGAAACAATTCCACAGGCATTTACTCCATACAAGGAGGTGTTGGAAATCTATTCGAATGGATTGGAATTGCCGGATGATGTAACCATTATTTGGCCGGATGATAACTTCGGCTACATGAAGCGCTTAAGTGGCCCGCATGAACAAAAGCGTTCCGGGCGTGCAGGTGTTTACTACCATGTCTCTTATCTGGGAGTTCCTCATAGCTATTTGTGGTACAGCACTACTCCCCCGGCTCTGATGTATGAGGAACTCCGAAAGGCTTATGATACGACGGCAGACCGTATCTGGCTGGCTAATTGCGGTGATTTAAAAGGAGCCGAAATGCAAGTCTCTTTATTCCTTGATATGGCTTATGATATAGATAGCTTTAATGCGAATAATGTGGTTACCTATCCCGCCCGTTGGTTGGCAAAGATGTTTGGAGAGCAGTATTATAGCGTATTTGAAGATATCACTTCTTCGCATATTAATCTGGCCTTTTCCCGGAAACCGGAATATATGGGTTGGGGATATTGGAATAATTATTGGGGCGGGGGAGAGAAACGTACGGATACGGAATTCTCTTTTGCCAATTATAATGAAGCAGAAAATCGTCTGAACGAATATAGCCGCATTGGGAAGAAAGCGGAAAATCTTTTGGCATCTTTGGATAAAGACAGTCAGCCGGCTTTTTATCAGTTATTATACTACCCGGTGAAAGGTGCCGAACTGATGAACCACATGACTATAAAAGGACAATATTATCGGCAGTATGTTCGTCAGCAGCGTGCCGCCGCCAATTTGATAAAGGAGAAGGTAAAGAATTACCATGATAGTCTGCAAATCATAACTGAAGGGTATAATTCTTTGTTGAACGGGAAATGGAAATATATGATGTCTTTGAAGCAGAATTATGAAGGTTCCAGTTCTTACTTTATGCTTCCGTTGATGGAAGAAAGTTATACACCTGTCGGTGCTCCTAAATTAGCTCTTCAGGCAGAGAGTGAGAACTTGGATAAAGGAGGGCCGAGTTATCATAGTTTGCCTGTTTATAGCACTTTTTCCCGTAAAAGCCATTGGATCGATGTGTATAATCAGGAAAGTGGAGATTTGAGTTGGACTGCAAAGCCTTCGGACGATTGGATTATATTGTCTCAAAAAGCTGGGAAAACTCCGACAGAAGACCGGATCAGGGTATCTGTTGATTGGGAGAAAGTTCCGGTTGGAGAGAGTATTAAAGGTGCTGTGGAGTTTAGTTCTAATGATCAAAAAGAATGTGTATTGGTTTCTGTTTTTAATCCGGCGTTTCCTGTGCGTGATGAGATGCAAGGAGTGTATATGGAAGAGAATGGGTATGTCTCTATTCCGGCTGCAGGGTTTCATCGTAAGTTTGAGAGTAATGACATAAAAATGAATATTCTTCCCGGGATTGGGGTTGAAGGGCATGCTTTGCAATTAGGGAATCCTATATCTTCTTTGCAGATGTATCGTGCTGGTGATGTACCTAGAGTGGAATATGATTTTTATACGTTTAATGCCGGGATTTATGATGTGTATACATATGTTCTACCTACATTCCCTTTGCACGCAGAACGAGACTATAAATTGCCGGAACATACTAATTCGGACACAAAGTATAGTGTCCGTATAGATGATGGTTCTATTTCTACTCCTTCTACTTCTGCTATTGAGTATTCTCAAGTTTGGTATGATAGTGTGCTGAAGAATTGTAGAGTGAATAAATCTACTTTGTATGTGAAGAAGCCGGGCAAACACACTCTACAGATACGTTGTGGTGATCCTGGAGTTGTCATTCAAAAAATAGTCATCGACATGGGAGGATTAAAACGTTCATACCTTGGACCTGAAAGTACAAAATGTAATTAGTCTAATTGATTGGAGAACCAGATGGCTTTGCTATGGGTTCTCCTTCTTTTTGTGGTATTCCCAATATAGGCATCCCATCTTTGTCCCATTCTATTTTTTGTAAACGAGGGGTACGTGAGTCCATTGCGCCCGGAGCATCATTCGGTGTCTGACGGGCATGATAAAGCATATAACATTCCTTTCCATCCGGTGACGGGACGAAAGAACTGCCGCCGGGGCCAAAAACTTCATTCTCCGGTTCCTGCTGAAATACAGGTGTCGGATGTTTCTTCCAGGAAGCAGGATTCAACAGGTTGGCATTGGCGTCTGCTGTTAGTAATCCTACACAATAATAGGGAGTCCAGCTACCGCTGGCGGAATAAAAAATGCATACTTTATCTTTATTCTTCGGCTGAAAGAAATGAGGTGCTTCGTTCACATGGATCGGATAGGCTGTTTTGCTGCCATCGGGATTCACCCATTGACACTCCCATTCATATTCAGGTTTGGAAATCAGAACTCTGTCGGAAGAAAGAGTCCACGGATTTTCCATCGAAGCGATGTAAATACATTGTGTCTCGCTGTCAATTCTTCGTTTTTGCCATCCGCACCAAATCATGTAACGCTGTCCGTTGTGTTCGAAAGTACTCGCATGAATTGCCCAGTTGTTATCTTTGTCGGTCGGTATGCGCCCTTTCATGACAAACTTACCCTCTGTAGGAATATCAGCCTCGTTTTCAATCACATAAATCTGGTGATTGTCCATATTACCATCGTCTGCTGCGAAGTAAATATACCATTTGTTGTTGATGCGATGCATTTCGGGGGCCCATAAGTGATGGGAATTGCTTGGATCGGTTGGTATCCATACCGGCTTTCTAAGACTGTCATTCAAATTTGTTATGTCACTGGTCTCCCAGAGCATGATTCTGCTTTCAGAGCCTTGCGTATAATAATATTTTCCTTCATAAAAAACAGCCCATGGTTCAGCTCCTCTTTCACGTAGCGGATTTGTATATGTAGCTCCTGTTACGGTTTCCTTTTCCGGTTCTGTTTTCTTCTTGGGTTGACAGGATGCACAAATAATTATTAAAAGTACGGTTAAGAATAACAATCTGCTTCTCATGGTATTTTTTACTTAATAATGATATTGCAAAGAAAGCATAAAATCTTGATAAATCATCTTTTTTTTGCAGATTGGTTAGTATTTATCCTTAATTGGTTCGTATTTATTGAATTTTCTAGTTGTTTTTTCTCATCTTTGCAGCACGAACTTTAAAATTGATATTGTATGAAACTGAAACACCTTATTCTTCTTAGTGTTATTTGCTGTTCCCAGTCTGTATTTGGACAAAAAGCCAATCAACAACCGAAGACGAGTGGCAATCCTGTATTCCCGGGATGGTATGCCGATCCGGAAGGAGTTGTATTTGGGGATGAATACTGGATTTATCCTACGTATTCGGCGCCTTATGACGAACAGACTTTCATGGATGCCTTCTCGTCTAAAGACCTGGTGAACTGGACAAAGCACCCGAAAGTGTTATCAAAAGAGAATATTAGTTGGTTTAAACGTGCTTTGTGGGCACCTGCCGTGATTCATGCGAATGATAAATATTATATATTCTTCGGTGCGAATGATATCCAAAGCAATAATGAACTGGGCGGTATTGGTGTAGCTGTGGCCGACAATCCTGCCGGACCATTTAAAGATGCGTTAGGCAAACCTCTGATTGATAAATTTGTAAATGGTGCGCAACCGATCGATCAGTTTGTTTACAAAGATGATGACGGACAATATTATATGTATTATGGTGGCTGGGGACATTGTAATATGGTGAAACTGGCCCCGGACTTGTTGAGTATTGTACCGTTTGAAGATGGTACCCTTTATAAGGAAGTAACCCCCGAAAAATATGTAGAGGGGCCTTTTATGTTGAAACGTAACGGAAAATACTATTTTATGTGGTCAGAAGGCGGTTGGACCGGACCGGATTATTGTGTTGCTTATGCCATTGCCGACTCACCGTTCGGACCCTTCAAGAGAGAAGCAAAAATATTACAGAGAGATCCCAATATTGGAACAGGTGCCGGTCATCATTCAGTTGTAAAAGGGCCGGGAGAGGATGAATGGTACATCATTTATCATCGCCATCCATTGGGTGAAACGGATGGAAACGCTCGTGTGACCTGCGTTGACCGTATGTACTTTGATAAAGATGGAAAAATAAAACCCATAAAGATGACTTTCGAGGGAGTAAAGGCAAGCCCATTGAAGTAAAATCTGAAAAGTTCAGCCCATCCATAATTAATATTTTAATAAAGATGGGCTTTTTTTGATTTATTGTTTTATTTTTGTCCTTGTAAATCAAACATACTTATTATAATGAACTTAGATATACACACTCTTTCCGACTCCCTTTTGTGGAAAAGGTTTCTCGAGGGAGATTCGAGTGCGTATACCCAAATCTATAATCGAACGGTGCAAGATCTGTTTCGATTCGGACTATTATATACTTCAGACAAAGAATTAATTAAAGATTGCATACATGATGTGTTTGTGAAAATTCACATGAATCGTGCAAAGTTAGCCCCAACAGATAATATTGCAGCTTATTTGACGGTAGCGTTGAAAAACACTCTTTTTAATGCGCTAAAAAAAACAACAGATTCTCTTTCGTTTGATGAAATAGGTGAGAGAGAAGAGACGGTTGACGAATCCCCCTCCACTCCGGAAACTATATATATTAATAATGAACAGGAAAAACAAGTTCAGGCAACCGTGCATACTATGATGTCTGTATTGACGGACAGACAGCGTGAAATTATTTATTATCGATATATCAAAGAGATGAGTATCGATGAAATAAGTAAGGTGACAGACATGAATAATCAATCTGTTTCTAACTCTATTCAACGGGCTTTGGGACGTATCCGGGACTTATTTAAGAGAAAATAAGAGAGAATAATCAGCCTATTTTTCCTGTCAATCAAAAAAAGTGGAAAAAACTTCGGAAAAGGTGAGTATAAAATGAAAGTACAACTGTTATTCATACGTAAAGACAATGAAAATGATGAACTCTGAACAAAAACATACAGATTTTTCCCTATATACTTTTGAAGAATTCCTTCAGAATGATTTCTTTATTTCTTCCATGAATTACCCTACGAAAGAAACACAGAAGTTCTGGGATGAATTTGAACAGATGAATCCTTCTAATATAGATGAATATATAGCAGCAAAAAGATATTTGGAGGTTTTTTCAAAAGAGAAAGAAGAAGTACTTTCAAACGAGGAAACGGATGATTTATGGACTCGTATACAGGCAACCAATATAAATAAGGAGAAGGCGAAACGTAAGAACTATTTCTTAATAGGATTGAGCTCGGCGGCCAGTGTTGCTATTCTTGTGGGATGTTTTTTCTTATTAAAGAGTTATTCTTCGGTGCTGGATCCGGATATTGCCACTTTTGCAGTGAATACCAAAGCTGATTTGCCTCTGACGGAAGAAACACTGTTGATTTTGGCGGAAGATAACGTAGTGAGCCTGAAAGAAAAAGAAACGGAGATTACGTATGATTCCGTAGAAATCAAAACAAATCAGGAAAGTATACAAAAGGAAAAATCGGCTGCTTACAATCAATTGGTCATTCCGCGTGGAAAGCGATCGGTATTGACGTTTGCCGATGGAACTAAAGTCTGGGTGAATGCCGGCACGAGAGTGATTTATCCGGTAGAGTTTGAAAAAGATAAACGTGAAATCTATGTGGACGGAGAAATCTACATAGAAGTAGCCAGAGATGAAAACCGCCCTTTCTATGTGCGGACCAAAGATATGAATGTCAGGGTGCTTGGTACTAAATTTAATGTAACGGCGTATGAGTCGGAAGCAATTAGAAGTGTAGTGCTGGCGCAAGGATGTGTTCAGGTAGAAACAGCCCGGACTCCGAAAGCGATTTTGGCTCCTAATCAGATGTTCAGTTCTGCCGATGGAAAGGAAAATATATCACAAGTAGATGTGGAACAGGCAATATCGTGGATAAATGGACTCTATTGTTTCCAAAGTGCCGATTTGGGAATAGTCTTGCAACGCCTGTCTACCTATTATGGTGTGAATGTAGAATTTGACCCAGCGCTAAGTAAAATAAAATGTTCCGGAAAAATCGATTTGAAAGACAACTTTGAAACAGTTATTAATGGATTAACCTTTGTTGCACCAATTTCTTATGCCTATGATGAACAATATAAAACGTATCGAGTAGTAAAGAAATAGATATAAAAAAATAAGATAATAAACTAATCTAACTCCCGTATTTTATGGTAATTATTGAAGAGAGTGGATGATACGAACTATCATCCAGATGGGACTTGTGTGCCTATAAATGTTTAGATACAGAAAATAATATTATGAGAAATTTTTAACATGTTTAATATGAAAAATGCAATTAGAGAACGAAAGAGTAAGGTTCTCGGGCTATTCCTGTGCTTTTTACTTCTCGGAATAGACTACTCTTTCGCAAGTTACAACAATTATTCTCAATTTAAGACTCTTTCGGTCAGCATGAGTAACTCGACGTTGAGAGAAGTGCTTAAAACAATAGAGAAAAGTAGTCAATTTGTTTTCTTCTATTTAGATGACGCTGTCAACTTAGAACGTAAGGTATCTATCGACAGTAAGAATAAAAATATAGAAGAAATTCTTTCTGAACTTTTCGAAGGTACTTCGTGTACTTATCGGATCTCTGACAGGCAAATATTTATTTCCGGAAAAGCCCCTGCTTCAACCGAACAGCAACAGAATAAGCGGAAAATATCCGGACGTGTCACTGATATAAAAGGAGAGCCGCTTATTGGGGTGAACGTTACTGTAGATGGAGATGCAAATGGTTCGATTACGAACATGGATGGTTTGTATGAGATATTCGTAACCAAGAAGAGCGTAGTGCTTAAATTTACCTATATCGGGTTTAAAACTTCTGAAATACGAACCAATGCCTCCACCAACATTTATGATGTCACCTTGGAAGAACAGGTGAACGAATTGGAAGAGACTGTTATTGTGGGTTATGGTACCCAGCGTAAAATAAGTAATATCGGTGCACAGTCTTCCATGAAGATGGAAGATATTAAGACGCCTTCTGCCAGTTTAACAACTACATTGGCAGGTCGTTTGGCGGGTGTTGTGGCCGTACAACGTACAGGAGAACCGGGAAAAGATGCTGCTGATATCTGGATTCGTGGTATTTCCACTCCCAACACTTCTTCTCCGCTGGTATTGGTGGATGGAGTGGAACGTTCGTTCAATGACATCGATCCGGAAGATATTGAATCGTTGACAACGTTGAAAGATGCATCAGCAACAGCTGTGTATGGTGTACGTGGTGCCAATGGCGTAATTTTGATTAAAACCAAACCGGGAAAGGTAGGAAAACCGACAGTGAGCGCGGATTATTATGAATCGTTTACCCGTTTCACGAAGATGGTCGATTTGGCAGACGGTATCACTTATATGAATGCAGCCAACGAGGCAATGCGTAATGACGGTATTGCTACGAAATATACAGAAGATCAGATACGTAATACGATTGCCGGTAAGGATCCTTATCTATATCCGAATGTGGATTGGTTGAAAGAAATCTTTAATGATTGGGGACATAATCGCCGTGTGAATGTAAATGTACGCGGTGGTAGCGAAAAAGTCGCTTATTATGCATCAGTCAGCTACTTTAATGAGACAGGTATGACGGTGACTGATAAGAATATCGACACCTATGATTCTAAAATGAAATATAGCCGTTACAACTTTACTACCAATTTGAATATCGACGTAACTCCTACTACTAAGGTCGAGATCGGTGCGCAAGGTTATCTGGGAGAAGGAAACTATCCGGCCATCTCTTCTGCCGATTTGTATAATGCGGCAATGTCTATCTCACCGGTTGAATATCCGAAGATGTTCTTTGTTAACGGAGAAGCCTTTGTGCCGGGAACTTCAACCAATAACAACTTTAATAACCCTTATTCACAGGCTACACGTCGTGGCTATGACAACCTGACGAAAAATCAGATTTACTCTAATTTGCGTGTCACACAGGATTTGGATATGCTCACGAAAGGACTGAAACTGACTGCTATGTATGCATTCGACGTATACAATGAGATACATGTACATCAGGACCGTGCGGAGTCTACCTACAACTTCCTGGACACTAGTGTTCCTTACGATATGAATGGACAACCTATTCTGCAACGTATTTATGAAGGAAGTAACGTGTTAAGCTATACACAGGAAACGAGTGGTAACAAAAAGACTTATTTGGAGGCTTCCTTGAACTATGACCGGACATTTAACGACGATCATCGTGTTAGTGCGTTATTCCTGTTCAATCAGCAATCCAAACTATTATATCCGAAAGGGACATTGGAAGATGCGATTCCGTATCGTATGATGGGTATTGCCGGTCGTGCCACTTATTCATGGAAAGACCGTTACTTCGCAGAGTTCAACATCGGTTATAACGGTGCCGAGAACTTTTCGCCTAAACATCGTTTCGGAACTTTCCCTGCATTTGGTGTAGGATGGGTTGTTTCAAATGAGAAATTCTGGCAACCTTTGTCGAAGGCAGTTTCTTTCTTGAAGATACGTTATACGGATGGTAAAGTGGGTAATAGCGAAGTTTCCGACCGTCGTTTCATGTATCTGGATCAGATGAAAGAAAATGGAGACTATGGTTATAAATTCGGACCGAATGGAACTAAGTGGTCCGGTTATGAAACAGTGAATATGGCTGTTGACCTGATTTGGGAAGAATCTCGCAAACAAGACCTGGGTATTGACCTTAAGCTATTTAATGATGATCTGTCTATTGTATTCGACTTGTTTAAAGAACGTCGTGAAAACATCTTGTTGAAGCGTGAACATTCTATACCTTCATTCTTGGGATACAACACATCTGCTCCTTACGGAAATATCGGTATCATAGAAAATAAGGGATTTGACGGAACGATCGAGTATAACAAGCGTATCAATAAAGACTGGGTAATTGCGCTTCGTGGTAATGTCACCTTTAATAAGGATAAATGGATTCAGGGAGAATTGCCGGAACAGAAATACGAATGGATGAACCAATATGGGCACAACATCAATGGAGTGAAAGGATATGTTGCCGAGGGACTGTTCACTCAAACTGAAATAGATGATATGGCACGCTGGGAATCTTTGTCGGATGCCAATAAAGCCATTACTCCCAAACCGTTTGCATCACAGTTTGGAACAGTGAAAGCCGGAGATATCAAATACAAGGATTTAAACAATGACGGTCAGATAGACGCATACGACCAGACTTACATTTCTCGTGGGGATGTGCCGACAACTGTCTATGGTTTCGGATTTACAGTAGGTTGGAAAGACTTGTCTGTGGGGATGATGTTCCAGGGCGTAGCAGGAGCCGAACGTGTTTTGAACGGTAGCAGCGTTAATCCGTTTAATGGCGGTGGTGGTAGTGGTAACCTTTACTCTAACATTGGCGACCGTTGGACAGAGGAAAATCCGGATCAGAATGCCTTTTATCCGCGTTTGTCTTATGGAAGTGAAACAACCAGTAATATTAATAACTTCCAGAAAAGTACCTGGTGGGTACGTAACATGAACTTCCTGCGTTTGAAGACATTGCAGATCTCTTATAATCTGCCTAAACCCTGGGTGAATAAAGTTCATCTGAAGAATGCGGCTGTATATGTAATGGGAACTAACCTGTTCACTTTGAGTCGTTTCAAATTGTGGGATCCGGAGTTGAATACCGATAATGGTGCTTCTTATCCGAATACGACTTCTTATTCAGTTGGTATTAATTTCACATTCTAAACAAAAAGATAATGAAAAAATATAATTATATAATCGTTAGTTTGCTGGCGTGTCTCTTGACGACATCTTGTAATGACTATTTTGACCAGGTGCCTGATGACCGTTTATCACTCAAGGAGATTTTCACAACCAGAGATGGAGCCTTGCGGTATCTTTCGAATGTATACACATTCTTACCGGATGAATTTAACCAACGTCAGGTGCATGAAACAAGTCTGTACCGTACTCCCGGTCCCTGGACAGGCTCCAGCGACGAAGCAGAGTGGACAAATGACAATAAAGGGAAATTGATAAATAACAACTCTATCGATGCGACTGAAGGAACGATGGTATTGTATCGCTGGAAGAGCTGGTTTTCAGGTATTCATGAAGCGGCAGTATTTACAGAAAATGTAGATCAGGCACCGCTGACTGTTGCAGAAAGAAATCAATGGAAAGCGGAAGCAAGAGCTTTGCGGGCGATCTACTATTTTTATTTAGTGCGTACTTATGGTCCGGTTCCTTTGCTTGAAAAGGATTTCCCGATGGATACTCCGAGCGATGAGTTGCAACTCCCGCGTAATACGGTAGACGAGTGTTTCGATTTTATCGTATCAGAACTGAAAGGTGCGCAAAACGATGGTTTACTGGATGATGCTTCTACTGACAAAGTGTCCGGATATGGCCGTATTGATAAGGCGATTGCACAGGCGTTTATCATCGAGGCATTGACTTATCGTGCCAGCTGGTTGTTTAATGGAGAGTGCAATTACTATTCAGACTTGGCTAATACGGACGGAACAAAACTGTTCCCTAACAAACCGGACGAAGCTACCAAACGTGCCAATTGGCAGAAAGTGATTAATGAATGTAACACTTTCTTCTCTAATTACGGAAGTCGTTATCATTTGATGTATACCAATAAGGACGGTGTTTCTGTTTCCGGTCCGGACTCGGAAGGCTTCAGCCCGACAGAATCTTATCGCCGTGCAGTAAGAACCCTGTTTTCTGAAATGGGTAACAATAAAGAAATGATTTTCTATCGTTTGGATAATGCTGCCGGAACCATGCAGTACGACCGTATGCCGAATAGATCCGGTAATACGACTAATTATAGAGGTGGTAGCTTGTTGGGAGCAACCCAAGAAATGGTAGATGCCTATTTCATGTCAAACGGAGAATCTCCTATTTCCGGTTATAGTGCTGACGGAGTCACTCCGATTATCAACGAAAAATCCGATTATGTAGAAGAGGGAGTTTCTACAACAGAATACAAAGGAACAGACGGTACCTTATATGCACCGACAGGAACTAGAATGATGTATGTTAATCGTGAACCTCGTTTCTATGTAGACATAACCTTTAGTAATTCAAAATGGTTTGATGGAACAGAAGGCGATTATATAGTAGATTTCACTTATAGCGGAAGTTGTGGTAAAGAACAAGGTAGCAATGACTATACAAGTACAGGTTATTTGGTGCGTAAAGGAATGGATTCCGGCGATCGTAATCAGAACTTGGTTTGTGTGCTCTTGCGTCTGACTAATATTTATTTTGACTATATCGAAGCGCTTGCACATGTCAGCCCGACTCATGAAGACATCTGGACATATATGAACATGATCCGTAAGCGTGCGGGTATTCCGGGATACGGTGAAACAGTCAATCTGCCTAAACCGACTACAACGGAAGAAGTCATGGAGCTGATTCGTAAGGAGAAACGCATTGAGTTGAGTTTCGAAAACTGCCGTTATTTTGATGTACGTCGCTGGGGATTGGTAAATGAGTATTTCAACAAAGCAATTCACGGTATGAATGTCAATTATGACGGAAATGAATTCTTCAAACGTACGGAGATTGTGAAGCGTATTTTTGACCGTCAGTACTTCTTCCCCATACCACAGGGCGAAATTGATATTGATAAAAACTTGGTTCAGAATACAGGATTCTAAATACTGATTATAAAATAGAAATTATGATGAAACAATATATTTTCTCTGCAGTTTGTCTCATGTCCGGTGTCCTTTGTATGTCCTCTTGCAATGAGGATAAACAGGCAAAGCCATATACTCCGGATTACGAGATTGTACCGGAGTATACCAATGCGGATACCTGGACTGCCTATGAAGCATTTAATGATAACTTACTGGATCCCGATAAGAATATTTATAAAACAAGTACCGCTTATACTGCTGCTACCGACCGTAATAACGGAGCTGCTGCTATCTGGTGCCAACCGATCTATTGGGATATGGCTATGAACGCATATAAACGTGCAAAAGCGGAAGGAGATACGGAAAGAGAAAACAAATACAAGCAGTTGTGTGATGATTTGTTTGCCGGAAATAAAGCACATTATGTAAACTTTGATTTCGACGATAATAATGAAAATACCGGCTGGTTTATCTATGATGATATACAGTGGTGGACCATTACTTTGGCACGTGCTTACGAATTATTTAAAGTGGAAGAGTATCGCAGTCTGGCAGAAGCAAGTTTTGCACGTGTATGGTACGGTTCTCCCCGCGTAGGTGATACGGGTTCTTATGCAGATCCTGAAAAGAATTTGGGTGGAGGTATGTTCTGGCAATGGCAGCCTATCGGCAACCCGAATGAAAATGCTGCTGGTGATGGTAAGATGGCTTGTATCAATTTCCCGACTGTAGTAGCTGCATTGACCCTTTACAACAACGTTCCTGCCGATCGTGTGGCTGATCCAAATCCGGAAAGCTGGAGTAATAAGTACGGTGATTTTACCCGTCCGCATTATGAAACGAAGGAAGCTTATCTGGCAAAAGGAAAAGAAATCTATGAATGGGCTGTGAAGAATCTGGTAGACAGCAATACCGGAGAAGTTGCCGACAGCAAGCATGGTGAAGGCAATCCGGCATGGTCGGACCATGTATACAATCAGGCCACTTTTATCGGAGCTTCGTTATTGCTTTATAAAGCTATCGGTGAGAAAACATATTTGGACAATGCAATTTTGGGAGCTGACTATACAATGAATACCATGTCCGGAACGTATGATTTACTGCCGTTCGAGAGTGGCGTGGAACAGGGTATTTATACCGCTATCTTTGCGGAATACATGGCCATGCTGGTAAATGATTGTGGCCAGACCCAGTACGTACCGTTCTTGAAACGTAACATTAATTACGGCTGGGCTAATCGCGACCGGACACGTAATTTGTGTGGTGGCGAATATCATAAGGCACAGATAGAAGGCGCTACTATTGACAGCTATAGTGCATCCGGAATACCGGCATTGATGTTGTTGTTTCCGGCAGATAAATAATTGTAACCCATAAAAAAGAAGAATAATGAATACGAAATATTCAAATTGGAAAATGTGGTATTATGTGTTATGCATGGTACTGACACTTCAATTGGCGGCTTGTTCTGAAGAAACGCATGACGAGTATACTGCGGCTCCTGAAATAGAAGATACCTATATCGACCAACTGGATGCATTGATTGCTGAAATGACCGATTTGCAGCAAAATTCAGACTACGGAGATAAGAAAGGACAGTACCCCACCGAAAGCCGGGCAATTCTGACAGATGCGATAGATGATGCCAATCGTGCGGTACTTTTAATCAAATATCAGCAACCCTCTCCGTCGGAAAGTGAGAAACAACGCTATGTGGCAGAAGCCAAGGCGTCTATAGAACAGTTCAAGAGTACGATCCGTACAGAAGATGCTGAAACAACACCGGCTGAACTGTTTGTGGACGGACGTGGTGATGGTGGTTCTTATATCGATTTCGGACGTAGCGAAGAATATGTCAATTTCGGAACCGAAGGAAATCAAGCCTTTACTGTTGAGTTTTGGGTGAAAGTAACCAAAGGTGGTGGAAAAGACCAGAATGTGTTCCTGTCAACTTACATGGGCGGTGACGGATGGCGTAATGGCTGGATGATGTACTGGCGTAATGCAGACGGTGGTATTTATCGTGCAACTTGGGGCGAAACAGGAGGAAATATCTGTGAACCGTCACTAAAGGCACCGGAAGATGGAGAATGGCAACATTTCTTGTTTGTGTACAGTGATAAAGGCTTGCCGGGCAGTCCGGAGCTTCGTGCGAAGTTGTATGTGAATGGAGAAGTGAAAACAACCGAGGGAAGCGTGGGTAGCAGATTTTATAATTCAAGCAACTATGCCAACTATAATGCCCCGATGACTGCTTTCGGACGTTATATGCGTACCAGTGATAATCTGTTTGAAGAAGGCTTTGCCGGTTATATGAAGAAAATCCGTATCTGGAAGAGCGCAAAGGATAACGAATATGTTCAGAATTCTTATAATGGAACGGCTGAAGTGACGGGTAAAGAAGCAGATTTGGCGGCAGCATGGGATTTCATGACCAAACCTTCCGGTTCAGGTAATGAAGTAATAGACCTGACAGGCCGTCATACTGCTAAGATTATCGGTACTTACGAGTGGCAACGTATTGTTGAATAATAATGTAAAAACGATGAAAAACATGAAATGTTTAACTAATAAATGGAGAGAGGGAGCAATGCTCCTCTCTTTCCTCCTGATTTCTTGTCTGGCAGGGATATTTACCGCTTGTGACGATATTGAAGACGAGTATATAACAGATACACAGTTGAGTATCTTGCAGGAAAATCGTGCGTCATTGAACTATTTATTGAAGAATTCAACCTACGGAACTGCTCCCGGAACATATCCTGAAACCGGAAAGGATATATTAAATGCTGCTATTACCGAGTTGGATGCACTGATAACACGGGTAGAAGCTGGCGAAGAACTGGATGAAACAACTTTGGAAGCTGCTGTAGCAAAGGTAAATCAAGCGATTGACGAGTTTAAAAATTCAAAATATTATAATCTGTCTCCGGAAGCACAGCAATATATCAATAATTTACTGGCTAAGGCGGATGAAATACTTGCAATCGTTAATGATGAAACGAAGTGGGGAAATCATCAGGGACAATATCCGGTAGAAAATAAGTCGGTTTTGGAGAGTGCAGCTAAAGACTTGGAAAGTCTGGCTGAAAGAATCAAATCCGGTTCCATCACAGATATGACGCAGGAGATTTATGATGAGGCTATTGCTGCTGCCGATAAGAAAGTAGAAGAAGTCGAAGATTCTGCATGGCCGGATAACAGTCAGATTACCTGGAATCTGTTTGTAGACGGAAATGCCGGTTCTTATATAGACTTTGGTTATAGCGAGGATTATGTGAAGTTTGGAGAGGATGACAATCAGGCATTTACGATTGAACTTTGGGTGAATATTAAAGAATATTGCAATAAGCAGGGAGAAGACAACTGTACTTTCCTTTCTACCATGACAAACGATCCTCATTGGAGCGGATGGCGTGCCCAGGATCGTACAAAGGGATTGTTGAGAACAATGGTTGCTCACTGGCAAGATAATAATCATACAAATCCACAAGAATGGGAACCGGGATGGAAAAAGTCGGACAACTGGACCAAAGATCGTTGGACGCATTATGCATTCCTCTTCAGGGATAAGGGACTGCCGGGATTTGATACTCCGACAGATGTGAAGTGTTATTCCATGATTGACGGTACGAGACAAGGAGATCCTATTCGTGTGGGTGAGTCCTGGAGAACGTATATCAATGAACAATCCATAGCTAATCAGATTCGCATGACCGGATTCTGTATGATGGACAAAAATGGAAATCGTAACGAATGGTTCTCCGGTTACATAAAGAAGATCCGTATCTGGAAAACAAATCGGACAGAAAATCAGGTATATGCTTCTTATATGGGTAATGAAGAAGGTGTAAGTGCCGATAACCCGGATTTGGTAGATGCTTGGGATTTTGAAGTGAAAGGTGATCAGCCTACTCAAAGTGCTACCAATACAATAACAGGTTTGAAAGGTCATACAGCAACATTAGTTGGTGATAACTGGCAATGGATTGAATCCACAGACATTACAGATAACAAATAATTGTTTACCGGAATGAGTTTTCAATAGGTAGATTAAATATTCCCCTTATCTCTGTCATAAGGACAGAGTGAGGGGGAATTATTCTCCAATAACCCTTTATTAATCCTTTATTTTTATTGTAGAAAAGTGTTTTGGTCTGTATTTGTTCTTTATTGAATAAATATTATCGTTTTTTTTCAGCTATTTCTGCAATCTTTGTAACAGGAAAAATACTATAAACTTATAAACTATCATGAAAAGCAAAATTCTTTTGGCACTGACACTATTGTTGGGAGTATCAACTACTATATGGGCAGTCGGCAATTCAGGAAAAGCAAACCAGAAGAAGCACGCATATACGAACGAAGATGTATGGGCAGCTTATGAAGGATTTAATAATACACTACTAGACTCCAATAAATATATTTACAAGACAAATTCGTCCTATCCAAGTGCTGTTGACCGTGGTAATGGAGCAGCGGCTATCTGGTGTCAGCCTATTTATTGGGATATGGCAATGAATGCTTATAAACTGGCAAAGGCACAGAAAGACAGAAAGAAGACAAGTTATTATAAAACACTCTGCGAGAAAATATTCGCAGGGAACAAAGCGCAATATTGTCAGTTTGATTTTGATGATAACAATGAAAATACTGGTTGGTTCATCTACGATGACATCATGTGGTGGACTATCAGCCTGGCACGCGGCTACGAACTTTTTGGAGTGGATGAATATCTGAAACTCTCGGAAGCCAGTTTCAAACGGGTATGGTATGGCTCGGAAAAAGTGGGTGATACAGGTTCGTATGACAAAGAAAACGGAGGTATGTTCTGGCAATGGCAACCCATTCAAAATCCGAAACCGAATAAATTTGGTGATGGAAAGATGGCATGTATCAACTTTCCGACAGTTGTTGCAGCATTAACCCTCTACAATAACGTGCCTGAAAATAGAAAAGAATCGACCGACAAACGGCCGAATTATCAGACGAAAGCTCAATATCTTGCCAAAGGTAAAGAAATCTATGAATGGGGAGTGGAAAATCTCTTGGATAAAGCAACAGGAAAGATTGCCGATAGCCGTCATGGCAATGGCAATCCTGCCTGGAAAGCACATGTCTACAACCAGGCAACCTTTATCGGTGCATCCATATTGCTTTATAAGGCGACCGGAGAGAAACGTTATCTGGACAATGCTATTCTGGCAGCAGACTATACAGTGAAAGATATGTCTGCAGAACATAAAGTGCTACCTTTCGAAGGTGGTATTGAACAGGGTATCTATACTGCTATCTTTGCGGAATACATGGCATGGTTGGTGTATGATTGCGGACAAACCCAATATCTCCCGTTCCTGAAACGTACCATCAAAACAGGTTGGGCAAACAGAGATAAGACACGGAACGTATGTGGAGGCGAATACTATAAAAAGTTGCCGGAAGGTGCGGAAATCGACAGTTATTCTGCTTCCGGTATACCGGCATTGATGCTTTTGTTTCCGGCTAAGAAATAAATAGAAAACGACACAGAACCACGTAAAAATGAATAATAAACAACTACTGATTATATTCAGCCTGTTATTAACCGGCAATTATGCTTCTTTTGCTCAAACTCAAAAGGCCAAAGACAAGGACGCAAAAACGACTTTTCAAACTGCCGAACCCTGGAAGCCCGAAACAGATGTGCGTGCTGACGCCACGATGGTGTATGGCACGCTGGATAAAAAGGGTGTTTCTTTTGAACAGCGTGTTCAGTCGTGGAGAGACAAGGGGTATCAGACACAATTTATGACCGGAGTGGCATGGGGAGACTATAAAGACTATTTTCTCGGCAAATGGGATGGAATAGACGGTCACCTGAAAGAGGGGCAGCGGGATCGTAACGGAAACGAGATAGCCCACGGACACTTGATACCCTACATTGTGCCTACCGAAAGTTTTATCCGTTATATGCAGGAAACACAGATAAAGCGGGTGATTGATGCCGGCATTACTTCTATCTATCTGGAAGAACCGGAGTTCTGGATGCGTGGCGGATACAGCGAGGCTTTCAAGTCCGAATGGCAGAAATATTATAATTTTCCCTGGAGACCTCAACATGAATCTCCCGAGAATACCTATCTCTCCAATAAATTGAAATATCATCTCTACTATAATGCATTGGATAAGATATTCACTTATGCGAAAGAATATGGTAAATCGAAAGGGCTGGATGTGAAATGCTATGTGCCTACTCACTCTTTGATTAACTACACTTCCTGGCAAATTGTAAGTCCGGAGGCCAGTCTGGCTTCATTGGATTGCGTAGATGGTTACATCGCACAGGTGTGGACTGGTACTGCCCGTGAACCGAACTTCTATAACGGCGTAAAGAAAGAGCGTGTATTTGAGAATGCTTTTCTCGAATACGGCTGCATGAAATCCATGACTGCCCCTTTGAATCGTAAAATGTATTTCCTGACCGACCCGATTGAAGACCGTGCCAAAGACTGGTTGGATTATAAAATCAATTATCAGGGCACTTTTGCCGCACAGTTAATGTACCCGATGGTAGATACTTATGAAGTGATGCCATGGCCGGACCGTATTTATCAGGGATTATACCGGATAGCAGGAACGGATCAGAAAGAACGTATTCCCCGTTCGTATTCTACGCAAATGCAGGTGATGATTAACACATTGAATGACATTCGCACTTCTGACAAACAAATCAGCGGTACGCACGGCATTGGTGTATTGATGGCAAATTCGTTGATGTTCCAGCGTTTCCCGGATCATAACGGATATGACGATCCGCAATTCTCCAGTTTCTATGGGCAAACCTTGCCTTTATTAAAAAGAGGAATTCCGGTGGAACTGGTACACATGGAGAATACTCCGTTTAAAGATACTTTCAACGGACTTCAGGTACTTGTAATGTCCTACTCGAACATGAAACCGATGAAATCGGAATACCATAACTATTTGGCAGACTGGGTTAAAAAAGGAGGTACGTTGGTGTACTGTGGAGAAGATGTCGATCCTTATCAAACAGTTTTAGAATGGTGGAATACGGCAGGAAACGCATACAAAGCTCCTTCGGAACATCTGTTTGAGGCGATGGGGTTGTCCCGTAATCCCGGTGACGGAACCTATCGGTTTGGGAAAGGCACTGTGATTGTCATGCGCGAAGATCCGAAACATTTTGTATTAAAAGGCGGAAACGACCGGAAATACTTTGAAACGATTGCATCCGCTTATGAGAGCAAAACTGGTAAGAAGATAGAAATCAAAAACAATTTTATGGTGGAACGTGGTCCTTATACGATTGCGGCAGTGATGGATGAGAGTTCTTCTAAAGAGCCTTTGAAACTGTCGGGATTGTATATCGATTTGTTCGACAAAGACTTGCCGGTATTGACAGTCAAGCAGATTAATCCCGGTGAACAGGGGTATTTGTACGATTTGAATAAAGTATCGGGTAAAGTGAAAGCAAAGGTACTTTGTGGAGCCTCCCGCATTTATGATGAAAAAGTAGGGAAGCAGAGCTACTCGTTTGTAGCTAAAAGCCCGTTACATACAACGAATGTATCAAGAGTCCTTTTGCCACGTAAACCTGGAAAGGTCTTGGTAAACGGAAAGGCGGAACAGCCGGAATGGGATGAATCTTCCAAAACTCTTTTATTGAGTTTCGAGAATGATCCCGCCGGAGTGAATGTATCGATAGAATGGTAAAATAGATTAAATAAACAGGTGAATTAAATTATGAAACAACAACTGATGATGCTGTTGCTGGGAACAGCTTCTGTACTTTGTAGCTGTGAGACCCAGATAGAACAGCACGAGAAGAATGAATTACGTGCTCCGGCATACCCGCTGGTGACGATCGATCCTTATACCAGTGCATGGTCCACTACGGACAATCTGTATGACAGTCCTGTGAAACATTGGACAGGCAAGGACTTTCCTTTGCTTGGCGTTGCTAAAGTAGACGGACAAACCTACCGTTTCATGGGAACGGAAGAACTGGAACTACGTCCTTTGGTGAAAACATCCGAACAAGGTAGCTGGACGGGAAAGTATACCACTCAACAGCCTGCTGACGGATGGCAGAATGCTGGATTTAATGATAAAGCATGGAAAGAAGGCGAAGCTGCCTTTGGAACCATGGAGAATGAACATACAGCAAAGACTCAATGGGGTGAAGAATTTATCTGGGTACGCCGGGTAGCTGATATTCAGGAGGATTTGACAGGAAAGAATGTATATCTTGAATTCTCTCATGACGATGATGCTATTATTTATATCAACGGCATCAAGGTAGTGGATACAGGTAATGCTTGTAAAAAGAACGAACGGGTAAAATTATCAGAAGAAGTAGTAGCTTCTTTGAAACCGGGTGAAAATCTGATTGCAGGTTATTGTCATAACCGGGTAGGAAACGGACTGTTGGATTTCGGATTGCTGGTAGAACTGGACGGTTACCGTTCTTTCCATCAAACAGCGCAACAAACTTCTGCAGATGTACAACCCATGCAGACTTATTATACATTTACTTGTGGTCCGGTAGATCTGAAACTGACATTTACCGCTCCTATGTTCATGGATAATCTGGACTTGTTGTCACGTCCGGTCAACTATATTTCTTATGAAGTAGCCTCCAATGACGGAAAGAAACATCAGGTTGAACTGTATTTCGAAGCATCTCCGCAATGGGCAATCGACCAACCTCACCAGGAATCTGTTGCCGACAGCTTTACTGACGGCGATTTGTTATTCCTTCGTACCGGAAGCCGCAATCAGGATATTCTGAAGAAAAAGGGTGATGATGTTCGTATTGACTGGGGACATTTCTATCTGGCAGCTGAAAAGGAAAACAGTACCTATGCAATCGGTGACGGCAGAGAGCTGCGCAAGAACTTCGTAGCCAATAAACTGGAAGCTCCTACCACAAACGGTTATGATAAACTGGCTTTGGTACGTTCATTGGGCGAAACACAAAAAGCTGATGGCCATCTGCTGATCGGATATGATGATATTTATTCTATCCAATACTTTGGTGATAACCTGCGTCCTTACTGGAACCGTGAGGGTAATGAAACGATTGTTTCCCAATTCCAGAAAGCGGAGAAAGAATACAAGACACAAATGAAGAACAGTGCTGCTTTCGACAAGAAACTGATGGAAGAAGCTACTGCTGCCGGTGGACGTAAATATGCCGAACTTTGTGCATTGGCTTATCGTCAGGCATTGGCTGCACATAAACTGGTACAGGCTCCGAACGGTGATTTGGTATTCCTTTCTAAGGAGAACTTCAGTAATGGTTCCATCGGAACAGTCGACCTGACTTATCCGGGAGCTCCGTTACTTTTATACTACAATCCGGAATTGGTGAAGGCTACCATGAACCATATCTTCTATTATAGCGAAAGCGGAAAATGGGCGAAACCATTTGCTGCACATGATGTCGGTACTTATCCATTGGCTAACGGCCAGACTTATGGCGGTGATATGCCGGTAGAAGAATCGGGTAATATGGTAGTGTTAGCTGCTGCCATTGCAAAAGTAGAAGGTAATGCGGATTACGCACAGAAACATTGGGAAACTCTGACTACATGGACAGACTATCTGGTAGAGTACGGACTTGATCCGGCCAACCAACTTTGTACCGATGACTTTGCAGGACACTTTGCACACAATGCCAACCTTTCTATCAAAGCGATCATGGGTGTTGCTTCTTATGGTTATCTGGCAGATATGCTGGGCAAGAAAGACGTGGCTGAAAAGTACACACAGAAAGCGAAAGAAATGGCTGCCGAATGGGTGAAAATGGCGGATGATGGTGACCACTATCGTCTCACATTTGACAAACCGGGAACATGGAGCCAGAAGTATAACTTGGTGTGGGATAAACTGTTGGATCTGCAAATCTTCCCTAAAAATGTTGCAGAAACGGAAATAGCTTACTATCTTTCGAAGCAAAATAAATATGGTCTTCCGTTGGATAACCGTGAAACATACACAAAGACCGACTGGATCATGTGGACAGCTACATTGGCAAATGACAAAGCTACCTTTGAGAAATTTATCGAACCCGTATATCTGTTTATGAACGTTACACCTAACCGTGTTCCGATGTCCGACTGGGTATTTACAGACGAACCGAATCAAAGAGGCTTCCAGGCACGTTCCGTTGTAGGTGGATATTATATCAAAATGCTTGAAGGAAAACTGATTAAATAAAACAAAATACCATGAAGAAACTAGCTCTATTCGCTTTTACGTTACTTAGTGCATGGGCTATGACTGCAAAAACAATTACCGGACCGGTGGACTATGTTAGTCCGCTGGTTGGTACGCAGTCAAAGCACGCATTATCTACCGGAAATACTTACCCTGCCATTGCGCTGCCCTGGGGAATGAACTTTTGGGTTCCGCAGACTGGTAAAATGGGCGATGGATGGGCCTATACGTATGACGCTGACAAGATCAGAGGATTCAAACAAACCCATCAGCCAAGTCCCTGGATCAATGATTACGGTCAATTTGCCATCATGCCGGTAACCGGTAAGGCAGTATTTAATCAGGATGAGCGTGCCAGTTGGTTCTCTCATAAAGCTGAAACGGCTACTCCTTATTATTATAAAGTATATCTCGCCGATCATGACGTAGTGACCGAAATTGCTCCGACAGAGAGAGCGGCTGCTTTCCGTTTCACTTTCCCCGAAAACGACCACTCTTATGTAGTGGTAGACGCTTTTGATAAAGGTTCGTTTGTGAAAGTAATCCCTTCGGAGAACAAGATTATCGGTTATACCACTAAAAACAGCGGTGGTGTTCCTGCCAACTTTAAAAACTACTTTGTACTGGTATTCGACAAACCGTTTACTTATACGGCTGCCGTAGCCAGTGGTGTGATTGACACCAACAAACTGGAAGCGACAGACAATCATGCCGGTGCACTGATCGGTTTCAAAACCCGCAAGGGCGAACAGGTAAATGTGCGTGTAGCTTCCTCTTTTATCAGCCCTGAACAGGCGGAACTGAACCTGAAAGAGCTGGGTACGGACAATGTTGAACAGATTGCAGCGAAAGGCCGCAAGATATGGAACGATGTACTGGGACGCATCGAAGTGAAAGACGATGATATCGACCATTTGCGTACATTCTACTCCTGCCTGTATCGTTCGGTATTGTTCCCCAGAAGTTTCTATGAGATAGATGCCAAAGGAGACGTGATGCACTACAGTCCTTATAATGGCGAAGTGCTTCCGGGCTATATGTTTACCGATACCGGTTTCTGGGATACGTTCCGTTGTCTGTTCCCATTCCTCAACCTGATGTATCCATCTATGAATACAAAGATGCAGGAAGGATTGGTAAACACTTATAAAGAAAGCGGATTCCTGCCGGAATGGGCAAGTCCGGGACACAGAGGTTGTATGGTTGGAAACAACTCCGCTTCCGTAGTTGCCGATGCTTACCTGAAAGGATTGAAAGGATACGATATTGAGACATTGTGGGAAGCCGTGAAACACGGAGCGAATGCAGTACATCCGAATGTTCGTTCTACCGGACGATTAGGACATGAGTATTATAATAAATTGGGATATGTACCTTATAATGTAGGTATTAACGAGAATGCAGCCCGTACACTGGAATATGCTTATGATGACTGGTGTATCTATCAATTGGGCAAAGCCTTGAAGAAACCGAAAAAAGAGATTGAAATCTTTGCAAAGCGTGCAATGAATTATAAGAATCTCTATGACCCTAAACATAAGTTGATGCGTGGCAAGAATGAAGACGGTACGTTCCAGTCTCCGTTCAATCCGTTGAAGTGGGGGGATGCCTTTACGGAAGGTAATAGTTGGCATTATACCTGGTCGGTATTCCACGATCCTCAAGGTCTGATCGACCTGATGGGCGGTAAAGACGGATTCAACCAGATGATGGACTCTGTATTTATCCTGCCTCCGATTTTCGATGAAAGTTATTATGGAGCCGTTATTCATGAAATCCGTGAAATGCAGATTATGAACATGGGCAACTATGCACATGGCAACCAACCGATTCAGCACATGCTCTATATGTACAACTATTCCGGCCAACCCTGGAAAGCGCAACATTGGATTCGTGAAGTGATGGACAAGCTCTATACTCCAGCTCCCGACGGTTATTGCGGTGATGAGGACAACGGCCAGACTTCTGCCTGGTATGTATTCTCGGCAATGGGATTCTATCCGGTATGTCCGGGTACGGATGAATATGTCTTGGGTACTCCTTACTTCAAGGAGATGAAGCTGCATCTGGAAAACGGAAAGACGGTGACTATCTCCGCTCCGAATAACGGAGACGATAAACGTTACATTTCGTCGATGAAATTGAACGGTAAAGAATATACCAAAAACTACCTGACTCATCAGGACCTGCTGAATGGTGCTACCATTTCTTTCAAAATGGACGCAAAACCTAATCAGCAACGTGGTACCAAAGAGGCCGATTTCCCTTATTCTTTCTCTAACGAATTTAAAAAGAAGAAGTAATCATGAAGAAACAGATCAAATATATCAGCGCAGGTATGCTGGCAGGTATGCTTCTCTGTGGCGGGGAGCTACAAGCCTCCAACCGTATGACGGAAATGCATGTATGTCTGGCGGATGCCATTCAGAAAGATAACCGCCCGGAAATATCCAATCGTCTGTTCCGTTCCACTGCGGTAGAGAAGGAAATTCTCCGTGTACAGAAACTTTTGAAGAATGCGAAGTTGGCATGGATGTTTACCAACTGTTTCCCGAATACACTGGATACAACCGTACATTTCCGTAAAGGAAGCGATGGCAAACCGGATACGTTCGTATATACGGGCGATATTCACGCCATGTGGCTACGCGACTCCGGTGCACAGGTATGGCCTTACGTACAATTGGCTAATGCAGACCCTGAACTGAAAGAAATGCTGGCAGGTGTTATTCTCCGTCAGTTCAAATGTATTAATATCGATCCGTATGCAAATGCGTTTAATGACGGCGCTATTCCTGACGGTCATTGGATGAGTGACCTTACCGATATGAAGCCGGAACTCCACGAACGTAAATGGGAAATTGACTCCTTGTGTTATCCGTTGCGCTTGGCTTATCATTACTGGAAGACTACCGGAGATGCAAGTATATTCAACGAAGAATGGATTCAGGCAATCACTAATGTACTGAAAACATTCAAAGAACAGCAACGTAAAGATGGAGTAGGCCCTTATAAATTCCAACGTAAGACGGAACGTGCACTAGATACTGTGAGCAATGACGGTCTGGGAGCACCGGTGAAACCTGTCGGTTTGATTGTTTCCAGTTTCCGTCCTTCGGACGATGCTACTACGCTTCAATTCCTGATTCCTTCCAATTTCTTTGCTGTATCTTCTTTGCGTAAGGCAGCCGAAATTCTGGAGAAGGTAAACAAGAAGACAGCTTTGTCTAAAGAATGTAAGGACTTGGCGCAGGAGGTGGAAACAGCTTTAAAGAAATATGCGGTGTATAATCATCCTAAATATGGTAAAATCTATGCATTCGAGGTAGATGGTTTTGGAAATCATCATCTGATGGACGACGCCAATGTGCCGAGTTTGCTTGCGATGCCTTATCTGGGTGATGTGAATGTGAACGATCCGATTTATCAGAATACCCGCCGTTTTGTGTGGAGTGAGGACAATCCTTATTTCTTTAAAGGCAAGGCAGGCGAAGGGATCGGCGGACCGCATATCGGTTACGATATGGTGTGGCCGATGAGTATTATGATGAAAGCCTTCACAAGTCAGAATGATGCCGAAATCAAGACCTGTATCAAGATGTTGATGGACACGGATGCCGGTACCGGTTTTATGCACGAATCTTTCCATAAGGACAATCCGAAGAAATTTACCCGTGCATGGTTTGCCTGGCAGAATACTCTTTTCGGTGAGTTGATTTTGAAGCTGGTTAATGAAGGAAAGGTAGATTTATTGAATAGTATACAGTGATATGCTGACATAGTAAATTGAACGCGGATAACGCGGATGATGCGGCTCTTTTTCTGATGCAAAATTAGAAAAAACGCGTTATCCGCGTCGTCTGCATCTAAATATGAATAGCTGAAAACTAATATTTAAAAACCAATTGTATCATGAAAAAGTTATGTGTATGGGCAGTTGCCGCCCTTTTAATGGCAGCTTGTACTCCGAAAGCTGAAAAGGCTACAGATTCCGGTTTACTGCAGAGTAAATTCCAGACAGAAGTAGATGGAAAGAAGACTGATTTGTTCACTCTGCGTAACAAGAACAACATGGAAGTTTGTATTACGAACTTCGGTGGACGTATTGTTTCAGTGATGGTTCCCGACAAAGACGGACAGATGCGTGACGTTGTTCTCGGTTTCGATTCTATTCAGGACTATATCAGCAAGCCTTCGGATTTCGGTGCGACTATCGGACGTTATGCCAATCGTATCAATCAGGGACAGTTCACCTTGGATGGTGTAGAATATCAGCTTCCCCGCAATAACTACGGTCATTGTCTGCACGGCGGACCGCAAGGATTCCAATACCGGGTGTTTGATGCAGAATTGTTGAATTCGCAGGAATTGCAGTTGACTTACCGTGCAGAAGACGGTGAAGAAGGTTTTCCGGGAAACATCACTTGTAAGGTAGTGATGAAACTGACGGACGATAATGCCATCGATATTCAATACGAAGCGGAAACAGACAAACCGACGATTGTAAATATGACCAACCACTCTTATTTTAACCTTGAAGGTGATGCCGGCAACAACTCCGGTCATTTGTTGATGGTGGATGCGGACTATTACACTCCGGTGGATAGTACTTTCATGACAACTGGCGAGATCGTTCCGGTAGAAGGAACTCCGATGGATTTCCGCACCCCGACTCCGGTAGGCGAACGTATCAACGATTATGATTTCGTACAGCTGAAAAACGGTAACGGTTACGACCACAACTGGGTATTGAACACGAAAGGCGACGTAACCCGTAAATGCGCTTCTTTGAAATCACCGAAGACTGGCATCGTACTCGACGTTTATACTAACGAACCGGGTATTCAGGTATATGCAGGTAACTTCCTCGATGGTTCACTGACAGGAAAGAAAGGCATTACTTACAACCAACGTGCTTCCGTATGTCTCGAAACACAGAAATATCCGGATACTCCGAACAAACCGGAATGGCCGTCGGCTGTACTTCGCCCGGGCGAAAAGTATACAAGCCAATGTATCTTCAAATTCTCTGTTGATAAATAGAAAATTAGTGTATTTATGAATCAGCTCCCTACTCTTGATCATCGAATCGTCTGGTTAGACGTCATCCGTGCTGTGGCTATGTTAATGGTGATTGGCGTACATTGCATTGACCCTTTCTATATTTCGCCAACGTTGGGTGTCATTCCCGAGTATACGCATTGGGCGGCTATTTACGGGTCCTTATTACGCCCTTCCGTTCCTTTGTTTGTGATGATGACCGGTCTGTTATTATTGCCTGTTAAACAGCAACCTTTGGGAACGTTTTATAAGAAACGTATCTTTCGTGTACTATTTCCGTTTCTTATTTGGTCTGTTCTCTACAATATGTTTCCATGGTTTACGGGAGTAGTGGGGCTTGATAAGTCTATTATCGGGCAGTTCTTTTGTTATGTGCAGGGAAATGAATCCCAGGAATTGATGGATTCTCTGAAAGATGTGGCGATGATTCCCTTTAACTTCAGTTTTAAGGAGAATCACATGTGGTATATCTATCTGTTGATCGGACTTTACCTGTATATGCCTTTCTTCTCGGCGTGGATAGAGCGGGCGGATCAAAAGATGAAACGTACTTATCTGTTGATTTGGTTCATTTCTTTGTTCCTGCCTTATATGGCGGAATACATTTCCGGTTATCTGTTCGGCACAAGCACCTGGAATGCATTTGGTATGTTCTATTATTTTGCCGGATTCAACGGGTATTTGTTGCTGGGGCATTATGTCAAGAAAGGAAATGACTGGGGGATATGGAAAACGCTGCTTATCTGTGCCGTGCTTTTTGCCATAGGTTATTATGTCACTTATTCCGGTTTCAGTGCGGCGGCAGCCGACCCCAACCATACGGAATCGGATATGGAACTGTTCTTCACTTTCTGTAGTCCGAATGTCGTGTTAATGACACTGGCTGTGTTCCTCTTGCTTCAGAAAGTGACGGTGACTAATCGCTTGGTCATTAAAGCACTGGCAAATATGACGAAGTGCGGATTTGGTATTTATATGGTGCATTATTTCGTTGTAGGTCCATTTTTCTTGTTAATCGGTCCGTCGTCCATCCCTATTCCTTTGCAGGTTCCGTTGATGGCGGCAGGTATTTTCCTTTGTAGTTGGGCGTTTACGGCACTTATGTATAAGTTGATGCCTAATAAGGCTCACTGGATAATGGGATAGCCTATAAAAGATAGAAGATGTAAATCAATAGTAGTATGAGATATCGGAAAACATATTATATTATCTGTTTTATTTGTATGCTTACTCCATTTACATTACACGGACAGGTCGATGCTGAACGATTACAGGAATTGGACAAGTTAATGTATAATGGAAAATATTTTGAATCAAAAGAGTTGTACAAGAATCTATCTGATACTACAACTATTCCTTCTGATCTCGATTTGTTCTGTAAATTTCGGATGGCGCAGTTTTTGAATAAGACGGACAGTGCCGCTTACTATTTGGAGAAGTATATACCTTACTATTATGAAGATTTTGGGGATGAAGCACTAATCCTTTACTCTCATTTATTCGATGCTTACATAGAGCTTGGGGATAGGGATAAAGCTTTGTGTACTTATCAACAAATGAAACGGATTTGGAATGAAAGTCTTTCAAATATCCATACAGGTGACAAAAAAGATGAGGATTGGCGAACTGCTACTGAAAAATTCTTATCTTATGCTGAAAGTGCCGTGAATTTGCCCCCTATAAAAATGAAACGGAGCAATACATCTTCTTTTATAGATATAAATATAAAAGGATATGACAAACCTGTTTTTCAAGCAAAGTATAATGGGATATCACAGACCACTATCTTTGATACAGGGATGCAGCCATACTGTCTTTTGAGTGACAGGTTGGCCGAGGAGATGGGTATTCGATATGATAGCATTGAAAGGAGTAAAGAAGTGATGAATGAGACTTTGGCTTGTGCTCGAAGTATCATCGATTCTATTGACGTCGGAAATATCACCTTTTATAATATTCCTGCCCTTATCTATAAGGAATCTGAAAGTATTCCGTTTGCAACCGAATCATTAATTAAGAAAAGGAAGAGGAGAAAGAAGGCACGGGCTGTGATAGATTCGGCGCGTGCATGGTTTTCGGAGTGTGTATTTCTTGGACTGCCGATAATGAGATTGATAGGGAAAATACAGACTGATTATGAACATAATAGAATGTGTTTCCCCGTCTCTGATCTCAAGGCTCCCATTTCTAAAGAAGCAAATCTCTATGTATACAAGAACGACTTGTATATGCGTATAAAGCTTAATGGAATTGATTTTACGGCAAATCTCGATACTGGATCTGATACTTATATTACAGTCGATTCTGTATTTTATGAGAAACATAAGGAAGAGATGCCAATTGGTTTTACAAATAAGAAGAACACATTTGGGGTAGCTATGCTGCATCAGGCACGTGCGGTCCCATATAAATCCTTAAAAGACCCTGTGGTAATATTCGATAACAAGCTGATGCAGCCTCCTACCATAGAAGCTGTGAAGACATATCCCCTTGGACATTTCGTTCCTGGCGTATTCTTTGATGGAGTAATAGGACATGGCTTTTATCGAAGCATAGGAAAGGAAGTGCTACTGGATCTTGACAATATGCGTCTTGAAGCAGTTCAATGAGAGTTGAAATAATCTAAATGAGAATAGAATAGACGAAATGAAAAAAAATAAAACTAAAGGACTTTTTGCATCGATAGTGCTTGGAGTGGTGGTTACAGCTTGTGCGTCTGCTTCCTCCAGTGGTACGGTGACAGTAGTGGACCGACCGGACATACAGTCCGTCAATACCAATTACATCGGGTATCGCGCTCCGCTTCGACCGTTGAATTTTATAAAGTTGCCGGTAGGTAGTATTCAGCCTGAAGGCTGGGTGAAGAAGTATCTGGAATTGCAGCGCGACGGTCTGACCGGACACTTGGGAGAAATCAGCGCTTGGCTGGAAAAGGATAATAATGCCTGGTTGACAACTGGCGGAGACCACGGTTGGGAGGAAGTTCCTTACTGGCTCAAAGGGTACGGTAATTTGGCATATATTCTGAATGACCCGAAGATGATTGAAGAAACCAAATATTGGATTGAAGGTGTATTTGCCAGTCGCCAGCCGGATGGCTATTTCGGTCCGGTCAATGAACGTAACGGCAAACGCGAACTTTGGGCACAGATGATTATGCTCTGGTGTCTGCAATCTTATTATGAGTATTCTCAAGATCAGCGTGTCATTGACCTGATGACGAATTACTTCAAGTGGCAGATGACTGTTCCCGATGACCAGCTTCTGGAAGATTATTGGGAGAAAAGCCGTGGCGGTGATAACCTCATCAGTATCTACTGGCTTTACAACCATACCGGGGATGCTTTCCTACTCGAATTAGCCGAGAAGATTCACCGTAACACAGCCGACTGGACGAAATCCACCTCCTTACCTAACTGGCACAATGTCAATATCGCCCAATGTTTCCGTGAACCTGCCACTTATTATATGCTGACCGGAGATTCGGCGATGCTGAAAGCCTCTTATAATGTCCATCATCTGATTCGGCGTACTTTTGGTCAGGTTCCCGGAGGAATGTTCGGTGCGGACGAAAATGCCCGTCTGGGATATATCGATCCCCGCCAGGGAGTGGAAACCTGCGGACTGGTTGAACAAATGGCTTCTGATGAAATCATGCTTTGCATGACAGGAGACCCCATGTGGGCGGAACACTGTGAAGAAGTAGCGTTCAACTTTTATCCGGCTGCCGTGATGCCGGACTTTAAAGCATTGCGTTATATCACTTGTCCGAACCATGCTGTCAGTGATTCGAAGAATCATCATCCGGGCATTGACAATCGTGGCCCGTTCCTTTCGATGAATCCTTTCAGCAGTCGTTGCTGCCAACACAACCATGCACAAGGCTGGCCTTACTTTGCCGAACATCTGGTACTGGCAACTCCCGACAACGGAGTGGCAACAGCTATTTATGCAGCTTGCAAAGCTACAGTGAAAGTGGGCGACGGAAAGGAAATCACTCTTCACGAAGAGACGAATTATCCTTTTGAAGAAGGCATTGCCTTCACTGTTTCTACCGATGAAAAGGTTGCTTTCCCATTTTATCTTCGTATTCCTTCATGGACTCAAAAGGCGGAAGTGCGGGTGAATGGCAAGAAGATAAGTGCAGCTCCCGTAGCGGGAAAATACCTTTGCATCCATCGCGAGTGGGCGAATGGTGATCGTGTGGAATTGACTCTTCCGATGTCTTTGTCTATGCGTACTTGGCAGGTTAATAAAAATAGCATAAGCGTAGATTACGGACCGCTCACTTTGTCTCTTAAGATTGCAGAAAAATATGTAGAGAAAGACAGCCGCGAGACTGCTATCGGTGATTCAAAATGGCAGAAAGGTGCTGATCCCCAGAAATGGCCTACTACTGAAATCTATCCGGATAGCCCCTGGAATTATTCATTGGTATTGGATAAGACAGAGCCTTTGAAGAACTTCAAGGTAATCCGTAAATCCTGGCCGACTGACAATTATCCTTTCACAGGAGCTAGTGTACCTTTAGAAGTAAAAGCTATCGGTCGTCCGGTTCCTGAATGGAAGATAGACGAAACAGGACTGTGTGGCGTATTGCCGGAAGAAGATGCAGTGAAAGGTGATAAAGAAGAAATAACATTGATCCCTATGGGGGCAGCACGGTTGAGAATCTCTGCGTTCCCAAATACAAAAGAATAAATTAATAACTAGAAAACTTAGAATAAATGAAACGTATTGTTTTTTTAGATTACATCCGTGTGTTTGCATGCTTTCTCGTCATCCTTGTTCATGCCAGTGAGAACTTCTACGGTGCTCCCGGATCCACCGATATGGCAGGACCGCAGTCTTTTCTAGCGAATGAAGCAGACCGGCTATGGGTATCAGTATACGACGGTTTTTCACGTATGGCGGTACCCCTGTTCATGATAGTCTCCGCCTTCCTGCTTGCACCGATGAAGGAAGAACAGTCTATGTGGCAATTCTATCGCCAGCGCTGTCTTCGCATCCTTCCACCGTTTTTCATATTCATGATACTGTACAGTACTCTACCCATGTTGTGGGGACAGATAGACGGAGAAGCATCCATGAAGGACTTGTCGCGGATATTACTGAACTTCCCGACGCTGGCCGGACACTTGTGGTTTATGTATCCTCTGATAAGCCTTTACTTGTTTATCCCTGTTATATCCCCCTGGTTGAGAAAAGCCACGGCTAAAGAAGAACGTTTCTTTATCGGGCTATTCGTGTTGTCAACCTGTATGCCTTATCTCAACCGTTGGTGCGGTGAAGTGTGGGGACAATGTTTCTGGAATGAATACCACATGTTGTGGTACTTCTCCGGTTATCTGGGCTATCTTGTTCTGGCACATTACATTCGTGTACACCTTACCTGGAACCGTTCCAAACGTTTCACTATAGGAACCATTTTAATGGTGATCGGTGCTGTATGGACTATTTATTCATTCTATGTGCAGGCTATACCCGGCGTACTTCATTCCACACCTGTAATAGAAATAGGATGGGCTTTCTGCACCATCAACTGTGTGCTTCTCACAACGGGTACATTCCTCATGTTTACATGTATCAAACGTCCGAAAGCTCCGACACTAGTGACGGAAACATCGAAACTTAGCTATGGTATGTACCTTATGCACATATTCTGGCTCGGATTGTGGGTGACAGTGTTCAAGGACACATTGGCGCTTCCTACTGTTGCCGCTATACCATGTATCGCAGTCGTTACGTTTATCTGTTGTTTTGTAACAACTAAGATAATCTCGTTTATACCGGGCAGTAAATGGATCATAGGATAAATATCCGGAAACAGTAAGATTTTGAATAGATCAAGTTTTTCCTGATTTTCTATTCAAAATCTTACTGTTTATAGCTTATTTCCCTCTTAATGTCCTCTTTCTCTTTTTACTTCTTTCACCTCTTTCATTCCTGTTATAAACCATTACTCCCCAGTCTCTTACGGGTGAACCCTTCCCCTGTCAGGAGCTTTATGCCGCTTTCATCGGTTTCACTAGATACACATTTCCATATTTGGTATGTTTGCGGGTGACACCTGCCGCAAGCAAAACTTGCGCGAATGTAGCCGGATTACTTCCGCGCATGGCAGCGGGGTTATACATTTTCAGTCTCCTGAATATATCCGAAGCCGAGAGCCGTTCGCTTCCCTCTTCGTCGTTTTCAGCTATCCGGAAGCAGGCGTGAAAGACTTCCTCTGCCGGGCACGGATGATAAAAAGCAGCGTTATGGCGTTGTAGTTCCCGTTCTTCTTCTTTGGTGAACCAATAGCGGATGCCGGAGAGTAGTTCAGCTTTCAGTTGGGCATAGATCTGATCGTGCATGACACCTTCGCAATCGATCAGATGTTCCGCTTCAATACAGATGAATCGCCGGCTACCGGTGGGATCGGTGAGTAAGTCAAAGCGGTTGCTTGTACCGATGAAAGAAGCGATGCGCGGCAAGTTGCGGAAATTCTTTTGATAAGCTTTACAGATATTCAGGTTTGCCATTTGCATCAGATTCTTCAATAATGGCATTTGCTGCGTTCCGTACTTGTCAAATTCATCCATGTTCAGAAGTCCCATTTCGGCAAGCAGCCTTTCCGGTTTTCCTTGTGCAGACAGTTTCAGGTTGTCCATGTAATAACGTGACAATGCCGGCGGCATCAGTGCCTTGCAGAATGTGGATTTTTGTCGCCCCTGCTCGCTGCTGACAAGTATGGGGGCTACACTGTTGGCATGTATTCCCGTCATGCCCATCCATTGGGCGGTGAGTCCCAGCATCCAGGTATGGAAGCTTTTTATCCAGAGCTGATGGTCAGAGACACGCCGTGCCAAAGCCTCCAGTCTGTCTGTCCCATCCCAGCCGGGCAGTTCTTCCATGTAAAGCCGGAAAGGATGGTATTCAGGAATACAAGTGGAATAAATGTAACGGCTCAAGTCTTTGTCCCAACAGGCTATACCTTGGTCGTGTGCTTCCATGCAGAAAGTGTTCAGTTCCCGCTTATTTACAGGTTCGAAAGGAGCGGCACGCTTGTTGGCAGGACGATATTCCGTTTCTTCCGTCAATAGGTTGTAACGAAAATCATACTGTTTTTGCAGGAATGTACGTACCTCTTGGGTTAACCGAACCGGTTGTTTTCGTTCTGCCTCTTTCTCTTTTTCTCTTCCAGTAGGCAGTGCAGTGTCCGGCAGGGGAACGGCATATTTGTCTTCATGACATTTTAGCGTTTTCTGTAGCTCTTTGTCCGTTTTCTCACCTGCATCTTCTTTGTTCTCCTTCGTTTGAAACAATTTTAGTTCCTTCAATACCTGTTTCCATATCAATGTTATTGCATTCATTGTTTTTTCTATTTTTAAGTGATTAAAATCGGTTTATTGTTCAGCGCTGATACTGCGAATGTACTATAGGATGATATCGGTTTGCAAGTATTTCTCCGGAAAAAATATTAATTTCTACGTACCTGAAGAAGTCGGCTTCTTATCGTCCTTTTCTCTATTTTTTATCGTATCTTTGACGAAGAGTTATTGTTGATTCACTTTCGTGGTTCAATCAAATGACAAGAGTGATCTAATTGGATAACGATCGTGATTTAAATGAACCACAGTAGTGGTTTGATGATAAACTTAAAGTTTTTACATGAAATATATTCACTATCAAAACGTTAACGACTAATGGCTATACTTTACGATTGGTATGAGAATCCCGGTGAGTCCGACGATTCGGAAGAGAAAGGTTTGCATCCCCGCATTTTTTTGAATGGTAAGGTGGGAACGGATAAACTGTGCCGGATGATTCACGGGCGCAGTTCGCTTTCCGTAGGTGATGTAAAAAATGCGTTCGAGATGCTTGCCCAAATTTGTGGTGAAGAACTGCGCGAGGGACGTGAGGTGCATATTGAGGGACTTGGCTATTTTGCTCCAATCTTGCGGAGTACACAAAAAGTGACTCGCAGCACTAAGAATAAATGGTTGAAAATGGAGTTGAAAACAATCGGTTTTCGTCCCGACGCTCGTTTGCGGGGAGAACTTAGAGGTGCTAAAGTCAGCCGGAGCAAGTATGCACGCCATTCGGAATCCTTGTCGGCAGTGGAGATAGATATGCGGCTGAAGGAATATTTCGCCGATCATGACGTAATGCTTCGTTACGATTTTCAGGAGGTATGCTGCATGACACGGACTACGGCTAACCGTCATCTCCGGCGATTGCTGGAAGAAGGTAAATTGAAAAATATCGGCAAACGTATGCAGCCGATTTATGTGGCTTCAGCAGGTTATTACGGGGTGTCTCGTGATGTGCTCCGGCGGTAAGCGGAACTATTTGAAGTGTGTAGGTGAAACCTTTGAAAGTAGGATGGAAGGGCTTTTCATGGTCGCTTTCACCCGCTTTCCTGCTTTGGGTGGAGGTTTCAGGAAGAAGGTGAAAGCGGTGAAGGATGTAGTCTTATAGATGATTTACTTTCATTGTTTGATTGAATAGTAAGGCTTTTTTAGTTATCTGTTAAATTGATAATATATCTGCTTAGAGGGGATTATTTAATAGCATCGAACTTCAGTGTCCCGTTTACGTCGATAATTTTCAAAGTACGGTTACCCTTTATTCCCATATCAATGAAATTGACCTTGTATAAACCATTTCCCAATGCAGTTACTGATGTTACTTTAGATATGTCGCTTGGTCCGTCTTGCATACCTGTTCGAAAGTTCCATATCGCATATCCTTCGCCGTCATACTCGTAGTTATCTTTCAGCTGCTTTTGCAATTTGGCTGTACAATGCTTTTTTACTGCCGGAACATAATTTTTTGCTCCAAAAACGTAGTTTGCGTAGAAATCTTTGATGAACTGAATGGTTTTGGTATTGTCCACTTTAGGTGATTGTAGAATAATGGCAGTTTCATTGGCGAGAACAACCTCATTGTCGAGACAACAAGCTTGAATTTGTATGGGTTGTAGGGCAAATCCTAGATGAATGATATATAAAAATAAAATCTTTTTCATATTCGTATATTATGTATTTTGAAAGCCTTATTTAGATTTAGCGACCTATTGCAAAGATAGCGTTAATTACGAAAAATGAACGAAGTATGTGAGAAAAAGATAATAATATCATATCAAAAGATGAAATGAATTGTTCAAAGCCATTTTGATAAGAGAGGGGGATGAATGTTATAATTAGGGATGAATAGGGGGTATTTCGTTTATCTATACATTGCAGGGCAGCCGGATAGTAGCCTCATTGATTGTACTATTCTATTAAATGATATAGATTTAATGTGTATCTTTGTAGGAAATGCAAAATAAAATATGGAATCAAAATAAATAAAATCAGATAATTATGAAAAACATTTTCCTTCCCAAAGTAATGATGTGCATAATTGCACTGTTTACTTTAATTTTACCAGCTTCTGCACAAAATACAAATGCGACAGATGAGTACAAAGAAACGTTGAAAAAGATTATGGTACTTTCCGGTGCTTCGGCTACTACGGATGACTTCTTCCAAAAAATCACATCTGTGATGAAATTAAATGCGCCGGAAAAGGATGAGGCTTATTGGAATGAGTTTTCTAAAAACTGGAAAGAGAAAATAGAAAGTAAGGTGTTTGAAATGTATATGCCTGTTTATGAGAAGCATTTAACTTTGGAAGAATTAAAAGCTGTTGCTGCATTTTATGAATCTCCCGTAGGTAAGAAATATAAAGAGGCTTCATTGATTGTTATGCGTGAGACAATGCCGTTGTTAGTGAAGCAACTCCAGACAGAGACATTCAAAGTGGTTAGATCAGAGAAAAGTGAACGAGTAAAAAGAGGTGAACAGCGGTTGAAAGAATATGAGCAAAAGAAGAAACGTGATAAAGAATTATATGCACAAGCCTATATGCTTCCAAGCGATAGTATAGTTATAGTTCCTGAAGAAGTGTATGAGAAAGCGTATGAAAATGGGATGTCTACAAGTCCTTCTTTATATTCGATTGAAAGGAGAAAGAATGATACTAAAGTGACATTTATACAACCTATTTATTGGGACTGGCAATGGTTGTATTATAGTCCGGGATTTAAGATTATCGATAAGAAAAGTGGCGATGAGTATAATGTACGAGGATATGATGGTGGAGCTCCGATAGGTAGGCTGTTGGCTGTCAAAGGATTTAATCATAAATATATTTATATCAGTCTTTTATTCCCGAAACTGAAGAAGAGTGTGAAAGAAATAGATATTCTTGAGTTGCCACACAAAAAAGATGAAGAACAGTTGCCTTCTAATGATGATGGAAAGTCTAAATCATATTTTAATATAAAGGTGAAAGATTATCAGACCATTTCCGATAAGAAAAATAAGAAGATCTATTATTAGTTTAAATGATTATCAGAATTTGAAATGATAATAGCAGGTATTGAACATGAGTGTTTACTGTTTTTGATATAAATTTATTCTATATGAGAAATCGAATTATGATTTTATGCACTTTTTGTGCTATTGCTATATTTTCTTCTGCCCAAGAGAAATTCTCTATCCGAGGTATTGCTAATGAGGAATTGAATAATCAATTGTTGTATTTATGCCTGATGGGAGATGGAGAGAAAGCCAAAGAAGTCGTTTTGGACAGTACAACAGTGGAAAAAGGTAAGTTCTCTTTTTCTGGTGTACATCAGATGCCGGATATTGCAATCATCAAGGATATGGATGGAGAAACCTATCCGTTGATTTTCGAAAAAGGAGAAATATCAGTAAATATTGCTGCGAATAAGAGAGGGGGAACGCCTTTAAATGATTCATTGAATATAGCTTTAAGTCGTATGCAGCTAATAATGGATAATATGTTGAAAACATCAGATAGTATTTATAAGTTAATGACTGGAATGAAATCTGAAGAATTTGCTGATAAGATGGTGAATGATACTGCATTTAGAGCAAGATATGATAAAATAGAGAAGAATTTTCTTGCACAAATGGATTCAGTATCACATTGTATAAAGGATTATAAGAATAGTATAGTGGGTGTATATCTTTTCTCCGTTGGAGGTATGATGATGCCTTTTGAGGATATGAAAATTTTGATGAAAGAAGCTTCGCCTCTGTTTTCACAAAATAATTTGGTGAGAAATATTGTGGAAAAGAAGAACCAAGCAGAGCTCCGAATGAAGGCGGAACTTGAAAATAAAATGACTCCGGAACAGCGTGAAGAACAAAAGAAACGGCAGGAAATGGATGCCAAGATAAAGATTGGCGAACGTTTCCCGGATGCTAAAGTGAAAGACAATGCTGGCAACATGAAGCTCTTGTCTGATTATGTGGGCAAAGGAAAATATGTCTTGATTGACTTCTGGGCTTCATGGTGCGGACCTTGTCGGCATGAAATGCCTAATGTGAAAGCTGCCTATGAAAAATATGCTTCTAAGGGATTTGAGGTGATTAGCATATCTACAGATCGGAAACTGAAACCTTGGAGGGCGGCTATTGAAGAACTTGGAATGAATTGGGTACAATTGTTGGATGTGGATGCTTCTGATATATATGGTATCTATGCTATACCTAGAACTTTTCTTGTAGATCCTACAGGCATAGTTATAGACAAGAACTTAAGGGGTGAAAAGCTGGAGGAAGCTTTATCGAAGTTGTTTGAATAATCGTAGTCTTGTTTTTATTGTATGGGTGAATTGATAGTTGTTATCATACTAATAGCTTTCAACTATCAATTCACCAATGACTTTTATTGAATAAGAAGCCCATCTAATAATTCCAAATACAGCCCGATAGCCTCTTCTATCTCTTTCAGCATAATATATTCCTCTGCCGTGTGTGAACGTAACGAGCGTCCCGGACCTATTTTCACCGATGGAAAGGACATTAATGCCTGATCGGACAATGTTGGAGAACCGAAAGGCACACGTCCCAGCTTCACAGCTTTTTGAACAAACGGATGTTTCTCGTCAATTCGTGAAGAGTTGAGGCGGAATGAACGAGCTTGAGCTTCGCAGGAAATATGTTTCTTAATCTCCGCAAACAGTTCTTCATTCGAGTAAAGCTCGTTACTCCGGACATCGACGATAAAAGTACATTTGTCGGGAATCACATTGTGTTGTGTACCGGCATTGATGACAGTGACACTCATCTTTACGGGACCCAACAAGGGTGACTCTTTCTCGAAACGATGGTCACGGAACCAAGCAATATCATCTAATACTTTGTAAATAGCATTGTCTCCTTCATTACGCGCTGCGTGTCCTGCCTTACCTGTGGCAGTAACATCCAATACCATTAATCCCTTTTCGGCAATGGCGGGTTGCATCTCCGTCGGTTCGCCCACTATGGCAAATGAAACAGGAGGAAGTCCCGGCAATACGCTCTCAATTCCGTCTTTTCCAGAAACTTCTTCTTCACAGGAAGCAAGATAAATCAGATTGTATTTTTGTGAAGTACGACATAGTTGCAGGAACACCTGTAATAGGGAGACAACACTGGCACCGGCGTCGTTACTTCCTAGCCCATATAACTTGCCATTCTCTTCACGTGGAGTGAACGGATCTTTCCGCCAACCATTAACAGGTTTCACTGTGTCTATGTGGGAGTTAAGTAAAATAGTCGGCTTCTTCAGATCAAACATCGGACTAAAGCACCATACATTATTACCTTTACGTCCCGTCTGCATACCTGCCATTTCAATATAGTTTTGCAGGAAATCCGCAGCCTGGGTTTCTTCCCGGCTGATTGAAGGAATACTAATCAGCGATTTAAGTAGGCTTACAGCCTCTGTCGACATATACGGAATATCATATTTCATAGTGCAAATCTTTTATCTATATCTTAATCTTTGCACAAAGATAGTCGTTTTGAGGAATAGGTTCAAATAAAACTGATATATTTGTATTGAATATTTATTGTCAGTGATTTATGTAAATATATGTTGGATTGTCTGTTCTAATTTCTCCTTATTTGTTTTATGCTTTACAAATCGCATAATAGCACGACTTCGTCTGCATTACTTTTAGGGGGGATTGGCATCTAATAGCTGTCTTTATTTAATCCTACATTCGTAACGTGGAAAGGGCGCTACTTTCGTTGTAAAGCTTCCCCCATATTCGAACGTGGAGGGCGCGAATCAAAAATCCTCCTGCGGCGATACCTGTTTTTCTCATCCGGCTTCTGACACGCCCGGACGGGAACGGAAATTTCACCGTATTCAGTGCACGTATTTATTATAGTTTCTGACCTGTATGCAGGTAGGTCTTATTCACTAACAAATTAAGAGTAAAAGTTATGAAAATAAACAATGTAGAAAAGAAATTACAGGCGAATGTGATGGATGACGTAAGATACACCCCGAAACAGATCACAAGAGCAAAGTATAATCTGGTTATCTTCCTGTGGGGACCTTTTGTTGCGGCATTGATCCTGCTGGTCCTATGTGTAAATGGGTATATCGGATGAATCATCCCCATTTTGATTTTCTGTTTTGTCCTTTCCCGGACAGGACGGAAAATCTTAGTTCCGATTAGTAATATGAACAAATACAGTATCTTGAAAATGGGTATCCTTATATTCGTTCTCCTTTATATTGTGGCTTGTTATATTGTAATGAGATGGGAAAACAGGCGGGGTGGAAGATGGAAAAGACGTGGCGGCAGCCATCGGGAACATTAATTTTGTTTCCGGTTTTTAACGTGTTTCGGCATCAATTGAACCGTGTCTCTTTTTTTATTATGGATATTTGTCCGAGACGTGCCTTGATTGCACTTGGTAGGGGTGTGTTAAAAATATATACAAAATTAGTTACCTTAACTTATTATGAAAACATTTAAATACGAAATCTTATGGGCAAGAAGATTGTAAGAGGTCAATGTCGGAAAGGTCTGTTTTTCCCTCAAAAATGATAAAAAAGACATAATAGTCTGATATCTATAAATGTATGTCTTTTTTATAAAAAACAAACATCGGAAATGATATGTTTTAAAATAAAAACATTTTAAAATATATCATGAAACTTCTTTATTTATCAGAGCATCGCTCTTGTCTTAATTATCAATTAGAGTATGATAATGGATTTTCTCGCTATGAATTATCCGCACAAGAGTGTGGTCGGATTAATAATGATAATAGTTTTTGTATTTTATTCTTGCTAAAGGGAGAACTGCGAGTCAGTCTGGGTAAGGAACATAATATATTAGTTTCTTCCAATAGAATGCTTCTCATTCCCCAACATGAAAAAAATAGAGTACAAAGTGTTGTGTCTGCAGAATGCCTTCTATTGTTTTGGAACAAAGAAATAACGGTCTGTGACAAGATGTACTTCGATTCTATTCCCCGTGAAAAAACAATCAATGATAACAGTTATATTCTACCGATCCGCAAGCCGCTGTTACATGTGTTGAAGCAGATACTTTTTTATTTGGAAACGGATTTGTTATGCAGGCATATGCATATTCTGAAGCAGCAGGAAATAATACTGATATTGAGAGGTTTTTATACTAAGTCTGAATTAGCTCTCTTTTTTGCCGGTGTCTCTGGGATTGGAAGAAAATTTGAGGATTTTATTATAGAAAATTATCAGAAAGTTAAAACCGTTAAAGAGTTTGCCAGTTTATGTTGTGTTTCAGAACGTTCTTTTAATCGTAAATTCCAACATTGTTTCAATCAAAGTCCTTATCAGTGGATGCAAGATCGGAAGGCTGAACTTATCCGTGAAAAAATAAGTGATCTGGATCTCACTTTTCGGGAGATAGCCATAGAATTTGGATTTAGTTCTTCCGCCCATCTGACTTGTTACTGCAGAAAACACTTTGGCACGACTCCGACCGGATTACGGGAAAACAACCGTGTGAAAAAATAATTTTAATTGTAAAATCTTCTATATATAGTTCTAGTGATATGAAACTTTTAAGAGAAAATAGTAATAAGCAAGACAAGGCAGCCTTTTTCTTGTATACACGTAATTTGTCAGTACATAACATGCGTCTATTAGAAAGATTGGTCAAGCGGATGTCCATGCAGATAAAAGAGGAAAGGGAACAAGATATTTTTTACTCCTTGTTAACGGGCAAAGACAGTATACAAGAGATCGCCGAGAAATATAACCTTTCAATTGAAAAGGTCGTTTTTCTTTGTGAAGTAGCTGTAACAGAGATTATTAATGGTTGGGATAATATGCGCAAGGCGCAACAGGAACTTCAGTCGGTCAAGGTGCAGTATAGAAACTATAAGTCTCTTTTATCTGGGGAGAATATTGGCTGCACACCGGTAAGGATTACTGTTCCTTTCAAAGAATGTGATATACCCGCTGAATGTATAAAAATACTGTCAATGCCTCTTGCAAATCTTGAGATACAACCAAGAATCTTACGTAGGCTCAGGAGATATAATATTTATTTATTGGAAGACCTTCTACGTTTTATAAAGAAGAATGGTTTTGATGCGTTAGGTAAATTATATGGTGTGGGTGCGAAATCATGCGAAGATTTATATTTGATTCTGAAACAGAAAAATATTTTAGAGAACAAAGATAATTGCTATTTGTTTCAATATGTCTTTATATAAAAAAGACATTCTTTTTTATATAAAAGCCAAAATAAAATATGCTATGGGTAAATAATTGTTTGTTTCATACCTTTATACCAATAAATAGGATTGGTCTTTTAATGATACGAAATTTTTCATATTAAATTGAATGTAATCATGATTAAAAAAGAGCTTATAGATAGAATAGCCCAGCAAACAGGGATAGATAAAACAGAAATACGTGTAATATTGGAGGAGTTTATGATGTGTATAAAAAAATCTCTCTCTGATGGAAATGGAGTTTATTTGCGTGGCTTCGGTAGTTTTATTATGAAACATCGAGCTTCTAAAATGGCGCGTAATATTGAGGAGAACACGACCATAATTGTTCCTGCTCATGATAAGCCTGTATTTAAACCTTCCAGGGATTTTTCATTATTGATTGATAGTGATAATCACATAAAACATTTTTAAAAACTAGGATATTGATTCTGTGCTGTTAAGATCATAAAAAGCAAACTGATGATTTCGAATTATTTTGCTATTGGCTTAAATGTGAAAAATAAAGTCCTTTTTTATAAAATAAAAGTAGGGAAGCTTCTAAACTGTAGGATGAAAAGCTTGCCTTCTCATTGATTTTAAACAAATAAAAAAACTATAAAAATGAAAAAACAGTATTATTCGTTGTGCTAGTATGTGCGGTTTTCGTGTTTATGGTCTCTTGTCGAGAAAAAAAGACCTTAAAGACTAGGTAGAACAAGCTAAAGATGCGGAAGAGGATGCCTTGGACGATATAAAGGATCAAATAAAGGACGGGGTGAATGATGTAAAAAAGGCTTGGGATAATGCTGAGGATTCAATAGAAAAGGCTGAAAATAAAGCTGGAGAAATTAAGAAAAAATCGAGTAGTCGAATAATATACAAGATCGAAATATTCTTGTTTATTTCTTTTGTGTAAAGAATTTTTTGACGACTGCAGTTAAGCTTATTTCAAAAGAGCATGCTTTAAATGTAATGCTCATGTGTATTTTTACATTTACTTACAAACGGGGTTGCTTCGAATATAGTTCAGTCTCGTTTTATTAGCTTCTGAAAAATATCCTCTTCGTTCTGTCTTGTTTTATGAAAAATATATAATAAATAAAGGGACAAGCTGTTTCCCCATTCTCTTTAAACTCTTAACCTGAAAGAATAATTATAATATTCCGGGACGAAGATAAGGCTGTATTCTTTCATGTACAATTCCTGATACTTTTTCATTACTCAGTGCTAGGATTTATATCAATATGGTAGGGAGTGTATCTACACTATTCGAATAGAACTTTAGTAGATTCTACAGATTAGGCTTTAATTGTTTAATATTTGTCTGAAATCGGATATTTGTTGTCTGCTTTTTGAAATGCTTTATCCTTGATATAGTTTTATTTTTGCAAACAAAATAAAAAATATAAATAGATACATTTTTATTATTCGGAGTTTGAAATTATCCGTTATTTATATAATAAAAATTACAGGAACGATTTTATATCAACTAAATACTTAATAATTAAATGAGTCAATTAAAAATTATGCAGTGGTATGTGGTTGTCATGTTATTATTCATGGCTTCCTGTACAGATGTGGATATCACCATGCCTAAGGGGCCTAAAGGTGATACGGGGCTTTCTGCCTATGAGTTTTGGATGGAAAAAGTAGCGGACGGAACGATCGACTGGCCGAAAGACCAGACGGGCGTTGCTGACTTTTTCAAGTATCTCAAAGGAAAAGACGGGAACGATGGCAAAGATGGCCAAAGTGCTTTCGAACAGTGGAAAGACATGATTGTCGATGGTAGTGTGGATGATCCACACAATCCCGGAAACAAATGGCCTGCCGGAAATAATACGGTGCAGGATTTTTGGCGTTTCCTGACGGGAGCTAGTGGCGAGAATGGCCAGGTTCCGCATATCGGTGATAATGGACATTGGTTCATTGGAAATGAGGATACGGGTGTTTCCGCACGTGGCCGGGATGGAAAAGACGGCTCTGACGGTAGGGATGCCGTGCCGCCGACGGTTACCATCGGTGACAATGGTAACTGGTTTGTCAATGGTGTAGATACGGGAAAGAAAGCCGTGGGGCAGGACGGAAAAGACGGAAAGGATGGGACGTCCGTCACCATTGGCGAGAACGGCAACTGGATCATTGATGGTGTGGATACGGGTAAAAAAGCCGAGGGCAAGGATGGAAAATCTCCGGAGGTAGTCATCGGCGCTAACGGAAACTGGTATATTGACGGAAAGGATACGCGTAAGCCTGCTTTCGGTAAGGATGGTACGAATGGAACCAATGGAAAGAGCGCTTATGAACTCTGGAAGGAATATATTTCATCCGGAAACGTGGATAATCCGCATAATCCGGATCAGAAATGGCCGGCAGACCGGAACAAACAGACAGACTTCTGGGATTTCCTGACAGGTAAATCTTCGGTTATAGAGATAGAGGTCGGTAAATATAACGTTATTCCTGAATATTGGAACTCTTCACTGAAAGAGTATGTTATACCTTCGGACGGATCGGTTCTCTATACCGTGTATGACAAGGCTGGTAAGAAAGTCACGGCGGGTGTAACGGTGAGCGGATTACCCGGTGTATCCTCTACGGAGACATTTACGACGAATGCCGAGGGGCAGTTTAAGGTCGCATGGAACCAGTTGCCAGATATGGTGGAGTTGTCAAAAAGGAAAGGCAGCGTGAGTGTAACGGTTAATGGAGTACAGGAAACAAGTGCAGGAAACACGCTGGTTCCGAACAGGGTCAATGTTAGAGCTACTATTACATCTGCGTATTTGTATTATTACTCTAATACTAATATAGATGACTATAAAGTACTACGTATAACATACTCTTTTGAGCGTCAGGTTGACGGAGAATGGGGCAAGTATCCAACATTAATTACTACCCCCTATTACTCCATGGCATCGGCTAAGGTTAAGAATATAAACCAGCCTGTTAACGAAGAGAATTTAGATAAAGATAAATTTATATTCTCTTATCGAGCAAATAACCTAATGGAGATATGTCGCCCGATAGTTTTGACAGAGATGGAGAAGGCCAATGTGGCAAAGAATGACACTGTCCAAAAGTTGGTGAAAAATGAATGGGACAAGACAGATGGTTATGTGGCCCTTTATTTCGGTGATGGTGCGGGTACTTATAATGACTATGGACAGACTATATATTTGCAGGATAAGATACACGTACCGGAAGTATACCCGGCCCCGTCTTTTAAAGAAAACGGTGTATTTGTTGAAATCAAGCAGGGTATTACCTCCTTGTGGGGGGAGATTGACACGGATAATTTACCGGATTTTTATAAAACCTACAGTTATCCTTCAAGAGAAAGTCGTTTCGAAAAAGAGGAAGGAACCAATATATGGAAGCATCCGGCAGGAAAGCTTCCCGCATCAGAGTTGGCCGATAACCGGGCTGTATTTATAGAAATGCGTACTTTCATCAATGGAACGGGAGGAACTGTACATACCGGAACCAAGCCGCTTTCAGAAGGGGGTAAACGCTTCAAACTGGCAAGTGCTTATCCTAATAACTGGATTGGTTTGGATATCAGATCACGAACAGAGAATAAGGATAAGGTGACGTATAGCCTTTCTTATGAGTATCGTGGGCGTTATGCCTATTACCTGATAAAGGAGGGTGATAATTATTTTTTAGTTGATTTTGCGGACAGGTCAAAGAAAATGTCATTGGAGATCAAGGATTGTCCGGACAACTGGATGAATTGATTTATTGGATAATTGAATATGAATATTATGAATATGAAGATAGAAACAATGATATGTCTTGTGTTCCTCTCCTTTCTGTCAAGTTCTCTGGCGGTGAGAGGTCAGGACACCAAAACGTCCGGTCGTGCGCCTTTCCAGGAAGAGATAACGCACGACGGCCGGCCGGAAAAGAAATCGAAATCCTGGGAGATCGGTGTCGGCGGTTCACTGATCAACTGGAGTCGTGTTTCAATTACCGGCTTCCAGAGCACGTCGGAAAATTATTTGTACAACCTGAAAGACAACCATCTGATGGGTGGAGCCAATTTGTATGTGGCACGGGAGTTGAACCGGTGGTTTTACCTGGATTTACAGGGGACTGTCGGCGTGGCAAAGAACAACAACCGTATTGCAGGCAGTGACAGGAAACATGATTTATTGTACATGGGAGGCTTGGGGTTGCAATTCCGTTTTACCCCCTTGTTCAAATCCCAATGGGTGGAGCCCTATCTTAGGGTGGGGGTGAATTACCTGCATAAGAACTACTCTTCCGTGTATGGGGGAAATTTCGTGGATGATCCTACGGGAGAGGCACATTGGGAATCTTCCGACGTATGGAATCCTGACGGACGTTCGTCGGACAAGAACTCTTTTATCCCTCTCTCTTTCGGAGTGGGAGTAAAAGCCTGGTTAAGCAACTCGTTCGGGCTGGGGTTACAAGGGGAATACCTTCTGCCCGTGCAAAAGAACTTGCCCCACTTCGTACAGGTTTCCGCCAGCGTCATTTGGCGTATCGGCGGGAAAAGCAAACATTCTGCTCCAGTTGTGCAGTACGTAGAGATCGAAAAACCGGTTGAGGTGGAAAGAGTCGTTGAGCGGATTGTTGAAAAAAGAGTGGAGATTCCTACTGTTGTGGATACGCTAGCTTGCGATTTACTGGATAACATTCATTTTGAATTTGACAAAGACGTGATTACTCTTGCTTCCTATAAGATTCTGGATAGACTGGCAGCCTTGCTGAAGAGTTACCCGGATAGTCATTTTCTAGTTACGGGATATACAGATGCCCGTGGAAGTGCACAGTATAACTTGGGGTTGTCGGAACGCCGTGCTAAAGCGGTATATGCAGCCTTGCTTGAACGTGGAGTTCCCGGTCATATGATTAAATGGCGTGGAGTCGGCAATCATGCCGCTCTGATTTCCCCTGCAGCTGCCGACAACATCCGGGAAGGGGATAGAAAAGTCTTGCTGGAAAAGGTCACTAATATGAACTATTGGGAGGCTTTAGGAAAAGATTTGTAGAAAACTAACTTTATAAAATTCACGGCAAAATTTATTTGCCGTGAATTTTGTTTATTTTCGTCTTATGATATATTCAAGGCTCTTTTTTCTCTGTTGTATACATACAGGCTATGCAAAAATAAGCCATTGATGCATAAGAATAAAATATTGCAATATATCACCTATTATTAAAAGCTTACAGGAATATTCAACTGGACAATACTTCTGTTTGTCTTTTATATAAAATAATAAGTCTTTTTTTTATAACATGAGTTATATTTTTTAGTCTTTTCTTTGCAAAAAAATGATATATGGTCGTAAAATCTTTTTGTATTTTTCATACTTCTCTGTTTCGGCTATTTTACAATAGCGGGTAGTAATTAACAGTTAAGCTATACTCAATTGGATAATTCTATAATTAAATAATAAATATATTGATAATCAGTAAAGTAAAAATAAACACGGGTGGTTGTGATATCGCTATTCCCTCCTTGTTTATATTAAGTTGAATTTAAATAGAAATTGTATGAAGAAAATTTTTGTAAGTCTATTGCTATCAAGTATTGCAATTTGTCATGTAAATGGCCAGATGGCTTTAACGGGAAATAAATTTGCAGATAATTGGTCGGTGGGTATTAATGCCGGTGGAACCACCCCATTGATGCATCATTCATTTTTTAAGAATATGCGCCCTGTAGTCGGTATTCATATTGATAAATATTTGACACCAACTTTCGGTTTGAGTCTGGAAGCCATGGGCAGTTTTAATACTACTCAAAGTAAAACGGCCTTTGACGGTTCGAATGTCAGCCTGCTTGGTTTGGTGAATCTCAATAATTTACTTGCAGGCTATCATGGTGTTCCTAGAAGTTTTGAAATTGAAGCTGTAGCAGGTATCGGTTGGTTGCATTATTATGTAAATTCCGGTATGGGAGAAGATCAGAATGGCATGTCCACCAAATTAGGACTGAACTTCAATTTTAATTTGGGGGAAAGCAAGGCATGGACCCTGGCTCTAAAACCTGCTTTGGTATATGATATGAACTCTATGGGTACCGAACCTGTATATTTCCATTCAAATCGTGCTATGTGGGAGATCGGTGCCGGTTTGATTTATCATTTCGGATGCAGTAACGGTGAACATCATTTTACCAAAGTGCGGCCTTATGACCAGGCGGAAATTGATGATTTGAATGCCCGGATTAACCGGCTCCGTTCTGAAAACAGGAATAATGTCCAGGTGTTGCAAGAGGCTAACCGGAAAGTTGAAGAATTGGAGGTTGCACTGGAAGCGTGCCGGAACCAGAAGCCTACGATAGTGAAAGATACCATTGATAATAGCAAAAAACTGCTGGAGTCTGTGATTACTTTCCGTCAAGGCAGGGTGACAATTGACAACTCTCAATTGCCCAATGTCGAACGTATTGCTACCTATCTGAAAAATCATAAGGAAGCGGGCGTTGTCATTAAAGGTTATGCATCTCCCGAAGGCAGTGCGGAAGTCAATGAACGTATTGCCCGCCAGCGTGCAGAAGCAGTGCAAAATGTACTGGTTAATAAATATAGAATTTCCAGGAACCGGATTGTTGCTGAAGGTCAGGGAGTCGGTTATATGTTTGAAGAACCGGACTGGAACCGGGTAAGCATCTGTACTATAAATGCACAAATGGAAACTATGGAAGAAAAGTAGAGTAAGTAGATTTATCTAAATAGGTATAAATAAAGCAATTTTCTGAAACCCCACCAAACTTAAATATAAAAAGCCTACTCTGGCTTACATAATCTTCCCTAAAAGGGATATTCATTAAATAAAAAAAGGCAACTACTCCATTGTGACCTAGTTGCCTTTTTTATTCCATAGGTTTGGATAAACCTTAACATCTGTATTGATTCTATACTAAAATTTAAATTGAAGTCAAGAAGAATTTGTTCACAATCATCCATAATGAGTAGTTTTTAGGGCTAAAATCTTGATTTTATGGCCAAATGATTGGTTCTCAATTATGCTACAAAACCCCAGTATTAATATTGCCTAAATCAAATAAAACTAATACCTTTGTACCATATTTACTAATACAAAGAGTATGACTTATCATCATTTATCTGTCCTGGTCCATCGTCAGGCCGAAAAATATGGCGACAAGGTAGCCTTAAAATACCGTGACTATGAGACAGCTCAATGGATTCCTATTTCATGGAAGCAGTTCTCCGGAACAGTACGGCAAGCAGCTAATGCTTTCGTGGCATTGGGAGTGGAAGAACAAGAGAATATCGGTATATTTTCACAGAATAAACCCGAATGGTTCTATGTAGACTTTGGTGCATTTGCCAACCGGGCGGTTACCATTCCGTTTTATGCAACGAGTTCACCTGCGCAGGCGCAATATATCATTAATGATGCGCAGATTCGTTTTCTTTTTGTCGGTGAGCAATACCAGTATGATGCCGCTTTCAGCATCTTTGGTTTCTGTTCTTCTTTGCAACAACTGATAATCTTTGACCGTTCGGTGGTAAAAGACCCTCGTGACGTATCATCTATCTATTTTGATGAATTTATGGCGACGGGAGAGGGATTGCCTCATAATGATACGGTAGAAGAACGTACGGAGCGGGCTTCTTATGATGACTTGGCAAATATTCTCTATACTTCCGGCACAACGGGGGAACCGAAAGGGGTTATGCTTCATCATTCTTGTTATCTGGAACAGTTTCATACACATGATGACCGTTTGACGACGATGTCGGATAAGGATGTATCGATGAACTTCCTTCCATTAACACACGTGTTTGAGAAAGCATGGTGTTATCTCTGTATTCATAAAGGAGTGCAGATTTGTATCAATCTCCGTCCGGCAGATATACAAACAACCATTAAGGAAATTCGCCCGACACTGATGTGCAGTGTTCCCCGTTTTTGGGAGAAGGTGTATGCAGGGGTACAGGAAAAAATAAACGAAACTACAGGGTTGAAGAAGGCACTGATGCTGGATGCTATCCGGGTAGGTAGAATCCATAATCTGGATTATCTGCGTCTGGGAAAGACTCCTCCGGTGATGAATCAACTGAAATATAAGTTTTACGAAAAGACTATCTATTCTTTGCTGAAAAAAACAATCGGTATTGAGAATGGTAACTTTTTCCCGACTGCCGGTGCTGCCGTTCCCGATGAGATTAATGAATTCGTTCATTCGGTAGGAATCAATATGGTGGTAGGATATGGACTGACGGAATCTACGGCTACTGTATCTTGTACACTGCCGGTTGGCTATGATATCGGTTCGGTAGGTGTTGTACTGCCGGGGATTGAAGTGAAAATCGGTGAAGACAATGAAATCCTGCTTCGGGGTAAGACGATCACAAAAGGCTATTACAAAAAAGCGGAAGCCACAGCTGCCGCTATTGAGCCGGATGGCTGGTTCCATACAGGTGATGCCGGTTACTTTAAAAATGGACAGCTTTTCCTGACGGAACGTATTAAAGATTTATTCAAAACATCAAACGGCAAATACGTCGCTCCGCAAGCTTTGGAAACGAAGTTGGTCATTGACCGTTATATCGACCAGATTGCCATTATCGCCGATCAACGTAAGTTTGTCTCGGCTCTGATTGTTCCTGTATATGGATTTGTGAAAGAGTATGCCAAAGAAAAGGGTATTGAATATAAGGATATGACGGAACTGTTGCAGCATCCGAAGATTGTAGGATTGTTCCGTGCGCGGATCGATACACTTCAGCAACAATTTGCGCACTATGAACAAATCAAACGTTTCACTTTACTGCCTGAGCCATTCAGCATGGAACGTGGAGAATTGACTAATACACTGAAACTGAAACGGGCGGTGGTTGCCAAGAATTATAGTGAGCAGATAGAGAAGATGTACGAAGAAAGTGAGAAATAGGCGATAAGCGGTTTATCGTTAAAAATGAAACGATAAACCGTAAATGATAAATCGGAAACAATAAAGAGTGTATTGGAGCTCTCTTTAAAAGTATTACCCCTGTTACAGTTCAATTTGTAACAGGGGTAAACTTTGTGTTTAGGGGGGCTTTGACACCTGCTAATTATTTATGGCCGGCTCGTTTCTTTTTAGTATCCGAAAATCTGTTCTTGGGTCAATTCTTCAATAGGACCTACAGCTTTCAATTTATCCAGCTCCAAATCTTTCTTATCTCCCAGGATGCAATAAACATACGTACGTCCTTTTACCCATTGCTTTTGGAAATCGACAATATCTTTTAGCGACATATTCTGTATGTCGTTGTAGAGCTTGATGCGCGGGTCTACGTTTTGCCCTAAATCTTGTGCATTGATATAACTCCAGATAATGTCACCTTTGATGATACGTTCGGTGCGCAGACGGTTGGTTAATCCGTCTTTAGCCAGTTTGAAAGCAGCTTCGGATTCCGGCATATTATTGATGATGTCATTAAATGTAGTGACGGCATCAATCATTTTGTCGTTTTGCGTGGCAATCTGTGTACGTAGTACATAGGGATACTTCAAGTAGCTCGGCGGCATTATGCTAGCCCAGGCGGAATAAGCCAATCCACGTGTTTCACGCATTTCCTGGAAGACGATAGAGTTCATGCCCCCTCCGAAGTATTCATCATATAATGCGCGGATAGGTTCAATGGCAGGATCATACTTCTTATCGAGATTGGATATCTGTGCCATGTATATTTGCTTGGCGTCATAAGGAGCTACTAGAACTTTAGTAACGGGAGTTTCGAGATAAGCATACTCGTTTCCGGCAGGAATATCCTTCAGGGTTGCCGGAACCTGATGATATTGGTTGATGGTAGCCAGTAAATCTTTGCTGCTGCTTGGGCCGTAGTATAAAATACGGTGCTTGTAGCTGTTCTGATTGTGAATCCGGTCTACCAGTTCCTGTGGATTCATATTTGTCAGTTCCGCCTCCGTCAGTAGATTGGTGGCAGGGGATTTGGGACCGTACATGGCAAAGCTCATCAAACGGGAGAAGTTCTGTCCCTGATTCAGTTTGGCGTCCGAACGGGCTTTCAGTATATCGCTGGTCATATTAGTATAGGCTTCCTTATTAACCTGCGCATCTGCCAGTAGCTTTTCGAATAATTGTACGGCAGCAGGCATATTCTCATTCAGTCCGGAAAGTACGACATACGTGCGTTCGTTACCCGGAGAAACATAGAAAGTACAAGCCAGGCGATAGAATTCACTTTTCAGTTCTTCCGGTGTCATGTCCGAAGTACCGAGATATTCGAGATAATCGAATGCTGTTCCCAAAGCTTTGTCATGGTTGTTTCCCATATCAAAGACATAAATCAATTGGAACAGGTCATTGGCTACATTCTGTTTGTAAAGAACCGGAATATCCGATTTTGCCTTTAATTGGCTCATATCCTTTTGATAATCGAGAAACACTGGTTCAATCGGTTTGACTGCGCTTTCCTGTACCTCCACAAGGAACGGGCTGGCTACATCACGATTGGTTATGATAGGAGTAATCTCCGGTTTCGTCATCTTCTTTTCGTTCGGGTCTTTTCCTTGCTTTTTGTAGATAACGGCATAATTATCTTCTTTCAGGTATTTGTTGGCGAACGCTACGATGTCTTCTTTGGTCAGTTTGGCCATGCGGTCGATGGCAGTAACTTCATTTTTCCAGTCTGTGCCGTTAATAAATGAGTTGACAAACATATCGGCACGTCCTTCGTTGCTTTCCATGTTTTGCAGTTCACCGAGTTTGAAATTGTTGATGTTCGCTTCCAGCATTTTCTCGTCGAACTCTCCGGCACGGAGCTTCTTGATTTCGCTGAGTAGCAAGTCTTTTACCTCTTCCAGTGTTTGTCCTTGTTTAGGAAGTCCTCCTAACAGCAATGCAGAGTAATCTGCCAGTCCCATCGGGTAACCGTAACTATTCAAGACCTTCTGTTGCTGGTTCAGATCAAGGTCGATAAGTCCTGCCTTTCCATTGTACAATACTTGCGAAACGACTTGCAGGATTTCAAAGTCTTTGTCGGATACACCGGGGAATCTCCAAGCCAATGCGACGCTTTCGGCATCCGGACCTAACACCTCTTTTACAACAGGTTGCGTGATTGGCGCCTCTTTCGGAAGGTCCAGTTTCGGGAGTTCCGGATTGGGTTTCAATCCACCAAAATATTTATCGATTAATGCAATTGTTGCATCCGGGTCTAAATCGCCGGACATACAGATTGCCATATTGTTGGGCACATACCATTGTTTATAGTAGTTCTTGATATTCGTGATAGAAGGATTCTTTAGGTTCTCCTGTGTACCTAACACAGTCTGCGTTCCATAAGGATGCTTGGGAAAAAGAGAAGAAAAAATAGCTTCCTGTACTTTGCTGTTGTCACGGGTGAGTGACATATTTTTCTCTTCATATACAGCTTCCAATTCAGTATGGAAACCACGAATTACATTGTTTTCAAAACGATCTGCCTGAATCTTCGCCCAGTTTTCTATCTGGTTGGAAGGAATGTCTTCCTGATAGACCGTCTGGTCATACCAGGTATAAGCATTGCTGCCGGTAGATCCGATGGCTGCCATTAATTTGTCATATTCATTAGGGATAGCATACTTGGAAGCTTCGTAAGAAAGGCTGTCGATGGTGTGGTAGATCGCCTTACGTTCCGCTTCATTCGTAGTCTTACGATAAATTTCGAACTGTTGTTCGATTGCATCCAGCAGAGGCTTTTCGGCCGCGTAGTCTTGTGTGCCAAACTTGTCGGTGCCTTTAAACATGAGATGTTCGAAATAATGGGCAAGTCCCGTCGTTTCTGCCGGGTCATTCTTCCCGCCCACTCTTACTGCGATAAATGTTTGTATGCGCGGAGTTTCCTTGTTTACGGTGAGGTAAACCTTTAGTCCGTTGTCCAGTGTGTAAATGCGGGCTTTTAGCGGGTCATTGGGCACTGTTTCGTAGCTATACTTCTTTTGTGAGCTACAGCTGCAAATCACTAATGCCAGGAAGAGTGACAAGCAAGAAAGTTTCAATCGTTTGTTCATAATATGACAACATTTTAATAACAAAAACAAAGGTAGCAGAATTTTGCTTATCTTTGTCCCCCGATATCTGAATTTTGTAAATAATAAAATTGTAAATCAAATGATTACTATTGAACAACTTAAAGACGTGAAAGAGCGCACTGATGCGCTGAGGAGGTATCTTTGACATCGACGGGAAGAAAATTCAAGTCGAAGAAGAGCAATTAAGAACACAAGCTCCGGGATTCTGGGATGACCAGAAGAGAGCCGAAGCTCAAATGAAACTGGTGAAAGACCTGCAAAAGTGGATTGAAGGCTACAACGAACTCAAGACATTGGCAGATGAACTTGAACTGGCATTTGATTTCTATAAAGAAGAACTGGTGACCGAGGAAGATGTGGACGCTGCTTACGCCAAAGCTAGTGAAGCGGTAGAGGCACTCGAACTCAAAAATATGCTTCGTGACGAAGCCGACCAGATGGATTGTGTGTTGAAAATCAATTCAGGTGCCGGTGGTACGGAAAGTCAGGACTGGGCTTCTATGCTGATGCGTATGTATCTGCGTTATGCCGAGACCAACGGTTATAAAGCTACCATTGCCAACCTTCAGGAAGGTGACGAAGCCGGAATCAAAACCTGTACTATCAATATTGAAGGTGATTTTGCATACGGTTATTTGAAGGGAGAGAACGGTGTGCACCGCCTGGTTCGTGTTTCTCCGTACAATGCGCAAGGTAAACGTATGACTTCCTTTGCTTCTGTATTCGTTACTCCGCTGGTGGATGACAGTATCGAGGTAAATATTTTGCCTGCCAACATCTCTTGGGATACATTCCGAAGCGGTGGTGCCGGTGGACAGAATGTAAATAAGGTAGAATCCGGTGTCCGTTTGCGTTATCAATACAAAGATCCTTATACCGGTGAGGAAGAAGAAATTCTGATTGAAAATACCGAAACCCGTGACCAGCCGAAGAACCGTGAGAATGCAATGCGTCAACTACGTTCCATCTTGTATGATAAGGAATTGCAGCATCGTATGGCAGAACAGGCGAAAGTGGAAGCCGGTAAGAAGAAGATCGAGTGGGGTTCCCAGATCCGTAGCTACGTATTTGATGACCGTCGCGTGAAAGATCATCGTACCAACTATCAGACTTCGGATGTGAACGGTGTGATGGATGGCAAAATAGATGGCTTTATCAAAGCTTATCTGATGGAGTTTTCTTCACAAGAATCATAAAAAATAAAATTAGCAAGTGTTATTTTTGGAAAGTTAAAAGATTTGTACTTACTTTGTTAGCGTTGAACTTAAAAGCTAACTATTATGAGTAAGGGGAAGAAAAAAGTAGCGATTACCAAAAAAGAAGAAGAACAAGCTCAAAAGGTTGTCAAAATAGTGTTCGTCTCATTAATTATTTTGGCATTGATTATGCTGATTGCATTTTCCTTTTTCGGCTGATAAGTTCACCACAAATTACACGGTCAACCCAGACTGTTTGGCTATTGATAGGATGAATATCAAATCCAATCTGTGTTAATCTGCGTAATCTGTGGTGAACTCTTTGTTTTGTAATGCATTTGTATTCTATGTAATATGAATGTAACTTTTCTGTCATTTTCCTGTATTCGATTTGTCATCTTCGTGTATCCTCACAGTTGTACTTTTGCCGTGAATTTAGTAGCATACAACTGAAATGAGTAGAATCACAACAACCGTCGTCATGCTTTTACTGGCGACAATGGCCTTTGGGCAGGCAAAAGAAGATGCCGGGGATGGCAAGAAGCTGGATAAGCAGACAATGGAATTTAAGGATTACCTGCCGGAGATTCACGGAACTATCCGGGGAAAATATGAATACCAGACAGAAACAAGTGAAAGTCGTTTTGAAGTACGTAACGCGCGCTTTAGTGTTTCGGGGAATGTACATCCGTTAGTTGCCTATAAAGCAGAAATCGACCTTTCCGATGAAGGTTCCATTAAAATGCTTGATGCGTATGCACGTGTCTTCCCGGTGAAAGATCTGAATTTTACGATTGGTCAGATGCGCGTTCCTTTCACGATAGATGCTCACCGCTCACCACATCAGCAGTATTTTGCCAATCGTTCATTCATTGCCAAGCAAGTAGGAAATGTGCGTGATGTCGGTTTGACGGCTGGTTATACGAATAAAGACGGTTTCCCATTTATTCTTGAAGGGGGATTGTTTAACGGCTCCGGTCTGACAAATCAGAAAGAATGGCATAAAACGCTGAATTACTCCATAAAAGCGCAGTTACTGCCTAATAAGAACTGGAATCTGACACTTAGCACCCAAATGATAAAACCGGAAAATGTGCGGATTAATATGTACGATGCCGGTATCTATTATCAGAATGACCGTTTTCATATTGAGGCGGAATATTTATATAAAATGTACGGCCACGAAGCATTTAAAGATGTTCATGCGGTGAATAGTTTTATTAATTACGATTTACCATTAAAGAAAGTATTCAATAAAATCTCCTTCCTGGCTCGCTATGATATGATGACCGATCATAGTGATGGCAAGATGGATGAAACGACAAAAGCTCTGATTATAAATGATTATGCCCGACATCGTGTGACGGGTGGAATCACGCTAAGTCTTTCCAAAGCTTTCATTGCCGACCTCCGATTGAACTTCGAGAAATATTTCTATAAGAACTCCGGCGTTCCAAAAGAATCGGAACGGGACAAAATCGTGATTGAGTTTATGACGAGATTCTGAAATAAATTGAGACTTGAAAATTGAGAATTAAGAATTGTAGTTTTCTGATACATGATGTGAGATGTCAAACTATCATTTTTTAATTCTCAATTTTCAATTTTTAATTTATCTTTGTGCCATGGCACAGGAAATAGAACGTAAATTTTTAGTTATCGGTGAATTCAAGTCTTCGGCTTTTGCGCAAAGTCACATTGTGCAGGGGTATATCAGTAGTGCTCGCGGGCGTACTGTCCGGGTTCGTATTCGGGATGATAAAGGTTATCTGACAATAAAGGGAGCTTCTAATGCTTCCGGTACCAGTCGTTATGAATGGGAAAAGGAGCTGGCCTTATCAGAAGCAGAAGAATTGATGAGGCTTTGCGAACCGGGGATTATTGACAAGACCCGTTATTTGGTACGTAGTGGCAAACATGTATTTGAAGTCGACGAGTTTTATGGTGAGAATGAAGGACTTATTGTGGCAGAAGTAGAGTTGGAATCGGAAGATGAGGCTTTTGTAAAACCCGACTTTATTGGTGAGGAGGTAACGGGCGACATACGCTACTATAATTCACAGCTAATGAAAAAACCGTATAAAACGTGGTGAGCGTTAACAAATAAACCGTATATTTGTTCTTATATAAAAAAGAGAGCAGTGTATGGATATGGAACAGTTGTACAGCTATGTGCCGCGTGAATTGGTTACTTTTGTTTTAGTAACCTTGTTTTCTTTATTAATTGGACTTTCGCAACGTCGAATCAGTCTGAAGCGTGAGGGGGAGACTACTCTTTTCGGAACTGACCGCACTTTTACTTTTATTGGTATACTGGGTTACTTGCTTTATATCTTAGACCCTACGGATATGCGTCTGTTTATGGGAGGTGGAGCGGTATTGGGATTGCTGTTGGGATTAAACTATTATGTAAAGCAATCACAATTTCATGTTTTTGGTGTAACTACCATCATTATTGCCCTGATTACTTATTGTATGGCTCCTATCGTAGCTACCCAACCTTCCTGGTTTTATGTTATGGTAGTTGTGACTGTGCTTCTGCTGACTGAACTCAAACATACTTTTACGGAGTTTGCGCAACGGATGAAGAATGATGAAATGATTACGTTAGCCAAGTTCTTGGCTATCAGCGGTATCATATTACCGATGCTTCCGCATAAGAATCTGATTCCGGATATTAATCTTACTCCTTATTCTATCTGGTTGGCAACGGTAGTAGTATCCGGCATTTCCTATCTCTCTTATCTATTAAAAAGGTATGTATTCCATGAATCCGGAACGTTAGTTTCCGGTATTATTGGTGGATTATACAGCAGTACGGCTACGATCTCGGTACTTGCCCGTAAAAGCCGGAAAGCCTCTGAACAGGAAGCTACTGATTATGTTGCTGCCATGCTGCTGGCTGTCAGCATGATGTTTCTACGATTTATGATACTGATACTTATTTTCAGTAGAGAAATCTTCCTGTCTATTTATCCGTATCTGTTGACTATGGCGGTGGTGGCGGCTATTGTTGCCTGGTTTATCCATTCCCGACAAAAACGACCGGAAGACCAGCCTGCTGAAACAGAAGAAGATGATAGTAGCAACCCGTTGGAATTTAAAGTTGCTTTGATTTTTGCCGTACTCTTTGTGATATTCACTTTCTTAACTCACTATACGTTAGTGTATGCGGGCACAGGCGGATTAAATCTCTTGTCTTTTGTTTCCGGTTTTAGTGATATAACTCCTTTTATATTAAACTTGTTGCAAAATACAGGCAGTGTGGCTGCACTGATAATTACTGCTTGTAGTATGCAGGCTATTATTAGCAATATAATGGTAAACATGTTCTATGCTCTATTCTTTGCAGGGAAGGGGAGTAAACTTCGTCCTTGGATTTTGGGAGGATTCGGTGTGGTAATTGCTTGTAATCTCGTTTTGTTGCTGTTCTTTTATATTTAAGAAAGGGGAGCAATTGATCGTTTTTCATTAGTCCTAGTTCTAGTAATTTACTATTTTGTCGAATATAATCGATGAAATAGATGTGTTTTTGTCGACTATATTCGATAAAAATAATCTATATTTGTCGAATATAATCGATAATGTAAAATGAATAAGGAACTGATAAAAGGATTGATAGCTGAATATCAGCAGTTTGTAAAGAGCGTGTCATTCGTGAAACGTGCGGTGACTCTATCTGATAACTTCAATTATGTCTTTGTAGGTTTACGTCGGGTTGGGAAGTCTTATTTGATGTATCAGCAGATACATCATTTAATAGAGATAGGTATTTCACCGGAAGAGATTCTTTTCTTTAATTTTGAGGATGAGCGAATAGCTGGTATGGATACAGAACATCTTGATATGATAAAGAGATGTTATGAAGAGATGTATTCTCATCGTCCTATATTTTTTTTAGATGAAATACAGATTGTACCGCATTGGGAACAATTTGTCCGACGGCTTGCCGATCAGAAGTACAGGGTTTATGTAACAGGGAGCAATGCTAAGATGTTGAGTAAGGATATAGCTACTACTCTAGGGGGACGTTTTATGATTCAATACGTCTATCCTTTCTCATTCCGTGAGTATTTGTCATCTAACGGTGTTCAATTAGATAAGCTTTGGATTTATAAGAACCGTTCGGAGGTAGTCCGACATTTCGATACTTACTTTCGTTTTGGTGGTTTGCCTGAACTGTTAGTGGCCGAGGGACAAGAGAAGCGACAATGGCTGAGTAGTCTTTTTAATAAGATATTCTTCGGTGATTTAGTGGCTCGTTATTCTATTCGAAATGATATGGCGTTAAAGGTACTCATTCGAAAACTGGCTGAAAGCGTGAAACAGCCTTCTTCTTTCACTCGCCTGGCTAATTTAGTATCTTCTACAGGCAAGAAGATTACCACTGATACTATTATAGACTATTTGAATTATCTGGAAGATACCTGGATCCTATTTCCTTTAGAAAACTATGTAAGTAAGTTAGCTGATAAAGTATCCAATAAAAAGTTCTATTTTATGGATAATGGAATACTGAGTCTGTTTTTAATGGACCCGGAAACTTCTTTATTGGAAAATCTTGTAGCAGTAACACTAAAGAAACGGTATGGCGATGGTTTATATTTCTATCATCGGAATATAGAAGTAGACTTTTATCTGGATGAAGCACATAAGGCCATACAAGTATCATATAGTTTAAAAGATCCAGAGACTCGAAAACGAGAAGTGAATGCCTTACTGAAACTTGCAGAAAATGTGGCAGTGGATGATCTGTGTATTATTACCAGAGACGAAGAGGAAATGATCGTAGAAGGAGAGAAGACGATTCGGGTTGTGCCGGTATGGAGGTGGTTGTTGGATGATGAAGAATGAAAGTTTGTTTTTTATTTGCTAAGTTCCTCTTATTATAAAAAGAGAATACTACGTGGATATGGAACAGTTGTATAGCTGTGTGCCTCATAAATCAGTTACGATGTTTTTAGTGACTTTGTTTTCTTTATTAATGTTACTTGTCATATTAAAGTATGTTTGATATAAGGTTGAAAACGTGCAAAATATCTGCTATCTGCAACACTATGCTACATTGGCTATTGGTGTCTTTGGCATTTTTTTTGTTGCAGATGGCAGATAAGGTGAAAAGATTTACAGTGTATCCTAAGCTTCTTTCCAATGATTCATGATTATTATACTATAGATTGCAATAACTTGATATTTCCTATTGGAACCATGCTTTTTCATTGTATTTAGCTTCCACTTCTGACTCAATATCGGGCGGAAGATTATGAAAGAAATCAATGTGGGTTTTCTCTTCCAGCTTATCTATAGACATAGCATAGCTCTTGATAGTGGAACTTGGGTCATAATCAAATTGATTCACGTAATACGCCATTCCCTGTGTGTATTGCCCATTTTGGTATAAAAGAAGAGCTATAAAATAGAAACGTGGAACAGCAACATGATTTCCCGTATATTTTATTTCTTCGTCATCTATATACCCTCCTTTAACAACGTATAACGTATCATTATCTCCTAATTTATGTACAAAATCATTCTTTCCATTTGGAGCTTTTATTGATTGTTCGAATTTGGTCCAGAATCCAGTATTGAAAGCTGTTGATTGGGGGCTCATATTTGAATAATAGAAAGTTTGTTTGTTTGCTTCTAGTGAGTATGTACGATCGTATGATGCACATAAATGTCCTCTACTATATTCTTTATAGTCTTTTTCATAAGTCCTATATTCTTCGGGTATTTTTTTATCGTACATCCAGGCGTCAGTACGAGATACATTGGATATTTTAGTTTTACTATCAAAAGTAAATGCGACCCAGCGTGCATGCTTTTTTGAATAATCATATTCCATACTATATGTTATAATTTCTTTCCCTTCTATGTTTGTAGTATGTGTTATGAATTGATTCATGCTTCCACCTTTCAACTTCGGAATTTCAATCCTCCCTGCATATCCAGAAGGTTTTTCCGGATCCGGGTCTGGATCCGGATTCGAACTATCGCCTGCTAATTGTTTGAGTGTAAATTGGGCTTCTTCTTTTCCGGAAGTGATTGTAATAATGACACTTCGTTCAGCTCCGGTATTTGCTTTCATATATCCACTGATAGAGCCATTTCCATTGCCGGATGCTCTACTCAATGTGCACCAAGTCTCACTGCTTGAAGCCTGCCATATGCCGTCAGCTTTTACACGAATGATAAATCCGCCTCCGTTTCCATTGATTTGCGTTTGGTCTATAGAGGCGATTCCTTGATTCGTATTGCCCGGATTATCAGGGAGCTCGGGAGAATCCTGTTCACTACATGAGATTGCAGTGCTACAGGTTATGAACAGGATGAATAGTCTAAATAATGCTTTTGTCATTTCACTTCTTTAATTAGATAAATAATAGTAGGCAAGTGATCGCTATATCCGTTTAACCATACACCACCTGCTTGCGTCCGTTTAGGATATCCTTTATATTTCCCTTCTTTTTGGAACATGAAATCACGGCGGAAGATTTCATGTTTATAGAATTTCAGTGTACTGCGGTCAGTGCCCAACAAATTCCCGGTGAATACAATTTGATCGAACAAATTCCATTTACCTTTGTACATCAGAGTTCCGTATCCTTTCTTCAAAGTATCCCACCACGGATTGTACAAGTCTGTAGGACCTACATCAGCAGGTTTCCGCTTAGCTCCAAGTGCTACAGCCATACTTTTATCCATCGGGTCATCGTTCATATCCCCCATGATAACAATTTTGGCTGCGGAGTCTTCCCTTAACAGTGAGTCTTTGATCGCTCTAACTTGCTCCCCTGCGCGTTCACGCACCGGAGAAGCGGCAGCTCTCGAAGGCCAGTGATTGACGATAAAGTGCATTTTCTCACCTGCGATATTACCGCTGGCAATCAAGAAACCACGTGTTTTATGCACCGTATCATTGATATATACATAAGGTACGAGTTTACTATTTGTCAGTTCAAACAATTTGGGATTATAGAAAAAAGCACAGTCTACACCACGTCTGTCTTCTCCTTCGTAGTGAACATACTGGTACCCTTTGTCCGCTAAGGCAGGTTGTTTCAGTATGTCTTCCAATACTCTGTAATTTTCGATTTCAGAAACGCCGATAATGGCGGGACCCATTGGTAACTTGTCGGTACTTAATATACTTAATATTTCCGACATGTTTTTCAGCTTAGCCTTATACTTCATCGTATTCCACTGATTAGTACCGTTAGGAAGATACTCGTAGTCATTCTTACCTTCATCATGAATGGTGTCAAACAAATTCTCCATATTGTAGAACGCTACACTGTACAGGGCAAATTTCTTTTCTTGTCCGTAGGCCATGAGGACGAAAAGAGCGAGTACACCTAAAGTTATTAAGCTTTTTTTCATCTTTAAAATTGATTTTAAAAGTGGGTAATTTGTCATTTGCATGACAAATATCTAAAAAGAAAACGGAAAAACCACCATTACTAGTTACTTTTTTTGCAAAAACCATTGTTATATATAAAATTCTTTGTTATTTTGCGTAATAGCTTATTTCTTTTATGTCGCAAAATGAAAGACCAATTAACATTAATATAAATTAAATTATGAAACAACGACTAGGGTTAGCGATCGTGCTATTTTGCTTAATGCCAGCACTTTTTGCGCAGCAAAAGGCAAAGCAAAACGCCCGTGAGGACAATGCTTCTTTCATGTTTACAGAATCACAATTGAATGAGGATGATGATGCAGCACAGAGCACATCTGCATTGGTCACTTCTAACAATGATGTTTATCTGTCAAATGTAGGTTATCTGTTTAGCCCAATGAGATTTCGTGTAAGGGGATATGATTCCCAGTACAGTGACATGTATATCAATGGGGTACAGTTTAATGATGCAGAAACAGGACGTTTCAGCTACGGATTAATAGGAGGATTGAACGATGCTACCCGTAATAAGGAGGGGATCGGTCCTTTTGAATTTAACAACTTTACTTTTGGCGCGATAGGAGGTGCCACTAATATCAATTTACGTGCCAGCCAATATGCGGCCGGCTCAAAACTAACACTGTCAGGTAGTAACCGCAACTACATTTTGCGTGGAATGTATACTTATTCTACAGGTCTGATGAACAATGGTTGGGCATTTACTGGATCATTGGGTTATCGCTGGGGTAATGAGGGAAATATTGAAGGAATCAAATATAATTCTTTTTCTTACTTCCTCGGTGCGGAGAAAGTATTCAACGAACGCCATAGTCTCTCTTTGGCAACTTGGGGAACACCGACAGAGAGAGGACAGCAAATGGCGGCAACCGAAGAAGCTTATTATTTAGCGAACAGTCATTATTATAATCCGAACTGGGGATATCAGAATGGAGAAAAACGAAATGCACGTATTGTACGTCAGTTCGAACCATCGGCTATTGCTTCATGGAATTTCACTATTGATGATAATAAGAAATTAGTGACAAGTGCCGGATTCAAATATTCCAACTATGGGAAAAGTGCTCTAGGTTGGAATGGTAATGCGGCCGATCCACGCCCGGATTATTATAAAAAGTTGCCTAGCTCAATCTTTGATGTATGGGAATCTGTTCCTACTGCCGATGAATTGCAGCAGTTTAATGAAGTCACAGATAATTGGAAAAATAATAAAGCTTATCGTCAGTTAGATTGGGATGCTCTTTATTTTGCCAATAAACAGGCGAATGCATTAGGTAAAGAGACACTTTATTATGTAGAAGAACGTCATGACGATCAGTTGGCTTTCAACCTTAGTTCGGTATTCAATCATCAATGGAATGAACACAACAGCTACATTGCGGGAGTTGCCGTGAATACAACGAAAGGTATGCATTATAAAAAAATGAAGGATTTGCTGGGCGGACAACTTTATACTGACGTCGACAAATTTGCAGTGCGCGATCATGGAGCTAGTTCCAGTATGGTGCAAAATGATCTTGATAATCCTAACCGCCGTATTGGTGAAGGTGATAAATTTGGTTATGATTATAACATCTATGTGAATAAGCAGAGTGCATGGGTGCGTTATCAGGGTAACAATGGCGGGTCATTAAACTATTTTGCTTCCGGTAAGATAGGATCTACACAGATGTTCCGCGATGGATTGATGAGAAACGGACGTGCTCCGTTGAAATCACTTGGTAGCAGCGGTACGGCTAAATTCCTTGAAGGAGGTATAAAAGCTGGTTTGAATTGGGCTATCAATGGTAACCATTCCTTCACGTTGAATGCCGGATATGAAGAACGTGCACCGTTGGCCTATAACTCTTTTATTGCTCCACGTATTAAGAATGACTTTGTGAGAGACTTGAAAACAGAGCGCATCATTGGTGGTGATTTGACTTATAACTTCAACACTCCATGGGTGATGGGACGTTTGACTGGTTATTACACTCGCTTCCAGAATCAGGTAGAAATGGATGCTTTTTATAATGATAGCGAAGCACGTTTCACTTATCTTTCTATGAATGGCATTGAAAAGGAACATTGGGGAATAGAAGCGGCGGCTACCTTTAAGTTGACAAGTGAACTTTCATTGACGGCTATCGGTACTTGGAGTGAAGCTAAATACACCAATAATCCGGATGCTGTATTGACATATGAAAGTGAGAATGAGTCAAACCTCGATCGTGTTTATGCTAAAGGTATGCGTGCTAATGGTACTCCGCTTTCTGCTTATAGCCTTGCTTTGGATTATAACGTAAAAGGTTGGTTCTTCAATTTGACCGGAAACTATTATGATCGTGTATATATCGATTTCTCAAGCTATCGTCGGCTTGGCAGCGTATTGGATAAAAATGGTGCCGGCGTAGATGCTAATGGAAATCCGGTTCTCCATGTACCGAGTCAGGAGAAACTAGATGGTGGATTTATGTTGGATGCTTCCATCGGAAAATACATTCGTTTACGCAATGGAAAGAGCATTAGCCTTAATTTGAGTTTGACTAATATCTTGAACAATACAGATTTGCGTACAGGTGGTTTCGAACAAAACCGTGATGATAATTACAAAGACGGTGACGCACGTGTTTACAAGTTTTCTAAGAACTCTAAGTATTTCTACGCATTCCCGTTCAACGCTTTCTTGAACATTGGTTATAGATTTTAAGAATGTGTAGTTATCAATCCAAAACAATAAGAAAGGAAGAAACAATTATGAAGAAATTACTATCTATATTATGTACCGGATTGCTGCTATGTGGCGCAGGTCTCACTTCCTGTGAGAACTATGATGATCCGGTGACGGGAAATGCTTATGGCAATAATTCAATCCCGGAAGGACGCACCATTTCAATAGCTGCGCTGAAAGAGAAATACAATGATTTCATTGATACGAGTAAAGATACCTATACCACTATTGAGGGTGAAACGCGCATTGAAGGAGTGATTACCTGCGATGACGAAAGTGGAAACTTATATAAGAAGCTGGTGGTAGCAGATGAGACAGGTGCTATCGTTATCGGTGTTAATGCAACCGGATTGTATGCATTCTGCCCGGTAGGACAGAAAGTGGTAATCGACTGTAAGGGTTTGCAGATAGGTAGCTATCGTAAACAGGCGCAGATCGGAACAGTATATAATAATTCTGTAGGCCGTATGCCGGAATATGTATGGAAACAACATGTACGTCTGATTAATGAACCCAAATTATATTATCCAGAACTGACACCGATTGAAATTACTACTCCAGCTGATCTTGCTGCTATAGACTTGAAAGAAGCTCCGGTACTGGTTACTTTCAAAGATATAAAACTTTCCGAAGCAGATGGAACAGCGACTTATGCTCCAGGAGATGAAGGTTCGGTAAAACGTTATTTCACTTATGCTGACGGAACGCAGAGTGGAAGTAATCTATTCCTTTATACCAGTGCTTATGCAAACTTTTCAATGGAAGTAATGCCGCAAGGTAGTGTAAATATTACAGGTATTTTGTTGCGTTACAATAACCAGTGGGAGGTTGTTGTTCGTACTTTAAGCGATATCAAACGAAATAATTAATTCAATTAACACATATAATTATGAAAAAGATTCTAAATGCTTTATTCTTGACACTGCTTGCGGTGTTCACATTTAGTTCATGTAGTGATGTACCGGCTCCTTATGATATATTGGGAGAAGGTGATGTTCCGGGATTGACGGGTGATGGTACGAAAGAAAATCCATATAGCATAGAAGCTGCACAACAGAAACAAGACGGTACAATTGCTTGGGTGCAAGGATATATTGTGGGTACTGTAGAAAATTACGAAGATCCTTCTGGAAGTGCAAAATTTGCAGCACCATTTACAGCTAAAAATAATCTGTTGATAGCTGCTAGTGCAACAGAGATGAATGTGAAAAATTGTGTTGTTGTACAATTAAGTTCTGGAACGGAGTTGTATACCAAATTGAATCTTGCAGAAAATAGTGCCAATTTGGGACATGTTATCTCTATTCAAGGTTCGTTGGAAAAATTTTATGGTTTTCCTGGAGTAAAGAGTACGACTGCGGCTATATTGGATGGTAAGGAGATTGGTGAGGAACAAGGAGAAGGGCCTGCTAATGCATATATCAACGAATCTTTCAAATCTTCTTTAGGAGAATTTAAGAGTGTGTCTGTTTCAGGAACTCTAAGTTGGATAAATGACTTTAGTTCAGCCATGATTAAAGGAGGTTCTGCAGAGGCTAAATTCCCGTCAGAGACTTGGTTAGTAGCTCCAACGATTGATTTAACTAAAGAGACAGAGGCTTATATAACATTTAAGCATGCTATTAACTATGCTGATGCAGCTACTATCAAGGACTATCATCAATTGATGATAAGTAAAGACTATAATGGTGATGTTTCGCAAGCTAGTTGGACTAATCTTTCAATTGTAATGGCATCGGGTAATAGTTTTACTTTTGTAAGTTCTGGTAATGTAAGTATTCCAGCCGATTTTATAGGTCAAAATAAGGTTACAATCGCTTTGAAATACACAAGTACAGAAACTACTGGTAGTACATGGGAAGTACAGAATTTTATAGTAGCACCAGGAAAGGGAGAAGAAATAGTAGATCCTGAACCTCCTGTTGCTGAAAATACAAAAGATACACCTTACGATGTAATTAAAGCTTTGACTCTGACCACTGATAAAGGAACTGCTATTGCGTGGGTAAAAGGGTATATTGTTGGTGGAGTAAAAGAAGGAAATGATGCGAATGTTGTGGATACTCCAGAGGATGTGGAATTTGGCGTAAGCGGTATTCGTAACTCTGCTATTCTTATAGCGGCTTCAAAAGAAGAAACAGATTATAGGAAATGCTTAGTAATAGGATTTTCTAATGATAGCCCTGCTGCTAGACCACTTCTGAATCTGGTTGATCATCCGGAAAATTTGGGTAAAGAAGTTGTTCTCTTGGGTACTCTTAAATATGCTTTTGGAGCTCCTGGAATGAAAACTATTACGGAATGTGAGTTGTTAGGTGAAGGTGGTGATCCAGAACCAATAGGAGAGAATTTACTTATTAATCCAGGATTTGAGGATTGGACAGGGGAGTTACCAATGGGATGGGATAATAAATACAATACAGGTGAGATAGTTAAAGAGGTCACTATTAAACATAGTGGAAATAATTCTTTAAGGCAGAAATCTCAAACGGGTACGAATAAAATACAGCAAGAGGTAGCTGTAGAAGGAGGCAAAAAATATCGGTTATCTTATTGGTTCCTTGATAATGATCCAAAGGCTCGTTCTCGCTATTGGTTTGCTTTAGTCGATGAAGCTGGGAAAACTGTAAATGATTTAAATAGTGAGATCCAACAATCTGCTTATTCTGTTGATAATTCAGAATGGCAGCAAGTGGAAATTGAAATTACATTACCAAAAAATGTTGTTAAGATACGTTATGAATTAAGAACTTATCGAGGAGGAGATGAACAGGGAACTGATGGAGGCTATATTTATTATGATGATATGGAACTTGTTGAGATAAAATAATTTACTCTCTATATGTAGATAAGAAGCTACTTCGTTTATGGAGTAGCTTCTATGTTTTATAATTCAAATAAGTACTAATGTGGTTAATATCTGTTCGGGTGGAAGATAATCTGTTAGTATAAAATAGAAATATGATGATATATAATTTGAGGCTTATTATTTTAGTATTGTTATGTGTTGTTTTTTATTCTTGCAGTAAAAATGAAAACAACAACTCCAATAATTTTGCCACCGGCATCGTAGAACTCCCTGCTCTTCGCAATGGTGCAAACGATGTGTTTGTAACTCACTATACCACATTCAATGGGCAGAAAGTAACCTCTTTCAGTATGGAATACGATAAGAGTAAAAAACATTCCCGTTGGATTGCTTTTCGGTTTGACAATCAAACAAAACAGCAAAATGTATCACGTAGTGATGAGCCTTTTGATGCTGATCCTGCTATCGGCTCACAATATCAGCGTGTGCAAGCTGATTTTGGAAAACAAGGTTATGACAGAGGGCATCTTTGTGCTTCTGCCGATAGACTTTATTCGCGTGAGGTGAATGAACAAACTTTCTACTATACAAATATGAGCCCTCAACGAAATAAATTTAATACAGGTATATGGTTGACTTTGGAGGGACAGGTGCAATCATGGGGACGTAGCTGCACATCTTCAGATACCTTATATGTGGTAAAAGGCGGAACGATTGATAAGGAAGATCAGATAAGGGGATACATTAGTAACGACCTAAGCAAGCCTATTCCTAAATATTATTATATGGCTTTATTGTTTAAAAAAGGAGATTCATTTAAAGCCATAGCTTTTTGGATGGAGCACTCCGATACTCTGAAATCGACAAAACTTGTTGACTATGCGTTATCAATAGACGAACTGGAAGAAAAGACAGGAATCGATTTCTTTCCGAGTCTGAATGACAATTTAGAAAATGCGCTTGAGTCTACGTATTCAACAAAAGCGTGGCCGGGATTGGAATAAGATCACCACGTTAATAATAACAGTCTCTTTTCAAGGCGGGGTATACTTCAGGATTCTACCACCCATTTTTCGATATTGCGGGTTTTCTCACTGAAGTTAATTCCTATCTTGAATAGTTTCCGTCCATCCGCTTCGAAAGGTAGCGCATAGCGTTTGTCATTAATTTGCTGCAAAGCCTCTTCTGCTGTTCCGTTTAGCTTGAATTCCATTATATAAATGAACTTCTCTGTCTGTAGCACGAGATCTATACGCCCGTCATTAGTGTGGTATTCCACCTTGGTATAGAAGCCAACCAGCTTGAAAACGATGAAAAGTACGTTCTCATAATGTAGTTCCTGCTCCCGGATTACTTCGTAAGTCGTATCGGCAAAGAAACTCTGCAGGCGGTGGAAGAAAGAATCATAATCTCCCGTTTCTACTTCACGGACGAATTTTTGAACTTCAAATGGGGATTCCACCTTATTCACATTCGCGTAGAAAGGAAGCAGAAAGCGAATGAATCCTTCTTCTACTTCACGGTTGGGGAAACCTAAACGGTATATGCCAAAACGTTCGTCATATCCTTTAATGGTGAGGTATCCGCTTTGGTAAATCACTGGAATCGGGTTGGTTGATTCGGAGTCGATGCTATTCAGTACTTGTGCATCAGTTTCTTCGTGTGCCATCCGTTCCAGATCATAATGATGCTTTTTTAGTAACTTAACCAGATAGGTAGGTGTGCCCGTTTCAAACCAATAGCTACCGAACTCTTTATATTTGAAAGCATTGAGCAGACTAAACGGATTATATATGCCGATAGAATTATGCGTGAAGTGATAACCGTCATAACAGTCTTTTAATTCTGTACAGAGCCTATCATATGTTATTCCGCGTGCATCTGCGAATTCATGAAGTTCTGTTTCCAGATTTTCGTGAATTTCCTGGTCACTGACACCGCAGATTTCAACATAATCCTTCCGCATTGATATGTCATCCAGATTATTCAAGTCGCTGAACACGCTGACTTTGCCGAACTTGGTGACACCGGTCAAGAACGCGAACTTTATGCACCCATCCATTGTTTTAAGTGCCCCATAAAAAGGTTTTAAAGTATCCCGGAATTTCTTTTGTAGCTCTTCGTTACCGATGGCTTGCAGCATAGGTTTATCATATTCATCTACCAGAATGACTACGCGCTGTCCTGCCTGCTTGCAGGCGCGTTCAATGATGCCGGCGAAACGCAGGGAAAATGACCGTTCGGATGGCTCGGCTCCATAGAGCTTTTCCCAAGCAGTCAGCGATTTTTCGAGTATATTATCCAGGCTCTCCAGAGTGTCATATTTCTCGATATTAAGGTCCAGATGTAGTATCGGATATTTAATCCAATCCTTTTCCAACCTTTCTACAGCCAGTCCTGCAAACAGTTCTTTTTTTCCTTGAAAATAGGCTTCAAGAGTAGAGATGAGCAGACTCTTTCCGAAGCGGCGCGGGCGGCTTAAGAAATAATAACTACCGGTTTTTACCATTTGATACATCAATGCCGTTTTATCAATATAGAAATAACCGTCATTACGAATCTTTTCGAAATTCTGTATACCAATGGGATAAATTTTAGTGCTCATATACTCCGGTTTTATAAATCAATTACACAAAGGTAATAAATTTCCGGGTACTTCATAGCTTTTAAAAAAAGGAAAGTATAAGTATAGTTGCTTTTAACTGAATGAGGTGTAGAAAACAGTACGTACTGTTTGTGCAGAAACGAGTTAAACGTTGCGCTAATGAATGGGTCAAGGGTGAGGGATGGTGAGGGTAGATTTATAACTTTCGTATTTTTTTTTATAGATAAAAAAGGAGATAGTATAGAAAATAATAAAATAAAAGGTTATAAATCTACCCTCACCATCCCTCACCTTTGACCCATATCTTATAATAAAAAGATAACGGGGAATCTTAAAAACTCAATCGTCTTTTTCAGATTTATCACAACGTTTTCAGAATACTCCATTATTTTATTCAAAACAGTCTGGAATGAATCAAATTTCAGGGATATGGCTGTCCTGAACCAAATCTCCCAGGAATTACAATTGGGCCGGTTTGCTGAATATACATAACTTCCAGCATTTATTCCCATATTTCCACCACATAAAAAAAAATATGTATATCTTTGTCGTACGCTTTCTGCTCATCAGCGTGATGAAACTAGTAGAAGGCGCTATATATTACTTAATTGAGTATATGTGTATTATCTCTCTCTTCCTAAAATTAGCAACTTTTGTACGGAGAGATGATTCGACAGATACTCCACGTTAACGACTGTATATCAACATATCCGGTAAAGATGTGTTATATATAAACGATTGACGTGGGTGTCTGTTGTTATCATTGTCTAGTACAAGGGTATTGCTAGCCTTAGGAGGTAGATAATGGTGCAACAGCATCCACGTCTTTTTTGTGTCCGGTCGGTTATGATTACCCCAAAAAGTCTAACCTAAACAATTTCCCGTCCGCCCGAAATACAGAAAACGTGAATGCCCGTTGCTCCACATAAACAAAATAATATTCAATCTTTATTGTGGAACACATTAAAACAAAAGCATTATGCCAAAATGGATTAGCGTAGAAGAAGCGGCGGCCAAGTATGGAATCAACAAAGAAGTAATCTGGCTTTGGGCGGATATGAAAAGATTCCCGATGTCGTATGAGAAAGGTATCACCACTGTCGATGAAGAAAGCCTTATCGGATTCCTGCATCAGAATAAGGATCGAGTTACAGCCGAGTATATCGACACATTAGAGGACCTGTGTATTGGAAAGACAAAGATTTGTATTTTATATGCTGAAATCATTGGTTATCAGGATAAAGAACTCCTGAATCAAAGGGAGCAAATCGCTCGAATGAAAGAGATACAAATAGTCATGAAAAGACAAAATAACCGGATTCGGGATTGCGAGAAATTTTTTGCAAAATATGAGAAAAACTTTAGTGTTTGTTGGATGGGAAGGTTGTGTGCTGGCTTGAGGCGCCTGATACGATGACAAAGAATGGAGGCAAGCATCTGATAAAAAGTATATCGGAGTTGTACCGGAAATTTCCAATAACTATTTTTCAGGTACGGATTACACAGTTTTAGCCAATCAAAAGACCGCATAATCCGTATCTGGTAAATGTTTCATGTTTATCTTACCCGGAACTTAAACCATCTGTACGTGGAAGATGATAAATATTATAGGTGTAACTTATCAGATGTTATTTTATTTTGCCTGGAAACTTTTTGTTTGTACATCACGGGAGTTCGGTCCTACCATAACATCAAATTCTCCGGGTTCGTAAACATAATGTAATTCGGAATTATAGAATTTCAAGTCATCTTCCGTAATAACAAACTTAACATCGCGACTTTCCCCGCTCTTCAGGAAGACGCGTTCAAAACCTTTCAGCTCCTTCACTGGACGGGCGATCTCCGCATAAATATCACGAAGATACAGTTGTACAGTTTCGTAACCATCGTAGTTCCCCTTGTTTGTTACAGTGACAGACACAGTCAACTCACCATTTTTAGGCAAGGTTTCCGAGCTAATCTGCAACTCACCATAAACAAAGTCCGTATAACTCAAACCATATCCGAACGGATACAGAGGTTCATTGCTCTCATCCAGATAATTGCTGGCATAGCGGTTGAATATATGACTGTCGGGATCAGGACGACCTGTATTCAAATGATTGTAGAATAATGGCAGCTGTCCCACCGAACGCGGGAAGGTAGTTGTCAGTTTGCCACTTGGAGTGATCTTGCCAAACAATACATCGGCAACCGCGTCCCCTGTTTCGCTACCGCCAAACCAGACATTCAATATGGAATGAACATTCGCATCCTCCCAGTTTAAGACTAAAGGACGTCCCGTGAACAGAAGAAGTACGACAGGTTTGCCCGTCTTCACTAAAGCCTTCAATAAATCCTGTTGTGCATCGGGTATCTCAAGACTGGTGCGTGAAGCCGATTCACCGCTCATTTCCGCACATTCACCCAAAGCGGCAACAATGATGTCTGAACGGGAAGCCACGCGTAAAGCCTCGTCCAACAGTTCCCGGTTGTCTCCACGTTCCAGCGGGCGAATGCCCGTAGCTGCTTTTTCTGTTTCCGCATCATAATATATGTTGCTGCCTTTCGCATATAGAATTTCAGCCTTGTCACCCGCTGCCGCACGAATTCCTTCCAACAATGTTCTGTGACGAGACGGCGTACATGTCATGCTCCACATACCGCACATATTATTACGTGCGTCTGCCATTGGACCGATCAGGGCAATCCTGCCTTTTTGTTCAAGTGGAAGCAGGTTGTTGTCATTCTTCAACAGAACAAATGTTTCAGCTGCAATCGCACGTGCAGCAGAACGGTGTTCAGGCGTATAAAGTTTCTCTTTGGCACGCAGGGCATCGCAATATTTATACGGATTGGAGAACAGTCCCAGTTTATATTTGGCTTCCAATACACGGCGACAAGCCATATTAATCTGCTCTTCCGTTACCTTCGCTTCTTTCAGGGATTCCTCCAATGTATTGAGGAACCCGCATGAAACCATATCCATATCCGTTCCTGCCTGTAAAGCGCGAATGGAGGCTTCCTTCAGAGGGGCGACACCATGGGAGGACATTTCGGCTATCGAATTGTAATCTGTTACCAATAGTCCTCCGAAGCCCCATTCATTCCGGAGCAGGTCGGTCAGTAACCATTTGTTGGCTGTGGCTGGAATACCGTCAACGATATTAAACGAGCTCATGATGCTGCCTACACCAGCGTCAACGGCAGCTTTATAAGGAGCCAGATATTCGTTATACATACGTAGTCGGCTCATATCCACTGTATTGTAATCGCGTCCCGATTCGGACGCTCCATAAAGTGCGAAATGTTTCACGCAGGCAAGAATTTCATCGTTGCCTTGCATATTGTTTCCCTGATAACCACGCACATACGCTTTTGCCATTAAAGAACCCAGGTAAGGATCTTCTCCGTTCCCTTCTGCGATACGTCCCCAACGGCCATCACGACAAATATCGACCATCGGGCTGAATGTCCAGTTAATACCGTCTGCGCTGGCCTCAATGGCGGAGATGCGTGCCATACGTTCGACGGCCAGCGTATCCCAACTACAGGATAGTGCCAATGGGATTGGAAAAATAGTTTCGTAACCGTGGATAACGTCTGCACCTACAAGTAGAGGTATTTTCAACCGGCTTTCTTCTACCGCAAGGTGTTGCAGGGCATTAATTTTCTGGATCCCCTTGACATTGAAGAAGCCGCCTATTTCCTGTTTGCGAATCATATCGCTAAGTTCACCGTTCATCACCGAACCTGTCACGAGATCACCGCCCGAAGGCAGGTTCAGTTGTCCGAGTTTCTCACGGAGAGTCATCCGCTCCATTAAGTCGGTAATGAAACAGTCCATTTCCGCATCTTTCTCTCCCCCGGACGGTGAGCAGGCAAAGAGAGTAAGCCCGCAAAGGGCACAAGATATAAGATTTTTTATCTTCATTTTTCTTGTTATTGGGTTATTTATGCTTGTTGTCCGATTTTTCTTTCCACACCACTACTCCCGCAGGTTCAAGGCGTGCACTGCCAATCAGTACTTCTGCCTCATCGGGAATGACTATTTCCTGAATGTCCGACGTATAATTCAAGGCGATGTAAAAACCGTCACGCCATTCCTTCACCACTCCGTACGGTAAATCTTCAGTCGGTACGCCGGCTTCCGTATATACACGACGTACTACTTCTTTCTCCAATTTGCCGTCATCGGTATCCGTTCCGATATAGGTGACCGTTCCTTTACCCAGCCTACGGTGTATCACGGAAGCAGCTCCCTTATAAAACTGGTCCGCATACACAGCCCACACATCTGTTCCGGCAGCCGGGGTTAGTACGTCCGCCCAATTGTTCCAGGCGTATTCCTCACTGCCGAAATCTACTTTTCCGTAGAGACTGTGAGGCAGATGGTCATAGTACAGGCTGTTTATTCCGGCCAGTTGATGAATAGGAGCAGCCAAAGGAGCCTCCCACAATTTGGCGTCACGGTCTTTCTGACCGGTACGGCAGGTCAGAATCAGATGTCCCCCATTCTTCACGTATTCAGTCCAACGTTTTACCAAATTGTTATCAAGCAACTGATAAGCCGGCGCAATCAGGAAGGGATAATCTGAAAAATCCTCCTTCTCCGAGATCACATCGACGGGAGCGGCGAAGGACTTTAGCAGGTTGTAATACTTATGTATGTGCGGCATCGTCCGCCACTGGTCTGTCTGACGCTGGAACTCCATTTCCCAATAGTTGTTCATATCGAAAAGCGGTCCAATGCGTCGGGAAGCCAGCTGTTTGGGCATACGGCTTTTCTTATCGTAGGCGGCACGAAGCTTTTTCATCTCCTGCGTAATACGTACATATTCTTCACCGCCCGGAGAAAGAGTCACCCCATCGGTCATTATCATGCCGTAATGGTATTGCTCACTGCCTTTCAGAGGTTGACGGAAACGGTAATTGCACACAAACTTCCCACCACCTGCAAAAACGTGATACACCCACATACGCACAGCGCCGGGTAAGGGTTGAGGGTTATACACTCCCCAGTTTACTTGACCGGGCTGTAGTTCCATCACTCCGAATGTTTTGCCGACACGGTTACGAAACTGGTCATTTGAAAATCCGAGATCTTCGGGAATCCCCATCCGGAAACCTTGGCTACCTATTCCCTGATTATGTCCAGTCACCAGATAGCGGGTGTAGGTCAGGAAGTCCGTATGATCGATCCGTACCGGATCAACCGGATTGAAAACAGGAATCAGGTTGGTAGTGATCCATTGGTCTTTGTGGATATGCCGCCGGAGGATGTCTGCCTGCATATTAACAAAGCCCGCCAATTCGTCCGCCATAAAACGGTTCAGGTCGAGCATGGCATGAGGATTGGGCTTTTCAGGTACCTCCTGCTGGTTGGGAAGGCGAACCTGCTCGAAGTTCTGATAGGTTTCGCTCCAGAAAGAGGTGCCCCATGTATCATTCAGTTTGTCGATGGTGCCGTATTTCTTCTGTAACCAGACACGGAATTTTATTTGTGCATTTTCACTGTAATCCACTACTCCGTAATGTCCCGGCTCGTTGTCAATCTGCCAGCCGATAACAGCAGGGTGATTGCCATAACGCATTGCCAGACGGGAAACAATGTTTTCTACATAACGACGGTAACGGTCGCTACTCCAGGAAGCATGCTGACGCCGTCCGTGTTGAATAGAAACTCCATTATCCCGCTGAATCAGTATGTCGGGGTACTTTTTTGACAGCCAGACGGGAGGTGTGGGAGTAGGAGTACACATAATTACCTTCAGACCATATTTCTCTGCTAAAGAGACGGCACGATCCAGCCACTCAAAATCATACTTTCCTTCTTCCGGCTCCATCATGGCCCAGGCGAACTCCGCAAAATGGGTGAACTTGATTCCCATCTCCGACATTTTCTTCAAATCACGTTCCCATTGGGAGGAATCCCATTGCTCGGGGTAATAGTAAGATCCTAGAGCAAACAACTCTTCCGGAGGAAAAGATTTATCGGCCGGAGATTGAGCAAAGGATACCAATGAAAACAATAAAGCTAAGACTAATAAGGACTTTTTCATGGATATTATTTTAAGTTTCATCTCTATAATAAATAACAGGTTAGCGCAATGGTCTGGCTTTTATTCCGCCGGAGGTCATTTTTACAGGTTTGATAGTACCGTTTTTATTAAAATACATTCGGTCAATGCAAGTAATGCGGTAGTTCCCATCGGTTTCACCCAAAGGGCGGCGATGATAGACAATATACCATTCATCCTTTCCCGGACCTTTGATAATGGAATGATGTCCGGCACCATTAGCTATTTTAGTGTCCTGCTCCAGAATCTTTCCGACTCTTTTGAACGGACCAAAAGGCGAATCCGCAATGGCATACGCTACACAATAATCGGGGCCTGTCCAGTCGCCTTCTGACCACATGAAATAATATTTGCCATTGTGTTTAAGCATAAAAGGTCCTTCTATATAATTTTCCGGAGTCACTTCTTTATAAGTTGTTCCGTCTTCAAAAGGTACGATACTGATTAGATCAGATCCCATCTTCACCATATTGCAATGTCCCCAACCGCCGTAATACATATAATACTGACCGTCATCGTCCTTGAAAACAAACTGGTCAATAGGTTGCGCTCCGTTCACGATCTTGCCAATCAGCGGCTTTCCGAGCGCATCCTTGAAAGGACCTTCCGGACGATCGGCTACAGCCACACCTATACCTCCCACTTCACTCTCATGATATATGTTGTTTGCTCCAAAATAGAAATAATATTTCCCATTTGCTTCTATCACGGCAGGTGCCCATAAAGCATTCCTTAACCAGCTGATATTTTCGACAGAAAGGACTTTCGGGTGTTTTCTCCAGTGTACCAAATCTGGGGAAGAAAAGGCATCCATGTACAATTGTTGTTCGAAAGGAGCTGAATAAGTCGGATAAATCCAGTATTTATCACCGAAAACGACTCCTTCGGGATCTGCATACCAACCGTCAAAAACCGGATTAGTACTTGTCTGTTTTTTGCCCGTATTTGTTTGAGCAAATAAGGTTACTGAACAGCAACACATAATCATGAAAAAGAATACTATTTTGGAATTCATGTCTATAAATATTAAAGTTATGCCACAAAAATGATGAAAAATCAATGAAATAAAGGTTGATTATTTGCCAATAAATAGCGAGAATCAACCAAATTGCCGGAAAAATAATTATTTCATATATTGCTGCTTGTAAAGGGCTGTTTTGATTTGTTTTTTCACTTTCTTTGTTTGCAGGTTCAACACTTTTGTTATATATTGCCGTCCCATTTTCGTTGTATCTGTCTTGAATTTCTTAATTGGTCATTTAACAGGCTATTATTTATATATATTATAAGTATTACTATGCGAATTTTATTGTATTTTCTCCTTATTCTTTTAGTGGGTTGCTCATCCGGTCAGAATAAAAAAACACATGAGCGGGTAGACCTCGATTCCGTACCTGTTTATACGAATCCGCTTTTGTCAAGAGGAGGAGACCCATGGGCGGTATTCCATAACGGAATATATTATTATACCCAAAGTATGAGCGACCGCATCACTTTATGGGCAACAGATGATATAACCCGGTTGGCGGAAGCATCCCAGAAAGATGTGTGGGTACCTCAAAATTCGTCAAACGCATTTCATCTTTGGGGACCTGAAATACATTACATTAATAATAAATGGTATATTTATTGTTGTGCGGATGATGGAAATATTGATAATCGTCAGATTTATGTGCTTGAGAATGAGTCGGCTGACCCGATGAAAGGGGAATTTGTCATGAAGGGAAGAATATCAACTGATGAAGATAATAATTGGGCAATTCATGCCAGTACTTTTGAACATGGAGGAAAGCGTTATTTAATCTGGTGTGGATGGCAGAAACGTAGAGTTTATCAGGAAAATCAATGTATTTATATTGCCGAAATGGAAAATCCATGGACTCTGGCTTCTGACCGTATTTTGATTTCCGAACCAGAATATGAATGGGAATGTCAGTGGATCAGTATAGATGGTAATAAAACTGCCTATCCGATTCGTGTCAATGAAGCACCGCAATTCTTCTATTCTTTGAAGAAAGATAAGTTATTGATTTATTATTCGGCAAGTGGTAATTGGACTCCTTACTACTGTGTAGGACTGCTGACTGCCGATACTGACAGCGATCTGCTGAATCCGGCTTCTTGGAAAAAGGCACCGGAGCCTGTGTTTAAGCAAGCACCGGAAAATCATGTATATGGACCCGGTAGTATCTGTTTTATTCCTTCACCTGACGGTAAGGAATGGTATATGCTTTATCACGCCCGTAAGAGTTTGTATGATATGCTTGTTTTGGATAGCCGGACGCCGCGTATGCAGAAAATAGAGTGGGATAAGGAAGGAATCCCTGTTTTAGGAATTCCGCAGAAAGAAGGATTCCCGCTTCGCAAACCGTCAGGCACTCCTGAACGCAAATGAAAATAGGGGGCGTACTTTTTGCAATACGCCCGTTTTATTCAAAAAGAGCCCGTTTCTTTCTTTTCTTATTCAAATGGTCTTCTTTTTCACGAAAAGAAAAATTCTCATCTTTTATTGAATGTTTTTTTTCCTTTTTTTTAGTGCGTATTACTTATGTTTGCAACGTAATCTATTAAATAAATCAACTAATGTAAAACGCGCAATGAGAAATGAAAATCTATTGTCCTTTCTTCTTATAAAGAGAAGAATTTTAAAATTACTGGCTATAAAATATGCATACAGTTTAATTGTTTTATGCGGAATTAGTTTTATGGCATGTTCAGATGATGATCCCGTAAAAAAGAATCCTTATCTGCAAACGAGCACCCGTGCTATGCTGAAAGAGGTAGTGGAAGTGGTGTTTAACAATATCGACAGTAATACTGACGTTACTGTCGACTTTGGTGACGGAACAGTCAAGGAAGGGAAAGCAGCTACGCCTATCACTCATGCTTATACACAAAGTGGTGACTACACGATGTTAGTGACAGCGGGTGAGCATGCAGTACAGAAAAGGATCCGTATTTACGACTTATTGGCACTGACAGAAGCCATGAAGCAATTCAGGGATGCAGATAACAAAATGGTATGGGCTATGACGCATCGCTCTCATACAACAGACAAGACTATTCCCGAAAATTCGGTATCTGCTGTAGAAGCTGCCATCAATGCAGGAGCGGATGTGATTGAATGTGACACTCATCTCACAAGCGATGGAGTAGTTATGGTGTGCCATGACCAGACAATCAATGCTACGACTAACGGCACAGGGGATATTACGAAAATGACTTATGCTGAAATTCAGCAATATAATCTGTTGGACCGGAATGGAAGGGTGACCGATGAGAAGATGCCCACATTGGAAGAGTTTCTGAAAGCAGGGCGTGGAAAAATATATTTCAATCTGGATTATTCTCCACGTACAGCCTCTACCCAAGAGGTGATGAATGTTGTCAAGGAACTGGATATGATGGAACAAGTCTTTTTCTATTGTAACAGTAGCCAGAAAGCAGAAGAAGTGTTGTCTATTTCTAAAAAGGCACACGTGTACACATGGGCACAAAGCGCTTATAAACCTCTGGTTGGGCTTCCGGGCAATTACTTCGTGCAATATTCTTATGCTCCCAACGGACAAAGTACTCCCATAGGGACTGCTATCAGTGAGGGGATGATTCCTACAGTCAATATGCTTCATGTATTATCCGGATTAATACCTGAATATGATATAAATGCGACTTATCTGGATGAGCTTCTTCAGATTTATCCTGAAGTACGTATGATACAGACAGATGCACCGGAAGTATTAATCTCCGCTTTACAAGCAAGAGGATTGCGTTAACTTTATCATCTAACATAAAATCATTTATTTATGAAGAATATTCATTTCAAAACGTGTACCTGTCTGTTAGGTATATTGCTGATACTGTTTTCCGGTATACAGGTAAAGGGAGCTTCTTTGGAAGTTCAGCAGGAAAGTAAGGTATCAGGTACGGTGACGGACGAAAATGGCGAACCAGTTATTGGCGCTTCCGTAGTAGTCGTAGAATCGAAACAGGGTACTATTACAGATATAGACGGTAAATTTCTGGTGAACGTACCTAAGAATGGACACCTGAAAGTGTCTTATATCGGTTATGAAACACAAGAAGTGGCTGTTAAAAACCGCCAGTTATTGAAGATCATATTGAAAGAAGAATCGACCGCTTTGAATGAAGTGGTAGTGGTGGGTTACGGTACGATGAAACGGAAAGAAATGACTTCGGCTATTTCGCATATAGGTGCGAAAGATCTGAATCAGATATCCAGCCTCGATGCCTCCATGCTTTTGCAGGGGAAAGTTTCCAGCGTTTCGGTTTCTAACACAGCTCTGGCCGATCCGAACAATCAAGGAAGTATTCAGATTCGTGGTGTCTCTTCCCGTAATGCAGGTTTAGGACCGTTAATTGTGGTAGACGGAGTACCGGGAGGTGATATGACGAATATTAACCCTGCCGATATTGAATCGATTGATGTATTGAAAGACGGTGCTGCTTCTGCGATCTATGGTACGCGGGGTAGTAACGGGGTTATCCTGATTAATCTAAAGAAAGGAACCAAAGATGGACAGGTTCATACAACCTATAGTACTTCCGTTACTTTTAATAAAGCTAAAAAAGAACTCGACATCATGAATGCGGAAGAATACCGTGCTTATCGCACAGTGTCTAATCCGCTTTCCGATATGGGAGCTGATTCAGACTGGTTTGATGCCGTTACTCAATTGGGGGTGACTCACATGCATACATTGACATTTTCCGGCGGTAATGCGAGAACCAACTATCGGGTGACCGCCGACTATCGTAATGCCCGTGGTATTGATTTGCGTTCCGACCGTCGTGAATATGGAGCACGTGCCAATATTAACCATACAACCAAAGACGGGCTATTCACGTTCTCTGCTAATATAACTCCTCGTGTTATCGACCGGAACAAATCAGCCAATGTATATAGCAATGCTATTAAAAACAATCCGACAATGCCTATTTATGATTCGGAATCGGCTAATGGGTACTATCGTTTTCCCAGTGGAACGGAAGGTTCTAATATCGTAGAGCAATTGAATGAAGAAGAGAATGGTACGGAAATTAAGTTGCTGGAATGGAATGCTACGGCTGCCGTTAATCTGCTGCCTCTGTTTAATCCGAAGAATCCGGACATGGTATTGAAGTCGCAGGTCACTATTTCTCAATATCAAGTTGATAAATTTAACGGATGGTTTACACCGTCTACTTATGGTTCTAACGTAAATGATGGTGTCACCGGAAAAGCCAGCCGTGACTTCGACAAAAGTACGACTAACAATCTGGAATGGGTAACAAATTTCTCTACACGTATCAAGGACCATCAGATCCGTGCAATGGTGGGGTATAGCTATAATTATGGTGTAAATTCCGGAATGTCTGCTGAAAACTGGAATTTCTCTTCGGATGGATTGACTTATAATAATCTGGGTTCCGGGCTGGAAGCGGCAAAAGATGGAAAAACAATGATGGGCTCCTATAAGAATGACCATAAGTTAATCAGCTTCTTCGGACGTGTTAATTATGATTGGAAAGAGCGCTACCTGTTTACTTTCTCTTTACGCCACGAAGGGTCTTCCCGCTTTGGCGAGAATCATAAATGGGGTAATTTCCCGGCTGTATCTGTCGGTTGGCGTATCTCGGATGAGAAGTTTATGAAAGGACTTTCATGGATTGATGACTTGAAAGTACGTTATGATTATGGGGTGACAGGTAATCAGGAAATAGGAAATTATAATTCTCTGGCTACTTACCGGGCTTTCGGTTGGTATCAATACAATGGTAACCGTTTTCATGTATGGGGACCGAGCAAAAATACGAACTCGGAATTGCGCTGGGAGAAAGGACATAATCAGAATGTGGGTTTGGACTTCTCACTCTTCTCACACAAAGTGACCGGTTCATTTAACTATTTCCATCGTAAACAAAGTGATTTGCTCGGAGACTATTCTGTACCGGTACCACCTAACTTGTTCTCCACCATCTATACCAATGTAGGTACATTACGTAATACCGGTTTCGAACTTGATGTTACAGTAAATGCTGTCCGGACAAAGGATTTCACTTATAGTTTCACATTAGTGGGGGCTACTAATAACAATAAGTTTGTCAGTTTTTCCAACGATATATATAAAGGACAAAAATATTACTCTACCTGTAGCATGGCGAATCCGAATAATCCGGGATATTTGCAGCGGATTGAAGAGGGGGAACGTATTGGTAACTACTTTACATATCGTTATGCAGGAGTGGATAAAAAAGGTGACTGGCTGATTTATGATAAAAAGGGGAATGTGATTCCTGTAGCCCAAGGTACGGAAGAGGATAAGTCTGTGACCGGAAACGGTTTGCCGAAATTCACCGGCTCTATGACGCATAACTTCACTTATAAGAACTTTGATTTGTCTGTTGCCCTCCGTGGTGCTGCCGGGTTTGACATATTCAACGTGCATGATTTCTATTTCGGATTGCAGAGCATGACTACCAACCAGTTGACGACCGCTTATTCGAAGAATGCACATATCACGACAGGTAAGAATGTGATTACCGACTACTTCATTGAACCGGGTGATTATCTGAAGATAGACAACGTCACTTTAGGATATACCATGAACCTGAATAAGAAATATATTGAAAAGATACGTTTGTTCGGTACGGCCAACAATCTTTATACGTTTACGAAGTTTACCGGTGTAGATCCTTCTACCTACGAAGTGAACGGACTGACACCGGGTACTTTCGGAGGAGGATATAACTATTATCCGTCTGCTTTTCAGTTTATTTTAGGATTACAAGTAAGTTTCTAATAAAAGACGATTATGAAAATAACAAAATATATCATTGGATTAGGGATAATGGCAGGTACAGTCATTAGTTTGCCATCCTGTACAGATCTGTCGGAAACGGTGTATGATCAGGTCATGTCTCAAAACTATTATAATACCAAACAGGATGTTATCAACGCCGTTTTTCGTCCGTTTGAGCATATCTATGAATCCATTGTCAGACGTCATGAACACGAAGAACTGACAGGGGATCAGTTGATAACGCCTACTCGGGGAACTTGGTGGTATGATGGCGGTAAATGGGAAAAATATCATTATCATCAATACGATGACATTAATCAGGAAGACTGGACAAACGAGTGGGAAGGCATGTATGGCGGTATCGGTCAATGCAATCTGGTGTTGGATGATTTGTCTCAATTGAATCCTTCTAAATTTAATTTAAGTGACAGTGAGTTTGATAGTTTTAAAGCGCAACTACGTTGTATGAGAGCTTATTGTTATCTTCGCCTGCTTAATAGTTACCGTAATTGTATCTTAACTACGACTTCTGACCAAGCGGTCAATGAACAGCCGGAAAACCGGAAGCAGGTATCTCCACAGGTTATGTTTGATTTTATCGAAAGTGAGTTGAGAGATGTCTGTCTGGTAGCTTTACCTTCCAAAATCGGACAATCTGGTAATGGCGGTCAACAAGGACAATTTACCAAGGCGGGAGCTGCTGCATTGCTGGTACGTCTTTATTTGAATGCGGGAAAGTGGATTGGACAGCCCAAATGGCAGGAATGTATCGATATGTGTGAGCGTATCACCGGAGGAGAATTCGGTTATTATGCAATCGCTAATAACTGGTACGAACCTTTTGACTGGAATAATGAAATGTGTAATGAAGTAATTCTCGGTTTTCCCGGTTCTTATGGATTGACTAGCTGGCATCTGCAAAATGACAAGAGAACTGTTTACGGACGGGCCCTTCCTTATGGTTGTGAGAAATACCTGAAAATTGAAGGAAATGGCAGCCGAAATCCCAAATATGCACTTTCGCCAAGTTATAATAACCAGCAACCACGTGCATTGTTTGATTATGAATTGGGCATGGTTACGCAGAAATTCGCCAAATATGCAGGCGATAAACGTTATAAACAATATGTAAATACGAGTAATAATACACGGGAAGGTATGTTCTTCATGGAAGGGAAAATAGCTAATTCCAGTATTAGTGGGGGATATGCCAAGAATCCGGATAATCAATATGTCCTTTACCTACTTGATCAAGTGGGACGTTTTGAAGGTAACGCAGAATCCGGTTATATTGCCAACCCGAATTATCAGGAGTCTAAACTGGGAAACGGAGATTTCAACTCGGGGCTTTACTGTGTGAAGTATCCTTTCTATCCGTTTGATGGAGGATATTTTATAGAGTCGGATTATACGGAAATCCGTTTGGCGGAGATTATTTATTCGCAGGCGGAATGCCTTCTTCGTCTCGGACAGGCAGGCGAGGCCGGCAAGCTGTTGAACAGCGTGCGTAAACGCAACTATGAAAATTTTACTGCAGATATCGCTTATCAGCCGGAAGGTAACGTGGTACTTGATCTAAAAGAAATGCTTGATGAATGGGGACGGGAATTTCTTGCGGAGAGCCGTCGTCGGACGGATTTGATCCGCTTCGGAAGATTTCAGGATGCATGGTGGGACAAGAAACGGGATGCAGATACTCATTATGAATTGTTCCCGTTTTCACAGACCCAATTGGAGCAGAATGAATATCTGAAACAGAATCCCGGTTATCCGGATATTGCCCGTTAAGCGGTGAACTGTAATTATTTCAATTTAGTGTACAAGTTTAAAATGAAGAAAAATGAAAAATAAGTTGCTCACAATATCAAAGATTGGGCTTTTGGCCTTCACTATTTTAGTGAGCCAGGCGTGTCAGGAAGATTATGAGATGGTTGATCCTCCGATGATTACTGATTATGATGATGATCTGGATGAAGAAGTTGTCTTGCAAAAAGGACTGGAAAGTTATTTTGTAACTCAATTCGGTGAAGGGGACATGGATGGTACTTCATGGGATCAGGCAATGGATGTAGCTGGTTTTCGCAAATTATTGAGTGGATCTATCGATCTGTCCAAGAGTACTATTTACATGAGCCAGGGAAAATATGTGATGTCCGAGACCGGAGGACTCGGGGTGATTATCCGCAAAGACATTAAAGCGATCAAAGGAGGATATAGTTTGTTGAGCGAAGGGACAGATCTGACTAATCGTCGTATTGATACGTATAAGACAGTGATCAGCGGAGATGTAAACGGTAATAATCAGGCTGATTCCGGTGATTGCGGACTATTGTTGGTGAAAGGAGGGATTATTGGGATTGAAGGAGTTACTTTTCAATATGGGTACCTTTCTAATAATGATGCCAAGTCTAACGAGTGTGGTAGCGGAATTTATATCAATGGTAACGTCAATAGCACCTCTGTCGAATTAACGGATTGTATTATCAGGGATTGTAAAACGGAAGCTGTCAACGGGCAAGGGGGAATAGCGGGAGGTACAGCTATTCTTATTGCTTCCGGGAGCTCGAAACTGAACAATGTGAAGTTCCTGGATAATGCGGCGGATAGCCGTGGCGGAGCAATACGGTGTAACAGCAATAAGGCTGTTGTGTTTATGAATAATTGCCTGATAACTGGCAATTCAGTAAGAGAACTTTTTGGGGTCGGTATTCAGATATCATCGGGACATATTTGTATGAATAACACAACCATTGTCGGAAATCCGGGAAAAGGTGCTGCTTTAAACGGGGGAGGTAGTTTCATGCTCGCTAATAGTACGATTGTAGGGCATGATATTGATCAGGAGTATGGCGCCTTTCGATGTGAAACCTCTATTGATGGTGATACTAAGTTTATTAATAACCTGTTGATTTCCGAGAATTCTACCGCTCCAAGCTTCATTTTGAATGGAGCGAATAAAGAAGCTTACTCCATGGGATATAACTTGTATCAGCGAGTTAATAATTTCACAATGGGCGTTTCTGATACTGCTTATCCTACCCTTGTGAATGGCAACCTGACGGAAGAGGGTGTTTATAAGTGGAATATTGACCAGATCGGACAGGTGGGTGGTTATGCTACCAAACAAGCTGTAATCAATGCTGTGAAAAGTTTCAATCCTGCTTCTTCTCCTATGGTTAATTTAGGTGAGGTATTCGTGGAATGGATGGGTGAAGATGCTTTCGGATTGGATCAGCGTGGCGTGACACGCAATCCTGATAAGATGCAAATGGGAGCTTATGATGCTGTATTGTCCAACTGAATCTTTAAAAAGTAATTGTGATATGAAAAACAAATTTTATATAATGACCGCTTTGGTCATTAGTCTGACAGGCTGTTCAAACATTGAAGACGGGACGCAGCCGACCGGCAACTTTCCCGAAGATCATATAATCCGTGTTGTAACAGAAGTGAAGGCTCCTGTGTCGCGTGCCGGATATGATGCAAGTAATCTGGAGAGTTTCGGACTGATCATTCATAACAGTGAAAACATTGCTTATGATTATAATTCGCAAATGGTAAAATCTAATAATGACTGGAATACGGCGGACGGGCAACAAATGCTTTGGGATAATGCAAGAACTCCGGTAACAGTAGTGGCGTATGCTCCTTACATTTCGGAAGCTAGTTTAGACACTCCGTTAGCTATCAACATACAAAGCAACCAAACTACTGAAGAAAATGTGATTGCTTCTGATTTCCTGTTGACTAAATCAACGGTTGATCCGAAACAGGATCTCACCGCAGATGGTAGATTGAAAGTTACTTTGGATCATGCCATGAGCAAGCTGATTATAAAAGTGACGGTAAATAATGGTATGGAAGATGCGGCGATCAGTAAACTGGGCGATATGGCTGTAAATGGTACAATAGTGGGTGGTATTTGTGATTTGTCAGTGCCGGAACCGGTAGTCATTCCACGGGAAGATGCTGTAGCTACAACTATCGCCCCCTATAAGGGTACGGATGGGTATGAATGCATTCTTCTCCCGCAAACAATAATAGAAGGCTTTTCTGTCAATTTCAGTTATGACGGAAAATTGTATATATGGACTGCCGAAGAGCCCATTGAGTTGCAAAAGGGAGTAGAGCATACGCTGACACTGAATGTAAATGAAACGGCACGGTTGGCTACCATGCAAATGAAATATCGGGCAACCGGTCAGATTATCGATCAGAAATAAAAAGGAGGAGATGAGTTATGAAAATTACTAAACATATATTGGCTGCATGTATATTAACGGGTATGGCAGCTTGTGATACGGATAAAGAGATAGCCGTGTTCAATGAAGACTCCGGTGCAATCAAGATCAATGCTGTTATTGATGCTGCATATACCCGTAGTAACCCTACAGGAACAAATGAACAGCAAATGCAATTTAATAATGGAGACCAGATTCTGTTGAGTTGCGAAGATGGTAGTGTGACTTATATGTTGTCTGGAGGGCAATGGGCTCCTACGGATAACTATTATCTTAGGTGGGGAAATGAACCTGTTACTTATTCTGCCTTTTATCCGGTGACTGAAGGAACAAGCGTAGCCAACTTCTCTCTTCCTATTAATCAGCAGAGTTTGGAAAATCTGGCGAGCGCAGACTACATGACTTGCACAGTAGAAGATGCTATAAATGAGGGATCAGGTGTCCTTCATCTGAATATGAACCGGAGAATGGCGAAAGTTATCATGACATTGGACGATATAGACTCACAAAGTAAAGCTCTAGGAGTTAAAATCGGTTCCTATCAGGGATATACGGACGGAAATGTTTCATCGGGAACTGCACTTGTTTCACCGTATGTCACCATTCCTGAAGGAGGGAAAGCCGGACAAAGCGGATGTAAATATACGGCGATCGTAGCTCCGGGAGCTGCAAATCCTAATAGTACTTTCGTTTCTTTAAATTACAAGGGGGAAGATCTGGTATTGCCGGGCATTCCTGCAATAAAGGCCGGATTTTGTTATGAATTTACTTTGAAAGTAGAAGGTTCGGTCATTAGATTGAGTGAACCGATTGTCACTCCATGGGAGACTGGTACAATCAATGGGGGAGATGCAACGGAATTGCAATTGGACGCTTATTATGTGAAAGAGCATGCTACAGGGAATGCTACCGGTATGGATTGGGATAATGCAATGGGAGTAGACGGGTTACGCAATCTATTGAGAACTAACACTAACAGTGCGATCACGACTGCGAATGCTAAGAAATTGGATGGTAAGAATATCTATGTGGCAGGCGGTACCTATTTGATAGCAGATCAGGAAGCCGGTCTGAAAATAGAGTATAGCGGATATAGCAAACAAGTCGAAATAAAGGTTGTGGGTGGATATGATCCTCAAAGTACCCGGAAGGATTTAAGCAAGCGTGATCCTGTCCGGTATCTGACTACTTTCACAGGAGATGCAAATAATAACGGCATTGCGGATGCGGGTGATTATTCCTTGTTTACATTAGGAAACCAGATAGATATTACATTTGAAGGTTGTACGTTCTCTTGCGGTTATCATCCCAATGAGAAAATAAATGGCTATAGCGGTGGATTCCTGATTGCGAATGGTAGCAGTGGCAATGCAACATTACAGTTGAATCATTGTATCATTGAAAAGTGCTATAATGCGGGAGTAAATGGTTCAGGTGAGGCTGGTGGTTCCGGTATATTCATGTATAAGGGGACAGCCAAACTAAATCATGTGCAGTTGAGAAACAACAAGGCATCTTCGCGTGGAGGCGCAATTCGTGTCAATGGCAGTGAGTGTATTCTTTTTATGAATAATTGCTCTATTACAGGCAATGAAGGCGGACAGTTCGGTTATGCTATTCAAATGTCAAACGGCCATTTATGTATGAATAATACAACTGTTACCAATAATCGTGGTAGAGATGGAACCATTAATGGTGCGGGAAGTATGTGTATTGTAAACTCTACCATTATCGAGGATGGTGCTCAAAATAGCGGAGCTGTTATCCGTTGTGAATCCTGGCCGGCCCGGCAATCATTCTTGATGAATAATATCATCCTGAATAAAAATGCAGCTAATCCGGTTGTTGAAATGTCCGGTGATGATACTCGCCATTTGACATCCAAAGGGTATAATCTGATGGGCGGTACGATCATGCCTGCATCAACCAACAAGTTTACAACATCAGAGTTTGATAAGTATAACAGTACGATTAGCTCTTTAAATGTCGTATGGGATGCCAATCGTTCTGTCTATACTTGGGACGGGAATGTGAATGAGTTTACCCGGACTGCTTCTGACGCTGTTAAGAATGCGATCACAACCGGCTTTAAACCGGATAGTTGTCCTTTCCAGAATTTAGGTGAGGAGTTTGGAAAATGGTTGGAAGAGATGGATGCTTTTTCCACTGACCAGTTGGGGAATCCGCGTGATAAAAATGCGATGTGGCCGGGAGCTTATCAAGAATAATGATACAATTTATTTAAACGAATGACAATGAAAAACTACAAACTGATATGGTTAGGGATATTCTGTTGTTTGCAACCTTTTATATTGTTTGCACAACGGGGAGAAACGATTCGTAAGGCATTTTTAGATCCGAAGTCCGATCAGGTGTTAGTCGTGGCACACCGAGGGAACTGGAGGAGTGCACCGGAAAATTCCGTAGCGGCAATTGATAGTGCCATACAAATGGGAGTGGATATTGTGGAGATTGATATTCGCAAGACTAAAGACGGACAATTAATATTGATGCACGATGACCGTGTAGACCGGACAACCAATGGTAAAGGATTGATTAAGGATTATACATTGGCAGAAATCAAGAAGTTGAAACTGAAAGATAAGGATGGAAATCTGACAGGACATACTGTTCCAACATTGGAAGAGGCATTGCTGGCAGGCAAAGGTCAGATTATGTTTAACTTGGATAAGGCGTATTCTGTGTTTGACGAGGTATACGCTGTACTCGAGAAAACCGGAACTGCCAGTTTGGTGATAATGAAAGGAAGCCAGCCGGTGGAAACTGTCAAAAGTGAGTTTGGAGATTATCTGGATAAAGTGATTTACATACCGGTGATAGGACTTGACGGAAAGGATGGTGAAAAGAAGGTCAGGGACTATATGACACAGCTGCATCCTGCTGCCTTCGAATTGGTTTATTCGGATTCTTCCAATCCTTTGCCTCGAAAAGTGAAATCGATGATTCTGGGAAAGAGTCGGATCTGGTACAATACGTTGTGGGCTTCTCTTGCAGGAGGGCATGAAGACGATCAGGCTTTAAAAGATCCGGATGGAAACTATGGATATCTGATTGAAGAGCTAGGGGCACGGATTCTTCAGACTGATCGTCCGGGATTCATGCTGGATTATTTGAGAAAAAAGGGATTGCATGATTAATCGTCTGAAGACAATGAGGTAAAATGTATTGTTTGGCACACAGATAACGTCGATGATATAAACAGACGTTATCTGTGTTGCTTTTATCTATTCTCCAAGTGAAAATAAATTTGAGATTTGGCTTAGGTTACTAAAATAGCTATATTTGGCTCACTGAATCGACATGGGTATATAATATGAAAAAGTCAATAATAGCATTTATCAGTCTTATTACTCTTTGTATTGAGCCATTAATGGCATCTGCCGAGTTTTCCTTTAAGAAATATCAGGTAGAGAACGGACTGTCTCATAACACAACCTGGTGTGCAATTCAAGATAGTTATGGCTTTTTATGGATAGGGACAAGTAACGGGCTGAATTGCTATTATGGTAGCGGAAATAAAATTTATCGGAATGTTTTAAATGACAAATATTCTTTAGGGAACAACTTTGTCAGTTCTCTGATGGAAGAGGGTGAAGACCTTTGGATAGGAACAAGTTCCGGACTATACATTTATGATCGCTCTGACGATCATTTCTTGTATTTTGATAAGACAACCAAATATGGAGTGTTTATTAGTTGCGAAGTCAAGAAAATTGTAAAAACGAAAAATGGCTTGATCTGGATCGCTACCTTGGGGCAAGGCATCTTTATTTATGATCCGGCAAAAGATGTTTTGACTCAAAATAGTATTCGGACTTTTTTTGCCTGGGATATTTGCCAGGGTACGGATTCTCTTGTCTATGTTTCTTCTATGCAGGAGGGGTTACTTTGCTTTGATGAAGAGGGAACTTTTCTGCAGAACTATCCGGTTTCATCCGAATTGAGTATTGGCAATCAAAGGATTAACTGTCTCCATAGTATTGAACATGAGATTTGGTGTGGCGTGGGGACGAATTCGTTAGGGTGTTATCAGGAAGGAAGTCGGGAATTAAAAATATATGATACATCTGCAGAGAGTTTCAGTTCTATTCTTTGTCTGATGGACTATAGCGAGAAAGAAATGCTGGTTGGTACGGACAATGGCGTTTATTTGTTTGACCGTGAGCGTAAAACATTTCGTAGGGGAGACTCTCCGTTTGGTTTATGGACTTTGAGTGATCCGACTGTACACGCGATGATGCGGGATAATGAAGGCACGCTTTGGGTAATGACTAATTCCGGCGGAATAAATTATATGTCTAAACAGTCGAAGCGTTTTTCTACTTATTCCCTGTCTTTGACGGGGATGGAAAAAGCAGATAGGGGGATAGGACCTTTCTGTGAAGATCGGGAGAAGAATGTTTGGGTGGGAACCCGGAATGGATTGTGGTTTTTCAATTCACAAACTCATTCTTTTTATGAGTATTCTTTGAAGAAATCGAATATAAGATACGATGTACGTAGCTTGTTGTTGGAGGGCGATAATCTTTGGGTGGGAACTTATGCTGAAGGATTGCATGTATTGAATCTGAAAACCGGGAATATTAAAAGTTATACTTATTCCCGTAATATCCCGAATACGCTTTGTAGTAATGATGTACTAAGCCTTTTTAAAGACCGTAAAGGAGAAATCTTTATCGGAACAAGCTGGGGATTATGTCGCTATAATCCGCAATCGGATAATTTTATAACTGTGATTAATGTCGGTGCTATGGCTTCTGTAACTGATATCTATGAGGATATGTACAATAATCTTTGGATTGCGACCTCAAATCGTGGCGTTTTCTGTTATAATACAGTTGGTGAAGAGTGGAAGCATTTTGAACATATCCGGGAGGACCTGACTACTATTACGAGTAACTCTGTGATAACATTATTTGAAGATAGGAAAGGTACGATGTGGTTTGGGACCAATGGTGGAGGATTATGCTCTTTTTCCAAAGAAACAGAAACTTTTGTTGATTTTGATCCGGAAAATGTCTGGTTGCCGGATAAGGTTATTTATTCGATAGAGCAGGATCAGGCAGGCAATTTTTGGATTTCCTGTAATTCCGGGTTATATCAGTTTAATCCTACAGATAAGAATAAGAACCGGCTTTTTACTATAAATGACGGTTTGCAGGGGAATCAGTTCACGGCGCAATCTTCATTGGCTTCATCGACAGGGAAGTTGTATTTTGGAGGAGTGAACGGCTTTAATGTTTTTGAACCGAAAGAATTTGCAGATAACACCTACCTTCCTCCTGTTTATGTTATGGATATCAGTTTTCCTAATTTGAATAATGAGCGGGAAGTGAGGCGGCTGCTCCAGCTGGATAAGCCTTTTTATACAGTTGATAAGATAAGATTACCTTATAAGAATAACAGTCTTACCATCCGTTTTGCGACACTTAGCTATGAAGATCCTCTTAGAAACCGTTATGCGTATATTTTGAACGGAGTAGATAAGGAATGGATTAACAACTCTTCTAATAATACGGCTTCCTATACCAATCTTCCTCCGGGGGAGTATGAGTTTTTGGTTCGTGGTTCGAATAATGACCATTATTGGAATGAAAAGGCAATTTCTTTATGGATTGTGGTTACTCCTCCCTGGTGGCGGACTACTATTGCTTATGTCGTATATGCATTGTTGTTACTTGCCGTCATCGTATTTCTTGGTTGGCGTTGGAATTTGTATGTCAGGCGTAAGTATAAACGTCGGATGGAGGAGTATCAGACTACCAAAGAAAAAGAAATGTATAAATCGAAAATCAATTTTTTTATTAATCTGGTACATGAAATACGTACTCCGCTAAGTTTGATTCGTTTGCCGTTGGAGAAATTGAGAGAAGAGGAAATCAAAGGGAAAGAGAACAAGTATATTTCTGTGATAGAAAAGAATGTAGATTATCTATTGGGAATCATCAATCAGTTACTTGATTTTCAGAAGTTGGAAAGTAGTGCTTTGCAGTTGAATTTGAGGAAATGCAATGTTAATGCATTGGTAAGTGATATTTTTAATCAATTCAGCGGTTCTGCGGAGTTGAGAGGACTGACATTACATCTTTGCTTGCCTCGTGAAGAAATTAATACGATGATTGATTCGGAGAAGATAAGTAAGATTCTCGTAAATCTGATGGGAAATGCGATGAAATATGCGAAATCCAGGATTGAATTGAAAGTATTATCAGTAGATGACGAGGTGAGGATAGCGGTTACTGATGATGGCCCCGGCATCCCGGAGGACCAACACGATAAAATATTTCAAGCTTTTTATCAATTGCCTGACGACCCGGTGGCATCATCTAAGGGTACCGGAATTGGTTTGGCATTTGCAAGATCCTTGGCAGAAGCCCATCATGGGAATTTGTTTCTGGAAGATAGTTCCGAGGAGGGGGCTTCATTTGTGTTATCTTTACCATTGGGAGTTGTAGAAACGGAAGATGCATCTGATGGATTGACTGAAACGGATGTTGTAGGTGTTGGAGAAGAAGTGACTTCTGTTTCTGAATTCGGTAATAGGAAATTCACAGTTTTATTGGTGGAGGATAATATTGAATTGTTAAATTTAACTCGAGAAGCTTTAAGTGTTTGGTTCAAGGTGATACGTGCCGGTAATGGAAAAGAAGCACTGGAAATACTTGCACACCAGGGTGTAGATGTTATTGTCAGTGATATTATGATGCCTGAAATGGATGGACTTGAACTTTGTAATCATGTAAAATCCGATATGGCTTATTCTCATATTCCTGTTGTTTTGCTGACTGCAAAAACGACATTGGAATCTAAAGTGGAAGGACTTGAAAGTGGTGCTGATGTATATCTAGAGAAACCGTTTTCTATTAAGCAGCTCCATAAACAGATCGAGAATTTATTAAAACTGCGATTGGCGTTTCATAAACAGATGACGGACATCACAATTGGTTCATCCTCTTCACTTTCGGATTTTGCCATTTCTCAAAAAGATGTAGAATTTATAGACAAGATCAATGCAATTTTATTGGAGCAGGTTGTTAATGAAAATTATTCAATTGAAACATTGGCAGATCAAATGAATATGAGTCATTCTAATCTTTACCGGAAGATGAAAAGTTTGTTTGGTATGCCTCCTAATAACTATGTTAAGAATTTCCGCTTAAACAAAGCAGCTGAATTAATAGCAAATGGTGTTCGAATAGCTGAAGCTGCAGAACGGTTAGGCTTTGCTTCTTCTTCCCATTTTGCAAAATGTTTTAAAGAGAAATTCGGAATGTTGCCAAAAGATTATAGATAACAAGTCTTTTCATGATGGGAAAAATAAGGGGAGGGTAAATGAAGTTTAAAAATGCAAGAAATATACTGTAGTAAGATTTTTTATCCATTCGTTTTATATTCTTAACTCCGAAAAATTCGTAAGTGTAGATAAACCAACTACTTTTGGCTCTCGAATTTGCAGCATTTTTGAATGTCTTGCGTCTAATAAACATAAACTAATATATTTCTAGTCATGAAACACAGACTGTTACTACTAATTCTATTCGTATTCGCTACCTCCGTGGCGGGGTGGGCACAAAAATCCACAGCTCCTTCTTATACAGTCAAAGGAGTACTTATTGATTCTTTAACACAAGAGGGAGAACCGTATGCTACCATCAAAATAGCAAAGAAAAATGCTCCGGATAAAGCAGTCAAGATGGCGGTGACTGGGGCGAATGGTAAATTTCAGGAGAAACTGAATGTCGCTGCGGGCAATTACATCATCACCATTTCTTCGATTGGTAAAGCGCCGATAGTAAAGGAATTTACTCTAAAACCGTCCGTGAAGGAGGTTGACTTGGGCACAATGATTTCTTCAGAAGCCAATAACGTATTGAAAGGAGTGGAGGTAGTTGCACAAAAACCTTTGGTAAAGGTAGATGTGGATAAGATTGAATATAATATTGAAGATGATCCGGACTCAAAATCGAACAGTATATTGGAGATGCTTCGGAAAGTGCCTTTGGTAACGGTGGATGGAGAAGACAATGTACAGGTGAACGGTAGTAGCAGTTTCAAGATACATGTGAATGGAAAGCCCAATAATATGATGAGCAATAATCCGAAGGAAGTACTGAAAAGTATGCCAGCAAACACAATCAAATATATTGAGGTGATAACTTCACCAGGAGCTAAATATGATGCGGAAGGTATCGGAGGTATTCTGAATATTGTCACAGTAGGTTCCGGATTTGAAGGATACACGGCTACTTTCAGAGGAAATGCTAATAATAACGGAGTAGGTGCCGGCACTTACGCAATGGTGAAACAAGGTAAACTGACTGTTTCTGCCAACTATAACTACAATTATAATAATAGCCCGCGCAGCTATTCCGACAGTTACCGCGAAAACTACGAACCGGATAAGGAGAATGAAAAATATCTGGAATCGGAAAGTAGCTCCAAGTCGAAAGGGAATTTCCAGTATGGCAATTTGGAAGCCAGTTACGAGATTGATACGTTGAGGCTGCTGACCGTGGCTTTCGGAATGTACGGCAGCAGTGACAAAAGTAACAGTGACGGAAATACGATTATGCACGGAGCTGACCGACAGGATTTTGCGTACCGTTATAGAACCGACAATCATGGAAAAGGGTCATGGTATTCTATCAACGGAAATATAGACTATCAACGTACTTCCCGAAAGAATAAAGAACGGATGATTACGTTTTCTTATAAAATCAATTCCCAACCCCAAACGAATGATTCATATAATACTTATCTGGACATCGAGCCTGATGAGAATAAACTGGATATCATCAAAGAATTGTCATTAAAGAATTTCCATTCGGACGGAAAGACAAATACGATGGAGCAGACTTTCCAGGTGGACTATACTACTCCGATTGGGAAACTGCATACGATTGAAACCGGTGCCAAGTATATTTTCCGACGTAATTCCAGTGATAATAGGTTTTATGAAGCCGAGGGAGCAAATGAAAACTATGCATATAATGAAAATCGTAGCAGTGAGTACCGTCATTTGAATCATATCCTTTCTGCTTATGCCGGATATACGCTGAAATACAAGGGATTTACTTTTAAACCGGGATTGCGTTATGAGCAGACCATACAGGAGGTGAAGTATCTGGTGGGGCCGGGTGAGAACTTTCATTCGAATTTTAGTGATCTGGTTCCTTCCGTTTCGTTGGGCATAAAGCTTGGCAAGACGCAAAATTTGCGTGGTGGATATAATATGCGCATCTGGCGTCCGGGTATCTGGAATTTGAATCCTTATTTCGATAATCAGAATCCGATGTTTATCAATCAGGGAAATCCGAACCTGAAGAGTGAGAAGAGCCATTCGTTCGACTTGTCTTACAGCAGTTTTACGTCCAAGTTCAACATCAATCTCTCTTTGCGTCATTCTTTCAATAACAATGGAATTGAAAGAATCAGTCGCTTGATTACCGATAAAGACGGAGAAATCTTTGAAGGTGGGCATAAAGCTCCTTACGGTGCGTTGTATAGCACATACGGTAATATCGGAAAGAGCAGGGAAACAGGATTGAACTTCTATTTGAACTGGAACGCTTCTCCTAAAACGAGAATTTACGTCAATGGACGTGGCAATTATAGCGATTTGCGGAGCCCTGCCCAAGAGCTGCATAATTATGGATGGAATGCTTCTGCGTTTTGCGGAGTTCAGCAAACTTTACCGGGAAAGATCCGCTTGAGCTTGAACGGAGGAGGAAGTACGCCCCGTATCAGTTTACAGGGGAAAGGGTCAGGGTATAATTATTACAGTTTGGGATTGAGCCGTTCTTTCTTGAAAGAAGAACGTCTCTCTTTGAATGTTTTTTGCAATAATATTGTAGAAAAATACAGAACTTACAATAATCACACAGAAGGAGCTAACTTTATTTCGAAGAGTTCGAGCAAATATCCGAGCCGGTATTACGGTTTCAGTATTAGCTATCGGCTTGGAGAGTTGAAAGCCAGTGTGAAGAAAGCCGCACGAAGCATCGACAATGACGATGTGAAAGGTGGCGGCGGAGGAGGTGGAAACACCGGTGGTGGAGGTGGTCGGTAGACCACTTCCGCACACCGAGATTCCCTCTTATTTCTGTCTCACGTCTTGCTTGTTGGTGTTAAAACCAAGTTTGGTTAATCCGGTCTGTACGTCGGGATGGCTCATGAAGAGTTTCCACAATAATCCGGTCCGGTAGTTTTCGATCATGACAGCAATAGGACCCTGGTCGATAGCCAGATAACGTTGCGGATACCAATTGTCTGTTTCACTGAAAGCATCGTAGAATCCGAAAAGACCGAACACTTTATCTCCCATACCATATAGATGGCGCATTACCTGCATGGAATATTCCGGTGTATAGACAATGGATGAAAGTGCGGCGGTAGGGGAGATTACTCCTTTGTCCTCCTGCTCATTGGGCGAATGAGCTGCATATCCATCGACGGAATAGCTGGCGGTCAGTCCCCAACAATCCGGTCCGAAACCTTTGTAATGTTTAGGGTTGCGGATGCAGTAAGCGCGGTTCACCAGTGTCAGGTTGCGCATTTCGTGGAAGTAACTGGGGCAGTATTCATCTTTTAGTCCCACCGGATCAAGTCCGAGGAAAGAGTATTGAGCCCAGAAAAGCGGTCCGGCTTCGGTGCCCTGATAGCGGAGGTGCAACTCGATTCCTTCCACTTTATGCGGAGAAACGATGGCTCCGTTCTGTGCCCAACCGTCATGATAGACAGCCGCAGGTACTCCGTGTGTAGGAGAAGCGGCGGCAAGAATATACATAATCATACATTCGTTGTAGCCGTGTACAGGGAAATTCATTTCCCAGCCATACGTCGGACTCCAATGCCAGTAAAGAACGTTTTGCCCGCCTTGCCGATACCAGTTCCAGTCGACATCCCGCCAAATCTGGTCGATACGTTGGGCGAGGGCTTTCTCTTTCTCGTTTCCGTTGACGTAATATTGGTGTACGGCCAGCAGCCCTTGGATGAGGAAAGCGGTCTCTACTAGATCGCCACCATTATCTTTCTGGCCGAATGGTTTCACTTTGCCCGTATCACCATACCACCAATGAGGGTAAGCTCCGTGGAAACGGTCTGCCTTTTCGAGGAAAGAAACAATGCGTTCCATTCGCGCCAGTCCCTCTTCGCGGGTGACGTAACCGCGGTCGATTCCTGCAAGGATAGCCATGATGCCGAAGCCGCTGCCACCAGAAGTGACTACGTTGGCATCGTTTTCAGGATAAACGCCGTCCACATGATAACGTTCGGGAGCCAAGCCGCTATTCGGTTCTGCACCTTCCCAGAAATAAAGGAAAGTCCGTCGTTGGACGGTATCCATCAGGGCGTCGTCCGATAACGAGTCGGTGGCTGCGGAAAGGTTGTTGCTTTTGCTTTTCCCTTTACAGCTCTGGAAAGTCAGGGCAACGGTAGATAGAAACAGTAACATGAGCGGAAGTGCGCTCATTTCTATTATTCTTTTATATTTATCGTTCATAATCAAGGTCATAAAAGTTTAGTTTAACGTGAACTTCGCGGTTTTCACATCACGGCTGTTCGTACCGATCATCACTTCAAAGTCGCCCGGTTCGGCAACCAGTTGCAAGTCATAATTATAGTATCGAAGCATTTCCGGAGCAATCTTGAAACGGACAATCTTCATTTCTCCCGGTTCCAGAAATATCTTTTGGAAACCTTTCAGCTCTTTGACGGGACGGGTACTGCTACCCACAACGTCGCGGATATAAAGCTGTACCACTTCCGAGCCGGGCCATGTTCCGGTATTGGTAACCTCCACTGCCGCGGTCAACGAACCGTTCATATCCATGGAAGAATGACTCAAGTCGATGTCGCTGTAAGAGAACGTCGTATAAGAAAGACCGTAACCGAACGGATAAAGCGGATCATTATCCACATCGAGATAGTTGCTGCGGAATTTCTCAAACCATTTGCCTTCTTTCAATGGGCGTCCGGTATTTTTGTGCGCATAATAAAGAGGTATCTGGCCGACATTCTTTGGGAAAGTCATGGTCAGTTTTCCACCCGGATTGATGTAACCGAAGAGGGCGTCACCAATGGCATAAGCGGCTTCACTACCTCCGAACCATACATTCAGAATGGCAGGCACATGCTCCTGTTCCCAGTTCAGCGTAAGCGGACGTCCGGTAAATAATACCAGTACCACCGGTTTACCTGTCTTTAAAAGTTCTTTCAACAGATTCTGTTGTACATCGGGAATGTTCAAATCCGTGCGACTGCTACTTTCACCACTCATTTCAGAAGATTCGCCTAAAGCTGCGATGATAATATCCGATCGGCGGGCCACGTTCAATGCTTCGTCCAACAACTGTTGGTCGGTGCGGTTGTCACGGTTCAGGGAACGGCCGAACATCGTTGCCCGTTCTTCGTAACTTGCATCACTAATCAGATTACTTCCTTTAGCGTACATGATATTCGCTTTTCCGGCTGTCATCTCTTTCAATCCTTCTACCAAAGAAGGGCAACGGTCGAGCACAGCTGCTACGCTCCATGTACCCGGCATATTGCTACGGCTGTTTGCCAACGGACCGATTACTGCAATATTTCCTTTTGGGTTGAAAGGCAACAACGGATTTCCGTTCGGATTACCGTCGGGACTGTCATTCTTCAGAAGAACGAAACTTTCTGCTGCAATTCTGCGGGCTGCATCACGATGCGCTTTGGTAAAGATGTCGCGTGCCGGACGTTTCGGATCGCAATATTTATAAGGATTATCAAACAATCCCAGTTTATATTTGGCTTCCAGAATACGACGACAAGCCGTATTCAATGTTTCCATAGAGACTTTTCCTTCCTGAACGGATTTCTTCAGTGTCCCTACAAAACCCTCGCTTACCATATCCATATCCACTCCGGCGTTGATGGCACGGGCGGATACTGTCTGAAGATCACCGATACCGTGGTCGATCATTTCTGAAATGCCGGTATAATCAGTTACCACAAAACCGTTGAATCCCCACTGTCCGCGGAGAATATCCGTCATCAGCCATTTATTGGCAGTGGCCGGAATACCGTCTACTTCATTAAAAGAAGCCATCACGCTACCTACACCCGCTTCAACGGCTGCTTCATACGGTAGCATATAATCATTGAACATTCGTTGGCGGCTCATATCTACGGTGTTATAGTCGCGGCCGGCTTCGCCTGCCCCATATAACGCAAAGTGTTTTACGCAGGCCATGATTTCGTCATTCCGTTCCATGTTTTTCCCCTGATAGCCGCGTACCATCGCTTCGGCAATCATGGCACCGAGAAACGGGTCTTCGCCACTACCTTCGGATACGCGTCCCCAACGAGGGTCGCGTGAAATATCCACCATCGGGCTGAAAGTCCATGAGATTCCATCAGCACTTGCCTCTACGGCTGCAATGCGGGCAGACTCTTCAATGGCTGTCATGTCCCAGGTGCAAGACAAACCGAGCGGGATAGGGAACATCGTTTCGTATCCGTGAATAACGTCCATCCCGAACAATAACGGAATACCCAGCCGGGAATCTTCCACAGCTTGTTTCTGTACTTCACGTATTTTCTCTACTCCTTTCAGATTGAACAATCCTCCCACTTCGCCTTTCTTGATTTTTGCGGCAATGTCGCTGCTTTTAGCTTGTCCCGTAGTGATCTCTCCGGTGACGGGAAGGTTTAACTGTCCGATTTTTTCTTCCAGCGTCATTTTATTCATCAATACGTCGATGAAACGATCCATATCCTGTGGCGACTTTTGTGCCGACGCGGTTAGAAAACCTGCGGCAAACAACAGGATGGATAGACTTAACTTTCTGTATATCATATTATTATAGTTGCTTTTATCTCTATTCATATAAAGTCCTCCTGATGCGTTGAATGTTCGGCACCGAGGAGGACATTGTTCGACACCGAGGAACAGTAGTTTCGGCACCGAGGAAACAACCGTTCGGCACCGAGGAACTTTCTTATTGGTAGTCGGGGTTCTGTACTAACACTCCCTTAGACTTGTCGATCTCTGTCTGCGGCAGTGGAAGCAGTGCGTTTTTGTCCTGATAATTGGTTTTACCGGCTGCGTGCAACACTTCTTTTGCAATGCCCCAACGAACGAGGTCATAGAAACGGTCGAATTCCAACCCTAATTCCACACGGCGTTCGTGGCGGATGGCCTCACGCAATTCTCCCTGATCGGTAGTCGTCACTTTAGGCAATATATTGCTGTTGGTGCCTCTGGCGCGTGCGCGTACTTGTTCCAAATAGTCGATTGCTTCACCCGGAATACCTTTTTCATTAGCTGATTCGGCTCCCATCAGCAGTACATCTGCGTAGCGGATCAGACGAATGTTTACCCAGAATCCTTTGTTGGTATATTCTTTACGCAAAGCCGGGTCGGTATAGGCTTTCTTGTTAAAGTAAGCACCTATTGCCGGAGAAACCGGAGATTCGCCGTATGGCTCGTTGGTGTTTTCCGGAGTGATAGGCTCGCTGTCCGAGTGGCGGAAGTAGAGTAGGGTGGAGTTTTTGCGTGGATCACCCTGTTCGTAGGCTTGCGCCATGTATTCTGTTGCCATGTGCCATCCCCAGCCCAAGTCCCATTGACCTGCTCCGCGCACACCCTGTACTTCACAGAACTGGCTACCGATAACATCGCTTTGAGGAAGGGCGGCAGTGGCTGTACATTGCAACTCGAATATGGAACCTCCGTTATTTTCACCATCATCCGTGAAAATCTCATTATACGGAGTCTTTAAGTTGTAGAGCCCCTTTTTGATGACGTCGGTGGAGGCTGTGTACATATTGTTCCAGTCGTTGCGCATCATATAAGTACGCGCGTGTAAGGAACGGGCAGCTCCCCAAGTCAGTCGTCCGGTGTATTCGCTGCTCCATGTTTCCGGCAATGACTCTTCTGCCGTTTTCAGGTCTTTGTCAATTTGCTCATAGATTTTATCAGCACTTGTCTTCGGGATATTGGCTTCCGAAGCGTCGTTGATTTTATAAGTCACCAGAGGAACTTCGCCGAAAGCTCTTACCAGATTGAAGTAGCAATAAGCGCGGAAGAAAGAGGCCTCTCCCTTATTGATGATGTCTTCAGTTTCTGTTTGTCCGGCTGTTTCTTTTTCTGCAATGGCATCAAGAATCTCATTACATTGGTAGATGATGGCATAATTCTGTCCCCAATAAGCACCCAGTAGGCCGTTGGTCGGTGTATACACAAAATCATCATACATTTCGGCTACATCAGAGCCATCGCTGGCAATACTTCCTTTTTCCGAATCTTCCGAACGAAAACAGTGGATGGCAAAAGCAGGAGGGCCGGCTGTCACATTATAGTTACGCATCATCGTATAGACATTATAAATCTTACCGTTGACCAGAGCGTTCGGATTATCATCTTCCGTGAACTGTCCTTGCGGACTACGATCCAGAAAGTCACTACAGCTACCTAGAAATAATGTAGTTGAAGTAATAAGGGTTGCAAATATATATTTATTCAGTTTCATATAATGATAGTTTTAAAGATTAAAGTTGTGTTCCGCATGGAAAACTGGCAGTGGCACCTTGTCACTAGAATGTTAGGTTAATGCCGAAGGTGTAGACTGCAGGTACAGGATAACTACCGTTATCTACTCCGAATGCGGTGGCAGTTCCTCCAAGTTCGGGAGTATATCCGGTGTTATGTTTCCATGTCTTCAGGTTCTGTATGTTGACATAGACTTTCAGAGCTTGCAGACGTATTTTGGAAATTAAGCTCTTGTCGAACGTATACGCTAACTGTACATTACGGATACGGAAGAATTTGCCGTCCTCAATGTAATAGTCGGAGTTGAGGTTGTTGATGGAATGTTTGGTGTTCAGCAACGGTTGGGTGTTGGACGTACCTTCTCCGTGCCAGCGGTCCAAGCGTTGTTCCAGGTAGTTGAACTGGGCAAAATTGTAGTTATCCCATGTACGGAAAATCTTGTTTCCGCCTTGTCCCATCATGTCGATGCCTAACGACCAATTCTTGTAGTCTACTCCGAGAGAAAAACCGTAAGTGACCTTTGGAGTCGGGTTGCCTATCATGGTACGGTCTTCCGGGGTGATTTCTCCGTCACCGTTCACATCGGCGAATTTCAGGTCACCGGGGGTAACGGTAGCCAGTGTATTTTTGGGTGATGCGTCAATATCTGCTTGTGACTGATAAACGCCTGCCACTTTGTAACCATAGAAATATCCGATAGGATAACCTGCCATTGTGTAACTTTGCTGCTTATCTCCGGCAATGATGGAGTATCCTTCCTGAACAAGACTTTTTACCTCATTCTTGATAGTAGTCAGGTTGGCACTGACGGAATATCCCCAATCACCAATCTGATCGCGCCAGGTTACAGCCATTTCCACTCCTTTATTCTGAATCTCTCCCAAGTTTCCGATACCGGGGATAGTTCCGGAAATCCCGGGAACTTCGGCTAACAAATCTTTGGTATTCTTCTTATAGTAAACACCCTCAAAATGCAAGCGGTTGCGAAGCAGGTTCGTTTCAAATCCGGCTTCCCAGGCTTCTACTTTTTCCCAACGCAGGTTAGGATTAGGAAGATAGGCAAGCTGGTATCCGGGATAAATGATGGACGGTTTACCGAATACGGCCGAATAAGCATTGGTCAATAAGGGTTCGGCAGGATAGGCTTTATCCAGGTTCTGGTTTCCTAACGTACCGTAAGATGCTTTGATTTTCAACATATCCAGCCATTTGATGTCTTTCATAAATTCTTCTTCGGACATCAACCAACCTCCACCCAGCGAGAAGAAGTTCTGCCATTCATTTCCTGTATAGGAGAAAGCGGAAGAACCATCCCGGCGGAAAGAACCGTTGAACAAGTATTTGCCTTTATAGTTGTAGATCACGCGTGCAAGTACGGATAATGTACTGCGTTCCCATTGAGTACTTCCATTGGTAGCGGTAGCTGCATCGCCGATGCTGACAAACCATTTGTCCGGATTATCCGGAATAACCAGTCCGACCCCCTGCTTGCGTGCTCCGTCCAACCGGCTCAACGAATTATAATAGGTAGTAAAACCGGCAGTAGCTGTCAGGTTATGATTTCCATTATCAAAGCTGTTGGTGTATGTCAACAGGTAGTCGCTCTGAACTTTGGTTTCATTCTCTTTAAACTGGCTGACCTCGGTCTTGCCTGTTCCCAAAGTAGAGATTCCTCCGTTGACAGTGGCATCGTATACTTTTACGATCGGTGTATACGTCCGTCCGTTGTTCGACGCATAATCCATGGAGAACATCGCTTTGAACGTGAAATGTTTCAGGAAGTCTACCTCACCATAAATATTACCGGATGCCCGGTAGTTCTCCGCTTTGGTAGTATTCGCTTTTAATTCGACGTCTACCATCGGGTTGTTGATCTGCGCTTTCTGGAATTCGGGCAGAGCCGTATATAATCCGTATTCGTTGTTATATACCGGAGCGATAGGAGTTGCACGCAGGGCATTCAACACCTGTTTGGAATCTGCAGGAAGCATACGTGCTCCGTTGAATTGGAAACCGACTTTCAAAAAGTCCGTAATCTTATAATCATTACTTGCGTTGATGGTTATCTTACTGAATTTTTCATGCTCGATGTTGCCTTGTTCGTAAGAGTAGCCTACTCCCAGGTAGAAACTATGTTTGGGCGAAGCCCCTGTAATACTGATGTTATTGTTTGTAATGAAAGCAGTCTGGAAAATTTCGTCTTGCCAGTCGGTATTGGCATCCCAGCCGGTATAATCGAAAGGGTCATCTCCCTGATTGGCAAGTTGTTCGCTATATAGTTCCTTGAATTGCGAACCATTCACCAGTTTCACTTTATCTACCACTTTCTTGAAACCGAAAGAAGTATTGATATTGACCAGTGTCTGTCCCTCTTTGGCTTTCTTTGTGGTAATGATGATAACACCATTCGCACCGCGAACACCGAAGATAGCCAGAGATGACGGGTCTTTCAGAATTTCCATGGATTCGATGTCCTCCGGATTCAGGAAATTGATGTTGTCATTGAATAATCCGTCGACAATGTACAGTGGTTTGTATCCGTTGATGGAGTTTGTTCCGCGAATACGGATTTCCGGGTCCGATCCGGCTCGTCCGGAGTTTACAATCTGCACACCTGCCACTTTCCCCTGAAGGGAAGACAGCGGATTCATTGCCGGTTTGTTGGCTAACTCTTCTCCTTTGATATTGGTGATAGAACCTGTCAAGTCTCTTTTCTTTGCACTACCGTATCCGATAACGACTGTTTCGGCTAGTACTTGTGAATCTTCTTTTAAAGTGACATTGATGACGTTCTGTGTCCCCACTTTAATGGTTTGCGAAGTCATCCCCACGTATGAAAATGCCAGTACGTCCTCCGGAGTGACAGAGATTGAATATTTACCGTCCATGTCCGTGATGGTTCCGGTGGAAGTTCCTTGTACGAGTACCGATGCGCCGATCAATGGTTCATTGGCAGCGTCCGTCACTGTTCCTGTCACCGTCTTTGTCTGTGCAAAGGCTGATGCAGAGGCCAGTAGCAGGCAAATAAGCGTCATGATGCTCCTTGACCTGATGGCTTTTTTCTGAAGATGTTGTAAAAGTCTAGTCCTCATTGCATTAAATTTTTCCATTTGTTATTATTTAGGTTGAAGTCTTTTTTCTGCCGTCTTTTGGCAAGAGTAACAAAGGAAACAAACGAAATTCAAAAAAGATTTTGGAAAAAAGAGGGAATGGTTGATTTTAACACTAAAAGAGAGGTGACTGTTGAAAAAAGTCAGGCACGAACCGGTGTTGTTCGTGCCTGAATAATGGGATGAGGATTACCCGTCGGGGGAGGTATATCCTATGTATACGTTGTTCGTTTTATGATTTCCTGTTTTAAAACATCTGTTCCGCAGTGGTCATACATTGAATGACATCTTCTTTGCTGCCATTGAAAGGACCTGATTTCTCTATTTTTAAAGTTGACATGGCTGCTGCAAAACGTCCTGCTTCTTCGATGCCGGCACCCGATACCCGTTGGTATAGATACCCGATGGTGTAAGTGTCTCCACACCCTGTTGCATCTACCACTTCTTTGGGTTTATATGCCGGAATACGATAGAAGTCTTTTCCGTCGAAAATAAGTGATCCCATGCTTCCCAAGGTGACAAGCACTTCTTTCACGCCCCATTCATATAATTGACGGGCAGCTTCATGTGGATCGGAAAGACCTGTCAGCACTTCCATCTCGTGCTCGTTGACTTTCAGGAAATGGATATATTGCAGAGCCTCCCGCTTATCTGTCCAATCCACCGGATAGACGTGGGTGTCACGCACTTCACGTAAATAGCCTTGCGAGTCTACTGCAATCAACCCTTTTTGAGATAGTTCTTTGATTACTTCCAACGAGAAGTCGTCTGCCAGCAGAGAGCCGAGATGGTAGATTTGCGCATCTATATCTTTCAGCTGACCGGCAGTGAACGGATCAGCTTTCGCTAATACACGTTGAGTACGGTCGTCCGGATTGGCGCCATAGATATTCTCGAAGTATACAGAATATTTGCTTGGCAGGGCGGTTACATGAATACCCATTTCACGTAGTTGCTCCACAACGTTCATTTCAGTGGCACCAACTGCTGTTACTAAAGCGTAATCGATGTCGTTAAAATGGCGGATGGCATGTGAACAATAAAAAGCCGTTCCTCCCGGCATATAGACAGTGTTTTGGGGAGTGACTACTTTGTCTAATGTGATGTGACCGATGCAGCAAAGTTGATGTTTATTCATGTCTAACCAATTAAAAAGCCTCCAAGATAGTATCTTGAAGGCTTCTAGTTTATTTTTAGTGCGGCTGATAGGACTCGAACCTACACGTCTCACGACACCAGATCCTAAGTCTGGCGCGGCTACCAATTACGCCACAGCCGCATGTGTAGCTTTTTTGTTTAGCGGTGCAAAGATAGGAAGATTTTCTGATTTGGCAAATAATTCGGCAATAAAGTTATTCACTTAGGATTTCGAATGCCTTTTCAATCAGTGGATCTTTCTTTTGTGATTCTATGTCGCCCTGCTCTATCCCTTCTTCCAGAATCTTATCCATGTTTACGTATACATCAGGTTTTATTCCATCTTCCAATGACTTTCCATACTTATCAAAGTGGGGGCTGGCAGAGAAGCGGACGCTCCAGCCATTGGGTAATTCTGATGAAAATGGCAGCCCTGATCCACCACCAGTCTGATCGCCCAGCTGGATGATTCTTTTATCCTCGTTATCATTGTTTAAACTGCGCATTATGTTAACAAAATCATTTGTGGCACTATAACATCGACGATTGGTTAGTATCACGACCTTTTTTTGCCAACGAATACTGTTGGAGGGTTCTAAATAGATGGGTTCCATCTCAGAGAAATCATTGTGTCCCGGCCCTGTCTTATGTTGGATATATCCTGTTAATGCCAGTTTATCAGTGAACCGGGCAGCTATGCGTGAAGAATTGGTTAGATTACCTCCTCCGTTATCACGGACATCGATAATTAGTCCATTGCAGATTTGTAAATAGTAAAGGACCTCATCCAAATTGCCATCTCCAACTCCGGCACTGAAACTTTCATAACGTATGTATCCTATGTTATTGTCGAATATTTTATATTTAAGACCAGCGGATGTGCGATAACCTGAATTGGCACTACCCAGATAATAGTTATAAAGAATATCTTCTCTATAATTCCAAGGGTAGCCCTGATACCATGCATCGTAATAAGAAATACGACTGGCAGAAGATAGATTGACATGCCCGTCTCTCAAGATATAAAGCATTTGGCTTAGGATGTCGAACAGGTCATCATTAGACATTGACGGAATAATCAGTTTGCTGTATTCGTCATGAACAGCATCCCAGTCAATACCTTTCGTATCCAGGAAACAATACTGTTCGTCAATGATCTTCCATAGTTGTTCGAAATTACCTTTGGGATCATTGGCGTAGTCATCTTCCCCAATGCAACCAGTCAGCACCGGAAGGCAGCAGAGCAGCCAAAGTATTTGTCTAATCTTATTTCTCATCATTAATTGATCTCTCACTTGAAGTTTCAACATTAAATTTTGTTCTCTTAGTAAGCTCTAACCGATGAAGGAAGAGCGGTTTCTTTCTTATTTCGGATACGGTATAGGTCTTTCACAAATCCTACCATGAATACGTGTGAGTAGGTATGTGTCTTGATATTGTTAACGTTGGATTGCTGCAAATCAGCCAGGTAGCTGAAGCGCATTTTGGTATATCCTATCGGCAGGTCGACGGAAAGCATCTGTCGCAACGAAGGTTGATTGTGCAGGGAGGTGAATTTTATCACTCCGCTCGAATTTCCCAAAGAGAATATCTCGTAATAAGATTGTCCGTAGTGGGGAGAGAACATCACTCCCATAACCGGCAGATTGACCTGATAACGAAGCACCATCGGATACCGTTTGATTTTCAGGTGCCAAATAGCCATTCCGGAGGCATCCAGATTGACGTATGCCCGTGCGGATGCCGGATTGTTGGTGTTCCGGAGATTATAGACAAAGCCTCCGTTGACATCTATCAATCCTCCGGCTAATAATTTGAAATTATCTGTCAGGCGGAACTGGTAATGTAATCCATAGTTCCAGTTGACTAATCCGGAGAAAGTGTTATTGTTATCGGCCCGGTTGTGCGTATAGCTGATGTTTGCCTGAAAGAAGTTCTGCACAGATACATTTCCATCAAACAACTTGGTCATCCGAATCAATTCACGGGAAACACGGAAGTCGATTCCTTTGTATTCCTGCGGTGAAAGATAGGTGTCGAAAACGTTAGTAAATCCGACACCATACATGGTGGCACGTGTTACATACCGATGGGCTTGCAGACTGTCGATCTGCGCTTGTAATCTTGTGCAAAGGGCGAACAGGATGCAACCTGTCAGCCCCAGGTATATTAGTTTTTTCTTCATCAGAATAATTTCATCTGCCCGGTGATTTCATCAATAATATCGCCTTCGCTCTTGCCGCTGTCCGGATCCAGATTTTCCGGCTCCTCTTCAGGAACTTCCTGTTGTTCTTGTGAGGGTTCGGGGAAGCGAGTTGGTTCAAGCTCATTGATCGTCTCCACTGCATAGGTAGTGATACGTTTTCCCTTGGCTTTGAAACCTTTGACAGCAATGAATTCATCCGCATCGATATTCAACGGATCACGGAAATTGTCGTGTCCGCCAAATATGACTTCCAGACGAGGATAGTACTCGTCGGTCAGCAGGATCAGACGGTTGTTCTTATTTTCTCCCAAGTAGTTCTGTTTACGGTTGGAGGCCTCAAAACAGAAACGTTTCAGATACGGATAATTCTGTTGGTCGGCATCGTAAAGCGCGGCAGTCCATATCTTGTTAGGATCAAACTTCTCCACGATGCTTACATTATCTTCATAGTGGTTGCTCAAGTCGAAGTTGGTAGTATAGAAATCACCGTTGTTCAGAACAATCAATATGCTGTCGTCGCTTTGGAATTCACCCAGATATTCACCTCGTCCGTCATAGTTGAGGCGGAGTATGTCACGGTCAAACCATACTTTACGTCCACCGAGCGTGGAACCTCCTTTTTGTTTCAGGGATATCTTATGTACCGGCAAGCGGGTAAGAATCACGCCTCGTGCCTGACGTCCCTTGATGCTGACCTCACTGAAGTCATGCTCGAAAATGATACGGCGTACACGCGGATTCGGTTTCAGTGTCACCTTGATGATTTCGGCTTCTCCATTCGGGTTGGCGCTGAAATAGGTAATCCGTGATTCGGGAGTTCCCTGTGTGACATCATATTCGCGGTCGCGAACTACAGAGGTCACGGCGAAACGTTTTACGTATGTCGTTCCTTCTTTTCCGTCGCGGTAGGCTACATTGTAGATCGTACGTTTATCGTTCTTCTTGAATACATTGACATAAAGAACGTTTTTGCCGACGAATTTCTTGTCGGCAACGGGAGTAACGATATATTTACCGTCGCGGAAGAAGATAATGACATCATCGATATCCGAACAACATGCTACGAACTCGTCTTTTTTCAAGGCTGTTCCGATAAATCCTTCTTCGCGGTTGATATAAAGTTTCTCGTTTGCTTCTACTACTTTGGCAGCTTCGATGGTGTCGAAGTTACGCAGTTCCGTACGGCGCGGGAAGTTCTTGCCGTATTTGTTTTTCAACATCTGATACCAGTTGACGGTATAATCTACGATGTGAGCCAGATGATTATCAATCTCGGCCACTTCTTCTTTCATCTTGGCAATCAGTTCATCCGCTTTGTCCGAGTTGAATTTCAGAATACGCCCCATTTTGATTTCCATCAGTTTGAGAATATCCTCTTTGGTTACTTCGCGGATAAATTTCGGATAATAAGGCGTCAGGCGTTCGTCAATATGAGCACAAGCTGCGTCCATATCTTTGGATTGTTCGAACTCTTTGTCCTTATAGATGCGTTCTTCGATAAATATCTTTTCGAGCGAAGCAAAGTGCAACGCTTCCAGTATTTCGTTTTTCTTGATTTCCAGTTCCTGCTTTAGCAAATCCAGCGTGTTGTCTGCCGACTTTCTCAAGACTTTGCTGACAGTGAGGAAATGAGGTTTGCTGTCATCAATCACGCAGCAGTTGGGTGAGATGCTTACTTCGCAATCGGTGAATGCGTACAATGCATCGATTGTTTTGTCCGATGATGTACCTGGTGCCAGATGTACTAATATTTCTACATTGGCAGCTGTGTTGTCATCTACCTTGCGAATTTTGATTTTTCCTTTATCAACTGCTTTCAGGATAGAGTCGATCACTGTTGAAGTGGTTTTCCCGTAAGGGATCTCTGTAATTGCAAGCGTTTTGTTATCAATCTTGTTGATCTTGGCACGTACTTTCACTGCTCCGCCACGTTCTCCGTCGTTGTATTTGGCTACATCGATCGAACCGCCTGTCTGGAAATCGGGATACAGTTGGAATTCTTCCCCACGCAGATAGCTGATGGAAGCATCGCAAAGTTCGTTGAAGTTATGCGGCAATATCTTGGAAGAAAGTCCAACGGCGATACCTTCCACTCCCTGCGCCAGTAATAACGGGAATTTCACAGGAAGAGTGACTGGTTCCTTATTTCGTCCGTCGTATGACAATTTCCATTCGGTAGTTTTGGGATTGAAGACAACATCCAGCGCAAATTTGGATAAACGCGCCTCGATATAACGGGGAGCAGCCGCACCGTCTCCGGTGAGGATATTACCCCAGTTACCCTGACAGTCAATCAACAGGTCTTTCTGTCCCAACTGTACCAAGGCATCCCCGATAGAAGCATCCCCATGCGGGTGGAACTGCATGGTGTGTCCCACAATATTTGCCACTTTGTTATACCGCCCGTCATCCAGACGTTTCATAGAATGCAGGATACGACGTTGCACAGGCTTTAAACCGTCATTGATGTGAGGTACGGCACGTTCCAGAATAACATATGAAGCATAGTCCAGAAACCAATTCTGGTACATGCCTGTTAACTGATGTTTTACGCTTTCGTCCCGCGCGTCCGCTGGTTTGTAGTCTGAATGTTCTTCCGTTATCTCGTTGATTTCGTCACTCATAAAATTCGTATATACTATAATTTTAACGCATACGCACGCAAAAATACAAAAATAAAAGAGATTTCGATGAAAAACAATGAATATTCCGTGTGTTAAAAGGGTATAAATCAGCTTTACGGAAGGAAAACAGAAAGGCATATCCTATCAAAGACATGCCTTTCTGTAAAATTATAACCTGATGAAAAAACGAGAAATGGGGACATGCTTTAAACCCGTATTTCCCAACCTTTTTCGTACTCTCTTCCCCAAAGTTTATTGGCTTCCAAATCGTTGAGAATTCGTCCGCTTCCCGGATCAATCTGTAATGAATGTCCGATACGTTGGGCAATATTACCTAATTGTACTAACTGGGTACTGATACAGGCATCTACAATTCCGGAATTTAGCTTTGTTCCTTTGCGAATGGCATCAAACCAGTTTCGGAAGTGGAAGGCATCCAACTTTTCGGATGGATTCAACAGATTGCCGGTCTCAAATTTTAAATCACTTTTTACCTCTTTAATCGTTTTACCTTTTAAATCTGCAATTTTATATTCATTGCCACCGCCAATGAAGAGAGTTCCGGTTTCTCCATAAAATGCGGTTCCTACTCCATATCCGTCTACCGGCATCGTATTACAACTACGTCCTTCCCATGAAAAAGATGCTTCGTCACCAAATTGGAAGGTGATAAGTTGTGTGTCAGGAGTTTGCCAGTCGTCTTGAAAACGATACCGACCTCCGATAGAATCAACCTTTGTAGGATAATCTACACCCAATCCCCAGCGGAGTATATCAACAAAGTGAGTTCCATTGTTGAGCGCTTCACCTGTTCCCCAATTCCAGAACCAATGCCAGTTATAATGGATGAAATTATCTTTGAAATCAGCAACACGTGGGGCAGGACCTTGCCATAAATCCCAATCCAGATAATCAGGTACAGGAACAACTTTCCCTGTTCCAATGGAAGGACGATTATTGACATACCAAGATTTGGCATATCTCACTTTTCCGATAGAACCGGATTTTATTTCTTCCATAGCTTTAATTACATTGGGAAAGGAGCGGCGTTGGTTACCCACTTGAACAATCCGGTTATATTTCAAAGCGGCTCGAACCAACATTTCATTTTCTGCTGGATTATGACTGGTCGGTTTTTCCAGATAAACATGCTTTCCGGCCTGCATAGCCATAATGGCTGCTTTGGCATGCCAATGGTCAGGGGTGGCAATCACCACTGCTTCAAAATCGTTCGACTCTAACATCTTACGAATGTCTTTTTCTCCTTTGGGAGTACGTCCGGTAATTTTGTGGATAGCAGCCTGACATTTTTCTAATGCTCTTGAGTCTACATCACAAATGTAAGTAACTTCACAATCTGGAAGTTTGGCAAATCCTTGCGCCAGGGCCTTACCTCTCGAATTCACTCCAATGACTCCGATACGTATTTTTTCGTTAGCTCCCAGAATATCTTGATAACGGCTTGAACCGAATCCTGGAAGTATGCTTCCTAATGAAAGTGCAGCTGTACCTGCTACTGTTTTTTTGATAAAATCTCTTCTTGTTGTCATAGTATCTATTTTTCTCCAAAATTAGGTTGTTATTAGAATATGTGAATGAGCTTTTCCGTCAATTCTCCTTCAAAAAACGTAAATCTCTTATTTTTTTCTTCGGAAAAGGTGACTCAAGAATATCAGGATTCCTCGGGGAATCCATAAGATAAGATAGATGAAAAAACTAATCACGATGACATACCCGATTTGGGATATTATTTCAATCCATGGGCGGGAATAGATAATGATTGCAATTACATTGATGATAAATACAAGCAGGAAACTTAGAAGAAAGATATTCCTTTCTTGTTTCAACTTTTTTGAGGTGATAATAATATCTTTCATAGTTTAGAATTTCATATAGGGTATTTTATATTCGTCGGGGAAGAGGATATGGCGTTGTTCATCCATTGCCTGATTTCCAAGTAAACAAAGAACCGTTGAACAATATGCTTCTTCCACTACATTCTGTGCTTTCTCTCCGGTGATACACGACTGGCAGAAAGAAGACAGGATAATGTCCGAACCGTCTTTGTCTGCTCCGATCATACTCAATCCACTGTTTACGTGAATATCTCCATCAATGATAAAGTGTGGTGTGTACTCCATTTTTGTTTCCGGTCGCCAACTGGGACCTGCTGTCGGGATGGCGGCAAAAACCTTGTCTTTTACCTGGTCAATCAGCTGTCGGATGCCCGAAGTAGAATGGTCTTCTTCCAGGTAATAAATACCTTTTGCCATTTCCATGGTTCCTTTACTTCCCAGAATCTGGTCTTCCATTCCGTTGAATTTATTGGAAATCAATGATTCGTATGCGATCTTAACTCCATCCGAGTATCTGTAAGTGACATTGACGCTATCATAAACTTCCCGTCCGTCTTTCCAGTATACAATGTCACCCATTCCCATAATGGATTCCGGCATTTTTTGGGCTGCCCAGTTACAAACTTCCAACTGATGGCATGCTAATTCCGTCATTAATCCTCCGGAGCTCTCTTTGTATAATCTCCAATTAATCTTGCGTTCCAGCTCTGGTGAAGGAACCGGACGACGCCAGTCTGCATTACGGAACCAGTGACAGCGAAGACCTACCACATCTCCGATGAGACCGGAATGGATCATCTGCATTCCCTTGATGTACTTCTCGTCATACATTCGCTGCATACAAAAGTAGAGGACTTTGTCTGACTGGTTGTAAGTGTCATAGATAGCCTTGCACTCGTCAAGGGTACGTGCCATTGCTTTCTCGCAAAAGACATGTTTGCCGGCAGCTAATGCGTCCAATACAATAGGTGCATGCCAGTTTAGTGGTGTGGATATGATGACTCCATCGATGTCCTTCGATTCCAGTAGTTTGCGGTAATCCGTATATGGCTTTGCATCCGGACAAAGTTCTAATGCTTGTTGAAGATTGGGGGCATAATTATCACATACGGCAACAATTTGTGCATGAGGTATTTCTTTGAGGTTATGGATGTGGTATTGTCCTCTGGACCCGGTACCAATCAAAGCGATTCGTGCTTTCTCATGCTTGATCTCTTGTAGTTTCTCCGGAGTACAGGAAGTCAGCCAAGGAGTGGTCGCCAATAATGCGGTTCCTCCGGCAACATATCCCAGGCTTTTGATGAATTGTCTGAGTCCTAAGTCTACTCCTTTTTCTTTATGTTCTTTCATATCATAAATTGTATAGGGTTGCTTGTATATTATTGAACTTTTCTGAAATCTTTTTTTGTTCCTGTTCATTGGCAATCATCCAGACCGTACTAAGAATTTCGGCTTCCAACGGGTCGGGGGACAGGATAGAACTTGCTTTTCGTTGTTTATTAAATATGCCTGTAAGCGGATTCATAATGTGTCCGGTATATTGTAACGTATTGCCGGAAGTGGATAATGCTGTATCCTGCAGATCGAATTCTTTTAGAAGAGACTGATTGTACGGGTTCAGAAAACTGACTTTCCAACAATCTCCATAAGGATGATGTCCTATACCCAGGATCGAACTGTTTCCAAAATTAGCAAATGCATCACTAATATTCTCCTGTTCAATGAATTTTCTTATTTTCTTCAAAGCATATCCTTTGGCAAAACCTCCAAAATCAAGTGAAATATCAGGAGATGTAAAGGAGATATATGAATGTTCATGAAGTTGTATTTGGGAGAAATCTTTTAATGTAATGTCGAATAAGTGTGAAGTGGTCTCATAATAGTATGAGCAAAGCTGTAAGATTGATTTCATCTCTTTACTGATTTGAATCTTGCTTTGAGAAGCATGATTATTAATCTTGGAAACTTCACTATGAGGATCAAAACGATTTAATATTTTATCCAATCGCTCCAGCTCATAGGCGATATCTGCCCAAAGTGTATTCAATCGGTCGATATCGGAATGAATGAGCAGGATATCGAATCGGGTCCCCATGATATGAGGAATGAAGCCATGAAACATGGCTTCATTTTCATAATATTTGCATCTTGTTTCTAACACCTATTGTTTTGTTTATTTGTTTCCTTTCTTTGCCATTTCTACAGCAGTAGTAGTAATGTAATATTTAGCTAGTGTATTTTCATTTTCCCATTCCGGCATATCCTGATTGTGTACATAATGCAGGAAAGCCTTTGCCACTTTGCTGAAATGTTCTTCGTGTCCTAATCGTTTTTCCTGTGGTATGTCAATCAGATAAGTTCCATTCTTTTTGTTTTTGACAGATAAGAACGGATAAGTTATTTGAAGCTGTTCCACTGTTTTTTGCAATTGAGCTTCAAATGTCCGATTGTCAATGTCCGGTTCTTTCTGTATATATAGCTCTTTTACAAATCCATTTTTTTCATCCTGAACGATTTTTAAAGTGGCTTTACTTCCTTTCTTTATGGAAGTAAATGTATCTCCTCCGTTAGTGGGTGGAGTATAATGCCATGTGACTTTTATTCCTATACAAATCCCTTTAACGGTATAGTTGAGACTTCCGTTTGCCATCACTTCCAATACATCGTTTTTTATGTATCGATTAAGATAAGCGGGAAAAGAATCGACTTGTGTCGATTGACTGAACTCTGCTAATGTAATTGGAGTTGCCCAGTGTTTGGCGGCATTCACGGTGACATCCGATTGATAATGAATCGTTTTATCAGGAAAACATTGCCAGTTGATAAGATCGATCAGATGTGTTGTAACATCTGCAATCCCTTCTCCTTGTTGCTCTACATCATAATACCATGCCGGGCGAATTAATGGCTTGCCAGAAACTGTCTTGAAAAAATGATGCACGCTTTCCATTATGACAGATGGATTGTCCGGTGAACCTTTTTGTAAATCTCCGAATAATTCCGTCTGATGCAAAAGCTCTTTTTCTATGATATTGAGGATATCATAACGTTCCGTCATCAGATCGTATAAAAGAAGATTCTTTTCTTTGGCGAGTTGATAGGCTTCTGTCAATAACTTGAAATCCTGTGGATTGATAGCCAGTGGCTTATCGGCAAGGACATGATATCCGGCTTTGATAGACTCCATGATATAGCGCGTCTTTTTCTGATTGTTTCCGGCCAATACTGCTATATTACCTTTATGATCGGCAAGCATTTTCTGGAGATAATCATCTCCGGTATATACTTGTTTTTTCCATGTCGTAGGAGATTCCGCCCGCTGATTATAAGAATCAATGCTTTCCAGATATTGGTTGACGGCTATTCCTTCGGGGGCATATATCCGGATGGTGTCACTGACATCTGTCAATGTCTCTTTTTGAAGTAGGCTGGCATGGAAATGTCCGGGATCGAGAACCACTACTTCTATTTTACATGAATCATTGGCTTCCGCCTTATTCATAATCTGTTTCTTGGAGAAAGAACATGAAGAAACTATAAATAAGATTGATATAAGCCCGATTCCTTTATATATAAATTTCATTTTCTTATTTATTATAGGTTTTGATTAATTTCCGGGCGTCTTTCCATCCTTTTTGGTAAGCTTCTTCCAATGTGACAATTCTTCCATTCTCTTCTTTACTCATATTGGATGCTTTCATGAAAGTGAATATTTCAATTGTTTCTTCTCTGGAGATAGGAGAGATTCCTGTTTGAAAGTATTTAAGAATCTGTTCAAGAAGCGCTTTATAACCTTGGTAACCTCCTGCGGCTACTGCTCCTTTTGAAGTATAGGCAGTTCCACCATAAATTTGCGGTCCTTTTATAATCGCTCTGAAAGTTCCGATTCTACCATCTTTCCATCGTCCTACTACTACATCCCCTCTATCTGAAGACATCCGGTTGACTGATTCGCATCCTGTTCCCATAATTGTGTATAATGTTTCTACTCCATGAATGCCATAGAAACCGAAATCCGGATGCGTTGGCTCCACTTTGTGAGGAGAATAACAATCGGCTCCAAGGATTTTGCCAAATTCTCCATTTCTTAATTTCTGGTTTTGAGGAGTAAATCTAAGAGCAGAAGAGGAAAAAACAGGTGCATTGTATTTTTCTGCCATTTCATAAATAGCGATTGCATCTCCTAAAGTAGCTCCGACAGGTTTGTCAATATAGCATATCTTACCTGATTTGAATACCTCGACGGCTTGTTCCAAATGTAGTCTGCCGTCATTGGTTTCCAAAAGGACACAGTCTACTTTTTCCAGTAAATCTGCTATTGATGAGGTGATTTCCACGCCATTTGCTTTGACCTTTTCAATGTATCCGGGGATTCGTTCGTAACTGGATTGAATAGTCTTTGAACCGTACGGATACGCTGCTACTACCCTAAAACCTTTGGAAAAGGTCTCATCCGAACCACTATTAATCAATTCGGTGAAAGCGGTGGAATGGGATGTGTCCAGACCAATAATTCCGATCCGCATAACTTTTTGTGCGTGTATACTGAAGCTGATAGCCAGTAGTATAAGAAGTGAGATTCTGTTTTTCATAATCCTTTATAAATTAATTCTTTCTGCACTTTCCGGGTCCAAATATAACGAAGAATTTTCTTTTCTTCGCAATATGCTGGCCGGACATTTTTCTGAAACTTCACCATAAACAGTCTGATAGACTGCTTGAGCTTTATTTTTGAACGGGACGATACAAAACATCCATTCAGCTTTTAGCAAAGCCGGTATCGTGAGTGTTAAAGCTTCTTTGGGTACTAAGTCTAGTGTCTTGAAGCATTTTTCATTGACTTGCTGTTGGCGACATATTGGGTCCAGTTCAACTACTTTCACAAGTTTGGGATCATTAAAGTCTGCTACATCCGGATCATTGAAAGCAATATGCCCATTTTCTCCAATTCCCAAACAAACGATGTCAACCGGATGCTTAGTCAGCAAGTCTGCATATCGCTGACATTCCTCTTCAAGGTTTTCCGCCAGACCATTCAGATAGTTGACTTTCTTGAAAGGAACTTTGTCAAAGATACGAATTCTAAGGAAATGTCCAAAACTTTGTGGGGCTTCCGGATGTATACCGATGTATTCATCCATATGAAAAGCGTTTATTCTGGTCCAGTCGATGCGTTTGTCATGAATCAGATGACTCAAAAACTCATTTTGTGAGGGGGCAGCGGCGAAAATCATATTTATTTCCGGTTTGCTTTCCAATAAGCGACAAATTTGGTCGCCGACTTCTTTTGCGGCTACACTGCCCATCTCTTGAATGGACGGGAAAATTCGAACTGTTAATTGTTCCTGCTGAAAAACTTTGGTCTTAGTTTCATTTAGTATAGATAACATGGCCTTTTAATATTGTATTATTTATATTTATTTGATTATCAAAAATGACTATGTCGGCATCCTTACCGATTTCTAAAGAACCTTTTTCTTTGTCAATATGAAGAATACGGGCGGGCGTCAGGGTCATCATACGGACGGCGTCAATGAGAGGAACACCGGCTAAATATATCATGGTTCGAACCAGTCGGTCGGTTGTTGCAACACTACCGGCAAAAGCTTTCCGATCCGGCATTTTGGCCACTCCGTCTTCGATAATGACTTTCTGACCGTTGTTGAGGCTACCTAATATCGATTCACCGTCCGGCATACCCGCTCCTCTCATGGCATCAGTGCAGAGGGCTGTTTTATCAACTCCTTTGAACTTGTATACGAATTGGAGCAGGGGTTTCGGAAGATGTATGCCATCGGCAATAATCTCCACTGTCATATCTTCAATCAAGTAGGCGGCTTCTACTACTCCGGCATAGCGGAAAGCATTTTTGCGGGTCACTGATGACATGGCCGAATAAAGGTGGGTCACATGTGTATAACCTGCTGTAAAGGCTTTCTCAACTTCTTCATAAATCGCGTCGGTATGAGCGATGGAGGGCAGAATATGATGTTGTTGCAGAGTTTGCCCTAGTGCTAGAGCACCCTCCAACTCTGGAGCTACGCTCCAACGGATAATATCTTTTGAGGCTTCCAGAATGGCATTATATTCTTCTGCTTGCGGCTTTTTCAGGAAGTTCGGGTCTTGCGCACCACATTGTTTCGGTGAAAAGTAAGGTCCTTCCAAATGTAAACCGATAAACTGCGAACCATTGATATTCATTTCTTTGGCTTTCCGATATACGGTAAACGTCGTCATTAACTCCTCGTTAGTGCTAGTAAGTGTGGTGGGAACCATTGCGGTAGTACCATACTTGGCATGTGTCTCGGCCACTCCGAGAAAAGCTTCGATAGTACCATCCATGAAGTCATGTCCTCCTCCTCCATGGATATGCATGTCGATGAATCCTGGTGAAACATAATTCTGACGGGCGTCTATTACCTTGTCACCGACGAGCGGCTGATAGCTTCCATTGGGAATAATCTGCTCAATTTTTCCATTTTCGCATATCAATGTTTGCCCCATTTTTATGCCTGTTGGTAGAATGAGTTTTCCATTTGTTATGATGAGTCTTTCCATATTATTTCGTTTTTAATTTATTTCCAGGAGTCTATTTTATGACCTTTAACTGCAAAGAAAACCAAATATAAAAAACAGGGAATCAATACCCAATAACCGAAACGCAGACTATACATATCTGCCAGATGACCATATATCAGAGGCAGAATGGCATTGCCACATAATCCCATGATAAGAAGAGAGGAACCGGTTTTGGTGAATTTCCCCAGTCCATGAATGGAAAGTGGCCAGATACCTGCGTAGATTAAAGCATTTGGGAAACCCAATGCATTCAGAAAGAAAATGGAGGCATTGGCATGATGACCGAACAGAGTTACTTCAAAATCTGCAAATACAACTCCGAATGAAAGGAGTAATCCGATGATGGTACAACCTATAAGTGCATTTTTTTGTGAAACATATTTGGGTATTAACAGGATTCCTAGGAGGTAACCAATCATAGTACAGGCCAATGTATATGAGGGAAAAGTTTTAGCTTCAAGCAGGGTCATACCCATCGAATTGGCATAATTGATGATTGTATCAATTGCGATAACCTGTGTTCCTACATGAAGAAATATAGCCACTGCTCCTAAGATAAGGTAAGGAAAGTCGAAAATACTTTTTCTGGTGTGATGGTGGCTACCTGTATCTTCCGTGCTGTTTTCTTCGTCTGTATTGATTTCAGGCAGAATGGAGTAACGGATACCGATACCGGTAAGCAGTAAAATAACGCCTAGAACAGCATAAGGCACAATGACGCGTTGTATTAATTCGTCAAGCATAGCGTTCTTTGTGACTATGTCTAAAGTCCCCGATTCTATAGTGGCAAAAAGCTCCTTGTCGGTAACATTTAATATCAATGCAGCAAATATGAGCGGTGAGACGATACCTGCGAATTTATTGCATATTCCCATAATACTGATTCGTCTGGCGGCACTATCAATAGGACCGATAATAGTGACATAAGGATTAGCGGCAGTTTGCAATATGGCTAATCCGGTGCCGATGGAAAACAGACCGGCCAGAAATATCTCGAACTGACGGGCTAATGCTGCCGGAACAAATAAGAAAGCTCCTAAGGCGGTAAGCATAAAACCATACATAATACCTCGCTTGAATCCCACTTTCTTGAGAAGTACTCCCGAGGGGATAGCCATTACAAAGTAGGCGATGTAAAATGCAAAGGCGACAAAATAGGATTCGAAATGTGTCAGTTCACAGGATATGCGGAAGTATGGAATCAGTATGGCATTGACCCACGACACAAATCCGAAGATAAAGAACATCCCTGCCAGAATTGCAATTGATATGTAGTATGTCTTTTTGCTGCTTATAAGGTTATTGTTTCCCATGTGTTTTTATTTTTTCAGTTCGAAATCTTTCTGTAATTTGATGTCCCGTGACGATGCGCCTATTAATACTGTAAACATGCCAGGTTCGTCTTTCCAGCATTTACTTTCGGTATCGTAGTATTGTAAGGCGCGGCGCGGTAACTTGATAGTGACTTGTTTGGATTCACCCGGTTTTAAGCCAACCTTAGTGAACCCTTTTAATTCTTTAAACGGGCGTTCTACAGAACATTTGTTTTGATGCAAATATAACTGTGCAATTTCCTGGCCATATCGTTTTCCCGTGTTAGTAATGGTGAATGATACGGCAAACTCTGTGTCCGAGTCTTTCCATACAGGTTTCATCTTTATGTTTGAATAAGTAAAAGTGGTATAGGATAATCCATAACCGAATTCAAATTGGGGGACTACACGGTAAGTATCGAAGTAGCGGTAGCCGACCATAAGCCCTTCCTTGAAACGGACGGTGTCGTTTATACCCGGATATTCTCCAAATACGTGATCAGGCATATCTTCCAGACGCTTACACCAGGTAGTAGTCAGTTTTCCCGAAGGATTGACTTCTCCAAACAATGTACGTGCCAGTGCATTTCCTCCTTCCATCCCTAGAAAACTGCCGTGCAGTAATGCCGTAGCATCATTATACCATTCTCCTATCTCGACGGGGCCACCAGAGATTAGTACCACTACAGTGTTGGGATTAACCTCCAGGATACCTTTTAATAATCTGTCCTGTTGGTAGGGAAGCTTTAAATTCGGCTTATCATACCCTTCACAGTCAGAACCATGTTCGTGGGAGGTTCCACCTATATAGATTACCAATTCTGCTTGGGCAGCTGTATTGATTGCTTTCTTATATAGCTCTTCATCGGATTTATCAAATTCGTTCGTGAACCAATGGCCAACCTTATACGCCTTTTTACTCAATTGATAACCGGGTGCATATTCGATCCGGGCTTTTCCATCTAAAAGATTTTGTAGCCCTTCCAAAGGAGTAACTTCATATTTAGCTTTAAGTTTTGTACTGCCACCTCCTGCTGCAAATACTTCGGTCGCATTTGCGCCAATCACTGCGACATTCTTGTATTGTGCAGGGTCTAGTGGTAGCATATCTTTGGAATTCTTCAATAATACCAATGATTCCTCCGCTATTTCTCTGGCAGCCTTAGTATGGGCAGGTATTGCAAGTTTGGCTGCCATGCCTGTGGTGTCATAAGGAGCTTGTCCTATTAAATCAAGTCGAATCATCAATTTCAGAATATTACGTACTTTTTTGTTGACAGCTTCTTCCGGAATCTCTCTATTACGTACTTTCTTCAATAAAGGATCGGCTAAATAATATTTATTGAAAGCATATTTCCCATTTTCTTTGATGCTTGTTCCCATTTCGACATCCATACCACACAGAGCTGTTCGCTCTGTGTTATGGACTGCATTCCAGTCTGATACGACTAATCCGTCAAATCCTAGTTCATCACGAAGTAAAGTATCAAGAAGATAAGGACTTTCCGTACACCACAACCCTCGAACCTTGTTATATGCCGCCATGGCTGCCATGGCTCCACCTCGTTGTATGGCAGCTTCAAAAGCCGGAAGATAAATTTCGTGTAAGGTGCGTTCGTCTACTTCTACACTCACTTTGTACTGGTTGTATGCCTGGCTATTCAGAGCAAAATGCTTCACACAAGAGGCTACTCCCTGTGACTGTACTCCTTGTATATATGGAACAGCCAGTTCACCGGAGAAGAAAGGATCCTCGCTAAAATATTCCCAATTACGTCCATTGAGTAAGGAACGGTGAATGTTGACTCCCGGAGCCAGGCTCACATGCTTACCGCGTGCTTTACATTCAGCTCCAAGAACTTCTCCATATAGCTGTGCCAGATCACGGTTCCAAGTAGATGCTAAGGCGCTTAATGCAGGTAGATAGCTACATGCGTCGTTATCCCATCGGGCGGATTCCCACCCATTGGCTACTCCCTCAAATCTTACTCCGTGAGGTCCGTCGGAGTAGTGCAGGTCGGGGATGCCAAGCCTTGGAACACCGGTACTTGAAAACATCGTGTTACTGTGCAACATTCCAATTTTCTCTTCCAAAGTCATTTGTGATAATAAACTTTCTATCTGTTTATCAGTACTTGCTACTTTATTACCAGTCAGACAGGAGGAGAATATAATCAGAATCAGCCAGCTATATGGAGTCAGTCTTTTCATACTAGAATACTTGTTGTCTTTGATTATTTTGAATTATTCTTTCTTGTTTCAATTTCACTGTACACAGCATCCGGAATCAGATCAAGCCAGTACGGATCCTGGACGAGTTCCTTGTACAGTTCAAGTGCCAGAGGGTCACTTTGCAGACGGCGGTCACCATTCTCTGCATTTTCGTGATTCTCCCATACGACGGCCTTAACACGTGGCTCTTCATCCTTCAGCTTAAACCATTCTCTTACCCATCTCTGGTGGTCGCATGTACTGGAGTATCCTCCTTCACTAATCATGATAGGCTTGTCTGCCGATACCTGCTTGATTCCTTGCATCAGCGTGAGCGGATATCTTCTTTCTTCCGGATAAGTAGCACTAAGCGATGGTGGATAACAGCTTACTCCCAGCCAATCTACATACATATCTCCTGGATAATAGTTTTTCATTGCGTTTGCTTCCGTACCTGGCATGCTTACACTGTTGGGTGACCATACGAAGACATTGTAGGCAGTGACACCCAACTGTTCTGCAATGTTATACATACGTCTCCAAGCCTTGACATAGTTTGTGGGGTCTCCGTAATACGGAGTCCAGCTTCCATTCATTTCGTTGGCTGGTCTGAACCAGATAGGTCCCATGTCACGTACTTTTTGGGCAGCCACTTCGGCGAAGTATGATTTGTGAAAATCGTCGAGTTCGCCATTTGCCATTTGTTGGGTGGGAATGACGGGCAGCCATCCGTAAAGGAAGAATCGGTATTTGCCCTGATAGTCTTTTCCCCAGTATTTCTCACGTACTGTTTGCATTTCGCTGAAATTTCGTCCCGGTTCCATATTTTGATACCATAAGATCATAGATAGTTGCTTTCCCACCAATTTCTCAAATAAGGCAACGGCACACTGGTCAGTACTTCCTTCGCGGTCTTCCGGATCGAATCCGTATAATGGTGGAAATGCTCCATGATAACACCCTTTTTCGGGGACGTACTTCATGTCATTATGAAATTCTCCCATTACCTTGATTTCGTCGATGAGCATCATCGTACTGGTGGAAGCTGAAGATTTGAGAGTCGCTTTCACATATCTGCATGCTACATTACTAAAGTCTGTTTTTCCCCAAGCGTCCGACTTTCCGTTGCTGTCGGAATAGGTAATTGGTGAGGCTGCTTTTTCCCATTGGCTTTTGTCCTTGCTGGTTGATACTTCTATTTGAGCAGGGAACACAATTTGTGATGTCGGATCGGAAATAGCATGTACTGATACTTCTGTGATATTGCGTAATGATCCCAAATCAATTATTACTTCTACAGTTTGTGCATCCCAACCGACTCCTCTGTTTTTAGTCGAGAGGGTACCGGTCTCCTCATCCGTCAGTTTGGTGCCGGATGTCCAGGGATCGAGAGGGGCTTTATCAGCATAGGCACTGTTGGCTACAACATTCATTTTATAGAATTTGCCTGCCGCCACATTAATAATGCTTTGTTCATTTGGATCTTTGGGCTTGTTTGGATCAAAAGTAACTTCCCACGATCTCGTTTCTTCTGCATTGCAAGCGTATATGAGTATTGCAACTGCTATTAACCATAAATTTTTTAATTTCATATTTAGTGGTATATTATAAGGTTGATTACTGGTTGTTTGTATTACATATCAATACAGTCATATTGGTAGCAGGCGATGCCTCCATTAGAGAATACGAGATAAACGTATAGATAATAACCATTTTGGGCAACTTTAAATACGACATCTCCGGTTCCTTCGGTGTTTTGACCGGAATTCTCGAGACCTCCATATATCTTGTCCGGACATACTACTATTTGGTTGTCGAACGAGCCGCTACTAAGATCATACATACGGACAGCATCAGAACCAGTTACGGCATAGTTGAAACTATTTACATGATTGTAAATGACATAAGGTACTTTGTTGAACACAGCATAGTCTACAGCATTGATAATTGTGTTACCCGGAGCACCCGTATTTGCCGCTTTTATGCTGTTGTCTGTTCCTTTAAACCAGTAGAAATAGCGTTTGGCAGAAGTATCTGTGACATGGCTGGCCAAGAAATAGTCACTTTGAGTATCGGTGTCATCAGCATAAATCACATCCGCCCATTTAATCCAGTTTGAAGTCAGTAGAGAGGAACTCATAATGACAAATTCCGGACTTTGTGATTGTAAAGTACCATTTATGACACGCCAACGGGCGAATTGCACTTTACTATCCTTTTGGAATACTGGAGTTGTGATAAGGGCATTGGCATCCAAATCTCCTTGGATAGAGATCTTCCAACCAAATCTTATATTAGTGCCAGTTTTATATTCAATATATTTCTGTGGTTTCTCATTCACTCCATTAGCTTTCCATACAGTGAAAGTACCTCCTGATGGAGTATAGCTGCAGAATAAAATATTATTTCCCCGATCTGCTGTTGCATGGAAGTTTGAATTATCACCGGCAAATTGACTGATATCCATAGAACCTGCTATTTCTCCGGTTTGGCTATTCAAGTAAATGGCACGATCATTGGCACGCTCGTTGATGACAACATATTTGTCGACTACTGCAAGTCCGGTCACTTTACCCGGTAGCAGAATACCGCTTATTTCAGATAGTCTTTTAGACCATAGTAGCTTACCGCTTCCTTGGCGAATACCTGCAACAGTTTTTTGCGGAATATCTTTTTTTACCGTATATGTCGCTTTATCTATACCATTCTGTGCTGTGACGACGATAGTCTGTTCTTGTTCATAGTCTAGTGCTTCTATTTCGGGATTGGGACTGCAAGTTGCTCCATGTGAGATATCAATGTTAGCTATCTGCTCCCCTACATTATCTATGGTTACTAATGAAATTGTTTTTTCGTTTTCATTAATGACTCCCAATAGTCCTATGGCAGGAATATCGAATTTGGTGATGCTACATTCGTTGCTCTTACGGATTTCACCTATTACTTTGAATTCGGTACTAGTCCCGGAGGTCTGATCTTTCACTGTGATATAGTTGTCTTGGGTAAGATCCATATAAAGTAATGGTGGAGTTACACTGACATTATTCGCTAAACTGGCACTCAATCTTACCCGTTTTAGTGCAGAGGTCGACAATACATTATCCGACAATTTGGGATAATTGTATGGGAAAACAAATGTGATTGAATGATTGGTATAATCTATCTCACCTTTGAAACTATTTTCGCTGCTGTCATCGTTCGGAAACGATGCAGTGATGCTGTTGATACCTTCGCGTTGAATGTCAGAACCCAACTCTTCAGGACTGTGACAACTAGTTACTCCCCATAGAAGAACTAATGCCTGGATGATTGATATAATTTTGTTTTTCATTGTTCTAAGAGTTTTATTGTTATTTCCATTCATCATATTGCTCAATCAATGAGTTATTCTTCAATTCTTCAGACGGTACAGGAAGGACATATAATTTCTTTATAAACTTGCGGTCCTGTCCGTCGCAATCAACATATTCGTATGTATTGGTAGCACCAATGATTTTAAAGCCATGTGTGCGATAGTTGTTGTATTCAATATGGGCTAATTCCCAACGACGCATATCCCAGAATAAATGACCTTCATAGGCTAGTTCAACCTTTCTTTCATTTCTGTAATCTTTGAACCAAGCCTCGCCTGTAGAGAATTTACCCGGTAAATTCACTTTTACTCTGGCGCGTACCTCATTCATAGCACTTTGGGCTTCCCCGATCTTATTGAGTCGATAAGCTGCTTCCGCTTTGTTCAATAAAACTTCGGCATAGCGAATTTCAACCCACGGTTGGGCACTTTTCCCATTTTTGACGTCTGTCAGCGTTTCGTCTAACAATTTCCTTAAAAAATAACCGGTTGTGGTTTTGCCGTATGAAGTACCCTGTTCCCGGTAAGGCATAAACACACCATTCTTTCCGTCAAGGCTGCAATCCATCTTTTTTCCTTTCCAGGTACATCCTCTATAGATTATAGTTGCGGCGAAGCGAGGTTCCAGTTGGTCGTATGGAGGAGTTTCATCAGTAATGCCATGCCAGGGTGTCCAGTCTATCTTTTCTCCATTTTTGCTTTCATAACATTCTACCATTTCCTGGGTAGGAGTTCCTGTTGAACCATTGTCATAACCATCACATTGTGGTACATAATACCGGTCGAAAAGATGATTAGGCCCGTTGGCAGCATCATAATCAAACTCCAGAATCGCTTCTTTATTATTCCCTTTCCATGCATCTTCATATTTGTCCGTCAGACCATATAGTTTGAGTGCAATAACATTATTAGCAGCATCATAGGCATCTTGCCAACGTTTGGCATATAACATTGCTCTCGATTTCAGTGCATAGGCTGCTCCTTTGGTGATACGTCCTTTATTTGCCGCATCCCATTCCTTGGGTAAATTATTGGCTGCAAAATCAAGATCGTCGGCTATGAATTGCCAGGTTTCTTCAGCACTGCTGCGGGCTTTATTAGTTGATACCGGCAGATCGTCATACAAGATGACACCTCCATGTCTTTTGGCTAACTGGAAATATACAAATGCACGGAAAAAACGTACTTGAGCTTCCCAAAGCTTATTTCTGTCTGCTGAAAATTCGGAATATTTTCTTTGTAGAGATAGAAATTGGTTTGTTTCTCGGATCTGTTTGTATGCTGTTGAACGTAGCCAGATACTGTATAGACAGTTATCCGGAGAGATAGCATCCGGTGTAAGTACATAAAGATTAGGATGCCCGGCTCTGTGTCCCAGCGTATATGAACCATACTTAAATGCGTCAGTCAGACTTTCTGTAAAACTTCCGTAGAATTGGGCCTCCCCGAATTGACCGTAATCATGCAGGAGGGGATAGAAACTATTCACATATTTGTCAACCTGGGTTTCATCTTGCCAGATGATTTCATCACTAACGGTAGTCGTTTGTTTTACTTCATCCAGCCAGTCGTTGCACGAACTTAAAGTCAGCAACACAAAGAAGAGTGATATATTAATAGATAACTTTTTCATATAGCGTATATTTTAGAATGTGATTTTAGCTCCAAGTGTATAAGTCCTTTGTTGCGGATAATATCCATTGTTTACAGCTGGAGATTCCGGGTCGATGTTGTACTTGGACACAGCGCTGAAAGTCAGAAGGTTGTATCCCTCAACATAGAGGCGAAGAGCTTCCACTCCCAATGGACTCAACCATTTTTTAGGGAAATTGTATCCTATTTGTGCTGTTTTTATTCTCAAATAGTTTCCGTTACGATACCAGAATGTGGAGGCCAGCCCGTTATTCAAACTTCTCGGATTGATTTCCAGACAAGGGAACTCTGCATTTGTTTTTTCGGGTGTCCAGGAGTTTGCCACTAGATAGACTGGTGCATTGCCATTCTGATAGAATGGACGCGTGAAGGCCGTAGCGCTTTGGATTCCGGATGAACCGGTTGCCGTATATACTCCGGTTAATGCAACATCGCTGCCAAGCCCCCATGATGCCAAGATATCAAAATCGAATCCTTTCCAGTTACCAAATAAATTGAAAGAACCTGTGTGGGTCGGTCTTGAATTTTTACCTACATACCCCTGATCTTGATTAACGGTTATAATACCGTCTCCATTTCTATCCATATACTTGATATATCCGGGATAAGCCGGTCGGTCGGGCATGGTAGCGGAGTTGGCTATCTCTTCCTCACTCTGGAACAATCCTTGGGCAATGAATCCCATTTTCGAACCGATTTGCTTTCCGGTCAGTCGTCTGTATTCCGGTGTGTTTTCAGAGTCACCTGCATATTTGAGCCACCTTCCGTATGCGTATGACCAGATTAATTTGGCTCCATAGCTGAAACTTCCAATTCTGTTCTGATGTGTAAAGGTGACATCAAAACCCTTATAATCTGCTTTGTTTACGTTTGCAGTTGAAAAATAATAGCCTCCCATGGAAGGAGTGTGCGAACCGGTTACGGAAGATAATTTGTCATATTCATATTTATAAAAAGCATCCAGTTCCATTCCTAATAATCCATTCCATAAAGTTACATCTACTCCGATATTATAGTTGAGGCATTGCGCCCATGTCAAATTGGGATTTCCCAATACGGACGGATAGATAGCTGTTTGACTGGCTCCGCCTATTACTACAGAATTGGGGGATGTGCTCATCGTATTTCTCCATTGGAAAGGCTGGATACCGCTGGTTGCAGTTTTTCCAATACCTGCTCTTAATTTCAGATTGTCTACCCAAGTAGCATGAAACCATTTTTCATTATTGATTCTCCAGGCAAGAGAGAGACCGGGCAGGGTGACCCAGCGTTTGTTCATACCACCAAACAGATAACTACCATCGTGGCGTAGTGAAGCCTCCACATAATATTTGTCAGCGTAATTGTAGTTCAAACGACCTACAAAACCGGCTACACGTGTCTGGTTGCTGCTACCCGAAGGTATAGCAGGTTGCTCTTTCCCCTCTTTGGTGAATCCTGTGATTTGGTTCAATTCATCCAACTGAATGAAATCTAATCCGGTTCCCGTTACACCGAGATTGTTGCTATTACGTTCCCGTGTTTCGGCCAGTAATAATACTCCGATCGAGTGATCTCCAAATTTGTTATCATATGTGATACTGGTTTGCGTAGTGAACTCTTGGGCGCGTGATGCCGATTCGGATAATATAGGTGTATCTTTCAAAACACTGTAGTCCTTATGATAGGTGAGTGTGGTAGTGGCTGCATTAGGTAAATCCATAATCATGACTTCATTCGGCTTGGTCAACTGTTTAGTCATCCCATAAACTAAGTCGTACGCTCCCTGGAATTTTAAACTTAATCCTTTAAGCCAAGGTGTGTCGTATTTCAGACTGAAATTAGACTGCATATATGATTGGTTGGACCTGTTATATCCTGAATCGTATATAGATGCGATAGGAGCTACCGGAGAACCGGAAGTCGGGGTTGAAACATCGTATATTTTCCCATTATATTCATAAGTGTCCTGTACATATGGCAATGCATAGCATACTTGTTGGGGAATATTCATCCAATCATCCGGATCGGCAGAAAATTTGGGAGCATCCCGTTTTTCTATACGCCCCGAAACACCTAATGACAAACTAAGTCCTTTAGCCAACTGTGCGTCGATATTAGAACGAAGATTCATTCGACGGTATTTGAACTTATCTATATTTCCTTTTTCTTCCAGATAACCGATAGATGTGAAGAAACGAATCTTTTCACTTCCTCCTGATGCTGAAATATTATGATGTTGGCGAACACCGGTTCCATATACTTTATCGTACCAATTGGTATTTCCCCATCCGTCGGCACCCTCGCGCATTTTGCGCACCATGTCGACAGTAAACACTTCCGTATCACCTTGTAGAAGACGGGCTTTATTGTACCAATAAGCATATCCCGGTCCGTCGAGCCATTCTTGTTCTTCTGCATTCTGGCTGATACCCACAGTACCTGTATAGCTAATGGTGACTTTATCTGTTTGTCCCTTTTTGGTTGTGACAATGAATGCTCCATTTGCATCCAGACCATAAACGGCTACGGCTGATGCATCCTTTAATACAGACACAGATTCTATTTCATTCGGATCAAGTCCGTTGAAGTCACTTGCGCTTCTTCTGATGCCGTCAATAACATAGATAATACCACTTTGCCCGCGTATGGACAAGGAGGCATTATCTGCACCGGGTTGTCCACTGGTTTGTACGGCGGAAATACCGGCAACACGTGCACCGATGATATTACTGATTCCCATGGTTGGGGCTTTAAGGATTTCTTTATCGGAGACAGTAGATATGGCGGCGGTCAGACTACCGCGCTTTTGAGTTCCATAGCCTACCACTACGATTTCATCCAGCGAGGAAACATCTTCTTTAAGAGTGATATTGATATTCGTCTTATTACCTACTTTGACTTCCTGGCTGACCATTCCGATATAGGAGAATACCAATACGTCATTCTTATGGGCATTAATGCTATATTTTCCGTCAACATTTGTAATGGTACCGACATTCGTTGCACCCTTGACAGCTACAGATACGCCAGGTAATGGTTCATCATTACCATCTTTCACAAACCCTTTTATTACTTCTTGTGCAAGACAATCGAGAGTGCACATTAAAAGAGTAATAAACAACGAGGTTACTAACCTTGGATTCCATCTGATTTTCTTCATTGCATGATAAATTTTTAAATATTAGATCGTCGATTTGAAATTTTAATTTCTAACAATAGTCTCTTTAGACCGGTTAACTAGTTAATGATACAAAAGTATTCTGTTTCAAAGACATGCGCGGTGGCAAAAACGAAAAACTATCTTCAAAAAACGAAGAATAATACATCGTTAATCTTCTTTTGGCGTTTTTCTTTTTAAGAACCATTCGAAGAACTTATATATAGTTTCGTTTGATTCGGGAGTAGGATCATGTTTGGGCCTGTTCGTCATTGCCACTCGATGATGATAACCCAAAAGCCGGTTGACTGCGACAGAGTGATTTAATGGAATCCATCTGTCTACATTATCAGAATAACCTCCTGATATGAGAAATGGGCGAGGAGCCAATAAAGAATGGAGTTCGTGTAAATCATGCCCCTCTTTACATAGTCTGGCATAGACACTTGTTGAAGAGTTATTGCCGTTGTTGCTCCAGATCTTTTTCCAGGGTGGGGGATAATATCCCAGGTACCAAGGTTCCCAATAATTGATATAATTATCTTTGGTTTCATCAAAGACGATACCCGGATCACTCCAGGCGGTGCAGGCAAACTTTTCGTATAAACAAGAAGCAAACATAGCCCATTTAGCACCGTAAGAGTGTCCCATGATACCAATTCGGGTAGAGTCGACACTTTCGACTCTGGCTAATACTTCCCAGGCATTGGCTGCCGCATAAGCAAGTACTGAAAGAGGTTGCATAGTGGAGTTGTTGATAGTCGGGTAATAGAGAGAGTAAGTCTTATCTTTGGTGGTCTGTTTAGTTCCTATTGAGAGAGTAACGAATCCTCTTTTGGTTAATTGGTAGGCGAAATCTCTATTAGCTTTTCCTCCCCATCCGATAGCTGTTTCCGGTTCGTAGAATACTGTGATAACGGCAGGATGTTTCCCTTTTTTATTTGGTTCCAGTAAATAGCCGTAAGTCTGTTCCAGAGGAGTCCAATAAAAACGCACTAAATGTTGTTTGAAATCTTCGCGTTCTGTGGTTTTTATAATCTCCAGTTTTTGATTGGTGATGATAGCCGGCCAATGACCGATCAGGTTCAACCATTTGTCTTTTATTTCTTTTCTTCGTTTTAGCCAGTCGTCTGCGTTTTTGACTGTATCTCCATTGTAAAATAAAAGAGGGTTGCGGTAAGTTCCAAATTTCTCCTGATACAGTGGTGGTGGGGTAAAGTAGGCGGATAGCTTCTCCCAGTTTCTTTTTGTCTGGTTAATCTCTAATCTTTTGCACCCCATTATTGAGGTGATCCCCCAATAAATAATAATAGGATAGATAATCGTTCTCGTTTTTCCTCTTATGGTATGTCTTTGCATAGTATTAATATCTAAAATGTATTTCGAAAGGTATGAAAACAAAGGTAGGTCATTCTCATGAATGATCTTAATGTCAAAACGAAAAACTGTCTTCAGAAAGCGTTTATTTTATCTTTGTCTAGTCTTTTTCTGCCGGTATTCAATAGGTGAACATCCTTTGAATTTTTTGAAAATCCGGGCAATGTTATTATAGTCTGTAAAGCCTACTTCCATTGCTAAATCGGCCAATGGACGGTCGGTTGTGAGCAGTAGATCTGCAAGATGATTACACCGGCAATTCAGAATATATTGGTATATAGAGGTATTCAGTGCGTTTTTGAATTTCACTTCGAAGTTTCTGCGGGATAGCGGAATGTTTGCAAGCAGAGACTCTATGGTCAAATCGGAACCGTAATGAGACTCTATATACTTCACTACTTCCAGAATATAAGGGTCTTTGATATTGTGTTTCTCCGTAGATTGCCGTAATTCGATGCGGATAGGATTGATAACAATATTGAAAGTACCTTCGTGTTCCTTTTTTATTTGTTGATGAATAAGTCTGCCGATAGAATATCCGCCTCTTTCTACTTCGAGCTCTATGGATGAAATGGGAGGGTCGGAAATATTACACATCAGTTCGTCATTGTCCACGCCTAATAAAGCAATTTCTTCCGGAATAGGAATATTCGTCATTTTGCAAGTTTCAGAAATGAATAGGGCGTGCGCATCATCACAACAAAATAGAGCGACTGGCTTGGGGAGTTGCTGCAACCATTGGCTTACTTCCATTCTTATCTCGTCTTCCTGCTTATCCGATTCGAAACTGAAAAATTCGCCTCCGATACGTTTTACTTCCTGCCGATACCCTTCGCAACGTTCGTCAGACCAAACCACCCCTTTAACACCGAAATAAGCAAAATTGCGAAACATTCTCTTGGCAAAAAACTGGGCTGCCATTCTTCCCGTTCCTTTATAGTCGCCTGTTAAATTAGAGTAAGTGACGCTCCGGTGATGGTAGTTTTGTAGTACTACCGGAATATTCAGCTCCTTCTGCAAATCGATCGTATCATTATTCCACTGACCGATAATGGCGTCGGCTTTCCATTCTTTCGCCCATCTTAAAATGCCTTGTTCACCATGCATTGCGCTATAATAAGAAGGTAGTCGGTAAAAGAGCCAGGGGCCGTTTTCTTTGGAGTATTGGACAAGTCCCCGTAGCAGTTTCCTGTCAAATTCGCTTGAATAGTCTATCAATAGAAGAATCTTAATCATAGTTCTATGTTTTTCTTTAGTATAATGTAGGGATGCACAAATATAGAAGAATTCCTTTGTTTTCCTATAATAAAAACTTAATTTTGTAGCAAGAAAAACTTGTATGACACCCGGGTCTCAGTATGCATGACACCCGGGTGTCGTACAAATTATGATAACTAACTTAAAAAGAAAGGAGCGTAAGATTATGTCTATCCCTTATGTAGTGAGAAAGAAAGCGGATTTATCATCCGGAGAACGGAAAGAGTTATGGTATGGTGTACCTAGTAAAATGCAGCGAAGAGGAGGAGTGAAAAATAAAGAACTTGCAGTACGGATGGCAAAGACAACAGGCTTTCATCGTGGGCAGATAGAAGGAATCCTGTCGGAGTTGGTTGAAAGTATTCAGGACCTGCTTTCCTCCGGTCATTCGGTGACCATTGAGGGATTGGGAACCTTTCAAACGGCACTGACCAGTCAGGGATGTGTGCTGCCCGAACAGGTAACGCCGGGGAAAGTTGCTATTTCACGCGTATATTTTGTGGCAAACTCAAAATTCAGCAGGGAACTGAAGAAGACAAAGTGTACCCGCATACCTTTTAAATATTATATGCCCGAAAGTATGCTAACGAAAAATATGAAGAAAGCAGACCGGGAACTGGAACAAACAGAATACGACATAGAAGAGCCGGAAATCGACGAATAGTTGAATAAAAAGCAATATTGTCTTGTTAATTGAACAGAATTAGATTATATTTGTTCAGTGGTTAGAACAATATCTTGAAATATGATTAGAAGAGAAATACTAAAAGAAGTTCTATTAGATAATAGAAATGAGGTGGTCAAACATCAAGTTATACCTCGTAGCTTTCAGTTTGAAGAGTTTGGAAATTATGTATTTGTAGGTATCCGGCGAGCAGGAAAATCATTTTTACTTTATCAACGGATACAGGAACTTTTGCATAATGGGCATACTTGGAATGAAATGCTATATGTGAACTTTGAAGATGAACGTTTGATTGGAATGACGGCGGCAGATTTAAATCTCATACTGGAAGTACATGCCGAGATGTCAACAGACAGGCCGATGCTTTTCTTGGATGAAATTCAGAATATTGATGGTTGGGACAAGTTTGTTCGGCGATTGGCTGATAATAAATATAGGGCTTATGTGACAGGAAGCAATGCTAAAATGCTTAGTCAGGATGTAGCTACCACTTTGGGGGGACGATACATTACAGTACATGTATACCCTTATGATTTTAAAGAGTTTCTTTATGCTAATGGGGTTGAAGTTACAGAGAATTCTTTGTTTGCAACAGAGAGCCGGGCAGAAATAAAGCGTATATTCAATGATTATTTTCGTTCCGGTGGTTTTCCGGAAGGGGCATCGCTTGCCGCAAAACGGGATTATCTGACAAGTGTTTACCAAAAGATATATTTAGGAGATATTGCTGCAAGACATTCCATCGAAAATACTTTTGCTTTACGCATCCTTTTCCGCAAATTGGCCGAAAGTATAAAGCAACCGGTTTCGTTTACTCGTATAACTAATATTGTTGCTTCAACCGGAGTGAAAATATCGAAGAATACTGTCATTAACTACATGGAATATGCCAAAGATGCTTGCTTGCTGATTCCTATACAAAATATTGCGGATAAATTGGTGGAGCGTGAAACTAATCCGAAATATTATTTTGCGGATAATGGCATTCTCAATTTGCTTCTTTTGGATGCTGATACCTCGTTGCTTGAGAATTTGGTTGCTGTGACACTATTGCGGCGTTATGGGACGGACGATGCTGTATTCTTTTATAATAGAAATGTAGAGGTTGATTTTTATTTGCCTGATACAGGAGTGGCTATACAGGTCTGTTATACCATGAATCTCTCTGATGAGACTTTCCAACGGGAAGTTCAGGCATTAGTAAAATTGAATAAGGTATTTGAATGTCGGCAGTTATTGATAATAACGTATGACGATGAAGAACGGATTGAGTTGGAAAAATGTGCGATTGAGGTAATACCGGTTTGGAAGTGGTTGTTGGGTAAATAAGATAAATTAATACCCTCCCTGTCTTATTTATGAGATAAATCCCTATCTTTGTGGCACTTTTTACGAAAAAAGCAAATTCAAATTAATAGATATAGAAAAGAAAATGGCACAAGAAGACGTTTTTAAGAAGCTTGTATCGCATTGCAAAGAGTATGGTTTCGTATTCCCTTCGAGCGATATCTACGACGGACTAGGCGCTGTGTATGACTACGGTCAGATGGGCGTTGAATTGAAAAATAACATCAAGAAATACTGGTGGGACAGCATGGTGCTGTTGCACGAGAACATTGTCGGTATCGACTCTGCCATCTTTATGCATCCTACTATCTGGAAAGCTTCCGGACACGTAGACGCATTCAATGACCCTTTGATTGACAATAAAGACTCTAAAAAACGTTATCGTGCTGACGTGTTGATCGAAGATCAGCTGGCAAAGTATGACGATAAAATCAATAAAGAAGTAGCGAAAGCTGCCAAGAGATTCGGCGAATCTTTTGATGAGGCTCAATTCCGTTCTACCAACGGACGTGTATTGGAGCATCAGGCAAAACGTGACGCTCTTCACGCTCGCTTTGCTAAAGCTCTGAACGACGGTAATCTGGAAGAATTGCGTCAGATCATTATTGATGAAGAAATCGTATGCCCGATCTCCGGTACAAAGAACTGGACAGAAGTTCGTCAGTTCAATCTGATGTTCTCCACTGAAATGGGTTCTACTTCCGAAGGAGCCATGAAGATTTATCTTCGTCCGGAAACTGCACAGGGTATTTTTGTAAACTACCTTAATGTACAGAAGACGGGTCGTATGAAAGTTCCTTTCGGTATCGCACAGATTGGTAAGGCTTTCCGTAACGAAATCGTTGCCCGTCAGTTCATTTTCCGTATGCGTGAGTTCGAACAGATGGAAATGCAGTTCTTTGTAAAACCGGGAACTGAACTTGACTGGTTCAAGAAATGGAAAGAAATCCGCTTGAAATGGCATAAGGCGCTTGGCTTCGGTGATGCAAGCTATCGTTATCACGATCATGATAAACTGGCTCACTACGCAAACGCTGCTACTGATATTGAATTCCTGATGCCGTTCGGATTCAAAGAGGTGGAAGGTATCCACTCTCGTACTAACTTCGACTTGTCTCAACACGAGAAGTTCTCCGGCAAGAGCATTAAATACTTTGATCCGGAACTGAACGAGTCTTATACTCCGTACGTAATCGAAACTTCTATCGGTGTTGACCGTATGTTCCTTAGCATCATGAGCGCATCTTATTGCGAAGAACAACTGGAGAATGGTGAAAGCCGTGTAGTTCTGAAATTGCCTGCTGCTCTGGCTCCGGTGAAACTGGCGGTTATGCCATTGGTAAAGAAAGACGGTCTGCCTGAAAAAGCTCGTGAAGTTATTGACAGCCTGAAGTTCCATTTCCATTGCCAATATGACGAAAAAGATAGTATTGGTAAGCGTTATCGCCGTCAGGATGCTATTGGTACTCCGTACTGTGTAACAGTCGATCATCAGACATTAGAAGATAACTGTGTGACATTGCGTAATCGCGATACCATGCAGCAGGAGCGTGTCGCTATCTCTGAACTGAATAACATTATTGCAGACAGAGTAAGCATCACTTCTCTATTGAAAACTTTACAATAAACCTTTGACGAATGAGTAAAAAGATCTATTTATTCTCCTTAGTATTGCTGGCTTTGGCGTTCACAGCTTGTAGTGAAACGGAAGAGACGGGCAAATATGATAACTGGCGTGCACGTAATGAAGCTTTTATAGATTCAATAGCCAATGTTCATGCAAATATCGCTACACGTGGTCAGTTGGATTCTATTCATATGATTGCATATCCTGGAGTTCCTATCTATTTTAAAAAGAAAACTCCTGTGGGTGATGGAGTGATTCAAGATATTGTCCCACGGGCAACAGATGAGGTTACTGTATATTATAAAGGTTCTTATATCATTTGGGGTAATACTGGTGGTTATGTTGATAAACAAGATAACTTTATAGGGGAAGTGTTTGATGGCTCTTTTACTGAAGCGAATCCTAGCATTGATTTTTCAAGAACTGCGGAATTTACAATTAATGGGCTTGTGACTGGTTTGTCAGAGGTATTGCAACGAAGAAAAATTGGTGAACGTTTGGAAGTGTATGTTCCGTGGAAATATGGTTATGGTAGTAGTGATTATACTCCAACAGGTTCTTCAATTACTATTTTAGGTTATTCAACTTTAGTATTTGATGTTCAAATGTTAAAGTGCGAAAAATAATCACTTATTACCATTAAAATAAAGTTCCCTTATTCTAATCCTATTTCATCTATGGCAAAGGATAGAATAAGGGAACTCATTATTTATATAGTACTGGTTTAGGTATGATTTTTATTCTATGAATTATTTCTAAATCTGAATTATTTCGTATCTTGTATTTCTGCCAGGAGTAATGCCATAAAAATCTTTTTCTGCTGGTAAATCAAACCCTTTAGAACTATTTGGGCCGGTCCACCTAATAGCCTGATTGGCGTTTTTTCCGTTTTCATCATCAATCCATAAAATATTATGGGATCCAGGTAGTGGAGCAGTTCCAATTACCCCAAATTTGAAAGGTAATTTACCAGAGGCTCCCCATTCAAATTTCCAAAAGAAACCGGTGTTTTTATCGAAATAATTTGGACCCAATGAGGCTAAACCTGCATTATCTATAATATGATTTTTGTTATTATGGTCTTCATTATCGTGATGCCGCTTAACTACATGCATATTCTCCGTATACAAATATGGTAGATAGAATGCTAATACTCCGCCAGTTGCATAGCCTGTAGGTATTACACAAAAGTGAAACTCTACATTCCCATTTCCATCTACTCTAGTTGCTCCTATATTTCCTGTTGAATGTGTATCTCCACCATCTTCACAGTCCATAAAGTATACAAATTCACGATATCCCCCGCAGGTTTCATACTTAAAAACTCCCTCCATATTAACTGCCCTTGTGTATGCTCCTGCCTCCGTCCTTGTACGAATATTATCGGAGAATTGGATTTGAGCAATAGAATCTTGTATGGCTTTAATAAGCCATGGCTCTGCAACAGTTTCTTCTTGTGTTGTTGGGGTTAGTTCATCTTTTTCCTTTTTTAATTCATCAAGAGAATAGCCTTTTAAGACTAGTTCATAGTCGTTGATCATGTTTGCCAACTCTTTCTCATTAGTGTTTATGTCTTGCAGATCTTCATCTGAAGCGCAAGATGCTAATAAAGCACAGAAACATAAAAAGATAATTTTCTTCATAATACATTTTTTAAATTCGTTAATAATGTTATTTTGAAAGTTCTTCATCAATAAGATGACAGATTTCCTCTTTTGAATTGGAATCAACTATTAGGCGTCCATTGATGATAAGTGTTGGTGTTGCATACACTCCAAGAAGCACTAATTGATTGATTGTGTTTTCAATTGCTTTTTTCCCGTCGTTACTTGCTATGTCATTTTGGAATTTGTTTATATCCATAGACATATTTTGAGCAATTTTGAATACGGCTGTAGAATCAATATATCCTCTATATGCATATAATGAGTCTTGGAATTCCCAGAACTTATTTTGCTTGTTCGCTGCGTCACTTGCTATTTCAGCGAATGTTGGCATTGTTGAATAGTGGATATATCCGAATTTTACTTTATCTTTATATTTTTCGTATATTGAATTGTAAAGAGGATGAGCATTAATGCATGATTCACAATCAAAATCAGATATTATAATGACAGAAACTTCTGATTTTAGATTACCCCTATAGTAGGTATGCAGGTTATCTAAGTCAACTCTTGGACTCTTTGGAGGATAGAGATATTGAGTTATCTTTTTGTTCCTTTTTAGTGAGTCCAGTAAATTGTTGACAATTGTCCCTTTCAAGTGAAATGAACGTGTGGCTTTACCGGTGGAAGAATCTACTGCTACGCTATATATACTTTTTCCTCGAAATTCTGTAATTGATTCTAGCCTGTACCGTTTTAAAAGAGAATCTATTCCGAACTGTTCTATTTGAGCGTTTACATAATCGTCTATATATTCTTGATAAGTCATCTGTTTCTTATTGGCTTCTTTCTGTAGTAGTTTGACATTTATCAATTGCTCAAGAGCTTTCTTTTTGATTTCATGAATTCTGCAAAGTTCGTCGTAAAGCTCTTGTTTTATAATTGTGTTTATCTCACTGGCATATATTACTTCTCCATCAAATTCTGCTATTATATCTTTTTCGGTGTATTTGGAACTCCGATGAGAATTGCAAGATGCATAGAATAATACTATCAGCGTGGCTGATATATAGTATAGGGTAAGTCTCATAATATAAATCAATCAATCGTAAATATTCCTGTTGTGAACCACGAAGATGTAGATATTTCAAGAGTGTATTCAGCCTTTTTATCTTCTTCGGATAAATCAATGAGTCTGACTTTCTCTAAAGATGTAATTTTTTCATAGTAGATTGTTTTTCCTGTTTCAGAATTAATGATTGTGATTGTTACATCTTTGGATGGATACTCAAATTCAACCTCTAATAATGAATTGTTTATATACACTCGCACAGGATCGAGGTGGTTAGTAGAGCGATGCTCTATCGGCTGTCTAACTTTCATTTTTATTTGTCTTCTTGTGTCTGATGGCATTGAAAAGATAAAGCTAGAGCAAAGAGCCATGAATGTGAATAAAAGTAGATTTCGTTTCATAATAGTTTTATTGTTATTGATTTTCAGCAAAAGTAGGATGATTTGCTATATGTTACAATAACAAATAATAACAATATGATTATATATGGCTATTGGTAATCAGTACATTATGAAATATATATAACAAGAAACTAATTGAGATAACAGATCAGTATGTTCGTTTATTTGTCTTCTCCTTTAGCATCGAAAATTATAGAGAAACTAAGGTCAGATAATTGTTTTTTTATACGATATTTCCTTTGAGTCAGTGCAGACTGGCTTCCGGCTTTCATACAAACTTTGATTGTATTATTGGATAATTGGAGGTAGTTAAGTATGCAGTAATAGAGATCGTCTTGTGTTAGACTAGGGTATTGTTCTAATAACTCTTGCATCGCTTCAATGAAGGCTTCGTTTATTTCTTGATAAATCAGTGATAACTCTTCTTGAGTTATCTCTTTCTCTTTTTTGTTTTTAGATGTTTCTATTGATTGAATTTTTTTATAAGATGTAGTCGTTTTGAATAGACGTACGCATATCTGAAGACTTTGATGCCATAACTTTATTCTTTGATTTAATATATCTGCATATCTGTGTTCATTAATTTCATTGGCATGAGATAGTGCTCTGATTTCTTCTTTTAATGTGGCTTTTTCTGTCTGATTCTTCATTAATAGCTGCTGCCAGTGTATATGTGTCTTTTTATTGCGATTGCTTATATACATTACAATATAGATAAACAGAAACATTGTAACTAATCCACCAATAATGAATATTACTTTTGTTTGTTGTGATTGTTTTTTTATTTGTTCTTTATATATATCTATTGAGTGTTTTTTGATGAGGTTGTTAATTTCAGTATGGTGAATAATCTTTTGGATAGAGTCATAGCAGGTTAAAGCTGTATCGTTATATAGAATTGCCTGTTCATAATTTTTGTTTTCTTTGTTTATTTCATACAAAGTCTGATAAATAGAAGCTTTAGTATAAATATTGGCCTTAGTACTAGCTCGGGATAAATAGTGAATAGCAGAATCAGTTTCTTCGAGATTATACAATATACTTCCTTTCCAAAAGTAAGTAGGAGATAAATTAATGTTAGAAGGAGCATATCTCAAGGCTAAATCTATTTGCTTTTTAGCTTCTATATATAACCCTTGGTCGTCATATACCTTTGCTATATCACAAAAAATTGCATTTTCCCACAATGAATCTTTGATAGATTGTGCTATTGATAATGCTTTTTGATAATAAGATAATGCTTTTTCTTCCTCATCTTGTATTGCATAAACATTGCCTAATCCTCGGGTTGCGTGTAAAATCCCATATTTGTCTTGCATTTTTTCTGCAGTTGCGTATGATTCTTTATATGTTTTGATAGCTGGAAGATAAAACTCTTGACTCTCGTAACATAAAGCCAGGTTATTGTATATTTGTAATATTGGAGCTTGGTTTGGGGATGCTGTTTTTAAAGCTGTTAGATAAGCTTCTGTTGCTTTTATATATTCTTTATTGTCTTGATACACTCTTCCGAGATAATAATAAGCTTTTGTTTTTAGCTTATTATTACTGTTATCTTTATAGTAGTCAACTGCTATTAGAATTAGAGAGTCATTGCGGTGAGATTTGAAATTTTTATCTAAAGCTTCTGTTAATAATAGTGCATACATGGCTTTTGCTGATTTATTAGATATTTCTTCAATAGATAGCTTTTCCAATATGCATAATGCTCTGTCAGCACGTTTGTCTATTAATGAATCTGCTAATTGTAATTGAGGGGCAGTGTTTGAATTATGACACGCATTAAAGAAAATGCATAGTGTTGTAATTAGAATAGTTAGGTAGTTCGGTTTCATAGAGTTTTATCTGTTTCTGCAAAAGTAAGTATTTATAAATAAAAAGTAGAATCGTTTGTCTATAAAACTTCTTTTAATAAGACGTTTCCCTTATTTTTTATACTACTCTCCCTAATCTGCAAATGTGTCGGAATCGTCACCTGCTTGATAGTCTTATCTCCTTTTATCTGATCGATAAGTAGTTGGCAGGCAGTTTCTCCCATTTTATAGGTCTGATGTGATACAGCTGATAATTTCGGTTCCACATAATTAGCATGCTGTTCATCCGTATATCCGATAATAGCGATATCATCCGGTATGCGGAGACCATGGCTCTTGATAACTTCCATAGCCGCGAAAGCCAATGTATCATTCATCGCAAGAATAGCGTCAGGCGGTTGGGGGAGAGATAGCAATGTCTCAGTCGCAATCTTGCCTTCCTCATAATCAATCTTCCGGCAGACTACCAACTCTTTTTCGATTGGAATACGATTCTCACGCAAGGCTTCCAGATAGCCATGTTTTCTTCTCTTTACAATATCCAGATGATTAGCTCCTCCGATAAAAGCTACCCGTTTACTTCCATTATCCAGGAGATGTTGTGTAGCCATCTGTGCGGATTGTGCCCCGTCTGCTATCACCGATGAAAATTGGTCGGCCAGGCAAACACGGTCGAACAGGATAAGTGGCATATTAATGTCTTTCAAGGCGGAGATGTGGGAGAAATCGGTTGTTTCTTGAGACAGACAGGCGATGATACCTTCCACACGCATATTGACCAGATTCTCAATATTTCTTTTTTCGTGCTCGTAAGACTCATGCGAGGTCGTGATAATCACGAAATACCCGTTGGCAATAGCCATATTCTCTATTCCATTCAGAATTGATGCAAAGAAATGAGTGACAATATCCGGGACTACCACTCCAATGATACGTGGCGCATTTTTCCGCAGGCTCATGGCAAAAGGATTGGGACGGTAGTCCATCTCTTTAGCCAGTGCCTTTGCTTTAGCACAAAGTTCACGGCTGATTTCCGGACTATCTTTTAGTGCCCTGGATACAGTAGGAATTGATACCCCCAATGCTTGGGCGAGATCTTTGAGTGAAGTATGTTTCCGGTTTTCCATTTGAAAGTCTGCAACTTAGATTCTTTTTACAAAGAAAGCACATTCCCGGAAAATTAAAAGCATCTGAAGCAATATTTTTTACGTAAACCGTTACGTTGGTTTTTCGACCGCTCTCTGCTGCACTGAAACTATTACTGACCTATTTTTGTCGCATACAAAATGATTTAAAACCTAAAAGTATGCAATACCATGAAATCGGAAAGACAGGGATGAAAGTATCATCTCTTAGTTTTGGAGCTTCTTCTTTGGGAGGAGTTTTCCATGATTTGAAAGAAAAAGAAGGCATTCAGGCTGTGTTTACCGCTGTTGAGGCAGGAATGAACTTTATCGATGTGTCTCCTTATTACGGACATTATAAAGCGGAAACTGTTTTAGGGAAGGCGCTTAAAGATCTTCCTCGCGACCGTTATTACCTTTCTACCAAAGTGGGACGTTATGGAAAAGATGGAGTGAATCTGTGGGATTACTCTGCAAAACGTGCGACAGAAAGTGTGTATGAGAGTATGGAACGTCTGAATATAGATTTTATCGATCTGATAAATGTACACGATGTGGAGTTTGCCGATTTGAATCAGGTAGTTAATGAAACTCTGCCTGCTTTGGTTGAGCTGCGTGAAAAAGGAGTGGTAGGACACGTTGGAATTACCGACTTGCAACTCGAAAACTTGAAATGGGTAATCGACCATTCACCAAGTGGTACGATTGAATCTGTGCTTAGCTTCTGCCATTATTGTCTGTGTGATGATAAATTAGCAGACTTCCTGGACTACTTCGAATCCAAAGAAATCGGCGTGATTAATGCTTCTCCGCTTTCAATGGGACTGTTGAGTGAACGTGGTGTTCCTGCCTGGCATCCGGCTCCCAAACCTTTGGAAGAGGCTTGCCGTAAAGCAATGGAACATTGCAAAGCTAAGAATTATCCGATTGAGAAGCTGGCTATGCAGTTCTCCGTCAGCAATCCCCGTATAGCAACGACTTTATTTAGTACAACTAATCCGGAGAATGTGAAAAAGAACATCGCTTTCATCGAAGAACCTATTGACTGGGAACTCGTTCGGGAAGTGCAGGAGATTATCGGAGAGCAGAAACGTGTAAGTTGGGCAAACTCATAAAACAGAGTCATTCGTATGGACTATACAATTATTGATGCGCACGCCCATCTGTGGTTACGACAGGATACTGTTGTGGACGGACTGCCTATCCGGACTTTGGAAAATGGCCGTTCGGAATTTATGGGAGAAATCCGGCAAATGGTTCCGCCCTTTATGATAGACGGAGTGAATAGCGCGGAAGTTTTTCTTTCGAATATGGACTATGCGCAAGTGGCTGCGGCTGTTATTACACAAGAGTTTATCGACGGTATTCAGAATGACTATCTGTCGGAAGTCGTTTTCCATTATCCCAACCGTTTCTTTGTCTGCGGAATGTGTGAGTTTCGCAAACCTGGATTCTTGGAGCAGGCGAAAGAGCTTATAGCCAAAGGTTTTAAGGCTATAAAAATACCTGCCCAGCGTTTGTTGTTAAAAGAGGGACGGGTAATGCTGAATAATGAGGAAATGATGCAGATGTTTCATTCTATGGAAGAACGGAATGTCATGCTCTCCATCGATTTGGCTGATGGAGCAACACAGGTTTCCGAAATGGAAGAGATTATTCAGGAATGTCCCCGCCTAAAAATAGCTGTCGGACACTTCGGAATGGTGACACGTTCGGGCTGGAAAGAACAAATCCGCCTGGCACGTCATCCCAATGTGATGATTGAATCCGGAGGAATCACCTGGCTTTTCAATGATGAATTTTATCCTTTCAAAGGAGCAGTGAAAGCCATTCGGGAAGCGGCGGATTTAGTTGGCATGGAGAAACTGATGTGGGGATCGGACTATCCGCGTACCATTACAGCAATCACCTACAAGATGTCATACGATTTTGTGGTGAAGTCTTCCGAGTTGACGGAAGAGGACAAAAGACTCTTTTTGGGAGAAAATGCCCGGAACTTCTATGGATTCACGGATCTCCCCGTACTTCCTTACATCAAGAACATGTCCGAATGATAGAGAAAACATCCTTATCGTAAAACTAGATTTATACCATGAAAAAGAATACATATACAATACCTTTAGCGTTAGTTTTCTGCCTTTTCTTTCTGTGGGCAATAAGCAGTAATCTGCTTCCCACAATGATCCGGCAATTGATGAAGACATGTGAACTGAACACCTTTGAAGCCTCTTTTACCGAGACTGCCTACTGGCTGGCTTATTTTATTTTCCCCATCCCCATAGCGATGTTTATGAAACGTTACAGCTATAAGGCGGGAATTATTTTCGGACTGGTATTAGCAGCAATCGGAGGTCTACTATTCTTTCCTGCCGCCATTTTAAAAGAATATTGGGCTTACCTCTGTATCTTCTTTATTATCGCTACGGGAATGTGCTTTCTGGAGACAGCTGCCAATCCGTATGTGACGGTTTTAGGAGCACCCGAAACAGCTCCCCGGCGATTAAATCTGGCGCAGTCTTTCAATGGACTCGGAGCTTTTATCGCTGCCATGTTTTTGAGTAAGCTCATCCTTAGCGGAACTCATTACACACGCGATACCCTACCTGTTGATTATCCGGGAGGCTGGCAGGCCTATATCCAATTGGAAACGGATGCCATGAAACTCCCTTATCTGATATTGGCTATACTGTTGATTGCCATAGCTGTTGTCTTCATCTTTTCAAAATTGCCGAAGATTGGGGACGAAGGAGAAACGGCTTCTTCCGATAAAACGACTTCTTCGGGTAAAACGAAAGAGGGCAGCCAGAAAGAAAAACTGATAGACTTCGGTGTATTGAAGCACTCACACTTGCGGTGGGGAGTGATTGCGCAATTCTTCTATAACGGCGGACAGACGGCGATAAACAGTCTGTTCCTGGTTTACTGTTGCACTTATGCCGGATTGCCGGAAGATACAGCGACTACCTTCTTCGGATTGTATATGCTCGCATTTCTTTTGGGGCGTTGGATCGGTACCGGATTGATGGTGAAATTCCGTCCACAGGATATGCTACTGGTTTACGCCTTGATGAATATTCTTTTGTGCGGGGTAGTGATGATATGGGGAGGTATGATCGGGCTATACGCAATGTTGGCTATCTCTTTCTTTATGTCTATAATGTACCCCACGCAGTTCTCATTGGCGCTAAAAGGACTGGGGAGTCAGACAAAGAGCGGTTCGGCATTTCTGGTAATGGCTATTGTCGGCAATGCCTGCCTGCCACAGTTGACGGCTTATTTCATGCATGCCAATGAGCATATCTATTATATGGCCTATTGTGTGCCGATGATTTGTTTTGTCTTCTGTGCATATTACGGCTGGAAAGGTTATAAAGTAATCGATTAATAAACTTATTATCAAACATATCAAATGAAAGCAGTTCAAATTGTCAATCCCTCCGAAATGAAGGTGGTTGAACTGGAAAAGCCGACCGTTGGTGTCGGTGAAGTATTAGTAAGAATCAAGTATGTTGGTTTCTGTGGCTCGGATCTGAATACCTTTTTGGGGCGTAATCCAATGGTGAAGTTACCGGTAATCCCGGGGCATGAGGTAGGAGCAGTGATTGAGGAGATCGGTCCGGATGTTCCGGCCGGCTTCGAAAAAGGGATGAACGTGACATTGAATCCATATACCAACTGTGGTAAATGTGCTTCTTGTCGTAATGGTCGTGTCAATGCTTGTGAGCATAATGAAACGTTAGGGGTACAACGCAATGGAGTGATGTGCGAATATGCAGTTTTATCTTGGACGAAGATTATTCCGGCTGGTAATATCTCTCCTCGCGATTGTGCGTTGATTGAGCCGATGAGTGTCGGATTCCATGCGGTATCTCGTGCGCAGGTGATCGATAATGAATATGTGATGGTTATTGGCTGCGGTATGATTGGTATCGGTGCCATTGTACGTGCTGCTTTGAGAGGGGCAACGGTCATTGTTGTCGACTTGGATGACGAGAAACTGGAACTGGCGAAAAGGGTAGGTGCTTCTCATGTGATTAACTCCAAATCGGAGAATGTACACGAACGGATGCAACAGATAACGGAGGGCTTCGGTGCCGATGTGGTGATTGAAGCTGTCGGCAGTCCGGTCACTTATGTGATGGCGGTGGATGAAGTCGGTTTTACAGGACGGGTCGTTTGCATTGGCTATGCCAAAAGCGAAGTAGCTTTCCAAACGAAATATTTCGTTCAGAAAGAACTGGATATCCGTGGTTCCAGAAATGCGTTACCAGCCGATTTCCGTGCGGTTATTAATTATATGAAAGAAGGCAACTGTCCGGTGGAAGAACTGATTTCGAAGATTGCCAAACCGGAAGGAGCTTTGGAAGCTATGCAGGAATGGACGGCTAATCCGGGAAAAGTGTTCCGTATACTGGTTGAGTTCTGATAAGTTCTTGTAATAAGAATAGTTGTTGATGCCTGTTGTTTCGGGTATGTAATAAGTGAGAGGAGGCTGAATACAGTCTCCTCTCTTTGGGAGATAGGGTGATGTAACATGAGTAAATATAGATGTAACATTCTTCATTCGATATGTAGCATCACAAAGAAATCATGTAGCATACTTTGGGCAATATATCTGTTTGCATTTTCTATTTTTGTGATGTGGAAGATAACAAGAAACATTTTAAATAATTAGCTTTCAAATAATAGATAATGTAGCCAGTTAATAAAAAAACGATGATTATGCTGAAAACAAAAATCAACACTATTTTACTGTGTACTCTTTTTACATTGTTCTTCCCGCTATCAGCTGGAGCACAATACCGTAATCCTATTCTTTATGCTGACGTTCCCGATATGTCGGTGTGTCGCGCAGGTGATTACTTTTACATGGTTTCCACTACTATGCACCTGATGCCGGGAGCGCCTATCATGCGTTCGCCGGACATGAAACATTGGGAAACTATCAGCTACGTATTTCCCCGCATTGACGATGGTCCCCGTTATGATCTGCTCGAAGGCACTGCTTACGGGCAAGGACAATGGGCATCATCTATCCGCTATCATGACGGTAAATTCTATGTATGGTTTACAGCCAATGGTGCGCCCGGACGCGGGTTTGTCTATACTGCGACAGATCCGGCCGGTCCCTGGAAACTTCTTTCGCGTCCTCCGCATTTCCATGACGGTTCGCTTCTGTTTGATGATGACGGGCGGGTGTATCTCTTTCACAGTACAGGACAGCTTACGGAGTTGAAACCCGATTTGACTGATGTACTTCCCGGTGGCATCAATCAGCAAATATTTGAACGGGATGCTGACGAACAAGGGCTGTTGGAAGGTAGTTCCGTCATCAAGCATAATGGGAAATATTATTTGCTGATGATTTCTATGGATTGGAGTATTCCCGGCCGTCTGCGTCGTGAAGTATGCTATCGTGCCGATAAGATTACCGGACCTTACGAAAAGCGTGTCATTCTTGAAACGGAGTTTGACGGGCATGGCGGTGTTGGTCAGGGATGCATCGTAGACGGGAAAAACGGTGAATGGTACGGGCTCATTTTTCAGGATCGTGGTGGCGTAGGGCGTGTGCCGTGTCTCATGCCTTGTACATGGACGGAAGATGGTTGGCCTATGCTGGGAGACAAGGACGGGCACATTCCGAATGATACCACTTTATCGTATATGTCAATGGATGGTATCTGCGGTTCGGATGAATTTTCCGCTTCCGGGCTTTCCCTCTATTGGCAGTGGAATCATAACCCCGTCGATCAGGCATGGAGTCTTACCGACCGTCCCGGATTTCTGCGTTTGAAAACCTCCCGTGTGGTAGATAACCTGTTTGTTGCTCCCAATACGTTGACTCAACGTATGGTAGGACCGAAATGCATGGGCACTGTCAGTCTCTCTCTGGGGGGTATGAAAGATGGTGACCGTGCAGGATTATCGGCTTTTAATGGTGACAGCGGTGTGCTTACGATTGAAAAGAACGGAAATAAACTGTCTCTTGTGATGAGTGAACAGAAAAGTGTATTTGAGAAAACGAAGCGTGCCATTAGCCGTGTGGATATGACCGAACAAGCCCGTATACCTCTTAACAAAGAGCTTGTCTACTTGCGTGTGGAAGGTGACTTTACCAATGGACGGGATGAGGCTCGTTTTTCTTATAGTCTTGATGGGAAAGCATGGATACCTGTCGGTCTGCCTATTAAGATGAAATTTGACTACACCCGTATGTTCATGGGCAGTAAGTTTGCTATATTTAACTATGCTACACGTTCCGTGGGCGGTTATGTAGATGTGGACTCCTTTGATTATTCGTTCTGTGATGCGTCAATGTAACAAACAAATATGTATTTGTAACCAATGAAACATTGTTTTATTAGAAAATAGGCTATTTTTGTTTCCAAATTAATCATAACTAATAAGTATAATATTATGAAAAGAGGTTGGATACCGATTATGGGTGTTTGTTTGGTGTTATCGTTTTCGGCATGTAAGCAATTGCTGCCTTACCAGGACACTTCTTTAGCGGCGGAACAACGGGCGGAGGATTTGTTGCCTCGGTTGACTTTGGAAGAAAAAGTATCATTAATGCAAAATGCGTCACCTGCTATCCCCCGACTGGGAATTAAAGAATATGAGTGGTGGAATGAGGCGTTGCACGGTGTGGGACGTGCCGGATTGGCTACTGTTTTTCCCCAGTCTATCGGTATGGGAGCTTCTTTTAATGATTCATTATTATATGAAGTGTTCAATGCCACTTCCGATGAGGCTCGCGTAAAATCGCGTATTTTCGGTGAAAGTGGCGTGCTGAAACGCTATCAGGGATTAACATTCTGGACACCAAATGTCAATATATTCCGTGACCCTCGTTGGGGACGCGGTCAGGAAACTTATGGTGAAGACCCTTATCTGACAGGACAAATGGGAATGGCTGTAGTCCGTGGCTTGCAAGGACCGGAAGATGCCAGGTATGATAAGCTGCACGCATGTGCCAAGCACTTTGCTGTTCATTCAGGTCCGGAGTGGAACCGGCATAGTTTTGATGCGGAGAATATAGATCCCCGGGATTTATGGGAAACCTATCTGCCTGCTTTTAAAGATTTGGTACAGAAAGCGCATGTAAAGGAAGTGATGTGTGCCTACAATCGTTTTGAGGGAGAGCCTTGTTGTGGCAGCAATCGCCTGTTGATGCAAATATTGCGGGATGAATGGGGATACAAAGGCATTGTAGTCTCTGACTGTGGAGCGATTTCCGATTTCTATAGACCGGGAACGCATGGGACTCACCCGGACAAGGAACACGCTTCGGCTGGTGCTGTGCGGGCAGGTACAGACCTTGAATGTGGAAGTGAATATGCTTCACTGGCGGATGCTGTAAAAGCCGGTTTGATTGACGAAAAAGAAATAGATATTTCATTGAAACGTTTGTTGACGGCACGTTTTGAACTGGGAGAAATGGACGAACAATCGGCTTGGTCGGAAATTCCAACCTCTGTGTTGAATAGTAAGGAACATCAGGCATTGGCTTTGCGTATGGCCCGTGAATCATTGGTGCTCTTGCAGAATAAAAACAACATCTTGCCTCTGAATACCCATCTGAAAGTAGCTGTTATGGGACCTAATGCCAATGACTCCGTGATGCAGTGGGGAAATTATAACGGTATTCCGGCACATACGGTTACCTTATTGGAAGCTGTCCGTGCCAAACTACCGGAAGGACAAATCATATACGAACCGGGTTGTGACCGTGTGGATGGAAAGACACTCCAAAGCCTGTTTGATGAATGTAGCATAAATGGTAAACCCGGTTTCTTGGCAGAATATTGGAATAATCGTGATCGTGAAGGGGAAGTGGTCACTACTGACCAGATTTCCACTCCGTTCCATTTTGCAACAACAGGGGCTACTACGTTTGCGCCCGGTGTGGAAATTACTAATTTCTCGGCTCGTTATGAATCTGTCTTTCGTCCTTCGCAGTCCGGTGATGTTGCTTTCCGTTTTCAATTGGATGGTGAAGTGACTCTTATTATAAATGGTGAGCAAGTGGCTCGGAAAATATATGTTAAGAATCCGACGAACCTCTATACGTTACAGGCGAAAGCTGGAAAAGAGTATCATATCGAGATTTTATTCAAACAGCGGAATGAAAGGGCTACACTTGATTTTGATTTGGGCAAAGAGGTCGGGATCGACTTGAACCTCGCAGTGAAGAGAGTAATGGATGCTGATGTGATTCTTTTTGCTGGTGGAATTTCTCCAAGTCTGGAAGGTGAGGAAATGCCGGTAGAAGTTCCCGGATTTAAGGGTGGTGACCGTACAGATATTGAACTTCCGGACGTTCAACGTGATTTGTTGAAAGCTTTGAAGAAGGCTGGTAAAAAGGTTGTCTTTATCAATTATTCCGGTTCAGCTATCGGACTAGTGCCCGAAACGACTACTTGTGAAGCGATTCTGCAAGCATGGTATCCGGGACAGGCGGGTGGTACAGCTATCGTTGATGCTCTTTGGGGAGAGTATAATCCCGGTGGACGTCTGCCAGTCACTTTCTATAAGGATGTGAATCAATTGCCGGACTTTGAAGACTATTCCATGAAAGGGCGTACCTATCGATATATGCAACAGCAACCACTTTTCCCATTCGGTCACGGGTTGAGTTATACTGACTTTACTTATGGAGAAGCCAAATTGAGCAAGAATACAATCGCCAAAGGTGAAAATGTAGTATTGACTATTCCGGTAAGTAATGTCGGGCAACGTGATGGAGAAGAGGTGGTTCAGGTTTATTTGAGACGTCCGGGTGATAAGGAAGGTCCCCGTTATACCTTGCGTGCTTTCAAACGCGTTCATATTCCGGCAGGGAAAACTGAATCAGTAGCTATTCCTCTTACCGGTGAGAACTTTGAATGGTTTGATGTAGAGTCGAATACGATGCGTCCGTTGGAAGGTACTTATGAATTACTGTATGGAGGAACTTCTGATAGAAATAAGTTGAAAACGATTGTAATGAACGTACAGTAATGCCGCTTTGGAATTTTGTTTATTTTTACAGATAGACAATCCGGATTTATTTATTGAATGAATAAAGAAAGAACGACCTTGTTCCTTTAAAAGGAACGGGTCGTTTCTTTTAAACCAAGCCCCCGTTTCTTTTAAACCAACGGGGGCTTTCTTTTAAAGGAAAATGAATATTTGCTAATGCCTGATATTCAGTATTTTATATGGTGGAAAATAAAAGTGCTGAAATAATAGGTAATGTAGTTATTTATCTTACCATTTTTCTGTTTTGGGGCTTTTTGTTACATCAGAAAAGAATCATGTTACATGTCTGTGATAAATGTAACCTGTATATAGATGCCTGTATCATGATTGTACATATATGATAAAACCGAATCGATACATTTGCAAACACTACTATGGAACAGGAAATTATAGAAAATAAAAAGTGATAATATGAGAACATTAAAATTGATTTTGTCGGGCTGGCAATCCGTGGGGCTTGTCGTATTTATTATGTTGTTTTTTAATATGGAGGTGAGTGGCAAGGGTAAAATAACGAAAAATGCTCCTGTCTTTACGCAATTTATTTATCAGGGGGAGGATGCTATTTATCAAAACAATCCTTTAAAGCCGGGTGAGTTCTATAATCCTATTTTGCAGGGTTGCTATCCCGATCCGAGTATAACGCGGAAAGGTAATGATTATTATTTAGTATGCTCATCTTTTGCTATGTTTCCCGGGGTACCTATTTTCCATTCTAATGATTTGGTCAACTGGAAACAAATCGGTCATGTGCTGGACAGAACGTCACAATTAAAGGTTGAAGATTGCGGTATTAGTGCAGGTGTATATGCTCCTGCTATAAGATATAATCCCAATAATGATATGTTTTATATGATAACCACTCAATTTTCCGGTGGCTTTGGAAATATGGTGGTAAAGACAAAGAATCCGGAGAATGGCTGGAGTGATCCGATCAAACTTCAATTTGAAGGCATTGATCCTTCTCTTTTCTTTGATGATAATGGCAAGGCATACGTGGTACATAATGATGCTCCTGCTAAAGCAAACGAGCGTTACTCGGGACACCGTGTCATAAAAATATGGGATTATGATGTGGAAAATGATAAAGTGGTTCCGGGAACGGACCGAATCATTGTAAACGGTGGCGTCAATATAGAAGAAAAGCCGATATGGATTGAAGCTCCTCATATCTATAAGAAAGATGGACGTTATTATTTAATGTGTGCGGAAGGAGGAACCGGAGGCTGGCATAGCGAAGTCATTTTTGTAAGTGATCATCCGAAAGGACCTTATCTTCCGTCAAATAATAATCCTATTTTAACTCAACGTTATTTTCCTGCAAATCGGGCGAATAAAGTAGACTGGGCTGGTCATGCAGACTTAGTGGAGGGACCCGACGGAAAATATTATGGTGTATTTTTAGGAATACGCCCCAATGAGAAGAACAGAGTGAATACCGGACGCGAAACTTTTATTCTTCCGGTGGACTGGAGCGGAACATTTCCCGTTTTCGAGAATGGGCTTATCCCTATGAAACCTACATTGAAGATGCCTTCGGGAGTAGAGAACCAAACAGGGAAAAACGGTTATTTGCCTAGTGGCAACTTTGTCTTTAAGGATGATTTCTCCGATAAGACATTAGATTTTAGATGGATTGGTCTTAGAGGTCCTCGTGAAGAATTCGTTGATATGACCGATAAAGGATTGCGGATCGTCCCTTTTACCTCAAATATCAATGAAGTGAAACCTACTTCTACCTTGTTCTACCGTCAGCAGCATAATCAATTTACAGCGGCAGCAACCATGGAGTACAAACCGAAAAATGAGAAAGATTTTGCCGGTATAACATGTTATCAAAATGAAAGATATCACTATGTTTTCGGTATCACTAAAAAGGGAAAAGACTATTACCTGATACTGCAAAGAACCGAAAAAGGACAAGCGAGTGTCCTGGGTGAGGTGAAGATAGAAACAGAGAAACCTGTGACACTGCAAGTAACAGCCAATGGAGATGATTATCGTTTTAATTATTCGATTGATGGCAAGAGTTTCCTAAATTTAGGAGGAACCGTTTCCGGCGATATTCTTTCTACTAATGAGGCTGGTGGCTTTACAGGAGCAATGATTGGACTGTATGCAACATCTGTTGGTTATTAATTAGAAACCTTATCATTCTATAATTATGAAAATACATCATCTATTTTGGGGTATATGTTTATGCTTCAGCACAAATATCTTATTCGCACAGAACTATCAGAAAACATCGTCCGGTATCAAAACCACTGTAAATGCAGTGGATATAGAAGTACAATTCTTTGCGCCTGCTGTGGCGAGAGTAATAAAGTCACCGGAAGGTGTTGCCTATGAAAAACAGAGTCTTTCTGTAATTGCAAAACCTGAAAAGGTGAATTTTAAAACTGACATACAAGATAATAAGATTGTATTGAATACCAGTGAACTAAGTGTCAGTGTGGACACCGGGACGGGAATTGTTTCTTATTTCTCAAAGGATGGCAAGTCGTTATTGGCAGAGAAATCCGGTATGCAGTTTATTGATTTCGATGATGCCGGGACAAAAACTTATCAGGTTTATCAACCTTTTGTATTAGATAAGGAAGAAGCCATTTATGGTTTGGGACAATTGCAAAATGGAAAGATGATTCAGCGGAACATGACTAAAAATCTGGTACAGGGTAACGTTGAAGATGTGTCGCCATTTTTCCAGTCCACCAAAGGATATGGTGTGTTTTGGGATAATTATTCGCCGACTCTTTTTACGGACAACGAGACTGAAACATCTTTCCGTTCTGAAGTGGGGGACTGTGTGGATTATTACTTCATGTATGGGAAAAATGCCGATGGTGTAATAGCACAGGTACGCAGCTTGACCGGGCAAGCACCGATGTTTCCTTTATGGACTTATGGTTACTGGCAAAGTAAAGAAAGATATAAGAGCCAGGAGGAAGTGGTAGACGTTGTTCGTAAATATCGTGAATTGGGTATTCCCTTGGATGGCATTATTCAGGATTGGCAATATTGGGGGCATAACTATTTGTGGAATGCGATGGATTTTCAGAATCCGACTTTCAATAATCCTCAAAAGATGATTGAGGATGTCCATGCGATGAACGCACACATGGCTATATCTATCTGGTCGTCATTCGGACCGATGACTAAACCTTATAGAGAATTGGACAAAAAAGGGATGTTGTTTAACTTCACTACCTGGCCGCAATCGGGATTGGAGTCATGGCCCCCCAATATGGAATATCCTTCCGGTGTAAGAGTGTATGATGCTTACAATCCCGAAGCGCGTGATATTTATTGGCAATATCTGAATGATGGAATTTTCAAGTTGGGAATGGATGCCTGGTGGATGGATTCTACCGAACCCGATCATTTGGATTGGAAGCCGGAGGATATGGATACCAAAACTTATCTGGGCTCGTTCCGTAAGGTGCGCAATGCTTATCCGTTGATGACTGTCGGAGGGGTTTACGACCATCAGCGTGCAGTGACTTCGGACAAACGTGTGTTTATTTTAACCCGTTCGGGATTCTTGGGGCAACAACGTTATGGTGCAAATGTATGGAGTGGTGATGTCGCTTCCACATGGGAGAGTTTTAGAAACCAGATTCCTGCCGGATTAAACTTTTCTTTGTGTGGTATGCCTCACTGGAATAGTGATATTGGTGGCTTTTTTGCAGGACATTATAATAAAAGCTGGAATGATGATAGTGCTTCGAAAAATCCATTGTATCAGGAACTTTATGTGCGTTGGTTGCAGTTTGGAACGTTCAATCCGATGATGCGTTCGCACGGGACTGATGTTTATAGGGAAATCTATAAGTTCGGAAAGAAGGGTGAGCCTGTATATGATGCTATCGAGAAGATGATAGGTTTACGTTACTCTCTGTTGCCTTATATTTATTCTACTTCTTGGGAGGTAAGCAATCGTCAATCGAGTTTTATGCGCGCTTTGATGATGGATTTTGTAGATGACAGAAAGGTGTGGGATATCAATGACGAATATATGTTTGGAAAATCGATCCTTGTGGCTCCGATTACTCATGCACAATATACACCGGAAGCTGTGGTAAAAGTCTCCGAAGAAGAAGGATGGAACAGAGATGGAGCGAAAAAAACAAAAACTGACGCTGCTGTGGATTTCATGGAAACGAAATCTACTAACATATACTTACCGGCAGGAACGCTATGGTATGACTTCTGGACAAACGAGAAACATGAAGGCGGAAAGGAAATTACCAAAGAGACTACACTTGATGTTATTCCATTGTATGTAAAAGCGGGTAGTATTATTCCTGTCGGTCCACAAGTTCAGTATGCAACTGAAAAACCGTGGGATCATCTTGAATTGAAGGTGTATGCGGGTGCGAATGGAAACTTCATTTTATATGAAGATGAATTTGATAATTACAATTACGAAAAAGGAGCTTATACGGAAATTCCAATCTCTTGGAATAATGCATCTCGTAAATTGACGATAGGGGCAAGAAAAGGTGCGTATGAGGGAATGTTGAAGAACCGTAAGTTTGCTGTAACTCTTCAGGACGGGACTCAAAAAAACGTCGATTATAATGGGAAGGCAATTTCTGTAAGGTTTTGATTGTAATAGAATGTGTGATTATGCCAATAGAGAAGAATCTAAAAAATAGAAATATGGTGAAGTTTTTTATAGTAATGGCTATGCTATTGGGGAGTAGCGTTGCAAGTGCAGAAAATAAACAGATAACAAGTCCTGATGGGAAGCTGGTAGTAACACTCTCAGATGTGGATGGAAGACCTTCTTATTCTGTTAGTTATGACAATGTTCTCTTTTTGAAACCATCTCCATTGGGGATGATTGCAAATATAGGAGATTTCTCATCGGGGATGTCGCTGGAGAAGAATGTTTCAACAAATAAAATAGATGAAACATACGAGTTAGCTTCTATTAAGCAGAGCAAGGTTCGTTATGTGGCAAATGAAGCTGTATTTTCGTTTACACAACAAGGGAAAACAATTTATGATGTTATATTCCGCATAAGTAATAACGATGTTGCTTTTAAATATAAGATGTATCCGCAAGGTGAGACACTAAGTTGCGTGGTTAAGCAAGAAGTCACAGGATTTGTGTTTCCTGACGGAACCACCACTTTCCTTTGTCCGCAAAGTAAACCGATGGGAGGATTTGCCCGTACTTCTCCAAGTTATGAGACGTCTTATACGGCAGATGATGTCGCAGGCAAAAATGGCTGGGGAGAAGGATATACATTTCCCTGCCTATTCCGTAATGGGGATAATGGTTGGGTGCTTGTTTCCGAAACGGGAGTAAATGGTGGATATTGTGCGAGCCGTCTGTTGGGACACAAAGGAGGAGTGTATACAATCGGATTTCCGCAAGAAGGTGAAGCAAATGGGAATGGTACGGTTTCTCCGGGGATAGCATTACCGGGCGAGACGCCTTGGCGTACTATTACTGTGGGCAAGACTTTGGCTCCAATAGTGGAGACAACGGTTCCTTTTGATGTTGTAAAACCGCTTTATCAGGCAAAAGGAGAGTATACGTATGGCCGGGGTTCATGGAGCTGGATTATCGGTATGGATGGAAGTACTAATTATAAAGAGCAACTCCGGTATATTGATTTTTCGGCAGCAATGGGGTATCAGTCCGTGTTGGTGGATGCCTTGTGGGATAAACAAATAGGACGTGATAAAATTGAAGAATTGGCTAAATATGGGAAGGACAAAGGGGTAGCTCTTTATTTGTGGTATAATTCGAATGGGTATTGGAATGATGCTCCGCAAACTCCGAGAGGTATTATGGATAATGCGATAGCCAGACGTAAGGAGATGAAATGGATGCAAAGCATTGGTATTCGTGGAATAAAAGTTGACTTTTTCGGAGGTGACAAGCAAATGACTATGCAGTTGTATGAGGATATCTTGTCGGATGCAAACGAGTACGGTCTTTTAGTTATTTTCCATGGATGTACTTTGCCTCGTGGCTGGGAACGTATGTATCCTAACTTCGCATCGAGTGAGGCTGTATTGGCTAGTGAAAATCTTCATTTCTCTCAAGGCAGCTGTGATCATGAGGCCTTTAATGCTACTTTGCACCCGTTTATTCGTAATACTGTGGGTAGCATGGATTTTGGAGGTAGTGCATTGAACAAATATTATAATGCGGATAATGCTCCACGGGGAAGCCGGCGGGTGACATCAGATGTCTACGCACTGGCTACGGCGGTTCTATTTCAAAGTCCGGTACAGCATTTTGCTCTGGCACCGAATAACCTGACCGATGCTCCATCGTGGGCAATTGATTTTATGAAAGAGATTCCAACGACTTGGGATGAGGTACGTTTCATTGACGGTTATCCTGGGAAATACGTTATTCTTGCCCGTCGTCATGGAGATAAATGGTATATTGCCGGAGTAAATGCGCAGAAGGAAACACTGAAACTTAAAGTTAATTTGCCGATGTTCTCCAATGGAGAAAAGGTGAGACTATTTAGTGATGATAAGGCATTGCAGGGCGGTGTGAAACAAATAGAAATAGGGAAGAAACAAGAATTGCAACTATCTATTCCTTGCAATGGCGGAATACTGATTACTAAGTAGTTTATTATGAAATGTAATATGAAGTATATTGTTGTATTTATATTCTTTTTCTGCATATTGGAGGAAGTCCACGCAAAGAGCCGGGTAGAATATAGAAAAATGCCATGCACAATGTTGCAAGGTATTACAGAGCGGGAATATACGATATATTTGCCGGATGATTATTATTTATCGGATACCTGTAGTTATCCGGTATTATACTTATTACATGGTGGAAATTGCTCGAATACAGATTGGGTTCATTGGGGCAATTTACAGGTGGTTACTGACTCTCTGGTTGCCAAAGGACTGTCATCTAAAATGATTATCGTATGTCCGGAGGCGAATAAGAATAATATGATTTGGTTCAATGCTCCCCATTGGAAATATGAGGACTTTTTCTTTTACGAATTTGTGCCTTATATTGAAACTCATTACAGGATAAAGTCTGAAAAGAGATTCCGGTCACTTGCCGGATACTCGATGGGTGGCGGAGCATCTATTGTGTATGGTCTATATCATCCGGAGATGTTTAATGTTGTATATGGTATGAGCAGTTATCTTCGCAGTCAGTATTTAGAGTTTCTGAAAGATGATCCTTCTGCTCCATGGCGCCAACAATTAATTGATGATAATAATCCGATTCACACAATACAGTTAGGGACTGCAGACGAGATTTTGAAGTGGAAAAAGATACATTGGTTTATCGATTGTGGAGATAAAGATTTTACATATGAAGCTAATGTGGATCTGATTAAAGCTTTTCGCGACCGGAATATCCCTTATGAATTCCGGGTGAAGGGAGGAGGACACGATTGGAATTATTGGCGTATAGCGTTGTGCGATGCTATCGTTTATGTTTCACAAAAAATGGATTTATGACAATGTTGTTTATGAAGAAAAAATATCAGTTAGAACGATTTTTTGTGACATGGTTAATGATTCTGTTTATGATCTTAACAGATGCTTTCACTGCTTTTGCACAGGTTAAGCAGGCTACTTTTCTTGTAAATGGTATTTCTTGTGATTTGGAACAAGGCATATTAAAAGTAGAGTTTGTGACTCCGGATGTGGTAAGAGTTCAATATACGGGGGAAAATACGTTTATAGGAAACGGAACGGATGTTTGTTTGCCACGTGCAGTTGATAATCCTGTTCGTTGGGTATATACCCCAAATCCTGATTGTTATTTATTAAAATCGGATAGCTTGATAGTCAGAGTTGATTTAAGTACTGCTTCTATCACTTATTTGGATAAAGAGGGGGGATTATTATTGCAGGAAGATCAAAATATACCTCGAATCAGTGAAAAGAGAGTGACGAAGCAAGTCATATATGATGAACATTCAAAACATATAGAGAAAACTGCGGATGGTGATAAAGAAATAAAAAATGTTTTGCGTTATGATACCATAGGGCACACCTGGAAATATAGGATCAATTTTAAATGGCAACCGTTGGAGGCTTTATATGGGTGGGGAGCTCACATGGAAGACTATATGAATTTACGTGGTAAGGAACTTTATCTGTGCCAGCATAATTTGAAAGCTATGGTACCGGTGCTAAATTCAACAGCCGGATATGGATTATTGTTTGACGCGGGATGTGCCATGATGTTTAAGGATAACTCGGAAGGAAGTCTTGTCGAACTTGAGGCAGCTAAACAGATTGATTATTACTTTATGAAAGGTAAGACGATGGATGCTGTGGTTGCTAATTATCGTTTGTTGACAGGCAATTCTCCAATGATGCCTCTCTATCTTTTTGGATATATTCAATCTAAAGAACGCTATGTCAGTTCCGATGATTTAATTAATACCTTAAAAGAGTATCGCCAAAGGCAAATACCGATCGATATGATTGTACAGGACTGGAACTATTGGCCGGAAGGCCAATGGGGGAATATGAGTATGAATCCTAAATTCTATCCTGACAAAAGAAAACTGGCAGATGAAATTCATTCTCTACATGCTAAATTAATGATATCAATATGGCCGAATGCCATGAACTGTCCTCAACATGAGGAATTTAAACGAAAGGGATGGTTGTTAAGCGGCACCTCTGTCTATGATGCTTTTAATCCGTTGGCTAGAAAATTATACTGGAACTATGCGAATAATGAGTTTTTTGGTAATGGTTTTGATGCCTGGTGGTGTGACGCTTCAGAACCATTAGATGCTGATTGGACTTTTATGAAGGATGGTTATGGAGCGGATAATCATCGGCAACGTTGGGAGTTAAACACGAATTTGCTGAATAGTGTATTGGGGGCAGAGCGAAGCCAGTTGTATTCATTATATCATGCGAAGGGAATTTATGAGAACCAACGTTCAACAAATGAAGATAAGCGTGTTGTAAATCTTACCCGTTCTAGTTACGCAGGTCAGCAACGTTATTCTACAATAACGTGGAACGGTGATACTTATGCAACTTGGCAATCTTTTGCTCAAATGATTCCTGCCGGGTTAAATTTTATGGCTACAGGCTGCCCTTATTGGACAGTAGATATTGGGGCCTTTTTTACAAAAAATGGACCTCAATGGTTTTGGAAAGGTGATTATGATAAAGGAGTGGCTGATATGGCTTATCGGGAATTATACACTCGTATGTTTCAATATGGAGCGTTCTTACCGGTGTTTCGAAGTCATGGTTCCGATACTCCTCGTGAAGTATGGCGTTTTGGTAAACCGGATGAGCCTTTTTATGATAGTTTGATTAAAGTGATTCATTTAAGGTATCGCTTACTTCCTTATATCTATTCTTTAGCAGGCAAGGTTCACCGTGAAAATTATACAATGACCAGAACACTTGCGTTTGACTTTGCCAAGGATATGCAGGTTGCTGACTTAAAAGATGAATTTATGTTCGGACCAGCTTTATTGGTTGCTCCTGTCACCAATCCTATGTATTATTCGGTGGATTCCCATCCTTTGGAAAATGTAGATAAGGTGCGTCGTGTGTATTTACCGGATGGAGCCGATTGGATTGACTTTTGGACCGGAAAAAAATATAAGGGTGGACAATGGATTGTCGCTGAAGCAACGATAAATAAAATTCCTCTATTGGTGCGTCAAGGATCTATCATTCCAATGGGGCCGGTTATGCAATATACATCGGAAAAAATAGATGCAGAGTGGGAGATACGGGTTTATCCGGGAGCCGATTCTTCATTTACGGTCTATGAAGATGAAGGCGACAATTACAATTATGAGAAGGGGGACTCTTCAAGTTTTGAAATAATTTGGAATGATAAAAATAACACATTGACAATCTCTGACCGGAAAGGTGGATATTCCGGTATGACTGTATCTCGCAAACTGAAGTTGGTAAAAGTTGATAGAAAGTCGGGAATAGATGTGACAGAAAGTATCAATGGAAAGACCATAGAGTATAGAGGAAAACAGCTGAAAATAAAAATGTAAAGTAGTAGAATCTAAAACCATTTAAAATAAAAGAATATGAGAAACTTAAAATTTTTAGGCGTGTCGTTTTTGTTGGCAATGACTGCCACTACTTCAGGAGTGGCACAAAATCCTATTATCCAAACAAAATATACCGCTGATCCGGCTCCGATGGTATATAATGATACCGTTTTCCTTTATACAACTCATGATGAGGATGATGCCGAAGGATTCAAAATGTTGGACTGGTTACTTTATACTTCCACCGATATGGTGAATTGGACCGATCATGGAGCTGTCGCTTCTCTGAAGAGTTTTGATTGGGTGAAACGTGATAACGGTGCCTGGGCAGAACAAGTCATCGAACGTAATGGCAAATTTTATATGTATTGTCCGATTCACGGTAATGGTATTGGCGTATTGGTCTCCGACTCTCCTTACGGCCCTTTTAAAGACCCATTGAACAAACCGTTGGTTTGGCAAAAGGAGCATTGGTATGACATTGACCCGACCGTATTTATTGATGATGACGGACAAGCGTATATGTATTGGGGCAATCCGAATGTTTATTATGTGAAACTGAATGAGGATATGATTTCATATTCGGGGGAAATTGTACAAGTGGAAAATAAACCGGAACATTACCAGGAAGGTCCGTGGGTGTATAAACGGAACGGGCATTATTACATGGCTTTCGCTTCAACTTGTTGCCCGGAAGGGATTGGCTATGCCATGAGCGACAAAGCTACCGGACCATGGAGTACAAAAGGATATATTATGCGTCCAACAGAGCGGAGTAGAGGAAATCATCCTGGAATTATCGATTATAAAGGTAGCTCTTATGTATTTGGCCTAAATTATGATTTGCTTCATTTGGAGACTTTGGATCATAAGGAACGCCGTTCGGTCTCTGTTGCAAAGATGCATTATAATCCGGATGGAACTATTCAGGAAGTTCCTTATTGGCAGGAGACGAAACTGGAACAGATTGAAAACTTTAATCCTTACCGTAGAGTGGAAGCTGAAACGATGGCTTGGGGATATGGTCTTAAAGCTGAAAATCATAAGAATGGTGGTTTGTATATAACCGATATTGATGATAATGAATATCTGTGTGTGCGTGGTGTCGACTTTGGCAAGAAGGGAGCAAAGAAATTCAGTGTAAGCGCAGCTTGTGTTGAAAAAGGCGGAATGATAGAAATTCGTCTGGACAGCACTGAAGGTCAGGTAATAGGCAGTGTCAGTATATCACCGACAGGAGGACTGGATATATATAAACAGATGTCAGGCCGGATAAAGAATGCAAAGGGTGTACATGATCTTTATTTCTGCTTTAAAGGAGAGAAAGGAAACAAACTTTTCAATCTGGATTATTGGGAATTTGAATAGCTTTTTATAAAAAGAGTAAGATTGTAATATATTGATAATCAGTGCTATTGTTTGGATGCGCTACAAGGGGAAAGATCGATGTAACATTGAAAATGAAGATGTTATTTAGGAAAAGAAGCCCGTAACATAATTATGTTTGTAGTTTTATGAGCTGGCATATCTTTGCAGAAAAAGATCAGTAATTCATATTTGATTATAAAGAAAATAAGAGGTATTATGAAGAATACACAGGTAATACAATTAATGTCAATCGTCCGGCTCTCCATATTTATGTTGGGGATAACAATGATGTCATGTAACTCAAAGAAAGAACAACAATTACCGGCTATTGGAAAATCTGTGGCTCTCTTTGATTATTTTTCTTATAAAGGAAATGATGATTTTTATATTTCCAATCCTCTGTCAGATGAAGACTATTTCTATAATCCTATTTTGCCGGGATGGTATTCTGATCCTAGTGTTTGCACAAATGGAGAAGGTGATTATTTCCTGGTAACATCTACATTCACTTATTTCCCCGGTGTTCCTATTTTTCACAGCAAAGACTTGGTGAATTGGAAACAGATAGGGCATGTGTTGAACCGTGCTTCGCAATTAGTGAATATGGAAGGACAGAAAGTGAGTGGCGGTATTTTTGCTCCGGCTATTTCTTATAATCCGTATAACAAGACATATTATATGGTAACAACCAATGTAGGAGCCGGAAATTTCTTTGTTAAGACGCAAGACCCGTTTGGTGAATGGTCGGAACCCGTCATGTTGCCGGAGGTCGGAGGTATTGATCCTTCTTTCTTTTTTGATGAAGATGGTAAGGCATATATTGTTAATAATGATGAGGCTCCGGATAATAAGCCTGAATATAGCGGACACCGTACTATACGTATACAAGAGTTTGATGTGAAAACAGATAAGACGGTCGGTCCCCGTAAAATTCTTGTAAACAAAGGAGCTCAACCGGCAGACAAACCAATTTGGATAGAAGGCCCTCATTTATATAAAATAAATGGAAAGTATTTCTTGATGTCCGCCGAAGGTGGAACGGGAAACTGGCATTCGGAAGTGATTTTCCGTGGTGATTCTCCGATGGGTAAATTTCTTCCATGGAAAAACAATCCGATTCTGACGCAAAGACATTTGAATTCTGACCGTCCTAATTCGGTAACCTGTGCTGGTCATGCAGACTTGATTCAAACAAAAGAGGGAGATTGGTGGGCTGTTTTTCTGGCTTGTCGCCCTATTAATAATCAGTTTGAGAATTTGGGACGTGAAACATTTATGATGCCGGTGAAATGGAGTGAAGATGGATTCCCGTACATGACACAAGGCGATGATTTAGTACCTATGATTGTAAAACGTGAAGGTGCGAAACGCGATACGACAGTTACTTATGGTAACTTCGAGTTAATAGCGAACTTTGATTCTCTTGTACTTGATATGACTTGGATGACTTTGAGAGCTTCTGCTTCCGATTTATATTCGTTGACGGAAACACCCGGATACCTGACCTTGAAGTGTGTAGATATTAGCGCTACCGAAAAGAAAACTCCGGCATTTGTTTGTCGTCGGTTACAACATCATAAATTTGAATGTGCTACACGTATGTTGTTCAATCCTTCTAACGATAAGGAAACAGCCGGAATGCTGTTGTTTAAAGATGAGACACATCAATATTTCTTCTGCTTGAATAAAGTGGGTGAGAATAAAAATATTTCTCTGAAACAAATCGGTGAAAAGGAACAGACATTGGCTTCAGATGAAATAGACGCAGATACAAATGAAGTATATTTGAAATTAGTATCTCAAGGAATTGGTTACGATTTCTATTATTCTATTGATGGTGAAAAAAGCTGGAAACTGCTTTGTAAAGATGTAGATCCCAGTTATCTCTCTACTACAACGGCTGGTGGATTTACCGGTACTACAATTGGATTATACGCTACTTGCAAATAATTATTTTTTTTATATAAATCTAATACTAGTAACTATGAGTGATATTTATAATGATAGCTAATGCAATTAAAAAAAGAATGATGATTAGAAAACAATGTAGTTAATTAACATCTTAAACTAATGGTAATGAAAAATGTAACGAAGAAAATTCAAAAAATTCCTTACCTGTTTCTCCTTATGTTGTTTAGTTTTGTAACAGCATCAGCACAGAAAGGGATAACGGTAAGGGGAACGGTTCTTGACAGTAATGGTGAGACAATCATTGGAGCCTCGGTAACTTTAAAAGGTAATAATTCAGTAGGTACGATCTCAGATATAGATGGCAATTTTGTGTTGACTGTGCCCAGTGAGAAGTCCGTCCTTATTGTTTCGTATGTAGGAATGAAACCACAGGAAGTGAAAGTATCTTCCAAAGGGATGATAAAAGTGACGTTGGAAGATGATACCAAACAACTGGAAGAAGTAGTAGTTGTAGGTTACGGACAACAGAAGAAAGCGTCAGTGGTAGGTGCTATCACGCAGACAAGTGGCAAGACACTGGAACGTGCCGGTGGTGTAACTAGTCTTGGTTCAGCATTGACAGGGTCTTTGCCGGGAGTTATTACTTCTGCTTCTTCTGGTATGCCTGGTGCAGAAGATCCTCAGATTATCATTCGTACACAGAGCTCGTGGAATAATAGTGAACCTTTAATATTGGTGGATGGTATTGAACGTGAGATGAGTTCGGTAGATATCTCGTCTGTAGAGAATATTTCAGTGCTAAAAGACGCCTCTGCTACGGCTGTTTATGGTGTGAAGGGTGCCAATGGTGTAATTCTTATAACTACCAAACGTGGTAAGGAAGGAAAAGCTAGTGTGCAAATCAAAGCTAATGTAACAGCAAAGGTGGCATCTAAACTACCGGAGAAGTATGATGCATACGATACTTTTTATCTGTTGAATAACTCTATTGAACGCGAGGCTTGTCTTAATCCTAATGGCTGGAATGACTATACTCCGACTTCCATTATTGATAAGTATCGTCATCCTGCCAATGCGGAAGAATGGGATCGTTATCCTAATACTGATTGGGAAAAAGCACTGTTTAATAGTACAGCCATGTCTTACAATACCAGTGTCAATGTTTCCGGAGGTACAAAAATTGTCAGTTATTTTGCAGCGGCTGATTTTGTAAGTGAGGGTGACTTGTTTAAAGTATATGATAACCGTCGTGGCTATGATTATGGTTTTGGCTATAATCGTATTAATGTGCGTAGTAATTTGGATTTCCAATTGACTAAAACTACAAAGTTTTCTACCAATCTATTTGGATCGAATGCTCAGCGTACCGTACCATGGGACTATAATGACCAAGATGCAACTTTTTGGGCAGCAGCCTATAAAAGTGCTCCTGATGCCATGCGTCCGATTTATTCTAACGGTATGTGGGGATGGTATCAACCTCGTGATGCCGATGTGCCTAACTCCGTATACAAACTGGCTGTAGCAGGGTCGGAGAAACGTACGACTACAAAGATGACTTCAGATTTTATCCTTGAGCAAGATTTGCATATGCTTACCAAAGGGCTGAAATTCAAAGCTAATTTCTCAATGGACTATACATTCGTTGAGAATAAGCGTGGCGTCAATGATATGTATCATAATTCTCAGCGTATGTGGGTTAGACCTGATACTGGAGAAATTATTTTGGAACAACCGGAGCTTGGTACCGGTTTGGATGCTATTATCAATCCTATCTATTGGGAACATCAGGCTGGTAGCGTGAATACTGGTGCTACTTATCGTAAGCTTTATTATTCCATGCAAATGGATTATGCACGAAATTTCGGTAAACATGAAGTGACTGCTCTTGCTCTTTTCAGTCGTTTGAAAGAAGCGTCGGGCAGTGTGTTCCCTATTTATCGTGAAGATTGGGTGTTTCGTTTAACTTATAATTATGCTATGCGCTACTTCTTTGAAACTAATGGTGCCTATAATGGTTCTGAGAAGTTCGGTCCTGATTACCGTTTTGCTTTTTTCCCTTCTTTTTCATTAGGATGGATGATTAGCGAGGAAAAAATTGTTAAGAACAACCTGAAATTTCTCGATATGTTGAAGTTACGAGCTTCTTGGGGTAGAGTGGGAGATGATGCGGTGGTTCAGCCTTGGCAAAGATTTACAGATGGTCGTTTCTTATATAAAAATCAGTTGGATTATGGAGGTAACACACTAATGGGTAATATTAAGCCTGCCAATACTCCTTATACTTACTACACAATCAGTCGACTGGGGAATCCTAATATCTCATGGGAAACTGTAGAAAAGAGAAATTTAGGTATTGATTATGCTTTTTTAGGAGGGGCGGTTGCCGGTTCGGTGGATATATTCAATGACACTCGTACTGATATTTTAGTGAAGGGAAGCGATAGAGCGATAGCTTCTTATTTTGGAACTGATGCTCCTTATGCTAATCTCGGTAAAGTGAGCAGTCATGGTTATGAGTTGGAGTTGAGATTGAACCATACTTTTAATAATGGTATTCGTGCTTGGCTCAATACTAGCATGACTCATGCTGTCAACAAAGTGAAATTCCGTGATGATGCACCTTTGAAACCTGATTACCAGAAAGGGGCGGGACATGCCATTAATCAGGTATATTCTTATATTGATCATGGTAATCTTGCTACATGGGATGACGTGATTGGAAGTCCGGTTTGGACAACGGGTAATGATGCAAAACTCCCTGGGGATTATAACATTGTCGATTTTAATGGCGACGGTGTAATTGATGCTGATGACCGTGCTCCCTATCAGTATTCTACGATGCCTCAGAATACTTACAATGCTTCAATCGGAGCAGAATGGAAGGGATTTAGCATTTTTGCACAGTTCTATGGAGTAAACAATGTGACTCGTGAAGTCAATTTCCCGACGTTCCGTAGCACTGCTCATGTAGCTTATGCTGAAGGTGATTATTGGACTCCCGATGGGAGTGCTACTCTGCCCGCACCGCGTTGGGGGACCACTATTGATCAAGCAGCATCAGGCACTAGATATTGGTACGATGGTTCTTATTTGCGTTTGAAAAACGTTGAATTGTCCTATACTTTCCAAAAATCAAACTGGTTGAAGAAGATGGGGATCAAAAACTGCCGTATATATCTGAACGGTGATAATCTTTATATGTGGACTAAAATGCCGGATGATCGCGAATCTAATACCGGATATAGTTCTTCTGATGGTGCTTATCCGACAATGCGCCGTTTCAATCTTGGTATCGACATTACTTTATAAATACTAAGTAAAGACTATGAATAAGTATATTAATAAAATATTCCTTACGTCGGTCATCACTTTGGCCGGTATGTTGGGAGCTACTTCTTGTACTGACTATTTGGACAAATCTCCATATAGTGACATTGAAGAGAATGATCCATATAAGAATTTCAAGAATTTCCAGGGATTTACCGAGGAACTCTATAACTGTATACCTGTTGTATCAAACAGTGAGTATCATACTAGTTTTAATTTTGGTGAGGAAGATTATTGGGAGCCACAGGAGCTTCGCCTCTTTGCCCGTAATATTGACTATGGTGATTTCTGGGGATGGACTACCTGTTATTATTCTTATCCTTCTTCTATACGTGGTGGAAAGGCTAATTCACAGGAACGCAGTGATAAGGGTAATCTGTGGAAACTTTGCTGGTATGGTATCCGTAAGGCTAACATTGGTATAGCTAATCTTGGTAATTTGGTAAGTGCTACAGAAGAAGAACGTAATCTTATTGAAGGACAACTTTATTTTTTCCGTGGATGGTTTCATTTTATGTTGATGGAATGGTGGGGTGGAATGCCTTATGTTGACCAAGTATTACCGCCGGATGTTGCTCCTGCATTATCCAGGCTTACCTGGCAAGAGTGTGCTGAAAAATGTGTGGCTGATTTTGACCATGCTATTCCTTTGCTTCCCGTTGACTGGGATCAAACAACTGCTGGTAGAGCTACTCTTGGTTTGAATGATACTCGTATTAATAAAATTATGGCCTTGGCCTATAAAGGGAAGACATTGCTTTGGGCGGGTAGTCCGCTAATGAACTGGGCTTCCGGAGGTGACAAAGAGTATGATGCGGGACGTTGTAAGCGTGCAGCTGAAGCTTTTGGCGAAGCTTTGAAGATTGTTGAGGATACTAAACGCTATGAATTAGCAGATATGGAAAATTATAACGACCTGTTTGTCGTATACAATTCCGGCGGTAAACTTAACGGGGTGAAAGAAGCTATCTTCCGCGAAAATTTAGTGCAGTATGATGGTCGTTGGAACTATAACATGAATACGGATTTTCGTCCGCGTTCTCATATCAATGCTGGTATTAAATGTTATCCGACTGCTAATTATGTAAATTATTTTGGTATGGCTAATGGCTATCCGATCAAAGATATGACAAAAGCCGATGCAGAATCAGGATATGATCCTAAGTATCCTTGGAAAAATCGTGATCCGCGTTTTTATAAAGACATCATATTTGACGGTGAATGGTGTGGAGAAACTGGAAACGGACAATATTGCCAGTTGTATACGAATGGAGCGGACAGTGAAGAGAAAGATCCACAGAAAGGGTGTTTTACAGGTTATATGAATAGTAAGCTCTGTCTAAAAATAGTGAATAATGCTAACGTCAGAGGTGCTCACTACGCTGTTTTAAGTTTGATGCGTTTAGCGGATGTTTATCTGATGTACTCGGAGGCAACGGCTGTAGGTTATGGCTCTCCGCAAAGTAAAGCTTCTAGCTTCTATATGACGGCTGAGGATGCTATCAATGAGATTCGTGATCGTGCCGGTGTGGCTCACGTACTTGATCAATTTACTGGAAATACGACAGACTTTCTTGGTGAGATTCGCCGCGAGCGTGCCGTAGAACTTGCTTTTGAGGGCTTTCGCTTTATGGATCTCCGTCGTTGGATGCTTCTTGATAAGAGTCCTTATACCTTGAAGACAAAGATTGAGTTTGACCGTGTACCTACCGCAAGCTATAACAAAGAGCATCCGGAGGAGAATGAAATCATGAATTTGAAAGAAGTGGTACTGGTGGAGAGAAAGTATACCGACAGACACTATTGGCTGCCATTACCCAAAGCAGATGTTTACTTGTATGAAGGCTTTGGCCAGAATCCGGGATGGTAATCATGACGTATTAACTAATAATGACGCGAAATATGAATAGAAAGTTTATATATATCGGCTGTACTGTTTTTGCCATGTCATTGCTTAGCATGACAGGTGTGCAGGCACAGGAGGAAAGCAAGGACAGCTTAGTGAATGTGGCTTTCGGCAAAGTTGCTCAGGAAGATTTGACTCATGCCATTTCTACTGTCAACACGTCAGAGCTGACAAAGAAGACTGCTAACAATAATAGCCTTGTGGGCCTTGAAAGTTTTGTCGGTGGTTACAATGGATCATCCCTTTGGGGACAAGGACCGTTGGTACTGGTAGACGGTGTGCCTCGTAGTGCATCAAGTGTAAAGGCTTCGGAAGTGGAAAGTATATCTATGCTGAAAGATGCGGCAGCTGTGGTACTCTATGGTAGCCGTGCCGCGAAAGGAGTAATTCTTATCACTACCAAGCGAGGCAAAGATTCACCCATGCATATCGATGTTCGTGCCAATGTAGGGGTGAATGTCCCGAAGGCTTATCCTAAGTACTTGGATGCAGATTGTTATATGACCATGTACAATGAAGCTTGTCGTAATGACGGTATAGCAGAAAGGTATGATGCCGGTACTATTTATAACACGGCAATGGGTACTAATCCTTATCGTTATCCGGACATAGACTTTTATAGTTCAGATTATTTAAGAAAGTTCTATACTAATTCTGATGTTACGGGTGAAGTGTATGGAGGTAATGAAAAGACTCATTATTACTTGAACTTCGGTATGAATTATGCTAATAGCCTGTTGAAATACGGTGAGTCAAAGAAAGCTTATGATATGAGTTTTAATGTACGTGGTAATGTGGATATGGCACTGGCTTCATGGCTTAAAGCAACTACTAATGCTGCTATTATCTTTGACAATAGTTATCAAGGCCGTGGTGACTTTTGGGGAGCGGCTTCTACATTGCGCCCCAACTGGTTTGCACCATTATTACCCATTGATATGATGGATCCTAATGTTGCATATATACAGGAATATATAACTAACAGCAATCATCTTATAGACGGTAAGTATCTGTTAGGAGGTACTTCGGCAGACACGACAAACCCGTTTTCCGAATTGCTTGCTGCTGGATATACGAAGGAAAAAGCACGTAGATTTATGTTTGATGTGGCTGTGATGGCGGATCTTGGAGGCTTGTTAAAGGGCTTATCTTTCAAAACTGCTTATAGCGTAGATTACACTTCTTATTATTCAGAAGCTTATGCTGAAAAGTATGCTATTTATGAGCCTAAATGGTCTAATGTGAATGGTAAGGATATGATTATCGGACTTACCAAATTCAATGATGATACAAAATCAACTAACGAATATGTAGGTAAATCGACTTACGACCAGACCATGACTTTCAGTGCACAGTTTGATTATAACCGTACATTTAAGACATTCCATAATGTATCTGCGACCTTGTTGGGATGGGGATATCAGACACAAAGTTCGGCTGATGAAGGTCATGAGAGTAGTGATTATCATCGTACCAGCAACGTAAATCTGGGATTGCGTGCTTCTTATAATTACGATCATAAATATTATGCAGACTTTAGTGGTGCTTTGGTACATTCAGCCAAGCTGCCGGAAGGAAATCGCAACGCTTTTTCTCCATCGGTCACTTTGGGATGGAGACTTAGTAAAGAGAAGTTTATGGAAAGTGTAGGCTTTGTGGACGATCTGAAGATTACGGCTTCTTATGCCAAGTTGCATCAGGATCTTGATATTTCTGATTACTATATGTATAAGGGCTATTTTTCTGACAAAGGCGGTTGGTTTCAATGGTATGACGGAACGGTGGGTGGTAATACGACCGGTTCAAAACGAGGTGACAATCCGAATCTTGACTTTATCACTCGTGAGGAAGTTCGTGCAGGTATAGACGCCACTTTATTCAATAGACTGTTGAGAATTAATGCGAACTATTTTACTCAGAAGACTAGTGGACTTCTAACTCAAGGTGCTTCTACTATTTATCCTTCGTTTTTCGATTTAGGTACAGATCTTTCATTTTTACCTTGGATCAATTATAATGAAGACAAACGTACTGGTTTTGATTTTTCACTAAGTGCAAATAAAAAGATAGGTGATTTCGACGTGACTCTCGGGTTTAATGGAATGGTATTTTCTTCAAAAGCTTCTATTCGTGATGAAGTGGCGAATGAGTCTTATTTGTTGCGCCAGGGGCGTGCACTTGATGCAACTTATGGATATGTTTGCGAAGGTTTCTTTCAAGATCAGGCTGATATCGAGAAACATGCCAAGCAGACATTCGGCACAGTTCGTCCCGGTGACCTGAAGTATAAGGATATCAATGGTGATGGTGTAATCAATAGTGATGATCAGATTGATCTGGGTGCAGGCGGGTGGTCTACATCACCATTTACTTTTGGTTTGAATTTGACATTGAAATACAAGAACTTTACTCTTTTTGCAATGGGATCGGGACAAACCGGTGCGGTGGCTTTTAAAAATAATTCTTATTACTGGAACAGAGGTACGAGCAAGTTCTCAGAAATCGTTATGGGACGTTGGACTGAAGAAACGAAAGAAACAGCTACTTATCCTCGTCTTTCTACCAGCAATGGTGATAATAACTTCCGTAATTCTACTTTCTGGATGTACAAGAATAATGTTTTCCGTTTGAGTAATGTGCAGCTTACTTATGATTTTCCTACAGATACTTTCAACGGAACTTTCATACGTGGACTTAGCTTGTATTGTGGTGGAAGCAACTTACTTACAATAGCAAAAGAACGTGAGTATATGGAGATGAGTTTGGGGGCTCCCCAATACCGGAATTTCTATCTAGGCTTTAAGGCCGCATTCTAAATCTAACTAAAAAAGATAGTACATAATATGAAAAAGAAAATAATATTTTTGGTAGCTGCTGCCTTGATGCTGAATAGTTGCGATGACCTTTTCGAGCCGGCCATCGAGAACTTCAAGGATGTGGAACAGATGTACGACGATGCTCAATATGCACAAGGCTTCCTGGTGAATGTGTACCGTTGCGTTCCGGGATACTATGATAATAGTGAATATGCAACAGATGATGCTGTCATTAATCAGAAGAACAATGCATTTCTCACGATGGCTACCGGTGGTTGGACTTCCCGGTTATGGACGCCTATCAATCAATGGACCAATTCGTTCAGTTCTATCCAGTATATCAATCTTTTCCTGGAAAATGTGGATAAGGTAAGGTGGTCGGATGATGCAGAGAAAGCACAATTGTTTGCTCGTCGTACCAAGGGGGAAGCTTATGGACTTCGCGGTATGTTTTTATACTATTTGCTTCGTGCACATGCTGGATTTGGAGAAAACGGAGAATTGCTCGGTGTACCTCGTTTGACAGAGTATCTTACTATAAACTCGGACCTTAATTTACCTCGTGCTTCGTTTGCTGATTGTGTACAGCAGATATATAGTGACTTGGAAAAAGCCGAAGAATTACTTCCTTGGGAGTATAATGATGTGAATGAGGTACCTGCCGATTTTCAGAGTATTACTCAGGATAAAGGTAAATATAATACTGTAATGGGAGAGAAGTCCCGTCAGTTATTCAATGGTCTGATTGCACGTGCTTATCGTGTTCGTACAGCTCTTTTGGCTGCTAGTCCGGCTTTTCAGGATGCCTCTAATCCTGCTTCATGGGCCGATGCTGCTAATGCGGCTGCCGCTGTACTCAACTACAATGGAGGATTGGGCGGATTGGATGATAAAGGAGTGGAATATTATTCAAAAGAGGTAGTAGAGAACTTGCAAAAAGGCATTAATCCTAAAGAGATTATTTGGCGTGAAAATGTTAGTAATAGTGAGGCTGCCAATTCACAGGAGGCAAATAACTTTCCGCCTTCTTTGAATGGTAGTGGCAATATGAATCCGTCACAAAACCTTGTTGATGCGTTCCCTATGGCTAATGGGTATCCTATCTCGGACATTGTTAACAGTAACTATGATAAGAATAATCCTTATAATGGACGTGATCCTCGTTTGGCAAAATATATTATCTATAACGGAAGTATAGCTGGAGTAGGCGATGTACCTATATATACAGGGCGCAAATCGGGCACTGATGACGGTATAGATGTGAAAGAGCAGAGATCTACACGTACCGGTTATTATATGAAGAAAAGACTGCGTATGGATGTAAATCGTGCGCTCGGATCGGTTACGAATCAGCAGCATTATATTCCACGTATTCGTTATACAGAGATGTATTTGGCTTATGCTGAAGCGGCTAATGAAGTGTGGGGACCTAAAGGAGATAATGGAAATGGTTATTCGGCTTATGATGTAATCAAGGCTATTCGTAAGCGTGCCGGTATAGGCGGTACTTCTGATCCTTATCTGGAACAATGTGCGGGCGATAAAGGCAAAATGGCTAATCTTATCCGTAATGAACGTCGTCTGGAACTCTGTTTTGAAGGTTTCCGTTTCTGGGATATACGTCGTTGGAAAGAAAACTTGAACGAGCCGGTACGTGGTATCGACTGGGACAGAGATGGGCATTCTTTTAATGAATTCGTTGTCGAAGAACGTAATTATGAAGATTACATGTATTATTGCCCGATTCCAAATTCTGAAATACTCAAGTTCAGCAACCTTGTACAAAATAGAGGGTGGAAATAATTATAGAATTATATTTAATTAAAAGTACGTTATGAAAAAGAACTTAGCATATATCGGACTGGTTTTATTGATCCTTACTTGGACGTCATGCGAAAGTAGTGACAATGAATTTCCGGATTTCGATTACCAGACAGTATATTTTGCCAACCAATACGGACTTCGTACCATAGAGCTTGGTGAGAGTGAATTTGTGGATAATACTCTTGACAATCAGCATAAAATGGTAATAAAAGCTGCTTGGGGTGGAGGATATACTAATAGAAACAATGTGGTGATAAACTTTAAAGTGGATGAGTCCTTGTGTGACAATCTTTATTTTAAAGATACAGATCAGCCTCTTGTCCCTATGCCGGCTTCTTATTACACGTTGGCTTCCGATCGAATTGCGATTCCTAAAGGGCAAATAATGGCGGGAGTAGAAGTGCAGTTGACGGATGATTTTTTTGCTGATGAAAAATCGATCAGTGAGAATTATGTCATTCCTTTGTTGATGACTAATGTTCAGGGGGCGGACTCTATTTTGCAAGGGAAGCCAGTTGTTGAAAATCCGGTGTTAACTAATGCCGGTGATTGGAGCATATTGCCGCAGAATTTTGTCTTGTATGCAGTGAAGTATGTGAATCCTTGGCACGGAGAGTACTTGCGTCGTGGTATTGATCATGCTACTGTAGCAGGTACATCAAAAGATATTATTCGCCATGAACAGTTTGTGGAAAATGATGAAGTTGTGAATATTTCTACTAAAAGTATGAAAGACAATCTTTTGACATTGAAAACCAAAGATGAGAGTGGTAAGGATATTAGCTATACTGTTCGTTTGTCATTTGCAGAAGATGGTTCGTGCACTGTACACTCTGGTTCGCAGAATGTAGTGGTAAGCGGTAGTGGCAAGTTTGTCAGCAAAGGTGAGAAAAATAGTCTTGGCGGAAAAGACAGGAATGCCATTTATCTTGACTATACAGTCAATTTGACAGACAATAACATTCAGCTTGCAACAAAAGACACTTTGGTGTTACGTACACGTAATGTGTATGGTGGCAAGTCACTCGAAGTAGTGAGAAAATGATGTTTTGATATGAACGTTAAAATCAAGAGTATATGAAATACATCAATAACAAGATAATTGCTTTTACACTGATCGCTGCGTCGATAATGTCGTGTACAGACGAATATAATTGCCAGCTTCAAGTAGAGAAACCACAGAATGCAGCTATCAACGAATATTTAGCTCAATTAGACCTGCTGAAGTCGTATATTGACCGTAGTGGCACACTTTTTCAGTTAGCTGTAAATGTACCGGGAAGCGAATTTGCAAAGAAAGAAATTGCATTCAGTACAGTGTTTACCAATTTTGATGCAGTGGATATGAACGGTTCTTACGATCCGCTAAATACACTAAAGGAGGACGGTACTTACAATTTTGGCGGCATGCAAACGGCTGCCGATGTAGCAGCGGAGGCTGGCGTGACTCTTTATGGAGGGGTACTTTGTTCAAACCAAGGACAGCGTGCCGCATATTATAATAAGCTTATCGAGCCGATAGATATTCCGGTGGAAGTACAAAAAGGAACGACTAAGTTGTTTAATTTCGAAAATGATGCCATCGGTACAAGTTATCCTATGACTGGCAATAGTTCGGCTACAGTTGAGGAAGACCCTGCCGGTGAAAGCGGTCATGTTTTGCATGTGGGAACAAATGATGTGAAAGCTGCTTATTCCTATCCTAAATTTCACGTAGTTTTGCCTGCAGGAAGAAAACTCGGAGACTACGTTAGATTGAATATAGATTTGCGTTTTGTAGGAACTGATGGGATTTGGGGACAAGGTTTACGAGTCTTTATCAATGGAACGGAGTTTAATGTAGGAAAAAATGGAGATGGTTTCTGTGACGGAGGTGACAAATGGAAACGTGAAGGAACAATTAATCTGAAAGATGCCACTGCTCCCGGAGTGGTAATACCCGAAAGTTTAGGAAGTCTGACAGAATTTGATTTAGCGATAGGTTCCGCATCGGGTGGTGCACAATTTTATCTGGATAATATTTCTATGGACTATGAAGTATCCGGAAAAGGTACTACGGTTATCAATTTTGAAGGGGATAATCTGAATACAGTGTATCCTATGGTTGCTGGAGCTGGTGCTCCCAATAGCGGTACAGCTACTGTAGTAGAAGATCCAGAAAGAGAGACTGGTCATGTACTTTACATAGATCAGGCTTCGCATTACTTCCCGGAATTTACAGTTAAGTTAGCTGAAGGCAAGACCCTTGGAGATTATACCGGTATGTCAATGGATATGCGCCTTTTAAAAGGGATGTATGGTTATGGAATGTACGTGAAAATTAATGGTCAGTTATTAAATCTTCATCAAAATGCAGCTGCTTACGGTTACGCAGAGAATGATACTTGGAAACGTGATGGTGTATTTGTGACCTTTGTGAAGGAAGGTACTTACACTGCTTTGGGTGAAGCGGTTCCAGCTACTACAATTGAGATACCCAATGCAATGAAAGACCTCAATGAAATAACATTTGCGATCGGTTCCAGTTCTGGCAACTGGACAGCATACATCGATAATCTGATTTTTGTATGGGAAGCCAAGCCGCAACATATCGAAAAGACTCCAGAAGAGAAAAAGGAAATCTTCACTAAAGAAATGGAAAAATGGATTGGTGGTATGGTGTATGCAGGTGTGAATGAAACGAAGAGTGTAAAAGCTTGGAATATAATTGGTAATCCTTTGGATAAGACTGTTAATGATAATACATTTAACTGGGGTGAATATTTGGGTGAAGTAGACTATGCACGTACCGCCGTGAAGATTGCCCGTGATACAGTGAAGAATGCCAATGTAGATCTTGAGCTTTTTGTCAGCAACACATTTGGTCAATATGATGAAATGGGGAATATGGCTGATGAACTCATATCTTTAGTTGATGCTTGGGAAGCAGACAACGTTACCAAAATTGACGGGTACAATATTCTTCTCAATGCAATTTATTCCAAAGATGTTGTTTTCCAGGAAGGCAATAAAACGATGATCACCAATCTGTTTGATAAATTAGGTAAGACTGGTAAACTGATACGGGTATCCGATCTTAGCATGATGGTTGAAGAACTGGATAGCAACTTTATTGCGATTAATAAATTAACAGAAGAAGATAGAGCTGCCGCTGCTTCTTATATGGCTTTTATCATGCAGGAGTATCGAAGACTTATTCCTGCAGACAAGCAATACGGAATCTCTATATCGGGTATTACAGAGACCAATACTGGTTATAAACTGTGTCCTTGGACATCGGACTATAACCGTAATGAAATGTATGAAGGTATAGTGGACGGATTGAAATAATCCTCTCCTCTGGATTAAAAGGACTATTTATATATGAAGAATATTACATTATTATTTTGTCTCTTTCTTGCGAATATCCTCTTGGGGGCTTGTTCGGGAGGGGAAGATGAAAAAAAAGAAATGGATGAAGGAAAGGGCGCGTATGCGCTCTTTCTTAAAAAATCCATTACTGTGAGTACTGGGGAAAGTCAGACGGATGTTGTGGTGGAATGGGCGAAGACTTCTTGGGAGATAACTCTTGGTGAAGGGGATATTGTAAAAAGCGTCACTCCTACATCAGGTGGCAGTAATACTGGGGAAAAACAGTACACGAAGGTTCGTGTATCTTGTGGTGCGAACAGTACGATGAAAAAGCGTACACAAACCATTCACTTATTCGATAAAACTAATGAAACAACTGTTGATTTGCTGGTAGAACAAGAACCGCCATTCAAGTCGGTTACACTAACTGTTGATCCTTCGGTGAAATATCAGCCGGTTGTAGGATTTGGCGGCATGTACAATCCGAAGATCTGGTGTGGTGACAATCTTATTTCTGCATCACAATTAGATAAAATGTATGGTGCCGGCGGATTGGGATATTCTATCCTTCGCTTGATGATTTATCCCAACGAATCAGATTGGAGTGCAGATGTAGAAGCAGCAAAGGCAGCACAAGCTAACGGAGCAATTATCTTTGCATGTCCATGGGATTGTACAGATGCGCTTGCAGATAAAATCACGGTGAATGGAAAGGAAATGAAACACCTTAAAAAAGAAAACTATGAAGCGTATGCAAACCATCTTATCCGTTATGTTACATTTATGAAGGAAAAAGGGGTGAACCTCTATGCGATTTCCGTCCAGAACGAACCGGATATGGAATTTACGTACTGGACTCCTTCTGAAGTAGTGGATTTTGTAAAACAATACGGAGCAAGGATACGGGAAACAGGAGTGAAGCTGATGTCACCGGAAGCTTGTGGTATGCAGCCTGAATATACTGATCCTATTATCAACAACGCCGAAGCATTTGCTCAAACGGATATTCTAGCCGGACATCTCTATCAAGGGTTTACAGATTTGAGTAGCGGATATGTTAAGAACCGCCACGATTACATCTGTGGTGTGTATTCACGTATTCAAGGAAAGACATGGTGGATGACAGAACATCTTTTTAATGACGGTGAGAATTCTGATGATTCTTCGAAATGGGAATTCCTGAAATGGCAATACAGTCTCAATCATCTTGGAAAAGAGATTCACATGTGTATGGAGGGGTATTGCAGTGCTTATATATATTGGTATTTGAAGCGCTTTTATGGTTTGATGGGCGATACGGACAAACGGAGTCCGACGAGTGAAGGAGAAATCACAAAGAATGGTTATATTATGGCTCATTATGCTCAATATGCAACAGAAACAACTCGTATTAAGGTAGTTACAAATAATGAAGAAGTCTGTGCTACTGCTTATTTGGATGAAAAGACCGGTGAAGTGACCATCGTATTATTGAATCTGAATGGTGCTTCTCAATGGCTGGAAATACCATTAGCAGGAATTAAAAAAGCAAGTGCCGTTGAAACGAACGAAACAAAAAATATGGAAGTGATCGATACTGGTTTGATGGAATCTGCTGAAGGTATAACGGTGTTGTTATCTGCTAACAGTATAACTTCAGTCAGATTGACATTTTAATGATAATAATAACTAGTTGGAATATGATGAATTTGTTAAATACGAAAAGTAAACTATCATACCTACTTTTTCTCGGAATAGTATGCTGTGCATGTATTCTTGGTTCCTGTAAAGATGACGATGTCATTGATCCTGACGCTCCTTCCGTACCGAAACCCGGTACGGCTGTCGAGAATATTAATACTAATGTCAAGGCATTACGTAAGCTTATTGAGGCCAAACAACAGGACCTGGCTGTAAAGACATACAATCCGGTGAATAATGGTGCGAGTTATACGATTGAGTTGTCGGATGGTACAAGCTTCAGTATGTATGCTCAGATAGCAGCATTGGAAGGCGGAGGAGAGGATGTAGTCTATTCTCCAAAAGTAGGTGCCAAAGTAGAACATGATGAATATTATTGGACTCTTGATGATGCCTGGCTAACGTTTGAGAATGATGAAAAAGTCAAGGTGTTGGATGAAAACAATACAGTTGCACCGATAGTAGATATCAACACTGACGGCTATTGGACTGTAAAATACGGAGCTAAGTCTCGTACCCTTGACAAGGCGGTGAGCGGCAAACTTACCAGTCAGTTTAAACAAGTGAGTACTATTGGTGACGAATCTGTCAGTTTCACTTTTACCGACCGGACACCTGTCATCGAACTGAATCTTTTTAAAGGAGACAATCCCGAAATTCCTCCGGTAACGGGGGCGTTACGCCGTCCTATTTCTCCTGAACAACCGGCATGGTTTGTTCATATCGATTCATGGAATTATGCCGATCCTCAGAAAATCATAGACCTTATCCCTGCAGATATTCGTCCGTTTACCATTTTTAATATCTCGTTGTCTGTAAGCCATGATGAGGCTACTGGGATCTATAATGTAAGCGAGTATGGTTATGAGATAGCAAAGTCGTGGTTGAGGACGTGTGCTGAAAATAATGTGTGGGCGATGGTGCAGCCTTCAAGCGGCGGTTTTAGTCATTTTAAGGATGTCAGCTTATACAGTCAATTTGAAAGTGACGATAAGGTTCGGGTATATGATGAGTTTTTCAGAGAATATCCCAACTTTCTTGGTTTCAATTATTGTGAGCAGTTTTGGGGGTATGATGACCAGTTCTCTGTATCGTGGTTACAACGAGTGGCTCACTGGAATCAACTTTTGAAACTTACTCATAAATATGGAGGATATCTGGTAGTTAGTTTCTGTGGTAATACTTGGTCGGCTAATATTAATCCTATTGCTCTTGTGAAGCGTAATTCTGATTTTGCCCAAACTGCCAAGTTGTACTCTGAAAATTTCATTATGTGTGAAAAATACACCACGCAAAGTGGCTTCTTCAATGTCGAAGGAATTTGTTTAGGCACGTGGCTCTCCGGTTTTGCAGGTCAGTACGGCATCCGTTTCGACCAATGCGGCTGGACAGAGGAGAAAGGACAGAATGGCGATAAGGATTTCCCGCCGGCTGCCGGTGCGCTGCCTATTATAGAGCATGTGATGCTGACAGGTCAGACTGTTATTGACGGACCTGAACTTATATGGCAGCAATGTTTTAAGGAGACGAATGCAGTCAGTGTAGGTGATGGTTATCAGAGCCGTAATTGGGAATGTTTTCCGCAATTTGTCAATATCAATATAGATATGTTCCGTAAGATTATTGATAAAACAATTCGTATTCCTTCCCGGAAAGAAGTTATTGACCGCACGAAAGTGGTGATTCTTCAAGATGTCTATTCCGGTGATGATAATGCTAAATACAGCAGCCCGAAGAATTTGCATGAAGGGCTTTACCTTCGCGATGATGATGGCAATCTTTGGGATAATCATTGTTACTTTAAGAAAACGGGCCGTTATCCTACGATTCCTGTTGCGTTCGAATTGTGTGACGATGTAGCTAATTCATTCCAGTATAAGATCAACCAATCAACTTTCGAAGGATCTTGGAGCGATGTAAATACTAAAGTTGGAAAGTTCAATCGTTGGTTCCCACAAGAGTATACAGGAGAACTTTATGCTGGACGTATAGAAAATGGTTGGGTGGTTTATAACGGACTTGCCGGAATACGGAATGCTGCAATTCCGTTTAAATACAATACATGTGACAAGATGGAATTGGCTTACTCCAAATATACTGTAAGTGTTATAAAAGAATATGCCAATAAGCTCACCTTCTACATGAATAACTATGACCCTAGTGGTTCGAGCAAAACGGAGGTAATCAAGATATATGGATGTACATCCAAACCAACTCATTCTGTATCTTCCAGAGCCAATGGTACTGCACAAGTTTCCGAGAATTGGAAAGAGGATGTATATACGCTGACTGTCACTCATAACGGACCATTGGATTTGACGGTCAATTGTTCAGGAAAAGCCACCGATCGTTTAACTGTATCTACTGCAGCATCTATCCAGATTCCCGCTTCTCCACAAATTTATCAGGGCGCTTATCAGTATGAGGCTGAATGCTTTGATTTTAAGAATGTGACTAAGAGAGTGACAAAAGGAGATTCGGAGCCGATACGTAACTACACAGCACAGGGATATATAAATTTTGGTGCTAGTTCTGCAGCTGCCGTACGTGATGCTGTTACTGCACTGGAAGATGGTGTATATACAATCCGTATTCGCTACCGTGCTCCGTCGGCTACAGTCAATACCGTAGATATGTATATAAACAATACCAAAGTAGGTACTCCGGAGTTTGCACAAACTGATAATGACAATACTGTATGGAATACAGCCTTAATGTCGGTTTCCTTACGAAAAGGGGCAAATACGTTTGAATTGAAAGCCAATTCATCAGGTGCCGGTGACTTGTATCTCGACAACATTGTTATCGAAAGAAAATAAGAATTCTCTTAAATTCGATTATCCGCATTTTACAAGTAGTATCTTGCGGATAATTGTTTTTAGGACAGTATGTAACTAGAAAATAATGAAGAACATGTTTTTGAGTCGGATAATAATTATATTTCTATTCTTATGTGTATCTGTTTTGAATGCTGCGGAACCATTTGTCACTTTTATATCAGCGGATGCCAAGTTACCTTTGGTTACACCACAAAACAGATCGTTCTCTATTTGGTGTGATGATGCAGAACATCGTGGGGTGCTGTTAGCGGTGCGTAATTTACAAACGGATTTTGAAAAAGTGACTACTGTAAAACCCGAATTATCGAATATTGCGGGAAAAGAAGTGCGTATTATCATAGGTTCGTTTGACAAAAGCCCACTTATACGTCAATTAGTAAAAACAGGAAAACTGGATGGTAAAGAATTGAGAGGTAAGAATGAAAAATATATAATCACCACTCTTCATGCTCCTTTGGAAGGTTTACAGGGAGATGTGCTGCTGATTGCTGGAAGTGATAAGCGTGGAACGATTTATGGTATTTATGAATTGTCAAAACAAATAGGGATTTCTCCTTGGTACTGGTGGCTTGATGTTCCGCCGGTAAAGCATCAGGCTATTTATATTAAAGAAGGTGTTTATACTGATGGTGAACCGGCTGTAAAATACCGTGGCATTTTCATTAATGATGAATGGCCTTGTATGGGAGGTTGGACAACTGAAAAGTTCGGAGGATTTAACAGTAAGATGTATGTGCATGTCTACGAACTTCTCCTCCGTTTGAAAGCTAATTTTCTATGGCCGGCCATGTGGAGTGCAGCATTTTATGCAGATGATCCGATGAATAGTCCTTTAGCTGATGAAATGGGGATTATAATCGGGACTTCCCATCACGAACCGATGGCACGTAATCACCAGGAATATGCCCGTAATCGTAAGTTGTATGGTGAGTGGAACTATCAGAGGAATAAAGAGGGAGTAGAACGTTTTTTCCGTGAGGGTATCAAGCGAATGAATGGAAAGGAAGAAGTAATCTATGCGTGGTGACGGTGATGCTCCGATGGGACCCGATACAGATACGCATCTATTGGAGGAAATCGTAAAAGGACAGCGTAAAATAATAGCAGATGTAACAGGTAAACCTGCTTGTAAGACTCCACAATTGTGGGCACTTTATAGTGAAGTACTGGAATATTATGATAAGGGAATGAAAATTCCTGATGATGTCATGATTTTGCTTTGTGATGATAATTGGGGGAATGTACGTCGTTTACCAGATTTAAAGGATAAACGGCATCCTGGTGGATATGGTATGTATTATCATGTAGATTTACATGGAGCACCACGTGCCTATCAATGGCTGAATATGACACAGATCCAGCATATGTGGGAACAATTATATTTGACTTATTCTTATGGTGTGGATAAAATGTGGATTCTAAATGTGGGTGACTTGAAACCGAATGAATTTCCTGTTGATTTTTTCTTGAATATGGCATGGAATCCTGGACACCTTACGGCTGATAATTTACAGGAATATACTTGTAGTTTCTGTAAACAACAGTTTGGGGATAACTATGCAGTAGAAGCCGCTCGCATCTTAAATCTGTATTGTAAATATGCTGCTCGCGTAACTGCAGAAATGTTGGATAGCCAAACTTATAATCTTTCCAGTGGAGAATTTAAGGCTGTAACAGATGAATTTCTTGCTTTGGAGGCGCATGCCTATCGTCAGTTTATGACTTTACCGGAAGAATTGAAGGATACATATAAAGAACTCATTCTTTTTCCTGTTCAGGCCATGGCAAACCTTTATGAGATGTATTATGCGGTTGCTATGAATCATAAGTTAGCATCTGAGGGTGATCCACGTGCCAATGAATGGGCAGATAGAGTGGAGTATTGTTTCAGGTATGATGCGGAACTTTGCTATGACTATAATAACAATATAGCTGATGGAAAATGGAATCATTTAATGGATCAGACGCACATCGGTTATACAAGCTGGGATGAGCCTAAAGGAGGAAATATAATGCCCGAAATCATAAGAGTGGATGTCTCTGCATATAAGCCGGGAGGATATGAGTATAAGGAGAAAGGTGGGGTGGTAGTAATGGAAGCGGAACGTTTTGCAGAATGTACACAAGGGAATAAGACGGAGTGGACAGTTATTCCTGACTTGGGACGTGCTCTTTCTGGTTTGTCGTTGATGCCCTATACACAACCTGTAACAGGAGCTTCATTGACATATCGCATGAAGCTTAATTCAGAGATGAAAAATATACGTGTAAGATTAATCTTGGATAGTACTTTGCCTTTTATAAAAGGAGGACATAGTTATGCTATCAGTTTGGATGGTGGTAAAGAACAAATAGTAAATTACAATTCAGAGATGACTTGGGCTAATTGTTATACGAAGATGTATCCCGCCGGTGCTGCGCGGTTGATAGAGTCGGTGGTAGATTTCTCCAATGTTAATCTGAAAGAAGGAATACATGCATTAATTATTCGTCCGTTAAGCCCTGCTATTGTATTGCATAAAATTATAATTGATTGTGGTAGTGATGAAGTCAGTCGATTGAATCTTCAGGAAAGTCCTTATCGCAAGGTTACGCATTAATTAATATTTATGATATAGATACGCAAATGAAGAAGATTATTGTCTTAAGTTGTTTATTATGTGCAGGCATATTTGCCTTTGCACAAGACCCTAATTTCCATATTTATCTTTGTCTTGGACAATCCAATATGGAAGGAAATGCAAAGATTGAAGCGCAGGATACGTGCAATGTCAATGAACGTTTTCTGATGATGGCGGCTGTTGATTGTCCGTCTTTGGGACGCGTCAAAGGACAGTGGTATAAGGCTGTTCCTCCGTTGGTACGTTGCCATACAGGGTTAACACCGGCCGATTATTTCGGACGTACGTTAGTGGAAAGGTTGCCTGAAAATATTAAGGTAGGTGTCGTCAATGTAGCTGTTGGTGGTTGCAGGATTGAGCTGTTTGATGAGGAGAATTGCGAAGAGCATATTGCCTCTCAACCGGAATGGCTGAAAAATACCGCGAAAGCGTATGGTAATAATCCTTACCGTAGACTAAAGGAATTGGCTGTAGAAGCACAAAAAGCGGGAATGATTAAAGGTATCCTCTTGCATCAGGGCGAGTCTAATACCGGTGATAAAGAGTGGCCTCAAAAAGTAAAGAGAGTCTATGAGAATTTGTTGAGGGATTTGAATCTTCAGGCAAAAGATGTTCCTTTGTTGGCGGGAGAAGTGGTGCATGCCGACCAGAATGGCAGATGTGCAAGCATGAATGAGATAATCAATACGCTGCCGCAAGTGATTCCGACCGCATACGTGATTCCTTCTTCGGGCTGTCCTGCCGCAGAAGATAATTTGCATTTCACGGCAGAAGGATACAGGAAATTGGGAGTGCGGTATGCCGAGAAACGACTCCTTTTGTTGGAGAAGGAACTAAACTCCGGGATTACTACCGAACCGGTATCCACTAATATTCCGGGATATGACTATCCCCGGGTGGATAAAGAGGGGCGTGCTCATTTTCGTTTCTATGCTCCGCAGGCTAACAGGCTACAAGTGGATTGTTGCGGAAAGAAGTATGATATGTGGAAAGATGCCGGAGGACTCTGGACGGCAACGACCAACCCTCTGCCTGTAGGATTCCATTATTATTTCCTGATTGCAGACGGGGTGTCGGTAACAGATCCTTCCAGTTATACGTTCTTCGGTTGTTGCCGTATGGCAAGTGGCATCGAAATCCCTGAAGGTGAGGAGGGGGATTATTATCGTCCTCAACAGGTACCTCACGGGCAGGTTCGTTCCTGTACGTATTACTCCGAAACGCAGAAAGAGTTCCGTCGGTGTATGGTATATACGCCGGCAGAGTATGAAACTCATCCGAAGAAGCGCTATCCGGTATTGTATCTGCAACATGGCATGGGTGAAGATGAAACCGGCTGGAGCACGCAGGGAAAGATGAATCATATTATGGACAACCTGATTGCATCCGGTCAGTGTGTGCCGATGCTCGTGGTGATGGATAGCGGTGATGTGGAAGCTCCGTTCCGGCCGCGTCCGGGAAAAGATGTGAACGAGGAGCGGGCTTTGTATGGCGCCACCTTTTATGACGTTATTCTGAAAGACCTGATTCCTATGATAGACCGGACATTCCGTACGAAAACCGACCGCGAACACCGTGCTATGGCAGGACTCTCGTGGGGAGGACATCAGACTTTCAATACGGTTCTGCCTCATCTCGATAAGTTTTCTTATATCGGAAGTTTCAGCGGGGCGATTTTCGGTCTGGATATGAAGACTTGTTTTAACGGAGTGTTTGCGGATGCGGACAAGTTCAATAAGAAAGTGAATTATTTCTTTCTCGGCTGTGGCACGGAGGAACAAATGGGAACAAAGAAGATGGTGGATTCACTCCGGAAACTGGGTATCGAGGTTGATTATTACGAATCGCAAGGCACAGCGCATGAATGGCTTACGTGGAGACGTTGCCTGAAAGAATTTGTACCACATTTATTTAAACACTGAAAATAGCATGAAAATGAAATCTACATTTATCGCAGCTACATTGTTGCTCGTTTCGGTTATGACCGAAGGAGGACTGTCAGCGCAAAACCCGATTGTGCAAACTTGCTTTACTACAGACCCGGCTCCTATGGTGCACGACGGCACCTTGTATGTGTATACGGGACACGATGAAGACAAAGCGGATTTTTTCTGGATGCAGGAATGGCGTGTATATTCTACCAAAGATATGGTGAACTGGACCGATCACGGCTCTCCTCTTGCCATCGAATCATTCGACTGGGCGGACGACCGTGCCTGGGCAGCACAATGTGTAGAGCGTAATGGTAAGTTTTATTGGTATGTCTGCCTGCATTCCAAACTTTCCAATACGATGGCAATCGGTGTGGCGGTAGGCGATTCGCCTGTCGGTCCTTTTAAAGATGCCATCGGCAAACCGCTTCATGACGGAAGCTGGGACTATATTGATCCTACGGTCTTCATTGATGATGACGGTCGTGCTTATCTGTATTGGGGAAATCCGAATATCTATTATGCAGAACTGAATGACGACATGATTTCCTTGAAAGGTGAAGTGGGCAAACTGGAACAGACTGTTGAGAGCTTTGGTGCACCCAATCCGGAAAAACGTGTCAAAGATGTTAAGTATAAAGATACTTATACAGAAGGTCCATGGCTTCATAAACGGGAAGGAAAATATTATCTTCTTTATGCTGCCGGAGGTGTACCCGAACATATTGCCTATTCCATGAGTGACGGACCTCTTGGGCCGTGGAAGTATATGGGAGAAATCATGCCTTTACAAGATACGGGCTCGTTTACTAACCATTGTGGAGTGATAGACTATAAAGGCAATTCTTATTTCTTCTATCATACGGGTAAGCTGCCGGGTGGTGGAGGCTTCGGGCGAAGTGCGGCGGTGGAGCAATTTAAGTATAACGCTGACGGCACTTTCCCGATTATTAATGCTACCCGGGAAGGGGTGTCACCGGTAGGTACGCTCAATCCTTACGAAAGGGTGGAAGCTGAAACAATCGCTTTTTCTGAAGGTGTGAAGTCCGAACCAAATGTGAAAACCGGTATATATATATCTGAAATTCATAATGGAGATTATATAAAGGTACGTGAAGTGGATTTCGGCAATAAATCCCCCAAACGGTTTACTGCTACCGTTGCCAGTGCCCTTCGTGGCGGAACACTTGAAGTACGTACAGACAGTATAAGCGGACCATTAATTGCGGAACTGACTATTCCTTCAACGGGAGGTTGGGAATGCTGGAAAACATTGCAGACTGATATTGTAAAACCGGTCACAGGAATACAAGATATTTATTTTGTATTCAAAGGACGTAAAGGCTGCAAACTGTTTAACTTTGATTGGTACAAGTTTAACAGATAAACATGCTAGAGAGCAGTTGGGTTACTCTTCTTTTTTACTCAACTGCTCTTTCATATACATTGAAGGCGGCATTCCATACAATTCTTTGAATGTTGTCGAGAAATTATTAGGATCAGTGAATCCTGTTAACATGGCTATCTCGGATATGGTATGCTGTTTTTCGGACAATAAACGAGCGGCTTCTTTTAAACGTATATTACGTATAAAGTCACGGGTTGTCTGGTTGGTGAGCTCTTTGAGTTTCCTGTGAAGATGTACGCGGCTAATACCTACCTCGGCGGTGATTGTCTCTATTGTCAAGTTAGGGTTACTGATGTTTTCATTGATCACTTTCATAATACGTTCCATCAATTTCTCATCGGGTGATTTCACTTCCAGTTTCTGAACCTTGTTTTCCAGATTTTGCTGGCCTGTAAATACTTTGCGTAACTGCTGCCGTGTATTAATCAGATTTTCTACCGTCTTTTGCAGAATTTCGATATTGAATGGCTTCATGATATAGGCGTCGGCTCCTGTATTCAGACCTTCAAGGTTGTCTTCTTCCCTCGTTTTCGCAGTAAGCAAAATGACTGGGATATGGTTGAGATTTACATTCTGCTTGATCTTCCGGCATAAGGTAAGTCCGTCCATTTCGGGCATCATGATGTCACTAATGACTAAATCCGGAGCCTTTTTAAATATTTGCTCTAATGCTTCTTTACCATTACGACTTTCCATGATATGAAATTTGTCCCCAAACTCCTTCGCTATATAATTTCGGATTTCTTCGTCGTCTTCTACAATTAATACGCGATATTTAGTTTTTACCCTGACTTTCTTTTCTTCCTTATTTTCTATAATGGGAGAGATGACAGGAACAGTTGGTACGGTTACTGTTACCTTTTGCTCATTGTTGTCAACTTCTTCAGGTCGTAGATGCTTGTTACCCAACGGTAATCGGATAATAAAACGGCAACCCGGTTGTTCTTTATTATTTTCTACATAGATAATTCCATGATGTAATTCCACTAATGAACGAGTAAGATGTAATCCTATTCCTGTTCCTCCTTTCGGATTCTGTTGGCTGTTACGGATCTGATAGAAACGTTCGAAGATATGTTCTTTTTCCTGTTCATCGATGCCTGTTCCGGTATCCGCGATAATTATTTCGGCATATTGTTTCAAGGGATCGGGCAGTGTATTATCTTCTCCCGTACGGATGGTAATATCTATGTTTCCTTTTTCAGGAGTAAACTTGAAGGCATTAGACAGAATATTCAGGATAATCTTATCAAAATTACCTGTGTCTACCCATACATTCAGTTCCCGGAGCGTACTGTGAAGTTGTAGCCGGATATTCTTTGTATTTGCCTGTTGACCGAAAGTTGTACATAAATCCTCAATAAAAGGAATAATATTGGTCTCCCGGAACATCAGGAACATTTGTCCTTTATCAATTTTCCGAATATCCATTAGTTGATTGACAAGATTCAGAATACGTTCCGCATTTCTGTAGATAATATGATATATTTTCAGGCGTTCATTGTTCTCCTCATTCTTAATCAGTTTCTGTAGAGGACTGATGATTAGAGACATCGGAGTGCGTATCTCATGAGAGATGTTGATAAAGAACTGCAATTTTGCTTCATTGATTTGTTCGGCATGGATATGTTGCAGCATTTCCTGATGCATTCTGTACCGATGTCTGATCTGAAGAATAATGATAAATATAATGGTCAGTAATAATAAGGAGTAGATAACTTTGGCCCACCATGAAGCATACCATGCAGGAGATATAAAGATGGTAATTTCTTTTATATTTGAATACACGGTGTTGTCTTTTGCTCTGATTTTAAAGTTATAGGTACCGGGTTTCAAATTGCTGAATGAGATACGGTTTACACCTTTGGGCAAACTAATCCATTTTTCATCGTTGATAGAATAAAGGTAGTTGATGTGTTCGGGGGCATTTAATTCCAGAGTGGCAAACTCGATACTGAACACATTGTCTTTATGGGATAGATAAAACTCTTTTGCGTTGAATACAGGGCAGTTGATAATATTGTGAATACCGGATTTCATTCCTTTTCTAACCGGATTGTTATGCAGGAAAAAGTCGGTAATTCGGATATTCCATGTTTTTGCCGGATTGATAATGTCTTGCGGATTGAAATAGGTGATACCATTCATTCCGCCAAACCAGATAATACCTTGTTTATCTTTGAAGGAGGCATTCTTGTAGAACTCATTTCCCTGTAATCCGTCGCTGACATAATAATTGATAAATTTGTTGTTTTTCTTTTGGAATTGGGAAATTCCGGCATTGGTGCTTATCCAAAGAAAATCTTTTCCGTCTCCTTGTATGGCATATATTGTATTACTGGGCAATCCGTCTGCAGTAGTATAAGTGGTTAGTTCTTTCGTTTTTTTATTCCAACCGGATAATCCTTCGGAACTGCCCAACCAGACAACTCCGTCGGCATCTTCAAAGATTGAATAAATAACATTTTGTGAGAGTATCTTATGACTTTGAAAATCAGGACTGTCAAGGTCTATACAGTTGACACCGTCATAAGTTCCGACATACAGCTTATTATCATCGGAATAGTGCAGGCAATCTATCCATTCGTTGATTAGAGATGTCCGAGATTGTACGGATGTAAATTCTTTCGTTTTCAGGTCATAGTAGAACAAACCGAATCCCATTGTCGCAATCCAAAGACGCTTGTTTTTATCTTCTGCGAAATCATATACACGTTGTATATAGTTGTTGTTCTTATCTACCAGTTTGTACTGGTAATCGCATAATCCTGTCTGTTTGTTCAGCTTTCCCATACCGTTAATAAAGGAGCCGACCCAAATGTTGTACTCGGAATCTTCATATAGTTTTATAACTGTTGAAGGCACAGAATTAGGGTGATTAGTATGCGAGAAATGTTTAGCCGGTTCTAACTTTTCTGTCAGGGCATAAATTCCGTCATTGTCTGTTCCAACCCATAACATACCGTTGTTGTCTTTGCAGAATGAGGTTATACAACTGGAACCGATCATGTTTTTATCCATAGATTTATGTCCTATATACTTGAAACTGTTTGTTCGGGCAGGTATCTGCATGACTCCTTTCTGATAAACAGCCAACCATAAGTTACCGGAATTGTCTTTTAGGATAGAATGTATTTTTGAATTTTTTGAATCAAAATAGTTGTTGTCAAAATTGTATTCGGAGATTTCATGAGTTTGGTTATTGTAGACACTCATACCTTTACCATCAGTTCCGATATATAATTCATTTTGCGGTCCGGAATAGAGGAAACAGATAGGAAGTTCTCTCTTTTCTTTAAAATCAATAGGTATAAAGGAGTCTTGTCTTTTGTTATAGACGAATAGTCCTTTTCTCATACTTCCTACATAAATATTCCCACGTGAATCTTCACATATACTTTTGACATATCCGTTGTCTTTAGATAAATATAAAGTAAGTTGGTTATTAGAATCAAGACGATATACTCCTTCTTCGTCTTTTGCTATCCAGACATTCTGTTTCTTGTCTTCAATCATAAATCCTGTTGATGTCATGGGGATATCAATTTTTTGAACAGTCAACAGGTAATCTTTGATATTCAACCTGCACAACATATTTCCGGATACCCATATTTCTCCATTTCTCCTTTCGATAAAGGAAACAATATTGCTTTCAAATATTTCTCCATTGTCTTCCCTTATTGCAAGTGGGGTAAAATTGTCTGTAGCCGGATCATACATTTGAATTCCCATATATGTACCGATAAACAAATGACCTTTGCTGTCCTCAAAAACAGTACGAACAAAATTGTGGGCTAACGAATGTTCATTATTGGGCTCATGTTTGTATATGGTAAATTTAGCACCGTCATAACGGTTCAGACCATCTTCTGTTGCAATCCAAATGAAACCGTTCCGGTCTTGATATATTTGATTAATCAGACTACTGGAGAGTTCTTTGTCAGTAGTGAATAACTTAGGAGATTGCCCGTTGCATAACAAAGAAAACAATAATAATAGAAAAGTGAATACATTTTTCATAGTTATAGATCGTTGTTTGTTGTACAAAGAAAACTAAAAACCTAAATATAACCTAATAAAAAATGAATATTTTCATTAGGTTCCGGGAGTACAATCGGATGTTGTAACATCGTTTGTAAATAATGTAACATGAGAAAAGATTTACCCCTTCTTCTGTATTATTGTTTTCCTTCGATTGTATTTACAATATAGGTTTTACCCGCCTTTGTTTCGATGTCATATTCGTAAACCTTCTGCAGTTTGGGAGACTGCGCACTTACTCCTTTGGCTACAAGAGGTTGCTTGATAGGAGTGGTGGCGAATAATCTATTTGAGCACTCTTTCCCGTTTACTTGTTTTAAGCCTTTCCCTTTCAGTGGGACATAAGACCGGATGCGGAGCGTACCGCCTATATTCGATCGGATGATCGCTTTATTTAACACATTGTTTTTCCAGTCCATATCGACAGTAAAGTTTCCACGTGCCACCAGCCCCTTCACACTTCCTTCTTCCCATGCATCAGGCAATGCCGGCAATAAATGTACGGCACCGTCATGACTTTGGAGCAACATTTCCGCTACTCCGGCTGTATAACCGAAATTACCGTCAATCTGGAAAGGCGGATGGGCATCCAGCATATTGGGATAGGTACGCCCGTTCGGATATTCTTTAGCCAAGTGATCGTTGGGCAATAGTTGAATCATATTTTTGATGATTTGGAAGGCATGGTTTCCATCCAGCATACGTGCCCAGAAATTGACTTTCCAGCCGATACTCCAACCGGTAGCCTTATCACCGCGTTGAAGCAATGTGTTTCTTGCTGCCTGGAATAACTCGGGATTTGAGTATGGAGAAATTTGATTACTCGGATATAGCCCGTACAAATGTGAAATATGACGGTGCTCGTCCTTGGGATTGTCAATATCTTCAAGCCATTCTTGTAGTTGGTTATGTTTTCCTATTTGCATAGGTGGCAACTTCTCTAGTGTTTGTTTGAGGGAGTCTTGGAAAGAGGGGGCTTCACCTGCGATGTATGAAGCCAATAAGGTATTATGCAGTGCATCAAAAGCAATCTGGTTATCCATGGTGCATCCGGCAGTGACCGGACCATGTTCAGGCGATACGGAGGGAGCTACCACCAGCCATTTATAGGTAGGATGTTCTACCAGAAAGTCCATATAGAATTGTGCGGTTCCTTTCAGTATCGGATAATATTCTTTTAGAAATTCTTGATCTCCGGTGAAAAGATAATGTTGCCAGATATGTTGGGCCAACCAGGCGCCGCCGCTAGGCCACATGCCGGCTGCTGCAAAATCGACTACACCACAGATTCTCCATAAGTCGGTGTTATGATGTGCCACCCATCCGCGTGAGTTATACATGCTTCGGGCGGTTTTGGTCCCTGTGACGGATAAATCTTTCAACATTGAGAATAACGGACTATGTGTTTCACTTAAATTAGTGACTTCTGCCGGCCAATAGTTCATTTCTGTATTGATATTGATGGTGTATTTGCTATCCCAGGGTGCATGAGTACTGTTATTCCATATACCTTGCAGATTAGCCGGTTGCCCACCCGGTTGCGAAGAAGAAATCAGCAGATAACGTCCATAATGGAAAAGTAGAGCTGCCATTGCCATGTCTTCCCCATTTCCGAAGTTTTCAATTCGTTTGGGAGTCTCCAGTTGGGAAGCTTTGCCTGCCGGTAATGTAAGGCGTACACGGTCAAATTGTTTTTTATAATAAGCGATATGGTTTTTGAGAGCTTTTTCGTAAGGTATTTGCATTGCTCTTTTCAGATATTCGCTGGTTCGGTGGGATTCATCGGCGCTGACATCCTGGTAGTTTACGTAGTTGGTTGCTGCCGATATATAAAGGGTGGCTTCTGTTCCTTCATTTATTTGGAGCGTATTTCCTGCCGGGCGGAGAGTGCCATTCGTTTTTACCTGGATTTGACATTCTGCCCGTAGTGCGGCTTTCAAACCTTCCTGCTCTTTCCCTTGACAGGTGACGGTCAGCTGATCATTCTGAACATTCACCTTATGTACTAGAGGGCAGTTATATGCAATAGTAAAGTTCAGTGCGTTTGCTTTACTTGCTTTGATATGCATAATAATGACATTATCAGTAAATGAAGCAAAAGTGGTGCGGGTATAAGTGACGTCATCTACTTGATAACGGGTAGTTGTCGTTGCATTCTCCAGATTCAGATCGCGGTAGAAGCCGGATGCATTTTGGTGTTCCGGAAATTCCAGATAAAGGTTACCTAATGTCAGATAGCTCATTCCGTGTTGCTGGGTTAAGAAGTTGGCGTCAATGAGTCTTTGCGCTTCCTTGTTTCTCCCTTCAAAAATCAGTTTGCGTACAACCGGTAGCACATGTACGGCATTCGGGTTATTATTATTGTATGGAGAACCTGCCCAAAATGTTTCTTCGTTGAGTTGTAATTCTTCGCGTTCGATTCCGCCATATACCATGGCTCCAAGACGGGAGTTACCAATAGGGAGAGCTTCCGACCAATTTTGTGCAGGTTGACTATACCACAGTTTCAGGTCCTGTCCTGAAACAAGGTTGCTTATTAATAGGAATAATACAAAAAAAGTGTTTCTGTTCATATTGTATGGATTTGTAGCAAAGGTAGCTCATTTTCCAATACAAAAGGCAAAAAAACTGTTTCTGAAATCTACCTTGGAAGTAACTTCTTTCCATATTAATGTTACTAATATATATGGTGTATGTTCCACAGGATAAAATAATAACTGCCGGCTTCTTTTTACAAGCACCGGCAGTTATTATTTAAGCAACTAGCAGATATACTGATCTATGTTACTTTTTAGCAACTAAAACTATATTATTGATATCTACTTTTTTGTTTTTTCCCATCCCAATGGAAACTTTGGTAATAGAACTTGGATCAATTACAATTTTACCGGCTTTTTCATCTTTAAAAGCACTGAATTGCACCTTCTTCTTGCCTTGGGTATAAAATCCCATAGAAACTTTTACCGTTTCACCGTCTTGGGTATATTCTATTTTTAATGAACAGATGGCATTTGTGGCATTTTCATCTAATTTTTCGAAGTTGGTCGCTTCAAAGTTTATTCCGGTGTAATTAGTGTAATCATTTTCAGGAAATACCAAGTTTCCATAACCGGTGGAAATTAAGGTCTGCCCTTCTACTGTCAGTTTATTATTGGCTTCGCATTGACTGACTTCGATAGTCTTGTCTACTTGTGCATTGACACTTAAGATTCCCAGACATGCAACTAATGCTGCTACTAAATACTTTTTCATGTTATTTTCTTTTAGAGGTTAATAGCTGATTTATTTTCTATTGGCAAAGTTAGGATATCTTTTCGGAGAGATAAAAAATCTGTGTTTCAATAGTTTTTGTATATGTTTCATTCTTCTTTTGGTGCAAAGGGGACTAAATTTAAAAACAAATGAAACGAATTAAATAGTCCGATTTTGAAAAGAATTACTTTCTTTGCATAAAGAAAGGACTGTTTACTATGAAAAGACTATTACTGTTGATGATTGTATTTTTTGGGGGAATTGTACAGGTGGTCGCCGAGAATACATTGTTCTATGATTCCAAACAATTAACTTGCGATCTGATTACTTCCATTTGCCAGGATAAAGATGGGTTTATCTGGATCGGGACAGATTATGGCCTTAATAAATTCAATGGCATACAATTTACTCATTATTATAATAATCCCAAGGATAGCACCTCGTTATCCGATAACTCTGTAAAAGCCTTGATGCTCGATAATGAAGGCACGTTATGGGTGGGAGGTATTGGCGGATTACAATATTATGTTCCGGAAGAAAATGCATTTCGGACAATTAAGTTTGAAGAAAGCTCATCTTTCCATATCATGTGTATCACTCAATTGCGTTCGGGCGAAATATGGGTTGGATCTTCCGGAAGAGGAATATTCCGTATTCGGAAAGATACAGGAACAGGTGAGCAAATGACAGATATTCCTGATGTATCCGAACATGCTCATTATGGAGTCATATATGAAGACCGTCATGGGAGCATCTGGATTGGAGTAAACGGTACCGGTTTACTTCGATATGATCCTTCTACACGAACGAGTAAGATATACACACGGGCAGTTTTAGATGGCGGTTCTACAATTTCCGGAATGGCCGAGGACCATTCGGGAAATTTTCTCCTTTCCACGGGTACTACTGCTTATTATTATGATAGAGAGAATGACCGCTTTACCAAAATAGAACATAATGAATCGTGGCTGCCGGCACGTTCCATACTCGTAAGTCAAAAAGGGACACGTTATTTGGCAACCTTTGGCAAAGGACTGAAGGTTATTCAACCCGATTTGAAAGAACTCCGTTCCGAGGTGATCACTCTCCCTTTTATTGATGTCGATAATGCTAAAATACGTGCTATTTATGAAGATCATAACCAAAACTTATGGATAGGATGTTATCATAGAGGAATGGTTATGGTGTCTAAAGAATCTACACCTTTCCATTTCTGGAGTGTTCCTACCCGTGAATATCCGCAGGCTGGTGTGATAACTGCCTTGTATAAAGATGATGATGGACATATCGTTAGCGGTGTGGAAGGCGAAGGAGTGTTTAAAATTACTTCGGAAGGAAATATAACCGATCATTTGTTTTCAGGTAAAACGGTTTCATCCATCTATAAGGATTATAGTGGTAATTTGTGGTTTGGAGGCTATTATTCCGGGCTTTATATGCAGGATGCCAAAGGGAACGTACGTTTTATGTTACCGGAAATTAAATTGAAGGATATAAAGAAGATCACAGGTGATGATAAAGGGAACCTATATCTTTCTTTATTCGGTTCCGGATTCATACGATATCACCTGCCCACTCAAACAGTCACGGAATATCAAAGTTCCTCCGGTGGGTTAAGGAACAATTGGATTTATACTCTACTTCTTGATTCCCGGGAAAGATTGTGGATAGGCCACTGTAATGGAGTGGATTATTTCGATCCTGTAACGGAAAAATTTACCCCTGTATTGAGTCAATCGTTGGGTAATTTCATCACTTACTCATTATTGGAAGACGTACGTGGAAATATTTGGGCGGGAACGAATAAGGGACTTATGTGCTATCATCCCGGAACAAAAGAATTTCATTACTATGATGAAGAAGACGGACTTTCTAATAATTTTGTATATGGGTTGGCAGAAGATGAGAGGGGGAATATCTGGTGTAGTACCCTGAAAGGCATTAACCTGATAAAAGTCGCAGAGAATAAGATTGCTTCCTATTATTCCGAACGTGGATTGGTGGATAATGAGTATACTATTGGTGCCAGCTACCAGTCAATGAATGGCCTTATCTATTTGGGAGGTGTGAAGGGAATAACGACTTTTCATCCGGATAGCGTCACTGCGCAAAAAGGGAAGTCGACTGTGATACTATCCAATCTTTATTTGGGAGGAGAAGCAGTGACCGCTAAAAGTAAATCCGGTGGAAAACCCATTTTGGACACTTTTGTAACACGTGCCGACAAAATCAGCCTGGCTTATGAAGACAACACGTTTACGCTTGAGTTTTCCACATTGGATTATCGTAATTCTGGAAATATTTTCTATGAATATCGTATCAGAGAGTATGAAAAGAACTGGACCTCTACTCAATTGGGAATCAATCAGATTACATACAATCATTTAAATTCCGGTAAGTATACATTTGAAATACGTGCCTGTGAGAACGGGCAGTATACCCCTGTGAAGGTGATACGGATTGATATTGCGGCACCGTGGTGGCGTTCGTCTCTGGCTTATGTCTGCTATGCGTTGATATTGCTTGCTGTTGCATTCCAGATTTATTTGAGTGTTCGTCGCCGGCACCAGAAAGAAATGAATGAAGAGAGAATCAAACTTTTTATCAATCTCTCGCATGAGATTCGCTCTCCAATGACTTTGATTGTGAGCCCGTTGGAGAATTTGTTAAAGAGAGACTATGATGCCGATACGATGAAGATGCTGCGTCTGATGCAGAAGAATGCGAATCGTATTATTAATCTGATGAATCAGTTGCTTGATATGCGTAAAATTGAAAAAGGGCAATTGAATATTCATTGCGTTGAAACGGACATGGTGGATTATATCAAAGAATTAATCTCTTTATTTACTTATCAGGCGGAGAAAAGGAACATAAACTTGTGTTTTGATTATGAACAGGAGGAGCTTCCGGCGTGGATTGATCCTAATAATTTTGATAAAGTATTGGTAAACCTGCTGTCGAATGCTTTTAAATATACGCCGGATGGAGGTGAAATAAAAATCAGTCTGCGCGAGAAGGTGAATGAACTTACTGTTGGAGATTTGCAGCATTTTATTGAGATTGAAGTGATTGACAGCGGATCCGGCATTGACGCCAATAAACTGGAAAAGATATTCGAACGTTTTTATCAGGCACCTTCCAATGGTTTCAATGGAAGTATCGGTTTTGGTATAGGACTGAATCTGTGCCGGATGATAGTTAAATTGCATCACGGCACTATCAATGCTTGTAACCGGCAAGATGCACAAGGAAGTCGTTTCATTATTCATATTCCTTATGGGAAAGATCATTTGAAGAAATCCGAATGGGTGGATGCGGAAAACAAAACTACCTCAAGAGTCCCTTCTGTCTTGGGGCTTTCTCAAGAAAGTGAAGAAGAAACGGCTAAGACAAGAAACCATAAAGCGAATTATAGGATTGTGATCGTAGATGACGACGACGAGATTCTTCGTTTCCTGGAGGCGGAATTGAGCTCGCAATACAAGGTATACATTTGCCGTAACGGGAAAGAGGGTTTGCAAACCATTCTGAAACAACAACCGGATCTTATAATTTCTGATGTCGTGATGCCTGAAATGGATGGTATCTCACTTTTGAAAACGATTCGCAACAATCCGAATGTGAGTCATATACCGTTTATCCTGTTGACTTCAAAAGCGGAATATAAAGACCGTATTGAAGGATTAAGTAAAGGTGCGGATGCATATTTAGGAAAACCGTTTGTCGTTGAAGAGTTGAGAGTACATATCAAGAATCTGATTGAGACAAGATTGTTATTGAAAGGAAAGTTCTCTGGTGTCAGGGATCAGGTGGGAAAGATTGAAATTGCTGAAAATAAATCCGGAGATGAACGATTGATGGAACGGGTTATGAATGTGATGAATAAGTTTCTGGATGATTCGGAATTCAATGTAGAAATGCTTGCCAGGGAAGTCGGATTGAGTCGTGTACAGCTTCATCGTAAAATGAAAGATATTACAGGAGTTTCAACATCTGTCTTTATCCGGAATCTACGGATGAAGAAAGCGGCAGCACTACTTCAGGAAGGGAAGCTGAATATTTCAGAAATAGCGGATGCGGTAGGCTTTGATAGTCAGGCTAATTTTGCGACTGTTTTTAAGAAGTTCTATGGAGTATCTCCTTCGGAATATGCTGCGTCTATCAGAAATAAAGGCGAATGATACAAATTTAAAACTGCGTTATACATATAACTAACTTTACGTTACATTTTACCAAACGTTTTGAAATACAAGATTGTAATTTTGTGCTGGTTGAGGGCAATCTAAAGAATCGACAGATGCAAAAGTACAATCTTGTATTTTACTCTTGACTCCTTTTCCTATATTTTAATAATGAATGCATGAAAACACAAAGTTGTATGAACAGGCTTTTATGGATTACTTTATTGGTAATCGGTTTATCTGGATGCTCGGAAGAGAGTTCATCGTCAGAGGAAAATACGGAATCTGGTACGATCCAAGATGGGGATCATACTGATAATGCAACGGTTATTCAATTAAATTCTTCCGATCAATATCAGACAGTGGAAGGGATTGGCGGCGGGATAGCCAATTATGAGAATTGGTATTGTCAACACCCCAATAAAAAAGAATTGTTTGATTTGATTTTCAAAGATTTGGAGATTTCCATGATTCGTATAGGAAACTGGTACGAAAAGAAGATATCGGGTGAGAATCCCGATATTCTTAAACAGCAAAAAGAGATAATGGATGCAGCAACTCAAAGACTGGGGCGTAGCAATTTCTCTGTAATGATGTCTAATTGGCTGGTAGCACCCGATTTGATAGATAGGCCGAAAGAAAAGGGAGCGACACTTAAAAGAAATAATGAAGGGAAGTACATGTATAAAGAATTTGGTGAATGGTGTCGCATGACATTAAAAGCTTATCAGGAAGCAGATATGTCACCGGATTACTTGAGCATGATGAATGAGCCGGATGGGGATAACAGTGCAGGAACCAAAATCCGCTTAGGCTACGGTATCGACGACTCCCAAAAAGCGAATTACGGGAAAGCATTGGAAGCCACTTATGAAGCATTCAAAGAGGTGTCTGACCGTCCCAAGTTAATCGGCCCGGAAGTGCTTGGAATTGGCTATGGTACTTTTAGTAACTATTACAGAGACTTGAATCCTGACCTATTGGATGCTGCTGCTTTCCATTGTTATCATGGTGGTAAGACTTCCGATTATAAAGATAACGACCGTTATTCTTCCGCCCATGCTTTTAAAACTGAATTTCAAAACATAGCCCGGCAAGTTGGCAACAAATCAATTATGATGACGGAGAACTGTTCTTATCATCCTGCTGTTCCCGAAGATGCTGTGAATATTGCACATTTTATATCAAACTCCTTCCGTTATGCAAATGCCACTGTTTATTTGCACTGGGCACTATTATGGGGATATGCAGATGCTGATGAATTAAAAAAGGGGGGTGACGGTTGCATCGCTGTCGAGTGGCCTTGGAGTAGTTCCCGCTGGACGACGGAAAAAGGCTATGTGGTAAGGAGTGAGTTCTATGGGCTTAAGCACTTTACAAAGTACGTCAAGCCGGGTTGGCGGCGGATCGGAGTGGATTATGAACTAAAAGAGGTGGAGGTAGTTGCTTTTCAAGACCCTGATGAATATCAGATAGCTGTCGTTTTAGTCAATTACTCCGAACAGGAGGAGAAAACGGTCAGGTTGAAGAATATTGGCAGTAAGGAGGTATCCTCCATAAGGAAAGTAATACAGACTGATACTCAAAAAGAAAGTTGGTATCAGGAGCTGAAAAACACTGATCCATTTGTCGAATTAGTATTACCAAAAATGAGTGTTACCACTGTTTATTTCAAATTCAAAACAAATTGAAACGTATTTAAAAAGCGAATAAACGTATGTGCAACTTGATGTTACATTTCAAATAGTGTAGTAGAATGTAAGTTCATACTTTTGTGTCGGACATTTGCTAAATATGGGTGTGAAATTATAAAGCAATATTTTATAAATGTAATATATATGAAGAACAATTATTTTTCAAGATGTGTGCTGCTAGCCGGATTATGTTCGGTTATTATGGTTTTTGCAGTCACTCCTGTTTATGCGACCGGAGGTGCATTTTCTCCTCTTCCACATGCTGTCTCTGAAGGAGACATTACTGTTGCCGGTAAAGTGGTTGATGATGCCGGAGAACCTTTGATAGGTGTTAGTATTCAAGTGAAAGGTACTAGTAAAGGTGCTACTACTGATGTGAATGGTATTTATACACTAAATATAGCATCAGGTTCTACCCTTGTATTCTCATATATCGGAATGAAGACCATTCAACGGAAAGTGACGAAAGGCGGTAAGCTGGATATCACGATGGAGAATGATGAGAATATGTTGGACGAGGTGGTAGCTGTAGGATACGGCTCTATGAAACGTTCGGACTTGACAGGATCGGTCGTTTCCATCAATGCCAAGTCCATAGAAGAATCAATGGCTTCTACCATTGACCAGGCGTTGCAAGGACGTGCGGCAGGATTGCAGATGACGCAGAATTCCGGTGTTCCGGGTGGAGGTACATCTATTCAGATTCGTGGTGTGAATTCATTAAACAGTACCAATGAACCTATTTATGTAGTAGACGGAGTTATTATCTCCGGTGAAACAGGCTCGAATACAAGTAATGCTATGGCAGGTATTAATCCAGCTGATATTGAAAGCATTGAGATCTTGAAAGATGCTTCGGCTACTGCCATTTATGGTGCACAGGCGGCTAATGGGGTCATATTGATTACGATGAAAGCTGGTGTAACAGGCAAGCCTCGAATTAACTTCCAAGCCTCTGTGGGAAATCAGGAAATACCGAAAACAATCGACATGATGAATTTGCGTGACTATGCCCGTCATTATAATGAACTATATGCTCTTATAAATGCCAGCAGGGTGAAAGATGCGTTTAGTCATCCTGAAACTTTAGGTGACGGTACTAACTGGCAGGATGAGATATTCCGCAATGCTCTGTTGCAGAACTATAATCTGTCAATTCGTGGCGGTACAAAAACGGTCAGCTATAATCTGTCCGGCGGATATTTGGGGCAGGACGGTATTTGCATCGGTTCGGATTTTGAGCGTTACACCTTCCGTATGGGAACAGAGATACAGGTTACTCCTAAGGTTCGTTTCGGAGGTACGGTGAATGTTTCTTATACCAAGCAAGGTACAGGCATGGCTAGCTGGTCTATCATTCCCAATGCACTTTATCAGGCACCGGATGTTCCCGTACGTGATAAGAATGGTAACTTTTCCGGACCGGAAGAGGACGACCAGCAGAATTTAAGCAATTACAGTAATCCGGTGGCGTTGGCGGCATTAACACAGCGTAATAATGAAAAGGGAGGTGCTCGTGCCAATCTTTTCATGAAAATCAATCCATGGAAATGGCTGACTTACCGTACTGATTTTACGGCAGATGGCAATATCGATAATTATCAATATTTCCTTCCCCAATATGAATTGGGATACTCAAAGAATCCTTATCCTACTAATGAACACTCCAAAAACTACGGGCTTTACTGGGGATGGAAGAATGTAGTGACGATGGAGAAGACGTTCAAACGTAAGCACAAGACGAGTTTGATGTTAGGACATGAGATGACTTCCAGAAGTTCAGATTATCTTCAGGGAAAACGTACACATGGTGATAATCTGCTGACAGACTTGGATGCGGGTGATGCTGCGTATGCCACCAATAGTGGAAGGGCAAGCAAGACAACGTACCTCTCTTATTTCAGTCGTCTGTTTTATAGTTACGACAACCGTTACCAGTTAACGGCTACGGTACGGCGCGACGGAACATCCCGTTTTGCCAAAGGAAATCAGTGGGGGACATTCCCATCAGTAGCTGTGGCATGGCGTCTTTCCGAAGAGTCATTCTGGCGTCCGCTGAAAGATGTGGTTAATAACTTCAAGTTGCGTTTGAGTTATGGTGAAGTCGGTAATTCCAATGTCAGTGCATTTGCTTACCAACGGATGGGAACGTATGTGCAGTCTATCTGGGGGACGAGTTTGCAGACCGCCAATATTGCTAATCCCGATTTGACATGGGAGAGTACCCGTTCCTGGAATGCAGGTATCGACCTGAACTTTTTTAATAACCGTGTCGAGTTTATTCTGGATGCATATATCAAAAAGACAAGAAACCTCTTGTTGCAACAAGATTATCCGGGATATATGGGAACTACGGGCAATGGTGCTGCAACAGCTCAATGGGCGAATATAGGCTCCATGGAGAATAAAGGTTTTGAATTTACATTGAACACGGTAAATATATCCAATAGGGATTTTCAGTGGCGTACAAATGTTACATTCAGTTTGAACCGTAACAAGGTAGCAAGTATGAATACAGAGAATGCCTTTATCGACAAGACTTATCAAAATAGTGGTCAGACGGAAGTGATTACCCGCACTGCAGTCGGAAAGCCTGTCAGCCAGTTCTATGGCTATAAGGCAATCGGCCGCATCAATAGCGCTTCCGATTATTTGATAGATAATGGTGATGGAACTAGCACGGTAAAGATTGCTACTCCAGTATTGCGGGTAGGTGAACAGGTGGTTAACTCGGGTACGGATAAAGGTAGCCTTATCAAACAAATTTATATTGGCGATTATATTTTTGAGGATCTGAATAATGACGGAGTGATTGACGAAAAAGATCAGACATTCTTGGGAAGTCCGTTGCCTAAATTTACCTATGGCATTAATAATACCTTTAATTATAAAAATTTCGATTTGACTATATTCTTATATGGTTCGTATGGAAACAAAGCGATGAACTATTTGTCCCGTCGTATTACTAACCCCAATTCGAGTGGTAATGTACACGCGTCCGTTGCCAACCATGCCCGTTTGGGATACCTTGATGGAAATTCGGATAATACCGATGTCTGGAATATGTATATATTGCCCGGCTCTAACGGTTTGTGCCGTATGTCTGTTAATGATGCCAATGATAACGACCGCATCAGTAGCCGTTATGTGGAGGATGCTTCTTTCTTGCGTATACAGAATATTGCTTTGGGATATACGTTACCGAAGAATTGGTTGAAAAAACTGAAGATAGAGAATGCGCGCATTTATGCGAATATTAAAAATGTATATACATTCACAGGCTATGACGGTTACGATCCGGAGATTGGCTCTACACAGGCGCAATATTCTTATTCCGGTCAGAGTATGCTGATGTACGGAGTGGATACGGGACGTTGTCCTTCTCCCCGTATTTATACATTTGGTATTGATTTAACCTTTTAAATAGAAAACTTCCATGAAAAAGAATATTATATTATCAGTGGTTTGTGGAATGGTTGCGATGGCAAGCCTCACTTCCTGCAATGACTTCTTGCAAGTAAGTGCCACCAACCAAAAAGAAATGGACAAATCCTTTACTACTTACGACGAGCTGCGTTTGGCAACAGCTTATCTTTATATGAAACCTTGGTTTGGTTTTCACAGTACCCGTCTGTTTGCGATGGGAGATGCACGCGGAAACAATATCTATGGTGACAACAACAACGAGACAGGTTATGCTCCTTATTGCCTCTTTACCGACAAACCCAATACACCCGGACTTGCCGATGCGTGGAATTCACTTTACATTGTTGTTACGCAGGCAGACTACATCATTAACGATTATGCACCACAGGGACGCCAACATTTCAGTGAAGCACAAGCGAATGCTTGCGAGGGAGAAGCACGTTTCATGCGGGCGGCGGCTTATTACTATTTGGCTTCCTACTGGCACGATGTGCCCATTATGGAGAATCCAATTGCTCATACGGAAGCTTTCAATATGGCTCCCACACGCTTCGAGGATGTGATTCGCTACGGTATCCGCGACTTGGAGTACGCTGCGGAGTGGTTGCCGCTTGCCGACGCGGACGGTCGTGTGACTCGCTATTCGGCTTTGGGACTACTGGCACGCTATTATGTAACGCTGGCAGCGTATGCGCGTGGCGGACACTGTACACAGGCTACTATGGATTATTATGAAGCCAGCGGTTCTCACGACTTGGCTGACATTCTTTATGATTTGGCCAAGGAGGCTGCCGGAGAAGTGATTCTTGCTCAGAACAGATATGGATTGATGGAAGAATATGAAGAAATCTTCCGGGTACAGAACAATAATTGCAAAGAGGTATTGTTTGCTTTGCAACCGCTGCAAGGTGTCGACTCCTACGGAATGGGTAACAGCAACGGAAGCGGTTTGTGCTCTTACACAGAATTGCTGAACGGTTTGAGTGCCTATAACTCCTCTTATGTATCTTACGACTGCTTGCGTATGCTGATTAATTCCGGCGGACGTTCCCGTCTGCGTGGTAATGTGCTTTGTCCGGGAGAGTTCTATGACTATATCGGTACACATTTGGTGGATGGTGGTTGGGCTGCCGGATATAAAGGCGGACAGAAAGCTGCCGGATTAGAAACGAACAGAAAAGTTGCCTTCAAGAAACAGGTAGTGGGTAGTGCTGAAGACACGAATAATATCGCTATTGCTGGGAACTCCGGTTTCTGCACACCGATGTTGCGCCTTGCAGAAGTGTACTTGTTGTACGTGGAGGCTTGCATGGGCACCAGTGATGAGCTGACCGACCGGGACGCCTTGAAATATTACGACGATGTCCGGAAACGCGGCTACAAGATGGAGATAGAGAGTGGCGAACTGACCTACTATGACACCAACTATCTCACCCGTAATGATTTGTTGAGAGAGTTTCGTGTAGAGTTCTTTATGGAAGGCCTTTGGTGGCCTACACTGGTACGCCGTTCGCTTTACGACACAAAGTGGGTGACCGATTTTATCAATAACGAGTTGGTTATTATGACCGAAGGTGATGAAGGAGAACAGGTACGCAGTGACGAATGGGACAGCAACAGATGGTATGCTTACTATTATACGATAAACAAGAACACTCTTCAGGCGGCATTCAGTTCTGACAGTCCCCGCCAGTCCGACGGAGCCAAACTGGCGGTACGAGCTACTCATACTCCGTTGGCGGAAGGAGATTACGTACATTCGAATACCTCTGATGATAATGTATGGGCATTTTCTTATCCGGAAGTGGAAAGTACCCGTGACCCGTTATTAAATACAGTACCTGTTGCTTATGATTTTAACAAATAAGATGACTACTATGAAGATAACAGATAAGATATTAACGAATTTGTGTTTGAGCACTTTATTGCTGTTCTCGTTGTTTAGCGTATTTTCTTGTTCTGACGACGACGATGATGTCCGCATATACAGTGTGTGGAGTAATATGCTTGGTGAAGAAGCCAAACAGATTACCTCTGTTTATACCGGAACCTGGATTCGGGTGGACGGTAGTGGCTTTAGTGGTTTGCAAGCTATTTATTGCAACGGTTTGCAAGTGACGGAATACAACTCTACTTACATGAGTGACTCCCATCTCACGTTTAAAGTACCCTCCAGTGTTCCGATGGCACATGAGATAGAAGATGAATCAGTGAAAAATACCCTCAGGGTGGTGACTTCCCACGGTGAAGGAGTATACCGTTTCATCTTTAAAGATGTGAACAAGATGCCTAGCATTACAGACGTGTCATACACGTTGCCCCATCCGGGCGATCACATCACCCTTATAGGGAAGTACCTCAATGGTACATCAGCCGTTTACTTTCCAGGCAATGACGGCAATGAAGTGCAGGTTCCCTATATCGATGGCACTGGAGATATGGTAGTGTCCGAAGATGGAACGCGGATAACTGTCAAGGTGCCTGATGGAGTGGGCGAACGGAGTGGTTCCCTCCGGGTGGAGATGGCAGAATTGGGTGAGAACTATTACACTCCCAATTATATGTTCTACGACAAAGCAATGTTTGTGCACGATCATGAAGGAACCACAGCTTTGAACTATGGTGTGTCCGGAAGTGTCATCTCTCCGCAGAAATGCGCCTATTACTCAATCAACGCGGCAGATGCGCCGCAAGTACCCGCAGGTGCCAGAGCCTATATCTTCAGTATACCCGAAACTGCTCCGGCCACTCTTCCGGTGGTGAGCGATAATAATTCGCCTTTCGGTTATTTCCGTTTCAATACAGGAATGCAATTACAGTATCTGATAGACAACAGCGACGGAGAATGGGCCAGAGAAACGGATGCCCGCAAGGTGGCTTTGCAGGCGGACATCTATATGAATCATGATTGGAGCACCGGCGTGGTAGGCTGGCGCATGAACAAGAATGGAGGAAAGGGTAATGGTGAAAGTGCATGGAATGTGGCTTCGTGGACTAACAATAAGCCATACGCATTTAACGGCAGCTGGAAGACGCTTACTTTCGAGATACATACCAAGTATGCCAACTTGGGCGAGGCGATTGATGCTTGGAGTGCGAGCGGTGTGCATTCACTGTTCACTATCCTCAACTTCGATGTCCTGTCGGCCGGATTGACCATGAAAGAGGGAGCGGATTTCCGTATGTTCATCACTAACTTGCGTTTGGTTCCCTATGTGACTCCGGAAGAATAAAATATAAACATGAAACAGATTAGATATGAAAACTTTTAAATCTATACAATCGGGAATAATTGCTTGCCTGATAATAACCTTTGTAATGGGATTATTTTCTTGCAGCGATGACAATGAAACGGTAGATAATTTGCTGCCTCCTACCATTGTAAAAGTATGTGTTTGGGATGAAGACATTGAAGAATGGATTATTCCTGGAGCAGAAAGTAAAATTCGGATTGGTACCCCTTTGCGTATTGAGGGTACTAACATGGCGCAGACGATTGCCGTCTATATCAATGGTGGGCTCATTTCTGCTTTTCATGCAGAAGACAATGCGATAGAGCTTGTTATTCCGGACATTCCTGTAGATGAGGGAGAGATTAAAGAGATGAACCTCAACTTGATCCGGGTAGTGAATAAGGCGGGAGCCGCTACTTGTACGGCCGAAGATTTTCAATTCTTTGGCAGGCAAATTACTGTGACCGGTTTTTCGCTGACTGAAAATGAAGGAAGAACGTGGGAAGCCGTGCAAGAACTGCCGATAGGTGGTAAGATACGTATTGAGGGTAACGGACTGAAAACAGCCAATGAACTGTATATTAATGGTACTTCTGTTGATTTGGCCGGTATTCCTGCCGAAGAAAAGAACGATGCCTTCCTGATTGTGACTATTCCGGAAACTTTGCCTTTCGGGAATGCTGTCGAGAATCCGGACAGCCGGAATAAAATGCGCCTTGTGACGGCTTATGATGATCGCACGCTGGATTGTGTCATTGCGGGCAAGCAGGTAGAAATCAACCGAATTACAGATGCAAATGGTAATGCCATTACGGAAGCCGGGCGCAACTCGGTGGTGGTCATTGAAGGAAAATACTTTGCCACTTTTCAAAAACTGTCTTTTAACAACCAGGAAATAGAGCCGACAACGATAGAAAGCAATCGTATCACTTTCACTGTACCGGTAGATACGGAAGATTTTACAGTGGGCGACGGAGAACTGACTGTTGTCAATGCGTATGATGAAATTGGTGTTAGCCGGGAATTTACTCTTTTAGGTTTTGTCCCTAGTGTGACGGAAATTTCATATACGATGCCTAAACCCGGTAATGTGATCCGGCTTACAGGTGTCAATCTGTACGATAAGGCGAAAGTCTTTTTCCCTTCTTCCACAGGTGAAAAGGAAGGCTTCGTTCAGAGTGCCTCATCGGATGCGACTTCCATGGATGTACTTGTGCCGGAAGGTGTGGGAGATAAGGCAGGATATATTCGTATAGAGAGCGAAGGTGCTGATGTTGAAGTGAAAGGAATTGTCATGTTCTACAAACAGGGAGTGTTCTTGCAGGAGTTCACGGATGAAGAGTTGAAACTGGGTAGTCCGTCAGGGAGTCCTATGGCGTATAATAAATCAGCATTGTATAGCCCAGATAACCGTCCGGCAAATGATACTCATCCGGTGAATCCCGATTACTTTATTTACTTTAAGAGTAGTTCTGTTCCGGTAAGTACCAGTAACCATGGGGCTTACTTGAGATTCTCGACAAGGAGTCAATTGGAAAAGCTATTGGAGAAAACGGATATTGAGATAACCAGAGAAACTCTGATTAAAGATATTGCAATGCAGGTCGATATGTATATGCCTACCCCATGGATAAGCGGAATGTTGGCCTGGCGTGTGAATAAAGACGGAGGTGGATTGAATGGAACCCGTAATATTAATATTGCTCCGTGGAGAGTGGACAAACCATTTGACTTTAATGGAGAATGGCATACCTTTACTTATAGATTCACAGACTTCATATTGGATACGGCAGGTGAATCGGAAACAATGACACTGGGAGCCTGGTTGAGCAAATATGCTATAACTTATACGTCATTGTTTACTTTCTCTAATGGTAATTTCATGTATAAAAATGGTCAGACTGCAGATCCTCAATGGAATTGTGTGAATATTACAGACTTTGAAATGGGACTTGCCAATATGCGTTTGGTTCCGCTAGTGCCAATAGAATTATAATAAAAAGGATAATATGAGAATACGAATGAAAAGTTTCTTACTTATGTTTTGTCTGTTCGCCGCAATAGCGGCGAACGCAAAAGAAGAGCCTATTCAACTTTTCCCTCGGACGTATGGGTATTTCTCCAGAGGAGACAGCGAAACACAGACGATTACTTATGACCATGCTTACGGACAGTACGGCTGGAAAAATACAAAAAATGTGGATCTTTCCGTTTATAATCATATTGTTTTAGAGATAGAGGCTACAGACTCTCGTGTGGAAATCTATGTACTTTATGAAGGGGTTGAAAAGAGCACTTGTATAGGGGGAATAGATGCCGGAAAAACGAAAGCCGTTTGTGAACTTGAACATATAGATAAGGTGCAGGCGATTTACATAGCTAAATCAAAGGTAGGTATAACCAAGATTGTCAAGTTTGTGCTGACAGATGAAATAGATTAAGTATTTATTTGTTGAAAGAAACAGCCCTCGCTATGGAGTTATTCTCCGTGCGAGGGCTGTTTTTATATATAATCTATCTTGTGTTCAGGTAATACATCGTGATTGGTGTCTTTTTTATTATCAGCCTTGCTTTCTTGTCAAGTAGCTTGTTTGCAAGCTGATTAAGTAGGGAGGTATAAGAAGAGAAGCCACTATAGTTGCGTTGGGATACCGGTATTGTTCCATTAAAGTACCGGTATCATTAATTTCCCACGGCCGTGACAAGATCTTCCCACGGCCGTGGTAGGAACTCGTCACGGCTGTGGGAAGAAGCTACCACGGCCGTGAAGAATTAAGTATACCGGTATCCTGATCGAACAATAGTTATTGAATGATATAAGTATGCCGGTTGTATGACGGATGTTTAATGGCGGCTTTTCTTGAAAGGTAAGTAAAGCTGGAAGGATAGGAGATATGGGAGAGCAAAATCATAAAATAATAGGCTGACAATAAAACTTATAAAATGTTATTGTCAGCCTATTGTCAGGGCTTATTGTCAGCATCTAAAGGATTGAAAATCATTTATCTAATGAATAGGAATGACGGCTGACAATAAGAACTGCAAAATTTATATGTAAATACAATCAGTGATGTAGTTATTAACTCATCTCTGCATTGATTGGATTGAGCTTTTTTATCTACTTTCTCTCTTACTTTTCGATTCGTTCATAAACAGATAAGATTTCTTATAGCCTCCGTAGTCTACGACTAACTTTTCCAGCACGATGCCCGGATCAAGAGGTTTGAAAGTGATTGTTTGCATACCGTCTGATGTATTCGGTACATTCAGTTTTGCTTTTTTCTCAACGATGCGTCGTGCGACTGTCGGATAGTATATGCTGTATACATTTTCAGGAAGCTCGTTTAAGTTATGATTGAAATTGATCGTCTGATCCTTTCCTCCTTCAAATCCGATACTATACTCATGTCCTTTGCGATCGTGGAAAGCAAGAGTTGATTTGACTATCACATGGACAGTCACCTTGTCAATTCCTTTAGGCAACTTTATCTTGTAGGAGATAGAAGCTCCGTCAGTTGGTTGTGTGTAAGGCATCAGAGCCATGCCACTAAGGGTACGTCCCATATAGGGAATCACTGTCCATTCCGTACCAGGCGCTGCTTTAGCGCTGTAGTAATGTTCGGCTTCTATGGCTATATATCCGTCTTGTCCGGTGAATACGTATCCACCGACAGCCTTTTCCGGATTTTCGATTCGGTAGATTTTAGGCAGTGTATCAGCGGGGAAGTTATCATTCCATGAGGTATAACCGATATGTTTCTGAATCATCATATTCTTCCATTTGCCGCCGGACATAATGTTGTTATAATCGTCACTCAACGCTTTATCCCGTGCAAAAGCCTGTTCCACTTTATCTGCCCATTCGTTAGCTTGCGGATTGTTTTCTTTATACAATTTATGGTTCATGGCTTGTGCATAATACATTTCGTACAGGTTTGCCATGGCTTGAACGGGGAAGAGGATTAATTGTTTGTAGGCATCTTTATATTCCGGTTTCAGTGATATGTATTGTCTCAAAGCTTCCGCTTCCAGTTTCAGATATTCATCAGATACTTGTTTCCATTCGCCGGTCTCCAGGTTATAAGTATTCCGGTCGAGCATTTCTCCCGTCACGCGGCCGTTGTATTTGCTGTACAGGTTTAAGATTCGCATGGCTTCATCCGCCTGGTCTTCGCCAAACTGCTGTGCGCAGAAACGACGGGGATGATCCAGCAAGTTGGAGACGTTGAATTGCTTGGGATTCCATGCCATATCCATGAAGAGCGTGATCGGATATTCCATTGGTTTCAAATCGCCTACATTCAGTATCCACAGCTTTTCTACTCCGTAATCGTATGTGAGTTGAAGTTGCTCCCACATATTTTGTATAGGGGTTACGTTCAGCCATTTGGAGTTTCTCGGAGCACCTACGTAGTCTACATGGTAATACATGCCCCAACCGCCCGGATGCTTGCGTTCTTTGGCATTTGGCAGGCGGCATACATTGCCCCAATTGTCATCACACAATAGCATGATTACATCATCGGGCACACGCATACCTTTATCGTAATAATCCAATACTTCTTTATACAACGCCCATACTTGCGGAGTCTCTTTGGCCGGACGTTTGGTGACTTCTTCAATAATCTTGCGCTGATTCTTGACTACATTCTCCAGAAGTTTCACATTGGTGCTTTTACTCATGGCTGCGTCACCGTCTCCGCGCATACCGATGGTTACGATATCTTCTGTACCCTGCATCCGTTCGATGCCTTCACGGAAAAACTGATCGATCACTTTTTGGTTAGTTGTATAATCCCATGCACCATATTCTTTGCGCTTGCGTGACCATTCCTGATGGTTGCGTGCCATCGGTTCGTGGTGGGACGTGCCGATAATGACTCCCATTTCACTTGCTGTTTTACTATTCTGCGGGTCGTCAGCATAGAAAGCCCAGCTCCACATGGCCGGCCAAAGGAAATTACCTTTCAGGCGTAGTATCAGTTCACACACCCGTGCATAAAAACGATGGTCGCCGTAGTTGGTGCCGTATGTGTGTTTTACCCATCGGGTAAGACACGGCGCTTCATCATTCAGAAAGATACCGCGATAGGTTACGGCCGGCTCTCCGTCCGAGTATTGTCCGGGTTTAATATATACATTTGCTTGTTTCATGACGGGAACATCTGCCCACCAATACCAGGGAGATACCCCCATCTGTTCAGAAAGCTCGTAGATACCATAAATAGTGCCGCGTCTGTCGCTGCCGATGATAACTACCGCTTCATCTATTCCCTCACAAGGATTGGCGATGACTTGCAGGATGTATTTTTCATTTTTTCTATCCAATTCCTTTTTGTCTATTTTGCCTGCTGACATCAGCTTCTTTATAAAAGGAGTGCCATAAGTACCTGCAATGATACACCGTTTCGAACTTGTGCTTGTTAAGAGTTCGGGCTTTTTTCCGCATACCTGCAGTATGTCTTGTTGAAGATTGCCGGCAGCAATCATTACCCCTTTGTCTTCGGAAGAATCTATGTATATCGGACAAGGAACTCCGTTGGCAACCAACGGAAAATGATTACCGGCCGGTGTGAATATTACAAATTGTTCAGCGGCAAATGCCGCTATACTCACAACAGAGAGGTAGAAGAATAGAAATAACTTTTTCATGGTTTCAATATTTAGTAATTTGTTGTTAATCATTGATCTTATGTTTCACTGTAACCGGATATTCTATTTGTTGATAATTGGTAATTGGAAACTGGATGCAGGAAGTCCTTCTGTATTATAGATGGAAGAGGGTGGATTGTTTTCCCATGCATAGCGGATGCTTGCCGGTATTCCTTTTCCGTTCCATAAAGCAATTACTTTATCCCCTTCGGTATAGGCCTCTACAAATTTATATTTTCCATCATTGGCAGCAATGGCAATGCCTTCTAATGATTTAGCTTGCTTTAAAGAGCCTGTTCCTTGCCTGAAAGAGATAACGATCCGACCGTTTTCTTTTAATTCGGCAGCTTCAGCCATAGGCCCTTCCGCTACGATATTCTTCTCACCGAAAGAAAGTTTGTTCATTTGAAGCACACAACGGTGTGCCAAGTCTTTTTTGTTGAGTGGATGAATATCATTACTTTCACCTAAATCAATGGCAGTGGCCAGTCCGACATTCTTTAACTGGAGACTTGCCTTGCGTTGTGCTTCACGTACTTGTGCGTTGCCGCTTTCTACAGGCACCTTGCTTCTTTGTTGGTAATTCGCAAGTTGCACAATGACGAAAGGCAGGTTTTTATTGTTCCATTGGGTACGCCAGTCGTTTACAAGATCAATCAGATGTCTTTCATAATGTTTGCTACCTTCAGGACCCGTATCCGACTCTCCCTGATACCAGATTATGCCTCGTATTCCGTAGTTGCGTAGCGGATGAATCATACTATTATATAGTCCGGTGGGTTCATTTTGGAATCCGATAGTGGAAGGAATACGCTTCATTGTACAGCCTATTTTATGCTGCCACATAGCGGTCAGCGGAATTGTCTGACCGGCTATTTCCAATTGGTAAGGCTTTCCTTTTACAAATTCCGGACGTCCGGCACTGCTGACAAGGCGGATGACAATCTCGTTTTCACCGGCACGGAGTAAGTCTGCCGGGACTTGGTAAATACGCGGAGGATATTGATAACTTGTTCTTCCTACACAGATACCGTTTATATAGGTAGCATCCGAGTCTTTTAGTGTTCCCACGCGTAAAACAGCTTGTTGTCCGGCTAATGATTCGGGTATGTTAATTCGCTGGCGGAAGTAATGGACTCCATTGAGAGGAGTGTTCCAGCTACCTCCCCAATTGGAGTTGAATACATCCACTTTCTCCCAATCTGAAGCGTCGAAACCGTCACTTGTCCATTTTTCTTTGTTCCCAAGGTCATTTGCCGATTGCTGTCGATGCCATTGATTCACTTGTTCTTTTTGGGCGTTCTTCACAGAATCCGGATAATCAGGATGGAAGTACTGTGGGGACTGGAGCTTTTCCCGGAATCTGGCATATTTCTCGAGTGACTGGCGGGTAGACCATGATGCTATGTTTGTCCCTCCCCAGCTACTATTGATAATGCCAATTGCAACTCCTTTTTCTGCCTGCATTTCTTTTGCAAAGAAATAACATAGGGCTGCGAAATCCAACGTATTCTCCCGGGTACAGATTTTCCATTCATTATTGCTATCTTGTTGAGGCTCGATAAAGTTGTAAGCGTACGACGTTTTGGTATAACGGATCAGATTGTTTTCATACGACATGATTTCATCCCTGTATTTATCCATGACACGCTTTACGGTAAGTTCCATATTCGATTGTCCGCTGCATAGATACACGTCGCCTACGTATACATCTTGTATTATTTTCTGGTTGACTCTCAATTCGTAGGGACCTCCGGCCTTGTGCTTCTGCAGGTTGACCGCCCATTCTCCTGTTTGGGAAGCCCGGGTTTTGTATTGCTTTCCGTTGAATTCGATAACAACAGTTTCTTTAGGATCTGCAAAACCCCATAATGGGATAGGGGTGTCACGTTGTAAAACCATCTTGTCGGAAAAGATTCCGGGAAGTCTTACTTCTGCCTGCATTCCTATTGTATATAACAACAGGCTCAAAATGATGCAAATGTTCTTCTTCATAAATATTATATTTAGCGAGATTATCTTCTTTGTGTCTCAAATTTCAGGAATGGTTTATTTTTCGTCTGTACTGTGACACGATGCAAAGATAGTTGGTATTGATAAGAACGGGCTTTGGGTATGTTTCAATTATTTATACTGTTGATACCAATCTACTATTTCTTGAAGTTTTTTTCTTTGGGGATAAAATGAAGAAGTGTGAACAAACCGGTTTGTTCAATAAATGTTTTTGATTTTGTTTCAAAATCTTTTTGTATTGTATCTATGAGACTGTCGGATGAATAATAATGGTTAATGTGTCATATTCCGTATTAATAAGATTGGTATATGATGCGTATAATAAACTCTTGATTAAACAAGAGTAAGTAGAGATTTTAATGATCTTGAGAATATCGGTAAGCGTCGATCGCTTGTTTTACAGAACCGTGTAACAGCAACAATTTTTGTGCATGATCATGATCTAATCCCAGTTCCTCCATAATCATCCTGGTTCCTCTTTCTACCAGTTTATGATTACTAAGTTGCATGTTTACCATCTTATTTCCTTTTACCCGTCCGAGTTGAATCATCACCGACGTGCTAATCATGTTCAGAATCATTTTCTGTCCGGTGCCTGATTTCATTCTCGAACTTCCTGTGACATATTCCGGACCGACAATCATTTCGATGGCGACATCTGCTTCTGCCGCCATCGGAGAATTCGGATTGCTGGTGATGCAACCTGTCAGGATGCCATGCTTGCGGGCCTCCCGTAAGGCACCGATTACATAAGGAGTAGTGCCCGAAGCGGCAATGCCAATCACTGTATCTTTTTGATTGATATGATATTTCGTAAGTTCTTCCCATCCTCGGCTCATATCGTCCTCGGCACCTTCTACCGGATTGCGCAGGGCTGTATCCCCACCGGCTATCAATCCGATAATCCAGGTAGGGGGCATTCCGAAAGTAGGAGGGATTTCGGAAGCATCCAGCACTCCCAAGCGCCCACTGGTACCTGCACCCATGTAAAAGATACGTCCACCCTGTTTCATGCGGGGTACAATTTGGTTGACGAGCTGTTCGATTTGTGGAATGGCTTTTTGTACGGCTAACGCCACCTTCTGGTCTTCCCGGTTAATGTCTTCTAATATTTCCCGTACGGATTTCTTTTCCAGATTGTCGTAGAGCGACGGTTGTTCGGTTATCTGCATATTGATAATGGCAATTGACTAAAAATACAAATTACAAGGATTGAGATGAAGCGGTATGATATAAAATTAGCCCCTCCATCGGACTTTGCAGAATCTTTCCAATTCTGATTCCTGTCTCTTGTGCAGCTTCTTGTAATATCTCCCTGTAGCAGTGAGCCACTGATCCGATAAAATGTACAGGGTACTGCGTGTAATCATATTGCATTACGTTTCTTCGGAAGAAAGCAATAAAACTATCAAGCACTAATTGTCGTATCCCCGGCTCTTCCAGATGTTGCGCTATAAAGGGGGAGAGACTTGCCAGAAAACGATTCGGGAAGGGTTGACGATAAACCCGGTCGATGATTTCGGGAGCTGTCAAGTCGAACTGTTTTAAGAAAGCTTCCTTGATGGTGGGTGGAAGCTGGTTTTTCAACATATCACCTACCAATAGTTTTCCTAAGACTGCGCCGCTTCCTTCATCTCCCAGGATGAATCCGAGAGGGGAGATGTTGTTGACAATCTCTTCACCGTTGTAGAAACAGGAGTTGGAACCTGTGCCGAGGATGCAGGCAATCCCTGCTTCATGTCCGCATAGTCCGCGGGCAGCAGCAAGCATATCCGAATTGGCTTTGATGTTTCCAATGACGGGCAGACTGTCGGCAATGGCCCGTCGGAGAACGGGAGCTCTTTCGGGAGTGCATCCTGCACCATAAAAAAAGACGGAGTTGATCGTTCCTTCCGGTAGTTGTGGTAGGAGGGAATGTGTCAGTTCTTGTTGAATTTCTTCTTCTGACTGGAAGAAAGGGTTAATTCCTTTCGTTCCAATTCGTTTGATTGGGGTGCCGTTGAAAACGATGCACCAGTCGGTTTTGGTAGAACCACTATCTGCAATGAGTATCATATCTTAATGTATATTTTCTTTTTGTATAATATATAGCCTATTGACCAGTTAAGTAAGACAAAGAGGATAGCATAGGCAAGAGAACCTCCTTCATCCCCGAAAACAGGTTGGAGGGCACATCTGTAGACGACTTGTTGGATGGAGACACTTTCTCCCTGATAAGTGACGGTGATAGCGCCTACCAAAACGGCGATGACACCTGCCATTACATAAATAAAGAGAGGATTCACTCCGAAAGATTCAAAGAAACGGCTCCATTTTTTACATCCTTTGATATCGATAATCCAGACGAGTAAAGCTAATAGGCTGGAGCCTAATCCGCAAGTGGCCAGCACAAAGGTGGGCGACCATATCTTTTTGTTGAATGGGCAACCATAGCTAAATAGGAAACCTGCAAAAGTCAGGATAGTACCGATAAGGAAAAGCCGTTCCAATTTTTCATGTATATCTTTTACTTCCATGAGTAGTTTACCGACGCAAAATCCGATCAATACGTGTGCGATAGAAGGAATAGTGCTAAGAAGTCCTTCCGGGTCGATGTGGTTGTCTTGATACATATGAGCGTCTCCCAAGATGCTGCGGTCGACGATGGAAAGAATATTCGTTTCGTTGTAGGCAAAACCATTACCGGTAATGAGAATAATGAAATAACCTACTAATAATACCACAATCAGATAAGGTATATACTTGTGTTTCAATAGCAAGGCAATAAGTGCTGAAGCACCATAGCAGAGCGCAAGACGCTGCATGACTCCCAAGATGCGAATTTGCTCAAATGGGAGAGGATTGTGGGTGTAACACAGTAAGGCAAACCAGTTGAGGGCTATTCCGATAAGGAAAATAACAATGGTTCTTTTGATTATTTTCAGGGCAGCCGGAGTACTGAATGTAAAGTTATACTTTTTAAGTGAGATGTAGGTGGAGATTCCCATGATAAACATGAAGAAAGGGAAAACCAGGTCTGTGGGGGTAAGACCGTTCCATTGGGCATGTTTTAGGGGAGCGTATGCATGTCCCCAAGAGCCCGGATTATTAACCAGAATCATTCCTGCGATAGTAATGCCTCGCATTACATCGAGTGCCAAAAGGCGTTTGTTACTTGTTGTATTCATGACTGTCACTTTTTAATGTGTTAAGTTAATAAGTAAGTTTATTGTTTCTTTCCGAAAGAATCTTCCAGTCGGTTGCGGATCATTAATGAGGCGACGATACCGGGTAGGGTACAAATACAAACCCAAATAAAGAAGTTGGTGTATCCGAGATGCTCCTGTATCCATCCTGCAGGCATCCCCGGAAGCATCATACCAAGTGCCATAAAGCCGGTTCCGATAGCATAGTGCGCCGTTTTGTGTTCGCCTTCCGCAATATAAATCAGATATAGCATATAAGCGGTAAAGCCGAAACCATAGCCCAGTTGTTCGATAGCTACGCAAATGGCTATAAATATAGGATTATCCGGAGTGGCGGCAGCCATCCATACATATAATAGATCAGGAAGGTTGATAGCTAACGCCATAGGTAATATCCATTTTCTGAATCCGTCGCGGGAAACGAGGAAACCACTGATGATTCCGCCAACTAATAAAGCTATGACGCCTATAGTTCCATAGATCATTCCGACAGTTGTGGTAGATAAAGCTAGCCCACCTTTATCGGTAGCATCGAGCAGGAAAGGAGAAGCTATTTTGGCTAACTGTGATTCTCCCAGCCGGTAAGTGAGAAGGAAAAAGAACATGAGACCCAGGTTCTTTTTCTTGAAGAAGGTGACAAAGGTCAGAAGAAAATCTCCCAACAATTTACCCGGTGTGAGTCCGGGACGTTTAATGTCCGAATCAGGATGGGGGAGAATCAGACGATGATAGATAGTAAGAGCAAGAAACAATCCTGCAAGAAGGTAGAATGTAATACTCCATGCCAAGGGAATATTGTTTTGTGATGTTTCCAACCATCCTGCCAGCATGACAAGAATTCCCTGCCCGAAAATGTTGGCAAGCCGATAGAAGGTATTCCGGATACCGACAAAGAAAGATTGTTCCTTATTATTGAGTCCGAGCATATAGAAACCATCTGCAGCGATGTCATGTGTAGCGGAGCTGAAGGCTAGCAACCAGAAAAAAGCAAGAGTCAACTGTACATAATGTGCAGTTGGGATAAAGAAGGCTATCCCTGCAAATCCGGCGGCGATGAAACCTTGCATGGCAATAATCCAAGCCCGTTTTGTTTTCACCAGATCGACGAATGGACTCCATAGAGGTTTGATAGTCCAGGGAAGATAGAGCCAGGAAGTGTATAAAGCTATTTCCGTATTGGATAATCCCAAACGCTTGTACATGATAACAGCAATCGTCATTACCGCTACATAGGGCAGCCCTTCTGCGAAGTAGAGGGTTGGTATCCAGCTCCAGGGATTTCTTTTTATAGTGGGTGTTGTCATGGCATTGTTCTTTTTTTCATTGATATTGTTTTTCGAGCGTACTGCCGGGGTAATAGTGAGACAGTATTTCTTCATACTTATAACCTTGCTCTCCCATTACGGCAGCACCAATCTGACAAAGTCCTACTCCATGTCCCCATCCGGCTCCAATAAGGATGAATCGTGAAGGATTTTTATCTTTTTTATGTCCCTTTTCTTTATATTCCTTGTCTATTACGAAGGCAGAACTATAAAGATGGGAAGTAGATAGGGTACGACGTATTTCCAGCTCTTTTCCGATAATAAGTGTCCGCAAGGTTCCTACAATCTTCAATCGGACAAGGCGTCCCGACGTTCCCCGTTCTATAGGAATTAAGTCCAGAATTTGCCCGAAATCAATCCCCGAACGTTGATGAATCAGGGTTGAAAGTTCTTGTTGGGAGTAGCAGACTTTCCAACGATAGAAGTCTGTCGTTTCCTGGTCATAGTTGTTTAAAACCTGGCTTAGGATCTTTTTGTCCTGCGTGTGGCAGAATGCGACAGGAGAAGTACGAATCCATTTATCAGCCTCCGTCTCTATTGTCAAATCGGGTAGTTGGTCTTCGATCTTACAATCCCGTTGACCGATGAGATAGGGGTGCTTTACGTTTTCCCAACAATTCTGGAACTCTTCAAAAGCCCCGCCGCAACATTTAGAGAAACGGGCATCACAAATCGTTCCTGCATACATCAATACTTCGCCCCGGGTAGCAGTGACTGCTTCGATAGCTTGTGGTGTTGAGGCACGTGTGATTCCTTGATACCGTTGGCAGTGATCGTCTGCGCATACGTCAAAGTTTTTGTGCGCTTCGTGGTCATACCATTTGATAAATTGAGAATCCGAAACGAAAGATGGAGAACAGGTTGCGCTATCCTTCTGTATAGACTTTCCTATTTTCTCGTTCTTCATTTCCTGTTTTCTACTCTCTGTCTTCCACTTATTCAACAGCCAACTTCGAGAAATAACAGCATGTGCCTTTAGTAGTTCTAAAGAAGCAGTAGCACTCATTTCTGATGAAATCACACTGGTGAGATATTCTTCGATGGAAATAATATTGATAGCAGTAAGTTGTTCCCCTTCGACGATGATCTTTAACTCCCCTTTGAATTTCTGGACTTCTTTGCGTTCCCAATGGAAGTTGATTCCGATGGTCACATCTTTCAGTTCAAAGAAAGCAGATACACCTTGTTGGGGAGTGAAAGATAATTCATTATATTCTTTCCCTTGCCAATGAATCTTCCCATCCCGGTAAATAGCCTTTTGCATACCGGAGCTTTCCGTTTCGTCGGAAGAGATAAATTTTATAGGGAAAGAAAATTCAATCTCTTTCCCGGAAAGAATACCAACACTTATTAAGGGGACTCGCATACTACTTTATTACTATTTCTTTTTGAATAATTGATCGCATAGAGTATTTAATTGTTGGGGAGATAAACTTATCTCCTTGTAAATCTCTGTGAGTTTTTTGGCGTTTAATTTATCCATGTCTTCTTCTCTGACAATCGGGAATATGCCACCCATTTCTGCAACAGCCGGACTTATTAATAGCCCTTTTTCATTTGGGGTATAATAGCAATCGGGACGATGTTTTGAGCGTAGGAAAATGATGCAATTCCATACTTCTATTTCGTCACCTCCGAAATGGCTTATTTTATCGAGACCATACCAGGTTATCATGTTGATTAAAGGTTCCTTATCCGAATAAATGATGGAAAGATTTTGGTAGACCTTTTCAAATTGTTGCATTAAGTCAACTTTCAGACCTGATGTCATACCTATGCAAGTTGTGAATACATTGTCTACATAAGTTGTTACGCCGTTTTCATTTTCTAATATACTCTTCAAGAAATTCAGCGCAAAAGGGTTAGTCAGTTCTTCTTCTTTTCCTGCTGCCTGGAAATGCATGTGGTCAGGGGCGGAAGCACCGCACTCCGGTCCGTTATAGAGTATATAGAACTCGTCCAGGTTTTCAGCTAAGTGAAGCATATCTTCAAAACGTCCTTTCATGCTTTGTGGAGTGTGTTCCTTGTCGATGATTGTCAAGTGACGCTGAAAAATGGGGTAGGGGTTGAGGCATACCTCATAATGTCTGAATGCTAGATATGTTTGCTCTGCGGGGCGGTTTTTCCCGCATAAGAAACAAGGCCTTTCCTGGATAGAACGACTATCTGTTTTTGCCATGGTCGAGAGGATGCGTTGAGGATTCGGGAAAATTCTAACTTTCATCTCTCTATCTTCTTCCTTCAGTTTCAATACTTTTTTCTTTTCCAGATTTTCTTCCAACGCTTCATAGTTCCTTTTCGCAAGTTCCCAGTTTTCTTTTTGGTTTTCTATCATTTCCTCTACAAGTTCCTGAAACTCTTCATCAATAGTATGCATCTGGATTCTGCCCTTAATTTCCCATGTGCGGATTCGGTCTTTGTAGAAGTTGTTCCGATTGACTTTTTCTGTGCTTAATGCGGCGTCAGAGTTACCTTCCCAACGGCGACAGAGGTATATTACATCATAGATACGTCCGATCTTATACTCCCGTGAGATTCGTAATCCTATGGCGTAATCTTCACCATAGCTGGTATTCGGCAATTTGATATCACGAAGAATAGGAGTGTAGAAAGCTCGTGGAGCACCCAAACCATTGATACGTAGAGCGTTGTTCTTTCCATTTTCCGGTGTCCACTCTTTGTGGTCAATGATACCGGGGGGTATTTCGTTCAGTTGGAAGTCGGTCATTAGATAGGTACCTATGACCATTGCGCAGCTTTCCTTATAAAAGGTGTCTACGATTTTCTGTAAAGTGGATTCATCTTTATATAAATCGTCGCTATCTAACTGTATAGCGAACTTTCCGCATTTTTCGTGACATATACCCTTGTTCCAGCACCCTCCTATACCTAAATCATGTTCTTGGGGGATGATATGGATCAATCTTTTATCGCTACTTAGTTCCTGGAGAATTTCCGTCGTTCCATCGGTGGAATGATTGTCGATAACAATAATGTTAAAAGAGAAAGTGGTCCGCTGGTTTAAAGCCGAATTGACAGCATCGCGGATTGTATGAGCACGATTGCGTACAGGGATGATGACAGATGCCTCGAATTCAAAGTTTTCGCTGTGAAGATTTACAGGCCGTGAAGAAGTAGGCATGAAATAAGCATCAATACATTTCAGGTATTCGGTACAGGCAGCTTCCATTTCAATTTGTACTTCCCGATTTTTGGGGTTTACATAGTCGAATTGTTTCTCTCCGCTTTTTCTGGTATCTGTTTCAATTTCGGTGTATAGATATTCATTGATGTGCACAATTGAATATTTGTAAGAGATGAATAGACGCATAGCATATAGTCCTGCGTATTTGTACTCTTCACGCAAAGCATCTGCTATTTTAGTGAAGGCAGAAGAACTGAATAGAAGCATGGAACCGAAATCGAAATCATCCCGGACGCTTCCTAATTGGTAGTCAATGACAGGTGCTTGTTTAAGTTCTCCGTTAATCAGCTGATAGTGGTCGGCATAAACTATTCCATTCTTTTTATCGTTCTCCATGATTTGCACCATGCGTTCCAAGGCATACAGTCCCAGTTTTAATGGAGTTTGTTTCAAGTAGAACAGAGTATATTCCGTATTGGCATTGGCTGCAATTGTTTTCATTGTGTCTGTGGAATAGAACCCTTTAACAGAGAGATATTCACAACCCGGAAGAGCTTTCTTACCGGGCTCCGAACCTAATAAATAGATATTATTTACTAGCTCTGACACTTGTAGTTCCTTTACTGTCTGCATGGTATCTTCCGGGGTGCCGAAAGGTATGAAGCAATTAATTTTCTTCTTCATCTTCATCTTAATATTAAAGAACTGTCGTATTGTCCATCGTTGATTTCTTTCGAATGAGGAAGCAAAGTCCGATGAAAGTAAATGCAGCGTTAAATAATAGCAGCTCGTAACTAATTTGGTAACCGTTGAACCATGCTTCCGAATTTCGTTGCAGGATATAGCAAAGAATAGGAGAAGCGATAGCTACCAACGCAATATATTTATCATAAACTTGTTTCTTGGTGAAGATGCCGAAAGCGAACAACCCTAAGATAGGACCATACGTATAACTGGCCAATGTGTAAATCGCATCAATCACACTGGTGTTGTTCAGCAAATTGAATACAAAAATGACTGCCCCCATCACAACTGCCATACCGATATGTACCTGTTTGCGTATCTTGCTAAGTGCCGCCTCTCCTTTTATCTGTGCATGTAAAATATCTACAGTAAAAGAAGTGGTCAGTGCCGTCAAGGCAGAACCCGCTGCAGAATAGGCGGAGGCTATCAGTCCGATAATGAATAATATTCCGACTATGCCGGGAAAATAATTTCCGGTAGCGATCATCGGAAACAACTCGTCGCTTTTTCCCGGATTCTCAATGTCTTGCTGTGCTGTAAACGTATATAGCAGTACTCCCAGCATCAGAAAAAGCAGAATGACAAAGAACTGTGAGATTCCACTGGTAATCATATTTTTCTGCGAGTCCCGGAAGTTCTTGCAGCTAAGATTGCGCTGCATCATATCCTGGTCGAGCCCGTTCATGGCAATAACGGTGAATACACCTGCCAGGAATTGTTTGAAGAAATATCGTTTGTCGTTGACATCGTCAAAAAAGAATGTCTTGGAAAAGTCACTATCTGAAATCGTACTAACCAGACCGCTGAAATTCAGATGCAGGCTGGAAGCAATATAATAGATGCAAAGTACAACCGACACTACCAGGCAGAATGTTTTTAGAACATCCGTCCATATCAATGATTTCACTCCACCGCGGAAAGTGTAAAGCCATACGATAAATACCGTAAGGATCACGTTCAACAGGAATGGGAGATGGAAAGGATCGAAGATAAGAAACTGCAATGTCAGGCATACGAGAAAGAGCCGGACGGCTGCCCCTAACATCTTTGAAATAAAAAAGAACCAGGCTCCCGTCTTGTAGGAGGAGCTTCCGAACCTGTTCTCCAGATATTCATAAATGGAAACCAGGTTCATACGATAAAAGAGAGGAACGAGTACAAATGCAATGATAATTTGTCCTACTATGAATCCCAGCACCATTTGCAGGTAAGAAAAGCTACTTGCCTGTACCATACCCGGAACGGAAACGAAGGTGACTCCGGAAATGGTGGAACCGATCATGGCAAAGGCAACGATATACCAGGCTGATTTACGGTTTCCTACGAAGAATCCTTCATTGTCAGCTTTGCGTCCTGCTATATAAGAGATAGTGAACAGGATGATAAAGTATGCCACAATAGTAATAGATATAACGGCTGGACTCATATCTGCTGTTTAAATTCGTTTGAGGATGAATGATTCGAATCAGTTTTTTCTTTGTCTACAAAAGTAGCAGTTTTAATGATACAATTTAATAAATGGGTACAATAAAAAGAGTTTAGTGTGTTTTTCTGTATGTATAATATGTAACATTGCGAATAAACACCCCTGTTTTAAGAAAAAGTACACGCCTTTCATTTCTTCATCGCCTACTTTTGTAACTTGAAGAAACAAAAGTTTGGTTGTACACAAATAATCTTCTTCATCATTTTTATCTGGAGCTAATTTAATAACTTAAAAATCGACATATTATGCATTTATTAAAGAAACAAAGAATGGTGACACTTGTATTTGCCCTTATCTCACTTGTGGCATACGGACAAAAACAATCTGTTATTTATCCCGGTGAGGTGTGGCCTGATACGGGTGGAAATCATATTCAAGCTCATGGCGGCGGAATTATTAAATATGGAAAGACCTATTATTGGTATGGTGAGCAACGCAGGAAAGGTGTGGAATTGGATGATTATCGCTATGTGAGTTGCTATTCTTCAAAAGACTTGATAAACTGGAAATCAGAAGGTGATGTTTTAAAAATGTCAAAGCCTGATCCTGTATTGACAGATGCAGTAGAAAACAAAAAATGGGTATTGGAAAGACCCAAAGTCTTTTATAATGAAAAGACAAAGAAGTTTGTGATGTATATGCATATTGACGGTACTTTGGAAGGAACGACTAAAGGATACAATTATGCAAAAGTAGGTGTTGCTGTTAGTGATAAGCCTACCGGTCCTTTTACATTTGTGAAGCTGTTCCGTCCATTGGGCAAAGAAAGCCGGGATATCGGGCAATTTATTGATGATGACGGAAGTGCTTATCTGATATTCGAGTGTCGACCGGAGAAAGGGTTTTATATAGCAAAGTTATCGGATGATTATATGGAAGTGGAAAAGGCGGTGACATTTATTCAGTCACGTCTGGAAGGAGGAGCGATTGTACATTATAAAGGACTATATTATGCCATCGGTTCCGGTCTGACAGCTTGGCGTCCTAATCCTAATAAAGTGGCTACAGCACCTTCCTTATCTGGTCCTTGGAGCGAGTTTGTTGATATTGCTCCGCCTGCTACCAACACGTATGGTTCGCAATCTACATTACTTTTGAAAGTGGAAGGAAAGAAAAGTACCACTGTCATATTCATGGCTGATATATGGAAACCTTCTTCACAATGGGATTCACGTTATCTATGGATGCCGGTTGAAATTGGAGAAGGAAAATTGTGGGTACCCGAGCCCAGACCTTGGACTATTGACGTGAAGACAGGAGAGTATAAGTTTGTACAAACGGATGGTGCTAAAAAGTGATTGTAAATGGACGGAAAATTCAGTAAACTGTTTTATTGGAAGAGAATGAATAAAATAATATACGGCATAGTTGTATGTACGATACTGGGTTGTGTGGGGCAATCGGTGTTTGCACGTCAGTTGGTTGATAAGAATCAACCCTGGTCTGTGAGGATGGTGGAATCGGAAATGGTTCGTAATCCGGAATCATGGCAAGTTGATTTCTCTACGAAATTAAAATGGAGTTATTGTGTCGGGTTGGAACTGGGCGCTATCTGGAAAGTGTATGAACGTTATGGAAATGAACGTTTCCGTGAATATGTAGTTAGTTATGCTGATACAGTGGTACAGGAAAATGGGAATATTCATACCTATCGCTTGTCTGATTATAACATAGATCAGGTTTATTCCGGAAAAATGCTGTATGCTGTATATCAATATACGAAAAATCGTAAGTACGAAAGAGCTTTGAAACTGCTGCGCAGCCAGTTGGACACACAGCCGCGTACCAAAGAAGGAGGCTTCTGGCATAAGAAAATATATCCGCACCAGATGTGGCTGGACGGTATCTATATGGGCTCTCCTTTCTATGCAGAATATGCAATGCGTAATAGCCGTGTCGATGATTACCAAGATGTAATACGCCAGTTTAAGGTGGTTGCACGTCATACTTATGATCCGGCTACTGGTTTGTACAAACATGCTTGGGATGAAAGTCGACAACAAAAATGGGCGGATCCGGTGACAGGGCAGTCGGCGCATTGCTGGGGACGGGCAATGGGATGGTATGCGATGGCATTGGTTGATGTACTGGATTATATTCCGGTGAGTGAACCGGGCCGTGACTCCCTGCTTGTTATTTTAAATCATGTCGCTACCCAGATAGAAAAATATCAGGATAAACGTACCGGACTTTGGTATCAGGTAGTAGACCGTAGCGGGGATGAAGGGAATTATCTCGAAGCTTCCGCTTCTGCCATGTATGCTTATACTTTGATGAAAGGTGTTCGAAAGGGATATTTACCTTCCTCTTTGATGGAAGTAGGAGTGAAGGGATACAAGGGGATTCTTGAACATTTGATTCAGGTAGATGATAAAGGACTTGTCACGCTCACACAAATCTGTGAAGTAGCAGGTCTGGGAGGAAGCAAGAATTATCGGATGGGTGATTACGATTATTATATCAATGAGAAAAAGAAAGATAATGATGCGAAGGGGGTAGGCCCATTCATTCTTGCCAGCCTGGAATATGAGAAATACATTAACTAAATACAAAATCATAACCATGAAAATGAGAAATTGCTTTTATAGTCTCTGCATTTTATTCGTGACGGCTTGTGGAGCAGAGAAACAGACACCCATTGACCGTGAGTCACTGGTCATGCGCAACAATCCGCATGTCACGGCATTTGATTCTCTGTCATCTTTATCCGTAGGTAACGGGGAATTTGCCATGACTGTAGACGCTACCGGATTACAGACATTTCCGGAGATATATGAAAAAGGAATACCTTTGGGTACACAGGCACAATGGGGATGGCATAGCTTTGTAAATACAGAAGGATACAAACATAAGGAAACATTGGAGGAGTACGACTTCGGACGTGGTCACAAAGAGCTTTATGCTACACAGGCAAAAGGCAAAGGCCGTCAGAGTGATGCTATAAACTGGTTTCGTGCCAATCCACATCGCCTGCATTTGGGAATGGTAGGCTTGGAATTGCCGGAGACGGTACGTCCTTCTGATTTGCAAGAAATAAACCAGCAGCTTGACATGTGGAAAGGGATTATAAAGAGCCATTTTCTGTTGAATCGTCAATCAGTAGATGTTGAAACGGCCTGCCATCCGGACAAGGACAAAATTATAGCTAAAGTATCTTCTTCGCTAAGACCTGGAATTAAATTCCGCTTCCCTTATCCTACAGGCGAATGGGGAGGTGATGGTTGTGACTGGTCAAAAAATGATCTTCACTCTACTGCTATTGTGAAGCAGTCTTCCCAGTCGGTAACTTTGGAGCGTAAGATTGACTCGACAACTTACTATATAGCTATTGAATGGGAAGGGAAAGCGGATTTCAGAGAAAAGGCGAAAAATTATTTTGTATTGGAACCACAGGAAAATACCGTGGTATTCACCTGCTCTTTCACGGAAGAAATGGGAAATGGTTCGCATCCGGCTATCTCGCAACAGATGACGGAAGTAACTTCTCATTGGGAGTCTTTTTGGAAGAAAGGAGCCGCTGTTGATTTCTCCGCTTGTAAAGATCCGCGTGCCGGTGAATTGGAACGTAGGATTGTATTGTCGCAATATTTAATGGCTATCCAATGTGCGGGTACTACACCGCCACAAGAAACAGGCTTGACTTATAACTCTTGGTACGGTAAGTTTCACCTCGAAATGATTTGGTGGCATCAGGCGCACTTTGCTTTATGGGGTCATCCGGAATTACTGGACCGTACACTGGGATGGTATGAAAATGTGTACCCTGTTGCTAAAGAAATAGCAGAACGTCAGGGATTCAAGGGAGTCCGTTGGATGAAGATGACAGACCCTTCCGGTATGGAGGCTCCTTCCAGCATTGGTTCTTTCCTTATCTGGCAACAACCTCATTTCATTTATCTGGCTGAATTACTTTATCGTGCCAATCCGTCACCGGAAGTGATCCGCAAATATAATAAACTGGTACAGGAGACAGCCGAATTTATGTATTCGTTTGCTACCTACGATGAGGCGAACGACCGCTATATTCTGAAAGGTCTTATTCCGGCGCAGGAAACGCTTCGCATACCGGACACTTTTAATTCTCCTTTTGAACTTTCTTATTGGCATTGTGCCATGAAGATGGCGCAGGAATGGCGCGAACGTTCGGGAGAAGGGCGGAAACCGGAATGGGATACGCTGATTGAGAAGATTTCTCCACTGGCTTCGAAAGACAGTCTATATCTTGCTGCCGAGAGTGCACCCGATACTTACACAAATGACCGCTATATATCCGATCATCCGGCAGTATTGGGAGCATGGGGTATTCTTCCCGCATCAAGACTGGCGAATGAGAATGTGATGAAGAATACACTACATTGGATATGGGATAACTGGAACTGGGATCATACCTGGGGATGGGACTACCCGATGACAGCAATGAACGCAGCCCGTCTGGGTGAACCTGAAAAGGCAGTCGGCGCATTGTTGATGGATAAGCGCACGAATACTTACCTGATAAACGGACATAACTATCAGGATGAGCGCTTGCGTCTTTACTTGCCGGGAAATGGTGGTTTGCTAACAGCAATTGCGATGATGTGTGCCGGTTGGGATGGCTGTAATACTCCGAATCCGGGATTCCCGAAAGATGGTAACTGGAATGTGAAATGGGAAGGACTGCAGCCGATGCCTTAACCTATCCTTTGAATTTTCCACTATATAAAAACAAAAAAGAATGAAGATAAAATGGAATTTAATTTGCTGCAGTTTATGTCTCTTTGTTGTATTTAATTCATTGCAATTGAACGCTCAAACAATGGAACAGGCATGGAACGAATGTGGTAATATCGAAAAACAGATAAAGAAAACTTCTTTCCCGCAGCGGACTTTCAATATCAGGGATTTCGGTGCAAAGGAAGGAAGGAAAAAAGACTTGTGCCATGAGGCGATTAATCAGGCTATTCTGGCTTGTAACCAGGCCGGCGGAGGACGCGTTCTAGTTCCTTCCGGCACATTCTACACGGGGCCCATTACGATGAAAAGCAATGTAAACTTGTATTTGGAAGAGGGAGCCTGCCTGAAATTCTCGACAGAAAAATACCTCTATACACCTACAGTACTGACTCGATGGGAAGGTCTTGATTGCTATAATCTGCGTCCTTTGATTTATGCTTATGGCGAAACCAACCTTGCAATTACCGGAAAAGGAACAATTGACGGACAAGGAAGCAATGAGACTTGGTGGTTCATGTGTGGAAATTCTGACAGGTTCGGTTGGAAAGAGGGAATGATTGCTGCAAAGAACGGCGGTCGTGACAAACTCGGAATGTATGCGGAAACATTTACTCCGGTAGATAAAAGACAGATGACACTGGAAGACGGCCTGCGTCCCCAGTTGATAAATTTCTATCATTGCAATACGGTTCTGATAGAAGATGTGACTTTGCGTAATTCTCCTTTCTGGGTGATTCACCCACTATTTTGCGAAAGTTTGATTGTACGTGGAGTGAAGATATATAGTCATGGTCCCAACAGTGACGGATGTGATCCGGAATCAAGCAAGAATGTGCTGATTGAGAATTGTCTGTTTGATACGGGGGACGATTGTATTGCTATCAAAAGCGGTCGCAATATGGATGGACGTAAATGGAATGTGCCCAGTGAAAACGTGATTGTGAGAAACTGTGAAATGAAAGACGGTCACGGCGGAGTGGTGGTAGGCAGTGAAATCTCGGGTGGTTATAGAAATCTGTTTGTGGAGAATTGCCGGATGGACAGTCCGAATTTGGATCGTGTGATTCGCATCAAGACAAATAGTTGCCGGGGCGGAGTGATAGAAAATATTTTTGTCCGTAATGTGGAAGTCGGTGAATGTAAGGAGGCGGTTCTTAAAATCAATCTTCAATACGAAAATAGGGAGAAATGTGACCGGAGTTTTCCGCCTATAGTGCGCAATGTCTTTATGGATCGCATCACAAGTGACAAAAGTGATTATGGAGTGCTTATCGTAGGCTATGATGACCGCACGAATATTGAAAACATCCATGTGACGAACAGTAAATTCGAACAAGTAAGCAAATCTCCTGTCAGTGTAAAGGGAGCGAAAGATGTGAATTTTGAAAATCTTTTTATCAACGGGCAGCTTGTAACCAAATAAAATATTGGTGACGAAATAATCACTTGAATTAGGATTGTATGTTTACAGTCCGTGATAAAGTCAACTCTTTCTAAGTAGAATCAGTTGGCTTTATTCTGCTTTCCGATAGTTGTTTTTTAATGGAAATTCTTATTTTTGCGTATTATACTATAACTTTGGAGCTATGAAAACCAGATTTTATCTATTATTTCTGTTGGTAGTGGCAGGGCTGTTAACACAAGGATTTGCACAACCCAAAGTCTTTATGAAGCATTATGGACCCGAAAGCGGAATATCACAAAATTCGGTTACCAGCATTTTGCAGGATCACAAAGGTATGATGTGGTTCAGCACTTATGATGGTATTAACCGGTTTGACGGACAAACATTCAAAACATTTAAGAAGGCAAAAGGAAATCAAATTTATCTTTCCAGCAACAATGTGAAGCAGATGAAGGAAGATAAGTACGGCTATATCTGGATGCTTACCGGAGAATTGCGAATATCTCGTTTTGACCCGCGCATGGAAACAGCCTGTCAGGTTCCTGCTGTGGGAGCGGAAAAAGACCTTAACATTGTTTCATTCGAACTATTCGACAATGGCGAGATATGGCTTGTCACAGAAGAACAAGGAGTCATGCAGGTACTTACAGACCCCAAAACGCATCAACTTTCTATCAGATCTTACCTCCCTAAGCAGAAAGTGAATAAAGTCTGCCTGGATAGGAAAAAGAATACTTGGTTACTTACCAATAATGGTATTTCCTGTCTTAGAGTTGGTGAAGATATGCCTATTTCTTATATGGTGGAAACTGATTTCTCTTTTTATTCTCTTTTGGAGCGGGAGAATGAAATATTGTTCGGTTCGAATAAAGGAGAGATTGTGCGGTATCAGAAAAGTGACCGGAGTTTTGTCTTTACTAAATTACCGTTACAGGATAGGGTCATAGCTATTGATTCTCTTTCGAGTAACGAGTTATTGTTTACTTCTGAAAAGGCGGGATTTGTGATATATGATGTTGTCAGTCAGAATATGGCACTTTATAACCGGAAGAATTGCAGTAATTATCCTGAAAACAGGATACTCTCGACCTATTTTCATCAGAAGAAAAAGGAAGTCTGGTTTGAAGTCGAACAGTTTGGAGCGGTTTGTTATTTTAGTTTGCCGGAACGGCGGCTTTTCTATCAACTGATTGAGACGGAGAACGGGGTGGCAACCCGCACCCAACCTATCATTGAAGATGTAAACGGAAACGAATGGGTTTCTCCTTATGGAGGCGGCTTTTCTTACTTTGACAGGAAGGATAATCGTTTCGTGCCGTTTTATAACCGTCCCAATGCTCCTGGTCAGAAATATTCCAATAAACTTCATTCTATATTCTTCGATCGGCAGGGGAACCTGTGGTTCTGTTCGCACTCGAAAGGACTGGAGAGAGTGACTTTTCTGGAGAGCAAGTTCTATTTTAATCGGGCGCTTTCCGGTAGCAATTCCAGAACGTTGGACAATGATGTGCGTTCCATTCTTGAAGATAAGGAGCACAAATTATGGGTAGGCTTTAGGAACAGATATATCCGTGTGTTCAATGACGGTTTGGAGCCTCTCGGTTATTTGACGAAGGAGGGACGGATTGTGCAGAATGGTCCTCATCTGGAAGTGTCCGCCTATGCTATCATGCAGGATAAACAGAATGATATTTGGATAGCGACGAAAGGAGATGGAGTATTCAGACTGAAGAAGCAGGGAGATGTCTATTCCATCACTCAATTCCGGCATGATCCGGCGGATATATATAGTTTGAGTAATAATGATACTTATTCACTTCATCAGGATAATGAAGGGCGGATCTGGGTGGCTACTTTTGGCGGAGGGCTTAATTACATAGACCCATCCGATCCACAGTCGAAGTTTGTCAATTACCGTAACAAACTGAAGAATTATCCCATCAACGACTGTCCGAAGGTTCGTCACATAGCGTCTGACAAGAAAGGAAATCTCTGGCTAGGAACTACCAACGGCGCGGTCTATTTTAATGAAAATTTTGCGGATGCTGAAAATATTGTTTTTCATCATGTCCCGGCAGACCCGATGGAGGACGGCTGTTTAAGCAGTAATGACATACATTGGATTTACGCCGCCTCGAACAAAGAACTGTATCTCGCCACTTATGGCGGAGGGTTGAACAAACTAGTGTCAATTAACAACGCCGGTGTCCCGACTTTTAAAAACTACACGATAAAGAACGGACTTACATCAGACGCTTTGTTTACTATTCAGGAAGACCGTGCCGGACATCTGTGGTTAAGTACCGAGGAACGTTTGAGCAAGTTCATGCCCGAAAAGGAAATCTTTGAAACTTACAATGATAATAACTTCGGTTTCCGGCTTCGTTTTAAGGAAGGTGCTTGTGCCACAACTTTCGACAACCGTATTGTATTTGGAAGTAATCAGGGGCTGTTTTCTTTTTATCCTGATTCGATCAGAAAAAGTTCTTATATCCCTTCTATTGTATTTTCAGACTTGCTGTTATTTAATAAAGTGGTTCCGGTGGGAGGAAAATCTCCATTGAAAGTGTGTCTTGATGATATGGACAAGCTGGTGCTGGAACATGATGAAAATAATTTCACCCTGCAATATGCCGCACTGGATTACAGAAATCCCGAAAATATACAATATGCTTACTATTTGGAGGGATTCGACAAAGAATGGCAGATTGTCAATAAGCAACATTCCGCTTCTTACAATAATCTTCCGAAAGGTAAATATACGTTTCACGTAAGATCGACGAATGGGGATGGTATTTGGGTAGATAATGTCCGTCAACTGAAAATTGTGGTTTTACCCGCTTTTTGGGAGAGCGAACTGGCGTATGTACTTTATATTATCGCTGTTCTGGTGATTATCCTGTTGCTTTCCCATATCCGTTTTGTTGTTTATCGTCTGAAGGATAAAGTACGTGTTGAACAACAGATTGCAGATATAAAACTTCGGTTCTTTACGGATATTTCTCATGAATTCCGCACTCCGCTCACGCTTATCAGTGGTCCGTTGGAATATGTACTGGAGAATGTGCCTTTGCCGGAGGATGGAAAGAAGCATCTTTCAGTAGTCAAACAAAATACAGACCGTATGTTGAGGCTGGTAAATCAAATTCTGGATTTCCGTAAGATACAGAATCATAAGATGAAGATGGTGGTGCAGGACATTGACTTAGTTCCTTTTGTCAGGAAAGTGATGGATAATTTTACGGAAATGGCTGAAGAACAAAAGATAGACTTACACTTGGAAGCTCCGGAACAGAAACTGCATCTTTGGGCGGATTCGGATAAACTGGAGAAAATTCTATTTAATTTGCTTTCCAATGCGTTCAAGTTTACTCCTTCACAAAAGAAAATCAGTGTGGTGGTTAAAGAAGAGGAGGGGCATATTACGATTGAAATTCACGATCAGGGAATTGGTATATCCAAAGAAAAAATAGGTTCCATTTTCGAGCGTTTTGAGAGTCTGGGTAATGAAGACGTTGCCAGTCAGTCCAACAGTTCGGGTATCGGATTGTCTTTGGTGAAAGAATTGGTAGCTATGCATCAGGGAAAGATTGAGGTACAGAGTGTTTTAGGTGAGGGGAGTTGCTTTATTCTTACTTTGCCTAAAGGACGTGTTCATTACAGTGAGCAGACCGAATTTATTCTGGGTGGACAGGAAGAAGCCTCTGAGGGAACTGAAAAAAAGGTGGAACCGGTTGCTTTGCAGGAACCACTTGAAGCCTCCCCGGTTGAAGAGGAACGCAGGAAATTACTTCTTGTTGAGGATAACGATGAGTTACGCTTTTTCCTAAAAGATATTTTCCGGAAAGATTATGATGTGTTTGAAGCTGCCAACGGTAAGGACGGTTTTGAGAAGGCAGTGGAGATTCAGCCTGATTTGATTATCAGTGATGTGATGATGCCCGAGAAGAATGGTATTGAGATGACAAGAGATATACGCGAAAGTATGGAAACCAGTCATATACCGATTATATTGCTGACTGCCAAGTCTACTATCGAAAGCAAATTGGAAGGGCTTGAATATGGGGCGGATGACTATATAACGAAGCCTTTCAGCACTTCTTATCTGAAAGCTCGCGTGGCTAATTTGCTTCTTATCCGTCAGAAACTTAGTCGGCTGTATTATAGCGGACCCTCTGAAATAGCCGCAGCGGCAGAGCAAGAGGAAGCATCTGTGGAAGAAGAAAAACCGCAAATGACATTGAAAGACCGTAACTTTATGGAAAAACTGGTCGGGCTGATAGAAGCTAATCTGGATAACGGCGCATTAGTAGTCGATGATTTGGTGAAAGAATTCCCGATGAGTCGTTCTACTTTCGGCAACAAGGTAAAGGCCTTGACCGGGATGGCAACCGTCAAGTTTATACTTGAAGTGCGGTTGAGGAGAGCCGGGGAACTGATAAGGACGGGTGAATATACCTGTGCGCAAGTCGGCTATATGGTTGGATTCAACGATCCTCATTATTTCAGTAAGAGTTTTAAGCAGAAATTCGGCATTACTCCGACAGACTATCAGCAGATGAAGGATAGTTGAATGTTTCAATCCGCTGATAACATGCAGATTTGGGAAATAATCTACTTGTATTATTAAAATCTACACCATGTATATATGGGAAGAACATACATTTGCAGCATCGTTAATTCGTATAAACGAATCAATTAATCTGTAAATTATAATAGTATGTTTAACATGAGAAGACAAAAAAAGCAGTTAGCTATTTCTTTGGAAAGATGGGATTTTCCCCGATGGGGATTAGTTGTCTTGTTGTTATTTGGAATAGGAACAGGACTTTCTGTTTACGGTCAGGCCGGAAAACAGATGAAAGTATCGGGGACGATTGTAGATGAGAATAACGAACCCCTAATCGGAGTAACCCTTATAGTAAAGGGGGCATCGGCAGGTACGGTGACGAATCTCGATGGAAACTACACGATACAGGCACCGGAAAACGGTACATTGGTAGTGAGCTACATCGGCTACGAGAATCTGGAAATCAAAGTAAATAAAAGAAGTAAGATTGATGTAAAGATGAAACCCAGTGCGGTGGCATTGGATGAAGTGGTGATTACAGGTTACGGAAGTATTCGCCGAAGTGATATCACCGGTTCTATTGCTTCTGTTTCGGCAGAATCCATATCGAAGGTAGCCGCTACTTCCGTGACGGATGCCTTGATGGGTAAAATGCCGGGCGTACAGATTACGACTGCCGATGGTGCTTTGGATGCGGATGTTAATATCCGTGTACGTGGTGGAGGTTCCATTACGCAAGACAACTCACCTTTATACATAGTAGACGGTTTTCCGGTGGATAATATCAATAATATTCCACCGACAGACATTGCAACAGTAGATGTACTGAAAGAAGCATCAATGACCGCCATTTATGGTGCTCGTGGTGCCAACGGTGTAGTTGTTATTACTACAAAGAATCCGCAGGCGGGAAAAACTTCCATTCAGTTTAATACTTATTTGCAAACTCGCACATTGGCAAAGAAGTTGCCTATGATGGATAATTACGAGTTTACTATGGCCGAGTATGAATATCAAGTAGTGCGCAATGGTGACAGCGGCTTGAGAAATTTTGCTAACAATTTTGGTTTTTATGATGATCTTCCTCTGTATAGGAACATTGCTCCCAATGACTGGCAAGAAGATATCTTTGGCGGCACCCCCTTGTCTCAATACTATAACTTGAGTATCAATGGTGGTAGTGAAAAAACAAAATTCAATATTAGTTTTACTCGCAATGATGATGAGGGACAGATGATTGGTTCGGGACTTTCACGTAATAATGTCAGCATGAAACTGAATCACGAATTGTTCAAAGGTTTGAAACTTGAAACCAATGTTACTTATATGACGCGTACAATTGACGGTGCTGGTACAGGAGGTACGAACGTCGTAAATGCACTTCGTTTTCGTCCGACAAACGGGTTGAGTACAGATATTGTGTATGACCCTGATGATGAAAATCTGGACGAATCAGGAAATTCACTTAATCAAGGTTATACTCCTTCGCAAGATACGGAACAGAACTATCGTAAGACAGTTGAAAACAGACTTAGATTGCAAGCTGCCTTAGTATGGGATGTTGTTAATCATTTACAATTCCGTTCCGAATTTGGCATAAATAATGATTATACGGAAAACAAACGCTTTTGGGGACCGAAATCTAGTACAGCGCGTGGGGCTGGTATGAACAATCAGCCTTCGGCTCAACGTGAGAAGAAACATGCCGACGGTTATCGTCTTGCGAATACGCTGACTTATCGTAATAACTTCAATCGTGCTCATAGTGTTAATTTGATGATTGGGCAAGAAATAAATCATTCGCAAAGTGACCAAACAATGATGAGCGCTCGTTATTTCCCGATTGCTATTACGGCAGATGCAGCGTTGGAAAACTTTGCGTTAGGGACTCCTAATCAAAGTACAAGTCTCAAAAATGCTCCGGTGCGCACCTCTTCGTTTTTCGGTCGTGCCTTGTATGATTATCGCAGCCGCTACTATGCTTCCTTTACTTTCCGTGCAGACGGTTCTTCCAAGTTCGCTCCGGGTAAGCAGTGGGGATATTTTCCGGCAGGTTCGTTGGCATGGCGTATCAGCAACGAATCGTGGATGAAGCCTGTCAGATTTGTTTCAGAATTGAAGTTGCGTGCCAGCATAGGTTTGGCTGGTAATAACCGTATCGGTGATGACCTTTGGCGAAATGTATATAGTGTAAAGAGTGGAAATGGTGCTCCTGCGTTTGGTAATGGAGAATACAGTTATTACGAATATGGAACAAACTCTCTGTATGATCCGGATTTAAAATGGGAGACAACTATAACACGTAATATCGGTCTGGATTTTGGATTCTTTAAAAATCGTCTGTCGGGTACAATCGATCTTTATTGGAATACGACAAAAGATTTGTTAGTGAACTCTGTTATTCCTAACTCCTCTGGCTTTGCCCAGCAGATGACAAATGTGGGGCAGACTTCTAACAAAGGTCTGGAAATTGCTCTGACTGGATCAGTCGTACAGAGCAAGAATTTTAATCTTGATTTGAACCTGAATGTTAGCTTTAATAAAAATAAGGTGGATAAACTCGCTTCTGGACAAAAGGAGTGGCTACAAAAAGGAAAACTTAGTGACTGGTATGGTACTTACACCCACAAACTGGTTGTAGGCGAAACGATGGGATTAATTTATGGTCTGGTGAACGATGGTTTCTATGCGATAGATGATTTCACCTTCGAGAATAACCAATGGAAATTGAAAGATGGTATTACCGATGCTTCAAGTTTTGGTAATGGTGGTTTTTCATTGAAACCGGGCGGAGTGAAATTTAAGAAGATGAGCCCAGTGGATCCTAGTAACAAGGATACATATAAGATAACGGAAGCTGATTTTGTTCAGATTGGTAATACCAACCCGAAGATGACTGGTGGTTTCGGTTTCTCCGGTAATTGGAAAGCAATCGACTTTACAGCATTCTTTAATTTTATGTATGATTTTGATGTGATGAACGCTACTAAGTTCAGCTTGATTTCCAATGTTCGTCACAACAACTCTAATCTGTCTATGGATATGAGCCTTGCCAATCGTTACCGTTATGTGAATGATGAAGGTGTCAATGTGGCGAACGATCCTGTAGCACTTGCAGCGTTGAACAAGAATGCTTCTACTTACACTTGGCATTCAATGACACAAGGGATCACGATGAGTGATATAATAGAGGATGGATCTTTCCTTCGTCTGGGTACGTTGACTATTGGCTATACATTACCTCAACGCTGGTTATGGAAGTTGAAAGTACAGAAACTGCGTGTCTATGTGTCCGGAAGTAACCTTTTTACTCTGACAGGGTATACCGGATATGATCCGGAAGTAAATGTGCAGAATGGATTGACACCGGGTATTGACTATAATGTAACTCCGCGTAGCCGTACGTATACGGTAGGTATTAATCTTAACTTTTAATTGAAACAGAATATGAAAAAGATATGGATAAGTGTCATAATGGCAACAACGTTGTTGTGTACTTCTTGTAGTGATTTTCTAGAGGTAGACTCTCCTTCCAAATTTGGTACGGCTTATGTGTTCGGCAACGAGACGGAAATGGAAACTGCTGTAAACGGCATCTATGTTCCCATGGTAGGTTCCGGCGGATGGGTTGGTAATATGAGTCAGCATTTCCTTATGAATACGGATGTCGAATTTCGTGAAGTCAGATCTAATACTATTGGTGAGTATTGTTTCTTGCCGGCTCCCAATCAGATGAATGGCTATAATGCTGCCTGGAAAGCTATGTATGATGGTATTAATCGTGCCAACGATGTACTCGAAGGTATTGAACAGTCGGAGCTTTTTAAAACTGCAGACCGTACCAGACCGTCTAAAGTTTTGCATTTTTATAGTGAAGCTATGGTATTACGGGCCATGTATTATTTGGAATTGGTAAGTAATTGGGGAGATGTTCCTTATCGTAGAAAATCGGCAGGCGATAAGAATGAGTTACTGATTGGAGCTACTGACCGTGATATTATTTTGAGTGATATGATTGACGACCTCATCGCTGTTGAACCTTGGCTTTATTATGCAGGTGAATCGGATAAGGGAGCGGAAGGTGTATCTCGTGAGTTCTGTCAGGCGCTGATTGCCCGCATTGCTCTGCGTCGTGGAGGTTATAGTTTGCGTCCTGATTATAATAATCCTTTTGCCATCGGTTCTATGAAGCGTAGCGAAGATTGGAAAGAATATTATGAAATAGCTGAAGAGTATGCCGGCAAAGTAATTACTGAAGGTAAACATGATCTTAAACGCAGTTTTCGTGAAGTATGGGAAGACGAGTGTAACTGGATTGTACCTGCTGATGATGATATTATCTTTGATGTTCCTGCTAAAGTAGGAGGTACCGGTGAGTACGGCTATTTCCATGGTACTCTGATTTCTAGTAGTAAAGATGCGAATGATGCCAATTATTCTAATGCTCCTCAAGGATATTCACAAGCTTCATTGAAACTTTGTCCTACTTATGTGTTTACTTTCGATCGTAAAGATTTGCGTCGTGACATTACTTGTGAACTCTTTAAATATGAAAACTCGGGAAGAACTAATATTAAGCAAACATTTGAAAACTTTGGTTTCAACTCTTTTAAATGCGGCAAGTGGAACCGACTCTTTATGAAGTCTCCGTTGGGTAATACTTCCAATAAGGGTACCGGTATCAATTATCCTTATATGCGCTATGCCGATGTGTTGCTGATGTATGCCGAAGCCGCTAATGAGAACAACGGAGCTCCTACACCCGAAGCAAAAGCAGCTCTGAAGAAAGTGCGTACACGTGCCTTTGGTGTAGAAGATCATACGGATAAAGTAGAGGCTTATGTGGAAAATCTTGCTTCGAAAGATGACTTTTTCAAGGCCATCGTAGATGAAAGAGCATGGGAGTTCGGCGGTGAAAAACAACGTCGTTTCGATTTAGCACGTTGGAATCTTTATGGAGAGGTCGTTTATAATCTTTATCATAATTGGATTACGATGGGACGTGTAGCGTATACAAAAACGAACGCGAACTTTGAAGATCCTGTTACGGAGGCTACACCATTTGATGATTATCCGGCGAAGTTGTACTACAAATATGTACCTGCCAATGGTACGGGAGTGACCAGTCTGGTAGATCAGGTAATCGAATACTATAAAGAGGGAGATATCAATTCATATGATCAGGCTTTACCTAGTTATGATACAAAGCCGACTGGGTATGAAGAAGGAAAAGTATGTACTATATTCTTGAAGGAAATAAAGGATGAAGTTACAGAAGAGCATATCGACTGGGTTCCTGCAGATGGTGTTCATTATGCCTTTTATGGATATATTAATAGAGATAATGCCTCTTCGGTTGATCCGGACGTAGACCCGGTACGTTATTTTGCACCGATACCTACGGATGCTCTTTCCAGTCATCAAGGTATGTTACAGAATTATTATGGATTTTAATTAAATAAAGAATATCATGAAGAAACTCATATATTTATTGCCGCTTGTAGCACTGTGCATGGTTTGTTTGTGGGGATGTGAGGATGATGATCCGGTTGTTGAGCGTTTGTTCCGTCCTAATTTTGTTTCTGCTACTGCAAGTGAAAATACAATCACCTATTCTTGGAAACAGATAGGTAATGCAGTAGCTTATACGATTGAAATCTGTCGTAACGCTGATTTTGAACCGGAAGCGGAATTCTCAGCAACGGTAACGGGTACGAATTACACATTTACTGGTTTGCGTTACAATACAGCGTATTATGCTCGCGTGAGGGCTGTTTCGGATGGCACGACAGGAGACTCGAATTGGACTATTCGGGATGGTGAAACAAAAACGGAGACACGTGTGGTGCCTCAGCTTTTGCAAGCTATAGATACCGATGAAATTGGCGAAACGGATGTAACAATTCATTGGACTATTGATGAGGCTAATCCAGTGGATAGTATCAGCGTTGTAAAGACAGAAGGTAGTGAAGTGGTACGTGAAATACTATTGGCTCCGGAGGAAATGATTGGTGAATATCATATAGAAGGTCTTGAAAAGAGCTGCAATTATACAATAACTATTGCCAATACACAAGCACCTGAAGACGCTAAGACTTATAATACACAAAGTTTCAAGACTGCCGGTCCGCCAGCAGAAGCTACAGTAATAGGTGTAACAGACAACTTTGCCAAGATATTGGAGGAAGATTTGGCTAATTCACCGAAAACGTCCCTTATCTATTATTTGGAAGGAGCAGATTATTATATGCTTCAAGATAAGGCACTTGATTTGAATGAAGATGGTACAGTATTGGGAGTGAAAGGGAAGGACGGAATTGAATATAAACTTACCAAATCCATTCGAATCATCGGAAATACCAAAACAAAATCTACGTTGTGGATTAGAAGTAAATGGACATTGGAAAATAGTCTTGAATTTCTGGAATTTGAGAATGTGAATATCAAACAGTATATAAATCCGAAAGTCGGTGCTACTGCCAATGGAAACTTCGAATTGATGAATAATGCCAATACCGTTACTGCCAATGGTAGGGTGGAAATATCATCCTATGTTATCAAAAATGGAGATTTGACAGGCTTCACTCGTGGGTTGTTCTTATGCAATGCTGATTATACGGAAGAAGCGTCGCTTGTCATCAAGAAATTAGTAATTGATGGTTGCCGATATACTCCTGTTGATCCGGAGGACAAGACTACAACAATCAAACATGGTGGTTGGGGAGTTTTCCATATAGCCAAGAAATATACGGATATTTGGGGTGAGATTTCCATTACTAATTCTACATTCTATAATTGTGAGGAAGCTAAAGGGCTGTTTGGTACTCCTGTCAATACCTCATGGGCTAGTCCGGCTGCTGGAAAAGTGAAAGTTTCTAATTGTACATTCTTTGATTTCTCTACGAAGCAGACATTGATAAATGTAGGTAATTTACCTGCTCCGGGTGTTGATATTACGATAGAAAAATGTTTGATAGCTACAGCTAATCTTCCTGGTGGTGCGATTTGCCCGTCTCCGTCGGCAGCAAATAATCGTTTGGTATCGGCTGCAGATAACTATTATGTGGACGTAGAAGATGGTTGGATATTGAATAACAAAGATGGTGACTTGAATTTTGTACCTGTCGGACTAAGTAATGATGAGCTTTTTGAGTCTCCTTCAACAGGTAATTTTACGATTAAGGCGAAGGATTCTGATGTTTACAAGAAAGGCATTGGTGACCCGCGTTGGATTAAATAATTAAAGTAATAGAAGTGTAATGAAATATACCTTTTTATTTGTATTCATGTATGTATTCTGTCTGACGGCTTGCACATCGGATGATGGAGAAAAGGCAGCGGCGCGATTGGAACTATCCGCCACCAATTTCTCCATAGTTCAGGGTGGCGGTGAGGAAACGGTGAATATAACCGCGACGGCAGCATGGAATATTGAATGCAAAGCAAACTGGATTCATTTCGCACAGACAGAGGGTGAAGGCAACGGTTCCGTTGCCTTCACTGTTAAAGAGAATACTGGTGCGGAAGAAAGAAGTGTAGTAGTGAAAGTTACCAGCGGAAGTAAAATTGCCAGTTTCTATGTTTCGCAAGATGGCAAGGGCGGTGCATTGACAATAACCCCTTCTGGTAAACAGGCGGATTCTTCGGGTGAAACCTTTACTGTACAGGTGGATGGCAAGGGTTTGGAGTGGGAGTGTGAAATACTTCTCGAGAGTGTAAACTGGATTAGCTATTCTGATAAACAGGAATCGTCTTTAAAATTAACGGTCAAGCTGAATAACAGTAAGAACAAACGAACGGCAAATATCCGTTTTAAACTGAAGAATGGTGGCAGTAGCAAAGTGCTGACAGTCGCACAAGAGGCCTTTCAACAATCCGACATTGCCGGAAAGAAATGGTTGTCATTGGCACTTAAACAGCCCGATAGTTGGTATGCCACCAATGAAGCCGTCGAAGTGGCGGAGAATGTGCTCCTTTATCAAAGGAACTTGGGTGGCTGGCCAAAGAATATCGAGATGCACCTGTTACTGACAGATAGTGAGAAGAAACAACTCGAATCCGACAAAAGCAAACAGGATGCTATTTTCGACAATGACGCCACCACTACTGAAATGCGTTTTCTTGCTAAAATGTACAAGCATATCCCCGATGAGAGATACCGAACTGCTTTTGCCAAAGGATTGGACTATATTATTAGCGCACAATACCCGACCGGTGGCTGGCCCCAGTTCTATCCCTTAAAAGGTACGTACAGTGATAATATCACTTTCAATGATGACCTGATGGTCAACCTGCTTCGTCTGATAAAGGAGGTGGCGGAAGACAAAGGGGATATGGAAGCTATTGTAGAAAAGACTGTTGCTGATAAGGCGAAGACTGCTTACGACAAAGGTATACAGTGTATTCTTGATTGTCAGGTGAGGGATGATGACGGCAATAGAACCTTTTGGTGTGCCCAACATGATCCGCAGACATTGGAACCTGCTTACGGTCGTCCGCATGAGTTCCCTTCTTACTCCGGTGCGGAAGGTTCCCGTGTACTTGAGTTTCTGATGGAGATTGAAAATCCTTCGGTGGAAGTGAAAGGGTCAGTCGTAGCAGCAGTTGAATGGTTACAGGCTCACAAAATCCCGAACAAGAAAGTGGTGGACGTCAAAGAGGGGAACACTGTAGTGAACCGTGTTGTTCAGGATGCCCCAGGAGAAGATATGTGGGGGCGCTTCATTCAATTGGGCGGCACGTTGGCGGACAAAGTATATGCGGATATGATTGGGAAATTAGCAAACAGTAAACGTACAATGACCATTGACGGCAAAAAGGTTACATTCTATTACGGACAGAATGTACGTGATTCTTATAAAAAAGAGAATGCTTATCAACCCATCTTTGGTATTTACGATGCTGATCGTGCTTATCTGCTCTATCGCTTTCTTTATACTTATGAGGATGCGCCTTTTGAATCCATCGTACAGGACGGTGTCACTCTTCAGATACCTACTTCCCTGGATGCTGAAAACCGCAAGAACTACCAGTACTTGGGCAATTGGCCGCAGAAAGCAATCAAGCAGTTGTATCCGGCGTGGAGAGCAAAGAATGGATATTGATGAAGAAGATACTATAGTTACATAAATACTGGTTTCAGTCTTATTTATTTGATTTTTAGGAGTCCGGGAAACTCTCGGACTCTAATATGATATTGTTTTTATATATATCAAATTCCTCATGAAGAATGTGAAGATGAGGTTACTATAGAGTATGATAAGGAATTTGGAGAAAGTTGGGTTGTTACTCATCATTGCTGGGATAATGGTACTTGGGAGTTTATAGAGATATGTAATGAATATGAGCAACCTGATGAGAATAATGGGGATGATAATTGGGAAGAAGATTATCCTGATGGGGGAAGTTATACGCCTCCACCGCCACCGGTAGATGAGCTACTTCCTCCATTAGTAGATCCGAAAGTGCCGATAGAACTAATGGATAAAAGTAAGTTTGTAGGCTGGCGTGCAGATGGCAATTGCTTGACCCTTGCTCAGGAAACATTAAGAAATTATGGATTAACTAATTATGGAAGTAGTGCCAATGTCTTTCGGTTAGTTGAGGAAAAGAATGGAGTGTTATCAAAATGGGGAAATGATCCTTATAATAATTATGAAAATGCGATTAAATGTATTGATGATCATCTGAATGCAAATCGTCCTATTATTGTAGGTGTGGATCATAGTCCTGGTCTTGAGCTAAATGAAGGTACTACAGATCATTTTGTTGTGATTACAGGAAGAGGATATGATCCTTTATTGAGGCTGCCATATTATACTTTTATGGATAATGCCACAGCCTCAGTGGAAAATGGATGTAGTGATATGAATCGTTTCTATTACACAGAAGGGAACAGTCTTAAGGGAAGTTCAGCTATTATAGAAGGAGGGTTAGGTTATGTTGTAACTCAAGTTAGACCCAATAATGGCAAAAAGTATGAAACAACAACTGCTTATAAATAATGAATGTATGATAAAAAAAATCAGTTTCGTATTATTTGTGCTGATAAGCACAAATATTGCTTTAGCACAACAAACAGATGCTAATTCTATTCGTGGTTTTCGAATAAGTGAACTAAAGTCTGAGAAAATGAAAGAGACGTGTGAGTATTATCAAATTGCAGGTTTTCTAAAACTGCCAGTTAATTTTGATAGAAAATATAGAAGTTATTTGATAAAGAATAATTTGCAAAATATGCGCCCTTATCCTTATCGTCATGTTAATGATGAATCGCCTTTTTATGTTAATGTTAATAAGAAAAATATGAAACGAAATGATAAGGATTCCAGAATTTATTTATTCAATCAGACTAGTGGTAATTATGTTGTTGGAGTGGTAATGGCGATAGCTCCTGGTTATGAGGCTGTTAAAAGATGGTTGGTGACATTTAGTTTTTCTGGAGATGTAATAGACTATATTCCTATATATGAGACTTTTGCTCAATCATATGTTATGGAATCTCAAGTTAATCAGGATTTTAGCGTTGATGTTAATCACATTGACTTTCCCGGAAATGATTACATTGTCAAAGATTATAAGCCTCTTGATAATTTGAAAGGTCAGCGTATTGATACCAAGTATCGGATAACTCCTGAGGGAAAGTTTGAGAAACTTAGTGAAGTTCACTATCAGCCGCAGATTTATACTCCTGCTATGTTGTTGGATAAAACTACTAATATACGTGATAGAAATGAAAAGCTCTTGAATAAGTAGCGATGACATAATCCAAGACTTCTCTTTCCGCTTGGTTACGAAGGTATGGAAAGAGGAGTCTTACATACTTAAATAAGGAAATTACATGAAAATTCAAAGTTTGGTATTGTTTGTACTGATAAGTATGAATAATGCATTTGCTCAAAGTAGTCAGGTAAAAGTAAATTCAAATATTCGTAAGGTGCAATCGAATAAACTTACATCTGATGATTTCAAGAAAGTATATCTATATTTTCAGGACTTAGGTTTTCTGAAGCTTCCAGCTAATTACGATAGGCAGCTTCGGTATTATATGGTAAAAAACAACTTAACAAGAGTAAATCCTTATCCATACTTTCTAGTGAATAATGGACAAATTCCTTTCTATGTCAATGTAAATAAGAAAGATAAGAAAAAAAATGACAAAGAAACAAGTGCCCGCTTGTTTGATGAAACCAATGGTGACTATGTGTTGGGGGTTGTTCAGGCTATTTCCGGAGATCATATATCTATGAAAGAATGGCTGGTGACATTTAGTTTCTCTGGCAAAGTAATTGCCTCCATTCCAATACGTGAAATGGTGGTGCATGGGGCATATACCACCGAAGCTGTGATAAACCAAGACTTTACCGTTGATGTTTATTGTATAGACTTTCCCGGAAATGATTACATTGTTAAAGATCATAAGCCTCTTGATAATTTGAAAGGTCAGCGTATTGATACCAAGTATCAGATAACTCCTGAGGGAAAGTTTGAAAAACTTAGTGAAGTTCACTATCAGTCGCAGATTTATTCGCCTGCTATGTTATTGGATAAAACTACTAACATACGTGATAGAAATGAAAAGCGGCTGAATAAGTGATGACATAATCCAAGACTTCTCTTTCCGCTTGGTTACGAAGGTATGGAAAGAGGAGTCTTACATACTTAAATAAGGAAATTACATGAAAATTCTAAGTTTAGCATTGTTTATACTGTTAGATAATTTAAAATCTTGTTTGATCTGTGAGAAAAAATATAAGATAATAAATATGATTGCTGAATAATGAGAATAGTTTTAATAATTACATTTCTAATCCTATCAATAGGAGTTAAGGCTCAAATCACCTCAGAGTTATCATTTGATAATAAGACTAAAACAGTTTTATTAGAATTGAAGAATGAATATGATGAATTGATCTTTTTATATCCCCAAAGAGAACGTGGAGATAAAGAAGCAACGTATTATACGATAGAATATAAAGATGTGAAAGGGAAAATATTGTATTCCTTTACAACTTATGTTTTTGATATTACATCCATTAATCGTTTCTTACTTCCTAAAAAATCTCAGAATTATAGATTAGACTTATCCACTAAAACGATTACTAATATCTTTTTAGTAGAGGTTAAACTTCATATAGAAGCTCGTAATGGAAAGAGAACGGTATTAATAAAGGATATTAATAAATCATATAGATGGGAATGATTTTTTGATTTTTGAAAAGTACAATAGTGGATAATATTTATGTGATTAATATATTCTCTATCGTACACAAATAATATTTCTCTCATATCAAAATGCATTGGGCTATTAATGCTGTTTACTTGATATGAGAGAAAATAATCAAATTAAATAATTAGCTTATGAAAACACGTTTATTGAGTTTTTTTGCCTCCTTATCTTCGGATGGGGGAGCTCGAGTACAGTTAGGCCTAATAACGGACAAAAATATGAAACAACAACAGCTTATAAACAATAAAAAAGTATGAAAATTATTAGTCTGGCATTATTTGTGCTGATAAGCATGAATATTGCAATTGCGCAAAGCAATCAGGGAACAGTGAACTCTCAAACTCATAAGGTTCAAAAGAAAGAACTCACATCTGGAAATTTTAAGGATATATACCATTCTTTTCAGCAACAAGGCTTTTTTAAATTACCTGCTAATTATGACAATAATTACAGAGATTACTTGTTTAGAAATAACTTAATGGGAGTCAGTCCTTATGCGTATTCTTACTTAAATAATGGGCAACATCCCTTTTATGTTAATGTTAATAAGAATGATAAAAAACAGAATAGCAAAGAAACAACTATTAATTTGTTTGATGAAACTAATGGCAATCATGTATTAGGAACCGTTCAAACAATTTCTGGAGATCACTTAGTGACGAAGGAGTGGTTGGTTACATTCGCTTTCTCTGGTAAAATTATAGACTATATTCCCATATATGAAAATGTAGTTAATGCTTGTACCACCGAAGCTGTGATAAACCAAGACTTTACCGTTGATGTTTATTGTATAGACTTTCCCGGAAATGATTACATTGTCAAAGATCATAAGCCTCTTGATAATTTGAAAGGTCAGCGTATTGATACCAAGCATCAGATAACTCCTGAGGGAAAGTTTGCGAAACTTAGTGAAGTTCACTATCAGCCGCAGATTTATACTCCTGCTATGTTGTTGGATAAAACTACTAATATACGTGATAGAAATGAAAAGCTCTTGAATAAGTAGCGATGACATAATCCAAGACTTCTCTTTCCGCTTGGTTACGAAGGTATGGAAAGAGGAGTCTTACATACTTAAATAAGGAAATTACATGAAAATTCTAAGTTTAGCATTGTTTATACTGTTAGGTAATTTAAAATCTTGTTTGATATGAGAGAAAATAATCAAATTAAATAATTAGCTTATGAAAACACGTTTATTGAGTCTTTTTTGCATCCTTATCTTCGGATGGGGGAGCCCGAGTACAGTGTCAGCTCAAGATTTGCAAGCAATGGAAAAGAGTTTGCTGGCTATAACTAATGAGTTGAATCAAAAAACAAAAGAATATAGTTGGCAACTTGCAACTGCCTACTCGTATTACTGTGAAGATAATAGCAAGTATATCAATTGGAATGATATACCTTACTTGAAAGAAATAGTGGAGTTCGAACATCCTTTGGCGTTGGAAGAGTATCGGTTAGCTTATGAAGCCTGTAAGGATAAGATGGAAGAATATCTGGATAAGCACAAAGAATACCGAAATCTTAAGAAGAAGCAGCTTGAAGCTTTCTCTCAAACGGAGAAAGATGAAAACAAAGCTGCCTTTAATGCCTTCTTTATGAAATTAAGGAAAGCCGAGCCCGATACGTATAAAGCCTTGTGGTATGCCCATCATAAAGCTTCTTGTCGGTATCGTGCAGAGGGCTTGCGGTATGTGGTTGCTCATTTTAAAGAGAAGAATCAACTTTTGTCTACTTCATTTATCAAGTATGATGATAGAAATTACTTGTTAGAAAAAGGAACAGATTTGTCACAGCTTCAGAAAGAACTAAATACTTTGGAGGATTTGCAAAAAGAACTTGTGAGAAACATAGCAAAGGCTAAATATGGAATGAGTGAAACCGGACAGCCTTCACCTTTCTTTCAAACTCCCGATAGATAGGGCGTTTATGGGTGAAGGGCAAGCCTTTCACCCACTCTTTCACTTTGTTTGGAAATGCAATATCATTATAGCTAATCAGAATATCATTATAGCTAATAGGGATATGCTAATAGCAAAAACAAATATGCTAATGGATTATTTTTTTCATTGGGATGATTTGAAAAAACATCGCAGTGATTAAAAAAAACATCGCAATGTTTTCTACAATTAACTCAATGATTTTGGAAAGTGTTGTAATGATATTCTGTCGAAATGAATGCAATGATGAGGATGTCTCCCTTCACCCGCGAACGTCCTATCTATCGGGTGCTCAGAAGAAAGGTGAAGGGGGTAAGTAAAATGCTATATCTGTAGAAAGAACGGATATGCTTCTTATTAACTCTCAAAAGCATAGCTTTAGACTGGTTAAAGCTATGCTTTTCGTTCCCTAAAGCTATGCTTTAGATAGGCATTCCATTCAACATCAAAGCGAAGACACACCCTCATTTCATATATGAAAAATATTGCTATAGATAAGCCTCGTTCTGAACAATAATAGTCGGATTTTGGCTGACAACTTCTAGCGGAATAGGTAATAATAGTTGCTTCTCGGTTATTGTAACATTCTTCAGGCTGTTTTTCAAGACAGAAATAGCCCTTCCCGTACGTATCAAGTCAAACCAACGATGAAACTCCAGGGCAAATTCGACCTGACGCTCATGCTCACACGCTAATGCTATTGTGTTGTATTGGGAAGGATACCTCGCATCACCATAATGGGGAAGGCCTGCCCTGTCGCGAACTTCATTCAGGTATGCAGGGTCGCCTGTAGCTTCTGTCAACATCAACAGGACATCTGCATAACGCAAAATAATGAAGTTATTGTCAGAAGCTTCCCGCCTGTTATTCAACTCTGCATCCAGATCTCTCCACTTGATGCAATATTTTACGTTGATAAATTCATCGGTTGAAGAGATATAGCCATTCTGGATAGAAAGATCCCTGCGGATATCTTCCGGTTCATAGGAGTTCCATAAATCTTCCGAAGCTTGGTTCAAGCCTGCCCCCCATGCTGTAAGAACCTTGTTTTCGAGAGGAGAAAACATAGCCCAATATGAGCTGTAAGGATTTGCCTTTCCACCTTTATATTGTATCTCGAAAATAGATTCCGCTCCGTTCTTCTTACTTGTATCCCATAAATCGGCGTAAGGAACCAATGAGAATTTCTTATAGACTTGCTTCAGGGTCTTTTCCGCTTCGCTCTTGTTGCCCGTTGTCAGATACACTTTACCGAGCAATGTATTGGCTGCATCGGCATTTGCCGCCCCGACAAAACGTTCTCTTGCTTTATCCGGAAGATTGCCGGCGGCAAATTTCAAGTCATCGATTATGGCCTCATAGACTTCCTTTTGTCGGGTACGCGGCTGTTTAAGTGCTTCGGAAACAGAGAGGGGGGTTAAAACCAACGGAATGTCTCCCCAAGCTCTGACCATATCGAAATAATATAAAGCACGCAGGAAACGGACTTCAGCTTGTAGCGGCATCTTTGAGCCAAAATCCACATTGCTGCTCTTGGAAAGTATGTTGTTAATAATAAAAATAGATTTGTAGTAATCATTCCAGAAACTTAATACCAGAGAATTACTCGGATCCATACCAATATGAGTGTCAAAAGCTTCATAGTCTTTCACATTACCTACGTTATTGTCGCTGTATGCATTGTCCGACATGAGTTCACCGAAAAAAGAAGGCAGGCTTTCGGGACCATATAGGGTATAAAGGCTGTTATAAGCGGCATCTACCGCCACGATGAAATCTTCTTCCGTTTGGTAGAAGATGTTTTCATTGGCATTTGATATGGGTGAACGGTCCAGAAAACTATTACATCCGGCCAATATCAATATGCTAAAAGCAACTATTATATAGTTTATCTTATTCATAACTTTCATTTGTTTAAGTTTTGCAATAAATATCAGAAGCTTAAATTAATCCCTACAGTAGCGGTAAATGGATTCGGATAGGCTCCATAATCATATCCAACGAGATAGCCGGATTGGTAAGTGCTGGATTCCGGATCAAAATTGGGATAATCAGAGAATACGTGGATGTTTTCCATATTTACATAAAGCTTTAGGTTAGTGAGACGGCATTTTCTCAATATGGAACTCGGGAAGTTATAACCCAGGCGTATGTTTTTTATACGTACAAAGGAACCATCTTCAACCCAATAGGTAGAGCTTTGTGCTTGTACGGTGTTTTGAACGACACGCGGCTTGAAAGTGGAACCATCGCCGGGATTCTCATCCGATCTCCAGAAGTTGGCGACAGATTTATAGGCATTTCTGTTATTATTGAATATCTTGGTGAAACGTGCTTGTTGGTTCATTATTTCACCCCCTTGGGAACCGCTTAACATAATGGATAGTTCAAAACCTTTATAAGAGAAATTATTAGTCATTCCCCACGTAAAATCGGGTTGGTAATTTCCTATGATAGTACGGTCGTCCGCATTGATTTTTCCATCCTTATTGACATCGCGCACTTTAGGATCACCTGCCTCACTGCCCGGATACACAGGAATTCCTTTGTCAATATCCGCTTGGCTTAGTACTCCGTCAAAAACATATCCAAAATAATTTCCGACAGGCTGGCCGACTTCCGTCTTTGAGATAGCATCATTGTTTGTTACCATAATCGGAGCGTTATTGGCGCCTAATTTCAACACTTTGTTGCGATTGGCTGAAATATTAAAATCGGTGGTCCACAAGAAATCTCCATTATCAATGTTCCGGGTGGAGAGCAGGAATTCCACTCCGCGATTTTCAAGCTTGCCGACATTGGTCAGGGTAGACCGGAAGCCTGTCAGTACCGGAATCGGTACATCTAGTAACAAATCACGTGTTTTTGAGTAATAAAGGTCTAAAGACCAATGGATACGATTGTTGAACAGGCTCGCGTCCAGTCCTAAGTTCACCTGTCCCGTCTTTTCCCATCTTAATTCGGGATCAGGCAAAGTGTTTGTGTAGATACCTTGTGCTAATGCACCGTTCTTGACGTAAGTAGTGTATCCCAACAAGCCTATTGCGCCGTAATCTGAAATTTGGTTATTACCTGTAACACCGTAACTCAATCTGATTTTCAAATTGTCGAGCCAGTTTAGTCCTTTCATGAAATTCTCTTCCGACATACGCCACGCAAGAGAGGCGGACGGGAAATATCCCCAACGGTTATCTTTGCCAAAGCGGGAACAACCGTCGGCACGAAGAGTTGCCGAAGCCATGTATATGCCTTTATAAGAATAGGTAGCACGTGCCAGATAAGAAATCAGCGCCCACTCTGTCTCTGTCGTAGAACCGCCGGAAACCTTTCCCGCATTAAGTGTATGAACCAAATCGTTGGGAAAGGAACTTGCACTCATATTGCTGCGTTCCAGTCTCTGTTCTTGCATGGTGTATCCCAATAATCCTGTGACAAAGTGATCCCTGTTAAAGGTCTTGTTGTAATTTAGTGTGTTTTCCCATACCCAGTTCAGCGAACGTTGCGTGATAAAGTCGGCTTTTGCATCCACCCATCCTGTCCATCCCCAATTTTGTCCGGCATTCTGGTAAGTTTTGTATTGGGTGTCTTCCGTATTGGCATTAAAAGACATCTTGAAATCAAGTCCGTCGATAATTTTATAATTGAGATAGCTGTTGAGCAATACGGCATTGGTGGTTCTTTTCTTTGAAATTTCGCGGGTCAAGGCATAGGGATGCCATGAGTTGAACCCATATTTTTGGAATACATTCCATATTGATTCCGGATCGTAAAAGCCCAGACTACCGGTTTCCATGCGGACAGGGAAAATCGGATCACTCTGTACGGCCAGACTTACGGCATCAGATTTGCCTTCTATGCCATAAGGAGAATCATTTGTGCGTGTCAGACCGATCTTCAGGCCAACATCTATGTGATTGTTAAACTTATGGTTGATATTACTACGGACTGAGAGACGGTTATATTCGTTTTGATCTACCACTCCTTCCTGATCCAGATAACCGGCGGAAAACATGAACTGAGTTTTTTCAGAACCACCGGAAGCGGAAATCTGGACATTATGAGTAAATGCCGTTCTGAACAACACGTCTTGCCAGTCTGTTCCATTTCCAATTCTTGCCAGCCATTCGGGATCGGAAAACTCTGTCGGAATCATAGTGTTGTTTCCACGGACTGCGTCGGGATTGTTCTTTAAAGTTGTAACCCATGTGTTATTTCGTGCGGCTGTTTCAAATTCCATCCACTCTTTGGCGTCCATCACATCAATGCGGCGATTTACCCTTGATATGCCGAACTCGTAATTGGCGTCGATTTTGGTTTTACCGGCTTTACCTTGTTTGGTCGTTACCAGAACCACTCCGTTGGCACCGCGCGAACCGTATATGGCTGCTGAAGATGCGTCTTTTAGTATTTCGATGGATTCGATGTCGTTGGGGTTGATATTATTCAGCGGATTACTATTAAAAGACATGTCACTCGCTTTTCCCACAGCGTTTGTTCCTGTATTATCTTCCAAAGGAATGCCGTCGATTACATAGAGCGGGGAAGTGCCTGCATTAATGGATGAGGAGCCACGTACTTTTATGGTAGGAGCCATTCCCGGAGCACCTTGTGTCTGCGTAATCTGAACGCCGGAAATTAGTCCTGCCATTGATTGCAGGGCATTACCGAAGGAGCGTTCTTTCAGTTTGTTTGCGCCGATGGAAGAAACCGCGCCTGTCAGATCACGTTTTTTCATAGTACCGTATCCAACGACAACGACCTCGTCGAGCGTCTCTGTATCTTCTTTCAGAATGATGGCCGGGACTTTACCGTTCTGCACCTTTATATGCAGGCTCTGATAACCGACATACGACACTTCCAAATCAGCATTGTCCGCCACTTCAAATGAAAAGTTACCATCCATGTCGGAAATGGTTCCGTTCGAGGTACCCTGTTCTTTGACGGTCGCCCCGATAACTGGGTCTCCGTTCGTGTCTACTACTTTACCTGTGGCTTTAATTTTCTTCACAGGATTGTCCGGTTTCGGTTGGGCTTTCTTGATAACAATCTTGTTTCCTTGAATTTCATAACTTAACTGGTTCTGTCCCTGAAGAATCTGCTTTACTATTTCTTCAATTGTCGCGTTATTGGCTGTAACGGAGATACGTTTGCCGGTGTTTACGTCAATGGAAGAAAAAACAAATGCATAACCGGATTTCTCTTTTAGTTGTTCGATAGCTTCTTTTACGGTTATGTTCTTGAATTTCAGTGTAATGCCTTGCGAATAGGCTGACAAATTGAGACAAAGAGCTACTGAGGCTATATAAATAGCCCTGGTAAAGTTTCTCATAAGCTTTTGGATTTAAAATTAAATGAATAGAAATAAAATCGGTAGTAAGCCAATCCTGAAGGACGGCTTTTTTATTATTCCTTAATAGTGTAGGGAATAAAAATTAACCGGAAGAGAGATTTCGAATGTTTTTCATGTTTTCCATATTTAAAATTCAACACTAATAGAGTATATATACATCATGTTCACACCTGTATTTTACTTGTCTGGTAGAAACCATTGTATCCAGAATCTTATTTATCGTATTACCAGATATTTCAAAACTGCCATAAAAACGTTTGTTGCGTAATGAGTCGGCCACTTCGACTTTTACATTATAAGTGCGCGTCAGTTTTTTGGCAATATCTTCCAGTAAATCTTCGTCAAAAAAGAGTTCGCCGTTAATCCAGACATTCGACTTGTTTGTCCTTGCCTTGCTTTTGCTCATTTCACCGGTCAGTTTGTTAAGAACCATTTTTTCTTCCGGTTCGAGACACAGATCCGGCATCGTTCTGATTTGATTGTGCAAGGCAACTTTACCTTCCATAAGATTCACTGTCACTTCTTCGTCATCGGGGTAGTTACGGAAATTGAATCTGGTTCCCAGTACTTGCAGGTTTACTTCCTTTGTGTTTATCTTGAAAGGAACTTTTTCATTCCGGATTACCTCGAAATAGCCTTCTCCTTCCAGTTTCAACTTGCGGTCATCTATTCCGAATCCTTGGGAATACATAATTTTTGAGCCGGCATTCAACCATACTAATGTCCCGTCCGGTAAATACAACTTTGTATGGGTTCCCATAGGGGCTTCGACAACCATATCGGCAAAAGTTTGTTTCACTGCCTCTTTTCCCTGCCGGTAAGTGGCGACCGGCAGTATCAGTATCAATAAAACGGCTGCTGCCCGTATGAAGGTTTTCCATGAGAAACGAAGGAGTTGCTCTTTCCTTTTTCTGGTTCCGGTCATCCGTCGTTTGAATGAAGAAAACGCTTTGTCTTTATTGAAATGGGCGGCGGTATGGTCTGCCGTTCCTGACGAAAACCAGATTTCAAGTTTATTCTTGACATATTTCCTGTTGGATTCGGATGCCGAACTCCAGCGTTTCAGTTCGGCAAAAGATTCCTTGTCCAGTGTATCCGATAAATATCGGGTTATTAATTGGTCTATGTCGGTATGTTTTTCTAATTGCATATTTCCGGTGCTTTTATATATAAGGCAAAAAAATAAGAGTGGCGGGTAGTCGAAATACAAACTTTTTTCAATTTCCCATGAAAATATAGATAACGAGCAGTTGGAGATAATTCTCCATGCTCTTCTGAAGGGATGATAATGCGTTCTTTATGTGGTATTTAACAGTGTTTACGGAGATTCCTAGTTCAGAAGCAATCTCTTCATATCTTTTCTGTTCGAAACGGCTTTTTTTAAATACGGTACGGCATTCCGAAGGAAGTTGCTCAATGTTACGTGCAAGCTCTTCTTCCAGTTCTTGTTCCAGTAAAATGCCTAGAGGTTGGCTCTCTTCAATGAAAATGGAGTCCAGAAATTCTATATTTTCCGGTAAGGTGAAAGACGAGAAATGTAATTCTTCCCGGTAACGCAATGATTGTAGCTCGTTCAGACAACGATTACGAACGGAGCGCATCAGGTAAGCCCGGATAGAACAGGTGATTTCTATTTCTCGGCAATGCTCCCATAAATAGAATATGACATCATCCACTACCTCTTCTGAAAGGGCTGCGTTATTCAGTATCTGGTTTGCGAAGCGGCAGAGTAAAACATAATGGCGTTCGAAGATGCACTTGAATGTAGACTCGTCCCTTCGGCGCAGGCTTTCGATGATTGTTGTATCTTCCATAGTCGCTCCAATTCAATTATTGGTAAATAAAGCATTGGTTATGAAACTTTATAAAGTGTTATTGGTAGTATCAAAAAAACGTATCAATCTACGAGGAGTGATACGTTTTTATTGTTCACATAAAACACAGTTGTCAGTATTATTTCTATATGAAATAAGTATGTTACTTGACCAGACTGTTCAGATATACCTCCAGATTGGTATATCCTTCCTTGCTTAAAGTCGTTTTCGTACCATCAGATGTATCTTTCGGATTCAGTCCGTTTTTCACTTCCCACCAGTCCGGCATGCCGTCGTTGTCCGTATCTTTCAGATCTTCGGCTTTGACTCCGCCGTCTGATAGTCTGACCCAAGGGGAATCTTCTCCTTTTGGCTTGGTATCTTGGGGAGTGTCAATCAGACCGGGAAAGCGGGCGGCATCTTTACTGATACTGCCGATATAGGTAGTCGTTCCCGTAGCCGTCTCTTTGACGATGCGTTCGTCGATGATGTCCCGCCATTTGGAACAGCCGGCGGAAGCCAGTACTTTTTCGTATGCCTCTTCTGCTGTATGGGTCGTTATGACACCCGGATCGAGAGGAGTTCTTAAACGGATGCTGTCACGGGTAGCATCGGTGTATGTGCCGTCACTCCCTTTTATTCTGACTTGTTCGTAAATACCTTTCGTCCAGTTGTCCTTGCTGACATCCGGCTCTCCCTCTATGATATTGCTGTCTACATAGAATTTCCCCCAGACGTGTAGCATGGGGAACCATCTGTTGGGATTTCCTTCTTTGTCAAAACAATAATCATTGTTGCGGACACTGATAGAAGCTATCCGGTAACGAACTTTATTGTCGGGAGTGGCAGGCCCCGGTTTATAGTAATTGTTCACGATGTTCACTTTCATACCTTCCCCGCCATAGCAGCCATTACCTGCCCAGTTGTAGAATACGTTGTTCCGCAAATCCATGTACTCATGTTCTTGTGTGGAAGGACGAGGGCCTAGGCGGGGTACACGGCTCATGTGGTGCGCCATCAGATTATGATGGTAGGAAGCGTGGTTGCCGCCCCAATTTCCGCCGAATCCATGTGCTCCTTTGGAGTGTCCGGCTGTCCGGAGACTTTCGGAGATGATACACCACTGGACGGTTGAGTTTTCATTCCCATATACGGAACAACATTCATCCACCGACCAGCTGATGGAACAATGGTCGACGATGATATTTTTCCTGTCCATTCCTCCTAGCCCGTCGGGTTCTCCTTCTACTTCATTACTTACGCGGAAACGCAGGTATCTGATAATTACATTGTTTGCACCGATGGTTACCGGATGGCGGGCTATGCAGATACCTTGTCCAGGAGCTGTCTGACCGGCAATGGTTATATCATCTTGTTTGATGCGCAACGGAGCGTTTAAAAATATATTGCCGGCTACATCAAAAACAATCGTTCGCGGACCGCGTTGATTGACTGCATGGCGAAGAGTGCCTTTAAAATCACCGTCTTCCAGAGTTGTCACATGATAGACAGTACCTCCTCGTCCGCCTGTGGTATATCTTCCAAAACCTTCGGCTCCGGGAAATGACGGCAGTTTACCGGTTTCTTGTGCACAGGCGTGACTCCACTCACCGGATAATCCCATTAGAAATGCTATTAAAATGACTGTAATTCTCATTGTATAATTCTATTAATCAGATTCTTGATCTTGTTTTATCTATTACTGCTTTTCCAGCCGGAAATAATCGAAATCCGCGTATCCTTTTCCACGGACAATATTCGGAGAACTGCAGAAAATCCCGACTTTGGCTCCTATCCATGTACCGTTAATGATAGGATAGCGGCTGCCCAATTCTTTGAAATGCACTCCGTCAGTACTGTAAGAGTAGCTACATTCCTTATCATTGTGAATGTGAATACGAAACCAGGCTTTTTCGCTTTCCGTTTCAACGGTTGCCAGTTCTTCCGGGATGACAGCCAGACGGTCATTGCGTCCGCTGATTACGGAGATGCGGTTGCCTTGTTCTCCACGAATGAGGGCGATATAGGTGTAGGCGTTTCCCATGACAATGGCTCCGGCACGTTCACCGGCATCGGTAAAACGGGTTTCGACATAGGTCGTTGCCGTGAATACAGGTGCAGGCAGTTTTTGTAAAAGCAGGTTGCCGGCGAAGTATAAGTTGCCTTGTTCCGATGGACAGGGTTCGGCAAAAAGACGGATATGTCCCGAACGGGCATAAAGGGAGAACCAGTCCGGATTTTCATGAGCTTGCCATTGCCATTGTAGTCCTAGCTGTCCGGTATTAAATTCATCGGAAGTTTGCGGTGTGCAGGCTGGGTATGTCTTTCCTACATTCGGTTTGCGATAAGTCAGTACGGGAGCGCCGATACCATCCCCGTCCGGATCTTCGCCGATGACAATCCAGTTATCCTTTGTCCAGCGGGCGGGTTGGAGATGGGTGATTCTGCCATATATCCCTTTAGACTGAAAATGGATAAACCACCATTCTCCTGTCTGGGTTTCGACCAGGCCTCCTTGATGAGGTCCGTTGATGCCGTTGCCTGCTTCGAGCACTTTTCGAGGCTCGTAGGGTCCATAGATGTTTTTGGAACGCAGCACGGTCTGCCATCCGTGGGCTACTCCTCCGGCAGGAGCGAAGATGTAGTACCATCCGTTGCGTTTCGTCATTTTTAATCCTTCCAGTATGGGATTTACTTCGATATCGTGGTAGACTACTTTGCCATTGTCGAGCAGTTGCAGGCCATCCCATGACATTTTATGAATAATAGCAGGGCCGCCGCGGTGGATACTATGTACCAGATAGGCTTGACCGTCTTCATCCCAAAAAGGACACGGGTCTTCCCATTTTTCCACATCGACAATGTGTTTGAGATCCCATTTTCCTAGCGGATCGGTGGCACGTGCAACAAAAAGCCCGTCGTGTGGTGTGCAGAAATAGACATAAAACATTCCTTCGTGATGACGGATAGAGGGTGCCCAGGAGCCTTGTCCGTGAACAGGATGATCGTACTTCTGAAGAGGAAGGCGGTCATAGATATGGTTGACTATTTTCCAGTTGACAAGGTCATGAGAGTGTAGCAGGGGAATACCCGGCATACAGGTGAAACTGGAAGCAACCATCCAGTAGTCGTCTCCGACCCGGATGACGTCCGGGTCGGAGTAATCAGCATGGATAATGGGATTCTTGTAAGTTCCGTCACCGTTATCAGGACTCCATTGTGCATGCATGTAGACTGCAATCAGTAAAAGAAAAGAGACTAGTGCGATTTTTTTCATGTTACTTGTTATTTCCTCAAAACCTCTATTTTACCTAAAGCTCCGTATGGATTGACTGCACAGACTTTTAGTGTATAGTTTATTTTCGATACCGGGAAAGAAGTGTCTGTGGTAGTGAATCCTACTATATTTTCGCCATCATATATGATATATCCTGCGGCTCCTTTTACTGCGTTCCATGAAAACTTTCCTCCCTGATAAGCAAGATCCCGTGGTGCATCCATTTGCTGCATCATTTTACGCGGATTCCAACCGTCGGTTGCGGAAATTATATTTTCGTATGTATATTTATCGGCTTCTTCCTTACTGATGGTTGTACGGGATGTACCTTTTACCTGTTCCCCCGTGGAGCGGTCTTTATATTGGTATTCAGTTTTACGCCGGCTCAAATCGATCGGATTTCCTTTGGCGTCACAGGTGTTATATTCAGCAAAAAGTGCCGGGATGGTTCCCATATCCGTCCACCCTTCGGGGTTGATTGGGATATTCAGTGTCGTGTTGATAAAGACAGCTTTGGGAGAATTGCGCCACGGACGCCCGAATTTTACTCCCCATCTTTTCACATTGGCAGCAGCTTCATTGCCGTCTACTATGCAGTTCTTGAATACATACCCCCATTTGGCATCCTTTTGGCAAGGAGCTGTCAGGATAGCACCACTCCGTGTATTGTAGAATGTGCTGTTCTCTACTAATACATCTCCACCACCGTAGAAGTAATCGATGGCACCTTCAATCCGACAATTTTTCACATAATGACGATGTGCATCGTTCGGAGAAGTCTGCCATGTATCCTGCCATGAACGGAAGATACAGTTGTTGAATGAAGCACAATCTGCAAAGCTTTTCATAGCCAGAGCCTGCGGTCCGTTTTCGGCGAGTACTCCCCAGTCATTAATATACGAGATGTTTTCTGTGTAGAAATGAGGTGCTTTTATCATCACTACCGAACCTTCACGTTTGTAGACCGGAGAGGAAGGGTTATGGACAGACACTTCCCAATAGGGTAATACGGCTTCCGACTCTTTGCCTGTCGGTTTGCCACCCACGTTCAGACTTAAATGAATGATAGTTTTGTTTTTATCCTGACCGATCAGATGTATATAGGGCTTTTCTTTCGGAATGACAACTTGTTCTTCATACGAACCGTTCTTTACGAAGATAAGCCAAGGTTTAGTTTGCTTCTCGGGGGCAGCGTCTACGGCTTCCTGAATGGTTTTGTAATTTCCACTGCCATCAGCTGCGACAACAGACTGATAAACTCCGCTTTGGGTTTGTGCGTAGTTCAGAATGGAAACTCCTGCCAATAAGATGGATATGATTGTTTTTCTCATGGTTTACTTAGTATGCTATATATTTTTATATTAATAATGTCGGTTAATACCAGCGCGGGTCACCTGCTTTGCCTGCAAATTTAGCTTTTATGTGGAAATCTCCCTCATTCGGATTAACAAAGAATTTGTCTGCGGCAAATTCCAGTCTGGTAATTCCGGTGAAAGGTACTTTACCTTCAGCCAGATCGGAAGTTATGTAGTTATTGTCCGAGAAGTTGAGGCATTTGTAGTTTCCCAATCCGGCGCTCATCGGTTTTCCTGCATTGTTGCCGGCAAAGATAACATTACGTACGGTCAAGGTGGCGGGAGAAGCCGGAGTATCGTTGGTCTTGCGTAATAGGAATACTCTGGATAAATCTTTCTTTGCGTCTGCTGCATTGTAAAAAGTACAGTTTTCCACAATGATATGGCCGACACCGCCTTGTAAATCCATTAGCTGGTCGCCTACATTGATTAGGGTACTGTTGATGAAAGCAATACGTTCCAGTGCAGCCACGTCACTGCTTACGTTTACTACGCCCCAGCCAACGGTGCTAAGTTCTGAAAGTATACAGTTGTCGAAAGTGATGTCTTTGATAGACATGCCTATTCCATTTTTACCGATACGAACCACGCTCTGGTTGATATTCTTCACTTCACATCCGGTGAAAGAGAGCGATTGTGCGTAAAGGTCACCATCCCATGCCATCAGGAAACGTGTGTCGTTGCCGTCTATACATACATCCTTGAACGCCAGTGATTTTACAGAGGATGTAAAAAGAATACTGCTCAAAACTAACTGTGTTTTTTCTCCGTTAGCATCGGTTGCTCCTACCAGCGTGATTTCTTCTAATTGAGGAAGTTTCAGACGTTCGACTCTATATGTCTTTCCGGCTTCGAATTCTACGGTGAGACCGGAACATTTGTTTTTTTGCACAAACTTGCTGACTAGTTTTCCCAAGTCTACATGACCGTCTGATGTAGACGCTACTTTCAGTACCGGATTAGCATTTACTTGAAGAGCACATATCCCTGCAAGCAATATTGATAAAAATACTTTTCTCATATATGTATGTTTTTAGATTTAAATAATGTGTATGATAAGATTTCCTTTTAATCGAGTCCGTTTTTCTTTCTCCAGGCGGGATATTGTTTGCGGAGCACTTTTTGCGGCCAGTTGCCCAAATATTGATATTTGATCCTTGTTTTCGCATCCAAAGATACAGCGGTGGAAACTCCATTGATATCGACAGGTTCTGCATCTTCGAAGATGTATAGGTAGCGATAGAGGAGATTGGGACGGTCTGCTTCATATATACTGTAAATAGGCTGTGATGTTTTTGTCGGGTCATAGGAAGAAAGTGCGTTTTCCCTATAACTGAATCCGCCTTTTGAACCTTTCTTCAGGTAACCGTTGACAAGTGCATCGAACGCTTCCTGTCCAACTTTGCCACCGATTTGAATAAAACGCCCCCACATATCATCTCCCGGAGAGTCGATAACTTTTCTGTCGACAAGGATTCCGTTTTCCGTCACATTCACAACTTTCTTATTGGGTATTTTCACTTTTTCCAACCATTCAGCAGCGGCAACAACGGCATCTTTGATCTCTTGGGAAGGATTCTCAAGCTCCATCAGGAATTGAAGGATTCGTGTTCCTTCCGAACCGGAATACGAAGGTAGCTCTTTGGGACGGGCAACTGCGGGAAGCAGCGTGTGTTCATCATGTTGTGCTCCCCAGAAAGTTTTTACTCCGTTTTCCGTCACCTGACAGTTTAGTATACATTGTACTCCTTTGTCAAAACTGATTTTAGCTTTGGTGGCTGTTGCGTCGTCCACGATATCCGAAAATTCGTCCGCTTTATGATAGACTTTCCTTAGTATCTCCAAAAGATGGATCATTGCATCATCGTTGAATGTAATGCGGGAGGTGTATCCCTTTTCCCTTAACGGATATACTTGCGGCCATCCTCCTTCTCCTTTGTAGTTGGAATCGTACTGTGCCGCGATGATAAAGTCGATTGCCTTGTTTACCGCGTCTTTATAACGTGGGTCTTTCACCGCTTTATACATTTTACCCAGAAATCTCATTTCGGTAGTGGTCGCTCCATTATCGAAGATAGCGTCTGTCTTTTCTTTCTGACCGACAATTTCTGCTTTTTGTTTGTCAGTGAGTTTGTGATGCATCTCGATATTCTTGGGCCATCCCCCGATATTTCTTTGGTATAAGAGTACATTTTCGGCTACCTCTTTAGCTTCGTTGGTTGCATACCACTCATCTGGTTGTGATACTGCCAGTGATAACCATTTCTTTTTTTCGATGGATGATTGGTTGGTTCGTTGTGAACTCTCTACAGACTGTGATGATTTACACTCCGGCATGAGTAGAGTGAACATCATAAATAAAAGAAGGAATCTCATAGTTGTTATTTTATAATTTGTATTCATAGCATGTTGGATTGCATTATATAAATGTTTCCAATGTCCAAAAGTATGGATTTAATGAGAGAGTGAAGTGTATTTTTTCTTAGAATAGGTGGTGAAAATCGTAATTGTTGATGTTCTGCCAAATTTTACATGATTCCGGTTAAATACTCTACTTATAAGTAGAGGGTTTGCTTTACTTTTGTTTTCCGAAAACGAATCATTCATTTTAAATATGCTTGTATCATGAAACGAATTACACAGATTGTAGCTTTCTGCCTGCTGACTGTCACTCATTTAGCGGCACAAAAGAATTATGTATCCGAAGTCTGGGTCTCTGACTTGGGAAACGGGAAATATAAGAATCCGGTATTGTATGCCGACTATTCTGATCCGGACGCCTGCCGTGTGGGGGAGGACTTTTACATGACTTCATCCAGTTTCAATTGTCTGCCGGGACTGCAAATATTATATTCGAAGGATTTGGTAAACTGGACGATTGTCGGAGCAGCCGTACCTGATGCACTTCCGCCCGTTGAGGCTCCGGAACGTCCGGAGCATGGCAACCGTGTATGGGCGCCTAGTATCCGCCACCACAACGGTGAGTTCTATATTTTCTGGGGAGATCCCGATCAGGGAGCCTTCATGGTGAAGGCCAAAGACCCGAAAGGTCCGTGGACGGAACCTGCCCTGGTGAAAGCTGGAAAAGGGATCATCGATACTTGCCCGCTTTGGGATGAAGATGGAAAAGTATATATGGTACACGCCTATGCGGGAAGCCGTGCGGGACTGAAAAGTGTGATTGCCATTTGTGAACTGAATAAGGAAGCGACTAAGGCTATAACCCCTTCGCGAATCGTTTTCGACGGTCATGAAGCGCATGAAACCTGTGAAGGACCGAAATTCTACAAAAAGAATGGTTATTACTATATTTTTCATCCGGCAGGTGGAGTGGCAACAGGTTGGCAAGTGGTACTTCGCTCTAAAAGTGTATATGGCCCTTATGAATGGAAAACTGTGCTGGCACAAGGTAGTTCACCTGTCAACGGACCACATCAGGGGGCTTGGGTGGACACTCCTACCGGTGAGGATTGGTTTCTTCACTTTCAGGATGTAGGTGCTTACGGACGTATCATGCATCTGCAGCCGATGAAATGGGTGAATGACTGGCCGGTTATCGGTATAGATAAAGACGGTGACGGCTGCGGTGAACCTGTTCTGACTTATAAAAAACCGAATGTAGGTAAAACATATCCTATCTGCACTCCGCAGGAAAGTGACGAGTTTGACGGATATACCCTCTCTCCGCAATGGCAATGGCACGCTAACATTAACGAGAAGTGGGCATACTATGCAGGTAACAAGGGGTATGTCAGATTATATTCTTATCCGGTGGTGAAGGATTACAGGAATTTGTGGGATGTAGCTAACCTCTTGTTACAGAAAACGCCTTCCGATAATTTCACCGCAACGATGAAGCTGACATTCAGCCCTATTCAGAAGTATAAGGGGGAACGTACGGGACTTATTGTTATGGGCAGGGATTATGCCGGATTGATTTTGGAAAATACAGATAAAGGTCTGGTACTTTCACAGGTGGAATGTATAAAGGCGGAAAAGGGTGCACCGGAAGAGACGAATACTTCGGTCAGCCTTAGTCAAAATACAGTGTATTTGAAAGTACGTTTTGAGAGCCATCTTAAAGATGGCAAGAACAGGAACATGAGAGAGAACCTGAATGTGATGTGTAATTTCAGTTATAGTTTGGATGGAAAGAAGTTCAAGACTTTAGGAAAACCTTTCAAGGCCAGAGAGGGACAGTGGATTGGTGCTAAGGTAGGAACATTCTGTACGCGTCCGGCTATCGTTACCAATGATGGCGGATGGGCGGATGTAGATTGGTTTCGGATTACAAAGAAGTGAAGCCATAAATAGATGTAAGGAGTGATGTTTTGAGACATATACTCTTACATGTTTTTTATTCCCGGTGTTCCTCCGGTAGTATGCTTGGAGGAACACCAATTCTTATTGAGAGAAGACAATTCCGGCGATTTCTTTCCGAGTGAAATGCCGGTTGTCTTTTTGCCATCAGTATCATGCATCTCCTCTCTGAAACAACAGGTGTCGAACGTATGTCCTTTTTCCGGTTTCTCGCTGCTGGAAAGTGCCAGATAGCCTCCGTCATTACTAAGAGCTGGGAATTTGGATATTTCTATCAGATTTTCTCCATTTACTTTATGTCTTTGAATGACCTTGCCGGGGTATTTGGTGAAGCAAAGATAACCTTTGGATGGAATGGTGAGGGGATCGGAGGATTTCTCATTGGAGAGAGTTGTAGTACTGTATACGGTACCGCTTTCATACATCTTATATAGATAGAGGGCTGGCAGGCTGATCGCTTTTTCGCTCGGATTATAGATTTCTACATATTCTGCGCCATCCGTTGCATTATCATACATTATTTCGTTGAAAAGAAGCATACCTCTCACATCTTCCGGTAGCTCGGGAGTGTCCGGATGATCCGGAATATCCGTTTCGGGATTATCGGGTGTCTCATCAGGTGTAGTACTCGTTTCCACGTCATTGGACAACTGTATATGATGGAATGTGAATCCTTTGCATCGTGTTTTGGTGTAGATACAGTATATGCCGCAGTAGAGTGAAGTCTGTATATTCGTATCTTTCACTTGTTCCTCTTTTACGTATTCATTCTCGGATTCGAGTCGTGTCCAAAAAGTCCAATAACTATTTTTATCACATTCTACTTTTATATATAGCTTCGGTGAATTATTACCTTTCATCAGTTCTCTGCCGGAAGCTAATAGTTTAACTTCGTCCCCATTCTGGCGGTAAAGAGCTATATTATCTTTGGCTCCTCCTATCTGAATATAATAACCGTTTAGCTTGTCGGAAAGTACATTGGAAGAAGCGGCTAGGTAAAATCGTGCATAATTGTTGGCGGAGGGATTAAAGGTGAGGTGAACTCCAAATTCCCAACGGGTATTTTTTACAGAGGTAGAAGGAATGGTGACATAGGCTGTTCCTGCGTCCTCCTGTGGATCATTCAGATGGATTCCTTCTTTAGAATTGATGGTGAATTTGTCCAGCTCTCCTTCCCAGGGAAGTTCGGGCGTGATGGTGTCTTCTCCTTCTAAATCTCCCTTTTCTTCGTCATCAGCAGGAAGCGAACAATTGTAGAACAACATAATAAAGAGACTTAGGAAAGCAAATGCTTGGTAAATTTTCATACGGTTTTTAATTTGAGTTTTTTTGTTTTTACCGTATTTGTTTGTGTATAATGCAGAAGCAATTGCGGTTTAAATGGTTGAATGAGTAGGCAAAGATAGACTTTCTTGCCGGAAAAAGTCCATACTTACAGAAGAAAAGATTGTAATTCTTTTTGTTTCCTATACATGCATGGGAAGAAAACAATAAGGGACTACCCAAAGTCATATTTAATAGATTGACTTTTGATAGTCCCTTGCAACTGTTACATTCAATATGGGAATACTATTCGAAACGTGGCATTACATATTTATCAGTATAAGATGTGAAAGTAATACCTGGCATGGAATGAACGTTCGATTCATTCTCCAGCTTCTTTATCAGCGAATAATCGTTGGCATCCAATGCGTAATAATTATCAGAGGTCGGAGTAGTCACACGTACTGTCCAGTCGAACATATTACCGATAATGGTTAATGCATCCGTTTCGGGATTGAATACAGGAATTCCTGTTTTCACTACTTCGTATGTCCGGTTTTGCAGTACGTAGAAAGCATTGTTGACATCGGTCATGAAAGCAAGTGTTTTCTTATTTCTGAACTCTGTCAGATACAGATGTTCCAGTGTCAGTCCTTCAGGCAAGGTGATGGCACGAACATACGGACGCCCTTTCACCTGTTTCAGATGAAACAGACGGCGGTCGGCATCCAATAGAAGATAACCTTCGTCATACTCCTTTTTCACCGTAGGATTTCCTATGATCTCTGTTGCCGGGAAACGAAACTCCTTTTTAGTCATAGCTTCGGTAAACTGAAGACTCTTGTCTTCTTTTACGCTGTTGGAGGCCATGTCGATAAATTCGATTCTTTTGGAGGTGATGCGGAATACGTCATCCGGCATTTTCAGGTCTACACGTCCTGACATGGATTCCATCAGAGGATAAAGTCCGATAGAAGGCGCATTGATATCCGAAGGAACACTACGGAAGTTGAAGTTCTCCGTCTGTACCATTTTAGGAGTTACTGCTATCCCTTTAATGGTATCCGGAAAACGCTCATCGGACATCAACTGACGAAAATAAAACATAGGCAGGATACTGTCGAAAGCTGCTTCCGAATAAATATTACCTGCCAGGTCGCGACGCACGCTTCCTTTTCCCTCTTCCTGTCCCATCTGTGCGAAATCGCCAATTACGAAACTGTACAGGGTAAAGGGAGTCTTCTCCGGCTTTACGACAAAGAAATTGTAACACCAGGGCAACTGCCAAAGAAGCAGAAAAGCGATGGTTACATATAATAATATAGTACTGAAACGTCTCATTACTCAATCTTTTAATTTTTAGTCTTTAATTTTTAATTGTTCCTAGTCCTGCTTTCCGGCCTTGAATCGTACGATAGAAAGCCACGAGAAAGAAGCAGTCAACAAAGTATAAACCACTAAATAAGGGAGGAACTTGTTATATGCTTCCGGTGTGGGCGACAGAAAGAAGATCCGGAGTAACAATACAGCGATAATGAGATTCAGAATACGACGTTTCCATGCCGGTTCGAGGCAGATCCATGCGACGAGCAGGTAGCCGGAAATCCCGGCAAGATACCACGTTAAAGCGGTGAGCAATATGTGGTTCTTCAGTTCATGGGCAAGTATTCCGTTCAGGTATACTTCCATCAACAGGAAATTAGAAGCAAAACAGACAAGAATCAATATGAGTCCGGAGAGTAACATATTGCCCGTCATTTTTAGTTCCGGATAAGGCAGATGGAGAGTCAGTTTCAAACATTTGCGTTGCATCTCGGGGACAAACTGCACGATTGCCATCAGGATTCCGGCAATCAGGGGGATATATTGCAACATATCAATGAAGATAACATCGCGTTGCAGCATGACTTCCCATACATGAGCTGCCCCTTTCATTTCTACCACCCGGTTGATGCGAAGCATACAATAGCTTGTAAAACCAAGTGTGGCGAGCACGGCAAGCAGAAAATACCACCGTGTCTTTATCCATTCTTTATAAAATATAGCGTACATTTTTGAGGATTTATGATTTATGAATTATGATTTGTGGGTTACGAGTAGCCAATTCTTATTCTTAATTTAATCAGTATTTGCCTGTCAGGCCGATAAATGCATCCTCCAAATTTACCTGTTCACTATGAAAATTAGTGTAAGGCACTAACATTGATTTCAGTTTTGCTTCTGTCTCTGTCGGTTGCAGGAAGGAGAAAGTCTCCAACTGGTTTCGCATGACAGAAGGATGATAGAAATCATCGGATGCGGGAAGTTTGTAGCCTTCGGGAATAGTGAAGGTGTAGCGACGTCCTTTTTCCAGTAGTTCGGTGATTGATTTCTGAATCAGTATCTTTCCGTAGTCCATGATGATGCAGTCGTCAACAAGCCGTTCCATGTCCTGAATGATATGCGAGGTCAGAAAGACGGTTTTTCCTTCTGAACGGGCATAGTCACGGAGATAGTCGACAAACAAGCGGCGATAACCGGGATCGAGTCCGAGTGAGAAGTCGTCCAATACTAGAAGTTCCGGGTTTTGTGCAAGGATAAGTCCGAGGGCAACTTGTGAGCGCTGTCCGCATGACATACGTGAGATACGTTGTCCGGGAGCGACTTTCAACTTATTCATCAGTTCATAGTACGCTTCCTTTTTCCATTGACCGGGGTAGAAAGCTGCGTAGAATTTCTCTATCTCGGTGATGGTCATGAATTGATATTGCACATGACCTTCGATGAGCAGTCCGATATTGCGACGCAGAGCCGGTGCCATTGTCTGAATCTCCTGTCCGAAGATGCGACATTCCCCTGAACGGGGTTTCAGGTAACCGCTCAAGATATTGATAGTGGTGGTCTTGCCCGTACCGTTCTTTCCCAACAGTCCCAGGATGCGTCCTTTGGGTACTGTGAAACTAAGATTTTCGTAAATCAACCGTTTGCCGTAATAGTGCGTCAGGTTGTTACATTCGATAATATGTTCCATTTGATTTTATCTGTTATTCTATTCAAAAGAAGAAAAGGAAAAGAATGGGAATCAAGATTCCGACAATGACTTCGATCCCTCCTCTGCCGATAATGCCCTTATTCCCTTTCAGCATGATAATGCCGGAGAGAGTAATGATAATAAGAGCGATGGCGAAAATATCCGCGAAGTAAGTCCACCATTGTCCCGGGTTGTAATGTAAACGGGACATTGCTCCGATAAGCGGGCGGCGGGTGACGGATTCATATACCGCTTCCCCTGTCTTTACGTTTACCAGAAGGTTGGAGCCGCCTTTCAGGAATACTTTCATTACGTCCGTTTTCGGGAAGTAATATTTGGTATAGTTGCCGCTTTCTCCCAATGGTTCCAGGAGAGTGAGCACTTTCTCCTTATTCATTCCTGCTTTATCCGGTAGCTTTTCTGCTATCTTATACTCTTTCCGTGTGATGGAGAAGTTCGGATTAATTGTGTCACGGTGATTCATTACAATTCCGGAAATGGCATATATCAATACCATTCCGGAAAAGAAAAATGATAAGTCACGGTGTATGAGCCGACTCCACTTACGGATGTTACTACTCCACTTCATACGAGTCAGCTTCCATGAAATAGAAAGATAAATACTCTTTTCCTGTTTCTGCCTTGCGGTCGGCTATTTTTGCACGGAAATCTGCAATGCGGGCTTCAGGGCTGTTGGCTGTTTCACCACGTGCTTTCTTTTCAGAGTCGCATCCGGCTTCACCGGTTCCGTGTTTCTCGGCAGCCTGTGCTTTGAGTTGCGCTTCCCAGTTCTGGAGGTAGGCTTCGTCAATGCGTTGTTCTTTCAGTGTTCCGGTAACACGAACGATGGAGTTCACGCATTTAGGATCGAATGCTCCCAAAGTGCCCGCTTCTACACGGATCACTTGGGTATCGTCGCTACCCATCAGGAAGATTTTCTTTGCGCCATGTTTGCAGGTATGTGTGCAGACGCCTTCAATGGTCACTTCTTGTCCTGCAAGGCTTTCGGCATTGGCAAGAAGAGAATCAATTTCCAAGGCGGAAGATGCAGACTGTTCTGTAGTTGCTTCTGATGCGCTTTTCTGTTGTTTGTTACCACATGAAGTTCCGATAAAAGTCATTGCCACGATGGCAATTGCGATTGTTAGCTTTTTTGTTTTCATTGTTATTGCTTCGTTTTTATATAGTTTGTAATCTGTTTTTCGTTTGTTTATAGCTTATCGTAGTTCGCCTTACGGGCGAGGGGGGTAGCCTTACTTGAAACTTTTAGTTTCCCAGTGTGAAACTGGTAGTTTCAAACCTTGAAACTGTTGGTTTCTCACCGAGAAACTAAAGGTTTCAAGGCATGAAACAAATATTAGTCTTTTAGTTGCCGGCTTGATCCCTTATGCAACGAACTTGCATACCGGCTTTAATGCTAACATAAGATAATGATAATCTGCCTTCCGGATACTTGGTTGCATTGATTGTACTCATTAATCCAAAGAACTGTATATTGGTTAGTAGGCCGCTGGTACTATTGTATATGGGTTTGTAGGCGGTCGAAGTCATGAGATAATTCATTGCCGGTTTTCCATGCCACGCAGCTTGAATCTTGGCGTCATCTGCTATTGCAGTTTTTTGGTAGCTGCCGGCGCCTGTAAGACTTGTTGCCATACGAACACCGGAGAATTGGTAATTGAATCCTGCATCCATCAGTGATGATATTTTGGCTCCATCATAAGCTGCATCATAAAAAAGAGCTTTATCACCATCAGCCGGTACCTTGCCGTCGGCATCATTCGTTGTTTTTCCTACCAGATTAAAGTACTCCAGACGTGTCGGTATGTGCCATCCTTTCGGGCAGATTCCTTGTGCTCCTTCAAAGGAGGTCAGATTACTATCAGTAATTTCTTTACCACCCAGTGCAGCCTGGAAATCATATAGATAACCTAATTCTTTTATGGCACTTTCTTTTGTTGTAGCTACGGTTGCACCGTCGGCTGTGATTTCATACGGATACCAAACATGGCTATCAGCAGTTGGATCACTTGAAGGAGTATACCCTTTCGGTAAATAAATAAGCGGTTCAGCCATCCATGTCGTACCGTTTGAGAGAGTTACAGTCTTATATTTTACATTATCATACAGGAAATAGTTCTGATCGAGATGTTCCTCGAAAGGAATCTCATTATCAGCTCCAATTTCACCCTCATCTGTCCAGTTTTCAATGTCACCACTAAGTTTGACTTCTATATCGTCAGGTAACACGCGAATGTTCACACTGTATTGTCCTCCTTGTGCCAAAGTGGTAGATGTGAGCTTCTGTGACAAGGTCTTGCCGTCAGATGTTGCTACTTCAAGCGTCAAGGCTACTGTTTGGGGAACGATAATGGCGCGGTATGTCTCATTCGCTTTAACGGCTTGTGCAACAATGCTTGTAGCAGAGGCGTTTGCATCAGCAGTCACTGTGAGAGCACTCAAATCAAGAGTTGCAGTCGGGATGGAACCTTTCAATGCGATAGACGAGATGTTAGCTTCTACTTCCTTTGTTACATTAATCACTAATTTAGTAAACATGTGTTTGAAGTTCATGCTTATAACGTTGGTAGTCGGAAGTACATCCGATTTCTTTGCTGCCATAAAATCTGACGCTCCATATCCACTAGTCTGATCGGTTTCAACAGTAAATGAAGCCGGAGTATTACCCTCTTTATAGGGATAATAGGCTACTATTTGCGATTTGTCATTTCCTTCCGGGTACCAGAGTAAATCGCCTGCAAATACTCCGTCATTGTATGTCATCTGTTTATTCTCTGCATATACGAAGTCACCGTTTTGGGTGATTGTAACACCGATTTTATCTCCGGTTTCAAAGTTAACTTCCGTAGCACGTGTAATAATGGGAGAGATAGTAATGCGACTGTTTGCAGGAGTCGTAGCTTCGTTCTCTTCCTGTTGGCAAGATACCAAAAGCGCTGCTGCGAAGATAAATGTCAAACTCTTTTTCATTGCTTAATAATTTAGTTTATTTATATTCATTGTTCTCAAAAAGTATATCCTAATTTGATAGTCTCGTTCCAACGGTTCGAACCATCTATATATTGCAGGTTGAAACCGTGCGTATAACTACCCTGTACTTCCGCATAAATTCCATGGTTGAAATAATAGCGCAATCCGAGATGGAATGTCGCCTGTGGGGCAGTTGCATATTCATTTTTCAGATTATAATAATCAGTCAGCCGATAAGGCGGTTCACCCGGTTCCGTATCTGTTGCCGTAGTCCTGTTTTTCTCGGTAAAGTTTCCTATGGCAAAGGAGGCAGCCGCTTTCAGGTCGAGTTTCCCCAGATGAAATACGCTGGAGATATAAGTCTGGCTACAAATCATCTTTTCCGAAACCACATAAGGATACATCTGTGTGGTCAGTCGTCTGAATGTTGATATATTCGTTCCCAGGCGAAGTTCCGTGCGGGGACTAATCAATTCATATTCGGGATGGACGGAGAAAACATCCTGCTCAAAAATACGATTGGAACCGTGTACGTGAGTGGTCGTTATCCCGTTTACCGTTTCCTTGGTTATCACATTTTCGTTGTCGACCAGATGTGACCATTGCAAGTTCAGTCGCAGAAAATGCTCTTTCTTTCCCTGTTTGAAATGATAACTCAAATGGGAGGTAATCCGGTGGGTTGGAAATTTAAACCAGATAGCATCTCTTTCACCGGCAGAACCTGAAGAATACGTGTATTCAGCATCTCCGTAAAATCCTTTCCATTGAAGTTGCAAGGCTCCCCCGTTCGACAATTCTTTGATGGGGAAACCGTTGACGCCCGATTCACTAAGATGGATTCCACTCCCGTCCCATGCCTCGTAAGCTCCATACATAAGTCCTTTATCCAGAAAAGCATTGTAAGAGTTTTCGGCTGTACCGATGACTTCTGCTTTCACTGATTCGCTATTTTTGCCGAGAATATAGGAAAAGCCGATCGCCATATCTCCCGAATGATACATGACGCTGGGGGCTACTTTCAAATCCAGTCGGTAATTGGTATGCCGCAAGTCCTTTCGTTTGGAATAGTTGGAAGCGGCAAAGTCTATCTTTCCTCCTAATCGCCAGTTGGGTGAAATATCAGTTGCAATACCACCCATGAAAGCGTAGGTTTGCAAGTCTTTGCGTCCGGGTGTGAACTCCAGGAGGTCTACGGGATAAAATCCCGGGTGGATGAACATCGAACCGCTCATATCCTTGCCTGAAGTATGATCGAATGAGAACGAACCCGTCAGTGAATAGCCTTTCAGATGAGTGATGGACTTTGCTATCGCTCCGGCACTCCATGCTTCTTTTGCTTCGTAATAGTTGCGGAAATCACCGTGGTTATTCTTTCCGTACAGTTCGGCATAGGAAGCAGAAATACTGTCCATCATGATACCTGTGACATTTGCCCCGGTATTCCAGGAGTTACGCCGTTCGATGATGTCATAAGTCTGTGCCGAAACTCCGGATGTCAGACATAGGATCCAAAGGCCTGTTATATATATTTTCTTCATCTCACTCATGCAAAGATTGTTTTTCCCGTTCATAAAAATCGGTAGAAGAATTGTTTGTATCTACCAGTACTTCGTAACCCGCTTCCTGTGTCGCTTCTTCATCCACATGACGGTATAAACTGCGTCCGTTGTATGTGGCACTTTGAGTGACATATCCCGCATCAATGGATGGAGGAATACGCTTTTTATTGTTGGAGGAACCGCCATAATATACTTCCGTGCCATCAATCACCCAGTCAAGTGGTACCGCTATCACCTGATCCGTAGTGCTTCCCGGTTTTTGTATGACGCTTCCCTCTTTAAGAACGAAGTCCTGTATCGTGGTATCCTTGGCTTTAAAAATAACTGCGGCAGGAGAAAATATCGAGAATGAATAGGCGTTCGCCTGACCAGTCTTCAACACTACGTTCAGGTAATGATCCGGTGTGATCTGGTCGCCCGGAGCCGGATGATACTGTGTGTTCGGAAAATAAACATTATTATAGCATACAAAATATCCGGGTTTGTTCAGGTTGACAGATTGCGGATATTGTGCCGCATGGTCAACCGCTCCGTTGATGGCAATCACTGCATCTTCTCCCGGCTGAAGCGGGAACGTTTTACCGGTACCGCCAAATTGCCAGATACACTGAACGATGGGAGCAAAGTCCTTGAAGATGGTTGCTCCGGTTGCTTCATCCTGTGTCACCCATACATTAGTGGCTTGTGAATTGTAAGGGTCGAGTGCTCCGAAGCATAAACTATCCAGATATTGCACTTCCGAGTCGTTATTATGCAGGATAATGTACTTGTCGGACTGATAATTTCCTTCCAGCGGTAACTTTGTGCATCCTCCGCAGTAAATCTCTTTAATAATGATCGTCCCAGCCTTGGAATGAATGAGCGGGAGATTAAGAGACATGTCTCCGCTGGTTAGTTTGACATTATCAGCTAATCCGTTGAAAATATCCTTTCCGCCTTTGTCGCTGACTTGTACGCGGTATATACCTTTGGTCAAAGAGAATTGCGCCACTCCATTCTTGTCGGTTTTAGCCTTGTAAGAATTTCCACGGTCGACATCTTCAATCTTTACGGTCACTCCTTCCCGGAGATGATCCGTGTATCCGTCCGGATATACGGCAGTAACCTGCAGGCTGTGCAACTGGTTGTCATACGGATTCTCTTTATCGATATCTGTGCATCCCGCAAAGATGCCAGTCACTGTTAGTAATAATATGTAGATGAATTGTTTCATATAGTTAGAATTTGATACGGCAAGTAAGTCCATAATAGAAATCCGGGGTGAAGAGAGCGCTTACACCCGTTGCATGAGATTTTACATAAGGCCGTGAGTTGGTGAAATTAATCGCATTGAGAGAAAGAGATACATAGTCTCCAATCTCTTTGGTGATATTGATATTGGCAGAAAAATAAGGATCATATCCGTCTGCTGCAAATGTATAGGCATTGCCCGATTTGCGTATCAGGTAGGAGAATTCCGGATTCGCGGCTTCCGCTGATGTGAAAGGATGCATCTCATTATTCAGGTCGAGGTATGCTACCGGCCAGATAGCGGTATAAGAGTTACCGTCATAGATACTTCCCCCGGTTTGGGTATTACTGCTTTCGCTCACATTGAAAGCATATTCTTTTCCTTGATACTCGGAGATGTTCTGCGAACGCTTCACAAGCGAAGCTTCCAGTCGGCACGAGATAATCAGTCTGGCTTTCGGAATACGGGTGATGGCTGTGATATTGGCATCCAGCGAGTGGGTACGTTTGCCGTTGGCGGTAGTCGATAAGTTGTCGCCGTTGGCGTAGATACCTACATATTGGTAAGAACGATTGGCAAGACTGGTATGCGACCATCCATTCTGATAATAATACGATAAAGAGTTGTCGATATATTTCGTATAAGTATAAGCGGCATCTACCCGGAATTGCGTGCGAATCGGGATAATTTCCGGGAAATCAACAATCATTTCCGCTCCGCGACGAATCACGTCCATTCCATTGTCGGGAGAAGTTGACTTTACAAAAGTCTGGTCGGTCACTTTGACATCCATAGGAGTCCAGTAACTGGATGCATTGTCGCGTATGTAAACCATCCCTGTCTGGTTATCTACATTGATTTGCGGGTTAGTCGGCATCGTGAATCCATCCGGCAATTGGAGCACATCATAGGAGAACGGAGTATAAGTACTTGCGTATTTATACGGCAGCTTGGTACGGTTGAAATAACCGACTAATGAAATTCTGGTACGGGCAATGTTGACGTCCAGACCGATTTCTGCGTTCTGATTCCGTTGCCAGCGTAGGTTTTCATTGTGCAATAACGTGTAGGGCTGACTATAATATATATAAGATGATTCAATCTTATTATAGGAAAAGCCGAAGGTCTGTATGTCCCGATATTCCTGTTTGGGATACAAGGTATAGAAAGAGGGAAGTTTTTCGGTAATTCCCCAACCGCCACGGATAGCGATATGTTCGTTCAACTGCCATCTGGCATTGAAACGTGGTGAAAGAGTATTCAGGTTCTTATATTTCGTTCCCTTGATAAACAAATGTTCCCAACGTACCCCTGCCATCAGTCTAAGCATGGTATTTCCCACAGGAAATGACAGACTTTCTTCTGCATAAAGCGAAACATTATGCATATATGGATAAGTAGTGTAAGGACGGGGACGATAACCGTTTGGAGCCAATGATGGGTCTTTGTAATATTCTCCTTCACCCACATTGCCTGTTGCTTTCCATTGAACACCCGCTTTCAGGTTGCTGTTTACAGTCTTAAATCGTCTGTTCCATTCATATTTTAACGATGCGGCATAATCCAGTTCTTTGGAGTCGATGATTTGGTCGGCAAAGTAAGTATATGGCAGTTTGTTTGCCATAAAATATCCTTCCTCTGTGGCATGAACAGCCGGTTGCTCCGATGCATAGGAGTAGAACGTATGCGCGTGGGAGTTGTTATCATTGTAGTATATTGATGCGTCGAACTTAAGGTTGGTTATCCACGATTTGTTGAGCAGCCAGGCCAGTGAAGTGTTTGTCCGGAATACGTTATCTCTCACTTTGTTGTATTCTCCCGAATAGGCATCAGGATCATCTTTGGTATTCATTCCTCCGATATTGCCTGTAACACCGATGTCGAATCTCAATACGTTGCGGAACGTGTTGCTATATCCGGCAGAGAATCCTCTTCTTGTATAAGAAGAATAGGGAGATACCAACTTTTGAGTAGCCTTGGTCCACTCACCGTTTATGTTGATGACACCTTTATTGTTTCCTAAATCCAATCCTTTAGCAAATGAAACCTGTTCGGTGCGAGGATTGATGGACAGCAATATGTTCCAGGGTGTTTTCCCTTTCCGGGTGTGAATCTTGACCATACCACTATTCAAGTCTCCATATTCTGCCGAAGGCACTCCGGTGATGACTTCCACCGATTCAATATCTGCAACAGTGATATTCCGGGTATCCACTCCGCTCATATTGCCAAACGAACCATTGTTTCCAATACGAACCCCATCCACTTCTACGGCTGTTCCAAATGCGGCATTACCGGCTGTTGACCCTCCGTCGCGTAATGAGAAGATATTATTGGTGGTAAGATCCGGCACTTTAGTTTTTCCTCCCGGAAGGAGAGCGGAGATATCGCTCACGTTGGACACCTGTAGATGTTCCAATGCATGATTTCCGATAGTGAGTGTCGTGTTTAATTCATTTTTGGGTGCTTGTGCAGTGACGACTACATCATCCAGTGCAAGTGTATTTTCTTTGAGTATGATAGGAAGGTTATTGATATTGCTGCGTACATTTACGGGAATTGTTGCCGGTACATAACCAAGAAAAGAAACCTCCAGATTATATTTTCCCTCCTGTACTCCTTGTATCGTAAATTCTCCTTTCTGATTGGATACGGCCCACAAATAGGTACCTTTAATGAGAATAGAAGCACCAGGCAAAGGGGAATTCGTTTTTGCCTCGGTCACACGTCCCGAGATTGTATAGATGTTTGAATTAGCTGCGGCCTCAAATAAATTGAAAAATAGTAGCCCCCAGAATGCTATATTAAAAAGACAATATTTCATAGATAAGTTTTGCGCAAAATTCGATAAAAAGTGACTTTCTATCAATCACTATAAATAGTTATTTTGGTAAATGCTGATACCTATAACTAGTGACTTCTTACCTACGAATAGGTATTTTCTCTCTAATTACGGCTTGGAGAATAAAAAACCGGCTTGCATTGTGATCACTATCACATTGCAAACCGGCTGATTTATTGGGCTTATCTATAGTTGTCCGGATATTATATCCAGTCTGTTATATTAGATATTTTTTACTTTAATCAAATATTCGGCAATCTGAACAGCATTCAGGGCAGCCCCTTTCTTAATCTGGTCACCTACAATCCAGAAAGTCAATCCGTTTTCGTTTGTCAGGTCTTTGCGGATACGGCCTACGTATACCGGATCTTTACCTGCCAGGAACAACGGCATCGGATATTCTTTTTCAGCCGGATTGTCCTGCAGCACCAGACCTTCACCGTTAGCGAACGCTTCACGAGCTTCTTCTACGGAAATCGGACGTTCAGTTTCTACCCAAATACTTTCAGAGTGAGCACGTAATGCAGGAACACGTACGCAAGTTGCGCTAACTTTTACGTCAGAATGCATGATCTTGCGTGTTTCATTATACATCTTCATCTCTTCTTTCGTATAACCGTTTTCTGTAAACACGTCGATCTGCGGAATCAGGTTGAAAGCCAACTGATAGGCAAACTTCTCTACAGTCACAGGTTCGTTTGCCAATACCTGACGATATTGTTCGTACAATTCGTCCATGGCAGCGGCACCCGCACCACTTGCTGCCTGATAGGTAGACACATGCACGGTTTTTATATGAGAAAGCTTTTCGATGGCTTTCAGTGCAACTACCATCTGGATAGTCGTACAATTAGGGTTGGCGATAACGCCGCGCGGACGTTCCAATGCATCCTCTGCATTTACTTCAGGCACCACCAAAGGCACATCGGCATCCATACGGAAAGCGCTGGAGTTGTCGATCATCACAGCACCATACTTGGTAATTGTTTTCTCGAACTCCTTAGATGTTCCTGCACCGGCAGAAGTGAAAGCAATGTCTACCCCTTTAAAGTCATCGTTGTGTTGTAAGAGTTTCACCTCGATCTGTTTACCGCGGAAAGTATATGTTGTTCCGGCACTACGTTTAGAACCGAACAAAACTAACTCGTCCATCGGGAAGTTTCTCTCATCGAGCACGCGCAGGAACTCTTGTCCTACGGCTCCGCTTACGCCAACAATAGCTACTTTCATCTTTTTCTTTTGTTAAATTGTGAATATTGAATTTCTCTCCTTATCCTGTCGAATAGAAAAGATTTGGCTGCAAAATTATAACAATTTAGCATATAAACATCGATTTTGAGAGAAATATTTCAGTTTTTCGGCGGATTACTCATGCTTCCGTATAGTTGGACGTGGTTATTGGAGTGAAATGACCATTAGACATTCATTGGATTCTGCAAACTTTTTTGTTCCTTTGCAGAAAATTCCTAAAAAACACAGCCTATGAACCTGTTTGATCTCAATTTAACGCTGCCGATTTCTGATCCGACCTGGGTGTTCTTTTTGGTACTAATTATCATTCTTTTTGCTCCGATGATTTTGGGGCGTCTCCATATACCTCATATTATAGGCATGATTCTGGCGGGTGTGCTGATTGGCGAACACGGCTTTCATGTGCTCGACCGCGACAGTAGTTTTGAACTGTTTGGTAAAGTAGGACTCTATTACATCATGTTCCTTGCCGGTCTTGAGATGGATATGGAGGACTTTAAGAAGAACCGGACGAAAAGTTTCGTGTTCGGCTGGCTCACTTTTCTGATTCCTATGGCGTTGGGAATATGGAGTAGTATGAGTATGCTGGGATATGGTTTTCTCACGGCGGTATTGTTGGCAAGTATGTATGCTTCCCATACCTTAATTGCTTATCCTATTATTAGCCGTTACGGATTGTCTCGTTTGCGCAGTGTCAATATCACCATTGGTGGTACTGCTGTCACCGTCACCCTTGCTTTGATTATTCTTGCCGTCATAGGAGGCATGTTTAAGGGGACTGTCGATGGCTGGTTCTGGGTATTTCTTGTGGCAAAAGTGGCTTTCCTCGGATTCCTGATTGTATTCTTTTTCCCCCGTATCGGACGCTGGTTCTTCCGGAAGTACGATGACAGCGTGATGCAGTTTGTGTTTGTGCTGGCGATGGTTTTCCTCGGAGGAGGATTGATGGAATTTGTAGGAATGGAAGGAATCTTAGGAGCTTTCCTGGCGGGCTTGGTATTGAATCGTCTGATTCCTCATGTATCTCCTTTGATGAACCGGTTGGAATTTGTGGGAAATGCACTGTTTATTCCCTATTTTCTGATTGGTGTCGGAATGATTATTGATGTAAGAAGCCTGTTTACCGGAGGTGAAGCATTGAAAGTGGCTATTGTGATGACAGTGGTGGCAACCTTTAGTAAATGGCTGGCTGCCTGGATCACACAAAAGATCTATCGGATGCAGTCGAATGAACGGAGCATGATATTCGGTTTAAGTAATGCGCAGGCCGCAGCTACACTGGCAGCAGTGTTGATCGGTCATGAAATCATTGTGGAGAATGGAGAACGGTTGCTGAATGATGATGTATTGAACGGTACGGTAGTGATGATACTTTTCACTTGTGTCATCAGTTCTTTGGTAACCGAACGTTCGGCACGTCGTTTTGCTTTGGATGAGAATGTGCAGGCGGAAGAAGAAGCTAAAAAAGTAAATACGGAACAAATCTTGATTCCGGTGGCTAACCCGGAGACGATTGAAGATTTGATTAATCTGGCTTTAGTAATAAAGGATGCCAAGCAGAAAAATGCATTGGTGGCATTGAACGTTATCAATGACAATAACAGTTCGGAGAAGAAAGAGCAGCAGGGTAAACGTAATCTGGAGAAGGCGGCTATGATTGCCGCTGCTGCCGATGTGCCTGTTACGATGGTGAGTCGCTATGACTTGAATATTGCTTCGGGGATTATCCATACAATCAAGGAGTATGAAGCTACGGATATTGTGATCGGTCTGCACCGGAAAGCAAATATTGTCGACTCTTTCTTCGGACATCTGGCCGAAAGTCTGTTGAAAGGTACGCATCGTGAAGTGATGATTGCCAAATTCCTGATGCCTGTTAATACCCTGCGTCGAATCAATATTGCCGTTCCGCCAAAGGCCGAATATGAGTCGGGATTCTCTAAATGGGTGGAACACTTCTGCCGTATGGGAAGTATCCTGGGCTGTCGGGTGCATTTTTTTGCCAATGAACGTACATTGATGCGTGTTCAGCAACTTGTGAAAAAGCGACATGCAGGTACTCCGACGGAATTCTCCATATTGGAGGAGTGGGAGGATCTCTTGCTGTTGACAGGGCAGGTGAATTATGACCATTTATTGGTAGTTATCTCTGCCCGTCGCGGATCTATCTCTTATGATCCCTCTTTTGAACGTCTCCCGGCACAATTAGGAAAATATTTCTCTAATAATAGTTTGATAATCCTGTATCCCGACCAGTTTGGCGAACCGCAGGAAATTGTGTCATTCTCCGATCCTCGTGGACATAATGAGTCTCAACATTATGAGAAGGTCGGCAAATGGTTCTATAAATGGTTAAAGAAAAACTAATGGAAAGATACGACTGGCAACAGAGAACGGAACTCCTGTTAGGGGAGGAAAAGATGGAACGCATCCGGAACGCGCACGTATTGGTCGTGGGACTGGGTGGAGTAGGTGCTTATGCCGCCGAGATGATTTGCCGTGCAGGTGTCGGGCGGATGACGATTGTAGATGCCGATACAGTGCAGCCTACTAATATGAATCGTCAGTTGCCGGCCATGCATTCCACGCTGGGGAGGACGAAAGCGGAAGTGTTGGCAGCCCGTTATAAAGATATAAATCCGGCGATTGAGCTGACTGTCCTTCCTGTTTACCTGAAGGATGAAAATATACCGGAACTGCTGGATGCCGATAAATATGATTTTATAGTAGATGCTATTGATACGATCAGTCCGAAATGCTTTCTGATTTATGAAGCGATGAAACGTCGTATAAAGATAGTTTCCAGTATGGGAGCAGGGGCGAAGAGTGACATTACTCAGGTTCGTTTTGCCGATCTTTGGGAGACGTATCATTGTGGTTTGAGTAAGGCTGTGCGAAAGCGTTTGCAGAAGATGGGAATGAAACGGAAACTTCCGGTGGTATTCAGTACGGAGCAAGCCGATCCGAAAGCGGTATTGCTGACGGAGGATGAACAGAATAAGAAATCGACATGTGGAACAGTTAGTTATATGCCGGCCGTGTTTGGGTGTTATCTGGCTGAATATGTCATTAAACGATTATAAGGCTATTATGATAAAACTAGAAGGGATTACGAAGAGTTTCGGCTCATTACAGGTGTTGAAAGGCATTGATCTGGAAATCAACAAAGGAGAAATTGTTAGTATTGTAGGCCCGAGCGGTGCGGGTAAAACTACGTTATTGCAGATAATGGGCACTTTAGATGAACCGGACGCAGGTGTGGTACAGATTGACGGAACAGTGGTGAGTCGGATGAAGGAGAAAGAACTATCTGCATTTCGTAATAAGAATATTGGTTTTGTTTTCCAGTTTCACCAACTACTGCCGGAGTTCACGGCATTGGAAAATGTGATGATTCCCGCTTTAATCGCCGGGGTATCTTCGAAGGAGGCGCACGAACGCGCTATGAAGATTCTGGATTTTATGGGACTGGTTGACAGGGCTTCTCATAAACCGAATGAATTGTCGGGAGGCGAGAAACAACGGGTGGCGGTAGCGAGGGCTTTAATCAACGATCCGGCAGTTATTCTGGCAGACGAACCATCCGGTAGTCTGGATACACATAATAAAGAAGATTTACATCAACTGTTCTTCGATTTGAGAGACCGGCTGGGGCAGACTTTTGTCATTGTGACGCATGACGAGGGGCTTGCCAAAATTACGGACCGGACCGTTCATATAGTGGATGGTATGATTAAAAAAGATTAATTAGAGAACCTAATTTCTAAAAATGTATACCAAAAAGGTAGAGCCTTGCAAGTGTTCTATCTTTTAGCTATATATTTATAGTCGCTTCTCTACGGAAGTCTGTGAAGATGATAGTAGAGTGTTTGTTTTGTTTGTGTGTGATGCATTCTTGTCTGGTGTGATAGGAATGCATCTTTTTTTTATTAATTATAACAAATGTAGGGCTCTAGCCGTTCAAGATCAATAGGAGTGAACTCCTCATAGAGAGATAATTGCTTCAGACTTTTTAAGAATCCTTTCTTTTTCCGATATTCTATGATAACCTTTGCTTGGTAGTAGTTTATGTATGGATGATGCATCATTCGTTCCATACCGGCTTTATTTACATTGATGCGGCGTGTCTGATGGGTGTCAATGGAAAACCACGGACGGAGTTTCTCTGCCTTTAGATGAATCTCCTGTAACTGCTCTATTCGGAAAAAGCCTCCCAGCCGTTCGCGGTAATTCACAATCATCCGGGCAATGCTGCTTCCGATTCCCGGAATCTTCTTCAGTTCGGTGGTATCTGCGGAGTTGAGGCTGATGATAGTTCCCGGGAGATATTTCAGAAGGGTGTCCCGTTGTATGCTTGGTGTGGTTAACAATCGTACCGTGTCTTTATTTGTCGAACTGAAATCTTCTGTAATTTGTATATAAGGACGAAGAGTCTGGTATTGTTCTTCCGTGAGTCCATATATCTTTCGGAAATCTTCCGGGTGGCGGAATTTACCTTGTTTATAGCGATAGTACAGGATATTCTTTATCATCCAGGATGGTAACCCAAGCGAAAGAAAAGTAGTAGAGTCTGCGATGTTCGGATCGAACATCGCAAGTTTGATTTCCCTTTGAGGGGATGATTGAAAAGAATGACCGGACTTTTGGTGAGGTTTGGTTTCCCGGAGGGAGGAAATAAAGTCGTTGTATTCCTTATCGAACTTCTCGTTCTCTCTGCAGTCGGTATCTTCAGCGTGTGTGAAAAAGGAGAAGAGTTTAGGGGCGGCATATACTCCTAAAATAAGAACGACAAGGACGATAATGCCTTGTCGTTCTGTTTTAGTATAATAAAGGAAGTCTTTCCACATCATAGCTTGATTAATCCCAGTTCATTGATAAATATCAGTGAGATGGCGATTGGTGCGATATATTTTAATATAAAGATAATGAGTTTGTATACCGGTACCTTTAATGAACCGTCATTGGTAATCTCCGACCATACAATCTTCTTGTCCAGATACCATCCGGTAAAGAGGGAGATGCACAATCCGCCCAGTGGTAACATGATTTTAGCTGTTACAAAGTCGAAGAGGTCGAACATGCCCAGTCCGAAAACGGTAAATCCTTTCATGACTCCCAGTGATAGTGAACAGAATATTCCGAGGAAGACACAACCGCCGGTGACTAACCTTGCTGCTTTTCCACGGGAGAGGTTGAACTCCTCATGTAAATAAGCGGTTACTACTTCGTGCAAGGAAATAGTAGAAGTTAAAGCAGCCATTGCCAACAACGCGTAGAACATGACAGAGAATATATATGCCAGTATGGGAACTCCGCTAAATGCCTGTTGGAATACATTAGGCAGGGTGATAAAGATCAGACTCGGACCAGAATCAGGTTGTATGCCTACGGAAAAAGCTGCCGGGAAGATGATAAATCCGGCTAGTATCGCCACAAAGGTATCAATGATTCCTACGCTGAAAGCTGTTTTAGTCAGGTTGGTTTCTTTGCTGAAATAGGAGGCGTACGTACAAAGGCATCCCATTCCCAAACTCAATGAGAAGAACGCCTGTCCCATGGCACTCAAAAATACATTTCCGTCCACTTTGCTAAAGTCGGGCTTGAGCAGGAATTCGATACCTGCACCGGCTCCCGGCAGAGTGACCGAGCAAACAACCAGTATGAGGATAATGATAAACAGGGTAGGCATCATGATCTTGGAGGACTTTTCGATTCCTTTTTCTACCCCTTTCACAATGATGAAATGAGTAATCAACAAGAATGCCACCAACCATACAACCGGTCTCCATGGGCTGCTGGAGAATTGTTGAAAAGAGGATATGAACTCTCCGGAGGTTTTTCCGGCAAAGCCATTAGTAGCAGCTTCAAAAATATATTCGAGTGTCCATCCTGCTACTACAGCATAATAACTAAGTATCAGGAAGCCTGCCAATACTCCCATGCGTCCTACCCAACGCCAATGTGTTCCAGGTGCTAATTTCTGATATGCTCTAGCTGTGTTAGCTCTCGAACGGCGTCCTATCAGGAACTCGGCAATCATAATAGGCAATCCCAGAAGAAGAATGCAGCCTAAATAGATCAATATAAAAGCAGCGCCTCCATGGTTTCCTGTTTCATAGGGAAACCTCCATATATTACCCAATCCGACTGCAGAGCCGGCAGAAGCGAGTATGACTCCTAATTTACTGCCGAAGTTTGCTCTATCATTTTTTGCCATAAATCTTGTTTTATCTTACAAATCGTTATAAAATATACGTATTAGAGCACAAATATAGAAAATGATACTTATATTTGCACGAAAATTGTAATATTATTTAGATATGCTATCTTATATTAAGAAATATCCGATCTCGCTTTTTATCATTCTGACAGTGATTTATCTGTCGTTCTTTAAACCGCCTAAGACGGATTTAGATGAAATTCCCAACCTCGACAAACTGGTTCATGTTTGTATGTATTTTGGTATGTCGGGAATGTTGTGGCTGGAATTTTTGCGTGCACATCGCAGGGACAATGCTCCGATGTGGCATGCATGGGTAGGCGCATTCCTTTGCCCTATACTTTTTAGTGGTTGTGTGGAATTGTTGCAGGAATATTGTACTACTTACCGGGGTGGAGACTGGTTGGATTTTGCGGCCAATACAACAGGGGCGGTTCTGGCTAGTTTAGTGGCCTATTATGTCGTACGACCGAGGATGAAAATAAATAAGCAGTAAAAGGCAACCTATGAACAACAACGGTGAATGATAAACGGTGAACGGTGAATAATAAACGGTGAACGGTGAATAATGGTTGACTATATCATATCCATTATTCACCGTTTACCGTTCACCGTTTATCATTCCGGCTTTATAGAAATTCTACCGTTGAACTAAGTTTGATTCCATTGGAACCTTTAATGAGAATAGTATATCCTTTGGGTTTATCTTCTTGCAAATCCTTTATAACTTCCTGCACATTTGCATAAGTTTTAAAAGAATGTTCACTTGCGGCAAACTGTTCTCCCACGAGCCATACTTTCTCAAAATTACTTTCTTTGATGTAGTCAACGATTTTCTGGTGTTCGGCCGGGCTATCAGCACCCAGTTCGCGCATATCTCCTAATATGAGCATCTTGTGGGGAACTGTCATATTCCGGAAGTTTTGCAAGGCAGCCATCATGCTGGTTGGGTTTGCGTTATATGCGTCGATGATAAGCGTGTTATTTTCTGTCTTTTTAAGTTGGGAACGGTTGTTCTGTGGCGTATACTCTGCCAGAGCTTTATCGATCTTCTTTGTTTCCACTCCGAAGAAACGTCCGATAGTGATTGCAGCCAGGGCATTGGGGAAATTATATTCTCCGATCAATTGTGTACAGACTTGATGGGCTTCACCGTCTTTACCGGCTTTCCATTCGAAAGCAAGATAAGGCGAATTGCCGGTAATCCGGCCATTGACATAGAGATCATCTTCTGTTCCATAAGAAATCAGGTTCAGTCCCTGTGAGATATTCATCAAATAGGGGTTATCGTGATGGATAAAGGTGATGGCATCTTTCTTGCGGAGGAAATCATAAAGCTCTCCTTTGGTCTTGATAACTCCTTCGAAAGAACCGAATCCCTCCAGATGAGCTTTGCCTACGTTAGTGATAATACCATAATCCGGCTCGGCTATTTCGCAAAGAAACTTGATTTCCCCCGGATGGTTGGCGCCCATCTCAATGACGGCAAGGTCATGTTCCGGTTTTAACCGTAGCAGGGTAGTCGGTACGCCGATGTGGTTGTTGAGATTACCTAAAGTAGAGAGTACATTGTGGGCTTGGCAGAGAACGCTGGAAATTAACTCTTTGGTGGTTGTCTTCCCATTAGTGCCCGTAATGCCGATCACTCGCGTTCCGAGTTGGCGGCGATGATAGTTGGCAAGCTGCTGCATGGTTTGCAGGCAGTCGTCTACAAGTATATATCGTTGATCGCCTTCTACGGCATACTGTATTTCATCGATAATGGCAAACGCGCATCCGGAGTCCAGTGCTAATTTGGCAAATGCATTACCGTTGAACGACTCACCTTTCAAGGCGATAAACAAAGAACCGTCCGGGCAGTTCCGGCTATCAGTAGTTACTGATTGGCAATCCAGAAAAATCTGGTAAAGAGCAGAAAGTTTCATAACCTGATCTTTTATTTAAAACGTTGCAAAGATAGGCTATTCTTTCGGATTTGATGGGAGTTCGGGCAGTTTTTTGCTTAGGCATATATCAAAGGAAGAGTCAGGATCATCCGGCATCCTTCTGTGTAAGAAGTGTCGATTCGGAGGCTGCCTCCCAACTTTTCGGCAATACTCCGGCATATCGGAAGTCCGAGCCCGGTGCCCTGCGTGAAAGAGTTCATTTTGTAGAAACGTTCAAATACTGCTTCCTGTTGGTTTTTCGGAATACCTGTTCCTGTATCGGTCACACTGATTTCAATTTTCTTTTCAGCTTCCAATACGGAATAAGCGATGCGAATACTGCCATGAGTCGTAAATTTAGCGGCATTATGTGCCAGGTTGTTCAATACTTGTGATATACGTTCCGAATTACTGCGTATGAGCAGGCTTTCTCTTTCAGGTTCGAATAAAACCTCCACATCTTTCTGCGTGTTATCTTTGGCAACTTCAGATGCAAGTTGACAGATCGCATGAAGGTCTGTTTCGGCGTCAGTGGGCAGTTGTTCATATTGATCCAGTTCGGACAGCGTGAGCACATCAGTCACCAGTCGAAGCAAGTCGTTACTGTTGCTTTTGATGATATTGACAAACTCCTGTGTTTCCGGACTATTGCTGTAATGGTCGCTTAATACTTGCGAGAAGCCTACGATAGAATTGAGCGGCGTACGGATTTCGTGCGTCATGCTTTGGATAAACGTTGTTTTCATCCGGCTGCTTGCTTCCGCTATATCTTTGGCTTTACGCAATTCTTCCTTCGATACCATAAGTTCTTCATTCCTTGTTTTAAGTTCGGCCTCTGAAACTTTCAGTTTGCGTTTCAGGAAATTTTCTCTATAAAGGAATATGAATAAGATACCTAATAAAATAATCAATGAAATAATCAAGGTTGTTTTATTATGCAACTCCTTCTCTTGTGCTTGAAGCATGAGTTCTTTCTTTTCGGCATTGAGCTTTTCTACATTTAATAAGGTGGCGAATTCGCTGCTGGACACTTGTTCATTGGCTATTTTCAAAGAGTCATCCGTGTTGATGTACATTTGCAGATATTTGACCGCCAGGTTCATATTTCCCATCTTTTGGTAGATTTCTCCCTGTGTGCGGTAATGGATGCTGCTAAGTATGCTTTCGCTTAAACGACGTTCTTCTTTTTCCTGCATCTTTGCGGCTTCCAGCGCTTTCTGATATTGTTTGGTCTGCTGGTAGTATAAACATTCTATATTATACAGTCTCTTTTTGATAGACTCCAGTCTTTTGTCCTGTTCAAATGCCGCCTGACACTCCTTCAGTAATTTTTCGGCAGCTTGAAAGTCGCCGAACTTGCTGTAGTAGTTTACAAATTCCAACTTGGCAGATATTTGTTGCGTAGAGGAATTGGCAGTCGCAATGGCTTTTTCCACAGCAGCTAATGCTTCTTTTTGCTTTTTCTGGTTGATGTAATAGTTGGCTATCTGGGCATAGGTCTGGGAGATGTTGTAGTTTTCGATCTTGTATTTTTCAGTCAGTTCGATTTCTTTCAATCGCCACTCGAACGCCATTGAATCGAATCTTTTGATGGTGTAGATTTGCGACATGATGTTATAGCAACGGGAGAGGCCGGTCTTATCATCCTCTTCTTGAGCTTCTTTTAACATGTTTTGCACTTCATAAAGTGCTATGTTTGTTCTGCTTGTTTTTAGGTAATAGGTGATTAATCTGTTCGCCCATGCGAAGTAATAGTATTTAGGCTGATGAGTGGCCTTGGCGAATTCTTTTACTTTGTTGGTATAGTGGATTACGCTGTCTTCATTGGTTCCCTGGAAATAATAATAATCCAGTTGAGTGGCTATGGCTACTGCCTGCATTCGTTCGTCCTGCCGTTCGCCGGCCATTCGGAATAAAGTGTCGGACATATTAAGTACAACAGGCTCTAACAAGTATTCTTGACAACGTTGATAATATTCATAGAGAGTAGAGTCAACATTGAAGGTTTCAGCCTCTTTTTGAGCTTTAGCAGTAGTGGTAAAGAACAAAATGAGGAAAAGAAATCCTACGCGAAATAGGGTTAATCGGCTCATGGTATGAATTTTTCGGGTTCTTCTATAGTTTGCAAATATACGTTTATTTCTTCTTTTTAGTACGAATACTTGCTTTTTTTATCTACATTTGTAGGCGATCTAAAAGGAATGTTGTCAATGATGAAACCTATATCTCCTATTTATATAAATGTAAAAGGGCGGTTGCTCGATCTTGCTACTCCGCAGGTGATGGGAATTTTAAATGTTACTCCCGATTCTTTTTATTCCGGCAGCCGGATGCAGACTGAAGAAGACATTGCTGCCCGGGCCCGGCAGATACTTGATGAAGGTGCTTCAATAATTGATATAGGAGCCTATTCTTCACGGCCGAATGCCGAACATATTTCTGCTGAAGAAGAGATGCGAAGACTGCGCACCGGTTTGGAGATTCTGAACCGTAATCATCCCGAAGCCATCATTTCCGTTGATACTTTCCGGGCTAATGTGGCGGAAGAATGTGTGAAAGAATATGGAGTGGCTATGATTAATGACATAGCTGCCGGTGAAATGGATCACCGGATGTTTCAGACAGTAGCCGACTTGGGAGTACCTTATATAATGATGCACATGCAGGGAACTCCCCAAAATATGCAGAAAGAACCGTCTTATGATAATCTGATAAAAGATGTTTTCCTGTATTTCGCCCGTAAAGTGCAGCAACTTCGCGACTTGGGAGTGAAAGATATCATTCTCGATCCGGGATTCGGATTCGGAAAGACACTGGAACATAATTATGAACTATTGGCACATCTGGAAGAGTTTCATATCTTCGAACTTCCTGTTTTAGTGGGAGTTTCACGGAAATCAATGATTTATAAATTGTTGGGAGGAACCCCGCAAGATTCATTGAACGGGACAACCGTATTGGACACTGTTGCGTTAATGAAAGGAGCGCATATCCTGCGGGTGCATGATGTGCGTGAAGCGGTGGAAGCCGTCCGGATCACAGAGAAATTAAAAATAGAGAGTGGATATGACAAATAAGAGGAGGGCGCATGTTTTTTGAGTTTGGTATAAAAGATTTTATCGATATCCTGCTGGTAGCTTTTGTTTTGTACTATACCTACAAACTGATGAAAGCTTCCGGCTCCATCAAGGTATTCACCGGAATTTTGGTTTTTATTCTGATTTGGCTGGTGGTGACACAAGTGCTGGAGATGAAACTGTTGGGTTCTATTTTCGACACATTGATGAATGTGGGTGTAATAGCGTTGATTGTGCTTTTTCAGGATGAGATACGCCGTTTTCTTTTGACTTTGGGATCTCATCGGCATGTCAGTGCATTGGCCCGTCTCTTTAGCGGATCGAAGAAAGAATCGTTGAAGCACGATGATATCATGCCCGTGGTAATGGCTTGTTTAAGCATGGGGAAACAAAAAGTTGGCGCATTGATTGTCATTGAGCATAATACTCCTTTAGATGAGGTCGTTCGTACGGGCGAATTGATTGATGCGGCAATCAATCAGCGTTTAATCGAGAATATCTTTTTCAAGAATAGCCCGTTGCACGATGGAGCGATGGTTATCAGCAAAAAACGTATCAAGGCGGCGGGATGTATCCTTCCTGTTTCCCATGATTTGAATATACCGAAGGAACTTGGTTTGCGGCATCGCGCAGCGATGGGAATCTCTCAACAGTCGGACGCACATGCCATTATTGTTTCAGAGGAGACGGGCGCTATCTCCGTAGCCTATCGCGGACAATTCTATCTCCGCCTGAATGCGGAAGAACTGGAAAGTCTATTGACAAAAGAAAACTGATTTTATTGTAATCACATACCGGACAAATGGTCGGAAGATGAGCATGGTAAAATGCCTCTCATCTTCCGACCATTGTTGTTTTATCTGCTATTTGGCGCTATTTTGCTTTATTTCCAACCCTTTTTGAATGATAATTATGCCCTCCTTTTTAGGTGAATCGCCTACCTTTGCCGTATACTATTAAAATTCTATTTTTGAATAAACCATGAAAAACAGATTGATTGCTTTACTGGTACTTTTTACAGTTATTTTCTTTAGTACTGCACAGGCGCAAACTACTGCACGGAAGTTTGAGGCAGGCAAGAACACATTCTTGCTGGATGGAAAACCGTTTGTGGTGAAGGCTGCCGAGTTGCATTACACCCGCATCCCGCAAGCTTATTGGGAACATCGCATTGAGATGTGCAAGGCATTAGGCATGAATACTATTTGTATTTATATTTTCTGGAATATCCATGAACAGGAAGAAGGAAAGTTTGATTTTTCCGGTCAGAATGATATTGCAGCTTTCTGCCGTGCGGCACAGAAACACGGTATGTATGTCATTGTCCGTCCTGGTCCGTATGTATGTGCGGAGTGGGAGATGGGGGGACTTCCCTGGTGGCTGTTGAAGAAAAAAGATATAGCCTTGCGTACGCTCGATCCCTATTATATGGAACGGGTAGGCATCTTTATGAAAGAGGTCGGTAAGCAACTGGCTCCGCTGCAAGTGAATAAAGGGGGAAATATCATCATGGTACAGGTAGAGAATGAATACGGTTCTTATGGAATCGACAAACCTTATGTCTCTGCCGTGCGCGACCTGGTTCGTGAATCCGGTTTTACCGATGTACCTCTGTTTCAATGTGACTGGAGCAGTAACTTCACCAATAACGCGCTCGATGACCTGATTTGGACGGTGAACTTTGGAACAGGTGCCAATATCGACCAGCAATTTAAAAAACTCAAAGAACTTCGTCCTGAAACTCCGTTGATGTGTAGCGAGTTCTGGAGCGGATGGTTCGACCACTGGGGACGCAAACATGAGACACGTCCTGCAAAAGATATGGTACAGGGCATCAAGGATATGCTCGACCGGAACATCTCTTTCAGTCTGTATATGACTCACGGAGGAACGACTTTCGGACATTGGGGAGGTGCAAACAACCCGGCTTATTCCGCCATGTGCAGCTCATACGATTATGATGCTCCGATTAGCGAACCCGGATGGACGACCGATAAGTTTTTCTTGCTTCGTGACTTGTTGAAAAACTATCTTCCGGCAGGTGAGACGTTGCCCGCAGTGCCCGCAGCTCTGCCTGTTATTGAAATCCCCGAGTTTCACTTCCATAAAGTGGCTCCGCTTTTCTCAAATCTGCCGGAGGCAAAACAAACGGTGGATATTCAACCGATGGAACAATTCAACCAGGGATGGGGAACGATTCTGTATCGTACCACATTGCCCGAAACGACTCTTGCAGGCACCACTTTGAAAATTACGGAAGTGCACGACTGGGCGCAGATATATGCCGACGGTAAACTGCTGGCACGCTTGGACCGTCGTAAGGGAGAATTTACAACGACCCTGCCCGCGCTGAAAAAAGGCACACAACTGGATATTCTTGTGGAAGCAATGGGACGTGTTAACTTTGACAAATCCATCCACGACCGCAAAGGAATCACTGAAAAGGTGGAACTTATTTCGGGTAACCAGACTAAGGAATTGAAAAACTGGACTGTATATAACTTCCCGGTAGATTATTCCTTTATAAAAGATAAGAAATATAGCGATACAAAGATATTACCGACTATGCCTGCCTATTATAAGAGCACCTTTACACTGAATAAAGTAGGAGATACTTTCCTGGATATGAGTACATGGGGAAAAGGTATGGTCTGGGTGAACGGTCATGCAATGGGGCGTTTCTGGGAAATCGGTCCGCAGCAGACTCTCTTTATGCCGGGGTGCTGGCTGAAAGAAGGAGAGAATGAAATCCTCGTTCTGGATTTGAAAGGTCCTACCCGGGCTTCCATCAAAGGTTTGAAGAAACCAATTCTCGATGTGCTTCGTGAAAAAGCTCCCGAAACACACCGCAAGGATGGAGAAAAACTGAAACTGACGGGTGAGAAAGTGGGCCATGAAGGAGCTTTCACTCCGGGTAACGGCTGGCAGGAAGTGCGATTTGCCACTCCGGTGAAAGGACGTTATTTCTGTCTGGAAGCACTTTCTCCACAAGCAAATGATAACATCGCAGCGATAGCAGAGTTTGATGTCCTGGGAGCTGATGGTAAACCGGTATCCCGCGAACATTGGAAGATTCGTTATGCCGATAGTGAAGAAACGCGTAGTGGCAACCGTACAGCCGACAAGATATTCGACTTGCAGGAATCCACTTTCTGGATGACAGTGGACAATGTTCCTTATCCTCATCAATTGGTAATTGACTTGAGCAAAGTGGAAAATGTGACCGGTTTCCGCTATCTGCCTCGTGCCGAAAAAGGGTATCCGGGTATGATTAAGGAATATCGTGTATATGTGAAACCTGCTGATTTCAACTACTAAACAGTGAATGAACAAGAATAAAACAATGGATGAAAAAGCATTGAAATGATGATGAATATGAAGAAAAATATAATTCTTTTCGCATTCCTATTTGTGGGAGTGTTGACTGGGTATTGCCAGCAATCTGCTTACCTGTTTGTTTACTTCACCGGCAATCGCATGAGTGAAGAAGCCGTCCGGATGGCTGTTAGCCTCGATGGATATAATTATAAAGCCTTGAATGGAAATCAGCCGGTACTTGATTCCCGTGTGATTAGTTCAACAGGTGGAGTACGTGATCCCCATATCTTGCGCTGTGAAGATGGGAAGACATTTTATATGGTGGTGACAGATATGGTGTCCGGCAATGGATGGAGTTCTAACCGTGCCATGATATTATTGAAATCAAAAGACCTTGTACACTGGACTTCCAATATCGTGAATATCCAGAAAAAATATCCCAATCAGGAGGATCTGAAACGTGTGTGGGCTCCACAAACTATTTATGATAGGGAAGCAGGAAAGTACATGGTTTACTGGTCCATGCAACATGGCAATGGTCCCGATATCATTTATTATGCTTATGCCAACAAAGATTTTACCGATATAGAAGGAGAACCGAAGCCACTGTTTCTTCCGGAAAACAAAAAATCATGTATTGACGGCGACATTATTTACAAAGATGGACTCTATCATTTGTTCTACAAAACGGAAGGGAATGGAAATGGAATTAAAAAGGCCACTACCTCCTCTCTAACCTCCGGCCAATGGACAGAATCGGATGACTATAAACAGCAGACGAAGGATCCGGTAGAAGGTTCGGGTATTTTCCCGCTGGTTGGTTCCGATAAGTATATTTTAATGTATGACGTATATACGAAAGGTAAATACCAGTTTACCGAAAGTGCCGATCTGGAACATTTCAAAGTGATTGACCATGCTATCAGTATGGATTTCCATCCACGCCACGGCACTGTCATGCCGATTACCCCAAAAGAGTTGAAACGCCTCTTCAAGGCCTATGGTAAACCCGAAGGTTTCTGAACTAAAATATCTCGTGGGACAGGAGAAAAATACCTGTCCCTGATTTGTTAAACCAATTGTTTTTCAAGCGGGTAATCTTCGCTTCCCAGCGAGTATTCCCATCCTTTTGTTTTCTTTTGAGTTATTCTGATAAGATGGATTCAACTAGTTGTAATCCAGGAAAACAGTGTACAATATGGGAAAAAGTGTATATTTTACCCTTGTTTACTTGTTTCTTATATATTTTTAAGTGTATAATTACCAATTATTACATGAAACACGCTTGTTAGAATGATGAAAATCTTAACTTTGCGATTGATAATCTTAATGCAATATATACCATGAGAAAATTATTCCTCTTTTTAGTTGTCTTGTTTTTGTCGTTTCAGCAGGTCACTTTAGCTGCAATCAAAGAAATGACGAGTACACCCGATTCGGTTTATCTGTTTTCTTTTGCAACTTCCGGAGACGACGGACGCAGTGGACTTCGTTTTGCCTGGAGTACAGATAAAGAAAACTGGTTTGAAATTGGCCGGAACTACGGATATCTCCGGTGCGATTATAGCCGCTGGGGATCACAGAAGAAAATGCTCGATCCTTATTTGAAACAATCGCCCGATGGCGAATGGATTTGTACCTGGAAACTGAATGACCGTGATGGATACGGCCAGGCTACTTCCAAGGATTTAATCAACTGGACCAGTCAGAAATATCCCCGTACTACGCCGGATTTTGACGGAGTGAGAGTGAAAGCTATTGTTGCCGGAGAAGAGCAGAAAGGAAATATCAACCGGGTAGCTTGGACCTTGGTGGATGGATTGGATAAAAATTATGGCTGGAATCAATATCGGAACTCATTACACGGAGAACGTCCGGTACAGGATGGAGAACGTTTTGCCGGTTTGAAGCCTGTAAAAGCAACGGTCACTGTACAACCGGAAGGCGCAAAAGCCATTAGTGATGTATTGCTGGGCGCTTTTTTTGAAGACATCAATTATTCGGCAGACGGAGGGCTTTATGCGGAGCTTATCCAAAACCGCGACTTCGAGTACGACCCTTCGGACAGGGAAGGAGATCAGAACTGGAACAGTACTCATTCCTGGACACTGAAAGGGGATAAAACCACTTTCACTATTGACACTACCGACCCTATTCATATCAATAACCCGCATTATGCCGTTTTGAATGTAGAACGACCGGGAGCTGCATTAGAAAATACAGGTTTTGATGGAATCGCACTGAACACCGGAGAGAAATATGATTTTTCCATCTTCGCCCGGGTTCCGCAGGGGAAATCAAATAAATTGCAGGTTCGTCTGGTAGATGGAAAAGGAAATGTGTGTGGAGAGACTTCTCTAACAGTGTCTTCCCTTCAATGGAAAACATATAAAGCGGTGATAACTGCTAAAGCTACTGCGGACACTCATCTCGAAATCATCCCTCAATCTGTTGGTGAATTGAATCTGGACATGATTTCCCTATTCCCGCAGAATACATTTAAAGGACGTAAGAACGGGCTTCGCAAAGATCTGGCTCAAGTGTTGGCTGATATTCATCCCCGTTTCATCCGTTTCCCCGGTGGCTGTGTGGCTCATGGTGATGGCTTGAAAAACATTTATCAATGGAAAAATACAGTAGGTCCGTTGGAAGCAAGAAAAGCACAGCGTAACCTTTGGGGATACCATCAAAGCATGGGATTGGGTTATTTTGAATATTTCCAGTTTTGCGAAGATATTGGTGCGGAACCGCTTCCAGTGCTGGCGGCCGGTGTTCCTTGCCAGAACTCTGCCTGTCACGGCGACTTGAGAGGAGGACAACAAGGTGGTATCCCGATGAGCGAAATGGGAGCTTATATTCAGGATATTCTTGATCTGATAGAATGGGCAAACGGTGACGCTAAGAAGACCAAATGGGGAAAGGTACGTGCCGAAGCCGGGCATCCGAAACCTTTCAATCTGAAATACATCGGTATCGGAAATGAAGATCTTATCACTGATATCTTCGAAGAACGCTTCACAATGATCTTCAATGCCATCAAAGAAAAATATCCTGAAATGATTGTTGTCGGTACAGTGGGACCGTTCAATGAGGGTACAGACTACGTGGAAGGATGGAAGCTGGCGGACAAACTGGGTATTCCGATGGTCGACGAACATTATTACCAGACTCCGGGATGGTTCCTGAACAACCAGGATTTCTACGACAAATACGATCGTTCGAAAAAGACAAAAGTATACTTGGGCGAATATGCAACTCACATACCGGGACGAAAGGCGAATATCGAAACAGCACTGACAGAAGCTCTTTATCTTGCTGCCTTGGAACGTAATGGAGATGTTGTACACATGACTTCCTATGCCCCTCTTCTCGCAAAAGAAGGACATACCCAGTGGAATCCGGATTTGATTTACTTCAATAACCGGGAAGTGAAACCTACCACCGGCTACTATGTTCAGAAACTCTACGGACAGAATGCCGGAAACGAATATTTGCCGTCAAAGATCACTCTTGATAATAGAGACGATCAAGTGCGGAAACGCATTGCCGCTTCTATTGTCCGTGACTCGGCAAGTGGCGACGTGATTGTGAAGCTGGTCAATTTACTTCCCGTAGAGGTGAATACGAATGTCGACCTTTCCGGAATCGGTGCTATACAGTCTTCTGCAAAAAGAACCGTACTGACCGGCAAACCGGCCGATACCCCGCTACCTGTTGAAGACACAATGGAAGTAGCAGAAAAGTTTGACTATCAATTACCTGCCTATTCTTTTACGGTGATCCGCATAAAGAAGGCAAATGAGAAATAACAGAAAAAAGTGAAGATAATAACGACATAAATAATATGAAGAAGATAATAAGTACCCTGCTGGCTAGTTGCTGTCTGACTTCTCTGATAGCACAGGAAGTGGTAGTGAAAGGGCCGGATGAAAAACTGCAATTGGTTGTATCTGCTTCTCCAGCCGAAAAGCCAAGTTATTCGATTACCTACAATGGAAAGACAATGTTGGAGAAATCTCCTTTGGGTATGAATACGAATATCGGTGACTTTGTAAAAGGAATGAAACTGACAGGACACGCTGTTACTCCGATTGACACTGTCTATCATCAGGATCGTATTAAAACCTCCAAAGTGCATTATCAGGCAAACGAACTGATTTGTAATTTTGAGAATTCGAAAGGGCAGAAAATAGATGTAGTCTTTCGTGTCAGCAATCACGATGTAGCTTTTCGCTATACTCTTCCGCGTCAGGATGGAAAAGGAAGTGTAACGGTAACTGCCGAAGAAACCGGCTTTCGCTTTCCGCAACAAACAACTACTTTCTTATGTCCGCAAAGCGATGCCATGATAGGTTGGAAGCGTACCAAACCCAGTTATGAGGAAGAGTATAAGGCAGATGCTCCCATGAGTGACCGTTCGCAGTACGGGCATGGCTACACGTTCCCTTGTCTGTTCCGTATCGGTGACGATGGTTGGGTATTAGTCAGCGAAACAGGTGTAGACAGTCGTTATTGCGGTTCTCGTTTGAGCGATGTAAGCGAAGGTAATCTGTATACGGTTGCTTTCCCGATGGCAGCAGAAAATAACGGTAACGGAACTTCTGCTCCGGCGTTTGCCCTTCCCGGTGCTACTCCCTGGCGTACCATAACTGTTGGCGAAACCTTGAAACCGATTGTGGAAACAACCGTTATCTGGGATGTCGTACGTCCTCTTTATGAAACGAAGCATGACTACCGTTTCGGACGCGGCACATGGAGCTGGATTCTCTGGCAGGATGGTAGTATTAACTATGACGATCAGGTGCGCTATATTGATTTTGCAGCTGCAATGGGGTATGAGTATGCCTTGATCGATAACTGGTGGGATACGAACATCGGCCGTGACCGCATGAAATCTTTGATAGAATACGCACGAAGCAAAGGAGTTGAACTCTTCTTATGGTATAGCTCTTCCGGCTATTGGAATGATATTGAGCAGGGGCCGGTGAACCACATGGACAATGCTATTATCCGCAAACGTGAAATGAAATGGTTGCAAAGTCTTGGAGTGAAAGGAATCAAAGTTGATTTCTTTGGTGGCGACAAGCAGGAAACGATGCGCCTGTATGAAGATATTTTGAGTGATGCTGACGACCACGGTCTGATGGTAATCTTCCACGGTTGCACCATCCCTCGCGGATGGGAACGTATGTACCCGAACTATGTAGGCAGCGAGGCTGTACTGGCCTCCGAAAATATGGTTTTCGGCCAGCACTTCTGTGATGAAGAGGCTTTCAATGCCTGTCTGCATCCGTTTATCCGCAACGCGGTGGGTTGCATGGAATTCGGTGGTTGTTTCCTGAACAAACGGCTGAATCGCAACAATGACGGAGGAACTACCCGCCGTACTACTGATATATTTCAATTAGCCACTACCGTATTATTCCAGAATCCGGTACAGAATTTTGCGCTTGCTCCCAACAACCTGAAAGATGTTTCCCCTGTTTGTGTGGACTATATGAAAACGGTTCCTACCACGTGGGATGAAACACGTTTCATTGACGGATATCCGGGAAAATATGTAGTCTTGGCACGTCGCCACGGTGACACCTGGTATCTGGCTGCTGTGAATGCCGGGAAAGAAATCGTAAAGTTGAAACTGGATTTAGATATGTTTGCCGGAAAAATCGTTTCTCTGTATAAGGATGATAAAAAAGGAGCACCTCAACTTGTGACGTTGAAAGTAAAAGAAAGCGGAAAAGTGCAACTGGAAATCCTTCCACAGGGAGGTGTTGTATTGGTGAACAACTAGATGATATTTCTTTTGGATGTGAGTTCGGGATAAATACCCTTATCCCGAACTCACATTTTTATTTGTTATTTACTTGTGGCTTGGTGGCAACAGTATTTATTGTGCAATAAATAACTGCTGTGTATGAGGAAAATAAACGATTTTTTTGTTGGTCTTTTAGCGTAAAGATGTTATCTTCGTTTATTGTTCAACCTTAAAACGGAAAACCATGCATACCAAACTAGTAAGTCTTTTCATAGCGTTGTTTCTGTGTTTGCCATTGTTTGCACAGAAAGAGTCAGTCCCCAGAATAGATAGTGAGGGAGTTTATTTAATTCCCGATGAGATGCCGAAGTTTCCGGGAGGCATGCAAGCCATGATGAAATACTTGGCAACTAACGTAAAATACCCTGTCGAAGCCCAGAAGAAAGGAGTTTCCGGTCGGGTGATTATCCAGTTCGTAGTGATGGAAGATGGAACACCGGGACAGGGAAAGGTAGTGAGAGGAGTTGATCCGCTGTTGGATGAAGAGGCTTTGCGCGTGGTGAAAACAATGCCTAAATGGTCACCCGGAATGGCGGATGGCAAGGCTGTCAAAGTGCGTTTCACTATTCCTGTAATGTTCAGCCTGTCGAAAAAGCAAAATGGCAATACTCCGAATATGAATATTCCTGAACTTACTGTCCCTAGCGGTCAGGAAGTCACTAATAAGAGTCTGGAGGGAGTATGGCAAAGCTGTCTTGTGCAGCCCGGTGCACATGATTTTCGGATTGCATTATTACCGGTCTTAAAAGTAATTTCTGCCGATAAAACATTTATAAACATCATGACACGTGGCAGGGATGCGAAATCGAATGCCATTATATTTTCCCAGGGAGAGTATCGTTTGCCTTCAGACAGCGTGTATGTCGAGATATTGGGAAAATCGTCCGATCCTGTTTTCGTTCCGGGAACAGAGAATGAAATTAGTGTTGAACGTCTCCACGACAATCTGATTAAGTTATCGTTCTCAATGCCCGATAAAGAAAAACGATGGGTGGAGTATTGGTTCCGTGTTCCGTCGCCTGATGTGAAGATAATGGCTGATTGATAATTTCTCTCTGTATAGATTTGCCATTGTTGAAGGAAGAGTACATTCGTTTTAGAAGACTTATTTGAAACGATAGTTCCCGGAAAGTTCCGTTTTGAATCGTTGCGGGATCTTATGGAAATTCAAGAAAATACCCTTCACCTTTCACAATGCCCTATTCATCGGCATTAGCGGGTGAAGGGCAGGCTTTCACTTTCCTTTCACCTTTCTACCCTGGTTTTCACAGATTGTCTAGTCTGCTAAATCTTTTATCTATAGTTGGCAGAAGAAGTGTTAGCAGATAGCTTCCAGACTATTATAGGAAAACTTCTTTTCTATAAGGGATAAACTTCCTTTGTATAGGAACCAAACTTTCTTTGCATCATAAGAAAACTATAAATGCAAGCTTTGATTATATAAATGAAACTTGCATTTATATAATCAAAGCTTTTGTTTTTATAAACGCAACTTGCAATTATAGATTGCATTTAATGAAAAACAAGTTTACATACTGGTAATAAGAAGTTTACCAGTAATCAAAAGAAAGTTTGTTATTAATGAAAAAGAAGTTAGTTAGTAATGAGTGGGAAACAGGTTAGATATGTTTTTAGAAGTAACAGGTGGAGAAGAATTATACAGGGTTAAGAAAACGGAGGGTGAAAGGCGGATGAAAGAGCAGCCTTCACCCGCTAATGCCGATGAATAGGGCATTGTGAAGGGTGAAGGCTGTACTTGTAAAATTGAAAAACAGGTGTTAGAGGGAAATTTACCGATTGGTTACTGTTTATTTCCCCAGTGTGAGATGGTGGGAATAAAGTTGAAACTTTATAATTTTAAGTCTACTCTCTTTCCCCTATAAGAAACAGATTGATCGAATGTCGTAGCATCACCGTCACCACAACCTTTTCCCGGTTCTACAATGATAATGTTGAATTTACGATTTTTCAGCATTCCTTTGTAGTTACCTTGCCGGTCGTTAATCGTCAGGGTACGGTCTTTATCATTCCATTTCATGGCAATGGTAGTGTATGCTCCCTTTTCGTAATTGTAGTTGTCGAACTCATCTTCGTAAAGAGTAAATTCAGCGTCGGCGCCCGGATAAATGCGAAGTGTCAGATTATCCCATTTCTTTTCGGTGGAATATTGTACAGCCGGTCCCCAGGGTAGGATAGAACCAGCACGGACATAGACAGGCATGATGTCGATAGGCACTTCACGCTGGATGGTTTGTCCGCCTTTCAGGCTTTTCCCGGTCCAGAAATCAATCCATTGGGCACCTGCGGGTAGATAAACATCTGTCTTTCCTATCTTATTCATATTCTTCTGATAGCCGTTCTGTTTGTCGTCCTGCCATGTATAAAGCGAATCAGTTACGGGGCGGACAAGGAAATTACGGCCAAACATATACTCTGTATCCATCTCGAGTACTTTCTTATCTTTAGGAAAATCCATCATGAGTGGTCGGATGATACTGCCCGCTTTGTTGGTAACTTCCCATGAAGTGCTGTAGAGATAGGGCAAAAGGCGATAGCGCAGGTGAGTATATTTTTCGAGTGCGTCATAAGCCCAGTCTCCTTTCTTGCCGAACTGGTATATTTCCACAGCTACCGGACTGGAATTGTGTGAACGCATGATCGGCTGGAATGCTCCCCACTGATACCAGCGCACGTGCAATTCATGATAAGCGATATTGTGTACATTATTGTTATATTTCCGTGCGAAGAAGCCGCCTAGGTCGGTATTCCAGTATGGTATGCCGCATAGTGAGTAATTTAGTCCTGCCGCCAGTTGTTTCTTCATCACTTCCCAGGTAGAGACTACATCACCGCTCCATGAATGTGACGCATAACGTTGCTGTCCTAGGAAAGACGAACGTGTGAGCAGGAATACCCGCTTGTCGGAAGTGGTAGCACGTTGATGTTCGTATACACCCTTGTTGGACATCAAAGGGAAAGCGTTGTGCACTCTGCGGAATGAACCTAGATAAGTGGGGGTGTCGAAATCTTTGTCCTTGATTTCCAGATGATCCGGCTCGGTAGAGTCGAGCCACCAACCATCCATACCGAGATCGAAGATGTTCTTTTTCATTTCTGCCCAATACATATCGCGTGCTGTCGGATTGAACGGGTCGTAAGGTTTTACTCCGGCTTTGGGAGGCCATGTCTCGAAGTGAAGCAATGCTTTCAGGCTATCCATTTTCTGGTACATCTCTGTCCACGGACCGAACGAGGCCCATACTGAAATCATGATATGTGCATTCTGTTTATGTACATAGTCGATCATTTCTTTCGGACTTTTGATGCGTGGCGTTCCATAATTAGCATTTCTGTCTTCTCCGTTCGGGAGGAATTTCATGTATTCCGGATCACCCATTTTGTTGATATAGCGTGGGTTTTGGAATTTCATCGAGTTCCAGTTTTCGTTGCATCCCCAATATTGCCAGTCTTGGATGATACCGTCCAAAGGTACTTTCAGTTCACGGTACTTATCTACTACTTCGCAGAGTTCGTCCGGACTTTTATAGCGTTCGCGGCATTGCCAGAATCCCAGTGTCCAGAGCGGATAGAGCGGGGCCTGACCGGTCAGCTCGCGCACTCCGGCTATTACACCGTCCGCATTGCCGCCGTAAATGAAATAATAATCAGCGCAATCGCCTACTTCCGAGTCGAACGACATCTCTTGCGGATTGTCGAGGAAAGTAGTAGGAGAGTAATTATCCCAATAAAGGGCATATCCCTTGACGGAATGAATGAATGGAATGCAGATACTCATATTTTGATTGCGGAGAAACAGTTTCTGATTGCGTTGGTTCACTTTACCCGTCTGCTGCTGTCCCAAACCGTAGATTACTTCGTCTTTATCCAGCAAAAAGGCCTGGCGGACATTGAAAGACGGAACACCTGCATCATTGAAAGGAGTGAATTGTGTTCCGTAATCCTTGTCCGTCAACAGACGTTGCCCGGACGAATCGAAAAAATGGATACCACCAGTCTCCGGGTTCACTTCCACTTGGATAAGACGGCTGCTTAATGTCACATTTTTCCCCTTTTCACCGAAAGAAACAGGAGTCGACTCGGGCGTTTTGACAATGACCAGACTTTCTTTATTGCAAGATTTCTGACTGGGCGTCTTATAAACCCTGACAATGGAGGGTGAATAAAACTCTACGTTGACATCCATCCCCTGTGTGGCACACTTGATGCCTTGTGAGGTACGCTGTACATTTTGTGCTGTACCATTGCCTGCTGCAACCATTGTTGCACATACAAGCAAGAAACCGGCTTTTCTAATAAGATTCATTTTCATGGTTTTTAAGTACTTTATGATGCAGCAAAAGTAGGGCAGAGGCAAGCAAAACGGACAACAATCAGGTTGAAACAAACAGTAATCACGTTGATTTCTTCGCTTTTTCGGCATATTCTGACGGGCGGCATCCATACATTTCCTGAAAACATTTGCTTAAATAACTGGAACTGCTAAAACCTGTGTGTTCCGCAATTTCTGTAATACTTAGCTTGCCCTCTGTTATCAGTTGTGCTGCCCGTTGCAGACGAATGTTACGGATAAAGAGGCTGGGAGACTGATCGAGCATAGTCACCAGTTTGCGGTATAATCCCGTTCGCTCCATACAGAGGTCGCGGCTTAGTTGCTCCACCGAATAGCCATTGACGTGCAGATTCTGTTCCACCAGTTTGATGGCTTGTGCCAGAAATGCAGATTCTTCTGTGTCCTGTTGCTGATGGTCGGGAGACGTTTCTTCTATGCCACAGGTTAGAGAATTATTTTGTTCGATCAGGTTGCGGATACGAAGTAATAGAATCTCTTCTTTATGCTTGCGTTCCATTTCCTTTCTGCTCCAATAGATATACAATCGGCTACCGGTGAAAGCAATCAGTAATAAAATGACTGCATACAGGATATAAGCCGTGGTTGTTTTCCACCACGGTGCATGGATGGTTAATTTTATTGCTGTCACTTTGCCGTTCCACTGAAGAGGATTGTCCGAGGCCATGACTTTGAATGTATAATCTCCCGGTGGTAAATTGGTGTAAACAGCTTGAAGAAGACCTTTCCCCACGGTCGCATTTCCCTGTCTTCCTGCAAATGTACTCATCCATTGCGGGTCGATACCTTCCAGTTGATAACGGTAGTATGTGCGTTCATGATTGATATAATTCAATGCCGAAAATTCGAAAGTCAGGAAGTTTTGGTTATAGTCCAGTTCGATTTCGGTTGTATAAGGAGCAGCCTTGGACAGGATGATGCGGTTGCCATATTCTTTTCCTGTATTCACTTTCTCTCCATACAAGCGTAAGGCTGTGAAAACCGGCGGATCAGGAAGCATCGGATGAATGGAGTCCTTGTCGGGATGGAATATGCTAAAGCCATCAATACCACCCAGATAGAGAGTACCGTCGGAAGAACTGAATACGGCATCTTTTATGTATTCGCCGTCCAAAGCACCGTCCAACTGATTGAACCGGGTGAAACTGATGTTCTTATTCTCCGGATTTATGTGGATGCGTGTGACACCGTTACTGGTCGTTACCCAGATGTCTCGATATTTGTCCTCAATAATGCCCTGGATAAAGTTATTGCTCAATCCGTTTTCACGATAGAAGATACGTGGGGCAGAGTAGTTTTCGCTGGTAAAAAGTTCCAGTCCGTCAGGAGTTCCTGCCCATGTCCATCCGCGTGTGTCGGTATATAATGTATTGTATACTTTATTTCTGAAATGATGGTTCTTGTTGGGGTTCAACCGATTCAGTATTTCAGGAGAGACAGACGGGATAGCTGCTGACTTTAATACATAGGATTTTTGTTCATTAGCTGTCAGTCGATAAATTCGGGAATGAGCTTTCAGATAGATATTTCCATCTTTATCTTCGGCGAAAGATTCAATATTGATTTCTTCTTCCGGGGAGACGGGAAATGCATTGCGACCTATATGAGTCAGTTTATGCATGGACGGGTGATGATATAATAATCCCCGATTGAAAGTTCCGAGCCATAACCCTCCTTGTCGGTCTTGAAAGATAGTGCTGATTTCGGTAGAGACAATCTGTCCGTTTCCGGTTTCCAATAGGGGGATGTATTTTTGTGTTCCTGTGTGGAGGTCAATCATCCAAAACCCGTGAACGCAACTGATATAGGCTTTCTCACCATTAGGGGTAATGATAAGGGTGTTGAGAGTATAGTTTTGTTCGAAGAGTTTTTTCCATGTGCGCTTGTGGCTATTGAAATAGAATAAACCGCCTTTACGCCCGTTGCGTAGTTGATAGAAGCCGTCTGCACTTTTGACGACGAGAGAAGTATTTTGATATTCAGCCTGTTCGGATGCAGGATAAGCGGCTATGTTGTATACGGTTTTTTGGTCGGCTATGTGGTAACAGGACACTTCGCCTGTGTCATAGAATAAATATAGGGAGGTACTGTCGGCATTCAGGTCCTGCAATTTTCCGGAATACTTGCCGGGCAAGGTTATACGGGTCTTGTTGTTTAATTCCAGTAATTCGTTAGCTATGAGTAGCCAGATGTGTCCTGAATCGTCTACAAAAAGGTCTTCTACGGGGGCTTGTATCTCTCTGTTCTTAAAGTAAGCATCTAAATCAGGAATGTATTCCTCTCTGTACAGGTCAATGCACATCAGTTTGTGAGTATCTTTAATCCATAACAGAGAATCCCCACTCTGGTAAATGCGGTAATGCCCGTTATATTGGTTTAATGGATATACGTATTCCGTGGTGCGGTGAAGATAGCTGAAATGTACACCGTCGTATAGATTTACATTACCGCTGGTGGTGAATACCATTCTTCCGTCGGGCAACTGGAGGATATAACGTATTTGGTTATCACTCAATCCTTGCGACGCATTGATGGTGGTGAACAGGAATTCACCGGCATATATGAACGGTGTCATCCTGAAACAGAAAAATAAGCAGAGCAGAATCCGTATGTTTCTCAAACTATTGGTAGTCATGGCTATGTTTCAAGATTACAAAGATAAAAAAAGTCGGCTTATGAAGCACGACTTTTCTATCTGTTAAAGGCAGTTATTTATCATTCAGCTGATAAAAAGTGGCATTTTGACTTAATTTTGGGCTTTTATGAATGATATTCAGACGAATGTTTGTATATAAAGCTTTACTTTTGCGATGAATCTGACATTATAAACATATCATTACCATGAAAGCAAGATTTGCATTATTTTTATTGTTTGCTATTTTATCATTAAAACTCTCTGTGGTCTTTGCGCAGGAAAACATATTCACCGTCTGGCAGCCGGATTATCAGAAAAGCCCTTATACGGGAATGACTCGTCAGCACTGGATACAGGCAGGCGAGTATTTATTAAAAGGTGCATTTAACTATATACATACATTAGACGATCAAATGTATTTTCCGAAACAGCTGGATAAAACATATCCGAGAAATACGGGAGAAATTCCGGTAGCAAAGCTGGAAGGTCTGGCACGGACTCTATTTGTAGCTGCTCCTCTTTTGAAAGATAATCCAGAACTGGAGATGAACGGGATAAAAGTGGCAGACTATTATCGTTATCAACTGATAAATATCTCTAACCCTGAAAGTAGGAGCTATATTCCGCATCGTACGGGAGGTCCCAGTCAGACATTGTTGGAACTGGGCTCTTTGGCAATCTCGATGAAAGCTGCACAGGAAGTGTTATGGAATCCTCTCACTAAGAAACAGAAAGATTCACTGGCTGCTACCATGTTGAGTTATGGAGAGGGACCGACTATTGGTTCCAACTGGATGTTTTTCAATGTCTTTATCTTGAGTTTTCTGAAAGATCAGGGATATGCCGTGAATGAAAGCTACCTGGAGTCGAACCTGCAAAAACTTCTCGCACGCTATCGGGGCGAAGGCTGGTACAATGACGCTCCGGCTTATGACTATTATAGTGCGTGGGCTTATCAGACTTACGGACCTATTTGGGCGGAAATGTTCGGGAAGAAACAATACCCTCAATATGCAAGGCAGTTTATGGAAAATCAGCATGACATGGTTGATAATTATCCATTTCTGTTCAGCCGTGATGGCAGGATGAATATGTGGGGACGGAGTATTTGTTATCGTTTTGCCATTACTGCTCCTTTGTCTTTGTATGAATATGACAAAAGTGGTAATGTGAATTATGGATGGATGAGAAGGATAGCTTCTTCTACGTTGTTGCAATTTTTAGAACGTCCGGAATTTCTGGAAGATGGTGTTCCGACAATGGGTTTCTACGGACCTTTTGCTCCTGCTGTTCAGATTTATAGTTGCCGGGGTAGTGTTTATTGGTGCGGAAAAGCTTTTCTTAGTTTGTTGTTGCCGGAAAACTCTAACTATTGGTCGGCTACAGAAAATAACGGTCCTTGGGAGAAAGAACTGAAAAAAGGGGAAGTGTATAATAAGTTCCAGCAGGGAACTAATCTATTGATAACCAATTACCCGAATTGTGGCGGATCTGAAATGCGTTCATGGTGTCATGAGACTGTGGCAAAAGATTGGCAGAAATTCCGGAGTACCGAAAATTATAATAAACTGGCTTACCATACAGAGTTCCCCTGGATGGCAGATGGGAAGAATGGGGAGATTTCCATGAATTATGGAACAAGGAATAAAAAAGGGGAATGGGAAGTGTTGCGGTTGTATACGTTCAAAAGTTTCGAAAATGGAATTTATCGTCGTGACGCTGTGCTCGAAACGGATAGCACTGTGAAGTATCAGTTGGCGGATATTCCTCTGCCGGATGGAATTCTGCGGGTAGATAAAGTGACTGTTTCAGAACCGGCGGAGATTTGTTTGGGACATTATTCCCTGCCTCGTCTGGATTCCGATATAAAGGAAACAGGTTGTAAGGTGGGTAAACAGAATATTCCGGTACTCTCTAACGGAAAATATGAATTGGCAATGATACCATTGACAGGTTGGGAGAAAACATATACGGTATATCCGGAGGGAGTGCATCCTGTAAGTGAGAAATGTGCATTAAATATGGTTTCCGATCAGTTATCCGGTGAAAAAATATATGTGACACTTCAATTATGGAAGAAGAATGAGAAAAGAGGTTTTACTTCAAAAGAGCTGACACCGGTGAAATCTGTCCATGTGTCAGAGGATAAGAAACAGGTGACGGTTTGTTTATCAAACGGTGAAATAAAAACTATTTCGTTTGAGTAATGAATCCCATTCAAGTAACTGATATTTAATTAAGAAACATATTGCTATCATGAAAGAGAAGATTGTTTGGATTTTTGTCGTTTTATATCTGTGTAGCTTTCATTTGAATGCCCAAAATGTAGAAAATAATCCTACTGGCGGCGGGTATCAAGTTGCAGCTGAAGGAGCTTGGTGTTGGTTTGCCGATCCGAGAGCCTTGCATTATGAAAACAAGGAGGGAACTATAAATAAGACATATATCGGTTACATCGATATTCATGGTAATATAAAGGCGATGCAGTATGACTTTCAAAAGAAGGAACAGGAAGAAGTATTGATCCGTTCGTATTTTCAGCCGGACGATCATAACAATCCCACTTTTCTTGTATTGCCCGATGAAAGAATCATGATTTTCTATTCAAGACATACGGATGAACCTTGTTTTTATTACAGAGTCTCCCGAATACCGGGGGATATTACTACTTTAGGTGAAGAAAAGAGGATTGAAACAAAAAATAATACGACTTATCCTTCTCCGTTTATTCTGTCGGATGATCCTGAACATATTTATTTATGCTGGCGTGGAATCGGTTGGCATCCGACTATTGCCAAGCTTTCATTACCGGACGACAAAGATGAGGTGGATGTAGTATGGGGACCGTATCAAATCGTACAATCTACCGGCGCCCGTCCGTATGCGAAATACATGTCTAACGGGAAAGATAAGATTTATTTGACTTACACCACGGGACATCCGGATAATGAACTTCCCAACTTCCTTTATTTTAATTATATCGATATCAAAACATTGCAGTTGACTGATGTCAGGGGAACCGTACTTTCTACTATTGCCGACGGCACATTTAAGGTGAACAAGACAGGTGATTATGCGAAACAATACCCGTCTACGGTAGTGGATAATCCTTCTGAACGTGACTGGGTATGGCAAATAGCTTCTTCGGACAGGAACGGAAATCCGGTGATAGCAATGGTACGTATCAGCGATAATAAAGAATCTCATGATTATTACTATGCAAAATGGAACGGACACGAGTGGAAAAAGACTTTTCTTATTAATGCCGGTGGACATTTTCATCAGACGCCGAATTTAGAAAAGTGTTATAGTGCCGGTATGGCTATCGATCCGTCGAATGTTAATGAGGTATATTGCTCATTACCGGTAGAGGGAAAATATGGTAAGGTGTATGAGATTGTAAGATTTATCATGAGTGAAGATGGAGAGGTTATTTCTAAGGAGGCAGTCACAAAAGACTCGCAACTGAATAATGTCCGTCCTTATATGATACCGGCTTCAGAGGGTACCCCATTGCGGCTGACTTGGATGTATGGCAACTATTATGATTGGATTGTCAGTTTACAACATCCACAAGGCTATTCTACAGGGATAGCCTGCGACTTCAAAGGATTCCCCGATAGAAAAAAGAAGAAGATGATAGCGGCATCCGGCAAAGAAATACGATTTAATCCTGAAAAGCCTTTTGTGCTGGAACAGACGATTACTCTTGGCACAGATAATTATCAAGGTTGCTTGTTGCAACTCGGTGATCTGGAATATTATCTAAACGGAGAAACGATGAAACCTGAAATCAGATATAAAGGGAAGGTATATACCAGCACAAATGTATTGGGAACATCGGATTGTTGGAAAACACAGGCTCGTGGAACCGATGGCAAGTGGTATACTCCGCAGAAATATGGGGAGGTTCGTTTGAGGATGGAATATAAGAAAGGTGTTTTATGTGTATATATAAATGACTTGCTCGATCAGAGAATTGACTTTGATTGAAAGCGAGCGAACTCTTTTATGGAGTGGGCTAATAAGTGGAATCCTCGTTTATATCGTATTATATAATAAATGAGGACTAAGTTCGAAGTACAAATTCTCCATAATATCATACATTTAATAGAGAATGATTGTTTTTAGCCCTTTTTTGACATATAAGTAGCCCTTTATATTTTATGTATCATCTATCTTTGTAGACAAGAAATCTTATTTAATATCATGAATATGAATAGACATTGTGGAATAATTAAGTTTATATTATTAGGGGTGGTTTGTATATCATTACTGCCTGTATCAGTGCATGCACAGAAGTATACGGAGTTTATCCCCGGTGAAGTTTGGAAAGATACGGACGGGAATCCGATCAATGCCCATGGTGGTGGACTTTTATATCATAACGGCACTTACTATTGGTATGGCGAATACAAGAAAGGGAAAACCATTTTGCCTGACTGGGCTACGTGGGAGTGTTATCGTACGGATGTGACCGGAGTAGGTTGTTACTCTTCTAAAGACTTGCTGAATTGGAAATTTGAGGGTATTGTACTTCCGGCAGTTAAAGACGATCCGAATCATGACCTGCATCCCTCCAAAGTATTGGAACGTCCGAAAGTGGTTTATAATAAGAAAACGGGCAAATTTGTAATGTGGGTCCATGTGGAAAGTGCTGATTACAGTAAGGCTTGTGCCGGAGTGGCAGTTTCCGATTCTCCTGTTGGTCCGTTCGTTTATCAGGGAAGTTTTCGTCCGAACAATGCGATGAGCCGCGATCAGACTGTTTTTGTGGATGATGATGGACGTGCTTATCAGTTTTATTCTTCAGAAAATAATGAAACGATGTATATCAGCCTTCTGACTGATGATTATCTGAAACCGAGCGGACGTTTTACACGCAATTTCGTAAAAGAATCGAGAGAGGCTCCGGCAGTATTTAAATATAATGGTAAATATTATATGTTGAGTTCCGGTTGTACTGGCTGGGATCCTAATATAGCCGAGATCGCAGTAGCCGATTCTATTATGGGAACATGGAAGACAATCGGAAATCCTTGTACGGGACCGGATGCGGATAAAACGTTTTATGCCCAGAGTACTTATGTCCAGCCTGTTGTCGGAAAGAAGAATGCATATATTGCCATGTTCGACCGTTGGAAGAAGAAGGATTTGGAAGATTCCCGTTATGTATGGCTGCCTGTGTTGGTAAAAGATGGGAAAATAACTATCCCTTGGCATGAAAAATGGAACCTTTCTATCTTTGACAAATAAAAAATAAATATGAAACGGATACTGCTACTACTTTGCGGAATAATGCTCGTTCCCGTTATTGCCTGTTCCCAGCATTTGGTTGAAGTGGGAAAGGGGTATAGCTGTACTTCGGTCAATACGACGGTCTTTCGGAATAATTCGCTGGTTACACACGGTGATGAACAATATATCAGTTATTACGATAACGATGGCTATCTGGTACTTGGAAAGCGGAAACTGGATTCGGAACAATGGACATTACATCGCACCCAATATCAGGGAAATGTGAAGGATGCTCATAATATAATTAGTATGATGATAGATGGAGAAGGATACATGCACGTATCTTTTGACCATCACGGACATCCATTGAATTACTGCCGGAGCATTGCTCCCGGTTCTTTGGAACTGGGGGATAAAATGCCCATGACCGGAGTTGACGAAGGAAATGTCACCTATCCGGAGTTCTATCCTTTATCCGGAGGAGATTTATTGTTTGTTTACCGCTCCGGTTCTTCGGGTCGTGGAAATCTGGTAATGAACCGTTATTCGCTGAAAGAACACAAATGGACTCGTGTGCAGGATATACTGATCGACGGAGAAAATAAACGGAATGCCTATTGGCAGTTATATGTTGATGAGAAAGGGACGATTCATCTTTCATGGGTATGGCGCGAGACCTGGCATGTGGAAACAAACCATGATATTTGTTATGCCCGTTCTTTTGATAATGGGGTAACTTGGTATAAGACGAGTGGAGAACGATATGAACTCCCGATCAAATTGTCCAATGCGGAGTATGCCTGTCGTTTACCTCAAAACTGTGAGTTGATTAATCAGACGAGCATGAGTGCTGATGCAGGAGGAAATCCGTATATAGCTACTTATTGGCGGGAACCCGATAGTGATGTTCCTCAATACCGCATCGTCTGGAATGACGGGAAGATGTGGCATCAACGGCAGATAACCGATCGCCAGACACCTTTTACCTTGAAGGGTGGAGGTACGAAAATGATCCCTATTGCCCGTCCGCGTATTGTGGTAGAAGGTGGAGAAGTCTTTTATATTTTCCGTGACGAAGAACGGGGAAGCCGTGTGTCGATGGCACATGCGACTGATGTGGGTACGAGTAAGTGGACGATAACGGATCTGACGGATTTTTCGGTGGATGCCTGGGAACCCTCTCATGATACGGAACTTTGGAAAAAGCAGCGGAAACTGCATCTCTTTGTACAACACACCCGTCAGGGAGACGGTGAACGCACAGCGGAAATTGAGCCTCAAATGATATATGTATTGGAAACGGATATGGATACAAATAAATAAAGATATGAAGAAACTATATGCAACTCTTTTTTCTGCACTCTTTCTAGGCGGTGCAATCTGTGCAAGTTGTACGGATAAGAAGGATGCTTCTGCTGAAGAAGTGATAAACACTATTCATAAAGTGAATAATTATTGGCAGACGAATCATCCGGAACACGGACGTTCTTTTTGGGATAATGCCGCCTATCACACCGGAAATATGGAAGCTTATTTTTTGACTAAGCAGCCGGAGTATTTGGAATACTCGAAAGCCTGGGCGGAACATAATGAATGGAAAGGGGCAAAATCAGATCATAAGGAAAACTGGAAGTACAGTTACGGTGAAAGTGATGATTATGTGCTTTTCGGTGACTATCAGATTTGTTTCCAGACGTATGCCGATCTCTATAATATGGAACCGGATACACAGAAAATAGCCCGTGCCCGCGAAGTGATGGAATATCAGATGAGTACCCCCAATCATGATTATTGGTGGTGGGCAGATGGCTTATATATGGTCATGCCGGTCATGACAAAGATGTATAACATTACTAAGAATCCGCTCTATTTGGAGAAACTGCATGAATACCTCGCCTATGCTGATAGTATTATGTATGATGAAGAGGCCGGACTTTATTACCGGGATGGAAAATACGTGTATCCTAAACACAAAAGTGTGAACGGCAAAAAGGATTTTTGGGCACGTGGAGACGGCTGGGTATTGGCCGGATTGGCAAAAGTCTTGAAAGAACTTCCTGAAACAGATAAGTATCGTCCGGAATATATAGATCGTTTCCGTACCCTGGCTAAGTCGGTTGCTGCTTGTCAACAGCCGGAAGGTTACTGGACACGCAGTATGCTCGATCCATTGCATGCACCGGGACCGGAAACCAGTGGAACGGCTTTCTTTACCTATGGTTTACAATGGGGAATCAATAACGGTTTTCTGGATGCTGCAGAATATCAGCCGGTGGTTGAAAAAGCATGGAAATATCTCTCAACAGTTGCTTTGCAGCCTGATGGCAAGATTGGTTATGTGCAACCGATTGGTGAGAAAGCGATACCCGGTCAGGTGGTAGACGCAAACTCAACTTCGAATTTTGGAGTAGGTGCGTTTCTATTGGCAGCCTGCGAACGGGTTCGTTATTTGAATAAATAAATACAGGCACGGATTACACGGGTTTCACAGCTCTTAGAGGCATGCCTTAATATAAGTCAACAGCGTAATCCGTGTAATCCGTGCCTAAAATTTAATTCAGCATCAAGCTCATATATGGCTTTAACGGCTGAAGTATTCTATTGGTTAATTCGCTAATATTCATTTGTATATGTGCACCGGGCAGTCGCTCGGTATTATACATACACTTTCCTTTGCACAGGTAATAATAGCCGTTGTTTACAGACAATTGTTTGTCCGATAATTCCAGCTGCATTTCATCTTCAGGAAAAGCCGCGGCATAGATTTGCAGCACTTCTTTGGCATTGATGATACGTGCCATGCCTAGCGGATGTTGAGACTGTTTATCTTCAGGAGGCAGTAGTTGAACCATGCGCTTGCAGCCGGTGTGCTGCCTGATCGCATACAATAAACTATATTCCACATCTTTATCATCAGCGCAAAGCTCATTGATAATGATATGTTTGTCTCCTTTATATATAATGGTTATTCCTTTGATTTCGTTTTCCTGTCTGGCTACAAATAAATAACCTCCACTAATGGCAAGATCGGTCATAATAACCTGAAAGTCTTCCGATGTGTGCTGAATACAGCAAGCCCGTTCGGAAAGTTTCTTATTCAAATAGGAATAGACCTCCTCCTGAAATTCTGAAACAACACTGACCGCTATCTCTTTAGAAGGGATAAACTCGGGCAAAACGATCTCTTTAGTTGAATACTTGAATACCGAAGCATATCCCATACGGGCATAATAATCAAACAACCAGGGTTCTGCCGGTATTAATGTGCTGAAGTGTACTCCATTCCGTAACATCCGGGCGAAAGACTGTGATAAAAGCTCGCGCATGACTCCTTTGCTTCGAAAATCGGGATGCGTACAGGCTCCTGAAATATAGGAGGTCTGTACAGTCTCTCCACCAAAAGTCATCGGATAAGGAAGCATTTGAAGGGCAGAGATTACCTCATCACCACTTTTGATGGCAACGTTCACCTCTGTCTTATAGCGTAGTCTGAAGTACATCTCGACGAATTCTTCACTATCGTCAAAACAGACTTTCCACAATGCTTTTACTTGCTCCTTTATCATCATATTTATAAAGAGTTTACCATTTAACCATATTCATGGGATGCTCTTTGAGACAAGCCATGTATTTTTCCAGAATCGTCACCGGTTGGTAAGACAATTTGGCTTTGCGCAAACCTTCGAGACCTAAATCCTCTTCCCGGTTGATATAGATATATTGTTCGGGAATCCGGTTGGCAAATTCATAATTAATCATAGCATACGCGCCTTCAATGCTGGTATCCGCTTTTTCTACATGCACGCCAAACGTTTCATGATTGATAGGCATACCGAATGTAAATGCTACGATTTTACCGTTCACATGAAGAATTCCACCTGTCAGTCCGAGTGCTTCGAAGTTGTGGAGGGCATAAATCAGAGCACGACGTTCATTGCCCGTCCCTTCCTGCTGGTCGCAGTGATTCACTTTACACCATTCTGCTTCCAGATCCAGACATTCCTGAATGCGGTCCGGAGTGATCGGTGTATATTCATAATCCGGATAAGTGTTGCGGAACCGGTTGATATGATTTCTTTTCGCTTGGAATTTCTTACCCTTCAGTGTTGAAAGATCACTTCTCAAATAGATATAATCCGCATAGTCGCGGTCTTCTGTAAATGTGAACTGTCCCGGAAGGATAGCTTCGAGATCAGCACGCATATTACTGCACACTCCCAACATACAGAAATGCTGGTTCTCTTTGCGGGCATCTTCTATCAGTTCCCACAATACTGCTTTCAAATCTCCTGTGCCTACGGGCATCATATAAGCGAGTTGTTCTCCCGCCCAGAACTTGAACACCAGAAAGTTGTCGACCACTGCAAATTGGGTATCATATAAGAACCTCCAACTACAAAGATTGGAGAATGAAAGATCGCAATTGCGGCGATCACTTTTCATCGTGAATGAGGTGATTGTGTCTCTGTCTGCTAACGTGACATCTTTAAATGGAATCATAAGATTGCTTTTTGCGTTTAACTCTTTATATAACGGAAAATCAAGAGATTTTGTTTTTACAAAATACCTAATAATCGAAGGATAGTAGGTGTTAGCAGTGCAGTGAATATTCCATTTAGCGTCAGTCCCAGGCTGGCGTATGCTCCATATTTGCTGCTGATATCCATTGCAGTGGAGGTTCCGACGGCATGAGCGGCTGTTCCCATCGAAAGCCCTTGGGCGATCGGACTGCCTACACGCATGATTTTCATTGTCTTAAAGCCACAGATAGCCCCTAATAAACCTACTGCTACAACAACTGCCGCCGTTAGTGACGGAATACCGCCGATAGCTTTGGTTACTTCCATCGCAATCGGGGTCGTAACCGATTTCGGAGCCAGTGACAGGATTACCTCTTGTGAGGCTCCCATGAATTTCGCAATCAGTACTACTGAAATAACTCCGACGATGCAGCCTGCCAGTTGAGACAGTAGAATAGGCAATAACTGCTTTTTTATCATTTCCAGTTGGAGATATAAAGGTACGCCTAAAGCCACAACGGCCGGGCGTAGCCAGAATTCGATCAGATGTCCTCCTTTATTATATGTCTCATAAGAGATATTGGTCATTTTAAGGAAGATGATTAATAGTGCGATGGTCAGCAATATAGGATTTAATAATACCAGTCCTGTTTTCTTCTGAAGTAGTTTGGCAAAGAAGAAAATCCCGAAGGTAATGGCCAGCAGGAAGAAATTATTTTCTAAGAAGCTCATTTGTCTTTATTCGTTAAGTTGATTTTATCTTTAAGGTGTAGTTTCTCCGGCAGATGGAAATCTGACAGATGAAGTTTGCGTGCCAGTTTGATCTGACGTGCCAGCCTGAACTTGCGGACGATTTGGTGCACCCATCCCGTAACGACAAGTACAAGCGCGGTGCTGACAATGGTCGCTGTCACTATCGGCCAGAACTCTGCCGCAATGACGTCAAAGTACAGCATAAGAGCCACACCGGGCGGAACGAAAAAGAATCCTAAGTTGGCAACCAGAAAGTCGGACAATCCCTGTACCCAGTGTAATTTAATCCAACCTAATTTTAAAAAGAGGGTGAGCAGCAGCATACCGATGATGCTGGAGGGGAGCTTGATACCCGTAAGATAAACTATTAATTCACCCAAAGCCAAACAGCCAAATAAAATGGCGCACTGACGTATCATATACTAATAACCTATTGATTTTGTTTGAAAACACTGCAAAGGTATGAAAAATAGGAGTACAGTGTTAAATATTATAATATTTTAGACTTGGGAGAGAAATATAGCCGAAATTGTAATGTGGATATTGCAAAATTGAGTACTTTTGCACCGCAAATTACAAATTGTAAGGACGTTTTATAATAATATTCAATATATCTATGCTCAATTTAATCAACCAAATCGTGGCGCGTGCGAAAGCAAATCGCCAACGTATTGTTCTTCCGGAAGGAACTGAAGAACGCACATTGAAAGCTGCCAATATGATTTTGACAGACGAAGTAGCCGATCTAATTTTACTGGGTAAACCGGCAGAAATTAATGAACTTGCTACAAAATGGGGATTGGGAAACATCGGTAAAGCTACTATCATTGATCCTGAAACTTCTCCGAAACACGAAGAATATGCGCAGTTGTTGTGTGAACTTCGTAAAAAGAAGGGGATGACTATCGAAGAAGCCCGCAAATTGACGAGCGATCCTTTGTTCTATGGTTGTTTAATGATTAAGAGCGGTGATGCTGACGGTCAGTTGGCTGGTGCCCGCAACACTACTGGTAATGTATTGCGTCCTGCTTTGCAGATTATCAAGACTGCTCCGGGAATCACTTGCGTATCTGGTGCTATGTTGCTCCTGACTCATGCTCCCGAATATGGAAAGAATGGAATTTTGGTCATGGGTGATGTGGCCGTAACCCCGGTTCCTGATGCTAACCAATTGGCGCAGATTGCAGTTTGTACAGCGCAGACTGCCAAGGCGGTTGCCGGTATCGAAAATCCGAAAGTAGCTATGTTGAGTTTCTCTACCAAAGGCTCTGCTAAACATGAAGTAGTGGATAAAGTGGTAGAAGCTACTAAGATTGCAAAGGAGATGGCTCCTACGCTTGATCTGGATGGTGAAATGCAGGCTGATGCTGCTCTTGTTCCGGAAGTCGGTGCAAGCAAGGCTCCGGGTTCTCCTGTGGCTGGCGAAGCAAACGTATTGATTGTTCCGAGTCTGGAAGTTGGTAATATCTCTTATAAGTTAGTTCAACGTCTGGGACATGCTGACGCTGTCGGTCCGATTCTTCAGGGTATCGCTTGTCCGGTAAACGACTTGTCTCGTGGTTGTTCTATCGAAGATGTATATCGCATGATTGCTATCACTGCTAATCAGGCTATTGCAGCAAAGGCAAATAAATAAGTATTAGGCATAAAGTAGTAAGTATTAAATCGACAACGACATGAAAATTCTGGTATTGAACTGCGGAAGTTCATCTATTAAATATAAATTGTTCGATATGACCACCAAAGAGGTGATTGCACAAGGTGGTATCGAAAAAATCGGTCTGAAAGGATCATTCTTGAAACTTACTTTGCCGAATGGTGAAAAGAAAATATTGGAGAAAGATATTCCTGAACATACAGTAGGAGTAGAGTTTATCCTGAACACGCTGATTAATCCTGAATACGGCGCTATTAAATCTTTGGATGAGATCAATGCAGTAGGTCACCGTATGGTACACGGAGGCGAGCGTTTCAGCGAATCTGTATTGCTGAACAAGGAAGTGCTGGAAGCTTTCGCTGCTTGCAATGACTTGGCTCCGCTTCACAATCCTGCTAACTTGAAAGGGGTAAATGCAGTTTCTGCTATTCTTCCTAACATTCCGCAGGTAGGTGTATTCGATACGGCTTTCCATCAGACAATGCCGGATTATGCTTACATGTATGCTATTCCTCACGAACTGTATGAAAAGTATGGTGTACGTCGTTATGGCTTCCACGGAACTTCTCATCGTTATGTGTCAAAACGTGTATGTGAATTCTTGGGTGTAAATCCGGTAGGACAGAAAATTATCACTTGCCACATTGGTAACGGTGGTTCTATCGCTGCTATCAAAGATGGTAAATGTATGGATACTACTATGGGCTTGACTCCATTGGAAGGCTTGATGATGGGTACTCGTAGCGGTGATATTGATGCCGGTGCAGTAACATTTATCATGGAAAAAGAAGGCTTGAACACAACCGGTGTTTCCAATCTGTTGAACAAGAAGAGCGGTGTACTGGGCATTTCGGGTGTATCAAGCGATATGCGTGAACTCTTGGCTGCTTGTGCGGCTGGCAATGAGAAAGCTATCCTTGCAGAGAAGATGTACTATTACCGTATTAAGAAATATATCGGTGCTTATGCTGCTGCATTGGGCGGTGTGGATATTATCCTGTTTACTGGTGGTGTAGGTGAGAACCAGATGGAATGTCGTCGTGAAGTTTGTAAGGATATGGAATTCATGGGTATCGAACTTGATAACGAAGTAAATGCTAAGGTTCGCGGTGAAGAAGCAATCATTTCTACTCCTGCTTCTAAAGTGAAAGTAGTAGTGATCCCAACAGATGAAGAACTGTTGATCGCATCGGATACAATGGATATCCTGAATAAGTAATAATTTTATTGCTGATATACAAAAAAAAGATGGACTCGATTTCGAGTCCATCTTTTTTTTGTCTTACTTTGCATATCAAATAGTTATATCCCGTTTTTGATATGCGTTACTCCGTCATAATTCCCGTTTATAATCGTCCCGATGAAGTGGATGAATTATTGCAAAGTCTTACTGTACAACACTTTAATGGTTTTGAGGTTGTTGTTGTTGAAGATGGTTCTTCCATTCCCTGTAAAGGAGTAGTAGACCGGTATGCAGATCGGTTGAATATAAAATATTTCTCTAAACCCAATTCCGGTCCGGGACAAACCCGTAATTACGGAGCAGAACGTAGCGAAGGCGAATACCTTATTATATTGGATTCTGATGTCATCCTTCCCGAAGGCTACTTCGATGCGGTAGAGAAGGAGCTCACCACTTCTCCTGCCGATGCTTTTGGTGGCCCCGACCGTGCACACGATTCTTTCACTGATATTCAGAAGGCAATTAACTATTCCATGACCTCTTTCTTCACGACCGGAGGTATCCGTGGCGGAAAAAAGAAGATGGACAAATTCTATCCCCGTAGTTTTAATATGGGAGTTCGCCGGGCAGTGTACGAGGCTTTGGGAGGTTTTTCAAAGATGCGTTTTGGGGAGGATATTGATTTCAGTATCCGTATCTTTAAGAATGGGTACACTTGTCGTCTTTTTCCTGATGCCTGGGTATATCATAAACGTCGGACTGACTTGAAAAAATTCTTCAAGCAGGTGCATAACTCCGGCATTGCCCGTATTAATCTTTATAAGAAATATCCGGATTCTCTGAAACTGGTGCATTTGCTTCCAGCCGTATTTACATTGGGAGTGGCGCTTCTATTATTAGGAACCCCCTTCTGCCTCTTCAGTTTCACGCCTATCATTCTCTATGCATTACTCGTATGCATTGATTCTACTATTCAGAATAAAAGTCTGTCTATTGGCGTTTATTCCATTGCCGCCGCATTTATACAGCTTATCGGCTATGGTACAGGCTTTTGGCGCGCATGGTGGCAGCGTTGTATCAGAGGGAAGGATGAGTTTGAGGCTTTCCAAAAGAATTTTTATAAGTAATCCATTTTTTATTTGCCTATTACCATTCCTATTTTTGTTTAAAAGGAATGTTGTCTGACACCCGGGTGTCAGACAAGTTATACTTTCATGGAAAAAAAGTAATGGATGCAATCGAAGAAATTTTTATAGGCTATATCTTTTTTCATTTAGTGGAGTGCAAATCACATTTCTTATTCTTCCCTTAAACCCCAGCAATTTGTCGCCTATCTGTTTCAATGGGAAGATAAGTGTTTCCTGATACCAAATGCTGTCTTTACGCAGGCTTTTCTGATTGTAAACTACACCGATTCGTCCTTCCAAACGTTCTTGTAGCTCTCCGTTTATGTAAAGTGAGGTCCCTTTGGCATCTCCCTCTACACGAACCTTTGTCCATTTTTCCACAGGCAAACGATAGGAATGGAAGATGAATTCATAGCCGTCGCGCGAGAATGCGAATTTACCCGTATTTTGCCAGTTCGCGGTGAAAACAGAATGGGGACCTTTGAATAAGACCGCATCGATATTGGGCTTTGGATCTGCGTAGATTTCAAATTCCACACTATATGGATAACCGATTTCGGGTATAGAGGTAAGAACCGAGTCGTTACCTTGCAGGATAATTTCCTGGCCGGAAAGCGTTAGGTCTTTTCTGTCATCTATGCTGGCCTGTAGATTTACGCCCGGTGCTTCCGGTGTTGTCCTGCACCACGTTTCGAAGGTTTCAAACGGTATGTTTCTTGTGTTTTCTCCTTTCCAAAGTTTCTCGCTCATAACCTGCATGGCAGGAAAGGTGCGTATATGTACATCCTGTTGGCTGATTCCATTTCCGACACGGTCGTTCCATACAGCAAACATGGCTCCTAATAAATTAGTAGACTGCTCTATCATTTCTCCCTCTTGCATCATTCGTGGTGACCAACTCTCATATATCCATTGATGATCCAGAAAGTTATGGTAGTAATTCACGGCTGGTACGATATATAGAAATGCATCGCATGTATTAATCGCTTTGGCTCCTTCCTGCAGTGCGGTTTCTAAGTCTAGCCAGCTATAATTCCATGCATTGACCGTTTTTCCTTTCAGATTTACGGGGGTATTTCCTTTCATGTGTTTCAGACTTCCCCATAATCGCGGATTTTTTCCATATTTGGTGATATACTTCAGATAGTATTCAGTGAAATAGCGGAATTGTTCCGCTTCTTTGAGGTTGTACTCATCAGTGCCGATATGTACGTCCGGTCCGACAAATATCGGGTGATCTCCCGAGAGATATTCGTCAAACAAAGTATCAAGGAAATCATATACCTCTTTTTTATAGAGGTCGAGATGATCCATACCATATTCTTTTTTGTCGGCTGCCAGTATCGGATTGTAATGAGTGAAAGCGAGTGAGTGTGCCGGAACATCAATTTCTGGGATGATATTGATTCCATATCGTGCGGCCATTTGCTGGAAGTTGCGGAATTCTTCTTTGGTGTAGGAACCATCTTTGGATGTGAGTCCCGGAAAACGGTCGCTTTCCAATCTGAAGGCGGCGTATGTTTTGTTCCAGTCATTATCGAAAAACTCAACGAAACCATTATCATTCAGATGTATTTGCAGTTCATTCATTTTATAGAACGAGAGAATTTTTACGTAATCCTGCAAATAGTCCATTGTGAAAAATTTCCTGGCTACGTCAATCATCAGTCCGCGGTGAGCATACTGCGGATAATCCAATGCTTTTCCTTTCATGAGTCCAAAAGGCTGGTTATGGATCATTTGCAACAGTGTGCGAGTTCCCCAGAATACTCCTTTTACGGTGGAGGCTTCGATGGTTACATGGTTGCGTATATCCAGTTCATAGCTTTCTTCTCCCAATGATGAAGGCGATTTTTTCACTGACAGATAGATAGAATGATTTTTCGGTTTTCCGGAGGTTACCTGATAATTCCAGCCGAACATATCTTTTAAGTCTTTTGCCATTATTTCCGCAGTTTCTTTCAACAGGCTTTCTGCTTCCGGAGCGATTATAATCTTTCCTGTTTCCGGTAGTGTCAGTTTGCCTTTTGCCCCATTCCAATGTTGTAAGGAGGGAATCACCTGCGGGATATCCGTTTGAGCGTATACTGTCATTCCTAATAGTAGTAAGATGGATAAGATGCTTATTCTCTTTTTCATATTTATTAGATGTTTATATATTAATCTTGATAGCGCAAAACTACGATATTTGGAAGTAAAGGGATTCTAAAAATAGACTTATAGCTTCCAAAATTCATTTTTTCAGTTATATAGGAGTATCTTTGTGACTTAATTTGATTAATAATGGAAAGTAAACACAAACTATCCATCAACCAGTGGGCACTGGAAGACCGCCCACGGGAAAAAATGATGGAGAAGGGAGCAGCCGCATTGAGTGATGCCGAACTACTCGCTATATTGATTGGCTCCGGAAATACGGAAGAAAGTGCTGTCGAATTGATGAGACGCCTGCTCCTGTCTTGTGATAACAATCTGAATTCATTGGCAAAATGGGAAGTGTGTGACTATTCCTCTTTCAAAGGTATGGGACCCGCAAAGAGCATTACAGTGATGGCAGCCTTGGAATTAGGCAAACGAAGAAAGCTGCAAGAAACCAAAGAGAGACTTCGAATCACTTGCTCAAAAGATATCTATGATATTTTCCAACCGATCATGTGTGACTTGGAACAGGAAGAATTCTGGGTGCTCCTATTGAACCAGGCAACCAAACTAATTGATAAGGTACGTATAAGTACTGGTGGCATAGACGGAACTTATACCGATGTGCGCACCATTCTCCGGGAAGCATTGCTGCAAAGAGCTACACAAATCGCGGTGGTGCATAACCATCCTTCGGGAAATATTCATCCCAGCCAACCGGACAGGAGTTTGACAGAGCATATCCATAAAGCGGCGGAAACGATGAATATCCGTCTGATAGATCACGTCATCGTTTGTGAAGACGGATTTTTCAGCTTTGCAGATGAGGGCCTACTCTAATTAGTAATACTACCTTATTTAAGTGAGAATATCTTATTTATTCTCACTCCTGCATTCATTTTTATACTGCGTGGGCGTCAAGCCTGTGTACTGTTTGAATGCAGTACTGAAATAACGTAAAGTAGTGAAACCTATCTGATCTGATATTTCAGTAAATGTCAGATCGGTGGTTTTTATCAGAGTAATGGCTTGCTCCAACCTGAATTTGTTGATATAGTCATTTGCCCCCATATCGGTGATAGCCTTCAACTTGTTGTAAAGAGATGTTTTACTCATTCCGATCTCTCTGCAGATAAAAGGAATATCTAAAGACGGATTGCTGATATTCTCGGAAATGAGCTTGTTAAACTTTAACAAGAACGTTTCATCCGCCTGGCTGAAAGTACTCTCCAGCGGTTGAGGGAAGTTGCCTATATGTTGATAGTGCTCTTTCGTTTGCTCCCGGTTGTATAGCCGGTTCTGTATAATCTTAACAAGAGTGTCTATCTCAAAAGGTTTTCCCAGATAAGCGTCCGCCCCGATTTTATACCCATACAGTCGGCTCTGTTCATCATTGCGTGCCGTGAGCAGAATCACAGGAATATGACTGATGCCGATATTCTCTTTTACCGCTTTGCACAGTTCGTATCCATTCATAACCGGCATCATCACATCGCTCACTATAATATCCGGAACTTGCTTTTGCGCTATTTCGAAAGCTTCCCGGCCATCATGTGCTATATAAATTGCTTTGAATAAGGATTTCAATTCTTTGGAGAGGAAATCTGTCAGGTTATGATTGTCGTCTACCAATAGCACTGTGTAATTCTGCGTAGAGAAGTCGAGTGTCTCGGGAGCGTTGATCTCATGATCTACGTCCGGTGTAATCAATTCATTGATGTAAGGTTTCGGCTGGCAGATGACTTCGCCCGACTCCAATCCCAAAGGCAAGTCGAAGAAGAAAGTGGCTCCTCCCGCTTCGTTGTTCATGGCTCCGATTTTACCTTTATGCAATTCCACCAGCATCTTGGCGTATGAAAGTCCGACTCCGCTACCGCCAATTTCCTGCTTGCCTTGATAGAAACGGATGAATACCTTCTCCATGTCTTCCTCTTGCATACCTTCTCCCTGATCCAAAACGGAAACACGGACGTATGAGTCATTTTTGCTGGTACGGATAGTGACGGTTGTGTTTTTAGGACTGTGTTTCAGTGCGTTCGTCAATAAGTTTGTGACTACGATTGTACACATACCCTTGTCAAATACCACCTCTTTTATGCTGTCGTCGAGCTGATAATCTATTTGCACTTCCTGGGCAGCTCCCTCGTCCGTAAAATCGGCACCAATCTCCTTTATCCATGAGTTAAATGGATAGGCTTGGAGTTTCAACTTGGTTTCTCCTACTTCCATCTTACGTACGTCCAGCACCATGTTGATAAGATCTTTCATCCGTTGAGCCTGTTTATGTATATTCTTCAACGGTGGATAAATGGCATCTGTAGAAGGAAGTGTCTTTAATATGCGGCTTAGCGGGGCATATATGAGTGTGAGCGGAGTTCGCAGTTCATGGCTGATATTAATCAGAAAACGAACTTTTTCTTCATACACATTCTGCTCGTGTTCTTTCATCATCCATTTCATCTTGTTTTCTTTGCGTCGAAGCAGAACGAAAACAATTTGTACCACAATGCCTATGCAAGCAATGATGCAGAGAGAAACGAACCACCAGCTTCTGTACCAGGGTGGCAGTACGTTTAATGTGAAAAGAAACTGGGGAGTTGTTTCATTTCCTTCCTGTGTGTTACAGCTCACCATGATGGGATAACTTCCCGGAGCAAGAGATGGGATCATCAATTCAGGGTTGTAGCCTTCGGTTTTAAGGTCTCCCATTTGGAAATGATAGACTTTGAGCCGGAGAATGTCCGCACCATAAGTCATGACACGGATCTTAATGTTTTTACTGTTCCAGGGGATGGATATCTTGTCTTGATTGAGCTGATACATCCTGTTCTCTCCGTTTATGGTCAGTTCGGCAAGGCGTATTTCCGGAGAGTCACTACTCTTTTCTATTTGAGTGTCTGCATTGATACATAGTAAGCCTTTTACACCTCCCATATAGATGTTGCCTTTGGGGGAAATGAGACGGGGCTCGGCCAAGTATTCATTGGGGGAAATTCCATCCGCTTCTCCGAACCATACAAAACGTTTGGTATCGGTGAGCCATATAAAGAGTTTCTGTTCAGCTCCTATCCACACTTTTCCTTTATTGTCGCATAACACGGTATTTACTTCATTAAATAAGGTGGTAGGAATTCTTTCGAATTTGCGGGTATCAGGGTGATAGGTGTACAGGCCACGGGTGCCTGCAATCCAGAATACGCCCTTGTCATCCCTGGATACAGCATTGAAGAATCCCTGTGGAGCACTTGCAAATATCTCCACTGTGTCTTTTTTACGATCCAGTCTATATATATTATAAGGATCGTTCAGGTAAATGGCAGTGGAATCATATCCAATGGAACTCAACAAGCCTTTTATTTTCACTTCTTTGGCACAAGGGACAGGAGTGAGTTGCCGGGTGGAAGTATGGTAGCGGTAAGGAGGCGAACTTAATATTAAGATCGAATTGGGAGTATCCCGGTATAAGTTGATTGGCTGTCCGCTATAGCGGATGTGATGCTCTAATGAAGGGCTCATAATAGCGAAAGGACGCTTCTTTCCTGTCTTTTTATCGAATATGAAGATACCTTTGGAAAAGGCAGATACTAACAATTCGTTGGGTGTGAAGCCGGTGATGGAGACCATCTTGTCTCCCCAAGTGTCGGGATAGTGCACAAATGTTTCTGTAGAAGGAATGAATTTATTGATACCTCCTCCGTCCGTAGCGATCCAGAGTTCTTCGGAAGCCGGTTCCTGATATAGTTGTAATACCGTACTTTGACTTAATCCTTTGTTGTGCCCTAACACAACATTAGTGTAAGTTCTCATGGATACTTCACGAATGTTGATAACCCCTTCACGTTTACTTCCCGCCCATATATTTCCGGCAGAGTCGCTATGCAGGCAGAGTATTGTATTTGTGGGAAGGGAATGATTATCTCCGGAGATATGTTCGAGTACGGTAATATTGCCGGTTGTGGGATCGAGGATATTGATACCTCCCCCGTCTGTTCCCATCCATATTTTTTGTTTGAATTCGGTCATGCACAATACGATGTCACTGCTCAAACGGGAGTTTTGAGTGGTATAACTGGCTATCAATTTTCCCTGGGCGGAGAAACACTTGACGCCATTGTTGTAGGTTGACAGCCATATTCTTTGTTGGGAGTCTATGATGATTCCTACGTTGTCGTTCCCGTATTGGAAAGGAAATGGGGTTATCTCGAAATTCTTGAGGTTCATTTGCAGTATTCCCTGTTGCCAGCTTAGACACAATATGGTATCGGGTTTCCACATTTGTATGGATCGTATAATGAACGGCTCGTCGGTCTTGAATTCCCGTATGAGAGAAATCGTGTTGGTGGCATAAGAATATTTATATATCTTGTTGATCCCTCCGAACAGAAGTCCGTCTGCTATTTTGCAGATCGATTTGGCAATGATGGGCTGATTATTTAGTTTGGGGATAAAGAAGTTGTCGTGAATAAGAGAATAACGGGCGATTCCTGTGGTGGTCAGTATCCAGGTTGTCTGCTGATTATCTTCAATAATTTGCAGGATACTGTCGTTAGGCAGGGAATTTTCATTATCAGGTTGTGCGGTGTACTTTTTGAGTTCCGTTCCATCAAATCTGATTAGTCCTGTCGGAGTACCGATCCAGATGAATCCCTTTTGTTCGGTATAGATACAGCTGATGATAGACGGCATTCCGTTTTGGGAACCAATCAGTTTAAAGTCGTAATGGTTACCTATACTTATTGCTGGAAATGTGCCTACGATAAGAAAAGCCAGTAAGCAGAAAAAGTGTTTTATCCAAATACTTTTTTTCATCAGTCAAGATTATTAAGGGGAGATTAGTGAAACAAAAGTATGATTAATTCCGCTAAAACAAAAGAAATATTTCCAAAAACCGCCACAAAGACGTTCAAAAACGGAATATGGATGTTTTTGGAAACATTTTGGCGATTTTATGAACTCGCCATTCTGTCAATCAATCTATTTTTGTGGTGTATTTCAATGCCGGATAGTGTGGGCTATTGGCAAATGGAACTCAAAAAAACTTTTAGTATTAACTTTAATATAATGTTATGAAGAAAATGCAGATTAGGATGCAACTGGTGTGTCTCTTTTCAATGCTTTTACTGTTCTTCCCTGTGGAGCTCTTTGCTCAACAGGGCACTATCACTGGTAAGGTGGTAGACGAACGTGGCGAGTCCGTAATCGGAGCAACCGTTATGGTGAAAGGTTCTACTGATGGTACCATTACCGATTTGGATGGAAACTTTAAAATTAACGGTAAAGTAGGTACAACGATAACTGTCAGCTATGTGGGCTATGCTCCTTTGGAAGTGAAAATCACTAAGCTAACAGGAAATCGGTTCGTGATGAAGGAAGACTCCAAAACTTTGGATGAAGTGGTGGTAGTCGGTATGGGAACACAGAAACGTAATACTATTACAGCGGCTGTAGCTACAGTTAATGCGGATGCAATCGCTACCCGTCCTGTGACGGATGTAACCAGCGCCTTACAAGGTAATGTGGCTGGTTTGAACTTTGCTTCGGATGCTTCTGAAAGCGGTACCGGTGGTGAAGTTGGCGGAGAAATCAAATTTAATATTCGCGGTATCGGTTCTATTAATGGTGGAGAGCCTTATGTATTGGTGGATGGTGTGGAACAGAGCTTGCAGAATGTAAATCCTGCCGATATAGAAAGTATCAGTGTATTGAAAGATGCTTCTGCAGCAGCCGTGTATGGTGCTCGTGCTGCGTATGGTGTGGTGTTAGTAACGACCAAGAGCGGTAAACAGGATAAAGCCCGGGTGACTTATCGCGGTTCTGTGGGTATGAGTGCACCTATCAACATGCCCGAGATGATGAACTCTGTAGAGTTTGCCAATTATAAAAATGCGTACCGTTCGGCAATTGGTGAGTCTCCATACTTCTCACAGGAGACTATTGATTTGATGAATCAGTTTTTGCAGAACCCCTATGGTGAAGGTCTGCCCGGTATTACCGCCAATCAGGAGAATACCGGTTGGCGTGGCGGTGAATCGCAGTATGCCAATACCGACTGGTTTGATTATTTCTATAAAAACAAATCTTTGCGTCATTCACACAATCTAAGTATCTCCGGTGGATCGGACAAAGTGACTTATTATGTCGGTCTGGGTTATACTTACCAGGGTGGTTTGCTGGATCGTGTAGAAGACTCTCTGGATAAATACAACGTGAATACCAAATTTCAGATCAAGCCGAATGACTGGTTGAAGTTTAACTTCAATAACAATATCACGTTGAATCTGATTTCCCGCCCGCTCCCCGATATGTCTATTCTTTATCATCAGATAGCTCGTTCGCAGCCTAATATGGTGACTGAAGTTCCTATTTCCGGGCTTTATAATCTTCCTTCATGGAATGAAGCTTTGTATCTGGACAATGTGGGCTATTCGCAGAACCGCATTTCTGATGCCATGACTTTTGCAGCTACTGTTACGCCTCTGAAAGGCTGGGACATTATCGGAGAGATGAAAGTTCGTTTTGATGTGCAGAATGATGAATTCTTGCAGAAGCAGCCCCGTACCACACGGCCCGACGGAACCATAGAGAATGTTACCGCTCCCCGGCAGGGATATTCTTATCCCGGTATCGAATATTCGAATTCTTTGTGGGGATCAATGACTCGTGGAAATCAATTCAACTATTATTTGTCTCCCAGTGTGTCGTCTTCATATACGAATCAATGGGGTGACCATTTCTTTAAGGCAATGGCCGGTTTCCAGATGGAAGTGCAGCAAAACTCAAGCATGTATGCATATAAAGACGGAGTGATGAGCGATGATACATTCTCTTTTGACAATGCAAACGGAAAAGCCTATAATAGTGAAGCGCGTGACCATTGGGCAACCATGGGATTCTATACCCGTTTGAACTGGAACTACCAGAATGTCTATTTTCTGGAATTTAGCGGACGTTATGATGGTTCGTCACGTTTCGCTTCCGGCAATCGTTGGGGATTTTTCCCTTCTTTCTCTGCCGGTTATGACATTGCCCGTACCGACTACTTCAAGCAATGGAGCTTGCCTGTTTCACAGTTGAAAGTGCGTTTGTCTTACGGACGTTTAGGCAATCAGAATGGAGCCGGACTATATGATTATCTGAACTTCATGACATTGAGACCGGACTATTCAAATGCATGGTTGCTTTCCGGCGTCACTTCGGCTACTCCGGTACGTGGTACAGTCGCTTTAACGCCTTCTATGGTAAGCCCGTATATTACATGGGAAAAAGTGGATAATGCCAACTTAGGTTTCGACCTGACTCTGCTTAACAATCGTTTGACGATTACGGCGGATATTTACCAACGTACGACCAAAGACATGATTGGCCCGGCTGAAGCAATTCCTGATATTGGCGGTATTGCTGTTGACCAACGTGCTAAAGTAAATAATGCAACGCTACGTAACCGTGGATGGGAATTGTCGGTTAACTGGTCTGACCAGCTGAAGAATGGTTTCAGTTATGGAATCGGTTTCAATATCTTTGACTACAAAGCAGTGGTAACCAAATACAATAATCCGGAAGGATTGATTTATAACAACCACACCGGTCTGGTTCGTAACAAAGGTTATTACCAGGGAATGGATTTAGGTGAAATCTGGGGATATGAAGCAAATGATCTGTTTCTCACCAACCAGGAAGTGGATGAATATCTGAGAGGAGTAGACATGTCTTTCTTCAAACCGAATAAGGATTGGCAACGTGGTGATTTGAAATATATCGATTCGAACGGTGATGGTAAAATTGATCCGGGTTCGGGTACATTGAAAGATCACGGTGATTTGAAAATTATCGGTAATACGACTCCTCGTTACTCCTTCGGTCTGAACTTACATGCCGGTTATAAAGGTTTTGAAGTTTCCGCATTGTTCCAGGGAGTCATGAAACGTGATTTCCCGATGGCTGCAAGTACTTATCTGTTTAGCGGTGATTCCAACTTCTTTAAAGAACATTTGGATTATTATAATGTGTACAACCCGGGGGCTTACCTGCCGCGTCTGACAAAACCCGACAGTCCTGAATATAATGCGAACGTAGGTTACAACACTTCACGTTATTTATTGAACGCAGCTTATATGCGACTCAAAAACTTGATGATTTCTTATAACTTCCAGCCTAAACTGGTTAAGAAGATGGGATTGGAGAACTTGAAAGTGTATTTCACTTGTGATAATCTCTTCACGATTGACAATTTGCCGGACGTATTCGATCCTGAAACCTTGAATCAGGTAAATACATGGGCTGGGGGTAGTAACGAAACTGCTCCGGGATTGACTTCCCCAATGAAGCAAAATGGTAACGGAAAGGTATATCCGTTGAATAAAAACTACGTATTTGGTATTGAATTTACCTTTTAAACCATAAGATATGAAAAGAATATATATAATGGCTTTTGTAGCCGCTTCAATATTACCATTTTCATCCTGTTCAGATTTTCTGGATAGAGAACCGATAACCAAGCCGGAAGCCGGTAATTTTCTGACAGGTGCCATACAGGTTGAAAACTATATTAACGGACTATATATGACGTTGCCGTCTTTTAGTAAGTTCGGTTTGGGAGTTCGCAGTGAAGAAAAGAATAGTGACAATATTATTGCAGAAAAGTATGATGCCCGTTTGCATGGACAGAATAACCAGTTTAGCGGAGCTTCCGATTGGCAGACTGGTTATCAGAACCTGCGTAAAGTGAACTATTTTTTCCATAATTATAAAGTACCCGAAGCACAGGAAAACGAAGATGTACTGTCGTTGAAAGGGGAGGCTTACTTTTTACGTGCCTATTGGCATTTCGATTTATTGAAGAAATTCGGTTCTATTCCGGTAATGGATGCTTTTTGGGATGAGAATGCGACAATCGCAGGATTACAGATTCCCGCAAAGACACGTAATGAGGTAGCCCGATTTATTTTGAGTGATTTGGTTGAGGCGAAGAATCTGTTGCATTCGCGCGGTAAATATTCCGGAATTCGTATCAATAAAGAAGCTGCCATGGTTTTGGCAATGAATGTGGCGTTGTATGAAGGAACTTGGGAAAAGTATCACAGCAGCGATGATTTTGCATCTTCCACTAACGAATCAAATTATTTCTTGGGTGAAGTTATTAACTGGGGAAATGAACTGTTCGGTTGTGGCATTGATCTGTATAAAACCGGGCAAAATCCGGGAGATGCTTTTGCGGCATTGTTCAATAGCAAAGATTTGTCAGGAATGGGCGAAGTGCTATTGTGGAGGAAATATTCGAGTGATGAAGGAGTCTTTCATGATGTCAACGGTAATCTGAAGGCAGGTGTTGTCGACTCGGAAGGAGCTGCCGGAATTACTCAAAGCCTGGTGGATAATTATCTGAATGCCGATGGAACATTTATTGATCCGACAAATGAGAAATTTAAGGATTTTAAGGAAACATTTGAAGGCCGTGACCCTAGATTGATTCAAACGGTGATGAATGAAGGTGCCAAATTTGCTTCTGCCATTACTGCGACCCCAATGCATCTGGAAGAATATACGGATGAGAAGAAGAATACTATTAGTCCTCCTAAATTGGCAGGAGATGGAAACACACGTTCTTTGACGGGTTATCACATCCGTTTGGGAATAGATACCACCTTTGTAAGTGGTAATGGTGAGACTGCTTTACCTATTATTCGTTATGCCGAAGGTCTTTTGGCTTATGCAGAAGCTGCTGCTGAACTGGAAATGTGGAGCGATGATATAGCGAATAAGACATTGAAAGCGCTTCGTGAACGTGCAGGAGTGAAATATCTGGCACCGGCAAAGGATGCTAATTTCACCGATTTCGGTTATACATTGACTCCTGTTTTACAGGAAATCCGTCGTGAACGCCGTTCTGAACTTGCTTTGCAAGGTTTCCGGCTGGATGATCTCATGCGTTGGAAAGCCGATAAACTGATTGTTGGAAAGCGTGGTAAAGGTGCTTATGTAGGTGATGAATCTATTTTATTCAAATCTTACAGTCCGGATAATCAGAAAAGAATCAGAGAGCGTCTGACCCTTGATGATAACAAATGGGCGGATCCGATGGCCGGGACTCTGCCAAGCGGATATCAATTCCATGCAGATAGGGATTATCTGTTACCGATCCCTCCTTCAGAATTGGAATTGAACAAAAAGTTGAAACAAAACCCGAAATGGTAATCATTAATAATGATATAATAGGATAGATTATGAAGAAATATTTCTATAGATTATTACCAATTTGCCTGTTTATCCTTGTAATGACAGGCTGTAATGACACCGAGACGGTTATCTCTATCGGAGAAGCCCGGAATCTGGTGGCCGAAATCAGTACTCAAAGTGCTGCTATCGGAGATAATGTGACCTTTACTGTGAAGGTAGATCAGCAAGACAATCAGTTGGCACTCGAAGAAGATATAGACGTTGTTCTGACTTTTGCAGGTAAGAATGTAGAAGGAAAGGATGTCCCTGTATCTGATGTCTTTGAAGGCTTTGCCGGTCATCTTTTTATGAAGAAAGGTGAGAAACAGGGATTTACCGAATTTAAGGTAAAGAACGATCTGGCTAAATATCCTATATCGGGTACTATCACCGCTTATGTCAGAGGATACAAGATCAATGCGGCTGAACGTCCGATTGTGGTATCTGATAAACACTACACCATCTTGTCATTGAAGAACAATTCGGACAATACGGTGAAAGAGTATGGCTCATTTATTCTGGTCGCTACGGTAGGAGCGTCAGCTAAGGAAGATGTAGTCGTTCATATTGATGCGGGTGAAGATGCGGATAAATATGAGAATCTGCCGAGCGAATTGGTGGTGAAAGCCGGGTATAAAACAGCTGAATCTGAACTTATATGGGTGAAAGGAGAGAAAGGACCGAATACTTTCACTTCTGTGTCTATGTCTTTTGCTACCGATTCTGAAATTCATCCGGTATATGGGGACGAGTTGGAAATTAAGGTTACTGATACGGATGCAGGTTTGACTCCGGGCACCGAGTTAACCAATGAGCAATGGGTTTATACAGATCCGGATCAGATATTTGTATCAGCCAGCAATAAAAAGGCTGTAGAAAAATGGGATGAGGTCAGAGCTGCGTCAGCACTATTGATAAAGGAGGGTGATCCGCATCCGAATGAAGCGTTAGCTGCTGAAGGATGGACATTCCTGAATTCTTATGAGTTCCATCCGATTGATGCTTTGACAGAAGGTACCGGACTCCCCAATCAGTATGGTAATCGTCCTCCACGTTTTATGGCGGCACAGAATGTGGCTAACACACAGAAAGTACAAGCGGTTGTAAATGAGAAATATGCAACGATGACTCAAGATGGATATTTGAAAATGTGGTGTGCGTATGATCCGGGAATCAGTGTGACAGGGGAAATTACGGGAACAAGAGATTTTGGAGTTTCCTCCCTCTATGCAAGTAAGTTTGATGGTGTGCCTACGGGTGCTGATTCTTGGGAATCCAGCAATGTACGCATTTTGCCGGGCACTCGTGTGGAAGTTAGAATCCGTGTGCGTGGAAAGAAACACTCTTTCAACTCGGCAGTCTGGTTCCAAGGAAATATCAGAGGTGTGCAATGGTCTACCTATGGTGAGGTTGATCTTCTGGAAAATCCGGCTACCAATGCGAATCCGAATGGCGCTTGGCAGACTTTCCACTGGAATGATATATCCACTTCATCCGGTGATAAGTATAAACCGTCTTCAGGACAGTTGATAATATCGGATATGGATGAATTCGATATCTATTGGATGGAATGGAGAGATAATAACGAGATTGCTTTAGGTATTAATGGTAAAGAGAATGTACGCATGAGGACTGACGGCAGCTATACCGGAATAGCTAATGGAACGGCTTCATGGAACTCGTCTACACATTGGCCGTTTACGGACAAATACAATACGGAAGGGTTACATTTACTATTGACATTTGCCGGATGTAATGAATGGGCGCTTGGTGACGCTGCGGCAGAACAGGCTGCTAAAGATGGTAGTTGGGCAAACGACTTTAAGCATATTTCTTATCAGGAAAGTAAGTCTAGCAATGATACGCCACGTATGGAAATCGACTGGATACGTTTCTATAAGAAGCCAACCTACGACTATTTTGGAAGTGGTACTCCAACGCGTAACAAACCAATGTATTAATGGTTGTTGAAATAAAGATATTTAATCGAACAAACTTTTATATAGTTATGAAAAAGGTTTATCACTTATTGAGCGTTGCACTGCTGGGCGCAATGGCACTAACCTCTTGCGAAGAGGACAAGATAGTGAATGAAAATAACGGTGAAGGGAACGAAACCGACAAGAATCTGACTGATTATTCATTTATAGCTTCTATTAAACAGTCCGCCCCTTTGGGTCGCAGCAATTTGCAGAATGGAGTGTATACATGGAATAAAGGAGATGCTGTTACATTATGGAATCGCAACTTCGGAGCCGGCTATGATTTCTCTATCACCCCGGGGTATAATGACAACCAACCTGACAAATCTGCTGAATTCACAGGAAAAGCTGCTGTAGAAAATGGCCATAAGCTGATTGCGGTATTTCCACGGAAAGAAGCAAAAACATTTAATGACCTGGCTACCTTTTCTATGCCGGAGACATTTACTCAGACTGGAAAAACAGCAGAACTGGCAGCCACTACCTATATGGTTGCCACCGGGGATGTGACTGATAATAAGATTCCTGCATTAACGTTTTCACCATTGACTGCATTGATACAGTTTGGTTTGAAAAACACGTCGGACCGGGAACTGAAGATTCGCTATATTACGCTGGAGAGTGATGATGATGTATTTCCCGCAGAGTTGAAGATCGACGAAGACGGAGTGGTACAGAGTCTTTCAGGTATGCGTAACAAACTGACACTTGACATGAGTGGACAAGCATTGCCGCAGAATGAAACATTAAACGGGTATTTGAATATATTACCTACAACCTATGGTGATACCCGGTTGATGAAAAGTACGACCGAACTGAATATTACAGTAAGCGTTTTGAATAATGAAGTGGAACAGGATATTATCCTGCTGAAAAAAGTAAAAGTCAAAGATTTGGAGGATAACATCGGACTTGATATGGATGCTACTGCCAATCAGTTTGCAGCCGGCAAGCATTATAAAATGGATTTTGAGGTAGATTATCGTTTCAGAATTCCTGATGAGGGCTATATGATCGATGATGATGGAAATATTCATATCTATAATAAGACTGGATTATTCGGATGGAATAAAATTGCGGATGAATACCGTAAGGCAACTGTTACTTTAGAAAAAGAATATATCGATGAACCGGCAGGGGATGGAATAAAAGTGATTGATATGGGTAATGAACTTTGGGAACCTATTAGTGCGTTTGGAGGTGTATTTGAAGGTAATGGTGTTACCATCCGCAATTTGCAAATAGCTAATAAAGGTTTTATTGCTACCAATACGGGAACTATCCGGAATTTGACTTTGGAAAATGTAAGTTTCTCTGCTGATATCACAGAGGGAGCAGGAGCATTGGCTGCCGAAAGTTCAACGAGTGTCATTCAGAATTGTACAGTCAAGGGAGTGACTGCAACCGTTATAAAACCGGTAGTTTTTGGTGGTTTGATCGGTCGAAACTCCGAAGGAAGAATAGAAGGTTGTCAAGTTATCAGTGGAACTATTAACCTTAATTTGAGTGGTGCTGGTAATTCTAATTATGGTGGCTTGGTTGGTGAGCATTTTAATGGAACGGCTCTTATTATAAATTCGTATGTCGGTGCAGATGTAACAATCAAGCATCCTAGTAACTCTAGTGGTGCATCCTGTGTCGGCGGACTTGTTGGCTGGAACAACTCCGGTAAAGTCAAAGGTTGTTACTCATTAGCCAAACTTGAGGTTTCTTGTTCCGGACAAGTAGGAGGACTTATAGGGGCTAATAGTAACGGTACGGTTCTGGCCTGTTATGTAGCCGGTTCAATTAGTGGAACTATCTATAATAATACTGGCGGTTTCATTGCACAGAATACCATTAATAATGCTGATGCTACTGTGACGGCTTGCTACTCGACCACGCAGATAAATGTGACTAATAATGCTGGAAGTAATAAATTGGGAGCTTTCGTCGCTTCGAATTCAACAGGAATCAACCAGTGTTATTTCGTAGGCGAGACGGTGACTAATCCTGTAGGAAGCGGATCTGTAAATGGAATTAGTAAGGTAACAGCGACTCAACTCAAGGATAAGAAACGTCAGATGAATCTGGCAATAGAAGCCAAGGATCCAGAATTTGGTTTTAGCTTTAAAGTGAATGAGGATGCCGGAACTAATATATACTGTCCGTTGATTCTACAGGGGGCTGTGAAAGAACCTGGCTTCAGTGGATCAGATTTTGGAGATGGTGGTGATATTTAAATAACTGATAACAGAAAAAAATAAATCATGAATAAAATCTATTCTTTATTAGGGATCGGGCTGCTAAGTGCAGCCACCCTAAGCTCTTGTAAAGAAGATGTTTTCATTGAAGGTGGGGATGAACTGCAACGGGGAGAATCACAGACTTATGTGGCTGTTGCTTCTATCCGGGGGTATGAAAATACGGACAAAGAATCGTCTACACGTGCCAACGTACAAGATGACGGTAGTTCCTTTATGTGGAATGCCGATGATAAGGTTACACTTTGGAATGGAACAAATGGCTATGATTTCACAACCATAAATTATGATGAGAGTGAACCGTCTGGGAATGTGGAATTTGCAGGGAATGGTAACTTTGAAGAGGGAGCTACTGTTTGGGGAATCTATCCGAAAAAAGATGTTCCGACTTCAGGGAATGTTTTCACTTTTACGTTGGGAGATGCTACGCAAAGTGCCCAAAAAGCAGAGCTGCAGAATACGATGCACATGCTTGCTAAAGGCACGGTGAATGGGACTACCGTCACCAATCTTAAGTTTGAACATTTGACAGCTCTTTATCAGTTTAAATTCACCAATCGAAGACCGGATGCCTATAAAGTGACAAAGGTGGTTGTTTCGGCTGATGCTGCTATTTTCCCAAAAACGTTGACAGTTTCGGGAGAAGAGAAAACGTATGGTGATAAAAGTAATAGTCTGACTTTGTCTATGACAAGTTTGGAAATGGCAAAGAATGAAGTTGCATACGGTTATTTGAGTTTCTTTCCGATAGCAGACATGACAAAGGATACAGAATTAACTTTTACTGCTACGATAGAAAAAGTGGGAGATTCTTCCTCTACGGAAACAATAGAGAAAAAAGGAAAGATCAGTGAACTTTATAATGCCGAATCGGTGGTAGCAGGAGATGAATATAAATATGTGGCTGGAAAGCGATATGGTATATCATTTATGCTGGTGGCAGACTTGGGATATGAGGAGACTGAAGCGGGTAAGTATTTAGTCAAGAAAGAAGACGGGTTGATAAATTTGGCAAGTGAACCGACTGTTATGACGAATGCTGCTACGGTAATTACATTAGATGCTGATCTTGATATGTCGACTAAAGAGGCATGGGTACCGGTTACGGAGTTTAAAGGTATATTGGACGGCAATGGCAAGACTATTTCCGGTCTTACAATTGAAGCAACAGGAAACGATGCCGGTTTGTTTATAACTAATAATGGTATCATTAAAAATTTAACCCTTAAAGATGTAACGGTGAAACAAGTGTCAGGCGCAGCTGGAGCATTTGCAGCAATAAATACCGGAACGATTCAGAATTGCGTCATTGATGGAGGAGCGTTGACTGTCAATGGAACAGATGCTAAGTTGGGGGCTATTACCGGACATAATCAGACTGGTGCGTCAATGATAAAGGATTGTAAGGTAAAAGGTAATGTGGTACTGACTGTTGCCGGTGGTAAAGTAAATGCTGGTGGATTGGCAGGTGTGAACGGATGGTGGTCTAAGGCACAAATACAAGGTTCTTCGATTGACAAGGAGGTATCCTTTGTATATAGAGGTAATGGTGAAGGTGCCATCGGAGGACTTGTGGGTTGGAATGTTCAGGGAACCATAACTGGCTGTTATTCTTTGATGACTATTACTGCATTTACAGCTGTGAATGCCGGTGGTCTGGTGGGAGGAAACGAAGGACCTGTAACCGCTTCGTTTGCTGCTAGTGAAATAGTGGCCAAAGCGTCCGGAAATATTGGCGGTTTGGTGAAAAATGGTGGAACTTTGACAGGATGTTATTCAACTTCTGTGCTTTCTGGCACTGCTTCTGTTACCATTTGTGGAATATCAACGGGATCAGTGACAGCAAACGAATGTTATTTTATGTCCGACGGAGTTTCGAATCCGGGTGGAAACTTACCAACTTCAACTAAGGTAAGCGATGCTGCTGCCCTGATTGATAAAATTGCATCCATGAATCAAGCGATAGCTGGCTCTGGTTACAAGTATGTTGAAAATACAGGAACCGACAGTGCCAGAGTACCTTTACTCATTCAACCGGATGAATAATAACTGACAGGTATTAGTTTGAATCCCCTTATTTATCCTTGTTTTGTATATGAAGAGGACAAATAGGGGGATTCGTATCTGGAATATACTATCTTTGTGTGTCGAAGACATCTTTGGGTTGATTGCGACATACAACATGACATTCATTGTAAAATAAAACTTTATATGAGACGAATCTTTGTTAGCTTACTGCTTTTATCTCTGTTTTTTATGGGCTATGCCCATGAGCCGGAATTTTCAACAGCCGGTTTCTTCCGGTTGCCGGATACCGGGCGTGATGTGTACTCGATGAATCCTGCCTGGCGTTTTTATAAAGGAAGTGCGGTGGGTGCCGAAGCAAAAGAATTTAACGACAAAGCCTGGCAGGTGGTGTCTTTACCTAATGGTATTGAGTATCTTCCTACTGAGGCTAGTGGTTGCATCAATTATCAGGGGGAAGTATGGTATCGTAAACACTTTACTCCATCCGAAGCATTGAAAGGAAAGAAACTGTTTCTCCACTTTGAAGCCATTATGGGTAAAAGTAAGATTTATGTAAACGGTAAATTATTGGCAGAGCACTTTGGAGGCTATCTTCCCGTATCGGTAGATGTGACTGATGCATTGAAGTGGGGAGAGGACAATGTGATTGCGGTGTGGGCTGATAATAGCGACGATCCGACCTATGCGCCTGGAAAACCACAAGATGTGTTAGATTATGCCTACTTGGGAGGTATTTATCGGGATTGCTGGCTGATTGCACATAATTATGTGTTTATCACGGATCCGAATTACGAGAACGAAATAGCAGGAGGCGGACTGTTTATTGCCACCGATCGTGTATCGGAGCAATCGGCAGATATTCTCTTGAAAGCGCATATACGTAATGAAGACAAACAGGGCTTTGCAGGAAAAATTTCCTATTCTTTAGTAGACCGTGCAGGAAAAGAAGTGGCATCGTCAGATGTGAAACTGAATATCCGTAAAGGGACTGCGACAAGTCATAATGGAAAAATGAAAGTGAAGCAGCCGCATTTATGGACTCCTGAATCACCTTATCTGTATAATCTGTGTGTGCATATTTATGATAAGAATGGAAATGTAGTAGACGGTTATCGTCGTCGTGTCGGTATCCGTAGTATCGAATTTAAGGGAAAAGATGGCTTCTGGCTGAATGGAAAACCTTATGGTAAACCTTTGATGGGAGCTAATCGGCATCAGGATTTTGCAGTTGTAGGAAATGCGGTTGCCAATAGTATTCACTGGCGTGACGCCAAGAAACTGAAAGATTTGGGGCTGGAAGTAATCCGTAATGCACATTGTCCGCAAGATCCTGCTTTTATGGATGCTTGTGATGAACTTGGTCTGTTTGTTATCGTGAATACTCCGGGATGGCAATTCTGGAATGACGAACCCATTTTTGCCAAACGGGTTTATAATGATATACGTAATATGGTTCGTCGTGACCGTAACCATCCTTGTGTATGGCTGTGGGAACCGATCTTGAATGAAACATGGTATCCGGAAGATTTTGCCGGGCGTGTGAAAGGGATTGTTGATGAGGAATATCCTTATCCGTCTTGCTATTCCGGTTGTGATGTGCAAGCCAAGGGCTCGCAATATTTTCCGGTACTGTTTGCCCATCCGATGGATCTTTCAAAACGTGATCCTAAAATTACATATTTTACACGCGAGTGGGGAGATAATGTCGATGATTGGAGTTCGCACAATTCTCCAAGTCGCACAGCCCGTAACTGGGGAGAACAGCCTATGCTTATACAGGCTGCTCATTACGCTTCTCCTTATTATAATTACATTTGCTATGATGGTTTGTATAAAGAGTCTCCCTGGCATGTCGGCGGATGCTTGTGGCATTCGTTCGATCATCAGCGGGGATACCACCCGGACCCGTTCTATGGTGGATTGATGGATGTATTCCGTCAGCCTAAGTATTCCTATTATATGTTTAAGGCGCAACGTCCGGCTGTCGTTTCCGAGAGTTTGGCAGAAAGCGGACCGATGGTTTATATCGCTCACGAGATGACACCGTTCTCAAGCAGAGATGTAACGGTGTATTCCAACTGCGATGAAGTTCGTTTGACTGTGAATAAAGATGGACAGACTTATACCTATAAAAAAGACAAGACGCGAAAAGGAATGCCTTCTCCGGTAATAACTTTCCCCGGGGTATTTGACTTTATGGTTGATAAGAAGATGACTCGTGAAAAGCATGATGCGGACGTCTATTTCCTGGCAGAGGGACTGATGGATGGTAAAGTGGTGGCTACACATAAAGTAATGCCAGCCCGCCGTGCAGAACAGATTCGTTTGAGAGTAGATAACGAAGGAGTCGGACTGCGTGCTGATGGATCTGATTTTGTTACTGTTGTGGCAGAAGTCACGGATAAGAATGGAAATGTAAAGCGTTTGAATAATTATTATATCAAGTTCTTTGTAGAAGGAGAGGGACATATTTTGGGCGGGGCAAATGTTTTGGCCAATCCTGCTCCGGTGAAGTGGGGAAGTGCTCCTGTATTGATTCAATCAACCACAATTCCTGGAAAGATAAAAGTAAGGGCTAGTGTTTTGTTTGAAGGATCACAGATGCCTGTAAGCGGTGAACTGGAACTTACTTCTTCCGCTCCGATGTATCCGTTGATATTTGATAAGAAAGAAGAAGCCCGGCCTAAGCAATCCGAATCGTTTTCCATAGATAAGAAGAGTGACGCAGAGTTGGAGCTGGAACGTCTCCGTCGTGAACTGAATGAATTAAAACTGAAAGAAGTGGAGCAACAACAGACAGATTTCGGTGAGAAATTGGATTAAGACGACTCATTGCAACAATTTACTACTCCGGTACGTTTTCTTAATGAACCGGTGGTAGAGAATAAATGTAATATTCTTTAGGCACGGGACACTCATTCCGTGCCTAATTTTTTATGTTTCATTTTTTATCTCTATCTTTGCGATACACAATTAATTGAAGACGTTATGGAAAAAATAGAAATAGAAGAAAAGATTGTAGCCATGCTGAAAACGGTGTACGACCCGGAGATTCCGGTAAATGTATATGATCTTGGACTGATTTATAAGATAGATGTATCTGATAATGGGGAAGTAGTGCTGGATATGACCTTAACAGCTCCTAATTGTCCGGCAGCTGATTTTATCATGGAAGATATTCGTCAGAAAGTGGAATCGGTGGAAGGTGTGACTGCAGCTACCATTAATCTGGTGTTTGAACCGGAGTGGGATAAAGATATGATGAGCGAGGAAGCAAAGCTCGAACTAGGCTTTCTTTAGTTACGAGTGATAACCCCATAATCAATCTCTTACAACTAAAATTCAAAACTCATGAAGAACGTTTATTTCCTTTCCGATGCGCATCTTGGGTCTCGTGCAATAGAACATGGACGTACTCAGGAACGACGCTTGGTCAACTTCCTTGACAGTATAAAATATAAAGCTTCAGCTATTTATCTATTGGGAGATATGTTCGACTTCTGGTATGAATTCCGCTTGGTAGTTCCTAAAGGTTATACCCGTTTTTTGGGAAAACTTTCAGAACTGACAGATATGGGAGTGGAAGTTCATTACTTTATTGGTAATCATGATATCTGGTGTGGAGATTATCTTACAAAGGAGTGCGGGGTTATCATGCATCGCGAACCGCTCACTACCGAAATCTACGGGAAAGAATTCTATCTTGCTCACGGTGACGGACTGGGCGATCCGGACAAGAAGTTTAAATTACTCCGACAGATGTTCCATAGCAAAACTTTGCAAACGATGTTTTCAGCTATCCATCCCCGTTGGAGTGTGGAATTAGGTTTGTCATGGGCAAAGCATAGTCGGCAGAAACGGGCGGATGGAAAAGAACCCGATTATATGGGTGAGAATAAAGAACATCTGGTGTTATATACAAAAGATTATTTGAAGAGTCATCCCAATATCAATTTTTTTATTTACGGGCATCGGCACATTGAACTGGATTTGATGTTGAGTGTTACTTCGCGTGTGCTGATTCTGGGAGACTGGATTAATTTTTTCTCTTATGCCGTATTTGATGGTGAGAATCTCTTTTTGGAAGAGTATATCGAAGGAGAAACACAGGTTTGATGGTTCATCATTAAGAATAACGCAGATTCATCCGGATTAGATTGTAATTTACTAGTTAACAATATAAATAATCTGTATGAACCTGCGTAATTTGTGATGGGAAGACTTATTTTTTTTTCACGATCAATTTAGCTTTCACTCTATTGAAGTACAACTTAATAGTATAAGTACCATCCTCGCTTACTTTAAAATTATTATCGCTGCCCGCTTCTTCAAATTCTCCTTCAACATCATTGGTACCGAATGAATTAACCCATTCGTTGTCCGCGCGGATTTTCCATGCGTTATCGGTTTTCAGATCCAGCGTAGCAGTTAAGTAATAAGCTCTGGTGCCTGAAGCATCCGATTCAAAAGCTAAAGTCATCGGAGTGTCTGCAGTTGCCTTTCCCCAATCGTTATGTGTACCTGCAATTCCCCACGCATCGGCTGATGCTTTTACTAAAAGTTCCAGAGTTGTCTTATTAAAAGAAAACTTATAAGAGAACTTATCATAGCAACTAATATTGCCCGCACCGGCAACTAAAGTGATGGAGGTCGGATTCATTTCATTGGTACCCTCATACCCCCAACTGGTGTTCCAAGACGCTTCAGGAGAAATTTTCCAGCCATCTTTTGTCTGATTGCCGAAGACTACCCATCCTTCATAGATACCATCATCATTGGCAGAGAACAGTAGTTGGCATTGCTGGAACGAATCATTTGGATCTCCCCAACTGCAATAGGCCCCCGGCAAATATACTTTTGGATATTCGGGATCACCGACGAATGGAGTGATTTGGGTAGACACTACATTTGAATAGAAAGAATCAGCGGCATCTGAAATAGAAGAAGCGATACGGAATTCAAAATCATAGGGTGCTACGGTTACTTCCATTTCATAAGCTTGAAACAGCTTCATAATTTTACTATTCAAATCCTTTGTAGTGATGGCATAAGGTCCCTCTTCTGTAGAAGAGTATAAAGTGATTGCACTTCCGAAATTCTTCCCTTTCAGGTCCATTTGCAATGAATTGATAATTTTGGCTGCATATCCTGCTTGAGGTTTAGTCCATTTAAACTCTATCGCAGTGGCTTGAGCCTTGTTTGCATCTAATACATAAGTGTCGGCAATGCCGGAAAGTACGGCAGGTGTCACTTCGCTCTCGTTGTAATATACCTTGTCCAGATCACTATCACATGCACTGAATACCAAGAGTGAAAAGCAGATTGCTGATATATATTTTACTATTTTCATATCTGTGAGTCATTTTATTATTTATAACCTTCGTTTTGTTCCAGTTGGCCGTTCACGCTGATGTCTGAAACAGGAATAGGAAATACATTATACTTCTCGTTGATGCCGACTCCTGCTATGATACCACCCTTAGCTGGCCAAGTATATGAGTCGGAAGTAAACACTCCAAAGCGGATCAGGTCTGTACGGCGAAGACCTTCCCAATAAAGTTCGCGCCCTCTTTCATCCAGCAGGTTCCGGTAATTATTGGCTTTCAGCCAGGCTGCATCAATCGGTGTGTGGGCAGTTGAGCCGTATGCACGGTCACGCAGTTCGTTCACATAGCCTACGGCAGTAGTGATGTCGCCACCTTCACCGCCACGAGCCACTGATTCGGCATACATCAGGTAAACGTCTGCCAAACGGAACAGAGGGAAATCGGTATCTACCCACAAAACGTCCTGTCCGGCTTCGCCTGTGCTGGTAAGATTGGTGTATTTCTGTACCCCCCAGCCTTCGGTTGCAAAGGTTCCGGTCACCCCGGTTGTAATCTCATAGTTGCATGTACCATTGTAATCGTCGAAAATACCTCTTTTATCTTTTATTTCGGCAGGTTTAGGGGTGGTGTTATCTTTGAAGTCGAACAATTTGACCAAGTTCTGTGTGCTACGGAATACGCTCCAACCTTCGCGAACTCCACCTCCGGCTTCTTTACGTGAGCCAACGATAATGGCTGTCATAGCCCATGATTGAATCTTGCGTCCGTCGAACATAATCGGAAAGATGATTTCTTTCAGCGTTTCGGGGTTCTCACCGTTATCCGCTTTGAAAAGGTCGGCATAGTTCTGTGCCAGCGAATAATTCGGAATGACACGTTTGCAGGCAGTGATACAGTCGGTATATCGGGGTTGTCCGGTGTAAACTTCGGCATTGAGGTACATACGAGCCAGAAGGGCATCGACTACCGTTTGGTCGGCACGACCGTATTCGCTGCGGGTAGCAGGCAGGTCGGTGCGGATGGTGGTCAGTTCGCTTTCAATCCAGTTGAATAGTTCGGCACGGGAGAGCTGCGACGGATTGAGCGAATAGTTCTGTTCGGTGATAAACGGAGGACGACCGAAAGAATCCATCAGTACGTAATAAGCCAATGCACGGTTGAAACGTGCCTGTGCGGCATAGCTTTTCTTGTCTATCTCTGCCGGGGCATTGTCTACGTTCTTCATAAACTCATTCGCCAGGGCGACGACGAACATACAACGTTGGTAGACACCTTCTATCACTTGGTTTTTGGCAGTGCTCCAGGTCAGTTCATTGATTTCGTTGATCCACGCTCCGGTGGAAGCATTTTTACATTCGTCGGTGGTTTGTTCTTGCATCGTCCACCAGCAACGCAGTAATACGGTTTCGCCGCCATCGAGCCCCTGGATATCGGAGTCGCCACCGTTTTGTCCGGAATGTGCCCAGACAGAATATATTTTATTGAGTCCTTTGGTATAGCTTTCAGCGTCGGAATAAGCTCTCTCGGCAGTTACTACAGTAGAGTCGAGCGGCTGTACATCGAGGTCGCCCACACAACTGGTCATACCAATGAAACAAACCAGTAGAGAAGCTAGTATATAATATTTCTTTTTCATGATTGTCCGGGTTTTAGAAGTTAAGATTGATGCCTAATGAGAAGGTACGGGGGCGGGCCCACATCGTGCCGTCTATTGCCGAAGTTTCGGGATCAAGACCGCTATACTTGGTGATGGTGAATACATTCTGCACCGAAGCACTGATACGTCCCGACAGACGGCTGCTGAAAAGTTTCTGGAATGAATATCCCAACGTGATGTTGTCCATCTTCAGGAAGGAGGCATTTTCCAGGAAGTAGTCGCTGGCACCTTGCTCTGTACTGTTGATTTGAGTAAATCCGGTCTTGTAGATGGCATCGTAGTAATTCACAAGGAATCCTTTCCCACTGTAATTGTTGGCTGAACTATTGTCTGAAGCAAGGGAGTTATAGACGTAGTTACCGAGGTTGGCACGCAGGTTGAAACCTAAGTCCCAGTTACGCCAGGTAAACTCTGAACTAAATCCCATAAAGACTTTTGCCATCGGGCTTTTGCCAGTCAGATAGCGGTCGGCTTCGGTAATCTTACCATCGCCGTCACGGTCTACAAAAGCGTTTTGGATCGCTTTTCCGTCTTTGTCGTACACTTGTTGATAGAGATAGAACGTGTTTGGTGCGTAACCTATCTGATGGCGTTGGCGGTCGCCTACACTGATACCTTGATATTCGGGGTTATAATTGGCGGTAAGCTTGGTTATTTTGCTGTCATTCCAGGTGATATTATAACCTATGTTCCATGAGAAATCCTTGGTCTGTATCGCCATTGCATTGACGTTGAACTCTACACCCTCGTTCTTCATTTCGCCTACGTTGGCGGTGATCTCATTGGCAAAGTTCGTTCCGGCAGGAGCATTTACGGTATTCAACAAGTCTTTGGTGTGCTTCTGGTAGTATTCAATGCTACCGTTGATGCGGTTGTTGAGGAATCCGTAGTCGATGGCAAGGTTGTAGGTGACAGTCTGTTCCCATTTCAGGTCGGGACTGTAGCCGTTCGGTTTCAGTAGGAGCGAGCCAAGATAAGTGTTATTGGGGCTGGTGCTGAATGAATAGGTAGTCAGATACATATAATCTGTAATCTCCTGTTGTCCGGTCACACCATAACCCGCACGGATTTTCAGTTTAGACAATACGTTCTTCGTGCCCTGCATAAAAGCTTCATCGCTTACCGTCCATGCCAATGCTGCTGAAGGGAATAATCCCCAACGGTTGTTCTTGCTAAAGCGGGAAGAACCGTCCTGACGTAAAGTGGCGGTCAGCAGATAGCGTCCCATAAAGTTATAGTTCAGACGTCCGAAGAAAGATACCAGATAGTTTTCATTAGGAATGCGGCGGTGGTCGTTACGGATGTATCTGCCTTCTTCGGCGTTGTATGTATAGCCTTCCTTGTCGCCTTCGCTTCCGTCAGTGACATTAGAATAAGTGATATCGTGGTTGGCATAGTAGAAGTGCTGCCAGGAGTAACCTGCCATTACGTCTATGTGGCTCTTGATGGATTCTATATCTTTGGTATAGTTAAGATAGAAGTCGAGCAGGTGATTACGACGGAGGTTGTTCCATGTATTACCATTTCCCAAACTAGGAAAGTTGGTGTCCTGTATACTCTGCACAGAACCGGGAGCCATAAAGTTACTTCCTGTAGTTTTGGCTACGTCGTAACCTAAGTTCAGATTGGCGTGGAGGTCTTCCAGTCCGTGTATCTTATAGTCAAGTTGGATATTTCCCAAACTACGTTTGGTTTTTCCATGATTGTCTCTATCATATAATAAGGAAAGCGGATTCCAGGTAGCAACCGACTGTACTGCACCCGGCACTTCCGACCAGTTCCAGTAACCATTATACTTGCCATTGTCCGTGTACATCGGTTTCGTCGGATCGAAGAAAGCGGCTGCACCTACTGCACCTGCATCGGCAAATCGATTGTTATTGATCGTTCCCTTCACATTAATATCTACACTCAGGTGATCGTTGAAGAACTTCGGACTAAGGTTGATAGCTCCTGTATAACGTTCGTAAGAAGCAGTTTTCAAAGTTCCACGTTCGTTGTTATAACCGAAACTGACACGATAAGGTAAAAATCCCGCTTTACCGGAAACAGCTATGTTTTGGTCTGTACTCAATCCTGTCTGGTAAATGGCATCTTGCCAGTTGGTAGACTGATTAGGATATACATTCAGGATGTTGCGAACAGCATTCCCCTGTGCAGTCCCTTCGGCATATTGACCGAGTAGTGTACTGCGAAATTCGTCGGCACCCAATGTCGGTACACGTTGGTAGGGATCTTTGGCTGCAAAGCTACCCGAATAGGTGATCTTTACTTTTCCTTGTGAACCCTTCTTGGTAGTGATAATGATAACACCGTTCGATGCGCGTGAACCGTAAATAGCGGTAGCCGAAGCATCTTTCAGCACGGTAAATGTTTCAATATCATTCGGGTTGATAGTGGCCAGTGCGTTGGGCGTACCCGGAGCAGCATCATTGGAGGTAGGAATACCATCAATCACTATTAACGGGTCGTTGGAAGCGTTGAGCGAAGCACCTCCACGAATACGGATGGTAGAACCTGCACCTGGCTGACCGTTTCCGGGAGCCACAAACAACCCCGGCACTTTACCTTGAATCAGTTCTTGGGGTGAAGTGACAGCACCGCGGTTCATCTCTTCAGCTTTGATAGCCACTACCGAACCACTAAGGTCACTCTTTTTCACCGAACCATAACCTATGACAACTACATCATTTAATACCTGACTATCATCTTTCAGTGTGACAGTCAGCGAAGGAGCAGCAGCCACTTCTGTGGATTTATATCCAATATAGGAAATAGACAAAATAGAACCCTTGGGGGCATTTAAAGTGAAGTTACCGTCAAAATCGGTAATAGTACCGTTGGTAGTGCCTTTCACTATAATGTTCGCTCCAATCACCGGTTCGCCTACAGCGTCTTTTACATGTCCCTTGACTGAAATCAGCTGTGCATAAGCGCCTAATGAAAAGAATAACCCCATTAAAAGGGGAAGAATCGCTTTATAGATTCTTAGATTAACTTGCTTCATGCTTTTATGGTATTAAAATCAACAAAATAAATAATAATATCCTGTTCGTAAAACTATTCTCTTATAAAGAATACCTATTGAAAACTAATCTGTTTTTGAAGAATAACTTAGGCATGCTGCCTTCCGAGTACCCACGTACTCGAAATGACAGATACCTCTTGACGCTTAAATCTTCTTCAATCCTTTTATTTCTGCTTTATCTTTCACCTCTTTGATACTGATAGCATACCCGCCACCGTTAGCAGCACGCAGATTCAGTTTGCTTTTATTGGTTAACAGACCTTTGGTGATGGTATATGCCTGTGGATTTTCTTTCCAGTCAGCGTCTTTCGCATCGGCGTAAACGGTAGCGATGTATTGCTTACCCGGTTCAAGGAAATCGAAAACTAATTTAGAGTTGTGTCCATTATCGGCTGCCGTACAACCTACATACCAGTCGTTTGTACCTTTTGCTTTGCGGGCGATAGTGATGTATTGTCCTGGTTCTGCTTCCAAGTACTTCGTTTCATCCCAATCTATAGCTACATCTTTAATAAACTGGAAAGCATCCATGAAGCGTTCGTAGTTTTCGGGAATATCAGCAGCCATTTGAAGCGGGCTGTACATTGTTACATATAAAGCTAACTGACGAGCCAGTGTGCTACGTACTTGTGAATTGTTGCCCGGATTCATCTTGTTACAATGAGTTTCAAAAATTCCCGGAGTATAGTCCATCGGACCACCAATCAGACGGGTGAAAGGAAGGATCGTAGTGTGGTATACCGCGTTACCTCCGAATGATTCATATTCTGTGCCACGTGCCGATTCGTTTCCAATCAAATTAGGATAGGTGCGGCAAATACCTGTCGGACGGGTTGCTTCGTGTGCGTTGACCATGATTTTATAATCGGCGGCTTTCTTTACCGCATACAAGTAGTGGTTGTTCATCCATTGACCGTAGTGATGTTCACCGCGCGGAATAATGTTGCCTACATAACCACTCTTTACTGAATTATAACCATTGTCGACCATAAATTTATATGCCTGGTCCATGTGACGTTCATAGTTGCGAACTGAAGCGGAAGTTTCGTGGTGCATCATCATTTTCACCCCTTTGCTGGCAGCATAACGATGGATTTCCTTTACGTCAAAGTCGGGATAAGCAGTAACAAAGTCGAATACATAATCTTTGCTGTTACCAAACCAGTCTTCCCAACCTTCATTCCAGCCTTCCACCAATACAGCGTCGAATCCATGAGCGGCAGCAAAATCAATATAACGTTTCACATTAGCAGTATTAGCAGAATGTTTGCCGTTCGGTTTGGTTTTAGAATAATCTGTTGCACCTAGTTTTACACTGGTCAGTTCGTCTGTATAAGCCCAAGAGCCTTTTCCGGTAATCATGTCCCACCATACACCGATGTATTTCACAGGTTTAATCCAAGAAGTATCAGTCAGTTTGCAAGGATCGTTCAGATTCAGCGTAATACGTGAAGCAAGAATATTGCGGGCATCATCGCTAACGATAATTGTACGCCAAGGTGTATTGCAAGGTGTCTGCAAATGCCCTTTGTTGCCTTGCGCGTCAGGAGTCAACCATGATTCAAATACCATATTCTTATCATCCAAGTTCAAGTTCATCAAAGAATAATCAATCAAAGCTGCTTCATGAAGGTTAATATACAAGCCGTCGTCTGTTTTCATCATCAAAGCTGTCTGTACACCTGTAGGTGAGAAAACAGTCTGTGATGTATTCGGTGTTACCGCTTTCTTCATCAAGCCTCTGATCTCCGACAGGCGGGAAACGGTATAATCATATTCTTGTGTGTCATAGTCTCCCGGAATCCAGTAAGCGGTATGATCTCCTGCCATGGCAAACTGAGAGTGCTCATCCTTAATAACGAAGTAGTTCAATGACTTCTGCTGTGGAAATTCATAGCGGAAACCCAGACCATCGTTGAATAAACGAAAACGGATTAACATAGAACGGTCATTTTCTGGTTGGAATAAAGTTACGGCCAGTTCGTTGTAATGGTTACGGATTTCTTTTTCTTCTCCCCATACAGGTTGCCAGTTCTCGTCGAAAGTAGAAGTTTGGGAATTTTTCAGTTGAAATCCGGTACGTAGATTGGTCTTTGAATCCAGTTTACCGTGATCTCTACGGTCTACCCAGTCGAAATCTGTTTGGGTTGCATTTTCCTTTTGCAGTTCCAACCCCAATGTACTTGGTTTGATAACAGCTTTTTCTTTGTAACTCAATTCATACATGGGAGCACCTTCTTTATTTAATTGGAAGGTCATTACCAGATTTCCATCCGGTGAGGTCAGTTTCTGTTGTGCGTTCGCGATGAACGAAATACAGAGTAAGGCAATAATCAATAAATTCTTCTTCATTTTATCTATGGTATTAAATTGTAAGCTAATCAATTCGAGCTTTCAGGTGTTCTGCATTAGGAATATCGCAAATGTAAAGACTATCCTTGCCGGCTCTGTGAATTAGAATAAAAATACAAGTGTATATAAATGACAATGTTCTGTTTATTAGATGATTAATATTTATCACTCCCTTCATAAATATAAGTCGTTATGAACTTCATTGGAAGGCTAAAATCAAAATTCCGCGGCTTTGAAACGTATATTCTTTGTCTAATTTGACTGTTTCTCCTGTCAGTACATTGTGAGCAGATGAGGCAGGCAATATTTCCTGATATTCATTCAGGCTGACGGTTTGTTCCCGGTTGTTTCCGTTAAGGAATACCACTACTGATTGGTTGCCGTATTTGCGTTCGTATACATATACTCCTTTGTTGGGAGAGAAATGTTTTAGTTTGCCTTTAGCAATGACTTCGTTTCCTTTTCTCCATTGAAGTAATTTTTGCAGGAAAGAGAAAGCCTCATTTTGTTGTACGGTCCGGTTGGTTGCGTTGAAGCAGTTCTGTGCATCATTCTGCCAGCCTCCTGGAAAATCGCAGCGAAGTAAGCCGTCGCCATTGGCTTTGTCGGCGGCCATTAGAATTTCAGTACCGTAATATATTTGCGGGATTCCCCGGGTGGTCAATAGAAATGTGAGAGCTTGTTTGTAGCGGTCGAGGTTTTGTGTAGCTGCTTCCGAACGGTAGAAACGGGAAGTGTCATGATTATCGAGGAAGACTAATAAATTCATCGGGTCGGCATAGACGATATCTTGTGATAGATAGTCGAAGAGACGGTAAAGTCCTCCGTTCCAGTCGTTTGTTTCTTCGTCGAAGGCGTTATTCATCTGATCCATCAGTGGGAAGTCCATCACTGTACGCAAATGCGAGTTTTTGGGAGCGGCTACTTTACTGTCCTTTTGCCAGTAAGAGACAAGCACGTTACTGCCTATCCAGGTTTCTCCTACAATATTGAAATCCGGATATTCTTCTGTTACCGCTTTACACCAGTCAGACATCATGTTGAAGTCTGCATAAGGATGTGTGTCCTGGCGAATGCCATTGATACCTGCATATTCAATCCACCAGATACTGCTTTGTATCAGATAAGTAGCTACATGGCGGTTACGTTGGTTAAAATCGGGCATACATTCGCTAAACCAGCCGTCTACTACAATCTTTTTCGCATAGTCCGAAGCATACGGATCTGATGGAGTAGCTGTCTTGAAAGTCGTTTGTACATAGTTGCCTTTGAAGTTGAACCAATCTTTGGAAGGCATATCTTTGAAGAGATAGTTCTGATCTCCGCAATGATTGAAGATCATATCCATTACTACTTTTAAGCCTTTGCTGTGTGCCTGCTCCACCAGACTACGGAATTCCTCATTGCTTCCGAAACGACGGTCTACCTGATAGTAGTCGGTAATGGCATAACCATGATAGGAGCCTTCTTTCATATCATTTTCCTGAATCGGATTGAGCCATATACTCGTCACTCCCAAATTGGCAATGTAATCCAGTTGATTCTCTATACCTTTCAGATCACCGCCATGACGTGCAAAAGGATCATTACGATCTACTTTAGCTTCCAACATTCCGGGGATTATATCATTAGAAACATCGCCATTGGCAAAGCGGTCCGGCATAATGAGATAAAGAACGTCGCTTGAATTAAAACCTTCCACTTCGGAAGCTGACGGCCTTCTTTGTTTGAGCTCGTAGGGGATTACAGTTTGCTTTTTTCCTTGCTTCAGAATGATTTCGAATTTCTGTGGGGCTGCCTCCGAAATATTCATATATAAAAGCAGGTAATTCGGATTTTCTTGTTTTACAACTTCTTGTAACATGATGTCTTTAGAAGAAATGCTGACTTCTGCAGAAGCTATATGCTCCCCATACAGCATGACTTGCAGTTCGGGGTTTTTCATTTCTGCCCACCAGAATGCAGGGGCTACTTTTTTTATTGCAGTTGCGGCGAATAGTGAGCTGCAACTAAATAAGGATACAAGTAAGATGACGGATAAAAAAAACTTTTTCATGGTAACGTAGATTTTAAATGTTTGCTCGGCGAATCGATGTTGCAAATGTAGAGGGATAGGATGCTGTATTTGGAAACTAGAATATAAATATAAATGCTTCCGGGAATTAATACGTTGTAAATCAATGATATATTAGCGAAATGACGATGAAGAAATATAAGTGAAAATTAAAATAGTTATGAATATATATTTCATTCTCATTACTATATTCATTATATTTGTGACATCTTTAAAAAGTACCCTATGAGAAATATAGCCTGTTATATTTTATTTTTTCTCTTGGCTTATCCTGTTTCATTGTCTGCAAAGCAGACGGAATATGGAACAGCCCTTAAAAGACTGGACGACATCATAAATAAGAAAGAAACTTATCAGCTTCAGAAAGAAAAGGAGATTGATGGTTTGAAAGTCCAGCTTGCTCATTCGGTTGATCCTGTTGATAAATACCGGTTATATGGTGCTCTGTTTGATGCTTATCTCCATTATCAGGCAGATTCTGCACTTCATTATATAAATAGCAGAAAACAGATTCTACCTCAACTGAATCGTCCGGAGTTGGAGAATGAGATTATGATTAACCGGGCAACAGTGTTGGGGGTGATGGGGATGTATATTGAAGCAATGAAAGAGTTGGAGAGAATTCATCCGGCGAAGTTGGATAAAAGAATGCTACTGTCTTATTATCAGACTTACCGTGCCTGCTATGGCTGGCTTGCTGACTATACTACCAATAAAGAGGAAAAAAAGAAATACCTGGAAAAGACAGATTTATATCGTGATTCTATTATCAGTATCATGCCTCCGGAAACAAACAGGACGATTGTTGCAGCTGAAAAATATATAGTCAATGGTAAAGCCGACACAGCTTTAGTCATGCTTAATGATGCATTGAAAGACGTTGTTGATGAACGCCAGAAAGTTTATATCTACTATACGCTGTCCGAAGCATATAGTATGAAGAAAGATACAGAAAAAGAAGTATACTATTTGATATTGACAGCGATAGCGGATTTGGAATCTTCAGTGAGAGAGTATGCCTCTTTGCAGAAGCTGGCCCATCTGATGTATGAGCAAGGGGATATTGATCGTGCTTACAAGTATTTGAGTTGTTCGATGGAGGACGCTGTAGCTTGTAATGCCCGTTTACGTTTTATCGAGGTAACAGAGTTTTTTCCGATTATTGATAAGGCTTATAAACTGAAGGAAGAAAAAGAACGTGCGGTTTCCCGTACCATGTTAATCAGTGTCAGCTTGTTGTCATTGTTTCTTTTGGTTGCTATCTTCTTTCTGTACCGGTGGATGAAGAAGCTGTCTGTCATGCGGCATGATTTGAGTTTGGCTAATGAACAGATGCAAGTAGTAAACAAAGAACTGGAGCAGACGGGGAAAATAAAAGAGGTATATATTGCCCGCTATCTGGACAGGTGTGTCAACTATCTGGATAAACTGGAAACCTACCGTCGCTCATTGGCCAAACTGGCGATGGCATCCCGTATCGAAGATTTATTTAAGGCTATTAAATCTGAACAGTTTATCCGGGATGAACGGGATGAATTTTATAATGAATTTGATAAGTCCTTCTTGAAACTATTTCCGAACTTTATTTCTGCTTTTAATGAATTGCTGGTAGAAGAAGCAAGAGTTTATCCGAAATCCGATGAACTTCTGACAACGGAACTTCGTATTTTTGCCCTTATCCGTCTGGGAGTGGTAGACAGTAACAAGATCGCTCATTTTCTCGGTTATTCTTTGGCCACTATCTATAATTATCGTAGCCGGATGCGTAATAAAGCTGCCGGAGATAAAGATATGTTCGAGCAGAATGTGATGAACCTATAATGTTATTCACAGATAGCAATATGTTATTACTTCGTAATATACGAGCCAATAATGCTTGTGTATAAAGCAAATATCTATTTTTAGTGTTCAATAATCCACTGTGCATCTCTCTTTTTTTTCTACCTTTGTAGACAACTAATCTAAAATAAATATACTAGAGAATGAAAAAGTTAGTCTACACCCTGTTCTTTGTCCTTATCTCCGTTGTAGCCAACGGGCAGGCAAAGTACGTATTCTATTTCATCGGAGATGGAATGGGAGTCAATCAAGTAAATGGTACGGAGATGTATCAGGCGGAAATTCAAAATGGTCGTATTGGCGTTGAGCCTTTGTTGTTTACTCAATTTCCGGTTGCTACCGTAGCAACCACTTTCTCTGCTAAAAATTCAGTAACAGACTCTGCAGCTGCAGGTACTGCATTGGCAACAGGAAAGAAAACTTATAATGGTGCTATTTCTGTAGGAGAAGATAAAAGTGCTATTCAGACCATTGCCGAGAAGGCAAAGAAAGCAGGAAAAAAGGTGGGCGTAACGACTTCTGTCAGCGTAGATCATGCTACTCCTGCCGCATTTTATGCACATCAACCCGATCGTAATATGAATTATGAAATCGCTCTTGATTTGCCGAAAGCCAATTTCGATTTTTATGCAGGCGGTGGTTTCTTGAAACCTACCACCACTTATGACAAGAAAGAAGCTCCAAGCATTTTCCCTATTTTTGAAGAAGCCGGATATACAGTAGCGCGTGGCTACAATGACTATAAGGCAAAAGCCGCAAAAGCGGAAAAGATGATCCTCATTCAGGAAGAAGGAGCCAATCCTTCTTGTCTGCCTTATGCTATCGACCGTAAAGAGGGGGATTTGACATTGGCACAGATTACGGAAAGTGCTATTGACTTCCTGACTAAGGGAAATAATAAAGGCTTTTTCCTGATGGTAGAAGGAGGTAAAATAGACTGGGCATGCCACGCTAATGACGCTGCTACTGTGTTCAACGAAGTGAAAGACATGGATAATGCCATCAAAGTAGCTTATGAATTCTATAAGAAACATCCGAAAGAAACGCTGATTGTGATTACCGCAGACCATGAAACAGGTGGTATCGTGCTCGGTACGGGAAAATATGCGTTGAACCTGAAAGCATTGCAATATCAGAAACATTCTGCTGACGGACTTTCACAACGTATCAGTGAATTGAGAAAATCAAAAGGCAATAAAGTCACTTGGGAGGACATGAAAACATTCCTCGGCGAAGAAATGGGCTTCTGGAAACAATTCCCTCTTTCTTGGGAACAGGAAAAGACGTTGCGTGATGAATTTGAGAAATCATTCGTGAAGAATAAAGTCGTATTTGCTGAAAGTATGTACTCTAAGAGCGAACCGATGGCTGCACGTGCAAAGGAAGTGATGGATGAAATCGCTATGATAGGTTGGGTAAGTGGCGGGCACTCTGCCGGTTATGTTCCTGTATTTGCTATTGGTGCAGGTTCTCAACTGTTTGGTGAGAAGATTGACAATACAGAAATTCCTAAAAGAATTGCGAAAGCTGCAGGATATAAATAATAGAACTGTATGAATATAAAAATAGCCGGAAGTCCTTGGACTCCCGGCTATTTTTATATGTTTTTGCAAATTATGCTTTCACACGTCCTACGTAAGAACCGTCACGAGTATCGATTTCGATTGTTTCACCCTCGCTGATGAACAAAGGAACACGTACTGTTGCACCTGATTCCACAGTTGCAGGTTTCAGTGTGTTAGTAGCTGTATCACCTTTCATGCCCGGTTCTGTGTACGTCACCTTCATCTGAACCTTGATCGGCATGTCTGCATAAAGTACAGTTTCAGTAGAAGCATCAGAAACAACTTCCAATACTGAACCTTCGAGCAGGAAGTCAACACCATTAATCAGATCGTGAGCGATAGGATGTTGATCGAATGTTTCCTGGTTCATAAAGATATAATCTTCTCCTTCTTTATACAAAAATTGGTATGGACGACGTTCTACACGTACATCTTCCAACTTTTCACCGATGTTGAAACGGCGTTCGAGAACGTATCCGCTAACTACATCTTTCAATTTAGTACGCATAAAAGTGTTACCTTTACCTGGTTTTACATGCAGGAATTCTACACAGAAATAGAGCTTTCCGTCCATACGGATACAAGTTCCGTTTTTGATGTCTTGAGCATTAATCATACTGCTATTTTTCTTATTATATTATTGTTATTTAATTGTTTTCGCAGGAATTCGACTGCAAAAGTAATCTAAATCAGTAAAAAACACAAAAACTTTTGAGCAAAAATGAGTTATCTCTTGGTTAATTTAAAAAAAGTGCCTATTTTTGCAGCCCGATTACGTAGAATAATAACATAAAAACAAGATACAGTAATGAAAAGAACATTTCAACCCTCTAACAGAAAGAGAAAGAACAAACACGGTTTCCGTGAGAGAATGGCATCGGCTAATGGTCGTAGAGTATTAGCTGCTCGTCGTGCGAAAGGCAGAAAGAAACTGACTGTTTCTGATGAGTACAACGGACAAAAGTGATAATCACTTGTCATCAGGAAACCAAAAAGGCGGAGATTAAATTCTCCGCCTTTTTGGTTTCTCTGTTTTTCAAGAGGATAGTATGTTAAAAAGCGGTATTGTTTGCTCTTATTTATGACTTTTTGCTTTTCTTTGTGAGATTAAATAAAACTCATAAACGAACATACGCGATGGTAGAGTATATCCGGGACTTGAAACCCCGTATCATTATAATAAGGTTGTTGAAATCTATAGGAGTGGGGATTATAGTTGCAGCAATTCTGGCGATGATAAGCGTCTTTGCATAATAGGTAGGGACATTTTTCATCGCCTACTTTTTAAAAGTTCAACTATTTTGTCGTATCTTTGGCGCATATTAACAGCAATGCGTATGACTATTAAAGAATTCTTTTCTTTTAAAACCAATAAATATTTCTGGGTGAATATTATCGCCATGATTGTGGTGATGGTAGTGATGATATTTGGTGTGTTGAAATGGCTTGATATACATACACATCATGGTGAAAGCGTGGTAGTTCCCGATGTGAAAGGAATGACAGTGGAAGAAGCTACGAAGATGTTCCGGAATCACGGTCTGGTATATGTGATTTCCGATACCAAATATGTCAAAGATAAAGCAGCGGGTATCATTCTTGAACTGAAACCGGGGGCCGGTGAAAAAGTGAAGGAAGGACGTACGGTATACCTGACAGTCAATACGCTGGATGTCCCTTTACGTGCCATTCCCGATGTGGCGGACAACAGCTCGCTCCGTCAGGCACAGGCTAAGTTACTGAATGCTGGTTTCAAACTGAATCAGGTTCAATTGGTAAATGGTGAGAAAGACTGGGTGTACGGTGTGAAATATCAGGGACGTCAGTTGGCTGCCGGAGAAAAGATTCCTTTGGGAGCTTCTTTGACATTGATGGTGGGAGACGGCTCCGGTGATATGTCGGAAGAAGAGGACTCGGTTGATGTTTCCGTGGATACGGAGAAACCGGTTACGTCGGAATCATCACCTGCTCAAGATGATAGTTGGTTTTAATAGATAAATAACAGAAACGGACTCGCATGATAGAGGAAGAACTTCCGGATGAACTGGAGAATGATTTGGATGATATAGAACCTGTCGGTGACGAATCCCAGCTTTACGAACACTTCCGCGTGGTTGTAGACAAGGGACAGGCGATGGTCAGAGTCGACAAATATCTGTTCGAACGTATTGTCAATGCTTCGCGCAACCGTATTCAGAAGGCTGCCGAAGACGGATTCGTTATGGCCAATGGCAAACCGGTGAAGAGTAGCTACAAAGTGAAACCGCTGGATGTCATTACGGTGATGATGGACCGTCCCCGTTATGAAAATGAAATTATTCCTGAAAATATTCCCCTTACTATCGTTTATGAAGACCCTTATCTGATGGTTGTGAATAAACCGGCGGGATTGGTCGTGCATCCGGGACACGGAAACTATCACGGCACGCTGGTCAATGCGCTGGCCTGGCACATGAAGGATATACCGGATTATGATGCCAATGACCCGCACGTGGGACTTGTTCATCGCATCGATAAAGATACTTCAGGCTTACTGGTGATTGCCAAGACACCGGATGCCAAAACAAATCTGGGAATTCAATTTTTTAATAAGACTACCAAACGCAAATATCGTGCTTTGGTGTGGGGTGTTATGGAACAGGATGAAGGAACGATTGTCGGTAATATTGCCCGTAATCCGAGAGACCGGATGCAAATGGCGGTGATGTCCGATCCGACAGTGGGCAAACATGCCGTTACACACTACCGCGTACTGGAAAGACTGGGATACGTAACCCTTGTGGAATGTATACTTGAAACAGGACGTACTCATCAGATTCGTGTCCACATGAAACATATCGGTCATGTGCTGTTCAATGACGAACGCTATGGCGGTCATGAGATATTGAAAGGAACCCATTTTAGTAAATACAAACAGTTTGTAAATAATTGCTTTGACACTTGTCCCCGACAGGCTTTGCATGCTATGACATTGGGGTTTGTGCATCCCGTCACAGGTGAAGAGATGTATTTTACTTCCGAACTTCCGGATGACATGACCCGGCTTATCGAGAAGTGGAGAGGCTATATAAGTAATAGAGAATTAGAATGAAACGCAACATCGCTATCGTAGCAGGAGGAGATACCTCTGAAATCGTAGTTTCCCTGCGTAGCGCACAGGGTATTTATTCCTTTATTGATAAGGAAAAGTATAATTTGTATATCGTGGAGATGGAAGGCCGTCGCTGGGAAGTACAATTACCGGACGGAAACAAAGTGCCGGTGGATAGAAACGACTTTAGTTTTACGAACGGAACGGAGAAGGTTGTGTTCGACTTTGCTTATATCACCATCCACGGTACGCCGGGTGAGGATGGCAGGCTGCAAGGCTATTTTGATATGATGCGTATTCCGTATTCCTGTTGTGGAGTGTTGGCGGCTGCCATTACTTATGACAAGTTTACCTGCAATCAATATCTGAAGGCTTTTGGAGTGCGCATTGCCGAATCATTGTTGTTGCGCCAAGGACAATCGGTTTCTGACGAGGAAGTAGTGGAAAAGATTGGCCTGCCTTGTTTTATCAAGCCTAGTCTGGGAGGTTCGAGTTTCGGAGTTACGAAAGTGAAGACAAAAGAACAAATACAACCGGCCATTGTTAAAGCTTTCGGAGAAGCGGAAGAGGTGATTGTTGAAGCGTTTATGGACGGAACGGAACTGACTTGCGGCTGTTATAAGACAAAAGAGAAGTCGGTCATCTTTCCACCTACGGAAGTAGTGACGCACAATGAGTTCTTTGATTATGATGCTAAATATAATGGACAGGTAGATGAAATCACTCCTGCGCGTATCTCGGATGAACTGACCCGGCGTGTGCAGATGCTGACTTCAGCTATCTATGATATATTAGGTTGTTCCGGCATTATCCGTGTAGATTACATTATAACTGCCGGTGAAAAACTGAATCTTCTCGAAGTAAATACTACTCCGGGAATGACTACTACCAGTTTTATTCCCCAGCAAGTGCGTGCAGCCGGACTGGATATAAAGGATGTGATGACTGATATTATTGAAAACAAGTTTTAAGTATTAAGTATCAAGTATAAAGTATTAACCATGCGGTTTGTACGCAGTCTAATACTTTATACTTATTACTTAATACTTGAGCACATAATACTTGAGACTTATGGATCTGACAGAGTTTAATGAAATTCGTCCTTACAATGATGAGGAACTTCCTCAAATCTTTGAGGAACTGATTGCCGATCCGGCTTTTCAGAAAGCTGCTACCGGTGCTATACCGAACGTTCCATTTGAACTTCTGGCGCAAAAAATGCGTGCCTGTAAGACTAAGCTTGATTTTCAGGAGGCATTTTGTTATGGCATTTTGTGGAAGATAGCGGCAGATCATACTGCCGGACTGACACTGGATCATACCGCCATACCGGATAAAAGTAAAGCTTATACGTATATATCGAATCATAGAGATATTATTCTTGATTCGGGCTTTCTCTCTATTTTGTTGATTGACCAGGGAATGGATACGGTAGAAATTGCGATTGGCGACAATTTGCTTATTTATCCCTGGATTAAGAAACTGGTGCGTGTCAATAAATCATTTATTGTACAGCGGGCGTTGACCATGCGGCAAATGTTGGAATCTTCAGCACGTATGTCCCGTTATATGCATTACACCATTTCAGAGAAGAATCAGTCTATTTGGATTGCGCAGCGTGAAGGACGTGCAAAAGATTCGAATGACCGTACACAAGACAGTGTATTGAAAATGTTGGCAATGGGAGGTGAAGGCGATTTGATAGACCGCCTGATGGAAATGAATATTGCTCCGCTTGCTATTTCATACGAATATGATCCGTGTGATTTTCTGAAAGCGCAAGAGTTTCAGTTGAAGAGAGACATCGAAGGATATAAAAAGACGACACAAGACGATTTGATTAATATGCAGACAGGGCTTTTCGGATATAAAGGCAGGGTACATTTTCAGGTTGCTCCTTGTTTGAATGATGACTTGCAAGGCTTGGACCGTTCGTTGCCGAAACCGGATTTGTTTGCCCGTATTTCTGCCTGTCTTGATCGCCGCATCCATCGTAATTACCGGATATATCCGGGAAATTATGTGGCGTATGATTGGCTGAATGGCACAACGGAATTCGTGTCCAATTACACGGAAGAAGAGAAACAGCAGTTTATGAACTATATTGAACAACAATTGGCAAAGATCAAGATTCCGAATAAGGATGAAGACTTTTTGCGTGAGAAGTTGTTATTAATGTATTCCAATCCGTTAGTTAATTATTTAGCAGCTTGCCGATGAAAAGAAGAAAATTACATGTTGTTTGGTTGTGGGGATTGCTTTTCCTGATGACTGCCTGTGGAGATGATGACTATTATTATCCTTCGGTGAAACTGGAATTTGTGACTGTAGAGGCCGGAGAAGACGGTCGCATACAAACGCTTATTCCTGATAAGGGAGAAGTCTTGACTGTTTCGGAAGACCGTACGGGTTCTACTATCTCTCCAAACACTTCCAGACGTGTAATGAGTAACTATGAGGTGCTTTCCGGTGAGAACACTGCTACTATATATTCTTTGCAATCGCTCATAACGCCGGTACCTAAACCGGAAGATGATCCGGTTTACAAGGACGGTATAAAGCTAGATCCGGTAGAGATGGTCAGTATCTGGCTTGGAAGGGATTATCTGAATATGATTTTGAATCTCAAGGTCAGTACGGGCAAGGGACATGTTTTCGGTATAGTGGAAGATGTGTCCGAACTTAAAACAAATGGCATTGTGAATATGTTGTTATACCATGATGCGAACAGTGATGGAGAATACTATAATCGGCGTGCTTACATTTCTGTTCCTTTGGCGCAATATATAGATGAAGAGAATCCGGGTCGGACGATAAAGGTAAAGTTTAAATATTATACGTACGATAAGGATGGTTCTCCGATAGAATCTGATAAGTACTGTGATCCTGGGTTTGACTATACTCCGGGACAGAATTGAATAATGGAGTGTATATGTTTAAATTGAATCAATTAATCGTGGGAATATTTTTATTTCTCTCTTCCCTTTTCTCTTGTCAGCAGAAAGGGGATTTTCAATCAATGAATGTAGAGGAGTTTGATTCTCTTATTCAGAATGAGGATATACAACGTCTGGATGTTCGTACACTTGCGGAATATTCGGAGGGGCATATCACGAAGACGATCAACATCAATGTGATGGATGACTCTTTTGCTTCAATGGCTGATTCTTTGTTGCAAAAAGACAAACCGGTGGCTGTATATTGTCGCAGTGGAAAACGAAGCAAGAAGGCTGCGGCAATTTTGAGCGAGAAGGGATATAAAGTCTTTGAGCTTGATAAGGGATTTAATTCCTGGCAGGAAGCAGGTAAAGAAATAGAGAAATAAAGTGCTGATTTATCAGCACTTTATTTTTGGGGGTTATTTCAGTCCTTCCAATAACCTTTTCAGAACGACAGTTGCCGAGATTTCACGGTTGGCAGCTTCCGGAATCACAATAGATTGCGGACTTTCAATGACATCGTCTGTCACAATCATATTTCTACGAACCGGAAGACAATGCATGAAATAAGCATTGTTGGTAACTGCCATTTGGCGGTCGCTGACAGTCCAATCACGATCTTTGCTTAATATCTGTCCATAGTTGTCGCCAGAATAAGCAGCCCAGTTCTTGGCATATATGAAGTCGGCTCCTTCGAAGGCCTTCATCTGGTCATATTCTACTTTTGCATTACCTACAAATTGCGGATCAAGCTCATAACCTTCGGGATGAGTGATGACAAATTCGTAATCCGTTGCATTCATCCATTCAGCAAAGGAATTAGGAACAGCCTGTGGCAATGGACGTGGATGAGGAGCCCAGGTCATAACTACTTTGGGACGTACTGTTTTCTTGTATTCCTCGATGGTAATCAGGTCGGCAAAGCTCTGCAATGGGTGGCGTGTTGCCGCTTCCATCGAAAAGACAGGACGTCCGGAGTATTGGATGAATTGATTGATAATAGTTTCCTGATAGTCAAAGTCACGGTCTTCAAAACGGGCAAAAGAGCGTACTCCAATGATATCACAATAGCATCCCATAACCGGAATGGCTTCTAATATATGTTCCGGTTTATCACCATCCATAATTACGCCACGTTCAGTTTCCAATTTCCATGCACCTTGATTGATATCCAGTACCATTACATTCATTCCCAAATTGATGGCAGCTTTCTGTGTGCTGAGGCGGGTACGTAAACTAGAGTTGAAGAAGATCATCATTAAAGTCTTGTTTCGTCCCAGTTCTACATATTTGAAGCGCTCTTTTTTGATTTCGAATGCTTCTGCAAGGGCTGATTTTAAATCGCCAATGTCCTGTACACAAGTAAATTTCTTCATGTCATTTATTTTTTAATTTTTAATTAGCTTCGCTCAAAACCTTGTTTGATTTTTAACATATAGGTATAGTCTCAATTTCTTCTCGTTTGTCCATCTCCTTCAATGACCCATTTGTAAGAAGTGATTTCCTCAAGTCCCATCGGACCGCGTGCGTGTAGCTTTTGCGTGCTGATTCCGATTTCGGCTCCTAATCCGAATTGTGCCCCGTCAGTGAAAGCGGTAGACACATTGGTGTATACGCAAGCTGCGTCCACGATTCTGGTGAATAAAGCTGCACGTTCCCCGTTCTCGGTAACAATACACTCGCTATGTTTAGAACTGTTTTCCTGAATATGTCCTAAGGCATCTTCGAAGCTCTTTACAGTCTTGACAGCCATTTTATAATCCAGAAACTCCGTGCCGAAGCTTTCTGCTTTTGCATGTTCCAGGAGCTCGGCAGGATAGCGGCCTTCCAATGCCTGGTAAGCTTGCGGATCAGCATAAATAATGACATGGCTGTCTTTTAGTTTCTCGCAAATCAGAGGGAGGTCGGCCAGTCTCTTCTCATGTATAATGGTGCAGTCCAATGCATTACATACGCTAACTCTACGTGTCTTTGCATTATGAATAATGTCTGCTCCCTTGTTTGTATCCCCAAATTCATCGAAGTAAGTGTGACAGATACCTGCCCCTGTTTCAATGACAGGAATCCTTGCATTCTCGCGTACGAAATGAATAAGACTGCTGCTGCCTCTGGGGATAATCAAGTCTACGTAGCCCACAGCATTCAGTAATGCTGCCGTAGCCTCTCTATCAGCCGGAAGTAATTCTACAATGTGCGGATTGATTTTGAACTTCTTCAATACTTTGTGAATCACACTGATGATGGCCCGGTTGGAACAATCGGCGTCACTTCCTCCTTTCAATATGCAGGCATTTCCGCTCTTCAGACAAAGGGAGAAAACATCAAAGCTAACATTAGGGCGCGCTTCATAAATGATTCCTATGACTCCGAAAGGAACGCTGACTTTCGTCAACTTCATTCCATTGGGACGAACACTCTCTTTCAGCACTTTACCCAAAGGAGAGGGGAGTGTTGCTACATTGCGTGTATCTGCGGCAATACCTTTCAAACGTTCTTCCGTCAGTTTCAACCGATCGTACTTCGGATCATTTTTGTCCATCCGTGCGAGGTCTTTTTCGTTCTCTGAAAGAATGAAAGGTGTTTCTGCAATTGCTGCGTCAGCTACTGCATTTAAAATCTGATTGATGACATTATCATTCAGCAGGGCTAATTCCCGACTTGCTACTTGTACAGCGGCAAAGGTCTCGTTTAAATTTGTAGTCATTTGCTCCTTTTTTGCATTAAATGGAAAGATAAACTATGCAAATATAGTGAATGATGTGAATAAAACTTGTTGAAAATAGAAATAAATGTGCTCTTTACTTATTCACTGGGGCTTTTACAAGATTAATACTAAAAAAATACGAGACTCAATTCTGAATCTCATATTTTTCATTTATGCACTATATTTATATAGTGCTTGTTATTCGAATTCCTATTTGGCATTATCTCATTGCCATGGAATGTCTTGTTCAATATCTTCTCCCATTTCTCCTGATTCGACTTCAATTCCTATGTCACTAGGTGTTCCTATATGTTCGATATTGGTTAGTGCGATAGAATGGGTATAGTTTCTCTTGAATGTGATACTGCTACTGATGATTGTCTTTTCTTCTGCTCCTGGAGTCTCTTCCCAAAATACTTCCACTTTTACATTCTCTGTTAAATGTTGATTATCACCAGTAGGTATATTGGCAGTGAGATTTCTCATGCTGACCATTTTTAATTCAGATTCAACAGTCTTATGAATATCTGCATTAGCATTCAAATAGATGCTTGGTGCGTCTTCAAGTTTTATTCTAAGACGTCCTTTCTCTAAACCTGTTTGTTTGAATTTTACTCCGAAAAAACGGCGATAGAGCATGATGTGATTTTGCATGCCATCTGTCACTTCCACTTTATCGTTTAATCCATGATAACGTTCGATGAACGGGCGGTTGCAGGCGTCTTGTGATCCGTTTCTCGTTTGTATTCTCGGGTTTTCAATATTGTATAAGAATTTGATTCCATCTGCTTGTTCGGCAGTCAGGAATTTGTTCAGGCATTCCCCTTTGATTTTTCCGCTACGTTCCAAATCGAAAGGGGCTCCGAAGAAGCCTTTTTCGTCTTTTATGATTGAGTCCTTTGCATTTGCAATCATAGAGCAAGAGATGCGGTAAGTGTATCCATCAATAACTTTTATTTTTAGGTTATTGGGATCTTTCGCCTTGTCTAACTGGAAAATACCATAAGCGTATGGTTTTGAAGATGGATTCTGTCCCTCTTTGGGTGTCATGGTAATGGCGATTCCCACTAATGTTTCACTTTCATTAATTTTGGTTGGAGTTGTAGCGCGTGCCATGGGCAGTTCGGTTGAGAGGTAGTCTCCGTCCAGTTGTAAATTAAGTTCGGAATACGTAGTAGGAGGTGCCTGATACAGATCTTTCTCCTTAATACATGATTGTAGAGTAAAAGCTGTGAATAGACAGCCTGCGATCATAAGATGTTTGATTTTCATATGAATCTTTTTTAGTAGTTGTTGAGTATGATAATTATTTCCCTATTTCTTGTTCTGATTCTTCCATTTCTGCTTCTTCACCAAAAGAGATAGTAGCATCCCCTATATGCTCATCTATCTTGACTATTTTGACTATGTTCTTTTTGTTTCTTTTCATTTTAATACTTTGATTGGTATATAGAGAATACCATTTCTCTTCATTGGCCGGGCGGTAGGAAATAGTGAAAGCGATTGTTTCTTCTTCCTTAAGTTTGGCCGTATAATAGTCGGATATATCGTACATAGAGATAATTCGTTCCTCCGTCCGGGATGTTCCATCTTTGGAATATAGTAGATAAAATGGAGCAACGTCCGCTGCTTTAATTTTGATGGAGTCACCCGGTGCAAGTTCGTCTGTAACGAATTGTATAGAATAATAAGCACGTTTCAATGTCATTGAAACGGAGGTATTCATATTGGGATTTGAAAAGTCCAATTGCTCACTGCCGAAAAAGCGTTTGACGGTAGGGTGAGTACTAGTACTATCGCATTTTATATGCATTTCTCCTTTGTAAATATGTTGGTGAAATGCCCCATTGATATTCAGGGGATTGATTGAAATCTTTAGATCGTTGTTGACTAACCCGTTCACCTCTTTCTGCAGAGTAGATGAAAAAGGAAGTCCATAAAGTATGCTGTCACTTTGTATTGTATAATATGGGCGGTCTTTATATCCCAGGAAGCTGCAGTCAAAGCGATACACATATCCTTCGATTAACCCGATTTCTACTCGATATGGATTATCGAAAAGGCCTGAAGCATAGGGCTGAAAAGAAGTCAGGCCTTTTCCTTTCCAAAAAACATTAACTGCATATATTCCGTCAGCCACCGTGGAGGTGGAACGGCTTAAAGGTTGTTCGGCTATTTCAAGAAAAGGAGCTATATTTAAACTGACATTAAACTCTCTGCCGACAGGAAATGACGGTGTACTGTTTACTTCAGGTTCATTCTTACTGCTCTCACAAGATATAATTGAGAATGTTAAAAATATGAGTATAAGGTTCCAATGTTTTAGTAGCATGGGGATTATATTGTTTGTTTAGAGGGCAAATATACTGCTATTAATAGTTTTTTGCAAATAAAGGCCCTGTATTTATGTTGCAGATGTCTATCTATAATACATTATATAACTGAAAATAAAAGCGCTTATCTTCACTAAAGAAGCTAATATTCTACCTGAATAAGAGCTTCATTTGGGTGCAGAAATGAGGTAAACTCATACAATTATAATTCAAAAAAACTTCCGTAAACATTCTCAATTATACTTATCCCTATGAGAAAAAATACTCATAGGGATGAGAAGAAATACTCATTACAATGAGAACTTTTTCTCATTGCAGTGAGAATATCCCCTTGCTAGAATAGGATGAAACAGTTTATTACCGTGCAGTCATGAACAAGATTCACCTCTGTGTACTCTGTGGTGAAAACCGTACAGGAACAAGCTAATTTTAGTCTAAAATCGGATAAAACAGAAATTCTTATTATTAATTATTCAATGTATAGATAGTCATAATGTACTACTGGTTTCTTTCCATGCTTGCCAATCGCTTCTTGTGCCTGTTTGGAGTCACAGTTCACTTTTCCAACCCCAACCTGGTTTCCTTGAAAGTCCATGATACGTACAATGTCATCTTTCTCAAATTCACCTTCAATATGAGTGATTCCAATCGGGAGGATGCTGACAGCTTTTTCAGAGTTTAGAACTTCTGTAGCGCATTCATTTATGTGAATTTCCCCTTTGGCAAAACCTTCGCTATGGGCAATCCACTTTTTGACGCTGGATACCGGTTCGTCTGATGGTATAAAACGTGTACAAAGAGTTTCTTCAGGATGCTGTAATAAATCTACCAGAATATTATCCCGCTTCCCGTTGGCAATAATCACTGTAATTCCTTCATCAGCAACTTTGCGGGCAATATTGGTTTTCGTCAACATCCCCCCCCGTCCGAAACTGGACTTAGTTGTCTGAATATAGTTGGATAAGTCTTTGCCGTGACCGATCTCCCGGATAACAGAAGAGTTTGGATCGGAAGGAGAACCATTGTAAATCCCATCAATATTACTTAGGATAATGAGTGCCTGCGTATCCATCATCGAAGCGATGAGTCCGGACAATTCATCATTATCGGTGAACATCAGCTCACTGACGGAAATCGTATCGTTTTCGTTGACAATAGGAATGACATTATTTTCAAGCATTACCGTCATGCAATTTTTCTGATTCAGATAATGGCGGCGAGTTCCAAAACTTTCCTTCGTTGTCAGTACCTGGCCGACAGGTATATTGTGCTCACGGAAAAGTTCGTAGTAACGGTTGATTAGTTTGGCCTGACCCACAGCAGAAAATAATTGGCGCTGATCTACACTATCGAGTTTTTTCTGCGGATGCACTTCACTGCGTCCGGAAGCAACAGCTCCCGAAGAAATCAAAATGATTTCTACCCCGGACTTATGTAATTCCGCTATCTGGTCAACAAGTGCCGACATACGGGTAACGTCCAGCGTTCCGTCGCGGCGTGTCAATACATTGCTTCCTACTTTTACTGCGATTCGTGTAAATTCCTGTTTCATCCTTACTAACGATTTGAAAGCACAAATATAGAGCTTTTTGCCGATATGCTACCCAAACAGGCTAAAAAGAATTATCTTTGCAGCCAGATAGAGAAAAGATAAACAATGAAACATACAAATCCACAAGTAGAACAGATGACCTCCTTCATCGTAATGGATGTGTTGGAGAGGGCAAACGAATTACAGAAACAAGGTGTTGATATTATTCATTTGGAAGTTGGTGAACCCGATTTTGATGTACCGTCTTGTGTGTCGGAAGCAGCAAAAGCGGCTTATGATCGTCATCTTACTCACTATACACATTCTTTGGGGGACCCGGAACTCCGGCGGGAAATTGCTGCTTTTTATCTACGGGAATATGGAGTGACGGTAGATCCGGATTGCATTGTGGTGACTTCCGGCTCTTCTCCATCCATTCTTCTTGCGTTGATGTTGCTTTGCAACACGGATAGCGAAGTGATTCTTTCCAATCCGGGATATGCTTGTTACCGTAATTTTGTATTGGCTACCCAGGCTAAACCCGTTTTGGTTCCTTTGTCTAAGGAGTATTTGCAATACGACATAGAAGCTATTCGTAAATGTGTGAATCCACATACAGCGGCTATCTTTATTAATTCTCCGATGAATCCGACCGGAATGTTGCTGGATGAAAAATTCTTGAGAGAAGTGGCAGCACTGGGAGTTCCTGTTATTTCGGATGAGATTTATCATGGACTTGTCTATGAAGGACGTGCGCACAGCATTCTTGAATATACCGATCAGGCTTTTGTCTTGAACGGATTTTCTAAACGTTTTGCGATGACAGGTCTTCGGCTGGGTTATTTGATTGCACCTAAATCTTGTATGCGTTCTTTGCAGAAGTTGCAGCAAAATCTATTTATTTGTGCGTCCAGCGTTGCCCAACAGGCTGGGATTGCTGCATTGCGGCAGGCTGATTCGGATGTGGAACGGATGAAACAGATTTATGATGAGCGTCGCCGATACATGATTACTCGTCTTCGGGAAATGGGGTTTGAGATTAAAGTAGAACCTCAAGGAGCATTTTACATTTTTGCCAACGCACGCAAATTTACTACCGACTCTTATCGCTTTGCATTCGATGTACTTGAACATGCGCATGTCGGCATTACTCCCGGGGTGGACTTTGGTACGGGAGGTGAAGGATATGTACGCTTCTCCTATGCAAACTCATTGGAGAATATCAAAGAAGGACTGGACCGTATCAATCGCTACCTTTCTCGTCCCGACTTCTGATTAGCTCGGTGGCTGCTTCGTATTCTTCCTCTGTCACGAGGACGGATACGGAAGGAGCGATATAGGGTGCTAATGTCCCCATAATTCCATCTTTGATTACACAACGGATATTATTGCTTTCTAATAACCCTTTAATGATCTCGGCTTCCCAGGGGGATCCGGAGAATACTTCTATTGCCTTGCTATAATCTTCTTCTTTCATGATCTTACTTATTAGGGGTTGTTATCTACAAATATAACAAAAAAGAGAGAGAAATGGTTATTTATTTTCTTAAAAATTATTCGAGTGTGATATGTTTTACGCTAATCTGCTGTTTCAGGAAAGTAGAGGCCGATTCTGAAAACTTTTCTTCCGCTTCGGTCGTGTAAAACTGGCAGTTGCCATTCTTGGTACATTTGGCATCCATTTCGGGATGTCTTTTCAGATAGTCTTTCAGGCTTTCTGCAACATACTCTCCTTGTGCAATTACACTGATATGATCCGGGATGTATTGCCGGATTTTAGGTAGGAGTATAGGGAAATGGGTACATCCGAGGATGACAGTATCTATTTGAGGATCCTTTGACAGTAATTGGTCGATGTACTTCCGGATAAAATAGTCTGCTCCTTCGTCTTGTGATTCGTTATTCTCAACTAAGGATACCCACATCGGACATGCTGTCCCGCTAACCTGAATTTCAGGAAATAGTTTATGTATTTCTAATGGATACGATTCGGATTTGATGGTGCCTGCTGTTGCCAGTACGCCGATATGCTGATTCTTGCTAATCTCTCCAACACATTCTACAGTGGGGCGGATGACTCCGAGCACACGGCGGGCAGGATCGATTTGGGGTAAATCATTCATCTGAATGCTGCGCAAGGCTTTGGCGGAAGCAGTATTGCAAGCTAATATAACCAGATGGCATCCCATATCAAACAGTTTGTTGACGGCTTGCCGGGTAAATTCGTATACGACTTCGAAAGAACGTGTCCCATAGGGGGCACGTGCATTATCTCCCAAATAGATATAATCATATTCCGGTAATATTTCTCTAATCTTGTCTAAGATGGTCAGACCTCCGTATCCGGAGTCGAATACTCCGATAGGTCCGGGCGTATGGGATAGATGTTGCTTCATGACACACTTGATTTATATACGCAAATGTACACCAAAAAAAGGGAAAGAGAAAGAAGATGATCCTTCTTTCTCTTTCCCTTTTGGTATTTCTTTATTCTTGGTCAGCTCTTATTTGATACCAAGATTTGCTTTTACCTTGCTAGTCAAGTTGATGCTCTGTGATTCGTTTACATAAGGAATCGAAGTTCTTGCCAGGTCGAAGATATAGATCACACCTTCAGCAGCACCTACTGCTTTGATAGCATTGTCCAACTTCTGGTAGATAGGAGCCATTGCATCATTTTGAGCTTTCTGCATTTGTTGTTGAGCATCCTGTTGGAATTGCTCTTGTCTCTGCATCATATCTTGCAACTCTTTCTGTCTTCTTTCAGCGATGTTAGGAGGAAGAGAATCCTTAGCGATAGCTTGTTGGAATTCCTGATATTTCTTGTTGAATTCTTCCTGCGTTCTCTGTAGTTCGGCAGTAAGTTGTTTTTCTAAAGTCTGAATATCATTTTGAGCTTTGGTGAATTCCGGCATCACAGTGATGATTTCCTGTGCATTAATGTGGCCGAATTTCAGGTTCTGTGCAAATACACCCATTGGGAGTGCAAGCAACATTACAAGTGCAATTTTTTTTAGCATAGTTCTATAATTTATTTGAATGATTTTTAGTTATTTCCAGCTGCAAATGTATGAAATTAATTTGAATATCCTAATTTTCTTAGGATTTCATCACTAATATCTATGCGTGGATTTGCAAATATTATACCTGTAGCAGAGGCTCTGTCAATTACCATATCATATCCATGTTGCTGTGATATAGCTTTCACTGCTTCATAAATATCATCCTGAATCGGAGTAATCAACTTGTCTCTCATCTTGGCTAATTCGCCTTCCGGACCGAAGTAGTTACGCTTCAGCTCGGCTGCTTCTTTTTCCTTCGCTACGATTGCATCTTCTGTCTTTGTTTTTTGTGCGGCAGAAAGAGTGGAAGATTTTGCCTGGTAATCCTGGAACATCTTCTGGGCTTCTTTAGCCAGAGCTTCTACTTCACTCTGGTATTTCTTCGTAGCTTCTTGCATTTGCTCATTAGCGCTTTGAGCTGCCGGAATATTCTTCATAATATATTCCGTATCGATCAGTGCAAATTTCTGTGCATTTGCTGCCATGCTGACAGCAAATAGCATCATGATTAATAGAACAGACTTTCTCATAACGTTTAGTTTTTGATGATACATTAGAATTCTTGTCCTAAGATAAAGTGGAACTGGCTTCCTCCATATTGTTTAGAACCAAATACTTTGTCGAAACCGTAACCCCAGTCAATACCCATCATACCAATCATCGGAAGGAAGATACGAACACCGACACCGGCAGAACGTTTCAACTCGAATGGATTGAATTTCTTGATATCATGCCATGCGTTACCTGCTTCAAGGAAACCTAACACATAAATGTTAGTACTTGTTTCCAGCATCAACGGATATCTCAATTCGATACCGAGACGTGCATAGGCATAACCTTCAGAACCGTATGGTGTTAATGAGCTGTTTTCGTAACCACGCAAAGCGATACTTTCAGTTGCATAAGTTGAATAACCGGTCATACCGTCACCACCTACGTCGAATGTACCGAACGGAGATTTCTTGTATTGGTTATAGTGACCCAACAGACCGAATTCCGTACGTGTCATTAATACCAGACATTTAGGATGAGCAACCGGATCCATCAGCGGAGTATATGTTTTGCCTTTGAATTTCCATTTGTGGTATTCTATCCATTTATGAAGTTTATTCATGTTGTCCTGGGTAATGCTACCTGTTTCAGGGTTGCTGTAATATCCCTTATAGTCTTTACCGTCCATCAACGAGTAAGGCGGTGTGAACTGAACTGACAGTGAGAAATCTGAACCCGAACGAGGGAAGATTGGGTTGTCAATAGAGTTACGAGCCAAAGTCAATGAAATGCTAAGGTCATTACATTTACCGTTGGTGACCGGGAAGTATTGCCAGTCGCTCAAGTTATAACGTTGGTAAGCTAATTCTGCAGAAAGAGTGAAATAGTCATCCGGCCATTTCAGACGTTTACCCCAACCTACGGAAAGTCCCCACATCTTGATAGACTTATCAGGGTCATAATAGTTTTCGTAGTTGTTATAGTTACCATAGTTGTACATACCATAACCACCGTAGCCACTATACATACTGTTGTAGTAGTTGTTGAAGTAGCTGGAGTTGTAGTAACGGCTACTGATATCTGTCTGTACAGAGAAGAATGCCGATACAGAGAATGAATTCGGACGTTTACCGCCAAACCATGGATCGAAGAATGAAATACTGTATGATTGGTAGTATTTAGCGTTCGTCTGTCCGCTGATAGTCAATGTCTGACCATCACCTTGAGGAAGTATACCACGGTAGTTTTCACCCGGGTGCAACAAGTTGGCTACAGAGAAGTTGGTAAACTTCAAGCTCAACTTACCGATAATACCCGTCTGTCCCCAACCTGCAGAGAATTCCACCTGGTCGTTAGCTTTGGAAGTCAAAGGCAAACCTATGTCAACAGTTCCGTTCATCGGATCCGGTTGAATATCTGGTTGCAGTTTTTCCGGGTCAAAGTGTCCCATCTGCTGAATTTCACGCAAAGAACGCATCAAGTCTTCTTTGCTGAACAATTGTCCCGGACGAATACGAAGTTCACGGCGAACGACGTTTTCATACAAACGGTCATTACCGCTGATCTTGATCTTATTGATAGTAGCCTGACGGCCTTCATAGATTCTCATTTCGAGGTCGATAGAGTCGCCAACGATATTTACTTCTACCGGGTCAAGGTTATAGAACAGGTAACCGTTGTTGTAGTATAAGTTACCGATAGCGTCATCATCTGTAGAAACACGTTCGTTCAATAACTTCTGGTTGTATACGTCACCTTTCTTCATGCGGAGCAGGAAGTTCAACTGTTCTGACGGATAGAGAGTGTTACCTACCCATGTAACGTTACGCAGATAATATTTTTGTCCCTCGTCTATATTCAAATAAACGTTTACAGTCTTTTCGTCATACTGTGAAACGCTGTCTTTTACAATCATTGCATCACGGTATCCCAACTCATTATATTTGTCGATAATCAGTTGCTTGTCTGCCTCGAAGTTCTCTGGCACGAATTTCTTGGTGCGGAACAGGTTACGAAGTTTACCTTTCTCATTGGTTTTCTTCATAACTTTCTTCAGCTTGGAAGTCTTGATCGCATGATTACCAACGATTTGGATTTCGTGTACTTTGATTTTTTCTTTCTTGTCGATATCAATGTCGACGATCACCTGATTTTCGCTGGATGGATCGTCTTTCTGCGAGATGATTACTTCTGCATTTTTGAATCCCTTATCGTCGAAGTAACGTTTGATTAATGTCTTGGCACGGTCTACGGTATTCGGAGTAATCTGCATACCTTTTACCATTCCCAGCTTGCTTTCAAGGTCGGTACGTTCCGACTTCTTCACACCATGATAGCGTACATCTGCGATACGTGGGCGTTGTGTCAGACTGATTTTTAACCAGATTTTGTCACCTTCAATTTTCTCGGCTGTGATTTGTACATTTGAGAACAAGCCATGACGCCAATAACGTTTGATCGCTCCAGTAATTTCGTCACCCGGCACAGTAATTGTCTGTCCTACCGATAGTCCGGATAGTCCAATCAATACATAGTCTTCATAATTCTTTACGCCTTCGACTTTAATATCTGCTATCTCATACTTTTTGGGTGTTCCGGAGTATAAGATGACAGGTTTCGAGTCTTCATCAGTGTTAGCATTTTGCGCAATGCCTGTTGTCGCAAAGCAGCACAGGCAGACAAACGTTATGAATATAAAGGAAATACGATAATGCATTTATGTTATAATTTGATGTTTCGAGTTATATTAGCTGATCTGTTCACTGGTTTTGCCGAATCGGCGTTCCCTTTGTTGATATTCCCAAATGGCCTTGTAGAGTTCTTCTTTATCGAAGTCGGGCCAAAAGGTGTCACAAAAATAAAGCTCCGAATAAGCGCATTGCCATAGGAGGTAATTGCTTAGCCGGATTTCTCCTCCTGTGCGGATCAGTAGATCCGGATCGGGCATAAATTTAGTATCCAGATGAGATGAGATACATTCATCCGTTATCTGTTCGGGAGACATTTCTCCTGCTTTTATCAGTGTTGCTATTTGCCGTACAGCTTCGGTTATTTCCCAACGGGATGAGTAACTAAGAGCTAATACCATATACATACCACTATTTTTGGATGTACGTTCTATGCATGATGCCAAACTTTTTTGGACTTCAACAGGTAACTTTTTGAAATCACCGATTACATTGAAGCGAATATTGTTTTTCATCAATGTCTCTTCTTCAATAGATTCTAGCAATAGATTCATCAGAGCCGCAATCTCGTCTTGCGGCCGATTCCAGTTCTCGGTTGAGAAGGTGTACAGTGTCAGGTACTTGATTCCCAAACGGGCGGCATCTTCGGTAATATTCTGTACCGTTTCTGCGCCAGCACGGTGACCGTAAGTACGTTCTTCCCCTCGTTGTTTTGCCCATCGTCCGTTCCCATCCATAATGATGGCCACGTGTTGTGGTATCCGAGTTTTGTCTATTTGTTCTATATAGGACATCTTTTTATTTTAAACGTATACGTTTTTTATTTGCCAGCATTTGCTAAATCAAACCATAGCTGATTAAGACGACCACGCCATACCTCTGAATCATGATTATAAGTACGTGTTTCAGTTGTGGTAGACTTAGTACTTTCTGCTTTATCTACCTCTTCTTCGAAACTGGCGTTTCCTTTACTAAATATAATCCATAGATTTTGAGTCGCAGGGTCTAGTACCATTGAGTAATTCGTTTTACCTCTGAATTCAGGATCTACGCTAGGGTTTGGAGTTCCTCCTTTGCTCCAATCTCTATGAGGGAATGCAAACTTGGAGTTAGCTTTTCTCCAGAATAACCCTTGATTGGAAACATAAATGGAACTGAAATTTTGGCCAAATATATATACTAAGTCATTGTAATATATGATAGATGGTTGAGTATATTTGGGACAGTATGCAACGGAGGAAGTTGTTGAGAACTCAACCCATTTACTACCGTCATACGCCCATACAATGGTCGTTTCTAATTCGCTGTCATCAGCCAAAGTCGCCGTTTCTGTATCTCCCACTAAAAGGACGGATTTAATATTTGTCGCAGACTCATATACTGTGTAGGATATGTTTTTAGTTGGGAAATTAGCAGGTACTTTTCCTCCATTTTCTGCTTCATCCAAAGTCTCTTGTGGTATATCATTTGTTTGATAATAGAAATAGCGTTGGTTATCGGCTCCTTTCTTTGTATAACAAATTCTGCTGATATCGTTATTGGTCAATGTGGCTAGAAGTAACTCCACTCCCTCACCAAACATACTTGATTTTCCCCAATTTATACCATCTGCAGATTCATATACATGACCATCACCTGCGGATGTAGCATATAACATGGTTATGCTTCTGTTGAATTGGAATGTGACGATAGAAGTCGGAAGTTGACCTTCTGGTAATCCCACAGTTTCTTGTGAGACCCCATTGCCGAAGTTAGTTAAAGAATTCTTATACACACGTAACTCGTTACCAACTACAGAGTATGTGAGAACTTCACTTCCCAAAATAATGGATTTTTGTTCTCCTGTAATTTGATTATCTATTTCATTTATATACTTCCATCTCAACGAATCCGGATCATGCTGATGTACTCGTACTTTAATAGTATATTCCTTAGTTTGATTAGGAGATATTCCTGCTAACGCTTCTGTTGACCACACTTTAATAGTGAGATCTTCCCGAAGATCGATAGAGTCATTGATGTTTATGACAGAATCGTTACCGCTTTTGTCTTTCATTGTTACGACGCCTGATGCCGTAGTTAATGTTTTGATTAAAATCTTGTCAATGATGGTATCGGCATGAACAGGAAGAGAGTCTTCATTATAAATTTCACGTGATAATTGATCAATAGTGAATTTATAACTCCCAAGGCCTGCTGTGTCAAGTGCAAACGCATGGATAGTTGCATCCGGGCTATATTCGATGTTATTATCGTCATCAAGACATGACGTTATAACAAATGACACCATGAAAAAACTCGCAATGAATGATAAAAACTTTATTCTCATTTGAAAGATTGTGTTTATTTACAAGTTGCAAAAATAGAAACATTTTTTCCGATAATGAACATTACAGGTAAGTTTTATATAAAATTATAGATAATAACACTGTTTTTATCGACGTAAAACCCCCTGAATAGAACTATCTTAGCTATATTCGGCGAACATAATGCCAAATTTGTCTTTCGAAGTGTTCTTCTATCGAATAACTAAATTTATCGTCCATTTGAGGTGCTTTAACACCGGAGTGTAACCTGTTGGGACACTTTTCGATATAAGCTTCATCCCACAACTCGTCGTCGATGAACGACTGTAGCAGTTGACTACCTCCTTCCACCAGTAATGATTGTATTTTCCGTTGATACAGTACTTCCATAATCTGCTCCAGTGTGTTATGATTGAAGTCGATGGAGATATATGTGATGTTGGTTCTTGCTGGTTGTTTCTTTTCAGTAAAGACTAATGTAGGCACATTTCCATCGAATATTTGTAAATCATTCGGAAGAGATAATGCGCGGTCTAATACGACACGTATTGGATTATGCCCATACCAGTTGCGTACCGTTAGCGACGGATTATCCAATAAAGCTGTTCGTCTGCCTACCATAATAGCATCGGCCTCCGCTCTTTTTTTATGTACTAGCATTGAAGTGAGAGGAGAGGAGAGTATCACAGGCATTCCACTTGTACGTTCTATATCAATAAAACGATCGGCTGACTCTGCCCATTTTAATGTAATATAAGGCCGATGAAGTGTATTGAAAGTAATAAAACGACGAATCAGTGATTGACATTCTTTCTCTAATATGCCGACTGTAACTTCTCGTCCGGCATCCCGTAGTTTTTGAATCCCCCGTCCGGCTACTTCAGAAAAGGGGTCCTGGCATCCGATAACAATGCGTGGAATCTGTTTCTCTATAATCAGATCCGCACAAGGGGGTGTTTTCCCGTAGTGGGAACAAGGCTCCAGACTGACATAAATTGTAGAATGTTTCAATAATGACTCATCTTTGACAGAGCGAATTGCATTAACCTCCGCATGTGCCTCTCCACAACGAATGTGATAACCTTCACCGATAATACGCCCGTCACATACGATAACAGCCCCTACCATCGGGTTTGGAGGCACATTGCATAACCCATTCTTTGCAAGCTCAATGCAACGCCTCATGTATTTTTCTTCTTCCATTTTGGTGCTCTTCGCCATATTATTCTTACTTTTGCACTCCGAAATTGTGAAAATATGAATCGTATCACCGCTTACATTCGCCAATCTTTGCAGGAAATCTATCCGCAGGAAGAGATAAAAGCTCTTTCAATGCTGATTTGTTGCGACATGTTAGGCTTAGATGCGTTTGATATTTACATGGGCAAAGATATAATTTTATCCGAATGCAAACAGCGTGAATTAGAAAACATTATATTCCGTTTACAGAAAAATGAACCGATACAGTACATTCGCGGTTTTGCAGAGTTTTGTGGAAGGAATTTTAAGGTTGCTTCCGGCGTGTTAATCCCTCGACCGGAGACCGCAGAACTCGTAGAGCTAATAGTAAAGGAGAATCCGAATGCCCGTCATCTGTTAGATATAGGTACGGGAAGTGGATGCATTGCGATCTCTCTGGATAAAAAACTTCCGGATGTAGACGTAGAGGCATGGGATATTTCGGAAGAAGCGTTGGCTATTGCCCGTAAAAACAATGAAGATTTGGAAGCCGGGGTGAGATTTCTGCAAAGAGATGTATTGTCTGATGACTGGGAAAAGGTGCCGTCTTTTGATGTGATCGTCAGTAATCCGCCTTATGTGACTGAAACGGAAAAGAATGAAATGGACGCTAATGTCCTTGATTGGGAACCGGGGTTGGCCTTGTTCGTTCCTGACGAGGATCCTTTACGGTTTTATAATCGTATAGCCTGTCTGGGAAGTGATTTGCTATTGCCGGGCGGAAAACTTTATTTTGAAATCAACCAGGCTTATGGCCGGGAAACAGCACACATACTTGAAATGAACCAATATCGTGATGTTCGTGTTATAAAAGACATATTTGGAAAAGATAGAATAGTTACAGCTAACCGATGAGTGCACAATTAACTGATGAAGAGGCTTTAAATCGCGTAGCCTCTTACTGCTCCACTGCCGAGCATTGCCGGGCAGAAATAAATGAGAAGTTACAACGTTGGGGAATTGCCTATGATACCATTGCGCGTATTCTTGACCGACTGGAATCAGAGAAGTTCATTGATGATGAACGTTTCTGCAGAGCTTTTGTGAATGACAAGTTCCGCTTTGCCAAGTGGGGGAAAATGAAAATAGCCCAGGGGCTTTACATGAAGAAGATCCCTTCTGATGTGGCATGGCGTTATCTGAATGAAATTGATGAAGAAGAATACCTTTCTATTCTGCGTGACCTGCTGGCTTCCAAACGGAAAAGTATTCATGCGGCAGACGACTATGAATTGAATGGAAAGCTGATGCGATTTGCCATGAGTCGTGGATTTGAACTGAAAGATATTAAGCGTTGTATCGACATTCCCGATGAAGAGGAACAAATTGACTGAAAAAATAAACGGATTCTTCTTTTTATTCTCGTTCAATTTCTGTACTTTTGCGGCAAATAATTAATAGTTAGTTTAGTTATGAAAAACTTAGAGAGACTATTTGCGGAGAAACTGTTGAAGATTAAAGCTATTAAACTTCAACCCGCTAACCCTTTTACATGGGCTTCTGGATGGAAATCCCCCTTTTACTGTGACAACCGTAAAACTCTGTCCTATCCTTCTCTTCGTAATTTTGTGAAGATTGAAATTACACGTCTGATATTGGAACGATTCGGACAGGTGGATGCGATTGCAGGTGTGGCTACAGGCGCTATTCCGCAGGGAGCTTTAGTAGCTGATGCATTGAATCTGCCGTTCGTGTATGTTCGTTCTACCCCCAAAGATCATGGATTGGAAAACCTGATTGAAGGTGAACTTCGTCCGGGTATGAAAGTCGTAGTCGTAGAGGATTTGATCTCTACAGGTGGTAGTAGTTTGAAGGCTGTTGAAGCAATTCGTCGCGATGGTTGCGAAGTAATCGGTATGGTTGCAGCGTATACATACGGATTCCCGGTAGCAGAAGAGGCATTCAAAAATGCAAAGGTGACTTTGGTAACGTTAACCAATTATGAAGCCGTGCTTGATGTTGCTCTTCGTACAGGTTATATCGAAGAAGAAGACATACAGACATTGAACGAATGGCGTAAAGACCCTGCTCATTGGGATGCTGGAAAATAAGATTCATTTTTTGATCAAACATATTTGGTAAAAAGAACTGTTCGGGCAATATTTGGCCGGATTGTTCTTTTTTTGTTTTATACTAATAGAAATTTATGAGTAATTTTGAGAGTAGTGTCAAGGTAATACCTTACAGTCAGGAATGCGTATATAATAAACTTTCGGATTTGAGTAATCTGGAAGCTGTCAAAGAACGTTTACCGAAAGATAAGGTACAGGATTTGAGTTTTGATTCGGACACGTTGAGCTTTAGTGTCTCTCCTGTTGGGCAACTAACTTTGCAAATTGTAGAGCGTGATCCATGTAAATGTATAAAGTTGGCAACAACTAACTCTCCACTTCCCTTTAATATGTGGATTCAACTGGTTGAAACTGCAGAAGAAGAGTGCAAGGTGAAGGTGACTATCGGAATGGAACTTAATCCGTTTATGAAAGCAATGGTACAGAAACCTCTTCAGGAAGGCTTGGAGAAGATGGTTGATATGCTGGCTGTTATTGAATATTAAAAAAACAAGCATTAAGTATTAACCGTAGTCACTTTGGCTCATGCTGTTGTGCTTAATACTTGGCACTTAATACTTAATACTTAAACTTATTTTTTATGACACAGAAACTTTGGGAGAAGTCCGTACAGGTGAATAAGGATATCGAACGTTTTACGGTAGGTCGTGATCGTGAGATGGATCTTTATTTGGCCAAGCATGATGTGCTCGGCTCTATGGCTCACATTACGATGCTGGAAAGTATCGGTTTGTTGACGAAAGAAGAACTGGAACAGTTGCTGGCAGAGTTGAAGAGTATTTATGTCTCGGCTGAAAGAGGTGAATTTATCATAGAAGACGGGGTAGAAGATGTACATTCACAGGTAGAACTGATGTTGACCCGTCGTTTGGGTGATATCGGAAAGAAAATACATAGTGGTCGTTCCAGAAATGATCAGGTCTTATTGGATTTAAAACTTTTTACCCGTACACAAATAAAAGAAGTTGCCGAAGCTGTAGAGCAACTTTTTCATGTACTGATTCGTCAGAGCGAACGATATAAAAACGTTTTGATGCCAGGGTATACCCATTTACAGATTGCAATGCCTTCTTCTTTTGGTTTGTGGTTTGGTGCCTATGCCGAGAGTCTCATGGACGATATGCTGTTTTTGCAGGCTGCATTTAAAATGTGCAATCGTAATCCATTAGGTTCTGCAGCGGGGTATGGCTCGTCCTTTCCTTTGAACCGGACAATGACAACCGACTTGCTTGGCTTTGATTCGATGAATTACAATGTTGTGTATGCTCAAATGGGGCGTGGGAAAATGGAACGTAATGTTGCTTTTGCATTGGCTACGATTGCCGGAACCATTTCTAAGTTAGCTTTTGATGCTTGCATGTTTAATAGTCAGAACTTTGGTTTCGTGAAATTGCCTGATGACTGTACCACGGGGTCCAGTATTATGCCTCATAAGAAGAATCCCGATGTCTTTGAACTGACACGTGCTAAGTGTAATAAACTGCAATCGCTTCCTCAACAGATCATGATGATTGCGAATAATCTGCCTTCCGGCTATTTCCGTGATTTGCAGATTATAAAAGAAGTTTTCCTGCCTGCTTTTCAGGAATTGAAAGACTGTTTGCAGATGACAACTTACATCATGAATGAAATAAAGGTCAACGAGCATATCCTTGACGATGATAAATACCTCCTTATTTTTAGCGTGGAAGAAGTGAATCGTCTGGCACGTGAAGGTATACCTTTTCGTGATGCATATAAGAAGGTTGGTTTGGATATTGAAGCTGGAAATTTCTCTCATACAAAAGAAGTACACCATACTCATGAAGGTAGTATTGGCAACCTTTGCAATGCGGAAATCTCTGCATTGATGCAGCAAGTGATCGATGGATTCAACTTTTGCGGAATGGAGAGGGCAGAGAAAGCACTGCTTGGGAGATAAAATAGACTTTCGAAGGATAGTTTTTTAAACTTTCCTTCGAAAAGATTTGGCAGAAACAAGTAAACTACTTATCTTTGCACCCGTTGAAAAAAACGCGGAAATAGCTCAGTTGGTAGAGCATAACCTTGCCAAGGTTAGGGTCGCGAGTTCGAGTCTCGTTTTCCGCTCTCTTTGAAAGGATGCTCGAATGGTGGAATGGTAGACACGAAGGACTTAAAATCCTTTGGCCATTGCGGCTGTGCGGGTTCAAGTCCCGCTTCGAGTACGAGTATTCCTGATTAAAAGCTCTGTAAATCTTTGATTTACGGAGCTTTTTATTTATCCGTTTATCACTGATTCATTCTGTCTCAAATCCTGATTTTAGCCCGTTTTAAGGTTGATTTATGCGACTTATGTAAACCAAGATGTAAACCGGAAATGTGTATGAAAGCAACGGTTAATGTGTTGTGTTACAGGTCTAAAACTCTTAGTAATGGTGAGCATCCATTAATGATTTGTGTGTGCAAAGACGGCAAACGGAAGTATGTCGGTCTTGGAATCTCTGTAAATCCTAAATATTGGGATTTTAAGAAGAATAGTCCTAAGCGTAATTGTCCCAATAGGGAACAGTTAATAAAGGTTATTAATGAGCATGAACAGAAGTATGCTGAATGTGTGCTTGAGTTCTCTGCGGAGAATCGGGAGTATTCATCTGCATCTTTGATTGAAGCAGTTGTGCCTGTACAGAAGGCTAGAACGGTCGGTGAACTGTTTAATGAGTATATAGCTCAACTTAAAGACGAGGGTAGGTTAGGGTATGCGCTTTCTGTACAACAGGTATGTAACTCTCTGTTGAAGTATAGAGGGCATTTAGACATTTACTTCTCCGAAATTGATGTAAATTGGTTAAAAGCGTATGAATCTTGGCTGAGACGCTGTAATTTGGCGGATAATACCATTGGCATACGTTTTAGGACATTGCGGGCTGTTTATAACTTGGCTTTGGCTGAAGGTATAGTGAAGGTGGATTGTTATCCGTTTAAAAAATACAAAGTCTCTAAATTACATAAGGAGACAGCTAAACGTGCTATAACAAAAGAACAGGTGAAGCAGGTTATTGAATATGATGTGTCAAGGGCACGTTTCTATAAGAGATTGGCGGTTGATATGTTTACGTTCTCTTATTTAATGGGTGGCATTAACTTCACGGACATGGCTTTTCTTACAGATAAGAACTTTGACGGTGAACGTTTGGTGTATATTCGTCAGAAGACGAAGAAGTTAATAATGTTACCGTTACAAGAGAAGGCTGTTGAGATAGTGAACCGCTATCGTTCCTCACAGCGTAAATATGTATTTCCAGTACTGGATAATCGTGAGCGGACACCACGGCAAATAAGAAACCGGATATATGATGTGTTGGATAACGTTAATGGATATTTGGCTGATATTGGAAAGGAGTTGGGTATTGAATTAAAGATTTCCAGTTATGTCGCCCGCCATTCCTATGCGACAGTTTTGAAACGTTCCGGAGTATCTACTTCTGTTATCAGCGAATCGTTGGGGCATAGTTCGGAAAGGGTGACACAAATTTATTTGGATAGCTTTGAGAACAGGCAATTAAATGATGCAATGAAGAACTTGTTATAGTACTTTCAATTAATCCCACTTGTAATTATTGCAGGTGGGATTTTATTTATATATTTGAAGCATTTAATTATACAACATTACACATGAAACATAAACTATCCAATTACGGCAATTCTGATGCGCATAATCAAATAAAGAAACTTATGCTTAGAGGTGAGAAGCTTACAATAGGCTTCTTCAATGAGGACATAACCAATTACTCATGCGCATGGATTGAATCAAAAACTGTCAGCGCATTTAAATATGTTATCTTTAAGGAAGATAACGTTTACTGGCTTATGAACTATCTTGTCAATGGTGAGGTTGAGGACATAGATGCGAAACCGTTCGGAATACAGGGAGAGATAGAAGAAGAGGAAGACTTCCAGTTATGTATGTTGAAGAACTTCATTGAAAGCAAAATGACAGTACAGTTCAGTCCTCTGCCTAGAGACGGAAGCGGATTTGTAAGAGCCATATCGGCATTTGATAACGGGAAGGTGATATTTAAATTAAAGAAGACAGACGAGCTGTTGGAATATCTAAAGGCACGTGACTTTATTTTACTTTAATAAATGGAAACCACATATATCGAGATTGATTCACCGGACAAACATCTGTCAGATGTATTGGAAGAAATACCGTCCAATGTCATTCTTTATAAGACCCTGACAGGTATCGGTGCGACTTATAGCGAGATTAAGGCTCAAAGACATTCCATTATTATAGAACCGAACGTTCCTGTAATAATCGGTAAATGTAACTCTGCCAAACATAAGAATGACAATTTGCTGGGTGTCTATGAGGGTGTCACTACTGACAGGATTATCAAATATCTAGGAGCAAGCAGGGGGAAATATTATAAGATACTCACTACACCCGAAAGCTTCACGAAGGTTAAGGATGCGTTTCTGATATTTAACGGCAAGATATATAATACCTGTTTCCTACTTATTGATGAAGCTCACAAGACTATAAAGGACGTGGATTATAGAAGTGATATTGTCCTACCTATGAATGACTTCTTCAAGTTCAAGGGGAAGGCACTGGTATCTGCAACTCCGCTTAAATTCAGTGACCCACGTTTTGAAGAGAACGGTTTCAGTATCATTAAGATTGAACCTACATACGATTACGCTAAGGAGATTGATATAAAGCCTTCAACCAACATATTAAGGGAAGTTTGGGAGGAATTTGGTTGGATGCCATTCATAACAGGACAAGACAAAGACAACCCTTACTTCATATTTATAAATTCTGTAGATATTATCTACTCTATAATATCCCAACTTAAACTGTTTGACAAGTCTTCCGTATTCTGCGCCCCCAAGAGCATAGACAAGTTAAAGCAGAATAACTTCAACCGATGTTATGAGAACTGGGATATAGAGAGGATGAGCCAATACAACTTCTTTACCAGTCGCTTCTTTAATGCGGTGGATATTGAACTGGACTTCAAGCCTTATGTCATACTGGTTACTGATGTGTACTTTGCAGAACAGACGATGTTTGACCCATATTCCGATGTAGTCCAGATTATAGGCAGATTCAGGAATGGAATAACGGCTGTCACCCACGTTACCAATAGCAAGTACGAACTGCCACAGAGAACCGAGGAAGAACTGGATGAGTTTGTCAGGACAAGCGAGGAAGTATATAATACACTCAAAACATTTTATGATGCGGCAGCCAGTAAAGGGGCAAGGGTAGCATATAAAGCTGCAATGGACAGTTTGCCATTCAATCAGATGTTGGACATAGACGGTAACAAGAACTGGTTTGCTGTTGACAACTATATAAATGATGCACTGGTAACTGGATATTATCGGGATGCGAAGTCACTTCAACGGGCTTATGAACAGCATAATGATATATTAACGCCTTCCGTATTTGCATTGTCCGACCGTCCCGCCCTTACAGATGAAGACCTGCGGTTCAAACGGGGGTTGAAGACACTTAGCACAAAGGAAAGAAGGAAGCAGATTGTCAAGTTACTGGAATATCTAGGCAATAATGACCTTACAGAACAGGAACGTGAATTTAAAGCTGATTTGAGAAGAACGGATTCATTCATAGTTGAAGCATACGAACTGGTAGGCAAGGAAGTGATTGAAGAACTGGATTACTCCTATCCTGAAATCAAGAAGCGGATGATAGTTGCACAATACCTGTTGGGAGCCAAAGGAACGGAGACTATCCAACTGATAAAGACCTCATTCAAGGTAGGAATGAAGTACAGACTAACCTATATTAAAGAAGAACTGATTCGTATATTCGAGTTATTGGGAGTTACTCCGCCTAATAAGATAACAGCCCAAAGTATCAATTCATACTTTGAAACTAAAGAAGTGTGGATTAAGAAGGATAAAGCCCTGTTGCTTGTAAGAGAGAAAGTGTAGTACAGCCATTCAACCTTTTAGGGAAGAATGTTCAATTTATATGCCCCACCTCATAAAAGGTTGAATATGCTATAATCCTGATAGTCCGGTTATCACTAACTTGGATTATCGGGATTTGTTTTATCCTGTAGTCTGTCATTCCCGATTGTGGTATAATGGTTAGGCAATGCCACTGACATTTATTACCTTTGCAGTACCTCAAATGACATAACATTCAGATTATCTGCAACCTACCGAGATTCATTACTACTAACCTATTCTAATCTTATTAATTACTATGAAAGAACTTACCTATCATGAAATCAGAATTAAAGCCTTGAAGAATAATGTACGGGACAATAAACTTCAAATCGGAATGTGGGCGCAATTTAATGGCTACATGAAACGCAGGGTACACAGGAACGGAAGATATTATACTGTATATATCCCATTACAAAGACTAACCGATTAATTATGATAATCCATTTACCTACAGGGAAGCAGTTTGCCAACAGGAAGGAAGCCAAGATTTACTTTGGTACAGCCTACTATTACAAGTTGGAACGGGAGAAGAGAGATTTGTTATTTACCGATAATGTTCAATCAGCTACTAATGAATATTGCCAAACAACATCTAATAAACAGGACAAGCATAAGAACTCATAATGCTACTATTAATAAGTCAATGTTAAATGCTTTAAATGAACCTGACCTGTATAGATTCTTCTGTCTGTCCTTATATAGAAACATCTATTATAATGTAAGACTACGGATTGAAGATATAGCCAAGATTACAGGTGAGAAGAAAGGTGTATTAAAGAATTTCAATAAGAGTATGGACACGATATTGACAAGAAAGAAATACCCCAGCCCAATCAACCACCCTGTATATGAATTTACAATGAGAAGTCTGTATAAGATACCTGCCATGGATTACAAAGGCTTTATCACATTATCCCATAAGTTTACCCAAGTTAAGCTAAGTGTGAAAGTGAAAGGGTACTATATCAAGCTATTATTAATTGCAGAGAATAATACTATTCCTCTTACTAACATAGGAATAGCTAATAAGTTGGGAATAAGTAAGAATACAGTATTCAAGTATAATATTGAATTATTCCAAGCAGGATTGTTAAAACTGTTTCCCGACAGGTTGGAACTTACTCCTAATGAATTACTAATAAGCAATGATGAAGCCAAACAAAAGAAAGAATGGCATCCCATTACAGGAGATTTACTACCTAATATAATTCTTAGCTTTAATAAGTAAGTAAAGAGGTCATTTTATACCTGTTATTAATTATATTAAGAGAGGGTATAATTTGACCTCTGACTGTAATATATAGTCTTTATATGCTTATGAAGTCGAATTAATAATGACAGAGATAGCATTTGATAAGAATACTACCACTACCTTTTAATGAGACTTATATTATAAGGTTAGGGCTCTCTACACATATATCCAAATTACTTCTTTAGTCTGATTTGAGTATCAATAAAATACAAGTCCTTATCAATACCGTACAGCACATTGTTGGGAACGGCATCAAACACTTCATATTGGTCGTTATGGAACTCGTCTATGTAATCCATTTCAAAACCAAGCGCTTCCATGTATTCAGCAATTTCATCTTCTGTTGCTTCCCGTTCTGCCAATATGTAAGGTTGTGTGAGAACTGCACTGAACTCTTGACGGCTGTTATAAGAGAAGCCAATCATCTGATAGGGTACATTACTAAAGAACTTATTGTGTGCGTTAATGCGAATGAAGAAGTTCTCCAAATCATCCCCTGCATACTCAAAGTTGTTCAGCTTGATAACAGACGATTTACCGTCATGGAACACTTCATTCTCACCGCCCTTATCCATGTAGGTAATATTGAGGTGTGACAAGTCAATCCATAAATTGTTGGCGTTGGCAAATACTATCAGTTCTTTAATTTGCCTTCCCTTATAGCCCTCTGTTGGTTCAACTTCTCCTGTTGCTTCCTTACTTCTTCCGGTGATACAGGTTGCTTGCTCCAAGAGATTATTGATTGGCGGGTACGCTCTATCCATTGCTTGTGAAATTCATTAATATATTCCATAATTCATATAATTATGAGTTTATGCAAATGTAGGCAATCTATTTGAATCTGACAATATATAGATATATTAGCGTACTACCTTTTAATGAGATTTATTTATATTATATACCCCAACCCCAATTTGGTAGTATCTAAAATCATACCCCCGCCCCTTTAGATTTAGGTAGTGTTTCTATTTGAACTTTATGTAGTGATAGAGTAAAATTATTAGTCAGACAGTGAGCGCATCAGATGTATATCGTGCGCTAAGCTTCTGTGAAACTACTAACACCCCCATACCAATCATTAGGAAAAATGAAAGGATTGCATGAATTGCTATTCAGCCCACAAACCTTTTGAACTTCTGAAATGTGCGGACTTATCAACGATTTGTATATGCCTACGTATAAAGATGCACAAAAAGAAGTGAATGAATAGTACTTCATGTCAAGCCCTCATTTTGTCCTTAAATACACTATTTACTAATCTATTATTATGCGTATGGAGAATTTAAAGATTTTATTGACGTTTGGAATAATTCTAATTGTGCCAGTAGTCTTAATGCCACAGTTCTTTATTGGATTATTAATACTGATTGTGGCTTGCTTGGCTTTCAGACAGAGGAATTTCTAATATTAACTTAATAAATTACAGATTATGGAATCAACATTACAGATTATGCCAGTACAAAGAACTAGTAGAAACTTTGGTGAATATGCAGAAGAAGCGGTAATAATTGAAGAGCCAATTATTAAGCAGAAACGACCTTTATTTATTGAAGCCAATACGATTGAAGCCAGTTTGGAACATCTAAGGAATGATTGCATTATCCCTGTATTTGCCAAGGATAACGAAGCTACATTATCTCATGTGGCTTTCATTGAAGCGGTACAGGATGCAACCAATACATTCTTTAGCGGTGAACAAATTGAATCGCCAGATATTCGTGTTTCTCATGTAATCAAAGGTAGGATTCCCGAAGCAATTCATAAGCCAGCCAATCAGTTACTAGAGAGTGACAAGACTATCTACTACGAAAGGTGCGCTTTTGTTATTGAAGTTCCTACTATCTATGAGACAGTACACGGTAACAGGCTAACCCTTACTATTGGTGGTGTCAGAGCTTATAATCACACCAATCTTTATTCAAAGAAAGGTGCGGAGCGGTTTAAAGTGTTTATTGGCTTTACTTGTAAGGTTTGCACAAATCTATGTGTATCTACAGACGGTTATCTTAGTTGCTTGGAAGTTACCAATACAAGGGATTTATATCAAGCGGTATTGGAAATGTTCCACAAATACGATGCAGCCAAACACATACATTTGATGCAGTCTTTAGGCAATACCAGTATGACAGAGCATCAGTTCTGCCAACTACTTGGAAGAATGAGACTTTATCAGTCATTACCGCAAGGCTATCAGAAAGATATACCTAAAATGTTGCTTACTGATACACAGGTTAACAATGTGGCTAAAGCTTATATCAATGATGAGAACTTTGGTAGCTTGGGGAATGATTTGTCTATGTGGAAGTTCTACAACTTGCTCACAGGTGCAAATAAGAGTAGCTATATAGATTCATTCTTGGATAGAGCCTATAATGCTACAGAACTTGCAACGGGTATATGTTCCGCTTTACATGGTGATGACAAATATCAATGGTTTCTTAGTTAGTGGTATTACAGAGTACTTAAAAGGGGCATCCATATAATAAGGGTGTCCCTTGATTATTCATTACCTATTAATATTCAAAAGATTATGTTACAAGCGTTACTAGTCGTTATATCTTGGACTATCTTGTTACTTGTTATGTGTGCAATTTCACCTATTGTATTCTTCTTGATGATTATTTGGACTATATACAAGATTATTACGGTGAAGTAGTACATGAAGAACTAATAAGGGTATCTATATACTATATATAGGTACTCTTTATTAGCTATAGCCAGTAGTATAACATTCACTTCTGTTATTAGTGAATGTTTAGCTAGTAATCAGTAAGTTAGATATTCCAACTCAAAATTAATATTCACTTTTATTAGTTTCACTATAAAACAGAACGTTATGTCACTTAAATATTCAAGTACAACAGCAGATTATCTGCAATGGAGCGAAGCAATGAACTTAGTAAGAAAGTTGGCAAGGGATAATAATTATAAGATGTCACTTCTTATCGCTTTGGGTTGCTTCACAGGTTTAAGAATTTCTGATATTCTTGCTTTGAGGTGGAATCAGATACTAGATGCAGAAGAATTTACCATTATAGAGATTAAGACAGGGAAGCAAAGGACAATCAGAATTAATATGCAGCTACAGCAACATATAAGAGATTGTTATGAGCATATAAATCCAATTGGCATAAATGCACCTGTATTAATAAGTCAGAAGGGGACAGTGTACACAGTTCAAAGAATCAATGTCATGCTGAAAGAGATTAAAAAGAAATACAAGTTGCATATAGGCAATTTCAGTTGTCATTCTCTTAGAAAGACCTTTGGCAGACAGGTCTACAACATGAATAACGATAATT